>BNJS01003670.1_pt1:0-1912500 | contig 2705747 bp, 3756 predicted proteins | sample 8540461 | NCBI WGS metagenome assembly BNJS01 (sample SAMD00202454, study PRJDB9452) | human saliva metagenome | isolation source: human saliva | place: Japan | reverse complement strand
ACGAGGAACCCAGTGGGAAGCAGGGTGGACCACCATCCAAGGCTAAATACATCAAAACGACCGATAGCGAAAAGTACCGTGAGGGAAAGGTGAAAAGAACCCCGGGAGGGGAGTGCAATAGAACCTGAAACCGTATGTCTACAAACAGTCGGAGCACTTTACATGTGCGACGGCGTGCCTATTGAAGAATGAACCGGCGAGTTAATTTATGCTGCGAGGTTAAGCGGGAGACGCGGAGCCGAAGCGAAAGCGAGTCTTAAGAGGGCGAGTAGTAGCATGGATTAGACCCGAAACCACAGTGATCTATACATGTCCAGGTTGAAGCTCAGGTAAAAAAATGAGTGGAGGACCGAACCCGTGCATGTTGAAAAAAATGTTGGGATGAGATGTGTATAGGGGTGAAATGCCAATCGAACGTGGAGATAGCTGGTTCTCCCCAGAAATAGCTTTTAGGGCTAGCCTCAGGCGAATAACCATAGAGACGGTAGAGCACTGATCGGGCAAGGGGGCGTAAAGCCTACCGACCCCAGTCAAACTACGAATGGCTCATATGGGCAGCCTGGGAGTCAGAATGCGAGTGATAAGACCCGTATTCAAGAGGGAAACAGCCCAGACCGCCGGCTAAGGTCCCAAATGCTGTGCTAAGTGGAGAAGGATGTAGGGACTTCGAAAAACAACCAGGATGTTGGCTCAGAAGCAGCCACCATTAAAAGAGTGCGTAATAGCTCACTGGTCGAGAGGCCCTGCGCCGAAAATATCCGGGGCTAAAGCACAGAACCGAAGCCGCGGCAAAGTTACTATGTAACTTTGGGTAGGGGAGCGTTCTTATCTGGACGAAGGCAGACCGGAAGGACTGCTGGACGGATAAGAAGTGAGAATGCCGGTATGAGTAGCGAAACGACAGGGTGAGAATCCTGTCCACCGAAAGCCTAAGGTATCCCGGGCAACGCTCGTCGTCCCGGGGTTAGTCGGGACCTAAGCCGAGGCGAAAAGCATAGGCGATGGACAACTGGCGAAAATTCCAGTACCGGGCGTCTTCGTTTGAGGATGGAGTGACGCAGGAAGGAAGCTGAGCGCGCGAATGGTTGGGCGCGTCGAAGGCGGTAGGCTTGTATGGAGGCAAATCCCCATACTATAAGGCCGAGAACCGATAGATAGGAAAGACTACGGTCAATCTGAATTCAGCTGCACTACACTGCCAAGAAAAGCTTCTAACGAGAAGACGTCCGCCCGTACCAAAACCGACACAGGTAGGCGGGAGAGAATCCTAAGGTGCGCGGGAAAACCCTCGTTAAGGAACTCGGCAAAATGCATCCGTAACTTCGGGAAAAGGATGGCCGCTGATGGTGACGACACTTGCTGTCTGAGCTGTTGGCGGCGGCAGAAAAGAGGCCCAAGCGACTGTTTACCACAAACACAGGTGCCTGCGAAAGCGCAAGCTGAAGTATAGGTGCTGACGCCTGCCCGGTGCAGGAAGGTTAAGGAGAGTTGTTAGTCCTAGAGATGAAGCAGCGAACTGAAGCCCCTGTAAACGGCGGCCGTAACTATAACGGTCCTAAGGTAGCGAAATTCCTTGTCGGGTAAGTTCCGACCCGCACGAAAGGCGTAACGATTTGGGCACTGTCTCAACGAGGGACCCGGTGAAATTGAAATACCTGTGAAGATGCAGGTTACCCGCGACTGGACAGAAAGACCCCATGGAGCTTTACTGCAGCTTAGCATTGGTCTTTGGCATATAACGTACAGGATAGCCGGGAGACTGGGAGGATAGATCGCTAGATCTATCGGAGTCACCGTTGGGATACCGGCCTTTATATGCTAAGGATCTAACCGGAACATTAACAGTGTTCGGGACAGTACCAGGCGGGCAGTTTGACTGGGGCGGTCGCCTCCGAAAAGAGCAACGGAGGCGTCCAAAGGTTCCCTCAGCGCGGACAGAAATCGCGCGAAGAGCATAAAGGCAGAAGGGAGCTTGACTGCGAGACTGACGGGTCGAGCAGGTACGAAAAGTAGGGCTTAGTGATCCGGTGGAAAGAGAGTGGGAATTGCCATCGCTCAACGGATAAAAAGCTACCCTGGGGATAACAGGCTAATCTCTCCCAAGAGTCCATATCGACGGGGAGGTTTGGCACCTCGATGTCGGCTCATCACATCCTGGGGCTGAAGCAGGTCCCAAGGGTTGGGCTGTTCGCCCATTAAAGTGGTACGTGAGCTGGGTTCAGAACGTCGTGAGACAGTTCGGTCCATATCCATCGCGGGCGTAAGATCCATGAGGGAGGCTGCTCCTAGTACGAGAGGACCGGAGTGGACGGACCAACGGTGTACCGGTTGTCCTGCCAAGGGCACGGCCGGGTAGCTGCGTCCGGAAGGGATAAACGCTGAAAGCATCTAAGCGTGAAGCCCGTCCCGAGATGAAGTATCTCATTCCTATAAGGAAGTAAGACCCTTGAAGAAGACAAGGTAGATAGGCTGGGTGTGGAAGCACAGCAATGTGTGCAGCTGACCAGCACTAATCGGTCGAGGGCTTGACTTAAGTAGAGAGCCAAGATTGTCGGAGCATAGCGACAGACAATCTTGTGCGAATCACTTAGTCGACGTTTGCGAAGCAAATGTCGACAGTGACTCAGCAGTGTGATTTACTAAGGTAGTTTTACCCAATACATTTTGCAAGGAAGTTTCTTCTGTGAAGTTTTTGAGTGTACAACACTCAAGAAGATGCGGTGATGATGCCTGAACGGTTCCACCTGTTCCCATTCCGAACACAGTAGTTAAGCGTTCAAAGGCCGAGGGTACTTCGTTGGAGACGACGTGGGAGAGTAGGTAGTTGCCGCAAAGGGACTCGTGAATCACGCGGTTCACGAGTTTCTTTATAAAAATTTATATGGCGGCTTTGGTGAAGCGGTTAACACACTGGATTGTGGCTCCAGCATGCATGGGTTCGATCCCCATAAGTCGCCCCATAGGGGTATAGCTCAACTGGTAGAGCAACGGTCTCCAAAAACCGTAGGTTGTGAGTTCAAGTCTTACTGCCCCTGCCACCATGATTTTTTTTACCGTATCGTATCGATACGGTTTTTTTATTTACTTTTTTTCTTGTCAAAGATATGATAATAGTGTAGAATGACAAGCAGCAAAACAGCATTTTGCCATGAGTTTAAGGAGGAGATATTTCTATGAAGAGATTCGTACAGATGGCACTTGTTCTGTGCCTGACACTTTTTGCTGTGCAGGCAGGGGCATCCCCTTACTCGGATAAGGTGACACTGCCGGAGGGGCTGTCATCACGAATGTAAATCGCTTGGCGATTGGTGCTCCTCTCTATGTGCAGGTGGAGGATACGTCTCCCTCGTTTGAGATTTTTGACGCAGGTGGTTTCTGATGCCGGACGCATTACGCATGCGAATGTTGTGAGCTATGATGCTGTAGCAAATGCGCTCCATGCGGATAAGAGCATTGATCTCAAAGTCCTCCCGCGTCGTGAGGCGGCAAAGGTCTTTAAGGAGAATGTAGCGTCCTATGCGGATGCTTATGTCATTCTGACGGTTGCAAATAACAGCCGTACGACGTTCTTCTTCGATGTCTATCGCTCTGGTTCGAACGAGTTGCTTTACACCTATGAGGTGCGTGCGAACAAGTCGGATAGAGACACGGTGGCGGTCTTCACATCCTCTCTGAGCAGTTCTACAAGAACTGGCAGCGTTCGGTGGAAGCACAGAACAAGGGAAAAATAATAGATACTGGTCAGCTCCCATTCATTTGGGGGCTTTTTCTTTTACGAAAATTATAGCAGCAGATCATAAAGTTGTTGACAAAGTCTTGTTCCTATAATAAGATAGACAAGCTATCTTTTGTACGGAAATTTTGGGGAGGCACATTTCATATATGGCGACGAATGAAAAGCTGCGCAACATTGCAATTATCGCACACGTCGATCACGGTAAGACGACGCTGGTCGATGCAATGCTGCGTCAAAGTCACGTCTTTCGCTCGAATGAGCAGGTCAATGAGCGCGTGATGGACTCGGGGGATATTGAGCGCGAGCGTGGGATCACGATTCTTTCGAAGAACACGGCGATTCTCTACGACGATATCAAGATCAATATTGTGGATACGCCGGGACATGCGGACTTTGGCGGCGAGGTGGAACGCGTTCTCAACATGGTGGACGGCGTTTTTGCTGCTTGTCGATGCATTTGAAGGGCCGATGCCGCAGACGAAGTATGTGCTGCGTAAGGCACTTGAACAGAAGCTGAAGCCGATTGTGGTCATCAATAAGATTGACCGCCCCGATCAGCGTGTGGATGATGTCTACGACGAGGTCCTTGAACTGTTCATGGAACTTGATGCAGATGACGATCAGCTGGACTTTCCTGTGATCTATGCAACGGCGCGCGACGGTATTGCAAAGTTCAAAATGGAGGATGAGAGCGATAATCTGGAGCCTCTGATGCAGACGATTGTGAAGGAGATTCCGGCACCGCAGGGCGATGCAGAAGGTCCTCTGCAGATGATGGTGACAACCCTTGAGGCAGACGACTATGTGGGGCGTGTGGCGATTGGGCGTATTATCCGCGGCACGGTTCGCTCGAATCAGAATGTCGTTATCATCAGCGGCGATCATGAGACGAAGGCAAAGGTCGGCAAGGTCTATGTCTATCAGGGGCTCAAGCGCGTTGATGTGAATGAAGCGAGTATGGGCGAGATTGTCGCCCTGACGGGGCTTGGCGATGTGAGTATCGGCTATACGGTGGCGGATGCGGAGAATCCGGAGGCACTGCCGACGATCAATATTGACGAGCCGACACTCTCGATGACGTTTGGTGTCAATACGAGTCCGTTTGCCGGGCGCGAGGGTCAGTTTGTGACCTCACGCCACATCCGTGACCGCCTCTTTAAGGAGGTCGAGACAAATGTTGCAATGCGCGTCGAGGAGACGGATTCGGCGGATGTGTTCAAGGTTTCGGGGCGTGGTGAGCTGCACCTCTCCATTCTGATTGAGCAGATGCGCCGTGAAGGTTACGAGCTGCAGGTCGGCAAGCCCGAGGTTGTCTACAAGACGATCAACGAGCAGAAATGCGAGCCGATGGAGAATCTGACGGTCGAGGTGCCGCAGGAATATATGGGCTCGGTTATGGAGGCCCTTGGCACGCGCAAGGCGGAGCTGTCGAACATGACGGAGCTGTCGGGCTATATCCGCATGGAGTTCTTCATCCCCTGCACGCGGCTTGATCGGCTTCCGCTCGGAGCTGCTGACGAGCACGAAGGGCAACGGCATCATGAATCATATCTTCCACGGCTATGTGCCGTACAAGGGGGATATGAGCGGCCGTTCGCACGGTTCGCTGGTAGCGTTCGAGCAGGGAGAGACGACGGGCTACGGCATTTTCTCTCTGCAGGATCGTGGAACGATGTTCATCTCACCGGGGCAGCAGGTCTATGAGGGCATGATTGTCGGCGAGAATGCGCGTGACATCGACATGGATATCAATCCGTGCAAGAAGAAGAATGTCACGAATATGCGCACGTCCGCTTCGGACGAGGCGATTCGCCTCACACCGCCGCGTATCCTGAGCCTCGAGCAGGCGCTTGAGTACATCAACGACGATGAGCTGGTTGAGGTGACGCCGGAGAATATTCGTCTGCGCAAGGCGATTCTGGACCGTACGGCACGCGGACGTGCAGCAAAGAATGCCCGCAAATAAAATAGGTAATAAATCCAAATGCACTCGGGATAATTCAGTTTATCCCCGATAAGCTTGCATTTCTGAAAGAAATGTGATAGTATGTCTCCGTTAGTAAAAATGCATAGTTGTCTCTCATTGCATTTGAATTCATATCTACGAGGAAGGAAGAGGTAAATGAGTGCGAGTTCGTTGTTTTCGCGTGTGAAGGATATGACTTCGCACGTTGTGGACACTTTTTTTCCTTCCGATTCGTACGAGGATGAGGAAGAAGTCGTGCAACCCGTTGCAAAACCCGCTGCGCAGCCGCGTCAGGCTGCGTATGATATGGAGCAGCGCCAGGTTGTCAACGGCGGTACGGTCTCCTTTTCGGGAGCGTCCTATGGCACATCTGCATCGACACCGCGCACCCCATCGACAGGTGATGGGGGCGGTACTCCGCTGACTGTGCATACGACAAAGGTTGCAGAGCTCAAGGTACGCATCCACCGCCCGCGTCGTTATGATGATGTCGGGGCGGCGGTAAAGCAGCTCAAGCAGGGGATTGCCGTGACGGTCAATTTTGACTGCCTGAATGAGCCCGAGCGTCGCCGTGTCTGTGATTTCTTGAACGGCGCATGCTATGTGCTTCACGGAACGGCACGCGTGGTATCGAGTACGATTATTCTGTATGCACCGAAGGGCGTGGATGTCACGGAGACACCTGCAAAACCTCGCTGAGTCCAATTGAACATGATCGGGATGGGGAGCTGTGTGCTCTCCATTTTTTTTGCAAAAAATACCATGGGGGCGTTGTCACACTGGATTTCTTATGCTATAATGTTTCGCAGTGTTTAGGAAGCACTGATGAATTCAGTACTGCCATCTTGGCACATCTTTTTCGCTCTGCCATCGTCGACAAATCCTCCACATAGCCTTTGCTATGTGTCCGGTTTGTCTCCTTGACAGGACAAAAAATCTGCACCAATCTGACAGACTTCATTTTATCAGCGATTCCTTAAAAATCACGCGTGCCCGATAGCTACTCTGTGCCGCGCCGGTCGCGGTGGTGCAGCGGATGAGGGGCGCGGAAGAACAACAGGAGGTATACTCACATGGCAGTAATTTCTATGAAGCAGCTTCTGGAGGCCGGTGTTCACTTTGGACATCAGACCCGCCGTTGGAATCCGAAGATGGCGCGTTACATCTTCACGGAGCGCAACGGGATCTACATCATCGATCTGCAGAAGACGGTGCGCAAGGTGGATGAGGGCGTACAACTTCCTCCGCAGTGTTGCGCAGGAAGGCAAGTCTGTGCTCTTCATCGGTACGAAGAAGCAGGCGCAGGGAGGCAATTCGCGAGGAGGCTCTCCGCGCGAATATGTTCTATGTCAACGAGCGTTGGCTCGGCGGCATGATGACGAACTTCCAGACGATCCAGCGTCGTATCCACCGCCTCAAGATGCTTGAGGAAATGGAGGAGAACGGCACGTTCGAGGTGCTGACGAAGAAGGAAGTGCAGGGGCTCCGTCACGAGAAGGAGAAGCTTGAGCGCTATCTGGGCGGCATCAAGGATATGAACCGTCTGCCGGGCGCACTTTTCGTTGTTGACCCTCGCAAGGAGCGGATTGCGGTTGCCGAGGCACGCAAGCTGAACATCCCCATTGTTGCGATCGTCGATACGAACTGTGATCCGGACGAGATCGACTATGTGATTCCAGGCAATGACGATGCGATCCGCGCGGTGAAGCTCCTCACGGGCTGCATGGCGGATGCTGTGCTCGAGGGCAATCAGGGCGGCGCACCGGAGACGGCTGCGGCGGAGTAAGGAAACAAACAGAGGGGTAAGGGAGTGTTATCCCTTGCCCCTTTTTTTATGAGTTGTTATAGGGAGGAAATACAATGGCAATCAGTGCTGCAATGGTAAAGGAACTGCGTGAGCGTACGGGCGCGGGGATGATGGACTGCAAGAAGGCTCTCGCGGAGACGGACGGTGATATGCAGCAGGCAATCGACTATCTGCGTGAGAAGGGCATTGCAAAGGCGGAGAAGAAGGCCGGCCGTATCGCTGCTGAGGGTGCTGTGACAGCGTATCTCGCACCTGATGCGAAGGTTGGGGCAATCGTCGAGATCAACTGTGAGACAGACTTTGCGGCAGGCAATGAGCAGTTCCGTGAGCTGAGTGCGAAGGTTGCGAAGCATATCGCCGAGACGAATCCTGCGGATCTCGACGCACTGAATGCGAGCCAGCTCGACGGCAAGGATGTCGCCTCCCTCATCACCGAGGCAACGGCGACGATCGGCGAGAAAAATTTCTCTGCGCCGCTTTGCACGCTATGAGAGTGCGGGGCGCGTTGCTACCTACATCCACATGGGCGGCAAGATCGGCGTGCTCGTGGAGCTCTCGGGCGGCGATGAGCAGCTCGGCAAGGATGTCGCAATGCAGATTGCAGCGGCATCGCCGCTTGCGATTGACCGCTCCGGTGTGACGGCAGACCATATTGAGCATGAGAAGGAAGTGCTTCGCAAGCAGGCACTTGAGGAAGGCAAGCCCGAGAAGATCATTGAGAAGATGGTCGAAGGCCGTATCAACAAGTTCTACGAGGAGGTCTGTCTGCTTGAGCAGAAGTTCGTGAAGGATCCCGAGCAGAAGGTTTCGGCGGTGCTCGGCGGTGTCGAGGTCAAGGCATTCACACGCTTCCAGCTCGGCGAGGGCATTGAGAAGAAGCAGGAAGATTTTGCTGCGGAGGTTGCTGCACAGATGCAGTAAGATCATGAGGTGAAGGGGCTGTTATGCGGGGCATATTTTTGCTTCGCATAGAGCCCCTTTTTGCAGACATGAAGTATAAAATATGCTATAATAGCGCAAAAGAACAGACAGGAGGAGTCATCGTGGAAGCGAAATATCGCCGTGTCGTTTTGAAACTCAGCGGAGAGGCTCTGGCAGGAGATCAAGGGTTCGGCATCAATCCCGCCGTTGTCGAGGAGATTGCCGCGCAGATCAAGAAGGTACGCGATCATGGCATCGATGTCGCCATTGTGGTTGGCGGCGGCAATATCTGGCGCGGGCTTGCGGGCAGTGCAAAGGGCATGGATCGCACGACGGCGGACTATATGGGCATGATGGCAACGGTCATGAATGCGCTTGCCTTGCAGGATGCGCTCGAAAAAGCAGGATGTCGACACGCGTGTCCAGAGTGCGATCGAGATGCGTCAGGTGGCTGAGCCCTACATCCGCAGGCGTGCGATTCGTCACATGGAGAAGGGGCGTGTGGTGATCTTCGGTGCGGGCACGGGCAATCCATATTTCTCGACGGATACGACCGCTGCCTTGCGTGCCGCTGAGATCGAGGCGGATGTCATCCTGATGGCAAAAGAAGGGGACGGATGGGATCTATGATTCCGACCCAAACAAGAATCCAGAGGCGAAGCGCTTTGAGACATTGTCCTACATCGATATTCTCAAGAAGGGGCTCGCGGTGATGGATGCAACGGCGACGAGTCTGTGCATGGAGAATAAGATTCCCATTGTGGTGTTTAATATTGACGAGTACGCAAATATTGCGCGCGCATCGTTTGGAGAGCCGATTGGAACGACCGTAGGAGGCGAAACTGCATGATAAAGGATATTCTCGCGAAGCATGAGGCAAGTATGAACAAGGCGATCGAGGCACTCCGTCGGGAGTTCTCATCCCTGCGTGCGGGGCGGGCGACGCCGAATCTCCTCGATAAGGTGATGGTTCCCTACTACGGAACGCCGACGTCGGTGAATCAGCTTGCAAAGGTGACGGTGCCCGAGCCCCACATGATTGTCATTACACCGTGGGAGAAGTCCATTCTGCATGAGATCGAGATTGCAATCTCAAAATCCGATCTCGGGCTTTCGCCGAATTCGGACGGTACGGTGATCCGCCTTGCATTCCGCAGCCGACGCAGGAGCGTCGCAAGGAGCTCATCAAGACGGTCGGCAAGAAGACGGAGGAGGCGAAGGTCGCCCTGCGCAATATTCGCCGCGACGCGAACGAGGCGATCAAGAAGCTCGAAAAAGGACAAGGAGATCAACGAGGACGAGTCCAAGCGCGGGCAGGACTCCGTGCAGAAGCTCGTGGACAAATTTGTCAAGCAGATGGAAGAGATGCGCGCAGCGAAGGAAAAAGAGGTCATGGAGATCTGATGGAGGATCTCCGTTTGGCACGTCCATGGAATGAGATCCGACAGGATCTTGAGGCAGACGATATGCCCTATGAGATGGTGGAGACACGTTCACCGCGCACTTTTTGCGGTGGATGAATCGTCTTCCTATGTTGTTCGCGTGTGCGGGAGGGATGGGAAATGTGCATATACACTGACACCTGCACCCGCGCGAAGTACCACCGTTGCCGCATATGAGCAAGGGAAGCACGGATAAATCAGTACAGCAAGATCTCCGCTGAGCGGGCACAGCCCCTTCCGGCATTGCCGGAGGGGTGTTTTGGTAGAGTGCGATGAGGATGGAAGGGATCACGATGTGGAGAAAGATATTTGGCGGTGGAACGAAGGCACCCTCTGTCGCAGCGGAGACTCTTCCGTCCGACCTCGCGGTTGGGCGTGAACGTATGCCGCGCCATATTGCGATTATCATGGACGGAAATGGCCGTTGGGCAAAGGCGCAGGGACGTTCGCGATCGGCGGGACACGAGGAGGGGCGCGCACGCTCAAGCGCATTGTGCGTGCCGCCTCAGATCTGGGCATCGAGGTGCTGACGGTCTATGCCTTTTCTACGGAAAATTGGAAACGGCCGAAGTTGGAAGTCGATTTTCTGTTGAAGCTCTTCGATTCTTTTTTTGGAAAAAGGAACTTGCGGAGATGCACGCAGAGCAGGTGCGCCTGCACTTCATCGGCCGACGCGATCGCTTTTCCGAGCGCTTTCAGCAGCGTATGGCGGATGCAGAGACGCTGATGGCGCAGAATACGGGCATTCACTTCAATCTGGCGGCAAACTATGGCAGTCAGGATGAGATCCTGCGTGCCGTTCGCTCGATTGCCGAACGTGCGGCAGCGGGGGAAGTTGCGCCGGAGGAGATTGATGAGGAATTCTTTTCCAACGCGCTTGATACGGCGGGGGATCCGCCTGTCGATCTCTTCATCCGCACGAGCGGCGACCTGCGCCTGAGCAATTTCCTCCTCTGGCAGTCGGCGTATGCGGAGCTCTACTTTACGGAGACACACTGGCCGGACTTTACGCCGGAGGAACTGGCGCGCGCCATTCAGGATTTTTGCAGGGCGCAGCCGTCGCTTTGGCGGACTGGATTCGGAGGAATAAACAGGAGGTCGAATTTGATTACACGCATTATTTCGGGCACGATTGGCATTGCGCTTGCGGCCTATGTGATTCAGGAGGGGGAACGGGTATTTGCGATTGGCGCGGCTGTACTTGCCGTACTCGCGTGGTTTGAGTTCACGCGCGCCTTTTTCCCATCGCGGCGGCAATCCGACGCTCTTCTCGGGTCTGCTTGGCATCGGCGGTATGCTGTACGGTGCATACCTCGGGCAGTTCGATATCATCCTGTTCGCGCTGATGGCATCTACGATACTCGCCCTTCTCACATCTGTGGTTCTGCGTGGAGACGTGTCCGTTCCGGATGTGTGTATCTCTGTCGCAGGCATTGCCTACATCGGTCTGCCGTTTGCGCATCTGATTATGCTGCGTGCACTCTCGGGCATGAGCTTTGTGACACCGATTGAGACCTTCGACCTCGGGACGGCAATGGTCTGGGTCATGTTCATCGGGACATGGGCGAGTGACAGCTTTGCCTACTTTGCGGGGCGCGCATTCGGCTCGCACAAGCTCGCACCCGCGATCAGTCCGAACAAAACCATTGAGGGCTTTCTCGGCGGTCTTGTCGGAACGATTGCAGCAGTGGCGGGACTGGGGTATCTTCTCTATGCCGCTCACGCATATGGCGAGTCTGGGCGCGGCGATCGCCGTGCTCGGAACGCTCGGGGATCTTGTGGAATCGCTGATGAAACGGTACACGGGGATTAAGGACTCCGGGGCGATCATCCCCGGACACGGCGGCATCTGGGATCGCTTTTGACAGCGTACTCTTCACAGCACCGCTCGTTTACTACTATACGGTGTACTTCGTACTTCGCTGAAATGGCAATAAAGGAGTTTTGATGTTAGAAAAAAATTCTGGCGACGGTCTTTGTCTTCGGACTTCTCGTCTTTGTGCATGAGCTCGGACATTTTATCACCGCAAAGCTCACGGGGATGCGTGTCGATGAATTTGCAATCGGCTTTGGTCCGCGACTTGTCAGCTTTCGTTATGGCGAAACCGTTTATTCGATCCGCATTGTGCCGCTTGGCGGCTTCAACGATATCGCGGGAATGGCTGCGGATGACAATGACGCGGGGGAGCGCGGCTATTGCCGCAAACCGATTCTCTCACGCATGATTGTGATTCTGGCGGGCTCGGCGATGAACTTCATCCCTGCCCGTTGTGCTCTTCTTCGGCATCTTCTTCTTTGCGGGCGTGCAGACGCCGAACCCCGCGCCCGTCCTTGGTACGGTGCTTGCCGATAATCCTGCGGCAAAGGCGGGACTGATGGCGAATGACCGGGTTGTCGCAATTGATGGGCAGCCGATTGAAACGTGGCAGGAGATGGTGGATGCGATTCGCACGAATCACGGCACCGTTCCGATGACGATGCAGATTGACCGTGCGGGGCAGGAGCTGACGGTCAGCGTGACACCGCATTATGATGCGGCGCATGACCGCGGCGTCATCGGCATCGTAAATGCGTACGAGAGCACGTATCCCGGCTTCTTCCAGTCTGTTTCGATGGCGTTCGAGCGCACGGCGATGATCGTTGCGATGATGATGGACGCACTCTACCGCATCGTTCTCGAACTGTCCGGCTCGGAGCTGGCGGGCCCCATCGGCGTGGCACAGATGGCGGGCGAGGTTGCGGAGATGGGGATTGTGCCGCTGCTGAATTTTGCGGCACTGCTCAGTCTGAACCTCGCGATTATCAACCTTCTGCCCGTACCGGCACTTGACGGCGGACACTTCCTGACGCTCTGCGTCGAGGCGGTGCGCGGCAAGCCGCTCAGCCCGAAGGTCATGCACTACATCCAAAACGCGGGCGTTGGGTTCATTGTCCTGCTCATGCTGCTCGCGATGAAGAATGACGTTGTCCGTATCTTTGCAGGAGGCTGACCCGGCTATGGCAGATTATGCACGCCGCAGGACGCGGCAGATTCACATTGGCGGCATCCCCATCGGGGGCGATGCGCCCATCTCCGTGCAGTCTATGTGCAATACGAAGACGACGGATACGGAGGCAACCGTTCAGCAGATTCGTGAACTCGCAGCGGCGGGGTGTGACATTGTGCGTGTCGCCGTGCCCGACATGGCGGCTGCGAAGAACCTCGGCAGCATTGTGCGGCAGGTCAAGACGCCGCTCGTCGCCGACATCCACTTCGACTACAAACTCGCACTCGAGGCAATGGAGCAGGGGGTTGCGGCACTGCGCATCAACCCCGGCAACATCGGCGGGACGGAGCGCGTGAAGAAGGTGGTTGCGGCGGCACGCACGGGGGATTCCCATCCGCATCGGTGTCAATGCCGGCTCGCTTGACCACAAACTGCTCATGAAGTACGGCGGTGTCACGGCGGAGGCTCTTGTAGAGTCTGCGATGGAGCATGTGCGTGTGCTTGAGGAGCTGGACTTTTACGATATGAAGATCTCGCTCAAGGCGCACGATGTGCCGTTGACGCTTGCGGCGTACCGTCTCATGAGCGAGCGTGTCGACTATCCTCTGCACCTCGGCATTACGGAGGCGGGCACGGCAGGCACGGGGATCATCAAGTCCTCGGTCGGTGTCGGTGCGCTGCTCGCAGAGGGCATCGGCGATACGATTCGCATCTCGCTTACGGGTGATCCCGTGGTCGAGGTGCGCACGGCGAATGAGATTCTCAAGGCACTTGGGCTGAAGGAGTACGGTCCAACGCTTGTCGCATGTCCGACCTGCGGGCGCACGAGCATCAACCTCGTGGAGATCGCCGAGAAGGTCGAGGAGCGTCTGCGCGGGATGGAGGATCCCATCGAGGTCGCTGTGATGGGCTGTGTTGTGAATGGCCCCGGCGAGGCACGCGGTGCGGATGTCGGAATCGCGGGCGGGAACGGCGAGGGGCTGATCTTCCGCAAGGGCGAGGTCATCCGCAAGGTGAAGGAAGAAGAACTGCTTCCCGAACTGTTTCGGGAAATTGATGCAATATTGGAGGAACGCAAATCGTCATGAGAGCTACGAATCTGTATGCGCCCACACTTCGAAATACGCCCGCCGAGGCGGAGATTGCAAGCCATCAGCTCATGTATCGTGCAGGTCTGATCCGCAAGTCTGCGGGCGGTATGTATAGCTATCTGCCGCTCGCGTGGCGCACGATCCGCAAGATTGAGCAGATCATCCGCGAGGAGATGGATGCGGCGGGCGGGCAGGAAATCATGATGCCGATTCTCCAGCCGTCCGAACTCTGGAAGGAAAGCGGGCGCTGGGGTGCATACGGTGCGGAGATGATCCGCGTGAAGGATCGTCATGACCGCGAGTTCTGCATGGGGCCGACCCATGAGGAGATGATTACGGCACTCGTACGCGATGAGCTGCGCTCGTACAAGCAGCTGCCCGTGTTGCTCTATCAGATTCAGGACAAGTTCCGCGATGAGCGTCGCCCGCGCTTCGGGGTCATGCGCAGTCGCGAGTTTATCATGAAAGACCTTTATTCTTTCGATAAGGATGTCGAAGGGATGAATGAGTCCTACCGCAAGATGTCCGTTGCGTACACGAATATCTTCACGCGCTGCGGGCTGGACTTCCGCGCAGTGGAGGCGGACAGCGGCGCGATTGGCGGCGGGCACTCCGAGGAGTTCACCGTGCTTGCGCCGGAAGGCGAGTCGCGCATTGCGTGCTGCGATGCGTGCAGCTATGCGGCGAGCGATGAGAAGGCGGCACTGCGCCCGATTGACGCACCCGACGAGGCGGAACTGCCGCTTGAGAAGGTGGCGACCCCGCATACGAGCACGATTGCGCTGCTTGCAGAATACCTCAAGATTCCCGTGGAAAAGACGATCAAGGCGGTCGCCTATCAGACGGAGGACGATACCCTTATCCTCGCATTCTTGCGCGGCGACCACGAGGTCAACGAGATCAAGCTCGCAAATGCCGTTCCGGGCGCGCGTGAACTGCGTATGGCGGATGAGGACGCGATCCGTGCAGTTGGCGGCTGTCCTGGCTTTATGAGCCCAATCGGCATCAAGGAGGGCACGCATATCGTTGTCGATGAGACGGCAATGCGGATGCACAATGCCGTTTCGGGGGCAAACGAGGCGGATTTCCACTATATGAATGTGAATCCGAAGCGCGACTTCGGAGCGGTGACGGTGGCGGATATTCGCCTTGTCGAAGAGGGGGACGCGTGTCCCGTCTGCGAACAGGGACATCTCCACATCGGGCGCGGTATCGAGGCGGGGCAGATCTTTGCCCTTGGGACGAAGTACAGCGAAGCGATGGGCGCGACCTTCCTTGACGAGGCGGGCAAGGCACAGCCCATGCAGATGGGGTGCTACGGCATTGGCGTGGGGCGTACGATGGCGGCAGCGATTGAGCAGAACCATGACGAGCACGGCATTATCTGGCCGCGTGCGATTGCACCGTATGAGGTCGTTGTCGTCGCGGTCAATGCCAAGGTGGAGGAGCAGCTCGCATACGCCGAGGAGATCTATGAGGAACTCCGTGCGGCGGGTGTCGATGTCCTGCTGGATGATCGGCGTGAGCGTGCGGGCGTGAAGTTCAACGACTGCGATCTGATCGGCTATCCCGTACGCATCGCCATCGGGCCAAAAGACCATTGAAAACGGCAGCATCGAGGTAAAGGTGCGCCGAACGGGCGAGCTTGTGAACTTTGCACGCGATACCTATTTGAAGGGTGTGCAGGATATGCTTGCGGCTCTTTGAGAAATTCCAGGGCGGCGTTTTCATGCGTCGCCTTTTCTGCACGCATATTGAAAAGCAGGCGCGTTATTGCTATAATGAAAGCGTAGATTGATACATCATGTTGGAGGTGGTCGCTATGTTTCGTCCATTACCGTTCAATTTGAAAGAAAATGCCGAAAAGGGACAGGAGATTCTGGGAAAGGCTCTTGAGACCGTGATGGAGCATTCGTTTAATCCGTTTGACAAGGTGGGCGGGATGCTCTTTCCGTTCCGCGTCGATGTGATCGACGGCGAGAACGCCTATGAGCTGTTTGCGGAGCTTCCCGGCTTTACGAAGGATGCGATTGAGGTCTCCTACAACGAGGACGGCCGCCTGAGAATCAAGGCGGAGCGCGTCGTGCCGGAGGAGTCCGAGACGAAGTATCTCTGCCACGAGCGCAAGGCGGGCACATTTGAGCGTTCCTTCCTCATCGACGATGTGGATGAGGCGGAGGTGTCCGTATCCTATGAGGCGGGGATTCTTCATGTCATCCTGCCGAAACTTGAGGTGAAGAAATCCTGCCGGGTCTTTACGATCCAGTAAGGGAATCGCTGAATTTATCAGTGTTTCCTAAGATTGAAGATGTAGGGATATATGAGCGGAGGGGACTTTATGTCGGAAGATCGCGACTGGGAGCAGTTTAAGCAGAAGCTGAAGGCAAAGACGGAGATTGATCTCGATCTCTACAAAGAGCCGCAGATGAAACGGCGGATCAACAATCTGATCACGCGCGCAGGACACAAGGGCTGCGTTGAGTATTTCGATCATGTCTGTGGAAACAAGGACGACTTTGCAGCGTTCATCGAGTATTTGACGATCAACGTATCGGAGTTTTTCCGCACGCCGGAGAAGTTCAGCAAGCTCGAGACGGATGTCATTCCCGATCTGCTGACGCGTTCGTCGAAGCTGAACATCTGGAGTGCAGGCTGCTCCATCGGTGCGGAGCCGTATTCACTCGCGATCATCATGAAGGAGATGACGCCGACGACACGCCATCGCATCCTTGCATCCGATCTCGATATCGAGATTCTCGCAAAGGCAAAGCGCGGTGTCTATACGGCGGATGAGATCAAGAGCATGGCTCCCGAGCGTCGCCGCAAGTATTTCGATGCGGACGGCGACCATTTCGCAGTGAAGTCCGAGATCAAGAACATGATCGAGTTCAAGCGGCACAATCTCCTGCAGGACAAGTTCGAGACGGGGTTTGACCTGATTCTCTGCCGCAACGTCGTCATCTACTTCACGGATGAGGCGAAGGATCAGCTCTATCGTCATTTCTTCGAGGCACTGAAGCCCGGTGGAATCCTTTTTCGTTGGCGCGACGGAGTCGATTCTGAACTTCCGCAAGATGGGCTACACGAGCTTCCAGCCGTTCTTCTATCAGCGGCCGCTTGAGTCATGAGTGGGGCTGCACTCTCCGAGGAGCAGCGGCTCGCGCTGCTCCAACGCGAGCTGAAATGGGCGGAGGAAAAGACGGAGTTCTACCGCGCAGCGTTCGCACGTGCAGGCATGAGCACTGCGGCTGTCTCGTCATTTGAGGAGATGGCTCGTCTGCCGTTTTGGGAGAATGAAGCGAAAGAGGGGGCGGATGCCCCTTTTTTTTCATGCTTACGCTGCCGCTCTCGTCCGTTCTGCGCATGAGTGTCCTGCACGATACGGCGGAGACGGGCAGGATTCACTGCTATACGCAGGGCGATGTGGCACGGCAGGTACAGACCGCGGCAGACCTGCTCGCCGCATACGGGGTGAACCGCGCGAGTACGGTGCTCCTGGCGGGCGATTTTACGGACAGCCGTACACTTGACCTCCAATACGCACTTGACACGATCGGCGCAGCAGTTCTGCCGTGTACGGGCAGGACTGCCGCTGATCTGCTGCGTGCGGCGGTGCCGGATACCGTCATCGCGTGGGAGTATGAGCTGCCCGCGATTGCGGAAGCAATGGGCGATCTGAGTCTGAACCGCCTGATTACAATTGGAACGCATCCTGCACCACAGAAATTTGCGCGGGAGATGGCACAGCGCATGGGCGCGCGCCACGCACATATCTTTACATTGGCGCAGATGGGGGCGCTGATTGGTGGCTCATGTTCCGCAGGGGATGGGATTCATCTCGAGGAGCGGCTGTTTTTTTGCCGAGGTTGTGGATGATGCCGGGGCGAGTTCGCGCGCTGATGGTGCGCGGGGAGAGCTTGTCCTCTCTGCCCTTACCGCAGAGGCAATGCCTGTTCTGCGCTATCGGACGGGACTTTCGGTGCGTTTTGTACGCGAGAAATGCGGGTGCACAGATGCGCGGCTGCGCATCATAGAGGAGTGAAAGCATGGCAGATGATCGGTTGATTGCGGCACTTGACGTGCCGACGCGTGCGGCGGCGGAGCAGCTTGTCACACGTCTTGGTGACAGTGTCAGCTTCTACAAGGTAGGCATGGAGCTTTTCTATGCGCTCGGCGGGGATATTGTTACATGGCTCAAGGAGCAGGAAAAAAAGGTGTTCCTCGATCTGAAGCTGCACGATATCCCGAATACGGTCGGCAATGGCCTGTGCTCGCTCCTGCGGCTTCGTCCCGACATTCTGAATGTCCACACTGCCGGCGGGCTGCGCATGATGAAGGCTGCGCGTGAGGCACTGCGTGCGGCGGCAGACAGGGAGGGGGTACTCTGCCCGAAGCTGATCGGCGTAACGGTACTCACAAGCATGGATGCGGAGGACTGGGCAGGGCTCGGACACACGGGAGAAATCGCGGACGCGGTACTGCGGCGTGCAAAGCTCGCGCAGGAGGCGGGGTTGGACGGCGTGGTCGCCTCTCCTGCTGAGACGGAGGCGATTCGTCGCGCTTGTGGTGAGGATTTTCTCATCGTAACGCCGGGCATTCGTCCCGCAGGTGTTTCCCATGACGATCAGCGGCGCGTGATGACACCGGCAGGAGCAATCCGTGCAGGTGCGTCGCAGATCGTGGTCGGTCGTGCGATCTATACGGCAGAGGATCCGCGCATGGCGGCAGAGAGTATTTTGAAGGAGATGGAGGCGGTATGATGACGCAGGAAGATGTACGCGCCCTGCTCGTGAAGACGGGTGCGATTATGGATGGGCATTTCTTGCTGACCTCGGGGCTGCACAGTCCACACTATGTCGAGAAATTCAACGTGCTCCAACATCCTGCCTATACGGCGCAGCTCTGCGCGGCGATGGCGGAGAAGTTCAAGGACGCAAATATTGAAACGGTGGTCGGTCCCGTGACGGGCGGTATTCTGCTCGCGCATGAAACGGGAAAGTCACTCGGGACACGTGCAATCTTTACGGAGCGCGTGGACGGGAAAATGACGTTTCGACGTGGCTTCTCTCTGCGCGAGGGCGAGCGCGTGCTCATCGTCGAGGACATTGTGACGACGGGCGGCTCGATCAAGGAGGTTATCGAGGTGGTGAAGGAGGCGGGGGCTGTTCCCGTTGCCGTTTCGATGCTCGTTGACCGCAGCGGCGGCAAGGCGAACTTCGGCGATGTGCCTGCGACTGCGCTACTCACGATGGAGGTTGAGACCTACACACCCGAGAACTGTCCGCTCTGCGCGAAGGGGATCCCCATGACAAAGCGCGGACGCACGGGCAAGTAAGAGGCACATCCGATGGCTGAGGAATTCACGGAGAAGATTGATGCGGCTCTTGCGGCGTGGACGGTGCTCGATGAGCTCCCCTGCCGAAATCGAAGGGTTTGTTCTTTCGCGGGAGCGGCAGGCAAGCGAGTCACAGTACGATTTCTTTCGCTACGATCAGACGCAGGAACATCGCGCTGTTGTCGGCTTTTACGATGCCGCAACCACTTCGTACAAGCTGCGCGTCGAGATCGGTGTTGTATGCTTTGCCCTGCCGTCCTTTGTTTACGGAGATTTGGAAGCGTTTGGCACGGAGCTTCAACGAGCACTTCCAAACGTGATGGCGGAGCTGCATGCGGATGCGCTTCAAACACAGGAACTGCTGCCCGTGCGCGAGAGCATTGCAGCGTGGTCGTATGGTGCACAGCTGCCCGAGCAGCTGGAGGGCTTTGAACTCTTTGTCCGTCCGTCCGCACCGGCAGAGCTGACGAACGGCTCCTTCCTCGTCATCGACTATGTGGATTTTGCGCGGGGCAATGATGTCGGCATCTACTACAACTGCTATCGAAATGAATTCTTTGGCGAATATCATGTGTGTGGGATGCCGTATGTGAGCTATTCGTTTGATGCGCCGGATCTGGAGTCTTTGGAAGAACGGCTGAAACAATATCTTGTACCCTATCTGCGCAGGGCGACGACGGAGTGGGAACAGACGGCGAATGGAAAGTGAGGATGTTTTTGCAGAGGGACGAGTTAGGCGCGCTGCGCACACAGGTCATTGAGCGTGTGCGGGGGGCGTTCGTGCATATGGACGAGGTCGCGGAGTTCAATACGCGGAAGGTACTGGATGCCATGCGGGAATGCCGCGTTTCGGATGCGCATTTCGGGGTGAGTGCAGGCTATGCGTACAGCGATCTCGGGCGCGAAAAAAGCTGGACGAGCTCTACGCTCGCGTCTTTGGTGCGGAGCGGGCACTCGTGCGGACGCAGTTCGTCTCGGGGACACACGCGCTTGCAACGGTGCTGTTCGGCATCCTGCGTCCCGGCGATCAGCTTGTCTCCATCACAGGAGCCCCCTATGATACGATGCAGACCGTCATCGGCTGGGCACATGAGAGCATCGGCTCGCTCAAGGAGTTCGGTGTGCTCTATGACGAGCTGCCGATGCGAGACGGTCGTGTGGACATGGACGGTATTGAGCGCATTGTGACGGAGCGGACGAAGGTTGCACTGGTACAGCGTTCGCGTGGCTACAGTGAGCGCGAGCCGCTCAGTATCGACGACATCCGCGCGGTCAGCGCACGGATCAAGGCGGCGAATCCCAACTGTATTGTCTTTGTGGACAACTGCTATGGGGAGTTCGTCGATACGGTTGAGCCGACGGAGCTCTCTACGGTCGATATTATGGCGGGATCACTCATCAAGAATCCCGGCGGCGGGATTGCACCGACGGGCGGCTACATCGCGGGACGCAGCGAACTCGTGGAGATGGCATCCTATCGTCTGACCGCGCCGGGGATGGGGGATGAGCTCGGAGCAAGCCTCATCTCGAACCGTCTGCTCTTTCAGGGGTTCTTTCTCGCGCCGCACGTCGTTGCACAGGCACTCAAGGGGGCGGTCTTTGCCGCAGGGATCTTCGAGGGGCTGGGCTGCCGCACGTTCCCGCGCTTTACGGATGCACGCAGCGACATCATACAGGCGATTGTGCTCGGGGATGCGGAACGGATGAAGGCGTTCGCGCGTGCGATTCAGGCGATGTCGCCCGTGGACTCATTCGCTGCGCCCGAGCCGTGGGATATGCCGGGCTATGCCGACCAGATCATCATGGCGGCAGGAACGTTCGTGCAGGGGCGCGTCGATTGAGCTGAGCGCGGACGGTCCCATGCGTGAGCCGTACTGCATCTATCTGCAGGGCGGGCTGACCTTCGAGCACGCAGCACTTGGGGTGATGGCGGCGGCGGAAGCGATCCTTTGATGATAGGATCAAATATTTTGGAGTTCACTGCTCATCCGTGCGAACTCCACGCAAACACTTAGTTGCGCAAGCGGTCGCGTTCTCGTTCGCTGAGGGAATCACGGACTCATTCAGCCATTCATCTTGGCACATCTTTTTCCGCCCTCTCTGCGTCGATAAATCCTCAGCATAGCCACCGCTATGCCTCCGGTTTATCTTCTTGACAGGACGAAAAAAACTGCACCAATCTGAACGGCATCATTGAGTTCGTGATTCCCTAATACCCTGTGGACTTCTTAAACGCGCTTCGCTTGAACGAAAAGAAATCCGCAGGGGGCGAGTCGAACGCTTTTTCCGCTTGCTCCACTATGGTTTGCTTAGGAGCATCGCACGGATAGATCATATTTCCTTTTGCACGTAAAAAAATTTCCATAACATCAATATGAAAGACTCAAAATCTCTCGTTGCAGGATCGTTCCTGTGATGGGAGGTTTTTGTTTTTGTGGTAGTTCAGTTTTTTTCGGATAATTTTGCAGATTTGTGGATATTCTTTTTGCTGCTTCTTTTTTTGTATACTATAAATAATCAGACGAATAAAGAACGAAAAGGATTCGATGCTGCTAAAAACAATTTGGAGGAGATTCGATGAGTGTAGCGATTAACATTGAGAACGCTGTGAAGAAGTATGGCGATCTCACAATCATTCCGGGGATTACAGAGCACATTCGCAACGGTGAGTTCTTCACCCTGCTCGGACCATCCGGTTGCGGAAAGACGACGCTCCTGCGGATGATCGCAGGGTTCAACAGCATTGAGGGCGGAGATATCCTCTTTAATGAGCAGCGGATCAACGATATCCCTGCGCACAAGCGGAACATCGGCATGGTTTTCCAGAGCTATGCGATCTTCCCGCATCTGACAGTGCGGCAGAATGTGGAGTACGGTCTGAAGCTGCGCGATGTGCCGAAAAGCGGAGATGAAGGAAAAAGGTCGATCGCATCCTCGACGTCGTGCAGATTGCGGACTATCAGGATCGTCTCCCCGAACGTCTCTCGGGCGGACAGCAGCAGCGCGTCGCACTCGCGCGTGCCATTGTCATCCATCCGAGTGTGCTGCTCATGGATGAGCCGCTCTCGAACCTCGACGCGAAGCTGCGCATCGAGATGCGCTCCGCGATTCGTGAGGTACAGAAAAAGGTCGGCATTACGACGGTCTACGTCACGCACGATCAGGAGGAGGCACTCTCCATCTCCGACCGCATCGCCGTCATGAACAAGGGCGAGATTCAGCAGACGGCGCAGCCTGCAGACGATCTATGAGCGTCCGTGGAACATCTTCGTCTCGACCTTTATCGGACACTCCAACCCTGTTCTACGGGCGCGTGCAAAAGTCGGGCGATCGGGTGTGCGTCACCTTCCGCAACGGCTATGAGATGCCGATGGAGAATCTCGGCGCGGAGGCGGAGGACGGCATGGAGGTTGTGATCTCCGTACGTCCCGAGGAACTCTCGATCCAAGATGACGGCCTCTCGTGCAAGGTGAAAACGAAGGTATTCCTTGGCAAATACATCAACTACAGTCTGGACTTCGACGGCGAAATGATTCTACCAGATCAGGCATCGCTTGAGTTCTCACAGGATCTCGGGCATGCGACGCGGCAGCTCGAGGTCGGGGATACAGTGCATCTGCGTCCGAATGCGCTCAAGGTCAACGTATTCACCGCAGACGGCTCGCGCAATATCCTGAAGGATGTGGTGCGCTATGAGTAAGCTGAATTTGCGCTGGGACTTCTGGACCGGCATCACGGTTCTGTCCATCGCCGTCTTCGGACTCTTTCTGATCTACCCGCTCTTCTCCTCTTCTCTTCAGCATTCCAGGATGCCATGACGGGGGAGTTCACACTCGAACATTTCAAGCATTTCTTTGAGCGGAAATACTACTACCAGTCGATGATCAACAGCTTTAGCGTGACGGCATGCGTGACCATCCTCGCGATCATCATCGGAACGGCACTCGCGTACTTTATGACGATCTACCGCGTGCGCTTCAAGAGCGCACTTGAGATCTGCATCATCATCTCGCTTCTCTCGCCGCCGTTCATTGGCGCGTACTCGTGGATTCTGATCGGCGGGCGCAGCGGCATGCTGACGCAATGGCTGCAGGAGACGTTTCAGTATGAGTTCCCGTCGATTTACGGTTTTACGGGGATTTTTGCTCGTCCTGACGCTCAAGCTCTATCCGTTCATCTACCTCTACGCGGCGGGTGCGATGAAGAACATCGACTCAGCACTGATTGAGGCGGCGGAAAGCCTCGGATGCAGCGGCATCCGCAAGGTGGTGACGGTCATCGTACCGCTTATCACACCGACGATCCTCGCAGGTGCGCTCATGGTCTTTATGAACGCAATGGCGGACTTCGGTACGCCGATGCTGATCGGCGAGGGGTTCAACGTCATGCCGGTCATGATCTACTCGGAGTTCATCAACGAGGTCGGCGATCAGGCGAACTTCGCGGCGGCGATGGCGGCAATCATGGTCGTCATCACTTCGACGATCTTCCTGCTGCAAAAATACGTTGTGAGCCGCAAGTCCTTTACGATGAGCTCGCTGCGTCCCCTTGAGGTAAAGGAGATGAAGGGCGCGGGCAATGTCCTGATGCATGCTCTCATCTATCTGCTCGTCGCTGTTTCGATGATCCCGCAGCTTGTCGTCATCTACACCTCCTTCCTTGAGACACGGGGGGCAGTCTTTACGGGCGGCTATTCGCTCGACAGCTATACGACGATCTTCAGCAGCCTCGGCACGGCGATCTCGAACACTTACCTATACAGTACGGCTGCGATCCTCATCATTGTCTTCCTCGGCATGACGGTCGCGTATCTGACGACGCGGCGCAAGAGTATGCTCACGGACATCATCGACACGCTCACGATGTTCCCGTACATCATCCCCGGCTCTGTCCTTGGTATTACGTTGCTGCTCGCGTTCAACGAGGAGCCGATCCTCCTCTCGGGCACGGCACTCATCATCATCATCTCGCTTGTCATTCGGCGGCTGCCGTATACGCTGCGCTCGAGCTCGGCGATTCTCTACCAGATCAGCCCGAGCATCGAGGAGGCGTCCATCAGCCTCGGGGCTTCGCCGCTCAAAACCTTCTTTAAGGTGACGGCCGTCATGATGCTGCCCGGTGTCATGAGCGGGGCGATCCTCTCGTGGATCACGGCGATCAACGAACTCAGTTCCTCGGTCATCCTCTTCACGGGCGCGACCAAGACGATGTCCGTCGCCATCTACACGGAGGTCATCCGCGCGAGCTACGGCACGGCGGCAGCGCTCTCGACCATCCTCACGCTCACGACAATTATCGCGATGGTGACGTTCTTCAAGGTGTCGGGCAGCAAGGACGTGACACTGTAGGGGGTTTAGGCAAAAGCCTTTTTTTCATAGATGGTTTTTCTGTCAAAAGGAGGTCTTTTCATGAAGTTCAAGAAAATGTTTGCCGTTCTGGCAGCATCGCTGATGCTGGGCAGCGCGCTCACCGGCTGCGGCGGGGGCGGCGGAGAGAAGAAGGCGGCATCGGCAGATGACAACTCACTCGTCATCTACTGCCCGCATCCGCTGACGTTTATCAACCCCCTTGTCGAGGAGTTTGAGAAGCAGAGCGGCGTGAAGGTCGAGGTCATTGCGGCGGGCACGGGTGAGCTCCTCAAGCGCGTCGAGTCCGAGAAGGCAAACCCGCTCGGCGATATCTTCTGGGGCGGCTCGCTCAACACGATGAAGCCGAAGGCAAATCTCTTTGAGAACTACACGTCGAAGAACGAGGATCACATTCAGAAGGCATTCAAGAATACTGAGGGCCCGATGACGCGTTTCACGGATATCCCGAGCGTCATCATGGTCAATACGAACCTCATCGGCGATGTGAAGGTCGAGGGCTACGAGGATCTGCTGAACCCTGCGCTCAAGGGCAAGATCGCATTTGCTGACCCGTCCAAGTCCTCCTCCTCCTATGAGCACCTCATCAATATGCTCTACGCAATGGGCAACGGTAACCCTGACAAGGGCTGGGACTATGTGGAGAAACTCTCGCGCAACCTCGACGGCAAGCTGCTCTCCGGCTCCTCTGCTGTCTACAAGGGCGTTGCGGACGGCGAGTATGCCGTGGGACTCACGTTTGAAGAGGGCGGCGCGAAGTACGTTGCGGACGGCGCACCCGTCAAGCTTGTCTACATGAAGGAAGGCGTTATCTCCAAGCCGGACGGCATCTACATCATCAAGAATGCAAAGCACATGGAGAACGCGAAGAAGTTCATCGACTTCATCACGAGCAAGGAAGCACAGAGCATTATTACGGCGCAGCTCCACCGCCGCTCCGTGCGTGATGATGTCGACCCGCCAGTCGGACTTCTCCCGAAGGACCAGATCAAGATCATCGATGATGAGGAGCAGGTGGTCGAGAAGAACAAGAAGGCATGGCTCGATAAGTTCAAGGATATCTTTACGAGCGTGCAGTAAGAACAGCTGGGTAAGAGACAATACCGGAGGGGGCATCCTTCCGGTATTTTGTATTTACAGAGATTCTGTTATAATAGAAAATAATCGAATTTCGTAGGAAGGAGGATGGATATGCGACGTTTTCAGGATGAGGTACGCAGTGTGCTTCTTAAATATGCGCTTGTTCCCGGCTTTCTCATTGCTTTCATCTGCATCCTGCTCGCGGCGGTCTATTGGGAGCGGAACGTCGCGGCGCGCACGGAGGACGAGGCACACGTCGCGGGTGAGATCTTCACAGAGATGACGCACGACTACGAAGATCGTGCGGCGGCGATTGCGATGAACAGGGACGGAACTGCTTGCCGGGGACGCTGAGGAACGCCGTCTGTATTTTTGAGCGGCTGTATGCGGAACTGAATCTGCATGGCAGGCTGCCACGTTTTTTTCTGCTAAATGCAGACAGGGCTGTCCTTTTCCAAACGCGGAGTGACTTCCCGTCCTATCTTGTACCGCCGACGGAGAACTGGGGCGCGCTCTCGCGCATGGATGGACAGACGGGATGCGTGGAGGAATTTATTCCGCACAGTGACCGCGAATGGGACTATGTTGTCGGTCAGGCGATCCGTCCGGTCTTGCCACAATCTGCAGCGGATGTGGAGACCGTGGAGGGGTATGCCGTCTTTGTCGTATCTATGCGCGAACTTGAGAAGCGGCTGCAAACGGGCGAAAAAAATGCACTTTGTCATTGTTAACCGCGAGGGGCGCGCACCCTTTTCCACGATGACCATCTTCCGCGATCCTGTTTTTTTACAAAATCGCCCCCGAACTTGCAAACGCGCACGGGTTCTGTGAGGTGGGGGGACAGCAATTCTATGTGGCACAGGAGCAGGTGCTCGACGGGCGTTTTACGATCTATGCAGCTCTGCCCGTCGGCAGCCGCATCGCTCAATTTGCGACGGGCGCAGCGATCCTCCTTGCCGTGTTCCTCTTGATGGTGCCGTTTATCTTCTTCCGCGTGCGGCGGGAGACGGCGGAGAAAAATGCGTGCAATGGATGAAATCGTCGATGCATTCCGTGCCGTTCGGCATGGGCATCTGGATCGGGAACTCGCCATTTGCACGGGCAACGAGTTCGAGGAGATCGCGGACGAGTACAATCGTATGGTGCAGAGCCTCGTCCGCCTCATGCAGGAAAAATGAAGAGAAGGCACGCGCAAGCGTCATGTCCGAGCTGCGTCAGCTCGAATCGCAGTTTAACCCGCATTTCCTCTTTAACACGCTCGAAAACATTAAATTTATGACGAAGCTCGACCCCGACGCTGCAACGCGCATGATCACCGCCTCTCGGCACTCCTGCGCTACAGCATCGACAACCGTGTGCAGCGTGTCCTGCTCGCCGAGGATATCCGCCATCTCGGCAGCTATATCGAGATCCAACGGCAGCGGTTCGGTGCACGTCTCACATATCGGCAGGTGATCGCGGAGGCGGCGGGGAAGTGCCTCGTGCCGAAGCTGCTCCTGCAGCCTGTCGTGGAGAATGCCATTCACTACGGGGCGGATGCGGAGGGCGCAATTCATATCACCACGCGGATCACGATTGCAAACGGGAAGATGCAGATCGTCATCGAGGATACGGGCGTTGGGATGGCGGAGGAAACGCTGGCATCGCTGCGGCAGATGATGCGGCGCGGAGAGAACCGCTCCGTGCACACCGGGCTCTACAATATCCATCGGCGCATTCAGCTGCTCTACGGCATGGAATACGGGATGCAGATCGAGCGGCGAGCGGGGGGCGGTACGCGTGTCACGATGGTGCTGCCCGTGAACGTTGGAAAGGAGGAGGGCAATGCTGCGTATTCTGATCGTTGAGGATGAGGAGATCATCCGTCGGGGACTGATCTCCGTGATTGACTGGGCAGGGATGGGATGCCGCGTTGTGGGCGATGCGCCCGACGGCTTGGCGGGGCTCGAACTCCTGCGCGCGGAGCATCCCTGACGTTGTGCTCACCGACATCCGTATGCCGCGTATGGACGGCATCGCAATGGCGGAGCGTGCACGCGCGGAGGGGCATCCTGCCGCAGCTTGTCTTTCTCACCAGCTATGCCGAGTTTGATTACGCAAAAAAGGCGATTGCCCTTCAGGCGGCAGACTATCTGTTGAAGCCCGTGGATGAGGCGGAGCTTGCCGCGCTCATGCGGCGGATTGCGGCGGATGGGGGGGCGCAGGAGGCGATGCCGCAGGCAGTGGAAGGCGTAGACTGGCAGCGGTACTTCTCGGACGGGGCACTCAACCCCTATGTACGGCACGCAATGGAGAGCATTCGGGCGAACTATCGTGAAAGGCTCAGCATCGAAGGCCTTGCGGAAACGGCAGGTGTGAGCGCGAGCTATCTCAGCCGCAAATTCAAGGAGGCGACGGGGCAGACCTTTCTTGAGTTCTTGACACGCACGCGTTTACAGAGTGCCGTAGCGCAGCTTCGCTCGGGTAAGTACCGCGTCTACGAGGTCGCGGAGGAAAAATGGATTCGGTGACTACAAGAATTTCTGTACGGTGTTCAAAAAAATATATGAAATGTTCGCCGCGTACGTTTTTTTGCAGGAGACAGGGGGAGGCTGCCGCAGGAGGATGAATAGAACGCAAAAACACCCGCAGCAAAAGTGCTGCGGGTGTTTGCATTAGAGAAGAAAACCACGCGATAGTCGCGTGGTTGGAAAAGAGCTTAAGCGGTGAACAGAAAATCCCCAGTGTGCTAGACTATGCGTAAGCCTGCCAGCTTAAAAATAGTGAAGACACTAGGGAGGAAACAGCATTATGTCGAAACAACAAAAATGCCGATACGCATAGTTTAGCACACACAAAGTGGAATTGTAAGTATCACGTTGTGTTTGCACCGAAGTATCGGCGCAAAGTATTCTACGAAGGGAAACGGCTGGAAATCCGGGAGATCCTAAGAAAGCTGTGCGCGTGGAAGGGGGTAGAGATCATTGAAGGGGAGATCTGTCCGGATCATATCCACCTGCTGTTAAGTATCCCGCCGAAGATCAGCATATCGAGCTTTATGGGATACCTAAAGGGCAAGAGCAGCTTAATGATATTCCAGAAGTATGGGAACATGAAGTTTGCATACCGTAATCGAGAATTTTGGTGCAAAGGGTATTATGTCGATACCGTAGGAAAGAACACCAAGGCGATTAAGGAGTACATAGCTGACCAGCTGAAGAAGGATCGGGAGCAGGATCAACTGAGCTTGTTTGACCCAAGAGACCCATTTATGGGTGGCAAGTAATCTGTGCATGGCTGGCAGGCCAATAAAAGGCGTACTTGTACGCTGCCAATTACATAAGGGCTATGCCCGAAAATGAAAAACCACCCGCTATGCGGGTGGATATTTATTCAGGGAGAAATGTGTTGATATATAGATATATATTTACGCCGCAGGGAATGCGACGACAAGCAGCATCTTGAACGGTGTTTCCTTCGCTGCGTAGACCGAGTGCGGATGGGTTGCGGGCATGACAATGCTCTCGCCCGCCTTGAGCGTATAGGTTTCGTCATCGATCGTGATGATGCCCTCGCCCTCAAGCGCAGTGACGAGTGCGTCGCCCGTGGATGCGTGCGTGCTGATGCCCTCACCCTTCGCGAAGGCGAAGAGTGTGACACCGAGCCCCTTGTTCTGGACGAGCGTCTTACTGACGACCTGTCCTTCTGCGTATGCGACCTGATCCTTGAGCAGGAGTGCCTGTTGATGCTGGATATTGTTCAGGATTGCCATGATGTTTCCTCCTTGTGTGTTGTGAGAATTTCTGTGCATAGCATACACGGAATGCGATGCAAAGGATGTGATTCAAGCAACAGCAGCACAGAAACTGAGAAAAAATCTCAAATTTGTCAGCGCATCCTCAAGTATTTGCCTCAATCTTTTTCGATGATAAGGCGCTGTACCCATTCAGGCGGCATACGGCGGCCTGCGTTCCACTCCTGCACCGTGCGATAGGGGGCCCCGAGGAGATCGGCGAGCTTCTTGATGTTTAGCCCCGCCTTTTGGCGTGCGTACCTGATGGGGTTGTTCTCGCGCTCAATCACCTCACGGTATGCGTCCGTATCGGCGGCGATGAGGTTGACGAAGCCGCCCGCAGGTGCGGTCAGCTCTTCAAGCGGCGTCGGAGTGGGTATATGCTGTGTGCGATCTTCGCGGTCGCAGAGCATGAAGTTCAGCACATCAAAGGCGTTTTCGAGTGCTTCCGACTGATTATCACCCGCAGTAAAGCAGTTTTCGATATCGGGGAATGTAACATCATAGTAGTTCTCGTCGTTGTCCCAACGAAAGACGGCAGGAAAAACATATTTTGCCATAATAATCCTCCTCGCGTATTTGTGTTAGCGGAGTCCGGCTTCCTTTAGAATCTTTTGCACGGTTCCCGTTGGAATCTCCTTTTTATGTCTCCATACAGGGAATGTCTTTCCCGTAATTGGGCTGTAGAACTTGTCGTGTCTGCCGCCGTGCTCCACCAGTGTGCAGCCATGCTCTCTGAGTAGTTTCAAAAGGTCCGAAGTCTTCATCGCACACCTCTTTTTGTAAATAATATATACCTGCTGAGTGTATATGTCAATATGACACGCATTGTGTGTTTTTCGTAGCTTTTTTTACAAAAGTATTTCGCCTTTTTCGTAAAAGCTGTTTTTTTGTTGTCAAACGTGACCCTTTGTCCTATAATAACGAATAGATTGTTTTAGGGAAGCACTGATAAATTCAGCCGCGCCATCTTAGCGCATCTTTTTTTGCCCGCACTGTGTCGACAAATCCTCTATATAGCTTTGGCTATGCGTCCGGTTTGTCTCCTTGTTCGGACGAAAAAAATCTACGCCAATCTGACGGACTTCATTTTATCAGCGATTCCCTAGTCAGAGAATTGAGGAGGATGAAGGATGGCGTTGGATCGCAGTGCTGTGATCGATAAGGTGCAGAAGCTGGCTGATGCGCCGTCGGTCTACGAAGGACTGAAGGCGAAAGCAGAGGTGTTTCTGGAGGCGGTGGACACGCCACAGGAAAAAAATCTGCGTTTCGGACACTCATTGATGAAATAAAGAGCGATGTACTGACGATCGATCAGCTCATCAGCTTCACGGAGTCAGCGGACGGTGTCGCACTGTTCGGTGCGCAGAGAGCCGGAGAGTATCATGCTGCGGCAAAGCAGGCGAAGGAGCAGGGGAAGATACCTGTATCTGCCCTGCGTGTCAGGCCGGCAAGGAGATCCTTGCGAATCAGGCGGCGATCGTCTCGTAGTCGTGGTGGATGGAAAGGAGCTGTTGCACGAACGCATTCGTGTAACGGCTTTTTGGTGAAGAAAGTGAACATATGACCGTTGCGGATGTCTATATCAACATTCCGGTCAAGAGCATCCGACAGGAGTTCACCCTATCTCCTGCCGGAGCGGCTCGCGCAGGTCGCGGCAGGGTGGCGTGTCTTCGTCCCGTTCGGCAGCGTGCGCAAGGAGGGGTTCGTCACCTGTGTGCGCACCTATGATGCTGCGCGGGATGGACAGCATGCGCTGAAGGAAATCATCGATGCGGTGGATGAGGAGGCATGGTTTTCCCCGAGCTTCTTGCCGCCGCACAGGAGCTGTCGGACTTTTTACCTTTGTTCGGCGGCGGAGATCATGCGTCTCTTTATGCCGGGCAAGAGCGGTCTCAGGATTTTTCCCCTGTCTATGCAGCGGCGGAGGATGGGGATGAGGAGCACCCCATCCTTGCGGATGCGCGCGTCCATGCCGTCTATCGACATCTGCGTGAGCACGGCAGTCAGCGCATGGCGCAGCTGCGGCGGGAATTTCCTGCGGGAGAGGTCGAGCTGTGTGTGGAAAGACTTCTGCGCTACAATCTCGTACGCAAGGAGTATGAGGCGGATAAACGCGACAAGGCGCAGTATGAGAAGTACTATACTGCGGGGGAAATTACGGATGAGCTGATTGATGAGCTTCGCCGCAAGCGTGTCAGTGCGCAGGTGCGTGCTCTCCTGCTCTTTCGAGAACGGGATATGTATACGCGCGGCGAACTCGATGCACAGGGCGTTTCATCTGCGATAATCAAAAAAACTTGTCGCAGCCGGATATCTGACCGAGCACCTGCGGCGCAGACTGCGATCCAGCTATGGTACGGGGACGGCGGGGGCATATGTCGAGGAACTGACGGAGGCGCAGCGGGCGGCGGTTACGCAGCTGCACGCGGGCATTGCGGAGGGTGCGTTTCATGGCTATCTGCTCCACGGGGTGACGGGCAGCGGTAAGACGCGTGTCTACATCGAGACGGCGCGCGCCGTGCGTGCGGCGGCGCGTCAGGTGATCGTGCTCGTGCCGGAGATCGCCCTGACGGGGCAGCTTGTCACGGCGTTTCAGGAGGTGTTTGCAGACGATATTGTCGTCCTCCACAGCCAACTCTCACTCGCCGAGCGCAACGATGCGATCTTTCGCGTACGGCGCGGGGATGCGGGCATTATCCTCGGTGCGCGTTCGGCACTCTTTACACCGGCCGCTGATGTCGGTGCAATCATCCTCGACGAGGAGCAGGATATGTCCTACAAACAGGACGAGTCGCCGCGTTACCATGCGCGTGTGGTCGCGGAGATCCTTGCACGGAGGCACGGGGCGATCCTCGTGCTTGGCAGTGCGACCCCCTCGCTTGAGTCCTACGCGCGGGCACGAGCGGGGAATCTGGCGCTCCTCTCGATGCCCGAGCGCATTGGCAGTCAGCCGCTGCCAGAGGTGCGTGCCGTCGATATGCGCGAGGAGCTGCGGCGCGGGCGGCGCACGATCATCTCGCCTGCCCTGCGCGAGCTTCTCACGGAGACAATTGCGCGCGGCGAGCAGGCAATCATCATGTTGAACCGACGCGGCTACGCGACCTTTATCATGTGCCGCTCCTGCGGAGCCGTCATTACCTGTCAGGAGTGCTCACTGCCGCTCGTCTATCACGCGAACGGTGCGCTCGTCTGTCACCACTGCGATCTGCGTGCCCCCGTGCCCGATACCTGTCCGAAATGCGGCAGCCGTTACATCAAATACTTCGGCTCGGGCACGGAAAAGCTTGAGGAGGAGCTGGGGCAGATTCTTCCCACAGCACGGATTGTGCGCATGGATCGCGATACGACGGGGCGAAAGCTCGCGCATACGGAGATCCTGACGCAGTTTCGGCGGCGTGCCTTCGATATCCTGCTCGGCACGCAGATGGTGGCAAAGGGACATGATTTGCCGGGCGTGCAGTCGGTCGGCATCATCAGTGCGGACGCGAGCCTCAACCTGCCGGATTTCCGTGCGGCAGAACGCTGCTTCATGCTCATCACGCAGACGGCGGGACGCGCAGGGCGGCACGGCGCGCGCGGTGCGGTCATCGTACAGACCTACAACCCTGAGCACTATGCCGTGCGCGCTGCGCTGCGGCAGGACTACGAAGCGTTTGCGGCGCAGGAGCTTGTACTTCGCCGCGAGCTCTTCTATCCGCCGTACAGCCGTCTCGTGAAGCTGCTCTTTCGAGATCCGCAGCGTGCACGCGCGTGGAATGCAGCAAACGAGTTCGTCACTGCAGCGCAGACGGCGTTTACAGGAACGACGGGCTGCACGGTGATCGGACCCTCGCCCGCACTGATCGAGCGGGAGCGTGGCGCGTATCGTTTTATCGTGCTCATTAAGACAGACGCGCTTGCGGTCGTACAGAACTTCTTGCGTACACGCGGACTGCATCTGCGCGACGATGTTGCGATTGACATTGATCCCACCGCAATTTTTTTGAAAAAAATAATAGAAAAAAACCTATTGAATATAATTAAAAAAATCCTGTTAATCTGGAAATAGAAGGAAAGACTGATGATATGCGAAGCGGCACGAATCAATTTTCTTCGGAGCAATGGAGGCTTCCTATGGTAACGATTCTCGGACGGGCGAAGATCAATCTGACGCTCGATATTCTGGGACTTCGGGATGACGGGTATCACGAGATTGCGACGGTCATGCAGTCCCTCGCACTCGCAGATACCCTTACGTTCACGCGGCAGGAGGAGGGAATCACGCTGACCGTGGATCTTCCGGGGCTGGAGGCGGATGAGCGCAACCTCGCTCATCGTGCGGCGGCTCTCGTCATGAGGGAGTGCGGTCTGCGCGGCGGGGTTCACATAGCGATCACGAAGCGCATCCCTGTTGCTGCAGGGCTTGCGGGAGGGAGTGCCGATGCGGCGGCTGCGCTGCGCGGCATGAACGAACTCTATGCACTGGGCTTTCCGATGACCGGCTCTGCACGCTCGGTGCGCAGCTTGGCTCGGACATCCCTTTTGCCCTGATGGGCGGAACCGTACTTGCGACGGGGCGCGGCGAGGTCATGCAGGCACTTCCGGATTTTCCCGCAACGTACGTCGTGCTCGCAAAGCCGCCCGTCGCCGTGTCGACACCGTGGGCGTACCGCAGTTATGACGCACAACCGCCCGGATTTCATCCGGACAATGCCGCATTTTTGGAGGCACTCGAACGCGGCGATCGCATGCGCTGCGCAGAGCTTGTCTGCAATGTGCTTGAGCCTGTAACCGAGACGGCACATCCCGTGATTGCCGACTATCGCACGCGGATGCGTGCACACGGTGCGCTCTGTGCGATGATGTCGGGCAGCGGTCCGACGGTGTTCGGACTCTTTGCAGAGGAGCGTGCGGCTGCGGAGGCGGCCGAGGCGTTCCGCCTTGAGACGGATGCAGCGGTACACCTGACGTGCACGGACGGAAAGTACGGGGAATAGACAGAGGGAGTCATCATGCAGGGAAAAATTATCGCCGGTTGTTGTGAACAGCTACCAGCCGCTTCGTGAAATTGTCTGTGAGGTGCTGCGCGATGCGATTCGCAGCGGGATCTTAAAAGCCTGGCGAATGGCTCAAGGAGAACGACCTTGCAGACGAACTGCTCGTCAGCCGTACGCCCGTGCGTGAGGCGATCCGCAAGCTCGAGCAGGAGGGCTATGTCGTCACCGTGCCGCGGCGCGGTGCGTATGTGGCGAGCGTATCCATTCGCGACATCAATGAGATCTTTGAGATTCGCGCCGCACTCGAGGCACTTGCCTGCGAGCTTGCGGCGGAGCGGATCACCGATGAGGAGCAGGAGCGTTTGGAGCGTCTCCTCGTCGGTATTGGACGCGCCATCGAGGAGCATGATATGGAGCGCATTGTGCGCACGGATATCGAGTTCCACGAGCTCCTGTATCAGGCAGCGCGCAACGAGCGGCTGCTTGTGATCATTGGCAACCTGCGCGAGCAGCTCACGCGGTTCCGCACGATTTCGATGTCGTATCCGGGGCGACTCAAGGCAACCCTTGAGGAACATCGTGCGATCGTGGATGCGATCGGTTCGGGCGACGCGCGCCATGCACGCAAGGTCGGCGCGCGCCACATGGAAAATTCGGAGAAGACCCTGCTTTACGCCATTGAGGAGCAGGAAAAAAAGACAGGTACCACCTTGGTGAAACGCAAGGGGAAAAAGAGTCAGGAAGATGCCGAGTAGGTGCTTCCGGAGAACGGGAGGAGCATAATGTTGGATTTTATAACGGTCATACTGGCAGCAGGCAAGGGGACGCGCATGAAGTCAAAGCTGCCAAAAGTCCTGCACCGTGCGGCAGGAAAACCCATGCTGCAGCACGTCATTGATGCGGCAGACGCGGCAGGTGCACGGCGCAATATCGTGGTCACGGGCTTTGGCGGCGATGTGGTGCGCGAGAGCATCGGTGACAGTGTGGAGTATGTGGAGCAGCGCGAGCAGCTCGGTACGGGACACGCCGTCCTGCAAACGAAGGAGCTGCTTGCGGGCGAGCACGGGACAATCATGGTGCTCTGCGGCGATACCCCGCTTTTGACCGCAGAACTTTTGGCACGCTTCCATGAGGAACATGTGCAGGCGGGTGCAAAGGCAACTGTGCTCACGGCGATCATGCCGAACGCAAAGGGCTATGGGCGTGTCATCCGCCGCGAGAATGGCGAGGTTCTGAAGATTGTCGAGCACAAGGACGCGACACCGGAGGAGCGTGAGATCCACGAGGTCAACGCGGGCATCTACTGCTTTGATACGCAGGCACTCTTTGCCGCACTCGCGAAGGTGACAAACGACAACGCGCAGGGGCGAATACTACCTGCCCGATGTGCTCAGCATCCTGCGCGATGCGGGGAAAAAGATCTGGGCGGTCACAGCGGACAACTACGAGTACGCTCGGCATCAACTCGCGCAGCCAGCTTGCCGTGGCAGAGCGCATTCTGCGTCGCCGCAAGGCCGAGGAGCTGATGGCGGACGGTGTGACGATTATCGATCCGCATACGACATTTATTGATGCCGAGGTGCGCGTCGGCATGGACACGGTCATTTACCCCTTTACGTTCTTGGAGGGAAGCACGGTCATCGGCACGGACTGCGAGATTGGCCCGAATGTCCGCTTTCAGAACATGGTTATCGGTGACAATGTCAAGGCACACTATGTTTACGCGCATGATGCCGAGGTCGAGAATGGCGCGGAGCTTGGACAGTTCAACCACATCCGCCCCAACAGCCATATCGGTGCGGGCGTGAAGATGGGCAATTTTGTCGAGGTGAAGAACTCCAACATCGGTGCAGGCTCGAAGCTGCCGCATCTCTCCTACATCGGGGACTGCGACCTCGGTGCGCACGTCAACATGGGCTGCGGTACGATTACGGTCAACTACGACGGCAAGCAGAAGTTCCGCACGGTCATCGAGGACAACGCCTTCGTCGGGTGTAACTCGAACCTCGTCGCACCCGTTACGGTGGGCGAGGGTGCGTATGTTGCTGCCGGGTCGACGATCACGCGCGACGTCCCGGCCGGCACGCTCTCCGTGGCACGTGCACGCCAGAAGGAGATCGAGGGCTGGGCGGACAAACGCAAATGAGTCTGCATTCAGGTGGATGAAGGTTGTGAAAAAGGCGGCAGACACTCTTCCAAAAATAAACCGTGCGTGTTATACTATAAATAGACTTGTGTATTCTATTGATAGGAAGCACTGATAAATTCAGCACTGTCATCTTGGCGTATCTTTTTCGCCCTCTCTGTGTCGACAAATCCTCCACATAGCCTTTGCTATGCGTCCGGTTTGTCTCCTTGATAGGACAAAAAATCTGCACCAATCTGACAGACTTCATTTTATCAGCGATTCCTATCGTTTATGACGCATCTGGTTTTTAGGAGGAACAGAGAGATGAGTTTTCCGACCGACAATGTGTGCATCCTGACAGGGAATGCGAATCCGCAGCTTGCGAAAGATATCGCAGACCGTATCGGCATCCCGCTTTGTGAGGCTTTCGTCGGGCATTTCAACAACGGCGAGATCCAGGTGATGATCGAGGAGAGCATCCGCGGGAAGGATATCTTCATCATTCAGTCGACCAGCTTCCCGGTGAACGACAACCTCATGGAGCTGCTGATTCTCACGGACGCATGCAAGCGTGCGTCTGCACACAGCATTACGGCGGTTGTTCCGTACTATGCCTATGCGCGTCAGGATCGTAAGACACGCGGGCGTGAGCCGATCTCTGCAAAACTCGTCGCAAATCTCATGACGACGGCGGGCGTGACGCGCGTTGTTACGGTCGACCTCCATGCGGGGCAGATTCAGGGGTTCTTCGATATTCCTGTGGATCATCTCGGTGCTGCACCTGTGCTTGCGAGCTATTTCCGTGAGCAGGAGATCGAGGATCTGGTCGTCGTTTCGCCGGATCTCGGCGGTGTCACACGCGCACGTATCATGGCGGACTTCCTCCACGCACCGATTGCGATTATTGAGAAACGCCGTCCCTGCCCGGGCTGTGCGGAGGTCATGGAACCCTCATTGGTGAAGTTGAGGGCAAGACCGCGCTTCTCATCGATGATATCGTCGATACGGCAGGGGTCACTTTGCGAGGGGCAAAGGCACTTCATGAGCGCGGGGCAAAGCGTGTGCTTGCGGCATGTTCGCACGCGATTCTCAGTGATCCCGCAACCGAGCGGATCAATGCTTCCGTCATCGACCAGCTCGTCATTACCGACTCCATTCCGATTCCCCTGAGAAGCAGTCCGATAAACTCGTCACACTCTCTCTCGCACAGTCTCTTGCAGATGTGATTGTGCGCATCCAAAGCCATCGTTCGGTGAGTCTGCTCTTTAACCATCGTTGAGTAGGCTCTCCGCTGACAGAGAAAGGGGCGTCTCGTGTGCGCCTCTTTTTTCATATCACTTAGGAGGATCTATGCACGTCATTATCATCGGTTCCGGTCCTGCGGGTGTCTCCGCTGCGCTTTATGCGCGGCGCGGAGGGGCCGATGTGACGGTCATTTCCAAGGGCGGGGGCGGCCTCGCCAGAGCCGAACGCGTCGAAAACTACTACGGTTTTGATGAACCCGTCACGGGGGCGGAGCTCGAGCGGCGCGGAATTGCAGGGGCAAAACGGCTCGGCGTTGTGTTTGAGACGGACGAGGTGATGGCGGTCGTGCCGACCGACGGCGGCGGCTTTTGTATCGAAGGGGTACAGAAAAAAACTATGCGGGCAATGCGGTCATCCTGGCGGCGGGTGCACCGCGCAGAACCATATCTGTTCCGGGTCTCAGGGAGTTCACGGGACGCGGGGTGAGCTCCCTGTGCGATCTGTGACGCATTTTTTTCTACCGCGGGAAAAAAAGGTTGCCGTTATCGGTGCGGGAGACTATGCCCTGCACGAGGCGGAGATTCTGCGGCCGCATGCAGCGCAAGTTTCCATCTTGACGCATGGGGCGGAGATCTCCGCCGTGTTTCCGAACGATGTTGTGGTGCACACGGGCAAAATTGCACGGATCGAGGGCGATCGCCGCGTACAGCGGATCGTCTTTGCCGATGAATCGCAGATGGATGCCGATGGTGTCTTTTTGGCGGTTGGAACACCGGGCAGCTCGGAACTGGCACGGAAGCTCGGCGTCCTGCTCGACGACGGCAAGGTCGCTGTGGGGGCTCAGATGGAGACCAACGTCCCAGGCATCTATGCCGCAGGGGATTGCACGGGAGGCCTGCTGCAGGTTGTCAAGGCCGTATACGAGGGGGCTGTGGCAGGGCTTGCAGCGGTCGAATCTCTGCGCCAACAATAAAAGGGGACAGACAGAGAGAAGGGGGGGCGGTCATGTTGGCATATCGTTCGGACGGCTGTCATTTTCGGGAGTATATTGAGCAGTTTGACCTGTGGAGTCCGCTGACACTTGAACAGCGCGATGCTTTTGCTGTCGCATACGCGTTTTATGCGCTATGAAAAAGGGACATCCGTTTACCGTGGTCCGCTTGCGCAGGCGGGAACGCTTCACATTATCTCAGGCTCTCTGCGTGTCTACATCCTCTCGGAGGAGGGGCGCGAGTTTACCCTGTATTTCCTGCGTGACGGCGATCTCTCATTTCTGGCAAGCACTGCAGCACTCGGAACAATTTCCTGTGACATTGCGATCGTGGCGGCAAAGAATACGGAGCTTTTTATCTCCGATACGGAGGTTGTGCGCAATATTCTCGATGCGAATGTAGAAGTGCGTGCCGCTGTGTATGAGCGTATGGTTGTGCGCCTTTCGGAGCTGCTGTGGAAGGCACAGCAGATGCTCTTCACCTCGGCGGATCGGCGGCTGGCGAAATTCCTGCTCACGGAGTCCGCACGTACGAAGGAGGATGAGATCCATCTGACCCACGAGGAGATCGCGCAGTATCTTGGCACGGCACGCGAGGTTGTCAGCCGCCTCATCCGCGACTTCAGTCAGGAGGGGCTGGTGAGGACCTCACGCGGACGCATTCACATACTGGATCGGGCGGCACTTCAGGAGCGTGTGGGAGCTTAAGGAATCGCTGATAAAATAGACCCTCAGATTGGTGCAGATTTTTTTGTCCTGTCAAGGAGACAAACCGGACGCATAGCAGAGGCTATGTGGAGGATTTGTCGACACAGACAGGGCGAAAAAAAGATATGCTAAGACGGCGGTGCCGAATTTATCAGTGGTTCCTTAATATAGGAGGAGTCTATGCTGATTTATGTTTTGGGCGTTCTTATCCTGCTGCTGCTCATCATTCTGTTCCGCTATCTGCCGCGCCGTATCTTCTTGGTCTTTGTCGCGCTGCTGATTGCGCTTGGCGGCGTTGTTTTTCCATATTCGGACGACGGAGCGTGCACCCGAGCCGCTGACTGTCGAGGCGCGCGCAGCCATCATGCGCGACCAGGAGCTCTTTTATGCCGTGGTGGGGTGCATATCAAAAAGCAGATCGCCGAGCTTGACCGCCACTGGACCCGCTATCATCAGATCCTTACGGATGCGAAGGAGGGGAGACTGCTCTTCCGATCACATATGCGCGCCTCATGGATCTGGAACGAGATATGCAGGAGCTGCGTGCCCGCTTTGAGAAAAATGAGCCGCCGACGGAGCTGTCAAACCGCGTCTATGACCCGCTCGCTGTCATCGTAAGCAAGACCGTCGACTATATTGCCACCGAGCAGAAGGCGATCACGCTCACGCGTGCCGCTGCCGATCCTGCGGCGATGCGGGAGAAAAAAATCCTGCCGAACAGGCACGGCTCTTGGAGCTCGTCATGCTGCGCGAATCTCCGGTGGCGCTCTTTATTGGCGATGAGGTTGCAAGCATCCGCCGCTACTTTGAACCGATCTCCGCCGTTCATGAGGACGCGGGAACGGACAAGGCGCAGGAAGCCGATGCAGCAGAGGACGAGAAAGAAAAATAGGGACTGCGGCACGATGTCTTCTTCGTGCAGCAGTCCCCTTGTTAGGAGCCGGAAACCAAGATCGGTGTGAGTATGTCAATCCGAAAGTTCTGCAAGTGTTTTGCCGCCATATAGTCCTGCCCAGTCGTCAGCGAATGTCCGAACGGCATCGCTGACGATTTTCTTCTGCAAAGATTTCGCGCAGGACGTTCGGTGCTGCGGTGACGGAGTGCGCACCCGCGAGGATGGCGCGGTCGATCTGGGCGGGCTGCTTGAAGCTCGCGGCAAGAATCTCGGACTCGTAGCCGTAGTGATTGATGATGCCCGCGATATTGCCGATCACATTTGCAGCGTCAACGCCGAGAGCTTCCATGCGGTTGTAGTACGGCGCAATGCAGTCCGCGCCCGCTTCGAGTGCAATAAACGCTTGATCCATACCGTAGACCGCCGTCGCCGTGACATTTGCACCTTGCCGCTTGAGTGCCTTGATGACCTTCACACCCGCGAAGTCCACAGGAACTTTGACATAGACATTCTCATCGACGTGGCGAAAGATCGCCTCTGCATCGCGCATCATGCCCGCGTAGTCCTGCGCTGTCACTTGTATGTGGAGGGGATGCTGGCCGATAATGGAGCGAATCTCACGCATATGTGCGAAGAAGGGGACTGCACCTTCTGCTTTTACAATGGTCGGATTGCTTGTCACGCCGGCGATGGGGAGGTATTCGGAGAGTTCGCGGATCTCTGCGAGGGTTTGCAGTGTCGAGCAGGTATTTCATTGTTCCAGTCCTTTCAATACAAGTACAAAAAGCTCACCCGTTCGTGTGTGGGTGAGCTTTTTTTCGTTCGTTATGCATCAAGTGCTTTGCGCATATCGGAAATGAGCTGAATGCCGCCGTCGATATCGCCGTCGATGATCTGTTTCACCACGGCACTGCCGACGATGACACCGTCCGCCTGTTTTCCCGCGCGTGCCGCTGCCTCGGGCGTGCCGATACCGAAACCGATCGCGAGCGGTACGTCCGTATAACGGCGCGCCGCCTTGCACACAGAGCCGATGATGGAGTAGTCGATCTCCTTGACCCCCGTGACACCGTAGTTCGAGATGCAGTAGATGAAGCCGCGCGCGTCCTTGCAGGTCTCCTCCATGCGTTCCTCAGTCGTGCCCGGCGTGATGAACTCCGTGAGCGTGAAGTCGTGCGCGGCGCAGATGCGGCGCATATCATCGGACTCCTCGTGCGGTACGTCGGGGAAGATCACGCCGTCCATGCCCGCTGCCTTGAAATCCGTGACGAACTTCTCGAAGCCGTAGTGATGCACCATGTTGATGTAGCCCATACCGATGAGCGGAATCTCAGAGTATTTCCGAATCTCCTTGACGACTTCGAGTGCCTTCGTCATCGTCATACCGTTCCGGAGGGCGATGACGCTCGTCTCCTGAATGACAGGACCATCCGCCATCGGGTCAGAGAAGGGAAGCCCCAGCTCAATCACATCCGCGCCCGCCTCCTCGGCACGGCGCACGATGTCCACGGTCGCCTCTGCACTCGGGCAGCCCGCTGTGACGTAGATATAAAGCCCTGTGCGACCTTCTGCGCGCAGTTTTGCGAGTTTTTCATCCAGACGCGTGCTCATGCGATATCCTCCCCAGTTCCTTTGCGACCATCTGCACGTCCTTATCGCCGCGCCCCGAGAGGCAGACGACGACGTTTTCGCCAGCCTTCGTCTCGGGCATGAGTTTCTCCAGATACGCGAGAGCGTGCGAGCTCTCGAGCGCGGGGATGATGCCCTCGATGCGTGAGAGGCGCTGAAATGCCGCAAGTGCTTCCGCATCTGTCACAGAAACGTAGGTGACGATGCCCTTGTCCTTGAAATAGGAATGCTCAGGACCGACACCCGGGTAGTCCAGACCTGCCGAGATGCTGTACGCCTCGACAACCTGTCCGTCTTGATCCTGAAGGAGATAGCTGTATGCGCCGTGCAGGATGCCGGGCGTGCCCGCGCCGCTAAGGGTCTTGGCGTTGTCGCCGTCCGCATCACCGCGTCCGCCGCCCTCGACGCAGAACTTCTTGACATCCGCATCGTTACGGAAATCGTAGAACGTCCCGATGGCGTTGCTGCCGCCGCCGATGCATGCGACGAGGTAGTCGGGCTTTGCGTCAAAACGCTCCTCTGCCTGTGCGCGGATCTCCTCGCCGATGACCTTCTGGAAGTCGCGTACCATCTCGGGATACGGATGCGGACCGACCGCCGAGCCGATGACATAGTAGGTGTCCGTGATGTTCGTCGCCCAGTAGCGGATCGCCTCACTCGTCGCATCTTTGAGCGTACCCGTACCGCTTGAAACGGGGATGACCGTCGCCCCGAGGAGGCGCATACGGAACACGTTGAGCCGCTGACGTTCGACATCAACCGCCCCCATGAACACGTGACACTCCATGCCGAAGAGTGCAGCGACCGTCGCCGTCGCGACACCGTGCTGCCCCGCACCCGTCTCCGCAACAATGCGCTTCTTGCCCATACGCTGTGCGAGGAGAGCCTGTCCGAGTGCGTTGTTGATCTTGTGCGCACCCGTATGCAGGAGGTCTTCGCGTTTCAAATAGATATTTGCCTTGCCATAGTGCTTCGTCAACCGCTCGGCAAAGTAGAGGTTCGTCGGACGCCCTGCATAGTCGCGCAGATAGCTGCGGAACTCTGTGAGGAAATCCTCATCCGTACGGTATTTCAGATATGCCGCCTCGAGTTCGTTCAGCGCGGGCATTGCAATTTCGGGCACATATTGCCCGCCGTAGTCGCCAAATCGTCCCTTCTTACCCATATATCATTGCTCCTTTATGTTTGTCAATTCTCTCGCAAATGCGCCGATATCGGCAGACCGCACGAGACCCTCGCCCACAAGAACGCCCTTGCAGCCTGCCTTGTGCACACGCATCGCATCCTCACCGGTGAAAATACCGCTCTCGCTGATCATCGTACGGTTCATATCTGCATACGGCAGGAGGTCGAGCGTCGTCTGAATGCTCGTCTCGAAGGTCACGAGATTGCGGTTGTTGATGCCGATGAACTCTGCAGGTGTCTGCTGTGCAATCGCAAGGTCGGCACGGTCATGCACCTCCACGAGGGCATCCATGCCGAGACTCCATGTGAGGTAGAGCAGCTCCTTCAGCTGCTCGGGTGTCAGGATGCGCACGATGAGGAGAACCGCATCCGCGCCAAGGGCGCGCGCCTCGTAGACCTGATACGGGTCAATGATGAAGTCCTTGCGCAGGAGCGGCGTATCCACACGCGCACGCACTGCTGCAAAGTCCTCGTTGCTCCCAAGAAAATGCGGATCGGTGTGCACGGAGAGCACAGCCGCACCCGCCGCCGTGTAGATATCGGCAAGCTCCAAAACGCTGTGCGTTGTCGTCAGCCGTCCCTTTGCGGGCGACTGCAATTTGCACTCTGCTATGAGACCCCAGCCCCGCCATCGGAAGTGCTCCGCCATGCGGAACGTACCACATGGGAGATTCTCTTTCAGTTCATCGAGCGGGCGGCGTTTCTTTGCCTCCGCTACGATGGCGCGCTTTTTTTCGACAATTTCGGCTAATAGATCGCGCACACTGCACCTCCTTCGGGCTTCCTACATTCTGTGTCATGCGACGTATTCCCCATTCTAGTGGAGGACAGCGCATTTTGTCAAATGCGCTGATGCCAAGCGATGATACTGAGCGATGATGCCAAACGATACTCCAAAGCAAACCCCTAGTGAAGCAAGCGGGGAAAGCACACGTTCTGCCCCCTGCGGATTTCTTTCGTTCAAGCGCAGCGCGTTTAAGAAGTCCGCAGGTATTTAGGCAGATAAGTGTGCGACCGTTTGCGTAACTAAGCGTTTGCGTGGAGTACGTTTGGCAATAAGGCGACATGATTTCGTACCACTTCCATAAACACTCTGATTTTCTCCTCGGACTTCTCTCCGTCCTTCTCAAGCCCGCCCGACACATCCACACCGAACGGCTGAAAGATCACTGCGGCTTCGCCGACATTCTCCGCCGTGATGCCGCCCGCAATCAGCACGGGCTTCGTCACGCGTGCGATCTCCCGCGCCGCGTCCTGCCAGTGGAACGCCGTCCCCGTGCCGCCCGCTGCTCCCCTGCACATAGCTGTCCACAAGAATCATCTCGGCAGGGTACGCATTCGCCGCATCCGCATCGAAATCATCCCCGTAGCGATATGCCTTGATCACAGGATACTGCGATTCCTTCGCCATCTCCGCCGGCTCATGCCCATGCAGCTGCACATAGTCCAGCCCGACAAACGCAGCAATTTGATTCACCTCGTCCATCGGCGTGTCAACAAAGACCCCGACCGTCTTCACGCGATGCAGCGCACGCGCAATCGCACGCGCCGTTTCGGGCGTCACATAGCGTCTGCTCTTTTTCACAAAGATAAAACCGATGTAGTCTGCACCCGCCTCCTCTGCCGCACACGCCGCCGCAATCGTCCGCATCCCGCACATCTTCACGCGCATAGCATCGCCTCCCATTCGTATTCCATCATCTTAGAGGCAGCTGCGCTTTTTGTCAATTTCTAAAAAAACTATTGACAAAAGCCGTATTTTTAGTGTATTTATTTGTGAGGTACAGTGGAATAGTGTTGCGCGCTCGTAGTCCAGTGGATAGGACGTTAGCCTCCGGAGCTGAAAGCGTGGGTTCGACTCCCGCCGAGCGCACCATTTGCAATTTTGTCCTGTGGATTTTCCGCAGGACTTTTTCGTTTGATTGAAAAAGGATTTTGATAGACTGTGAAGAATACTTATTAAAGGAATTATTGCGATTGCGTTAGGAGATGAATGAATGGCGCGAAAAAGAGGTGCAGGCAGCGGTGCGTCCGGTGCTTATGCGCAGCTTACATTTGAAGAAAAAAATGCCTTTCGGCAGTTTTTTTACGAGAGCTCGCTTCAATTCGGGAAGCAGATCGGAAGGGATATTGCGGAGCTCAAGGATGAGACGGCATCCATTGTCAATAAAAAAGTATATGTTCTCGCTGGCGACGGAGAAAAAGCGGAGCACAGAGCTTTCTGAAGTGGATCGCGGATGAGTTCAATGCAGAGGATGTCTCGCATGAGCAGGAGGGGCGTCTGCGGCGGCTCGTTGCGGAGTATCCGAAGATTCGTTCCTACATCCGCATCGAGGAGGATCAGCTGCTCTTCGACCACGACCGCTTTGCAGAGGATGTCGTGGCGGGACGGTTCAAGGAGACGATCTTCGGGCTGACCTTTGATATCCAGAGCGTGATCGAGACGGCGATCAATACTGGGTCGGTTGCCCTTGATTTCTCCATCGAGCCGTTTAAGAAGGAACTGCTCTATGTCGACCATGTGCGTGCGAATATTCAGCCGTATGCGGAGCGTCTGCTGACGGACATGAGCCTCGGGCACTGGGATCTCTATGAGGAGCTGACGGATGAGGGGCGTGAGGACAGCGTCTGTCTGCGTCTGCCGCCGACGGATTTCCTCGTGGCACGTCCGCCGCAGATGGATGTCATCATGAACGGCACCTGTGCGATCGACTTCGGTACGCGCAGTACGGTCGTTGTCTGCCGTGACCGCGAGGCGCGGCTGCTGCGCATCGGCAAGGGGCGACTACGAGAACGAGCCGACGCTGCAGGATTACGAGAATCCGACGGCGATCGAGCTGATTGACATCGAGAAGTTCAAGCAGCTCTACCGTGCGCGTGAGGGGCGGCCGCTGACAGAGTGGTCGCAGGTCACGGCGTCGCATCAGGCGGCGGACGCGATTTTCGAGCGGCAGTCCACGGAGGGCATTGCCGTGTACTATTCCGTGTTCAGCGAGCTCAAACGCTGGACGCGCGACACGGCAAACTCCCCGATTCTGAAGGACAGGCGCGGCTACATCCAGGAGGTCAAGCCGTACGCGGAGACGCAGCCGCTCGATGCGGGCGGGTTCGACCCGATCGAGATCTATGCTTACTACCTCGGTCTTTACATCAACAATATGCACCGCAACATCTATCTGGACTACATCCTGTCCTTCCCCGTGGGCTACGAGAAGAGCGTGCGGGAGCACATCCGCATGAGCTTCGAGCGGGGGCTTCGAAAGACTCTGCCGAAGGCACTGCTCGATGATGCGGAGATGATGCGCCGCTTCCGCGTGTACGACGGAGCAAATGAACCCGCAGCGTATGCGATCAGTGCGCTCGAGGCATACGGGCTTGAGCCGAAGCGCGTGGGCGAGGAGGTCGCGTACGGCGTGTTCGACTTCGGCGGCGGCACGACGGACTTTGACTTTGGTGTGGAATACGTACCCGAGAACGGGCGGCGTAAGTTCGTCATCGAGCAGTTCGGCTTTGGCAGCGATATGTATCTTGGCGGCGAGAACATCCTCGAGCTCCCTTGCCTACGAGGTGTTCAAGGACAACCTCGCAGAGATGCGTCAGCATAAGATCACGTTTGCCCTGCCGCCCGAGAGCGAGACCTTTGCGGGAGCCGAGGCACTTGTGCGCGAGACGCGCGATGCCGCATCCCATCTGAACAACAAGATTCTCGCCGAGCGTCTGCGCCCCTTCTGGGAGCGCGGTGCGGGCTATGAGGAGTTCGCGGCAGGGGACGGTTTCGATACGAAGATCACGCTCTTCTCGTCGGAAAAAGACGGGGAAGGCGGGCAACCGCGCAGAGATCCGTCTGCACATCGATGTGAAGAAGCTCGAGCGTACGCTTGAGGATCGCATTCGGCGCGGTGTCGAGAACTTCTTTCAGGCGATGGCGACGGCATTCAAGGGGCGTGATGTGCGCCAGATCCACATCTTCCTTGCGGGCAACTCGTGCAAGGCACCGATGGTTCGCAAGCTCTTCGATGAGTACATTGCACGTCAGATCAACGCCCTGCATACGGTGAAGTCCGCTGCACCGGAGAAATCGGATGCTGCGGGCGGAAAGAAGGCGGATGCCGCTGCCGCGAAGGCACCCGCGCAGAGCAAGGACGCGCCGTTCCTCCTCTATCTGCCGCTCGGCATGGAGGACGGAGAAAAAGAGGCGAAAGTCCTGCACGATGGTTTCGATCGTCTGCGTACGGGCAAGACGGGCGTCGCATTCGGACTCCTGCGCTGCCGCAAGGGAGGCAAGGATGTCAAGATCATCAACAAGAACGTGGATGAGCATGACGAACTTCTCTTCCCGTACTTCCTCGGCAGTCTGAACGAGCGCGGCTGTTTCAAGGTGGACATCGACGCGCGCGTCGACTACGGCGTGTGGACGTACTTCACCTATGCGGACGAAGATGAGTTCGAGCTTTACTACACCCAGGAGCCGCGTGCGCTGAAAGGTGCTATGAAGGCGGCTGAGGTACGCATGGTGCGCTGCATGATCGATGCGGATGACGTGAGTGATGACGATACCGTCGGTGTCTACATCCGCAAGAAGTCGCCGAACACGATCGAGTATACCGTCGCCTCGGAGAAGAGCCTTGGGGCAAAGACGTATAAGGGTACGATCTACACTGTGCGTTTGGGGTGAATCGTACATCGGAAAGGAGCGTTGTCATGCAACACCCTGCCGTTTAAGAACTATATGGAGGACGCCGTTGCGCATATGCTGAACCGCCTTGCGCCGCAGTATCCCGAGATCTGTATGTGCGACCGCTGCCGTACGGACATGATGATGATTGCGCTGAACAACCTCCCGCCGCGCTATGTATCCACGCACAAAGGGGACGTGCTTAAACGCGCCGAGGGGATGGAACTCCAATACGAGGTGGAGGTCTTGACCGAAGCCATGCGTGCCATGCAGATTGTCGGCGGCCAGCCGCATCACGGACGCGACGAAGAGGGCATCTGATCTCTTCGCAGAGAAAACACCCGCAGATAAAATTTGTCAAGCGGGTGTTTTTTTGGTAGAATAAAGCAGAAATCAAAGGCGATCTGCGCGTCGGCGTCTCTGAAGAGGCGCGGGCGCATTTCTTTTGTTGTCTGTGTACGATGGAGAGGAAGCTGTTATGTTCGCGAGGCTGAGGCGTGATATCCGCGTTATCTTTGAGCGCGACCCTGCGGCGCGGAGTACGATTGAGGTGCTGCTCTGTTACGGCGGTCTGCATGCGATCTGGCTGCACCGCATCGCGCATGCGCTCTATGTGCGCGGCTGGGTGCTCATCCCGCGTCTGATCTCGAACTTCGGACGCTTCCTGACGGGCATAGAGATTCACCCCGGCGCAAAGATCGGCGAGGGACTTTTCATCGACCACGGCACGGGCATTGTCATCGGTGAGACGGCGGAGCTGGGGCGCAACGTCACGCTCTATCAGGGGGTGACGCTCGGTGGCACGGGCAAGGAGAAGGGCAAGCGCCATCCGACCATCGGCAGCAATGTCGTTGTCGCCTCGGGGGCGAAGGTGCTCGGCTCGTTCACCGTGGGCGACCATGCAAAGATCGGTGCGGGGTCTGTCGTGCTGAAACCTGTCCCTGCCCATGCGACCGTGGTCGGCATCCCGGGACGCATTGTCATGATGAATGGGCAGCGCGTCCGCACGGAGGCGGATTTTCTGCGGGCGCGGGAGCTCTCGCTCGAATGTGACGAGAGCGCGGAGGATCTCGCGCGCGAGCTGGATGTCGACCTCGATCACGATATGCTGCCCGATCCCGAGGCGGAGATGATCGCGCAGCTGCGGCAGGAGATCGACGTGCTGAAAGCCCGTCTCTCAGCGTTGGAACAAAAATAGGGGTTATCATGCTTACCGTTTACAATACAATGACGCGAAAAAAAGAAGAATTTCACCCACTGCGTGCGGGCGAGGTCAGCATCTACTGCTGCGGGGTGACACCGTACAACGATCCGCACATCGGCAATGCACGCCCCTTTTGTCACATGGGATGTCATTCGCCGCTATCTTGCACGCAAGGGCTTCGCGGTTCGTTACATCCAGAACTTTACGGATGTGGACGATAAGATCATCAATGCCGCCAACCGCGAGGGTGTGACGTGGAAGGAGATCTCCGACCGCTACATTGCAGCGTATTTCAAGGCGATGGATGCGCTGAACGTGCGCCGCGCCGATGTCTTCCCACGCGTCTCCGAGACGATGGCGGACATACAGCGCATGATCGAGCGGCTGATCGCGCGCCGCTATGCGTATGTGACAGAGACGGGCGATGTCTACTACCGCGTGGAGGCGTTCGACCGCTACGGCTGCCTCAGCGGCCGCAGTCTCGACGATATGGAGGCGGGCGCACGCGTCGAGGTCAACGCAGCAAAGGAGCACCCGATGGACTTTGCTCTCTGGAAGGCGGCGAAGCCAGGCGAACCCTCGTGGGAGAGTCCGTGGGGGAAGGGGCGTCCCGGCTGGCACATCGAGTGCTCGGCGATGTCCGTGAAATATCTCGGCGATGTCTTCGACTTCCACGGCGGCGGCAACGATCTCATCTTTCCGCATCACGAGAATGAAATCGCACAGGCAGAGCCGTGCATTGACGGCGACGAGAAGTTCGCACGCTATTGGCTGCACAACGGCTTTTATCACGATCGACAACGAAAAGATGTCGAAGTCGAAGAACAATTTCTTTACGGTGAAGGATATCCTCAAGGAGTTCCCGGGTGAGGTCATCCGCTTCTTCATCCTCCAGACACATTACCGCAGCCCGCTCGACTTCAGCGACGAGCGTCTGCACGAAAGCGCAGACCGCGCTCGACCGTCTGCGCAAGGCAAATGAGGTCGTCGCAGAACTCTCGGAGCGCGAAGGCACGGCGGACACGGCGGCAGAGCTGGCTGAGCAGGCAGAGATGTTCCTGCGGGACTTCGACGCAGCGATGGACGATGACTTTAACACGGCACTCGCCATCAGTCAGATGTTCGGGCTTGCCAGGAGATCAACCGCTACCATCAGGAGGTGGAGCGCGGTGCTGCATTTGATGCGGCGAACTTTGGACGGGCGGCGGATGCCTATCATGCGATGGCGGCGATCATCGGTATCTTTGAGCAGGAGGAAGCGGCGGCGGACGATGGGCTCGCGGATGCGCTGATGGATCTCATCATCGGGATTCGGCAAGAGGCGCGTGCGGCGAAGAACTGGGCGGTCGCGGACAAGATTCGCGATGGGCTCAAGGAGGCGGGCGTCGTGCTCGAGGACACGCCGACAGGCGTGCGCTGGAAAAAGGGCTTGACCGCGCATGAAGTTTGAACGCTTCCAACAGCTTGTACGCATGATGTTCCTGCCGGATGAGACGGGCAATATTCGCACACGCTATGAGAATGTGGATGCAGCGAATATACATCCGCTTGTTCTCGCATACATAGGCGATGCCTATTTTTCACCTCTATGTGCGTATGCGGCTTCTCTCCTACGAGCAGACGCAGGTACAGGCACTTCATTCCTTCAGTGCACAGATCGTCTCTGCACTCTGGCAGGCGCGTGCCTATCGCGGCATTTCGGATTTGCTCACGGAGGAGGAGCAGACGATCTACCGCCGCGCACGCAACACGAAGAGCCATGCGCCGCGCAGTGCATCCGTCGCGGACTACCACACGAGTACGGGCTTTGAGGCATTGCTCGGGGAGTCTCTATATTCGTGAGGAGCACGAGCGTCTTGAGGAACTCACAGAGGCAGCATTTCAGATCATTGCAAAAAGAAATGATGAATCAGCAGGAGCAAAAAAACATGGAAATTAAACTGATCTCAAAGACACCGAACTATCTGAAGACCTGCTGGACGGCGGCACGGACGTGCTACAGCGCGGACTCTCCGATCGAACTGCTCACCGAGGAAAAAGACGGAGGAAGAGATGCTGCGCCTCTTGGAGCGCATCATGACGAGCAAGCATCTCTCGGTGGTGGAGCACTGCTCCATGACCTTTGCCGTCAAGGATGTCTCGCGCACGCTGCTCGCACAGTACAGCCGTCACCGCATCGGTGTCTCGCTGAGTGTGCAGAGTCAGCGTTACGTCTCCGAGCAGTCCAGCAGGCAGGCGGATGGTCTGTTTGGTCATGTCGTTCCGCAGACGGTTGCGGAGAACGATGACGCATATGCACGATATATGGCTTGTATGCGCGAAATTCAGTCAGCGTATGATGAACTGCTTGCGCTTGGTGTAACAAAAGCAGGATGCGCGATTCGTCCTGCCGGGTGGTGCGTGCACGAACTTCGTCACGACGCTCAACCTGCGCTCCTTTATGGATGTGTATGAGAAGCGTGTTCTGACCCCCGGTGCACAGTGGGAGATCAAGGAGATGATGCTCCGTATGCGCGACCTCCTTGTCGCGGAGGAGCCGTGGCTGGAACGATTTGTTCCGCGTGTTTGATGTCGAACAGCGGAACGGCGAGAGGGGAACGCAATGAGAGCAAAGGCAGAGCGCGCGGACAGGCGGACAGAAAAACGCGGTGAAAAACACGTCGAGAAGCACGGCGAAAAAAATGCAGAGACGCGCACGGCGGAGCAGCCTACGCATATTCTTGCCGGCCGTCATGCGATTGTCGAGGCAATCAAGGCGGGGCGCGGGATCAACCGCATTCTGCTCGCGGACGGTCTGCATGGCGGAGCCGTGCATGAGCTGCGCGATCTTGCGCGTGAGCATGGCATTACCGTAGATGCCGTGGGTCGGGCAAAGCTGGATGCCGTCGTGCCCGAGGGGTGCGCCATCAGGGCGCAATCGCCTATGTCGCACCCGTCGCCTATGTCGCCGTCGAGGAGATTATTGCGGCGGCACGGGCGCGCGGCGAGGAGCCGCTGCTGCTCCTCTTGGACGGCATCGAGGATCCGCAGAACCTCGGTGCATTGCTCCGCACAGCAGACGCGGCGGGGGTGCACGGGATTCTCCTGCCGCGTCGTCACAGCGTTCCCCTGACGGAGACGGTGGCGCGTGTCTCGGCGGGTGCACTCGAGTACGTCCCCGTTGCCCGTATCGGCAATGTCGCGCAGACCATGCGTGCGCTCAAGGAGCAGGGCTTTTGGATTGCGGGTGCGGATATGGCGGGGGAGGAGACCTATGATCGGGCGAACCTCACGGGCGCACTCGTGCTCGTCATTGGCAGTGAGGGGCGCGGCATGAGCCGTCTCACGCGCGACCTCTGCGACTTTACCGTGCGTCTGCCGATGCACGGCAAGATCAACTCCCTCAACGCCTCGGTCGCGGGCGCGATCCTCATGTATGAGGCACTGCGTCAGCGCACGGCGAAGGCTGCGGTGCGGCATGGCTAGACAGCGGGAGTGCGCGTACTATCTCGTCGACGGCTACAACGTCATCAACGCATGGCCGGAACTCATGCGTCTGCGCGGCAATCTCGACGAGGCGCGTGATGTCCTCGTGCACATCCTCACGGAGTACGGTGCGTTCGAGAACTACGAGATGACCGTCGTATTCGATGCCTTCTTCACCGAGGATGAGGAGCATGCGCAGCAAATCACCGATCGCATGAAGGTCATCTACACAGGGGCGGGTGAGACGGCGGATAGTTGCATCGAGCGTCTTGCGTATACGGCAGTGCGTGCGGGGCGCGAGGTGCACGTCGTCACCTCCGACGGCGCGGAGCAGAGCGTTATCCTCGGTGCGGGGGCGTATCGCATCACATCTCCCGAGCTGCGCCGCTCTGTGAAGAAGGCAAAGAAGCAGATGAAGGCGGAGTACATGAACCCTCACATTCAACCGCTTGCTCGCAGCGAACTGCACGAGCGCATCGACCGCGACACACTTGCGCGGCTTGAGGAACTGCGGCGTGGGAAATAGAAAAATGAAAACGAAAAAAACCTCTTTGAGCCAAGAACGGTTCAAAGAGGTTTTTTTCGTATGCGGCTCATTACCACCGCTTCGTCTTGCGCCAGAAGGAAGGGCGCAGGAGAATGAGCAGGGTGAAGATCTCAAGCCGACCGAGCAGCATGGAGAAACAGAGAACGGCCTTGACGAAGTCCGAGAGCGGTGCATAGGTGGAGGTCGCGCTCACAATGCCGAATGCGGGGCCGATGTTGCCGAGCGTTGTGATGGCGACGGCGACCGCATCGAACGGGAGCAGTCCATCCATTGTGAGGAGAAATGCCGTCACAAAGATGATCGTGAGGTAGAGGAAGAAGAATGTCCCCACGCGCAGCAGCATCGCACTGTCCACATGTGCGCCTCCGAGTGAAATGTCGACAACGCGATGCGGGTTCAGCTTCTGGAGGATCACGGCGCGTGCATTGCGAACGAGGAGAATGATGCGTGCAACCTTGATGCCGCTCGCGGTCGAGCCGGCACAGCCGCCGATTGTCATGAGGAGGAGGAGCAGCAGTTTCGAGAACGTCGGCCACGTCTCAAAGTCTGCCGAGACGAAACCCGTCGTTGAGAGCGATGCCACCTGAAAGATGGCGGCGCGTGTGGCAGCACCACCGTCCAGCCCCATCTCGATGATGAGATTCAGCGCGATGAGCAGGATAGCGATGAGGATCAGGCTGAGATACGTGCGAAACTCCGTATTGCGAAGAATGACAAGCGGTCCCTTGACCCACGCGCGGTAGTAGAGTGAGAAACTTCCGCCCGCGAGGAACATGAACAGTGCCGTCCATAGCTCAAACGCAAGACTATGAAAGTGCATTGTGCTGTCATCGTATGTCGAAAAACCACATGTTCCAATCGTCGACATCGCATGCGTAATGGCGATGCTGAAGTCCACACCGCAAAAGCATGAAGATGAGGGTTGTAATTGCCGTAAATACAAGGTAAATCTTGAAGAGTGCCATCGTCATATCGCGCAGACGCGGCATGACGCGATCCATTGTCGGCCCCGCGCCTTCGGCGTTGTACATATAGATCGTACTTGCGCCGGATTGCGGCAGGAGCGCGATGAAGATGACGATAATCCCGAGGCCGCCGATCCATGCCGTCATCATCCGCCAGAAGAGAATACTGTAGGGGAGATGTCCGAGGGAGGAAAAGACCGTCGCCCCTGTCCCCGTGAACCCCGAGATGCTTTCAAAGAGCGCGTCGAGAAAGCCAAGATAGTTGCCAAGGAAGTAGGGGAGCATCCCGAGAAATGTCCCTGTGAACCATCCGAATGCCGTGATGGCGATGCCCTCACGCGCTGTCAGCTCCTCGGCCGGCTTTCCGTAGCGGCGGAATCCGACCCCGAGGAATGCACTGACGAGGACGGACAGCGTGAATGCCTCACGGCTCGGCTCATTGCCCGCAACCGCGAGTATAAGAGGAAACACGAGAGCTGTCGCCATTGCGAACGAGAGTCGCGAGAGAATGTAGTTGACCGTGTAGATGTTCATAGATTGCTACCACGTATGTGCCGTATCCTCGAAGAGCGAGCCGAGGAAGAGGAAGAACGCGAAGATTTCGATGCGGCCAAGGATCATCAGCAGACTGCATAGCACCTTTGTCCAGGCGGGCAGGCAGGGCAGCCGTATCCAGATCTGTGAGTGAGGCGACACCGCCCGTCGTCGTAAGACACGAGACCGTCAGAGCAATCGTCTCGATGGGGCTCAGACCCGCGAGGGCGATAAGCAGACTGCTGAGGGAGAAGACGGCGGCGGAGATGAATGCAAGGACGAGAATCCGTCCCGCAGAGTGCAGGGGGACGATCCCGCCGCCCTGCCGCACGGCGAATACCATGCGCGGATGGAGGGTGCGCAGGAGCTCCGTCCATGCGAGAGAGACGAGGACGAGCACGCGCGATATGCGGAATCCTCCTGCTGTCGAGCCCATGCAGCCGCCGATGACCGCGAGCAGGATGAGCAGCAGCTCTGCGCCGTTATGAAATGGAATTTCCTCCTGCAGCATGAGGCCGTTTGTCGAGAGAAAGGAGATTGCATAGAAAAAACCGTAGCTGAGTGCGCCCGTGAGCGTCTGTGTGCCGTGCAGGATCGGCAGAATGGAAAGCAATGCTCCCGCACAGAAGAAGAGTACAAAAAAGGACCGCAGCTCCATGTGGCGCGTGAGTGCCGTTTCCGTTCTGCGGCGCAGGATTTGCCAGAGTGTGAGCAGCGGAAGCGCGGAGAGCAGGGCGACGAGCCCCGCACCGAGTATGAGCAGCGGCTTGGGCGAAAGACCACCCGTCATTGGCCCCGCGCCCGAGGAGATCGTAAAGAGTGCGAGGATGAGCGCGGGGAAGACCTCGTCGCCCGCCGCGAGATAGATCAGAACGGAAATGACTGTGATTGCGATGTAGAGCATCGTCATCTCGCGCATGGGGCGCGTCATGCGATTCCAGAGCGGACTGAATAGGCGCTCCTGACGCACGTTGAAATCCATGCCGAAACAGCCGCCGACAACAGGCAGCACCGACACGAGAATAACGATAAAGAGCAGCCCCCGAACCAGTCTCATCAGCCCCCGCCAGAGGGCGAGGGTGGGGGAGCTTATCCCCAAGTGCCGTCATGCCCGTCGTTGTAAGCGCGGAGATGCACTCGAAGAACGTGTCTACAGGCGAGAGATGCAGCCCCTGCCAGATGGAACGGCAGCATACCGAGCACGGCAAGCAGAAACCAGATGACGAGGAGGAAGAGCACACCCTCCTGTACCGAGAGCTGGCGCATATGGCTGCGCCCCATGTTGCCGAACACCATGCCGAGGATGGCGGTCAGCACGCCGAGCGCGAGAAATGACCCCGCGAGCGGATCTCCGAACGCGAAGCCGTAGCCGAACGGGATGAGATAGAGTGGCGCAAAGACATATGCCGTGCGCCCCATGAGTACCCAGAACAAATCAAAACGCATCAGTCGTCTCCAAAAATAGGCAAGTGCCTTCTTCGCGAAACTCTTGAGGACAAAGAGGATGACGCGGTCGCCCGGCTGGAGCTCCGTCATGCCGTTGGGGATCGCAGCCACCTCCTCGCGCACATAGGCGCAGACCAGACATTCGCGCGGGAGATTCGCATTCATCAGCTTCTTGCCGACAACGGGCGCACTGGCACTGACAATCACCTCGAGCGCCTCCGCACGTGCGCCCTCCAAGAGCGTCACACGCGTCACATCGCCGCCGCGTGCGTAGGCAAGCACCTCGCTCGCCGAGAGCAGACGTGCCGAGAGTGCGATGTTGACACCGACCTTCTCCATGAGGTCGATGTACTCATTGCGGTCGACGCGCACAACCGTCTTGATCTTGTTGTCTGAGAGATGACGGGCGAGGAGTGCCAGCATCAGGTTCAGCTTGTCGTCCTCCGTCAGGCAGACAATGACATCCGCCTCGGCGACGCCTTCCTCCGTGAGAAGGTCGATATCCGTGCCGTCCCCGCAGATTGCAAGACCCGTGGTCAGCTTCTCTGCGAGCAGTTCGCAGCGCTCACGATTCTGGTCGATCACCTTCACCTGTACGTCCTGTCGTTCCAGCAGGAGTGCGAGCGCACGCCCCTGTCCGCCCCGCTCCGATGATGGCGGCGCGTTTCAGCTTGTGTGTATCGCTCGGGACGAGGCTTTGGCTGAACTCCTCAATGCGCTCGGGCAGCCCGATGAAGTAGGCATTGTCCCCGGGAGGAACATATCGTCGCCGTGCGGGATAATCATGCGATGGTCGCGGAAGATCAGCCCCGCGAGTACGCCGTGCGGCAGTGTCAGCTCCTTGAGCGGCTTGCGGGCGATGGCGGAGCGGCGGCGGATGCGCGTCTCAAACAGGCGCACCTTGCCCTGCGCAAAGTCCTCCACGTTGAGTGCAGCGGGGGTCATGAGAATGCGAGAGATTTCGTTTGCCGTGATGAGTTCCGGGTTGAGCATGAGATCAATATCAAAATTTTCTTTGAGATACTGTCCTGCCTGTACCGTCACATTCATGTCGCGGATGCGTGCGATTGTGTGCGCGATGCCGTGCTTCTTCGCGAGTACGCAGGCAACAATGTTCACCTCGTCGCTCTCCGTCACGGCGATGAGGATATCCGCGCTCTTGATGTCAGGGTCGTTCATCGTGAGCGGACTTGCGATGTTCGCCTCGATCGTCAGTACATCGAGCGTTGTCTTTGCCGCTTCGAGCTGGCTATCCTCGCCGTCCACCACGACAACATCCATGCCTTCCTCCGAAAGGAGTGCCGCGATGCTGTAGCCCAGCCGTCCAGCCCCCGCAATTACGATCCGCACAATGAGTCCCTCCCACGTTTACCGATTAAAAATATAAAGAAGTATACCATAGATTTGCGGCAAGTGAAACTGAAGAGAATATTGATTGAAAAGAAATCTTATTATATTATAGTTTTAACAGATTGATTTTTTTTAGAAAAAAATGATTGATGAAAAAGATATATGAGATAGGGGGACGGTATGGAGTACCATGAAGAAATGCGGACGGGCAGCATGTCAGAGACAGAATATCTTGCCCATAGGGGAGTGAACACGGTTCATGAACAGGCGCTACGCACACATCTTGAAAGTGTGGCTCTGCGCTCTGGGGGCATTTGCATCCGCCTTTGGCGAGGAAGCCATGGGACGTGCTTTGGGCGCATATCATGACATCGGAAAATATTCGCAGGAGTTTCAGCAGTATATTCGTGCATCTGAAGAGGCGCAGCGAAAGAAGCGCGGTAAGATTGACCACTCGACTGCCGGAGCCAAGGAGATGGCGCAATTGGGCAGTGCAGGAGTTGTGTTGGCTTTCTGTATTGCCGGACATCATGGAGGAATCCCAAATCGCGGAACCAGGGCGGACACTGCGGCAATGTCTACACTCATCGGACGGCTCAAGAAGGTGGTACCGGACTACCATGCCTACCGCGAGGAGAATCCAGTACCGCTTCTTCCAACATCGTCTCTGTTGCCCAAGGCAGCGCGTGTGCCATTTTTGGTGATGCTTTATACACGCATGCTCTTCTCCTGTCTCGTCGATGGAGATTTTTCTGGATACAGAGCATTTTATGTCGGACGGAACGGTTGACCGCGATGGCTTCCCGTCGATAAGGGAGCTCCTTGAACGTTTGGAGAAGAGTATCGCAGAGCGTTTTTGCGCCGAGATCCGCGGAGGAACAGAAGCAGATGAGCAAACCGCTCAATCGAAAACGCATAGAGCTGCTTCGCGAGGCTATTGCAGCAGGGAAGGAAGCCAGGGGAATCTCTATCGTATGAATATCCCAACGGGAGGAGGAAAGACAATCTCATCCCTTGCATTCGCGCTGCATTATGCTGTGCAGGTGCAGCGCAGACGTATCATCTACGTAATACCGTACACAAGTATTATTGAGCAGACGGCTGCGGTGTTTCGCGGAATTTTGGGAGAGAACTGCGTCGTTGAGCACCATCAGAATGTGGGGTATGATGATGCCGGCGAGGAAATGAATCGTAAGAGACTTGCTTCGGAGAATTGGGATGCGCCGATCATTGTCACCACGAATACGCAGTTTTTTGAATCCCTCTTTGCCAATCGCCCTTCAAAATGTCGGAAACTCCACAATATTGCCGAGAGCATTGTAATCTTCGATGAGGCGCAGATGATCCCACTTAACTATCTGCGTCCATGTATGGAAGCCATACAGGGGCTTGTGCGTCACTATGCCTGCACGGCTGTTCTGTGTACGGCGACACAGCCCCCACTGGAACAATTCTTTGCTGCGGATATGCAGCCAATTGAGATCTGTCCTGCTGTCATGGAGAATGCCGCATTCTTTCAACGAACAAAGATTGAGCTGCGTGAGCATCCAATGCCGCGAGAGACTCTGGTGGCGGAATTGGAGAAACATGCGCAGGTACTCTGCATCGTCAATGGGAAAAAGAACAGCACAGAAGCTTTTTTTGATCGGATAGAGTCAAAGGATGGCGTTTATCATCTGTCTACAAATCTCTATCCTGTACATCGTGAACGAGTTTTAGAGGAAATTCGTTCACGGTTGAAAGCTGGACAGACCTGCCGCGTGATTTCAACCAGCCTTGTGGAGGCAGGAGTCGATCTTGACTTTCCATGCGTCTATCGTGAATTGAATGGGCTTGACAGCATCGTGCAGGCAGCGGGACGATGCAATCGCGAGAATCGGCAGGGAATCGAGGATAGTCCCGTATATGTATTTTCCTTTGAGGATACAAAGAAGAAAAACTTCCTTGCTGCCGATACAACGCAGATCGTCGCTCGAAAATATAGGGAAAATCTCGCGAACCCCGCAGCGATTCGGATGTATTTTAACGAACTTTATGACTTGGGCGGAGAGAAACGATTGGATTGCAAAGATATTATGGGAAAGTCGCGAGAACTTGCATTTGCGAAAATCGCCGAAGAGTTTCGTTTGATTGAGGAACAGACCATATCCGTTTTGATTCCACTGGAAGATGAGGCCAAGGAATTGCTCCGGCATCTCGAAGCGGGGGAACGCTCACGCAGTCTCCTGCGAAAGGCTGCACGTTATATGGCTTCTGCTCGGTCGAATATAGCAGAAGAGCTTCTGATGCACGGAGCGCTTTATAAGATGGATGAAGAAATTACTGTTCTTGTCGATTTGTCGGCTTATGACATGAAGAAAGGCTTGATGGAGAATGAGGCGGAAGAAGAGCGGAAAAAATAGAGTGGGGAGATTTTGCAATCTCCCCACTCACGGTACAAATATGACAAAGCACAAATTTCAATCCCCACATAGTATTTGTATCTATGCGACAATGGTATTTTATTATGAATGAACATTCCTGTCAAATTTTTGATTTCTGAATTTGGTGTTGACATAAGCATTATTTTTATAATATATTTAAATATAACAAAACACAAGAATATAATGGAGGTGCGAATATGTCTTATGGAGTTCGACTCGAAGTATGGGGAGATTTTGCTTGCTTTACGCGACCGGAACTTAAGGTAGAGCGTTTTTCGTATCCTGTCATAACCCCAAGTGCAGCACGCGGTATATTGGAAGCCCTGTTTTGGCACCCCGGATTAAGATGGATTATAGACAAAAATATATTTTTGTCTGAAATACAGTATACTAACATTCGCCGTAATGAACTCAAGGCGAAGATATCAGCAAGCAATGTACTGAGCTTTGCAGCCAAAGGAGAAGGGGAGTTGTATCAGTCGACCAAAGATGACATTCAGCAGCGTGCATCTACCGTACTCAAAGATCCACGCTACATCATCGAGGCACATTTTGAGATGACGGAGCATGCGAATCCATCCGATAATCCGGGGAAATTTCGAGAAATTTTCTTGCGGCGTGCACGAAAAGGCCAGTGCTACCACATGCCCTACCTTGGATGCCGAGAGTTTCCTGCGCATTTTCGCCTGTATGAGGAGGAGTCAATTGCAGCAGCATATCATGGTGAAACGAGAGACCTTGGGCTTATGCTCTATGACATCGACTACAGTGATTCAAATAATTTTCGGCCGATCTTCTTTCATGCACAACTGGTTGACGGCGTTCTTGATCTGCGCGATTGCGAGGTGTATTGCTGATGCTGGAGACCTTGGTACAGAGATATGAAGATGAATGCAGAGAGGGGCGTCTGCCAAGAGACGGTTGGGAGAAACGGAATGTTTCGTTTGCCCTTGTGATTGGGAAAGACGGAGAATTGCTTCAGGTGATTTCGATTCGTCAGGAAGTACTGCGTGGAAAGAAAAACTGTGCTGCGCCCCCAGGAACTCTTTGTTCCTATTGGTGAGACACGCACCGTAGGAATAATGCCCTTTTTTCTCTGTGACAATGCATCGTATTTTTTGGGGGCGGATACCAAGGGGAAGCCGAAACGGACGGCAGATTGTTTTGCTGCTGCCGTAAAGCTGCATGAGAATATTTTAGCAGATGTCAGCAGCGAAACGGCAGAAGCCGTTATTTCCTTTTTTCGCCATTGGCAGGCGGGAGAGGAGGCGGTTCGTGCACATCCGGTACTTGCATCCCATGCCGATGACATTCTTGCGGGCGCGAATCTCGTGTTTCGCTATGAGGGGCGCTACACTCATGAGGATCCGGAGATTCGGGCAGCATGGGAGCGGTATCGACAGAAGAGTGATGGAGAAGATTTGCAGCGCTGCCTCGTGACAGGGGAACTGGCTCCGGTTGCCGTCAAGCATCCGGCACTCAAGGGTATAAGCGGCGCACAACCGACAGGGGCGATGCTTATATCGTTTAACGCAAATGCCTTTGAATCCTATGGGCATGTCGACGATCAGGGGAGAAATGCTCCTGTATCGAAGTATGCTGCGTTTGCCTATGGAACGGCACTCAACGCTTTGATTGCTGACGACGCACACAAGAAAATGATCGGTGATACGACAGTGGTCTACTGGGCGGCTGAGAAGAGCAACGAGGCACAGGGACGTATTTGCAGGCATACTCGGTGATGATGGGGTAATGACAGATGACCTCTTGAATGACATTTTACGGAGAATAGAGGCAGGAGAGGACATCGACTATAACGGTGTATCCATTCCGTATGAGAATCCCTTTTTATATTCTGGGATTGGCTCCGAATGCGGCGCGGATTTCCGTGCGTTTCTTTTTGCAGGATTCCTTTGGCGCGTTTTTTTGAAGAATCTTGCTCTGCACATTGAGCAGATGGATATCGTTCGTCCTGCCTGGGTGAAGGATCGAAATGTTCCCCTGTGGAAACTGCTCCTAGAGACAGTGAATCCAAATGCCAAGACGATGATGGCATCGCCTGTTATGGCAGGAGCGATGATGCGTGCTATACTGACTGGCAGGAAGTATCCTGCCTCCGTATTCCAAAAACATTATGCTCCGTATCCGTGCACAACAAGGGAAAGAGAAGGTCAACCCCAGGCGTGCCGGTTTTTTTTGAAAGCGTATTTACTACGCAATAAAGGGAGGAGAATTACTGTGGCACTTAATGAAAACGAAACAGATGTCGCCTATTTGCTGGGACGATGGTTCGCTATTTTTGGAGAAAAGCACAGGAACTGGCTCTTCCGGAGATCAAAGCAACGATTCGTGATCGTTTCTTTAACTCTGCTTGTGCAACGCCAGCCTATCTATTTCCGCTTTTTGCAGAAGCTTTCGCTCCATCATATGAAAAAAAGCTGGAGGGATCGGATAAGACACGCGTCGACAAGGCATTGACGGAGATTCTTGGAAAGTTGGAGTCGGGAGGGCTTCCCGTTGTTTGACACTTGAGGAGCAGAGCGTATTTATCCTCGGATATTATCACCAACAGCAGAACTGGTATCAAAAGAAGGAGGACAAATAAAATGTCTGACGCAATCAAGAACCGCTATGATTTCGTTATCCTGTTCGATGTGGAGAACGGAAACCCCAATGGAGATCCGGATGCGGGTAATATGCCGCGTGTAGATCAGGAGACAGGGCATGGACTTGTCACAGATGTCTGTCTCAAGCGCAAGATTCGTAATTATGTAGAAGCGGTTGAGGAGGGAGTACCCGGCTACCGTATCTATATCAAGGATGATGTGCCGCTTACACAACGTGATCAAGAGGCCTGTGCACATTTTGGCATTGAGGACATCAAGAAAATTAAAAAGGACAATCCGGATGTCGACAAGAAGATTCGTGACTTCATGTGTGGAAATTTCTTTGATATCCGCACTTTTGGCGCAGTTATGACGACATTTGTGCAGGGGGCATTGAATTGTGGTCAGGTGCGCGGACCTGTGCAGCTCGGATTTGCACGCAGCATTGAGCCGATTGTTCCACAGGAAATCACCATTACGCGAACGGCAATCACAACAGTCAAGGATTCACAGGGCAAAAGAACAACAATGGGGCATAAATTCATTGTTCCCTATGCGCTTTATAAAGTCGAGGGCTATGTCTCAGCGAACCTTGCGCGCAAAGTAACAGGGTTTTCGGAAGCAGATCTCGAACTTTTAGTGAAAGCTATCCTGCAAATGTTTGAACTCGATCGTTCGGCGGCACGCGGCAATATGGCAACGCGGGAGTTAATTGTCTTCCGCCATGAGAGCGAACTCGGCAATGCACCTGCCTATCAGCTGTTTGACCGAATCCGTGTCAACAAAAAAATGTCAGAGGCTCCTGCACGGAGTTATCATGACTATGATGTTCATGTGGATACGGAGAATCTGCCCGAGGGTGTGACCTGTACACGCATGAACTGAAAAGGTAAAATAGAGGGAGGAAGCGATCCAGCCTCTATGAAAAAAATAGTGAGTGCGAAGATGAAGTGAACAGAATAATATATGCTAAAACAATGTCTAAAAAAATCAAGCTGTATCAAGTTTGTGGAGGTGAACATCAAGAAAAAAACACATATGTGGCGAATAATCGTTATGGATGCATTGCAAAAGAGGCCTTTTATGTCCACTTTTTGCGGTCGCACTCCTTTGCGGAGCGCGTGGATTGAAAACACCTCAGGCATATACACTTTCTCAGGGTCTAGCGCGTCGCGCTCCTTGCGGAGCGCGTGGATTGAAACTCAGCAAGGCTCAGGGGCTTACCGTCACTCATTGTCGCGCTCCTTGCGGAGCGCGTGGATTGAAACAGCGTCTTACGGAGGGATGGGGTGCAAGGGTGGGGTCGCACTCCTTGCGGAGCGCGTGGATTGAAACGATCTTGGTCAACTCGAGTTTGCACAGCCCTGCCGTCGCGCTCCTTGCGGAGCGCGTGGATTGAAACAAAGGAGATCGACGGCAAAGAAAAAAAGCGCTTGGAGTCGCGCTCCTTGCGGAGCGCGTGGATTGAAACCAGGCTATAGGCATAGATGTACTGCTTGACCTTCGTCGCGCTCCTTGCGGAGCGCGTGGATTGAAAACAGCATCCGCGCGACGGTCTCGCGAATCGAGCGCATGTCGCGCTCCTTGCGGAGCGCGTGGATTGAAACATTTCTGAAATATATTTCTCGTCTAAATTCTACAGTCGCGCTCCTTGCGGAGCGCGTGGATTGAAAACCCGGAGTAGCCTGTCAGCTCTATGTCAATATCAAGGTCGCGCTCCTTGCGGAGCGTGTAGATTGAAAACCATCCTCAACCTATGCTAGCATATATTTATCTTTTGCTCCACGAGAGTGGGTGGATTGAAACACTTTGTTGTTTAACTGCGTCGGCGTAATCAGACGTGCATCCTGCACGGTCTTGTGAGATATTTGTGTATGGACTGAGTCTGCAAATAAAAACTAACCCCCCAGGAGGTGAGCGAATGAGTGACTTCATAAAAAGGTGGATCTTTTTCAATGTCGTGTTTCCGAAATTGAGCACGTTTGAAAAAGAATGACTGGGAAGAAAAATTTTTATGGTGGAATTTACGCATGACTCTACCTCAATCGAAGGGAATACGCTGACACTCATTGAAACAAAGATGATTTTGACGGATCATCTTGTCCCCTGCCGAAACAAGTCTAAGGGGAGCTGGATGAGGTGCGCGACCATGCGTCCGCATGGACGTTCGTGAAGGAGAATGCGCGCAAAGGCGTAGCTCTGACCGAAAAACCCTCATCAGGGATATCCATGAACGCGTTGTTCCCCCAGAGGGAATTGGCGGTATCTATCGGCGTATTCCCGTGTATATCAGAGGTGCGCAGCATGTGCCGCCGCATCCGCATAAGGTCTTGGATGCAATGAAAAAAATTTTTATATATCGTATGGAACACGATCAATTTCCCAATCAAATCGAAAAAAAGCTGCTTGGATTCATGCGGAGTTTGTAAAAATTCATCCGTTTCAGGATGGGAATGGACGAACGGCGCGGCTGATTATGAATTATTTTCTATTGATGCATGGAATGCCGCCGACCTCGATCAAGCGGAAAAAAATCGTCAGGAATATTTTTGTTTCACTGGAAGAATATGCCGTGCATGATGTTATCGATCCTTTTGTATTGTTGCTGCGTACGAATATGGAGCGAGAGCTTGATGAGTTTCTTTCCATGTATTCCGTGCATCTGGATTTGCATGAGATCCAAAACGAAATATGCGGAGTTGGCGGAACTTGCGGCGGAATATATGGAACGGTAAGGCATTGATATGAGAGGAGTGATGGTGTGCTGTGCTTTTCGGGGGTGTCCGTGGACTATGGAACGGGGGAGGATGCCGTACACGCGCTTGCAGATATATCGCTTTGCGTAGAGCGCGGGACGGTGCTTGCACTCATCGGCGCATCGGGCTGCGGCAAGTCGACGCTGCTGCGCGTCGGGGCGGGGCTGATCCGTCCGACGGTGGGCATGGTGACGAGCGAGGGCGTGCACATCGATCCGCGTACACTGCGCATCGGTTTTCTGCCGCAGAACTACGGTCTGCTCGCGTGGAAGACCGTCCGCGAAAAACATCCTGCTCGGCGTGCAGATAAAGGGGGAATGGAATGGGCAGCCGATGAACACATTCGACGAGATCGTCTCGGATCTCGGGCTGTCCGAGCTGCTCACGCGCTATCCGCGTGAACTCTCGGGCGGACAGCAGCAGCGCGTGGGGCTTGCGCGTGTCTTTCTCCTCGCGCCCGACCTCCTGTTGATGGATGAGCCGTTCTCCGCGCTCGATACAATTACGCGTGAGTCGATGCAGGAGGTCTTTCTCTCACTCTGGAAGAAGTATGCCGTCACTACCATGCTCGTGACGCACTATGTGGAGGAAGCACTGACCCTTGCAGGGCGCATTGCCGTCATGACGGGCGCACCGGGGCGTATTAGCGAGATCATCGACAACCCCTTTGCGGGCGATCTTGCGCATCGCTCCTCTCCGGAGTTCTTTGCGATGGGGCAGCGATTGCGTGCAAAGATTGCGGGGGGCGGTGTGTGATGAGCAGGATTTCATTTCGGATGTTCGCACTCGGCATCTGTCTTTGTCTCGCACTCTGGGCGGGTATGGCATACCTCCTCCAAATGCCTGTGATTCCTTCGCCTGTGCAGGTACTCCTGCGCCTCGTGCAGAAATTTCCTGACACGATTGCCGTTCATGCGGGCTACAGTCTTATGCGCATTGTGTTAGGCCTATTTGCTGCCGTTGCTGTGGGCTATCCGATTGGTGTGCTGATGGGATACTTCCCGCGCGTGAACCGTCTGCTTGCCCCCATCCTCTATCTGACCTATCCCGTGCCGAAGATCGCCCTGCTGCCCGTGGTCATGCTGCTCTTTGGTGTGGGGGAGCGGAGCAAACTGCTGCTCGTGTTCCTCATCATCGTCTTTCAGGTTGTCGTCGCCGTGCGCGATGCCGTGGCGGCAATTCCGGCACAGACCCATGCGCCGCTGCGTGTTCTCGGCGCATCGTTCGCGCAGATCGTGCGGCACATCATCGTGCCCGCCTCGCTGCCGAAGTTTATCACAGCTGTCCGCGTGGCAATGGCGACGGCGATTTCCGTTCTTTTCTTCACAGAGACCTTCGGTACGCAGTACGGTATCGGCTACTACATCATGGACGCATGGCTGCGCGTGAACTACCTCGATATGTACGCGGGCATCGTCGTTCTCAGTGCAATGGGGCTGCTGCTCTTCATCCTGCTCGACTGGACAGAACGCAGGATGTGCGCATGGAATCATACATCGTGATGAACAGGGGGGCTCGCCGTGAATACTTCTTCTCAATATCTTTACAACGACCTGCGAAAAATGGTAAGATGGGCGCGTGAGTTTATGCCGCATGGCATTCTTTTGGAAAAAGGTGGTACGCAAAGATGAACGAGCTCCTCTATAAGATTCCCGCCAACACGCCGCGCGAAGAGGTCATCCGCCAGCTCAAGGCGCATCCCGAGGTGCGCTTCGTCTCGCTTGTCGGCATCGACATGGCGGGCAACGATACGGACGAGAAGATTCCCGTGCGGATTTTCATTGAGGACATTGAGAAATTCTACAATGGAACTGCCGTGCAGACGGACGGTTCCTCTGTCGTCCTGCCGAAGATTGCGACGATCAACAACGCGAAGGTGGATCTTCCGATTGATCCTGCGGTCAACTGGTTTGTGGACTACGACCCCGAGGGGGCGGACGAGGAGACGGGGCTGCCGATTGGGACGCTGCGGATTCCCTCGTTTATCATTCACGAGGAAAAGCGTGTCGATTCGCGTGCGGTGCTCGTGGATACGCTTGCCTATGTGAAAGCGGAACTCCTCGATTTCTTCCATCGGAACCCCGAGATCTCTGCTGCGCCCTCTGAATGGTGCGGATATCGTGGACATCGCCTTCACGTCGGCGACGGAGCTCGAGTTCTGGGTCAAAACGCCGCTCGATGACAACGCATCCATCGAGGAGATGTCTGCCTCGCAGGTGATGAATGAGCAGTACTGGGAGCGCACGCACGGTGCTGTGCGTACGGCGCTTGAGGACTGCATTATTCAGCTCGACAAATACGGCTTCCACATGGAGATGGGGCACAAGGAGGTCGGGGGACTCAAGGCGCAGATCAACGAGAGCGGGCGCATGACGCACGTCTGCGAGCAGATCGAGATTGACTGGCAGTATGACAATGCCGTGCAGGCGGCGGATAACGAACTCTTCGTCCGTACCTTTGTCCGTGAGATCTTCCGACTCTACGGGCTTGAGGTCAACTTCAAGGCGAAACCGCTCATCGGGCTTGCGGGCAATGGTGAGCACACGCATCTGAGTCTCGCGGCAATCACGAAGGACGGCAAGCGTCACAGCCTCTTTGCCGCAGACGACCAGAATGCACACTATATGAATGCGGTCGGCTACGGCGCACTCATGGGGCTCCTCAAGAACTATGAGGCGATCAATCCGTTTGTCTCCGCGACAAACGACGCATTCAACCGTCTGAAGCCGGGGTTTGAGGCACCGGTCTGCGTCGTCACTTCGTTTGGTGCATCGCCCGCGATCCCGTCACGTAACCGTACGGTGCTTGTCAGCCTCATCCGCGATCTCAAAAACCCGCTTGCAACGCGGTTCGAGCTGCGCGCGACCAATCCCTACTCGAACACCTACCTTGTTATCGCCGCTTCGTATCTCGCAATTCTCGACGGTATTAAGTATTCGGCGGGACGCACGGCGGATGAGCTGCTCGCGGAGCTCTCGAAGCAGCCGGGGGAATCGGCAGGCTATCTTGAGAAAGACCGCGCCTATCGGAGCGAGGAGGACGTATTCGAGCACTACACGGCGGATGAGCGCGACGCACGCTTCGGCAAACCGCCCGCGACGGTCTGGGAGAATATGCTTGGCTTTGATCTCTATCCCGAGAAGGTGGCGGTGCTCACACAGGCGAACACGCTCCGCCCGCAGATCATCGAGTCGTTCCGCACGGGAGCACTTCTGCGCTGGAAAAATCGAGCTCATCAGCCGCATCATCCCCGAGAACCGCACGATTGTGCGCCGCATGACGGAGATCAAGAGTGATTTCCTGACGGATCAGGATGCCTATATGTGGAACAAGATCCACGATCTGCGCATCTATCTCGCGAAGGACACGATTGATGACAAGGCTCTCTTTACGCTGCTCATCAAGGCACTCAATGAGGGCGACTATCCGACGGCGTCCGCGCTGCAGCTTGAGATGTATGCGAAGATGGAGGAGCTCAAGGGGCTCTATGAATGCTATAAGAAGAATATGATTTGACCGTAAGAGGCTCTGTCGAAATTTCGGCGGAGCTTTTTCTCAAAAATAAAAGTCAAAAAATCAAAGAAAGTGTTTGACTTTTTGACTTTAACTGCTATAATGGGTTCATAAAGACAAATATTCGATGGAGGGACACATTATGGAACAGGATAAATACACAGCGCGCACGCTCGCGGCACTGCAGTCGGCACAGCAGATCGCGGCGATGCGCTATCATCAGGAAATTACATCGGCGCACGTACTGCTTGCACTTGCAAAAGAGCCGGAGGGGCTGCTTGCAACGATCTTCGATGTCTGCGGTGTTGATCTGCCGCTGCTCAAGGCGCGGCTCGAAAAGGAGCTTGCCGCCATTCCGAGCGTGCGTGGGACGAATCGCCTTGGCATGGGGATGGATATGGTGCGCGTGCTCGGACGTGCCGAGGAACTGGCGAAGTCGATGAAGGACGAGTACGTCTCGACCGAGCATCTGCTGCTCGCGCTCATCACGGATGGGAGCGATGAGGTGCAGTCGATTGCGCGTGAGTTCCGGCTGACGAAGAGTGCGGTGCAGGACGCGATTCAGAAGCATCGCAAGCAGAATGTCACGAGCGAGAACCCAGAGGAGGGCTATCAGTCTCTTGAGAAATACGGGCGCGATCTGACAGCGGCGGCGCGTGCGAACAAGCTCGACCCCGTGATCGGACGCGACGAGGAGATTCGCCGCTCGATTGAAATTCTCTCGCGCCGTACGAAGAACAACCCTGTGCTCATCGGTGAGCCGGGCGTCGGCAAGACGGCGATTGTCGAGGGGCTTGCCCGCCGTATCGTGGCGGGGGATGTGCCCGAGTCGCTGAAGAACAAGACGCTCTACTCGCTCGACATGGGCGCACTGGTCGCGGGCGCGAAGTTTCGCGGCGAGTTCGAGGAACGCCTCAAGGGGGTGCTGAACGAAATCGCAAAGTCCGAGGGGCAGATCCTGCTCTTCATCGATGAAGTGCATACGGTTGTCGGTGCGGGCGCGGCCGAGGGTGCGATGGATGCAGGCAACCTGCTGAAGCCGCTCCTCGCGCGCGGCGAGCTGCGCTGCATCGGCGCGACGACGCTGAACGAGTACCGCAAATACATCGAGAAGGACACGGCACTCGAACGCCGCTTCCAGCCCGTCATGGTCGGCGAGCCGAGCGTGGAGGACACGATCTCGATTCTGCGTGGGCTGAAGGAGCGTTACGAGGTGCATCATGGCGTGCGCATCCGCGACGCGGCACTCGTGGCGGCGGCGACGCTCTCCGATCGCTACATCTCCGACCGTTTCCTGCCGGACAAAGCGATCGACCTCGTCGACGAGGCGGCGGCGAAGCTGCGCACAGAGATCGAGTCCATGCCCGCACCGCTGGACGAGATTCGGCGCAAGATCCTCCAGCTCGACATCGAGGAGGAGGCACTGAAAAAAAGGAGACGGACGAGGCATCGAAGGAAAAAAACTCGCCGCTCTTGTTGCAGAGAAGGAGCAGCTGCACGCCGAGGAAGCGAAACTCCAAACGAAATGGGAGAGTGAGACGCAGGCGATCCTGCGCGTGCGTGCCATCAAGAAGGAGATGGATGAGCTGCGCGGCGAGATGGAGGCAGCGGAGCGTGCCCAGAACCTCGCACGCGCTTCGGAGCTGAAATACGGAAAGATGCCGGAACTCGAGAAGAAGCTCGCGGAAGAGGAGACGGCGATTGCCGCGAAGGCGGACGGTGAGCGGATGCTCAAGGAGGAGGTCGGTGAGGAGGACATCGCGCGTGTCGTCAGCCGTTGGACAGGCATCCCCGTGACGAAGATGATGACGGGCGAGCGCGAGAAACTGCTCCACCTTGAGGAGGTGCTGCACGAGCGCGTCGTCGGACAGGACGAGGCAGTGACCGCCGTCAGTGAGGCGATCCTGCGTGCGCGTGCGGGCATCAAGGATCCGAACCGTCCGATCGGCTCGTTTATCTTCCTCGGCCCCACGGGCGTGGGTAAGACGGAACTTGCAAAGACACTTGCCGAATCCCTCTTTGATGATGAGCGGAGCATGATCCGTATCGACATGAGCGAGTACATGGAGAAACACAGCGTCTCGCGTCTCATCGGTGCGCCTCCGGGCTACGTCGGCTAGTGACGAGGGCGGGCAGTTGACGGAGGCGGTGCGCCGCCGTCCGTACAGCGTCATTCTGCTCGACGAGATCGAGAAGGCGCATCGCGACGTGTTCAACGTGCTGCTGCAGATCCTTGACGATGGGCGTCTGACGGACGGCAAGGGGCGCGTCGTGAACTTCAAGAACACGGTCATCATCATGACGAGCAATCTCGGCTCGCATGAGATACTGAGCAAGGACTATGCGGAGGCGGAGCAGGCGGTGCGTGCGCTTCTGCGTGAGTATTTCCGCCCCGAGTTCCTGAACCGCGTGGATGATACGATTGTGTTCAAGGCACTCACAAAGGACAACGTGAAGCGCATCGCGGCGATCATGCTCGCGGCACTCAGCAAGCGCCTTGAGCGTCAGGCGGATATTCAGCTGACGTGGGATGCGGCGGCACTCGCGGCACTTGCCGATGAGGGCTTCGACCCCGATTTCGGTGCGCGACCGCTGCGTCGCCTACTCACGCATACCGTGGAGACGGCACTCTCGAAGAAGATCATCGCGGGTGATGTGCGCGGTGGTGACACTGTGGAGCTTGGCTTTGACGGGACGGAGTTTACGTTTAAGACACTGTAAGAATAGGGGGCTGCTCTTTTTTCGGAGCAGCCCTCTTTTCGTATCAAAGGTTACAGTACTTTTTCATCGCTTTGCGTTATAATCGTCACACAGAGATGATGATGTACGATAATATAGATAAAGGAGAGAACCCATGGAAAAGGTACTCGATTTGAAAAAAAGACGGTCGCCGAGCTGGTGGAGGAGAATCCCGAAGTCAGTGAGATCATGGCGCAGATCGGCTTTAAGGAGATTACGAATCCCGTTGCGCTGAACGTGATGGGGCGTATCATGACAATTCCGCGCGGGGCGGCGGTGAAGGGGATCGAGCTCTCGAAGGTCATCGCGGCGTTCGAGGAGCGTGGATATCAGGTCATCAGTGATGATGCACAGTCGCGGCAGGGGCGCATTCGGAACTTCATCGAACGCCTGTCGGGTGGTGAGGATCTCGACTCCGTCCGCAAGGACTTCGTGCAGGAGTTCAGTCACGTTGACGCACAGGAGATCATGACGGCGGAGCAGACCCTCATCAAGGAGGGCATGCCTGTCAGTGAGGTGCAGCGTCTCTGTGATGTGCATTCGGCGCTCTTTCACGGCGTGGCGAGCGAACCGCCGCCGGGGGCGCTCTCGCATGACGAGATTCACGCACAGGCGGCATCGGTGAATCCCGACGACATCGACGCGCTGCCCGAGGGGCATCCGCTCACGATCCTGCGTGCGGAGAACGCGGCACTCGATGTGCTGCTTGACACGATTGAGGGTGAGCTGGACGGTGCGAAACGTACGGATGAAATGCTGAAGCACATCCTTGCGCTCGGCGATCTGCGGATGCACTACATCAAGAAGGAAGAGCTGCTGATGCCGCTCCTCTACGACTACGGTGTCACGGGACCCTCACAGGTCATGTGGGGCATCGACGATGAGATGAAGCGTGAGCTCGCCATGATTATCAAGGCACTCAAGGCGGATGCAGAGACGCTGCCGCTCTACGAGGCGCGGATCCGTGCACTCACACAGCGCGTGCGTGAAATGATCTTTAAGGAGGAGAAGATTCTCTTCCCACTCAGCCTGCGCTATTTCACGCAGATGGAATGGTATCGCTGCTATCACGATCTGCCGGACATGGGCATCTCGTTCGGCGTTCCCATCCCTGCGTGGGAGGCGGCGCAGCCGTGGCTCGATCAGGAGGCAGCGCGTCTCGCACAGTCTCAGGTGGGAGGGAAGCTCCAGTTCCCGACCGGTGAGCTCTCGATGGAGCAGCTGACGACGATTCTTCAGCTGCTGCCCGTGGACATCACCTTTATCGACAAGGACGATGTCGTCCGCTTCTTCACAAACGAGGGGCAGGTGTTCACGCGTCCGCTGTCCGCACTCGGGCGCGACGTGATGAACTGCCATCCGCCCGAGATCATCCCCGTGGTGCGGAATCTGATCGCGGACTTCAAGGCGAAGAAGCGCACGCAGATGATCGTGCACCGCTACATCCGCGAGCGTCCGATCCGCGTGCACTATCAGGCAATGTACGATGCGGCGGGCGAGTACATCGGCACGGTCGAGTTCGTGACCGACCACGCAGAGCCGATCGAGAAGTTCCGTCGCTGAACGAGCGTGTATGACACTGCTACATAAAAACTTGAGAATGAAAATGATATAAGAACGTCATAAAAAAATCTCCCTGTACGCCTGCGCAAGAGCGGCACAGGGAGATTTTTCTTTTGCAAAGAAACTTTTTGATATCTTTTGCGTTCATAACATAAATTCGGCGTTCATACCCACTTTTTATTGCTTTTTTTTGCATAAATGTGAGAAAAATAAGATAAATAAAAATTTTTGGGTTCAATAAGAGAGAAAAGAAATACAAATGAAAGGACAAAAAGGACATGAAATCGTCATCGAAAAAAACATCTGCGCCGCACACTCCTCTGTGCGCTCTTTGCGGGGAGCATCGCCGCGCCGTTTGCCGCACCGCACGCGTACGCGCTGCCCATTGAGGGCGCGAATGCCGCGACGAATGCGGGGGAGGCGAATATCTCCACGAGCGGCGCGGTCATGGACATTGTGGGCAAGACCGATCACAATATCCTCAAATGGGAGGACTTCTCCATCGAGCAGAACGAGAAGGTGCGCTTTGACGGCGGCAGTCAGACGCGCGACTATCTGAACCTCGTCACGGGCGAGGGCGTATCGAATATCTACGGCACGCTCGAGGGCGGCAGGAACATCTACCTCGTCAACCCGCACGGCATCCTCTTCGCCGAGGGATCGCAGGTCAATACGGGTGCGCTCTACCTCTCGACGACGAATGTCGACGCTGTTGCAAACGCGGCGGGTACATCATGGGGGGGTGATAGTCCGCTCCGTGCGGACACACAGTACGGCAATGTGCTGAACCTTGGCACGGTCAAAACGGCGAAGCTCTATATCGAGGGCAAGAACGTCAAAGTCCTCAACACGGATGCGGTCACGGACACAAACGGCACAGCGCTCACAGGGGCGAACGTCAAGATCCGCAGCGAGGATGCGCCGCACATCGGCTACGATGTCGGCAATCGAGCGACGGCGAACTTCGACGAGAGCGGCGGCTCTGTGTCGCATAGCTTCTATGACTATGCGAATCCGAACACCGCAAAATCTGCAAGCACGCGCGGGTGGGTTGTCCAGAACCTCGGCGGTACGGCGCATACAGACTATGACTATATGCGCGTGCATGACGTCTACGACCTCCAGAATATCAATGCGAAACGGGCCGGCAGATACATCCTCGCGAAGGACATCGACGCGACGGCGACAACGCATTGGAACAGCGGCGAGGGCTTTGCGCCGCTTGGAAATGGGGACAACGTATTTACGGGACGATTTGACGGCGTAGGACACACGATTACAGCGCTTCATATCCGTTGGGATAAGCACTATATCGGGCTGTTTGGCTATGCCGGCGGGGCACGCATTGAGAATCTCTCCCTCAAGAATGCCCACGTGGAGGGAGCAGTGCATACCGGCGGCATTGTGGGATATGCAGACAGCACTATGATTCGGAACGTCTCATACGCCGGCGGTGTCGTTGGGAATCAGAACGTCGGCGGCATTGCGGGAGATGTATCGGGCGGCAGTATTCAGAATGCATGGAATGCGGGCACGGTCAGCGTGAGGAGTCAGTTCCTTGCCGGCGGCATTGTGGGGAAAGCAATGGACAACGCTGTGATTCAGAATGTCTGCAATACGGGCGCTATCACAGGGCGGATGTATATCGGCGGCATTGTAGGAGGGACGGGGTACAACTGTACCATTCAGAATGCATGGAATACAGGGGCGGTCACAGGGAGTGAGCTGATCGGCGGTATTGTGGGAGGAATGCAGAACGACTGTATCGTTCAGAATGTATGGAATACGGGGACGGTCACAGGGAATCAGAAGGTCGGCGGCATTGTGGGGGAGGCAGACGGCGGCAGCATTCGCCATGCTGTATGGAAGACGGGCAGCGCAGGGCAGGCGGTCGGCGCATTGAGCAATGGGGCTGACGTGACGGATGTCAAGGTCGCTCCCGAGGCGGATATGAAGCTGGCGGCGACATACACGGACTGGAAGGACGCGAACGGCAACGCCGTCGTTGCGACCGAGGGCGGCAAGGGCACGCCGTGGCGCATCTACAACGGACATACGATGCCCCTCCTCACGGCACTGATGAAGGGCACGAAGCGCCTTGAGAAAGTCTACGACGGCAAAACATTCGGGGACGGGGACGCGCACATCCTTTCGGATACTCCCTTGAGAAGAATGTCGGCACATACGATGCGCGCGGCATCTACAGTGATGCGTTCGGCTATGACCTCATCGGCAGCACATACAGGATTGCGCCGCGCGTGCTGACCATGAGCGGCGTCGCGTCGCAGACGAAGACCTACGACGGCAATACGAACGCTGACGCCGCGCAGTTCCACGCAACGCTGAATAACGTCGTCACGGGCGAGGAGAGCCTTGTCACGGCGACCGCCAGAGGCGCGGCATACAACAGCAAGAATGTTGCAACGGCAAGCAAGGTCACCTACACGGGGCTTGCGCTCACGGGCACGGGAGCGGCGAACTATACCGTCGCCACGACCGCAGAGGGCGCGGGCACAATCACGGCGCGTGCGCTGACCCTCGGCGCAGTCGGGGCGCAGACAAAGACCTACGACGGTACAACCGCCGCAGACGCAGGGAAGTTCAGCGCGGTACTGAACAACACTGTTGCAGGTGACAGCGTGGCGGCGACCGCCACGGGTGCGACGTACAACAGTAAGAATGTCGCGGGGGCAAGCACCATTGACTACACAGGTGTCGCCCTCTCAGGTGCGGAGGCGGAGAACTACACGCTCGCCGCCACCACGGCACAGGGCGCGGGCACAATCACGAAGCGTGCGCTGACCGTTGGCACAGTCACGGCGCAGAGCAAGACCTACGACGGTACGAGAGCCGCAGACGCATCGAAGTTCAGTGCGGCACTCGGCAATGCCATCGCGGGAGACAGCGTAACGGCGACCGCCACGGGTGCAGCGTACAACGACAAGAGCGTCGCTGCGGCAAATACCATCAGTTACACAGGTGTCGCGCTCGCAGGTTCGGATGCGGGGAACTACAGTCTCGCCGCCACAACGGCACAGGGCGCGGGCAGGATAACGCCGAAGGAGCTGAACCTCGCGCTCGCGAGCGGCGCACGCTTTGACAAGACCTATGATGGCAATGCAACGGTGACGCAGTCCCTCACGAAGGGGACGAACTATAGTATCACAGGCTTTGTCACGGGCGAGGGCGCGGGCATCGAACTTGATACCGTCACAGGAAAATATGCCGACAAGAATGCTGCCGCAGACAAAGCAGTCACCTTTGACGGGCTGACGCTCACGGGCACGGGCGCGGGGAACTATGTGCTGAACAAGACCGCGCTCACGGGTACGGGAACGATCTCGCAGAAGTCGCTCACACTTGCGCTGACGGGCGGCGCACGCTTTGACAAGACCTACGATGGGAATGCGAACGTCACGCAGACGCTCACGAAGGACAGGAACTATGCGCTCACGAATTTCGTCAATGGCGAGGGGCGCGGACATCGCACTCGCACCTGTCACAGGCACATACACGGACAAGAACGCAGGTACGGGCAAAGCCGTGACCTTTGGCGGGCTGACGCTCACGGGTACGGGCGCGGGGAACTATGTGCTGAATACATCGACGCTTGCGGGCACAGGCACAATCGCGCACCGCGACCTCACGCTGACTGCCGACGCACGGAGCATTGTGCAGGGGCGAGGCACTGCCCTCCTTACGGGGCGTGCGAACGGCTTCGCGGACGGTGAGGACGAGCGCGTATTCGGTGCGGACGGTATTGCCTTTGATGCTGCGGTGACGAATACCGACACGCCGGGAAGTTACGGCATCATGGGGCGCATTGGCAGCACGCATGACGGCGTCGTCGGCAACTACCGAATCCGACAGGCGGCGGGCAATGCGCGTGCCTTCACTGTCTACGCAGCCGTGCCGGGCGGTATACTCGCCTCGCTCGTACAGAATGCCGCGCCGCGCTTTGATATGGGCTTCGAGCAGGAGGTCTATGTCTTCGGCTTGCCGCGTCCGATCCCGACGGCAACGCTCGGATTCTACCGCTTCAGGGCGGCGCGCGACTTCAACATTGAAGGACTGCGCCTCGATTAGGTAGATTTTAGGAATCGTTGATAATTTCAGCCTTGACAATGCGCGCCCCAGTGCATACTATGATAGTAGAACAGTATGAGGAGGGGGCAGGCTCAGTGAGAATGCTCAAGAAGGACGTTGCTGCGGAATATAGTGTACTGATTCAGAAATTCCGTCTGATTGATGATACCTTTTTCAACGTGTGCTTTGACAACTATATCGAGGGCATGCAGCTCCTTCTGCGTGTCTTCTTCGGTCGAGACGATCTCGTTGTCAAACACGTTGTCACGCAGCAGAGTGCAGACAATCTCTATGGGCGCGGCGTGCGCTTTGATGTGTTGGCAGAGGACAGCGAGGGAAAGCTCTACGATTGTGAGGTACAGCGTGCAAACGAAGGCGCCGTTCCTCGTCGAGCACGCTACAACAGCAGCATGATGGACGCGCGGGAGCTTGCCAAAAGCGCGGTGTTTTCAGACCTGCCCGAGACGTGGGTTATCTTCATCACAGAAAACGATATCTATGGGGAAGGTTTCCCGCTGTATCATGTGGAACGCATCATAGAGGAGCTGCAGCAACCCTTTCATGACGGCGCGCATATCCTCTACGTCAACGGAGCGAATCGTGACGACACACCACTCGGACGTTTGATGCAGGATTTCTTCTGTGAGCGTCCGGAGCAGATGAATTACAAAGAGCTTGCTGAGCGTGCCGATTACTTTAAGGCAGAAGCAGAGGGGGTAAATGCCATGTGCGAACTGATGGAAAAGTTCGGAGAGAGGAAAAATGGAAGAGGGGCGTATGGAGTCTGCTCGTCGGACAGCGGCGGCATTGCTCGCTTTAGGAAAAACTCACGCTTTCGCAGATTGCCGAAGCGACCCAACTGCCAATGGAAGAGGTTGAACGACTCTCGGGAGCGACTGGCGTGTAAGGAGAAGGTTACTGTAAGCACCTTTTATAGCCTGTCAAGAAAAATACTTGACAGGCTTTTCGTTTGCCGTTATAATTCCAACAGTGTTTAGAAACAGGTGATGTGCATGGAGCGACTTTACGAGCTCGCAAGACTGTATGACCTGTACGGCGGGCTTCTTACGGGAAAGCAGCGCGAGTGTCTGCGTCTGCACATCGCGGAGGACTTTTCCCTCGCGGAGATCGGCGAGGAGCTGGGTATCACGCGGCAGGCGGCGCATGACAATATCCGCCGCGCAGAGCGTGCGCTCACGGAGATGGAGGAGACACTCGGACTCCTCGCGCGTCAACAGGCGCAGGAGCACGCACTTACTGCGATCTGTGCGGAGCTGCGTGCACTCAGAGAACCGATTGCGTGTGCTGATGTGCGGCGCATCGCGGACGAATTGGAACAATACACATCACAGGATGATACGAAGGAGGTGGGAGAATGATCTTTGAGAATCTGTCCGATCGTTTGCAGGGGATCTTCAAGAAGCTGCGCGGGCATGGCAAGCTGACTGAGGACGATGTGAACGATGCCATGCGCGAGGTGCGGATGGCACTCCTCGAAGCAGACGTGAACTTCAAGGTCGTCAAGGACTTCGTCAAGCGAGTGAAGGAGCGTGCCGTCGGGCAGGAGGTGCTCGACACGCTCACGGCGGCACAGGCGGTCATCAAGATCGTCGACGAGGAACTGACTGCGCTGATGGGCGGGACGGAGAGCCGTCTCAACATCAGTCCGAACCCGCCGACCGTCATCATGCTCGTCGGCCTCCAAGGCTCGGGTAAGACCACATCGGCGGGCAAGCTCGCGCTCATGCTCAAGAAGCAGGGGCAAACGCCCGCTGCTCGTCGCGGACGACATCTATCGTCCCGCTGCGATCAAGCAGCTCGAAGTGATCGGCGAAAAGGTCGAAGTGCCCGTGTTCTCGCAGGGGCAGGAGGATGCCGTCGCCATCGCGCGTGCCGCGATCGGTCATTCGGCATCGCACGCGAACGATGTCGTCATCATCGACACGGCGGGACGTTTACAGATCGACGAAACGCTCATGCAGGAGCTGCGCGACATCAAGGCGGCGGTAAAGCCGCATGAGATCCCTGCTTGTTGTGGACGCAATGACGGGACAGGAAGCTGTCAACGTCGCGCAGTCTTTGACGAGTCGCTCGGGCTGGATGGCGTCATCATGACGAAGCTGGACGGCGACGCACGCGGCGGTGCTGCGCTTTCGATCAAGGCGGTCACGGGTTGCCACGTAAAGTTCGTCGGCATGGGCGAGAGCTCGAACCGCTCGAGGTGTTCCACCCCGACCGTATGGCCTCGCGCATCCTCGGCATGGGGGACGTGCTCTCCCTCGTGGAGAAGGCACAGGAGAACTTCGACCTCGAAAACGCAAAAAAATGGAGGCGAAGCTCCGCAAGAACGACTTCACGCTCGACGACTTCCTCGATCAGCTGCAGCAGGGTGAAGAAGCTCGGATCGCTGAACAGCATTCTCGGCATGATTCCGGGGATGGGCAATCTCAAGAAGAAGCTTGGCGATCAGGAGTTTGACCTCGACGGCAAGGAGATGCGTCAGCTTGAGGCGATCATCCGTGCGATGACACCGAAGGAGCGTGCGGACATCACGATCATTAACGGCAGCCGCCGCAAGCGCATCGCTGCGGGCAGCGGAACACGCGTGCAGGATGTGAACAAGCTGCTCAAGCAGTTTGGCGAGATGCGCAAGATGATGAAAAAAATGAAGAAGATGAAGGGCAAGGGCGGAATGCCCTCCATGCCGTCACTCGGCGGCATGGGGCTTCGAAGATGCCATTCTTCAAATAATATAGGAAGCACTGATAAATTCAGCCCATTATCTTGGCGCATTCTTTTTCGCCCTGCCTGTGTCAACAAATCCTCCACATAGCTTTGGCTATGCGTCCGGTTTGTTTCCTTGGCAGGGACAAAAATTCTGCACCAATCTGACAGACTTCATTTTATCAGCGATTCCTATACAACGAAAGGTGGTGAAATTATGGCAGTCAAGATTCGTTTGAACCGCATGGGTGCGAAGAAGAATCCCTTTTATCGCATTGTGGTCGCCGACTCGCGTGCACCGCGTGACGGTCGATTCATCGAGATCCTTGGGAACTACGATCCGTCGAAGCAGCCCGCTGTCGTCAGCATTGACGAGGAGAAGGCAATCGACTGGATGAAGAAGGGCGCACAGCCGACCGACACGGTCAGGAACCTCCTGAGCAAGAACGGTACGATGGCGAAATTCGCCGAGGCAAAGCGTCAGAAGGACTGACAAATACAGTGCGTGCGCGGGGGACTTCACCATCTCGGTGAACTCTCGCGGCGTGCGTATTGCGATGAGGAGAGACGACCGGCGTGAAAGAGATAGTCGAGGTTATCGCAAAATCCTTGGTCGATCATCCGGAAGCTGTCGTCGTTGACGAAACGCAGGATGATCAGGAGATCATTTTAAGACTTCGCGTGGCGGAGGATGACATGGGTAAGGTCATCGGCAAGCAGGGGCGCATTGCAAAAAGCGCTGCGCAGTGTTGTCAAGGCTGCCGCGACGAAGGAGAATAAGAGGGCAACGGTCGAGATCGGCTGATGTGCAAACGGCGTGCGTCTCGGACGGTCGCCGTTTTTGCATATTTGTTGCAATAGGAGAAATACAGAGTGGATACAATCACAATGAAAGTGCCTGTCACCGTCAAGGCAAAGCTGACGGAGAAGCTGCGCGCAAAGATGCTCAAGGAGATGGAGGAAGGTCTCAGCCGTGCGGAGCTCGAGGTGCAGCAGCTCGGCATCCAGGAGAAGCGCGTCATGCAGGAGGCGGAGCAGGGCGAGCTGACGCCGCAGGCGATTCAGCACATCAATGCAATTCGGCAGGGAGCGTCAGCGTCGTCTCGACTACATCGAGGAGACGACGGCACACCGCGAGGAGCTGCAGAAGTTCGTTGAGGGTGCGGAAATCGTGCAGGGCACGCTTGAGCGTCTGGTCAAGGCGAAGGTCGGCGACGATATGCGCGAACTCATGAACGTCGAGATTCTGGTGGAGGATGACAAGATTGTCGCCATCCGTTCCTGATGCAAGCAATGAGCGCATCGTCATCGGCCGTGTTGGTGCGGCGCACGGGATTCGCGGCGAGCTGCGTATCATCCCGCTGACGGATTTTTCCCGAGCGTTTTGCTGCGCTGCGCGAGGTTATGGTCGGCGATGAGCTGCTGCACATCGAGAGCATCAAGCCGCAGGGGAAGAACTTCCTCATGCGTTTCCGTGAGTACGCTGTTCGCGAGGACGCACAGAAACTTACGGGGCGGCTGCTCACGGTTGCACGCGCAGAGGCGGCACCGCTCGATGAGGGCGAGTACTACGTCTTTGATATCGTGGGGCTGACGGTGTACGATGAGGGAGGACAATGAGCTCGGCACGGTCGAGAATGTTCTCCGTACGGGCAGCAACGATGTCTATGCCGTGCGCAGTGAGGATGGGCGTGAAATTCTCATCCCTGCACTGCGTGCGGTTGTACGCGAGATCGATGTGCCGGGCGGACGCATGACGGTACAATTCCCACAGTAGGCGGACGGGGAGAACATCTCTCCGCTCCGCTTTTTTTCTTTGCGGAAAAATCATGTCTCATGTTATAATGTATCAAAAGTTTCTATTTCTTTTTATTCATAAGGGGTCAGAATATGCTCACCTGTATCACGCACTCTCCCGAGGAGACTGCGCATCTAGCAGGGAACGATCGGTAAAATCATCCACGAGGGAACAGTCATCTGCCTCGACGGGGAACTTGGGGTGGGGAAGACTCTTTTTGTGCGTGCGCTTGCGCGGACGCTCGGCGTGGAGAGCGACGTGACGAGCCCGACGTTCAACCTCATGAACATCTACGAGGCTGCGTGTCCCATCGTGCATTTTGACCTCTATCGAATCGAATCCGAGGAGGAACTGGAGGACATCGGCTTCTACGAGTACGTTGAGGCGACGGAGGGCATTGTTCTGATCGAGTGGGCGGAGAAATTTCCCGATGCGATGCCCGAGGATCGCATGCAGGTGAACATCACGGCACTGGACGGGGAGGAGCGGCAGTTCACCTTTGCCGCCGAAGGGGAGCTGAGTACGGCGCTTTTGGAGGAGTTGAGCAATATTGTCAATCCTGAGCATTGATACCTCCTCGCAGGTCTCGAGCGTTGCCGTTCTGTCGGCGGAGCGCGTTGCGGCAGAGATCAGCATGCAGGGAGCACTGACGCATTCGGAGACGCTGATGCCGCACATCGAGACGGCACTCCGTATGGCGTGTGTGGAAAAATCTGAACTCGAGGGAATCGCCGTCAGCATCGGCCCAGGCTCGTTCACGGGGCTGCGCATTGGACTTGCGTCGGCAAAGATGATGGCATACGCCCTGCACATTCCCCTCATCGCAGTACCGACACTCGAGGCGCTTGCCCATCACTATATCTGTGAGGGTGTGCGCCTCGTTCCCATGATGGACGCACAGAAAGGAAATGTCTATGCGCAGGAATTCATGTGGGAGGCGGGGCTGGATGGATTGCGTCTAAGGGAAAAGCATGCACTCTCCATCCTTCCTCTGACGGAGGTCATCGCGGGCTTGGAGAATGCAGAGCAGCCTGTGATTTTGCTCGGCGATGCCATGCAGAAGAAAACGACGCTCGCACTTCCGGCAAATGTGCGCCTTGCTCCGATTCATGCGCGGATGCCGCGTGCGGCGTGTGTAGGGCTTGCGGCACTCACGCGGCTTGCACGCGGGGAGATGGACGATCCCGTGACTGCTGCACCGCTCTACCTGCGCCGCAGTGAGGCGGAGGTGCTGTGGGAGAAGCGGCACGGTACGGAGGCGGCGCAGTGATTCATTTTCGTACACTGTTGCCGGAGGACGCAGAGGCCGTGGCTGCCGTCGAGCGTGAGAGCTTCCCGACACCGTGGTCGCGTGAGGACTTCTGGCGCGAGACATCGAATGACTTTGCCTGCTATATCGTTGCGCTCGAGGATGCGGAGATCATCGGCTTTGGCGGCTGCTGGATCTCGTTCGAGGAGGCGCAGGTGACGAATATCGCGCTGACCTCCGCGCAGCGGGGCAGAGGGCTTGGGAAAGATCTCATGACACGGCTGATGTGTGCGGCGGCTGCGCGCGGGGCAGAGCGCATGACACTCGAGGTGCGCCCGTCGAATACGCCCGCGCTGCGTCTCTATGAGGGGCTGGGCTTTGCAGCGATCGGCGTGCGCAAGAAATACTATCAGGACAATGACGAGGACGCGATCCTGATGTGGCATACGAAATTGAAGGAATTTGTAAATGAAAGATGTGCAGGAGAAACTGACGCTCGGTATTGAGACGAGCTGTGACGAGACCTCGGCGGCGGTGCTGCGCGGGACGCGTGAACTCCTCTCGTGTGTGATCGCGACGCAGATTCCGATTCATCAAAAAAATACGGCGGTGTCGTGCCCGAGATCGCCTCGCGCAACCACATTTTGAGCATCCTGCCCGTCATCGAGCAGGCACTTGCAGAGGCGGGGACGGAGCTCTCAGAGATCGACCAGATCGCCGTCACCTATGGACCGGGACTGGTCGGTGCGCTCCTCGTCGGCGTATCGGCGGCGAAATCGCTTGCGTTCTCCCTCGGTGTGCCGCTCATTGGGGTCAATCATCTCGAAGGACACATCTTTGCGAACTTCCTTGCGGCCGAGGATCTCAGACCGCCCTTTATGTCGCTTGTCGTCTCGGGCGGGCATACGGCACTCGTCGATGTCGCGGACTACGAGACGTTTCGCCAGATGGGTAGGGACGCGCGACGATGCGGCGGGCGAGGCATTTGACAAGGTGGCACGCGTGATGGGGCTGCCGTACCCCGGCGGCCCCGAGATCGACAAGCTCGCCCGTGAGGGTGATCCCACCGCGATCGACTTTCCGCGTGCACTCGCGCAGGAAGGCAACTACGAATTCAGCTTCAGCGGACTGAAATCCGCCGTGCTGAACTACATCAACAGCGAGCAGATGAAGGGGCATGAACTGAACAAGGCGGACATCGCCGCCTCGTTCCAGTCCGCCGTCGTCGAGGTGCTCGTGCACAAGGCGTTTGAGGCGATTCACGAAGCGGGGCGCGATACCCTTGTCCTCGCGGGCGGTGTTGCGGCGAATAAGTCCCTTGAGACACGTCTGCGTGAGACGGCAGCGGCGGAGGGCATCCGTTATCTTTATCCGCCGCCGCGTCTCTGCACGGACAACGCTGCCATGATTGCCTGTCGCGGCGCGTATCAGGCGGCGGCAGGGAAGTACAGTGACCTCTATCTGAACGCCGTGCCGGGACTGGATTTTCAGTAAAATAATATTGGGCTGATGTGTGATGCATCAGCTCTTTTTATTTGTCCATAAGTCCTCATGACAAAGGGCAAGGTCTTTTCGTTGCAAGTATGAATACCATTCGTTATAATAAAAAAATGTCAACGGTCGAAAGGAGGCGGGCAGATGGAGCTGACGGCACGTATGCGGGCGATTCTGTCCGCTCTCCTCGCAGCAGACGGCTATGTACCCGCCGAGCGCATCGCCTCTGCCCTCGATGTCAGCGCACGCACCATTACGCGTGAGATGCACGGGCTCGAGATGGCACTGATGCCGTACGGCATTACACTTCTCAGGCGCACGGGCGCGGGCTTTATGCTGACGGGGGACAAGGCGGATCTGACACGGTTGAGGACACAGCTTTCAAGACAGATGTACGCGGGGAACTGACCCCCGATCAGCGGCGTTCGATTCTCGTGACGCGTCTCCTCATGGCAGATGAGCCGCTCAAACTCTTTGCTCTGGCACGCATTCTGGACGTGACGGACAGCACCGTCAGTCACGACCTTGATCGGCTTCAGCCATTTCTGGCGGAGCAGGGAATCACGCTCGTACGCCGTCCCGGACTCGGGGTTTACGTCGAGGGGGCGGAGCGGGACATCCGCAGTGCACTCGTCCGCATCATTCACGACTGTATGGATGAAAAGGAGCTGCTCGAACTCGTCGCCGATGACGGTGCGGAGGGAGCGGCATCAGCGGCGGATCGTGCTCTGCTCGGGCTCGTCGACGGGGCACAGATACGGACGATTGATGATATCGTTGCCGAGGAGACGCAGGGGCGGGATATCCCTGATACCGCGCGTGTCGGGCTGGTCGTCCATCTCGCGCTTGCCGTGCGTCGCATGCAGCAGCACGATGCGATTGTGATGGATGCGGGGACGCTCGGAGAGCTGCGCCGCACGGAGGAATTCGCGGCAGCGCGCATGATTGCGGCACAGTTGGGCAAAGTATTTGCGCTCTCCGTCCCCGAGGCAGAGATCGGCTATATCACGATGCACCTCCTCGGTGCGCGCGGCACGGCTCTTCCTGCAGGGGCAGGGCGGGTGGATAACTTCCGCCTCGTACAGATTGCGCAGTCGATCATGCGTCTCGCCTCCGAAAAGAGCGGCGCGCCCCTCACCAGAAGCCGTACACTGCTCTCGGGTCTGGTGAACCACCTCGCCCCGGCACTGCATCGGCTGAAACTCCACATGGATATTCGCAATCCTCTGCTCGCACAGATGGAGGCGGAGCATCCGGAACTCATGGAGCTCGCGCGGTACTCCACGCGTATGATGGAGGAGGAGGTTGGGACACCCCTTCCCGCCGATGAGATTGCATACATTGCCATTCATATCGGCGCAGCACTGACGGAGGCGGGTGGGGATCGCCCCGTTGTGCGCGTGCTCGTTGCGTGCCCTACGGGACTTGGGACGAGCCGTCTGCTCGCAAGCCGCATCCGCCGTGCCTACGAGCGTATCCGCGTGGTGGGTGAGCTCTCCTCCCTCGCGCTCACGGCGCAGGAGATCACACGCCGCGCCGTCGACTTCGTTGTATCGACCGTTCCGCTCCCGCTGCTCCCCGTGCCTGTCGTCGTCGCGAGTGCATTTCTGACCGCATCCGATCGGGCGCGGATCGACGCTGTTCTCGCCGCCTGTGTGCCGCAGTCTGCCATTGAGACGCAGGAAAAACCGCAGTTCAGCGAGGCGATGGCGGAGATTCATTGCCTGAGCGGTGCGATCCATGCGCTGCTTACGGGCTTTCGACTGTGTGCGGATGTACGGGTGCAGACACTGCCGCAGTTGGCAGATGCGGCGGCGCAGCTCCTTGTATCGGAGGGGGCGGCTGATGTTGCCGGGGCTCTTCTCAGACGTGAGGAAATTGCGCCCACATGGGTCGCGCCGCAGATGATTTTGCTTCACACAGAGGCAGATATGCTGCGCACCCCGCAGTTCGGCATTCTTCGTCTTGCGCAGCCGCTTCCCTACGGGGCGGACACAGTGCATACGGCACTCGTTATGCTTGCTCCGACAGAGACGGCGGTAAAGCAGCTCCTTGGGATGATCTCGGCGCAGATTGCGGAGCGTCCGAACTTCACGGATATCCTCGCGCATGGGGACGCGGATGAGATACACCGTACACTGGAATACGTTTTTGAAGAGCATTTCCGTGAAAGATTGGAAGAGCTCTTGTAGATAATTTTTTTATTTTAGAAGGGGGATTATGATGGGTAAACAAGGTGGAGGTGCACAGGAGGCCATGCAGAAGTTTGGCCGCTTCCCTGTCCGGAATGGTGATGCCGAACATCGGCGCATTTATCGCATGGGGCTTTCTGACAGCACTTTTTATCCCGACGGGGTGGATGCCGAACGAATACCTTGCGCAGGTCGGCGGTCCGATGAGCAAGTGGCTGATTCCTCTGCTGATCGGCTACAGCGGCGGCGCAGCGATCTATGGACATCGCGGCGGTGTCATGGCGGCGATCGCGACGTCCGGCATCATCGCGGGCTCGGACATCCCGATGTTCCTCGGTGCGATGATTATGGGACCTCTGGGCGGCTGCATCATCAAGAAATTTGACGATGCCATCCGCGACAGTATTCCGGGCGGCTTTGAGATGTTGGTCAACAACTCTCGCTCGGCATTCTCGGCGGCATCCTCGCGATGATTGCCTATGCCGTTGTCGGCCCCGTCGTCGGCGGGGCGAACGACATCCTGCGCAGCGGCGTGGAGGGAATCGTTGCGATGGGGCTTCTGCCGCTCGCGTCCATCATCATCGAGCCGGCGAAGGTGCTCTTCCTCAACAACGCGCTCAACCACGGCGTACTCAGTCCGCTCGGCATTCAGCAGGCGCAGGAGTACGGAAAGTCCATGTTCTTCCTGCTTGAAGCGAATCCGGGTCCCGGTTTCGGCATCCCTGCTTGCGTACTGGCTCTTCGGTAAGGGGATGGCAAAGTCGTCCTCGCCCGGTGCGATGATCATTCACGTTCTCGGCGGTATCCACGAAATCTACTTCCCATACATCCTGATGAAGCCTGTCCTCATCGTTGCAGCGATTGCGGGCGGTATGTCTGGTGTCTTTATGCTCGGTATTCTCGGCGGCGGCCTGATTGCACCGTCCTCCCCGGGCTCGATCTTCGCGATCATCGCCATGACGCCGAATGGCTCGGCACTCTTTGCAAACCTCTCGGCGTTCGCCGTTGCGACGGCGGTTTCCTGCGCGGTTGCCTCTGTCTTTATCAAGATGTCGAAGGATGTCGAGGAGGATTCTCTTGAGTCGGCACGCGAGAGCATGGCGGACATGAAGAATCGCGGCAAGGATCTCCCCACAGAGAAGAAGGTTGCGGGCAAGGATCTGAAGGTTATCGTCTACGCCTGCGACGCGGGCATGGGCTCCTCCGCGCTCGGTGCTGCGGCACTCCGCAAAAAGCTCAAGAAGGACGGCTACACGGACATCTCCGTCACGAACTGCGCCATCGGCGCAATTCCCGCTGAGGCACAGCTCGTCATCTCACATGAAAAGCTCGCGGAACGTGCGCTTGCAGACTCGCCGCAGGCAGAGCACATCTGGGTGCGCGACTTTACGCAGAACAATGTCTATGAGATTGTCACCGAACGCTTGAAGGAAGCTCATGTTACGGCAGGTGTGCCGGCATCCGATGCGGAAGCCGAGGCGACTGATACCGTCAGCGCGGGCGTTCTGCTCAAGGAGAATGTCAAGGTTGGTCTCCCGAGCGTTAGTCGCGAGGATGCAGTCACGGCAGCGGGCAGGATGCTCGTGGCGAGCGGCTACGTCGACGAGGGCTATGTGCAGGGGATGCTCAACCGCGAGCAGGATCTCTCGACCTACATCGGCAAGGGCATCGCGATCCCGCACGGCGAGAATGCGGTCAAGGACACGATCAAGAAGACAGGCATCGTCGTCTGTCAGTATCCCGAGGGGGTTAAGTTCGGCGATGAGACAGCACATCTCGTCATCGGCATTGCGGGTGTCGGAAACGACCACCTTGCTATCCTCGCGAACATTGCGACGATGGTCGGCGACTACACGGATGAGCAGCTCGCAGAACTGTTCAAGACAAAGAGTGCCGAGGAGCTTTACGAGGTCTTTACGAAGGCGGACTGAAGAAACCTGAAAGGAGATTTCGATGAAACAGGCAATCCATTTCGGCGGCGGCAACATCGGCCGCGGCTTTATCGAGGGAACTGCTCGTGCGTTCGGGCTATGAGGTCACATTTGTCGATGTCGCGGAGGTGCTGGTCGACGAGATCAACGCGCGTCGCTCCTATGACATCGAGGTGGTCGGAAGCGTACCGAAGACCATTCACGTTGAGCACGTCAAGGCGATCAACAGCAATGTGAATATCGAGGAGCTGCTGGATGCATTTGTCACGGCGGATATCGTGACCACTGCCATCGGACCGAACATCTTGAAGTTCATTGCGCCGAATATCGCAAAGGGTCTTGCACGCCGCGTTGAGAAGAACGAGACGCCGCTCAACATCATCGCGTGCGAGAATATGGTGGGCGGCTCGACCGTTCTCAAGAACTTTGTCTATGAGCATCTGGATGATGCTGTTAAAGAAAAAGGTCGCGCACAGCATCGGCTTCCCCGACGCTGCCGTTGACCGCATCGTACCAATTCAGCATAACGAGGATCCCCTGCTCGTAAAGGTCGAGCCGTTCTGCGAATGGGATGTCGACCGCACGGGCGTGGTTGGTGCAGAGCCGCAGATCGAGGGGCTGACGTGGGTGGACAATCTCGAAGCCTACATCGAGCGCAAGCTCTTCTCCGTCAACACGGGGCATGCCTCGATTGCCTACATGGCGTATCTGAAAGGCATTGAGGACATCGCATCGGCGATGAAGGACGAGGAGATCGTCGCATTCGTTCGCCGCGTCTGGGCGGAGACGAGCGAACTGCTCATCGAGAAGTACGGATTTGACCGTGAGAAGCACGCGGCATACATCCGCACGGCAGAGGAACGGTTTAAGAATCCGCATCTCTCCGACGCTGTGACGCGCGTCGCACGCGGGCCGAAGCGCAAGCTCGGCGCAAAGGATCGTCTCGTTTCTCCCGCGTCGCAGCTCATGGAGCGCGGTAGAAAGCCCGAGGCTCTGGCAACCGTCATCGCTGCAGCTCTCCATTTCGACTGTGCGGACGACCCCGAGGCGGTCGAGGTGCAGAGCTATATAAAGGAGCATGGACTCGAAGACGCGATTACGCACTTTACAGAAATTCCGGCAGACTCCGAACTCTTCAACCTCATCCTTGAGAAGAATGCAGCATTGAAGAAGTAACATCATGACAAAACGCCCCCGATCAGTGCGAAAAAAAGCGCGGATCGGGGGCATTTTATCGTGCAAAAATACTTGAAAACCCATATGACATGATATAATCTATAAAAAAAGGTGATATCATTCATCGCTATAGGGAGGAATTATGCGTTATCCGATGAAACTGATGCCGGTGCTCAAGGATTATATCTGGGGCGGGACGAAGCTGAAGCAGGAGTATGGGAAAGAGACGACGCTTCCGACAATTGCGGAGAGCTGGGAACTCTCGTGTCACAGAGACGGACAAAGCATCATCGCAAACGGAGCTGCGGCAGGGGCAGACCCTTGCGGCGTGGTTGGAGAGCGCAACGGAAGCTCTTTGCCGCCGTGCGGCACGTTTTCCCTATTTTCCATTGCTGATTAAACTGATCGACGCGAAGGATAACCTCTCTGTGCAGGTGCATCCGGATGATGACTATGCCATGCGCGTCGAAGGGGAGTACGGAAAGACGGAGATGTGGTACATCGTCGACGCGGAGGAGGGGCGTGCCTTCTCATGGCTTTCGCACGCCGATCACGCAGGAGGAGTTTGTTCGGCGGATTGCGGACGGCACTCTGCTCGATGTGGTGAACCGTGTTCCCGTGCAAAAAGGGGATGTGTTCTTCATTCCTGCCGGAACCCTCCATGCCATCGGTAAGGGAATCGTTATTTGTGAGATTCAGCAGAGTTCCAATACAACGTATCGCATCTATGATTACGGACGTGTCGGTACGGATGGCCTACCCGCGCACTGCACATTGACAAGGCGGTCGATGTGACGAGTCTCACGCCGCCGCAGGAACAGTTTGCGATGGTGCGCCCGATGGATGTGTTCGCTGGGGCACGGGCACGTCAGATTGCCTCCTGTTCATATTTTACGGTATATGAGATCGTTGTCGAGGATATGGCGCAGCTTCGTGTCGGGGAGGAATCCTTTCAGTCCTTCACAGTGGTCGACGGAGCGGTGACGCTCTCTGCAGGTGGAGAGGTTCTGCCGCTCCGAAAGGGGAGAGCGTCTTTTTGCCGGTGGGGCTTGGACGGTATGAACTCGCAGGAAGCGGCCGAATCATCCTGAGTGAGCTGTGATTTGACGCATATGCAGTGTGCTTTATAGATGCTTTGGAAAGGAAGGATTATGAACTGCCGTAAACTTGGAAATCTCACGGTTTCATCCGTTGGGCTTGGCTGCATGGGCATGAGTCAGAGCTACGGTGCGCCCGCCGACAAGAAGGAGATGCGTGAACTGATCGCCGCTGCCGTGGATATGGGCATCACTCTCTTTGACACGGCGGAGGTATACGGAACACCAGATGATCCGAATGACAATGAAAAAAACTCGTCGGCGCGGCACTTGCGCCGTACCGTGACAAGGTGGTACTCGCGACGAAGTTCGGCATTCACTTCGACATGAGTCTGCTGAAGCAGGGGAAAAAGTCCGATTGTTCCCGATGCGCGTCCCGAAACCATCCGTGCGTCTGTGGATGCGTCACTGCAGAGACTCGGTACGGACTATATTGACCTCTACTATCAGCACCGCGTTGACCCGCAGATCCCTGCCGAGGAGGTCGCGGGTGTGATGGGGGAGCTCATGCAGGCAGGAAAGATTCGTCACTGGGGCATTTCCGAGGCGACGGAGGAGGACATTCGCCGTGCACACGCCGTCTGTCCGCTCACGGCAGTGCAGAACCGCTATTCCATGATGGCGCGTGCATATGAATCGCTCTTTCCTGTGCTTGAGGAGCTGAACATTGGCTTTGTCGCGTTCTCTCCGTTTGCGAACGGCGTGCTTACGGGTGCGTATGACAAATCTTCCGTATTCACGGCCGGAGATATGCGAGCGCGGATGCCCCAGTTCAGTGCGGCTGCGATGGAGCAGAACGGTCAGCTGCTTACGCTTCTCCAAAAACATCGCAGAGGAGAGGGGGCGACGTGCGGACAGATTGCGCTCGCATGGATGCTTTGCAAGAAGCCGTACATCGTGCCGATTCCGGGGACACGAAAACGCGCACGTCTCATAGAGAATGCGGGGGCTGCGGACATCGCACTCACGTCTGAGGAAGTTGCTGCGATTGATGCACGTTTGGAGTCGATTCCAATGTCGGCTGTTTTTTTGGTGTCATACAAAACCAAACTGTGATAAATATCACTGAATAGTGATAAATTTTATATATGATGAAAAAAATAATAAAGAAGCGGTCGGAATTTCACGATGAAGTTCCGATCGCTTCACTTATTTCTCAAATATCAAGAGATATGAAGCTTGTTCATTTTTGAAATAGTCTACAGCTATAGAAAATGTTAATACAAAAATATGTATTTCATTTTTTTCTTTCATACCTGTGTTAAAAATAAACCAAAGTTATGGAAGGGATAGCATATGGTTGAAATTCGTTTGAACGATGTCAGTCAAATGTTTGAAAGGCGTGAAGTCCTGCATCAACTGACACATTCCTTTCATGGCGGCTGCGTAACAGCGATTGCGGGCGCGAATGGCAGCGGGAAATCGACGCTTCTGCGCCTTGCGGCACGGCTCATGATTCCGACATCCGGGACTGTTGAGACGCTTCTGGACGGTTCTCCTGTTCGTGGAGCGGATTACCGCAGGCTGCTCGCGATGGCGACGCCGGAGATGGAGCTGTATACGCGCCTGACGGTGCGTGAGCATCTTGCATTCCTCCTCTCTGCGCGTCATGTTCCGTGTGAGGAGGCATATTTGCAGGAGCTTCTCGCGCGTGTCGGACTGCCCGCAGAGGTTCTGCCACGTATGACGGGGCAGCTCTCGACGGGGATGCGCCAGCGCGTACGACTCGCCGTCGTTCTCGGCACAGATGCCGAGGTGTGGCTGCTCGATGAGCCGGGGCTTGCTCTCGATGAACAGGGGCGTGCGCTGCTCCTCAGTGAAACGCGTGCAGCGGCGAAGAGGGGCGGCTCATCCTGTGGGCGACGAATGAACCGGAGGAAAGGAAGGCGGCGGATGCGTGCTTCGATCTTACGAGCGACACTCAATGTCGCCCGTAAAGAACTCCTCGACGGCATCCGTCTCCGCGCCGGCTATGTGACGATGGGGATGTTCGCACTGACGGTGATTGCCTTTCTGAGTATGTCGCTCGCGTGGGGGACGATGGATGTCCGCCTTGCGTCGGCACTCCTCTGGATCGTGATCTTCTTTGCGGCAACATTGCAGGGCGAGCGGCTCTTTGCGGAGGAGGCTGCAGCGGGGACGCTGCTCTTTCTGTGGATCTACGTTCCGGCACAGGCGGTTCTCTTCGGCAAGATGGCGGCGCATTTCATTACGCTTGTCGTGCTTTCCGCATTCGTTCTTCCGCTCGTTATCATTCTGATGGATGCACCGCTTGTCCTCAATGCCTGCTTCGTCGGCACATTGTTTTTAGGGCTCTGGGGCATGGCGGCGGCGGATACGCTGCTCGCGGCGGTCGCCGCAAATGCGAGTGTACGCGGGGGCCTCGTTCCTGTCCTGCTGCTCCCGTCCATGCTTCCGATTCTCTTGCCTGCGATCTCTCTGTCGACGGGTGGGGGAGAGCCGGCGCTCTTGGGCGGTATGCTGATCTATGATATGGCACTCACCGTGGGTGCGTCGATGTTGTTTGATTCTCTCTGGATTGAGAGTTAGAGATGGGGGTTTCATGCTTGCCGGGGTGATTGCCGCTCTGACATTGGCTGTGCTCTACGCCGTGTTCTTTGTCGTCCCTCCTGCTGAGGGGCTGGGAGACTATGTTCGCATTGCTTTCTTCCACATCCCATGTGCTTGGGTTTCGGTCATCGCATTCTTCTGCGCCGCCTACTGGGGCGCACGTTATTTGAAAAACACGCAATCTTCGCTATGATACAAAAAAAGTGCGCGGTCTGCTGTGCTCGGATTGGTCTTCACGCTTCTTGCCACGGGGAGCGGGGCAATCTTCTCAAACTCACATGGGGTGCGTATTGGAACTGGGATCCGCGGCAGACGACAATCTTTGTTCTGCTCCTCATCTATGGGGCATACGTCACACTCCGTATGACGATGCGGGACGAGCGTGCACGTGCCTCCTCGTCGGCGGTCTACGCACTCTTTTCCTTTATCGCTGTTCCGTTCCTCGTCTTTATCCTGCCGCGTATGTTTTTTTCGCTGCATCCGTCGCCCGTGCTCAACGGGGCGGGGCGGCTCGATATGGATGCGGTGATGCTCGGAACCCTCATCCTGTCGCTCGTCGATGTGACACTTATGTATGCTTGGCTGATGAAACGGGGGGATCGTCATGCGTAAATACTTCTTCGTTGTACTGATTCTTGGATTTATCGGATATGCGGGGTACTTCTTTGCGGACTCCGTGACACCCTACGTCAGCGTTGCAGAGGCGCGTACCTCCGAGCGGAATGTGCAGGTCAAGGGGCTGCCCGACGACACTGTCGAGCCGCACATGGAGAACAATATGTTCGTGTTCTCCATCTCCGATGAGGAGACGGGCGAGACGATGCTCGTCCGATACAAGGGGGTAAAGCCCGATAACTTTGATGAAGCGTACCACGTTGTCGCGATTGGGAAATATACGGGCGATGCCTTCGCAGCGGACAAGCTGCTCATCAAATGCCCGTCGAAATATGAAGCAGAAAAAGGAAAGGTTCAGGTATGATCGGAACGTTATTCTTGGGGGCGGTTCTGTTCTTTGCCCTTGCCGCAGTGTTTTTGTGAGACGCAGGGAAAAAAACATCCGAAGGACGGATCTGTGCAGCCCTAGCGGGTCTCGCATCGCTCGGTGCAGCGGCGTTCCTCTTCGTCATTATCCTGAACGATGATTTCAGCTACACCTACGTTATCAGTTACTCCTCCATCAGTCTGCCGCTGCTCTATAAGCTCTCCGCATTCTGGGCGGGGCAGCAGGGCTCGTTTCTCCTCTGGCTCGTGATTCACGCCATTGTCGGTGTTCTGATTGCCCGTGAGGGACGGATGACAGCGACGGGGCGCACGATCTACCACGCACTCACCGCCATGCTCGTCCTCCTCGTCCTCTTTAAGAGCCCCTTTGCTCCCGCAGAGACTGTTGCCATGGATGGGCACGGGATGAATCCGCTGCTGCAGGATCCGTGGATGGCGGTGCATCCGCCGATCATCTTTGTGGGCTACGCGCTGCTTGCAGTTCCGTTCGTCTACTCTCTTGAGAGCATGATAAAGACACCGATGGACGAGGGATTCCTCGCGCCGATGCGCCGCTGGACACTCATCGCGTGGGCATTCCTCGGAGCGGGCATCTTCATCGGAGGTTACTGGGCGTACAAGGTGCTCGGGTGGGGCGGCTACTGGGGCTGGGATCCCGTGGAGAACTCCTCGCTTGTCCCGTGGCTGCTCGCCTGTGTTCTGCTTCATCTGATCTCTGTTGCGCGTGGGCGGCGCGGGGCGTTTTACCTCGTTCATCTTGCTGCGACCTTCTCCTACGCATTCGTCCTTTACGGGACATTCCTCACGCGCAGCGGTATTCTCGGTGATTTCTCCGTGCACTCCTTTGCGGGCTCGGACATCGGCCTCTACATCGCCCTTGCCAATGCGGCTGTCCTGCTCTTCGGGCTCGGCGTTCTGATCGTTCGGATTGAACGTCTGCCGAAGGGGGCGGTCTACGAGCAGCACCGCAGCCGAGACTTCCTCGTGCTGCTCGGGATGCTTCTCATCGTATTCATCGTCGCTGTCGTATTCTTCGGAATGTCCATGCCGCTCATCTCGGGGCTGCTTGGAGAGAGTGCGGCGGTCGATACGAGTTACTATGTGCGTACCTCGCTGCCGATTGCGGTGCCGCTTGCGCTTCTCATGGCACTCGGCGTACTTCTGCCCTACGGCGGTGGACGCGTCGCACGGCCTGTGTGGATCTTCGTGATCTCCGTGGGCGGCGGCATTCTCGCGGGGCTGGTCGGAGTCACGGATATTCCGTCGGTACTGCTCTCCACCTTTGCCCTCCTTGCCGCACTTGCTGCCATTGAGGGCATTTCGCCGTCAACGCATTGGTCTTGGTGGGATGGTTGCTCACATTGGCACGGGACTTGCGCTGCTCGCATTTATTCTCTCGGGGTCGGGCAGTCAGACCACGATGGTTACACTCATCCCTGATGAGCCGCAGGAGGTCTATGGACACACGATCATCTATCGTGGACAGTCCTTTGCCGAGAGCGGCAGTGAGAAGTCCTACCGCTATGAGGTGGACGGCACGGTCACAGAGGCAGTGACAAAGCTGCGTGCAAACGGTGAGGATGCGGCACGTGAGCCTGCGATTGCAAGAAGCCTTGCGGGTGATCTCTATATCGCACCGTCGCCGACCTCGGCGGAGCGTGACGAGCTGATCCTTCATCGCGGCAAGACCATTATGGGGATCAACGACTATGCCTACCGCTACGAATCCATCGCATTCGAGCCGCAGGGCGGCGGCAAGACCCTCGTCACGGCGCAGATCGCGCTCACGGACGGCGAGGAGGTCGATGATGCCGCACCCACGATCCTTGCAACGGAGACGGGCGGGACATCCCAGCCGATCGAGGTGATGAACGGCAAGTTCCGCATTCGTCTCACGGGTGTCTCGGCGGATGAACGCGACATACGGATCGAGATCCTGCCCTCTGTGGCAGAGGAGGCGGCACTTCCCGTTCCCGCCTCGGTCAGTACGAAGCCCGGCATCTCCATCCTTTGGCTCGCCTGTGTTCTTGTGACTGTCGGTGGTCTCCTGGCAGCCACGCAGGTGGTAAGTCCCGTCAAAGGAGGTGGATCGGAAAAAGCGGTCTTAGGGAAATCACAAATTTCCTAGTGAGAAATCATAGAAGGGAGGAAGGACACATGAATTTGAAGCAGTATGCAAAGGAGCATACGCTGCGCTGTATCATCGGTGCGTTTCTCGTGGGACTGTTCGCCGTCGGCGGCGGTATGCTCATGGACAAGGCATCGGCATCGCCGAAGTTCTGCGGTATGTGCCATGCCATGCAGCACGAGGCAAAGACACATGCTATGTCCACACATGCGGACATCGCCTGCGTGGAGTGCCATCTGCCGCACGACAATATTGCCGTTTACTATTTTTGAAAAGGGCAAGACAGGCATGCATGACACGCTCCATCAGGGTACTGAACGACTATCCCGTACATATCAAGATCTCCGATCACGGACGGGATATCGTGAATGCCAACTGCCTGCGCTGCCATACATCGACCATGGGTGCCGTATGTTTGGACAGGGGCAAGGACGGAAATGCAAATTGTACGAAGTGTCACAGTGGTATGCCGCATGGTTCCAATCCTTTAGAAGGGGGATAAGAGTTGAGTAACAGAAAGAAAAATCATCGCAGGTGTTGCCGGCGTCTGTGCCCTGTTCTTTGGATTTGTCGCTGTTCGCATCGGCGCACACCCGAACGATGACAGCATCAAACGCGTGCAGATCCAGGGCGATACCGCTGCCAAGATCGGCAAAGAGGCGTACAAGGATGCTTACCCGCTCCAGTACAACTCGTTCATGAAAAAAATAATGAGGAATCTCCGTCGCCCACAGGCTACGGCGGCAGCATGGAGGGCAACAGTCATCTGGAGCACCAGCCCGAGATGCTTGAGAACTTTAAGGGCTATAAGTTTGCCATCCAGTATGACGATGACCGCGGGCATACGTATGCGGGCTACGATCTCCTGCATACGAAGAGGCTTCCGGGACAGAAGGGGAGTTGTCTACAGTGCAAGGGTTCGTATGTTTATGATGTGTACTTCAAAGAAGGTGGATGGGCGTATGCATCGAAGCCGTTTGATGAAGTTGCGGCTCCCATCACGATGGATGAGTGGTTCGGCTGCTCGACATGCCACGATCCCGAGACGATGGAACTGCGTGTCTATCAGCAGGGGCTTCATTGAGTCGATGGCAAAGCGCGGTGTGGACGTAAATGCGGCGACGCATAACGAGATGCGTGCCTATGTGTGCTCGCAGTGCCATACGGAGTACTACTTCACCGCCGAGGATGGTCGTGTCGCACATCCATACGAGAACGGTCTGGATGCCGAGTCCGAGTATCAGTACTATCAGTCCGGACAGGCAGGCGGATTCAAGGGCGACTGGATGCATCCCGACTCCAAGACGATGATGCTCAAGGCGCAGCATCCGGAGTTCGAGACGTGGGCGACGAGTGTCCATGCCGATGCCGGTGTTACCTGCGTGGACTGCCACATGCCCTATATGCGTGACGGCGGCAAGAAGTACACCTCGCACTGGATGACGAGCCCGCTGAAGACTACGCAGCAGTCCTGTCTGAAGTGTCATGACGAAAGCGAGGAGACCCTCGTTGCGCGCGTTAAGACCATTCATGACAACACGTTCAAACTTCAGCGCATCGCGGGGCAGACGGTTGCACGCGCACATCGCACGGTCAAGGCTGCGATGGATGCAGGTGTACCCGATGCAGCACTCGACGATGCACGCGCGAAGATTCGCGAAGCACAGTGGTACTGGGATTGGGTTGCCGCCGAGAACGGCATGGGCTTCCACAACCCCGACAAGATCATGCGTACCCTTGGGCTTTCGATTGATCTCGCACATCAGGCAATCGAGTCCGCCGAGGGAGCACGCCACGGCTTCCAGCCGCTCTGATCCGAGTACAGAGAGACCAAAAAGAATCGCCTCGTGTTGGGGCGATTCTTTTTTTACGTTCGTTTTGTGGTTTACAACATCCCGCTCATCCAGATCAGGCGCACACCAAGGGCGAACATAGCGAGTGAGAGAAGGACGAGGATGACCTTGGACTTCGTCTTCTGCGAGATGACAGCCCCAATCTGGGCACCGATAGCGGCACCGATGGAGATGCAGATCGCAGGTGTCCAGATGATGTGATTGAGCAGGAAGTGACTGATGACACCGAATGCTGCCGAACAGGCAAGAACGAAATGTGAGGTCGCTGTCGCCATGTGTACGGGGAAGTCGAGCAGGTAGACCATGAGCGGCACGTGAATCACGCCGCCGCCAATGCCGAAGATGCTCGAGATGAAGCCGACCCCCGCGCTTGCGCCAACGCCAAGCGAGCGGTTGAATGTAAAAATCTGCGGGCAGTGTGTGAACATCCGCGTGCTTCTTGTGCGTGGCGTTCCAGTACATCATCAGTGCCATCACAAGCAGAAATGAACCGTATGAGACGTACAGCATCGGCCCCGTGAAGTCGTCGACGATGTACGAGCCGAGGAATGCGCCCGGCAGGGTCGCGATCGCGAACGGCACAGCGGCGGGGAAGTAGACGCGCTGCTGACGGACGTAGGCAATCGTGCCCGAGAGGGCGTTTGCAAACACGATCACAAGCGATGTGCCCGTGATCTGCGCCGCTGTGTGGAAGTACGGATAGACACCGCCGTCCGACAGAAAGAAGATGAAGATCGGCACGCAGATCAGCCCGCCGCCAATGCCGACAAGTGTCCCAAACGTGCCGACGAACAGTCCGAGTACAAGAAAGAGCAGAATATCAAGTCCCATAAATCATGCCTCCATAGCAATCAATGTATTGCCCATTATAGCACACAGGAAGTATTAGACAAGAGGGGGTGTTTGTGATATGATGAGCGCAAAGAAGCCCATTTTCTATTTTCGGGACTTATTTGGGAGAGCTTCTTTGACTTTTTCAGAAAGGAGGGCAGGGAATGGGGCGCCGGAATTTCCGGCATGTAATTTTATGTACTAAAGAAAGAAGTGACAACGAATGGTTACATTTCTTGGTGCGCTCGCCACACTCATTATAGGCTACATGGTCTATGGGGCAATCGTGGATCGGGCATTTGGGCGTACGGGGGAGGTTGCTCCCGCGATTCGGCTCGAGGATGGAGTGGACTACATCCCGCTGCCGACGTGGAAGGTGTTCCTCATCCAGCTGCTCAACATCGCAGGGCTTGGCCCGATCTTCGGCGCACTTGCGGGTGCGCTCTGGGGGCCGAGCGTCTATCTCTGGATCGTCTTCGGTACGATCTTTGCGGGTGGCGTGCATGACTATCTCTCGGGCATGATCTCGTTCCGCGAGGACGGCAAGAGTCTCTCGGAGATTGTTGGCAAGAATCTCGGGCACATTATGCTCCAGATCATGCGCATTTTCTCGATTGTCCTGCTCGTCCTCGTCGGTGTTGTCTTCATGACAGGACCTGCGATGCTGCTCGCAAAGCTCACGGGCATGGAGATGCTCATGTGGCTCGGCGTCATCTTCATCTACTACACGATGGCGACACTTCTGCCGATCGATAAGATCATCGCACGGTTCTATCCGGTCTTTGGCATCTGCCTGATCGTCATGGCACTTGGCATCATGGGTGGTATGCTCTTCGGTGTCGGCGGCCACGTCATGCCGGAGATGACGCTCGAAAAACCTGCATCCGAAACAGCTGCCGATCTGGCCGCTGCTCTTCATCACGGTCGCCTGCGGTGCGGTCTCCGGATTCCATGCGACCCAGTCGCCGATCATGTCGCGCTGTCTCAAGGATGAGCGCATGGGGCGTCCTGTCTTCTACGGCGCAATGGTTGCCGAGGGTATTATCGCACTCTGCTGGGCTGCTGCCGGCGCGACGTTCTACGACGGTACGGCAGGGACTCGGTGCGGCACTCAAGGAGGCAGGCCCCGGCGGTGTCGTCTATGAGATCTGCAACGGCTTCATGGGCGTTGTCGGCATCGGTGGTGTGAGCATTGGCGCGGTTCTCGCGATGCTCGGTGTCATTGCCTGCCCGATTACCTCCGGTGACACGGCGTTCCGCTCGGCACGTCTGACACTCGCAGACTGGCTCAACATTCCGCAGAAGGAGGCCCCAAAGCGCCTTCTCATTGCCGTTCCGATGCTCGGCATCGGTCTTGTCCTCTCGCAGATGGACTTCTCGATCATTTGGCGTTACTTCTCGTGGGCGAACCAGACCCTCGCGATGATTACGCTCTGGATGGGCACGGCATATCTCTACCTGCATAAGCCGGGCTCGTATGCCTATGTCGTAGCACTCGTGCCGGCGATCTTTATGTCGGCGGTCACGACGACCTACCTCATGCAGGCTCCCTGAGGGATTCGGTCTGCCGACCAACATTACCTATCCGGCCGGCATTGGCTTTGCAATCCTCTTCACAGCACTTTTTTTGTTCGCGCATTCATCCTGCGTAAGAGAACGCTCTGATGTAACATACGATGAACTGACCGCCGTGCAGCAGTACGGCGGTTTTTCTTGCAAATATTGCATTTTTTATGGTAGAATAGTACTATATTGGCAACGGAATGATACCCGTTTGCATACGATAAGGGAGGAGTTATACACATGGCGAAGACCGAGGAGACAGAGGGAAAGACGTATCCAAAGAGAAAAGGAAGCCCTCTGAGGAGGAGGCTCTGCGCGAGCGTATCGGCGGAGCAAAGGAAGGGAAGAAGGCGGCTGCTGAGACCGCTGTATCTGGAGGAAATGAAATGGCAGCAGAGACACCCGTATCCGAAGGCATGACGAAAGTCGAGAAGTTCAAGGCATTCTTAGAAGAAAATGACCTCAGCTTCTTTGACGAGCCGCAGTCCTTTGATGATGCATACCATACGACACGCTTCAACTCGCGCATCGAGGCGAAGGGGCAGATCATGCCGATGGCGATCTTTATCGATGACAGTATCTTTACGATCATCCGCACAAACGTAGCAGCGGGCATCAACGTAAAGAATGTCGATCGGATCAAGAACTACCTCAATGCACTCAATGCGGAGTACAAAAATCTTCAAATACTATCTCCGCGAGGACGGCAGCATCTATCTCGATGTCTGCGTTCCGTCCGTGGCCGAAACGTTCGATGGCATTATGATTCGGACGCTGCTCGGAATCATTGTGAAGCATCTTGAGGATGTCTATGAGGATCTCATGGCGGAAGTCTGGGCGAAGGACTGAGCAAAGCTGGATGACGGGAGGCTGTCTGCGGACAGTCTCTTTTTTTCTGTACTTGCTTTTCCTTCAAATCTGAGTACAATAATACGCGGTGACGATGACGCATAATGTAGGGGAGGAATGGCATGGATTGGAAGAAGATGATCGGCGGTCGGCAGTTCTGGTCGCTGCTTGCTGTTCTTCTCATTCTCCTTGGTGCGCTCCTGATTGTGGGACATTCGCACGAGGAGGCGGCATCTCTACCTCTGCCCGCTGCCGAGGACGATGAGAAGGTGCTCGTGCTCAACTATCACATGGTAAATCGCATGTTTATCTCGCTTGCGATTGATCCGGAGGATTTTGACTGGCAGATGAAGTATCTCGTCGATCACGGCTATCACACGATCAGCCCCGATGAGCTCTATGCGTTTCTCGAAGGGAAGGGAACACTTCCGGATCGTCCGGTACTTATCACATTTGATGACGGCTATGTCGACAACTATTCAAATGCCTACCCGATCCTCAAAAAAATACAACCTCAAGGCGACGATCTTCATCGTGACAGGCTTTGTCAGCGAGCGCAAGGGCTACCTCACATGGGATCAGCTGCGCGAGATGGAGCAGCACGGCATCACGGCACAGTCCCATACGGTGACGCACGCGCCGCTGCCCGAGCTGTCCGACGAGCGCATCCGTGAGGAACTGATTGTGTCGAAGCAGCAGGCGGAGGCGGAGCTCGGCCACCCGATCGAGTTCATCGCCTATCCGACGGGCGTGCACGATCTGCATATCGTCGGCATTGCAAAGGAGGCGGGGTACAAGGGCGGGTTTACGGTCAAGTACGGCAATGTCGACCGCAGCAGCAATGTCTATGCGATGGAACGTGTGCCCGTCTTTCGCACGTCGGCGACGAATGTGGACTTCGTTGATCGTCTGCGCTATACCTCGAATATCACGCAATACGGATGGACGCGGAACTAAACACAGCATAATTGCGCCACAATTAGAATACAATGACTGATTTTTTTACTTTGCAAATGAAAGATCTTGTGCTATAATACCAGACGTGAATCCGCAGACAGGACGGTTGCGAGGAAACATGGATACTCCGTCCTCCTGTGCGCGGGTCAGGTTTTATGTACTGCGGGGAACCCCGCAAAGGAGGAAATACTATGAAGAAGACCATGGTGGCTGCTCTTGCAGCAGCAATGACCATCGGCGCTGCGTCCACGACGTTCGCCGCTGCAAATCCGTTCTCGGATGTGCCCCGTGATCACTGGGCATACGATGCTGTGACGCAGCTCGCTGCGGACGGTGTTGTCGAGGGCTACGGCGATGGCACGTATCGCGGCGACCGCAACATCACGCGTTACGAGATGGCACAGATGGTCGCAAAGGCGATGGCAAAGGAGAACGTTCCTGTATCGGATAAGGCTCTCATCGACCGCCTCGCAGCTGAGTTCGCAGATGAGCTCAACAATCTCGGCGTTCGTGTCTCGAACCTCGAGAAGCATGCGGATATGGTGAAGTTCACGGGCTACCTGCGCTATGACTATATCAGTGATCGTCATGACAAGGATCATTCGAAGTCGAACACGGATCGCGTTCGCTTCCGTCTCTTCCCCTCGGCAGAGGTCAACGATCACTGGAAGGTCAATGCACGTCTCGATACGCAGTACTACATGGACAAGGACGACAGCAGCCCGATGTCCCTTGCACGTGCGTATGCAGATGGCACCTATGGAAAGTTCAATGTCAAGCTCGGCAAGCAGGATCTTTACTCCGGTGCAGATGACGGTCTGACGATGGATACGGCGATCTCGGGTGCGACGGTATCGTTTGGCAATGTCGTCAAGGCGAAGATTGCGGCAGGTCGTGTATCTGATAAAAATGTGATGTCGGCCACGGATGCGGCAGCAAACTATCAGGGCATCGATCTCACTTACGGTATGGGCAAGCTCACGGCGGGTGTCGGCTATCAGCAGATCAACAATGATGTGTTTAAGGCTGCTTCCTACAGCAAGAACGCTGATTCGGACAAGGCTCGTATCTGGTCGGTCGGCGGCAAGTATGTGTTCGATAAGAATGTTGCCCTCAAGGGCTCCTACGCACAGAACACCGAGGCAGATTACCATCACAAGGCAGCCAGTGTAGAACTCGACTACAAGGGCGCAAAGAAGTCCGATATGGGCTCTTGGGGCGCATACGTCGCTTATCGTCACCTCGGCAAGAATGTCGCGTTCGCACCAACCTACAACGTTCTCGGCAAAGATCAGAAGGGCTGGGCTGTCGGAACGACCTATACGCTCTTCAAGAACGTGACGACGAAGCTCGAGTATTTCAAGGGCAAGGATATTACGGCGGACAAGAATGCAAGCACGCTCTTTGGCCGCGTTGAGTTCGCATTCTAATCTGACTTAATCCATCGGCGGAATTTCCGCATAGCAAAAAGAGCACTGTGATCGCAGTGCTCTTTTTGTGTCGTAAAGAAAAAAACCTCCTCCGTCGCAACGGAAGAGGGAGGGGGACACTTCTATAATACTTCCCTCAAGATCCACGGCACAAGCGGTTCTCTGCACGGCGGGGCAATGCGGTCTGCCGCCGCCTTTTGCATCCCCCGAGGCATCCTCGGGAGCAATGCCGACATCTGCCATACGAAGGAGCTCGACATCGTTCTCATAGTCGCCGCAGGCGATGATGCGCCGCCCCGCGTAGGCAGGCATCGCCTTCAGTACCTCTGCCATTGCGCCCTTGCTTGTGTCGGGCGGGACGAACTCGAGGTAGTTTGCCTCGGAGTAGAACGAGTTGGAGCATTTGTCAATGCCGAGCTCCTCTGCCAGACGCTCGACAAAGCTCAGATTGATCGGTGCATCGCAGATAAAGAACTTCAGCCATCGCTCATGTTCGACTGCGCGGAGTTCCGTGCGGTTGACGTTGTAGAACTCGTCCATGAGGCGCGGATCATCGTTTGCCTCGGGGCTGAGGATATGGCAGTGCTCCTCCGTATAGACCTCAACACAGGCGCGCGGAAACTGATAGAGGACACGCGCGGCAAACGTGCGCCAGATGTCGCCGTCCAGCGTGCGTGTCTCAAGCACCTGATTCTTCGACAGATCCTTGAGCATTGCGCCGTTGAAGAAAAATGCTCGGTGTGTTGACTGCGATCCCGTCGAGGTAGGGAAGTGCGGACTCCGGTGTGCGTCCCGTCGCGGCAGCAAACGCACCGCCCGCAGCGGTGAATGCGTTAATGGCGCGGATATTCTCCTCGGCAATCATTTCGTAGCGCGGGATCAGCGTGCCGTCCAAATCGCTGATAAGGAGGATATCATTATAATTCTTTTCACTCATAATGCCTCAATATCCGTGAGATAGTTCTCCATCATGGCACGTCCGTCGTGTGTCAGTATGGATTCGGGATGGAACTGGATGCCCTCGATGGGCAGGGTCTTGTGCCGTACGCCCATGATTGTGCCGTCGCCGAGGTCGCTCGTGATCTCAAGTACATCGGGCAGACTCTCGCGCTCGATGATGAGCGAGTGGTAGCGTGCAACCTGCGTACCCGCGTGGATATTGCGGTAGATGCCCGTACCGTGGTGGCGGATGGGGGATGCTTTGCCGTGCACGATCTCTTTTGCACGGACGATTTTCCCGCCGAATACCTCGCCAATTGCCTGATGTCCGAGACAGATGCCGAGAATCGGTGTTTCCGCACCCAGTTCGCGTATGACATCCTCCGTAATGCCAGCATCCTTCGGCAGTCCGGGGCCGGGGGAGATGACAATGCCCTTGTACTTTTTGGCGCGAATCTCGCCGACGGTTGTCATGTCGTTGCGAACGACCTCGACCTCTGCGCCGAGGTTTGTGAGCAGCTGGTATATGTTGTAGGTGAACGAGTCGTAGTTGTCAAGCAAAAAGCAGCATTGTTCTCCACCTCCTCTACAACCTCGAAGAGTGCCTTTGCCTTTTGCAGGATCTCGAGGTATTCTTTCTCGGGTACGGAGTCCTTGACGATGCCTGCACCCGCCTGAATGATCGCCGTGTCGTCATTCTCGATGCACATCGTGCGCAGGGTGATGCACATATCCATGTTCCCGCGGAAGTCCATGTAGCCGACCGTGCCGGCGTAGAATCCGCGATCCTCGTGCTCCTCCTCGTGGATGATCTCCATGGCACGCAGCTTTGGTGCGCCGCTGACCGTGCCGGCAGGGAAGGTGGCACGCAGCACATCCATCGGTGTATAGTCGGGGGCGATCTCGCCGACGACGCTGCTCACCATATGCGAGACGTGGGAGAAGCGTTCGACCTCCATGAGTTTCGGCACGCGTACCGAGCCGGGGACGCTGATGCGTCCGAGGTCGTTGCGTGCAAGATCGACGAGCATCGCGTGCTCGGCACATTCCTTTTCGTCCGAGCGAAGATCTGTGGCGAGCAGGGCATCCTCCTCGTCCGTTTTTCCGCGCTTGCGCGTACCCGCAATGGGATAGGTATGGACGGTGCTGCCCGATACTTTAATCAGCATTTCGGGGGAGGCACCGACGAGCTTCACCTCGCCGAAGTTGTAGTAGAACATATAGGGGCGAGGGGTTGACCTGCCGCAGCCGTCGATAGAAGAGGAACGCGGGACGCGTGATCTTCTCACGAAAAACGGAAGGACGGTACCGCCTGGAAGATGTCGCCCGCATAGATATGTTCCTTGATGCGCTCGATGGTCGCGAGGAAATCAGCAGGCGGCTCTTTGTACTGCGCCATGAAGTTGACGGGAGTCGTGCGTTTGGACGGCTGTGCGGCAGGCTGGGAAAAACGGTGCGGCAAGACGCGCGCGCATCGCCGCAAGACGTTCGGCAGCCGCCTCATAGAGTGCGCCCGCATCCTCACCCGCGCGAAGATCGGCGAGGTAATGCAGGTGGGCGTTGTTGCGCAGTGCATCGTAGACGACGAGGTAGCGGCAGAGCATGAACTGCCCGAGGAGATGCTCGCCGCCAAGATCAACACCACGTACACGATCGAAGGTCGCCGCTGTTTCATAGGAAAAAAATATCCCGCAAATCCGCCGTGGACGAGGGGCAGTGTCTCCTTGTCCGTGACGGCAGGGGTAAAGCGTGCGGCGTATGCCTTCATTGTCTCATGCGGCGGCCCGGCAATGCTCTTCATCAGACCGTTTTCACTCACGAGAAGCTTGTCTGCAAAGACCTGAATGCTGACAAAAGGCTCACCGCCGATGAAGGAGTAGCGTCCAAACTGCTGCTGCGTCGTGTCGACGGACTCCATGATGTAGCCTTTTTTTTCTCCAACGAGCTTATAGTAGATGGAAACTGGAGTGTCAAGATCCATCGTCAGCTCCGTGGAGACCGTGATGAGGTTCGCTGTCTGCGCCGCTGTGATAAAAATCTTCTTTCGTCAAACTCAGCTTCATTTATTGATCTCCATGACAACATCCCGTTCCTTGCGGCCAAGCACCCAGCCAAGCACCTTCAGTTCGGCGTAGAGCATCTGCTGCTGCTCACGGTTGTTCTCACGGCTGAACTTGAGCTGCTTGTACTGCTGTCGGCCGAGGTTGTAGCGTGCGAGGATCTCCGCCTCGCTGCGCATCTTGTGACGTCCGCCCGCATGCATCCGCACGAGCTCCTCCACCTCTGCCTCGCCGTAGGTGGCGGGCTTCGGCGGTGCTGCCATCTGTCGTACGAGATCAGTGATCTCGTGATCGCTCATGGTCATAATCTTCTCCTTTGCTTCCATTGCACGGCAGACGAATAAGGCGGCCGCCGTATCAGCTCTTTGAATTGTTTTGCTCCATATAACGGATCATTGCCTCGGCAACGTGTTTTGCATCCCGAACCGCATGCACGACAGTCCACGGTCCCTGTACGACGTCGCCTGCCGAGAATACGCCGGGACGTTCGGTCATACCGTTCTCGTCGACGATGACAAGCCCCTTTTTGTTCAGCGTAATGCCCGTCGTCGTGCGGACGATCTTGTCCTTTGCCGCCTGACTTGCCGCAATGACGGTGCTGTCGGCGGGGACAAGGTAGGGGGCTCCCTCACTGATCAGATTTTGATCCTCATCGAAAATGCGGTCATACAGCATCGGTCCCTCGGGGGTGACGGAGTGGATGCCCTTGGCATACTGGATCTCACAGCCGTCCATGAGAGCATACTCGAGCTCGCGCTCGCTCGCGGAGATGCCGTTGCGTCGGGCGTAGATCGTGACGTAGCGGCTGCCCTTGCGGATCGCCGTCCGCGCTACGTCCATGGCGGAGTTGCCCGAACCGATGACCGCGACGCGGTCGCCAAGGCGGTAGACATCGGGGTTCTGGAGGTAGTTGACGGCATAGTGACAGTTACCGAGCGTCTCGCCGTGGATGCCGAGGCTCTTTGCACGCCACGCACCCGTTCCCATAAAGATGGTCTCGTAGCCGTCACGGAAGAGATCGTCCACCGTGAGCGCACCGCCGATCGTCGTGTTCGGGCGGATGTGGATGCCGAGCGTGTAGAGCTTTTCCTCGTAGCGGTCGAGAGCCGAGGGCGGCAGCCGAAAATCGGGGATGCCGTAGCGCAGCATTCCGCCGATGCGCTGCATCCGCTCGAAGATCGTGACACCGTAGCCCTCCTGCGCGAGCTTGACCGCGACGACAATGCCTGCAGGCCCCGCGCCGATGACGGCGACATTGTGCCCATTGTAGGATTTGCGTTCGAGAACGAGCTTGTCGAGGTAAGTGTCCGAGATGTAGTGCTCGATGCTCGAGATCTGGATCGGTGCACCGCGCCGCCCCTGAATGCAGTTCCCCTCGCACTGTGCATCGTGATCGCACACGAGCGAGCAGAAAATGCTCATTGGATTGTTGTCGTAGAGCATTGCACCCGCCTCGTTGATCTTGCCGTCGAGAAAGAGGCGGATCATCTCCGGGACGTTTGTCTGTACGGGGCAGCCCTTGATGCGGCAGAGCGGCTTCTTGCACTGAAGGCACCGACGGGATTCGTTAATGACGTGAACAGCCATTGTTAATGATTCCTTTCGTTATGTTGCAAAGCTTCCTAAATGATTGTATACACAGGGATTATTATATCACAATTCAATTGGTATGTCATAGGATGTGGAAAAAAAGAATCGACCTTTTTCTCCTGAAAAAACTGATGAACTGCATTATTATATGAAATTCCGTATAAAATTATTTTCTGAGATTGAATAGACCGCAAAAAAATTATTGTTGTCATTTAATATATTTGGGACTAAAGTATTGCAATTATAGTGAGCTGGTGATAATATCGTTACGAAGAAGATAAAAAAATGATGAGCAAGTTTCCTGTTGGAGGGGAGAATGATGCAGTTTACATCGATTCGTACAAAGTTTTTTTAGCGTTTATCCTGCCTGTAGTCCTGGTAGGATTTCTTATTTTCTTTGGCATCAGCTACAAAAATGTCGAGCGATATGCTGGATAAGAATGCCGAAATGATTGGGACAGGACTGGGTAAGCAGGTGTCCTTGGATGCGCAGCGCGTCTTTGAAACGAACAAGGCGCATCTGGACGAATTATCCCGCGATGCAGCGATTCTGCAAGGGGATCGTGCAGCGCGTGTCGCGAAGCTGCGTGATGTCAAAGAACACACGGACGTGTTCTCGAATGTCTTCTATCTCGAGCCGGACGGCATCGGTTATGACTATGAAGATCGCGCGAACGACCGCAGGGAGCGCGATTACTACAAGAAGGCAATGCAGACGGGCAAAGCCGTCGTCTCCGAGCCTGTGATTTCGGCGATCACGGGCAAGGTCGTTGTCATCATTGCTGTGCCTGTCGTGCAGAACGGCACGATCACAGGCATTGTGGCGGGAACCATCTCGCTCGCAGGATTTGAGGAGCGGCTCGCGGGGCTCTCGGTCTATCAGACAGGCGACCTGCTGATTGCGGACGAGTCTGGCATTGTCATCATGCACTCGAAAGATCCTGCACAGGTCGGCAAGCTCGATCTCAGCAAGGAGGACTCGAGTAAAAAAACAGCACAGCCTTTGGTGAATGGATTTAAGAGTATCATTGGCGGCGACGCGTCTGCCGTCGCGCATTATGAGGATGCGGCGGGCGAAGATCTGACGGCGATGCTCGTGCCCATTCAGCTGGACGGTCGCCGTTGGGTTGTTGTGTCCGAGGTGACGACGGATGAGGTGCTCGCAGAGGCAAAGCATCTGTTGCTGACACTCTCGGCTTTGACGCTCGTGATTCTCCTCGTCACGACGGCGGCGATCTTTGCTATCTCCCATTCGTTTGCTGAAAATCTGAAACGTCTTGTGGATTCGTGCAGCCGCATCAATGACGGCGATCTCCGCGACCGTGAGCGGACAATTCTCTCGCAGGATGAGATGGGGCAGCTCGCGGACGGCTTCGTGCGTATGCGTCATACCCTGCACGATCTCATCCAGAAGATCCAAAAAAACACGCGGTTGGGCTGGCTGACTCGGCAGAGGCGGTGACAACGGCATCGCAGCAGTCCGCTGAGGCATCGACACAGGTTGCGGATACGGTGACGGGCATCGCCGAGGGAGCTGCGCAGCAGTCTGCTGCAGCGACGAATGTTGCCAATGCCGCCGTAGCGATCTCGGAGCACACGGCAACCATGGCGGAGCGTGCCGAGGAAGTGGTCGCGGTAACGAACGATACGATTCAGCGTGTCGAGGATGGACGCCACTCCATCGACGAGGTCGTGAACTACATGGAGCAGATCAAGACCGGCTCGGAGACGGTGGATGCCGCAATCTCTGCGCTTGGCAAGAGCTCCGAGGAGATCAGCCACAGCGTCGAGGTCATCGCAAGCATCGCCGACCAAACGAACCTGCTCGCACTCAACGCAGCCATCGAGGCAGCGCGTGCGGGTGAGCATGGACGTGGATTCGCAGTCGTCGCCGAGGAGGTGCGAAAGCTCGCCGAGGAATCGGGCGAGTTCTCGAAGCGCATCTCGCAGACGATGCAGTCTGTGCAGTCGGATATGGAGCGTGCGGTCGAGGCGGGCAAGCGCGGCAGCGAGTATGTCGGCTTTGGCCTGACCTCCGTACGCACGGCGGACGATGTGTTCCAGTCCATCTCTGCGGCGATCCAGCAGCTCAGCGGTGGGGTAAAGGGGATCACCGACGGGATTCGCCAGATGGACGAGGAGGCACAGACCGTGCGCACGCAGATCGAGGAGATCCACAAGGTCAGCCTCGAGAACGCGAGCAGTGTACAGTCCGTCTCCGGCGCAACGCAGGAGCAGTCGGCATCGCTTGAGGAGATTTCGGCGGAGACGCAGGGACTGCTGAACCTGTCGCAGGAGCTCGCAAACGAAACGAAGAGGTTCAAACTGTAAACGAAAAGAATTTGACGGGGGTCGCTGCACTTGCAGTGACCCCTTTCCTGTTGTATGATAGGGGCATAGATAAAGGAGGCGTTTCCATGGGAAAAAGCGATGATTATTGGAGCGGGCGGCGTTGCAAGTGTTGCCGTGCATAAATGCTGTCAGAATCCGGAGGTGTTCGAGGAGATCCTCATCGCCTCGCGCACAAAGTCCAAAATGTGACGCACTGAAGGAAAAAGCTGGACGGCGGCAAGACGAAGATTCGGACGGCGGCGGTGGATGCGGACGATGTTCCGGCACTGACTGCACTCATCCGCGATTTTCAGCCCGATGTGGTGCTGAATCTTGCGCTTCCATATCAGGATCTGCACATCATGGACGCATGCCTTGCGGCAGGTGTGCACTATGTCGATACGGCGAACTACGAGCCGGAGGACACGGCGAAGTTCGAGTACAGCTGGCAGTGGGCATACGCTGACCGTTTCCGCGCGGCGGGGCTGACGGCGCTGCTTGGCTCGGGCTTTGATCCGGGTGTGACGGGCGTGTTCAGTGCGTACGCGATGAAGCATGAGTTTGACGAGATCAACTACATCGACATCCTCGACTGCAACGGCGGTGACCACGGCTATCCCTTTGCGACGAATTTCAACCCCGAGATCAACATCCGTGAGGTTTCGGCGAAGGGCAGCTACTGGGAAAAACGGCGCATGGATCGAGACGGAGCCGATGGAGATCAAGCGCGTCTACAACTTCGCCGAGGTGGGGCAGAAGGATATGTACCTCCTGCACCACGAGGAACTCGAGTCACTCGCAAAAGAATATCAAGGGCATCAAGCGTATCCGCTTCTTCATGACATTCGGCGAGAGCTATCTCACACATCTGCGCTGCCTTGAGAACGTCGGCATGACCTCGATCGAGCCGATTGACTTTGAGGGGCACAAGATCATCCCCCTCCAATTCCTCAAGGCAGTGCTGCCCGATCCCGCGAGCCTCGGCCCGCGCACGAAGGGAAAGACGAACATCGGCTGCATCTTCCGCGGGAAGAAGGACGGCAAGGACAAGAACTACTACCTCTACAATGTTTGTGACCACGAGAAATGCTATGCCGAGGTCGGCTCGCAGGCGGTTGCGTATACGACGGGTGTGCCTGCGATGATCGGGGCGATGATGGTGATGACGGGCAAGTGGCGCAAACCGGGCGTGTTCAATGTCGAGGAGTTCGATCCCGATCCGTTTATGGACGCGCTCAATGTCTGGGGACTGCCGTGGCAGGAGAGCCATAGCCCCGTGCTGGTGGACTGATGGCGTGGCGCGCGGAGTGGGATGTCGTTCCCACACCTTCGTACCTCGTCTATGAGGAGCTGCTTGAGAAGAATCTGCGCATTCTTGCGGAATTGGCGGAGGATACAGGGGCAAAGGTACTGCTCGCCCAGAAATGCTTTTCCATGTATCACTACTATCCGCTGATCGGGCGTTATCTCTCAGGCACAACGGCGAGCGGCATCTATGAGGCACGGCTGTCGCAGGAGGAGATGGGCAAGGAGAACCATGTCTTTAAGCCCGCCTACGAGGAGAACGAGATCCCGCGCCTTGCGGCGATCTGCGACCACATCATCTTCAACTCCTTCGCCCAGTGGGAGCGGTTCGGTGCGGCGGCACGTGCAGCGGGCGCATCCTGCGGCATCCGCATCAATCCCGAACGCTCGACGCAGGAGCACGCGATCTATGACCCCTGTGCGCCGAACTCGCGCCTAGGGTGTGAAGATTGCGGACTTCCGTGCGGACTTGCTTGATGGAATCGACGGACTTCACTTCCATACCCTCTGCGAGCAGGGCGCGGACGCGCTTGCCGCGACACTCGAAGCTGTCGAGGAGAAGTTTGGGAAATATCTCCACGGGATGAAGTGGCTGAACTTCGGCGGCGGACATCACATCACGCGCGAGGGCTATGATATTCCCCTGCTCAAGCGGCTGATCCGCCATGTGCAGGACACCTATGATATCGCGGTCTATCTTGAGCCGGGGGAGGCGGTTGCGCTCAATGCGGGCTTCCTTGTCGCGGAGGTGCTCGACGTGCAGATGGATGGGAATGTCATTCTGAACACGTCGGCAGCCTGTCACATGCCCGATGTCATCGAGATGCCCCTATCGTCCGCCGGTCATAGGCGCGGGTGAGGCAGGGGAGAAGGCGCATACCTACACGCTTGCAGGGCCGACCTGTCTTGCAGGTGATACCATTGGCACATACTCGTTTGATGTGCCGCTGAACGTCGGCGACCGCGTTGTCTTCGGTGACATGGCGATCTATACGATGGTGAAGAACAATACGTTCAACGGAATGCCGCTGCCGAACATCATCGCCGTTGCGCCGAACGGTGATTGGGAGATCGTTCGTGAGTTCGGTTATGACGATTTTAAGATGAGGCTCTGAGTGAGGAACCGCTGTGATGGCGGTTCTTTTGTTTTCTGGGGAGTGAGAACTTCGGGACCTTTTTCCAATGCGTTGAATTAAATAAAAAAATAGTTATTAAAAAGTATAAATTTCTGTTGACAAGGAAAAATCCTCTGTGCTATGATTAACCCATCAAAAGGACATACGCAATCCCTCGAAATGAGAGCGATTGGTTACAATCAAAGGAGGATATTCAATGTCACTCATCAACAAGGAAATTTCCGATTTCAAAGTAGACGCATTCCAGAAGAAGGCGGGCGCAGCACAGGGCGAGTTCGCGCAGTACACGAAGGCGGATCTCAAGGGCAAGTGGAGCGTGTTCTTCTTCTATCCGGCGGACTTCACGTTTGTCTGCCCGACGGAGCTCGCTGATCTTCAGGAGCAGTACGCTGAGTTCGAGAAGCTCGGTTGTGAGATCTTCGCTGTTTCCTGCGACTCCCACTTTGTCCACAAGGCATGGCATGAGAGCTCCGAGCTCGTCGGCAAGCTCACGTATCCGATGCTCGCAGATCCGACGGCGAAGCTCGCACGCGACTTCGATGTCTACATCGAGGAGGACGGTCGCTCGGAGCGCGGCACGTTCGTTGTGAACCCCGAGGGCAAGATCGTTTCCTATGAGGTGAGCGCGGGCAACGTCGGCCGCAACGCACAGGAGCTTCTCCGCAAGGTGCAGGCACTCCAGTTCGTCGCAAAGCACGGCGATGAGGTTTGCCCCGCACGCTGGAAGCCGGGCGAAAAAGACGCTCAAGCCGAGCTTCGACCTCGTCGGCAAACTCTAAGAATATGATCGGAGCACTTCGCGAGGGGTCTTGCGAAGTGCTTTTTCCTATGGAGACATTCATTCCCAAAGAGGTGATTTGGTGGACAAAATGTACGATGCCGTTATCGTCGGCGGAGGTCCTGCGGGGCTTTCTGCGGCGATCTATCTGGCACGCGCGAAATGCAAAGTACTGGTCATCGAGAAGGAGAAGGTCGGCGGACAGATCACGATTACCGCCGATGTTGTGAACTACCCCGGCACGGGCAAGGTCAGCGGCTCCGAACTCGCGGCACAGATGGAGGAGCAGGCGCGCGGCTTTGGTGCCGAGTTTGTCGAGGCGGAGGTCATCGGGCTGAAGCTCGACCAAGATATCAAGGAGCTTGAGACGACGGCGGGCACGGTGGAGGCACTGAGCGTCATCCTTGCGACGGGGGCGAATCCGCGCAAGGTCGGCTTCTACGGTGAGAAAAACGTTCCAAGGGCGCGGCGTCGCCTACTGTGCAACCTGTGATGCGGAGTTCTTCACGGGGATGGACATCTTCGTCATCGGCGGCGGACTTGCGGCGGTGGAGGAGAGTATGTTCCTCTCACGCTATGGAAAGTCTGTCACGATCCTTGTGCGCAGCGATAAGTTCCGCGCCCCACAGACAGCGGTGGACGCGCTTGCGAACTATCCGAACATCAAGGTTCGTTTCAATACGGTGGTGGAGCGTGTCGGCGGCGAGACCATGATCTCCTATGCCGATTTCCGCGACGAGGTCACGGGCAGGGGTCGAGCACTATATGGCAAAGGAGGGCGAGACCTTCGGCGTTTTCGTCTTTGCCGGCTACATCCCGAACACGGGGCTCTTCCGCGAGCAGATTGCGCTGAACGAGCAGGGCTATGTCATTACAAACGAGGATAAGGAAACAAATGTCAAGGGCGTTTTTGCGGCGGGCGATGTCTGCATCAAGACGCTCCGTCAGGTTGTGACGGCGGTCTCCGACGGTGCGGTCAGCGCAGTTGCGGCGGAGCGTCATGCTGCCGGACTGCACGACCGTTTGAAGATCCCTGCCTTTGCACGCGCCGAGGTGGATGCGAAGCGGCTTGAACAGCGCAAGAACTCCATTGAGAAGGAAGCGGCAGCGGGGAATGAGACGAATTTCATTTCTGCCGAGATCCGTGAGCAGCTGGCGGCGGTCTTTGATAAGTTCGAGACATCGGTCAAGCTGGTCGGTCACTATGATGACGGCGATCTCTCGCGCGAACTGCGTGGTTTTATGGATGAGTTTGAGGGTCTGACGGACAAGATCAGCTACGAGGAGCGTGACGATGCGAACGGGGAGCCAGGCATCGAGCTCCTGCGCGCTGATGGCTCGTCGAGCGGCATTACCTTCCACGCCGTTCCGGGCGGGCACGAGTTTAACTCCTTCATCCTCGCACTCTACAATGTGGCGGGACCGGGGCAGGAACTGCGTCCTGAGACACGAGCGAAGATGGAGCAGATTTCCGCGCCGGCAGATGTCAAGGTGCTTATGTCCCTGTCCTGTACGATGTGCCCTGACGTGGTTGCAGCGGTACAGCGCATTGCGGCGGAGCGTACGGACATACGCGCGGATATCTATGACATCCGCTACTTCCCCGAGCTGAAGGAGAAGTACAGCGTGATGAGCGTCCCCTGCATGATTGTCGGAGAAGACCTCTTCTTCGGCAAGAAAAAAACATCGACGAGATCATTGATATTCTGGAGAAACGTTGATAAAATAATCGTCGGTGGAGGAAACAGATGTCTGCTTCCTCCACCCATCACGCCGAGCGGATGCTGTCTGTGCCCCTGAGCAAGGCATAGAGGGACGGCATTCCCATTGGTTGATGTGTTTTGTGTATTTGTTTTAGCAAAGGAGAGCATTATGGAACTCAAGGGGTCACAGACCGAGAAGAATCTCTGGGCGGCATTTGCCGGCGAGTCGCAGGCGCATACGAAGTATCTCTACTACGCGTCGCAGGCGAAGAAGGACGGCTATGTCCAGATCTCGAACATCTTCAATGAGACGGCGGTCAATGAGAAGGCACACGCAAAGATCTGGTTCAAGCTTGTGCACGGTGTCGGCGATACGAAGGCAAATCTCGCCGATGCTGCCTCCGGAGAGAATGAGGAGTGGACGAGCATGTACCCCGAGTTCGCGCGCGTGGCGCGTGAGGAGGGGTTTGACAAGATCGCACGTCTTTTCGATGCCGTTGGAAAAAAATCGAGAAGGAGCACGATGCCCGCTACAAACTCCTCCTGCAGAAGGTGGACGAGGGAACCGTGTTCGCACGCGATGAGAAGATCATCTGGCAGTGTCTTAACTGCGGCTACGTCTGCGAGAGTCCGAAGGCACCGATGAAGTGTCCCGTCTGTGAGCACCCGCAGTCCTTCTTCCAGCAGGTTGTGCAGAACTACTAAGCGTCCCTAGAGCCTCCCCGTTTACGGGGAGGGGACCGCGAAGCGGTGGAAGGGGCAAAAATGAGCTGCTACACGAAGTCACATGGCTTCATGTAGCAGCTTTTTCGTTTAAGGAGGTTGACCTATGCGAACAAAAATTGATCTGTCCGCCTATCTCGTGATTGGCCCCGAGAACACGAGTGGACGACCCGTGGCGCGTGTCATCGCCGAGGCGGTGCGTGCGGGGTTCACCTTTGTCCAGATCCGCGCAAAGGGGGCGGATGCACGCGAGGTGATTGAGCTCACGCGTGCGGCGGCGGATGTGATCGCGGCACAGGGGAAGTCGGATGTCGTGTCGCTCGTGATGAACGACCGTCTGGACTGTGTGCTCGCGGCACGGGAGCAGGGCATCAAGGTGGATGGTGTGCACGTCGGGCAGACGGATATTCCCGTCGATGTTTGCCGCAAGTATCTCGGTGCAGATGCGATTGTCGGGCTCTCGGCACGGACAACGGAGCTGCTCGACTATGTGGCACACTGTGATACCGCGTGCATCGACTATCTCGGCGCAGGGGCCGCTGCACGCAACCGCGACAAAGCCCGAGGCGGGGCGTACCGCCTCGGGCGAGATTGTGACGCGCAGTCTCGATGAGCTTGCGGAACTGCACCGCATCAGCCCCGTACCCGTGGTTGTGGGCGGTGGGGTCAAGGCTGCGGATCTGCCTGCGCTCAGAGCGACAGGTGTGGAGGGGTTCTTTGTCATCAGTGCCGTCGCGGGCGCGGAGCATCCCTTTGCTGCCGCAGAGGAGTTGGTGCGCTTATGGAGTGCGTAGAGGTGCATCCCGTTGCTGTGATTTGCTAATGATGCTCTTGGTGGTGCGATGTCCCGAGCGAACCCTAGTGAAGCAAGCGGAAAAAAAGGGCGCGTTCTGCCCCTGCGGATTTTATTCGTTCAAGCGAAGCGCGTTTGGAATCCGCAGGTATTTAGGCAGATAAGCGCCCGACCGATTGCGTAACGAGGTGTTCGTGAGGGACACGCACTACAGAATATCAATCATTCGTAATACTTTAACAAACTCTGCGTGCCGTCTGCTCCACCGCCGCGCTCCTCGATGGCGCGTGCCTCGCGGAGCACCTGCTCCAGAACGGGGAGCGTTGCACCGTATTCCTTTCCCGTCTCGGCACCGATTGCCATATCCTTGACGAAGTGCTTAATCATAAAACCGGGAGCAAAGTTGCCGTCGAGTGCCATGCGTACCATGTTGCTCATCTGGAAGCTCGCCGCCGCGCCGCCCGAGATGGAGGCATAGACCTTCTCAAGGTCAAGCCCCGCTGCGCGTGCATATGCGAACGCCTCGCACGCCCCTGCCAGCGCGCCCGCGATGGCGATCTGATTTGCCGCCTTGGTCTTTTGTCCTGCGCCTGCGCCGCCCTCGTAGACAATGTTTTTTTGCCCATCGCAGCAAAGATGGGCTGCATTGCCTTGAATGCGCCTTCATCTCCTCCAACAAGAATATTCAGCGTGGCATTCCGTGCGCCCATGTCGCCGCCCGTAACGGGCGCATCAAGCGCGTGGATGCCGCGCTTTTTTTGCTTCCGCATAGATGCGCTCGGCAAGGGCGGGGGAGGAGGTCGTCATATCGGCGGTGTATGCGCCCTCCGAGAGATTTGCGAGGATGCCGTCTGCGCCGAGGTAGATCTCCTCTACATCCTTTGGATAGCCGACGATGGTGATGACGGCATCCTGACCGCGTGCGCATACGCCGGGGCTTTCACAGTACTTCGCACCGCGCGCAACGAGCGCATCCGCCTTCGATTTCGTGCGGTTGTAGACGCTGAGCTCATAGCCCGCATCCATCAGATGCCCTGCCATTGCCGCGCCCATGATGCCGAGTCCGATAAAGCCAATTTTTTTCATGACAAATCCTCCATTCCATAAACGTGTTTCACGTTCAGTGTAGCATAAAAATCCTGCAAAAAAAGCAGGACTTTTTTTGATGGATTCCGAATTTTATAAGTATAAGCGTGGTACGTAAATCCGAAGGGAGGCTATTTTATGCGGCTTGAATTTTTTTGGGCGCAGCGCACGTTGTCACGGGCTCATGTTATCTGATCCATGTGGGCGATCACAGGTATCTCGTAGACTGCGGTATGTATCAGGGAACACGCCGTCTGCGTGAGATGAACTATGAGGATTTCCCGTTTAATCCTGCTGAGATCGAGGCGGTCTTTTCTGACGCATGCGCACATCGACCACTGCGGACGTATTCCGCGTCTCGTGCGTGAGGGCTTTCGTGGGAAAAATCTATGCAACGCGGTCGACCTGCGATCTCGTCCGCATCATGCTGCCCGACTCGGCGCACATACAGGAGAGTGACGCGGAGCTCTTCAACCGTAAGAATGCGCGTCGCAGCGAGGCTCCCATCACGCCGCTCTATACGCAGGCAGATGCGTTTGCTGCACTCGAGCTGTTCGAGCCTGTCGCTTATCAGAGCACTTTGCAGGTGGATGATCTGCGGCTGACCTTCCGCGATGCAGGACATATTCTCGGCTCGGCAATTCTCGAGATTGTCGTGGAGGAGAATGGGCAGACGTCGAAGCTCGTCTTCTCGGGTGACCTCGGACAGCCGAACCAGCCCATTCTGCGTGACCCTGATGTGATCGAGGGCGCGGATTTTTGTGCTCGTCGAATCGACGTATGGTGACCGTATTCACCGCGACTACGACAAGGAGACAGCACTCCTCGAGGTCATCCGCGACACGATGGATCGCGGCGGCAATGTCATCATCCCTTCGTTTGCCGTTGGGCGAACGCAGACGCTTCTCTATTATTTCTACAATCTCTGGAAGGCGGGGCGGCTCGACGGGGACATCCCGATCATCATCGACAGTCCACTTGCGATTCAGGCAACGCGCGTGTTCCTCAAGAACTATGAGGACTTCGACGAGGAGACGATTGCGTTCTTTGGTGAGCAGGGGACGATTCCCGCATTTCCGCAGGTGCGTATCGCGGAGACCGCAGCCGAGTCGCGTGCACTGAACTCTGCCGAGGGCTCGGCGATTATCCTCTCTGCTTCGGGCATGGCGGATGCGGGGCGTGTGCTGCACCATCTCAAGCACAATCTCTGGCGTCCCGAGTCCACGATTCTCTTCGTTGGCTATCAGGCGGAGGGCAGCCTTGGGCGGCGTCTCGTCGACGGGATCAAGCGCGTGCGCGTACTCGGTGAGGAGATCGCGGTCAAGGCGCAGATCCAAGTGCTCGAGGGGTTCTCGGCGCACGCAGACGCGGAGCAGATTGTCGACTGGATGCGGTCGATCAAAGCTCCCCGCCCTGCGAAGGTGTTCCTCGTCCACGGTGAGGGACAGGCGCAGGAGGCACTCAAGGAGCGGATTCAGGATGAACTTGGACTTGAGGCGTACGCGCCCTTCCTCGGCGACATCGTGACGATCCAGGGACGGAGTGCGAATCTCATCCACTCGAATATCCCATCCGTTTCGGTCGAGGCGGAGATGGAGGATGTCATGCGTGACTTTTGATGCGGAGTATCGTCAGCTGCGCAAGGCGATCATCCGCACGGTCATCCGTCAGCCGAAACTCATGGAGCCGATTATCCGCACAATGCAGAAGGCACGCAACTATTTCAAGAAACTTGCCGCGCCGTATAATATTTGACATTCTTCCTTTTTCTAAAATGAAGAATGATTATCTGAAAATTGGATATCACGGAACTGTGCGTGCTGCACTTGCATAGTACTGTGAAATACGTTAAAATAGGGAAGCCTAAAATGGCTTTCCTATTTAATATACGTCAATTGAAAAAAATCTGTACGTTCTTGTATGGATTCGAATAGGTGGTGTTAGTTTGGAATCCCTATTTCGCGTAGGGGTGGATGTCGGTTCGACGACGATCAAGCTGGTCGTGCTTGGTGAGGAGCATGAGATCCTCTATAAGAATTACGCGCGACATTTCTCCGAGATCGGCAAGGCGCTGCAGGACAATCTCGCACAGCTGAGAGATGTGGTGGGCGAGGCGAAATTTTCGTTTGCACTCACGGGCTCGGCAGGCATGGGCATTGCCCAGCGCATTGGACTCCCCTTTGTGCAGGAGGTTGTCGCCTGTGCCTCTGCTGTGCGCCGGCTCATTCCGGAGACGACGACGGCGGTTGAACTCGGCGGCGAGGACGCCAAGATCACATATTTCGGTGATGCGCCTGAGCAGCGCATGAACGGTGTGTGTGCGGGCGGTACCGGCTCGTTCATCGACCACATGGCATCCCTCCTCTCGACCGACCCGATCGGTCTGAATGCACTTGCAGAGCAGGGCAAGCGTGTCTATGCGATCGCTTCGCGCTGCGGCGTTTTTGCCAAGACTGATATCCAGGCACTCATGAACGATGGTGCGGCAAAGGCGGACATTGCCCTGTCGGTCTTTCAGGCGGTCGTCAATCAGACCATTGGCAACCTCGCGCAGGGGCGTCCGATCGACGGCACAGTCGCATTTCTCGGCGGACCTCTGCACTTTCTCCCGGAACTGAAAAAAACGCTTTATCGAAACACTGAAGCTCGACGATGAACACGTCGTCGATGTGGATTACGGCAATTATTTTGTCGCGGTCGGCGCGGCACTCTCCGATGATGCCGGAGTGACGGATATGCGGGAGATGGAGGCGTGCATCGCGCGTGCGGAGGCGGCTGCGGCAGCGGAGACGCGCACGGCGGACTTCACGCTGTTCAAGGGGGCGGAGGACTATGCCGCATTCCGTGCACGGCACGACCGTGACCGTGTGAAGCGCGGCACGCTCGCGGACTATCAGGGTGCGGTCTATATCGGCATCGACGCAGGATCGACGACGACGAAGCTCGTTGCCATCGGCAGGGATAAAGAGCTGCTCCACACGTCCTATGGCAGCAATCACGGTTCACCGCTGCAGTCCGTCATCGACGCTCTGCGGGAGTTCTATGCCGTTATGCCCGCAGATGCCTATATCGCGGGTGCAATGACGACGGGCTACGGCGAGGCGATTGTCAAGGCGGCACTCCATGCGGACGGCGGCGAGGTGGAGACCTTTGCCCATCTGCGTGCGGCGCAGGAGTTCTGTCCCGAGGTCAGCTTTGTGCTGGACATCGGCGGGCAGGATATGAAGTGCTTCTTTGTGCAGGATGGCAGCGTCGGCAACATTACCCTCAACGAAGCCTGCTCTGCAGGCTGCGGCTCATTCATCCAGAACTTTGCCGAGGGGCTTCACATGACCCCGGCGGAGTTTGCGGAGAAAGCTGTGGACGCAAAGGCCCCCGTCGATCTCGGCACGCGCTGCACGGTCTTTATGAATTCGAAGGTCAAGCAGGCGCAGAAGGAGGGGCGGAGGTTGCCGATATCTCGGCAGGCATCGCACTCTCGGTCGTCAAGAATGCACTGTTCAAGGTCATGCAGATCAAGGATGTATCGACACTCGGCGAGCACATCGTCGTGCAGGGGGGACGTTCTACAACGACGCTGTCCTGCGTGCGCTCGAGAACATCCTCGGAAAGAACGTCATCCGTCCCGATATTGCGGGGCTGATGGGCGCGTATGGCGCGGCAATTCTCGCACTTGAAGCCGGGACGGAGCAGTCGTCTCTGCTCGGCGCGGATGAACTCGGGACATTTGAGACGAAGACCAGTTCCTACCGCTGCGGGAAATGCGGCAACAAATGTCTCATCACGATGCAGCAGTTCCCGAACGGCGAGCGTTACTTCACGGGCAACCGCTGTGAGCGTGGCATCGGCGGCGAGAAGCGCACGGACGATACGCCGAACATCTACAAGTTCAAATACCGCCGCGTGTTCAAGCACTACAAATCGCCCGCAGAGCCGCGCCGTGGACGCATCGGCATCCCGCGCACACTAAATATGTACGAGGACTATCCGTTCTGGTTCACGTTCTTTGACACGCTCGGCTACGGAGTTGTCATTTCGGGCAAATCCTCGCCGCAGCTCTTCTACAAGGGCATGGCGACGATCCCCTCGGACTCGCTCTGCTACCCTGCAAAGCTCGCGCACGGGCATATCGTTGACCTTGTGGAAAAGGGCGTCGATACGATTTTCTATCCCTGTGAACCGCATAATATGGATGACAAGCCGGGCTCGTCAGCGAATAATTTCAACTGTCCGATCGTTGCATCCTACGCGGAGAATATCCGCATCAACATGGACATCCTGCGTGAGAAGAACATTCGGTTCATTCAGCCGTTTTTGCCCATCCATGACCGCAAGCGCATGATTGAGCGGCTTGTGGAGGAGTTCGGCAAGGCAGAGGGATCGGGAAAAAGGAGATCACCGCAGCCGTCGATGCGGGCTATGCTGAGATCGAACAGTACCGTCAGGATGTGCGCGACTACGGGCAGCAGATCCTCGACCGCATTGCCGAGACGGGGGAGCACGCGATTCTCCTTGCAGGGCGTCCCTACCACGTCGACCCGGAGATCAATCACGGCATCCCCGAGATGATCCAATCGTATAAACTGCCGATCCTCTCCGAGGATGCGGTCTATCATATCCCCGTGCACGAGCGGCGGCTTCAGGTCGTCAACCAGTGGAGCTACCACGCGCGGCTCTATCATGCGGCGCAGTTTGTTGCGGAGCATCCGAATGTGACGCTCATCCAGCTCAGCTCTTTCGGCTGCGGTCTGGATGCGCTCACGACGGCGGAGGTGCGCGAGATCCTCGAGTCGCACGAGCGCATCTACACGATGATAAAACTCGACGAGGTGTCGAACCTCGGTGCGGCGCGCATTCGTCTGCGCTCACTGATTGCCGCACTTGCCCGCAGGGAGAATCCCGCCTATCACGAGGTGCCCGTTATCGAGCGTCCGCGCTTTACAGAGGACTGCAAGAAGACACATACGATCCTCGCGCCGCAGATGGCACCGATTCACTTTGAGCTCTTCCGCACCACCATGCGCAAGCACGGCTATAACGTCGTCATCCCGCCAATGCCCGACAAGGCATCGGTGGATCTGGGGCTGCGCTATGTGCACAACGATATGTGCTATCCCGCGATTGTCGTCATTGGACAGCTGCTCGCGGCACTCAAGGCAGGGATGTGTGATGCCGACCACACGAGCATCGCACTCTTTCAGACCTGCGGTGCGTGCCGCGCGACGAACTATCTCGGTGTGCTGCGCAAGGCACTGCGCGATGCGGGCTTCCCGAACGTCGCCGTCTTTGCTGTGCGCGGACTGCCCGAGGAGACGGACAGCTTTGCCTTCAGCCGTGAGATGATGGTGGATGCCATCAAGGCGGCGATCTACGGTGATCTGCTAATGAACGTACGCAATCGAATGATGCCGTACGAGCTTCAGAAGGGGGCGACACAGGCGGCGTTCGATAAGTGGATGACGCGCGCAAAGGACGAACTTGAGCATGGCAGTGTGTTCAAGTTCCGCCGCATGGTGAAGGACATCGTGCGCGACTTTGACCACATCCCCATCGACGAACAGCTGTGGAAGCCAAAGGTCGGCATCGTCGGCGAAATCCTTGTCAAGTACCATCCTGTTGCAAACAATGACATCGAGAAGGTGCTGATGGGGGAGGGGGCAGAGGTCGTCATGCCCGACTTCGTCGATTTTTTTCCTTTACTCGGCGTATGACCCCATTGCACAGCACAAGCTGCTCGCCGGCTCGTACAAGGATCGCCTTTTTCGGACGTATGTTCATCAAGGTCATTGAGTTCTTCCGTGCGCCCATGCGCAAGGCTCTGAAGGAGAGCCGTCACTTCCGTCCGCCGCAGTCCATCGACCGTACGGCGGAGCTCGCCGCGCGTCACGTCAGCCTCGGCAATATGGCGGGGAGGGTGGTTCCTCACGGGCGAGATGGTGAAGCTCATCGAGGAGGGCGTGCCGAACGTCGTCTGCCTTCAGCCGTTCGGCTGTCTGCCGAACCACATCACGGGCAAGGGGGTCATGCACGATCTGCGCAAGGCATACCACGGCGCGAACATCACGGCAATCGACTGTGACGCGGGATCGAGCGAGGTCAACCAGCTCAATCGCCTGAAACTCATGCTTGCCGTAGCGAAGGAGCGGCGGCCGGCAAAAAGCAGATGCTGTGATGCAGACAAACGAAAAATGCAAAAAAATGAGATAATGCCTTTAGAAAAAGGGACTGTTGCACGAAGTTTTCTAACTGCGTGCAACAGTTTTTATTACAAAAAACACGTTCTGCGAACAAAAAGTTCACAAAAAAATTTGTTCCAAACTATTGACCGAACACTTTTTTTCTGTGTTATTCTATATCCGAACAGAAGTTTTGAGAATGTATATACGGATATAGGAAGTTGTTTTTCGTAAGCAGAGTGCGTAAAACAGCTTCGTAGGAGGGATAACGATGAAGAAGATCGGTCTTGTGCTCAGTGTATTTGCTCTCATATGGATGGGCGTATCTGCGCTCCATTTGACGAATCCCTATCTGCGCTCAGCGGAGTTCATCGAGGTGTCTGTGATGCGCGGCGAGAACGTCTGGACGATTGCACGGAAGTTCGCGGCGAAGGAAACCATGGCAGAGCAGCTTGAGGAGGCGATCATTGAGGTGAACGGCCTCACACCGGACGGTGCTGTCACGGCGGGGCGGCGGCTGCGCGTTCCCGTACTCGAACCCGCCGAACAGCTGCAGGCGATGGCAGAACACAAAGCCCTTGACACAGCCGCCCGTGCGCCTTATAATGACGTTACCGATTAGGGTGGAAACATATAGGAATCACTGATAACGATGCCTTGTTCCTAGGGGATGGATTTCCTATCCCACAGGGGCAGGGCTTTTGTATATTTGGAAGGGAGAGCGTTCTATGATAAAGCTGACACTGCCGGATGGCTCCATTCGTGAGGCAGAGGCGGGAACGACGCTGCTGGATGTCGTGAAGAGCATGAGTAACTCGTTCGCAAAGAAAGCACTTGCAGCGAGCCTGAACGGCAAGGTTGTCGATCTGACAACGCCCGTGACACAGGATGCCGCATTCCAGGTGCTGACCTTTGAGGATGCGGGCGGTCGCCATGCGCTGCGCCACACTGCCGCACATATCATGGCTCAGGCAGTGAAGCGCCTCTATGCGGACAGCAATGTGCAGCTCGCCATCGGCCCCGCGATCGAAAACGGCTTCTACTACGACTTCGACATGGATCGCCAGCTGACGGATAGCGATTTGCGTGACATCGAGAAGGAAATGAAGAAGATTGTCAAGGAGAATCTTAAACTTGAGCGGCGTGAGATTCCGCGCAATGAGGCAATCGAGTTCTTCCGTGCCAAGGGTGAGAACTACAAGGTCGAGCTGATCGAGGATCTGCCCGAGGACGAGATCATCTCTACCTATACGCAGGGAGAGTTCACGGATCTCTGCGCGGGACCGCATGTCATGAGTACGGGCAAGGTCAAGGCGTTCAAACTGCAGAGTGTTGCGGGTGCTTACTGGCGCGGCAGCGAGAAGAACAAGATGCTGCAGCGTATCTACGGCACGGCGTTCGAGAAACAGGAGGATCTCGATGCCTACCTCCATATGCTTGAGGAGGCGGCAAAGCGCGACCATCGCAAGCTCGGCAGGGAGCTTGACCTCTTCAGCATCCATGAGGAGGGGCCGGGATTCCCGTTCTTCCATCCGAACGGAATGCTGCTGCGCAACGCGCTGCTGGACTACTGGCGCGAGGTGCATCGCCGCTACGGCTATCAGGAGATCAGTACGCCCGTGATCCTCAGCCGCAAGCTGTGGGAGACCTCGGGACATTGGTTCCACTACCGCGAGAATATGTATACCACCGAGATCGACGAGGAAGACTATGCAATCAAGCCGATGAACTGCCCCGGCTGTATGCTCGTCTACCGCTCGCAGCTGCACAGCTACCGCGATCTGCCGCTGCGCCTTGCGGAACTCGGGCTCGTGCATCGCCATGAGCTCTCGGGTGCGCTGCACGGACTTTTTCCGCGTCCGCAACTTCACGCAGGATGACGCGCATCTCTTTGTGACCCCGGACCAGATCGAGGGCGAGATCCAGCACACCATTGACCTCTTTGACGAGGTATACCGCACGTTCGGCCTCTCGTACAAGGCGGAACTCTCCACGCGTCCAGAGGACTCGATGGGTTCGGACGAGATGTGGGAGCTTGCGACGGAGGGGCTGCGCAAGGCTCTTGAGAACCGTGGGCTGGACTTTGTGGTGAACGAGGGCGACGGCGCGTTCTACGGCCCGAAGATCGACTTCCACCTGCGCGACTCCATCGGGCGCACATGGCAGTGCGGCACGATCCAGCTCGATATGAGCCTACCCGAGAAGTTTGATCTCACCTATGTCGGCGAGGATGGGGAGAAGCATCGCCCCGTTATGCTGCACCGCGTCGTCTACGGCTCGATCGAGCGGTTCATCGGCATCCTGATCGAGAACTATGCGGGAGCATTCCCCGTGTGGATGGCTCCCGTCCAAGTGCGTATCCTGCCGATTACGGAGCGTCATGCGGCATATGCAGAGCAGCTGCGGAAGAAGATGTTCGACCTCGGCATCCGCATCGAGGTGGATGACCGCAACGAAAAGACGGGCTACAAGATCCGCGAGAGCCAGGTCAAGAAAAACCCCGTACACGCTCGTTGTCGGCGACCAGGAGCAGGAGAACAATACCGTTGCGTTGCGCAAGTACGGTGAGAAGGACAGCACTGTCATGAGCGTAGACGACTTTATCGCACTCGTGCAGGAAAAAAATTGCAGCGCGTGCGCAGGAGTATTGACAAGATACCCTCATCTGTGGTAGTATGACATCTGTTACAAGCAGAAGCCACCGCTTCTCACCTGCGGGCACACAGCGCGTCGGGTCGAATGAAAGATGACAGAGATTTTTTTCAAGGGTGGCTTTGTGCCGCCCTTTTTCTATTGCAGGATGGCGTATATGCGTGCATCCGAACCAGGAGGTGTTCTTGCCATAAGCAGGGAATCTTTGCGAATCAATGAGGAAATCCACATCCGTGAGGTGCGTGTCACCAGTGCGGAGGGAGAACAGCTCGGCATCATGCTGACGCGCGACGCCCTTCGCATGGCGGAGGAGCAGCATCTCGACCTGGTCGAGGTTGCACCGAAGGCAAAGCCGCCCGTCTGCCGCATCATGGACTTTGGAAAGTTCCGCTATGAGCAGCAGAAACGCGAGAAAGAAGCGAAGAAGAAGCAAAAGACCATCAGCATCAAGGAGGTCAAGCTGCGTCCGAACATTGACGAGCACGACTTCAATGTGAAGCTGAAGAATGCGCTTCGCTTTGTCGAAGAGGGCAACAAGGTCAAGGTGACGATCATGTTCCGCGGCAGAGAGCTCTCTCATCCGGAACTCGGACGTGCGGTTCTCGACCGCGTTGCCGAGCGGATGACAGATCTCGTGACCATTGAGCGCGGTGCAAAAACTGGAGGGGAAGAACATGACCATGATCCTTTCCCCGAAGGTACAGAAGCCGACAAAGACAGTCAAACCCGCGAAGGAAGATAAAGGAGGAAATGGCGATGCCGAAGATTAAAACGCGCCGCGCTGCTGCAAAGCGTTTCAGCGTAACAGGGAGCGGAGAGTTCCGCCGCAACAAGGCGTACAAGAGACATATTCTGGAGAAGAAGACGCCGAAGCGCAAGCGCAACCTGCGCAAGGCTGCTCTTGCCGATTCGTCGGACTACAAGCGCATCCGCAAGATGCTCCCCTACGCGTAATTGGGGCGATGAACAAACTCCCCATGAGGGTAGGAACTAGGAGGAAATGCAATGCCAAGAGTTAAAAAGCGGTGTCACAGCACATCGTCGTCATAAGAAGATCCTGAAGCTCGCGAAGGGCTATCGCGGCTCGCGCAGCAAGCAGTTCAAGAAGGCAAACGAGACCGTCATGAAGGCACTCTACTACGCACGTCGTGACCGTCGTGCGAAGAAGGGGACGTTCCGTCGTCTCTGGATTGCCCGCATCAACGCCGCTGCCCGCGCCAATGGCATTTCGTACAGCCGCCTCGTCGCAGGGTCTGACGAAAGCCGGTGTCGAGGTCAACCGCAAGATGCTCGCTGACCTCGCTGTCGCTGATGCAGCTGCATTCACGCAGATCGTCAACGTGGCGAAGGAGAACCAGTAAAGAGATCGAGCCTGATGAGTCCATCGATTCATCAGGCTCATTTTTTTGCTATGAAAAACATACAAAGCATTACAAGCGCGGCCAACCCCTCATTCGGCTCACGCACGCCATCGTGCACACACAGCGCCGCGCGGCAAAGGAAGGGCTGTTCACCGTCGAGGGGCTGCGGCTCGCCGAGATGGCGGCAGCATCGGACTGGAGGATCTGTCATGCGTTCGTGACGGAGCAGGCATTGCGTGGGGAGCGAGGGCACGTGCTTGCGGACAGCTTGCTCGAACGCGATGTTCCCGTGTATCTCGTTACAGAAAAAAACTGTTTCAGACATTCTCTGAGACGGATAGTCCGCAGGGAATTTTTGCTCGTAATGGAGCGAAAGCAACGCGTTTCGTTGGATGAAATGCACGCGGGCACATATGGGGATGAGCCGCCGCTCTATATTGCTCTCGACCGCGTGCAGGATCCCGGCAACGTCGGGACAATCCTGCGAACGGCGGACGCGGTCGGTGCTGCGGGCGTGATTCTCCTGCACGGCTCTGCGGACATCTACAGCGGGAAGGTTGTGCGCGCAACGATGGGGGCGCTCTTTTATGTTCCCTTTGCCGTTCATGTTGCCGCAGAGGAGCTGACGCGTTTTTGCACAGGAGAAGGGCATAGAGCTTCTTGCGACGGCGTGCGGTGCTGAGGCGCGGACGCATTTTTGAGGCGGATCTGCGGCGGCCTGCGGTGATCGTATTCGGCAACGAGGCAAACGGCGTGTCGGAGGAGCTCCTGTGCGCGTCGGAGCACATCTACATCCCCATGCGCGGACACGCCGAGTCGCTGAACGTCTCTGCGGCGGCGACAGCGGTCATGTATGAGGCACTGCGCCAGCGCATCCATTCATGAGATGAGAAAGGGACTGCTGCACGAAGTTTTCAGCTTCGTGCGACAGTCCCTTTGTGTCATGTTCTATTTATTTCGGCAGCATGGCGAGAAGCTGCTCCTTGGAGACCAGTCCGATGGACTCATCAATGGGTTCCCCATCCTTGAAAAAGATCAGAATCGGGAGGCTCATCACACCGTACTTTTCGGCGATATCTTGCGCCTCGTCCACATTGATCTTGCAGACCTTAATCTCCGGATGCTCTGCAGCAACCTCCTCCACAACGGGCGTGAGCATACGGCAGGGAGTGCACCACGTTGCCCAGAAATCAACGATGACAATCCGATCTGCGTGCAGCACCTCGTCATCAAATGTTGCGCTTGTCAGTTCAATAACAGCCATGTCTCGAATCTCCTTCACCAAATATCCCTCTTTTTTCATTTATCATAAACAATACGCATGATTTTTTCAAGTGATATTTAGGAAAAATTTCCTAAATTTATTTTTTTCATCGACCCAATCGTGTGTGAATGGGGATTGTTCGGTTGCGCGCAGAGAAGAAAAAGGTATATAATATTTGAAATAGGGAGTTCTCTGTCTCGGATGAGGATAGAAGTGCGAGAGAAGCGAGGAAATGGAATATGAGCGGGAAGAAGAGAATCACGCTGAGCCCTGTGCTCAAGCGACATAAGTTCATCTTTGATCTGATGAAAAACACGACCTCCGACTACGTTTTTTTATCATGGATCCGGTTGCCAATGTCTTTCTTGCGGCACCGGGATTCGTACAGACGTACGACCTCCCGGCAGAAACGATGGAGAATGTCGTGGATGTGTTGAGCCCGCTTGTCTGGATGCAGGATCGCAAGCCCCTTGCGGAACTCTTTTCCTCCCTCGGTAATCTGACGGACGGGCGGGATCGTCAGCTCGATTTCCGTATGCGCGATGCGAAGGGGGATTATTCGTGGCTGCGGCTCAAGGGAAGGATCGGCACATCCGAGGATGGTGTGCCGGATCTCTTCGTCGGGACGATCAGTCAGCTCGCACGCCGCAATTCTGCGGACTCCGTCACAGGGGCTTCTCAACCGCTATCAGTTCATCGTGGATCTGGGCAATGCCTTGCACGAGGCACGAGAAACGGGCAGGGGGCGGCGGTCTCCTCGTCATGGGGATCGACAACTTCCGCACGGTCAACGAGGCGTTCAACCATGAGATCGGAGACATCATTCTGCGTCAGATCTCGGAGCGCATTCTCCAGAATATCCCGCGCAAGCTGTCTCTCTATCGTCTGGACGGGGACGAGTTCGGTCTGATCTATCCCGGTGCCGACGCGGAGATGCTGACGGATTTCTTTATCCGCGTACAGCGTGAGTTCGCGCATCCACAGGTCTATGACGGGCGACAGTACATTGTTACCGTATCGGCGGGTATGGTCTTCTATCCGCAGTCGGCACGTGATCCGCTCGTCCTGCACAAGTACGCACAGGCCGCACTCGATGCGGCAAAGTCGGGCGGTAAGAACCGCATCAACGAGTTTTCGAAGGAAGTCTACAACCGCTGGCTGCGCTCTCTGACGATTCAGGAGCAGATCTTGCAGGATGTCAAGGCGGGCTGCCGCAACTTCGAGCTTTACTTCCAACCGCAGGTAGCAGGGGATGACCAGCATCTCGTGGGGGCGGAGACCTTGCTCCGCTGGAAGAACAGTAAGGGGCGCATGGTCGCGCCAATGGAGTTCATTCGCATCCTGGAGGAGACCAAGACGATTGTTCCGGTCGGACGTTGGATCTTCGAGCAGGCACTGCGCGTCTGCAAGGAGTGGCGGCAGCGCATCCCCGATTTCCACATGAGCGTCAACATGAGCTACGAGCAGATCAAGGATCTCTCCTTCCTCGAGTTTGTAGAAGACTGTCTGCACCGGCACGATATGCCCGCAGATGCCGTTGTGCTCGAACTCACGGAGAGCAAGATCGTCAGCGATCTGAAGTTTGTGAACGCACAGTTCGATACATTCCGCAGCCACGGGATCAAGGTTGCAATGGATGATTTTGGGACGGGCTATTCCTCGCTCTCCTCCCTCAAGAATCTGAACTGCGATATTGTAAAGATTGATCGTGCCTTTGTCATGCGGATTCTTGAAAATCATTTCGATCAGAAGCTCGTGGAGTACACGGTGGATCTCTGCCACAGCATCGGTATGACGACGTGCATCGAGGGTGTAGAGAAGCAGGACGAGTATGACTGTCTCGTGAAGATCTGCAAGACGGATACGATTCAGGGCTATCTCTTCGGACGTCCTGAGCCGCAGGATGTATTTGAAAAAGAAATTCTTGGGGATGTAATGGCAAGAGAAAAAAGACAGAGGAGGGGCTGACGCTCCTAGGAGAGCAGCGGACGGACTACGGCTATGACTATGCGCCCGAGGCTCTTGAGACCTTTCAGAATAAGCACACGGATCACGATTACTGGGTGCGGTTCAACTGCCCCGAGTTCACGACGCTCTGCCCGATTACAGGGCAGCCGGACTACGGGACGATCTACATCTCCTATATGCCCGCTGAGCGCATGGTAGAGAGCAAGTCGCTGAAGCTCTATCTCGTGAGCTTCCGCAACCACGGCGACTTTCATGAGGATGTGGTCAACGTCATCATGCGTGACCTCATTCGGCTGATGCAGCCGAAATACATCGAGGTGCAGGGGAAGTTCCTGCCGCGCGGCGGCATCTCGATCGACCCCTATGCGAACTACGGGATGCCGGGGACGAAGTACGAGGAACTGGCGTGGGAGCGTCTTTCCATGCACGACCGCGTACCGGAACGGGTGGACAACCGCTGATGGCGCGGCAGAAACGAATCGCCCTCATCAACGATATCACGGGATTCGGCCGCTGCTCGGTGACGGTGCAGCTGCCGCTGATCTCGGCGATGCGCGTACAGGCGTGCCCGCTCCCGACGGCGATTCTATCGGTACATACGGGCTTTCCGAATCACTATCTCGACGACTATACAGATCGTATGCGCCCCTATATGGAGAACTGGGCGGCGAACGCACTCGAATTTGATGCGATTCTGACGGGCTTTCTCGGCTCGGAGCGTCAGATCGAGGTGGTGCTGGAATGTATTGCACGGTTCAAACAGCGGACAACGCAGCTGGTTGTTGATCCGGTGATGGGGGACAACGGCAGCCTCTACTCCTCCTATACACCCGCACTTTGTGCGAAGATGCGTCAACTGCTCCCACAGGCGGACGTAGTGACCCCGAACCTCACGGAGGCGTGCCAGCTGCTCGGGGCGGATTATCCGACGGGCGGGCTTGTGACGGAGGATGAACTTGCTCGGATGGCGGCGGCAATTGCGGCGATGGGACCGCGCACGGTTATCATCACAGGGGCTTCATGCGGGCGAGAATGTGCGTACCTATCTCTATGCGGATGGATGCGGACGCTCTTTTGACAACCCGAAGGTCGGACGTGACCGCTCGGGGGCGGGGGATGCATTCTCTGCGATCATTGCGGCGGCACTGGTGCGCGGGATTCCTCTCGCAGAGGGGGTACCGCGTGCGGCCGACTTTTATTGGGCACTGCCTCACCTATGCGGAGGAACTGGATCTGCCGTGGAATCATGGGCTTCCATTCGAGGAGTTTATGGGAGAGCTTACGGAGTTGTAGGGACATTCGAAAAAAATAAGCTGTCGCGTTGCGGCAGCTTTTTCTCACTTTCTGTGTATGATAGGAGAATCTTATGATTGTATATGCGACACACGCAGGGGGACGCTATCTCCCTTTGAGGAGAGCCTGCGGGAGCAGCCGGAGGGCAAGCGTGCCGTCTACGTCAACATCACAAATGACTGCAACTGCGACTGCGTCTTCTGCCTGCGCAGCATGAAGGAGATGGCACGGGAATCCTCCCTGTGGATCGAACATGATCCGTCGAGCGAGGAGATTATTGCAGAACTTGACCGTCTGCCGTGGGACTATGTGAGCGAGGTTGTCTGCTGCGGCTTTGGCGAGCCGCTCATCCGTCTGGATACCGTGCTTGCCGTTCTGCGCCATGTAAAGGAGCAGCACCCCGATGTGCCGACGCGCGTCAATACGAACGGGCTTGGGGAGCTGGAGCATGGATGTGTGTTCGCGGAGCGTTTTGCGGGACTGCTTGATACGGTGTCCATCAGTCTTAACGCATCCAACGCCGAGCGTTACCTCGCGCTCACACGGTCGAAGTTCGGAATCTCTTCCTATGAGGCGATGCTGACATTTGCCGAGCACTGCAAGCCCTATGTGCCGAATGTCGTGCTCACCGTCGTGGAGAAGGTCGAGAACGAGGAGGAGATTGCCCTCTGCCGTGCGATTTGCGCGGAGCGCGGGCTGACCCTGCGCGTGCGCACATACGAGGATAGCTAAACTTATTGTGTCAGCTTTGCACCATAGAGCGGTGTGCGCTGATCCATTGCGGCGAGGAGACGCGGAACGGGGAGCACGCGCAGGACGACAAGACAGATGATTGCCTCGGGGACGAGATAGGTCGCGTTGAACACGAGGGAGTAGAGATAGGGCGACGTATCCGGCGGAGCGTATGAGCCAAAGAAAACGACCCCTGAGATGTAGTGACAGAGGAAGCGTCCCGCAAAGGCGAGCAGTGCGCCCGCATAAAAGCGGCCCGGAAGAACTGCTGCGAGCGCAAGTGCCATGTATGGCAGCGGATAGTCAAAGAGCACCTGCAGGGGATGGACGATGAACGCGTCCTGCATGAGATTGATCATGCCGTAGAGGAAGCCGGCAAGGCAGCCAACCCCCGCGCCGTAACGATAGGGTGAGAAAGAGCAGCGGCACCATTGCTCCGAGCGTGACACTCCCACCCTGCGGCATATGGAACAGCCGCAGTTGATGCAGTACAATCGTCAGCGCGAGCATGAGAGCGACATTGATGAGCATACTCGTTGTGAATTGGATGCGGCGCATATGCAGATAGCCGAGGATGAAGATGAGAACGGCGAGCAGGGTGAAGAGGCTGGTCGGCTGTGCCAGCAGCTCTGAAACGCTCTTGATGAGTGTGTCCATAGAGACCTCCTAGATCGAAAAAAACATTTTGGGGGAGGGGCTTTTGGCATACTGTGATGTGTGTGCAATGCCCTCTGCACCTTCCATTTTATCACGCTTTCATAGATTTTTTTAGATAAATATGCTAAACTGAGCATTGATATTTTTACGAATGAATAGAACGAGTGTATACTTACATATACAGGAGGACGATATGGACGAGAAGATCAGAGATCTTAGGGGAGCGTGCCCGTGCCGCGATTGCGGAGACGGCGCAGAGCCTCGGCGAGCTCAATGATATCCGCGTGAAATTTCTGGGGAAAAAGGGCGAGATGACCGCGCTCCTGCGCAGCATGAGTGCCCTTGCACAGGAGGAGCGTCCGCGCATCGGCAAGATCGTCAACGAAGCGCGTGCCGAGCTTGAGGAGCTGCTTGCGGCAAAGTCTGAGGAACTGGCACAGCGGGAGCTCGCGGATAAGATCGCCGCCGAGCAGATCGACGTGACTCTGCCGGGGCGTACTGCACCCGTGGGGCATCTGCACCCGCTCACGATCACGCTCGACCGCATCAAGAAGATCTTCCTGCAGATGGGCTTTACGATCGAGGAGGGACCCGAGATCGAGAGCGACTACTACAACTTCGAGGCTCTGAACCTGCCGAAGGATCATCCCGCGCGCGATATGCAGGATTCGTTCTACATCACGGAGGACATCCTCCTGCGCTCGCAGACCTCGCCCGTGCAGGCGCGTACGATGCAGAAGAACGAGGCCGAACGCGCCGATCCGCATGATCGCGCCCGGCCGCGTCTATCGCCGCGACTCCTACGACGCGACACACTCCCCGATGTTCACGCAGGTGGAGGGGCTGGTCATTGACAAGGGCATCTCCTTTGCCGACCTGAAGGGAACGCTTGAGCTCTGTCTGCATCAGCTCTTTGATGCGGATGCAAAGGTGCGCTTCCGTCCGAGCTTCTTCCCGTTCACAGAGCCGTCGACCGAGGTCGATATCTCCTGCTCCTCGTGTCATGGCGCGGGCTGCCGCGTCTGCAAGGGGACAGGGCTGGCTTGAGATTCTCGGTGCGGGCATGGTGCACCCGAACGTCCTTCGCATGAGCGGCTACGATCCCACGCAGGTGTCGGGCTTTGCTTTCGGCATGGGCGTTGAGCGCATCGCCATGCTCGCGTACGGCGTGGACGATCTGCGCCTGTTCTACGACAACGATGTGCGGTTCTTACATCAATTTTAAGGAGGCGGGACGATGCAGGTTTCTATCAAATGGCTGAAAAGACTATGTGGATATTGACGAAACAGCGGAGCAAATTGCAGACCGCCTCACAATGGCGGGCGTTCCCGTCGAGCGTATCGTGCGTGCGGATGAGGGGCTTGAGAAGGTCATCACGGCACGCATTGAGAAGATCACGCCGCATCCGGACTCCGATCATCTGCTCGTCTGTCAGCTGGACATTGGAAAAGAAGAGCGGATTCAGATTGTGACGGGTGCCTCCAATGTGCGGGAGGGGCATATTGTTCCTGCCGCTATGGTCGGCGCAGTGCTCCCCGATGGCAAGAAGATCTCCAAGGGCAAGCTGCGCGGCGTTCCGTCGAATGGCATGATGTGTTCGGCGGGGAGCTTGCGATCAATACCGAGGGGCTTCCCGACGAGCAGGTACACGGCATCTACATCCTGCCGGAGGATACGCCCGTCGGGATCCCCGCCGCCGAGGCACTGGGGCTGGATGATGTCGTGCTCGAGTTCGAGCTGACGGCGAACCGTGCGGACTGCTTCAGCGTCATTGGCATTGCGCGTGAGGTGGCGGCACTGACGGGCAAGGAGCTGCGTTTTCCATCCATCACAGTGGAGGAAACGGCATCAGAGAGTGCCGCCGAGCTCGTGCACATCGGCATCGAGGCGAATGATCTTTGTCGCCGCTTCTCGGCGCGTGTGCTGCGCAATGTGAAGATTGCGCCGTCGCCCGCATGGATGGTGGAGCGTCTGCATGGCGCGGGCATCCGTGCGATCAACAACGTGGTCGATGTGACGAACTTCATCATGCTCGAACTGGGGCAGCCGCTCCATGCCTATGACTACGACGCTGTCGCAGGGGCACAGCCTCACGGCACGCCGTGCGCGTGCAGGGGAGAACCTGCACACGCTGGACGATTCGAGCCGTGTCGCCGTTGGGGATGAGCTTGTTATTGCCGACAGCGAAAAAGCCCGCAGGGCTTGCGGGCATCATGGGCGGGCTTGAGTCCGAGATCACAGAGGGACGACCTCCGTCATTCTTGAGGCGGCATCCTTCCACGGCCCGACGATTCGCCGCACAGCACGCCGCATTGGCCTGCACTCCGAGTCCTCGGGCAGATTTGAGCGCGGTGTCGATGAGACGGAGACGGTACGTGCAGTGACGCGAGCCGCACAGTTGCTTGTCGAGATGGGCGCGTGCACGGTGGCAAAGGGCGTGGTCGATGTCTACCCGAAGCATCGTGTTCCGACCGTGCTTGAGTTCAGCGCACGCACGGTAGGCGAGCGCATCGGTGCGAATATCCCCGGCGACTGGATGGCATCCGCGCTCCGTTCGCTCGGCTTCATCGTCGAGGAGAAGGGGATTGAGACCTATCACGTTGCCGTGCCATCGTGGCGCGGTGACGTGACGATGATGGAGGACATCTCCGAGGAGGTCGCACGTCTCTACGGATATGACAACATCGCTTCGCGCCTCCCGACGGGCGCGGTACAGCAGGGCAGGACGAGCGAGCGGCAGGGACTTTGTCGATACGATGCGCGGGACGCTTGCCGCGCTTGGCATGACGGAGGAACTTTCCTTCAGCTTTACCAGTGAGAAAAACACTGGATAAACTCGGTGTCCCCGCGGACAGCCCGCTTCGTCAGGCAATCCCCATCATGAACCCGCTCACGGACGAGTACCCGCTCATTCGTACAACCCTCCTCACGAGCGTACTTGAAAATGCGGCGCGCAACGTCGCCCGCAAGAACATGGATCTGCGGCTCTTTGACATCGCGCCCGTATTCTTCCCGAAGGCACTGCCCGTCACGGAGCTTGCAAACGAGAAACTCATGGTCGCGGGACTGATCACGGGACGGCGGAGCCCGATTGCATGGGATACGGACAATGCGCAGGTCGATTTCTACGACATGAAGGGCATTCTTGAGCGATTCCTTACGGCGATCGGTGTGCAGAAATACACGGTGGAGCGCGGCGAACACTTTGCCATGCACCCCGGCAAGACGGCGTTCTTCAAGAAGGGGCGCGACGTGATTGCAACCCTCGGTGAGATTCATCCGACCGTTGCCGCGAACTTCGGCATCGCGCAGAGTGTCTATGTCTTTGAGATGGAGGTCGACACGCTCCTGCGCTACCGCAAGAAGAAAAAAATGCGATTGCGTCGCTGCCGAAATACCCCGCATCGACGCGTGATCTTGCGATCCTTGTGGATGCAGAACTCTCTACGGCGGAGATCGAGCGTGTCATTGCCAAGAAGGGCGGCAAATTCTTCCGTGGCGCGACACTCTTTGATGTCTACATGGGCAAGCAGGTCGGGAGCGGGAAAAAAAGAGCATGGCGTTCCATCTGCATTTCCAGTCCGATGACAAGACCCTGACCGATGAGGAAGTGGATGCGGCATTTGCGGACATCCTTGCGGCGGCACAGAGCCAGCTCCACGCAGAGCTGCGTGCATAAGAGGCGGTGAGAGCCATGACAGAGGAGAAAAAAAGCAGCCCCAGCGGGTTGTGATCGAGATGTTTGGGCAGACCTACCAGCTCAAAACGGATGACCCCGAACGGCTCAAGCGTCTTGCGGCGGAGAGCGACCGTCGGATCAAGGAGATGTCGAAGAAGGTGCGCAGCTTCGACGTGCAGCGCATCGCCGCACTCACCGTCCTGCAGATGATGGATGAGTATGAGCAGCTGCAGCGGGACTATGACGAGCTCGTGCAGCTGCTTGAGGAGAAATAAGGAGCCCCCTATCGGCTTGCTGCGCTCGCCACTTCCCCGTAAACGGGGGAAGCTAATATGCTGTTATCCTAAGCCTTCCCCGTTATGGCGGGGAAGGGGGACCGCGCAAGCGGTGAAAGGGGCACAAAGAAGGGACTGCTGTACGAAGTTTTTAGCTTCGTGCAACAGTCCCTATTTTATTGAAATCCTATCGAATACTGAAACTTACATTTGTTGTGACCGATACCGTCGCACCTGTGGGGTTCGGATAGCTGCCGACGGCGTATGCCGCAGCAACTGCCGCATCGTCGAGCACGCCGTGCCCCGAGGAGGAGGCAATCGACACGCTCGTAATCGCGCCCGAGGAGCTGATTGTCGTAACGATGGTCGTCGTTCCCTCCAGGCGACGCTTCATCGCCATGTAGGGGTACTCCTTGTTCGCGTTGACTGCCGCCCAGAACCCGTTGGTATCAAACGGGGCACTGCCCGTTCCCGAGACATTGCCGTCGCCCGAGCCCTGACCTGCACCCGAGCCGGAACCTACGCCCTGTCCGTCGCCTGAGCCGTCGCCGCTGCCCGTGCCCGTGCCCGATCCTGAGCCGGTGCCGCTGCCCTCACCGCTGCCTGAGGCTGAGCCTGAGGATGCAGAGGAAGGTGCAGATGTCGAGGACGAGGCGGACGTTTCAGAAGCCGCCTGTGGTACAGTCACGGCATCCGATGTCGGCACAACCGCATCGGTCGGTGTGACAGGCGGAATCGTCTGCTGCACCGTCTCGACGCGCTTTGCGACCTCCTCCGCCTTGAGAGGCTCCGGGAAGAGGTTTTCGGCACTTCCACCGCCCTCGTGTCCGCTGCCCTGACTGAAATCAGATGCCTGCAGATCGATCTCGTAGACCTGCTGCTCCTTTTCGGCAACAACGACCGCGAGCCCGACGGCGAGCAGAAGGAAGATCACGAAGTGAACTGCGGCAGAGACAATATAGGCCTTACTCCATGAGAGGTGTTGCTCCATAGATCTATCCCTTCTGTTCTGCAGCAATCGAGAGCCGTTTTACCCCCGCTCCTTTGAGCATATCCATCACGGCAACCACCTGACCGTGTGCCGTGCGCTTGTCCGCCTGCAGGACGACCGCCGCATTCGGGTTCTCCTCCATGTGGCGTTTCATGATCGCCGCCGACTCCGTGATGCTCACGGGATTGTTGTCAATCGTGATATGTCCCTGCTCGTCGATCGTCATAATGATCGGGAGCTGTGCCGGAGCAGTCGCGCTCTGCGCCTGCGGCAGCTGGACGGCGAGTGCCTTCTGTGCGACCGTCTGCAGGCTGTTCATCATGAAGAAAACAAGCAGGAAGAAGATGATGTCGATCATCGGGATAATCATGAACTCCGGCTTTTTCTTCATGCGTTGATTGCTAAAATTCATTACGCATCCCAGCTTTCTTTCTTTGCCGTGACGATCGTCGCGCAGAGACGCTCCGTATCCGTCACAATCGTATCGAGCTGATGACTAAAGTAGGTGTAGACGCAGAATGCAATGATCGCAACGCAGAGACCCGATGCCGTCGCGACAAGAGCCTCACCGACACCGCCCGTGATTGCTGCAGCACCGCCGCCCGCATCAAGCACGCTGAACGTCTGGATCATACCCGTGACCGTGCCGAGCAGACCAAGCAGCGGGGCAATCGTGACAATCGCGCTCAGATAGTCGAGATAGCGGCGGAAGTTGATCGCCTCCATCGACATACGGTCGGAGAACGAGCCCTTCATCGACGTCTCCGTGGATGCGTTCTCCATACCGCTCTCAATGATGCGGCTGATGGCGGAGGGGAACTCCTTGCAGAGTTTGCCGACCGTGTCAAAGTCCTTCTGCATGGCGGCGTGATAGACCCCGTGGAAGAACACACGCGAACCCTTGCGGTTGATGCGGTAGTAGTAGAACCGCTCCACCGCAATCGCGAGCGTGATGAGCGAGAGAATCAGAAGGGGGTACATGACGAATCCGCCGCTGTGAAAGAGGTGGACTGCGCTTTCAAAACCTGACATAAGTTGAACTCCTTTGTATAGATTAGAACATCATGCGCATACCGAAGCGGTAGACGCGCCCTGCCATACCGAGGTATGGGTCATATTGGTTGAACAGATTCGTGATGCCGGCGTAGAGCGTGAGGAAGTGGTGGTAGTCCTTCTCGATCATGAGATTCCACAGACCGTAGTTCTTTTTCACGGGCGATTTTTCTCGCGAGTGAAGCCATGTTCGATGTCGCCTTTCATGTATTTTTTTCTGCATCGGCTTGATTTTCGAATAGGTAGTAGGTTTTCCCTGCATCACTTTCCTCACCAGGGAAAGTGTAGTATCTGCCAATGGTTGAACCATCCTTTCCAATGATACGACCCGTTGCAATACGGTCACGAATATCAAGATAGTTCCTCGTGTAGTCGCCCCAGAGGGTTGCACGCCAGCCGTTCTTGCGGTCATGATAGGTCATTGTAAGGTTGAACATATGACGTCCGCGCCCTTCAAGGCGATTGCCTGTCTGACGGTCATAGGCATCGAGATAGGTATAGCCTGCCTTGATTGTGAAATCTCTCGCCACCTCATGTGTCACTTCGGCTTCGATTCCTTGCGTACGCGCCTTGGCAATATTTTTTTGTAGGTATAGACATCGTCCATAGAAGGAACACCCTTCACATAGTCTGTCTGATCGTATATGATGTTATCCTTATCACTCCACGTACCTGCGTTTCGTAAATCGCGCACGACATCATCGTAATCGTAAGCCGTACCCGACCAAGGGTCTTCCTTGGGATAGCGCATGAAATAATCATAATGTGTGAAGCCATTCAGATTCTTGGACTCTTTCTCTCCTGTATACATGATCTGCATATAGTCTTTGAAATCGTTACGGAAGAGTGTGAGTTTTGCGCTGGTTTTTTTGTCAAAATCCTTTTCAACGGAGACATCCATGTTGAGTGCCTTCTCGGGCTTCAGTTCGGGGTTGCCCTCAAATAACCATCCATTACGGAATGGTGGTTTTTGATTCAGAGATGGCTCATACATTTCCCAGTCGTGGTAGAGTTCAGCAAGACCACCTGTGGCAAAGCTTGTTCCAATGTTCGTCTTGAAACGGACATTGCTGCGTGCCTTATATGTTGCACCGATGGATGGAGAGACATTCACTCCGAAATGACTGTGATTCGTATAACGTAGGGCAGGAATGACAAGCAGCTTTTTGCCGACCTGCCAGTCATCCATTGCGTAGGCGCTATAGTAGGTCAGTGAGGCATCATATACGGTTCCCTTTGCGGTCACTTTAGTTGGATCGGATGGATCAGATGGATTTGGACGGACATAGAGTCTTTCAACCTCGCGTCCATTTTGTCCAGGTACTTTGATACGTGTTCCTTCACCTTCTTCATCGTGATAATCAGCGCCAATGGTAACATAATGTTTATTATGCGCCATCATACCGACAGAGGCCTCCAGTACGCGATCCTTTCGATTTAGATAGTCAAAATAGGAATGCTTATAGGGGAGTCTTGGATTTAACGCTCGTGCATAAAAAGTCAACGTCGGAATCATATTCTGTCGAATAAGCACGCATGCGGAAATCGGCACGACTCGTTTGTTTTTTTCCAGTCGATACTGAGATTATCACGAGAAGCGTCCTCATGTGCATTCATTGTGAACATACTACCGAGCGGCGTGTTTTTTTCCAAGTCCTCGTTTAACCGATCCGCAGAGATGGTAATCGTCTCGTCCTTGCCAATATTGAATTCGACACGCGCACTCATTGGATTTCGCTTGCCATAGTATTGCATGGATGAGCCGTCATTGTCGTAGAGGAAGGGCGCGGTCTTGCTCCAGCCGTAGGAGAAGTCCATATAGGTGCCATTCCCAAGGTCACCCGTGGAGTAGCCGATGCTGTGGTTATACTGGCTGCCGCCCGCATCGATCCACGAACCTTCTGTTGTGAGACGAACGCCCCTGCCGATGCGAGACCTTCGTGATGATGTTGATGACGCCGCCGATGGCATCTGCACCGTAACGGGTTGTTCCCGATCCACGGATGATCTCGATGTGATCCACATCGTCGAGTCCGAGACGGTTCACCTCGTCCGTTGCACCGTAGAACTTGCTCAGTCCTCCTGCGAGTCTGCGCCCGTCGACGAGGATGAGCGTGTGGCGCGGCTCGGCACCGCGGATGCCGACGGTCTTACGCCCCATGTTGTCCGTGCCCATCTGGATGTCCTGCTCCGCTGCGAGTGCGTCCGAGAGCGTGCGTGCACCCTTGCGGTCAAGATCGGCACGGGAGATGATCGTTTTTGTCTCAGGGAGCTTCCTTGAGCATCTCTTTATCGAAGTCCACCTCCACGTGGATATCTTCGGTTGAGACTTTTGACTTATCCCCCTGAAACGTCCTCTGCTGCGTATCCGTGCGGCGCACCAATGCAAGCGAGTACAGCAGCGGTCAGAAGTGCATATCGTCCATGACGCAATTTTTCCTTTGAATGACATACCTTGAAAATCCTTTCCTGTAGAGATGAAAAAAATAATAAATAATGAGCACGATAATCATTATATTAAAAAAACATATAGATGTCAAGAGTAACATTCATTGTCAAAAGCTCTGTTTTGACAATGCGAACTTTTTTATTATACTGAAAGAGTTGAGAAGGGAGCGATTCGTTTCTTTTTTTCCAACCATATACATATGAGAGGGGGTGAATGTTTGTTATTCGATCGTATCTTACGTTTTTTTCATTGTGCTCATCATGGCGATTGTCGGCGGAACTCTGTTTGAGCTTGCGATTCCGACGGTGAGCGGCTATTTCGCGGCATCGTTCTGGCATGTCGAACTCGGCGTGCTTGGGCTCTCGCCGGCGGGACTTCTCTGCATTCTCATCGGTACTGCTATCGGCGGCGTGGTCGGCTATCCGCTCGCGCCGTTCTTCACAGGACGTCTCAGACGTTTCTCCGTGTGGGTGGAGGGGCAGCTTGGCAAGATGCCGACGCGGGATGTGATCGCAGGGGCAATCGGACTTTTTATTGGACTCATCATTGCGCGTCTCCTCGGTGACGCGTTTTCTATGATACCGATTGTCGGCGACTATATTCCCATCGTGTTCAGCATTGTGCTTGGCTATCTCGGTGTTCATATCATGGTACGAAAGCAGGAGGAGCTGGCGGCAGTCTTTGACTTTATCCCGCGTTTCCTGCGCGATATGTCGCGCGCTCGTGAGGGGCGTGTCTCCACGCAGACGGCGGGATCCTCCGCGCAGTCGGATCGGCAGTACAAGCTGCTCGATACGAGTGTCATCATTGACGGGCGCATCGCGGATATCTGTGAGACGGGATTTCTTGAGGGGACGCTGCTCATTCCGGTGTTTGTTCTTGAGGAGCTGCAGCATATTGCAGACTCGCCGGATTCTCTAAAGCGCGTGCGCGGACGCAGAGGGCTTGACATTCTGCAAAAGATTCGCAAGGAGTCGCGCATGAAGGTGGAGGTCACGGAGACGGACTTTGAGGACATCGCAGAGGTGGACTCGAAGCTCCTGCAGCTGGCGCAGGAGGTCGGCGGCAAGATCATCACGAACGATTTCAACTTGAACAAAGTTGCACAGCTGCGCGGTGTTCCCGTGCTGAACATCAACGCGCTCTCGAATGCGGTGAAGCCGGTCGCGATCCCCGGCGATCTCATGACGGTGCAGATTGTCCGTCCGGGCAAGGAGCACGGGCAGGGGCTCGCGTATCTCGATGACGGCACGATGATCGTTGTGGACGGCGGGTTCCGCTGCATGAACGAGGTTGTGTCTGTCGAGGTGACTTCGGCACTGCAGACGGCGGCGGGGCGCATGATCTTTGCAAAGCTGACGCGGTAATCACAGGGCGCAGCAGGAGGGGAATATATGGTTAGTGTTGTCTTCCCTGCGGCGGGGCAGGCACATCGGATGAATGCGGGGCTGAACAAGGTCTTTCTGACACTCGCGGGCAAACCGATGCTCCTGCGGACGCTGCTCACGTTTTCCAAGGTGTCCGAGGTCGGTGAGCTGATCGTTGCCGTCGGTGCGGATGAGGTCGATGCTGTGAAGGGGCTTCTCAGCCGTGTGAAGGGGCTTGCTCCGTGGCAGGTGGTTGAGGGCGGCTCCGAGCGGCAGTACTCGATCCGCAACGGACTTGCCGTTGTCTCGGAGGAGGCGGACATTGTGCTCGTGCACGATGCGGCACGTCCGCTGATCCGCCGCGAGACGATCGAGGAGCTCATCCGCGTGGTACGTGCGGAGGGGGCGGCGATTGTCGCCGTACCTGAGAAGAATACGATCAAGATTGCCTCGGAGGACAATATTGTCGTGTCGACGCCGCCGCGCAGTACGCTGTGGCAGGTGCAGACCCCGCAGGGGTTTCGCAAGGAGATCCTGCGCGAGGCGAACCGTCGGGCAGATGAGGATGGTTTTCTCGGGACAGACGATGCGAGCCTTGTGGAGCGCATCGGTGTTCCCGTGCACATTGTTAAGGGTGAGTACAGCAATATCAAGGTGACGACGCCCGAGGACATGGTCGTCGCGGAGGCAATCCTGCGCAACGATATGGGCGCAGGTGAGTTGATGAAGACGGCTGTGCATGAGGCAAAGCGTCTCCTCGGGGGTGTCGTGCGGCGGCGGAAGGGAGAAGGCGAATGACGCGGTTTGGCATGGGCTATGATGTGCACCGTCTGGTCGAGGGGCGAAAGCTGATCCTTGGTGGTGTGGATGTGCCGTATGAAAAGGGGCTGCTCGGACATTCGGATGCGGATGTGCTGCTGCATGCCCTCTCGGATGCGATTCTCGGTGCGGCGGCACTCGGGGACATCGGGACGCATTTTCCGGATACGGATGAGCGTTTTCAGGGTGCGGACAGCGGCAAACTCCTTGCGGAGGTCGTTCGTCTCGTGCGTGCGGAGGGCTATACCATCGGCAATGTGGATGCGACGATTGTAGCCCAGGCACCGAAGCTGCTGCCGCATATCCCTCGGATGCGTGAGAATATTGCGCGTCTGCTCGGTGTGGCGGTCGGCGATGTCAATGTCAAGGCGACGACGGAGGAGCGGCTCGGGTTCACGGGCAGCGGTGAAGGGATGTCTGCTTATGCCGTTGCGGGCATAGAGCGCGTATAATATAGGAGGTAGTAACGTGGCAAATCAGCTCAAAGAACTCTTGGGAATCGAGGTTCCTATCCTGCAGGGGGGCATGGCGTGGATCTCGGAGGCGAATCTCGCGTCTGCGGTGTCGAATGCGGGCGGTGCGGGCATCATCTCGACGGGTGGGCGTACGACGGAGTACACGCGCGATGAGATTCGCCGCTGCCGTACGCTGACGGATCGTCCGTTTGGTGTCAATGTAATGCTTATGGCACCGAACAAGGACGAGATTGTGGATGTGATCTGCGAGGAAAAAGCCGGCGTTCGTGACGCTCGGTGCGGGCAATCCCGTTCCGTACTTTGAAAAGCTCCATGCGGCAGGCGTGAAGGTCATCCCCGTTGTGCCGAGCGTGAAGCTTGCAAAGCGTGTGGAGGAAAAGGGCGCGGATGCGATTGTCGTGGAGGGCATGGAGGCAGGCGGTCACATCGGCGTGCTCTCGACTCTGCCGCTGATGGAGCAGGTCATCCCCGAGGTAAAGCTCCCTGTCGTTATGGCGGGCGGATTCGGCGACGGTCGCGGGCTTGCGGCGGCACTTCTCATGGGTGCAGCGGGGATCCAGATGGGGACGCGTTTCCTCGTTGCCGAGGAGTGCGTTGTGCATGAGAATATGAAAGCAAAGCTGATCGAGGCAGTGGATACGGACACGATTGTCACGGGCTTCACGATTGGCGGCTCGGTGCGTGGTGTCAAGAACAAGTTTGCGGAGGACTTTGTCGCGCTCGAACTCTCAGGCAAGGCGACCAAGCAGGAACTGCTCGACCGTGCGACGGGCACGAACAAGCTCGCTGCCGTGGACGGCGATGTCGTGAACGGCATGGTGCAGGCGGGCGAGACGCTGACACTCCTGCGTGAGATCGAGCCGGTTAAGGTGATTGTGGATCGCATTGTGCGCGAGGCGCGTGAGGTGCTTGCGCGTGCCGCGAAGATTGAAGTTTAAGGGGTAAATCAGGGGAATGGGAACCGACGAACTGACACGGATTCATGAGCTCGCGAAGCGCGTCACGCTTCTCGAAAAGATGGCGCTGCGTCAGCAGAGTCGCATTGATGAACTGGTTGAGCGACTGGAGGCGGCAGAGCAGCGTGCGGGTGGAATACCGCCGCGCAGGGGAGGCGCAGAAGGAGCCCTCTGATAATCCTGCGGCTGAGGGCGAACGCCGCCGCACAGCGTGCTGTCCCATCGGTGAGCGATCTCCTCGATGAGGAGATGAAGCGCGACCTCTCGCGTGCATATACAGGAGCCGCTGCGCCGTCGCCGAATTCCTCGGCAGCGGGGCAGTCGTCCAAGCCGATGAATGCGATGGAGCGGGCGGCCGGAAGCTATGCGCGTGCGACGGGAGGCAAGGAAGCAACGCCGAGTGACCGTGCAAAAACAGGATGAAGCCGCACGAAAAAAAGCCGCCGATGCGGCGGCTTCGCTGGAACAGATTCCTGTCCCGGAGCTGCGTGAGCGAACCCCTGCCGAACGTGCGGCAGACTATGTACGCGACTATAATGCGCTCTACGATGTCATGGGGACGATGTTCCAAAAGAAGAAGGCGCAGGACGACTTCATCAAGCTCTACGAAGTGCAGGGGATGCGCTGCACGAATATGCAGCTGCGTCTCAGCCGTCCCTGAGCTTGAACCGCGCTTTGTTGCAGTGACACCGACGCGCGATGCAGACTTCTGGGGGATGCCGCTCGGCAACAACCTCTTTGCCGTCGTGCCCAATCCCTTCCTCGTCTACGGAGAGGAGATGCACACAGCGGGCGGCATGCGCGAGGCGTTCAACTCGAACTATCGCGCGGGGAATACCTACGGCCGCTTCACCGTCAAGGAAACGGCAACCTTCCAGTTTGGCACCATCGGCAAGGTGTTCAAGAAGGGACAGCTTGAGGCAGAGCTATAATCAACAATCCTCGTATGAGCCTGATTTCTGCTCATACGAGGATTGTTTTTATCTCAAGCTGTCGTATCCCATCGATAGTGAAAAGGTGTCTGTTCGGTTCTTGAGACGGTCTTTTTATACTTTGGTCATTCATGCAATATACACCTCCGTATAGCGATGAATGTATTTGTAGACGCGAAGCTGACGTGCGTAATCAATTAGCTTGTCTATTTTGCGGTTCTTCCTGTCATTCATGTAGGCTTTGAATACTTCAAGAGCTGCGTCAATTCCTATGCGGGATAGATAACGGAACATATCACAGACCACGCGTTCGCGATCATAGATCCGAATTTCGTGATTTTCCTCGATAACGCATTCCATACCAAGATGTATTATTTTTTCGTCGGCAAAAAACAGTTCCATGCGAGGATAGTCAGGGAGTGATCGGCGGCGTGCTCCCCTGCTGGAAAGTGTCAGTTGGATGGAGGCGGGGATTATTGTGGTTAGGTTGTAATAACTGGCGGCTGTGATCATACTGATGATTCCCTCCGGAAATATTTCCTGTGCAAGAATCATGTCGTTATCCGGAAAAATTCGTATGAGTGTAGTGGTAGATGCCCTTTCGCGTTCGTATTAACTGTTTCGTGTTTAGAAGTTGACGAAACTCGTGTTCTGTCATGTGCTGAAGCAGATTTTGTTTTTCGCCAAAACACATTGTCAGCAGGTGGTGGCTTCATTTTCACTGTAAATTTCACCTCCGATGTTGTTCTAGGGAATCGCTGATAAAATGAAGTCTGTCAGATTGGTGTAGCTGAATTTATCAGTGTTTCCCTATGACTATTATACACAAAATCCGATTTTATACATATAAATTTTTTTATATGTATAAAATCGGATTTTCTAGATGTTTGGGAATCGCTGATAAAAATAGATCCTCAGATTGGCGCAGCTGAATTTATCAGTGCTTCCTTTACCTGTCGTCCTGCGCCCGCGCCGTCGATGGCGACGGCGACGCCGGTCTCGGTGAAGGTTTTCATGTCGTTCACGACGTGGAGGGCGGCGCGTACGATATCAAGGGCAAGTAGTCCTTCGATGCCGGCGGTCAGCTCTGCGTCGATGGTGAGCATATCTGAGAGAACATGGAGGATGTAGGGGGCGAGGGCGGGAGATTTTTTTCTTCTGTCTTGTGTGCGATGTCATCGGTCTGCGTGTCACCGGGGAGGATGAGACTGCCGCCCGCCGCTGCGCCGTGCAGGGGCATCGGTGATGGGCGTGCAGTCCTCTTGTTCGTATGCTCCGAGAATAAGGAGGGGATGCGTGCGTGCGAGCTGGTATGCGACTGCATATGCCTCTTTGCTATCGTTTGAGGTGAGGATATGGACGGGGATACCGTGTGCATCCGTCAGAGCATTGAGGATGCGCATGAGGTCGGCGGGAAGTCCTTTTTTCTCTGTGATCAGGAGGAGTGCCGCCTGTGTGTTGATGGGGGGGCATTCGCGGTGCATCACACCCGCGAGCTGTACGGCAATCCACTCAAGGTAGCCGAGGCTGTGGATGGGCTTTGCGAGGTTGTCGAGGCGGTATTGACAGGCAGACATAGAGGATTGGTTGGGAGGGGGAGGCATTGCATTACGGCATATTAGCTTCCCCCGTCGCAACGGGGGAAGTGGCGAGCAAAGCGAGCCAATAGGGGGGCGGTGGATCGCCTCCTCCGGCGAAGTATCTATTGTCTCCCATACCTTTAGCATCTGTCCGAGCATACGAAGCACAATCGATGAGCCTGCCGCCTCACTCAGACGGATGTCGAGGCGGAGCATGGGGGTGAGCCCGAGATGGCGCAGCGCGTGCGGGTGGGAGTGCTCCGTCAGCGAGGAATGCGAGGCGAGGAGGTAATGCACGCAGTTCGGCGCAAGGGCGTGTGCAACGAGTGCCGCAGAGGTCGTGTTTGCCCCATCGAGGATGACGAGCATCCGCCGTGCGGCCGCGCCGAGGATCAGTCCTGCAATGCAGCCAAGTTCAAATCCTCCGACCTTTGCGAGCACATCCAGACCGTCGTGCGGGTTGGGGCGATTGACATCGAGGGCGCGTCGGACGATTTCGACCTTATGCGCGAGACGCGCGTCGGAGATATTCGCGCCGCGTCCCGTGACCTCCTCGGGGGGCAGTCTGAGGAATGCTGCGACCATCGACGCACTCGATGTTGTGTTGGAAATGCCCATCTCACCGGGCAGGGATGCAGCGGTCTCCACGATTGGCACAGTCATTTGCGATTGCAATGCCCGTTTCAATGGACTGGATTGCCTGTACGCGTGTCATAGCAGGCCCTTTGGTCATGTTTGCCGTACCGCGTGCAATGCTGTGATGTAAAAGTCCCGGTATGTCTGTGTGCTCCGTATTCACACCAAGGTCGGCAACGATAAGGTTTGCATTCGCATAGTTTGCGGCGGCGTTTGCCGCACCGCCGCGTGCGATGAGATAGTTGCACATCATGTTCAACGTGGTCTCGGGTGGGTAGGCACTGACGCTCTCGGCGGCGACACCGTGGTCGGCGCACGAGATGATGACGCTCGTCTGCGGCGGTGCGGGGTGGCGTTCGCCCATGATGTTGATATAGCGGAGAAGCACATCGTTCAGCCGACCAAAGTCCATGTTGCTCTGAGATATCATGGATCTATTGATTTCGGCAGAAAGATCTGTGACGGGGGTTGTGATCTCAGAAATTGTGCGTTCGAGAAGATTCATGCGCGTGCCTTTTTCCTTTTTCGATGCGTTTCAGGGAGAGCCCGATGCGGCCGCGTGCCTCGTCAATGCTGATAATCATAACGTCGAGGGAGTCGCCGACGGAGAGTACGTCGAGCGGATGGCGCACGCGGCGGTGGCTCATCTCGGAGATATGGAGAAGCCCCGCCTGTTTCAGCCCGATGTCAATGAATGCGCCGAAGTCCGTGATGTTGCGTACTGTTCCTTTGAGGACGGTGCCAACGGCGAGGTCGGAGAGCTTTACAATGTTCTGCCGTGTGAGCGGCGCGGGCAGATCCTCACGCGGGTCGCGCCCGGGGCGTGCGATTGCCTTCAATATATCCGTGACGGTCGGAATGCCCGCACCGAGTTTTTTTGCGAGCGATGCCGGCTGCGTCTGTGCTGTTTTGAGCGCAAGCGCGGGGAGATTTGTACGGTCACGCAGATCGTCCTCACTGACACCGAGCTCCGCAAGGATGGAGCGTGCAAGCTCGTAGGACTCGGGATGAATAGCGGTGTCGTCCAGCGGTGTTACGCCCTCGTGGATGCGCAGAAGCCCGCGCACTGTGTAAAGGCGGCATCGCCGAGGCGGGCGACCTTTCGGAGTGTCTTGCGGCTTGTGAAGCGTCCGTGCTCGTTGCGATAGGCGACGATGTTTTTTTGCAATCGTCGCGTTGATGCCCGCAATGCGGTTCAGCAGGGCGGGGGAGGCGGTGTTGAGGTCAACGCCGACATGGTTCACTGCGTCCTCGACGGTAGCGTCCAGCGTCTCCTTGAGCTGCTTTTGGCTGACATCGTGCTGATACTGTCCGACACCGATTGCCTGTGGGTCGATCTTGACAAGCTCTGCGAGCGGATCCTGCACGCGCCGTGCGATGGAGACTGCACCGCGAATCGTGACATCGTAGTCGGGCAGCTCATCCTTTGCGAGTTGGGAGGCGGAGTAGACGGAGGCACCCGCCTCGTTCGTGATGAGATAGTGAACGGTATCGAGGCTGTTCTCACGGATCAGTGTGGCGACGAATTGCTCTGTTTCGTAGGAAGCAGTGCCGTTGCCGATCGAGATGAGCGTGACTCCGTGCGTCTTGATGAGCTTCAGCAGTGCCTGTGCCGCCGATCTGCGTTCGCCGTCGCTTCGTGTCACATGGATCACGCCACTCGCAAGGACGTTGCCCGTTGCGTCGACGAGTGCCATTTTGCAGCCCGTGCGATAGCCGGGGTCAAGCCCGAGAACGGTATGCCCTGCGAGCGGCGGCTGCAGGAGGAGCTGACGAAGGTTGTGTCCGAACACGGTGATCGCCTTTTCCTCGGCGGCTTCGGTCAGGCGGGTGCGCAGCTCGCGCTCAAGTGCGGGGACGAGCAGACGCTTGTAGCCGTCCTCAATCGCCGTACGGAGTTCTCCCTCGAAAATGGAGGGACGCGCATAGATGCGTTTATAGATCCAGTCGGTATTTGCTTCGTGGTCGACTGCGATGCGGATGGAGAGACAGCCCTTTTTCTCACCGCGATTGACGGCGAGAATCCGATGTGAGGGAAGTGTGCGGACGGGCTCGTTGTAGCCGTCGTACATCTGAAAGACCTGTGCATCCTCGGCATCGGCATTGAGGCTTGTTTCAAGTACAGCAGTTTTCCAGAATGTCTCACGCATAAGACGGCGCAGTTCTGCCTCGTCCATGACCGTCTCGGCGAGGATGTCGCGTGCTCCGGCAAGTGCATCGGCGGCCGTCGGGACTTCCTTTTCTGCATTTACATACGGTGCAGCGGCTTCCTCGGGCGAGCCTTTGGTCTCTCGTTGGAGCAGTATCGCGTTTGCAAGGTTCTCCAGTCCCCGCTCACGCGCCATGGAGGCACGTGTGCGTTTTTTCTGCTTGTAGGGACGGTAGAGATCCTCAAGTGTCTGGAGTTTTTCGGCGGATTCGATTTCTGTGCGCAGCTCGTCTGTCAGCTTACCCTGCTCCTCGATGCGCGCAAGGATTTCCTCCTGCCGCTTGACAAGGCTGCGCAGGTAGGTGAGACGTGCCTCCACCTGGCGCAGCATCTCGTCCTCAAGGGGAGCCGGTTGCCTCTTTGCGGTAACGGGCGATGAACGGAATTGTGTTGCCGTCGTCGAGGAGCGTGATGACGGATTCGACCTGCTGCGGACGGATGGAGAGTTCGCTCGCAATCGCGGCGGGAATATCGGAGATGCGCATGAAACCAAACCTTTCTTTTCGATGGAATGTTTTCCATTATACCATGATTTTCGTGCCGTGCAAAAGATATCATTGATTCTTATAACGGGACTATTGACAGGAGTTTTCGGATAGAGTATTATAATACATAAATAATAATGATTTTAGATTTGATAGAAAAGAAATGTAGGAATAATTATGCGAGAACATACGATGCTGACACTGGGCGAGGTGACGGATATCCTCCGTCAGAACAAAAAAAGGTGACACCGCAGCGCCTTGCCGTCTATGCCGCACTTGCTGCGACGACGGAACATCCGACGGCAGAGACGCTCTACAAGGAGCTGCGTCCAAACTATCCGACGATGAGCCTTGCCACGGTCTATAAGTCTCTTGATGCGTTCTGTGAGATCGGCATTGTGCGTGAGCTGAATGTTGGTGAGGAGGCATTTCGTTACGATGCGGACATCTCTGCGCACCCGCATGTACGCTGCATAGCCTGTGACAGGGTAGCAGACGTTCCCATTGCCTCGCTTCCGTCCCTTGACAAGAATGTTGCGTCCGTGACGGGCTATCGGATTGTTTCGCAGCAGATGTATTTCTTCGGTTATTGTCCGGACTGTCAGAAAAACGAGTGTCGAATCGGCTTCGTAAACAGTGGCTCTGTGGAACAGGTTCGTCTGATTGGATGAACCTGTTTTTTTATGGGAGGAAGGTCGTCCTCTTTTTTTGCATGAAAAAGAAAAAAATTGTTTTTATATACTATGTAAAAAGTCCTGCACCGAAATTTTTGGGTGATGTGACTTGTGAGCAGGAGCTTTCTTTTTCGTCACATTTCTGCAAAAATAATGTCACTTTTTGCATTTGTATTGTTTTTATCTGTTTTGAGTCAATATAATGACGGAGTGCTTCTAAGATGTTTTTTTGAATTTTTGTTTTTAACGATATTTTTTTCTTTTTGCAAATTTTTTTCTTGACTTAATTCACATATAGTGAGAGAATGATGAAAAAATACTAGGCCCATCATCCTAAGATGAATGATTCATTATTCCTTAGAAATGTAGAACAGAGTTGCATACTTATTTCAAATTATGCCGTTATGGAGGGACTGTGGACTCATGAGCCGATATCGATATGAAACGGCTTTCCTGCTGTGCATGTTTGCGGGAGCACTGCCGAGCGTCGTTTTTGCGCAGACAACGCCGTCATGGGTGTATGATGCGGTGAATCATCTGGAAGAGGAAGGCTATATCGATCTCGGCGGGCGGGAAGCCGCAAGCATTCCGCACGATGATCTGACAAAGATTGTGGCACAGGGGCTGCATGAGATCGACCGCATCCAGCAGGGGACACTGGCGGATGAGTACGGACGAATCACGAGCCTTGCTGTGCGAGATGAGGTGCATATGAAGCTCTATCGGGAGCAGGAGCGGTATGCGCTGAAAGCCTATGAAGCAGCGCAGACAGACGCGCGAAAGGCCGAAGAACTGCTCGCGCGCCAATCTATGCGCGGGGAGAATCGCCTTGAGGTCATGCAGCCCCTGCAGGAGCGTGCAACTGCCGCAAGCCGCCGACTCCAATTCTCAGCACGCGACTATGCACTTGCAAAGACGCGCCGTCAAAAGCGGGAGCTTGCTCTAGCGAAGGTGCGCGAGCGTCAGCAGATGATCTTCACATCCCTGACGGGGGAGGGCGGCGGCGATTCCTCCATATCTGCTGAGCCACTGGTCGATCCGCAGGTTCTTGCGCTTGCCGCGCGTTTGCGTTCTGCATTCATTGAGGATTTGGCAGAGACCGGCTATACGGATCGGGAGAATGCCGAGGAGCAGCTCTATGCATCGGTGCTTCTGCCCGAAGCCAAGGTTCCGCGCGTGAAGGTCGATGCCGAGGTGCGAATTGATGCCTCCCGCTCTGCGGGACTTGAGCGCGGGGACAGCCGTTCTCGTATGCGAGCCCGCATCTATCCGGACTATGACATTGACGGGAACTGGCACGCCGCAGGGATGGTCGAGTACGAAAAGCGGCTGACGGGCGGCGGAGGCGATAAGGATGGACGGCTGAAGCTGGACCGTTACTATTTGACGGGAAAAACTGGGCGCTGTTCAAACAACCCTCGGTGTATTTGGTGCAACGATGGCAGAGGGGAATATCTACGACAGCAAGTTCCGTGGCGTACGATTTTCGACGGGAGCACCCATTACCTATGCGGCGGAATACGGACGGATTGACCGTGCACGCACAGTCGCGAATCTGACCGCCTCCTACGATGCGAAAACCTACAAGGCGGAGGCGGGGATGTACCGCTTTGACAAGATCGGCAATGCGACACGCAATATCTATATGCTGAACTATCGAAAGCCAATCGGTGCATTCGACTTTGGTGCGATGCTCCTGCATGGCAGAGATCACGCGGCCGGTAATGGAACGGGGTATGTTTTTAGCTTGGAGCGCGGCGGTGCGAGCGCATGGCGACCGGGATCTTCCTCCTATTTTTCTGAAGTATTATCGTCAGCCGAGTTCCACGTACGTGAGCCATACGATGAACGGCGCGGCAGACTATATGAGCTATGACGCTGCGCTCAGAGGTCCAGTGCGCGGAGGATTCCGTGGCTGGGGTGTAGGGTGGTCGTATACGGTGAAAAAAGATCTGAACTTCTCTATTGAGTATTTTCATCTGTGGGATCTGCAGACGCACGAGCGGAGCAGGACACTCTGGGGAGCACTGACGGGATATTTCAAAAATTATGAGGATTGATAAGTGAAGGAGGTACATGAAAGATGTTGGAGCGACTGGAACGGGGCAGCGAAAAACTGGCCGTTGTAGGACTGGGCTATGTCGGTCTGCCTCTGGCGGCAGCCTTTTCCAAGCATTTTTTTCAGTCATCGGGTATGATTACAATGCGGACAAGATTGCCGCATACCGTAAGGGCAGGGATCTCACCGGAGAGCTTGGCGCGCAGGGATTGTGCGAGACGAGGATTGACTTCACGTCGAACGAGGAGCGTATCCATGAGGCATCCTTCATCGTCGTCGCCGTGCCGACACCGATCAATGGTGACAAGACACCTGATCTTGAGCCGCTGAAGGAAGCGACGCGTACGGTAGGACGCAATCTGCGGCGCGGCAGCATCGTGGTCTACGAGTCTACGGTCTATCCAGGTGTGACGGAGGATATCTGCTGTCCTCTCCTCGCGGAGGTTTCGGGACTGCGTGCGGGCGTGGATTTCAAGGTGGGCTACTCGCCGGAGCGGATCAATCCGGGCGACCGCGTGAACCGTCTTGAAAATATCGTAAAGATCGTCTCGGGCATGGACGTGGATACGCTGAATGATGTTGCGGATGTCTACGGGCGGATTATCCGTCAGCTTTATCGCGCTTCGTGTATCCGAGTGGCGGAGGCGGCGAAGGTGGCGGAGAATGCCCAGCGGGACATCAACATTGCCTTTATGAACGAGCTTGCGATGGTGTTTCATCGGATGGACATCGACACTGGGGAGGTTGTCGCAGCGATGAACACGAAGTGGAATGCACTCGGCTTCCGCCCCGGGCTCGTCGGCGGACACTGCATCGGTGTGGATCCGTACTACTTTATCTATCAGGCGCAGAACCTCGGCTATCACTCGCAGCTGATCTCGACGGGGCGGCGCATCAATGACGACATGAGCAGCTACATTGCACAGACGGTTGTGCGCGAACTTGTCCGGGCAAAGGTGGATCTTGCCGAGGCTCGTGTCTATCTTATGGGGATGACGTTCAAGGAGAATTGCCCCGATACGCGCAACTCACGCGCAGCAGAGGTCTATCACAGGCTTGCGGAGTACAATCTAAATCTGTGGGCGGTCGATCCGCGCGTGGATGACGAGGCATTTCACGATGAATACGGTTTTGATCTTACGGATCAGGATGCGGTGCGTGATGCGGACTGCATTGTCTATCTCGTGGCACATGATGAGTTCCGCAGTATGACATGGAGTGAGCAGAGCAGGCTGTTCCGCGCGGACGGTCCGCATCTCATCATTGATGTGAAGGGGCTTTTTCGCGTGAGGAAACCGTACGCGAGGGCTTTCAATACTGGAGCCTTTGAGGAAAGGGGCTGCGGATGAATTATCGTAAGCTGGGGAGCTTTGTACTCCTTGGACTTCTTGTCGTCTGCGGCATATGGATCCTCCTTCGGGACTATGTGATTGAGAAGGCGGATTCGCAGGCAGAGCTGACGGATCTCAGCGCGTCCTATACGGCATCCGAGGAGATTGCCGCTGCCGCGCAGCGACTGGCGGATGGAGAGAAGCCGGCGGAGGTTGTGACGCGGCTTCTGGATGACAGCGCACGCGTCGCCATCGTATTCGATGGCCTGCCGGAGCGTCCGCTTGCGGAGCGTCTGCTGGATGTTTTGCAGAAACACAATGCGTCGGCGGTGTTCTTTGTCGAAGGGCAGAATGCAGCAGAGCAGCCGGAGACAATTCGGCGGATCTATGATACCGGGTATGAGATCGGTAACTACACCTTTGTCGGCATCAGCGGTGCAGAAAAAATTCCGACGGAGCGTTTGCTCACAGAGCTTTGCCGCACGCAGCAGGTGGTCGCGACCCTTTCGCCGAAAGCACCGACGCTCTTCCGCGCACCGCGTACGGTATACACGGATCCCCTGCTGCAGGGCAGTAAAGGCGGCGGGGATCGATTATGCTGTCAAGGAAAAATGTACGTCATGCGGCGGGGTCGTTCCAAAATGCAGCGGATGCCGCCGCGTTTGCCGCGACCATACCGCGCGGCAGCATTATATCCATCGCACTGACGCGACCCGTCGATCCGCTTCCGAAGGATACGGGCAAGACGGACGAACGGCCTGCGGTGGACAAGAAGCCGAACATCGAAGACCCGCCCGCCGTACGCAATACACCGCCGCCGCCCGATCCTGCCGATGAGCTGGATTGGCTGCTTACAGCACTTGAGGGTATGGGCATAAAGGCGGTGGATGTTCACGATTTCCGCAAGATCCATTACATACCGTCGATTCCTCCGGCGAATCAAGGTAAATAGAGAGGCAGGTGAGCGTATTTGGCGCAGCAGACAATGGGGGGTCGATGAGCGGCAAAAGCTGAAGCAGCTCGCAGGGCAGGCTTCAGACGGCGTGCAGGATGTCCTGTATGAGGAGAAGCAGGATCGTCGGCTTCTCTCCCATGTGCCGGATTCGACAGGACATCGCAGCAATCACAGCCGCCGCGGGGCTACGGATGAAATAAATACCGAGGACTATGTGCGCTATGAACAGGATGCCAAGAACGGACAGCGGTATCTCGTTGACTACCCGGTCGAGATGCGTCTGCCGGGCGGTGGTCTTCTCACGGGGCGTGCCGTTGACATCTCTACGACGGGGATTCTTGTGCGCATGGATGTCGTCGAGGGACGCCCTGCGCCGACCTTTGACGGCGATGTGAAGCTGACGTTCGAGATCACGCCGGGCTCCATGCCCGAGGGCTATGAGATGAAGGTGAAAAAAACTTCTCGCAACGGTGGCGCGCCGCTTTGAGGTGGAGGCGGGGGTGCTCTACGGGATGGAGTTCAAAAAGAGTCTCGCGGAATATGCCGCCTCTCAGCGGCGCGACTACATGCTGTGGATCGCGTCGTTCTTCCTTGCTGTCATTGCACTCATCATCGTGCTCATGCGTGCGGAGTCCGTGATCTACTTTAAGTTCAACCGATGGCTCTACCTCTACAGCATCATAGCGGCGACATTCCTCCTGACGCGCTATCTCTTCGCGTCCTTCTATCGTCCTGTACGCATTGATCCCGATTTTACGCCGGGCGTGACGATCATCATCCCCTGTTTTGATGAGGAGGACTGGATTCAGCGCACGATTCACAGCTGTATCAATCAGGATTATCCCGTGGACAAACTTGAGGTGATTGTTGTCGACGATCACTCCAATGACCGCTCTGCCGAGCGTGTTACGGAAATTATCGAGCAGCTCAAGGCGGCAGATACGAGTGACAATGCCTATCATGTCTCCGAGCGCATCCGCTTTCTGCAGCAGCCGTTCAATATGGGCAAGCGTGATGCGATGGCACGCGGCGCACGGGAGGCAAAGCACGAGCTGTTGGTCTTTGTGGACTCCGACAGCTTCCTCGATCCCTTTGCTGTACGCAACATCGTCCAGCCCTTTCGGGATAAGGAGATGGGCGGCGTGTCAGGGCGTACGGATGTCGCCAATACCTATACCAATTCCCTGACGAAGATGCAGGCAGTGCGCTACTCGGTTGCCTTTCGCATCATGAAGGCGGCGGAGGGATATTTTGATGCAGCGACCTGTCTCTCAGGACCGCTTTCCTGCTACCGCAAGGATCTCGTGCTGAAGTATCTGGATGACTGGCTGAACCAGACCTTTCTCGGGCAGAAGGCGACGTTCGGAGACGACCGCAGCATGACGAATTTCATCCTGCGCCACCATCGGACGACGTATCAGGACTCTGCCGTCTGCATGACGATTGTGCCGCGCTCCTATAACGTATTCCTGCGTCAGCAGATGCGATGGAAGCGTTCGTGGCTGCGGGGAGTCATTGATTGCCTCCAGATTCATGTGGAAGAAAAGAGCCGTTCATGTCGCTCGGGTTCTATATGGGCGTTCTCGTTCCGATTGCCGCACCGATCATCGTTCTCTACAACTTCCTCTATGTGCCGATTACGCACCGCGTATTTCCGACGAGCTTTATCATCGGCATGATGATGATGGCTCTGCTTATGAGTATGGCGCAGCTTCTGATTCGCCGCAGTACGACGTGGATCTACGCGCTGTGGTTCTGCATCTACTATGAGGCGGTGCTGCTCTGGCAGATGCCTGTTGCATGGGTCACGTTTTTGGAAGACGACATGGGGGACACGCCTCACACAGGCGGATCTGGAGGAACTGAAAAAGAAGCAGGCAAAGCAATCCGTCAACAATGTAGAACCGGGAGGGGCAGGATGAACGAGAAGGAAGCCCCGAAGAATACTCCCGTGGAAATCGGTCACGAGGATTTTACGAGGCGGAAGAACCTTTGGAAAAAAATGCGCGTCTGCGTGCAGTTTACCATCCTGTTTGCGGCAGTCTACGTCATCGTGAATCTCTTTTTCACATTCAAGACGTACATAGCGTTTTCAGACGATGATGTCAGTGCCGAGAATCGCGGCTTTATCGCGCTCTCCTATTTTGGCGTCGACCGTATCGGCGATACGAGCACGCTCATCGGCAAGGAGCAGCTGCGCCGACAGCTCACAGAGCTGCACGATCAGGGCTATGTCACGATCACGCAGAAGGATATCCTCGACTACTATCGTCAGGAGAAACCGCTGCCCCCGCGCTCCCTCTATCTGATGTTCGAGGACGGGCGGCGGGATACGGCGATATTCGCGCAGGAGATCATGGAGGATCTGAACTTCAAGGCGACGATGATGACCTATCCGGAGAAGTTCGCGCATAAGGATCCGAAATTTCTCACGCCGAAGGATCTGCACGAGATGGAGGAATCCTCGTTCTGGGAGATGGGAACGAACGGATACCGTCTGGAATACATCAATGTGTTCGATCGCTACAATAACTTTATCGGGGAAATCGACCCGCTGCGGTTTGACATGGTACGACCTTACCTCGGCCGCCGCTATAATCACTACCTGATGGATTACATTCGCGACAAAGATGATATCCCCATCGAGAGTGAACGTCACATGAAGGAACGCGTCAGCTATGACTACATGCGGCTGCGTGATATCTATGAGAATGAACTCGGCTATGTGCCGCAGACACATGTCCTGATGCATGCGAATACAGGACGTTTCGGCAATCATCCGCTGGTCAGCACGGTCAATGAGCGTTGGATTCGCGATCTCTTTCCGATGAATTTCAATCGTGAGGGCTTTGTGCTCAACGAGCGGGGAAGCAGCCTCTACGATCTCACACGGATGCAGCCGCAGCCGTATTGGCCGATCAATCACTTACTCATGCGGATCAAATACGATACGAATGACGATCTTGTGTTCGTGGAGGGGGAGCAGGAGACCCGCAAGGCGTGGGAGCTGCTGGAAGGCGCGCTGGAAGCGCATGATGAGTCCCTGATCCTCACGACGCTGCCGGAAGGAAACGCACTTGCACGTCTGCGGGAGGGGATGGAGCCGCGGGATCTGCGCTTTGAGGCATACGTCGAGGGCAATGCCTTTGGTGCGCAGCAGGTCTATCTGCGCAGCACACCGGACTGCAGCAATGCGCTCCGCGTGCAGCTGGTCAACAATCAGCTTGTGGTCGAGGAGATCATCGGCGGCACGGAGCGTGTGCTCTATCGGGAGAAGCTGCCCGTCATTCTCGAGGAGACGATTCCATCCGTCGAGGAGGATCGGCGCGACGCGATGGTGCGCGCAAACGAGGCATTTGCACGCTATGCACCGTCGCCCATTGCCGCGCGGGAATACCTTGGTCGCGCCGAGGCATTGCGTGATACGCCTGTTGCGACAGTCGCGGATGGTGCAGAACCGTACGAGGGCACGCAGAGTTTTCATCGGCGCAGCAAACACAGAGTGGTGATCCTCCTGCGCGATGATCTCCTGTCCGTCGAGATCGACGGTCATATAGGCCCACAGGAGCTGCCCGTACGCCTCACGGAGCGGGGCAGTATCTTCCTCGGTGCTTCATGGCAGGGAGCTGCGTGGAGTCAGCGTAATCTCGCGGATGATGTATATGACGGTATCTTTCATAAAGTCCGGCTTCTTGCACATACGGGGCGTGATGCCGGCGAGGAGCGTGTGCTCTATACGAGCGAGTATACGGGTTGGGAAAAGACGAAGAAGAATATGAAAGAGCGATGGGATGCGATCATCGCTTGGTTCTTAGAGTATTTGTAAGGAGAAGACCCTATGCGATCCGGCATGATCTGCCTGTTGTTTGCTGCGAGTGTGCTGCTCGGCGGATGCGTGGAAGCGGAGCCGCTCAGGAGCGGAACACATCCGCCAATCCATCTGACGGTATGGCAAACCTATTGGGATATGGAGGGGGGCAGAAACGACTATGCCGCACTCCGCAAAAAGACGGACGCGATTTCCTGCTTCGCCGTCTCCTATGATGAGAACGATAGCCTCTATGTGCCGGAAGAGGTTCGGGCGATGGTGAAGGAGTATAAGGGAAAAAAAGCTCGACACATACCTGAGTTTTACGAATGATATCATTGGAAAAACGTCGCTCGGAAAAAGGACAGGGAGCTCCTATGGCGTCTGCTCGGTAATGATGCCGCGATGGATCGCACGGTAGAGGGGATCGTTGCACTTGCAGCGTCGTTTGGCGTGCACGGCGTGGAGCTGGACTACGAGAACTTTGCAAAGGACGAGAAGCTGCTGCAGCGTTATCTGGTTTTTACCTATCGCCTTTCGGCGGCGTGTGTGCATCAGGGCTTAAAGCTGCGCATCGTCCTCGAGCCGTCTGTACCCTTTGATGCAGGCTTTGCGAAAGGTCCTGAGTACGTCGTCATGCTCTACAATCTCTATGGAAAACACAGCGGCCCCGGGGCAAAGGCGGACGGTACGTTCATCGAAAAGACACTGACTAAGATGAAGGCTCTGCCCGAAAAACGTGCCGTTGCCTTTGCAACGGGGGGCTCTGGCAGGACTACGGGCTCTTTGGCCTAACGAGTGGGGAGCGGCGTTTTATCACGGCGCGTGAGGCGGTTGACCTTGCACAGAAGTACAACATTACTCCCGAACGGGATGAAGCAAGTGCCGCGCTGCACTTTCGCTTCGAGGCAGACGGTCATGAGACAGAGGTCTGGTATGCGGACAGCGAGACGCTGAATGCCTGGATCACGCTCGCTGCCAATCGCGGCATCTCATCTGTGAGCATATGGCGGCTCGGCGGAAATGTGGAACTTGGACAGGTGCATAACAAATAAAAAGCTTTTCGATGGAAAGGAGGGTGATGATGCGGCATAAGAATGTGGTTTGTATTCTCATCGGCATATTCTGTCTCCTTGGGCTGTGCGCCAATATGCGTGCGGCAGCTGCGGCAGACTATACGGCTCTGCGCGTGGCGAACGGCGGTCGGATTGCACACGCGCAGCGGTTCATTACCTCGGTAAAGCCTGCCGTCATTTTTTTACCTTTGGAGGCTTGTCAAAGCAGGAGGCACTGGATGATATCCTGCATGAGATGAAAGCGCAGGAGATGCGTGGGACGTTCTTTGTCACGGAGCGCGAACTCCAACGCAATGGTGACAATATCGCCCGCATTGTCGCTGCGGGGCAGGATCTCGGTATAGGGACTGCGCCCCGTGGAGGGGGCGGATTTTGCGGACTACTGTGCACAGATCGAGCGCATTCAAACGGAAATTCAGACGTATTACGGTGTGGCGACGAATGTTGTGCGCCAGATGTCGGGGACGGAAGAGGATGTGATAGGCGAGGCTGTTTCTGCGATGGGATGCGTTCTCGTCGGGCAGAGCGTCAATATTGTCCAGTCCAAGCATAAGGACGCACAGAGCGCAGAGGAGGTGATGCCGCAGCTGTTCGGGCGTTGGACGACATCATTGAATCGCGGTGCGATTGTCTATCTGCGCACCGACTTTTACACGCGCCCCTGCACTTGCGGCAGAGATGCTGCATGCGGTGGTGGCGGCAAAGGTGGATAACATCGCCTACACGGGATTTGGTTCTACGAGCGCACAGGCGATGCACGAACGGGAGGCATCGCGCTATGCGATGATCTCGGTTGCAGATGGACTGCGTGATACGGCGGCATGTTATACATATCCCATAGATTTGAGCACACTGCCTGAGGAGATGCGTCCCTACACGCGCTCCCCCTTGCTGGAGGGAAGAGCATTCTCGAAGGAGTTTTTTTCAAACGATACATTGGTGCGCCCGAGGTTGGAGAGAATGACCGTATGCTCGGCTTTTCGCGCAGTGAGATTGCACAGGCGGATCAGACGGGCATTGTCAAAACAGTTGCGGACAATACGGTCTTTCTGACGTTTGACGACTGGGGCAGCGACGACACCATCAATCATCTGCTCTACGTTCTGCGTAAACATGCAGTGCATGGGACATTCTTCGTCATTACATGGAATATCCACAACAACCCGAACCTCCTGCGTGCGATTGCAGCGGAGGGCAATGAGATCGGCAGCCATACGGATGGACATAAGCCGATGACGATTCAGGACGAAAAGGGGCGGCAGATTCCCGTGCAGAATCCGGAGGAGTACAATGAGGACGTGCGCTCCTCCTATGAGAAGCTGGCGGCGACCGTCGGCGATATGAAGCTGCCGTCGGGACGATACGTGCTCACGCGTCTCCTGCGGCCGCCGACGCTTGCCGTCAGCCGTATGGGCGTTGCGGCGATTCTGAACAATGGATTTACCTATGTGGTCAACGGCAGCGGCAGCACGGAGGACTACGATGCTGTTACAATGGAATCCCTCGTCGGCATCATGCACCGTCTGACGCATGAAACAGACGGTTCGGTGAAGCGCGGTGCCATCCTCGTCATGCATATGAGCTCGACTGCTGCGCGGACAGCGGAGGCCCTCGATATTCTCCTCACGGCGAACGACGCACTGCCTGAGGGACATCCCGGCAAGTTCAAGGTTGGACTGCTTGGCGACTATCTCACGGGGGAATATGATCAGACGATGAAGCAGGTGAAGCCCGTCAAGGGCTATGCACTCCACTAAAAAACCCCTTGAACATTTTCGTCAAATGAAAATGTTCAAGGGGTTTTTGTTTGTTTCAGCCGCGGTTACGCCGTGCAAGGATGCGGATGACCTTTGCGCCGGTGCTCTTGATCTTGCGGATCGGAGCAACACGCGTTGTGGTCTTGGGGCGAAGCTCGGAGGACGCGCGGAAATCTCCGCGTCTAAGATGGGTGGCCTTTGTCTTTTTCGGGCTGAAATACGTTGCGCAGAGTGCGTGCGATCGGGTCGAGCGCAGCGTTCTCCATGCAGAGGTAAATGTCGAGTGACACATGGTGCAGGTCGGGATGGACATGCAGCGCTAAATGTCCATCCGGCAGAAGTGCCATCAGTGAGATGTGTCCGCTTTCCTGCACGTCACTGATGATCTGCAGGGGAACGAGATCGAGCTCTCTGAGTGCATCGGAGACTTTGGCACGCAGTGCTTCCTCGCTGCTGCATTTGTCGGCCTTGCAATTATAAAAATCCACTGTCAGCATCCTTGATTGAATGTTCATGCGCATCCGTCTCCTTATACAGTGTATATGATTAGTTCAATTATAGAGGAAAGGCGCGTTATCGTCAAGGAATCTAGTTAAATTGTCCTAAATAAAAACTAGAAAAATCGATGATAAAATGAAGTCCGTCCGATTGGCGTAGATTTTTTTCTGTCCGATTGAGGAGGCAAACTGGACGCATAGCATAAAGATGTGCGGAGAAGCGAGGGGTACGGTACGGGCAAAAAAAGATGCGTCAAGATGGCGCATCTGAAATTATCCGTGCCCCCTAAAAATCTCATGGAAAAAAATAAGCCCGCTTATGCTATACTGATTCTGCACGTCTTTTTAGGCGGTGCAATGCAATTATTGATACGAATACATTTCTTTTGATGGAAGGAGACTCCTTTTACAATGTTTGGTCTTTTTGGTGGACACGATATGGGGATTGATCTCGGCACGGCGAATACTCTGGTACATGTCAAGGGGCGCGGCATCGTGCTGCGTGAGCCGTCTGTCGTTGCGATAAAGAGTGATTCGGGCGATGTGCTTGCGGTGGGCGAGGAGGCAAAGCAGATGATCGGGCGTACGCCCGGCAATATCGTCGCGATTCGTCCGATGAAGGACGGTGTGATTGCGGATTTCGACGTGACGCAGGCGATGCTGAAGTATTTCATTCGCAAGGCGATGCGCTCGAAGTCGTTCGTGCGTCCGCGTGTTGTGGTCGGCGTTCCCTCCGGTGTGACGGAGGTCGAGAAGCGTGCGGTCATCGATGCGGCGCAGCAGGCAGGCGCGCGTGAGGCATATCTGATCGAGGAGCCGATGGCTGCGGCGATCGGCGCGGGGCTTCCGGTGGAGGAGGCAACGGGCAGTATGGTGGTCGACATCGGCGGCGGCACGACGGAGATCGCGGTCATCTCGCTCGGCGGCATCGTGACGAGCCGTTCCATCCGCATCGGCGGCGATGAGATGGACTCCTCGATTGTGCAGTACATCAAGCGTATGTATAACCTCATGATCGGCGAGCGCACGGCGGAGGAGATTAAGATCACGGTCGGGACGGCGATTGTCACCCCCGATACGGATCGTACGATGGACATTCGCGGGCGCGACCTTGTGAGTGGTCTGCCAAAGACCCTGACGATCCGTGCGAAGGAGATTCGCGAGGCTCTGAACGAGCCAATCTACAAGATCATTGATGCGGTAAAGGGAACGCTCGAGAAGACGCCGCCGGAGCTTGCAGCGGATGTCATGGATCACGGCATCATGATGACGGGCGGCGGCGCGCTGCTCATGAATCTCGACAAGCTGCTCTCGCATGAGACGGGGATGCCTGTGCTCGTGTCCGAGGACGCGCTCTCCTGTGTTGGCGAGGGACGGGACGTACTCTTGAGAACATCGGGCTGCTCAAGAATGTTGTCATGTCCTCGAAGAAGTTGAAGCAATGATTGACCGAATCGGACGGGCAAGACAGGCGGGACGGAAGATCTGGGCACTGCTCTTCGTCCTGCTCGCTCTGTTCTGCGTCATCTTCTTTGCCGCACGCGGCCGTTTTCAGGCGACCGCCTCGACGAGCACGGTGGGAACGGTGCTTGCGCCGTTCGAGATGGCATTTTCCTTTGTGGGGCAGCAGGTTCACCACGTGACGGCGAATCTCTGGGAAATTGCAACGGTACATGAGCAGAATCAAATGCTCAAGAACGAGGTCGAGCAGCTGCGCCGGCAGAATACGATGGCAGAGGAATATGCGGCGGAGAATATGCGCCTGCGTGAACTTTTGGCATATAAGCAGTCGGCGCAGCAGTTCGATCTTCTTGCAGCGCGCGTCATCGGGCGTGACGCGGCACTCTGGACGAGTACGATCGTTGTGGATCGCGGCTCGAAGGATGGGGTGCGCGAGAATATGCCCGTGGTAACGGGCAAGGGACTGGTAGGACGCGTGACGGAGGTTGCTCCGCTCTCATCAAAGGTGCAGCTGATCCTCGATGTCCGCTCCTCGGTCGGTACGCTTGTCCAGCGCACGGAGTCGCGTGTGACGGGGATCGTCACAGGGACGATGGACAATCCCTATATGCCGCAGATGGTGAACATCCCGCGCAATGCAGATGTGCAGGACGGCGACACTGTTGTCACTTCCGGATTTGGAGGCATCTACCCAAAGGGAATTCCCGTGGGCAGTATTGTCTCGCAGCACAGTGACGACACAGGGCTTTTGAAGGTCGCACTCATTGAGCCGGCGGTGGATTTTCAGCGTCTTGAGGACGTGGCGATCATCACGGCATCGCGCGAGGCTCCGCCCGCACCGATTCAGCCGACTCCCCTGAGTCCGGGTGCGGCTGCTGCGGCACAGATCTCTGCAGAACAGACAAAGGCGGCGGGGCAGTGAAGAAATACAAGTCCTTTTTCGTGTTTTTTTATTGCTCTATTTGTCCTGCAATTTTCTTTTTTTGCCGCTGATCTCCGTCTATGGGGTTGTTCCCGACTTGCTCCTCCTCGCAACGGTTTCCTACGCTTTTTGCGCGGCAGTGTGTGGGGAGGCTTTGTCGGTTTTGCCCTTGGACTGATGGAGGATCTGAGTGTCGGCTCGTTTTTTTGGGGTGCACGCGTTTTCCTTAACGTTGATCGGGCTCTTTTTCGGACGTTTTTTTCCGACCGCGTGTTCAAGGAACAGTTCTTTCTCCCGATTACGGCGTCGGTGGCAGCAACCTTTGCAAAAATATGTGATTACGGCGGGACTCGTATATTTGCTTGGCTATCATTTTAATCTGTTTCTGCACATGGGGCGCGTGCTCTTTATTCTGCTCCTGTTTCAGCTGATCTTTGCATATCCGATTCACTGGGCGACGTTCCATTTGGATAAGCGCGTACGCGACCCCGAGCGTTAGGGAAGCACTGATAAATTCAGCCACGTCATTTTATCAGCGATTCCTTAGAATGTATTTCCCGGAGTGTAATTGTGAACGAAAATGAAGATTTTTAGCGGGCGTCTGCAATTCTTAAGCTTTGTGCTCGTGCTCATTATTGCGGTGCTGATCGGACGGGCGGGCTATCTGCAGGTCTATGAAGGTGAGTTCTACGCGCGTCTTGCCGAGGGCAACCGCATCCGCGTGATTCCATCAGAGGCAGCGCGCGGGACGTTCTACGACCGCAACGGCGAACTGCTCGTGACGAACCGCCCCGGTTTTGCGGTGTCGCTGCTTCCTCTGACCGAATCAATTTCGCCCGAGGTAATTGCGCGCGTATCAAAGCTCATCAATGTACCTGTGGCGGAGATTCAGCAGAAGATTGACGCGCATGTCGGGTTCGATCCGATTCGTATCAAAACGGACGTACTGCCCGATATTGTCACGATCATCGAGGAGCAGAAGGACAACTACCCAGGTGTGGTGATTGAGGTGCTGCCGATCCGTGACTATATCTACGGTGAGTATGCGGCGCATGTTTTTCGGCTATGTGAGCGAGATCAACGAGGAGGAGTTGGAACGCCGCAAGGATGAAGGCTACAAGTCGGGCTACATCATCGGAAAGTTTGGTCTTGAGCGCGTCTACGACAAGGAAGTGCGCGGCATCAACGGCGGCGATCAGGTGGAGGTGGACGTATCGGGCCGCCCCGTGCAGCTGCTCGGGCGGCAGTCGCCTGTGCCGGGCAACGATCTCGTGCTGACGATTGACAAGCATCTCCAAGAGGCGGCGGAGCAGGCGGTGGATGCACAGCTCTCCATCGTGCATGCCAATGCAGCGGCTGCAGTAGTCATGAATCCGCAGACGGGTGAGGTGCTGGCGATGGTCAGCCGCCCCGCGTTCAATCCGAATCTCTTTGCAGGCGGCATCTCGACGCTGAACTGGAATGTATTGAACAACAACCCCTATCATCCGATGGACAACAAGGCGATTACGGGCGAGTATCCGCCCGGCTCGACGTTCAAGATTGTGACGGGCACGGCGGCTCTTGCCGAACACAAGGTGACGCCGCAGGAGAAGATTTTTCGATTCCGGTCACCATTGGATCATTCCGAAGACGAATGCAGCCGGTGAGGCGCTCGGCTGGATCAACTTCCAGAGGCGATGGCACACTCGGACAATGTCTACTTCTATGAGATGGGCAATCGTCTTGGTGTTGATACACTGGAACGCTACGCGCGAATGTTCGGTTTGGGGGCGCGGACGGGCATCGATTTGCCGTATGAGGCAGAGGGGCTCGTGCCGAATCGCAAGTACAAGGCGGACAACTACGAGGACGGCGAGTGGTATCTCTCCGAGACGTTCGATGCGGCGATCGGGCAGGGGTTCAACCTCGTGACCCCTTGCAGGCGGCAATGGTGATGGGGGAGATTGCGGCAAACGGCAAGCGCTATCAGCCGCATCTCGTTCAGCGCATTGTGGATGTGAACGGGAATACGGTACGCGAGTTCCAGCCGAAGCTCCTCTCGGAACTCGATGTGAGTCCGTCCGTGATTCGCAACGTACAGGAGGGGCTTCACAGTGTTACAAAGATCGGTACGGCGGCGGGCGTGTTCGCCGGCTTTCCAATCGACATCGCGGGCAAAACGGGCACGGCGGAGAATTCGCAGGGCCGCGATCACGGTTGGTTCGTGGCGTACGGGCCCTATGCGAATCCGACGATTGTTGTTGCGGTCATCGTGGAGCAGGGCGGCTTTGGTTCGCTGTCGGCTGTGCCGATTGGGCGCAGGATCATGGAGGCTGCCTTTCGCCTAGATCGCGCCCCGCAGGATGCAGGGGAAGAAGTGAGGGATTCAAATGAGTGAGGATAAGATCAAGATCAAAGGGGAAAACGGCGGACTCATACTCGGCTTCCCGGACGGTATGCCATTTTCGGAGATTATGGAGGAGCTCGGCAGGAAACTGGAGTCGGGCGCGGGATTTTTTCTGCGCGGTACACTTGTGCGCGTACCAAGAGATCGCTTTGCGAAAGAGGAACTTGCCGAGATGCAGGAGTTTTTTCGGACGCATGGGCTGATCTGCCGCTTGGCAAAGCCGGAGCCTGCCGAGTCTCCTGCCCCTGTGTCCGAGAAGTCTCCGTCCGTTCCGGCACAGTCGGAGGAGGCAGACACACCGGAACTACAGCGCATGCTCGTCATTGACAAGACGCTGCGCGGCGGTCAGGCTGTGGAGACGGAGGGTTCTGTCATTGTCTTTGGCAATGTCAACCCCGGCGCGCAGATCACGGCGGGCGGCAGCGTGGATATTCGCGGCACCTGCCGCGGTGTCGTGCATGCAGGCGCTGCGGGGGACTCGACCGCATTTATTATTGCAGATCATCTGATGCCGACGCAGATTCGCATTGCGAACTATGTTGCGCGTCCGCCGGATGAGCCGGAGGACTCCGGCAAGGCAGAGCGCGCCTATGTGAAGGATGGACAGATTGTCATTGAGCCAATAGAGAGGTAGGTTTTTGAAATATGAGTGAGATCTATGTGGTGACATCGGGCAAGGGAGGCGTTGGAAAGACGACGACAACGGCGAATCTGGGCGTGGGGTTTGCCATGCGCGGCAAGAGTGTTGTTCTCATCGATACGGATACGGGGCTTCGGAATCTCGACCTCCTGCTCGGACTCGAAAACCGCATCATGTATGATCTGGTTGACGTGACTTCGGGACGAGTGCCGTACAAGAAGGCACTCGTGCGTCACAAAAAATATGACTCGCTCTTTCTCCTGCCGACCTCTCAGGTCAAGGACAAGAGTGCGGTGAATCCCGAGGAGCTCGCGACCCTCTGTGAGGAGCTGCGTCGCTCCTATGATGTCATCATCATCGACTGCCCCGCTGGCATCGAGCAGGGCTTTAAGACGGCAATTGCAGCTGCCGACACGGCGATCGTTGTGACGATGCCCGAGATCTCCGCCGTGCGCGATGCGGACAAGATCATCGGCGAGCTCGGTCGTGCGGACAAGGAGGACATCCGTCTCATCGTCAACCGCATCCGCCCGAAGATGATCGAAAAAGGGCGATATGCTCGATATGGATGATATCGACGAGATTCTTTCCGTCGGCTGTATCGGTCAGATCCCGGATGATGAGATGGTCGTGACGAGCACGAACCGAGGGGAACCGTGTGTCACGATGCCGGATTCTCCCGCGGGGCAGGCGTATCTCGATGTCGTGGGACGCCTCTCCGGGGAGGACATTCCGTTCCGTGAGTTTGCAAAGGAAAGTCTCTGGGAGTCGATCAAGAGCAAGCTCTTTGGGGAAAAAAGTAAGGAGGTTTTGGCGTGATTGAGGCACTGAAAAAGGCTTCTTGGGAAAAAAAGGAAGCATCCGGCGATGTCGCGCGCCGCCGCCTCCAGCTGGTCATCATCAACGATCGGGCAAATGTCTCGCCCGAGATCATGGACAATATGCGCGCGGAGATCATCCAGGTGATCTCGAAGTATATGTATATTGACACGCGTGAAATGGAGTTTGCACTCGAGAACGAAAAACGACACGATGGCACTCGTCGTCAATATCCCCGTTGTCAGCGTTCAGCACGGTGGCAGCGATATCTCAAGGCGCAGGCGATGATACTCTCGAAGCGCCTCCTGCGCCGGACGGATCTGACGCTCATTGCGGCAGCAGCGGCAATTGTCATTATGAGCCTCGTCATCATTGGCAGCGCAACTCACGTCAATACACCGAGTGAGGAACGCTACTGGTTCGTTCAGCGGCAGGGCATATCGATCATTGTGGACATTGCGCTTGCGGCGTTTTTTTGATGAACTTTGACTACAAGATCCTGCAGCGTTACGGCAACCATTTCTATGTGTTCAACTTGATTCTCCTGATTCTCGTTATGTTGGTCGGGCAGACGGCGCTTGGCGCGCAGCGGTGGATCGCGCTCGGTCCGATCAGTATACAACCATCGGAGTTCTCAAAGCTCATCATGATTATTGCCCTTGCTGCGATGGTGGAAAAGCGCGGCAAGATCCAGTCACTCGCTGACCTCGCCCCCATTGCCGGCTATGTTTTTGTTCCGTTTCTGCTTGTCTTAAAGCAGCCGGATCTCGGAACCTCGCTCGTCTTTCTTGCGATCTTCTTCGGCATGGTGTTTGTTGCGGGCATTCGTCTGCGCATCCTCTTTGCCATCTTCGGACTGGGGCTTGCGGCACTGCCTGTGCTCTGGCACTTCCTGAAGGACTATCAGAAGATGCGCATCATGGTCTTCATGGATCCGAATGTTGACCCGCTCGGTGCGGGCTATCACATCATCCAGTCGAAGATCGCGATTGGCTCGGGTCTGCTCTTCGGCAAGGGGCTGTTTGGCGGGACGCAAAGCCAGCTGAACTTCCTGCCGGAGAATCATACGGACTTCATCTTCTCCGTTGTGGGGGAGGAACTGGGCTTCGTCGGATGCACTGTTCTGCTGCTGCTCTATCTCATTGTACTCTGGCGCGGCATTAAGATCGCGCAGAATGCGAGCGATACGTTCGGTCGTCTGCTTGCGGTCGGGATCACGTCGATGATCGCATTCCATGTGCTTGTCAATGTCGGGATGACGATGGGCATCATGCCCGTCACGGGCATCCCGCTTCCGCTGATGAGCTACGGTGTGAGCTCGCTGACGACAAACATCATGGCGATTGCCATTTTGCTGAACATTCAGCTGCGGCGGCAAAAATTATTATTTTTAGAGGAACATTCATGAGGCTGTGCGCCTTCGCGCGGCAGTCTCTTTTTCTTTTCTGTGTATTATGGGGGATAATGAAACAATGGTGCAGCTCGATCACAGCATCCTGCAGTCGGTACTGAAACCTGCGCGGTATACGGGGGGTGAATGGAATGCCGTGCATAAGGATTGGTCGTCGGTTCACTGTAGAATTGCGCTCGCACTGCCCGATGTCTATGAGGTCGGCATGAGCAATCTCGGGCTTGCCATTCTCTATGAGATTCTGAACCGCCGTGTGGACATCGCGGCAGAGCGCGTCTATGCGCCGTGGGTCGATATGGAGGAGAAGATGCGCGCGCGGGGAATTCCTCTTTTCTCGCTTGAGAGCCGCCGTCCGATTGCAGATTTTGATTTCCTCGGTTTCTCGCTGCAATACGAGATGATCTACTCGAATGTGCTGAATATGCTCGACCTCGCAGGAATCCCGATCCATGCAGATGAGCGCGGCGAGAATATGCCGTTCATTGTGGGCGGTGGGCCATGCGTCTACAATGTCGAGCCGATTGCGGATTTCTTCGATTTCTTCGTGATCGGAGAGGGTGAGGAAGTCCTTCTTGAGATATGTGATGCTTTTATTGCGTGGGATTCTGCCGGCAGGGAAGGTGGGCGCAGGGAGTTCCTTACCCGCCTCCTTGGGATTGATGGCATTTATGTGCCCTCGTTCTATGAGCCTGTCTATGATACGGCGGGGAATTTTCGCGAACTGCGTCCGCTGCACCCCGAGGCACGTCCCGTGATCTACAAGCGTGTCGTGCGGGATATGAATGTCGTCATGTCTGTAGAGCATCCGATTGTGCCCTATATGGACATCGTGCACAACCGCATGATGATGGAGCTCTTTCGCGGCTGCTCACGCGGCTGCCGCTTCTGTCAGGCGGGCATTGCCTACCGTCCCGCACGCGAGCGCACGGAGGAGCATCTGCGCGGGATGGCGCACGGTCTGGCTGCGGCATCGGGGTACGATGAGATGAGTCTCACCTCACTCTCCTCGGCGGACTACTCTTGCCTCGGTCGGCTCGTGGACGATCTGATGACGGACTATGCGGGGAAAAAGCTCAGCTTTTTCTCTGCCGTCACTGCGCATCGACAGCTTTTCGATTGACCTCGCGCATCGGATGCAGCAGGTGCGTAAATCGGGGCTGACCTTTGCACCCGAAGCGGGGACGCAACGTATGCGCGATGTCATCAACAAGGGCGTGACGGAGGAGAATCTGCTGACGGCGTGCGGCGCAGCGTTCCGTCATGGGTGGAAGCAGGTGAAACTCTACTTCATGATGGGGCTGCCGACGGAGACGGATGAGGACATCATCGGCATTGCACGCCTTGCGAAAAAAAGGTGGTCGATCTCTATACGGAGATCCGCGGGCGGCGCGGCTGCAAGGTGACGGTCTCCGTCTCCTGCTTTGTGCCAAAGCCCTATACGCCGTTCCAGTGGTTCGGACAGCTGCCGATTGAGGAGTTTCAGCGGCGGCAGCAGCTCCTCAAGGAGCACATCACCGATCGCTCGATTACGTTCCACTACCACGATGCGCGTCTCTCCGTGATCGAGGGGGTCTTTGCACGCGGCGACCGCCGTCTTGCGCCTGCACTCTATGAGGCGTGGAAGAACGGTGCAAAGTTTGACGGTTGGTCGGATCTCTTTGACGACAGCCGCTACTTCGCCGCGTTTGAGAAGTGCGGCATTGACTGGGAATATTTCAGCCGTCGCACGCGCACGATTGGCGAGCCGCTGCCGTGGGCACATACATCGCCCGGTGTACTCGAACGATTCCTGAAGTCCGAGTGGCAGAAGGCACTTGCGGCCTCGCTCACGGAGGACTGCCGCCGCACGCACTGTACGGGCTGCGGCATCTGTCCGACGCTCGGTGTGGACGTGATCGACTATGCGGGCACGGAGGAAGAGCACTTGTTCGCGCCTGTGGAGGTGCATCCACGCGCGGCTGAGACAGATGCAGAGCATGCGCCCGCAGAGCGCAGCCTCTTCGTCTATCGCGGGCTGATTACAAAGGGGGAGGAGCTGCGCTACGTCTCCCACCTTGACTATGCGAATCTCTTTGTGCGTGCGTGCAAGCGTGCAAAACTCCCGATGGCGTACTCGGAGGGGTTCAACCCGCACATGAAGGTTGCGTTTGCGTCCGCGCTTTCACTCGGTGCGGCGAGCGATGCGGAGTATGTGGACTTTGAGATGACGGAGGCACTTTCGCCGAGTGTGGTTATGAAGCGACTCGGAGAACATCTGCCGCGCGGGGCGCAGATGGTGCGGCTCAAATTATTGGAAGGCAAGCATAAGGCTCTGATGGCGGATGTGGACGAGGCGCGCTATCGGATTGCCGTACCCTATGCGGGCGATCTCGATGCGGTGCGCGAGAGCGTGCGCCGCTACAACACGGCGGAGAGTGCCGTATGGGAGCGCGTGACACCGAAGAAGAAGCGTACGATTGAGACAAAGACATACATAAAAACGCCCGTCTCCTTTTACGTTGGAGCACGAGCGTCTGACGTTTTGGATGAATCTCGTCGTGACCTCGGAGGGCAGTGTCAAGCCCATCGAAGTGCTGTCCGTGATGGTGCGGGATTTTGCCCTGCCGATTGATCCGAACGAGGCATATGTGACGCGCATCGGACTGTTTGCAGACGGTGTGGCACTGATCGACCGGGCATGATTTCACGCCTGAGACCACTTGACAGAGTGATATGAAGTAAGGTATCATACACAGTGCAGAGATAGTTTCATTATCATTTGCATTGATAACAATGTGGATCTTAGGAGGTATTTTGATTGACACTGAAGGATGGGAAGACAGGAATGACGCTGAAGATTCTGCAAATCGGTGAGTCACCGCTCAAGCAGCGTCTCATGTCGATGGGACTCATTCCGGGAACGAAGGTGACGGTTCTGCGCTCAGCCCCCATGGGGGATCCGATCGCGATTGGCATTCGCTCGTACAATCTCGCGCTGCGCCGTGAGGATGCAGTACTTATATCCGTCGAGCAGGTCGGTTAGGGGAGGGCCGGAATATGTCAACACTTGCAGTCGCTCTGACCGGCAATCCGAATACCGGTAAATCGACCATTTTCAACGCGCTGACGGGAGCACGTCAGAAAATCGGCAACTGGCCGGGGGTTACGGTCGACAAGAAGATCGGCCACACACATTATAAGGGGCGGGCAATTTCCATCGTTGATCTTCCGGGGACGTACAGCATCAACGCACGCTCGCCGGAGGAGAAAATCGTCATCGACTATCTGACGAATACGAAGTTGGATCTCGTCCTGAATGTTGTGGACAGTTCAAACATCGAGCGCAATCTTTTCCTCACGGTGCAGCTCCTTGAGAAGGGGATTCCGCTCCTCATCGACCCTCAATATGCAGGACGATGCACAGCGGCGCGGCATCAAGATCAACACGGCGAAGCTCGAAGAGGCACTCGGCATGCCCACGGTTGAGACGACGGGGCGCAGCAGCAAGAGTACAAAGACGCTGCTCGATGTCTTTACGAGTACGGTCATGGCGAGGTATCAGCCGAGTGATCTTGTCAAGGAGCACATTGCAAAGATCCATGAAATTGAGGGCAGTTCGCGTACGGAGGCGGAGAAGGAGGAGGCGATCATTGAGGCGCGCTACGCACTCATCGATCAGGTCATGGCGCAGGCGGTGACGGTTCAAAGTGTCGGTGCAACGCGCTCGGAGAAGATTGATCGTTTCCTTGCAAATGGAGCTCTTGCGCTGCCGATCTTCTTCCTGATTCTCTATGCTGTGTTTCAGATCACGTTTACATGGATTGGACAGCCCATTGCCGACGAGCTTGAGGTACTCATCAACGATGAGTTCTTGAACTTTGCAAAGGATTCGCTTGTGGCGGCGGGGGTTGCGGACTGGATGGTCTCGCTCGTCACGGACGGCATCATCGCGGGTGTCGGCTCGGTGCTGACATTCGTCCCGCTCATCTTCGTCCTGTTCTTCTGCCTCTCGTTCCTCGACGGCACTGGCTACATGGCACGCATCGCGTTCATCACCGATCCGATCATGCGCCGCTGCGGTCTGACGGGCAAGGGCATCATGCCGCTGATGATGGGCTTCGGCTGCGCTGTTCCTGCCATCATGGGTGCACGTGCGCTCGACTCGGAAAAAAAGACCGCATGGTCTCGATCCTCGTTACGCCATTCCTGACGTGCGGTGCGAAGCTGCCGATCATGGCACTGTTTGCAGCGATGTTCTTCCCCGATAATGCGGCGAACGTTGTCTTCCTCATGTATGTTATCGGCATGGTCATGGCAATCGTTGTGGCAAAGCTGCTCGGCTCGACCATGTTCAAGGCACAGGGCTCAACCTTCCTGTTGGAGCTTCCGCCGTACCGTATGCCCGATATGAATTCGGTTCTCTTGGAGACATGGGATAAGGGGCAAGGGATACCTCATCAAGGCCGGTACGATTATCTTTGCGGCATCGGTCATCCTCTGGTTTATGTCGAACTACAACTTCAGCGGGCCGTGCGAGATCGAGGAGAGCATTCTCGCAACACTTGGCAGCTGGATGTCTGTGCTCTTCACATTCCACGGCTTTTGCAACGTGGGAGGCCGGCGCGGCTGTCCTCTCCGGCATCATGGCGAAGGAGACGGTTGTTGCGACAATCGGCATTCTCTACGGTGTTGCCGATGTCTCGACAGAGGCGGCAGATGCGGTCGACACGGCCTCCACGATGCTCCAGACGGGAATGGGTGCAGCGTTTACAAGTCTTTCGGCACTTGCCTTCATGGTGTTCTCACAGCTCTACACGCCGTGTGTCACATCACTCGGTACGCTCAAGAAAGAGACGGGCGCGTGGAAATGGGTCGGCTTCTCTGCCGTCTATATGTTTGCGATTGCTTGGTTTGTTTCACTTCTCGTCTATCAGATCGGTCGGGCACTCGGATTCTGATGAAAGGATTCGTTTTCTGAGGAGGGATTCCTATGGCGACCTATGTCGTTGGTGCATTCGTGGCGGTCGCACTCTTTTTTGCAGTCCGCCACGTCTATCGAAACTTTTGTCTGGGCAGGGAGGACTGCTGCGGCAGCAGCTGCTCGTCCTGTGACGAAACACCCTGCCTGCTGCCATTCATCGGAACAACTGAAAAAAATAAGAAAAGCGCGCCCCCTAGAGGGCGCGCTTTTTGCTGTGTGCAAACGAGCACAGGGATATCGCATATGAAGGAACGCTGAAAATAGTGCCATGTTTGCGGATATCATTCGCCGGATTGTGTCTTTCGGATTCGCTGTGCGATCAGCGCGAGTACAGGCAGCTCAATCAGCGGGCCGATGATGAGGGCGAGTATGGTCAGAGGGCGGTCGGGGAATGCGGCAGCGGCGATTGCCAGTGCGAGCGGTGAGTTGCGTGCGAGGGTGGTGAAGCTGAGTGCCGTGAGGTCTGCGCCACGAAATCCCAGCCGTGTGCCAAGACGGCGTACGAACACATAGTTGACGATGAAGAAGATCAGCATGACGAGGAGCATATCGGCGAAGAGCTTAGGATGTGCAAACAGCAGCGTGCTTTCCGATGCAAACATAGCAAGGACAGCGGTCATGAGAAAAAGCGAGCTGCAGCCCGTCTCCCCATCTGCGGAGGTGTGTGATGCCATGTGCCGCGCGCGGAAAGGAACGTCCAAGTATCCGGCTGCATACGGCAAGAGTCAACGGCAGGAGCAGCACAATCAGTGCGCTGCGAACAACCTCTGCATCGGTCATGTGGACAATATCCCCGTAGAATAGAGCCAGATCGACGGGCAGGAGCAGGATTTGCAGTGTGAGGTTCAGCGGCAGGATTGATGCCCCGAGCACGGTGTTTCCACGCGCCTGTGCCGTAAAGACAAGGTACCAGTCCGTGCATGGCGTTACGAGAAGCATCATCAGGCCGATCTGCATATCAATGCTTTCATGAAAGAAAAGAAGTCCCAATGCATAGGAAAAAAACGGGAGTCCACAGGAAATTGACAGCGACGGTGGTCAATGTGAAGCGGACATTCTGAAACGCCGCACGCAGCTTGCTGCCGTCGGCGGAGAGAAAAGACCATGTAGAGCAGTGCCGCCAGTGCGGGCGTAATGATATGAGCAGAGGCTTCGCGGAGTCCCTCCACAGCTCCGAGAACAATCCCTGCCAGTGCCGCTGCAATGATGAGCAGCGGCTGATAGATTGCAGCTAAATTCATCGACTTACGGAAGCACTGATAATCTGACGGACTTCACTTTATCAGCGATTCCTTCCCTCCATTTGGCGTTCTTGTGCAAATAACCGAAAGCTACTTTATAGAAAGTGCTGATCATATCAGTGCTTCCTATATTTTTAGCGGTGATTTTATCACATTGGCGCACACAGTGCAAATGACACGGAATTTTTTTCGTTGGAATGTGCTATTCTATAAAAATATAGGATGTGTTGAGAACGTAAAGGATTTACTGATAAAATAGGCCCTCGGATTGACGTATATTTTTCGTGTGAACAAGGCGGCAAATCGGACGTATCGCAAGGGCGATGTGAAGGATTTGTCGATACCGATCGTATTTTAGGAATTGGAGGATCCGGCAAAGTCTATGGCGATTGAGGTAAAACGCGCGGGTGTGCGGCGTGCGCAGTGCAGCTGCAGCATGCCCGCTGTCTGGTGGGCGCTCTCGTACGCGCGGGGAGCACTGGTCATCTTTCACAGTCCGCGCTCCTGTGCCCATGTGGTGCGTGAAAAGGATGTCGGCAGCTTTCACCGTCTGGTCGGTGCGGGCACGTATGCACCGCCATCGCCCGTACCGCTCCTCACGAGCGGAATCGGCGAGGGTGATGCGGTGTTCGGTGCGGCGGAGCGGCTGCGTGCGTGCGTCCTCTATGCGGCGGAGAAGTACCATCCGCATGCTGTCTTTATCGGCGGCTCCTGCGTGAGCGGCATCATCGGAGATGATACGCGGGCGGTGGCGGAGGAGATGGAGGAGGAACTCGGTCTGCCCGTGGTGGCGGTTCCTACGAGCGGCTTTTTTTTGGACGATGAGTCCTTTGACGGCTACCTCTCGGTTGCGCGTATGCTGACCGACCGCTTTATGCAGCCGCCCGTACGGACGCGGCAGGGGAACGGTGGCATTTCTCGGGGACTACGGCGGTCTCTACAGTGCCTATGTGCAGGAGCTGAAGCGGCTGCTCGCGGGGATCGGGCTGCGGCTTATGGTACAGTTTCCCACCCTATACGCCGTTGGATGAAATACAGGCGGTGCCGGAGGCGGAGCTGCTCATCGTGCTTGGCAGTGCGATGTCGGAGGAGAAGCAGGAGATGCTCATTGCATTCGCAGAGGAGCTGCATACGCGCTTTGGCACACCGTACTTTGCCGAGGCGTTTGCGGGCGGTGCGGAGGAGACGGCGCACTGGCTGCGCTGCATTGGTGCACGGTGCGGGCGCGCGTCGGAGGCGGAGGAGGTGATTCGACGCGAGGAGGAGGCGTTCGAGAGCACCCTCGTGCGTGCGCGGGAGATGCTTGACGGACGGCGCACGGTGCTGGTCGTCGGGCGCGAACTGCACTGGCTGCAGCCCGAGATTCTCCTGCGTCTGATCGAAAAGGCGGGTGTACATCTCGCCGGAATCATCCTCCCGCGCTCTTTACGGAGGAACAGCGTACCGCAGTGGAGGAAGGGCTGCGCCAGTGTACGGATGTACCGATCCTTGCGGTGGAGGATTCTGCGAGTGAGGAGTTGCTGCGGGCGGTGGATTTCGTCTTTACCACGCATGAACTCGTGGATGTGGAGCTGCGGCAGATCCTGCTCGGCAAGCTGCCCACGGTCGGCTGGGCGATGGAGCGGCAGCTCATCGAGGATATGGAGCATGTACTCTATCGGCATACGGACAGAGGAGGGCTGATCTATGGATGAGGAATTTCTCTCCTTCGACGATATGTCCGTGTGGATGGAGAGTTGTGCGCTGACCGGTGCGGCGGCATTCTTCGCGGGGCTGCGCGGCTGTGCCGTGATCGTCAACGGGCCGCTGTGGTGCTATCTCTTTACGCAGCGGCACATCGAGCAGAGCCAGAGCGACATCTCGCACCGTATGAAGTGCACACAGCTCGACAACGATGCGATTGTGTTCGGTGCAGAGGCGTATCTGCGCGAGGCACTACAGCCGCATATGGAGCAGCCGCCCGCGCTGCTCGCCGTCATCAGCGGCAGCTCTGCGAGCCTGATCGGCGACGATGTCGGGGCGATTGCACGCGCGGCGGGAGTGACTTGTCCCGTGGTCGCCATTGACAGCGGCGGGCTGATCGGCAGCTTTGCGGACGGATGGGCGCGTGCCGCCTGCGCGACACTTGAGGCACTGCTCCAAGAGGCACAGGGAGAGGTGCGGCGCGGGGTCAACCTCATCGGCATGACCTCGTCCTACTACAACGGCGAGAACGATGCACGGGAGCTTGTACGTCTGCTGACGGGGGCAGGCTATGAGGTGCGCCACGTATTCGGCTGCGATCTGTCGCCGGAGGATATCGGGGCTCTTGCACAGGCAGAGCTCAATATCGTTGTGCATGACGAGCTCGGACTTGCAGCGGCAAAATATATAGAGGAACGCTGCGGCACGCCGTATATCGCGCCGCTTCCCCGTACGGCCGTGCGGGGACGCGGCGGTGGCTTGCGGCGATCTTTTGCCGCACTGCCGCCCATGCGCGGGGACGATGCCATTGCAGAGATCGACGAGGCGGAGCGCAGGGACTTCCTGCGGATCAACGATCTCAAGAATACGTGGGGAGAGCTGCTCTTTGATACCGTACTCATCCGTGCGCCGCGCTCGTCGGCATGGGGACTTGCCGAGGCGCTGCGGACAGAGTGGGCGGATGTGCGCCATCTCGCGGTTGCAGCGCAGCTGCGTGGGGACGCTGCCGCCGTACAGATCGCGGACGAGCAGCTCGCGGAGACAGATACGGCGCGGGCGCAGGAACTGCTCGCGGCGATGGAGCGAGGTCTGCTCATGGGGGAGCAGCAGCGAGTCCGTGCTTGCCGACCCGCGCACGATGCTCTACATTCCCGTCGCCTATCCCGTCGTGGATCGTCTGCATATCTCGGATCAGCCGTTTATGGGGCTGCGCGGTGCACGGCACATGGAGGACACGCTCTGGAACGGGAGCGTCCTCAGGCGCGAGCTGTCTGTCCGCGCAGGTCTGCACGGATAAGACGGTTATTTTATGAAATAAGCATTTTCTTTCGTCCCTATTCACTGTTGAATCTCATAGGCTGCTGTGTTATCCTAAAGTCAACATAAGGGATGAATGGAGGTGTTTTTGTGAACTACTGGAATCTTTACGACGAGATCATCGATGAGCTGCCGCAGGATATCCACATCGATGACTATGCTGTCGGGCGTCCGTGGACGTACGTCCGCGCCGGTGATCTGGTCGGTGTCTGCATGACAATCCCTGCGTACAGCCGTCCGCGTCTGCGCAAGGAGAGCTTTCTCGGCTGTTCGCTGCGTGAGGCGGGAGAGTATGTGCGCTCGTGGCAGGGACAGGAGGCATCCATTGCCGCCGCTGCCATCAACGCCTTTTACAATCAGCCGTCGAAGGTAGAGGCGATGCAGGGATTTCACGGAGACAATGCCTCTGCCAAGACACTTGACGAGCGCAAGAAGCTTGAAGCATTCGCCATGTACATGGAGCAGATTCGCGGGAAGAAGGTTGCCGTTGTCGGACATTTTCCCCATTTCCAAAAAGAAATGGGAGCCGATCTGCGAGCTTTCCATCCTTGAGATGCAGCCCGAGTGGGGGACTATCCTGCGGAGGCGGCGGAGTTCCTTTGCCGCAGCAGGACTTTGTCTTTATAACGGGAGCGACGTTTGCGAATAAGACTCTGCCGCGCCTCTTGGAGCTCGCAAGGAATGCGGTAACCGTTCTCGTCGGGCCCTCGGTGCCCATGCACCCCTGCCTCTTTGACTACGGGGCAGACGGGCTTTCGGGATTCACTGTAACGGATGCCGCGCTTGCTGCTGATCTCGTGCATTTCGGCTATGAGACCGATATTGCAAGCTGCGGTAAGATGGCAGATGTTCTTCCGCATCTGAATTGAATAACGGAGTTGTCGTACATTTTCGCAGCTTACGGCGGCCATTAAAAAGTGAATGCTGCATGAAGGTTCGAAAACCCTCGTGCAGCATCCATCTTTTTGTATCCGGCGGTATAGGTAATTACACCATTTCTTTTTCCCATAAACGAATGGTGTTGAAGTTGAGCTTGTCCGCCGTGCTTTCAATCAGCGCGATCTCCTCTGGGGTGAGCGTTATCTTCATTGCCTGTACGGCATCTGTGACATGGCTCTTTTTGTCACACCAATGATGGGCAGCGTGCCCTTGCCGATCGCCCATGCGAGGGGATCTGCGCGATGCTGACCTTGTACTTGTCTGCGAGCAGTTTGAGCGAAGTGTTCAGCATCTCGATTTTATCCATGATGGGATTGTAGATTGCTGCACGTTCAGAGTTGTTCGGCATAGGATTCAGCGTGCTGTACTGCCCCGAGAGCGCACCCTGCTCGAGCACCATGTACGAGAAGAATCGGATGTCGTTTGCGCGGCAGTAGTCCAAAATCCCCGACTCCTCGGAGGAACGGTTCATGAGACTGTAGTGGTTCTGTACCGCACCGAGTTTTCGCCCGTGCGCGCGAAGGATTTTGTCCGCCTCCTTGATCTCTGTGAGATTGTGGTTTGAGACACCGATCATCGGCGCATCGGCTTTGCCCTCAAAGAACCTCGCTATGCGTTCAATCCAACGCGGAGCTTCTGTTGTGTTATGCAGCCAGTAGATGTCCATGGTATCCACGCCGAGCAGCTTCCGCTGCATTTCCCACATATCCGCCACGGGGGTGTCCGAGGACGGATCCAAGCACTGTGGCGTGAGCTTGTCCGCGATCAGGTAGGAGTCGCGTGCACGTCCTTTGAGGAATGCACCGAGCATCTGCTCCGATGTGCCCATGCCGTATGCGTACGCCGTATCCCAGAGATTCAGCCCGTGAGCCATCGCATCGTCAAAGACGGGGCGTAGCTGCTCCTCTGTGTAGTTTGTGCCGAATGTGCCGTCGTTGCCCCATGCCCATGCACCAAGCGCGATCTTTGGCAGATCTGTCATTGTGGATCCCTCCCATTTTGTAGAAACAATTCTCTTGCTACGAGGTATAATTTACTGCATGAGGGTATTCGGTGCATCAGAGGTGTTTTCCTTCTGTCGATAGTTTTTTTCTTGCCTTGCATGGAGAAACAGCGTACAATCAAAGCGGAAGTTGGATGTATTATGGTATAGGGAGGAAGACCTCGCGACTGGTCGCTTGTAATCGCCAATTCGCCGGGCATCATCTTTGGTCTGACGGCTGCGATTACCGCCCGGCTTTAAAAAGTGCATAATATCCATTCGGCAGCTGCATCCAGAAGGGGACATCTTCTTTCTCGGGCGTGAGAATGCGAGCGTCGTTGCCTACGAATGTGAGTATACGTGGCAGAAGCTTCGCGTCTGCTGCAACTTCCGTGCGGCGAAAGTCGCACGGATGGAGGACAGACGCGCGGCACCCACGGATACGGGCCGGTCGAAACTCTTCGACAACTAGGAGGGCCTTGCGGCGGATCTGCACTCGTACGAGATCGTCGTGCGTGAAAAGTAACTTATACAGATGAATATGGATTTTCAACAACCGCTCATTGGACAGGATGGGCGGTTGTTTTTCCGCTGTAAACAGATAGTTGTTGTCCAAGTATGATTCCACGAATGGAAGTACTTGACGGAATAATATGGGATAAGGCATCATACACGTTGCAGAGATAGTTTCATTATCATTTGCATTGATAACAATGTGGATCTTAGGAGGTATTTTGATTGACACTGAAGGATGGGAAGACAGGAATGACGCTGAAGATTCTGCAAATCGGTGAGTCACCGCTCAAGCAGCGTCTCATGTCGATGGGACTCATTCCGGGAACGAAGGTGACGGTTCTGCGCTCAGCCCCCATGGGGGATCCGATCGCGATTGGCATTCGCTCGTACAATCTCGCGCTGCGCCGTGAGGATGCAGTACTTATATCCGTCGAGCAGGTCGGTTAGGGGAGGGCCGGAATATGTCAACACTTGCAGTCGCTCTGACCGGCAATCCGAATACCGGTAAATCGACCATTTTCAACGCGCTGACGGGAGCACGTCAGAAAAATCGGCAACTGGCCGGGGGTTACGGTCGACAAGAAGATCGGCCACACACATTATAAGGGCGGGCAATTTCCATCGTTGATCTTCCGGGGACGTACAGCATCAACGCACGCTCGCCGGAGGAGAAAAATCGTCATCGACTATCTGACGAATACGAAGTTGGATCTCGTCCTGAATGTTGTGGACAGTTCAAACATCGAGCGCAATCTTTTCCTCACGGTGCAGCTCCTTGAGAAGGGGATTCCGCTCCTCATCGACCTCAATATGCAGGACGATGCACAGCGGCGCGGCATCAAGATCAACACGGCGAAGCTCGAAGAGGCACTCGGCATGCCCACGGTTGAGACGACGGGGCGCAGCAGCAAGAGTACAAAGACGCTGCTCGATGTCTTTACGAGTACGGTCATGGCGAGGTATCAGCCGAGTGATCTTGTCAAGGAGCACATTGCAAAGATCCATGAAATTGAGGGCAGTTCGCGTACGGAGGCGGAGAAGGAGGAGGCGATCATTGAGGCGCGCTACGCACTCATCGATCAGGTCATGGCGCAGGCGGTGACGGTTCAAAGTGTCGGTGCAACGCGCTCGGAGAAGATTGATCGTTTCCTTGCAAATGGAGCTCTTGCGCTGCCGATCTTCTTCCTGATTCTCTATGCTGTGTTTCAGATCACGTTTACATGGATTGGACAGCCCATTGCCGACGAGCTTGAGGTACTCATCAACGATGAGTTCTTGAACTTTGCAAAGGATTCGCTTGTGGCGGCGGGGGTTGCGGACTGGATGGTCTCGCTCGTCACGGACGGCATCATCGCGGGTGTCGGCTCGGTGCTGACATTCGTCCCGCTCATCTTCGTCCTGTTCTTCTGCCTCTCGTTCCTCGACGGCACTGGCTACATGGCACGCATCGCGTTCATCACCGATCCGATCATGCGCCGCTGCGGGTCTGACGGGCAAGGGCATCATGCCGCTGATGATGGGCTTCGGCTGCGCTGTTCCTGCCATCATGGGTGCACGTGCGCTCGACTCGGAAAAAGACCGCATGGTCTCGATCCTCGTTACGCCATTCCTGACGTGCGGTGCGAAGCTGCCGATCATGGCACTGTTTGCAGCGATGTTCTTCCCCGATAATGCGGCGAACGTTGTCTTCCTCATGTATGTTATCGGCATGGTCATGGCAATCGTTGTGGCAAAGCTGCTCGGCTCGACCATGTTCAAGGCACAGGGCTCAACCTTCCTGTTGGAGCTTCCGCCGTACCGTATGCCCGATATGAATTCGGTTCTCTTGGAGACATGGGATAAGGGCAAGGGATACCTCATCAAGGCCGGTACGATTATCTTTGCGGCATCGGTCATCCTCTGGTTTATGTCGAACTACAACTTCAGCGGGCCGTGCGAGATCGAGGAGAGCATTCTCGCAACACTTGGCAGCTGGATGTCTGTGCTCTTCACATTCCACGGCTTTGCAACGTGGGAGGCCGGCGCGGCTGTCCTCTCCGGCATCATGGCGAAGGAGACGGTTGTTGCGACAATCGGCATTCTCTACGGTGTTGCCGATGTCTCGACAGAGGCGGCAGATGCGGTCGACACGGCCTCCACGATGCTCCAGACGGGAATGGGTGCAGCGTTTACAAGTCTTTCGGCACTTGCCTTCATGGTGTTCTCACAGCTCTACACGCCGTGTGTCACATCACTCGGTACGCTCAAGAAAGAGACGGGCGCGTGGAAATGGGTCGGCTTCTCTGCCGTCTATATGTTCGCGATTGCTTGGTTTGTTTCACTTCTCGTCTATCAGATCGGTCGGGCACTCGGATTCTGATGAAAGGATTCGTTTTCTGAGGAGGGATTCCTATGGCGACCTATGTCGTTGGTGCATTCGTGGCGGTCGCACTCTTTTTTTGCAGTCCGCCACGTCTATCGGAACTTTATCCCCGTAGAATAGAGCCAGATCGACGGGCAGGAGCAGGATTTGCAGTGTGAGGTTCAGCGGCAGGATCGATGCCCCGAGCACGGTGTTTCCACGCGCCTGTGCCGTAAAGACAAGGTACCAGTCCGTGCATGGCGTTACGAGAAGCATCATCAGGCCGATCTGCATATCAATGCTTTCATGAAAGAAAAGAAGTCCCAATGCATAGGAAAAAAACGGGAGTCCACAGGAAATTGACAGCGACGGCGGTCAGCGTGAAGCGGACATTCTGAAACGCCGCACGCAGCTTGCTGCCGTCTGCGGAGAGGAAGACCATGTAGAGCAGTGCCGCCAGTGCGGGCGTAATGATATGAGCAGAGGCTTCGCGGAGTCCCTCCACAGATCCGAGAATAATCCCTGCCAGTGCTGCTGCAATGATGAGCAGCGGCTGATAGATTGCAGCTAAATTCATCCGTTCATCCTTTATCCGTGATTCCTTACCTCTTTTCCTTCGCGCTCTACTCGGGGCGGAAATCCAACAGCTGCATCTTTGCATCTTCGGCTGTGCGAGCGTCGATCAGTCCCTGTGCTTCCATTGTATCGAGGACGACTGCCTGCCGCTTCTTTGCGGCGATGAAGTTTTCAAATGGGGAGAGCTCGGAGGGGGCGTTGGGGATGCCCGCGAGCATGGAGGCTTCGGGCAGGTCGAGCGCGGCCGGTGCTTTTCCATAGTATCCCTCGGCTGCGGCATTCACGCCGTAGAAGCCCGAACCGTAGTAAACGACGTTCAGATACATCTCGAGAATCTCGTCCTTCGAGTAGGCGATCTCAATGTCGAGGGCGAGCAGAAGCTCCTGCGCCTTGCGTGTAAAGGTCTGCTCGTTCGCGAGAAAGAGATTCTTTATGAGCTGCTGCGTGATTGTGCTCGCGCCTTCCTCGATGCGTCCGTGCTGGATGTTGACGAGTGCCGCACGCCCCATGCCCGTCATGTCAAAGCCCCAATGATCGTAGAAACGCCGATCCTCGATCGCCACCATTGCACGCTTGAGGTCGGGGAAATGTGTCCGATGGGGACATAGTCGGAGCGGTTCAGACGCGCGTTGATCGCGCGGCGGATGAAGAGGACGCGTGCGAGCTGTTCGGAGGCATCGGGATCGTGGATCTCGTGCAGCTGATTTGCGGGCAGCTGCCGCTCGGCAGAGGGCAGGAGTTCACCGATGCTCTGCCAGACCTGTGGAACGAAGAGAAATGTGCCAACGGAAACGAGGACGGCGCACAGCAGCATACTCAAGAAAAAAACGCCCAAATTTGCGGGGCGTTTTTTTCTTTCCTGTGCGTTTTCGTGCCGTTGTTTTGCGTCTGCGCGTGCGTTTCGGCGGGGTCTCGTTGATCGTATCGTTCATACTGTACTCCACATATTGTTTTTAGTGCTTCCCAAAGTATTTTTGCACGTATCCGATCCCGCACCTCCACAAGGTTGGACGGGAGCAGACGGATGTTGTAGCCGATGAAGACGGGGAGGTGGCAAAGCGCGGCATGATCTTGATGAAGATGTCTGCGCCGTCATTGTAGAAGAAGATGTTGTAGCTCGTCAGCGGACGGCGGAAGGCATTCATAAAGAAGTCAACCGCGATCTGGATGTAGTCGGCGATGGTTGCAGTCGCCCCCGCATCCGCAGGGACGATGTTCAGCTCCCAAAAAGCCGACGCGCGGTGTGGTGGAGATGTTCAGCGTGACGCCGTCCCGCTCGTCCACGGTCAGTCCCTCGAACTCGGCGCGGCGAAAGGCAAGCTCGTGCCGAAACGTGGGGAAGCCGACGAGCTGCATATGCGGGTGACGGATTGTTCCGCCCGAGTACGGTCCATAGTTCTTGAAAAAAAGAGCACCGTGTCATACTTTCCGCTCGCACGCATCTGCGCCCAATGCTCCATGCCGAATGCGATGAGGCGGTGCATATGGTCGCGCGTGTAGGCGGGCATATCTGCATCGCAGTCCCTGCCCTCGATGAGGACGAATTGATCCGCCTCCTCGATGACGTTGTACTTGTTTTTTTGAGCAGGATGATATCGCCGTCTGTCGCGATGATGTCTGTCAGCTTGTCCGTTGCACAGAACGGACAAGCCGCATTGCTAGTGAATGATGTTCTCGGGCTTCTGCCGCCCGATATCCGTATTGAAATGGGCAAGGTTGATGTCCATAAAATGCTCCTGAGTTCCATTCATACCTTTCCCTATTATATATCTTCCGTGTCGATTCGTAAAATATTTTATCGAAAGCGTGCAATTCACAAATGCATTCATGTTATAATGAAAGACATTGCAATGAGGATAAGGAGTTCCTATGAGAATCGATCTTGTAACGCTCTTTCCTGAGATGTTTGCGGGTGTATTTGGCACGAGCATCATCGGGCGTGCGGCAGAGCGCGGCATATTGGATGTTCACTATACAAATTTTCGTGACTATTCGACGGATAAACACCGTCATGTGGACGATACCCGTGCGGCGGCGGGGCGGGCATGGTCTTAAAGCCCGAGCCCCTTTATGCTGCCGTGCGTGACATTCGTGCCAAGACCACCGATTGTGAGGGGCGGCGGTGCACCATCATCTTCGATCCTGCGGGCGAGGCATTCACGCAGAAGACGGCAAAGGAACTGGCGGCATACGAACAGCTCATTCTTATCTGCGGACACTATGAAGGTTTTGATGCGCGCGTCTACGATCTCGCCGACCGCCTTATTTCCGTCGGGGACTTCGTACTGACGGGCGGGGAGATCCCTGCGATGCTCGTGGTCGATGCGACGGCGCGCATGCTGCCGGGTGTGCTCGGCGACGATACGTCTGCACCGACGGATTCATTTTTTGATGTGCTGCTCGGCTATCCGCAGTACACGCGTCCGCGTGTGTTTGAGGGCAAAGCGGTGCCCGATGTCCTGCTCTCCGGCAATCATGCGGAGATTGCACGCTGGCGGCGTGAGCAGTCCCTGCTTCGTACCATGCGCCACCGTCCGGAGCTTCTGCCATTGGCAAAGCTCACAACGGAGGATCTGCTCTTTCTGTCAAAACAGGATGAAAAATGGTGAGAAACTATTTTGCGTGAATCTTGACGAAATGATATAATACAAAGGTATGATTGTTATGCAATTTCTTTCTGCCCGATAGGGGGACTGTACTGTGACGCAATTTGATAAGAGAAATTTGTCGATGATGATGGATTTCTACGAGATGACGATGTCCTACGGATACTTTCGTCAGACACACGGCGACGTGCGCGTTGCCTTCGATCTCTTCTTTCGCTCGGTTCCCGACAGAGGGGGCTATGCTGTCTTTGCAGGGGCTTGAGCATGTGATCGAGTTCGTGGAGAATCTTTCCTTTTCGGATGAAGACATCGATTATTTTCGTGCACAGAATCTGTTTTCGGAGGAGTTTTTGTCGTTCCTGCGCGGCTTCCGCTTCCGTGGGGACATCTACGCCATGCCGGAGGGGACGATCATCTATCCCAACGAGCCGTTGATGACGATTGTCGCGCCCATTATCGATGCGCAGCTGATTGAGACGGCGATTCTCGCACAGATCAATCATCAGTCTCTGATTGCAACGAAGGCTTCGCGCATCGTGCGTGCGGCTGAGGGGCGCAAGGTGTCGGACTTCGGTGCGCGACGCGCACACAACATGGATGCTGCGACGTACGGCGCACGCGCGGCATACATCGGCGGTGTCGATATGACGGCAACGGTGTCGGCGGGGCAGCAGTTCGGGATTCCCATCTCGGGGACGATGGCGCACAGCTGGGTCATGTTCTTCGAGGATGAGTTCACGGCGTTCAAAAAAATATGCGGAGCTCTATCCGCAGGCGACCGTGCTCCTCGTCGATACCTACGATGTCATTCATTCGGGGATTCCGAACGCCATTCGTACGGCGCATGAAGTGCTTGCGCCGCAGGGGCACCGCCTTGCGGGGGTGCGTATCGACTCGGGCGATCTGGCATATCTCTCGAAGCGCGTCCGCACGATGCTGGATGATGCAGGGCTTACGGACTGCAAGATTATCCTGTCGAACAGCCTCGATGAGTTTACGATTTCCTCGCTCCTTCTCCAGGGCGCGCAGGTGGACAGCTTCGGTGTGGGCGAGCGTCTGATTACGGCGAAGTCCGATCCCGTCTTTGGTGCAGTCTACAAGCTTGTTGCTGTAGAAAAGGACGGCGTGTTTGCGCCGCGCATCAAGATGTCGGAAAACGTGGAAAAGCTGACGAATCCCGGGATCAAGGATCTCTATCGTATCTACGACAGGCACGGCAAGGCGGTCGCGGATATGCTCGCCCTACAGGGGGAGGAGATCGATCTCACGAAGCCGTTCCGCTATGTCGACCCGCGCAAGCCGTGGAAGAATCGTTTCTTCGAGGGCTTCTCGGCGGTGAATCTGCGCCGTCTCTATGTACGTTCGGGCAAGCGCGTAGAGCAGCTGCCGACGCTCGAAGAGATCCGCTGCTATGTGCAAAAGCAGCTGGCGGAGGAGATCTGGCCGGAGGAGCAGCGCTTTGAGAATCCGCACCGGCACTATCTCGATATGACGCCGATGTATTACGAGGTCAAGATGGGACTGCTCGACGATATGCGCGGCAAGCATAGTTAGGATGTATATGATTACAGGAAAGACAAGACTGCTCGCCGTCATCGGCGCGCCCATCGGACACAGCCTCTCACCGATCATACAGAATGCAGCCCTGCACGCCGCAGGGCTTGACTATGTCTATACGGCTCTGCCCGTACGTGCGGATGCTCTCGCATCTGCGGTGCGCGGTCTCCGCGATGCGGGCATTGCGGGATTCAACGTGACGATTCCGTTCAAGACGGAGATCATTCCGCTGCTGGATGCGCTGAGTGAGGATGCGCGGCGCATTCAGGCGGTGAATACCGTTGTGATTGAGGACGGCAGAATGGTCGGTCACAATACGGATGTCGCCGGGTTCCTCGCGGGCTTTACGGAGCGGGGGATTGCGCTCACAGGAAAAAATGCCGTACTGATTGGTGCGGGCGGCGCAGCGCGGGCGGCTCTGTGGGGACTTCTGCGTAGCGGTGTTTCCTCCATCGTGATCGGCGTGCGCAATGCGGCAAAGGGCGCGGCACTTGCGGCAGACTTTACAACAGACGGCGATGTGCGGGCGGTATCCTTTGATGATGCCGCGTGGATTGCTGCGTGCAGCGATGCCGATCTTGTGGTGCAGACAACGCCGCTGGGCATGACACCACACACGGAGGAGATGCCGCCTGTGGATGCGGCAGTGATAAACCCCTCTGCGGTCGTCTACGATCTGATCTATACGCCCGCTGAGACGCGCTTTCTGCGCGAGGCACGGGCGCGGGGATGTGAAACGATCAACGGCGAGACAATGCTTGTCGCGCAGGGGCGCAGAGGCATTTCATCTCTGGGCAGGTGTGCGTCCCGATATGGAACTGATGAAACGAACGCTGCGTGAGGAACTTTCGCGCAGGGGATAAATCCAGTTTTGAAAAATCTTTCCCTTTTATGTTATGATATAGCTTGTTTTGAGATGGGAGGGCATGAGTGGCAGCGATAACATATGAGCTGATTCGCAAAGACGAGACGACGGGCGCACGCGCGGGCGTGATTCACACACCGCACGGGAGCTTTCCGACGCCCATCTTCATGCCCGTGGGCACGCAGGCGACGGTCAAGGGCGTATCGCCTGACGAACTGCGTGAACTTGGTGCGGGCATCATCCTCAGCAATACCTATCATCTCTTTCTCCGCCCAGGTATGGAGCTCGTGCGCGAGGCGGGCGGGCTGCATCGGTTCATGCACTGGGACGGTGCAATCCTCACGGACAGCGGCGGCTTTCAGGTGTTCAGTCTTGGTGACCTCCGCAAGATCACGGAGGAGGGCGCGACATTCCGCTCGCACATCGACGGCTCGAAGAAGTTTCTGTCGCCCGAGGTATCGATGGAGGTGCAGAAAAGCACTCGGCTCGGACATTGTCATGGCGTTCGACGAGTGCATTCCGTATCCTGCCGACCACACCTATGCCAAGGCATCGACGGAGCGCACACAGCGGTGGCTCGTGCGCTGCCGTGACGCAATGGCGGATGCAGAGGGGCAGGGGCTTTTTGGCATTGTGCAGGGCGGTATGTACCGCGACTTGCGTGCGTGGCACGCCGCTGAGGTAACGGCACTTGATCTGCCGGGCTATGCCATCGGAGGTCTGAGTGTCGGCGAGCCGCACGAACTGATGGAGGAGATTCTAGCCTACACGGTGGAGCTGCTTCCTGCCAACAAGCCACGCTATCTCATGGGGGTCGGTACGCCGGACTACCTTCTCACGGGCGTACGGCACGGGATCGATATGTTCGACTGCGTTTTCCCGACGCGTGTGGCGCGTAACGGTATGGCAATGACGTGGACGGGGCGGCTCGTGATGAAGAACGCCGTGCATACGCATGACCATACGGTGCTTGAGGAGGGCTGCGGCTGCTACGCCTGCCGCAACGGCTATACACGCGCGTACATCCGTCATCTCGTGCGCACCGAGGAGATCTTCGGGCTGCGCCTCCTGACGCTGCACAACCTTTACTTTTTGCAGGAGTTCATGCGGCGTATGCGTGCGGCGATTATCGCGGGGACGTTCCCTACATTTTATCAGGATTTTATGAATCACTATCATAAAAGATCATCTTAAAAGGAGTTGTATTTATGGATGCAGAAATGATGGCACAGCTGAGTTCGTGGGGACCCATTGTCATATTGGTGCTCTTCTTTTATTTTCTCCTCTATCGTCCGCAGAAGCAGGCGCAGAAGAAGCGTGATGCCATGCTTGCCGCGCTGAAGGTTGGCGATGAGATCATCACGCTCGGCGGGATGCACGGCAAGATCACGGCACTTGATGATAAGAGCGTGACGCTGCGTGTGGCAGAGGACGTGAACATCGTGTTTGAACGCTCGGCGATCAGTGCTGTGAATACGTCCGAGTGATCCGGCGTATGGCAGATGAGATTTTAGCGGAACAAAAGAGCATACTGCGGCGGGAGATGCTTGCCCGCCGCCGTGTATTTTCGGCGGCGGAGCGCAAAGAGGCGAGCCGCAGCATATGTGCGCGCGCGGCACAGCTGTCCGCGCTGAAGGCCGCGCAAACCATTATGCTCTATGCCTCCATGGCAGAGGAGATTGACCTTGTTCCGTTCATGGAGACCTTGCTCGCGGACGGACGGCGTATCGTCCTGCCTGAGATCACGGGCAGGGGGACGATGGAGGCGCGGGAGCTGCCCGCAATGGATGCGCTGACGGACGGTGCTTTCGGTATAGCAACACCGGATCCCACACGCGGCAGCATTGTCCCCCGAGGAGATTGATGTTATCATTGTCCCGGGGGCGGCATTTGCAGCGGATGGCGGGCGGCTGGGGCTCGGCGGCGGCTATTATGACCGCTTCCTGCCGCGTGCGCGAAACGCCGTGCGGCTTGTGCTTGCCTTTTGATTTTCAGATTATTCCCGATGTCCCAATGGGCGCGCAGGACGCCCGCGTCGATGTCATTTTGACCGAGCGGCGCATGATCTCCTGCAATGAATACTACCTTGAGGAAGAGGTGTGAGGACTGTTGAGACAACATAGTCTGTTAAAGCTGGTGATTTCGATTGTGGTCATCATTGGCGCGTTTTTTTTCCTGGTTCAGCCGCTCGCGAGCTCGATTCGGCAGGGACTTGACCTGCAGGGTGGAACGCACGTCGTTCTGGAGGCGGTCGATACGGAGCAGGCGCAGGTCAACGACGATGCGATGAACCGCGTGGTCGCCATCATGGAGAAGCGCGTCAACTCGCTCGGACTGACCGAGCCGATCATCCAGCGCGAGGGGGAGCGTCGCGTCATCATCGAACTGCCGGGCATCAAGGATCCCGACGCTGCAATCCGAACGATCGGCAAGACGGCGATGCTCGAGTTCCGCGACGAAGAGGGGCATACGGTGCTCACGGGTACGGATCTGAAGGATGCACAGGCATCGACGAATCCTCAGTCGGGGCAGAACGTCGTCAACCTGGAGTTCTCGGATGAGGGCGCACAGAAATTTGCCGACCTCACGATGAAGAATGTCGGGCGTACGATTGCGATCCTGCTCGACGGCGAGGTGCTGACTGCGCCGAACGTGCGTGAGCCGATTCTCGGCGGGCGTGCGGAGATCACGGGGCAGAAGACGCTTGAGGAGGCGCAGAACCTCGCGGTTGTCCTGCGCAGCGGCGCACTGCCCGTCAAGGTCGAGATCATTGAGACGCGCACGGTCGGCCCGACGCTCGGACAGGGACTCGAAGGACAAGTCCCAGTTTGCCTTTGTGGTCGGACTCGGTGCGGTCGTGCTCTTCATGATTTTCTTCTACCATCTCTCGGGCTTTATCGCGGACGTGGCACTCATGGCATATACGGTCATGCTGCTTGGCATCCTCTATCTGATGGATGCGACGCTGACGCTGCCGGGTGTGGCGGGCATCATTCTCTCGATCGGTATGGCGGTCGACGCGAACGTCCTCATCTTTGAGCATTTCAAGGGAGGAGTACCAGGTCAACCAAAAGACCCTGCGCCTTGCGATGGATGCGGGCTTCAAGCGTGCGTTCACGACGATCTTTGACTCGAACGTCACGACGCTGATTGCTGCAGGCGTGCTCTTCTTCCTCGGGACGGGGACAATTCGCGGCTTTGCGATCACGCTCGGGGTTGGAACGATGCTCTCGATGTTTACGGCGATCACGCTGACACAGTACCTGCTGAAGCTCGCGATTAACTCGAAGCTGTCTGACAATCCGTGGCTCTACGGTGCGAATGGCTTCATGCTCGGTGGAAAGAAGAAGGGAGATGAGAAGAATGCCTAAATTCGACATTGCGGGACATCGCAGAATCTGGTTTCTGCTCTCTCGCGCTTATCATCCCGGGATTTATCTGTATGGGGGTACGCGGCTTCAACTTCGGCATCGACTTTACGGGCGGCACGATCATCGACCTGCGCTTCGAGCAGCCGGTGACGCTCTCCGATGTGCGTTCCAGCCTTGCGAAATACGATCTCGATGGAAGTACGATCCAGCTTGCGGGTGCGGAGTCGGGCATCGAGTCCTCCGAGAACGTCATGATCCGTACGATTGACCTCGAGGAGAATCAGCGCAAGGAGGTCATGGCATCGCTCACGCAGGATGTCGGTCCCTACACCGTACTGCGCGAGGAGAAGGTCGGCGCGACGATTGGCGGCGAGCTGATTACGAATGCCGTACTCGCGCTTGTGATCTCATGGGCACTCATCATCCTCTACGTCGCCTACCGCTTTGAGTGGCGTTTCGGCGTATCGGCGGTGCTCGCGCTCATCCACGATATCATTATCGTGCTCGCGGTATTCTCGTTTACCCAGCGTCAGATCGACTCGTCGTTTATCGCGGCACTCCTGACGATCGTCGGATATTCGATCAACGATACGATCGTTATCTTTGACCGCATCCGCGAGAATCTGAAACTCCATTTCCGCCGCGGCGGCGATGTGAACGAGCTTGTCAACACATCCATCTACCAGACACTGACGCGCTCGCTCTATACGGTGTTTACGGTTCTGTTCACGACCTTCGCGCTGTACTGGTTTGGCGGAGAGACGACGAAGGACTTCGCGTTCGCGCTTCTTGTCGGCTTTGCCAGCGGCTGCTACTCCTCCATCTTCATTGCAAGTCAGCTCTGGATCGAGCTGCGGAATCGCACGGAGCGGCGGCCTGCCGCGAAACCTGCGGCCGTGGAGGGATAACGAAAAGAGCCTGTCACGGGACAGGCTCTTTTTGCTATTGCAAGGAAGGGGGAAACAATGCTGAAAGACTGGATCATACGCACGCAGACCGACGAAGGGGCCGCGCTCGCACGTGACATCGGAGCCGCACCGATCATCGGTCAGATTCTCTGGAACAGGGGGGTACGCTCTGCAGAAGATGCGCAGGCCTTCCTTCATCCGGAGGACGAGCCGTTCCACGATCCCTTTCTCATGAGGGATATGGAAAAAGCCGTCCTGCGCATACAGAAGGCGATTCATGAGGGAGAACGGATCGTTGTCTACGGCGACTACGATGTGGACGGGATGACCTCGACCACGCTCCTTATGAAGAATATCCGCGCACTCGGCGGAATGGTATCCTACTATATTCCGAACCGCTTTACCGAGGGCTATGGGATCAACGGCACAGCACTCGCACAGCTTGCGGCGGAGGGCTGTGATCTGCTTGTCACTGTCGACTGCGGTATCTCATCCGTGGACGTAGTGGCGGAGATGGACGGGGCGATGGACATCATCATCACGGATCATCATCTGCCGGGGGCGCAACTTCCGTCTGCCTATGCTGTCCTCAATCCCCACCGCGCCGATTGTTCCTACCCGTTCAAAGAACTCGCGGGAGTCGGTGTCACATTCAAACTCGTGCAGGCTCTTTGGCAGGCAGAGGAGGAGCGGAGCTATGCGGAGGATATGGACATCGTCGCGCTCGGTACCGTTGCCGATCTCGTGCCGCTCATCGGTGAGAACCGCAAGCTCGTCCAGATGGGGCTTGCGGCTATGTCCGCGCATCCCTGCGAGGGGATTGCTGCCTTGATTCGCGTTGCCGGCATTGAGGGCAAGGCGATCAATACGGGGATGGTCGGCTTCCAGCTTGCACCGCGCCTGAATGCGGCGGGACGCATTGAAACGGCGCGCAGCGGTGTGGAGCTGCTGACCTCCGAGGAAGTGCGGGAGGCGGATCGCATTGCGGGCGAATTGAATGAGCTCAACACGGAGCGGCGTGATTTGGAGCAGGGATTCTCGCAGAGGCAGAGGAAATGCTCGCGGATTTTACGCCCGATGTACCTGCGATTGTCGTCGCAGGGGAGAAATGGAATTCCGGCGTGATCGGCATTGTCGCTTCCCGTCTCGTCGATCAATACTATCGCCCGAGCATCGTGCTCACACGGCAGGGCGATGTCTACAAGGGCTCCTGCCGCAGCATTGCGGGGCTGCATATGTACGAGGCTCTGGCTGCGTGCAGGGGGACGCTCATTCAGTTCGGCGGGCATGAGATGGCGGCGGGCTTGACACTTGCCTGTGATTGTGTGGAGGATTTTCGCACGGCGTTCGCGAACTATGTAAATACGCATTTGACAACAGATGACTTCACGCCGAAAATTTCCATTGAGGGGATCGTCGCACCTGCGGACTGGACGCTCTCAGCGGTCGAGCAGCTTGCCCTGCTTGAGCCGTACGGCATGGGGAATCCGCGCCCCGTCTTCGGCGTGCGCGATCTGCGCCCGCGCACGGCATCTGCCATTGGCGCGGACGGGAAACATCTGCGCATGGAGGTCGGTACACGTCAGAAGCACGTCGCGGCACTCTACTGGAACGCGGGCGAGCTTGCGGAGATTGTGACGGAGGAGGCGGGGATCTCGCCTATACGCCGAGCATCAACGAGTGGCAGGGGACGCGCTCCGTGCAGTGTATGGTGGACTCCGTCATGCCCGCCGCGCACGAGCGCATTTTTCCGAGCCGCGACCTGCTGAAGGTGATCTATACGTTTCTCAGCGGGCTGCGCAGAGGCGGATCGGATTCCATACGGGGCGGTTGCGCTCACACGTCGTTTTTCACGCGAAAAGTTTCATATTTCGCGCTATACGATGGAACTGTCCCTGTGTATTTTCCGTGAGCTCGGACTGCTGGCTCCACGGGCGGAGGGCGGCTGGCAGTTTATCCCACCGACAGGGAAAATGGAACTCACGGATGCGCCGACTTTTCGTCGGCATGCGGAAAGAAAGGGTGATGGATAGATGTCGGATGATGCACAAAGAACTGTCACCATCGATATGATTTTGGAGAAGGTGCGCTCCTATCAGGCGGACGCTGATCTCGCAAAGATCAAGAAGGCGTATGCCTATGCGGAGAAAGCGCATCGCGGACAGGTGCGCATCTCGGGCGATGCCTACATTATCCATCCGCTCAATGTCGCCTACATTCTCACGGGACTTCATCTCGATGACGAGACGATCTGCGCCGCACTCCTGCACGATGTGGTGGAGGATACCTGTGCGACGCTTGAGGAGATGGATGCGGAGTTCGGCAGGAACATCATGGAGCTCATCGATGGTGTGACGAAGCTCGGACGCATCGAATATATGTCCAAGGAGGATGTCAAGCTCGAGAACTACCGCAAGATGTTCCTCGCGATGGCGAAGGACATCCGCGTCATCATGATAAAACTTGCAGACCGCCTCCACAATATGCGCACGCTGAAATGCATGCGTGAGGACAAGCGCCGCCGCATTGCGAAGGAGACCATCGAGGTCTACGCACCGCTCGCGAACAGGCTCGGCATTTCCAGCATCAAGGTGGAGCTCGAGGATCTCTGTCTGCGCTACCTCGAACCCGAGGCATACTATGCGCTCGTCGAGGAGGTCAAGCACAAGCGGCAGGAGCGGCAGGCGTTCATACGGGAGTCGATTCGGCAAATCCACGAGAAACTGGAGGCTGCCGGCATCGAGGCGGAGATCAAGGGGCGTGCGAAGCATTTCTACAGCATCTACCGCAAGATGAAGCGCGACAACAAGAGTGTGAATGAGATCTACGATCTCTCTGCGGTGCGTGTCCTCGTCTCCTCCGTTAAGGACTGCTACGGTGTGCTCGGGGTCATCCACGCGATGTGGAAGCCGATTCCCGGCAGGTTCAAGGACTACATCGCCATGCCGAAGTCGAACGGCTATCAGTCCCTGCACACCACCGTCATGACGCACGGTGACCCGCTCGAGATCCAGATCCGCACAAAGGCGATGCACCAAGTCTCCGAGTTCGGTATTGCTGCGCATTGGAAATACAAGGAGGCGGGGTGCAGCATCGGCGCAACGGATGAGAACGATCAGAAGATGTCGTGGCTGCGTCAGATGGTCAGCCTCCAGAAGGAGTATGACGATCCGAAGGAATTCTTCGAGGCACTGAAGCTGGACGTGTTCTCCGACGAGGTCTTTGTCTTTACGCCGCGCGGCGATGTCATTGACCTGCCGAAGGGCTCGAACCCGATTGACTTCGCCTATCACATCCACACGGAGATCGGGCATCATTGTGTCGGTGCGAAGGTCAACGGAAAGATTGTGCCGCTCGAATACAAGCTCAAGAACGGCGATATCGTATCCATCGTCACGAACAAGGGGGAACGGCCCCAGCCCCGACTGGCTGAACACAGTCGCCTCCTCTGCGACACGCAGCAAGATCCGCGCGTGGTTCAAGAAGGAGAACCGCGAGGAGAATGTCGAGCGCGGCATGAACCTCATCCGCGACGAGGCGAAGCGGCTGGCTATGCGCCAAAGGAGTTGATGGCAGGCGGACGTCTTGCAAAGGTCGCGGAAAAACTCAACGTACAGAGCGAGGGTGACCTGCTCGCCGCACTTGGCTACGGCGGTGTGAGCCTGCGCGGTGTCATGACGAAGCTCATCGAACTGCACCAGCAGGCGATCAAGGACAGCACGCCACCCGAGGTCTCGCAGATGCTCTCCGAGCTCAAGGCACCGCGTCGCGGCAAGCGCAAGAAGGCGAGCCACGGCGTCCTTGTCGAGGGCGAGGGCGGCTACCTCGTGCGTCTCGCACGCTGCTGCAACCCGATCCCCGGCGATCCCATCACAGGGCTACATCACGCGCGGGCGCGGCGTCTCCGTGCACCGCTCCGACTGCCCGAACGTGCTCAACGATACGGGAGTTTACGCGCGTGATCGAGGTGAGCTGGGACATCGGGCTTGACAAGGACTACATCGTGGGCATTGAGATTATATGCAACGACCGCAATGGCATGCTCGCGGAACTCCTCGCTGTACCCGCCGAGATGAAGGTGAACATCCACACCGTCAATGCAACGCCAAACCGCCGCAACAAGACCTCGACCGTCCTCCTCGGGCTCAACGTCAGCAACATCGATCAGGTCACCCAGGTCATGACGAAGATGCGCCTGCTCAAGGATGTCTACCGCGTCACACGCACCATCGGCAGTTCGGCGCTCCCCGGCGGAGATTGAGTGCTCTTTGTCACATTGTTTTTTTCATATATTTTGTGGTAATATCAGGCATGGAATTTGTGCATGATCCGTGGGGGACTCATGAAAAAAAGGTGCGATCTTTGATATGGACGGACTGCTCTTCGATACGGAGACGGTCTATCAGCGGGGGTGGACGATCATCGCCGATGAGTTCGGCGTTGCGCGTAAGCCGGAGCTGGGCAAGGCGTGCTGTGGGACAACCGGCGACTTGACGGAACGTCTCGTGCATGAGTACCATCCAACGGTGGATGCAAAGGCCTACATTCGCCGCGTCATCGAATACGTTCACGATGAGGCGGAGAAGAGTCTGCCCATCATGGAGGGCGCGCGTGAGATCCTTGCGTATTTTCATGAGAACGGTGTTCGCATTGCGACGGCAAGCAGCTCGACGGTGGCACAGATTGAGAAGAATCTCAGGCAGAGCGGGCTGCGCGATTATTTCGATGCCGTAGTCGGCGGCGACCTCGTGACGCATGGGAAACCCTGCCCCCGACATCTTCCTGCTGGCGGCAGAGCGCATCGGCATTCTTCCTGCGGACTGCTATGTGTTCGAGGACGGCTATAACGGACTGCGCGGTGCTGCGGCGGCGGGCTGTGCGCCCGTCATGATTCCCGACACCATGCCGCCAACCGATGAGATGCGCACGCTTTGCAAAGGGATTTATTCCTCTCTCTCGGATGCAATGAAGGCGATTCAGCGCGGCGATTTATAGCTATGGAAGCACTGATAAATTCAGCGATTCCATATATTTCCTCAGTGAGGTGAAATCAATGGAAGATCAGAAAAACAATGATGTTCTCCTTCGGCGAGGACAAGCCGAAGGCGGACGCTGTCATACGCGAGGCCGCCGCAGCGATGCGGGAAAAGGGATACAACCCCATCAATCAGTTGGTCGGCTATCTGCTCTCAGGTGACCCTGCCTATGTCACGAGCCATCATGACGCGCGGAGCAAGATTCGCAGTCTGGAACGCGACGAACTGCTCGATGAGCTCGTGCGGTTCTATCTGGAGCATGAGAAGTGAAACGCTATCTCTCACTGGACATCGGCGACGCGACGATCGGCATTGCCGTCAGCGACCTGCTCGGGCTCACGGCGCAGGGGCGTCGAGACAATTCGCCGCACGGAGCTATCTGCCGATCTCGACCGGCTTGCACAGCTTGTGCAGGAGTATGAGCCGGCAGGATTCGTGGCGGGGCTACCGAAACATATGAACGGGGACGAGGGGGCGCGCTGCGACATTGTCCGCGCCTTTATGGCGGAAGTGGCGGAGCGATTTCCAACGATTGAGATTCACTACTGGGACGAGCGTCTCTCGACGGTTGCCGCAGCGCGCTCGCTCATCGCGGCGGATGTTTCACGCAAAAAAACGCCGCAAGGTCATCGATAAGATGGCGGCGGTCTACATATTGCAAGGTTTTTTTGGATCGGCAGCAGCATTTGAAGTAATGCCGCGCAAAGAGAAAAAGGAGTACAAAATGGCTGAACATGAAGAGCTGCACGATGATGATGTGATCGTTGAGTTTGAAGGGGAAGACGGCGAGATCCTTTCCTATCGTGAGGAGATGGTACTCACGGTTGGTGCGGATCAGTTTGCTGTGCTCGTCGAACTGACCGAGACCTCGGAGAATGAATTTGAAGAGGCTGAGGATGCGACGATTGCCAAAAATCATCACGGATGAGGATGGCAAGGAAACCTATATCGCTCCGACGGATGAGGAGTTTGAGGCGGTACGCCGTGCCTATGAAGAACTTGTCGAGGAGGAAGAAGAGTAAGCAGTGCGGAAGCTGTCATCAGAGGGAGATGACAGTTTTTTCATAGGGAGGCAGAGGAGTGGATCTGTTTTGAGGGAGTCATTGCAGGGAATATGGGACTTCTTGAAGCACAATGGATTGCGCGAGGCGTTTGATGCCGTCTATCGTGGAAAGGGAACGGCACTCCAAAAAAAGATCGTGTTCGGAATTCCTGCTTTGGGAATTGCATTCTTTTTGATTGTCCTGTTCGTTATTGTCCCGCTGTCTGCGTCTTCGTCCTATACGGGGGAGCGCGGTGTTCCGATTTACTTTACCGTTCGTCCGGGCATGAGCGTGAGTGAGATCGGCAAGGAACTATATGAGCGCGGTGTCATCGATAGCGAGACAAAGTTTTGGTGGACGGCGAAACTGAACGGCTTTGAGAATAAGGTCAAGAGTGGTACCTTTTGCACTGGAGACAGGCATGGGCGAACGCGATGCTCTTGAGATGTTGGTCTATGGCAATACGGTAACGATCCGATTCACGATCCCCGAGGGATTCGGTGTGCGCGAGATTGCCGCGCGGCTCGAGGACGAGGGGCTTGTCAAGGCGGCGGATTTTATCACGCTTGCCGCGACCTATCGCCCCTATCCCTATGTGGAGAAGCATGAAAATGTGCGCTATGCAGCGGAGGGATTCCTCTTTCCCGATACCTATGAGATCAACGGGGAATTCGACGCTGCGCGGATCATGGAGATGATGGCGGAGAACTTCGACCGCCGGCTGACGAAGGAGATGCGCGCGCGTGCGAAGGAGATGGATCTCTCGATCTACGAACTGGTGACGCTCGCCTCGCTTGTCGAAAAGGAGGCGTACCATGAGGAGGATCGTCCGATCATTGCACAGATCTTCTTGAAGCGTCTGCGCGTCGGTATGCCCCTGCAGGCAGATCCCACCGTGCAGTATCTGCTCGATGCGCCGAAGGAGGATCTGCTCTACAGCGATACGGAGATCGCGTCGCCGTACAACACCTATCAGAATGTCGGGCTGCCGCCGGGACCGATTGCAAGTCCGGGGACAGCGTCGCTGAATGCGGTGCTGCATCCGGCGGATACGAATTATCTGTACTTCGTTGCCGATCGGAACGGGAACAATTACTATGCGACGAATTATGCAGATCATCTCGATCTCGTCGAACGAGTGCGCTGAGATATATGGAGGCTGATGGATGAAGAAGCGACCTGAACTGCTGGCACCGGCGGGGACGATGGAGAAGCTGCAGATGGCACTCGCCTACGGTGCGGACGCGGCATACCTCGGCGGTGCGCAGTTCGGCCTGCGCGCATTCGGCGGCAATTTTACGAACGAGGAGATTCGTGCGGCGGTGCAGCTCGCACATGCCGCCGGAAAAAAAGATCTATGTGACCGTCAATGTGTTTCCGCACAACGATGATCTCGTGTCCCTGCCGGACTATCTGCGCTTTCTCGCAGAGGCGGGCGCGGATGCCGTGCTCGTCGCCGATCTCGGTGTATTTATGCTTGCACGCGAGGCGGCTCCTGCGCTTCCCGTGCATATCAGTACACAGGCGAACAATGTGAACTGGCGCACGGTACGCGCGTGGCAGGGAGCTTGGTGCGGAGCGCGTGGTGCTCGCGCGGGAGCTTTCACGCGAGGAAATCTGCGAGATTCGCCGCCATACGTCGGTGGAGCTCGAACTCTTCGTACACGGGGCGATGTGTATCTCCTACTCGGGACGCTGCCTCCTCAGCAGCTATTTTACGGGGCGCGACGCGAATCGCGGCAGCTGCGCCCAGTCCTGCCGCTGGAAATATGCGCTCGTGGAATCTTCCCGTCCTGGGGAATACTATCCCGTTGAGGAGGATGAGCGCGGCACCTACATCATGAACTCGAAGGATCTCTGCCTCCTGCCGTATCTGGACGAGATTGTCGCCGCAGGCATTGACAGCCCTCAAGATCGAGGGGCGTATGAAGAGCGTTCACTACGCTGCAAGCGTGGTCAAAGCGTATCGCATGGCGCTCGATGCCCTGTCTCACGGGAGACTCCTATGAGGTGCAGGAGGCGTGGATGACGGAGCTTGGCAAGGTTTCGCACCGCGCCTACACGACGGGCTTCTTCCTCGCAAAGACAACGGAGGCGGATCAGATCTATGGTTCGTCCTCCCTATGAACAGACTTCGGATTTTGTCGGACTGGTGCGTTCCTATGACGCAGAAAACCGTCTTGCGACGGTGGAGCAGCGCAACAATATGAAGCTCGGGCAGGAGCTCGAGATCTTTCAGCCCGTGGGCGCGCCCTTTCGTCAGGAACTCGCCGAGATGTGGGATGAGGAGGGGAGGAGATCACAGCTGCGCCGCATCCGCAGCAGCTTGTCCGCATACGGATGGCGCAGCCGGTTGAGCCGAACAGCATTCTGCGCCGCGATGTGCCGATGAAGAAGGAGGAACGATGATGGAGCAGGTGATTCGTCGCTATGCGTGCGCTGCGGGGCGTGTGCAGGGCGTGGGATTCCGTATGTTCGTCCGCCAGCAGGCGGTGATGAATGATATCACGGGCTGGGTAATGAATATGTCTGACGGTACAGTTACGATGGAGCTCCAGGGCGATGCCGATGCTGTCGAGGCTGCGTTTGCCGCGATGCGCGCGGGCAATTATTTCATCCGCGTGGAGCGTTTGGATATTGAGGAGCGTGAGCCTGTGGAGGGCGAGCGTGACTTTTTCCATCAAGTATTAGGAGATGCTCATGGGTAAAAATACTCGTAATGAATGGGCCGAATCTCAATTTGCTCGGCACGCGTGAGCCCGAGATTTATGGTTCTCTAACACTTGCGGATATCCACGAGCGTCTGCGTCAACGTGCCAATGAGGCAGATCTGGATATCGAATTCATGCAGTCGAATCACGAGGGCGTGCTTGTGGATGCAATTCAGCGTGCACGCAGGACGGTGGACTACATCATCCTGAATGCAGGAGCGTTCACACACTACAGCATTGCCCTCCGCGATGCCATTGCGGCGGTTAATGTGCCCGTCATCGAGGTACATCTCTCGAACATCCATCAGCGTGAGGAGTTTCGCCACAAATCTGTGATCGCTCCCGTCGTACTCGGACAGATTGCGGGGTTTGGTGCGGAAAGCTATATGGCGGCACTTGAGATCATTATCTGGCGGATGGGAGACATGCGATGAATATGGAGGCGCGTATTGCGCGTTTGCGTGCACTGCTCAGCGAGAATCTTGTGGATGCGTTGCTCGTAACAAAGGAGGAGAACGTTCACTATTTCAGCGGCTTTTGCGGAGATTCGACCGTGCTCCTCGTGACGCATGAACGTCTTCTGCTCGTCACGGACAGCCGCTATACGGAGCAGGCTGCGTTACAGGCCCCCTCTATGAGGTTGTCGAGCAGCGTGATGGGTTGTATCAAAAAGTGGCGGAGCTTGCAGCGGACGTGGATGTTGTCTCACTCGCCTTCGAGGGCGGCGCACTTGTGTACAACCATGTCGTGAAACTGCGCGGCTTCCTTGGTGACATTCCTCTGGATACGCCGCTGAATCTGGATTCGCTCCGTCAGGTGAAGGATGGGGACGAGATTGCGCTCATCCGCCGCGCGTGCGCCATTGCGGACGCGGGCTTTGCCCATATCATTGCCTACATCGAACCGGGGATGACGGAGTTGGAGGTTGCGGCGGAGCTCGAGCATCATATGCGCACGCTCGGCTCGGAGCGTCCCGCATTTCAGACCATCATTGCCTCGGGCGTGCGCGGCAGCCTGCCGCATGGCGTTGCGAGCGACAAGGTGATCGCGCGGGGCGAGCTCGTGACGATGGACTTCGGCGCGGTCTGTGCGGGCTATCATTCGGACATCACGCGTACCATCTGTGTGGGGCGGGCGGACGCACGCCAGCGTGAACTCTATGATGCGGTTCTCACGGCGCAGCAGCGTGCGCTGGCAGCGCTGCGCCCCGGCGTGACGGGCATCGAGGTCGACCGTGTGGCGCGCGATTATCTCGCGGAGCACAATCTCAATCAGTATTTCGGGCACGGGCTTGGGCACAGCCTCGGACTTGAGATCCACGAGGAGCCGCGTCTCTCGAAGGCGGGCAAGGATGTTTTGCAGCCGAATATGCTCATTACGGATGAGCCCGGCGTCTACCTCCCGGGCTGGGGCGGCATCCGCATCGAGGACACCGTCCTCATCACGGTGGACGGCGCGGAGCCACTGACGCGCGCACCAAAAAGAATTTATTGAAATCTGCATATAAAAAAACGGTATAATGATGTAATGAAACAATGTTATTGTATGGAGGAACGAATAATATGATTAACAGCACCGATTTTCGCACCGGCCTTACCATTGAGTACGATGGGGGCGTCTGGCAGATTGTCGATTTCCAGCACGTGAAGCCGGGGAAGGGTGCCGCGTTCGTCCGTACGAAGATCAAGAACGTGGAGACAGGTGCCGTGGTTGAGCGCACGTTCAATCCGAACGAGAAGATGCCGGCTGCGCATCTTGAGACGCATACGATGCAGTTCCTCTATGAGGCGGACGGTGTCTATACGTTCATGAACACGGAGACCTACGAGCAGTCTGAGCTCACGCACGAGCAGCTGGGCGATGCGCTGAACTACCTCATGGAGAACATGGAGGTTGCGATGCAGCAGTTCAAGGGGCGCATCATCGGCATCCAGCTTCCGAACTCCGTGAGCCTCAAGGTCGTCGAGTGCGAGCCGAGCGTCAAGGGCAATACGGCGACGGGGGGCAACGAAGATGGCAAAGGTCGAGACCGGTTACGAGGTACGCGTTCCTCTCTTCATCAACGAGGGCGATGTGCTTCGTATTGATACGCGCACGGGCAACTACATCGAGCGCGCTTAACAGCGGTTGAGGAGTTTTCTACGAATGGAGGATATGGACATGGATAACGAGAAGAACGCAGTGAAGAAGGAGACCGGGCTTGGCATGATCCGTGTTGCGGATGAGGTCGTCAGCATCATCGCAGGGCTTGCCACGACGGAAGTCGAGGGCGTTGCGGGGATGAGCGGCGGCATTGCCGGCGGAATCGCGGAGATCCTGGGCGCAAGAATTTTTTTCCAAGGGTGTCAAGGTCGAGGTGGGCGAGAAGGAAGCTGCTGTTGATCTTTACATCATTGTGAAATACGGCATCCGTATCCCCGAGGTTGCACTTGCAGCGCAGGAGAATGTCAAGCGCGCGATCGAGACGATGACGGGTCTCTCCGTGATCGAAGTCAATGTGCATGTGCAGGGCGTTGGTTTCCCCGAGGAGGAGCCGAAGGTTGAGGAAGCGCGTGTACGCTGAATGTGAGTGAGGGGCTAAGCGATGGGAATCATAAATCGTCTGCTGCTCCTGCCCCTACGCGCTCTTTTACAATGGCACTCGCCGTTGCCGTGGCTGCCGTGGCTCTGCGGATTGTGCCGGAGAGCATCTGGCTGAACGAGCTGCGCTATGTGCTCGCGCGTCAGGAACTCTTGGCGGTGTGCGGCGTGTTCTTTCTCGTCAGCCTCAAGCTGTTCTTTGCGGTGTTTTCGAGAACATCGAGCTCCGTGCGGACACATGGCGAATTCATGGTGGTCGACACCCCGGCGGGGGGCGGTGCAGGTCGCTCTGCCCGCCGTACGCGGCATTGTGGAGCGCGTGGCACTCGCCATGCAGGGGGTGCGTGCGGCAGCTGTCGTGATCTCCGTGCATGATGCACCGAAGGATGCCGTGGCGACGCCGATGCAGGTGGAGCTCAAGATCACGCTTGCGGAGCATACGAGCTTGAATGCGGTATCGGAGGAGCTGACGGCGAAGGTACGTCAGGAGCTCCATGATGTACTCGGTATTTCGGATGTACCCGTAGCACTCCGCGTGACGGAGATCACGAACGCCGGATCTTCGTCGAAGCGTTCTGTGTCTTAGTAGGAGAGAGGCATGAAAGAAAAATTTACTGCTCCTCCTTCAGGATCAATGGGAACATCATCGCGGACGAACAGTCGGGCTGCTGATCGGAACACTGTTCGGCATCTCTGTTCTGCTCTTTGGATTTTGGCATATCGTGTTCATTCTTCTCTGTGCGGGCATCGGTATGTATATCGGCTTGCGCGTGGAGCAGGTCGGAGGTTGGGCGGAACTGATTGATACGAGTGTTCTCAATCGCCTGTTTCGGAGGATGCCATGAGCCGTAGACACGCGCGGGAAGCCGCGCTGCTGACACTTTTTCAGCTGGAGTTCGGAGCGGATGAGGCATCTGCCGAAACCGCCAGTGATCTTGCCATTGACGAGATCGAGGGGATCAAGGAGAAGGATCTTCCCTATGCGCATGCACTCGTGCAGGGGAACGCGCGCGCATCTGGCGGAGATCGATGCGGAGATTGCACGCCTTGCGAAGGAGTGGAAGCTGCACCGTATGGCGGCCGTGGATCGCAATTTGATCCGCATGGCGTACTACGAGATGCGCTATCAGGAGGAACGCATCGATCCCCCGATTGCGATCAACGAAGCGGTCGAGCTTGCAAAAAAATACGGTTCGGATGATGCGAGCCGCTATGTAAATGGGATCCTTGCTGCAATGCAAAAAAATCTGTTTGAGCAATCAATGACAAAGAAAGAATCCGTTGCGCGAGAATTTCGTGCAATGGTTCTTTTTTGTCAATGTGGAAAAGGTGTGCTATGACGGTTCACTCTGTCAGTGATGTCACGCGATACATCAAGGGCATGTTCGAGGGGGAGGAAATTCTCTCGGATCTCCTGATTCGCGGTGAAGTTTCCAATTTCAAACGCTACCCTTCGGGACACTGCTACTTTACGCTCAAGGATGCGGGGGCAAGCATGAAATGCGTCATGTTCAACGGCTATGCGCGCAATCTGCGCTTTACTCCCGCGAACGGGATGCAGGGTCATTGCGGGCGGCAGTGTCTCGATCTACGAGCGCGACGGTGTCTATCAGCTCTACGTAAACACGCTGACGCCGGAGGGGCGGGGGCTCTTGCCCTGCCTTTGAGCAGCTCAAGGAGAAGCTGTATGCCGAGGGGCTGTTTGATGAGGCGCATAAGCAGCCTCTGCCGCGCTTTCCGCGTCGGATCGGGATCGTTACCTCGTCTGCCGGGGCGGTTCTGCGCGATATTCACAAGGTGGCAAAGCGTCGTTGGCCGGCGGTGCAGCTGATTCTTCATCCCGTGCTCGTGCAGGGGTCGGAGGCAGCGGGACAGATTGCGGCGGCGATCCGCTTTTTCAACGAGAAATATCTCGTAGATGTCCTCATTGTGGGGCGCGGCGGCGGCTCGGCTGAAGACCTCTGGGCGTTCAATGAAGAACCTGTTGTACGGGCAATCTATGACTCGCGGATTCCGGTGATCTCTGCCGTCGGGCATGAGACGGATACGACGCTTGCGGACTTTGTCAGTGACCGCCGTGCGGCGACCCCGTCACAGGCGGCAGAGTTCGCCGTGCCGGACGCGGCGGAGCTGCGCCAGTACGCTGCGGGGCTTCTGTACGGCTTCACGCAGGGCGCACGCGTCAGATGGAGCAGCATAGAGCGCGGATCAGGGCACTCGTGGATCGTCCTTGGTATCGGAATCCGAAGCTCCTGCTTGCAGGTTCGATGCAGCGCGCAGACCGCGCCGTGGAACGCCTTCACCGCGCGGCAAAGGACGGGCGCACGAACGCGCGTCATCGTCTCGAGCTCGTGCTGAAGCGTCTCGAACTCCTGAATCCCGTGCAGATTTTGTACCGTGGATTCAGCGTGGTCGAAAAGGATGGGCGAACAGTGACACGGTCGAAAAAAATCTTGCGGCCGGCGATCATCTGAGCATTACATTTGCGGATGGAAAAAAATATCTGCCGTGGTTGCGGCAAAGGAGAAGCAGCATGGCGCGTAAAAAAAGAGATGGCATTTGAGGAAGCACTTGGCGCATTGGAGCAGATTGTTGCGGAGATCGAGACGGGAGAGCTGTCCCTTGCCGACCTCATGGCGAAGTATTCGGAGGGATCAAGCTGTCGGATGTCTGCATGACCTCCCTCAAACGCGCCGAGGAGACGATGGATCTTTTGGTGAAAGAAACAACGGCAGGCATCTCGGAAGAAAAAAACTGCAGATCGGAGGATGAGATGAAGGAGCTCTGGAAGAAACGGCAGGAACTTGTCGAGTGCGCACTGAAAGATGCGCTGGCACAGACGCCTCGTACTCGATCCCGTTTTGCGGGAGTCGATGGAGTACAGCCTCATGGCGGGCGGAAAGCGTCTGCGCCCCGTACTTCTGATGGCGGCAGCGGATGCCGTTGGCGCGGATGGAACGAAGTTCCTTCCTGTTGCGTGTGCACTTGAGATGATCCACACCTATTCGCTCATCCACGACGATCTGCCCGCGATGGACGATGATGACTACCGCCGTGGGAAGTTGACCAATCATATGGTATACGGGGACGCTGTTGCAATCCTCGCGGGGATGCACTCCTCACGCTTGCCTTCACGGTGATCCTGCGTCAGAAGGATGTGCCCGCAGAGGCTCTGCTGCGTGTGGTGGACGAGATCAGCCGCGCGGCGGGGGCCGAGGGCATGGTCGGCGGACAGGTGCTCGATCTCAGAGCAGAGGGAGTCCGCATCTCGATGGAGGAGCTGCGCCGCGTCCACATGGGCAAGACGGGTGCACTCTTCCATGCGGCACTGCGCAGCGGGGCGATCCTTGCGGGTGCGACGGAGCAGCAGCTCGCGGCGCTCACATCATATGCCGATCACTTCGGACTGGCGTTCCAGATCACGGACGATATCCTCGATGTCATCGGAACCTCGGAGGAGATTGGCAAGCCTGTCGGCAGCGACGAGAAGAATCACAAGTCGACCTATGTGTCTCTGACCTCTCTGGAGGAGGCGCAGGAGCTTGCACGCCGTACGGCAGAGGACGCAGAGACGGCTCTCTCCATTTTTGGTACAGAGGCAGACTTTTTGCGTGAGCTTGTCGCGTATCTCGTGAATCGAAAGCAATAGGGGATATGAAGAAAGAGCGGTTGGATGTCCTGCTCGTGGAGCAGGGATTTGCCCCCAGTCGGGAGCGTGCAAAGCGGCTCATCATGGCGGGACAGGTGCTCGCAGATGAGCAGCGCATCGACAAGGCGGGCACAACGGTATCCGTGGATGCCGTGCTGCGCGTTGTGGGCGAGGATCTTCCCTATGTCAGCCGCGGCGGGCTGAAACTGGAAAAGGGAATGGCGGTCTTCGGTGCTGTTCTTACAGGGAAAAACGGCAGCGGATATCGGCGCGTCGACGGGCGGCTTTACAGACTGTATGCTTCAGAACGGTGCGGCAAAGGTGTTTGCGATCGACGTCGGCTATGGGCAGCTCGACTGGAAGCTGCGCACGGATGCGCGTGTCGTCAATATGGAGCGCACGAATATCCGCAATGTGACACCTGAGATGCTGGGCACACCTCTGGACTTTGCCTCCATTGACGTGGCATTTATCTCGCTGGACAAGGTGCTGCCTGTCGTTCGGACACTCCTTTCGCCGAATGGAGAGGTGATCGCGCTCATCAAGCCGCAGTTCGAGGCGGGCAAGGAGCGTGTGGGCAAGAACGGTGTTGTCCGCGACCCTGCCGTGCATGAGGATGTGATTCACAAGGTACTTCGTGTGGCAGAGGAACAGGAATTTTTTCCTGCAGGTCTTACGTTTTCCCCCGTAAAGGGGCCGAAGGGGAATATTGAATACCTTCTGTATCTCAAGGTGCAGAGGGAAGGGGAACAGCAGATTGATGCAGCATCTGTGCATGAGATTGTCTCAGAGGCGCATCGGACGCTGGATGGGTGAGGTGCTGATATTTCTATGAGGACAGTTGCGGTTTTTCCGAATCTGATCAAGCCGGAGACGCGCGATATTCTCGTGCGGATTCGTGCGTTTTTCGATGCGTGTGAGACACGCATCATGCTGCCGTATGCGCGTGCGGCGGAGTTCGGCATGGAGGACTGCGGCGTACAGGACATCGAGCGTCAGCCAGCGGATTTCGCGCTCAGTCTCGGCGGGGACGGAACGCTGCTCGGCATCTGCCGCCGCTATGCGGAAAACCCCGTGCCGGTCTGCGGCATCAACATGGGAACGCTTGGCTTTATGGCGGACATCGAGCAGAACGAGCTGGAGACGCGCCTCAAGCAGCTCTGTGCGGGGGATTATCACGTCGAATGGCGGCGATTCCTCGCGGGCTATGTGACGAAGCCGGACGGTGCGGAGCATTTTCTGGGGCACGCCATCAACGATATCGTTGTGATGAAGGGCGACCCCGCACGCATCATCTCCCTTGCGCTGCGGGTCAACGAGACACCGCTCGTTGAGTGCAAGGCGGACGGCTTCATCGTTGCCACACCGACGGGCTCCACGGCGTACGCACTCTCGGCGGGCGGGCCTATCATGAATCCGATGGTGAAGGGGCTCGTCCTCACACCGATCTGTGCGCATACGCTGAACATCCGTCCGCTCATCATTCGCGTGGAGGATGTCGTGCACATCCATCTCGTCGATACACGGCAGAGCATTATCGTTACGCTCGACGGGCAGGAGACGACGCCGATTCATGCGGACGACACGGTGACGGTCAAATGCTCGGATGTACGCGCGGGCATCATCAAATTTGCGGACAAGGACTACTATCAGACATTGCGTACAAAGCTTTGGAGAAACTGCTAGGAGAGAGCGGAATGAAAAAGTCGGCGCCACGAACTCATCAAGAAGATCATCGGAGAGGAGATCATCGAGACGCAGGAGGCTCTTGCCGAAGCTCTGCGCGCGCGGCATATGCGTGTCACACAGGCGACCATCTCGCGGGACATCAAGGAGCTTTTCCTCATCAAAGTCCCCGCAGGAAACGGACGCTATCGCTATGCCGTATCCCCGCACGAGAGCGTGCGGTTCTCCGAGGGGCGGATGAAGCGGCTCTTTAAGGACAATGTGATCCTGTGTGACTTCAGTGAGAACATCGTTCTTGTGAAAACCATACCCGGCGGTGCTGCGACCGTCGCGTCTGCGCTTGACAGTTCGGACTGGCAGGAGGTTATCGGTACGGTTGCGGGCGATGACAGCATCTTTGTCCTCGTCAAGCCGAAGGATGCGGCAGAGGAGATCGTTGCACGCATTCAGGAACTGATTCGCTGAGGGGAGGAAATACTATGCTGCAAAGCCTTCGCGTGTGGAATTTTTGCGCTGCTCGAGGAAGTTGCCGTTGAGTTTGGCGCGGGACTCAACATCCTCACGGGGGAGACCGGTGCAGGCAAATCCATCCTGATCGATGCACTCGGGGCAATTCTCGGGCAGCGCGTCTCGAGCGACGCCATTCGCAGCGGTGCGGATGCCCTGCGCGTCGAGGCGGTGTTTTCGCTTGATGAGAACGATGCGGAGCTGTGTGCTCTGCTCGCGGAGCAGGAAATTGAATGCGAGGATGAACTCATTGTCTTGCGCAAGATTGCGCGGACGGGCAAGGGATCGATCCTCGTCAATGGCAGTCATGTCACCCTGACCTTTCTTAAAAAAATCGCTCCGTATCTCGTGGATATCCACGGGCAGAACGAGAACCTTGCCCTTTTGCGTGAGGACGCACAGCGCAATCTGCTTGAGGGCGGGGACAGTGATCTGCGTCCGCGTCTTGCGGCGTATACACAGGTCTATGCGGACTGGAAGGAAAAGACGCGCCTCAGAGAGGAGCGTGCGGAGGAGATTGAGGATATCGGCGAGCGTCTGGAACTGCTGCGCTGGCAGGAGAAGGAGATTGCCGAGGCAGAGCTGACGGTGGGCGAGGACGAAGAACTTGAGACGGAGATTCGCCGTCTTTCCCATGCGGAGCGTCTGGTCGAGAATGCTGCCGAGGCGGCGAATCTGCTCAGCGAGGATGGGGAGGAGGGATCGCCGTCCTGTCCGCACTCGCACGGGTCACCCATGCACTCGATGAGGTTGCACGCTATGACGACGCTCTCGCGAACGCGCAGAATATGATCGAGGAGGCATACATTTCCCTGCAGGAGGCATCCTATGAGGTGCGCGACTACCTCGACGGCATCGATGCCGACCCTGTGCGTCTCGACCGCATCCAGACACGCATGGATGTGATCGACCGTCTCAAAAGAAATACGGCGGGACAATCCCCGCCGTACTCGAACGCCTTTCCTCCGTTCGCAGTGAACTGGAAAGCGTCGACAACTATGATATGGACATGGCGCAGCTGGACAAAGAAGTCGGCGTACTCCGCAAACAACTGAAGAACCTTGCGGCGGAGCTGACTGCACGCAGACAGGAGGTCGGCGCGGCACTTTCCGCCGACATTGCGCGTGAACTTCAGGGGCTCGGCATGGGAAAGGCGCGTTTCCGCATTGTTGTCACCCCCGCAGAGAAATACACAAGCCGCGGCGCGGACAGCCTCGCCATGCTCTTTTTCCGCAAACGTGGGCGAGGAGGAGAAGCCCCTCGAAAAAAATCGCCTCGGGCGGTGAGCTCGCGCATTGCACTCGCCATCAAATCCATCGTCGCCTCACGCGATACGGGCGGGACGAGCATGGTGTTCGATGAGATCGACACGGGCATCGGCGGGCGCACCGCCCAGATGGTCGCCGAGCGCATCGCCTTCGTCGCGCACTACAAGCAGGTTCTCTGCATCACGCATCTGCCGCAGATTGCGTGTATGGCGGACAACCATCTCTACATCGCAAAGCGTGTCAAGGGCGACGCGACCGTGACACAGGTGACTGCACTCTCTGACGAAGAGCGCGTGCGCGAGATCGCACGCATGGCGTCCGGCGATGATGTCACCGAGGCGGCACTCGCGAATGCGCGCGAAATGCTCGCGGGTGCGGAGAAGAAGAAGACCGATTTTTTTCGAAGAAATCGAAGACAAAGAATTGAGAGGTATCCCGTGAAGAGATACGCAATGAAACGTATCCTACTTGCAGGACTCGCAGCAGCATCGCTCTGTATGGGCAGCGTCCATGCAGAGCCGATAACACAGCAAATGCCGTCACCGCTCGTTGCATATACGAGTGTGCGTGACGCATGGGCGGTCGCAGGGCTGCCTGTCTATACGCCGACCCTCCCTGCCCTGTCGGTTACGCGCAGAAGGATATCATCGTCATTGACAGGAGCCTCGCCGAGGTCTTCTACCGCAATGAGGCGGGGAAAGAAATTCTGTTTCGCATGGCGAAGGGCGATGCGGACATCAGCGGCGACAATACGGTCTATGAGGTCAATCAGGTCGTGCAGATCGGACGTCAGTATATCCGCGTCAAGGGGATGGAAAAACGCGTCAGCCTTGCACTCTGGTCGCGTGGCGGCTACACCTTCTCCCTTTCGTTTGAAGAACCCGTCTCCATTGAGGCAGTACAGGCTATCGTCAGCACAGTACCGTGGAACTGAACAGCGATTCTCATGTAAAAGAGATTCCATCCGTCATACCGACGTTTGGAATCTCTTTTTTTGAGAATAATGGATTTTACACGGTTATCTCAATTTGATTTCCTTCAATACCGATGATGCAGCTTTCGTAATATCCATCTCCGGTGATGCGCGGTCCACTGACGACTTCGTAGCCGTCGGCCTTCATGCCAGCGGTAAGCGAATCAACCGCTTCTTTGCTGCCGACACTGAATGCGACATGGATAAAGCCTGTTCTGGCGAGAGCTTTTATGTCATCTGTCATGATCGGCTTCTTCATAATTTCCAGTCTTGCTCCATCATCGAAGGATATGAAATATGAGCAGAAATCGGTTTTTTTGTTGTGGTAGCCATCGTTGGCAGTACCATTCAGATATTTTACGAAAAACTCCTTTGCTGCCTCCAAATCATTCACATACATTGCAACGTGCTCAATTTTCATTGCATGACCCTCCCATTTATCAACTGCATAGTAGTATTCGGTGCATCATAGGTATTTTCCTTTTGTCGAAGGTTTTTTTCTAGGCAGCGTATTCTCTCTTGTGTTATAATTTTTCTTATATTTGAAATACAGGCGGGAATAGCGTTGTTTGCAAAGACCTATCAAGATATAAATAAAGAAACAATTGTATTTCACCCTGTTTCAAACTGCTATGTGGAAGATGTGGAGTTTGTCTTTCGTGAAGCGTACAGAGTTTTTGAAACAAGGCGGCGTGCTGCTGTCCGGATTGAACAATGAAATCAACTATATGGTTGACCGTGAAGAAAAAAAGAAATTGTTTGGAATATGCCATTTAATCCGTTGAAAGATGAAAAAAAGCGAAGGAGTTCATGCTGGCGGAACGCTCCGGAATGCAGTTTTCTCATACGATGACCGAGCAGATCGGTGGTCAGCTGAAAGCAGGATTTACGCTGCTTGATCTATATGAAGATACCAATGGATTTGGCAGACTGCACGACATGAACATCAAAACCTATATCGCAACAAAATCTGTCAAATAAATATTTGTATGAGGGCAGATGATCATATTTTTTGAATTGATTCTGTATGTTCTCCTATTTATGTGTCCGAGCTCGTTTTTATAATGAAGCATTGCTTTTCTACAGGTTCAGTTTTTGAGTATTTCATATTTGCTGATAAGGAATGATACGGATGGAACTAAAGATATTCACGACGTTCCGAACGATTGTGCGCACGGGCAGCTTTACAAAGGCGGCGCGCCTCCTCAGTTACACGCCGTCGACGATTACGTTCCACATTGCACAGCTGGAAAAGCTGACGGGTGTACCGCTTTTTGAGAAAAGCGGGCGGCGCATGATCCTGACAAAGGCGGGCGAGGAAATGATTCCGTATGTGGACGAGGTGCTTGCTGCAGTGAAGAAGGTCACAAGCTTTCAATACGGCATTGCCGCCTATCAGGGGACGCTCACGGTCGGTGCGCCGGAGTCGCTGCTCTGCTTCCGTCTGCCGCCCCTGCTCAAACGTCTGCATGCGCATGCACCGCGTGTTGATCTGCGTCTACGTTCGCTCACGAGCCGTGATGTTGTTGCGGCACTCCGTGACGGGCAGATCGATGTCGGTCTTGCATATACGATTCAGGAGAGAGACAAGGAGAACCTTGCGTTTCGGGTGTTTGAGGAGTGTCCCGTGCATTTCTACACCTCGGTTGGTGCAGCTGTATGGTACCCGAACTTTCGTGAGCGGGAGATGGAGATCAACGAGATGCCGCTGATCACGATGCCGCATCCGGGTGAGATTCGGCAGCTGGCAGACGACTATCTGCGGCAGCGGGGGATCTCGTTTACGAATATGATTGAGCTGCGAAGCACGCAGACCATCATCAATCTGGTTGAGAACGATATGGGGATTGCACTGCTGCCGGATCATGCGGTGCGGGAACGCATGGCTCTCGGTTGGCTGGCTGCCGCGCAGTCGGATCCGATGACTGTCACGTCATACTACGGGGTTCATCGGAATAAATGGCGCAGCCCCGCAATGAATCTCTTCCTTGAAATCCTTGGGGAGGAGAGCGGAAACCAGGGCGGAGAGGAATTGCTTCACGATGAGGAGGATGTCGATGCAGCCGATTCTCGCTGAGGAAATTCGGGACTTTGACACGAGTCTCGACCGCCTGTGGGCGCGGCGTGATCTCGTCGTTGTCGCAGCGGGGGCACTCATCTGTTTTCGCTCCATCTACCAACGCGCACTGCAGATCGGCGCGCTCGGGCGGTTCCGTTATGCCGCTGTGCGGGCAGAGGATTATGTGCTTGGAACGGCGGAGGAAACGATCCGAGATGCAGTGCGGGATGCCGCACATCTGCCCGGTGTGCGCGTGGTCGTGATCTATCTCTCCTGTCTCGACATCCTCACACGCCCGGATTTTTGCAGATATCGAGCGTACGCTTTCTGCAGAGACGGGCTGCATCGTGCGCTGTTTCTTTCGTGGGCCGCTGGCAAAGGCGGACGGCATCCGGCACGAGACTGCAGAAGAGCTCCTTGCCACACTGCCGCCGGAGGAGGGGGCGGTCACGGCCTCGGCGCCGCTGCCGCCGCCGATGAGTGATACGGCGGGCGTGTCGGATTTCCTGTGGGAAGAGGGCGCGGCGCATGTCCTTGTCACGCCGTCGGGCTGCCGCAATGCGCTTGCACGCATGGATCTCATGCCGGAGAGCAGCGATGTCTATGCACTCATCCCACAGGCGGAGGACTATATCTTTGGCATGGAGGAGACCGCTGCCGCAGAGATCGGTGCGCTCGCAGCAGAGGGAACGTACCGCACGGTGCATCTCCTCAGCTCGCCGGTGCCCGCATTTATGGCGATGGAGGCTGCGCCAGTTCTGCAGGCTGCGGAGGAGCAGGGCTGCCGTGCGTGTGCATCGCCGACCGACGGCTTTCATGATGCCGTGTGCGGTGCTGCAGCAGCATCGCTTCGCCTCGTGCAGGAGGCGGCCAATGGATGGCGGGCGGCGGGGCAGACGGTTCTCATCCTCGGGTACAGCCCGCTACTGTTCGGCGATATGGCACAGCTGGATGCCCCGACTGCTTTTCTCACTGCGTACGGCTGCGACGTGTGCACTGCAGGGCGCGACGCACTGACCGAACGTCCCGCGCTGGTCTGGTTGGTGTGTGCTGCCGGTGTGTCGGCGGCAGAATGGCTGCGCAGGGGAATACGATGTGCCCGTTGTCCGCAACCTGCCGCTCGGGGATGCGGGGCAGACTGCATGGCGGGCTGAGATCGCTTCGGTACTTGGCTTGCCCATAGAGGGGGCATCTGTGGAGCAGACAGCAGGAGATCCGCGTGCGGATAAGATCCTCATCATCGCCGACCCGATTGCGGCCGCAGCCATTGATCGCTTGCTTCGTGCATATGGATTTCGCAATATCCGCTGTGCAGCCTATGCGTGGGACGAGGAGACGGCGGCACTGTATCGACAGGCGGCTGAGATCGACGCGCTCGTCTTTCGTACGGCTGCGGAGCTGCAGTCCGCATGGGATGCGGCGGATGCTGTCGTTGCCGATCCCTGCGCTGCTGCCTGCGATGGGGAGAAGCGCATTGTTCCGCTGCCGTCGGGTCTGCTCTCGGGCAGAGAGGCTGCAGGCGAGGGGAGCGGCGTGCTTGGCGCAGACTTTGCTGCGGCTTTGGACGCATTTCTGAAATGTTGATAGTTCAAAAAAATATTGAAGTATTGTTTTGAATCTATTCGATTGTACTTAATCGTAGACTATGATAATCTTTCCGTCAATTGATCGTTTCATGGGGATTTTTTTAGAAGAAATAGGAGGACATGATGACACATCGTTTTTCATTCGGTTTTTCTTGCAGTGCTGATGCTCCTCTGCGCCGTGCTCGCAGGATGCGGATCGCAAGAGGCAGCCGCGCCCAAAGCGGAGCGGGTTGTGACAGACACGACCGGACGTGAGGTGCATTTGCCGGGAGAGGTCAAGAGCATCGCCGTTGTGCCGATCCCGTGGGCATCCGTTGCTTTTTGCGGTGGACGGCTCGGCGGATCGCATTGCGGGAATGCACCCGTCGGCGAAGGCATCGTATGAGAAGTCCATGCTCAAGGTACTTGCACCGGGGATGGCGAATGCCACAACAGACTTTGTCGGGCAGGACTTCTCCATCCACATGGAGGAGCTTGGAAAAACTGAACCCGAGTGCCATCATCGTCTGGAACTATCAGAAGGATGAGATTGCGCAGCTCGAGAAGCTGAAGGTTCCCACGATTGCGCTGAAGTACGGCACGTTGGAGGACGTCCAGCAGGGCATCCGCGTCATCGGCCAGGTGTTCGGCAAGGAGGAACGTGCCGAGGAGCTTGTGCGTTTTCAGCAGGACATCATGGCGTATTTTGAGACGAAAAAGGCGGCACTCGAAGGCAAAGCAACGCCGAAGGTGCTCTACCTGCGCGATCGCGATCTCAAGGTTGCGGCGGGCGGAACCGTCAACACGATGATGATTGAGACGGCGGGCGGTGTGAACGTCGCAAAGGATGTGCAGGGACAGTGGACGCCGGTCACAATGGAGCAGATTGCCGCGTGGGATCCCGATGTCATCATCCTCAGTAATTTTGACCCGATTCAGCCGGCCGATCTCTTCGAGGATAAACTTGAGGGACAGAACTGGAAGAACATCAAGGCGGTGCGCGAGGGGCGTGTCTACAAGGCTCCGATTGGTCTGTACCGCTGGGATGCGCCCTGTGTCGAGACGCCGCTGATGATCAAGTGGATCGCGCAGAAACTGCATCCGGATGTTTTTAATGACTACCGTCTGACGGATGATCTGCGCGGCTTCTATGAAAAATTCTTCTCATACACGCTGACAGATGCCGATCTCAAGATGATTCTGCACGAGTGACCCGCCCTATGAAACAAAGCAATGCAGCTCTCTGGACGATCATGACGGTGCTGCTCATCGCTGTGTTCTTCCTTTCGCTTGCAGCGGGACGCTTTGCGATCGAGCCGGCGGCTGTCTGTGACATTCTCATGCGTGCGGCCGGAGGCAATGCGGGTACGGATATGGCATCGACTGTCGTTCTGGAGCTGCGCCTGCCGCGGACGATCCTTGCCATGCTCGTTGGCGCGGGGCTTTCGCTCTCGGGGGCAGTCTACCAGGGCATTTTCCGCAATCCGCTCGTCAGCCCCGACGTACTCGGTGTCTCAAGCGGTGCAGGGTTCGGTGCCGTGCTTGGCATTCTGCTCTGGGGGACAGGCATGGGGACTTCGGTCATCGCCTTTGTCTGCGGCATGGCGAGTGTCGGACTCGCGTACTATTTCTCGCGCAGCCGTGGCTCTGTCTCGATGATGTCGCTCGTGCTCTCGGGAATCATCATCTCGTCGATCTTCTCCGCGCTCATCTCGCTCGTGAAATATGTCGCGGATCCCTATGACAAGCTGCCCGCCATTACTTATTGGCTCATGGGCAGCCTTGGCAAAGGCGGACTTTGATAAAAATCCAGATCATCGGGCTGCCGATGATTGCCGCAGGGTGCTCCTGATTGCGATCCGTTGGCGCATCAACATCCTTTCGCTCGGCGAGGAGGAGGCACGCAGCCTCGGGGTGAATCCCGCGCGCATCCGCAACATTGCCATTGTCGCGGCGACGATCCTCACGGCGCTCTCGGTGACGGGCCTGCGGCATCGTCGGATGGGTCGGGCTCGTCATCCCGCACATGTGTCGCCGTATGGTCGGTGTTGATCATGCGCGGCTTTTTGCCTGCTGCATGCTTTACGGGGGCGATCTTCCTCGCACTCGTCGATATCTGTGCGCGGAGTCTCCTTGCGGCAGAGCTGCCAATCGGCATTCTCACGGCACTCCTCGGCGCACCGTTCTTTGCCTTCCTGCTGAAGCGTACGCGGGAGAAACAGGGGGACTGGTCATGATTACGGTGAAGAATGCTGCCTTTTCCTACGACGGCAGAAATGAACTGTTCTCCGATCTCTCCTTCTCTCTCGCGGCGGGTGAGGTTCTCACCATTCTCGGACGAAATGGCATCGGCAAGACGACGTTCCTGCGCTGTCTGCTCGGCATTCTGCCGTGGACGCGCGGGGAGTGTCTGGTGGACGGGCAGCGGCCTGACCCTGCTGCGGTCAGCGATGTGATCGGCTATGTGCCGCAGAGCCATGCCCCCGCCTTTCCCCTACACCGTCTTTGAGATGGTCATGATGGGGCGTGCGCGGCGCATCGGACTCTTTCGCACACCTGCGGCGGCAGACCGCGCGCGTGTTGCGGAGCTGCTCGATCTGGTCGGAGTCCTGCCGCTCGCGGAGCGTGCGGCGACCGAGCTGAGCGGCGGACAGCTGCAGATGGTCTACATCGCCCGCGCACTCGCGGTCGAGCCCAAGCTGATGATCCTCGACGAGCCGGAGGCACATCTGGACTTTCATAACCAGATGATTGTCCTGCGCCTGCTGAAGAAGCTGTCAACAGAGCAGAACATGACCATTGTCATGAACACGCACTCGCCCGAAAACGCGCTCAAGATCTCGCACAAGAGCCTGCTCATGCGGCGCGGGGAGCAGCTCTTTGGATCGACAGAAAGCCTGCTCAGCGAGGAGAACCTTCGTCGGTTCTATGACATTGACTGCCGCGTCACGGAGACACGCGTCGGGGATGAGGTGCATCGGGGACTACTGACACTGTTGTAAAAGATTATTTTTCAAGTTATCAGCAATTTTTTTAGCAAGAATTGATATGGAATCAGCCTTTGCGGAGAATTACTTCTCTACAAAGGCTTTTTTTATACTGCAAATGAAGGTGAAGTGATGCCGAGAAAAACCGAAGCGACCATATTGCATGACGGGGTGTCCGAATCTTACAGACTGAAAGTGCTGCTGTTGAGGGGTACACGAGAAAAATATGCAGCGCCATATCGTGGAGTTGAGATTGAGGTCGATGGATTATTTCTCCATTTATTTATATGCGCATGGAGAAATGTGCAAAAAAATGTATATCACCTGTGCTATACTCTCTGTGTAATCAAGACGAGAGGGAGATAGCGCGATGTACGGTGCAAACAAGAAAATGTTGAATCTGCTGATTCTAAAGGTGCTGCAGGAGCACTCGGATGCAGACCATCGGCTGACACAGGGCGAGATTATCCGTCTGCTGCATCTGCAGTACGGGATTACCTGTGACCGCCGCTCGGTGCGCAGCAACATTCAGTCCCTGCAGGACATGGGCTACGACATCGCAACACGCGGCGGATGTTGGCTCGTAGAACGGGACTTCGATGATGCCGAGCTGCGCATGCTGATCGACAGCGTACTGTTCTCGCGGACGCTCTCTACGGCGCAGGCAAGACGGCTTGTTGAAAAGCTGCGGTCATTCGGCAATCGCTACTTTCATGCGAAGGTGGCACACATCTCGAATCTGCCCGAACTCGCACATGCGGACAACAAGCAGGTGATGATCACCCTCGACGTGCTCAACGATGCCATCGAGGAAAAACGCAAGGTGCGGTTTACCTACAACACCTATGGGACGGACTTCAAGCTGCATCCGAAGAGCAGTGTTCCGTACATCGTCAATCCTTATCAACTTGTTGCGAACAACGGTTGGTACTATCTCATCGGTAACTACGATAAATACGATGACGTATCGCACTACCGCATTGATCGTATCACGGCGATTGAGATGCTGCCCGATGCGGCAAAACCGAAGAATGCTGTGCGTGAGTTCGCCCGTGGATTCAGCCTCCCGCGCCACATGGCAGAGCATATCTATATGTTCGGCGGCGAGAGCGTCACCGTAAAGATGCGGACATTTCCCTATATGATGGATGCGCTCGTTGACTGGTTTGGCAAAGACTTCCGCATCATGCAGGAGGAGAACGATCAGATGATTGTCACGCTTTCGTGCAATGAGGCAGCGATGAAGTACTGGGCACTGCAGTACGGTCTGTATGTTGAGATTTTAGAGCCGCAGAGTCTGCGCACGACAGTTCGTGAGGCTGTACGGAAGATGGCAGGTGTGTATGAGGGGGACGTATGAATCTTTGGAGCAACATCTACACCTATGGACTGACACCGGAGGAGATCGAGTGGGTACGCAGGACATTCGTGACAGACTTTGGGTATCATCTGTATGAGGCAGAGGAGTTCAGCGACCTGCTTGCATTTCCGGCGATTGGCCTTTTCGTGCAGCCATACGCGATGGACGCAGACGAGCGTGAGATTTTGCTGAATTTTTATCACGAAGCCTATGCGGAGGACAGGAGCCTCGTTATCGTATTCATGGAGCGCGTGGAGATTCCTCCTGCGCTTACAGATACTTCGCTCTATATCTATGATGAGCGTTCTGAACAAACTGCGCAGGTGCGCGGGGCACTTGCATTCTGTGCAGGAAGGCGGAATCGTGAGCGGAGTGAGGCTCAGGCGACAATGGTCGATTTTGACGAGGAGGAATAAAGGATATGGAACTCATGGAGCGTTACGAGGTTCTCAAGTCAAAAAGTTGTGCGACGTAAAGAGGAGTTTCGTGCGCTGATGGCGTATATTGAGCAGGAGACGGCGTATCTGACGGCACCTGCCTCGACGCGCTACCATCTCTGTCGGGAGCGCGGCTTGCTTGAGCACAGCGTCAATGTCGCTGAACATCTTCTGCAGATCAAGGCGGTGCTCGCCCCTGAGATCAGCGATGAGAGCTGCGTCATCGTCGCACTCCTCCATGACCTCGGCAAGGCAGGAATGCCCGGCACACCGCAATATCTGCGCAGCGAACCGTCATCTGGTGAACACGCATCGCGCAGCCCTTATCGGTTCAACCGCGATCTCCTCTATCTGAGTGTTCCGATTCGCGGACTCTATCTCGCAGCGAGCAGATTCCCACTGACAGAGGAGGAGGTACAGGCGATCGTCTACCATGACGGGCAGTATGTCGAGGACAATCGGAGCGTTGCCGCGCGGGAGGAAAAGCTGACGCTCCTCCTGCAGTATGCGGACAACTGGAGTGGGTTCATTGTAGAGAAGGAGTGTGCATGATGGAGCGCGGTGTAAGTATGACAAAGGTATATGAGGGAATCAAACGTCACTGGATGAGACTCAATCCCGGGAAAGAAGCCCTCTTCAGCGAGGAGAATCCATATTATCTGCAAGACATGGGCGACAATCTGATTGAGCCGATGTATGACCGCGTGCGCCGCTCCTACCAAGCGGGCGCAGGGCGTGAACTTGACAAGGATATGAGAGCCCTTCATTCCTCTGCGGCAATGACATACAATCTGTTTGGCAATGGTCCTGCGTATCTTTTTGATGGCGAACCTTACGACATCATGTGTCGTGCATATACTGTGACGTACGAAAAACAGCTGACCGCACTCAACCCGATTGCGAAAGCCCATCTCGATGCCTGCCTCTCCCGCAGAGGCGAGTTGATCCTCTTTGAGATGAAGATGACGGAGTGGCTGGCAAATTCACATGACCCGCTGCCGGCATCGTATCTCAGCAGTGAGAAGAAATATCCTGACTGGGACTTGCTCGCCGGTCTGAAAATGACGCGGGATCTGTTTCATACAGAGGCGGGGGAAAAGGGCTATGCTCCACGGGCAAAACATCTGGATACGGCGCAGCTCTTTAAGCATGTCTATGCGATCTATAACGCCCTCTTTTACACAGGAGAGCTTCCTCTCACAGAGAGGGTTAAACTCTGTCTCTGTGTATGGACCATCAGCAAGCCTTCGTTCTTTGACGACCCTGCGCAGTATGACCTTTATGTGACGGCAGAGAAGGAGCTGCGCGAGGAGTTTGAGGCATTTCGTGCGCGTTTGGGGGATTTGATCGGAATGATGGAAGATCGCGGCGTTTGGTTCGATGTGGAGTTGTTGACCGTGCGGGAGCTGATTTCTCGTATGCATAAAAATGATCAACTGAAACGCTATCTTTGCTGATACTGCTGTGAGAGGAAAGGAACGGCTGAAATGAGAGTACTTGGATCGGAAATGGTCTCCGTACGATTGTGACAGGCCTGCAGTCGTCGAACTATCCTTTTTCCGTGAAATTCGCGGCAGCCTCGATGATGGGATATGGGCTCTATGATGAGATGATGTACTCGATACAGGAGTTTCAAACATATCTTTCACAGATACCGCTGCGGCGGAGGTGAGTTAAATCCTGTTGACGTTCGTATATTTTCGTTATGATGATTGAGAGAGGAGCTGTAGAATATGGAGAGTAATGAAGAGCAGTGGCAGCAGTGGCGTAGAGAGCGCTTGGCGAAGGAGCGGATGGAACGTGGATTTGAGATGCGCCGCGCCGCCTTTGTGGACACACAACGCCGCGTGTTGGAAGATGTGCGTCTGAGCCCGTATTCTTGTGCTGTCACCGAGACGATACTCAACTCTATGAGTGATGATTGTGAAGAGCCTGCTCCGAATACGCCAACCGCACACTTTTTGTGAGGAAGACGCATATAGCCGTATGATGGATATGCGGTGTCTTGGGGAGTTCTAGGGGGCGTAAGTTCCTTGGCATACGTGAGAAAGAGGAGCGTATTTATGTGCAAAGGGGGAGCTGGTAGACACTGCGCGGAAACTTTCCCTTGCGCATCCGGACAAGTTGGTTGTGGTGGTGAACCCGGGGTCTGCGACAAGCCCCGGTGGTTACGTTCACATCGGTGCCGATGGCGTGGAGGAAAAACCTCTGCATTTGTTCCAATCTTTATTCGACCCTTGTGGGCGAAAAATATATGGAAAGCTTTTTACAAAAAAAGAATCTTGCGGACGAGGATGACGAGGCAACGAATGCCTGCATCTGCTCAAATCACATCACCATCTTTAAGAAGATTCTCGAGAGCGTGCCGCAGTTTCTCCCCGAAAGCGAGTGGGGACATGTCAACGTCATCACATGTGCACCGCCGGATATGGCGGGCGGACACATGAGCTCTCCAGCGAAAAGAGTGTTCATTCATGAACGTGAGGATAGATTCGATATGACTGACAGTCTGGTAAAAACAGCACTGTTCTCCCTGCACTTTCTGCGCGGCAGAGCGATTTGTGAGCGTGCCTGCCACGGCTTTGATGAGAAGGAAAGAGAGAGATTCTTGTTCTTCCCGCCTTTGGTTGTGACCATCGGGAGAATCCGCCGGACATTGTTGCCGAGGCATATGCATCGCTCATGAAGACCTATGCGAAGGCGTTTGATGCTGTTGTGTTTGCCGTAGGCGAGCATTGCGATATTTTCCGCGATGTGTTTCAAAAAGCAGAGACTCACATTGCAGGAGTGTGCGGATGAAGAAGCGAGGTCTGAGGAGTCGGAGAAGCTGCCGGAACTGAATCTGTGGGCAGAGGATGATAAGGCAGAGGAGCAGTTGGATAGTGACACTAGAGGGACGTTTCTGTCACATGAAATGGGCTATAGCCCTGAGCCCAATGATAAATTTAATGATCTTTCCGAGGATATCCGTACAACACCATGGAACCCCAATACACTGACAGAGATGAATAGTGGATATACCATAGGGGAGTTTTTTGATGGTACGCCCTTTGTTGTGGAGTCGGTTGAACCGAGTGAAGAGCGCGGCTTCTTGATGTTCTACATGAGCTCGATTAGAATCTATGAAACATGGGGGCAACGTGTCCATGTACCCGATAATTCCCCTGATCGGTTTGCCGTGGAAAGGTATGAAAAAGTGTGGGAGGAGGTCGACAGTAAACAGGATACGCTTGCCGTATACCTAGTTCCGCCGGAGGAAGTCCTTGCGGCACGGGCATTTGCTGCAAGCATGAAGCCGGGAGAAATCTCCACAGATATGCGGAAATTTGAGTGCTACGTAAAATACATTGCCGGATGGGATATACTGGTATCTTCGACGAATCGCTATCAGGGAGCACTCCAGTACCTGACCGACCAATGGGGACGGGAAGTCGTCTGTGTGATGATCTCCCTGAAGGATGCCTATACCTATATGAGCCTTAAGAGCTTTCAGTGGGATACAGAGGAGATTGATTGGGATGCACGTATAATCGATTCTGATGCAGAATGAAAAATAACAGAGATTCCATTCGTGACCTGACCCCAAAAAGTTAGACTTAGGGAAGCACTGAGATGCCATCGAACAGGGAAGGAAGGTTCGCTTCATTGCCTGTAATAAACTGGCGATGAGATACTGGGCACTGAAGTACGGGGAGTATGCAGAGATTTTAGAGCCGGAAAGTCTGCGGGATGATATTCGTGACGCAGTCGATTGTATGGGAAGTGTTTATCGGTAAGTCGCATGCACTAACGATCACTTTTGTGGGAAGAAGGTGCCACACATCGGGGGAGATGTTGGCATCATTGCTTTTCAATCTCCATTTGCCAAAGGAGCTAAAGGGATCCTGATATTTTCGATGATAGGTATACACGGATCGGAGTTGAGGTACAATGAGCAAGTTTGACAGAGAGTTAGCGAGAGCTCTTATGAAGCGACTGCCAAATAGACTCGATTATGTTGTGTCGTACAGAATTGAAGGTGCGATAGAACTGCGCGAGATGACGACAGGGCATGATCGTGTCGTCATTATCATTGACTGCGAAACAGATGCAAAAAAACGATAGCGCCGATTCTGGATGCGCTCGTTCGATTCATAAAAAGGGACAATTACTTTTGGCTGTCGTATTACAGTGTATTTTTTTATGGCGGGATGAGACATTTTTCGCCACTGTCACCTTTGCGTGTGTCGGCATCGAGACTTAGGGCAGCACTTTGAAAAAAATCGATGCATACGATAATGTAAGCGGAAGTTGGGAAAAATTTTTAAGAAATATATAAGCCCCACAAAAAAATGTAGGGCAGGCAATTCTCATCACGACAGCAAGGAAGGTTGTTCAGTTGAGAGAAATGCGTACGATTGGAGCCAATAATCTGCTTCTTTTTATATCCGAGAGATGATGAATCAGAAAACAAGGGGACGATCGCAGGTGTTGCTTGCATTGCTTATTGAAGATGGGGTTAGGTAATCGAGGAGGATATATAAGCGATATGAACTTTTATAGTCCAGCCGAAGAAAAGATATTGGAAATGTATGCAGCGAAACAGTTGAGTGTCCACCATGATGCTTCCACGAATCCCATTTGCGTTGCATGTAAAAAAATTCTTGCGACCAGAATGGGTTTGAACTCAAAGGACCGATCAGCGCATGGTGTGTGGGTAAAAAAATTTTTTTATGAAAAATCCTTACCGTGTATTATTCATAGGGAAAGTAGCGCGTGGGACTCCAGGAGGTGAGGAAACACATTGTTACAATAACTTTACTGCTTCCAGAGATGACTTGTGGCATGCACGTTGGTCACAATACTGGAGTTATACAAGATTGATTTGTCAAAAAAAGTGTTTGGGAATGACAGCATCGAGAATATTGCTTTCACGAACATGGTAAAAATGCAATGTTTCATCGACAACGGATCAGAATACGATAGAGATGAAGGATTTTTGTATTACGCAACTCGAAATTATAAAAGAAGAGATAAAAATTATTAAACCCGCTAAGATCGTCTTTTATACGGCGAGAGACTATGACTACTATATACAGCATTTGTTTGATAACCTTACGGTAAAGGTCGATGGACAGTGTCAAATCGGAAAAAGGAATATGCCGTGGCTAGAGGCTGCTTCCGAGGCTGATGATATCCGCATTTTGCGTGTCGGTCACCCGGAGCGTAAGAAAAAAGTGGACTTTACAAATAAAAATCAGTGCATGGATACAATCCTGATGTTAGCGATCCAGCTCCATTGATATGTGGCGCAGAAGTTAGGGGGATATGATGTTTGTATAAGGCTTTGAGAAAAAAATCCAGTCTTGACTGAAACAGATGAAAAGAGGGAGAAAAAAATGTTTGCGGAAATGTTCAAAGACAAAGAGAATACCTCGATGGATCATGGGGTGAGACTCACCTGTGCGGATGAGAGTGTGTTTTCTGCGCTTGCTCATTATTATTCCCATGTGGAGGAGTGTGAATCCCTATGCGGGATGTCCGTTCGTCTATTTTATCCGGAAGTGGAACAGGAACATGAAACTCCAATCTCCATGGATGAGGTGTCTTAGCGAAATACCGTGTTGCTTTCGGACATGCAGGTGAGAAGCATACCGCCTGAAGTGTTGAAAGAGCAGGATGTCCTTTGTGTCTACCGTACGGATTCTGAGGAAAACTTTGTCGCGTGCGCAGAGCGGTTGACTGCGTTGCAGAAGGATGGCAGCGACCAATGTGCAAGACCCTCTGTCCTTTGTTTCACGGATGCCGATTCTGCGAAGGCTTATATTTGTGGGTCAGGCTTATGGGCACCGCGTCAATCTCAGGTGGTTGGTGCGACATGGGACGATGTTTTACTGCTTCTTGCATCGACAAAGGGGAATCTGCGATGGATCTCGGGAGAATCTCTCCCGTTAGAGGAGCTACCGTCTCGGAATGGAGCAGCACAGGGGTACAGCTGATTTTCAGAGGCTCAAAAGAACTTTCCATGTTCGATGTGATGGAAAAAAAGCGGAAGCCATCGCCGGTTGTTTTCCAGATGGGGTCAATGTTCTATGGCAGATTGAGGTGCATGATAAGAACGAAATCCTTGTTTTTTTATTGCACAGCCCATGTCCTAAAAAAATTATAGCATCCAAAGGACAGTGAATTGAGCAGACTCTATTTGTATGCAGGAAATCAACTTGGTGAGGAGAGAGCGAAAGTGCGAGTGTACGAGGGTGTGCGCGAACTTAGAATTGCGTGCAAGCATGATGATTTACTGCCGTCATTGAGCGAATACGCTCCTCATCAGGAGACCTGCGAGATCGAATGCGGTATTTCTGTAAAGCCATTCTGTCGAGGGGCAGAAAAAAACTGATTTGAGACATACCGAAGATGATGTTTGGGTCTGGCGAATCCTCTTAACGACAGATGTATCCGTAGCAGAGATCCCTGTCGAAATGCTCAAGAAGCAGGATATGGTGCTTGTCTATCGGACAAACAGCGAGGAGCAACTGGCCGAATGCGTGCGACCGCTCTTTTCTCTGCAGAAGAGGGAGCCGGGTGAGACCGTATGTCATCCTGCAGTCTTTTTGTTTTGTCGATGTAGATGCAGCAAAAAGAGTTTATTCGCTTCATTGGCTGGCAGATGCTCACGGATTCTCAAATTATTGACATTGACTGCGAGGATGTGATCAAGGCATTCGCATCACAGCGAGGTAATATTCTCTGCATATCGAAGAAAAATTTGTTTCCGCAGGAAAAAAATTGTCCGCACAAGATGCAGAAGTACAGGGAGCTTTATTGATCTTTCGAGGGGATGAGCAGCTTTCAATGTTTGAAGTATGTGGACAAGCGGAGGAACTCAGTCGTTCTTTTTCACGAAAGTGCAGACATTATATGGATGATCATAGAGTGTCATGAGCAGAGCGTGAGTGCACTTCTTGCAACGAGTCTGACCGAGCAAGGTTTTCGCTCGCGCGACGAATTATGATCAAACCGATGGGCATAGAGAGGTGCAGCATTCAAAGACTTGTGCGCGGAAAAAGGCGTGCGATCAATCGAATGGATGGGGGGAAGAAATGTCATCCTACAAGGAATTTTGGGATCTACGGATTACCTGTGCGGATGAACGGTTGTTTCCTCCTTTAGAGCGTAATTATTCCTACGCTACGGAGTGTGCCCGCTTCTTTGGTATGCCTGTGCGGCAATTTTATAAAGAACGTGAAAGATACGAAGGAGATGATGAGCCGTACGTGATATGGAAGGGGACCACAGATAGAGAAAGCTCCGAGGACGATGAGCTGTATAACTTGGAAGAGGATGAAGTATGGCTATGGCGCGTCTTGTTGATCTCGGATTCCCACATCGCAGCGATACCGCCGGAGATATTCGAACAGCAGGATATGCTTCTCATATACCGTACAGCTTCCGAGGGGGAATTTATTGAATCCGTGCAGCCCTTACTGGCGCGGCAAACAGATGAGTTCTATCGACATTTGAATAATCCCGATATTTTTTGCTTCGCAGATGCAGATTGTGCAAAGGACTTTATGCACTGGTTTGGACTGTGGTGGGGCAAAAGCTGTTATGCGGATATGGGGGACCTGGACTATTCCAATGTCAAAAAGACATTGGGATCGCAGGACGGGAAGCTTCGATGTATCTCGGGGGCAGGAAAATTGCCTGTGCTGGATGAGACAGTAGAGGGCGTGCTGATCTCTTTTAGTGTGGACGAGGAACATTCTCTCATCCCAGATGAAATGCTGGAATGGTGGGATATATCAGAGCAGGAGGATGTTCTTTTCGATTATATTAGCGAAAAAATGCAGGAGATTATCCCTTGTTTCCCGACAGCACGATTTATATGGACGGTGAGAGCGGGTAAGAAGTGTGAGGAGGTCGTGTTTATTGCCAGAGAGTTGATTTCCACATCTGGCATGAAAATTTAGCAAATCATTGATAAAAGAGGTGATATGAATGAGCGTCCTACTGAACCGTAAATGCTGTGCTACTTGTGAACATTGGATGGGCAAGCGAGAATCCGGCAAGTCTGTTCGTTGTGAAAATGTGGAGAATCGAGGGCACAGTGCGGGCAAAAAAGATGCGTTAAGATGGCGCGGCTGAATTTATCAGTGCTTCGCTAAGTGCTATGGGAAAAATTTCCCTCAAAAAGGAGTTATGCAATGACAGATAAAATTGCAGTGTTTCAGGAAGAACATCCCTCCTTGGAGTCGTATTGGCGCTCGATTGTGCTGTTTGGAAACAACGTGGCCTCATATAAATTCGCATTGGCAAAATCCCTGCTGCAAATCGCGCCGACCGGCAAGCATGTGATCTCCTTGGATGAACTTGCCGAACCTTATGCAAAACATATATGTTCACACCTGCGCCATGCTCCGAAGCAGGCAACGAGCGGAAGCAGCAGGTTCCTGCAAGCGTGTATGGATTATAATGAAGGGAAGATCACGCACGACCAGCTGACGACGGTCACGGTAAGACTGGGGTTTAACAATGTCATTGATGCATTTCATCACGTCAATCGAGCGGCGCTTCCTGTGCTCTTTTTTGAAAAGGATTACACACGGTCGTCAAAAAAAATTGTCCTAACCGACGCGCTTTTTAGGATGGATTCCATGCCGACAAAGGAGAACTTTGCAGCGGAGGCAGAATCTCGGTGGAATCTTGTTGAAACGGCATGGGAGCTTGGGATCAACCGAAATTTGCTGCATGTTTCCTACGATGATAAACAGCAGCTTTTTGTTTGTAGATGAGCACTTTCGCAGACGTGATATCACCTCTGTCCGAGGTGCGTTGAATGGGTATCAAAAAAAGGAAAAATGTTTTTTTATTGTTACGATGATATTATAGTGACAGATGATGAATCCAACACGTGTGATGTGGATCATTTTTACCCGCATATAATTCAGCGCTATATGCCTGATGTCAACTTAGATGGTGTATGGAATCTCGTTCTTTCGTGTCGGCACTGCAATCGCGGAGAGCATGGAAAGTTCGCTCAGATACCGGCGACACACTATATTGAACGGCTGCATAAAAGGAATGAGTTTCTCATTATCAGCCATCATCCGTTGAGGGAAACAATCATGAACCAGATGGGGCCGATGGAATCAGTGCGAAAAGTATTCTTAAATCGTGTTGACCAGAGGGCAATCCAGCTGTTGGTTCATCGCTGGTCAACGGAACAAATGGGGGAAGCGGTATTTTGAATAAAACACTGGATTATTACGACCGACAGGCACAGGAATTTATCCAGGCAACGATCAATGCAGACATGTCCTGTATGCAAAGACATTTTTTTAACCTATATCAAGCGGGGCGGTCGTATTCTTGATCTAGGATGTGGTTCGGGCAGAGACAGCAAAAATGTTTTTGGATGCCGGTTATAAAGTTGTTTCTGTTGATGGCTCGCTCCAGATGTGTCGAGCAGCAGAAATGCTCACAGGACAGGAGGCTGTTCACAGCACATTTCAAGCATATGCCCCAAGCGGAGTGTTTGACGGTATATGGGCATGTGCCTCATTGTTGCATCTGGAACGGACAGAGATCTGCAGAGTAGTCAAAAAACTGTTGTTTTCGTTGCGTAAGGGGGGCTGTTTTTATATGTCCTTTAAGTACGGTACATTTTCAGGTGAAAGAAATGGGCGTTTTTTTACCGATATGACAGAAGATATCCTGCATGTTGTTTTGTCTGGAATAACAGGACTTGAATTGGTCGATGTTGCAATTACCGATGATGTGCGGCCGACGCGGGCGCATGAGAAGTGGCTCAATGCTTATTTTAAGCGCACACTATAACCCCTTTTTTCTCAACAACGCCAATAACTTGTTCGTATAATTTTTGAAGTAAGAACTATATAGGAAGCACTGATAAATTCAGCCACGCCATCTTGACGTATCTTTTTGCCCGCACTGTGCCCTCGATCCTCCACATAGCCCTTGCTATGCGTCCGGTTTGTCTCCTTGTTCGGACGAAAAAATCTACGCCAATCTGAGGGTCTATTTTATCAGCGATTCCTATAATTTCTCATATCGTTATATTTGAAACGTGGGAGGGAAGGCCGTTGTTTGCAAAGACCTATGGTGCGACGACCCTCGGTATAGATGGACGGATTATTGACGTTGAGGTGGATGTATCACCGGGGCTGCCGGGCTTTGAGCTGGTGAGGCTTCCCGATACGTTAGTAAAGGAGTCGAAGGGGCGGGTACGGACGGCGGCAACTCCAGCATTCAGCTGCGGCAGGAGCGTGTGACGGTGAATCTCGCACCTGCCGATGTGCGAAAGGACAGTTCCGAGCTTGATCTGCCGATAGCCGTTGGCCTCCTTGCATCCTACGGTATGGTTCCGGAGACGGCGGTGCAGCAAGCTCTTTTCTCAGCGGAGCTTTCTCTTGATGGGAACTGCCGTCCGATCAGCGGCATTCTTCCAATGGCGATTACGGCACGTGAGCGGGGCCTGACGGAGTCCTATGTTGCTCCCTCCAATGCGGTGGAGAATTTCATCTGACAACATTTCTATTTTTTTGTATACTTCCTAGACATGACGAATCCCTCCTGTTGTAATTTTTTTATTTTACAACAGGAGGGATCTTTTTACTGTCCGTTCTCTAGGGAGCAGACCAAATAACATATTCATCGAATATGTCTGCATGGGTTCCAGTTTCGACTAGGGTCAAGGTTAGGATGTCGTTTTCAACGAGGTATAGCAGCAACTAATCCGGTTGAATATGGCACTCGCAAAATCCAGACCACCCCCCATGGAGTTCGTGGTCACGGTATTTGGCATCCAACTTGTGTCCTTGTCTCAATTCCTCGACAACATCATTCAGAAGCTTGAGGTTCAAGCCGCGTTTTTTTGGCACGTTTGTAACTTTTTCTTATAAATGGCGGTGAATTTGATGCGATAGGTTATTCTTCCAATGCCTTCTTTAAATCATCCATGTTGTCATAGCCAGGGACATTCAGGTCGCGGGAGATCTTTCTTGCTTCTTCCATTGCCATCAAAGTGGTTTGCTTCTCACGGGGCATTTTCGATAGAAAAACGGAATACCTCCACGAAGGACACACTGATGCAGAAACATATTAACGGCACCGGACATATCTAGACCCAGCTCGGAAAACAAAGCGCCGGCCTGTTCCTTTATGTTCCGGTCAATTCTTATTTGAGTGGGGACAGTTGACATGATGACCATACTCCTTCCTTTTTGGAACCAGTATAGCTTGTTTGGTTTACGATGTAAAGCAAAAACGTTTGAGTATAACTAGGAAGGGGATGATCAAAGCTTTCATTTTTGCAAAAAGCAGAGAGCCGAAATAATCTCCAAGCCGTGCAGCACAAGGCATCAAACGAAGGAGGAGATCAAACAGACTTTCGTCAAAGCACTGAACTCCTTGGTAGAGGTCAAAGAGAACATGATTACGGAACTCAGATCCTTGATGGACAACGTTTGCCGGACGGAGACACTTGTTGAGGAACACGATAGCGTAGAGCAGGAGCTTGTTGTTTTGGCAGAACGGCTTGAAACGCTGATTTGTGAGAATGCACGGGTGGCACAGGATCAGACGGCGTATCTGAAACAGGAGAAGGAGATTCGTGCACGCTATCTGGAAAGGCAGGGGGCTTTGGAGAAATTGAATGAGCAAATTGCCGAGAGGGAGAGCAAGGCATTCACCTAAAACCGAACACATGGCGTTGCTCCATGATCTGGGCGGCAACGCTCGGACTGCCGTTATCTCTAAAAAGACGTAGGGGCTGTGCTGCGGCTTGATCGACAGAAGTTGGAGGAGGGGAAAGACCTCATACGGTATTTCTGTGTCCCGTGCAAGGCGACCAAGAGCAACGGCGGCAGGACACGCAATCTTCCTGCGGATGCCCCGGAGAGGTGGAGGTTATTCAAAAAGTACAACAAACGAGATGTGGAAACAGAAATGGCGATTCAAGCACGATTGAAGAAATTTCCCGTGCCGGAGAGCGAGTGGGAGAACTACGTCATCGACCAAGAAATCAATGACCATGGGATTTTGGTAGACACCACATTTGTCACACAGGCGATCTGTTGCGATGAGCGGAGCAAGGCGGTCTGCCTTGAACGGGCGCAGAATCTCACGGATCTTGAGAACCCGAACTCTCCGCTTCAGCTTATGGACTGGCTGCGCGGGGAAGGACTCTCGGTGGAATCTCTCGCAAAAAGTGAAGTGACCAAAATGCTTAAAACAGCAACGGGAGATGTGCGGGAGGTATTGGAACTTCGACAGCGGCTTGCTAAGACGAGTGTCAAGAAATATATGGCGATGGAAGCGGTCACGGGAACGGATCACCGTGCGCGTGGATTGTTCCAGTTTTACGGTGCAAACAGAACGGGGCGCTTCGCGGGGCGACTCATTCAATTACAGAATCTGCCCCAAAACCATCTCACGCAGCTGAAGGAGGTTCGCACACTTGTCAAAGACGGTGATTTCGACCTTCTGGATATGCTCTATGACAGTACCTCGGATGTTCTCTCGCAGCTTATCCGCACCTCATTTGTGCCACGCCCCGGCTGCCGCTTCGTTGTCGCCTACTATGCTGCCATCGAAGCAAGAGTCCTCTCATGGCTTGCGGGGGAGCAGTGGGTGCTCGACGTGTTCCGAGAGCATGGGGACATATACTGTGAAACGGCATCGCGTATGTTTCATTGCAAAGTTGAAAAGCATGGCGAGAATGCAGATCTGCGCCAGAAAGGGAAACAGGCAGTTTTGAGTTGTGGATACGGCGGCTCCGTCGGCGCTCTTGTTGCGATGGGCGCGGTCGAGTCCGGAATGAAGGAAGAGGAACTTCAACCGCTCGTGGATTTGTGGCGTGCATCGAATCCACATATCGTGCAATTCTGGTGGGATGTGGATCGTGCCGTCAAGACCTGTGTGAAACGGGGTGGTGAAGTGGAGACACACGGCATCCGTTGTGCATATAACAGTGGTGTTTTGTTTATACGATTGCCGAGCGGCAGAGAACTTGCGTATGCAAAGCCACGCATCGGAGAGAATCAATTCGGAGGAGAATCCGTCACCTATGAAGGTCTCGGTATGACGAAGAAGTGGGAGCGGATTGAAACTTTCGGTGGGAAACTCGTTGAGAACATCACACAGGCAACAGCTCGTGATTTGCTTGTTTTTGCAATGAAACAGCTTCGAAACAGGGGCTTTGACATTGTGATGCATGTTCATGATGAAATCGTGCTCGAAGTGCCGCATGGAGTCTCCTCGGTTGAAGAGATATGCTCCATCATGGCAGAGAATCCACCGTGGGCGAAGGGGCTGCCGCTCAAGGCGGACGGGTATGCGTGTGAGTTCTATCGGAAGGAAAATCAAAACCACCAGTTGAACTGGTGGTTTGAACAGGCCCTATAAGGGCCAAATGCTTTGTGGTAGCACCTTAAAAGGTGCATCGAATGGGTTCTGACAACCACACTATTATCACGGGCAGCCCCCTACTCGGGGGCATTTTTATTTGCCTTTTTCACTCCTGCTACCCGTAAACGGGTCAACAAACTCCTTTAGGCTTAGTTGATCTGCCATAATATCCTCCTGTAACTGATTCTTGATATAATTCTTGATTGCATTTTCATATTTCCCAACGGTATCGACATAATATCCGCGACACCAAAAAAATGTCGATTCCCGTATTTGTACTTCAGGTTCGCGTGTCGGTCAAACACCATCAAGCTGCTTTTTACTCTTCAAGTAGCCCATAAACCCAGAGACACTCATATACGGCGGTATGGTTACTAGCATATGGATATGGTCTTGGCAACACTCTGCCTCCAAGATTTCTACACCTTTGCGTTCACACAGATCTCGTAGGATCTTTCCAATGTCGATCTTAATTTGGTTGTAGATTACTTGCCGTCGATATTTTGGGGCGAACACAATATGATATTTACATCTCCATTTACTGTGTGATAAACTTTTTACGTCATTCATTGACAAGCGCCTCCTATGCTATTCTTCATTTGTGGTTGTCAGGCCACTTCTAGTTTAGCATAGGAGGCGCATCCCTTTTCTATAAGATTTTTTCTCTACCCCCAGTTGAACTGGGGGATTTATCATGCCTATTCGGCGACCATGAGGGGCTAGTGCATAGGAGTTCCTTATGCACTAGCCCTGTTATCTTTAATCGTTGATTTTCCAGTGACCGAATCGTTTACTGCCGACGCGCTCTACGCGACCAGTCTCACGAAGCTGCTTTACTTCACGTTCAATTGTCCTTTTTGCTACGTTCAGTTTTTCTGCCATTTCAGCCATTGTTATTTTGGGATTATCTATGAGCAACTCCAGAATCCTACCCGCTATACCGACATCTAAAACCGACATTATGTCGGTTTGGGGATTTTGGATGAGAAACAAGTGCACTATGGAGAGCCTTAAAATGAACTCGAAGTCCATTTCCTCGTAATTCATAAAACGGAAGGTCTGCCCCCAGCTCCCTGCAGGCCTCGCAGATTTTTTCGATACCGCGTCCCCAATGTTCAATGTATCCAGCACGGTAGAATACGTTTGCAATATCTGGATTATACGGTACGGAGTCATGAGGCTCCATCAATGTCTCAACTGACCATCCTTCTGGAAGAATGCACTGATTGCTTATGATAAACGACTCATCCTCAATACGAATCTGTATGGGGGTTCCAAACATATAGCAGGTGTGGGCTATCGCGTTATATACTGCCTCACGGATAGCATCTCTTGCAAAAGGATATGTTTCCACTCGTCGATCATGTATATATGACACGTTAGCTTTCAGATACTTCAGATAGATCAGGTCGATTACTTGATCTGCATTCTTTATCAATGAATTTTCAAGATCGTCATGATACTGCAGATCCGCGCCATTTCCAAACTTACCGATTTTTATATAACTACCATTTTGAACAACACTGGGATTGTGGTAAAGAGCAATACTGCAGATCTTTTTAGCTTTCCATTTGACATCAAATGCAGCTTGCTTAAAAGCTCTGCGTTAGAAAGATCCAGATCCTCCTGAGTCATTCGCCCGCTTCTGAGTGCTTCTCTGCGGAAAAATTTTGAAGCTCTCCTCATCGAGATCATCTACAGTAACGTCCTCGACTGTTACATCCTCCCAACGAACCCCCGTCTTCCGCATGATAAACTGCGATAGGGCAATTCCTGTCAGTTGCTGTTTCGTAGCTCCGCTGCGATAATGGAACTCTCCATGATAGCTGATGGGGAAAGTGCTGGGCTCTACTTTGATTTCGAGATAGTCCATCCCATCTTTTGTATGTTTGTTGACATCCGCAACGAGTCCAAGACCGGACTGGATTTTATTCGGAATATCCTCCATCAGCTTTTTTTGATATTTTTTTACACCGACGATGTTTCCGGAATCATTCACACCGATGTACATCGTTCCGCCCTGTGCATTGGCAAACCCACAGAGCCATTTCAGATACTCGTCCCGCCAAGACTCTTTATATTCTACATTTTGACTTTCGGGCATATATCGATTCCTCCAAAGCATATTGTGCTTCTGTATTGTTGGATCCATTCTAACAATTGAGATCACATATCTTCACTATACAAATTGAGGGGGCATACCATACTCTATTCTTTTTATATAACATAATAGAGCTCCATACTCAAATTTTTTTCAAAGGTGAATAAGGATTATTGATCTTCCGCATTATACACATCATTCAAAAAAATCCATACCTACCTTTTTTTCTTTGTTTCTAGAGAATTGAATAACATGGACAGCATTTTCCTCACTGTCAGTGGGAATGAAGGGCATACGTTTTGTTTGCTCAACAATGATGACCTGTCGTTCGTGGGCATTAGAGATGAGATAATTTATGAAATTTTGTTTTATGGTATCGTTTTGCTCTTTATGTTCCGCTTCAGACAGCTGCGTCAATGAGGAATCGACTGCATAGAAGCCGGGAGCATTCCTTCCGAGATCAATGAGGTATGAACTCATCGCCATTGTTGTGATTGTGTTCAGTAGTCCGCAGAAGCCTCCACCCATTGAGACGGATTTTTTTAAGCCCATCAATCTCAATGTCGAAGTTCTCCATGTTAAGTCTTGCTGAACTCGCTCCACCAATATGGGAGGCTTTCAAAATCTGCCGAAGCTTATCTTCAAAGCCTTTGATGAGATCGTAATCATAATCCTCGAATACGTTATACTTCGAGGGGAGCGATACTTCTTCTGTTTCCTTGTGGAACAACTCACTACTGTACTGTATTTCGTCTTGACGGACAAAATCGAGCTCTCCTGAAAGTCGTACCAGTTTTAGATGTTGTTCAAGTTTTTCTTCAAAAGAACTTAATTGAGGCTGTAATTGCTTAGTAATCAGGGTATCAATAGCATCTTTCTTTTCTTCTAATGCCCTGATTGTGGTAATGATCGTTTTTTGTTGATGATTGACGCCTTGCTGAGCAACATTTAGTTCGGATAGATGATGTTTAATTTTTTCAAGTTCAGCTGCAGATGCTTCAATAAAAGATGTGCTCTGTACACGTTCTGCATATTCACCACAGATAGGGCACTTAACTTTTTTTCGGATAGGTGAGATACTCGCTGCGCCATCAACAATAAACTCGATTCGCCTGATATCAGCTTGATACTGTTGGTGTAGGACAGAGAGATTATGTTCTACAGTTTTTGATTCGGAGAGTTTACCATTCCATGCATAGATTTCCGACATAATCTGCTGACTTTCTTTTGCAGCAGAATCCATCCGTGTCTGCAGGTCAGAAATCTCTTTTCGAATACGCTCGACGCTCGTACGAGGATCTGTGATATTTGAGGATGAGAGAGCAACTTCTAGTTTTTCTCGTCTAGCAGTGAGTTCCTTTACTTTTTTTCTTGGATGTATCCAATCACAGCCTTCTTTTTTTGCTTCGCTGATTTTAGGATCCTCTGTTGCAATAAGGGAATTGGCATCTTTCCCGGTTAATAAATACAACAACACTGATGCCGATGCTGTGTGACCTATGGTATTGGGCGAAAGTAATGCTGAACTTTCTCTTGCGACATCTCCTTGCCGAATGAAAAACAGATGGAGCATGCTTCTCCATGTTAAATCTTGGGTTTTTAGTGCCTGTTTCTGCCGAACGAATAACATGCGGTTCATCAATTCCAAGCAAATGAAGATAGACAGCGTTGATATTCTTCTTGGCGTTATGACTTACGCTGTATGCACCATGCTCAACTGTTGGATCTGTGCCGCTGACGAGAATTTTTTTGAATCACCTATTTTGCGCTTCAGAATAACGCTTCCTGTGCCTGTTGCCAAATGGAGCGTGACATACTCATAGCCGTATTGGTTATCAACAATTTTTGAAGGTCGGTTTTTCTTCGGGGAGAATCCGAATACATAATCCAAGCATTCCATGATGAGGCTTTTTCCTGTATTGGAAGGTCCCAATATAAAATTCAAACCAGGTTTGAAATCAATGACGGTGTCTTTGTGCCATCCACCGGACACGATCAGTTTTTCAATATAAAATCTATTCATGTCCGACCTCCTTTAGTGATTGAACAGTAAGTTTGTTTATTTCTTTCAACATCGCCTTGGCATTTGCTCTATTAAACTTACTAAGTACAGCATGAGTTGCAATAATGTATTCTTTTGCATAGTCATTGTCAAATTGCTTACAGACTGCCATTCCAAGCTCTGTAATAGCGTATCTGTATCCGGTTGGGGTGGGGAATAGGCGAACATATCCATCCAGTACAAGGTTTTTTTAAAAGCAGAATCCACCATATGCTTTCTTGCTGGATATTCACTAAATCTGTAATCGCCATATCCGTGCAGGTTTTCATCCAGCAGACCAAAGTCCGATGCGTAAACAGAGATGAAATCTAATGCACTGACTTGTGGTTCATCTAATTTTGAAGGAAACAACTCTTTCAGCATGAGAAGAATACGGAGAGAAATTTCAAAGACTGAGCCAAGGGCGGATTCACTCATTACTTCTTTCTTCTCCTTATCCATGCTCGTTTACCGTCGTTCACAAGATGATGGCACACACCTTTTTGATCCTTCCCCCGATCCAATATGGAGATGCGCTGAGAACATAGTTTGTCATCGGTGTGGTGACTGCCTGCTCCATTACTGCAAGCATACGCTCATAACCATTCGGGTGTGTTCGTTTTGCTGTGTCTGTCACGCCGACAAGAGTTTCGGATTTCAAGATGTCAAATTGATCGGTTAGACTGCCACTGCCCAACTCTAATACTCCGCGCCGTATGCTTTCAGCCGCATAAAAATCGATACGGCGACCATTTAAATCCTCCTCATAATCTGGAAATGATGGGAGGTCATTCGCCGAAAACACATTCATGCCCTCGGCATCGCCGTATGCCAAAAACAACTCATCAATATATGTTTCCTCATTTTGAGTCGCTTCCTTAGGAACCGGTACATTAGCCGGACGGGGGAGCGACTTTATTTTTTCTTGGATGTCATTGATCAGCGTCAGATCTAAATCAGATTTTTGAGAGGGGGGAGATGAGGCAATATTGTTGATGATGTCTAAGATTATAGACTCTAACAGGTCTGCACATGCTGTGGCTGGATCATCACTTGAAATGTTATGTCTGACCAACCAAGCTGATATCTTGTCATAAGACGATGTATCATCCATTCTCTCCCATATCCAATGCGAGAATTTTTTTCCTTATCACGGTGGTCATAGAGATATTGTGCATCCTTTACTTGAATGAGGCGGATTCCTTTGATGTATCGATACTTTGTGTCATTCTGTCTCTTCAGTAGTTTACAGGCGTCCATTGCAGCATCTTGTATGAAATTCCCTGATCAACTCAGTGAAATAGTCATACTCCGATTTTTCCATATGAAATATAGGCTGAAAGACCTGTAGCATATTCAGAAAAAAAGTCATGACTATATTCCTCCTGTTTGAAGATTTCCTTTCTGTCCGAGAGCATCCGGGAGTGTCCGTCCAGTCCGATTTTTTTAAATAAGTTATTTTGCTAAACTGCTATTAGTCAGTTGATTTTGTAGAAGTCCTCATCAAGCACAGCATATGAAATTTCTCTGTGAAGATAGTGCATAGAACTATTATAACACATTTCCGAGACAGTCCTTACACCTTCGTCGTTTTTATCCGGGGGCAGAGGAAATCTAGTACATCTAAATTATAACACGAGCAAGAGTTTCTTTTCTCGCTTTTGTGAGAAAAAAACAGAAAAAAATTCTAATCAAAAAGCGGTGACCCAATCGGATGTATGCGTCTGCTTCTATGTAGAAAAAAAGATTTTTAAGGTGGTGGTAGGAAGATTCAAATTCGGTTTCCCTAAGTAAGTCAATCTGTTGTCCAAGATGGCCATAGGACGGCGGGATGCGAATAGGGATACTGACAGGTAACGAGCTTGTCAGTATCTCTATGCTCCCACCGTGCTTCGTTATGCCCGTTTTCGGACTGAAGCCCGTGCGTAGTTTTGTATCCCGCCGTTCGGCAAGAACGAAAGGTACGCAAAACTATGAAAAATCCAGCTTAACGGTATCATCAAAGACTACTCTGCGCAGGAGGTCAAGGCTCTCCAACAGCAAGGGCATCGTTTTCAGCTCAGTAAGAAGTTGGGCGTGTATGTTCCCGTCCCAATCCAGATTCACGAAAATGGTGGAACCAGAGATACGGGGATGGATGAGCTCGTCCGTCGCAAAGCAACCGGCGAGAAATTCCTCAAGGCATCGGGACAGGCGATTTATGCGCCGGTCAATACCGAGCAATACTCCGCCGTCATGCGTCCGATCTGGCGGGAGGATAAGCGGGAAAAAGCGCGAGCAGCACTGTATGTATGAAGGAAAGCCCTGCTGCGCCAACCGCAGCTGTGATGGATGCTCACATCCCGTGTATCGGACAATCTCTTTGGAACGTGCGGTGGAAGTCAATGACCCGGCACTTCCCGTCCACGAGGATGTTGCCGACACTGCAGCACGCGAGGAGCGTAATCGCAGTCTGTACGAGGCTCTCTCCAAACTCGATCCCATCGACCATGAAATTCTTATCCGCAGGGCGGCGGGAGAGTCGGAGCGTGCCATTGCCGCCGCTGTCGGGTTCAAATCTAAGGAAAGCATCCGCAAGCGCATGAATAAGTTCATGCCCGGGCTTCAAGCACAGCTCAAAGATTTTATGTAAAAATCGGTGACCAAAAACATACGGCGGTGTCCTCTTCTTTATAGGAAGGTGAAAATCCCCGCAGTCAATTGAAAGGAAGTGATCTCCATGCGGGAGGAAAAACGAAGCAATAGCCGAGCTTATCGGCGTTCTTCACCGATTGGTCGATGTCTTGGAGGAATTCGTGCAGAGCACTCCAAGCGATGAGCAGTCGAAGGTGTCGGAATCGGAGGAATCCTCACCGACACTTGAAGAAGTACGCACCGTGCTTGCACGGCTCTCTGTCGAAGAGCACAGTGCCGCCGTCAAGGCACTGATTGCCAAGTTCGGTGCGGACAAACTCAGCGACATCGCACCGGAGCAGTATGCGGCACTCTTGAAGGAGGCTGAGCACATTGGCACGTAAGCATGCCGTTCTCTCCGCATCCTCTGCCGCACGTTGGATCGCCTGTCCGCCGTCGGCGCGGCTCAATGCGGAGCAATCCGACACGCCGAGCGAGTACGCTGCACAGGGAACGGATGCACATACACTCTGTGAGTACAAACTCCGCAAGGCTCTGGGCGAGCGAGTACGCGATCCGACCAAGAAGCTGTCCTCCTATGACAGCGAGATGGAAGAGTGTGCAGAATTCTACGTCCAGTTCGTTATGGGGCTTGTGGCGCAGTTCCGTGAGGAAAGCGCAGACACTACGGTGTCCGTGGAGCAGCGCGTGGATTTCTCGGACTTCGTCCCAGACGGTTTCGGCACGGCGGACACACTCATCATCTCCGGAAAGACCATCTGCATCGTTGACTACAAACACGGCAAGGGCGTCGAGGTCAGTGCCGAGCGCAATCCGCAGATGATGTGCTACGCCCTCGGCTGCATCCAGATGTTTGACGGTCTCTATGACATTGAGTCAATCTGGATGATCATCTTCCAGCCGAGACTCAGCAACATCTCGGAATGCACCATCTCCAAGGCAGACCTTCTGGCATGGGCGGCAGATACACTTGTACCTGCGGCAAAGCTGGCACACGCAGGAGAAGGCGAGTTCTGTGCCGGAGCGCACTGTCAATTCTGCAGGATCAAGGCAACCTGCCGCAAACGGGCAGAGTACAATCTGGAACTCGCCCGGTATGACTTCGAAATACCACCGACACTGGAAGATTCGGAAGTAGAAGCGGTGCTTGCAAAAAGCCGACACACTCGCGGCATGGGTCGGTGACATCAGGAGTACGCCTTGCAGCGGGCGATCCAAGGAAAAACAGTGGACGGACTGGAAACTGGTCGAAGGTCGCTCGAATCGGAAATACACCGATGAGACGGCGGTCGCCAAAACCGTCAAAGAAGCAGGCTTTGAGCCGTATGAGCAAAAACTGCTCGGAATTACGGCGATGACTGGTCTGCTCGGAAAAAGTAAGTTTGAAGAACTGCTCGGAGGCTTCATTGTAAAGCCACAGGGAAACCAACCCTCGCTCCGATGAGCGACAAGCGGCCTGTGATGAATATTGCAGCAGAAGATTTTTAAGGAAAGTTGAGGAAAAAGTACCATGGCAAAAAGTTATCAATCCGACAAAAAGTGATCACGGGTGTCGAGACACGTTGGAGCTATGCGAACGTCTGGCAGGCAAAGTCCATCAACGGCGGTACGCCGAAGTACAGTGTGTCACTCATTATCCCCCAGTCCGACACCAAGACCGTGACGGCAGTCAAGAACGCCATTCAGGCGGCATACGAGGAAGGGCAGTCGAAGCTCAAGGGAAACAGCAAGTCTGTCCCTGCGCTCTCGGCGATCAAGACGCCGCTCCGTGATGGCGATGCGGAACGCCCGGATGATGAGGCATACAAGGACAGCTACTTCATCAATGCCAACTCTGCGACTGCGCCCGGTATCGTAGATGCCGCCCGCAATCCGATCATTGAGCACTCGGAGGTCTACTCCGGTGTGTACGGACGTGCAAGCATCAACTTCTACGCATTCAACAACAACGGCAATCGTGGAATTGCCTGTGGGCTGAACAACCTGCAGAAGATTTCCGACGGGGATCCGCTTGGAGGTAAGACACGTGCCGAGGATGACTTCGCCGATGAGGACGAAGACTTTCTCAGCTAAATAAGACTAGGTGACACGGGCAGCGGGGATTCGTCTTCGCTGCCTTTGTCACGGAAGGAGAAGTGACATGAAGTCCATTTCTATCGATCTTGAAACTCGGAGCAGCGTAGATATCAGCAAGAGTGGAGTTTACCGTTATGCCGAAGCTGAGGACTTTGCAATCCTGCTTTTCGGCTATGCCGTGGATGGAGGCGCGGTGGAGGTCATCGACCTCGTGGGTGGTGAGCAGATTCCGCAGGAAATTCTGGATGCTCTGACCGATGAGAGCGTCATCAAGTGGGCATTCAATGCCAACTTTGAACGTGTGTGCCTGTCGCATTACTTGTCGGACTTGGGGATAGACCTCGATCCGTTCCGTGACAACCATCCGCTTTCCAAAGAGTGTGCCCGTTTTCTGAGTCCCTGCAGCTGGCGATGCACAATGGTCTGGTCTGCCTACATGGGATTGCCGCTTTCACTTGCCGCCGTGGGTAGGGTGTTGGGACTGGAAGAACAGAAAAATGACCGAGGGCAAGACACTCATTCGCTATTTCTCTACGCCTCCGTTCCACGAGCCTGTGGGAGAGAAGTGGGAACTCTTCAAGTCCTACAACCGCCGTGATGTCGAAGTGGAGATGGCAATACAGAAACGTCTGTCCAAATATCCTGTGCCGCAGTCGGTATGGGATGAATATGTGCTCGACCAAGAAATCAATGACCGAGGGATACGTCTGGATATGCCGCTCGTGGAGAATGCCGTCCAGATTGACGCGATTACAAAAGAGAAGCTAACACACAAGCTGAAAGAACTGACCGGGCTTGAGAATCCGAACAGCGTGGCGCAGATGAAAGAATGGCTCAAAGAGCGCGGTGTCGAAACGGAGTCACTCGACAAGAAGTCCGTGACAGCTTTGCTCAAGATCGCCCAGCCTCCTATCTCTGATGTATTGGTGCTCCGTCAACAGCTTGCGAAGTCCTCGGTGAAGAAATATCAGGCGATGAGAAACGCCGCCTGTGCGGACAGCCGTGCGCGGGGAATGTTTCAGTTCTATGGGGCAAATCGCACCGGGCGTTTTGCGGGACGCATCGTGCAACTGCAAAAATCTTCCGCAGAATCATCTCCCAGATTTGGCGTATGTCCGTGATCTCGTGCGGCAGGGGAACTATGCAGCACTCGAAATGCTCTATGATTCTGTCCCAGACGTTCTGTCGCAGCTCATCCGTACTGCTTTTATTCCCAAGGATGGCAGGAAATTCATCGTTGTGGACTTTTCAGCCATCGAAGCACGGGTATTGTCATGGCTTGCCAAGGAGCAATGGCGCATGGATGTTTTTGAGGGTAACGGCGACATCTACTGCGCCACAGCGGGCAGAATGTTCCACTGCAACGTGGTCAAGCATGGCGAGAACGGGCATCTACGGCAAAAAGGGAAGCAGGCAGAACTGGCCTGTGGCTACGGCGGCTCCGTTGGTGCGCTGAAGGCATTCGATGCATTGGAGTCGGGGATGAAGGAAGAGGAACTGAAGCCGCTCGTGGATGCTTGGCGTGCGGCAAATCCAAATATCGTGGATTTCTGGTGGGCAGTCGACCGAGCCGCAAAAGACTGCATCAAGGAACGCAGCACGAAGGTCACGCACGGCATTCGGTTCATTTATCAGAGTGGCATGATGTTCATTCAGCTTCCGAGCGGGCGCAGACTCTCCTATGTAAAACCGCGCATTGGAGAGAATCGGTTTGGCGGCGAATCCATCACCCTATATGGGACTCGACCTCTCGAAAAAGTGGGCACGGATCGAATCCTATGGCCCGAAACTCGTGGAGAATATCACACAGGCGATCAGCCGCGACATTCTCTGCTATGCCATGCAGACGCTGCAGAACATGGATATTGTCGCGCACGTCCATGATGAACTCATCATCGAATGTGACGAGCACGCTGATCTATCAGTTGTTTGTAAACAGATGGCAAGAACCCCGCATTGGGCAGATGGACTCCTGCTCCGCGCCGACGGTTTCGAGTGCCAATTCTATCAGAAAGACTAATTTCCATCCTCCTGCAAAAATCAGGAGGATTTTTGGTGACCAAAAATCTCCCTGTTCGTCCTCTTACTGATGAGAGGAACTAATCCGTTTTCAAAGGGAGGAAATCTTATGTTCTATGTCAAGGAAAAACATCAATGATGCTCTGGAGGTCACGGTGGAAATCAACGATGAGAATGTCTTCTGTCACCGTCCGCGCTGCGGAGCGGAAGTGCCTGTTGATCTCAATGAGTTCTTCGGCGATGCGGAGTTCGACCTCTTCGGCACGGCGATCTGCTGCACGGAATGCAGCAGGAAGATGAGGTGCGAGAAATGATTGAGAGAAGAAACCACGAGGGCTACGCCGACCCAACGGCGTATGTCGCTCTTACCAAGGTATTCCGACAAAAATCAGTTTACCTATATCTGCTCTCCCTATCGGGACAATCCGCGCGTCAACGTCATGCGGGCGCGGCAGTACTGCAAGTTTGCTGTGAGCAAGGGGCGCATTCCGATTGCCCCGCATCTGTATTTCCCGCAGTTCCTGTCAGAGACAAACGAGCGTGGGAAAGCGATGTCGTTGAACCTTGAGCTTCTGCGGCTATGCAGTGAGGTCTGGGGGTTCGGTGAGAAGATTACCGAGGGCATGGATGTGGAGATTGCTCATGCCGAGCGGCTGCGAAAAGAACATCCGCTATTTCACAACAAAATGCGAGGAGGTTTCGCCATGAAGGTAATAGAGACAGAATACAAGGGCTATCTTTTCCGTTCACGACTGGAGGCGCGCTGGGCAGTGTTCTTCGATGCCTGCGGCATCCGATGGGAGTATGAGCCGGAGGGGTATGTGCTGAATAACGGTCAATGCTATTTGCCGGATTTCCTGCTCCACGATGTTGACGGAAGAGTAGGCGGCGATCTCTATGTGGAGGTCAAGGGAAAGATGACCAGAGCCGATGCCGCAAAAATCAACCAGTTCAGCCAAGGTAAGCCCCGCTTCTCGTTGTTCCCGGGATTCCTGACGGAGACGGTATCGGAGATATTGAATCCTACTGCCGCGAGTGGGGGGCGTTACGGTTTCCCCAGTTTTGGCGGCGGCCCGTATCCCTTCAACTTTCAGACCATCGACGGAGATTACTACGTTGCTCATCCCGGTATCAACAGGCAGGGCAAATTTGAGCTTTTCGGCGATGACAGCAACTATACAGTAGACAGAGATGACGCTGCCACCGTACAGGCGTTCAAGCTGGCACGGCAGGCAAGATTTGAATACGGACAGACACCGAGGGTGAGGAAGGTGCGTGTATGAGAGAATTAGCATTTTGTCTTGGCAACAGCCGTGCGGCTCTTGTCTGGCATCCAGAAAAAAATGACGATGGACGCTCTTTGGGGAAAAAAATTGCAGAATCCCATCCGCACTGCCGAAACCGCTGCAGAATACCACGCCATGAAGAAAAACGAACGGGATGCCGTGAAGGACAAGGGCGGCTTCTTTGCGGGGACACTGAAAGGGACGCGACGGAGGGCGACCGAGGTTATCAGTCGCTCCATGATTACCTTGGATTATGACCGACTGAAGCTGGCTGTTTCGATGCCTTCGCCTTCAAGCATTGCGCCATCGTCTACACCACCCACAGCCATACCCCGGAAGCCCCACGGGCGAGAATCCTCGTACCCCTGACACGGGATGTCACACCGGACGAATACAATGCCATCGCCCGTTATCTTGCGGACGAGATCGGCATGGATACGGTTGATCTCTGTTCTTTCAAGATCAATCAGCTGATGTACTGGCCGACCGCCTCTTCCGACGGGGAGTACATCTGCCGCAGGTATGAGGGCGACTGGCTCGACCCCGACGCATTTCTGGCAGCGCATCCGAACTGGCAGGACTGCAGCTCCCTCGCCAACTGCGCCGGGCGAAAAAGGAAGCGGTGGAACGGGAGTGCAAAAGACAGGCTGATCCTTTGAGCAAGGAGGGCATTGTAGGAGCGTTTTGTCGTGCCTATCGCATCCAGGAAGTGATGCAGACATTTCTCTCCGATGTGTATGAGCCGACTGCAGATGAGAATCGGTGGGGCTATACGAAATCGGCGAGCATCCCCGGTGTGATGATTTATGACGGCAAATTCGCCTACAGTCACCATGCCTCCGATCCCTGCCTATGGAAAGCTGTGCAACGCATACGACCTCGTAGGGACGCATCTCTTTGACGGTGATTTCACTCAGATGGCTGAGTTTGCCGCCAGGGATGAAAAAGGTGCGTACCCTTGCGCTGAAGGAGCGGCAGGAACGGGCGGCTGAGGAGTTTTCCGAGGAGGAAGACTGGAAGGATAAGCTGGTGCGGCAGAAAAAGTCCGCACAGCTTGAGAACTCTCTCTACAACATCAAGCTCATCATGCAAAAACGATCCCTACATGAAAAAACATCGTATTCAACCAGCTGGCAGACGGCATGGAGATCAAGGGCGAAGTCCCGTGGTCACATCCCGGCAAGTTCTGGCGTGACGCGGACGATGCCCAGCTCATCTGTTATGTGGACGATCACTATGGCACGTTTTCGGCGCGAAACTATGACATCGCTGTTGCCAAAGCCGTGGACGACCGATCCTACCATCCGATACGGGAGTATTTTGCGGTGCTGCCTCCTTGGGACGGTGTGGCGAGAGTGGACACGCTTCTTATCGACTACTTGGGCGCAGGCGACAACGCATATACCCGTGCCGTCAGTCGGAAAGTGCTGTGTGCCGCCTATCGGCGCATCAAAGAGCCGGGCATCAAGTTTGACTATATGCCCGTTCTGAACGGCGCACAGGGCATCGGAAAATCCACCTTCATCGCCAACCTTGGCATGGATTGGTTCTCCGACAGTCTGACCTTATCGGATATGAACGACAAGACCGCCGCCGAAAAGCTGCAGGGGTACTGGATTCTCGAGATTGGCGAGCTTGCCGGAATGAAGAAAGCCGACCTCGATAAGGTGAAAGCCTTTGTGTCGCGGGTGGACGACAAGTATCGGGCGAGTTTCGGCAGGCGGGTAACCTCCCATCCGCGCCAGTGCGTATTTTTCGGCACGACCAACAGCGAGAACGGGTATTTGCGGGACATCACAGGAAACCGCCGTTATTGGAACATCAAACTGAGCGGCAGCAGCAAATACAAGCCGTGGCAGATGACCTCGGAGCTTGTGCAGCAGATTTGGGCGGAGGTGATGATTCTCGCCGATGCCGGAGAAAAAGCTGTATCTGCCTCCGGACTTGGAGGAATATGCCAAAGAGGAGCAGCGGGAAGCGATGGAGCACGATGAGCGTGAAGGTCTGGTGCGTCTCTATCTCGATACGCTGCTTCCCGCCAACTGGGACGAGATGGATCTCTATCAGCGGCGGGAGTTCCTGCGGGGCGATGATACGACTCCCGTGGGGACAGACGTTCGCGTGATTGTCAGCAACATGGAGATTTGGTGTGAGTGCTTCAGCAGGAAAAAAGAGGATTTGCGTTCCATGGACAGCTATGCGATAGCAGGCATCATGTCCAGACTTCCTGAATGGGAAAAAGCAGCCAACACCCCAACGTATCGCAATTTACGGACTGCAGAGAATCTATCGCCGCTTGTAACTTGTACGGAAGTTGTAACTTGCAGCAAAGCCCGTACCATAAGGCTTTGTTACAAGTTACAAGATTTATATATGTAAATAGAAACATAATAATTCCGTGCATGAAAAACGCGAATACGCACATATATGCGTATATAGGGATTTTTCTGTAGCCTTGTAACAAGAAACAACGCGGATCCATTGATATGACTGGATTTTAGAGGTGATACAACCTCATGTTACAGGAGGAAAAGTTGTACGAACGGACGATTGAGCAGAAACTTGCAGCAAGAGTCAAAGCGATGGGCGGCATCGCACCGAAGTTCACCTCGCCGGGATTCGATGGAATGCCCGACCGACTGGTGCTTTTGCCCGGTGGCAGAATGGGCTTTGTGGAGCTGAAAACACCGAGGAAGAAGCCGAGACCACTTCAACTGGCACGGCACAGGCTGCTTCGGCGGCTTGGATTCAAGGTGTATGTGATTGACGAGATAAATCAAATTGACAGCGTATTGGAGGAAATCAGCCATGAATGAACTTACCGTTTTGGAACACAACAGCATCCGTGTCATGACCACGGAGCAGCTTGCCGAGGCGTATGGATGCGCCCCGAAGCAGATTCAGCAGAACTTCAACAACAACCGTGTGCGATTTATTGCGGGGAAACACTTTTTGTTCTGGAAGGGCAGGATTTACAGACCTTCCGTTTGCAGGTCGAAAAATATCGAACTGCAAATTTCCCCGAAAACCCGTCATCTGTATCTCTGGACGGAGAGGGCGCTGCCCGTCACAGCAAGATGCTTGGGACGGAGCGGGCGTGGGATGTATTTGAACAGCTCGAAGAAAGTTACTTCAAAGTTGCGAAGAACATGACACCCTGAGGAATTCCTCCTCTACAGTGCACAGCGGATGGTGGAGCAGGCAAAGGCGATCAAGGCGGCAAATGCCCGGATTGACAAGGTGGACGAGCGGCTTCTTGAGGTCGAGTCCAAGCAGATGACCATCGATGAGCACCACTACACCATCATCGGCTATGCCAATCTCAGGGGAGTTCGTGGCGTGAGTCGGGATGCCGCCGCAAGACTTGGACGCAGAGCGTCGGCGATGTCCAGAAAGCAGGGCTACCACATCGGCAAGGAATACGATGCCAAATACGGCATGGTGAACACCTATCATGTGGATGCGCTGCAGGAAGTGTTTCGGTAATGAATTCCGTTGAGATTGGAGGTGATGCCCTATGAAGTTCATCCCGCATGATTACCAGCAGTACGCCATCGACTTTATCGCAAAGCCATAAAACTGCCGCCGTACTCCTGGATATGGGCTTGGGCTGAGGAAAGACCGTGATTACCCTTACGGCACTGAATGACCTGCTGTTTGACCGATTCGAGATTTCTCGCGTTCTCGTCATCGCGCCGCTTCGTGTGGCGCGGAACACATGGCCGCAGGAGATCGGAAAGTGGGAGCATCTGAACCATATCCGCTATTCCGTTGCAGTCGGTACGAAGAAAGAGCGGCGAGAGGCTCTTTACAAGCAAGCCTCCCTCTACATCATCAACCGTGAGAATGTACCGTGGCTCGTGGAGAAAAACGGACTTCGTCTACGACGCCATCGTGATTGATGAACTCTCCTCGTTCAAGAACTGGCGCAGTAAACGCTTCAAGGCACTCACGAAGGTTCGCCCTTTGGCAAAGAGAATCATCGGGCTGACGGGAACACCATCCGGTAACGGCTTGATGGATTTGTTCGCAGAGTTCAAGGTTCTGGACATGGGACAGCGTCTGGGACGGTTCATTACGAAGTATCGCCAAGATTACTTCGTGCCGGACAAGCGCAACGGACAGGTGGTATTCTCCTACGCTCCCTTGCCCGGAGCCGAGGAGCGGATTTATGAGAAGATCTCCGACATCACCATCTCCATGGAAGCCGCCGATCATCTGAGAATGCCCTGAGCTGATCGAGAGTGAGTACAGTGTCCGCATGGATGAGGCTGAGAAAAAGATGTACGACTCGATGTGTGAGCAGTTGGTTTTGCAGATGAAGGGTAATGAGGTGACGGCGGCAAATGCCGGTGTCCTGTCTGGGAAACTCGTGCAGATGGCAAACGGCGCAGTCTACACCGACGATGGAGCTACACTGCATATACATGACCGCAAGCTCGATGCCTTGGAGGACATCATCGAGAGCATGAACGGCAAACCGCTCCTCGTGGCGTATTGGTTCCGACATGATGCGGAGCGCATCGAAAAGCGTCTGCCATGTGTTCGACTGGATACGGACGAGGCAATCGCCCGTTGGAATCGCGGAGAAATCTCCGTGGCTCTCATCCATCCTGCGAGTGCGGGTCACGGACTGAACCTTCAGAGCGGCGGCTCGACCCTTGTGTGGTTTGGCATCACATGGAGCTTGGAACTCTATCAACAGACCGTGGCGCGGCTCTATCGACAGGGGCAGAGCGCAAACACCGTGGTGGTGCAGCACATCATCGCCGAGGGCACGATTGACGAGAGAATCCTCCGTGCCTTGAAACGGAAGGACAAGACACAGGCGGCACTGATTGAAGCCGTCAAAGCGGAGGTAACATCATGAACTATGAGATTCTGGCAAACGCCATCGTCGAACAGGCGGCGAAAAGACTATCGGTGGGCGCGGACGGCACTCGGCAAAGACGCAGAGAATGTTGCGGCGGTAGCGATGCTCTCTGAGACGGAGCGGTTCTTTCGTTCCGCATGGTTCGGGCAGCTGACGCAGATTGACGGAGAGTGGCTGCTTCAGAAGTTGGAGGGGAATTTGCATGACGGCGAAAAGAGTATCTCAGTCAGGCACGGACCATCGACAATGAAATCCAGAGCATGTTGGAGGAGATTGCGGTTCTCCGCAGCATGGCAGAAAAGACTACCGCCGTCATCACGGGAATGCCGAGCAATGCAACGAGGAACACGTCCCAGCTTTCCGATACTATTGCAAAAAATCATCGAGCGTGAAGAAAAGATCGACGCTGAGATTGATCGGCTCGTTGACCTGCGTTCCGAAATCTACGAAACGATACAGCAGGTGGAGGACAAAGAAGCACGGCGCGTTCTGTATCTCCGTTACATGGGCTACCGTTCGTGGGCGGAGATTGCGACGGAGATGAAGCTCGGACTGCGACAAATCTATCGTCTGCATGGCGTTGGACTGAAAAATATTTCTCCGATGTCACTAAATGTCACTAAATGGCAGTCGATGTCGTCTTGATGTCACTACCTTGACAGTGATATGATATACTCAGCAAAAATAGAAAACTGGTTCAGCCTTCACGGAGAAGAAATTCTCCGTGAAGGCTTTTTTTGGTCGCCGAATAGGCATGATAAATCCCCCAGTTCAACTGGGGGTAGAGAAAAAATCTTATAGAAAAGGGATGCGCCTCCTATGCTAAACTAGAAGTGGCCTGACAACCACAAATGAAGAATAGCATAGGAGGCGCTTGTCAATGAATGACGTAAAAAGTTTATCACACAGTAAATGGAGATGTAAATATCATATTGTGTTCGCCCCAAAAATATCGACGGCAAGTAATCTACAACCAAATTAAGGTCGACATTGGAAAGATCCTACGAGATCTGTGTGAACGCAAAGGTGTAGAAATCTTGGAGGCAGAGTGTTGCCAAGACCATATCCATATGCTAGTAACCATACCGCCGCATATGAGTGTCTCTGGGTTTATGGGCTACTTGAAGAGTAAAAGCAGCTTGATGGTGTTTGACCGACACGCGAACCTGAAGTACAAATACGGGAATCGACATTTTTGGTGTCGCGGATATTATGTCGATACCGTTGGGAAATATGAAAATGCAATCAAGAATTATATCAAGAATCGGTTACAGGAGGATATTATGGCAGATCAACTAAGCCTAAAGGAGTTTGTTGACCCGTTTACGGGTAGCAGGAGTGAAAAAGGCAAATAAAAATGCCCCCGAGTAGGGGGCTGCCCGTGATAATAGTGTGGTTGTCAGAACCCATTTGATGCACCTTTTAAGGTGCTACCACAAGCATTTGGCCCTTATAGGGTTTGTTCAAACCACCAGTTCAACTGGTGGTTTTGATTTTTGCAAAGAATCATTAGGCAACATACCCTCTCTTGTGTTATAATTTTCTTATATTTGAAACGTAGGAGGGAAGGCCGTTGTTTGCAAAGACCTATGTGTTTGTTTGAGCTTTTTGGTGCCGCTTATGGAGATGGTCTATATCAGTCAATCCCTGACGGAATCGGTGGGACCGATATTGTTCATAACGGCATAGTGGTAGATCACATGAATCCCGAGGGCGTACTTCATTCTCATGGGATGGCTTTTCATTTCTCCAATGTACAGGGCGACGTAGATGTGATTTCTGACGGTCAGCTCGTACCGCATACCGAGCTAAATATTATGGGTAGGATGGATGTATATGATGGCGATATGGGGCTGGAACATATGACGATGCCCAATGTTCATGGTGGAGTCGATATTTATGATGCCAATATGAATATGGACGGTATGACCATGCTGAACGTTTTCGGCGGAGAGGATTATTTCGCGATGCAAGGGAATGTAGATATAATATTGGAATACCAAGATCCAGTGATGCATTCGGGGGAGCATCACATGGAGTCGTTCGTGTTTGTTAGATAGCCCCAGTAAATGTATCTCTTGAGGTTATCAATTTTTTTCTGGCTGGTTTATGAGAGGTGTTTTTGTATGCCGCAAAAATCTGTTCCATATGGAAAAATATCCATTAAATCGAGATTTAATGGATGATTTTAGCAAAAAAATTACATACTGAATTTGACCAATTGCATGGTAAGTATGTTTACGGTAGAATCAATTCCGCTACGAATGATGATGGATCGATAGAAAAATATCAAGTATCTCTAATAACAGATTACATGATTCAACAAGATGCTCGGTTTATAGAACTAACCACATCGCAAAAGAAATGAATTGTCAACAAGTGATGAAGAATTCTTACAAAGTTACCATCCATTTTTTTGAATTTTACGGTGAAAAAGAGAAGCGGTAAAGATATTCTACGAGACAATCCCCAAAAATGGAAAAAGAGTGAAGCTATATTTTTTTCCAACGATATAGAATTCGATCGGGATTATACCGTTTTGGAAGGAACTGTTATATTTGGAGCTAGTCCGTTAAAAAGTAGGGGGGCGTATCTAGTCTTTGTAAATGCTGATGAGGAAGTAAATTACAACACCTGTTTTTTTCATCACATTTATCTACTACATCACGGTGTAGCAACAGCGTTATCCAGGGATATTACATCCAGCTATTGAATTCTTCCCAAAATATAACGGGAACAATTTGGAATGTCGGACAAGCAAACTGTATCACGTTGCGTCTAGGGGAAAAAGAAATTTTTTTCGATGTAGGTCTCCCTGTAGATGGTTCTATTCCTTATGGAAATGATAATTGTGCAAGATGGTATATGCGCTTTGCGCAACCAATGGGAATAGTTCTATCACATTGGGACATGGATCATGTACTTGGTGTGGTAGAAATTGGTGCTGCATTACCTGAGGAGTCACCTTACAATGTCTATACGAATTGTTATTGATTGCTCCCTGATTTAGCTCTATTAAGAAATAGAGCTAAAAGCGCAGAACGCTTATGCTTTTATCTTATGCAACAAGGAGTGATATGTCTTATAAATCATGTTGGTAGGAATTCGCCCTGTCATACAGACGAAAGGGGCTATGTTATCTCTATGGCAGGGAAATGGTAGCAATTCAAATGGTGGAAAAATAATATTGGACTTGTTATAAAAAAATTGATTATCCATCGATATCTGCCCCACAATCCGTTTTGTTGACAGGCGATTGTGCTTACGAAGCACTGCCACAAGATTTAAAAGAGAAACACTACTGCGTAGTAATATCACCACATCATGGCTCCGAGAAAAACATTGCCTAGCTTTTTGTAAAAAAATCACAATGCACGTGCAATTATTTCTGTGGGAAAAAAATAAGTACAATCATCCGAGAATTGAACATATAACAGAACTATTGGAACAGGGCTTTGAGTATATTTTTACAGCGGGCTGTGGTGGTATAGACTTCTTTTTGGACTCCAATCAACGTGTGCGTATAAGACGGTTCTGATGTGGTAAACTAAACTGAATACAGAGCGGAAAAACTGTACATTCTATCAACTACTTTCCAGATGCATCTACTTCCCTCAGCGAGGCAATGTTTTTCTAGAAGTGTTTTGTGTTATATTTTTGATAGTTAAAAAGAAAAAAACATACTAGATTGAAATGGCTCACGATATAAAGTTGGATTCCATTCGCCGTATTCAGCGTTTGGAATCTCTTTTCTTTTGCAAAGAATCATTAGGCAACAAGCCCTCTCTTGTGTTATAATTTTCTTATATTTGAAACGTGGGAGGGAAGGCCGTTGTTTGCAAAGACCTATGGTGCGACGACCCTCGGGATAGATGGACGGATTATTGACGTTGAAGTGGATGTGTCGCCGGGGCTGCCGGGCTTTGAACTGGTGGGGCTTCCCGATACGTCGGTGAAGGAGTCGAAGGAGCGGGTGCGGACGGCAATCCGCAACTCCGGCATTCAGCTGCGGCAGGAGCGGGTGACGGTGAATCTTGCGCCTGCCGATGTGCGAAAGGACAGTTCGGGGCTTGATCTGCCGATTGCGGTTGGTCTCCTTGCATCCTACGGTATGGTTCCCGAGACGGCGGTGCAGAGTGCTCTTTTCTCAGCGGAGCTTTCTCTCGATGGAAACTGCCGTCCGATCAGCGGAATTCTTCCGATGGCGATTACGGCACGGGAACACGGTTTGACGGAGTTCTACGTTGCTCCCTCCAATGCAGACGAGGCACTCCTCATTGATGGGCTGAAGGTCTATGCGGTCGAGAATCTGGCGCAGCTTGTGCGTCATTTGACCGGCACGGAGACGCTAACTCCTGCCACACCAAATCATATCGAATCACAAAAAAGACGTTGCGTTTACCGATGACTTTGCGGATGTGCAGGGACAGTATCAGGCGAAACGTGCGCTTGAGATTGCAGCGGCGGGAGGGCATAATGTTCTGATGGTCGGTGTACCCGGTTCGGGCAAGACGATGCTGGCACGTCGGATGAGTTCGATTCTGCCGGAGCTGACGAAGGAAGAAGCCATCGAGATTACGAAGATTTACAGCATCTCTGGGCTGCTCGGCAAGGATACGGGGCTTGTGACGACGCGCCCCTTTCGCAGTCCGCATCATACGTCCTCGACGGTGGCGATGATCGGCGGTGGGAGCATCCCGCGCCCGGGCGAGGTGACACTCGCGCATCACGGCGTGCTCTTTCTTGATGAGTTGCCGGAGTTCAGCAAGAAGACGCTTGAGGTGCTGCGTGAGCCGATTGAGGATCGCCAGATTACGGTGTCGCGTGCCAACGCAACACTGACGTTTCCCTCTAGTATCATTTTGGTAGCCGCGATGAACGAAGTAACGTCAATAACGATACAATGTAATGATGAACGAGATTCTGCTTAATGCTTTATTGAATCACACAAATCAATTCCATAAAACTATAGGGTCGAGTGCATGGGAGTTTCTTATGCCTCGACCCTATAATAGTTTCAATTGTTGATTTTCCAGTGTCCGAATCGCTTGTTGCCGATGCGTTCGATGCTGCCTGTTTCACGAAGCTGTTTTACCTCACGCTCAATTGTTCTTTTTGTGACACCTAGCCTTTCTGCCATTTCAGCTATTGTTATTTTAGGATTAGCTACGACCAGTTCCAGAATTTTTATACGCTATACTGATATCCAAACCGACATTATGTCGGTTTGGGGATTTAGGATGAGAGACAAGTGGACTATGGGGAGCCTTAAAATGAACTCGAAGTCCATTTCCTCGTAATTCATAAAACGGAAGGTCTGCCCCCAACTCCTTGCAGGCCTCGCAGAGCTGTGAATGTCTTTTTTTCACAAATGTGCCAGAAGTTCCTGTAGGAGAGCCTCATCTTGCAAAAAGCGTGATGGCAAAACATTTCTTTCCGGCATCTTTGAGCGATGCGCCAATGTGATACGCCTCTTGGTGGTCAAGAATCAGGAAGCGGTCATGAAATGCATTGGTATGATTGACGGTAAGCGTTGGATATTGACTGTTGAAGGTCGCAACATCTGCTGCCGTCAATCTCGTATTGTTGAATGTGTGGATTTCCACGGAAACATTAGCTTGTTTTTGCCAGCAGATTGAGCGTTCCTATATCTACATAGCCGTCAATGAGAATGATGTCCTTGGTTGCCTTTTTGAATCAAGCTCGCCAATAAGCTGAATGCATCGTAGATTTGCCCGTTGAAGAATATCTTTTGACTGGACTCCGTGTGGGCGTGGATAAAGTCAAAGACTTGCTCGAATTTTTTTCATCGGTTTCTTTTTTTGAGAGACGAGTTGCTTTAGCTCCATTCGTTCTATGCGCTCGAAAAGATGGGCATTGCTGGCGATGAAATGTCGCATCTCAACAAAAGCCCGCATAATACCGATGCTGACCTCTATGGCGACATCACTTCGCAGTACTCCGGACAGCATGGAAATCCCTTGCTCGGTGTAGACGTAGGGGAGATAGCGTCTGCCGCCATGCACAGTGTCACTTGAAATCCCAATTTGGGATTTCAAGATTTCAAACTCATCTTCTGTGAGTTGAAAGCGAAAAATCCTCTGGAAAGCGACGGGCGTTGCGGGCTACATTACGGTTCAGTATCCTTGTTTCTACCTGATAAAGCCGCGCCAAATCTGAGTCTAGCATGACTTGAATGCCACGAACGGTGTATACCAAATTCCGTATGTGGCTTGTGTCTATCGGCGCTATGGATGTCTGATCAGGGGCTTTCTCACTCATAAAAGTTCCTTTCCTTTTGAGGTGCCAAATTGGGATCTCAAATTTTGCTGGTGAATAGCAATTAACCAAATTTTCTTGAGGTAGTCTTTACTAATTCCACAGAAATATTCCTGCGGAGAATTGCTGACAACATAGCTATACTCTGTTCGGTAAACGCGTAAGGCAGGATTCGCCGCCCGCTATGTGCGGAACTTGACATCACGATTTGTGATGTCAAGTTTGCCTCCTCCTTGGTTAACTGGAAGCAATATCTTTCGGGAAATCTTTTCTGATTCCGCTTCACAGCCTGATTCAGAACCCGTATCTCCACTTGGTAGAGCATAGCAAGATCGCTGGCAAGCATTACCTGTTGATTACGTAGTGTAAATAAATCGACTGATATTTGGAGTGGCTGTGGCCGACGAGATGGACACTGGTTGAATTTCTTTCATGATGCTTTACCTCCTCGATAACTGGTGTGTTGCATCCCTCGGTTTTTTTATGTAGCTGGGCATGAGAAGGAAAAAAATTAGCTTATCCCTTACACAAGTTGTTAAACGTTATTGGAACTTCCTGCCTGTGTAGTTATTGAAGTGATAAACAGAAACTTGGAATAGGGGGATTGCGAAGTTTGAGCTACTGAAACAAATCAAACAAATCGTCGCCAACAGCCTGCTCTTTATCGATAAGTTCCTGCATATATGCTCTAACGGCTAAAAACTCTACCCTTATCGGAAAGTCATCACTTTCAAGCAAGTGGATAGTGTCTTCATGTTTCTCTGGATTTCTTAGGATGGTCTCGATATCAATTTCATAAGTTTTTTTCCGACGATCTCAGGCTCTCCAAACTCCTGCACATAGTCCCAAGGTGCTTCGTCCAAGATTATCAGTGAATGAGGTTCGTAATCAGGAGATTCATAATCTGAATCAAGATAGCCCCACTTAGCGGTAAGATATTTATCGTCATGTGGAAGTTCATCAAAGTCCAAAGTCGCAGCTATATCTTGGATTCGAATAATAGCGTTGTAAATAAACGAAGTTGGTTCGTTGTCGCTCCACGTATTTGTCTCTCCGTTCTCATAGTACAGTATAGGATACAGTTCCTCAAGAAAAGTCCAATAACCGTCCTTGGTATCACACATCTCGAAGAGTGATTGTAAAAATGGAGAGAATATATACTCTTCAATTTTCTCCGGGATCATGTCATACAGCATATTGAACGTCTGATCTGAATAGTGACGGCGATTCTTGTTTTCAAAAAAATCCCCAATTGCTTTCAACGTCTTATCCTTTTGTTTTGAAAAGTACAAGGCACAGAAATACTCTTGGAAAGAGCGATGGGTAAAATGATACTTTCCGTTCTCGTAAAACATAAGGCACATATTTTCAACGAGATCATCTCTGAAATCCGATTCCGTCACCCTATGCAGTTCTTTTGTGCGTTCGTGCAGACTGTTAAAATACTGATCAAACAGAAGATCCGTAAATTCAAACTTCTCATCACGATAGCTTCGTGCACAGAACTCAGCAAAATAATCTGCAAACCGATCTGCAGTCAATCCTGTCTTTAAGACTCGTTTGTATGCTCCTTTGCTTGCATCGTGCTTTTGGGATAATGTGATGTATGCTTCCCTGTAAAAAATATGCATTTTTGATGGAATCTCTGCAAATTGCTCATACGTCATAAGCATGATGGTGAGAAGGAGTGGATTTTCGGTGAACTCCATATGTGTACGAAATAGGGTGTTATCTAATTCATTTCGGAAATTCTCCTTGATTGCCGGCTCGTCCGGTCTAAAATCCAACTTGTCAATCAGTGAAAGTGCCTGTTCTTTAGTAAATGGGCAGAGATTGAGTACGGTAAATCTATGAAAGGATATAAATGCTCCGGCTGGGCGAGAGGATATGACGAACATGTTATCGGTGTACTTGTCGGCAAAAAATTCAAGGTCATGTTCGAACTTCTTCCTACAGTCTGATTTTATTTCATCTAAGCCATCAAACAGTAGCAAGCACGATCCATGTGAGAGTAGTTTTGAGAGGTCGTTTAGCTTTTTAGATCCACCGAGACCCTCAAATTTTTCAAAAATGTAATCCAATAAGCTGTCATAGGAATCACCATAGTCCTTCAAAGGAATAAAGACAGGAATTTTCCCAAATTCATCAAAACGCTCTATGGAATCCAAAAAGAAGGTGGCGCATCATCATCGATTTTCCGAGACCACCTGTACCGGAAATCAAAATAAAATTTGAACACTCGTGCAGTAACTGTGCTGTGCTGTTTTCTATAATTTTCCTGCGGTAACTGTTCTTTTTAATATAGATTCTTTGCTCGATGTTGTTGCAGATGTAAAAATTATAAAACTCCACGGGCGCATCGTTATAAAGAAGCGTCTTCAATTTATTGTATTTTTTTCACGAGTATTTTTAAGATATGTGCGGTATTCGTCTTGGGGAGAACGCATTTTCCCCCAGGCCGCCCAATCCAGATCAAAAATCGCTAGACCTCTTATCGACAAGAATCTTATGTGATCTGATGAAATCTTTTATGCTCTCCTGATACAGGTTCGTCGACCTGAATTATATGGACAGAAACACTATTGCTCCAGTTCTTTCCAACCTCTGAATTAAACTTGCGCCTTGCTCTCTTTACAGCAGGTCTATCATGCCATGAATCAATCGTAGTTGCACCAACGGTGTTATCTGCTCGGTTCGATAAAAATAAAATGCCAAACACCAAGAAGAAACGGCTGCAGTTCGATGTTCTGCACCGTGAGCAGATGCTTTTTATCCATTGGATGACCGTTTTGGTCAACGTAGAATATTTCATCTGTGATACTGGGATCTCGGCTGATCGTATCGAGAATGGCGCGAATGAGCCAGCTCCCCATGTTTTTTTCTCATCGATGAAGGACGATGAAAATTGGCACATGCGCTGAAGCGGGGAGGAAAAAGTCTCTTTTATCTCATGGTCAAAGGTGTGGATGAGCTCCTCTTTATCGAATGGAAGATATTCATTGGCAGAGAGCCTACACGCTTTATATGATGAAGTGTGAGTTCGGATCGAACGTCCCGCAGGAGAAATATAGTCGGGGAAAGCCACACGGATGAGCCCTTCAAGAACCTCGCTGTCATTCAGACCGTCCTTTTTCGCCAACCGCATTTTTTTCCTGGCGGCGGTTCTCTGTTTTCTTGCCTGAAGAAGAAGGGTGAAGAAGGTACCGCCGCATAATGCGTATTCTTTGTTTTCCAGCATGAAAACACCTCATTTGCAAGTATTGACACTATTAACGCAGTTGACGCTATTGAGTGCTGTTCACTGTTTACAGCAACACTATTGTATATAGGATGAGCCTCAGAGATTGAATCTCTGGGGCTTTATTTTTTGATGATTGTGCATGTATCAATTATAGCACGGTTTTTCTCTTTTTATAAGGAAAAAAATTCTAATCAAAAAGCGGTGACCAAATCGGATGTATGTGTCCGCTTCTATGTAGAGAAAGATTTTTAAGGTGGTGGTAGGAAGAATCACATTCGGTTTCCCTAGGTAAGTCAATCTGTTGTCCAAGATGGCCATAGGACGGCGGGATGCGAATAGGGATGCTGACAGGTAACGAGCTTGTCAGTATCTCTATGCTCCCACCGTGCTTCTTTATGCCCATTTTCAGATAGAAGCCCGTGCGTAGTTTTGCATCCCGCCGTTCGGCAAGAACGAAAGGAACGCAAAACTATGAAAATCCAGCTCAACGGCATCATTAAAGACTACTCCACGCAGGAGGTCAAGGCACTCCGACAGCAGGGACATCTTTTTTTCAGCTCAGTAAGAAGCTGGGCGTGTATGTCCCCGCCCCGATTCAGATCCACGAAAATGGAAGATTTCGGGATACGGGCATGGACGAACTCGTCCGGCGAAAGGCTGCCGGAGAAAAGTTCCTCAAGGCGTCGGAGCGGGCAATTTATGCACCTGTCGATGCCGAGCAATACTCTGCTGTCATGCGACCGATCTGGCGGGAGGACAAGCGGGAAAAAGCGTGGGCAGCACTGTATCTATGAAGGAAAAACCCTGCTGCGCCAACCGCAGCTGTGATGGATGCTCACATCCCGTGTATCGGACAATCTCCTTGGAGCGTGCGGTGGAACTCAACGATCCCGCGCTTCCCGTTCACGAGGATGTCACCGAGACCGTCAGTTGCAGAGAGCGCAATCGCAAATTGTACGAGGCTCTCGGTGAACTCGATCCCATCGACCATGAAATTCTCGTCCGCAGAGCGGCGGGAGAGTCGGAGCGTGCCATTGCCACCGCTGTCGGCTTCAAATCTAAGGAAAGCATTCGTAAGCGCATGAATAAGTTCATGCCAGGGCTTCAGGCACAGCTCAAAGATTTTATGTAAAAATCGGTGACCAAAACATACGGCGGTGTCCTCTTCTTTATAGGAAGGTGAAAATACCCGCAGTCAATCGAAAGGAAGTGATCTCCATGCGGGAGGAAAATGAAGCAATAGCCGAGCTTATCGGCGCTCTTCACCGACTGGTTAATGTCTTGGAGGAATTCGTGCAGAGTTCCGAAGGAGAGGAACCGTTGCCAACGGAGAAGACAGAAGCACCGACCCTTGAGGAGGTACGCGCCGTACTTGCGAAACTCTCTGTCGAAGGACACAGTGCCGCCGTCAAGGCACTGATTGCCAAGTTCGGTGCGGACAAACTCAGCGACATCGCACCGGAGCAGTATGCGGCACTCTTGAAGGAGGCTGAGCACATTGGCACGTAAGCATGCCCTCCTCTCTGCATCCTCTGCCGCACGTTGGATCGCCTGTCCGCCGTCGGCACGACTCAATGCGGAGAAATCCGACACGCCGAGTGCGTACGCAGCCCAGGGGACGGATGCGCATATGCTCTGCGAGTACAAACTCCGCAAGGCTCTGGGTGAGCGGGTACGCGATCCGACCAAGCATCTCACTTCCTATGACACTGAGATGGAAGAGTGTGCTGAGGCATACTGCCAGTTCGTGATGGAGCAGGTCGAGCAGTTCCGTGCCGAGAGCAAGGACACGATGGTGTCGGTGGAGCAGCGCGTCGATTTCTCGGCGTTCGTGCCGGATGGCTTCGGCACAGCTGACACGCTCATCATTTCGGGCAAGAAAGTCTGCATTGTGGACTACAAGCACGGCAAAGGCATCGAGGTCAGTGCTGACCACAATCCGCAGATGATGTGTTACGCGCTCGGGTGCATTCAGATGTTCGACGGTCTCTATGACATCGAAGAGGTACGGATGGTGATCTTCCAACCTCGTCTCGCCAACATCTCGGAGTTCAGCATCTCGAAAGCCGACCTTCTGGCATGGGCGGCAGATACGCTTGTACCTGCGGCAAAACTGGCACACGCAGGAGAAGGCGAGTTCTGTGCAGGGGCGCACTGTCAGTTCTGCAAGATCAAGGCGACCTGCCGTAAACGGGTAGAGTACAATCTGGAACTCGCCCGGTATGACTTCGAGATGCCGCCGACACTGGAGGATGCCGAGGTGGAGGCGGTGCTTGCAAAAGCCGACACGCTCGCCGCATGGGTCAGCGACATCAAGGAATACGCCTTGCAGCGGGCGATTCAAGGAAAACAGTGGACGGACTGGAAACTGGTCGAAGGTCGCTCGAATCGGAAATACACTGACGAGGCGGTTGTCGCTAAAACCGTCAAAGAAGCGGGCTTCGAGCCGTATGAGCAGAAACTGCTCGGGATTACAGCGATGACCAGTCTGCTCGGAAAAAATAAGTTTGAGGAACTGCTCGGAGGCTTCATCGTAAAGCCACAGGGGAAAACCAACCCTTGCTCCGATGAGCGACAAGCGGCCTGTGATGAATACTGCAGCAGAAGATTTTAAGGAAAGTTGAGGAAAAGTACCATGGCAAAAGTTATCAATCCGACAAAAGTGATCACGGGTGTCAAGACACGTTGGAGCTATGCCAACGTCTGGCAGGCAAAGTCCATCAACGGCGGTACGCCGAAGTACAGTGTGTCGCTTATTATTCCCAAGTCCGACACCAAGACCGTGACCGCAGTCAAGAACGCCATTCAGGCGGCGTACGAGGAAGGGCAATCAAAGCTCAAGGGCAGCAGCAAGTCCGTGCCCGCACTCACGGCGATCAAGAACCCACTCCGTGACGGCGATGTGGAACGCCCGGACGATGCGGCATACAAGGACAGCTACTTCATCAACGCCAACTCGGCTACGGCTCCCGGCATCGTGGATGCTGCCCGCAATCCGATCATCGAGCACTCGGAGGTCTACTCCGGCGTTTACGGACGCGCAAGCATCAACTTCTACGCATTCAACTCGAACGGCAACAAGGGCATCGCTTGCGGGCTGAACAACCTGCAGAAGATTTCCGACGGTGAGCCGCTCGGCGGCAAGACACGCGCCGAGGATGACTTCGCCGATGAGGACGAGGACTTTCTCAGCTAAATAAGAGTTGACCGACACGGGCAGCGGGGATTCTTCCTCGCTGTCTTTTTCGTAGAAGGAGAACATACATGAAGTACATTTCTATCGATCTCGAAACGAGAAGCAGTGTGGATATTGGGAAAAAGCGGCGTATATCGTTACGCCGAGGCAGAGGATTTCGCGATCCCTGCTCTTTGGATATTCCGTGGACGGAGGCGCGGTGCAGGTCATTGACCTTACCTGTGGGGGCGCAGATTCCGCAGGAAATTCTGGATGTGCTGACCGATGAGAGCATCATCAAGTGGGCGTTTAATGCCAATTTTGAACGTATATGCCTGTCGCGCTACTTGTCGGACTTGGGGATGCTTCACACTACCGAGTCCGATCACTTCCTCAGTCCCCACAGTTGGCGATGCACGATGGTCTGGTCTGCCTACATGGGACTGCCGCTTTCACTTGCCGCCGTCGGACGGGTGCTTGGACTGGAAGAGCAGAAAATGACAGAGGGCAAGGCACTCATCCGCTATTTCTCTGTGTCGCCGTTCCATGAACCTACAGGAGAGAAGTGGGAACTCTTCAAGTCTTACAATCGTCGCGATGTCGAAGTGGAGATGGCGATTCAGCAGCGTCTGTCCAAATATCCCGTACCGCAGTCGGTATGGGAGGAATATGTACTCGACCAGGAGATCAATGACCGTGGGATACGTCTGGATATGCCCTTGGTGGAGAATGCCGTCAAGATTGACGTACACACGAAGGAGAGGTTGACGGACAGGCTGAAAGTTCTGACCGAGCTTGAGAATCCGAACAGCGTGGTGCAGATGAAGGCATGGCTTAAGGAGCGCGGTGTCGAAACGGAGTCACTGGACAAGAAGGCTGTGGCTGCCCTTCTTGCCAATGTTCCCGCTCCGCTGAAGGAAGTACTGGAACTTCGGCAGCAGCTTGCAAAGTCCTCGGTGAAGAAATATCAGGCGATGCAGAATACAATTTGCTCGGATGGTCGTGCGCGGGGAATGTTCCAGTTCTATGGAGCGAACCGTACCGGGCGGTTTTCGGGACGCCACATTCAATTACAAAAATCTTCCTCAGAATCATCTCGCCGACCTCGAATTCGCCCGTGGCCTCGTGCGGCAGGGAAATTATGATGCACTCGAACTCCTCTATGAATCCGTGCCGGATGTACTTTCTCAGCTGATCCGCACTGCCTTTATCCCGAAGGAGGGCAGGAAATTCATCGTTGCGGACTTCTCGGCTATCGAAGCACGGGTACTGTCATGGCTTGCCAAGGAGCGATGGCGCATGGACGTTTTTTTGCAGATAATGGCGACATCTACTGCGCCACAGCGGGCAGGGATGTTCCACTGCAATGTGGTGAAACACGGTGAGAACGGGCATCTTCGGCAAAAAGGGAAGCAGGCAGAACTGGCGTGCATCGCCGAGGGGCAGCTTGTCCTTACGAATGAAGGTCTTGTCCCTATTGAGTGTGTCTGCACGGAGCATTTGCTATGGGACGGAGAAAGCTGGGTCAGCCATGACGGTGTCATTTTCAAAGGTGAACGAGAGGTAATTACCTATGAAGGTCTTACAGCAACCCCAGATCATCTCGTCTGGGTTCAGGGGAAATCGCAGCCGATACAGTTTGGAGATGCCGCCTCCTGCGGCGCACATCTCGTACAAACAGGGACAGCAATTCGGCTGGGTGAGAATTATCAGCGCACGGCTCGCGTTTATGACATCAGAAATGCCGGAAAGCATGACCGTTTTACCGTATCGGGAAAATTAGTCCACAACTGCGGCTACGGCGGATCCGTGGGTGCGCTGAAAGCGTTCGGCGCATTGGAATCCGGGATGAAGGAAGAGGAACTAAAGCCGCTCGTGGATGCTTGGCGTTCGGCAAATCCGCATATCGTGGATTTCTGGTGGGCAGTGGATCGTGCGGCAAAGGACTGCATCAAGGAGCGCAGCACAAAAGTCACGCACGGTATTCGGTTCATCTATCAGGGCAGCATGATGTTCATTGAGCTTCCGAGTAGCAGACGGCTTTCCTACGTAAAACCGCGCATCGGAGAGAATCCGTTCGGCGGCGAATCCATCACCTATATGGGACTCGATCTCTCGAAAAAGTGGGCGCGGATCGAATCCTACGGTCCGAAACTTGTGGAAAACATCACGCAGGCGATCAGCCGCGACATTCTCTGCTACGCCATGCAGACGCTGCGAACGATGGACATTGTCGCGCATGTCCATGACGAACTCATCATCGAATGCGATGAGCGAGTCTCTCTTGTTGCCCTGTGTGAGCAGATGGCGCGAACCCCACCTTGGGCAGACGGACTTCTGCTCCGCGCCGACGGTTTTGAATGCGCATTCTATCAGAAAGACTAATTTCCATCCTCCTGCAAAAAAATCAGGAGGATTTTTTTGGTGACCAAAACCTCCCGGTTCGTCCTCTTACTGATGAGAGGAATTAACTAGGTTTCAAAAGGGAGGAAATCTTATGTTCTATGTTAAGGAAAACATCAATGACACTCTGGGGGTCACGGTGGAAATCAACGATGAGAATGTCTTTTGCCATTGTCCGCGCTGCGGAGCGGAAGTGCCTGTCGACCTCAACGAGTTTTTCGGCGATGCGGAGTTCGACCTCTTCGGCACGGCGATCTGCTGCACGGAGTGCAGCAGGAAGATGAGGTGCGAGAAATGATTGAGAGAAGAAACCACGAGGGCTACGCCGACCCAACGGCGTATGCCGCTCTTACCAAGGTATTCCGACAAAATCAGTTTACCTATATCTGCTCTCCCTATCGGGACAATCCGCGCGTCAACGTCATGCGGGCGCGGCAGTACTGCAAGTTTGCTGTGAGCAAGGGGCGCATTCCTCTTGCGCCGCACCTGTACTTTCCGCAGTTCCTGTCAGAGATTGATGAGCGCGGGAAGGTGATGTCCATGAATCTCGAGCTTCTGAGGCTGTGCGGCGAGGTCTGGGTGTTCGGCGACCGAATCACCGAGGGCATGGCAGCGGAGATTGCTCATGCCGAGAGACTGCGGAAGAACATCCGCTATTTCACAACAAAATGCGAGGAGGTACTTGCTCCATGAAAATCGCTGTCTGTAACCGCAATACCGAGAAGCGGTACAAAAACAAAGAAATGAGCTGGGAGGACATCAAAGAGCGCAACCGTCATCCCATCCGTACCTCGGAAACCGTGGAAGAGTACCCGAAACTGCCGAAGGCACAGCGGGATATTGCCAAAGACCAGGGCGGCTTTGTCGGCGGCTGGCTGAGAGGCGGCATTCGGAAGAAAGGTCATGTCATCAGCAGGGAGTGCGGTGCGCTCGATGCTGATCACATTCCCGACGGGGAGGATTTTCTCGGTAAAGCAAAAGAAGTCCTCGCGGGCGTACGTTTCTTCATCTACTCCACCCACAGTCATGCGCCACAACATCAGCGGTATCGTCTCGTGATGCCGTTCTTCCGCGAAGTCAGTGAGGAAGAATATGCACCATTCATGCGTATGGTCGCAAAACAGATCGGCATGGAGTATTTCGATGACTCCACCTATCAGGCAAACCGCATGATGTACTGGGCTTCCTGCCCGTCCAACGGCGAGTTCATATTTGAGGAGCAGGACGGTGATCCGCTGGATGTGGATGCCTATCTCGCAAAAATACGATGACTGGCGGGATGTGACACAATGGCCGGTATCTTCCCGCCAGTCCGAAGCCGTAAAGCACAGTGTCAGCACACAGGCAGATCCGCTTCAGAAAAGTGGCATCGTCGGAGCCTTCTGCCGTGCCTACAGCATCGAGGAAGTCATTGAGAAACATCTCTCCGATGTCTATACACCGTCGGCGGTAGATGGGCGTTATGACTACATCCCCGGCGAAGGAACGGCGGGTGTGGTCGTCTATGACGGCAAATTCGCATACTCGCATCATGCAACCGATCCTGCCTCCGAAAAAAACTCCTGAACGCATTTGACCTCGTTCGAATCCATAAGTTCGGTGACGATGACTCCAAGAAGTCCTTTGCGGCGATGGCAGAACTTGCCAGTCGCGATGAACTCGTTTCCTCCTTGCTCCTCGCCGAGCGGAGGGAGACGGCGGCACAGGATTTTGAGGGCAGTGATTGGGAGACGGCACTCGTTCGTGACAAGAACGGCGTACTGGTCAACTCCCTGCGCAATTTGAAACTCATCATGGAGCATGATTCGGTCTTGAAGGGATCGTATTCAACCAACTGGCGGACAATATGGAAATTCGGGGAGAAGTCCCGTGGAAGCATCCGGGGAGGTTCTGGCGGGATGCAGATGACGCGCAGCTCATCTGCTATGTAGACGATCACTATGGAACGTTCTCGGCACGAAACTATGAGATCGGCGTGACCAAGGTCGCCGACGACCGCTCCTATCACCCCATCCGTGAGTTTTTAGACAGTCTGCCGCCGTGGGATAAAGTCCCGCGTCTGGACACCCTGCTCATTGATTATCTTGGAGCGCCGGATAATGCCTATGTACGTGCAGTCACGAGAAAGACACTCTGCGCCGCTGTTGCAAGAGTGCGGAAACCCGGCATCAAGTTTGACAACATTCTCGTTCTGAACGGACCGCAGGGTATCGGAAAGTCCACGATTGTGGCACTTCTGGGCGGCGAGTGGTATTCCGACAGCCTGTCTCTGACCGACATGAACGACAAGACCGCAGCCGAAAAAAACTCCAAGGCTACTGGATCATGGAAATCGGAGAACTTGCGGGCATGCGGAAAGCCGACATCGACAAGGTCAAGGCGTTCATTTCGCGGCAGGATGATAAATACAGAGCCAGTTTCGGGCGGCGTGTTACCCCGCATCCGAGACAGTGCATCTTCTTTGGCACGACCAACTGCGAGGGCGCATATCTCCGTGACGGCACGGGCAACCGACGTTTTTGGACGGTCAAGACACCGGGCGGGAAAAAGGAAGCCGTGGGATCTCTCCTTGGAGGAGATCAAGCAGATCTGGGCAGAGGCTGTCGCGCATTATGATGCCGGGGAATCCCTCTACCTTGACGCAGAGTTGGAGTCCGTGGCGAAAGCCGAGCAGGATGCCGTTACGGAGCAGGATGAGCGTGAAGGATTGGTGCGCCTCTATCTGGATGAACTTCTTCCTGCCAACTGGAATCAGATGGGGCTTTATGAACGGCGGGACTTCCTGAGCGGCGACGATCTTTCCGCACGAGGGACAGAAAAGCGTCAGACCGTCAGCAATATGGAGATCTGGTGTGAATGTTTTGGCAGACGGAAAGAGGATCTGCGTCCCATCGACAGCTATGCCATCGCTGCCATTATGGCAAAGATCCCCGAATGGCAGAAACTGCCCGAGCCGAGACGCATCCCGATCTATGGCAAGCAGAGAATTTACAGCCGCTTGTGACTTGTGCCGCAGTTGTTCCACGTTCAAAGCTTTGCTGTATAAGGCTTCGGTACAAGGGAACAATATTTATATATTAAATAAAAATATAAAAAAATAATAGTGCGCACGCGAGCATACGCATACGCGCGTAAGGAGAAAAAAATCCTGTGCATCGTTGTTCCGTAAAGCATCAGAAGTCTTGATATGACTGGATGGAGGGGTGGAACAGGCGCATGGAACGGAGCGTGGAACAGGAGAACAAGATGCGGGAAAAAGATATTGAGCAGGCGCTTGTAGCAAGAGTCAAAGCGATGGGAGGCATCGCGCCCAAGTTCACCTCGCCGGGATTCGACGGGATGCCCGACCGCCTGGCGCTCTTGCCCGGCGGCAGGGTGGGCTTTGTGGAGCTGAAAGCGCCGGGGAAGAAGCCGAGAGCCTTGCAGATGGCGCGGCACAGGCTGCTTCGGCGGCTGGGATTCAAGGTGTATGTGATTGACGAGATAAATCAGATTGACAGCGTATTGGAGGAGATCGACCATGAATGAACTTACGGTTTTGGAACACAATGACATCCGTGTCATGACAACGGAGCAGCTTGCCGAGGCATATGGATGCAAGACAATTCATATCCAGCAGAATTTTAAGAACAACAGGGAGCGATTCGTTGAGGGGAAGCATTACTTCAAACTTGAAGGTGCTGATCTCAAGGCCTTCAAGGACTCACTCGAAAAATATCGAGTCAGTTGTCGGGGAGTCGCGCACCGTCTCTGATTCTTTGGACGAAACAAGGGGCGGCGCGTCACAGCAAAAATGCTCGGAACTGAGCGGGCGTGGGATGTTTTCGATGAGCTGGAAGAAAGCTATTTCAATCCCATGAGGAACATGACACCCGAGGAATTTCTGCTGTGCAGCGCACAGCGAATGGTGGAACAGGCAAAGGCGATCAAGGCGGCAAATGCCCGGATTGACAAGGTGGACGAGCGGCTTCTTGAGGTCGAATCCAAGCAGATGACTATCGATGAGCACCACTACACCATCATCGGCTATGCCAACCTCACGGGAGTTCGTGGTGTGAGCCGGGATGCCGCCGCAAGACTCGGACGCAAAGCCTCGGCAATGTCCAGAAAGCAAGGCTACCATATCGGCAAGGAGTACGATGCAAAATATGGCTTGGTGAACACCTATCATGTGGATGTACTGCAGGAAGTTTTCAGGAGGTGATGCACTGTGAAGTTCATACCGCATGATTACCAGCAGTACGCCATCGACTTTATCGAAAGCCATCCGACTGCCGCCGTACTCCTGGATATGGGACTTGGGAAAACGGTGATTACTCTCACGGCCCTCAACGACCCTGCTCTTTGACCATTTTGAGATTTCTCGCGTTCTCGTTATTGCACCGCTTCGTGTGGCACGGAATACATGGCCGCAGGAGATCGGCAAGTGGGAGCATCTGAATCATATCCGCTATTCCGTTGCAGTCGGAACGGAGAAAGAGCGTCGGGATGCGCTTCGCAAGCAGACCTCCCTCTACATCATCAACCGCGAGAACGTGCCGTGGCTCGTGGAGAAAAACCGACTTCACCTACGATGCCATCGTGATTGACGAACTCTCGTCCTTCAAGAATTGGAGCAGCAAGCGATTCAAGGCACTTATGCAGGTTCGTCCCTCGGCAAAGAGAGTCATCGGGCTGACGGGAACGCCATCCGGCAACGGCTTGATGGACTTGTTCGCAGAGTTCAAGGTACTCGACATGGGACAGCGACTGGGGCGGTTCATTACGAAGTATCGGCAGGATTACTTCACGCCGGACAAGCGCAACGGACAGGTGGTGTTCTCCTACGCGCCACTTCCCGGAGCCGAGGAGCGGATCTACGAGAAAATCTCCGATATCACCATCTCCATGAAAGCCGCCGACCACCTCAAGATGCCGGAGCTGATCGAGAGCGAATACAGCGTCCGCATGGATGAGGCTGAGAAGAAGATATACACCGAAATGTGCGAGCAGTTGGTTTTGCAGATGAAGGGCGATGAGGTGACGGCGGCAAATGCAGGAGTTCTGTCGGGCAAGATCGCACAGATGGCGAACGGCGCGGTTTACACTGACGATGGAGCTACGCTGCATATCCACGACCGCAAACTGGATGCCTTGGAGGACATCGTAGAGAGCATGAACGGCAAGCCGCTTCTCGTGGCGTATTGGTTCAGGCATGACGCAGAGCGGATTGAAAAGCGCGTGCCGTGCGTCCGACTGGATACGGATGACGCCATCGCCCGTTGGAATCGCGGTGAAATCTCCGTCGCCCTGATCCATCCGGCGAGCGCAGGTCACGGACTGAACCTTCAGAGCGGCGGCTCGACCTTGGTGTGGTTCGGTATCACATGGAGCTTGGAACTCTATCAGCAGACCGTGGCACGGCTCTATCGGCAGGGACAGACAGCGAAAACACTGGTGGTGCAGCACATCATCGCCGAGGGCACGATTGACGAGAGAATCCTCCGTGCCTTGAAACGGAAGGACAAGACACAGGCGGCACTGATTGAAGCCGTCAAAGCGGAGGTAACATCATGAACTATGAGATTCTTGCAAACGCCATCGTCGAACAGGCGGCAAAGGATTATCGGTGGGCACGAGCAGTTCTTGCTAAAGATGCGAAGAATGCAGACGCGATTGATATGCGTGCTGATACGGAGCAGTTCTTCCATTCCGCATGGTTCGCGCTGCTGACCAGTCTGGATGGGGAATGGCTGCTTCAGAAGTTGGAGGGGAATTTGCATGACGGCAAAAAGAGTATCTGAGTCAGGCATACCGTATTGACCAACGGGTCAACAGCAAGCTCCGCCAAGTGAACTCCCTGCGTGATCTTGCTACCAGAGCTACGTCCACAATGGGAACGGAGCCTGTCAGTGGCACGAGAAATGTTCATCGCTTGGCGGATACCATCGACAAGATTGTCGACTTGGAAAATGAGATCAACGATGACATCGATCATTTGGTAGATTTGAAACGTGAGGTTATGGCGACCATCAGCAAGGTGCAGGACACCAACGCACTCATGCTGTTGGAGCTTCGGTATCTCAGCTTTATGTCGTGGGATGAGATTGCGGGCGAGATGCACTATACTTCCCGGTGGGTGCATATTCTCCATTCCAAAGCCCTCGCAGCCGTGGATAAGATTCTTGCAGAGAGATGAAATCCATCCCGTTTTGAAATCACGTAAAAGACTTCACTATAATTCTCTTGAGTTCCGGTGTTGACATGGTAAAATGGTGTTATGAAAAGTATGCTTAAAGGCACGACCTCCAATGGGAGCAATCCCGGCGGAGGTTTTTTTCATGCCGCAATGGAGGTGAAGCGATGCCGAGAAAGCCGAAGCGACCCTGCCGCATGACGGGCTGCCCGAACCTAACGGACAGGAAGAGTTGCTACTGCGAGATGCACGAGAAAACGATGCAACGACATTATGACAGGTTCACGCGCGGCTACGATCAGCATAAGAGATACGGAGGTTCGTGGAAGAAAATCCGTGACCGTCATTTGGCGGGGCATTCGCTCTGCGAGCAATGTAAAGAGCAGGGCAGATACGTTCTCGCGACACTCGTGCATCACATCAAGCCGCTCGCCGATGGTGGCACGCATGATACGGAGAATCTGATGTCTCTCTGCGTCTCCTGTCATGAATGGATTCATCAGCGCAGAACTCCAAAATAAAAAAAGCCGATTCCAATGAATCGGCTAGAAGAGATCGCTATGCGAGCCCGTGCGGGAAGCGGTCAGAATCAGTTTTCCTTTGTCGATGGCATATACGAGTAGCCAGTCCGGCATGATGTGGCATTCGCGAAAACCAATGTAATCACCAACGAGCGCATGATCCCGATACCTTTCGGGCAGGTGTTTTTCTGCGCAGAGCATTTGCAGAACATCATCCAGCTTTTGTATATCTGTTCCACGTTTACGCAGCTTCTTTAAATCCTTGCGAAACTGCGTGGTGGTGACGAGATCAAGCATGGGCATCCTCCGCATCCAGATCATCCATCAGTGCGGACAGTGACGGATAACGCTTCGGCTCAATTTTACCATCCATGATGTCGCGTGCTTCCTGCATGGCAAGAAGTGTTTCCCTATTATAACGAGGCTGTTTCGGTTGGAAGGAAAGCCTCCCTCCATGATGGATGCGTGCAGAAAGATGTTGATGGCGTCGGTAACAGAGATACCGAAACTGGAAAAAAACGGTTTCAGCTTGCGCTTTGATTGTCGGTTCGATGCGCATATTGATTGTTGCGGTCTTGGACATGATGGATAACCTCCTTTTGCTTATTGTAACGCGAAAGTGAAGCAAATGCAATACGTTCTTATCCCCCATAGGGGGCGGTCAAATCTCTAAAACCGCGCCATTACTGGACCGGGGAGGGGCTTGACAGAAAAAAATTCGCATAACTTTTCGGGCAGTTGAGAGACAGGCTTTGTCGCGTGATTTTTGGGCGGAGAGCTAGGCATAGCGGGGGCTGACAGCCACTGGAAATGCTCAATGAAACAGCCCAAAACGCTAAAACTTATGCTCAAAAAGTTTTGAAAAGTTTTAAGGAGGCGAAAGTATGGGGCTTAGAGGTCCGCGACCCGGCACGGGAGGAAGACCGAGAAAATCCTTGGCAGAAAAAAAGTGACTGAGGGCAATCCCGGCAAGCGCAAGCTGAAGGTGTTGGATTTTGAGAAAAATCGCCACGGAGCCGGAGGGCGTGGAAATGCCGCCTCCCAAGGAATTCCTTTCGGCTGCTCAGCGTGACGGCTCAACACTCTCGGCGAGTGAACTTTACGAAGAAGCGTGGAAATGGCTGGAGCGGCGCGGATGCGCGGAATTGGTATCTCCTGCTCTATTGGAGCGATATGCCGTGAGCGCGGCTCGCTGGATTCACTGCGAGGAGGCGGTCAGCAAATACGGCTATCTGGGCAAGCATCCAATCAGCTCGCAGCCCATACAATCGCCTTATGTCGCCATGAGCCAAAAACTACATGAAGCAGACCAATCGACTGTGGAGCGAGATATTCGCCATCGTCCGCGATAACTGTTCAACGGAATACAAAGGCGTTTCGCCGCAAGACGACTTGATGGAGCGGCTTCTTCGTTCAAGGAGGGGATGAGATGAGCGGCAAAATCAAGAAATTCTATTTGCCAGGTCAGCAGTTTGGCTGGCTGACTGTATTGGGCGAAGGAAATAAATCGTCCTCCGGGGGACGGCGAATTCGCGTCGAATGTCGATGTGGCAGAATATACGACACATCCCCGGAGACGTTTAAGCGCAAGGACTGTAAATGTCATTGGTGTGCTAACAAAATCAAGGCGCAGTTACGCACATTGGATTTAGTCGGGAAAACCTACGGAAACTATGAGGTTCTCGAAAAGAGCGGACAGGATGACAAGGGACATTTTCGATATCGGTGCAGATGCAAGCGGTGCGGCAGCATTTCCCTACGCACGCAATATGAGATAACACATTATTCAAATTCCGGCAAATGCAGTCGATGCAAGCCGGAATTTAATTTTATCGTCAAAAGGCAGTACAGCTGTTGGAACATTGCCGAGCGGTGATAAATTTCTCATCGACGCTGAAGATGTGGATGTCGTGTCGAGATATTGGTGGTATAAAAAAAGCGGACAGCGATTATGTTATTGCGGATATTAAAGCGCATGGAAAGCTGATAAAACGATTGCGATTGCATCGTCTGCTTTTGGGTGTTGAGGATGACATTTTCGTGGTAGACCACATAAACCGCAATCCGCTGGATTGCCGCAAGAGCAATCTGCGTGTAGCGACGCAGCATCAGAATTGTATCAACAAGGGAATCCGCTCATCCAATACGCTTGGCTACATTGGCGTAAAAAAAGCGCAAAAATGGAATGTATGAAGCCAATATTATGCTTGACGGGCAGCAAATAATTCTCGGGAAATCACATGATGCAGTCACCTGCGCCCAAATGTACAATGTTGGCGCACAATGCCTATTCAGGCAGTTTGCCGGACAGCTGAATTGCGTTCCTGAACCGCCTTTATGGATCGAATTTCAAGTTTGGAAAAAAATGTCGTCCTTACACAGATTTAGCGAATCGAATAACCAATTCGCAGGTTTGTTCATAGGTTATTGCAGGAGGTGTAAATCTTGAACAAAACCACAAGTGATATGAAGCTCGTCGCTATCGACAAGCTCGTGCCTTATGCCAACAATGCACGGACGCATTCGGCGGAGCAGATCAACAAGCTGCGCGGCAGTCTGCGCGAGTTCGGCTTCATCAATCCCGTTATCATTGACAAGAACTGCGGCATCCTTGCAGGGCACGGACGTGTTGCTGCCGCCAAGGCAGAGGGCATGGAAAGCGTGCCTTGCGTCTTTGCCGAGCATCTGACGGAAGCGCAGAAGAAAGCCTACATCCTCGCGGACAACCGCTTTGCACTCGATGCGGGATGGGACGAGGAAATGCTGCGCGTCGAGATGGAAGCCTTTGCAGGGCATGGACTTCGATGTATCTCTCACAGGGTTCGATGAAGCGGAGATTGCCGACTTGCTCTCGGCGGACGACGAGGCGCAGGAGGACGACTTCGACGTGGATGCAGAATTGCAGAAACCGTGTGTCGCTCAAGCGGGCGACCTTTGGTATCTCGGAAAGCATCGCGTCCTCTGCGGAGATTCGACGAAACTCGAAAGCTACGAGCGGCTGCTCGGCAGCGAGAAGGTCAACCTCGTCTGCACGGACCCGCCGTATTTTGTGGCTCTGGAAAGCACGTCGGGGAAAAATCAAGAACGACGATCTGAATGACAAAGACGCTTATGAATTTCTCAAATCTGCCTTCACGGCGTTCCGCTCCGCGATGGCGACGGACGCTTCCATCTACGTATTCTACGCAACGGCAAAAAAGCCCGCATCTTTCATGACGCTTATGAAGATGCGGGCTTTAAAAGTTGGCGCAGGACTGGTGTGGAAGAAAGACCGCCTTGTCCTCACACGCACGGACTGGAAGTACATCCACGAGCCGATTATCTGGGGATGGAGGAAGGACGGACGGCACAGGTGGTACGGCGATCAGAAGCAGACCACTGTCTTTGCATTCGACCGCATCAAGGACTCGAAGAAGGACGGATGCGGACATCCGTCCTCGAAGCCCGTGCAGCTTCTGGCGTATCTCATCAAGCAGTGTACGCAGACGAACGGTATCGTTCTTGACGGCTTCCTTGGTTCTGCATCAACGCTCATTGCCTGTGAGCAGTTGAACCGTATCTGCTATGGCGTGGAGGTTGAGGCGAAGTTCGTGGATGTGGCGGTGGAAAGATACATTCAGAGCAAAGACGGGAATGCCGAAGATGTATTTTTTTGGAACGTGACGGTGAGCGCATCTCTTACAAAGATGTGCCAAAAACCAAAGGAGGAATCGTGATGCGTGTGTTTTTTTGAATCCGGGTCATGCGCCGGACGGAAATCCCGACCCCGGCGCGTGCGGGTATGGGCTGCGGGAATGCGACGTTGCAAAGAACGTCGCAGACCTTGTGGCGGGGTATCTGAGTGCCGCAGGTGTCGAGGTGGTTGGCAACATGCAATCCGACAGTCTGCATGAAGTTGTCTCGGCCTCCAACAACAGCGATGCGGATGTATTCGTCTCCATCCACTGCAACGCCTGTAACGGCACGGCAAACGGAACGGAGGTCTGGTACTTCTACGGAAGCGGCGCAGGGGAGACACTGGCAAACTGCATTCAGAACCAGATTGTCACATCACTCAGAACTACGGATCGCGGCACAAAGGGCGCAAAGCCCGGTGTTAACGGTCTGTATGTTCTGAGCAACACGGATGCGGTCGCAGTGCTCGTGGAGCTTGCGTTTATCGACCATGAGGGCGATGTGCAGCTTCTCAGTACGCGACAGGATGAATTTGCCCGCGCCATTGCGCGTGGGGTAACGGACTATGAAGGAGCGTGTTGAAGATGAAACTGGAACACATTCAAAACGAGCTGAAGAACCATGTGGGGGGACTTCATGCGGACGGAAGCGAAGGAAGCGACCGTCCTCTGGCTGCACGAGAAGGGGCTTCCCGCAGCGCGTGAGGTGTCGGCGGCGTACACGGCGGCACTGAAGGAGAGCGCGGAGAAGGAGACAGGATGGTGCAGATTCCGTGACCGCATCTTCCTGCCGCTTGTCATCGACGGTGCAATCTGGATGACGGGCAAGATGCTCGAACGTATGACGGCACGAGGGAGCGCGTGAATACGCACACGCCGCTCACGCTCGGCAGTCTCTTTGACGGGAGCGGGGGCTTCACACTTGGAGGGATTCTTGCGGGGATTACACCGATATGGGCATCGGAAGTTGAGCCGTTCCCGATTCGCGTCACAACGAAGCGGCTGCCCTCCGTCAAACATCTTGGAGACATCCATCGGATTCACGGGGATGAGATCGAGCCTGTGGACATTATCACGTTTGGCTCGCCCTGTACGAATCTCAGTATCGCGGGACGGCGGGAGGGGCTGCATGGGCAGGAATCCGTACTGTTCTTCGAGGCAATTCGTATCGTGCGAGAAATGAGGTGTGCAACGAATGGAAGATACCCAAGATACATCGTCTGGGGAGAATGTCGCGGGAGCATTCTCGAGTTCCGGGGGCGGGACTTCCAGTCTGTCCTCACAGAGATTGTCCGCATCAAAGAGCCGGAAGCACCCGAGGTGCCTTTGCCTCAAAAAAAGATGGATGGGCATACGCAGACATTCTTCTGGGAGACGGATGGAGCATTGCTTACCGGCTCATGGACGCACAGGGCTGGGGAGTTCCACAGCGTCGGCGCAGAATCTACCTTGTCGCAGATTTTGGAGGATCAAGTGCCGGACAAATACTATTTGACACCGAAAGCGTGCGCGGGGATCTTGCGCCGAGCTTCGCTGCGTGGCAAGGCACTGCCCGAAAGTTTGCGGATGGCACTGGAACGCCAAGCGGGCGGATAAGTGCAGGTTTCTGTACCGAGCATTCTGCACAGAGCCGCAGCATCGGCTATGCGGAGGAGAAGTCTCCGACGCTGCGTGCCGAAACCGTTCCCGCCGTATTCGAGTCACACGGCTCGGATGCGCGGTACAACGGTCCTCTGGAAATCTGTCCGACCGTGCTTCGCCATTACGGGACGGGCGGCAACAATCAGCCGCTTGTGTTGAAGGATCTACAGGCCTACGGGATTTCATCATTCCAGTCCAACGCCATGAAATCCGACAATCCGCACTCAGGCATCTATGAGACGGAGACGGCGCGGACGATTGACCAGAGCGGCGGGAATCCCTCATGTTGTCAGGGTGGTGTTGCCGTTGTCTCCATCCAAGGCTCAATGATCGGGCGACAGGAGAAGAACGGCCCGCAGGGAAGCGGTATCGCAGAGAATGTGAGTTTTACGCTCAACACTTCTGACCGTCATGCCGTCTATGCCATGACGACGGGCTGCCACTCTCATTTTGCAAAGGAGAAATGCCCGACGCTGATGGCACGGGACTTCAAAGACCCGATGGTCGTCAATCACCCCGTCTATGCCGTGCGGAGATTGACACCGACCGAGTGCGGACGCTTGCAGGGCTTTCCCGACGGATGGTGTGCGGGGCTTGAAACGGAAGAACCCACTGAGGAAGAGATGGCGTTCTGGCGCGCGGTCTTTGAGACGCACCGAAAAAAATCACGGGTGGCAAGAAGCCCAAGACCGACGGTCAGATTCGGAGATGGCTGAAGAATCCGCACTCGGATGCGGCAGAGTACAAGATGTGGGGAACGGCGTCGCACTTCCCTGTGTGTTTTATGTCCTTACAGGAATTACACATTTCGGGCATTCGGTGTATACAACAGAATCCGCTTGCTAATTCTTCCCACGTGAGTGATGAATGTAATGACCAAAGTACATGAAGGGGGTAATCATCATGAAGGTCAATTACAACATCCAAAAAGGAAGAGCGCAAGGCGATGGTCGCGGTAGTCAGCAAGGTGCTCGACACGAAGCCTGCCTACTGCGGCGCACCGACATTTTCCTACAAGATCGGCGCATTTGAGATCACGAAGGACGGTAGCCTTTTGCTTCGACGATGCCATTGACGAAAGCGACCGTTGCGCGTGTGCGCACGGCACTGCGCGAGGAGGGCTTCATGTCCGAGGATGGGGAGGACGAGGCTTCCTGCGGGGACACGGCGGCAGACGAGCCGAGTCGGACGGAAGCGGCAGTGGATACGGCAATCCAGACGGAAACGGCGGCAGAACCTGCTCCGACAGAGGAAGCGATTGCAGAACCCGACGAGGACAGCCTTTCCATAAGCCTCCCGCGCAGCCTTTTTCACCGAGACGGCACTGCAGAATCTGGACGCACTCCTTCTGAGCAAGGGGCGGCTCATTCGTCACGCCTTTGACATCCGAGAAGCGACCTACACGCTAGAGGGCGACCGCATCACCTTTGCATGGCTGCACGGGACGATCACCGACGAGACGGCAAAGGCGTATGCTGAGTTCATCAGCAAACTCTGCGAGATGGTACGGGCGCAGAAGCGTGTCACGGCGAAGGAGAAGATTGTGGACAACGAGAAATACGCATTCCGCTGCTTCCTCCTGCGCCTTGGCATGATCGGAAGTGCCTACAAAGAGTCGCGCAAGATTCTCCTGCAGAATCTCACGGGCAGCAGCGCATTCAAGAGCGGACATCGGAAAGGAGATGAGCGCCATGCATTTTCCGAGTAGGGAGCAGATCGCCGCACTGCGGCAACGGTATCCGCATGGGACGAAGCTGAAACTCCTCGGAATGGACGATCCGCAAGCCCCGCCGACGGGAACGAGGGGCGAGGTCATGGGCGTTGATGATGCGGGACAGCTTCTCGTCCGATGGGCGACAGACTCCTCGCTGAGTCTGATCCCCGGCGTGGACTCCTTCCGCATTGCAGAGAAAGGCGGTCAGTCATGAACGAGACGATTTTCACGCAGATCATGGACATCCGCGATTCGGGGCGGGTGAATATGTTTGATGTTCCCGGTGTTCAGCGCATTGCATTTGAGATGGGCTACTACGAACTGGTCTGCTTCATCGAGGAAGACCGTGCGGCGTATGTACGCTTTATCCTCACAGGTGAGCAATAGCCGATAGTTTCAGAGATTCAGCACAGCCTTTCGGGGCTGTGTTTCTCTCGAAAAATAAGTGTAGTTTATCTGAAATATGACTTGCTATATTCTGCGTTTAGAGTGATATATACACATGACGAAGGGAACAACCTACACAAAGGAGGAAACGAAAATGAAAAGCGCAGAAGCAAGATGGCCAAAGACCACCACGATGGAGCACCTCGATGAGATGCGGTTTGGGACGAGCGGCGCGATCCTGCGCTACGGCGAACAGATCCTTGTGGTCGGGATGGAATGCTGGGGCTTCCACGCAGCCGTCTACGAGATGGTCGAAACGCCGGAGGAGACAGGGCTTCGCGGACATCGAATGCCGCCTGAACCTCGTCGAAGCCGCCACGGAGCTTTTTTTGAGGACGGCGGGCACGCGATGGCTTGGTGCATGAAGCGCATCTAAGCCACGCCGAAACAACAAAAGAGCCCTTCGGGGCTGCTTCTCGTATTGCAGCTATTGGAGTCGCTGACGGCGGCTTTTTTTGATGGGGGATGATTGCTTGCGGAAACTGACGGACTATAAGCCGACGGAGTTCATGGCAGAGGACGCGCACTATGACAAAGCCGCTGCGGACTACGCGGTGGGCTTTATCGAGTGCCTGTGCCATACGAAGGGGACGTGGGCAGGGAAAGCCCTTTGAACTGATCGACTGGCAGGAGCGCATTATCCGAGACATCTTTCGGCATCTTTGAAGCCGAATGGGTATCGCCAGTTCAACACGGCGTATATCGAGATAGGGAAGAAGAACGGGAAGAGCGAGCTTGCGGCTGCTGTTGCACTTCTTCTTTGCTGCGGCGATGGGGAGGAGCGAGCCGAGGTTTATGGTTGCGCCGCTGACCGTCAACAGGCGAGCATCGTTTTTGAGGTCGCAGCCGACATGGTGCGTATGTGTCCCGCACTCAGCAAGCGAGTGAAGATCCTCGCCTCCCAGAAGCGGATGGTGTATTTGCCGACGAACAGTTTCTATCAGGTTCTTTCGGCAGAGGCATACTCGAAGCATGGCTTCAACATTCACGGCGTTGTGTTCGACGAACTTCACACGCAGCCGAACCGCAAGCTCTTTGACGTTATGACGAAAGGCTCCGGCGATGCGCGTATGCAGCCACTCTACTTCCTCATCACCACAGCGGGGACGGATACACAGTCCATCTGCTACGAGACGCATCAGAAGGCGAAGGACATTCTGGAAGGGAGAAAGATTGATCCGACCTTCTATCCCGTGATCTATGGAGCGAAGGAAGATGAGGACTGGACAGATCCCGAGGTCTGGAAACGGTCGAATCCGTCCCTCGGGATTACAGTTGGCATTGACAAGGTACAGGCAGCCTGTGACTCTGCGCGGCAGAATCCTGCCGAGGAAAAACAGCTTTCGTCAGCTTCGTCTGAATCAGTGGGTGAAGCAGTCCGTACGGTGGATGCCGATGGACAAGTGGGATGCGTGTGCCATACCCGTGAATGCAGAAGCCTTTGGAAGGTCGCGTCTGCTACGGCGGGCTTGACCTTTCCTCCACGATGGACATTACGGCATTTGTGCTTGTGTTCCCTCCGACGGAGGAGGATGAACCGTTTGCCGTGCTTCCGTACTTCTGGATTCCCGAGGAGAATATCGACCTACGTGTGCGGCGTGACCATGTGCCGTATGACGTGTGGGAGAGACAGGGCTACGTACAAACGACAGAGGGGAATGTCGTGCATTACGGATTCATCGAGGCGTTCATTGAGAAACTTGGCGAGAAGTACAACATTCGCGAGATTGCCTTCGACCGATGGGGTGCAGTGCAGATGGTGCAGAACCTCGAGGGGATGGGCTTCACCGTTGTTCCATTCGGTCAGGGCTTCAAGGATATGAGTCCGCCGACCAAGGAGCTGATGAAGCTGACCTTGGAAAAGAAAATAGCGCACGGCGGGCATCCCGTCATGCGCTGGATGGCAGACAACATCTTCATTCGCACCGACCCTGCGGGGAACATCAAGGCAGATAAGGAGAAGTCCACCGAGAAGATCGACGGCGTGATTGCGCTCATCATGGCTCTGGATCGTGCGATCCGCTGCGGGAATGATACCTCGGAATCGGTGTACGAGAGTCGGGGGATGTGGGTGTTTTAGGGCGATCGTATACACGCTTTATCTTCACATATGGCCTTGCTATTTCTCGGATTATACGGGAATATACACATACCGAAAGGGAAAACCGAAGGAGCCAGAAACGGAGGAAAAGAAAATGAACAAGCAGGAAATCGCCAAGATCATCGAGAGCAAGGCTGCCGAGTACGGACTCAAGCTGCAGGAAAGCACGATGGGCTGGGCAAACGAGAGCAACCACGACAGCTACATCCGCATCGAGGTTCGCAAAGAGAGGGATTATGACAAGACGGATTGGGAAGCCCGCAAGGTTTTCTGGGACATCAAAGCCAACGCCGGCATTTGCCAGATGGGCGGAGATCCAACGCCGGAGGAACTTTTGAAAGCCGCCGACGAGATTGCGCGGGGGGCAAGATTCACAGCCGCAATCAACAGCATGGAGCTTTCCTGCATCGAAAAACTTCTAAACCGAAATGAGGGAGCGCCGCTCGGAAGGGCGGCGCTTCTACTATCATCTTTTGAAATGGAGGTTTCCATGAACCTATTCAGCAAACTCTTCCGTTCGCGGGACAAGCCCAAGAATCATCTTGGCGGCTTGTCCTTTTTGTTTGGTCAGACGGCGGCGGGCAAGGCGGTCAACGAACGGACGGCAATGCAGACGACGGCAGTCTACGCCTGTGTCCGCATCCTTGCCGAATCCATCGCAGGATTGCCGCTCCATGTCTACGCTTACAAGGGGCAGGGCAAAGAGCGTGTGCCGGAGCATCCGTTGTACTTCCTGCTCCATGATGCGCCGAATCCCGAGATGACCTCCCTTATATTTCGCGAAACAATGATGAGTCACCTTCTTCTGTGGGGGAATGCTTACGCACAAATTTTGCGGGATGGCAGAGGACGTGTTCTCGGACTTTATCCGCTCCTCCCGGACAAGATGGAGGTCGGTCGCGACAGCCGCACGGGGGAACTCTACTACACCTATACGCGAAGCACGGAGGAGAATCCGAACTTCAAAGATAAGGGGCAGATTCGTTTGCGACGCGAGGATGTCCTCCACATTCCGGGACTCGGCTTCGACGGTCTGGTCGGCTACAGTCCCATCGCTATGGCAAAGAACGCCATCGGGATTGCACTTGCCACGGAAGAATACGGCGCGGCATTCTTCAAGAACGGTGCGCGTCCGGGCGGCGTTCTTGAACATCCGGGGGTTCTGAAAGACCCGTCGAAGCTCCGTGAGAGCTGGCACGCCGTCTACGGCGGCACGATGAACACGGGCAGGATTGCCGTTCTTGAGGAAGGTGTAAAGTATCAGCAGATTGCCATACCGCCCGAGGAGGCGCAGTTCCTTGAGACGAGGAAGTTCCAGATCGACGAGATTGCACGTCTCTATCGTGTGCCGCCGCACATGATTGGCGACTTGGAAAAATCCAGCTTCAACAATATCGAGCAGCAGTCCTTGGAGTTCGTGAAGTATACGTTGAATCCGTGGGTTGTGCGCTGGGAGCAGTCGCTTCAAAAAGCACTGCTGACGGATAAAGAGCGGAAAGATTACTTCATTCGCTTCAATGTGGACGGGCTGCTGCGTGGGGACTACAAGAGCCGCATGGAGGGCTATGCCATAGGGCGGCAGAACGGATGGCTCTCCGCGAACGACATCCGCAGCCTTGAGGACATGAATCCCATCGAAGCGGAGGAGGGCGGGGATCTGTATCTTATCAATGGGAATATGACAAAACTGAGGGATGCAGGGCTGTTTGCAGGTAGGCAACAGGAGGAAGAAAGCAATGAAGCGTAAATTTTGGAACTGGGTGCGGAACGAGGGAGAGAAGCGAATCTTGCTTCTGGACGGTGAAATCTCGGACGAAACGTGGTGGGGGATGAAATTACACCTCAGATGTTTCGATCTGAGCTTCACGCCGCCGAGGGAGATATTGACCTCTGGATCAACTCTCCGGGCGGGGACTGCTATGCGGCGGCACAGATTTACAATATGCTCATGGAGTATAAGGGGAACGTCAATGTCAAGATTGATGGGATTGCCGCATCTGCCGCATCCGTTGTTGCGATGGCAGGATCAACGGTTGAGATTTCTCCCTTGGGGATGTTGATGATTCATAATCCCATGACCGTCTCCATCGGGGATACACACGAGATGGAGCGGACAATTACGTTCCTTGCCGAAATCAAGGAGAGCATTATCAACGCCTATGAACTCAAGACGGGGCTGTCCCGTGCGAAGATTTCACGGCTGATGGATGCCGAGACATGGATGAATGCAAAGAAGGCGGTGGAGCTTGGATTTGCGGATTCCGTTCTCTATGCGGACGTTCAGCGTCCTGTGACCGAAGTGGCAGACGGGCTGATCTTCTCCCGTGCCGCTGTCACGAACTCCCTGCTCTCGAAATTCGGGCAGGGAACACACAATGTCGATACAGAGTCTCTGAAAAAGACGGCTCTTTTCTATTTCACATTAACGGAGGGACAAACACATGGATAAGATCATGGCAATGCGCGAGAAGCGTGCAGAAATGTGGGAACAGGCGAAGCAGTTCCTCGATGAACACGAGAAGGATGGCCGCCTTACGGCAGAGGACGCCAAGGCATACGAGCAGATGGAGAACGAGGTGCTTGCACTCGGCAAGGACATCGAGCGCATGGAGCGTCAGACGATTCTTGACGCGCAGCTTGCAAAGCCCGTGACGGCGGCAATCACCAACATTCCGGGTACTGCGCTCAATACGGAAAAGACGGGACGTGCAAGCGAGGCATATCGTGCAGCAATGCTGAGGGCACTCCGCACGAACTTCCGTCAGGTGGAGAACGTCCTGCAGGAAGGGACGGATGCCAGCGGCGGCTATCTCGTGCCGGAGGAGTACGACAAGCGTCTCATCGACGTTCTGAATGAGGAGAACGTCCTGCGTCCGCTTGCGACGGTAATCACCACGAGCGGGGAGCACAAGATCAACATTGCCGCTACAAAGCCTGCGGCATCGTGGATCGAGGAGGGAGCTGCGCTTACCTTCGGCGACGCGACCTTTGACCAGATTGTTCTCGACGCACACAAGCTCCACGTCGCGGTCAAGGTGACGGAAGAGCTTCTCACGACAACGCCTTCAACATTGAGAGCTATCTCATCGAGCAGTTCGGCAAGGCTCTCAGCAACGCAGAGGAGGATGCATTCCTGAGCGGCGACGGCACGCACAAGCCGAAGGGACTTCTCACCTCGGCAAAGACATCCGTCACCACGGCGGCGGCAGACATCAAGGCGGACGAACTCGTGACGCTCGTCTACAGTCTCAAGCGTCCCTACCGCAAGAATGCGGCGTTCATCGTCAACGACCAGACGCTTGCAAGCATCCGAAAGCTCAAGCGATGCCAACGGTGCATATTTTTTTGGCAGCCATCGTACCAGATGGGTGAACCAGACCGTCTGCTCGGCTACCCCGTCTACTCCTCGGCGTATATGCCCGCTGTCGAGGCGGGAAAGATCGTCATCGCATTCGGCGATTACTCCTACTACAACATCGGCGACCGTGGGACACGTTCCCTGCAGGAACTCAAGGAGCTGTTTGCAGGCAACGGCATGGTCGGCTACGTCATGAAGGAGCGTGTAGACGGCAAACTCGTCCTCGAGGAAGCCGTGCAGACGCTCAAGATGAAGGGCTGATGTATGGAAGCGCTGATAAATTCAGCACCAATTTGACGGACTTTAGTTTTGCGGCAAAGAGGGGAGGTGGTTCTATGCTTGTGCCACTTGCAGCAGTCAAGCAGTATCTGCGTGTAGATACCGACGATGAGGACGATCTCCTCATGCACTTTACGGAAACGGCAGAACAGATTTGTACGGCTCTCCTGCGTGTGAAGAAGCTGTCCAAGGTCGAAGATCAGGCGATTGTGCGCGTTGCAATTCTCTACGCCGTGTCCCTATCTCTACGAGCACCGGGAGGAAGCGGATCACAGAGGGCTTGCACTGACACTCCGGTCTCTTCTCTTCGGCGTGCGGAAGGAGGTCTTTTAGATGCAGGTGTCTATGAGCGAACTGCGTCATCGGATTTCCATCCTGCGTCCCGTAACGGAGATGGATGATGAGGGGAATATCCTTTCATCGTCGGTGCAGGAAGTCGGTAAAGCCTGGGCACTCGTTCTGCCCTTTGCGGCAAAAATCTCGGACGGATATGCGGAGAAGGTGCAGGAGGTGGATTACCGCATCGTCATTCGTTACCGTGCGGATGTGCGCGTGACCGACCTAGTGCAGTGGAATGGGAAGCGGCTCACACCGATTGCGCCACCGTATCCGCTTGGCGGGAAGAAACAATGGCTTGTCATAGAATGCAGGGAGTTGGTGGAAGATGGCTAGATACCGAGGTTTTGTCTCTGCCGAGAAGATCCTCTCGGAACTCGGTGCGGAGGCGACGGCTGCGGCAAAGGCAGCACTCGCGCACGGCGCGGACGATGTGGTCGCAGAGGCGAAGAACCGCTGTCCCGTCTATACGGGAACAGATAAGCGTGTAGTCAAAGGTGCGCTGCGGGATTCCATCCACAAGCGGCTGCGCCGGAAGGACGGCTCTGTTTGGAGGATCGCAGCAGATGCGGAATCTCAGGATGGCGTATTCTACGGTACACTCGTCGAATTCAGCCCGCGCATCAACAAGCCGTTTCTCTATCCCGCGCTCGACGCCAAGAAGGACGGGATACGTTCTGCCATCGTCGATGCCGTGCGATCTGTGCTACGGAGGAGGGGGAAATGAGCATTGCAAGGATGGTGTATCAGGCACTTGTGCGTTCAAAGGAGCTGACGCAGCTTCTCGCGCATGGGCGAAAGGGCATCTACCACGGGCGCAGTCCCGATGCGGGGACGTATCCGATTCTCGTCTACTCCGTCATTTCAGACGTTCCTGCGCTCTCGGCAGATGGTGAGGAATTGGAACGCCGCATAACGGTGCGTATCCACATTCTGACGAAGGAGGGACGCTTTCGGGAGATTCATCACGCCGTGCAGAACGCGCTTTTGCCACTCGGCTTTGTGCGTGCGCAGACCCAGGAACTGACAGAGAAAGATATTTTCGTGGAAATCACAGATTACAGAACAGCAGTGGAGGGAGAATAAAATGCCAAGTCCAATACCAACAGCAAAGCCCGCAGGGAATCTGACGAGCGGGCAGTTCATCAACATTCAGAAACTTCACATTGCCAAGATGCTCACTGATGAGGCGGGCGGAAGTGCGACTTACGAGAAGCCGATTCCGCTCGGAAAAACTTCTGCGGAAGGTGGACATCAAGCCACAGACGAATCAGGCGGAGCTTTTTGCCGACGGTCAGTCCGTGGATACGGCGTCGAATACCGCATCCTACGATTTGACCTTCGATACTGCCGCGCTTCCTTTGGAATACACAGCCTATCTTTTGGGACATAGTATCGAGAACGGCGTGATGAAGGCGGGCAAGGACGATGTCGCTCCGTACTTCGCCGTGCTCTTTCAGTCGGATAAGCGCAACGGCAAGAAGAGATACACCAAATTCTACAAAGTCCAATTCACGGAACCCTCGGAATCTGGCAACTCGAAGCAAGAGAGTATTCAGTTCGATACGCCGACACTGACGGCAAAGGCGATCTACCGGCTCTCGGATGGGCTGTCCTATGCCAAGGCAGATGAGGAGGCGGCGGGATTTGCCGCTGAGACAGGGACGAAGTGGTACGAGCAGGTATGAGGGAGCGTATCATGGAAAAAAACCAACGCTATGGATTGCGGGCAGGGAGATCACGCCGAACCCTCCGAAGATGAAGGTCTGGCGCACGTTCCTTGCCTTTTTTTGATGCCGACAAACAGGACATGAATCTTGAGGTTTTTGGACGAGCACGTCAGTCTGATCATCCTCGGCTTCGGACGGGAGGAAGTGACGAAGGAAGTCATCGACGAAAATGTAGAAGTTGCGGACATTGTTCCGCTCACACGTGCACTCTTTTCGATGGGTTCAGTCGTTGACGTTTTCCAAACTGGTGAACCTCCCAAACGAGGAGATGGGGAAAGAGGCGTAGTTCTTTCTCCGTACCGGAACTTACTGCGCTACTACGAGCGGTTGCAGTCCGCCTACGGGTGGACAATGCAGGAAATCGACGGACACGAGATAGGATTCTTGCTCGATCAGCTTGTTGTAAAGGCGATCTGCGAAGAAAGATTGTCCGAGCGATTTATTGACGACGTGATGTAGGGAGGGATAGGGTGGCAAAACGTGGACAGAAGATTGATGAACTCTATCTCGACATCGGTCTCAACATTGCACAGCTGCAGTTGGACTTTGACACGGCGGGGAAAAACTGTCTCGGATTCGATTGCGCGGCTCAACAGCAAGGCGAATAACATCCATCTGAAACTGGATGCCGACCTTGCCAAACTCGACGGCGTGGGGACAGAACTCGACAAGATCAAGGTGCGCCATCAGGCGATCAACCGAGAACTCGACATTCAGCGGCAGAAGGAACAGATTCTTGCCGCTGTCCTCCAATCCGCAAAGAAGAATGATGGCGTGGACAGCGCATCCTATCGCCGTGCGGAGAGCAATCTCCTGCGTCAGCAACGAACTGTCGCACAGACCGAAGCCGAGGTGCGAAAGCTGAATCATCGCCTCAAGGAAAGTGCCGTTCTCTCCGGCACGCTCGGCGGACGTATCTCAGCGGGCATGACGGCGGCACAGGCGGGTGTCAAGAATCTAACGAGCGGATTCAATGTGCTGTCTGCAAAGATGGCTGCAGTTATGGCCGTCACGGCGACGGGTGCGGGACTGTTCAATATCACCAAGGACGCGATGCTTGCGGGTGAGAACGTCTACAAGCTGACGCAACGACTTCACGTCTCTGTGGGGGAAGCCGCTGAACTGGGGCGTATGTTTCAGCTTGCGGGTACGGACATCAAGGGCATTATTCCACTGATCGCTCGTTTGGACAAACAGGGTATCCGTTGCGGGAGAGAGCGGCAACGATACCACACGCGCCCTCTCCCGTTTTGGCATCGCACTCAAAGATCAGCAAGGGAATCTCCTGCCGCTCAATGAGCAGCTGGCGCAGCTTGCCAAGGGATATAAGACGGCAAGCGAAGCGGGAATGGAGGAAGCATATACCGCCGAGGTGCTCGGGGCGCGTGGTGCGGCTCTTATCCCCATTCTCGAACAGTATGACGATCTCATGACCATTTCTTCTCGTGTCAAGACCACGGGGCTGCTTGACCCGGAGCAGGCGCATGAGACCCTATCTCAAGTGGCGTGCGATGGAGATGGAAGCGGGACAGCTGAAACTCGCGCTCGGTGCGGCACTGCTTCCCTGCCGCCGAGGAACTCATGCCCGAGATCAATGATGGCTTTGAATCTCTCGTTGAAACGATTCGCGGCAACAAGGACGAGATCAAGGACGCTGTCCTCGGATGGGGCGAGGCACTCAAGACTGTCGCGGAACTTGCGGGCTTCGTCGGAGAACAGATTCATAAGGTCAATGAACACGCCGAGGCGAATGCGTGGCTCGTGAAGAATCATCCCGTGGCTGCGCCCCTTATCCCGATTCCGTTTATCGGTGGTGCGGTCCTCGACGCGCTCTATGGCGATGAGTACAAACAGTATCAGGAAGACCAGAAACTCGCTAAGGAGAAAGCGACAGCAGAGGAGAAGGCGCGTGCCGAAGCGGAGAAGAACGCCAAAGCGCAGGAGCAGAATGCCAAAGCTGCGAAAAATCCGTGCGGCAGCCGAGAAAGATGCTGCAAAGACGGTCAGTGAATCTGCAAAGGCGACCGCACAACTGACAGACAATTTATATACACTGACACACACGGACGTTCAGAACAGCCTTCATACGTTGGATCGTGAGGCCTTCGAGTTCTTCCGGAAGGGCGCAGATCCGCATCTCATTGATGAATACCGTCTGGCAAAGGAAGCGAAAATCTATGCCGACTTTCAGCGGGATGTTGTGGACAAGGCGAGTGCGCTCTACAAGACCGACCTGCAGAACAAACTGGACTCCATCTCCCGTGAAGCCGATGCCTTTCGCCAGAAGGGCTTGGACGAGCTACAGACGCAGAACTGGCTCAGTGAGAGCAAGGCGCGAGTGATGGAGCAGTGGGAGCGGGACGTTGCATCCAATATAGACTCGATCTGGAAAACGGAACTCGAAAATCGCCTTGCAGAGATTGAGCGCGAGAAGGATGCGTGGGTACAGAAAGGTCTGGATGAGGTCGAGGCGACACGTTGGGCAGAGAGGCAGAAACTCGATGCCAAGCGCAACGCCGCGCTGGAAGTCCTCCGCTCCCAGAAAGAGGAGCTGAAGGTATTCAAGCAGTCCGGGCAAGTCGGGCTGATGCAGTACCTTCGCAAGAAGAACAAGTTCACGGCAGAGGATCTGGGGCTGACACCGGAGCTTCTCCAACAGTTTCAGTCTGGGCGCAAATGGGCGATGGAGAATCTCCTTCCAAACTTCCGCCTTGAGCAGCGTGCGGACAGTTCCCACATCCGTGTCAATGGGCAGGAGTTCTCATACTCGGAAATGATGGCAGGGGCTTGGACAACAGGCACAGATCGTGCAGGGAGGGAGACAAAATATCCCGTCCTCCCAAAATACTACTCAGTCGGCTCCCTCCATGACGGACAATCGGCAGATTCACATACAGGTACAAATTGAAAACGCCGTCACGGAGGACAACGAGGGAATGCGTATGCTTGCCGATCATGTCGCCGACCGCATCCGTCCTGCCGTCGAGAATGCCCTTGGAGGTGATTCCAATTCATATTCACATTGGTGAGGTTAAAACGCTGAGTGTCGAGAACTGGCAGATCGTTCCCGATGATCGTCAGCAGCTCCTCGAAATTGTCGGCGGCGCGGTTGTGCAGGATTTCGGACACATCACGGAGGGCGACCGTATTTCCTGTTCGGTCACGGTCACTTCTGCCGCATGGGAGAAAATCAAAGGCTACTGGGACAGCCGCACGATGGTGTCCGTAACGGACGAGGGCGGAAATATCCGTCCCTCTATGCGTGTTGTGGTGAAATCCTATGAGTATATGGCGCATTTCCCGAAGGTCTATAAGATTTCACTGGAATTTTGGAGGGTGTGAAAATGGCAGAACTCTTGCATATCTATATGAACAATCCAACCGAGGGCGGCAAGGACGGAACAGAGGTCAGCTCCGGTACGGAACTCGCGCCCATCTCCGTCCTGCTCGATGCGGGCAAGGGCGAGCAGAAAGCCGTCAAGTGCGCCGTGCGCTGCGAGAGCGGCTTCCATATCGACGGAACACTTATGATCAAGTTCGTCGGCGATCATGCGGACAAGTGGAAGGTGGCGATGGATCACAATTATACGACTGATACCGTTTTGACAGCAGCAGATTGGAAGGATGAGATTGCACTTTCCGGTGTCGGCACTGTGAATGTCATTTTCTGGGTGAAAGCGATGAGTTCTTCCGATGAGCAGCCACAAAGCGATGTGAGTGTCGACCTTCAAGCAGAAGGGCTGCTTGTTTCGGACTAGGAGGTTGTGTCATGTCGTTCAAATACATCAATCCAGGCTATGCCGAGCTGCTTTCGACCAGCAGAGGCACAACGGTGACGGGGGAGCAGTACAGCAGGACTGGCGTATCTTTTGGCAGCCTTCCAAAGAGCGCGGAGTCGAACTTTCCGAAGTCCCGACGGAATTTTACGGAAAGTTCGATTTGTATATCCTCGGAGTAGAAGGGCGTGATGATGTCGATTTTTTTCACTCGGCATTGGGTATCAGAACGGCATCTACCTGAGTGGTTATCGCAGTTTGACCATTTCCGGGTACGCAGGTACCAACTCTCTTTTACAAGTCTGACATCGCTGAGATCATTCCCATGTACGCAATGAGTACCGTATGGCTTCACATCAAGCAGGGGAATGAGAACAACGGAATTCTGCATGTCATCGTCAACGATCATGAATTTTGCAATAAGAGGGATATAAACCTCTCATATGATTCACGAACCATCAAGATATTCAGCGACAACAATCGTGCCCTCATCTCGAATCTTATCCTATCGGATGCCCCGATTGATCCACGCGAGCAGATCGCTTTGCTGCCAATCACGGCAACACAAACAAACATGACCGACTGCGGCGATGGCAGCTATGAAGCGACGGCGGCAGGGCAGGAGCTTCTGCAGTCGGTCGATGTTTCGGCACTCATCTCGCAATATGGAGGGAACTCCCGTGTGGTCAGTATTGCACCGTTTGCAAAAGCCCGCCTATCGAACAGCAGAGGGGCTGTGCGCTCTGACAGCAATTGAAAAGGGCGGCGGCACAATTACGGAGTGGGGAAGACATATCGTAGGGCAAGATACGGCGGGGTACGTTATGGGAGCATACGACACGCCTTTGAGAATTGCAGAGCTTGCAGAGCGACAGTTTGGATGGAGAGCGGGGACATGAGTATCAAGCTGAAGCCAGGTGTCCTCATCTCGTGGTTTCCTTTTGGGCGTATCCACCTCCACCCCGCTGTTTACATCACGTTTATCCCGATGGTTCGAGAGCCGGTAAAACTGACGTGTGACCTGATGCGGGAACTTCGCGCATCCTGCGTGGTTCACGCCGACACACGGCGGCTGCTCCAAACAGGCGTGAAAGTCTCAATCAGAGGAAAGCTGCTCCGACGGATTGGACGGACGGAATCGGCAAATACAGATACGTTGCGGCGTATCGGACAATTCTGCTCCGTCGCTGCAGATACAGCACGCCATCTTATCAAGTCTCTGCATATATTGGCAGATACGAGGATTGAGATTCCACATACGCTTACCTACGCAAAGTTCAGGGAGCGCGGGATTCGCTCGTTCTCTGTGACGCTCGGGGAACTCAGCCTGTCGGACAACATCCAATTTGAAACCGTCCAGCCGCTTGCCATCGGCGCTAACATCCAAGGTCGGGTGATGGACTATGCCTTCCGCTTCCTTGTCGAGGAAACAAGTCAGCGCGGTATCGTGCAGTCTGTCAAGGGGACGTACAGCAGGGATGTGTTGCTCTACACGCCTATCCACATTTACGTTGAGAGGGCAAAGGTGTCGCACTATGCTGCGGAGATTGCGGGGGCACTGGGGCTTCGGCTTCACCGTCTGACCGATGAGTTCATCCCATCGCAGAACTTCGAAGGCAGCGGCATGACCTACCATGACTTCATCTCCGCACTGTTCGGATGGACGGCAAAACTCCCACAGCGTCAGATCAATGTCTTTATTCGCGGCGATACGCTCCACATCATTCAGCGCGGCATGGAGGAATCCGTCGTCGACATTACGAACTGGCCGCACGCGCAGCCGACCATTGAGCGGAAACTTCTGCGTTCTGTTTGGCACAGTTCGCATAAGGATTCCAACGGGGCGCACAACGAGGAGGACACTGTTCCTGTTCCATTCACGGGGACGATTTCGTTCCATGAGATCAGCCGAACGTACTCCAATGGCTTTCTCGTGCGTGAGACGAATGAAAACGGCTACAGCACCTATTCCTATGATGGGGAGTATCTCGCAGAAAAGCGTACGCATAATGTGGACGGCTCGACAAGCCGTACGGATTACGCATACGCCTCCACAGGTCGCGACGTTTATCTCTTCAAAGAGTGGGAGCGTACAACAGAACCCGTCAATGACGGAAAGAAGCATACGGAATACGACTGGGAGGATTGGAGTCGCGAGAAGGGCACAGAGCGCATCACCTACCACGCGCCGCTCGGTTACGGATGGTATGCGACCACCGTCTACGTGGACGGCGTGCTTGAGGGGAGCAGTTTGTCGCAGGGAAAGCCCGGCGGCAAGGCGAGTCTCTTCACCATTGAGCAGTCGAATCTGAGCCTCGGCGGTCATTACGCCAGTGACGATACGCTGCCGTATTCCTCGCTCATCGACACCGAGTTTCCCGTTGTGGGCGCAGAATATTTACGGATGCTGACGAGAGAGATCGAATGGCTCAACCGCAAGACGCAGGAAACAGTTACGGTGGAGATTCGCGCACGGATTCAAAAACGGCATCCCGGACATTGACCATATTGTCGATTTTACCGAGCGCATCCGCTTCGAGGGGCACGAGTATTTCCTTCAGTCCAATACGGTGGAACTCACGCCGCGTATTCTGCGGCAGACAATCAAGATGGTGAGGTGGTTTTGATGCGCGGCGTTATAGGGCTTGCACAAGCACTCCGAGAAGGACGGAAAAAGAGCGGGGCAGAGGAACAGAGGGCACAGCGCGGCATCATTCGGAGCGGGCGTGTTCATATCGGGGAGCGGTCATATCCCTTTCGTGCGGCAGTGGACTGCAACACCGAGGATGGCTGTCTCGTGTGGGTGCAGATTTCAAAAGGCGGCACGGCCGTCATTGTGGGAGCGTGAGATGATGCACAGGACGAGAGTGCGCGAGGTGCGCGGAAATAAGGTGCTTGCCGATGGCGTGTGGCTTACCTGTATTGGGAATCGAACGGTTCGTGAGGGCGAGTGGGTCTGGACGGACGGTCGCTGTGTCTACGGGCATGAATCCGAGGGCGGCAGCAGCTACATTCCAACGAATGCCCTTTCCGGCATACCGCTCCTCCAAATAAAGTGGAAGGATCAAAAAAACCAGATGCTCCATTTGTACTACGCAAAAGGAAAGATTCATCCGCTCGGCTTTTCCAAAGAGGATATATGGATGGTCAACAGCAGTCGCCACTTCGCGTATGTTACAGGCTATGGAATGCTTGATGCCGAAATGGATGAGCGGGGAAATCTCTATACCCTCGAAGCTGTGAATGTCCTCGTATTCCCCCTCACTGGGGTAGATCAGCGTGACAGTATCCTCGCTGTTAAATGCAACGGCGAGATCATCGCCGCATACGATCTTGTGCAGATGTTTGGTGCTCCCGCCGTATCCGGTCCTACTGACCTCTATAGCTGTCAAACAGAAGGCGGGCGGGTGGATAAAGAAGGGAACTTCAAAGTGATGATATGGCACTCCATATCAGAGCATGGGGGAGACGGTAGTTCGAGCAGCACAGACAGATATGTGTTCTTCGATGGCAGCAATCTTGAACCTTGGATGGAGAAAACCAAAACAACGTCAAGAGACTCTGTTACTGGGGAATCCCATACTTCGGAAAGCAGATGGAGCGCACCGGATTATAGTGTCCGCTATCCTCTCCATGATGGAATGTATATGCGCTTTCCTGCAAATCTTGACTATCTTATCTCCGGGAAAAAATATATCTCAAAGATTTACAGCGCAAAGAACGAGCTGCTCATGGAGATTCCAACAAATCCGACTGCCCGTACAAGTCTCTGCCCTCTGGGACAGGGGAAATATCTTGTCAGCACAGGCTCGCCCTTATATTTGTGGGAAGATGGTCAGTTTACGGAACTGATGCGCGGATGCTACAACTACCGTCTGCGCAGGATGAATCATCTCGGAAAAATGGAAAAAAAGGCAGGAGGTTTTTGATGATGGATCAGATTTTGACAATACGTCTCTATGCGGCGGGCATCGGCATCTTTGTCGGAGAGATCCTCGGCAGCTTTGACGATCTGCTTTATGCACTCGTCGCTTTTGTTGTGACGGACTACATCACGGGTGTACTCCGTGCGATTGTGGAAAAAGAAACTGTCGAGTGCAATAGGCTTTAAGGGAATCTGCAAGAAGGTCTGCATCTTCACCCTTGTTGGCGTGGCGAATGTCCTCGATACCCACATTATCGGCAGCGGCTGCGTCCTGCGCTCTGCCGTAATCTTCTTCTACATCTCGAATGAAGGAATCTCGATCATAGAGAACGCAGCACGGATGGGGCTTCCCGTCCCACAGAAATTGCAGGACATGATGCATAGTCTCGGAGATAAATGAATATTACGGATCGTTGCCCACTGCGAATTTTTTTCGTGGTGGGCAATATTTTTGAGAAAAACGTCCTTTTTCCGGTCTCCCAAGGCTACCTATCAGAGGGAAGGAAAAATCCCTCGGAAAGAGAGGTAAAAGCAAAATGGAGCACAATCTGAAAAATCAGTGTCTCCAAGGAGTCAATGGACGATGGCATTGTCGCTTGTCGGAACATCACCTTGCGGGAGCGGATCCTTCGCTTTCTGTTGGGTGAGAAATGCAAGCTGACGATCCTCGTGCCGGGAGATACGGTGCGAGAGATCGCCATCAAGGACGTGGGAGGTGTATGTCGTGGATAGGAAAGAACTGGAACTTGCGGTGTCGGAAATCCGCAGCTGCGGCGAAATGCTCCTTGGAGCGGCAGAGCGTTTGGTACGTGCTTTCGAGGAATCGCCTGCAGAACAGGTCGAAACCATCGCTCCGCAGGAAGCTACGCTGATCATCGAAGATGTACGGTGCGTTCTTGCTCAAAAAAATCTCGGGAGGGATTTACGGCAGAAATCCGTACTTTGCTGGAAAAAGCATGGCGCGGACAGGTTGTCGAACATCGCGCCGGAGCATTATGCGGCACTCCTGAAGGAGGCTGAGAAGATTGGCACGTAAACACGCCGTCCTCTCGGCATCCTCTGCCGCACGTTGGATTGCCTGTCCGCCGTCGGCGCGGCTCAATGCGGAGCAATCCGACACGCCGAGCGAGTACGCTGCACAAGGCACGGACGCGCATACGCTCTGCGAGTACAAACTCCGCAAGGCTCTGGGTAAGCGGGTGCGCGATCCGACCAAGAAGCTGTCTTCCTATGACAGTGAGATGGAAGAGTGCGCTGAGGCGTACTGCCAGTTCGTGATGGAACTGATCGGTCAGTTCTGCGTCGAGAGCAAGGACACAATGGTGTCAGTCGAACAGCGAGTGGACTTCTCGGACTTTGTTCCGGATGGCTTTGGTACAGCTGACACGCTCATCATCTCCGGCATGACCGTCTGTATTGTGGACTACAAGCACGGCAAGGGCATCGAGGTCAGTGCCGACCACAATCCGCAGATGATGTGTTACGCGCTCGGTTGCATCCAGATGTTCGACGGTCTCTACGACATCGAAGAGGTGCGGATGGTGATCTTCCAACCTCGTCTCGCCAACATCTCAAAGTTCAGCATCTCGAAAGCCGACCTTCTGGCATGGGCGGCAGATACGCTTGTACCTGCGGCAAAACTGGCACACGCAGGAGAAGGCGAGTTCTGTGCAGGGGCGCACTGTCAGTTCTGCAAAATCAAGGCGACCTGCCGCAAGCGGGCAGAGTACAATCTGGAACTCGCCCGGTATGACTTCGAAATGCCACCGACACTGGAAGATTCGGAAGTAGAAGCGGTGCTTGCAAAGGCTGACACGCTCGCCGCATGGGTCAGCGACATCAAGGAGTACGCCTTGCAGCGGGCAATCCAAGGCAAGCAGTGGACAGGCTGGAAGCTGGTCGAGGGTCGCTCCAATCGGAAATACACCGACGAGGCGGCGGTCGCCAAAACAGTCAAAGAAGCGGGCTATGAGCCATATGAGCAGAAACTGCTCGGGATTACGGCAATGACCAGTCTGCTCGGAAAAAAATAAGTTTGAGGAACTGCTCGGAGGCTTCATCGTAAAACCGCAGGGGAAACCAACCCTCGCTCCCATGAGCGACAAGCGGCCTGCGATGAATACCGCAGCAGAAGATTTTTGAAGAAAGTTGAGGAAAAACACATCATGGCAAAAAGTTATCAATCCGACAAAAAGTGATCACGGGTGTCAAGACACGATGGAGCTATGCCAACGTCTGGCAGGCAAAGTCCATCAACGGCGGTACGCCGAAGTTCAGCGTGTCGCTCATCATCCCGAAGAGCGACACCAAGACGGTCACGGAAGTGAAGAACGCCATTCAGGCGGCATACGATGAGGGGCAGAGCAAACTCAAGGGGAGCAGCAAGTCCGTGCCCGCACTCTCGGCGATCAAGAACCCGCTCCGTGACGGAGACATGGAACGTCCGGACGATGCTGCGTACAAGGACAGTTACTTCATCAATGCTAACAGTGCGACAGCACCCGGTATTGTGGATGCCGCCCGTAACCCGATCATTGAGCACTCGGAGGTCTACTCCGGCGTTTATGGTCGCGCAAGCATCAACTTCTACGCATTCAACTCGAACGGCAACAAGGGCATCGCTTGCGGGCTGAACAACCTGCAGAAGATTTCCGACGGTGAGCCGCTCGGCGGTAAGACCCGTGCCGAGGATGACTTCGCCGATGAGGACGAGGATTTCCTCAGCTAAATAAGAGTTGACCGACATGGGCAGCGGGGATTCTTCCTCGCTGCTTTTGTCGCATGAGGAGAAACAACATGAAGTCATTATCTATCGATCTCGAAACGCGAAGCAGTGTGGATATTGGGAAAAAGCGGCGTATATCGTTACGCCGAGGCAGAGGACTTCGCAATCCTGCTCTTCGGCTATGCCATTGATGGAGGCGAGACGCAGGGTCATTGACCTCGTGGGTGGTGAGCAGATTCCGCAGAAGATTCTGGATGCACTGACCGATGACAATATCATCAAGTGGGCATTCAACGCCAACTTTGAACGTATATGCCTGTCGCGCTACTTGTCGGACTTGGGGATGCTTCACACTACCGAGTCCGATCACTTCCTCAGTCCCCACAGCTGGCGATGCACGATGGTCTGGTCTGCCTACATGGGACTTCCGCTCTCACTTGCCGCCGTCGGACGGGTGTTGGGATTGGAAGAGCAGAAAATGAACGAGGGCAAGGCACTCATCCGCTATTTTTTTCAACGCCTCCGTTCCACGAGACTGTGGGAGAGAAGTGGGAACTCTTCAAGTCCTACAACCGCCGTGATGTCGAAGTGGAGATGGCAATTCAACAGCGTCTGTCCAAATATCCTGTGCCTCCGTCGGTATGGGAGGAGTATGTGCTAGACCAGGAGATCAATGACCGTGGGATACGTCTGGATATGCCCTTGGTGGAGAATGCCGTCCAGATTGACGAGATTACGAAAAAAATCAACTGTTGGACAGGCTGAAAACTCTGACCGGGCTTGAGAATCCGAATAGCGTGGCGCAGATGAAGGCATGGCTCAAGGAGCAGGGCGTTGAAACCGAGTCGCTCGACAAGAAGACTGTGATGGCTTTGCTCACAACTGTCCAGTCTCCTATCTCCGATGTATTGATGCTTCGGCAGCAGCTTGCAAAGTCTTCGGTGAAGAAATATCAGGCGATGCAGAATACCGTTTGTTCGGATGGACGTGCGCGGGGAATGTTCCAGTTCTATGGCGCGAACCGTACCGGGCGTTGGTGTCTTACTGGTGACCACGAGGTATTAACGAAAGAGGGATGGATACGCTTAGACAAGTGGAATGGCAGTCATATTGCGGTTTGGAACGCAAATAATGAGATGGTTTCATTCCAGTCGGCAAAGGCTCTATGTTTCGAATACAGTGGGAAAAATGTATACATATCGTGATACCCGTATCGACCAATGCAGCACTCCGGATCACAAAATGCGTGTGCAGCGTCGCTATGGCTCTGCGTGGGAAGATATGACGGTTGAGGAAATGTCAAAGTGCCGTCCTGCCATTCCCATCCATGGTTATCGCTATCATCGTGGTTGCGCAAATCCAACTTGGCTTCGTGTTTTGATTATGACGCAAGCAGATGGATTCTATACATCCGATGGAAGCGTCAGATTCAACTTCAAGAAAGAGCGAAAAATTGCTCGTTGCAAAATGCTGCTCCGCAGGGCTGAAATTATGTTTGCCGTACATACATATAAGGATGTCACGAATATCACCATCCCGGCAAGGAATGTTCCCCTTTGGCTGCGGCAGTTCAGAACGAAGACTTTCGGATTCTGGCTTCTTGATGAGAATCCCGACATATTTTTTGACGAATTGCCTCACTGGGATGGTTACTGCCCAGCACCGAACAGCATTCAATACAGTACTTGCAATAAGCAGAATGCTGATATTGTTCAAGCTTTGGCACATATGAGCGGCAGGGCTGCAGTGATAAAACTTAAACACCGTAATCTTGAAAAGCACCCCAACTGGAATCAGTCATATGTAGTAGATATTTGGCTAACGCCTAAGAATTGCCACGAAATAAGGATCAAGCCTGAAGTATCTGATTTCAGTGGATCGGTGTATTGTGCCGAAACACCAACAGGATATTTTCTCGTGAGGAGAAATGGAAAAGTTTGGATTACAGGAAACAGTGGACGCCACATTCAATTACAAAAATCTTCCTCAGAACCATCTCGCCGACCTTGAGTGCGCTCGTGCCCTCGTGCGGCAGGGAAATTATGATGCACTGGAAATGCTCTATGAGTCTGTCCCAGACATCTTGTCTCAGCTGATTCGTACTGCTTTTTATCCCCAAGGAGGGCAGAAAATTCATTGTCGCGGACTTTTCAGCCATCGAAGCACGGGTACTGTCATGGCTTGCCAAGGAGCGATGGCGTATGGACGTATTTGAGGGGAACGGCGACATCTACTGCGCCACAGCGGGCAGAATGTTCCACTGCAACGTGGTCAAGCATGGCGAGAACGGGCATCTACGGCAAAAAGGGAAGCAGGCAGAACTGGCGTGTATCGCTGAGGGACAGCTTGTCCTTACGAATGAAGGACTCGTTCCTATTGAGCGTGTTCGCACGGAGCATTTGCTCTGGGACGGAGAAAGCTGGGTCAGCCATGATGGTGTCATTTTCAAGGGTGAACGGGAGGTAATTACCTATGAAGGTCTTACAGCAACCCCAGATCATCTCGTCTGGGTCGAGGGGCAATCGCAGCCAATACAGTTTGGAGATGCCGCCTCCTGCGGCGCACATCTCGTACAAACAGGGACGGCAATTCGGCTAGGTGAGAATCATAAGCGCACGGCTCGACTTTATGACATCCGAAATGCTGGAGAGCATCACCGTTTTACCGTATCGGGGAAAATTAGTCCATAACTGCGGCTATGGCGGCTCTGTTGGTGCGCTCAAGGCATTCGGCGCATTGGAGTCCGGGATGAAGGAAGAGGAGCTGAAGCCGCTCGTGGATGCTTGGCGTTCGGCAAATCCGAACATCGTGGATTTCTGGTGGGCAGTGGATCGTGCGGCAAAGGACTGCATCAAGGCGCGCAGCACGAAGGTCACGCACGGCATCCGATTCATCTATCAGGGTGGCATGATGTTCATCGAACTTCCGAGCAGCAGACGGCTTTCCTACGTAAAACCGCGCATCGGAGAGAATCCGTTCGGCGGCGAATCCATCACCTATATGGGACTCGACCTCTCGAAAAAAAGTGGGCGCGGATCGAATCCTACGGTCCGAAACTTGTGGAAAAACATCACGCAGGCCATCAGCCGTGACATTCTCTGCTACGCCATGCAGACGCTGCGAACGATGGATATTGTCGCACACGTCCATGACGAACTCATTATCGAATGCGACGAGCGAGTCGCGCTTTCTGCCGTGTGTGCGCAGATGGCGCGAACTCCGCCTTGGGCAGACGGACTCCTGCTTCGCGCCGATGGTTTTGAATGTAATTTCTATCAAAAAGAGTAAAAACGTCCTTTTCACCTCCTGCCAAGGCTACCTTGCAGGAGGTGTTTTCTATGACGAAAGAACAGAAACAGCAAATCCATACACTCCGCAGAGGTGGACTGGGATACAAAAAGATAGCCTCGTCGATCGGCATATCCGTCAATACCGTGAAGTCCTTTTGCCGCAACAACGAACTGACAGGGAGTCCTACATCTGCTGTGTGTCTCTTTTGCGGCAAGCCTCTGGTGCAGATACCAAAGAGAAAGCAGCGGAAATTCTGTTCGATTCAGTGTCGGGAGATGTGGTGGAGCAGGAATCGTGACAAAGGGAATAAGCCGACAGGCGAAACCTGTCGCTGCGCTCATTGCGGCAGGATATTTTCTGCCTATCGGCGTGAGCATCGGAAGTATTGCTCCCACGCCTGTTATGTCGCGGAGCGGTTTCAAGGCGGTGGTATCCGTGCGTAAAGAACAATACCGCGCGGATATGCTCTACCACATGTCGCTCTCCGTAGCAAAGACCATGCGGGCAAAGGGGCTCATCACAGCGGATGAGTATGCCGAAATCGACACCGTGCTCCTTGCAAAATATCAGCCGTATCTTGGTCGGCTTATCTCGGAAAATGCTTGATAAATCCGCTTTGTAGAGCAATATATAGTAGAAGAAAGGAGGTTGATAGAGTGGCAGAGGTAAGAAAAAAATCGAGCCTACGGTTACCGCCCTAAAGCCGAGAAAACGTGTGGCGGCGTATGCCCGTATCTCGATGGAATCGGATCGGCTGAACCACTCGCTTTCCGCGCAGATCAGCTATTTCAGCGAACTTATCCAAAGGAATCCTGAATGGATTTATGTCGGCGTTTATGCCGACAGCGGAATCTCCGGCGGCGACATACGGCGCAGGGCAGAATTTCAGCGCCTTATCGACGACTGCAATGCCGGGAAAAATAGACATCGTTCTCTGCAAGAGCATTTCGCGGTTTGCCCGCAGCACGGTTGATCTATTGGAAACCGTGCGCCATCTAAAGGGTATCGGTGTAGAAGTGCGGTTTGAAAAAGAGAATATACATACCCTCTCGTCTGATGGTGAACTTTTACTCAGCATTTTGGCAGGCTTTGCGGAAGAGGAAAGCCGCAGCCAGTCCGAGAATGCCAAATGGGCGATCCGGAAGAAATTCGAGCGAGGGAAGCAATGGCATGTCGCAGCTTACGGTTATCGTTGGAACGGAGAAACCTTCGTTGTCTGTGAGGAGGAGGCAGAGGCTGTCCGCGTCATATTCGATAACTTCCTAAAGGATGTCCCACTCGGTCATACTGCCAAATGGCTCAAGGAGAACGGACATGCCTGTTCGATACCGTTCATCCACTATGTTTTGGAGAATCCCGTTTACGTCGGTGATGTCATCCTTCAGCGGTATTTTACGGAAAACCCTCGGACGCACAAAATTTTCAAGAACACGGGGCAGCTTCCGCGCTACCTTGTCACCGATAATCACGAACCGATCATCGAGCGCGAGACGTTCGAGAAGGTACAGGAGAAGATCAAGGCGAACTATGAGTTCAATCCTGCGGCACACCGCATTGTAAAAGCCGAGTTGTTTCTCGGCAAAAAAATCATCTGCGGAAGATGCGGCGCACACTTCGTCAAGGGCGTGACCAAAACCAACAGGCATGACGGCTTGCAGGAGCATTGGTTTTGCTACGGCAAAATTCACAAGCGAATGTGCGATGCAAGGAACATCCGTGGGTGTCGGCTTAGGGAGGCGTGCTACGAGGTTCTGGGGCTGACGGTATTTGACGAGAATGTTTTTGCACGGACGGTGGAGAAGATTCTCACCACCGATACGGACAGTCTCGTCTTCCATTTTTATGATGGCACGGTGAAAACCGCCCGCATCCATTATTTCAGTCGGGACGAGAAGAAATACACCGACCCGCACAGAAAGCCCTTCGGTTACACATGGAGCCAAAACGGTTATGTGATTGTTCCCAAAGAGGCAGAAGCCGTGCAGTTGGTGTATCAGTATTATGCCGAAGGATGGAACATCTCCGACATTTCGCGTGAACTCGAATCCAAGGGGTATCAGAGCATTCGGGGCAGATTTTCCCGCCGTGTGGTAACAACAGTTCTCGACAGCGATTTCTACATCGGCAATCGAACCATCAAGGGACAGTTTACGGAAAGTGGTGTGGATGAGGTTATCGAGAATGACCACGCACCGATTGTCAGCAAAGAACTGTTCGATACCGTCCAAAAGCGGCGGACGGTTGAACTGAAAAAAAGCAGGAACGGCGCATTGCCACAAGGAGGCGAATAGACAATGAGAAGCGTAACGGTCATCCCCGCCAGCGTCAATAAATTCTCGGCGCAGCCCTTATCTGCCACAGAAAAGCGTAAAGTTGCGGCGTATGCGCGGGTTTCTACGGATGAGGAGGAACAGCAGAGCAGCTATGCCGCCCAATGCGATTATTACGAGCGGTACATCAAGAGCCGTGCGGATTGGGCGTTCGTCAAGGTATATGCCGATGAAGGAATCAGCGGCTGCAATACCCGGAAGCGTGAGGCATTCAAGGCGATGGTGCAGGATGCCCTGGACGGCAACATCCAACTGATTCTCACGAAATCTGTGTCGCGCTTTGCGAGAAACACCGTGGACAGCCTCACAACCATACGAAAACTGAAAGAGCATGGGGTAGAGGTGTGGTTCGAGAAAGAGAACCTTAAAACATTTGATCCCAAAGTGGAAATGCTATTGACCATTTTGGCGAGCCTCAGTCAGGAGGAATCCCGCTCCATCTCAGAGAATGTGAATTGGGGCATCCGCAAGAAAATGACGGATGGAAAAATTCAGCCTCGGCTACAGCCATTTTCTCGGTTATGACAAAGGCGCGGATGGTTCGCTTGTCATCAACGAGGAAGAGGCAAAGGTGATCCGCAGGATTTACGCGCTTTACATCAAGGGGATGTCCCCTTACGGTATCGCGAAAGTTCTGACCGAGGAAGGAATCAAAACGCCCGGTGGGAAAACACGATGGAGTGACAGCACCGTCAAAAGCATCCTTCGCAATGAGAAATACTGTGGGCGGGCACTTCTCCAAAAGACATTCACCCCGGATTTTCTAACTAAGAAAACCGTCAGGAACACCGGGCAAGTCCCCAGCTACTATGTGGAACACAGTCATGCGCCGATCATTGACCCGGATGTTTACGACATGGTGCAGCGGATGATGGAGGGGCGCAAGCGGGGGAGGGACAGAATCAGCTCCGTCAGCATTTTCTCAAGCAAACTCAGATGCGGCGACTGCGGTTCTTGGTATGGCTCGAAAAACGTGGCACTCCACGGATAAGTACAAACGGGTTATTTGGCAATGCAATCACAAGTTTCGTGGCACGAAATGCAGCACGCCGCATTTTACAGAGGACGAAATCAAGGAACTGTTCGTTCGCGCCGTCAATCTGCTGCTTGCCGAAAAAAAGAAGAAATTATCTCTACCTACGAAATGATGCGGGATAAGCTGTTCTCCACCACGGCACTTGTCGAGGAGCGCAGGGCACTGGAAAAATGAACTGAATGTCACGGCAAGACTGGTGGAGGACTGCATTAAGGAAAAATGCCCGTATTGCCCAAGACCAGACGACATACGAGGAACGCTACCAAAAGCCTTGTCGAGCGGTACGAAAGCGCAAAGAAGCGGTATGATGAGGTCGTCGAACAGATAAGCGACCGAACAGTCCGGGGCGAACAAGTTTCCATTTTTTTCTGGGAAAACTGAGAGAACAGGATTTAATCGATACGTTCGATGACGATCTCTGGCTTTCGATGGTGGATTTCATCACCGTGCACGATAAGAGCAAAGTGACCGTCACGTTCAAGGACGGGAGCGAGATAAAACTGGACAGATAAACGACGAGCGGGGAGCCGGTGAGAAAAAGCCGATGCCCGCTCTTTTTCTTATTTTGACACCCTGAAAAATGTCAGAGTACAGGAAAAAAATGTAAGGGTTCAGAGGAAAAAAATGTCGTTGTATCAAAGTAAGCGTGCAGGGGAACTCCTTATAACGATTATGTCCAGCCTAGCGCAGGAGGAGAGCCGCAGCATCTCGGAGAACACCACATGGGGCAAGCGCAAGCAGTTCGCCGAGGGCAAGACCAGTGTCGGCTACAGCGCGTTTCTCGGCTATGACAAGGATTTCAAAATAAACGAAGAACAGGCGAAAAATCGTAAGGCTCATCTACAAACTCTTCCTTGGCGGGCGATCCTTCTACGCCATTACCAAGGAACTGGAGAAGCGCGGCATCAAATCCCCGTCGGGAAAGGACAAGTGGTACATTTCAACGGTGCGTTCCATTCTCACAAACGAGAAGTATCGTGGGGATGCGCTGATCCAGAAAAGAGTATACGGCAGACTTCCTCGATAAAACGCGACGGAAGAACACGGGCGAGATTCCGCAGTATTATGTGGAGGAGCATCACGAGGCAATTATCCCGCCGGACTTGTTTGATTTCGTCCAGTCAGAGATAAAGCGTAGAGAGCAGAATGGCAAGCACAGCGGCGTGAGCATCTTCGCGAACAAAATCAAATGCGGCTGCTGTGGCGGTTGGTACGGGGCTAAGGTATGGCATTCGACGGATAAGTACCGCAGAGTCATCTATCGCTGCAACAAAAAAATATGCCCACAAGGGCAAGCCGTGTGGTACGAGGCACTTGACGGAGGAGGAAATCAAACAGATTTTCGTCAAGGCACTGAACTCCTTGATGGAAGTCAAAGAGAACGTGATTGCCGAATTGCGATCACTGATTGACAGCGTTTGCCAGATGGAGGAGCTGACTGAGGAGCGTAACAGAATAGAGCAGGAACTCGGCGTTTTGACAGAACGGCTTGAAAAAAACTGATTCGTGAGAATGCACGGGTGGCACAGGATCAGACGGCGTATCTGAAACAGGAAAAATGAGATTCGCGCACTCTATGTGGAAAAAGCAGGGGCATCTAGCGAGGTTGGATGAGCAAATTGCAGAGAGGGAGAGCAAGAGAAATACCTTGGAGGGCATGATTCAAGTGGTATGTGGGATCAATGGAGAGTTAGTTGAGTTTGACGAGGAGCTATGGGGCGGACTGCTTGATCACATTGTGGTCAAGGAGGATGGCGCGGTAGTTGTTGTTTTCAAGGGTGGGATTGGGACTGCAATTGAGGGATGAAGATATAAATTCAAGAGATCACCTTTCACGCAAAAGATTCCATTTACCAGAAGTAGCCTCGCAACAGACGCCGCAAAAAGGGACTGTTGCACGAAGGTAAATTTATCTTTGTGCAACAGTCCATCTTTTTCGTATAGGGGCAGATCGGCGAAACAACGGTAACGAAAAACTTGCACCTCTACAGAAATAGGGCACACGAATAAGGACGATTGCAATGCTCGCCCTTATTCGTGTGCCCTTATTGATTTATTTCCGACGTCTTCTTATGCCGCTTCTCTCAATGATACCAGATGCCGCTCCAACGTGCCGCTCTGTATCTTTTGATGCAGTTTGAAGACGTTGTGTGCCAGTGCCAGCAGAATGGTCTCACCCAAGACATTCGCACGCCCTCTCGTAAGAAAGCGGCGAAATCCAAAGGCTCCCTTGATCTGTGCAAAGACACCCTCTGCCTGGATGCTGCGGTTCATCCGCAGGACGATGCCTTCCGTGCTCTTGATCCGTGCAAGGTTCTTTGCACGCCTCGTTGAAAGACCTTGGCAACCTCCAATCTCTTGGTTCGTTCCTCCATTGGTATCTTGCTGTGGTTGCCATGGATGCACTGCTTCTTTCTTTCGCAGCCGTTGCAGTCTGTACACGTGTACATGGTCTTTTCGCTCACATACCCGCGCGCACTCTTTGTCCTGCGCGTCCCCGTCACAACAAGTCGCCGCCCCTCAGCGCACCGGTAGACATCCTCCGCCGCAAGGTAGTTCATGTTCTCCCGCCGCCCGATGTCCTGCTTCCATTTGCGCTTCTTGCTCACTTCGTAGTTGTTCGGCTTGATGTAGGAGGCCTGTCCCTTTTCCCTCAAATACAGGTAGTTCTCCTCACTCTCATATCCTGCATCGGCGACGAGTTTTCGGCTCCTTTTTCCGATGTGTGCATGAAAAATCCTCCAAAAAACGGGATGAGTGTCCGTGTATCTGTTGGGTTCGGGTAAACACCTGCCCATACGATAAAGGATGCCTTCACGCCATATTGCAGATTATATGCCGGCTTTAACTGACCGTTCTTCATGGCATCTTCTTTTCATCCGCATGAAGGTCGCTTCATAATCTGTCTTGGAAAAAGCTGTTGCGATCTCCGCAGATGTGCAGCTTCTTTGTGTAGTCCTTCAGACGGCTGATGTAAGAGTCCAATGTCTCCATGGTACGCTGAAGCACGGTCTTTCGTCTTCCACTCCCGTAAACGAAGATGATGTTTTGCTCTTTTTTTGGATGCGTTTCAAACGTCGGCGCAGACGTTTCAGATGGTGCAGGCGAATCTCAGAGCCACGGCGCAGGTGAATACCGAACTCTTTTTCTACGCCGGCAAGAAAGGTGTCGAGTTTCTCCATGAGTTTGGTACGGTTCTTTGCAACGCCTTTTTTTTCCAAACGAAGGTGTACTTGCCCGCAACGGCTTCGATCTTTGTACCGTCGACAAAGAGGTTCTCAAACGAGATGGCTCCAACGGATGCAAGAAACTGTGCCATTTGTGCCAGAATCTCCTTGGCGCAGGGGGCAAAGTGATCCCTGCGAAAACGGGCAATGGTTGTGTGATCCGGTGCGGGTTGCCCTTCGAGCAGATACATGAAGTGGATGTCCCTTAGGCATACCTCCTCGATGCGGCGGGAACTGTAGATTTGATTCATGTATGCGTAGATGAGGATGGCAAGCAGCTGATGCGGTGATACGAGATTCCGCTCGGCACGCCGAAAAGCTCCTGTACAGTGGTGTAAGATCCATTTGATGGATGCAGTGGAGCAGGAGGCGAACGGGATCGTCCTTCTTGATTTGAAATTCAAAGTTGAGGGGAGACTGGGTTGAAATGTGCCTCCGTAGGATGTATAATCCTTATGTAAAATTTGGTTTTGCATACTCATATTTTTACGCCAGAAGCCGGTGTTTGAAAACACCGGCTTCTGTGTTTTTACATAAAATTGAGGCTGCTGCACGGTTGTTTCGTGCAACAGCCCTTTTTCTTATGCGGCGGGTGCCGCAAGTATTTTTAGAAGAAGAACTCGACGCGGCCGAAGAGTTTCTCCGCCTTGTCGTCAGCTGTCGGTCCGACATAGATCTCCTTGCCGCGGAAATATTTCGCCGAGAGCACTACGTTTTTTTGAAAAAGCGTATAATCCGTACCGAGCTCTACGCCCTTCGTATCCCACATGGCACCGTCGCTCGTCGGGAACGGGGAAGCGAATCCGCCGAGTTTACGGTAGGCAACATAAGCGCCCCACGATCCCTTGTCCTCCGGGTCAGCCCCCTTGTACTCATAGGTGACCTGCCAGGAACTCTTTGCATTGTCCGCCTTTGTGTTCTCCGCGTAAGCACCGGAGAGCATGCCTGCGTCGCCGAATCGGACGCCGCCGTTCACGGCCCAGATATCCGCCTTCGTGTTTCTAAGATTCTCGGCTCTGTCGTTGAGGTACCGGACCGTATTTCTCCTGTGGAAATGCATCCCTCTGAAATAATTGGAGCCCAGATGGTAGTAGCCCGCACCCAGCAGGACATTATTCTTGTCATACTGCAGTTCGACGCCCTGATAGTTCGCCACGTCTTCATCCCCCGGCAGGTTGTGCGCACCGTGACCGCCGCCGGGCGCGCCGAAGGCGTCGTCCAGATCAATGCGGCCGGCCTGCAGTTTGAACTTCAAATCCTTGCCAAAGCTGACCTCGGCGCCCGAGAACTCATCGTCGAACACGAGAGCGCCGGGTTTCGCATACGCCTCGGCAGAGAGCAGTTCCATCTTGCCGAGTTTCACCTGGAAGTTGCCGTAGTCTCCCTGTGCATAGAGCCGTTTAAGCGTGACTTTGTCTCCGTCGTCATCTCCCGCGTCCGTTTTCAGCTTGGTCTCCGCATCAAGGCGTGCGTTCACGTGCCAGTGGCTGTTGATCTCAGCCGACGGTTCGAGGCGGAACAAGAGATTGTCATCGTTCGTCTTCGTATGATTGAACTTCTTGCGCTGACTCGTATAGGTATACTCGAGTTTGCCGTTCCACTTCACCATGTCGGCATTGCGCTCGAGGTTGGAGACACGGACGCCTAGGTTGTTGAGCTCATCCGCGAATTCAGCGGCAAGGCGGTCGACGAGCGCGCGATCCGATGCGGACATATCGCCCTTTGCCATCGCCTTTGCGACCATCTGCGCCATCTCGTAACGCGTGATGTTGCGGTCGCCGCGGAACGTGCCGTCACCGTAGCCTTCGACAACGCCGTCGGCCGCGAGCTGCGTCACGGCGTCGTATGCCCAGTGATCGCGGGGCACATCGGAGAACGGGTTCGCAGCGGCGAACGTGGTGCTTGCCGCACCGACAACAAGAGCCGTTGCCAGCGCGGATACGAGAGTCTTCTTCATGAGAAACTCCTCCTTCTGATAAATAGAACTTTATCGATTTCCAAAAGGAGCGAATTCTCGCTGAAGTATCCTTGTTTCCTTTTTGCGATAGATTCCCAATCTCTTGGAACGATTTCATCATAGCATGCGAATTAACAAATTGCAAGCTTTATGAGTAAAAAAATTTTTATATCAGGTTATAATTTTTCATCTTATTTTCAGTCCCGGATGCGCGATTTCCCGCGGCGGACGGCCCGATCTCCCTGCTCCGTACGGGCTGCGCAGGCCGCCGGTTTTTTTCGGTTCCGCTCGCAGGATGCGCCGCGATTCGCCCGCCAAAAAAACAAAAAAACGAGCTCGGCTTACGAAATTCAATCGTTCGCTGCACATTTTCATGCGGGCGATGCGCCGCTGCTCTTGTCACAAAAAGTTTTTTTCATAGTATAATAGGGACAAGGAGATGAGCGTGTGATGAAACCGGGGAAACGCAATTACAAGGACTCGCTGTTTCGCGATATATTCAACGATCCGCTGCGTCTGCCCGGTCTCTATCAAGCACTTGAGGGAAGCGCGGCGTCTCCCGATGAGATCAAGCTCGCCGGCATCGACGAGACGTTATTCTCAGGGATCAAGAACGATGTGAGTTTCTTTGTCCGCGATCGGCATGTGATCCTCGCCGAGCATCAAAGCACGATCAATGCGAATATGCCCCTGCGGCTCGCGATGTATCTCATGGAGATCTATCGGCAGTATATTCCCGCGGATGCGGTCTACCGGCGCGCGCTCATTTCGCTCCCCGCACCGCGCTGTTATGTGCTCTACAACGGCGAAGCGGAGATACCCGATCGCCAGATGTTGCGGCTGTCCGAGGCCTTCGGCAGGCAAAAGAGTTCAATGGAGCTTGAAGTCGAGATCATCAATATCAATGATGCGCCAAAGCGCGACATCCTGGAAAGGTGTCACGAGTTAAAGTCCCTATAGTGTCTTCATCGCCAAGGTGCGCGAGAGCGTCAATCATGGAAGTATGCTCAAATCCGCCGTTATCGACGCGGTTGAGTACTGTATCAAGAATGACTATCTAAGAGATTATTTCCGGAAGAAATATAAGGAGGAGGTTTTCGATATGCTGAACTTTGCATGGGATCAAGAGCGCGCCCTCCAGGTGCGTGCCGAGGAAGCGATGGAAATAGGAATGGAAAAGGGATTGGAAAAAGGCAGACAGGAAGGCAAGCAAGAGGGGTTGGTGCGTTCGATTCGCAATCTTATGGAGAACCTGCAATGGACGCCCGATAAGGCGATGGACGCGCTATCTGTCCCCCAGCGGAGCGCAGCCGATACAAGGCAATACTGTAATAATGGACCGGCCGGGGCTGTCCATGGAAAAAGGCAATGGACGTTCTGCACCCGCCCGGAGAACGCAGGAAGTATGAGCTTTTGGTGAAGGGCTGAGGTAAAATCGCCCTGCGATTTTAGCCGCAAAAAGGGGCTGTAACGGTAGTGTCAAAAACACTATTTCGTTACAGTCCCTAAGAAAGATGCCCTTCAATCATCGGTATGGGGCAGCAACACTCAAATCGTCACCGTTCCACTGTGTTCCATATCGACGGTCACTGTCGCAGTGGGAAATGTGATCTCGTAGACAATGAGTGCGTCACCGACCGCAGCAATTGTTTCGTCGTAGCCCGGAATCTTTGCTGTGAATGTATCGGCGAGGTCGAAGATACTGCGCTTGCTCTTCGCGGCAGTGCCGACGGCACGGACATGTGCCGTTCCCCCGTCATGAGGGATCGTGGTGAACGAAACTGTATGGTTTGCGTCGATTTCACCAACCTTTGCATTGTCTGGAAAGGTTGCGAAGTAGACGAGCTTTTTCTCCTCTGCATAGACAAAATTCACAATGCGCACATGGGGCGTATTGTCCACCGATGATAGCATGAGGACAATATGGACGTGATGGATGTAGAGGTTTGTTCTATTTAAGGAAACAAAGCGGATGAAGATTGGTACTCTATAGGGGGACATTGGCAGGGAAAAAGATGCGCTGAGAGAAGTTGGACTACAGCTATCAGCGTTTCTTACAATACGGTCAACAAATTAATTAAGAAGTGTTATCCTTAAAAGATTTTTCGAGTTGTTTTAAATGATCTTGCACTAATGTGCGTGAATACATTTTAGGTTGATCGGAATCACGAACAATTCGCCATAGGATAGCAGCTGCCTTTAATTTTGATTTGAACTTGTCATTTATGGGATCAGCGCAGAAATCTTTTAAGAAGCGGTTCCATTCGCATACAGAAGAATCATACTTTGCATACGTCGATATCCCCTTATATACATTCAACATGTCCTGTATAGTAAACGATGTGTCGTGATCCGCTTTCACCTTTCGCCATGCGGTCGCCATATCTGCTGTAAATTTAAAGGGAGAAACCCTCGTCAGATTTGAGAAATATGTTCTAAACTTTGTGTTGAACGAAAAGTTGCAAGCAAGTAATGGTGTGTCCAAGGAAATCGCTCCAGATGATATCATCTGCTCTTTTTGGGGAGTGGCTTTGACTATGTTCCCTTTAAAGTATTCTGCAATGTTGTGATTGAGATCTTTTTATACCCCCCTGTGTGCAATTCCAAGCTTTTTGCAAATCTCTACGAGTTCTGTTCGATACCAATAATATTTTATAAACTCCTCATATGAGCGAATCTCATCAAATGCAGGACGCTGTGTCATAATGACATCTCCTCGTAAATAGCAGGTCAGACGAATAGATGTCTATCATTATATCACATTTATGGTATGACACAACGCATGATTTCGAGATGGAGCAGGCGCGTGTCTTTCGGTGTGGCCGCATCACTGTGGTGGAGGAGTGTACGGATGTGACGGGGATGCCACTTTTATCCTTTGCTCATCCCGCAGAGGATCTCTATTGCCGTGTCGATGCACTCTCCTTTGTCGTCGAGATTACGGCACAGGGACGGGATTTCTTTTATAAAGAACACTATCCATCCATGCGACTTGTGGAGGAGAATGGGCGGTACTATATCCATGGATTTTTACAATGTGGGCGAGGAGGAGTTCATCGCGGATTACTTTATCCACTATGGGGATGCAGTGCAAACAGTCGAGCCTTTGGCACTCAGAGATGTGATCCGCACAAGACTGCATACGTTGACGGTGCATTATAAGGAGATAGCGTAATTCTTCATTATGTGTAGAGCCTCCCGCATGGGGGCTGCTACAGGCAGATTTTTTCACAAAGAATCATTAGCCATCTTCCCCTCTCTTGTGTTATAATTTTTCTTATATTTGAAACGTAGGAGGGAAGGCCCTTGTTTGCAAAGACCTATGGTGCGACGACCCTCGGGATAGATGGACAGATTATCGACGTTGAGGTGGATGTGTCGCCCGGGCTGCCGGGCTTTGAACTGGTGGGGCTTCCCGATACGTCGGTGAAGGAGTCGAAGGAGCGGGTACGCACGGCGATTCGGAACTCCGGCATTCAGCTGCGGCAGGAGAGGGTGACGGTGAATCTTGCGCCCGCCGATGTGCGAAAGGACAGCTCCGGGCTTGATCTGCCGATTGCCGTCGGACTCCTTGCATCCTACGGTATGGTTCCCGAGGCGGCAGTGCAGAGCGCACTGTTCTCGGCAGAACTCTCTCTCGATGGGAACTGCCGTCCGATCAGCGGCATCCTTCCGATGGCGATTACGGCACGGGAGAACGGTCTGACGGAGTTCTACGTTGCACCGTCCAATGCAGACGAGGCACTTCTTATTGACGGACTGAAGGTCTTTGCAGTAGAGAATCTGGCGCAGCTTGTGCGTCATTTGACGGGCACGGAGATGTTGACTCCTTCTGCGCCAAAACCAATCAAAGACACAAAAGACAATGCCTTTACCGATGACTTTGCGGATGTGCAGGGATAGTATCAGGCGAAGCGTGCGCTTGAGATTGCAGCGGCAGGAGGGCATAACGTCCTTATGGTGGGTGTACCCGGCTCGGGCAAGATGATGTTGTATAAATAAAGTTGACAACTTCTCTGCAAGGATTTTTAGATAAAGTCAAAGAGGAGAAGGAGAGATCAAAATGGCAACAAACAGACAATACGATCACGAATTTAAGGTGCAGGCAATCAAGCTGGCGCAGGAAATCGGTCAGGCGAAAGCCGCCAAAGAGCTGGGAATTTCCAAGAACACAATGTATACATGGATGCGTGCTCATCGGCTTGGATATTTGGATCTTGGGTGTGGCACGCAAACACCGCAGAGTGCCCTAAGTCTGCACGAGGAACTCGTACAGCTTCGTGCACAACTCAAAGCACAGGAGAAGGAAATTCGACGGCTAAAGAAAGAGAATGACTTTCTGGAGGAAGCAAGCGCTTTTTTCGCCGCGAGCCGTCTGAAGTCAACAAAAAAACGAACGCATGAAGTTGATTGCGTTCAAGACCTCAGATGGCGCCCTCAAAGGAAATATCAGCTTCTGCTGCAAGATGCTCCATGTCACGAGACAGGGATTTTATCAGTATTTGACGAGCAAAGACCGCCCATGGAAATATCAGGAACTTGCCGACGCCATGATGCAGATTCATGCAGAGGACGAATGCAACGACACCTACGGAAGAATCCGCATGTATCAGGCACTCAAGATCAAACAGCCGGAAGGCGTCCGTATTCCGAGTGAACGAACTGTTTACCGTGTTATGGAAGAGATTGGCTTAAGTCATCGCCCCAATCATAGACCGAACGGTATCACCAAAACAGATCATAAGGCACAGATGTCAGAGGATCTCATGGGGCGCGATTTTACTGCCGACACACCTCTTTCCAAGTGTGTCACTGACATGACAAAGATTCCGGCGTATGACGGAAAACTCTACATTTCAGCACTCTTTGACTGTTATGATGCCAGCGTGCTCGGACTGTCTATGGACACGAACATGAAGGCTTCTCTATGCGTAAGGATGCTGGATAACGCTATGCTCTCCTACCCAAAGCTCAGGGGAGCAATCCTGCACTCGGATCGCGGCAGCCAGTATACGAGTCAGCTGTATCGGGAGGCAATTCATACCTATGGGATTCGTCAAAGCATGAACAGTGCCGGTGGACGCTGTCATGACAATGCGCGCTGTGAGAGTATGTGGGCGCGCATGAAGTCCGAGCTGCTCTATGGACGCTATGACACAAAGAAGATGACAATCGAAGAGTTGAAGGTACTGGTTTGGCGATACTTCATGAGCTATTGGAACAACCGTCGGATTTGTTCAACAAACGGGGGCTTCCTCCGATGGTGAAGCGGCGTCAGTTCTATGACTCTATTGCCGCAGCTACTTAAGCGTTCATTCCCTTGTGAGAAATTTGTCAACTGTTCTTGACAATATCATCCGTTGTGGTAGAATGGGGGTAATCCATAGTGCTCCTTTGCTGATGTTTTGTAGCAGAACCATTATAGCACGGGATGTCACTATGGATTTTGTTTTTGTTTAGCTGTTCAACTTCATTTTACAACGAACCGAATTATAATAACATGGAATATTTCAACCAATGATTGTACGAGAGGAGAAAACGTGATGAGCAAGGCGATTACAAACGATTTCGAGACACGCCGTTATCGTCTCGCCGAAGTGGCGAAATCGGGCGATGTCGCGACGCGCACACCGATCTACGCGACGGAGTCGACGAGCGGGGTTGTTTGGGTGCTAAAGCCGGGGCAAACAATCAAGCCGCACGGACACGCCAAAGCGGACGATATCTGGATCTGCATTCAAGGTGAGGGCGTTTTCTATCCAGCAATCGGCGAGGAACGCCCTATCGAAAAGGGGGATGTCATCGTCTCTGCAAAGGGGATGTGCCACGGCATGAAGAACACGGGCACAGAGGACTTCATTTTCGTTGGCATCCTTGCCCCCGTTCCGGCAGACTACTTTCCTATCGAAAAAAATAGCTATTATTTTAATCGCTTAATTTTCTGTGGAAAAAATTCTCCAGTGGGAGTAGTAGAGCGTTCAAATAGCAAGGTTGAACTTTATTATCAGTATTTTACTAAGATTTCTCACCACAGAGATTCCATTCGCTCTACCTGGACGTCTGGAATCTCTTTTTTTGTTGCAAAGAATCATTAGCCATCTTCCCCTATCCTGTGTTATAATTTTTCTTATATTTGAAACGTGGGAGGGAAGGCCGTTGTTTGCAAAGACCTATGGTGCGACGACCCTCGGGATAGATGGACGGATTATCGACGTTGAGGTGGATGTGTCGCCCGGGCTGCCGGGCTTTGAGCTGGTCGGTCTTCCCGATACGTCGGTAAAGGAGTCAAAGGAGCGGGTACGGACGGCGATTCGTAACTCCGGCATCCAGCTGCGGCAGGAACGGGTGACGGTGAATCTTGCACCTGCTGATGTGCGAAAGGACAGTTCAGGGCTTGATCTGCCGATCGCCGTCGGACTCCTTGCATCCTACGGTATGGTTCCAGAGGCGGCGGTGCAGAATGCGCTCTTCTCTGCGGAGCTTTCCCTCGATGGAAACTGTCGACCGATCAGCGGGATTCTCCCAATGGCAATCACGGCGCGGGAACATGGGTTGACAGAGTTTTACGTTGCTCCGTCCAATGCAGACGAGGCACTCCTGATTGACGGACTGAAGGTCTATGCGGTCGAGAATCTGGCGCAGCTTGTGCGTCATTTGACAGGGGCAGAAACACTGACTCCCGCTGAGCCACAAGCAACAGAACAGAAAAAGGACGCTGCGTTTACCGATGACTTTGCGGACGTACAGGGGCAGTATCAGGCGAAACGTGCGCTTGAGATTGCGGCAGCAGGAGGGCACAATGTCCTCATGGTTGGCGTTCCCGGCTCGGGCAAGACGATGCTGGCACGTCGGATGCCTTCGATTCTGCCGGAGCTGACGAAGGAAGAAGCCATCGAGATCACGAAGATTTACAGCATCTCGGGGCTGCTCGGAAAGGATACAGGGCTTGTGACCACGCGCCCCTTCCGCAGTCCGCATCATACGTCCTCGACGGTGGCGATGATCGGCGGCGGGAGCATTCCGCGTCCGGGCGAGGTGACGCTTGCCCATCACGGCGTGCTCTTTCTCGACGAGCTGCCGGAGTTCAGCAAGAAGACGCTTGAGGTGCTGCGTGAGCCGATCGAGGATCGCCAGATTACCGTGTCGCGTGCGAACGCAACGCTGACGTTTCCCTCTAGTATCATTTTGGTAGCGGCAATGAACGAAGTAACGTCGATAACGATACAATGTAATGATGAACGAGATTCTGCTTAATGCTTTATTGAATCACACAAATCAATTCCATAAAACTATAGGGTCGAGTGCATGGGAGTTTCTTATGCCTCGACCCTATAGTTTCAATTGTTGATTTTCCAGTGTCCGAATCGCTTGCTGCCGATGCGCTCGATGCTGACTGTTTCACGAAGCTGTTTTATCTCGCGCTCAATTGTTCTTTTTGTGACACCTAGCCTTTCTGCCATTTCAACTATTGTTATTTTAGGATTAGCTACGACCAGTTCCAGAATTTTTATACGCTATACCGACATCCAAACCGACATTATGTCGGTTTGGAGATTTAGGATGAGAAAAAAAGTGGACTATGGGGAGCCTTAAAAATGAACTCGAAGTCCATTTCCTCGTAATTCATAAAACGGAAGGTCTGCCCCCAACTCCTTGCAGGCCTCGAAGAGCTGTGAATGTCTTTTTCACAAATGTGCCAGAAGTTCCTGTAGGAGAGCCTTATCTTGCAAAAAGCGTGATGGCAAAACATTTCTTTCCGGCATCTTTGAGCGATGCGCCAATGTGATATGCCTCTTGGTGGTCAAGAATCAGGAAGCGGTCATGAAATGCATTGGTATGATTGACGGTAAGCGTTGGATATTGACTGTTGAAGGTCGCAATATCTGCTGCCGTCAATCTCGTATTGTTGAATGTGTGGATTTCCACGGAAACATTAGCTTGTTTTTTTGCCAGCAGATTGAGCGTTCCTATATCTACATAGCCGTCAATGAGAATGATGTCCTTGGTTGCCTTTTTGAATCAAGCTCGCCAATAAGCTGAATGCATCGTAGATTTGCCCGTTGAAGAATATCTTTTGACTGGACTCCGTGTGGGCGTGGATAAAGTCAAAGACTTGCTCGAATTTTTCATCGGTTTCTTTTTGAGAGACGAGTTGCTTTAGCTCCATTCGTTCTATGCGCTCGAAAAAGATGGGCATTGCTGGCGATGAAATGTCGCATCTCAACAAAAAGCCCGCATAATGCCGATGCTGACCTCTATGGCGACATCACTTCGCAGTACTCCGGACAGCATGGAAATCCCTTGCTCGGTGTAGACGTAGGGGAGATAGCGTCTGCCGCCATGCACAGTGTCACTTGAAATCCCAATTTGGGATTTCAAGATTTCAAACTCATCTTCTGTGAGTTGAAAGCGAAAATCCTCTGGAAAGCGACGGGCGTTGCGGGCTACATTACGGTTCAGTATCCTTGTTTCTACCTGATAAAGCCGCGCCAAATCTGAGTCTAGCATGACTTGAATGCCACGAACGGTGTATACCAAATTCCGTATGTGGCTTGTGTCTATCGGCGCTATGGATGTCTGATCAGGGGCTTTCTCACTCATAAAAAGTTCCTTTCCTTTTGAGGTGCCAAATTGGGATCTCAAATTTTTGCTGGTGAATAGCAATTAACCAAATTTTTCTTGAGGTAGTCTTTACTAATTCCACAGAAATATTCCTGCGGAGAATTGCTGACAACATAGCTATACTCTGTTCGGTAAACGCGTAAGGCAGGATTCGCCGCCCGCCATGTGCGGAACTTGACATCACGATTTGTGATGTCAAGTTTGCCTCCTCCTTGGTTAACTGGAAGCAATATCTTTCGGGAAATCTTTTCTGATTCCGCTTCACAGCCTGATTCAGAACCCGTATCTCCACTTGGTAGAGCATAGCAAGATCGCTGGCAAGCATTACCTGTTGATTACGTAGTGTAAATAAATCGACTGATATTTGGAGTGGCTGTGGCCGACGAGATGGACACTGGTTGAATTTCTTTCATGATGCTTTACCTCCTCGATAACTGGTGTGTTGCATCCCTCGGTTTTTTTTATGTAGCTGGGCATGAGAAGGAAAAAAATTAGCTTATCCCTTACACAGTTGTTAAACGTTATTGGAACTTCCTGCCTGTGTAGTTATTGAAGTGATAAACAGAAACTTGGAATAGGGGGATTGCAAAGTTTGAGCTACTGAAACAAATCAAACAAATCGTCGCCAACAGCCTGCTCTTTATCGATAAGTTCCTGCATATATGCTCTAACGGCTAAAAACTCTGCCCTTATTGGAAAGTCATCACTTTCAAGTAAGTGGATAGTATCTTCGTGTTTCTCTGGATTTCTTAGGATGGCTTCGATATCAATTTCATAATATCTTCCGACGACCTCAGGCTCTCCGAAGTACTCCTTATATTCCCAAGGTACGGCATTCTTGTTTATCAGAGAACCCGATTCGAACTCAGGGGATTTATAATCTGAATCAAGATAAACCCATTCATCCATAAGATATTCATCCTCTTGTGGTAATTCATCAAAGTCCAATGTCGCAGCTATATCTTGGATTCTGATAATTGCATTGTAAATAAAGGAGTTTGCTTCATTTCGAATCCATAGGCTTGTCTCTCCGCTCTCATAGTACAGTACAGGATACAGTTCCTCAAGAAAGGTCCAATAGCCATTTTTAGCGTCGCACATTACAAAGAGTGATTTTAGAAATGGAGAGAATATATACTCTTCAATTTTCTCCGGGATCATGTCATACAGCATATTGAATGCCTTATCTGAGTAGTGACGGCGATTCTTGTTTTTCAAAAAAATCACCAATTCGCTTTCAAGTTTTTGTCCTTTTGCTTTTGAAAAGTACAAGGCGCAGAAATACTCTTGGAAAAGAGCGATGGGTGAAAATGATACTTTCCGTTCTCGTAAAACATAAGGCACATATTTTCAACGAGGTCATCTCTGAAATCCGACGGCGTGACGTTATGCAGTTCTTTTTGTACGTTCGTGCAGACTGTTAAAATACTGGTCAAACAGAAGATCCGTGAAATTCAAACTTCTCATCACGATAGCTTCGTGCACAGAACTCAGCAAAAATAGTCTGCAAACCGATCTGCAGTCAATCCTGTCTTTAAGACACGTTTGTATGCTCCTTTGCTTGCATCGTGTTTTTGGGATAATGTGATGTATGCCTCTCTGTAAAAAATATGCATTTTTGATGGAATCTCTGCAAATTGCTCATACGTCATAAGCATGATGGTGAGAAGGAGTGGATTTTCGGTGAACTCCATATGTGTACGAAATAGGGTGTTATCTAATTCATTTCGGAAATTCGCCTTGATTGCCGGCTCGTCCGGTCTAAAATCCAACTTGTCAATCAGTGAAAGTGCCTGTTCTTTAGTAAATGGGCAGAGGTTGAGTACGGTAAATCTATGAAGGGATATAAATGCTCCGGCTGGGCGAGAGGATATGACGAACATGTTATCGGTGTACTTGTCGGCAAAAAAATTCAAGGTCATGTTCGAACTTCTTCCTACAGTCTGATTTTTATTTCATCTAAGCCATCAAACAGTAGCAAGCACGATCCATGTGAGAGTAGTTTTGAGAGGTCGTTTAGTTTTTTAGATCCACCGAGACCCTCAAATTTTTCAAAAATGTAATCCAATAAGCTGTCATAGGAATCACTGTAGTCCTTCAAAGGAATAAAGATAGGAATTTTCCCAAACTCATCAAAAATGCTCTATGGAATCCAAAAAGAAGGTGACGCATCATCATCGATTTTCCGAGACCGCCCGTACCGGAAATCAAGATGAAAATTTGAACACTCGTGCAGTAACTGTGCTGTGCTGTTTTCTATAATTTTCCTGCGGTAACTGTTCTTTTTTTAATATAGATTCTTTGCTCGATGTTGTTGCAGATGTAAAAAAATTATAAAAACTCCACGGGCGCATCGTTATAAAGAAGAGTTTTCAATTTATTGTATTTTTTTCACGAGTATTTTTTTAAGGTATGCGCGATATTCGTCTTTGGGGAGAACGCATACTACGTCGGCTCGCCCAGTCTAGATCAAAAATCGCTAGACCTCTTATCGACCAGAACCTTACGTGGTCTGATGGAATCTTTATGCTCGCCTGATACAGGTTCGTCGACCTGAATTATATGGACAGAAACACTATTGCCCCAGTTCTTTCCAACCTCTGAATTAAACTTGCGCTTTGCTCTCTTTACAGTAGGTCGATCATGCCATGAATCAATCGTAGTTGCACCAACGGTGTTATCTGCTCGGTTCGATAAAAATAAAAATGCCAAACACCAAGAAGAAACGGCTGCAGTTCGATGTTCTGCACCGTGAGCAGATGCTTTTTATCCATTGGATGACCGTTTTGGTCAACGTAGAATATTTCATCTGTGATACTGGGATCTCGGCTGATCGTATCGAGAATGGCGCGAATGAGCCAGCTCCCCATGTTTTTTTCTCATCGATGAAGGACGATGAAAATTGGCACATGCGCTGAAGCGGGGAGGAAAAAGTCTCTTTTTATCTCATGGTCAAAGGTGTGGATGAGCTCCTCTTTATCGAATGGAAGATATTCATTGGCAGAGAGTCTGCACGCTTTATATGAAGAAGTATGGGTTCGGATCGAACGTCCCGCAGGAGAAATATAGTCGGGGAAAGCCACACGGATGAGCCCTTCAAGAACCTCGCTGTCATTCAGACCGTCCTTTTCGCCAACCGCATTTTTTTCCTAGCGGCAGTTCTCTGTTTTCTTGCCTGAAGAAGCAGGGTGAAGAAGGTGCCGCCGCATAATACGTATTCTTTGTTTTCCAGCATAAAAAAATACCTCATTTGCAAGTATTGACACTATTAACGCAGTTGACGCTATTGACTGCTGTTTACTATTTACAGCAACACTATTGCATATAGGATGAGCCTCAGAGATTGAATCTCTGGGGCTTTATTTTTTGACGATTGTGCATGTATCAATTATAGCACGGCTTTTTCTGATTTTTATAAGGAAAAATTCTAATCAAAAAAAGCGGTGACCAAATCGGATGTATGTGTCCGCTTCTATGTAGAGAAAGCTTTTTAAGGTGGTGGTAGGAAGATTCAAATTTGGTTTCCCTAGGTAAGTCAATCTGTTGTCCAAGATGGCCATAGGACGGCGGGATGCGAATAGGGATGCTGACAGGTAACGAGCCTGTCAGTATTCCTATGCTCCCACCGTGCTTCTTTATGCCCATTTTCGGACTGAAGCCCGTGCGTAGTTTTGCATCCCGCCGTTCGGCAAGAACGAAAGGAACGCAAAACTATGAAAAATCCAGCTTAACGGTATTATCAAAGACTACTCTGCGCAGGAGGTCAAGGCTCTCCAACAGCAAGGGCATCGTTTTTCAGCTCAGTAAGAAGCTGGGCGTGTATGTTCCCGTCCCAATCCAGATTCACGAAAATGGTGGAACCAGAGATACGGGGATGGATGAGCTCGTCCGTCGCAAAGCAACCGGCGAGAAATTCCTCAAGGCATCGGGACAGGCGATTTATGCGCCGGTCGATACCGAGCAATACTCCGTCGTCATGCGCCCCATCTGGCGGGAGGATAAGCGGGAAAAGCGCGAGCAGCACTGTATCTATGAAGGAAAACCCTGCTGCGCCAACCGCAGCTGTGATGGATGCTCACATCCCGTGTATCGGACAATCTCCTTGGAGCGTGCGGTGGAACTCAACGATCCCGCGCTTCCCGTTCACGAGGATGTCACCGAGACCGTCAGTTGCAGAGAGCGCAATCGCAAATTGTACGAGGCTCTCGGTGAACTCGATCCCATCGACCATGAAATTCTCGTCCGCAGAGCGGCGGGAGAGTCGGAGCGTGCCATTGCCACCGCTGTCGGCTTCAAATCTAAGGAAAGCATTCGTAAGCGCATGAATAAGTTCATGCCAGGGCTTCAGGCACAGCTCAAAGATTTTTATGTAAAAAATCGGTGACCAAAAACATACGGCGGTGTCCTCTTCTTTATAGGAAGGTGAAAAATACCCGCAGTCAATCGAAAGGAAGTGATCTCCATGCGGGAGGAAAAATGAAGCAATAGCCGAGCTTATCGGCGCTCTTCACCGACTGGTTAATGTCTTGGAGGAATTCGTGCAGAGTTCCGAAGGAGAGGAACCGTTGCCAACGGAGAAGACAGAAGCACCGACCCTTGAGGAGGTACGCGCCGTACTTGCGAAACTCTCTGTCGAAGGACACAGTGCCGCCGTCAAGGCACTGATTGCCAAGTTCGGTGCGGACAAACTCAGCGACATCGCACCGGAGCAGTATGCGGCACTCTTGAAGGAGGCTGAGCACATTGGCACGTAAGCATGCCCTCCTCTCTGCATCCTCTGCCGCACGTTGGATCGCCTGTCCGCCGTCGGCACGACTCAATGCGGAGAAATCCGACACGCCGAGTGCGTACGCAGCCCAGGGGACGGATGCGCATATGCTCTGCGAGTACAAACTCCGCAAGGCTCTGGGTGAGCGGGTACGCGATCCGACCAAGCATCTCACTTCCTATGACACTGAGATGGAAGAGTGTGCTGAGGCATACTGCCAGTTCGTGATGGAGCAGGTCGAGCAGTTCCGTGCCGAGAGCAAGGACACGATGGTGTCGGTGGAGCAGCGCGTCGATTTCTCGGCGTTCGTGCCGGATGGCTTCGGCACAGCTGACACGCTCATCATTTCGGGCAAGAAAGTCTGCATTGTGGACTACAAGCACGGCAAAGGCATCGAGGTCAGTGCTGACCACAATCCGCAGATGATGTGTTACGCGCTCGGGTGCATCCAGATGTTCGACGGTCTCTATGACATCGAAGAGGTACGGATGGTGATCTTCCAACCTCGTCTCGCCAACATCTCGGAGTTCAGCATCTCGAAAGCCGACCTTCTGGCATGGGCGGCAGATACGCTTGTACCTGCGGCAAAACTGGCACACGCAGGAGAAGGCGAGTTCAGTGCAGGGGCGCACTGTCAGTTCTGCAAGATCAAGGCGACCTGCCGTAAACGGGTAGAGTACAATCTGGAACTCGCCCGGTATGACTTCGAGATGCCGCCGACACTGGAGGATGCCGAGGTGGAGGCGGTGCTTGCAAAAGCCGACACGCTCGCCGCATGGGTCAGCGACATCAAGGAATACGCCTTGCAGCGGGCGATTCAAGGAAAAACAGTGGACGGACTGGAAACTGGTCGAAGGTCGCTCGAATCGGAAATACACTGACGAGGCGGTTGTCGCTAAAAACCGTCAAAGAAGCGGGCTTCGAGCCGTATGAGCAGAAACTGCTCGGGATTACAGCGATGACCAGTCTGCTCGGAAAAAATAAGTTTGAGGAACTGCTCGGAGGCTTCATCGTAAAGCCACAGGGGAAACCAACCCTTGCTCCGATGAGCGACAAGCGGCCTGTGATGAATACTGCAGCAGAAGATTTTTAAGGAAAGTTGAGGAAAAGTACCATGGCAAAAGTTATCAATCCGACAAAAAGTGATCACGGGTGTCAAGACACGTTGGAGCTATGCCAACGTCTGGCAGGCAAAGTCCATCAACGGCGGTACGCCGAAGTACAGTGTGTCGCTTATTATTCCCAAGTCCGACACCAAGACCGTGACCGCAGTCAAGAACGCCATTCAGGCGGCGTACGAGGAAGGGCAATCAAAGCTCAAGGGCAGCAGCAAGTCCGTGCCCGCACTCACGGCGATCAAGAACCCACTCCGTGACGGCGATGTGGAACGCCCGGACGATGCGGCATACAAGGACAGCTACTTCATCAACGCCAACTCGGCTACGGCTCCCGGCATCGTGGATGCTGCCCGCAATCCGATCATCGAGCACTCGGAGGTCTACTCCGGCGTTTACGGACGCGCAAGCATCAACTTCTACGCATTCAACTCGAACGGCAACAAGGGCATCGCTTGCGGGCTGAACAACCTGCAGAAGATTTCCGACGGTGAGCCGCTCGGCGGCAAGACACGCGCCGAGGATGACTTCGCCGATGAGGACGAAGATTTCCTCAGCTAAATAGGGACTAGGTGACACGGGCAGCGGGGATTCGTCCTCGCTGCCTTTGTCGAAGAAGGAGAAGTGACATGAAGTCTATTTCTATCGATCTTGAAACTCGGAGCAGTGTAGATATTGGGAAAAAGCGGCGTTTATCGTTACGCAGAGGCAGAGGACTTTGCGATCCTGCTTTTCGGCTATGCCGTGGATGGAGGCACGGTGGAGGTCATCGATATTGCCAATGGAGAGCAGATTCCGCAGGAAATTTTGGACGCACTGATCGATGAGAGCGTCATCAAGTGGGCGTTTAATGCCAACTTTGAGCGTGTGTGTCTGTCGCGTTACTTGTCGGACTTGGGGATAGACCTCGATCCGTTCCGTGACAATCATCCGCTTTCCAAAGAGTGTGCCCTGTTTTCTGAATCCCCACAGCTGGCGATGCACAATGGTCTGGTCTGCCTACATGGGCTTGCCATTATCGCTTGCCGCCGTGGGCAGAGTGTTGGGACTGGAAGAGCAGAAAATGACCGAGGGCAAGGCACTCATTCGATCTTTTTCTACACCTCCGTTCCACGAACCCACAGGAGAGAAGTGGGAACTCTTCAAAAGCCTATAATCGCCGTGATGTCGAAGTGGAGACGGCAATACAGAAACGTCTGTCCAAATATCCTGTGCCGCAATCGGTATGGGAGGAGTATGTGCTCGACCAAGAAATCAATGATCGTGGAATACGGCTTGATATGCCTCTCGTGGAGAATGCCGTCCAGATTGACGCGACCACAAAGGACAAGTTGATGGAACGCCTGAAAGCTCTGACCAGGCTTGAGAATCCGAACAGCGTGGCGCAGATGAAAGAATGGCTCAAAGAGCGCGGTGTTGAAACGGAGTCACTTGATAAGAAGTCTGTGACAGCTTTTGCTCAAGACCGCCCAGTCTCCTGTCTCCGATGTATTGGTGCTTCGTCAGCAACTCGCGAAATCCTCGGTGAAGAAATATCAGGCGATGAGAAATGCCGTCTGTGTGGACAGCCGTGCACGGGGAATGTTTCAATTTTACGGAGCAAATCGCACCGGACGTTTTGCGGGACGCATCGTGCAACTGCAAAATCTTCCGCAGAATCATCTCTCCGACCTCAAATGCGCTCGTGACCTTGTGCGGCAGGGAAATTATGCGGCACTGGAAATGCTCTATGACCCCGTACCGGATGTGTTGTCGCAGCTGATTCGCACTGCCTTTATCCCGAAGGAGGGCAGAAAATTCATCGTTGCGGACTTCTCTGCCATCGAAGCGCGGGTGCTATCATGGCTTGCCAAGGAGCGATGGCGCATGGATGTTTTTGAGGGTAACGGCGATATCTACTGCGCTACGGCGGGCAGGATGTTTCATTGTAATGTAGTGAAACACGGTGAGAACGGGCATCTCAGGCAAAAAGGGAAACAGGCAGAACTGGCGTGTATCGCTGAGGGACAGCTTGTCCTTACGAATGAAGGACTTGTCCCTATTGAGTATGTCCGTGCGGAGCATTTGCTCTGGGACGGAGAAAGCTGGGTCAGCCATGATGGTGTCATTTTCAAAGGCGAACGGGAGGTAATTACCTATGAAGGTCTTACAGCAACCCCGGATCATCTCGTCTGGGTTCAGGGGAAATCGCAGCCGATACAGTTTGGAGATGCCGCCTCCTGCGGCGCACATCTCGTACAAACAGGAGATGGTGGGACGGCAATTCGGCTGGGTGAGAATCATCAGCCCGGAAAAGAGATGGAATGCGGCAATGAATCATTGCTACGTTCTGACAAAATGTACGGGATGCGGTGCAATCCAGTGGCAGTACTTGGACAATCTTCGCAGCGGGAAATCGAAGGGCTGCCAGAGCTGTTCGCAACCGAGACAGATTCCATCTTGGTTGGACAGACGACTCACAGCAGCAAAACAACGCTGCGAGAACCCGAACGACAGGGCGTACCCTCTGTATGGAGGGCGAGGGATCAAGTTCGATTTTCCGAGTGTGACGGAGGCAGGTCTGTATCTCATAAAAAAACATTCGGTCTGCCCTCACGCTCGATGGAACTGGATCGCATCGATACGAACGGAAATTACACCAAAGGGAATCTACGCTTTGTACCCAGAGCGCAAAATCAAGCAAACCGCAGAATTACGGTTTTGTCGGAGTTTCATCAGGAGTATTGGCCTTATTGCCGCGCTGTGGTAACGAGAAAAACTGTCCGCAGGAATGACTCGTTCGGAGATTATCAAAGCTGCGGAGACAGCTGTCAGCGAGAAAAAGGAAGAATTGGCGTATCATCAGCGCACGGCTCGACTTTATGACATCAGAAATGCCGGAAAGCATCACCGTTTTACCGTATCGGGAAAAATTAGTCCACAACTGCGGCTACGGCGGATCCGTCGGTGCGCTGAAAGCGTTCGGCGCATTGGAGTCCGGGATGAAGGAAGAGGAGCTGAAGCCGCTCGTGGATGCTTGGCGTGCAGCAAATCTGAGCATAGTGGATTTCTGGTGGGCTGTGGATCGTGCCGCAAAGGACTGCATCAAGGAACGCAGCACAAAAAAATCACGCACGGTATCCGGTTCATCTATCAGGGCAGCATGATGTTCATCGAACTACCGAGTGGCAGACGGCTTTCCTATGTGAAGCCGCGCATTGGAGAGAATCGGTTTGGCGGCGAATCCATCACCTATATGGGACTCGACCTATCGAAAAAGTGGGCGCGGATCGAATCCTACGGCCCGAAGCTCGTGGAAAACATCACGCAGGCAATCAGCCGTGACATTCTCTGTTATGCCATGCAGACGCTGCGAACGATGGACATTGTCGCGCACGTCCATGACGAACTCATCATCGAATGCGACGAGCGAGTCTCTCTTGTTGCCGTGTGTGAGCAGATGGCGCGAACCCCGCCTTGGGCAGACGGACTCCCGCTCCGTGCCGATGGTTTCGAGTGCCAATTCTATCAGAAAGATTGACTTCAATCCTCCCGTGAAAAATGGGAGGATTTTTGGTGACCAAAACCTCCCTGTTCGTCCTCTTACTGATGAGAGGAACTAATCAGTTTTCAAAGGGAGGAAAGCCTTTATGTTCTATGTCAAGGAAAAACATCAATGAGGCTCTGGAGGTCACGGTGGAAATCAACGATGAGAATGTCTTTTGCCATTGTCCGCGCTGCGGAGCGGAAGTGCCTGTCGACCTCAACGAGTTTTTCGGCGATGCGGAGTTCGACCTCTTCGGCACGGCGATCTGCTGCACGGAGTGCAGCAGGAAGATGAGGTGCGAGAAATGATTGAGAGAAGAAATCACGAGGGCTATGCCGATCCTACAGCGCACGCAGCTCTCACCAAGGTATTCCGACAGAATCTGTTCACCTACATCTGCTCTCCCTATCGGGACAATCCGCGCGTCAATGTCATGCGGGCGCGGCAGTACTGCAAGTTTGCTGTGAGCAGGGGACGGATTCCCCTTGCGCCGCACTTGTACTTTCCTCAGTTCATGTCGGAGGTAGATGAGCGGGAGAAAGCGATGGATATGAACTTCGAGCTTCTGAGGCTGTGCGGCGAGGTCTGGGTGTTCGGCGAGCGAATCACCGAGGGCATGGAAACGGAGATTGCTCATGCCGGGAGACTGCGGAAGAACATCCGTTATTTCACAACCAAATGCGAGGAGGTGCTTGCTCCATGAAAATCGCGGTCTGTAATCGTAATACCGAGAAGCGGTACAAAAACAAAGAAATGAGCTGGGAGGACATCAAAGAGCGCAACCGTCATCCCATCCGTACCTCGGAAACCGTGGAAGAGTATCCGAAACTGCCGAAGGCACAGCGGGATATTGCCAAAGACCAGGGTGGCTTTGTCGGCGGCTGGCTGAGAGGCGGCATTCGGAAGAAAGGTCATGTCATCAGCAGAGAGTGCGGTGCGCTCGATGCTGATCACATTCCCGAAGGGGAGGATTTTCTCGGTAAAGCATTGTCCGTGCTTGCGGGCGCACGTTTCTTCATCTACTCCACACACAGTCATGCGCCACAACATCAGCGGTATCGTCTCGTGATGCCCTTCTCCCGTGAAGTCAGTGAGGAAGAATATGCGCCGTTCATGCGTATGGTCGCGAAACAGATCGGCATGGAGTATTTCGATGACTCCACCTATCAGGCAAACCGCATGATGTACTGGGCTTCCTGTCCGGCCAACGGCGAGTTCATATTTGAGGAGCAGGACGGTGATCCGCTGGATGTGGATGCCTATCTCGCAAAAATACGATGACTGGCGGGATGTGACACAATGGCCGGTATCTTCCCGCCAGTCCGAAGCCGTAAAGCACAGTGTCAGCACACAGGCAGATCCGCTTCAGAAAAGTGGCATCGTCGGAGCCTTCTGCCGTGCCTACAGCATCGAGGAAGTCATTGAGAAACATCTCTCCGAGGTCTATACACCGTCGGCGGTAGATGGGCGTTATGACTACATCCCCGGCGAAGGAACGGCGGGTGTGGTCGTCTATGACGGCAAATTCGCATACTCGCATCATGCAACCGATCCTGCCTCCGAAAAAAACTCCTGAACGCATTTGACCTCGTTCGAATCCATAAGTTCGGTGACGATGACTCCAAGAAGTCCTTTGCGGCGATGGCAGAACTTGCCAGTCGCGATGAACTCGTTTCCTCCTTGCTCCTCGCCGAGCGGAGGGAGACGGCGGCACAGGATTTTTGAGGGCAGTGATTGGGAGACGGCACTCGTTCGTGACAAGAACGGCGTACTGGTCAACTCCCTGCGCAATTTGAAACTCATCATGGAGCATGATTCGGTCTTGAAGGGGATCGTATTCAACCAACTGGCGGACAATATGGAAATTCGGGGAGAAGTCCCGTGGAAGCATCCGGGGAGGTTCTGGCGGGATGCAGATGACGCGCAGCTCATCTGCTATGTAGACGATCACTATGGAACGTTCTCGGCACGAAACTATGAGATCGGCGTGACCAAGGTCGCCGACGACCGCTCCTATCACCCCATCCGTGAGTTTTTTTAGACAGTCTGCCGCCGTGGGATAAAGTCCCGCGTCTGGACACCCTGCTCATTGATTATCTTGGAGCGCCGGATAATGCCTATGTACGTGCAGTCACGAGAAAGACACTCTGCGCCGCTGTTGCAAGAGTGCGGAAACCCGGCATCAAGTTTGACAACATTCTCGTTCTGAACGGACCGCAGGGGTATCGGAAAGTCCACGATTGTGGCACTTCTGGGCGGCGAGTGGTATTCCGACAGCCTGTCTCTGACCGACATGAACGACAAGACCGCAGCCGAAAAAAACTCCAAGGCTACTGGATCATGGAAATCGGAGAACTTGCGGGCATGCGGAAAGCCGACATCGACAAGGTCAAGGCGTTCATTTCGCGGCAGGATGATAAATACAGAGCCAGTTTCGGGCGGCGTGTTACCCCGCATCCGAGACAGTGCATCTTCTTTGGCACGACCAACTGCGAGGGCGCATATCTCCGTGACGGCACGGGCAACCGACGTTTTTGGACGGTCAAGACACCGGGCGGGAAAAAGGAAGCCGTGGGATCTCTCCTTGGAGGAGATCAAGCAGATCTGGGCAGAGGCTGTCGCGCATTATGATGCCGGGGAATCCCTCTACCTTGACGCAGAGTTGGAGTCCGTGGCGAAAGCCGAGCAGGATGCCGTTACGGAGCAGGATGAGCGTGAAGGATTGGTGCGCCTCTATCTGGATGAACTTCTTCCTGCCAACTGGAATCAGATGGGGCTTTATGAACGGCGGGACTTCCTGAGCGGCGACGATCTTTCCGCACGAGGGACAGAAAAAGCGTCAGACCGTCAGCAATATGGAGATCTGGTGTGAATGTTTTGGCAGACGGAAAGAGGATCTGCGTCCCATCGACAGCTATGCCATCGCTGCCATTATGGCAAAGATCCCCGAATGGCAGAAACTGCCCGAGCCGAGACGCATCCCGATCTATGGCAAGCAGAGAATTTACAGCCGCTTGTGACTTGTGCCGCAGTTGTTCCACGTTCAAAGCTTTGCTGTATAAGGCTTCGGTACAAGGGAACAATATTTATATATTAAATAAAAATATATAAAAAAATAATAGTGCGCACGCGAGCATACGCATACGCGCGTAAGGAGAAAAAAATCCTGTGCATCGTTGTTCCGTAAAAGCATCAGAAGTCTTGATATGACTGGATGGAGGGGTGGAACAGGCGCATGGAACGGAGCGTGGAACAGGAGAACAAGATGCGGGAAAAAAAGATATTGAGCAGGCGCTTGTAGCAAGAGTCAAAGCGATGGGAGGCATCGCGCCCAAGTTCACCTCGCCGGGATTCGACGGGATGCCCGACCGCCTGGCGCTCTTGCCCGGCGGCAGGGTGGGCTTTGTGGAGCTGAAAGCGCCGGGGAAGAAGCCGAGAGCCTTGCAGATGGCGCGGCACAGGCTGCTTCGGCGGCTGGGATTCAAGGTGTATGTGATTGACGAGATAAATCAGATTGACAGCGTATTGGAGGAGATCGACCATGAATGAACTTACGGTTTTGGAACACAATGACATCCGTGTCATGACAACGGAGCAGCTTGCCGAGGCATATGGATGCAAGACAATTCATATCCAGCAGAATTTTAAGAACAACAGGGAGCGATTCGTTGAGGGGAAGCATTACTTCAAACTTGAAGGTGCTGATCTCAAGGCCTTCAAGGACTCACTCGAAAATATCGAGTCAGTTGTCGGGAGTCGCGCACCGTCTCTGATTCTTTGGACGAAACAAGGGGCGGCGCGTCACAGCAAAATGCTCGGAACTGAGCGGGCGTGGGATGTTTTCGATGAGCTGGAAGAAAGCTATTTCAATCCCATGAGGAACATGACACCCGAGGAATTTCTGCTGTGCAGCGCACAGCGAATGGTGGAACAGGCAAAGGCGATCAAGGCGGCAAATGCCCGGATTGACAAGGTGGACGAGCGGCTTCTTGAGGTCGAATCCAAGCAGATGACTATCGATGAGCACCACTACACCATCATCGGCTATGCCAATCTCATGGGAGTTCGTGGCGTGAGTCGGGATGCCGCCGCAAGACTCGGACGCAAAGCCTCGGCAATGTCCAGAAAGCAGGGCTATCACATCGGCAAGGAGTACGATGCCAAGTACGGCATGGTGAACACCTATCATGTGGATGTGCTGCAGGAAGTGTTTCGGTAATGAATTCAGATGAGATTGGAGGTGATGCCCTGTGAAGTTCATACCGCATGATTACCAGCAGTACGCTATCGACTTTATCGAGAGTCATCCGACTGCCGCCGTACTCTTGGATATGGGACTTGGGAAAAACTGTGATTACCCTCACAGCCCTCAATAACTTGCTTTTTGATTGCTTCGAGATTTCCCGCGTCCTCGTCATCGCTCCGCTTCGAGTGGCAAGAAACACATGGCCGCAGGAAATCGACAAGTGGGAGCATCTGAAACATCTTCACTACTCCGTAGCAGTGGGGACGGAGAAAGAACGTCGGGAGGCACTTCGCAAGCAAGCCTCCCTCTACATCATCAACCGCGAGAACGTGCCGTGGCTCGTGGAGAAAACAGCCTTCTCCTACGATGCCATCGTGATTGACGAACTCTCCTCGTTCAAGAATTGGAGCAGTAAACGCTTCAAGGCACTCATGAAGGTTCGTCCCTTGGCAAAGAGAGTCATTGGGCTGACGGGAACGCCAACCAGCAACGGCTTGATGGACTTGTTCGCGGAGTTCAAGGTACTCGACATGGGACAGCGTCTGGGGCGGTTCATTACGAAGTATCGGCAAGATTACTTCAAACCGGACAAGCGAAATGGACAGGGTGGTCTTCTCCTACGCTCCCTTGCCAGAAGCCGAGGAGCGGATCTACGAGAAAAATCTCCGATATCACCATCTCCATGAAAGCCGCCGATCATCTGAGGATGCCCGAGCTGATTGAGAGCGAATACAGCGTCCGCATGGATGAGGAAGAGAAGAAAATGTATGCCGAGATGTGCGAGCAGTTGGTTTTGCAGATGAAGGGCGATGAGGTGACGGCGGCAAATGCCGGTGTCTTGTCCGGGAAAACTCGTGCAGATGGCAAACGGCGCAGTCTACACCGACGATGGAGCTACGCTGCATATACATGACCGCAAACTTGATGCCTTGGAAGACATCATCGAGAGCATGAACGGCAAGCCGCTCCTCGTGGCGTACTGGTTTCGTCATGACGCAGAGCGCGTCGAAAAGCGCGTGCCATGCGTCCGACTGGATACGGATGAGACAATCGCCCGATGGAATCGTGGTGAAATCCCCGTCGCCCTGATCCATCCGGCGAGCGCAGGTCATGGCCTCAACCTTCAGAGCGGCGGTTCGAGCTTGGTGTGGTTCGGTATCACTTGGAGTTTGGAACTCTATCAGCAGACCGTGGCACGGCTCTATCGGCAGGGACAGAACTCAAACACTGTGGTGGTGCAGCACATCATCGCCGAGGGCACGATTGACGAGAGAATCCTCCGTGCCTTGAAACGAAAGGACAAGACTCAGACGGCTCTGATTGAAGCCGTCAAAGCGGAGGTAACATCATGAACTATGAGGTTCTGGCAAACGCCATCGTCGAACAGGCGGCAAAGGATTATCGCTGGGCGCGGACGGCTCTCGGCAAAGACCCGGAGAATGTTGCGGCGGCAGCGATGCGTAGCGAAACGGAGCGGTTCTTTCGTTCTGCATGGTTTGGGCAGTTGACAAGTCTGGATGGGGAATGGCTTCTTCAGAAGTTGGAGGGGAATTTGCATGATCGCGAAAGAGTATCTCAGTCAGGCACGAAACATCGACAATGAAATCCAGAGTATGTTGGAGGAGGTCTCAGTTCTTCGCAGTATGGCAGAAAAAGACTACCGCCGTGATTACGGGAATGCCGAGCAATGCAACGAGGAACACGTCGCAGCTTTCCGACACCATTGCAAAAAAATCATCGAGCGTGAAGAGAAGATCGACGCTGAGATTGATCGGCTTGTCGATCTGCGCTCCGAAAATCTACGAAACGATACAGCAGGGTGGAGGACAAAGAGGCACGGCGTGTCCTGTATCTCCGTTATATGGGTTACCGCTCGTGGGCAGAGATTGCGACGGAGATGAAACTTGGTCTTCGTCAAATCTACCGTCTGCATGGCGTTGGACTGAAAAAAATATTTCTCCGATGTCACTAAATGTCACTAAATGGCAGTCGATGTCGTCTTGATGTCACTACCTTGACAGTGATATGATATACTCAGCGAAAAATAGGATATGGAATCAGCCTTCTTGGAGAAGCAATTCTCCGTGAGGGCTTTTTGATGGAGAAACGCAATGCCGAGAAAAACCAAAGCGCCCTTGTCGAATGACAGGCTGTCCGAATCTTACAGACCGGAAAAAGCTGTTACTGTGAGGAGCACGAGAAAGTCATGCAGCGACATTACGACCACTTCACGCGTGGGTACGATCAGCACGAGCGGTATGGCAGCGTATGGCGCAGGATCCGTGACCGACATTTGGCAGGGCATCCGATCTGCGAGAAATGCAAAGAGCAGGGGAGATATGTTCTCGCAACGCTTGTGCATCATATTCGACCTCTCGCCGACGGCGGCACGCACGGTGAGAGCAATTTGATGTCGCTCTGCGTGTCTTGTCATGAGCGGATTCATCAGCGCGGCAGAGGCGATGGATACCCCCTAGGGGGCGGTTAAATCTCTAAAACCACGCCGTTACTGGACCGGGGAGGGGAGTACGCACAAAAAAACGTCGGTTCAAACGGGGGTATTAAAGGAAGGGGGCGAGAAGATGGCGCGGGACGGAACAAATCGCGGAGGACGACGCATCCGGGCGGGAGATAAGCCCGAACCACTCGCAGATAAGATTGCGGGCGGGCGCACGGCGCACATCATGGGGTTCCCAATGACGGAACTGGACGGCACAGACCTTGTGGATGCCGCTAACCTCTACGGTGAGGAGATGCCAACGCCGAGTGAGTTCCTGTCGGCACGGCAGAGGAACGGAAAACCGCTCGGTGCGGATGAAATTTTCCGCGAGACATGGCTATGGCTGAAGGAGCGCGGCTGTGAGCGTCTCGTAAATCCTCGCCTCATCGAAAGCTATGCGCAGGCATTTGCCCGCTTCATCCAATGTGAGGAAGCAATGAGTCAATACGGACTCATTGGCAAGCATCCGACGACAGGAGGCGCGATTGCAAGCCCCTTCGTCCAGATGGGACAGGCGTTTCAGAAGCAGTCCAATCTGCTCTGGTATGAGATATTCGACATCGTAAAGCAGAACTGCACCACCACATTCGTCGGTTCTCCGCAGGAGGATCGGATGGAACGGCTGCTGCGTTCGAGGAAGTAAGGAGGGAAGTGATTTGAATAAAAACAACATCGGAGATGAAGCTCGTTCCAATCAGCAAGCTCGTCCCGTATGCCAACAATGCACGGACGCACTCGCCCGAACAAATCAACAAGCTGCGCGGAAGTCTACGCGAGTTCGGATTCGTCAGTCCCGTCATCATCGACAAGGACTATGGCATTCTCGCAGGACACGGACGTGTTGCGGCAGCGCGGGCGGAGGGGATAGAGAGCGTTCCCTGTGTCTTTGTCGATCATCTGACCGAGGCTCAGAAGAAAGCGTATATCCTCGCAGACAACCGTTTCGCCCTCGACGCAGGATGGGATGAAGATATGCTGCGCATCGAGATGGAAGCCTTGCAGGACATGGACTTCGATATCTCGCTCACGGGCTTCGACGAAGCTGAAATTGCTGACCTGCTCTCACTGGATGATGGTGAAGCGCAGGAAGACGACTTCGATGTGGACGCAGAACTGCAAAAGCCATGTGTCGCCAAAACAGGCGATGTATGGCATCTCGGCAAGCACCGTGTTATCTGCGGCGATTCCACTCTGCCGGAGACATACGAGCGGCTGCTCGGCGGCGAGAAGGTCAACCTTGTCTGTACGGACCCGCCGTATTTTGTGGCTCTGGAAAGTTCCTCCGGGAAGATCAAGAACGATGATCTGAATGACAAGGACGCCTACGAGTTCCTCAAATCTGCCTTTACCGCCTTCCACTCGGCAATGGCGACAGACGCCTCCATCTACGTTTTTCTACGCAACGGCAAAAAGCCCGCATCTTTCATGACGCTTATGAAGATGCGGGCTTTAAAGTTGGCGCGGGACTGGTGTGGAAGAAAGACCGTCTTGTCCTCACACGCACGGACTGGAAGTACATCCACGAGCCGATCATCTGGGGATGGCGAAAGGACGGGCGGCACAGATGGTACGGCGACCAGAAGCAGACCACGGTCTTTGCATTTGATCGCATCAAGGACTCGAAGAAAGACGGCTGCGGTCATCCATCCTCAAAGCCCGTGCCGCTTATCGCGTACCTTGTCAAGCAGTGTACGCAGACAAACGGTGTCGTACTTGACGGCTTCCTCGGCTCGGCATCAACGCTCATTGCCTGTGAGCAGTTGGGGCGTATCTGTTACGGTGTGGAGGTTGAGCCGAAATTCGTGGATGTCGCTGTTGAGAGGTACATTCAGAGCAAAGACAGCAATGCCGAAGATGTGTTTTTTTGGAACGTGACGGTGAGCGCATTCCGTATGCGGACGTGCCGAAATCGAAGGAGGAATCGTGATGCGTGTGTTTTTGAATCCGGGTCATGCGCCGGACGGGAATCCCGACCCCGGCGCGTGCGGGTATGGGCTGCGGGAATGCGACGTTGCAAAGAATGTCGCTGACCTTGTGGCGGGGTATCTCGCTGCCGCAGGTGTCGAGGTGGTCGGCTGTCTGCAATCTGATAGCCTCCATGAAGTAGTCTCGGCTTCCAACAACAGCGATGCGGACGTATTCATCTCCATCCACTGCAACGCCTGTAACGGCGCGGCAAACGGAACGGAGGTCTGGCACTTCTACGGAAGCGGCGCAGGGGAGACCTGGCAAGCTGCATTCAGAACCAGATTGTCACGTCATTGGGGACTACAGATCGCGGCACAAAGGGGGCAAAGCCCGGTGTCAACGGGCTGTACGTTCTAAGCAACACGGATGCGGTCGCCGTACTCGTGGAGCTTGCATTTATCGACCATGAGGGCGATGCAGAGCTTCTTGGGACGCAGCAGGATGAATTTGCCCGTGCCATTGCGCGTGGGGTAACGGACTATGAAGGAGAGTGTTGAAGATGAAACTGGAACACATTCAAAAATGAACTGAAGAATCATGTGGGGGATTTTTGTACGGACGGAGGCGAAGGAAGCGACCGTCCTCTGGCTGCACGAGAAGGGACTTCCCGCAGCGCGTGAGGTGTCGGCGGCGTACACGGCGGCACTGAAAGAGAGCGCGGAGAAGGAGACGGGATGGTGCAGATTCCGTGACCGCATCTTCCTACCGCTTGTCATTGATGGGGCGATCTGGATGACGGGCAAGATGCTTGAGCGCATGACCGCGCCCCATTCTGCGAAATGATGGTATTCGGCAGTTTATCCTCCTAGATGGCTATGGTGTATACAACAGATTCTGCTTGCTAATTCTTCCCATACGAGTGATGAATGTAATGACCAAAGTACATGAAGGAGGAAACCACCATGAAGGTCAATTACAACATCCAAAAAGGAAGAGCGCAAGGCGATGGTCGGGATCATCGGCAAGGTGCTCGGTGAAAAAGCCCGTCTACTGCGGCGCACCGACATTTTCCTACAAAATCGGCGCATTCGAGATCATGAAGGACGGCAGCCTTTGCTTCGACGATGCCACCGATGAAGCGACCGTTGCGCGTGTGCGCATGGCACTGAGCGAGGATGGCTTTATGTCCGAGGATTGGGAGAACGAGGCTTCCTGTGCGGACACAGGGGCGAATGAGCCGATTCAGACGGAAGCGGCGGCAGATGATGAGCCGACACCGGCAGAAACGGTGGTAGAAGAACCTGCTCCAATGGAGGCAGTGATGGAAGAACCCGATGAGGACAGCCTTTCCATCAGTCTCCCGCGCAGCCTTTTCACCGAGACGGCACTGCAGAATCTGGATGCACTTCTTCTGAGCAAGGGACGGCTGATTCGCCACGCCTTTGACATCAGGGAAGCGACCTACACGCTGACCGATGACCGCATCACCTTCGCATGGCTGCACGGCACGATCACCGACGAGACGGCAAAGGCATACGCTGAGTTCATCAGTAAACTCTGCCTGATGGCACGGGCGCAAAAGCGCGTTACGGCAAAGGAGAAGATTGTGGACAACGAGAAATACGCATTCCGCTGCTTCCTCCTGCGCCTCGGCATGATCGGGAGCGCCTACAAGCAGTCGCGTAAGATTCTCCTGCAGAACCTCATCGGCAGCAGCGCGTTCAAGAGCGGACATCGGAAGGAGGCTGAGGATCATGCGGTTTCCGAGTAAGGAACAGATCGCCGCACTTCGTAAGCGGTACCCGAACGGGGCAAAGGTGGAACTCCTCGGAATGGATGATCCGCAAGCCCCACCGATGGGAACGAGGGGCGAGGTTCTGGGCGTTGACGATGCGGGACAGCTTCTTGTCCGATGGGAGACAGGCTCGTCACTCAGTCTGATCTCTGGTGTGGACTCCTTCCGCATCGTGCAGAAAGGGGGCAGATCATGAACGAGAAGGTTTTCGCACAGATCATGGATATCCGCAACTCCGGGCGGGTGAATATGTTCGACGTCCCCAGAGTTCAGCGGATGGCGTTCGAGATGGGGTTCTACGAACTGGTCTGCTTCATCGAGGAAGACCGTGCGACGTATGTACGATTTATCCTCACGGGTGAAAAATAGCCGACGATTCTAGCGATTCTGCACAGCCTTTCGGGGCTGTGTTTCTCTCGAAAATATAAGTGTGGTTTATCCGAAATATGACTTGCTATATTCTGCGTTTAGAGACATATATGTACATGGCCGAAGGAAATAACCTACACACAGAAAGCGAGGAACACAAAATGAAGAACGCAGAAGCAAGATGGCCGAAGACCACCACGATGGAGCACCTCGATGAGATGCGGTTCGGGACAAGCGGCGCGATCCTTCGCTACGGCGAGCAGATCCTTGTCGTCGGGATGGAATGCTGGGGATTCCACGCAGCCGTCTACGAGATGGTTGAAACGCCGGAGGAGACGGGACTGGCAGACATTGAATGCCGCCTGAACCTCGTCGAAGCCGCCACGGAGCTTTTTGAGGACGGCGGGCACGCGATGGCATGGTGCATGAAGCGCATCTAAGCCACGCCGAACAAAAAACAGCCCTTCGGGGCTGCTTCTCGTATTGCCGCTATTGAGCGGCTTTTTTGATGGGGGTGATCGCTTGCGGAAACTGACGGATTACAAGCCGACGAGGTTCATGGCAGAGGACGCACACTATGACAAAGCCGCTGCGGACTATGCCGTCGGCTTCATCGAGTGCCTGTGCCATACGAAGGGGACGTGGGCAGGAAAGCCCTTCGAGCTGATCGACTGGCAGGGAGCGCATTATCCGAGACATTTTTCGGAATTTTTGAAACCGAACGGCTATCGGCAGTTCAACACGGCGTATGTTGAGATTCCCAAGAAACAAGGAAAACAGCTTACTCTTGATACGAAAAATCCCCACACCCGAGGGATTTACCACAATGGGCGATATTCGCGTCGGAGATACCGTTTTTGACGAAAACGGACAGCCCTGCCGTGTTGTTGCAAAGAGCGATGTGGATGACACCGAGCAAGCCTATCGGCTGACTTTTTCGTGACGGCTCGTCCATCGTCGCAGGGGAACGGCATCTCTGGAATGTGGAGCACATCATCGGCGAGCCGCGATCCATGCTTTGGACAACGGGTGAAATCTACAGCCGAACGATGAGGTACAGAGAAAAATATCGGGATAACGAGAAGGAGGCACGCCGTTCCATTATCCGAATCCCTGTGGCAAAAATCGCTGAATCTCGCAGAGTGTGATCTTCCTGTTGATCCGTATCTTTACGGATACTGGATCGGCAACGGATGTGCCACAAAGCCCGAAATTACTATCTGCGATAAGGACGTACAGGCGGTCACACAGAGTGTGCCGTATGCTCCATACAACAGCATTCCTCAGCCGGGAAGTGTGCGCGTGTACTATGAGGAACTAAAGAGCATCCTCGTTCCGACATTCCGAGATAAGGTTATCCCAGTCGCATATCTAAGAGCCTCGGAGCGTCAGCGTTGGGAACTCTTGCAAGGTCTGATGGATTCTGACGGGTGCATCGGGAATCGGAAGGCGCAGAGCGTCTACGTCAGCACCATCAAACAGCTTGCCGAATCGGTACGCGAACTCTTGTGGAGTCTCGGCATCAAGAATGCCATGACAGAAGCACCGTCTACGCGATGCGGAAAGCCGACAGGGGAAACCCTCTACATCATACGGTTCACTACATTTGACGATCAACCAACATCAAAACTGCATCGGAAAATCTGCCGGAAACGGGAGCGGGTTAAAGAAACTCGCTCCTGTTTTCATTATCTGGCAGACATCGTGTCGCTCTCAGAGCGAGTCCCCATGCAGTGCATTCAAGTGGATAGTGCAAGTCACTGCTATCTGGTAGGGGAATCCTTCGTGCCAACGCACAACAGCGAACTCGCCGCCGCTGTCGCACTCCTCCTTTGTTGCGGCGATGGGGAGGAGCGAGCCGAGGTGTATGGCTGTGCTGCCGATCGTCAACAGGCGAGCATCGTGTTCGAGGTCGCAGCAGACATGGTGCGTATGTGTCCCGCCCTCAGCAAGCGAGTGAAGATCCTTGCCTCCCAGAAGCGGATGGTATATCTGCCGACGAACAGCTTCTATCAGGTGCTTTCGGCAGAGGCATATTCAAAGCACGGCTTCAACATTCACGGCGTGGTATTTGATGAGCTGCACACGCAGCCGAACCGCAAGCTCTTTGACGTTATGACGAAAGGCTCCGGCGATGCGCGAATGCAGCCGCTTTACTTCCTTATCACCACGGCAGGAACGGATATGCAGTCCATCTGCTACGAGACACATCAGAAAGCAGTGGATATTCTGGAAGGGCGAAAGATTGATTCGACCTTCTATCCCGTGATCTACGGAGCGAAGGAAGATGAGGACTGGACAGACCCGGAGGTTTGGAAACGGTCGAATCCGTCGCTTGGTATCACAGTCGGCATCGACAAGGTACAGGCGGCTTGCGACTCTGCACGGCAGAATCCAGCCGAGGAGAACAGCTTCCGTCAGCTTCGACTGAACCAATGGGTGAAGCAGTCCGTGCGGTGGATGCCGATGGACAAGTGGGATAGCTGTGACGCCCATGTTGACGCTGAGTCCTTAGAGGGCTGTGTCTGCTACGGCGGTCTTGACCTTTCCTCTACGATGGACATTACGGCGTTTGTCCTCGTGTTCCCTCCGACGGAGGAGGATGAGCCGTTTGCCGTGCTTCCGTATTTCTGGATTCCCGAGGAGAACATCGACCTTCGTGTGCGGCGTGACCATGTGCCGTATGACGTGTGGGAGAGACAGGGCTACGTACAAACGACAGAGGGGAATGTCGTGCATTACGGATTCATCGAGGCGTTCATTGAGAAACTTGGCGAGAAGTACAACATTCGCGAGATTGCCTTCGACCGATGGGGTGCAGTGCAGATGGTGCAGAACCTCGAGGGGATGGGCTTCACCGTTGTTCCATTCGGTCAGGGCTTCAAGGATATGAGTCCGCCGACCAAGGAGCTGATGAAGCTGACCTTGGAAAAGAAAATAGCGCACGGCGGGCATCCCGTCATGCGCTGGATGGCAGACAACATCTTCATTCGCACCGACCCTGCGGGGAACATCAAGGCAGATAAGGAGAAGTCCACCGAGAAGATCGACGGCGTGATCGCCCTCATCATGGCTCTGGATCGTGCGATCCGCTGTGGAAATGATACGTCGGAATCGGTGTATGAGAGTCGCGGCATATGGGCATTTTAGGGCGATTGTATACGCACATATGGCCTTGCTATTTCTGTGATAGTACGGGAATATACACATACCGAAAGGGAAAAACCGAAGAACCAAGAAACGGAGGAAAAAGAAAATGAACAAGCAGGAAATCGCCAAGATCATCGAGAGCAAGGCTGCCGAGTACGGACTCAAGCTGCAGGAAAACACGATGGGCTGGGCAAACGAGAGCAACCACGACAGCTACATCCGCATCGAGGTTCGCAAAGAGAGGGATTATGACAAGACGGATTGGGAAGCCCGCAAGGTTTTCTGGGACATCAAAGCCAACGCCGGCATTTGCCAGATGGGCGGGGATCCAACGCCGGAGGAACTTTTGAAAGCCGCCGACGAGATTGCGCGGGGCGCGAAATTCACAGCCGACATCAACAGCATGGAGCTTTCCTGCATCGAAATCTTCTAAGCTGAAACTACGGAGCACCGCTCGAAAGGGCGGTGCTCTTGCTCTCATCATCTTCTGTGGTAAGGCTTTTTTTCATACCGTTTTGGAAATGGAGGTTTCCATGAACTTCTTCACAAAAACTCTTTCGTTCGCGGGACAAGCCCACAAATCACCTCGGTGGCTTGTCCTTTTTGTTCGGGCAGACGGCGGCAGGAAAGGCGGTCAACGAACGGACGGCAATGCAGACGACGGCAGTCTATGCCTGTGTCCGCATCCTCGCAGAATCCATCGCAGGGCTGCCGCTTCACGTCTATGTCTACCAAGGGCAGGGGCAAGGAGCGCGTGCCGGAGCACCCGTTGTATTTTCTGCTCCACGATGCGCCAAATCCCGAGATGACGAGTTTTGTCTTTCGTGAGACGCTTATGGCGCATCTCCTCCTGTGGGGGAATGCCTACGCACAAATTTTTGCGGGATGGCAGAGGGCGTGTTCTCGGACTTTATCCGCTCCTCCCGGATAAGATGGAGGTCAGCCGCGACAGCCGCACGGGGGAACTCTACTACACCTATACGCGAAGCACGGAGGAGAATCCGAATTTTGCGGACAAGGGGCAGATTCGTCTGCGCCCTGAGGATGTGCTTCACATTCCGGGACTCGGCTTCGATGGTCTGGTTGGCTACAGTCCAATCGCTATGGCAAAGAACGCCATCGGGATCGCGCTTGCAACGGAGGAATACGGTGCGGCATTCTTCAAGAACGGAGCGCGTCCGGGTGGCGTACTCGAACATCCGGGTGTCCTCAAAGACCCGTCGAAGCTCCGTGAGAGTTGGCACGCCGTTTACGGCGGCACGATGAACACGGGCAGGATTGCTGTTCTTGAGGAAGGTGTAAAGTATCAGCAGATTGCCATTCCACCCGAGGAGGCGCAGTTCCTAGAGACGAGGAAGTTCCAGATCGACGAGATCGCACGGCTCTATCGTGTGCCGCCGCATATGGTAGGAGACTTGGAGAAATCCTCATTTTTCCAATATCGAGCAGCAGTCGCTTGAGTTCGTCAAATACACTTTGAATCCGTGGGTGGTTCGTTGGGAGCAGTCGCTTCAAAAGGCTCTGCTGACGGACAAGGAGCGGAAGGACTACTTCATCCGCTTCAATGTGGACGGGCTTCTGCGCGGAGATTACAAGAGCCGTATGGAGGGATACGCCATCGGGCGGCAGAACGGATGGCTCTCGGCGAACGACATCCGCAGTCTTGAGGACATGAACCCCATCGAAGCGGACGAGGGTGGCGATCTCTATCTCATCAACGGGAATATGACAAAACTGAGGGACGCAGGGCTGTTTGCCGCTAGGCAGAAGGGAGTAAGTGATGAAACGTAAATTTTGGAACTGGGTACGGAACGAAGGAGAGAAGCGAATCTTGCTTCTGGACGGTGAGATTTCGGATGAAACGTGGTGGGGCGATGAGGTCACGCCCCAGATGTTTCGCTCTGAGCTGAACGCCGCCGAGGGAGATATTGACCTCTGGATCAACTCACCGGGCGGCGACTGTTATGCAGCGGCACAGATCTACAATATGCTGATGGAATATCCCGGCGAGGTCACGGTCAAGATTGACGGGATTGCCGCTTCCGCCGCATCCGTCGTTGCGATGGCAGGATCGACCGTCGAGATTTCTCCTCTAGGGTTTGTTGATGCTGCATAATCCGATGACCGTTTCTATCGGAGACACGCACGAGATGGAGCGGACAATTACGTTCCTCTCTGAAATCAAGGAGAGCATTATCAATGCCTACGAACTCAAGACGGGACTTTCCCGTGCGAAGATTTCACGTCTCATGGATGCCGAGACATGGATGAATGCAAAGAAAGCAGTGGAACTTGGGTTTGCGGATTCCGTTCTCTATGAGAATAGGGAACATCTCACGAGTGCTGCGGCGGACGGGCTGATCTTCTCCCGCGCCGCCGTCACGAACTCTCTGCTCTCGAAATTCGGGCAGGGGACACAAACAAATAATGTCGATGCAGAGCCGATCAAACGACGGCTCTTTTCTATTTCACATTAACGGAGGGAAAAAGATCATGGATAAGATCATGGCAATGCGCGAGAAGCGTGCAGAAATGTGGGAACAGGCAAAGCAGTTTCTGGATTCTCACGAAAAGGACGGGCATCTTACAGCCGAAGATGCCAAGGCGTATGAGCAGATGGAGAACGAGGTACTCGCGCTTGGCAAGGACATCGAGCGCATAGAGCGTCAGGCGATTCTTGACGCGCAGCTTGCAAAAGCCTGTAACGGCAGCAATCACCAACACTCCGGGGGCTGCGTTCAATGCAGAAAAGACGGGGCGTGCAAGCGAGGCATACCGCTCTGCGATGCTCAAAGCTCTCCGTACGAACTTTCGGCAGGTGGAGAACGTCCTGCAGGAGGGGACGGATGCCAGCGGAGGCTATCTCGTTCCCGAGGAATATGACAAACGTCTCATCGACGTACTCAGCGAAGAGAATGTCCTGCGTCCGCTTGCGACGGTTATCACCACGAGCGGCGAACACAAGATCAACATTGCCGCCACCAAACCTGCGGCATCGTGGATCGAGGAGGGAGCTGCGCTTACCTTCGGCGACGCGACCTTTGACCAGATTGTTCTCGACGCACACAAGCTCCACGTCGCGGTCAAGGTGACGGAAGAGCTTCTCTACGACAACGCCTTCAACATTGAGAGCTATCTCATCGAGCAGTTCGGCAAGGCTCTCGGCAACGCAGAGGAGGATGCATTCCTGAGCGGCGACGGCACGCACAAGCCGAAGGGACTTCTCACCTCGGCAAAGACATCCGTCACCACGGCGGCGGCAGACATCAAGGCGGACGAACTCGTGACGCTCGTCTACAGTCTCAAGCGTCCCTACCGCAAGAATGCGGCGTTCATCGTCAACGACCAGACGCTTGCAAGCATCCGAAAGCTCAAGGATGCCAACGGTGCATATTTTTGGCAGCCATCGTACCAGATGGGTGAACCAGACCGTCTGCTCGGCTACCCCGTCTACTCCTCGGCGTATATGCCCGCTGTCGAGGCGGGAAAGATCGTCATCGCATTCGGCGATTACTCCTACTACAACATCGGCGACCGTGGGACACGTTCCCTGCAGGAACTCAAGGAGCTGTTTGCAGGGCAACGGCATGGTCGGCTACGTCATGAAGGAGCGTGTAGACGGCAAACTCGTCCTCGAGGAAGCCGTGCAGACGCTCAAGATGAAGGGCTGATGTATGGAAGCGCTGATAAATTCAGCACCAATTTGACGGACTTTAGTTTTGCGGCAAAGAGGGAGGTGGTTCTATGCTTGTGCCACTTGCAGCAGTCAAGCAGTATCTGCGTGTAGATACCGACGATGAGGACGATCTCCTCATGCACTTTACGGAAACGGCAGAACAGATTTGTACGGCTCTCCTGCGTGTGAAGAAGCTGTCCAAGGTCGAAGATCAGGCAATCGTGCGTGTCGCGGTGCTCTATGCCGTGTCCTATCTCTATGAACATCGGGAGGAAGCGGATCACAGAGGGCTTGCGCTGACGCTTCGCTCCTTGCTTTTCGGTGTACGGAAGGAGGACTTTTAGGTGAGAGTGTCCATGAGCGAACTGCGTCATCGAATCACTTTCCTGCGTCCCGTCACGGATACGGACGATGAGGGAAATATCCTCGCGCAAACAACACAGGAAGTCGGGAAAGCATGGGCACTCGTTCTGCCCTTTGCGGCAAAAAAATCTCCGACGGATATGCGGAGAAGGTGCAGGAGGTGGATTACCGCATCGTCATTCGTTACTGCAAAGATGTAAAAGTGACGGATCGTATTCGTTGGGGTGACAAAACGCTCACACCAATCGCGCCGCCGTATCCGCTTGGAGGGAAGAAGCGATGGCTCGTGATGGAATGCAGGGAGTTGGTGGAAGATGGCTAGATATAGAGGTTTCGTCTCTGCCGAGAAGATCCTTTCGGAACTCGGCGCGGAGGCAACGACTGCGGCAAAGGAAGCCCTGCGCATGGCGCGGACGATGTGGTCGCAGAGGCAAAGAACCGCTGTCCCTGTCTATACGGGAACAGATAAGCGCGTGGTAAAGGGCGCACTCCGTGACTCAATCCATAAGCGACTGCGCAGGAAGGACGGTTCTGTTTGGCGCATAGCGGCAGATGCAGCGTCTCAGGATGGCGTATTCTACGGCGTGCTCGTTGAGTTCAGCCCACGTATTAACAAGCCGTTCCTCTATCCCGCGCTCGATGCCAAGAAGGACGGTATTCGTTCTGCCATCGTCGATGCTGTGCGTACGGCGATTCGGAGGAGGGGAAAATGAGTGTTGCCAAGATGGTGTATCAGGCACTTGTGCGCTCCAAGGAGCTGACGCAGCTTCTCGCGCATGGAAAGAAGAGCATCTACCACGGGCGCAGTCCCAATGCGGGGACGTATCCGATTCTCGTTTACTCCGTCATTTCCGACGTTCCCGCGCTCTCGGCAGACGGTGCGGAGTTGGAACGCCGAATCACGGTGCGTATCCATATTCTGACGAAGGATGGTAGATTCGGAGAGATTCATCACGCCGTGCAGAACGCGCTTTTGCCACTCGACTTTTGTCCGTGCGCAGACGCAGGAACTGACAGAGAAAGATATTTTTCGTGGAAATCACAGATTACAGAACAGCAGTGGAGGGAGAATAAAATGCCAAGTCCAACACCAACAGCAAAGCCCGCAGGGAATCTTACAAGCGGACAGTTCATCAACATCCAGAAACTTCATATCGCGAAGATGCTCACCGATGTGCCAGGAGGAGCAGCGACCTACGAGGCTCCGATTCCCGCTTGGGAAACTGCTCCGTAAGGTGGACATCAAGCCGCAGACGAATCAGGCGGAGCTTTTTGCGGACGGACAGTCCGTAGACACAGCATCCAACACCGCATCTTACGACCTTACCTTCGACACTACCGCATTGCCGCTCGAATATACGGCTTACCTTTTGGGGCACAGTATCGAGAACGGTGTGATGAAGGCGGGTAAGGATGATGTCGCACCATACTTTGCCGTCCTCTTCCAGTCAGACAAGCGCAACGGGAAGAAACGGTTCACTAAATTCTACAAAGTCCAATTCACGGAACCCTCGGAGAGCGGCAACTCGAAGCAGGAGAGCATTCAGTTCGATACGCCGACGCTGACGGCAAAGGCAATCTACCGTCTCTCGGACGGACTGTCCTACGCAAAGGCAGACGAGGAGGCGGCGGGCTTTGCCGCTGAGACGGGAACGAAGTGGTACGAGCAGGTCTGAGGGAGGTTACGATGGATACACCGATACTGCATATTGCGGGCAAGGAGATCGTGCCGAATCCTCCGAAGATGAAGGTATGGCGCGAGTTCCTTGCTTTTTGATGCAGAGAAACAGGACATGGATCTTGAGGACTTTCTGGACGAGCACGTCCGTCTAATCGTTCTCGGCTTCGGACGTGAGGAAGTGACAAAGGAATCCGTGGAGGAGTATGTCGATGTAGCGGACATTGTACCACTGACACGTGCGCTTTTTCCGTTGGATTCAGTCACTGACCTTCTCCAAACTGGTAAACCTCCCAAACGGGGAAGCGGGAGAAAGAGGTGTAGTTCTTTCTCCGTACCAGAATTTACTGCGTTACTACGAGCGGCTGCAGTCCACCCTATGGATGGACGATGCACGAGGTTGATTCACATGAGATTGGATTCCTGCTCGATCAGCTTGTGGTGACGGCGATCTGCGAAGAAAGATCGTCCGAGCGATTTATTGACGACGTGATGTAGGGAGGGGATAGAGTGGCAAAGCGCGGACAAAAGATTGATGAACTCTATCTCGACATCGGTCTCAACATTGCACAGCTGCAGCTGGATTTTCGACACGGCGGGCAAGACCGTCTCGGATTCCATCGCACGGCTGAACGGCAAGGCAAACAACATTCACCTCAAACTGGATGCTGACCTTGCCAAACTCGACGGTGTGGGGCACGGAGCTAGACAAGATCAAGGTGCGCCACCAGGCGATCAATCGCGAACTGGATATTCAGCGGCAGAAAGAACAGATTCTTGCCGCTGTCCTCCAATCCGCAAAGAAGAATGATGGCGTGGACAGCGCATCCTATCGCCGTGCGGAGAGCAATCTCCTGCGTCAGCAACGAACCGTCGCACAGACCGAAGCCGAGGTGCGGAAACTGAATGCACGGCTCAAAGAGAGCGCCGTCCTCTCCGGCACGCTCGGTGGGCGCATCTCAGCGGGCATGACGGCGGCACAGGCGGGTGTCAAGAATCTCACGAGCGGATTCAATATACTCTCCGCGAAGATGGCTGCGGTCATGGCAGTCGCCGCAACAGGCGCGGGACTGTTTAATATCACGAAAGACGCGATGCTTGCTGGCGAGAACGTCTACAAGCTCACGCAGCGTCTTCATGTGTCCGCAGGTGAGGCGGCGACACTCAATCAGGTGTTTCAGCTTGCAGATACGGACATCAAGAGTGTCATTCCTCTGATTGCACGTCTGGACAAGCAGGTATCTGCTACGGGGGAGAGCGGGAATGACACCTCTCGCGCCCTCTCTCGTTTCGGGATTGCCCTCAAAGACCAACAGGGGAATCTCCTGCCACTCAATGAGCAGCTGGCGCAGCTTGCCAAGGGATACAAGACCGCAAGCGAAGCGGGGATGGAGGAAGCGTATACCGCAGAAGTGCTCGGTGCGCGTGGTACGGCGCTCATTCCGATTCTCGAACAGTATGACGATCTGATGACCATTTCCTCGCAGGTCAAGACCACGGGATTGCTTGACCCGGCACAGGCGCACGAGACGTATCTCAAATGGCGCGAAATGGAGATGGAGGCGGGACAGCTGAAACTTGCCCTCGGCGCGGCACTCCTTCCCTGCCGCCGAAGAACTCATGCCGGAGATCAATGACGGCTTCGAGTCTCTTGTTGAAACGATTCGCGACAACAAGGACGAGATCAAAGATGCCGTGCTCGGATGGGGTGAAGCACTCAAGACCGTTGCAGAACTTGCGGGCTTTGTTGGGGAACAGATTCATACGGTCAATGAACACGCAGAAGCGAATTCGTGGCTCATGAAGAATCATCCTGTGGCATCTCCGCTGATTGCTGTTCCGTTCCTCGGCGGTACGGTTCTCGACGCTCTCTATGGGGACGAATACAAGCAATATCTGGAACAGCAGAAACTCGCAAAAGAAAAAGGCTGCGGCAGAGGAGAAGGCGCGTGCCGAAGCGGAGAAGAACGCCAAGGCGCAGGAGCAGAATGCCAAAGCTGCGAAAATCCGTGCGGCGGCAGAGAAAGATGCTGCAAAGACGGTCAGCGAGTCTGCAAAGGCGACCGCACAACTGACGGACAATTTATATACACTGACACACACGGACATCCAGAACACTCTACACGCTCTGGATCGCGAAGCCTTCGAATCCTTCCAGAAGGGCGCAGATCCGCATCTGATCGACGAATACCGTCTTGCGAAGGAAGCGAAAATCTACGCTGACTTTCAGCGGGACGTTGTGGACAAGGCGGATGCGCTTTACAAGACGGATCTCCAAAACAAGCTGGACTCCATCGTTCGTGAAGCCGATGCCTTTCGCCAGAAGGGCTTGGATGAGGTACACACGCAGAACTGGCTCAGTGAGAGCAAGGCGCGTGTCATGGAGCAGTGGGAGCGTGATGTCGCTTCCAATATTGACTCGATCTGGAAAACGGAACTCGAAAAATCGCCTTGCAGAGATTGAGCGCGAGAAGGATGCGTGGGTACAGAAAGGTCTGGATGAGGTCGAGGCGACACGTTGGGCAGAGAAGCAGAAACTCGATGCCAAGCGCAACGCCGCGCTGGAAGTCCTCCGCTCCCAGAAAGAGGAGCTGAAGGTATTCAAGCAGTCCGGGCAAGTCGGGCTGATGGAGTATCTTCGCAAGAAGAATAAGTTCACAGCGGAGGACTTGGGGCTGACACCGGAACTCTTGCAGCAGTTTCAGTCCGGGCGTAAATGGGCGATGGAGAATCTCCTGCCGAATTTCGCTCCCGAGAAGCGTGAGGACAATTCACGCATTCGTGTCAATGGACAGGAGTTCTCCTATGCGGGGATGATGTCGGAACTCGGGCGGCAGGTGCAAGGCGTTTCTTCCGCATCCGACGCGCGGAACAGCGGTCAGACTGCTCCATCCATGACAGACAACCGTCAGATTCACATACAGGTGCAAATCGAGAACGCCGTCACGGAGGACAACGAGGGAATGCGTATGCTTGCCGATCATGTTGCCGACCGCATTCGCCCTGCCGTCGAGAACGCACTGGGAGGTGATTCCAATTCATATTCACATTGGTGAGGTTAGAACGCTGAGTGTCGAGAACTGGCAGATCGTTCCCGACGACCGTCAGCAGCTTTTGGAGATTGTTGGCGGCGCAGTGGTTCAGGATTTCGGTCATATCGCAGAAGGCGACCGCATTTCCTGCGCCGTTGTTGTGACTGCCGTCGATTGGGAGAAAATCAAGACATATTGGGACAGCCGCACGATGGTGTCCGTAACGGACGAGGGCGGGAATCTCCTGCCCTCTGTGCGCGTATTGGTGAAGTCCTACGAGTACGTGGCTCATTTCCCGAAGGTATATAAACTGTCTCTGGAATTTTGGAGGGTGTGACAATGGCAGAACTCTTGCATATCTATATGAACAATCCGACAGAGGGCAGCAAGGATGGGACGGAGGTCAGCTCCGGCACGGAACTTGCGCCCATCTCCGTCCTGCTCGATGCGGGCAAGGGTGAGCAGAAAGCCGTCAAGTGCGCCGTGCGCTGCGAGAGCGGCTTCCATATCGACGGAGTTTTGACAATCAAATTCGTCGGCGATCATGCGGATAAGTGGAAAGCCGCGACGGATAACAAATACACTGCCGAGACCGCATTGGAGTCCGCCGAGTGGAAAGACAGTATCTCATTATCCAATGTCGGCGATACGAATACCGTCTTCTGGGTCAAGGCACTCAGTAGTGCAGATGAGCCGCCGCAGCAGGATGTGAGCGTGGACATTCAGGCAGAGGGGCTGCTTGTGTCGAATTGAGGAGGTTCGTATGGCATTCAAATACATCAATCCGGGCTATGCGGAGCTGCTCTCAGTTGGTGGTGGCACGACGGTAACAGGGGAGCAGTACAGTAAGACGGGCATATCCTTCTGGCAGCCGACCAGTGATAAAGGGTCTGACGATTTCAGAATTCCCTACAGAGCTTTACGGGAAACTGGATCTGTACTTCAAAGCACCGGAGAATGCAGACCGCGCCAAACTTACCCTTGCGATTGGAGGCTACATCATCGTTAGCGCGGAAACGTCCTGGAGCAGGTGGCGCATGAAGGGGAATAACAATAACGATACCATTGCCACTTCCGACAGCATTCGCGCAAATGCAGTCAATACTTTGTGGTTTCATGTCAAACCAGGGCAGAACAATGACGGTATCTTTCGGGCGCTCCTGAACGAACGTGAAGTTTGCAACAAGCAGGACTGCTCTTTTTGGTACGCCTACAGTTCCAGTGAAAAGACCATAACGGTTTACAGCAGAACCGAAGACATTCTCATCTCGAACCTCATCCTCTCGGATGAGGAGATCAGCCCACGGGAACAGGTTATCATACTGCCCGTCCAAGCGACACAGACGGATATGACCGACTGCAGCGATGGAAGCTATGAGGCGATGGCTGCGAATCAGGAGATTCTGCAAACGGTGGATGTTGTCGCTCTATCCGCGCAGTATGGCGCGGACTCGCGTGTGACGGGGATTTCTCTCTCGGCAATCCCGCCTACCGCACGGCAGAGGGATTGTGTGCTCTGACGGCGACTTGAAAAGAGTGGCGGGAATGTTACGGAATACGGAAGGCACATTGTAGAGCAGAATCCGAATTCCACCGTTATGGACACGCGCACTGTCTCTATGATCGTTGCAGAACTCACGGGACGGCAGTTCGGATGGAGAGCGGGGACATGAGCATCAAGCTGAAACCCGCCGTCTGCATCGCATGGCTGCCGATGGGACGTATTCACCTAAAACCAATCATATACGCCACGGTGATTCCCGTATTCCGTCAATCCGTGCAGGTGCGCGGAGATACGTCGCGCCGTCTCAACACATCCATCGCCATGCGTGCAGATACCCTGCGCGATATTCGGATCGTTAAGAAAATCACAGTAATGGGCGACACAGAGCGGCGCATTGGCCGCTGTGGTACGGTTCTCGTAGATACGAAGCGGACTCTTGTCAAACAGTCATGCATCGTTGCAGACACGAAAATCGAGATTCCTCATACACTGACCTATGCAGAGTTCAAGGAGCGGGGGATTCGCTCGTTCTCCGTGACGCTCGGCGAACTCAGTCTCTCGGATAACATTCAACTCGAAACGGTGAATCCGCTCCCCATCGGCGCGTGTGTAGAAGGACGGGTGATGGATTATGCCTTCCGTTTTCTCGTGGAGGAAACAAGTCAGCGCGGCATCGTGCAGTCCGTCAAGGGGACGTACAGTAAGGACACTCTCCTCTACACGCCCATCCATATCTACGTCGAGCGGGCAAAGGTATCACGCTATGCTGCCGAGATTGCGGCGGCACTTGGTTTGAAATTACACCGTCTAACCGATGATTTCACGCCATCGCAGAACTTCGAGGGGAGTGGAATGACGTATCATGACTTTCATCTCCGCGATCTTCGGCTGGACAGCGAAAACTGCCGCAGCAGCAGATCAACGTCTTTATTCGTGGAGATACGCTCCACATCATTCAGCGCGGCATGGAGGAATCCGTGGTCGATATTACGAACTGGCCGCACGCGCAGCCGACCATCGAACGGAAACTCGTTCGTTCCGTCTGGCACGGCTCTCACAACGATTCAAACGGAGCGCACAACGAGGAGGACACTGTACCCGTTCCCTTCACGGGTACGATTTCCTTCAAAGAGATCAGCCGCACTTACTCCAACGGCTTTCTCGTCCGTGAGACAAATGAGAACGGCTACAGTACCTATATCTACGATGGCGAATATCTTGCCGAAAAACGCACGCACAACGTGGATGGTCTCTACAAGCCGCACGGATTATGCTTACGCCTCCACGGGGCGCGACGTATATCTCTTTAAGGAATGGGAACGTACCACCGAGGCGGTCAATGATGGGAAGAAGCACACGGAATATGAATGGGAGGATTGGAGCCGTGAGAAAGGAACGGAGCGTATCACCTATCACGCGCCGCTCGGCTACGGATGGTATGCGACCACGGTTTATGTGGATGGCGTGCTTGAGGGGAGCAGTTTATCGCAGGGAAAACCCGGCGGCAAGGCGAGTCAGTTCACCGTCGAGCAGTCGAATCTCAGCCTTGGTGCAAGTTACGCGAGCGATGATGAGCTTCCGTATTCTTCCCTCATCGACACCGAGTTTCCCGTTGTGGGTACGGACTATCTGCGTGCCTTGACACGAGAAATAGAGTGGCTCAACCGCAAAACGCAGGAAACAGTTACGGTGGAAATTCGCGCACGGATTCAAAACGGCGTTCCCGACATTGACCACATCGTCGATTTCACTGAGCGTATCCGATTTGAGGGGCATGAGTATTTCTTGCAGTCGAACACGGTGGAACTTACGCCGCGTCTTTTGCGGCAGACCATCAAGATGGTGAGGTGGTACGGATGAATGGCATTCTTGGACTTGCGGCAGCAATACGGGTGGGGATAAAGAACTCGAAGGTGGTTGAGTCACAGGCACAGCGCGGCAGGATTCAGAATGGACGTGTTCATATCGGCGAGCGATCCTACCCCTTCCGTGCCGCAGTGGACTGCAATACGTCAGATGGCAGTTTGTGTGGGTACAGATTTCAAAGGGCGGTACCGCCGTTATCGTAGGGAGCGTGAGCTTATGCACAGAGCGATAGTAAAAGCTGTGAGCGGGAATCGGGTGCTTGCTGACGGATCGTGGCTTACCTGCATTGGGAATCGCTCCGTTCGGGAGGGCGAATGGATCTGGACGGATGGTCGATGCGTCTACGGACATGAATCCGAGGGTGGCAGCTGCTATGTTCCGACGAATGTTCTTTCCGGCATACCGCTCCTCCAAATAAAGTGGAAGGATCAAAAAAACCAGATGCTCCATTCGTACTACGCAAAAAGGAAAGATCCATCCGCTCGGCTTTTTCCCAAGAGGATATATGTATGGTCAACAGCAGCCGCCACTTCGCGTATGTCTCAGGCTATGGAATGCTCGATGCCGAAATGGATGAACGGGGAAATCTCTATACCCTCGAAGCTGTAAATGTTCTCGTGTTCCCGCTCATCGGGGCAGATCAGCGTGACAGTGTTCTCTCTGTCAAAACGCAACGGAGAGATTATTGCCTCATACGATCTTGTGCAGATGTTTGGTGCTCCCGCCGTATCCGGTCCCACTGACCTCTATAGCTGTCAAACAGAAGGCGGGCGGGTGGATAAAGCTGGGAACTTCAAAGTGATGATATGGCACTCCATATCAGAGCATGGGGAAAACGGAAGCCATGTCAGCACAGACCGTTATGTGTTCTTCGATGGCAGCAATCTTGAGCCTTGGATGGAGAAAACCAAAACAACGTCAAGAGACTCTGTTACAGGGGAATCCCATACTTCGGAAAGCAGATGGAGCGCACCGGATTACAGTGTCCGCTATCCGCTCCATGATGGAATGTATATGCGCTTTCCTGCAAATCTGGATTATCTTATCTCCGGGAAAAAAAGTATATTTCAAAGATTTACAGTGCAAAGGATGAGCTGCTTATGGAACTGGAAACGAATCCAACTGCCCGTACAAGTCTCTGCCCACTGGGACAGGGGAAATATCTGGTCAGCACGGGATCGCCCTTATATTTATGGAAAGCCGGTCAGCTTACGCAGCTGCTGCGTGGATGCTATAACTACCGTCTGCGCAGGATGAATCATCTCGGGAAATGGAAAAAAGCAGGAGGTGTTTAGCATGGATCATATTCTTACCATACGTCTTTATGCGGCAGGGCATTGGTATCGTGGTCGGAGAGTTTCTTGGCAGCTTCGACGATCTGCTCTATGCACTTGTCGCATTTGTCGCGACGGATTACGTTACAGGTGTTCTCCGTGCGATTGTGGAGAAGAAGTTGTCCAGTGCGATCGGCTTCAAGGGAATCTGCAAGAAAGTCTGCATCTTCACCCTTGTCGGCGTGGCGAATGTCCTCGATACCCACATCATCGGCAGCGGCTGTGTTTTGCGTTCCGCCGTGATCTTCTTCTACATCTCGAATGAAGGGATCTCGATCATCGAGAACGCAGCGCGGATGGGGCTTCCCATTCCGCAGAAATTGCAGGGACATAATGCACAGCCTTCAAAAATAAATAATTCGTTTAACCTCAACGCCCGGCGGCTTACCGTCGGGTTATTTTTATGCCTGTAAGGGTGACCAAAAGAGCCGTTTTTTTGTCTGCTGTTCCATGAAGGGAGATGTTGAAATGAGCAAGGAAGATGGTCTTCGGGAAATGACGTATCAGATGGTGATGCGTGCTTCATGGAAAATGCTGCAGAGCGGACTTTTGTCAGAGGACGAGTATCTTGCGTTTGAAGCGAAAATGCGCGAGAAATATCGTCCCGTTATTGGGCTTTTATTTTCGGATATTGACTTGCTATCGTGCGGATAGTACGGGAATATGGGACTGGAAAAGGAGGGAGCACCATGAAGATACGAAGAGTCCAACAAACTCAGACATTGCAGAAAAAAAGCTGCGTGTGGCTGCATACGCCCGTGTTTCTGTGGATGCGCTTCATCACTCTCTTGCGGCGCAGGTCAGTTACTACAGCAGTCTCATCCAGAAAAATCCCGCATGGGAATACGCAGGCGTGTATGCGGATGAAGGTATCACAGGCACAAGCACCACGCATCGGACGGAGTTCAAGCGGCTGATCGCCGACTGCAACGCCGGGAAGATTGATTTGGTGCTCGTTAAAAAGCATCAGTCGTTTTGCCAGAGATACAGTGGATTGCCTTCATACCGTTCGACGGCTGAAAGAGAAGGGGATTGCCGTCCGCTTCGAACGCGAGAACATTGATTCCACATCCGAGGACGGAGAGCTGCTCTTGACGCTGCTTGCATCCTTTGCTCAAGAAGAGAGCAGAAGCATCGGCGACAACATCCGATGGGGCGTGCGGAGGCGGTTCGCACAGGGGATCCCGAACGGGCATAAAGCACCGTACGGCTACCGATGGGACGGTGAGATGTTCCGCATTATCCAAGCAGAGGGCGAGATCGTCAAGGAGATTTACCGCAGATACCTTGCAGGAGAATCCGCATACGCCATCTCAAAAGATACTCGCGGGACGTGGAATCACGGGGCGGCAGGGGAGACCAATCGAGCAGACCACAGTAAAGGACATCCTCTCCAACATCTCCTATACGGGCACAATGGCACTGCAGAAGAACTACATCAGCGAGGGGCATATCCGCAAACGGAATAAAGGCGAACTGCCGCTTTATCTGGTGGATGGAGTGTTCGAGCCTCTGGTGTCAAAGGAAGATTTCGACAAGGTGCAGGAGATACGGAAACGGAGAGCCGAAGGGCGGCCAATCGGAATCCTGTTCTTCTTCCGTTTTCCGGAATGGTGAAATGCGGATGCTGCGGCAGCGGCTTCAGCAGAAGAACCGCTGGGAAGTACAGGCGATGGGGCTGCAACACAAGAGAGCGGAAAGGTAGGGGAATCCTGTGACAGCCGTCCAATCAGGGAAGAGGAGCTTGTGGCTGCGGTCAGAGACGTCATGGAGAAGGAAGATTTCGATGCCACAAAACTTCGGCGAAAGGTGTCCAAGATCGTCATTCACGGTGATCGAATCGACTTCCATCTTGTCAACGGACGCATAAAAAAGACTGCCCGCATCTACAACGGGCAGCGCGGCAGTAATCCCTTTACGAACAAAGTCTACTGTACTTCCTGCGGCAGCAAGTGTGAGCGGGATACATGGACGAAGGGAACTAAGGTGTGGTCTTGCAGTCAGCCACGCACAAAGTGCCAACTGAGGAGATTGCCCGAATCCGAGCTGAGGGAAGCTGCGGCATCCTTCTTTTGCAATGGCTACGAGGGCAAGATTGTGCAGAACGTCGAGCGGATCATCATATCCGACGATGAGGTCATATTTCAACTCAAAGAAGGAGGTGCCTACCGATGGCAAAGACAGTGCGGGTAATCCCGGCAAGCCCTAAAAATCTTTCGTTCTGAGGTTACGGCAGAACCAAGGCGGCGCAGAACGGCAGGATATGCCAGAGTTTCGACCGATCATGAAGAACAGGCTTCCAGTTACGAAATGCAGATGGCGCATTACAAGAACTACATCGAGAGCCGTGCAGACTGGGATTTCGTCGGTATGTATTCGGACGAGGGCATCAGCGGCACCAACACAAAGAAGCGTGACGGGTTCAACCAGATGATCGAGGATGCCCTTGCCGGCAAGATCGACCTCATCATCACAAAGTCTGTCAGCCGTTTCGCAAGAAACACCGTGGACTCGCTGCAGAATGTCCGTAAGCTCAAGGAAAACGGTGTAGAGATTTACTTCGAGAAGGAGAACATCTGGACGTTCGACACGCGCGGAGAACTCCTTATAACGATTATGTCCAGCCTAGCGCAGGAGGAGAGCCGCAGCATCTCGGAGAACACCACATGGGGAAAGCGGAAGCAGTTCGCTGAGGGCAAGACCAGTGTGGGCTACAGTGCTTTTCTCGGCTATGACAAGGACTTCGAAAATCAACGAAGAACAGGCGAAAATTGTAAGGCTCATCTACAAACTCTTCCTTGGCGGGCGATCCTTCTATGCCATCACCAAGGAGTTGGAGAAGCGTTGCATCAAATCCCCGTCGGGAAAGGATAAGTGGTACATTTCCACGGTGCGCTCCATTCTTACCAACGAGAAGTACCGTGGCGATGCGCTGATCCAGAAAGAGTATACGGCGGACTTCCTCGATAAGACGCGACGGAAGAATACGGGCGAGATTCCGCAGTACTATGTGGAGGAACATCACGAGGCGATCATCCCGCCGGACTTGTTCGACTTTGTGCAGACAGAAATCAAGGAGCGCGAAAAGAGAGGCAAGCACAGCGGCGTGAGCATCTTTGCGAACAAGATCAGATGCGGCTGTTGCGGCGGGTGGTACGGTGCGAAGGTGTGGCACTCCACGGATAAGTACCGCAGAGTCATCTACCGCTGCAACAAGAAATACGCCCACAAGGGCAAGCCGTGCAGCACACGGCATTTGACGGAAGAGGAAATCAAACGAATTTTCGTCAAGGCACTGAATTCCTTGGTGGAAGTCAAAGAGAAGGTGATTGTGGAACTCCAATCCCTGATTGACGACGTTTGCCAAACGGTAGAGCTGACGGAGGAACGGGATAAAGTAGAGCAGGAACTCGGCGTTTTGGCAGAACGGCTTGAAAAACTGATTCGTGAGAATGCACGGGTAGCACAGGACCAGAATGCGTATCTGAATCAAGAGAATGAGATTCGCGCACGCTATCTGGAAAAAGCAGGGGAGTTTGGAGAAGTTGGACGAGCAAATTGCCGAGAGGGAGAGCAAGAGAAATACCTTGGAGGGCATGATTCAAGCGGTATGCGGTATCGACGGGGGAGCAGGTTGCGTTTGATGAGGAGCTATGGGCCGGACTGCTCGATCACGTTGTGGTCAAGGAGGACGGGCTGGTGGTCGTTGTTTTTCAAAGGCGGGATTGAAATTGGTGTTGGGGGATGAAGATATAAATTCAAGAGATCACCTTTCACGCAAAAAGATTCCATCACGCAAAAAGATTCCATCACGCAGAAGATTCCATTTACCAGAAGTAGCCTCGCAACAGACGCAGCAAAAAGGACGACCTTTCAGTCGCCCTAAGAAAGATGCCCTTCAATCATCGGTATGGGGCAGCAACACTCAAATCGTCACCGTTCCACTGTGTTCCATATCGACGGTCACTGTCGCAGTGGGAAATGTGATCTCGTAGACAATGAGTGCGTCACCGACCGCAGCAATTGTTTCGTCGTAGCCCGGAATCTTTGCTGTGAATGTATCGGCGAGGTCGAAGATACTGCGCTTGCTCTTCGCGGCAGTGCCGATGGCACGGACGTGTGCCGTTCCCCGTCATGAGGGATCGTGGTGAACGAAACTGTATGGTTTGCGTCGATTTCACCAACCTTTGCATTGTCTGGAAAGGTTGCGAAGTAGACGAGCTTTTTCTCCTCTGCATAGACAAAATTCACAATGCGCACATGGGGCGTATTGTCCACCGATGTTGCAAGTGCGAGGTCTTGATGTGCTGCCATCAGGCGCAGAAATTCGTTACTCATGTTCATATCCATACTCCTTTTCTTTGTGGAATAGTTGTAGTATAGTATAAAAAGGTGTCAATTTGCGGCACCTTTATGGAGGATGTGTATGAATAAATCCGAGCGTCTGAACGATATGATACGTTATCTTTCGGGAAAGAACTCTTTTCGACTGCGTGATCTGATGGAGCGATACAGTATTTCGCGCAGCTCCGCTCTGCGCGATGTGCGTGCACTTGAGGAGTTGGGACTGCCAATTTTTACCCGCACAGGACGTGGCGGGTCATATGGGATTCTACCGAATCGTATACTTACGCCGATCCTTTTTACCGTGGACGAAATGTATGCGCTCTACGTTGCCATGCGTACACTCGATGCCTATCAGACGACGCCGTTTCATCTGGATGTGGTGCGTCTGCGGGAAAAATTTGAGGAATGCGCCCCTCTCCACAGGACATCTCTGCACCGCATCGCGGATATTCTGCGCCTCGATGTAACGAAGCACGCGAATGAGAGTGCATGTTTGCGGGATATTTTACAGTTTGCTGTACGGGAGCAGCCCTGCGTGATTTATTATCAAAAGAAAGAACTGCGCCGCTATACAGTGCAGTTCTTCGAGATTCGCGCAGCGTATGGGCAGTGGTATGGGACGGCACATGATTTCGAGATGGGGCAGGCGCGTGTCTTTCGGTGTGACCGCATCACTGCGGTGGAGGAGTGTAGGGATGTGGCGGGGATGCCTCTCTCGTCCTTTGCTCATCCCGCAGAGGATCTCTATTGCCGTGTCGATGCACTCTCCTTTGTCGTCGAGATTACGGCACAGGGACGGGATTTCTTTTATAAAGAACACTATCCATCCATGCGACTTGTGGAGGAGAATGGGCGGTACTATATCCATGGATTTTACAATGTGGGCGAGGAGGAGTTCATCGCGGATTACTTTATCCACTATGGGGATGCAGTGCAAACAGTCGAGCCTTTGGCACTCAGAGATGTGATCCGCACAAGACTGCATACGTTGACGGTGCATTATAAGGAGATGGCTTAATTACTCATCGACTACATTTTGATTATGTGCAGAACCTCTCGCATAAAGGAAACTGTGGCAGGCACAAACGAAATGCGAAGGTCTCGCGATCAACGATACCGATTGTCTGGTCGCTATCGTATAGGGGCAAGAAGGAACTCTGCCATTTGGTTGCTTGTGTGATAGGTGCCGAACGCCTTGTCATAGTCATAGGCGGCGTTGTTGTTCGCGACTGCGCCGAACTCGGTCTGCGTTGCAGCGGGGGCAAGGAGCTTTGCACGGAGCTTCGCGCCGCGTGCTATTAGTTCATGTGCGAGTCCCTCGGTGAATGCACTGACATAGAATTTTGTTGCGCAGTAGGGTGACAGCAGTTGGGACAATGGTGTAGCCGCCGACGGAGGAAATGTTGATCAGCTGCGTATCTTCTATCTCAGCGAAGTCTCGTACGAAGAGTGTGGAAAAGACGGTCAGTGCCTCGATGTTTAGATGAAGCATTTGTCTGATTTTTGTCAAGGTTGGATGTGCCGACTGCGCCATAGCTTCCAAAGCCCGCATTGTTGATCCATGTCCCAATAGGTAAGGCTTTTATTGTATCATAGACTTGTGTGACGTTCTCGACAGAGAGAGATCGGCAGTTTTGATAACGATGTCCAGTGCCGGATGTGCGGCAAGAATCTCTTCCTTTAGGGGCATTTAGTCGCTCTGTGCGCCGTGCAATAAGGATGAGGTTGTGTCCGCGCTCAGCGAATGCTTTTTGCTGTCGCCGCTCCGATGCCGGAGCTTGCTCCCGTGATGACGGTGTATCTGTTGTTTTGTTTGCTCATGATGAAATCCTCCTTCTGGCACTACTTTACAATGTAGAGTATACTCTATGTCAAGGAGAGGATTTTATGGAATATAGTATTGGTGAATTTTCACGGAAAAACAGGGCTGGGAATTCATACGCTGCGTTATTATGAGCATGAGGGACTGCTCCTGCCGGAGCGTACGGTGGCGAATCGGCGGTGCTACTCTGAACGAGATGTTGCGTGGGCAGCATTCATCCTGCGACTCAAGGAGACGGGGATGCCAATTCGGGAGATTCGGCGCTATGCCGCATTGCGGGCAGAGGGCGATGGCACCCTTTCGGTGCGGATGGAAATGCTCACAGCGCATCGCGCCAATCTTGCGGCAGAGGTGGAGAAGCTGCACGCACATATGGAGGCACTCGATAATAAGATTGCATTTTATCACGCGGAAATTGCGGAGCGTGGTAAAGGATGATTTGATGCGGAGTGATCTATGTTATACAATCTGTACCAAAAATGTTACAGTGATACATGGTTAGCCTCATACGTTTTTGAAAAAAAGCTTTGGTAAAGACATATTTTCTGTGTTATGTCTTTTTAAGGAAGTTAGTCATGAGGGGAAGCGAAATGCTTATAGCGTATTTAGATATTTTAGGATTTTCCAGACTCATAAAGCAAGATATGGCTAAGGTTAATGATGTATTATGTATAGTTCAGGATAGAATGAAAACAGCGTTTATGGACGATAAACTCTATCCTCAAGAGGAGTTTGAAAAAAACATAATCCGAAAGAAAGTTGGGCGCTTTCAGAAAGAAGTAGATTTAGTACATTTGACTATTTCATTAGCGCCAGTGATTCGATTGTGATTATTTCCAAAAAAACGATACTCCTTTTGTTCATGAGAAATCTCTCATATTTTATGGCTACAGTATTTATGTTATCCGCTAAGTCTTTTTCAAAAAAATTTTTTTAGATATGGAGTGCGTGGATTCAGAGCATTTTATTGATTATGATGGAATTGATTTTCACCCGCATAAAGCTGAACCTATTTTTATTTCGAGGAGGCATTGCACAAGGTGAACGCGAGAATATATATATTTCTGAGATAAGAAATATTATTGACAAAAAAACTAGAAAAGAGCTTGGAATATAAGTGGCGAAACTTTTCTTAAAGCTGTTAAAGCGGAATCAAGAGGGAAGGGACCACGCCTGTTTTTGTGATAAAAAGCATAACGGAATGGGTAAACAAGCTGCCAACTCATGAGACAGAAGATTTACGGAAAAATACTTCGTAGAGTAGGAGAGGGGGATGAAGAGTCCTGTGAATTAGTCTGGACAATAGATGCTTGTGAATCAAATTTTTGGTTCAACGAGGGAACGTCTATTAGTAATCTTGAAGATAATGCTACTAGAGCTATAAGGGATAATCTATTCCCACCTGCAAAAAAACTTATGTGAGGCGGCTCGTAAGCTTTTATGATGAGGAGGTTTTTATACACTATAAGGAGTTTATGTATTTAACCGTGAATGGAATACTGCAGTATTCTAAAAATAATTTGACTAATATTAAAGAGGTAGAAAAAAATCTACTTAAAGAAATGGAAAATATTGGCTTAAAAACTAGAAAAAAATATCTTCATGAGTGAATAATGCCTCATTAATGAGAAGATTCCATTCGCCCTACCTAGCGTTTGGAATCTCTTTTTCTTTTGCAAAGAATCATTAGCCATCTTCCCCTATCCTGTGTTATAATTTTCTTATATTTGAAACGTAGGAGGGAAGGCCATTGTTTGCAAAGACCTATGGTGCGACGACCCTCGGGATAGATGGACAGATTATCGACGTTGAGGTGGATGTGTCGCCCGGGCTGCCGGGCTTTGAACTGGTGGGGCTTCCCGATACGTCGGTGAAGGAGTCGAAGGAGCGGGTACGCACGGCGATTCGGAACTCCGGCATTCAGCTGCGGCAGGAGAGGGTGACGGTGAATCTTGCGCCCGCCGATGTGCGAAAGGACAGCTCGGGCTTGATCTGCCGATTGCCGTCGGACTCCTTGCATCCTACTCCCCAAATTTGCTTTTTTGCTTACACCCTCAAATGCGAAGAGCCATTAAATCTTCCTTACTATATTCCATTGTTACCCTCCATAACTTCTGATTGTTGCCGTCTTGACGATTATGTATCTTTACATTACCTTCTGAAACATATGGCGCACCTTGTCCAGGCGGCTGTTTGGACGGCGGGGCTGGATGACCGGCTGACCGACAGCGGCCTGATATCCTTTCAGCTCTGTAAGGCATACGCTCCGCCCGTTGGTGTAAAAGGCCAGATCAGTACGGTATGCCTGTATACAGCGGGCGGGAATCTCGCCAGTAAAGACAACTTCATCCTTTTTTACCTGGGCCGTTTCGATGGTGGCACAGTATTTCGGTGCATCATGATAAGCCCTGGAAAGGTATTCCTGGGGCGCATAGAGGATGAAGGAGAGATAAGGTTCCAGCAGCTGCGTCCCCGATTCCTTCAATGCCTGTTCCAATACAATCGGGGCCAATGAGCGGAAGTCCGCCGGCGTGCTGACCGGACTGTAATAAAGCCCGTATTCAAAGCAAATCTTACAGTCCGTTACGTTCCAGCCGAACAAGCCCTGCTCCAGCCCGTAACGGATACCATCCCTGACAGCGTTTTGAAAACTCTGGTTCAAGTATCCCAGCGAAACCCGGCTCTCGTATTGTACACCGGAGCCAAGCGAGAGTGGTGTAACAGACAGTCCTATGGATGCCCAAAACGGGTTGGGCGGCACCTCGATATGGATGGTGTGGCTGGCTGCTTTGAGCGGCCGCTCCATATAAATGACGGAGGGTTCCTTTACCACTGTTTCAAGCTTGTATTTTTCCGACAGCAAAGCGGAAACAACCTCCAACTGCACCCGGCCCAAAAAAGAAAGAATGATCTCATGGGTGATGGAATCCACTTCGCAACGCAAAAGCGGGTCAGTATCCGCAAGTTGCGTAAGAGCGTCCAGCAGCCGTTCTCTTTGCGCTGCCGTTTTCGGCGCAATCGTCGTCCGCAGCATGGGGAGGGGGTCCTCGCGCCACCTTTTACGAGGGAGCCGGGTTTGGTCCCCTAATACATCGTTTAACCTCACACTGTCGCTGGGAAGGATAACAATTTCACCCTGATAAGCGGTGTCTGTCCGAACAATTTCCCCTTTGGATGGAATACGCATCTCTGTGATTTTCAGCTTTTCTCTCCCGGCCAGGGCCACCGTATCCCGCAGGCGCAGCGTTCCGCTGTATAACCGTAGATAGACACGCCGCTGGCCGCAATCGGTGTACTCAACCTTGAAAAACGCTGCCGCATAGGGGCGGCGCCCCCTGTTCCCCAATCGGTTGGAACAGCCCTGTCACCGCATCCATCAACGGTTGAATGCCAAGGCCATTTTTGGCGCTGCCATGATAGACTGGGAACAGGGAGGCGTCTTGAACCCGCTGCTGTTCCTCCCGCGCAAGTTTTTCCCGGCTGATTGGTTCTCCTGCGATATACTTTTCCAATAATTCATCGTTATTTTCGATGACCGCATCCCATGCTTCTATGTCGGTATTTTCCTCCAGGACTATTTCCGGGGACAGCGACACCGTCTGCTTGATGATAATATCGGCGGAGAGCTTATCCCGAACAGACTGAACCACGCTCTGCAAATCAACGCCAGCCTGGTCGATCTTGTTGATAAAGATAACGGTGGGAATGTTCATTTTCCGCAGGGCATGGAACAGAATACGGGTCTGGGCCTGCACGCCATCTTTAGCGGAGATCACCAAGATGGCCCCATCTAAAACAGCCAAAGAGCGGTACACCTCCGCCAAAAAATCCATGTGGCCGGGCGTATCCACAATGTTAACTTTACATCTGTGCCACTGGAAGGAAGTGACTGCCGCTTGAATGGTAATCCCACGCTGCCGCTCCAAAAAAACATGGTGTCCGTCCTCGTTGTCCCTTTTTCGACGCTCCCCGGTTCTGAAATGGCTCCGCTGGCATATAGCAGGCTCTCCGTCAAGGTCGTCTTTCCAGCGTCTACATGGGCAAGAATTCCAATATTGATTATTTTCATGTGATTGTCCTCCCTTTACAGCCCCAAAGGGCATAAAAATCCCCAGCAGTAAAATACTTTTACCACTGGGGATTATAAGTTGCGGACATACACATATACAGCATACACCTGTTTGTGATTGCTGTTTTTGGGGATATGTCAAAATTGATAAGGCAAAAGTATTCTTAAATTGGGTACAAAAAACTAAGCCCCTACAAAAGGAGCTATCATAATCCTTTGTTCCCACTATTTGATTATAGTTTTATTTAAGAATACCTTGCCGCATATTTTTTACTCCTTTTCTGGATTAAATCATTGTATCACATCAGTTTTAGGAAAGCAAGTACCTAAAAGAAATTTTTTTCTTCCCCTTATATGTAACAATCATACCGGCTTCCTAGCGTTCAGAATGTTTTCTGCTGTCTGCTGTGGTGTTTGGTTGGAATTGTCCAACCAAAAGCCGATCCGTGGTGTTGTCTGCATTTTACTAAATACAAATTCAATGTATACAGAAAGATATAAGGAGTGGGAGGGATTCCGTCGTAGTTGGCATTGTAGGAAAAATCCAAAAAGTTTAGATTTTCCCACAATGCTTATCTTTTTGGTCTTTGGTTCGGAATAGTGTAGTGCTGGCGGTCTATCTCTTGTTTTTCGGTTGCTTGCTTCCTTACCGTACATGAGCATTATAGCACGGGATGTCACTATGGATTTTTGTTTTTGTTTAGCTGTTCAACTTCATTTTTACAACGAACCGAATTATAATAACATGGAATATTTCAACCAATGATTGTACGAGAGGAGAAAAACGTGATGAGCAAGGCGATTACAAACGATTTCGAGACACGCCGTTATCGTCTCGCCGAAGTGGCGAAATCGGGCGATGTCGCGACGCGCACACCGATCTACGCGACGGAGTCGACGAGCGGGGTTGTTTGGGTGCTAAAGCCGGGGCAAACAATCAAGCCGCACGGACACGCCAAAGCGGACGATATCTGGATCTGCATTCAAGGTGAGGGCGTTTTCTATCCAGCAATCGGCGAGGAACGCCCTATCGAAAAGGGGGATGTCATCGTCTCTGCAAAGGGGATGTGCCACGGCATGAAGAACACGGGCACAGAGGACTTCATTTTCGTTGGCATCCTTGCCCCCGTTCCGGCAGACTACTTTCCTATCGAAAAAAATAGCTATTATTTTAATCGCTTAATTTTCTGTGGAAAAATTCTCCAGTGGGAGTAGTAGAGCGTTCAAATAGCAAGGTTGAACTTTATTATCAGTATTTTACTAAGATTTCTCACCACAGAGATTCCATTCGCTCTACCTGGACGTCTGGAATCTCTTTTTTTCGTTGCAAAGAATCATTAGCCATCTTCCCCTATCCTGTGTTATAATTTTTCTTATATTTGAAACGTGGGAGGGAAGGCCGTTGTTTGCAAAGACCTATGGTGCGACGACCCTCGGGATAGATGGACGGATTATCGACGTGGAGGTGGATGTATCGCCGGGGCTGCCGGGCTTTGAACTGGTGGGGCTTCCCGATACGTCGGTGAAGGAGTCGAAGGAGCGGGTACGCACGGCGATTCGGAACTCCGGCATTCAGCTGCGGCAGGAGAGGGTGACGGTGAATCTTGCGCCCGCCGATGTGCGAAAGGACAGCTCCGGGCTTGATCTGCCGATTGCCGTCGGACTCCTTGCATCCTACTCCCCCAAATTTGCTTTTTGCTTCCATTAAATCTTCCTTACTATATTCCATTGTTACCCTCCATAACTTCTGATTGTTGCCGTCTTGACGATTATGTATCTTTACATTACCTTCTGAAACATATGGCGCACCTTGTCCAGGCGGCTGTTTGGACGGCGGGGCTGGATGACCGGCTGACCGACAGCGGCCTGATATCCTTTCAGCTCTGTAAGGCATACGCTCCGCCCGTTGGTGTAAAAGGCCAGATCAGTACGGTATGCCTGTATACAGCGGGCGGGAATCTCGCCAGTAAAGACAACTTCATCCTTTTTTACCTGGGCCGTTTCGATGGTGGCACAGTATTTCGGTGCATCATGATAAGCCCTGGAAAGGTATTCCTGGGGCGCATAGAGGATGAAGGAGAGATAAGGTTCCAGCAGCTGCGTCCCCGATTCCTTCAATGCCTGTTCCAATACAATCGGGGCCAATGAGCGGAAGTCCGCCGGCGTGCTGACCGGACTGTAATAAAGCCCGTATTCAAAGCAAATCTTACAGTCCGTTACGTTCCAGCCGAACAAGCCCTGCTCCAGCCCGTAACGGATACCATCCCTGACAGCGTTTTGAAAACTCTGGTTCAAGTATCCCAGCGAAACCCGGCTCTCGTATTGTACACCGGAGCCAAGCGAGAGTGGTGTAACAGACAGTCCTATGGATGCCCAAAACGGGTTGGGCGGCACCTCGATATGGATGGTGTGGCTGGCTGCTTTGAGCGGCCGCTCCATATAAATGACGGAGGGTTCCTTTACCACTGTTTCAAGCTTGTATTTTTCCGACAGCAAAGCGGAAACAACCTCCAACTGCACCCGGCCCAAAAAAGAAAGAATGATCTCATGGGTGATGGAATCCACTTCGCAACGCAAAAGCGGGTCAGTATCCGCAAGTTGCGTAAGAGCGTCCAGCAGCCGTTCTCTTTGCGCTGCCGTTTTCGGCGCAATCGTCGTCCGCAGCATGGGGAGGGGGTCCTCGCGCCACCTTTTACGAGGGAGCCGGGTTTGGTCCCCTAATACATCGTTTAACCTCACACTGTCGCTGGGAAGGATAACAATTTCACCCTGATAAGCGGTGTCTGTCCGAACAATTTCCCCTTTGGATGGAATACGCATCTCTGTGATTTTCAGCTTTTCTCTCCCGGCCAGGGCCACCGTATCCCGCAGGCGCAGCGTTCCGCTGTATAACCGTAGATAGACACGCCGCTGGCCGCAATCGGTGTACTCAACCTTGAAAACGCTGCCGCATAGGGCGGCGCCCCCCTGTTCCCCAATCGGTTGGAACAGCCCTGTCACCGCATCCATCAACGGTTGAATGCCAAGGCCATTTTTGGCGCTGCCATGATAGACTGGGAACAGGGAGGCGTCTTGAACCCGCTGCTGTTCCTCCCGCGCAAGTTTTTCCCGGCTGATTGGTTCTCCTGCGATATACTTTTCCAATAATTCATCGTTATTTTCGATGACCGCATCCCATGCTTCTATGTCGGTATTTTCCTCCAGGACTATTTCCGGGGACAGCGACACCGTCTGCTTGATGATAATATCGGCGGAGAGCTTATCCCGAACAGACTGAACCACGCTCTGCAAATCAACGCCAGCCTGGTCGATCTTGTTGATAAAGATAACGGTGGGAATGTTCATTTTCCGCAGGGCATGGAACAGAATACGGGTCTGGGCCTGCACGCCATCTTTAGCGGAGATCACCAAGATGGCCCCATCTAAAACAGCCAAAGAGCGGTACACCTCCGCCAAAAAATCCATGTGGCCGGGCGTATCCACAATGTTAACTTTACATCTGTGCCACTGGAAGGAAGTGACTGCCGCTTGAATGGTAATCCCACGCTGCCGCTCCAAAAACATGGTGTCCGTCCTCGTTGTCCCTTTTTCGACGCTCCCCGGTTCTGAAATGGCTCCGCTGGCATATAGCAGGCTCTCCGTCAAGGTCGTCTTTCCAGCGTCTACATGGGCAAGAATTCCAATATTGATTATTTTCATGTGATTGTCCTCCCTTTACAGCCCCAAAGGGCATAAAAATCCCCAGCAGTAAAATACTTTTACCACTGGGGATTATAAGTTGCGGACATACACATATACAGCATACACCTGTTTGTGATTGCTGTTTTTGGGGATATGTCAAAATTGATAAGGCAAAAGTATTCTTAAATTGGGTACAAAAAACTAAGCCCCTACAAAAGGAGCTATCATAATCCTTTGTTCCCACTATTTGATTATAGTTTTATTTAAGAATACCTTGCCGCATATTTTTTACTCCTTTTCTGGATTAAATCATTGTATCACATCAGTTTTAGGAAAGCAAGTACCTAAAAGAAATTTTTTTCTTCCCTTATATGTAACAATCATACCGGCTTCCTAGCGTTCAGAATGTTTTCTGCTGTCTGCTGTGGTGTTTGGTTGGAATTGTCCAACCAAAAGCCGATCCGTGGTGTTGTCTGCATTTTACTAAATACAAATTCAATGTATACAGAAAGATATAAGGAGTGGGAGGGATTCCGTCGTAGTTGGCATTGTAGGAAAAATCCAAAAGTTTAGATTTTCCCACAATGCTTATCTTTTGGTCTTTGGTTCGGAATAGTGTAGTGCTGGCGGTCTATCTCTTGTTTTCGGTTGCTTGCTTCCTTACCGTACATGAGCATTATAGCACGGGATGTCACTATGGATTTTTGTTTTTTTGTTTAGCTGTTCAACTTCATTTTACAACGAACCGAATTATAATAACATGGAATATTTCAACCAATGATTGTACGAGAGGAGAAAAACGTGATGAGCAAGGCGATTACAAACGATTTCGAGACACGCCGTTATCGTCTCGCCGAAGTGGCGAAATCGGGCGATGTCGCGACGCGCACACCGATCTACGCGACGGAGTCGACGAGCGGGGTTGTTTGGGTGCTAAAGCCGGGGCAAACAATCAAGCCGCACGGACACGCCAAAGCGGACGATATCTGGATCTGCATTCAAGGTGAGGGCGTTTTCTATCCAGCAATCGGCGAGGAACGCCCTATCGAAAAGGGGGATGTCATCGTCTCTGCAAAGGGGATGTGCCACGGCATGAAGAACACGGGCACAGAGGACTTCATTTTCGTTGGCATCCTTGCCCCCGTTCCGGCAGACTACTTTCCTATCGAAAAAATAGCTATTATTTTAATCGCTTAATTTTCTGTGGAAAAATTCTCCAGTGGGAGTAGTAGAGCGTTCAAATAGCAAGGTTGAACTTTATTATCAGTATTTTTACTAAGATTTCTCACCACAGAGATTCCATTCGCTCTACCTGGACGTCTGGAATCTCTTTTTTTGTTGCAAAGAATCATTAGCCATCTTCCCCTATCCTGTGTTATAATTTTCTTATATTTGAAACGTGGGAGGGAAGGCCGTTGTTTGCAAAGACCTATGGTGCGACGACCCTCAGGGATAGATGGACGGATTATCGACGTGGAGGTGGATGTATCGCCGGGGCTGCCGGGCTTTGAACTGGTGGGGCTTCCCGATACGTCGGTGAAGGAGTCGAAGGAGCGGGTGCGGACTGCCATTCGCAACTCCGGTATTCAGCTGCGGCAGGAGCGTGTGACGGTGAATCTTGCGCCCGCCGATGTGCGAAAGGACAGTTCCGGGCTTGATCTGCCGATTGCCGTCGGACTTCTTGCATCCTACGGCATTGTTCCGGAGGCGGCGGTGCAGAGCGCACTCTTCTCTGCGGAACTCTCCCTTGATGGAAACTGCCGTCCGATCAGCGGCATTCTCCCGATGGCAATCACGGCGCGTGAGCGGGGACTTACGGAGTTTTACGTTGCTCCCTCCAATGCAGATGAGGCACTCCTGATTGACGGGCTGAAGGTCTATGCGGTCGAGAATCTGGCGCAGCTTGTGCGCCATCTGACCGGCACAGAGGTGCTGACTCCTGCCGTGCCACATGCAACAGAACAGAAAAAAAGGATGCGGCCTTCACCGATGACTTTGCGGACGTACAGGGGCAGTATCAGGCGAAACGTGCGCTTGAGATTGCAGCGGCTGGCGGACATAATGTCCTCATGGTTGGCGTACCCGGTTCGGGCAAGACGATGCTGGCACGTCGGATGAGTTCGATCCTGCCGGAACTGACGAAGCAAGAAGCCATCGAGATCACGAAGATTTACAGCATCTCGGGGCTGCTCGGCAAGGATACGGGGCTTGTAACCACGCGCCCTTCCGCAGTCCGCATCATACATCCTCGACGGTGGCGATGATCGGCGGCGGGAGCATCCCGCGTCCGGGCGAGGTGACACTTGCGCATCACGGCGTGCTCTTTCTCGACGAGCTGCCGGAGTTCAGCAAGAAGACGCTTGAGGTGCTGCGCGAACCGATTGAGGATCGCCAGATTACCGTCTCGCGTGCGAACGCAACACTGACGTTTCCCTCTAGTATCATTTTGGTAGCGGCAATGAACGACGTAACGTCGATAACGATACAATGTAATGATGATCGAGAGGCGGCGTGAAAACATTGATAATCCACGCTTTCACTGATTTCCTGTAGGTGAAGGCAGGGGAAAATATAGCATTAACTACTGAAAGGGACTTCTCTCTCAAGCCTCTGGAAGCCGATGTTTTTATGCACACTTGGGGGCGTTTTTATTTTTGTAGGTGTGAGCATGAGCAAAGAATTAGCGAATATGGAAAGCAACGATCATTTGGTGGAGCAAATCGCCGCTCTTATTGAAAATGCCAAACAGCATGTTGTCACTGTGGTCAACTCCACAATGATCGTTACTTACTATGAAATTGGGCGCATGATTGTAGAGCATGAGCAAAAGGGGGCGCTGCGGGCGGAGTATGGAAAGAGCGTCTTAAAGGAACTCTCGAAAAATCTTACGAATCGCTTTGGCAGAGGATTCTCGGTAGATAATCTCGAGAATATGCGTCGTTTTTACATTACATATAGCAACGAAGTGATTTCCGAAATACCGTCTCGGGAATTGATCGCGCAGAAATCCGAAACAGCGTCTCGGATTTTTGAACCGCCTCCGACCAATTTGCAGACACTCTCTGCGCAATTCACGTTGAGTTGGTCGCACTATTTGTTCCTCATGCGCATCACAAATGACAAGGAACGTAAATTCTATGAAAATGAGGCTACAAACGAGCGATGGAGTCTGCGTGAGTTGAAGCGACAGTTCAACGCTGCTCTCTATGAGCGCCTGGCACTTTCTCGTGATAAGAAAGCTATCGCCGAGATATCCAAACAGGGCATGACTGTGGAACGTCCCTGAGGACATCGTGAAAGATCCATACATCTTGGAGTTCTTAGGAATGCCCGAGGAGAGCCGCTATTCGGAGTCTGATTTGGAGCAGCGCATCATTGATGAATTGCAGCATTTTCTATTGGAACTGGGAAAGGGCTATACCTTTGTAGGTCGGCAGGAACGACTGACCTTTGATGAACAGCACTTCTATGTGGATCTGGTATTTTTCAATCGTCTGCTCCAATGTTTTTGTCCTCATTGATCTCAAGATTGGAAGCATTACACATCAGGATCTTGGGCAAATGCAGATGTATGTGAACTATTATGACCGCAAGGTGAAACTGGCGACAGAGAATCCCACTGTTGGTATTCTGCTCTGCAAGGAGAAAAAAATAATGCCGTGGTAGAAATGACTTTTGCCGGAGGGCAATACACAGATTTTCGCCAGCAAGTATGAACTTGTCTTGCCGGACAAGGATGCTCTTATGCGGCTTTTTGGAAAAATAAGTTCAACGATGAGGAATGATCCAGGTGTAGGGGGAGATATATTCCTACCGATTTCGATACAATCGCATACCGCTCAAAAAGCCCGGAACCGCAAGATACAAACGGTCTCGGGTTTTTTTGTGTTTTTGTGGTTGGCGTTTTTCCTCACGCCGAGCACTGGAAAAGTCCGCCTCTGCTTACCAGAAAACGAGCCTTCTTTGGGGAGAGAGCAGGGAATAATTATCTAAAACATCAAAAATTAGCGACTTATTTTTTTAATGTAAATTCGATATTTTATTTAAGAAGCCTTATGATATCTGTCAGCAAAGGAGTGTGACACAATGTCGATGAAGGTTGGACATATGAGAGCTGCTGTCGCTGGCGTGGAAGCTCAACAGCAAGCATCTCCCAATAATAAAAAAAGACGACAGCCTCACAGCAAACTACTCAGCAGCAAGCATCTCCTGCCTATGCCATCGATTTGAGCACTCGCGCACAGTTGGAGAAGATGGACGGCAGGGAAAGGCTCCAATGGCTGCTAAGTAATTTCAAGCAATTTGACGGGGAAATCACCGTTGAATCGCGAGACGAATTTCTGAAACAATGGCACGCTGCACAAGATATAACCAGAGAAAAAGATGCAAAAAGAAAACACGGCTGTGTTTGTGGCGCCTGCTCCACATTCCCTCGAAGAATACTTAACTGGCGATGAAATTCTAGGAATGGATCTCTATACTGAACGTCGCGTCCAAAAAAGACTTGATTTCTTTACCCCACTCTATACAGAGGCAGATACAAAATTCGAAAAGTACCGTAATGTCGCTACTAAGATACAACGTGGAGGCGAGACAGAATTTCGGAAGTATAATCTTATGTTTGCCGCTATGGCTGCAATCTCCAATAAGGAGTATGCAGATGCCGAACTGAATAAACGTATTTCTCGCGGACACACGACCCGTGAAGAGTACATACGGGCAACATCTTACGCGAGTGAACTGCAAAACCGCGCTGGCGTATTTGTCACAGCAGATCTTGATTCCCCGGGTGTAGCACATGCAAATGGGATACGCTACGAATATAATGGCTCGCTCGCCAACATCGGCGTTAAACAACTCGATTTCATGGCACGCCACCGCGAAGCGGACGATATTTGGGTAAAAGTAGCGCAGGGTACTTATCAAAATCGCGGAGAGATCCTATCTGCGCTAAAAAGATGCGGGATTCGATGATACAGCAAATGCTTATCGCGAATTCATGCGCGATCAAGTAGGAACCGATTCCTTAGCGCGTGTCATGGAACTTCCCTTCTCGCATGGCACCGGAGCTCTCTGGTGGTATGCATTAAACGAAAGAGGAAAAGACGATACTTATACGCCACTGCAGCGCTCGATGCGTGGTGATGATGGAACGTCGATCCAGTACACGTCAAGAGAGATCAATGCGGCACTTGCAGAAGGTGTGGATGAAGTTAATTTCATCAGGACGCTTGCCAGTCAGCGCGAACCGGCATACTTATATCAGCTCCCGAACGGTCGCTGGGCGAGAGCGAAGACGAAGCAAGAACTCGCAGGGAAAAAAATGTGCAGGGAGATGAGGAAACCGAGTCTCGGAAGAAAAACAATCCTCTCGATGCAGAGCTCCGCAATCTGCGTAATCAGCTTGAAACGGTCAAAAATCCTATATGCCGCCCGACCAAAAAGAGGAGCTGATCACCTCCATTAAGAAGCGCATCAATACCATACTCATACAAATGGTTGCGGCACAAAAGGGCGCGAACAAGAAAAAAATTCATACGAGCAAATTTAGTTGAATTCATATCCCTCCAGATTGAGTTGATTTTTTTTCTTTATCTAGGGGGATTTTTTTGAATAAAAAAACAGGATCGTCACACAAATAATGTAACGGCCCTATGGTGAGAACACCTAGTGGTTGTGCCTTAATCTTTTAGATTCAGGAATTCCTCAAATTCGCAGAATGTACTCGGATTTACTTGCAATACGAGTTTATCCTCCGGTTTGGTTGCGTCTGGATTATATGTGAGGAAAAAAAGAAACACTTTGTTTACGTCATATGAGTGTATAAATTTCGTTCCAGAAAAAGGCTTTATCCCGTCCATAGGACTGCGGCAGAAGAGAACTAATAGTTGCAATTCCGTCCGGTGTTGTAATTACAGGACCGGATACACTCGAGTTAGTTTTGAAATCGTAGAGGCGATTTTTCATCCTTTCCAACCAACTTAATTTGTGTAATAAAGCAGGGATAAAGACCATCTACATTCTTTGAAAGACCATCTCTAAAGTCTGCAATAACGGTAAATGCCCCCATAACCCAATGATATCCCTCTACATATCCTGGTGATACCTTTTTCGGCCAGTCTTGATATACGTTGGGCAAGGAAGTTTTGAAGCCGGTGTTAAGCAAAAGCACATAAGGCTGATTAATTATAATCATACGAACAAGCCTTAATAAAAATTAAATTTACATAATGCGACTATAGTATATACCTTAATTTCTTCAGCAGATATTTCGATATATAATATGATAGTTTTATCGTTTCATAAGTAAAAAGTATCTAGAGGAAATAGTCAGCAAAGGAGTGTGACACAATGTCGATCAAGGTTGGACATACGAGCGTTACCGCTGTCCCAGGTGTAGATGCCAAGCAACATACATCTCCCGGTCATCAAAAAGATGTCGACAGCGCAGCAACCAACACAGACGCAGGAATCTCCTGCCTATACAGTGGACTTGAGTGTACGCGAACGCCTCGAAAAACATGGATCCGGCAGACAGGGTTCGTTGGATTCTGAGCAACTTCAAACGATTTGACGGAACGGTCACCACCGGTATGGACAAAGAATTTGAAGAAAAATACCGTGCGCGCCAAAAAGAAGTGACGGAGAAGGCTCAGAAAGACTTCAACGATATGTTCGAGCAGATCGACCCCGCCGATCTCGAAGCCGATCTCAAGGGCGACTTTCTCCTCGGACTAAATCTCTATGACGAACATGACACAAAAAAACATCTTGATTTCTTTACACCTCTGCACGCGGAGTCAAATGAGCGCTTTGAAAAATACCGTAACCTCGCAAATAAAATTCGCACGGGCGGTGCGGAGGAGTTTCGACGGTATAACCGCCTGTTTGCCGCGATGGGTGCGATCGCCAATATAGAAGCCGCAGATAAAGAAGCCGGTAAACGCATTGCCCGCGGACAATACACGAGTGAAGAATACGCACGGGCAAAATCCTATGCAAGTGAATTACAAAGCCGTGCGGGGGTATTCGTTGCGCCGGATTTTTGACTCTCCGGGAACAAAGTATGCGGCATCCATGCGCTATGCGTACAACGGCTCACTCGCCAATATCGGCGTCAAACAGCTTGACTTCATGGCGCGCCACCGCGAAGCAGAGGATATTTGGGTAAAAGTAGCGCAGGGGGCATATAACAGTCACGGAGAAATTCTATCCGCACTGAAAGATGCAGGACTCAATGACACGGCAAATGCTTATCGTGAATCTTTATCCCGGCTCACAAGAGGGAAATTTTTTTACAATCGATGATGCGTTAAAATCCGGCGTTTACCACGAAACCGGTGATCTCTGGCGTGCCGCCCTAAACGAAAAAGGTCAAGAGAATACTTACGCGCAACTGCAGCGCAGTATCCGCGGCAACGATACATCGACAATCCGTTATACGGCATCGGAAATTGACGAGGCACTCTCTGAAGGCGCCGATGAAGTTAAATTCCTCAGAAATATGATTGCCGACCGTGATCCGGCATTCCAGTACCAGCTGCCGGACGGGCGCTGGACGCGCGCGAGGACCAAACAGGAACTCGCAGGGAAAAAAATGTGCAGGGAGACGAGGAAACCGAGTCTCGGAAGAAAAACAATCCTCTCGATGCAGAGCTCCGCAAGCTGCGTAATCAGCTTGAAACGGTCAAAAAATCCTATATGCCGCCCGACCAAAAAGAGGAGCTGATCACCTCCATTAAGAAGCGCATCAATACCATACTCATACAAATGGTTGCAGCACAAAAAGGGTACGAACAAGAAAAATTCATACGAGCAAATTTAGTTGTATTCATCCTCCCTCAGATTAAGCTGATTTTCGCTTTATCTAGGGGGGATTTTTAAATAAAAATAGGATCGTCACACAAATAATGCAACGATCCTATGGTGAGAACTGAAGTGGTATACTAAAACTGGACACAGAAGGGGATATCGAGTGTAAGCAAGCACTGCATATTTTATGATCTCACCGTTTCCATCATCATGCGGTAGTGCTGATCTTGCCCCATAATCTCAAACACTTTCTCAAAGGTAGACTTGAGGCTTTGAATATCTTCGGTATCTTCCACATAATCGAATCCTGCATTAAATCCCTGTGTGTCAGAGCCGACATATTGCAATAACGCATTGATGGATTGGACAAGCTCTTCATCTCTGTTCCCGTCAGCATCGTTGAATACGGTTTCGTCCTTGAAGATGCGTTCGCGGAGAACGTGCCCTTCGAAGCCGCTGATCTGCAGGAAGTAATAGTCCAGTATGTGCCGCATAACCCGTTTCAAGGCGATGGCAGACTTTACCTCGCCATATTCATGCCAAAGTGCCGCATAGGAGTTTTGGACAGGATTGTAATTATGGGGGATGGTTGGCTCTTTCGCGTGCGGATTATGTTTTGTGCAGCAGATGACTTCGGAGATATTATTGGTCTTTTTACAAGATAGAAATTCACACATTCCCATTGCTTTTATTCTATCGTAGGAAATCCCGTGCAGGAAATAGGCGTTGTGAGTCAGAATGAACATTTGCCTGATAAATCGTTTGGCATCCGCTCTTGCCGGATATCCATTGTTGTAACAAATGCCGATCAACTCACGGATAATAGTGCTGACGATGAAAAGCGAGCTACTGTCCATACTGGACACAGGGTCGTCGATGACCACGATTCTGTCTTTGAAAATGGCATCGGCGGATTCTCTTCCCCATACCTTGTGATAGAAATACAGGAAGGCAATAAAGTTTTTTTCTCGCCCTCACTCAAGCCATGGGCAGGGGAGTTGTCATCGCGGACGATGACATACCTGCTTTTATCCTCATCCTTGTTGCCCTTCTTCCTAAGATGGAAGCCTTGGAAGCCCGAGTCGGACAAAGTTTTGTTTATGGCAAGCATGGTGGAATCTATTCCCTTGATTTCCTTGGCAAGGTTGGTTATTTCGTGACTGAGAGCTTTCCCTTTATCAGTAAGCGTTTTTAATTCGGCATTCAAAGCGTCTGTTTCGTTTTTATTGGCGTGCATCTTCTTTGTGTAGTCTGTCTTGGCAGATTTTACCAAGAAGGCCATGTGCTGCCATACGGCAGTCACGCATTCGGTCTGTTTGGTTGCACGGGATTTTTACAATTTCGTTGTAAGATTTGATGTCTTGGTTAAATCCATCAATCAACGCAGCTATCTCTGTTATTTTTGTCATCAAGTGGCTCTATGCTTTTTGACAGCACCCGGCGTTTCCGCCTTATCGGCTAAGTGTTCCTTATTTAACTTGATGGTAGTTGCCAGCGCACCAACTTTATCATCATATGCCGAGAAGTCGATTTGAGGAAATGCACCGAGTTTGTTATTTTGCAGCAGGGTAATGAGTGCCGTAGTTTTCTGCTCGTATTCCGATATGAAGTCTTGAAGTTTCTGTATATCCCGCCGATAATGTTCGTCAAAGCAGGCAGAAAATTGCTCTTCAAAAATCATCATCGAGCTTTTTTTCATACAATATGGGCATTTCCCGTCCGTTTTATGAGCATAGGTATCATGACTGCGTCTAAGCCAGTCGGTAGCACCGATTCTTTGGATGAATTTGGCATATTCTTTGTCGGAACTGCTGATAATTTTCTCATTCAGCAAGTCAAAACCGTCAATCTTGTCCTCAGCGAGCAGCTGGGGCTTTTTTAATTCCGTATAGGTAGTGGAGTCGCTTCCGAAAGCAATATCGTAAAGACGATGAAGCTCGTTGAGATTCATTTCCTTGGCTGTGATATTTGTTAGCAGTTGGTCACATACAGTTGCTTTTGTAATGCGATTGGAAATCTTTGCTTTGACAGCCTTGGGAAAATCCGCTCTTGGAGTGTCCGTGAGTTTCCAGAAACTGCCCTCCAAATCGCTCCGCAACGAAGCAGGCAAATTTTCTTTCTCTTCTTTGGTGTTCTTTTTGGTAGTGTACTGTTCCCGGAGTTTATCGAGTTCTTCCTGTTTGGCAGAAATTTGGTTTTGCTTTTCAATATCCTCGGCATTCATGCTGAATACACCCGGCATGGATCTGTCTTCCTGCAAATTCTCACGAATGAAGTCTTGATTATACACCAACACCTCATAGGCAGATACATCGGGAAAAAGTCCTTCTCTTTTTCCCTTGAAGCACTGAGCAATGGTTGATTTCCCGCACCATTCTTACCGAAGAAGAAGTTGATAAGCGTCGGCTCTATGCTCCTATTCTGATAGGTATTGGTGTTTAGGGTGATCTTTTGGACAACTCCGGGTAATTTTTCATCCATGATGCGTACTCCTATTCGGATATCTTTCCATTCCTTACATAATCATCTACTTCAGATATTTTAAACTTATAGCGTTTTCCCGCTTTATAAAACGGTATCTTATTTCCCCTTATCCATGCTCTGACCGTATCCTTGCTAACGCTGAGATATTCAGCTACATCTTCCAAGTTTACCCATTTTTCAAGTTGTGTATCTTTTTCCATTGGTTGCCTCATAATAGTGGGAATCCCATATCAACAAGTTCAGCGATTAAATCGATTTTCTTTATGCTCCAATGAGAACGATTGAATTCGTTATAAGAGGAATCGCCATATAAATCCAATTCAAATAACGCTTCGTTTATTCTCTGCTGTGGAAGGCGATAAATGACGTGAGGATAGATCATCACGCCGTTTCTTCGAACCTTGATCTGTTTAATATAGCCAAAGCCGACAGACTGATCCGTATCTGCCCATCCGCCATGTCTGTTCTCATTGGCAAACAGGCATGGAAAGGAAATCACCTTCTGTACTGTCGAATCATCCTTCAAAGTCGAAAAAGATCTCTTTTACATCGCTGTCCATAAACTCCGTTAAGGCTCTGTCAGAAGCCACCTTGAAGGGGGTGAGGTGTTCAATCTCTAAATCTGCGCCCCATACGAACAGGTTGTAATAATCGCGGTTAAAATTTATTCCTTGTGCATTGGGTGTAAGAAGGGGGTGGCACATCAGACAATGGAATATTAAGGTGCAGATGGTCGATTTTATTATTGGCAACAAGGTTGTTGATTCCTACAGCAACATTCCTTTTGAACATCCGGCACATACGTATTCAGAAGCGGAGGAAGAACGGTTTGCAGTTCACTTACCAATTTCAAGTTCCTCCTATGACAGCGTCAGATTTTTGAATCGTATTTCCGTGGATGTTGTTTTTTTATCTTAATGTCGTAGTAGTTGTTGATTGTTGGCTCTTGTGGCTCAACATGAGCAGTAAATTCCTGCGAGTCAAATATCCCATCAGTTTCGGTCTCAGTAGGCTCTTCGATTTTTTTGCCGATGTTACGTTTATAGACATCGTTATGTCACTCCCAACAGTCCCTCTGTAATCGTTACGTTTAGGATACCACGATTGATATGTTTCCGCTCCCAGCTCGTTTTTTTCTCGGCACGGTTCATGATAACGTAGTGCCACACGCCGAGGAGGAATGGCTCAATGTAGATTTTTGTCCGTGCTGTCAATATCCTTCTTTGAGATCGGGCTTCCGTCCGGCAAAATATAGAATTCATCTGTTGATTTTTATGGTGTCGTCATCCTTAATCATGCCGAGGAGACAACGCACCAATTGCTCTCCGTTTTTGGGAATATCGATGCATTCTGAAACAAAATTGGACATCATATAGAGAGCCTTGGAACGCTCGCTCCGTACGTCTCGGTCAAATTTCATGCGGGAATCGTTGTCGGCGAAACCCGTAAAGGAAGCTAAGGAGTTCTGACACACCTTGAACTGGCTGGCGTATGTTTTGATGCTGCCTCCGGCATCGGCAGGAAATTCAACAAGCCTGTATATAGACAACAGCCTCCTGAATATTTCTCGTTCAGGGAGGCTTTCTTTTTGCCCATTCATATGGTCGGTAGAAGTAGTGGTGCGCTCCATCGCCCGCAAAATCTGGGCGAGAAATGTGCCGCCGCACAAATATGGAATCATATTTTTTTCCTGCCTTGTCTCTGATTGTCAGAAATTAACTCAATTAACTGGATTAACAGCTTTAGGGGATTGCAATTAACCCAATTAACAATAATCTGAAGTCAAGAGGTACGGTTAAGAAGCAATCACTTTGTTTCATAACAAACCGTACTTAATCATTATATCACAGATTTACATTTTGCCCACACAGTGAGTGAAATTTCTGTGAGATTCGCCACCTCAATGCTCACCCTTTCCGGAGAGGGTGCCCAGAGCGGAGAGGCGGCAAAATATTAGTCAACGCCAACCTACTGGGGTGGTTGGTCATCAGGAAATGAGGATTCGTTCATGATGGCCAACAAAAATACATATGGTGGACTTGTCCTCATTCAGAGGAGAACAAGTCCAATGGCAAATCAGAGTAAAACCGAGAACCTTTTTGTTATTATGGAGCCGGGCTTCGAGTCGCTTTGCGGCTTCGACCCTGCCAATGTTGTAATCTACAAGCCGTACTATGCCAAGGGAACAAGGGCAAAGGCGTATAGGGTGCTACAAAACGCAGGGGCCTGTCGGCTCCAATCGGGAGTATTGGAACGGAGTGCGTCGGGAAATGCAGCAGGAGGCGCGTGAGCGCCGCTGCATGGTCAGAAGCCCCAAAACGGGGCGGCTCATCCGTTGCGAAAAGAACTGCGACCAATGCCCGGGATTCTTGAACGGCGACATCATCAAGGAGAAAAACTGCTCGGCTTCTACGGAATACATTGCGGAAAAAAACCTTGAAGCCCATCGTGGCGAGTTCAGTGATTCCTGTGGCAAGAGGTCAATTGACAGCCCTTTGGTAACAAGGATGGAGGATGAAGTGCTGCACAGGATTTTGCTGGACGCATTAATTGAAAAAGGCGGCTACGCTCAGTCCCAAGCACGGTGAGATTTTCAAGCTGCTCCTTGACGACAATACCCAGCAGGCAATTGCCGACAAGTTGGGTATGAAGCAGCGGACGGTATCGGACAAAATCAAGGCGATCCGCGCCTTGCTTGCACCGGATATGAGGTAAACAGAATAAAGAGGGGGCATCCTGTCAAAGCGATAGGATGCCCCTTTTCAATTTTTTTCTGATAGAAGCGGCATTCGAAACCCTCGGCGCGAAGCAGGAGACCTTCCGCCCAAGGTGGGGTTCTTTCCATCTGCTCACAAATGACAGGAAGGGAGACCTGCTCGTCGCATTCGATGATGAGTTCATCATGGACGTGTGCAACAATGTCCATCGTCCGCAGCGTTTGCATGGCATAGCAGAGAATGTCGCGACTGATCGCCTGCGTGATATTCTCCACGAGCTTCGGACCGTAGGATTCAATCCGCGCCCACTTTTTCGAGAGATCGAGTCCCATGTAAGTGACGGATTCGCCGCCGAACTGATTCTCTCCGATGCGCGGTTTTTACGTAGGAAAGCCGTCTGCCGCTCGGAAGTTCGATGAACATCATACCGCTCTGATAGATGAATCGGATGCCGTGCGTGACCTTTGTGCTGCGTTCCCTGATGCAATCCTTTGCCGCACGATCCACTGCCCACCAGAAATCCACGATGTTCGGATTTGCCGCACGCCAAGCATCCACGAGCGGCTTCAGCTCATCTTCCTTCATTCCGGATTCCAATGCGCCGAACGCTTTCAGCGCACCGACGGATCCGCCATAACCACAGGCCAGTTCTGCCTGCTTCCCTTTTTGCCGAAGATGCCCGTTCTCGCCATGCTTGACTACATTGCAGTGAAACATCCTGCCTGCTGTGGCGCAGTAGATGTCGCCGTTGCTCTCGAAAAACATCCATGCGCCATCGCTCCTTGGCAAGCCATGACAACACTCGCGCCTCGATGGCTGAGAAGTCAGCGACAATGAATTTTTTTCCCTCCTTCGGAATAAAGGCTGTGCGGATAAGCTGCGACAAAAACATTGGGAACAGAGTCGTAGAGGACGTTGAGGGATTCGAAAATCGCCTCGTCGGACAAGCGTGCGGACATCTTCCAAATGCTCCATGTAATTTTGAGGAAGATTTTTGGAGCTGAATGTTCTTGCCGGAAAAATCTCCCCGTACGGTTCGCACCATAAAATCTGAATGTCCCTCTGGCACGATGATCCGCACAGGAGACATTCTTCATGGCAATGTATTTCTTCACGGAGGACTTGGCAAGCTGCTGCCGCAGGGACAGAACCTCGGAAAGTTCCGACGGCGCATTCTTCAGAAGTTCCAGCACAGCCATTTTGTCGAGAGAATCCGTCTCCGCTCCATGCTGAGATAGCCATCCTTTCATTTGCTGCACAGAGTTGGGATTGTCCAGACCTGTGAGTTGTTTCATTCGCCCGGACAACTCATCGCGAGATCGAGCATCGATAGCGATGGCGTTATCCACGAACGCCATATCAATGCGGATGCCACGATCGTTGATTGCTTGGTCGAGATGATATTCATCCCAAAGGAAGTTCGGGACGGGGAACTTGGCGAGCCGATGCTGGATTGCCATCTCGACCTTGACATCGCGCTTGTTGTACGCCTTGAACATTGCCCACTTGTCCGGGGCATGGCTGGGGAGATTGCGGACTCTGCCGCCGTTCGTTTTGGTGGCTGTGCAGGGCGTGCAGAAATAACGGATGAGAGATTTTCCTTCGGACATTTTCTGTTCTTCAAGTCCGAGAACGCTGCCTACGGCGGAAAGGGAGAGGGGAAGCCCCATGTACGCCGCCCAAACCATCGTGCAGTGCCAGCTTTCGGGGCTGAGGAAGGCATCCCGGAGAAATCCCACGTCTGAAAGATAGCGTGACAGGCAGATGCGCTCGAAGTTGGCGTTAAACGCCCATTTGATGACATTATCATCGGTCAGAGCCGCCAGAATCTCCTGTGGAATCTTCTCGCCAGCCGCAAGGTCGACGACCTGCACTTCGCCGCCGTCTGCTGCATAGGCAAAGAGCAGTATCTCGAAGCTGGGCGATTCTGCATATTTGTATGCGCCACATTTGGAAATGTCCACATCGGAAAATGTCTCTACGTCAATGGAGAGTGTATTCATTGCGAGTCCTTTCTTGCCAAAAGGCAGCGAGGATTTCTCCACGCTGCCTTTTGGCAGAAGCATAGTCTAATCAGCTGAGGAACTCCTCGTCCTCGTCGGCGAAATCGTCCTCGGCGCGAGTCTTGCCTCCCAGCGGCTCACCATCGGAAATCTTCTGCAGGTTGTTGAGTCCGCAAGCGATGCCCTTGTTGCCGTTGCTGTTGAAGGCATAGAAGTTGATGCTGGCACGACCGTAAACACCGGAATACACCTCGGAGCGTTCGAGAATTGGCTGGCGAGCTGCGTCCACGATGCCGGGAGCCGTGGCACTGTTGGCATTGATGAAGTAGCTGTCCTTGTACGTTTCGTCATCGGGACGCTCAAGATCGCCATCGCGCAGAGGCATCTTAATGCTCGAGAGGGCGGGGACGGACTTGTTGTTGCCTTTCAGCTTGCTCTGGCCTTCCTCGTAGGCGGCCTTGATAGCATCCTTGATTTTTTTCCAACCGTTACCGTGTCGCTCTTGGGGATGATGAGTGACACGCTATACTTGGGAGCACCGCCGTTGATGCTCTTCGGCTCCCAGACGTTGGCGTAGCTCCAACGAGTCTTAACGCCCGTGATAACTTTTTGTTGGGATTGCAAATTTTGCCATGGTGGTTTCCTCCTCAAATTTCCTTGAAATCATCTGCTGCAGTGTTCATTGCCGGACGCTTGTCGCTGTCGGGAACAAGCACCGGCTTTCCAGCCGGCTTATAGACCAGCTCGCCTAAGAGTTCCTCAAACTTCTTCTTGCCAAGTACATGGCTCATGGCGGTGATACTGAGGAGCTTTTTGTTCATACGGCTCAAAAGCCTGCCGCCTTGATTGCCTTGGCTACGGCATCCTCATCGGTGTACTTTCTGTTAGAGCGGCCTTCGACTACCTTGAAGCCATCAAACCGGGTGCCGGAGAGAGCTTTTTGCAGGGCATAATCCTTGACATCGCTCGCCCAAGATGCCAACTCGTCGATCCTCGGCAGGATGGCGGCTATCTCGCTGTCCTCCAAGGTGGCAGGCATCTCGAAGTCGTACTTGGCGAGTTCCAGGTTGTATTCGGCGCGTTTTCGGCAGTTCGCCTTGGCCTTTGCAAAACTGGCAATGATCTCCCGCCTTGAATTCGCCTTTTGCCTTCCTGCGCCAGTTTGGCAGCGGGGGCGAGGATGTCATTTGCCCATGAGAGCAATTCGTCTTTTCCCATCTCGTACAGGCTGATGTTTGCCCGGCGAGGCTGATAGATGACGAGGGTGATGCGCTCGATGTTGTAGATTCCATCGAACAAGTCCAATGCGCCAAGGGCGTAGCAGGAGAGTTGACTGTTCTTCTCAGCCGACACCAGTACACCGAGTCCATGCTTGTAGTCAATGACATACAGCATACCGTCGGCGACAATCACGCAGTCGCCCGTGCCGAAACTTCCCTCCACGCCCACATAGCGGGAGTAATCCAGTCTTTGCTCCACGAGGACGAGCGGATCGTTGCAGGATGTCTTGGCCTGTGCTACGCACTCCAAGACGAAATCCCGGTAGCCGTCGGAGCATTCATCCATCTCCTCGTCGTAGAAGGAGAGGTGCTTGACGGGATTTCGAATCTTCCTGCCCAGAGCCTTTTCCACCTTGTAGGCGCAAAGTTCGTGGCAGTCGGTTCCGGCTTGGGCGTATTCGCTGGGCTTGTCGGCGTATTCCTCAGAGAGCCTTGCCGACGGCGGGCAGGCAATCCAGCGTTGGCTTGCCGATGCTGAGAGCAGGGAATGCTTACTCACGGTTCTTCACTCCTCCGATGGCATCGGCTTCTGCAAGAAGCGCTGCATAGTGGGACGGGTCAACTGCCGACAGGCGATCGGCTCCGTATTTCGTGATAAGAGCCTTGACCTCTGCACTGAATCCCGCCTGCGCCGCAAGGATCAGTTTGTGCCGAACATCCTCAAGAGACGGCGCGTTCGGCTCTTCTGCCTGCAGGCTCTTTGACAGTTCGTCGGCGACGTCTATGATGGATTTCGCCGAGAGCCGCAGGGATTCAATCTTCGCTGCAAGGTTTTCCATCCTCGCTCCCTCCTTCCGACAGCTTGTCCGCAAGTCGCCTGGCAATGATGCTGATGGCGACCAGCACTTCTGCCAGTTCCTTGTCGTTCTGAGTTTCCATGTGGATGTACCTCTCTTTCCGAGGGGCTTTCCTGCCCCTTCACTATTGAAAGGACAGAAACCTGAGTTTTCAGCGGATAAAAATTTAAATATTTTTTTCCGTTTCTGCCTCTCGCTATTGAAAGGACAGCAACGGCTATTTTTTTAGCGAAAAAAATAGAGCCACTTTTTGGCTCTGGCATTTATAAGGAAAGGAAAAAAATTTTGCGGATTTATCCGCTAAGAATCCGATCTTCTGTCCTTTCAATAGTGAAGGGCAATGACGCCCGGTGTTTTTCTGAAGGAGGAAAGCCTTTATGTTCTATGTTAAGGAAAAACATCAATGACGCTATGGAGGTCACGGTGGAAATCAACGATGAGAATGTCTTTTTGCCATTGTCCGCGCTGCGGAGCGGAAGTGCCTGTTGATCTCAATGAGTTCTTCGGCGATGCGGAGTTTGACTCTGTTCGGCACCGCGATCTGCTGCACGGAATGCAGCCGAAAGGTGCGGTGTGAGAAATGATCGAGCGCAGAAACCACGAGGGCTATGCCGACCCTACGGCATACGTCGCTCTGACTAAGGTAAGCCGGGAGGGCAGATTTGTTTATATCTGCTCACCCTATCGGGACAGCCCACGCGTCAACGTCATGCGGGCGCGGCAATACTGCAAATTTGCTGTGGAGAAGGGGAGGGTTCCTCTTGCGCCGCACCTGTACTTCCCACAGTTCCTGTCAGAGATTGACGAGCGCGAAAAGGCGATGTCCATGAATCTTGAGCTTCTGCGGCTGTGCAGCGAGGTCTGGGTGTTCGGCGAGAGGATCACCGACGGTATGGAAGCAGAGATTGCTCATGCCGGGAGGCTGCGGAAGAACATCCGTTATTTCACCACGAAATGTGAGGAGGTTTCGCCATGAAGGTAATCGAGACAGAATACAAGGGCTATCTTTTCCGCTCACGCTTAGAGGCGCGGTGGGCAGTGTTCTTCGACGCCTGCGGTGTCCGCTGGGAGTACGAGCCGGAGGGATATGTGCTCAATAACGGGCAGCACTATTTGCCGGACTTCCTGCTCCATGATGTAGCGGGGAGAGCAGGCGGGGATCTCTATGTGGAGGTCAAGGGGAAGATGAGCAGAGCCGATGCCGCCAAAATCAACCAGTTCAGCCAAGGTAAGCACCCGCTCCTCGTTGTTCCCGGGATTCCTGACGGAGACGGTATTGGAGATATTGAATCCTACTGCCGCGAGTGGGGGCGTTACGGTTTCCCCAGTTTTGGCGGCGGACCGTACCCTTCAACTTTCAGACCATCGACGGAGATTACTTCGTTGCTCACCCCGGCATCAACAAACAGGGCAAGTTTGAGCTTTTCGGCGATGACAGCAGCTATACGATGGACAGAGATGACGCTGCCACTGTACAGGCGTTCAAGCTGGCACGGCAGGCAAGATTTGAATACGGACAGACACCGAGGGTGAGGAAGGTGCGTGTATGAGAGAATTAGCATTTTGCCTTGGGAACAGTCGCTCGGCACTTGTCTGGCACGCAAGAAAAATGACGATGGAAGAACTTTGGGAAAAACTGCAGAGCCCCATCCGAACCGCTGAAACGAGTGCACAGTATCATGCTATGAAAAAAACGCGAGAAAGATGCTGTGAAGGATAAGGGCGGATTCTTGCCGGGAACGCTGAAAGGGACACGTCGGAAAGCGACCGAGGTCATCAGCCGCTCCATGATTACCTTGGATCATGACCGACTGAAGCCGGGCTGTTTCGATGCCTTCGCCTTCAAGCATTGCGCCATTGTCTACACAACCCACAGCCATACCCCGGAAGCACCACGGGCGAGAATCCTTGTACCGCTGACGCGGGATGTCACACCGGATGAGTATAATGCCATCGCCCGCTATCTTGCAGACGAAATTGGCATGGATACGGTTGATCTCTGTTCCTTCAAGATCAATCAGCTGATGTACTGGCCGACCGCCTCTTCCGACGGGGAGTACATCTGCCGCCAATATGAGGGCGACTGGCTCGACCCCGATGTGTTTTTGGCAACGCATCCGAACTGGCAGGACTGCAGCTCCCTGCCGACCGCGCCGGGTGAAAAAAAAGCGGTGGAAAGGGAGCGCAAAAGACAAGCCGACCCTCTGAGCAAGGAGGGCATTGTAGGAGCGTTTTGCCGTGCCTATCCCATCCAGGAAGTGATGCAGACCTTTCTCTCCGATGTGTATGAGCCGACCACCGACGAGAATCGGTGGGGCTATACGAAATCGGCGAGCATTCCCGGCGTGATGATTTATGACGGCAAATTCGCTTACAGCCACCATGCCTCCGATCCTGCCTACGGCCAGCTGTGCAACGCATACGACCTTGTAGGGACGCATCTCTTTGACGGCGATTTCACTCAGATGGCTGAGTTTGCCGCCAAGGATGAAAAAGGTACGTACCCTTGCACTCAAGGAGCGGCAGGAACGGGCTGTCGAGGACTTTGCCGAGGAGGAAGACTGGAAAAGCAAAACTGGTGCGGCAGAAAAAAAGTCCGCACAGCTTGAGAACTCCCTCTACAACATCAAGCTCATCATGCAAAACGATCCTTACATGAAAAACATTGTCTTTAATCAGCTGGCAGACGGCATGGAGATCAAGGGGGAAGTCCCGTGGGCACATCCCGGTAAGTTCTGGCGGGATGCGGACGATGCCCAGCTCATCTGCTATGTGGATGACAACTACGGCACGTTCTCGGCGCGAAACTATGACATCGCCGTCGCGAAAGCCGTGGACGACCGATCCTACCATCCGATACGGGAGTATTTTGCGGCACTGCCTCCTTGGGACGGTGTGGCGAGAGTGGACACGCTTCTCATCGACTACCTGGGCGCAGCGGATAACGCTTACACCCGTGCCGTCAGTCGGAAGGTACTGTGCGCCGCCTATCGGCGCATCAAAGAGCCGGGCATCAAGTTTGACTATATGCCAGTTCTCAACGGCGCACAGGGCATCGGAAAATCCACCTTCATCGCCAACCTTGGCATGGATTGGTTCTCCGACAGTCTGACCTTATCGGATATGAACGACAAGACCGCCGCCGAAAAGCTGCAGGGCTACTGGATTCTCGAAATTGGTGAGCTTGCCGGAATGAAGAAAGCCGACCTCGACAAAGTAAAGGCTTTTGTTTCCAGAGTAGATGACAAGTATCGGGCGAGTTTCGGCAGGCGGGTGACCTCCCATCCGCGCCAGTGTGTATTCTTCGGCACGACCAACAGCGAGAACGGGTATCTGAGAGACATCACAGGAAACCGCCGCTATTGGAACATTAAACTGAGCGGCAGCAGCAAATATAGGCCCTGGCAGATGACCTCGGAGCTTGTGCGGCAGATCTGGGCGGAGGTGATGATTCTCGCCGATGTCGGAGAAAAAGCTGTATCTGCCCCCGGACTTGGAGGAATATGCCAAAGAGGAGCAGCGGGAAGCGATGGAGCACGATGAGCGTGAAGGTTTGGTGCGTCTCTATCTCGATACGCTGCTTCCCGCCAACTGGGACGAGATGGATCTCTATCAGCGGCGGGAGTTTTTGCGGGGCGATGATACGACTCCCGTGGGGACAGACGTGCGCGTGATTGTCAGCAACATGGAGATTTGGTGTGAGTGCTTCAGCAGGAAAAAAGAGGATTTGCGTTCCATGGACAGCTATGCGATAGCAGCCATCATGTCCAGACTTCCTGAATGGGAAAAAAACAGCCCACACCCCAACGTATCGCAATTTACGGACTGCAGAGGATCTATCGCCGCTTGTAACTTGTACGGAAGTTGTAACTTGCAGCAAAGCCCGTACCATAAGGCTTTGTTACAAGTTACAAGATTTATATATGTAAATAGAAACATAATAATTCCGTACATGAAAAACGCGAATACGCGCATATATGCGTATATAGGGATTTTTTTCTGTAGCCTTGTAACAAGAAACAACGTGAATCCGTTGATATGACTGGCTTTAGAAGTGATACAACCTCATGTTACAGGAGGAAAAAGTTGTACGAACGGACGATTGAGCAGAAACTTGCAGCAAGAACCAGAGCGATGGGCGGCATCGCACCAAAGTTTACCTCGCCGGGATTCGATGGAATGCCCGACCGACTGGTGCTTCTGCCCGGCGGCAGAATGGGCTTTGTGGAACTGAAAGCACCGGGGAAGAAGCCGAGAGCCTTGCAGCTGGCACGGCACAGGCTGCTTCGGCGGCTTGGATTCAAGGTGTATGTGATTGACAAGATAGATCAAATTGACAGCGTATTGGAGGAAATCGACCATGAATGAACTTATGGTATTGGAACACAACAGCATCCGTGTCATGACCACGGAGCAGCTTGCCGAGGCGTATGGATGCGCCCCGAAGCAGATTCAGCAGAACTTCAACAACAACCGTGTGCGATTTATTGCGGGGAAACACTTCTTTGTTCTGGAAGGGCAGGATTTACAGACCTTCCGTTTGCAGGTCGAAAAATATCGAACTGCAAATTTCCCCGAAAACACGTCATCTGTATCTCTGGACGGAGAGAGGCGCTGCCCGTCACAGCAAGATGCTTGGGACGGAGCGGGCGTGGGATGTATTTGAACAGCTTGAAGACAGTTACTTCAAAGTTGCGAAGAACATGACACCCGAGGAATTTCTGCTATACAGCGCACAGCGAATGGTGGAGCAGGCAAAGGCAATCAAGGCGGCAAATGCCCGGATTGACAAGGTGGACGAGCGGCTTCTTGAGGTCGAGTCCAAGCAGATTACTATCGATGAGCACCACTACACCATCATCGGCTATGCCAATCTCATGGGAGTTCGTGGCGTGAGTCGGGATGCCGCCGCAAGACTCGGACGCAAAGCCTCGGCAATGTCCAGAAAGCAGGGGTACCACATCGGCAAGGAGTACGATGCAAAATATGGCATGGTAAACACCTATCATGTGGATGTGCTGCAGGAAGTGTTTCGGTAATGAATTCCGTTGAGATTGGAGGTGATGCCCCGTGAAGTTCATACCGCATGATTACCAGCAGTACGCCATCGATTTTATCGAAAGCCATAAAACTGCCGCCGTACTCCTGGATATGGGCTTGGGCTGAGGAAAGACGGTAATTACTCTCACAGCCCTCAATGATCTGCTGTTTGACCGATTCGAGATTTCCCGCATTCTCGTTATCGCGCCGCTCCGTGTGGCACGGAACACATGGCCGCAGGAAATCGGAAAGTGGGAGCATCTGAAACATCTTCACTACTCCGTAGTGGTTGGGACAGAGAAAGAGATTGGCAGCACTCCGCAAGCAAGCCTCCCTCTACATCATCAACCGCGAGAACGTGCCGTGGCTCGTGGAGAAAAACAGACTTCTCCTACGATGCCATCGTGATTGATGAACTCTCCTCGTTCAAGAATTGGAGCAGCAAGCGGTTCAAGGCACTCATGAAGGTTCGCCCCTTGGCGAAGAGAGTCATCGGACTTACGGGAACGCCATCCGGCAACGGCTTGATGGATCTCTTTGCAGAGTTCAAGGTACTCGACATGGGACAGCGTCTGGGGCGGTTCATTACGAAGTATCGGCAGGATTACTTCACGCCGGACAAGCGCAACGGGCAGGTGGTATTCTCCTACGCGCCACTTCCCGGAGCCGAGGAGCGGATTTATGAGAAAAATCTCTGACATAACCATCTCCATGAAAGCCGCCGACCATCTGAGGGATGCCGGAGCTGATCGAGAGTGAATACATCGTACGCATGAATGAGGAAGAGAAGAAAAATGTACGCCGATATGTGCGAGCAGCTTGTCCTCCAACTAAAAGGCGATGAGGTGACGGCGGCAAATGCAGGAGTTCTGTCGGGCAAGATCGCACAGATGGCGAACGGTGCGGTTTATACCGACGATGGAACTACCCTGCATATCCATGACCGCAAACTGGATGCCTTGGAGGACATCGTTGAGAGCATGAACGGCAAGCCGCTCCTCGTGGCATATTGGTTCAGGCATGATGCAGAGCGCATCGAAAAGCGCGTGCCGTGCGTCCGACTGGATACGGACGAGGCAATTGCTCGTTGGAATCGTGGAGAAATCCCCGTCGCCCTGATCCATCCGGCGAGCGCAGGTCACGGACTGAACCTTCAGAGCGGCGGCTCGACCCTTGTGTGGTTTGGCATCACATGGAGCTTGGAACTCTATCAGCAGACCGTGGCACGGCTCTATCGGCAGGGGCAGAGTGCCAAGACCGTCGTGGTGCAGCACATCATCGCCGAGGGCACGATTGACGAGAGAATCCTTCGTGCGTTGAAGCGGAAGGACAAGACACAGACGGCACTGATTGAGGCCGTCAAAGCAGAGGTGACATGATGAGTTATGAGATTCTGGCAAACGCCATCGTCGAGCAGGCGGCGAAAGACTATCGGTGGGCACGAACGGCTCTTGCCAAAGACGCAGAGAATGTTGCAGCGGCAGCGATGCGCTCTGAGACGGAGTGGTTCTTCCGTTCCGCATGGTTTGGACAGTTGACCAGTCTCGATGGAGAGTGGCTGCTTGAAAAGTTGGAGGGGGAATTTGCATGACGGCGAAAGAATATCTCAGTCAGGCGTATCGTATTGACCAACGGGTCAACAGCAAGCTCCGCCAAGTGGACTCTCTGCGTGATCTTGCTACCAGAGCCACGTCCACAATGGGAACGGAGCCTGTCAGTGGCACGAGGAATGTCCATCGCTTGGCGGATACCATCGACAAGATTGTCGACTTGGAAAAATGAAATCAACGATGACATCGACCATTTGGTGGATTTGAAGCGTGAGGTTATGGCGACCATCAGCAAGGTGCAGGATACCAACGCACTCATGCTGTTGGAACTTCGGTATCTCAGCTTCATGTCGTGGGACGAGATTGCGGGCGAGATGCACTATACTTCCCGCTGGGTGCATATTCTCCATTCCAAAGCGCTCACTGCTGTGGATAAGATTCTTGTAGCGGAGGTAGATAGGTCATGAGTTATCAGGAAGCACTAGAAGACAATATTTCTATCGGTAAGGATAAGTATGGTTTTGAGGTTTATTACCCAGAGTGCCATATTTGCGGAGCGCCAGTCACGACTTGGACGTATAAAAAGGGGATGAAAATTACCTGTCCCAAGTGTCGTAGCTTTTTTTCGGCAGTAAGAAAAAGCCGGCAACAACTTTCTTGCAACAGAAAAAAAGGGACGCAAGCTGGAAGAAGCAATCAAAAAGAATCAGCAAGGTGGCACCTATAGAAAAAAATATCAACGGGCATATGATGTAATAAAAAAAGAAATATCGACCGACCAGGTTGGTTTCAGAGCACAGAAGAAATCATGACTGCGTTGGAACTTGTCCGTAAAGGATTAAAGATCCGTCATCAAGTGAAGATTTTTAATTATTCCATAGACTTCGTTATCCCAGAATATAAGGTCGCCCTAGAGATTGACGGCAGACCGTTTCATGGCAAGGATCATGCAGATAAGCAGCGAAAGCGAGATGAAGTCATCATTTGGAAGCTGGGCGAGGATTGGGAGATTATCCATATCGATACAGACAATATTAACGCCAATGTTACGAAACTCGTCCCGGCCATCAAAAGCCGTTTTGAAATCACGCAAAAAGACTTCACTATAATTCTCTTGAGTTCCAGTGTTGACATGGTAAAATGGTGTTATGAAAAGTATGCTTAAAGGCTCGACCTCCAATGGGAGCAATCCCAGCGGAGGTTTTTTCATGCCATCGAGGAGGTGAAACGATGCCGAGAAAGCCGAAACGACCCTGCCGCATGACAGGCTGTCCGAACCTCACGGATCGAAAGAGTTGCTACTGTGAGACGCACGAAAAAACGATGCAGAGGCATTATGACCACTTCGCTCGTGGCTACGATCAGCATAAGAGATACGGAGGTTCGTGGAAGAAAATCCGTGACCGACACTTGGCAGCGCATCCACTTTGCGAGTGCTGCAAAGAGCGGGGCAGATACATCCACGCAACACTCGTGCATCACATCCAACCGATTTCGGACGGTGGCACGCATGATACGGAGAATCTGATGTCGCTCTGCGTGTCCTGTCATGAGCGAATTCACCAGCGTAGCAGAGGCGACCGCTAGACCCTCCCAGGGGGCGGTCAAATCTCTAAAACCGCGCCGTTACTGGACCGGGGAGGGGCGCACGCACAAAAAAACGTCGGTTCAAACAGGGTATTAAGGAAAGGGGCGAGAAGATGGCGCGTGACGGAACAAATCGTGGAGGACGGCGCATCCGCGCGGGAGACAAACCCGAGCCACTGGCGAGACAAGATTGCGGGCGGGCGAACGGCGCACATCATGGAGTTCCCCATGACGGAACTGGACGGGACAGACCTTGTGGATGCTGCCGACCTCTACGGTGAGGAGATGCCAACACCGAGCGAGTTCCTGTCTGCACGGCAGAGGAACGGAAAACCGCTCGGTGCGGATGAGATTTTTCGTGAGACATGGCTGTGGCTGAAGGAGCGAGGCTGTGAGCGGCTTGTGAATCCGCGCCTGATTGAAAGCTACGCTCAGGCATTTGCCCGCTTCATCCAGTGCGAGGAGGCGATGAGTCAATACGGGCTCATTGGCAAGCATCCGACGACAGGAGGTGCGATTGCAAGCCCCTTTGTCCAGATGGGACAGGCATTCCAGAAACAGTCCAATCTGCTCTGGTATGAGATATTCGACATCGTAAAGCAGAACTGTACCACCACATTCGTCGGCTCTCCGCAGGAGCGATCGGATGGAACGGCTGCTGCGTTCGAGGAAGTAAGGAGGGAAGTCATTTGAACAAAACAACATCTGAGATGAAGCTCGTTCCAATCAGAAAACTTGTCCCGTATGCCAACAATGCACGGACGCACTCGCCCGAGCAGATCAACAAGCTGCGCGGCAGTCTGCGTGAGTTTGGATTCGTCAGTCCCGTCATCATCGACAAGGACTACGGCATTCTCGCAGGACACGGGCGTGTTGCGGCGGCGCGGGCAGAGGGGATGGAGAGCGTCCCGTGCGTATTCGTCGACCATCTGACCGAGGCGCAGAAGAAGGCATACATCCTCGCAGACAACCGTTTCGCACTCGACGCAGGATGGGATGAAGATATGCTGCGCGTCGAGATGGAAGCCCTGCAAGGCATGGACTTTGACATCTCGCTCACGGGCTTTGACGAATCCGAGATTGCCGATCTGCTCTCACTGGATGATGGTGAAGCGCAGGAAGATGCCTTTGACGTGGATGCAGAACTCGCAAAGCCCTGCGTTGCCCAAATAGGAGATGTCTGGCATCTCGGAAAGCACCGTGTTATCTGCGGAGATTCCACTCTCCCGGAGACGTACGAGCGGCTGCTCGGCGAGGAAAAAGGTAAATCTCGTCTGCACGGATCCCCCATACATGATCCAGCTTGAAAGCACATCGGGGAAAATCAAGAACGATGATCTGAATGACAAGGACGCCTACGAGTTCCTCAAATCTGCCTTTATCGCCTTTCACTCGGCGATGGCGACGGACGCATCCATCTACGTTTTTCTACGCAACGGCAAAAAGCCCGCATCTTTCATGACGCTTATGAGGATGCGGGCTTTAAAAGTTGGCGCAGGGCTTGGTTTGGAAGAAAGACCGACTGGTTCTTACGCGCACGGACTGGAAGTACATCCACGAGCCGATCATCTGGGGATGGAGGAAGGACGGACGGCACAGGTGGTACGGCGATCAGAAGCAGACCACCGTCTTTGCATTCGATCGTATCAAGGATTCGAAGAAGGACGGCTGCGGTCATCCGTCCTCAAAGCCCGTGCCGCTTCTGGCGTATCTCATCAAGCAGTGTACGCAGACGAACGGCATCGTACTCGACGGCTTCCTCGGCTCGGCCTCGACGCTGATTGCCTGTGAGCAGTTGAACCGTATCTGCTATGGCGTGGAGCTTGAGCCGAAGTTCGTGGATGTCGCTGTTGAGAGGTACATTCAGAGCAAAGACGGGAATGCCGAAGATGTGTTTTTGGAACGTGATGGTGAGCGCATTCCGTATGTGGATGTGCCGAAACCAAAGGAGGAATCTTGATGCGTGTGTTTTTGAATCCGGGTCATGCGCCGGACGGAAATCCCGACCCCGGCGCGTGCGGGTATGGGCTGCGGGAATGTGATGTGGCAAAGAATGTCGCTGACCTTGTGGCGGGTTATCTCGCTGCCGCAGGTGTAGAAGTTGTTGGATGTTTGCAGTCGGACAGTCTGCATGAAGTCGTCTCGGCTTCCAATCGTGCGGATGCCGATGTGTTTATCTCTGTTCACTGCAACGCTTGTAACGGCAGTGCGAACGGGACAGAGGTCTGGTACTTCTACGGAAGCGGCGCAGGGAGATACTGGCACAGTGCATCCAGAACCAGATTGTGGATGCGCTCGGTACTGTGGATCGCGGCGTGAAGGGCGCAAAGCCCGGTGTCAACGGTCTGTATGTTCTGAGCAATACCAATGCGGTCGCCGTACTCGTGGAGCTTGCGTTTATCGACCATGCGGGCGATGCGCAGTTGCTCCGCAGCCGGCAGGATGAATTTGCACGTGCGATTGCGCGTGGGGTAACGGACTATGAAGGAGAGTGTTGAAGATGAAACTGGAACACATTCAAAATGAGTTGAAGAATCATGTGGGGGACTTTGTACGGACGGAGGCAAAGGAAGCGACCGTCCTCTGGCTGCACGAGAAGGGGCTTCCCGCCGCTCGTGAGGTGTCGGCGGCGTACACGGCGGCACTGAAAGAGAGCGCGGAGAAGGAGACGGGATGGTGCAGCTTCCGCGACCGCATCTTCCTACCGCTTGTCATCGAGGGCGCAATCTGGATGACGGGCAAGATGCTTGAGCGTATGACCGCGCCTCATTCTGTAAAATGATGACGCTTGGCAGTTTGTTTGACGGGAGTGGGGGCTTCACATTTGGGGGCGGTTCTCGCGGGGATTACACCGATATGGGCATCGGAAGTTGAGCCGTTCCCGATTCGCGTCACTACGAAGCGGCTGCCCTCCGTCAAACATCTTGGAGACATCCATCGGATTCACGGGCGATGAGATCGAGCCTGTGGACATTATCACGTTTCGGATCGCCCTGTACGAATCTCAGTATCGCGGGACGGCGGGAGGGGCTGCATGGGCAGGAGTCCATACTGTTCTTTGAGGCCGTCCGCATTGTTCGGGAAATGAGGTGTGCAACGAATGGAAGATACCCAAGGTTTATCGTCTGGGAGAATGTCGCAGGAGCGTTCTCAAGTTCGGGCGGACGGGATTTCCAATCTGTCCTCACAGAGATTGTCCGCATCAAAGAGCCGAAAGCACCCGAGGTGCCTTTTGCCTCAAAAAGGGCGGATGGGCATACGCAGACATTCTTCATGGGAGACGGATGGAGCATTGCTTACCGGCTCATGGACGCACAGGGCTGGGGAGTTCCACAGCGTCGGCGCAGAATCTACCTTGTCGCAGATTTTTGGAGGATCATGTGCCGGACAGATACTATTTGACACCGAAAGCGTGCGCGGGGATCTTGCGCCGTGCTTCGCTGCGTGGCAAGGCATTGCCCGAGAGCTTTGCGGATGGCACTGGAACGGCAAGCGGGCGGATAAGTGCGGGGTTCTGTACCGAGCATTCCGCACAGAGCCGCAGCATCGGCTATGCGGAGGAGACAGTCTCCGACGCTGCGTGCCGAAAACCGTTCCCGCCGTATTCGAGTCACACGGCTCGGATGCGCGGTACAACGGTCCTCTGGAAATCTGTCCGAGCGTGCTCCGCCACTATGGAACGGGCGGCAACAATCAGCCGCTCGTGCTGAAGGACGTACAGGCATACGGGCATCTCCTCGTTCCAGTCCAACGCGATGAAATCCGACAATCCGCACTCCGGGCATCTATGAGACTGAGACGGGCGCGGACGATTGACCAGAGCGGCGGGAATCTCTCATGTTGTCAGGGCGGCGTTGCCGTTGTCTCCATCCAAGGCTCGATGATCGGGACGCCCAGAGAAGAACGGCCCGCAGGGAAGCGGTATCGCAGAGAATGTGAGTTTTACGCTCAACACTGCTGACCGTCATGCCGATCTATGCCATGACCACGGGCTGCCACTCTCATTTTGGCAAAGGAGAAATGCCCGACGCTGATGGCACGGGACTTCTAAAGACCCGATGGTCGTCAATCAGCCCCGTCTATGCCGTGCGGAGACTGACACCGACCGAGTGCGGACGCTTGCAGGGCTTTCCCGACGGATGGTGTGCGGGGACTTGAAACGGAAGAATCCCACGGAGGAAGAGATGGCGTTCTGGCGCACGGTCTTTGAGACGCACCGAAAAAAATCACAGGGTGGCAAGAAGCCCAAGACCGATACGGTCAGATTCGCAGATGGCTGAAGAATCCGCACTCGGATGCGGCAGAGTACAAGATGTGGGGAACGGTGTCGCACTTCCTTGTGTGTTCTACGTCCTCACAGGAATTGCACATTTCGGTGATTCGGTGTATACAACACAATCCGCTTGCTAATTCTTCCCACGTGAGTGATGAATGTAATGACCAAAGTTCATGAAGGGGAGGTAATCACCATGAAGGTCAATTACAACATCCAAAAGGAAGAGCGCAAGGCGATGGTCGCGGGAGTCAGCAAGGTGCTCGACACGAAGCCTGCCTACTGCGGCGCACCGACATTTTCCTACAAGATCGGCGCATTCGAGATCACGAAGGACGGCAGCCTTTGCTTCGACGATGCCACCGACAAAGCGACACTTGCGCGTGTGCGCGCGGCACTGCGCGAGGCGGGCTTCACGTCCGAGGACGGGGAGAACAAGGCTTCCTGCGCGAACACAGCGGCAGACGCGCCGATCCTGACGGAAGCGGCGACAGATGATGAGCAGATGCCAGAAGAAACGGTGGTAGAAGAACATGCTCCGATGGAGGCGGTGATGGCAGAACCCGACGAGGACAGCCTTTCCATCAGCCTCCCGCGCACCCTTTTTCACCGAGACGGCATTACAGAATCTAGACGCACTCCTTCTGAGCAAGGGACGGCTGATTCGCCACGCCTTTGACATCCGAGAAGCGACTTACACGCTCACCGATGACCGCATCACCTTTGCATGGCTGCACGGCACGATCACCGACGAGACGGCAAAGGCATACGCTGAGTTCATCAGCAAACTCTGCCTGATGGCACGGACGCAGAAGCGCGTCACGGCAAAGGAGAAGATTGTGGACAACGAGAAATACGCATTCCGCTGCTTCCTCCTGCGTCTTGGCATGATCGGAAACGCCTACAAACAGTCGCGCAAGATTCTCCTGCAGAACCTCACGGGCAGCAGCGCGTTCAAGAACGGACATCGGAAGGAGGCTGAGCATCATGCGGTTTTCCGAGTAGAGAGCAGATCGTCGCACTTCGAGAGCAGCACCCGCACGGGACAAAGGTGGAACTCCTCTCGATGGATGATCGGCAAGCCCCGCCGATGGGGAACGATGGGCGAGGTCATGGGCGTTGATGATGCGGGACAGCTTCTCGTCCGATGGGAGACAGGATCGTCACTGAGCCTTATCCCCGGCGTGGACTCCTTCCGCATCGTACAGAAAGGCGGTCAGTCATGAACGAGAAAATTTTTCGCACAGATCATAGACATCCGCAACTCGGGGCGAGTGAATATGTTCGACGTTCCCGGTGTTCAGTGCATGGCGTTTGAGATGGGCTTCTACGAACTTGTCTGCTTCATCGAGGAAGACCGCGCGGCGTATGTACGGTTTATCCTCACAGGGCGAATAATAGCCGATAGCTTCAGCGATTCAGCACAGCCTTTCGGGGCTGTGTTTCTCTCGAAAAAAATAAGTGTGGTTTATCCAAAATATGACTTGCTATATTCTGCGTATAGAGGCATATATACACATGACGAAGGGAACAACCTACACAAAGGAGGAAACGAAAATGAAAAACGCAGAAGCAAGATGGCCGAAGACCACCACGATGGAGCACCTCGATGAGATGCGGTTCGGGACGAGCGGCGCAATCCTTCGCTACGGCGAGCAGATCCTTGTGGTCGGGATGGAGTGCTGGGGCTTCCACGCAGGCGTCTACGAGATGGTCGAAACGCCGGAGGAGACAGGCTTCGCGGACATCGAATGCCGCCTGAACCTCGTCGAAGCCGCCACGGAGCTTTTTGAGGACGGCGGACACGCGATGGCTTGGTGCATGAAGCGCATCTAAGCCACGCCGAACAACAAAACAGCCCTTCGGGGCTGCTTCTCGTTTCAGATATTGTGAGTCGCTGACGGCGGCTCTTTTTTGATGGGGGTGATTGCTTGCGGAAACTGACGGACTACAAGCCGACAAAGTTCATGGCAGAGGACGCGCACTATGACAAAGCCGCTGCGGACTATGCGGTGGGCTTCATCGAGTGCCTATGCCATACGAAGGGGACGTGGGCAGGGAAGCCTTTCGAGCTGATCGACTGGCAGGAGCGCATCATTCGTGATATCTTCGGCATCTTGAAGCCGAACGGGTATCGGCAGTTCAATACGGCGTATGTGGAGATTCCCAAGAAACAGGGAAAAACAGCTTGCTCTCAATACGAAAAATCCCCACACCGAGCGGTTTTACCACAATGGGCGATATTCGCGTCGGAGATACCGTTTTTGATGAAAAACGGACAGCCCTGCCGTGTTGTCGCCAAAAGCGATGTGGATGATACGGAGCAAGCCTATCGACTGACCTTCCGTGACGGTTCTTCCATTGTTGCGGGAGAGCGGCATCTCTGGAATGTGGATTATATCATCGGGGAGCCGCGCTCCGTCCTTTGGACTACGGGTGAAATCTATCGCCGAACAATGAAGCACAGAGAAAAATATCGGGATAACGAAAAGGAGGCACGTCGCTCCATTATCCGAATCCCTGTGGCAAAGACGCTGCAGATCAAGGAAAGAAACCTGCCCGTCACTCGCGCCTGTTTTTCATTATCTGACAGACATCGTGCCGCTCTCAGAGAGAGTCCCTATGCAGTGCATTCAAGTGGACAGCAGAAGCCATTGTTATCTGGTAGGGGAATCCTTCATTCCAACCCACAACAGTGAACTTGCCGCCGCCGTCGCACTCCTCCTCTGCTGTGGAGACGGGGAGGAGCGTGCCGAAGTCTACGGCTGCGCCGCCGACCGTCAACAGGCGAGCATTGTCTTTGAGGTCGCAGCAGATATGGTGCGGATGTGTCCTGCACTCGGCAAACGGGTGAAGATCCTCGCCTCCCAGAAGCGGATGGTCTATCTGCCGACAAATAGCTTCTATCAGGTGCTTTCGGCAGAAGCCTACTCGAAACACGGCTTCAACATTCACGGCGTTGTATTCGACGAACTGCACACACAGCCGAATCGCAAGCTCTTTGACGTTATGACGAAAGGCTCTGGTGATGCGCGTATGCAGCCGCTCTATTTCCTCATTACCACGGCAGGGACGGATACCCAGTCCATCTGCTACGAGACGCACCAGAAAGCAAAGGATATTCTCGAAGGGCGAAAGATCGACCCGACCTTCTATCCCGTGATCTACGGAGCGAAGGAGGATGAGGACTGGACAGACCCGGAGGTCTGGAAACGGTCGAATCCGTCGCTTGGCATTACGGTCGGCATCGACAAGGTACAAGCGGCGTGCGATTCGGCACGGCAGAATCCCGCCGAGGAGAACAGTTTCCGTCAGCTTCGCTTGAATCAATGGGTGAAGCAGTCCGTGCGGTGGATGCCGATGGATAAGTGGGATGCGTGTGCCATACCCGTGGCTGCAGAAGAACTAGAGGGCCGTGTCTGTTACGGCGGTCTTGATCTTTCCTCCACGATGGATATTACAGCATTTGTGCTCGTGTTCCCTCCGATAGAGGAGGATGAGGCATTTTCCGTGCTTCCATATTTTTTTGGATTCCCGAGGAGAATGTTGACCTTCGTGTACGGCGCGACCATGTGCCGTATGACGTGTGGGAGAAAAAGGGATTCCTCATGACCACCGAGGGAAATGTGGTTCACTACGGATTTATCGAGGCGTTCATTGAGCGGCTTGGCGAGAAGTACAACATTCGCGAGATTGCATTTTGACCGATGGGGCGCGGTGCAGATGGTGCAGAACCTTGAGGGGATGGGCTTCACCGTTGTTCCGTTCGGTCAGGGCTTCAGGACATGAGTCCGCCGACCAAGGAGCTGATGAAGCTGACGCTGGAAAAGAAAAATAGCGCACGGCGGGCATCCCGTCATGCGCTGGATGGCAGACAACATCTTCATTCGCACCGATCCCGCGGGAAACATCAAGGCAGACAAGGAGAAATCCACCGAGAAGATTGACGGCGTGATTGCACTCATCATGGCTCTGGATCGTGCAATTCGGTGTGGAAATGATACGTCGGAATCGGTGTATGAGAATCGCGGCGTGTGGGTGTTTTAGGGCGATTGTATACGCACATATGGTCTTGCTATTTCTGTGATAGTACGGGAATATACACATACCGAAAGGGAAAACCGAAGAACCAAGAAACGGAGGAAAAGAAAATGAACAAGCAGGAAATCGCCAAGATCATCGAGAGCAAGGCTGCCGAGTATGGACTCAAGCTGCAGGAAAACACGATGGGCTGGGCAAACGAGAGCAACCACGACAGCTACATCCGCATCGAGGTTCGCAAAGAGAGGGATTATGACAAGACGGATTGGGAAGCCCGCAAGGTTTTCTGGGACATCAAAGCCAATGCCAGTATTTGCCAGATGGGCGGAGATCCAACGCCGGAGGAACTTTTGAAAGCCGCCGACGAGATTGCGCGGGGGGCAAGATTCACGGCCGCAATCAACAGCATGGAGCTTTCCTGCATCGAAATCTTCTAAGCTGAAACTACGGAGCGCCGCTCGGAAGGGCGGCGCTTTTGCTATCATCTTTTGAAATGGAGGTTTCCATGAACCTATTCAGCAAACTCTTCCGTTCGCGGGACAAGCCCCAGAATCATCTCGGCGGCTTGTCCTTTTTATTTGGGCAGACGGCGGCGGGCAAGGCGGTCAATGAGCGTACTGCAATGCAGACCACGGCGGTCTATGCCTGTGTGCGCATCCTCGCGGAATCCATCGCGGGACTGCCGCTTCACGTCTACGCCTATCAAGGTCAGGGCAAAGAGCGTGTACCGGAGCATCCGCTGTACTTCCTGCTCCACGATGCTCCGAATCCCGAAATGACGAGTTTCGTCTTTCGTGAGACGCTTATGGCACATCTCCTCCTGTGGGGAAATGCCTACGCACAAATTTTGCGGGACGGCAGGGGCAAGGTTCTCGGACTCTATCCGCTCCTCCCGGACAAGATGGAGGTCAGCCGCGACAGCCGCACGGGTAAACTTTACTACACCTACACGAGAAGCACGGAGGAGAATCCGAACTTTGCAGACAAGGGACAGATTCGGCTGCGGCGTGAGGATGTGCTGCATATTCCGGGACTTGGCTTCGACGGCCTGGTCGGCTATTCTCCCATCGCTATGGCAAAGAACGCCATCGGCATCGCGCTTGCGACGGAGGAATACGGCGCGGCATTCTTCAAGAACGGTGCGCGTCCGGGCGGCGTGCTCGAACATCCGGGTGTTCTCAAAGACCCGTCGAAGCTCCGTGATAGCTGGCACGCCGTCTACGGCGGCACGATGAACACGGGCAGGATTGCCGTGCTTGAGGAAGGCGTAAAGTATCAGCAGATTGCCATACCACCCGAGGAGGCGCAGTTCCTTGAAACGAGGAAGTTCCAGATCGACGAGATTGCACGGCTCTACCGTGTGCCGCCGCATATGGTCGGGGATTTGGAGAAATCCTCGTTTTCGAATATCGAGCAGCAGTCCTTGGAGTTCGTCAAATACACTTTGAATCCGTGGGTCATGCGATGGGAGCAGTCGCTTCAAAAAGCATTGCTGACGGAGAAGGAGCGGAAGGACTACTTCATCCGCTTCAATGTAGACGGGCTGCTGCGCGGAGACTACAAGAGCCGCATGGAGGGATATGCCATCGGGCGGCAGAACGGATGGCTATCGGCGAACGACATCCGCAGCCTTGAGGACATGAATCCGATTGAATCTACCGAGGGCGGTGATTTGTACCTCATCAACGGGAATATGACAAAACTGAGGGACGCAGGACTCTTTGCCGTAAGGCAGAAGGGAGTAAGTGATGAAACGTAAATTTTGGAACTGGGTACGGAACGAGGGAGAGAAGCGTGTCTTGCTTCTGGATGGTGAAATCTCGGACGAGACGTGGTGGGGCGATGAGGTCACACCTGCAATCTTTCGTTCTGAACTGAATGCCGCAGAGGGAGATATTGACCTCTGGATCAATTCACCGGGCGGGGACTGCTATGCGGCGGCGCAGATCTACAATATGCTCATGGAGTATAAGGGGAATGTTGCCGTCAAGATTGACGGGATTGCCGCTTCTGCCGCATCCGTCGTTGCGATGGCAGGATCAACGGTTGAGATTTCGCCCTTGGGGATGTTAATGATCCACAATCCGATGACCGTTTCCATCGGAGACACACATGAGATGGAGCGGACAATCACATTCCTTGCCGAGATCAAAGAGAGCATCATCAACGCCTATGAACTCAAGACGGGACTTTCCCGTGCGAAGATTTCACGGCTGATGGATGCCGAGACGTGGATGAATGCAAAGAAAGCCGTGGAGCTTGGATTTGCGGATTCTGTTCTCTATACGGACGCACAGCGTCCCTGTGACGGATACGGCAGACGGGCTGATCTTCTCCCGTGCCGCCGTCACGAACTCTCTGCTCTCGAAATTCGGGCAGGGAACACATAATGTCGATGCAGAGCCGATCAAACGACGGCTCTTTTTCTATTTCACATTAACGGAGGGAAAAAAAGATCATGGATAAGATCATGGCAATGCGCGAGAAGCGTGCAGAAATGTGGGAACAGGCAAAGCAGTTCCTCGACGAACACGAGAAGGATGGCCGCCTTACGGCAGAGGATGCCAAAGCGTACGAGCAGATGGAGAATGAGGTGCTTGCGCTCGGGAAGGACATCGAGCGCATGGAGCGTCAGGCGATTCTCGACGCGCAGCTTGCAAAGCCCGTAACGGCGGCGATCACCAATCTGCCGGGGGCTGCGCTCAATGCGGAAAAAGACGGGACGTGCAAGCGAGGCATACGGTGCGGCAATGCTCAAGGCACTTCGCACGAACTTCCGTCAGGTGGAGAACGTCCTGCAGGAGGGCGTGGATGCAAACGGCGGCTATCTCGTTCCTGAGGAATACGATCAGCGTCTGATCGACGTTCTGAATGAGGAGAACGTCCTGCGCCCGCTTGCGACGGTCATCACAACGAGCGGAGAGCACAAGATCAACATCGCCGCCACAAAACCTGCGGCAGCGTGGATTGAGGAAGGCGCGCCGCTCACCTTCGGGGACGCGACCTTCGACCAGATCGTTCTTGACGCGCACAAACTCCACGTCGCGGTCAAGGTGACGGAGGAGCTTCTCTACGACAACGCCTTCAACCTTGAGAACTACCTCATCGAGCAGTTCGGCAAGGCGCTTGGCAACGCAGAGGAGGACGCATTCCTCAACGGCGACGGGACGCACAAGCCGAAGGGGCTTCTCATTTCGGCAAAGACATCCGTTACCACGGCGGCAGCCGATCTCAAAGGCGGATGAACTCGTGACGCTCGTCTACAGCCTCAAGCGTCCCTACCGCAAGAATGCGGCGTTCATCGTCAACGACCAGACGCTTGCAAGCATCCGCAAACTCAAGGACGCGAACGGTGCGTATTTCTGGCAGCCGTCGTATCAGATGGGCGAGCCTGACCGTCTGCTCGGCTATCCCGTCTATTCCTCGGCATATATGCCCGCTGTCGAGGCGGGTAAGACCGTCATCGCATTCGGCGATTATTCCTACTACAACATCGGGGATCGCGGCACCCGTGCGCTGCAGGAACTCAAAGAGCTGTTCGCTGGCAACGGCATGGTCGGCTACGTCATGAAGGAGCGCGTGGACGGCAAACTCGTTCTTGAAGAGGCTGTGCAGACACTCAAGATGAAGGGGTGATGTATGTTTGCGGCAAAGAGGGGAGGTGGTTCTATGCTTGTGCCGCTTGAAGCAGTCAAGCAGTATCTTAGGATTGACGGGGATGAGGAGGATGACCTTCTCACGCACTTTACGGAAACGGCAGAACAGATTTGTACGGCACTTCTGCGCGTGAAGAAGCTGTCCAAGGTCGAAGATCAGGCGATTGTGCGCGTTGCAATTCTCTACGCCGTCTCCTATCTCTATGAACACAGAGAGGAAGCGGATCACAGAGGGCTTGCGCTGACACTGCGCTCGCTTCTCTTCGGTGTGCGGAAGGAGGTCTTTTAGGTGAGAGTGTCAATGAGCGAACTGCGTCATCGAATCTCCATCCTGCGTCCCGTAACGGATACGGACGATGAGGGAAATATCCTCGCGCAAACAACGCAGGAGATTGCAAAGGCATGGGCGCTTGTTCTGCCGTTTGCGGCAAAAAAATCTCGGACGGATATGCGGAGAAGGTGCAGGAGGTGGATTACCGCATCGTCATTCGTTACCGCATGGATGTACGAGTGACAGATCGTATCCGTTGGGGTGACAAAACGCTCACGCCGATTTCGCCGCCGTATCCGCTCGGTGGGAAGAAGCGATGGCTTGTTATAGAATGCAGGGAGTTGGTGGAGGATGGCTAGATATAGAGGGTTCGTCTCTGCCGAGAAAATATTGTCGGAACTCGGCGCGGAGGCGACGGCTGCGGCAAAGGATGCCCTCGCACACGGCGCAGACGATGTGGTCGCGGAGGCGAAGAACCGCTGTCCCGTCTATACGGGAACAGATAAGCGCGTGGTCAAAGGCGCACTCCGTGACTCTATCCACAAGCGGTCGCGCAAACGGGACGGCTCCGTCTGGCGCATCGCAGCAGATGCGGAATCTCAGGATGGCGTATTCTACGGTACACTCGTCGAATTCAGCCCGCGCATCAACCGCCCATTTCTCTATCCCGCGCTTGACGCAAAGAAGGACGGTATCCGTTCTGCCATCGTGGATGCCGTCCGTATGTCAATACGGAGGAGAGGGAAATGAGTATTGCGAAGATGGTGTATCAGTCACTTGTGCGCTCCAAGACACTCTCGCAGCTTCTCGCTCACGGAAAGAAGGGCATCTATCACGGACGCAGTCCCAATGCGGGGACGTATCCCGTTCTCGTATACTCCGTCATTTCGGATGTTCCTGCTCTTTCGGCAGACGGCACGGAGTTGGAACGGCGCGTGACGGTACGCATCCACATTCTGACGAAGGATGGACGCTTTCGGGAAATTCATCACGCCGTGCAGAACGCGCTCTTGCCACTCGGATTTGTCCGTGCACAGACGCAGGAACTGACAGAGAAAGATATTTTTTTGTGGAAATCACAGATTACAGAACAGCAGTGGAGGGAGAATAAAATGCCAAGTCCAACACCAACAGCAAAGCCCGCAGGGAATCTGACAAGCGGGCAGTTCATCAACATCCAGAAACTTCACATCGCGAAGATGCTCACCGATGTGGCAGGAGGAGCGGCGACCTACGAAGCTCCGATTCCGCTCGGAAAAACTGCTCCGCAAGGTGGACATCAAGCCGCAGACGAATCAGGCGGAGTTATTCGCCGACGGTCAGTCCGTGGATACGGCATCGAATACCGCATCCTACGATCTGACATTTGACACGGCTGCGCTTCCTCTGGAATACACGGCGTACCTTCTGGGACACAGTATCGAAAAACGGCGTGATGAAGGCGGGCAAGGACGATGTCGCTCCGTACTTCGCCGTGCTCTTTCAGTCGGATAAGCGCAACGGCAAGAAGAGATACACCAAATTCTACAAAGTCCAATTCACGGAACCCTCGGAATCTGGCAACTCGAAGCAGGAGAGTATTCAGTTCGACACGCCGACACTGACGGCAAAGGCGATCTACCGTCTCTCGGACGGGCTGTCCTACGCCAAGGCAGACGAGGAGGCGGCGGGCTTTGCCACTGAGACTGGGACGAAGTGGTACGAGCAGGTATGAGGGAGCGGATCATGGAAAAACCAACACTGCATATTGAGGGCAGGGAGATTGTGCCAAATCCTCCGAAGATGAAGGTCTGGCGCGAATTCCTTGCCTTTTTTTGATGCCGACAAAGAAGGTCTGAGCCTTGAAGATTTTCTGGACGAGCACGTCCGACTGATTGTCCTTGGATTCGGACGGGAGGAAGTGACAAGGGAATCCGTGGAGGAAAAATGTGGATGTGGCGGACATTGTGCCGCTCACCCGTGCGCTTTTTTTCGATGGATTCAGTCGCTGACGTTTTTCCAAACTGGTGAACCTCCCAAACGGGGAGGCGGGGAAAGGGGTGTAGTTCTTTCCCCGTATCAGAATTTACTGCGTTACTACGAGCGGCTGCAGTCCGCCTACGGGTGGACGATGCACGAGATTGATTCACATGAGATTGGATTCCTGCTCGATCAGCTTGTGGTAACGGCACTGTGCGAACAGCAGCAATGTGAACGCTTTATTGACGACGTGATGTAGGGAGGGAGATGGAGTGGCAAAGCGCGGACAAAAGATTGATGAACTCTATCTCGACATCGGTCTCAACATCGCACAGCTGCAGCTGGACTTTGACACGGCGGGGAAAAACCGTCTCAGATTCCATCGCTCGGCTGAACAGCAAGGCAAACAACATCCATCTGAAACTCGATGCCGATCTTGCCAAACTCGATGGTGTGGGTACGGAGCTGGACAAGATCAAGGTGCGCCATCAGGCGATCAATCGCGAGTTGGATATTCAGCGGCAGAAGGAACAGATTCTTGCCGCTGTCCTCCAATCCGCAAAGAAGAATGATGGCGTGGACAGCGCATCCTATCGCCGTGCGGAGAGCAATCTCCTGCGTCAGCAACGAACCGTCGCACAGACCGAAGCCGAGGTGCGGAAACTGAATCATCATCTCAAGGAGAGCGCGGTTCTCTCTGGCACGCTCGGTGGACGTATCTCAGCGGGCATGACGGCGGCACAGGCGGGTGTTCGGAATCTTACGAGCGGATTCAATGTTCTCTCGACAAAGATGGCCGCAGTTATGGCCGTCGCTGCGACGGGCGCGGGACTGTTCAATATAACGAAGGACGCAATGCTTGCAGGTGAGAACGTCTATAAGCTGACGCAACGGCTTCATGTCTCTGCGGGGAAGCCGCTGAACTGGGGCGTATGTTTCAGCTTGCGGATACGGACATCAAGAGCATTATCCCTCTCATTGCTCGTCTTGATAAGCAGGTATCCGCAGCGGGAGAGAGCGGCAATGACACGTCTCACGCACTCTCGCGCTTTGGTATTGCGCTCAAAGATCAGCAGGGCAATCTCCTGCCGCTGAATGACCAGCTGGCACAGCTTGCCAAGGGATACAAGACCGCAAGCGAGGCGGGAATGGAGGAAGCGTATACCGCCGAGGTGCTCGGTGCGCGTGGTGCGGCTCTTATTCCGATTCTTGAGCAGTATGACGATCTGATGACCATTTCCTCGCGTGTTAAGACTACGGGACTGCTCGACCCCGAACAGGCGCACGAGACGTACCTCAAGTGGCGTGCGATGGAGATGGAAGCGGGACAGCTGAAACTTGCCCTCGGTGCGGCACTACTTCCTGCCGCCGAGGAACTCATGCCGGAGATCAACGACAGTTTCCAGACGTTCATCGAGACAATTCGCGACAACAAGGACGAGATCAAGGACGCTGTCCTTGGTTGGGGTGAAGCACTCAAGACCGTTGCAGAGCTTGCGGGCTTTGTCGGTGAACAGATTCATAAGGTCAATGAGCACGCCGAGGCAAATTCGTGGCTCATAAAGAATCATCCCGTAGCATCTCCGCTGATTGCGATCCCGTTCCTCGGTGGTACGGTTCTTGATGCACTCTATGGCGACGAATACAAGCAGTACCAAGAACAGCAGAAACTCGCCAAGGAGAAAGTGGCGGCAGAGGAGAAGGCGCGTGCCGAAGCGGAGAAGAATGCCAAGGCGCAGGAGCAGAATGCCAAAGCTGCGGCAATCCGTGCGGCGGCTGAGAAAGATGCCGCAAAGACGGTCAGTGAATCTGCAAAGGCGACCGCGCAGCTGACGGACAGCTTATATACACTGACGCATACGGACATCCAGAACAGTATTCATGCGCTGGATCGTGAATCCTTTGAGTTCTTTCAGAAGGGCGCAGATCCGCATCTGATCGACGAATACCGCTTGGCAAAGGAAGCGAAAATCTACGCCGACTTCCAGCGCGACGTTGTGGACAAGGCGAATGCGCTCTACAAGACCGATCTGCAGAACAAACTGGACTCCATCGCCCGCGAAGCCGATGCCTTCCGTCAGAAGGGCTTGGATGAGGTGCAGACGCAGGCGTGGCTCAGTGAGAGCAAGGCGCGTGTCATGGAGCAGTGGGAGCGAGATGTTGCCACCAATATTGACTCCATCTGGAAAAACAGAACTCGAGAACCGTCTTGCCGAGATTGAACGGGAAAAAAAGATGCGTGGGTGCAGAAGGGACTGGATGAGGTCGAAGCGACACGTTGGGCGGAGAAGCAGAAACTCGATGCCAAGCGCAACGCCGCGCTGGAAGTCCTGCGCTCCCAGAAAGAGGAACTGCAGGTATTCAAGGAGTCCGGGCAGGTTGGGCTGATGGAGTATCTTCGCAAGAAGAATAAGTTCACAGCGGAGGATCTGAGGCTGACGCCGGAACTCCTGCAGCAGTTCCAAGAGGGGCGCAAATGGGCGATGGAAAATCTGCTGCCAAACTTCAGCCCTGAGCATCGTGCGGACAGTTCGCATATTCGTGTCAACGGGCAGGAGTTTTCCTACTCTCAGATGATGGCAGGATTGGGGCAACAGGCGCAGAGCATTCAAACTGTGGGGCAGGGGTGCGAGTGTTCCACAACAAGGGAATCAGTCCGCACCATCCATGACAGACAATCGACAGATCCACATACAGGTGCAAATCGAGAACGCCGTCACGGAGGACAACGAGGGGATGCGGATGCTTGCTGACCACGTTGCCGACCGCATTCGACCTGCCGTTGAGAACGCGCTTGGGGGTGATTCCAATTCATATTCAAATTGGTGAGGTGCGGACACTCTCCGTTGAAAAACTGGCAGATCGTTCCCGACGACCGTCAGCAGCTCTTGGAGATTGTGGGCGGTGCGGTCGTGCAGGATTTCGGTCACGTTGCAGAGGGCGACCGTATTTCCTGTTCAGTCACGGTTACTGACACCGATTGGGAGAAAATCAAGGGCTACTGGGACAGCCGCACGATGGTGTCCGTAACGGACGAGGGCGGAAATATCCGTCCCTCTATGCGTGTTGTGGTGAAATCCTACGAGTATATGGCGCATTTCCCGAAGGTCTATAAGATTTCACTGGAATTTTGGAGGGTGTGAAAATGGCTGAGAAGCTGCATATCTATATGAACAATCCAACCGAGGGTGGCAAAGACGGGACGGAAGTCAGCTCCGGGACGGAACTTGCACCGATCTCCGTTTTGCTCGATGCGGGCAAGGGCGAGCAGAAAGCCGTCAAGTGTGCCGTGCGCTGCGAGAGCGGCTTCCACATTGACGGAACACTTACAATCAAATTCGTTGGCGATCATGCGGACAAGTGGAAAGTTGCGACGGATAGCAATTATATGGCTGATACCGTTCTGACTGCGGCGGACTGGAAGGATGAGATTGCACTTTCGGGTGTCGGTGCTACGAATGTCGTTTTCTGGGTGAAAGCAACGAGTTCTTCCGATGAGCAGCCACAAAGCGATGTGAGTGTCGACCTTCAAAGCAGAAGGGCTGCTTGTTTCGGACTAGGAGGTGTGTCATGTCGTTCAAGTACATCAATCCGGGCTATGCGGAGTTGCTTTCGACCAGCGGCGGTACAACAGTGACGGGTGAGCAGTACAGCAAGACGGGTGTATCTTTTTGGCAGCCTTCCAAAGAGCGGGGAGTCGAACTTTCCGAAGTTCCGACGGAATTTTACGGAAAGTTCGATTTGTATATTCTCGGGGTAAAAGGGCGTGATGATGTCGATTTTTCACTTGGTATCGGGTATCAAAACGGCATCTACCTGAGAGGTTATCGCAGCTTGACCTTTTCCGGACTCGCAGGAACCAACTCGCTTTTTTTACAAGTCCGACATCGCTGAGATTATTCCCATGTATGCAATGAGTACCGTATGGCTTCACATCAAGCAGGGGAATGAGAACAATGGCATCCTGCACGTCGTCGTCAACGATCATGAATTTTTGCAATAAGAGGGATATAAACCTCTCGTATGATTCGCGAACCATCAAGATATTCAGTGACAACAACCGCGCCCTCATCTCGAATCTTATCCTATCGGATGCGCCGATTGACCCACGCGAGCAGATCGCTTTGCTGCCGATCACAGCAACACAAACAAACATGACCGACTGCGGCGATGGCAGCTATGAAGCGACGGCGGCAGGGGCAGGAGCTTCTGCAGTCGGTCGATGTTTCGTCGCTTATCTCGCAGTACGGAGGGAACTCCCGTGTGGTCAGTATTGCGCCCTTTGCAAAGCCCGCCTATCGAACAGCAGAGGGGCTGTGCGCTCTGACAGCGATTGAAAAAGAGCGGCGGCATAATTACGGAACACGGCAGACATATCGCAGGGCAAGATACGGCGGGGTACGTTATGGGAGCATACGACACGCCTTTGAGAATTGCAGAGCTTGCAGAGCGACAGTTTGGATGGAGAGCGGGGACATGAGTATCAAGCTGAAGCCAAGTGTCCTCATCTCGTGGTTTCCTTTTGGGCGTATCCACCTCCACCCCGCTGTTTACATCACGTTTATCCCGATGGTTCGAGAGCCGGTAAAACTGACGTGTGACCTGATGCGGGAACTTCGCACATCCTGCGTGGTTCACGCCGACACATGGCGGCTGCTCCAAACAGGCGTGAAAGTCTCAATCAGAGGAAAGCTGCTCCGACGGATTGGACGGACGGAATCGGCAAATACAGATACGTTGCGGCGTATCGGACAATTCTGCTCCGTTGGAACAGATACAGCACGTCAGCTTATCAAGTCTTTGCATATATTGGCAGACACGAGGATTGATATTCCACATACGCTTACTTACGCAGAGTTTAGAGGGCGCGGGATTCGCTCGTTCTCCGTGACGCTCGGCGAACTCAGTCTCTCGGATAACATTCAACTCGAAACCGTGAATCTTCTCCCCATCGGCGCTAACATCCAAGGTCGGGTGATGGACTACGACTTTCGCTTCCTTGTCGAGGAAACAAGTCAGCGCGGTATCGTGCAGTCTGTCAAGGGGACGTACAGCAGGGATGTGTTGCTCTACACGCCTATCCACATTTACGTTGAGAGGGCAAAGGTGTCGCACTATGCTGCGGAAATTGCATCGGCACTCGGGCTTCGGCTTCATCGTCTGACCGATGATTTCACACCGTCGCAGAACTTCGAGGGGAGTGGAATGACGTATCATGACTTTATCGCGGCTCTTTTCGGATGGACGGCAAAACTGCCGCAGCGTCAGATCAATGTGTTCATACGGGGCGACACGCTCCATATCATTCAGCGTGACATGGAGGAATCCGTGGTGGATATTACGGACTGGCCGCACGCGCAGCCGACCATTGAGCGGAAACTTCTGCGTTCTGTTTGGCACAGTTCGCATAAGGATTCCAACGGGGCGCACAACGAGGAGGACACTGTTCCTGTTCCATTCACGGGGACGATTTCGTTCCATGAGATCAGCCGAACGTACTCCAATGGCTTTCTCGTGCGTGAGACGAATGAAAACGGCTACAGCACCTATTCCTATGATGGGGAGTATCTCGCAGAAAAGCGTACGCATAATGTGGACGGCTCGACAAGCCGTACGGATTACGCATATGCCTCCACAGGGCGCGACGTTTATCTCTTCAAAGAGTGGGAGCGTACAACAGAACCCGTCAATGACGGAAAGAAGCATACGGAATACGACTGGGAGGATTGGAGCCGTGAGAAGGGGACGGAGCGCATTACCTACCATGCGCCGCTCGGTTACGGATGGTATGCGACCACCGTCTACGTGGACGGCGTGCTTGAGGGGAGCAGTTTGTCGCAGGGAAAGCCCGGCGGCAAGGCGAGTCTCTTCACCATTGAGCAGTCGAATCTGAGCCTCGGCGGTCATTACGCCAGTGACGATACGCTGCCGTATTCCTCGCTCATCGACACCGAGTTTCCCGTTGTGGGCGCAGAATATTTACGGATGCTGACGAGAGAGATCGAATGGCTCAACCGCAAGACGCAGGAAACAGTTACGGTGGAGATTCGCGCACGGATTCAAAAACGGCATCCCGGACATTGACCATATTGTCGATTTTTACCGAGCGCATCCGCTTCGAGGGGCACGAGTATTTCCTTCAGTCCAATACGGTGGAACTCACGCCGCGTATTCTGCGGCAGACAATCAAGATGGTGAGGTGGTTTTGATGCGCGGCGTTATAGGGCTTGCACAAGCACTCCGAGAAGGACGGAAAAAGAGCGGGGCAGAGGAACAGAAGGCACAGCGCGGCAGGATTCAGAATGGTCGCGTCCATATCGGCGAGCGATCCTATCCCTTCCGTGTGGCAGTGGATTGCAACACCAGTGACGGAAGTCTTGTGTGGGTGCAGATTTCAAAGGGCGGCACAGCCGTTATCGTGGGAGCGTGAGACGATGCACAGAGCGAGAGTAACCGAGGTGCGTGGCAATAACGTTCTTGCCGATGGAGCGTGGCTTACCTGCATTGGAAACCGCTCCGTTTATCCGGGCGAATGGATCTGGACGGACGGTCGCTGCGTCTACGGGCATGAATCCGAGAGTGGCAACAGCTACATTCCAACGAATGCCCTTTCCGGCATACCGCTCCTCCAAATAAAGTGGAAAGATCAAAAAAACCAGATGCTCCATTCGTACTATGCAAAAGGAAAGATTCATCCGCTCGGCTTTTCCAAAGAGGATATATGGATGGTCAACAGCAGTCGCCACTTCGCGTATGTTACAGGCTATGGAATGCTTGATGCCGAAATGGATGAGCGGGGAAATCTCTATACCCTCGAAGCTGTGAATGTCCTCGTATTCCCGCTCATCGGGGCAGATCAGCGTGACAGTATCCTCGCTGTTAAATGCAACGGAGAGATCATCGCCGCATACGATCTTGTGCAGATGTTTGGTGCTCCCGCCGTATCCGGTCCTACTGACCTCTATAGCTGTCAAACAGAAGGCGGGCGGGTGGATAAAACAGGAAAATTCAAAGTGATGATATGGCACGCAACATCAGAGCATGGGGGAGACGGAAGCCATGTCAGCACAGACCGTTATGTGTTCTTCGATGGCAGCAATCTTGAGCCTTGGATGGAGAAAACCAAAACAACGTCAAGAGACTCTGTTACAGGGGAATCCCATACTTCGGAAAGCAGATGGAGCGCACCGGATTACAGCATCCGCTATCCCCTCCATGACGGTATGTATATGCGCTTTCCTGCAAATCTGGATTATCTTATCTCCGGGAAAAAATACATTTCAAAGATTTACAGTGCAAAGGACGAGCTGCTCATGGAGATTCCAACAAATCCAACGGCTCGTACAAGCCTCTGCCCTCTTGGACAGGGAAAATATCTGGTCAGCACTGGATCGCCCTTATATTTATGGAAAGACGGTCAGTTTACGGAACTGATGCGCGGATGCTACAACTACCGTCTGCGCAGGATGAATCATCTCGGAAAAATGGAAGAAAGCAGGAGGTTTTTGATGATGGATCAGATTTTGACAATACGTCTCTATGCGGCGGGCATCGGCATCGTGGTCGGGGAGTTCCTCGGCAATTTCGACGATCTGCTCTATGCCCTCGTTGTGTTTGTGGCAACGGATTACATCACGGGTGTTTTGCGTGCGATTGTGGAAAAGAAACTGTCGAGTGCCATCGGCTTCAAGGGAATCTGCAAGAAGGTCTGCATCTTCACTCTTGTGGGCGTGGCGAATGTCCTCGATACCCACATCATCGGCAGCGGCTGTGTTTTGCGTTCCGCCGTAATCTTCTTCTACATCTCGAATGAGGGGATCTCGATCATAGAGAACGCAGCACGGATGGGGCTTCCCGTCCCGCAGAAACTACAGGACATGATGCACAGTCTCAGAGATAAATAACAGCTTAACCTCAACGCCCGGCGGCTTACCGTCGGGTTATTTTTATGCCCCAAAAAGGTGACCACAAGAGCCGTTTTTGTCTGCTGCTTCATGAAGGGAGATATTGAGATGAGCAAGGAAGAAGGACTTCGGGAAATGACGTATCAGATGGTGATGCGTGCCTCATGGAAAATGCTGCAGAGTGGGCTTTTGTCAGAGGACGAGTATCTTGCGTTTGAAGCGAAAATGCGCGAGAAATATCACCCCGTCATAGGCGTACTATTTTCAGATATTGACTTGCTATCGTGCGGATAGTACGGGAACATGGGAGTGGAAAGGAGGGAGCACCATGAAGATACGAAGAGTCCAACCAAGCCCTATATTGCAGAAAAAGCTGCGTGTTGCGGCATACGCCCGCGTCTCTGTGGATACGCTTCACCACTCTCTTGCAGCGCAGGTCAGTTACTACAGCAGTCTCATCCAAAAGAACCCCGCATGGGAATACGCAGGTGTGTATGCGGACGAAGGTATCACAGGCACAAGTACCACGCATCGGACGGAGTTCAAGCGGCTCATTGCGGACTGCGATGCCGGAAAGATTGATCTGGTGCTCGTTAAAAGCATCAGCCGTTTTGCCAGAGATACCGTAGATTGCCTTCATACCGTTCGACAGCTGAAAGAGAAGGGGATCGCCGTTCGTTTCGAGCGTGAGAACATTTATTCCACATCCGAGGACGGGGAACTTCTCTTGACGCTGCTCGCATCCTTTGCCCAAGAGGAGAGCAGAAGCATCGGCGACAACATTCGGTGGGGCGTACGGAGACGGTTCGCACAAGGGATTCCGAACGGGCATAAAGCACCGTACGGCTACCAATGGGACGGAGAGATGTTCCGCATCGTTCCTTCCGAGGGCGAGATCGTCAAGGAGATATTCCGGAGATACCTTGCCGGAGAATCTGCCTACGCCATCGCAAAAGACACTCGTGGGGCGCGGAATCACAGGACGGCAGGGGAGACCAATCGAGCAGACCACGGTAAAGGATATTCTCTCCAACATCTCCTACACGGGCACAATGGCATTGCAGAAGAACTATATCACGGAAGGTCATATCCGTAAGCGGAATAAAGGCGAGTTGCCTATGTATTTGGTGGAAGGACTGTTCGAGCCGCTCGTGTCAAAGGTAGACTTCGACAAGGTACGGGAGATACGGAAACTGAGAGCCGAAGAAACTGCCAGCCGCAAGCCAATCTTGCTGCCGTTCTCAGGGATGGTCAAGTGTGGCTGCTGCAGCGGTGGATTGAGTCGCAGGACGGCAGGGAAGGACAAGCGCTGGGTGTGCAACACGCGGGAGAGAAAAAGGCCGACACATTTGCGACAGCCGTCCAATCAAGGAAGAGGAACTTGTGGCTGCGGTCAGAGCCGTTATGGAAAAAAAGAAGATTTCGATGCCGCAGAACTTCGGCGCGAGGTGACCAAGATTGTCGTTCATGGCGATTGCGTGGAATTTCACATGGCAAACGGGCGGGTGAAAAAGGATTGCACGAAAATACACAGGGGAGAGAGGCAGCAATCCCTTCATAAATAAAATCTACTGCGCATCCTGCGGCAGCAAGTGCGAGCGCCACAACTGGACGAAGGGCAATAAGGTGTGGGTTTGCAGTCAGCCACGCACGAAATGCCAACTAAAGAGATTGCCCGAATCCGAATTGAGGGAAGCTGCGGCCTCCTTCTTCGGCGACTGCTGCGCAGGACAGATTGTGCAGAGTGTCGAGCGGATCATCATATCCGACGATGAAGTTGTTTTCCATTTGAAAGAAGGAGGCGCATACCGATGGCAAAGACAGTGCGGGTAATCCCTGCAAGCCCTAAAAATCTTTCGGTCTGAGGTTACGGCAGAACCAAGGCGGCGCAGAACGGCAGGGGTATGCCAGAGTTTCGACCGATCATGAAGAACAGGCTTCCAGTTATGAAATGCAGATGGCACATTACAAGAACTACATCGAGAGCCGTGCAGACTGGGATTTCGTCGGCATGTACTCCGATGAGGGGATAAAGTGGAACCAACACAAAGAAGCGTGATGGCTTCAACCAGATGATCGAGGATGCCCTTGCCGGCAAGATTGATCTTATCATCACGAAGTCGGTTAGCCGTTTTGCGAGAAAACACCGTGGACTCTCTCCAAAAACGTCCGAAAGCTCAAGGAACATGGCGTAGAGATTTACTTTGAAAAAGAGAATATCTGGACGTTTGATTCACGCGGCGAACTCCTCATCACAATTATGTCCAGCCTGGCGCAGGAGGAAAGTCGTAGCATCTCGGAAAACACCACATGGGGCAAACGGAAGCAGTTTGCCGAGGGTAAGACCAGTGTGGGTTACAGCGCATTTCTCGGCTATGACAAGGATTTCAAAAATCAACGAAGAACAGGCGAAAAATCGTAAGGCTCATCTACAAACTCTTCCTTGGCGGGCGATCCTTCTATGCGATTACAAAGGAACTGGAGAAGCGGGGCATCAAATCCCCGTCGGGAAAGGACAAGTGGTACATCTCCACGGTGCGCTCCATCCTCACAAATGAGAAGTACCGTGGCGATGCGCTGATCCAGAAGGAGTATACGGCGGACTTCCTCGATAAAACGAGACGGAAGAATACGGGCGAGATTCCGCAGTATTATGTGGAAGAACACCACGAGGCGATTATCCCTCCGGACTTATTCGACTTTGTGCAGACAGAAATCAAGGAGCGTGAAAAGAGAGGAAAGCACAGCGGTGTGAGCATCTTCGCGAATAAAATCAAATGCGGCTGCTGCAGCGCATGGTACGGTGCGAAGGTCTGGCACTCCACGGATAAGTACCGCAGGGTCATCTACCGCTGCAACAAGAAATATGCCCAAAAGGGCAAGCCGTGCAGCACAAGGCATCTGACGGAGGAAGAAATCAAGAGGATTTTCGTCAAAGCACTGAACTCTTTGGTAGAAATCAAAGAGCGTGTGATTGCGGAACTCAGATCCCTGATTGACGGTGTTTGCCAAACGGGGCAGCTGACGGAGGAACGGGATAAAGTAGAGCAGGAACTCGGCGTTTTGGCAGAACGGCTTGAAACACTGATTCGCGAAAACGCACGGGTGGCACAGGATCAGACGGCATATCTGAAACAGGAAAATGAGATTCGTGGACTCTATGTGAAAAAAAGCAGGGGCATCTAGCGAGGTTGGATGAGCAAATTGCCGAGAGGGAGGGCAAGAGAAAGACCTTGGAGACCATGATTCACACGCTCTATGGCATCAATGGGGGAGCAGGTTGCGTTTGACGAGGAGCTATGGTGCGGACTACTCGATTACATCGTGGTCAAGGAGGACGGAGCGGCAGTCGTTGTTTTTCAAGGGCGGGATTGAGATTGGCGTGGGGGATGAAGCCCCTAGGACATAAAAAGAGATTCCATTTGTCATAACAGACGTTTGGAGGCTCTTCTTTGTTGTGTTCGTTTATTTTGCAGAAAAAAATCTTTGATGGCATATCAGCAACTCCTATAAATTTCCCTGTATCCACTGATCCAGAAATTTCATCTGCTCATCTGACTATAATGCCCCCCATCCTACATTATAGTCAGATGCACATTCCTTTTCAAAGAGAATGAGATTTTGGATATCGTAAAGCAGAACTGCATCACCACATTCGGTGGTTCTGCAGGAAAATCGGCATGGAGCGCCTACCGCGCTCAAGGGATGATGAAGATTGCCGTTCTGGATGCTGACCTCATAGCAAGGAAGCAACATAGATTTCCGAATCTCGTCTGTATGGAAACTATCTGGTTATCATAAATCCGGAGAAAATGACGTACATTACGGCTTTATCGAGGCGTTTATTGAGCGGCTTAGCGAGAAGTACAACATCCGCGAAATTGTCTTTGAGCGACGTGGCGCGGTACAGATGGTGCAGAACCTCGAGGGGATGAACTTCACCGTTGTTCCATTCGGGTAGGGGCTTCAAGGCTATGGGCTCTCCGACCAAGGAGCTGATGAAGCTGACTCTGGAAAAAGAAAAATAGCGCACGGCGGGCATCCCGTCATGCGCTAGATGGCAGACAACATCTTCATTCGCACCGACCCTGCGGGCAACATCAAGGCAGACAAGGAGAAGTCCACAGAGAAGATCGACGGCGTGATTGCGCTCATCATAGCGCTCGACAGAGCTGTGCGCTGCGGGAATGACGTATCCGAGAGTGTGTATGACGAGAGGGGGATATTGATTTTGTGAGGGAAATAATTTTGTTTGTAGCAGGATTTTTTTCTATAGAAGGAGAAAAAAATATTAAAAAAATATGTAGATGCTTTTTGAATTTGTGATTAGGAGTGGTGAGAATGAGAAGGGCTATTGTTTTATTTTTTTAGCGATCGCAATATGTTCAATGGCGAGCTATGCGAATGCGTATATAGATGACGCCAAGGTGCTTGGAGGTCTAAGTTATAAGACGGATATGTATAAATACCTAAATTACTATGGGTATCGAATTTGGTTGTCAGATCATCGCTATTCTATACATGATATGTATATAAACCAAGATGATTCTGTCATCGTTGATACTTGGGATGGGTATTTAGGGCATGTTTATATCTTGAAACCAAATTATACCACGAATAAAGGGGGTATCGGTTGGCATGACACTTCAGGATATATTTAATGCTTATGGGGCGTATTCTAGCGAAGGAGGCGTTCAAGAAATTCATTATAATTACGATAAAGACTACTCAGGGTATATTACGATAGAGTACGTCAGTGAGGCAAATGAAGGATTATTCTTTGTTTTAAATAAGTATACAAAAAAATTGTCCTTATACGATATCAATCAAATCGACATGGAAATTCTACTGTTTTGGCGGATGTGGAAAAAAATATCACCTGTTGCCATACTTGAGATAATTAACCTCTTTTGGCAGTTAAAAAAATTTTTTGTGGGAGAATATTATCGTAGCAATAAAAAAAGATTTTTTTGTGACACTGAATTAGGTAATGGAGGAGATTGGAATGTATGGAATAAAGGAAACGCTGATAAAAACACGGATAACAAGGCTTGCGTTATCCACAGGCATCAGTTCTACAGTTTCCCACGCAAAAATTTGTATTCTTTCGTCATGCGGTTCTGCGAGGGTCTTTGGGCAATGCGGTAGTCCACGTCTGAAAGCTCGGACCTCTCTCGGATTTCCGTGCGTTTTTTTCCACACCGAGATACCCCGAATCCCCATAGACCGTATGATCATCTTCGCGGATCAGCGCATGGGTTTGGGTAATGTCGTGCACGTTGGCGGCGGTCGCTGTGATCGTATGGACGTAGCCTGTTCCGGCATCCGCACCGGAATGGATCTTCATGCCGAAGTACCACTGATTCCCCTTCTTCGTGGAGTGCATCTCAGGGTCACGGGACTTTGTTGCGTTCTTGGTCGAACTCGGTGCATGAATGATGGTTGCATCAACAATCGTGCCGCCGTGCATGATGAGTCCAGACGCGTCTAGGGCGTTGTTTCACATCATCGAAAAATCTTGCGGGCGATGTCGTGCTTTTCCAACAGATGCCGAAAATGCAGAAGTGTCGTGGCATCGGGTGTCTGTTCTGTGGAAGAGTCAATCTGCAGAAAGTGTTTCATGGCATAGCTGTCGTAAATTGCATCCTCGATTCCCTCATCGGAAAGACCGAACCAGTTCTGCATAAGGTACATACGCAGCATGGTTTCTAGGGGGATCAGTTTTCTGCCGCGCTCTTTCTGGACATAGTACGGCGCGATGAGTGCCATCCATTCGTTCCAAGGAATGATCGATTCCATGGCTTCCAGAAAGGCTTCACGCTTTGTTGTTCTGTTACGGTTTGCGTATTCCATGTCTGTAAATGTTTGCTGCACCATTTTTGTCTCTCCCTCATCGTTTATTGTCTTTCTCTATTGTAATCTTTCGAGGCAGTGTTGCGCAACATAAGAATTTATCAGTGTTTCCTAAAGCTCATCATAGAAATGGAGGCTACTATGTGTCCCGATAATAACAACAAGGGTTCAGGAAGAGGTTCCGATTCATCTTCATGGATGACCGCCGCTGCTCTTGCCGGCAGCGCTGCATTCTTCGCCGGAAAGGCAATGTTTAAAGGCGCGAAATGGGCAGGAGGGGCAATTAGCGACAATACTCGGACTCTTTATAATACAATCATTGATGACAAACAAAAATTCGATGAGATTAAACGAATTGAAGCCTACTGCACAGAGATAAAAGAAAATCTAGAGAAAGAGCAAGCGTGGCGCGAACGCTCCATGAATATAGAAGCTGCTCACTACGGAGAACTCTGCCGAAAAAGTACAAGACAACCCTGCAATCGGCACAAAAAGTACAAGCTGTATTACGACGAAAAATCAAGATGCTGTTCGTATCGAAAAACAGAGCAGGGTACCAACCGCTTGAACAGAGTGTGTCCCTCAGCGGCCTGAACGTTGCCGGCGTCTCTTTATCAAAAGGCGGAATCGCAGGCGCAGCGGCAGGCGGCGGGGCAGCGGCGCTCATGGCGGCGCTCGGCACAGCAAGTACAGGCACCGCCATATCCTCGCTGTCCGGCGCTGCTTTCACGAATGCTCTTTTAGCATCCTTCGGCGGCGGCTCTATTGCCTCCGGCGGTCTCGGCATCGCAGGCGGCACCGTCGTACTCGGTTCCATCATCGCCATACCTGCGCTTGCCGTTGGGGGCTATATGGCGAATAAGCAAGTGAATAAAGCCTATCAAGATGCCAAAGAATGTGAAGAAAAGGCGCGCATCGCCGAAGCCGAAGGAACCAAACTCTTTCAACACTACGACGAGGGCATTCAGCACCTCAAAAAAATTAATAGGGACTTCGATAGATTCTCCAGCATGTTTGGACGCATAATTAACTTATCTGTGATGGCAGCGTCCTATCCAAAAAAATAAAAACCATCATACAATCGCTTACTGAATATGTCCATCGATATCGCAGCTGAGTATATGAATATTTCGCTCGTTGATGAGAAAGGGCATATTTCACGGGATATTACAGAGAAGATAGCCTACATACAAAATGGTGCAGACGAATGCTATAAGCGTCTCATCCTACTGGAAGAAAAACATGACGCCGGAGGAGGAACGTCTTGCAAACAGCGTTCCGAATGTAATCTCCGCAACCTACGAAGTACAGATTGCAGCATATGTGGAAGAAATAAAGCGCCTGAAAGAAACGACCCGGCAACAAGACATCACCATTAAAGAGAACAATAAAATCATCCGGCATAAAGACCGTGCTATTCAGGAAAAAAAGATGAGGAAATCTCCCGTATCAACCGGGCTTTAGAAAAAGAACGAGAAAAAAATTTGCCCTCTATGCTGAAAGCTACAGTCAAAAAAACTAAATGAAGCACTTGAGGCTGCCGCCTGCGCAAAAATCGGAGGAAGAGCGTATACGCCAAGAAAAATGAGGCGATAAAAGCGGATAGGAATCGTCTCATGGGCGAATTCCCACGTTGTACCAAGAGCGCCTAAAAACACGCCAAGGAAAGCTACAGCAACATTCGCAGCAATGAGATGTTTGCATTTATTGCGACAGCCGAACTGTATCATTCGATTAACGAAGGGTTTACACAGGGCGATTTTTCTTGTATTGCCGTCGAATACGCAAAGGCCGTCGAAGTATCCCTCTACGAGGTTATCGCGCATCGATTGGATGCGAGCGTGTCAAAAGCGCTATGCGCTTGGAGAACTGAAACGCGAATACGTCGAACCGAAGGCATGCCGCCCTCTATGGAAAGACGGTATCAAATGGGGACTGCTCTCCCACCTAGAGGCTCTGCGTATCCTACGAAACGCTTCGGCACACAAGGAAATCATCGACAAGGAGCGGATGCAGAAAGCGCGCACAATTGTACTAGGCGGCGGCAGAGACCCACTGACCAAACACGGTTTATTGGCATATTTCGACGGCCTCCTAAAATGACGACAAACGTTCATATCTGCTACAAATCGCCGATTCGTAAAGAATCGGCGATTTTTATATCCGTAGCCCGTGCGCAAAGACACAGTCCCCTCTTGCCAAGGTGTGTTATAATAGAAAACATCAAGTTACAATATATGCGCGCCGCCCAATGGGGGAGTGGTGCGCCTCATAATCGAAGTGACGCGCAAGATTTGATGCAGCGCTGGGAATGCCGCGCTATGCCGAATGCTTTCGTGCCGCGTCGGCGTCCGCCGCAGCCATTTTTAAGCCATGCTTTTTTGGCAAGGCGGATGCCAAGCGGCGCAGATGCAGTAGCGAAAAATCCCGCGTTTCCTCTCTGCAGCCGACGTGACGCGGAAGTTTCGATGCATAGCTAGGGAATCACTGATAAATAGTGGATAATCACAGCCAGCTGATCCGCAGACACAAATTTCACAAATTGCAATACAAAAGAGCGTGCAATACTGCTCTCATTGCCCCTTTTTCTTCCCCGAATCGCCCGTTTCACCGGGAAATTTGGGAAAAAGGGCGCACTTATCCCATTGTCATGCAGAACGCCCTCTGCCTTCCTGCCCTCAAACACATGACGAGGTTCGCCGATGCAAAGAGCAGATAGTAACGGAGCAGGTTCTTCTTGATGCCACGATACCTTGTCCTGCCCGCTTGGAACAGCCGCTTCACAATGAGGAACGGATGCTCCACCTTGCAGCGGATGGAAGTTTTCTCGTGTTCGATCTTCTTGTCCCAGTTGACTCCTGCATACGCCTTTGTTGTGCGGTTCTGTGAAGGTCTTTTCGCAATACGGTAATCCACGCTCGATAGATGAGGATCTTCAAGGATTTCTGCGCGCTTTTCCACACCGAGATACCCCGAATCCCCATAGACCGTATGATCATCTTCGCGGATCAGCGCATGGGTTTGGGTAATGTCGTGCACGTTGGCGGCGGTCGCTGTGATCGTATGAACGTAGCCTGTTGCCGCATCCGTACCGGAATGAATCTTCATGCCGAAGAACCATTGATTCCCTTTCCTGACGGAGTGCATTTCAGTATCGCGGGTCTTCGTGGCGTTCTTGGTCGAGCTTGGTGCATGGATGATGGTGGCGTCAACGATTGTACCGCCGTGCATGATGAGTCCTGCGGCGTCCAGCCGCTCTTTCACGTCATCGAACATCTTACGGGTGATGTCATGCTTTTCCAGCAGGTGTCGAAAGTGCAGGAGTGTCGTAGCATCCGGTGTCCGTTCGATGGAGAAGTCGATCTTCAGGAAGCGCTTCATGGCATAGCTGTCATAGATTGCATCCTCGATTCTCTCGTCCGAGAGACCGAACCAGTTCTGCATGAGATACACGCGCAGCATCGTTTCGAGCGGGATTAACTTTCTGCCACGCTCTTTCTGGACGTAGAACGGCGCAATGAGTTCCATCCATTCTTTCCAAGGGATGATGGATTCCATGGCATCCAGGAAGGCTTCACGCTTTGTTGTTCTGTTACGGTTTGCGTATTCCATGTCTGTAAATGTTTGCTGCACCATTTTTGTCTCTCCCTCATCGTTTATTGTCTTTCTCTATTGTAATCTTTCGAGGCAGAGTTGCGCAACATAAGAATTTATCAGTGTTTCCTTAATCCGCTCTTTTTGCGGAAAAATTCAACGCAAATACCCGCGGCGAGATCGGGGAACACGGAGAATTTACGGGAATATCGGAATCAATATTTCGGGCGTTTTTTTGATGGATGTTCTGCCTCAATATGAAAAAAATATATTGGCCTTTCAGAGGATTTCTATATGGGACGGTAGAATATTTCTCATATGATTTTTTTATAAAGTAGAAGGGGTGTATATACGATGAGTCAAAAAGATGTTTGGTATTTGGCTGGTGATTATTTTTTTGTTTGTGCAGGTGCCTATTATGGATATACGCAGTGGGGGAATCTTCGACGCAGCCGGGCACATCCACGCAGGCGGAAGAACAAGCCGGTGCGCCCGCCGGAGCGAAGGATACCGGCGACAATGTCTCAAAGAACACGGAGTCGGGGAGTTCTGATGCGCCGGCAGCTGTCAATGGAGGGAGTGACGGTGCTGCGGGAAAAAAGAGCACGGACAGCGACGCGGTTGAGATCGGGCAGATCGGCGCGGAGATGAAGGGGCAGAATGTAACGATTGTCGGGAAGATTATCAAGGTCACTGAAGGAAAGGGACATGTCTTTTTTTACGGTAAAATCTATGAACTCCGACGCGACGATCAAAGGCGTTCTGTTCTCGTCCGACGCGGCAAAGAATCCGGCACGCGTTGAAGTCGTACGCAGCGCACATAATTCCGGCGCACCGGTTCATGTGACGGGGAAGATTGACGTATATGAAGGCGCGCTTGAAATTAAAGCGAAGAAGATTTTCACAGAGTAAAAGGGGGATGCCGGCATGAATCGTGAGATTTTTGTTTCTAGGGGCCACGCTTATTGCCGCAGTGCTGATCTATGTATTCCCGCCTGTACTGTCACTGTGTGCCGCAATCGTTACATTTTTCTGTATCGGCTATGCCGTTTACGATGCGCGGTACACTCTGCAATCGGTGGAGCGGCAGTGCTTTGTCATTGCCGCTGTTGCCGCCCTCGTTGGAACCGTGCTCCCCGAGATCAGATCCAGCTTGTGGTTCGTCGCCGGTATCATGCTGCTTCGGTTCATCATGCAGCATTTTTTTGCAAAAGATCCAGAAAAAACTGTTGCAGAACAAAAGGAAACCATCACGCTGCTGGAAAAAGAGCTTGCCGAGTGGAAAAGCTATATACCGAGGAAGGATGTGGAAAACGCTCTTCGGGCCGAGATTGAGCGCTTGCAGGAAGTGCAGGAATCGTATGTCCCCAAAGAAGAGATGGATCGAAAGATTGCCGAGCTTAAAAAATTTTCCAACGATACATACGAGATGCAGCTGCGTACAGTGCAGGAGGAGATGCAGGAAAAAAACTTCATGTAGCGGAAGTGAGATCGGCTGCGACGGTGGAAGAGAAGGAGACGGAAAAAAACAGAGAATCATTGCGCAGCATCATAAACTCATCCAACAAATGAAATCCGAGCGGAACAACGCGCTGGCGGAAGTCACGCAGAATTATGAAACGATGATTCGCGCGAAGAATGAGGAGATCACGGCGCTGCGGTCGAAGTTGAGCGCACGGGAAGAAGATCTGCGTGCGGCGAATGCAAGAATAGAAACACTGAACGCCGACATCACGGCTTTTTCGGCACGCTCTCGCAAAGAGGCGGAGGACCTGTCTTATGTCGAAAAAGGAGCAATATGTCGAGGAGCTTATGAAGTTGCAGACGATGCTTGCACAGTTGGAACGGGAGAAGACCGCGCAGGATCGGTATACGGCAGAATTAGAGGAGCTGATCCAAAGCCAAGATGCCAAGACGGAGCAGGAGCGCGCCGCCCATGAGGCCGAGCTGCAAAAAAACTCAGGGATGAGAGAGCGGACAGCGATGCAAAAACTTGCAAAGACAAGACAGAGTCTGGCGCAAGCATCGAAAGACAAAGAGGAGATTGAGAGCCTTTACCTAGAATCGAAGAAAAAAACTCGAAGAGATGCGTAAAGATGTCGATTATCGCACAGATGAAACGCGGACGGATATCCTGGAGACGCTTGATATCCTAAAAGTATTTAGAGAATCTGTGCAGAATGCAAAGGCGGAGCTCAATATCTTTTCTCCGTGGCTGAACGATGACGTGATATATAAAAACATCCTTCAAGACAGACATTGAAAAAGCTGCTCAAGGCCGGCGTAAAGGTGAAGATTCGCTACGGCATAGGAGAAGAGGGAGAAAAAGAAGAAAAAAATCAGAAAGACGATTGGAAACAGCGGCGATCTGAGGAAATCGCAAAGGAATTAAAGCAGGCGTTTCAGAAGTATCGACATTTTTCGATGTTTCGCGATAATGCGCATGCGAAACTCTTCATTTGTGATGACGAATACTATGTGATCACCAGTTTTAATGTCTTGTCGTATCATCCGCGCAAGAAGGATACACGGCGGGAAATCGGAGAGATGTCTAGGAATTTGGAAAATCTAAGGGAGTATCGGCAGATGTATTTCAGCGATGAGGATTTTCGGTAGGATTCGGCGATCCCTAGCAATGACGGATATATGCGCAAGGTTTCCTATGCGGAGGCCTGCGCATTTTTGGTTTTGCCGCGGGGGATAGCCCCCGCAGTTGTCACACCGCCGCGTCTGTGATAGTATAGTAGGGAAAACAAAGCGAAAACGGACGCCTCATCATGAACGATGAGGATGTTCACTGCGTTGCAATGACTGCGCCTAACGCCCGTCTTTATCTGACGCACTTGGACAACGTCGCACATGCTGCGCTTACGAGGCATATACTGCGAGGATGTTTGGCACGTCGCGGCGTGGTGAATTATGATATGCCGTCCGATGGTGCGTCGGTTGAATATAAAGCCACAACAGTCGGAGCTTAATTCCTGTCATACGGTACATTCCGCACACAACAGAGATTCCATTCGCCCTACCTAGCGTTTGGAATCTTTTTCTTGCAAAGAATCATTAGGCAACTTCCTCATCCTGTGTTATAATTTTCTTATATTTGAAACGTAGGAGGGAGAGCCGTTGTTTGCAAAGACCTATGGTGCGACGACCCTCGGGATTGATGGACGAATTATCGACGTTGAGGTGGATGTGTCGCCGGGGCTGCCGGGCTTTGAACTGGTGGGGCTTCCCGATACATCGGTGAAGGAATCGAAGGAGCGGGTACGCACTGCGATTCGGAACTCGGGCATTCAGCTGCGGCAGGAGCGGGTGACGGTGAATCTTGCGCCCGCCGATGTGCGAAAGGACAGTTCCGGGCTTGATCTGCCGATTGCCGTCGGACTCCTTGCATCCTACGGTATGGTTCCGGAGGCGGCGGTGCAGAGTGCACTTTTCTCAGCGGAGCTTTCTCTTGACGGGAACTGTCGTCCGATCAGTGGTATTCTTCCGATGGCGATTACGGCGCGGGAACATGGTCTCACAGAGTTTTACGTTGCACCGTCCAACGCAGATGAGGCACTCCTTATTGACGGGCTGAAGGTCTATGCGGTCGAGAATCTGGCGCAGCTTGTGCGGCATCTGACTGGTACGGAGACGCTGACTCCTGCAACACCGAATCATATCGAAACACAAAAAGACGCCGCTTTCACCGATGACTTTGCAGATGTGCAGGGACAGTATCAGGCGAAACGTGCGCTTGAGATTGCAGCGGCAGGAGGGCATAATGTTCTGATGGTCGGTGTACCCGGTTCCGGCAAGACGATGCTCGCCCGTCGGATGAGTTCGATTCTGCCGGAGCTGACGAAGGAAGAAGCCATTGAGATCACAAAGATCTACAGTATTTCGGGACTGCTCGGCAAGGATACAGGGCTTGTGACGACGCGTCCCTTCCGCAGTCCGCATCATACGTCATCGACGGTGGCGATGATCGGCGGCGGGAGCATCCCGCGTCCGGGCGAGGTGACACTTGCGCATCACGGCGTACTCTTTCTCGACGAGCTGCCGGAGTTCAGCAAGAAGACGCTTGAGGTGCTGCGTGAGCCGATTGAGGATCGGCAGATTACGGTGTCGCGTGCGAATGCGACGCTGACCTTTCCCTCTAGTATCATTTTGGTAGCGGCAATGAATCCATGCCCCTGCGGATTTCACGGAGATAAGGATCATATATGTGAGTGTTCTGCGGGCGAGATCAAGCGATATACACGAAAATTATCAGGACCGCTGCTTGACCGTATCGATCTTCATATTCGTGTGTCGCGTGTGACCTATGCGGATCTTCATGCTGCGCGTAAGGCGGAACCCTCTGAATCCATTCGTCAGCGCGTTGTGGCAGCTCGCATCATTCAGCGCGAGCGATTGCAGAGACACGGTCTCTTTTGTAATGCACAGATGAATCACGGCATGATAAAGAAATATTGTCGGCTTGAGCAGGAGGCAGAGCGTTTGCTTTGAGGCGGCATTTCACCGTATCAACCTATCGGCGCGTTCTCATGATCGCATCATCAAGGTAGCACGGACAATTGCCGACCTCGGGGAAAGTTCCGTCATCACGGCGGCGCATATTGCTGAGGCAATCCAGCTACGCTCGGATGTCGGGTTGAATATTGAGTGACACAGCAAGTGGAGCGTATACACAATGAACATCCAAACAAAGTATGTAAAACTCGAAATCTTTATCCCTGAGACACATTTTTTTCGCGGCTTCGGAATGCACTGCGGGCAGTGGGAGCGGGGCAGAGCGGAAACTATGACAGCTGTCTCGCCTATTCGCATGTCATCGGTTCGTGGCGGCCTCTCGAAGGGGCTTCGCCGTACGAGGGGACAATCGGGGAGCTTTGTGAGGCACCCGAGCTCAAGGTGGAGGTTCGTGTGGAGCTGAGTCGTCTGGAGAAAACCATGGCGGCAATTCGCGCCGTACATCCATACGAGACACCAGTCATTTTCACGATTCCGCTCTTGGATGAAAAACGAGGTATAGGGACTGCAAGCTCTTTACAGATTGTGATATAATAGGAAAGTCTATGTTTCCAGAGTCGCGATCATTGTGAAATGGAGGAGCAACGCTTGGCTGAGAAAAAATTCGACCGGAACTGTCTCTTTTCTGCAGCCAAATGCTGCTTTTGCTGCGTGTGCTGGTCGTAGAGAGTCTGAGCTATCTGCCGGAGCTGCGTAGAATGTTTCCGAGGGCGGAGCTCTATGCTGTTACAGCTGATATGGATGCGATGGAGATGGATGTTCCTGCGGGCGTTCATTGGCAGATTCTCGATTATCTGAGCGTTTCACTTCCATATACATGCGGATATTTTGACTATATCATATCTGACCTTACGCTGGAGAAGGCGGACAACCCGCAGGATATTGCTGCGGGATTTTCGATGTTTCTCAAGGAGACAGGGGCATTTTTGACGAGCTTTCGCAACATACGCCACTGGTCTGTACTGAAAAATTTAATGGAGGGACATTATTATAATATTGTGTCCCGTCTCTATACGAGAGCCGAATTTGAGAATCTTCTTTACGCGTCCTTTTACAAAAGCATCCGTGTGCAGCAACAGAAACGGGAGGCTCCGACGGGTCTGATTGAGCGCCTCGTCACTGCCGGTTTTGAGAATGAGCTTGATGATCTCGAGACAGAGTTTTTATTTTGTGCGTGCGGATCGCTCCATGCCGGAGTTGTCGCTCCTCAAATCGATGTATACGAAGGCTGCGCGTGAGCAGATGGTGCGATTGATTCACCGAATTGAGTACGACGTAGAGCGAGAGTCTTCGGTGCAGTCCTTGTGGGCGTTGCTGGATCGTTTTTCTGTGTTTCCTGCCTATGCAGCTTCTTTGGTTCGTGAGACTGTTGTTCATACAGAAGCGTTCTATCGTCGCTTGTCAATGAACTATGATGGGCGAGATGCATTTATTTATGAGATGTTGGGTGTAAGTGCGATGGAGTGTGTTGATCCTGTGGATCGGGAGTTGTATTACAGCTTGCAGAGAGAATTTGCACATGGGAAAAAAATAGAGAAATTATGGATATGGATCAGAATAAAGTAGCATTTATCTCCTGCGTCAACGATGAAGATATGTACAGTGAGTGCCTTTTGTACTTGAAATCGCTGTATATTCCAGATGGCATGTCGATCGAATACATTCCTGTACGCAACGCTGCTTCTATGTGTGCAGGCTACAACGAAGGGGCGCGTGCCTCCGACGCAAAAATACAAAAATCTATCTGCACCAGGATGTGCTTGTCGTCAATAAGAATATTATTGCCGATCTGCTTTTCGATCTTTGAAGATCCGACGATCGGTCTTGTCGGCATGATTGGCTGCCGCAGTCTCCCGCGTTCCGGTGTCTGGTGGGATGGCCTGCGTACCTATGGGCGCGTCCTGCATCACTGCGAGCCGGAGAGCGTGGTGGACTCGCACTGCATGGAGCCGGAGGGCGACTATATCGATGTCGAGGCCGTAGATGGGCTCTTCCTCGCGACACAGTATGGTATCCGTTGGCGTGAGGATCTGTTTACGGGGTGGCATCTCTATGACACGTCGATGTGTATGGAGATGAAGCGGCACGAGTTTCGCGTGGTTGTGCCGAATCAGGAAGAGGATTTTTGGTGCATTCACTGTCCGCGTGAGAAGCCGCTTGCGCCGGAATATAAGCGGTATCAGAAGATCTTTCTGCATGAGTATGGTGCAGAGCTGCATCCCGAAGTCTAAGCAAAATATGTGTGGAAAGGAGGTTTTTATCTATGCAGGAGCAGCCGCCCAAGGCAGAGCATACGGCGGAGGAAAAGATCAATTGGCTGAGACTCGCGACAAAAATTTTCTGCCGATGGTGATCTAAAGGGGATGCGTGCCTGTGCCAAAGAGGTGGATCGCCTTGTGGCGGGGGATGTCGACGCAATGGCGGTCAATGCCGAGGTCGCGCTCTACAGTGGACGCATTGATGAGGCAGAGGAGCTTGCGGAGAAGGTGCTGCGTGTTCAGCCGCGGCATCCGCGTGCGCGTATGGTTCAGGCAGGACTGGCCGCGTTGGAGTTCCGTCTGGATGACGAGATCCCTCTGCTCGCCGATCTGATTGAGGAGCTGGCGCATAAGGCAAAGGTGCTGGGGGAGGAGGATCTCCCTACACGATCTATCATCAGATGCTGAAACGCGCACGCGGGTGGCTCGCCGATGCACTCTATCTCGCGGGAGAGGCGAAGGGAGCTGCGCATGAGCTCCTCATGTCCAGCCGTCTTGCCGATGAAGCAGATGAGGCAGCGGAGCTCTACAGTAAATATCTCTTCATGCGGAACTACCGCCATCTCGGTGCAAAGGATGGCCGTCTCAAGGCGGAACATTATGATCGACTGCTGGATGTGAGCCCTTATGTGCATGGAAAAAGTTTCCCGATCGGCTCAGAAAAAAACTGCGCGTCGGCTATATATCGCCTGACTTTCGTGAGCATTCGGTCTCGTACTTTTTGACACCTTTGCTGCGTCGTTTTGACGGCGAACAGTTTATGGTGTTCTGCTACGCTACGGGGCGCAGTGATGCCGTGACGGAGCGGCTTCGCACACGACGCGTGACATGGCGCGATCTGCGCGGTCGCCCGCCACGCACGGCGGCGCGTCTGATTGCAGAGGACAAAATTGATATACTGGTCGATCTTTCTGGGCATTCACAGGACAATGCACTGCCAATCATGGCATATCGTCCTGCTCCTGTTCAGATCTCCGGTATCGGGTATACGAATACAACAGGGCTTCATGCCATCGACTATTTCCTTTCGGACGAAATCTGTATTCCAAAGGGGGATCTTCAGGCAGAGGCTGGGTTTACGGAGCGCATTCTGAGACTTCCACATTCGCATCTTTGTTATGCCCCCGAGGAAATCCGTGCAATGCCGGAGGCAGGTTATGAGCCGCCCCTTCGTAAAAACGGATATGTGACGTTTGGCTCATTCAACAATTTCGCGAAGGTTACGGATGAGATGCTGCTCCTATGGCGCGGTATCCTTGAATCTGTGCGCGGTTCAAAACTCGTCATCAAGGGAAAGATATGCAGCATTGACTCCGGGATCAATTTTTGCAAAAAAACGTCTCTCCATGCTAAATTATGACCTTACGCGTGTAGAGTTTCGTCCGTATAGCCCGGACTATCTGGAGCAGTATCGGGACATTGACATTGCGCTCGACACTGCGCCATACAACGGCGGGCTGACGACGTGCGAGGCACTCTACATGGGGGTTCCCGTTATTTCGCTGCGTGGGCGCACGCACGGTTCTCGTTTTGGTGCGTCCATTCTGACGAACGCGGGGGTGCGTGAACTCGTTGCCGAAAATGACATCAACTATGTGCGGCGTGCCGTGCAGCTTGCCGAGTCTCCGAAGCTGTTGGAGGCGTATCATATGGGGCTGCGTGCAAATATGAAGCGATCCCCGCTCATGAATGTCGAGAACTATATGGAAGAACTTGAGACGGCATATCAGGAGATTTGGGAAGACTTCTGCAAAAACGCCGCACGCGCGTAATGCGTAAGAAAGGAGGAACAGAATGGCCTTTGCCCATCTGCATGTGCATACGGAATACAGTCTGCTGGACGGCGCGAGCCGTGTCAAGGAGCTGATCCGACGCACAAAGGAACTTGGGATGGATTCGGTTGCCATCACCGATCACGGTGTTATGTATGGTGCGGTCCGATTCTACAAGGAGGCAAAGGCGCAGGGGATTCACCCTGTCATCGGCTGTGAGGTCTATCTGGCACCGGGCATGCGACAGGAACGTGCGGAGGTGGACGGAACCCGATACTATCATCTGATTCTTCTTGCTGAAAACGAAACGGGCTATCGCAATCTGGTTGAGCTAATATCCCTCGCAAATATCGAGGGATATTATTATAAGCCGCGTATTGACAAAGAACTTCTTCGTCAATACCATGAGGGAATCATCGCACTCTCCGCATGTGTGGCAGGGGAGATTCCACAGGCAATCCTGCGCGGGAACAACGAGCGGGCAGAGGCTCTGATTGCAGAGTATGTGGAGATCTTTGGGCAGGATAATTTTTTTCTGGAGATTCAGGATCATGGACTGCCCGAGGAAAAGACAGTCAACCGTGCTCTGCGTGAGCTTGCAAAAAAATACGATATCGGACTTGTTGCTACAAATGATGTGCACTATGTTTATGCAGATGACAGCGAATTTCATGACATTCTTCTCTGTGTGCAGACGGGGCGGACGATCAATGATCCCGATCGTATGCGCTTTTTCCGGTCCCGACTACTATCTGAAATCAGAGGAGGAGATGGCGGCTCTTTTTGTCGACTACCCCGAGGCACTTGAGAATACGGAGAAGATTGCCGCACGCTGTCAGGTGGACTTCACCTTTGGGGAGCTGCAGCTGCCGTTTTATCCATTGCCTGAGCACTTTGAGAGCGACGATGCCTATCTGCGTGCACTCTGCGAGGAGCGTCTTTCCTCACGCTATGCGGATGTTACGGACGAGATTCGCACGCGTTTGGACTATGAGCTGGGCGTGATTCACGGCATGGGCTATGCCAGCTACTTTCTGATTGTCTGGGACTTTATCAATTATGCGCGTGGGCACGGTGTAGAAGTCGGCCCCGGGCGCGGTTCTGCGGCGGGCAGTATTGTCGCCTATCTGTTGGGGATCACGAATATTGACCCGCTGCGCTATGCGCTCCTCTTTGAGCGATTCCTCAATCCCGAACGCGTATCCATGCCGGATATTGATATCGACTTTGATGATATCAATCGCGGTCGGGTTATTTCGTATGTCAAGGAGCGTTACGGCGAGGATCATGTGGCGCAGATTGCCACGTTTGGAACGATGGGGGCAAAGGGCGCAATTCGCGATGTTGGGCGCGTGCTTGAAATGTCGTTCAGCGAAGTATCTGCCATTACCAAGCTTGTTCCCTGCAGAACTAAACATCACGTTGGAGCGCGCCCTCAAAGAGTCGTCGGACTTCCGTCGTCTCTATGACGAGGACGAGAGTGTTCGCAGGGTGATCGACCTTGCGCGGAGGATCGAGGGGCTGCCGCGCAATATCTCCATTCATGCGGCAGGCGTTGTGATTGCGAAGGAGCCGCTTGCGAGCCAGGTGCCCGTCTGGGTCTCGGAGGGGACACTCGTTACGGAGTTCGACAAGGACGATGTGGAGGCACTCGGCCTGCTCAAGATGGATTTTTCTGGGACTGCGTACGCTCACCATTATTGCAGATACAGTGCGTCATGTGCGTGCGTCGCATGGCATTGATCTGGATGTTGATGCGATACCGCTTGTCGATGAAAAAAACATCACAAATGCTTTGCGATGGAGATACAGGGGCAGTCTTCCAAATGGAGTCAGCGGGCATGACGAATCTCGTCAAGGATCTGCAGCCGAAGGGATTTGTGGATTTGATTCCGACCGTTGCCCTTTATCGACCGGGCCCCTTGGGCAGCGGCATGGTGACGGACTTCATCGACGGTCTGCATGGAAAAAAAGAGGTTGTCTATATGCATCCTCTCCTTGAGCCGATCCTAAAGGAGACGTTCGGCGTTGTGCTCTATCAGGAGCAGGTTATGCAGATTGTGCAGGTGCTTGCGGGGGTTCAGTCTCGGACAGGCGGATCTGCTGCGCCGTGCGATGGGGAAGAAGAAACATGACCTCTTGATGGCGCAGAAGGAAATCTTTTTGCAGGGCTGTGCGAAGAACGGGCTTGAGACATCGCTGGCGAATCATATCTTTGATCTCTTGACGCACTTTTGCGGACTATGGGTTCAACAAGTCTCACAGTGCCGCCTACGGTCTGCTTGCGTGGCAGACAGCATATCTCAAGGCACATTATCCCGTAGAGTTTATGGCGGGCGTACTGACGAGCATTATGGACAAGACGGACAAGATCCCCGTCTACATTCAGCTCTGCCGCCAGATGGGGATCAAGATTCTGCCGCCCGATATCAACTCAAGTGCGGCGACGTTCGGCATCGAGGATGGCGCAATTCGCTTCGGGCTTGCTGCTGTCCGCAACGTCGGCGAGAATGCGATTGTAAGCATGGAGCGTGTACGAGCAGAGGGTGGGAAGTTTCGCTCGCTTGTCGATTTCTGTGCGCGTGTTGATATGCGTGCGGTCAATAAACGTGCGCTTGAAAGCCTCATCAAATGCGGCGCGTTTGACAGCATCGGTACGGAGCGCAACCAACTGCTTGCATCCCTTGATGCTGCGATGCAGGACGCAGCTCGTCGTCAGCGCGATGTGCTGAGCGGACAGGGCGGTCTCTTTGGCGAGGAGACGATGGAGGAGGTTCAGCAGATTGCCGTCTCTGCAGATGTTCCGCCGAGTACGGCACGCGAGCGTCTGACGTGGGAAAAGGAAGCGACAGGCTTTTATATTACGGGACATCCACTGGACGATTACAGTGATACGCTCTCCGCCTTGCTCTCCATCGGTGAGATCCCGAATACCGTTCGTAAGGATCGCCAGCTTGTACGCATCGGCGGTATACTGACGAGTACGAAACGCTTTACAACGAAGAAGGGCGACACGATGCTCTTTGCGGAGTTGGAGGATTTCAGTGGCAAGATTGAGGTGACGGTGTTTCCGCGTGTGTTCTATGCACATGTCTCCGCTCTGGAGCCGGATGCGATCATCGTTGTGGAGGGGCGCGTCGATACAACGGGCGAGGAGCCAAAGCTGCTTGCCGAGGAGATCTGGCGGATGAATGAGTATCGCTCTTCTTTCTACCTGATTCCGCAGACAAATGTTGATCGCCGTACGCTATGGACGGCGATGCAGGAGATTTTCGCTGCGCATCCGGGAGATCATCCCGTCTATGTGCAAAGTGAGGGACGATGGCGCAGGCTGGGCGAGACGTATTGGATTGACGGCTCGAAAGAAGCGCAGAGCGCACTCACCCGCCTGATGGGCGAAAAGTGCTGTCAAAAATGCGATAGGAAGCGAAATGGAAGAACGATTGCAGAAAAATCCTCAGCAATGCGGGCGTGGCGTCACGCCGTGCGGCAGAGGAGATGATTCGTGGGGGCCGGGTCAGTGTGGATGGTGCTGTCGTGACGGAGCTCGGCTCGAAATATGATGCGGCACATCATGTCATTGCCGTCGATGGCAACCGTATTCAGCCAGAGGAAAAGCGATTTTATATTCTCCTCAACAAGCCGCGCGGATATCTCTCGACGGCGCGGGACGATCGGGGGCGCAAAACGGTGCTCGATCTCCTGCCCGATCTCCCTGCGCGGCTCTATCCCGTGGGGCGGCTCGATGCCGATACGGAGGGGCTGCTCCTCATCACGAACGATGGAGCACTGACGCAGGGGCTGCTCCATCCGCGCTACGAGATCGACAAGGTCTACCATGCAGAGGTGGTGGGAGAGGTCACGGCAGATGGGCTGGAACAGCTGCGCCGTGGAATCCTGCTCGAAGACGGCAGAACCGCCCCTCGCACGTCTGCGCGTATTGCGCGCAGAGGATGGACGTACCGTGGTCGAGACGATCATCCATGAGGGGCGCAACCGACAGGTGCGCCGCATGTTTTCCGCGATTGGCTGCCGTGTCGCGGCACTTAGGCGCGTGCGATTTGCACGACTGACACTGCGCGGACTTGCCTGCGGTGCATACAGGCATCTGACGGCGGAGGAGATTCGGGAGCTTCGTGAAATTGCGGGGGTGACAGAGCGTGAAAAAGAATCATTGTGGTGGGGGCGGGACCTGCGGGCATGATGGCAGCGGCGGCAGCGGCAGAGTGCGGAGGGCGCGTTCTGCTTCTCGAGAAGATGCCGCGTGTCGGGCGCAAGATGATGATTACGGGAAAAAGGACGCTGCAACGTCACAAGCGCCGATGATGTTCCCGATCTCATCAAAAAAATATTGTCGGGAACGGCAGATTCCTCAACAGCAGCATACGTGCCTTTGATAATGCGGACGTGATGGCATTCTTTGAGGGACTCGGCGTTCCACTCAAGACCGAGCGCGGCAACCGTGTCTTTCCGACGAGTGATCGTGCTGCCGATGTCGTGGATGCCATGCTGAAATACCTGCGTGATCAAAAAGGTCGAGGTTCGGACGAATGTGACAGTCAGTGCGCTCATCATCGAGCATGGAGAATTATGCGGTGTGCGTCTCGCGGACGGTGCGGAGGTCGAAGCAGATGCCGTGATTCTCGCGACGGGCGGCGCATCCTATCCTGCGACGGGCTCGACGGGGGACGGTTACGCTCTGGCACGTGCGGCGGGACATACGATTGTGCCGATTTTTTTCCAGCACTTGTCCCTCTTGTGACGCAGGAAATGTGGGTGAAGGACGTGCAGGGATTATCCCTGCGCAACGTACGCGCGAGTCTGTATCACGCGGGGAAGAAGGAGCAGGAGTTCTTCGGAGAGATGCTCTTTACGCATTTTGGCGTAACGGGACCGATCATCCTTCAACTGAGCCGTCGCACTTCCGAGATGCTCATGTCAGGAGTGAAGGAGCTTTCGCTTCGTCTGAATTTGAAGCCCGCACTGACGCATGAGAAATTGAGGGAGCGTGTGGATCGGGACTTTACGGCATACGAACAGAAGCAGCTTCATAACGGCATGATCGATCTTCTGCCCAAGCGTCTGATCGATATTGTGCTGAATGCGGCAGAGCTTTCGCCCGAGCGCGTCGTCGGACAGATTTCGTCAAAGGAGCGGGAGCGACTCGTGCGTACATTACAGGCACTCCCACTCACGATCACAGGGACACGTCCCATCGCCGAAGCGATTGTGACGGCGGGCGGTGTATCGACGCGTGAGATCGATCCGCGCACGATGGAATCCAAACTTGTGAAGCATCTCTATTTCGTCGGCGAACTGGTCGATGTAGATGCCTATACGGGCGGCTACAATTTGCAGGCAGCGTTTTCGATGGGACATGCTGCCGGCTGCCACAGTGTATGGGATTTGGAAGGGGCATAAGTGAATGGCTGAGATGAAAACGATTGAAGCCGCACGGCATGGATGGCGGGGCGCGGTTGATATCCCCGGAGACAAGTCAATCTCGCACCGCAGCGTCATGTTTGCGGGGCTCGGGGATACGCCTGTGCATATCCGCAACTTCCTCCATGCGGCGGATTGTCTCTCGACGGTTCATGTGATGCGTGCGCTCGGCACCACGGTCGAATTTCTGAACGAAAAACGAACTGATTGTTACGGGAAAAGGTCTGCATGGACTGACAGAACCGATGACCGTACTGGATGCGGGAAACTCGGGGACGACGCTGCGCCTCATGATGGGGCTGCTCGCGCCGCAGCCGTTCCTCTCGGTGTTCTGCGGCGATGCGTCGCTGACGCGCCGCCCGATGGGGCGCGTCCTCCTGCCGCTCTCTGCGATGGGCGCACGAATCTACGGGCGAAATACAAACAACAACCTCCCGCTTACGATTGTACCGACGGGAGAGAAGCTGCGCGGTATCCACTATGAGAGCCCCTGTTGCGAGCGCACAGGTCAAGTCTGCAATCCTGCTCGCAGGGCTCTATGCGGATGCACCGACGACGGTCACAGAACCCTATGTGTCACGTGACCATACGGAGCAGATGCTTGCGGGATTTGGCGTGCGTTTGGAGCGCACAGGGACGAGCGTCACCGTTTTTCCTGTGGAGGAGAGGGGCTATCGTGCGCCCGAGGAAATCACCGTGCCGGGGGATATCAGCTCGGCAGCGTACTTCCTCATCGCGGGCAGTATCATTGAGGACAGCAGCCTTTTGCTGCGGAATGTGGGCATCAACCCGACGCGCACGGGCATTCTGGATGTACTTACAGAGATGGGGGCACATATCACGCTCCAAAATGAGCGCACGAGCGGAGGCGAGCGCGTGGCGGATCTCACAGTCGAGACAGCCCCCTGCGCGGTGTGTCTTTTGGTGCGGAGATCATGCCGCGACTCATCGACGAGATTCCGATTATCGCTGTCGCCGCGCTATTTGCCGAGGGTGATACCGTCATCACGGGCGCGGGCGAACTGCGCGTGAAGGAGACGGATCGTCTCCATGCGATTGCAACGGAGTTCCAAAAGTTTGCTCCCGGCAGCATCGAGGAGCGCGAGGATGGGCTTATCATTCATGGAAAAAAACAGAGATCCAAAGGGCGCAGGTGAGCAGTTACGGCGATCATCGCATGGCAATGTCGCTTGCTGTTCTCGGTGCGGCGGCGAAGGGTATTATCATCGAGGAGCCGGACAGCGTGAATATTTCCTACCCGACATTTTTTTCCGAAATGGAACGGTTCTAAACAAGAAGGAGTTTTGTATGAAACGTGTGATAGCGATTGATGGACCTGCCGGTGCGGGCAAGAGCACCGTTGCAAAAGATTGTTGCGGAAAAAACTCGGTTATACCTACATCGACACGGGGGCGATGTACCGCGGTGTCGCGTGGAAGACGCTGCAGCAGTCGCAGGAGGCGCGTGATGAGGATATACTGCGTGCTGTCCAGGACATTGACGTGCGTCTTTCCTGTACGGAGAACGGCACACGCGTCACGGTCGATGGTATGGATGTCACACGTGAGATTCGCACGCCCGAAGTCACCCACATTGTCTCTCGCGTCGCTGCACTTGGTCCTGTGCGTGAAAAGATGGTGGAGCTGCAGCGTGCGATGGCGGCGGACGGCGCGGTCGTCATGGACGGGCGCGACATCGGGACGAACGTGCTCCCGAATGCCGATGTGAAGATATTCCTGACGGCATCCGTCGAGGAGCGTGCGCGTCGGCGGTATGACGAGATGAAGGAAAAGGGCTATGCGGTTGATTTCGACGAGCTGAAACAGGAGATTGCCTCGCGCGACAAGCAGGACAGCGAGCGTGCGATCTCTCCGCTGCGTCAGGCGGAGGATGCCGTTTTGCTCGACTCTACGGCACTCTCCATTGATGCGGTTGTCGCACGGATTTTGGAACTCTCGGAATAGGCGGTCACTATGCTGTACGGATTTTTACAGATTGTATTTCGGCTGTTTTTCTACATCGTCTTCCGCACGCGTGTCTACGGACGTGAGAACATCCCCGCAGAGGGGGCAGTGATTCTCGCCGCGAACCATGCGAGCAACATTGATCCGCCGCTTATGGCGAGCCTCATCGACCGCCCTGTCAGCTATATGGCGAAGATTGAACTGTTCGAGAACCCGATCTTTGGCGCGGCGATCCGCCGCTGTCACGCATTTCCCGTCAAGCGCGGCGAATCTGACCGCGGTGCGATCAAGGCGGCAGTTACGGTGCTCAAGGAGGGGCGTGTCCTCGGCCTTTTCCCAGAGGGACGCGCAGCAAGACGGGGGAACTGCAAAAGGCGGAGGCAGGTGTCGCCCTGATCGCAGCCATGACAGGTGCAACGATTGTGCCCGTCGCCATCCTCAACACACACCGCATCTTCTCCAATGGCGGATTCATCCCGCAGCTGCGCATCATGTACGGAGAGCCGATCACGTTCGACGGTGACCGCAAGAGCAAGGAGGCACTGGATGCGTTCTCTGCCGAGATCATGGCACACATCGCACACATGAAGGATGAGCTGAGCAAAAGTAGAGTTAGAGCCGTTGATCCCGTTTTTTTAGGAAATGCCATTTCCCGAAAGAACGAAATCAACGGCTTATTTCTATGAATACCTTAAGGTTCTCCATAGAATCTATGCAGGAAATTTACAGAAAAAAGGGATAATATGAGGGTCAGAGAGGGGGCTGTTCGTTGCAGGTAGCAATACTCGCGAGCGGAAGCAAGGGAAATTCGGTCTATGTCGAGCTGGACGGTGTACGTATTCTGGTGGATGCGGGCATCAGTGCGGCACGGATCACGAAAGGCTTGCGTGCACGCAGCGTAGAGCCGCAGAGTCTCGATGCCGTGCTCATCACACATGAGCACATCGACCATGTGCGCGGGCTGAAGACGCTCGCAAAGCAATATCACCTGCCGATTCTGGCGACGCGCGGGACGCTTGCAGGCATTGACGGCGGCGCGGCGTTCGAGGACGATATGCGGGGATTACGGGAGATTTCAAGATTGGCGAGGTTGCGGTGCACCCTTTGCCATCTCTCATGACGCAGCAGAGCCATGTGGATTCCGCATCGAGGGCTCGCACTGCTGCACGATTGCGACCGACCTCGGCGTTGTCACCGATACGGTGCAGGAGGCGATGGAGGGGCGGATGTCCTCGTACTTGAAGCAAAACCACGATGCCGATCTCCTGCGGCGGGGCAGCTACCCGTGGCCGCTCAAGCGGCGCATTCTCTCGAATCGCGGGCATCTCGCAAACGGAGAGGCGGCATGGGCGCTCACGCGCATGAAGAAACACCCACGTAAGGTCTACCTCGCGCACCTCTCGGAGGAGAACAACCGCCCCGCGCTCGCGTGTGATACCGTGCAGGACATCCTTTCCTCACGGGGGATGACGCTCGATGTGGAGAGCTGTCTGCCGGAGGGCGGAGCAGAGATCATTCTATAAAGGAGATGTCATGATGAACATCCGATTCCAAAAAGAAAAAAAGGGGCTGCACTCGCTGCGGCGGCAGTTTTTGCATCCTTTGTCATATTCGGCGGCTGCTCGATGGGAACCGCTGCCGACAACTCTGTCGGCGGTCTGAAGCCCGCACAGGCAGTCGATGTTTCGGGACTCTCGAGGCACGCAATACCCCCGTCGTCCGTGCGGCAAAGGCGGTCGGCCCTGCTGTCGTCGGCATTACAAACAAGGCGGTTGCCCGTGACTGGTTCAACAACCCTGTCGAGACGGAGGGCGTCGGCTCCGGCGTGATCTTCCGCAGTGACGGCTACATCGTGACAAACAATCATGTGATTGACGGGGCGAAGGAGATCATTGTCTCGCTCTCCGATGGGCGCAGTCTCAAGGGGAAACTCATCGGAAAGGATGAGTTCACCGACCTCGCCGTTGTGAAGGTAGATGAAAGCAATCTGCCGACGGCGACCTTTTGGCAACTCGGATACGGTTGTGGTCGGTGAGCCTGCGATTGCGATCGGCAACCCGCTCGGGCTTGAGTTTCAGGGCAGCGTTACCGTTGGTGTCATCAGCGCACTGAACCGCACGCTCGATGTCAGCGACAAGCGTGTAAAGCTGCTGCAGACCGATGCGGCAATCAGCCCCGGTAACTCGGGCGGTGCGCTTGTAAATGCGGATGGTGAGGTCATCGGCATCAACAGTGCAAAGGTGGCTGCTGCTGCCGTCGAGGGGATGGGCTTCTCCATCCCGATCAACACGGTGCAGACCATCGTGAACGAACTGATCGAAAAGGGCTATGTGGCGCGTCCGTATCTCGGTGTATCCGTCTTTGATCCGGCGACGGCGGCACGCTACGGCTATCAGCTGAACATCGACAAGGGCGTCTACATCTTCCGCCTGACGCTCGACGGCCCGTGCGGCAAGGCAGGCTTCCAGCGCGGCGACATCATCCTTGAGATCAACGGCGAGGAGGTCAACAGCGTTGCAGAGCTGCGCACAAAGATTGCCTCGTACAAGGTCGGCGACAAGGTGACTGTGACATACGACCGCAATGATACGAAGCGCAAGGCGGAGGTCACGCTCGAAGAGATGCCGCAGGAGGATCGTTGAAGATTACAATCGTCTGCGCGGGAAAGATCAAGGAAAAGTACCTGCGCGACGGGATCGCCGAGTATGAGAAGCGTCTGCGTCCCTATGCAGATGTGCGCACGCACGAAATCGCAGAAGAACGTATGAAGGAGAAGCCCTCTGCGGCGGAAAAAGGCGGGAGACCATCCGTCGCGAGGGGGCGCGGCTTCTGGCGCAGGTGCCGCAGGGGGCATATCTCATTGTGCTCGATGTCGGCGGTGCAGAACTGTCATCGGAGGAGCTTGCGGCAAAGATTGACCGCCTCGCGGTCACAGGCGAGAGCCATATTGCTTTTCTCATCGGGGGACCCTTTGGTCTTGCGGATGAGTTGCGTCGGAGTGCCGATCTTCGGCTTTCATTCTCGCATTTTACGCTGCCGCATCAGCTGATCCGCCTCTTCCTCGTAGAGCAGATTTACCGTGCATTTAAGATCAGCAGGGAGAGCCCTATCACCTGTAAATTTTTGGAGAAGTGCCGCAATCGGCACTTCTTTTTTTGTATTTCCACTGCATATTGTATTCATGCCTGTAATCCCTATACAAACCTTTGTGCCGTGTGCTATACTCAGTCACGTTCGATGAAGGGCACCGAGCAAACAGAGGGAGGAATTACAATGTCTGACATGAAACAGTATGTAAATGATATTCTGGATCTGGTATCGAAGCGCGATCCCGATCAAAACCCATTTCAAGAACACAGTCTCCGAGGTTCTGACCTCCGTTGTTCCCCTTTTGGAGAAGCATCCCGAGTACAAAGCAGCACAAGATCCTCGAGCGTATGGTCGAGGCAGACCGCATCATCACGTTCCGTGTGCCGTGGGTGGATGACAAGGGCGAGATCCAGGTCAATCGCGGCTATCGCGTACAGATGTCCAGCACGCTTGGCCCGTACAAGGGCGGTCTGCGTTTCCATCCGAGCGTCACGCTTGATATCTTGAAGTTCCTCGCGTTCGAGCAGGTCTACAAGAATGCGCTGACGGGGCTGCCGATCGGCGGCGGTAAGGGCGGCTCGGACTTCGATCCGCACGGGCGCAGCGACAACGAGGTCATGAACTTCTGCCAGAGCTTTTATGACGGAGCTCTATCGCCACATTGGGCCGAACGTGGATGTTCCGGCAGGCGATATTGGTGTCGGCGGGCGCGAGATCGGTTATCTCTTCGGTCAGTACAAGCGCATCCGTGACTCGTATGATGCAGGTGTTCTGACCGGAAAGCGCACGGACTACTGGGGCAGCCTTGCGCGTACAGAGGCAACGGGCTACGGTCTGCTCTATTTCGTACAGGATATGCTTGCAGCGAAGGGCATCGACCTCGCGGGCAAGACGGTCGTTGTCTCCGGCGCGGGCAACGTTGCAATCTATGCCATCGAGAAGGCGCAGGAGTTTGGTGCGAAGGTCGTGACCTGCTCCGACTCGAACGGCTACATCTACGATCCGGACGGCATCGATCTTGCGGCGGTCAAGGACATCAAGGAAGTCCGTCGCGCGCGCATCAAGGGAGTATGTGGCGACCCATCCGAATGCGGAGTACCATGAGGGCTGCAGCGGCGTCTGGTCGGTGAAGTGCGATATTGCACTGCCGTGCGCGACACAGAGTGAGATCAATCTGGAGTCGGCAAAGCTGCTCGTTGCAAACGGTGTGCAGGCGGTCGGTGAGGGGCGAATATGCCGTCGACCCTCGATACGATCACGTATTTCCAGAGCCACAAGGTGCTCTTTGCACCGGCAAAGGCAGCGAATGCGGGCGGTGTTGCGACCTCTGCACTCGAGATGTCGCAGAACTCCGAACGTCGTCAGTGGACGTTCGAGAAGGTGGACAAGCGTCTGCGCAAGATCATGTCGCACATCTACCGCGACGCAAAGAAGAACGCGGAGCTGTATGCCGACCCCGACGATCTTGTCGCGGGTGCGAACATCACGGCGTTCGCAAAGGTTGCGGATGTTATGCTCGCACATGGGCTTGTGTAAGTGTAGAACCGTATAGAGAAGGGCTGCTTCGGCAGCCTTTTTTTTCTTTAGGGGTCTACGTCAAATTTTACGGACATGCATGCTCCACTAGGGCTTTGCTTAGGAGCATCACTGACCTCATTTTCTCGTAACATTTATCATAGAAATCGTGCAGAAATGCGGGAACTGTGCTATAATAGGCGGGATTTTAGAGATCCTTGTTAGAGGAGGAGTACATTTACAGTGGATATTTCATTGATGGAACTGGTGAAGGTTGTCATTCTGGGCATCGTGGAGGGACTGACGGAGTGGCTGCCCGTCTCGAGCACGGGGCATATGATCCTCGTCGATGAGTTCATTCGGCTCGATGTGTCGACGGCGTTCATGGATATGTTCCTTGTTGTGATCCAGCTCGGCGCGATTCTTGCCGTCGTCGTGCTAAACCTCGAAAAAAACTCAACCCGTTTCTCAAGAGCAAGTCGAAGGCGGAGCGGCGCATGACATTCGATCTCTGGGGCAAGGTCATCGTCGCCTGTCTGCCCGCCGCCGTGATCGGGCTTGCCTTCAATAAATATATGGAAGAGCATTTCATGAATGCGCCCGTCGTCGCTGCAATGCTGATTCTCTACGGCGTGCTCTTCATTGTCGTGGAACGTTTCAACAAGCGGCGCACACCGCGTGTTGAGAGTCTTGCAAAACTGGACTACCGTACGGCGTTCATCATCGGCATGTTTCAGGTGCTCTCACTCGTCCCTGGGACGAGCCGCTCGAGCGCGACGATCCTTGGCGGCATCATCTTTGGTGCGAGCCGTTATGTTGCGACGGAATTCACGTTCTTCCTTGCGATTCCCGTCATGTTCGGCGCGTCCTTTCTGAAACTCGTAAAGTTCGGCTGGAACTACACGGGGACAGAGCTTGTGATTCTTGCGGTTGGTATGGTGACGGCATTCATCGTCTCCATTCTCTCGATCCGCTTCCTCCTGCGCTACATCAAGCGCAATGATTTCACGGCGTTCGGCTGGTACCGCATTGCACTCGGCATCGTCGTACTCGCCTATCTCTTTATCGTCGGCGATCCGACGAAGGAGTAACTCATGAAAAATCATTGCAGGGCTGGGCAATCCAGGTGCGGAGTATGCACAGACGAAGCACAATGTCGGGTTTATGCTCGTGGATGCGCTTGCAGAGCGTCTGAATGCACCCGCATGGAAGGAGGATTTTTTCTCTGCCATCACAGAGGTGCGCATCGCCGGAGAGAAAGTCTTTCTCGTCAAGCCCTTAACCTATATGAACAACAGCGGCGAAGCACTCGGACCGATGCTTTCCTACTATAAAGTGGATGCTAACGATCTCGTTGTCGTTCACGATGATATGGATATCCCTGCGGGGACAGTTCGCATTCGGAAAAAAGGGCGGATCGGGCGGCCATAACGGCATCAAGTCCATCCTCGCCCATGTGGGCAGCGAGGACTTTGCGCGCGTGCGTATTGGCATTGGTAGACCGCCCGCAGGATGGACGGTTATCAACCATGTCCTTGCGCCGTTTGCGGCGGAGGATGCGCCGAAGATTCGTGCGGCGATTGACTACCTCCTGCCCGCGGTGGAGTGCATTGTGACGGACGGTGTGGATCTCGCGATGAACAAGTACAATCCGCATAAGAAGAAAGAAAAAACAAAAGGGGAGTCATGAAGCCCAAGAAGCAGGCGGCACGTCCGCATAGACACAGCGACGAGATCACGGCGGTCTACGCCGACAAGCATGGGAATATTCGCACGGCGGAGGGGTGCGTGCGATGGGGTGCATCGGCGCGGAGAATGTTCCGCTTACGTCTGCGGATCTCATTCCGCTGCCCGAGAGTGCCGATCTCATGTTTATGCCCGAACACATTGCTGTGGGACAGACGGCAGACGGCGTGGAAACGCGTGTTGCGGGGATGGCGGTTGCAGCGATTCTGCCGCAGGGCTATACGCGCACGCATCTGCCCGCATTTGTTCGCGCCGATGGTGCCGCACCGTTGCCGCTCTACGGATATACGGCGGTCGTTTCGCATCGCGGGAAGCTGTGTGTCACCGCCGTCTATACGGATGAAAAACGAGAAGTGGGATCCCGCCAACTACAACGGTAAGGAGCTCAAGAAGCTCGTTCGGCGCACGATGAAGGAGCTGCCAAACAACCGCATTGTGGAGCAGGTGGGGAATTGTTCGCTGAACTATCACTGCCTGACGGCGCAGAATCTATTTTATCGGCGGTGGGAGTGCGGCGTGCCGACCTCGCCCGTCTGCAACGCAAACTGTCTCGGCTGTATCTCCCTGCAGAGTTCGGAGTGCTGCCCCTCACCACAGGAGCGCATCACATTCTCTCCAACGGCAGAGGAGATTGCCGAGGTCGGCATCTACCACCTCTCGCTTGCGCCCGATGGCATCATCAGCTTTTGGGCAGGGCTGCGAGGGCGAACCGTCGCTTGCCGCCGACCGCATTGCCGAGGGAATTCGCAAGATTCGCGCCGTCACCGCGCGTGGGCAGATCAATATGAACTCGAATGCGGGCTTTCCCGCAGGGATGAAAAAAATCGTGGACGCAGGGCTGGACTCGCTGCGCGTCTCCATCATCAGCGCACGCGATGAGAGTTATAACGCATATTACCGCGCAAGCTATCCACTGGACAATGTAAAGGAATCCCTGCGTTATGCGCTCGATCACGGAGTCTATGTCTCGCTGAACTTGCTCCACTTCCCGGGCTTTACCGACCGCGCGGAGGAATTGGCGGCGTGGCAGGAGTTCTTCCGTGCACTGCCCGTGCAGATGATCCAGATGCGGAATCTGAACATCGATCCGACGCTTTTTCTGCGAACGATGCCGGAGGCGGTCGGTGCGCCTGTCGGGACGCGCGCGTTCATGGACGAGCTTCATGCGGAGTTTCCGCAGCTCGTCATCGGCAGTTTTAGTCATTATGTCACTGCACGACCAATTGACTTCTCGCGCAATATCGGATAGAATGACCCCATGCACGTTGGTGCATGGGGGATTTCTTTTATGAAAAAGATATCGGGAATCACTGAATTTATCAGTTCTTCCTAATTCTTAGCGCTGGCTCTGAAAAACGGATTGTGTTTCAGAGGACGAGGAGAAGGTTGTCGAGTCATCAGCGGATGCCTTCCGGCACGCTCTGTCGAGAGTCTGCGGTCAAAGCACAGGGGCGACCCTGCGGACAAAGCTGCAGATGGAGTGAAATCCCTGAGAGAAGTGTTTTCTGTCAGGAGGTATTTTTATGTGTGGAATCGTGGGTTATGTGGGGGATCGTCAGGCGGCGGAGTTCTTGCTCGACGGTCTGTCGAAGCTCGAGTATCGCGGCTATGACTCGGCGGGTATCGCCGTCTGTGATGGAGAGAACATCCGCGTGGAGAAGAGTGTCGGCAGACTTGCCGCACTGCGCGACAAGATCAAGGGAAATGTGCCCATGGGCAGCCTCGGCATCGGTCATACGCGCTGGGCGACGCACGGGCGTCCGTCGGATGTGAACTCGCATCCGCATACGGACTGCCATGGCGACTTTGCCATCGTCCACAACGGCATCATCGAGAATTATCTTTCGCTGAAGGAAGAACTGATTGCAAAGGGGCACGTCTTCAAGTCCGAGACGGATACGGAGGTCGTCGTGCATCTTCTCGAGGAGGTCTACAACGGGGACTTCATCGCTGCTGTGCGTGCCGTACTGGAGCGTATCGAGGGATCGTATGCACTTGCCTTTATGAGCCGCAGGCATCCCGATCTGCTCATCTGCACGAAGCAGGACAACCCGCTCATCATCGGGCTTGGCGAGGGCGAGAACTTCATCGCTTCGGATATTCCTGCCATTATATCCAAAAACGCGCCGCACCTATATTCTGGCGGACGGGGAAGTAGCCATTGTCCGCAAGGATGCGGTCGAGGTGACAAACCATCTTGGCGCACCTGTGCCGAAGAAGGTGTTCGAGGTGACATGGAACGCCGAGGCAGCGGAAAAAGGGCGGCTACGAGCACTTCATGCTCAAGGAGATTCACGAGCAGCCGAAGGCGGTGCGCGATACGATGAGCCAGCGCATCACGGCGGATAAAAAAATCCATTTCCTTTGACGAACTCGCATGGGATGCGGACTATCTGAACTCGTTCAACAAGATCTACATCGTTGCGTGTGGTACCGCGTACCATGCGGGGCTTGTGGGCAAATACTACATCGAAAAAGCTTGCGCGCGTCCTCGTCGAGGTGGATGTCGCCTCGGAGTTCCGCTACCGCGACCCGATTGTCGATGAGCACACGCTCCTGATTGTGGTTTCGCAGTCGGGCGAGACGAGTGATACGCTCGCCGCGCTCAAGGAGTCGAAGCGGCGCGGGGCAAAGACTCTTGCCATCACAAATGTAGTTGGATCGTCGATTGCACGCGAAGCGGATCAGGTTGTCTATACATGGGCGGGTCCTGAGATCGCGGTCGCATCGACGAAGGCATATACGACGCAGCTCGTACTCTTCTTTATGCTCGCGCTCTACATGGCAGAGATCAAGAAGTCGATTGCGGCAGAGCGTACGGCGGAGTTGGTTGCACAGCTGCATGAGATCCCCGCACAGGTCTCCGAGATCCTGTCCGATGTCGACCCGATCAAGACCTTTGCGAAGCAGTACGGTTTCAACGAGGATGTGTTCTACATCGGACGTGGACTGGACTACGCCGTTTCGCTTGAGGGCGCACTCAAGCTCAAGGAGATCTCCTACATTCACGCAGAAGCGTATGCGGCGGGCGAGCTCAAGCACGGCACGCTCGCGCTGATCGTCGAGGGCGTTCCCGTGATTGCACTTGCGACGCAGCGCAACGTCTATGAAAAAGACCCTCTCGAATATCAAGGAGGTCAAGGCACGCGATGCAGTCGTCATCGGCATCGCGGCAGAGGGAGATACGGAGCTCGAGAAGTACGTCGATCACGTCATGCACGTTCCAGCGTCGGATGAGTTCATCATGCCGATCCTCTCTGTGATCCCGCTGCAGCTGCTCGCATACTATGCAGCGATCACGCGCGGCTGCGATGTGGACAAGCCGCGCAACCTGGCGAAGTCGGTTACGGTCGAGTAAAGGAATCGCTGATAACATTCAGGACTGTTGCACGAAGATGCTTTTTGCACGCGTGCAGCAGTCTTTTTCTATGAAAAGACGTGACAAAGACCGCATAGTCTGCTATAACTATGTTCATTATGATAAATGAGACAGCACGAATCAACATCAACAACATTCTGGAGCGCGCGATTGACATTGGGCAGCGTATGCTCGTGACGGGTGCCGAGGTCAGTCGCGTGGAGCGTACGATCAATTTTATCTGCCGTGCCTACGGCGTACGTCATGTGGATGTGATGGTCATTACGACCAGCATTGTTGTGACGCTGCGTGGAGAGGACATCGGCGTGCTTACGCAGATGCGCCGTGTGCCCGGGCAGAACTTCGACTTTCAGCGGCTCAAGGCACTGAATCAGCTTTCGCGCGAGATCTGCGCCCATCCCATGACCTCGGATGAGATTAAGCAGCGCATTCGGGAGATCGACACGATGGAGGAGATCTCGCTCAAGGCCTCCTTGTTCTACTGGGCACTGATTGCCGCGAGCTTCTCCGCGTTCTTCGGAGGGCGGCTTGAGGATGCTGTATGTGCGGGCATCGTGGGCGTGCTGCTGCGCCTTTTGCAATATCTTCTCGGTCAGACAAAAACTCAATCCATATTTTTGCGCTTGTTCTGCTCAGCTTCGTCGGAGGGATACTTGCAAACTCATTCATGTGGTTCGGTATGGACATCCATCCTGCTGCAATCAACATGGGCAATATCATGCCCGTGATTCCGGGGCTTGCCCTCATGAACTCCATCCGCGATATGTTCAGTCAGGAGACGATATCAGGGCTCATCAAGAGTGCGGAGGCGTTCATTCTGAGCCTCCTCATTGCGACGGGTTTTGCATTCAGTGCGACGGGGACACTCATCGCCTTTGAGACAACGGGATGGGTCTACCTCCTGACCTCATTTGTCGGCGGCTTTTTGTTTTCATCTGCTCTGGCACGGGCACTTCAAGGATGCTGTCATGGGGGCGGTGGTCTGCATGGGCGCGTGGGGATTCACGATGTTCTTTGTGGCAATGGGATGGAACGAGTTTGCAGGCTACTTTGCGGGGGCGGTCTTTGCAACGATCGCTGCGGAAATTTTGGCGCGCATCTACAAATCGCCCGCGACGATCTTCCTCATCATCGGTGTGATTGCGATGGTGCCGGGCGGCTCGCTCTACCGTACGATGTTCTACGCCGTCGCCGCCGACTGGGAGAAATTTGGAACGCAGGGGATCAAGACGTTCCTCTATGCCGTTTCGATTGCAGCGGGGATCGTCATCGCAACGGCGATCTGGGAGACGGTCAAGGCATGGCTGATGAAGCGCAAGAAAAAAGATGGTATATCCTGCACGGAGGAATGCTGCGAAGGAAAAATCGTAAACAGGGGATTTTATGGCAATGACACGGCGCACGCGGCTCTGGCTGACGATCTTTCTCGGCGTGATGACGGCAATTGCGCCGCTCTCGACGGATATGTATCTGCCGGCATTGCCCGAGGTGCAGACGGATTTTGGTGTCTCGACATCGCTCGTCCAGCTGACACTGACGATGACGACGCTCGGCATGGCATTCGGTCAGATTCTCGCAGGACCTCTGAGCGATCTCCACGGGCGGCGAATTCCGCTCTTCATCGGGATGCTCGTGTTCATCGGTGCGACACTCGGCTGTGTACTCGCCGAGGATATTTATCTCTTCCTTTTCTTCCGCTTCTGCGCGGGCTTTGCGGGAGCGAGCGGCATTGTCATTGCGCGTGCGATTGCGCGCGATGTCTGCGAGGGGCGGAGCTGACGCGATTTTTGCGATTCTCATGATGGTGAACGGCTTTGCGCCGATCATCGCCCCCGTTATCGGCGGGCAGATCCTGCTCTTTGCCGATTGGCGTACGACCTTTGTACTCCTCACGGTCATCGGCGTATTCCTTGCAGGTGCGACACTCATCTATCAGGAGACACTGCCGCGTGAGCAGCGCAGTGCGAACGTGACGGATTCATTGAAAAAGTTCCCGACGCTTCTGCGCGATCGTTATTTTCTCGGGCACTGTCTCCTCCAATGCTTCGTGTTCGGGGCATTCTTCTCCCTACCTCTCGGGTTCCTCGTTCGTTTTTCAAAAATATCTATGCCGTCTCGCCGCAGGGCTACAGCATGATCTTCGCCGTGATTGGCACGGGACTGCTGCTCGCCGGGGTTCTTCCCGCACGTCTTGCGGGGCGTGTACCGGATATCATCATGTTGAAATATGCGGTGTTCGTACCGCTGATTGGGAGTACGCTGCTGCTTGCAGGATTTTATTTCTCTGCACCGCTCGCCGTCATCGTCCTCCTGCTCTTTCTTACGGTTGTTCCGCTCTCTGTGATGGGGAGCGGCGAGCTTTTTCGCTTGCGCTTTCGCGGCAGGGAAAGAACGCCGGCAGTGCATCGGCACTCATTGGCTGCTTTTCCATGCTGCTCGGCGCGTGCATGATGCCTCTGGTCGGGATTGCGGGTGACCATACGGCGATTCCGATGGGGATCATCATGCTGGCGGGCTACAGTCTGGGGTGGCTGGTTTTTCGCCGCATGATAGCGGTCGACCATATACGCACATAGGGAGGTAAAGACAGCTGATGAAAGCGTTGATCTACGATATGGACGGTGTGATCGTCGACAGCGAAATCATACACATGAAGGCGGAGACCATCCTGCTTGCGCGCTATGGGATCACGGCGGATGAGGCACTGCTGATGCCCTACCGTGGAACGAGCGACAAAACGATGTTCGAGGATATCAAGGAGCAATACGATGCTGCCTATGACGTGGCGGGCATTGTTGCGGAGAAGGATGCCCTCATGCGCGAGCTCCTGCGTACAGAGGAACTTGTACCGATTACAGGGGCACTCGAACTCATTGCGGCGACGGATGCACTGCGGCCGCGCGGCATTCGCACGGCAATTGCGAGTTCCAGCCCGCATGAGACCATCGCGCATGTGACGCAGACGTTTGGCATCACAGACAAATTTGATGTGATCGAGTCGGGAGCGGAGCTGCCCATGTCGAAGCCCGACCCAACGATCTATCTGAAGACGGCGGAGCTGCTTGGTGTCGCCCCTGCGGACTGTCTCGTCATCGAGGATGCGGCGGTGGGCGCACAGGCGGCACTGCGCTCGGGCATGACCTGCATTGGTTTCTGCAGTCCGCACAGCGGAATTCAGGATTTTACGGGCTGCGCACGCATCGTACAAAAGCCTTTCGGAAATTGATTTGTATGCGTATTTTAGCGGATAGAAAACGCGGATTTTCAGCTATCTTTCACCCCATTTTCCTATAATTCTCGTAATAAAAATCGGGAGATGATACGATGCGTGTGCTTTTGGCGGAAGATGATCTGCGTCTCGGGAAGCTCATTCAATATATGCTCGAACAAAAACGATATCTCGGTCGAGTGGGTGACGGACGGCAGTGACATCTATGAGTATGCGACCTATGCGGAGTACGATATTCTGATCCTGGATTGGATGATGCCCGGGGAGACGGGCGTCGAGGCCTGTGCACGCCTGCGCCGCAGCGGCTATGACCGTGCAATCCTGATGCTGACGGCACGTGACTCGGTAGAGGATCGTGTGACGGGACTGGATGCAGGGGCGGACGACTACCTCGTGAAGCCGTTCGAATTCTCGGAGCTGCTCGCGCGTCTGCGTGCCCTCGGTCGGCGGGCGACACAGCGGATTCAGCATGAGGTGGATGAGATCGGCGGATTCAAACTGAACCGCACAGCGAACATTCTCGAGAAGAACGGCAAGATGATCCAGCTCTCGCCGCGCGAGTTTCAGCTCTTTGACCTGCTTGCGCAGAACATCGGCATTGTTGTGCCGCGCGACATCATCCTCGACCGCATCTGGGGGCTCGAGGCGGATGTCAGCTCGAACAACATTGACTCCTATATGAAGATGCTGCGCAAGAAGCTGGATGCGGCAGGGGAGGGCGACGCCATCAAGACGGTGCGTGGTGTCGGATATAAGCTGGAGTCGCCGCGTTGAACGAGCAGAATGTATTCGGGCGCAGCCGTCTGCGCCTGATGCTCCGTTACGCGCTTGTCATGGGAGGACTGGTGATTGTCCTCCTCTTTGCCATGCACAAGACGATGGAGTGGGCGATCACGTCGGAACAGGCGCGTGAACTCTTGGACACGGCGGACAGTGTGGCGGAGGCGCAGGCATATGCCGTGCTCCACGCCGGTATGGATACGGACGAGGCACAGCTCTACCGCAGTACGAACGATCGTCTTTTCTACTATGTCTTCGATGGCGAGGGGCGGCTTGTCAGCTTCTCGCGTGCGTCTTTCCGCATCGAGTCGTTTGTGTTGGACATCGTGACTGCGTGGGATGCACCCGAGCGGGAAGTACGCGTCTTTACGAAGACGAACGAGCGCGGCACATCGACGAAGGTGATGATGACAGCGCAGACGGTGTTCAGCCCCCCTGCCCGTACAGACGGTCTACGTCGGCAAGGATGTCACCGCCATGTATAACGGCATGGAAAAGGCGACGTGGGCACTTGCGATTCTCGGCGGACTGGCACTCGTATTTGCCGCCGCCATCGGCTATGTCCTCTCGGGCGGTGCGATGAAGCCCGTGCGCGAGGCGTATGAAAAACAGCGGCAATTTGCAGCAGATGCCTCGCATGAGCTGCGTACGCCGCTCGCTGTCGTGCTCGCCTCGGCGGATCTCCTGCTGACCGATCCGTCGATCACCTCGCCATTCCTGAAGCAGGTCATTGAGGATGTGCGTGACGAGGTAAAGAAGATGACAAAGCTCGTCGGCGATCTCCTCACCGTGGCGCGAAGCGATGCGAAGGCGAACCAACTCAAACCCGTGCGCATGGATCTCGTTGCAGCGGCGCAGCAGACCGTACGCATTATGCGCCCGTTCGCCGAAAAAGAAAGATATTGTCATTGCGGAGGAGCTGCCAAAACGCGCGGAGATCTGCGCGGACGAGCAGAAGATTCGTCAGTTGATCCTGATTCTGGTGGATAACGCTGTGAAGTATACACCCAAACACGGACGTATTTCCGTCTGCGTACAGGAGGAGAAGGGAGCTGTGGAGCTCTCTGTGTCCGATACGGGCATCGGCATTGCACCCGAGCACATAGAGCGCATTTTTGACCGCTTCTATCGCGTGGACAAGGCACGCTCACGCCGCATGGGCGGCAACGGACTCGGGCTTGCCATCGCACGCGAGATTGCCGAAGCGCACGGGGGAACGATTGCAGTCGAGAGCGAGATGGGCAAGGGGACAACGTTCCGTGTCCAACTGAAGGCGAGAACAAAGAATTAATGAGAGAAAAATGACAGAGATTTTTTTTGAACTCGATCATGTCACCCATGTCTACCAAAGCGGAGAGGGGGAAGGGCATGAGGCACTGTGCGGCATCAGCCTTTCCATTGCGGCAGGCGAATTCGTGGCGGTGCTCGGGGCAAACGGCTCGGGCAAGTCAACCCTCGCACGCCATCTGAACGCTCTCCTCCTGCCGAGCACGGGAACGTGTCGGGTGTGCGGATGGGATACGAAGGACGAGGCGCGGCGATGGGACATCCGACAGGAAGTCAGCATGGTGTTCCAGAACCCCGATAATCAGCTCATTGCGGCAGTTGTCGCGGACGATGTCGCGTTCGGCCCCGAAAACCTCGGTGTGCCTCCCGCAGAGATTCGTACGCGCGTGCAGGATGCGCTTGCACTCGTCGGTATGGAATCGTACGCACAGGCTGCGCCGCATCTGCTCTCGGGCGGACAGAAGCAGCGCATCGCCATCGCGGGAGCAATCGCCATGCAGACGCACTGTCTCGTGCTCGATGAGCCGACGGCGATGCTCGACCCGCGCGGCAGGGCAGAGGTTCTGCGCGCGGTCAAAAAAACTTCACGAAGAGCAGGGCATGACGATTGTCTACATCACGCACTTCATGGAAGAGGCGATTGCGGCAGACCGCATTGTGCTGATGGATGCGGGGCGTGTTGTCATGGACGGAACGCCGCATGAAGTATTCTCGCAGTCGGAGAAGGTGCGTGCGCTCGGGCTGGACATTCCACTCGCCGCCGACCTCGCGGAGCACTTGCGGCGCGGCGGACATGATCTGCCGCAGGATATTGTAACGGATGAGGAGCTGCTGCATTGTCTATCGAGATAGAATCGCTTTCGTATACCTATATGGAAAAAACGCCGCTCTCGCACACCGCCCCTGCACGATGTCACGCTGACCATCCGAGAGGGAGCATTTACGGCGATTGCAGGCGAGACGGGCGCGGGTAAGTCGACCCTGATGCAGCTGATCGGTGGTCTCCTCGTGCCGACGGCGGGACGCGTGTGTGTGGATGGCGTGTCCCTCCATGGAAAAAGTAAAGCGGAAAAGGAGGCGGCGCGGACGGCGCGTTTCCGTGTCGGCATGGTCTTTCAGTATCCGGAGCATCAACTGTTCGAGGAGACGGTCTATGAGGATATCGCCTTTGGCCCGCGCAATCAGGGGCTCTCAGATGCCGATGTCGAAAGCCGTGTGCGCGAGGCGATGGAACTCGTACATCTGCCCGAGCGTTATCGCACGCGCTCGCCGTTTGCCCTCTCGGGTGGGGAGCGCAGACGCGTCGCCATTGCGGGGGTTCTCGCTCTTGCTCCGCGCTATCTTGTCCTCGACGAGCCGGCAGCGGGACTTGACCCGCGCGGACGTGAGGAACTGCTTGCCATGCTTACGATGCTTCACCGAGAGCGCGGTGTCAGCATCGTCCTCGTCTCGCACAGCATGGAGGACATCCTGCGCGTCGCCGATCATATGGTGATCCTCGCGGGCGGGCAGGTCATCGGTGAGGGAACGCCGCACGATCTCTTTCAGCGGGATGATCTTCTCGCACGCGCTGCGCTTGCCGCGCCACACCTCCTGTGTCTCGGTCGAAAACTCGAGGCGGCGGGATACCCCGTCGGGAACTGCATGACGGTTGCGGATATGGCGGAAAAGATTTTGGCGAGCGGTAGATAAGACGCACAAAAAAACGGACGCTATCGTCCGTTTTTTTGTGGAATCACACCTTCATGCGCGGTGGTGCCGATACGCCCGAGGACGTAATGCCCGCAGCTTTATCCTTCTCACGCTCTTCCTCGAGGTAGTAGGAAGGATCAACGCCGAGTTCATGAATGAAGTGATAGAGATCGTTGCCCGTTGGGACGACCTGTATGGAGGCCGCGCCGTCTTTTTCCTCCGAGAGGTCGATGACCGTTCGCTGATCGAGCAGCTTGCCGTTGGTATCGGCAAAGAGAATGATGATGGGGGTTGTCGTCCGTCCGAACTTGCTTTCCTTTACGACAGCGAAACCGAAGGTGGTCTTGAGCACTGCGCCCTCCGGATAGAGAGCGACATTGTTAAAGAAGGTCTCAAGGAGTTTTGGGTCGAACTGCCCCTTGTTGATGTTGTGCATGATGTTGTAGGCGATGTTCGGCATGTATGCCTTCTTGTACGGGCGTTCGCTCGTCAGCGCGTCGTAGACATCGGCAATCGCTGCAATCTTGGCATAGCGGTGCATTTCCTCGCCCTTGATCCCGCGTGGGTAGCCCGTACCGTCGATGTGCTCGTGATGTTGTCCCGCAATTGCCGCGAGGATGCTTGCTTTCGGCAGATCTTTTATCTTCAGGATGCGGCGTGCGCCATCAGCCGGATGCTTCTTCATGATATCGAATTCGCTCTTCGTCAAGCTGCGGTTCTTCGTAAGGATGTCTGTGTGCACGTCGATTTTTTTCCAAGATCGTGCAAGAGTCCGCCGAGCGTGATGATGGACAGTTCTTCCTTTGGCAGATGACAGAGCATTCCCATCATCGCCGAGAGAACAGCGACATTGACACTGTGTGCGAACGTGTAGGCATCGTGTGTGCGAATGTCTGTGAGCTGGACGAGGTTGTTGTGGTTGTCGAAGAGGTCAAAAACGATGGAATCCGTCACCTTTTGCAGGGCGGGAACGTCCAGTGTGCCATTTTCCTCGATGGACTGAAATGTATTGTAGACGGCACTGATCGCGTTGACACGCGTCTTCTCCTCGATCACATCCGGCGGCGGTATAAATTTGTGGTTCGGATCCATGGATGTCACGGTGACAGACTGAATGCCGAGCTGATGAAGTCTGCGAATATAGTCAATTGTAACGGGTTGTCCCTTGACGAGATAACTGCCCCTGCGGTATTGAACAGACTCTGCCCAAGTACCATGCCATCCTTTAACTTTGAGACAGGAAGTCGTAGCATATGCTCCCCTTGTTGCATTTTTCATCTGTATCGCCGCAACCCGCCCATATTGGCAGCTTCCCCGACTGCGGCAGATACAGATTTTCCCTACTTATATGCGTGTTTAGTTTACATGAAATACTATTTTTTTGTAAAGCTGTATTATGGTGTACGAAGTCCCATTTGATTTGCATGGAACTTTTTGTTTTTGTTATACTGTAGAGAAATCATTGGGAAGGACGATATACGGATTGAAACAGGGGAAAAAAGAACATTCGCCCAGTGGACAGAATGGCGCATTTCTCAAATATGCGGGAGCTGTGTTTGCGCTCTTTTTTTGCTTGTCTGCGCGATTTATCACTACGGAACCTACTTTTATGTCCGGCTCACTGCGCGATACAAACGCATTTGCCGATATCGTGGAGAACGATCTCGGCTATGTGCTTATCATGGGCGTTGACCGCAGGGATGGGGATGTCGGGCGCAGTGACACGCTCATGCTCGCGGCAGTCGACGAGGAGCGGGAGCGCGCAACGCTGCTCTCCATCCCGCGTGATACACGCATCGAGGTGGGCAAATACGGCTATGACAAGATCAACCATGCCTATGCGTTCGGCGGACATGAGATGACGCTTGCCGCGGTGGGCAAAATTGTGGGTGTCCCCATTACGCATTACATCCTGATTGATACGTCCGCCTTTGAGCGCATTGTGGACGTGGTCGGGGGCGTGGATATCAACGTCGAAAAGAGGATGTACTACGAAGATCCGTGGGATGACAATGGCGGACTTATCATCGATCTGCAGCCGGGTGAGCAGCATATGAGCGGTGCACAGGCGATTCAGTATGTGCGCTATCGCGACGGGGAGGGGGACATCGGGCGCATTGCGCGACAGCAGCACTTCATGCGTGCGCTGCTCGCACAGTTCCTCTCCCCGCAGGTGCTTCCACGTCTCGCGGCGGTCGTCGATGAGGTGAAAAAAATGCTGTTGAGACGGATTTGACAACGCGTCAGCTTCTCACACTCGCAACGCGTCTCAAAGAGATCGAGGCAGGCGGTATGGCAATGCAGATGGTTGTGGGTACGCCCGCCTACCTTGGCGATATCAGCTACTGGATTCCCAATCTCATCGAGACGCGGCAGGAACTCTATGCGGGTGTTGGCAGGGAACTGCCGGCACGGATGCAGGAGCAGGCAGAGCGTGATGCAGCTGCCTATCGTGCGGACATGCCCGAGCGACTGCGCGTGATGACAGAGACCGATGAACGCGAGCTGCTGCCCTCATCCGAGGAGCTGCTTGCCGAGGGAGACCGTGCCATTGCAGCGCAGCGCGCAGAGCGCGGTATAACAACGCAGAAGCCCGCCGAAAAAAAGAGGAGAAAACCGAGGAAAAAAAGCGGCGGCGAAAAAAGGACAGCACAGCGGATACGGTGCAGGATATCTCCGTCATGATTATCAATGCGAGCGGCATCAACGGCGCGGGTGCGGAGATTGCGGATACGCTGCGGGCACGGGGATTCCGTATCTCAGGTGTGGAGACGGGCAGTGCCTCGGATCGTCCGAAGACCGCTGTGATGACGGCGGATTCGCATGTCAACCTCTTTTACGGTATGCCGTTCCCCAGGTTATCATGCCCGTCGATGGCGCGGGCGAGCGACAGGCGATTGTCATCATCGGGCGCGACTACCGCCCCGATGCCGTGCATGGAGATGGAGAAGAGTGATATGGGAAGTTTGAAGGTCATTGGGCTCGAAAAAGGCGTATGGCATACGCACGCTCTTTTTCCAATGTGAATTTTTGAAGTCATGCGCGGCGACAAGGTAGGGCTCGTCGGCGCAAACGGCACGGGCAAGACGACGCTGATGCGGATTCTCCTCGGACGTGAGGAGAACGACGGCGGGCAGGTTGTGATGGATCGCGCCGATACGGTCGGCTACGTCGAGCAGCAGGCATCGTTCACACATGATACCCTCTATGAGGAGCTGCGCAGCGCATTCGCCGATCTTCTCGCACTGCGTGCGGAGAAGGAGCGGATGGAGGAGGAGATCGCTGCGGGGCGTGCCGGCGCGGAGGAGCTGGCCGCCTACGGGAACCTCGTGACACGGTTCGAGGCGATGGATGGCTACGACTTCGAGAGCCGCATCCGCCGCGTGGCGTTTGGTCTTGGATTCTCAGAGGCAGATCTCACGAAGGATGTCCGTCATTTCTCGGGCGGACAGACAACGCGCATCTGTCTTGCAAAAGGCTCTCTTGCGCGAGCCGGATTTTTCTCTTTCTGGATGAGCCGACGAATCATCTGGACATCGGTATGATTGAGTGGCTTGAGAAGTTTCTCCAATCCTATCGCGGCGGAGTTCTCCTGATCTCGCATGACCGCTATTTCCTTGACCGCGTTGCGACGCGTATCTTGGAGCTCGATCATGCGGAGGTCGCGGCGTACACGGGCAACTACACACACTATATGCGCGTGAAGAACGATCGCCGCGCGGCACTGCAGAGTGCGTATGAGAAACAGCAGTCGCAGATCAAGAAAAACTGAGGAATATATCGCACGCTATAAGGCAGGGCATCAAGGCGAAACAGGCGCGTGGACGGCAGAGTCAGCTGAATCGTCTTGAGCGGATCGTGCTGCCGCCCGAGGCGGCACGCTTCAAGTATTTTGCCTTTGCAAAGCCGACGGAGTGTGCGCAGCGCGTCGCGGAGCTCGAGGACATCACCTTTGCCTATCCGGGCGGGCAGCGCGTCCTGACCGCATCTCACTGCTCATCCGTAAGGGGGATGGGGTGGCACTCATCGGCGAGAACGGTGTCGGCAAGACGACGCTGCTGCAAATCCTTGTCGGGGAACTGGAGGCGGCGGGGCGGTTGAAGATCGGCAGCCGGGTCAAGATCGGTTATTTCTCACAGCAGCATGAGGGGCTGGATCCCTCGAAGACCATCTTGGATGAGATTTGCTACACCTACGGTCTGGATGAGGAGACGGCACGCAACTATCTCGGAGCGTTTCTCTTTCACGGGGATGATGTACTGCGGCTCATCGGCGCACTCTCGGGCGGGGAACAGGCGCGTGTGGCATTACTCAAACTCATGCTGACGGATGCGAACTTTCTCGTACTGGACGAGCCGACGAACCATCTCGACATCCCTGCACGCGAGGCGGTGGAGGAGGCGTTGATGGCGTTCCCCGGCACGTTCATCGCCGTGTCGCATGACCGCTATTTCCTCGACAAGACGTCAAACTGCACCCTCGAGCTAAAGGGATGGCAGGATCACGGAGTATCTCGGCAACTACAGCTACTATTTGATGAAGAAGGAAGCTGAGGGGAGGAGGTGGCAGCGGACGTGCCGCGTGCGGAGAAGAAGCCGCAGAGTGCACCTCCCGCACAGGAGAAAAAAAGAGCGTGTGGGAGCGCCTGCTGCGCCGAAGTCTACCGTACACAGTGCCATCCCTGCCGCCCGCCGCCAGGAGATGATCGAGCGTACGGAGGCGGAAATCGCAATGGCGGAGGCGGAACTGAAGGGCCTTGAGTACGAGATGAACCGCCCCGAGACGCAGGCGGATCCGGAGCGCAGTCATGCGATTGCAGAGGCGTATGCGGCGAAGGAAATCGAGATCATGCAGCGTTATGAGAAGTGGGAACAGCTGACGGAGGCGTGACATGGAACTCCAACAAAACCTTGGGTTTCACACCGAGGAAGAAGAGCTGACAGGCGTTGTCGATCATGTCATCTTCTCTGCGGGCGACGGTGCATTCGCTGTCTTTCGCCTGCGTATTGAGCACGCGGGAAAAATGCACGGCGACAACGAAGGGGAGTGCTCCGCTCGTTGGGCAGGAGGTTCGTCTGACGGGGAGTTGGGTCACGCATCCGCGTTTTGGGCGACAGTTTCAGGCGGTGCGTATGCGCGTCAGTGCTCCCACGAGTGCGGGCGGCATTGAGCGTTTTTCTCGCATCGGGCACCATTGACGGGATTGGTCCCGCGATGGCGCGGCGCATCGTCGAGAAGTTTGGCGCGGAGGCACTTCTCATTATCGAGCGTGCGCCGAGCCGCCTCAAAGAAATTTCGGGCATCGGCCCGAAGACTGTGGAGAAAAATAACTGCCTCCTATATGCGCCAGTCCGAGCTGCGCGATATCATGCTCTGGCTTGAGGAGCACGGTGTGAGCGGCACTTACGCGGCGCGTATTTTTCAAGGCATACGGATCGCTTGCCGTCGAGGTGATGGAGAAAGCTCCCTATCGTCTCGCGCAGGAGATTGACGGGATCGGCTTCATCACAGCGGATACCATCGCCATTGCCGCAGGATGGGAAAAGAACTCCTCTCCGCGCATTGCTGCGGGGCTTTCCTATGAGCTTACACAAATCTCCTCGGGCGGACACTGCTGTATTCCCGAATCCATGCTTGCGGAGCAGGCAGCGAAGCGTCTTGGCGTCACGCGCAGTGAGGTCATGGAAGTGCTCAGTCGTGAGGTGAAGATGAGCCGTCTCTATGCAGTGGACGAGATGGGGGAGCGTCTCATCTACGCACCGCAGCTCTACAAGGCGGAGGCGGAGACGGCGCGGCTGCTGCGGATGCTGCAGAGAAAGGCGGATCACATCCACGTTCACGATACCGCTGCCCTCGTTACGGCGTGGGAGGCGGAGCATCGTGTCAGCCTCGCTGCAGCGCAGCGTGAGGCGGTCATTGCCGCGCTCGAACACGGCGTTCTCGTTCTGACGGGAGGCCCGGGTACGGGCAAGACGACTGTCGTGCGCAGCATGATCGACATCCTCGGGGCACAGGGGCTTGAGATCCTGCTTGCCGCCCCGACGGGACGCGCGGCAAAGCGTCTCGCGGAGGCGACGGGCTATCCCGCTGCGACTGTGCACCGCATGCTCGAAGCACAGGGCAGGGAGGACGGCGAGATGCGTTTTGCACGCGACGCGGAGACGCAGCTCGAGGCAGATGTCATCATTGTGGACGAGGTTTCCATGATGGACATCGTGCTCATGCAGCATCTCCTCACCGCCGTCCTCCCGGGGGCACATCTCATTCTCGTCGGCGATGTGGATCAGCTCCCTGCCGTCGGTCCGGGTTCCGTGCTCAAGGACATCCTGCGCTCGGGTGTCATTCCGAGCGTCCGTCTGACCGAGATCTTCCGTCAGAACAATACGGGCACGATCGTCCTCAATGCACACGCCATCAACTCCGGTCGTGTGCCCTCCTTCACGGAGGCCGATTTTTTTCATTCGTCACAGCAGTATCGAGCGAGGATGCTGCCGCGCAGATTGTTTCCATTTGCACACAGCTCATTCGCACAGGCACTGATCTCATGGATCTGCAGGTGCTCTCGCCCATGCGGCGCGAGGCATGCGGTGTGGATCTGCTCAACCGCAGCTTGCAGGCGGCACTGAATCCGCCTGCGGCAGACAAGGCGGAGGCAGTCGGATTTCGCCTCGGCGACAAAGTCATGCAGACACGCAACGACTATATGAAGAATGTGTTCAACGGCGACATCGGACGCATTGTCCAAATCGATTCAGAGCACCTCGTTGTCGCATTTGCAGAGGATGTGGAGATTCCCTATACGCGGGACGAGTTCGGTGCACTCACCCTTGCCTATGCAATGAGTGTGCATAAAAGTCAAGGCAGTGAGTACGACATCGTCATCCTACCGCTTGTGCGTGCGCATCACATTATGATGCAGCGCAATCTCCTCTACACTGCCGTTACGCGTGCGAAGAAGGGAGTCATCCTCATCGGCGACCGCACGGCACTCTTTTCCGCCGTGAGCAATGACCGTACGCGCCGCCGGTACACCCTGCTTGCAGAGCGGCTGGCGGAGAAAAATCTAATCTTGCGTTGCCGTGCAAGCGGTTGATTTTTGCATCTAAAAAAACAGTATAATGAGGAGAAATAAAGGGAGGGCTTCGTCACTTCCGAACATATCACCTTTTAAGAGGTCCTGTGAGGCCTTAAGGGAGTTTTCAATGAAACACACGACACCATCCGTCTATCCAATTTTTAGAATGCAAAAGCTTTCTTATGCCTTTCTTTTGGCATTGGAAAGCTTTTTTTAGTGCGTGAAAGGGGATGCACATGAGTCAGGAGTTATCACTCAAGGGACGGGATGTTCTTGCGCTCGAAGATTTTTCGGCGGAGGAGATTCGTCTCGTTCTGAACACGGCACGCGAGATGAAGAACATTGTCGGCCGCGACATCAAGAAGGTGCCGGCACTCAGGGGAAAGGCGATCGTCACGCTGTTCTACGAGCCGAGCACGCGCACGCGCACGTCGTTTGAGCTCGCAGGAAAGTATCTCGGCGCAGATGTCGTGAACATCACGGCAAGTGCGTCCAGTGTTGTGAAGGGGGAGAGCCTGCGCGACACGCTCTATACGATCGAGGCGATGGGCACGGATGCGATCGTCATGCGCCACAAGGCAGAGGGCGCTGCCGCATACGCTGCCGATGCTGTTTCTCCCGTGATTATCAATGCGGGCGACGGCGCACATGCACATCCCTCGCAGGGGCTGCTCAACCTCTACACCATCGAGGAGAACAAGGGGAAGCTCGCGGGGCTGAAGGTCGCCATTCTCGGGGATGTGCTGCACAGCCGCGTCGCACGTTCGGATATTCAGGGTATGCGTAAGATGGGGATGGACGTACATATCGCGGGACCGCGTCCTCTCCTGCCGCGATTTCTGCATGAGGAGGAGGGCATCACCATCCACGACCGCATCGAGGACGCGGTCGAGGGGGCAGATGTCATTGAGGTGCTGCGCATCCAGCTCGAGCGCATGAAGGGCGGACTGTTCCCGTCAACGCGCGAATATGCGCGCATCTACGGCCTGAATGAGGAACGTCTGGCACTGGCAAACGATGCGCTCGTCCTTCATCCCGGCCCCATGAACAAGGGGTGGGAAATCTCGGAGTCCGTCGCGTACGGCGTACAGTCACGGATTCAGGAGGAAGTGAAAAATGGGGTTGCCATCCGCATGGCACTCTTCACATTGGTGCTGATGGGAGGGAAAGCCTGATGAGCACATTGATTTTGAAGGGCGGTCGGGTGATTGACCCTGCCGCACAGCGAGATGAAATCTGTGATGTCCTCATTGAGAACGGTGTCATCCGTCAGGTTGGAAAAAGATCTGAATGCGGACGGTGCCGAGGTCTATGATGCCGCCGGAAAAAAATTGTCACCCCGGGGTTCATCGATATGCACACGCATTTCCGTGAGCCGGGGCAGGAGGCAAAGGAGGACTTTGCCTCCGGTTCGCGCGCAGGTGCAGCGGGCGGCTATACGACGATTGCAACGATGCCGAACACGCGGCCTGTGGTGGATGATGCGGCACTCGTCACGAGCCTCATCAAGCGTGCCGAGGATGTTGCTGTCATTCACATCCGCATCATCGGCGCGGTGACGAAGAATCAGGAGGGCAAGGAGCTCGCCGAGCTCGGTGACATGGTCGAAGCTGGTGCGGTTGCGTTCTCGGACGACGGTCATTATGATCCGTCGGCAAAGGTACTGCTCAGTGCCTACGACTACCTCGTTCCGTTCGACAAGGCGATCATCAATCACGAGGAAGACACCTCCCTCGTTGAGGACGGTGCGATGAACGAGGGACATCGCAGTGCGATGCTCGGTATCAAGGGGCGTCCGATCGTGGCGGAGGACATTGCGGTTGCACGCGACATTATGCTCGCGGAGTACGCGGGCGCACATGTGCACGTCGCACACATCAGCTCTGGGCGTGCCGTGCAGCTTGTCCGCGAGGCAAAGGTGCGTGGTGTGCGTGCGACAACGGAGGTCACACCGCATCATCTGACACTGACGGACGAATGTGTCGACCCACGCGACAGCTCGACAAAGGTAAATCCGCCGCTGCGCACGGCAAGGGATGTCGAGGCGATGGTCGCAGGGCTGCTCGACGGAACAATCGAGATGATCGTCACCGATCACTCGCCGCACGCACCCGAGGAGAAGGATCGTGAGTATATCTACGCCCCGAGTGGCTTCCCGGGACTTGAGACGGCACTTGGCGTACTGCTGACCGACCTCGTTCACACGGGCAAAGTCCCGCTTGCGACACTGATCGAGCGAATGACCTACGGTCCTGCGCGCGTATTCAAACTAAATGCGGGAACACTCGGTGAGGGGGCTCCTGCCGATATCACGGTGATCGACCCCGAACTGCAGTGGACGGTCGATGTGAACAAGTTCTATACGCGGGGCAGACACTCCCCGTTCAACGGACGGCAGCTTAAGGGGAAAGCGGTGCTCACCGTGGTCGATGGCAAAATTGTTATGAAGGATGGAGTCATAGTAGTATGAAAGGAAAAACTGATACTGGAGGACGGTTCGGTCTACACGGGTGAACTGCTTCACGGTGATACAAAAGCCGTGGGTGAGGTCGTATTTACCACGACGATGACGGGATATCAGGAGAGCCTGACCGATCCTTCGTTCTGCGGGCAGATTCTCACAATGACGTATCCGCTGATCGGCAACTACGGCACGGCGGCGAAGTTCATGCAGTCGCGTAAGTCTTTTGTGCGCGGCTTTGTCATCGGCGAACTCTGTGACGCGCCGAACAACTGGCAGTCCGAGGAGAGCCTGACAGACTTCCTGACCGAGCACAAGATCCCATGCCTTTACAATGTGGACACGCGTGCCATCACGCGTCACATCCGCTCTGCGGGGGCGATGAAGGGCGTGATCGTTCCCGCAGATCTGGGGGAGCGCGAGATCGCAGCATTGCAGGCAGAGGAACTTCCGCGCAACGTCGTGGAGATCGTTACGACCCCCGAGGTCTACACCCTTGAGACGGAAACGCCCGATGCACCGCATATCGTGGCAATGGATTTTTGGTGTGAAGCGCAGTATTTTTGCATAACATCAATCGGATCGGGGCAAAAGTTACGGTTGTACCTGCGCAGACCAGTGCAGAAGAGGTGCTTGCACTGAACCCTGACGGAGTGTTCCTCTCGAACGGTCCCGGCGACCCGACGGATGTGCCGGAGATTGTGGAGGAAATCCGTAAGCTCGCGGGAAAGAAGCCGATCTTCGGCATCTGTCTCGGACATCAGCTGCTCGCGCTTGCGTTTGGTGCTAAGACGTACAAGATGAAGTTCGGACATCGTGGCGGCAATCAGCCCGTCAAGAATCTCAAGATGGGCAAGGTGCACATCTCTGCACAGAACCACGGCTATGCCGTCGACCCTGCCTCGCTTTCGGGCACACCACTTGTTGTTACACATACAAATGTCAACGACGATACAATTGAGGGACTGCGTCATACATCGCTGCCGATCTTCTCCGTGCAGTATCATCCGGAAGCTGCGCCGGGACCGGACGACAATATGTATCTCTTTGATGAGTTTTGGAATCTGATGAAGGGGGAGTGACGTATGCCGCGCAAGGAAAAATTTGAAGAAGGTCATGGTCATCGGCTCCGGCCCTATCATCATCGGACAGGCAGCAGAATTTGACTATGCGGGCTCGCAGGCGTGCCGTGCACTGAGGGAAGATGGTCTCGAGGTCGTGCTCGTCAACAGCAACCCCGCAACCATTATGACGGATACACACATCGCGGACCGTGTCTACATCGAGCCGCTGACGCCGGAGTTTCTTGAGGAGATTATCGCCAGGGAGAAGCCCGATGGTCTCTTGGCAACGCTTGGCGGGCAGGCAGGACTAAACCTCGCCGTGCAGCTTGCCGAGAAGGGCGTTCTCGCACAGCATGGCGTGGAACTGCTCGGCACCTCGCTGGAGGCAATTGAGAAGGCGGAGGATCGCGAGCGGTTCAAGGAAACAATGGAGAAACTCGGCGAACCGATTCCCGAGAGCACGATTGTCGAGGATGTTCATTCGGCTGTCGAATTTGCAAACACCATCGGATATCCTGTCATCGTACGCCCTGCGTATACAATGGGCGGCACAGGCGGTGGTATTGCCGAGAATGAGGAAGAGCTCATTGCGACGGTCATCAAGGGGCTTAACTACTCGATGATTGGGCAGGGTACTCATCGAGCGCAGCGTTGCCGGATGGAAGGAAATCGAGTTCGAGGTCATCCGTGACGGCAATGACAACTGCATCACCGTTTGCAGCATGGAGAATTTTGATCCCGTCGGTGTTCATACAGGTGACAGTATTGTCGTTGCTCCCTGCACAAACACTGACGGATCACGAGTATCAAATGCTCCGCAGCGCGAGTCTTCGCATCATTCGCGAGCTCGGCATTGAAGGGGGATGCAACGCTCAGTATGCGCTCGATACGAAGAGCAATAAATACTATGTCATCGAGGTCAATCCGCGTGTCAGCCGCTCCTCGGCACTCGCGTCAAAGGCGACGGGCTATCCAATTGCAAAGGTGTCCTCGAAAATTGCGATTGGCTACACGCTGGACGAGATTGTCAACTCGGTTACAAAGAAGACAAAGGCGTGCTTCGAGCCGACGATTGACTACTGCGTTGTGAAGTTCCCACGCTGGCCATTCGATAAATTCATCTACGCCGACCATACACTCGGCACACAGATGAAGGCAACAGGCGAGGTTATGTCGATTGACCGCAGCTTTGAAGGAGCAATTCTCAAGGCGGTGCGCTCACTTGAGATTGGGGTCAACCGTCTTCACATCGACCGCTTTGTCGAGTGGGACGATGAACGTGTGGAAAAAGCAGCTTGCCCTCGTCAATGACGAGCGCATCTTTGTCATTGCCGAAGCCCTGCGGCGCGGGAAGCTGACGGTCGATGCCATCTCGGACATCACGAAGGTGGACAAATGGTTTATCCACAAGCTCAAGCATATCACGGATGTGGAGAATCAGCTTGCCTCTGCTCCGCTCACACCGAAGCTGCTCGCAGCGGCAAAATGGGTCGGGCTTGCCGATGTCTCCATTGCCGAGCTGACGAAGAAGACACGCGATGAGATCCGTACGATGCGCCGTACGCACAATATTCTTCCGTGCTACAAGATGGTGGACACCTGTGCCGCCGAGTTCGAGGCGATGACGCCGTACTATTATTCCACATTTCGTGGAACGGAGGACGAGGTCACGGTCTCTCATCGGAAAAAGGTGATCGTGCTCGGCTCCGGCCCCATCCGCATCGGGCAGGGGGTCGAGTTCGACTACTGCTCGGTGCACTCCGTCTGGGCACTGCGCGAGATGGGCATTGAGGCGATCATCATCAACAACAACCCCGAGACGGTCAGCACGGACTTTGACATCTCCGATCGCCTTTACTTCGAGCCGCTGACGGTGGAGGATGTGCTCAACATTGTCGACAAGGAGAAACCGGACGGTGTCATTGTCCAGTTCGGCGGACAGACCGCGATCAATCTTGCCGCGGAACTTGAGCGTGCAGGGGCTTCGTGTCTACGGCACGTCCGTCAATGACATTGACCGCTCCGAGGATCGTGAGCGGTTCGACGAGGTGCTGACGCAGACGGGTATTTCGCGCCCCGAGGGGATCAGCGTGACGAATCTTGAGGATGCTGTCGCGGGTGCGACGCGCATCGGCTACCCTGTCATGGTGCGTCCCTCGTACGTCCTTGGCGGGCGTGCGATGGAGATTGTATATAACGAGGAGGAGCTGCGCGACTATATGAGCCGTGCGGTCAAGGTCACGCCCGATCATCCCGTGCTTGTCGACCGCTATATGCAGGGAACCGAGGTCGAGGTCGATGCCATTTCCGATGGTGTGGATGTCGTCATCCCCGGAATTATGGAGCACATCGAGCGTGCCGGCGTCCACTCGGGCGACAGCATCGCAGTCTATCCGCCGCAGACGCTGCCCGCACGCGTGATCTACACCATTATCGACTACACGAAGCGACTTGCCGTTGCGCTCCATGTCAAAGGGCTGCTCAACATCCAGTTTGTTGTCGCACGCGATGAGGTCTTTATCATCGAGGTCAATCCGCGCTCGAGCCGTACCGTGCCGTTCCTGTCCAAGATCACGAACGTCAACATGGTCGGCGTTGCAACACAGGTGGCGATGGGGGCAACACTCAAGGAACTCGGCTTCCACTCGGGGCTGATTCCGCCGCGTCCCTATGTTGCGGTCAAAGCTCCCGTCTTCTCCTTTGCAAAGATGACGGATGTCGACATCTCGCTTGGCCCCGAGATGAAGTCGACGGGCGAGGTCATGGGCGTGGACTATCACTATGCGCGTGCTCTCTACAAGGCAATCGTCGGCTCGGGGCTGAACATCCCGACGAAGGGCTGTCTGCTCTTTACCGTTGCAAACAAGGACAAAGAGGAGCTGAAACAGCTCGCAAAAAGCGTTTTTCCGAGTTCAACTTTGACATTGTGGCGACGGAGGGAACGGCAAAAGCGATTGCCGAGCTCGGCATTGATGTCGAGGTGGTCGGCAAGGTGCATGAGCGCAGCTCGGACATCATTGAGATGATTAAGAGCGGCAAAAATCAACATGGTCATCAATACACTGACACAGGGCAAACACTCCGCCCGCGACGGCTTCAAGATCCGCCGCGCCACGGTGGAGCACGGCATCGCCTGTCTCACCTCACTTGATACGGCGTGGGAGGTGCTGCGCGTGCTTGAGTTTATGCGCAATCGCCGTCTGGTCTATACACTCGCGATTCAGGATTATGTCGGCGGAGGGGATGACCTTGCCTAAGGTAATCGAGGAGGCACGGATTCTTTCGCACGAAGCACCAGTCGCGGGCGTCGATATTCTGACGCTCGCCGCTCCGCAAATTGCACAAACGGCTCTGCCGGGGCAGTTCGTGCAGGTCTCCGTTCCCGTGAGCGGCGGATTTCTGCGCCGCCCGCTCGGCATTGCGGAGGTCTCGCGCACGGATGGGTGGATTCGTCTCATCTATCGGCAAGTGGGGAGCGGCACGGAGGCTCTTGCAGGAGCGGCGGCAGGGGCGGATGTCTCCGTCCTCGGTCCTCTGGGGCGCGGCTTCGATACCGCGCTGAATCACCCGCTCCTCGTCGGCGGAGGTATGGGGCTCACGCCGCTGCTCTTCTTTGCGGCGGCACACCCGAATGTCTCCGTACTGATGGGGGCGCACAAAGGAAGAAGTTTTCTGGGAGGACATTTATCGCCCCCATGTGCGCGAATGCTTCGTCACAACGGACGATGGTTCGTACGGCACGCAGGGCTTTGTGACAACGCTCCTGCCGGCATTATTGAAAGGCGGGACGTATGACGGCGTTGCGGTCTGTGGTCCTCCCATTATGATGGAACGCGTCGCCGGGATTGCGAGCGAATACGGGATTCCTGCGAGGTTTCGCTTGAAAAGCGCATGGCGTGCGGACTTGGCGCGTGCCTGTCCTGCGCTGTGGACACGAAAAGCGGCCGGCGTAAGGTCTGCAAGGACGGCCCTGTTTTCCCGGCGGGGGAGGTGTACTATGCCTCCTAGTACAGCAAAATATCCGTATGATGATCTCCTGCGCACGAATATCGCCGGCATTGAGATGCGAACCCCCGTCCCTAACGGCATCGGGGACGTTCGGCTTCGGCGAGGAGTTTGAGGACTTTGTCGATCTTGCGCGCCTCGGCGGTGTCATGGTCAAGGGAACGACACTCGCCCCACGACGTGGGAACGAGGGCGTACGCATCGCAGAAACACCACAGGGGATGCTCAACTGCATCGGGCTCGAAAATCCCGGCGTGGAGCATTTCCTGACGGAAATCCTGCCGCGCATCCGACCGTACGGCATGAATGTCATCGTCAACATATCGGGAAGCTCCGTCGAGGACTATGCGGAAATTGCACGGCGGCTCAATGTCGACGGCGTTGCCGCGCTTGAGATCAACATTTCCTGCCCGAACGTCAGGGAGGGCGGCATCGTCTTTGGCACAGACCCGCGTGCGGCAGCAGATGTCGTGTGTGCGGTGGTGTCGGCGTCCGAAAAAGCCCGTCATTGCAAAGCTCTCGCCGAATGTCACGAGCATTACGGAGATGGCAGTTGCCGTCGAGGCGGCGGGGGCAGATGCGATCTCGCTTATCAATACACTCATCGGAATGCAGATTGACATCCATCGCCGGCGTCCCGTCCTCGGCAACCGCACGGGTGGGCTCTCGGGTCCTGCTGTGAAGCCGATTGCCGTGCGCATGGTTTGGGACGTGGCACACGTTGTTCACCTTCCCGTCATCGGAATGGGCGGGATTTCCTCGTGGGAGGACGCGGTCGAATTCTTCCTTGCGGGTGCGTCTGCGATTGCAGTCGGCACGGCGAACTTCGTCGATCCCGCCGTTACGATGAAGATCTGTGACGGATTGGGACGCTATTTGCATGAGAATCAAATGTCCAACATTGAGGAGATTGTTGGAAGGGCTTGGGAATAGCAATATTTTTTTATGAAAAAAATTCTCATAAAAAGGATTTTTCTGTTCGTAAGGATTCCGTTCATCCCATATACTACAAGGGCTAGGTGGACTTTTGACACCTATACCCCATATGTGGTATAATCTTCGCGTTGGTATGAGAAACCGAGACAATCGCGTCCCTCCTTTCGGAGGGGCGAGGAAAGTCCGAGCTCCACAGGGCAGTGTGCCGGATAACGTCCGGCGAGGGCAACCTTAGGGATAGTGCCATAGAAATTTATACCGCCGATCTCCGATCGGTAAGGGTGGAAAGGTGCGGTAAGAGCGCACCAGCAGTCGAGTAATCGGCTGGCTTGGGTAAACCCCACATGGAGCAAGACCAAATAGGGAAGGATGAAGGCGGCCCGTCGACCTTCCGGGTAGTGTCGCTTGAGGCGTTCGGCAACGGACGTCCCAGATAAATGATTGTCGCCGCCCTTCGGGCGGAACAGAACTCGGCTTATTGGTTTCTCACAGCCAATGTTACAGAAGCATTTTAGTAGCTCGGGTCATTTCTCGGGTATCGGTGGAAGGAAGTGTTTGCTTGCGAAAGAAAATCAAGATTCTTGTATTATCCGCAATGCTTCTCTGCTCCGCAACCATTGCGAGTGCAGAGTCATTCCAGCTTGGCGATCAGGGGACGGATGTAGCTGAGATTCAGGGGCAGCTGTCCAGCTTTGGCTACGATGTTGTCGCTGACGGTGATTTCGGACCTGCGACGGCAGAGGGCTGTCAAGGAATTCCAGGCGTCGCAGGGGCTCGCAGTCGACGGGATGGTCGGTCCAACGACATATCAGGCACTTCTTGGAAAAAAATATGCCGCAGGTCAGCCGCGGCTCGAACTACATCGTCCGCCGCGTGATCTCGGACTCCATGCAGTACATCGGGGTTCCGTATTCCTTCGGCGGCACAACGCCTTCCGGCTTTGACTGCTCGGGCTTTGTGCGCTACGTGTTTGCCAATGCGGGCATCTATCTCCCGCGCACGGCAGATGCACAGTACGATGTCGGCTATCCGATCTCGTCGTCGGAGATGGTTCCCGGTGATCTCGTCTTCTTCTCGACGTATGAGTATGGTCCTTCGCATGTGGGCATCTATCTCGGCAACGGCAACTTCATCAATGCTTCGTCGAGCCGTGGTGTGGCGATTGACAATCTGTACGGCGGCTACTGGGGTGCGTGCTACATCGGTGCACGTCGCATTATGTGATAGAGAATCTGGGGAGGGGCTTTGCCCCTCTTTTTTAATAGGAGGATGTCATGGCGGATCTCTTTCTTTTGCCTTCTTGTGTTCCTCATGCTATACTATGTATTCGGTGATGAACTGTTTCCAAGATAAAAACTCTTCATTAAATAGAAAAATTATTCCCGCCGGTTGCATTCTGATATGAATTTATGTAATATGGGGAGCGTATAGCCATGGAGGATCGATGGTATTTAGCCGCACTCTTGCAGTGTCGCCAGATCGGAAGTGTGCGTATGCGTCGTCTGTGCGACGCTGTTTCCGACGTGCGTACGATCTGGTCAATGAATTCGGCGGAACTTCGGGAAACAGGTGCGCTCACGGACACAGTTGCCGATGCACTTGCCTGCCACAGTTCGATGCACCCCGATCTGCCCGCGCAAATCCAAGAGGATTGTATGCGGCTGGATATTGCGCTCATTACGATTGATGATGCAGACTATCCCGTTGTTCTGCGGGAAATCTTCGATCCTCCGCTCGTACTCTACTATCGTGGCACGATTGTCCCCGATGCACGCCGCATCGGTATCGTCGGCGCATCGCAAATTCACCGCCTACGGTGAGGCGGCGGCGATGGAGTTCGCAGAGCGGCTCGCAGCGGCAGGTGTCACCGTCGTGAGCGGTGCGGCTCGCGGCATTGATACGCGCGCACATCGCGGGGCACTGCGCGGCGGGAGAACTGTTGCCGTCCTCGCCTGCGGCGTGGATATTGCCTATCCGCCCGAGAATCGGCGTCTGCTTGCACAGGTTGCCGAGACAGGCGGTGCGGTCATCTCCGAGTATGCGCCGGGTACACAGCCGCTGCCCGTCTTTTTTTCCCCGCACGCAACCGCATCATCAGCGGTCTTTCCGAGGGAACGCTTTATGGTCGAGGCTGCACAGCGCAGCGGTTCGCTCATCACGGCGGAGATGGCACTCAGTGAGGGACGGGACGTGTATGCGATCCCGGGGAGCATCTACTCACCGCAAAGCGGCGGCTGTCATAACCTCATCCGTGCGGGCGCACGGCTGGTCGAGACCCCGCAGGAAATCCTCGTCGAAATGCGGCTGGCCGAGCCCCCACGGCGTCCTGTGCGTGAACAATTAACACCGGAAGAAGCTCGTATCTATCATGTTTTGTCCTTCGACCATGCGCTGAGCATGGATGAGATCTTGGACAGTATGCCGGAGCACGAGGTAGCAAATATCCCGCTGCTCCTGCTTCAAATGCAGCTCAAGGGAATTATTACAGAAAATGAAATGCACGCCTATCGGCGCGCTGAAAGGAACTGACGGATTGGCTACGCTGACATCTGCATCCAAAACGAAGACATCGAAAGCGAAAAAGTACAAAGAATGCAAAGGCCTCAGGGAAAAAAATCATCCCCCAAAAACGCTTGTGATTGTCGAGTCTCCGGCAAAGGCGAAGACCATCGAACGACATCTCGGGAAGAACTACATCGTCAGAGCCTCCATGGGGCATCTGCGCGACCTGCCCAAGAGCCAGTTTGGCATCGATGTCGAAAATGAATTTTCACCGAAGTACATCAATGTTCGCGGCAAGGGCGATCTCATTCGTGCGCTCAAAAAAAGAGGCAAAGAACGCAGACAAAAATCTATCTCGCAAGCGACCCCGACCGCGAGGGGGAGGCGATTGCGTGGCATTTGGCATTTATTCTCGGCGTTGATCCGGAGAAAGACTGCCGCATCGTCTTCCATGAGATCACAAAGCCCGCGATCGAGGAGGCCGTGCAGCACCCGCGCCCGATCCACATGGAACAGGTGGATGCCCAGCAGGCGCGCCGTATGCTCGACCGCATCGTCGGCTACAAGCTCTCGCCGCTGCTCTGGCGCAAAGGTACGCAAAGGGCTGTCCGCAGGGCGCGTGCAATCCGTGACCGTGCGTCTGATCTGTGATCGGGAGCGCGAAATCGATGCGTTCCAGTCCGAGGAGTATTGGACGGTCGAAGCAAAGCTGAAAAAAAGGGAAAGAATTCCTTTACGGCGGATGTCACTCATGCACACGGCAAAAAAACTGTCGCTGCACAGTGAGGCGGAGACAAGGCAGCTGACCGATGATCTTGCACAGCAGGACTTCAAAGTCAAGGAAGTCAAGCGCAGCGAACGCCGCAAGAAGCCTGCACCGCCGTTTACGACCAGTTCGCTCCAGCAGGATGCCGCGCGCAAGCTCGGCTTTACCTCGGGGCGGACGATGATGATCGCTCAGCAGCTCTATGAGGGTATCGTTTTGGGACGGCATGGCTCTACGGGTCTCATCACCTATATGCGAACCGACTCAACGCGCATTTCCAATCTCGCCATCGACGAGGCACGGAGCTATCTCACGGAGGAGTACGGTAAGGAATACATTCCGACGCGTCCCAATATCTATGCGATGGGCAAAAAGGCGCAGGACGCGCATGAGGGCGATCCGCCCGACAAGCATTATGCGGACACCGTCGGATGTGGAGCAGTATCTGAACCGTGACCAGCTGCGTCTCTACACGCTGATCTGGCAGCGTTTTGCGGCGAGCCAGATGTCCGCAGCCGTCTACGATACGATTGCGGCACAGATTGCGGCGGGAGACTACCAGCTGCGTGCACACGGCTCCAAGCTCAAGTTCAAGGGCTACACCGCCGTCTATGTAGGTGCGGAGATTGCAAAAAAGGAAAAGGATACCCTGCTGCCGGAGCTGGAGGCGGGGGATATGCTTGCGCTTTCTGAACTGAAACCGGAGCAGCATTTTACCGAACCGCCGCCGCGCTACAACGATGCCTCCATTGTCAAGACACTGGAGGAAATGGGCATCGGACGTCCGAGCACCTATGCCCCCATCATCGAGACCATCCAGAAACGCGGCTATGTGGAGCGTCGTGAGAAGCAGTTCCGCCCGACGGAACTCGGCTTCATCGTGACCGATATGCTTGAGGAGTATTTTAAGGACATTGTGGACGTGAAGTTCACGGCAAATCTCGAGGGCGAACTGGACGAGGTGGCAGACGGTACACTCAACAAGAACGACTTGCTTCGCAAATTCTACGCGCCCTTCGAGGAAACACTCAAAAAAATGCAGAGGAAGTCATCGGCACCGTCGAGATTCCCGACGAGGTTACGGATATTCCCTGCGATAAATGCGGGCGCATGATGGTCGTCAAGCAGGGACACTTCGGCAAGTTCCTCGCGTGCCCGGGCTTTCCCGACTGCCGCAACGCGAAGCCGCTCCTGCGCGACACAGGCGTTGCATGTCCGAAATGCGGCGGCAAGATTGTCGAGCGCAAGAGCAGGCGCGGGCGGGCATTCTTCGGCTGTGACCGCTATCCTGACTGTGACTATACAACGTGGGACGAACCGCAGCAGGAGAACTGCAAGGTCTGTGGTGCTTTTATGCAGAAGCATCGTTATCGCACGGGGCGCAGCATTCTTTACTGCAGCAACGAAGCGTGCTCCTCACGTATCGGCAGCCCCATCGAAAAGGAGCTGGCACGCCAGAAGTCCCGAGCACAGGCAACGCAGGATACCGAAACGTCCGCAGATGGAAAGCGCAGCACCGTCCGGAAAAAAACGACACGCCGCAAGGGGACGGACGCATGAAGAAAAATCACAGTCGTTGGCGCGGGGCTTGCAGGATGTGAGGCTGCGTGGCAGGCAGCCGAGGCGGGGGCACAGGTCACGCTCTATGAGATGCGCCCCTGCGCCGCTCCCCCGCGCATCAGACAGACGGCTTTGCCGAGCTTGTGTGCAGCAACTCGCTGCGCGGTGCGAGCCTTTGAGAACGCCGTCGGCGTTCTCAAGGAGGAGATGCGGCGTCTCGATTCGCTTATTATGAAGGCGGCGGATGCGACCGCTGTTCCTGCGGGCGGAGCACTTGCCGTGGATCGCACGAAATTCAGTGCCTATGTTACAGAGGCGATCGCACGTCATCCCAATATCCGTGTTCATCACGAAGAGATTACGGCGATTCCGAATACCGATGACAGCATTGTCATCATCGCTTCGGGACCGCTCACAGACGGTGCGCTTGCTACAGAGATCGCTGCCATCCTCGGTAATGACTCTCTCTATTTCTACGATGCAGCCGCGCCGCTCGTGAATGCTTCGAGCATCGATATGGCGCGGGCATATCGTGCCTCCCGCTATGGGAAGGGCGAGGCATCATACATCAACTGCCCGATGGATGAGGTGCAGTACGATGCCTTCTATGCAGCACTTATTACGGCGGAGACGGCACAGGCGCACGACTTTGAAAAGGAGATCTTCTTTGAGGGCTGTATGCCCGTTGAGGTCATGGCAGCACGCGGAAAGGACACTTTGCTCTATGGACCGCTCAAGCCCATGGGGGCTTGAGCACCCCTGAGACAGGTGTGCGTCCGCATGCCGTTGTTCAGCTGCGGCAGGACAACGCCGAGGCTACGATCTACAACATTGTCGGCTTCCAGACACGGCTCAAAATGGCCGGAGCAGCAACGCGTCTTTCGGATGATCCCGGGACTCGAAAACGCAGAGTTCCTGCGCTATGGCGTGATGCACCGCAACAGTTTCATCAATGCGCCGCGTCACCTGTGCCCAACCTTTCAGACGCAGACGAACAATGCCTTGTTTTTTTGCCGGGCAGATGACGGGCGTGGAGGGCTATGTAGAGTCCGCCGCGTCAGGACTGATGGCGGGACTGAATGCCGTGCGCCGTGCTGGGGGCAAAGAACCACTTGTATTTCCGCAGATGACCTGTCATGGGGCACTCGCACACTATATCACCTCATGCGACCCTGCGCATTTTCAGCCCATGAATATCAACTTTGGGCTTCTGCCTCGCCTAGAGAATCTTCCGCGCCGTACGCGTAAGCCGGAGAAAAAGCGGATGCTGGCAGAGCGTGCCTTGACAGAGTTGGAGAATTTCTGTGCAGAGCATATCAAAGGAGCATACACAGTATGACATTCCATGCAACAACCATTGTCGCAGTCAAAAGGGGAACAAGGTCGCCATTGCGGGCGACGGTCAGGTGACCTTTGGGGAACGCGCGATCATGAAAGCGAATGCGCGCAAAGTGCGCCGCCTATATCACGGTAAAATCCTCGCGGGCTTCGCGGGATCGGTCGCGGATGCGTTCACGCTGTTCGAGAAGTTTGAGGTCAAGCTCGAATCCTACAGCGGAAACCTTCAACGAGCCGCTGTAGAGCTTGCGAAGGACTGGCGCACGGACAAGGTACTCCGTAAGCTTGAGGCTCTTCTCCTCGTCGCAGACAAGGACGGCATTCTCATGATCTCAGGCAACGGCGAAGTGATTGAGCCGGACGGGGACTGTACCGCGATTGGCTCGGGCGGCTTCTTTGCCCTTGCCGCAGCACGCGCCCTTGTCGCACACAGTTCGATGGATGCTGCCGAGATTGCGAGGGAATCCCTCTCGATTGCAGCGGACATCTGCGTTTACACGAATCATAATATTACTGTGGAGGTACTGGAATCATGAGTCAGATCGGGGTCAACGAACAGACGCCGCGCGAGATTGTTGCCGAACTCGACAAATACATTGTAGGGCAGCATGAGGCAAAGCGTTCCGTCGCTATTGCACTCCGCAACCGCTGGCGCAGCCGTCAGCTGGACGATGAGATGCGTGAGGATGTTATCCCGAAGAACATCCTGATGATCGGTTCGACCGGTGTCGGCAAGACCGAGATCGCACGCCGTCTTGCACGCCTCGTCCGTGCGCCGTTCCTCAAAGTCGAAGCGACGAAGTTTACAGAAGTCGGCTACGTCGGGCGCGATGTCGAGTCCATCGTGCGCGACCTCGTGGAGACCGCTGTGCGCATGGTACGTCAGCAGAAGATTGAGGACGTGCAGGAGAAGGCATGGGAAAATGCGGAGGAACGACTGATCGATGTCTTTGTTCCTCCTGCCAAAAAAACTGCGAATCCGCTCAGCAGCCTGTTCTCCTCGGATACAGAGGAGAAACAGGGAGGCGGAGGAGCCGCCGAAGTATCAGGCAGGACGTGAGTGGGTTCGCAAGCGCCTCCACAAGGGAGAGCTGGAAAGCGATGTCATTGAGATCGAGGTGGAGGAGTCCGCGCGCCCTGCCGGCAATATGTTCGCAGGATCGTCCCTCGAGAGCATGAGCGACAACCTCCAATCCATGATTGGAAAACTTGTGCCGAAAAAAACCGTCGCAAGCGCAAGGTCACGGTCGCGCAGGCACGCAAGATCTTCACCGCCGAGGAGGCGGACAAGCTCGTCGATATGGATGTGGTCGCTGATGAGGCGGTACATGCCGCAGAGTACAGCGGCATTGTCTTCCTCGATGAGATCGACAAGGTCGCGGTCAGCAATGGGCGCAGCGCGGGCGCGGACATCTCGCGCGAGGGCGTACAGCGCGACATTCTGCCCATCGTCGAGGGCTCGACGGTGATGACAAAGTACGGTCCCGTCAAGACCGATCACATCCTCTTCATCGCTGCCGGTGCATTCCATATGGCAAAAGCCGTCCGACCTCATCCCCGAGCTGCAGGGACGCTTCCCGATTCGCGTGGAATTGAAGTCGCTCGTCAAGGCGGACTTTGAGCGCATCCTCACCGAGCCGAAGAACGCACTCATCAAACAGTACAGCGCACTCCTCGGCGTCGAGGGGGTAACGCTTCGCTTTGCAGACGATGCCATCGCGCGTCTTGCTGAACTTGCAGAGACCGTGAATGAGCAGACCGAGGACATTGGCGCACGCCGTCTTTACACCCTCCTTGAGAAGCTGCTTGAGGATCTCTCATTTGATGCGCCAGATCTTGAAGAGAAGGACATCGTCATCGACAGTGCCTATGTAGATCGTTGCCTCGCCGACATTGCGGGCGATCACGACGTATCGCGTTTTATTCTGTAAACAACAGAGACACAAAGAACGGTTTGGATTTTTTTCCAAGCCGTTCTTTGCTATTGCCTAAGTCTCTTTTTTATGCGATAATCCATTATGAAAGAATATGTGTATAGGGGGAGGGTGGACATGGACGAACAGAGCGGTCTCTTTGAGCGCACGGTCTATCAGCCGCTTGCCGAACGTGTTCGTCCGCGTTCACTGGAGGAGTTTGTCGGACAGGAGCACCTTCTCGGCAAGGGAAAGGTGCTGCGCCGTCTCATCGAGAGCGACCATATCACCTCCATGATCTTTTGGGGACCGCCTGGTGTCGGCAAGACGACGCTCGCGCAGATCATTGCCGCACGGACGCAGGCGAAGTTCATCAATTTCTCTGCGGTGACGAGTGGGATCAAGGATATCCGTACGGTGATGCAGGAGGCGGATCGCCGCCGTATGTACGGGGAGCGCATCATCGTCTTTGTCGATGAGATCCATCGCTTTAACAAGGCACAACAGGATGCCTTTCTCCCGTTCGTGGAGAAGGGGAGCATTGTGCTGATCGGGGCGACGACGGAGAACCCCTCGTTCGAGATCAACAGTGCTCTCCTGTCACGCTGCCGCGTCTTTGTCCTGCAAGGGCTGAATACGGAGGACATCGGGCGGCTGCTCCGCTATGCGATATCCTCCGAGCGCGGGCTTGGCGGTCAGCGTATCCACCTCTCCGAGGACGGACTGATGGCGGTTGCCGCGTTTGCGAACGGCGACGCACGGAGCGCACTCTCCACGCTTGAGATGCTCGTTCTAAATGCAGACGAGCGTGACGGCGAGATCTATGTAACAGCGGAAAATCTGGCGCAGTGTATCTCACGCAAATCGCTTCTCTACGATAAGAGCGGGGAGGAACATTTTAACCTCATCTCCGCCCTGCACAAGTCCATGCGCAACTCAGACCCAGATGCGGCGGTCTACTGGCTTGCGCGGATGCTCGAGGCGGGGGAGGATCCCCTCTACGTCGCACGCAGAGTGACACGATTCGCAGCGGAGGATGTGGGGCTTGCCGATCCGAGGGCACTTGAACTTGCCGTTGCAGCCTATCAGGCATGTCACTATATCGGATTTCCCGAGTGCAATGTTCATCTGACCGAGGCGGTGATCTACCTCTCCCTTGCACCGAAATCGAATGCAATGGAGACGGCGTATCTTGCAGCAGCTGCGGATGCACGCACGATGCTTGCAGAACCTGTTCCGCTCGTGATTCGGAATGCCCCGACCAGACTAATGAAAGACCTTGACTATGGCAAGGGCTACCAATATGCACACGATACGGAGGAGCGTATTACGAATATGCAGTGCCTGCCGGATTCGCTCGTTGGAAAAAAACATACTATCAACCGACGGAGCAGGGGGATCGAAGGACGTTTTTCGCGAACGTCTGGATTGGATCAAAGAGTGGAAGAAAAAAATCATTCCACGAACAACAATCTAAATAAATAAATAAAAAAATAGCCAAAAAAATATACGATAAATAATAAAAAAATATCGTGAGACATGATGATTCTATGCGTCATTGAGAGAAAGGAAGGAACTCCTGCGTTGGATGGGAAGCTGAAATTATACGGATTTAACAACCTCACCAAGGCGTTAAGCTTTTAATATCTACGATATCTGCTATGCGAAATCTGCACGAGAGCAGCGGGACTATATTAAAGTACATTGATGAGCAATATAATTCCGATCGTCTCACAAAGATTCTCTCGCAGGTTACGGATATGATCGGCGCGCGGATTCTCAACATTGCCAAGCAGGATTATGAGCCGCAGGGAGCGAGCGTCACCATGCTCATTGCAGAGGAGGCAGCGGTCGTCTCAGGCAGCAAGAAACCGGTCAACGCAAAAGCTCCCATGCCGGAGACCATCCTCGCACATCTCGACAAAAAGTCATGTGACGGTGCACACCTATCCCGAGTACCATCCCGATACGAGCATTGCAACCTTCCGTGTGGATATTGATGTGGCGACCTGTGGGGAGATCACACCGCTGCAGACACTCGACTACCTTATCAGTCAGTTTGATTCGGACATCATCACGATGGATTACCGCGTACGCGGTTTCACCCGTGACTTGCAGGGGCGCAAACTGTTCGTGGACAGCAAGATGACCTCGATTCAGGAGTTTATCAAGCAGGAGACCCTGGACGAATACGATGCCGTGGACATCAATCTCTACCAGGCGAGTCTCTATCATACGCGAATGCTCATCAAGGAGCCGCAGCTGCAGAACTATCTCTTTAATACGGATGTCGATGAGATTCCGCCGAAAACACGTCTTCTCATCAGCACCAGTCTGCGCCGTGAGATGATCGAGATCTTCAGCGGAAGGAATGTCTACTGACAAGCCGCTTCATTCGCTCACTGCCGTCCCTATGTTGAGGGGGACGATCCCTATGCCCATGTTCAAAAAAATCTCTCCTCATCCTTCTCATCCTTGCACTTGCCGCTCTCGGCGGCACGATGTACGGCTCCTACGCAGGACAACAGGCAATCGCACTGGATGAGGGAACGAGCGAGAACGCTGCTGCTCCGCGCACCGTTGTCGTCTATGTGACGGGTGAGGTCAAAAAGCCGGGGCTTGTCACATTGACCGAGGGGCAGCGCGTTGCCGACGCGGTCAACGCAGTAGGCGGTGTGATCGAGACGGCGGACATCGAGCGCGTCAATATGGCAGCTCTGTTGGAGGACGGAATGCAGATCCGCGTGCCCGAACGCATTGGAAGAGATGCCGAGCATCCGAGGAACACGCAGAGCGGCAAAACAGCGAGTGGACAGATCAACCTCAATACGGCGAGTGAGAAGGAGCTGCAGGAGCTTCCCGGTATTGGTCCCGCCATGTCTGCACGCATCATCGAATACCGCGAGACAAACGGACCTTTTCAAAGCATTGACGACGTAAAAAAAGGTGCGCGGCATTGGCAATGCCAAATTTGAAAAAAATGAAAGATAAGGTGACTGTATGAAGACGGGGCAGTATCCGCTCGCCTTCCTCTGCGGTCTCCTTGCGGCATTTGGTCTGGGTATTTTTTGCAGTGCGTGGCTGCATATCTCATTTGTAACATATGCTCCGTACCTCATCGGTTTGCTCTTGGCAGCAGCCCTTGCATCGGCAGTCCTCGCCATACAGGCGAATGAACGTACATGGATTGCCTTTGTGGGGCTTTTTCATGTTGGGAATCTTTCGCTTTGCCGCCGCATACGAGCTTCCGCCCCACGATATTTCTCATGCAGCAGGGGAGTGTGCGTGTTTCGGGCACGATTGTCGCCGAACCTGTAGTCCGCACGGATGCAGATCATGTGCAGCACATACGCTATATTGTGGAAGCCCGCCACATAACGCAGGGGCATGAGGAGCATCCCGTCAGCGGAAAAATCCATATGCACATGATTCATAAAGGCGAAGGGAATCCGACATACGGGCAGATCGGCGACGAGATAACGGCAGTGGGGACAATTCGCCGTCCACATGGCTATCAGAATCCGGGTCTGATTGATACGGTGTTCTTGCTCCGCTGTGACGGTATTACGGCGCGGGTCTTTGCAGAAAACAGCGAGGTCGAAATTACACCGAACGAAACACCGACCTTTGCACAGACCTTTCTCCGATGGGCGGCACAGGTTCGCGCACATTACATCAATCGTATGACGGAGGTCATGCCGCGCGAAGATGCCGCTGCAATCTTTGCCATGCTCTTTGGCGGGTATGAGGGCATCCGACCGGAACTGCTCGAAAGCCTTTACAGTCACTGGAATTGTGCATATTTTTGTCGGTCTCCGGCTCTCATATCAGCCTCCTTGCCGCAGTCATTGCATGGCTTGCATTATTTCTCCGACTGCCGCGTGCCCTGTCTGCAGCGGCGGTCATTCTTGCAATCATTGTCTATGTGATCCTCGCGGGACTCGTTCCTCCTGCCGTCCGCTCCGGCATCATGGGGGGCGGTTGCGTTTCTTGGGCTTGTGCTCGGTCGGGAACGTGATGCACGCTATATGCTGCTCCTCACGGGGCTTCTCATGCTCATGATTTCGCCGCTGCTCCTTTTTCATATCAGTTTTCAGCTTTCTTTTTGGCGACGATGGGGCTGCTCTTTCTCACCCCCGTCCTTCGTGAGCGGATGAAACCTCTGCCGCGTGTACTTGCGGCAAGTCTCTCCATCACGTTGGGGGCACAGCTCGCAACTCTGCCCATTCTCGCATGGCATTTCAACCAGATCTCCATTTCGTCGCTTCTCGCAAATCTCATTGTTGTTCCTCTCGTTGATATCGTTATTATCCTCGGACTTGGCGGCGGCATCGCAGCCCTTGTCGTTCCGTTTTTTTGGCAAAATCGTCTTTGGTTTTGACAGTCTGCTGCTCGGTATGACATTTGAGATGACGCGGGCGATTGCAGCTATGCCCCTCGCACAGATCGACCTTCCATCCATGGGGATATGCGCGGGGCTTTCTTACTATCTGCTTCTTTCATTTCTCATGCTTTCGCAGGAAAAATAGGGTAACTGTATTTGGATTTATTCGACATTTTTATAGAATTATTGTTATTATTTCTGCCGTTCTTTTTTTGTTGCACTATTTTTCTTGGTATGTTTCACGACCCGATGAGATGGAAGTTCATTTTATTGATGTCGGGCAGGGGGATGCCGCGCTTGTTTTGACACCGCACGGTCACGCCATGCTCTTTGATACGGGCGGCACGCGAGATGATACGTTTGATATCGGTGCACGCATTGATGTTCCATATCTGCGTCATCATGGGATTCATGCGGTGGACTATATCTTTCTCTCGCACGCACACGAGGACCATGCGGCAGGCGCAGGCGCAATTCTCACGCGTATGCCGGTCAAGCATGTCTATACCGCCGATGAGGGAACGGCGGCATATGCACGGAGTATGCGGCTTGGCGACGGGAATCCTCTCCTGAGGAAGCTGGGCAGGGCGGAGATGGGGCAGTCAATTGTCTTGGACGGGGTGACGGTCGATGTCCTCTATGCGCCCGGCTATGGCGAGGTGGATCACGCGACAGGCAACGAGGTTTCGAATGTTTACCGTGTGCGCTATGGAAACGCGAGCTTTCTCTTTACGGGCGATCTCGTCAAGGAGCACGAGGAGAAAATGATTGCGCAGGGGATGGATCTCCATGTGACGGTGCTCAAAGTTCCGCATCATGGATCGGATACGTCCAGCTGTGAGAAATTTGTTCGTGCGACGCATCCGCTCTATGCTGTTTACTGTGTGGGTGCGGATAATACGTTTGGTCATCCACGCCCCTCTGTACTGGAACGATATGAACGCATGGGCGCGAGCTCTCTGCGTACAGATCGGGATGGCGCGATCGTCTTTCGCACGGACGGGGAGCATCTTTCGGTCAGCACATTTGTCGAGGGGAAAATTTTGTGTGACTGATAAGATGGCGAACGATATGTATGCCGCGCCTCTATCATTCGCTAAATAAGCGTACAAGCACACCAACGCCTACACAACTAAGTGTTTGCGTAAGGAACAAATATTCGTAATATTTAACGTAAACTCTTGAAAAATAAGTGCTTGCTTTTTTTGTAAAAAGTTGATAGAATACTATCTGTTGTTGTCGGGATGTGGCACAGTTTGGTAGCGCGCATCGTTCGGGACGATGAGGCCGCAGGTTCGAATCCTGTCATCCCGACCATCTATTCGACGTATAAAGACCAGCCGATGGGCGGGTCTTTTTCTGTTTATGAACGAATGTGAGGAACGTATGACATCTGAGGAAAAAAAGCTGTGCGGAGGATTTGATCGAATTTATTGATGCGGCGACATCGCCGTATCATGTGGTGGAGCAGAGCACAAACCTCCTGCGTTCAGTTCCTATGAATGAAAAATGCCGCACTCTCCGCAGGGCAGGTTTATTCATTCCCGCTCTACAACACGGGGATAATTTTTTTGTTGCGATAGGGGAAAACGCGGCAAAAGCCCCCCTGCGTATTGCATGTGCACATACAGATTTTCCATGTTTGCGTGTCAAGTCGAACCCCGTGCTCAATGTGCATGGCTATGGGAAGCTGAATGTCGAAGTATACGGTGGAATGATCCGGAACACATGGATGGATCGCCCCTTGTCACTTGCGGGTGCGGTCGCTCTGCGCGGTGCGGATCCCTTTGCACCGACATTGCGGCTTGTGGACTTTCGCCGTCCGCTCATGATTGTGCCAAATCTTGCGATTCACATGAACCGCAAGGTGAATGAAGGTATTGAGCTGAAGCCGCAAAAGGATCTTTTGCCATTGTTCTTCCAAAATGGCGACGCCGATGAGGATGATACGAAGAAACTGCTTGTCCTGCTCGCGGAGGAACTCGGCGTTTCGGCGGAGGATATTCTGTCCTATGATCTGAATGCCTATCCCTATGAGCGTGGCTGTCTTTTTGGGATGCGACGACGCTTTTCTCTCCGCACCGCGCCTTGACAACCTCTCATCGGTCAAGGCTTGTATGGATGCCATCCGAGAATGGCACGGTGAAGGTATTCGCGTTGTGGCTCTCTTCGACAATGAAGAGGTGGGGGAGCCGCACAAAGCAGGGAGCTGGTTCGACGGCACTCGCTATCCTGTTGGAGCGTGTCTGCTACAAACTGGGGCTTGACCGAGAGGAATATCTCAAAAAAGTTATGGAAGGGTTCTGTCTTTCTGTGGATGTCGCACACGCCCTGCATCCGAATGCCCCCGAGAAGGCAGACCCGACGAATCAGCCTGTTCTAAGCGGTGGAACTGTCCTCAAGGTCGCTGCGAATCAGTCCTATGCCGGCGATCCCGAAGCATTTGCCGTTGTCGCGGGGCTTTGTGAAAGTGCGGGGATTCCGTATCAGGTATTTATGAATCACTCCGATGTGGCGGGCGGTGCGACACTCGGGTCGATTCTCTCCACGCAGCTTCCGATGCGGACGATGGACATCGGTGCGCCAATTCTCGGAATGCATTCGGCACGTGAAACGATGGGAGCACGGGATCAGTTCGCCCTCACGCAGCTGCTCATGTCTTTTTTCTCCACTTGAGAGACATTCACATAGAAGCGTGTTATAATAGGAAACATTGGGTAGAAAGAAGGGATTTCTTGCGTGCGGTCGTCACACGAGTGAAAAGAAGCGTCTGTCGAAATCGAAGGGCGTATCTGTGGACAGATTCATGTCGGCTATCTTGTTTTGTTGGGGATTGCCCCCGAGGATACCTGGGAGGATGCTGCGCATCTGGCGGAGAAAGTCGTTCATCTGCGTGTGTTTTCCGATGAAAACGGGAAGATGAACCGTGCGCTTGCCGAGGTGGATGGTGCGGTACTTGTGATTTCACAGTTTACCCTGTTTGCCGATCTCAAAAAGCGTCGTCCGGGATTCTCCAAGGCGGCAAAAACCGGAGCACGCAATCCCACTCTATGAAGCGTTTATGAAGGAGCTCAGAGAGCGCGGTGTGCATGTCGAATGTGGAGCATTCGGCGCGGATATGCAGGTGTCCTCGATCAACGACGGCCCCGTCACCCCTGCTCTTTGATACGACCGAGGTATGAAATGAATACGGATTTATTGAAAAAAATACGCAGCTCTTGTGGTTCGTGTTGGCGTCAACCTCCAGAAGAATCAGCCGCTTGTCATCCATGCACCGATTACGTGTGCGGACTTCGTACACGCACTCACATCGGAGGCATACGATGTCGGTGCCTATGATGTCGCTGTCAACTGGAACGATGAGGAGTTCTCCCACATTCGCTTTCAGAAGGCAAATGCGGAGCGTTTTCGTGAGTTCCCCGCATGGCGCAAGGCGTTCTATGATGAGCATGCGGCACAGGGGGCGGCATTCATCTCGATTGCGGCATCGGATCCCGACCTTTATTCGGACATCGATCCGAAGCGTCTCACGGAGGCGAGCCAGACGGCGGGCAAAGCTCTCATGGACTATCGTGCGCGTCTGATGAGCAATAAGAACACATGGTGTGTTATCTCTGTGCCGACAACAGCATGGGCACGCAAGGTGTTTCCAAATTGCTCGGATGCGGAGGCTGTGGAGCGTCTTTGGGGAGAGATCCTCCGTGCCGTGCGTGTCTCCGAACAGGAGGATGCCGTATCTGCGTGGCGCACGCACATTGATGTTTTGCAAAAGAGGACAGCCTTTCTCAATGCACAGGCATTTACGGAGCTGCACTATCGGAATCATCTTGGTACGGATCTGCGCATTGAACTGCCAAAAGGTCATATCTGGATGGGCGGTGCGGAAAAATCCGCAGAGGGAACGCTCTTTGCCGCCAATCTTCCGACGGAAGAGGTATATACGCTTCCGAAACGCGACGGGGTGAACGGTACGGTCGTTGCCTCGAAGCCGCTCCACTACAACGGGAATCTGATCAGCGGATTCACGCTTACGTTTGAGGCAGGGGCAGGTTGTCTCCTACAAGGCAGAGCAGGGGAAGAACATTTGAAGGAACTGCTCCATACGGATGAGGGCGCGTCCTTCCTCGGCGAAGTGGCACTTGTGCCGTATGACTCTCCGATCTCGCAGAGCGGCATCCTCTTTTACAATACGCTCTTCGATGAGAACGCATCCTGTCACCTTGCCTTTGGGAAGGCCTATCCGACCTGCATAAAAGGCGGAGAAAGTATGACAGAGGATGAACTTCGTCAACACGGTGTCAACCATTCGCTTGTCCATGAGGACTTTATGATTGGAACGAAAGACCTCACGGTGGTCGGACGGACATCATCCGGCGAATCCGTTACCATCATTGAACATGGAAACTTTACATTCTAAATGGGGGATGAGGTGAGAGGATATGCAGAGGTATTTTTCGTTTCGGTGCGCTGATGATGCTGTGCCTTCTTTCCTTCCTGATTTTTGCGGATGGAGAAGCTGCGGGCAAGATTAAAGCAGAGGACTTTTTCCTATCAGAACATATCGCTCGGAGATTCCGAGGAGACTCTGCGTGCGCGCTGGGGAGAACCCGATGTTCAGAATGAGCAGGTCATCTGGGGGATTCACCTCAAGACCTTTACCTATGGAGATATCGTTGTCTCGACCTCTGTCACGGGGGAAAGGTCGTCGACATCAACCTGATCGGTGAGAAGTATCACCTGCGCAAGGATGTGCGCTATGGGGCAACGAGCAGTTATCTCCTCAAGGTGTATGGAAAGGCGGAGCGTCAGTTTCTGGACGGGCATACCTGCTATGTGTTCTCCCATCCGGAGCATGTGCGCGAGCGTTTGATTCTGAACCTCGACGCGGAGAACAGTGCGCTCGCATCGGCGCGTATCACAATGCTTCCACTGACGGATGAGGAAGCGGATGAGATGGCACTGTCCGATGACGAATCCTTTGTCGAACTCGATCTGAAGCACAGTTTCATTGCGTCCAAGGAGATCGATGTGTCCGACCTTCCGAAAAAAATGACAACGTGAAGCTAGGAGGGTATGTCAAATGACACATGAGCTGCATATGCGCGTACTGGGACACCGCGTCATGCGCTATGCCGGAATCACCCTCGGCTGTCTGATTGCAAGCTGCTCAATCAATCTCTTTCTCGTTCCTGCGCATCTCCTCACAGGAGGTGCAACGGGCATTGCAATGATCGTCTACTATATCTTTGGGCTGCCCATCGGTCTTCAGACGTTCATCTATAATATCCCACTGCTCTTCATGGCGTGGCGATTGATGGGGAAGGCGTACACGATCGATATCATCATCGGTACGGCGATCTTTTCGTTCTTCCTTGACCTGACGCGTCCTCTGAACGCATATGCGCCCGTGACCGATATGATGCTGACCACCGTATACGGCGGTGTCTTTGCAGGGCTTGGCTACGGACTTGTCTTTCGTATGAACGGCAGTACGGGGGATTTGACATCCTCGCTGCCATCGTTCGTAAATACTATGACCTGCATATGGGCGGCGTTCTCTTCTCGATGAACTGCCTCATCATGCTCATTGCGGCGTTCCTCTTCGGCATGGCTCCCGCGATGTTCACGCTCATCTATATGTTCATCAATGCGACAGTTGTGGACAAAGTCGTTGCGGGATTCAATCATCGCAAGGCGGTTCTCATTATCTCGGATAAACACAAGGAGATTGCAGAGAACATTATCGACGAGATGCACCGTGGTGTCACATTTTTGCATGGGCAGGGTGCATACACGCGCCGCGAGCGAAATGTCGTCTTTGTTGCGGTCGGTACAACGCAGGTTGGAAAGCTGAAATTCATTGTGCACAATGTCGATCCGCGTGCCTTTGTCATCATCATGTCCGCAAACGAGGTCATGGGACGCGGCTTTGGTCGGATCAATCAAAACGATGCCTCGGCATCAGACGATGCTTATGACGACGAAAAAGGAAAGAAGATGAGTGTTTATGGAAGCAGCCTATTTGCTGAACAGCGGATTCCTCGTTCGCGTGGACGATGTTTTGCTTGTTTTTTTGATGCGTTTGACGATCCTGCCGGCGTACTCGATCAGGAACTCAGCAAGGACGACTTTACGCGGCTGTACTTCTTCGCCTCCCATGCGCATTTTGACCACTTCAATCCGATGATTGCACGCTATGCCGATAAGGTGCGGCGTTATCTTCTGAGTGAGGATATACGGAGGAATCCTGGAGCAGCTCGAATTCCGTCGGAGCAAGTGAGCTGGATCGGTCTCTATGATGTGTGGCAGGATGATGATATTACGGTGACAAGTTTTGCTTCGACGGATGAGGGAACATCCTTCCTCGTGGAGGTGAATGGAAAACGTATTTTTTTCACGCCGGAGATTTCAACTGGTGGGATTGGACGGGGGATACCGCTGAGAACCGAAAAACTCGCAGAAAAATGCGTTTCGCAAGCAGATGAAACGTCTCGCGGGGCAATCCTTTGACCTTGCCTTCTTTCCTGTGGATGGGAGACTTGGCCCCTCGATGGAGCGCGGTGCAAAGGTGTTTTGTGCCGAGACGCATCCGAAGGCACTTGTCGCCATGCACTCCGTTGGCTATCCCGCATGGCGGCCGTCCGAAGGATTCTTCGCGGAAGGGCATGAGATTCCGGTCTGGTCGCCGACCCAAGCGGGAGAACATCATCAAATTTGAAATAGAGGTTGAAATATAGGAGGGCTTTTCGGTAGAATGGGGAAGAAATTTTATCTGCTGGCATTCGGCGGTCTGGTCGCCGTCGCTGCTATACTGTTTGCAGCACACAGCGGGAGTGCTGGGATGTCATTCAATATGCTGTTGGATCAGGACAAAGGAGAGAAGAAAGCAGTGGCAAACAACCGCATTGCAGAATTTACGACGAACAAGGGCACGTTCGAGGTGGAACTTTTCGAGGACAAAGCCCCCATTACCACGAAGAATTTTATCGACCTCTCGGAAAAAGGGGGTTCTATGACGGGCTGATCTTCCATCGCGTTATCGACGGTTTCATGATTCAGGGTGGTGACCCAAGCGGTAACGGTACAGGTGGCCCAGGTTATACAATCCCCGACGAGTTTGATCCGGCTCTTAAGCACGATGACGAGGGCATTCTCTCCATGGCGAACGCAGGTCCGAATACGGGCGGCAGTCAGTTCTTCATCACGCTTGCTGCGACCCCGTGGCTCGACAATCATCACGCTGTCTTTGGCAAGGTCATCGAGGGGATGGATGTGATACGCGACATCGGCCACACGCAGACCGGATACGGTGATCGTCCCGTGCATGATGTCGTGATTGAGAAAAATCACGATCAAAGACGCAGCGGAATGAACTATGCCTATCTTTTGTTGTGTGCGGACGGGAGTCTCTACGCCGGTTGGACGAACGACCTCAGGCGGCGGCTGCACGCCCACAATGAAGGAACAGGGGCGAAGTACACACGCGCTCGCCGTCCTGTCCGCCTCGTCTATGCCGAGGCATTTGATACGAAAGAAGAAGCCCAAAAAAACGGGAATGTCAGATCAAAAAAACTGCGCCATAAGCAGCGTATTTCCTTGGTGACATCGGGACAGGAAAATCTGGAAATGAGCACATTGGTGAATGACATCAATGCAGCAGAATGACAATAAAAAGGGGAGTATTTCATGACAGAGAAAAAAAGTCATGCTGACCGAGGACGGCTATAACAAAGCTTGTCGAAAAAAACTCAACTACCTTAAAAAGTGTGCGCCGCATCGAGGTTGCCGAACGGCTCAAGGCGGCGATTGCACTCGGCGACCTCTCAGAGAACTCCGAATACGATGACGCAAAGAACGAGCAGGCATTCCTTGAAGGCGAGATTCAGGAGCTCGAGACGAAGATCCGTAACTCCGACATCATCAAGGCGGGCGATGGCAAGACTGTCACCATGGGCAGCCGCGTCACGGTAAAGGATCTGGAATTCGATGAGGATGAGACGTTCCTCATCGTCGGCTCGACCGAGGCGGATCCCGACGAGGGGAAGATCTCGAACGAGTCACCGCTTGGCATGGCTCTGCTCGGGCAGCCGATCGATCATGTGGTCAATGTCAATGCACCGGCAGGACTGATTCAGTACAAAAATCATGGATATCAAGAAGTAAGGAGCAGGGATGGCGGAAGAAAGAGAAATCACAGCAAATACCCCCGAGCAGGATCTGAATGAGATGATGCGCGTGCGCCGCGAAAAGATGGACGCATTCCGTGCGATGGGGGTACCGCCGTTCGGACATCGCTTCGAGGTCACGGACTATGCAGCGGATCTGAAGGCGAAGTATTACTATCTCGCCGAGGACGAAGAGGGGGCGGAGGTTCGTGTCGCGGGTCGTCTGATGGCGATTCGCGGGCATGGCAAAGCATCGTTCTCAACACTCAATGACCGCACGGGAAACATACAGGTCTATTTCAAGATGGACGTGCTTGGTGAGCAGAAATACAAGGAGGAGTTCAAGCGGCTCGACATCGGCGACATCATCGGGATTCGCGGTGTGGTCTTCAAGACGCGGCGCGGTGAGATCACCGTACGCGTCGAGGATTTTGATCTGCTCTCGAAGTCGCTGCGCCCGCTGCCGGAGAAGTTCCACGGTCTGAAGGATGTGGACACGCGCTATCGTCAGCGCTATCTGGATCTCATGGTAAATCTGGAGGTACGCGAGACGTTCCGCAAGCGGACGAAGATCATCCAGTCCATCCGCCGCTATCTCGACGAGCGTGACTTCCTCGAGGTGGAGACCCCCGTGCTCTCGACGCTCGCGGGCGGCGCAGCGGCAAAACCCTTTATCACGCATCACAATGCGCTCGACATTGATCTCTACCTCCGCATCGCGACGGAGCTGAGCCTCAAGCGGCTCATCGTCGGCGGACTCGACCGTGTCTATGAGATGGGACGTATCTTCCGCAACGAGGGCATGGATGTGCGGCACAACCCCGAGTTTACCTCCATTGAGATTTACCAGGCATTCGCCGACCATCGTGACCTCATGGCAATCACGGAGGGCATTGTGCGTCAGGCGGCGGAGGACGTGCTCGGTACGACGAAGATCACATATCAGGGCATCGATATCGACCTCAATAATGTCCGCACGATCAGCATGAACGATGCGGTACGCGAGGCGACGGGAAAGGACTTCCTCGCCTGCAATACGGTTGACGAGGCGCGTGCGATGGCACGTGAGATCGGTGTCCCGTTCGAGGAACGTCACGGCATCGGTGGCATTCTGAACGCCGCATTCGAGGAAAAGGTCGAGGATTCTCTGATGCAGCCGACCTTTATCACGGGACATCCGACGGAGATCTCGCCGCTCGCGAAGCGCAATGCGGACGATCCACGCATTACGGATCGGTTTGAGTTCTTTGTCTACGGCCGAGAGCTTGCGAACGGCTTTACGGAGCTGAACGATCCCATCGACCAGGAGCAGCGTTTCCTCGATCAGCTTGCACAGCGTGAAGCAGGGGACGCCGAGGCGCATGTCATGGATCGTGATTTCATTACGGCACTCGAGTACGGACTTCCGCCGACGGGGGGCTTGGCATTGGCATCGACCGCCTTGTCATGCTGCTGACCGACAGTCCTTCCATTCGCGACGTGCTCCTCTTCCCGACGATGAAGCCGCTCGCCGAGTAGGACACAAATAATTTGAAAAAGCACCTTGACAAGATTGCCCATCATCGCATATACTTGTCAAGGTTCATGGGTAGGTGGCCGAGTGGTTAAAGGCAACAGACTGTAAATCTGTCATCTTCGGATTACGATGGTTCGAATCCATCCCTGCCCACCACTGGCGGCATAGCTCAGTTGGCTAGAGCATGCGGTTCATACCCGCAGTGTCCGGAGTTCAAATCTCTGTGCCGCCACCATTATGTAAACACAACTCAGTCGATCAAAATAATCGGCTGAGTTTTTTTCGTGTCTGCGCGAAAGTCTGTGGACAATTCATTGTATACGAAAAGAATCTACTTTTTCCACGAAAGTTTGAATAATTCTCCAAAATAACTAATTGATTTTTTTCTGAACGAGAATGTTATAATAGTTCCATAGTTATGAACTATTGGTATACCCTGTTCCGAATCGTGTCACTTATTGCTAGGGATGGGTGACAGGAGAGTTTTTAAGGAGGAAAAACTATGAAGGTAACTGTTGTTGGTGCAGGTAACGTAGGCGCAACCGTAGCAAATGTCATCGCGCTCAAGAAGTTCGCACAGGAAGTCGTCCTCATCGACATCAAAGAGGGTGTTTCCGAGGGCAAGGCGATGGACATGATGCAGTGCTCGCATGCGCTGAACTTTGACACGACGGTCAAGGGTGTCACGAACGACTATGCTGCTACGGCGAACTCTGACGTTGTGGTTGTCACCTCCGGTCTCCCGCGCAAGCCCGGCATGACACGTGAGGAGCTTGTCGGTGTCAACGCAAAGATCGTCAAGAGCGTTGTGGAGCAGGCACTCAAGAATTCCCCGAACGCAATCTTCATCATCATCTCCAACCCGATGGATGCGATGACCTACCTTACACTGAAGTCCACGGGTCTGCCGCGCAACCGCGTCATCGGCATGGGCGGTATGCTCGACAGCAGCCGTTTCCGTTACTATCTCTCCGAGGCACTCAACGCGGCAGGCCATCCCGCAACACCAACCGATGTCGACGGCATGGTTCTCGGCGGCCACAATGACAAGACGATGGTTCCGCTCGTCAGCATTGCTACGCTCCGCGGTATTCCTGTCACCCAGCTTCTCTCGAAAGAAGTGCTCGCAGATGTCGTTCAGAAGACGAAGGTCGGCGGCGCGACACTGACGGGACTTCTCGGTACGTCTGCATGGTATGCGCCGGGTGCGTCCGCAGCAACGTTGGTTGAGGCCATTGCCCTCGACTCGAAGAAGGTCATTCCTTGCTGCGTCTACCTCGAGGGCGAGTATGGCGAGAAGGATCTCTGCGTTGGCGTTCCCATCGTGCTCGGCAAGGGCGGCTTTGAGAAGGTCGTCGATGTGGTGCTCGAGGGCGAGGAGAAGGCGAAGTTTGACGAGAGTGTCGAGGCGGCACGTGCAGTCAACGCACAGCTCGGCGATGCGCTGAAGTAAGTCTCTTTCGAAAGAGTGCAAAAGGTCTTTGCGGTTCGCCGCAGAGGCCTTTTTTGCTAAAATGACGATTTTTCTGTGTAAACACTATATTTTCCCTTGACATCGTCTCCTTCTTTCCTCTATAATAGCTATGCGCTTATGAGGGCGTATGACTCACTAGCTCAACTGGCAGAGCAACTGACTCTTAATCAGTAGGTTCACGGTTCGATTCCGTGGTGGGTCACCATGTGTCTTTTTATCCGTTTCGCGAGTTTTGAAAAAAAGCAGGTTGGTATGCCAACCTGCTTTTTCGTATATATGAAAAAAATAGGAGGCTCATTTGTGAATATCTTAATTCTGAACGATGACGGCATTGCGGCAGAGGGAATCCGAACGCTCGCACGTCATCTGGCACAGCGTCATGCCGTCACTGTCGCAGCTCCCATGCACCAGCAGAGCGGTACATCGCACGCGCTGACGATTGGTCGTGCGATTGAGGTGCGTGCCGATGAGAATTTTGATGCAGAATACGAAATTCGGGCATGGGCAATTGATGGGACACCGACGGACTGCGGCAAGCTCTACCTCGATGCGATCGCCGAGGAGCGGCCGGATGTTGTACTCTCGGGCATCAATCACGGCTCCAATCTCGGGACGGATGTGATTTACTCGGGAACGGTCGGTGCAGCTTTTGAGGGGTTCTTTCACGGGATTCCGTCGTTTGCGCTCTCTCTGATCGAGGGCAGTGAAATCTCGTACGCAGCGGCAGCGGCCTATTTCGAGCCGTTTATGGATAATGTATTGGCGATAATCGATAAACCTTTTTTGCTCAACATTAACTTTCCGAAGAGCCTTGCAGGAGATGCCCCGCAGTTTGTCTTCTGCCGACAGGGCGGGCGCGACTACATCAATGCGTTTGAGCGCATCGAGGAGAACGGGCGCGTGCACTACAAGGTCGCGGGCGAGGTGTCCGATACGGACAAGGGTGCAGGTACGGATATCTACGCAGTGGAGCATGGTCTGATCTCTGTGACTCCGGTCGGTGTGGATATGACGGATTATCCGCTGCTGGAGGAATTCGGCAGACGAGGGAAGCGCTGATAAATTCAGCACCGTTATCTTGACGCATCTTTGCCCATCTGACGGACTTCATTTTATCAGCGAATGCCTAGTTGTACCTGACTAATATACTCATTGATAATCACTATAAAGAGAGGGGATTGCCGGTTCTCCTCTTTTATTTTTTTGCCTGTTTGCGGTATAATACGAACGTGAATATGATTCATGTTTTTGGATTCATGTTTTGGTTAGGGGGATCTGTGTGCTGTATCCGCTCAATGTTGATCTCACAGGGCGGCTGGTTGTTGTTGTCGGCGGCGGCATTGTGGCAGAGCGCAAGGTTACCGGGATTCTTGCAGCGGGAGAAAGGTCACTGGTGCGCGTGATTGCGCCTGTGGTGACGGCACAGCTTCGCGCGCTTGCGGACAGTGGGCACATTGATTGGCATTCGGTGCGCTATGCGCACGATATGCTTGCAGGAGCGTTTTTTTGGTCTATGCTGCGACGGACTGCCCTGTGGTCAATGCCGAGGTTGCAGCGGAAGCAGAGGAGCGTGACATTCTTGTCAACGTCATCGACGATCCGTCTGCGTCCACCTTTCAGATTCCATCGAGCGTTCGGCGCGGCGATTTCCTGCTGACGGTCTCAACGGGTGGGGAAAGCCCCGCGCTTTCGCGCGCGATACGGATGGAGCTTGAGCAACTCTATCCGGAGGCTTTTTGGTCAATGGCTCGAACGCGTTGCACATCTGCGCCGCGAGATGCGTACGATGCTGTCAACGAGCAGAGAGCGAACGGCATTTTGGCGTATGGCACTGCGCCCTTATATTTTGAACATGGTTCACGATGGAGAGTTAGAGAAAGCGGAGGTTGAGTTACGCAATGCAGCTCTTGACATTGGGGCTAAATCATCGGACGGCTCCGATTGATGTGCGTGAGCGGGTTTCATTTTCCCGCGAGGAACTGCGTTTGGGACTGATGAGTCTTGGAGAATATGACGGTCTGAGCGGTCTGGTGGTTCTGTCCACCTGCAACCGCACGGAACTCTATGCATCCGTGGATGATCACGAATGCGGCGCACAGGCACTGCGGCAGTTCTTGAACGATCTTGCGCAGGGTGGAGACGACCTTGACGAATATCTTTATACCTACGTCGATGATGAGGCGATTCGTCACCTCTTCCGTGTAGCCTCCAGCCTTGATTCGCTGGTGCTCGGTGAGGGGCAGATTCTCTCGCAGGTGAAGGAAGCCTATGCGATTGCACGCGAGGCAGGAGCGACGAGCACGGTGCTCAACTTGCTCTTTCACCGTGCGATTGCGACGGGCAAGCGTGTACGGACGGAGACACGCATCGCGTATCGCTCGGTATCTGTGAGCTATGCTGCGGTGGAGCTTGCCGCAGCCTCGCTCGGCGGACTCGGCGGGTGCAGTGGCCTGATCTTTGGTGCGGGCAAGATGGCGGAGCTGACGGCGGAGCATCTGCGTTCCCATGGGATTGAAACGATCTTTGTCGCCAATCGCCATATTGAGCGTGCCGAGCGTCTTGCCGAACGCATCGGAGGGGAGGCAATTCCCTTTGACCGCGCACTGGACTATATGACCTGTGTCGATGTGGTCGTCACCTCGACAGGAGCACCGCACTACGTCATCAAAGCATGGGAGGCGCGCCGTGTGATGGCGCGGCGGCAGGGGCGCAAGCTCTTCCTCATTGACATTGCTGTTCCGCGCGATGTCGATCCCGATGTCGCGGCCATCAAGGGGATTGAACTCTATAACATCGATGCCCTCGAGGCTGTTGTGGACGAGCATCTCAGTGAGCGTCAGGCAGAGGCGGTCAAGGCGGAGAAGATCGTGAACGAGGAGGTAGCATCCCTTCTCGAACGTTTCAAATATCTGTCCTTTCAGCCGCTCATGGCTCTTCTCTCGGGACGCTGTGAGCGGATCCGCGAGCGTGAGCTCAAGCGCGTGAGCGCAAAGCTGCCGGATCTCTCGGAGGAGGAACGGCGGCAGGTAGAGCATATGAGCCGCATGATTGTACGAAAGATTTTGCGTACGCCCATGATGAAGATTCGCGCCTCGGCGGGTACAAAGGACGAGGCGTTCTACATCGAGGCAATGCGTGCCCTCTTTAAGTTGGATGCGATAGGAGAGACAGGGACAAGTGAACAGCGACACAATCACTATCGGTACGCGGGCAAGTAAGCTGGCTCTGTGGCAGGCGGAATACGTCGCTGCGGAGATTGAAAAACATCATCCCGCTGTGCGTGTGGAGCTCAGGAAAAATGACAACAAAGGGCGACCGCATCCTCGATGCTCCGCTTGCAAAGATCGGGGGCAAGGGGCTCTTTACAAAGGAGCTTGAGCAGGCGATGCTGGCGGGAGAGATCGATCTTGCCGTGCACAGCCTGAAGGATATGCCGACGGAGGTCCCTGCTGGGCTCGTCATTGGGGCAATTACAGAGCGGCTGGATGCGGGGGATGCCTTTGTCAGCGTTCATTATCGATCGATGGAGGAGCTCCCACAAGGGGCGAGGGTCGGCACATCGAGTCTTCGGCGACGAGCACAGCTGCTTGCCGTGCGCCCCGATCTTACGATCCTTGACCTGCGCGGCAATGTCAATACACGACTTGCAAAGCTCGATGCGGGAGAGTTTGACGCAATCGTCCTTGCGGCAGCGGGGCTGAAACGGCTTGGGCTCGGTGATCGTATTCGCACGATTCTCCCGCGAGCCATGATTCTTCCCGCCGTCGGGCAGGGGGCACTCGCGATTGAGTGTCGTGCGGACGATATGCAGGTTCTGGGGTTGATCGACTTCCTGCGTGATCCGCAGATGACGGCGGCAGCAGCGGCGGAGCGTGCATTTCTGCGACGCGTCGAGGGGGGCTGTCAGATCCCCGTCGGTGTCTATGCCGAGGTTGGCGCGGGAAATGTGCTCCATGTCGAGGCAATGATCGCCTCCATCGACGGGATGCGTGTCTGTCGGTCACGTTCCATGGGAGCTGTGGATGCGGCGGAGAAGATCGGCGTTGCTCTGGCAGAGGAGCTGCTGGATGCCGGCGGTCGGGATATTTTTGAAAGAGATAGGTATTACAGCATGAGCGGAAAAGTATTTCTTGTCGGCGCGGGTCCGGGCGATCCGCGCCTTTTGACGGTTGGTGCAATGAACTGCCTGAAGCAGGCGGATGTCGTCGTCTATGACCACCTCGCGGATGAGAGTATTCTCTCCTATGTACCCGCCAACGCAGAGCGTATCTATGTCGGAAAGCAGTCCCTGCAAGCATACAATGCGGCAGGGAGGATATCAACGTCCTGCTGGCGGACAAGGCGGACGAGGGCAAGATTGTCGTTCGGCTCAAGGGTGGTGATCCCTTTGTCTTTGGACGCGGGGGCGAGGAAGCACTTGTGCTTCTTGAACGCAATATTCCATTTGAGGTATTGCCGGGCGTGACCTCGGCGATCAGTGTTCCCGCCTATGCGGGCATCCCCGTGACACATCGCGGTGTCGCAGTCTCCTTTGCCGTCATCACGGGACACGAAGACCCGACAAAAGCGGAATCCCATATACAATGGAAGCATCTCGCAACGGGTGTCGATACGCTGGTATTCTTAATGGGGGTTGCAAATCTCCCTGTCATCACAAAGAATTTGATCGAAAACGGACGCCCTGCTGATACTCCTGCGGCAATCATTCGCTGGGGGACGCGTGCCAATCAGGAGACTTACGTCACGACTGTGGGCGAGGCGGCGGAAATGGTACAGCGTGAGGGCATTCGCCCGCCCGCAATCTTCATCGTCGGTGAGGTTGTAAGGCTGCGTGAGCAGCTGCGCTGGTTCGACCGTGCGGATATTCGCCCGCTTCTTGGCAAGCGCATCCTTGTCACGCGTGCACGCGCACAGGCATCTGCGCTGACAGAACAACTGACGGCACTTGGTGCATCCTGCATTGAGACCCCCGTGATCCGCATTGCTCCACCGCCAGATGGCTATGCGGCACTGGATCATGCCATCGAGGACATTCATGTCTATCAATGGCTGATCTTTACGAGCGTGAACGGTGTGGAACATTTCTTTGCGCGCCTTCACCATGCAGGGAAGGACACGCGTGCCCTCGGCTATGCGAAGATTGCAGCGATCGGCTCTGCAACGGCGAAAAGGCTCCGCTCGTTCGGCATTCACGCGGACATTGTCCCCGAGGAGTTCCGTGCCGAGGCTCTTGTCGAGGCACTGACTCCCATTTTGCCGCCGCGTGCACGTATCCTGTTGGCACGTGCACAGGAGGCACGTGACGTGCTGCCCGAGTCGCTGCGTGCACATGGGGCGACAGTCGATGTCGCCTCTGCCTACGAGACAGTGCCTGAACTGGACGGCGGTTCGGAACTCGCCGAGCGACTGATGCGCGGCGAGATTGACGTTGTCACCTTTACCAGTTCCTCTACGGTCAAGAATCTCGTACAGCAGCTGGGGAACATCACGCCGCTGCAGCAGACAAAAAAATTGCCTGCATCGGACCTGTTACAGCAGATACAGCGCGGAGTTTTGCACTCGAACCCGATATTGTGGCAGAGAATTATACGATTAGTGGATTGGTAAATGCGATAAAGGAGTATGTGCAATGAATCTGATACAGCGTCCGCGCCGTTTACGCATATCCTCAGGGATGCGCGATCTCGTACGCGAGACAGAGCTCTCGCCGCGTGATTTTTGTCTATCCGATCTTCGTCGTACCGGGAGAGCATATCAAGGAAGAGATTCCGAGTATGCCCGGCTGCTATCACTACTCCGTGGATCAGGTCGCTGATCTTGCACGCGAGATTGCAGTGCGCGGGATTCCTGCGGTCGAGGTGTTCGGACTGCCTGCTTACAAGGACGAGATCGGTTCGAGCGCATGGGATATGACGAGCCCTGTGCAGCGTGCAATCGCGGCGATTAAGGAGGCTGTGCCGCAGCTGCTTGTGATCGGTGATGTCTGCCTTTGCCAGTATACGAGTCACGGACATTGCGGTGAGCTGCACGATCACTATGTGGACAACGACGCGACACTGCCGCACCTCGTTCAGACCGCAGTCAGTCAGGCGCGTGCGGGTGCGGACATCGTTGCGCCGTCCGATATGATGGACGGCCGCATTGCCGCCATTCGCACGGGGCTCGACGCGGAGGGGTTTGTCAATACAAGCATCATGAGCTATGCGGTAAAGTATGCCTCGGGCTACTACGGACCGTTCCGCGACGCGGCGGACAGTACGCCCGCATTCGGCGATCGCCGCCAGTATCAGATGGATCCCGCAAATGTACGCGAGGCATTGAAAGAAGCCTCTCTCGACGTACAGGAGGGGGCGGACATCATCATGGTGAAGCCTGCGCTCGCCTATCTGGATGTCGTGCGACAGGGTCTACGAGGCGACGGATCGCCCGATTGCCGTCTACAATGTCAGCGGCGAATATGCGATGGTAAAAGCCGCCGCTGCAAACGGCTGGATTGATGAGCAGCGCATTGTTTTGGAGACGCTTATGAGCATGAAGCGTGCCGGTGCAAAGATCATCATTTCCTACCATGCGATGGATGCCGCCGCATGGCTCAGTGCATAAGGAGGTTTGCTATGCGGAGTACAGAAAAATCGAAAGCCGCCTTTGCCGAGGCAAAGCAGCATATGCCGGGCGGCGTGAACAGCCCCGTCCGCTCCTTTGCGAATGTGGGCGGGAATCCGCTCTTTATCGCCCGCGCCGAAGGCTCTAAAATCTACGATATCGACGGCAACGAATACATTGACTACGTCGGCTCATGGGGGCCGATGGTTGTCGGTCATGCCCATCCGCAGGTAGTAAAGACACTTCAGGAGGCTGCAGCGCGCGGTACAAGCTACGGTGCACCGACGCTCCTCGAAACGGAGCTTGCAAAGCTCGTGCAGACTGTCTATCCGTCCATTGAGGTTATTCGCATGGTGAACTCGGGGACGGAGGCGACAATGAGTGCACTCCGTCTTGCGCGCGGCTATACAGGGCGCGACAAGATTGTGAAGTTTATCGGTTGTTACCATGGACACAGCGACAGTCTGCTCGTCAGTGCCGGCTCGGGGATGGCGACGTTTGGTGTGCCGAGTTCGCCGGGCGTGACGAAGGGGACTGCCGCCGATACAATTGCCGTTTCGTACAACGATGAGGATGCCATTCGTTCCGTCATGGAGCGTGAGGGGCAGCACATCGCCGCAGTTATCGTCGAGCCGGTCGCGGGCAATATGGGGCTTGTCCTGCCGCGTCAGGGCTATCTCTCCCTGCTGCGTGAGCTCACGGAGAAGCACGGTGCACTTCTGATCTTCGATGAGGTCATGTGCGGATTCCGTGCCTCGCTCGGCGGTGCACAGGCAGCGTACGGCATCCGTCCTGACCTCACCTGTCTCGGCAAGATCATTGGCGGCGGGCTTCCCGTTGCCGCATACGGCGGACGGCGCGAGATCATGGAGCGCGTCTCACCGGCAGGTCCCGTCTATCAGGCGGGAACACTCTCAGGAAACCCGCTCGCGATGACGGCGGGTATCGAGACGCTGAAGATCCTCACAGCAGAACCCGAGGAAGGCAGAGCGGACTACAGCCGCGAGCTGACGATCAAGACGAAGAACCTGCTGCTCGGATGGCAGCGCGCGGCAAAGGATGCGGGTGTTCCAATCTGTGCTCATCAGGCAGGGCTCGATGTTCGGCATCTTCTTCATCGACCGTGAGGTCTATGACTATGCGGATGCGGAGGCAGCGGATCAGGAAGCGTTCCGCATCTGGTTCGAGACCATGCTTGACGAGGGCATCTATCTCGCACCGTCACAGTTCGAGACGCTCTTCCTCTCGGGTGCCCATACGGACGATGATATTGCACGGACGATTGCGGCAGCCGAGAAGGGATTTGCTGCCGTGAAGAAATCACGCGGATGAATTTTTATCGGTATGAGGCTGTTGCATGAGGCTTACCCTCTTTGTGCAACAGCCTCTTTGTTTTGAGAAAAAGTGCGATTGATAGTAGGAATGGCATATGTTATAATTCATATAGTAGTTTATTGATGATTGTATTGAGGCGGTGTTTCTCATTCGTGAGATAGATGTTGCTGAAGGGAAAAGCAGCAAGGGAGAATCCTTCCTCAAGGGAACTTTTTGTCCTGACGATCGCGGGCTTCGTGGTCAAGGTCATCGGTTCGCTCAACTGGATCTTCGTTTCCCGCATCCTCGGCGGTGAGGGAATCGGTCTCTATCAGATGGCTTTTTCCCATTTATTTTTTTGCCATGACGGTCTCGCAGGCGGGTGTGCCTGTCGCTATTTCGATCATCACGGCAGAGCGCGTAGCTTTGAACGATATATACGGCGCGAAGCGTGTCTTTCGTATTTCAATGATGCTCATGCTCTTTTACGGGGCTCTTGTTTTCGATTTTTGACCTATCTTGCTGCGGACTGGCTGATCGACTGGCAGCTGATTCGCGACGCGCGCGCATACAAGGCTGTTGTGGTGCTGGCACCGACGGTCTTCTTCGTGACTCTGCTTGCAAGTTCTCGCGGCTATCTGCAGGGTTGGCAGCGCATGACTCCGACGGCGGTATCGCAGATTGTGGAGCAGATTTTCCGCGTGGTGACGATGATCGTCCTCGCAAGTGTACTCATGCCGTGGGGGCTTGACTACGCAGCGGCAGGTGCTTCGCTCGGAGCCTTTGCGGGCGCGGTGACGGGGCTCATTGTCCCTCGTCTATTTCCATATCAAGTTGGAGCGTGACATTGCGCGTGACTACGGCACGGAGCTGAGACCTCTGCCGGGCGCGACGTACGAGTCGCGGCTCTCCATCATCAAACGAATCTTTAAGCTCGCGCTGCCCGTATCGGCAGCGAGCATCATGCTGCCCGTGGTATCGAACCTCGACCTCATGATTGTACCGCAGCGGCTGGAGGCGGCAGGCTACAGCATCAGCGAGGCGACGGAACTCTTCGGCTATCTGAACGGCATGGCGGTGCCGCTTGTCAATCTTGCAACGATCCTGACCGCGTCCATGGCAATGAGCATTGTGCCCGCTATATCGGAGTCACGCGTGCTTGGCGACCGCACACGCGTCTACGATCAGACGGCGGCGTCCGTTCGCATCTCGAACTTTGTCTGTTTCCCTGCGTTCGTCATTGTGTTCGTGCTGGCGACGCCGATCTCGGCACTAATCTACAACGCGCCCGGGGCAGGTCCCGCTGTCATGATTTCGGCAGTGAGCATCATTCTGCTCGGTCTGCATCAGGTGTCTACGGGCATCCTGCAGGGGCTCGGGCATCCGACCATTCCGATGGTAAATATGCTGCTTGCTGCAGCTGCCAAGGTTTTTTTCTGAACTGGCATCTCACGGCGATCCCATGGCTCGGTATCATGGGCGCAGCTTGGGCAACGGCGGCGGATATGGGGGTCGCAGCACTCATCAACCTGTATTTCATCTATCGATTTATCGGTTATCGGATCGAACTGCTGCAACTCATTAAAACAATCTGTGCAGCCTTGATTATGGCGGGTGCTGTCTCATCTGTTCTACACATGGACGCTCGAATGGTGGGGGATTGCCGCCATCTCAACATTCGGTGCTGTCTTCTTCGGCTGCGGCATCTATATTGCGGCGATGCTTCTCCTGCGTGCGCTGATCGAGGAGGATCTGCGCCGGCTTCCGATGATTGGTGCGGTCGGCATCCGTTTCCTGCAGAGAATTGGAGTTTTTTTAAGGCATGAAAAAACTAGGGCTGATCTACAACCCCGTTTCGGGTCATGCACTTTTCAAGGGAAAACTGGATTCCCTGATTGACATGTTTCAACGACATGGAATTCTGCTCTGCCCCTATCGTACGCGTGGGGGGGGGCAGGACAACCTTGGATACTTCCTCCGTGAACTGTGCCCGAACGGCGTACTCGCCGCAGGAGGCGATGGTACAGTACACGCCGTTGTGAATGCCATGCTTGCCTCGGATATGGATGTCCCGCTCGGCATTCTTGGCAGCGGTACGTCCAACGACTTTGCGACTCATCTCGGGATCAGTGACTGGGAGGCGTATATCGAGCGGATTGTCGCAGATGAGGCACGCCGTGTTGATCTGGGGTTGCTCGAAGGAACAGGACGGTACTTTGTCAATGTCGTCAGTGCGGGAATGCTGACAGGCATTGCGCATGAGGTAAAATCAACCTATAAAAATGCACTGGGCAAGGTTGCCTACTATCTGAAGGGCATTGGTGAGATTCCGCGTCTGCGCTCCTTTTCTGTCCGCATTACGGCAGATGATGCGGCGTATGATGCGGATGTGTTCCTGTTTGTCATTGCAAACAGCCCTGTGGTCGCGGGGATGAAGCAGATCGGTCACGACATTGCTATCGACGATGGGATGCTCGACCTCCTTGCCGTCAAAAAAACAGGTCTGCCGCAGTTTATGTCTGTTGCGGCAGACCTGTTTTGCCGGAAAAACCGGTGACGGAGCGGGATAATATCCTGCATATTCGGGCAAAAATCCTTCGAGATTCACGCAGAGGAAGATCTCTACAGCGATATCGATGGAGAATGCGGTCCGCTCCTTCCTCTGCGCGTGCGGACAATACCGCTCGCACTCTCCGTCTACTGCTGAATTTATCCGTGCTTTCTAGTGTATGCCGAGGTAGTGGGCGACGAATTGCTGAGCCGTGCGCCCGCTGCGTCCACTGTGTGTCATCTCCCAGCGAAGCCCTGCGATGCGCAGCTCTTCGGGGGAGAGGTGAATTCCCTTCTGCATGAGCATATGATTGATGATCGCCAGATACTCATCCTGATCGGGCGTGTGATAGTGAACGACAAGTCCGAAACGATCCGAGAGTGATATGGTTTCGTTGATGCTGTCGTCACGATAGAGTTCATCCTGCTCACGATCTCGCCATGTCTCCCGCACGAGATGGCGGCGGTTGGAGGTGGCATACAGGGCGTACGTTCGGCGGACAGGGAGGAGACACCGCCCTCGATGGCGGACTTGACCGCCTTGAACTCCGCATCCGAGTCCTCGAATGAGATGTCATCGAGGAAGAGAATAAACTTTCGTCCGGCATAGTTTCGCAGCGTATTCATAATCTCAGGCAGCTTGCGCAGCTGTCCCTTCATCACCTGTACGAGACGAAGACCGTTATCCTCGTACTCCGTGACAAGAGCTTTGACCGCAGAGGATTTTTCCTGTGCCGCGTGCACCGACGAGCAGGACGTGGTTGGCGGGTTTTTCCCTGCACAAAAAGCACGCGTATTCTGGATGAGCTGTTCTTTCTGCCGCTGGTAGCCAATGAGATTCTTCATCTGTACGCGCTCGAAATGCTCCACGCCGCGAATACGTCCCGCCGCATCGTCCCAATGAAAGACGACATATGACGCCAGATCCCCATATCCATAACGCGCGTAGAAGGTGAGCAGTGCCTCGGCATAGTCACGCGAAGACTGTGCTGCCTCAATCCACGGGATTAGGAAGTCTTCCGTCTTATCGTAGACGTTGCATGTCGGCTCATAGTTGTCCAGAAGGTGCGCACCGAGCACTTTGCTTGTCGGCAGTGTGAGCAGTGGGTAGAGAATCTCAATGTCATGATAGAATGCCTGGCGCAGGCTGTTTCCCGGGGGAAGTCCCGTCCGCTCCATGGTCTCGGATACAAGATTCGCGTTATGCGTGAAGATGTGGAGCAGATATTGTGGAAGCAAATTACCGCTAAGCCCTTTCGTTTCCGCCGCACGCACGAGATGTGCTGCAGCTTCTGCCTGAGATGCAGAATCCTCTGCGTCCCACTCAAGGAAGCTGAGTACGGGATCACGATTGAGCTCGTTCAGTACGAGGAGAGAGGAAAGTGCTACATTTGGGCTCATAATTCTGTCCTTTCTTTCTGAAAGAAAATAGGCGACATAATAAAATCTGTGCGGTGATATTTCGTGTGAGCGTTCGGCAAGGCGAGGCTGCGCAGCTCCGTCGCACGGGTATCGAAGGCGAGCATACGCTGCAGCGGAGAGAGCACTGCAGCGTCATTTTTGCGTATGCTGCTTGTTAAAAAATCTGCCGTACGCGTGACGATGGGGAGCGGAGATGCACCTTTGATCGTACGCAGGAGTTCGCGCCCGCGTGCATTGAACGCAAGAGGACGAATGTATGACGTGCCATTCGCATCGAACTCCGCTGCATGAGCTTTCTTGAAGCATAGGAGCAAGTGAATGATGAGGCGGGCGATCCGGCTCTGCGGATAGCGTTTTGCAGATGCCTTCGCAAGAAAGTCATGGTAATCCGCCGCTGTTTCCAAACTGCGGATCAGACGATGTTCGATGCCCTCGGAAACGCCGTGTATCTCCGTGAGTGCATGGGTATCCGTGACGAGCAGGAAGTAACGCAGGAGTTCAAGCAGTTTGTCTTCCTGCGGCATGCCCTGCATATATGCTTCCTTGAGGTCATGCAGTGTGCACGGCAAGACGCTCTGTTTTATCCGATCCCATGACGGTGGTGACGCTCTGAGTGCATGACGAATGGAGGAGGCACTGGTGATGCCCGCATGGAGCTGTGCGTCATTATGTTGTGCCGATGTGCGCTGAATGCCGAGCGGCAGGATCTGCGGTGCAAGGCTTTGCAGTGCACGCAGATACTCAATGGCGAGGATGTTGTTTGGCGCGCGCAACAAATCCTCAGAGACAACCGTATCGCGCGTCAGTGCACGCGTGAGCGCGCCGGCATAGGAGCAGCCCTGTCCGAGATATTCGCGCAGCTGCATCTGCACGGGATCCGTGTCGATCTGTGCGGCAAGCTCCGAAAGCAGCGAAGTGCCCTCTGCCTCTGTTCCAAAGGCAAGATGCGTGACAATCCCAAGGCTCGAGAGCAGGGAAACTCCGCCGCGCGCAAAGTCCTGCGCACTGCGGCAGGCATAGACAAAGGGGAGTTCGAGGACGAGATCCGCACCGCCTGCGACGGCATGGCATGCTCTTGTCCACTTGTCAAGAATGCACGGTGCACCGCGCTGGGTGAAGCTGCCGCTCATAGCAATGACGATATATGCGGCGGGATATTTCCGACGTACGGCTTCCATCTGAAAGCCGTGACCATAGTGAAACGGATTGTATTCGGCGATGATGCCAACAACAGCCATAGCATCCCTCCCCACATTCATTTTCTCTATATTTTATCAGTGATTTCTCAAAAAAACAAGGTTTGTGTAGGACTGTCAAACAAATACAAGTTCTTGTGTTTTCAGTGCGTGAATGCTATACTAAACGCACATTTATATAAGATAATATTGTATTGGAGAGAACGATGAAGAAGGAGCGTGTTGTCGTTGCAATGAGCGGCGGGGTGGACAGTTCACTCGCTGCGGCATTGCTTTTGGAACGCGGGTATGATGTGGTAGGCATGACGATGCGGCTCTCGGATGAGACCCGAGCGGTCGAGCCGGATGCACCGAGCAGCGTAGAGGATGCACGGCGTGTGGTAGATGTACTCGGCATATCTCATCATGTCGTAGATTTTACCGAAATCTTTGAGCATACTGTTGTTGACTATTTCCTCGATGCGTATCTCGACGGGCGCACACCCAATCCTTGCGTAGTCTGCAACCATCACATCAAGTTCGGGGGACTTCTCCGTGCGGCCGAGGACATCGGTGCACAGTATATCGCAACGGGGCACTACGCACGCATCGATCGGGATGAGGACGGTGTTTATCATCTGCGCAAGGGGATGGATCACGATAAGGATCAGTCCTATGTGCTCTACCATTTGAATCAGGAAAAACTGGCGCGTGTCATCTTTCCTCTGGGTAATCTCCGCAAGAGCGAGACGCGGCGCATGGCAGAGGAATATGGCCTGCCCGTCGCACACAAGACGGAGAGTCAGGAGATCTGCTTTGTTCCGAACGATGACTACAAAGCATATCTGCGGGAACACCGTCCGGGCGGTACATGCTGCGGTGATATCGTTGATTCTGCAGGAAATGTTCTTGGCAGACACGATGGTGTTGCATTCTATACGATCGGTCAGCGCAAGGGGCTTGGCATTGCAGCTTCGCAGCCGCTGTATGTCACTGCACTCGATGCAGCAAAGAACCAGGTCATTGTCGGAGCAGCAGATGCCGTTTATGCACAGGAACTCATCGCATCGGATCTGAACTGGACAATGTGGGACACGTTGGCGGAGGAACGGACGGTAGAGGCAAAAAAATACGCTATGGAAAAACGGCTGGCAGCTGCGCGCGTCATGCAGGAAGGAAATCGTGTACGCGTCTGTTTTACAGACCCGCAGCGGGCTGTAACCCCGGTCAATCCGTGGTGTTTTACGAGAATGATATCGTACTTGGCGGAGGGATCATCGACAAGGTGATCTCTTGATCCGGTGCTGCGAGAAAGGGAGGGATTCTGATGATGAGCCATGCGATGAAATTAAAGGTCGCGTGTGCGGCACTGCTCGGCGTTCTATTGGTGTTTGCAGGGCTTTTCTGGTATTTCCGCATCTATACGAAGACGCCGGAGTATGCGCTGCGTTCCATTGAATCCGCATTGGAGCAGCATGACGAGGCTCTGTTCTTGCGCCATGTGCGGCTGGATGATGTGCTGAACTCCGGCTATGACGACTTTATGATGGGGACGATGGATGCTGAATTCGGGCATTCACGCGAGTCGGCTGCGGCACTCGAGGATTTCTCAAAGATGCTCAAGCCCGCATTTATCAAGATGCTTCAGGATGCAGTACATACGCGCCTAACAACGGGCGCGTGGCCCTCTGTGACGCCGGCGGAGGATGGCGGGGATACGGAAAATATTCTCTCCCGTATCGGCGTGCGTGATCTGGAGTTCCGTGAGATCTCCAATTTGACACTGCACGAGGACACACAGACAGCGGAGGCGGATATCCTAGTCCATCAAGGCGAGGCGGATACGGATTTTACGTTCAAAATTTTACTTAAGCCCTCGGAGGATGGGGATTGGCAGGTCATTTCCATTCAGAATCTGAATGAATATGCGGGTGTCCTGGAACAGGCACGACGTCGGCGTATTGCCGCCTATCTCGAAGAAAGCAATGCGATCATCGAGCGACACGATCAGACATCTGCGGCGGCACAGCTTAGGCTCTACTCCACGCTCGGCTCAGGTGCTCTTGGCAGTCAGACAACACGCGATATGGCACGTCAGATCATGGAGCAGGAGATCCTTGTCGACTGGCAGGAGCGCAAAAATGAGCTGGAAGCCATTTCCGCCCCACGCAGTATGCAGAGTCTGCATCAGCTGCGGCTCAAGATCTGCGATCTGCATATTGCATACGCGCAGGGGCTACGCAGCATGGATGACGGATAAGAATGCGGCGACCATTCGTTCGGCTGAAAACAGCCTGCGTCAGGCAGAGGTGCTCGAAGTGGAGGCAGCATTTCTTGTGCAGCGCGCAAAGCGCTCATTCAACATGGAGTGAGGAGAGAGAGTATGCTCGACTCGAGCAATGATACGGTAGCGATTCTCTACGATATCGAGAATGCCCCCATTGAGATGCTGCAATATACTATTGATCAGGCACAACGCTATCAGCCCCTGCCGCATGATCGTCGTATCGGATTGGGAAGCACATCCGGAACAAAAAGCGCTGGGATCGCCTGATGGAGTATCCGGATCTGACCTTTCGGCAGATCAGTCGGACATTCTACGGAAAGAATTCTCTGGATTCGGCACTGTATGATTCGGCACAGATTCTCTATCAGGAAGGCGTACGAAAGTACTTTATCATCACAACGGATTCGGATTTTGTGCGCATCGCAGAGTCTCTGAACGCCGAGGATCCATCCCTACATCATCGGTGTCGGAACGAAACAGGCGAGCGAAGATCTGCGCAACGCCTACAACGAGTTCTTTGTCTATCCTCCTGAGCCGAAGGAGCAAAGTACAAAGAAAAAAACAAAAACAGAACCGAAGAAGACAGAGGTGAAGACGGTGGCAAAGAAAAAGTCATCTGAAGATAAAGGCGCAAAACAAAAGCCCGCACAGGAACAGACGGCTAAGGTGACGGAGCAGAAGAAACAGACGCCAAGCAGCAGCAAGAAGAAAGAGACACCGGACAAACCTGTCGAAGAGACTGTGAAGGTGTCGGGCAAAAACCAAAAAGAAGCAGCCACAAAAGCCGACATCTGGAGCGGAGAATGCACCTGCCCCAGTCCCGACAAGGGTTCCTGACGGTGCGGCTGCCAAAGACGCTGCGTGCCTCTCTAGAGCAGAAAATGCTGGAGGAGGAGGTCTCTCGACGAGCTTGTGACCTATCTCCTGATGCGCGGGCTCGCAGTAAAGTAATGGGAAAACCCGCAATGAAAAAAGAAGAGCGCGTGCTGCTCTATCAATTTCCAACAAAGCAGATTTCATTGGCGCAGGAAGTTCTTCGCACACTCGGCATCCGTGTTCAGATTCTTCCTGCGGACGCGTGGTACGAGAAGGTCGGCTATCTGCTCGGCCGCAAGGGCTTCAAAGCGTCGTCGATACAGAGCACGGATGTTTTTGAATTTCCGCATCGTCTCATACTGTTCGAGAATATTCAGGGCAAACGTCTGACAAAAGTTCTCGAAGCGCTGCAGGATGCGGGAGTTCCACGCATTACCTATAAGTCGGCAATCACGCCATACAATACGCTGTGGACACTGCGCTATCTGTGCGAACATATGGCGCGGGAGCACGCGCCATCCGCCCAAAGGCTCGGGTGGGGAAGGAGATATCGGATGAAGAGATTACTTGCTGCTGCACTTTCTGCTTTGCTCCTCCTCGCGGCAGGCTGTGGATCGGAGCCGCAGCCAAAGGATGCAAAGCTTTCGAAGATTACCATCGGTCTGATGCCGGATACGGATTCCATCCCGTTCATCATCGCCGCAGAGCGCGGGTACTTTGCAGAGGAGGGGTCGAGGTCGAGCTCGTCCCATTCAAGAGTGCGATGGAGCGGGATGCGGCTCTCCAGAGCGGCAACCTCGACGGTGCAATCTCTGATCTTCTCGCGGTTATCTTTTGCACGCTCGGGCGGCTTTTGCCCTGCATGCAACTTCCTACACGGACGGCAATTATAACCTCGTTGCGGGCGGCAATACAGGCATTTCCACCGCTCCTGATCTACACGGCAAGGAGATCGCCATCTCACGCAATACCATCATTGAGTATGTGACGGATGAGATTCTCGCGGTGAACGGATTGAACGAACGGGAGGTCTCCAAGGTCGTTATTCCGCAGATTCCCGTACGACTTGAGATGCTGCAGAGCGGAAATCTCGCGGCGGCGGTTCTTCCGGAGCCAATGGCGAGCGTTGCCGTTGCCTCCGGAAGCCGCTACGTCACGGGATCGGGCGAGCTCGGCATAAATCCCGGCGTTATCGTATTTGCAGATTCTGCCATCAACGAGAAAGCGGATTCCATTCGCGCCATGTACCGTGCCTACAACAAGTCCGTGGAATATCTCAACCATGCGCCGCGTGCGGAATACATCGATCTTGTCATGGAAAAAAAGCGGCTTCCCTGCCCCCGCGCGCGATGCCCTCGAGCTCAAGCCCTACCGTCCTGCGGGACTTCCGGCAGAGAAGGACGTAGAGGAAGCGGTACACTGGGTGAAGAGCAAGGAGCTTGCGGGGGACTACCGCTATGACGACCTCGTGTCCAAACTTCTCGTGGAGGAGAAATAATGCCGTACCTCTCGCAGACGAGTGCGCCCATTCAGGAGGCTCTTGAGCGCATGAAGCGTGCGCGCCTCGTTCCCTTCGACGTACCGGGACATAAGCGCGGGCGCGGCAATCCCGAACTTGCCGCATTTCTAGGCAGCGCGTGTTTGGATGTCGATGTCAACTCGATGAAGATGCTCGACAACCTCTGTCATCCCGTTTCCGTGATTCGCGATGCGGAGCGTCTTGCAGCGGAGGCATTCCGCGCCGCACACGCATTCTTTATGGTGAGTGGGACGACGGGCTCGGTACAGGCAATGGTGCTCTCGGCAGTGGGGCGCGGCGACAAGATTATCATGCCGCGCAATGTTCATCGGAGCGCGATCAACGCGCTCATTCTCTGCGGTGCAATTCCAATCTATGTAAATCCCGGGATCGACGACACTCTCGGCATTGCACTCGGGATGCGTGTAGAGGATGTCGCCGCAGCAATTGCGCGTCATCCGGATGCAAAGGCGGTCTTTGTCAACAATCCGACGTATTATGGAATCTGCTCCGACCTTCGCACGATTACGGAGCTCGCACATGCCAACGGCATGAAGGTGCTCGTGGATGAAGCGCACGGCACACATCTGTACTTCAGTGACCGCCTTCCTGTCGCCGCGATGGATGCGGGTGCAGATATGGCGGCAATCAGTATGCACAAATCCGGCGGCTCGCTGACGCAGAGCTCTCTTCTGCTTTGTTCGGACTCCATGCCGCTCGGCTATGTACATCAGATCATCAATATTACACAGACGACAAGTGCGTCCCTATCTGCTCCTCGCGAGCCTTGACATCAGTCGGCGGAATCTCGCCCTACGCGGACGGGAGGTCGTCGATAAGATCATCGACCTCGTTGCCTATGCGCGTGACGAAATCAATGCCATTGGCGATTACTACGCCTATGGGCGTGAGCTGATCGACGGTGCCGCCGTTTTTGACTTCGACACGACGAAGCTGTCCATTTTCACCCGTCCGACAGGTCTTGCCGGCATTGAGGTCTACGACATCCTGCGCGATGACTATGACATCCAGACGGAGTTCGGGGATATTGCCAACCTGCTTGCCTATGTGTCGGTCGGCGATCGCCCGAAGGACATCGAACGTCTTGTCGCGGCACTCGCGGAGATCCGGCGCAACTACCGCAAGGATCCATCCAAGACGCTCAAGATGGAGTATATCGACCCCGTTGTCGTCTGCGGGCCACAGGATGCGTTCTATGCGGAGAAAGAGTCCCTTCCGATTGCAAAATCCTGCGGTCGCATATGCAGCGAATTTGTCATGTGTTACCCGCCCGGCATTCCCATTCTTGCGCCGGGAGAACAGATCACGGAGGAGATTCTGACCTACATTCGTTATGCAAAGAAAAAGGGCTGCCAGATCACGGGCCCCGAGGATATGAGCATACAGTATCTCAATGTGATGACGGAGAGATAGATATGGAATTTTGGTATACAGAACAACATACGCCCGATGTGCGCCTTTCGATTCGCGTGAATCGCCAGCTTTACAGCGGGCAGAGCGAGTTTCAGCGCATCGATGTGTTCGAGTCGCCCGAGTTTGGGCGATTTTTGACGCTCGACGGCTACATGATGCTGACGGAGAAGGATGAGTTCATCTATCACGAGATGATTACGCACGTTCCCATGTGTGTACATCCGGAGGCAGAGAACATCCTCGTGATTGGCGGCGGCGATGGGGGAACTGTGCGCGAGCTTCTGCGCTATCCTTCCATACGCCATATCGACCTCGTGGAGATTGATGAGATGGTGGTCGATGTCTGCCGTGAATACCTGCCATCGACGGCATCATGTCTCTCGGATGAGCGCGTTCACATCCACTACGAGGACGGACTGCGCTTCGTGCGCAAACCCATCGACACATACGACCTCATTATTGTGGACTCGACGGATCCATTTGGACCGGGGGAAGGTCTTTTCACAAAGGAGTTCTACGGGAACTGCTTCAAGGCGCTGAAAGAGGACGGCATTATGATCAATCAGCATGAGAGCCCGTTCTACGAGCAGGATGCCTATGCAATGCAGCGCATGCACCAGCGCATTGTCCACTCATTTCCATTCAGTCGTGTGTATCAGGTACATATACCGACCTATCCATCGGGACATTGGCTCTTCGGATTCTCGTCCAAGAACCGCCGCCCTGTGGATGGCGTGGACTTTGCGCGTTGGAAGGCGCTCGGCATAAAGACACGCTACTATAACACACAGCTGCACGCAGCTGCATTTTGCTCTGCCGAACTATGTAGAGGAGATACTCGAAGATGTGGAACCGCAACATTGAAACGTTTCTCGGATGTGACGGGACGTATGAGGACAGCCATATCGTGATCTTCGGCGCGCCGTTTGACTCGACGACATCCTATCGACCAGGAACGCGCTTTGCTGCACGTATCATGCGGTCAGAGTCCTACGGACTGGAGACGTACAGCCCCTATCAGGATCTCGATCTTGAGGATGCACACGCATTTGACGGCGGCGATTTGGAGCTCCCGTTCGGAGACACGGAGCGTGCGCTGGATATGATCCATACATTTACGAAGAATATTTTGACGGACGGACGGCTGCCATTTCTGATTGGCGGCGAACATCTCGTGAGCCTGCCCGCAATCAAGGCGGCGGCGGAAAAACATCCCGATCTTGCCGTGATTCATTTCGACGCGCATACGGATCTCAGAGACGAATATCTCGGAAATCACCTTTCCCATGCGACGGTAATCCGCCGTGTCTGGGATTTCCTCGGCGACAGACGCATTCATCAGTTTGGCATTCGCAGCGGTGAGCATGCGGAGTGGCAGTGGGCACGCGAGGGTCATACAAATATCCATCCGTTCACCTTTTCCGGACTATCCGAGACGATTTCGGGGCTCAAGGATCGCCCCGTCTATCTCACCATTGACCTTGATGTACTCGATCCATCTGCATTCCCAGGAACCGGAACCCCGGAGGCGGGCGGCGTAACCTTCATCGAACTCATGAAGGCAGCCCTTTCCGTCATTCATGGCTGCAATGTCGTTGCCTGTGACATGGTGGAGCTTTTCACCGCCACTCGATTCGAGCGGCACATCGACGGCAACGGCACTCAAGCTCCTGCGGGAGATGATCCTTGCACTTGAGGCAGATTTTCTTCGCCCGCAAACAGTATGACGATTTCGTTTGATACCTGCGGAGCGATTTGCTATAATGATTCGGATATGACAAAGAAAGACGGTGGAGGCATGAAGGTAACGGAACAGGATCTCACGACAACGGCGCATCTCTCGCGCCTTGCGATTCCTGCAGAAGAAAAAGAAGAAGCACTCAAAACATTGGGGGATTTTTCTAACGTATGTGGATAACCTTTCCAATGTCGATACAGAGCATGTGCATCCGACGACATATGCACTGCCCATCGAGAATGTCTTCCGTACCGACGAGGTGCGCCCGTCCCTTTCAATGAGGCGGCACTCTCGAATGCCCCTCTTGCAGAGGACGGCTATTTCAAAAGTACCGAAAGTACTCGAAGGGTAAGGAGGAGCTGTTTTGAGTCTATATGAAAAAAACCGGCGCATATCCTGCATGATATGCTTACGCGCAAGGAGATCAGCGCACGCGAACTGACCGAAGACGTACTTTCGCGCATGGACGCGGTCGAAAAACGAAGTCGGCGCATATCTTTTGGAAAAACCGCGAGGATGCACTTGCTGCCTCGGATCGCGTGGATGCGAAGATCGCAGCGGGGAAGGAGATTTCTTTCCTCGCGGGTATCCCGGGTGCGATCAAAGACAATATCTGTACGAAGGGCGTGCGTACGACAGCAGGTTCAAAGATTTTTGGAGAACTTTGTCCCCCCTATGATGCTACGGTGATGACAAAACTGCACGATGCGGACGCTGTCGTCCTGGCAAGGCAAACCTCGACGAGTTTGCAATGGGCGGCTCGACGGAGAACTCTGCCTATCACCCGACCCATAATCCGTGGGACACGGAGCGAGTCCCCAGCGGATCGTCGGGCGGCAGTGCGGCGGCGGTTGCATCGGGGACGGCGATCTGGGCACTGGGAAGCGATACGGGCGGCTCGATTCGTCAGCCCGCCTCATTCTGCGGCATTGTCGGTCTGAAGCCGACCTATGGGCGCGTCTCCCGCTACGGACTTATGGCGTATGCTTCCTCCCTCGATCAGATCGGCCCCCTCACACGCGATGTCACGGATGCGGCGCATCTCATGAACGTCATTGCAGGGCACGATGTCATGGACTCGACGGCAAGCAGGGCAGATGTACCGAACTATACGAAGGCACTGCAGAATGACGTAAAGGGACTCAAGATCGGTCTGCCCAAGGAATACTTCATCTCGGGAATGGACAGCGATGTCGAAGCCTCTGTCCGCAAGGCGATTGCGGATGTTGAAGCGATGGGGGCGGAAGTGCGCGAGATTTCGCTCCCGCACACGGACTATGCCGTCTCGACCTACTATCTGATCGCCCCCGCAGAGGCGGCGACCAACCTCGAGCGTTATGACGGTGTCAGCTACGGTGTACGCGTCGATGGGGAAGATCTCGTCGACATGATGACGCGCACGCGCACGGAAAAAAATTCGGCGCGGAGGTCAAACGCCGCATCCTTATCGGCAACTATGCTCTTTCGGCGGGCTACTACGACGCATACTATCTCAAGGCACTCAAGGTGCGGACGCTCATTCAGCAGGGACTTCACGCGTGCCTTTGAGGAGGTCGATGTCATCATGACGCCGACCGCACCGACCCCCGCCTATAAGATTGGCGAGATGACGAGCCCCCTGCAGATGTACCTGCAGGATATCTCGACCGTGCCTCTCAACCTTGCGGGGCTGCCCGGTATTTCTGTACCCTGTGGCTTTACCGCAGCGGGACTTCCCATCGGACTGCAGATCATCGGACGTCCGCTCGCGGAGGAGACGATCCTGCGTGCGGCATATGCCTATGAGCAGGCACATGATTTCCATACAAAAATGGCGCCGATTGGAGGAAAGGCATGAAATACGAAACCGTCATCGGTCTTGAGATTCACTGTGAACTCAAGACAAAGACCAAGATTTTCTGCGGCTGTGCGACGGGCTTCGGTGCAGATCAGAATACGCATGTCTGTCCCGTCTGCCTTGGGCTTCCCGGTGTCCTGCCCGTCGTCAATCGTCAGGTCGTAAACTACGCCATCAAGGCGGGGCTTGCAACCAACTGTGAAATCAACGGGTACAGCAAGTTCGACCGCAAGAACTACTACTATCCTGACCTTCCGAAGAACTTTCAGACCTCACAGTTCGACCTTCCGATTGCGGAGCACGGTTGGGTGGATATTGACACGGAGGCGGGCAAGAAGCGCATTCGTCTGACCCGCATCCATATGGAGGAGGACGCAGGGAAACTCGTGCACTCCGGCACGACGATCAAGGACTCCTCCTCGTCCAACGTGGATTACAACCGTACGGGTGTCCCCCTGCTTGAAATCGTCTCTGAGCCGGATATGTCCTCGGCGGAAGAAGCGCGCGCCTACATGGAGAAGATCAAGACGATCATGGAGTACATCGATGTCTCCAACTGCCGCATGGAGGAGGGGAATCTCCGTGCGGATATCAACGTCTCTCTGCGTCCCGTCGGCTCGGACAAGCTGGGCACGCGCACGGAGATGAAGAACATCAACTCCTTCAAGGCACTTGAGGATGCCATCAACTACGAAATCGAGCGTCAGACCGAGGTACTTGAGGACGGCGGTCACATCATTCAGGAAACGCGCACATGGGATCCCGAGCGCGGCATCACCCTCTCCATGCGTAGCAGGAGGAGGCACATGACTACCGCTATATGCCGGAGCCTGACCTGCCGCCGATTGTGACGAGCGCGGAGGAGATCGAGGCGATCCGCAGGGAACTGCCAGAGCTGCCCGATGCACGCCGTGTCCGTCTGATGGATGAAGCAGGGCTTTCCGCTTACGATGCGGGCATTATTACAAGCTCTCGTGCGATGGCGGAGTACTACGATGCCATTACGGCGACGGGCGCGGACGCGAAACTTGCGGCAAACTGGCTGATGGGCGATCTCGCAAAGAACCTCAATGCCGAGGGCAAGACAATCGAGGAATCCCCCGTTGATGCAAAGCGTCTCGGTGAGATGATCCTGCTCATCTCGAAAGGTACGATTTCCTCGAAGATTGGCAAAACCGTATTCAAGGAGATGTGGACATCGCCCGATGCACCAGAAAAAGATTGTTGCAGACAAGGGGCTTGTCCAGATCACCGACACAAAGGAGATCGAGGATATTGTCGATCAGGTCATCGCAGCGAACACAAAAAGCCGTCGAGGACTATAAGGGCGGCAATAAGAAGGCAATCGGTGCGCTTGTCGGACAGGGTGATGAAGCAGTCCAAGGGAAAGGCGAACCCACAGATGGTCAACGAACTCTTGGCAAAAAAACTTGGCTGACCAAGCCTTCCCCGTATGACGGGGAAGGGGAACCGCGAAGCGGTGGAAGGGGCGTTGTACGAAGTTTTTTTAGCTTCGTACAACAGCCCCTTTGTCAAAGGGGCATTTCCATGAACTATAAAGCCGCTGTATTTGATTTGGACGGAACACTCGTCAACTCACTGGACGATCTGGCGGACAGCGCCAATGCCACACTTCGCGCACACAGCTTTCCCGTGCATGAAGTGGAGGCATATCGCTATTTTGTCGGAGATGGCACACGAAAGCTGATGGAACGCATTCTCCCGCAGGAGCACGCTGCAGATACGACCTTTGTGGAACAATTTATGTCGGAGTACAAGGACTGCTACGCGCGGAATCTGCTCCAAAAAGACGAAGTCATACGACGGCATTATGGAGATGCTTGAGGAACTACGACGACGCAGTATTCCGATGGCAGTCTGCACAAACAAACATCAGTCTGCGGCAGAGATGATTGTGAAGACGCTTTTTCCCGCATAGAATTTTTTTCAGGAAATCATCGGCGATCAGGAAGGACTGCCTCGTAAACCCGACCCGCAAAAAGTGCTTCGCATCATGAGAAATTTTGGGGTTACGGGAGAGCAGACCGCATATTTTGGCGATACAGACGTGGATATGGACACAGCACGCAATGCGAAAGCTTTTTGCCGTCGGTGTTCTCTGGGGATTCCGACCAGAGGAGGAACTCGTAGCACATGGGGCGTATATTCTCCTGTCACACCCGATGGAACTATTTGAAAAGGTGACGTTTGCAGAGCGATGAAACATAGAAAAAACGATAAAGCCAGCCGCGCAGACGATTCCCGTCCGCAAAGAAGAGACCTATGAACTTCAAATTGACCGCCTCGGGACGAGCAGGGGAGGGGTCGGACGCTATGACAACTTTACTGTCTTTGTCCCGAATGCGCTCCCGTGCGAGACTGTTTCCGTCATCATAGAAGAAGTAAAGAACAGCTACGCACGCGGACGCATCAAGCAGATCCTGCATGAGAGTGTCGATCGCGTTGCACCGCTCTGTGAACTCTACGAGGAATGCGGCGGCTGTCAGCTCCAACACCTCTCCTATGAGGCACAGCTGCGTGCAAAAACGTGCACAGGTCGTAGACGCATTGACCCATATCGGCAAGCTCCCGCAGATTCCCGTGATGGAAACGCTGCGTGCAGAAGAACCGTGGAACTATCGGAACAAGATGCAGTTTCCAATTGGACGAAATAGCGGAAAGATCGCGATTGGCTGCTTTGCACAGGGCAGTCACAGGATTATCAATACGGAAAACTGCCACATCCAGCGTGCGGAGAACAACGACCTTGCAAATGCTGCACGCGAGATTGCAGAGCAGCTTCACATTCCGGTCTATAACGAGGACACGCACAAGGGTGTTCTGCGCCACATTGTCGGGCGCGTCGGACGCAGCAACGATCTCATGGCGGTCATCGTCACCGCAACAAAGCAGCTCCCTCGCGCAAAGGACTTCGTCCGCATGATGCGCGAGCGTCTGCCAAACCTCGTCAGTGTCCATCAGAATATCCAGACCTATCGCAACAACGTCATCATGGGACGCGACACACAGCTGCTCTGGGGACGACCGACAATTATCGATTCTTTGGGGCGGCTGAACTTCCACATCTCGCCGCGTTCTTTCTTTCAGGTCAATACAAGACAAGCAGAACGACTTTACGAGCAGACACTCGCTTATGCCGACCTGCATGGAACAGAAACGGTCATCGACGCCTATTGCGGCACAGGAACAATCACGCTGTTTCTTGCTCAAAAAGCGCGAAAGGTCTACGGCATTGAAATCGTACAACCCGCCATCCTCGACGCGCGGAAGAATGCACGTGACAACAATGTAAAGAATGCCGAGTTCATCGTTGGCGATGCGACCGCCGTCATGCCTGCACTCTACAAGCAGGGCATTCGCCCCGATGTTGTCGTCGTCGACCCGCCGCGTGCTGGATGCACTGAGACCGTCCTGCGCACCTTCGCAAATATGAAACCGCAGCGCATCGTCTACGTCTCCTGTAACTCTGCCACACTTGCACGCGATCTCGCCATCCTGAAAGAACTCGGCTATCTCGCACAGGAAGTTCAACCCGTCGATTTATTCCCTCAGACATCGCATGTGGAGTGCGTTGTACTGCTGTCAGGAGATCAGAAGTAGAAGCAGGGAAAAAGTCTTGGAATCAAGGAATTTTTGAGAGATTAGCTCTGAGAGGGGAATCTATCGGAATCCATTTTTTTCGTACTGTGACAATAGTTCTGACTACTGGAAAATGGAGCACGTAACAAGACGACTGCTTTTTTTCATGAGTGTAAGAGGGAAACTGCTGTTTTGGGGATTTTTACGGGGCATGTAACAGGGGCTGAAAAATTGATAAAATGCAAGAAAAAAATGATATAATGAAACAAACGAAAAAAATTGATAAGTTAGAAGTTGTGGGGTGAATATATATGATTAAATTTAATGGATATACGAAGTTAGTGACCTTCAAAAAAACATAGACGATCAATCTAAAATCGAAGTTCATGGACAAAACATTCCTAAAAATAGAAGATGCATATTTTGTGGCAATGAAAATGCAAAAATTTACTAAGGTCGCACATGCAGTTTCAGAAACTATTGGAAATAAATCTTTAATTTCACATTTTTGAGTGTGATGAATGTAATCAACAATTTGGTAAGATGTTTGAAGACGATTTGGGTAAATATATGCTTCCTTATAAAAATAATTACAAAAAAACATTTGGAAAAAAAGTAATCAATTATCTTCAAAAAGACATACCAAAAAGAAGATGGTATTTCATATGGAACTTATCGCATTCAAATGAATAAAAAAACAAACCAGTTATGGAGAATAACAAAGTAAAAAGCATTAATAATTGAAAAGAAAAAAATACTGGAATCATAACATTAGATAAAAAAATAAAAATAGAGATAAATATTCCTCGCCAGCATTACTTTCCGCCATCAATTTATTGTTCATTTTTAAAGATGGCATACAGTATAATGCCTTTTGGCTTTATACCCTCAATATATTAAGCATATTGTTCTATTGCAACAGTTATCATCAGAAAACAGTATTTATAAGAGCACTGAAGAGAAAAAAGGAAATCATGAGTTCAATGGAAAAATTGTGGACTATTTTGCTTTTTCCCAGGACAGAATCCGCTTAATGGGATAAATGTTATGCTGTGGGAGAATATAGATTTAAACAAACAAGAATATCCTCGAATTTTTATTCACTCTTGAAATGAAAAAAATTTTTCTTTTACAATTCCAGTGCTTGGAGATGAAGAAGATGAAGAAAATGAAATTTATAAAATGCCTAAATTTTCAAGTGATATAGAAATGCAATATGGAACTTTGGATTTAAAAAAATGAAGAAAAAAATATTTAAATGTGAAATGCGTGGAGAAATCATAGAGGTTATGAATTATAAATTATTGGAGAATGAATTGAGAAAAAAATAATCTGCTAAAAATAACTTTGGAAAAAAATGGGGTTTTCTTTGGGACAGCAGAAAGATAAATTCCAGTTTGTGGAGCTGAGACAATTAAATGAAAACACATTAGGCGATAGGAAGTAAAATTTCTATTGTCTTTTTTTCATATAAAAAAATCAGGAGACAATATGATTAGGATAAGAGCCCAACTTACATAAAAAAATGTGTTGTGATAAACTAAACTTGTAACAGGAATGTTTAAAGAGAACCATTGTCACAGTCCTATTTTTGTACCGTTTGCGGTCATCTTTTTGATGCAAAAAGTGCATAGAGAACAACCAAAAAGGTGGGACAAGTTGCATCTTTAGAAAAAAACAACTCAAACTTCGCAGATGAATAATCTGCTGTAACTCTTGAAATATCTATCTTCTTGGCAAATAAAATAGCATGAGCAACATCCATTTGGTATGATTTTTAAGTGTCAACCAAAAAAACATCCAATGGAGGCTCATGCTATGAACAGTATAACACAAAAACCACCAAGACGAGGAACTGCTTTCCAAGAACATGCAAGTCTTTTTCCGTCGCTATCAAGTCGGTCGCATCCTTCGTGCGGCAAATGCGTACAAGCTTCGCGGCATCCCTGTCCTCAGCATCTTCCTGCTGGCGTTCCGTATGGTGTTCTAGCAGCGTTCCGTTTACACGCAGATGCATCTCCAAAAGCACCGCTATGCCTTTTGGCAAGGATACGTTCTACCGCTTCATGAACTCTTGCCGAATCCACTGGCGCAGATTCATGACAGAGATTGCCGCCGCCATCATCTATGACACGCTCGCTCCCCTGACTCATGCGGATCGCATCAACGTGCTCATCCTTGACGATTCCATCTGCCATCGCGCCCGCTCCAAAAAGGTTGAGCTTCTCGCCCGCCTCTACGACCATGCCAAGAAGGAGTTCTCCTATGGCTTCTGCATGCTCACGCTCTGCTGGTCGGATGGCAATACGCTCCTGCCCGTCAGCCATACGCTGCTCTCTACCGAGAATGCGAAGAATCGCCTCCGTGATGCATCACAGAAAGTAGACGCTCGTTCCAACGGCGGCAAACAACGAAAACTCGCCCAGCAGAAGGCAACCGAGGTGATGCTGCAGCTCCTGCAGGAAGCGAAGGCTACCGCTATCCCGACGCGCCACGTCTTGTTTGACACATGGTTCTGTTTCCCGGCATCGCTCTTGAAGATTCACGGCCTTGGCTACGAGGTGGTCGCCATGGCAAAGAAGACGATCTCCATCAATGATGCCTGCAGGATGTGAAGGCAATCTACAAGCAGCATCGGAAACGGCGTGGCCGCTCGAAGTATCTGCTGAGTGTGGAAGCCGTTGTCGTCAAGGGCAAAGAATCCCTCCCCGTGCGCCTTGTCTTTATCCGCAATCGCAACAATCGGAAGGACTGGCTGATATTGGTGACGACGGACATGAGCCTCACGGCGGAAGAAGTCATCCGCATCTACGGCAAGCACTGTGGTATCGAGGTGTTCTTCAAGGTGTGCAAGAGTTTCCTGCGCTTGGAGAAGGACTGCCGCTATCTTTCGTATGACGCGATGACAGCGCATGTCTCCATCGTGTTCACACGATACATGTTCCTTGCAGTGGAGCAGCGCGAGTGCAAAGATGCACGACGTCTGGGGGAGCTGTTCTACCTATCTGTGGATGAGTTGCCGGATGTGCGCTTCGTGGAAGCCATGCGCCTCCTTTTGCTGCTGTTTGTTGAACGACTCCAAGAGAAGCCTATGCTGGATGAAGGGGAGATACAGGGACAGCTGCAAGACTTCTTGAAAGATCTGCCTGTACTGTTCTCGCAAAAACTACGAAAATGTGAATAAAGGGAGTATTTTCATTGGCATAAAATCAGTGTTTTCATGGTCTGTGGAACGTTTTTTTGATGTGCGAAGTTTGAGACAATAAGAACTGTTAAATCAGATGAAATGATTGATTTATACATAGTTCCATGATACTATTAACTCACTTGATTATGATTGGAAATGTTGGAGGAATAGATGGCGCGAAAAGAATGAGAAGACCAAAGACACGAAGCTGCTTCAGGTCTACGTTGAGCTGGAGCTTCACAGGGCGTTGGGGCATGACACGAAGAACGCTCCCGTGGTAGGGTGCTGCTACCCCGCTTTCTTGAGGAGCAGGGATATTACAACAAGCGAGGTGAAGAGTAATGGAGCGTATTGAGATTATTGATGCTGTTGGACGTGAGTGTGTGACATCCAACATTGAGAATGGTGAGTTTAGCTACCCGAAAGCCTTCAAAGAGAAGAACCTTGATTTTGAGCCTATCCAGAAGAAGAATGGCAATGGATCCTGGCAGTTCCTCGACATTCGCTTTGAATTGGATGGTGTTTCGCTGCTTATTGAAACGAAAAATGATGCTGATAAGTGGCCGACGGTCGAAGAACAGATTGCTGCTTACGTCGAATACGAAAAGCGTCTTACTGGCAACAAGATTATCGCAATAGTAGCAAACACGACTGACGACCGTATTACCGTCTGGAAGTCTGATATTGAAGATGATAGAAAACTTGCTACAGAGGAGTCTATTCGCACAATGTCCGAATACGTGTCAATGTTTGATGCGAAGCACATCAATAACAAAGAAGAAGTGATGCGTAATACGTATCAGCTCAACAAGTTGCTGTATCGCCATGGTGTCGGTGAGAAACTTCGCTCTCAGTTTGTTGGTACATGTCTTCTGGCAATTAAGAATGGGCTTATCTATGACCGAAAGATGAAGACGGCTCAGATTATCGTTGGGATACGAACTATCTTGGAAGATTTGCTTGAAAGGTCGTTGAAGAAGGCTGAGAAACTGACCCTGATTGATAAGCGTGTTCTCAAGAATCAAGATGTTCGTGATATGGATAGCGAGAATCTTTGCGCGATTCTTGATTTCATTAAGGACAAGATTTTTCCCGTTCATAAACGACAAAAAGCACGGCGGGGCAGGGATCTGCTCAACCTGTTCTTCATCACGTTCAATAAGTATGTTGGCAAGTCCGACAAGAACCAGGCGTTTACGCCCGACCATATCACCGATTTCATGGCAAAGATTTGTAACGTGAGCAAGAACTCCGTTGTTCTTGATATGGCCTGCGGTAGCGGCTCTTTCCTTGTTCGTGCCATGACGCAAGCAATGGCTGATTGCCATACTCAGGCGGAAGAGGACGAGGTAAAGAAGCATCATATCTACGGCGTTGAGTACGATGAGCTTGTCTATGGTCTTGCGACGACGAACATGCTGATTCACAGCGATGGCAATTCGAATATCGTTCAGGGCAATTGCTTTGATGAGGTGCCACGTTTTATCAAAGATGGAGTCAAGTTCAATGTTGTGCTTATGAATCCGCCTTATAACGCTATGGCGAAGCAAATGCCGAAGGAGTATTCCAGGACATGGGGCAACAGCAAGCAAGATCCGTCTAAGGGGTTATATTTCGTTAAGTTTGTTTTTGAACCAAATGAATAAGCAAGATATGCAGGGTAAGCTTGCTGTTTTTGCTTCCTATGGCATGTGCAATCGGCAACAGCACTTTGATGAGGCGAATGAAGAAAGCGATTCTTAAGAACAACACGTTAGATGCGGTCTTTTTCGCTACCTGACGATATTTTTTTTATCCAGGTGCAAGTGCTTGTGCGTGTTGCATGGTTTTTGATGTGGGCACTCCACACAAATCGGCCAATCGTGAGACGTTCTTTGCCTACTGCAAGAACGACGGATTTAAGAAGCGTAAGAACCTTGGTCGTGTCGAGCAGATGGATGAGAATGGCAATAGTCTATGGGTGGAAATTCAGAAGAAGTGGATTGAAACTTACAAGAATCGTGATGTCATCCCTGGTTTTTAGCGCTCGTCACACGGTTACTGGCGATGACGAATGGTTGTGCGAAGCGTATATGGAGACTGACTACACGACGCTTATGGAAGAAGATTTTCAACAGACGGTCAATGATTACCTCGCTTATCTTGTGAAGACGGGGGTAGTTTATGAAGATTGATACGAGTACATGGAAATACTTTTGCAATTGGTGAATTATTTCGTCTCGAAAGTGGCAGGGTACACAACGCGTCGGAGCTTGCGGATGGCACCGATATAGCATATATTGGAGCTAAAAAAATCAGATAACGGCATTATGCGATATGTTGCAAGGGACGAATCAAAAAGTGACAAAGGGAAACTGCGTCATATTTATCTGTGATGGACAGGGCTCAATTGGCCTTGCAAATTACATGGAATCGGATTTTTATTGGAACCGTAAATGTTGTTGCAGGATATAACAAGGCACTTACCTCAAATATAGGTTTGTTTATTGCAACAGTTTTTTCGCTTGAACGAAAAAAATACTCGTTTGGGCGAAAAATAAAAGTTTCATTAGCGTCAATAAAGATTAAGCTTCCCGCAACAACAGATAACAAGGTAGATTGGCAATGGATGGAATCACTTATTGATTCATTGCATAGCAAGCCGTTGAGCACAGGAAATGTTGTGAATATTAGTGTTAATTCACTCGGGGTTGACAACTGGAAAGAGTTCAGTGTTAGCGATTTATTCGACGTGGTTTATGGCGTGAATCTCGAACTTGTAAGTTGCATCGAGACCGAGAAAAGTGCTCCTGATGCAATTGCTTTTGTTTCGCGAACCGAATCCAATAATGGTGTTTCAGCATACGTGAAACCTGTTACGGGTGTTGAACCACAGCCGAAGGACACCATAACCGTTGCTGGGGGCGGCAGTGTATTGGCAACATTTTTGCAAACACACCCCTTTTACAGTGGGCGAGATTTGTACTTGCTCTATCCGAGGGAAGATATTTCGATTCAGACGAAGCTGTTTCTTATGACAATTATTAAATCAAATAAGTATCGTTATAACTATGGACGACAAGCAAATATAACGTTGCCTTCATTGAAGCTGAGGCTTCCGGTAATCCATGAAGGTAAGCCTGATTGGCAGTTTATGGAGAACTATATTAAGTCGTTGCCATACGGAGATAAATTGTAATAAGGAGATTATATAGGGAGGACATTGCTCATGGCAACAGGCCGTTCATTCGCTGAATTTGTAAAGGATAAACGCTATAACGGCTTGTACCAGATATCTGAATACTACGTCAATGAAAAACTGGAAGTCAATGAATCTTTATACCCAAAATGTTCATCGTGTCAGATATACGAAGATGGTTGATGCCACAATCGAACTCGTGTATGTCCGTGATCTTCCGGAAATGCGAGTTGCCTTTGAGTTTGGTATGCAGCTGGAAATTGATGTCAAGGAGGGCGATTGTCTGCCCGGCAAGCCCCCTTCACGAAGCAGTTCTGTTGACTGGATTTGTTACAGCGGTCAATGACGTCTGGTCGCAGAGAAACAGCGTTATCCCTGTAGTGAAAAATCAATGTGCAGTCTGTGGTGGAGGGCGATGTGGAAGAAAGGCTTGCAGCGGTCGATAAGGCTCTCAGTGACAAACAGATGGACTTCGGCTCTATGATAAATGTTGTGGAGATACATTATGTGTTCTGCAACATTTATTTGGTCGCTCGAATAGTCATGATAAAGGGGCTGTTGTGCGAAGTTTTTCTGACCTGACCCCCAAAAAGTTAGACTTAGAGGATCTAACTTTTTGGGGGGTATTATAATGGCAAAAATATAGTACAGAATGTAAGCTGAAGGTTGTGCAGGAATATCTTGCAGGACACGGAAGCTATGAAACGCTATCGAAACGTTATCACGTTCCACGCACGCCCTTCCAGAGATGGGTAAAGGCATATAAGACATTCAGGGGTGGATGGTTTGAAAACTTCCCACACAAAGAAAATATACACCTTTGAATTTAAGCGTTCTGCAGTAGAATGTTATCTGCTCACAGGGGCATCTTATCAGGACGTAGCGACCATGTTCGGTCTGAATAATTCAACCTTGCTTGTCCGTTGGACAAAGGAATATCGCAGCGGCGGCGTAGATGCCCTAAGACCAAACCCGAAAGGAAGAGCACCCGCTATGCCAAGAAAGAAAAAAAGGGCAAACAAATGGTTGTGTGATCCAGTGCGGGTCGCCCTTCGAGCAGATACATGAAGTGGATGTCCCTTAGGCATACCTCCTCGATGCGGCGGGAACTGTAGATTTGATTCATGTATGCGTAGATGAGGATAAAAGGCGTACTTGTACGCGCCAATTACATAAGGGCTATGCCCGAAAATGAAAAACCACCCGCTATGCGGGTGGATATTTATTTTTGTTGTCTCCCAAATTGCGTTCTTGTCTCCCATTTGTCTCCCGTTTATGTGATTTTTTTCCTTAAAAATATGATATAGTATTGATAATGATGAATTATGATTTTTCTCGCTTTATACATTTACATATGATGATAAAGTCCAGTAAAAATCAAGGCTCAAGGGGAATATATATAATGACTGATAATGATAACGTAATCGACATCCCAAGCCTCCAGTGGTACCCGGGACATATGCGGAAGGCGGAGCGACTGGTCAAGGAGAATCTGAAACTGGTAGATGTAGTCGTCGAGCTGCTGGACGCACGGATTCCGATGAGTTCTGCGAATCCTGTGTTGCGCGAAATTGTCGGTGATAAGCCGCGCGTTATTGTGCTCAATAAGGCTGATCTTGCGGATGAGGCGGCGACGCGTGCATGGGTGAAATACTTCGCTGCAGAAGGGATTGCGGCGGTTCCAGTGGATGCGGTCAAAGGACGCGGTGTCAAGGAACTCGTGCAGGCGATTGCAAAATGTGCGAAGCCGAAAACGGACAAGCTCGTTCAACATGGGGCGAAGGCGCGTGCTGCACGCTGCATGATTCTCGGCATTCCGAATGTCGGAAAGTCCTCGCTCATCAATCGACTGTCGGGTGGGTCAAAGACGAAAGTGGAGAACCGTCCCGGTGTCACACGTGCAAAACAGTGGATTCGCCTTGGCGCACAGCTGGAACTGCTCGATATGCCAGGGATACTCTGGCCGAAGTTTGAGGATCAGCAGGCTGCACTTCACCTTGCCTTTACGGGGGCAATTAACGACAATGTCTACGATGTGGCGAGCGTTGTCCTCCTGCTTCTAGATACGCTTCGCACAGCATATCCATCCGCTCTCATAGAACGCTATCGGCTGGAGAGGGAGCTGCCAAGCGGTGTAGAGCTGCTTAAGGAAATCGGACGAAGACGCGGCTGTCTGCGTGCAGGCGGCAGGATCGACGATGAGAAGGCACAGCAGATTGTGTTGACGGATTTCCGCAGTGGCCGGCTTGGGCGCGTTACTCTGGACGCGCTTCCGTTCACAGAGTCCGCAGAGGATGCGCGGTAAAGGAAATGACAAATTTGACGATAAAAGAAATAGAGAACATATTTCTTCATGGCGATGTGACAGAAGACTTGATTGAATCCTGCCGAAGGGATGAAAGAAAATCTGTGCAGACCATTCTGCGCCGCTACGAGCGTACACAGCGAGAGCGGGAGCGTCTTGATGCGATGTATGTATACGAGCGTGCCGCCGTCGCGGCGGGGCATATGCTTGTTGCAGGTGTGGATGAGGCAGGGGCGCGGTCCTCTTGCGGGGCCTGTGGCCGTTGCCGCTGTCATCCTGTCGCAGGAGGCTCACCTGCCCCGCATCAATGACTCTAAAAAGCTGTCCGCCGCCGTGCGCGAAGAACTCTTTACACAGATTGTCGCTATTGCCATATCCTATCATGTTGCACTGATTGATGCGGAGACCATCGATCGCATGAACATTCTTCAGGCGACGAAGATGGGGATGTACGAGGCCATCGCAGCCCTCACGCCCGCCCCTGATGAGGTTCTGATCGATGCCGTGGAGCTGCCAAAACTCTCCATGCCATCGCAGTCCATCATCAAGGGAGATGCAAAGTCAGCGTCGATTGCTGCAGCATCAATCTTGGCAAAGGTGACACGCGATCATTTGATGGAACAATACGATACAGAATATCCGCACTATGGCTTTGCAAAACACAAAGGCTATGGAACACAGGAGCATATCGACGCGATTCGTAAATACGGTGTCTGTCCTATTCACCGCAAATCCTTCGAGCCGATCCGCTCCATACTGAACAATATGTAACAGAAAAAGGCTGTGAATACCGTGTCGATGGAAGCAAATACTACAACAGCATCTCCCGTCATTCCTGCTGCGTCTCAGATTTCGCAGGGGAAAAACGACCGAGGCTGTTCAAAGTCGTGGAAATCAGGGAGATTCGTCCGCTGCATTCAGTCAGCGGACGAACGTCTCGATTGAAACTGCCATCGACCATATGGCAGATGTCCTATCGAAGATCAACGGACGCCAGCAGACGAATGTTCAGCAGATGCCGCAGGAGCTCAAGGAAGTCATTCAAAATATGATACGGCAGTCCTTTTCCCTTGAGACAACCCTTGGTCAGGGGCTTGGAAGCACCGCTGCCAGTCAGCGGTTTTCGACCGATCAGCTGACAACGCTCTCGCGAATGCTCAACCAGCTGGGGACGATGGCAGAGACGGGCAGTACGCCGCAAGTGAGTGATGATCTTGCAGCCCTCCTCACGGGTCTGAAAACAGCACTTACCAAGGAGGCTGGTGGAACATTTGAGCCGATCATGCTGACAAAAGCGGCGTTTCAGCTGCTTGATACCGGGAATGCGGAACTCCTGCCCAAGGAATTGCAGACATTTCTCGCCCAACTGAACGCACAGGGATCTGCTTCTGCCTCCAGCAATGCAGGTGCAAACGCGCTGACATTCCTGAATCAGATGGTTCAGCTCCTGATGCCGCGTGGTACGGAAAATACACTGCAGGCTGCGCCGAATACATCGACTACTATGCCCCAAGAAACAGCACCTGAACAGCAAATGCCGCAACCTACAGCGGTGCAGGGAGGGCACGACACAGCCTACACCGCAAAATCCAATCGGAGGGCAAGAGGCACGCACGTCTTCGCCTACACCGAATACATTGACTGCTATGCCCGAAGAAACAACACTTGAACAGCAAACGCCCCGCACACAGACACCTGCATCGACATCGGATGCAGGTGCAAAAGAGACACAACAGCGACACTGCGGCAACCAGCCGATATGCCGCAAGAAAATACGGGAAAAAGCCTCGCCGCCCCCTGCACAAACGAACTCCTCTGCGACGCAGAGTACACAGCCCGCTGCGAATGAGGCGGGAACCGCACAGAAAGCCGTAGCCGGCGAAATACCTCAAGGGACAAATGCCCCCGAGCGCGGGCAAACTCCTGCACCCTTCACAGGAAACACACAAAAACGCGGCACAGAATTCGAAGGAAACGACAATGCCTCTGCCGCGACAGGGCGAAGCACAAACTCCTGTGGAAAACAGACCTGCTCCCGACGCCGGCACAAAAAAATGCCAACCAACACAGAGACACAGACGCAGGCTGCGAAGCCAAATGCGCAGGGGGAAACTGCTGCACAACCCACACGACACCAGGGGAGCCCGCTGCACAGGCCGTACGATCACAGGGAGATCAAGCAGCAGAACTGCCAACTGCTCCAAATACTCCTGCACACAGTGCAGCGCAAATGAAGACTCCAGAGATGCAGAGTACGATACCGCGATTTTTTTCACGCAGACGATGGAGAACACACCGCAGACGATGAATGTCCTGCGGAATCTCGCACGAGACACTGCTGCAGAACGAGAATCTGAGTCCGAAAGAGACGCTGCTGCTGCAAAAACTTTGTCAGTGGACGCAGTCAGACATTGAGCGAGGGGGATGCAAAGCAGCTGCAGCAGCTCATCCAGCTGACGCAGCAGAACATCCCGGGCACGGTACGTCAGGCAGCATTCGAGCAGCAGATGCCGGATCTCCCGCGCCTCTGGGCATTTATGCAGATGGCAGACATCATAAAGACACGAAAAAAATGACGGCGGAGCAGTACAAGCGTGCAGGCAGGGATGTGGCGGCTCTTGCGCTCACAATGCGCAATGCACTTGAGGGCGAGAATGCGGCACCGCAGCCGGGGCAGCGCTCCATGAATTTTGTCATGCCGCTCTTTATGGGAGCGTCCGAATATCCCGCCTACATCCATGTTTTACGATGAGGCGAAAAAAAGGACGAGGAGACGGATCTCATCAAAAAGGAAACGTGGCTGCGCATCTGTGTACTCACGGACAACATTGGTACGGTGGAGCTCATCAACCGTATCTACGAGGAGAATCACGTCGATATGCGGCTCTACTTCTCCGATGCTGACGCCGCATGGGAGTTCCGTCATGCACTCGACGAGATACGAGAGTCGGCAGACGGAACCTCACTCATCATCGAGGGTATCCAGATCGGAGCAATCGGTGAGCGTCGCTTCTTCACAAACTGATGATGCTGAAAATATCCGTTCTTTCTTGACGTGAAACGTACAGAAAACGTATAATACAGAAGTATGACTAAGGCACAAGGATGGGTGAGAGATGACGGAACAATGGGATAAGGACACTTCACCTGTCGAGGATGGAACGGTCGAGCAGGAGGCACGCGCCGTTGCGATCAAATACGATGTCAAGAACGACAAGGCACCGCGCGTCACGGCGAAGGGTCGTTCACTTGTTGCTGACCGCATTTTGGCAGAGGCGCGCAAGAATGGCATTCCCGTCTATCAGAACAAATCCCTCGTCAATATGCTGATGGCACTTGAGATTGACCGCGAGATTCCGCCCGAACTCTATCGGACGATTGCAGAGGTGCTTGCACATGTCTATCGCATCGACCGCCATGCGGGCGAACGGAGACCGTCATGAGCAACAAGACGCTCGGCGATCAGGGAGAAGCGTATGCTGCGGCCTATCTGCGGCAAAATGGCTATCGTATTCTCACACGCAATTATCGTACAAAGGTCGGCGAGATTGACCTCATTGCGGACGATCACGGCACGCTCGTCTTTATCGAGGTGAAAACGCGCAGCAGTGTGCGCTATGGGATGCCTGCCGAAGCCGTGAATTACAAAAAAAGGCAGAAGATCATACAGACAGCATATTGGTATTTACACGCACAGCACAGGAAAAACGCCATCTGTCGTTTTGATGTCCTTGAGGTCTATGCTGTCGGTGACAGGTGGGACGTGCATCAGATCAAGAATGCATTTGAAGTATAGTACTTTTGATGTCGACGTATTCGTATGAAGCCGCCGGCATCTTTTTATTTTTTCAAAAATTGAATCATATCCATGAGTATGGTATAATGGAAATCAAAGTATGCGGCATGTGGAAGCCGCAATAGGGAGAGTATCATCTTGAACGTTGCTAAGCCGATCTATGTCATCGGGCACCGCAATCCGGACACAGACTCCATCTGTTCCGCAGTCGGATATGCGCATCTGAAACAGGCGATGGGCATCAATGCTATTGCTGCACGCGCCGGTAAGGTGAATAAGGAGACGAAGTTTGCCTTGGAGTATTTCCATGTGGAACAACCGCTCCTCATTCCCGATCTCTATCCCCGTGTCAAGGACATTGCGATGGACTGCAAGATCGTCGTTCGTCAGCATGACACCCTGCGCAACCTCGGCGAGGTACTGCGTGAGAACGATCTGCGTTCCATCCCCGTGACGGACAGCAAGGGATTCTTGTCGGCATTGTTTCCGTCAGCGATCTGGCAAAACGCTATTTCCAAGAGCTCGGAATGACGAATCTCTCGGATATGCGTGTCCGCTATCGCGATATTATCCGTGCGACGGACAGTAATGTGCTCGTCTCGGGAGAAGAGGGCGAGACAATCAAGGGGCAGATCCGTATTGCCGCCGGCAGTGTTGAGACGATTCACAAGCTCATCAAGGAAAAATGACATTGTTCTTGTCGGCGACCGCCGTACGGAGACGATTCTCGCCTGTATCCGACAGGGGTATTGCCTGCCTCATCATGACGGGAGACGGACGCGTTCCTGCGGAGGCTCTGGAAGAGGCGGAGGCACGCGGCACCTTTGTCCTGTCGACCCCCTATGATACCTACACGGTAGCACGGCTCATCAATCAGTGTGTACCGGTTCGGCGCATCATGCACGACAACCCGGTCTGCTTCAAGCCGCTTGATCTTCTTTCAGACATCAAAGGGAACGATGGAGGAGACGAATTTCCGCAACTACCCCGTCCTTGAGAACGGGCGCATTGTCGGACTTGTGAGCCGTGACCGTCTCGTTGTCTCAGAGCCGGCGCAGGTCATCCTCGTGGATCACAACGAGCGCAATCAAGCAGTCGAGGGCATCGAGGAAGCGAAAATCGTCGAGATCATCGATCACCATCGCTTTGGCGGCATCAGCACGAGCGAGCCAATCTACACCCACGCTGAGCCGGTCGGGTGCACCGCGACCATTGTCTCCAATATGCATTGGCAGAACGACATCGACATCCCTCCGTCGATTGCGGGGCTTTTGCTCTCCGCCATCATCTCGGATACCGTGCTCTTCAAGTCACCGACCTGCACGCCGAAGGATAAGAAGGCGGCCGAACGCCTTGCGGATATTGCAAATGTCGATCTCAATGCCTATGGACTTGAGATGCTCAAGGCGGGCTCTAGCATCGGCAATATGTCGCCGATGGAGATTGTCCGCAACGACCTCAAGGAGTTCACGATCGGGGCGTACCGTGTCATCGTCAGCCAGACATCTGTCATGGATACGAAGGAAATCATGGCGAAGGAGGACGAACTGCTCGCCGCAATGAAGACCATCTGTGAAACGGAGGGCTTCGATCTGAGTCTCGTCATGATTACAGACATCCTCGAGGAGGCGACCTATCTGCTCTTCACAGGATCGCCGCGTACACTGATCGGTGAGGCGTTCCGCAAGGATACGAGTGGAACGCATCTCTATCTGCCCGGTGTCATGTCGCGCAAGAAGCAGATCATCCCGCCGCTTTCGGAGGCGGTCAAACGCATCAAGACGTAAGGTGCATCGGATATAATAACGGCAGGGGGCGGAGTTTGCCATAGTGGCGGCCCCGCCTTTCTTCATTGGAAGGAGTTTTCATGGATTTGTTTCAGGGGCTGAACGAGCCGCAGCAGAGAGCCGTAGCCTGTCTTGAGGGACCTCTCCTCATTGTGGCGGGCGCAGGCTCCGGCAAGACACGCGTGCTGACCTTCCGCATTGCAAACCTCTTGGAGCATAATGTTCCACCGTACCGCATTCTTGCGATTACATTTTACGAATAAAGCCGCACGCGAAATGCGTGACCGTGTCGACACGCTGATAGGTGAATCTGCGCATGATGTATGGCTGAGTACATTTCACTCCTTCTGTGCCCGCTTTCTTCGCATGGAGATCGAACACCTCGGCACCTATGCAAAGAATTTCGTCATCTATGATGCTTCCGACAGCAAAAGTCTGATCCGCGAGTGCCTCAAGGAGCTGAATATTGACGAGAAACACACGGCTCCGGGGGCTGTCCAGTCGCATATCTCGGACGCAAAGAACCGTCTGCTCGATGTTAAGGCATTCACGGCGCAGGCGACAGATTTCTTTGCGGAGCAGGTGGCGAAGATCTATGAGCTCTACCAGTCGAAACTGCGTGCAAACAACGCACTCGATTTCGATGACCTTTTGATGCTGACAGTGGAGCTGCTCTCAAACAATGAGGAGATCCGCGAAAAGTACCAGAAGAAATTTCAATACATTCTCGTGGACGAATATCAGGACACGAACGGCGCACAATACGCGATCACGAAGCTGCTTGCCGCAGGACATCGCAACATCTGCGTTGTCGGTGATGCGGATCAGTCCATCTACGGCTGGCGCGGTGCGGATATGCGAAATATCCTGAACTTTGAGCGTGACTATCCCGAGGCGACCGTAATTCTGCTCGAACAAAACTACCGCTCAACGAAGAATATCCTTGCGGCGGCAAATGCCGTTATCGAAAAACAATCTGACACGTAAGAAAAAAAGGATCTCTGGACGGATAATCCCACGGGTGATCCAATCACAGTCTATGAAGGTGGTACGGAGAAGAACGAAGCGGCGTTCATCGTGCGTGAGGTTGAGCGTTTGCATACCATGTTCAATACAAAGTATGGCGATATCGCCGTACTCTATCGGACAAATGCGCAGTCCCGCAACATTGAGGAAGCCTTTTTATGCAACGGGCATTCCATATGCTATGGTAGGCTCCGTACGGTTCTATGACCGCCGTGAGATCAAGGATATCATTGCGTATCTGCGCGTGATCTACAATCCGCGCGACACGCTGAGTCTCCTGCGTATCATCAATGTGCCCAAACGCGGGCTCGGACAGACCACGCTCGGACGTATGATGGAGAAAGCGGCAGAATATCGCCTTTCCCTCTTTGAGCTCATTACAGATATGCAGCTGCTCGACACGATTCCAAAGTTGTCGGCAAAGGTGAAATTTGAACTTGAGGATTTTTCCGCGCTTGTATTTACATACATGGGACAGCTGGGAACACGACCACTGCACGAGATTGTCGAGGATATCATTGAGGAGTCCGGCTATGCCGCAGCTCTTGAGGACGATCCGAAGGAGGACAATCGCGACCGCCTTGAGAATCTGCGCGAGTTTATCAGCGTGGCAAAAAACTTCGAGGACGGTGCAGAGGAAGGGCAGAACGGACTGGAGGACTTTCTCGCCCAGATTTCACTCATCTCCGATGTGGATGAGACAGAGCAGTCTGAGGGAAATGTGACCCTCATGACCTTCCATGCGGCAAAGGGATTGGAGTTCCCGACCGTATTCATGGCGGGCATGGAGGAAGGGCTGTTTCCACATTCGCGTACGCTGCTCGACGATACGGAGATCGAGGAGGAGCGGCGCACCTGCTATGTCGGTATCACGCGTGCCGAACGACGGCTTTATCTGACCTATGCACGTCAGCGAACGATCTACGGACGAACGGAGATGTCGCGTCCATCACGCTTCCTTGCCGAGATCCCGGAGGAGCTGCTTGAACGTAAGACAGCAGATGTCTATGCAGAAGCAGGTGTACGAGGGCGTGCCGATGTATGGGGGCGTGGTTCCTCGGGAGGACGGCGCTCCTATCTGCCGCCGCCTCCGCAGCATACAGCAGAGGATGGAAGTGTCATCCGCCCCGATACTGCAGCCAAGTTCACCGCGGGGGATGCCGTGCGTCACAGCAAGTGGGGAGACGGACGCATCGTTGCCATCAGCGGTGAGGGAGAGGATGCAGAGCTCACGATTGCATTCCCCGGGGAAGGAATCAAGAAGTTTGTGCAGAAATATGCACCAATTTTGAAGCTATGAGGGAAATATGAGCGATATCAAGGAAATCAAGAGAGAGCTCACGGAGCTGCGGAAAAAGATCCGCAAGTATTCCAAGCAGTACTATGATGAAAACGCGTCCGACATTTCGGATTATGAATTCGATCTGCTCATGCAGCGGCTCAAGGCAATCGAGGCAGAGTATCCCGAGCTCATCACAAAGAATTCGCCGACGCAGAAGGTGGGCGGCACTGCCCAGCGTGAGGTGGGCGTACTCGTTCCGCATGATGTTCCAATGCTTTCGCTCCAAGACGTATTCACGGAAGAAGAAGTTCGCACATTCGTCACGGGGGTTCTTTTCACATTTCCCCACAGCGGAGTTTGTCGTGGAAGAAAAAAATCGACGGTTTGTCTCTCGCCCTACGGTATGAGAACGGCATCCTTGCGCGCGCGATTACACGCGGCGACGGAGTCGTGCAGGGGGAGGATGTCACGCTGAACGCACGCGCTATTGACGACGTTGTAGAGACTCTGCATGATTCTATTCCATATTTTGAAGTGCGCGGAGAGGTCTATATGGAACGCGCGGCATTCGCAGAGGTCAACGAACGGCAGGAACTGCTTGGTCTGAAAAATGTTTGCAAATCCACGCAACTGTGCCGCAGGAACACTGCGTCAGCTGGATGCACGCGTGACAAAGGAGCGAAAGCTCTCGATGTTCGTATTCAACTTGCAGCGTGCAGAGGGGCATACCTTTGTCTCACATACCGATGCCTATGATTTTTATGCGTGCACAGGGCATCAAGATCATTGCAAACTACAAGGTCTGCCATACAGCAGATGAGGTCTGGAACGCAATTACGTCGATTGGTGCACGGCGCGGGGAACTTCCCTACGACATCGACGGTGCCGTCGTCAAGGTCAATGACTTTGCGCAGCGTGAGGAGCTCGGCGCAACGGCAAAGGCACCACGTTGGGCGATTGCCTACAAATATCCGCCCGAGGAAAAGGAGACGATTCTCCGCGATATTGAGCTGTCCGTCGGACGGACAGGGGCGCATTACACCCACGGCAGTGTTCGATCCCGTGCAGCTCTGCGGTACACGCGTCGAGCGAGCGACCCTGCACAACCAGGATTATATCGACAGTCTGGATGTGCGTCTCGGCGACACGATTCTCGTCTACAAATCGGGGGAGATCATCCCACGCGTCAAAGCAGTGGTGTCTGACAAACGTCCGCAGGATGCGCAACCCTATGTGATTTCTGATGTATGCCCTGTTTGTGGCTCCCATGCTGTACGTGAAGCAGATACGGCGGATATGAAGTGTCAGAATCCGGCTTGCCCCGCACAGGTGGAGAACCACATCCTGAACTTTGTCGGCCGCAATGCAATGGATATCAAGGGATTTGGAGAATCAGCGATCATTGCACTGACACGCGCAGGTTATCTGCATGATATTGCAGATATATACGCACTGCATTTACATCGGGATGAACTCATCTCATCAGGGCTGATTGGACGGGAAAAGAGCGTCGACAACCGCCTTGCCGCCATCAAGGCAAGCAAGGCAAATACACCGGATCGCCTCCTCACGGGGCTAGGGGATCCCCGGCATCGGGCGCGCGGCAGCACTCTCACTCATGCAGGCATTCCCGTCCATTGATGCCTTGCAGGAGGCAGCGTGCACAGATCCCGAAAAAAATCCGTGCCGTTCCCGACATGGGAGAAATCAGCGTGCTGAAACTCACGGAGTTCTTCACCTCGGAAACGGGGAAGGCATTGCTCGACAAATTCCGTGCCGCGGGCGTGAACTTTGCGAGTACCCCGATAGAACGCGCAGGTGCGGCACTGGACGGCAAATCTTTTTGTCATTACGGGTACGCTTCCGACGCTTTCCCGTGAGGAGTGTGCCGCTCTGATTACGTCTCATGGCGGTACGGTAAAAAAACTCTGTGTCGAAGAAAAACCGACTATCTTGTCGCCGGTGAAGCAGCAGGGAGCAAGCTGCAAAAGGCCGAAGATCTCGGCATTCCCATCTTGGACGAGGTATCACTCAGAGATATGATTGCTGCGAAATGAAAGGATTAACGATGAAACTCAGTAGATATATCGATTCTTCTCCTCTGAATCCTGCGATGACCTCCGATGAGGTGCGTGCGGCGATTATGGAGGCGATACGACAGGAGTGCTGCTCGGTCTGTGTGCAGCCGGCGGATATCCCGCTTGCCGTTCAGCTTTGTCAAGGTACCGATACACGTGTGTGTACAGTGCTCGACTTTCCGCACGGGAAAGCTCCCGCCGCAGTCAAGGAACTTGAGGCACGCTATTATATGGAATACGGCGCAGAGGAGCTTGACATGGTGATGAACTATGGGCTTGCCCGCTCCGGGAAATGGGACGAGGTCGAGGCGGAAATACGCGCTGTCGTCAACGCTGCCCATGCGCGTAACGTGCTAGTCAAGGTCATTTTCGAGGCAAGCCAGCTGACATCGGAGGAGATTGCACGGGCAACAGAAGTCAGCATTGCAGCGGGAGCAGACTTCGTCAAGACGGCGACGGGATTCCTCGGCACGGGAGCAACGGAGGAGCAGCTGCGCATCATGCTGGATACGTCGCACGGTCGCTGCAAGGTCAAGGCATCCGGCGGCATTCGGGACTATGCTGCCGCAAAGAAATTTTTGGACATGGGTGTGCATCGTCTGGGCATCGGCAGTTCGTCTGTCGCAAAAAAATTCTGGCTGAAGCAGATTCATGAGATGAGGGGATGTCATGCGGTTCATCCATACGGCAGACTGGCATTTGGGAAAAACTCTTCGGACAGCGGCATATGACAGAGGATCAGGCGTATGTATTGGAGGAACTGCTTGCACTGTGCAAGGATGTGCGCCCCGATGCCCTCGTCATTGCAGGTGATGTCTATGACCGCGCCATTCCACCTCCTGAGGCGGTTGAACTCTTCAACGAAATATTGACACGGCTCGCTGCGCAGGGAATCCGCGTGCTATTTATTGCCGGAAATCATGACAGTGCTGTGCGCCTCGGCTTTGGCGCACAGCTTCTTCGTGCGTCCGGCATCTATCTTGCGGGAGCGGTACGCTCCGCAGAGCCTCCCGTCATCCTCTCAGATGAACACGGGGATGTCTACTTCTCGCTCATTCCCTATGGAGACCCCCCGCATGTACGCGAGGCATTTTTCGCTCGATGAAAAACGTATCCTTCGATGGTGCGCTTGCCGTACAGATTGCGGCGGCACGCACACAGATTCCATCATCGGCTCGCAGTGTGGCAGTCGCGCACGCCTTTGTCATCGGCGGTCAGACCTCGGAGTCCGAGCACGCGCTCTCCGTCGGCGGCAGCGATCAGGTCAGTGCAGAGCACTTCGCTGCATATTCCTATACGGCACTCGGACATCTCCACGCACCCCAGCGGGCGGGTGCGGAGAACGTACGCTACTCCGGCTCATTGCTGAAGTACTCCTTTGATGAAGCGCACCAGAAAAAGGGTATTGAGCTCGTCGAACTCGATGCCGCGGGTGCAGCATCTCACACATTCTACCCACTGACACCACGCCATGATGTACGCATTGTACGCGGCATGATGGATGAGATCATGACGGATACGTTCGATCCGCTTCCGCATGATGACTACATCTGTGTGGAACTGCTCGATACGGATGCCGTGCTCGCCGCACATGAGAAGCTGCGCAGAGTCTATCCGAATCTCTTTACCATCACACGTCCGAACATCAACGTCAACCGACTTTCCTCCACGGAGCGCAGCTATGAACGCGGGAAATCCGACCTGCATCTCTTTTCCGATTTCTTTGCAGAAGTGACAGCCGAGCAGATGACAGAGACAGAACGGGACGAACTCATTCGTATCATTGATTCGATGGAGCAGGGGGAGCGTGCAGAATGAGACCTCTGAAACTTCGCTTACAGGCATTCGGCTCCTATATCGAGGAGCAGGTACTGGACTTCGAGACGGCACTGGCAAACGCGCCGTTCGTTCTCATTCATGGCGCAACGGGGACGGGAAAAAAACAACCTTATTGGACGCGATTGTATTTTGCACTGTATGGCGAGTCCAGCGGCAACATTCGCGAGGGTACAACACTGCGTTCCTCCACCGCCCCCCCGGAGCGGGTCACGGAAGTAGAGTATGTATTTGCGCTCGGTCACCGTCGCTTTCGTGTCCTGCGCTCCCCTGCATACGAACGTATGTCGCGCGGCAAAATGACACGGCGTGCGACAACGGGACAGCTCTATCGGCTTCCCGATGAGGGAGAAGATGGGGAGGAGACGCTGCTCGATTCAAATGTAACCGAGGTGTCGAAGCGCATTGGTCAGCTCATCGGCTTTGACGCGGATCAATTTCGTCAGGTCGTTCTCCTTCCGCAGGGACAGTTTCAGCGGTTTCTGCTTGCCGAGGTCAAGGATCGCAGTGCCATCATGCAGCGCATCTTTCGCACGGAGCGGTATCAGCGTCTTGAGGAGGCACTGCTGCAGGAATCCATACGTCTGGAAAAATGCGGCAAAAGAGGAACGCGCTCAGATCGACCAGATGCTGCATACAGAAAAATCTGAATACGAGTGATGAACTGCGTGCGCGTATTTCCGAGCTGAAAGAAGCGATCGACCGCCATGCCGAAGAACTCAAGAATTTTGAGATGCGTCAAAAGGGAAGCGCGTCGTGCGCGTGAGCTCGGTGCGTCGGCAGAACAAAAAAATTACAGGAGCTTGCAGCTGCACAGAAACACCTCGCAGAAAAAAACAGGCGCAGGAAGAGGATGTGCGGGATTTTTCGCGTACGTTTGGAACATGCACAGCGAGCACATCCTGTCCTCTATGCGGAACGCGAAGCAATACAGGCAGAGGAGCTGAAAAAAAGCGTCGGACGGATGAGCTCAATGCGGCAGATGCCCGTTTTATCGCTGCAAAAAAATAGCATATCAAACAGCGCAGGAAGCACGGAAGGCGGCAGAGGAACAGGAGCCGGAACGCACGAAGAAGGCACAGCGGGTGCAGCAGCTTGCGGAATACGCAGAGCGTGCAGCACAGCTCCAAGACTGTCGAAAGGTCGTAGAGGAGCTTCGCACCTCCAATGCACGCGCCGAAGAGACGGCGAAAAAGCAATGCGCACACAATCGAGAATCTGCGTACGGAACAAGCCGAGAATGCGGAGCGCATCGCTGCGCTTGAAAAAAATTTTGGCGACACGCGAGGCGTTTCAGCACGAACAAGATCTTCTGAAACGCTGTCAGAATACCGCTGCACGTATTGCAGAATGGAATGTGCAAATAGCAGAACTGGGCAAGAGGAAAGAATCGGCACAGCAGACATGGCAGACTGCCGCCGAGACATTGACCGCCGCAAAGAGGAAGCTGCGGCAGATGCAGACACTCTATGACCTCGGCAGTGCCGCACGTCTCGCCGAGATGCTTGCTGATGGTGCGCCCTGTCCCGTCTGCGGTGCGCTTTCACACCCGACTCCCGCCATCCACACGGAGGATATCCCATCCGAGCAGGTCTTGGAGCAGTGCACAAAATCCGTCGATCTTGCAGAGAAATCCGTGCAGGAATCCGCCCACAAACTGGAAGATGCCAAAGCGGCTCATGCGAACGCATTGCAGAGCCGTACCCGTGAACAGGAGCTGCTGCGCGAATATCTTGCTGCTGATACATTGGAAGGACTCTCACAGCGCGTTGAGCAGCGCGGGACGGAATTGAAAAACGCCGCACGAGAACATCAGGAACGTGCGGCGCAGTGTGCCGCGCAGAAGACGCGCTTGGAAAAATTGCTGACCGATCAACAGAGGCAGGAGGCGGAAGCACAGGAAAAAAACGAGATCTCCTGCGCGTGCGCGAGGGAGAGCAGACTGCGCTGGAGGCGCAGATCCCCGAGGAGTACCGTGACCGCGCGCTCCTTGATGCACACATTTCTCGTCTGAAAGAGGAAGTGGAACGGGAGAAAAAAAGGCTTATGCGGATGCGCTTCAAAGAGCAAATGAAACATCCGCAGAATATGCACGCACGGAAAAATGGAAAGAATACCGCTCAGCTCGCTGCAGAAGAAGCATCGCAGAACGCGCAGACCGCACGGACAGCGTACGCAGACGCACGTACATCTGCCGGATTCTCCTCGGAGGAGGAATACCATGCGGCTGTCGAGGGGAAATGGGCAGACAGCAAGCATCTGGACGCAGTACGTAAACGACTGACACTGTATGACAGCGAGCGCAAAGCCGCAGAGGAGGTATTCCAAAAGGCAAAAAGATGCCGCTGACGGGTGCGTCGCGCCCGATATGGAAACACTGAAGGCCGCAGAGGCGGCCGCCGATCAGGCGGTGCAGGAGGCTGCGCAGGAGCAGGGCAAGCGTACGGAGCGTTGGAATGCGCTGAACCGTATGATGCAGAGCATCGTTGCGCTCGAACAATCCGGCGCAGCGCGTGCACAGCGTTACCGCATCATCGGCAAACTCGCCTCTGTTGCGGCGGCAAAAAGCACCCTATCAGGTGCATTTTTCAGACCTACGTACTGCGCTCAATCCTGAGCGATGTCATCGAGGCGGCAAATGCACGTCTCATCGTAATGAGCCGTGGACGCTATCGCCTCATCCACGGGGAGGGCGGACACAAAAACAAATGGTGGGGGCTCGAAATTGACGTATTCGATGAGTACACGGGGCTGCCGCGCGTCTCACGCACCCTGTCCGGCGGCGAGACCTTCCTCGCGTCCCTTGCACTGGCACTCGGACTATCGGATGTGGTGCAGCACTATGCGGGCGGGATGCACCTTGACATGATCTTCATCGACGAGGGGTTTGGTTCGCTCGACAGCGAGACCCTCGACATTGCGATCCGTGCGCTGCTTGAGGTACAGCAGGAGGGCGGGCGTCTTGTCGGAATCATCTCCCATGTGGAGGAACTGCGCGCGCGCATTCCCGTCCATCTGGAGGTATTGCGTACGGCAAACGGAAGCAGGGGCGCGCTTCACACAGGGCGGCTTGGAGGCATTATGACGGCAAAACTCGAGTTCATCATCGGACGCGCAGGAACGGGCAAGACACACACCTGCCTTGCCGCGATGAGACAGGCACTGGAGCGTGAGCCGCTCGGCAGACAGCGCATCCTCCTCGTTCCGGAGCATATGACCTATGCCGCAGAGCGAGCACTGGCAAAGACGCTGACGCACAGCGCTGGATTTTTACAGGCCTATGTATTCGGCTTCCGCCGTCTCGCACGGCAGGTACTCCTTGAGACCGGTGGTGCGCACCTGCCGCGCATCAGCGACATCGGCAGACGCATCCTCCTAAAAGACATCCTGCTCAAGCACGAAAAGGAACTATCGGTCTTTGCACGCTCCGTTGGCAAGCGCGGATTTACCGAGACATTGGGTCATACCATCGCCGAACTCAAGCGTTACCGCCTGAGCACCGATGTCCTCCGTGCTGCCGCCGATGACGACGCACATACGCAGGGGCGGCTTTCTCAAAAAGCTCAGAGAGATCGCCCTCATCATGGATGATCTGTCCGTGCGTATGGAAGGGCGGCTGACCGATCAGACCGATCGCATGGAGCGCCTTGCCGCTCAGTTGAAGGACGCACCGTTTTTTTGCGTGGGGCTGAGATCTGGGTGGACGGTTTCGATTTTTTTCAATCCGCAGGAAATGGCAGTTTTCGTGGAACTCTTTCACACTGCGGATACGGTTCATATCAGTCTGACGATGGACGGACAGCGCGAGGGGAGCCGCGTGCAGGTCAATCTCCCCGAAAAACACAAGGGATACGGGGCTGTTTGCACGTTCTTATCAGACCATGCAGGCACTGACGAATCTTCTCGTCGAGATGGACCCGACGGCGGCACCGAAAATACATCTTACGGAGGAGCAGCAGCGTGCACTAAAAAAACCCTCGCTTGCAGCGATTGAAGGGCATCTGTTCGGACACGCACGTCTTGCTCCCATCGTGGACAATGCACTCAAGCTCGTCGAAGCGGCAAACCCGCGCCTCGAGGCGGAGGCGGTCGCGTCAGATATATTGCGCCTGGCACGTGAGGAGGGATATCGCTATCGTGAGATTGCCGTTCTCGTACGCGATATGGATACCTATGCGGATCTCCTGCTGCCGGCATTTGCCGACTGCGGCATCCCATGCCATCTGGACGCAAAGCGTCCGAGCACCCATCATCCTCTCGCAGAGCTTCTGCGCGCCGCCGCACAGACAGCATGGCGCGGCTGGGGATACGATACCGTATTCCGTGCCCTGCGTACGGGATTTTTTTCCTGTTGTGGCAGAGCCAACAGATGATGGTGGCTTTTCCTGCGGCGATTGGCAGGAAGCGGTCGACCGACTGGAAAAACTACTGTCTAGCGTTCGGCATCCGCAGCGAAAATCAGTGGACGGCGACAGAGGACTGGGATTTTGACCGCCGTACGATCCCTGAGGATGCACGGGAGACCGAGCAAAATGTCATGCGCATTGCCGAGGAGATTGCCCTCGATGACATTCGTCGGCGCATTGCGGCACCGCTTTCGCTGCTGACACAGAATCTTCGTCGAGAGGGATGCTCAGCGCATGAGCGTACCCGTGCGCTCTACCAATTCCTCACCAAGCTGGAAGTACCACAGACGCTGGAGATGTGGAGAACGGAAGCAGATGCCGAAGGGCGTCTTGCGGATGCGGCGGCACACCGACAGATCTGGGCTTCCTGTATGACACTTCTGGAGCAGTTGGTCGAGGTCAGCGGCGACGAGAACCTCTCTGCCCGTGACTTTGAGGAGCTGCTGGAGGACGGTCTGGATGCACTCGAAATTGCTCTGATCCCGCCGGGGCTGGATCATGTCACGATTGCCGCCTTCGATGAGAACAGTCTCGCGGGCATTCGTGCCGCCTATATTGTCGGTGCAAATGCAGGGACGATGCCGCGTGTGGGGGCACAGCAGGGCGTGCTGTCGGATGCAGATCGCCTTTCCATCCGCGAGTCGCTCGCACATACGAATCATACGATCTTCGGCGGCGGCCATGAGCAGAGCTTTCTGGAACGCTATCAGCTCTATCGTGGTTTTACCGAGGCACGGGAGTATCTGTGGGTTTCGTATGCGCTCTCCTCTGCCGATGGAGCGGCACTTGCACCGTCGCCCCTAATCGCTCGTCTGCGTACAATTTGTCCGACGGTGCTCTCTATCCCGCTTGCCATGGTGGAGCGTACGGATGATCTTGTGCTCTCCGCGCCGCATCCCGTACTCTCATCGCTGGCAGGGGCTCTGCTCGGACAGAAGGAGCGCGGGAAAATGCTCCCCCTCTGGGGCGATGTCTACAACTGGATGCGCAGCAATGCCGTGATGCATCCGCTTCTTCGTCTAATGGTGCGCGGTCTGGTTTCATCGCCGCGTGAGGAGAAGCAGCTGTCTTTGGCGACGGCAAAGCAGCTGTTTGCGCGTGACGGGCGGATCAGCGGCAGCACGACACGTCTTGAGACCTTTCGTCAATGTCCGTTCCGCCACTTTGCAATGTACGGTCTCGGTCTCAAGGAGCGCGATGTCTATGAGTTTCAAAGCAATGACTTTGGCACGCTCCTGCATGAGATCCTGCACGGATACGGTGAATGGGTGCGTACGAAACACGCGAACGACTGGTGCGCGGCAGAGCCGGACAGCGCGGCAAAGATCGATGAGCTGATGCACGAGGTCATTCCGCGCATCCGCAGCTCCGTCCTGATGAGCCGCGCCAGCTACCGCCATCGGATCGAACGCATTCGCCGCACCGCGCAGCAGGGTCATCCGTCACCTGACATCGTGGGCAAAGGCATCGTCATTTCATCCGCTTGGATTTGAGATCAGTTTTGGACGTGGCATGGATGATGTCCGCTTGGAAGAGTTTCAGCTTGAGGGCGGGGCAACACTCTCCCTGCGCGGGCAGATTGATCGCTTTGATGTGACGAAGACGCGTGACTACTACCTCGTCCTCGACTACAAGACGGGAGGAACATCCCTGCTCCTGCCCGAGATTCGCCACGGGCTGAAGATGCAGCTGCTGCTCTATCTCTTTGTCATACGCAGTCTCCTCCATGATACAGACAGTTTTTCCGGCGGGGATGCTCTATGCGCCTGTCGTGAATCCCATCATCAAGAGCGATGTGCGTCTGGATGACAGCGACCTTCACAAGATGGTTGCAAAGGACATGGTACTCACGGGGATGCTGATCGATGATCCGGAGATCACACAGAGCATTGACGCGATGGGGGAGCATCTCTGCATCACCTTCAACAAGGATAAGAGCATCTCCAAGGCATCGGCAAGGCACATTCGTTCACGCGAGGAGTTTGAACAGCTGCTTGCCTATCTGCCGCAGCTGATCCGCACGACTGCCGAGGAGATCCTGCGGGGAAATATAGAGGTTGCGCCCTATCGTTTTCGGGATCGCAATGCCTGTACCTTCTGCAGCTATCGTTCCATCTGCTCGTTTGATCCGGAGCTTGGGCAGGGGGATCGCTATCGTGAGATTGCGGACAATGCGCAGACAGCGATGGAGGAGATTGCACAGATGGTGTGTGGGGAGGTGAAGTCCGATGGCTGAGCGGATGCAGTTTACTGCCGATCAACAAAAAAAGCGATTGAGACGCGTGGGCAGAACATCCTCGTCGCTGCGGCGGCAGGGTCAGGAAAGACGCGCGTTCTGGTTGAGCGCATCATCTCACAGGTGCGTGCGGGGACGCTGTCGCTCGACCGTATCCTCGTCCTCACCTTTACCAAGGCTGCTGCATCGGAGATGCGCGAGCGCATTGAGGCGGCACTCAACGCCGAGATTGATGCCATTGTCGAGAAAGGCGGCGCACTCGAAGAGGTCGCTGCGCTCGAACGGCAGCGCGTCCTCCTCACGGGGGCAGACATCTCAACATTCCACTCCTTTTGTCAGCGTCTGATACAGTCACACATCGATGCGACGGAGATTCCGCCGACCTTTCGCATTGCAAGCGAGCAGGAGATTCGGCTGCTGAAAAACGACGTGTTTGAACAGATGATTGAGAGCGAATATGAGAAAGCGGCAGCGGACGACCCCGAGGGCTTTCTTCCCTTTTCCGATGCCTATGGAGGCGTAAAGGGGGACGACGAAAAACTGCAGGGAGAAATCCTCGCACTACACGCCTTTTTCGCTCAGTCAGCCCTCGCCCGTGACATGGCTTGCGGCACAGGGGAACGAGCGCAGCGATGCGCCGTATTGGGCGCGATGCGGGTTTCAGACCCTTGTGGATGAGCTCGAATACACTCTTTCACAGGTCTGCACGAACTATGCGGCGGCAATCGAGCTTCTCAAGAGCGGCGGCAATGACCTGCGTACGGCAGCAACCAAATGTCTTGAAGCACTTGCGCATAACAGGGGGATCTATGAGGATTTGAAGGCAGAGCTCAATGGATTTGTGAATACGAAACAGGACAGCGCATGGGAAACATTTCTGGCGCAAGCGACTGCGGCGAAAAAAAGGCGAAAAAAATATACCGCGCAAAGCGGTAGAGGACTGTGATCCCTGAGGTCGGAGCACAGCTCAAGAAGCTGACGGAAAAGATCCATGCCCCGTGGGACGGCTGCATTGCTCGTCTGCCCGCGACAGCACAGGAGCTATGCGATACCGAGAATGCTGCAAATGCCGCCATCCGTCAGTACGTTCGCCTAACAACAGCATTTCACAATGCGTTTCAGCAAAAAAATCGAGCGCGGCATCCTCGATTTCAACGACCTTGAACATACGGCACTCGAACTGCTCTGTCGCGATCCGAAGCAGCTGCAGGAGGATCCGACCATTGCCGCACCGACCGAGATTGCCGATGAGCTGCGCGCCCATTACGACGCGATCATGGTGGACGAATACCAAGATACAAACGGACTGCAGGAGGGGATTCTGCGGCAGATTGCACGCGAAAACAACCGCTTCATTGTCGGTGATGTGAAGCAGAGCATCTATCGGTTTCGCCTTGCCGATCCGTCGCTCTTTCAGCATACCTACGAAGCATACCGTGGCGACAGCGCAGAGGGCGAACTCGTGACGATGTCCGAGAACTTCCGCAGCCGCGCCGAGGTGCTTGAGCCCATCAACGAGATCTTCTCACAGATCATGAGCAAAGAAGCGGTCGACATTGCCTATGACGTTCATGCACGTCTCAATCCGGGACGCGTATTTGCGGAGCCGACAAAGGGAACGTCACTCGCAGGGCCGCTTGAGATCAACCTCCTGCGTGCAGACTATTCTGCGGACACGGAGGAACAGGGGGAGGAAGAGCGAAAAGCATTTGAAATTGAGGCGCATTTTATTGCACACCGCATTCAGGAACTCAAATCCAAGGGGTGCGTTCTGCACAACGGGGATCCCGTCCAAAACAAGGATATTGTCATTCTCCTGCGTGGCGCGAAGGAGCGTGCGGGGATTCTGCTCGATGCGCTGCGAAAAGAAAAACATCCCCGCATATGCGGACGATACTGCCGGCTATTTTGAGGCGAGCGAGATTCGCATGATGCTCTCCCTGCTTGCCGTATTGGACAACGCCCGTCAGGATACGCCGTGCCGCCGTACTCGTATCACCCATGATTGGCATGACAATGGAGGACATGGCGGCACTGCGCATACATACACCACTTGGCGGTATCTATGACATCCTGACAGGTGCAACAGGGGAAGGACTTTCAGACAATCTCACAGAAAAAGGCGGCAAATGCACTGGAGCGCATCCGACGTTGGCGACGCCGTGCCCTCGTGCAGAGCGTTCCCGAACTGCTCCGTCTGCTCTATCGTGAGACGGGCTACTATGACTACGTCGGGGGACTCCCCGGCGGCATCCTGCGGCAGGCAAATCTGCGTATGCTCATCGACCGCGCTGCCGATTTCGAGCGGACAAACGAGCGCGGACTATTTCGCTTTCTGCGTTACATCGATGCACTGAAGCGGCGCAGCACAGATCTTTCTGTTGCGCGTACTCTCGGTGAGAGTGAGGATGTCGTGCGCATCATGACGATTCACCGCAGCAAGGGGCTGGAGTTTCCCATCGTCTTTCTTGCGAATATCTCAGGTGCATTCAATACGCAGGATACAAGGGGCGATTTGCTCTACCATGCACACGAGGGCATCGGTCTGCGTGTCTATGAGAACAGCATGACCGGACGGCAAAAATACGATACCATGTCGCGCAGGAAGATCAAAGCCGTCATTCAGCGCGAGACGATGGCGGAGGAGATGCGCATTCTCTACGTCGCCATGACACGTGCACAGGAAAAACTCATCCTTACGGGTACGCTGAACATCACACGTACGGGCAAGGACGCATTGGAGCAGCTGCGCGAGAACTGTCTCAAATATGCACAGACAGAAGACACTGTATTTCCAAAGGAGGCTATTCTCGGAGCGAAATGCTATCTCGACTGGATTGCACTTGCCCTGATGCGCCATCCCGACGGAGCGGCTCTCTTCGACGATGCGGATGAGATTGCTCTCCGCCCGCCAACCAACGAAAAAGGCACGTTTTGATCTGCGGCTCCCACATGAGGATGTGCACGTTCCGCAGGATCTGTCAGAGGAAAGGGAAGACAACATCCTTTCTGCCGTCCGTGCCGATGACCCGCTCCCCGGCGGGCAAGGATGCCGACCGTGTCGCGGCGGTTCTGGGCTGGGTCTATGATTTACGCGGAACAGCGCAGATCCACGCAAAGACCAGTGTCACAGAGCTTAAGCGTCAGCAGGCAGCCGAGGAGGAGCCAATCGCTCCATTCCTGCCAGCTGTTGGGGATTCGGCAGATACACAGCAGGAATGGGAAGTGCCACGCTTCCTGCGCTCATCGGAACGAGAGCATCTAACGCCGATGGAGCGCGGCACGGCGATGCACACCGTCATGCAGCAGCTCGACCTGTCGGATATCCAAAATATCTCCGCCATCGAGCATCAGGTCGAACAACTCACCGAAAAGGGGATTCTCACAGAAGCGGAGCGCGGCATCATCAATATTGGGAACGTATGGACATTCGTCTCGTCAAAACTCGGACGACGTATGCGTGCGGCAAAGGCAGTCTATCGTGAACTCCCCTTTGGACGTCTCCTTCCGGCACATACCTACTACAAAGAGGCAACGGATGAGGACGATCAGATTTTTTTGCAGGGAATCATCGACGTTCTCTTTGAGGAGGAAAAACGGTGACTACATCCTGCTCGACTACAAGACCGACCGTAAAATCTCCGCTGCAGCAGCACGGGAGCGCTATCAGTTCCAGATCGACCTCTACTGCGACGCCGTAGAGACCATCCTTGGCAAGGAGGTCAAAGAGCGTTACCTATTCCTGCTTGATACGGGCAGAGAGGTGAGGCTGTAATACAACATGTGCGGTAGAGAACGTATCCAGCGCAGGAGGAAAAAGCAAGCAGGAATATATCTCTTCTTCGCGAATTAGTAAGTCTTGAAAGGAAGTGAATCAAATGGCAGATTGTATTTTTTTGCAAGATTGCTCATGGGGAGATTCCCTCGACGAAGGTCTATGAGGACAACACCGTGCTCGCATTTCGTGATCTTGATCCGCAGGCTCCGGAGCACGTTCTCATCATCCCAAAGAAGCATCTTTCGAGTGTACTGGACTTTGGCGCAGAGGATCGGGAGCTGGCAGCGCATATTCTGACCGATGTTGTTCCTGCACTTGCGCGTACGTTGGGGATTGACGCGGGCGGTTTTTCGTCTCGTGACGAACACGGGAGCGGATGGCGGACAGACCGTCGGACATCTGCATTTCCATCTGCTTGGCGGACGTTCGCTCACATGGCCGCCGGGCTGACAAAAAGCATCATATTCCAATTAGGGTAGTGTTATGTCACGTTATATTGTGATAAATACTGCCTTTTTTTGTTTAAGTTCCCTCACAAGCAAACGATATAATTTATATAAAAATAGAATAGTTTGTCAATATAGATAGGAGGTGTCAGCGATGGTAGAACGTGTTGAGCGGGTCATGCGAATCAAGCGCCTCAGGTTCAACAACGACGAGTTGTTCGAGCGGAGAAAAAGGCTTTGAAGAGCAGGAGCAGGGAGAATCGTTTGCTTCTATTTTTGAAGATGAAATAGAGAAGAAGAAAAAACGTCAATCGGACAATGATTCCTCAAACAGCGCGTATCAGCTTGATGTCGGTCGTCCTACGCAGTCCCTTTTTATCAGGGAAAAAGCTGATATTTCAGTGGTGAAGGGAAAGCTGCCCCATGCCGGATGATGTGCATGGAATGCGGTTGGCTCTTGCGGAGGCAGAACGCGCCTATGCGCTTGGTGAGGTTCCCATCGGTGCTGTCATATTGGACGAGACGGGAACCGTCATTGCCAGTGGGTATAATCTGCGTGAAACACAGCATGATGCAACAGCACATGCCGAGCTGCTCGCCATCCAACGTGCCTGTCAGCATCTCGGTCGCTGGCGGCTTACGGGTATGACGCTCTATGTAACCATCGAGCCATGTCCGATGTGTGCCGGTGCCATCGTCATGAGCCGCATCAGCCGCGTGGTCTATGGAAGTACGGATACAAAGGCGGGAGCCTGCGAGTCACTCTTTAACATCACGGAATGTCCTGCACTGAACCATCAGCCCGAAATGCGTTCCGGCGTCTTGGCAGAGGAGTGCTCAGAGATCATCAAGCGTTTTTTTCGCGCACGGCGAAAAAAAGTAAAGGTGCGCCATCATAGACAAAACCGTTCCTCACTTGCTTGCACGCTAAAAGCCGTCCACAGCGTTTTGCCGTGGACGGCTTTTACATGGGAAAAGTTACTTGAGAGCTTCCTGCAAGGTCTTCATATTCTTCTTCATCGTATCGATGTAGGCATTCTTCGCCGCAGGGGTTGCCTCACCGGTCACAACGGGATCGAGTGTATAGATCTTCGCCCCCGTCTCGCGAGCGATGGTCTCAGCAGCAGCAGGGGAGTACTGGGGCTCCGTAAAGAGAACCTTTGGGGGAGGGCATTGACCTGTTCGATGGTCTCCTGCAGCTCCGTCGGGGTCGGCTCCGTGCCGGGCTCACGCTCCACAACACCGATGATGTTCAGATTGAATTCCTTTGCAAAGTAGGGGAACGCCTCGTGGAACGTGACAATGTCCTTGTGCGGAACATTGTCGAGAGCCGCGTGCATTTCACTCTTGAGCGAGGTGAGCTTTTCGATGTATGCGACGGCGTTCTTCTCGTATGCCGCTGCATGCGCGGGATCAGCTTCCTTGAGCTGGTCGGCAATGTTCCGTACCTGCGTAATCGCATCCGTAACACTCAGCCAGACATGGGGATTGTCCCCTCCTCGTCATCATGAATGAGTTCAATGCCGCGCGAGGCATCGATGACCTTCAGCTTCTTCTGCTGCTCGGTCACCTTGTCCATGAAGTCCTCCATACCGGCTCCATTGATGACAAAGGCATCCGCCTTTTCGAGCGTCTTCATATCCTCCGTCATGAGCTGATAGTCATGCAGGCAGCCCGTCTGCGGCTTCGTCATATTATATACTTCGACGCCGTCTACACCGTCTGTAATGTTGATTGTCGCAACATACATAGGGTAGAACGAGGTAACAATGCGGAACGGCTCTGCCGTTTTTCTTTTTCTGCGGACTTGTCCGTGCCGCCGCAGCCAACAAGGGCAACGGAAAGGACAAGGAGCAGGAGAGATAGAATCTTCGTTGTACTACGCATGGGTAACAGATCTCCTTAAAGCAGTTGAACATTATGTGAATTTGGTGAAATTTCACGAGTAGAATAATACCGCACGTTGAGAGGTAATGTCAATATAAAATATAAAAAAATTTTTTTATTGTTGCATACTATGTATAAATAGATGTTCAAGCGAACAGTTGATGATATCCTCAACTGTTTTTGTGAAAATTTCATAACACGATTGACACGGATTATCCCTATGGGGTATAATGTCCTTGCATCATTTATTGGTGCAACATTACTCCGCGCGTGGAGGGAGGGAAATGCATGGCAAATGAAATCAAGGTCGGCAAGAATGAGTCGATCGATAGTGCTCTCCGCCGCTTTAAGCGTATGTCACAGAAGGCCGGCACTCTTGCCGAAGTTCGTAAGCGTGAACATTACGAGAAACCGAGCGTTCGCCGCAAAAAAAGAAGTCTGAGGCAGCGCGTAAACGCAAATACAGGGGCTGATTGCAAAGAGACATCCGTGGACGCTGTGCCACGGATGTTTTTTTCTATTTTACGTTTTTACGAAAGGATGAACAACGATGTCATTGATGGAAAAACTGACTGCAGATATGAAGGAAGCCATGAAGCAGGGCGAGAAGGAGCGTCTTTCGGTCATCCGTCTCGTGCGCGGTGCCGTGCGTCAGGCTGAGATCGACGGGAAGAAGACGCTGAGCGACGACGAGATCATCGGTGTGATCACAAAGGAAGTAAAGATGCGCCGTGACTCCATTGAGGAGTTTGAACGCGGCGGGCGCAGTGATCTGGTTGAGAAGACACAGGCAGAAATTGCGATCCTGATGCCGTATCTTCCTGCACAGCTCAGTCCCGATGAAGTGCGGCAGATTGTCGAAACTGCCGTTGCCGAGGTCGGCGCAACGACCGCAAAGGATATGGGCAAGGTCATGGGGGTTCTCATGCCGCGTGTAAAGGGGCGTGCCGACGGAAAACTCGTGAATGAAATTGTCCGCTCTCTTCTGAAATAAATGTTCTGATATCGTAAAATCCCCGTACATTCCTTTTTGACAAAAGTGCGGGGATTTTCGTATAATTGAAACGAGAATAACATATTAAAGGAGCGGATGATATGGCGGAGAAGGACAAGAAGGACAGCAAACGCGACAAGCCCATGACGCGCGAAGAGGCACTGGAAAACGCGCTCAAGCAGATTGAGAAAAAAATCATGGCAAGGGCGCGATCATGCGTCTTGGCGAAGCCAAGGCAAATATGAATATTGAGGTGATATCGACCGGCATCCTGCCGCTCGATATTGCCCTTGGCGTTGGAGGCATCCCGCGCGGCAGAATTATTGAGGTTTACGGCCCCGAATCCTCCGGTAAGACAACCGTTACCCTCCACATGATTGCAGAGGCACAAAAGGCAGGAGGACTTGCCGCATTTATCGATGCAGAGCACGCGCTCGATCCGGAGTATGCGCGCAAACTGGGGGTCAACACCGAGGATCTCCTCATTTCCCAGCCGGATACGGGCGAGCAGGCACTTGAGATCGTGGATGCGCTTGTACACAGCGGTGCCATCGACATCATCGTGGTAGACTCCGTCGCGGCACTCGTTCCAAAGTCTGAGATTGAGGGCGACATGGGATCGTCCGTCGTCGGTCTCCAGGCACGTCTGATGAGCCAGGCGATGCGCAAACTCACGGGCATCATCAGTAAGACCCGTACCGTTGCCGTCTTCATCAACCAGCTGCGCGAAAAGATCGGCGTCACCTACGGCAATCCGGAAACGACAACAGGCGGCCGCGCACTGAAATTCTACGCCTCTGTGCGTATTGACGTGCGCCGTGCAGACTCCATCAAGCAAGGAACGGAGTCCCTCGGCAACCGTACGCGTGCGAAGATTGTCAAGAACAAGGTCGCACCGCCCTTTAAGACGGCAGAGTTTGACATCATCTATGGCGAGGGTGTCTCGCGTCTTGGCAGCATCATCGACATGGCGGTCGATCTGGATCTCATAAACAAAAGTGGCGCATGGTACTCCTATGAGGGAACACGTCTCGGGCAGGGGCAAGGAAAACGCAAAGGCGACCTTGGAGGAAAAAAACCGGAACTCATTGCTGAGATTGAAGAAAAGATCCGTACCAAACTCCTCGTCGAAGGCGTAACTCCGAAAAAGAAGGGCGGATCAAAAAAATCCTCCGCCGATACAGATCAAGAAACATCGGATCTTCCGGAGGAAGAAGCGATGTCGGAGACGGATGAATGAGCGATGCTCACGATGCGGGAGTGAAGCGTTCCCGAAAGTCCGCAGACAAAACGGCTCTGATGACGGCAGTTGACTATCTTGCACGGCAGGCACACAGCGAACAGAAGCTGCGTGAAAAACTCACGCGCAAGGGCTTTCCCGAAGAGGAGATCGATGCCGCCATCGCGCGTCTCATCGAGCGTCACTATCTTGACGATACAGATCTCTGCACGCAGCAGTTCATGTATCTCTACAACGAAAGTCGGAATTCCGTTCGTCAGATCTGTGCAAAGCTCATGCAGCGCGGCTTTGATCACGACCTTGTATGGAGCGTTGTCCCCGAGGATACCTACGAACGGGAAACAATAACCGCCGAGCGCGTACTTGCAATGAAGTTCAAGCCAACAGACAACTATCAAAAGATGATGGCAAATCTCTATCAGAAGGGGTTTTTCCGTCGATGTATCACACGCAGCCGTGCAAAAATTTTTACGGAAGATGCAGAAGATTAGAGAGAAAGGGACATCTATGATGAACAGACCCGAGACCTCGGAAATGATTTTGGTGCTGGACTTCGGTGGACAGTACAACCAGCTCATTGCGCGCCGTGTGCGGGAGAATCACGTTTACTGTGAAGTACATCCACATACATTGTCCATAGATCGCATTCGAGAACTTGCACCGCGCGGCATTATTCTGACAGGCGGTCCGAACAGCGTCTATGGAGCGGAAGCCATAACGGCACCAAAAGAACTCTTTGCACTTGGGATTCCCATACTCGGCATCTGCTACGGTGCCCAGCTGATGGCACATCTCTGCGGCGGGCGCGTTGAAACTGCTCCCACGAGCGAATACGGGCGGACAGAAGTCGACATCACGGACAAAGCGTCCCGTCTGTTTGACGGGATTCCATCCAAAAAAACATTTGCTGGATGAGCCACACGGACTATATCAGCGAGCTCCCTGCAGGCTTCCATACAACGGCAAGCACCCCCGTCTGTCCGATTGCTGCGATGGAGAATCCGAGTCAAGGGCTTTATTCTGTGCAGTTCCATCCCGAGGTCATGCACACGGAGCACGGGACTGAGATTCTGAGAAACTTTGTCTATCACGTCTGCAAATGCACGGGCACATGGCGCATGGATTCCTTCGTTCAGAAGACCATCGAAGAGCTGCGCGCAAAGATCGGCACAGGACGTGCGCTCTGTGCACTCTCGGGCGGTGTAGACTCCTCCGTTGCAGCAGTTCTGCTCTCCAAGGCAATTGGCAGCCAGCTCACCTGCGTCTTTGTCGATCATGGTCTCCTGCGAAAGAACGAAGGGGATGAGGTCGAAGCCGTTTTCGGAACATCCGGCATCTACGATGTCAACTTCATCCGCATCAATGCACGTGACCGCTTCTATGCAAAGCTCAAGGGAGTAACCGAGCCGGAGGCAAAGCGCAAGATCATTGGTGAGGAATTTATCCGCGTATTTGAGGAGGCAGCACATGAGATTGGTGCGGTGGACTTTCTCGTGCAGGGAACGATCTATCCCGATGTCATTGAGAGCGGACTTGGTAAATCTGCGGTCATCAAATCGCATCACAACGTCGGTGGGCTTCCCGATCACGTCGACTTTAAGGAGATTGTCGAACCGCTCCGTCTGCTCTTTAAGGACGAGGTGCGTGCCGCCGGACGTGAGCTCGGCATTCCGGATCATCTCGTCGACCGCCAGCCGTTCCCGGGACCCGGTCTCGGCATCCGCATCATTGGCGAGGTGACAGCAGAGAAGGTTCAGATCGTGCAGGACGCGGATGCCATCTACCGCGAGGAGATTGCAAAGGCAGGCATTCAGAAGAATCTTGGACAGTATTTTGCCGCGCTTACCAATATGCGCTCCGTCGGCGTCATGGGCGATGGACGCACCTATGACTATGCTGTTGTTCTTCGTGCCGTCGAGACCAGCGACTTCATGACGGCAGAGGCGGCGCAGCTCCCGTGGGAAGTCCTGTCAAAGGTGACCACGCGCATTGTCAACGAGGTGCACGGTGTCAACCGCGTCCTCTATGACTGCACTGGAAAAACCTCCTGCAACCATCGAACTCGAATAACGAAAAAAATAGCGCAGAGATCCTTATATATCAAGGTTTTCTGCGCTTATTTATTTTCTGTGACCCCGATTGACCCCTTTTGTTGCAGGATCACTTTCGATGGTGTCAATGATCATATCTCGCTCCTGCGGATACAGGTGAGCGTAGGTTTGTAGTGTAGTCTCGATTTTTTTCATGACCGAGGCGTTGTGAAATCGCTATGATCGGTATTCCTCGGTGAATTAGATAGGAGGCATGAGAGTGCCTAAGATCATGAAGGCGAATTTTCTCTATGCCAACCTGTGCAGCTACACGCCTCATTTCATAAGATAATCCATGTTTACCGGTTTCAAATAATCGTGCGTTTGGATTGATTGAATGCTGCGCTTGGATAAACTGCTGGACTTCATCGACAAGAAATGCAGGGATGCTGACATCACGACGGCTCTTTGGTGTCTTAGGCGGGTCGATTATAGTCTTGTTATCTAGCCGTGCGTAGCTTTTTGGTTATGTGTATCAAATTTTTGTCAAAATCAAAGTCCTCCAGGGTCAGTGCCAAAAACTCTCCAACACGCATCCCTGTCCAGAAAAGGATTAAAAAAGAAATTCTGTATAGTGGAGTAGTGGTGTGATTGATAAATTTTTGAAAAATCATCAACCGTCCAGAATCTCATTGCATCGGCATGACTCTTTCCGATCATCCCTGCTCGTTTTGCTGGGTTAGTTGGTAGACCATAATAATTTACGGCAAAGTTGAAGATGGCTGCAACTTGATTGTTGATAGGAGGTATGTCTCTTGATAATCGCCTTTGACAAGTTCGTTTTGCCACTGCCGTATTTTTTTGCAGGAGTAATCTGGTCGCAAGGCAAATTTGCGAAGAACGGCAATACCTTCGAGGTGAACATATATTCTTTGCTTCGATATGTTGTAGGTCTTATGCGTGGTTTTATGTCCTCCATGTATAGATCATATAACGCTTTGAAGGACATAGAATGTGAACCTTGTTTCTGCCGATGAAAATCCTGCTCAAAAAGCTGAGCGTCTTTTTTCTTTGCGAAACCTCGGCGTGTGGTCTCTTTCTTTTCACCTGTCCAATCGGTATATTTGATCTTTACGTACCATGTTCCGCGCTTTCTATCTTTATGGACGGACAAGAGATCATCCCTTTCACGGATTTGAATTCTATAACATACTTTCCTCTGCCACGCCCCTCATCAAGCCAATCCGGCAAGGGGGAGGTTGTAGTAATGACATTGATCGACTTTTTGGTTTCCCTGCATATCAGTGTCCTTGGTAGTATCCTCGGAACACTGATATGCAGATGCTGACGCGGTGGTAACCAGCCGCAATGTGGCACCGGCATGATGGCGTCTCATCAGCGCACAGAAAAAGCCCCTTCGGGTCATCACTCCCGTTGGGGCTTTTTCCGTTGGTTGATGAATGACATCAATCGACTTCATGCTTCTTTTAGCACGGGGAATAAAATAAGCAAATTATTTCAAAAAGTCCCCAAAGCCCCCAAATCCTATTTTCTGAAAAAGCCTTCTCTTTCCCTATTATGATATACTCTTCCTGTCGCCAACCTCCGAACCTGGCACGGATAGGGGGTGTTGTCATATGCTGGATTCCCCATTCTTGAGTGCGGTTGTTGTTGGTGTAGTAGCGTGTGCGATTTGGTACTACATTCAGAAGTAGTTGGAAAGGTAGTTCTTGGCAACTGTCAGCCCATGATTATGAAAAATAATCTACTGAAAAAAATCCTTTTTTTCCTCTTCGTTTCCAATTCAAAAAAAGCTCTTTGAGATGATTCAGTTCGCTTTTCAGATGAGCGTTCTCCTCAAGTAGTTCGGTGTAGCTTGGTTTTTGTGCCCCCAATTTGATTGAGGGGCTTTTTCCTTTTGTTGATGGAGTTGCATTTTATATGGATCAGGTCATCTGCCAATTTTGACGGCGTAATCGAAGCAAGATCAGCGTAGTCATTACATGCCAGTTCATCCGTAGAATGACCCACACCGATTGCAATCGGGTGGCGAGCTTCGTAGATCGTTTGAATCAGCTTGGGATGATTGAAGTCTAAAAAATCATAGATACTGCCACCGCCGCGGACGATGCAGATGCAGTCCAAATCCTTTTTGATCCAGCTCTTGAATGCGCTGACTCATGCTCTCAGCAGTCATCACATCGGACAAAAGTTTTACTTCGAACTTTTCTCCGATAAGTGTTATGAAGTCGTTGTATCCGGCGCTTTCTTTCGGTGCAATCACACCAATACAACCGAATCGGGTTTCAATTTTCTGTTTCTGCAGTCCGCTTCTTGAAGGATAATCTTTTTTCCATTGGGCGAGCGTTCTCTTAAATGCAGTAGGTTCATCGAGCGGACGGATGTCAGATGCCTTGACCTGAAGTTTATCTTTGTAAACACCGAGTGTTCCTGTCACCTTGACTCGAGTATCAAAGGAGGGAATATACAATTTCTGATCTGCATACACATAGATACGCTGCTTTGCGGTTGGATCGTTTGTTAAATCGAAATTCGTATAGACGTTATTTTCACTGGAAAAGACTCTGCAAACATCACCGACGACAACAACCAATAATGAGCCGAGTGCGGAAGACACGATTTTTTGATACTGAAGCAGTACATCATCTGTACTTAGTGGAGTTTCCAAGGATTGATACATTTTAGGATCAATCCATTTTTTTGAAAGAGATGGTAGTCTATCCCGTCTGGAATATACCAGCTTTTTGATTCCTTGTCCCATCGGGCATGCAGCGCCTTTACAAGCTCTTTTTTTCTTCATAGGGGACATTCAGCATAATCTTCATGATGAATCCTTTTCGAGGCTTATTTCCTAAAAAAAGCTTTTATGTAAATCCGGAGGGCGCGGGATAAAAAAAGGAATTATTTTTTTCCCGCTGCAGCCCCCGCAGCAGTTTCCTTTTTTTATGTTTCAGATAGTTGATAAACTGCCGTACTTCGCTTGCCATCTCCGGGGTAATGTCCTCTATGTCACGCAAGACTTCTTCCTGATAGGAAGGAGTCTTTTTCTTGTGTGGGCGGTGATGGCATATCTGTTAGACAGAGCAGGTAATCAGTAGAGACATTAAAGAATTCAGCTATCTTTATCAGTGTTGTAGAATCAATATCTCGCTGTCCTGTCTCCCATTGTGAAATGGTATTTTGCGCGACATTTAATAACTTACTAAATTGCTTTTTGGCTCATATTTCTTTTTTTGCGTAATTCAGCTATTCGATTCATGGAATCCCCCTAGTTCCCCATATTATCTCAAATAGCGATTTATTTTTTTGAACACTATATCTCAAATTGAGTTTACTTTTTTTAATACATATTATATATAATCTCAGTACGAGATAAAGGAGGGAGGATAATGAGATTGCTAAAAAAATGAGAATGGAAGCTTTGTATTCTCAGAAGGCATTTGCACAAGTTATAGGAATTTCGCAGAATCATTATTCTAATATCGAAAATGGAGTCCGTCGCCCATCTCCTGAAGTAGCCAAGCGTATCGCAGATGTTTTTGGGCTTCGGGAGCGAGTGGTACAGGCTGCTTGAGATTGGTGAAACAGCAAACAAAAAAAGCCCTGCAAGCGCGGGCTGAGAGGGTGAGGAGCATGAAGTACAAAAAAAGCCGCAAGCAATAGGGATTGAGGAGTCTCGATTGGAAGAATTTCATCAGACACTGCTCCAGATGATTGAGGTCATTGGCAGCTACTTTGAGGCCGCCAATGAAGAGCAATGACGTTCGGTGAAAAGCTTCGGAACTTGCGAGAGGAACGAGGCTTTTTCTCAAACGGATCTTGCGGGAATCACCGGTTTTACTCGGCGGTCTGTCTATAACTGGGAAAGAGACAAGAAGCACCCCAAAAAAATATTGCAACACTTGAGCAGCACAAGATCGATGTCATTATGTCCGGCATGACTACAACGAGCTTCCGCATCGGTGCTACGACCCCAGAGGAAAAATGCAACACGCCTGGAAGATGCTCCGCGTACCGTTTTTTTGAGAAACTCCCATCGGCAGAAGCAGAAGTGAAGCGGCTGTATCAAGAAGTCGAGGACTGCAAAGAGGGGCTTGGCAAGCCATTCCCGAAAGAGGAAGAGTACAAAGAAAAAAACACTGCGGTTTAACGAGGTCAATTTGCTGATCGAAGAACAAAAACAAGCAAGAAGATCAGCAGGTAACAAAGACTCTCGAAGCAAAAACAGGAGGAAGCGGTCGCTCGCTGAAAGGGGGAGTTGTTCATGTTGTCATGGATGCTTTGTATTGTTGTCGGTGTCGGCATTGGGCTGTCTATTGCAGCCCTTGCCAAGAAGGATAAGGAAAAAGGATTACACTGCGATCTTCACGCAGGAAAATCCTCACCTGGAAAGGAAAAATCAACACGCTTTTTTTGATGGTGTCAAAAAGCCGCTTTTCTCGAAAAATAATGTGGTATAATATCATGAGAAGATAAAGGCTGAGAGGTATATGATGTCCCACGAGAATTTACAGGATGTCTATGCGGCAGAGCAAATGCCACAGGAGATACAAAAGCAAATAGCCGTGCTCGAATCCACGTCACAGGCGGTTCTGATCCCACAGGCACAAAAATGACCTGCAGCAATGCATCAAACAAGCCTATGACAGGGGAAGCATCTCAGAGAGGACACGCACCTATCTGAGCGCACATTATCTTCACGATGCGTTCCTGCCGGAGCAGCTTTCGCAGCGGAAGATTGCCCTCTTTCATGGCTCGCTGGATGCCGTCGGTTGGCCACAGCTCTCGAAATGTCGCGCGGCAAACGATTTCGGCAAGTGCTTTTATTGCACCGAGGAGATGGATCTGGCAAAAGAATGGTCTTGCCAATACGGAAAAACCGGTGTTGTTTCGGGCTATATCCTCAAAATAGACGGCCTGAACATAGTCAACCTGAACTCAGAGCAGTATCACACACTCAACTGGATCGGCACACTGCTAGAGCACCGACAGCCGAACAATTTGGACGATGACAGCAAAGAGGCACGGGACTACCTGATTCAGAACTTCGCCGTTGATCTTTCACGGGCAGATGTCATTGTCGGCTATCGCGCCGACGATTCATATTTCCAGTATGCAACGGACTTCCTGCGGAATCGCATCAGTCTTGACAAACTCAGTGAAGCGATGCGGTTGGACAAACTGGGAGAGCAGGTAGCCATTAAATCCGAGCGAGCATTCAAGAGACTTGAGTTCAAACGAGCCTATCCGACGGCACAGAAATATATTGGTCTCTATATGCAGCGTGATACGCGTGCGCGAGAGACCTATCGGAAATCCCTCAGAGGGCAAATTCGCATCCCGAACAAACTCACCATCGAGCGCATCATCCAGGAGGGGATAAAGAATGATGACGAGATCCTACTCAGACCTCTATATCGAGGACGCACAAGAGAATCTTGGCAACATGTTTGATTATGCCGTAAACACCTGCCATATCCCCATCGAGGAAACAGCAGCCTACTTTATGGATTCCGGTGTTGCGGATCAATTCGGCAAGGGAAACCCACGCTACATTGCGGGGCGAACAGGCTGTGAACTCTTGTGGGACTGCCTTTGGGAACTAAATATTGAGCAGCCTCCTCAACCTCCTGCGCTCTATGCAGAAAAATCCCCTGAATATTGGGCAGGATGGGCACTTGCCTACTATCAATGGTTGAAAAACATCCCATTCGAGACCATACTTGAAGCCGTTCCCATGAAAAAAATTGTGCGCAGCTATTATCCGCTGCACGAAGCCGACATTCGGAAATTCGTCGAAGTCATGGATGCATGGATGGCTGAAAAAAATGTCCATACACCACGCAGTCGGCAATCATGGACACCCAAAAAAATATGGAATATGCACGCTAAGCTCATGAGCCTGCCGGAGACGGCAGGTTCTTTTTGTTAAAAGAGTGGATTTTTCTGTGGTTGCGTTCGTATATACTGGGAGGAAAGCATGGAAAGGAGAGACCCATATGCCTTATATCAAATTGTTCCTTGCGTGCGCAACCTCATGGCTGCTTTTGCTCCCACTAAGAGCAGAGGCTGCCGACGTATACAGTGTGATCTACTCCGATGCGAGTTACTATAACGGTAATCCCGTGGAGTGCGACTGGATCGCGAATGCTGTACTTTACGCATCGGCAAGCTACAACGTCGATCCACTTCTCATTACGGCGGTAATGGAAACGGAATCGCATTTCTACATAGGAGCCGGAAGTCGTGCCGGTGCAATCGGCCTCATGCAGCTCATGCCGAATACGGCGGCCGGTATTGGTGTGAATCCCTATGATCCACTCGGCAATGTGATCGGCGGTACAATCTACCTGCGTACACAGCTCGATAATTTCGGCAGTTGGGGTGAGTATGGCGTAACCACAGCCGTCGCAGCGTATAATGCGGGGCCGGGGGCAGTCTATCAATACGGCGGCATTCCTCCCTATGCAGAAACGCGGGATTATGTCGTTAAAGTTCATCGGGCATACATGAATCTATACAACATGTGCCAGTATTAGAAAAGGAGGCGAGGGGATGGATCTGACACAAACGGCAGGATTTTTCACTGCTCTGTTTCATTCTGTGGAGTTTGCTCTATATGTACTGTACTCCTTCGACGGGCAGACTGCGGGTTTATGCGAAGATCTTTCTTACGGGAAACGCATTGCTTCTGTTTATTTCGTTGAATTTGTATTTTTCGGCGAAAAATGCGATTGAAGTCAAGCGGGTCATCGAGAAATACAGCGTAGAATCCACGGTAGATTTGCTGAAAATCATGCACGAGCCAGGACATACTGCAGAGATGCAGGAAAACCGCTTGTTCATTGACCAGGGGACGGATCATGAACGTATTTTCGTCCTGATGCGTGAGCCATTTTTTTCTACATCATTGACCAAGGGAGAATGGTGCAGATGACAAAAGAACTGCCAAATTAAGGTAAAAAAATGAAAAAAACATCGGAATCCAGAGCCTGTTTTTTTCGGTAGGATATACATTAGGGGAGACTAGATTAAAGAAGGAGTGTGTTTGACCTATGAAATCCAAGAAAATTGCTGTGACTGTCGGCGTTGCATTCGGTATTGCCGCCTCGTTTCTTGCGATGATTCCATCCAGTCATCGCTCGGAAGCTGCGATGGCGGTCATTGACCAAAAGAATATCGAGGAAGCGATCAAGACGGCAATCGAAACGGCGAAGATCCTGACGACGCAAGAAAAGGAGTTTGCTCTGATGGTTCTCAATGCCAAGAAAATTGGTCCGGCGGAGATTCAGAAAATCGTCGATACACAGCTTGGCTACCAGAAAAAGATACTGGATGAAAAAATGGGGCAAAACGGTGTCCTCGGACGTATATGGCGTACTGCAACAAACAGCCCCGATGCCGATCCACTAGATGTTGCATGGCGCGACCGTATCGGTGATCTCCAATCCATCATCAACGGCAATACAACTGTGTACGACGGTATCATGAACGAGCGTCGTCGGCAGGAGACTCTCACAGAGACCTTCAAGGATGCGGCAAAATCGGCACAAAAATACGCAGCAGACGAATATGGACATTGCCAAGTCTACACAACAGGCTCTCGAAAACTCCAACAAGGCAGAGGGAACCATGCAGGTCATGCAGGCAGGAAATGGTATAAGGCCATGCTTTTTCTAATCTCCCCGGCGGGTCGTGAAAAATCTTCGGAGCGGAGCGACGATAAGCGATAGCGCCAAGCTGCCAACGGCAGGTTCAGGGAGCGTAGGCGACCGACAAAAAAATCGCCCGCGAAGCGGCGTAAGAATTGGGTCGAACGGCGTTTCAGCGCGCTGAAATGCATAAGTGAGCTTAGAGTAACTTCAGTTACTCCCATTCTATCAAAAACAGGCACAATAAAGTGGGAAACAAACGGGAAACTTGATTCCCATTTTGAAAAAATGGGAGCGTGCATGGTATACTCTGATTGAATCGTAACATTGGCGGCGGAGGATGTGGCGGTAGTGGAGAGCAATCAGCAGAAACTGGCACGCTTGAAGCGGCAGCTGGTTGAGACCAAAAAAGCAGATGGATGCGGTTTCGGCAGATATGGATAAAGAGCGCAAAAAGAATTCGATACGAAAAAGCTTTTTGCGGGTCGGTCTCATTGCGGAGGAAGCCGGTATTCTGGATTCCTACAATGAGAACGATCTATATCTGCTGTTTGTTATGAACCGCGACTATTTGTGCCAGCATGGGAAAAATGGCTGCGTCCGGTGGATTTGCCTCCATGCATAATTTAGGGCAATCAGAGACGGAAAGGAAATGATTCTAAATGGCGAAGAAGAATGCGATGGATCGCCTTGCCAAAAAAAGCAAGAGCAGTTGGATGATTTACAGAAGCGCATCGAGAAAAAATACGAAAAAGAAATGAGTGAGATCAACAACGCGCAGAATAAAAAAATGGACGGATGCGCTACAAGCTGCTCTGAACAAAAAAATAGAGGTTCGATTGACCTTGCACGTATTCCCGTTGAGGATCTACTTGCATGGTTGCAATCACGCTCCAGCGAGTTGCCGCCGATGGAATCGCAAGAAGTTCCTGTGGCAAAAATCCTCGGGCGAAACTTCCGAGGAGAATCCTTCTGTGGGAGACTCTGCGACATCTCCGCAAGAGAATGTTTACGCGCCTGAAAAATACGATGCAGTAGCTTTTGACAGGAATACGGCGAGGATGATAGTATATGGAAAAAACGGCAGGTATCTTCGGATGAGGTGCGCCGGATTCTAAGCGATCATGATCTATGGATGAAAACGAATCACGAATCCGGCCAACAAGCGGATTTTACAAATTGCGATTTGCGTGGATTTGATTTTTGCTCCCCAAATGAGATTCATCCGTTTCACTCCATGACTTTTCGTGGAGCCGACCTATCGGGCGTTTCCATGGAACGGCTGCATTTTAAGGATTGTGATTTCACTGGTGCAAACTTAAATAAAAACCCGTATAGCTGGCGTTCGTGTTGAAAGCTGTGATTTCTTAAATGCAAGAATTACAAAAGCTGCTATGTTTGATTGCAGAATTGATCAATGCGATATGCAAAACACACAGCTGGGGGACTCGAGATTTATTCACTGTCAATTTTTTTGACAATGTATTCCGTGAGGCAAATCTCAGTAATGTTTCTACCGCAAAAAAATTGCCATATCGAAGGAAATCGTTTTTTTGTCAGTAAATCCGGTTGGAGCAGATTTTTTTCAACTTCTATCTTTACTGACAACAAGTTTTTTTGAATGTAACATTTATACAATGCAACTTCGATGATGCGCTGTTTAAGAAATGTGATTTTTACACGCAGCGGATTTATGGACAGCTATATTGAAAAAAATGTCAATTCCGGCAAACTGATTTACAAAAACCAGTTTATGCAGGTGCAGTTTATTCCAAACAAGGGAGATACTATTCATATTGCCTATGATTTAGGGATTACGCACCGTAATTAGTCGGGATCTGTTTGATGATAAACTTCCTATGAAGGTAGATCATTTTATCAAAGAGGTTTCGACTGAGCGTCCATCTAACGACAAGGAGCGAGCACTTAAAGACTTCCTAATTACGCTTGGAAAAAAACTTTTCAGGAAGCGTGTAATCAGTATAGAAAAAGCAATGATAATGTAAGGTGATAGGAGGCATCGATATGCAGTATTGGGTAGATGCAAAGAGGCTGAATGATTTTTATCAAAATGCGCGGCCTTACCATCGAGCAGGTAGAGGCTGAGTGCCATGTAAAAAAACGGCACGATCTTTTCATGAAACTCGTAAGCGAGGGCGGCCCGACGCGGGATTTGTTTTTGCTAGGAGATATTAGTCGAGCTATTGATGTGCCAATGACTGAATTCGTTAAATCCCACATGGGTGAAGAGGGGGACGATTCAAACGATGCTCAGATCTTACAGAGACAAAAATCATGGCCGCTCGACTATGACGAGAGCCATTACATCGACCAAAGCATCGGCGTGAAGAAACTGAAGGAATACAACTTGCTCTGATTTTGAAAAAAATGATAGGATTTTCAAGCCCCTTTTTGGGATATACTTATGATTCTGTTGTTCATGTTGGCCGCGTCCAAACGCCGACGCTTGCTCTCGTCGTACGACGGGAAGAAGAAATACAACATTTTAAGCCGACAACGCACTATGCGCTGCAGGTGATCTGGCAGCATGAAAACGGTCAGATTCCAACCATGTGGAAGTTCAAGCCGGATATGGAAGGGCTTGATTCGGAGAATCGGCTGCTTTCAAAAGATATTGCGGATGGTCTTCTTTCAAAAATCCAGTCAGCGGCGAACCATGGAGATGGTGCGCAGATTGTTGTTGTCGAGCAAAAGAAACTCTACCTTCTTGTGGCCAGAGCTTACCTTGCACAGTTCTATCCAATCCATGTCTACCAAGCAACAAAAGTTGTGATCTCTTGTGCGGACGAGGAATTTGCAGGAAACGGAAAAAAACTATCCTGACAATGGGCTGGAAGGAAATCTACCAGAAGGATAAAAAAAGATTCGGATGACAATGATGAGGAGGCTCCTCCTTCCAGCCGTTGCAGAAGGTGATGTTGTACGTTATGAACAGGGGACAGTCAAGGAGAAAATTACAACACCGCCGAAGCGTTTCACAGATGCTACGCTACTTCAGGCAATGAAGGAGATCCATAAATACGTCAAGGATAAGGAGTTGGCAGCAAGCCTAAAAGGAGTGTAAAGGGATCGGCACAGAGGCAACGCGTGCTGGAATTATTGAGGGACTGAAGAAAGCCTGTTTTGTCACAACAGAGAAAAAAATTTCTCGTCCCTACTGACATGGGGCGCATGATCATATCCATATTGCCGGACAAAATTACATATCCAGATACAACGGCATTATGGGAGGCCGATCTGGATCGCATCGCAGATGGATCTATTCCTCTGAATGCTTTCTTGACGAAGCAAGTCGATATTCTCAATTCATTGCTTACTGATGCGAAGAATGTGCAGATGCAGACCAACAATGATCTTCCAATATGTCCAAACTGTGGAAAGACAGTGCGTCTTCGTAAAGGAAAGTTGGGTAATTTTTGGGGGTGCTCTGGCTACCCAGACTGTAAAAACGACGGCACCAGATAAAAAAAGGAAAGCCTGATTTCACCGTCAAGAAAGAAGAACGGCATACAGATAAATGCCCATCCTGTGGAAAGAAATTACGTCAAATCAAAGGAAAAATTCGGGACGTTCTGGTCATGTGAGGATCGGGAGGGCTGCAATGCTACATTTGCAGACCATAAGGATAAGCCTATGATTGTGAAGTGTCCTGGATGTGGAAAGGGGTATTTAAGAAGAGATGAGAGTAAGAAGAAAAAAGGTGCGTATTTCTGGTATTGCTCTGATCGCTGCGGAGCAGCCCCAATCTGGGATAAAAGTGGTCTTCCGGATCTTCCATGACGGAGACATGGAACAGAAGGGAGGAGGTGAGATATAATGGTGCATATGGCTATATATGAATGCCCAAACTGCGGGCATCGTCAGGATCATTCCGGCGCGTGCGACAAATGTGGCGCATAGACGAAATGAGGAAGCTGTTCTCATAACCTGTTAGGAGAAAATCTGAAAACCATCAGACGGTTTCCTAATAGGTTATGAAAATGTCATAAGCGCATCATAATTCATACTAAAACCTTCATAATATATATTAAACCTGTTTTTCAGTTCGTAAAAAGTATCACAATAATTCTTAAACTGTTCATAGGAGGGGCATTATGAATCAAGTCGCATTAAGCGGTCGTCTCGGAGCGGACATCAGCGAGCATATTACGCAGAGCGGCAAGTACGTCATTCATTTTCCGCTTGCTGTTCGTAAGAGCTTCAAAAAAAGAACGAAAAGGGAAATTATCCCGTCAACTATTTCCAGATTGAGGTATGGGGAGCGTTGGCAAAAAAACTTGCAAGGAGCACTTATCCAAGGGACAGCTTGTCAGTGTATCCGGTCGCTTGGACGCAAAGTCTTATGACGATAAAAATGGACAAAAGAGATACGCAACGATGGTTGTTGCGAGTGCAGTGGATTTTCTGACGCCAAAACAGGCAACGATGGTTGATGCAAATGCGCTCAATTCTATGGCAGCGGATCCAGGAGGAGGAGCTGGGGGATGAATCTCTCTTCCGGCAAGTCATGTCTTCCGATGACGACGATATTCCATTTTGACAACAGATCTCCTGACCCTCATTTGACCCCGAAAAACTCGAAAAAAAGATGAAGAATATGGAGAATCCGTAGAATAGAAAGAATGAAAAAAAGGCTGAAATACAGGGGTTTACAAAACAATGTTAATATGGTATAGTTGAACTCGAATGAACTGAGGGAATCGCTGATAAATTCAGACGCGCCATCTTGATGCATCTATCTTATGAAATGAGGGCATTATGAGCATACGAGGTGTAGTATTTGATGTTGACGACACGCTGTACGATATGGCACAGCCTTTCTATGCAGCTATGAGAAGGCTTTTATGGGGAGCGCGCCGAGTTCGACCTGCCCGCACTTTTTTTCTGTCATTTCGTCAATACAGCGATGAGCGGTTTGAGGAATCGCAGACCGGAAAAAAATCAGTATGGATGAGTTCTACATCTATCGCATCCGTATGACACTCCAGGAGGCCGATGTTCAGACGACGGATGCGCAGGCACTTGCATTTCAGCGTGTCTACATGGGGCTTCAGTATCAGATTAAACTGTCGCCGATCATGATGCGGCTGTTGACTGATCTTCGCACACGCGTGAAGCTCGGTATCATCACCAATGGTGAGTCCGCCCATCAGCGAAAAAAATCGCCTCCCTCGGCATCTCCAAATGGATGAAGGAGGAGACGGTCATCATCTCAGGTGATCATAAATTCCACAAACCGGATCAGCGGATTTTTTTCAGCTGATGGCGGAGCGTATGGAGGTGGATGGGGCACAGCTTCTCTATGTCGGCGATGCTTTTGATCTGGATGTCGTAGGTGCTGTAGAAGCAGGATGGAATGCAGTCTGGTTCAACCGACGCGGCCGGAGTGTACCACAAACCGCAGCAGGGCTTTCTTTTTTTCCGAAGTTCCCTCAGAGGAAAAAAACTGCTCTCGGTGGTTATGAAGGCGGTACGCGGGTAGGCAATCAATTCATTGAAATAAATGAAAGGGGCTGCTGCATGAGTTATGTGTGGTGTCAATTTACATAAAAAGCACCGTGGATCAAGGGTTGACAGCACCACATGAATATGCTATTATCCACTAACGTAGGCGTATAGCCTGGTTGGGCGTGAGCCCATCCCCAACCGCACGACGAGGTCATCGAATCGGTCTTACCGAACCGTAGTCGGCGAGTAACCATATAGGGAGGTGTTTTCATGTATGCAATCGTAAAGACGGGCGGCAAGCAGTACAAGGTCGCTGAGGGTGATACCATTTTTTTGTGGAGAAGCTTGAGGGCGGGCGAGGGCGAGGCTGTCGTTTTCGATCAGGTTCTCACTGTTGTGAGTGACGGCAGCGTCAAGGTCGGACGTCCGATGGTGGACGGCGCGAAGGTGACGGCTAAAGTTGTGGCACACGGCAAGGGCAAGAAGATCCTGGTCTTCAAGTACAAGGCGAAGTCCAATTACCGCAAGCGTCAGGGTCATCGTCAGCCGTTCACGAAAGTCGTTATCGAGAAGATCGAGGCGTAATGCGTGATTTTGGTTGAAATCCTCACGAATGAAAAATGGATTGATAACGGGGTATCGTGTCACCGGACACAGCGGCACGGCGAAGCACGGACAGGATATTATCTGTGCCGGCGTATCTGCTCTAACCCAATCTGCGCTTCTTGGCATCATGGAGCATCTGCATCGCACCGTCAACTATGACATTGCGAGTGGAAATCTCAAAATGCGGCTCATTGAGTCACCGAATGATTGTACCGAAGCGATTCTGCGGACCATGTATATGGGACTTGCAGAGATTGAAAAGATCAGTCCAAAGGGTATTCAGATTAAGGAAGTAAAGGGGTGAACAGATTGTTCTCGTTTGATTTGCAGCTTTTTGCACATAAAAAGGGGTCAGCTCGACCCGCAATGGTCGCGACAGCCACTCCAAGCGTCTTGGCGTGAAGGAGCAGGCAGGCACGCACGTGACAGCAGGCAGCATCATCGTTCGTCAGCGTGGCACGCATTTCCATCCGGGGCACAATGTCGGCATTGGCAAGGACGATACGATCTTTGCAAAGATCGACGGCAAGGTTGCCTTTGAGCGCAAAGGGCGTCATCAGCGCCAGATCAGTGTGTATCCGCTTGCGGAGGCCGCTGTATAACTTTGTCATATGTGGATGCCTGTGCCCGTTATGGGTACAGGCTCTTTTTAGAAGCTGTTTTCACAAGTGAAATGCTGCACTTGCGAAAGCAGCTTCTTATGTAGGGGGACGTATGCAGTTCATAGACCGCGCACAGATCACGGTGAAGGCAGGAGACGGCGGACATGGAAAAATCCGCGTTCCGCCATGAAAAAAATTTATGCCAAAAAGGCGGTCCGTCGGGCGGAGACGGCGGACGCGGTGGGGATGTCATCTTCCGCGCCGACCGCAACCTGAATACGCTCCTCTCGTTTCGTTTTCATCGTAAGTTTAACGCGAAGAACGGTGAGAACGGCGAACATAAGAACCAGTTTGGCAGAAACGCGCAGCATCTCTATGTCGATGTCCCGCCCGGTACGATTGTGATGGATGATGCGACGGGGGAGATACTTGCCGATCTCACCGAGGTCGGCATGGAGGCTGTAATTGCACGAGGTGGACGCGGCGGACGCGGCAATGCAAAGTTTGCAAATTCCGCAAACCGTGCCCCGTCGTTTGCCGAGTTCGGCGAGCCGGGCGAAAGCCGCAAGCTGCGGTTGGAACTGAAACTGCTTGCCGATGTCGGTCTTGTCGGCTATCCGAGCGTCGGCAAGTCGAGCCTCGTTGCATCCTGCTCTGCCGCACGCCCTGAGATTGCAGACTACCATTTTACCACATTGACGCCCGTGCTCGGTGTTGTGCAGACGGACTATGAAAAGAGCTTCGTCATGGCAGATATCCCGGGACTCATTGAGGGAGCCGCCGATGGCGTGGGGCTGGGGCACGATTTCCTGCGTCATGTGGAGCGCACGCGCCTGATTCTGCACATCGTCGATGCCTCCGGCATTGAGGGGCGCGATCCTGTCGAGGATTATTACAAGATCAACAAGGAACTTGCGCGCTACAGTGAGAAAAATTGCAAAACGCACGCAGATCCTCGTCGCGAATAAGATTGACCTGCCATCTGCCGAGGAGCATTTGCCGCGTCTGAAGGAACTTGCCGAGCGCGAGGGGATGGAGTTCTTTGCAATTTCCGCCGCAACACGCACAGGAGTACAGGAACTCATCGATCACGTTGGTACATGGCTGGATGACTATGTGCCCGAACCCGAAGCAGAGGAAGATGATGTTGCCATATTCGATCAGAATGCCGAAGATGACGAGAAGGTAACGATTTCACGCAATGATGCGGGAGACTTCATCGTGTCCGGCAAGGCACTTGAAAAAGCTCGTTGCCATGACAAACTTCAACAACGATGAGGCTGTTCGTCGCTTTCAGTATATCTGGCGTCTCAAAGGCTTGGACGAAAAGCTGCGTGCACGCGGTATCAAAGAGGGCATGACGGTTCGTATCGGGGATATGGAATTCGACTATCAAGACTGAGAAATGGAGGAAAGGATTTGCTGCGAAACACGCTGACCAGTAAGCAGATTCGGAAACTGCGCTCACTCGGCATGACGGAGGAAGCCATCGTCATGATCGGCAAGGAAGGTGTGACACCGACGGTCGTCGCCTCGGCGCGTGAGGCCATCAAGAAACGCGAGCTCATCAAGGTTCGTGTCCTGCAAAATGCACCGGACGAGCCGGAGGATGCGATCACCATGCTTGCAGAGCGGGCAGACGCGAACCTCGTGCAGGTCATCGGCAGAAACGGTCTCCTCTTCCGACGCAACTTTGATAAGCCAAGGATCGAACTATGAATGCAAGAGCGCGTCTGCGTGAGGCAAAGCGCATTGTTGTCAAAGTGGGGACGAGTACCCTCACACATCCATCGGGCGGGATGAATCTTCATCGCATGGAGCATCTCGTACGCGAACTCATTGACGAGGCAAATCAAGGGAAGGACATCCTGCTCGTTTCCTCCGGCGCGATTGCCGCAGGAATGAACACACTCGGGCTCAAGGAGCGTCCTGCAAACATTCCTGCGCGGCAGGCACTTGCCGCAATTGGGCAGGGGGCACTTCTGCACATCTATGAGAAGTTCTTTCACGAGTACGGACGGACGATGGCACAGATCCTCCTCACAAAGGAGAATGCCGCACGCCATCACCAGTATATGAACTCACGCAATGCACTCCTCGCGCTCCTCGGGATGAACGTCATCCCCGTCATCAATGAAAAATGATGCTGTTGCCGTCGACGAGATCAAGATCGGGGACAATGATAATCTGTCGGCTGTCGTCGCTGCACTTGTTGATGCGGATGCGCTTATCATCCTTTCGGATATTGACGGTGTCTATACGGCAAACCCGCGCACAGATGCGTCGGCACGGCTCATCTCCGAGATTCCGGAGATCACGCCGGAGATTGAGCGGATTGCCGGCGGAGCGGGCTCTGCGCAGGGAACAGGCGGTATGCAGACCAAGATGGAAGCCGCAAAGATTGCCCAGAATGCCGGTGTGACAATGGTGATTGCACGCGGCGATGAGGACGGTATCATCCGTTCCATCCTGCGCGGGGAAGAAATCGGAACCCTGTTCCCCGCGCGCGAGGCGCACCTCAAGACCCGCAAGAGCTGGCTCGCATTCGGAAAGCGTCTCACAGGGTGAGATTCTCGTGGATGAGGGCTGTATTGCTGCCATGCGGCGCGGGGCAAGCCTGCTGGCGGTCGGTGTGACAGCGGTATACGGCGACTTCTCAGCAGGTGAGACAGTGCGCGTCCTCAGTCCCGCAGGACAGGAGATCGCACGTGGCATTGCAGCATATGATGCCGCAGATGTGATGCGTCTGATGGGACACAGAACAACGGACTTTCATGAGCTCGTAGCGGACGGTGCACATGAGGAGATCATTCATCGGGACAATATGGTTCTGATGGTATAAGGAGTGTTCATGGTGATGGAGCAGGAGATTCGCGCACAGGCAGAGGCAGCAAAGGCAGCATCCTATCGCCTCGCAGCACTTCGGACGGACGCACGCAACAAAGCACTCTGTGCAATGGCGGATGCCCTGATGGCACACAGAGACAAAAATCCTCCATGAAAACGCAGCAGATGTGGAGGATGCCAAAACATCCGGGATGCGTGCTTCCTATCTGGATCGTCTGCGTCTTGACGAGGCGCGTATTGCCTCTATGGCAGAAGGGCTTCGTTTGATCGCCGCACTCCCTGACCCGCTGGGAAGAGAGGACTATTCGGTCCGCCGTCCGAACGGGCTTGAGATCCGTCGTATGCGCGTGCCGCTTGGTGTCGTCGGTATGATCTACGAAGCTCGTCCGAACGTGACGGCAGATGCGATCGGCCTCTGTCTGAAATCCGGGAACGCCGTTCTCCTGCGCGGCGGTTCCGATGCGCTGCGCTCGAATCTTGCCATCGCAGAGGTGCTTTCGCACGCCGCCTATGCGGCGGGGATTCCGCAGGGAGCAATCCAGCTGCTTGCGATGAAGGAACGCGCTGCCGTCGATGTCATGACACATCTGACAGGACTGCTCGATGTCATCATTCCGCGCGGCGGGGCGGGGCTGATTCGCCGCATTGTCGAGAGCAGTACCGTCCCTGTCATAGAGACGGGAGCCGGTGTCTGTCATATCTATGTCGATTGTGCGGCAGATATCCCGATGGCACTCCGCATTGTGGAAAACGCAAAGGTTTCGAGACCCTCTGTCTGCAATGCCGCAGAGACCCTTCTGGTACACGAGAAGATTGCGGAGGATTTCCTTCCGCAGATGGCGCAGCTTCTCCATGCGAATGGTGTAGAACTGCGCGGCTGCCCGAAAAACGTGTGCAATTCTCTCGTCCATTGCGGCGGCAAGCGAGGAGGATTGGTCGACGGAATACGGCGACCTCATCCTGTCAATTCGCATGGTCACAGATATGGAGGAGGCAATCGCACATATCAATCAATACAATACAGGGCACTCCGAGACCATCGTCACCAATGACATTCGTGCGGCACATGATTTCCAGCAGCGCGCCGATGCTTCGACGGTCTATGTGAATGCCTCCACACGCTTTACGGATGGCTTTGAATTCGGCTTTGGCGCAGAGATCGGCATCAGTACACAGAAGCTCCATGTGCGTGGTCCGATGGGACTTGAAGCCCTGACGAGTACAAAGTATCTTGTCTACGGCGAGGGACAGATACGCTGACGATGTTTGCTGCAACAACGAGGACGTGCTACAAATGCACCGCCTGATTGGATATCTTCGGACACTGTGTCAGTATACGGCAACGGCAAAGGGACGACATGATATTCTCGACTATCTGTATGCGGTTGTCACGTTTTTTTCATCATCACCGCTTTGGTACTCGTGATTCTTCAATTTGTGAGGTGAGCAGAGATGGGAAGCCGCATTGGAATTATGGGCGGAACATTTGACCCCATTCATATGGGACATCTCATCACAGCAGAGATGGTGCGCTCGGCAGCCTGCCTGGACAGGGTTCTCTTTATCCCGTCTGCGCGTCCGCCGCATAAGGATGGAACGCGTGCGGCATCCCCCGAAGATCGGCTTGCCATGGCAGAGTGTGCCATACAGGAAAATCCGCATTTTTCGGTATCGGATATCGAACTGCGCCGTGAAGGGCCTTCCTATACGGTGGATACCATTGCGGAGCTCCAACATCGACTGGACGGAGCGGAGCTCTTCTTTATCACCGGAGCGGACGCAATGAACGATCTCTATCGTTGGCATGAGCCGAAACGACTGCTGTGTTCCTGTCAGTTCATCGTGGCGACGCGTCAGGGCGTTCCACTCGATGAGCTTCTGCTCGCAGAAAAATTTACGGCAGAGGAGCGCAGTCACATTCAGGTGCTGCCAACGCCGCATTTGGAAATCTCCTCAAGTGCGATTCGCACACGCATCCGTGCGGGGCTTTCCATTCGACATCTGGTGCCGCGTGCGGTAGAGGAATATATTGAAGACAGGGGGCTGTATCGTGAGCATGACAAAGAGCTATGAGGAGATGCGTGCCATTCTTGAGCAGCAGCTCACCCCAAGCCGTTACAAGCACTCTCTGGGGGTTGCCGAGACAGCGGCGACAATGGCGCGCCGTTTTGGCATGAACGAAGAACGCGCACGTGTGGCGGGCCTCCTGCATGACTGCGGTCGTGTCTATGAGACATCTGAACTGCCAAAAGAGGCACGTCGTCGCGGAATTCCCATCGGAAAAATCGAATCCGCCACGCCGCTTTTGCTCCACGCCTATGTGGGGGCTTATCTGATTTACGAGGTCTATGGAATTAACGATGCCGTGATTGCACAAGCGGTCTGGCGACATACCGTCGGCGGCACGAACATGACGGCACTGGATAAGATCATCTACTATGCCGATATGATCGAGCCATCGCGCGCCTATCCCAAAGTCGAGCATTTGCGTGAACTCGCGCGTACGGCCTCGCTGAATGAAATGATGCTGGTCGGACTGACGGAGTCCATTCTCTTTGTTGCACAGAAGGGTGGGCTCATTCATCCGGATACCGTTACGGCACGAAATGAACTTCTTCTTGCCCGACGCTGAATGATTCTATTGCATGGACAGAGAGGGGGATGATGTCGGAATACGACGCAGAGGAACTTGCTGCTCAATTACAAAGTGAAAACTCACGTGAAAAATATCAACAAGCGCCGCAGTCAGCGAAAACGCAAACGCCGTATGGCATTTCTGCGCGGCATTATTCGCCCTCATCTGCACTATTATCCTCCTTGCAGCACTCAGTATCGGAGGATACTACGTCATCGGATGGGGGGTACAGGCGTACCGTGACGTGCGGGATATGTATGAGGCATACCTGATCCGTCAGGAAGCAAATCGCGGAGAGATTGACGTTCGTTTTGACGGCTATACGAATGTACTGGTACTCGGTCTGGATGATGCGGTCAATATGGATAACGACGAGGAAAAACGAGCCGATGCTATTCTCCTCATCAGCATGGAAAATGCAACGGGCAAAGTGCGTATCCTCAACATCCCGCGCGATACATGGGTGGTCATGGCGCAAGACAAAGGCGAAACCAGACTTTCCAATGTCTACGCCATTGGCGGAGCCCCCTGATGGTGCGGACGATCAACCAAATGTTTGACATCTCCATTCATCAGTACGTTATCATCGATCTTGCGACATTCGCACAGATCGTGGACACGGTCGGCGGTATCGACCTCTATATCGAGCAGAACATGGACTATGACGATCCCGAGGCGCAGCTTTCGATCCATATGCGGCAGGGGTATCGCCATCTGGACGGAAAGAGCGCAGAGCACTATCTGCGCTATCGGAGCGACGACCTCGGCGATCTCGGGCGGACACAGCGGCAGCAGAAATTTGTCAAGGCATTCTATGCCAAGCTCCTGCGCGTCGATACACTGCCAAAGATCCCGACCATCGCAGATATCCTGAAACAAAATGTCACAACCAGTGCGGAGCTCTTTGACTCCGTGCACATTGGCAATGTCATTCGGAAACTGAGCAGCGATCCGCCGCGCACAATCATGCTGCCCGGTGATTTCTCACGGAGCGATGATACCGTCTGGATCATGGATCGCGCGGCAACGGATGAAATTATTCATGAACTTTTCCCGCCGGAGACAGCGGGTACGGAGTAACAGGAGGGAACAGCTTGACAGAGCAGGAAAAAAATGCCGTGTGATTTGCGCGGCGGCAGATGAAAAAAAGCACGCGATATCGTGCAGATGGACATGATCGGTCTGATGTCAACGAATGACTATTTTGTCATCTGCTCGGCGAATACCGCCACACAGGTGCGCGCAATTGCAGATAACATTGAGGAAAAAAATGGAGGAAGCGGGGATTTCATTTCTCCACAAGGAAGGCTATCGTGAAGGAGAGTGGGTTCTGCTCGACTACGGTGATACCGTCGCGCACATCTTCCAGCAGGACGCACGCGAATACTACGCGCTGGAACGCCTGTGGGGCGATGCCAAGCTGACGCCATACGAGGAATAGGAAAGATGCAGGAAAGAACGCGAAAAATGGGGCATAACCAGCGCCCATGCAAATACGGTCCGAGTCAGGTCGCCGAACTCACCGCCGTACGAGAGAGTGAACTTGGCGTATTTTTGGACGCAGAGACCGGGAACACCAGTGACGACATCCTGCTGCACCATGTTCAGCAGACGGCCCCCGTCAAGATTGGTGATCGCGTTCGCGTCTTTCTTTACCTCGATCCAAAACGCCGCCTCACTGCGAGCATGCGGACGCCCCGCATGAAGGAGGGGCAGGTCGCTCGTCTGCGCGTCATCAACGTCACAAAGGAAGGTGCGTTTCTCGATGTCGGGGCTGAGCGCGGCATCTTTCTGCCCTATGCAGGGATGCGAGGCCGCCCCCAGGTCGGTGAGACCGTCTGGGCAAAGCTCTATACCGACAAATCAGGACGCCTTGCCGTAACCATGGAGGTCGAGGATGAGCTGCGCCGCGCCTCACGTCCCGCCGAAGGCGTGCGTGTAGGAGACCGCTTGAAGGGTTCCGTCTACAATATTACGGAACGCGGTGCATTTCTCTTTACCGAAGAACGCTATATTGTCTTTATCGACCATCGCGAGATTCCGAAACGGCCGCGTGTCGGCGAAACCGTCGAAATGCGTGTAACCTACCTGCGTGAGGACGGACGACTGAACGCCTCCCTGCGACCACCAAAGGAAACGGCACAACAGGAGGACGCAGATCGACTCCTCGCTCTCCTGAACGAACATAACGGCAGGATGCCATACACCGATGCAACATCGCCGGAGGTCATTCAGGATCGATTCCATATCAGCAAAGCAGCATTCAAGCGTGCGCTTGGCCGATTGCTAAAGGAGGGGCTCATTGAGCAGCGTGATGGATGGACGTATTTATCCGAGAAAAACAAAAAGTCCTAGATTTTTATCAAAACAGGCAGGATTTTTTTTCTGAAGGGCGAATAGAGAGCATAGCAAACAATGTTTACAAGCATGGGGGAGAGATAAATGGCAGAGACGGTTGCAGAAGAGAGAAAAGGTATCCTGCTTGAGACAGGAACGAACGAATTTGAGATTGTCGAGTTCAGCATTGGGAAGGTGAACTACGGCATCAACGTCGCAAAGGTCCGTGAGGTCATTACGCGCACCCCGGTCACAGCAATGCCCGAGGCACATCCCTATGTCGACGGACTGTTTACGCTCCGCGGCAAGGCAATCCCGCTCGTCAATATGGCGCGGTGTCTGAATCTCCAGACGGCAGATGAGCTCCAGAACATCATCGTTACGGAGATCAACAACTACGATATTGGCTTCCTCGTCGGCAGTGTCTACCGCATTCACCGCATTTCGTGGAAGAATATGGAGCCGGCACCGAATGTCGGTGAGGGGTCGCGTGTCGTCGGTATCATCAAGATGGAGGATCGCATTGTTCTCCTGCTTGACTTTGAAAACCATCATTGCTGAGATCAACCCGGAGATCAACCAGAAACTCACAACGGTCACGGAGGCAACACAGGATGCCAAGACTCGCCGCGGAACAGCGCATATCGTGGTCGCAGAGGACTCCAAGATGCTGCGTGACCTCCTTGTGAACACATTACACGAGTCGGGATACAAGTTCATCCGCGACTTCGGCAATGGGCAGGATGCATGGGATTACTTGCAGGATCTTGCACGCAAGAATGGTCCGATCGAAAACCATGTGCGCATCATTATCTCCGATGTCGAGATGCCAAAAATGGATGGACATCGTCTGCTCAAGCTCGTACGCGAGGATGACCGTCTGGGCGAGGTTCCGCTCGTTCTCTTCTCCTCCCTCATCAGCGAGGAAATGAAGCGCAAGGGCGAAAGCCTCGGCGCATCCGGACAGGTGTCGAAGCCGGAGATCAACCAGCTCATCGATCTGCTGGATACGCTCATCTTTGGCGAGCCGCTTCATGATGCCATCAATGAAAACTAAATTTGGGTAATATCAGGACTGCCGTACTTCTGTACGGCAGTCCTTTTCGTTCTATTGACATGACTCTAAAAATCTCGTTATCATAGAGGTCAAGGAGATGGTAAAATGAAGGTAGCAATCCTCATGGGAAGCGACTCCGACTGGCCAATCTTAAAGCCGGCGGTGGAGCTCCTGAAACAATTTGGCATCGAACCGGTGGTCAAGGTTGCCTCGGCGCATCGCACGCCCTCCATTGTGCGTGATTTTTGTCATGGAAGCCGACCACAACAAGGAGTTTGCGGCATTCATTGTGGCGGCAGGAGCTGCGGCACATCTTGCAGGTGTCGTGGCAAGCTACACGATCAAACCCGTAATCGGTATCCCTGTCAATGCAACACCGCTGAACGGCATGGATGCACTGCTCAGCACGGTGCAGATGCCGTCGGGGGTTCCCGTTGCGTCCATGGCGATCAACGGTGCAAAGAACGCCGCGATCTTTTGTCGCGGAAATTCTTGCCGTGTACGACACCTCGATCGCAGAAGCACTGATGGACTATCGGGAAAAGATGGTACTTGAGGTGGAAGCGAAAGCAGATCGGGTCGCAGCACAGCTGTAAACACGAGTCATAGGATATGTCCTGTATTTAGGGAAGCCTAATAAATTCAGTGCTTCCCTAGGAGAAATGGAAAGGCAGGCCGAATAATGGAGCGCAAAGAGGCTCTTTACGAGGGCAAGGCAAAGATTATCTATGCAACGGATCATTCCGATGAATACCTTGTATACTATAAGGATGATGCAACCGCCGGCAACGGTGCAAAGAAGGGGACGATTGCCGACAAGGGTGTCATGAACAACAAGATGACGGCGTTCTTCTTCGATCTTCTTGCCAAGGAAGGAATCCCTCATCACTATATTTCCATGCCGAGTGACCGTGAGATGATTGTCAAGAAACTTACGATCATCCCACTCGAGGTCATCATCCGTAATGTTGCTGCAGGTTCACTTGCTCAGCGTCTCGGACTTGAGGAAGGCGTTCCGATGCCGTTTCCAATCATTGAGTACTGCTACAAGAACGACGATCTCGGCGACCCCATGCTCAACCGCTACCATATCCGTGCGATGAAGATTGCAACGGATGCTGAGCTGGACGAGATTGAGCGTATGTCGCTGAAGATCAACGATGTCCTTACGAAGTTCCTCAAGACCAAACGCGTCGATCTCATCGACTTCAAGCTCGAATTTGGCAAAGATGCCAACGGGAATATCATACTTGCCGACGAGATTTCTCCGGACAATTGCCGTTTCTGGGACAGCGATACGAAGGAGAAGCTGGACAAGGATCGTTTCCGCCGTGATCTCGGCAATGTAGAGGATGCCTATAAGGAGATGCTCCACAGGCTGACGGGAGAAGCATAAGAGAGATGTACGAAAAAAAGTGCCAAAGTGGAAGGAAGAATGCGGCATCTACGGTGTGTACTCCCCTGTGGAGGACGTGTCCGAAATGACGTATCTTGGTCTCTTTGCGCTCCAACACCGCGGACAGGAGAGCGCGGGTATTGCACTCACGGATGGCTATTGGATCGATGTCAAAAAGGGCATGGGTCTGGTCAGCGAGGTATTCCGTGAGCAGCTGCCTCATCTCGATCATGCTAAAATCGCCATTGGACACGTTCGCTATGCGACGACGGGCTTCAGTCTTGCTGCAAACGCGCAGCCGCTGCGCGTCAACTACGCAGGTGGAGCCCTTGCCCTTGCCCACAACGGCGACCTTACGAATGCTGCGCTGATTCGCCGCGATCTTGAAAGCAAAGGGACGGTCTTTCAGACAACAATTGATTCCGAGGTGTTTGTTCATCTCATCGCACGCTCACAGAAGACTTCCATCGAGGAGCGCATCCTTGAGGCAGTCAGTGTGGTACGAGGTGCTTTCTGTCTTTCGATCATGACAGAGGACAAGCTGATCGGCGTGCGTGATCCACAGGGGTTCCGACCACTCTGCATCGGGCGGACAACGGATGGCGGATGGGTTCTGTCCTCAGAGACCTGCGCCCTTGATGTCAACGGTGCCACATTCGTGCGCGATGTATTGCCGGGTGAGATGGTCGTCATCGACAGCGACGGGCTCAAGTCCTATCGCTTTTTCCAATGGAGAAGACGTCGCTTCCTGCATCTTCGAATACATCTATTTTGCGCGCCCGGATTCCATCATTGATGGGCAGTCCGTCCATGCGGCGCGCTTTGAGATGGGACGCGTTCTTGCACGCGAGTCCGGTTTTCGCGGCGATGTCGTTATCTCTGTCCCGGACTCCGGCACAACTGCAGCAACCGGTTTTTGCCTATGAGGCAGGGCATTCCATTTGCCGAAGGGCTGATCAAGAACCGCTACATTGGACGCACATTCATCCAACCGACGCAGAAACAGCGCGATGCGGCAGTCAAGCTGAAACTGAGCCCCGTACGTTCCGTTGTAGCAGGAAAGTCGGTCATCATGGTGGACGACTCCATCGTACGCGGTACGACGAGCGGAAAGATTGTGCGACTGCTGCGAAACGCCGGAGCACGTGAAATTCACGTCTGCATCAGCAGTCCACCGATTACCGATCCGTGCTACTATGGCATTGATACATCCATCCGCAAAGAACTGATCTCCGCGACCAAGAGCGTAGAGGAGATCTGCGACTTCATCGGGGCTGATTCACTCCATTTCATCTCAATCGAAGGGCTGCGGCAATGTGTTCCGGCACTCAATCCGGACCATATGTGCTACGCCTGCTTTAACAACAACTATCCTGTTCCCGAAGAGGATGCGACGCTCGACGAGGATGATAAGCTCATACTCGAGCGAAGGCGGATTGCACAGCGTGAAAGGGGGCTTTGAGAGCCGATGGAGAGAATGACCTACCGTGATGCGGGTGTTGATATCGATGCAGGAAACGAGTCTGTATCTCTGATTAAGGATGCCGTCCGTGCGACCTATCGCTCGGAGGTGATGGGTGATCTCGGCGGCTTTGGTGGGCTGTTTGCCCTGAATACCAAGGACTATAAAGAGCCGGTTCTTGTATCGGGGAACAGACGGTGTCGGAACGAAACTGCGTCTTGCTTTCCTACTGAACAAACACGATACGATTGGGCAGGACGCAGTCGCGATGTGCGTCAACGATATTCTCGTGCAGGGGGCAGAACCTCTTTTCTTCCTCGACTATCTTGCCGTCGGCAAACTCGAGCCGATCCAGGTTGCCGAGGTCGTTACAGGTGTTGCGCGTGCCTGCAAGGAGTCCGGCTGTGCCCTGATCGGCGGCGAAACAGCAGAGATGGCGGGGTTTTATCCCATAGGAGAATACGATATTGCAGGGTTCTCCGTGGGCGTTGCAGAACGCTCCAAGCTCATTACCCCCGCTCGTGTAAAAGCAGGCGATGTCCTGCTCGGTCTGCCGTCGTCAGGGGTACACTCAAACGGATACTCCCTTGTACGCAAAATTGTCTTTGAGCGCAAGGGCTTCAAAGGCGACGAGTATATAGAGGAACTCGGCCAAACCATTGGCGAGGAACTGCTGACTCCGACGCGTCTCTATCCGCGCATCTGTCTGCCGCTCATTCGAGAGTTTGATATTCACGGCATGGTGCATATCACAGGCGGCGGTTTCTACGAAAATATCCCACGCGCTCTGCCGGAGCATATGGGGGCAGAGGTAAACGGTGCGGCATGGACGATCCCGCCGGTCTTCCGCCTGCTGCAGGAGTGGGGGAATGTTGACTGGACGGAAATGTACCGCACATTCAACATGGGCATCGGTATGGTACTCATTGTTTCATCGGACGAAGCGGATCGTATCACGGCTCAGTTGAATGCACAGAATGAAACGGTGTACCACATCGGTCATGTAACAGAAGGGGCGCATGAGGTCGTCATCAAGGGCGGTGTCTTTGATGCGTGAGGAAAAAGCTTGGCATACTCTGCTCGGGACGCGGTTCCAATCTGGCATCGATTATCGAGGCGATTGAGCGTGGAGAAATTCCTGCTGAAATTGCGGTCGTCATCGCAGACAAGCGCGATGCCTATGCACTCGAACGCGCGCGAGCGAAGGGGATTCCCGCCGTTGCCGTCGTCTATCGGGACTATGCGGAGCGCGCAGACTTCGAGCGCGCCATGCTGGATGAGCTGCATGCCCACGGTGTAACCCTCGTAATTCTTGCAGGATTCATGCGGATTCTTTCTCCCGTTTTCGTCCATGCGTATACGGGTCGTATCTTGAACATCCACCCTGCACTCCTGCCGAGCTTTCCGGGAGCACATGCCCATCGTGACGCACTTGCTTACGGCGTGAAGGTCAGTGGCTGCACCGTTCACTTCGTGGATGAAGGAATGGACTCCGGCCCCATCATTCTACAGGCGTCTGTTCCTGTGACGGAGGATGATACCGAGGAAACACTTGCGGCGCGCGTTCTGGAGCAGGAACATCGGATATTCCCGGAGGCAATCAAACTCTATGTGGAAGACAGACTGCGTACGGATGGGCGAAGGGTTCACATCCTGCCCGCCGCTGAAGGAGGATCATTATGAAGATAAAAACGTGCTCTGATCAGTGTATCCGACAAGACGGGTGTAGTGGAATTTGCACGCGTACTGCATAAAGCAGGAGTCGAGATTGTCTCCACGGGCGGAACAATGAAGGCACTCCGTGAGGCGGGTATCCCTGTCATCTATGTCAGCGATGTGACAGGCTTCCCCGAGATCATGGACGGACGCGTCAAGACGCTGCATCCATTCGTGCATGGCGGTATTCTTGCCGTCCGTGGCAATCAGACACATGAGAAGGCATTGCGCGAGCTGAAAAATTACGCCGATCGATCTCGTTGCAGTCAATCTCTATCCCTTTAAGGAAACGGTTGCAAATCCGAATGTCACACTTGCTGAGGCAGTTGAGCAGATTGACATCGGCGGTCCTGCAATGATTCGAGCTGCAGCAAAAAAACTTCAAGTTTGTCACCGTGATTACAAACCCCGCGCGCTATGCGGAGATTGCGGAGAAAATCGAGAAGGACGGCGCGGTCGACGGCATGACACGGATGCGGCTTGCACATGAGGCGTTTGCCCATACTGCTGACTATGACAGCGCGATCAACGCATATCTTGCCGGGCAGTTGGAAAAATGAGGAAGACGACGTGAACATTCTTGTAATCGGATCAGGCGGTCGCGAGCACGCACTTTTCTGGAAACTCAAAGAGAGTCCGTTGACGGACAGCATCTATGCCCTGCCCGGAAACCCGGGAATGGGGGAGCAGATTGACATCTCTGCGACGGACAACGAAGCAATCCTGAAATTTGCCAAGGAGAAAGAAATCGGACTTGTGGTCGTCGGTCCCGAGATTCCTCTCACAAATGGGCTTGTGGACGAGCTTGAGAGTGCAGGGATTCGTGCATTTGGTCCGCGCGCAAATGCGGCGGAGCTTGAGGGTTCAAAAAGCCTTCGCAAAGGATCTCATGAAGAAGTATGGGATTCCAACGGCACGTTACGAAGTCTTTACTGAGGCAGAACCTGCACGCGCATATATTCGCAAAGAGGGCGCGCCAATCGTCGTCAAGGCAGACGGCCTTGCCGCAGGGAAGGGCGTCATTGTTGCTATGTCGGAGCAAGAGGCACTCGATGCCATAGATGCGATCATGGAGGATAACACCTTCGGCAAGGCGGGAACACGCGTCGTTATCGAAGAGTTTATGGAGGGGAGGAAGCGTCGCTGCTTGCCTTCACCGACGGGAAGATCATCCGTCCCATGATTAGTGCGCAGGATCATAAGCGTGCTCTTGACGGAGACAAGGGACCAAACACGGGCGGAATGGGCACCTATGCGCCAGCCCCTGTCATGACACCGGAGATGACGGAACGTGCAACAGAGGAGATTCTGAAACCGACAATTGCCGCCATGGCAAAAGAGGGCAGAGTCTATCGAGGGCTGTCTTTATCTCGGTCTGATGATTACAAAGGACGGACCAAAGGTCGTCGAGTTCAACGCACGCTTTGGTGATCCCGAAACACAAGTGGTTCTGCCTTTGCTCGATGGTGACCTCGTCCAGATCATGTGCGCCTGTTCTGATGGAACACTCGCGGATGTGCCTATACATTGGAAAAGCGGGGCAGCCGTCTGTGTCGTCTTGGCGGCAGGCGGATATCCTGCATCCTATGAAAAGGGGCATGAGATTCGTGGCATCAGAGCTGCAGAGGACACGGGCGCTCTTGTGTTCCATGCAGGGACGGCGGAGCAGAACGGCAAAAATCATCACGAACGGTGGGCGCGTACTTGGGGTCGTCGGCATGGGGGAAGACATCGCATCTGCGGTGAAAAAAACCTATGCCGCAGTCGAGAAAATATCCTTTAAGGATGCCTATTATCGTAAGGACATTGCACATCGTGCATTAAGGAATCGCTGATAAAATGAAGTCTGTCAGATTGGTGTAGATTTTTTGTTCGATCAAGGAGACAAACCGGACGCATAGCCGAAGCTATGTGGAGGATTTGTCGACGAAGAGAGGGCGAAAAAGATGCGCCAAGATGACATGGCTGAGTTTATCAGTGCTTCCTTAAATCGCTAGTTATAAAAAAATTGGGGTCGCCGTTATCTTTCGGCGCCCCTTATTTTTATGCAGAATTTATCAGCGATTCCCTAGATTCATATTCATAAATTGTTGACAAGTATTATCATTCTGTGATAGTTTTGTTGAATTGGAATATGGGGATAAACAGGGAGATGGTAGCGTGCTGACATCCTATGACAAAAATTATCTGAGAATAGGCCTTCCTGCCGCACTGGAAGGTGTCCTGATGATCTTTCTGAGCAATGCGGACATCATTATGGTTGGCAGTCTGGGAACGGGTGCCATTGCTGCCGTCAGCATCTTTTCACAGCCACGCATGATGCTCCTGACGGTCGCACGTTCGGTTGCGGCGGCCGTCACCATACTAATTGCGGAACGATTTGGCCGCGATCAGCATGATGCCTATGGTGATATTCTCAAAAAAACAATCGTTCTTGTTTTTTTGTCGTCCTTGGACTCGCACATATCGGGTTCTTCATCTATCTCGATGCAATTCTCCTGTGGATGGGCGCACAGCAAGACTATCTCTCCGACGCGATGATCTACGGTCTCTGGACGCTGCCCGCTGTCTTCATCACCTCCATGACGACGCTCATGCAGGCGGTCATGTTTGGACGCGGGGAGTCCATGCGTGTCCTCTCAATCAACATACAGGGAAATGTCGTCAACGTCATCCTCAATGCACTCCTGATCTTTGGTCTTGGACCATTCCCACAGCTCGGTGTTCTTGGTGCTGCACTTGGAACAATCGGCGGAACACTTTGGTCATTCTACCTCACCCTGCGTGTACTCTATGCATGGGGCATCTTTGCGCAGGGAAATTATCGTCTGACGCGCGTCTATCTGCGTGAATTCCTCAGCGTATTCGGCGGTATCTTCAGTGAGCAGGGATTTGAACGCATCGGCATGGTCGTCTACACCCGCATGGTCGCGGAACTGGGGACGATTCCGTATGCAATCCATGCAATTGCAATGAACTTCTGTGATTTCTATTACAGCTTCTGCAATGGGATGGGAAAGGCCAGCACGGTTCTCGCCGGACACAACAGAGACAGCCACAAGCAGAATGAATGGCGCCGCTATCTCTGGACAGGGATGCGTTGGAGTCTGATTTTCTCCATCATTGTATTCCTCATAACCTTCTTACTGCGCGAGGAAATCTTTGCCGTCTATGCGCGTGATGCAGCTCTCCTTCCTCTTGGCAGCCTGATTATCGCATACGTCGCAGCGGTCAGTTTTTCCCGAGGCGTACCAGATGGTCTGTGCCGGTATTCTGCGCGCAAGCGAAATACAACACAGGTAGCAGCCTATTCCTTTATCAGCATAACGGTACTGCGGCCAATTATCACCTATATTTTCCTCTATAAGTACAATATGGGACTTGAGGGGGCATGGCTTTCACTGGCACTCGATCAGAGTATGCGCGCCATCTGTGCAGCCATACTCCTGCGCAAGGTATATCATGAAAGAAATTCCAAGCATGCATTGAATCCATGTTAAGAAAGAATCAAGATAAAGTACAAGGGACTTTCTGACTATCCAAATACAACAATCTGAAATAGGTGTCTTGACAAGTATATCTAATATGGATATACTACGTTTGAACTTATGTTGAAAAACCGAATACATAACGTTGCGAGTGTCGACGGATGAGTATTACTTTGTACGCATTCTGTTGAGCGATGAGAGGAAAAATGGGTGGAATGCCCATGCTGTCCCGCAGCCGTAAATAGGGAGTGTTCTTCCACAGGCGCAGAGCCTGTGCCTGTAAAGTCACTGGGATAACCCCGGGAAGGCGGAAGAATGCAGCGATCTATGAGCCGGAAAGCCTGCTCGCAATAAGATTCATTGATGGACTCACGAGAGATGGGGAGATGGATGCACGATTTTTCAGCACTGGGGGAGTGTTGCAAGGTCGTTGTTTTTTTGTGCGCATTCTTCTGCCTGTCTCAAAAGAGACAGGCAGTTTTATTTTTGCAAATGACAACAAAGGAGTTGGGGAGTTGAGTGCAAAAAGCAATCCTAATGCGTCTGGGGCAGATGATCATTACCCTGCTGGGGGTCAGTTTTTCTGACGTTCAGTCTGACATTCATTGCACCGGGCGATCCTGTGGATGCGATTCTCGAAACCGGCGATACGATTGTATCACAAGAGACTATCGAGCGTACTCGTCACGAGCTGGGGCTGGATCGACCGTTCCACGAACAGTATCTTAGTTGGCTGAACGGTGTGGTACACGGAGATATGGGGCGTTCCTACTCGGCAAAAAATTCCGGTACAGGATAAACTCTTGCAGAATCTGCCGGGAACACTTTTTTTCTTGCGGGAACGGCAATCGTGATGATGCTGATCATCTCACTTCCGGCAGGAGTTATCTCAGCACTCTATCGTAATCGGTGGCCGGATCAAGTCATACGATTCTTCACCTTTCTCGGTGTCTCCATGCCGAGCTTCTGGGTGGGACTTATTCTGCTCTATGTATTTGGTCTGAAGCTTGGACTTTTCCCGATTGCAGGCGGCGAGGTCAGCCTTGATCGTATGATTCTCCCTGCCTTTACACTTGCCATCCTGCTGTCGTCGAAGTATACGCGTCAGGTACGTACGGCGGTGCTTGAGGAGCTCGGACAGGGACTACGTCACAGGGGCTCAAGGCGCGCGGCATGTCGATGACACGCATCCTCCTTCGTCACGTTCTGCCGAATGCGTTCCCTGCCGCTCATCACACTGCTTGGGCTTTCCATTGGCTGGCTGCTCGGCGGTGTCGCCGTTATCGAGATCGTATTCTCGTGGCCGGGCATCGGACGCGTTGCGGTGCGTGCGATCGAAGCGCGCGACTATCCGCTCCTGCAGGGGTTTGTCCTCTGGATTGCAACGCTCTACATGATTGTAAATCTGATTGTTGATATATCCTATACCTATCTTGATCCGAGACTCAGGAAGGGGGCGAAAGCATGATGCGGGATCAACTGCTGTTTCGTATCTATACAGGCATCATCCTGTTGATTGTGCTTGTCGCCATCTGTGCGCCGCTGATCTCGTCATACGATCCGTATGAGTCGCAGATTCAGAATTCGCTCCTGCCGCCATCCGCTGAGCATTACTTTGGCACAGATAAGCTCGGGCGCGATATCTTTACGCGTATTCTGTACGGTGCGCGCATCTCGATTACGATGGCGCTCACAGTTGTCATCATCTCGTCAGGACTTGGCACACTGATTGGTGTCATCTCCGCCTATATTGGCGGCAAGGTCGACAATGCCATCATGCGTCTGACCGACGTGTTCCTTGCATTTCCGGGCATTGTGCTTGCCATTGCGATTGCCGGCGTGCTCGGCGGGAGTGCAGTCAACGCAGTTCTTGCCGTTGTTATTGTAGGCTGGACAAAGTATGCGCGTCTTGCACGCAGTATGACGCTGAAGGTTAAGCAGCAGGATTTCCTAGCTGCTGCAATTACAAATGGTACACGACCGATTGCGATGATTCGTCGGCATATCCTGCCGAATATTATACCGATTATCATTGTGACTGCCGCACTCGACATCGGCGCACTCATGATGGAGCTTGCTGGGCTCTCCTTCCTCGGATTTGGCGCACAGCCGCCGACACCGGAATGGGGACTCATGCTGAATGAGGGCCGCCAGCTGATTCAGACGGCACCCTGGCTTATGATTTTCCCAGGACTTGCAATTGCTTCTGTGGTTGCAATCTTTAATCTATGGGGAGATAGTCTGCGGGATATTATGGACCCGCGCAAGGCAAATTAAAGGAGGAACATATGGGAAAAGAAAAAAACGATGGCTGACAGCACTGCTGACAGGCTGCATGGCAGCTGCACTGCTGACGGGATGCGGCGGCGGTCAGTCAGCGGGGGACAAGACGACGCTGAAGGTCGGTGTGACGAACTTTGCAGACTCGCTCGAACCGACGGAAAATGCCTTCGGATGGGTCGTCATGCGCTACGGCATGGGCGAGACACTAACTCAGTTTGATGAGAAAAATGAATATCCAGCCGTGGCTTGCTGAGAGCTGGGAAATCAGCGATGACAAGCTGACGTGGACATTTAAGATTCGCGATGTCAAATTCTCGAACGGGCGCCCACTTACGGCAGAGGCGGTCAAAGCATCACTTGAGCGTGCGTTTGCAAAGAATACACGCGCAGCAACATTCTTCACGTATACAAATATGACTGCAGACGGGCAGATACTCAAGATTACAACGGATAAACCTGCACCGAGCATGCTCGGCTACCTTGCAGATCCGCTTTTTCTCATTGTCGACGTTGAGAGTGAGAAGGAGCGCAACTTCGCAACGCAGGGTCCCATCTGCACGGGGCCCTATGTATGCGAGTCCTTCGTGAAGGAAAAAGGCCGTCATGAAGAAGAACCCGAACTATTGGGGTGGCGAAGTGCCTTATGAGACGGTCGAGATCCCGTCGATCGACGATCCGAACACGCGCGCAATGGCACTCCAGTCGGGAGAAGTCGATATGGCGGTCAACATCGCTGCAGGTGATCTTGGCCTCTTTAATGATACGTCGAAGTTCCATGTAGATCGTATCGCATCGCTGCGTACGGTTCTCGCACGCATTAATCAGAAGGGGATTCTCGGCGATCCGAAGGTACGCGCTGCATTTATCTCAATGACAGATCGCAAGGCATACAATGAGGTAATCCTCAAGGGCACCTTCATTCCGGGCAAGGCTCCTGTCCCGCCCTCTCTCGACTATGGCTTCGATCAGCTCACCGACCCGAATGCCTACAATGTCGACCGTGCAAAGCAGCTCCTCGATGAGGCGGGCTGGAAGGATACGGATGGCGATGGCATCCGTGATAAGGACGGCAAACCGCTGTCTGTGGACTTTATCATCTACAACAGCCGTGCAGAGCTGCCGATCTATGCAGAGGCAGTACAGGCAGATGCCAAGAAGGTCGGTATCGACGTAAAGGTAAAGTCTGTCGATTACAATTTGCTCGACAAAATTGGGATCAATGGCGAGTACGATCTTCTGATTTCCAACATCACCACAGCGAATACAGGCGATCCTGAGATCTATCTCAATTGGTACTGGCGCACAAACGTGAACGGCAACAACCCGCAGAACGGCTCAGGATACAGCAACCCAGAATATGATGCACTTTGCGCACAGCTTGCTGTTGAGTTTGACCGTGCAAAGCGCCGTCAACTGATGATCGATATGCAGCAGATTCTGCTGAATGATGGAGCTGCATTGTTCCTCGGCTACCCCGAGACGAACATTGTCAGCTCGACAAAGATCACGGGCGCGATTATGCATCCGGCAGACTACTACTGGATCACAAACAAGATTAAACCCGCAAACTGATAAGGAGGAGAAGCCCGAATGTTGATTGAGGTGCGAGGGCTAAAAAAATCGCATACGAAGGCACAGAAATGGTGCACGGTGTGGACTTCACCCTCAAGGACGGGGAAGTACTGACCATTGTCGGCGAAAGCGGCAGCGGAAAGACCACCGTCATTCGGGCGATGCTCGGCTGTCTGCCGCATGTCGGCAGAGTAACAGCGGGCGAGATCCTCTATGACGGGAAGGATATGACAAAGTGCAGTGCGGAGGAGTGGCGTCACGTAAGCGGAAAGACTGCTGCGATGATCTTCCAGGACAGTGGCAGCATGATGGATCCGATTCGTACCATTGGCGAGCAGTTTGTGGAGTATATTCAGACTCATGAGTCCATTGGTGCGAAGGAGGCAGCTGCGCAGGCACAGGATATGCTTGCACGTATGCATCTGTCCAATCCCGCGAATGTAATGAAGAGCTTTCCGTTTGAACTCTCGGGCGGCATGCGTCAGCGTGTCGGGGTCGCAATGGCGATGTTCTTCAAACCGGCACTCCTGCTTGCTGACGAACCAACGTCCGCGTTGGACGTGACCACACAAGCACAGGTCGTCAATGAGATGATGGATATCTGCCAGAAGGATGGCACATCCATTGTCCTTGTGACACACAACCTCGGTGTCGCGGCCTATATGTCGGATCAGATCATGGTCATGCAGAACGGCAATGTCATCGAGCATGGCACTGCCGAAGAAATTATTGAACATGCACAGAAGGACTACACGAAGGAGCTTCTGCGTGCCGTACCACAGATTGGAGGGGAGCGTTATGACACAGTCGGAGCGTGAGATTATCCTGCGCATCGAGCATATCACAAAAACGCTTCCCCTCGAGGGCGGCAAAGTTCTTACGGCATGTGACGATGTGACATTTCCCGTATATCGTGGAGAAATCCTTGGTATTGTCGGTGAAAGCGGCTGTGGAAAAAAAGTACGCTTGTGCGCACGCTGATGCAGCTTCATGCACCATCCGAAGGACAAATTTTCTTCAGAGACAAGGAAATTACGGGGTTGAAGGGCGAGGATGCCCGCAATATGCGGCGCAATATCCAGATGGTCTTTCAGGATCCTACAACCTCCTTCAATCCGAAGATGAAGATCAAGGACATCATCTGTGAACCGTTGCGGAACTTCGGACTCCTCAAAGGGAGCGCACATGACAAGGCAGCCGAGCTGCTGCGTCTTGTCGATCTGCCCGAGGACTTTGCCGAACGCTATCCCGCTAATATGAGCGGGGGACAGCGCCAGCGCGTAGGAATTGCGCGCGCACTGGCATTGGAGCCGGAGATTCTGGTCTGTGACGAGGCAACAAGTGCGCTCGATGTTTCTGTGCAGGAGACGATTGTTGAACTGCTTGTCCGTATTCAACGAGAACGGAATCTGACAATCCTATTCATCTGTCATGACCTTGCACTCGTGTCGCGTTTATGCACGCGCGTTGTCGTCATGTACTTTGGAAAGGTTGTGGAGCAGCTGGATGGACAGGAGCTTGCTCATGCAAAGCATCCCTACACCCAAAAAAACTCCTCTCGTCCGTATTTACACTCCTGCCGAAAGGGAAAGCTCCGCGCATCGTCGTTCCGAACGTGGAGATTCCTGCATAGGCATCTTTTCAGATGACAGATAGATCATCATACATGGTAGAAGAGCAGTGGACAGACACTGCTCTTTTACATTGCACTCATCCTATCGCAGACTGCATAAATATTGAATCACAGAGTAAAAAGGTTTTCAAATTTTTATCTTGCTGTCAATCTGAAATAATGATATTATTGAGCTGTGAGTCTTTATGGATATATCCCTCCGACTTCAATCTTCTTAGGGAGGAATCTGGATTTATGTTTAATTTCAAGCAGAAAGACGACGAATTCTTTGACCTGTTCCTGGAGAGTGCAAAAATACTTTCAAAAAGGTGCATCGGTCTTAGATGATGTTATGAAGGATTATACTTCCGCAGCGACAAAGGTGGAGGAAATCAACCGTATTGAGCATGAAGCAGATGCCATCAATGACCGTATCATCGACAAGCTGAATCTTACATTTATCACGCCGATTGACCGCGAAGATATCTATGCCTTGGCAAACAACCTTGACGATGGTGTCGATCTCTTGCAGGGAATCTTGCAGCGATACGAGATGTACCGTATGGGTCAGCCTATGACTGGAGCAGTTAATCTGACGAATCTCCTGATCTCTTCAACAGAAGAAGTCGTGCGTGCTGTTTCCTATCTGGAAAAACATACGAAAAAAATCAAGTACAGATCCTAGATGCCTCCCATAAGATTGAACGCTATGAAAGTGAAGGGGATCTCATCTATCGGAAGGAAGTTGCCTATCTTTTCGATAATGAAAAAGATCCCATCGAGCTTATTCGTTGGAAAGATGTGCTCGAACAGTTGGAAGATACGCTGGATCATTGTGAACTCATTGCGGATATGCTGCGGGGAGTGGTAATGAAATATGCCTGATTTTTCAGCTTTTTGATCTTTTTGGTCATACTCCTAGCACTTCTGTTTGATTTCATCAATGGCTTTCATGATACGGCAAACGCAATTGCCACCTCTGTTTCTACGAGAGCCATTCATCCACAGCACGCAATTATCATGGCAGCTGTCCTCAACTTCTTCGGTGCGATGTACAGTACGGGTGTTGCAAAAAAACCATAGGCTCTGATATTGTGAAATCAGCCTCTCATGTAGATGAACACATACTGATTGCAGCACTCTTCGGCTCTATTGTGTGGAACATTATTACATGGCGATTTGGTCTGCCGTCCAGCAGTTCCCATGCGCTCATTGGAGGACTGATTGGCGCAGTACTCATGTCAGCCTCGGGGATCGATGGGCTCAACTTTTACGGAATCGGTAAGATCATTCTTTCTCTAATTCTCTCGCCCCTTGTAGGTATGGCATTGGGGTGTATCATCATGCTCCTCTTATTCCGTTTCTTTGGGCGATTTCGTCCCACGGCAATCAATGGGAAATTTAAGAAAATGCAGATCTTAACAGCAGCTACGATGGCATTTTCTCACGGATCAAACGATGCCCAAAAAAATCCATGGGTATTATGACACTGGCACTTCTTGCAGGTGGATATATTGATGTGTTTGAAGTTCCGACCTATGTCAAGATACTTGCAGCAACTGCCATGGCTTGCGGAACTGCAGTAGGGGGCTGGCGTATCATCAAGACGATCGGAGGAAAAAAATATTCAAGCTTCAGCCGATTTCCGGATTTGCGGCAGATCTGAATTCCTCCATCATTATATTTGGTGCGACACTCTTACATCTTCCCGTAAGCACGACACATGTCGTTTCCGGTTCCATCATGGGCGTAGGGGCAGCAAAACGCATCAATGCGGTTCGCTGGGGTGTTGCTCAGCAGATGGTTGTAGCATGGGTGATGACAATTCCATGTACTGCGGTCATGGGCGCTCTTACATATCAATTCGTAATACTGTTCATTTAAGAAAGCATACAAAAAAATCCTGCTCTGGAATTGAGCAGGATTTTTTTATAGAGACAAGGGAAGGGGATCTTCATGGACAAAAAAACCTGATAATGATGGCGAAACAGGTACAAAGTACCTATTCCAGCCCGATTGTTGCAGCGAAAATTAACGGTGAAGTGCGTGATATTCAAACTGTTTACGAAGATACTGATCAAATTGATTTTATCGAATTGGACTCACCATTGGGTTGGGTCATCTATCGACGCTCCGTGCTTTTTTTCTTTTGATTGCGGCGGTAAATAAGCTTGAGAAAAAAACAGCGATGTAATTGCAAAAAATTTACGGTAAATAAAGGACTGTATTGCGAAATAAAAAAATACCGACTCGCACGATTGATCTACAGTTTATAAAAGAAATAGATCATCAAATGCGAGCTATGATTGCAGCCAATCTCCCCATTGTCAAGCGCAGTATTCCGCGGCAGGACGCAATTGATATTTTCAAAAATCTCGGACGAACAGGAAAGGTAAACCTGATTTCTGCACTCACAAAGCCTATCATCAGTATATATACCTGTGAGGACTATACAGACTATCTATACGGTCCAATGCTTCCCGAGACGAAAAGAGCTTGGCAGGTTTGAGCTGGACTACGAACCCGACGGGGTGTTGATTCGTACCCCTGACGAAATGACGAATGGACGAGTCAGAAAGCGCGCCAATCAGCCAAAATTTGCCTCAATTCTTGCCGAGTCAAAGGCATGGGCGGATATTCTGGACTGTCGCTTTATCTCTGATCTGAATCGAATTAACAAGGAAAAATACGATAGGGGACCCTCATCCGTGTTTCAGAGGCGCTGCAAGAGAAACGCATCGCACAGATTTCAGATCATATTTTCTCTCATCGTGAGAATATCCGTCTGATCCTAATTGCAGGACCGTCATCATCCGGAAAGACCTCATTTGCACAGAGACTGCGGGTTCAGCTTCGTGTCAACGGACTTCGCCCCGTTATGATTTCTTTGGATGACTATTTCTTCAACCGCGAGGATACGCCGCTGAACGAGAAGGGACAGTATGATTACGAATCCCTTTGATGCGCTCGACACAAAAACTCTTTAATCGGAACATGATCGACCTCCTTGAGGGGAAAAGCGGTTCAAATTCCACGTTATAATTTCATAACAGGGAAAAGGGAATGGAAAAAGGAGGCTGTTCTGTCCATTCGCAGCGATCAACCCATCATTATTGAAGGAATTCATGGGCTGAACGAGTATCTGACAAAGGATATCCCACGTATCAATAAATATAAAAATTTATATCAGCGCGTTGACACAGCTGAATATCGACGCACATAACAGGATTCCAACGACAGAAGTGCGTTTTCTGCGCCGTCTGGTACGTGACTATCAATTTCGTGGGGCAAAGGCACTCAAGAGTATTCGCCAATGGCCGGATGTCAGAGCAGGAGAGGAGAAGTACATCTTTCCATTCCAAGAAGAGGCAGATGTCCTGTTCAACTCAGCACTGATCTATGAGATCGGTATCTTGAAGAAATATGCCGTTCCGCTCTTGGAAGAAATTCGTCGAGGGGAAGAAGGTTATACCGAAGCCCGCCTGATTCTACGTTTTTCTTCAGTATGTCGACGAAATCAACGCCATAGACGATATTCCAAACAACTCCATTCTGCGAGAATTTATCGGGAAATCGGTATTTTTCTCATAAAAAAAGCTCGGGCTCTTTTTCATAGAGCTCGAGCTTTTTCAGAAACCCTCTACAGATTACTCTTTGACATAAGCTGTAATCGGCTTATAGTGCTTCTGGAAGAACTCCTCCGCAACCTGCGGGAAGAGTGCATAGGAGAGAACATCCTCGTCCGACGGATTGATATAGCCCTTGTTCTTGAGCTCTTCTTTGAACTCTGCAAACGTCGTTGCTTTTTGCATCCTCGATAGAGCAGTCATCGATGATGTCCTCAGGAGCAATACCGAGCGTGTCAGTCAGGAACTTGCGATCAATTTCAACCGGTGTCCTGCCAAACTTGCCGCGCGCAAGATCTTTGAACTCGGTCGGTACCATCTTGTAGCGCTCACCAGTCATGACATTGAAGGTCGCCATCGTACCGACAATCTGCGAGGACGGTGTAACGAGCGGGGGATATCCGACATCCTTGCGAACGCGCGGCATCTCATCCAGCAGATCCTGATACTTGTCCTCCATGCCCGCTTCCTTGAGCTGGTTCGCAAGGTTCGAAAGCATACCACCGGGAATCTGGAAGTCGAGAACATTCGGGTTCACATCGAAGTATCCCTTGAGGTTGAAGGTCTTAATGAGATCCTGTTTGACACCAAGGAAGTACTTGGAAATCGGCGTCATCGCCTGACGATCCAGCCCTGTATCGCGATCCTCACCCTCGAGCATGGCAACCATCGTCTCCGTGCACGGCTGCGAAGTATCACTGGAGAAGGGGGCAAGTGCGGTATCGATAATATCAACACCGGCCTCGATCGCTTTCAGGTAGGTCGCATGACCGAACCCTGATGTGCAGTGCGTGTGCAGATCGATGGGAATCTTTACAGCTGCCTTGAGTTTCTTGACCAGATCCTCTGCCACATACGGCTTCAGAAGTCCCGACATATCCTTGATGCAGACGGAATGGCAGCCCATCTTTTTCAAGCTCAACTGCCAGCTCAACAAAGCTCTCATTCGTATGAACAGGGCTGATCGTATAGACCAGACATCCCTGAACATGCGGTTTCTCAGGGCACTTGAGTGCTGCATCAATCGCGACTTTGAGGTTACGAATATCGTTGAGTGCATCAAAGATGCGGAATACGCCAATACCATGCTCGGATGCCTTTTGAACGAACTTCTCTACCACGTCGTTGGAGTAGTGGTTATAGCCGAGCAAGTTCTGACCGCGGAGAAGCATCTGAATTGGCGTCTTGAGGTTTTTCTTCAGGATATCCAAGCGCTCCCACGGATCCTCATCAAGGAAGCGCAGGCAGCTATCAAACGTAGCACCACCCCATGCTTCAAGTGAGTTGTAGCCAATGGCGTCAAGCGCCGCAAGCTGCGGAAGCATGTCCGAGATTCTCATGCGGGTTGCCAACAGTGACTGGTGGCCGTCACGGAGGACAGTCTCAGTGATTTTGACCGGATTCTTTTGCCATAAAAGAACACTCTCCTTGATTAAAAGTATAATCAAAAAAATTATATAACCCAACATCTAAATTATAGATTCAAATTGCGTTATTGTCAATGACAAGTTATAAAAATTCACATATTTTTACACAGTATTTTCAAGCCTTTTATTTTTTTCGCGGTTCTTCCGTAATTTAGAACCGATTTGTCTACCGTTTGTCTACCATGTCACTTGTCTACGAAACGGGCGAAGATGGCGGCAGTTTCACGCTGCATCTCCTCGGTATCATGCGCATAAAGATTTTGCGTGATAGATACGTCCGCATGACCGAGACGGGCGGCGACATCAATGGGGTTCGCTCCGGCTTCAATGAGCCGTGTCGCATGCGTGTGCCTAAAACTGTGCGAGTTCAGCCCGTGCGCAGATAGGAGACGGCGCAGCGAAGCATAGCATACGGGGAGTCCGAAACGGTCAGAGCAGACAAGTGGGCGGCGTACCATGCCTTCGGGCGCGGCTTTCAATTTTTTTGGCGCAGTGTAGACGCGCCGATCGGGACACTCATAGACAATCTGATAGGCATTCCCAAGCCGCAGTTCATTTTCGTGCCTGTATCGTTTTCCATTGCCGGAGCGCACTAACCAGACCGCCATCAATGTAAATCTTGCGCGTGCTCGCGCTGCTCTTGGGCACTGAAAAGAACATACGGCATCTGCGTCCGGCACTCGACAGCTGACGGCAGATATGGATGGTACTGTTTTGGAGATCCACATCGTCCCATGTCAGCCCCAGCACTTCACCGATACGTGCACCTGTATGGTAGGCGAGCCGCAGAAGTATGTGATACTTATGTCCGATAGGGCATTTCTTGAGGAGTGCCGCGAACTGCTCCGGCGTGATGATGCGCCGCTCAACGAGCTTCTTTGGTGCCGAGCGGGGAATGCTGATACCTGCGCAAGGGTTAGAGGTAATAATCTCTGCTGGATATACGGCGTATTTCAACGCGCTTGAAAGAACCGTACGAGAGAGTGACAATGAGTTTTTTGAAAGCCCCTTTTCCGCAAGCCTCTTCATCCAAGAATCGACATCGCGGGGACGCAGGTCTTGGACATAAATATCGCCAAGGATCGGATTGATCCGCACACGGATCGCGGACTCATAGTCGTAATGCGTCCCACGGGAGACGTTCGTCCGCATGACATTCTCAAGCCATGCAGCGAGGTAGTCGCGCAGCTTGATCCGCTCGCTGGTGATGCCGATGTTGCCGGACTTCCAGTCTGTGTAAGCGGCGACACCTGCATCATATGCCTCCTGCTCCGTCGCATAGCCGCCTTTCTCGATTGCTTTGCGCTTGCCCGTCATTGGGTTCTTTCCTGCGTCAAAGGAATAGGAGTAAGTCTTACCTCGTTTGCGGGTGCGGATCGTTGCCTTCTTTGCCATAGTAATACACCTCCGGAAATCATATGTGGAATAATCCCCGAAGGTGTGATATACTTTGTCTTGCTAGAGAGTAGGTATATCTCCTCGGAGACTATCTGCTTCACCGCTCATCGTGTTGGTAGCACGGTGGGCGGTTTTTCCCACACAATTATCTAACTAGGAAAAAAGCCAAATTTTTCATAGTTGTTTGTCGTGATTGGATAAAGGTGTTTGACGAATCCCTTTATTTTTTTCGTTGAGATTTAACGCCGTCAAACTCCTTGTGCTACGGGTCTCCTTTTTCGTGTGGATTTTTTTGATTGAATTAGCCGCCAGTAGTTTCGCTCCACGATTCGCCGGATTTTTGCGGAACGCTGTTCATGCAGAGTGTCGAGGAGCCCATCTACGAGCTCACGCCCATCTTCGTCCAGTGCGCGGTATTTTTTTAAGATGATCGGCTTCTTTTTGGGGTGCAAACGTTCATCGAAGGTGGGCTGATAACAGGTGTTTGCATAGGTAGATCGTCAGATGAACCATAATCCAAGGAAACTAATTGCCCCTTATCTACTGATCTCATCAATGCTTCAACACTTGTAGACATTGCTTTTTGCAAGGCTTTGAAACGTTTGGATGGATGGTATGATTGCTTTTTCCCGTTTTTGGGTTTTTTTGTTTTTTTCTCAAGCATGGATATGTAGCCTTTACTTAAGGCGCTTCGTTTCGCAAATTCATCCATGCTTAACTTATGACTTTTTCGATATGCTTTTTATAACATCACCTAGCGTCACTAGTATCACCTCGCTAGTCTCTATTGTATAGTATGATAAACATTTTTTTCAAGGATTTTGTTTATCTCACTTGACATTTTTTTGTTTAATAAGCTAAACTTTTCTTGAAAGAAGAAGGGAGGAGGAGAAACTATGGGGGCGTCAATAGACTCAAGGAATACCGTAAGAAGAGGGGGTTGACACAACAAAAAAACTTGCGGATAAAGCTAATGTTTCCAGATCCATCATTATTGGTCTTGAGCGCGGTACTATTGCTACGACAACAACGGATACGCTTCTAAAGTTGTCTACCGCATTAAACGCGACTGTACCTCAAATTTTTTTAGAGAGAATGTTTAACCTATTAAACATTCTCTCTAAAAAGAGCACGGCGTTCGCCGTACTCTTTGCACCGAGGTTAGCTTTTAGCACTCTAAGAAAAAGGTGATATAGGAGATCAGCTTACCATCGACGATACACGTCTGCCGCTTGCCAATAAAAGAGTACCTATGTACTGCCAGCCAGAAAAAGTCAAAGAACTGTCCTGGCTTGATGGAGTCAAGATGTTCTTGCTCATCCAGTACTCGAATCTCCGTCAAGCCGTGAACTGTAATCGTTTTTTTCCGGTAGTCAACGTAATATCGATTCCGTACATTTTGATCGCCTCCTTATCGTGATTGTATCACGGCAGGGAGGGAGCAACAACCGAAACAAAGGAGGATCAGCCATGAAGCTCAAGTGGAACATGAACAACGTCGTTGCCGCACGGGGCAACACCTACACCTGCATCGCAAGGTTTGACAACAGCCGCTTTTGGCTCAAGGTCAATGCGATCACGTCCGTGCAGAACTTCAAGGGAGATATTCGCCGCATCGCGCAGCTTGTAGGAGCGAAGGAGGTCGAGATCAAGTACCTCCACATGGATAACGAAGCGGGCATGCTCACCGAGCCACGAGAGAACATCGTACTCTTTTTCTGATCGCGGCGGCGACGACTACCGGTACTTCACCGAGTCGATCGACCCCGTAACGAATCGACGTAGAATCCACTACCTCGCCCCGAGGAGGTCTTTATCCTTACAAGCGTAGGAGCAATCAAAGCGGCGTAATTGCCACAACAGAGAGGAGGAAAGAAAAGATGGCGAGCAACAACCCATTCGACGCATTGAAGGACGAATTTGCGGAAGTTGTCCGCAGTGTTGTCCGCATCGTTGTTCGCGAGGAGTTGCATGCGCTCCGTACTCAACAGCCGGAGCCGGAGCCGCAGTCCGTTTCGGAGGAGGAAGACCGGCTCGTCGGGCGCGAGGAGATTGCGCGACGTTTGGATCTGACACCAGATACGGTATCCGCCAAGATGGGGAAGGGTGAGCTGATCTGGACGATTGATCCGATCAGCGGTCAACGAAAGATGAAAAAGAGTACGCTCGATCAGTACATTCGGGATCTGCCCGAATATACGGGGGCTTCTGAGCGCACGAAAGGAGGCGGTCGCATGAACAGCAAAAGAGCTGTGACCGGCGCGGCAATCGCTCTCGCAGCGATAATCTGTGCGGGAGCGGCAAGCGATCACGCGCAGGGCGATGTACGGGATGCGGTCTTGGTTGAAGAGGTCTACACCGTCAAGAATGGCGACACTCTTTGGGGTATCGCCGAAGAGTATATCAAGAAAAACACAGGCAGCCGTAGATATATCCTTGAATACAAAGAGGTATCTACGAGAACAACCCTTGGCTTGTAAACCGTAAGGGCTTGATCCGTCCGGGTGACGAGTTGCGAATGACCTACTGGGTGAAGGAAGGAACGTGAGATGCGTATGGAAGGGTTATCCCGCAAGACCGTTTTTTTCGGCGTGATGAAGTAGAAGGCGTAATCCTCACGTACAAACTCCCTGCGACGCTGGCTGGACAACGAATCTCTGTGTGTATGCGGAGAATGAGAATCCGGGAATCTGGAACGAGGCGCGTACACGGGAAACAGCAGAACGTCAGCATGATGAAGCCGTGCACATGGTGCAGTTGATGGGATTTGAGACGGGAGGTCAGTAATGGAATTCATTGACGCGCGCGGATGGCGCTATCGCGTGATGCAGGGGCTTGACGGCAGCTGGAAGGCGCGTTATCGGAAGCCCGATAAGCCGTGGCAGAAGAATCGGGCAGACGATGTTGGCTGGAAGAACGTCGCTGCTCTGCCTTGGCGCAAAACGCAGGAAGAGGCGGAACGTGACCTTGCTGAGTACGCGAAGCGCAAGGAGATGCGGGTTTATCAGAAAGACGCGGAGGGCGTGACGTGACTAAGTTTTTTTCACGATGAGCGGCGTGATTGCTGCCATCGGCTCTTACACGAAGGTCGTAAAGCACATGTCGTCGCATGAGGAGAAGGGCAGACGGTTCATCCAAGGCTATCGTGTCTGTACGTATTACACGGAGGGGATGGGCGGGACTACAGTGTTCTGGCGGAGTTCCCAGGGACGCGGGATGGACAGGCCGCTGCGGAATCTCTGGTGCTCTGGATCTGGGAGGAGATGCTGAAGGGCAAGGAGCACATCGTTATCCATGATGCGCCGCCGGTGCGAAAGTTTATGTCGATGGCATAAACAGAAAGGACGGAGATATGCACATCAAGAAAAATTTTTGCATCAATACCGGCGAGATTTTTCGAGCACTTTTTATCTGTGAGAATTGCGGGCACGAGTGTGAAATGCCGGGATACGACGATGCCTATTTCCATGCGAAGGTCATTCCCGACAAGGTATGCCCGCAGTGCGGAAAGACGGAGCGGGAGATTGACCCAGATTACCGCCCGCTCACCACGAAGTATCCTGAAGGAATGCAGATCTAGGAAGCAAGTGAAGGAGGGATCGCAGTGACCTCGGAGGAGCGGAGAGCGAAGAATTGCGCGCAGCGCCGGGAGCGCTATTATTGGTACAAAGAGCATGGGATCTGTGTGAGCTGCGGGCAAGAGGACGCCGCACCGAAAAAAAGTAAAATGTGAAGAGTGCGCTGCGAAAGAGGCGGCTCGAAATCAGACTGCCTACTACCGGAAAAAGAGAGGAGCGGAAAGAGGCGATGCGTCGGCGGCAGAGAGATCGGTATGCAAAGCGCAGGACAGAGGGGCTCTGTACTGATTGCGGCAAAAAAACGTCTGCAGGAAAAACGGCTTTGTCTGGATTGTTTTTCTGCGACGACGCCATTATGACAAACGGTACTTCGATGCATATCGCCGCGTGAAGACGGATTTCTCCGACGGGCTCTGCCGCCTGTGCAACGAGCCAGTTGTACCGGGAAAAAGCTCTGCGCAACGCATTGCGATATCTTGAGGAGAACCTGAAAAAGCGAATGCGCAGCAATCTAATGTCGACCATCCGTGGAGACATGGCAACCAGTTAATTTTTAAGAAAGGAGATACGCAGTGAAGAGTGAGTGGAAAATCTCGAGTATGTACCTCGGCGGTAAGAAGGTCTATCAGGTCTACCGCATCAAGGATATGCGCGTTGTCGATCACAGCGGCAACCGCGAGTATGCGGGAGGGCTGCTGCACGATGAGCGTGAGGCAATGGCACGTGCGGAGAAGCTGAACCGTGAACAGGCATAAAAAGAACCCGGAGCGACGCTAACCGCTCCGGGCGACAAAAAAATATTCCTTCCGTGAGTATAGCACAGATGTATAGGAGTTTTCAACATGACGAACTGCGAAAAACTCTACAACTATTTCATTGAGCATCCGAAGGCGTCCGCCGACGAGGTGATGGAGGCGCTTAACTGGGAGCGCAAACAAGTGAGCAAGTACAAGCATCGCCTCAAAGAGCGTGGTTTCATCGATGTGGATGCAATCGAAGGAGTGAAGATCCTGCGTCCATACCGCAAGGAGGATAAAAACAATCCGATCCACGACTACAAGCAGGACGCATATATGGAGGCAGCGGACGCGTGCCTGGATCGGATCCACGACCCGGAGACGACGATCCCGCAACTGATTGAGCTGATCCGCGAGCTGCGGATGGTGCTCAAGGCAATCATTCCCGCGTAAGGAGGCACAGGTAATGAGAACATTATATGACCTTGGCGACGCCTTTAACGGCGTTATGGACATGGTGCTAGATGAGACGATGGATCTCACGGTACTCGAGGCGTGTCTGCAATCGATTGAGGCAGACATCGCCGTCAAATGTGAGAACGGCATCGGGCTGATCCGCTCGCTCGAGAATCTGCGCGACGGTATGAAGGCAGAGGCAGCCCGCCTTACGGATCGGCAGAAGATCATCGACAACCGCATCCGAAGCATTAAGGAGTGGTATCAGCGCAATCTTGACGCGATGGGCAAATCCAAGGTTACCACGACACGCGGCACGATGGCCGTGCAGAACAATCCGCCGGCACTCAAAATCACGGATGAAGATCAAATTCCCCTCTGCTATCTGGATCTCATCCCTGCGCGGTATGAGGTGAATAAGGACGCTGTGAAGAATGCACTCAAAGCAGGTGAGGAGGTTCCGGGCGCACATCTTGAGCAGGGAAGGATTCTTCACATTCGATGAATATTTTCGAAAAGATTCAGGCTATCCGTGTGCAGCTCGCTGCGGACAATCTGAAGAAGGGGAAGAAGAACGAGTATGCGGGGTACACCTACTATGAACTCGGCGACTTCCTTCCGCGCATCATGACACTGTGCAGCGAGCAGAAAATCTTTCCCGTGATCTCATTCACGGCGGAGATGGCGACACTGACGATCTATGACTGCGAGAAGCCGGATGCGAAGGTGGAGATCACAACACCAATGTCCACGGCGCAGCTTAAGGCGTGTCATCCGGTGCAGAACCTCGGCGCAGTGCAGACGTATCTTCGGCGGTATCTCTACATCGCCATGTTCGAGATTGTGGAGTCGGACAAGATCGAGGCGACGATGAGCAAGGATCCCGTCGAAGTACCTGCAGCAACATCCGCACCGTCCGATATCTCTCCGAGCGGCCGCGCGTTCCGCTGCGATATCAATAAACCGGCGCGCGAGGAGCTAGTCCGTCTCTGGCAGTTCATGGGATGGGATACGGCGAATATCGAAAACTACCTTGCCACGCGGGCACTCAATATGAATACATCACAAACGCCCGCGTTTTTTCAAAAGGTCTTGCAGGAGCAGATCGAGTTCTGCATCACGGAGTCACGCAAGGGAACACCGGGCTATGCGGGACTGCTGTTTGATGACGGCTACCCGTTCCAATAAGAGAGGAGTATTTCAATGAATGTATCATTTTTTGGCCGACTGACAAGGAACCCCGAGGTCAAGACGAATCAGACGGGGACATCCTACACAACGTTCACGGTTGCGACGCAGGTGCAGGCAAAGGGGCAGGACGGCAAGGCGAAGACGCTCTTTATCGATGTGTCGGCATTCGGCAAGCAGGGCGAAAATATTATGAAGTACTTCGGCAAGGGCAGCCGCATCGTGATCCACGGCGATATCTTCGACGCAAATGCGTGGGTCGGCAAGAATGACGGTCAGCCGCACATCGGCGTGAATGTGACGCTGAACGGCTTTGATTTTGTGGACACGCAGGCAGAATCGGCGGCACGTCAACAGAGCGCCCCGCAACAGATGGCACCGCCTCCGCAGGCTCCTCCACCGGTAGTACCTACGGGCTACGCAGCGCAGATTCCGGCACCGATGCAGACGGGCGTCGCACCGTGGGCACCGCCCGCATACGGGGGCAACCGCAGCAGGGGCGTCGCCTACGGAGCAGCCCCTCCGCCGCCCACAGGGCAGAACTATGCGGCAGCTCCGTACTGATGCGCTATGGATATCAGCCTCAGACCATATCAGCAGCAGTTCATTGATGATGTTGGGTATGAGTTCACGCAGGGGCGGCGGCGCGTGTGCGCTGTGGCACCCTGTGGCGCGGGTAAGACGATTATGACGGCATGGATGGCGCGCGGCACAGCACTTTCGGGGCGGCGCGCTATTTTCATGGTGCATCGGCAGGGAACTCATCGAGCAGACATCTGCGACGTTCACGGCAATGGGCATTCAGCATGGTCTTATTGCTGCAGGGGCAGCGAAGGAATATGATTTGCCTGTGCAGATCGCCTCGGTGCAGACGCTCACTCATCGTCTGCACGAGGTGCAGCCGCCCGATCTTTTGATCTGCGATGAGTGTCATCATATCGTTGCCAATACATACCGCAGGATTTTTGGAGCATTTCGCCGCTGCCTATGTGCTCGGCGTGACGGCGACGCCGGAGCGGATCGGCGGGCAGGGGACTCGGTGAGATTTTTCCAGTCGCTTGTGCTCGGACCAACCGCCGCAGAACTCATTGCCGCCGGCAATCTGACGCCGTACGACTACTACGCACCGCCCTCGAAGTTCGACCCCGCTGCGGCGCACGTGCGCTTCGGCGAGTACGTCAAGGGCGATCTCATCCATCAGATGGATGATGCGGATGTGATCGGTGACATTGTGAAAAACTATCAGAATCTCGCAGCAGGGGCGGCGTGCGATCTGTTACTGCATCAACCGCGCGCATAGTGAACATGTCGCAGCGTCGTTCCGCGCAGTGGGCATTTCTGCCGTACACATTGACGGAGAGACGCACAAGACCGTCCGTGCGCGTACCGTCGAAGATTTTCGCCTCGGCAAGATTCGGATTCTATGCAACGCGGAGCTCCTCGGAGAGGGCTTTGACGTTCCGGCGATGGAGGCAGTGATTCTTGCTCGCCCTACGGCATCACTGACGCTCTATATCCAACAGAGTATGCGGCCGCTGCGTCCCGATCCTGCAAATCCCGATAAGCGTGCGGTCATTATCGATCATGTGGGCAATGTGTTCCGGCACGGTATGCCGGATGAGGAGCGCGCATGGACGCTTGAAACGAGGAAAAAGAAGCCGCGCAGTTCATCTATTAAGGTATGCCCCTGCCTGTTATACCGCCGTTCCAAGTACGGCGCGTGTGTGTCCCTGCGGGCATGCTTTTGCTGCTGCGCCGGAGGAGCGCAAATACACTGAGAGGGACGGTACACTCACGAAGATCGAGGAAATCAAGCGAAAGAAGCGGCAGGAGGTCGGCATGGCACGCAGCGTTGCAGACCTTACGGCAATCGCCTTAAAGCGCGGCTACTCGCTGCGCTGGGTGTCGCGCATGGCAGACCTGAAACGACTGAGAGGATAACGCATGAAGAAATCAGAGCATGACATTCAAAACGAGATTCGCGTCGCGATCGGCGCAAAGCAGACGGCGACACTCTTTCGCGCGAACGTCGGCGAGGCATGGACGGGGATTTGTCGAAGGATGAATTGATACCGGATCGTGTTGTAATTGATGGTGCGCGGCGGTTTCAGAGCGGTCTGCCCGTCGGATTTCCGGACCTCTTCGGATTCCGAACCATCGAGGTAACGCCCGAGATGATCGGCAAAAAGATCGCCGTCTTTGTCTTCCTCGAGGTCAAAAAAACCCGGCGGGCGCACGAGCAAGGCACAGAAGGAGATGCACGCATTCCTGCAATCGGCGGGTGCGATCGGCGGTGTGGCACGCTCCGCCGAGGAGGCGGCGGCTCTGCTGCAGCGTTTATAGCCTTGGGCGGGTTGAAACGAGGTGAGTGTCATTGACACCATAGAATTTTTCCGCGCGCTCTATCCGGAGGAGAGCGAGGGCATACCTATCTCTGGACGCTGCCAGATAAGCGGACGCAGTGTTTGCCGCCGCTGCGCACGCTAAGATCGCGCAGGCGGCGCGAAATACAGGGGACGCGGGCAAGGATGTGTATTTCTCTGTTGAGCTGTCTGAGCGCCTGTTCAAGGCGCATGAGCGGGCGAAGAGCGCGGACATTATCGCGATCCCTGCGCTCTGGGTGGACATCGATATCGCAGGTGACGCTCATGCAGCGAAGTCCCTGCCGCCGGACTATACAGCGGCGCGGGCACTTCTGCCGGAGATGCTTGACCCGTCGATCGTCGTACACAGCGGGCATGGGATCCATGCATACTATATTTTTTTCGCGAACTGCTCGACACGCGCACGGAGGAAGAGCGTAGCGCCGCCGAGGATCTATTGCGCCGTCTGCAGGGCGCTGTACGTGCGCGTGCCGCCATCTATGGCTGGCATGTGGACAGCGTCCCCGATCTCTGCCGTGTGCTGCGCGTCCCTGGGACGCTAAACCGCAAGGGCGGCGGGGCGGTGTCCTGCGTGGTCGCGGAGTATTCCGAGGAGCTGCGCTACAATGCCGAGGACTTCGATGTGCTGCCGCCCGTGGAGACGGTCAACAGGACAGAGCGCACGGAGACCTTTGAGCGCCGCCCGACGGACGGCGATGCACAGCTGATGCTCGCGAACTGTACGTTTCTCCAGCACTTTCAGCAGAACTATAAGACACTGCCGGAACCCGTCTGGAAGGCAGCGTGCACGAATCTCATGCGCGGTGTTGGCGGCGAGGAGATCATTCTGCCGCTCGTCCAGGAAATGGCTCGGCACGAAGTACAACGAAGAGGATACCCGCAAGAAGCTCGCGCATTATCTAAACGAGTGCACGCCGCAGACGTGTGTACACATTCAGTCAGAACTTGGCTTCAAAGGCTGCGCGGATTGTCCCGGCATCAAGTCGCCCTGCGCGTGGTCGCTCGGCAAGGTGCCGCAGGCAATCGCAAAGCTCCGGCAGATCGCGCTGCCGAATGCGGAGAATACACTGAATGAGGAGACGATCGGTGCGCTTGCGCTCGTCAAGAAGGAAAAACGGGCTGGAATACGCACGCTTTGAGGAGCGGTGCAAGGGGAATGTCAATCTGAACGACCTGCAACGCGAGGTAAAACGCGTGCAGGCGTCGCAGGCGGGGCTTTCGGTCGTGGAGGGGCGCGCACTCGAGGCGGGGCAAAAGCTCGGCGATATCACCACGCGCTCATTTGTCCCGGATACGCCGCTCGATCTTGCGCTCCCCGCGAACTTTTCCTACGGCGCCGATGGCGTCTATGAGGTACGCATGACGGAGATGGGGCAGGTGGCGCGGCTTGCTGCAGGTACGCCCGTCATCATCTCGGAAAAAGCAGTACAATGTCGATACGCAGACGGAGAAAGTGCAGCTTTCCTTCCGCTACTATGATCATTGGGTGCATGTGGTCTGCAAACGTTCGGAGGTATTCTCTGCGCGCGGCATCATCGCGCTCACGGATCGCGGGCTGAACACTTCGAGTGAGTCGGCAAAGTATCTGGTGAAATACCTCCAAGCCCTTGAGGCGGCGAATCCGAATATTCCGCTTGTTCATGCCGTCTCCAAGATCGGCTGGCGGCCATATGGGCTGAGTGAGTTTGTGATCCCATCATCGAGCAGATACCGCGTCGACATGGACGACGACGGAGAGCTTGCCGCCGCCTTTACGCAGCGTGGGACGCTCGCAGAGTGGCAGGAGGCGGCGCAGGAGATACGTAAACACACTTTTTGCGCGTTTTGTATTGGCAGCTGCGTTTTGCGACTCCGCTGTTGCACATCTGCAAGAACCGCAATTTTATGATTTACTTCTGGGGCACGTCGGGCGGCGGCAAGACGGCGGCGCAGCGATTTGCGCTCACGGTCTGGGGGCAATCCGACACGGCTGATGAAGTCGTTCTATGGGACAACGAACGGACTTGAACGCGCTGCCGAATACAGCAATGATTTCCCGCTCGTCATCAATGAGCGTCAGGTCATGATGGGGAGCAACAAGCAGGAGGCGCTTGAGAGCCTTGTCTATATGCTTGAGGGCGGTCATGGCAAGGTGCGCGCGAGCAAGTCCGGCATCCGAAAGATGGCGACGTGGCGCACGATCGCAATGGCGTCGGGCGAAGAACCCTTGTCGAAAGAGTCGAGCATTCAGGGCGTCAAGACGCGACTGATCGAATTGAACACCTATCCGGTACTGCCGGAGGAAACGGCGAAGATGGTCTATGCCATCGACGAGGAGCGGCATGGCACGGCGGGCAGGGCTTTTATGGAGCGCCTGCTGCAGGAGGCGGAAACGGAATATGCTGAAATCATGGCAGCGCGTCAGGCACTCATTGAACGGCTGCACATAGACTATCCCGAGCATTTCGAGCCGCATATTGATAATGTGGCAACGGTTTGTATTGCAGATATGCTTGTGAGCATGTGGCTGTTTGATGAAATGCCCGAGGCGGCACAGCAGGGTGCCTATGATATGGCAGCTGTTATCCTGGGAGAGCAACCAACAAAGCGTGAAATCTCCGATACGCGGCGCGCGTGGGACTTTGTAGAGGCGTGGATTGTCAGTAATTGGCAGCATTTCAGCAACGACAGCGGCTATGAGTCACGTGCCAAACTCTCACCGGAATACGGCTTCATCCGTGATGGCTGTATCAATGTCTATCCGATGTATCTGCGTGCAGCACTCGATGATGCAGGCTTTTCGTCCAATAAGTTTCTCAAGGAGTTTGTCGAGGGCGGGCTGATTTGTTCGACGCCCGAAAAAGGCAAAGCGTCGATTTACAAAAGCGGGTCAGTTATAGCGGGACGAAGATTCATGTGATTCAGATTCCACAGGAAATGGAGCGTCTTTTTATGAATTTGCGGGAACTATGGGAACTCTGTGGGAACCGTTGTGGGAACCGCAAAAATCCAGTAATTTCAAGGGCTAAGCGTATATATAAGAGAGTTCCCACAGTTCCCACATAATATATATATACTCCCATACCACCCTTACCTTGGTTATAAATATAGGGTAAGGGGAGGGGTAAAAAGTATATATATGTATTTCAAAAATTTGTGGGAACTGTGGGAACTTTTGCCCTAAAGCCTTGTGGCTCTAAGGAAAGTGCGGTTCCCGCAAACGTCGAAAAATCGTGGGTACTGTGTGTGGGAACAGCTTTTTCAGCGGGAACCCTAGTTCATTCGGAGGTGATTTTATGGGCTATTTCGAACATGTGAAGCCAAAAGCACAGACGCAGCCGAAAAATGTCAGACACAAGTCCATATATGTCCATGATTGAACGCATTGAGCAGCGTGCCTATGCGATGCTCGAACGAGAGGAGCAGCAGACAACCGACTATGCATGCGTGGATCCGTTCGTGGAACTTTCGCCGGAGGATTCGGATGCGTGGATTGAGCTACTGAGCAAGGCGCGTGAGATCGACAAGGAGTTCTATGCACGGCTCTATTACATACGCGGAGGTGGCACAAGGCTCGTACGAGACTACCGATGGGGCTATGTGTTGCAGCCAATTATCACGGATAATAATGCAACAGGGTGGCTGAACTATGAGCAGTACGAGGAGGAAAAAGCACTGTCTTGACGGCTATGTGCAGCAGCTCATCCGTCTTCTGCGTATGGTTGCGTACGATGGTGCTGCATAAGTACAATGCCAGAAGGAGGTCAAAAAAATGGCAGAGCAGAAATACCCGCAGAATGCGGAGTCGAATGAGTATCGGTACATTGAATTCAAATGGCTAGATGAGGTCGTCAAAGGGCTGACAGCAGGCGCAGAAAAGCATCCGGGCGAAACGTGACGGGATATTCCGGCAGAGGAACATGCGGCGCGCGCACTGCGGCATCTCTCGATGTGACTTGCAGGGGATCGGAGTGACAGCCACATCATCAACGCAAGTATGCGCTGCATGATGGCGCGAGCGATGGAATGTGACGTATTGGAGGTGTCGAAAAATGCGTGAGTTAAAATTTAGGGCGTGGGATCTACAGACGAAGAAAAATGCACACGGTCGAGAATATAAATTTCTGTCGACGTAAAAACAGTAACAGTACAATACAATCCGATCAAGAAAAATCCCATTAGACAGCGCGTGCCTTATGCGGTATATCGGAGCGAAGGACAAGAATGGTGTCGAGATTTACGATGGAGATATCATTCATTTTCCATATGATTGGTTTGGTGATTCGGGAAAGGATTTTATAGTCCGATGGAATGAATCATGCTGTGCGTTTGTCAGAGAGTCTATCAGTGGGAGTCGTATGTGGGGACATGCAAGTAGAGAGATACTGTCAATGTGCGAAGTGGTCGGCAACGTCTACGAAAAATCCGGAGTTGGTGAGCAATGAAGCAGATATTGACGCTTGCTGTGGCTCCCGAATGTTCTGGTTCGACAAGAAAAACCCGCATGTGGAGTTCTGCGACAATCGGGAAGTCCCATATCATGAGTTCTACCCTGAAACATCTAATCAACGCGTTGGTTGAGAGAATTGTAGATAAAGTTGTTGGGAGAGCGACTGAGGAGGAGTAAGATGACATCGGATGAGCAGACGTTATATTTCTTTGCATTTCGGTATGCTCTACCAAGACAATCTTATGCGCTGTCTCTCGTGTCCGATCTCGTCCTGCGGCGCGTGAATAAGTTCGAGAATTGGCAACTGTGGGACATGATCGGCGAGATTGAGGCGCATTGGGAGTGGAATAAGGATATCCATCCGATTGACCGAGATGTGCAGCGGTTTTTCGAGATCGGCTGCAAAAGGCTCTTTTGGAGCGAGGTGTGAAACAAGCGATATAAGGAAAAAGAGTGGCGTATCACCGCTCTTTTGGTGCGCATGGACATGAGGAAACAAGGGGAGCAGAATGGTCGAAATCAAACAAGTAAGGGCATACCTCTGGCGTGTCCGTGATATAGAGCGGGATCTGAAACTGCTTGAACAGGAGTACGAGCAGGCAAAAGACGATATCTTGCATCTGAAAGCGATCCAGTATGATGCGAATAAGGTCAGTGGAGGCAAGATTGGCGATCTTTCTGATGCGATCATAATGTTGGAGAAGTACGCGGAGGAGATCAACTTTCAATGGAATTGTTTGATTGCGTTACGGAAAGAGGCAAGAGTTCAGATTGAGCAGATACCTGACGGGCGATATAGAGCAATATTGCTGGGGAGGTATTTATACGGGCAGTCATGGGAGCAAGTGGCGGTCAGCATGGGATATACCTATCGAAATGTACTGGGGCTGCATGGTAAAGCACTGCAAAGTTTCGCTGTTGTTGGAAAGTTTTCATAGATTTTCACATTATTTCTGTGATATAGTATAAACTGGAAAAAGCAAGGGGCACAGCTACGGCGGTGCTCTTTTTGTATGCGATGAAAACGGTAAGAAGGGAGGTGGTGCAGATGCCGAGAAAGCCGAAACGACCATGCCGCATGTCGGGCTGTCCGAATCTTACGGACAGAAAAAAAGCTGTTATTGCGAGATGCACGAGAAAACAATGCAGCGGCACTACGATCACTTCACGCGCGGCTACGATCAGCACGCGAGATACGGTAGCACGTGGCGTAGGATTCGTGACCGACACTTGGCAGGGCATCCGCTCTGTGAGAAATGCAAAGAACAGGAGCGCTATGTTCTCGCAACACTCGTGCATCATATCAGACCTCTCGCCGATGGCGGCACACATGATGAGGACAACTTGATGTCGCTTTGCGCGTCATGCCATGAACGGATTCACCGACGCGGCACGGGCGACCGATAGACCCCTAGGGGGCGGTCAAATCTCTAAAAACGCATTGCTGCGCGACCGGGACTGGGGCATACGTGAAAAAAATGGTGAATCAAACGGGGTATTAAAAAATGGGGTGAGAAGATGGCGCGGGACGGTACGAATCGTGGCGGCAGACGCCCCGCGCCGGGAAAAAAGCCGCAAACAATGTCGGATAGGGTCGCGCCGGGGCAGACGGCAAATGTTTTGGAATTTCCGGGAGTGGATCTCGGCAGTGCTGACGGCATGAAGGCGGCAGATCTATGCGGCACTGACATGCCACGTCCAAGTGCATATCTGTCGGCATGTCAGAAGGATGGAAAGACGCTCGGTGCAGACAATATTTTTTTCGTGAAACGTGGCAGTGGCTCAAGGAGCGCGGGTGTGAACGTCTTGTAAGTCCTCGGCTCATCGAGAGCTATGCACAGTCATTCGCTCGCTATATCCAATGCGAGGAGGCTGTGAGTCAATACGGTCTGCTCGGCAAGCATCCGACCACGGGCGGCACGATTGCAAAGTCCGTTTGTACAGATGGCACTTTTCGTTCCAGAAGCAATCCAATCTGCTTTGGTATGAGATCTTTGACATTGTAAAGCAAAACTGCACGACAAACTTCAGCGGCTCGGCGCAGGAAGATCCTATGGAGAGATTACTGCGGACGCGCATGCAAAAGTAGGGAGGTGACTCTTTGCGGAAATTGACGGACTACAAACCGACAAAGTTCATGGCAGAGGACGCACACTACGACCAAGCCGCTGCGGACTACGCCGTGGGCTTCATCGAGTGTCTGTGTCACACGAAGGGGACGTGGGCAGGAAAGCCTTTCGAGCTCATTGATTGGCAGGAGCGCATTATCCGAGACATCTTCGGCATCCTAAAGCCGAATGGGTATCGGCAGTTCAATACGGCATATATCGAGATTCCGAAGAAACAGGGAAAAAAGTGAACTCGCTGCCGCCATAGCACTGCTTCTCTGCTGTGGCGATGGGGAGGCCGGAGCAGAGGTATATGGTTGTGCTGCTGATCGGCAACAGGCAAGCATCGTGTTCAAGGTTGCTGCTGACATGGTGCGTATGTGTCCAGCACTCAACAAGCGGGTGAAAATCCTTGCTTCGCAGAAGCATATGAAATACCTGCCAACAAACAGCACCTATCAGGTACTCTCGGCAGAAGCTTATACGAAGCACGGCTTCAATATCCACGGCGTTGTGTTTGACGAGCTGCACACGCAGCCGAACCGCAAGCTTTTCGACGTTATGACGAAGGGCTCCGGCGATGCGCGTATGCAGCCTCTGTACTTCCTCATTACAACGGCGGGGACGGATACGCAGTCGATCTGCTACGAGACGCACCAGAAAGCGAAGGATATTCTGGAAGGGCGAAAGATTGATCCGACCTTCTATCCCGTGATCTACGGGGCTGAAGTCGATGAGGACTGGACGGATCCCGCAGTGTGGAGAAAAGCGAATCCATCGCTCGGGATTACAGTTGGTATGGATAAGGTACAGGCGGCCTGTACTTCTGCGATGCAGAATCCTACTGAGGAAAACAGCTTCCGCCAACTTCGTCTGAATCAGTGGGTCAAGCAGTCCGTGCGCTGGATGCCGATGGACAAATGGGATGCCTGTGCCGCTCCTGTTGATGCGGAGGCGTTGGAAGGACGCCTGTGCTACGGCGGGCTCGACCTTTCGTCCACGATGGACATTACGGCGTTTGTTCTGGTGTTCCCGCCAATGGAGGAAGATGATTCTTTTTCCGTCCTTCCGTACTTCTGGATTCCCGAGGAGAATATCGACCTGCGCGTGCGCCGTGACCATGTTCCCTATGACGTGTGGCAGAGGCAAGGACACCCTCATGACCACCGAGGGGAATGTCGTGCATTACGGCTTCATCGAGGCGTTCATCGAGAAACTGGGCGAGAAGTACAACATCCGTGAGATTGCCTTTGACCGATGGGGCGCGGTGCAGATGGTGCAGAATCTTGAGGGCATGGGGTTCACTGTTGTCCCGTTCGGGCAGGGATTCAAAGATATGAGTCCGCCGACCAAGGAGCTGATGAAGCTGACGCTGGAAAAGAAAAATAGCGCACGGTGGGCATCCCGTCATGCGCTGGATGGCAGATAATATCTTCATCCGCACCGACCCTGCGGGGAACATCAAGGCGGACAAGGAGAAGTCCACAGAGAAGATTGACGGTGTGATTGCCCTCATCATGGCGCTCGACCGTGCGATTCGGTGTGGGAATGATCCTGCGGTGTCCGTCTATGATACACGGGGCGTGTTGGTGTTCTGAACAGGGAGGTGATGCACATGAATTTTTTTCAGCAGATTTTTTTCGATCGAGGGACAAGCCGCAGAATTTACTGGGCGGTCTGACCTTTTTGTTCGGACCGACGGCGGCGGGCAAGGTGGTCAATGAGCGGACGGCAATGCAGACGACAGCAGTCTACGCCTGTGTGCGCATCCTCGCCGAATCCATCGCGGGCCTGCCACTTCATGTCTACGCATACAAGGGGCAGGGGCAAGGGAGCGTGTGCCGGCGCATCCGCTGTACTTCCTGCTGCACGATGCGCCAAACCCCGAGATGACGAGTTTCGTATTCCGCGAGACGCTGATGACGCATCTTCTTCTGTGGGGGAATGCCTACGCACAGATCCTGCGCGACGGCATGGGGCGGGTGATCGGACTCTACCCACTGCTGCCGGATCGGATGGATGTCGGCCGCGATAGTAAAACGGGCGAGCTGTATTATCTCTACACAAGGAGTACGGAGGAAAATCCGAATTTCAAAGCGGCGGGTCAGATTCGTCTGCGTCAGACGGATGTGCTGCATATTCCCGGGCTTGGCTTTGACGGTCTGGTCGGCTACTCGCCGATCGCGATGGCAAAGACGGCCATCGGCATTGCCATCGCGACGGAAGAGTATGGGGCGACGTTCTTTCAAAACGGTGCGCGGCCTGCGGGCGTACTCGAGCATCCGGGGGTGGTGAAAGATCCGGAAAAACTGAGAGAAAGCTGGCATTCGGTTTATGGTGGCACGAAGAACGTAGGAAAGATTGCGCTCCTCGAGGAGGGCGTAAAGTATCAGCAGATTGCCATTCCGCCGGAGGAGGCTCAGTTCCTAGAGACGAGGAAGTTCCAGATCGACGAGATTGCTCGGCTCTACCGTGTGCCGCCGCATATGATCGGTGATCTGGAAAAGTCCAGCTTCAACAACATCGAGCAGCAGTCCCTCGAGTTCGTGAAGTACACGCTGAATCCGTGGGTCGTGCGGTGGGAGCAGGCGCTGCAGAAAAGCATTGCTATCAAACAGGGAGCGGAAGGATTACTTCATCCGTTTCAATGTGGACGGGCTTCTGCGCGGAGACTACAAGAGCCGCATGGAGGATATGCCATCGGGCGGCAGAACGGATGGCTTTCGGCGAACGACATCCGCAGCCTTGAGGACATGAATCCTATCAATGCAGACGAGGGCGGAGATCTCTATCTCATCAACGGAAATATGACGAAACTCGAGGATGCGGGACTCTTTTGCAGGCCAGCCTCAGAAAGGAGAGGGCAATGAAGCGTAAATTTTGGAACTGGGTACGGAATGAAGGGGAGGGGCGGACGCTCCTGCTCGATGGTGTGATTTCGGATGAGACGTGGTGGGGCGATGAGGTAACGCCTCAGATGTTCCGCTCGGAGCTGAACGCCGCCGATGGAGATATTACCCTCTGGATCAACTCGCCCGGCGGGGACTGCTATGCAGCGGCGCAGATCTACAATATGCTCAAGGAATATCCCGGCAAGGTCGCAGTCAAGATTGACGGGATTGCCGCCTCTGCTGCATCCGTCGTTGCAATGGCAGGGTCAACCGTCGAGATTTCTCCTGTGGGCATGTTGATGATCCACAACCCCGCGACGATCTCCATCGGCGACACACACGAGATGGAGCGGACGATCACGTTTCTCTCCGAGATCAAGGAGAGCATCATCAACGCCTATGAACTCAAGACAGGGGCTGTCCCGTGCGAAGATTTCACGGCTGATGGATGCCGAGACGTGGATGAATGCGAAAAAGGCGGTGGAACTCGGATTTGCGGATTCTGTTCTCTATGAGAATCGGGAACATCCCGCAGACGATACGGCAGACGGGCTGATCTTCTCCCGCGCCGCTGTTACGAACTCCCTGCTCTCCAAGATCGGGCAGGGGAAGACGAGGAATCATGTCGATGCGGAGCCGCTGAAAAGGCGGCTCTTTTCTATGGCACATTGAAGGAGGACTATTTATGGACAAGGTTTTGGCAATGCGCGAGAAGCGCGCCGCTCTCTGGGAGAACGCAAAGGCTTTTCTGGAGGAGCATACGCATGATGGCCGACTCTCGGCCGAGGATGCAAAGACGTATGAGCAGATGGAGCAGGAGGTGCTGGCACTCGGCAAGGATATCGAGCGCATGGAGCGTCAGGCGATTCTCGACGCGCAGCTTTCGAAGCCGACGATGACGCCGATCACGAACACGCCGAATGGAAGTGTCGGCGCAGAAAAAAACGGGCAGGGCGAGTGATGCGTACCGTGAGGCGATGCTCCGCGCCCTCCGCTCGAAGTTCCAGCGGGTTGACAATGAGCTCATCGAGGGAACGGACGCGAGCGGCGGCTATCTTGTGCCGGAGGAGTATGACCACCGTCTGATTGATGTGCTGCATGAGGAGAATGTGCTGCGCCCGCTCGCGACGACGATTACGACGAGCGGCGAGCACAAGATCAACATCACGGCGACGAAGCCCGCTGCGGCGTGGATTGATGAGGGTGCGGCGCTGACCTTCGGAGACGCAACGTTCGCGCAGATGATTCTCGATGCGCACAAGCTCCACGTCGCGGTCAAGGTATCGGAGGAGCTGCTCTATGACAATGCGTTCAACCTCGAGCACTATCTGATTACCGAGTTCGGCAAGGCGCTCGGCGATAAGGAGGAGGAGGCATTCCTGCTCGGCGATGGGGCGCACAAGCCGACGGGGCTTTTGGCAGCGGCGCACGCACTCGAGACGGAGGAAGCGAAGCTCAAGGCAGATGAGTTGATCTCTCTGGTCTACGCGCTGAAGCGTCCTTACCGCAAGAATGCGGCATTCATCGCGAACGACCAGACACTTGCGGTGATCCGCAAGCTGAAGGATGCAAACGGCGTCTATCTCTGGCAGCCGTCGTATCAGATGGGCGAACCTGACCGCATTTTCGGCTATCCTGTCTATACGACGCCCTATATGCCGACTGTGGAGGCGGGCAAGATTGTTCTGGCGTTCGGGGATTATTCCTACTACAACATCGGGGATCGCGGCGTGCGCTCGATGCAGGTTCTCAAGGAGCTTTTTCGCAGAGCACGGTATGGTCGGCTTTGTCATGAAGGAGCGCGTGGACGGCAAGCTGGTGCAGAAGGAAGTTGTGCAGGTGCTGAAGATCAAGGCGTAAGCTGCGGCGGCAGAGGGGAGGTGGTTTTATGCTTGTGCCGCTTGAGGAGGTCAAGCAGTACCTTCGCATTGATGGAAACGACGAGGATCTTCTTCTTTCGAGTTTTGCAGAGACGGCGGAGCAACTTTGTACGGCGCTCCTGCGCGTAAAGGATCTGTCGGAGGTGGAGGATAGCGCTGTCGTACGGGTTGCGATTCTCTACGCAGTATCTTATCTCTATGAACACAGGGAGGAAGCCGACCATAGAGGGCTCGCACTGACGCTGCGATCACTGCTCTTTGGTGTGCGGAAGGAGGGCTTTTTAGGGTGAGAGTGTCGATGAGCGAACTGCGCCATCGCATCACGTTCCTCCGTCCCGTTTCGGATACGGACGATGAGGGGAATATTCTCTCCTCATCCGTGGTGGAGGTGGGAAAGGCATGGGCGCTCGTTCTGCCCTTTGCGGCAAAAATCTCCGACGGATACGCGGAGAAGGTGCAGGAGGTGGACTACCGCATCGTTATCCGTTATCGCACGGATGTGCGCGTGACGGATCGTATCCGTTGGGGAGATAAAACACTCACACCCATTGCGCCGCCCTATCCGCTCGGCGGGAAGAAACAATGGCTCGTGATGGAATGCAGGGAGTTGGTGGAAGATGGCTGAGATACCGAGGTTTCGTCTCTGCCGAGAAGATCCTCTCGGAACTCGGCGCGGAGGCAACGGCTGCGGCAAAGGCGGCACTCGCACACGGCGCGGACGATGTGGTCGCAGAGGCAAAGAACCGCTGTCCCGTCTATGCGGGAACAGATAAGCGCGTGGTAAAGGGCGCACTGCGCGACTCCATCCATAAGCGACTGCGCAGAAAGGACGGCTCCGTTTGGCGTATCGCAGCAGATGCACAGGCGCAGGACGGCGTACCTTACGGCGTGCTCGTTGAGTTCAGCCCACGTATCAATCGTCCGTTTTTCTATCCCGCGCTCGACGCTAAGAAGGACGGGATTCGTTCTGCCATCGTCGATGCCGTCCGCACGGCGATTCGGAGGCGAAGGAAATGAGCATTGCGCGAATGGTGTATCAGTCGCTTGTGCGCTCGAAGGAGCTGACGCAGTGTCTCGCGCATGGGCGAAAGGGCATCTACCACGGGCGCAGTCCCAATGCAGGGGACATATCCGATTATCGTTTACTCCGTGATCTCGGATGTCCCCGCACTTTCGGCAGACGGCGCGGAACTGGAACGGCGTGTGACAGTGCGTATCCATATTCTGACGAAGGACGGACGCTTTCGGGAAATCCATAAGGCAGTACAGAGTGCACTTTTACCGCTCGGTTTTGTACGGGCGCAGACGCAGGAATTCGTTGAGAAAGATATATTCGTGGAAATCACAGATTACAGAACAGCAATGGAGGGAGAATAATATGCCAAGTCCAACACCAACAGCAAAGCCCGCCGCGAATCTGACAAGCGGGCAGTTCATCAACATCCAGAAACTTCATATCGCCAAGATGCTCACCGACGAGGCGGGCGGCACGGCGACCTACGAGAAGCCGATTCCGCTTGGGAAGCTCCTGCGCAAGGTGGACATCAAGCCGCAGACGAATCAGGCGGAACTTTTTCGCGGATGGGCAGTCCGTGGATACGGCATCCAATACCGCATCCTATGACCTTACCTTCGATACTGCCGCGCTTCCTTTGGAATACACGGCTTACCTTCTGGGACACGCCATCGAAAAACGGCGTGATGAAGGCGGGCAAGGACGATGTTGCGCCGTACTTTGCTGTGCTCTTTCAGTCGGATAAGCGCAACGGCAGAAGAGATACACTAAATTCTACAAAGTCCAATTCCTCGAACCCTCGGAATCTGGCAACTCGAAGCAGGAGAGCATCCAGTTCGACACACCGACACTGACGGCAAAGGCGATCTACCGTCTCTCGGATGGACTGTCCTACGCCAAGGCAGATGAGGAGGCGGCGGGCTTTGCCGCTGAGACTGGGACGAAGTGGTACGAGCAGGTCTGACGGAGGAAAGTATGGATACACCGATACTGCATATTGCGGGCAGGGAGATCACGCCGAACCCTCCGAAGATGAAGGTGTGGCGTGCGTTCCTTGCCTTTTTTTGATGCCGACAAACAGGGACATGAATCTTGAGGACTTTTTGGACGAGCACGTTCGTCTGATCGTCCTTGGATTCGGACGAGAGGAAGTGACGAAGGAATCCGTAGAGGAGAATGTAGATGTTGCGGACATCGTACCGCTCACCCGTACACTCTTTCGATGGATTCAGTCGCTGACGTTTTCCAAACTGGTGAACCTCCCAAACGGGGAGGCGGAGAAAGAGGCGTAGTTCTTTCTCCGTACCAGAATTTACTGCGCTACTACGAGCGGCTGCAGTCCGCCTATGGGTGGACGATGCAGGAAATCGACGGACACGAGATAGGATTCCTGCTCGATCAGCTTGTTGTAATGGCTCTTTGTGAGCAGCCGTATGAGCGATTTATTGAGGACGTGATGTAGGGGGATAGAGTGGCAAAGCGCGGACAAAAGATTGATGAACTCTATCTCGATATCGGTCTCAACATCGCACAGCTGCAGCTGGACTTTGACACAGCGGGGAAAAACCGTCTCGGATTCCATCGCACGTCTCAACAGCAAGGCAAATAACATCCACCTCAAACTGGATGCCGACCTCGCGAAACTCGACGGCGTGGGGACGGAACTCGACAAGATCAAGGTGCGCCATCAGGCGATCAACCGAGAACTCGACATTCAGCGGCAGAAGGAACAGATTCTTGCTGCCGTCCTTCAATCTGCGAAAAAGAATGACGGTGCGGACAGTGCTGCCTATCGCCGAGCGGAGAGCAATCTCCTGCGTCAGCAACGAACCGTCGCACAGACCGAAGCCGAGGTGCGGAAACTGAATAACCGCCTAAAAAGAAAGTGCGGTTCTCTCCGGCACGCTCGGCGGGCGCATCACAGCGGGGATGACGGCGGCACAGGAGGGAGTCAGGAATCTCACGAGTGGATTCAACGTCCTCTCTGCAAAGATGGCCGCAGTTATGGCCGTCGCTGCGACGGGTGCGGGGCTGTTCAACATCACCAAAGATGCGATGCTTGCGGGCGAGAACGTCTACAAGCTGACGCAGCGGCTTCACGTCTCTGCGAGTGAGGCGGCGACGCTCAATCGGATGTTCCAGCTTGCGGATACGGATATCAAGAGCGTCATACCTCTGATCGCTCGTCTTGACAAACAGGTATCTGCGGCAGGTAATAGCGGTAACGATACCACACGCGCACTCTCGCGCTTTGGTATTGCGCTCAAAGATCAGCAGGGCAATCTCCTGCCGCTGAACGAGCAGCTGGCACAGCTCGCGAAGGGATATAAGACCGCAAGCGAAGCGGGGATGGAGGAAGCGTATACCGCCGAGGTGCTTGGTGCGCGTGGTGCGGCTCTTATCCCAATTCTTGAACAATATGACGATCTGATGACCATCTCCTCGCGTGTCAAGACCACGGGACTGCTCGACCCCGAACAGGCACATGAGACATACCTCAAATGGCGCGAAATGGAGATGGAAGCGGGGCAGCTGAAACTTGCCCTCGGTGCGGCACTCCTTCCTGTCGCCGAGGAGCTGATGCCCGAGATCAATGACGGCTTTACTTCTCTCGTTGAAATGATCCGCGACAACAAGGACGAGATCAAGGATGCCATGCTCGGGTGGGGCGAGGCACTCAAAAACCGTTGCGGAGCTTGCGGGCTTTGTCGGCGAGCAGATTCATAAGGTCAGCGAGCACGCCGAGGCAAATGCGTGGCTCGTGAAGAATCATCCCGTGGCATCTCCGCTCATTTCCATCCCGTTCCTCGGTGGCACGGTTCTTGACGCTCTCTATGGCGATGAGTACAAGCAGTACCAAGAACAGCAGAAGATTGCCAAAGAGAAAGCTGCGGCAGAGGAGAAGGCGCGTGCCGAAGCGGAGAAGAACGCTAAGGCGCAGGAGCAGAATGCCAAAGCTGCGCAAATCCGTGCGGCTGCGGAAAAAGGATGCCGCAAAGACGGTCAGCGAGTCTGCAAAGGCGACCGCGCAGCTGACGGACAGCTTATATACACTGACGCACACGGACATCCAGAACAGCCTTCATGCGTTGGATCGTGAGGCCTTCGAATTCTTCCAGAAGGGCGCAGACCCGCATCTGATCGACGAATACCGTCTGGCAAAAGAAGCGAAGATTTACGCTGACTTTCAGCGGGACGTTGTGGACAAGGCGAATGCTCTCTACAAGACTGATCTCCAAAACAAGCTGGACTCCATCGCCCGCGAAGCCGATGCCTTCCGGCAGAAGGGCTTGGACGAACTCCAAACACAGGCGTGGCTCAGTGAGAGCAAGGCGCGTGTCATGGAGCAGTGGGGAGCGGGACGTTGCATCCAACATAGACTCGATCTGGAAGACCGAACTTGAGAATCGCCTTGCCGAGATCGAGCGCGAGAAGGATGCGTGGGTGCAGAAAAGGTCTGGATGAGGTCGAAGCGACACGCTGGGCGGAGAAGCAGAAGCTCGATGCCAAGCGTAATGCCGCCTTGGAAGTCCTGCGCTCCCAGAAAGAGGAACTGAAGGTATTCAAGCAGTCCGGGCAGGTCGGGCTGATGGAGTATCTTCGAAAAAAAGAACAAGCTGACCGCAGAGGATCTGGGGCTGACACCGGAACTTTTTGCAGCAGTTTCAGTCCGGGCGTAAATGGGCGATGGAGAATCTCCTGCCGAATTTTTGCCCCGAGAGCGTGAAGACAGTTCCCGCATTCGTGTGAACGGGCAGGAATTCTCGTATGCGCAGATGATGGCAGGGGCTTGAACAACAGGCGCAGAGCATCCAAACTGCGGGGCAGATTGGAAGTGCTTCACAGCAGGGGAATCAGACATCTACCTCTATGACGGATAACCGGCAGGGTTCACATACAGGTGCAAATTGAGAATGCCGTTACGGAGGACAACGAGGGCATGCGTATGCTTGCCGATCATGTTGCCGACCGCATCCGTCCTGCTGTTGAAAAATGCCCTTGGGGGTGATTCCAATTCATATTCAAATTGGTGATGTGCAGACACTGAGTGTCGAAAACTGGCAGATCGTTCCCGACGATCGTCAGCAGCTCCTCGAAATTGTCGGCGGTGTGGTTGTGCAGGATTTCGGACATATCCAAGAGGGCGACCGTATTTCCTGTTCGGTCACGGTCACTGCTGCTGATTGGGAGAAAATCAAGGGCTACTGGGACAGCCGCGCAATGGTGTCCGTGACCGATGAGGGTGGGAATGTTCTGCCCTCCATGCGCGTCGTGGTGAAGTCCTACGAGTATATGGCACATTTCCCGAAGGTATATAAACTGTCTCTGGAATTTTTGGAGGGTGTGACAATGGCAGAACTCCTGCATATCTATACGAACAATCCGACGGGGGAAGCAAGGACGGAACCGAGGTCAGCTCCGGTACGGAACTCTCTCCAATCTCCGTCCTGCTCGATGCGGCCAAGGCAGAGGAGAAAGCCGTCAAGTGCGCCGTGCGGTGCGAGAGCGGCTTCCACATCGACGGAGCCTTGACGATCAAATTCGTCGGTGCTCATGCGGATAAGTGGAAAGCCGCGACGGATAACAGGTACACGGCAGAAACAGTGCTCGAATCTGCGGATTGGAAAGATACTATCACTCTTTCCGATGTTGGCGATACGAATGCGATTTTCTGGGTGAAAGCGTTGTGTGCGACAGGTGAGGCGCCGCAGAATGATACCAGCGTGGATATGCAGGCGGAAGGGCTTATTGTGTCTGGCTAAGGAGGGGGCGTATGTCGTTCAAATACATCAACCCGGGCTATGCGGAGCTGCTCTCGGTCAGCGGCGGTATAACGGTAACGGGGGAGCAGTACAGCAAGACGGGCATATCTTTCTGGCAGCCGAACAATAGAAAGGGACTTTCTCTTCCCGAAGTACCGGCAGAGTTTTACGCGAAATTCGATGTGTATTTCAAAAAAACACTAAAAACGGATCGAGCGCGGAAGTCGCGATATATATTGGGGATCGCAACGGACTAAATCTACAGGTAAGCAACTGGGGGCGGAGCGTTACCGGATATACGGAAACAAGCATCGTGTTTGACAAGTCCAATGCAGATACCAATATTCGTATAGATGCAATCAACACAGTCTGGCTTCATATCAAACCCGGAAACAATGCTGATGGAATCATGCACGCCATGATTAACGAGCACGAAATCTGCAATAAGAGAAATCTCAACATCTGGTATGCTGCTGGGACTTGGGCAAAAAAACATAACTGTTTACAGCAAAAAAATGACGGAGCCTGCATTTCGAGCCTTATTCTCTCAGATGAGGAGATCAGTCCACGGGAACAGGTTATCATGCTGCCCATCCAAGCGACACAGACGAATATGACCGACTGTGGGGACGGGAGTTATGAGGCAACGGCTGCGAATCAGGAGATTCTGCAAACGGTCGATGTCGCTGCCTTGTCCACGCAGTATGGCACGGACTCGCGTGTGACGGGGATTTCTCTTCTCGGCAATCCTGCCTACCGCACGGCAGAAGGGCTGTGTGCTTTGACGGCGATTGAAAAGAGCGGCGGGAATATCACGGAATACGGCAGACATATCGCCGAGCAGAATCTAACTTCCACCGTTATGGACACGCGCACTGTCTCCATGACGATTGCAGAACTCACGGGGCGGCAGTTTGGATGGAGAGCGGGCGTATGAGCATCAAGCTGAAACCTGCCGTCTGCATCGCGTGGCTGCCGATGGGACGTATTCACCTAAAACCGATCATATACGCCACGGTGATTCCCGTATTTCGTCAGCCCGTGCAGGTCAGCGGAGATACGTCACGCAGGCTCAATCTATCTTGTTCCGTTCATGCAGATACCCTGCGCGACATTCGGATCGTCAAGCAGATCAGTGTGAAGGCAGATACGTTGCGACGCATCGGTCATTGTGAAGCGGCGTTGGCAGATACGAAGCGGACTCTTGTCAAACAGTCGCGGATTCTCGCAGACACGAGGATTGAGATCCCGCATACGCTTACCTACGCAGAGTTCAGAGAGCGCGGCATTCGCTCCTTCTCCGTGACACTCGGGGAACTCACCCTGTCCGATTCCATTCAGCTTGAAACCGTACATCCGCTGTCCATCGGCGACAGCGTCCAGGGGCGTGTGTTGGATTATGTCTTCCGCTTTCTCGTTGAGGAAACGAGTCAACGGGGCATCGTGCAGTCCGTCAAAGGGATGTATAGCAGGGATTCTCTTCTATACACGGCAATCCACATCTATGTGGAGCGGGCAAAGGTGTCACGGTATGTGCCGAGATTGCCGCAGCACTCGGGCTTCGACTGCATCGGCTGACCGATGATTTCACGCCGTCGCAGAACTTTGAGGGCAGCGGCATGACGTACCATGATTTCATCTCCGCTCTCTTCGGCTGGACGGCCAAACTCCCACAGCGTCAGATCAACGTCTTTATTCGGGGCGATATACTCCACATCATTCAGCGTGGCATGGAGGAATCCGTCATCGACATCACAAACTGGCCTCACGCACAGTCGACCATCGAACGGAAACTTCTGCGCTCCGTCTGGCACAGTTCGCATAACGATGCAACAGGAGCACACAACGAGGAAGATACTGCGCCTATCCCTTTCACCGGCACGATTTCATTCAAAGAGATCAGCCGCACATACTCTAACGGCTTTCTCGTCCGTGAGACGAATGAGAACGGCTACAGCACCTATTCCTATGACAGGGAGTATCTTGCCGAAAAAGCGCACGCACAATGTGGATGGCTCGACAAGCCGCACGGATTACGCATACGCCTCCACGGGGCGCGACGTGTATCTCTTCAAAGAGTGGGAGCGTACCACGGAAGCGGTCAAAGACGGAAAGAAGCACACGGAATATGACTGGGAGGACTGGAACAAAGAGAAGGGCACAGAACGCATCACCTACCACGCGCCGCTTGGCTATGGATGGTATGCGACCACCGTCTATGTGGACGGCGTGCTTGAAGGAAGCTCCCTCTCGCAGGGAAAGCCTGGCGGCAAGGCGAGTCAGTTCACAATAGAGCAGTCCAATCTCAGCCTTGGCGCACAATATGCAAGTGACGAGGGGCTTCCGTATTCTTCGCTCATCGACACGGAGTTTCCCGTTGTGGGCGCGGATTATTTACGGATGCTGACGCATGAGATCGAATGGCTCAACCGCAAGACGCAGGAGACTGTTACGGTGGAGATTCGCGCACGGATTCGCAGCGGCATCCCGGATATTGACCACATCGTCGATTTTACCGAGCGCATCCGATTCGAGGGACATGAGTATTTCTTGCAGTCGAACGCGGTGGAACTTACGCCGCGCCTTTTGCGTCAGACAATCAAGATGGTGAGGTGGTACGGATGAATGGGGTTATGGGGCTTGCGGCAGCAATACGTGCAGGACTGCGAAATGGACAATCTCAGGAATCTCGCGCACAGAGGGGAATCATCCGTAATGGGCGTGTTCATATCGGTGAGCGGTCGTATCCCTTCCGTGTGGCAGTGGACTGCAACACCGGTGACGGCAGTCTCGTGTGGGTACAGATTTCAAGGGGCGGCACCGCCGTCATCGTGGGAGCGTGAGCTTATGCATGGGGCGATAGTGAAAGCTGTGCGCGGCAATAAAGTCCTTGCCGATGGCACGTGGCTTACCTGCATTGGGAATCGAACGGTTCGAGAAGGAGAGTGGATCTGGACGGACGGTCGCTGCGTCTACGGACATGAATCCGACGGAGGCAGCAGCTATGTTCCGACGAATGTCCTTTCCGGCATACCGCTCCTCCAAATAAAGTGGAAGGATCAAAAAAATCAAATGCTCCATTCGTACTATGCAAAAGGAAAGATTCATCCGCTCGGCTTTTCCCAAGAGGATATATGGATGGTCAACAGCAGCCGCCACTTCGCGTATGTCTCAGGCTATGGAATGCTCGATGCCGAAATGGATGAGCAAGGGAATCTCTATACCATCGAAGCAGTGAATGTCCTCGTGTATCCGCTCATCGGGGCGGATCAGCGTGATGGTGTTCTCCGCATCAAATGTAACGGAGAGATCATTGCCGCATACGATTTTGCGCAAATATTTCCTGTTCCATCCATATCCGAGCCTACGGATCTCTATAGCTGTCAAACAGTAGGAGGGCGGGTGGATAAAGCAGGGAACTTCAAAGTGATGATATGGCGCTCCGTATCACTAGGCGCAAGCCCTACAAACCAATATATGTTCTTCGACGGCATGAATATTGAACCTTGGATAGAGAAAGGCCAAGGGCACGCGCTGGACTACAGCATCCGCTATCCAATCCATGACGGAATGTATATGCGTTTTCCCGCAAATCTGGATTATCTTATCTCCGGGAAAAAATATATCTCAAAGATTTACAGTGCAAAGGATGAGCTGCTTATGGAACTGGAAACGAATCCGACTGCCCGTACAAGTCTCTGCCCTCTGGGACAGGGGAAATATCTTGTCAACACAAGAGCAGACTTGTATTTATGGAATGACGGACAGCTTACCGAGCTGATGCGTGGATGCTATAACTTCCGTCTGCGCAGGATGAATCATCTCAGTAAATGGAAGAAAGCAGGAGGTTTTCGATGATGGATCAGATTTTGACAATACGTCTCTATACGGCGGGCATTGGCATCGTGGTCGGGGAGTTCCTCGGCAGCTTTGACGATCTGATCTATGCTCTCGTTGTGTTTGTGGCAACGGATTACGTTACAGGTGTTCTCCGTGCGATTGTGGAAAAAAGAAACTGTCCAGTGCGATAGGGTTCAAGGGGATTTGTAAGAAAGTCTGCATCTTCACCTTTGTGGGCGTGGCGAATGTGTTAGATGTTCACATCATCGGCAGCGGGTGCGTCCTGCGTTCCGCCGTGATATTCTTCTACATCTCGAATGAAGGAATTTCCATCATCGAGAATGCGACGAGGATAGGGCTTCCTGTGCCGCAAAAACTTCAAGATATGATATTGCAGCTACAAGGCAATAACGTTGCAAACAAGAAAGGGGAGAAGAACAAATGAAAGTATTTCTGAACCCGGGGCACGCCCCGAATGGAAATCCGGATCCTGGTGCTTGCGGATGTGGACTCAGAGAGTGCGACATCGCAAAGAGCATCGCTGATCTCGTTGAGAGCTATCTCACGGCAGCGGGTGTGGAGGTCGTCGGCAATCTACAGAGCGATGGTCTATATGACATCGTCTCCGCTTCCAATCGTACAGACGCAGACGTATTCATCTCCATCCACTGCAATGCGTGCAACGGCAATGCAAACGGGACGGAGGTCTGGCACTACTACGGAAGCGGCGAGGGAGAAAAGCTGGCAGACTGCATCCAGAATCAGATTGTGGATGCGCTCGGAACTGTGGATCGTGGCGTGAAGGGGGCAAAGCCCGGTGTCAACGGTTTGTATGTTCTCAACAACACTGACGCGGTCGCCGTCCTCGTTGAGCTCGCCTTTATCGACAATGAAAGCGATGCGGCACTCTTGCGAGAGCGGCAAGACGAATTTGCCCGTGCCATTGCACGCGGCGTGACTGACTACGAAGCACAGTGAGGTGATTCACAATGCTTGAACGGACATGGACGGCGGTCACAGCGCATAAGACTGCCTTGCTCGCCATCCTCCTCATTCTGCTCCTATTGATTCTGTGCATTTCTTTTTCAAGAGAAAAAGCAGACAACCGCCGAAAAAGCCCGCCGTTATGACGCAGGAGCAGACGCAGGATGCGGAGCGGCTACAGGGCGCAGCTCGACATCTCGCGTGCCAATGTGGACGCACTCCAAAAGCGTCTCACTGAGGCACAAGCGGGGCAACGTACGCCGACAACGACGTACTATGTGAGTGCTCCAACGGTCGAGCGAGCGGCGCAGGTGGTTGAGCGTCAGATCAGGGAGGATGCACCGACACTGCCACGGGCGGCGAGAGCAGACAGATCGGACGGTCGTCACGCCGATCACAAAAGAACAAGGATGGCAAAGACTTGCCCGCAGAGCAGCAGAAAGTTGACGTGTATAAGATCAACCTCCGCAAAGATCACCGCATCAAGGCGGGCGCATCCGTGATTGACGGCAAGGCTCTTATGAGCGTCGGGTACGAGCAGGGACGCTTTGAGGCGTTGGCACATTTTGACGGTACACACTATAAGGGCATGACCGTCATGTATAACGTCGTCGAGTGGTGACTACATAAACAAACAACGGGACAGCAGGTAAATGCCGCCCCGTTGTTTGTTGTCTACAGATTGTCTACCATGCCAACAAAAAAACCTTTGAAAAAAACTCAAATCATCATTCGTGAAAGATTCTCCTAAAAAAATTACCGTGAAAGCACACGATTGCTGGGATTACTGCGAATACCAACAACAAGAAAAAAACATTGTAATTCAAGGCTTGAAAAAAATTCACATATTTTTTTACACAGCTCTCACGATAAAAACATTGGCTCCTCCAACTATCCATAATTACCATTATGGATAGTTGGAGGGAGAAAAATCACTGTAAAAATTACATATCCGGTCGCATTCCTGTTTTTTTCCGGCAAACTTATGATAGTTACCGCCGTTGTGTCTCCGCTTCAGTTCTTCGAGCAAATCCTCCGGTGTCATATTGTGATACGCGAGCAAGACCAGGCAATGATACCAGAGATCTCCCATTTCATAGAGCACATCTTCACGAATGTTATTTTTTTAGACGCAATAATCGTCTCTGCTGTTTCCTCGCTAAGCTTTTTTTCAAGATCTTGTCCTGACCCTTATCAAAGAGATAATTCGTATAGGAACCTTCGACCGGATGCAGACGGCGGCTCTGAATCACCTGATAAAGATCGGACAGAATCTCTGCAAGCGGCATCTCATCTCTCGCATCAACAGGAATAATACTGTTTTTCACTGGCAGGATAGAGTTTTTCTACCGTTAAAGCATGAATATGTACCCGTATGACAAGCTACACCCGTCTGTTTGACACGCAGCAGAATCGTATCACCATCACAGTCATAGGAAAGTTCCTGCACGCGCTGCACGTTTCCGGAGGTTTCGCCCTTTTTCCACAGCTTCTTGCGGCTGCGGCTGTAGTACCATGCGAATCCCTGTTTCCATCGTTTTCTCAAAGGGATTCACGGTTCATGTACGCGAGCATGAGGACTTGATTGTTTTTCTTCCTGTACTATAACAGGAACAAGTCCGTGTTCGTTAAAATTCACCATTGAAATATCAACACTCATCAGAATCGAACCTCCAGTCCACGCGACTTCAAATACATCTTCACTTCATTTATGGAAAGTTCTCCATAGTGGAACAACGACGCAGCCAATACGGCATCCGCTTTTCCTTCGGCAAGGACATCATAGAAATGCTCCAATTTGCCGGCACCTCCGGAAGCGATAACGGGTACGTTGACATTTTCCGATACAGCACGTGTGAGTGCGATATCATAACCATTCTTCGTACCGTCAGCATCCATACTGGTCAACAGGATTTCCCCCGCACCAAGCGCGACAACATCCTTTGCCCAAGAAACACAATCCATTCCTGTCGGTGTTCTGCCACCGTTGACATAGACCTCCCACGAGTCTATGCCATTACGTCGTGCATCAATTGCAACGACAATACATTGACTTCCGAACCGCAAGGCGCCCTCGCGTATGATTTCCGGATTTTTCACCGCCGCTGTATTGACAGAGATCTTATCCGCCCCTGCGTTCAGCATACGGTGCATATCTTCTAAATTGCGGATTCCACCGCCAACGGTAAGTGGGATAAAAACTTTTGAAGCGCAGTCAGATACGACATCGACCATTGTGTTGCGTTCTTCATGTGATGCCGTGATATCCAGAAACACGAGCTCATCCGCACGTTCTTTATCATAACGTTCGGCTAATTCCGTCGGGCTTCCCGCATCCCTTAACCCGACAAAATTCGTCCCCTTGACAACACGTCCATCCTTGACATCAAGACATGGAATAATACGCTTTGCAAATGTTTTTCAAGACGAAATTCCCCCTTTCAGAAGATGCGATCATCTCAACGAGCTGCGGCAATCGCCTCAGGTAAGGAAAGTGTCCCTTCATAAATAGATTTTCCGGCAATTACACCGATAATCCCGTCTGCCTCTCTGACTTTTTAAGGCATGAATATCTTCCAATGATTTTACGCCACCGGAAGCGATGATATCTATACCGGACGCTGCCGCCAGCTTTGCAGTTGCCTCTATATTAACACCGGAGAGCGTTCCATCCCGTGCGATGTCGGTGTATATAATTGTCTTCAAACCATAGGAAGCAAGCTCTTTCGCTAGGTCGACAGCAGAAATACCGCCCGATATGCCCCACCCGTCCACGGCGGCAATGCCATCCTTCGCATCAATGCCAACAGCAATGCGATCGCCATAGAGCCGACAAGCCTCTTTTACAAGGTCGCGGTTCTGTACTGCGGCAGATCCAAGAATCACACGTGTCACGCCAAGAGCCAAGGTGTTTTCTATCGTTTCGAGAGTGCGAATGCCTCCGCCAAGTTCAATGGGAATTTGAACATTGCTGAGAATCTTCTTGATGACCTCAGTGTTTTTCGGCTTTCCGGCAAGTGCTCCATCAAGATCAACCACATGCAGGTACTCAGCTCCCTCCCGCTCCCAACGCAGTGCAACCTCTTCGGGTGCGCTGCTGTAAATTGTTTCCTTTGCGAAGTCGCCTCTGAGGAGACGGACACATTTGCCGTCGCGCAAGTCAATCGCGGGGAAAATAATCATCTGCTTCCCTCCTGTCCGTGACAAATAAAGTTCTGAATGATGTTTAGTCCAATATCCCCCGATTTTTCGGGATGAAATTGTGTTGCCATGATATTTTCGGCAGATATGGATGCTGTAATTTCCTCTCCATAGAAGCAGGTCGATGAAACAATATCCTTATCCTCCGGTACTGCATGATAGCTGTGCACAAAATATACATAGGAACCCTGTGGTACCCCTACAAACAATCCATTATCCCTATGTGCCTGCGCGATATCGAGTGCATTCCAGCCCATATGCGGAATCTTTTCATGCGGTGCAGATATCTTTCGCACACAGCCATCCAGGAAACCAAGCCCCTCTACACCGGAGGATTCTTCACTGCCTGCAAAAAAAGAATCTGAAGACCGACACAGACGCCAAGCAGCGGCATCTTACGATCAACGCATTCGCGAATGGCAGTGATCAAACCGGATGCCTTGAGCTGCATCATGCAGTCGCCAAAAAGCTCCCACCCCTGGCAGGACGATTTTATCCGAAGCAAGAATGTCGTCGGCTTTTTCCGCTCACACGAACCTTCGCGCCCAACGCAGCAAAGGCCTTCTCAACGCTGAATAAATTTCCGGCTCCGTAGTTTATAATTGTAATCATAGCGTTTCCTTACAGAACACCTTTGGTCGACGGAATCATATCCCCCAGTCGCGCATCCTTCTCTGCGGCGATTCGAAGTGCGTGCGCGACTGCCTTAAATACCGCCTCCACTTTGTGATGTGAGTTCCTTCCGTAGAGAATCTTCACATGAAGTGTGAGTCCCGCATGAAAAGGCAAATGCACGCAGGAACTCCTCCGTGAGCTCCGTATCATAGCCGCCGATCATCGGTGTCATCGGCGTTTCCCCGGGATCGTAGACGAGAAAAGGACGCCCGCTAATATCCAGAGCCGCCAATACAAGCGTCTCATCCATGGGCAGATAGAACGATCCATACCTTGCAATACCGCGCTTTTCTCCAAGTGCGGCGCAAAATGCCTGCCCCATCGCAATACCGATATCCTCAACGGAATGATGTCCATCGACTTCAATATCGCCATCACATTTTACAGTCAAATCAAAGAGCCCATGAGATGCAAAGAGTGTCAACATATGATCGAAGAAGCCGATGCCCGTATCAATCTCAGACACGCCCGTTCCGTCCAGTCCGACGGAGACATGCACATCGGTTTCCCCTGTCTTTCGATGTATGTCTGCATTGCGTGTACTCATGGATTTCCCTCCACAAAAGACTTCATAACACGATATACCACATCATTTTCATCCGGTCGGCCGATGGAGATACGCAGCATATTCGCTAACTGCGGTGCTTTTCCAAAACTACGTACCCCGATGCCACATTGGATGAACTCTTCATTGAGTTCCTCTGCACGAGGATAATGAAGCAGAATAAAATTGGTATGAGACGGATAGACCGTTACCCCCGCGAGACGTTCATATTGTTCCCGCATACGCTCGCGCTCTGCACAGATCATCTGAATCTGCGGCTCAAACTCCGACCTCATTTGGAACACAGTATCAGCTGTCACCAAGGACAGCACGTTCATATGATATGGCATATAGGTCTTTGCAATCATCTCGATCACATCCCCATGCGCCAACATATAACCGACACGGCATGAGGCAAGCGCATACGCCTTTGAAAAGGTGCGCGCAATCATCATATGTGGATATTTTTTCAGAAGCGGAATGGACGTGTCTCCATAAAACTCGACATATGCTTCATCAATCAGAAAAAGCACATGAGATATGCTCCGCAATGTGCTCAATTGCATCAAGCGGCAACACGCCCCCGTCGGATTGTTCGGGTTGCAGATGACCGCAAGCGAAGCATCGTTTTGATTGACCGTCTGAATAAACGAATCTACATCCAGTGTAAAATCATCCCGCAGCGGAACAGCAATCCCCTCTGCATCTGCTGCCGCCGCATAGATTCCATACATGGAGAACGAAGGCGTTGGATAGACAATCCTATGCGCTTTGTTTCCGCCAAATGCATGAAATACCTTCTCTATAATCTCACTGGAGCCGTTTCCTATGATGATGTTTTCCTGACGATATCCATAGGACTCCCCGATCTGCTCACAGAGCAAATTGTATTCCTCATTGGGATAGCGTGCAAAAAGCAACACGCGACAAGCGTGACAGGATACGCTCCTCGACCAAGGGAGGCTGTCCGATATTGGACTCATTGGCATTGACCTTGATGCGCCAGTCCAGCTCACACGTGTCGTACTTTGGCATGGACGCCAATCCATCACGATAGTTCAGCATGTTCTCCCTCCTGATCTGAATTGCACGCGCATGGGCATCAAGGCCTTCTGTCTCAGCGAGACGGATAATATCATCGCTGACCTCATCCAGAGCTTTTTGCGTATAAGAGATGATACTCGTGCGCTTCATAAAGGTCTCGACGTTCAGAACAGAATAAAAAGCGTGCAGTCCCCCGTTGGCAGCACATGATTTGGACCCGCAAAATAGTCCCCGAGCGGTTCCGGCGAATACGCTCCGACAAAGATCGCACCGGCACATCGAATCTGAGGCAGCATATGGAAAGGATCTTTGATGAGAAGTTCCATATGCTCCGGTCCCGATATATTTGCAAGAACGACTGCCTGCTCCATATTCTCCGTCACGATAATACATCCATTGTCCTCAATCGAGGCACGCGCAATGTCCTTGCGCGGAAGGCTTTCCAGCTGACACTGTACTTCGTTCAGAGTGTGCTCTGCCAAAGCTCGATCATTCGTGATAAGAATGCTTGAAGCAAGCGGATCATGCTCTGCCTGACTGAGGAGGTCGGCTGCAATGTACTTCGGAGAGGCACTGTCATCTGCAAGAATCAGAATCTCGCTTGGCCCTGCAAGCATATCAATATCTACATGACCATATACTTCTTTTTTCGCCAGTGTAACGAAGATATTGCCGGGGCCCGTAATCTTATCGACACGCGGAACACTCTCTGTCCCATATGCCATCGCCGCAATAGCCTGCGCTCCCCCCATTTTGAAGATCTTACGGATACCAAGGAAACGTGCCGCAACGAGAACATACGGATTGATCACACCATCCTTGGTCGGGACAGACATGATAATTTCCTCGACGCCCGCAACCAGTGCCGGAATTGCATTCATCAGAACGGACGAAGGATATGCCGCCGTGCCCCCAGGGACATAGATGCCAACGCGTGAGAGCGGAAGAATCTCCTGCCCAAGGATTGAACCATGTGCGCGGTAGGTCATCCACGAGCGTGGTTTTTGCTCCTCGTGGTAGGAAAAAATATTATCCGCCGCTTTTTTCAGTGATGCAACAACCTTCGGGTCGGCACTTTGTTCCGCCACCTGAAATTCTTCCTCGGACACCATCAAATTATCTGATGTCAAATCAACGCAATCCAGTAATTTCGTATAGTGGAAGAGTGCCTGATCGCCCTTCTGACGTACTTCCTGAACAATACGGTGAACCAGCTCTGTCGCAGAAAGATCCGCGCCGAAAAGTTCTTTATTGCGCGCGCGAATACGGTCACTCAGTACAACCTCATCAAATGCCTTCTTCTGAAGCAGTCGCCCCGCTTGTTCCATGCCAATATCTGCAACAGATACGATATTCACCGTACTTCCCCACCTTCCAAAACTTGCTTCAGATCATTTACAATGCGATAAATACGATCAAATTTCAGCTTGAAGCTCACACGGTTGACAATCAGTCGAGCACTCACATCCATGATGTGAGCAATTTCCTCAAATCGTTTTTCGACCAGCGTTGTCCCTGTTTCTACGATATCGACGATGCTCTCCGAAAGGCCCACAAGCGGCCCCAGCTCAATCGATCCATTGAGTTTTATATACTCCATCTGCATTCCCTGCTGTGCAAAGAATTGCTCTGCAATATGCGGATACTTGGTCGCCACCCGTGTATGTGCATAGTCCAACAGGCGGCTGCGGCGTTCTTCCCGTGGAACAGCCATCATCAGCCGACATTTTCCAAAGCCGAGATCGAGCAGCTCATAAACATCCTGCCCGGACTCCACCAAAACATCCTTGCCGATCACGCCAATATCCGCAGCACCATATTCGACATAGGTCGGGACGTCGGAAGTCTTTGTGATAATGAACCGAACCTTGCATTCATCATTTGATATAATGAGTTTGCGGGATTTTTTTCACTCAGGTGTTCCGCCGTAACGCCGACCTTCTCAAACAAATTCGCAGAAAGAGAGAACAGCTTTCCTTTTGGCAATGCTATAGTCAGATAATCGTCAACGTATTTCGCCATATAACCCCTTCTCATCCTTTTAGTCAATTAAAGAACTAATATTAGTGTATAGTACCACGTTGCTTCCTGTAGGTCAATCCATCAAAAAAGGGTTTTCAACAATCATCGCGAATAATATTAGAAAATCCATCCATACGTACGAAAAGGAGTCGCAGATGACACTTCAAATACTATCATTTGTGCGATTAAGCGACAAGCAAATGGATCTGATCCACCAGAGCTATCCGGATTGCACGCTCAGATGCATACGTCCAAAAAGACTTGAAAGACGATCTCTCGGATGTTGATATCCTACTGGGATATGATGCGCAGATGGAGATGGAGAAGTATCTCCCCCAAATGCCGCATCTAAAATGGATTCACACATACAGTGCGGGTGTTGAAAAACTACTCTCGCATGAGGTTTTCTGCCAGTCTGATATATTGCTGACAAATTCACGCGGAATTCACGGCATCCCCATGGCGGAACACGTTCTCGGAACAATGCTCGTGTCCAGCCGCTGTCTCATCGAGGCATGGGAAAATCAAAAAGGCACATGTTTGGAAACGGCTGACCGATCCCGATGAGCTGTTTGGTAAGACTGCCGCCATCATCGGCTTGGGAAGCATTGGCAGAGAGGTTGCAAAACACCTCAAAAACATGGGAATGCGGATCGTTGCCGTAAAGCAAAAGGAGTCCATAGAACCATTTGTGGATCAGTTGTTCACCATAGATCATCTGTCCGATGCTCTGTCCTGCGCGGATTATGTAATCGTCACGCTCCCGCTGACACCTCAGACAAAAAAATTGTTTAATGCGCACACCTTTCATATGATGAAAGAAAACGCCTTTTTCATCAATGTCTCCCGCGGTGACGTCGTAGAGGAGGACGATTTGGTGGAGGCACTCAGATCGAAATGCATACGGGGTGCTTCTCTGGATGTCTTTGCCACCGAGCCGCTTCCCGAGGATTCCCCGCTGTGGGGTGTTCCGAATCTATTCATTACACCGCATTACTCTGCAATCTCGCCGATGTATCTGGATCGCTCACTCAAGATCTTTCGCAACAACTTACAGATCTTCCCGCAGCGCATTGGGATGCTCAACGTAGTAGACAAGCAGCGCGGCTACTGAGCTATTGATTCAATTCTGTGCATCCGCCAGCTTTAATATGGACAGCACCGGAGAATCCTCCGGTGCTGCTTTTTGATGCTGCTCAACAATTGCCGCCTCACGGATATCTCCGATCTCACGCAGTGCCGCTGCTCCGATATAGGGATGGGCAATATGGACATAGAGTGCCATCCCTATACGTCCACACACATCATGGGAATCCTTGTACCGTAGGAAATAAGGGGATGCAAAAGGAAAAAAACGATCTGCAAGAACGGCAAATACCTTACCCCAGATATCCGCCGTCCCTTTGATACGACCGATATCGTGAAGCAACGCACATCGTATCAGCAGGATATACGAATCTGATTCCGAATATCCCTGCTGAATATAGATTCTTTTTGCCGTAAGAGCGACGCGAAAGGCATGGTACTGGTCCGCTTCGTGCATTGCGTAGAACAGTTTTTGCTCTGCTGTACTCAAATAGGATTTGATGAACGTATGTCCTTCCGCATCCAAACGACCGAACAATGCCCGTAGGAACTGCCTTACACGCTGTTTCATTCAAAAATACTCAAGCTGCTCACATCCGCGCTCCACACGCGAAGATTCCGCTTCCTCATAGGGACTGCGAGTGAAGTCCAAGCTCTACGGTATTGCCTGCATGACGCAATTCAGATGCCCGCTGAATCGCGCTGCCGATGGATGATTCCCCATACCCAACATAGAAATTCTTGGATGGAGACGGTACGCGCCCCCCTGACGTTCAAGCGTCAATAAAAGCCGCTCGATTCCGAGTGCAAATCCCTGTTGCCGGCATGGGATGCCCATACTCTGTCAAAAGGCGGTCGTATCGTCCGCCTCCGCAGAGAGGGAATCCCAACCCAGGTGCGTATCCCTCAAAAACCATCCCCGTATAATAGTTGAAATCCCGAATGATGCCCAAATCAAAACGGACATAGTCCGAGAATCCGTAGGATTTCAAAAATTCGATAGATCTCTTCCAAATTGTCAATGGCAGAGTGACTTTGCTCACTGCGCGGGAAGTCATAAAGTTTTTGCAGGAGATCCTCTTTCCCGTTCAGAAGAGGAAGCTGCTTGATCGCCAGCTTATCCTGTTCAGAGGGGCAATGCATCAACGATTCGATCCATGAGCACAATATCATGACATTCGATTGCAGACTTCAGTGCCTTTCTTTGCACATCCTCAATCTCAAAAATAGGACAAGACAGCATCGAGAAAGGCAATCTGCCCCATATGAATCTGAAAGTCCTTGATTCCGGACTTCAAAATTGCTTCGATTGCAAGCGCGATAATTTCTGCATCCGAAGCAGGGCTGTCACTCCCCATCAGTTCGACTCCTGCCTGATGAAATTCGCACTGTCGCCCCATCTGGGTCTGCTCCATACGGAACACATTGCCAATATAGGATAACTTCAACGGTCTTGGATCATCCTTCAGACGGCTGCTGACAAGGCGTGCAATCGGTGTCGTCATTTCGTTGCGAAGCGCAAGAAGCTTATTTTTTTGTTGCCGAGCAACATGAAAAGAGAGTTCTCATCCTGCATTCGTGGAGCAAGCGTTTCCAAGTGTTCGATCGTCGGTGTCACAACCTCATGATATCCCCAGCATAGGAACAAGGAGGACAACATATTCTCCATATGGCGCATTGCCGCCGCATCTGCAGGAAGAAGATCGCGCGTGCCATATGGTGTCTCCAAAATCAATCGTTCAGAATTCATCGCTCTCCTCCTTATGAATATCCGTCGTAGAAATGCCTTTTTTTCCAGCACGAGGGTGTATCCATCCGCACCGTAGTTCAGACAGCGTTTGACACGGCTAATGGTCGCAGTGCTGGCACCGGTATGTGCAACGATATCGTCGTAGGTGTTTCCCTCGTGCAGCATACGGGCAACGTCCAGACGCTGTGCCATGGCACGAAGCTCTCCTATCGTACAGATGTCTTCAAAGAATTGATAGCATTCCTCCATTGTATCCAATGAAAGGATTGCACGACACAGTTGATCGGTCAGATCATCTCTCAATTTTTTTCATTTACCATATGCAGATTCCTCTCATGAGTGCCCCATCTTTCCTTGCTATTCGTTCACAGTATAGCACAGAATAAGATGCCCGAAAAGTTCACTCGCATGCTCTTTCAAGGCAGAAAATGGAGTGTAATGTTTTCCTCATTCCTGTGATTCGATCATGCGGCACAGATATACGAACAATTTTTTTGTCTTCAGGCTCCGTGTCAGAATCTGTAATTTCTTCAACGGTAGCCTCAGCAGGCAGACCGCTCAGTTCATATCGGACAATCTGCCCCGGATAGATCCTATTCATATCCTCTGCAGAAATCTCGGCTTCAATCCAGCAGTTCTCCACAAGATCGAGTGTGAGAATCGAAGCTCCACTGTCGATAAGGTCACCTTTTTTACGTGGATCTTCGAGACCACACCTTCTCGCACAGCAAAGAGCCCTGTTGTCCCCGCATGATCGCGCGCTTTTGCTAGGGTCTCCTCCGCCTTTTTCAGCTGCTCCTCTGCTGCCTTGAGTGCCGCGGCATTTGGTACGGCCATTTGTCCACTTCCCATCGTCAGCGCGTTCTTTTTCCTGCTCATATGCAGCAGCCGCCTCATTTCTTTTTGGCTGCACTGACTGCCCCCATCTCATAGAGTTCGTTCATACGCTCCATACGCATTCGTGCGGCATCCAGCCCTTCGGAGGATGCGGGGGAATTCTGAGATACCGCAGCTGCGCCGTATCGAATCTGTTCGACATTCCTTTGTGCAAGCTCGACATTCTTTTTGCAATCGAGCGAGTTCTTCATCCGAAAAACACTCTGTACCGTGACAAGGAGCATCCCTGCTGTTACATGGTCGCCCTCCGCAATATGGAGCTCTTGAACGACGGAGGTATTCCCCGCCTGCAAATCACTTTGCTCGTAGACGAGGCGCGCATTGGACAGCATGAACTCATTCGATCCGCCCCGTTGATGCAGCAGGATAAACGACGCACAGAAGACGATCAGCAGCAGAACGATAAGGAATCGGTACACTCGCTTTTTTTAGCAGCTCGGTGATGTCATTTTCCATGAAAACCCTTCTAAAAAAATATGGCTGTCAACTAGTGACAGCCATAGACCAATCCTTTATTCGGCTGAGACCTGCTGACGGATCACAGCAATTGCCTCTTCAAACGCCTGCGGGAGTTTTTTTCGGGATTCTTGCCACCCGCCTGCGCCATATCGGGACGTCCACCGCCCCCGCCGCCGACCGCTTTTGCAGCTGCCTTAATGATATTGCCCGCATGAGCCCCGCGTTTTTACAGCATCCTTATCCGCCTTAACGACAAGGCTGACCTTATCGTCAATAACAGCTCCAAGGACGACAATGCCTGTCTCAAGTTTCTCACACGTCAAATCTGCAATGTTACGGAGTTCATCCATCGCGTCCACATTGGCTTTTCCAAGGACTACATGGAAGTTCCCAATCTCTTGAACCCCCATAAGCAGCTTCTGTGCATCTGCCTGATCACGGAACTCAGCAAAACTGCGCAGCTGTTCCTGCATGCTCTTTCGCTCACTCATAAACTTATCGACCTGAGCACAAAGCTCCTCGGGTCTCGCCTTCAGTTTATGCGAAAGTTCCTGAACCGTCCTTGCCATCTCTGCCGCATATGCACATGCGGCACGACCGGTAATCGCCTCGATGCGGCGCACACCCGCCGCAACCCCCGACTCGCTGACAATCTTGAATAGACCAAGCTGTCCCGTATTCGTCACATGAGAACCGCCGCAAAGCTCAATGCTGAAGTCCGGAACACGAACCACACGAACGATATCGCCGTACTTCTCTCCAAAGAGTGCCATAGCACCCAGTGCCTTCGCCTCATCAATCGGCATCATAGAGATATGAAGATCGGTTGACCGCAGAATCTCCTCGTTGACCAGCTCCTCAACATCGCGCAGCTGCTGCTCGCTCACAGGCTCAAAAATTCGTGAAATCAAAGCGCAGCCGTTCCGGTGTGACAAGAGAGCCCGCCTGCTGAACATGATCGCCGACAACGCGCCGAAGTGCTGCCTGCAGGAGGTGTGTCGCTGTATGGTTTCGCGCAGATGAGAGTTTTTTTTCTTCGTATCAAGTCCGATCTCTACGGTGTCACCACACTGTATCTGCCCTTCTTCGACATAGGCAAGATGATAGACCGTTCCATCAGGAAGTCTCTTTGTATTGCTGACCGAAAGATACCCAAGATCACTGCGAAGGACACCTTCATCGCCAACCTGTCCGCCGCCTTCTGCATAAAACGGTGTCGTACTCAGGATAATACCGGCACTCTCACCATCGTGCAGCGAATCAACAAGTTCACCCTCACGCCAGATCGCAACAACCACCGCACTCGTGGCCGTGGCATCCTCCGTGAGGCTTCCGGTATCGATGCCCGAGAGATCCGGAACAGCAACCGCCTGATTTTTCTCCGCGTGCACTGCGTGCCCGTGTACGCTGCTTCTCCATCTCACAGTGAAAGCCCTCATCATCCAAGGTGATTCCATGTTCGTGAAGAATCTCCTCGGTGAGTTCCCGTGGGAATCCATAGGTATCGTAGAGCTTGAAACCAACCTCACCGTGCAGAACCGTCTCATGCGCATCCTTCAGACGGGTGATTTCTTCATTCAAAAGCTCAATCCCCTGCGCCAGCGTAGAAGCAAACCGATCCTCTTCCACGCGAATTACGCGTTTGATATAATCCTGTTTCGTAAGAAGTTCGCTGAAATCCTTTGCATCACGGAAAATATCAACGACTGCATCTACAGTACCGTCAAGGAATGGCTTTGTGATTCCAAGCATACGTCCATGGCGGATTGCACGGCGGAGCGTACGGCGCAGAACGTAGCCGCGCCCCTCGTTCGACGGCAGAATTCCATCCATAATCATGATGGCAACAGAGCGCGCATGGTCTGCAATGACTTTGAGCGAAATATCCTTTTTCGGATCTGCTCCATAGGGCACGTCTGCAATTTTAGACGTATATTCGATGATCGGATAGAGGAGATCCGTCTCAAAGTTCGTTCTCTTGTTCTGAACGACCGAGGCAAGCCTCTCCAAGCCACAGCCCGTATCAATGTTCTTATGTGCAAGGAGGTTGTACTCCCCCTCCTCTGTACGATCATACTGCGTAAACACGAGATTCCAGATCTCGAGGAAGCGGTCACAGTCACAGCCAATCCCACAGGTTGGTTCACCGCAGCCACGCTCCTCACCGAGATCGATATAGATCTCAGAATCCGGTCCGCAGGGACCGGAACCGATCTCCCAGAAATTGTCCTCCAACGCGACGATATGTTCCGGCAGCACATCCGTCTCTGAGAGCCAGATGGAGCGCGCCTCATCATCTTCTGGATAGATGGAAACCCAGAGTTTATCTTTTGGAAGTTCAATAACCTCTGTCAGGAATTCCCACGCCCACGGAATCGCCTCCTTCTTGAAGTAATCTCCAAAGGAGAAGTTTCCAAGCATCTCAAAAAAACGTCTGATGACGTGCGGTACGTCCGACATTCTCGATATCTCCTGTACGAACAGAACGCTGGCAGGTAGTAATACGAGGACGTGGAGGTTTCACCTTACCAGTAAAAAAAGGCTTCAGGGGTGCCATTCCGGCCCCAATCAAAAGAAGTGTAGGATCGTTTTTCCGGCACAAGGGAGTAACTAGGCAAACGAAGGTGGCCCTTTTTTTCTGCGAAAAACTGCAAATACGCTTCTCGCAGCTCATTTCCGGTCATGTACTTCAACGTAATCGCCCTCCTAAAATCATGTTCATCAAGGGAAGCACTGATAAATTCAGCCGCGCTATCTTAGCGCATCTTTTTTTGCCCGCACTGTGTCGACAAATCCTCCACATAGCCCTGCTATGCGTCCGGTTTGTCTCCTTGTTCGGACGAAAAAAATCTACGCCAATCTGACGGACTTCATTTTATCAGCGATTCCCAAGAACTTGAGTGTGCGTAAGTATAGCATAAAAATCAAGAAAAAAATATAGAAACCTCGACATCAGAAACCAGTATACATGATACGCTGCCCCACATCACATGAGACTTTTTACCAGTTCTTTTTGCCTGTTCCGATGTCATAAGGATTTCCGCGGCTTATTGCCGCCGGCACTGGAACCGATGATCCGCAGTTCCTCCATTGTATCGACCAGACGTGCCGCTCTCGTATAGCCAACACCCAGCCTGCGCTGAATATTGGATGAAGACGCTTGACCCGTGGACATGACGAGTTCCACTGCATTGGGAAGAAGTTCATCATACCGTACAGAAACCTCGTCTGCGTCTGCACGTTCGTCTTCCGCCGCCTCACTCTCCATAAAGTCGATCAGTTCCTCATTCTCACTGATCTCCCTGTCCCTGTGCACGGATAAAGTCCAGCAACATTTCAACTTCTTCATCGCTGATGAATGCCCCCTGCACACGAATCGGCTTCGGAGCCCCCTGCGGAGAGAAAAAGCATATCGCCTTTCCCAAGAAGAGTCTCTGCTCCGCCGCGATCCAGGATCGTACGCGAATCCACCTGCGACGAAACCGCAAACGAAATGCGCGACGGAAGATTCGCCTTGATAATTCCTGTGATGACATTGACGGATGGACGCTGCGTTGCAAGGATCATGTGAATGCCCGCCGCACGGGCTTTTTGCAGGATACGGCAAATGGCATCCTCCACGTCCTTCGGCGATACCATCATCAGATCCGCCAACTCGTCAATGACAATGACGATGAGCGGGAGCTTTTCCTCCGCATAGCGGCGGTTGAAAGACTTGATATCACGAACGCCATGATTTGCGAAGATCGAATAGCGTTTTTTTCCATCTCCTGTACCGCCCAATTCAGGACAGAGGATGCTTTTTCGGATCGGTCACGACGGGAACCATGAGATGTGGAATCCCGTTATAATTCGAGAGTTCCACCATCTTCGGATCGATCAGGATGAGCTTTACTTCATCGGGGGTTGCCTTAAACAGGATGCTCGAAATCAAGGTGTTGATGCAGACGGATTTCCCCGAGCCTGTTGCACCTGCAACCAGAAGATGCGGCATTTTTCCGATATCAGCAAAAATGAGCTTGTCCGCTGATGTCCATGCCAAGACCAACGGTAAGTTTAGATGATGCCTCCTGAAACTGCGGATTCTCCAAAACCTCACGAAGCTGAACGCTTTCCAGTGTGCGATTTGGGATCTCAATGCCGATGGCCGCCTTGCCCGGAACCGGCTCAATGCGAACCGAAGAGGTCGCAAGCTGCAGTGCAATGTCCTCGGCAAGATTCGTGATCTTGCTCACCTTCACCAGGGTGCAGGTTCAAGGTCGTATCGTGTTACTGCAGGGCCATGACAGAAACTGACAACCTTTGCATTCACATGAAAGCTCTCAAGTGTATGCTGTAAAACCTGTGCATTTTCCTTGATTTCCTGTGCCAGCGTATCATTCTCTTTCTTGATGTGTTTGGAAAGAATATGCGTGACTTTGGGAAGCTCATAAGGACGCTCACCCGTCTCATCGGTGGTGGCGGAAGTTGGTGTCACAGGAGGCGGGGAAGCGAGCGAAACGACAGGTTCTTCCCCTAAAAGGAGATTGGGTACATCCACATGTCCCTCAGTCTCATCGCCCGCCTCTTCCTCCACAGGTATGCACTCCTCCATTGCGATGGAAGACTTTTCCATAGGCATAACAGGCACATCATCCTGTGTATCTATTTCCCGTTCATAGTCAAAGAGAATCGGCATCGGAGCCTCCTGCTCTTCTTCTATAGGAATCGGCTCTGCTGCCGAAACAGGAGCATCATGTACCTGTACGGGCTCTGCTTCATGCACCTCATTTTCTTCAGAGGAACGGATTGTGCTTCCGGTTTTAAGCGGTGGTGTTTCCACGTTATCTTCCATAGCCGGGTGGTCAGGTTCTTTGTGTTCCTCTGCAAACATGGGATCGTTTGCCTGATTATACGGAACGGCGGACAGCGTATCATGGACAATCGCCGATGTTTTTTTGTTTCAATTTTTCTCTGCCGCCACGCTCACCTTTTCGCGCGTCGTTTGGAGGGCTGCCCCCGCTGCATTTGCCCCTTTTTTTGCCTGTTCTTTCGTTTTCATATAGCCGGAGGCAAGCGACCATGTTGTAGCCAAAAGAACCGATCCGACAATGATGGTACTCAGCAAAAATAATTGCACCATCCACACCAAAGCAGGCGCGGAGCAGGAAGAGAAGGCCACCGCCGATCAATCCCCCGCCATCTGCAAGATTCTGCGGGAGGATCTCCTCGTCAACAGGAACAACCACGTGATGCCATACGGCAAGAAGTGAAATGAACAAGCCGATGACACCAAAGAATTTTTTTGTATAGAGCAGCCCGCGATGATGTATGATGTATTGCAGGGCTTATGAGGGCAATGATCAAAAGAGCGAATGGTGCGCCCCAACCAAAGAGATAGCGAAAGAAGTCCGCGAAAAAAAGCCGACAAAACCAACATTCAGTCCGAGAATCCCAACCCCTGAAATCAGCGCAAACGCAAGAAGGATAAGACCAATGAGTTCATACTTCCGTCCTGATCCGTTCGGCGCCGTACTCCTCCGTTTGGCGGAAACAGACCGCGACGTTCGTCGGCCAGAACTTTTCTTGCCCAACAACAATCCCTCCATATCACATTATGCCCCCGCCCTAAGAGGGCGGAGGCATAGCAAATGAAAATCACCTTTGTCTACGGTACATCAGTATACTATTTTTGTCAGGCGATCTGCAACTTTTTGTGCTTCAAACAGGATGCGCTCTTCATCCAAGGTCATGAGTGCACCATTCTCCATGAGGAGTTTTCCATCCACCATCACCGTATCAACGGACGAAGATTTCGCAGCGTACGCAAGGAGTGACACGGGATTGTAGCACGGCGTCCATGCCGCCCCGTGCATGGAGAAAAGTACGATATCCGCCTTATCCCCCGCCTGCAGACGACCAACATCGTGGAGGAAAGTGCCTGTGCACCGTACTCCGTCCCCATCTTGACCGCAGTGAGCGCAGGAACGGCAAGCGGATCAAGCGTATGCACCTTGTGCATCAGCGCTGCTAACTGTACTTCGTCCAGCATATCCAGATTATTGTTGCTGGATGCCCCATCTGTACCGAGCGCAACACAGATGCCCTCTTCCAACAAACGAGGTACGGGGGCTGTTCCGCTGGCGAGCTTCATATTGCTGCCAGGATTATGTGCAATACGGATCCGGTACTTCTTGATGATATCGATATCCTCATCATCCAGATGCACACAGTGCGCCGCAAGCGTTCCATTCTCAAACAGACCTGTCGAAGCAACATGGGCAAACGGCCGCTTGCCATATTCTTTCAGACAGTTCTCGATCTCACCCACGGTCTCCGACATATGGATATGAACCTCAGCACCAAGTGCCTGTGCCTTAGCAGCAATCTTTTTCAGGTAGTCCGGCGGGCAAGTGTAGAGAGCGTGAGGGCCAAACATAACGGTAATGCGCCCCTGTGCCGCTCCATGATAGTTCTCATAGAGTGCAGCATTCTCTTCCAGCTTCTTGTCACTGTCAGGCGCAACACCGATAAGACCACGTGAGAGCACACCGCGCATACCTGAGACCTCAACGACCTCGGCAACGCGCTCCATATCCGGACCGTACATGTCGGCAAACGCCGTCGTACCGCTGCGGATCATTTCGACCGCCGCAAGCATTGCACCCCAGTAGATATCATCTGAATGCAGCTTTGCTTCGATCGGCCAGATCATCTGCTCCAGCCAATCCATGAGCTTCATATCGTCCGCATAGCTGCGCAGGAGTGTCATAGACGCGTGTGTATGCGCGTTGACAAATCCGGGAATTGCAAAATGCTGCGTTCCATCAATAACCTTGTCCGCTTGGAAGTTCTCCGGAACGTCTCCCACGGCCGCAATCCGATCATCGGTAATGGCAATGTTGGCAACTGGAGTTGTCCCGTCAGGCAAAAGGACGGTGGCATTTTTTTGATCAGCGTATTCAATGCAGTCTCTCCTATGCCAGCCCGAGGTATTCTTTTTGATCCGCGCTGAGTTCATCAATGGCGACACCAAGAGAATTCAACTTGATATTTGCGATCTCAACGTTGATCTCATCCGGCATCAGATGAACGCCCTTCTTCATTTCTTTTTCCATGCCGCACCAGATGAAGAGCAGAGAAGAACTGTACACCAAAGGAGAGATCCATGATCTCTGCAGGATGCCCATCTCCCGCTGCGAGGTTGACCAGTCGCCCCTCTGCCAAGAGATAGAGTCGGCGCCCATCCGGCTGGACGAACTCCCTGATATTCTCGCGCACTAACTTTATTGGATGCCGAGCCATCCGTCAGCTCCGGAATGTTGATCTCAACATCGAAGTGTCCAGAGTTCGCCATCATAGCTCCGTCCTTCATCACGTCGAAGTGACGCTTGCAGAGGATATCCTTATTGCCTGTAAGCGTCAGGAAAATATCGCCCACCTTTGCCGCCTCGTCCATCGGCATGACATAGAACCCGTCAAAGACCGCCTCAATCGCCTTGATGGGATCGACTTCCGTGATGATAACATTTGCGCCGAGTCCGCGTGCACGCATCGCTCCGCCCTTGCCGCACCATCCATATCCTGCAATAACGACCGTCTTCCCCGCTATGACAAGGTTCGTCGTGCGCATGATGCCGTCCCATGTGGACTGCCCTGTCCCATAGCGATTGTCAAAGAGATACTTGCAGTATGCGTCATTTGCCGCAATCATCGGGAACTCAAGCTTGCCCTGACGCTCCAACGCCTTTAGGGCGATGCACGCCCGTCGTCGTCTCCTCCGAGCCGCCAATGAGTCCGGGAAGAAGATCACGCCGCGTTGTATGGAGCATATCAACCAGATCGCCGCCGTCATCAATGACAATGTCCGGCTTGATATCGAGTGCCTTATTGAGGAATACGGAATATTCTTCCTCCGTGCAGCCATGCCATGCAAAGACGTGAATGCCCTCCTCGACAAGCGCAGCCGCAACATCATCCTGCGTGGACAGCGGATTGCTGCCCGTAACGGCAACCTCCGCACCCGCGTGCTTGAAGATCGTCGCCATGTAGGCCGTCTTCGCCTCGAGGTGCAGGGTAATGACCATCTTGATGCCGGCAAACGGCTTCGTGACCGAATACTCCTTGTCGGCTGCCGCCATTACCGGCATAAACCGCTTCACCCAATCAATCTTTGCGTGACCGGACGGTGCGAGTGCAATATCCCGAATCATCGACTCCATCATAAGTCTCCCTTCAATTTTCAATTCCTTTTTCGTGCAGAAACGCCCCGCTCGTAATAGTGGCGCACTTCCCTCATTTCCGTAATCAAATCGGCACGGTCAAGAAGCCATTCAGGAGCATTTCTGCCTGTGCAGACAAGCTCAGTTTTCGCAGGAAGAATATCCAGCAGTTCCTCCATCTGTGCTCTCTGCAAGAGTCCAAAGGAAAGCGCAATATTTATCTCATCCAATATGACAAGCTCTGCTTCTTGTTTGGCAATAACATCCATCACACGGTCAAAACCAACAGTCAGCAAGGAAACATAATCTGCCGGAGGCTTCCCTTTTGGAAAGATGACGACATCATCGCCAAGCTGTTCCCGTGCTTTTTCATCCATCATCCCCTCTTCTGCGACAAAGAAGGGTTTTCCGCTGGTTTCGAGGGTCATATTGGGCAGTTCGCGCAAGAGCCCCTGCTCACTATAGGCAAGACTCTTCATGAACTGCATCATGAACACGCGATATCCAGCTCCGAGGGCGCGTATGGCAAGGCCGATTGCCGCTGTCGTCTTCCCCTTTCCGTTTCCGGTGTAGATCTGAATCATTAGAGGAGTGCCTTGTGGCTGACGTTAATGCGTCCCTTTTTCATCAATTTCGATAACCTTGACTTCGAGCTGGTCGCCGATCTTCACCACATCTTCGACACTTTCCACGCGGTGTTTTGCGAGCTGTGAGATGTGGCAAAGCCCTTCCTTGCCGGGCAGAAGTTCAACGAAGGCACCGAACTTCAGGAAACGTGTAACGCGCCCCGTATAGACCTCCCCCACCTCGACCTCGCGCACAATGTCCTCGATCATCTTGCGGGCGCGATCCATTGCCTCCATATTCGGAGATGTGATGAAAATATTTCCATCCTCGTGAATATCGACATCCACGCCCTGTTTCATCAATGATCTTACGGACAACCTTACCACCCGTTCCAATGACATCGCGAATCTTATCAATGTCAATGGTAATAACTTCCACACGCGGTGCATAGGGGTGAGAGCTCTGCGGCAGGCTTATCAATGCACGCAAGCATCTTCTCAAGGATGAACGCGCGTCCCTGCTTTGCCTGAGCCAAAGCGGATGAGAGAATATCCCGCGTGATTCCGGCAATCTTGATGTCCATCTGAATTGCCGTAATCCCCTTGGTCGTTCCGGCGACCTTGAAGTCCATATCGCCGAGCGCATCCTCCATCCCCTGAATATCCGTCAGGATGGAGTAGTCATCGCCATCACGCACGAGTCCCATCGCAACACCGGACACAGGCCGCTTGATCGGAACGCCGGCACACATAAGCGACAGCGTGCTCCCGCAGACACTCCCCATCGAACTTGAGCCGTTCGATTCGAGGATCTCCGAAACGAGACGAATCGTATAGGGGAAGTCCTCAATCGATGGAATCATTGGAACGAGAGCACGCTCCGCGAGTGCTCCGTGCCCAATCTCACGCCGTCCGGGGCTGCGCATCGGACGCGCCTCACCAACGCTGTACCCTGGGAAGTTATAGTGATGCAGATAGTGCTTCGTTGTCTCAGGGCCCAGACCGTCAATGATCTGCTCGTCTCCAATGGAGCCAAGGGTCGTGACAGTAAGTACCTGTGTCTGACCTCTGGTGAAGAGCCCCGAACCATGCGTACGCGGCAGGATGCCGACCTCGCAGCTGACAGGGCGCACCTCGTCCAGCGCACGCCCGTCCGGACGGATCTTCTCGTGCGTAATCATATGACGGACAATGCCCTTTTCGATCTTGTAGAGGATCTGTGCAATTTCTTTTGCGGCATCTGGATATTCCTCGATGAAATGCTCGACCGTCTCCGCCTTAATTGCGGCAATATCCGCATCGCGTGCGAGTTTGTCACTGTTCCGCGTTGCGGCATCAAGACGCTCCTCCGCATACGCACGCACCTTGGACTCCAGTTCCTCGGAAACAGCAAAAATTGCAGGAACGATCTTTTTCTTTTCCACAGGCACTCCGAATATCGTTCTGAAACTCGACAAGGCGACGAATCTCAGCATGACCGAACAAGATCGCGTCGAGAACAACTTCTTCAGAAAGTTCATTTGCGCCCGCTTCCACCATCATCACGGCATCATGAGAGCCGGCTACGGTGAGATTTAGCTCGAAACAGTACGCTGCTCCTCCGTGGGATTGATGACAAACGCTCCATCAACATAGCCGACACGAACGCCCGCAATCGGTCCCATGAAAGGGATATCCGATACGGTCAGCGCACAGGAAGCACCAATCATCGCAGCAATTTCCGGAGGATTGTCCTGTTCTACGCACAAGACCGTTGCAACGATTTGGACATCGTTGCGAAAGCCTTCGGGGAAAAAGAGGGCGAATGGGACGATCGATGAGGCGCGCACAGAGGACGGCATCACTGCTCGGACGCCCCTCCCGCTTGATAAAGCCGCCGGGAATTTTTTTCCTGCCGCATACATCTTTTTCTTCATAGTCCACCGTCAGTGGGAAGAAGTCTACTCCCTCTCGCGGCGCACTCGAGGCAGTTGCCGTCACCAAAACAACGGTGTCGCCATAGCGAACCAAGACAGCACCGTTCGCCTGTTTTGCCATCTTTCCCTGTTCTATGGTAAGTTTTTCGTCCGCCCAGCTCAATCTCAAAGCATTGCATACAAATCCTCCTAGATTCGTTTCTTAAATCGTTCCATATAACAAAAGCATTCGACACAATATCATAGAATCCTTGTCTCGATAGCAAAAAAGCGGGGAAGTCCCCGCTCTTACTCTTTGTCCTAAAATATTACTTACGCAGGTTGAGCTTCGTAATGATCGAGCGATAGCGCTCAATATCCGTCTGATACAGATAGCTCAAAAGGCGACGGCGATGACCAACCATCTTCAAAAGCCCACGGCGTGAGTGGTGATCTTTCTTGTGTTCCTTCAGATGTTCCGTCAAGTACTGAATGCGTGCCGTCAGGACAGCAATCTGCACCTCGGGCGATCCTGTATCTCCCTCATGTACCGCATATTCCTTGATGATTTCCTGTTTCTTTTCCTGTGTGAGCATATTAAATCCTCCTCATAATTTTTCACCACTGACCAAGAAAACGTCGGATTATTCGCTATCTGAGTCATGGCTCTGTTGCGCTCATCATATTACCATAGAAATATTTTCTTGTAAACGAAAAACTTTTATCAAAAAAATATGTTCGACAGTCTCTTTATCATCTGCAATCTGCCGAATCAAGTCATCGATCGAAGAAAAACGCTGCTCATTTCGTATCTTTTTGTAGAATGAGATCAAGAGCTCTTCCCCGTAAAGATCCCCTGAAAACTCCATGATATGAACTTCCAACCGTCGGTCACACCCATCAAAGGTAGGGTTGTTTCCGATGTTTGCTGCCGCACGATAAAGATCCCCTGATAGAGAACCGTTACGGCATAGACACCATTCGGCAGATGCTCAAATTCTTCGCGCAGTGCCAGATTCGCTGTCGGAAAGCCAAGCCTGCGGCCGCGTTCCTGTCCGTGAATCACCGTCCCATTGATGGTAAACGGATAGCCGAGGTACTCATTGACTTTGGACAGATCTCCGTTTGCAATGAGGGCACGAATCCGTGTACTGCTTACCGGTGCGCCGTCACGCATGACCGGTTGGCATACGATCACCTGAAAACCGCATGCCGCAGCACTGTCCTGCAACAGGTTCGGCGTCCCGTGTCCCCCTCTGCCAAAAGTATAATTCTCCCCCACAACAACGTATTTCGGCGAAAAATACCGCTGTAAAAGTCCAATAAAATCCGCCGCACCCGTCTCAGCAAAATCAGCCGTAAAAGGGATTTCCACCAAGGCGTTCACACCAAGATTCTTCAGAACACAAAAGCGTATGGAGTCGCTTGCAATGCGGTGCGGTACGGCATTCGGAGCAATGATGGAACGCGGGTGATTGGAAAATGAAAAAAACAAGCGCAGCCCCATTGATTTCCTGCGCCTTCGCAACTGCCGTCCGTATGATTTCCTGATGACCAATGTGGATGCCATCAAACATACCAAGTGCAATTACGATATTTGGATATTTTGATGAAAAATCAGCAAGCTCTTTATATTTTTCCATGGGGAAGAAGCATTCTCCTCATATGTATATTCCGTAATTCCTCAAGGCTCTCCAATGATGCGCAGCTCCGGAAAAAAAGTTCTACCGTATGTTTCGCATAAACCCGTTTTTTTGTACGGCTGCGATCAGTCTCTGAACGTCATTTGCTGTCGCATTGCCAATGTTGATGATGAACCCCGCATGTTTCTGCGAAACCTGTGCACCGCCGACGGTAAGCCCCTTGAGCCCCGTCTGATCGATCAGTGTTCCGGCAAAATATCCCGGAGGACGCTTGAATGTGCTTCCTGCACTCGGATATGCCAGTGGCTGCTTGCTTTCACGTCGCTGATTCAGATCCTCCATGCGCGCTAAGATCTGCGCACGGTCATCTTCGTGTAAGTGCAGACGTGTTTCGCAAATCGCCTCATCGCAGCGCTGAAAGATGCTGTGACGATAGCCGAAATCAAGCTCCTCGGCAGAATACGTCCGAACCTCCCCCTTGGGGAAACGGTCGTTACCGAAACGACGACAGACTTCATCTCATCGTCATAAGCCCCCGCATTCATAAAGATTGCACCGCCGATGCTCCCCGGAATTCCACAGGCAAATTCAAGCCCCGCAAGACCATTCTCCTGCGCATATGCAGCAACATCCCTCAGCAGAGCCCCCGCACCAACGACGAGATCCGTATCCTCACGCGATATGGATGCCATCTTACGGCTGAATCGTATCACAAGACCGCGAATACCGCCATCGCGCACCAATATATTCGACCCGTTGCCGAGCCATGTGATCGGCTCACCATATTCCCTTGCAAGACCAATGATCTTCTGTACTTCTTCCGTATTTCGCGGATAAAAGAGCAGATCGGCAGGGCCACCAATCCGAAAGGTCGTGTGAAAAACGCAGAGGTGCATTCACAAAGAGGCGCGATGAATCGAATTCCTGATAACAGACACGAACGAATTCCTTGTTCATATTTTATGCGATCCCCCACATCCTGTTCCGGCAAGACTTAACTCAACAAAATCGTTTTGACGCAGAGCCTCGTATGCAACGACAGCAACAGCATTGGACAAATTCAAAGAACGTGCCCCCGCATGCATCGGAATACGAATCGTGTGCGCCTCATTGGCAACCAGCAACGATTCCGGCAGACCCGCCGTCTCCTTGCCAAAGACGAGAAATGCGTCCGATGTATAGGCAATGTCGGAGTAGATCTGTGCTGCTTTCGTCGTACAGAAATAAAATGGATGCCCCTCATACTTCGTTTGAACCTCGTCAAAGCTGTCGTGATAATGCACCTTGACAAGATGCCAATAGTCCAGTCCCGCGCGTTTCAAATGCTTGTCATCCGTCGAGAATCCAAGCGGCCGCACGAGATGAAGCTCGATGCCCGTTCCGGCACATAGCCGTGCAATGTTCCCCGTATTCCCCGGAATCTCCGGCTCGACCAGAACAATGTGCATATGTTATGAGCCTCCACTCTCTTTCAAAAATAATGCACCGTCATTATAGCGAATTACACATATAAAAACAACCCACAGGCACAGAAACTCCCGTGGGTTGGAATCATTCACCGCAAAACAGCACCTGCATTTGCAGATGTCGTCAGCTTCGCATAGCGGGCAAGATAGCCCGTTTTGATCTTAGGTTCGGGCTGTACCCAGTTTGCGCGACGCTTTGCAAGTTCTTCGTCACTGATTTCGAGTTCCAGTTTACGATTCGGAATATCAATCGTAATCATATCACCGTCTTCGATCAGTGCAATCGGCCCGCCCGACATCGCCTCCGGTGATACATGACCAACACAAGCCCCTGACTTGCGCCGCTGAACCGTCCGTCTGTAATCAGACCGACCTTCAGCCCCATGCCCGTAATGACCGCTGTCGGGTTTAGCATCTCCTGCATTCCGGGACCGCCCTTTGGTCCTTCGTAGCGGATGACAACAACATCACCATCGTGGATCTTCCCCTCAATGATGGCATTGACGCCCTCCTCTTCGGAGTTAAAGCAGCGTGCCGTTCCACGATAGGTGAGCATATCGTCCGCAACCGCCGATGCCTTGACAACCGCGCAATCGGGTGCGAGGTTGCCGCGCAGAATTGCAAGACCGCCCTCGGGACGATAGGGGTTCTCGACACTGTGAATCACCGTGGGATCAAGGATCTCAGAATGGGCAATGCGCTCACGCACCGTACCCGTAACCGTCAGCGCATCCAGATGCAACAGATTCTTCTTCGAGAGTTCCTTCATAACGGCAGAGATCCCGCCCGCCTCGTTCAGATCCTGCATATGATGTGTTCCCGCAGGGCTCAGCTTCGTAATATACGGCGTACGTCTGCTGATCTCATCGAAGAGCGGCGGCGGGAGCTCGATCCCTGCCTCGTGCGCGATCGCAGTGAGGTGCAGTACCGTGTTCGATGAGCCGCCAATGCCCATATCGACCGTAATCGCATTCTCGAAAGCTTCGAGTGTCATGATATCACGCGGACAAATATTTTTTTCAACGAGATCGAGAATGACTGCCCCCGCCTGTTTTGCGAGCAAGCGACGCTCACCCGTATAGGGTGCGGGAATCGTGCCATTGCCGGGAAGCCCCATGCCGAGCACTTCGGTCAGGGAGTTCATCGTGTTCGCTGTGAACAGTCCGGAACAGGAACCGCAGCTTGGGCAGGCATGTTCCTCAATCGCTGTCATTTCATGCGCATCCATCTTGCCTGCAGCAAACATCCCCGCAGCCTCGAACGCCTGACTGACACTGATGTCACGTCCGCGGTGGCGTCCGGCAAGCATGGGGCCTCCACTGACGAGAATTGCCGGGATATTGAGACGTGCCGCCGCCATGAGCATCCCCGGCACAACCTTATCGCAGTTCGGAATGAGGACAAGCCCATCAAATCCCGACGCCATTGCAACGGCTTCGATGGAGTCCGCAATCAGCTCACGGCTTGCAAGGGAGTATTTCATCCCCGTATGCCCCATCGCAATTCCATCACAGACACCGATCGACGGAAATTCAATCGGCGTTCCACCTGCAGCTGCCACGCCAAGCTTCACAGCTTCCGCAATCGTATTCAAATGAAAGTGCCCCGGAATGATCTCGTTAAATGAGTTACAGACACCGATCAGCGGCTTTTTGAGATCATCCGAACCATATCCGTTTGCATGAAAAAAGCGAGCGATGCGCACAGCGTGTCGCCCCTTTTTTACAACATCACTTCTCATAAAAACTCTCCCAATCTACATTGATTTATGGATCATACACACATCCATAAATCAACCACAGTTTACAAAGGCATGACAGAGATTTTAACGCATTCCATGTTTTTTTTCAATAGCCTAGCAAAATAGAGTTTTGGCATACACATGGGGAATATGTTATAATCTGTTTGTTTCTTAAAATTCAATTCCCTTTTGCGCTTTGATCCCCTGCTGAAAGGGATGCTTGACAAGACGCATTTCGGTGACGAGATCCGCACGATCAATGAGTTGCTGCGCTGCATTTCGCCCCGTAAAGATCAGATGTGTTTTCTCGGGACGTACGGAAAGCAGCTGCTCCAATTCATCCAAAGAGATGAATCCAAAGGAATAGGCATAGTTAAATTCATCGAGGATGATCATATCCCACGCATTGCTCCGCAGCTCATCCATAGCGGTCTGAAGAAGCTCTGCGGCGGCGTACCGATGCTCTTCCTCTGCGCCGTTGCCTCTCTGCGAGAATCCGAGACCGCCCTGCCGAATTTCAATCTGATTGTTAATCGAAGCGAGTGCCTTGATGGATTCGAGTTCTCCATACTTCCAGCTGCCCTTGATGAATTGGAGAATGAGCACGCGCAGATGATTCCCCATGCACGCATCGCCATCCCCAGAGCCGCCGTTGTTTTTTTCCCTTTCCGTCACCAGTATGGACAATGACGAGGCCTTTGTTTTCCATAGGAATCCCTCAACTTTCTGAATGATATATGTTAGGTGAATGAATGAAGCATTATTTTTTCTTCACGGCAATTATTTTTCTCGCCGTCCTCGGTTGTATTTTTCACCGTTGAGAAAAACAGATCTTTTGAATCTGAGAAAAATCGATATCACTGCCGAAGTTCATGAAAGCGGTGGAAATTCCACGCTCATCTGGGGAGCGTCTCCCGTACCCTTGCTATTATCGCATTGATACATATATCAAGACGACGGGAACGGTCACAGGAGAATCTATATATGAACATGTAAAAACCGAGTTTACCACTGCGCCGTCCTGTGCTGTCTCCTCCGCACCGATCCCGTTTTATTATCGGATTACAGCCTACGGTATGTTTGGCGCGGTAACCTCCCCATCATCGCCGATTCCAACGCCCTACTTTATGGCAAAAGCCCCTGATTCCCATCTACCACTATACGAAGGAGCAGCCCGCAAGCCTCAAGCCCTTCCTCGTGTGGCACAGCATTCCAAATGCCGTTCTCTACGAGGTCGAGATCCTGTCTGCCCCCTCAAAAAGAAGGCGGTACGGAGCTTTCCCCAACGAATCATTTGACGAGCACGCGCAATATTTTTCACGAATGGATGGCAGGCAGATCTGCGTTCCTATTCGTCTTATGAAAAAATTGTATTGGCGTGTTCGTGCTCTCGGTCTCAAACATGAGCCAATCGGAGAGTTTTTCCGCAGCAGAGCCGCTGTATCTGGATAAATCCGCCGAATTTCCAAACTGTCCGATCCCAAACACATACGATCTGGTGCTAAATTTCCATCAGCCAATCTATCCCGTCTATCAATGGATTCCGCTGAATGGTATAACGCATTATGAGGTGGAGCTGCTGACCGATCCCCCTGCACAGGAGCACGGGACACTGCCCGATCCAAACCGGGCATGGGCGCAGACGATCACTGCCACCAATGCCATCTACGATGAATATGCGCGACCTTATGCAGGTAGATATTACTGGCGCGTGCGCGGATTAGATACGCAAGGAAACACGGTGGGAACTTGGTCCGATCTTGCTTCATTCACGGTCGACGCACCGCCTGAGAATCGCCTCTACGCTGCAGCACTCGGGGACAGCATCACACATGGAGGAGGCGCAATCTCAAGCTCGCCTGCATTCCTCGAGTACAGCTATACCACATATCTGCCGTTCGCCTGTCTCAACCTCGGACGGAGCGGTGATACCGCTCATACAACGCTGGAACGCTTCGAGCAGGACGTGCTCCCCCTGCATCCCGCAAATCTTCTGATCCTGACAGGATCAAACAGTCTGCGGGCAACAGGCATAACGGCGCAGGATATCATCGATGATTTGGATGAGCTGCAAAAAAAATGCCTTGCCCATGACATCCGCCCGATCTTCCTGACACTCCTGCCGCTCAACCCGGAACGCATTGCACTCGCCTTCCACTCCGAAACAGACCTCTCATGGAGGTGGAAGATGACTGCCGTCAATATGTGGATTCGGTCACAGGATTTCTACATCGACATCGAACCGTATTTCTATGATGCACAGAAGCAAATTCTTGATCCACGCCTTTCCACGGATGGGCTTCACCCAGATATCGACGGGAAACGGATGATGGCGGAAGTTATCAATCAACACCGCGACGTTTTCCAAGAACTTCCATGATGCAAAGCAACGCGATTCTTGATCGCGTTGCTTTTTTACAATTTGGATGGAATGAACATCGCGTCACCAAAGGAAAAGAAGCGGTACTGTTCTTCCACTGCCGTCCGATATGCTTCAAGCGTAAACGCACGTCCCGCAAATGCGCTGATGAGCATAATCAATGTGGATTTCGGCAGATGAAAATTCGTAATCACCGCATCTACAACTTTGAATTCGTATCCGGGGTAGATAAATATATCCGTCCATCCCGATCCTGCCTCAACATGCCCCGTGCTTGCAGCCGATGCCTCAAGCGTGCGAATCGACGTTGTGCCGACCGCGACAACACGCCGCCCTTCCAGTTTTGCCCGTTGGATAAGCTCCGCCGTCTCCGTGGGAACAGAATAAAATTCTCGGTGCATCACATGGTCTTCAATCACATTCACATGAACCGGCCGAAAAGTCCCCAGTCCGACATGAAGGGTGATAAAGCCGAATTGGATGCCCTGTTCGCGCAGTCGTTCCATGAGGTTTTCCGTAAAATGGAGACCTGCCGTCGGTGCAGCTGCAGAGCCTTTTACACGGCTGTAGATCGTCTGGTATCGCTCACGATCCTCGAGTTTTTTTCATGAATGTAGGGGCGGCAGAGGCATGGAACCCAAGCGATCCAGAATTTCCTCAAAGATACCGTGGTAGATAAATCGTACGATACGTCCGCCAAAAATCCGTATCGGCGATGATCTCACAGGAAAGTTCATCACCAAACTGAATGACAGAGCCAACACGAGCTTTTTTTCCCGGTTTGACAAGCACTTCCCATTGGTCTTTGTCGATTTGACGCAGGAGGAAGACCTCGACCTTCCCACCCGTTTGACTGCGAGCACCGATGAGCCGTGCAGGAATGACACGCGTATCATTGAAGATCAGAACGTCGCCGCTTCTTAGGAAATCGCCAAGTTCATAAAAAAATGCCGATGCTCAATCGTATGCTCTTTGGGGTGCAAAAACCATAAGACGTGCGCTGTCGCGCGGCTCTAGGGGTGTCTGAGCAATACGTTCCTCCGGCAGATCATAGTCAAAAATCAGAAATATCCATCTCGTAGTTCACCTAGTCTAGTATAGCTTCTCAAGGGTAACGTCCGTATAGTAGTGAAAGAGGATGTCCTTATAGCTCTTCCCCTTGTCCGCGAGTGCCTGTGCCCCCCACTGGGAGAGTCCCAGTCCATGACCGGAACCATAACCGCTGAAGTTTATGTCCGTCTTGCCGATGCGTATGGAAAACAGCGTGCTTGGGAGGGAAAATATAGAGCGCAGCTCGTTGCCCGAGAGTGTGATGCGCCCCTTTGTTCCGACAAACTCTGCCGAACGAACGCGTCCGGAGGGGCTTCGGTCAGAACTCCCCTTGCCCACAGTCAGCGGTGACAAGCGGACTTCTTTCAGCGTTCCAATCGCCCTTCCATGCTTTTCTAGTTTTTGTGCAAATTCACTCATGGAAACAGTGCGGTTCCATGGCTGTGTCTGCATTTGAACCTCCGCCACCGCGCGTAGGTACGGCACAGAGGTGCCCCATACATATTCGCTGGACTCCGTCATACCACCGGAATCCGCGTGAAAGAGCGCATCCATGATTGTGCCCTTATAGAACAGGACTTCTCCGCGCGTGCTGTCGACCGCCGCTGTTGTCGTCCGCGTCTCTGCAGGCATCCCCTCATAGACCTGACAATGTGAGGTGCTGCAGAGGTCAAACCCTTCCGCGCTGTGACTCTTGCGATTTTTCAGGGCAAAGGTGCGCGCTGCCACGCTCTGTGCGCGCAGAGCCTCCGCATTCCAGCTCGGCGGCATCTCTTTCGGGACGACACCATAGAGATAGTCCTCGACAAGGACATAATTGACAACGGTAAGCCCCGTCCTCTTTAAGATGGCGATGTAGCCGCGATACGGGGCATGATTCACCTGGATAAATCCGGAGGTCTCGGGCTGAATCACCAGACGCTCCCCTTGGATCTCCCGTCCGTTTACGACAAGCTGTTCCCGCATCATACGAACATCGAGTGTTCCCCCCTGCGGCACTACAAGAATCGGCTTTTGCTCCGGATTCTCATAGACATACAGCTTTCCATTTGTTGCCGAAAGTTGAACCTCATATATCCCCTGACTAAGCCCCTACAGAGATTTCCGGCTGCCATGAAGCAGACACCTGCAGCGGCAGTATGGCAAATACGGCACAGAGGAAGAACATGCACAGGCGGAGATAAGATTTCATCGTAAGCCCTTCTTTCGCTTATCATGCCATCAGGCGCAGGCGTTTCTTCTCTTTGTTCTCCTTGCGTTGGAGCTTCCGAAGCACCCGACTGTACCGCTCCTCCTCGCTGAACACACAGCCGCAGTAGGACTGGCGATAGAGTCCGAACTCCTTGCTCAGATCGATGCCCTCCTGCCAGCCGACGCGGAAATCCTCGTAGTAAAAAGGCAATCCCGTATTCTTTTTGCAAAGCGCTCCGCAACAGAGCGCATCAGATCATGCTGCTGATAAATGCTGTAAAACAGCGTCGAGGTGAAACTGTCAAATCCGTGTTCTGCCGCGTACCGCGCCGATTCTTCCAGACGCCATGTATAACACATACGACAGCGCCCCTTCTTTGTCCCCTCCGCCGGGAGAGCTTTTTTGAGGAATTCGCGCATGGCATACGTCTCATCTGCAATGAAGTCCATCTGCATCAGATCTGCAAACTTCCTTGCATTTTCCAGTCTCTCCTCCCACTCCTTATAGGGGTGAATATTGGGATTGAAAAAAATAGCCGGTCGGCTCAATGCCATCGGAACGCAGTTTTTTGAGTGGATAGCAGGAGCATGGTCCGCAGCACATGTGCATGAGCAGTTTCATCTCAGAGCAATTCTCCTTGTCTGTTATCATTTTGGGGAAACATCATCCCCATATGCTCGTATCCGCCGCGCGTGACAACCCGCCCGCGTGCCGTACGTGCAATAAAGCCGAGTTGGATCAAGTAGGGCTCGTAGACATCCTCGATGGTCTCCACCATTTCACTGAGTGCCGCTGCGAGCGTCTTCAGTCCGACGGGACCGCCGGAAAACTTTTGGATCATGACTTCGAGCATATGGCGATCCTTGTTTTCAAGCCCCATCTCATCAACCTCAAGGGCTTCCAGTGCCTCCATCGTCACCGCTTTGGAGATAATACTCTCTCCCTGCCACCTGTGCAATGTCACGGACACGCTTCAGAATGCGGTTCGCAACGCGCGGCGTCCCGCGCGAGCGACGCGCGATCTCCAGAGCACCCTCACGCTCGATACAGACGGAGAGAATCTCCGCCGTGCGCTCAATGATGAGCAAAAGAGCCTCGGGGGTATAGTATTCCAGACGCGACTGAATCCCGAATCGGTCACGCAGTGGAGCAGAAAGAGCCCCTGTCTTTGTCGTCGCACCAACCAGAGTAAACGGTGCAAGATCCAACCGCAGAGAGCGAGCACTCGGTCCCTTGCCGATGATGATATCAATCGCGTGATCCTCCATCGCCGAATAAAGGATCTCCTCGACATGATGAGAGGGCGGTGAATCTCATCGATAAACAGAACATCATGTGCCTGCAGGTTAGTGAGCAGAGAGGCAAGATCCCCCTGTCGCTCGATGGCAGGAGCAGACGTTTGACGAAAATTTGCCCCCATCTCATTTGCGATAATCGCCGCGAGTGTTGTTTTTGCCAAGCCCCGGGGGGCCATAGAGGAGGACGTGATCCAGAGCTTCGTTGCGGGAAAGTGCCGCCTGGATAAATTTGGACAGATTCGACTTTGCCTTGTCCTGCCCGATATACTCACTCAGCCGACGCGGGCGCAGACTGTACTGCCATCCGTCCGCACTTTGCTCCTCGAAGGACACCAGCTCCTCATCCTCGTACAGATCCAACGGTGAACCCCCTTTCTCAAAAAAACGCTGCAGTTCTGCCAATGCGTAACGGATGATTTCTTCCGTGCTTTCCCAATCGGACTTTTTTCTTGAGCACAGACTGGACTTCACTCTGCTGGAAGCCAAGACTGAGGAGTGCCTCGATTGCCTCCGAAACCATATCCCCCATCGCATCCCCCAAGGCGGCCGTGTCATCGGCTGCATCGGACACATCAAAGGAGGCAGCCGAGAGCTTATCCTTGAGTTCTAAGATGATGCGTTCGGCCGTCTTTTTTTCCGATTCCGGGAAGCTTCGTAATCGCCTTAACATCCTTCCGATGAATCAGGTGATAAAACTCATTTGCTGTAATTGCAGACAGAATTCCCTGTGCCGCCTTCGGTCCGATGCCGGAAATGCCGATCAGATGCTGAAAGAGATCATACTCCTCCTGTGAAAAGAACCCATAAAGGAGAATTGCATCCTCGCGCACATGGGTATGGATATAAAGCATGACCTCTGTACCAACAGAGATCTGATTGCGCGTCTGATGGGAGATAAACACACGATAGCCAACATCGTGCACATCCAAAAAACAATAGTCCGGAAATATATATGCAACTCTTCCGCGTAAAAATCCAATCATTGCCTCTGTACACCCCGTCTACATTCGATTGCGCCAAGCGATGCTGTCCACACAGTGTGCCGCACTGATGGCAACGGCAAGTGCATCTGCCGTATCGTCAGGATGAGGCGGAGCAGGCAGGTTCAAGAGCTTCGTCACCATGTATATAACCTGTTCCTTCGTCGCCTTTCCATATCCCGTTACCGACTGCTTCACCTGCAGCGGCGTCCGCTCCACAATAGGAATGTTGTTCTGAGCCGCAGCTAGAAGAACAATACCGCGCGCCTGTCCGACCGGAATCGCCGTCGTCACATTCCGATTGAAGAAAAAGCTGTTCCACGCCCATTGCATCAGGGGAATACGTTTGAATAAGTGATGCCAGTTCTGTATGAATTTTCAAAAGTCTTTTTTTCCACGGCCATTTTCGATGGTGTTGTGATTGCGCCGTAGGCATGTGCCCGCAGACGCGAGCCATTCTGCTCTACAAAGCCGTAGCCGCAGATCGCAGTGCCTGGATCGATACCGAGTACTAACATCTTATTTCCTAAAAAAAGTGCAGACACCTTGTCTGCACTTTTCATCGGTGAACCTCCGTTTATTCGTCCATTTCATAGTTGCTGTAAACGTTCTGGACATCGTCGTTGTCCTCGAGCGCATCGATCAGGGTCTGCATTTTTTTCCGCATCCTTGTCGGCAAGATGAACCGTGGTATCCGGAACCATCGTCACCTCGGCAGATGCCGTCTCAATTCCCTTTTCCCCGAGAACCGCCTCAATCGCCTCAAAAGCTTCCGGCTCGGCAGTGATCTCAAAGACATCGTCCTCCGAACGCATATCCTCCGCACCTGCCTCAAGGACAATCTCAAGGAGGGCATCCTCATCATCGAACGATTCACGATCGACAATAAAGACCGCCTTCTTCTTGAACATCCATGACACGCAGCCGTCCTGACCGAGATTGCCGCCATACTTTGAGAAGAGATGACGAACATCTGCCGCCGTACGGTTACGGTTGTCCGTCAGAATGTCGAGCATGACAGCCGTGCCGCCGGGACCATAGCCCTCGTAAAAGAGTTCCTCGTAGTTGCTTCCCTCGGTTGCGCCAAGTCCCTTCTGAATAGCACGGTTGATATTATCCTTCGGGATATTGTTTGCCTTCGCCTTGAAAGCGCAAGTTTCAGACGCATATTGCCCGTCGGGTCGCCGCCGCCCATACGGACAGCAATCGTGATCTCACGCCCAATCTTCGTCGTAATCTTGCCGCGAATGGCATCATTTGCGCCCTTCTTGCGTTTGATATTGGCCCATTTGGAATGTCCTGACATTGCTTCGCTCTCCTTCTCAATATACAAGCTGATAGTGCTTCTTTTTTCCTTTTTTGATCAATGCAGTACCATCAGAGAAATCCGCTTCGCTGAGTACATAATGCTCGTCCGCAACACGCATATCGTTGAGGGTGAGACCACCCTGCTGAATCAGACGGCGAGCCTCCCCTTGGACGGGAATACATTCCCGCGTGTGAGTGCATCCACGAGCTTTTCACCAAGCTCCACGCGAATCTGCGGAAGAGCCGCCGATGCACCGCCGCTGAAGAGTGCCTTTGCCGTTTCCTGCGCCTTCTGCGCCTCCTGCTCTCCGTGAACGATCTTGGTCGCCTCGTATGCAAGGATCTCTTTGGAGCGGTTGATCTCCTGTCCCTCAGCGGCGGCAAGACGGCGCACCTCATCCATTGGAAGATAAGTGAGCAGCGAGAGACAAATCTCGACATCGGCGTCGTCAATATTGCGCCAGTACTGGTAGAAGTCGTAGGGCGAAGTCTTTTCCGCATCCAACCAGAGCGCACCGCCCGCCGTCTTGCCCATCTTCGTTCCATCGCTCTTTGTGAGCAGCTTGTTGGTAAGACCAAAGACCGTAATATTCTTCTTGCGGCGGCAAAGTTCTACGCCCGCGATGATGTTCGACCACTGATCGTCGCCGCCCATCTCCAGCTTGCAGCCGTAGCGCTCATTGAGCTCCATGAAGTCGTACGCCTGCATAATCATATAGTTGAACTCGAGAAAGGTCAGCCCCTTCTCCCACCGCTGCTTATAGCTCTCTGCGGCAAGCATACGGTTGACGGTGAAATGCGCCCCGATATCACGGAGCAGGTCGATATAGTTGAGCTTACGCAGCCAGTCTCCGTTGTCCACCATAATCGCACGCTCATCCGTAAAGTCTATGAAGCGCGATATCTGTTTGCGGAAACAGTCGCAGTTATGGCGGATGATATCATCGGTCATCACCTTGCGCATATCCGTACGCCCCGAGGGATCACCGACCGTTCCTGTGCCGCCGCCGACAAGACAGATCGGACGATGCCCTGCTCTCTGCAGATGCGACATCGCCATGAGGGCAATCAAATGGCCTGCATGAAGGCTGTCCGCCGTCGGATCAAACCCGGTGTAAAAAGGAAACCTGCTCCTGTTCGAAAAAGGTTGCGCAGACCTTCCTCATCCGTGCACTGCGCAAGAAAGCCGCGTTCTTTCAGTATATCAATGGCATTCAATCTATTACCTCTTTCTCAGTTCTGCCCTTTTTCTACGCCCATGCCAGGCTCTGGAACCTCGGCGGTAAACGGTGTGGACTGCACTGCGGGCGCAGGATTTGCACCTGCTCCGCCCTTTCCTGTGGCAGGTGCACCGGACTTCCCTGTTTCCTTCCCCTTCTCATCCGTTTTTTTCTTGTCGTCTTTTTTTCCTTTTCGGGATCTTCGATGGGGAGATCATCCGAGGATGCGGCAAAAGAAGGAGCACCTTCAAAGTGATGCACGGGCAGCCCCGCATGCGCTTTCAACATAAACGACTGCCAGATGACGGCAGGAGTCATTCCTCCCGCCATGCCATGCAAGTCGCCATTGCTGTCATTGCCGATCCAGACGCCTGCAACCAGATCGGGCGTATATCCGACGAACCACGCGTCATGATAGTCGCTCGTGGTTCCCGTCTTCCCCGCTGCCGGTCTGCCGATGTTGGCACGCGTACCTGTACCACGTCGGATAACATCCTCCATCATTGCGGTCATCGTGGCTGCATTCGCAGCCGAGATGACGCTTTTCTCCTTCCGCTGTACCTCTTCGAGCACCTTCCCTGTACGCGAGACAACGCGGATGACGGCAACCGGCTCGACATGAATGCCGCGATTTGCAAAGGTACCATATGCGCTCGTGAGCTCGAGCGGCGTAACACCGCGCGTCATACCACCAAGGGCAATTGCAAGATTTCGGTCGTTCGTCGCTCCATCGAGGACGAAGGTCGATATCCCCATCTCCTGCGCATAGTAAATCGCCTTGTCGATGCCGATATCCTGTGCGATCCGAACGGTCGGCACATTGAGCGACCAGCGCACAACGTCGCGCAGACGAACCTTTCCGGAGAAGTTGCGGCTGTAGTTCTGCGGCTCCCATCCGCCAATTTTCAGCGGCTTATCATCAATGATAGAATCCGCCGTATATTTATTCTCAAGTGCTGCTGCAAAGACAAAGGGCTTAAATGCTGAGCCTGGCTGCCGGACTGCCTGTGTTGCCCGATTGAACTGATCCGTGCCACGTCCGCCGACCATTGCCTTGATGTAGCCCGTATGCGGGTCAATCGCAACGAGTGCTCCCTGCGGCTGCACGATGCCGTTTGCATCGGTAAAAATACGTCGGGAGATTCTGCATGGCTTTCTCTGCCGCTGCCTGCAGTTCCATATCGATGGTTGTGTAGATCTTCAGACCATCCTTGTAGATGGCATCGTCTCCATATTTCTCTGCAAGCTGCTGAAGCACATAATCAACGAAATAGGAAGGTCCATGGACACTATCACTGTTGTTCTTCACGATGGCAAGTGTTTCCTTCTTTGCTGCACTTGCCTCTCCCGCACTGATATAGCCATACTTGACCATCTGATCGAGGACGACAGCTTTGCGCTCCGTCGCTGCCTCCATGTTGTTGAGAGGCGAATAGTAGTTCGGGCTCTTTGGAATGCCTGCGAGCATCGCACATTCATTCAGCGTCAGATCCTTGACATCCTTGCCGAAATAGGTGCGTGCTGCCGCCTGAACCCCATATGCCCCCTGACCAAAAATAGATCTGGTTCATATAGAGCTCGAGGATTTCCTGTTTCGTATACTGACGTTCCAGCTGAAGCGCGAGGAAAAACTTCCTGTATCTTGCGTTTCAGGGGTTCGATCCTGCGTCAGATAGGCGTTCTTTGCAAGCTGCTGTGTGATGGTAGAGCCACCCTCTGTGACTTCGCGTCCGCGAATATTTGCCCAGACAGCACGCACGATCCCGCGTGGATCGATGCCAATGTGCTCATAGAATCGATTGTCCTCAACGGCAACAAAGGCATTCTGGAGATTTTTGGGAATCTCATTGATGCTGACAGGTCTGCGATTCTCAGCCGCATGAATGTTGGCGATCTCGTTCCCGTTGATATCGTAAATCTGCGACGATGCCGGCGGGACGATATCCTCTGCCAGATTCGGCCTGGTATTCAAACTTGCCGTGAGAAATCCACAGCCAACGCCGATAATCATGACAAACAGTATCAGCCCTATGGCGAGAATTGCTTTTCCGAGAACGGAGCCGTTCTTTGACTTCTTTGTCGCTTTCTTTTCGCTTTTCTGCATAGATACCTTCCTGTTCGTAGATTTCTCCACTGCGCCCGACTACAATTCAATTCCTTTATTCTATCACAAACAACAAATTTTGTAAGGATATTTTATGAAAAAAGACAATCCTCCTATATCACCTCAACTCGACGACAGTCGCACCCGTTCCGCCCTCAGAGATATCGGCAAACGAAAAACGCAGCACAGACCGATGCTGCTTCAGGTAATCCTGCAAGCCCTGCCGCAATGCCCCCGTCCCCTTTCCGTGAATCACAAGAATCTTGGACAGCCCCGTAAATACAGCGTCGTCGATAAACTTCCCGAGGACGGCCTCCGCTTCAAGTACGGTCATACCGCGCACGTCAATCTCCGGTCGAATCTCTGCCGTTTTCTGCGCAATCGACGTTCCGACATGCACCTTGGTATTCTTCTTTGGTTTTTTTCGCGTGACAAATGTGCACGCACTCATCTTGACGATGGTACGCAGTCCACCCACCTGAACAGTGAGTTCCTTTCCTTGAACAGACAGGACCGTTCCCTCCTGTGCAAGACTTTCGATATAGACAATATCGCCGCTCCGAATGTCCTCGGGGCGGATGGTTTTTCCAACCGCCGGATTTTTTTGCAGAGAATCCTGAATATACGCCTCGTCCAGTCGGTTTCTTGCCTCCTGAATCGCCTTGCGCCGCTCCTTCACCCCATGATCGTCAAACTGTTCCTTGAGCGACTTGATCGTTTCTTCTGCGCTGCGACGCGCTTCACGAACAATGTTGTTCGCCTCTTCGCGCGCCTTATGCAGAAATTCCTGCCGCGTATTTGAGAGTGTTTCGCGTTCGGCACGGAGACGTGCCTCCACGGATTTTATCTCCGCCTCTTTATTGCGCAGTTCGCGGTTTTTGCTCTCGTAATCCTGCTTTTTCCCGTTCGAGTTCGTTGACAACATGTTCAAAAATGCGTGTGTTCTTCGCTGATATAAATCTCTGCACGCGCAACGATATCCTGCGGCAGACCAAGCTGACGGCTGATGGAAAAGGCGTTGCTCGCCCCTGGAATCCCGATTAGAAGCCGATAGGTCGGGCGCAGTGTCTTGAGATCGAACTCGACAGAAGCATTTTCAATCCCCGACTCTGCATAGGCATAGGTTTTTAATACGGCATAATGGGTTGTGGCAACCACAGCAATGCCCTGCTGCAAAAAAATATGCGATGATGCTGCGTGCAAGAGCAGCCCCCTCATCCGGATCGGTGCCCGCCCCGACCTCGTCCAGCAGGATGAGGTCGCCCTGCTCCGCCTTGTCGATGATACGGACAATGTTCCGCGTGTGCGCCGAAAAGGTGGAGAGACTTTGCTCGATGCTCTGCTCATCTCCAATGTCCGCATAGATATTGCGATAAACGGGAATCTCCGAATCGGGTGCGGTCGGCAGGAAGCAGCCGGATTGTGCAAGCAGTGCAAGAAGACCAAGTGTTTTCATACTCACGGTCTTGCCGCCCGTGTTCGGACCTGTAATCAGCAGAATGGAGAAGTTCTGCCCGAGCTCGATGTCAATCGGTACAACCTTGTCCTTCGGGAGCAGCGGATGTCGTGCCCTCTTCAGATGAACAACACCGCTTTGGTTCAATGTGGGCGGATATGCCTGCATTTCACGCGCAAGCCCCGCACGGGCAAAGATAAGATCCATCTCTGAGAGAATCGTGCAGTTATCCGAAAGGATGTCTGCATTCTGTGCAATCTCCGTCGAAAGCCTCTGCAAGATCCGTTGGATTTCCTGCTCGCGTGCAAGTTCCATCTGCCGCACGGTATTGTTCAGCTCCACGGTCGCGAGCGGCTCTACAAAGAGTGTCGCCCCGCTGGCAGACTGATCGTGAATCACGCCCGGAAAATAATTGCGGTATTCCTGCTTGACCGGAATGACATAGCGCTCATCGCGTACGGTAACAATGGCTTCCTGAAAGTATTTCTGATTTGCTGCATCGTGCAGAATCGCAGAGAGGCGATCCTTGACGCGCGCCTGCGCCGTTTGGAGTTCGCGTGTGATCCTGCGCAGTTCGGGGCTGGCATCGTCACGAAAATTGCCGTGTTCATCAATGGTATCCTTGAGATGACGCTCCACCATGCCGAGAATTTCGATCGGTTTCGCCATCGCCTTCAGATGCGGAACCTCCAATGCGAGATCGCGAAAGAAGTATTTCACATTCCGCATCCCGCACATCGTACTCATCACGGAGCGCAGTTCATCGATCTCAAGGACAGCACCCATCGACGCTTTTTTCAGCGGTGTACGCAGATCATAGATCCCCCGAACGGCGGCGACTGCATCTGCTGAACCTGCACCGCCTCCGCCGTCTCACGATGGAGGCGCACAACCTCATCATAATCTCCGCTTGGTATGACGCTGCGGCAAAGTTCCTTGCCGCACATGGTGGAGGCAAACGAAGCAAGCCAATTTGTGATTTTCCCGTATTCCAAAAACCTTAAATGACTCAGTGTCCATGTGTACCTCTTATAAAATGCCACGGAAATAATGCCCGCGCGTAATGTCTTTTGCCCTCCTGCATACGCAGGTATTCCTCATCTTCCTCGCTGCGCGGGGCTTTGCGCCCGAGTGCATCCCGATACATCCGAACGATGCTCTGCAATTCGCCGTAGGAAAGACCACGACCCTCGATCCGCAGGGTTGCAACCCCCATGCGCCGAATCTGATGCACATAGGGCAGCAGGGACAGCTTTTTACTGTTGAGTATGTGCATCCGACAGAACTGGTCCGTCATCACAGGGAAATCCACATTCTTGCGGTCACGGAGAAAAAATTCCTGTCTACGGCATGGCATGGAGCATTTTCCCGTATCAATCCCCCGAGGAAGCTGCCCAAGACACAGTACTCCGAAATCATGAGCGGGAGACGCCCGCTCACAACCACGGTGAGCGGAATGGGACTATCCTTGACAAGACGTTCCATCTGTCTGCCGTTGAGCTCCGGTGACAGCGTTGCCTCGCCGAATCCATGCACATGCAGAAACCGAAGTGCAGACGGATTATAGGAGATCATCGAATAATCCGCATGGAGTGTCACGGGCACACGATCCCGCGCAAGATATGCTGTTCCAATGTGATGGACGTGCAGGGGCTGCAGGCTGTTTCTCCCCAAAGCTCTCAAACAGGCGGATCAGAGCCGCCTGCTCGTCCCCTCGTACAATGCGCGGCGTATTATAGTCGATGCGGATTCCGCAGTCCTTCGCATAATCCCAAGCAGCCACATAATCCCTCGGTTGGAGTGCCACTCCACGAAACGATTCCCCGCCGTAGAGAATGCCATCCGCACCTGCAGCAACAGCAGTCTTCATCGCCTCCATATCATCAACGGCAACCATGAGTGTCGCCGGCTGCGGTGCACCAAACCCCGAGGATGGCAGGGAGCGAATCCACTGCGATCTGTTGCGCAAAATGCACGCTTGAGGTGCGTTTTTTTCCTCAAAGTGCTGTATACGCAGTTCTTCCAGTGCGGAAATGGCGGAGCGACGCAGATTGTTCAGTTCACTGACCGGCACCATTACCGCATCATCCATATCACAGGAAAGCTCTGCAAGGGAAAACAACGTCGTACCAAGACGCCCCGTCTGCTTTTCAGCGGTCTCGACCGTGAGCGGCCTATTGTTCGCCGAAACAACGATGTAGTCGCTCTCTGCCGTCGCTGTGTTCCCCTCATCGTCCGTAAGTGAAAGGCGCAGCCGTTCTCCAAGTCGCGCATGAAGAACGGCGCGAAGCGCGATACGGTCACAGGAGTCGGCATCATAGGAGCGCCTTGCCGCATTCATGAGTTTTGCATCATAGACCTTGAATACACGGTCATGAATGTGAACTTTTCCCCGTATGGGAAATGAAACAATATCCCCCGCAGCAGCCTCCGCACATTCCTTTCTGCACTTATCATACAGGTGCTCAATCTCAGCACTGACACGCCCGCCGACCTTGACCCAGAAATCCACCTGATCGTGTACGGCGAGTGCTCTGGTAAGCTTCACGGAAACCATCTGCGCAGCGTGGTCATATGCCGTGACGCGTCCAATCAGAAGTCCGCGATTGTTCGGACGGCGGTCGCTCATCATATACCGCCCCTGTCGCTTTTCCATATATGCCGTTGTAAAATCACGGTTGAACACCTGCGCCAGATGATCGCGATCCGTATCATCGACAGCATCCCTTTTCAGGGTTGAGGTGGTGGTCGATCGCCTTGCGATAGGTATGCACAATCGTCGCAACATATTCCGGACGCTTCATGCGCCCTTCGATTTTGAGGGAATAAATGCCCGCATCAAGCAGCTGCGGAATGAGTTCGACTGCATTCAGATCGCGCGGTGAGAGCAGGAAGTTGCCGGCGGATTCGCCGAGCACGTCACTTCCCTTTGCATCAACCAGCGTATAGGGGCAGCCGGCAGGGGCTGTGCACAGCGCCCACGATTTCCGCTGCGGCCGCCGATCATGCTGCTCATCAGGCACTGCCCCGAATAGCAGACGCAAAGCGCACCGTGCACAAAGCTCTCGATCTCAACACGGCTTTTCCTGCAGATATCCCGAATCTCGGCAATGGAGAGCTCACGCGCCAGCACCACACGCGAGAAACCGAGTTCCTCAAGTGCCTGAACACCTGCAATATTATGTACCGTCATCTGCGTGCTCGCGTGAAGCGGCATCTGCGGCACAATCTCCTTTGCCAGCCGCACGGCACCGAGATCCTGTAAGAGAATCGCATCCGCTCCCGCATCGTAGAGAAAGGAGAGGTACTCTTTTAATTGCGGGAGTTCTTCGCTGTCGACAATCGTATTGACCGCAACATGAACCTGCACATTTTTTTCAGATGCGCATGACGAATGACCTCCGCCATCGCATCTTCGTCGAAGTTGGAGGCGTAGGCTCGTGCACCGAACATTTTTTTCCCGCCAGATAGACAGCATTCGCACCGTTTTCAACCGCCGCAAGAAACGCTTCCTTTGTCCCTCGCAGGAGCGAGTAATTCAACCAATCCATTCAATCCTTTTGCAGTATGCGAAAGTACAGAGGCGTTCTGTTCCCCATGTCAATATCGTCATGCGTCGCATCGTGTTCCACTATGTCCGCAGCAGCACGCATCTCCTCGAAAAAGACGCAGCTGGTCGTCGTCCAGCGTATCCTTTACATCATCCATATCGGGCAATGCAGGAAGATCCGCAATCTGCTCTAATCCAAATGCACGCAGAAACAGATCGGTCGTCCCGTAGAGAATCGGACGTCCGATCACCTGCTTGCGCCCCATTTCGCAGATCAGCTCAAGTTCGAGCAAGCGCCCGATCGAACGTTCTGCACGAACACCGCGGATGTGCTCTATTTCCTGCTTCGTAATCGGCTGCTTGTAGGCAATGATGGAAAGCGTCTCCATCGCCGAGGACGACAGCGTCGGCTGCACCGTTTCCGACAGTTTCTTCACCCATGGAAAGGCATTCGGATGCGTCATAAGCTGATAGCCACCTGCAGATCTGCGCAAAAAAATATGCCGCTCCCCGATCCGACAGAATGTGTTCCAGCTGTGTCAGTGTCTCCTGTACCTCCCATTCGGGAGCTTCGATGATTTCAGCCAGTTTCGGCAGTGAGAGTGGAAGTCCGGCAGCAAACAGCACGGCTTCCAAAATGGCTGCCCGACTAAGAGACTGCACGGCTTCCCTCCTTTTCCGAAATCACGATTTCATAGTAAAGATGCTCCTGCGAGAGATATACCATCTGCATCTTGGCAAGCTCCAAAAAGTGCCAAAAAAATGCAGACAACAGCTCCTCACGCGTCCCCGTGGGAAAGGCATCGCTCAGCTTGATCCTGCCGTTCCTGCGGCGCAGCAGCGTGAGGATGTCCGCCATCTTGTCCTGCACACGGTATTCCTCCGCAGATACGACGATTGCCGGAATCACAGGGCTCCTCACGAATGCGCTGCACATCGGCAAAGATCCGCATCAGGGACTCCGCCGACAGCCCCGTAATCGGAAGACGATGTGCGGGAAGCGGCATCGGTGCACGCTCCACATAGGGGCTCTGCGCATCGCTCAGAGAAAAGAGAATGGATGACACCTCTTTGAAGCATCGGTATTCAAGCAAACGCTCCACGAGCTCCATGCGTGGATCTTCTTCCGTCTCCTCCTCTGCATTGGTCTTTGGCAGCAGCATACGCGATTTGATCCGCAGAAGGGTCGCCGCCATCACCAAAAACTCACTTGCATATTCAATATCAAATTGGTACAGTGTATCAATGTAGTCAAGATACTGACGTGTCAGGTCTGCAATAGGAATGTCATAGAGATCGATCTTATTCTTTTCAATCAGATGCATGAGGAGATCCATTGGCCCCTCAAATGTATCCAATTTCACAAGGTAATCTGTCGCCATAGAGGATCCTAGAACAGAAGAATGCTGCCGACGATCTTATAGACACTGTATACCAACTGAAAAAAAGAGGCATCAGGACAACACTTAGCAGGGGGTTGCAATGAACACAATCATAATGAGCAGACTGTATCGTTCGATCGACTGATAGCGATAGGCGAGATCCGGCGGAAGCAGGTTGCGCAGAATGTGCGAACCGTCGAGCGGCGGAATCGGAAGCATGTTAAAAATTGCAAAGTTGACATTGTAGACGAAAAATCATCTGAATGATCCCATAGGTAATGGAAGAAACGTCAACATTGTGCGTGCGGATGAACAGGATGATGTAGAATGCGATGAACCCAAGGAGCAGATTCATCGCAGGGCCTGCGACGGACACGAGAATATCATCCCGTTTCGGCTGGCGAAAATTACTGGGATTGACCATCACGGGTTTCGCCCAACCAAAAGCGCACGAGAAACAGCATAATCAGCCCGATTGGGTCAATGTGTGCACGCGGGTCAAGCGTCAGACGCCCCATAAGGCGCGGCGTAAAAATCCCCGAGCGATACAGCAGCGCGTGCGTGTGCGTACTCGTGAAACGTCATGGCAATGATGAGCCCCGGGATCCCGAGCAGCATCTCTTCAAAGTTAAAAACCGAACATACACTTCTCCCACTCATTAGCCACGCAGGCGTTCTTCTGCCATCATCAGCGAGATGATCGTCTTCGAGTCATAATCTCCCCGACTTTACCATTGCCAGCGCATCGGAGAACGGCATTTGAACGACGTTGACAAATTCATCCTCGTCGGTGCTGCACCGACCGAAAGCCTCCGCGCGGTGAGATGGATATACTCATTGGAAAAGCCGACCATTGTCATGATCACGGTCCAATTTATCATAACTCTCCGCCGTGCTAACCGGTCTCCTCCGACAACTCCGGCGCGCACAATGCAGAGGTCTTCCCACCATGTCAAAGCTTCCCCGCCGGGAACCCTCGGTCACCTTCCCGATGGGATAGCGGAACTGCCTCACCAAGATATTGCCGTTGGGCAGGACGGGCAACACCGCCGCAACCCCGGATGGTGGATCCACTCGCGGACGGACTCTTTCCCATTCGGCAGACACCACATCGCGGCGCGTAGACAACGTCCATCGAAAAGATATTCACTGCTGCATTTTGCTTCTGAGATCCTCGCGCTGACGGATCCCCTTCCCATCAAAGGCCCTTGTTCCTGTTAAACTTTCGTCCGCACGTTTTACAATGGGGCGCTCTGAAATCCTCTGCATGGAAGGGCGAGATCATCCATCCCCTCACCAACGCCAATCCATTTAATCGGAATCAGGCTGTGACGATTCCGATCGTCACCGCCCTTTGCCGTTCCGTCCGGTTTCACGTGAGAACAACCCCCAAACACAGGTGCCGCGCAATGTGAGAGCTCCGCCCTGATCGCATTCTGCCCCGTACTCCGAGAACCAGCGGTGTCTCGCGGGGTGCCGCAGAATCTCATGACCAATCACGCGATAGATCTTCTCAAGCTCCTGCATCAGGTTCGACTTGGTCTGAAGCCGCCCTGCTGTGTCGACAATGACAATGTCGATATTGCGTGCCTTTGCCGCCTGCAGTGCATCAAAGACAACGGCAGCAGGGGTCTGAGCCCTCACCGTGCTTGATGACCTGTGCATCGGCACGCTTACCCCAGATCTCCAGCTGGTCGATGGCAGCCGCACGGAAGGTGTCCGCCGCCGCGAGCAGCACGGATTTCCCCTGTCTGCGATAATAGGCACTCAGCTTCCCGATCGTCGTCGTCTTGCCGACACCGTTCGTACCGACCACGAGCAGCACTGTTGGTCCTTGTTCCGCCATGTGAAATGTGTTCTCGCCTTCTTCAAGGATGCGAACAATTTCCTTTTCCAAAAACGGAATCAGATCCTCGGGTGTGCGGATCTCCTTCTGCTTGATCCCCTTGCGTACCGCTGCGATAAGCGTCTCCGTGGTCTTTACACCCACATCCGCCATCAACAGGGTCTCCTCGAGATCATCGATGAGGTCATCGTCAATGTCGGCATATCCGATGATAAGCCGTTCAATGTTATGCGTGAAGTTCTCGCGTGTTTTCGTCAGGCCTTTTTTTGAGCCGATCAAAGAATCCCACAATAACTCCTTTCTGTGCTATGCGGTCTGTTCCGCTTCATAATCCTTCAGCCGTATGGAAGAACCTTGGAAACACCCGCATCTTCAACCGTAACGCCATACATTGTATCCGCTGCACGCATCGTGCCCTTGCGGTGTGTCACCACGATAAACTGCGTATGCTTTGCAAACTCCTGCAGGAACTCACCAAAACGGGAGACGTTCGCCTCATCCAGCGGCGCATCAATCTCGTCCAAAAATGGAAAAACGGCGAAGGACGGTACCGCAGGAATGAAAAGAGGAGTGCAATGACGGTGAGTGCTCGCTCACCGCCCGAAAGAGCCGATAAGTTCTGTCGTTTCTTATCGGGCAGGGTCACAAGGATCTCAACCCCGCTGCTCAGTATATCGTCTTTATCGGTCAGACGCAATTCCGCAATGCCGCCGCCAAAGAGACGTACGAAAAATCTCGTTAAAATACTCCTGAATCTGGCGGAATGCCTCACGAAACGTGCGCGTCATATCCTGATCGATCTTTTGGATGATCTGCTCAATGTCCTGTTTTGCTGCTCTGAGATCCGCAATCTGCTTCTCTTCCTCTTCGTACCGCGCCTTCTTCTCCGCATACTCCTCAACGGCATTGGGATTCACTGCACCGAGCGCACGAATGGCGGTATCAAGAGCGCGCAGACGCTCTTTCAAGACATCCGGATCCGCATCCTGCATAATCTCTGCAGCCGCAGTCTCGGGTGTCCGTCCAAAATCCGAAAGGAGCGTTCCACGGCAATCTCCCAGACGTATGCGAATGCCCTCCAGACTGTTGTCGCACCGATGCTGCTTGATACGGATATCCTCAATTCGTGCAACAGCACTCTTGATGGCACTATCCAACATCCGGCTCTCAGCCTCATGCGCCAATCTCTGATCCTTCAGTTCTTCGCCGCGTCTCTCACGCTTTTGGAACACCGCATCATGACGCTCAATCTCGCTCGTCAATTCAGCAAGGCGATCCCTGTCCCTTTGCAGCTCATCGGCAAGCAGTGCATCCTGTGTGGTAATGTCCTTCAGCGCGCGTTCCGCTTCTGCAAGGTCGAATGTACGGGATTTGCGGTTGCGCGTGCGCGTCTCGATCTCCGCCGAAAGAGCCGCAATTGAAACATCCAGCCCGTGTAAACGCTCCTCATATCCCTGCTGCTCATTCCGCAGCTCCACGCATCGATGACCGCTCTGCTCGGCTGCCTGTGCAAAGCGTTCCTCATGCGCCTCACAGCAGGAAATATAACGTTCCATACGCATCTGTATCTGCATGAGCTTCGCGCCGCTTGCCAGACGCTCCTCTTCCGCACGCTCCATCTCATGAAGGGCGTTCGCCTGATCTGCAATGCGTTCCTTTAGAATATCGCATTTTCCACGCAGTTCCATGAGTTCCTGTGCCAGACGCTCCGCCGCAGTCCGTCGGGTCGCAGACTCCCCGCTCTTTTTCCTTGAACAGCTGCCTTTGCTGGACCAGCGAGGAATGCAGCTTTTGATGCGCGGCCTCCTGCTCCTGCAAACGGCTGTGCAGTGCCTCGATGTCCGTGCGGCGGTTCAGCAGTGTGGATCGCTCCTTCTTTCGTCCGCCGCCCGTGAGCGAACCGCCCGGATTCAGGAGCTCGCCCGTGAGCGTCACAATGCGGAGGCGATAGCCCTCCTGCTTTGCCGCAATCAGAGCATCATCCAAGGTCTCCATCACAAGCGTCTGAGAGAGCAGATGATCCGCGACTCGCTGAAACTTCCCCTCTGCCTGAACCAGCGTATTCGCCCATCCGATGACACCGTGATAGCGTCCGAGGTTGATCTCACGGGGCGGACGCACGGTAATCGTCGTCAGCGGAAGGAAGGTGACGCGTCCGCCGTTCTTTCGCTTCAAATACGATATGGCAGACTTTGCCGTATCCGTGTCCTCCGTGACGACATTCCGCACACTCCCGCCGAGAGCCACGTCAATTGCCGTGAGATAACGCTCCGGGATGCGAATGAGATCGGCGACCGTTCCCGCGATGCCGCGCCGCCACCTCTCCGTCGCCTGCAGAACGGTCTGCACATCCCGCCCGAAGCCCTCATAGCTGTCCTGTATCCGCCGCTGAAAGTCAAGATTCTGTCGAAGACGAAGGAGCTCCGCATCCGACTTTCGAAGCTGTGCCTCGCCATTCTCAATCACACTGCGCAGTTTCTCAATGTCTTCATAAAGACGACGCTGTTCCTGCGATATGCTCTGCAAATTCTTTTTCGGACTGTGCGAGCGTGTGATTTTTGCGCTCACATTCTGTCTGTGCCTCCACAAGGGCCGTGCGACGACGCTCGATTTCCTCCTGCCGACGCTCCTTGCTCTCATCCCCCTGCTCCGAAGCATTCCGCGCAACTGCAAGCCGCTCCCTCAGGCGCGCCAGTACACGCTGTACGGCTGTGCGCGATGACGCGTGCTGTGCCATCGTCCGTTCCTCATTGAAAGCTCCGCCTGCACACGTGCGATTTCCTGCTGCACGTCCGTCTGCGCCGCTTTTTTTCCTGTATCGCAGCGTTCTGCTGTGCCAAGATCGCATCGATTTGGGCAATTTCCTGCTCTGTTGCCTGCTTCTTTGCAACGGCAGATTGACGCATCCCCTCAACGTCCGTTTTGCGCTTGGATCCTTGATCCTGCCGCCCCTTGATGTGGGACTCCTCCTGTCGGAGTACGTCCAGTTTCTCCTGCTGTCTGCGGAGCTTTCGGGTGTTCTCCTGCATACGCCCGTCAATCAGCGCAATGTCCGCCTCGAGCGCATTCTTTTTCTCCTCAGCCTCCCTGCGCGCACGCATCTCGCGCGCCTCCTCATCACGATGCTCGTTCAGTGTCTGCATGAGAGACTCCTGCTCCCGCAAGAGTCTCTCATGCTGCTGCACAAGCGAGGTAAGCTGATATTTCCGCCGCTCCTCATCGAGCTGGCGAAACCGCATCGTTTTTTTCTGACTGCACGGCAAGCGGCTCAAGCTCCGCTGCCTGGGCATACATGATATCGTTCAGGCGAACGAGATCGCCCTCGTTCTCACGCAGTTTACGAAGAGCCTCCTGCTTCCGTGCGCGGTACTTCGTGATGCCCGCCGTCTCCTCGAAGAACACGCGGCGCTCTTCGGGACGACTGTCCAGGATGTCATTCAATCGGTTCTGTCCGATGATGCTCATGCCATCGTGACCGATTCCCGTATCCGCAAAGAGCTGATAGATGTCCTTGATACGGCAGCGCGAATCATTCAGATAAACTTCGCTGTCGCCGTTTCGATAAAGACGACGCTTCACGACGACCTCATCGTAGTCTATGGGCAGTTTCTTATCCGTATTGTCAAAGACCAGCACAACCTCGGCAACGCTGAGTGCACGTCGGGCGGCAGAGCCTGCAAAAATAATGTCCTCGGAGCGCAGCCCGCGCAGCATACGAATATTCTGCTCGCCCAGAACCCAGCGAACGGCATCCGTAATATTGCTTTTTGCCGCTCCCATTCGGTCCAACGACTGCAGTGATCCCCTGATCGAATTGGACGACAATCCGCTCGGCGAATGACTTGAATCCGTACGCTTCCAAGCGCTTTAACTGCACGCAACGCACCTGCCTTTATAAATTAGTCCCCTCATTATAGCAGAACGGATGGGAAATTTCAAAAAACGGTATCTTCCGTAAATAAACTATGCTATAATAAGATCGTTCGTGAGATGTTTTTAGCTTTAATAGGGGGTAATCACATGCCACTTGTTGGAACAAAGGAAATGTTTAAGAAAGCCTATGAGGGCGGCTACGCCATCGGTGCTTTCAACGTCAACAACATGGAGATCGTCCAGGGCATCACCGACGCTGCAGGAGAGCTCAAGTCCCCTCTGATCCTGCAGGTCTCTGCGGGTGCACGCAAGTACGCTCGTCATGAGTACCTTGTCCATCTCGTCAAGGCAGCTCTTGAAATCAACGATATTCCCATCGCACTGCACCTCGATCACGGCGCGGACTTCGACATCTGCAAGTCCTGCATCGACGGCGGCTTCACATCCGTCATGATCGACGGCTCCCACCTCCCGTACGCCGAGAATGTCGCGCTTGCAAAGCGCGTCGCCGAGTACGCACACGCACACGGTGTTGTCGTCGAGGCAGAGCTCGGTCAGCTCGCAGGCATTGAGGACGATGTCAATGTCTCGGCAGAGGATGCGTCCTACACGAAGCCCGAGGAAGTGCAGGACTTCGTCGAGAAGACGGGCGTCGACTCCCTCGCAATTGCGATCGGCACCTCGCACGGCGCGTTCAAATTTACGCCGGATCAGTGCACGCGCAACGCAGACGGTGTTCTCGTTCCGCCCCCGCTCCGCTTCGACATCCTGGAGGAGATCGAGAAGCGCATCCCCGGTTTCCCCATTGTTCTCCACGGAGCGTCCTCCGTCATTCCGAAGTATGTGAAGATCATCAACGAGAACGGCGGACATATGCCGGATGCCGTCGGCATCCCCGAGGATCAGCTGCGCCGCGCGGCAAAGTCCTCCGTCTGCAAGATCAACATCGACTCCGACCTCCGTCTTGCGATGACGGCGGGCATCCGCGAGCACTTCAAGAAAGAGCCCGCACACTTCGACCCGCGCCAGTATCTGACCGACGGCCGTAGCTACATCAAGGAGCTTGTCACCCACAAGATCAAAGAGGTTCTTGGCTCCGACGGCAAGGCTGCCGAAGTTCAGGCACTCCTCAACAAGTAAAATTGCTCCTATTGATATAACGGAGTGAATGCTATATGACCTTATTTCGTGCATAGCATGAAATAAGGTCATATTTTTATCGGCCTCCTCTGTCCATCAAGACGCTCCTTACTGGACAGTGATTCATTTTTACGCTATAATGCGTTCAGCATTCACCATTATGGGAATCATCTTAATACCATAGGGGGACATTATATGGCACTAATTGTAAAAAAATTCGGCGGAAGCTCGGTGGCTACGCCTGAAAAAATCAAAAATGTAGCAAAGCGAATTCTGAGTGAGAAAGCCCCCGATGATCGCATTGTCATGGTTGTTTCGGCCATGGGCGACACGACGGATGATCTCATCGCCCTCGCGGGTGAGGTTGTGGAGAGCCCCTACCATTATGCGCGCGAGATGGATATGCTTATGACGACGGGCGAGCAGGTCTCCATCGCACTCCTTGCGATGGCATTTCGCTCCTTGGGACAACCTGCCATCTCCCTTACGGGCGCAATGGCGGGCATGAGGACCGACAGCGCACATACAAAGGGACGTATTCTAGGTCTTGAGCCAAAACGTGTGCACGAGGAGCTGGACAAGGGCAATATCGTTGTCATTGCGGGATTCCAAGGAACGGATGCGGAAGGCAATCCCGTGACGCTCGGGCGCGGCGGCTCAGACACGTCCGCTGTCGCAATAGCGGGCGCAATCGGTGCGGATACTTGCGAGATCTTCACGGATGTCGACGGGATCTATTCTGCAGATCCGCGCATTGCAAAGGGTGCACGTCGTATGCGTGAAATTACCTACAACGAAATGCTTGAGATGGCGCGTCTTGGTGCAGGTGTCATGCAGCCGCGCTCCGTGGAGATGGGACAGCTCTACGGCATCCCCCATTCACGTCCGTTCAACCTTCACGTCAGAACCGGGAACTATCATTAGGGAGGAATACACAGTGGAAGAAAAATCCTTTATCATTCGCGGCGTTACCCATGACGAACACGTCTCCAAGATCACCGTTCTCGGTGTCTCCAACGTCCCCGGGGTTGCACACAAGATCTTCTCCGCACTTGCAGATGCCAACATTGACGTGGATATGATCGTGCAGAGTATTCGCAGTGCCGAATCCAATATGACCGATATGGTCTTTACCGTCGCCACCATCGATGCGGAGGAAGCAAAAACAGGTCGTCGAGGGCATCTCTGCAGAAATCAAGGCCTCCGCCGTCGCCATCGACAACGATGTCGCAAAGATCTCGATTGTCGGTGCAGGAATGCTCGGCAGCCCTGGAATCGCCTCGCGTATGTTTGGCGCACTCTCGAACGCCGAAATCAATATTGAGATCATCAGTACGTCGGAGATCAGCATCTCCTGTCTCATCAAGGGCGGCAGTGTGAAGGATGCGGTCAACCGCATTCACGATGAGTTCTTCCCGAACGCATAAGAATACTTGTATACACCTATATATCCTGTGGACATAAACAGAACAACGCGCTATCATCATAGTGCATTTTTAGGGAAAGCACGGATTATTGAAGCCCTGCCGCTCCGTCGGAGGTTTTCACTCGATCCGTGCTTTCAAAACGAAAAAGGAGAGCGTATACACATGGCTATTCAGATGGCGGCATCGCATGCGGCATCAAGGAGACTGAAGGACGCAATTTTTCGGTGCTGCTGCGGCATGCCGCGCCGCAGTTGCCGAACACGGCGAGGAACGCGTTGTGAACGCAACCATTGGGGCAGTGATGGACGACGCTGGAAAACTCGCCCATCTCCCCACAGTCGAGCGCGTCTTCCGCTCACTGCCCGTGGAGGATTATATTGCCTACGCACCGATCTCGGGGCTTCCGGAATATCTGGAGGCGGCGATCGACATCACCTTTGCCGGAAATCGTCCCGCAGGATATCTTGGTGCGATTGCAACCGCAGGCGGAACGGGCGCACTGCGTACTGCTGTCGATAACTATGTGGAAAAGGGCGATCAGGTGCTCACCTCGGATTGGTTCTGGGGAACGTACAATGTCATCTGTCAGGAACTTGGCTCCTCTGTGACAAACTTCCAACTCTTTGATGAGGCGAACAACTTCAACCATACGGCATTTGCTGCATCGGTCGACGCACTCCTCAAGAAGCAGGAAAGTCTGCTCATCATCCTCAATACGCCGGCGCACAATCCGACAGGATACAGCCTCTCCTCCGAGGACTGGGATCATGTGCTGGACTGCGTGAAGAAACACGCCGCTGCGGGAAAGAAAAATCCATCTGCTCGTCGACATCGCCTACATCGACTTTGCGGGAGAAAAGCACGAAGCACGCGCCTTTATGCAGAAGTTTTCCAATCTGCCGGAAAAATATCCTGACGCTCTTTGCCTTCTCGATGTCCAAGGCATACACGTTCTACGGACAGCGCTGCGGTGCGCTGATTGCACTCTCGTCAAGCAAGGCGGTCATCGACGAATTCAGTGAAATCAGCAAGTATGCGGCGCGTGCGACGTGGTCGAACATCAACCGCGGTGCGATGACCCTCCTGACACGTATCCAGCAGGACAAGACTGCCTATGCCTCGTATGAGGCGGAACGCGATGCACTCTATCACCTCGTACAGGAACGCGGCGATATCTTTATGCAGGAAGCGGCACAGTGCGGACTTCCCGCACTCCCCTATAAGGGCGGCTTCTTCCTCGCCATTCCTGCCGCAGATCCGCAGGCGGTCTGCAGCCTGCTCCACGAGGATCTCATTTTTCGCTGTACCTCTGAAAATGGGCGTACGTATTGCGGCTTGCTCCGTGCCAAAAGAAAAAAATGTGCGGCATTGCAGAAAAAAAGTAAAGCACGCAATGGATAAAAATGCCTTGACATTCCGGTCAAAATTTTTTTAGAATAGCCACGTGTGATATTTTTCATGTGTCCATTAGCCCCGGAGGCATGAGTGGATATTGCATCAACTCTACATATTGAATGCTCTTACTCTCATAGGGGGAATTACGTGAAAAACAACGGTTATGGCAAAAAGCCGCCGATATTGAACGCAAGTGGTATGTTGTAGACGCCGAGAATCAGACGGTCGGTCGTCTTGCAGCAGAGATTGCAAAGGTTCTGCGCGGCAAGAACAAGCCCATCTACACGCCGCACGTTGATACCGGCGATTATGTCATCGTTATCAATGCTGAGAAAGTCAAGTTCACGGGAAAGAAGCTGACGGACAAGACCTACTTCCGTCACTCCGGCTATCAGGGCGGCACGACCTTTACGACTGCCGGTCAGATGCTTGATCGCTTCCCGACCCGCGTCATCGAACACGCTGTCAAGGGTATGCTGCCGAAGAACAGTCTCGGCGCAGAGATCTTCCGTAAGCTGAATGTTTACGTCGGTCCCGAGCACCCCCACGCAGCACAGAAGCCCGAACCGCTGGCGTTTGATATTCGCTGAGTTTCGTAAAAGGAGGAATCTGTTCGATGGCACAAGTCACTTACTACGGCACGGGTCGCCGCAAGACCTCGGTTGCACGCGTTCGCCTCGTTCCGGGCGACGGCAAGGTTACGATCAATGGTCGTGAAATGGCAGAATACTTCGGTCTCAAGACCCTCGAGCTGATCGTTCGTCAGCCGCTCAACCTGACGGAGACGGTCGATAAATACGATGTCATTGCCAACGTATCCGGCGGCGGTGCATCCGGTCAGGCCGGTGCAATTCGTCACGGCATTACGCGCGCACTCATCGAGATGGATGCAGAGCTGCGCCCTGCCCTCAAGAAGGCAGGTTTCGTCACGCGCGACCCGCGTGAGAAAGAGCGCCGCAAGTACGGTCTCAAGAAGGCACGTAAGGCATCCCAGTTCTCGAAGCGTTAATTCGCTCCATATTTTACAATATAAAAATCCCTTTCTCTTATGAGAAGGGATTTTTTTGTTTGACTTTTTGCGTTTTTAACATATTATATTGATAGAATAACTATGTTTTTATGAAAGAGGATGAGTCAATGAAGATCTCCGCAAAGGGGCGCTACGGCATTGCCGCAATGGTGTATCTTGCACGCAACTACGATGCCTCTTCCCCCATCACGATCATCAGCATATCGGAACATCTCGGCATCTCCAAGATCTATCTTGAGCAGGTTTTCTCCTTCTCAAACGCAGCAAGCTGGTCAACTCGATCAAGGGCTCACAGGGCGGCTATCAGCTCTCGCGTCATCCGCGCACGATCAGTGCTTATGATATTCTCGCTTCCATCGAGATCTCCCTGATCGAAAAAAACCGGACCTGCCTCTGAAAAAGATGGATCAGCTCAATCATATTCTTGCCCATGAAGTCTTCGATGTACTGGACAAGAGCATCTATGAGACACTGAATGCGATTACATTGGAGGATCTTCTGACAGCGTTGAACCGCGAGGAGAGCAACGAAAAATCTGATGTACTTCATCTGATTCCATTACGAGAAGATGTTCATGCAGATGAAGAGAAGCAGCCCGATACAGCCACCGACAAGGGAACCGTTGACGCGGATCCAAAGAAGATCCTCCTCCACCTTGTCATAGACGAGATGATTGAGCTCCTCATCGGTAAGACGTGACAAGACGTTCCCGACGATGACACCGACGAGTGTCTGGGCATGGAGTGCCGAGCGCGCTAAAAGGTCATAGAGCACCTTGGTAATGATCTTCTGCAGTTCCGTCCGTTCCTCGATCAGAAAGAGCATATGCTGATATTCGACGTGGAGAATGCTCTGCAAATGTGTGTAAAACGCCGGCATATGTTCCGCAATCGGGTCGACCTCCCGTTGGAGATCCATCTGGAAATGCTTTCGCAGCCCTTGAAAGAGCCGACCAAGGGTCTCCTCAATGGGCAGTTCACAGGCAAGCCGCTCCTGCAATTCATGCGCAAGACGCAGGAGTTCTGCATCCTGCCGAAGATCTCCAATGCAGTCATGGAGGAGTGCGATGGCATTTTTCCTGTAGAGGAGAGTGTTCCCTGCCCAGCTCATTCAAGACATGACAGGTATGACGCTGGATCAGCTCCGCCCCTTCGTCCAGATTAACTGTATTGGTCACCTCAAGCAACCGCGATAAAAAAGCCATCGCCGATTTTCTCACGTTCAAGCTCCGCAAGCGCGTTTCGAATCGACTGTTGCGTCTCTTCCGTTGATACTTCTTGGGCAAGGAGATGGGAGATGCGGACAAGAGCCTTTCGATCCCATTCGTTTGTGCGAAAGAGCGCATCAAATCGATTCATGAGTTCCGATGGATCTTCACGCAGGAGGATGCCCTTGAGCCGCTCCGCCAGATAGGCGATCGCCTTCTTATTTTTTTTTCGCAAAAATGACGCACGAATAAAATGAAGAACGGTTCCCGTCATTCTCGTTTCTGTTGCTTCTTTGTGCAGAAACTCTTGGAGCATGGGAAATAGGTGGATTTTCTCGATATGACGAAAGATCTTCCGCCGCGAAAAAAATTCTTTTTGTACCATTACAACGATTGCATGGATAAAACTGTCGCGTCGCCGCGGCAGGATCGCCGTATGATACGGAAATCCGAGTGGTCTGCGAAAGAGTGCCGTAACCGCGAACCAGTCCGCAACGCCGCCGACCAAAGCCGCCTCGCTGACCATGAGCAGCCCATCCGTCCAGATCACAGACGGGAGGTGCAGATGCAGATACAGGGCGAGTAGAAAAAAGAGTGCGGACGATATGAGAGCTACATCTGCCTTATTCCATGTTTGGCTCATAGCCCCCACATCCTTTCCGCACATACCACGAGGAGTGATAACCCCATGCCGACAAAAAGCACCGACGATAGCACCATTCACGCGAATCATCTGCAAGTCTGTCTGCACCTTTCCCTCAACAAAGGAGATGAGTTCGTCCTCCGATTTCTGATTCAGATAGTCACGTACGAATTCCGCAATCATTCCGTGGTGCTTCTCCACCTCTCCTGCAGCCAGATTTTTTTCATCCATCGATCTGCACGATTCTGCCAGCTTTCCGAATGTGCAAACACATCTATTTTTTTCATTGAGGAGTTCCTTAACATATGGAATCCAGAAGGGATGACTCCCCTTCATCCGATGCTCAATAAAGTCAATCAGCATATTTTCGATCTCAATATGCTCGATCACATGAACCTTGTACCGATGGAGCGCCTCGTGTAGGCTCGGATTGGTACGAAGCACGGTCACAAAGGAAACAAGTGCCTGTACCCCGTCTCTGTGACGGCGGTCATCGTGCTCCATCGCCGATTGCAGAATATCCGTCAACCGCTCGGTCAGCCACACCGCAATCATCTCGTCATCGAAGAAGGACAGAACGAAGGCGCGAAACATTCCATCCCCCTCATATTCCGTACGTATGGATGCAATGTTCTCACGGAGCATCTCCTGAAATACCTGCGTCCGAATGAGCTGCAGCCCCATGCGGATCAGCATATTGAAAAATGCGGTCTGCGTGGGGCTTTTTCAGTCAGCACATCCAATAATTCGACGAAGCTGTCCTCCAAGGGGAGTGCATGAAGTGCACGTATAACATATGGAGCAAGCTCTTGTGAAATACGGCGGCTGTCCACATCAGCAGCAACATGGCGCAGAATATCCACGGTCGCCTCGATGAGGCGTTCACGTCCTCCACGATGCTCCAGATACTCCACGAGCAGTGCACCGATATCTTCTCGTTCGATAACCTCCATGATATTCTTTTTTTACTCAGCAGATCATCAGCAGAGAACTGAACCAGTGACTCCATGATACGCGTGCGATTACGCCGAAGGATGTCCGTCCGATGTGATATTCCGAGCGGACGCCCGAAGATTGCCTTGACCGCAAACCAGTCTGCAAGGCCGCCGATGGTCGCCGCCAAGAATCCGTGATGAATCGTTGAAACGAAGAGAGAACTCCCCTGTCCTGCTGTCCCAACAGCACCAAGTACACTGATGGCAAGCGCTAGATTGGCCTGATTTTTCCTTTCGCAAACCGATCGCCTCACAGTGTCTTCACAAGTTTTTTTCAGGTATGACCGAAAATCTGCACCGAGATCCGCGCGACGCAGGGAAAAACTCGACCGTCGCCTGCAAGAATCCGAGTTTATCCCCCAGATCGTAACGTTTTCCCTCAAAGTCATAGGCATAGACCGCCTCACGCTGTGCGAGAACCTTGAGTGCATCTGTAAGCTGGATCTCGCCGCCCTTGCCCGGCTTTGTCTCACTGAGAATGGAGAAAATCGCGGGACTGATGATATAGCGTCCGAGCACAGCCATCCGACTAGGTGCTTCCTCAATGGCGGGTTTTTTTCCACCATATCAAAGACGCGCATGAGGCGCGGATTCTCAAGTGTCTCTCCCGCAACAATGCCATACGAGGACACCTGTTCATCCGCCACCATCTGACAGCCGAGGACAGAGCCGCCGCGCTCCTCATAGACATCGATCAGCTGCCCCAGTGCTGACCTCTCCGGGTGATAGACGACATCATCGCCAAGGAGAACCGCAAAGGGCTCGTCACCGACGAAGCTGCGTGCGCAAAAAAATGGCATCGCCCAATCCGCGCATATACTTTTGACGGACATAGTGGACGTTTACATCCGTAGTTTCTCGCACCACATCGAGAAGTTCCGTCTTTCCTTTTCGCTCGAGTTCATACTCAAGCGCAGGAGCCGAGTCAAAGTGATCCTCGATGGCACGCTTGCCGTGTCCGCTAATGATAAGGATGTCCTCAATACCGCTCGCAAGAGCCTCTTCGACGATGTACTGGATGGTGGGTTTTGTCCACAATGGGCAGCATTTCCTTTGGTGTCGCCTTCGTTGCGGGAAGAAATCGTGTTCCGTATCCTGCTGCAGGAATGACAGCCTTTCGTATGCGCTTCTCTTTCATCTTTATGTACACTCCATCCATTATGTAAATAGAGCGCGAGGATTTGATAACCTCGCGCTTTTTCTTACGCAAATTTCTCCTCAGCGTTCCAATATTTCAAGGATTGCGCTGCCAATCTCTGAGGTCTTAGCACTTCCGCCAAGATCAGGGGTCAGTGTCCTGCGTTCCACGAGCAAGGTCTCAATCGCCGCGAGCACACGATCCGCCCATTCCTGTTCTCCAAGGAAGTCGAGCATCTGACTGATTGACCAGATCGACGCCAGTGGGTTGGCAATCCCCTGTCCCGCAATATCAGGAGCACTTCCGTGAATGGGCTCAAACATCGACGGATACTTCCGCTCGGGATTGAGGTTTGCGCCTGCGGCAAGCCCCCATTCCGCCCGCAATCGCCGCACCGAGGTCAGTCAGAATATCGCCGAACAGATTGCTTGTCACAACAATCTCAAACCGCTTCGGGTCTTTGACAAAGAACATACTTGCTGCATCGACGAGGAGGCTGTGGGTCTCCACGTCCGGGTACTCCCTACCAATCTCCGCAAAAATCTCATCCCAAAATACCATGGAGTAACGCAGAGCATTTCCTTTGGAAATCGACGTGAGTGAACGTTTCTCCCTGCGGGCAAGCTCATACGCATAACGGATGACGCGTTCACAGCCATGCCGCGAAAAAAACACCTGTCTGCAGAGCCATCTCACGATCTGTCCCCGCATAGAGATGCGCACCGACATTCGCATACTCGCCCTCGCTGTTCTCACGGACGACAATCATATTGATATCGTCCGTTGATACATCTGCGAGAGGGCACGGAGCCCCCTTGAGGAGCCGCACGGGACGCAGATTGATGTACTCATCGAAGCCTCGGCGAATTTGCAGCAGCAGGCCGCCAAGAGAAACATGATCGGGAACACCGGGATATCCGACCGCACCGAGATAAACGGCGTCGAAATTCTTCAGCATATCCAGCCCATCCGCCGGCATCATTTCGCCCGTTTTCAGGTAGTATTCACAGCCCCACGAAAAATCCTCGAAGGAGACTGAAAAAAACTGCCGTCCATCTTTGCAATACCATCAAATACTTTTTTTCCCTCGGCAATAACCTCTGGACCGATGCCATCTCCTGCGATCACAGCAATATTAAAATGTTTCATTGTTCTTCCCCGTATCCTATGCGCAGTAATCAGAATGCATCCGCAATCGTCTTGATGAGAAGTGCCTCCTGCTGACGCGGAAGCCCGCTCTGATGAAGCGCACGCCCAAATCCGATCAGGAAGTCAATCTTTTGAAGTCGTGTCAGCGTCGTATTCTCGCGAAGCACCTTCGTAATCGCACGCATTCCCGCGACACTTGGGTCGCGCTGCAGCTGAACCTCCATCGCAAGCTGTCCTGCGAGGATATGACGGCGCACCTCATCTGAAACACCGGCAAGATCCTCCCCGTTGTTCCGCACGACCTGACGTGGGGTTATCTCCGGAACACCTACGGGACGAATGGAGTGTTCAACAGATGGGGGCACATCTTTGACAGGAGCAGCAATGGGATGCTGTTCCACTGTACTCCCGAGCGCACCAAAACGATCCGGCTGTTTGGACGGTGCACCGTTTTCGGCAGGAGGTGTCAGAGAAAAACTGCTCATGCGGCATCTGCTGATAGCGCGGGCGCATGGGCCGCTGTTCACGTCCGAGAGATACATCTGCAGAGGGGGCTGTCGGAGCTGATACGGCGGACATTGCTTGCTCGGTCTGCAGAGGAGCTGCAGGCGGCGTATGCACGATCTCTCCCGCGGATGGCTGCTGTGGAGGGCTCTGTACCGGCACAGGGGGATTCGGAGCGGTCTCCTTCACCGGCATATCCGACATCGTCTCAGTTGACGTATCCAGTGCCTCTGCAGGAGCTGCCTTTCTTGCGATGGGCGGCGGAGCGGGGCGATTCATATTCACATCCCCGACCAGTTCCTGCACGGGGCGGCCCTCTTTCGCCGCCTGCTTCTCCTCACGACGGATATCCTCTGCCGTAATGATGACAGGCTTTGCCTTCTGTGTGGCAAGCGTAAACGAAGGATCGTTATTGCGCGCGGCAATCCGCGCGTCAACACTCTCCCAACGGAGTCGTGCGGGCTGTGTCGGCTGCGTACGTGGAGCGGGTGCAGTGGTACTCACACGCTCTTTCTTTTTGCGCAGATATGGATGCCTCATAGCGATCCGGTGCAGCATCTTCCTCCACCGCAGGCTTATTGGCAGGATCTGTCACCAAGCGGTTCGCATGAAAGAGTTCCTGTGAATCCACCGTTCCCGGTGTAGCAGCAAAAAGCCGTCCCCGAGGAAAGTGTCACGAGTACCGCGGCAGTAAGCATTGTTTTTCTTTGATGACATCTTCATTGATATTTCTCCTTTGGTTACCCCTCATTACGAAAACAACTGCTCACTGCAATGTATGCAGAGTACGTCCTCCTGCCAAAAAAAGTATCGACAGAAGAAGCACGAAGCTCCGGATTGTCAATGAGTTCGAGACCATAGCGCGCACCATTTTCCCCACGGAAGAAGAGCACGGCCATCTGGTTGCTCGCCGTTGCCGTAGCATCCGGCGTACCATCACCATCCTCATCAATCTCAACCTCTTTGGCCGTCATGGCAAAGATTGCCTTGTTGCTGTCGGTCAGGTTCATCAGCATGATCCCCTCATAGCCGTTGCTGCCCATAATCTTCTGCAGCAGTGTTGCCGCCTCCTCAGGGCTCACCGTGTTGAGATTTGGCAGAGCCTCCTCAGGAAAGGCATTCGCAAGAACGACCCACGCATATTTGATATGATACTCCTCATTATCAAAGATCAGAATCTCGCCCGCACGATCCTCAAAGAGAGTATTTGCCGGGATGATGCCGACAGGCTTCTTTGGACACATAATCCGATAACCATATGCCGCACTTTCATACGCATAGGAAAGTTCAGGCGTCGCAGCATTCACTGCGGCGACTTCCTGCCCCGTCTGTTCCTCCGCAAATGCATACGGTATCCCCATTAAAAAAATGCAGCAGCAGCGATCACTGCAGCTATTTTTTTGATATCTCTTCATCATCAAGAGCTCCTCAGCACATCCCTTATCATAGCAAGGGCTTTATCCACAGCCGCCCGCTTATTCTCAAGTCTTGTTCCATGAAAAATAATTCTTCTGAACGACCGTATTGCTGCGATCGGAAACGGCAATATAGACCAATCCGACCGGCTTCTCCGCCGATCCTCCGTCAGGTCCTGCAATGCCTGTAATACCGACGCCAAGATCTGTCTGCATGAGGCGACGTACCCCCTCTGCCATCGCCCGTGCCGTCTCCTCTGAAACCGCGCCATATGCAGCAATGGTATCCTCCGCAACATGAAGGATGCGGGATTTCACGTCGTTGGAGTAAGATACGACACTGCCCATCACATAGGCAGAACTGCCGGGAACGTCCGTCAGCGTACTCGTGAGGAGACCGCCTGTGCAGGGACTCCGCACAGGAAATCGTCATTCCGGCTGCATGCAGTTCTCTTCCCACACACACGGGCAGTGGTTCATGTACGGTGTCCATCAATGCACCCTCTCCCCCACAATATCATAGGTAAAGCCCTGCAGGAGACGAACGCGGACAATATCGCCGACACGGCTCTCCGTATCCCCCTCAATGTAGATCTGACCGTCCACCTCGGGGGCTTCCCGATAGGAGCGTCCAACTGCAATCGCCTGCTGCTCCGCATCGCGGCCTTCGATCAGAACATCCAGCTCACGACCTTCCAGTCCGATATTAATCTCCTCGGAGATCTTGCTCTGTAGGCTCATCAGATCGTGATAGCGCTCCTGCATGACCTCCTCTGCAACCTTCTGCTTCATCGTCGCCGCAGGGGTATCCTCCTCCTCAGAGTAAGTAAAGATCCCCACTTTGTCAAAACGCTGCTGCTCCACAAAGGAACGGAGCGTCTGATAGTGCGTGTCTGTCTCCCCGGGAAAAACCAACAATGAAAGTCGAGCGAATTGTCACGCCCGGAATACGATCGCGCAGCTTATGAATCAGTTTTTCCACACCTTCCCGTGTATCGGGGCGATTCATCGAACGCAGAACTGCATTGTGTGCATGCTGAAGCGGGAGGTCGACGTATTTGACGACCTTTGGCTCATTTGCAAACACATCGATGAGCTCATCCGTAAAGTATTTCGGGTAGCTGTAGAGAACGCGAATCCACGCGAGCTTTTCAATCTTCGCCAGTTCCCGCAGAAGTGTGGGAAGCATTGGCTTCTTGTATCGATCCAGCCCATAGTTCGCACTGTCCTGTGCAATCAGGACAATCTCGCGTACACCACTCTCTGTAAGTGCCCGCGCCTCGGTCACAATATCCTCCATCGAACGGCTGCGGAAGCTGCCGCGAATCAGAGGAATGGCACAAAAGGCACAGCGATGATCACACCCCTCGGCAATCTTGATGTATGCAGTGTAGTTCGGGGTCGTGCGCAGGCGCGGGGTCTTAGCATCATAGATGGTCTCATCCTTGCCCGCAATCAAGAGGCGACGCCCTTTTAGTGTCTCCTGAATGACCTCCATGATACGGCTCCACGCCCCCGTACCGATAATGGCATTTGCCTCAGGAATTTCGTCAGAAGCTGCTGCCCATAGCGCTGACCGAGACAGCCCGCCACAATAAGACTGCGGCAGCGGCCCGTTTCCTTGTAATCCGCCATGCCAAGTACGGTGGTAATGGATTCTTCCTTTGCGGACTGGATGAAGGCACATGTGTTGACAATCAGGATATCCGCCTCCGCAGGCTCATTGGTGATCTCAATGCCATGCTCCCGCATAATGCCAAGCATGACCTCCGTATCAACGAGATTCTTCGCACAACCGAGACTGATAAAAACCCGCTTTCACTGATAAACTCTCCTCCGACTTTCGTTATTCTTCGTTGAACCGTACTTCTTTGATCCAGCGATCCAGAAGGATCTCCTTTTCCTCCTTGCTAAAATACGGACGATTTCTAAAAATGTTGATATTCTTCCCTGCAAACATCTGATAGGACAGCGTCATGGGGTTCGTGGTCAGCAGGTAGAAGCGATGCTGTGCAAGTGCCAGCTGCGCCTCATCCGTCAGCAGCCAGTCTGCAAAGACCTCGGCAGCGTGCACATCGCGCTCCGATGCACGAAAGGAAATGCCTATGCCGTAGATGACGGCAGACGTGCCGTCCACGGGATAGAGGACTCGTATGGGATAGTCATCGTGCACATAACGCAGCGTCTCACTGAGCACCGCAACGGAGAGGTCGACCTCCCCCATACCTGCCTGCCGTACAGGCGTATGCAGATATTTGGAGTACTGCATGATCTTCGGCTGTATTTTGCGCCAGATCTCAAAGGCACGTTGATCGCCATACTCGGCGATCATGCTGTAGAAACAAATTCGATGAGGCATCTGCCGCCATAAAAATCCGTTGTTCCGATACGAATGTCACGCTGCTGTGCAAGCTGCTGCCACGAGTTCGGCAGATCGAGATGTGTGCGCAGATAGTCCTGATTCACTGCAAAGACAACAGGATCATACCACACCCCCGTCCAGTAGCGATTGGGGTGTCGAAACACATCCGAAACCTGATCGCTCTTTTCGGAGATATAGGGAACGAGATAGCCCGATGCAGCTGCACGATCCAACGTCTCCCGATCCGTCAAGACAAGAGCACTGTTCCCTCCCCTCTCCAAGAGCCTGCTCCCGCAGACGTTTCAAAAATCTGCTCGGGAGACAGCTGAACAAAGTTCACACGAATATTGTACTCTTTTTCATATTCCTCGGAGAGCACCACCGCAATCTCGGACGGAAGGGATGTATACGCCGTGATCTCCTGCATGGGTGGCGTCTCGCACTGCGTGGTGCAGAGGATGAGAGAAATGCGGAACTTGCGGCAATAATGCTCACAAGAAGTGCGGTCAATATAATGAATAGCGTGTACCGCTTCATAAATAATCCTCTTTTATGCCAACAAACTTCTTACATTATAAACAATTCGTCCAAATTCTACAAGCCATTTTATCCGCAGTGCGCAAAGCATAAGGAATCGCAGATAAAGAGAAGTCCGCCGGGTTCGTGCTGAATTTATCAGAGCTTCCATAACATCAAAAAGATGCCTCCGTAAAACAAAGGCATCTTTCTGTATCTCTTTATTTTCCGACAACCGTCTTCGTCTGTGCTACGATCTCGTCTGCGGTAAGACCGAACTGCTTAAGCAGTGCCGCTGCAGGACCCGAGTGTCCGAACTCGTCGCGCACACCGATGCGGTGAACAAGAACGGGCGCATGCTCCGCAACAACGCCTGCAACCGCTTCACCGAGCCCGCCGAGAATATTGTGCTCCTCGACGGTCACAATTCTGCCACATTCCTTCGCTGCACGGATCACCAGATCCTCGTCGAGTGGCTTGATCGTCGCCATATTGATGATACGCGCTTTGATTCCCTCAGCGGCAAGGCGTTTCCCCGCCTCGATTGCCTCCGGGACAAGAATCCCTGTGGCGATGATGGCGACATCCGACCCATCCTGCAGGACTTCGCCCTTGCCAACGGTGAACGAGAAGGACTCGTCGCGATAGACCGGTGTTGCCGCACGTCCAAAGCGGATATATACGGGGCCGTCCATTTCGTATGCGGCGTGCACCATCTTGCGCGCCTCAACATCATCCGAGGGACACATGACCGTCATGCCCGGGATCGTACGCATGAGACCGAAGTCCTCGCAGCACTGATGCGATGCACCATCTTCACCGACGGAGATGCCGCCATGGGTCGCACAGATCTTGACGTTGAGATGCGGATAGCCGATCGTATTGCGCACCTGCTCATAGGCGCGTCCCGCTGCAAACATAGCAAAAGTTGAGACAAATGGGACAAGCCCCATCGTCGAGAGACCTGCACCGACACCGACCATGTTGCACTCGGCAATACCGCAGTTGAAGTGACGGCCGGGGAACGCCTTCTTGAAGGTTCCGCTCTTCGTTGCACCTGCGAGATCGGCATCCAGCACAACAATATTCTCGTGCATTTTACCAAGTTCCACCAGTGCGTTTCCGTAGCTGTCGCGCGTTGCAATTTTCTTTACATCTGCCATGCTCATGCCTCCTCGATTGCCTTGCGAATCGCGGCAAGCTCGAAAAGCCCCTGTGCGAGTTCATCATCATTGGGCGCCTTGCCATGCCAGCCGGCATTGTTCTCCATAAAGGAGATATCCTTCCCCTTCACCGTCTTCATCAAGATAGCCGTAGGGTTTCCCCGTGCCCTTGTTTGCATGGAACGCCTTGAATGCACCTTCGAGCGCCGCGAAGTCATGTCCGTCAATCGAGATGACAGCACAGCCAAATGCCTCGAATTTCTTATCAATCGGTGCCGTGTTCATGACATCTGCCGTCGCACCATCGATCTGAAGCCCGTTCACATCCACCGTAATGCAGAGATTGTCGAGCTTATAGTGTGCGGCAAACATCGTTGCCTCCCACACCTGTCCCTCGGCAAGCTCACCGTCACCGAGCAGCGTATAGACATTGATGTCCTTGCCCAGATACTTTGCGCCCTTTGCCATCCCTGCCGCTGTGGAAATCCCCTGCCCGAGCGAGCCCGTAGACATATCGACACCCGGCGTGAGGTTCATATTCGGGTGCCCTTGCAGACGAGCGTCGATATGACGCAGCGTCAAAAGTTCATCCACGGGAAAGAAGCCGTAGTTAGCAAGTGTCGCATAGAGACCGGGTGCCACGTGTCCCTTCGAGAGGACAAAGCGGTCACGATTCGGATCGTGCGGATTCTTCGGATCAACACGGATCTCCTTGTTGTAGAGATAGGTAAAATACTCCGTCGATGAAAGAGAACCACCCGGATGTCCGCTCTTTGCTGCGTGTGTGCCGCGCAAAATGCCCTCGCGCACCTTTACCGCGAAAAGGCGGAGCTCTTTCTCTTCAGCTGCTGTCATAAAATTCCTCCTCGCCCCAATCAATACATCATCATACTCATCACATTCTACCCTTTTTTTCTGATTGCCTGCAAGATACACAAGGTCACATTTTTTTCCGAACTGTTTACAAATAGAAAAGTCGCCCGCAAAGGGGCGACCGTGAAAGGCATTGCACTGCGTTCAGATTTCCATAATGATGGGCAGGATCATCGGGCGGCGGCGGGTCTTGTCGAAGAGGTAACGGCTGAGTGCATCGCGTACATTCGACTTGATCGCCGACCATTCGCGCACGTTCTCATCCTCACAGCGGTCAAGCGCCTGCTGAACACGTGCGCGCGCCTCATCCATCAGGGCCTCGGACTCGCGCACATAGACGAATCCGCGCGAGACGATGTCAGGCCCGGAGACCACGCGATTGTTCTGCCGATCCATCGTCACCACGATGATGAGAATGCCGTCCTGCGAGAGCTGACGACGGTCGCGCAGAACAATGTTGCCCACATCGCCGACACCGAGGCCATCGACCATGACCATCCCGGACTGCACGCGTCCGACGACCTGTCCCTTCTCCTTGGTGAACTCAAGGATCTGCCCATTTTCGCTGATGAAAATATTCTCCTTCGGCATGCCGAGTTCGCGGGCAAGGTTCGCATGCTGCACGAGATGATGGTACTCACCGTGTACAGGCATGAAGAACTTCGGCCGCACGAGGTTGTGCATAAGCTGAGCTCCTCGCGGCTGCCATGCCCCGAGACATGGATGCCCTTGTCGCGCCCATAGATAACGTTCGCACCGAGTTTCATCAGATTGTCCACGGTCTTTGAGACCAGCTTCTCATTTCCCGGAATTGGGGTTGCCGAGATGATGACCGTATCGCCCGGCACAATTGTGATCTTGCGATGATCCGATGCTGCCATACGCGAGAGCGCAGACATCGGCTCGCCCTGACTGCCCGTCGTCACGATGACGATCTGCTCAGGACGGAAGTTGTTGACCTCGTCGATGCCGATGATCGTCCCTCCGGCGCATTCAGATAGCCGAGTTCGAGGGAGATGCCGACCACATTCTCCATGCTGCGGCCGAGAACGGCAACGCGGCGCTTGTACTTCACCGCCGTGTCGATGACCTGCTGAATACGGTGTACGTTCGAGGAGAACGTCGCAACGATGATACGCCCGCGTACGTTGTGGAACGACTTATCAAACGCCGCACCGACTGTACGCTCGCTCGCCGTATGACCCTCGCGCTCTGCATTCGTGCTGTCTGCGAGGAGGGCAGAACCCCTTGTTGCCAAGCTCGGAGAAGCGGCGGAAATCCGTCATCTGCCCATCGACCGGCGTATAGTCGAGCTTGAAGTCACCCGTGTGGACGATCATGCCCACGGGGGTCTTGATCGAGAGCCCAACTGCATCGGGGATCGAGTGATTCACGCGGATAAAAACCAACACTGAAGCAGCCGATGTTAATGATATCCCCCGCCATCACAGAGTGCAGATTGCTCGAATCAACGCCGTTTTCCTTGAGACGCCCTTCGAGAATCCCGAGCGTCAGACGCGTCCCATAGACGGGTACGGGGATCTGCTTCATTACGTATGGCAGGGGCACCGATATGATCCTCGTGCCCGTGCGTCAAAACGATCGCCTTGACCTTGTCCCTGTTCTCAATCAGATAGGGTAATATCCGGAATGACAAGGTCGATGCCGAGCATGTCCTCCTCCGGGAACATGAGCCCGGAGTCGACCACAAGAATCTCATCATCCACGCGGATGGCAGTCATGTTCTTTCCGATCTCGCCCAGACCGCCCAGCGGTATGACCTGTACTTTCTGCACATTTTTCCCATGATTGCCATTACGATTTAACGACAAAAAACACACCTCCATAGAATATGGGACATTTGCATTGTGTCCCTCTTATCAAATTATGCTCATCCATTCGATCATGAAATCAGAATTCACCCACACGAAAAATACAGCGACTGAAGAAGTCTCTTCTCCATCGTCGCCACATGGGAAAAACGCGGTTTCCGTCCATCTTGCCGTGAAAAAATACGACCGCACAGCAATGCCGAAACCTGCAAGAAAAATGATCCGATCCATTCACTTAGTCGTTATTTTACCATTCCAACGCAGACAATGCAAATAAAATTTATCATCACACAAAAAGGCACTCCCCGACTTATGCAGGGAATGCCCAATGTTTCAAAAAAATAATCAGAAACGCATCGTCAGACCGACACCGATGCCGTTTTCACGACTTCCATGATCCGGCTTAAAGTTGTGGTAATTCACATTGAGATCCAAATTTGCAATCAGGGATTTGTTCAGCCCTACTTGGGACTCATTAAAGTCCTTGCCCGCGATGTAGGATGCGTACGCATTAAACCCGAGCACTGTCGGCGTGCTGAGCCCAAGTCCTGCAAAGACGTTATTCTCACTTGCCTGCTTCATATTCCAACGATAGCCGCCGAGCAGACGGATGTTCTGGTCGAAGACGTTGTACTGCAAATAGACATCCTTCGGATTGCCGTACTCGTCACGGTCATTGCGTACCACACCGACCGTGATCTCATCCGTTGCCTTATGCTCGATATACGCTTCCTTCGTGCCGACACCGACAGCCGTATCATGGGTACCGAGATGATTGAGCGGAGCCGCCATTGCCGCCGAGGAAACAGACAGAGCGATCGCCGCAGCCAGAGCCGCATATTTCTTCATCGTAATTCCTCCTTTCAGATATATTTGTATTATCCACTGAAAATATGGGAAATATATTATTTTCCATTTAGGATACAATGAATTTTTTTAGGAATCGCTGGGGATAAGTTCTCAGAGAATTTCCTGCTTTTTGCTCCCATGCAGAGACAACGTGTGCCTCCTCCGCCATCAGATCACGCGCCGCCGCAAGCTGCATTTCCACCTGCTCGTAGGATGTTCCGCCATAGGAGTTCCGATAGGCGACACAGGTCTCGGGACGGATTGCCTCATACACATCTTCCGTAAAGAGCGCGGAGAGTTTTTGATAATCCGCGAGCGGTAGGTCTGCGAGCCAGATGCCGCGCTCAATGCAGAGCGCGACCGCCTGTCCCGAGACGCTGTGTGCCTGACGGAACGGCATCCCCTTACGCACAAGATAGTCCGCGAGGTCGGTCGCATTCGAGAAGTCCGCTGCGACGGCATGACGCATGACATCCGCACGCACCTTCATCCCGCGGATGAGCTGTGCGTAGACGGCAAGGCTGAACTTCACTGTGTCAATGGTGTCAAACAGCCCCTCCTTGTCCTCCTGCAAGTCCTTGTTATAGGCGAGCGGGAGGCCCTTCACCGCCGTGAGCATTGCCATGAGATGACCGACGACGCGCCCCGTTTTGCCGCGCACGAGTTCGGAGACATCGGGGTTCTTCTTCTGGGGCATCATGGACGAGCCCGTGCAGTGTGCATCGTCCAGCTCGACAAAGGAGAATTCGCGCGAGCACCAGAAGATGATCTCCTCCGAGAGACGTGAGAGATGAACCATGAGGATGGATGCCGCAGAGAGGAATTCGAGAATGTAGTCACGGTCGCTGACCGCATCCAGACTATTCGTGTAGATGCGCTCGAAGTTCAGCCGCTTCGCGACAAAGGCTCGATCGATCGGCAGTGTTGTTCCTGCAAGAGCGCCTGCGCCGAGCGGCATGATGTCCGTCCGCGCATATACCCCTTGAAACCGCTCAAAGTCACGCACGAGCATACCAAAATATGCCATAAGGTGATGGGCAAAGAGGATGGGCTGAGCACGCTGCAGATGGGTGTAGCCCGGCATGATGACCTCCTTGTTCGCCGTCGCTGATTCGACAAGCGCGTGTTGAAGTTCCCTGATACGATCCAACACGTCCACAACAGCGTGCCGCACAAACATATGCGTATCGAGTGCCACCTGATCGTTGCGGCTGCGTGCCGTATGAAGACGACTGCCTGCCTCCCCAATCGCATCTGTAAGGCGTTTTTTTCGATATTCATGTGGATGTCTTCGAGTTCGACACTGAACGCAAAAATCTCCGCGCTCGATCTGCGCGAGGATGTCACGCAGCCCCTTCTCAATCGCCGCACGATCCTCCTCGGAGAGAATGCCAACCTTTGCCAGCATGGCAGCATGTGCAAGCGAACCTGCAATATCCTCGCGGTACATCCGACGATCGAACTGAATGGAGGCTTGGAACTCGTTGATCATCTCATCGGTTGTCTTGGAGAAACGACCGCCCCAGAGCTTCTCGCTCATTACTTCTGCCCCTCCTGCATGAGTGCACGCACCTTGAGCGGCAGACCGAAAAGATTGATGAAGCCGCCTGCATCTGCCTGATTGTAGACATCGTCATGCTCGAACGTGACGAACTCCTGACTGTAGAGCGAATACGGCGACGTTGCTCCTGCAGAGATGATATTGCCCTTGTAGAGTTTGAGGCGCACCTCACCCGTCACGGTCTCCTGTGTGCTGTCCACGAACGCGGCAAGTGCCTCGCGCAGCTGGCAGAACCACATGCCGTCGTAGACGAGCTCACCGTAGCGGATCGCCATTCCCTCCTTGTAGTGATAGGTTGCGCGGTCGAGGCAGAGGTACTCGAGTTCACGGTGCGCATAGTAGAGGATGGAGCCGCCCGGGTTCTCGTAGACCCCACGCGACTTCATGCCGACGAGACGGTTCTCACAGATGTCGACGATGCCGACACCATTTCGTGCTCCGATCTCGTTCAGCTTTGTCAGCAGTTCAACTGCACCGAGTTTCTCTCCGTTGACAGCAACGGGAATGCCTTTCTCGAACGAGATGGAGACGTATTCCGGCGCATCCGGGGCAGCCTCGGGTGCGCAGGAGATGAGGAACATGGAGTTCTTCGGCTCGTTCGCGGGATCCTCAAGATCAGAGCCCTCATGGGAGAGATGCCAGATGTTGCGATCCATGCTGTACGTCTTGTTCTCCGTCGCAACGGGAATGCCGTGCTTCTTTGCATACGCGATCTCAGCCGTACGGGAATCGAGATCCCACTCGCGCCACGGGGCGATGATCTGGAGGTTCGGTGCGAGTGCCTTCACGGTCAGCTCGAAGCGTACCTGATCGTTTCCCTTGCCCGTCGCGCCGTGCGCGATTGCGTCCGCACCCTCACGCTTTGCGATATCGACGAGTGCCTTTGCGATCACGGGACGCGCAAACGATGTACCGAGCAGATACTTTCCCTCGTAGACGGCTCCCGCCTTGAGCGTCGGCCAAACATACTCCTCAAGGAACTCCTTCGTGAGATCGACAATGTGCACCTTCGACGCGCCGGAGGCAAGTGCCTTGTCATGCACGGGATCGAGTTCCTCCCCTGCCCGACATCGGCACAGACAGCGATGACCTCGCAGTTGTCATAGTGTTCCTTCAGCCACGGGATGATAACCGACGTATCAAGACCGCCGGAATATGCCAGAACTACTTTTTTTGATCTGCTTTGCCATGTTTGAAACATCTCCTTAGAAATATAAATCAGTCACCCATAACGAGTGCCATGATCGCCTTTTGGACGTGGAGGCGGTTCTCCGCCTCATCAAAGATCACATCGGCGAAATCCTCAAAAACCTCCTCCGTGATCTCCTCTCCCCGATAGGCGGGCAGACAGTGCATCACGATGCAGCGTGCGTCAGCGGCATCGACAAGTGCACGGTTGACCTGATAGGGACGGAACACCGCCGTACGCGCGTCGTGCTCCGCCTCCTGCCCCATGCTCGCCCATGTATCCGTGACAATGACATCTGCACCCGCAACCGCTTCCATCGGATTGTGCGTGATTGTGACCGTCGCTCCCGTTGCCGCTGCATCCGCCTTTGCATTTGTGACGACCTCGGCATTTGGCTCGTAGCCCTCGGGGGTCGCCGCCGCGAAATTCATGCCGACCTTTGCCGCCGCATACATGAGCGAGTGCGTCATATTGTTGCCGTCGCCGACGTACGCCATCTTGAGCCCCGCGAGATTCTTGCCCTTGTACTCACGAATCGTAAGCAGGTCGGTAAGTGCCTGACACGGATGCAGGAGGTCGCTGAGCGCGTTGATGACAGGAATATCCGCATAGCGCGCCAGCTCCTCAATGCGCTCATGCCCATAAGTGCGGATCATGATGCCGTCAAGATAGCGCGAGAGCACACGCGCTGTGTCCTGATCGGCTCACCGCGCCCAAGCTGCAGGTCACGGCTGCTGAGAAAGAGCGCCTGTCCGCCAAGCTGGTACATCCCAACCTCGAACGACACGCGTGTCCGTGTCGAGGATTTCTCAAAAAAATCATGCCCAGCGTCTTTCCCGCAAGCAGTTTATGCGGAATTCCCGCCTTCTGCTTTGCCTTGAGATCAGCGGCGAGCGTCAGAATCTCCTCCACATCGTCCGCACTCAGCTCATGAATGGAGAGTAAGTCCATGCCCTTGTTCATCATAATCCCCCTCGGTCACATATGTCAAGGATACAGTGATCCAGTACACGAATGAGTTCATCCACTTCATTCTTCGCAAAGATCAGCGGTGGGATAAAGCGCAGGACATTCCCTGCCGTGCAGTTGATGATAACCCCTGCTCCAACATCCGTCGGGCGATTGCCGCCGCATCCTCATTCCTCTGCATCTCCATACCGAGGATCAGCCCTGCGCCACGCACCTCCACGATGTGTGCGGGATATTTGCTCTGCAAGTCCGTGAGTGCCTGTTTGAAATGTGCGCCCACACCCCGCACACCTGCGAGAAAACGATCATTTGCAACCGCATCAAGCACGACATTTGCCGCCGCGCACGCAAGCGGATTCCCACCGAACGTCGACCCGTGGTCGCCCGCGTGAAATGCCGCCGCGACCTTCTCCGTGACGATGAACGCGCCAATTGGGACACCGCCCGCAAGCCCCTTGGCAAGCGTCACAATGTCGGGGGTGACACCGCAGCTCTCATAGGCATAGAAACCGCCCGTGCGCCCCATGCCCGTCTGGATCTCGTCGAAGATCAGGAGCGCGTCATACTTGTCACAGAGTGCCCGTACCTGCTGCAAATATCCGTCTACAGGGGTACGCACGCCGCCCTCGCCCTGAATCGGTTCGAGCATGACCGCCGCCGTATTCTCGCTCATCTGTGCTTCGAGTGCCGCAATGTCGTTGAACGGCACATAGTCAAACCCCTGCGGCAGCGGCGCGAAGCCCTTGTGAAACTTCTCCTGCCCCGTCGCCGTCAGCGTCGCAAGCGTGCGTCCGTGAAAGCTGCCCAGAGCCGTGATGATCTGCGACTTCTCGGGATGAATCGTATGCCCGTATTTGCGTGCAGCCTTGATTGCCCCCTCGTTCGCCTCCGCGCCTGAGTTCCCGAAGAACACCTTGCCGTCCGCCGTGAGTGCCGATAACTTTGCCGCCGCATCTGCCTGCGGCTCGGTATAGTAGAGGTTCGACACATGGATGAGACGCTTTGCCTGTTCGGCAATCGCATCCACGAGCGGCACATAGTTATGCCCGAGCACATTGACTGCGATGCCGCCGAGCGCATCGAGATACTTGCGCCCGTTCACATCCCATACATACGAACCTTCCCCGTGGTCGAGGACAATCGGATAACGGGAAAATACCGGCAGATAACTCGCCGTATCCCGTGCCATAATTTCATGTTCGTTCTTCATGATCACTCCTGCCTACCGAAGTACCATTGTTCCAATACCGCGCGAGGTGAAGATCTCCAAGATGATGGAGTGTGCCAAGCGGCCGTCAATGATATGCGCCTTATGTGCCCCCGCCTCAAGCGCACGGAGGCACGCCTCCACCTTCGGGATCATGCCGCCCTCAATGATGCCACTGCGGATGTATTCCCTTGCCTCATCCATACAAAGCTGCGAGAGAAAGCTGCTCTTATCCGCAAAGTTCTTGTAGATCCCTCCACATCCGTAAGGAGCAGCAGTTTCTCCGCGTGCAGTGCGCCTGCAATCTCCGCCGCAACATAGTCGGCATTGATGTTGTAGCTCTCCCCGTGCTCGCCCATACCGATGGGAGCAATGACGGGGACATAGCCTTGATTGAGAAGATCGGCGATGATGCTCGTGTTGATCTCCGTGACCTCACCGACATAACCGATATCGACCTGATGCGCTGTATCGTTTTCATACACCGTGGCGAGCTTCTTCTGCGCCTTGATAAGCCCTGCATCCTTGCCGCTCAGACCGACTGCACGCACACCGCGCAGGTTGAGCAGCCCCACAATCTCCGAGTTCAGCTTGCCGTCGAGCACCATCTCGGCGATCTCCACCGTCTCCTCATCCGTCACGCGAAGCCCCGAGACAAACGTGGACTCCTTGCCGACCTTCTTGAGAAAGCCCGTGATCTCAGGTCCTCCGCCATGCACGAGAATCGGACGGATGCCGACGAATTTCATCAACGCCACGTCGCGCATGACATTTTCCTTGAGCGCATCGTTGATCATGGCGTTCCCGCCATATTTGATGACGACGGTTGTCCCGTAAAATTCCTGGATGTACGGGAGCGCGTCTACGAGAATCTCCGCCTTGTCCTGATCGGAATACATCGAATCCCTCCCTTAGGGTGTGATATTCACCGTTGATCTTCACATATTCATAGGAGAAATCGCAGGGTCCAGACCTTTGCCTCCTCCGTGCCATCCTTGAGGTCAATCTCGACGACGATATCATGCGCCGTCATCACCGTACGCAGTGCATCCGCATCATAGGATACGCCCATGCCATCCGCATAGACGGGGATCCCGCCAAACTTCACCGTTGTATGATTGGGATTCATCGACACCCCCGCATAGCCGACCGCGCAGATCACACGCCCCCAGTTCGGATCTTCGCCAAAGAACGCTGTCTTGACAAGGGGGCTGTTCGCGACACTCATGCCGACCGTCTTCGCATCGGCAAACGATTTTTGCCCCCTTCACATGAACCGTGATGAACTTGGTCGCTCCCTCACCATCTGCCGCAATCTTTTCCGAGATGCCCTGGCAGAGTGCGAGCAGGGTCTCCTTGAACACCTCGTAGTCCGCATTTTTCTCCGTGATCTTTGGATTCCCCGCAGCACCGTTGGCGAGGACGATTGCCATATCGTTTGTACTCATATCACCGTCGATCGAGATCATATTGAGACTGTGCTCAATGACCTCCGACAGAGCCTCCTGCAGGAGCACACCGTCGATATCCGCGTCTGTTGTAATAAAGCAGAGCACGGTTGCCATATCGGGGCGAATCATGCCCGAGCCCTTTGCGATAATGCCAAAACGGACTTCCTTGCCGCCAATCATGACGGAGGTTGCCCCTGCCTTGGAATAGGTATCCGTCGTGATGATTGCATTGCCCGCATCCGCGCTGCCATCCGCAGAGAGTGCCTTGACAGCCGCATGAATCCCCTGCTCCACCTTGTCCATCGGGAGGAGTTGACCGATGATGCCCGTCGACCCGACAATGACATCCGCTGACGTGCAGCCGAGCGCATCTGCTGCAATCTTCTGCATGGCGGCGGCATCCGTTTCGCCCTGCACGCCGGTGCACGCATTCGCACAGCCCGCGTTTGCGACGATAGCATGCGCCGTATGTGTCGCGACAACCGCCTTCGAGACGTGCACGGGAGCTGCTGCAACGGCATTCTTCGTAAACGTACCCGCAACAGCAGCTTTCTTTTCGGTATAAATTACAGCAACGTCAAGATTGCCGCTCTTCTTGATACCGGCTTTGACCCCTGCCGCCTGAAATCCCTTCGGATAGGTAACGCCCATCTTTGCACTTGCTTCGCTAAACATATATATTCCTCCATTCACTTACGAAACCACTCTACGGATACATAGGCACGAGATCGAGCCCCGCACGTTCATCCAGACCAAATGCGATATTCATATTCTGAATCGCCTGTCCCGCAGCCCCTTTGACCAGGTTGTCAATGGCTGAGAATACAATCACACGATACGTACGCGGGTCGATGTGCCACGCAATATCACAGTAGTTTGTACCGCGCACATACTTCGTTGCAGGATATGCACCGCGTCCAAGCAGTCGTATAAAATATTCATCCGCGTACATTTTTTCATAGACGGCATCAACCGCCTCCGCTGTAACCCCCTCGCACAGCGTCGCGTAACAGGTCGCCAGAATACCGCGCGAGATCGGCGCAAGGTGCGGCGTAAAGTTGATGACGACGGGAGTACCGCCCACATCGGCAAGTGCCTGCTCGATTTCCGGTGTATGGCGATGCGATACGGCACCGTACGCTGTAAAGCTGTCATAGAACTCCGGATAATGCGTGCTCTCCTTCGGAGATCGTCCCGCTCCCGATACGCCGGACACCGCATCGACAAGGATGGAATCGAGCTGCACCAGATGCGCCTTGACAAGCGGAGCAAGCGCGAGAATGCTTGCTGTCGTATAGCATCCGGCATTCCCAATGATCCGCGCCGTCCGCACCTGCTCACGATAGAGCTCGGCAAGCCCGTAGGCGCGATCTGCGTTCGGATCGGTATGTGCCACATGATACCACTGCTCATAGATAGCAGTATCCGCAAAACGATAGTCCGCTCCGAGATCAATGATGCGTACGGAGCACGCAGAAACCTCCTGCACAATCTTCATTGCGTGTCCATGCGGAAGTGCAATGAAGAGCACGTCACTGTCCTCAGCAATGCGCCTTACATCCTCCATTGATTCGAGTTTATTCTCATAAATATTCTTCAAATGTGGATAAAGTTTCGATATGTGTTCCCCTGTATGCCGCTCCGATGTCAGATGTGCAATCTCGACAAACGGATGACCGTGTAGCAGGCGAATCAGCTCTTCGCCCGCATATCCGGATGCTCCGACAATACTTGCCTTCATGCTGCTCCCTCCATTTCATTTCCAAAAGGATTTTATAAATATACATCCTTGTTGCATATTTTTTTCAAGTCCTTTTGTCAAAAAATTACCGGTTTCACAGTCATTCAAAAAAATGATCTGTAAAACCGGCAAAAAAATCATCGTTTTGGGTTCATGTCCCTGCGGCGCAGAACACGCGCGCCTTTCGTGTCCAGACGCAGGGTACAGTGGACGCGCCTCAATTTCATGGGCGCGGAAGGCATCCTGCATGGCCGCTGCAACCGCCTCCGTGCACTTACGGTGTTCGGGAACAAAAGCAATCAGGCAGGGACCTGCTCCGCTGAGCGCTGCGCCGTATGCCCCCGCCTTCTTCGCCGCAGCAAAAACATCAAACATCCCCGGAATGAGCGGAGCTCGGTAGTTCTGGTGAAGCGCATCGGCAAACGCGTTTTCGAGATGCTTCTCCGAGCCGCGTGCAAGAGCCGCAACCATCATTGCCGCATGGCTGATATTGAACACGGCATCCTTCATCGGGACTTCAGACGGCAGTACCTGCCGTGCGGATTTCGTCGAGAGATAGAAATCCGGCACCATAACGACAAGGCGCAGGAAGATGCGGGGCAAAAAAGAAAAGCACTCCACATGCCCATCCGTCACCGTATTCACCGTAAATCCGCCATAGATCGCGGGTGCGACATTGTCAGGGATGTCCCTCGATATCGGTTGCAAGCTGCAGGAGATCATCGCGGCTGAACGGACTGTCAATCAGTGCATTTGCCGCCGTGAGTCCCGCGACAATCGCCGTCGCACTGCTCCCAAGCCCCCGTGAAAGAGGAATACGGTTACTCATCCGAATCCGTGCGCCCTGAAACTCATCCGCACGACCCGCACGCTCCAGAAGATACTGAATGGATTTCCACACAATATTGCGTTCGTCCCCTGGAATATATGCCGCACCCTCGCCACGCGCTGAAATATGAAGCCCCGGCTCATGCGTGAGTGTCAGCGTCATCTCATTGTAGAGCGTACAGGCTATGCCCAGTGCATCAAACCCCGGACCAAGGTTCGCGCTTGTCGCCGGAACACGAACTCGTACAGAGCGTTCGCTCATAACAAATCCTCCTGCCCGTCCGCAACGCGGATCAGGCTTCGCACCTCACGCACGACGGGAAGTGCCTGCAATTTCTCCACGGCATCGGAGGCAGCTGCATGTGTCACCACATGGGTCACAGCAACGATCTCCGCATCGCCCTCCTCCGTCCAGCGCGCTTGAATCACGGATTTTAGGCTGACCCCCGCACGTCCAAAGGTCGTTGCAATCTCGCCGAGAACCCCCGGCTCATCCGCAACAACGAGACGCAAATAGTAAGAGGACTTTGTCTTTTCCACAGGGCAGAGTTTCTTCCGCTCCCCGACCTTATACTTCATTCGTCCCGTCGTGCCGGAGACAATATCACGCGCAATCTCAATGATGTCCGCAACAACCGCCGATGCGGTCGGCAGAGAACCTGCACCGCGCCCATAGAACATCGCGTCGCCCAGCACATTGCCGCGCACAAAGATCGCATTGAACACACCGTTCACCGAGGCAAGCGGGTGCGTCTTCGGCAGGAAGACGGGATGTACGCGCACATCAATCCCCTCCTCCGTATTGCGTCCGACGGCGAGAAGTTTGATGACATAACCGAGATTGAGCCCGTATTCGATATCATCCTCGGTGATATGCGAGATGCCTTCGACGGAGACATCTTCAAAACCGATGACTGTGTCGAATGCGAGCGAGGCAAGGATTGCCGCCTTGCGCGCCGCATCCAATCCGTCCACATCCGCCGATGGATTTGCCTCCGCATAGCCCTTTTTCCTGTGCACGGCGCAGAACGGCATCGTAGCTGACGTGTTTTTCTGTCATCTTCGTCAGCATATAGTTCGTCGTTCCGTTGACAACGCCCATGATCTCCGTGATGCTGTTTGCCGTCAGACATTCCTTCAGCGGTTTGATGATCGGAATGCCGCCGCCCACACTCGCTTCGTAGAGAAAAATCCACCGCATTCTCACCTGCCGTGGCATAGAGCTCGGAGAGATGCTCGGCGATGACATCCTTGTTTGCCGTAACGACGTGCTTTCCCTGCCGCCATTGCACGCAGCATATAGTCTTTCGCCGGGACAAGGCCGCCCATAACTTCGACAACGACGGAAATTTCCTCATCATTCAGAATTTCGTCGAAGTTATCGGTCAAAGGCAATTCCATCCAGTTCCGCGCGATGCTTCTTCGCATCGCGCACGAGAATCTTCTTGATTTCAATATGTGCTCCGCAGCGTCCCGTAATCATGTCCGAATTCATGGACAGCGTACGCTGTCCACGACACCGGAGCCTACCGTCCCCGCTCCGAGAAGTGCAATCTTGATCGTATTCACAGAATCTCATCTCCCATTTCAAGGACACACTGATACAGCGACATTTGTCCGATGCGTGCCGACGTTTTCGTATTTCCTCAAGCCTGTCCAATGACCTCGAGTTTTTCTACACCGTCGACCACATCCAACCTTTCCAGCAGCGACTGCAAACCGTTGTGCAATTTTGCCATTTCGAGGGAGATGTTCACCGTCGCAGCTCCGCGTGTGGGAAACCCCTGATCGATGGTCATGACATTGCCCCCCTCCTCTGCGATAACCTGCAGAACCGCCTGTAATGTACCGCGCCGATGGCGGAGCAGCATAGAGAGCGTGACAATCTTATCGCGCGTCGCTTCAAAGAAGGAATACACATAATCCTTGTACTTGTAGTACGCGCTGCGACTGAGATTTGCCTTGACAACAGCCTCGTTGACCGTACGCACTTCTCCGCTATTGATGAGTTCCTTTGCGAGGATCGTCTTTTTGATTGCCTTCGGCAAAATCTCCTCACGGACGAGATAAACACCTGTCATATCAATTTTCATGAGTAACTCCTTCAATAGATAGAAAGGCTTTTTATAACGATCTAATTATATCATATGTGAAAGAAATCACCAAATAGCAGTACGTACTAAATTTTATTTTTCCGTCCCGTTCATCAGTCGCTTGATATTCTCACGGTGGCGGACGATGACAAGCAGTGCCGCAATTACCGTGAACACGATATACTCCATCGGATATGCAAACAGGGCGGCAAGAATCGGTGTGAGGACACCTGCGACAACTGAGCCAAGTGAAACATAGCGTGTCATATAGACAATCGTAAACCAAAGGACAAAGACGATCAGGGTCACATTTCCCATCAACATAGTCAGAACGCCGAGCGAGGTAGCAACCCTTTTTCCCCCATGAAACCGCAGGAACAACGAGAAACTGTGTCCAACTATGGCAAGAAGACCGCCTATGACCGCGGCAAGCGGGGTTCCGACAAGGGAGAGTCCCAGTAAAACACCTGCCTGTCCTTTGAGGCTGTCCGCAAGGAAGACGATGATGCCGGGAACTTTCCCGAGCGTTCGCCACGCATTTGTCGCACCGATGTTATGACTGCCATACTTCCGTAGATCCGTATGCCAGAAGAGTTTCCCGAGAATCAGTCCACTCGGAATGGAGCCGACCAGATAGGCAATAACGCCCGTCAGAAGGTACTCTGTCATCACTCTTCCTCCTTGCGGGCACGCACAACAAGGCGGAGCGGTGTCCCCTCGAAACCGAAGCTCTCGCGCAGACGGTTCTCGATGAATCGCAGATAGGAAAAAGTGCATGAGCTCGGGATCGTTCACAAATATGATGAACGTCGGCGGTGTGATTCCCACCTGCGTGACAAAGAGAATCTTGAGCTGCTTTCCTTTCTTCGTCGGCGGCGGATTGACCGAGACGGCATCACGAATCAGCTCGTTGAGTACGCTTGTCTTGATGCGCATGGACTGCTGCTCTGCAACGTATTTGACAAGCTCTGTCACGCGCTCGACGCGCTGCCCTGTGAGTGCTGATGTATAGAGTACAGGCGCATATTGGAGAAAGCCCAGTTTTTCACGCAGATCGTCCGTGAAGCGAAGCGTCGACTTATCGTTCTTCTCAGGGAAGATATCCCATTTGTTCACAACGATGATAACGCCCTTGCCGGATTCGTGGACATAGCCCGCGATCTTCGTATCCTGCTCCAGAATTCCCTCGGCGGCGTTGATGACCATGAGAACGACACCCGCACGGTCAATGGCACGCAGGGAGCGCATCACACTGTACCGCTCCACGGGCAGGCTGATCTTCCCTTGCGGCGCATCCCTGCAGTATCGATAAGAAGATACTTCGCCCCATCCCGTGTAAAGTGTGTGTCGATCGCGTCGCGGGTCGTCCCGGGCACATCGCTGACAATGACGCGCTCCTCGCCGAGCAGACGATTCACAAGTGAGGATTTGCCGACATTCGGACGACCAACCACTGCAATCGCAATTTCATCCGCATTGATATTCTCCTCTGCCTCTTTTGGAAATGCTGCAACAACAGCATCCAGAAGGTCGCCGAGATTCATCGCATTGGATGCTGAAATGGGAATTGGATCACCCAGACCGAGCGAATAGAAGTCGTAGATCAACGCCTCACGCTCGAAGCTGTCAATCTTGTTGACCGCAAGGATCACGGGCTTTTGTGTACGCCGCAGAAGCCGCCCGACCTCCTCGTCCGAGGAGGTCAGCCCAGCACGTCCGTCGACGAGGAAGAGAATGACATCCGCCTCCTCCATCGCGAGCTCTGCCTGACTGCGCATGGAGCGGAGGATATGGTCGCTCTCGTCAAACTCGATGCCGCCCGTATCTATTATCGTAAACTCGTGGTTCAGCCACTCCGCATCCATATAGATGCGGTCACGCGTCACCCCGGCATGTCATCGACAATCGACACGCGCTTCTTACCAATTTGATTGAACAGCGTTGATTTACCGACATTCGGCCGTCCGACCACTGCCACAATGGGTTTGCTCATCGTTTTTCGCTCCTCTCATGAATTCTTTTAGTGTGCAGCGGCGGGTTTTGTATATCCCGCATTGCTCTGCCATGTATATCCCCCACTCAGGCGCTCACGATGGTAGTGTGCCCAGTCCGTGAGTGCCTCATGATAGTCGCGCCCCGTCGCCACCGGCTCAATACGGATATGCGGAAATTCTTTCTGCATTGCATCGAGAGAAATATCGTCCAGGAACACATCCTCGCCCTCGCGCAGAGAGGAAGCAGGAATCAGCACACCGTCCACGGAATGTGGGAGTTTACGAAGTGCTGCCGCTATGTCATGCCCCGTAAGAAGTCCCGACACATTGACCGTCGCTCCGAAATGTTCATTGATAACAGGAAGAACATGAATTCTCTGCACATCGGGGTCGAGCTTGCGCGCCAGGCGCTCCATCACAGGTGCGACAGCCGTGCCGCTGATAACGACGAGTCTGGAATCCTCATCCATGGTATTTGTGCCGTCACCGGCAGCCGTCCACTCTTCGATAAAAATTTCGCGTCAGTCCGATCCCGTTGTCGAGCTGGGGAAAGCCGTCGTACATTTCGGCGGGTGGGACCTCACGTCCCGCCAGAAAGTAGAACTCATCGCCAAGGTAGATGAAGGTGCGCCCCTCCTCTGCACGCATCCTCTCCTGCCACGCCTCCACCTGATCAATGACGCGTGCGGCACCAGCGCGATCAAACTGAATGAGCGGAAACGGATCCGTGCGATGCTTTGTTAATCCCACGGGCACGATTGCAAGGGAAAGCGCATGGGGACGGCGTTCTGTGATGTCACGGATCGTACGCTCAAGTTCCTCCCCATCGTTCAGTCCATAGCAGAGCACTACCTGTGTATGATAATCCGCGCCCGCTTTCTCAAGTTTGGTCAGCTGCCCGAGGATATCCGCCGCCCCCTTGTAACGCAGGATCTCGGCACGCAGCACAGGATTTGTGCACTGCACGGACACGTAGAGCGGCGAGAGATGATATCGTTCAATCCGCGCAAAATCCGCCGCTCCCATATTTGTGAGCGTCACGAAATTCCCGTAGAGAAAGGAAAGGCGATAGTCGTCATCCTGACAGAGAGACTGTGGCGCATGTCGGGTGCAATCATATCGACAAAGCAAAAAAATAGCAGTGATTCGCGCAGGAACGTATTCCATCAAAAAAACTGCACGCTCGAACTCCACACCGAAGTCCTCGTCGTAATCCTTGTCAAACGCAATGAGCTCCTGCTCCCCATCTGCGTGCTCCACAAGAAGCTCAATCTCCTCATCTGCCATTGCAAAGCTGAAGTCAATGATGTCGCGCAGGGAGTATTGTTGACCGAAAGGATCTTATCCCCCGGTACGAGTTCCAGCTCCTCGGCAATGCTGCCCTCAAGAACGCGCAAAATAACCCCTGGATATCCTTTCGCCATACGCCCCCTTTCTCCATGAAAAAAAGGAGTGACATTTCATCACTCCTCTACTATCGTATAAAATTATTGACAACCCTTACTTCAGCCAGTCGAGATGAGCCTCGACCTGACCTTCCGTATTCTCGCTTGCCTCAGCCTGTTCCGACTGATGCTCGTCCACATACTTCTTGATATCAGCATTGTCTGCGTCACGCTTCGCCTTGGTGATCGAAAGCGAAATGCGCTTGCGCTTCGTGTCGATACGGAGCACCTTGACTGTCACGATATCGCCCGTATGGACGGCCTCGTCTGCACGCTCAATGCGCTTCTCGGCAAGCTCACCCATCGGAATAAGGCCATCAAAGCCCGGCTCGATCTCCATGAACGCACCGAAGTCCGTCAACTTGATGATCTTGCCCTCGATGAAGTCGCCCTCGGCGTACTTCTCTGCCTTTTCTACCCACGGATCCGGAAGGGTATCCTTGACCGAAAGAGAAATGCGCTTTGCATCGCGGTCAACACTCTTGACAAAGACATCGAGCTCCTGCCCAACTTCGAGCACCTCCGACGGATGCTTCACGCGATGCCATGCAAGATCCGAAATGTGAGCAAGTCCGTCCACGCCGCCGATATCGATGAATGCACCGTAGTCAACAAGGCGCTTGACCGTACCGCGCACAGTCATCTCGGGCTCAATTGCCGAGAACACTGCCTCCTCCTTCTCCGCGCGATCACGCTCGAGAAGCTTGCGGCGCGAAAGGACGAGACGACGCTTCTGAACATCGATCTCGATGATCTCCGCCTCAACCGTCTGATCGACGTAGACTGCGAGATCCTTGACAAAGTGGAGCTCCATCTGGGACGCAGGGATAAATCCGCGCAGCCCCATGACGTAGGCAACAAGACCGCCTTTGACCTCTTTCGCGATCTTTGCTTCGACCGTCTCACCCTTCGCCTGAATCTCCTCGATGTCCTTCCAAGCAGCCATCTTGTCTGCCTCAACCTTGGACAGACTGCCGCCATTATCGCCGCCGAGCGACTTGATGTAGACATCAATCTCATCGCCGACCTTCACAACATCGTGTGCATCGTCCGGCGCAGGAACGGCAAGATCCCTCTTAGAGACAGGAATTTCCTGCTTGTAGCCGATATCGACATACGCCTCGTCACGGGATACCTGAACGACTACCCCTTTGACAACTGTACGCTCTTGGATATCGGGCATATCTTCCTGTTCCAAAAAGTTCCTTCATGCTCTGTTCTGACACTGTTTATAAACCTCCTTGATAATCCAGTCCGGTGTTGAAGCACCGGCTGTAATACCAATTTTATTAACATGATCCAACCACTCATCCTGCAGCTCCGCTACAGTTTCGATATGGTATGTCTTGCACTTTGTGGCACATAGTTGTGCAAGCCGCGATGTGTTCGCACTGTTTTTGCCGCCGACGACAATCATCACATCGACTTTTTTAGCAAGCTCCAGTGCTGACGCTTGACGCAGATCCGTCGCAGTGCATATCGTACGCAGGATCTTGATCTCACGTGACTTTTCCAAGAGACAGGGACACAATGCTCCGAAACTTTTCACCTGAGAACGTCGTCTGTGAGACGATGCCAAGCTTGCCAATGGACGGGAGTGCATCGACCTCCGCCTCGGTTTCGATAATATAGGCATTTTGTTCCGTCCATTCGAAGATACTCTTGACCTCCGGATGATTCTTCTCTCCAACAATGACAACCGTATACCCTTCCTCGGATAACAGTTTTGCCGAGAGCTGTGCCTTCTTGACGTGCGGACAGGTCGCATCCACGAGCTCTAAACCGCGAGACTCCGCCTTTTCATACACCTTTGGTCCCACTCCGTGCGATCGGATGATGACAAGTCCATCCTCCATCTCATCGAGTGAGCTGACGGTACCGACGCCCTCATTCTTCAGGCGCTCCACCATCTGTGGATTATGAATGATCGGACCAAGCGTACTGGATGTACCATCCGTAGAGGCGTTCTGTCGAGCAATCTCAATGGCGCGTTTCACACCGTAACAAAAAGCCCAGATGCTCTGCTAAAATAACCTCCATAGACCTCACCACGTTGTGTAATGATTCTCAATGAATCCACACATACATAATCTCATCCACACAATCTGTGTAACAGTATAACACGCGAATCCTTCCCACGCAAATAAAATTTTTTTCTCTGTCACATATATCAACCGTTGACAATATGTTTTGCTGCAAACAGTGCAACAAGCCCGAGTGCAATGCTCAAAACGATATAGAGAACTGCAGCCGTGTACCGCCCCTCCTCAAGAAGGGTGAGTGTCTCAAGAGAGAATGTGGAAAACGTCGTAAAACCACCGCAGATCCCCGTCTGTAAAAAGAGCACAAGGCGCGGGTCAAGGCCGCTATGTCTTCCGACAAAGCCAACAATCAGGCCAATGCCAAAACAGCCGATCAGATTGACCACAAACGTGCCGAGCGGAAAGCCGCTGTCCAATTTCGGAACAACCTGTCCGATGAGATAACGACAAACAGCACCGAGTGCGCCGCCAAGCCCAACGGCTAGGAGATTCATTGCCCAACTCCGCGCAGATGCGAGGTATCGTTCATCAATGTCACAATGGCGAAGCCATCGTCCTCAAAACGAATCTTGTTGACTGCTGTGTTGAGCTGGGATATATGCCATATCGAACGAATCGGCATGGCGAGGATATCGGCAAGCAGGATTCGGATGGATGCTCCATGTGAGACAATGACAATGCGTTTGCCGCGATGCAGTTCTGCAATCTCACGAACGCGGCCCGCCACGCGCTTTTGAAAGTCCGGAAACGGCTCGCTGTCCGGAATATCCGCACACTCGGGATCGTTGTAGAACTGTTTCATTGCATTCGGATTTTCTGCATTGACATCGCTGAAGCTCCGCCCCTCCCACGCGCCGAAATTCAGCTCGCGCAGCAGCGGATCGGGCGTAACCGTCAGACCAAAACGAGCGGCAAGCGGTGCTGCCGTTTCCATCGCACGTATGAGATCACTTGCATATATAGCATCCACATGATCGAGCGCGAGATTTTGTCCAAGTGCCTCTGCCTGTGCACGCCCCGTTTTCGAGAGCGGCACATCTGAGTGCCCCTGAAAGCGTCCCGTTTGATTCCACTCCGTCTCCCCATGTCGGATGATGATGATTTCTGTCATCTTCCTCTCTCCCTTATATCATTATGGTCGAATCTCACAGACAACACCGCCGGAAATCAGGCGCACCGTCTGCATATAACGGTAACGTCCATCAAACTCTGCGGCAAGTTTCAGCGTCTTTTGCACAACATCCTGCGCCTGCAGATCCGATGCCCAGAGAACACCGACCACGGTTCCACTGTGTGCGACAAGTGTTCCGAGTGCCCCCCATCGCTGGGCAGAAACAATGAACTCCTCCAATTGAGGCTTTTCCAAATGCTCCTGATTGAGACGTGCACTTCCCGTCGCGACTTGACCAAGCAGCATTTCCTTCCGATGTCCATGTGTGCGAAAAGCCTGATCCACCATATGAAGAAGCTGCCGATATGCCGCATCTTGATTTCCGCGATTGCCCTTACTCTTATAATACGCAATCGTGTCAACCGTTCCGCCCACATCGAAAATCGAAATGGAAAGGAGCGGGACATTGCCATACTGCCCGAAGAGTTCCCCCGTCGTGTGACTGACATGGGACAGCCCCCCAAACGCGATGCCATCGCTTGGCTCAATGGCAATAGCGATGTCCATGATCTCGCGCCCCGTAAGCTCCCGACCAAAGCTGCGTGCCGTCGCATAAGCGACTGCCGCGATATCCGCACTGAGGATGCCATGCCCTTTCCCTGAGGAATTTCAGAAGCCAAACGGATACCGAACGGAAGGGAATCCTGTCCGATGTACGCAAGCGTTCGCGCCACAGCCTCCTCTGCCTTTGCACCAAGCCCGTGCATCCCCGTAAACGCATCGGAAACCGTCGCCACGGCGTACATACTGATGGGTGCGGTCACAAGGAACGGTGTCCCATCGAGGACACCTTCCACAAGTTCGCCACAGGACGCCGGTGCTTTTGCAATTATCTCCATAAGAGCCCCCAAACATTTGAATAAGATGAAGCTAGTGAAAATACCGCGAGGACAATGGTCTCCGTGAGTACGGTTGCAGCACCATAGACATCTCCTGTCACGCCTCCGAGAATCGCGGTCATCCGGCGGCAAAAGAGGAGTGTGAACACTACGCCGAGCACAAGTGCGAGCGTCGCGAGGAGTCCGATCGGAATAACGAGTACAGAGGCCGTAACGGCAGCAATCGCAACAGTCCCGCGATCCGCCATATCCGCGAACGTCTTCCCCATGCCGTCCGTGCGTGCATAGGGAAAGCACGAAACGGCAAGCACCATCGCCATCCTGCCGATGATCGGCATGACGAAGAACACGGGTACAAGAAGAGGCGGACTCATATCAAGAAGCAGTGCAAACTGAAGGAACATGAGCAGGACAAAGGCCACGACACCGAACGAGCCGACACGGCTGTCCTTCATGATCTCAAGCTTGCGCTCGCGTTCGCGCCCCGAGAATACGCCGTCCGCCGTATCCATAAAGCCGTCCGCATGGAGACCGCCCGTCAAGAGAAGGGGCAGGGATCAGCAGCAGTGCAGTAGTGAGTGCCCGCATTCCAAGAACAGAGACGAGAATCCATGCGGCAAGCGCGTAGCAGATCCCAAGCACAAAGGCCGACAAGAGGAAAGAATCGCGTGCTGCGCCCGAAATCCTCCGCAGTCCATACGGTTTGCCGCACAATACGAATCCGTGTAAGAAATTGAAGACCGACCAGAAAAGAGTTCATGAAACGCCTCTATGGTGAGAGAAAATAGATAGTAAAAGAGCAGGAAGAGTACACTTGCTGTATACATGAGACGAATCGCGCCAAGGATGTGTTTCGCCGAGATATCCATATGCGCATCGCCCATATAGGCACGGAAATGCCTCTCTCCAAAATAATAATTCACACCGCCAAGACGGATATGCAGTGCGCCCGCAACTGGGGCCTCCGCATGACCGCCGTTCGGGCTCGGATGCCCTGCCGCATCGCGCACGAGGATGTTCAGCGCGTTGCGGCCATCATAGCCGAGGAGGTACGCCGCCATCACAAAGAGCATCCCCGTGATGCGTGCCGGGACGAAGTTCAGTACATCGTCCACACGTGCCGCCATACGCCCAAAGTAAAGGTAGCGCTCATTCTTGTAGCCAAGCATGGAATCCATCGTATTTGCCGCACGATAGAGTACGGCAAGCGGCGCACCACCGAACGCAAAGAAGAAGAGCGGTGCTATCACACCGTCCACCGTATTTTCCGCCACGGTCTCAATTGCCGCGCGCGCCGCATCCGCCTCATCGAGCTGTGCCGTGTCACGCCCAACAATGTAGCCGACGTGCTCCCGTGCCGCTGCAAGATCGCCCTTGACCAGCAGTGCGTGAATGTCCTGCCCCGCCTTTGCAAGCATACGCGGCGAAATGCAGAAGTAGAGCAGGATCATGCTGACCAGATCCGCGCCCCACGCAACGGGCAGCTCGCGAGCCACAAGCAGCAGCCCTTCTGCACATGCGTAAGATATACAAAGTACGAGCAGAGTGAGAAATGCCCCCATCGCAAATTTACGCTGATCGCTTCCGTTTGTGGGATAGAGCAGTCGATCCAACCAACCGATCAGACGACCAAGTACCGCAACGGGATGCCAGCGCGACTGCGGGTCGCCAAGCACGGTATCGAGAAAGAATGCCGCCATGGCAATGAGCGAGGCAGGGATCATCGATCCCCTCCAGAATCGCCTGCAGCTTCTCCATATCGAGGCTCGCACGCACCGTGTCCGCAAGGCGGTCATAGGCACGTTCCTTCTCCTCACGATAGCGGTACTGCACAGGTATTTCCGACCAACCGCGCTGTACGCGCAATCGGTTCAACAGACTGCGCCGAAAATCATCGTCGTCGAAGATGCCGTGAATGTATGTACCTATGACAAGCCCGTCGGACGAAACAGCACCGTCGGACACAAAAATTATCTTCCTGAGCGATCTGGAACGGACGAAAGGGCTTCTCCAAGAAGTCCGTCTGCCCCATATGAATCTCATAACCAAGAAGATTTCTCCCGGAAATATGCGCCCCAAGAAAACTAAAAATCTGCGGATGCCGTCACCTGGCGCAGACGTTTCTGCGCCGCAAACGTCGTCTCACTCGGAAGGTAGCCAAATCCTGCTGTCTCGTCGTGCTCTGACTCTGTATGCAGCGGGTCACGTACAACTTTGCCAAGCATCTGATAGCCGCCACAGATACCAAAGAGCGGCGTACCCGCCGTCACACGCTCTCGAATCGCGGTTTCAAGCTCCGTTTCGCGGATGTAGAGCAGATCCTCCGTCGTGTTCTTTGAGCCCGGCAGCAGGATGAGATCGGGCGAACCGAGTTCATCGGGAGTTGTCACATAGTAAAGCGCGACATCAGGCTCACCCGCAAGCGCATCAAAATCCGTAAAAATTCGAGAGTTTTTGGCGTGCGGATAACAGCGATTTTCAACTGATCGTCACGCGCGGAAATATCTCCATAACGTTTCTCGTCCAGAGATACCGAATCCTCCTCGTCGATGCCGAGCTGTTCGATATGCGGTACAACGCCGAGGACGGGCTTACCCGTTTTTTTCTCAAGGAAGTCGAGCGCAGGTGTCAGCAGGTTACATCCCCACGGAATTTATTGATGACAAGCCCCTTGATGAGGGCACGTTCCTCTGCGTCAAGCAGTTCAAGTGTCCCAACGAGAGAGGCAAGCGCACCGCCGCGGTCGATATCGGCAATGAGCAGGACGGGGGCTTGCAGATGCTTCGCCACGCGCATATTGACAATATCATTCGCCTTGAGATTGATCTCGGCGGGGCTGCCCGCTCCCTCGATCACGAGCAGATCGTATTCCGCACGGAGGCGGTCAAGGGCCTCTTCGACCGCCCCCCCAAGCCTTGAGTGAGTAGCCCTTATGGTATTCGCGTGCGCTCATGTTTCCGACCGGTTCGCCCATAATGACGACCTGCGACTGGGAGTTTCCCGTCGGTTTCAGAAGCACAGGGTTCATATCGACCATGGGGGCAAGTCCCGCCGCCTCCGCCTGTGCGACCTGCGCGCGCCCCATCTCGCGCCCGTCAAGGGTGACATAGGAGTTCAGCGCCATATTCTGCGCTTTGAACGGAACAACGCGCCGCCCCTCCTGCCGAAAGATGCGGCAGAGCGCCGTTGTGAGTATGCTCTTTCCCACATGGGAACTCGTCCCCATCAACATGATGCTCTTTGCCATCAGATCGCCTCCGCAAGTTTTTTTTGATGTTCACGGGAATCCCGCAGGTGACGAGATAGACCTCTGCCGCACTCCGCGCAATCTGTTGATTTGCGAGTCCCGCCATATCCCGATAGAGCCGCCCGAGACGATGCTCCGGAACGATGCCCGCCCCCACCTCATTGGTCACAAAGATCGTGGTTGCATCGACCTCCTCAGCCGCCTGAATGAGTGCTTGGATCCGCTCCTCCACATGGAGGGAAAAGGCATCCCGTTCCTGTTCTTCCTCGGAATATTGGAGCATATCGTTGCTCAGAAACATGGTGATACAATCGAAGAGAATCACGCCATGCTCCGCTCCTGCTGCACGAATGGCGTTCTCCGTCTCAAACGGAGCCTCGTAGGTCACCCAGCTCGAAGGACGGCGCAGCTGATGGAGATCGACGCGTTGGCGCATCTCTTCATCGTAGACCTGCGCGGTCGCAATGTAGGCAACCTGCGTCCCACGCGTTGCAGCACAATGTGCGGCATAACGCTCGGCAAATGCAGATTTTCCAGAGCGGACGCCGCCCGTGACAAGAATTATCTGCCCCATCTGCAACATGCCTCCACAAAACGCTCGGCAGCCGAACTGCATCCCGCGAAATGCAGATGCAGATAGCTGCCAAGCGCGTTCTTATAGATACATCCTGCCGCATACTGCGCTCCGTTGCGCAGCTTCGTGAAGCGAAATGGACGCACAATCTCAGCCGTCCCATCCGTCTCCTCAACGGAGAAATGAAACTCATGCCCATGCAGAAGAAGCCCAGCAGAGCCAAGGACGGTATCCACGGTCTGCTCCGCCTCCACATAGCCGACCATCTGCAGTTTCTCCGTCATGCGTGCACGCAGGGGGAATACCCCTGCCATCTCATGCTCTGCACCCGCAAAATCGACAAGCGACCGCATCAGATACATATAGCCGCCGCATTCGGCGTAGACGGGCATTCCCGCCTCTGCCGCTCGACGGATGGAGGCACGCATGGAGGCGTTTGCAGAAAGCTGCCCCGCAAACATCTCGGGAAAGCCGCCGCCAATGATGATGCCGTTCACGTCGGGCAGTATTTCATCATGCATAGGGCTGAACTCTACAATCTCCGCACCACGCGCCTCAAGTTCTGCAAGACTTGCCGCATAGTAAAACGAAAACGCCTCGTCACGCGCGACGCCAATACGTACGGGAACGGCTTTCTCCTCGCTTCTACCCTCTGCAATCGTCAGGGGTTCAGCACTGCGGGCAAGTTCCAGAATCCCGTCCAGATCCAGCCCCGCCTCTACACGCGCCCTCACGGTACAAACCGTTTCCGCCGCCGCATGTTCCTCGACGGGAGTCAGTCCGAGATGTCGCTCAGGCAGTGCCAGTGCGGCATCGCGGCGCAACGCACCGTAGACGCGCAGATCAACGCCTGCCATCGCCTCACGGATCATCTCCTCATGCGTCTCACTGCCAAGACGGTTGAGGAGCACCCCCGCAAGATTTAGTGCGCGGTCATAGGGTGCGGAAACCGAGTGCCGTCGCCGCCGCCGATGCCCCAACCGACTTTGCATCGATGACGAGGAGTACGGGTGCGCCCAGCGCCTTTGCAATCGCAGCAGTCGAGCTGATGCCGCGCCGTCCGCCGTCATAGAGCCCCATAACCCCCTCGATGACGGCGATATCTGCACCCGCACATTCGCGTGCGAAAATCTCCGTCAGTCGATCCTCTGGAACAAGCCAGGTGTCCAGATTATGCCCCGTGCGGCCGCTCGCAAGCTGGTGATAGCCGAGATCAATGTAGTCCGGTCCTACCTTGAACGACTGCACACAAAGACCACGCGCACGCAGAGCCGCGAGAAGCCCTGTCACAAGCGTCGTCTTGCCGCCGCCCGACTGCGTCGCTGCAACGACGATGCGCGGAATATTCCACTGCATGAGTTTTCTCCTTAGGGACGTGTATTGTCGATGATATACATGAGCGCGTTGATCGCCGCTGCTGCAATCGGGCTGCCGCCCTTCGTTCCCTCAACTGTGATGTACGGAACAATTCCGTTCTCTGCAAGCTCCGCCTTGGATTCCGCAGCCCCCACGAATCCGACGGGGATTCCCACGATGCACGCGGGACGAATCCCTCCTCACGCACGAGGCGCAGCACCTCAAAAGAGTGCCGTAGGGGCATTGCCGATAGCGACGATACTGCCGTCCAGAGCCTTGCCGAACTTTCGCATGGCAACCATGGAGCGCGTAATCCCCAACTCTTTTGCCTGCACGGCAACATCGGGATCCGCAACCAGACAGTGCACCTCCCCGCCAAACGAGGCGAGTTTTTTCTTATTGATGCCCGTACGCACCATCTCGACATCCGTATAGATGTGCGCCCCCGCCTTCAGTGCCTCAATGGCGCGGTCGATCGCCTCGGGATGCACACGCGTAATCGGCGCATAGCCGACATCACCAGAGGCGTGAATCAGGCGCGAATAGAGCTTCGTCGCACGCTCATCCAGATGCAGTTCCGCCAGATGGGGGGCAATCAGCTCCATGCTGCGATTTTCAATTGCCATTGGTTCCTTGATAAAGTCCATGAAAAAAACTCCGATTTCTACGATTCCATCACCGAATCGACAAATTGCTTTACTTCCTCAAAGGTATGCGCCAAATGCGGATAATCGAGCACGGGGCGATCAATCACAATGACAGGCAGACCCAAATCTTCCGCCGCCTGGAATTTTGCATCCGTACCGCCAATTGTTCCGCTGTTCTTCGTCACAATGACATCCGCTTTGTACTTTTCATACATTGCACGATTCAGCTCGCGCGAAAAACGGTCCCTGCATTGCAATGATCTGCGCAGGTGTCAGATCAAGCCCCTCACAGAGAGCGATCACATCTGCCGTCGGCAGGGACACGCGCAATCAGCGTACAGTCTGCCAGCGCCTCCGCCCGCACAAAGCGTTCCAGATTGCGGCTGCCCGTCGTCAGAAATACGTTTTTTTCCCAAGCCGCGCCGCCGTCTCCGCCGCCTCCTCGTAGGAGTGTACGAGATGCACATTTTCATATGAAATATCCGTCAGATCGCGCTCAAAGCGGATGAGGGAATCCCTCCGCCGCGCATGCTGTCATGGCGTTGCGTGAGACATTGACGGCGTAGGGATGGGTTGCATCTACAAAGGCGCGGATGCCGTGCTCCTTGAAAAAAACGCGGAGCCCATCCTCATCGAGTGGCGTATCATTGATGAGCAGATGACCGCCGCCTTGTTCCCTCTGCTCTGCAAGGAGCTGCTGCCCATAGGAACTGACCACCGACGCAGCCACATCATAGCCCGCCGCACAGAGGCGGCGCACGATCTCACGCCCGTCCTGCGTTCCCGCCGCTGTGAAAAATCAAAGCCCCGGCTCCCGCTTCTGATAGCCACGCGGCGTAATCATCCAGTCGCCTACCTGCCGCGTCTTCGAGTTGCCGATGATGACAAGCGAGAACATATTGATGTCCTCCTTCGTAAATTCACCGAGCGTCGAGATCAACACGGCCTCATTCGTACGGCTTGCCCCCGTTACAATGCCGACAGGAGTTTCGGGTGCGCGGTGACGCAGGAAAATCTCCTGCACCGCATTGATCTGGCCCACGCGCTTATTGCTGCGCGGATTATAGAGTGCCGTGACAAAGTCGCCCTGTGCCGCCAGCTCCGCACGCTCCTGAATGATCTCCCACGGTGTGAGCAGATCGGAGAGGCTGATAACGACAAAATCATGCATAATGGGCGCACCGAGAAGTCCTGCCGCCGCGCTCATCGCAGAGACACCGGGAATGACCCCGCCGAACTCCGGACGCTCCGCTTCATCCATCTTCACGAGCAGTTCGAGAACCAGTCCCGCCATGCCATAGATACCGGCATCGCCGCTCGAGATAACGACGACCGTCTCTCCCTCCGATGCAGCCTTGAGTGCCGCGCGACAGCGGTCAATCTCCTGCGTCATCCCCGTATCGAGCACCGTTTTTCCCCTCGACCAGCTCCGCAATCAGATCCACATATCGCTTGTACCCGACCACCGTCGTCGCTTCTTCAATCGTGCGACGCGCATGGTACGTCATATCATCCAGACTGCCGGGGCCGATGCCCACAACACTTATTTTTTTCCCATAGGAGTGCCACCGTCACTTTCCCAAATGATGTTTTTTTCCGAGCGCCATGCGCCCGCCTTCTTGTCCTGCCGCACAGAGTGCCGCCGCCTCAGATACGTTGCCGACACCGATCGTCTGCCGGACAAAAATCGGACTCCGTGAGTCCGTATCGTTCAATCATCGCCGCGAGCTCCTCGTTCGGATAGAAGCGGACCTCCCGTCCGAGGGTCGCCGCTGCCGAGAGCAGCCCCTCCTCCTCGCTCTTGACCGTGGTGCTGGCAAGGAGGTCAATGACAGACGGCTCGCGACCAATCATACTGCACGCTTCCGTCAGCGCACGCAGGATCTTCGCCTCAGGGTATACCCGCGCGGCAGCCAACACCTGCAATCAGACGGCGCGGCACGAGGTAGAGCGTACGCGGCTCATATACCTTCGGAACATCCTCCGCACACGAGAGAACAACGCGGTATTCATCCGCCCCCACGGGCGGTATTTCGCCCCGAAAAAGGCGCGCCTGTATCTCCTCTGCGCGCAGCTGTGCCTCGTAGAACGCGGCATGAGGGCAGATCACTCGCAATGTAATACGAGAGTTCCTTCCCCTCAAGCAGTGCCGTGTTGAGCACCTGAATCGCCGACTTTGGCACGGGACGCAGTGCCAGCCGTGCTGCTATCGCATCCGGTGCAAGAACTCCCGTCACATCCGTCGCCGTCGTGATGACAGGATCAGCCCCCACCGCCGCACAGAGCTTGCGTGTGAGTTCGTTCGCACCGCCGATATGCCCCGAGAGGAGACTAATGCCGTGCCGCCCTGCCTCATCGAAGACGAGCACAGCGGGGTCATACAGCTTGCTCTCCACATAGGGCGCAAGCATACGCACAACAATCCCCGTCGCCATCACGCAGATGAGTGCATCATAGCGCGCAAACGCCGTCTTGATGGCATCTACGAGACGCGTGAAATACACAGCCTCATGCTCCGTCGCAATGCTGTCACGCAAACGCTCGGGCAGATAAATTGTCCCGCCGCCCTCCACTGCATCGGAGAGACGCAGGGCAAGGCGTGCGCCGCCCGCAGTCAGTGCAAAAAGAGCCGTTCTCACGACTTCGCGTCCCGAAACATATGCGAAAATCCGGGCGCATAGAGCTGCGAAAGATCATATTCCGTATCAAGGCGGTCCCCGACGACGATCATCGCGGTGCGGTCAATCTCCTCCGCCTTGACCTGCGCTGCAATCGTCGCAAGTGTACCGCGCAGGATTTTTCTGCTCCGGCCACGTCGCACGCTGCACAATGGCAATCGGCGTTGTTTCCTCATATCCACCCGCGATGAGCTCCGCCACAACATCCTCGATCATCGCAATCGAGAGAAAGATACACATGGTCGCATGATGCGCCGCGAGACTGCGCAATTTCTCACGCTCGGGTACGGGTGTCCGCCCCTCGTTGCGCGTGATGATGACCGTCTGTGAGATGCCGGGCAGCGTATACTCCTGCCGCAGCGCCGCCGCCGTCCCGAGGAAGGAACTGACACCGGGCACGACATCATATTCAAATCCGCGCTTCTTCCACGCATCCATCTGCTCCTGAATCGCTCCATAGATTGCAGGGTCGCCCGTATGCAGACGCACGGTCATCTTGCCCTCGGCCTCTGCCTGAGCAATGGTCTCGATGACCTCATCCAAAGTCATATGCGCCGAGTTGTGAATCTCCGCGCCCTCCTTGCACATATTGAGAAGCGTAGGATTGACGAGCGAGCCAGCGTAGATGACGACATCCGCCTCCGCGAGATAACGTGCGCCCTTCACCGTGACGAGCTCGGGGTCGCCGGGACCCGCGCCAACAATATGAATCATATATATGCCTCACTTTCTTTGAGCGGTTATGATATAAATAGGATTGAGCGCCTTCGCCATATCATAGGGACCGGCACGCTCCAGACGGCTGATCTGCACCTGTATCGCCTCATAGGGTATACTGCTCGGCGTGTGCATGAAAAATAATCCAGACAGGCGGCGACCGTCTGCATCGTGATCGCATTCGCCACAATGCGCCCTGCAGGGCGCAGACGCGCCCGATGATATCCAGAATATCCGAGAGTTTGCGCCCGCTGCCACCAATCAGAGCCACATCAAGTGCGGGCAGCCCCTCCAGTGCCGCAGGGGCTGCTCCCTCGACGATGGTTATATTCTCCACACCGAAGTGCTTTGCATTCTCCGCGATCAGCCCGATACCCTCGGGATTTTTCTCAATCGCATACACATGTCCCGCAGGTGCAAGCCGCGCCGCCTCGATCGAAAGCGATCCGGTTCCCGCGCCGACATCGTAGACGACGGCATCCGGCGCAATCTGGGCCTTGACAAGTGTGAGGATGCGAATCTCCTCCTTTGTCATAGGCACCTTGCCGCGTACAAATGCCTCATCCTTGATTCCAAGATTCATGTATCCTCCTCATGGGTGCAAACGATGATGACACCGTGCCCGATGCCCGTATCATCCTTTGCCGCCCCCAATGTCATCTCAATAATTTTCTCATCTTCATATGAAAGCCGCGTGCAGACATACATACGGTCATTCTCCTGCCACCCGCACGCAAGCAGACGCACAGCAATCGTCTGTGAGTTGCTGCGCCCATCCGTCAGCATCCCGAGCACAGCACCTTCTGTACGGACAAGTTCCGTTTCGAGAGGTTCACGCCCATGAAAGCTGAGAAGCCGCGCATTATGCCATGGCAGCGCGAGCCGCGCAAAAGGCAAGCTGCAGCGAACTGATTCCAGGAATGACCTCGATCTGTCCAATGGGAAATGTACGCCGCAGAGCATCGAGCAGAGAGTAGTAACCAGGGTCACCCGAGACCATGACCACCACATCATCCTCTGCAAGAGCTTCCCGAATAAAGGCAAGCACGCCCGGAATATCCGCACCTATGGCGCATTCACGCGCCCCACTGTGCGAATAATCCGCAAGCGCACGCTTGCCCCCGACAAGGATACGCGCATTTTCGATGATTTTCTGTGCTTTTGGCAACAGATAGGCAGGATCTCCGGGGCCTATCCCAACGACAATAATTTTATGCGTCACTGTTCAAGTCTCCATCCATAAGAGCGTGCAAAGGGCGCGCCCGCTCGTCCGCACCGAGAATATCGCCTGCAAAGTTCACCATCAGCGCGCCGACCTGAACCTTGCCAAAGAGATAGCGCTCTGCACGTATATGGACGCGCTCTGCGATTACGGAACAAACGCGATCCATCAGCCCTGCGCCGGAGATGATCTCCATCGCATCCTCCGTCGTATTCGCTGCGAGGACGGCACGTACATCATCCTGTGCCAGCCCCTCAGCCGCAGCATAAGCGGCAAGCGTCTCCAGCCGTGCATCCGCAATGCGGTTGTGTGTGTGAAACACCCCCGCCGCTACCTTCACCAACTTGCCTGTATGGCCAGGATGAGGATGCGCTCTGCTCCGCGCTCTGCCGCACGATCCAACATGAAGCCGATGAAATTGCTCGTCTCGATGAGCGCCGTCTGCGGTACGCCGAGCGAGAGTGCGATTTTCTCCCCGATCTTGCCGGGTACGAATACGAGCACAGGCTCGCTCGCCGCAAGTGCCACATCGATCTGCGGCACAAGGGAATCCTTGAACGCTTCCTCCGACATCGGACGGAGAACCCCCGTCGTTCCGATCACGGAGATTCCGCCCTCGATACCAAGTACGGGGTTCAGTGTTTTTTTCGCCAGTTCCACACCTGCGGGAATGGCGATCGTCACGCGATGCACCTGTATCGGTACGACCCGTCATCTCCTCGATGACATTGCGAATCAGCTTTCGTGGTCCTTCATTGATCGACGGCTCGCCGACGGGGAGACTCATGCCGCGCTTCGTCACCGTACCGACACCCTCACCCGCACAGAATTCGATCCCTGCCTCATCGCGCAGTGCGACCGTTGTGAACACAGAGGCACCATTTGTGATGTCGGGGTCATCGCCCGAAAAACTTCACCACCTCGGCCCGAATCCCTCCGCCGTCTCCGTGACAGACTTCACCGGAATCGTCAGAGGCGTTCCGTCGAGCGCAGTCAGGTCAACCGTATTCCAATCCGCCCCCGCCATAAAGAGAAACGCAGCCTTGACCCCCGCCGCCGCACATGCACCCGTCGTATAGCCGCTGCGTAAATTCTTTTGCCATAATCACCTCTCAAATGACAGAAAAAAACAGAATTATTATATCATTGTTCCATGCAAATGAAAAGAGAGCACCGTGCTTTTCGCACAGCGCCCCCAAAAACTCAGATATGCCGATAGAGCCCAATAACCTTGCCGAGAATTTGCACATCCGTCTCGTAGAACGGCTCCATCGAGTCGTTCTCCGGCTGGAGGCGAATGCAGTTCTTCTCGCGGAAAAAAACGTTTCACCGTGGCCGATTCGCCGTCCACAAGTGCCACCACGATATCACCGTCGTTCGCGGTCGGCTGCTGTTTTACGAGGACGAAATCCCGATCGAAAATACCGACGTTAATCATGCTGTCGCCTTGGATGCGCAGCATAAATACATCTTCTGCCGTACCAATCAGTCCACGCGGGAAGGAAAACACATCCTCGACATTCTGCTCCGCGAGATTGGCTCGCCCGCTGTCACAACACCGACAAGCGGAACGGGGATCGTACGCCCCACGGATTCTCACCCATGATGTCAATCGCGCGAGGCTTTGTCGCATCACGGCGGATTGCCCCGTTCTCCTCAAGCATGGAGATATCGGTGCACTGTCGAACTGGACTTCAGTCCGACCGCCGACCCGATCTCACGCACCGAGGGCGGATATCCCTTCTCCACCAAAAAAATCCTTGATATACTGCAAGATCTCAGATTGACGCCGTGTGGATATTCTGGTCTTCTTCACACTAATACCCCCTGACAGGTTTTTTTCGTACACACATAGCCGCTTTTATCATAGCATATATACGTTCTAAAAAAAGAGGGTTTTGAAAAAACCCTCAGTTTGTATCAAATTTTTTTGTTCTGCATCGTACAGAATACTGTCACGGCGTTCCTTCGAAGCGATGAAATAATCATGCACCGCCTGCCGATCCTCGGCTTCCACGGCGGTGATGACTTCACCGAGAATTGTCTGCAGCTGGCGCAGAGAATCCGCAATCTGTTTCCCATTCGTCATGCAGATGTCCGCCCACATATCCGCATTCGATGATGCGATGCGTGTCGTATCCTTGAAGCCTCCGCCAATGAGCTTGAGGCATGAATCCAGATCATCGCCGCTGCGGTTGAGCAATGTGACAAGCGCTGCCGCCGCCAGATGCGGAACGTGGCTGATGACTGCCGCACAGCGGTCATGCTGTGCAAGGTCGAGCGTGGTAAATTTCGCACCTGTAAGCCTTTAGAATCGTCATCAGACGATCCTTCACCGCCTGCGGTACCTGCGGATCATCAATGATGACATACGCCTTATTGGCGAAGAGATTCTTCGTCGCCGCCTCGACGCCGCTCTTCTCGCGCCCCGTCATCGGATGCCCCGGCACATAGTACACGGTGTGTGGCAGGATCTCATGCAGAGCCTCGTAGACATAGCCCTTCGTACTGCCCGCATCCGTCAGAATCACACCGTCTTTCAGATAGGGAAGAATTTTTCTTCACCATCGGCACGATCTGCAAAACAGGTGGACTGAGATAGACAATATCCGCATCCCCGACCACTGCCGCGAGATCGGATGAGGCTTCGTCCACTGCGCCGCATTCCACTGCCGCACGCATGGACTTCTCCGAACGGCAGAGCCCGGTGATGTAGATATCGTCCCCAAGAGCCTCCTTGAGGCAGAGCCCAAGAGAACCGCCGATCAGCCCGACACCGATGATGGCAAGCTTTTGTCCCACTCATGCGCGTCGACCAACTGCGGGCGCGATCTGACGTACCTCATCCATCAACTGCTCGAAGTTGCGCGGAACAAGGCTCTGATCGCCGTCCGAGAGTGCGCATTCGGGATGGCAGTGCACCTCGATGATGAGACCGTCCGCCCCGACGGCAACCGAAGCACGCGCCAACGGACGCACCATCTGCCACCGTCCCGTTCCGTGACTGGGGTCGGCGATGACGGGGAAATGCGTAAGCTCCTTGAGTGCCGCAACCGCATTGAGATCCATCGTATTGCGCGTATAGGTCTCATACGTGCGAATTCCACGCTCACAGAAGATGATGTTCTCGTTTCCACCCGAGGCAATGTACTCGGCTGCATTCAGCCACTCGCTGATCGTTGCGGAGAGACCGCGCTTAAACAGAATGGGCATCTTCGTTTTTCCGAGTGCTTTGAGCATTTGGAAGTTCTGCATATTGCGCGCACCGACCTGAACCAGATCGGCGTATTCCGACACGATCTCGATATCATCCTTATCGACAATCTCAGTGACGACGCGCAACCCTGTCTTATCTCCGACATCACGGAGAATTTTTCAGCCCTTCAAGCCCGAGCCCCTGGAAATCATACGGACTCGTACGCGGCTTGAACGCACCGCCGCGCAGGAATTGTGCACCGGCTTCCTTGACCTTTACCGCAACATCGTAGAGCTGTTCATAGCTCTCCACCGAGCAGGGGCCCGCCATGATCGCCAGCTGTTCCCCCCCGACGGGGAAGCCCGCCACATCCACAATGCTGTTCGTCGGATGAAAGTCACGGCTAACCAGCTTATACTTCTCTGTAATACGAACTGTTTTTCTCAACGCCATCCATCATGTTCATCTCAAGCCCCGCAATGAGCTTCTTATCTCCAATCACGCCGATAATAAATCGATCCTCGCCTTGAGAGATGTGTGCGAAGCCCTGCCTGTTCAATTTTCGCCGTGACCTGATCAATATTCGCCTGTGTGGCTCTCGGATTCATAACAACAATCATAATGCGCCTCCATCATACCTTAATCATAGCGATCTCATCACAGTTCGGATACTTTGGGCAGTCAATGCACTCTTTCCAAACCTTCTGTGGAAGTTCCTCGCGGCTGATACGGATAAAGCCGAGTTTGCGAAAAAAATTCTGGCTTGTAGGTAAGCGTAAATACCTTCTCGATGCCGAGAGCCTCTCCCTCCGTGAGCAAATAGCCGACAATCTCAGCCCCGATCCCCTGCCGCGTACGATCGGGGGCAATCGCCATCATACGCACCTCGGCAAGCCGATCCCACATGATGTGCAGGGGCACCGACCCCGATGACCGTCCCCGCATTCTCCGCAACAATCATGTCGCGCAGATTCTCATAGAGGGTATTGCGCGAACGCGGGAGCATCTCTCCCTGTGCCGCGTAGATATGCACGAGTTCGTAGATGGACTCGATGTCATCAAACCGCGCCTTTCGGTAAATCATGCTCTCACGCCCCTTTCATCGGGATTTTTATGCGGCACTGCTCGGACAGACCTGAGCGAGCGGACACTCCCCGCAGAGGGGCTTGCGCGCCTTGCAGAGCTGCCGTCCGTGCAGAATCAGCCAGTGATGGGCATCGCTCCAATCCTCTCGCGGAATCGCCTTCTGCAGCCCCTTCTCCACCTCAAGCGGTGTCTTGCCGACCGCAAGGCGCAGACGGTTCGCCACGCGGAACACATGGGTATCAACGGCAATCGCGGGCACGTGAAAAGCAACGCTCATCACGACGTTTGCCGTCTTGCGCCCAACCCCGGGGAGTTTTTGCAGTGCTTCGAAATCAGCGGGAACCTCCCCGCCGTATTCCTGCAAAAAGGATATGGCAGGGTTTCGAGGATATGCTTTGCCTTCATACGGAAGAACCCGCAATCATGAATCGCCGTTTCGAGCTTCACCTGCCCAAGGGCGGCAATCGTCTCCGGCGTATTCGCATATTGAAACAGCCGTCCCGTTACCACATTCACACGCACATCCGTACACTGTGCCGACAGAATCACCGCGATGAGGAGCTCGAACGGTGTCTTGAACGTGAGGGCTGGCTTTGCGTTCGGATAGAGTTCCCTCAGGATACGCAGCTGCTCCGCCTTAATGGCTTTTGTTACTCTCATATCAGTTCGTCAGCGACCTCGTCGGCGCGGGAATTCGACCACCGCGTGCGATGAACGCTGCCGAGCTGAAGCCGCTGCGTACGGGCACAATCGGTGAGTAGCCAAGGAGACCGCCGAAGGATACGCCCTCACCGACCTTCTTGCCCGGTACAGGGATCACGCGCACCGCCGTTGTCTTATTGTTCACCATGCCGATTGCTGCCTCGTCCGCAATGATCGCAGAGATTGTCGCAGCAGACGTATCTCCCTCAATCGCAATCATATCCAGACCAACCGAGCAGACACAGGTCATCGCCTCAAGTTTCTCAATCGAAAGGCTGCCGCGCTGAACCGCATCGATCATCCCCTCATCCTCACTCACGGGAATGAACGCCCCCGAGAGTCCGCCAACATGGGAGCTCGCCATCAGGCCGCCCTTCTTCACCGCGTCATTGAGGAGCGCGAGTGCCGCCGTCGTACCCGGCGCACCGCACGCCTCCAGCCCCATCTCCTCGAGGATGCGCGCCACACTGTCACCGACCTCCGAAGTCGGCGCAAGTGACAGATCGATAATGCCGAACGGTACACCCAGACGGCGCGATGCCTCACGTGCGACGAGCTGCCCCACGCGCGTAATCTTAAACGCCGTACGCTTGATCGTCTCGGCAATCTCGGTGAAGTCCGCCCCCTTGAGATCCTCAAGCGCGTGCTTCACGACACCGGGGCCACTGACCCCCACATTGATAACGCGGTCGCCCTCGGCAACACCGTGGAAGGCTCCCGCCATAAAGGGATTGTCCCCCGGTGCGTTGCAGAACACGACAATCTTCGCGCAGCCGATTGCCTCCTGCTCGCGTGTCAGCTCTGCCGTGCGCTTGATCACCTCGCCCATCTCGCGCACCGCATCCATATTGATGCCCGCCTTCGTCGATCCGATGTTCACCGACGAGCAGACAATATCCGTCGCCGCCATCGCCTGCGGAATCGAATCGATAAGTACGCGATCGCCGTGCGTCATTCCCTTTTCTACGAGCGCGGAAAAGCCGCCGATGAAGTTGACCCCAACCGCCTTTGCCGCACGGTCAAGTGCCTCCGCCACGGGGACGAAGGAATCCGTCTGGCACGCATCTGCCGCAATCGCAATCGGCGTGACGGAGATGCGCTTGTTGATGATGGGGATACCGTACTCCGTCTCGATGTCCTCGCCCGTGCGCACAAGATACTCCGCCGAGCGCGTAATCTTCTCGTACACATTTTGACAGAACTTGTCAATGTTCGGATGCGCACAGTCGCGCAGGGAAATCCCCATCGTGATCGTACGCACATCCAGACGGTTTTCCGTAATCATCCGATTTGTTTCACGGATGTCGTCAAATGTAATCACTCTGCCGCTCCTCGCTCAAATGCTGTGCATGACCTGAAAGATCTCTTGATGTTGGAGCTTGATCTCCAGACCGCGCTCCTCACCCTTCTTCCGCAGGAGTTCCTGCAAATCCTTCAGGCGGATCTCCGCATCATCCGGCATCTCGGCAATCATGACCATGTTGAAGAAACCGTCCATGATATTCTGATTCACATTCATGATATTCACGCGCTGCTCCGCGAGAATCCCGCTCACCATCGCCACAATACCAACCTGATCTCGTCCGACAATCGTCACAACCAGCTTCATCGTCGTCACCCCTCATCGAAAAAAATAAGCATTCGCACCATTCGGAGCGAATGCGGCATACATCTAGTTATAGCAGAAAATACCGAAAGCGTCAATCATCATGCCGCTTCCGGCTCATATTACAAACATATATACGCGTAAAAAAATCCCCATGCGTCGATAAAAGATCCGTCGCATGGGGATAAATAGAGATGGTATTAGTCATTCGGACAGATGCTTCGCTCGCCAATGGCTGCCGTGCCCATTTCCTTCGGCACTTTTGCACGGCAGATCGCCTGTGTCATCGTTCCCATCGGACAGATGACGCACCATGCACGCGGGCGATAGCGCAGCATCATCAAAAATGCCGATGATTGCCGAGGTCAGCATGAGGGCTGTAGAAGCCGAAGGCAAACTGTGCAGCCCACGGTGCGCCATCTCCGCTGTACGCCCAGCTCCACGGCACATCAAACAGCCAGAACAGTGTCACCGTCTCCCGCAGAGGAGCACCTGCCGCCGCATGATAGCTTACGACCATCACATTAGCAAACATGGTCAGAAAGAACGCCAAGAATCCATAGCGGAACCGCCGACTGCGCAGCCACGTTGGCAGTTCATTTCGTGCGGAAAGATGCAGACGGCTGCCGAGCAGCTGAAAGAGCTGTCCACGATCACAGTAGTGATTGCAGTAATCCTTGTTTCCCGCCACCAAAGCAAAGGCGAGCGGTGTGAGAAAGCAGATCATACCGAGCCATGCGAACAGAATATTGACAAAGCCCAGTGAGAAATACACGATGGAGAAGATCCAAAAAAATATTGATACCATCGCTTGCCCCTCGTCCTCATGGGCACACCTCCATTCGTATGATCTCCGCCGGACACTCACGACTGCACATACCGCAGCCGACACAGCGTGCAGGATCGACCACCGCATAGAGTCCGCACCTAACGGAGATTGCTCCACGCGGGCACACACTCTGACACGTTCCGCAGGCAACGCAGCTTCCGCGTTCAACAACAGGGAGTGGCCGCTTCCTCGTCCCCATGAGCCGTCCCCTCCTCGTCTGCCCCCACAGAGCAGGGGCACGCAAGATCTTTGCAACACGCTCATCCTTCAACTGATAAGCAACCTCGAGCCCACTGCGTTCTCCACGGATCAGCCCCGCCTGGCGCAGCTTTGCTCAGATGCTGCGACACGGTGGACTGCGGTGCATCCAGACAATCCTGCATATAGGAGACATTACAGCTCCCCTCGCGCAGAAGGCGGCGTACAATGCAGAGCCGTACGGGATGCGCCAATGCACGCAAGAAATCTGCGGCCTCCTCGAGACGTTCCTGATCCTCAAGCACCATATTATTTCTCTCCTTCACTGCATCTTCATGTAGGTATAGCCGCCGACCAGATTCTTTACAGTGAGACCATGCGCCCGCAAAATCTGCTCAGCAAGATAGCCGCGCAGCCCCATCTTGCAGCAGACGATGATCGGTACCTGCGGATCGAATTCATGCAGACGCTCGCGCAGCCGAGGCAACGGAATGCGCTGCGCTCCTGCAATCTCGCCCGCATGATATTCCTCCGGCGGCCGCACGTCAATGAGCATCGCGCCTGCCGCAAGTTCTGCCGAAAGCTCGTGCGGGAGAAGCGGAATACTCCTGCCCAGCAGAATATTTTCTGCTGCATAGCCGGCCATATTCACGGGATCTTTCGCTGCGGAATACGGCGGTGCATAGGACAGCTCAAACTCTTCCAAATCCGCAACCGTGAGCGAGCGCCCGATAGCAGAGGCAAGAACATCGATGCGCTTGTCCACACCCTCTGCACCGATTGCCTGCGCCCCCAGTACAACACCGTCCGAAAGACGGAAAAATCAGCTTGAGTGCAACCTCCTCTGCCCCCGGATAATAGGTCACATGATGGCGCGGGAAAAATCACCGTAAAGCGATAATCCTTTCCGTACACCATGCCCGCTGACTGGAGGGCTCGCTCGTTCTGCCCCGTTGCCGCTGCCGTAAGACCAAATACCTTGAGCGCAGCAGTTCCGATGACACCACGATAGGCACGTGCCTCCCCTGCCATATGATCTGCCGCCAGACGCGCCTGCCGATTCGCAGGACCTGCGAGCGGGAGTGCCGTCGCTTTTCCCGTCTGTACGGAGCGGGTCAGCACCGCATCCCCAACAGCATAGACATGAGGGATATTGGTCTGCATATATTCATTGACAAGAATGTGCCCGCGCTCCCCGAGCGCAATGCCGCTCCCGTCGAGGAAAGTGGTATCGGGACGCACGCCGATCGCAAGCGCGACGAAATCCCCATGTACCGTACGCCCACTGGAAAGACGTACGCAGATCCCACCATCCTCCTGCTCCTCAAATCCGGCAACGCCATCCCCAAGCGCAAGCTCTACGCCGTGCCTACGCAGCTCATCCTCAAGCAAAGAAATCATATCTGTGTCAAAGATCGGAAGGATATGCGGCATTGCCTCGACCAGAGTAACAGACAGCCCTCGCTCACGCAGATTTTCCGCAAGCTCCACGCCGATGAAGCCGCCGCCAACCACAACAACGCTGCCGCCCGTACCGACGAGGGAACGAATACGATCCGCATCCTGCACACTGCGCAGCGTCGCAATACGCGGATGATTGATGCCGGGGATTGGCGGACGCAGCGGCTTTGCCCCCGGCGAGGCAGCAGCGCATCATAACTTTCCGTATATACGCCGTCCGCAGAGCGCACCTCTACGGTACGATTTTCCGTATTCACACGCGTGACTTCACTGCATACACGCACATCGACGTTATACATCCCACGGAACTTCTCAGGAGTTTGGAGGAGCAAGTCCCCCCGCTCAGCGATGACATCGCCCACATAGTACGGAAGCCCACAGTTTGCAAAGGATATATCCTCCCCACGCTCAAAGAGAATGATCTCCGCATGCTCATCCAATCGGCGCAGACGTGCCGCAGCCGTCGCTCCGCCTGCTACCCCACCAACAATAATATACTTGCTCACATGAACTCCTCCTTTTATTTAATCGCTATATCCATATATTACGATATAAAGATATCTATGTCAATAAAAAACTGAGAGCACATATGCACCCTCAGATAAAATCCTCTTTCCTTGGAAAGCGTATGGTCTTTTTCTATGAGCCTAAAGGCCCAAATCCCCCATCTTTATTTCCTCCACACGGCCATGCTTAATTTCAAAGGCAAAGCCAATGGTCGGGTCTTCCTCAGAGAAGTAGATGTAGTCTTCGCCATACACCATGCTTGGTTCGCCATATACGCGGCGCAGCTCCTCCACGGGTGTTCCGATGCACACGCCCTTGCCTGATGCGAGGGGGCTGCGCTCCGAGACTTTAACACGGCGCACAAGGCCGTCAACGAAGTCAAGCGACAGATGATCTCCGTATTCGTATTCAACAACCGGTCTCCCTGCATAACGCATGGATCGTTCCGACTCCGTCTCAAGTGGTGCTCCATAGAGAGCACGCACATCGGCCTCTGCTGCGCCATAAGCAATATCACCAAGCAGCAGTGCCTCGCGGGAAATCCGCGCCGCCGTCCTCTGCTCCTCCGCGCGGTGCTGTCGCAGCACCTCAGCCTCACGCTTTGCCGCATCGTCTGCAGAGAGTGTTTTCTCAACGGAGTCGCGGGCAATGGTGATCCTCTTGCCGCTATCCCCTGCGGTGCTGTCACCGCAGAGCGAAACTGATCCACAGCAACACTCGCTGCAACACCTGCAATGACCGCAATTCCAACAAAGACGGCACACATCCGTATGTTCAAAGATTCTCTCTCCCCTGGAACGTGTTTCCCTTCATACGCTCAAACAGTCCCACATTCTTCCCCATAGCAGGACACCATTAGCGAATCACACCCATTTTGATCTCATCGACACGGTTGGCCTCAATCTCAAAGACAAATCCGATCGAGGTATCGCCATTCACAAAGTAGATATACTGGTCGCCGCGCATGACATCCGGCTGCCCGTACGCTGCAATCAACATATTGACATCCGTGCCAACTGCAATATTGGCAGCCGTTTGTACCCCATTTCGAGCGCCGATCTCGACCTGGCGAACGGCACCGTCTACAAAGACGATATCAAAGTCGTTGCCGTACTCCCATTCGGTTGACTGTCCGCCGGCATAGATGGGATTATACTTCGTCTCAACCTCACGCGGCGCACCGTAGACGCTGCGCACATAGGACTCGGACGCACCGTACGCAATGCCGCCGACAACCAGTGCATCCTGCGGAACAGCCGCCTCCACCGCTGCACCGCTGATGAGCACAGCTCCCAATGCGATTCCTGCAAAGCCGTTTACCATAGTTCATGATCCACGTCTCCTTTAGCGAAAAAAACATTCGTTATAAACTTTCGATGTTATGGACGATTATAGAGAAGACGCTGAAAAAGCCTCTGAATACTTTCATTCAGAGGCTTTTTCATAGATTATCTGTGTCAATATAGACCTTATTATCCAATACTTTCAGATGGCTCTCGGTGAGAATGTCCCGCAGCTTTTTGTTCTTTCCGTATCCTTTTCCGCACCTCCGCAAGCGGAATAATGCGCGAAAAAAGCTGCAGCTCAATCCCATTGGCAAAGGGGACTTCGAGCAGCCCTTGCTGTGTTTTCAGGAAACAGGTCGTCAGCTCATATTTTTGCAGACGTTTCAGTTCATTGGCAGACAACGCCGGCTGACCGACACTTTTCAAGTTCATCGAGTTGATCTCGAAATTATCCAAGTAGTTCATATCAATAGCGAGATGCTTCAGATGTGCCTCCTTCATCCCGCGCTCGGTTACAATCATCGCCCGACGTTTATTGTCCGTAACCACCTTGATTGCGGGAATGAAGTCGCGATCATGGGAAAAAAATCGCAAAGATATCCGTATCCGGCTCCTCATACACAGCGCGCACAATTGCCGCTGTCATAAAGGTATCTGCACTGTTCTTGCCAAAAAAACAAGGAACATAAGAATAGCTCCCTGCCCATAATGGTTCAGTCTTACCAAATACATCGATCCGAAACAGCTCATGCTCTTTTTGGAGCTCCCTACAGCCCTTGTTAAAAAGTTTCTCGGTAATGTTCTCTGCATCAACGAATACATGTATTTTCACAACGGCTCTCCTCTGCGGCAGGAGAGGTATATACCTTCCTGGATGAACGGAACACGTCTGCTACCTTCTTTATTCTCTTTCGCTATCCTCCATTCCTTCTTTCTGAGTAATCAAAACCACCAGTTGAACTGGTGGTTTGAACAGGCCCTATAAGGGCCAAATGCTTGTGGTAGCACCTTAAAAGGTGCATCGAATGGGTTCTGACAACCACACTATTATCACGGGCAGCCCCCTACTCGGGGGCATTTTTTTATTTGCCTTTTTTTCACTCCTGCTACCCGTAAACGGGTCAACAAACTCCTTTAGGCTTAGTTGATCTGCCATAATATCCTCCTGTAACTGATTCTTGATATAATTCTTGATTGCATTTTCATATTTCCCAACAGTATCGACATAATATCCGCGACACCAAAAATGTCAATTCCCGTATTTGTACTTCAGGTTCGCGTGTCGGTCAAACACCATCAAGCTGCTTTTACTCTTCAAGCAGCCCATAAACCCAGAGACACTCATATGCGGCGGTATGGTTACTAGCATATGGATATGGTCTGGGCAACACTCTGCCTCCAAGATTTCTACACCTTTGCGTTCACACAGATCTCGTAGGATCTTTCCAATGTCGACCTTAATTTGGTTGTAGATTACTTGCCGTCGATATTTTGGGGCGAACACAATATGATATTTACATCTCCATTTACTGTGTGATAAACTTTTTACGTCATTCATTGACAAGCGCCTCCTATGCTATTCTTCATTTGTGGTTGTCAGGCCACTTCTAGTTTAGCATAGGAGGCGCATCCCTTTTCTATAAGATTTTTCTCTACCCCCAGTTGAACTGGGGATTTATCATGCCTATTCGGCGACCATAAAAAAAGAACTGTTGAACGAAATTTTCATTCAACAGTTCTTTTTCCTTTAGAGAACCGGAGCCAGCTCCTCATCTTCAAGAGTGCCTGCGAGTTCGTGATCCGTAATAGCACAAACTGCCGAATCCGACCAAACATTCTCTGCCGTCTCGATCATGTCAATAATGGAGTAAATCGGCAGGGATGATGCCCATGAGCCCGACCGGTGCCCCGATGGATGCCATGAGAGAGAGTGTCAGGAAGTAGCAGCCCATCGGTACGCCAGCGTTGCCGACAGCGGCGAGCACAGCAATGAAGAGCCAGCCCACCATCGTTCCAAGTGTCAGCTCCATACCCGCATTCTGCATGACGTAGAGTGAGGTGACGAGAATAAACGCAGCGCAGCCATTCATGTTGATCGTCGTGCAGATCGGCAGGGACGAAGCGCGCAACGGACGGATGTGCTCCGAGTCGCTGTTCCGCCGAAGCAAGCGTTACGGGCAGTGTACCTGCCGAGCTCTTTGTAAAGAGAGCAACTGCGACGGCAGGTGCCATCTGACGGAAGACACGCACAGGGTTTAGTCCGCGCACGGCAAGGAAGAACGGGATAACGACAAAGAACTGGATCAGATTTCCTCCAATGACAACAGCGGTATAGACACCCAGAGATCCGACGATAACGCCCGCCTCAATCTGCGCCGCAAGCTGTGCGGCAAAGGCGAGAATCCCAATGGGCAGCACCGCCAGCAGCCCGCGAATCAGGGTAAAGAGCAGTTCCTGCAAGCCGTGAATGCCCTTTAGGAGCATCTCACGATTCTCCGTTTTTGGCGCAAAGGCGAGTCCAAGCCCCACAGCCGCTGCAACAAGCATAACGGAGAGTATATTGCCCGAGACAAATGGCGCAAGCACATTGTTCGGTACAATGGAAAGGAAGTGATCATAGTAGGACAGCCCTTCAAGTTTCCCCGGTACATCCGACGCACCTGCACCGACAACCTCGGTCGGCAGATTCGCAGGTGCGAGCCAAAGGAAGAGTGCAAGCCCCACAGCCGCTGCACACACCGTTGTAAGTAACGTATAGGTAACAGCGTGCGCAAAGATTCGTCCCGTATCCCGCTTTGTTCCAAGTGCCGCAAGTGTCGTAATCACAGCAAGCGCAATGGTCGGCACGGCAACGAACTGGAACAGACGCGTGAATACCGTCGCAATAAAGTTAAACAGCTCATTCAGTACAGGCACATTCACCCAACCAAGTATGCCGCCAACGATGAGTGCACCGATCCAAAAGCACGACCTGACGCTTCTGATTGTTCAATTTCGCCGCAGAAAGTGCCGCCTGCGCTTTCTGCTCCACCTCATCGCGCACAGGCGCAGCATTCTTTTGCTCTGCCATATATAACTCCTCCCAAATTCAACCCCACATAAAACATTGTTTACATATTATATTGATATGTTAATAAAACGTCAAGAAAAAAACTGCCGTGAAAATCTTCACGGCAGCCCAGACTCTCAGGGAAGCTTATGCCTTGCCTGCAAGTTTCTTGTAGTTGTTGTAACGCGTCTCCGCATCCTTCTGCGTCTTCTCGAAGAGTGCTTCCGCCGCCTCGGGGAAATTGCTCTTGAGGCTGATGTAGCGGTTCTCGCCGAGCAGGAATTCCTGGAACTTCGAGAAGTCCGGCTCCTTGGAGTCGAGGCTGAACGGATTCTTGCCCGCCTCGATGAGCTGCGGGTTGTAGCGATAGTTCGCCCAGTAGCCGCACTCGACCGCGAGCTTGCCCTCAAGCTGTGCACAGCCCATGCCCTTGCGGATCCCGTGGTTGATACACGGCGAGTAGGCAATGATAAGGGACGGTCCCGGATATGCCTCCGCCTCGCTGATCGCCTTCAATACCTGATTCTGATCGGAGCCCATGTCAATCTGCGCCACATAGACGTAGCCGTAGGACATCGCCATCATGCCGAGATCCTTCTTCTTCGTCTTCTTGCCCGTTGCTGCGAACTCTGCAATCGCCGCTGCCGGCGTGGACTTCGACGCCTGTCCGCCCGTATTCGAGTAGACCTCGGTATCAAAGACCATGACGTTGACATCCTCGCCCGACGCAAGCACGTGATCCACGCCGCCGAATCCGATGTCGTATGCCCAGCCGTCGCCGCCGAACACCCACTGCGAACGCTTGACGAAGTAGTCGTTATCCTTGTAGATGCGGCAGAGAAGCTCGTCCGTCCCCTTCTCCTTCTCAAGCAGCTCGCGCAGGAGGTCGGCGCGGTCACGCGTGCCCTCACCGCTGTCGCGCTTTTCGAGCCAGAGCTGCATTGCTGCCTGAAGCTCGGCAGAGCCCTTCTTCTCCTCGAGTGCCTGTGTCACCGCCGCCGCGATGGACTCACGCACTGCCTTCGTGCCGAGCAGCATTCCAAGGCCGTACTCGCATTGTCCTCGAACAGCGAGTTTGCCCATGCAGGACCGTACCCCTTCGGGTTCTTCGTATACGGGATTGCAGGTGCGCTCGCGCCCCAGATGGAGGAGCAGCCCGTTGCATTGGCGATCATCATGCGGTCGCCGAAGAGCTGCGTGACGAGCTTTTGCGTACGGCGTTTCGCCGCAGCCTGCGCACGCACCCGAGAACTCGAAGAGCGGCTGCTCGAACTGAGAGCCGATGACCGTCGTCTTCTTCATCGGGACGTTCTTGACCGAGACCTTCTCCGTGTCCACACCGTAGTCAAAAATACTTCTGCGCATCGCGGAGGTTGTCATCGAGCAGGGTCATATCGAGGGCCTTGCCCGGGCAGACCTGCGCACAGTTGCCGCAGCCGAGGCAGTCGAGCGTTGAGACGGCAATCGTGAGGTTCATGCCCTTCGCCGGACGCGACTTTACGGACTGCATCCCCTCGGGCGCTGCTGCAAGCTCCTCGTCCGTTGTCAGCACAGGACGAATCGTTGCGTGCGGACAGACGAATGCGCACTGGTTGCACTGGATGCACTTCTCCGGACGCCATACGGGGACAGAGATCGCCGTACCGCGCTTCTCGAACGCCGTACCGCCAACAGGGAACGTGCCGTCCTCCATGCTGAGCAGCTCGGAGATCTTGAGCTTATCGCCCTCCTGACGGTTCATGACATTCTGGATCTTGGTGATGAATTCCGGCGTCTTTGTATTGACCGGCACTTCCTCATCCACCGCATCCTTCCATTCCGCAGGAACATTCACGCGATGGAGCGACTCGATGCCGTGATCGATCGCACCGTTGTTCATGTTGACAACCTTTTCGCCCTTGCTGCCGTAGGATGTAACAACTGCGTCCTTGAGATACTTGACCGCGTCGTCGATGGGAATGATGTTCGCAAGCTTGAAGAACGCCGACTGCATGACCATGTTGAAGCGGCCACCAAGGCCGAGTTCACGGGCGATGTGAACCGCATCCACCGTGTAGAACTGAATGTCGTTGGAGGCGATGTAGCGGCGCATCGACGCGGGCAGGTGCGTGTTCAGCTCCTCATCCGACCAGAAGGTATTGAGGAGGAACGTGCCGCCCTTCTTGAGACCTGCAAGGAGGTCGTACTGACGGACATAGGACTGCTGCGAGCAGGAGATGAAGTCCGCCTTGTTGATGAGATACGGACTGATGATGGGCGACTTGCCAAAGCGCAGATGGCTCATCGTAATGCCGCCCGATTTCTTCGAGTCATAAGCAAAGTATGCCTGCGCATACATATCCGTCTTGTCGCCGATGATCTTGATCGCGCTCTTGTTCGCGCCGACCGTGCCGTCCGAGCCGAGCCCCCAGAACTTGCACGCCGTCGTCCCCGGCTTCGTGAGGTTGACATCGCCGTGGATCGGAGTGAGGCTGCGGTGCGTAACATCATCGACAATGCCGAGCGTAAAGCCGTGCATCGGCTCGTCCTTCTTCAGCTCCTCATAGACCGCGAAGACCTGATCCGGCGTCGTGTCCTTGCCGCCGAGACCATAGCGTCCGCCGACAATAACGGGATTCATCCCCGAGCTGTAGTATGCCGCCTTGACATCGAGATAAAGAGGCTCGCCGAGCGATCCAGGCTCCTTGGTGCGGTCGAGAACAGCAACCTTCTGCACCGTCTTCGGAAGATACTTGAAGAAATGCTCAACCGAGAACGGACGATAGAGGCGAACGGAGAGCAGACCGACCTTTTTCACCCTGCGCATTGAGGTATTCGGCAACTTCCTCCGCCGTCTGGCAGATCGAGCCCATTGCGATGATAACACGATCCGCATCGGGTGCGCCGTAGTAGTCAAAGAGATGGTGCTCACGCCCCGTAATCTTTGTCATCTGCGCCATCGCCTCTTCGACGAGCTCGGGAATGGCATCGTAGTAGCGGTTGACCGCTTCGCGTCCCCTGGAAGTAGATGTCGGGGTTCTGCGCTGTACCGCGTACCGCCGGATGATCCGGATTGAGTGCACGACGGCGGAACTCATTGACTGCATCCCAGTCGAGAATCTTCGCGAGATCGGCATAGTCCACAACCTCGATCTTCTGAATCTCATGCGAGGTACGGAAGCCGTCAAAGAAGTTGATGAACGGAACGCGCCCCTTGATCGCAACGAGATGCGCCACCGCAGCGAGATCCATGACCTCCTGCACGCTCGACTCTGCAAGCATAGCGACACCCGTCTGACGCGCCGCCATGACATCCTGATGATCTCCGAAGATGTTCAGCGAGGATGCTGCGATTGCACGTGCACTGACATGAAACACGCCCGGCAGGAGTTCACCCGCGATCTTATACATATTCGGGATCATGAGCAGAAGCCCCTGTGATGCCGTATAGGTCGTCGTGAGTGCGCCGGCTTGGAGTGAGCCGTGCACTGCACCGGCAGCGCCAGCCTCCGACTGCATTTCGATGAGACGTACCTTCTGTCCGAAGATATTCTTCATTCCTTTTTGCAGCAAGGCTGTCAACGTGCTCCGCCATCGGCGAGGACGGCGTGATCGGATAGATCGCCGCCACATCTGTGAAGGCATAGGAGATGTAGCCGGCAGCTGTGTTGCCGTCCATCGTCTTCATTTTTCTTGGCCATGTTACTGCTCCCTCTCAATGGAAATGCGTCTGCATTCCAAAAAAATATTAAAAATATAACCACATGAGCAAAGAATTTGTCCCTCTCACTCTTTTTGATAGAAAGAATCAAAAAGAATATCTATGGAGGAATACCGATTCCATACTTTCTGTTTATTATACAACGGAACATGGGGCTTGTAAACAGGATAGACCTTCTCAGTGCTGTAAAAGACTGTGTTTTCTCATTGTTTTTTTGATAAAAATATCCTATTATCCTATAAAAAAATGAGCTGCCGATCAGCAGCTCGTTTTTGCTAAAGCAACGGGTGTTCCGTTGGTCTGAGATCACGTATGCGTATGAGATGGAGTGCCTCCGAAAGATCAATATCGCGCCGGTTCTTCCCCTCCTCATACACATAAAGAGGGTGTTCGACCCCAATCTCACTCGCGGGCATATAGACATACTCATCGGTATTCCGATCACCGAAGATAATGCCGCGCAGCAGCTGCGCCTCGCGTATCAAAACATATCCCTCCGCCAAAGCATATAGACAACGGTCGTAGACACACAGACCGCGATCACGACCACGCGCATAAAACCGAGTGGATCGCCTTCGTACGGCACAGGCACATTCATGCCGAAGAAACTCGAAATCACCGTCGGAATCGCGAGGATAATCGTGATCGCCGTCAGGAATTTCATCACGAGGTTCAGATTGTTCGAGACAATCGAGGAGAACGTATCCGCAAGCCGTGCGAGAATCGTGCTGTACATCTCGACCATCTCGCGCGCCTGCTTGTTCTCAATGATAACATCCTCGAGGAGATCCTCGTCCTCCTCATACATCTTGAAGATATGATGCACCGAGGTATTCGTACGCAGACGCATGAGGCGGTCAAGCACCGCGCCGTTCGAGCGCAGCGCCGCATTAAAATAGGTCAGACCCTTTTGCAGCTGCAAAAGACGCAGAACCTCGCTGTTCTTCATATCGTGGCGCAGACGATCCTCGATCTCTTCGGAGAGTTTGCTGATCTGGCGCAGGTAGCGCAGATAGAACACATCGGACTTGTAGAGGATCTGAAAGAGGAATCGCGTGCGCTTGTAGGTGCGGAAAAGCTTCGCCGTACGCTCGTTGAACTCTGCCATCACGGGTGTTTCCTCAAGACAAACGGTGATGATATGTTCGTCCGTAAGGATGATTGCAAGCGGCAGCGTATCGTAGCTGTCCTCACCGCGATAGACGGGCACATTCGTCAGGATCATGACCGAGTCGTCCTCGACATCCGTATGTGACCGCTCCTCATCGTCGAGTGCGGAGCGCAGGAAGTCGGGGTCAACCTCCGTGAGCGTACTCACGACCTTCAGCTCATACGGAGTCGGGTTGACAATGTTGATCCATGCTCCCTTTGTGAGTGTCTTGAGTGACAGCTCCTGCAGAGGACCGGATTCCATGGATTTATAGATTTGCAGCAATGGTGGACGCTCCTTTCCGACCGCCCTCTCCCATCACTGCAAAATGCAGAGGTGAAGAGAGGACGGCATACATATGTGGGGGTCGGGCTGCAAAGGTGTATCGTCCATGCTCTTCACTTCCTTCCAACGTTCGTTTTCAAAATTGACGAATGAATTGTAACGCAAAATACGCCGCTTGTCCAGAGCGGCGCAGAAAATGTTATACGTTGAAACGGAAGTTCACCACATCGCCGTCGCGCATGACGTACTCTTTGCCCTCCAGACGAACAAGCCCCTTGTCACGCGCCGCAGCCACGCTGCCAAGTGCAACGAGGTCGTCATAGTTTACGATCTCCGCACGAATAAAACCGCGCTCGAAGTCCGTATGAATCTTCCCTGCCGCCTTCGGTGCCGTTGTCCCGCGCGTAATCGTCCATGCACGACATTCATCCTCCCCCGCCGTGAGAAAGGTCTGCAGCCCGAGGAGGGCAAACGCTCCATGAATGAGACGATCGAGGCCACTCGGACAGACCCAGATCCTCGAGGAAGACCGCAGCCTCCTCCGCGTCGAGCTCGGCGATTTCCTCTTCGAGCCGTGCCGACACCGTCACCACCTGTGCCCCCGTGCGTGCGGCATATTCCTTGACCGTCTGCACGTGCGGGTTTTCCGCGTCTGCCGTCGCAGCCTCATCCTCACCGACATTTGCAATGTAGAGAATCGGCTTGCGCGTAAGGAGGTTCAGGTCGCGCAGCATCGCCTGCTCCTCGTCCGTAAGCTCCACTTCGCGTGCGGGCTTCCCTTCATCAAGTGCAGACTTCAGACGTTCAAGCGCGGCGTGCTCCGCCTTTGCGTCCTTACTGCCCGATTTCAGCAGCTTCGTCACCTTCGCCATGCGCTTATCGACTGCTTCAAGATCGGCGAGGCAAAGCTCCGTCTCGATGATGTCGATGTCGCGCAGCGGATCGACCGCCCCCTCCACATGGGTGATGTCCGAGCTCTCAAAGCAGCGGACGACATGTGCCACGGCATCCACCTGACGGATATGCTCAAGGAACTTGTTGCCGAGCCCTCGCCCTTTGACGCACCCTTGACAAGACCGGCAATATCCACAAAGCGAACGCTTGCGGGTGTCGTCTTCTTGGAATGGTAGAGATCCGTCAACACCTTGAGACGCGCATCCGGCACCGCCACCACGCCCACATTCGGCTCAATCGTGCAGAACGGATAGTTCGCCGCCTCTGCGCCTGCCTTCGTAATCGCATTGAACAGCGTACTCTTGCCCACGTTCGGCAAACCAACGATTCCAACCTCAAGATTGCTCACAATGATTACCTCTTTCACAGATCGAACCCATGCTATATTCTTTCAACAAAATAAATATACTCGTTATGTTATAGCAAAAAAAGTGAGAAGGTCAATCATCACACGCCACTCGCATCAGGAGCAGTGTATATATTTTCTCATGAGCATACTTGCAAATGTCACAAATGATACTTCCCTTTTTTTGAAATCTTGTGTTATAATTTTTAAGCAATCAGGGGCATTCCCTTCACTGTCAATTATCTTCATCATATAGGAGGTCTATCATGGCAATCACAAAAGATATGAGCATCGTCGAGATCGTTCAGACGTACCCTGACACCGTCGAGGTTCTGATGAATGCGGGCATGGGCTGCCTCGGCTGCGCGGCTTCGCATTTTCGAGAACATTGAGCAGGGTGCAATGGCACACGGCATCGACATCGACGCGCTCATCGCCGAGTTGAACGCAACAATCGGCGAGAAATCTGCAGCACAGTAAAAATATACCGACAAAAGACCCCCATTCGTGGATAATCTCCACGAGTGGGGGTCTTTTATGTCATATATGGCGCACTACTGTAAATCGAGCAAGTGCAATCGGCTCCTTTTGGCTGAATGCGTGCCTTCTCACGCGCAATGGCGATCTGCTGCTCTGCCGTATCAATACCTGCAAGATCTGGCAGGAGCAGCCCACGTCGATTGTCCGTCAGGCTCTTGACAATCACGCCATAGGTCTTCGGATCAAGCTGCGCCGCAGACTCAATCGGCTCGGGCGTACTCAGCACATCCACCGAATAGACGAGGCGGTTCAACTCATGCTCCTCAATCGGTTCAAAACGCCCATCGTGCGCGGCAGCAGACACTGCATTGTAGAGAATCTCCTCGGCAAGGCTCTGCTGCGCAGGCACAAATGTCCCGATGCAGCCGCGCAGTTTGCCGTATTTCTTGATGGATACAAACGCGCCCGCACGGCTCTCCATCAGTTCCTGCGGCAGTTCTGCGGGAAGCGGCAGATAGGAATGTGTCCGCACAAAATGCTCGACACTCATGCGTGCAAGCCGCACATAATCATCCTCCGCCGCACGCAGTTCGGCAATCGCCCGATCCTCTGCACGCACGAGCTGCGCCGCGAAGTCATTCTTCTCGTTCCGACCTGTCACGGTAAAGGAAGCAACGGCATACCCCACGCCAAATGGAGCTTCGTAGCTGTGCAGATCTGCATCCATCGCCGCACGGTCAAGGGCACCCGCGAGCACCCACAGTGCGTTCAGCCCGCAGTGACCCGCCGTCTCGGCAAAACTGCCCGGAATCTGCAAGAGCGAGAGGAAATCCCTGTTTTTCAGAAATACCGTGCAGAGCTCGTCAAACTCTGCGCCCTCGGGCGCAAAGCCGTTTGCACCGCCCTCCATCAGACGGTGTGAGAGGTCGCCGCTCGCAATGCAGACCGTACGCCGACCAAGCCGCTCCGCCGTCGCCGCAATCAACTGCCCGAGCAGGGCATGTGTATGCGCGGGCAGCCCCGCGATACCGATGCGAACAAATTTGGTCGGCGCATCTCCCAGATATTCACTCAAAAAGAAGAGTGGTATCATCGTCCCGTGGTCAAGCGACGGATGTTTCTCCCCGAGTGTTCCTGCAGGAAGCTCCTTCTCCCCCGCAAAAGCAGAGAGGACACGCACAAAATCCTCGTCATACGGAATGCCAACGGAGATCTCGGGATGCCCGAACGCGGCAAAGTTTCCCTCCGCTTCCGTGCCCGGGGAGATGTGAAAGAAATCATCGTATGCCGTCGCGTGTGGACTGATGATGACGACGGTATCGGGACACAGCTCCGCCGCCGCGCGCATAACCTCATGATATGCCCGAACAGTCGCAGAGATCTCCTGCTCCCGCCCCGCGCCAATCGCAGGGATAAGGAGAGGTGGATGCGGTACGGCATAGGCGGCAAGGATGGACATTACGATCACTCCCCATAGAAAAAAAGCCGACTGCAAAAACAGTCGGAGTTACGGAAACACTGATAAATTCAGCGATTCCTATGTATGTGCCAAAAAGGCGAAAAATATGTCTATATGGTGCGGATGAAGGGGGTCGAACCCATACGCCTTGCGGCACTGGATCCTAAGTCCAGCGCGTCTGCCAGTTCCGCCACATCCGCATATCAGAGAATGGTATAATATCACAAATGCGCGAAATTGTCAAATTTTTAATTACCATCTAACTGAAATCGCCGTAAATACATCATATTTATTTTTTTATTTCATATCATTGTACCATATTTGATATAAAAACAATTTTAGAATATATGTACTAAGTCAACCAAATTTAGGCGAGTCAACCAGATTTTCAAAACTGTTAAGCCTTGCTACTACTAGCTTTTTACAATTTTGTCAACCAGATTTCAGCGAGTCAACCAGATTTCGGCAAAACGGACTTATTATTCAGTGCCGCAATGCGTATGTATTCGACCAAAAACAATAAAATAGAACAACTAACATAGTTAAAAAGTCCCTCGAATTGCTTTTAACCATGTTATCAATGTCACTAAAAGCGTAATGCTTAAGTAATACATTCGTGGAATTCCAACCGCCTAACATTTTTACCGTTGGAATCGGTACACCTTTTAGAAGTAGTTCCGAGGCGAATGTTTTCCTTGTGCTATGTAATGTTAGTTCATCGGATAACCCTGCTTTCTTTCGTATCATAATAAAGTTTTCCGTTATCTGTGATACAGATACCCATTTACCGCCGCTGATCGGCTTAATGGTATCACATGAGAATATATAATCATCTGCATTACCTTTTTTTGTTTTTTTCCAATGTGTCAAGTAGATTCTTCCTAAGTGGTACAATCCTTTTTGATTGTGGTGTTTTTGGGTTCTCCTACACATTCACCTCCGTTTACCCTATCTTTGCTTATTGTCTTTGTTATATGCAAATATCCCTTCTTAAAATCTATATCCTTCCACTTTACCGCCGCTAATTCACCTCGGCGGCAACCTGTCTGGAAATACATATAATATAGTAGATACCACATATAACCTAGTTCATTCCGACATACAAGTAAAAAAATTTAAGTTTTTTTTCTTTTTGTGTAAATGCTCTTATAGTTCTTCCTTTTTGTTGATTTTATTTTTTTATATCATGACAAGGATTTTCTTTCATTCTTCCATTCCCTATTTCATATAGGAAATATCTTGACACACAACTAATCAATTTACGAACATATCCACTAGATAGATTATCATTGTATTGTAATGTCAAAAAAACATTTCTTGCAACAACTGTTTAGTTACTTTGTCTATTGGGACATATCCAATATAAGGTAGTATCTTATTGATTGCGGAATGGTATGTTGACATACTAGATGAACGTATTTCAAGTGATACCACATTCAGACACCAATACCTAAAACCTTCACCAAACAAGGGAATAGTAATCTTCTTTTTCTTTTTTATCGGCGATGTAGCATAATCATATTCTTTCATCAACTCTATGTTCAATTCATATAGATTCAAATATTCATTTCTTATTGCTAGTATTTCTTCCAATGTTTTTTTGCTGTCTTGTTTTACTTGTTGTACTACTTTACCTTCTTCACGAATGACATAATGAAATACATATAATCCCCTCTTTTCGTTGAATGTAATGTACTTATGATTCGTTTTCATTTCTGAACATCTCCTTATCTTCTAAAAAAAGAAACATACGCTTCTTTTTATTGTAATTTGAAGCAAGTGTTTGAGTCAAGACTAAAAAAACAACGCTCAGAATTATGCCTAGAACTGTTCAAAAAATTCATTTTAGGCATCAGACTACCAACCACAAATTTTGACTACCTTAAATCGCATTTTTTTCATCAAATGTAATGGTAGCAAGGCTTTTCAAGGTATATCTATCATAGTATCTATTCTATATGTAGTATCTGCTTTATCCCTATATACTACATATTGAATTAGACATAAAAAAAGAGTACCCAAGCCGTCACGGCTCAGATACTCAATATACATACATTACATACAAGGATATATTTATTCAATTATTATTATAAGTATCTAGTTGGTTAGATACTTATGCTCAAAAAAATCCATAGTGTCACCATCATTTACAATACAATAATAATAGGAGGATAAATCACACATCGAAAAAAATAGTGTATATAATATAGAGAGAATATTTTTTTAACACACATACTATTTATTTTATGACAAACAAAAATACAAGGAGATGTTCAAATGTGGATTCATCACAATATAATCTAGTAAGAGATTTCTTTTTCTCTTTTACATATAAATATTTCAACCAAGCACTTTTTATTCGTTCAGAAATTATAAGAATAAGAAGTTTCTTTCGGAATCCAACAAGCCGATTGATTATATCTATACCAATTATCTAACTTCAAGTAGAAGTAAATGGAGAGCAAATAACACTTACTTTTACATCAATGAAGGTTCTATTTTATTACATTACTATGATTTCAATAACTTAGGATACAAAGAAAGAGAATCACGGAAAAGCAAAAGATAGACTTTATTACAACGCTTTCTATTTTTGATTTTTGATATAACTAATGAACGTGGAGAACATTTAGCAGATGCGGAACTTGTAAAAGAAAAAAATCTATTTTTGCTTCCAAAATTAAAGAATCTATATCCAACAGCTATAATAGAAAGCAGAAATGGTTATCATCTATATTTTTGCTTTATCTGATAAAGATAGAAATATAACAGAATCTATGTGGAGACATACCGAACTTAGCATATTAGATTGGTTGTTTTACAATGTATCATATCACATAGATTATTCAGTAAAAAGACCCTGCAAGGATTCTCAGAGTTCCTTTTTCCAATCATAAGAAATCAGATTCAGATTTATTTCAAGTTACCATAAATACACTTAATCATAAGCAATATACCGTAGAAGAACTGAATAAAAAAAGTTTAATATCAACCAACAAACACATACAGAGACACAAACACATACAGAGAGACAGACAGCCGCGACGGCGGCGATAACGCTATCAAACGATGAGGTAGTACAAGCAATCAAAAAAATTTAGATACAAGTTTTTTTCGATTATATACCAAAGATAGCTAACAGATTTACAGATTCGCAACAAGTAGCGAATTACCTAAAAATCATATGATATGTTTCACTTTCTTCAAGTAGATAAAACTGAAAAAAAGAGATGTTTCATTCAATCATTCGTGAAGATAAAAACCCATCTGCATTTATAGATATAGTAAACAAAGATAATCATAATATCTATCTTTACACAGACCTAGGAATGAACAAGTTTTCAAAAAGATATAATAGGATTCGTAGAATACATATCTGATACAAATAGACAGCAAGCATTCAAATTCTTGTGTAACATATTCTTTTCAAATAACCAAGTATGCAACAAACAAGTAAAAAGCAATTGATGATTTTATTCAAGATAATATTCAAGTAATAAAAATCGCTTGCAAGTAACAAACAATTCAAGTTTTTTTGAATAAGATAATCCCTACTTATGTATGTATCTTAGATATGCTTAAAGAACAATCAACTAAAAAAAGAATGTACCTTACAAAGATTTCAGATTACAGATAGCTAGAGATTACATTTCAAAAAAACATATGACATTCCGAAAACAAAAAGTAACACGATGTCTAAGAATTCTATTCCATCTAGGTATTATCAATGACACACAAGCATACAATATTCAGATTGGAAAGAAATCTATTAAGACTTGTACTTTCAATGATTTAACGCTTCACAATGTATATGATTTCATTTATCGGAGTCTCATCGCTTTAACACTCAGATATTCAAATGTAATGAAGTTAACAAGTGAACAGCTTAGAGAAGTTAGATTATATATATAATATCTTATCATAAACAAAAAGTTATAATTATCATAAATAAAAAGTAATAGTGAACATATATAATACAGAAATATATATAGTATATATCTACTATTGAATGTATGTTTACTTTTTTTACTATATCTTATCTTACTTATTTACTTACTTATCTACTTGTTACATATTCAAATTCAGATACTTATACTATATCTATACTATATCTATATCATTATATCTCCCCCGTTCCCCTATATCTATATCTACATATCTATGTTACATATCAGAAAAGATAGCGAAGCTAGAGAGAAAATAAAGATAATTAAATAAGTAAAGACATTCGTTAGCATTGTTCACCTCTGCAAGCGGTTTTTGCTTGCAGATTGAACCATACTATATGAACACAAGCATGAATCCGTGTCTTGCGTAGCAAGCGCGGTCATGGTGCTGTGACATATAAACTTATATCTATAATAATTAAATATCCCAACTTGTTGGGGAAAAAAACAGCAAATATCAGTTCTTGAATGTAATAATAATAGAAGAAATATTTTTCACACATCCATATATTATATAGATAAGAAAGAGCCGCATATAGACATTCTCGCGATAGCACCGCAAACAGTCACTATAGCTAAAGTGTCGCATATAAATAGGACGGCTTGACTTCAAGCTCACCATACATAGCGACCTAAACAGCCAATTCGGCGGTTCAGCTTAAAAACAAAAAGTAATATAATAACAGTAGAAGGATTTTTTTAACATACATACACATAAGGAGATATAACAATGAAAACAAAAGAAATCATCTGCATTGAAACAAATACAATATTTGAATCAGTAAAAAGAAGCAAGTCAATCTATGAATATCAATCCTAAATCCATATCTAAAAAAATATTAACGGTAAACGTAAAACAGCAGGAGGATATACATTCATTAAAGTTAAGGATGATACCGCGCACGCCGCCGCGAATAAATCCGTTGTCAAGAAAACAAGCAAACCGAATATAATAAACATCAACTTGTCAAATATTCCACCGAACACAAACATCAATATTACATTCTAAAGCGTACATACATACATATAAGGAGATATAAGCAAATGATTAAATGTATTGAAACAAATAAAAACCTATCCATCAGCCGCACAAGCGGCGAAAGAACTAGGAATAACAAAAGCCGCTATTTCAATGTGTGTTAACGGTAAACGTAAAAAAAGCTAATGGATATACATTTATTAAAAATTAACAATAATAAAGTTAACACAGATATAGTTAACAACAAAGTTAATAATAATAAAGTTAACACAGATATAGTTAACAACAAAGTTAACAATGAAAAAAAGTTAACACAGACAAAGTTAACACAAATATAGTTAACACAAATATAGTTAACAACAAAGTTAACAATGAAGATAACACAGATATAGTTAACACTCAAGAAGTTAACAATAATAAAGTTAACGATGAAGTTAACACTCATTCAGATTCAGACTGTGACACTTCAACAGAAAAAAAGTGACTTTTACAAAAAAACCTATTCTATCAATGTATAAATGACTTCAATAAATATAGAGATAATAAAAATATATCCGCTTATCGACAAAGCTAAACTACTACAAGAAGAAAAATGAGAAATTAAAAGAACAAAGAAACAAGGTTATAGAATCCGTCGCGGATGATACGACTATCTCAGAACTTAAAGAAATAATAGAAGCACAAGCAAAGGAAATAGAAAAAAACTCAACAATGAATACGATTTATTAATGGATAGTCAAGGTAATGGAGAGTTTCTTAAAAAGAAATACCGTCAGCAAAGAGACGAAAACAAGAAAAATGGTACAAGAACTTATAACTATGAAATATGTTGTAGAAAAAGGCAAAAGATGAAGTACAAGAAGCAATCTGGGGAGATTTTTACACAATTAGAGCATGAAGATTTAATAAAAGAAAATACAGAAATGAAGAAAAAGACTTTCTAAGCATGAAGATGTAACAGAATTTAAGACATTGAATTATTTAGATTTACCAAAAGAAGAAGATACCCTAAAACAGGGGTGAAGATAACGCTAATAATGCGCCTAGCGCTGAAACAGCAGAAACAGATAAAGCATTAGATGATATAGCAAATGAAAATGAATCTAACTTAATTAAAGATGTAAGAGAATCAGATAATGATACATCTAACAAAGAAGATATTGAAGAAATACAAGAAATGACATGGAGTGACATTTAATATGAATGAAAATCAGATAATAAAAAGCAATCGAAAAACCTAGATATTGTATTTAAGAATAAAGACAAAGGATTCCAACACATACAACAAGACAATGTTTATTATCACAAGTTTAGGATTCCGATATTACAATTTTCTCTTAGATAGATACCTTTTATCGCATGAAGTTAAAAGATATAGCAATCAAACATAAAGATACACATGAAAAATATACGGTATCTATCAAAAAAATATGGAGAGACAGAATCAAAGATACACTTCATGACATGGAAAGATATAACATAGCTGTCTAAGCATTCCCTATCAACTTATTCTTATATATTTATCAGATTATCAACTATCAGCCGCCGCGACGGCATACACAAGCATACACTTTTAAGCATACATACACACGCGAAAGCGTGACATAAGGAGAATATATTTATGGAAGAAAACAAAGAACCAATACAATTAGAAATTGAAGATAGTCCCGATACTACAGCAGAATATAGAGATATGGATGATTTGTTAGTTTTTTTCGGTTTATATGATGATGAAGAAATAAACAACCTCTTTATATTGATGTGGTATAGAGATGTATTGAAACAATATGAAAGCAAATATGCCGAACTACATACACGAATCATAGAAGTAAATAAGATGCTAACCAAGACATTGTTACAAATGAATGAAAAATAGATATAGTGAGTTTTGGGATAAGGAAAAACAACAATATATATGGATTTATAGAAGAATACTATTATGAACTACATGGATTTACACAGTTAACACATAGAACATGGAGTCACATGAAAAAAAGAATATACTAGGATTATAAACAAATAACTATAACAACCTTCAAATATATGTATATAGAGGTATGTCCACTTTTGGATATACCTCTATTTTTTTATATTTATATAAATATATGGTGATATTTAATGCGGATAACTACAAGACATCCATTTCAACACACGAAAAAAACCATATCAATTATACAGATAAAGAAATAGAAAATATGGTAACACAAGCAAGTAAAATGAAACAATATGTATATGATTTCTTAATAGATAGATTGTACTTGTTGGAAGAAGGAAAACGAAACACCAAGAACACACATGAATATTCATATTTCAGTGCAAGGATTATGAAGGAAAGAGAATTTGTAGAGTCTATATCATTCGATACACTAGAAGATTATGTAAAAGGAGACAGCTAATATGGCAAAAAGCATTTTCAAATAAATTTTATCATTCAAAGAAATGGAAGGAAATTAGAGCGTTTGTTTTAACGAGAGATTTTTTTTCATGTGTCAAATATGTAAGATGCCAAATTGTAATATAGTACATCACATTAAGGAATTAACGCCTGCAAATATAAACGATTCAAGTATAACAGTCAATCCCGATAATCTAGTTACTGTTTGTAACAGATGCCACAATCTTATACATGACCGATATAAACAAAGTGAAGATGTTCAACGCTATGTATTCGATGAAGAAGGTAATGTGATACCACGCGAAGCGCAAGCCGCACATGACACACTAACAGATGAACAACAAGCATTGATAAAAAACATACCAAGCACAACTATACTAGCACACACACAAGCACACAGACACAGACAGCCGAACGGCGGCGCAAGGTGCAGATGTGCAGATGTGCAAGACAGCATACAGTTAAACCCAAGCCCCCCCACAAAGCCAATAACTATCGGTGTTTGCTACACCAGTGCGGCGTAGTTCGCGCGATATCCTAAATTTTTATAGGCTAGTGGTAAATACACAGATAATCATTATCAATATAAATGGAGAGATAAAAATGACAAAAAAAGCAAAAAAAGTAGAAAAATCAGAAAGATAGAATTACACAAGAAGAAGATAGACTCCTAGAATTATTCAAAAAAATGCAACAGACACGGAAAAAGAAATTAGCGTTACCATCTATCAAAAAAACCTTGCGTTCATGAGAATACAACTTGAAGAATTACAAGAAGAAATCACAAGCAAAGGAGCAATCGAAAAAAATATGATAACGGCGGCGGTCAAAAAGGATACAAGCAATCAACCGCATTACAAAGCTACAATAACTTAATTAAGTCATATAATACGACATTGAAAATCTTAGCCAAGGATATATTTAAGAATATCGAGCCAGAAGAAAAAGACGCGCTACAGCTATTCATGGAAGAACACGCCGCTAGACGCGCCGCATACACGCAAGACGCGACATATAATCAACCAAATAATTAAATAAAGAATTTGAAGCATATGTTTCACATGAAACAGAATTTTAATATAATAATAAAAAAAGGAGGGAGCGTTTTTCTCTCCCTCTTTTTGTCTATATTCCCTTGTATTTCAAGGATTTCTCAGACGCATATAAACACGCCTTCAATAGTTACAATTAAAAAAATATGAATCGAACACATTTTTAGAACACAGCAACATATATTCTATTTTATTGTTTCAATATCTCCATATTCCTTATTATATCAATACCAAATGAATCATTTACCGATAAAATTTATCGTTTATCCACAATTCAATAGTAAATAATCATTCATCTTTTTATATCTTATCTAATTCCTTGTTATATATATGTTTATATACTCATATTATATTACATAAACAAACAGCTTCATATTTGAAATAATCTATTATAGAACAAATAATAGAACATACAAGCATTTTTATTGTAACTACAATCAGCGCATTTTATAGGCTCTGCCTTTTTCCTTGTGAAATCAGCAATTCTTGTTTAACCGACGCAAGTTTACGTTGGTTATATTCTTTCGACACAAGTGTCTAAACATTGTATTCGCCGCCCTGGCGGTCGAAAAAAACCATCAAAACATCATCAACGAGCCGAAATACCGACCCGTTAACAGATTCAACCCATCGAAACACCGATTCGTTAACTAACTGTTAAATAACGATACATTTCAACGAGCGCAACTTTCAGCCCGTTAAACTAATTCAACGCGCTCCCTACCGCGCTATGTCTATCACATTTATTCTAATTTGTCAATATAGTTCTAAACTTCCATATTATACCCTACAATCAATTTATCATGCGTTTATACATCTATGTATCAAAATTAAAAAAATACCGTGCTTAAAAAGTCAATTTATCAAATACCATCTCAGACGCTCAGAATGTACCCTATAACCGTTCAAAAATGATTTTTTTAGATAGAAACCCTTAGTACGATTTTTTTGACTGCCTTAAATCGCTTATTTTTTTACTTTCGGAATGATTTCAAATATAATACATCTTCACATTAGATGAGGGGACGCTTTGCCGCCCCATACTATCATAACTTTATATCATAATTTTTATACCATAACTTATATTTATCACATCATAGAAAAAAATAATATGGTAGTTCTGCTTTACCACGCGAAAAAAAGTAATATAATAACCATAGGAGGGATAAAGAGACATTGAATCAACCTCCAATAGAATAAACAGTATAGAGGCATTGCCTCGGACAATGAAAAAGGATGTAGATACATATGACGAAACTAGACAAAGAATTACACGAACTGTTAGTATGGAAAATGACACAGCTAAAAAGACGGCGTACCTAAATGGATAACAGACGGCGTTTCTTATTATGATGAAAAAGTATTTTTGAAGAACAGAAAGCAAGGGAAGAAGTAGAAACCTTGCTGAAAAACAAAAGGATTGGTTCTCAAGGAAGTGTTTCCTGCATGACATTACAGACACCTATTAATCTTCCTATCATGCGGCAACGCATCGGACACGAAAAGAATCTTGCTTGTCGAGTCTCGCGATGTAGCAAAAAGCATTGGATAAGCGACACGATCATTTAGTTCGCGACATTGACACTTATGTTTATCACATGGAAAAATCCACCGAAAGAAACAACCTCCCCAAATCTGGGGAGGTTAAACCCAAAAAGAATTTTTCATTGAATCAATGTACGAGGATAAGAAGAAAGAACAGCGGAGATGTTACCTCATTACTAAGATGGGATGTGAATTTCTAGCAGGAAAGACTACAGGCGCAAAAGGCACTTTATTCTCAGTTCTCTATGTCAAGGAGTTCAACCGTATGCAAGAACAGCTTGCAAAGCAAGAATCCGAACAATGGAAGAACACACGGCAAGAAGGGAAAAGCTACCGCCGCGAACTCACAGATACAATAAAAAGAACTTGTTGAATATTCCGTGTCAAAAGGCGTGTCACCAAAGAAAGCGAATCAATGCTATGGAAGATTCACTAAAATTATCAACAATGCACTTGGTATCAAAAAAAGCAAAAGATAATCATACACGCGACTATTTAGATGAAAAAGACACTTACCTATTTGAAGATTTTTGAGGATATGGCAAAGCGTACTATAGAAGATGGTCTAGATTTAATGGAACATGATATATCTAAGTTTTGCGCGATGATTGAATTTAGGTCATTCGGTTTACTGGAAATGCTAGGTTTGAATATCCCTACACCTCAGACTCCGCAACTGAAAGAACGAGTCAAACAGTTACAGCTAAAAGCAAGCGACATAATTACACACACAAAAAGAATCTATCAGAGAGTTAAACGCAAATATGCGTTCTATTCAATCCACATAGAATTACCTCATTACATACAAGGAGACATAACACACATATGTCTCCTTTTTTTATATGTACTATCTGTAATAGTGCTATATGTAGTATCATCAATAGACATTCATGCTGTTTTTATTTTTCCAAGTTCTTTTTATAATTTGTGTGAAAAATTTTTTTCAAATTCCCTCTTGACTTTTCGACATTCTCGTGTTAATATAACATAGGTCTAAGAAAGACGAGCAAAAATATAATCTAAAAGGTAGGAGGATTTAAGATAACAAATATGTTTGCTTGTATGTTCCATGACTAAAGTATTAGATTTTTATATAACTAGGAGGAAAAAAAGAATGTCAAAATTTAGTAGAAATTCTCAGCGAGAACTTGAATGTATTATGTACAGTCTTATTATTGAACTTCTTACTTCACCAGAAGAACTTGCTTGCGCGTATTTTTTTTAAGTACTGCTATCCCAAATTATAACGATTATTTATTTAATTCTGTATCAGATGGAAACGATTCAAAGGCAGAAATGCTTGACAAAATTTCTCATCAACTTTCTTCTGAATATGGATTTCGTAAAAAAATGATATAATTGCAAATAGTTCTTGTTTTTGATTTTTGATATGTATTGTAAATTCTATAATAACCCTTTTTATTTTTTTGAGCATAATCTTGATGATCCTTATCAAGATTATCCAATGAGAATTTTAATATGGGATTATTACCAAGGAGTAACTAACAAAGATGAATTTACGAACTATGTACAACAATGTTGTAGAGTAATGTTGACAATATTTTTTTCAAAAAAATTGTTTGAATTGCATAAGCTATTTAATATGACTAATACAAGCACATACGAACAAGCAAAAAAACAACTATAAAATGATTACTAAACACCTTCACGGACTCTAACACGCATACCAATATAGGCAGGTTCTCCCCTGCCTTATTTTTTTGCTTTCATTTATATTCTAATCATATTCTAAATTGGTCCAATATTCTGTTTTTTTACTTTCCATAATAGAAATTCTAGCTAGTTAAAAACTTTATTAGTTATAGCTTATCTGTTCTATATCATATCTTTTATAACAAAAAAAGCAAGTAAAGCATATGTTTTTACTTGCTTAATTTTTTTAATATAAGGTATTAAATCGGTCCAATATTCTGATTATAAGCCAGTTCCGCCACATCCGCATGTGATTACTCAGCAAGGGTATTCTATCACGACCGCGCGGGGCTGTCAATCCGTGCATTCGACCACGCACACACCGCCGCTCGCATCCCCTTCACATCCAGAATCCCGTATGCGAATCCGCGCCGCACAAGCTCCGTCGGCAGGAACTCATCGTATTTGTCGAAAATTGGGATCTCATCGGGATAGAGGAGTTCCATCGGCTCGATCTTTTCCGCCGCCTCCTCCGCAAGAATATGAAAGAACTCCGTCGGCGTCGCCTTCATCGTAAACTGCATGAAGTACGGGCGCATGGACTCAAATCCGCGCAGTCCGAGCCGCGCACCGCAGCGGATGCGCAGGAATCGCTCAAGTGCAAGGAAGGCATAGCTGCCGAGCCACGGCAAAAGCGCGTACATCTCACCGCCAAGCGGGATGAGCACATCCTCCGCCGCACGCGAGTGCCGTGCCGTCTCACGCGCCTGTGTGAGGCGTGCGATCGCATTTTTTAGCAGATAGGGCGGAATCAGCTCCTCGCGCAAGACCTGACGCATCCGCTCAAGGATGTGCGTGTGGATATCGCCGGGACACTCACCGAAGTAGGCGGGCACATTCCCTTCACCATCTCGCAATATACGAGGTGACGCTTGCGGTCAACCTCGAGCACGCGCCAGACGTGTCCTGCGATCGCAATCTTCTCCCCGACGGGCGGCGGCGTGACAATCGTGCCGATCTCCTGCGACTCGCAGCGGACGGTATACTCCTCGTTCTCTTGAAAAACACCGTAGAAGCGGAAGGACTGCACGACGCGCTCCCCCGAAAGTCCCACGATCAGCCCACCGCGCTCCGTCTGCTGCAGATGTTCCTGCGCGATCAGATGGCGCAGGAGCGTACGGTAGTCCTCCTGCGTAATGCGGTGAAAGACGTGCAGGGAGAGCACACGATCTGCGAGCGCACGCGGCGAGAGCTCCCCACAGGATGCCGCGACGCTCATCGTCTGATGATAGAGCAGGCTGAACGGCAGACGGTCAAGGCGCGGCGGCTCGACCCAACGCTCCTCAAGATAGAGCTGGATGAGGGCAATCCCCTGCAGCAGCTTCCACGGAATCGTTGCGGGCAGCAGAGCACGCGCCTCGGGTGCGTCCTCGCGCACGACGAAGTGCATCTCCTGCGGCTGACCGCGCCGCCCCGTCCGCCCCATGCGCTGAAGGAAGGATGAGACCGTCCACGGTGCGTCGATCTGAAAGGCACGCTCAAGCCGTCCGATGTCAATGCCGAGTTCGAGCGTCGCCGTCGTGCACGTTGTAAAGAGACAGTCCTCATCCTTCATTCGCGCCTCCGCCGTCTCACGGAATGCGGCGGAGAGATTCCCGTGATGAATGAGGAAACGATCCGGCTCATGCTGTTTCTCACAGTAGGCGCGCAGCGTCGTTGTCACCGCCTCGCACTCCTCGCGCGAGTTGACAAAGATGAGACATTTCTTCCCGCGTGTATGTGCAAAGATATAGCCAAGCCCCGGATCGGCAGCCTCGGGCGGGGTGTCGGTTGGTGCGCCGAGAACATCCGACACGACAATGTCGTCGCGTCCCTCCCCGCCTGCGTGTCGCGCACATAGAAATGCTCAAGAGAGAGCCGCCACTTGCTCCCCTTTGCCTCGATCTGCGGCACAAGGGTCTTCTGTCCCGTTCCTGCCGCGAGAAAATCCCCCGCACGCTTGGCATCGCCAATGGTCGCCGACAGGCCGATGCGGCGCGGCTGCACGCCCGCGATGCGGGAAAGCCGCTCGATGAGACAGAGCGTCTGCCCGCCGCGATCACCGCGCAGGAGGGAGTGCAGCTCGTCGATGACAACGAAGCGCAGATCGCCGAACAGTTTCGGAATCGCCATGTGCCGATGCAGGAGCAGTGCCTCAAGCGACTCCGGCGTGATCTGCAGGATGCCCGACGGGCGTTTCATCAGGCGTGCCTTATGCGTCTGCCCCACATCTCCGTGCCAGTGCCAGACGGGGATGTCCGCCCTGTGGCACAGCTCCGTCAGACGCTCGAACTGGTCGTTAATCAGCGCCTTGAGCGGACCGATGTAGATACATCCAACCGATGTGGGAGGATTCTCGTGAAAGAGCGTAATAATCGGGAAAAACGCCGCCTCCGTCTTGCCCGCCGCTGTGGATGCTGTCAGGAGCACATGATCGTCCATCCCAAAGATTGCCTCCGCTGCCGCGATCTGGATGCCGCGCAGACTCTGCCATTCCTGCGCGTAGATATAGTCACGCACGAAGGGTGCATAGCGGTCGAACACACTCATAGCTCGAACTCCGCGAACTGTGCGCTGATCTCCGCGCCCTCCACCTCATTCTGTGCGTAGGAAAACTCCTCCGAACCAAGCAAATCGGCGAGTTTCAATGTCGGATTTTGGTAGATAATGTCGAGCACCTGAATGAAGTCACGGATGACCTCACGCGGTGTGATATGTGTGTCCGCACCGATCCGTCCGAACTCGATGCGGATGAAGTCCGCAAGATCGTCCTGCGTGACAATCTGTGCATATCCATAGAGCTCCGCATGGATGGCGGCAAGCTTTTCAATAAGCACCAGCATCTCCTCATGCGTAAGCGGCGCGAGCCGTATCACGGGCGAGAGCAGGTCACGGTGCTCCCCCGCAAATCGCCCCTCGGCGAGCCGTGAGCGCAGAGCCTCGTAGCTGTAGACCCCGCGCCGCGTGTCCTCCATGCACGCGGGTGTACCGCAGAGAATCATTCCGAGATACTGTGCGCGTCCCTGCATCGCATCGTTATACATCGTTAGGATCTTCTCGTAGTTGTACTGGCGCGTGACCGCGTGCGGGATCTTGTAGATGTTCACGAGTTCGTCGATGAGGATGAGCATCCCTGCATAGCCCGCTTGGCGCAGGAATGCGGCAAAGAGTTTCAGATACTCGTACCAGTCGTCGTCCGTGATGATGATGTTCACACCGAGATCGTGCCGCGCCTCGGTCTTCGTCGTATACTCCCCGCGAAACCAGCGTGCAACCTGCGCCCGCTTCTCATCATCGCCATCCCGATAGGCATGATAGTAGAGCGTCAGAAGCCGCGTAAAGTCAAATCCATGCACGAGATCGTTCAGCCCGTAGATGATGGAGGCAATGCGCCGGTCAACAGCAGCGGAAAAAAATCAGGGGTGCTCGGGGGCGATACCGTCCTCCGTCACGATTTCCTGCTGTACCCAGCTGATCCAACGATCAAGAATGAGCGTGAGTGCCCCGCCCTCGGGCGTTGTCTTCGTCGCCATATTGCGAATGAGCTCACGGTACGTTGCGAGCCCCCTGCCCACGCGTCCCCTGCAGACGTCGCTCGGGCGAGAGGTCGGCATCCACCACGACGAAATTCTTTGCCATCACATAGCTGCGGATCGTCTGCAAAAGAAAGCTCTTTCCGCTGCCGTAGCGTCCAACGATAAAGCGAAACGAAGCCCCGCCCCCTCAATCATCTCCACATCGGAGAGCAGTGCCTCAATCTCGCTGCGCCGTCCGACGGTGATGTACGGAAGGCCGATGCGCGGTACGACGCCGCCCTTGAGCGCATTCACGAGCGTCTGGGCAATGCGGCGCGGGATTTTTCTTCGGTTCATTCGCTGTCATGCAGATACCTCTCCATTAGTTCGTCCTGATAGTCGGAAACGACGGCAGGGCGGATCGCCCTCAATCACCGTGTCCGCAAAAATCATCGTACAGTTTTTTTCGTTGATGCTGTCGACGAGGACGGAGAGCATCCGCCCCTCCGTGCGCACCCACGCAAGATCGCCGTCACCGAGGAGTGTACGGAGCAGCCGAAGCTCCGCCGCATCCAGACCATTGATATCCCCTGCCCCTCTGTCGTCACAGAATCGGCGGACAGCGTATCCTCAGAGAATGACGGAGGAACGACAGGCGAAAGCTCAAAAAAATAGGCATCATCGGAGGTTCCTCATCCTCCTCCACGATCAGCCGCTCCTGCGTTACATCGGCATCCGCACGAATGCGTGCCAGCTGTGAAAAAGTCGAGTCGGACGTGCCGCGCCTCTGCCGCCCTCTGCTCCGCAAGAAACGTGGTGATCTCCTCATCAATTATTTTTTTCCCTGCCATTTTTTTCAGCTTTGGCGGCTGAATCGCTGTGATTCCAAAAATGTGCACGCAGTCCGGCATCCACACCGCGCAAAAAAACACGCCCAGACGCTGTGCCGCACGTTCGGGACGCTCATACGAGTGCAGCGTCCAGTACCCGCTCACGCACTCATAGCGGCGCAGAGGATGCACCTCATAGACACGATCCGGCTCCTCCTTGGGCGGCTGAAATACCGCAGAGGAAAAGAGACGAACGGGCGCAGTCTGCTCCACGGCAATCAAATCGTCAAAGAAATTGATCTGACGATGCTTCTCATAGTACCCGCAGCGCGCTCCAGTACGCGGAGCACAACTGCATTCACCTCCGCCGTATGAGCACGGTAGAGCTTCGAGCGTTCCAGGCGATAGGAGGAGAGAACGCAGACCGCCGCCATCGTTTCCTCTGTCGTATGCTCCGTGCGATGAAGCATTGTATGGATTGCATCATCCTGCTGATGACGCATAAGCCCATCCCCACCGTATGTAATTCGCTTGGGATCGAGTCCGTAGTAGATCACAAACTCATCTTCCCAATCCGCAATATAGTGTGCAATCTGGGGATCAATGGAACAATACGCCTCACAGAAGGAATGCAGCTTCTCATAGCCGTCCTGTGCGTCCCTGCAGCCGATGAGATGCAGAAGTTCATAGACGTAGAGAGACGCATAGGACATGCCCCGCTTCTCGACCCGTCCCTGCCGCACCGCTGTCCGCCATGTGAAGTAGCCGCGCAGCTGCGCATCCGAGAGCGAATCATACGTTGGAAAAATACTGGTTGACCGTGCCGTTGTAAACATAGTCGTCCTCGTAGGCCGCCATCAGCCGCGCCTGCTTCAGAAAGAGTTCTGCCCGCGACTGCCAAGCGTCACGTGTGGTCGTGACCAGCGAACGCATCGCACACAGCAGCTTCGGTGTCGGAGGTTTTGGGGTGGGCGCGGGTGCGTTCGGAATCGCCTCGTCGCGATAGATCATCCGCAGTAGACGCTGTACTGCTCCCAATTTCCCTTTTTCCACCCATCGCACACCTCCGTCCATCTGTTCGATTCCTTCCTCTATTTTACTACGAATCCCCAAAATAGCAAGGACGCATCCCAGCATTTACACAGAAAAATACGCCTCCCGCCGGGCAGCAGGAGGCGTATTTTCGATAGAGAGAAAGAAATGTAGGGAATGTATGTGAATTCTGCGGAAGGGAAGACCGCAGAATACGCATCGAAAAGCCGGAGGAAATAGAGTATCTTTGCACTCTTGGTATCTCTCGCTTTCATAGATAATATAACGAAACGATTTTAGAGTGCCTTGTGAAGGGTGTTAATGTTCGATTAGCTTAGCAGTAAACTGTCATTAGCAAGTTCACTGCCCGCCGCCTGCTCGAACATCGAGAGAAGGTCACGCGTTGTGAGCCCCTGCTTTTTCTCCTGCGGCACATCGAAGAGGATACGCCCCTCGTGCAGCATGATGAGACGGTTTCCGTAGCGCAGCGCGTCCTTCATGTTGTGGGTAATCGCGAGGGTCGTGAGCTGATCCTCCGTCACAATCTGCTCGGTCAGTTCAAGCACCTTCGCCGCCGTCTTCGGATCGAGTGCCGCCGTGTGCTCATCGAGGAGCAGCAAATTCGGCTTTACAAGCGTCGCCATAAGAAGTGTCAGTGCCTGTCGCTGTCCGCCTGAGAGCAGTCCCACACGCGAGGAGAGACGCTCCTCAAGCCCAAGTTTTAGGCGTGCCAGCTTCTCGCGGAACACGTCGCGCATCTCGCTCGTCGAGCCCCAGCGCAGCGTCGGCGTCTGTCCGCGCCGCGCAGCGATCGCAAGGTTTTTCCTCAATCATCATGCGCGCTGCCGTCCCCATCATCGGATCTTGGAAGACGCGCCCGATGAACTTCGCGCGGCGATGTTCCGGCCACTTCGTTATGTCCTCGCCTGCAATCAAAATCTTGCCCGTATCCACGGAGATCGCGCCCGCAATCGCATTCATCAGTGTGGACTTGCCCGCACCATTGCCGCCGATCACCGTCACGAAATCTCCCGGGTTTCAGGTGAAGCGTAATGCCCGAAAGAGCCTTCTTCTCCGTGATTGTGCCCGGATTGAACGTCTTTTTGATGTCCTCTATGCGCAGCATCACTCTGCCCCCTTCTTCATCGCATGGTATTTCGACTGAATCAGAGGCAGCGAGAGCGCGATGGCCACGAGAATCGCCGTAAAGAGCTTGAGATCATTCGGCGGCATACCGAGCTGGAGCACAACGGCAATGACTGCACGGTAGACGATAGAGCCGAGCACAACGGAGATCAGCCAGTTCTTAAAGCTTCGCGTGCCGAAGAGCACCTCGCCGATGATAACAGACGCAAGACCGATAACGATCGTACCCGTGCCCATTCCGACATCCGCAAAGCCGTTGCTCTGTGCGACCAGTGCGCCGCAGATGGCGACCATGCCATTCGAGAGGAGCAGTCCAAGCACGATCATCACATCTGTATTGACGCCGTTCGCACGAATCATATGCGGATTCGCGCCCGTCGCACGGATGGCAGTCCCCAGCTCCGTACCGAAGAACCAGTACGTGAGCAGGATTGCAAGCACGACAACAACCGTGCCGATGAGGAGGATATTCGTCGCCGCATCCAGTCCCCAGATATTCCACTCCGTGAACAGTGTTTCCTGCTGCAGGAGCGGCAGATTTGCCTTACCCATGACACGCAGATTGATGGAGTACAGCCCGATCATCGTCAAAATGCCCGCGAGCAGCGCGGGAATCTTGAGCTTCGTACAGAAAAAAAGCCTGTGACAATGCCCGAGACACATCCTGCCGCACAGGCAGCGAGAATTGCCGTCAGCGGCGTATAGCCCGCAACGAGCATGGAGGCGGCAACAGCAGCCCCCAGCGGAAAGCTCCCCTCGACCGTCAGATCGGCAATATCCAAAACGCGATAAGTCAGATAGACACCGAGCGCATAGAGTCCCCACAGGACACCCTGCGCCGCCGTCGCAATGACGAGATCCATAACGTCACTCCTCAATTTCAGTAAAAAAAGCGGACACGCTGCGTGCCCGCTCCGCTGTGTTCAACCATTCTCACGGCACAATCGTCGCACCGTTCAGTACATCGGCAGGGAATCGTCAGACCGATTTTTCTCCGCATTTTTCTTGTTGATAACGACCATGAGGTCACGCGCCGTCTCAATCTTCATGTCAGACGGCTTCGCCTTCCCCTCGAGGATGTCCGCCGCCATGTCACCGGTCTGGACACCGAGTTTGTAGTAGTCAACGCCCTTGGTCGCAAGAGCACCTGCGGTGACACCGCCCTCAAAGGCACAGATCACACCTTTTCCCGCCGCATCTGTGATGCTCGTGAGCGTCGGCATCGCCGATGCGATCACATTGTCCGTCGGCTCGTAGAACACGTCCACTTCGCCGACCATGCTCTGCGCCGCCTGCTGGATATCGTTGACCGTCGAGATGGTCGCCGTGCGCACTGTGAGCCCCTTCGACGCGGCATATTCCGTCATTGCCTTGACCTGAATCTCCGAGTTGATCTCACTAGACGTGTAGATCGTGCCGATCGTCTTCGCATTCGGATAGAGCTTCATGAGCAGGTCAATCTGATCGGCGATCGGGCTCATGTCGCTCGTGCCCGTGACGTTGCCGCCCGGTGCATCGTTCGACTTTACAACCTTCGCGCTCACATAGTCCGTCACCGCCGTGCCGACGATGGGGATATCCTTCGTCGCATTTGCCGCCGACTGCACCGCCGGGGTTGCAATCGCACAGATGAGATCTACCTTGTCGCTGATAAAACGCTGCACGATATTCTGGAGATTGGACTGATCCGCCTGTGCATTCTGGCGGTCGATCGTGAGGTTCTTGCCTTCCTCGTAACCGCGCGCCTTGAGTCCGTCCACAAAGCCGCGATTTGCATCGTCGAGCGCACTGTGCTCCACGAGCTGAACAATCCCGACCTTGTATGTTTTCTCACCTTTCTCTGCCTGCTGCCCGCATCCTGCCGATGCCAGAATCCCGAGGGCGGCGATGCCAAGCGCAGCACATTTTGCGAGTTTTGTTATCTGCATCGAATCCCCACCTTTTCTATGTCTGTATTAGTCCACCAAGGTTGCATCCTTGAGCACATCCTCCGGGATCGTCAGTCCCAACTTTGCCGCGTTGCCCTTGCTGATAACAAGCGTCAGGTCGCGTGCTGTCTCGATCGACATATCCGCCGGCTTTGCCTTACCCTCAAGAATATCCGCCGCCATATCGCCCGTCTGAACGCCGAGCTTGTAGTAGTCGATGCCATAGGTCGCGAGACAGCCGCCCGTCACCATGAACGGCTCGGCGCAGATGACCGCCTTGCCCGCCGCATCCGTCACACCGACAAGCGTCGGGACGGAGGAGGAAATGACATTGTCCGTCGGCTCATAGAACACATCCACATCATTGACAAGGCTCTGTGCCGCCTGTGGGATATCGTTGACGGTCGAGACCGTCGCCGCACGTACTTTGAGTCCCTTCGATGTGGCGTACTCCGTCATCGCCTTGATCTGGATCTCGGAGTTGACCTCACTCGAGGAGTAAATCGTGCCGATTGTCTTCGCATTTGGATAGAGCTTGATGAGCAGATCGATCTGTTCCTTGATCGGATTGAGATCGCTCGTCCCCGTGATGTTCGCACCCGGCTTCTCATTCGTCTGCGCGAGCTTTGCGCTCACATAGTCCGTGATCGCCGTGCCGACGATGGGGATGTCCTTCGTTGCGTTCGCCACGGACTGCGCCGCCGGCGTAGCAATCGCACAGATGAGATCCACCTTGTCACTGACGAAACGCTGCGCGATGTTCTGGAGGTTCGACTGATCCGCCTGTGCATTCTGGCGGTCAATCGTGAGATTCTTCCCCTCCTCATAGCCGCGCGCCTTGAGTCCATCCACGAACCCACGATTCGCCGCATCGAGAGCATTGTGCTCAACCAGCTGGACAATGCCGATCTTATACGACTTCTCACCGCTTGCCTTCTGATCGCCGCCGCAGCCCGCCATCATGCCGAGCCCAAGCACTGCGATGCCAAGAGCGATGCCTTTCATAGCCGTTGTCATCCGCATCGAAATCCCACCTTTTCTGTTATTCTAATTATGCAATACTTTTTTTATTATACATGGACATCATCAAAAAAAGCTAGTATTCATACAATGAAAAATGCGAAAGGACTGCTCTGAGAAGCGAAAAACTTCCCAAAGCAGCCCTTGTCTTATGACGTTTGTCCTTCTTTCAGAACATCTTCGAGCGTATGCCATGCAAGCACCGCACATTTCACGCGTGCGGGCATATTCGAGATATTCTTGAGTGCGATGGCTTCATCCAACTCCTCGAGCACACCGTCATCCGTAACCTCGCGCTTGATCATCGCGGTAAAGAGCTGCGCAAGCCTGTGTGCCTCCTCGACCGTCTTGCCGCGCATGAGGTCGATCATGATGTCCGTGCTCGCCTGTGAAATCGCACAGCCAACACCTGTAAAGCCGCCGTCCTTGATGATGCCGTCTGCAATCTCAAGCTCAAGCGTGATCTCATCGCCGCAGCTCGGGTTGTGTCCGCGCTCCCGCACCGTCGCAGAGGCGAGTGCTCCCTTGTTCTCAGGCGAGCGGCTGTGCTCGCCGATAACCTCCGTATAGAGTTCACCGAGTGCCGTTCCCTCAGTCGCCATAACCGAGCACCCCCGTACCTTTTTTTCAGTGCCTCAATGAAGCGATCAATGTCCTCATGTGTGTTGTAGAGATAGAAACTTGCACGGCAGGTCGCATTCTGCCCGAGATAGCGCATCAGCGGCTGTGCACAGTGATGCCCCGCGCGGATGGCAACACCGTAGCTGTCGAGAATCGACGCAACGTCATGCGGGTGTACGTCCTTCACATTGAACGTGATGATGCCCGTCTTGTTGTCGCGCGTACTGTCACAGCCATAGAGCTCCACAAAGGGCAGTTCGCGCAGCTTCGGGAGCGCGTAGGAAATGAGATCACGCTCGATCGTTTCGATGCGGTCAAATCCGACCTTTTCGAGATAGTCGATCGCCGCAATCAGCCCCGATGCACCGCTGACGTTCTGCGTGCCCGCCTCGAACTTTGCGGGCAGCTCCGCAAAGGTTGTCTCCTGCTCGCCAACGTAGTCGATCATATCGCCGCCAAAGAGAAACGGCGGCATCGCGTCGAGGATGTCATACTTCCCATAGAGCACGCCGATCCCCATCGGTGAGAGCATCTTGTGCCCCGAGAATGCGAAGAAATCCGCATCCATCGCCTGCACATCCACTGCAATATGCGGAACGCTCTGTGAGCCGTCCACGACGATCACCGCCCCGACCGCATGAGCACGGTCGGCAATCGTACGCACATCGTTGACAAGACCGAGCACATTCGACACATGTGTCACAGCGACGATTTTCGTCTTTTTCCGTGATCTGTGCCGCAATATCCTCTGCCGATAGGTTGCCGTCCTCCGCGAGATAGATGTACTTGAGCATCGCCCCGCGCGCCTTTGCGACGAACTGCCACGGCACAATATTGCTGTGGTGCTCCGAGACCGTGATGACGATCTCATCGCCCTCACGGATATTCGCACGCCCGTAGCTGTATGCGACGAGGTTCAGTGCCTCCGTCGCATTCTTCGTAAAGATGATCTCCTCGGGGCGTGCCGCTCCGATGAATTTCTGCGTCCGCACACGCGCCGTCTCGTAGATGTCCGTCGCCTTGACCGACAGCTCGTATGCGCCCCGATGCGGATTTGCGTTGCAGTAGGTGCAGTAGTCGGCGACCGCCTTGATGACCGCCTCCGGCTTCTGCGTCGTCGCTCCGTTGTCGAGGTAGACAATGGGTCGACCGTTCATCTTCGTCTGCAGGATCGGGAAATCCTGCAAATACTCGTTATTCCTGCGTTCCACCCAAAAGTCTCCTCTCAAGGTAGCTGCCGATCTCCGTGCGCAGTTCGTCACTCTCAATGCGTGCCAGCACCGGCTCAAAGGACGCCTCGACGATCAGCTGCTGTGCCGCACGCTCGTCGAGCCCCCTGCTCATCAGGTAGAAGAGTTTCTCCTCATCCATGCGCCCGATGCTCACCGCATGGTGGCCGTCCACATCGCCCTCGTGCGAGAGCATGAGCGGCACGCTGCGGTTGCGCGCATGGGGCGAGAGGATCATGACCTCCTCGTCCTCCTTGCCGACCGAGCCGCGCGCCCCCTGCACGAAGTCGAGCGTCCCACGGAACGTCTTGACGCTGCGACCGAGGAGCGCACCGCGCACCTGCATATTCGCATCCGTGCGCCGCCCCTCCTGCCGTATCACGTAGTTGAGGTCGATCTTGCGTGCATCATCGCCGAAGTAGAGCCCCCAGACATCCGCACGCGCCTCATCGCCCGCGAGCGTCACACGCAATTCCGACGCCGTATGCACAGCGCCCGCCTCGACCAGCGTGCAGGAGAACATTCCCCCCCGCGCCACGTTCGCGTGAATGCGGCTCGCCGCAGGTGCGTCCGTCGGTGCAAACTGGATATATGTGAGCGAGGCTTCCGCCCCTCCGCAACATCCACATAGATCTCCTGCGCACCGTTTTCGCGCAGCTCCACAACGTGCTGCACGCGCTTCCCTGCCGCCGCAGAGAGGCGTATCTCATCTCTTGTATCCGCAAGCCCCGCCGGTACGGGGAGATCGTTGACCCCCAGCCAGCGCCATGTCGGCATGGGGATACGGCTGAATACGTCCTGCATTGCCATCACCCCATCGTTCCTTCCAGCTCAATATTGACCAAATTATTCATCTCAACCGCATACTCAAGCGGCAGCTCCTTCGCAATCGGCTCGACAAAGCCGCGCACAATCATCGCACGCGCCTCCTCCTCGTCGATTCCACGGCTCATCAGATAGAAAATCGCCTCGTCGCTGATCCGCCCGATCTTCGCCTCGTGCCCGATGTCCACCGCATCGCACGCAACATCCATCACAGGCAGCGTATCACTGCGGGACTCCGCATCTAGCATCAGCGACTCGCAGTTGACGGAGCACTTTTGCCCCGACCGCACGCGGTGTCACCTTGACCCCACTGCGGTAGATCGCGACACCGCCCGACTTCGAGATCGAGCGCGTGCTGATATTCGCCGACGTGTTCGGTGCGTCAAAGATCACCGTCGCGCCCGTGTCCAGTTCCTGCCCCTTCGAGGCGAACGTCACCCCCGTGAACTCACAGGTCGCATTCTCCCCATGCAGAATGCTCGTCGGGTAGAGCATCGACACATGCGAGCCGAACGAGCCGGAGACCCACTCGATCGCACCGTCCTTCTCCACCTTCACACGCTTCGTGTTGAGGTTCATCATATTGCGCGACCAGTTCTCGATCGTCGAGTAGCGCAGCCGTGCCCCCTCCTTGACAAACAGCTCGACACAGCCCGCATGGAGATTCGTCACATTGTACTTCGGCGCAGAGCATCCCTCAATGAAATGCAGGCTCGCGCCCTTCTCCACAATGATGAGCGTGTGCTCGAACTGCCCTGCCCCCGCCGCATTCAGTCGGAAATAGGACTGTAGCGGGATATCCACCTTGATCCCCTCGGGTACATAGACGAACGAGCCGCCCGACCAGACTGCACCATGCAGTGCGGCAAACTTATGCGCCTTCGGCGGCACGAGCGTCATGAAGTACTGCTGAACGATGTCACCGTACTCCTGCAGTGCCGTCTCCATGTCCGTATACACAACGCCCTGCTCCACGAGCGACTCCTGGATCGAGTGATAGACCACCTCGGAGTCGTACTGTGCACCAACCCCCGCAAGCGAGGTTTTCTCCGCCTCGGGGATGCCCAGACGATCGAATGTGTCCTTGATGTCCTCGGGCACCTCATTCCAGTCCCCGACCATCTTCGCATCGGGACGCACATAGGTCACGATCTCATCCATATTCAGCTCGGAGAGATCCGGCCCCCATGCAGGCATTGGCGTTGCGTGATAAACGTCCAATGATTTCAGCCGAAAATCGAGCATCCACTTCGGATCGTTCTTCTTTGCCGAAATGTCACGGATAATCTCCTCCGTCAGACCCGACTGCGACTTATACGCCGAACGATCCTCGTTTGTAATATCGTAGATCGTCCGCTCAATGTCGGCGACCTGCGTTTTTTTCTTTGGTACAAAATCCCCCATCCGGCTCACCCCACTTGATCCTGCGCCGCAAGGATATTGGCAAAGCCTTCCTTGTTGATCTGCTGAATGAGCTCCGCGCCGCCCTCGCGCACAATCTTCCCCTGCGCGACCACGTGCACATAGTCCACCTTCAGCTTGTCAAGAATACGCGCGTTATGTGTGATGATGAGACAGGAGTTCTCTGCTGTGTGGAACTTTGCTACGCCTTCGGACACAATCTGCACCGCATCCACATCCAGCCCCGAATCCGTCTCATCGAGCAACGCCAGCTTTGGCTGCAGCATGAGGAGCTGCAGCACCTCGCTGCGCTTCTTCTCGCCGCCCGAGAATCCAACATTGAGATAACGCTGTGCATAGCTCGGGTCAATCTTCAGCTCCGCCATCATCGCATTCAGCTCCTTGCGGAACGGCATGAGCTTCACCTTTTCGCCCGTCATCATCTGACACGCCGTGCGGATCATATTCTCCACCGTGATGCCGGGGATCTCCTCCGGCGTCTGGAATGCGAGGAACAGTCCGCGCCGCGCACGCTCGAACGCACGCAGCTCACCGATGTCCTCGCCCTCGAGCATAAGGCTGCCGCCCGTCATCTCATACTTCGGATGTCCCATGATGACATTCATCAGCGTCGACTTGCCCGAGCCGTTCGGCCCAAGGATAACGTGCACCTCGCCCTTGCGAACGGTGAGATTCAGCCCCTTTAGAATCTCCTTGCCCTCCACACCCGCGTGAAGCTCCTTTATTTGCAGCAATACATCTGCCATGGTAAACTCTCCTTAAAAATAATCTATGGTTTAATCCTTACAAAAATTACTCGGGATTCACATTTTCATCATTGTATTTGCTTTCATATAAAAAAGTCAATAACCTAGAACACGATCTATAAACAAAACAAATAATTGAGATTTCTTTTTCACAAAAAGGACCGTTGCAGGAGCTATATTCTCCGTACAACAGTCCTTGCCCCTAACGCAATTCCTTAAGGAAGCACTGATAAATTCAGCCGCGCCATCTTAGCGCATCTTTTTTTGCCCGCTTTTTCGTTAGCAAATCCTCCACATAGCTTTTGGCTATGCGTCCGGTTTGCTGCCTCAATCGGACGAAAAAAATCTACGCCAATCTGACGGACTTCATTTTATCAGCGATTCCTTAAAATGCTTCCTCAAAATCCGCTTGCCGATATAGATCCCGATCACGCCTCCGAGAAAGGCAATCCCCATACCCGCCGCGAGGAATACGCCCGTACTGTGCTCGACGAACTTCTGAACCCGCTCCATATCCATGCCCGCCTCCTGCCAGCGAACCATCTCCTGCTCGAGGAAGAACAGGAGCGGGATTGCGCCGCCAAAGACGTACGCCGCCTGTATCAGCCCATAGCCCACCGCGAGCACGGGGAATCCGATAGCTGAAGCGCGAAGCAATCAGATCGATGACAAATGCCACCGCTGTCACCGAGCCGACGAAGGGCACATACATCATCCCCGAGAATCCGGCAAAGAGCGCCGTGCTGATCGCCGCAAACAGCGTGATCGCACCGAACTTTGGAATCTTCTTCACCACGAACAGAAATACCGTACCGAGCAGCACGCCGATCAGCGCAGGACTCAGCGCGTGCATCGCCGGCGAGAGCAGCACAGTCAGTGCGCCGATGCCCAGCACGAGCACGCCGTACAGTGCCGAGTATACCGATCAGGACAAAGTCGCTGATTTTTCCAGGAATTCATAGAGTACCTCCAGTTTTATCCAATCCGCTCACGAAACAGCCTCTCTAGTACAGCTGCGTCGCGCAGTGCAAAAATCCTCTGCAATCCGCCCATCCTCAAGGAGAATGACGCGATTGCACGAGTTCATGATGAACTCGTAGTCATGCGTAATGATGATGGCGGCATTCTCCGCCCCCGTAAATTCATCAATGAGCATGCAGACCGTGCGCATATTGGCATAGTCCAGTCCGCTCGTCGGCTCATCGAAAATACCGATGCGCTTGTGCAGGAGACAGGCGGCAGCAATCACAAGCCGCTGCTTCTGCCCCATCGACAGCCGCATCGGATGCTCATCGATCAGCGTCAGCAAGCGGAACTGCCCAAGCACCTTACGAATGCGTGCATCAATGTCCTCCGCTTCTTCATTTCCAAGCAGGAGATCATGATAGAGACTCGAACCGAAGATCTGAAAAATCCACATTCTGCATCACATAGCTGACCGCCGTATAACGTTTGCGTGCGGCAAGAGCCGCTCCGCTGACGCAGAGACGACCGCCGCGCTCCCGCAGCAGCCCGCAGATGATTTTCGCGAGCGTACTCTTGCCGCAGCCGTTATGCCCGAGGAGAGCGATACGGTCACCCGCCCGTACAGAGAGCGAGACATCGCGCAGGACATCCTGCCCGCGCACATAGCCAAACGAAATATGTTCGAGTGACAGCAGCTCTGCACCGCCCATCGCAGGAGCAGCGTGCTCACACGCCGCACGCGTATGAAAAAGATCGAAGCCGCGTATGCCGAACGCGTTCAGTGCCTCGTTATTAAGTGCATTCATCTCCGCACCGCGATAGCGGCGCACAATCGTCCCATGCTCCATTATGACGAGTTGGTCACATACGCCGTGCAGATAGTAGAGACGGTGCTCCGCCACCACAATCGTATAGCCGCGCTCCTTCAACTCCTCAATCGTACGGCGGAGAAGTGCGATCGACGGATAGTCCAGATTTGCCGACGGCTCGTCCAGCAGCAGAATCTTGCACTCCAGCATCAGTGCCGAGGCAATCGCAATCTTCTGCTTCTCCCCGCCCGACAGCTCCGAGAACTTCCGTCCAAGAAAACGCTCAAGCGAAAGTGACTCCACAACAGAGCGCAGCCGCCGCTCGATCTCATCACGTGGCACACCGAAGTTTTCACAGCCGAACACGAGATCAGACAGCACATCGAGCGTAAAGAACTGATTGTCTGGATTCTGGAACACTGTCGCCGCAATCCGCGAAATATCCCCAATCCGAAGGTTCTGCACATCCTGTCCGGCGAGGAGGACCTTCCCCTCTGCTGTGCCCTCGTAGAAACCGGGACAGAGACCGTTGATGCGGCGCAGGAGCGTTGACTTCCCGCAGCCGCTCTCCCCCGCAATCACAATCACCTCGCCCGCCCCTGCCATGCAGGAGTTCCCGCCGATGCTCCGCTGCGCCCTGTCCTGATATTGAAAGCCTACATTCTGTAAATCAATCATAGCGCACATCCTCAAACAACGGTAAGACAGAGCGCAAAGGCAAGCGGCGCAAGGAAGATCATCGCCCAATCCTTGCCGCCCATGCGGACATCGAAATAGGACGTGCGCGTCCCACTGTATTCATAGCCCTTGACGAGCGCCGCTCCCGAGAACTCCTCCGTAATCTTCTCACTGCGGAACAGCATTGGCACAACGAAATACTCGATTGCCTTCATCGGATGACGCACGACATAGCCGAGCGACACAGGAATCCTCTTGAGACGCATTGCATCCACAATCACGCGAAAATCGTCCTTCATCGCGGGCAGATAGCGGATCATCACCACAATGCTAAGGATAATGCCCCGATGCAGATGCAGACGCGAGAGTGCCGTCGTGATCTCCACGATATTCGTGCTCTTCTTGAGCGCGATGCCGAGCACGACAAACGGATAGATGCGCAGTGCGATAAAGGCAATCAGCTGCGGCACGAGAATCAATCCGCGCGGCAGATCCGTGCCGCGCAGCAGCTCCGCTCCATATTGGAGCACAAGCAGTGCGAGAAAGCCGAGGATAAACTTCACCGTCTGCGCCGCACTTCCAATCGTCGCAAAGACAAGAATCGAGAGTACAAAGGACAGAATCAGCACCTCCTGCCGCCCCGAGAAAATCAGAACGCACATGAGCAGCAGATTCAGATATAACATCGTCCGAAAGTCGAACGGCTTTGATGATGTGGTCAGTATGGTCACCCCTTCTGTTTGGTGAATAATAAAACGAGGCCGTTCAGAAACGACCCCATTTTATCAGTATTTTCTTCCAAACGCAACAGCTTAGAACCGGTACGTCACCTGCATACGTGCATAGTCACCGAGGCGGAACCGCTCCGGCCCATAGAGCGTATCACGCGCATTGATGCCCTTCGCACCGAACGTGTAGAACGCCTCAACCATGAGATTCTGCACGGGGACGTAGCCTGCACCGATGGTAAAGCTCTTGATGCCGTCGAGGTAGCGGTCGGGCAGAGACTCCGTCCCATTGCCGCCGAAGAACGAACCGTGCTCGAAACGCTTGTAGTCGATGAAGGCGTTCCAACTGCCCGCGACATCCATATCCGCCTGCCCGACATCGAGGCGCATCACCCAGAACGTCGGCGTATTTCCACGCTCACGCCCCTTGATGGCGAAGTCCGACGTGCCCGCCTTATGCTCATAGCGCGTGTGCCCGTTCATATAGCGTCCGAAGTCGGTGAAGTTCGCACCGTAGTCAAAGGAGAGCGCAGCATTCTTCGTGAGCCGATAGCGCGCACCGACACCGACGACATTCGCGAGTGTGTCGAACGTATTGATATCGTTCCCCGTGCCGTTCGCCGCGCGGAAGGTATGCGAATTCCCGCCAAGCGAGCGCAGATAGAACGCCGCAATGCCAAGATTCGGCGTAACCTCATGGCGCACCTGCATATATGCCGCCTGCTTGATCGCAGGGATGCGGTCGCGCTCGAGGACAGTGCCTGTCGTCTTGATGATCTTGCCAACCACATTGCCAAGCCCGACACGCGGCAGATCGGTGCCATCTTCGACTGCTTCCTCCAATGTGTACCGAACTGCCTGCCAATACATATCGACAAGATTGGTAACACTGGGATTTGCCTTCCCCGCTTCTCCCAGATAATCAGGATCATCAATTCCTGTGTAGTCGTCAGGCAAAGCGTTGATCCAGTTCTCAAGAGCAGTATACCAGTTTTGCCGGAACTGGTCGGGAGTTGTTACTGGATCGTAAAAACGATCATCTACCTCAAATTCATAAATCTTACGTATTTGCTTGTTCAAAGTTCCTCGAAGCTGATTCGTAGCAACACCGTCCTCCGTACCGTACTGCTCAACCTCTTTCTGAAACCACGCTTGCAGATATGCCTTATAGGTCGGATAATCCAGTGCTGCAGTGTCAAATGAGCTGGTTTCAATCTGTGGCTGATACGCCGTATCATCATTTACTCCTGCATCTCTATCATAGCGTGTAAGAGGAACCCAAGTTGTTGTTCTTTGCACCAATCCGTTGATATGACTGTCACTTTTCATTTGCACATTGGGATACGCCTGCTTCACAATGTTGAACATACGCTTTACAATGGCTTGCTGCTCTGCCTGTGTCGTCGCATTTTGCATCTGTTCATAGAAGCTGAGTGGGTTCGTCGAATCCATTCCAGGCGTCTTAATAAACTCATCCACGGTCGGCGCACGATAGAACGTCTCTGTCACTGCATGGGTATACGCTGAGTCCGCGATGCCCGTCGAACGGCGGAAGTCGCCGTAGCCGAGACGCACCTGCGTCCGCTTTCCTGTCCAGACGGCACGTCCACCGTCGTACTCCTTGCCGAAGTAGTAGCCCGTGATGCCGAGGGGCTCGGTCAGCCGCCCGAGGGAGAAATCCCACTCCTTCGCATGGCGCGTTACATCTGCCGTGTCGAGCCGTGCATGGTTCAGCCCCTTCGACTGTGCCGCATCCGTCTCTGTATCGACACCCGCCGTGCTCGCGAGACTGCCGAGGACGGTAATGTTCGTATTCTCGTCTAGCCTTGCATCCACACCCGCGCGCAGACGCTGCTCGAATCCGTGCCCCGCCTTCTCAAGGTAGTTCTTATACGCACTGCCGATGGTTGAGGTTGGCGTAGTGCGTGCATTTGCCGGTTTCTCCTTGCCCGTGAAGGAGTTCCACCGCCAGCGGTAGTCGCCAATCACACGCGTGCCAATTTCCTTCTCCATGTCGAACGGCGGGATGATAAAGCGTGCCTTCTTTTCCAATAGGGCGTTATTCGCCTCCGTACGCGCCGCACGCTCCTCCGCGCTCATTGGCACGGTATCCGCATCGGGACCGAATTTCAGATTGACCCCGAGACGATACATCCGCTCTTGGAATGCACGGTCGTCGTCACGGTGGTTCAGGATGTTGTCCACGCCGATATAGGCACTTGAGTCCTTGCCGAGATCCTTTTTGCAGGATGAAGTTCCAGATGCCAAACGACTTCTTCTCATAGGGTCTGCGTGCCGCCCACATGGAAGTTCATCTGCCATTTATTGTCCACATCATCGATATAGTTCCCGTTGTTCGCGATGCTGTTGCTGTCGAGCATATTGAGGTAATAGTTCCCCAGAGCGTTGCGCGCCAGCCCGCGTTCTCGTATGTAACACCGAGGTCGATCTTGTGCTGCGGACGGTCGAGCAGGCGGTCGGGCATCGTCGGGTCGCTCTTGTTGATGGCGTGGAGATACGTATAGCCGACCTTCGTTGACCAGTGCCGGTCAAAGCGATGGTTGTACTCCGCCTCGAGTCCCGTGATCTCCGCCCGCCCAATGTTCTTAAAGCTGTAGATCATATCGGGAGGGAAGAACAATCGAGTACCATCTGACTTCAACTCGGGATGAAAATCCATCAGATAGCCCGTGAAGTACGTCGTCATATAGTTCCGAATGCGGTTATGGAACGCGTTCAGACGGAAGCTGTCCTGCCTCCCTTGCTCTCGCCCTCAAGACCAATATCGAAGTTCACAGACTTCTCGGGCTTTAGTTCAGGATTACCGACCCAGTAGCGACCGAGACGTGCGCGATACTCTCCGACCGGCGCGCCCGCATACATCTCCCAGTTGTAGTACAGCTCGCCCATGCCCGGCTCGGTATAGCCCGTGCCGACATTCGCCTTTGAAGCGGCGGTTCGATTTCCCGCCGATGTTGTGCGTCATGCCGATATTGAACGTCATATGCGTGCCAAAGAGATTGCTGTTGTCCACGCGCAGGATCGGCGAGAGGGTGTACGGTCATTCACCTGCCAGGTATCCTGCACAAAGACATACTGCTTCTTAATCTCCGCTGTTCCGATCGTCTGCTGATTGTGTCGCGCATAATATTCGTCCTCAAAGGCTTTTTCCTCGCCAGTTCATTGTATGACCCGTTTCTGTACGGACTGCCTCGGGATTGTAATACATATAAACCGCCATTTCCGGACTAAGTATCATGCCTGATAAATAACTGTTTGCCGGATCGGCTCTCAACGCGTTGCCGAACGCCGCGCGCCTCGCTGCAACATCCGCAGGCGTGTCCGGATGTTGATAGCCATACTTCAAAAAAATTCCTCGTACGTAAACTGCGGCACTAAATTCTTGCCGTTCGTGTCCTTGTGTCCATACCATTCATACTCGTTATCGTATTTCGGCACGCCCGCATCATTGCGCATCATCGTGTAATCATGAATGCGTGACGTGGGCAGATCACGCCCTACATAGAGATTCTTGTCATAGTCCCACGGGTCGATGGCGCGCGTATACGTGTTCGGCGCATTCTTGAGACGGCTGCCCTCGCCCTTTTCCTGTATGAAGCCCACGCCGTAGGAAAGAAGGTGGTTGTCATTGATTTGCGTATTTGCCGATGCCTTCAGGCTCAACTGGCGATGCTCGAGATTGTCCACATAGTCGAGAATATTCGTCCCCATATAGGTACGATTCGCAACATAGGAGGTGAGCGTAATATCGTCCTCGTGCATCTTCGCATAGTCGAGGGAGACGTTCCAGTCCGACTCACCGCCGCGCCCCGCATACGAAAGGCGGTAATTGTCACGGTCTACATCGCGCTTGAAATGCTGCTGCGGCTCAAAGAACGAGTTCGAGCGCTTCACATAGCGGTTCATCTCCTCGCTGACGCGGTCAAGGCTGAACGACAGACTGTGATTCTTTGTGATATCATAGGCTGCGGTCATACCAATGTTCTTGATGTCGCCATAGTAGCGCAGAGAGTTACGGACGAGCGATTCGTCCGAGAGTATCGAGTCCCGCACTCCGTAAACGGGCAGAATATCACGCCTGCCGCCGTACGCCGCAATACGAAACTTGCCCTGCTGCCCCGAGTCCGCACGCAGGAAGAAATTTGCGTACGGAAATACATCGCTGTCCCCCTTTGTGTGCCGCCCCTCAAGGTTCAGCTGCAGTCCCGCTTTCTTCGCCGCCTCCTTCGTGATGACGTTGACAACACCGCCAATGGCATCCGCGCCGTACTTCGCACTCGCCGCCCCGCGAATGATCTCGATGCGTGCGACGTTCTCCGTCCCAAGTCGCTGCAGCTCATCGCCCGCACCCGAATACTTTGCAAAGTCGCCCAACACAGGCTGACCATCAATCAGGATCAGTGTATGACGCGGCTCCGCTCCGCGAATGGAAACGGTCACACGCCCCATTGCGTCAATGTTGCGCGTCATGCCCGTCTCGTCAAAGATAATATCCTCAACAGACTTCGCCTGCTTCTTCGCAATATCCTCCGCTGTGATGATCGTCGTGGACTGCGATTCATACTTCGCCTCTTCCTTTGCTGCATCTACATCTACCTGAACATCTGCGGTAGAGTAGTTACCCCCGTTCCGAACTTTCGTTCGCAAATGTAGTTGATACGGATGCCATAACATGAAGCAGTACGGCACATGTCAATGCGGCTCTTGCCCTTGTTTTTCATGGAAAACACCTTTCTGTCCCTCGAAATACGAATGATAAAGCAGAATCCAATAGAATGATTCTGTCTATCATTTTAACATTGATATTATATCACAATTTTTTTCATTTTTTTCCAGTACAATTTGAAAAAAATCTATTCTCAAATAAATTGAGAGATGAAGGGGAAAAGAGGCGAGCTTGGAGTCGATAGAGTCGCTTGTATCGATAGCTGTAAACACACGAAAAAAAGACCCGTGATATTCACGAGTCTTTACTTGTGCGGCAACTACCTACTCTCCCACGTCGTCTCCAACGAAGTACCCTCGGCCTTTGAACGCTTAACTACTGTGTTCGGAATGGGAACAGGTGGAACCGTTCAGGCATCATCACCGCATACTTGAGTGCTTGTCCACTCAAAACTTCACAGAAGAAACATCAAGCAAATTGTTCTTGTTAGGGCTCTCTACCTTAGAATGTAGTCAAGTCCTCGACCGATTAGTGCTGGTCAGCTGCACACATTGCTGTGCTTCCACACCCAGCCTATCTACCTTGTCTTCTTCAAGGGGTCTTACTTCCTTATAGGAATGAGATACTTCATCTCGGGACGGGCTTCACGCTTAGATGCTTTCAGCGTTTATCCCTTCCGGACGCAGCTACCCGGCCGTGCCCTTGGCAGGACAACCGGTACACCGTTGGTCCGTCCACCCGGTCCTCTCGTACTAGGAGCAGCCTCCCTCATGTATCTTACGCCCGCGATGGATATGGACCGAACTGTCTCACGACGTTCTGAACCCAGCTCACGTACCACTTTAATGGGCGAACAGCCCAACCCTTGGGACCTGCTTCAGCCCCAGGATGTGATGAGCCGACATCGAGGTGCCAAACCTCCCCGTCGATATGGACTCTTGGGAGAGATTAGCCTGTTATCCCCAGGGTAGCTTTTTATCCGTTGAGCGATGGCAATTCCACTCTCTTTCCACCGGATCACTAAGCCCTACTTTTCGTACCTGCTCGACCCGTCAGTCTCGCAGTCAAGCTCCCTTCTGCCTTTATGCTCTTCGCGCGATTTCTGTCCGCGCTGAGGGAACCTTTGGACGCCTCCGTTGCTCTTTTCGGAGGCGACCGCCCCAGTCAAACTGCCCGCCTGGTACTGTCCCGAACACTGTTAATGTTCCGGTTAGATCCTTAGCATATAAAGGCCGGTATCCCAACGGTGACTCCGATAGATCTAGCGATCTATCCTCCCAGTCTCCCGGCTATCCTGTACGTTATATGCCAAAGACCAATGCCAAGCTGCAGTAAAAGCTCCATGGGGTCTTTTCTGTCCAGTCGCGGGTAACCTGCATCTTCACAGGTATTTCAATTTCACCGGGTCCCTCGTTGAGACAGTGCCCAAATCGTTACGCCTTTTCGTGCGGGTCGGAACTTACCCGACAAGGAATTTCGCTACCTTAGGACCGTTATAGTTACGGCCGCCGTTTACAGGGGCTTCAGTTCGCTGCTTCATCTCAAGGACTAACAACTCTCCTTAACCTTCCTGCACCGGGCAGGCGTCAGCACCTATACTTCAGCTTGCGCTTTCGCAGGCACCTGTGTTTGTGGTAAACAGTCGCTTGGGCCTCTTTTCTGCCGCCACCAACAGCTCCAACAGTAAATGTCTTCACCATCAACGGCCATCCTTTTCCCGAAGTTACGGATGCATTTTGCCGAGTTCCTTAACGAGGGTTTTCCCGCGCACCTTAGGATTCTCTCCCCGCCTACCTGTGTCGGTTTTGGTACGGGCGGACGTCTTCTCGTTAGAAGCTTTTCTTGGCAGTGTAGTGCGGCTGAATTCAGATTGACCGTAGTCTTTCCTATCTATCGGTTCTCGGCCTTATAGTATGGGGATTTGCCTCCATACAAGCCTACCGCCTTCGACGCGCACATCCAATCGCGCGCTCAGCTTCCTTCCTGCGTCACTCCATCCTCAAACGAAGACGCCCGGTACTGGAATTTTCGCCAGTTGTCCATCGCCTATGCTTTTCGCCTCGGCTTAGGGTCCCGACTAACCCCGGGACGACGAGCGTTGCCAGGGATACCTTAGGGCTTTCGGTGGACAGGATTCTCACCTGTCGTTTCGCTACTCATACCGGCATTCTCACTTCTTATCCGTCCAGCAGTCCTTCCGGTCTGCCTTCGTCCAGATAAGAACGCTCCCCTACCCAAAGTTACATAGTAACTTTGCCGCGGCTTCGGTTCTGTGCTTTAGCCCCGGATATTTTTCGGCGCAGGGCCTCTCGACCAGTGAGCTATTACGCACTCTTTTAATGGTGGCTGCTTCTGAGCCAACATCCTGGTTGTTTTCGAAGTCCTACATCCTTCTCCACTTAGCACAGCATTTGGGACCTTAGCCGGCGGTCTGGGCTGTTTCCCTCTTGAATACGGGTCTTATCACTCGCATTCTGACTCCCAGGCTGCCCATATGAGCCATTCGTAGTTTGACTGGGGTCGGTAGGCTTTACGCCCCCTTGCCCGATCAGTGCTCTACCGTCTCTATGGTTATTCGCCTGAGGCTAGCCCTAAAGCTATTTCGGGGAGAACCAGCTATCTCCACGTTCGATTGGCATTTCACCCCTATACACATCTCATCCCAACATTTTTCAACACGCACGGGTTCGGTCCTCCACTCATTTTTACCTGAGCTTCAACCTGGACATGTATAGATCACTGTGGTTTCGGGTCTAATCCATGCTACTTGACGCCCTCTTAAGACTCGCTTTCGCTTCGGCTCCGCGTCTCCCGCTTAACCTCGCAGCATAAATTAACTCGCCGGTTCATTCTTCAATAGGCACGCCGTCGCACATGTAAAGTGCTCCGACTGTTTGTAGACATACGGTTTCAGGTTCTATTGCACTCCCCTCCCGGGGTTCTTTTCACCTTTCCCTCACGGTACTTTTCGCTATCGGTCGTTTTGATGTATTTAGCCTTGGATGGTGGTCCACCCTGCTTCCCACCGGGTTCCTCGTGCCCTGTGGTACTCTGGATTCCTGCCCGCTTTTCACTCTTTCGTGTACGAGGGTCTCACTCTCTTTGCCGCACCTTCCCAGATGCTTCCACTAAAGTGTCCAGTTTGTTGCAGGTCCGCAACCCCAAGAAACCGAAGTCTCTTGGTTTGGGCTCCTCCCGTTTCGCTCGCCGCTACTCAGGGAATCTCTTTGATTTCTTTTCCTCCGACTACTTAGATGTTTCAGTTCATCGGGTGTTTTCTCTCTGCATCGAGTGCAGAGTGACGGGACGTTACTCCCGCCGGGTTGCCCCATTCGGAAATCCATGAGTCAATGCTTACTTGCAGCTCGTCATGGCTTATCGCAGCTTATTGCGTCCTTCTTCGTTTCAAAACGCCTAGGGCATCCGCCGTATGCCCTTATAAACTTGACTTACGTCTTTAGTTTACTTAGGTATTTTCGCTTTATCCTAATTTGCTATTCGGAAGCACTGATTCATTCAGCCCTCCATCTTGGGCATCTTTTCCGCTCTGCCGTTGTCGACAAATCCTCCACATAGCTCTGCTATGCGTCCGGTTTGTCTCCGCGGCGAGACCATAAAATCTGCGCCAAGCTGAATGACTTCATTTCATCAGCGATTCCTCGGGAAAAATCTATTCTGTTACTTTCTACCTTGCGGTAGAAGACCTCAGTGAGGAAAAACTTTATGACATGAGTACACAAAGTCTCCCTTGTTTTAGATTTTCTTGTTTCTTCTGTGCAGTTTTCAGTGAACAATAAGGACTACCGTAGAGACTTCCATCTCTTCGATGCGCCCTCAAAAACTAGACAATGCAAAACTAAGCCAAATGACCGACCTAAGATTGTGAACCGTTGGTTCATCCTAATCCTTAGAAAGGAGGTGATCCAGCCGCACCTTCCGATACGGCTACCTTGTTACGACTTCACCCCAGTCACCTTCCCCACCTTAGACGGCTGCGCCGGCTTCGGGTGTGAACGACTTCCGTGGTGTGACGGGCGGTGTGTACAAGACCAGGGAACGTATTCACCGCAGTATGCTGACCTGCGATTACTAGCGATTCCGACTTCATGCAGGCGAGTTGCAGCCTGCAATCCGAACTGGGAAACGGTTTTTGAGGTTCGCTTGCCCTCGCGGGTTCGCTGCTCTCTGTCCGTTCCATTGTAGTACGTGTGTAGCCCAGGCCATAAGGGGCATGATGACTTGACGTCATCCCCGCCTTCCTCCGCGTTCTCCGCGGCAGTCTCCTTTGAGTGCCCACCTTTACGTGATGGCAACAAAGAACAGGGGTTGCGCTCGTTGCGGGACTTAACCCAACATCTCACGACACGAGCTGACGACAGCCATGCACCACCTGTTTTCCTGTCTCCGAAGAGGGAGCTATCTCTAGCTCTTTCAGTCAATGTCAAGGCCTGGTAAGGTTCTTCGCGTTGCTTCGAATTAAACCACATACTCCACCGCTTGTGCGGGTCCCCGTCAATTCCTTTGAGTTTCAGTCTTGCGACCGTACTCCCCAGGCGGGATACTTATTGCGTTAACTCCGGCACGGTAGGGGTCGATACCTCCCACACCTAGTATCCATCGTTTACGGCCAGGACTACCGGGGTATCTAATCCCGTTCGCTCCCCTGGCTTTCGAGCCTCAGCGTCAGTTGCAGTCCAGAAAGCCGCCTTCGCCACTGGTGTTCCTCCCAATATCTACGCATTTCACCGCTACACTGGGAATTCCGCTTTCCTCTCCTGTACTCAAGACATGTAGTTTCTTTCCCATCACGGGGTTGAGCCCCGAACTTTTTAAGAAAGACTTACATGCCCGCCTGCGCTCCCTTTTACGCCCAATGATTCCGGACAACGCTCGCCACCTACGTATTACCGCGGCTGCTGGCACGTAGTTAGCCGTGGCTTCCTCGACAGGTACCGTCATTGCAAAGGATTATTCACCCTTCTCACGTTCGTCCCCATCAACAGAGCTTTACGATCCGAAGACCTTCTTCACTCACGCGGCGTTGCTCCGTCAGGCTTGCGCCCATTGCGGAAGATTCCCCCACTGCTGCCTCCCGTAGGAGTCTGGGCCGTGTCTCAGTCCCAATGTGGCCGTTCATCCTCTCAGACCGGCTACTGATCGTCGCCTTGGTGAGCCGTTACCTCACCAACTAGCTAATCAGACGCAGACCCATCGACAGGTGATAGCTTATAAATAGAGGCCATCTTTCATCGAAGGAAGATGCCTTCCCTCGACTTCATTCGGTATTAGCATTCCTTTCGGAATGTTGTCCCCATCCTGTCGGCAGGTTGTCTACGTGTTACTCACCCGTTTGCCACTAAGCTCATAAAAAGCAAGCTTTCATTCGCTCCGTTCGACTTGCATGTGTTAAGCACGCCGCCAGCGTTCGTCCTGAGCCAGGATCAAACTCTCCGCTAAAGGGTTGCCCCTATTCGAGAGCCTGTTGGCTCAAAAGTTCATTCTTGTAAAAGAATTGTGTTCGTTGACTAACATCAACGATGTTGCATCTGGCTTGTTAGTTCAATTCTAACATGTTTTGCATTGTGTAGTTTTCAGAGTACATCCTGCACCGCGTAAGGCTTCAAGGTTCTTTGCAGTTCCTCGCGGCTCTCATCGGCGCGACTGTCATAATATAACACAGGAGACTTCTCCTCGTCAACCCCCTTTTTTATCTTTTTTGCTTTTCGTCAAAAATAACGTATGATATAATCATTCTACCATATAAACACGACAAAGGAAATTGTCATGCATGAATACAAACACGCTCTCATCCTCCCAAGCCTCCATGCGACGCTGCCAGGTGCACCATCGCAGGAGATTATCTGCGATTGGCGGGGGCGAACACCGGCAAAAGATTGGCTGACACAACTCGTTCAGCAATCCGAAAAGGGCAGTACCGATCGCCCCATCTTGGCGATTGACCGGGGTGTAAATATCTGCCATGCACTAAAACATCCACCCGTCCATCTAATCGGCGATGGGGACAGCGCAAGCAGTAAAGGCGTGGACGTGGGCAGAAGAATGCGGTACACATGTACATGCCTTCCCACCCGAAAAAGGATTTTACGGACACGGAGCTTGCACTCCATATTGCTGCGGAATATTTCGCTCGACCGCTCGTCATCCTAACGGGAGCATTCGGCGGGCGACTCGACCATCTCATGAGTACTGCCGCCGTCGCCGCACACGCCGATATTCTCTGCGTACTTGCGGATGAGCGCGAAACTCTTTTCTATCTCCATGCGGGCGAATCGCTCACCGTGACCTGTGACACGCCCCCGTGTGCCATCTCCCTCCTCCCCTTTACGGAGGAATGTACGGGCGTAACAACACGTGGGCTATATTGGGAACTGCAGGATGCGTGCATCACAAATTGTGCGTCACTTGCAATCAGCAACGTGCTCGCACACGAAAAACACTCAAGAACACGTTTACCGTCTCCATCAAGAGCGGTGTTCTCGGCGTCTATCTCTGCCATAAAGAATAGAGGAAGTTTTCATTGAATATCAACATTCCACAGTCCTATTTCAGCAAGCTCATGCGTGCCGTCGTGGAGTTCGAGCTGATCGAGCAGGGCGACCGCATCTTGATCGGTGTATCAGGCGGCAAGGACAGCATCTTTCTCACCTACGCCCTCGCCATCCTGCGTGAACGTCTCAAAAGGACTTTACCATCGCAGCATTCACCGTCAACCCACAGTTTGACGATCCGTTCGATACCGATGCGATTGCGTCGTTTTGCAAGAAGCTCGATGTTCCCTATGAGGTGGTCGATGTCGATATCGCAGGTGCAATTGCGGAGCAGGACGACAAAAGCCCCTGCTTCACCTGCGCGTTCTTCCGGCGCGGCGCAGTCAACCGCTATGCCGCAACACACAAAATGAATAAGGTCGCCTACGCGCATCACCATGACGATGCGGTGGAGACCTTTCTCATGAGTTTATTCTACTCGGGGCAACTGAACACCTTCCGCCCCCAAAAACCTATCTCGACAAGACGGACATCACCGTCATCCGCCCCCTCGTCTACTTCCGCGAGCAGGAAATCATCGATGCGCTCCAATACCATGGCTTCACACCGATCCCTTCGCCCTGCCCCCACAACGGCAACACCACACGTCAGACCGTCAAGGAGCTGATCGAAACACTCGGCAAGGATAATCCGAGCCTCTACAACCACCTCGCCGCAGGGATGCGTGAGGGTGCACTCGGCGAGCTTTGGCCCGCAAGCAAGACGCGCAAGGAGATGGAACGTACCTACCGCGCCTTTATGACGAAGGGGTAACGCAGAAGTTCGCGAGCATCATATCCAGGAGCACCGGTGCAAGCAAGTCCTTCGCATTCAGTCGCAGTATTTCATCCTGTATCCCGACGAGCAAGGCACACCTCCTTTCCTGCATACGCGCTCAAATATTACTCAATATGATACTTCTCATAGAGCCTGTGACGTGCCTCTGGATTCATCGCCGCCTGCCGCGCTTCCTCCTTCTCTCCCTTTTCATAGAGCATAGTCAAGAGCCGTGCCATACGATTTTCTCCTTCTTCACGTCCCTCGGCGCGTCCCTCGGCGCGTCCTTCGGCACGTCCTTCTTCGCGTCCTTCGGCACGTCCCTCTTCACGGCCTTCCACAAGCCCCTTCTCGCGGCCTTCTTTCAGTGCGTATTTCACATTCGTATTGAAGTCCATAATCGCCATTTGCCGGTTCACATAGCTGAGATACACATCCGGGTCGGACAGGAAAAATCCGCTCCGCTTCCATCGCTTCTCTGATTGCGGCCTCACTCATCGCTAACTCCTCCCTTTCCTGATCAGTCATCTTATTTTGCAAAGTACGCAAGCCATCGTTCCATCTTCGTGGATTCACGAATGCTTTTCTTTGGTTTGCGCTCATATTTCGGCAGCTCGATAAAAATACAGCTCCATATCGTTGTTCAGGCGATCGCCATTTTTCGATATTGTAGATACTATACATTGCAACAGGGTCTTCCTGCGGCAGCATTTCAAATGCAAGAAGATTGATGGTGATGGCAGGGGCGCAGAATGTCGTAGTCTCCGCCTCGCGTCAATGAAAGCATATAAAGGCGTGACCAGTAGAACAGCGTTCGCCGCTGCATATTCTGCTGATTGACCACCTGTACTTCGACATCGACCAATTCCCCCGTATCGAGCGCACAGACAATATCGAGGCGTGACATCTTCCCCTCGTCGCTGTCGGGCAGCATCTCCGACTGGCGAAACGTGATGTCCTTTATCTCGTGTCCGAGTGATTCTTCCAGAACCGCATTGAGAAAAATCAATCGTAATCCGCTTGCGCTCTTCCTTTCCAAAGATAAATTTGAACGCTACATCATTCATTGGATTGAACGTCCGTTCATCCAAGTTCCTAAAAAAACGGCTTCTGCTCAATCATCCCGCACCGCCCTTCTTGCTGTTTTTACACTTTCTTCTATTTTATCAGACATCGGGCGTTTCTTCCAGTGGGATTCGTCGCAGACAAAGAAAAAAACCTTCTCTGCACGCATTCGGCAGAGGAGGTTTTATCATCACTATGTGTTCGTCAGTCCCGTCCAAGCTTGTCGCGCAGGATGACATCGTGTGCACCGCCCTCGACGATACTGGTCGAGGAGACGAGTGTGAGCTTCGCCTTGTCGCGGAACTCGGGGAGACTGAGTGCGCCGCAGTTGCACATGGTCGAGCGGATCTTGGAGAGGGTTGTCTCAACGTTCTCCTTGAGCGGGCCCGCATACGGAACGTAGGAGTCCACGCCCTCCTCGAAGGACAGCTTCTTGCTGCCACCGAGGTCGTAACGCTGCCAGTTGCGTGCACGGTTCGAGCCCTCGCCCCAGTATTCCTTGTAGTACGTACCGTTCACCATGACACGATCCGTTGGGCTCTCGTCAAACCGTGAGAAGTAACGTCCGAGCATGAGGAAGTCCGCGCCCATCGCAAGGGCAAGCGTCATATGGTAGTCGTAGACGATGCCGCCGTCCGAGCAGATGGGGATGTAGACGCCCGTTTCCTTAAAAATATTTGTCGCGCTCGGCACACACGTCGATGAGTGCGGTCGCCTGTCCGCGTCCGATGCCCTTCGTCTCGCGCGTGATGCAGATGGAGCCGCCGCCGATGCCAACCTTGATGAAGTCTGCACCCGCATTCGCGAGGAAGCGGAAGCCCTCGCCGTCGACGATGTTACCCGCGCCGACCTTGACCGTATCGCCGTACTCCTCGCGGATGTACTGGATCGTCAGACGCTGCCACTCGGAGAAGCCCTCGGAGGAGTCGATGCAGAGGACATCCGCACCCGCTTCGATCAGAGCCGGGACACGCTCGGCGTAGTCGCGCGTGTTGATGCCCGCGCCGACGATGTAGCTCTTGTTGTCGTCGGTCAGCTCGAGCTCGTTCTCCTTGTTGTCCGTGTAGTCCTTGCGGAATACCATGTAGCGCAGACGCTGATTCTTGTCGATGAGCGGGAGCATGTTCAGCTTGCGCTCCCAGATCAGATCGTTCGCCTGCGTGAGGGTTGTGGAGTCCGCATCCGCCCAGACGAGTTTTTCAAACGGTGTCATAAAGGTTGCGACCTTCGTGTCGAGTGACATCCGCGAGACACGATAGTCGCGGCTCGTCACGATGCCGACGAGCTTGCCGTTCGCCGATCCGTCCTCCGTGACCGCCATGGTGGAATGCCCCGTCTTTGCGAGGAGATCGAGCACGCCGCCAAGGGTGGTGTCGGGGCTGATGTTCGAGTCACTGCTGACGAATCCTGACTTGTAGTTTTTTTCACGCGGGAGACCATTGCCGCTTCTTCCTCGATGGACTGCGATCCATAGATGAAGGAAACGCCGCCCTGCTTTGCGAGGGCAATCGCCATCGTGTCGTTCGAGACCGCCTGCATGATCGCAGAGGTCATCGGTATGTTCATCGTGAGTGTCGGCTCTTCATCGCGGTGATATTTGACGAGCGGGGTACGCAGCGAGACATTCGCAGGGAAGCACTCAGCGGAGGAGTAGCCGGGGATGAGCAGATACTCTCCAAATGTGTGCGATGGCTCGGTGTAATAATGCGCCAAGGGGAACCTTCCTTTCTGTGTCCGTCCAAAATTATTGCTGTCTAATATACGCGCTTCCACGGGAACTGTCAACCCGTACGCACGCAATAAATCGCCGCACAGCGAAAAAAATCCCGCATTTGTCAAAAAAATCCCTAAGAGCATCGTGTTCACTCTTAGGGAAATCATCTGCTATGGTGCCGAAGGCCGGGGTCGAACCGGCACGTTGTTGCCAACGGCAGATTTTGAGTCTGCTGCGTCTGCCAATTCCGCCACTTCGGCATGGATCAATTCGTTTCGTATTATAGCATTGTGCAGACGGATTTGTCAAACGTCAGACGAGTTCGCTCTCAAGTTTCCGAATCAGCTCCATGTCCGCCTCGAACCACGGGACGCTGTAGAGGTCGGTGCGCCCAAGCCACCGCCCCGCCGAGTGCACGGAGAGCTGCGGCTCACCCTGCAATGTGTCGGCAGATGTAGAGACGCATATTCATATGGTACTCTGGATAGTCGTGATCGACAATGCCGAGCAGCCGTTCCACGGAGACCTCAACACCGAGCTCCTCGCGAATCTCGCGCACGAGTGCGGCCTCGTCCGTCTCGCCCGCCTCGACCTTACCGCCCGCGAACTCCCATGTACCTGCATACGCGCCATATCCGCGGCACGCGCCGAATACCTTGCCGTCCCGCAGGATTGCGCCCGCAACAACATCGATGTGCTTTCGTTCGCCCATGCCCTACTCCTTTTTCACTCTTGGTCGCACGCAGGAAAAGCCGCGTGAGCTGCTCGCGCGGGTCTTTCCCCTGCGTAACGATCTCGTAAACGGTGGATGAAATCGGCAAATCGACACCGTACTCCTTCGAGAGTGCCATAAGTGCCTCCGCCGTATACACCCCCTCGGCAATCTTGTGAAATTCCCCTGCCGTGCCGCGCACAACAGCCTCGCCATAGCGTCGATTGTTGCTGTGCGGGGAGAAAAGCGTCGCCTCGTAGTCGCCGAGATGCGAGAGTCCATAGATCGTCTCACCGTCGCCGCCCATCGCACGTACAAGCCGCACGAGTTCGCGTGTACCGCGTGCCATGAGTGCGCCCCTTGAGGCTGCCGTAGTCGAGCCCGTCGAGCATTCCCGCAGCGAGTCCGACGACGTTCTTCGCCGCCGCACCGACCTCCGTGCCGAGCAGATCCTCGCCGTAGTAGAAACGGATGAGCGGACTGCCGAGCACATCTACGAGCATACGCAGAGCATCCCTGTCCTCGCCCGCGAGCACCATGCAGTTCGGAATCCCGCGTACAAAGTCCTGCACATGACCGGGACCGACCCAGACAACGGGCTTCACCGCCGCCCCGAGTTCCTCATGCACGACGGTCGTGAGACGCTTGCCTGTACCGATCTCAATCCCCTTCATGCAGAGGATGACATATTTGTCCGCCAACTCCTCCCCGTACCCCTGCGCACGCAGGTCGCGTAGAAAGGAGCGCACTGCCTGCGCATGGATGGAGATAATGACAATCTCCGCCGTCCGAATTGCCGTTACAAGATCATCGGTCAGGCAGATGTCCTGGGCAGCGTTAGGAACTCATTCGTCCGCGTACCGCGCAGCTGCGCAAGATGTGCCGAGCCCGCGCGTCCCCAGAGCGTGACCGCGTGCCCGACGCGATGCGCATACCACGCATGAAAACTCCCCCAACGCCCACAGCCCAGTACGGATACTCTCATGATGATACCTCCACGCGGATGTTCAATAGATCCCGAATGACCGCCCCCGCCATAATCAGCCCTGCAGCAGAAGGCACAAAGGAAATGCTGGCAGGGACGCTGTTACGTCCTGCGGCGGGCTGCGCCTCCCCGCCTCGGGGGTACGCGGGCGTTCGCGTGAGCAGACGACTCTCAGATGCGGGATGCCGCGCTCCTTCAGCTTCTTTCGCAGGATGCGTGCGAGCGGGTCGCCCGTCGTACGGTAGATGTCCATGACCTCGAAGAGCGCAGGATCAAGCTTGTTCGCCGCCCCCCCATGCTTGCGATGAGCGGAATGCCGCGCCGATGGCACTGCACGGCGAGGTCGATCTTTGCCGTTACCGTGTCCACGGCATCGAGCACATAGTCGTAGGATTCGAGAAAGAATTGCTCCGCCGCCTCGGGCTGATAGAACGCGCGGATCTCACGCACCACACAGGCGGGATTGATCGAGTGAATGCGGCGCGCCATGGTCTCTGTCTTTGCCGCGCCCACGGTCTCCGTCAGCGCGTGAATCTGTCGGTTGATGTTTGTCACGTCGATCACATCATGGTCGACGAGCGTGAGTCTGCCAACTCCTGCGCGCGCCAGTGCCTCAGCTGCATACGAGCCGACCCCGCCGATGCCGAAGACCGCCACGGAGGCTCCCGCAAGACGTTCCAATGCTGTACTGCCGACAAGCATTTCCGTCCGCGCAAAACGCCGATCCCTCATGCACTTCCCCTATCCACTGCACGTCAAAGAGCTGCGGCGAAAGCATACACCTCCGCTGCAGCTCCTTTCCCACAAAAAGTTATGCCTGTGTGCCGCTCACTTGACGACGAGCACGGGGCACTTCGACTGCTCCACAACGTACTGGCTGACGCTGCCGAGCAGGACGCCCTTCACCACGCCGAGGCCGCGGCTGCCCATGACAATAAGATCGATGTCATTCGTCTCTGCAAAGTCGAGGATGACCACTGCGGGCGAGCCCGTATCCGAGAACGACTCCTTTGCAACGCCTGCGGGCACCATCTCGAGCGCACGGTCAAGGATGACGTTCCCCGCCTTCGTCACGGAGTCGAGGATCGCATCCGAGAGGACGGCATTGATCGCGAGCTGATTGATGTTTGCGACATAGAGAAAGTTCAGCTTTGCACCACAGGTCTGCGCCAGCATCACCGCTTTCTCAATCGCACGGTCGGCACCCTCCGAGCCATCTACCGGTACCAAAATATTCTTCATCATGGCAGTTCCTCCTCACTTTACAGAACATGAACCATATAAAGCGAATCCGCACTTCCCGCGACCATGACGCTGGAATGTGCATGTTCCAAAACGGTCTGTGTGACGCTCCCGAGCAGGAATCCACTCACACGCGAGAGCTTGCGTCCGCCGATCACAACGAGGTCGATACTCTCCTCGTCAACGAAGCGCAGGATCTCGTCCGTCGGTGCACCCGTACGGTGCACGCACTCAGACATCACCGCATCGGGCAGGTGTGCCGCAGATGCGGAAAAGATCTCGTGTGCCTCCTCCGCCGCCGGCCGTACGACGCTCTCCGGCAGCCATGCCACATCCCCCTCATCCGTACATTTGTCGAACGGAGACACATAGAGGAGGTACACCGTCGCATGCAAGACGCGTGCCATCTCACCTGCCAGACGAACAGCACACAGCGACTCCCGCGAGCCGTCCACAGGTACGAGAATGCGCGCGTATTTCAGCTCTTGCTCCATCGCGCACCTCCCGTCCCGCCTTGTTTGTTGTATTTATTCGCGAAATTCTGTCAAACTCCTTCTTTATTCCGACGATTATTCTGCACAACGAAAAAAATTGACGCGCCCCACCGAAAAATGATAGACTGACTCTACATATAAGTGAGTAAAGGGGCGCATATCATGGGAGAAGAACAGACCGTGCAGACAGAGGCGGAGGTTGCTCAGTCCACACGCATTTCGGACATCTACGCTGCAGCAAAGCGACTGGAAGGGATTGTGCGAAAAACGCCGCTGATTTACAGTGAGTTCTTCTCCGACATCTCCGGCAACGCGACCTATCTGAAGCTCGAAAAATCTCCAGACGACAGGCGCATTCAAGCTGCGCGGCGCATACAACCGCATCTCCATGCTCACAGAGGAGGAGAAGGCGCGCGGGGTCATCACAGCCTCAGCCGGCAACCACGCACAGGGTGTTGCCTATGCTTCGCAAAAGCTCGGTGTAAACGCTGTGATCTGCATGCCCGCGACAACGCCGATCCTCAAGGTCGAGGCGACGCGTGCGCTCGGCGCAACGGTCATCCTCCACGGCAACGGATTTGACGATGCCTATGCACACAGTCTCACACTGCAAAAGGAGAAGGGCTACGTCTACATCCACCCGTTCAATGACCGCGACGTACTCGTCGGTCAGGGCACGATCGCCCTCGAGGTGATTGACGCACTCAAGGATGTGGACGCGATCCTTGTCCCCATCGGCGGCGGTGGTCTTGCCTCGGGCGTTGCACTCGGCGCGAAGCTCGTCAACCCGCAGGTAAAGGTCATCGGTGTTGAGCCGGAAAAATGCCGCGTGCATGAAAGCAGCACTCTCCTGTGGACGCACGATCACCCTGCCCTCTGCCGACACGGTCGCGGACGGCTGCGCCGTGCGGACGGCGGGCAACCTCACACTCGAGTTCTGCCGCCGCTATCTCGACGAGATCATCACAGTCTCTGAGATGGAAATCATGAGCGCACTGCTCTCCCTCATCGAAAAAGCACAAACTCATCGCCGAAGGCGCGGGAGTTCTCTCCCTCGCCGCACTGAATAAACTGCGCATGAAGGACAAGAAGGTCGCTGTCCTCATCAGCGGCGGCAACATCGACATCTCCACGATTTCCGCACTCATCTCGAAGGCACTCATCTCGCGCGGCAGAGTGTTCCGCTTCTCCGTCCAGCTGCCGGACAAGCCGGGACAGCTTCTGACGGTCGCACAGATCCTCACGGAGCAGGATGCGAACGTCATCCGCCTCGACCACGATCAGACGATGGTAACGGACAGCTTCCAGAAGGTACAGCTCACCGTCACCGTTGAGGCACACGGACAGGAGCACATCGACCGCATCGTCGCGGCACTTGCGTCGAACGGATTTGAAATCAACAAGATATACTGACCATAAGAAAGGATCTTTCAGCGTATGACATCCGCCCCAATGAAATGTATCGATCAGGATACGGCACAGCATCTCTCCGATCTCTTCAAGACCCTCGGCGACCCGACCCGTATCAAGATTCTCTCCTCCTTGCGGCGGCAGAGGAACTGCGCGTCTACGACATTGCAGACGGTCTCGAAATGGGACAGTCCGCCATCTCCCATCAACTGCGCGTCCTCCGCACCGCCCGCCTCGTCAAGTTTCGGCGCGACGGCAAGGAGGTACTCTACTCGATTGACGACGATCATGTGCTGAAGCTCCTCAGCCAAGGACTTGAGCATGTGCAGCACGCATAATACAACGTGAAAGGATGTTGTTCCATGAAATGCCGCCTCTTCCTCTGCACCGGCATTGCACTCATGCTTGCGGCAAGCACGGCGTTCGCCTCCCCACCCTGCGCGCAGGTTCGCACGGACATGAGGTGCTCGTTCTCCAACAGGCACTTCAGAAGGCAGGGCTACAAAAATCAAATCTGCGGACGGTGTCTTTGGCAAGGGAGACGGAACGTGCCGTCGCCGAGTTCCAGCGTGACAGCAAGATCAAGATCACGGGCATAGTCAACAATGCGACGTGGCGTGCGCTCAAGGAGCTCCCCGCAAAGAAGACATGGGGCATTGATGTCCCGCCGCCCGCCGAGAAGAAACTTCCTCTTGCCCCCAATGGCAAGCCCATCCTACCTGCAAGCAAGGTCTCCGATGTCATCAAAACGGCGAAATCCTACATGGGGACACCCTATGTATTCGGCGGTACAACACCGAAGGGATTCGACTGCTCCGGCTACCTCCAATACGTCTTTCAAAAAAACATGGCATTACCATTCCGCGCACGGCAGACGAGCAGTACAAGCTCGGACTCCGAACAAAGAGCACAAGGGAACTCGTGCCCGGTGATCTCGTCTTCTTTGAAACGTACGAGAAGGGTGCATCCCACTGCGGCATCTACCTCGGCAAGGACGAGTTCATCCACGCCTCCACGAGCAAGGGGGTCCGCATCGACGCACTGTCAAACGACTATTGGAAGCCGCGCTTCCTCGGCGGCAAGCATATTGTGAAGTAGATTAGGACTCGCAGGAAGGGTTGGTGCCGATATGATACAGAGTGTCCGCCGCTTCATTACCACCGTTCTCCTTTGCTCCGTTGCAGTTTCGGCAACAGGCTATGCAGCGGAACAGCAAACAGATCCGTATCATGTGGACTGGAAAGAGCCGCAGACACGCCGCATCGAAGTCCAACGTCCTCCAACCATGGAGACATGGGGCGTTGTAAAACAAGGAGATGTTCAAACGAAATTCCTACGCTCCATCCCCTATTTGTATAGCTCTTATGAACTACACGAGATCCATAAGGATGGCAAAGTCGACTATCTTTTCCACGTGCAGGGTGAGTACGACAGCGACGGAACGGTGCCGCGCCTCACCATCGGAACAAAAAGAGGACACGGCATTTGAATTGACGCCTGTCTCTGCAGCGGATCTCAAAACCATCCCATCCAAGGACTATACCGACTATTGGTATCACGCCGGCGATCTCTCCCGTTGGACAGCACTCGAGGAATCAGCGAAGAAAGGTAAGGTAAACGCTTACTTCTATTATTCCCCGAACGGCAAAGGAAGTCGTGACGAGATCTCTCCGCTCGTAAAACGTATTCCGCACTGGCTCACGCTTCCCATTGAGGAATGCAATGCCTACGGACCAAAGTACAGCGTCTTCTATCCGGGGATGCCGGCAAAGGAGCTGCGCGAGGCCATCGCCTATCGCTCCAACGCGCATTACGACAGCGGGCGCGCCAAAACATCGAATAAATACGTCTTTTCCGACGCGGGAAATCTCCCCTCATTCGCCTTGCATCCGTCGTGGTCCATGGCAGAGGTGCATTATGTGACATTCCGTGAAGAACCTGCGGGGACCTGGGTAAATTGGGACTACTGGGAGCCCATGTCGAGTGGCATTCACCCGCTTGACACGATTGGATACATCACACAGGCAGTCTACGTAGATCTCTATCCGACGAAATACTATGGTTTTACACTGAAAGGGGCACGCTGAGAAGCCGCGTTGGATCATCGACACCGTTGATACGAAGCGGCATCCGGAGCTCGCAGCAGTATCCCCGGGCGATGTCATCAAATCCCTCAACGGCATTCCCGTCGACGGCTATCCGAAATATGTGGCAGAGTATCTCATGTACTACAGTGCCCTCGGCGACTTGGATCTCGTCCTTGAAAGTCCAAAGACAGGACTCTATGAGGTCACCGTACGCTCTATGATTCATCTGCCGCTGCCTGCGATTGACTATGCAGCGTATAATGAGAAGTCGAAGCTCCGCTATACGAGAAAAAAACAATCAACGAGTTCCGACTTGACGGAGCTGTTCCCTTTGAGATCTTCGACCCACTCGGGAATCCTGCCGCCCATGTAGAGTCTCCGCGTACCGATTGGATCTTAGAGCATTTTCATACCGAGAGACCACACACCATGCCGCTCGGTAAATATTTTTGCGGCAACAGCGCCTCAATATTGACTTTTTCCCGTGCCGCTCATTATAATAGGGCGGTACGGGATGTAGCGCAGTTTGGTAGCGCGCTTGCTTTGGGGAGCAAGATGTCGCAGGTTCAAATCCTGTCATCCCGACCATTGCACCTGTAGCTCAGTTGGATAGAGCAACGGCCTTCTAAGCCGTGGGTCGAGGGTTCGAATCCCCAGGCGCACCATTGACATTCACCGTATCGCAGCAAGCGATACGGTTTTTTTGTTGCATAAATAAAAATTAAAAAGATGTGAGATATCACTCTCACATCTTGGATCTCAATATGGTGGAGACAAGGGGATCGAACCCCTGACCTCTTGCATGCCATGCAAGCGCTCTCCCAGCTGAGCTATGCCCCCTGAAAGGTATTATAACGTAAATCCTTAGAAATAACAAGGCTCTAGACACATTTTTTTATGAAATATTTTTTTGAAAAAAACCTTGTTCCAAAAACTGCCTATATTATATACTTTCACGACAAAAATTGCAACTGAATTGTTACTGAAATTGCCACTGTTTTCAAGCCTTTAAGCATTGTTATGAAAACAAAAAAATGTGATTGAATTAGAATGAATTTACAATTCTTATTGTTATAGAACGACTCAATAATAATAACCAATAAACAATAAATGCGCCGATACAGAACTACGAGCATACGCGCAAAAAAATAGAACACCATCACAAGACATAAAAAAAGAAGCAGAGGACAAAACCCCTGCTTCCCTACTATATCATTTAATATTCTTCGCCGTAATCTCGATGATATTCTTCATCGCAAACAAACCAACACTAAACGCCATCGGAATTACATATTTATCACGAATCATGCACCAACCTGTCTCATTGCGTGCCTGTTCTTGTAGCTTTGCCGTGAACGCTTGCACGGTCGCTTCGACAAATGGAATACCTTCTGCAAGAATGGCGTTCATCACGTTTTGTTTGACCTGCTCTGTTACCGCATCTAGCTTTACGCTCTTGACAATTTCATCCCGAAAAATCAACCCATTTTTGACATATTAAATCATCCTTTTTGTAATCTTAATTATTATAATAAAAATTCGCCTTGCCAACCACGGTATCTAACTGTCTATACAGATTGCGTCCGCAACAAGCTGTTGGCATTAGTTCGCGGTGTGCCTTGATATGTTCACGGTCGATAGGCAAACCATAATCACTACATATATTAGATAGCAACATCGCAAGGCTTTCAATCTGTGCCGCTGTTGGATGTGCTATTTCAAAATTTCCGCAAACGTGAACGCCGATTGTGTGACTGTTCTCGCCGTATGCGTGCGCTCCTACCGTCCAATGCGGGCGACCTTCTTCTACTGTGCCATTCTTGCGTATTACATAATGATATCCAATGCACGTCCATCCTTGCGCTTGATGTGACGCATTGATTTCACTTGCTGATAAATCATCGTCTGTTGGATTGCCCGTGTGATGAATGACAATCATATCCGTTTTTTTGACCTTGTATTCAGATTATTGTAATCATAGCTAAAAATCACATTTCTTTATATTTACTTTCTGCATTTATATCATCCTTTATTTAATCGCGCTTTTTGACAAAAAAACCCTAGTAATCCTATCGCTAATGATTGACTCATGTCGATTTGTCCTGCACATACAGAAATAATTAAGGCGGCGCATAACGCCACCGCCACAATTCCATTTACGCTTATTTCTTTTTATAAATTCTTTCATTTTTATCACATCTTCGATATGTTTTACTTTTTTTCTTCTAAAATGGTTACACGCTTGTCAATATCGCCACGCTTTTTCTCTTTCAGCGCGGATTTCATTACGCAATTCAACAATCATATTTTTTTCAATTCTGTAATTGCTTCGCTTAGTGGAAAAAAATCACCAATTTATAAAAAAATGTAAAAACTGTAACAAAACCACCGATAGCGGCTAAAAATCAAATCAATTCCCATCGCCTACCACCTTTTATCTTTTTATCATGTTCCCTTCTGCATCAATCGTAAAAAAATTTCATCTGCTCGTTTTTTTCATCCTGCATTTCGTTGATAACATCGCCGTTTTTGTTTTTTTGCTGTTCTAGTTCTATAAGTGATTCGGATACACCAACGCAGTAGCCGTTTCTGATTAGAAAAATACATACACATGATATATCACCTTGAATTTTCAAGTTTTTTTCTATGCGCTCTTTCAACATTGCGATTTCTTCAGTAAGCGATATTTTCTTTTCAGATTTTTTTATTTTCAGTAAATGTTTGTCTTACTTCAATTTCAACAATTTTTTTATTTTCAAGTTGCAACGCCGCAATATTTTGATATGTTATTTTTGGAGTCAATTACTTTTTTTCATTTCGCGCCGCCAAATCATCTGTGTTAGGCGCAAAATCGCAAGAACTAACGCAATTACCATCTTTGTTAAAAAAATGTAGTACATATTTATTTCACCCCAATAATAATATAACTAGCAACGGAAGATATCCAACGAGCACCATATGAGTGTCCCAAATAAGTTTGACAATTTACTTTTCTGCCATCTGTCGTACATATAAATTTATAGTGCAAATGCGAACCGCCCTCATCAATATCCCACGGAGCATTATTTGGGTTATCATTTGCCATAGATACAATCCATTTACATTGTGCTTCCGTGTAACCTGCTGGAAGTGGAATTGTACCGCCATGCGCGATAGTTCCTGTTAAGATTGCTACTTGTGTAGTATGCGATATAATATCGCTTTTGTCGCGTTCGTCGAGAACTCGATAAGTACCTTCTTCTTGATAAAAAACACCATCTATTTTTACATTTAATGAGCCATTGTTGTCGCGAAAATCTATACAGCCGCTATTAGATGTATACCAACTTGTTATTGTTCTGCCTGTTTGATTACCCCAACCTTGATTGTTAGTGTTATATCCACTAAATCCATTTGGAAAATGACATTTTGTTGCCGTACCTTCAAAACCACCGTCAGCTCTCATTTTTTTCCTGCTGTGTAGACATCTTTGTTATTATATGCGCGAATCCAATCATTATCAGACATATGCCAACCGCCGCCCCATTTTTTTCAAAAATGGATACCGCAGTTGTCGTAACATCTAAACCAATCATTAGTATAGAACCTACTAGCTGTTACTGCATTTTTGGAAATAAGTATTGTTATCTTCGGCTATAATTTTATGTGATACTGTTTGTGTTCCGTTGACATATTTGCGGGCATAGATAACACCTTTTTTTCGGCGTTTTGTCCATTTCCAACTATGTCATAAGCTGTAGAGGGTATATCGTCGTCCCCACAGATTCGCCAATAAGAAGCGTCATTTCCAACTTTTTCCGATTATTCTTCCTTTGTTTAGCGAAAAAAATTCAACGCACCTGTCATTGTGTCGCCGCTTTTTGCTAACGCGTGTATTCATTTTTTTGGTCTGTGATAGCATTTACTTCATTTTGTGTTGGTATATATCTCCATTCTAGCCAACCGCCGCCGTTTAACATACGCGACCAATACCCACGTATTGAATGAGGATAATATATTTGTATTGTTCTGTTTTCATGGTCTTTTTCCATTTTCTAAACGATGTACTACAAGTAATCCAAAAATTATATTCGTTTGGAGGCGCATGATGTGCATCATTCATTGTTGCGCCTTGTATTTTTATATGTTATTGGTTCAGTTAGCGTATTCCAGTCTACATTACCACCAACTGCTTTATCACCAATTTTACGGAATGATTGATTAATTTCGCTTTTTGCTATATGTTTGTGCTTTTTGTATAGTAATCATCTTTTTCGCGCTAAATTGTAATGCGCCAATGGGTCAGCATTATGTCTTTGGATTTCACGCCGACAATCTGCAAGCGTAATAAAAATAATCGAACTATTGACAACGGCGGTAACATTATCAACATTACCTACTATAAGCGTAATTCTTAGCTTTAACTCGTCAATCGGTTGCGTCTTATCAGGGCATATAATCGCAGTTATCTCCTGCGTTGGCATAGCCATAAAGAACTTCTTGCCCATTTTCGCCTAGCTTGGCATAGATACCGATTTCACGAGCGTAAAAAAACCTTGATTTATAATTTTATTTGATACTACAGTTTCAATCGTTACTTGGTTGTTGGTATCGTTGTTTATATCTGATATGTCAGCGTAGATTTTTTTCTTGATTTCATCGCTGTTAAAGTCAGTATATCTTCATTGTTTGCTAAACGCCCATCACCAATTCCAATATGCGTATAAATCAATTTTTTTAGACTTATCGGCATTGATAGCCATGTCTAAACCTTTTTGCGTTAGTTTTATGCTTGGATATTTCGCCATACGTTATACACCTCTTGTTATTTTAATCCTAATTCGCCGTTATAATTACTATTTGCGTTTTGTTGTAAAATCTGAATAACATTCGCTTGCTGAACCATTCCACCGAGTCGAAAACCGCCCACACCGTCGAGAAAATGCTGAATTATCATTGCAAGATGTGCAGGGTTTATAAATCTCGATTGCATCGCGTAAAGAAAAAAATAATCATTATCCAACGCGGTATAATTCGCAATCAAATAGAATAGATTTTTTTGGATTTACTTCTTGAATCTTTTACATCTGCTTCGCTTGGAAAAAAATTTACTTGCCAACTGCGTTAAGAATTCCACGGTAGAAATTTGTTTAGATTGTAGTTTTGCGTATATTTTGGCGCGTCGCAGTTCATAGCTTTCGTTTGGTTTACTGTAAATTGCAAAGACTTTTTCCCAAAAATCTAATCCCCATGTAGCACTATGAACGAAAAACTGTTTGAGAATGTCTATAAGTAATTCTCTTTGTTTGTTATGTTCTGCTGATTCAACGGATAACAATGTATTGATTTCTTTGTCCTGTGATATAAAAAGCAGGTAGATATTCCGCTAAATTGGCATCTTGTTCTCTGATAAATTGCATGGAATATCACCTACTCAAAAAAACTGTAAATTCATTTACTGTAACATTGCCAACCGAAAGTAATTCTGCATCTGTTGCCGTCACTTTATCAGCACCATTTAGCTTTTAGATTTCGATAATCTGTTATATTTTTGTTCCATCAATAGCTTACCGATTTGCGCCGCACTGATATATCTCATGTCAAGGTTTTTTTACTACTAATATATTTATTGACAGTCGCTTTGAACTCATCGACATTTACTTTGCCGAGAACATCAACAGTAATATTTATAGTTTTTGGTGCAGGGCTAACAACGGTAACATCTGCGCCGATTGGGCGCACTGATTCAATGTAATCTTTTACAGCTTTTACTAAATCGTTCCCTGCTGATTGCATTTCAGCATTGACGATAATTATTTTTTTACTGTTCCTGCTCCCTTCCACAATGGCACAACGCGGCATCCTCCAACACCTGCGATAGACATAGCCCAATTGTAATAATGGTATTTGTTTCCAGATGTTGCAGGTGTGCGAACAATTACGGAATATCTTTTTAGTAATTCTTCGTCCGTTTCTTCATCTGCTCCATCTTGCGTAGGCTTTTCGTTATCCACTTCGGTAATACCGCTAATAGAAACAGGCAGATTGTTAATCGTATGTGCTTGTACGTTACCTTTTACGCCGACATCGGTACACGTTATTTTTACCGTGCCTTTACCATCTGCATCTAGCATTATATCTTTGTCAGTTTCAAATTGTGCGCCGTTTTTTACAGATACCAAACTTCCTTTTGGCACGAATACACCTTGTCCACCTGTGAATGTGATTTCACCTTTTGCTTTTTACGCTTGGTTTTCGGTCTACGCCGAATTCAGCACATCTCGCCGTTAGATATTCTCCCCACGATGAAAATGCAAATGCGGCATCTACAATCAAATTCATTTCAGCATATGCATTTTCAAACTCAATAGAATTCGCATTTATCAAATCTCTTGAAAAACTACCTTCATAATCTGCCTTGTCGCTGATTTTTGCAAACTGTTCTTTCATTCTTGCTTGAATGGTATCTTTATATTGCATTTCAAAAGCCATTATCTCACCTCGTTTATCTTATAATTTGTTCAAAAGTACCGTATATACTTGTAATACTTAATCCAATAGTTAATTTATCTTTGTGCAGGTTATCTATTCTTATATAATTTATACGCTTGATGTACGGATTTATTGAAAGACATTCTTTTATTCTTTTGTTCAATCAATGTTGCAGTACGGCTATTATTTGGATAAGCACCAATATTTTTTTCTAATTCTACCCCGTAATTTGAATCTAAATTATATATTCCGTGCAAATATGCTTCGTATCTATATCTTTCTGTTTTTCAACGCTTTATATATCCAAACCTTTAACGCTTCATTTTCTTTTTACAGTTTGAATAGTTCCGTCTGTTTTATATATAAATCTGTCTTTATCAAAAATCCCATGCAAATTCTTTCAGAAATGGCAATGTATTTTCAATTTTAGCTTTAGGCTTTTTCCATTTTCACGAATGGATTCATTTAGTTCACCTCGTTTTGTTGTTATTTTTTTTGTGTAATCCTGCATTCGGGTTTAGTTCAATAATTGACTGTTCTATGTCTTGTAATTCTTTTTTTCGTGTAAATTTATTCGCTTTGCTTGTCTTTTTAAACTGATAAAAACTTTCCATTAGTTCTATCCATTGTAGATAATTCATAGCGTCCAACCTCGCGTGATATGGCACAGAACTACATATTTCTGTTTTGTACCGTCTGTACTGTCAGTAATTGGAAACATTGCGACATAAAATCCTGCTTTCAAATCTGAGTCTGTTGTTGTTTCCGTGTCTGTAAAAATCATTGTGTATGTCGTGATTATGTGAAGCGAATTCTGCATATCCTCCACCACCGCCGCGATATTGTGTAGCAGATACGATATGTCCTTTGTGCGTGCGCGTATGATTCGTTAATAAGTAGTCATTAATCCACAAATCATTTTTATCTAAAATAATCCCGTTATATTGTATTTTTATATTTGGCAAATCTGAAATCACCTTGCCGATTACCAATGTGGGGCTTTGGTTATTTTTGAGCAACGCCGCTCATTATTCCTAATAATTGCTGATATGGATTTTCTTTCATATTCTCACCTTCCATATAAAAAAATAATGGGGAAAGCGTCTATACCTTCCCCATCAAATTATTTAGGAAAAAGTGCCGAGGTGCAAACACTTCCCTACATTTATTACATTATATTCATTTTTTTCTTTTTTTGTCTTTCTTGCTTTTTCTTTTTCTTTTTTTGGCGGTTGATAATTTGGATTCCTTCACTTACAACGCCCACGTTATTATCAGGGTCAACGATATAATTTAGTGTCAGCGTCATTGTATGGTTGTTGTTTGAAATTGTATGTTCGTCTGTTTCAATTAAAAAAATTTTTCCTTTTTATTTGTTCTTCTTCTATTTCTACGGCAAACCCTGCGATACATTGGTAATTTCCTAATGCTGAAATTTGCGATGTTTCTTTTACACGTTTTAACATAGACCGCGCTTGTACTTGCGTATTTTTGCTTATTGTCAACCTTATACACATCTTGTAGTAGACCATATTTTTCAACATCTTCTTTATTAATCAAATACCCCGTGATATTGCCGTTTTCATCCACAACGCAAATTTGATTTCGCATATCTTCAACCGAGGCGGAATGAGAAGCAGATGTTAAATTTTTTTGTATCCGTAATTACAAAATCGTCAATGACGGTATCAGCACGCACAACATTTAGTAACTGTTGACCGTTGTTATCTGCCATATAGACATGATACTTCCACCCCGTCCACGCTTTCAATGTTTCCAAACACTTATTTATAATTTCTGAACCTGTCATACCATCCGCAATACAACTAATTTTATACTTCTTCGCATCGTCGCAAAATTCGCCTGTTGTTACACCTAATTCCGCTCCTACTGTTTTTATGGCATCGCATATCAACACATCTTCAAATTTATATGTCATTTTGGATTTTGCTAAATAAACAAGATTATCGTATGCAACAAATTCCATGGTATAACTTTCACTATTACGGCTTTGTAAAAAAACACTTTACCGCTGAAAATGCAGTATTGTTCTTGCGAAATATCATCAATATAATATAGATTCATGCGGTCACCTAATTCAATGTCTGCATTTTCCCAGACTGAATCCTTTGCATCCGTAGTATATGCAATCGTGAAATTTAGCTTTCTTCCTGCTTGGTTAAGGTCACCACTCCACTTTATTTCTGTTACATAATTCGTTATGTCCGTATCTTCTTTTTTTCAAAAATAAACATCGCTTACACCTTGATTTTTTTAGCTTATCTTTCGCCCATTTTTTTAACTTCTTTTTTTCAGCTTCTTTTTTTGATTTCTTTCTCGTTGATTTTTTTATACCCTTATCCGAAATTTGAACATAATCGCCGACTTTTACACCGCCAATTTTGATAGCATCTTTATATTTTGCAAGATACCCTTCTCCTACTGCTACAAGTGCTTTCCGTCCTGCTTCTTTTATTGCTTTCAATGGCGGTTTTCCTTGTAATATCTGCGCGGCTGTGTCTTGTCCGAGCTTTTCAAGTGTATTTGGACGCTCTTTCAGACCTGTTTCTTCATCCATTACGGTATCAATTATTCTGCGATATTCTTTCAAGGATAAATCAAAATAGACATCTCCGCTACCATCGTTTTTCTTTTATATGAAAAATGATTCAATTAAAGCAATCAAAATTAATGGGACTATCTTCTACTGATATATTTAGCGGCTCCGTCCCAATTCTCCAACCTTCTACCATCTCTACAAGTTCGTAAGGATTCGCGTCACCTGTTGAAAAAGTTATATTCTTGTGCAGGGAAAAAAATGAACTAATTGTGATTTGTTTTAATCCTGTTTTTTTCCCATCATGCTATAATCACCTGTGTTGATGATATTCACAACGCCGTTGTTGTTAGACACAGACACGCCGAATTCAGAAGGTACAACAGGGAATACTAACGATTCTTCGCCACAAGATAATGTAATCACAGCATTTTTTTGCTGAGAAAAACCGCCTAATGCGCCATTGACCGCTGAACGCAATCCACCCGAGATAGCGTTGCGGATTAAACTACCACCTTCTTTTTTTCAGATAATTCCCTGCTTCTTTTTTTGAATATTTTTTTCCAAATATTCACCATACTTACCACCTCATTATATATTATCATATTATTTGTACTATTTATATTATTTATCTAAAAAAATTTATTTATGAAACTACTTGACAAAAATTAAATTCCGTGTTCAATATTTTTATTTATTGTATTCTATTTTACATATCTACTTACTATGTATAAGTTATATAAATACTTATAAAATGATTAGAAAAATCTGCGGATGAATGTTGCTCCGCGAATCCCTTTTATTTTCAACAAGAATATCAAAAATTATGCCGAAAAATAAGGTTTTTCTACACATTTTTTTATATACTATATATTGATTTTACTATGTTCAATTTACTATATGTAGAAATATAGCCTTAAAACTTCCATATTTGCGTTTTTAACAGGTCTTATATATCCCGAATATAAAGTATTGGGTTATATCGTTTTTGAACGCTTGTACGCGATTCTGTGAAGTCGTTTTTCTCATAAATGATAAAAATATGGGCATACCCACAAATGGGCATGCCCTATAATTTCTATCTTACGCAACGAACAAATATTATACCGCTCCCACGGTATTTATACTGCCCCCACCATATTATTCATTGCCGCTTGCTGAATCTTAAATACAACTTGTTCAGCAAATCTATCTATGTCCGCTTGTTCTTTTACTACAATACTATCAGCTAGTTTTGCGATATTGATATTTGGTGTTTGCGGCTGTTGTGCTCTGCCTTTTTCTAATCCGCGCTGATACTGCTGTTTCAAACTTTCGTCATGTGGTACTATGCGCGTGCCTGTTGGAAGGTCAACGATTTCTGCGCCTTTCTCGTGTATCCATGTCTTACCACCTGCAAACCATTGTGTACCTACGGCGTGTTGTGGAATTTCTGCACTTTGCGCGTTTGCACTTGCAGATGAAGCCAATCCTGCTTTTTCCAAAATGGAATCTAAACCGCTTGATAAAAAAATTCTATGACATCCGTAAATACACGCTTTACACCTTCAAAAAAACGTGTAAAAAAATATCAGCAATGTTGTTCCAAGCACCTTCCCAGTTCCCTGTGAAAAACGTTTTTGCACAAATGAAATTAAATCACTTGCGACCATCATTGCCGTAAAAAAAGTGTATCTGCAAAAACTGTGATAAATCCAACTACAACCCAGATGATTGTGTCGAAAACCGCTGAAAAATACCGCGCCGAGTGTATTTAGTACCGCTGATACTAACGAGCCTGATTCTTCCGTTTCTTGTCCAAACGCTTTCATTACAGTTGTCCACAAATCACCAAATTTCTTACCAATTACGCCCAACATCGCCATTGCAGGAGCTACTTTTTCCCTTTTACTTTTTTTCTATCGCGGCATTCACCGTGTTTACGACATGATTCCAAACTACCATAACAACCTGTTTAAAATCGTTCCAATGTGATATCACAAAACCGATGATAACGGTTAAGGCTAATAGTGCTATACCTATAGGATTTGTGGCAAATAACAAACGTAACGCGGTAAATGCAGTTCTGAAATTCTTGATTGCCGAAATTATTGTTGTGAATGACCGCATAATCATACTTGGCAGAGATGTAAAGAATGAAATGAATGAACGCCCAAATCCTAAAATGCCGCTAAACATTGATTTGACTGCACCAATTACACCATTTTTCAATACTGTAAACGCTGTTTTTGTTGCATTGAGCGGATGAATGATAATGTTACCGAACGATGTTAATGCAGAAATACCACGCGCGGCAAATGCGGAAAGTGCTCCTCTTGCACCATTAGCGGCTGTTGCTATAATTGGGAATTTGGTTGCCAATGCACCTGTTACGCTTCCTGCTTTTGCGATTGCGGATGAAGCTTTTACAATGCTTCCGTACCAACCCCCGAATATCTGCATACCCTTACCGACTATCGCAAGCATTCCACCTGTACTAACGATAAACAACGCGGCATTTACTATAAAAAGCTTTTTTTGTCCGTCTGAAAGTCCTGTGATAAAATCTGCAAATCCCTGTGTCATTTTGCGTGTCATGCTGAGAACAGGTGTTAGACCTTGTGCTAATTCCATAGCCGCAATTTTTTTAGGTTATTGACCGCTTTTTTTCCATTTGGGCGGCAGGTGTCGCGTCTATCTTGTCTACCGCTTCTTGTGTTGCCCTGCTGATTTCGCCATACCGTTTAAGGATTCCTTGAATTTATCTGCTCCGTTTCCTGCAAGGGAAAGAACGACGTTCAACGCTTCCGTACTACCGAAAAGTTTAGCCATTGTCTCGACGTTACCGCCTGTTGCCGTTTTAATTTCTTCAAGGAATTGCGCCCATCCGACTGCTTTCAAATGCGCTTGACTGAACTGCAATCCTAACGCTTCGGCTGTCTCGAACGCGTCTTTGCTTGGTTTAATTATATTGGATAACGCCGCTTTTAGTCCTGTCATTGCGGCTGAAGTTTGTGTACCGTTTGCCGTCAATGAAGCTACCGACGCAAGTAATTCATCAATGGACATACCTGCACTTGCCGCTGTTGGTATGACTTGACCTATAGATTTTCCGATATCATCTACCGTTGTTTTGCCGAGATTTTGTGTAATAATCAATCTATCCATCATATCTGAAGCGCGTTCTGTTTGCATACCATACGCATTGATAATAGTTGTCAGCGCATCCGTAGCCGTTGACATATCGGTAAAACCTGCTTTTTGCGCCTTGTGCGGAAATGCGCATAAAATCAACCGCTTTACTTGCATCCACTGAAGCCGATATTGCTTGATACGTTCCTTCCGCTAAATCGGTTACTGATACCCCTGTTTCTCTTGAAAGCGCGGTTAATTCAGCACGCATTTTATTCATATCAACCACGGATGTATCAACGAGGGTACTAACTTTCGCAAGACCAACGGTAAAATCACTGTTTAGTTTTTGCACCTGCCGCCGCCGCCGCAAGAATGGGCGCGGATAATAGCGCAAACTTTTCACCGAGTGCCGATATACTTTTACCTGTGTCCTTTATGCTTTTTGCCGTGCGTAATTGTTGACTGCGGTGTTCATCTATATTCTTTGTTGCTTTTTGTATTACACCTGTAAAATTATCTTTAAGCCGTAATACCGCGTCGATTATTTGCATACAATCACCTACCATATAATAAAAAAAGAACATATAGTATTTAATCTACTATATGCTCTTGTCGTCTATTTAGTTTTATTCGTATTCGTCAGACGGCGTATTTTTCCTTTATGCGCTGTTCTATTTCGTATCTCATCATAGCATATAAAACCTTCTTTTCATTCTTTCCCATTGAAAGAAATTCGATAGGCTTAATATTATGAAAGCGGAAAAGATAGTATTGAAGATTTACTTCACCGTCTGATTCTATTAGTTTTTTTACTTCTTCGTCAATTTCAGATTGAGATGTTTCTACACCGCATAATTCACTAACCGTTTCTGCAATCTTTCCGATTTCACCTGCTAAGAATAGCTTTGCAACTAAATCATTGGGCGTTGCCGCACTGTAATGTTTTTAACAATTCTGCATTACGAAAATCTGGTTCAATAACTGCATTAACTACCATTTCTAACCCAATCTTGTAATTGTTGGATTTCTTCGCCTTGCCTGTCTTGCTATATTCTGTGTTTGATTCTGTGATTTCAGCTAAAAAGTTCAGTGTCAAGTGCTTGCACTGTTACAGAAAAATTTTTTTCGCCAAACATCTTTGATAGACGCGGAATTTCAATCTCCTTCTTGGGTTTTTCTGTTACCTTTTTGGCATCCGCTTTTAATAGTCTTTCTAACGCATTCATTTATATGCACCTCTTATTATTTATTGATTATATTATTGTTATTTATCCTTCAATTTGGTCCAAAAATCGAAAAAAATCTTCAAAAACTGAAATTATATGTTTCTTCGCCGAGTTTACCAACAGACCAGTTTACTAGGTCTACACTGTCAATTAAACAATTATATAACGCAATTCTTTTCTGTACCTAAAAGCGTCTGGGTCTTCAACCTTAGAAATAATGGTACATAATACTTGCTTCCCTTCTTTTTATTGAAGGTGCAAGTTTTTTTGATGAAATAAGATGATACCTTGTGTACCTTAAAACTTCCCTTGCCCGTATACCCAGTGACCTTGTAGCCTTTTTGACATTTTTTTCGTGCGATTTTCACCTCTACTTTATCCGCTGATAATGTCGCTTTTAGTTCTTGAATTTCCGCAATCTCATAGCCGTCAATCCACATAGAGCCAAATGTGCCATAGACAACTTGTTTTGATTCCATTTCTTTCATTTTATTATTCACCTACTATTTATATAAATAGAATAAGGGAAGATTTTTTTATTTCTTCCCTTCATCTATATTGTTATTTTTTTTATTCAACCGTACAAAGTACCTTGATGTTCTCCAATGCGTCTAGCATACTTAAATTACATCCGAGAAAAGCGTTGTCATGAATGTTCAATTCCTTAATTTGCTGTTGTGACATTTGTTCCAGTTCATCACGAGTGTTCTTTCCGTTGGATTCACGCCAATTTTTTTCACTGCTTCAACGTCAATGAAACATTCATTTTGACCGCGTTCTAAAAAGTCCTTCTGTTTCAAGTGTGTGCAAATAACCGTTAATTGCAGTAACTAACAGGCATCTGTTATCATAACTGTTTGCATATTTGCCGATGTAACTATCATGTGAAGTTTTCTTGATATCGTAATGAATCATATCCATTAAATCAATGAGTTTGATTTTTTTTGGAAGTCTGCGCCCTTGCCCTGCATCGTGGTTACAAAAGAGTTAATACCACGGGCTACTTTTATGTTTTTTTCCCCATCGAAAAAGATAAATAGTTCACCGCGTCCAATCTTAGCATCCATTTCCTCGTCTGTGTATTGTTCAACTTCAACAAGTTCGGGAAGCGGCGCGTATGTGCATGAAATGATTGCAGGGGTTCCGCAAATAATACCTGCAATGCGGCTACAGTAGTCCGCTGTTTCAAATGTCTTTGCTTTTGTGCGGATAAGTGTATTTGTAAAATTAACTACACCTTCATTATCAGCCGCGCAGTTGGGAAGAACGGCACAAACTTTTTGTGTCCTTGGTTGTTCTCATACCTTTAATCCATGTTGCGATTTTTTTCCGTATACTTTTCTTTTAATGCTAGGGATAACCAACCAGTTGAAATAAGTTTTCTCTAGCCTCTTTAATACTTTTGTAAAATCTGCGTCAATGGTTTTTTTCTTCCGTCTCGCCGCTTTGACCTCCAACCTTGGGAACGGTGCTTGTAACTTCACCTTGGCACTCCATAACAATTATCTTACGTGGCGCAGTCTGATAACCTTTTAGTGCAAGCTCAATCTGTTCTTTTTTTGTATTTTGTCCATGATTCTGGAATATCGTCCACGTTGTAAATTTGTGTTACATTATCACTTGGATTTGAAACAGGAAATACCATTGCGATAATGCCGCGTTGACTGCGCTGAATCGCGGTGATTCCCTTTTCTCTAAATGAAATAAAAACATTTGGCATTTTTAAGCTCATAGTTTTATACCTCCGTTATATAACGATTATTTATTATTTTGATAAATATTTTCAATTTTTGATATTAGTAATTTCATCTTCGCCGAGCGTGTCGAAATATTCGAATGTCAGTGTAAAAATAAATTATGTCTGCATCTTCCCCATCCGTTACGGCGTTGATATTATTTATTTTTTTATATCTATTTTTCTACTGAAAATCCTGCATGAAATAACTGTGATATGTTGTCTTTTATCTCATAAAAATTCTACTGCATCCGTTGTATTTTTTTACCGCAAAAATATGTTATATATAAATTGCCGTTATTGAAAAAAATTTATGTTTTTCCTGCTTGCTTACGCGAAATGTTTAACTGCAAGAAGAAGCAAGGTGAATCACAATTTTCTTTGCTATCGTCAAGATATACCGTATATGGATAAATATATTTCAATTTGTTGCGTACTTGTTTTAATATATCCACGCTGTTTAACACCGTGATTCACCTCCTCAATCTAACTTATTTTTTTACATCATCGAAAAAAACTTTTTGTAATTCTTCTTTCATTACATCCGATTTTTTTCAAATTCTTGCATGGTTGCATCGAAAAAAACGTTTGCCTTGGACGAATCCAATAGTATTATCTTTTTCTGTCTTTTTTTGGATGTGACCGCGTTCCACAAGGTGATATACTTTACTTTTGTTTTTTAACTCATATTGTATCTCATCTGTTGAAATGCCTGTGATTTTACCATTCCAACTTTTTGATAATTTTCCAGTTTCGCCGATTGGAGAATTTTCTTTTGCTAATTTCTTTAATTTATTACCTGCTCGTTTTTAGATGTTTCTCCGCTGTTTCCGTATATTCATTTTACCACGGAATTTAACTTTTTGCTGAAATTCGTCAAGATTTTCAAAATAAAAAAATCTGCGCTCATCCTTCCCAACCTCCGCTATTCGGCTTCTTTGGTTTTAGGTTTAGGATTTTCTTCTTGTTTTCCGCGCAACTTTTCAATGCAATATAATTCTAGTGATTCATTTTGCATATCGGGATTTACAACGCTTTGAATTTCACAACTATGCTTGCCATATTCTACGATATCGGATTGAAAAATATTATCACGATAGCGAATAGTTATAACAACATTTTCCGCGTTTGATACTTGCTTTGCTTCGTAGTATTCTTTTCCGCGTGAAGGTCTAATACTTGCAGATATATTTTTTTATATTTCAATTCTGTAACGGTTTTTGTCAAATCCGTTGATTTCTTTCGTTACACGTCCGATAATGTTTACTTTTTTTATTTAATTTCCCTGCATCGTAAATCATATTATCCCACCTCGTATGAAGGTGATATTTCGATATGATTTAGCATCGTAGAAAATAGTATGCGGAATTTCAGTCGCGTTGGTTCTTCCATTCATCGCGTTACGATTTGTGTACCAATGAGATACAAGCAATTTTATAAGCATTTGCATGACGCTATCATCGTTTATAAATTTCTTCCCCGTTGAACGTGAAATATATATTTTGCTTGCACTTATCAGTTCTTGTAGCATTTCATCGTCGCAGACGATATCATCATCTATTCGCAGGTAGTTTTTTTATTTGTGTTAATTCATTCATTTTCAACCACCTTTTTTTATTATAAAAAACAAATGGGAATATGCAATTCTTATACACATTCCCATTCACATTTTTTTCTATATACTATTTACTTATTATGCGTTTGACTTATTGATAAAAACAAGTCCGTTCTTGTCTACAAGTTTACCATCTACAGCGGCAACGCTCTGATAAACCTTATTTCTTGTTGCGTTATCAATATAAGTAACAAGGTCAATGTCATACGCGGTGTTCATTACATATTTGTCTAGTTGTACTGCAAATGCGACTGTCTCGCCCTTACCTGCTGAATCGTAATCTTTCATAAAGTCAGTGACAATAACACGCGTACCGAAAAATTTCATAATTTGGTTCACCGTCAATTCCTTGATTCATTCGTGCGACTGGTTGACCCTGTTTATCAACAATAGAGAGGAAGCTATAGAATGTTGCTTCGTTCATGACAAGAACCGCGCCAGTACGATATGCGCTTGGAATAGCTTTCTTGATTTTTACAATATCTTCGTATGCAAGTGTTTTGGAAAGTTCCACTGTCTTAGCCGCTGTCTCTTTAAGAATACCCTTGGGTTGTCCGCTACCTGTACCGCTAATGATTGCGGATTCCATTGCTTTAGCCATCGCACTTGAAACATTATTTGCAATCGCCGCTTCAAACGCTGAAAGTGTCTGCACGCGTGCAAGGAAAGAAAGACCGATTGCTTTAACGAGTGGATATGCCGCAAAAGTAACTGAACCTGTTACCTTACCTTCGACCGCAATACCTGTGTTAGACATATCTGTTTCAGTTGTCCAAATTGCAGGAGAAGCTAATTCGGATGTTGGAATTGCTATACCTGCGGGATAGTTCATTTTTGTGACTAGAGGAGAATGTTGCCGTATGATTCTAGTTTTTTTCGACGATTTGATTTAATACGGTTGTTGGGATTACCGCGCTGTTGCCGCTAGTCATTGCGACCGCACGGAATTCCTCGCTCATGTTGCCTGTCATTGCGAACTGCATAAATGCATTACGATATTCTACGCTGTCAAATTGTGTATTTTTCCATTTTTACATCACCTTTTCTTTGTTCTACTAGATTTTGTTTTTTTGTGTTTCTTCTTGAATAATATCTGTAATAATTTCATCATTGTTAATTTTTTTCTGCGATTTCTTTGCGCTTCTCTACTTCTGCAACTTCCTTTTTGCGTAATTCTTCTGCATACGCATTCAAATCGTCCATTTCTTCGTTTAGAAGTTTCAATGTTGCAAGGTCAGCATTTGCAGATTCGTCAAGAATTTCTGCCTTGCGCTGTTCAATTTCTTGTAGTGTCATATTGTCACCTCATATATTTATTATTTCTACATTTATTACATTATATTTCTGTTTTTTTGCCGAATGCCCGTATATAGCAATGCAAACAAAAAGAGAGATATAATCTCTCTTCCCGTGAATCCGCGTGAAATATAGAGTTGTTAGATTCCATGCTCATGATATAAAAATATCATGAAAAGTATTATATACAGCATCGCCGTAATCGTATCTTAAAAATAGTTATGTTGACATAATAATACATCAACGCTTCTACATTTTTTTAACTTCTTCTTCAACATCTGCCCATCGTAGAACATAAGGCTCTATCTGGTAAATCTGGTTGTAAAAAAATATTTATTTGTTTTATATGCTTTTTATATTTTCATTTTTTTATTTCGCTAAAAATCTTTGAATTTATCATTCCAGATAATTCTTCCTAGTAAATCTATCGGTAATTCAATCTGATAAAAAGTCAATTAACTTCAAAATCCGATTATAGCTATAATTCTTCATATAATATCAGCCTCCGCAAATCTATATTTACCGTTCTATTTACTATATAGATTTTTTTCGAATGATATTATTTGTCAAATTTTGGATTTCAGTAAAATTTTTTTCGCGTTGAATTTTTTTAATAATTCTTCATCAAATTTATCGAATGACCTTTTTACAATATCAACATCTGTTGAATCATACGCAGGTAAATCAACTACGCTAACATCTACCACCTTTTTTTATTTTTTTGATATATGCCGCACATATTTTTGTGTCAGATACTTTTTCGATATAATCTTTGTTCACGATGTAGCCATATGACATCTTGCTAATATCTTTTCTTTTAATCAGTTCGTAAATATCTTTTTCCCTGCGATGTTTCTGCAATATCAGCTTCTATGTGCAAGCCGCGCTCGTCAACATTTAGCCGCAATGTATTGTTGCTAGTTCTTGCAAGAATGCTGAAATTATCTGAATGGTTGTACCGCAATACTACATTTGACATATCCGCATTATCGAAAGCTCCTGCGTCTACTGTCTCCCAGTAGTCCACGCCGTTTGAGGAATATAGACAAGTTGCCGCGTTGAAAAATAGTCGCATATCCTTCAATTGTCTGCCTTGATTCTTCTACATTTTGCGGAACTTCGGCATAACCCACTGAACGAAATTCTGTTTGATTCATTTTATCACCTTCCTTTTTCTTGATATTTTGTCTGATTTGTTATATAATAAGACATAGAAAAAGGCGTTGCCGAGAAACACGGTCAGCCCATATCTTAGTTGAAAGTAACCTACCAACAAGTTGGAGCTAGTGGCGGGTTACTTTTTTTGTTAGAAGTAACACTAGAACGATGAAAAAGCAACAGAGTTACATTCGTTTCGTTCATAGTCAACCACCGCCCTTCTAGGGCTTGGATTGACCGCCTCCGTTCGACAACGCTATAAGCATTATACCATATACAGAGAGGATTCACCTCTTTTTTTATTCTTCTTCGCCGTCTACATCTTCGTTTTCTTTTGGTCTACCGACATCATTTAGACTTTTTTTAACTTTCCTAATTGATAATCATTTACAATGCTTGTATTTGCGACATTCAGCGTTTGCACGCGGTCATCGCCATTTTCTATCGGTGGTAGATTTAGTAATTCTAAACATTGATTTGTAGTCAGCAATCCTAGCGGTCGCAGTTCACGAATCAGATTTATCTTTGTTTTCATCTCGCTATACATCAAACGATTACCACTGAAATGAATCGCATAACCGTCATTGATTTGCGTTTGTGAAAAAAATTTTTCCGTGTGAACTCCTGCGATAATGAAATGCTGATAGGCTCAATGGTATTCTCATAAAAAAACTTTGCCATTCTGATTCTGTATACTTGCCGTTGACTATATTCTTACTTATCCCAAAAAAATTATAAATATTATCCCTTATGTAATCCAACTGCGCCGTGTCAGCCGCTTCGGGCTGTGCGTCTATTGCTTGGAATTCTACTGTACTATCAGTAGTTATAATGCCGCCTTGCGTAGAATCGTGTAAGTTTTTGGTTAAGTTCCCTAGCTTTTTGTTTCCATGCATCAGCCGCCGAGTTGCCTGAGATTCTTGCTATGCCTTTGATTTTTTTCCGCTATTGACAGCTTTGTTTTTTTGAATGATGTTTGTAAAATGTCAAGTGTTGCTAAATTGTCCGTGATGTTACTATCTGTGTGACTTATAAAATCACCATCGCCAAATGAATAGCGAATATGAATTATGTCGCTGTAAGGAATTGTTTCCTTCTTACCGTTTCGGAATAAAAAAACTTTAAGTAAATTTCATTATCCAATTCCCTAGGTTCTATACTCAAATAATCTAAATTCCATAAAGAAATTACATTATTAAATTTATCACGGTTAATTTTTACGAAAGCATTTTTGATTCTGTATCAAATTATATGCAAGTCTATAGTAAAAAAATCATAAGCTGTTACATATATATTTGGCGCAAGCGTTAAGCAATTTTGCAAAACTTGAAATTCTTTTGTTCGGTGTTCTTTTTCCGTTTTCCGTCTTGGTAATAGTAGGTTCTAACTTTGCAATATGCTTCGCCAATGTCGCAAAAACAAGTTTTTAGAAGAATATCATTGCTGTAATCATTTCTCGTGAAAAAAATACTTGCTGATAGTCATTTTAGAAGCTCTAGCCGTACTGTTTGCGGCTCTTGTCTTTGTTTTCCAAAAAATACTGTTGAACATATTTCGTAGTTCCAAATTTCATGCACCTCCATTATTTTTATTTGTTTATTTGTATCTATATTTATTACATTATATTTATAAAAAAATAAAAAGAGAGAACGAATCTCTCTTTGTGTGTTTGGTTATGATAACTGTTTATTTAACCAATCCAACCCCTTCTGCGTCAAATAAGATTGATATTTTATCATTATCGCGCCGTTTTTTTCTTAGGATTTGGAATTTGGAACTGTTTCGTTTCCATCAATTCAGCCTTGATTGCTTTTCGCCGTTGCCAAATTATTTTTTTGTCAACATTCCCTTTTTGGCGCAAAAAGTGCAAACACATCCTTACGCTTATAGCCTTTACAGAAGGTTTTTGGATTAACAAGTTTGATTGCGTCTGTGATTGTCACGAGCGCGTTATCTACATCAAAAAATATTACGTTTGAAGTCCTGTTCATAGTCTAGTTTTTTTCTGTCAGTTGTTCATTTTTGGTTGCCAATTCTACATTTTCCGCAATCAAAAATTGATTTTTTTCTTCCAAATGTTTACGCTGTTGTTCTTCTTCAATCCATTTTTAGCACGCTCTATCGGGTCAGCAATTTGATAACTAGGTGCTAATAATGTTTTAATCTGTTCCTCCATTTCGTTGAATGCGCGGATGTATTTACGTTTCCATTCACTCGCTTTCTTCCCATTAAATCCCATTGCAATTAATGAAAAATCCGTCGCGGTTCATTAAAATGACTGGGTATTCTTGTTTGTTTTGTGGATGAATATACGTCGTTTCATAGAACATTTCTGCTTCCGAGGGGTCAGCGGAATTTTCCGCATACCCTATTTCTTTGCGAATTGCTTCAAGAACATCTTTATGAAGTTTTCCGAAATGCTCCGCAATCTGCAAACTTGAAACAACTACTTGATTATTCTGCACTTCAACTAGTGCGTTTGATACATCTGTCATTTTATCAGCCTCCGCTTGATATACTATTTATTTGTGAAAAAAATCATCTTCGTTTTCCTTTTTCTATAGATAGTATATATAAAACAGGGCATTTTATTCGTGGATTTTACAAATTTTACAAATCATTTTTATTGTCAAGATATAACACAAACGCATCCAAAAAAATGAAGAATATCCGTCAATTCTTTTTCGTTAAATTTCTATTTTTATACGGTTTGATATTACCGCTTGTATCCGTTACACATAGCGTATTAAGCAAACACCACTTGAATATAGGATTATCATTATATACAATATCACGATTTTTGAAATATGCTTTACTCTCAAACATATAACTTGACAGTCCTACAAACGATTGATTAATTGGCTTGCAAAGAGTCTTTCCAAAATTTTCTTCTAGTTCCTTCACTAGATATGACGCATTATAACGGTCATAACCTATCATATACGCACATAAATTATAGTCATTTTGTAGTTCCAAAAACCAACTGCATACATCCGACGGATTGATTATTCTACCTTCACATAGCCGCATCAATCCCCTACCTATCCATGTATCATAGGGAACACCGTCTTTCTCGATGTGCTCTTGTAGCGTATTTTTTGGCATCCAGTACATTTGATGAACATACAGTTTACCGTCGCAAGGTATTAAAGCCGTTGCCGCCGTCAAGTCAGTGGTCTGCGATAAGTCAATGCCACCAAGGAAATACTTACCGCTAAAATCTTGAATATTAAATATACCATCGTTTGTTACATCTTCAAAATTGAAAAAGCTATCTTTAGCATTTTCGCGGATATTGAACTGTTTCACGAGAATATCGCGCAGTGTCTTTTCATTCAGTTTTGCGCGTTGCACTTCTTGACGCAACATATCTATACTTTTTGAAACACCTAAATTCGGATTTGCTTTCATCCACGCAGATTCATTTGATATTTCGCTTTTTAGAATCTAACTCGTAAAGTAAAGGCAAAACGGTTTCATCCGTATACTTTCCATCTTCATAGCCGTTGATGATAGAAATATATTCCTGATACTTACTGTCAAAAAAATACTATCCTGCTCGATGTAGCCGCCCGTGGACATTATCAGCGTCAATGGTTCGCTTCGGCTATACATACCGCCTTTTACTACATCGTATAAATTTCTATCCTTAATCGCGTGCAGTTCGTCTAATGCCATGACCGACGGCGATAAACCGTCCATACTTCCACTATTTTTTTGACAGTGGCACAAACTTGTTAAAGCCGCCGATTTGTACAATCTCATTAACTTTTTATCTGGAAATACTTCTTTAACAGCGGCGATGTAGCAATCATTTTGCCGCGCGTAATCCCATATGATTTTTACTTTTGTTGGCGGTCTGTAGCTACCGAATAAACTTCTTGGGCGGCTTCTTCGCTGAACAAAAAGAATGTAAAGGATAATTGCGGCGTTAAGGCAGGACTTGGAATTTTTACGTCCGACGAATAAAAAAACAGTTCCTTATATTGCCGTGTATGCGTTTCCTTGTGTCTGAATCCAAACAGACAACTAATTAATGCTTTTTGCCACAATTGTAACTTAAATGATTGTTTGCCGTCCTTGAATTTCGGTATGCAACAAAAATTTTTTTCAATAAATGATATTGGTTCATTTGTTGATTCTTCATCAAAAATAATAATCTAAATTATCATTTTGTAAATTATCGACAATATGATTATATACTTTCTTGATTTTATCTCCTGCAATAATTTCATTATTTTGTATTTTATTATTATATTCTTCTATATAATTCATATTGTCACCTCCAAAGAAAAAAAGAGACACTATTTATTTAGTGTCTCTAAATTATTTATTTATTCTGCTCCATCCTTCTCAACTTCGATTCTTCAATAAACATCTGCAACTCGTCTTTTTCTTCTTTTTTTGTTCAAATATCAAAAATGATTGTAGCTGTTTAACGGTTGCGGTAAATTGTTTTGTATAAGCAACATAAACATTTACCGACGGATGAACGCGTAAACCAGATTGACCGCCGCCGTTATTATATGGAACAACAACGCCATTAACAACAGTGTCCTCTTGCAATTCATCTAGGTATGCGGCTAGATAAGAAATTCGGTCAATTAACATTTTGACAACAGATTTATTTTTCATCACTTTGCCTTGAAACAATTGGTGATAACTGTTTTATATATTTTTTTGATTTGTTTCCTTCGCTGATTTTTCCTTTTCTGATTCCATTTTATTCACCTCATTTATAATTTTTTTATGTTTTTAATAGTCAATAGTTATACTACCGCCACTCTGAAAAGTGCTTGTATTATACAAACGAGAGCTGCTCAGGTCTTAGAGCCACAAGGCTTTTCGGCATTCTAGGGGGCTTGCGCATATGTATGCTTGAAAGTGTCAGCTTCGTGACGTGTGCGCCGTTGCCCTATGCGCCTATGCCATGTCAGCCGTTTAGCTTCGCTTGCAAGCGTGTGATGTGTGCGCGTTGTTCTTCCGTGTACTCCTTGCGTGCCTTGGTATCATCTTGTGTTTGCGCCTCTATGATATTACCATCTGCATCGAAACTATAACGCTCCTGTTCCCGTCTATAGTTCCTTCCATGTATTTCATCGTGGCATTGATTACAGAGTGTTATTAGGTTATCTGGATTTAATGTTATATTTGGGTCATTTATATTCATCGGCGTAAGTTCGACAATGTGATGAACTTGATTGCTGTCATGTTGTCCACAAATTCTACAAATGTAAAAAAATCACGCGTTAAAACAAAATGCCGTATCTTTTGCCATCGTGTACTATTATACAATTTCTTACTAAATTTTTTTCGCCATAAATTACACCTCGAAATTATTCTATCTATATTTATTACATTAAAAAAATTATATGTTATGAATTTTCTCTAACGATATTTCTTGTATTTCTCGTTCTTTCAGCACCCTGAGCCGATAAAAAAACGAATATTCGTATGATTTCTTTGTATTTCGTTTCCTTGTGTCAGCAAATAAAGTTTATCAATCAGAAAAATCATATAAATACTGTCTACCATTTTCCGCTTCTTGTATCATTTTTTTCTATCTGTTGCACGGTATAGTTAGTATGATTTTTTTCGTATGTTGATACGGATTTCTTGTTGTTATTCGCATGGTATATCACTTCGTAAATATTTTTTTCAATGTTGGTAAAAGACTGTCGAGAATTTCGACTACCTTACTTTTCGTTGTATTTAATAGTTCTGCTGTTTGTTTTATTGTGTGTCCGCGCTCATAAACGTAATAAATCACTGTTCTTTGATTATTTGTAAGATATCGTTCTTCTAGCATTTTCAAGTCTAACAATGATTCAGCCGCCTTGAAGTTTCCTTGATGTTTCAAATCTATGATGTTATTTTTTTATAGAATCATCCGATGTACCTGTTCAGCCGTATAATCCATATCATAATTCATTTCTTGATTTATTTCTTGATTTATTTCTTTGTCCATACGTCCTGCGCCTCCAATGCTTTCCATTTTTTTCTGCGAATATTTTATCTAGTTCACGTTGTCTGCGCTTTATTTCTCGCTGTTGTTCTCGTTGTTGTTTCATATATTTTATTTGATTTTTTTGATAAAAATCTTTTTCTTGATAGAATCCGCAAATGATGTAGCATATTCCACCGAAAAAAATAAACCTGTTAATATTGCTCCTGCTGTTATCATAATGTTTCACCGTCCAATACTTCTAGTACAACTTCTTGAATATCGTTATCTATTCCGAAAAATATCCATAGTTGCTTTATAGTATTCAGTTGTATAATCTATATTAAATTTTTTTCCTTCCATATTTCTACCTTCGCTTTTTAGTGCGTCTTGCAGTGTGTCATAGCTTGCTAATGTCTTTGTTTTGTTATTGATTCTTGCCTGTATAATATACTTCTTCCCGTGCTTGAATATGTTCGTATAGCCTGTTTGACTGTTTGACCGAAAAACTTTTTATTGCGTGCATTTTTCTTTGTATGTGCAAATTCGTAAATTTTCGCGCGTGTTATTATCCTTGTTCTTGTCTATATGGTCTGTTGGAAATTTTGTGTCGTTATTCGTTACAAATCTGTGCAAATATAGCTTCTTTTTGTCCGCGTATGTGTACCAATATCCCGTTTGCTTGTCTTTATGCCATTCGTATTTGTTTACCTTTTTCTACATCTTCTTCTGAAATTATGAATTTATTCATTTTTATTTCACCTTCTATATTATTTACGTTGTTGCCTTATCTATAAAAATAAATAGTATTTTATAAGCACTTTATTTCTTGTTATGTGCGTAGAAGATAAACAGATTGATGTTTTTAGCGGTGATTTTTTTATTTGGTATCTGTCTGCTTATCTATAAGGTAAATACCATTTAGAAAGTAAAAATATCTGTCTATGTGCCGCTGATATTAGGTAAAACAAAAAGAGATAAAAATCTCTTTCCGTGGATGTGTTGCTGTGTGCGGTTCAGCAGAACCGCTTGTATGTAGTAGTTTATCAAAAATCTGAATAATTCCCGATTATCTTCAAGGATATCTAATACATCTGATTTCCATAGAATTTGAAAAACCTGTGTGACCGTGATTATCAAAAAGCAAAACTGTTAGCGTATTCTCTGCCGCTGTCTGTCAGTTCCCAGACACCTTGAATTTTTTTGTTTGATAGCCGAGAATACACAACGCATCATTTACTTTTTTTGTGCAGATATAGAATTTTTTTGCTGTGAAGTCTGTTTTGCAGTTCTTTACCTAACTTTGTTGCGTTAAATTTTTGCCGTGTTTATTTCTTGAATTGGCGGTAGTAACTTCTTGAATGTTTCAATCTCATTATTTGTTATAGCCTTATATTTACCTTCTGCTTTGCCAAAATTCATAGCGTATAACATAGCGTGTTCTTGCGTCAGATTGAATCTTTTTCGCGATAACGTCCGCATATTTACCTGTTGCTTCCAATTCCATTGCAGATAAATCCATATTATTGGGTTGTGGTTGTGGCACGGTGTAACTTCCTGTTTTGCGAATAGAAGGAAGCACCTCCGATGTTACCCACCGTTTGAACTGCTTCGCTTTTTTTCAAGATGTGAGGACATAATTAATGAATACAATCCAGATTCATTGATTACTGTCATTTTCGCGAGTTTTGACCTGAGGTCGTGATTTGCGACCTCAGCTTATCTTCTTTATCTACATGATTTAAAATTGCATCTTTAGTATTTACATACCCTAACGCCGAGGCTACATCTTTACCAACAAACCACGGCTCATTGTTGATTTCTACCGTGCGAATTTCACCGAATTCCGCGTTGTTAAAAAAATAGTCATTTGATTTGTCATTTGCTAATCCCCTTTTTAATTGAATAGTTCATTCTTGAAACATTCGATATCGTTATTTTCTATAAGATTTAACGCGGCGTAAAGACAATCATCTTTATGTTTTTTTGCCGTCATAATATTTGTAAATAACATCTGCAAGGCTGAACGCTTCTATTACTGTTTGAATCTTGCTTATTTCTTTGTTTTTCCATGTCGGGTATTTCCTTTATTTGTTCGTCTGCTCGTTCACGGTCTAGCTTTTTCCAAAAGCGACTCCATCCTTCTATATCGTCTGTAAATCCTTCCCATTCGTTTTTTTATACTCGTCCGTGTTACGAATATCATCCCAGCTCATATTAAAATTATCCATGTGTTTCATTCCTTTTTATATATTATTGTTATTCTTCGGCATCTGATAACCCCCTCGCATTTTACGAGGTCTTATACAAATAGTATATGCAAATTTTTACGATTTATTTCATGTTGTGACAGTAAAATAACAAACGCAGGGACATTATTCCTTGCGTTTTTTTGTGTGTGATTAAACACCGTATTTCATATAATACATCGGCTGAAAAAAATTTTTCTTGACTTCTTTTTTTATCTTCATCTGTCATAGTAGCGATAAACTGAATTATTTCATCCATCTACTTTATTATATTATTTATGATTCAACATTTTTCTATATCTATTCTATATTTAGTTAAGGATATGTCATGTACGCACTTTTTTTAGTTATAGATTTTTGAATGAATTATTGAATATATCATCCGTAATTGATTCAATCTTTGTTTTGGATATATCCCGTATCACATTATCAAAAGCATCGTTCAATATATCAATCCTTTTACAAATAGAATCTTTTTCGATTTGATAAATCGTTGATATAATATGTATTTGTTTTAGATACACCTGTTTTTTTGTTGAGTGTGAAATTGTTTGTCTTATCATCCCACAAAATTTCATTATCAGCAGTTGTTTTCTTACAGTATCAGTTTTTACATTAATTTGTTTTTCCTACATATTCACTTCCTAGCTGTAAATTTACAGAAAATGGATTTTCAAATTTGATGTTTTCCCGTCTTTCTTTCCATAATCTCATTACTACTTCATAAGTTGGTAACAAATTCTTGACATATTTCTTGTCTGATTTATCCACAATCTCTTTCAAAACTTTTATATTACCTTCTATCACGTTATCAATATCAATTTCTACTTTGTTTTGTACTTTTATTTTATATATTGAAGTCAGGAATTTAAATGATTTGATAAATGTTTTTGTTTTGTGATAGATGTTATCATGTCTATAATATCATATCTTTTTGTTGTACTGTTGTCATACAAATAAAAGTTGTTGTCCTTGTCTTTGTAAATTACACAAGAAGGATGATTGTCCATGTGAAAAAGGTGATTTGAAATTTTTGTTTATCCCCACATTTATATTCAAAAAAATCTCTGATGTCTAGTTGTTTCAACATATTTAATGCGTATGTGTATGGTAATTCTATGTTGTATTTTTGGTAGATAGTTAAAAATATGTGATGTTTTTCATTTTTAATAGCATTCGTAAAAATCTGTTGATATTACTTTCTTTTCACTGATTCATCATTTTCTATATCTATTCTATATTTAGTTAAGGATATGTCATGTACGCACTTTTTTTGTGCGAAATATTTATTTAGTGTTGATACTTTATATCTTAGATTCTTGACATATATTATTTTAATTCTATAAGGCTCTGAATCATCTTTTAATATGTAATGTATGTGGTACTCTAAGAACCCGAGAAGCATCTTTTACGGCTATATCAATATCTTTGGTAACATTATCATGAATGTATTCCCACATCTGTTTTTCTGTTGATTGCCATTCGTTTAATGTTATATCACGGTCACAAATAGCATAATACAAATGATATCCATTTTTAGTAGATATTAAAGCATTTGGCATGAGCGGAAGATGTTTCATTGATTTCAAAAATTGAATCTTTTTACGTTTTAATTCATCTTCTGATAGATGTTTACCATCTTGTTTGAAGTCTATATCGAAATAAAAACGCGTTGAATTTTTTTGATATCTGATTCTTTACGTTGCTCTTGTTCTTTGTACCAACAAATAGTTTTACCAGATTTTTTTATATTCTATATCCGCTGATTTCTTTTATATCAGCTTCGTTGACTGTAAACCATACATTTACTTGTAATTTCTTTTTGTAAATGTGGGATATTGGATTTGTTGCTTGTCCAAATTTTCCTCTCCACACATGGTAATATGCGGTTGTATATATGTTTTTGTTCAGCAATTTGAAAAAAACGCTTTGTTTGATTCGTAATCATGTATTACACCTCTTGCAAACAGAATACATTCATCCATCTACTTTATTATATTATTTTTCAGTTCTTTCTTCTCAGAGATGTAATACATTGAAATTCGCTAACTATTTCTCAATCCTCAACATTTTTTTCTATCTATTCTATATTTAGTTAAGGTATTGTTATGTACGCACTTTTTTTATAAAATGTTAGATGTGATGTAAAAAAACAAAAAAGAGCGGCATTGATTCACCGCTCCACTGATATATATTGTTAAATTACACGCCTGTTGTTTGATAAATAAAAATCTTTTTGCATCCTTAAGATTTTTTTGAATCCCATTCAAACTGTGACTCATATGCTGTAACTGCATCTCTGAAATATGTACAAACTATTTCAAAAATCTTCTTTGTTCAACTGCGAACACAAATTTACTAAGAGACTTTTTTTATATCACAGTTTCGTATTTCTTCAAGTGAACGTATTTTTTTACTTTATTGTAATCTATCGACTGTAGAAATTTTGGATTGCTTAAATACATTGTTTTATATCGCCCATCTTCAAACCATTCAAAAAAACTTTTTCATTCTTTCTAAAAAGTTCTTTTTCTCTATGTGAAATTCTATGCCCTTGCAAATTAATACAGTCTAGCAAATGGATAAACCCAAAAAAACAATCAATGTGTAATAACTCATTTTTATTTTTTTCGGTATGAATTTCATATTCAAGTTTTCCTTCATTTTCATGTTCATCACGCTTTATCAATAAGTTTTGGAATCCGTAATCTAAGACAAAATATAAAGCCACAAAAGAATAAGTATATTCACAAAAAAACATTTTTTTAATACACTATTCATCGTCCTACATCCTTCCTATATGAACGTAAAAGAGGAGATTTTACCTCCCTTTTTGGTAAACCGTAGTAGTATTTAGTTTTCGTTGTTTGATTCTTCGTCTTGTTTTTTTCTTGAGCACCAACTCTTTTTATCAGTGCTGAAATATCTTCAACTCCTTCTTTCTGTAAGAATGCCATTGTTTCCACGTCCAATTTGACACTTGCGCCGCGTCCAACATTCGGATTGTCACGTTTAAAATTCTAACGCCGCAATGATTTCTTCTTCCTTCTTTACAAGACGCTGATACTTTTCCAATTTCTCCTTCGCGTCTGCGATTCGTTCATCAATGGAACGAACAACACGCTGTTTGCGTTCCTTCTTTTTCCTCTTTTGCCATGATTGAATCATCCTTTCTTTTTAATCTGTAGTTGATTTATGTTTATATGGTAACTCGTTTTTATAAAAAGAGTCAAGTGATTTTTGATAAAAATCATTTAATGAAATTGATAAAATAAAAAAAGAAGCGGAATTGAATCCACTTCTAAAAATATATTTATTTCGTTTTCTCCTCTCCATATAGTCTTGTCATGCCTTGTTTAGTAACTAACCAAACACCACCGCTTTTTGCGACATTCGTCAGCGGTTAGCCGTGGAGGTCTGCCTTGAATGCCAGTACATAAGTGCTTGACCGAAATATTTGATTTTCCCCATCGTTCAGCGGCTTCGGCGGTTGTCATTATTTCATCGAACGCATATATCTTGTTATCGTCCATGTTACCATCCCTCCCAAAAGAAAAGGTTTGACCGTTGTCCAATCCCATTGCACGCTATAGCACAAGTCAGTTATGATAATAAACGAAATGACTTCATATATATTTTGGTTTTTTTGAATTTCATTTGCTATATCCTCCAATCTGATTTATAATGTAAGGTGCAAGGGACTTTTTATCGTCCCTCGCTTTTCCTTCTAGCCTATCCGCTATTTCTGCTTGTCACGGCGTTTTTTTGCGGTTAGGCTTTTTTTCTTTTTAGGGTTTCTTTTTCTTTTCTTCAACCTCCTTCTCTTTCTTCTTCTCGCGTCGATACTTACTGTATTCGACTGCAAGATAGATTAGAAACTCAACATCTTCTTTTTCCAAATCCATTTTATCACCTCCCTTCGATGTACTTATTATAACCTAAAAAGGTTATTTTGTCAATGGATTTTTTTGATAAAATAAAAAGGATAGCTTTTGCGGCTATCCTTTATTGTTTGTTAAATCTTTTTTTGATTCGCGCTATCTCTTTGCCTCTGTTGTAGATTGTGATTTTTATCGTAGCTGTCTGCCATTTCTATTGTGTAAAGAATATCGTCTAACGCTTCTTTATAATCCATCATTCCCAATATGCCGCCGTGTGTGTAATAGAATTTGTCTTTGTCTGCAAGATAGGAATATGTTTTCGTTTCAGTGCTGATATAATTCGCGTGGTGAACTGTCACCATTTCGATTTTTACACCTTCATAAATGTTGACGTTCTCTTTAATGTGGTTAATTGTTTTTGTAATCATTGCGTTCTGCATGGTGCATTTTCCTTTCTTGTAACCTTCAGCCTTATGTGCTTATTATACATCGTATTCTATGTATTGTCAATAGTATTCTATGTATTTTTAGAAAAAAATTTACAAAAATAAGTGGGAGATAAACCCACTTACTAAACATTTTCTTTGCCAAAAACGCGTTCCATTCCTGCACGAGTTATCAACCACGTTGCGCCACTTTTCCGAAATTCATCCTCGTTAAATCGCGGCGGTGCTTTTTTGTATCCACTGCACGCCTGTCTTATCGTAATTTCAGCTTTGCCCCACCGTTCGGCGGCTTCCTTCGCCGTCATGATATCGTCTAAATTCATAAAAATGCCTCCTTCTCCATTGTCTATATAATACATCAAATTCTATGTTGCGTCAATAGCTTTCGATGTAAAAACCGCCATTTTATTGGCGGCGTTTTTTTGTTATTTTGCTGTCTGCTCTAACTGATATTCCAGTTCATTGATTCGTTCAAGCAGTTCAAGAATTGTTTTGTTTGAACTAGCTTGCATCCGCTGATAACTTTTCATCCAGTTGTTGCGAGACTTCTGAATCAGTTCTATGAAGTGCTCCTTTTTCTTCCATCTTGGCAAGAATCATCTCATAATCGGCTGTGCTGATTGTCATTGTTTCCATTTTGCATTTTTCCTTTCTTGTGACCTTCAACCTTATATCTGTATTATACATCGTATTCGATGTATTGTCAATAGTATTCTATGTATTTTTTTATATGTCTCGTATCCCTTATTTCCCAACGAAATAACAAAACACCTTCTAAAAACGCCGTTGAATCGTTTTTAAGGCATGGTATATTTAACCCATATAAACTATCCAACCGATAGTGTTTGAACAGTCCTATGGTATATTCTGGCGGTTGTTTGGATGTATCTGTTAAAAAAATGTCAAGTGATATTTTACGGAATTAGATGTATTTAGTTTAGATGTGTAGATGTGAAAAAAATCGGATGTAAAATTTTTTTGTAAATCGACGAATTATTTTTTTGTTGTTTGTCATATACTATAGTTAGAAAGAGATGGTAAAAGTTTTTACCATACATAACCAAAAACTTTTACCATACATGGTAAAAAATAAAACAGCTAATATCTTTGTGGCAGTAGAATATTTAACAAACAACATGGTAAAAGTTTTTTTACCATATATCACCAAAAACTTTTGACTATCAATGGTAAAAAAATAAAACATAAGGAGCGAATAAAAAAATGAAGAAAAAATCAAATCAAATGTATTGAAACAGGAGTCATTTTCCCATCTGTAAGTATTGCAAGTAAGATGATGAATATAAATAAAAAAATCTATTTCCATGTGTGTAAATGGGAAAAATAAAGAAAGCAGGTGGTTATAGATTTGAAAAAAATTTTTACCATACATAGTAAAGAAAAAAATCTGTTGAATCCGTTGTGACAGTAGAAAATAGCATTGACAACATGGTAAAAAAATTTTTGGTAATAATACCACGGAAACAGAATATCTTGACGTAATTTCATTTTTGCTAAAAAGAATATTGCAACTATCGCATAATGACCGCAAAAAAGAAAGATGAATTTTTTTGAAATGAAGGTTAAATATGAAGAATACGCGGCATTAAATGATAAATATATAGTTTTACAGTTGGAAAAATAAGCAACTACAACAACAACTAAATAACCATCCACAATCAGATAATGAATTGAAAGCAGAATTTGATAAAAATCCTAGAAGAAAAAGCGGGTTAAATGGGAAAACTTGGTTGAAATGTATGAAAGTGTATGCAATGAACGGGACGGATTGACAGAACGAATTCAAATAATCATCAACGCCCCAGAATATAAATCGTTCGCTGAACGAGAAAGCAGAGAAGGACGTGAACGCGCCCAAAAGAAAAAAAGAAGCGTGGAATAATATTGATAATGTAAACGATGAATTTTCTATGTTTGCATCCGTTCTAGACGGCGAACGATTACGGATTATGAAGATGAACGCTTGGCATAATGGCATAAAAAAAGAAGAGATATAATCTCTCTTCTTTTATCTTCTACTCAATCCGTTAAATACATTTGCGGCTCTTGCATTCAAATCCGCATTTGTATGTAGATAACGCATAGTAGTTTCTAATTTGTTATGTCCTGCCCTCGCCGCTATTGTTCTTACATCTATTCCGTGTTCGCCCATGATACTTATATTTGTGTGCCGTAATAGATGTAAAGTCAAGCGTTCTATTCCGCTGATACGTCGTATTATGTCGAATGCGTGTCTTGAATTTGTTGGCGATTGTGGTATGTTTTTATCTTTTTCACTTGGGAAAAACATACTTACCGCAAGCATATCCTTTATGTTTTTCAAGCATTTCAACGACATTATCTGGAATCGCTATAACTCTAGGTCTATCTGTCTTTGTTCCCTTCAGTTCCATAACACCATGTAATTCTGAAACGGCGTGTCGCACATGAATAACTTTATTATCAAAATTTATATCATCCCATTGTAAACCACACAATTCACCGCGACGCATTCCAGTAACTAACGCAAGGCGAATAAAACACGGCATATTGTGTGTGCGAACTCTAGGGTAATAAATCATATACGCTTGCCGCTAACAATAAAATTTCAATTTCTTCTTTTTGTTAGCGGTATTTTTTTCTTCTATTATCACTTTTGGCAATTTGATTCCGTTGGCAGGATTTTTCATTAATAACGCCGTTTTTCTCTTAGCTTTTCAAGACTGTTAAAAAAATAACTGTTGCATAATGCCTCGTTGACATCGGCTTGTGCGTTTTTGCAAATTCTAAATAAAAATTTCTTTATCATTTTTTTATCAACATCGCAAATCTTGACACCTTCAAAAAAATCTGCGTATGTGACCGTTAATCATGTATATTTTTTTGTTTGAATGGTTCCTTTTTTTGTTGCCTTCCAACCGTTCTTTTTTTCTTCAAGCCATTCTCCTAACAAATAATCTATATATAATTGATTCGCAGGGTTGTTTTTATCCTCTTTGTCTTTTTGGTTTTTACAACAATAGCAGATTCTAAAATTTTTTTGCCGCATTTCTTTTTAATGCTTCCTTCGCCGCTCGCTTAGAATTCATCGTTTTTGTTTTTTTCTTACCGTCGCGCCGCTATCGAACGTAATGAGCAACTGCGCGATAAACTTATTGTTTGCTCTTTTTTTGTTACAGTTCCGTTAGAAATTCTGATAATCTGCATTTTTGACACATTCCTTTCTTTAAAATGTGTCAGCAGTCGCAACAAAAATTGTGATTTTTTTCCTCTTTTTGCTACGAAAAAAAGGACTCACCACATTTTAATAAAATGCTGTAAGTCCTTGTTATTTCTAGGTTTATCGCACATCTACATTTTTAGAAGAACGATTGTTCTTCCGTCCATGCCATGCAAGCGCTCTCCCAGCTGAGCTATGCCCCCGCGCAATCTGCGCTGACAAAGGGTAGTATAGCGAAAAGCGCGTACATTGTCAAGGCAGAATTTTCGACACACATAGAGGCGGCGGAAGCGGACTCCAGCCCTCTGCGTTGTACTTTTTCATACGCGCCGCTCAGGATATCCGACCACCACGCTTCATGTGACTGATACCACGCAATAGTCGCCTGAATGCCGTCGTCAAACTTCGTTGCGGGCTGCCATCCGAGCTCGCGTCCGATCTTCGTCGGGTCGATTGCATAGCGGCGGTCATGCCCTTACGGTCGGTGACGTAGGGAGATCTGATCCTCCCCTTTGCCGAGGGCACGCAGGATCGTTCGCACGACCTCAATATTTGACCGCTCGTTATGCCCGCCGACGTTGTAGACCTCGCCCTCCGTCCCGCGCCGCAGGATCGCATCAATCGCGGCACAGTGATCGTCAACGTGCAGCCAGTCGCGCACATTTAGTCCGTCACCGTAGACGGGCAGCTTCTCCCCCTGCATCGTGCGGATGAGCATGAGTGGAATGAGTTTCTCGGGGAACTGAAACGCGCCGTAGTTATTCGAGCACCGCGAGATCGTCACGGGTACGCCATAGGGTGCGCGCATACGCCTGTACGATGAGATCGGCAGATGCCTTCGACGAGGAGTACGGGCTCGACGCATGGAGCGGTGTCTCCTCCGTAAAGAGAAGATCAGGGCGGTCGAGCGGCAAATCGCCATAGACCTCATCCGTTGAGACCTGATGATAGCGACGAATGCCGTATTTGCGGCACGCATCGAGCAGCACGCTCGTTCCAATCACATTTGTTTGCAGGAAAATCTCAGGATTTTCAATCGAGCGATCGACGTGAGACTCCGCTGCAAAGTTCACGACAATGTCCGGCTGCTCGCGCTCAAAGAGCGCATAGACCGCTCGACGATCGGCGATATCGCCGCGCACAAAGGAAAAATTGCGGATATTCCTTGGCATCGTCAAGCGTCGCCAGATTCCCAGCATAGGTCAGCGCATCATAGCAGATGATCGCATCCTCGGGGTGCTCGCGCAGCTCGTAGTAAACAAAAATTCGCGCCGATAAACCCCGCGCCGCCCGTCACGATAATCTTCATACTTTCTGCTCCTTTTTATTTCTTGCCTTGTGATGGATATTCGACGCCGCCTCATATTTTCCTTTATTTACAAATAACAAACATTCGTGCTATACTATGCAAAAGGAGGGATGTCCATGAAGGAGCGTACCTATATTGCGATTGATCTCAAGGCGTTCTATGCGTCCGTCGAGTGTATGGAGCGCGGACTCAATCCGCTGACGACGCATCTTGTTGTCGCGGATGAGAGCCGTACGAGCAAGACGATCTGTCTCGCCGTTTCCCCGCGCTCAAGGCGCACGGCATTGGCGGACGCCCGCGTCTCTTCGAGGTCATCCGTGCTGTGGCGCAGGCAAATGCGCGGCGCAAGTACCGCGCTCCACAGCGTACGCTCACAGGCGAGACGACGGATGCCGCAGAGCTCGCGGCAAATCCCGCACTCGGCATCTCCCTACCATGTCGCGCCGCCGCGCATGGCACTCTATATGGACTACAGTATGCGGATCTATGAGATCTACCTGCGGCACGTCTCCCCCGCCGACATCCATATCTACTCCATTGACGAGGTCTTTATCGACGTGACGAGCTATCTCTACACGGGGAACATCTCGGCGCACGACTTTGCCATGCGCCTCATTCGCGATGTGCTGCGCGAAACAGGCATTACGGCAACGGCGGGAATCGGAACGAACCTCTACCTCGCAAAGGTCGCGATGGACATCGTAGCAAAGCATATGAAGCCGGATGCGGACGGCGTTCGGATCGCGCAGCTGGATGAGATGAGCTACCGCAGACACCTCTGGACGCATCGCCCGCTGACGGATTTTTGGCGCGTTGGCAGAGGCTATGCAAAGAGACTTGAGGAGAACGGGCTCTATACGATGGGCGATGTCGCACGCTGCTCGCTTGGGCAGACAAATGCACGGCACAACGAGGATCTGCTCTACCGCCTGTTCGGCGTACAGGCGGAGCTGCTGATCGATCACGCGTGGGGCTATGAGTCCGCGCGCATGGAGGACATCAAGAACTACCTCCCGAAGTCGCGGAGCACCCATATGGGACAGGTGCTGCAAAAATCCGTATACGGCGCAGAAAGCCCGCCTCGTTGTCTGGGAGATGGCAGACGCGCTCTCCATCGACCTTGCCGAAAAACGCATCACGAGCGACCGTCTCGAGCTCACGATCGGCTATGATATTGAGTGCCTGACCCGCCCGAGATCCGCGCCAACTATCATGGGCGCATCCGCACGGATCGCTACGGGCGGCGCGTTCCGTGGCCATCGCACGGCAATGTGCACATCGAGCGCGGAGCTGGAACAAATGCCATTATGAAGGCACTGACCGATCTTTTCGACGAGATTGTCAATCCGGCGCTTCTCATTCGCCGCCTTACCATTTCCGCACAGCATCTGATGACGGAGGAGCAGCGTGCCGCTGCTGCCGAGCAGATGAGCCTCTTTACTGCCGAGGAAACGACGGAGAGCACGATGTCCCCTGCCGAGATTGCCGCGCAGAAAAAAAGAAAAGGCATTGCAGGAGGCAATCATCGCCATCAAGAAAACCTATGGGAAAAAAACGCCATCCTGCGAGGTGCAAATTTTCTGGATGGTGCAACGGCACGCCTGCGCAACAGTCAGATCGGTGGACACAAGGCGTAGAGAAGGGAGAACCTAATGCAGCGAAGAATCGAGGACTATGCGGACATCATCCACCTGCCGCGCCCCGTCTCAAAGACACATCCCCCAATGTCCCTGCGCGACCGTGCGGGACAGTTCGCCCCTTCTCTGCGCTCACAGGGTCTGCACGCCGCCGCTGACCGCACGGTGCAGGAAAAATACCGCACGGTGCAGCGAGTACAGTCCACCTGAGCATAGTGCTTGACAAAAACGAAAAACCCCGTTAAAATACAATATCATGTCGGGATGTGGCTCAGCTTGGTAGAGCGCATCGTTCGGGACGATGAGGTCGCAGGTTCAAATCCTGTCATCCCGACCATCTTCATAGCGTATGAGCCGGAGCCCTTGGGGAGGGTCACCGGCATTTTTATTTTGGAGGTAGGGATATGGGAGACAAATGCACGCGGTGCAGCTGGGTCAAATTGGATGATCCCATCTATGTGAAGTACCATGACGAGGAGTGGGGCGTTCCGCTCCACGATGACCGCGCACTCTATGAGCTCTTCATCCTTGAGACGTTTCAGGCAGGTCTTTCATGGGCGACAATCCTGCACAAGCGCGAGAACTTTCGCCGCGCCTACGAGGGTTTCATTCCCGAGCGCGTCGCAGCGTTCGATGCAGCAAAGGTCGAGGACTTGATGCAGGATGCGGGGATTGTGCGCAACCGCCGCAAGATCGAGGCGAGCATTGTGAACAGCCGCATCTTTCTCGACATCGTGCGCGAGTTTGGCTCGTTTAACCGCTATATCTGGGGCTTTACGGGTGGAAAACCCGTGCGCGAGAGCTGCGAACTGCGCACAACCTCGCCGCTCTCTGACAAGGTGTCGAATGACCTCAAGAAACGCGGCATGCGATTCGTCGGCTCGACCTGCATCTACTCGACACTGCAGGCGATTGGTGTGCTTGCAGCGCATACGGATGCGTGTGATTGGAGCAAGTCATGACGCACACGGGCGATCCGCGTCTCGCAGCCCTGCGTGCCGCCTTCCCCTTCACCGTCCCCATCCTCGCCGGTTTTCTCTTTCTCGGACTTGCCTACGGCATCTATACGAACGTCTCGGGCTTCTCGTTCTGGTACCCGATGGCGATGAGTGCGCTGATCTTCGGCGGCTCGCTCGAATTCATCGCGACGGCACTCCTGCTGAGTCCGTTTGCCCCTCTGCAGACCTTCCTGCTCGCGCTGATGGTGCAGGGGCGACACATTTTCTACGGCATTTCCATGTTCGAGAAGTATCGCGGCACAGGCTGGAAGAAGCCATACCTCATCTACGGCATGTGTGATGAGTCATTCTCCATCAACTACACGACGAAGGTTCCGCAGAGTATCGATGCGGGCTGGTTTATGTTCTTTGTCACACTTCTCAACCAGCTCTACTGGGTCGCGGGCGCGACTATCGGCGGACTGGTCGGCACGCAGCTGCCCATCAACACAGATGGCATTGAGTTCGCGATGACGGCGCTCTTCGTTGTCATCTTTATCGAGCAATGGCTGAATGATCCGCAGCACTATACGGGGATCCTCGGACTTGCAGCTGCAGGCATCGCACTTGCTGTCTTTGGACGTGACGCTTTTATGCTCCCGACCATGTTCATCATTCTCGTGGGATGCCTCGCACTGCGCCCCTTTATCGAAGGGAGAGGCGGCATGACGTTCACTGAGCAGTGTATCACCATCGGGCTCTGCGCGCTTGCGAGTGTACTCACGCGCGCCCTCCCTTTCTCCTGCTCTCGGAGAAAAAACCAACACCGCCTATGGTCCGCTATCTTGGCAATGTTCTCCCGGCTGCCGTCTTTGGCATGCTCGTCGCCTACTGTCTCAAGGACACAACATTCTTCAGCGGAAATCACGGCCTGCCGGAGATTGCAGGAATCCTTGTGACGGCGACGCTGCATCTGAAATATCGTCAGATGCTCCTCTCGATTGGAGCAGGGACGGCGGTCTATATGATACTGATTCAATGCGTATTCATCCCATAAAAAAATTCCCCTTTATGGGGAATTTTTTTATGGGGTTACATATAGTCATCCGCCGTGCGTGTCTTTGCCTTCTTGCCGAGCCCGAACATACGCGAGATGCGGTCGACAATGACATAGAACACGGGAATGAGGAAAATTCCAAGAACGGTGGCAAAGAGCATACCACCGACAACGGCGACGCCCATGCCGTTACGCGCCGCAGCACCTGCACCGGATGCCATGCACAGAGGCAGACAGCCGATGATGAACGCGAACGAGGTCATGAGGATCGGACGGAGACGCAGCCCCGCCGCCTGAATCGCTGCTTTGAGCGGATCCATGCCGCGATCGACACGGATCTTTGCGAACTCGACGATCAGGATCGCGTTCTTGGCCGCAAGACCGATGACCATGATGACACCGATCTGCATGTAGACGCTGTTCTGATAGCCCGCCGCCGGAATGCCGATCGTACCGAAGATCGTTGCGAGGATGTACTCTGAGAAGAGTGCCCCGAAGATTCCCGTCGGCACGGTGAAGAGCACGGCAAACGGTACGCTCCAACTTTCATAGAGTGCTGCAAGGCAGAGGAAAACGAAGACAAGACAGAGGGCAAGCACCTGCATGGTCGAATCCGCCGACTTCTGCTCCTCGCGGCTCTGCCCCGACCACTCGATGCTGAATCCGGAGCCAGTGTGCTTCTGGACAATCTCGGTGATGGCTTTCATCGCCTCACCCGAGCTGTAGCCTGACCCCGCACTGCCTTGAATCTGGATGGAACGTGCACCGTTGAAGCGGCTGATCTGCGTCGGTCCAGTGGTAAGTTTGGGCCTGAGCAGCGTATCAAGCGGCACCATGCCGCCCTGCGAGTTCTTGACAAAGACGAACTTCGCCGCCTCCGCCTCAGTGCGATAGGGTCACGTCAGACTGCAGGACGACCTTATAGGTGCGCCCGAACTGGTTGAAGTCATTGACCTCATAGCCGCCGAAGTTGACCTGCAGTGCCGTGAATACATCCGAGAGCTGAACGCCGAGGTTCTTGACCTTTTCGCGGTCGATCTCATACTGATAGCTCGGTGCGTTGATCTTAAACGTCGAGCGCACGCCCCGCAGCTCGGGGCGCGTATTCGCCTCGGCAAGAATCGCATTCACGATGTCGTTGAGCTCGGTGTCGGAATGACCGGTCATGTCCTGCAGCTGGAGCGACCAGCCACCGACATTGCCGAGCCCCGGCAGCGCGGGCGGATTGATAGCGATGACGAGAGCCTCGGGTGCCTCCATCGCGCCGACGCGGAACATCGTGCCGACCGCAGCGGCAACGGACTCAGCGAGCCCTGCACGCTGCGACCAGTCCTTCATGCCGACGAACACGACGGCACCGTTGGAGTTCGCACCGCCCGCGAGGATATCGAAACCATTGATGGACATGACGGCACTCTGCCCCTTGATCTCGCGCTGTGCCGCCTGCTGGATCTTGTCCACGGTCTTCTGTGTCTGGTTCGTGGACGTGCCCGGCGGCAGCTGAATTGCGATCATCAGGTAGCCCTGATCTTCCTCGGGGACAAATGTGGTCGGCAGATTCCGATAGACGATCGCCGTAAGCCCGCAGACGATGAGCAGGAAGATGACGGCAACCTTCGATTTGCGGATGAACTTGCTGACGATGCCGACATAGCCCTTGCGCGTCGCATCGAACCAGTTGTTGAATCGGTCAAAGAAGCGGTCAAGTACGCTCTTTGTCCCATTCTCCTTCTTGGGCTTCAGCATGAGCGCGCAGAGCGCAGGGGTCAGAGACAGCGCGACGAAGGCGGAAATCGCCATCGAGATTGCAATCGTGAGCGCAAACTGCTTGTAGAGCACGCCCATCATGCCGCCGAGGAAGGCAACGGGGACAAAGACTGCTGCAAGCACGAAGGCAATCGCGACAACAGGGCCCTGCACCTCGGACATCGCACGCTCCGTCGCATCAATCGGCGAAAGCCCACTCTCCATATGATGCTCGACGTTCTCGATGACGACGATCGCATCGTCGACAACGAGGCCGATTGCAAGCACCATCGCAAAGAGTGTCAGCGTATTGATGGAGAAATCCAACAAAAACAAACGCGCCGAATGTACCAATGAGAGACACAGGCACGGCGAGCAGCGGGATGAGCGTCGCGCGCCAACTCTGCAAAAAGAGGAAGATGACGAGCATGACGAGCAGCAGTGCCTCGAGGAAGGTATGCACAACCTCCTTGATGGATGCGTTGATGTAGTCCGTGCTGTCAAAGACCGACTTCATCTTGAGGCCGGGCGGGAAGGTCTTCTCCGCCTCCTCGAGGATCTTGCGCACCTCCGCAAGGGTAATCATCGCATTTGCATCGGAGGTCAGCTGAATGCCGAAGCCGACGGCGGGATAGCCGTTAAATTTCGCAACAATATTATTTTGACGCTGTCCCGGCTCAATGCGTGCGACATCCTTCAGACGGATGAAAGAACCATCCTTGCCTGAGGCGATGATGACGTTGCCAAACTCCTCGGGAGTCGTAAGTCGCCCCTGCACCTTGCCTGTGAACTGCTTCTCCTGCCCGTTCTGCGTCGGCATACCGCCGACCGTACCGGCAGGTGCCTGCACGTTCTGCTCGTTGATTGCCTTTGTAATGTCCGCGACAGTCGGTCCGAGCTCCGCGAGGCGATCCGGATTCATCCAGACGCGCATCGCATAGTCCGCACCGAATACCTGCACCTCGCCCACGCCGCTGACGCGCTTGATCGCATCGAGGAAGTAGAGCGTTGCATAGTTCTTCATAAAGGCGCGGTCATATGTACCGTCCTCGGAGTACAGTGAGACGAAGTACGCCATCTGTCCCGAGGATTTGCGCGTTGTAACGCCCGCCGCCTGCACGGAGGATGGCAGGCTGGCATTTGCACCCGCCGCATTGTTCTGCACCTTGACGGCATCCATATCGCCGTCCGTGCCGACATCGAACGTAACAGAGAGGCTGTAACGCCCCGTATCATCAGAGGTGGAGCTCATGTAGTCCATCCCCTGCGTACCGTTGATCTGCTCCTCAATGACCTGCGCCACCGTCTCATTGACAACGGCGGCACTTGCGCCCGTATAGTTCGCCGACACCGCAACCGTCGGCGGCGAGATCTGCGGATACTGCGCGATTGGCGGTGAGAGCCCCGCGATCGTACCGATGATGACGATCATCACCGCAATGACAATCGCAAAGATCGGTCGATGGATGAAAAAAATTTTGCCAAAGGATTTCCTCCTTACTTCGCGGGCGTGAGCTCACGCGTGTTAAAGTTGGAGGTATCCGCCTCAAGCGAGAATCCCATCTCATCCGGTGTCACCATTGTCACGGCAAGATCGCCCCCCTCCTGAAGCGTCGTCAGTCCCTCGACCACGACAATGTCCGAGGTGTCGAGACCGTCCTTGACGATATAGTAGCTGCCGATCTTATCGCCAAGCGTGACGGTGCGGGCAACCGCCTTGTTGTCCGGTCCTACGAGCATGACAAAGGACTTGCCGAGGAGCTGCTGAACAGCGCGCTCGGGAACGAGGGTCGCATTCGGGGAGCGTGTCCCCGATGAGAGCAACACGCGCGAACATACCGGGCATGAGCAGTCCGTCCGGATTGTCAAAGAGTGCCTTGACCGTGAGCGTACCCGTCTGTGCGGCCAGTGCGCGGTCGGACGTGACAATATGTCCGATGATCGGATACTTCGAGCCGTTCGAGAGCGTCAGCTCCACCACAACCGCACCGATGCCGCCAGTCTTTGCCGCCTGTTCCACAAGATCCAGATACTCGTTCTCCGAGAGACTGAACTGTGCAAAGATCGGGTTCGACGTACCCATCGAGACAAGTGTGGTCGTACCCGCCGAGACGAATGTACCCATTGCCACATCATCGACGGAGAGCTGTCCCGACATGGGGGCATAGATCACGGTATCATCGAGGTTTTCCTGTGCCTGACGCACGAGAGCCGCATTTGCCGCAACGACAGCCTCATAGGCATTCACCTGCGCCTGCTGCGTGGCGAGTGTCTGCTCGGACACCGCCGCACTCGCATAGAGCTGCTGATAGCGAGCGAGATCCGTGCGTGCATTGTTCAGTGTCGCCTCGGACTGTGCGAGGGTCGCCTGTGCCTGAAGGAGTGCGCTCTCGTACTGGCGGGAGTCGATGCGGTAGAGCGGCTGCCCCGCCGAGACAGGCTGTCCGCCCACAATGTATTTTTTTCCACGATATTGCCGGAGACACGAGAGCGGATCTGCACCTCATCCGTCCCCATGATCTGCCCCGCATAGACATGTGTCAGCGGCGTATCCTGACGCAGGACATTCATCGCCTTGACTGCTGTCGGACGCGCGCCGCCTGCCTGCTTGCCGCCGCAGCCGGACAGAAGCGTTCCAAGCACGAAGAGCGCAGCGATGAGAACGCCAAGACCTCTTTTTGTTCTCAAACAAATAAAAAAACCTCCTCTTTCCCATTCCCTTGCTACTGTTTTCAAACACATGGATGAAGAAGGGCAGGTGTCCGCACGGGCTCCCTGCCATAACAGAATCATATTATCGAAGCAGGGAAAAAAAGTCAAGAAATGATATCCTCTGCACCGTGAAGTTTATGTGGTTTTAAGGAAGCACCGATGCGTTCAGCCATGCTTGATCCGGTGAAGTGCCGCCGCTGCCGCCTGCTGCTCCGCCTCCTTCTTGCTGCGACCCGTCCCCTCCCCCATCGCCTCTCCCGCGATGAGGACACGCGTGGTAAAGCGTTTGTCATGATCGGGACCGGTCTCGCCGATCAGCTCGTAGGAAATGCTCGCGTGGCGCTTCTGCTGTATATGCTCCTGCAATGTGGTCTTATAGTCGTGCGATACATGACTGCGCCGAACGAGCATCGCCTCGGAGGCAAGTTGACGCGCCACATAGTCCTGCGCCGTCTCCCAACCACGATCCAGATAGACCGCACCGATGACCGCCTCGAACGCATTCTCAAGATTGTTCTGTCGGTCTGCACCGCCGCCGAGCAGTTCCCCTCGGCCGAGCCGCAGATAGCTGCCGAGATCAAGCTGCCGCGCAAGCCGCGCCAGCGTCTCACTCTGAACGAGACTCGCACGCATCTTCGTGAGTTCTCCCTCGGTACAGTCCGGAAAAACGCGCATACAAATAGGTGCTGGAGGCAAGCTCCAGCACAGCATCACCCAGAAACTCCAGACGTTCGTTATGAGGAATAGCGTCTTTCGCTTCATTGGTATAAGACGGATGCGTCAACGCCTCATCCAACAGAGAAATATTATCAAATGTTACATTCATGTGAACAGAAAGACGCACAAGAGCTGCGCGTCTTTCCTCTGTCATTTCATATGCCATTGTTTTACTTCTGATACTTCTTGACGACGAGACAGGCATTGTGCCCGCCGAAGCCGAAGGAGTTCGAAATCGCCGCACGCACGGTCTTTGCGCGAGACTGATTCGGTACATAGTCGAGATCCAGCCCCTCATCCGGCGTATCATAGTTGATCGTCGGGGGAGCATATCGTTTTTCGACCGCAAGTGCCGACGCAATCAGCTCGACGCTGCCCGCTGCACCGAGGAGATGCCCCGTCATGGACTTGATCGAAGAGACAGCAACATCCTTCGCCGCCGCGCCCCAGACCGTCTTGATCGCCTCGGTCTCACAGAGATCGTTCATGTGCGTGGAGGTGCCATGTGCATTGATATAGTCGATATCCTCCGGGCTGAGTCCCGCATCGTCGAGGGCGTACTTCATGCACTTCGCCTGATATTCGCCATGCGGCGCAGGGCTCGTAATGTGATAGCCGTCGGAGTTGGAGCCGTAGCCGACGAGTTCGGCGTAGATGTGTGCGCCGCGTGCCTCTGCGTGCTCAAGTGTCTCAAGCACAACAAGCCCTGCTCCCTCGCCCATGACAAACCCCGAACGGTTCTTGTCAAACGGGCGCGACGCATGTGCGGGATCATCGTTGTGATCCGTACAGAGAGCCTTCATCGCCGCAAATCCTGCACTCGCCGCCTCGGAGATGCTCGCCTCCGTGCCGCCCGCGATCATGATATCCGCATCGCCGCGCTGCATGACACGGAACGCATCGCCGATGCAGTTCGCCCCCCGTCGCACATGCTGTCACGACGCAGGACACGGGACCGTGCAGACCGTAGTTGATCGCGACCTGCCCCGCCGCCATGTTGGCAATCATCATCGGGATAAAGAAGGGGCTGACACGCTCGGGACCCTTGTCAAAAAGGCGCTCATAGGTGCTGTGCATCGTCTCAATGCCGCCGATGCCCGCACCGACATACGCACCAATGCGGTCACGATCCTCGCTGTCAAGGTCAAGCCCCGCATCCGCAATCGCCATACCTGCCGACACAACGGCAAACTGGGCATAGCGATCCATGCGCTTTGCCTCTTTTTTTGTCAATGTAACCATCGATGCTAAAGTCCTTGACCTCGCCCGCAATCTGTGCAGCATAGCGGGTTGCGTCAAAGCGGGTGATCCGTTCAATGCCGTTCTTGCCCGCGAGCAGCGCCTCCCAGAACGCATCCTTGCCAATGCCGATCGGTGTGATCGGGCCAACCCCTGTGACGACAATTCTCTTCTTCAAACCAACCGACTCCTTTCCTAGAGCTCTCACCCTAGTTCGCTGCCTCAAGCTGCTGTTTCAGCTCCTCAAATATCTCATGAACACTCAAAAATACGATCGATGCGCGGCATGAACTCGCCTGTAAAGACAAGTCCTGTTTCGAGATCGCCCTGCTGCGCACGCGATAGTGCGCGGATGATGCAGAAGTGATGGTCGCACTGCTTCAGGCAGCGGTCGCAGACCTTCGGCGGAACAGGTCCGTCCATAATCCGTTTTGAAAAGGGAGTGCGTACAGCACGTCCCGGCAGCCCCACGGGGCTGTGGATGATGACGATATCATCCTTTTGGGATTTCAGATAGTACTGCTTGAGCGAAGGTGCCGCATTGGACTCCACGCACGCTGCAAAGCGCGAACCGAGCTGTACGCCGTCCGCCCCCATCTTATGAAGATCTGCGATATCCTGCCCCGTCAGAACACCGCCGGCTGCAAAAATCGGAATCTTCACCGCCGCGCGGACATCGGCGATAATATTGCGTACGGACTGATCTGTGCCCAGATGTCCGCCCGCCTCCTTGCCCTCGACAACAACAGCCGCCGCACCGAGTTTTTCGGAGATCTTTGCCAGCTTCGCCGTGGAGACAATCGGCACAATCGGTGTGCCGGACTCCTTGCCAAGCTGGAACATATCGCGGGAAAATCCCGCACCTGCGACCACGAGGTCAATGCCCTCGTCAATCGCAATTTTAACGGCATCGGAGAAGTCACTCGCTGCGACCATCTCGTTGATGCCGATGATCCCATTGGGAGAAAGAGAGCGCGCAAGCCGAATCTCATAACGCAGTTCCTGCGGCTTCATGCCGGAGGCCGCGATGAGTCCGATTCCGCCCTCGTTAGCAGCAGCGGCCGCAAGCCGCGCCGTTGTGATGCGGATCGCCATACCGCCCTGAATGATGGGGACGGTGGCAACTTTGTTGCCAATCCTCACCTCGGGTAGTCTCATATAAGCCCTCCAATCGGGAGAGTGTGCCTCACAGCAGGCGCGTGTTCCTCAAACACGGTTCTCTCCACACGAAATTTTCCGCGCAGACAGGATGCCCTTGTCCACGCGGTAATCTGTATGACAGCAGGGCACAGCGACCCTGATTGTATGCGAAGTTATAGCGCCTTTTTGAGAAAAAAATCCCGTGCGCCTGAGCTGTCACGGGATTTCCCTAAAAGACGAGTTTTTGTGCACGATTGCGGCAAAGAGCCGCAGTTTCTTACTTGTTCTGATCGATGTAGTTGACGACATCCTGAACCGTCTTAATCTTTTCAGCAGCCTCGTCGGGGATTTCTACATTGAATTCCTCCTCGAAAGCCATGATGAGCTCAACGATATCGAGCGAATCTGCGCCAAGATCGTCAATGAAGGTGGACTCAAGGGTGACTTCATCAGCCTCCGAGCCAAGCTGTTCCACGACGATGTCGCGAACTTTGTCAAACGTTGCCATGCGTTTTCACCTCCTTTATATGAATTGATTGTATGCTACATAACCATTCCGCCATCAACATTCAGCGTCTGGCCAGTAATGTACGATGCCGCATCACTCACAAGGAAGAGAACAGCATCAGCAACATTCTCCGGTTTGCCGAGTGCTCCGAGCGGAATCCCCTCGACAATCTTCTCACGAATGCTGTCCTTCAGGACAGCCGTCATATCGGTATCAATGAAGCCGGGTGCAACGACGTTGACCGTAATCCCGCGCGGCGCAAACTCCTTTGCCGCCGCCTTCGTAAAGCCGATCACGCCCGCCTTTGCGGCCGCGTAGTTCGTCTGCCCCACGTTGCCGATCTCACCGACCACGGAGGAGAGATTCACAATGCGTCCGCTGCGCTGCTTTGTCATAAACTTTTGCCGCAGCTTTCGTGCAGGCATAAATGCCCTTGAGGTTCGTGCCGATCACCGCATCAAAATCCTCGTCCTTCATGCGGACAAGCAGCGTATCACGCGTGATTCCCGCATTGTTGACAAGAATGTCCAGTCCGCCAAGCTCTCCGTGTACGCGCGTGACCATCTCAGCGGCAGCAGCACTGTCCGAGACATCTGCCTGAACGAGCATCGCCGTGCCGCCCTGATCCTCAATGAGGGATTTGACTTCCTCTGCGGCAGCCTGATTGCCCGCATAGTTGACGGCGACCTTCGCCCCCTCCTGTGCAAGGCGGATAGCGATCGCACGCCCAATGCCACGGGAACCGCCCGTAACAAAGAGCAACTTTGCCCTCAAGAAGCATATTATCCTCCTTCATTTCAACCGAATTCATTTAATCATTACTTCTTTAGTGTGTCAAGTGTTTTTTGCAGGGATTCCACGTTCTCGACGTTGAGACTCTTCAGAGCCTTGTCAATGCGCTTGTTGAAGCCCGCGAGCGTCTTGCCGGGACCACATTCGACGTAGGTGTCCGCACCAAAGTCGCGCATGGTGTTCACACACGCGATCCAGCGCACGGGATGATCCGCCTGTGCAACGAGATTCGCCTTGATCTCCGCTGCAGTCTGCTGAAGTCCGCCCGTAAAGTTCGAGACCACGGGGAACGCCGCATCGTGCAGCTCCACCTTGTCCAGCTCTGCCGCAAGCTTCTTTGCGGCAGGCTCCATCAGCGTCGAATGGAACGGTGCGGAAACCGGCAGAATAACCGCCTTCTTCGCGCCCTTTTTCCTGCAAAGCAGCGTCACCGCGTGCTCCACGCCCTTTGCCGTGCCCGCGATGACCGTCTGTCCAGGGGCAGTTGAAGTTGACCGCCTGAACAGCCCCCCACAGAGCTTGCCTCGGCACACGCGGAGACGATTGTCTCATCGTCGAGACCGATGACCGCCGCCATTGCTCCCTCACCCACGGGAACGGCTTCCTGCATATAGGCCCCGCGCTTGTGAACGAGCAGGACAGCATCCTGGAACGACAGCACGCCCGCTGCAACGAGTGCCGCATACTCACCGAGGCTGTGCCCCGCAGCGATCTCGGGCTCGATGCCCTCCGCACGCAGGAGCTCGGAGGCGATGACCGCCACCGTGAGGATCGCGGGCTGCGTATGCTCGGTCAGCTGCAGCTGATCGGCAGGTCCCTCAAAGCAGAGCTTGCTGATGGAGTAGCCCAGAGCCTCATCCGCCTCCGCAAAACGCTTCTTTGCAAGGTCATAGGTATCGAAAAAAATCCTTCCCCATCCCGACGACCTGCGCTCCCTGACCAGGGAACAGAAATGCAAGTTTTTCCCATCGTGATCCCCTCACTCACAGGTCTTGCGTGCGGCATCCATTGCGCCCGGAAGACCGCTGACGATATCCTCAATGATCTTTGCAACCGGCTTGATGTCCGAGAGCATGCCGGAAATCTCGCCGATCATAACGGAGCCGTTGTCGACATCGCCCTCATGCGTTGCGCGATGCAGACTGCCGACACCGAGCTGCTCGAGCTCCTCGTTCGATGCGCCCGCCGCCTCCATCTCCTCGTACTTGCGCGAGAGCTTGTTCTGGAGCACGCGTGCGGGATGTCCGAGCGAACGCCCTGTGACGACCGTCGAGCGATCCTTTGCCTTGAGTACGGCGTTCTTGTAGTTCGGGTGCGCGATGCACTCCTCGCTCAGAACGAAGCGCGAGCCCATCTGGATCGCCTGTGCGCCCAGTGCGAACGCTGCCGCCATGCCGCGCGAATCGCCGATGCCACCCGCACCGATGACGGGCACATCCACCGCGTCCACCACCTGCGGCAGGAGTGCCATCGTCGTAATCTCGCCAATGTGACCGCCGGACTCCGTGCCCTCTGCGATCACGGCATCCACGCCCGTGCGTACAAGACGGCGTGCAAGTGCAACCGATGCCACCACGGGGATGACCTTCGAGCCGATCTCCCTGAGTGCCGGCACATACTCGCCGGGGTTACCCGCCCCCGTCGTGATGACGGGAACACGCTCCTCGAGCACCACCTGCATGACCTCCTTGACAAAGGGGCTCATGAGCATGACATTCACACCGAATGGCTTGTCCGTCCAGCCCTTTGCCTTTTGAATCTCATTCCTGAGTGCATCGGGCGGCATATGACCGGCACCAATCAGTCCAAGCCCCCCGCATTGGAGACGGCGGAGGCAAGCTCGGCTGTGCCAATCCATGCCATACCACCTTGGAAGATTGGATACTTGATGCCAAGCATCCGACAGATCGGATTGTTTTCAAACATTAACCGTTTTCCTCCTTCGCCCACTTCATAATACACGATGCCCATGTAAGTCCCGCGCCGAAACCTGCGAGGGCGATGTTGTCTCCCTTTTTGAACTGCTGCGCGTGCGCCGCCTCCGCGAGGGCGACAGGGATGGATGCGGCAGACATATTGCCGTAACGATGAATATTTATAATAACTTTGTCCATCGGCATCGCCAGTCTTTTGGCGGCCGCCTGGATAATACGGATATTCGCCTGATGCGGAACGAGGTAGTCCAGCTCCTCTCGCTGCATTCCTGCGCGTTCGAGGGAAGTCTCCACCGTTCGTCCCATAACCTTGGTGGCAAAGCGGAACACCGCCTTGCCGTCCATATGAACGAAGTTGAGACGCTGCGCAATCGTCTCGGGGGTCACAGGGGCAAAGGCTGCCGCTCGACGGGATATCGAGCGCATCGCCGCCCGAACCGTCGCTGCCGAGATCAAAGGAACGGATGCCGTACCCTCCTCGACCGGTCCGAACACAGCCGCACCCGCGCCGTCCCCAAAAAGAACACAGGTGTTGCGATCCTGCCAGTCCACCACCTTGAGAGCACCTCACCGCCGATCACAAGGACATGACGGTAGATGCCGCTCTCAATGAACTGCGTCGCAATCGATGCAGCGTAGACAAAGCCGGAACACGCTGCCGAGAGATCGAACGCCGCCGCACGTTTTGCCCCGAGACGATCCTGGAGAACACATGCCGTTGACGGAATGATGCGGTCGGATGTGAGCGTTGCCATGATGATCAGATCGAGGTCTGCGGCATCCACCCCCGCATCTGCGAGTGCCATCTCCGCCGCACGCTGCGCGAACGAGAGACCGGCTCGCCCTCTGCGGCAATGCGCCGTTCATGAATGCCCGTGCGCTCAACAATCCACGCGTCATTCGTCTGAACCATCTTTTTCCAGGTCAAAATTCGTCAGCACTCGCTCCGGAACGCTGTAGCCCGTTCCGAGGATGCCTGCACTGATCTTAGGCACGACTCATCTCCCCTCCTTCGCCAGAGCATCACGGATCTGATCCAGCACTTTTCCATTCACATAGTCCACGGTCACGCCAATCGCGCTTGCAACGGATTTTGGCATCCGATGAGCCGTGCCCGATCACACAGCAGCCATTCACACCAGGGAGCGGCGCGCCGCCGTACTCGCGAACATCCAGCCGTTTGCCGAGACGGCGCAGCGTCGGCATGAGGAGCAGGGCACCGAGTTTTGCCATCAGCCCTGCGCCGCGAATCTCCTCACGGATGAGCCCCAGAATCGTTTTTCGCAAGCCCCTCTGCAAATTTTTAGCACAACATTCCCAACAAATCCATCACAAATGACGACATCAAAGTTGCCCTTCGGCACATCGCGTCCCTCGGCGTTGCCGCAAAAATTGATATTGCGTTCCGCTTTGAGCAGCGGGTAGGTCTCCTTCGCCTGTTCGTTGCCCTTCGTCTCCTCCTCACCGATATTGAGGAGACCGACGCGCGGGTGCTCGATCCCGAAGACATGCTGTGCGTAAAGCGAGCCCATGACAGCACTCTGTACGAGATGCTCCGGCTTTGAGTCCACATTCGCGCCCGAGTCGAGCATGAGCGTCACACCGTCCGGTGTTGGCATCGGCGTCGCAATCGAGGGACGCCCGACCCCGCGAATGCGGTGGAGAATCAGCTGTGCTGCCGCCACCGCCGCTCCCGTCGAGCCCGCCGAAAACACCGCATCGCAGGTGCCCTCCTTGACAAGGCGCGTCGCGACAACAACGGAGGAGTCCTTCTTCGAGCGCACCGCCTCTGCGGGATGCTCGTTCATACCGATGACCTCGGAGGCATGAACGATGGAGATGCGCAGTGCCTCAAGATCCACATCGCCAAGCTCCGCATGGATCTGCTGCTCATCGCCGATCAGCACAATCTCGCAGTCAAATTTCTTTGCTGCATCCACCGCGCCGCATACAATCTCCTTGGGTGCAAAATCTCCGCCCATCGCATCGACCGCTATACGCATCCTGCACTCCCTTCCCCCAACTTTTATTACTGCTGTAAAGACACCACGATAAACTTCGCGCGGAAAAACCTCTTTATCCTCTCGATAGGTCTTGACCCAGACGAAAAATCTTGTTGCCTCTCTTCTTTACAATCTCCGCGTGCGCGATGACCGTGTCCCCCTTCTTGATCGGGGTCTTGTATTTTACATTGGCGACCCCCGTCATCGCGACAGGCGCATCGATGATTGCAAGTGCGAGCGAGTTCGCCTGCGAGAAGAGTGCTGTGCCGCGCGCGATCTCCGAATCCGCAAAGAGGAGATCGTCCGTGACCCTAAGTGCCGATGTGCCCCTGCACCCCAAGTTCGAGGGAGAGGAGATCACCGATCACCTCCGTATGCGGAATGGCGCGCACCTTCTCACGCGCATTCTCCGCGAGCGTACGCACGCGGGCGCGCAGCTCCGGGATGCCGAGCTCGGTGCGGTCAAGGCGTACCGTCTGCACACTCACGGCAAGTTTCTTCGCAAGAGCCTCGTCCGTCAGAAACGGCTCTTTCCGCACGGCCATCACCAGCGTCTCCTGTCGTCGTCTCTTTTTTTCCGTCATCGCGCCACACCTCCCCCGCATTCATATGCCTCAAGAGATCACAAACACATTGTTTTAGTACCTACTACTACCAGTATAAACGCATTATACTAGGTGCTAAAAAAAGAATTGCAAGAGGAAATGAATAAAAAAATAAAAGAACTGCTGCAAAAAGTCGATCGACTTCCTGCAACAGCTCAATGGTACTCATTCAGCCGCCTCGGCCACAGGCTTTCCGTCATAGTAACCGCACTCCATGCACACATGATGCGGGAGCTTCGGCTCATGACACTGCGGGCACGATACATAGTGCGGTGCTTCGAGCTTCCAGTTCGCGCGGCGACGGTCGCGACGCGCTTTCGAGGTCTTTCTCTTTGGTACTGCCACTTTGGATACACCTCCTTAATCGTTTTTTTGAGTAGGCTTTCTAAAGCCGCCAGTCGGGGATCGGGTACGAATGCATCGCAGTCACACGTCCCCTCATTCAGGTTCTGTCCGCAGACCGGACAGAGTCCCTTGCAGTCAGACTTACACAGCTCACGCAGCGGCTCAGCCACAAGGAGGGTGTCACGCACGAGGTCATCCAAAAACAATGGATTCGCCATCATAGGGCACAGCCTCATCCGTTTCTCCCGGAGTCTTCGTATAGTCCTCAGTAAAATCAAGCGTCATCGCCCGCTCCCCCGCAGAGAGGCAGCGGTCACAGACAAAGCATCGACATGCCGTAACCGTTCCCACGACACGAAACGAAGAACCCGTGTTCATTACCGTGCCGTCGACGCGGATCTCTCCGCGAAAATGCTGCACATCCTCCCCCATGTCAAGAGATTCCGGCGCAGCCGTAAACGAGAATGCGCGGCTCTCACCAAGGGGAAATGCCGTCTCTACGACATCCAACTTCATCATGACGCATGACCTTTCACATTATAGCGGCGGTTTTCGGCATTGTCAAGGAGCGTTTTTCAGAGATTCGACGCATCCTCCTGCGGTGCGTTCATCTGCGCCTTCGCCGTACGCAGGACATTCATCGCCTGATTCAGCCCCATCTCCGCCTGCTGAACCCCCTTGAACGTACTGCCGACGTGGGCGATCAGCTGCTCGAACACCCTGATTTGCATAGGCATCCGCATCGCTCTGCAGACGCGCCGCCCCCGCCTGTGCCTGTTCCATGATCTCACGCGCCTGATCCTGCGACTGCTGCATAATCGCGCGAGCACGCTCCTTCGCCTGGATCACAATCTCGCTATCCTCGATGAGCTGATTCGCGCGGGACTGCGCCGCATCGACAATCTCCTTTGCCTCCTCGCGCGCACGGTTGATAATATTGTCCTGCTCCTGCATGATCTCTGCCGCGCGGTTCAGCTCCTTCGGAAGATCCATGCGCAGCTCCTCCACGAGATGCACAATCTCATCATCATTCACCAGAGCCTTGTCGCTGAAAGGGAGGTGCGATGCGTCCGCAACGAGATCTTCCAGCTTTTTCAGCGTATCAATTACTGCCATAAATCTATCTCCTTTTCCTGTGCATCCTCGATGATCTTATCCCCGAGGGGGCTTTTTGTCATACAGCTTCAATATCGCCCGCTCCACCGCCGGTGGGACAATTCCCTCCACCGGAGCGCGGAAGCGGATCAGTTCACGCACCCCCGAGGAACTGACAAAGGTCAGATCGGGACGCGTCAGCAAAAAAATATCGTATCACTCTCGGGCATGAGATGACGAACCATCGCCGCGTGGTTCTCCTCGTACTCAAAGTCCTTCACCGAGCGCAGCCCGCGTACAACAACACGCGCATTCTGCTGCTTCATATAGTCGGTGAGAAGACCCGAAAAGACATCCACACGTGCGTTTGGCACATGAGCAACCGCCTCCCGCAGAAATTGGACACGGTCATCGAGAGGGAAACAGCCCTCCTTCTGGACATTGTGAAAGATGCACACAATGAGCTCGTCGAACATCGCCGCCGCACGTTCCACAATATCGATGTGCCCCGTCGTCACAGGATCAAAACTGCCGGCAAATACCGCGCGTCTCATCCCTGCACCTCCTGCGTGTAAAAACATATGCGTGCCGCACCATAGCGACGCTCACGCACAAGAGAAAGTCTGCCGCTGTACTCGATGACGGACTCTCCTGCCCCCTGCTCAAGGACGAAAAGACCGTCCGTCGCAAGCAAAGCCGCCGCATCCACCGCAGCAAGCACGCGGGCATTGTCGCCGCGTGCATAGGGTGGATCGGCAAAGATGAGATCGAATCTGCGCCCCTCATCCGCAAGTGCGGCAATCAGCCCGTAGACATCGCCGCGCCGAATCTCCGCGCACGCCGTCAGCTTCGTCCGCTGCGCGTTTTCCGTGAGAATCTTGTGCGTTGCACGATCCACGAGCACCGCATATGCCGCCCCGCGCGAAAGAGCCTCAAGCGCGAGCGCTCCCTGTCCCCGCAAAGAGATCAAGCACCTGCGCATCATACACCCGCGCACCCAGCATACTAAAGAGAGCCTCGCGCGTGCGGTCAGCCGTCGGACGCGTCCCTCCCCGCAGGGGATTTCAGACACACACCGCGTGCACTGCCCGTAATGATCCGCATCGCATTCCTCCCACTATTCTACTATGGACTTTCCTATTCTACCACAATTCGCATTCGCATTTCAACCATGCCTCGCTGTTGAAAAACTGTGTTATAATGCGAAGGACACGAAACGGAGAACACCAATGAAAAAAACTTGTCTTGCAACCATTCTTTTCCTATTGTCTGCCTTCCTTCTCTTTCACTTCGTGTTCCATCCGACACCTGTCGGTGAGTGGCGCACGCTGTCCGCTGCGATGGAAATGGAGCATGGTGCGGGGAAGCGTCCGATTCTCCTGGTACCGCTCGACTCGCGTCCGCCGTGCCGAGAGTTCGTCATAAACGGCGGGAAGATCATCGGGCGCGAAATTGTAACGCCGCCGACGGAGTATATGGACTACTATTCAAAGGCGGGCGAGACAACGGAGATGCGCCGTTGGCTTGCAGAGAATATGGAAAAACGCCGACGCTGTCATCCTCTCGGTCGATCAGCTGCTCTCGGGGGACTCCTCGCGGCACGCGAGGCGCACATCTCTCATGCCGATATTGACGTGCTTGCCGCATATCTGCGCACGCTGCACACAGCGCACCCCACCGTACCTCTGCACGCATTCTACATTCTGCCGCGTGCGATTCCGCAGGACGGGATCGAGGGCTGGCGTGAGCGACGCGCACTGCTCGCCTATGCACGTCTTCTCGGACGTGCAGGCGAAGGGCTGTCCGTCGATGAGGACGAGATGGAGCGTCTGCGCGGAGAGTTCCCACTCGACGATCTGGAAAAAAATATCTTGCGCACTTCGACGAGAGCACGGCACTCGCCTCCATGCTCATCGAGCTCACGGAGGAGGGGTGCTCACGCGTCTCATCCTCGGGCAGGACGACGGCGAGAAGTACTCCGTCGGCAATCTGAAAAAAAAGGAACTTGCCGCCCTGCTTGCACAAAAGCACATCGCCCAAGAGCGGGCGATGATCGTGCACGGCGCGGACGAGATCGCGCTCTCCATGCTTGCACGGCTCTCCGTGGATGAACTGCGCACACGCGGCGGTGCAGCTCCGCGCATCGACCTGCGCTATGCGCGGGCGGATATGGCAGATATGATTTTCCCATTTATGGCGGTCTCGAACGATGTAACGGCGCGGGAGAAGATTGCAATGCTCGGCGCAGCTCTCGCAGAGGACGGCACGAGCAGCGACCTGACGCTCCTCATTTCTGCGGGAGACAGCGGTGCGGATACGCTCGGCACGCGAGCCCCCGCCGCAGCCGCCGTCAAGGATATGCTGGCAGTAGGGACACCCGTCGCCCTCGTCGATCTCTCGCGTCACTTCCATGCGGAGGAGACGCTGTTCCCGATTCTGGTGGAAAAGAACGTGCCGGTAAATGCGCTCACGGCGTATGCAGGATGGAACACGGCGAGCAACGCGGTCGGCACGGCACTCGCGCAGGCTGTGCTCTATCACTGTGCCATACAGAGAGCCGAAAACACAGAGGAGCGTGCGCGTGCCGCCTATGCAAATCTCGCGTTCCTCACGGGACGCATCGCAGAGGACGAGTTTTATCTGAAGGAGACGATCGACCTCGTGAACCATCAGCTCCACATCGCGGGCTATCGGAATACTGCCGACCTCGACCTCACGCGCAGCTGGCTCTGGGCAAACGACCTACTCACGAACGACCTCAGCCGCCGCATCCGCAGCTATGAGAACACTGCCGCGTTTCGTGCCCCGTTTGCGCAAAACAATATGCGGCTGCGTGCGGTACGGAGCAATATCACGGCATATTATCCGTGGTCGCGCACGTTCGAGATTCGGATGGAGACGCATCCGAATCTCGAAATATCCTCAGTAATACAAAGACCGAAGCCGCAACGACTTCGGTCTTTTTCATATCACATTCATTCCGCCGCAAGTCCAAATCGTGTGATCCCCTCTTTGCGGAACTTGTCCAGCAGCTCCATGACACCACTGTAGTTCAGATCCCCATCCGCGCGAACGACAACGGCGAAGCGCTGGTTCTTCTGGCTCTCGGCACGCGCACGGCGCAGGAGCGTTGCCTCGTCAATCTGCTTGTCCTCGAGCCAGAGCGAGCCGTCCTTGCGTACGGTGACGAGATAGGTCACGTTCAGCTGGGTCTGTGCCGTCTGCGCCTTCGGCAGATTCACATCCACGGTCTTCAGGTTCACCATGTAGAGCGTACTCATGATAAAGAACACGAGCAGGAAGAACATGATATCGATCATGGGGATAATCATGACCTCGGGCTTTTCAAATGCCCTTCTGTCGCGCAGTCTCATGCCTCATCACCTTCCGCCGTTCCCTCCGCATGCAGAGATGTCTCGATCACGCCCTTGACCCCCGCTGCACCCGCCAGTTCTACCCGGCTGCTCTCAGCAGCGGAGAAGCACATCTCCATATCCGTGACAATATTCTCAATGCGCTGGGAAAAAAATACGCGTGTACCGAGAGGGCGATGATCGCAACACACAAGCCCATCGCTGTTGCAATCAGAGCCTCACCGACACCACCCGTAATGGCACTCGGCTCGCCCGCCTCGATGTTGAACACGCTGAACGTCGAGATCATACCGCTGATCGTACCGAGAAGTCCGAGCAGAGGAGCCATTGTGACAATGACGCTCAGATAGTACATACGATTGCGCAGCTTCGAGAGTGCGATGCCCGACTGGATCTCCATGTAGGAGGACATCTTGCGCGAGTTCTTGCTGTTCTTCGAGATCGCACTGAACAGGATATCCGCAATCGCACCGCGTTTTTCATCCGTCAGCGTGACAGCGTCCTTATATCTGCCATTTGCGATATGCATCGCAAAAATCATGTGCGAACGCACGCCCCGCATCCATGCGCGCGAAGTAAAATGCACGCTCAATGCCGATGAATACGACAAAGATCGATGCTGCGAGCAGGAAGTACATGACCAGTCCGCCCTGCCGAAAAAATTCAATTCCCTGTGCAATAAAATCCATTCTTCAATCTTTCCTTCCTTTTAAGTTACGATGATCCAAGCCACCCATCATAAGCGCACTTATTCTACTACATATTTTTATTCTCGTCAACGATAATAGATATCATTATATCTTTCTTATCCCCGCCGTACGTCTTGCAGACTATGTGAAAAAATACTATAATAAAAGCCGTTCTTTCATGAAGGAGGATGTGTTTTGAAACTACCTCTCTTGCGCGGCTTCTGGCAGCTGTTCAAAGGATATTGGAGTTCGCCCGAAAAGTGGAAGGCGCGCGGACTGCTCACCTCAGTCATCGCGCTCAACCTTATCATGGTCTATCTGCTCGTGCGGATCAACGACTGGTACCGCGTCTTCTACGACGCGCTGCAGGCGTATGACTGGGCATCGTTCTGGCCGCTCATCGGTGAGTTCACGGCGCTCGCATTCATCTACATTGTCATTGCCGTCTACGCCGTCTATCTTCGTCAGATGCTGACGATCAACTGGCGCACATGGATGACGGAGCAATATCTCGCACGCTGGATGCACGGGCAGGTCTACTACCGTCTGCAGGGTACTGCGCAGCGACACGGACAACCCCGATCAGCGCATCAGCGAGGACATCAACCAGTTTGTCAGCCTGACGCTGACGCTCCTCGTCGGCATCCTCAAGCAGCTGACGACGCTCGGAGCCTTCGCCGTTGTACTCTGGAATCTCTCGGGCGCGATCACCGTCCCCGTCGGCGGCACAGAGTTTACCATCTACGGCTATATGTTCTGGCTGTCCCTCCTCTACTCGGGGCTTGGCACATACTTCGTCCACGTCGTCGGAAAGAAGCTCATCCGCCTGAACTTCGACCAGCAGCGCTATGAGGCGGACTTCCGTTTCAGTATGATGCGCGTGCGCGAAAACAGCGAGAGCATCGCATTCTATCGCGGTGAGATGGCGGAGGGTGTCGGGTTCAAGGAGCGTTTTGCAAACGTCATCAAGAACTACTGGGGGCTCATGCGGCGCACGAAGCTGCTGAACTTCTACGTCAACGGCTACGGCCAGCTCGCGATCATCTTCCCGCTCATCATGGCAGCACCGCGCTACTACGCAGGTGAAATGGCACTTGGCGGGCTCATGCAGACGATCTCTGCATTCGGGCGCGTGCAGGATGCGCTCTCCTTCTTCGTCGAGTCCTACGGCTCCATCGCGGAGCTTGCCGCAGTCATTCAGCGACTCTCGGGCTTTACGGAGCATATGGAGGAGTCCGCACGGGTCACAAGCGAAATTGCACGAAGCGAGCACAGTGATGACACGCTCGCGCTGCAGCATCTTTCCATCCATCTGCCGGACGGTGTACCGCTCCTCACATCGTGCACACTGCGCTTTGCACGCGGCAGTCACGTCCTTGTGACAGGCGCATCGGGTGCGGGCAAGAGCACACTGCTCCGCGCACTCGCGGGCATCTGGCCGTACGGCAGCGGTACAATCGACCTGCCGCACGGTACGAGGCGGCTCTTCCTCCCCAACGTCCCTATCTTGTCCTCGGCTCGCTGCGCCGCGCACTCTCCTATCCGCGCACAGCGGCGGCATCCGACGAGGAAATTGCACGCATCCTAAAATTGGTCGGAATGGATCATTTTGCCGCACGTCTCGACGATGTGGACGACTGGAGCCGCATCCTCTCGCTCGGCGAGCAGCAGCGGCTTGCCTTTGCCCGCATCCTGCTCATCCGCCCCGACTGGATCTTCCTCGACGAGGCGACATCTGCCCTCGATGAGGCACGCGAGCACGCTCTTTATCAGCTCTTATATCAGGAACTCCCCAACGCAAGCATCATCAGCGTCGGGCATCGCTCGACCCTTTTTGCCCTTCATGACACGGAGCTCCGCCTATCAGACCAAACGTATACCTATCAGGAGATCCCCCATGAATCGTAGAGAATTTTTGCGCCGTCTGGCACTCATCGGCATCGGTGCCGCCGTCTTCCCCCTCTTCCCCTCCGCAGCGGAGGCATCATGGTACATACCATCTGTACTGCCGGGCGTCAGCATTCGTCCGACACATTTGAAGTTCAGATCGCTGGAAAACCGCTTTGTGACGGACTGTATCGTCGTTCATCACATCGGTATGCCAAACGATGACGATGTCGCAGCAGAAACCGTGCATGAATGGCATTTGAATCAAGGGTGGGCAGGCATCGGCTATCACTTTCTCATCCGTAAGGATGGCACAATCGAGGAGGGCCGACCGCTCGGCACGATTGGCGCACATGTTTACGGCGAAAACAACCACACCGTCGGCATCAATCTTGCGGGCAACTTCGAGATCGGTACTCCAACCGAGGCGCAGAAATCCTCGGCAGCGCATCTCATCGCCTCGCTCTGCACGATCTATCAGCTCGACCCGCGGTGGCAGGGGTACGGTCAAGGGACACCGCGACCTCAACGCGACCGCCTGTCCCGGCCGCTATCTCTATACCCAGATGCCCGATATTGTTCAACAGGCACGTCTCTACTACGCGTCCGAGGAGCTGCAGGCAGAGCGTCTGCGCATCGCGCAGCGTGAACGCGAGGCACAGGAGGCACAGCGCGCGCGCATTCGTGCACAGATGGAGGAGACACAGCGTCGGAACGGCATGATACGTCCCTCACATCCGACACCGAGCACACCGAACCCGCCCGTGCAGCCCCCCACCGGCAAAGCCGAACATCAAGCCGAGCAAACGCCCCGATCTACCGAAACCAAATCCGAATCCCGCACAGCGGCGCATTGCAACATAACACACAGGAGGTGAAGAACGATGGGATTTCACTACCGCTGGTTCGACCGCGATCAGGAGAAGGTCGATGAGATGGGCATTCCGCTCACGCGTGCGCAGATTGATGCACGGGAACACGCAAAGGAACCCGAGCGCATCTTCTCGCGCGGCGAACAGACGGGCATCGTCCTCTCCTCGCTGATCTTTGCCTACGGCTGGACGGAGGGCGATCTCCCGCTCATCTTCTTCTGCCTTTCCTTCCTGATCTTCGAGCTGCGAAAGCTTGTCGCACGTTACTCCCGAACCTATGGAAAGAGCATTGCAAACGCCATGCAGGGGCTTCAGCTTTGCGCTCATACTTGGCGCACTCGCTCTGGTTCTCACTACCTAGGGAGGAATCTACGTGAAACAGCAAATGGGTATGGGCGTTTTTGAAGGTCGGTGCCGCGCTGGCAATCGTTCTGCTCTTCGTCATCATTCACCTCCTCGCACCGGACTTCCTGCCCGAGCTCTTTACGCTGCTCGCGAGCGGCGACATCCCGCGAACAGTGGAATACATCCGTTCATTTGGTGAGTGGGCACTCGTCTTTGCCTTTCTCCTCACCCTCTTTACGAACGCGCTCGGCTTCCCGCCTGCCGTCATCTTCTCGACGGCAAATGTCATCCTCTTTGGCATTGTGCCCGGCATCGTTCTCTCCTGCATCGCGGAGACCGTCGGCGTGACGATTGCATTCATCCTCATGCGTTTCTACTTTCGCGAGGCGGCAGAGAAAGCAATCGCAAAAAGCCCCTTTCTCCAAGATTGACCAGTACAGCGGCAGCAAGGGCTTTATTATCATGCTGATCGGGCGTATGGTGCCCTATTTCCCCTCCGCTCTTCTGAATGCCATCGGTGCACTCTCCTCCATACGTCTGCGCGAGTACGTGCTCGCGTCGCTCGTCGGTAAATTCCCGTCGACGGGCATCGAGGCGATCATCGGGCATGACATCATCATGCATCAGGAGGACAATACGCGCCTTATCATCGTCATCATTGTTGCCGGCATTCTCATCTATACTGCTATTCGCTACGAAAAAGCGCCTGATGCATGCCGAAGCTGTCATACCGAAAAGGGAGAACAACAAATGACGCGCCGCTCCTTTTTGCAGTCCGCCGTCAAGACCATTCTCGCGATGGGCTTTGGCGGTCTCTTTTTCGCCCCGCTCCGCTTTTTGCTGCGGATGGCGTTCAGCACCTGCGCCAGATCGTGACAGCACATCCCGCAAAGACGCGCATGATCCAGTGGGATAGCCCGCAGCAGCTCGAAAATGTGCGTGTCGAGCTGCGTGACAGTAAGGGTACATTACTCATACGATTCCCGCCTATACCTACCTCGCAATGGACGACGAAGTTCAGTTCATCTATCGCTGTGAGATTCCTGCCACCGCAGGCGGTTTCTATCGTGTCACACACGCCGCAGGTGCGACGGATTGGATTCCGCTCCTGCCGATCCACGAAAAGGATCGCGTATGCGCTCTACTCTTTTCGGACAGTCAGTGCGGCGAGAGCTACGATGTGTGGGGCGCGACCTATCAAACGGCATGGGAGCGGCATCCGAACGCCGACTGTGCCGCCATCGTCGGCGACCTCACAGACAACGGCGAATCCGCGTGGCACTGGCGCAGCTTCTTTGAGGCGATGGAGACAGGAACCGCACTCGCACGTCATCCCCACGTGCCCGTTCTCGGCAACCACGAATACTACGGGCTGCAGTGGACAGCGGTACCGCCCGTACGCTATCTGAAAACCTTCGCACTCCCCGACAACGGCAGCCGTGATTTTCGCGGACATTACTACTCCTTCGACCTCGGGAGTGTCCACTGCATCGTGCTCGATACACAGTTCCTCGAAGCCGAGGAGCGCGGTGACACTCTGAAAGCGGAGCAGATGGACTGGCTCCGACGCGATGCTGCGACAAGTGCAGCCCCGTGGAAGATCGTCCTCATGCATAAGGATATCCTAGCGTACGGCGACTATCAGCCCGAGCAGAATAGGAATGACGGCATCAGCGATGTCGGGCAGATCTTTCTGGATGTATTCGACGAACTCGGTATCGATCTCGTCGTCTCAGGGCATGTCCATGCCTACCGCCGTCGCCGCATCCGTGCGCGGCAGACAGACGAACATGGCACACTATATCTTCTCGCAGGACCTGCGGGAAATCAGTACTTTGACGTTCGCCCTGAAAAGTTCGATATCGTCGCTGGGCCGAATCCTACACCGTCCAACTACCTCTATATGGAGGCAGATACACAGCATCTCCACATCTGCTGTGAAACTGTGAACGGGACGGTGCTCGATACGATTGACCTACATAAATAAAAAGACCTTATCTCATGCTTCTCACATGGGATAAGGTCTTTTTCCGTCTGCTCAGCGCCGCCACGGCGTACGCTTATCGTAGTCGCGTTTGATATTCTTCACTTCCTGATCGTGACGCTTCTGCTCTTCCTTCATCGCACGGTCATACTTCTCCTGATTGCCGTCGCGCTGAAACTCAAAAGCGGATCTTGCGCACGTTCTGCTCGTGCACGCGATCCTCCTCCTTCATGCGGAAGCTGTACTCATTCGTCGCACCGTTGATGTAGTCGAGCGACTGATAAACGGGCGCAGCCTCCATCGCAGGAGACAGTGTCATCATGCCAAATCCCAGAGCTGCCGCAAAAACACCTGCAATGCATTTTCTGTTCTTCATCATCATTTACTCCTTTGCCTCGTGTCCTTCCACCTCTACCCTACTGCCTTTGGGTTGGAGGGTATTTAAGAGCAGGTAAAGAATTCATTATTTCACGAGCAGAACGGGGCTGTGTGCATGGTGCGTGACATAGGTGGATACGCTGCCGAACGCGATCCGCTCGAACGTACCGAAGCCGCGCGAGCCCATGACGATAAGATGGCTCTCCTCCTCTGCTGCCACCGCGACCGTGACCTCGCCGGGATCGCCCTCCTCGACGCGCGTATGCGCACGTACGCTGCGCGGGATCTCGTGCATCAGCTCCGCGAGGAAGCGATATGCCGCGATCTTCAGCTCCGACGGCAGATAACCGCTCATGCTCACCTGCTCGAATGCGAAGATATGCGCGTCGTAGTCGATCACCATGAGGATGGTCAGTTCGGCATCTGCCGCACGCGCTAAATCAATTGCCCACTCCACCGCGTGCATGGATGCCGGAGAGCCGTCAATCGGTACGAGGATACGGTCACAGACAATCGTCTGCGCCGGACGGCTCTGAATTTCAGAAATCAGAGATGCAGTATCCATCATACACCCTCCTCCAGAGCAAGTTTTGACCCTTTATGCGTGCGCTCCTCGGCATCCTGCCGCAGAAGTTCTTTTTTAGCACGGTAGAATTTCAGCGTATAGAGAATGCCAACGACGGCAATATAGATGAGGAATGCGCCGAAGGTCGCGGCGTAGCCCATGAAGTCCGCACCGCGCGAGATGATGTCACGCGTAAAGTGGAACTGCCACGTCAGCGGCCAGATATGCGAAAATGTGACGACCCAGTCGGCAAAATGCGCAAGCGGTCCCGTTGTCCCGCCGAAGATGAATCCGCCCGGGATGATGAGGATCATGCGGCTCGCGGCAACGCCCGGATTCGCCGCTGTCCAGCCGGTCAGAGTGGTCACCATGCCGAGGACAAAGACATAGAAGATCTGTACGAATACGAAGTTCACCAGATGCCCTGCAAAGATGAGATCACCCCAGATGCGCAGTACCGCAAGCCCGACTGTAAACGAGACAATGAGGAGTGCGCCGTAGGGAAGTGTCCGGAGAATGAGATCCCACGGTGTGCCCGTGCGCAGGACTGTGTCCAGTTCCCCCGTCAGGCGCAGGCGCGGAATCATGCCGATGGTCGCAAAGGTATAGAACATCGACCCGAAGAAGAACAGGAAGCCGAGCGACATGGCGTTGCTCGTCGAGGCATTCGGACTGAAGAGGTTGCGTCCCGCAATCTGAATGCCGCCATCCAGTGCATCGTTCGTGCTGCCTATATCTCCATTTGCCGTCGCGTTGTCAAGTGCAGCAAGTTCGTTCATCGCCTCCTTGATCTCGGCGATCTGTGCCACATTCGTATTGTCATAGAATACACCGATGTGGTTCTCGGTCCCTGTAAAGCGATCCTTTTCAAGCCCCTGCGGAAAGTAGATGACGGCAATCGCCTGATCGCGGTAGAGGAAGCTCTCGGGGTCAGCGGGCGTATTGATGATCGCCGTAACCGCCATATACTCGGATGCGTCAATCCGCGTCGCGAGTTCGCGCGTATAGGCGGAATTGTCGTGATCGATGATGACGACGGGCGCGTCCTTGGAGTAGTTTCCCGCAAGCATGATCGAGAGCAGGACAGAGACCACCATCGCCACCATGATGGAGACCTTCTCATACGGCATTCCCTGCCCCGAGAAGAGGTAGCGCAGTTCAGCTTTGAGTGAATTCACGGTCGCTCACTCCAATTGTCATACCCGGGATAACACCATCGGTCGGGTCGATGTAGATGCGGATCTGAAATGCGGAGAGATCCGCCTGACTCTTTTCGCGCGTCATCTTGAGGTCGGCAAAACCCGCTGCCTTCGTGACAAGGCGCACCGTCCCCGTTACGCTCCGACTGCCCGCGATCGTTTTGCCCGTGATGCGCGATCCCTCCTGATCCCCTGCACCTGCTCCTCGCTGACGTAGATGTCGTAGTAGCTGCGGCTGCTCTCAAGGAGCACGACGGGGCGCGACGGGGACACCATCTCGCCCTCCTTGGCGAGGATTTTCAGCACTTTTCCGTCTTCGGGAGCACGCAGAACAAGTCGCTCGCGTGCCACTTCGAGCTCCTTTTTTTCTGTACGAGGAGGGCATCACGCTGCGCCTCAAGAGCGGCAATATCGTTTCGTCATATTCGCCGCAGTCGCACGTGCCTGCTCGATCGTCGGAAGCGCAAGCGACTCCGTGATCCCCGTATCGACCGCACCGCCGAGGAGACGGGCAAACCCCTCCTCCTGCTGACGCGTCGCAGCACGCGCAATCGACATACGCATCTCCGCATCGTCGAGCTGTGCCTTTGAGACAGCACCATCTGCGTAGAGCACCGTCATGCGCTCATAGTCGCGTGCACTGTTGCGCTCGGTTGCACGCGCCGAGTCAACAGCGGCACGCTGCGCGTCAATCTGACGGAACGCCTGCGTCTCATTCGTCCCCGCCTGCTGCATGGAAATCCCCATCGACGTACTTCTCCCCGCGATCTGTGCCTCGATCTGCGCAAGCTGCGCGTCGATGCGTGCGAGCGCGAGCGTGTTGTCCGTCGCGTCGAGTTCCATGATGATATCGCCCGCCTTCACCTCGTCGCCCTCCTGCACTGCCTCGCGAATGAGGCGTCCGCTCACCGAGTCGAACGACATCTTCACCTGCTCGGCAGTGAGAATTCCTTCCTTTTGACGCACAGCAAGCACGACGGCATCATTGCCCGTATACATGAGCACAACTCCTGCAATAATAAATAATGCAATGAACGCGATGCCGACACGCTTTGCCCTGTTCTTCGACTCCATCATATCCCCCTTTTTCTTTCAAAAACAAAAAGCGCCGCACCTGTGAGGTGCGACGCTTTGAGAATCGCTGCATCGAGCAGTGATTCTTTCGGTCTTCCTTACTCCGCTGTGAACGGAAGAAGCGCAATGTTACGCGCGCGCTTGATCGCAAGCGTCACCTGACGCTGATGCTTTGCGCAGTTACCGGAAATACGACGCGGCAGGATCTTGCCGCGCTCCGTCGTGAAGCGGCGCAGCTTTGCGGCATCCTTGTAGTCGATATGATCCACCTTGTCCACGCAGAACGAGCAGACCTTACGACGAGGCTTGCGGCCTCGATCTCGTTTCATCATTTCGCTGTCCCTCCTTATTACGGGATGTACTGAGCATCACTTGCTCAGAATGGAATGTCGTCGTCAGGAATCACGGGACCCATCATATCCGGTGCGCCGCCCGCAGCGGGCGCGGCACTGTGCCCCATCGGCGCGTCATAGCCGCCCGAAGAGCCACCGGCATTCTTGGAATCGAGAAACTCGACATTGTCCGCCACGACATCCGTCGCATACTTGCGCTGTCCGTCATTGCCGTCGTAGCTGCGCACTTGGATGCGCCCCTCAACGCCGACGCGACGTCCCTTCGTCAGATTGTTTCCGCAGATCTCAGCCAGTTTTTTTCCCAGCAGGTAACGGGAATGAAGTCCGCCGTCTGCTGACCTTCCTGCTGCGCAGCCCGCGAAAAAGCGGCGATCCACCGCAATCGTGAAGCGGCAAAAAGCCTTTCCGCTCTGTGTATAGCGAATCTCCGGGTCGCGCGCAAGGCGACCAATCAATATGACTCTGTTCATCGGTTTCTCTCTCCTGCATGGATTCCCGTCAGTCGATTACTCCTCGACGCCGTCCGCACGGACGATCATGTGCTTGAGCAGCTCGTCCGTGATCTTCATCACGCGGTCGCACTCAGCGACGCAGGCGGGCTCTGCATTGACGTACAGCAGAACATAGTATCCTTCACCGTGATCCTTGATCTCATAGGGCGAGGCGCTTCTTGCCCCAGCGGTCCTCTTTCTCGATCTTACCGCCGTTTGCCTGAATGAGCTTCGTGAACTTCTCGATGACGGCGTTTGTCGCTTCTTCCTCCATCGGCTTCACAATAAATATGACTTCGTACAATCTCACGAAATCACCTCCTCTTCGGTCTATGACCGCCCCTTGAGAGCGGCAGAGTTAATTCTATGCGAACGCGCACGAAAGACGCACACGCTCGCGCGACAAGGGATAGTATATCACGTTTGAAGGATGTGTGCAAGAGAGCGGTAAGATTTCCAAAAAAATTTTCTTCAGCCTCCTTGCGCCCCTTCCACCGCTTACGCGATCTCCCTCATCCACTGCAACATGAGGATTACTGCGTGCCGTTCTCCTCCATCCAATCCGCCAGCGTATCCATCGCCATCTCTTTCGAGATGATGCCGTGTGCGTTCCAGATCATCGCATCCACCACATCCATACGCCCCGTGCGCACCGCCGGCACGCTCTCCCAGAGCGGATCACGCTGCATTGTCTCGAACCGCTTGCGGGCAACGGCACTGTTCTGACGGCTGCTCGGACCGAACCCCGCATTGATGAGCAGATAGTCCGTGTCGAGTTCGGGCAGCAGTTCGAGCGAGATCGCGTTGTTCGCATCGTTTCCGTCGATGTCCACCACCATCTGCGGCGGGCGCAGGTTGAGCAGCTCGTACATGAATCGGTTGATGTCGTTCGTCGCATAGGGATAGAGGCGCACCTCCTTATTCATGATGCGCAGGAGGGCAACCGTCGCATCCCCTATTTTCCCCTTGATCCGCATGCGGTCACGCTTTGCCGTATCATAGAACTGACGCAGACGCGCCTCCCCATCCGCAGGACGCCGGAGAACCATCGAGAGCGCGAGGAGTGACCGCTCATAGTCGCGGAGGTCAAAGGCAGCGACGGGTGCAATCTTCGCGAGATCCTGATAGACCCCTTGCCGAAGCTGTCGCGCATGACAATGAGGTCGGGCTTTGCCGCCTGTACCTGCTCAAGGTTGATCGTCTTGTTCTCGTCGTTGATGCTGATGCGCATGATGCCGCGTGCCGCAAGCCGATCATGCAGGTAGTACTGCGGAAAATCGTATGCCGCAACCATCGGCGCATCGAGTGCAAGCATGGGGTCCTCCATGCGGATACAGACAATGCGCACGGGTGCATCGGGCAGCTCCGTCTCGCCGAACTTATGCTTCAGGATGCGTTTTCCGTCCTCCTCGCGATAGAGCTTCTCCGCCGCCTTGCGCTTGTCCGCAAGACGCGCGGCAAACTCCGCATCGATTGCCTCAGGCGTATCGGCACGCACTGCGGCAGGGTCGAATCGCCGTGCCTTTGCCACTGCCTCCTGTGCTTTTTTTCGGACTTCGGCGCACGAATGTCTGTCTGTTGTCCGCAGCCGACAGCACCGACAAGCACAGACAGGGCAAGCAGGACGGCGATCCCCTTCCCGCCCCTCATGCCGAATGCTCCGATTCGTTCACGCAGTATGGAATACACATGGGCTTCCCCGTACGCGGATCGCTCATCAGCTCCGCATCAATGTGAAATACGCGGTGCAGCATCTCCTTGTGAAAGACCTCCTCGGGCGTGCCGCAGTAGAGCAGCTGTCCACGGCACATTCCCACGAGACAGTGCGCGAAGCGCGCTGCCTGATTCAGCTCGTGGAGTACCATGACGATCGTCTTGCCGTACGCCTCGTTGAGATGCTGTACGAGACGCAGCACCTCCATTTGATGTGCCACATCGAGAAAGCTCGTGGGCTCATCGAGAAAGAGGATTTCGGTATCCTGCGCAATCGCCATCGCAATCCATGCGCGCTGGCGCTGTCCGCCCGACATCGCACCGATTGGACGATGCTGGAACTCCATCATGTTCGTCTCCGTGAGCGCCCAGTCGATCATCTCGCGATCCTTCGCCGTCGTACGCGAGAAAAAAACGATGTCTTGTATGGTGCGCGTCCGTACGATACGAGTTCGCGTACGGTCAGCCCCTCAGGTGCCGTCGGATTCTGCGGCAGGATGGCAATCGACTTCGCAAGCGTGTGCGGGTCTGCCTCGTGGACATCTGCGCCATCGAGGAGCACGCGCCCGCCGAGGCGCGGCTGGATGCGACAGATGGTCTTGAGCAGTGTGGACTTGCCGCAGCCGTTCGCGCCGATGAGTGCCGTGATCTTCCCCTCGGGGATCGCAAGGCTCAGATCGTCGATGATGACGACACTATCGTAGCCCGCCTTCAGATGTTCTATCGTTTGTGTTCTCTTATGAGAACGAGAACGAACGGTTTACGCGGCACGCGACCGGCTCATCGTAGATGTTGCGTGCCGGCTCAAAGCTGTAGGTGTACGCCGCCGTAATCGCCGCCTGATCGAGCTCTGCGTACCCCGAGGAGCTCGTAACATCGACGCTCTGTACGCCGCCGTTTGCCCCGACCACGATGGCAAGCCCGACCGTCCCCGTGATCCCCTTACGCTCGAGCTCCTTCGGATAGGCGGGCGCAGAACCCGAGAGGAGCTTCGGAGGGACGCTCGGTCGCTGCGCCGCTGCGGCATCGCGTCCTGTGCTCTCGCCACCGCCCGCACTTTCCGAGGGTGCAGCACTTGGCTTCTCACTCTTTCCCTCAGAGGTACTCGGTGCAGTGCTCGAATTTGTCGCGGCAGTCTTCGATGTCTCCTTCGGCTGTTCCTGCTGCTCTGTCAGCTCTTTCTTCGGCGGCTCGAGCGGGATATCGTCAATGCTCGGCATCGGCGCAGCCGCCTCTGCCGCAGGTTCGGGTGCACTCTCCGGTGCAGACGCATCGTAGATCTCAACGTCGATCGGACGTTTCTCCGTCTCCGTCGCCATCGAGAAAAAGCCCCATCACCGCAGCTGCAATCAGAATGCAAAAATGTATTCCGAACGATGCCCCCCACGACAGATATTTTTTTCCTTCACCGTAACATCCAAATTTTCACCCCCATAAACATCATATGTCTACAATGATAACTCCTATCATTTTTTTAGCGTGCATATAATAACATAAAGTAACGATTTTGCCTAGAGAAAACAAAAAAGTGGACAACTGCACGAGATTCATCTCCGAATCCGTACATCGTCCACCTTTATGTCTTTGCTCAGTTCAGTACGATCTTGCTGTAGTCTGCCGTCTGGAGGAGATAGTTATCAACGGCTTTGAGAAGGCTCAGGCGGTTTGCACGCACGCGCTCATCCTTGTCCATCACCATGACCGCATCAAAGAATGCGTCGATCGCCCGCGCAAGCTCCTGCTCCGCCGCAAGTGTGTCCTCGCCCTCATCGAACAGAGCATCCGCCTTTTCATAGGCCGCGAGGAGAGCCCCTCCTCCGATGCGGTAAAGAGCGCAGCATCGACCTCGCCCTCCTCTGCTGCGCGTGCGATATTGCCGACGCGGACAAAGGACTGCACGAGAGATGCCGCATCATCCACCGCAAGCAGACGCTCCACATAGGCGGCGCACACGGGCACATTTGCAACGAGATCTACATCTGCGAGAACTGCCTCCTGCACGTCGTAGCGCACGCCGCGCTCTGTGAGGACGTTCTTGAGACGCAGACGGATGAAGTCAGCGACATCGGTCTGCATCTTGTCACGCGCCGCCTCGTCAAGCGCATAGAGATCGCATGCCTCATCGACAAGATCAGAGAGCAGGAGGTCGCTCTCGTTCTCAATCAGCATGAGGACGAGCCCGAGTGCCCTGACGGCGCAGGGCAAAGGGATCCTGCGAGCCCGTCGGAATCTTGCCACGGCTGAACGTGCCGACGATGTTGTCAATCTTGTCCGCAACGCTGAGTGCGAAGCCGAGTGCCGACTGCGGCAGTTCGTCCCCCGCAAAGCGCGGCATATACTGCTCGTCGATGGCACACGCGACGGCGAGCTTTTTCTCCGTCGAGAGCCGCATACTCACGTCCCATGATCCCCTGCAGCTCCGTGAACTCTGTGACCATGCCCGTCACGAGATCAGCCTTCGACAGCTCTGCCGCACGGCGTGCATCCGCCGCCATCGTCTCGTATGCCGCATCATCGTCGGCAAGATCCTCGACAATCGCTGTGACAAGTCCCATCAGTCGCTCGGTCTTTTTCGTACATCGAGCCGAGCCCCTGCTGGAAAACAACCGTCTTGAGCTTTTTCGCGGTGCTCTGCAAGGGACTTCTTGCGGTCCTCGTCAAAGAAGAACTGTGCATCGGCAAGACGTGCACGCAGGACGCGCTCATTGCCGTGCGCGACCACGTCCAGATGCTCTCTGCCGCCGTTGCGCACGGTGATGAATACGGGCAGGAGGCTGCCGTCCGCCGCCTTGACGGGGAAGTAGCGCTGATGGTCACGCATGGGCGTGATGACCGTCTCGGCGGGCAGCGCGAGATATTTCTCCTCGAATGTGCCGCTGAGCGCCGTCGGGTACTCAACAAGATAAAGAACTTCCTCTAGGAGGTCGGGCGTAATCTCCGCCGTCCCGCCGCACGACTTTGCCACTTCATTGATCTGCTCCGTAATCATGGTACGCCGACGCTCTTGGTCGACGATAATATATGCCTTTTCACACGCCGCCTCATAGTCTGCGGGCGACGCGATGACAAAAATCCTGCGGGGCAAGCGTCCGATGTCCGCGTGACGTGTTCCCCACTCGTGACATTCGCGATCGTAAAGGGAACAACCTCCGTCCCGTAGAGCGCGACAATCCAACGAATCGGTCGGATGAAGCGAAAGTCCAGATCGCCCCAGCGCATACTGTTCGGCAGGGGGATCGCACGAATCAGCTCCGGCAGGAGTTCCGCAAGCAGCTGCGCCGTCTCCGCGCCCTTTTCGTGCACAGCGGCATAGACATAGCCGTCCCGCTGAATGAGCTCGGAGGGCTCGACCCCCTGCCCGCGCGCAAACCCCGCGCCTGCCTTCGTCGGATTTCCCTCCGCATCGAAAGCAATGGCGACCGAGGGGCCGCGCGTCTCCGTGCTGACATCCTCCTGTCGCTCGGCGAGCCCCGTCACGAGAAGTGCCGCACGGCGCGGTGTGCCGATCGTGCGCAGACTCTCGTAGGCGAGACGACGCTCCGCGAACATGTCCCCTGCGAGACGTTTCAGATCAACGAGGAGGTGCGGCATAACGTGCGCGGGAACTTCCTCCGTCCCGATCTCAAGCAACAGATCCTTACTCATGCCTTCCCCTCCTTCTTCAGCATTGGATAGCCGAGAGCCTCACGCTGTGCAAGATATGCCTCCGCACACAGGCGTGCGAGCTTGCGGACGCGCCCGATGAACGCCGTGCGCTGTGAGACGCTGATCGCGCCGCGCGCATCGAGCAGGTTGAACGTATGCGAACATTTCAGCACATAGTCATGCGCAGGATGCACATGACCCGCGCCGATCACGCGCACAGCCTCCGCCTCATATTTGTCAAAGAGGTCAAAGAGCAGTGTCTCATCCGAGAGATCAAACGCATAGGGTCGATTGCTCGAATTCGTTCTGATGGAACACATCGCCATAGGTCACATCGTCCGTCCATGCAATGTCGTAAACGTTCTCCACGCCCTGAATATACATGGCAAGCCGCTCAAGACCGTAGGTGATCTCAACGGAGACAGGCTTTACATCCTGACTGCCAACCTGCTGGAAATAAGTAAACTGCGTGATCTCCATGCCGTCGAGCCAAACCTCCCAGCCGAGCCCCCACGCACCGAGCGTCGGCGACTCCCAGTTGTCCTCAACGAAACGGATGTCATGTTCCTCGGCGCGAATCCCGAGACGTGCAAGGCTCTCAAGATAGAGCTCCTGAATGTTGTCCGGCGAGGGCTTCATGATGACCTGGAACTGGTGGTGCTGATAGAGACGGTTCGGATTGTCCCCATAGCGTCCGTCCGCCGGGCGGCGCGACGGCTCCACATAGGCAACGTTCCACGGCTCAGGTCCAAGCACACGCAGGAACGTCCACGGGCTCATCGTTCCCGCGCCCTTCTCCACGTCATACGGCTGGGCGAGGATACAGCCCTGCCCCGACCAGAACTCCTGCAATGCGAGGATGACCTCCTGGAATTTCATGCAAACAACTCCTTCATCAAAAAAACCGCGTCACTCTATAGAATACGCGGTTTTTTTGGAAAATGGCAAGTACCTACTTAAAAATTATCCTGCAAGCTCTGCAAGACTTTCGTCTGGCGATCGTTCACCGGCTTTTTCCCACTTTTCGCTCGCCGTATTATCCTCCCCCGGCAGGAGCGCACAAACAATAATCAGGATAATAAAGAAAACAACTGCCGTACCGATGATCTTGCGCTGATAGGAGGCGCGCTTTTTGCGAACGCGCGCAAGCCGCCGCTCCAGTTCCCGCTGCTTTCGCTCGCGGATCGACTCCACGGGACTTTGGTCTCTTTGTTCATATCTTTTCTTCTTTGGCATAACGCGTCCCCTCCTTTCCTCACGGCTGTATAATATGCCGTAATTAAGGAAGCACTGATAAATTCAGCCACGCCATCTTGACGTATCTTTTTTGCCCGCACTGTGTCGACAAATCCTCCACATAGCCCTTGCTATGCGTCCGGTTTGTCTCCTTGTTCGGACGAAAAAAATCTACGCCAATCTGAGGGTCTATTTTATCAGCGATTCCTTAAATCAGAACAGACTCTGCTCCTCATACACCGGCTGCTGCATTTTCTGATAGCAGTAGAGCGTCGCGAGCGTATCGGCCAGTGCACCGTGCGCTTGGGTCGTGCCCCAGTCGTAACGGTAGTAGTCCGCACACTCCGTCAGCTTCCACCAGCGATAGCCGCCACGCCGCGCATCGGGTACTTTGCGGAACTCCGAGAACGCCAGCATGACATCATGACGGTTCGGATTCGTAATGCGGATGCCCGACTGCGCCAAAAGGCGAATATCGAACTCAATGTTGTAGCCAACAAGCAGGGTGTTCGGATCGTTGAACAGCCGCTCAAGTTCGGCCTGCTGCGTGCGAATCGGCGGACAGTCCGCCACCATCGCGGGAGAAATGCGATTGATCTTCTCGGCATCCGGCCATGCACTCTTACGCACGGGTGCATACATCCCGTCCACCACAGTCGCCCCTCCGCCATCCACAACGGCAAGGGTCAGAACTTCATCATCACTGCGAAAACCCGTTGTCTCGGTGTCAAAGACCAGAATTTTTTTCTAGCATGAAAGTCCTTCCTCTTCTAGTCGTTTTTTTCCCATTTTACATGGCTTTCGTCATAAATATTATATCGCATGGCATACCGTCTGTCAAGAAAAACGCCTATATTCTGTATATTTGACGCTAAAAATATACGCCGAAATTTCTGTTGCAAAAGGTTTGGAAGTAAGCTAGAATACTTCTATAAATATAGTTCTTATTCATAGAGAGAAGCTATAATTTGTATATATGATTCTATCGTCGAAAGGAGCTTTTCATGAACGCTATCAAAAATCCGTGACGGCATCTACTGGGTCGGAGCCATCGACTGGTCTATGCGCAGCTTTCACGGCTACGACACCCAGCGTGGTTCCAGCTACAATGCCTATCTCATCATCGATGACAAAATCACGCTCATCGACACGGTGAAGCACGGCTTTGAGGAGGAAATGCTCTCGCGCATCTCCTCCGTCATTGACCCGTCGAAAATCGACTACATCATCTCAAACCACGTCGAGCCGGATCATTCATTCGGTGTTCCGCTCATCTCCTCCCTTGCGCCGAATGCGAAGGTTGTTACGAGTGCGCCGAACGGGCTCAAGGGGCTGCGCGCCTACTACGGGGAACTGCCCTATGAGACGGTCAAGGCGGGCGATACGCTCTCCATCGGCAAGCGCACCCTTGCGTTCGTTCCGACCCCGATGCTCCACTGGCCGGACAGCATGGTAACGTACTGCCCCGAGGAAAAGATCCTCTTCTCGAACGATGCGTTCGGTCAGCATCTTGCCTCCGGCAAACGCTATGACGACGACAATGACCTCTCCGTCGTCATCGAGGAGGCAAAGAAATACTACGCAAACATTCTCTTCCTGTATGCGAAGCAGGCACAGACGGCACTCAAAGAAGTCCACAAGCTCGACATCGAGATGATCGCCACGGGACACGGCATCATCTGGCGTTCGCACATCCCCGAGATCATCGACCTTTACAACAAGTGGTCACTCGGCGAGACTGAGGAGCGCGCTGTTGTTGTCTTTGACAGCATGTGGCACTCCACAGAGAAAATGGCGCACACCATCGCCGAGGCGTTCATCGACAAGGGCTTCTCTGTCGGCTACTACGACATTCAGAAGAACACACACGCCGACATCATGACGGATGTGCTCACGAGCCGCTATCTCGCCGTTGGCTCACCGACGCTCAACAACCAGATGCTCCCCACCATCGGCGGCTTTCTCTGCTACCTCAAGGGGCTCGCACCAAAGGGACGCAAGGCATTTGCGTTTGGCTCCTACGGCTGGGGCGGACAGAGCATCCAGCAGATCGAGGACGAGCTCAAGGCGGGCGGCTGCGAGATCGTCATGGACAAGGTGCGTATGCTCTATGTCCCCTCCGTCGAGCAGCTGGCGGGACTGCGCGACCAGATTTTTGGCACTGTAAGACAGCATAGAAAAAAACCCGAAGGATTCACGAGTCCTTCGGGTTTTTTTCATGGAAAAAAATGCTTATTCCTCTGTAAAGTACTTCATCGATGTTTTTCTTGATGTGTTGTATTTCAATGGTTTTCTATGTTGTCTAGTGCTTATTAGTGCTATATCACGTTGACGCACTCATTGTTCTCAATGAAACGGTAGAGGTCTTTACGCATAACACGGTAATGACGACCGATCTTGTAGGTTTTGATTTTTACCTTCGCGAAGGTATTGTGCAATGGTAGAGAGTGGGAGGTTCAGCATGGTAGCAATATCCTTTGGGCTGAACGCTATCATTTTATCCCATGTTCCTTCTTTTTGTCGAGAAGAAGTTATCCAGTTCTTTGTTGAACATTGTAGTCTTTCCTTTCTTGGTTGATTGTAGTGGTGCATGGCTTTATGGTTTTCTTATCGCTGCCTCTCACATCCGTCAAGCTGCTTCATTCTGTGGTGGGTTTGACGATGCGAGAGGCTGTGATAAGAGAGGTACACTAAGGAGGGTGTCGGAGGCAATAAGGAGAGCTTCAAGCACCCTGCTTCGCAGGAGGGCTTGAAGTATCTTATATATAAGGAAGGTTTTGTCTCTCTTATATAACTTTTCTCCTCTTTCTCTAACTTGTGTGCCAGCAAGGGTTTTTTCGATTTTTTTGTATATTTGTGTGCCACCTAGAACGATTCTCAGCGATAACGCAGCAGCTTGATGTTCTTGACACATTGTGCCCCTCGTTCATCCTGCTGTGTCATTATCCCTTCGTCCATCATTTCTTCGATGCTGCGTTCACTCACCTCTTTCTTTTTGTCTCCATCCATATCCATTGCTTTGAGCCAATAGGCAGCTGCCATTGTGACAGCATCCAAGCGGTCGTCATGAGCGATGGCGTTCTTGTCACGGCAGATACGGGTCATCTGGTAGATGAGGCTGTATGCCTGTCCCTGTTCATACCGCCGATAGTCGCTTTCGATGACGCTCTGGTTGACGATGAGCTTGTGCCGCATAAGGATTGGTTCGAGCGTATCAATGATGCGCAGTTCCTTTTTGTTTGGTGTGCTTGACTTCGGTGATGGCGCAGGGATGTATCTTAGCGAAGATCGGAGACATGATTTTTGGTGAACATACCGTCACCAAAGTTTGCCTCCACAATAACTTCATTGACCTGCCAGAACTTTGCCAACTGTGCCATCTGGGTAAGAGCAAGGTCGCTGTAGCCCTCGGTGAAGCCTCCTACGTCCATGAGGAAAAGATAACCATTGAGGGCTTTCACGACTGCATAAGCACTCTCGTCGCTGCCGCGTCCCGCAGGGTCAATCGCCATAACGGTACCTGTGTAAGGCTGTGTCTCTGGGCTGCGGGAAAGAGGCGCATAGTACATATCCCCATTCATGGCGACGCAGGGGATGTCTCCGAGCCGCTGTGCGCTGCCGTTTGCCCATGCCCACTTGGTACTGGTCTCATGGGGGTCAAGGCTGTCAATGATGAGATCAGAGACTTTGAGCGGATATTTCTCATAGTCACTGAGGTTGGTGTTGAGCATGAACTGCAAGGCAAAGCCCGCACGCCCATAGGAGAGGCGTCGCTTTTCGATTTCGATGTCGTCAAAGCGTTTGGGGTCTGTGGGCTGCCCCGCGTACTTCTCTGGGTCGCTGTAGTATCGCTCGGTGATGAAGGGGGCAAGGCTGCCGCCGTAAGACAATAGCTCTGCTTCGCTCTCGGGGTAGAGGACTGTCCAGATGCGTGTGCTATAGCCGCGCTTCTGCAAGGTGTTGTAAAGGCTGGCTTCATTCTGAGGTGTGCCGAGGTAGATGATTTGTCCACCAGGCTTTAGGATGGCGTCATACTCTTTGACTGCCTCGGAGAGTTTATCCCGTTGCAGCTGTGTGCCGCTGTTCTTCGGGACTTCTACCATTGTATTAAAGGAAGGTCGCTACACCTTCCCCCATCTTCTATTTAAGGCATCCACGACGTTGTCATGCTTAGTGATGAACATGCAGGTGTCTTGGGAGTAAACTTTGTTCCTTTTGACACGCATGTCCTTATCCAGACACATATTCGATGAATCCTTCTCCCACTCCGCATAGCCTTCGAGCTTCTGAATGGAGTTGAGGAAATTCTTGAATGAATGCCATCGTTTATCGACCGTGCACCCTGCGTAGCAGGTCTGATAAGCACCATAACAACGCTTGAGCATGTTTGCCCAGAGATCATAGGCTCTGCGAATAACAGACGTTCCACGTGCGGGAATCTTGATGTCCGTGTCTAAGTAACCTACACCGTATACGGTTTTTGCTCTGCAATCCTCGATATGCCCAGTCATAATGTTTGTGGTCTGAACATTACATACCCATCCACTTTCCACAAAAACGAATGGTGGCGCGAGGGTGTTGCTTCTTATTATTAGGAAGTCGTTTCCCTGGCGTATATTCGAGAATCTTGATTTTTCCCTTTGGGTGTATCTACGATTGAACCTACTGCATATTTTTTTGTGTCATGTTAGACAAGCTCCTTACATAAAAAAATGCTCCATATCACTATGGAGATTAGACTATATCTTCAGTTATAAACTGCCCCCGCTTCCCATCGCTTGATGGTACTTCCTTTCGGAATAGTCGTTACACGTTCCCTAAAAAGGGCTTCGCACGGTATTGTCTCGTTTGAGAGTTCCACCGTTTTTCAAGGGGTTTAGAGACGACATAGTAAGTTTATCGTCTGAAATGAGCAGGTCGGCGCGTGTTCCTGTGATCTGTCCTGTGATACCGACGGACTTGACGCTCGGGGAGATGTCTGCCTGTGCCCCATCGACGTTGAAGATGTTCTGGGTGTCGAGCTGGGTTTTGTCGGCTTTCATGTCCGCAAGGAAGGGATTGTCCGTATGATGCTTTTTGACAAAGCGGGCGTTGTCATCGGCGCGGTCACGGGAGGCTGAGATGATGAGGACTTTGAGGTCACGATTCGACCAAAGCCGCCATACGGCATAAGCGCAGGTCAGAAAGCTCTTGGCGACGCCGCGAAAGCCTTGGATGACGATGCGGTCACTCGGAGGGTTCTGCAAATACTGTGCGATGTCCACTTGTATGGGTGTGGGGTCTGGTAGTCCGATGGATTTCCATACGATATAGACAAAAAGCCCAGAAATACTTCTGAGCCTTTGCAATATCTGCGTCCGACCAGTTCAATGGATGACCTCAGTACCATTTACGAGATCGGGGATGCTGTTCATGTCGCGGACGATGGTTTCCACGCCCTCGGTCTCGGTGGTGGTGATGAAGTCGTTGTCTTTGAGGAACTGGCGCACCTTGGCAAGGAAGGCGGGGTTCTTACGCATCTCGGGGTCGTTCAGTCCCTCGATGAGCGCGTTCGCTTCCTGTTGGGCAAGGGTGTCGATAAGTTCCTGTGGGAGTTTGATTCCTGCCATGTTGTTTGTCTCCTTTCGATTAGAGATTATGCTTCGCTGCCCACGCACGGAATACATCAATGAAGGCATCATCGAGGGCATCATAGTCCTTTGCGTAAGCACTCTCTAACTTATCAGCCCACGTATAATCCTCACATTCACAAGCATTTCGCATTGTGTACTCAATGAGTTTCTTAACGTCTGGGGCATACTTATCCACTTTCGTCATGTTGTTTGTCTCCTTCCTTTAGAAATGTACTTTCCACTGCACTTCGCCGCCATTTACTTTGCCCGCTCTCAGGTCGTAGTGAATCTCTAGGGGCGACGGAGTGGTTCTTGCTATAGTTGCGTTGGAGGCTGACGGGGATGTAGGGGTTTGCCGTCGTGAACTCCTGCGCCGACGCCGAGTTCCCAGTTGCGGTAGGTGTTGATTTTGTAAATACCAACGGGAACGTCTTTGTTCTCCGGCTGCTCCGCGACGACGGTCTTGTCCGTTTTTGCGAGAGCCTCGGGCGGGAGTGTGGTGTCGCCTCGGGCGATCTTTTGCTGCACGGTATGGGCAACGCTTTGCCCTTCTTTTGCCGTCTCGTGATAGACGGTCTGCGGACGTTTTGCAGCGGTCTGTGCATCACGAATCTGCTCTGCTGCAAGCTCTGCGTTGGGCTTGTTCAGGTGCAGCTCGTTCTGCAGGACGTTGGTGTCGGTCGCCTCCTCTGCTGTGAGGACGGGAGGCTCTTTCGGCTCCTGTGTGTCTCCCTTCATGAAGTGGGCGACGCCATAGAGGAGAAGAACAAACAGGACGGAGATGACAAAAACAAAAAGAGCATCCATTCGGATGCCCTTCTTTACTGTCTGCCATCCCTTACGTATAAAGGATATTGGCGTCAAAACTCTTTCCTCCGATCTGTGCGCTGTCGGTGTACTGCCACATGTAGCCCTTGATGTCATCGGTGCTCGACCACTGGGCGTTCCAGACGGCACAGCCGATGGATTTCAATCGATGTAGGTCTCAAGCCAATGGCAGCTGGCGTAGATGCCGCAGTCAAGGCCGATGGTCTGGACGAATGCCTTGCACATGGCTGTCATCTCGGCGCGGTCAAAGGCAAAGCCGCGACGAGCCTTGTAGTGGTCTGCGTCCTCCATGTCGTAGAATACGGGGCGTTCGAGGAGGACACCCGAACGGTCGATGACGCTGCGGCAGTGCTCTGCCTCCTCCCGTGCCTGAGACACATTCAGTCCATAGCCGTAGTGGTATGCACCGACGAGAAGGCCGACACGGTGTGCCTCCGCGACGTTGCGCTGAAACATTTCGTCAACGCCCGTACGCCCGTAGCTGCACCTGATAATGGCGAATTCATAGCCAGCCTCTTTGACTGCGTCCCAGTCAACCCACCCATTGTTCTCGGATACGTCGATGCCACGTTTGAAATTGCTCATTTCTTGTTATCTCCTTTTTTCTTGTTGATGTCTTTTTCATCTGCGATTTGCTTGAGTTTCGTCCGCAGGAATGCAGGGATGATGTAACCAAAGCCCATGCGATCGATGTTCTCAATGAGGCTCATACACTCGATAAGGGCGAATCCTGCAATTACCATATCACGGAAGATGTCGGCGTTCATTGCAGTATCGAGAAGAAAACCGATGAGGATGCAGAGGAATATCCCTGCTTTCTTAAAGAGCCCCCGTGCGCCGATGGCGCTCGAGAGGCGATGATGCTTGAGCCCTGCTGCGATGCCTGTGAGAACGTCCACGATCATAAGGACAGAGAGAGCTTCGATGGAGGCGTCAATTCCTCCCACCGCTTTGTCGAGGCATGTGAAGCAAATGCCAAAAAGCGGCACCGAGGGTAAGCTCTGTGTTTGTCCAGAGGTTCTGAATGTAAGTCAAAATGTTGTTTGTCTCCTTTACTTATACAATCGGGTGCTCGACGACCCACTCTGCGACTTTCTCGCGGTACGCCTCCGATACGACGCGCAGATTCTTCGGATTATCTTCCGGGGACAGAGCAAATTTCCCTCCCTGCACGAGGACGCCATAAGCGACGACGATGTAGCTGTAGATTGTTGCTGCCATTGTTATTTTCCTCCTTTGAGTTTTTGCGAGTTCTGCTTCAAGCGCTGTGATACGGCTCTGCATGTCGACCATGCCCTCCATGACGGCAAGCTCCGTTTCTGGTACATTTGCCATCGGCTCTTCTGTCGGCTCGACCACAGGCGCAGGAGGCGCGGAGACAGGCTTTTCCCGTTATGGCATCGCGGATATAGCCCGTGCCGTTATCACCTGCGCCGCGATTGCCGATGTAGTACTGGTAGTCCTCATCAGAGATGGGGATGTAGCCATCATCGAGGTATTTCTCTCGCTCACCATCGGTCGTGTAGTGTACGCCAGACAGTACCGTTGCGACACGTACCCCCTGTGCGTCAAATTTGGATAATATCTCTTGCATTGTCATACCCTCCTATTAAACGCCAATCAAGAGCCAACGGATGCCATATCGCCATGATGGCTCGAAATAATTAGACGATATATTTAGCTTACCGTCACCGAAAATAGTAGATACAATAGGTTTTACGCTATTCCATTGAGCGTCAACCGTTCCGCCTGCGACGTTCACATTCCCGCACGAAAAGTATTCGGTAGAAATGGCAATCAGTGGCGTTACCTGAATCTCTTTATTTTTTTGACACCCGCATGATCTGTCAATACCAAGCCCCATTGTATCTTGATGTTTCCAAAGAGAGTGCCGAGACAAAGGTAGCCGTTTTCTGCCATGCTGTACCTCACCCCTGCAGCTTCGAAGGCTGATTTCAGGAGTTTCCCAAAGCCTTGTTTTACCCACCCGACCGTCGCAGGCTGTGCGTCATTTTCCGTACCGCCGCCTAGCACTTCCACTGCCTTGACAAAGAGTGTTTCAATATACGCCGCACCCCAGTGCTTCCTTGATTTTCCGATGCTTCCTTCCCCGTCCTTGCGGGGGACAAAATTTCTTGTTGCCATGTGATCATTCCTTTTTAACGCGAACGGGGCATGATATCCCCGTCCTCATCAAGTTCATAAAGTAGGCTTTCAGGCGGTGATTCCTTTGGCATAAGGTCGCCATCTTCGTCGTACTCAAATGTCCGAATCCCGAGGTTCGCCTCCACCTCAGAGGCTGCCCGCCATGCGCCCGCTGCATACCGCTCGGCGTAATCCTCGCTCTGCTTAGCATTGCGGGCACTCTCACGCGCCGACTGCTCCATGCGTCCTGTCTCCGTACACGCTCCGTCAATATGACGCTGCATATTCGTGACGTTCTCCTCCATACGCCGTACATTGGTTTCGGAGGATTCTACCTGCACCCGTTTTTCCGCTGCAGTTTGTGCGTGCTGCGCGGAGATAGATGCAGAAGATATGGCACTCTGCGCAGAAGAGGCAGCGTCGTTCTTGAAAGAGAGTGCACTCTCTTTATCTGCACGGACGGCTTGCTCAATGCGCTGAAGTTCGTCCTGCCGTGCGACGCCGACGCCGTCGAGGTAGTTCAGTGTGACAACATCCTGCGGCTGCTGTGGGTCGCGGATGTTCTTGATGCGGCGCCCCCGACCCTGCCACGCGCCGTCGTCTTCGGTTACCATGGCAGAATTGAGGAGAAAGTCGCTGTTCTCTTCCTCGACATGGAGGAGCTGTGCAGCCATCTTGTCCATCTCGCTTGCAAGCAGGAGACTGCCGTCGTTGAAGTCGACGAGGCTGCTGGTGGGCGTTTGCCGATAGACATACACGGTCACATTTGCAGGAGCGACGCTGCGCAGGAGGACAGACTGCCCTTCGACGCTGTAATCGCGGTTGTACTCGAGGTTTGTCGTCCCACTTCCTCCCTCGTAGCGGACTTTGACAAACTGTTTGCTGAGGTACGGGAATGGAAAGGTGTAGCTTTGCTTCCTCCCTGGTAGGATACGGTCGCTTTGCTTTGCATAGAATCTTATCTCCTTTATTTCGGTCGTTTCTCTGGATAGCCACTGCCCTTGATGACGCTGTCGATGTAGGTCATGAAGGGGATGAAGTTCGGGATGGGCAGGAATTTGTAGAAGGCACGGATGTCCTTCTGTGCCGCATCTCCGTCGATGAGGTGCCCCATCGCCATTGCCGCGCTGTAAGGAATACCGAACATTTCCTTGACAGCGGGCAGCTGAGACACAAGGTCACCTGCAATGTCAGAATCACTGCGCTCCTTCTTTCGAGCGTCCTGTCTGTCAACTGTGGTGCGTGTGGTAGGTGCGCCAAATGCTGCTTCGTAGAGGTCGTTGCCAAAGGAAGCAGGGGCGCTGAATGCAGAGCGGGTAGCGGCAACACGCAGAAGTTGTCCGTCATCAAACATTCTTTTCAGGTAGTCATTCGCCCCTGTGACATCACCAAGCGCATACATACCCGCCGCCTTTGCTCCGATGCGAAGTGCATAGGCTGCTGTGTTGGTGGCGATGGACATGCCAAAGGCGATGGCATCGTCCAGTTCACGCGCTGTGAGTGCACGCATGGTCTGGGCATTGAGGGCTCTGAGGTTGTAGTCTTTGAATTGGAAGAGCATGCGCGTGAACCAGTTGGCATTTTTGAGGAAGTTCTTGTTGCCCTGCCGCATACCTGAAATGATGGCCCTCTGGGCGTGTGTCTCCCCCATACCGTAGAAGGTCCAGTAACTCTCTGGGTCATTTTTCATCCATCCTTTCATGTTGAGATGAATGATGCGCCCTTCCCTGTCCCGTTCAACGGCTGCGTTCAAGTTGTCTTTGATACGCTGTGCCATATCCTCGGTGACGTGGGAGGCTTTTAGCTTTGCTGCTGAGAATGGATTACGCGCTGCGCTGAATTCTTTCCCTGCTGCCCAATCCACCGCGTCCACGAGGTAGCTTGCCCGCATGTCGCGGTACATGGAATCGGTCATCTTGGGGAGCATGTTGAGTGTGCTGGTGATCTTGCCGAGGCGCTGCACGATGTCGGAGGCAGTGATGATGCCTTTGTTAAGGACACTGTTCTTCTCGGTGAGCAGGTCGCGCACGACGCGGTCCCCATAGCCGACGGTCCATGTCTCTGCCTCAACGGCACGCCCGAACATGTAGTTCTCTGCGTCACGATATGCCTGTGCCGTGACTTTGCCGTGCTGTATGTCCTGCACGAGGCTGCGCAGCATGGGGACTGCTCCAAAGATACGCGCCGCGCCACCATAGGCGATTGCCCCGCCGATCTCCCCGAGCTGGGAAAAGCCCATGTTCGCACCGTTCCGTGCGTAGGAGGTGTTGAGGCCAAGACGCATGAGTGCACCCCATCGCCCCATGACATCCTCACGCGGGCGCTGTCCACGCAACTCGCGGAGGGATTCTTCAATCTTGGCATAGTCATTGATGGTGTTTGCGTTGGCATCGCCATGCGCTGCGCTCATTTCGAGTTCGCCCTTGATCTTGGAGAGGGTATCCTGCAGGTTCTTCTCTGTGCCGAATACGTTCTTCACGGCGATTTCGCCCGCGAACCGCTGCATGTTCTTCTGCATGATGCTGTCGAGGTCGTAGCTCCGCAGGTGTTCGTCAAAGGAGAATTCAAACTCGTTCGGGGTTCCCCTGTTGAATTTCATAACGCCCGATGTGTCCATCGGGATTCGGGTCTGCAGGAAGCTGAGCTTTCCAAGCTCCCCGATGTTCCCGCGTGCGATGGGGTCAAGGTCGGTGTAGAGAGCATGCTCTACGGCGGCGGGGATACGATCTTCCAACCAGTTCTCTATTGTGTCATCCCCGAAGTTTTTCATCAATGAGGGGCTCAGGGTCAAGTCCGCGTGCTTCCCGTGCTGCATTTTTTTCTTCTCAATGCGGGCATTCTTCATGTTGATCTCCCGCTCGATCTTGGCGCGGATGATATCGCGGTCAGCAAAGGTGCGATAGTATTCTGCGAGGTCGTTCTTGGCGGCTTCGGCAGTGTTGTACTGCGCGAGGAAGCGGTGGCGTGCATCCATGTCTACCATGCGCCAGAGTTCGTGATCGACTTCGTACCAGTCATCTGCGATGAGATTGTCACTGGTGCTGCCAAACATCTTGGCAGAGTTTCTCCCAAGTTCAATTTGCTCCTCACGGAAGCGTCGAATACATTCGGCTGCCTCTTCAACTTCGGGCGGGACATCACCCAAGACACAAGCCTTGTTGCTGCCGTATTTGGCGTTGTAGTGCATCTGCACCATTTTGTCAAAACCAAGCTGTGCACTGCGGGAAGGTATGTGTTTGTGCTCCCTTACCCACTTCCACCGCGCGTCTGCCATGTCGAGGTAATGGACGCTGAGGCGACGCACGAGTGCCTCTTTCTGCTCCTCGGCGGTGAGTGTCTTGACATACCCCATGCCGCGCCCGCGTGCGTCTGCAAAGAGCTGCGGGGCGTACTTCCGTGCGGTGTTGCTCATGGAGTTCAGCATCAGACCAAAGGGGGTTGCCGCGAAACGGCTGTTGTCCATCCATTTGCCAATACCGCGCAGGAAGGAAGGAAGTGTATTCTGTGTGTCTTTGGTGATCTCTGGTTCGAGCGTGTAGATGTCCTCCCAGAGGTGCGGGTTCAAAAGATTATCGCGTGAGAAGCGCATCCCGGCAAAGGCGGTGGAGCCGTCCTCGTTGTAGTAGAAGCCGTCCTCTGCCCGCCGCTGCTCGACAGACTGCTTGCGCAGGATGTTCTGAATGTCCTCTTGAGTGAATTTTGCATGGTAGCCCTGCCGTCCAAGTGCTCTGTTGAATACACCTTTTAGTTTGGAAGTAAGCCCGTCGGGCAGTGCACCATCCTCTGCGGCGTGTGCAAACACTTCTTCAGGGTCTTGGGTATCGTATTTGCGGCGTATCTGGTTAAAGATGTGCCCGTCCTTGTTCATTGCCTGTTTGACCTGATTCATGAGAGACACATATTCCTTTTTGCCGATGCTCTGGAAGAGCCCTGCGTGTACGGCAAACTCGTGGGCAAAGAGGGATTCGACCTGCGCACCGTCCTTTATGTTGTCGGTGATGAGGACGGCATAATCCTCGTTCGGGACATAGAAGGCTTTGGTGTCTTTCGGAAGGTCAATTCCTGCGATGCGTGAGACGGCGACACGCACCTTCTCGTAGGGGGCGGCGATGACGCGCCCGTTCTTCTCGAAGTTGTCATAGACATTGGACTTGAGCTTCTGCCCAAAGGACGTGTCATGCAGCTCCCTCATATGCGCGATGGTCTCGTTGCGTATTTTGTCGGCGGTCTCGCCCGCTGCTTCGCGATATGCTGTTGTCTCAGCGCGGTCGGCGATGGCGGCGACTTCATCGCTGAGTGTGTTGCGCATGCTGCCTCTTGCAAATGCTTTGCCAAGGCCATAGCCCGCCACAGAGAGGACGGTACCAGCAAGCATGGCAGCGGCGGCATCAAAGGCGTAGTTCTGCTTCTCACCGCTGAAACTCTCTTTGAGGTAGTCGTTGACGAGGACACTGCCGGAGAGGGGAGCACTGCGCTTTGCCAGTTCATAGCCTGTCCGTGCGGCGATGGAGGCAATCTCACTTGCCTTTGCAGGGTTCAGGAGTGCGCTGCCGAGCCGCCCTATGAGCATACTGCTCTTTACTGCCCCTCCCATCGGGACGAGGTTCAGGGGGTCGATGAGATAGCCCGCAGCACCCGCACCCCCAACCATAATCTTTGCGAGGATGCCGTCATTCTGCTCTTTCCACTTGTCAATCATTGCTTTGCGGTTTTTCTCTACGAGCTTCTGATTGACAAGCCACTGGATTTCCTGACGGTCACGCCCGTTGAGGAGGACAAATCGCTGTGCATCCTTGTCTCCTGAGAGGGACTGCTGTACGAAATCCACATCCTCCTGTGTGACGGGGTCTTTCTTCTCGTACCACATCTTGCCGCTGTGCGTGATGCCGCCCCACACGTATTCAAGTGTACGGGCAAGTCCGCTCTCGGTGACGGAATCCCAAAAGTTTTCAGCGGAGGCACGCAGGGTTCCAACGTCCTCCACTGCGTCGTCGTAGCCGTCGTCGTAGTTACTGCGCTCGGGCGTGGGGTCACCGTACATGATGCCGTGGGACGCCTCTGCATGGAGGGGAGCAAGGAGGCCAAGCACGGAGCCCGTATAGGGATGCACGTCCCTCGCCGCCAAACATGCTTAGATAGCGATAGGCTTCGTCGATGCGGTGTTGGCGGTTGGCGTATTTCTCGGAAGGGGCTTCAAAGTCATCGCACCATCCGTTCGTCAGGGCTTCGAGGCCGCCCTCATTATTAAGGAGATTTACCCATGCGTAGCGGCGTGCGCCCCCTTCGCTGATTTCATTCTTGAAATGCTGAAGCTGTGTGTCAAGGTTCGCAGGGTCGCCGCCGAGGGCTTCGAGGGCTGTGCGTCTGTCATATGTCCACTGGGCAAAGCCGAAGCTGCCCTCTCCGTCGAAGGATTCGGTGCCTGTCTCGAAGCCGCTTTCCTGTGAGACGTTGCCCATGATGGCGGCGGCACGGAGGTCATCCAATCCAAGGTCGTACTTGAGCCAGTCCCAGATGATGCGGGCGTTCTGTTCGTTTGCCATATAGGCTCCTTTCTAGTCAATATAGGGGTCGGCTTCATAGCCCGTCCATGCAGAACCGTCATCGTAGCTGTCACTGTTGTTCCACTGCGGGATGCTGCGCTGCTCGTTGATGTCGTCGGCGCTCAGCGGGACACCCGAGGAGCTTTCTGCAGCTGCATCGTCGTTCTTGTAAATATCACGCGCTTTGCTGCGCAGCTGATTCGTTGTGATCTGCTTCGTCCTGCCGAGGCTGTTGCATGTGAAGGTAAAGACGCCTGTGATGGGGTTGTAGCCAATGGTGGTTCCCTCGTAGTCGCTGGTGTCTCCTCCCGTGCAGGTGCTGTAGATGAAGGAATCCATTGCCTTCCGGAAGTAGTGTCCGTCGCTGTCCGTGTTCATGTTTGCGTACGCGGTGCGCGGAAAGACACCCCAATGGTAGGTCTCGTAGTTGTCCCGCACGCAGTCGTTGACGAGGCTCTGCGCTCGTTCAGGGTCAATTCCAGCATCCAGAGCGATTGTCCAGAGGCGGCGCATGTCTGAGGCGACGAATTGGTTGCATGGTTTGCCAAAGTCTGCCCAATCCTTTCCCCCGCCCGCGTGCGGTACGCTGTCGATGGTGAAGCCAAGCATGTTGTCTTTGGCTGCCGCCTCGTTCGCACTGTGTACGTCGGGGCTTTGCTTTCTGGTCTGGTTGCTGAGGGCATAGAGGCGCAGGGGCTTCGTTATAGCCCTCGTCCCCGCCGCCGTAAGCGATGCTGAGGGTTTTTGAGCGTATAGGCCTCGCGGGCAAGGTCACCGCCGAAGGTGTTCGCGACGGCGTTCGGGTTGGTGATGCACGCGTCCACAAGGGACTGTACAAAGAGGTCACTTCCGATGTTTACACCGCCGTCGTCACTCGGAAGGATGGAGCTAAGGACATTCGCCATCGAAGTACTGACGCTGCCCCGAAGGGCATTCATCTGCGGCATATCCATGAGGCGGTATGCTTGCTGCCAATCCCCATTCCGTACAAAAATTTTTGAAGGAGCGGGGTGGCGACGCTGTAAAGTGCTTCCTTGTCGATGGTGTAGCCGCTAACGGGCATTCCATAGACCATGTCCGATTCCTGCAGCCATGCGCTGATGATGTCTGAGACTGCCTGTGTATCGGTGACGGTGCTGCTGCCTTTGCCGCCGCGCCTCCCGCGTCCTGCGGCCCGCTGACGCTGACGGGCGGCACGCTCAGCTTCGCGCCGCTTCTGCTCGATGCCGCTTTCGATGGAGGGATGAGCGCGTTGTGCTCCCGTGCCCACACAGGATTGCTGTGCTCGCTCGCGGCGACTTCTGCCATGGCTTCCTTCAGTGTGCCGTTCTTGATGTGGTTCTGAACCCAATCGTATTTCTCTTGGGTGTGGAACTGGGCATGGTATTCATCTGCCATGTTCTTCAGCGTTGCCATCGGTAGGAGACTGGCGGCGGTCTGCCGCGTGCCGTCAAGGTTTGTCTGGATAGTGACATTCTCCATCATTTGCGCAAGACGTTCTCCGTCGATGTAGCCAAGTTTGATGAAGTCCTCGGCGAAGTCCTGCAGAAGTTTGGCACGGTACTGCGCGGGCAATCCCATGAGGCGTACGTTGTTGAAGATTTCCTGTACACGCTTTGTGGTGCGTCCGTTCTCTGCGAGGAGTTCGGGTGCGTTCTTGATAGTCTCACTGAGTTCGGACTGAACGGCCGCCATTGTGGTGGTGACTTCATTCTCGTAGTTCTTCTTCTCCCACGCCGCCATGAGGCTGCCCATGTTGACAAGCTGATTCTCATTGAATCCTGCGGAAAAGGCGGTCATATTGACGGGGGCGCTGTCCCTTCGAGGTTGGCTTTCTGCCAGTCCTTCGCGAACTGATTGTATCGGTTGGCTTCCTCCTGCGCGGTGCGGGCAGGGGTCATGGCGTACTTTTCGTCATACTGGTTCTTCATGACGATAGACAAAAAAAGCCGCCGCGAAGGCGTTCGGCGTGTGCCTTGAAATACGGGTTACTGAGAGCATCAGCATAGCCCTCCTGCTGCGCGGCGTCAATGGCATTGAGTTTGCGGATGTCCGCTTCGCTCTCGCCCTCGATCATGCGTTGTGCCTCGATGCTGCCGCTGTCGTTCAGGTAGCTTTCGTGAGAGCTGCGATAGCTCGAAAGGGCTGCACTGAGCTGCATGAGGCTCTGACTGAGCATTTCGCTGCGGCTGACTGAGGCAGAGATGGTGACGGGTGATACTCCTGCGTATCGTCCGACATAGCCCGCGTCGGGCTGCGGGGTGAATTGGCGCTGCGTGCCGAGCGCCCCTGAGATTGCTGTTGGCACAAGTGTCCTCCTTTAGAAGTAGTTTGTCATCTGTTTATCTTGGGTGAATGGGTTCGGTACGTCGAAGGTGAATTTCTTCTGTTTCGTGTCGATGTCGCCGAGGAGACTGCTGAACTGGAAGGGCTGATAGGAGGCCTTGAATACCTTGTCCGCTGCGTCCCACGCAAAATGGACGCCGCCGCGCTGTGCGGCAGAGGATGCCTTTTTGTCGGGGATTCCTGCCTGAAGGCGCATGAGTTTCAGCTTCTCCTCTTCCTGCTTCCCGCCGAGGTAAGCGGTGCCGAGGTTCAGCAGTGTGCCGAAGATGGAGGGCTTCTGTACCTCGCGGATGCTGCGTATCTGAGCACGGGTGTTCAGGAGGGTGGTCTCCTTGTTCAGGTCGATCTCGTTGCTTCTCTTTTGATAGTTGTCCTTGACGCTTGTCACAGCACGGTGTACGTCGGCGGCGCCGCTGCGCATGAGCATGGAGGCGGTACGTCCTCCTCCCGAAAGTCCCTCATTCACGGCAGCTACTACGGAGGAGGTAAGACGTCTTCCCTGCAGCTGCGTACGCTCAAGCTCCTGCACAGTAGCCTCAAAGATGTCTCTGCGCTCCTGCTCGAGGTTCTGCAAGCTGTAGTTCATGCCCTGCACCATACTGTGGGCCGTTGCCATGTTGGCTCTGCCCTGTGCCTCAAGGGCCTTGTTCTGGCTATAGACACCAAAGATGGTACTGGCTAGTGTAAATGCTGTTCCCATGAATCACACTCCTTTCGATCGGGGAACGAAGCTCCCCTTCCATACGTAGCCAAGGAGCGCAAGAGGGAAGGGGCTGTCAGACGCGAGGGTGCACTCATAGGCGGTGTTCTCTGCCTGGATGGGAATGCGAAAGACGCCTGTCAGCAGTGGAACGCTGCCAAAGCGCATGGTGCCAATCTTCTTGTTGGTCATAGTGTATTCGTAGGTGTGCCCCCTGCTCCGCACATGTGCTGTGAATCCCCCTGTGTCGCTGTAGTTCATCTCAATACTGCGTATCTGCAGGCGTCCATTTGTGATGGATTTAACGCCGCCCTTACTATCCTCCTGCCGGATATAGATTGGGCTGAGCTGTGCCTGAAAGGTGTAAGGTATGCCGACAACAACAGGCTTGTTTGCGTAGATGGCGGGGATGGGGAAAACGCTCTTCCCGATGAGCTCGTTCTTTGGAATGATGCGAAACTTCCCGTCGGGCAGGACATATGCGATGTCTGTGTTCATGTCCCGTCGATAAAGGTTTCTGACATCGACTTGTACGGTGTCTGTTGTCTTGTCAAACGACGCCATATTTGGCACGACGATTCCCTTGCTGTCCAGATGGACGCGATAGGGCTCTTGGTTGGGTACATCCTTGGTGAGCTGTGTAAAATCCATTTTCTCCAAGACATGTTTGTCTCCTCGATTGAGGAGGATGTACAAGGTGGACGCGATGAAGAATGCCCCGAAGATGTCCCCGCCGAAGGTCCATTTCGACCATGCGGCCTGGACACGCTGCTCATTCAAAAAGAGGTACTTATAGACATACATACTCTGTTTGTCTCCCTCGGTAAGGAAGAGCATGAGGTTCTCGTTGGTATTGGCAACGATCTGGTACACGCCATTCGGGATGTAACTCCCAACATGGCTGGTGATGTCCTGTGCATTCTTGATATCCGCGATGTCTTGGACGTTGTAATATTCTTTGACGCTGGTGTGCTCCACTCGCTCAGCAGGAAAAATAAAGATTCTTCCCAACGGCATGGGGCGACAGTGTGGAGAAGCATTGAAGCCCGTAACTTCGACGAGGGCACAGTTCTTGGGAGACAAAACCGTGTCGGAGGAGAGCATGAACTGCGTACTGTCTGAGAAGCAATAGAGGCTCTGGTTGAAAAGGTACGGCATAGTTGAGGATGTTGATGCGTGTGGTGGTAGTGGGGACATCAATGCAGTCGGTATCGAGGATGTCATTGGCTGTTGTCAGCCAGAAGTTGAAATACTCGGCGCTCTCCGAGAGGATGATGTTCTCGCCCGAGAGGAAGCCGAGACGGTTTCGATAGAAGAAGATGTCATTGAGTGTCTGCCCTACAAAGGATGGGAGAGGGTTGCTGTCCTCATCTCCCACCTTGCGCATTGCCCACTGTGCGCGTCGGAAGGAAAAAGGATCCATCTCCTTCCCGTCTGAGGATGTGAGGCATGGTACTCTCATCCAGTGCGATCGGAATATTGGGGGCAACACACTCCTTCCAGATATTCTCATTGGCATCGTACTGAACATAGTAGCTCCCCGCATTCCCTCCCTTGGGGTCTCCTGCAACCTTGACACAATATTGGGGCGGGGCCGTCTCCGGAAGAAGGGAGAACTTCTGGATGTGACCAACTGTACCAATGAGGGCCTGATTGTTAAAAGCCATCCTGTGTCTGCACACTGGATGCCCCATGGATGCGCAGCCAAGTGTTGCCGACATCCACGGTGAAACCCGCCTTTCGCACCTCTTCAGCAAGCGCGGTCGCAATGACGTTGGTGTCGATCTGTTTGGTGTGGCTCTTGTCACTGCCGTCAGGGGTCTCATGTGTCGCAACGAGATTTCCATTCACCCAAATCTTGTAGGTGCGGCCATATTGGCCTTGTTTAACATGAACAAGTGCACCTTGTGTATGGAAGTAATCAAATGATTTGTCTGCTTTGAGCTTTACTTTTTACCCGTCGATTGAGGATGAATGTATGATCGGCGATGGTGATAACTCGCAAATCGGAACGTGGATTGGACGTTTGAAGGTATGAACTGTCTTCAAGAATTTGAAAGTCTTTCATGACACCATCCAAGGTGAAGATGCGTAGTGTGTTTTGCAAAGAAGTACATGATGTACCGCTCATGCTCATCACGATTGATGAAGTGCATAAGTGGACTGTGTCCCTCCTGTAAGGGGGTGAAGATGTTGCTGAGAAAGACGGTTGGAGGACGCTTCTGCAAACCTCCTGCCTCGGTGGAAAAGCCATTGATCTGCTGCGTGAGCTGTTCGGGAAGCCGTAAGATGGGCGGCTGCTGTGAGATGCCCGCCACGAGATTTTTTTGATCTGCTGTGAATAGAGCATTAGCTTCTCTCCAATACGGGAGTAACGCCTGTCACCTGAAGCATATTGTAATCCCCCATGTTCATGTCATAAGACACAATGTCCTGATAGGCTTCCTGCACGGCGAGGGAGAGGTCGCCCGCGATGGTGCTGTCTCCCATATAATGTGCCTGAAAGTCAAGGGCGGTCTTTGCCGCGATGTAGTTACGAAAGCAGTCGGGAAGATCATCAAAGTCGATCGCCATGATGGCATTGATCTGGATGTCTGCAGTAAACCCATGTGTCTGGCGTCTCATGTCAAAGAAGTAATCGCCGCGCTTTGCGTAGCTGCCTCCATCCACTGCCTTGAAGGAGATGATGGTTGGTATCCACGGTATCCGATTTGTAAATGCCAAGGGAGACAAGGTGAGTGTGTAGGTGTTGTAATCCCACCCTTTGCGCTGGATGTCACGCGATGTACGTTCAAGCATGCGGACGGCATTGGCGACGTCGACGTCGATCTCTTCATCGATGGTGTTTACGGGGTCTGCTCCAATGGAGCTGAGGACAATGTTGATGGCGTCCAGTTTACTGGTAGCTGTGAGCAACGTGTCTTGCCTCCTTCAAAAGATGTGTGTTGTCTATGATTGCGAAAAGGCAAAAGGAGAGAGCCGCTGCTCTCCCCTCCTGTCCGATGAAAGATTGTGTCTTACTTCTTCTTGACGATGCCAAGGAAGGAGCTCTCGGGGCGAAGTCCACCCATACCGACTGCCATCTTGGCGATGATCTGGTCTGCCTGATACTCGGGGCGGCGTGCCTGTTCCATGGCGAGGTCGCGGAGTTTGAGGACACCCGCTGCGGTCTTATGGCAGATGATGATGGGGTTCTTGTCCGCGTAGGCTGCGGGGAATACGTGCCCGTCTCCCTGAATGACGTTCGCGTTGTCGTCACCACCGCGTGTGATGTGCGGGCACTCGATGACATCAAAACCTGCAAGACGAATGACGTTGCCCTCAAGAATGGAGCCACCTGCACCGTAATCGCGGTTGAGGAACTCAAGTGCGGAAGCAAGAGCCGAGTGGAATTCGGGGGTGATGTAGGCGTAGCGGTCTCCTGCGGGTACGTAGTTCTTCGCCATCTTCGCCTTGGCCTCCAAGAGCACCTGATAGATGGCGTTGCCCGTGTCGCGGTCGATGCCGGGGGCGCCCGTGATGGTCTTCTCGATGACGCCGCCGAGGCCGTTGCCAGCGACGTTCTCCGTGGTGTTCAGCGCCTCCTTGGCACACTCTGCGAGGACGGAAGCGTCATAGCTGAGCGCAAGGGCATTGCCAAGCTCTGCCGCGTAGGGCGAGCGGAAGTCGTAATGTGCGATGAATTCGTCGAGGTCAAAGATGAGTGTATCTGCCGTGAGAAGACCGTCGAGATGGATGACGCGCTCGGACTGCTGGATGTTCTCGCGCTTGTCATCAAGGCTCTGACCTGCCTTGAGGTAGTGTGCCTTGGTGCGCCCAAAGACGGGAAACTGGGCACTCTTGCCGCTCGCGATGGAGCGTTCGAGGACGTGTCCGTGGGTGACGGAGGACTTCTGAAAGGCAGTGAGGACTTCGCCCGCAAAGACCTTCAGTCCGAGGGCGAGCTTGTCGGCATCGGTGGCGGCTACGCCACGGTTTGCCATAGGGTTTGCGATGGTTACGTTTGCCATGTTGGTATCTCCTTCTTTCTAGGAAAGACAAAAAAAAATAAGCCCCTCATGGGAGCCAAAAAACAAAATCAGAAAATACTGCTGTTCTGCAGCTTACGATAGACCTCCTGCGTGAATGCAGGGTCAGTCTGGTAGCGCGGGTCGGACATATCCTTCGTCATCTCAGCGGTGGTCTGGTAGCCCGTGGGCGCTCCTGCCCCCTGTGCTCCTGCCATGACACTCGGATTTGCGGTGCCGTAGGCGGCAGTCATCTGTGCCTGAAGGCCCTGAAGGGCAAGACGAATCTGGGCGAGGCTCCCCGTCTGGATGGCGGCGTTGAAGCCGTCGATGACGCTCTGGGGTTGCTGGGCGATGTACTGCACGAGACGCGCGTAGTTCTCCTCGCCTCCTGCCATCGCCTTGACCTCCTGGGCGTAACGATCTGCAAGGGCGTCAAGTCCCGCAAGGTAGGCATCAACAACGCTCTTCGGATAGCCCGCCTTCTCAAGCGCTGCAAGGCTATCTGCGCTCAGTGCGCCGCTCTTGTCATACTCAGCGGCGAGTGCGTCGAAGTCGATGCCGCTCTTCGCGAGGGTGTCTTTGATCTCCCCTTCGCGGGTCTGCTGCTGCTGAAAGTCCGTCTGAAGCTGCTGTGCGCTGTCCTCAGGTGGCGGGTTCTGCGGCTGCTGTGCAGTGCCCTGGGGATTCTGTGGCTCAGGGGTGAGCGGTACCTCGGGCTTCGTCGTGTCCACGATCATGCCGCCGTCGGTCTTCGTGACGATCATGCCTGTGGTGTCAGGGGGCTGCTGCGCAGGGTTTGGCTGGGTGCCCTGCGGGTTCTGTGTTGTCTGCTGGGGGTTGGTGTCTCCCATTGTGTCTCCTTTCTTCCTATGTGCCCTGCATCATCTGTGGGGCAATCTGCTGCGCCATCTGCATCTGCATAGCTCTCTGTTGTTCCTCCTCAATCTCCTGCGGGGTCTTCACCACAGAAGAGGCGTCAAGTCCAAGCGCTGTCGCGATCTGAGACAAAATCTCGTTTTGCTTGACTGCGGTCTGGAATGCCTCGGGGAATACCTGTGCATAGCGAATGAATGTGTCGAGCTTTGCAAGGTCATGCCCCCGCCCGAGCGCTTCAATGCCTGTGGTGATGGTAGGCTCTACGCCCTGCGCCCCCTGCGGCAGCGGGGGGATGGCACCCGTTCCCGTCATCTGGTTCATGAAGCGACGGACGAGGGGCAGCTGAAGTTCCTGTGCGAGGATGCTGTAGATGTTTCCGACGGTATCCTCTAGCTCACGCGCAACGTAGCGTATCTCCTCGGCGGTGACGCGCTCTGCGTTGCGCTGCACGGCACTGTTGAGGAGGAATGCGTAACTGAGACGTGCCTCTATGTTCTGGATGGCGGTTGTGGTAATCTGAAGATCGTTTGTCTTGTTGATCTGAAGAGGTTGTATGTCCTCTAAACGCCCCCGTACGAATTCGCCCGGCTGTGCCTTTTGCAGTTCGCTTGGGCGTGTCATAGAGTTGGGGCTGACAATAAAGATGATGTTGCTCGCAATGGCAGCAACTTCGGTGACGGATTTGCTTAATGCCTCGAGGGACTTGAGGTCACCGATGTACTCATCAACGAAACTGCGCCCATAGGATTCACCGTCCATCTTACGTAGGCGCAGGGGTATCCAGGGGCTTGCATCCTTCGGGTAGGTCTGCTCACTGCCCGCAATGATGTTGCCCCCTACCTCCTGATAGGACTGGTAGACGTCCCCCTCTAGGGTAGGTGTGTGTGTAGACATCGTATGCTTTATGTGGCTCGATGTTATCCTCCGCAATACAGCTCTGTGCCTCAGGTGGGAGTGCACCATAAGCAATGCTCTCTTTGGTGACGATCTCAATGGTGTTGCCCACGCCGTCACGGGATAAGACATAATGGTTCAGACGGTAGAGCTTCATGCCTCCTTCCTTCGGTGGGAGGAAGAGGAGAACGTTGCCCGCAAGGATGAGCTGTGTCATGGCTTCGTTCATGGTGACGCGCATCTGGTGTGTCTCCATGTACTGTGTGATCTGGCGCTCGATCTTGCTGAGAGCACTCTCCCACTCCTGCAAGACGCTCGGGTCATCATCCATGGCCGTGCGGACTTCATCCCCCAAAGACAAACGAAAGAAGGGGGCGTTCGGCGGGAAGAGGGCAAGCATGAGTTTGCTCGTAAGATTGTTGACGCCGCGTGCCCCAATGGACTGGTAGGGCGTCTCATACTTGGTGCTGCTCGTATCCGATTCCTTGGGGAATGCCATGGGGATAGTGAGCTCTGCGCACTTCTCGGCACGGTCGGTGTAGGTCTTGCGCCCACTCTCAAGCTTTTGATAAAGCTGCCTGGCGGTTGTGCGCTGTCCGCTCTCCTGCCCGTTCACAAGTTCAGCCCCGTGGAACCGCCGCCGCTCTGCGTGTTCGGCTGTACCATGAGGGCACTCTTACCACGCTTTTTTTCTTCTTAACGCTGTTGGTCTCCTCCGCAGCACGCTGTGCGGAATCTCCTGCAGGGGCTGCAGTGGCCGCAGGGGTGGCAGGGGCTGCCTGAACGATAGTGGTGCCACCCCTCCTCCTCCCCCGCCAAAAAAATACTTCGAAATACACGTCCTACTCCACCCATTTAGGTGCCTCCTTTATAAATACTCTCGGACGGGACGAGAAGGCTCTCGATGCCCCGTCGTTTCTTGGTGTCGCGCCCTCCCATAAGGGGGGCTTCGGGTGCCTCACTCTCAGTGGAGGCGACGAGGTCGCGCCCTGTGATGGTGGGCTGTTGTACACTTGCCTGTGGGATGGACGGGCTAAAGATGGATTTGAATATCTTACCCACGAAGCCCATCGCGCTCCTCCTGCATGAGCTGAATCTCCTCAAGAGTTTCAATGATGTTGTTAACACCTGCGATGCTGCCGATGATGCGGTCGGCGGGGGCTTTATCATCAAAGTCCCTTACAATGTTCTGCAAGCTGAAACGCTCGCGCAGGTATTCGCAGAGTTCCTTGGAGACATACGGGATGTCCCGCTCGTTGTTGTCTTTCATTCTGGTACCTCCTTTACGTAGGTGCCGCACTCCTGACGGTATCCGTGTTTTTTTATAGCCGTTGCCGATGAGTGCGTTGTTTTTTTGAAACATGTTGCCCGCGACGATGAGTTTTGCACCATAGTCCTGTGCAATGAGATCAAGCTGCTGTGCAGCCTCTCTCTGAAAACCATAGGCCCCCTCTGTGGCTAAGACAAAAAGCTCGGTACATACGCGGTGCGGTGTCCACCAGACGTGTCCGACATCAAAGGCGAGAATGCCCTGAAAGATACCATCCTTGTAGAATTTGATGACCTGGCCGCGCTCACTCATGTTGCCGAGGCATACGAGGGTGTGGTCAATGTCGCCAAAAGTGTCCATGAGCCATGAGACTTTTTTGTGTCTCCACTGCTGCAAAGTCTGCTGCAAGACACGTCGTTCGGCAACGGTTAGGGGCTTTGCGTATGGTGTCCATAGGCGTACCTCCCTCCGTGTAAAGTCGTAGTCCTCAGCACGCAGGATGCGGGCGACGCGTGCCTGTGTGAGGGCGTCCTCCGCTGTGAGGTGCTGCTTTTCAAAAGCGCGGACGACGGCTGTCCATGAACAATCCTCATCCAAGATACGTGCGGCGCTGACTGCACCGACCTTGGGACAGCCGCTGTACCCGTCGGTTGGGTCACCTGTGAGGGTCTGCATGAGGAAGTTGCGGTCGGCATCCTCGGTGCTGAGTTCGGCGTAGGTGTCGCGCAGAAAGTCATACTGTCTGCCAGGGAGGGTTTTCATGTCTTTGTCACCTGAGATGATGAGACAGTTGTCCCGATTCTTCTCCATGGTGGCAAGGATGCCGATGCAGTCGTCGGCTTCGAGGGAAGGACGAATGTATACGTCTCCCTCTTTCTTCATCCAGTCACAGAGTTTCCAGTAACAGAGAGGCTTCTGTCCCTTGCGATGCGCCTTGTAGGTAGGCAGAACGCGACGGCGAAAATTGTCCTCAGGGTCAGACAAACAGAGGAGGATGTCATAATCCCCGTTGTAGCGATGCCAGCCGAGTGCTCTGTCGATGGCAGTATGGAGACCATCGGTAAAGTGCGCCTTTACCTCCTCGAAGTCAGCGAAGTAGCTGCTGATGCCACTCTCCCACTCTGCTTCACGCGTCGCGGTGGTGCACGCGATGAAGGCGAACATATCTGCGTCGATGAGAAGTTTCAACCGCATAGAATCACCACGAGGACGCCGCAGAGGAAGTAGCCGAGGACGAACAGGGTGGCGTCATTCGGTCGGATGAGCATGATTGTCCTCCTTTTCTTCGTCTTTGCTGATTTCGATGCCGTAACCCGCGATCGTTGCTACGGAGTGATAACAGGCGCAACACTTCACATTGAATTCTCCGCTGTGCGGGTTCTGCTGCAAGCGAAAAGAGAAGTTACCACACGGGCACTGCAAGGTAAGATTGGGTTTCATTCTGCATTTTCCTTTCTGACGTAAAGTCCGCAGCGACATGCTTTCATTTCGCGCATGTAGCGACACGGGCAGATGGTTGCCTCGGTATGATTCGGGAGGCAGGGGCAGTAGGGTGCGCCGAACTTCACTTCGTTCATACCGAGCTTTTCGAGGGTTGAAATGACGTGGTATGTCTTGGGGTTGACCTGCATACCATACTGGGCAGCGTTCTTCTCAGGCTCATAGGTGCTGTTATAGTTGGGTGTGTCCATCCTAATATGCACAGCTCCTTTCTTTGCAAGTGTCACATGGTTTATGGACGCGGACAAAGACCTCGGGACAGAGGACGCACAGGCGGCTGTGGATGCACTCTGCAAGCTCCCGATGTTCCCGTGTTGCCCGTTTGCACAGACGTTTGGGAAGATACTCATACCATGCGCGGAAGTTGCCTGTGACGACGAGGTGGTACTTTATCCCCTTGGGCAGCATGTAGGCAAGTTCTTCCTTTCGATAGCCCTCATCGGCGAGTGTGTGGTAGAGGCGCAGGGTCTCTTTGTTCTGGCGGTCTGCCATGAGGATGCCTGTCTCTGTGAGGTCAGACAAAAGTGTCCCCCTGCTGCTCTGGACGGTAAACGACAAATGTCTGTGTCGTGTGAGCTGCAAGAGGACGGTGAGACTGCACTCTACGGAGAAGCTGGCGTAGGCGTGCTCAAGGACGCTGAGATGTCCCGCCTCGATGATGTGTTTGATGGTGGCGTCGGTGGCTTCCTTTTTGGTAGCACTGCGATGCGGCGGTCTTGAGGAGGGTCATGGGGTCGGGGGTATGGGAGATGAGGTGGACGTTAGGCATTGCACATCACGACCTCTCCGTTATGTATACAGGCGATGAGGCGACCGGAGGTATCATGGAGGGACTGCGCAATATGAGGGGTTCTCCTCATGCTCTGTAAGGCAGCACGCAAAGAGGAATGGATTTCTGCGCACACAAGGGAGCCGCATGGAAAAAGCTGAAAGTTCCAGAAGATGACATAAGTTCCTTTATGCCCCTGCTCCCGTAAATCTTTCACTCTTGGATTGCGCATCTCGGATTCCTCTCCTCTCTCTGTTGTCCTTTCATCTTCAAATCCAGATGATAGCCGCAGGTGCACTTGACGGCTCGGACGGCGGTGCCATAGAGACGCAGAAGTGTCTTGCCGCACTGCGGGCATTTGAGGTCTTTCTTAATCATGGTGCTTTCTTCCTTTCTCCGACTTACAAATTATAAAATTCCTCTTCCAGCACTTTTATTCTTTCTTTGCAGCTTTCTCGGAAGAGAGTGCATAAAGCTTCTGAGAGTACAAGGCTCTCTTGTCCTCCCTTTATAGTCACTTTATCTTCTACAATGATTTTCCCAAAAGACCTAATGTGTGCTATCTCTTCTAAAAGAGTATGTGCTTTCCAATATACTTCCCTTGTCATACATCCCTCCTAGTGGCAGTCTGCCCAGTTCTTTCCAATCTTGCCTTCGGTATCGAGCTGCATCCGAAAGCCGAAATACTCCTGTGTCTCACGCATGGCGGCTTGTGCCGTGTCTAAGACAAGCTGTGCGATCTCGGGGGTACGACACGCACACTGAAATTCATCATGGATCCACGCCATGAAGGCGAAGTCTCCATCCCATCCGTGCTTTAGTCCCTGCTCAATGAGGTGTTGCTCGGTTAAGACAATCCACTTCTTGCAGATGAGTGCTCCTGCGGATTGAAGGAGCAGGTTCAGCGCACTGTGTGGGCTGCGGACGTGGAGTAGTCTGCCGTCAAGTCCCCGCAGGTAGTGCCGCTTCCAGCGCACGATGCGTCCACGGTCGGTTTCGACAAGGGCGTTCTGCACGGCGTCGCGGAGGCTCTTGATGGCGGGGGTCGCCTTGAGGAATTTGCGCTTGATGGCTTTTCCGTCAGTGGCGTCCCCTTTGATGATGCGCCCGATCTTGGCGTCTCCTGCACCATACAAAAATGCGTAGATGAAGGTCTTCGCTTGATTGCGTTCGGGCAGTCCCGCCGCCTGTTGGTTCATGGTGTGGATGTCACCGTTGAGGATGGTATGGGCGTACTGCCCACCGTCGTAAGGTGACATATAATGGGCAAGACACCTAAGCTCCAATCCACACGCATCGACACCGATCTGTGTCCATCCCCCTGCATGAAAGAGAGCGCGACACTCCTTGCCGTAAGGACTTCCTACGGCAGGGGACTTGGGCGATGTTGGGGCTGGCGTGGGCGGCTCTGCCGCTGACGGTGCCATTGGTAATGACGTGTCCGTGGATGCGCCCATCCTCCCCTACCATGTCAAGCCACGCGTTCTTGCCGTCGGCGAGCTGTCCGAGGCGTTTGCCGATGAGGAGGGATTCCTCCATGATGGCGGCGAGGCTTCGAACGCCCTCGGGGGCTGTATCATCGTCCTTGATGAAGCGGAAGGTCTCGTCGTCGATCTTGAGGCGGTACTGCATGAAGTCGTCGCAATCCTCGGGGGTGTCGTAGAGGTCGGGATTGTCGGGGTGGTACTGGTGCATCTGCCGAAAGACGTACTCAATCTGTTTGCGGCTGTTCGGGTTGAAGTCTTTGTACCGCTGGATGGGAACGCCCTTGACGTAGCCAAGTCTCTTGTTGTCCCGCTTCGGGATGAATACTTTGTCGGGAAGCGGGGGGACGGCTGCTGTGAGCTGTGCGGAAAGGGTTGCGCTGCGCTCTCTGAGTGTGCGCTCCAATCGCTCTGCGCCCTCTCTGTCAAAGGGAAAAACCGTTGCGCTCCTGCTGTGCCATAAGCCATGCGACTTCATGCTCCAAGCGGATGGCACGTTCGCTATAGGCTGCCCGCATAAGACGCTCCATGAGTTTCTCTGTGACAACAACGTCTTGGATGCAGTAGTCAAGCATCTTTGGGGTGTATGTCTCCCATGCGCCCTCTTGCGCTCCATAGTCGCCTTTGTATTCGCCGAGACGAAAGCCCCATGCTCTGAGGCTGTGGGATTTGTAGAGTTTTGAGGGGAGCTGCCCGCTGCGCATAAGCCCGAGGTCTGTTGTCTCAAGGTTGGAATATATGAGCCGCGAGAGGATGAGTGTGTCCAATACCTGTTCGCGCTGCTCGCGGGAGACAATAAAGTTAGGGTAGAGTTTACGGAGCGCAGGGATGTCAAAGGCGATGATGTTGTGTCCTGTGATTGTTTCGCCCTGCGCGAGTGCGTCGATGAGGAGACGGACGCCGTTCTGTACGGTGGATGGGTCAAAGCCAATGGTCTTGCCTGTGGCGGTGTCGTGGACTGCCATGCAGTGAAGCCGGGTTGTGTCCTCTAAAAGACCATTCGTCTCGATGTCGAAGATGAGCATGGTGCATCCCTCCTTTGGTGCCGGGTATTTTCTCAGCTGTAGTAACGTCCGGCAGCTTCTTTCTGCCGCGCGTCGGAGAAGCTGCTGATGCGGCGCAGGTAGCCGATGATGCGTGTGCCGTAGTCGATGTCCTTACTGCCGCAGTGCTTGCAGTCCTGCCGCGTCTCGGGGGCAATGGTGCCGCAGGTGTTGCAGATGGTGCATCTGGTGTTGGTTGTCCAATACGGCACGCCACTCCTTCGGCAAAGGTAAAAAGGTACTTTGCCTGTTCGGTGGACAAGAGCTGCTCAAGGTTGAGATGAAGAGCACTGCCACCGTCAAGGTGGTTGGTGATGTCCTTCCCGTACATCTTGATCTTGTCAAGGATGTTGAGGTCGTCGTCCTCTACGCGGTAGAAGTAGGAGTTGTAGCAGTCACGCTGTGCGGGGTAGCCCGCCTCTCTGTCCCACTTGGCGTTCTTGACGCCGAGGTTTTCCGCAGGGACAAATTCGGTGTTGAAGCGATAGCCGTAAATCTGCAACGCTTCTTTGTTCTTTGCCTTGAAGATGGCGAGCATTTCGGCAAGGAATTTCTTGTAGTCATCATTGTTGTCGATGGTGTAGCCGCAATGCTCTGCCGCCTCGACGACGCCGTTCAGTCCGATGGTGAGGAACTGCTTGGAGATGTCCATGTAGCCCGCTGTGTAGGGCGGGGAGCAGTCCTGCGGCGATGTAGTCCTCGTAAACCATACGATGTGCGATGAGGTACTGGTGGACGCGATCGATGAGCTGTTCCAGTTCATACGCACAGGCGGCATCACGCATGAAGCGGTGCATGTTGATGGTGATGACCTGTGCACTGCCTGTGACAACGCCACCCGCGCCGAGGGTGTAGCTGAAGGTGTTGTCGGCAAGCTCGTTGCGAAGGCGACAGCAAGACGCAAGGCTGTCGACGCTGTCGCTCATATAGACAAAGAAGCTGTGCCCCTTGCTCATCTGCTCTGCACAGTAGTCGCGGAAGTGCTCATCGGCGAATCCTTCCTTCGTGGTGAGGAGACTTGCGGTGAGGACGGGGAAAGTGAGCAGTTCCTTCTGCCGCTCCCTCCTGAACCACTCCATGAAGAAGAACTGCAAATACCGCGTACTCATCATGTCAACCTGCGTACCGTCGGGGTAATAGAAGCCGCCGAAGAGTTCCTGCATGTAGGCCATGTCGAGGACGCTGATGTTCCAGAACACGGATTGATCGCCTCTGGCACTGGCAGGTTGATTGAGCGCATAGACGACGCCCTGCAACTCCTGCTCGATCTCCTTTCGATTTGTCTCAAGATAGGCTCTGCCGTAGGTCTTGCGGGCGAAGTAGTCGAACATATGCAGAAATTCGACGGTGGCGACTGCGCCCGCGAAGTTGCTGGCGATCTGATAGACGAGATTGACGAAGCCGCCGCAGAAGCTCTGTAGGTTCTTGGGTGCGCCCGAGACGCCGCCGACGCTCTTTGTCCCCTCCAAGAGGAATGGGTAAAGGGAGATGGAGGCGCAGTAGGGCTTTAGACTGGTCTCGTCGTGGATGTAGATGAGATGGGTTTTGAGGTCGTTGATGTAACTGTTTGCCACAGCATCACCGAAGCGTTCACGCAGTTTCTCACAGACCATGCGGCGGTTGAGTTCGATGGTGTAGGGCTTATAAAGCTCTGCCTCAAGTGTGGCAAGGGTCTTGTGCGTGACGTTGGCGTTGCTGTCTACCTCGCTGCCACTGGCGGGGTTCTGTGCCTCGATGTAGCTCCGTACGAAGTCGAGGCGGTCACGTATCTGTTCGGGGGTTAGGTTCATGGAGCTCCTTTCTGGAATAGGTGGGTCTGATCGACGGGGTCTAGGGTGCTGCCAATGTATGCTCCTCGATTGAAGAAGTATTTGTTCTCGCACCTATAGAAGCGTTGGTTGGTTGTGGGACTGGGAAGCCCACCAAGCTCTTCTTTGTAGGAGCCTGTCTTGAGCCACCGTACATCTGCTGCATGGGCGATATATATATCCTCATCCTCGTCATCACGCCCTGAGTAGAGACAAACAGGGAGGATGTAGCCGAGTCTTCGGCAGATGGTGATGAGGTCGTCATCGCTGATGCCGTTAGTGGTGCCCCCATGAGGACGATGGCATTCGCTCCCTGCTCTGCTGCGTGCTCTGCCATGCGCTCCATGTCCTCGATGGATGTGAAGGTAAGTGTTTGCTGCACGGTAAGGTGGGGGCTGTGACAATGGGGACAATTCTGTGTGCAATTCCCGATCTCGAAGTAGAATGCAACGTGGTCGGGGACTTCATTGAGGGTAATGCCTGTGCTGACAACAGGGACTAGAATGGACATTCGTCCTCCTCTCCTTTCTGTGTGTCTTTCGGTGTGTCGAGAGGGTCGATGGGTTCGAGGCGATTGGTCTTTTTGTTGAACCGTACTTTGTCGGCAAGCCCCGTGTCTCCTGTGAAGCGACACTTTAGGACACGCAAACGCAGCACGTTGCGCTCGTCCTCGTCCTCTGTCTGCTGGTTGCGCTCGATGGCGAGGATGGTGTCGGGGAGCTGTTTAAGGCTGCCGCTGCCTCTGAGGTCATCCATGCTGATTGTCCCGCCCTGCTCGAATGGGCAGCTCTTGTTGTCTGTTTTCCGCAGGTGGGAGACAACAAGGATTCCTCCGCGTGTCTCCTCAATGAGGCTTCGAAGACTTGTCATGAGGCGGTCGATGGTACTGCGCTCGTCCCGTGCGGCGTCATCCATGGCGGTGACTGCAATGGTGATGTGATCTAAGACAACAAAGTCACAGCCGCCTGTGACGATCATGTAGCGTATCTTGTCAAGCAGGTTGTCGCTCTCGATGCTGCCGAAGTGGTCGTAAAGGAGGATGCCACCGCTACCGAAGACTTCGCCGTAGTGCTGCCGCACTTCTTCTTTGACTTTTTCACTCCACATGAGATGCAGGGGCTTGCTGAGGTGAATGCTCATGAGGTCGCGCAGGGTTTTCTTGGGGGCTTCCTCAAGCATTATCATGCCGACTTTGAGCCCGTGTGTCATATGCAGGGTCATAGGCAAGCTCCCGCGCTGTGGTAGATTTGCCGATGCCGCTGCCCGCTGTGAGTAAGATCATCTCTCCTTTGCGGATGCCGCGTGTCATGCGGGTAAGCTGCTCTGCCCACGGGAAGTCATAGCCCTCGGTGTCACCGTCGTCTGAGAGAAGGATGTCCAGCATGTCTTTTGCCGTTATGGATGCCGTCGGGTCGGTATTCCTCGGCATTCCAGATGGCAGAGATGATGTAGTCGGGCTTGCCCGCCAAGAGACATTCGTTGGGGGTCTTTAAGCGGGAGGTGGGCAATCTTGAGGCGTCCCGGCGGCAGAATGCCACTGAGTTTGCGGACGGCTTTCTGCCCCGCTTCGTCTTCGTCGAACATGACGATGACTTCCTCGAAGCCAGAAGCCAATCTAGGTTCTCACGGAAGATTTTGTCTGCGCTCTGGCATCCGAATGGGACGGAGACAACAGGGTATTTGTTGTCCTGCACCTGTGATACGGTGAGGCAGTCAATCTCTCCCTCGGTGATGCAGAGCTTACGCCCGCTGTGGTAGAGGTGCTGTCCGTAGAAGCGATGCTGCTTTTTTTCCCTAAGACACAAAAAGTTTTTTTGTCTTTGTCGCGTGTCTTTTTGGAAGATTGCGCGGCCCTCGTCGTCGTAGTAGGTGGCGACCCTGCAAGGGGTTCCCATCATTGTCTCTGGTGTATGTGTACTGGTATTTGCGGCAGGTGTCTTCGCGGATGCCGCGTGCCCGTAGTGCACGGTACTCCATGTCCCCGATGGGGATGAGGTGTTTACTCACTGCATTCGTCCTTTCTCTTGCTGTGGTCGGCGTCCATTTCGCACAGACAAAGCAGTAGCTATGGTCGCTGTACTCTGTCATTCCGTCACTGCTGCCGCAGTCGGGGCATGGAAGGTGGGCGCGGATGATGTCACTCATGTTGTCTCCTAGTAGACGGGGGCTACGTTATGCTCTCGTGCGATGGTGTCGATGGCGGCGCGCTGCAGGGCGCTGGTCTGCCCCTCGGGTGCGCCCATCAGCAGGATGCAGATGCTGTCCTGCCATCCCTCGATGGAGGGGTCGGCATGCTGTGTGATGGGCAGTCCTGTCTCTGCGCTGCCGTCAGGATGGATGATGTAGTGGAAGCCGATGCTGAACCAGCCCGCACGCATGACGTGTTTTTCGTATTCTGCGGCGGGGATGTCTGCCATTGTGTAGGTGAGATGGATTCCTTTGGTTACATCACGCTCCTTGAATGTGAGGCTCTGTGGGTTCATGGTTATCCCTCTTTCTGTCTGGGCTTCTCCTTCAAGCCCTGTGTGTCTTTTGGGCGGTTCACGGAACCATGCGGCGGGGATGAGTTTCGCTGCATAGAGGAATCCGTGCTTTTTGCACCAGTCTGCATAGGTGGTCTTGCTGCCTTTGTAGAGTTTGTGAGAGGGGCTGCTGAAAACAAACCGTATGTCAAGGTGCGGGTATTGCTGTTTGATGAGGATGTGCTTCTGGCGGTCGGCGGTGTCAAAGATGCCCTTTGCCTCGATGATGATGCCGTTCGCCAAGAGGAAGTCGGGGGTGTAGGTGTGTGTGCTCGCGGGGATGGTATAGGAAAGTGTGTGTCGCTCATAGACCTCTTTGTCCTCTATGGTTTTGATCTGGCGTGCAATGCTGTCCTCTAGTCCCGAGCGATGCCCCCTGCTCGTCGTATAGCTGTATTTGCCCCTCTGAGGTGTCTCAGAAGTCCTCCTCCTCGGTGGCGGGTGCGTCATCAAACGGTGTGGGGAGCAGTGTGCGTGTAACCCTCACACGCCTCAAAGCCAAGGGAGGATGCCGAGACGCTGCCCGTTTCCTTGAGCTCGATGATCTGTACGCCTGTGAGCCGGAGCGACACGCCGTAGTTCTTGTCGTTCATGTAGTAGGGCATGAGTTCGTAGGCGATGCGCCCGCGTGTGCCGCTGCCGATGCTGGTAAGCTCTGCGCTGATCTCTTTGCCTGAGGCGTCGAAGATGGGGACATGGCGTTCCCATGCGCCATTCTTGGTCTGGATGACGCGCTGCATTTTTGAATTTGAAATAGTCTTCGCCCTTGTACGAGGTGACGCCGTTCGCGTAGTCGTACTTGTACTTGTGCTTCTTCCCTCTTCGCTCTCAACGAATTTCTGCCATTCTTCGTCGATGGCGATGCTGAGGGCGTGACGGTCGGCATCGGTTTCGGGGAGGAAGGAGACGGCGAACTTGCCTGTGTCCTTGCCCTCGAATTTCTCGGTCTCGGTGAGGTGCGGGAACATGAATGTCCCGACGGCGGTTGTGCCTTTGCGGTAGGTTGACTTTGCCATGGTGATTTTTCCTTTCTGGGTGAGTTGGTTGATTCGCGCCAAGGCGCTTCTTTCTCTAACTTGTGTGCCACCAACGGATTCCCTTGTGGCTCTAGGGATAGCGGGTTTTTTTGAAAAAAACTGGTTATCCACAGTTTCCACAATCAGCGAACATTTGGTTAGATTTTTCAATTCCTCGCCCTGTGCGGTCTGGTGAAGCCACAAGGCATACTGCAAGATTTTTCGCAGTTTCTTTGACCTCTTTGTCTTTCTTTCCGAGGCGGCTGGCGTACTTGATGATGTTCCCACGCAGGAAGCCCATAAATGCCTCCTTGCTCATCTGTGCCCGCATGAGCTGTATGGGCTGTACTGCGCCCTGATAATGCTCGTCATACGCTGCCATGGATGGTGCCTCCTGTGCTGCCCGACGGTGCTGCGCCGCGCTCTGTCATGGTGAGGATGTCGACTTCCTGAAATGTAACGTCGATGTTCTTCTCAATCATGATCTGGGCAATACGTGAGCCAACAGGGACGCGGACGGTCTCGCTTCCAAAGTTCTCAACGATGAGGTTCAGCTCGCCACGATAATCGCTGTCGATGATGCCTGTCTGGTTGGCAAGGCGCAGCTTGGTGGTGAGCCCTGTGCTGCTGCGCAGGAATACCTTCATGTGGTAGCCCTCGGGTATCTCGAACGCAAGCCCTGTGTGAATGAGGTGTGCCCGCTCTCCTGCGCTGTGCGGCGGGATGTCGGCGGTCTCAGATGTGTAGACATCAAAACAGGCTGCGCCGTCGGTCTTGCGCTCAGGTAGTCGGACGCCTGCATGGAAGCGGTTGACTTTGACGGTGATAGGTTGGGTCTGGTTGGTTGACATGGGTCTGTCTCCTTTCGTGATAAGACAAAAAAACTAAAGCCTATGGGAAGGTTCTTTCTCTAACTTGTGTGCTAGCAAGAGAAGCCTTGCGGCTGTAGGGCTGCGGGGTTCAGGCATAATTGCCCTGGGAAGACAAACAAAAAAAGCCCCATCGAAGGGCTTTTTCTGAAAAAGACATACAAGATATATATATATAATACTTATAGCTTTTCTTTTTTTAGGAGTGTAGTAGTGTAGTGTCTATAGGTAACTGTGTAGATGCTTAGAGCTGCTTTTAGAAACGTTAAAAGAGCAAGGATGTGATTGACTTCCTGCTCTTTTTTTGTTTGCCTCTCATGCGAAGCAATAATCTGACTTCTTCACTTCTTCCAAGTCCAGTTTCCCAAAAACTCGGAAGATTAGGAATTTTGTCCATGTCTTCATCCGCAATGAGATACGAGACTTGATGCAGGAAGGTGTCAAGGTGGTTCTGGTTTTTATAGAGGTTCACAAACTCCTCTCTGATGGTCTTAAAAAGCTGTCCTGCGTGCGCTGCATCGGTGCCGAAGCTGTCATGAATCATCATGAAGTTTCGGTTGCCCTTTGCAAATTCGCTGTTGACAACGCGCTGCAAGTGTGCTGCGTCCATCGAATGGATAAAGTTCGGTGAGATGCCCTGTGCCTGTTTCCGTGTGTCGACTTCCCCCTCCTTCTCTGTCTGTGTGTAGAAGCGTACGCGGGCTTTGTTGAAACGCAGCTGCACGACTTCCTGTTCCATCATCATGTAATTCTGCTGGACGGGAAGCCCGTTCGGTGTTGTCCATGTAACGATGTGGTTGTCTTTGCAGATGAGAGCGGCGACTTCTTGTAACCACGCCATACCCTCTACGGCTTTGACAACAGTCTGCCCAACTGCATCCCAGATGAGCTTTGCCATGTAGCCCGCTGCTTGGTTCGGGCTGATAAATGGGTTCTCATCAGGGTGATCTAGGACAAAAGGCTTGATGCTGTCACTCAGCAGGTTCTCACGGAACCCATATTTCTTGCTACCATAAGCGAGTGTCATGACGCTGCGTTTGCATACTTTGCGAGTGATTCCGTCTTGGGAATACTTTAGTCTGTTAAAGCATATCCAGTTCTGCGCAAGGGTTTTTGTCCCGTATTCTTTACGGGGGTTGCCTTTATCATCCTTTTCTACATTGCCTTTTTTGTCATACTTCCAGTCGTCGTCTGTTCCTGTCTGTGCGTCTTGCATGAGGACGATATTGACTTTCTGGGCGACGATGTTGTAGATGTCCTGCACGCTGTCACTTGGCAGGAGGTTGACGGCTGCACCTCCGATCTCGTCCCGCAGCAAGCCCGAAAAATGCTGCAAGCCTGAGCAAGTGCCGTCGAATGCGACGGGAAGGGATGACACAAAGCCGACGGCTGTGCCGTGCTGCGCCTTGTAGTCAAGGAGCTTGCACCATTCAAGACAGAAAGCAAGGAATTCCATAGGGTAGTCGTTCTTGGCAACGTCCGACCACCATGTAAAGCTGAGCGGGTCTGCTGCGGATGCAAGGATGTTGTCTTTGTTGTCCTCTATCCACTTGACGCGCTCATCGAATGGGAGCTTGTCGCGTCCTGCAAGGTTCGCGCCATGGATGGCAAGCCATTTGGTGTCTTCCTCTGCTGCGAGCGGCGACGGGTCTGCAAAGAGAAGTAATGCTTTCTGTATGTCGTCCCCCTGTGGACTAATCGCTGTAGGAATGGGATAGCACCTGCCTCTATAATCGATGTTCCAGGGGAAGTAGATACGCTCGTATTCCGCGAAGCGTTCGGCGGTTTTGAGCGCGATGTGACAGCGCAGGGCTTTTTGTCTTGCGTGCTTCTTCCTGTTTGTAGATTGCGACCATTTTTCCGCTTGTGCTCTTTCAACTCCTCTGCGGGTCTATCCTCAGGCAGTTTGGGAAGCTGCGGGATTGGTGCGGTGCGCGGTACGCCGCCCAGCTCCCCGCCGCTTGCGTAGATGCTCTTGAGCACGCCTAAGAGGTCCTGATTGATGACAAAAGGGGTCTGCTGCATAGCGTTGAGGACGCTGTAGATGCGGTTGAGATTGACGGCTCTCAGTTTCTGGGCATAGTTGACAAGGAATGTGTTTGTCTCGATTAGCGGGATGCGCACAAGTGAAGTGCCGATCGCCGATGAACCATAGTAGCCGCCGTCGTGCGGTGTTGTCCATGGTTTTGGTGGGATGATTGTAGGCTGGAATTTGACAGCGTTTGCAATCAGTCTATTCTCGTTTGAAAACCATGTTTTTCTCGAACCACTCTGTCATGGTGAGTGATTCCATTTTCTCCTTGCCAATGTGACGTGGCTCTGTGCGGTAGTAGTCACTGCCAGCTACAATCATTTCAAGGATTTTTTTGCCCCGAAGGTCATTTTGTCTTTACTGCTCCAGGACAATTTGGGGTAATTCCCCTTATTCATCCGATTAACTGCATAACGGTCTTTGTAGGATGCCCAGACGCGCAGCTCAATCCCGCGCTCCATTGATTTTTTTGAAGTCGTTTTGCGTCTGCGCCCTGTGATGCTGCCCACTGGTAAAAACGCTCTAAATTAGCTTCTTTGCGAATTACCTCCCCGATCTGGATAGCGACTGCCGAGACGGTTTTTATATTTGGGGTCACGCGCTGTCAAGACACAATCAATAGAGGTGCTGTGTCCTACAAGTACAAGCAGGTTTTCAAGTTCTGCTTCCCGGTTGCGATAAATCGTGAGGAGTTCTTTCATGATGCGGAGCCACGCGCCGCGTGTCGCTCTTTTGGGATGCTGCGCCTCTGCGATGAGTGCCCGAATGTTATGCCGACTGCTCTCCCATGTGTGAGACATAAACTTTTCTGCAAGTCTCCCCTGCCCCGCTTCTCCGTTCAGTCGTGCGGTTTCCAGCGCGATTTTCAGATTGTTTTCTGCCTCCTCCTTTGCGGTGCTTTCAAGACGCAGCTGCGCGTCATAGAGATCGCCATATTTTTCTTTATAGGTACTGTATTCATCCTGCATTTTCTGTGCCTCCTTGTTTTTTTCTCTAACTTGTGTGCCAGCAATAAAAATTAGAGCTTTTGTTCTAATTTAGGCATAAAAATAGAAACCTGTGTTATCACCTCCTTTCTCTAGGACAAATAGACTATTTGTTTGACTACATCGTTATATTGCTTCTTCCCATTCGCGACGAATGAGTGCGATCGTCTCCGCGTCATATGTAATTGCGTCGATCTCCTCCTCATCCCGTCCGCGCAGCAGGTAGTCACTCTTATAGACAAGCTGCTCTGCAAGATAGAGCACGACTTGCACCATGAATTTTTCTGGGTTGCTGAACGGGTTCGGCGTAATGTCCCAGTCTGCTGCCATGTTCTCTACCACATCCGCGAGGTCGTGGAAGTGTTCGGCGATCCACTGCTCTGCCTTGTAGGTGCTGTAGGGTCATTGAGCCATCGATATTCTCAGCCTCAAACAGGGTGAAGACGAGGTCTGAAACGTATCCGTCGCGTCCCTCCATGTCGTCCAGTGCGTCAATCATGCGTTCGAGTACGTCGCGTTCCAGAGCGTTCAAGGTTTCCATTTTTTTGTCTCCTCCTCTTTGTTATTCAGAGAGACACAAGGACTTGTGCCCCTCCTACCTACTACTACCTCTTTTCAGAATGGGATGTCGATTGATTCAAGATACTTGAAATATTCGTATTCGGTCTTTGTTACGATATAGCCACGATTAGGGGCTACGTCGACCCAGTATTCCGTTTTACCTTGTGCGTCCTTGCGCGTCCTTACAGTACAGCCCGCTTCATAGAGCTTCTCCATGCGTACCGCGCGGCTCATGACACCGCCTCGAATGTCCAGCCCTTCTTCCGCTTTATAGCGGTACAATTTGTCAAGACACTTGACAATGCGTCCTTTTTGCATTGGTGTCATACCATCCGTGAAGCCGTGGAAGCGGATTCGTTCGGCTTCTGTAGCTGCTTCACGGGCTTCACGGGCTTCACGTTCGCGCTTATTTTTCAGGTGCTGCACCACGCTCGGGATATCGAATTTTTTTGTAATCCTCCAAGTCCTGCGAATAGCCTGTGTTGAGATCGTCGATGAAGCAGATACGAGCCCCGAACACACGGATGTCTGTCTCGTGTTCGTCTGCTTCCTGCACAAGATAGGCAAGCCCCTTTTCTTTATCTCCATGAAAAGCGGGAAGTACCACAAACTTCTTCCCTTCCCCTTCATACAGGGTTTTTCCCAGTTCGCAGCCCATCATTTCCAACCGATCGGCAGCAGCTTTCAATTCCTCCACGGTATACATTTCGCATTCTCCTTTTTAGAAAATATATTCTCGAAACTATTGTTCTATAAACTCTAGCACATCCTGCTAATCACTGCAAATTGCGTATCATCATGATGGACATGATTTAGAGTTCGTGGAGGAGACACAAGGGCTATTATTTACGTCTCCTCTATTTTTTTGTGACTAGAGCCACGCGCCGCAACCTTCTGCACGCATGATCTCGTCAAGGTGTACGCGATGCCCGCGCGTCGTGAAGTACGGGCGTCCCGCAGCGGTCATGTTGATCTTTGCCGTCGTCATGCGGCTATTGGGCTTCCCATCATAGAACCACATGAAGCGAATCTTATAATCCTGCTTGTCGATGTGGTAAACCTTGAGACCGTGGAAAGCCGATTCGCTGTATGTCCCGATGTGTCCCATTTCAAGATACTCTTTGCTATACATTTGTTCTTCCTCCTTGTTTTTGTCTAGGGGCTAGAGCGGCGGGTCTTGTGCCGCCCTTAGTCCCTACTGTTACCTCTTAGATATCCTTGACTTCCGTATATCCGCATTCCTCCACGAAATAGCGGCGGTAGTCATTGATTGCGCGAGACGTGCTAGGTGTGTTCCATCCTGCATTTGTGAGGTGCACGCGCCGCCGCGTGTCGTCTACCATGCAGATTGTATTTCCATGATAGGTAAATGCGCGTTCCGTCCCCTCCATGACCTTGCAGAAGTGTGCCGTGAAACCCTCCATACGCCCGTAGTACTTGACCGCATGGTTGCCTATTTGTGCATTCCGATTCATTTCTACGAGTGTTTTCAGTGCCTTCATCATTTTCGTTATCCTCCTAGTCCTAGTTGTTTTGTCTTTCAGGCTTGTGAGCAAGGGACGCTTGCCCCTGCTCTCTTTGCCCGCTTGTTGTCTGTCTTACTCGTCGCCGTCGTTCTCATGGTACAAGTCCATGATATCGGCGAGTTCAAACCAGATAAAATCATTAACCCTACACGTCTTCAGGAGGTGCGCCGGTGCTATCCTGCACCATGTTGTAGTATTCCGCGATGTACTCCATCGCTTCATCAACGCGCCCCTCTTCCTGCACACGCTTCAGGACGTCCCGCGCACCACTCCATGAGTTTTCAAGCAGCTGCCAAAAGCCGTGATAATTTGTGGTGACCGTAATGCTAATCATTTTTTTAGTACCTCCTACTAAACTATGTGAATCTCAACCCTTAGAGCTAGGCGGCTTAGCGTTCTTCCAGCTCCTTGAACAGGTCACATTTGTGTGTACCCTTGTGTACCCATTAAGTTGTAAAATTTTTTGGGAACTCGTTGTTCCCGTTTGCTATGGTCACATCATAACGCCCTTGTGTACCCATGTCAACCCCTTTTTTGAAAATTTTTCAGGATTGACAAAAAAATCCTATTGTTATATACTCTAAACACAGTGTTCCCAAGGGTTCACGGATTTTCAAAAAAAGTTTTGGAGGTGCTAAAATGGATAAAGAAATTCGTATTTCTATGAGGATAGACAAGGAGTTAAAACAAGCGTTTTTTGATCTATGTGAAGAAAAAGACCAAACGCCTTCTAAAGTCATTAAAAAAAGGCTTATGCAGAATTATTTAGAGCAGAACGGGAAAAAAGAAGTGGTTGCGTTTGTGCAGCAGAAAGACACAAAATAAAGACAAATAAAAAGCCCTACACGCTGCAACGATCTGCATTGTGTAGGGCGATTAACTTCTAGTTATGGTGTTAGTGTCTTTATGATATATTTTATATGCTCTTCATCCAAAAAGACATCATATATTGTATTTGTATCATCCGTAATTCTAATAATGTATTTCGTTGACGGTGTTTCAAAAAATGATTTTACATGTCGTACTTCTCCTAAGACAAAGCCGAAAGAATCCGTAGTGTATTCTAGTCCCGCTTCTTTTTTATGTCCTTCTGTTGATATAGGTATATTTTGATAATCAGAGAGCAGCCGGATGTTCTTAATATTGACAGTCTCACTATTTACTTGTACGAAGTCAATCACTGCACCTGTTATGTCTACTTCCCCCTTTTTCTTGTACGACTCTACCCCAATAATAGTATATAATCTATTAGGCACAACTATAGCTTTAGTAACCAATTTGCAAAATGTACCGTCGTTTTTGTAATATTCCGTGTAACCCATTGTGTCACTTACTGGTTCTGCATATGCGGGTGTAACTAGTAGAGAGGCAAGCAATAGACACATAACACCAATACGCCTAATCATCCTTCACATCTCCTTTAGCTATTTTCACGCAATACTAACACTTCTCACATTATACCACACATTACCTTGCGTGTATAGGCACAACAAAACGCGCCTTTTTAGGCTCTTGTTTTTTTGTCTTAACCCCAGACTACCTATTCGTTGTTTAGAGCAGTCCTAGAGCTATTTGCAGCTGTTTTAGGCGGTGTTTTGTGGATGTGCGCAGCTGCATGCGACTGTGAGGAGGTCATGGTTTAATGCATACTAATTTGATATGTTTTATATGTTTCGTGACAGATAGATCGGATATCAAAGCATACCAAACCACTATGTTTTATATGCAAAACGCCTATAATCGCAACATCCTTTAGTACACTAAAGCAAATTTTTATATACCTCCCGCCTCCATCCGCGCTAGGTATAGACAGACAACAATTAGTTTTCGATAGACAACAAGATCGGTGCTAGACATAAGCACCTGCAGGACACTTGACGCTAGGAGACACAAGCGTTATAGTAATTCTACTAGGTTGCTTTCTTGCCATAGGCAGAGAGGCAGCCCGCAGCAGATTCCTTCCATGTACGCACGCGCCCGCACGCGCACGGCTGCACGCCCGCCCGCACGGGGGTACGCGCCCGCGCACAAAATGTATATATGGACACGAATTTATTTTCAAATTTTCAACTCTGAGAAAGGAGGCTGCATCATGCCAGCCAAACGTAGACCTAAAGGTGAAGGGTCAATCACAAAGCTACCGAACGGGAACCTCAAGATGACAATAACGCTCGGTGTCGGGGTGGATGGGAAGCAGAAGCGTCGATCTGTGACTGCAAAGACAAAAAGCAGAGCTTATGCAAAAAGTAGCCGAGCTAAAGGTAGCATCGGGCAAAGCTCCACGGCAAGAAATGTACTTCAAGCAACTATTCGAGCATTATCTTGCATGGCAGGATGAGCGTGTTACGGAGGGGACAAAGCTCATCTATAGGACAGCCACGCCTCTGGTATTTGAGCCTTTCTATGACTATCGTGTAGATAAGATCACGCCTGAGATGATTGATATGGTACTCGATAACCTAAAGCGACAAGACGGAAAGCCGATGGCAAAAGCGACTGTTCAGAATCTACGAGGTAGATTGTCTGCTGTGTTCAACTTTGCTGTCTCTAAAGGGTGTCATAGCCGTGTCTCCTATGAAGCAAACAAAGCTACGTCCTAAACCATCAAAACAGAATCGACACTTTAACGATTCCATCCGAAGAACAAATGAAGGAGCTGCTGCTCACAGCAAAAGAATATGACAAACACAACACAGGGGCATCTTTGCTTCTCTATCCCCTATTCTTACTTGCTGTCTCCACAGGGATGCGTATAGGTGAGATTCTTGACCTAGATCGTGTGAAAGACATAAACATGGAGAAGCACACTATCAGCATCAGTTCACAGCTCACACGCTTCGGAAGCGATTATCCATTAAAGACACAATCATCCTATCGGGTCATATACGTTCAGCCTGATGTCTTGAGCACCGTGTTGGAGCTTGTGCCTCCTTCGGAAAAGACAACAAAGTTATGGGCAATTCATGACAGGCAAGTGACGAGCATGGCGGCTGGGATGCAGGTGCATAAGTTTTTGTCTAAAAGCACTGTAGTCCCTAAGGGCTTCACCTTCCACGGGTTCAGACACTACCATGCTACATATCTATTGCTCAACGGTATCAATGTGAAGGAAGTTTCTAAGAGACTGGGGCATAGTAGCATAAGCACTACACTCGAACTGTATGCCCATTGGATTCCAGAGATGGATGAATCCGCTGCCAACACCATCGGGAAAGGCTTTATTTTTTAGTGCTTGTCAGGTGCTAACAAAGTGCTTATATAAACATTTTAGAACACACATTCATAAATATAAAAGACCTTGAAACGCTCTGCATCCTTAGGAATGTAAAGGCTTCAAGGTTTTTTGCATTTATGAATTATTCAACAAAGTACTTCATCGATGTTTTCTTCCACTCTCTCTTGGTATAGAGCATACGGCGGTCGTCGATGCCGGTAGCAGCGGCGAGTTCGGTGGCGATATCCTCACACTCCTCGCGGCTGTAGCCGTGGATCATGGTGTAGAGGTTGTACTTCCAGTCTTCCTCGCGATTGCGGTCATAGCAATGTGAAACACGCGGATGCTCCGCCATGCGCCGCGCAACCTCATCTACGCGTTCATCGGGCACATTCCAGACGCAGAGGCAGTTCGCGGTAAAGCCGACCTCGCGATGGCGCAGGACGGCCCCCATCTTTCGGATCTTCTTCTCCTCACGCATGACGGCAATGCGGGCAAGGAGCTGCTCCTCGGTAATGCCGATCTCTGCGGCGAGCACCTTGTATGGCTCTGCAACGAGCGGAAAATCCCCTTGCAGGAGGCGGACGATTTTTGCGATCGAGTTCGCTGATCTCTTTTTCTTCTGTCATAGATTGACCTTCCCCATCCGCTCAGTTCAATTTGAACTGGACGTTGATCTTATAGCGCTTGTTTGCCTTGAGGCTCATGTGTCCCTCCACGCCCGGCAGTGCCGCGATATCGGCGAGAATCTTCTCCTCCGCATGGCGCGACGGTGTCAGGAGGGTAAACCAGAGGTTGTAGTCACCCTCGCGCTCATAGTTGTGGGTCGCTCCCGCATAGCGGTTGACCGCCCTGTGCCACGTCCGCAAGATGATCCTCGGCAACGCGCAGGGGCAATCAGTGTGCCGTGGTATCCGAGCTGCTCGGAGTTGAAGAACGTACCGATGCGCCGGAGATATCCCTCGCGTTTCAGATCGTCCAGACGGCTAAGTACATGCTCCTCCGTCGTGTCGAGCATCTCGCCCAAATACGCAAACGGCCGCGAACAGACCGGCAGGTTTCCTGCAGGAGGTTCAGCAGCCGCTTGTCAAAAATCCGTAAGTGCTGTCATTGCAAAGCTCCCTCACAATACACATGGAAAAATCCTCTGCACCCGCAGATTCCCACCTTGCTCAGGGGCTTGGAAGACACGCATTCGCCTGTCCACGTCATAGGGGTGCAAAAATGAACTAAATTCATTTCTTTCAGTCCCTATTCTACCAAATATTCCTTCATCACGTCAAGTAATTCTGAACGCCCTTCATTTTTTTCGGAGAAGCGTACGGGAGTATCGTAAGTTCGGGTACGCCGAGTGCCTTCTGCATCGCTGCGATCTGCGTGCGACGCGCATTCTTTCCGATCTTGTCCGCCTTTGTGGCAATGACAAGCACGGAGATGTCATGCTCGACAAGCCAGTCGAACATACGGCGGTCGGACTCCATCGGCGTATGCCGAATGTCGAGCAGCAGACAGACAAAGCGCAGTTCCTCGGCGTGCAAAAAAATATTCCTCGATAAACTTTGCCCAGACCTTTCTGCTCTCACGCGAAGTTTTGGCATAGCCATAGCCCGGCAGGTCAACGAGGTGGACGGAATGACGCTCCTCTCCCCCATCGATCTTTAGAAGCAGTTCGTAGAAATTGATGGTCTGTGTCTTGCCCGGCTTCGAGGAGACACGAGCAAGCTGCCGAATGCGCGTGAGGGAGTTGATAAGCGAGGATTTGCCAACGTTCGAGCGCCCAATAAAGGCGACGGCAGGACGCATCTCCTCGGGATACTGGTCGCGCCGCACGGCGGAAGCGAGATAGGTCGCCTTGGTGATAACAACCGCTTCAGACACGTCCGCACCTCCTAATTATACAGCGCAACCCGCAGCACCTCATCCATGTGGGCAACGGGCACGAACTCAGGGAGGAGCGCACGACATCGGGGATGTCCTCGATGTCACGCGCGTTCTCCTCCGGCAGAACAATGGTCTTGATCCCCTCGCGGTACGCGGCAAGGGTCTTTTCCTTGAGCCCGCCGATGGGCAGGACATTCCCGCGCAGGGTAATCTCCCCTGTCATCGCGACATCAGAGCGCACCTTGCGCCCCGTGAGTGCGGAGATCATCGCCGTTGCCATGGTGATCCCCGCCGAGGGGCCGTCCTTCGGAATTGCACCCTCAGGCAGATGGATGTGGATGTCATCCTTTTCATAAAAATCCTCGGCGAGATGGAGCACACCCGCACGGCTGCGCACGTAGGAGAGTGCCGCCTGCGCCGATTCCTGCATGACCTCGCCAAGCTGTCCCGTGAGGATGAGCTTGCCCTTGCCGCGCAGGATATTGACCTCGGTGCGCAGCACGTCGCCGCCGACCTCCGTCCATGCAAGTCCCGTCACAACGCCGACAAGCGGCTTTTTCTCCTGCTTTGCTGCGTGATACTTCGGCCGCTCAAGGAAGTCCGCGAGGTTCGCCTTTGTCACGGCAATCGGCGGCTTCTCATCCTCGACAATGCGGCGCGCCGCCTTGCGGCAGAGCTGCCCGATGACGCGCTCAAGCTCGCGCACGCCCGCCTCACGCGTATAGGAGCGGATAATCTCAGGCCAGACACCCGCACTGATACGGATGTCCTTCGCCTTCAGCCCATTCTGCGTACGCTGACGCGGCAGGAGGTGACGGCGTGCAATCTCGATTTTCTCAAGTTCGGTATAGCTCGATAGGGTTCAGAATCTCCATGCGGTCGCGCAGGGGCGCAGGAATCTTCGCCGGATTGTTCGCCGTCACAATCCAGAAGACGCGCGAGAGGTCAAACGGCAGCTCGACGAAATGGTCGCTGAACGTGCAGTTTTGCGCGGGATCAAGCACCTCAAGCAGTGCCGCCGACGGATCGCCGTGGAAGTCCATTGCGATCTTGTCGACCTCATCCAGCAAAAAAACACAGGGTTCTTCGTCCCCGCGCGGCGAATGCCCTCGATGATGCGCCCCGGCATTGCACCGACATAGGTGCGGCGATGCCCGCGGATCTCCGCCTCGTCGCGGATGCCGCCGAGCGAGATGCGGATGAACTTGCGTCCCATTGCGCGCGCAATCGACGCACCGAGTGAGGTTTTTTTCCGACACCGGGCGCACCCACAAGACAGAGAATCGGTGCACTCTGCTCGGGGCGAGACGGCGCACGGCGAGATAGTCGAGGATGCGCTCCTTGATCTTTTCCAGACCGTAGTGGTCATGCTCAAGCACCGCCTGCGCCTCTGCCATATCGACGTGCTCCTCCGTCGTCTCGTTCCACGGGAGCTCGGTAAGGGTGTCGAGATAGTTGCGGATGACACCAACCTCCGCACTCATTGCATGGCTCATGTCGAGGCGGTGAATCTCGCGCTCGATGGTTTCGCGTACAGCTTCGGGATACTCCTTTGCCGCCAGTGCCTCACGGTAGCGGTCAACCTCTGCCGCCTTGTCTGCATCGTCACCAAGCTCTTTGCGGATTGCCTTGATCTGCTCGCGCAGGTAGAAGTCCCGCTGTACCTTGTCCATCTGCTTGCGAACGCGGCGGTTGATCTCGCTCTCGATGCCCATGATGTCGAGTTCGTGCACGAGTGCCTGATAGAGGCGTTCGAGACGTGCGCGCACATCGATTGCGGCAAGGATTTCCTGCCGCACCTCATGCTTCAGGCTCAGATGGCTCGCGATGATATCCGCAAGGCGTCCCATGTCCTCCATGATGGAGATGGAGACAAGTGCCTCAGGGGGATCTTATGTGAGAGCTTCACCCATTCCTCGAATTTGCTCGTAACCCCGTGTACCAGAGCCTCCATATCCTTGCTCAGAGGCGCATCCTCGTTTTCCTCGATCTCGTACACATCCGCCTCGGCATACTTCTCTCCCTCACGGATGGCAAGGATCTCCGCACGTTTCTGCCCGTCGACAAGGATGCGCAGAACCCCTCGGGCATCCGCAGGAACTGGCGAATCTCCGCCACAGCACCAACGTCATAGAGGTCATCCGTTGTCGGGTCATCACATTCCGGATCACGCTGTGCCACGACGAGAATGCGGCTGTCCCCCGCAATCGCACGCTCAATGGCGGCAACCGAACGATCACGCCCCACATCGAGATTGACCATCATATGCGGATAGACCACCAGACCACGCAGTGGGAGCAGCGGGAGGGTTTGTTTCTCGGACATCGTATTTCCTTCCGTACTATGACTAAAGAGAATATTCTCGTATGAAAAAAAGGAGCACCGCAGTGCAGAGCTCCTTTCGTAAAGTATCGTGTTAGTTTGCAGCTGCCATCTTTTGTGCGCCCGTGCCATCGATGGTCAAGATAGGGTCGCTGTGGTTTGCAACAACGTCCTTCGTAACCTGACATGCCGTCACGCCCTGAATCGACGGCACTTCGTACATGACGTTACGCATGATCCCCTCGATGATAGAGCGCAGTCCACGCGCACCTGTCTTGTGCGTGAGGGCTTCCTTCGCAATGAGGTGCAGAGCCTCGTCCTCGAACGAGAGCCGCACACCGTCCAGCTCCAGGAGCTTCTGGAACTGCTTGACAAGCGCGTTCTTCGGCTCGGTCAGGATCTGCACAAGCGCATTCTCGTCGAGCGAGTTCAGCGTCACGACAACGGGCAGACGCCCGATGAACTCGGGAATCAGACCGTTTTTTTCATCAGATCCTCCGAAACAACTTTGCGCAGAGATTCACCGACGGATACGCGCTTCTTGGAGCGTACCTCCGCACCAAAACCCCATCTGCTTTTTTTCCGAGACGTGACTCGATGATCTCCTCGATCCCGTCGAATGCGCCGCCACAGATAAAGAGAATGTTCGTTGTGTCGATCTGCAGCAGCTCCTGCTGCGGATGTTTGCGCCCGCCCTGCGGCGGTACGGATGCCGTCGTTCCCTCAAGGATCTTGAGCAGTGCCTGCTGAACTCCCTCACCTGAAACGTCGCGCGTGATGGAGGGATTCTCCGACTTGCGCGCAATCTTATCGATCTCGTCGATGTAGATGATGCCGCGCTGCGCCTTCTCGATATCATAGTCCGCAGCCTGAATCAGCTTGAGCAGAATGTTCTCGACATCCTCGCCAACGTAGCCCGCCTCTGTGAGCGAGGTTGCGTCCGCAATCGCGAACGGGACGTTCAGGATGCGCGCAAGCGTCTGTGCGAGCAGGGTCTTGCCGCTGCCCGTGGGGCCAATCATGAGGATGTTCGACTTCTTCAGCTCCATATCCTCGTTTTTCCCCTGACCTACGTTGATGCGCTTGTAGTGGTTGTAGACGGCAACCGACAGAGACTTCTTCGCCTCGTCCTGTCCGATGACATATTGGTCGAGAATGTGGCGGATTTCCTTCGGTTTCGGAACATCCTTGAGTCCGACTTCAGCGTCATCGCTGAACTCCTCCGCTATGATCTCATTGCAGAGCTCAATACATTCATCGCAGATATAGACACCGGGTCCTGCTACGAGCTTTCGCACCTGCTCCTGCGTCTTGCCACAGAACGAGCACTTGAGCTGCCCCTTGTCTTCCTCTCCAAATTTCATCGCGTCACACCCCCTCAGGCATTCTTCTCTGTGGAGGCAGCCTTGGGACGGGTAACAACCTCGTCGATCAGCCCATATGCCTTGGCTTCCTCTGCCGACATAAAGTTGTCCCGCTCTGTATCGACGTTGATCTTCTCGGGATCCCTGCCCCGTATGGTGCGCGAGAATATTGTTGCCGACCTCACGCAGCCGCAGGATTTCCTTCGCCTGGATCTGGATATCGGTCGACTGTCCCTGTGCACCGCCGAGCGGCTGATGGATCATGATGCGTGCGTGCGGCAATGCGTAGCGTTTCCCCGCTGCACCTGCCGTCAGCAGAATGGAGCCCATGCTCGCCGCCTGCCCGATGCAGATGGTCGAGACATCCGGCTTGATGTACTGCATCGTGTCATAGATGGCAAGCCCCGCCGTCACGACACCGCCCGGGCTGTTGATGTAGAGGTGGATGTCTTTGTCCGGATCCTCGGACTCGAGAAAGAGCAGCTGTGCCACAACGACATTCGCCACACTGTCGTCAATCGGTCCACCTAAGAAGATGATGCGTTCCTTGAGCAGGCGGGAATATATGTCATAGGCACGCTCCCCGCGGCTCGAGTTCTCCACCACCATCGGTACATAATAACTCATAGTTCCTCCCCACAGGGGATATCTTATGCCGTGATATTGTCCACGATGAACTGCGCCGTCTTCTTGCGCAGAACCGTCGCGGCAAGGTCACTGACACGTCCCTGCTCCTTGATGATCTTCTGAACCTGCTTCGGTGTCGCACCGTAGGACAGTGCCATCGCATAGACTTCCTGATCGAGATCCCTTCCCTCAACCTTGATCCCCTCAGCCTTTGCGACCTCCTCAAGCATGAGGTCCGTGCGGACGTTCTTCTCCGCCGTCTCACGATACTCGTCGCGAATGCGCGCCATATCGAGACCCGCGTACTGGAGATACTGCTCGAGACTCATTCCCTGCTGCTCGAGACGCATCGCCATCTCCTGAATCATCGCCGTGATGCGGTTCTCGACCATGACCGGCGGAATCTCCATCGTGCAGTTCTCCGTCGCCATGTCGATCGCCTTCGTGCGGCGGTCGGTCTCAGCCTGACGCTCCGCGCCCTCCTGAAGGTTCTTGCGGATGTCCTCACGCAGCTCTGCGAGCGTCTCGAACTTGCTCGCCTTCTTCGCGAACTCGTCGTTCAGCTCGGGCAGCTCACGCGACTTGATGCTGCGCACCGTGCATTTGAACATGGCCGGCTTGCCCTTGAGGTTCTCTGCGTGATACTCCTCGGGGAACGTGACGTTGACCTCACGCTCCTCGCCGATCTTCGCACCGATGAGCTGATCCTCGAAGCCGGGAATAAAGCTGCCGGAGCCGATCTGCAGCGGATAGTCCTCGCCCTTGCCGCCCTCGAATGCCGTGCCGTCGACAAAGCCCTCGAAATCGAGCGTGATGAAATCATCCTTCTTGACCTCGGCGTCCGCAGGTGCATCCACGAGCGTTCCCTGATGCTGACGCATGCCCTCGATCTGTCGGTCGATGTCCTCCTCGGACACAGTGACCTCCGGCTTTTCCACCGTCAGCCCCTTGTACTGACCAAGCGTGACCTCGGGACGCTGCGTGAACTTCGCCGTAAAGACGACATCCTTGCCCTCCTCAAGGGTCACGATGTCGATCTCGGGGCGCGTCACAGGCTCCATGTTCTGCTCCGTCAGAGCATCCTCGAATGCCTGCTGGGCAACGCCCTCAAACGCTTCCTGCAAAATTGCGTCCTTGCCGACGAAGTTCTCGACAATCTTGCGCGGTGCCTTGCCCTTGCGGAAGCCGGGGATGTTCACACGCCCCGCGATGCGCTTTGCCGCGCCATCCGTCGCCTTCTCCAGTTTTGTCTGCTCAACTTCAATCGTCAGAGTGACCTCGCGGTTCTCACCATGCTCTGCCGTAACCTTCATTGTATGAAACAACCTCCTGCTATTTTCCTATGGAAACAACGTATCTACGCGCTTCCCGATATGCGAACACGCAAAGAGCGCAACGTCCGCGATTCTATCTGTATCGTATCACAAAAACACCAAAATGACAAGCGAGGGATTCGCTGTGTCAATTGAGCAGCTCTGTCATGCGCGTGAGCGGCTCGGAGAGATCCATGTGCCCCGACAGTGTCTCCACGGATGCACCCTCGATGAGGATCTGTACTTTCTGAACCTCGGGGAAATCCGTCAGTGTGTTCACGATGGAACCGATGAGCATTTCCTCACCCGTCGATCCACCGCTGAAATTCTGCTCCAATTCCTTCGAGAAGTCCACGGTTGCAATGCCGTCCTTCACCGTGACGCTGCGCAGCTTTGCCTTTTTCGGGATGACGTTCGTCTGCTCCTTCTCCTTCGTCCCCGTGAGGAGAGACTTCATCGCCGCTGTATACTTGTCGTCCTTCTCCGTGTTCACCTTACGGCTGACTGCGATGAGCCCCGTGCCGTCGTTTCTCGGATAGTAGACATTCACCTGCATCTCCTTTGGCTTCACCTGTGCAGGCTTCTCCGTATCCTTCGTCTGCGCCGTCTGTGCGGGGCTGTCCGCCTGTGCCGGCTTCTGCTCATCCCCGCAGCCCGCCGCAAGGGCGAGCATCGCTGCGGCTGCGAGTATGGCAGCGATGGATGTCATGCGTTTCATCTGTATCAACATTGCGTGTCCGCTCCCTCTATTCAAAAATATCGCTCGATCGCATGGACGAGTGCCTCTGCCAGCTTCTCCTGATAGTCGGTGGCCGCCAACAGTTCCTCCTCGTGCGGATTGGAGAGAAAACCGAGCTCCACGAGGGAGGCAGGGATTTCGGTGTGGCGCAGAACGTAGAACTTTGCGTATTTGACCCCGCGATTGTAGAGACCGCCCGTCGCCGCGAGTTCCTCATTGAGGAGCGTCGCAAAATGCTCATCCGCATCCGTCTTGGGGTAGTAGTACGTCTCCATGCCGTGCGCATCGGGATTTGTAAACGAATTGCAGTGTACCGAGAGGAAGAGCTCCGCCTCGGGGTGCTCCAAACTGACATCCACACGCGCCTGCAATTCCCCCGATGACGTATTGCCTGGGTAGGAAACGTCGGTATCCTCCGTCCGCGTCATGATGACGTGTGCGCCCGCCGCACGCAGCAGCTCCTCCGTGCGTTTCGACACCGCAAGGGCAACCACCTTCTCAGGCACACCGGTATATCCGATCGCCCCCGAATCGCTGCCCCCGTGTCCCGGATCGATGACGACCGTATGCCCGCGTGCGGGACTGGGCTGCAGCCGCGGTGCGATAATGTCAATGACGAGATACTCCTTCACCTTGCCATGTGCCTCGGCAGGCATCGTGTAGACGCGATAGGCATCCTCGTGTGTAAGTGGAAGCGCTGACGCAATGTGGAGTACAGCATTGTGCTTGTTTTCCATTGTGACAGAGATTTTTTTCCGTCATCTCACCACTTGCTACATATTCCTGCGGAAACTTTTTTTATCAAGTTTCACATTTTCAAGTGCGAGGATCAGCGCATTCTCCTCTTGTGTCCGGGCAGTGAGTGCATCGGATACCCCTGCACGGTTCACACCGATCTGAATGCGGACGGCGGCACGGCCGTCAATCTCCACCGCATGACTTTCCATGCTCAGGAGACGGAACGTCTTGCCCTTTGCCTCGCCCGTACCGCTCACAAAAAGCGTGCAAAAAAACAGACAAAAAGCGCTGCCACTGCGAGCAGCGTTCTTGTCCATACGTATTGATTCCACCGGATCAATGCCAATAACACCTCCTTATTGGTTCAGCAATTCCAGAGCCTCCGCCTCGGCAGCCTCCGTAGCTGCTGCATCGCGCTCCATGGAGATCGTCAGATAGTCTCCCTCGGAAACATCCGCAGGAAGAAACGTCTTCGGAAATTCACCTTTTTCCATTGCATCACCGAGCAGAAGTACTGCGTATTTTTCCTTCAAATCGGTCAAGATATGCAGAGATCATTGTTTCTCCCCCCGTTCGGGTACAATCTTGTAGGTCTTTCCGTCACTCGTCACCGTGATCGTCCCGTTCTCTGCTGTCACATAGATCGGGATGTTCAGTGCGTGGTACTTTTTCATCGTCTCCTTGTGCGGATGCCCATAGTCATTGTTCACCCCGCAAGAGATGAGTGCCGCCTCCGGCTGAACTGCACGCAGGAAATCCGCCGAGGAGGAGGTCTTGCTGCCGTGGTGCCCGGATTTCAGAATCGTACTCTTTACATGGGCACTGTCCGCCGCAAGGATGGTCTGCTCCTCCTTCTTCTCCGCGTCGCCTGTGAGCATCATGGAGAAATCGCCAAAGACCAGCCGCCCAACCACGGACTCGTTGTTCGGATCGTGCTTATAGCCCTTGACCGAGCCCTCCTTGACCAGCTCCGCCGAGGGACCAAGCACCTCGAACACGGCACCGCCGCCAAGATCGACACGATCGCCCGCAATGAGCCCCTTGCGGTCGATCTTCTTCTCCTTGAGCTTTTTGACATAGCCGAGATAGAGCTTCGAGGTCGAGGGCATACCGTTGTCATAGACCATACCGACGGGATACTCGTCGAGCAGGACATCCATGCCGCCGATGTGATCGGCGTGCGGATGCGTGAGGATGATTGTGTCAATTTTCTTGACATCCGCCTTTTTCAGCTCCGCACGCAGCTTGTCGCGCTCGTCCACATCACTCGTATCGACGAGCACCGTCTTCTCCCCCGTCTGGATGAGAATGGAGTCGCCCTGCCCAATATTGAGCACCTTGACCGTGATCTCCCCCTGCGCCGCGTGTTTCGTCGCATCGGAGGCGGGTGCAGCCGTACAGCCCGCGAAAAACTGTGCGGCGATGAGCACTGCGCCCGCAAGGACGGATGCAATCCATCGTTTCATTTGCAAGCCCCTCCCGCGCGTTAGGAGCGCAGTGCCAGATTGATGAGGAACGCGATCGAGACCAGATACATGATCCAACTGATCTGCTTATACTGTCCCGCGAAGAGCTTCATCACCGTGTAGCTGATAAAGCCGAATGCGAAACCGTTCGCAATGCTCGACGTGAGCGGCATCATGATGATTGTGAGGAATGCGGGAAGTGCATTCGTGAAGTCCGAGAAGTCAATCTTGCCGACCTCGGACATGAGCAGTGCACCGACGAGGATGAGCGCGGGAGCCGTCGCAAATGCGGGCACAAGCCCGATCAGCGGTGTAAAGAGGAGAGCGGCAAGGAAGAGTACACCCGCCGCGAGTGCCGTGAGCCCCGTGCGGCCGCCGGCGGCAATGCCCGCCGCGCTCTCGATGTAGGACGTAACCGTGGACGTGCCGAACACAGCGGACACCATCGTACCGACCGCGTCCGTCGTCAGAGCCTTGTCGATGTTTTCGATATGCCCGTCAGCTTTCACCATCTTCGCCTTCGTCGTCAGACCGATCAGCGTCCCCATATTATCGAAGAGCTCCACCACTGTAAACGTGAAGATGATCGAGACAAGACCGTAGTTCCATGCCCCTGCAAGGTCGAGCTGACCGAACGTCTCGCCCATGTGCGGCAGCGACGTGCTGACAATATCGCCAAGCCCCTGCGGTGCGGGAGTCATGCCGAGCACCATCGCAAGCACCGTCGTGACAAAGATACCGATGAGGATCGAGCCGTGCACATTGCGTGCCATGAGTGCCGCCGTAAAGAGCAGACCGAACAGCGAAAGCAGCGTCGTCGGTGCGGTCACGTGACCAAGCGAAACATACGTCGCGGAGTTCTCGACAATCAGTCCGGTGCCCTTGAGCCCGATGAAGGCAATGAAAAGTCCGATACCGACGCTGATTGCAAGTTTCAGATCACGCGGCACGGCATTGATGATCGCCTGCCGAATCCCGCCGACCGTCAGAATGAGGAAGAGCACGCCCGAGAAGAAAACCGCACCGAGCGCGACCGTCCAGTGCAATCCGAGAACGCCGCAAACGTAGTAGGCAAAGAATGCGTTGAGCCCCATACCGGGCGCGAGTGCAACGGGATAGTTCGCAAAGACCCCCATCGCCATCGAGGCGAGTGCCGCAATCCAGATCGTCGAGGCAATCGCCGCATCCTTCGGAATCCCCGCGTCGGCAAGAATGTTCGGGTTGACGAAGAGAATGTATGCCATCGCAATAAAGGTCGTCAGCCCCGCAATAAGTTCCGTGCGGACGGACGAGCCCTTCTCCCGTATCTTGAAATACCGCTCGATAAAGGACGGCGGCGTGCCCTGCATCTCCATGTAAACATCTCCTTAAAAACAAAAAAAGCCCGATAAGGCTTAGAACAAAAAAATGGCGGAGTGGGAGAGATTCGAACTCTCGCAGCGGTTACCCACTCTAACGATTTAGCAAACCGTCCTCTTCAGCCTCTTGAGTACCACTCCATATTCTTTTTTTCGCTTCATCTGCGACATCAGATATATTAACAGAACATATAGAGATTGTCAAGGGAAAAATTGACAAGCAGGCGGCTTGCCGCAGATGAATGCAGTTGATTACTTACTTCGCCTACCTTGATCTTCTCCTGACAGCCGTGTCCTCAAAGCAAAAAAATACTCCGGGTGATGGCGAGACTGCGTGTACTCGAACTGTATGCCCTCGGCATTGTAGGTTCTCCCACTGACCACGGCCAGACAGTTGTAGTCCCCCATTTCCAGCCAGTGCATATCCAAATCGACCGCATACTCCACCGTCATGCGGCGACGGCTGGTAACAATGACCATGCCCAGATCATTTTCTATGTAGCCATAGATGGAGCGGGAAGCAATTTCCGGGGTGAGATCGGGCACCGCCTCACGCAGAAACAGATTGATATCCAGAATCAGGGCTTTTCCATCCAGATAGCGGATGCGGCGTACATCATAGATGTCGCTGCCCAAGGGAAGCCCTGTTTTTTTGTGAAGTTTTTTTCATCTACAACGTCCTCGGCAAAATGAATGACGCGGGTAACCGCCTGAAAGTGATTGCGGGCAGCGGCTTCACGGAAGGATTCAATGCCGCCGATCATAAACTCGTTTTGCTCCGTCGGCTGATATATCACCCGCATCCGCCGCCCCTGTCCGGCCTGGATATAGCCCTGCTCGATGAGACGAGCCAGAGCGCGGCGCAGCGGAACCAGAACAGCTTGCAGCGGGCAGCGGCCATCGCCGCAGAGATTTTCGCACCGCTCATTCCCGCAATCATCACCGGGGGACTTATCCTCGGTTTCCGCAACTGCATCGATCAGCTTTACCTGTTCGAGAACGGAACCAAAACCTTGGTGGAGCTGAGCCAATTCTGGGCGGGCGTGGATCATTCCTCTGGCGAAAAAAACTATCCCTCGATCAATGTGGAAGCGGCGCAAAAGGACGAAAAACTCCATTCTGGCGTTTTATAAGCTCCTGATCAAATTGCGCCATGAAATGCCCATCATTGCGGAGGGGATATTCGATTCATCGAGGAGGACAATCCCGACGTGATCGCCTATGAGCGCACATGGCAAGGGGAGCGACTGACGGTGTTCTGCAATTTCCGCCCCACGTCCGTTCTGCCTGCGCCATGCTTCCCTGCAAGACTTTGCAGACGCGCAGAAACTCGTCGGCAACTACCCCGACATGGAGGAGTGTCTCAGGCCGTATGAAGTTTTGGCATTCTATCGCCAGATGTGAGTCCTGATCCAATATTTCACCATAGCCACCGTCATTTTTTTGCAGGAATATCGTCAAAGATTTCTTAATGGTGGCGTAGATGCGTTCTTCTGAATGTAAAACGGCTCCTGTCACAATTTTTTTTGTGACAAGAGTCGTTTTTTTATAAATGTATCCACAAAAGAGTTTTTCCAACTAGACCCATAAATTTATTGTAACAGAGAGCACTGATAAAAAAAGGAGTCATCGATCATTTTCTTCACAAGTATCGAAGGATATGCATACAAGTAATAAAAAGGTATAAAAAAACTATATAAGATTTTCTCTTTTCTTCATTGTATATAGGTCTTTTGACAGATATAATAGAATACCAGAAAGGAATGACTGAATGGAACTTGCACAATTAAAAATACTTTCAAGTTATGGCAAATATCCGCCACTTCACACGTGCCGCGCGGATGCTGGATGTGACCCAACCCGCACTCAGCCGCTCGATGGCGAAGCTGGAAAAAGGATCTGGAGGTCTCGCTGTTCAAACGCAGTGAGGGCGAGATCGAACTGACACCGGAGGGCGAGCGTCTGCTGCGCCGCGTGGATCGCATTCTGCGCGAGGTGGACAGTGCACGCGAGGAAGCGGGCAGTGCAAATGCTGAGGTCTCAAAGGAGTTCCGCCTCTCCTTCATCCACTCGCTCGGCAGCTATGTCCCTGCCGCATATCCTGCAGGACTTTCGCGCGCTCTATCCCGACATCCGCATCCAGCTGAACCAGCAGGATTCGGCGACACTCGCGCAGCAGGTCGCTGCGGGAGAAACGGATCTCTGCCTCTGCTCCACCATCCCGACGACGGAGTGCAGCGCATGGGTCTATCTCTGGTCGGAGGAACTCTTTGTCACCGTTCCGCTCGGACACCCGTTTGCCGAGCGGAAGAAAATCAATCTGAATGAACTGGTGGATGAGCCGCTGATCGCAATGAAGAGCAGCTACAGTCTGCGCATCCTCGTCGATCAGTTCTTTGACCTGGCGGGCATTCACCCCGAAATTACGTTCGAGGGCGACGATGTTTCGACGATGTCGGGGCTCGTCGCGGCGGGACTTGGCGTAAGCCTCCTGCCAAAACTCGCGGGGGTCGAGCATCCTGAGCTGCGTTACATCCCAGTCTCGTTCCCCGATCTGCAAGCGCGCCGTCGGTGTCGCATGGAACACGCAGCGACAGCTGCCGCCTGCTGCAATCTGTTTTCAACAGTTTCTGATCCGACGTTTTGACACCCCTCATGAAAAAAATCTCAGATGGTCTGAGATACAAAAAAACCGTGAAGACTCGATGAATGAATCTTCACGGTTTCTTTTTATGTAATTCTCAAGGATTTGACGGCTTTTGGCTGTCCCGCCTGAAGACGTCCAATGCGTACAATCTCCGAGACCTGAACCTGATGGGTCTTGCCGTTCACATCGGCAATGACGCTCGGCTGACCATCGGTGATGCTGACCCCGATGATCTTGCCTTCGTAGCTCTGCGTCTTTACCGTTCCATCGCTGTTCTTGAGCGGCTTTTTATCATCGCCCAGAACCACGCTGTTCCACTGGACGGGCTGACCGATCATACCGCTGAGCTGTCCGATGAGGACGGAGGAGTTGATGTTGTCGACGATCTTCGACACATCCTCAAGTCCCTTGGAGACGTTCGTCATCTGCTCGAGCGCAGAGAACTGCGCCAACTGTGAGAGATACTGGCTGTTGTCCTGCGGATCGAGCGGATCCTGATACTTCATCTGTGTGACGAGCAGTTTCAGGAAAGCATCCTTTCCGAGGGCATCATTCTTCTTGTCCTTTGCTTTCGCCTGATTCTGCGCCGCCTCGTACTCAGAGAGTTTCTGCGTTACGCCGCCGACCGTGATTGTATTCAGTGGATTTGAACTTGCCACGATATTTCCTCCTCAACGTTATACGCGATAGTCTACACCATCGGTTCCAACCGAGCCGTCGATGTTTGCCTGTGCCGCAGCGGGCGAAAGCCCCTCGGCCTCATCCAGATAGTCGTCGGCATCGCCGCGCGTGTAGATCTGCTGTGCTCCACTCTGCCGATTGCTGCTTTGCTGCCATGCCTCCTGTCCCCTGTCCCTGCGGCATCTGACCATCCGCAAGACCGGCATAGACACCGACGCGGTCGACCTTAAGTCCCTGATTGTTCAGTTCCTGTCGGAGCTGGACAAGGGAATTCTCAATCACATTGCGAACCTGTGCGTTGTCGCTGTGGAAGGACGCTTGTACGGAGCCGTTCGAACCGACGGACACACGCAGTGTAAGCTCCCCAAGATGCTCGGGGTGCAGACGAATGACCATCTGCGTATCGTTGAGCGTACGCAGAAGGCGGGCCTGCTCGACGATCTGACGTGGAATCTCATAGTCCGGCTGCGGCCGCTGCGCCTCCGGTGTCGGTGCGGGCGCATTGACATCCTGCATGGGAAGCGGACTCGTTCCCGTCTGCGCCGCAATGGGCTGCGCGGGCTGCGGTGCATTCTCCGTCGTGCGCGTCGGAATCTCGAACGTCACATTTGGATTCATGCGAGCAGACTGCTGTGCCTCGCTCAGTATGTGCTGTGCCGCATCCTGCTGTGCAGCACCTTGCTGTCCTGCCGTATCCCCCTGCATGGTGTCATGGCGCATGGTACGCTGTGCGAGCACGGTGAGAGGGCTTGCCGCATCCACATTATCGTCAACCGTCAGCTGACTGCCGACGAGCTCTGCTGCCGAACGCATCGTTGGCTGCACAGGCTCTGCCTGTGCCCGAAGGAGCGGAGCTGCAATCGTCTCTGCCGTCGTCTGTGTGTTTTTGCTCCGCAGTGACCGGAATCGTATTGCTCGAATTGGGCTGCGCTAGTTGCTTCTCGCTGAGCACATTCGTATTGACTGGATTACGCTGTGCCAGTTGTTCCTCGACGACCGGATTCGTATTGACAAGATTAGGCTGCGCCATATTTTCAGCAGCAGTCAATGTAGAAGAACCTGCTTCTGCCGCAATGGCAGGTGTATTTTCCTGTGTCAAAGGAAGCTCGGTGTTGACTGCCGCACGCAGCTGGGCGGACGACGACGCATCAAGTTCCGCAAGACGCAAAACGGGCGCAGCAGGAGTGGCTGTATCCTTCGTGAGAGGAGCGTTCTCCTGTCCCGCCGCAGCAAGTTTTTGCACCAGTGCATCCAGCTCAGAGGACGCATTTTTCCTGTGCAATCGGCTGTCCCTCCAGTGCCAGAAGGAGATTGCGGCTCTTCGCGGCATCTGCGGGCAGTGTCTGCAGAAGGTTCTGCACGGCATTCTGCACCTTCGTATCGCCGAGCTGATCCGCCGTCAGACCGTATCGCTCCAGAATGTCGACGAGGGCATCATCCAAGCCCTCATGCACATCCGCCGCTGGGGAGGACATCTCCATGTTTACGATTGCCGCAAATGCTGCTGTGCTGCTTGCCGCAGTGACATCATCCGCGGACACTGTTGTTTTCTCTGCACCGCTCCCTGTCGGCTTTGCAGCGACTTTTTTTCGGTGTTTTTTTCCGTCACATCCTGTGTGTCCTGCGCGGGCACATTGCTCTTCACCTTCGGTGCATTCGTCTGCGCCGGATCGGCGGGAGCGTTGCGCGTCTGTGTTTTTGACGTATCCGCATTCATTCCCTTTTGCAGTGCGTCAAATGTATCGCTGAACGAATTCTTCCCTGAGGTTGTTTGCGCACGATTCCCCACAGAACCGCTGCGCCCCTTCGGCGCACCCTGCTCCTGCGGAGATCCCATCTGCTGTCGATACAGCCATGAGATTATTTGCATTCATCTACACATCACCTCTTCTACTTGTTTATCGGAAAGCATCCGCCATTTCTTAAATATTTTTTTGGCATGGCACATTTGAGTGCATCACCGATCGTCTCCGCAGCAAAGAGCTCCATGTCCGTGAATTTTCCTTCGAGCTGCCGATAGTTCTTCATCGGCAGGAGTGCTGCTCTGAAGCCGAGCCGCCGTGCCTCAACGACCCGCAGTTCCGCCTGGGAGACGGCACGCACCTCACCCGAGAGCCCGACCTCACCGCAGACGACCATGTGCGGGCGCGGCAGACGATTGGCAAAAGCTGGATGCCATCGCAACGCTGAGCGCGAGATCGGCGGCAGGTTCGTCGAGACGAATGCCGCCCGCCACCTTCACATAGACATCAGCGGCTCCGATGGGCAGTTTCACTCGCTTTTCGAGCACGGCGAGGAGAAGCTGTATGCGCTTCACATCCACGGAGTCCGCCGTGCGGCGCGGCGGCTGATACGGTGTCGGAGCGACGAGTGCCTGCACCTCGACGAGCAGCGGACGCGTTCCCTCGACCGTCGGGACGATGATGGAGCCGCTCTCCATCGCACGCTCCGAGAGGAAGAGCTTTGACGCATCGGGAACGTCGACCAGTCCGACATCACGCATCTCAAAAAGTCCGAGCTCGTTCGTGCTGCCAAAGCGGTTCTTCACCGCACGGAGGACACGATACTCGGCGTTGCGCTCTCCCTCAAAGTAGAGTACGGTGTCAACGATGTGCTCAAGGACGCGCGGCCCCGCAAGACTTCCTTCCTTCGTCACATGTCCGATGACAAAGACGGCAATGCCCGCATTTTTCGCAATACGCATCAGCTCCATCGCGCACTCGCGTACTTGCGAGACGCTGCCGGGCGCACTCTCGATGTCGGGGCGGTACATGGTCTGGATCGAGTCGATGATGAAGAGCGCGGGCTGCTCCCGCTCCACATGGGCGCAGATCGCATCGAGGTTCGTCTCACTGACAACGAGCAGCTCGTCCGCAATCGCCTGCAGACGGTCTGCACGCATACGGATCTGACGCGCACTCTCCTCACCTGTCACATAGAGCACGCGATGTCCTGCACGCGCAATATCCGCTGAGACACGCAGCGTGAGGCTGGACTTACCGACGCCGGGATCGCCGACGATGAGCACCATCGAGCCGGGAATGACTCCGCCGCCGAGCACGCGGTCAAGCTCGCCCGAGCCAGTCGAAAAGCGCGGCAGATCCTCAACAGCGATGCTGCCAATGGGCTGCGGCGGCTCCGATTGAGCGTACCGACACCACGGCGTTCCTCCGTCGGCGGCGTTACAATCTCCTCCACGAGCGAGTTCCAGGCCCCGCAGCCGGGGCATTTTTCCCATCCACTTAAAGGTATCATAGCCGCAGTTCTGACAGACATATGCGGTCTTTTTCTTCTTTGCCATAGAGTCTCCTGCAAATAAAAGGGACTGTTTACGACAGTCCCTTCCGTTTCAATATTTCAGCGTCCGCACAGCGGAGCGTGCGAGCCAGTACAGCGACCAGCCCAGATTGAGGAGGAAATCCGCTGTACGCCCTGCGCGTGTCGGCGGGGCAAGCACGTTTCGGTGCCTCTCAGACTTCATGATAGGATGCCTGTTTCTCGTTCTTGGCACGCTTGTTGCGGCTCGTGTCCTTCTTTACGAAGTCGAGCCCATCGCCCGCCTTGCGCACGGAGATGACATCGCCCGCCGTGAAGTCGCGTGCGAGGATACGCTCTGCAAGCTCGTCCTCGATGTTCTTCTGGATGGCACGGCGCAGAGGACGTGCACCGAATTTGACATCCGTCCCCTTCGAGATGAGCACGCGCTTTGCCGAGGGGCTGATCTCGATGTTGATTTCCTGCTCGGCAAGACGTGCCTTTACATCGCGCAGGAGGATGTCGACAATCTTTGTCAGCTCCGGCTCGCCAAGCGCGTTGAATACGATCATATCGTCCACACGGTTCAGGAACTCGGGGCGGAAGATCTTTTTGACCTCCTCCATGACGCGCTTCTTTGCACGCTCCTCATCGGTGTCCTTCGCCTGCTGCCCGATGGAAAACCCAATCGAGCCGGTCGTCGAGCGCAGATGATTCGCGCCCGCATTCGAGGTCATGATGATGATCGTGTTGCGAAAAATCCGTGACCGTTCCCTGCCCATCCGTGAGGCGGCCGTCTTCCAACACCTGCAGGAGCATATGGAAGACATCGGGGTGCGCCTTCTCCACCTCGTCGAAAAAGGACGATAGAAAACGGCTTCTTGCGTACGGCATCCGTAAGCTGGCCGCCCTCCTCGTAGCCGACGTAGCCCGGAGGCGCACCGACGAGACGCGCGGTCGTGTGCTTCTCCATGTACTCGGACATATCGAAGCGGATGATCGCATCCTCCGAGCCGAATACGGACTCGGCGAGCGCGCGTGCAAGTTCCGTCTTGCCCACGCCCGTCGAGCCGAGAAAGAGGAAAGAGCCAATCGGGCGGCGCGGGTCTTTGACCCCGGCACGCGCACGGCGCACTGCCTTGGAGACGGCACGCACGGCTTCGTCCTGACCGATCACGCGGCGTCCGATGTGCTTTTCGAGCGCGAGCAGACGATCGGATTCCTTTGCCGCAATGCGCTGCACAGGTATGCCCGTCCACTGCGCCACAACATCGGCGATATCGTGCTCCGTGACCGTGATCTCCGCGCGCTGTTCTTCGCCGCACCGCGAGGCCTCGAGACGAGCGCGCAGTTCCTGCTCGCGGTCGCGCAGCTGCGCCGCCTTTTCATAGTCCTGTCCGCTGATTGCCGCCTCCTTCTGCTTTACAATCTCCGCAATCTCCGTACGCAGCCCTGCGAGCTGGTCGGTATCGCCGATATTGCGCATGCGCACGCGCGACGCAGCCTCATCCATGAGGTCGACTGCCTTGTCCGGCAGACAGCGATCGGTAATGTAGCGCTTCGACAGGCGCACCGCCGCACGAACGGCGGCATCCTCAATCCGCGCACGGTGGAACTCCTCATATTTTCCGCGCAGCCCGAGGAGGATCTTCTCCGCGTCCTCCTCGCTCGGCTCGTCGACCATGACGGTCTGAAAGCGGCGGGCAAGTGCCGCGTCCTTGGCAAAATGCTTCTTGTACTCGCTGAGCGTCGTCGCGCCGATGATCTGCATCTCCCCGCGCGCAAGTGCGGGCTTCAGGATATTGGCAGCATCAAGCGAGCCCTCCGCACCGCCGGCGCGGATAAGCGTATGGATCTCGTCGATAAAGAGAATAATATTCTTCGCCTTGATGACATCATCCACGACATTCTTGAGACGTTCCTCAAACTCGCCGCGATACTTCGTCCCCGCGACCAGTGCCGTCATCGAGAGCGTGACAACGCGCTTGTCTTCGAGCAGAAACGGCACTTCACCGTCTGCGATGCGCTGCGAAAGGCCCTCGACAATGGCAGTCTTGCCAACGCCCGCCTCTCCAAGCAGAATCGGGTTGTTCTTCGTGCGCCGTGCGAGAATCTGGATCATGCGGTCGATCTCCGCAGTGCGTCCGATGACGGGATCGATCCCACCCGTACGAGCGACACCGATGAGGTCACGTCCGAACTTCTTGAGAGAGGCAGGAAGCCCCTTTCCCTCGCCCTTCGAGGATTTTCTGCGCACAGACTTCCCCTTGGACTCCTCCGCGTTGCTCATGCGCTCGAGCACCTCGCTTTGCAGCTCCTCGATGTCGACATCCATCTCCTCAATCGTATGGACTGCCGTCCCATCCGCCTCCGTGAGCAGACTGAGCAGGATGTGCTCTGTCGTCACAAAGGAACGCTCCTCGCGCGCGGTATCAATCGCGCTCTGCATGACCCGTTGGGCACGGCGCGTATAGTACGGAACATCCTCGGCCGGGTGCAGGACATCCTGAAAACCATCCGTTCCCCGAATCACCTGCTCCGCACTGTCATAGTCTACGCCGAATTTATCGAGCACCTCCGCTGCGATCGTATCACGCATATGCAGAATTCCCAGCAAAAGCTGGCCCGTGCCAATGTACCCTTTGCCGCGCCGCTGCGCGATGTATTGTGAAAACTCTACGGCTTTAATTGCCGCCTGTGTAAAAAAATTGACGGTAGTTCAAGCTGTCCCCCTCCTTTATCCCTGCGTTCGATATTTATGCAGTATCGCGCGCACACGCGAAGCTACGTATGCCGCTGATTTCCCCCGCGGATAGATTTTCATTTTCTGCCATGTACTTGAGGTAGCTGTCCCGCCCCGCAACGATCAGTTCCGCATAGCAGTCCGGCGAAATCTCCTCGACCATCCCCCGATCGATGCCGTACCGTACGCGTGAGACAAGAGCGAAGAGCTCCTGCTCCGTCAGTGAGCGTGCGTAGGACAGAATGCCAAAGGAACGCCATACGCCATCCTCGACACCTTCCTTTCCCAAGTAAGACAGAGCCTTTCGTGCACGCCGCTCGTGCGCGGCGATCTCTCCGACAGCCGTCTGGATGTTCTCGATCATCTCCGCCTCGGAATAGCCGAGTGTGAGTTGATTGGACACCTTGTAGAGATGCGCCCCCTCGCCGATCCCCTCGAGCGGATGCACGGCAAGTCCGAGCTGCGGAGATGTGTTGACGATATTCTCGATGTTGCGCGTGTAGACCAAGCCCGGCAGATGCAGGATGGCAGAGGCGCGCAGTCCTGTCCCAAGGTTCGTCGGATATGCCGTCAGATACCCCATCGTCTCATCAAACGCGAGATCCAGCCGCGCCTCGATGTAGTCATCTACGCGTGACGCCGTCTCGAATGCCTTTTTGAGTGAGAGTCCCGGCGTCATGGACTGTATATGCAGATGATCGTCTTCGTTGACGAGAATGCTGACACGCGTATCCGCGCTGATATATGCCATCCGATACGGCTGTGCCTCGGCAAATTTCTCACTGATAAGCCGCTTCTCAATCAGAACCTCGCGCTCAAGTGCACTCAGTTGATCGAGCTCAATCCGATCAAAAGGCTGCCCCAGCTCCGTACCGATGTCCACAAGGGAATCGTCGAGCTGCTGCGCGATCTCTGCCAGCTGCCTGAGATCCGCGCGCCCCGGGAACGGCACCCCCACCAGATTGCGCGCAAGGCGCACACGGCTCGAGAGTACGACATCGCTGTCCTTTCCTTCCGTTCCGAACCACGAGACGGCTGCTCTGCAGGAGTGCATCAACTGCCATAGGACTGCTCCTCCATGCGGCTCTCCAGACTACGGATGCGGTCGCGGTACTCCGCCGCCTTCTCGTACTCCTCGCGTGCGACCGCCTCCTTCAGGCGTGCGCGCAGCTGCTCCGCCTCCTGACGGAGCATGATGGAGCTGCCCGAACGGCGCGGAATCTTCCCGCGATGAACACTCGATCCGTGAATCCGCCGCAGGAGCGGTGTGAGTTCGTGATGGAACGTCTCGTAACAGACCGAGCAGCCGATCTGCCCCGTCTGTGAGAGATCCTGAAATTTCATACCACAGTTCGGGCAGGGTGATGTGCGGAGTATCCTCCTCATCGGTGCTCTCCTGCTGATTGCTGCCAAAGATGCCCTTGAGAAAAATCCTCCGCCGAGACATTCTGCTGCTGTGCGCGAAAGATCGATGCCCCATAGCGCGCCGCGCAGCTCATACATATATTCTTTTCGCTTCGACCGCCGGGACCAATCTGCACAATGTGCACGATCGCGTCATTGCGGCCGCATTCCTCACAAATCATAGATGTACCTTTCCCCTGAGTCCCCAGACTCCGTTTGTATCTATATCGAATAACTAGCGGAATTTCTCCAGTGTCAATATCATCGTCTTCAGCATTTGGACACGTTCCTTTGCGGCAAGCGTCTCCGAGTGGAAAAAGTCCCGTCACCATCTGCATGAGGAGTGCCGCCTCACGTGTCTCCACCATCCCGTGCTGAACGAGGTAGCGCACCATCGACTGCATCGTTTCCATATCGGTCTCTTCGTCGATCTTTGACAGCATATCCTGATAGACGAGATCGCGCAGAGGCACCTGCACGATGCGGATGAAGCCGCCCAGCCCGCGCCGCGACTCCACCACGAAGCCCTTATCCTGCGTGAAACGCGTGGAGAGCACATAGCTGATCTGCGACGGTGCACATGAAATCTCATCCGCAATATCCGTCCGCCGCAGCTCTACCTGCCCGTCCTGGCGCGTGGCAAGCTGACGGAGAATGTAGGACTCTATCATATCGGCAATGTTGCTCATCATATCACCTTCTCTGGATTTCCTTAATTGTGCTTTTCTCTATTATATTTGTTTTTTTGACTTTTAGCAAGTACCAATTAAACGCTTTATAGAAAGTTTCACTCATCATTACTGTCGCAAGGATGTGCTTAAATATTACCCATCCTTTTTGTTTTATCCGATTATAGCAGTTTATGGCGGTGAATCACGGCTTTTTGTAGACAACCGGCAGACAAATGGTAGACAAAAAGATGAGGGATGACGCGAGCTACGCCGTCCCTCGATCCATTTGTTGTAGACAAATTTTTATCATTTTGAAATGTATACATAAAAATTCCTAAGGAATCGCTGATAAAGCACCTCCATCTTAGCGCATCTTTTTCCGCCCTCTCTGTGTCGACAAATCCTCCACATAGCCATTGCTATGTGGAGGATTTGTCTCCTTTGACAGGACAAAAAAATCTGCACCAATACGGTGGACTTCATTTTATCAGTGATTCCTTAGACTCTTCTATTACAATCTTAACTTTCTACAACAAATACCCACACTTTTTTTATCCATATACTTTAATTTCTTCTATCCTTTTTTTATTTTTTTTCTCCCATTTCGTTACAGAAGCTATATATACCCGGATAATTTTTCCTGGCCAGATAATTCGCGATATTTCCCCAAAAACTACCGAACCATCCCTGTTCTGAATTTACTAGGTACCCAAATTCTTTTTTTCAATAATATTTCTATCAACAATGTCTGCTTTCCAAGCGTACATAATAGCCTCCATAATGTTGAGGTACTTAACCACCCATGAGCGCAGCCATAATGTATCAGCCATGCTCAATTCTACACTATCTGCCACAGGACATTTCGATGCATATTGGCAGTTTTCTGCATCTTTATCCTCATCTCCGGTTGCACTTGATTTTGGGGTAAGACCAGTTCTATATTGTGGCAAAAACCCTCTTAACATTTCATAATCTGATTTTGAAATATTTATAGGCACATTTCCGGAAACTAATTTTTGTTGTTTCGCTGTCATTCAGTCTATCAACAATTTTACGTGCCAATAACATATCAGCATTAGAGTCTTTACTCCACTGATATAACAAATCAATTGCTTTGTTAGCTTTTTCCAAATCGATAGAAATTTGCTTATGTTTCCGGGCAACACATGATTGTACAAACAGAATTGCAAGCGTAAAAACTATACCGGCTCTAAAAAAACCACTATATATTGACAACGTACATTCCAGCCAATTACCTTTATCAAACCACCATGAAATTATAGGAACGGCAATAACGACAAACATACATGTAAAGAAAAATACGATTAATAATTTCTTCCATATAAGAGATATATTCTATCATGTTTTTTTCCAGTAATACTTTCGGATTAAACAGATCCGGTATTATAAATTTCCTAATTCTCATAAACATCATAACTCAATCACTCCTCCAACCCCAACCTCTCTACCTTCGCGCAACTTACAGATGAAAATACGTTCCTTATCACGACCGCACCAAAAATGTATCTGGCACTTTTTTTCAGCGCAGAGACTTCTGTAACGTCCATCTGATTTTCTAAGGCGCGATACTCGGAGGAAAAAGTAGGGAATCGCTGATAAAACGAAGACCGTCAGATTGGTGCAGATTTTTTTCGTCCTGTCAAGGAGACAAACCGGACGCATAACCAAAGCTATGTGGAGGATTTGTCGACACAGACAGTGCGAAAAAGATACGCCAAGATGGCGCGGCTGAATTTATCAGCATTTCCCTTAATTGTGCTTTTCTCTATTATATTTGATTTTTTTGACTTTAAGCAAGTAGCAATTATATCAAGGAGAAAATATTTTTTTCAATCTGATGTTCCCCTATATAATAAGCGCTTTTTTTCGTAGAAAAATTTTAGCTGAATGATATGCGCTATACTTGCAACTTGATAACTTTTTAGGGCATAATCATATAGAAAGAAGGAGAATACGTATGCTTAGGAAAAATTGCACTTGCGACGCTTGCCGCTGTTACACTCTCTGCATCGACACCTGCGCTCGCAACAGACTATCTCGCCAACACGAAGTCGGGCAAATTCCACTACGCGACCCTGCCGAACGATCAAACATCCCGACGCGCCGCACTTCGTTCCCTACAGCTCACGCGAGGCGGCTATTGCCGATGGATACGAACCGTGCGGCGTGTGCTGTCCGTAGCAGCAAAGAGCCACCAGTCAAACTGGTGGCTCTTTTGCTATTCCAGATGCCAGCCTCCACCCGCCGAAAGCAAAAGTTTGCGTTCGTGGTAGGCACCCACACGGCGACGGTGCGCAATACTGACGACTGCTGCGTCAGAGCATTCCATCTGAAGCAGTTGATACATGCGATCTTCATTCTCTTCATCGAGCGCGGAGGTTGCCTCGTCGAGGAAGATCCATTGCGGTCTCAGGAGCAACGCCTTTGCAAAAAGCAAGACGCTGCTGTTCCCCGAGTGAGAGCACCTGCGCCCAGTTTTCCTCCTGATCGATGCGCGGGATGAATGCCGCAAGGTTCGCCTTGCGCAAAGCATTTTCAATCACAGGCGTATCTGCCGCACTCACAGCCGCAGGATATAGGGAGTGCCGCACGTAGTGTCCCCATTGGCAGATAGGATTTCTGCGGAAGGAAGAGCATATTCGCGTTCTTCGGCATCGTGATTGCCCCCGAGCCGTACGGCCAGATGCCTGCAATTGCACGCAGAAGCGTACTCTTGCCGATCCCGGACGCACCCTCAATAAAGAGATGTTCCCCGCGTGCCAGTGTAAACGAGAGCTCGTGTGTCAGGACGCGACCATCGGGCTGACACACCGTGAGCCCATCCACCGCAAGCACATTTCCGTTCTCCGCACGCTGCACATTCGATGCAGACATCGTACGCTCGACTTGCTCCATGTGATTGCGAAAGTCCGTGAGACGATGTACGACCGTCTGGAACTGCGCGATGGATGCCTCCGTCGGCGAATAATATCGTATGACAAGAAAGGAAAGCGAGTTCACAACCTGTTGGAAGGCGACTGCGGTCTGCATGAGCCCGCCGAACTGCATCTCCCCCGCGAAGATACGCGGTACAGCGACCATATAGGGAAAGAGGAAACCAATGCGCCAATGCAGCTCGGTCACCCATGTAAGTTGGACGCGACGCAGCATAAGGCTGAAGAAGTTCCGCCGCACATCATTGAATCGGTCAAGAGCCCCCACCGTCTCACGCTGTTCCCCGCCATAGAACGCAATGCTCTCGAAATGCTCGCGCAGACGCGCAAGGCCGAAGCGCAGGTCTGCCTCATACTCCTGCTGGCGGTTGCTGAGACGCACAATCGGACGACCCGCCCAGAGCGTCGCCCCTGTGCCGAGGAGAGCATAGGCGATGGCGAGCCACACCATATAGCCGGGCAAAGCAACCGTCTCCCCAAAGAGAGGAATGTCAATCACACCCGACAGCCCCCAGAGAACCGCACCAAAGGACGAAATGCGCAGAGCGGCATTGAAGATGCCGAGTGTCAGATTCAGAAAATACGAGACGAAGAGCCGCACATCGTCCGTAATGCGCTGATCCGGGTTATCGACTGCGCTTTTCCCCTCGGCACTCAGTTCCTCATCAATCTGCATGAGATAGTAGGTGCGCCCCGAGAGCCAGCGCCGAACAAAAATCATCGACAAGCCATGTGCGCCATTTGATTTCGAGATACTGCATCAGGTAGTTGCGCCCGACCTCCATCGCGATGAACGCAACCATATACATTGGCCAGTATTTCAGATAGAAAAAGAAGCTGTCCGAATCCATCTCCTGAATGGTATCGTAGAACATCTTCTGCCATGTGTTGTAGTCCACCATGACAGACACATAGTATGCCTGCAAGCCGAGAATTGCAGCGGCAAGCAGAAACATTGTCCAGCGCGTGCGCGGCCGCCAGAACCCACGCATGAGACTCCACACGTCGCGGAAAAAAGCACGGTTATAGCGTGTCACTCCATCACTCCCCTATGATAACAGGCACGAAAAGAACCACGCAGCTGCGTGGTTCTTTTGAGCCATATGCTCATTGATCAAATTCTTAGAACTCCGCCGTCACGGAGAGAACAAAGTTCCTTGGCGCACCAAGGTTCGCGCGGTAGCTGCTCGCCTGCCAATAGCGGCGGTCAAGCAGATTGTTCACATCGAGACGAACGGTAACGGGCGTATCACCCATGTGGAACGCATAGCGCGCCCCAAGATCCATACGGAACCATGGTGCCATGCGCAGGGAGTTGTTCGGATCATAATATGCTGCGCCCGTGTAGAGGAAGCGTGTCGATAGCGAAAGACCAGGAACGCCATGAATATCCTGCTCCACACTCAGAACAAATTTCTTGTTCGCAACCCCCTCAATGGTATTGCCCTTGTAGTTCTCCGGTGCATAGCGTGCGTCAATCCATGTCAAGCCACCGAGCAGACGCGTTCCAGTGTGTGGCTCACCAAAGAAGGAAATCTCAAGCCCCCGACTCTTGTAGTCCACTTGACGCTGATAATACCTGCCTGGCGCAACATAGTCATCGATTGTCGTCGGTTTCTGCATCTCATAGACACTGAGCGCAGTCGCAAATTTGCCCAGATCGAACTTAACGCCCATCTCCGTGGACTTTGTCTTGATCGGTGCGAAGACCTCGCCGGCATTAAGTGACCAGCGGTCTGCAGTCCCTCCCTCCTGCAATCCCTGCATATAGGTCGCATAGAGAGATGCCGTCGGCGTCGCCTTGAAAAGAATGGCATAGGCAGGACTCCAAGCAGCTTCATTATACGAAGCCGTTCGCAGTCCCGTTGTACGACTGAAACTTTCCGTCTTGATCTTCTGATAACGCGCTCCAAGAATGAATTGCCACTTCTCATTCGGTACAGTGATTACGTCAGTAATAGCAAGCCCCGAGAGCGTAGATTCTCCTGTCTTTGGCAAGGACAATCCCGTATAGCCCTGTACCCCCTGCCATACAATGTTGTAGAAGTTCGTATTATAGGCGTTGAGCGTCTTTGTATTCGTGTATGCCGTCCAATGTGTACGGTTAAGAGCTACAGTCATCTCATGGGCAAGGTCACCTGTCTGAAATTTGCCCTTTGTTCCGATTTCCTGCGTGTTCGCCCTGCTCTCTTTGGGATATGCATAGTTGATGACACGCGCCGCTCCGTCCAACGCCGTCAGACGAAATACATTGTAGGCGTAGTCCTGCTCGCTGTGGCGCAGACCTGCCGCCGCGTACGCCGACCAGTTCTCGTTGAAATCATAATCTACGCGAAGGAGACCATACCGCTCCTTTGCGTCGAGGAATGTTCCGTTTTCCCCTAGGTTGAGCTTGGAGGATGATGCCTTCGGAATTGATCCGAACGCCGCAATCATCGCGTTTGACATGCGCAGTGAAGTCGTCGCATTCTTAAATTCCCGATGCAGATAGCCCGCATCAAGTGAGGCACGCAATTTGTTTCTGCGCATATCAAGAGCGATCGCTGCCCCCGTTGTCTCCTGTTTCTCACGATCAAACGCGGTCGCTCCGTTGCGATGCACAATATTAATACGAACGCCATATTCTTTATTCTTACCAAAGCGCTCGCCAACATCCACACTCTGCCCGAACTGGCTGCCGTTCCCATAGGAGAGCGCAAAACGACGCGTTGGCTCATCCTTCGCGCGCTTCGGTACAAGATTGATCGAACCGCCGACACCACCGTTCGGTGCCATGCCGTAAAGGAGTGCGCCCGGTCCCTGAGCACATCCACACGCTCCACCGCATTGAGACTGTTCGTATTACTCGGTGCGATATTATATAGCCCGTTAAAAGCAATATCGCCCCCCCTGCAGCTCCATACCGCGTACCGTCCAGAGATTTGTCGCAGACGAACCAGATGCCTCCTGTACCGCAGGATCATCGGCGATGAGATCTGATATCGTCTGCGCCTGTCGATTCTGAATGTGCTCCTCCGCGAAGCTCAGCACATTGAACGGCGTCTCCATAAAATCGCGCTCGCCGAGTACCCCGAGCTGCGACTTGCGCGCGACCTGCCCACCTGCGTATGCGACCGCCGATTCTTCCTGCTGCATTGCCGGTTCCTCCGCATGGTGTCCGACAATCTCGACCTCGCCCAGTTCGTAGGTCTGAATCGCATCCTCCTGCGTCGTATCAGCAGCAAACACTCCCGACGGTAGAATGACCGCACTGGCGAGTGCGAGTGTCCCCCCCCCCGAGGACAGACTTAAATCGTTTTCCCATTTGTTTCCTCGCTTTCCATAGCAAAAAACTATCCCATTCCCCAATGAATATGAGCTAGATTATACAGCGATCGAAAACCATTGTCAATAAAAAGCACCGTTCAAAACGGTGCAGGAGCAACTTTTATTTATCAATACCGCCGCAGGAACTCGCGTCCGAAGACGGTGACGGTGTAGTAGAAACCGATGAGGAACGGGAGGTATTCAGCGATGAGCCGCCAGCAGACGGCGATGATACCGACCGTACCTGCGGGAACGGTCGCCGCAAAGAGGAGGACGAAGCCGCCCTCAGCAATGCCGGAGCCGCCCGGGGTCGGGCTGAAGTAGAGGAGCATATTGAGGAAGATCATACGCCCCATGACGGTGTACCAGTCCGCATCGGTCACGCCGAGCCCGAGCAGGAGGCACGGAACGACGGCGTAGATGCAGAGGAGGTTCAGCCCCGACTCGGCAAAGACGACGAGCATCTGACGCGGTGCACCGAGCAGGAGCGAGATTGCGCTCTTCGTGTCGCGGTAGAGACCGAAGAGCTGATGCCGCTTCTTGTCCCGCAGACGACGTGCAATCCAAACGACAATGTAGTCGAGAAAGCCGCGCCGCGCCCCCACAACGATGAATACAATGCCGAGAAACGCCGCAAGTGTCACCGCCATCAAAATATCGTTCGACACGCCGGGGACGATGCCCTCATCGTGCAGAAAGATAAACGGCATACAGAGTGCAAGAAAAAAAGATTGAGAGCAGTGTCCGCACGATGACGAGTACCGCAGCCTTGCCTGTAGGTACACCCGCATGGCGCAGGAACATGACCTGTGCAACCGCGCCGCCTGTCGCTCCCGGTGTAAGGAGTGCGAGAAAATAATTGCCGAAGATCACCTGTACCGCTTGGTACAAGGTGATTTTTCGTGGAGATTTTGACGAGGTGCATGAGGGCGGCTGCCGTCAAAGAACATCCCAAACCCGACGGCAAGGAGTGCGAGGAGGAGTGACCACGAATGAAAACGCGTCAGGTTATGAAGTGTGTTGATATCCACCGTCGTGTAGATGACGGCAGAGGAGATACCTACGACAAGCACAAAAAGAAGGAGAAAGCGCCGCGCAAATTTACTCATGCTCTACGCTCTCCCCTTTCTTCTACTCAGGCAAATACTCTTCATGTGCCGCAAAGGCATTGTGGCTGTGGATAGACTCCTCATTTTCGCATTCCAGTGAGAAATATGCAAGCCCCGGCAGCGCACGCAGGGCGAGGACGGTATCGCGCAAAATGTCCTCGACGAATTTCGGATTCTCGTACGCAGCCTCGGTGACATACTTCTCATCCGCACGCTTTAAGAGCGGATAGATGGGCGCAGAACCCTGCTGCTCGAGCAGTTCTGCCAGTTCCTCGATGTAGATGCACGGCACGCCCTCGTGATAGCAGAGCCGCACGCGTGCTGTGGAACGCTGATTGTGCGCTCCGTAGGCAGAGATCTCCTTGCTGCACGGGCAGAGCGAGGGTGAACGGCATGGCGAGTCCAAGCTCAAACTGCATCGGTTCTCCGCGCCGCTTGCGCCCCGTAAAGGAGGCATCCACGTCGAGCAGAGACGCACGTCCGCTGACGGGTGCTTTTTCGAGAAAATAGGTAAACGCGAGCGAGACCTCCGCCGCCTCAGCATGGAGGCGATCAAGAGCCTCCGTGAGCATCGCATCCATCTCCTCCTCGGCGAGCGGCTTCTCGCTCCACGGCAGGAGGATTTCGAGAAACGGCTCATGTGCGTCCCCTTGAACTCCATCGGCAAGGACACGGTGAATGCAATGCGTGCGAGCACCTGCTGATAGCCGCCCGCCTGTTTCTTGATGAGAAAGGGCAGACGCACTTCCTTGACACCGACGCGCTGAATCGCAATGCCGCGTTCGTCCTCACGGTTCTGTACGTCCAGCATCATTGCACTCCTGCTGCATACGGGATCGGATCACGCCGCCCTGCCTCGGCAAAGCCGCGCAGACGCAGGACGCAGCTGTCGCAGATGCCGCACGCCTCTGCTCCGCCGCGATAGCAGCTCGTCGTCAGCTCATACGGCGCACCGAGCTTCGTCCCCAGTTTGACAATCTCCCCCTTCGAGAGATGCTGCAGCGGGGTCTCCACAACGATACGTCGTCCGCGCTCCGTTGCAGCCGCCGTCGCGGCATCCGCCGCCCCCTGAAATGCGGCGATGAATTCGGGACGACAGTCCGGATAGCCCGAGTAGTCGACGGAGTTCACCCCGATGTAGAGATGCTGCGCACCCACGCGCTCCGCAAACCCAAGGGCATAGCTGAGGGAAGATGAGGTTGCGCGCGGGCACATAGGTCACGGGAATCTCCGTGCGGTCTGCGTCCCCATCGGGTACGTCAATGCTCTTGTCCGTGACCGCAGAGCCGCCGACCGCATCCATATTCGTCTCGATGATGAGATGCTCCGCCGCGTGAAAATGTGCGGCAATGCGCTTCGCACAGTCTACCTCGCGGTCGTAGCGTTGATGATAGTTGAAGCTGATCGGATAGAGCTCATAGCCCGCCGCCTGTGCGACCGCCATACAGGTACAGCTGTCAAGCCCTCCCGAGAGCAGGATTACCGCCTTTTCCCCCATATTGTGACCTCTCATCCGCGCAGCGAGGCAATGGCTGCGGCAACGTCCTGCGCGCCGTAGATATACGAGCCCGCAACGAGCACATTTGCCCCCGCCGAGCGCACGGACTCTGCCGTCTCCGCATTGATGCCGCCGTCCACCTCAATATCGACATCCAGCTCGTTATCCGCGACCGTATGATAGAGCGCATGGATCTTGCCGAGCGTGTTCTCGATGAATTTCTGCCCTCCAAAACCGGGATTGACCGTCATGAGGAGCACCATGTCAACATCGTCGATCAGCTCCTCGAGACTGTAGATCGATGTACCGGGGTTGAGCGCAATGCCCGCCTTGCAGCCCGCCGCCTTGATCTGCTGGATCACGCGGTGCGCGTGGCGCGTCGCCTCAACGTGGAACGTGATGATGTCCGCGCCCGCCTTTGCAAACGGCTCGATATGTGTCTCGGGATGCTCAACCATGAGGTGCACGTCAAAGACCGCCTTGGACACCTTGCGCAGGCTCTCCACAACGCAGGGTCCCAGGGTGATGTTCGGCACAAACGTCCCATCCATCACGTCGATGTGGATGTACTCCGCACCTGCCTCCTCCACGCGGCGCACATCCGCGCCGAGGTTTGCAAAAGTCCGCCGAAAGAATGGACGGCGCAATGATGGTCGGACGCTCGATGTGAACGTGCTCTTCTTCCATCATTTCCTCTTCGTACTCGTGTTCATGTTCGTGTGCCATTGGGTTCTCCTATTTCTTCTTTGTTCTGAGTTCATTGAGCAGTGCGATGTAGGCATCGTACCGCTCGCGTGAGAGTGCCTCTGCCTCCACCGCCGCCTTGACGGCGCAGTCCGGCTCGTGACTGTGGCTGCACGGGGAAAAAGCGGCAGCCTGTATAATGGGCAAAAATCCGGAAAGCAATGCGTCAAATCCTCGGGCCCAAGCTCCGTGAGTTCCTGCTGCGTAAAGCCCGGTGTATCGACCACATAGCCCCCCCATAAAGGGCAGCAATTCCGCACGCCGCGTCGTGTGCCGCCCACGCCCGATCTTCTCGCTGACCGCCCCCGTCACGAGGGCAAGCGACGGATCAAGCGCGTTCAGCAGGGAGGACTTCCCAGCGCCCGACGGCCCTGCAAGGACGGTGATCTCCCCGCAAGGCGTTCGCGCAGTTCCGCAAGCCCTGCCCCATGCTCCGCCGAGACGCGCAGGACGGGATAGCCCGCTGCCTCGTATTCCGCAAGAAACGTCACAGGATCACCCGTGCAAAGATCCATCTTGTTCACGCAGAGGATGATTTTTTTCACCCCCGAGAGCTCTGCGAGCACGAGGAAGCGGCTCACGACGAGCGGATGCGGGTCGGGCGATGCCGCCGCGACGGTGATGACGATCTGCGTCAGATTCGCCACGCGCGGACGCTGCAGCAGGTTCGTACGCTCCTCGATGCGCTCGATCACGCCCTCCTCGGGCGATATGCGTTCCAAGGCAACGAGATCGCCGGGGACAAGCCCCATATCGCTGCGCTCCTTCTTGACCCTGCCGCGCAGTTTGCAGAGGATGACCGCATCCTCTGCCGCGACATGGAGCACATTGTTGTAGACCTTCAGAATACGTCCGCGCTCTGCCACCATGCACTCCCTATTCCGTCTTTTTCCGTCTGGATCCGTCGTCCGGCGGGATCTTTATCGTTCTTCTTCGTACCGCCGCCCTTCGCATCATCCTTTGCGCCGGAGGACTTGCTGCCGCTCGATAGGACAATTTGGACAGCAGTGCCGCTATCGACCTCGGTGCCCGCTGCAGGAGACTGGCTGACAACTGTTCCCGCCGCCTGTGTACTTGCCTCCTCGGTACTGCCGCCCACCTTCAAGCCGCTGCCCTCAAGCATTGTGTGTGCACGGTCGGAAGGCACGCCCTTCACATTGGGAACCGTGACCTTTTTGACTTTCTGCCCCTTGCTGACGGTGATATCCACCGACTGCCCCTTGGTAATGCGCGTTCCGCTGCGCGGATCCTGTGAGATGACGGTACCGCTGTCCTCATCGGAGAACGTCTCGTAAGCAGAGCCGAGCCGCAATCCCAACTGCTGCAGTTTCGCAACGGCATCCGCCTGTTTCAGCCCGCGCAGATTCGGCATCTCCAGCTCCTCGCCGCCCTTGCTGACGTAGATGGTGATCGTGCGCTCCTCCTTAACCTTCGTCCCCGCCTCCGGTGTCTGCGAGACGACAACGCCCACGGGGACGGAGGCATCAAAAGGTCTCCGCAACGGTGACGCGCAGATGCTGATCCTCGAGGATCTGACGCGCGAGTGTGAGCTGCTTGCCCGTCACATCGGGTACGGTGATCTCCACCGAGCTCCAAAACTTGCCAAAGCTCAGGAAAAAAATCCCGTAAAGAAGCCGATCATGAGGATGAGCACAAGGCCAAATTTGAATTTCTTCGTGCGGAAGAAGGACTTCTCCTCCACCGCTGACGCTTCTTCCTCCTCCGCCTCGGCAATTGCACTGATCTCCTGTGCCTCCACGGGCGAGAGCACGCGTGTCGCATCGGGATCGAATGCGGGCATCGCAGCCGTATCACCGCGCATCATCTGCTCCGTGCGTGTGATATCCTGCACGAGCAGACGGCTGTCTGGACGCAGCGCGGGCTCCTTTGCCATCATACGCGTCACGAGAGCTTCCACGACGGGCGGGATGTTGGGAACAATGGAGCGCACGGATGGAGCCTCCTCCTCCAGATGCTTTCGCGCGATGCTCACCGCCGTATTGCCGTCGAACGGAATACGTCCCGTCAGCATCTCGTAGAGGACGACGCCGAGGGAATAGACATCCGACTTCGGCGTGATGATCGTCCCGCGCGCCTGCTCGGGCGAGAAGTAATGCACCGAGCCCATGATATTATCGTTGTAGGTCATCGTGGACTCTGTGACGGCGCGTGCAATGCCGAAGTCCGCGACCTTCACATTGCCGTCGGGCATGACGAGGATGTTGTGCGGCTTGATGTCACAGTGCACGAGGTTGTTTGCGTGCGCCTGTGCGAGTGCCCCCGCGATCTGACGCGCGATCTCCAGTGCCTGCGCGGCGGGCACCGGCCCCTCCTCCTTGATCCGCTCCTTCAAAGTGCGTCCCGGAACATACTCCATGACGATGTAGTGCCGCCCCTCGGCAACGCCGACATCAAACACGTTGACGATGTTTGGATGCGTGATGCGCGCGGCCGCTTTTGCCTCGCGCTGAAACCGCGCGATAAACTCCGTGTCGTTCTCATACTGCTGATGGAGAATCTTGACGGCGACGGTTCGCTCCAAGAGCTGATCCTTTTGCCCGATAGACATCCGCCATGCCGCCGCTGCCCACAAGCATTTCCAGCGCGTAGCGTCCATCCAAGACACGCTCAACCATGTTCGTTCCTCCTAACGCCTCTGCCATGCACTGCCGAGGTCTCTATCTCAGAAAGGTTCTCCTGCATTTCATCGCAGTCCTTCAAAATATGTCTGTATCACCGCGCGTGCAATCCCTGCCGCAGCGCGTCCGCCAAAGCCGCCCTCTTCCACGATGACCGCCATGACAATTTTTTGTCCGCCGCGCTCCGCCGAGCCGATGAACCATGCATGATCCGTGCCGCTCGCATTCTCTGCGGTCCCGGTCTTGCCCGTGACGCGCACACCCGCGACCTCTGCCGCTGTACCCGTCCCCGCTGCAACGACATCCGCCATATAGCCATCGATGACTGCCGCACGTTCCACCGTTGTCGCCGTTCGCCATGTGGTGGGACTTGCCTCGTAAAGAGGCATCCCGTCCTTCGTCAGCACGGCATCTACGACGTACGGCTGCATCACACGCCCGCCGTTCGCGAAGGCGTCCGCAACGAGTGCCATCTGCAAGGGTGTCACGAGGAGTGCCCCCTGACCGATGCCGATCTGTGCAAGTTCTCCGTCACTGAGGGTTCTTCAGCTCCGGCACATGCGCCGCCGCCATCGGAATCTCGGGGGCGGTGAGTTCCGCCCCGATGCCGAAACGCTCGCATGCGGATGACAGGCCTCGTGCACCGAGGCGCAGGGCAAGGGTCGCAAAGGTGACGTTGCAAGACTCACGCAGTGCATCTGCAAGGTGGAGTTTGCCATGCACCTCTCCATGACTTTCATGCAGGACGTAGTCCGTACCAATGGCAAGTTCCCCCGTACAGTTGAACACCTCATCGGGATTGGTCACGCCCGCCTCGAGCGCAGCATCCGCGATCAGTGTCTTGAACGTCGAGCCCGGCGGATAGAGCCCGTGCGTCGCACGGTTCAGCAACGGACTGTCTGCACGCGCTGTGAGTTCGTCCCAGTTTTGCTCCGCCGTGGCAGGATCGAACGAAGGGGCACTCACCATCGTGAGTATCGCTCCCGTCTCCGCATTCATGACGACGACCGCACCGCGCCGTGCCCCGAGCGCATGCCATGCCGTCTCCGACAGCTCTGCGTCGACGGTCAAGCGGACATCATAGCCCGCATCCGCACGCAGAAGGGTGCGCAGAGGCCCCATGTGCGCAGCATCCGTTGTGACACCGCTGAGCGCCGAACCCGCGATCTGCTCCACGCCCGTCGCACCATAACGCTCCGTCTGATAGCCCGTCACGGGCGCGAGAATCCTTCCATAGGGATAGGAGCGCACGCCATCCGCCGCACTTTCGGCGAGTACGCGTCCCCATGATCGAGGATGCGCCCGCGCACGATGTCCTTTTCCATGAGTGCCGACCGCGTATTGAGCGGGTGCGCGGCAAAGCTCATCGCCGTCCCAAACACTCAGCTTCGCAAGGTAGAGGATCTGAACACCAATGAGTACGAGCAGGAAGGATGCCGCAACAGCAATATGTTTTCGGATTTTTCCGATCAGTCATCTGCCGCCTTAACCTCCCCCGAGAGTGCCGTCAAGATGCCGACCAAGATAAAACTCGCCGCCATCGAGCTGCCGCCGTAGCTGACAAACGGCAGTGTAATCCCCGTGAGCGGCAGGAGTTTCGTCACACCCGCCGTGATGATGAACGCCTGCAGGAGGAGACTTGCGGCACAGCCCGCAGCGAGCAGCGACTCCTGCACGCGTGGCAGCCCCATCGCAATACGGCTCCCCCGCCAGAAGATCAGCGCGTAAACCATGAGTACAAGCACGCCTCCGATCAGTCCGAACTCCTCGGCAATCGCCGCAAAGATGAAGTCCGTATGCACCTCGGGAATGAGCAGCGGATGCCCCTCGGCAAAGCCCGTGCCCCAGATGCCGCCCGAACCAATCGCAAAGAGCGACTGCACGACCTGATAGGACATGCCGTTCGGATCTGCCCACGGATGCAGCCAGATGTCAAAGCGCACGCGAACGTGGCCGAAGAGCGCATAGCTGAGTGCCGCTGCAATGACGATGAAGAGCCCTGCAAGGAAGACGTAGGATTTACGCCCTGTCCCCATATAGGTCATGAGCACCGCCATCCCGAAAAAAAGCAGTGCAGAGCCAAGGTCACGCGCGATGACGAACATGAGCACGGCGAGCCCCCAGAGTGCGACGAGCGGTGCGATGAAGCGCACGGGCGGCAGATGAAGAAAGAGGAAACGGCGTGCGGGGAGAGTCAACACAGCGAGATGGTCGGCAAGATACGCCGCAAGGAAGAAAATGAGCAGAATCTTGCCAAACTCCGATGGCTGCATCGAAAAGGAACCGAACGCGATCCAGTTCTTATTGCCGCCGATACTCACACCGAAAATCAGCGGAAGCACTAGGATCACTGTTGTCGTAAGCCCAAGTACATAGGGATAGTCGAGCATCCGCCGAAGGCGCGTCCAGAGGAGCACGACGAGTGCCCAAGCAGCAATGCCGACACATGCCCACCGCAGCTGCGGCACAAAAAGATCCGGTTTCAGCCGCGCAATTTCAGCAAGCCCGACAGCAAGAAGCACATAGGCAAGCGCGAGCGGAACGCAGTCCAACTTGCAGCGTGCAGCGAGCACATAGCTTGCTGCACCCGCACAGAGGAGGAGTGCGAGCCACGGCAGATACGCGAGCTGCGTATGCCAGTCAAACGACCATCCCGGTTGCCCCGCCCCCTGTTTTAGAAACAGAATGCCAAGCGCACAGACGAGAATCCCCACGGGCGCAAATTTCAATCCGCCGGTCATGGCATTTCGTATGCGAGGGCGATTGCCGTGATATTGTCACTGCCGCCCCCTGCAAGCGCCCGCTCCGCCATGCGCTTTGCGACATCGGAGAATTCACCCCCGAGCAGAGAGGCAAGCGCATCGTCATCCACCATATTTGTCAGCCCGTCCGTCGCGAGGAGAAGACGATCGCCCGTCTCAAGCGGGAAGGAGTCCCCGTCCACATGGAGATGCTCCTCAATACCGACAGCGCGCAGGAGGAGATTTTTGCGCGGATGGTGCTGCGCCTCCTCCTCGCTCAGTTCCCCTCGTGCGACGAGCTCCTCCACATAGGAGTGATCGCGTGAGACCTGCCGAAAGACACCGCGCCGTAGAAGATAGAGACGGCTGTCCCCAACGTGTGCATAGTAGGCCATGCCCGCGCTCTCATCGATGTGGAGGACGGTCGCCGTCGAGCCCATCCCCTCGTACAAAGAATTGCCCGCAGCGGCAGAGAGCACCTGTGCATTCGCACGCAGGACAGCGGATTTCAGTGCCGCCGTATCCATCGGTGCCCCTTCGTTTGCCATATCGTGCACAGCAGCGACCACCATGCGGCTCGCCACCTCCCCCGCCGCGTGACCGCCAAGCCCGTCGGCGACAACGTAGACGGCAGGAGAAAATACACCGTAGCTGTCCTCGTTCGATGTCCGCACGCGTCCGATATCCGACGCACTCGAAACCTCTATCATGTGCTTACCTCTCAAAACGCAAAGCAACGGCGCCGATCCGCAGGACATCGCCCGCGCGCAGATACGCCCGCCCCGTCAGAATCCCATCGTTCAGATAGGTGTGGTTGCGGCTGTCCAGATCCTCCGCAATATACGCATCTTCTCTCTGATAGATGGATAGATGATGATGAGATACAAAAATTATCCGCAAGTACAATATCGTTGTCTGCACTGCGTCCGATGGAAAGCCCATGCCCCACGGGAAAACGCCGGCCGACCAGCCCCTCGCCTGCAACGGCGACGAGAGACGCCGCTCCGGCAGACGGCTGCGGCGGACGTGCCGCCGCCCTGAGATCCGCGTGCAGCGTGCCGAACATCATACGCCCGAGCCGCACGACAACGTAGGCGAGCCAGAAAAGCGCACCGTATTCGAGCAGCACGCGCAGGACTTTCAATGCAAGTGCAGGCATCAGAGCACCCCGTAGCGCAGAGCAGTCGTACCGAGACGAATCTCATCGCCGTCACGCAGGCGCTGCGACGTGATACGCACGCCGTTCACAAAGCTGCCGTTACGGCTCTCGGCATCGTAGAGTACATGGCGGTGCTGCTCGTACGCAATCCACGCATGAACGCGCGAGACATTCGTATCCGTCAGGATAAACTCGTTCTGCGCCATACGTCCCATATAGATCTTGCGCTCACCGAGGCGCATGGCAATCCCCTCATCAGCACCGCTGAGCACTGTGAGCGTCGCGATTTCATGCACAGGAGGGAGGTTCAGACAGCGCGCATCCATCAGCGACGGACGTTCAAGCACGATCGTCTGCGCCATCGTATCATGGGAGACCGGTGTCTCCGGCACGGGAACGCACGCGTGCTGCATCCGTGACTCCATATGATAAGAGCCTGCGCGCAGACTTTCATCCAGCGCGAAGCAGATGCTGAGTTTGCCATCCATCGTGAGATCCGCACGAATGATGTATTTCTTGAGTGCCACCCCCAGCTCATCTGCCACACGATGCGAGCAGAGCCGCTGGTAATCCTCCGTCCCGAGCGAGATGACATAGGAGTTCGCGAGCCCCTTGCCCGCGCCCTGCCTCTTTGCCTCCTTCTCAAGCCCCTTGATGAGCTCGACCGGTTCGAGATGACTGCTGAACTTACGGTTGAAAAAAACCTTCGATATGATCTCCCAGAAAAGATTCCACGCGATCCATCATCGTGCAATACTCTCCTTTGGTTACAAACTAAATCGTTTTCGCGAACTTCTATATCATACCATAAAAGTACAAATTTTTATAGTCCCGCTTCCATGAGACGGTTGCGCAGCTGTCCGCACGCCGCCTGGATGTCCGTTCCCATCTCGCGCCGCAGCGTCGCTGTGATGTGCCGCTCTTCCAGAGTTTTTTGAAAACGACGGATGACTGCCTTGTCGGGGCGAAAGAGATTGCGCTCCGCAACGGGATTGATGGGGATGAGGTTCACACTTGCAAGCTGTCCCCGCAGGAGTTTTGCAAGCTGCTCCGCCTCACGCACACCGTCATTTAGATCACGGATCAGAATGTACTCGTAGGTGACGCGCCGCTTCGTCCGCTCCGCATACATACAGGCTGCACGCAGTACATCCGCAAGCGGGTACATACGATTGACGGGCATGATCTCAGAGCGCAGTGCATCCGTCGGCGCGTGCAGGGAGATGGAGAGCGAGATGGGGATGCCCTCCTCCGCCAGTCGCTCGATGCCGGGCACAATGCCCGAGGTCGAGAGCGTCACACCGCGATAGCTCAATCCGATGGTATAGTCCTCGTGAAGAAGACGCAGTGCCGCAATCACATTATCGTAGTTCTCGAGCGGTTCGCCCGAGCCCATGACGACGATCGTATCGACACGCGCCCCCTCCTGCCGGAGGAAGTCCGCAATACCGATCACCTGCGCCGCGATCTCCCCCGCCGTCAGATTGCGCTGCAGCCCGTGCAGTGTTGACGCACAAAATGCGCAGCCCATGCGGCAGCCCGCCTGTGTCGAGACACAGACGCTGTTGCCGTACGAATGGCGCATCAGCACCGTCTCCGCCGTCTGCCCGTCCGCGAACTCATAGAGCAGCTTGATTGTCGCACCGTCGGCGGAGTGGAGACGCGAGACGACCTTTGGTCGTTCGATGGAGAACTGTTCCGCAAGCTGCGCACGCAGAGGCTTGGACAAATTATCCATCGCATGAAAAGAAACCGCACCGCGCTGATACATCCATCGAATGATCTGATCTGCGCGGAAACGGGGAATGTCATGCTCTTTGAGGGCTTCGGCAAGCCGTTCCTTTGTCCATCCAAAGATATTCATAGTCGCCTCATGCGTGCGATAAAGAAGCCGTCAGGGCCGTCCGTCTCGGGCATGATCTGCACCATGCGCTCCGCCGTTTTCTGCATCGGAAGAAACGCCCCCGTCTCCTCAAGCGCAAAAATCTGCGTGCGTCTCCAAAAAAAGGCGCGGACGACGGCGGCATTCTCGCACTCCTCCATGGTACAGGTGCTGTAGACCAGTATTCCGTCGTGTTTCACCGCCCGTGCCGCGCTCGCGAGGATGTCGCGCTGCAGGGACGGCAGTGTCTTTGCATCCCGTACGCTTTTCTTCCAGCGCGCATCGGGCTTACGCCTGAGAACGCCGAGCCCCGAGCAGGGCGCATCGACGAGCACACGATCTGCCTCTTCCGCATATGCCGCACCGATCTCGCGTGCGTCGCGCATCGCAGCCTCGATTATGGAAATACCGAGACGCTTTGCATTGCGCTCGATGCGGCGAATCTTCTCCTCGTAGATGTCAAACGCCAGGATGCGCCCGCGATTTTCCATGCGCTGCGCAATGTGGGTTGTCTTGCCGCCGGGTGCGGCACAGGCATCGATCACCGTCATGCCCGGCTCCGGAGCAAGCACATGAGCGACAAGCATCGAACTCTCGTCCTGCACCTGTGCCAGCCCCTCGCGCAGAGGTGCAAGCTCATCGAGTGCACCATGTGCAGTGAGCACAATGCCGTCCGGTGCCCATGCAGAGGCACGCACCTGCGCCCCCGCCGCCGCAAGCTGCGCCATCAGCGCGTCGCGGTTCGTACGCAGTGTGTTCACGCGCACGGAGAGCGGCGCACTCGTATTGTTGCAGCGACAGAGTTCCTCCGTCCGCTCATATCCATAGGTACGAATCCAACGTTCCACCATCCACTGCGGATGCCATGTCCGCAGGGCGAGTGCGTGCGCATCCCGCCCCTCGGGGAATGCCGCACGCTCCGGCTCGCGCAGTGCTGCGCGGAGAACCCCGTTGACGAACGAATCCGAGCCCCTGCGCCCATGTTTTTTTGCCAGCTCCACCGCCGTATTGCACGCAGCAGAGGGCGGCACGCGATCCATGCAGAAGATCTGGTAGAATCCCAGACGCAAGAGCTCGCGAATGGCGGGCTGCATCTTGCGGATGTCAGCGACGTAGCACCCGATCATATAGTCGAGCGATGCGCCCGCCTTCGTGACACCGTAGACAAGTTCCGTCAAAAAAACGGCGGTCACGCTCCGGCAGCTGCACCTCACGCAACACTTCTGCAAGTGCGACATTGGCATATGCGTCCTCAACGTGTACCCGTTGGAGCACCTGCATCGCCAGCTCACGCACGCGGTCGATTTTTTTCCTCACGATACCTCTGCATCATGCGCCCTTCCTCGTGTCGTCCGATACCGGCTCAATGATCTCTTCCAGCTGGCGGCGTACCTCGTTCATATCCACGCTTGTATTGTAGCACGGGCCATTCGGGCGGATATTGAGCACCCCCACCGCCGGCAGCGGAAAAACATCCTGTATACCGCTCATCAGGTCGCGCTCGCACGCAATCGCAAGCACCGCTTTCGGGCGCATATTGTAGATGATCTGGCGGGCAAGTGTGCCGCCCGTCGCCACAAAAAAAGTGAAAGCCCATCTCCTCCGCGAGTGCCACGAGATCACCGATGTTGCAGCCGCCGCATCGCTTGCAGTTGTTTGGGTCGCGCGTCACCTTGTGCGGGCAGCTCGCGAGCTGCAGACAGTGCGGCGTGACAACGAGCAGACGGTTCGCAGGCACGCGGATGTGCATGCGGTGAAAAGAGCAGATTGCTCACGGCGATAAACGAGCCCTCAAGTCTGCGCCGCTTCACGCCGAAAAATTGCCCCAAGACGCACGGCTGCGGGAAAGAGCAGATTGATGAGCTCGTAGGTCTGCCGCTTCATCCACGGCAGATAGGGCAGCCCCTGCTATTGCGAGCACAATGTTGAAGATCCCAAAGAAGGACAGCAGAACGGCAAGCGTCAACGCCCCCCAATGACCCACGGCAGAGCCGGCTGAATCCGCTCAAGCCCCGGTACGCCGATGTACCAGATCCCAAAGAGGAGCATCGCCGCAAGCACCGTCACAAGGAGCAGCATACCGATGAAAAGCCGCTTTTTCGGACGCGACGGGAGCGCGATGGTCTTTTTCTCCCCCGCCGTCTTGCCGTTCACCGTCAATGTCTGTGCACTCATGATGAAAAACCTTCCGCCAACGGGAAGTGTATAACCGTTCAAAAAAAGGCATGCGCTTCCATCATCTTCTTGCCGGGTGCTTGAATCTCTGTGATCTCCACATCTTCATCCCCCGTGGCAACGATAAGCCCCGCCTTGCGGTCGGCGGCGACAATCGTCCCTGCGGGCGCACTTGCAACACGCTCCGAACGGTGCATTGCACCGATCTTGTAGACTGCGCCGTCAAGGCTCGTCTGCGCATAGGGTACGGGGTTCAATCCGCGCACAAAGGCATCGAGCTCCTGCGCCTTTTTTTCGACCAGTCCATCGCGACTGTCTCGCGTGTGATGCGTGCGGCATAGCAGGATGTCCCCGTCTGCGGTGTGCGCACGAGCGTCCCTGCTGCAAGCCGCTCAAGCGTCTCAACGAGAAGACTTGCCCCCGTTTCCATGAGTGCGTCATGCAGTGTGCCATACGTCGTGTCCGCATGAATCGGCACTTCTCCACAGGAGCATATCGCCCGTATCAAGCCCCGCATCCATCTGCATCGTCGTGATGCCCGTCACCTGCTCGCCCGCCATGATGGCGTGCTGAATCGGTGCAGCCCCACGGTACTTCGGCAGGAGAGATGCGTGCACGTTGATGCAGCCGTACACAGGCACGTCCAGCACCTCCTGCGAAAGGATCTGACCGAACGCCACGACGACCGCCACATCGGGCTTCAAATCCCGAAATGCTGTGACAAACGCCGCATCGCGTGCGCGCACGGGCTGAAGCACGGGGATATCATGCGTCACTGCCCATGCCTTCACGGGCGACGGACTGAGCTTCTTCCCCCGTCCACGCGGGCGGTCGGGCTGCGTGACAACGGCGACGACCTCCGCGAGATCGGATCGTGCCGCAATCGCCGCGAGCGTCGGCACGGCAAAAATCCGGCGTCCCCATAAAGACGACACGCATCCTCGTCACTCCTTTTCCTCCGCCTTGCGCAGACTCACAGCGATGTCGATAAAGAGCCTGCCGTCGAGGTGGTCGCACTCGTGCTGAATACAGCGCGCCAAAAGCCCCTCCGCCGTCAGAGTCCGCCGCCGGCTGCGCCGATCCGTATACTCCACCGTCACCCGCTCTGCACGCTCCACATCGCCGTAGACCTGCGGCACGGAGAGACACCCCTCCGAGTCCACCACAGAGCCCTCGCGCATCGTGATAACGGGATTCACAAGCTCCAATAGCCCGTGCTCATCCTGCACGTCGATCACCACGATGCGCAGGGATTTCCCCACCTGCGGCGCGGCAAGCCCCACGCCATCGGCGGAATACATCGTCTCCGCCATATCGTCAAGCAGCTGCCGATGCCGCTTTGTAAGCCGCTCAATCGGTTCTGCCACCTGTTTCAGGACGGGATCGCCCGCCTTTTTGATTTCCAATATTGCCATAGATTTTCCTCGTTTATAAGCGCAGATGATAAATCCGCACAGCATTGTCATAGAACACCGCATTCCAATGCTCCTCGGGGATGAGCAGCTTCGTGAATGCGATGTAGTCGTCAAAATTCGCAGCGGCCAGTCCGTCCCGAACATGAGACGGTCATAGGCATTGAGATAAGCGAGCCATCCGTGCAGCTGCTCAATGTAGAACTTCTTGCGCATACAGAATAGCTCAAAAATCCTGAATTTTACCCGCAAGCATACCCGAGAGATCGGCACTCACATTCGGGTTCTTCTCCATCACGGCGACTGCGTCCGTGAAATACGGTTCGCCAAAATGGCACATGACAAAATGCACCGCACGGAACTTCGTCGCGGCCTCATCCATCACATTCGGGTGCGCGTATTTGAGCAGTGCCTTCTCCGTCGCCGTCAGTCCCGTGTGCACGGCAACGGGCTTCTTGTACTGCGCGGCAAGTTCGTAGACGGGCGCAAGCATATCATCATAGATATAGAAATAATGATAGCCCGGATAGAGTTTGATGCCGACGCATCGCTCATTTTTTTAGGTGCTGTTCGAGCGCGGACAAAATCTTTTCGATGCGCCCCTCCGCGATCTCCGTCACACCGTCGCCCCCGATGCCCACACAGTAATGAAAGATATCGGGATAGTTCGGATTCGTCTCCTCCACAGGGCAGATTGCCCATCACGATGCCGTGGACAATGTTCGACGCACGAAAGTCGCGGCGCAGAGCCTCCTCCGTATTCTCGTGCCCCTGCCGCCCGCGCCACGGTATCAAAATACTCCCCTCTGCCAAAGTGCAGATGAGCGTCAATGATCTTCATGTATATTCGCTTTCTAAAAAAACAATTAACTATCCGTTTAGTTTACCATATTCGTCAATAGTTTTTTTCGTGATAAATGAGACAATGTTTCACAGCAAGTCCATCATCCGATGGGTCTGCGGGATGATGCGGACATCGGAAATGTGACGCAGGGCGATGCGTTGGAGCTCAAGGAGGCGTGCGGGTGTAGGGTGCGGTGCAGCCGCCGTAGGGCGTGACGGGTTGAAGGATGAGGAGCGTCGCGGGTGCGATGTCGGCGACGAGGTGCGCCGCATGCTCCACATCCTCTGCGCGCGTCTCTGCCGCGACGACAACCTTGACGTAGACATCTTTCGTGCACGCAATCTCGAGAAAGCGTGCGTGCGCATCCCAAACGGGCGCGGACAGGACATCGGGCAGTTTCAGATCCATGCTGATGTGTGAAATGCAGTCAATGCACTCTGCAAGAGCTCTGTCGAGCGTTCCATTTGTTTCCAGAAAAATGGGCAGGTCGATATGTGCCGCAAGTGCCTTGATAAAGGAAACATGAAGCAGCGGCTCCCCGCCCGTGATGCTGAGCGAGTGATGCGGAACATCGCCCGTAAGACGCGTAACGATCTCTGCCACCTGCTCCACCGAAAGAGGATTTTCGTATGGGACGAGCTCATGCGTACCCGCCCGCTCCTCGACCATGCAGTGCGCATGACCTCCGATCTCGTTCTCCGTATCGCAATAGGTACAGTCAAGATTGCAGCCTTCAAGCCGCACGAAGATCTGCCGGCAGCCGACGTATTTCCCTCCCTTGTATGGAGGAAAAGATTTCGATGATGTTCTCGCGCATATCAGTCCTTTGTATAGGTGACAGAGGACTTCGGCGACTCCCAGACGGTCAGCGCGGTCAGCTCCGCAGGGGATGCCTGCACCTCCGCACGCGCCGCAAGCCGCTCGTAGATAATGCGCGCCAGATTCTCCGCCGTGGGATTTACCCCCTCGTTGAACGGGTGGAAATCGTTCAGATAGTAGTGATCGAACTCGTCCAATATTTTGGCAAGTGCCTTTTTTTCGCAATCTTGAAGTCGATCAGCATTCCGAGTTCATCGAGCTGCGTTCCCTGAAACGTTGCCTCGATCACCCAGTTGTGCCCATGCAGACGGTCGCATTTGCCGGGATAGTTCACGACGCGGTGCGCCGCCTCGAATGCGCCCTCGACGCGTAATGTATACATAGTTATTCTCCTTTTATGGAAAAGGCTGCCGCACTTATGCAGCAGCCTCTTTTTCACTTCACGTCGCTCATGACCTCATCCATGCTCATGGCGCGCGTATGCTTTGTATGGCTCCACTCGTGCTCGTTGCGGTGGATGAATCCGAGGAAGATGATCGGAATCCACGAGTAGATGAACACCGGGTAGAGCAGCAGATAAAACCATGCCTTCAGCTTTGCACGCACCTTGATGAGGATAATCATGGGCAGGACATACTGCCCGATCATAATCGCGGTCATGAGCTGCGACGGCAGGAACTTATAGATGCTCGTATAAAACGGCGGGAATGCCAGCTGCACATAGCTGATGATGATGAAGAACGTCGACATCATCAGGAAATGTGGCTGCAGCAGATAGATGCAGCCGTCCCAGATGCGGATGTCGCGACGCTTCCAGCCCTCGCGGATCATCGTCGGAATGAAACGGTGCGCCACATCAAACTGCCCCTGTGCCCAACGGCGGCGCTGATTCCACGCCTGCTTGAACGTCAGCGGCTTTTCATCATAGACGATGGCATCGTGTGCCCACGTCGTCTTGATTCCCTCCGCGAGCAGCTTCATCGTGAACTCCATGTCCTCCGTGAGACAGGTCGCACGCCAGCCGTGCCGTTTCAGTACGTCTGTCGTAATGCACATCCCCGTGCCGCCGAGGCACGCGGAAAGTCCGATGTTCGTCTTGGCGAGATGGGAGATGTGGTCAATGACCCAGAACGCAATTGCAAACGTCCCCGCAACCCATGTGTCGTAAGGGTTCTTCGCATCGAGAAACCCCTGAATGACCTTGTCGCCCTTGAGCAGACGATTGTTCATCTCCTTGAGAAAGTTTGGATGAACGAGGTTGTCTGCGTCGAAGATCGCAATCGCATCGTATTCCTTGTCCATTTCGAAGAGACGTTCAAACATCCACTCGAGGGCAAACCCCTTGCTCTTTTTCGTCGGATGCGTGCGCTCGCAGACAATCGCGCCCGCGTCCCCCGCGATCTGTGCCGTCTCGTCCGTGCAGTTGTCCGCAATGACATAGATGTCATAGAGTTCCTCGGGATAGTCGAGGCGTTTCAGATTTTCGATCAGTTGACCGATAACCGCCGCTTCGTTGTGTGCGGCGACCACAACAGCAAAGGTCTTTTTCGGGCGTCAGGATCTTCTGCTCCCTCCGCCGCCAGAGACAGCAGAAGCCGATAAAGAAAAAAATAGAGGGTAAAGAGCAGAAGAATAATCTGCATCGGCACCATGATGATGTCGAAGATATGTGCCGGAAGATAGGGCGAAACAAATTGAACGAACTCAGTCATGTGGGTTCAGCCTTCCTTTGCACGCGCCATAACGGCAATCGCATGATTGACAATCCCAAAAGAGCGCATAGGTCGCAAAGATCCCTGCAAAGACAGCGGGCAGGATCGCTGCGCTGCCGAAATAGAGGATTGCAACGAATACGACAAGCGCAAAAATTTTGGAGGCCATATAGATTTTCTCTCCGCCCCCCTTGAAATCGGGATAGTGCACATGACTGACCATCAGATATGCAGTCACGGCAACAGCGATCGGGTAGACCAATCCGAACGAGGTCGGATCGACCTTGAGCTCGAGAAAGAGCCACGTCGACATGGCGACGAGATTGCCGCCCGCCGGAATCGCAAGCCCCATAAAGTAGCCGTGCACAACACTCGCATTCACGTTAAAACGCGTCAATCGCCACATGCCGCAGACGGCAAAGAAGATCGTTACGGCGATGCCGAGAAAACCATAGTTATGCAGGGCAAGCGTCCATGCAAGGATCGCGGGTGCAACGCCAAACGAGCCGAGATCACAGAGCGAGTCCATTTCCTTTCCGAACTCGCTGGACACACCGAACGCACGCGCAATGCGCCCGTCCAGACCATCTGCGACGAGCGCGCAAAAGATGAAGATTGCGCCCCAGTCAAGATGTCCCTCAACCGTCGAAAGAATCGAGCACATACCAAAGACAAGATTCATTGCCGTACACAGATTCGGCAGAAACCGTCTGTAATTCATTCGCTTTCGAGCCTCCCCAGAACGGTCTTGCCGCCCTGCACCTTTTTCGCCCTTTTTGCACCAAGATCGCTGCGCGCTCGGGCATGACGATCTCAAGGCACGAGCCGAAGCGGATCATGCCGTAAATGTCACCCTGCCGCAGCCGATCGTCGAGCGTCACCCACGAAACGATGCGGCGCGCAAGGATGCCCGCAATCTGCTTCACCGTAATGCGCAGATCTCCGCGGTCAATGCCGATCAGATGGTGCTCGTTCTCAAAGCCGACCTCGTCCTTATACGCGGGCTGAAAGCGTCCGCAGTAGTATTTTTGGAGCTTGATCTCCCCATTGATGGGACTGCGGTTGACGTGGACGTTGAAAACCGACATAAAGATGACGATCTTATTGCACTTCTCCCCCACGAAGTCATCCATCCCGACGGATGAGATCTCGGTGACTGTTCCATCCGCAGGCGAGAGAATGTGGTTCATATCCTGCACGATCTCACGCGCAGGACTGCGGAAGAAATATGCAAAGTAGCACGCGAGCACGACAAATGGAATCGCCGCGTACGGATGTGCAAAGAATCCGAGAATGACAGCCAAAATAAGCGCCGCGCCGATAAACTTATAGCCCTCGCTTACAATGACCATGCGCATCCGCCTCCTTATAAAAAAACTCTGAGGATTTTTCATGTTTCATATTGTACTCACGCAAACACCTCGTTACGCAAGCGGTCGTACACTTATCTGCCTAAATACCTGCGGACTTCTTAAACGCGCTTCGCTTGAACGAAAGAAATCCGCAGGGGGCAGAACGTGTACTTTTCCCGCTTGCTTCACTAGGGTTTGCTTTTGAGTACAATCCTGCACATTATACTTCCCCAATTATAATGGAAAGCCTATTCTTTGTCCACAGATACGGCTTTTATTTTCGCGAGGCGTGGACCTTCCACACGAATTTCGGCAGTGCAAGCAATCGACCCGCACGCTTCGGCTGAAGCATCCCGCGAAAGAGCCATTCGAGCTTTGCCTTCTGCATCCAGCGCGGTGCGCGCTTCATCACCCCCGCCATTACGTCGAGCGTCCCGCCGACGCCGATGGCAACGGGCACGCCGAGCTCCGCCAGATGTGCGAAAATCCACTTCTCCTGCTTCGGCACGCCAAGTGCGACGAGCAGGAGGTCAGGCTTCGCCGCCTTGATCTCCTCAATGATCGTCGCATTGTCTTCCGGCTTGAAGTAGCCATCGCGCACGCCGACAATCTCGATGCCGGGGTACAGCTTCTCCGCCTTTTCCTTTGCCTTCTCCGCAACGCCGGGCGCTGAGCCGAAAAAGTAGACACGCCGCCCCTCTGAGGGAGCCGCACGCAGCAGTTCCTGCGCGAGATCATAGCCCGCCACACGCTCGGGCATCCGATGCCCGAGGTGGCGCCGCCCAGACCGTCCCCGCCCCGTCCGCCACGACGAGTGCCGCAGCATTGAGGATGTCGCACAGTTCGGGGTCATGCGTCGCACGCATAATCATCTCCGCATTCGCCGTGGCAATCATCACGCCCGCACGCTCGTCCATATAGGAACGCACGGCGGCAACCGCCTCCGCCATCGTGACCGCATCGACATGCACGCCCAGTATATTAACCCGTTCACTCAAGGAGTATTCCCTCCAAATATCGTGAAAAGAGAGCGCCATCAACGGACGCCCTCCTCTTTTCAATTCTTACTGTGCAGGATTCTCCGCCTTTTTCTTCGGCACAGCCGTACGGATATAGAGCTCACGCAGCTGCTTCTCGTCGACCGGCGAAGGTGCCTCGCACATGACGTCCGACGCACTCTGCGTCTTCGGGAACGGAATGACGTCGCGGATGCTGCGGCGCTTTGCCATAATCATGACGAGCCGATCCAGACCGAACGCAAGACCGCCATGCGGCGGCGTGCCGTACTCGAACGCATTCATCATAAAGCCGAAACGCTCACGCGCCTCCTCCGGTGCAAAGCCGAGCGTCTCAAAGACCTGCTCCTGCAGATCGCTGCGATAGATACGCAGGCTGCCGCCGCCAATCTCGACCCCGTTCAGCACCATGTCATAGGCATTCGCCTTGACGCGCCCGGGATCGGTCGCAAGCAGCGGAATGTCCTCGTCGCGCGGTGCCGTGAACGGATGGTGCATCGCCTTGTAGCGCTTCTCCTCCGCACTGTACTCAAACATCGGGAAGTCCACGACCCAGAGGAAGGACAGTTCGTCGGGATTCATCAGATTGCGGCGGCGGCCCATCTCAAGGCGCAGTTCGCCGAGTGCCTGTGCCACGACGGCGGGCTGGTCGGCGACAACGAGCAGGAGGTCGCCCGTCTTTGCGCCGACAGCGTTCTTGATCGTCTCGAACGTCTCATCCGAATAGAACTTCTTGAAGGGCGACTTTACGCCCTCCTCCGTGTACTGAATCCACGCAAGCCCCTTCGCACCGTAGTTCTGCACATACAGAACGAGCTCATCGAGCTCACGGCGTGGAATGTTCGCATAGCCCTCGACATTGATGACCTTGACGCGGCCGCCCGCCTCCATGACGGCGTTGAAGACCTTGAACTCCGAGCCGCCGACGTAATCCGTGATGTCCTGCAGCTCCATGCCAAAGCGCAGATCGGGTTTGTCCGAGCCGAAACGCTCCATCGCTTCGTCCCAGCCCATGCGGCGGAACGGCGTTTCAACCTTGATGCCCATGCTCTTGTCGAAGAGTTCCTTCACCATTTCCTCCATCAGCGTGAGGATGGAGTCCTGATCCATAAAGGACATCTCAATATCGAGCTGCGTGAACTCGGGCTGACGGTCGGCACGCAGATCCTCGTCGCGGAAGCAGCGCACAATCTGGAAATACTTTTCAAAGCCCGAAACCATGAGCAGCTGCTTGAAGATCTGCGGCGACTGCGGCAGTGCGTAGAACTCGCCCGCATTGAGGCGGCTCGGCACGAGGAAGTCGCGCGCGCCCTCGGGCGTGCTCTTGCAGAGCATCGGGGTCTCGATCTCAAGGAAGCCGTTCCGATCAAAGAAATCGCGCATGATCTTCGTCACGCGGTGGCGCAGCATGATATTCGCCTGCATCTCGGGACGGCGCAGGTCGAGATAGCGATAGCGCAGACGGATCATCTCATCCACGTCGATGCCGTCCTGAATGTAGAACGGCGGTGTCTTCGCCTTGTTCAGAATCCGCAGCTCATTGACAACGACCTCAATCTCACCCGTCTCCATGTTCGGGTTCACCGTCTCCGCGCTGCGGGCACGCACCGCACCGCGCACACAGATGACGAACTCCGAGCGCAGCGTCTCCGCCTCGTGGAACGTCCCCGCTGCCATCGCCGCCTCGTCAAAGACGATCTGCACAAATCCCGAGCGGTCGCGCATATCGACAAAGATCAGCCCGCCGTGGTCACGGCGGCGCGACACCCAGCCGCACAGCGTTACCTCGCTGCCGACCTGCTCCTTGCGGAGCGTGCCGCAGTCATGTGTCCGTTTAAGTCCCTGCATCGTTTCCATCTCAGCCCTTCACCTCAGAAATCAATCGTTTTACCATATCGTCAAGAGAATATGTCTCCTGCGTACTCTCAGCCATGTTTCGCACGACCGCCTCATGCCTTGCAAGCTCGTCTTCGCCGAGAATGACGGCATAGCGCGCGCCGGACTTGTTCGCCTGCTTCATCTGCGCCTTCATGCTGCGCCCCGCATAGTCCATCAGCGCACGCACACCGCCCTGCCGCAGATCGTGCAGCAGCGGAAACGCAGCCGCTGCCGCCGCCTCCCCGAGTGCGATGAGAAACACATCCGCCGCAGGGGACGCTCGGGCAGAAGATTCTGCTGTTCGAGCGCGAGCAGAACGCGCTCAAGCCCTGCCGCAAACCCGACCGCAGGGGTCGGATTCCCGCCGAGCTCCTCGACAAGACCGTCATAGCGTCCACCACCCGCAACGGCACTCTGTGCACCGAGCGGCGGATAGGCGATCTCGAACGCCGTCCGCGTGTAGTAGTCAAGCCCGCGCACGAGGCGCGGATCGAGTTCATAGGATACGCCGGCGGCCCGCAGATGATTCTGCACTGCCTCAAAAATGCGAGGAACATTCCTCGCAGAGGCAGTCCGTAATCGCAGGTGCTTCTGTCATAAACGGCTTCTCCGCGTCCGCCTTGCAGTCGAGAATCCGCATGGGTCTCACGGTATAACGGCTTTTGACAGTCATCGCAGAGCGATGCCAGATGCTCCTTGAAATATGCCTGCAGACGCTCCCGATAGACGGGGCGGCAGTTCGGGCAGCCGACCGAGTTCAGCTTGAGCGTCAGCCCCTGCAGTCCGAGTGTCGTGAGGAAGTCGTACGCGAGGAGAATTGCCTCGGCATCCACGGCAGGGCTCTCCCCGCCGATTGCCTCCACACCGAACTGGTGGAACTCGCGCATACGTCCCGCCTGCGGGCGGTCATAGCGGAACATCGAGCCGATGTAGAAGAGCTTTTGCAGCCCCCCGTCCGCATAGAGCTTGTTCTGCAGGTAGGCACGCACAGCGGATGCCGTATTCTCCGGGCGCAGCGTCAGACTGCGCTCCCCACGGTCGGTAAAGGTATACATCTCCTTGTCCACGACATCCGTACCATCGCCGATGCCGCGCTGGAAGAGCTCCGTGTGCTCGAAGACCGGCGTGCGGATCTCATGATAGCCATAGCGGGCGCAGAGCTCGCGGATGACATTCTCCACGTATGTCCACGCCCCCACCGCGTCGGGCAGTATATCCTTTGTCCCCCGTGGCGCATTCGTCAGCATCAGGGTGTTTCCTCCTCGTATTCCGCGCGCAGAAGCGCACGGCGTTTTTCAATGTAGATGTCAATATCGCGCAGATAGGTCACAAGGTCCTTTGCATTGAATACAGAGCGCATCCGTCCGCTGCGAATACCGAGCACCTTCGTCGTGGCGGCACCGCCGATACCGATGATCGTCTGGTGCTCCTCCATGATCTGAATGTTGTAGATGCTCTCGGCACCTGCGCGGGCATAGCCGACGTTCTCAAGATCGCCGCTCATATAGCCCTGACGATAGAGATAGTACGGACGATAGCCCGCCTCCTCCACCGCGCGTACGGCAGCTTCACTCATGCGCCTCGTCTCCGCATCGGACGGCAGCTCGACGTGCTCCGTCTCCATTTTCAGCCGGAGATTCGAGCCACGCTTGAGGGCGAGGGCATGGAGCGTGATATCGTCGGGCGCAAGTGCCGTCACCGCCGCCATCGTCCGCTCCACGTCCGCTGCCGTTTCTCCCGGCAGCCCGAGGATCACATCCATATTGATGTGCACGTTCATTGCCGCGCGAATCTCATGCACCATACGCACGATGTCCGCAGGGCTGTGGTGGCGGCCGATGCGTTCCAGCGTCGCCTCCTGCATCGACTGCGGATTGACGCTCACACGCGTTACCGCGTGCTCTTTCATCGCAGCAATCTTCTCCGCACTCATGCTGTCGGGACGCCCTGCCTCCACCGTGAACTCGGCGATATGCGATCCATAAAACGCATTATATACCATTTTGAGCATTTCGGCAAAAAAATCATTTGGAAGACTGGTCGGCGTTCCTCCGCCGATGTAAATGCTCTGCACCGTAAGCCCCAAAGCACGCACATCCTCTGCCGCCGCATCGAGGTCGCGTGCGAGCACATCCATAAAGGCGCGGAGCTTCTTCTCCGAGGGAAGCAAATTCGACGGAAAGGAGCAGTAGAGGCAGCGCGAGAGACAGAACGGAATGCCGACGTAGATGCTCACGGTTCGCGCATCCCCCTGCACGAGAAACGGCAGCTGACGCACGGCAACATCCGTGATAAGACGCGCTTTGTCCGCACTGCAATCGTAGTCCTCGCAAAGACGCGCAACAATTTCCTCAGGACTCATGCCGCCGCGCAGCCAACGATGCACGATCTTCGTCGGACGCACCCCGTGAAGGATGCCCCACGGCGCAGGCGGCACAGCGAAGCGTATGCGGAAAAATGCGTAGACATTCCGCTTGATGGCACGATGGACAGCGGCACGCGGGACTTCGTCCGTCTTGCCATCCGAAACAAAATAAAATTTTTCGCACGCGCCATCGTGCGCAAAAAGAAAAGACCTCGGTCATGACAGAAGGCGGCTCACAGCCCGACTGCCGGTTCACCACCGACAGCTGGGCGTAATCCGCCTCCCCTGCCCGCCCGACGATCTCCACCTTGAAGAGCGTCAATACCTCGCGGACAATTTTTGACTATGACCTCGGCTCTGCTGTTGATCGTAAGAGACCGAATCTTCACGACTTTTTCTGCTTCTCCTGACAGTTTTTGCAGATGCCAAAAAAACTTCGCCTGATGGTTCTCGACCTTGAAGCCCGTCTTCTTGAAGATATCCTCCTCCAGATGATCGAGCATATCCTCCTCGAACTCCGAAATCTCCTTGCACTCCGTACAGATCAGATGATGATGGAAGTGCTGGTTCGGATCAATCGGGTTCAACTCGTAGGAGTACGATCCCTTGTTGCGCTTGTCGAACTCCTTGCCGAATTCGATCTTCTGCAAGATCCCGAGTGATACGAGGATCTCGAGGCTGCGGTAGACCGTCGCAAGCCCGATCTCCGACTCCGTGCCGCGCAGGATGTCGTAGATCTTCTCCGCGCTCAGATGCTCGCTCGGATGATCGAGGATCACCTGCAGGACGATCTGACGCTGCGGTGTCATCTTACGCTGCGTTGCCTGCAGGCGCTTCTTTAGATCTTCCATCGTATAGGGTATCTGCCATACTATTCCCTCCATGTGCGTTAGTTATATGCTAACTCTCCAATATATAATCACAATCAATGAGAATAGTATAGCACAGTCCACAATTTTTTCTATAGAGATGAAAAAAACTAATTGAGAATATCCGTTTATGCCTTCTCCTGTGCAATGCGGCGCAGCGTCTCCATCATCAGCTTCGCCTCCGGAGCAATCGTTGTAACATCGACGCACTCGGCAGGTGTGTGGATGCCCGTCGTCGTCACACCGATGGACACCATGTCCAGCTCCGGATTCTTCGCTGCGTGCCAGCTGGTCTCAAGTCCTGCATGAATACTCTCGACCGTCATCTGCGCACCGTCGTTCTGCGCAGCATAGACCTCGCCCATGAGCTTCGCGAGGACGCTGTTCTCACGCTCGCGCCATGCCGGCGACTGCGCCCCAAGGGTGAGGTTGAAGTTCATGCGCTCCGCCATCGTCCGCCCCATCACGACGATTTCATCCAGACGCTCATTCACCGAGGAGCGCGGGAAATACTGGACGCGCACATCATTTTCGTCCATGCTGAGAACGCCGAGGTTCGCCGAGGTCTCCACCTTATCCACGTGCAGACGCGACATATCATGCACGCCCGTGCGCAGGAGCGTGAGCAGGTCGATGAGGTCACGCTCCTCTGCGTCGCCGATGACGCGCCCTGCATTCTCCACCGTAGTAAATGCAAACTTCATTCCGGGATCGGCCGTGCCATAGAGTGCATGGAAACGCTTCTCCTCCGCGACCAGTACGTTGACAATCTCACGCTCGTTAATGCCTGTCCGAATGACCGCCTCTGCCGTCGGAGGGATGGCGTTGCGTGCCGTACCGCCCGTGAATGTGACAATCTCAATTTTACCATGTGCCTCAAGTGCCTGCAGTGCAAGCGCGAGCGTGCGAATCGCATTGCCGCGCCCGTCGCCGATGCGCTCCCCGAATGGCCACCAAGCAAGCCCTCCACCGCGATGCGATAGGCGGGCAGCTCCGACTCCCTGCGCGAAAGCGTACGCGAGAAGTCGAGGTTGACACTGCCCGCACTGCCGACTGTCATGATATGGTAGTCCTCGGAGTCGCAGTTGATGAGGAAACGCGCATCCTTCAGATGATCCGCAGCGAGATGCCGCGCCCCCGACATCCCCTGTTCCTCATCGACCGTAACGATGGCGCGCAGCGGTCCGTGTTCCTCCGTATACTGCATCGCAGCCAAAATCTCCGCAACGCCGATGCCGTCGTCGCCGCCGAGGCTCGTGCCATCCGCCGTCAGAGCCTTCTCCGTGCGGACAAGCTTGATTGGATCTTTGAGCGGATCGTAGATTACACCCGGCTTCGCGACGCAGACCATGTCCATGTGCCCCTGCAGGATCGTGCGCGGCGCAGCCTCGCATCCCTTCGTCGCGGGGAGTTCCGCGATGATGTTCAGCACCTCGTCCTGCGTCACCGTGCAGCCGATCTCCTCGAATCGTTTCTTCAGATAGTCGCTGACGGCTTTCTCATGTCCCGAGGGGCGCGGAATGTGCGTCAGTGCCTCAAACTCCGTAATGACCGTCTCCAATAATTTTGCATCGTCTATCATATGATTGCCTCCTGACTCTAACTATCTTCCCTATTGTACCACAGACAAAAAGAAGTCGCCATACAAGATGTATGACGACTTCCATTTTATCTGTATACGATTTACTTCTTCGCCGCTTCGACCGCCTTTGCGACAGCCTCGTTGAACTGGTCGTAGCTGACGGTTGCGCCCGCGATGGCATCGACCTTCGCGAGATCCTTCTTGCTCTCCAGCTGGCTTGCGTACGAGCCGATTGCCTTGTAGGCATTCTGCGCTTTCTTGCGCACACCTTCTGGCTTATCCGCGCCGTAATTCTCGTCCTTTACCTTGCCGTCCTTGTCAAAGCCCGTGTGGACGACCTTCGTGATCGCACCGTTTGCGATCGTCAGTTCAACATGCGAGTGTCCAAGCTGTTCGTGCTTGGAACTATCCCCCGCAAACGTACCGTCCTTGACCCCTGTCATATCGAGTGACACCGCCTGTGCGGCAGGCTTCGCATCGTTTTTCGGTGCTTCCTTTTTCTCATCGCCGCAGCCTGTGATCATAACCCCGATCGAGAGAAGTACAGCAAACCCCAATACGCTTTTCTTCATCATCACGCCGTCCTTTCACGCATATGACCATGTTCGATGATGACGCAGCGCTGCGCCTCATCGCCGACCTCGGCGGAGTGGGTAACAGTCAGGATCGTATGCCCCTCATCGTGCAGCTCATGGAAGATCTTCATGACGAGCTTCTGGTTCTGCTCGTCGAGGTTGCCCGTCGGCTCATCTGCAAGGATGAGGACGGGATAGTTGATGAGGGCACGCGCGATGCAGACGCGCTGCTGCTCACCGCCCGAGAGTTGGCTCGGCAGATGGCTCGCGCGGTCGGCAAGTCCGACGCGCTCGAGTGCCGCCATTGCCTCGTCGCGGTCTGGCATGCTGTGGTAGTACTGCGCGACCATGATGTTCTCGACCGCCGTTAGGTACGGGATCATGTGGAACTGCTGAAAGACGATGCCGATCTTGTCGCGGCGATAGCGCGTCAGCTCCTCGGGTGTCGCATCCGTCAGCACCTCACCGTCGAGGATGACCTCGCCGCTCGTCGCACTGTCCATACAGCCGATGATGTTCATGAGCGTCGACTTGCCCGAGCCGGAGGGGCCCATGACCGCAAGCCATTCGCCTTTTTCAACCTTCAGATTGACATCGTCCAGAGCAAGCACCTTTTCATTGTACGCCTTGGAAACGTGCCGCAGTTCAAGCAAACTCATGCGTTATTCCTCCTCATTCGCCGCGCAGGATAATCGCGGGATCTACATTCGTCGCAATGCGCACGGGCAGGAGCGATGCAAGCCCCGTGACAAAGATAGACATGACGAGTGCAACGACAACGATAGTCACCGAGAACTCGATGCCGCGTCCGAAGACGTTGACGCTGACACTCTGGGCAAAGAGATAGCCAAAGCCCGAGCCGAGCACGCCGCCAAGCGCACCGAGGAGGCATCCCTCGCCGAAGAACTCCATGACAATGTGACGGTTATCCGCACCGAGTGCCTTCTTCAGACCAATCTCGCGGCGACGCTCCGTCACAATCGCCATCATTGTTGTCGAGACGCAGATCAGCGTCAAGACGAGGACAACGACGGTGACGATGAGCACAAGCGCTTGAAGTTTCCCGAGCACCGTGCCCTCGGACTGGGCAATCTGCTTGACCAGCTGCGGCTCAACGCCGGGCACATCCGCACGGATCTTCTCCTCCGCACGCGTCAGTTCATCCTGACCCGCAACGACCGAGACCTGCGCGAGGCTCAGCTCACCGGGGCGTTCTTTCATGCTCTGCATATCGGGCAGGGAGACAAAGACAAAATTCTCCTCGTTTCCGCCCGTACGGACAATGCCGGACACGCGGTAATCGCTCACGATCGTTCCCTCGCCGCCCGAAACGGTAATCGTATCACCGGGGTTCACACGCAGCTTTGCCGCAAACTCCGCACCGAGCAGGATCTCCTTCTCCCCTGCCGTCGGCCAGTCGCCGCGAATCTGCCAATACGGGCTGACCTCCTGCAGGACGGTAAAATCTGTACCACCCGCCATCACCGTCTGATGATTGATGAGAAGCGTATCATACAGGAACGGTGTGATGCCGACAATCTCATAACCCGAGAGGGACTTGCGCACGGCGGCAACCGAATCCTCCTGAATCGCGCCCTTGTCCGTCCCCGGCAGAATGAGGAGGTTCGCACCGTAGGCGCGGAACGCGCGTCCCATCTGTTCGGGGACTTCCTTGTAGACCGTAATCATGCCCGAGATGATCGTCGCCCCAATGGCGACGGCGAGCAGAGCGATTGCCATGCGTGCACGCCGACGCAAGAGGGAATTGGCGACCATGATAAAGAACATTTTATATCGATTCATCATTCATCACCTGCCATAGAGAACCTCTGCCGGCTGCAGCGACAGAAGCATACGGATCGCGGGCACACTCCCGATGATCAGCACGAGCGACATGAGCACGGCAATGATCGGAATGACATACGGATTGACCGCAATGCCCGAGCCAAAGACATTCTCGCCGATGAGCTGCGCAAAGCCAAGCCCCACGACATAGCCGAGGATGCCGCCCATAATCCCCGCGATAAAGATCTCCGCAAGCACGGAGAGCACAACCGCAAGATTCGTCGCGCCGAGGGCCTTGAGAAGTCCGAGCTCACGGCTGCGCTCCATGATGTTCGCACTGATGAGGTTGCTGACACCGAGGCTCGAAGAGAGCAGCGACAAAACCGTAATCAGCAGCATAAGGAGCTGCGTCTTGCCGAGAATCTTGCCCTCGGACTCTGCGATCTGGCGCACAGGATGCGCCGCCGCATTCTGCATGACCTCCTCGATCTGGTAGGCGATCGAGCCGACATATGAGGTGCAGTACCAGATGTCATACTCCGCCTGTGAGAGCGACTTCGGGTTCTCTGCCGCCTTGCGTGCAAGATCATTCTCCGGTGTCGTCATCGCACTGACCTCAACCTGATCGATCTTCCCCGCAGCGTTTGCAAGATTCTGTGCAAGAGCAAGTGAGCCGACGATCTGGTTCTCTTCATCGCCGCCGCCCGAAAGGATGCCGGTGACCGTCAGCGTGCCATCCGAGCCGTCCGGCTTCTTGTACGAGAGTGTACTGCCCGCCGACACACCGAGTTTCTGTGCGAGCTTTGTACCGACGAGTACCTGATCCGTCTGCGTATCGTCCGCCCAGTCACCATCGACGTGCCACCACGACTTCATGAACTTCACGCCCGTGGTGTAGACCTCATCCGTCGGCAGCGTGAGCGTATGCTCAAACCACGTGCCGAAGAGCGGAACGGTCTCACCGTCCGCAAGCGTCATATTCGTCGTCAGTGATGGTGCAAATGCAACGATGTTGTTCGTCCAGAAAATTGTCTTGATGTTGCCGAGATCCGATTCTTCGAGGTATTCACGATGTGTACTCTTCGTGGTTTCCACGCCGTAGAGATCCTTGAGCACCATCGAGTTGCGCGGTGTTACCGTGATGTTCGCACCGAATGCCTTCAGCTCCTGATTGACCTTCTCGCCGATGTCGAACATGACATTCAGCATGGCAGTCGCGAGCGAAACGCCAAGAGCGACCGTCAGTGCGATGAGGATGAACCTCCCGCGCTGACGGATGAGCGCCCCTTTTACCATTTGCCAAAACATGGCTTTCCTCCTCTCATGCCGTCAGCGGAAGTGAATGCGCGCCGCTTCAAGCGTATCCCCTGCGATCTGCACCGCACCGTTTGCCACGCGGTACTCCACGGGGATCGGGTTACAGCCGCCGGGAAGGCCGATCGTCGCCTTGTTCATGACGACATCGCAGAGGCGGCAGACGATCTGTCCGTCGCGCTCGAAATACCCCGTCGGACCGCAGATCTCACACGCATCAAGCCCCACGCCGAATGCAGAGCCGCCCTTCTGTACGATGATGACACGCACCTCCGTCCCATCTGAGGCTCGGAAGGCATAACGGTGAAGATGTCCGTCCGAAACCTCCTCGAGCGGAATCTGCACAAGGCCGTCCTCCGCCTTGACTGCAACAGCAGGCACAAGAGATTCCTTCTTGTTCGCATACCAACCGCCGACGCTCGATATGAGGATTGTCAGGACGAGCATTGCAAGAAGTCCCTGATCCCCAGCGCTTGCGCCGAATCGCGCGGGCGAGCAGCTGGCGGTACTGCGCGGGATTTGCCCAAGCGGGACGCTCGGGACGCGGCTGCAGAAAGAGCGTGACAGGCACGAGAATCGACACAAAGTAAATCGCATAGATGATCTTGTTCTGGTTGTCGATGAACGATGCCATGAAAGAGATGAGGCTCTCTGCACCAAACACCTGCCGCGCCATCAGGACCGTCATGACAAATATAACCTGCTGCACGGCCGTCGCCGCAATCTGCACAGTAAAGACGAAAACAAGACGTCCGTGGTTGAGTGCTGCAGCCGCATGGTACGCCAGATACCCTGAGAGGAAGCCGAGGAAGATCCCGCTGAAAAAGCCGAGCATCTTCACGAAGAAGGTCAGTGTGAAATAATCCCCCATCGCAACCTGAACCGTAGCAACAGGAATCAGCCAAAGTTCCAAACCATGATAGAGGAAGATGCCAAGCGCGAGCGCCCCGGTTCCAAAGGCGGAAGACGCGTTCCTCCCCCGCCGTCCATTCGCGGTGCAGGCTGCGCAGGAGGATCGTACATAGAACGAGCGCGCCCACGAGATCGACACCGATTGCCATGCTCTCGAAAATCTCGCGGTTGACTGCGGACTTTGTGCCGACACGCACGGCAGTCATAAAGAGCGAGAGGAAAAAGCCCCATTTCAAAACGCGCACAAACGTATGGCGGATGCTTTGATTCGGCAGGGGCAGAATGATTGCAAGCAGAATACCGAGCGGCACAGCGAGCTTGATGCTCTCTTCGAGCGCCGGTACCAATTGTTGTAGAAACGCCTGTAACATTGTAATAACCCTTTCCTACTAGAAAAGCCGCCGTCCCCGAAGGACGGCAGCCATTCTAATTCCGGCAGGACAGTGTGCGGCACAGGAATCCCGAGCCGTCATCGTCCGGGAGTAGCTGAAATTACCACTTACGCGGAACGTAGTTGAACACCCAGCTCATCTTGACCGGCTCGGTCCAGAGATGACCCGGAACGCCCGTCTCCTTATCGGTGTGGAGCATGTAGTTCTGACGTGCGGGGCTGTCGATCGAGAACTCGCAGTCATAGGTGCCCGCGCCGAGCATCTTGACGTTCGCACCATAGTGCGGGCCATCGTCTGCGCTCATCGGCATGAATACGCCCTCGAGGCTCTCGCCCGTCTCACGCTTCGTGAACTTGTAGTGCACCGTCAGATAGGGAATCCACTCGCCGACACCAAAGCCGCACTCGTTGCCCTCGGTTGCATGGATATCCGTCTCAATGTGGATATCCGCCTGATCTGCCGGGAGGCTCATGCCGGCAGGCTCCATCGTAACCGGCTGGAAATACACGAGCGCAACCTTGAAATGGTTCGTCGTATCCTCAATCTCGTCGCCGATCGGGGAACTCCTCGAACGCAGCTTCGCTGACATTCGCATTGATCGCAAACGTAGAGAATGCGACGGCGCCAACGGCAAGCGCCTTCTTGAGCATGCTGAGACCGGATTTCTTCATGGGATAATCCTCCTTACAAAGATGAAACACTGCTCCCTCTTACGGGGAAAAACTCACGCCTCTGCCGCAGCAGAGCGTTTTCTATATGATACCATCGCGACCGCCGCTGCAATCAGCAGAATCTGCGGCACAATGGTTTCATAGGTGGGATAAAGCCCGAGCAAGTCGATGCTCGGAACGGGAATCGACTCGATGACCGAGGTGGAGATCACATCGGCCTCCTGCAGTTCCTTGAGTCCGCCGCCAAGGAACGTGACCGCGAGAATGAACATGAACGCGCTCGTCACCTTGAAGAACGGACCGATCGGGATGCGCAGCGCACCGCGCTGCATGAGGAAGAAGAGCAGGGGCAAGCGCAGCGCAAGCAGCGACAAAGCCGCCCCAGATCATATCGACATCGCCGATGGCGTTGTTGAAAAAGTGCCTGATAGAAGAGAATGACCTCTGCACCCTCGCGATAGACGGCGAGGAATACGGCAAAAACCGAGCGCACGTGATTTCCCCGTCGAGAGTGTCAGCTTCACCTGCTTGTCAATGTAGGATTTCCACGCCTTCGCGTTGGACTTGCCGCCCATCCATGCAGATGTGCCGAGGAGGACAAGCACGGCGAAGAGTGCTGTACAGCCCTCGATGATCTCACGGCCGGAGCCCGTTGTCGTCGTATTGTCAAGAATCTCGGCAAAGAGATAGGCACTGATAAAGCTTGCAATAACGCCTGCAATCGCCCAGTTATAGACCGTGGAGAGTTCCTTCTCGTGTCCGGCACGCCCAAGGTAGGCGATGATGCCGACGAGCACGAGGATTGCCTCAACGCCCTCACGCAGAAGAATGAGGAAGGCCTGCAGGAACATGCCCCAGCCGCCCGACTGCACGCCCGCTGTCTCGAGCGTTGTCACTTCTGCCTGAACCATGTCGAGAAGTTTTTTTCCCTCGGCTTCTACTTCGGACTGCGGCGCACCCGAGCGGATCGCCTTTTTTTCAGCGTGTAGAACTGGTACTCCGTGAGGTTCGCACTCTTGGATGAGATCCCGCTGCGCACAGCACTCTCCAGACCGTCCTTTTCATAGATACCGTAGTAGATATCATTGACGGCATCCTTTGCCCCCTCCGCATTGCCTGATTGGTAAATCGTATAGACATTATTCATCTCAGCGGCAATGTGGTCGTGGATCTGCTGCCACGTCTGCGCAGCATTCGTGGATGCTGCAGGCAGGAGCAGAAAGAGCGCCATAATGAATACAATGAGTTTTCTCATGGGATTACTTATTCCTCTCCTTCTTCCAGCACATGCACATTATTTGATATTGCGTGCAGGCTTCATGTTAAAGTAAACAGGACACTGCATATCGGATTCCATCGGCTGCCCGTTCATATCCTTCGCGGGCTCGAATTTCCACTGCTTCTCGACAATGCGGCGCGCCATCCGATCGTAGAGCGCATTTCCAGAGGAGACCTGGATGCGGGTGCTGATAACCTTGCCATCCGTACCGATGCGTGCCGAAACGGCAATGCGTCCCTTGAACTGAATGACGCCGTAGGGCGGCTGTTCCGCGTGCAGGATCTTACCCGGCATGCCGATTTGCTTTCCCCTCACCGGAACGCAGAACCTTCGGTTCTTCCTTTTCCGGTGTCTCCTCGACTTCCTTCAGAATCTCGGTGATGGCTTCCTCCGGAACCTCCGCCTCGACCACGGCAGGCTCTTCTTCGACCTGTTCCGGTTCAGGCGGCGGCGGTGGCGGCGGAGGAGGTTCCTCTGCCTGTTCCTCCTCGGGAGGCCCCGGATCATCCGCGAGTTCGACCCACTCCATCGGCTCCTCCTGCGGAGGTGCTTCAAGTGCTTTGAACACGTGTGGAATCAGGATCGTTAGAAAGAGCCACGCAATGATGTGAAAGAAGAACGCGAGAACAAAGGCGAGGCGCCAATGTGTCTGATACTGCACTCAGACCCCTCCCGTCTCCGTTGCGATGGACACATGGCGCGTCCCCGCCTCCTTGAGCGCGTCAAAGACAGTAACGACAAACTGATAGTCTGCCTTGCGGTCGCCGCGTACGACAAAGACCGTATCGGGATCATCTTCGAGCTGTGTCTTGACCCGCGCTGTGAGTTCCCGCGTCGGTTCCTCATCGCGGTCGAAGAGAACCTTACCGTCCTCTGTCACCGTGATGGAGACAATGTGCGGACGCGTATCCTGCTTGGCGCTCGCCGCTTGTGGGAGACTGACCTGCACTGTGCTCGCGTTCACCATATACATCGTACTGAGCATGAAGAAGACGAGCAGGAAGAGCATAATGTCGATCATCGGGATAATCATGACGAGCGGTTCGCGCACATCATGAAAAGTTACGACGCATGAGAACGCCCTCCATCATTTGCGGCAAAGCCCGCAAGCATGGTATTCATCGTCTTTTCGAGCAGCGTCAGCATCGTGTCCATGCGCTGTGCATAGTAGGTGTGCACAACAAGCGCAAAGATCGCGACGAGAAGGCCCGTTGCCGTTGCAATCAGAGCCTCGCCGATGCCGCCTGTAATCGCCATCGGCTGACCCGCCTGCAGGTTGAACACGCTGAACGACTGGATCATCCCCGAGATCGTGCCCAGAAGTCCGAGCAGCGGCGCAAGTGTGACGATCGTCGAGAGATAGTTGAGACGTGCGCGCAGAAGCATTGCCGCCTCACCATAGGCCGCCTCCAGCGTCATGGGGACATCCTCCCCCGCCGCACGCGCATCGACCGCGCTCTGTACGAGGTGGGCGACCATGTTGTCCTTCCCCTTCACGGCGGGTGCTACCTCATCCAGCTTCTTCTTGCGAAGCGCGGCGGCAACATCCGCCTCAAGTGCGCGTGCCCCCTGCGACGCACGTCGATAGAGCAAGAAACGGTCGATGGCAATCGCCGCCACTGTGAGTGAGCACAGGAGCAGCAGGTACATTACCGGCCCGCCTTTTTTTCAAAGAGTTCAGCACTGGTCAAAAAGGAACACCCTCCTTGTCAAACGCACAAAACGCGCGTAACCCCCTATAAATTCGTAGTATATCAGTCGATAATGATATCCCTTACGAAATGTAAATCGGTACTAAGTATAGCTCTGCAGAGATCGATTGTCAATATATCTTTTTAATGAAGTTATTATTAACGAACTTCATTCATGTATTTCTTTGTAAACCTTCGCCAATTTTTGAAACTGCGGCAATGCGCGTTCAATCATCGCCGTGCGCACGCAGTATGCTGCGCGGAAGTAGCCGGGACAGCCGAAGTCTGCGCCCGGCACAAGGAGCAGATCGAACTCCCGCGCGCGTGCGCAGAACGCTGCATCATCCTCCTCAAGTGCCTTCGGAAAGAGGTAGAATGCCCCCTGCGGACGCATACATTCAAACCCCGCCGCCGTCAGTCCGTTGTAGAGTAGGCTTGCGTTGTGTGCATAGGTGCTCAGATCTGCAGATTTTCCCGCACAGCGCGCGATGACGAGCTGCCAGAGGGAGGGCGCATTGACGTGCGTAAGGACACGCGCTGCGCCCGCCATTGCACCGTAGACGCGTGCAAAATCTGCAACCGTATCCGGCACGACAATGTAGCCGATGCGCTCGCCCGGCAGAGAGAAGGACTTGCTGTAGGAGTAACAGACGATCGTATTCTCGTAGAGCAGAGGAATGCACGGGACGCTCAGACCATCGTAGACGATCTCACGATAGGGCTCGTCCGCGATGATAAAAATCGGGTGTCCATACGTCTGCTCCTTTGCACGCAGGAGTTCTGCAAGCTGACGAATGGTCGTCTCACTGTAGACCGCGCCGCTCGGATTGTTCGGCGAGTTGATGATGACAGCCTTCGTATGCACCGAGATTGCCGATTCGAGTGCCGTGAAGTCGATCTGAAAAATCGTCCGTCTTTGCAGGCACGACGACGAGCCGTCCCCCGCACGCCTCGACAAAGACGCGGTACTCGGGGAAGAACGGTGCAATCGTGACGAACTCATCTCCCGGCTCGGCAAGAGCCTTGAACGCAATGGTCACAGATGCCGCCGCCCCCGCCGTGAGAAAGAGATTTTTTTCCCCGTGAGTTCCATGCCGAATCGCTTTTTTAGGTCGGCGGCAAGGATCTCGCGCGCCTGCGGTTTTCCGGGCGCAATCGTGTAGCCGTGCACCTCCATCGGGTCGCTGTGTGTCAGGATGTCCACCGCCGCGTCCCGAATAAAGTCTGGGGTCGGCACACTCGGATTGCCGAGGCTGAAGTCAAAGACATTCTCCGCGCCGACCTCCGCCGCACGCTTCTGCCCATATTCAAAGATCGTGCGAATCGTGGATTTCTTCGTGCCAAGTTCGTACATCTGCTCTGAGACCATCGAATGCTCCTTTCCAAATAAAGCCTCCCCGCAGCAACGGGGAGGAGAACCGCGTAAGCGGTGGTGGGGACACTTATGCGTTCCGCAGGAACACGTCATAACCCTTCTTCATTTCGTAGATATCAACCTTGCTCGTGACCTCCCACGGCGCGTGCATACTCATGACGGCGACACCGTTGTCGATGACATCCATGCCGTAGCGCGCCATGATGTAGGCGATCGTGCCGCCGCCACCGAGGTCGACGCGCCCGAGTTCCGCGAGCTGATAGCTGACGCCATTTTCGTCCATCATGCGGCGCAGCTCGCCAAGGTACTCCGCACTCGCATCGCTCGATCCGGATTTACCGCGTGCACCCGTGAATTTGTTGAACACCATGCCGCGCCCAAGATAGGCGACGTTCTTCTTCTCGAACGCGTCCGCATAGAGCCCATCGTACGCGCTCGACACATCCGAGGAGAGCATCTTTGAGCGTGCAAGGGTGCGGCGCAGGGCGATCTCCGTGTATTGTCCGCAGGCGGAGAGCACTTCCGCGACCATGTTCTCAAAGAAGCGCGACTGCATCCCCGTCGCGCCGACGCTGCCGATCTCCTCCTTATCCACGAGAAGACAACACGCCGTGCGCTTTACTGCTTCCGTCTCGAGCATGGAGCAAAGTGCAGTATAGGAGCAGACGCGGTCATCCTGCCCGTAGCCGAGCACCATGCTGCGGTCAAAACCGAGCTCGCGTGCACGTCCCGCCGGAACAAGCGTCAGCTCCGCCGAGTTGAAGTCCTCCTCGGCGATATCATAATGCTCCTTGAGGAGCACGAGAATCCCGTCCTTGACGGATTCCTTTTCGTCTTTTTTTCAGCGGATATCCGCCGATAAGCACATCCAGCTTCTCGCCCTCGATGACCTTTTGATGCCTTTTTTTCTCAAGCTGCTCCTGCGAGAGATGTACGAGGAGATCCGTCACGCAGAAGACGGGGTCGTCCGCCTTCTCACCAATCGTGATCTCGACAACCGTGCCGTCCTTCTTCACGACAACACCGTGGAGTGCAAGCGGAATCGTCACCCACTGGTACTTCTTGATGCCGCCGTAGTAGTGCGTGTCGAAATATGCCAGACCATTGTCCTCGTACAGAGGGTTCTGCTTCACATCAAGGCGGCAGGTGTCGATGTGCGCGCCGAGGATGTTCATGCCGTGCTCCATCAGCTCCGTCCCGATATGGAAGAGCACGATCGCCTTCTTCATGTTGACGGCGTAGACCTTATCCTCCGCCGCAAGTGTCTCCCCATTCGCGATGACATCTGCAAGGTCGCGGTAGCCCGCTGCGCGTGCGCGGCGGACAGCCTCCGTCACACTCTCGCGCTCCGTCTTGCAGTCCGAGAGGAAATCAATGTAGCCGTGCGCGAGTGCATCGACTGCGGCGCGTTCCTCCGATGTGTATTTCGACCAGACTGAGGTCTTCTTATCGTCACTCATATGTATTCCTTTCATATATCCCATGCCTCGTGCAGAATCTCCACGAACTCCTCACGCGACGCCGCGCGATTGAATCGCTCGCGCAGCTCTGCACTGCCTTTCAGACCTCGCGTGTACCATGCCGCATGCTTTCGCATTTCACGGATGCCGATGTACTCACCTTTATAGCCGACGAGGAGGTCGAGATGCCGCAGGATCACTTGTGCACGCTCCGTGAGCGTCGGCGGGGGCAGTTCCTCCCCGTGTACAGCCAGTGAATGAGCTGCGGGAAAAATCCACGGATTCCCCTGCGCTCCGCGTCCGATCATCACCGCATCTGCACCTGTGATGTCGAGCGCACGCGCAAGATCGGCGGGACGGCGAATGTCACCGCTCACAATCACGGGAATCTTGACGGCACGCTTCACCTCGGCGATCGCCGCATAGTCCGCATTGCCGCTGTAGAACTGCTCGCGCGTGCGCCCGTGCACGGCAACGGCATCGACACCGACCGCCTCCGCCATCCGCGCAATCTCCACGGCATTGCGCGAGGCATCATCCCAACCGAGCCGCATCTTCACCGTGAACGGCAGCTTTGTTGCCCGACGGACTGCTGTGAGTATCTCCTCCGCCTTTTTCGGCTCGCGCATCAGTGCCGAGCCCTCGCCATTCTTCACAACCTTCGGCGCGGGACACCCCATGTTGAAATCCAGAATGTCCGCCGTCCCGAGCTCCTCGATGTAGGCGGCAGCCTCCGCCGCCATCGACGCAGATTTGGCAAAGATCTGCATCGCAATTGGGCGCTCGCCCGCCTCCGTGCGGAGCATCTTCATCGTATGTTCGTTGCGGTAGTGGATGCCCTGACTGCTCACCATCTCTGCAAACGCGAGCGGACAGCCCATATCGTGCGCGATCACGCGGTACGCCGTGTCCGTAACTCCCGCCATCGGTGCGAGAAAGACAGGATCATCGAACGTAAACGCACCTATTTTCATGGGTCGCATCACTGTACTCACGCTTGATTTCGCTCGTAGAGAACGCGCAGTCCCGTCAGGGTCAGGAAGTGATCGACCTTGTCGATCGTCTGCGATTCCTTTGCCACCATGCGTGCAAAGCCGCCCGTCGCGACCACCTTCATCTCCATCGCAAGCTCCGCCTTGATACGTCGGACGATCTCGTCGATCTGCCCGACGTATCCGTAGATGATGCCCGCCTGCATGCCCTGGATCGTGCTGCGGCAGACCACCGTCTTCGGCGGTACGAGCTCGATGCGCGGCAGCTGCGCCGCACGCTGAAAGAGAGCCTCAGCGCTTGAGCCGAGCCCAGGTGCGATCACACCGCCGAGGAAATCCCCGTTCTGCGCCACGATATCGAACGTCGTCGCCGTCCCGATGTCGATGACGATGAGCGGCCCGCCGTACTGCTCATGCGCGCCGATGACGTTCACAATGCGATCCGCACCAATCGCACGCGGATTTTCATAGTCCAAGCGTATCCCAGTGCGTATGCCGGGGCCTACGATCAATGGGCGGATGCGGAAATACCGTTCGCACATCTTGCGCAGGGGAACGACAAGAGGCGGCACAACCGACGAGATAATGATCGCCTTGATATCGGACATCTCAATGCCCTGATAACGAAACAGCTCATTAAATAAGATGCCGTATTCATCGCCCGTCTTCTGCCGATCCGTCGAGATGCGCCAATGCCGCAGAAGTTTTTCCCCTCGTACGCGCCCATGACGATGTTGCTGTTGCCAATGTCAAGTACTAGCAGCAAGTTCTTTCCTCCGTACTATTTCTTCGGGCGGATGGACACATCCCCCGCCAACACACGTCTTTGCCCCGCTTCTGTTTCGATCAGGAGTGCGCCCTCCGCATCGATATCCGATGCAACACCTTCGAACTCCTCGCCCGCAGGAGCAATCACGCGGACGGTCTGACCAAGTGTCACAGCGTATTCCCGCCACGCTGTGAGCACGGAAGCGAAGCCATCGCACTGCACGTCCGCATAGAGCGCATCCAGTGCACGCAGGAGTTCCCTGCAAAAAAATCCACACGCGGCAGCGGCTCGCCCTTCATCTGCATCAGCGAAGTCGCAACCGAACGCAGCTCCTCCGGAAAATCCTCGGGTGCAATATTCACGTTGATGCCGATGCCAATCACAACGTAGTTCACGCGATCCATCTCCGCGCTCATCTCCGTAAGGATGCCGACCAGCTTACGCCCATCGTACATGATGTCGTTCGGCCACTTGATCGCCGCGCGCAGCCCAAACTTCTCCATTGCACGCGCCACCGCGACCGCCGCCATCAGCGTACACTTCGGCGCATCCTGCGGCAGGAACGTCGGACGCAGGAGGATGCTCACCCAAATGCCCTTGCCAGGCGGCGAGAAAAACGCACGCTCCATGCGCCCGCGCCCCGTCCCCTGACTGTCGGCGACCACCACCGTCCCGTCCTCCGCCCCCGCACGCGCGAGATCCTAAGGACAAGATTTGTCGAGTTCACGGCATCATAGCAGATCACCTTTTGCCCGATGAGCCGTGTCGCGAGCCCTCGTGTGATTTCTGTCTCAATCAGACGGTCGGGGAGACGAACGCAGCACATAGCCGCTGCGCGGTGCACTTGAGATATCATAGCCCGCGTCGCGCAGTGCCGCAATCTTCTTCCACACCGCCGCACGCGTCACGCCGAGCCGCTCCGCCATCTTTTTCGCCCGAGATATAGCCGCCCGCCGCACGCAGGAGCTCCAACACATCACTGCTCATATGCACCATCCAATCGAAAAAGCCGTTATCCGCCCCATTATAGCGCAGATAACGGCTTCCCGCCACAAAAAAATATAGAAAAAAATATGCCCCCTCTCCTCTATACACGTTGTGCTCGCACAAACCATTGATATGCTTCCAGATCCTCCACATTCACATGAGCTGTTTGAAGCGAAAGGATCTCATCTCTGAACTTCTGCCACTGTGCATCCAGAGCAAGTTTCCTGGGTTGAGTCTCATCAACTATAAATCCCGCATTCTCAAACAGCTGGACAATCTCATATTTCGTAAAGAAACGAAAATGTGTACGATCCAGTACCCCCATGTCCTCATACGTCCAACGACCACAGAGAACATGATAGAGATTGCTGATATGCGCCACATTTGGAATGCTCGCAATGATCGCCCCGCCTGGCACGAGCAGTTCCCGCATATTCCGAATCGCCGACCATGGATCAAGAAGATGCTCGATCACATCCCCCATGATAATATAATCAAATCGCTCCGAAATATCCGCAGGATCAAGTTTCTCCACATTCATGGAGAGTATCTTGGTAAACGGTGCAGCAATTGCAGCCGCATGCTCATTCAGCTCCACGCCGCAGAGTTTGGCTGTGGGGTTCATATGCCCGATCTCGCGCAGCGTCGCCCCGCAGGCACATCCGATCTCCAGAACGCGCAGCCCTTCCCGCTGCAGATTCATGAGCGGAAAGAGATCCTTACGTATCTGAAAGGAATAGTCCAGAGAAATCCCCCATTGAGCGTGGAATAGGGCACGTTCCCTCTCGCATATGCGCTCATATTTCTCTGTATCTTGAAGTCCGTTATTGTGGTGAACATAGACATTTGGAAGCGATGCCATGCCATAACCTGCCTGTGTCATACGCAGCGTGTAGTCATATGCGGCGAGCGCGGGAACGTATACCGCTCATCGAGAAAGCCTGCTGCCTCGACCGCATCACGTCGCACCATGAGCGCAATCATCTCTGCGAGGAGCTCCGCATGCGGTGCCTTCTTCTCCGCACGAATCGCTGCCGCCGTCGCCACGAATCCATTCCAGCCTTCATAGGGTGTATCCGGCAGCCGCTGTGCCCGTTCATACACGGACGATGCAACTGCGCATACCGCCCCCAACGCAGCATCATGAATCAATGAGTCCAGCATATCCTCCACTGCAAACGGAGCAAGCAGGACATCCGCATGGAGAAAGAGCAAAACCTCTCCCACAGAGGCTCGAATTCCCATATTCACAGCATGAGAAAAGCCACGGTGTACTTCGCTGCGCAGGACATAGACATCATCCCCTGCATTTTGGAATCGAGATACGCTCGTCATCAGATGAACCGTCGTCAACAACGATGACCTCATATGGCAGACGAATCGTCTCTCGTATTGTCAGCAAACACTGCCGGAGATGACCGCTCATATTGTAAACCGGAATGATAACACTCAGTTTTGCCACAGCAAACACCTCATCGCTAAGGAATCACGCCCAGAGTTTCCACGGTGCACGCCCCGTCTCCCAACGATGTTCCAGCCGAATCTTATCCCGCTGCGTATCCATGCACTGCCAAAACCCCGTATGCTTGTATGCGTGAAGCCCGCCGCTCCGCGCGATCGTCTCAAGAGGCTCCGTCTCAAAGACACAATCATCATCATCACGCAGATAGTCGAATACCGCCGGCTCTACCACCATAAAGCCGCCGTTGATCCAACCGCCGTCCTCCTTTGCCTTTTCAACAAAACGACTGACCTCATTCGTCGAGGATTCGATATCCAGCACACCGAATCTGCCGCCCGGCTGAATCGCCGTCATTGTCACGAGTGCCTGTCCCTTCTTTTCCTCGTGTGCCGCGATGAGCGCACTCAGATCAACATCGCTCACACCGTCGCCATAGGTCAGCATGAACGGCTCGTCACCGATGTACTTTTGAATCCGCTTGATGCGGCAGCCCGTCTGAGCATTCAGCCCCGTATCGACCAGCGTCACCTTCCACGGTTCCGAGACATTGTTGTGTACCGTCATGCTGTTGCCCTGTGTGAAGTCAAAGGTGACATCCGAAGTGTGCAGGTAGTAGTCGGCAAAATACTCCTTGACCATATAGCCCTTGTAGCCGAGACAGATCACAAATTCATGAAACCCATAATGCGAATAGATCTTCATGATGTGCCAGAGAATCGGCTTGCCACCGATCTCGATCATGGGTTTCGGTCGGAGTGCCGACTCCTCGCTGATCCGCGTGCCAAGTCCGCCCGCCAAAATAACAACCTTCATACATCTGCTCCCTTCGACATAGACTGCTTCACATAACGATAGCCCATTTCCCCAACATCCCTACATCAGTTCCTTATGTTTTCGCTCCCACCCCGGCAAAATCCTGCCACCGCGCCACGGAATCATAACCTCCCGCACACGATAGGGACGTGCCCCCCCAATCTACGGGCATCTGTTCCCCGCGCAGACATTCATAACGACGGATCAGCTCACGCAGCGTCACAGCCGTCCCCGAGGATACGACGTAATCACCGCAGAGATCCGTCCGCCCCTCCGCGAGATAGCTGCCCGCGAGCACAAAGGCACGCGCCGCATCCTCCGCATGGACGAAATCCACCTGCTGCTCCCCGGCGAAAGCGCAAGACGTTTCCCCTCTGCCGCAATTTTCGGCAGCACCGCCAGCAGTTTATTGCGCCGATCGTCTTCCCCATAGGTATCAAACAACGTCAGACCGATCCGCTGCAAGCCGTTCGCCGCTTCGTAGAAGCGGACAATCGCATCAAAAAGCCTCTTTCGATGCCGCATAGAGATTCGCGGGTTCGTAGTCATCCCCGCGGTAATGCTGCCACGAGGAGTGCGCATAGACCAATCGACGCACGTTGTTTCGATCCATCGCATCGAGCAGCTTCGTCCCAAATGTAACATTGCTCGCAATTAGATCGTCAATCTCATCATAGGAGTGGATGGTCGTATAATACGTAGCAAGATGAAAGACCACATCCGGCGCAGCCTCCCGCACAATCTCCCGCAAATCCATGTGCTCCGCATCATAAAACACAATCTGCTCACGCACGGCGGCAGGGAGAAGCTCCGTGCGCGAGGATGTGCGTACGACAGCGGCGACCTGCCAACCGTCCGCAATCAGGCAGCGTGCCGTATAGCCGCCCAAGAACCCCGTCACGCCCGTAAGTAATGCGCTGCGTCCCATCGTCCTCACCCTCTCTATATATTTCAACTTCCGCAAAATTGCACCTGCCATCTGTGCAGCTGCTCATCCGCAGGAAACACACGGCAGAAATGCGGCAGAGAGCTTTTGCTGTACTCCCTCAGAATCGGCGGCAATTCTGCTGCTGCAGATTCCTGTACAGTAAACATCGAACGCAGTTCATGCGGCAATCCATTCAAAAAGAACTCATGCGGCACGCGCCCGAGCGCTGCACGAAAATCGTAACAGCAGGTATCCTCACGCAGAACCGCATCGTAGATCGCGTGCAGCTGCGCTGCCGTCCGCTCCACGGCAAAAATCACGCAGGATTGCCTCTCGTGCCGCACGTCCAAGGCGACGGCGTTCCTCGGGATGCGCATAAAGATACGAAACGGCACGACAATACTCCTCTTGATTCTTTACGAGGAGCCCCGTCTCATTATTTTCGACGAGATACTTCTCCGCACACTGGTCGAGCGCGATGACCGGAACCTCTGCCGCCATCGCCTCAATGAGCGCGTTCTCCGTCGTGCCGAAGTGCGTCGGGCTGAGCAGATAGCCGAACACATCCATCTGCGAAAGCTCGGCACTCACATCGCTCACATAATCGACAAAGCGGAATTTCTCTGCGATGCCGTACTCCTCTGCCGCAGCACGGATCGCCGCCGCATTCGTCACATCGCCCACAAGAACGAACGCGATGCCCGGCAGATGCGCTACACCCGCACAGTATGCCACAAAGTTCGGATGCAGCTTCGCATAGGGACTGCGTACCAATATAGCCGACGACAAAACGTCCGTCGTTCTCTCGCTCCGCATGCGGATGGATTGCCGCAAAGCCGCCCGAACTGTGCACGACTGACGTATGTTCCCGCGCCCACGAACGCTCCGCTGCACCCCAATACGGATTGTCCAGCGAATAGGGGCGATGTAAAAATGAACCGCTGCGGTACACGCAGAAATGCCGAAGGAATATAGGGATACCATGCGCCGGACACATGCGCCCAGACCGTCAGATGCGTTTCGACCTGTGGAAAATCCGCGAGAAATGCCGCCATGCGCGGATGATGCCACCACTCGATCTGTACGAGGTCGGAAGAACGAATCGCCTCACGAATTTCGCCATCACCTGCACCGCAGATAATCTCCACACCGTCCGCACGGCAGACATCGACGAAATTCATCTTCTCCGGCTGCTCAAGCAGCAGAATCCGATGCCGCCACCCTGCCCCTCGTCCGCGCCGCATATGCGGCGACACCTGAGAGAGCCTTGCCCACACCGCCGCCCATATGGGTTTGTAATATGCAATACTTCGCGCATGCAAAACTCCTTTATCCAAACGGGCTGACGAAATCGGCAAGCGCAGGGAATTTTTGGTCACGCTCCGAGAGAATCGGAGCCCCGACCTCCCACGGAATCCCTGCCGAATCCCAGCGAATCCCTGCATCACAATCCGGATCATAGACGCTCGTCACCTGATACAGCATCAATGCAGTATCGCTCAAGGTATAGAACCCGTGCGCCATTCCTTTTGGGATATAGAGCATCGTTCCCTCCGAGGATTTTAGGTGAAAAAGCGCATATGCACCATAGGTGGGTGAGGAGCGACGCAAATCGACGACTGCATCCATGACCTCCCCTGTGCACAGCAGACCATCTTTTCATGATCCATCGGCGGCATCTGGAAGTGCAGTCCGCGCAGAACATTTTTCTGTGAGACAGAAAAAAATATTCCTCGGAAAAAGGAAGTCGGCAGCCCGAGCTTCTGAAATGCCTCGATGTGGAACGTCTTGACAAATACACCACGTTCATCTACCCGCACGCGCGGAAGAATCCTAAGACAGCCCTTCAAAGAGGTTTCCTGCACGTCAAACATGAACCCATCTCCTCACACGTGCACGAGAGTGCGCAGACCAAGCACGGACTCCACTGTACAGCCCATATGCCACTCGAATTCTGCCTTCATCGCAAAGAGCTTCCGCCAACGCGGCATACTCGTCTCATCCACACCATAGCGGATCATAATGTCCATCATACGCCGTTCGATTGCTACGATCCCTCGCCTGTCGCCATTGCGTCGCAGAGCTGAATGAGCTGATCGTAGAGCGTATAGCTCCGTTCCTGCAAAAACCGATCCAAAAAAAGGCATAGTCCTCATCCGTCAAATCCCAGCCGCCATTGACTGCCGTAATCTCCTGCACGGGGAAGGAATGTGTCAGACAAATCTCTGCCGCCTCATCATCGCCCGCTGCACGCACGAAACGGTAGCCGTACATGACGTGATTCATCCCCATCTCACCGAATCTGCGCCCGATGTCATGCAGCAAACCGAACACAAAAGCACGCTCCGCATCCATCCCGACAATATGCGCAGCAATGCGCTCCGCCGCCGTCCCAACAGCGAGGGAGTGCGTAATCCAACCGCCGTCATTCAGTGCACGCGCCTCATCCAGATAACGAAGTGCCTGTGCTCTTGTGATCTTCATGAACATCTTCCTTTCGACAGAGACTCATGTCAAAGGGCATAGAGCACGGACTCCCCGCTCGTCACGCTGTGGTGACGGAAATAAAAACGGTAGCCGCTGAAAAAGGAGCGAATGAGCAGCGGAATGCGGATATAATCCTCGATGCTATGGTAGACGCAGATCGCAAGTTTTGGATGCCCCTCACGAATTAGCCGCTCCGCGCCGAGAAGCGCGTTGTACTCCGCTCCCTCGATATCCATCTTGATGAACGTCGGTGCATCCGTCAGCACAGAGTCGAGCGGCATTGCCTGAATTACATCGCCCTGCACTTCAGTTCCAACCTCCAGGCGTGATGCCGAAGGTGTCGCCTGATTTCCACTGAACGTAAGCTGTGCCTCCTCATTCCAGAGCGCATAGGGGTAGAGCGTAACCTGCGGCAATTTTGCATATTTCTCCCGCAGCAGTGCGTAGCTCTGCGCATCCGGTTCGAAGGCATGCACACGGATATGGGGATTCATTGCAAGAGCTTTGTCGATCTCCTCCCCGCCACACACCCCAGCATCCACAAACACCTCACCATCGGCAAGCTGCGGGATCACATCATTCGCAAAAATACTGATCCGTCTCGCTGAGAGAAAAATCCACGGGACGACCAAGCACCATATTATCAATCAGCCGATGATAGATCTGCCGCGACTTCTCATCCACAAACATGGCGGTAATCGTCTCAATATCCTGCCTGTGCTCTGCAAAAATAATACGCGGCATCGAGCTGCACAGCAGAGCAGATCCTTGCCCGCACCGCATTTTTGCTCAAGCTGCGAAACGATTTGCAGCAGGTTGATGCCCGTCGCCCCAATGATGACAGCGAGCGGCTTCCCTGCAAGATAGTAGCGCGCACTCAGAGAAAAAAATCCTTGGGCGGGATGATTCTCCCATCTCCCCACGATGATTGCCCTCTTCTTTTGCAGCATTGTCGCAAAAGAAGAGCGGAGGATGCAGCAGCACCCGCTCCACACAGTATTTTTTTGGTAAAACGCGCGCGCCACACGCCCCGTTCCCCAGATCACATAGTCGACGCCGTGCAGCGATGCAAAGGCATCTACCGTATCAGCACACAAGAATCTCGTCCTCCTCCATCGGCCGAATCAAATCCAGTATATTGATAACTTCCTTCACATGCGGATATTCCGCACGAATCTGTTTTTTTCGATGGTCGTCACATAGGAGACAACAGGGATCACGACCGTATCAATCGAGAGTGCATCCAGTATGGCTGGTGCATGGATCTCCTTCCCCTCGATCACACCGCCCTGCTTGATGCGCGAGTTGTCAATGAGATAGGCATTCGCACTCTGCACCGCAGGAAGATTGGGAAGCATATTGGCAAAGTAGTCATTGATCCCCCAAAATGCGATGAGCCCCTTCCGCTCCAACAGTTGCATGACCGAATGCGATATGCAGTCCGTGACCTCATGGAGAATTGGAAGCTTGTGCTTCTTTCCGCAATCCTTACAAGTCAGCACATTGCGGGTAAAGAAGCGCACATTCTTCCATGTGTTCTCTATACCGCACGAGGTACAATCCCCTGTAAATCCGATGCGCTTCTCCTCGTAGTCCAGTGTGACCTCCCGAATCCTATCCGGAACGAGGAAGGCACGCTGCGGCAGCGTCATGATCTGCTCGGCGACCCAGTCCATCTCGGATTTTGACATCTTCGACAGGTTCACAACGGGGCAGCCGTCGCGGATAAACTGCACCTCGTCCTTGATGAGTCCCCGCTGCAGCGCCTGCTTGTAGAGCGGCGTACCGGGATATGCTGTGATAAAATTCAGCGTAATACCGTACTCCGGATGATCCTTCCACCAGTTCAGCGTCTTCGTCGCCGTCTCCAGTGTCTCCTCCACATCGCCAAAGATGAAGCCGCCCTGTATCGTGATGCCATAGTCATAGGTCAGCTTCAGTGCACGCTCCGTCTGCTCGAACTTGATCTTCTTGTTCATGCTCGCAAGGATGCGGTCGTCCGCACTCTCCAAACCAAAGCCCATCGTGACACAGTTCGCCTCCTTGAGCGCGCGGAGCATCTCCTCCGTCACATCCGAGACGCGGAACTGCGCCCACCAACGGATGTTGTACGGCTTAATTCGTTCGCAAAACTCGATGACACGCTTGAGATTGTATGCAAAGAGCTCGTCCGAGACAAAGATGTACTTGATGCCGTATTTCTCAACGAGGATATCCAGCTCTCCAAAGAAATTGTCAAGCGAACGCTTGCGGTAGTGGCTTCCGCTCGTATGGAAGCAGAACGTACACTGAAAGGGGCAGGAACGGCTCGAGGTCATCGTAATCGCATGATCCTCATTGATTCCAAGGAGATTTGCGGCATTTCCAGCAATTTCTCCAAAGCGGAACCCCTCGTAGTCGGGGAACGGAATCGAGTCCAGATCGCGAATCTCTTTTGCGCGGCAAAGTACGACGGTAGCCGCGCTTATACGGATTGTCCGTTTCACGCAGCTCCTCCCCAAGGATATGCGGCGCAATAATCAGCCCGTTGACCGAGAACGGATCGCCATGCTCCGCAACCACATGACAAAGCTCCGGTGTTGTCTCCTCTCCCTCGCCAATGATGCCGTAGTCTGCAAACGCCAAAACCTCCATAGCTGCTTCGGGTGCACTCGTAATGATGCCACCGCCCGCAGCCGTGACAATGTTCGGATCGTACTCCTTTGCCGCCCGCAGGATCTCCTTGATGGCATTGTACTGGAACGAGAGACCACCCGTCAGCACCATATCAATCCCATATTTCTTGATATACGTCTGCACCGTAGCGGCGACGGCATCTTCCTCATGGTTCATGTTAACCGTATAGACATTCAGCTCTGCCGCCTTCATGCAGGAGGATACATAAGGGATCCCAAGCGGGAAATGATACCATGCGCCGACCGTATCGACAAAACGCGGCATGACAAGCAAATAATTTAATGACGCAGGAGCAATATCCGGCACTCCTGAAATCGAGTGTTTTTTTAGCGCCTATCGTTTTTGGTAGACACTACTTCTTTGTATTCACCACTCTGCCCATCAATTCTTCTCGCACTCATAAATTTCTCTGTTCTCCCTATCCGATGACGCCGCGCGCCAACAGTTCTGCGGCATCTCCATCGAGGATGTCCTCCTCGAACATGGCGTATTGATACTGCCTGCATTTGGCGCAGACTTCATATTTATCCTTGCTGAATGTGAGCTGTGCGCGGCGGAATGCCTCCATCTTCCTTCCCTGCCAAATCTGACGCATGGATTCCTGCGCGAGATTACCGAGGATATACGGGGTCTCCATGGAACAGCACGGTACAATCATCCCGTCGGGATTCAGCTGCATCATATAGAACGGCTGCGGACAGACGGCAGCACTGCCGACTGCCGCACCGTTCTGCGTCACATCTGCGGCACCGCCGAGCCTGTCATAGTCGATCTGCGGCACGGCTGGAATGAGATGCTCCACGGCGATGAAATCCGAGATGTCGCCGAAGGTCTGCAAAAAGACTTCCTCCTCACCATCTTTGAGTGCACAGTCGATGATCTTCACATAGATCTTTGTCGCGCCGCGATGCTCGTAAAAAGAAGCGGATTTTTTTTCAACGAGCTCATGAAAGACGCCGCGACGACGCGTATGGGCGTATGCCGCATCGTCAAGCCCTTGGATCGAGATGCGGATGCGTCCGAGCTGTGCCGCAATCAGCGCACTCGAAAGTTCCTCCGTAAGGGCAAGCCCATTCGTTACAATGTCGATCGTATCGGCAACACCGCGCTCTGCCGCATAGGCGACCATGTCCGCAATGTGCGGATGGAGCAGCGGCTCGCCCGTGCCCGCAAAGCGCAGCATCTTTTAGGCGGCGCGGAAACTCTGCAAGTCCGTCGATGCACTTTTTATAGAGAGCATCGTCGAGCATGACCTTGCCCGCGACAAACCCACGCTGTTCCGTCGGGACGGAGTGAATGCAGTAGGCACAGGCAAGGTTACAGCCATAGACGGGAAAAGATCTGCACGGAAAAGGGTGTCGCGAGCGGCAGCACGCCTGCAAGGCGTGTGCGCTTTCCGCCGGGCGTCTGCCCGTCGATGCGCTGCGCCCTCATCTCCGTAACTCCTCAATGCGTGCGAGGATCGCATCCGCATCGTCGTCGAGATGATCCTCAGGATGTGCGACATCGTTCGCCGCGCAGCAGATCGCGCAGCGTTTGTTCTCGCTGCGCCGTCCCTCAAGCTGCATCCGCCAGAATTCGTGCATCTGCTCACTGTGCCACATATCAAGAATCCGGCCATTGTGCACATTGCCGAGTACGATGGGCTTATAAATCGTATCACACGGCTCAACGTCGCCGTTTGGAAACACTCCGATCATATAGAATGCGAGCGGACAGACCTGGTAGATGCGATCGGTCTTGATGCCGTTGCGGTCAGTCTCAATCACCATGTCCTTCGTCATCTCTACGCCCTCGTAAGCGGGCAGCATGTGCTCGATATACATGCGGTCCGTGCAGTCGGCAAAGAGTTCGTAGAACTTTTCATCCTCCCCCTCGTCCAAGGCGACATCCATCACCTTGAGGAAGAGGTTCGTCGTCTTCTTATGAGCATAGAAATAGCGGATATTCTCGACAAACTCATCAAAGTCCACCTTTGCACGGCAAATCTCCGCATATTTTTTTGCGAGGAAAGCCCCTGCAGCGAGACGCGCAGCGTATCCAGCCCTGCATCAATGAGTGCGTCGGCGAGCGCGGGACGGAGCATGGAGGCGTTCGAGATGATCTCAATGCGCTCCGCAACATCCTGCTCCTTCGCGATGCGCACCATGTCCGCAATGTACGGGTTGAGCAGCGGCTCCCCTGCCCCGTGAGCGAGAGCATCTTGAGCCGCTGCGGGAACTCTGCGAGCTGCTCGATGGTCTTTTCGTACGTCTCCATCGTCATGTGCTCGGGCGTGAAGTCATACTGCTTTTTCATCTCGGCAAAGCCAAGCGAATGCCCGCAGTAGGCACATTTGAAATTACAGAACGTCGTTGGAAAGACGAACGCACTGTACGGCGTCGCAAGAGGAAGGACGGAGGCGAGCTGAACGCGTTCCGTTCCGTAGATCGGCTTTTATTTCGGATGCCATAGTCCCTCCCTAGTCTGCAAAGAGCGGCAGCAGACGCTCCGCATCGTCGTCCAGCTGCTCCATCGGGTTGTTGATTGCATTGAAGCAGGTGCATGTCGCGCAGTCTGGAATTTGATCCTTTTCCTTCTTGAGCATCTTGCGCAGGAATCCCCTGCGGCGGCTGCCGTTCCAGATCTCCGTGAGCGTATGCTCCTTCGCGTTGCCCATGGAGAGGTTCTTGCCCAGCCCGGGTACGGGACAGGGGAAAAACATCTCCCTCGCAGCCGATCTGCATGAAATAGAAAGACTGGGCGCAAACCTTGCGGTTCACATCAAGTTCTTCGCCATAGAAGTTCTTCGTACCATCGACGATCTCACGGAGCCCATCCATCTGCTGCTGCATGACGACAAGGTGTTCGATGTAGATGCGGTCAGCAAAGGGGCTGAAAAATCTCGAAGAACTTTTTCTTCGTTCTCCTTTGTCCCCAGTGTCGCGTCGATTGCCTTGATATAAATCTGGACGTCTCCCTTGTGCTCATAGAGATATTTCAGATTGTCAAGATAATGCTCAAAGTCGATGCGGATGCCGCACGTCTCCTCATAGCCCGCCGCATCAAGCCCCTGCACGGAGATATTGATATTCGTGATGCCCGCCGCGACGAGCGCACGGCTCTTTTTCCGGCGTCAAGAGAGTCCGTTCGTGATAATCTCAACGCGCCCCGCAATTCCTGCCTCGACCACCATGCGCACATACTCCGGCAGACGTGGGTTCATCAGCGGTTCCCCCAGTCCCGAGAACACGATGCGCTTGATGCCGTCCTGTGGGAACTCCTTCAGTTCGCGGATGATTTTCTCAAAAAACGCTTCGTCCATATGCTGCATACGGTGACCGAGTGCACGGAACTCACCGTCCGCCTCGTCTCGTGTGGAGTGAATGCAGTAGAAGCATTTGAAATTGCAATATTTCGTCTGCTCAATATAGACGGTGAACGGAGCGGCAAGCGGAATGACCTCCGCGAGCTTCTTCCTTTTGGTATCGTAGTTTGGCTTAATTTCTGCCATAGACTTTTCTCTCCTAGCGGCGTTCCTTCGCCATCGGGTCACGGAACGGCATACACAACCGTTTCCAGACCCATAAATTGATAGTTGCGGATGTAGAGCCGATAGCCCTCGTAGAGTTCCTTGATTTGCAAGGGAATCGACCACAGATGGGAAATGTCGTGATAAACGCAGATGGCAAGCTGCGGACGATGCTGGCGGATCATCTCTGCAGCCCCCGCAAGTGCACGCGGCTCCATCCCCTCAATGTCCATCTTGATCATCGTCGGGCGAAATCCGCGCAGCACGCCGTCGAGCGGAGCACATGGGAGAACTGCCGCACCTGCGGGATCCGCCTTTGCTGCGGAGCGTCCATCTGTAGTTTCCGTAAAACGCAGCTGCTCATAGCAATCCGATACGCCGAGCGGAAGGATATGAGCCTCGCGAATCTCTGTCCACTCCCGAATGTACGTCTGAATCCCCGCACAGAGATCGCCCTGTGGCTCAAATGCCGCATATGCCTCGATTTCTCTGCCGCTCTGGAGGATGCTGCGCAGCGTATCACCGTCGTACGCGCCACAGTCGATCAGGCGGCGATAGTCCATCTGCTCCGGCACATCCGCCGCCAGATACTGTCCCTCCAAGGAGAGCGGCAGCGGAAAGCGCGTGACATCGTGTGCGTGATAGGCGGTCAGTGCGGCGAGAAAAAAAGTCACGCTCCTCCTCTGTTGAAAACAGTTCGTATGCCGCACGAATCTGCTGCTCATCGCGCGGAAGATCAGCAGGATCATACGAGCCGATAAACATATGCGAGAGAAATGTGCGGCTCTCAATTGCATTCCAGTCGATCTCATGCAGGGCATAGATGTGCGTAAAACCTATTTTCTGTAGGGTCTTCCGTATCGCAGCATCCTGCGTGCGCCCAAAGAGTCCTGCGAGAATCACAACAGCATCGCGATACGGACGCAGCTCCTCCGCCTCCGGCAGAAAGGCAGGAGCAGGTGCCGCGCACCGCTCTGCATTTCGGTCGATAAAAGCCGAGCGGCTGAATACCGTTTTGCACCAGACAGGCATGGAGTTTCTTTCCGAGATTCCCTGCACCGTAGAGTAGGATGGGCTGTGAGCGAAAAAGGGAAAAACCGTGTACCTCTATCGGCGCATGGAGGGATTCAAAGAAGTGCTCCAATTTTGGATCGGCGGCTGTCGATTTCATGATCTTTTCCTCAAAACAACGGCATACTGGGTCATGAGCGCGTCAAAGCGTTCCTCAGAGAAGGTCTCTCGTACGATCTGACTGGTCTGATACTCCTCCATCGCTCGCAGCTTTGTGAAGAATTCCTTTTTACTATATAAGCCTCCTCCATATATGGAGAGACTGCTACATCATAGGCCAAGTCCTCTAACCTCGCTTCGATTCCCTGTATCCCGTATACCAAGGGAGGCGGCGGGCTTTGCAAAGCGCTCGCAACGGCTTTCAAATCATACGGAACATCATAATTGCGTGCCTTGAATACAAGCACGCCATGCGCTGTCAGATACTCTGCAGCAGATGTGATAACCCCGATGGCATCCTCATAACAGTCGATATATTCTCCAATGATGATGTAGTCGTATGCGGCATTGCCTATTTTTGAACGCAGACGGTCAATGTCCCCACAGTATACACCACCGTCGCAGAAGTCTGACAGGTCTCGCCAATATTTCGCCTCTGTTGTATATGCAGCGAGCCGTGTATGCTCCATTCCGTGTTCTTTCAGCGTATTTCGTATTTCGAGGAGTGGCGTACCACAGCGCACGTCGATCCCAAGCACACTGGCATGTTCACGCATCTCCGCCTTTACAAAGAGCATATAGCGCATATGACGTTCAAAATTGACTACATCATCCCAGGCATCTACGCCGTATTTACGATGAAACAGAGTGCGTCCCTTCTCAAGATTATTTTCATGCTCTTGCGGATTCACACCGACCACGGTGCTGCCCTCGTGATGTACAAACACATCTCCGCATAGAACAGTACGATAACCGAGCCGACGGTAGGCAAAAGAAATATCATCATCTGCAAAATCGTAGATGAAAGCATAGTCGGCTTCGTAAAGTTCGCGGAGATAGGTTCGTATCACGCATACGGTCGGAATCAGGCGCAGGCGATCGTACCACTTGCGCGGGTCGGATATATTGAATGCCGCCGCTTTCTCCTGCATATCGGAAAAATCAGAATAGCCGAGATCGACGCTCTGATTATTTGACACATGATCTGCCATGGGCACAACAAAACCGATGCGCTCATCGGACTCCATGCAGATAAGCATATTTCTCAGCCAGTTCTTCGTCACAAGAACATCATTCGGTAGGCCGACAAAAATATTTTCCACGCAAAAAAACGTCCACAGGTCGCATTTTTGGAAGCAATATAGCCGTAGAACGCCCCAATGTTCTTCGTGATCCGATAGATGCGCTTGCGCGGGTGCTGTATGCTCTTGAAGTACTCAAATGTCCCATCCGTCGAACCATTGTCGACCAGAATCAGCTCGTAGTCAATGTCTCTCGTATAGCGAAAGAGTGCATCCAGCGCAGGCTTCGTATAGTCCTCCAAATGGTTGTATGCCTGAAAGTAAATGCTGACGAGCGGATCATCGGATTCTGTGATGCTCGCGGCAGTCTTTTTCACGGTTCGCATAGAGATCCAATGCCTCGCCATAGACGATCGGAGTTTTTTTCATCCGAGTTGACGATGGTGATTTCTGTCGGCTTTATTTGTCCATCCATGTTAGAGCACATCCTTTTCATATGGAATTATTTGATACACAGGACGACGACATCCCCCATCAGGATCTGCTGCAGATGCTCCATATCTTCCTCCGCCGTGCCGAGGAGCTGCGCCGTCATTTCGGCAAACTTCTCTGCACCGTCAAAACGCTGCCCCGTTCGCATGTAGCCTGTGCGTACGGCGTGCGGAGAAAATGCATCCCGCAGTGCCTCGATCAGGCGCGGAATTGGATAAAGGCGCCGCCCGTCAAGCGGCATAACCGTATCATATGCAAGCAGAGGAACCTCATTGGGCAGATGCTCCATGATGTGCTCAAAGCTGCTATAGTTACGCAGGGACGCATAGATGAAGCCCCCGTCATCCAGATGCGCATGACATGACTGAAGGAAGGGGATGACGTGGGAGATGGGCAAATTATTGAGCGGTGCGCCAAGAACGATCATATCATAAGTTTCGCGCAGATGCTCCGGAATTTCATCCAATGAATCCACCCGCCGCACAGAGTCTGCCATATGGAACGCATCGGGCAGATAGCGAGCATCGGTCACAATGGCATCTGCCACAACCGGCCGCCGCATTTTGCGGAAATAGCTGCGGATGCTGAGAATCCCCTCTCCAAACATCGGCTCGGTGACGAGCGCGCGCACAGGAGAGGCACCCTTCGGCACCGTCTGCAGGAACGTATCCATAAAGTACAGATGACCGCGTGATTCCCACGGATCGGCCTTCCACTTCGCACGAAAGACCGGGCGCATGGAGACGAGGCTTTTGTAGTTGCCACGCTTCGTGCGCACCTCATTCAGCGTCACACCACCAAAGTGATGAACGAAGGTGTCCTTCGCAAGGATCTGACGAAAGCCCGAACGGCGCAGCATCGCAGAGAAGTCATCGTCCTCGAAGTCGCACATGACATAGCGGTAGTCCGCACGGATTTCAGGCACGTCGAAGAGATTCGGCACAACACTCACAAACGGCATCAGAATAGCCCGCTCCTCCCAGAGGAGCTGGTTCGATACGTTATTGCGCGCAGCGAACGCCTGCATTTTCTCCATATCCTCAAAGGTATTCGCGTAGTCGACAGGAATCCCCTGATAGTTGGAGATACAGTCTTCGTTGCAGGTCGGCACAACCCAGAAGACATCCTTCTCAGCCGCGTGAACGGCGAGCAGATTCTCAAGCCAGTGCTCTGTCGCAACGGCATCGTTCGAGAAATAGACGACGTATGCGCCCTCTGCGATGTGGCGTGCAATCCCCCAGCCGAGGTGGTTGTAAACATTATACTTCAGATTGATCTTCTTCTCATGCGGGAGGCTGTTAAAATACGCCTCCGTCTCGTCGGACGAGCCGTCGTTGATCGTGATGAGTTCAATGTCCCCACGCGAAAAATCCGTATGTCGAAACAAGCTCTCAATCGCACAGCGCGAGAACTCCACCTTGTTATAAGCGGGTACAATGATCGAGACACGGTACTTAAAGTCTGTGCGGCGCGGACGTTTGCGCGCCGCCTCGAACGCCGCCAATGTCTCAGCAAGATGTTCCTCCTCCCGCTCCGGATGGCGCAGGATATTATATTCGAGATCAAGCTGGATGCGCAGATCGAGAACAAGCGGGCGCACTTCGTAGGAAAAAAGTTGTCGTGCCTCTTCCGGTGTATGCGCCGCAAACGTTTTGTCCGCCGAATGCGCGGCATTCAACGCGTAGCGGCGGCATTTCTCGACGAGTGTTCCCTCCTCGCGTGACAGATAGTCAGCAATGCTGTCCATCACCGCACCAAAATCAGAAAGCACCTGCCGCGCCTCATCGGTAAATCTCCCCGCGTCCAGTACGGAGCCGACATAGTCAACCGCCGTCTGCGCCGTCTCCATGATCTCCTCATACCACTGCATAGGAACCCCTCTTTGCATCTCTGATCGTCCTGTATGACACAACAAATCTCTTAAGGAATCGCTGATAAAATGAAGTCCGTCAGATTGGCGTAGATTTTTTCGTCCGAACAAGGAGGCAAACCGGACGCATAGCAGGGGCTATGTGGAGGATTTGTCGACACAGTGCGGGCAAAAAAAGATACGTCAAGATGGCGTGGCTGAATTTATCAGTGCTTCCTTAATCATATCGTCAAAAGATTGCTGTCCCTAAAGAAAAAGGCACTGCCGCATTCTCTGTCCTGCGGCAGTGCCATTGTCTCCTATTTATTCCACTGGGTCACGTTGAATTTCGGCTCTGTCGTCGGAACGGGTGCAGGGCGTTCTTCAGCAGCACGCTCCGCCTCCTCGCTCGTCTGCGTGGAGTCGTCAATCACGACATCGACAGGAATCGGCAGAGGTTTTCCTGTATCATCCGGCTCGTCATCCTTCGTGCCCTTATCGCTGATCGAGCCCTTCGTCATCAGTTCCTCAAGCTCCGCCGCGTTCAGCGTCTCACGCTCAAGGAGAGCTTCGGCGATTCGATCGAGTTTTTTTCGCGATTCTCCGTGATGAGGACACGGCACGCCTCGTACGCCTCCTCGATGTAGCGGCGTACCTCGCGGTCGATCTCGCCTGCGACCTCCTCGGAGTAGTTGCGGTCACGGTTGAAGTCGCGCCCGAGGAAGACCTGATGATTTTCCTCACCGTAGGCAATGGGGCCGATCGTCTCGCTCATACCATACTGCATAATCATGCTGCGGATGATCTGTGTCGCCTGCTGAATGTCGCTCGATGCGCCCGTACTGATCTCACCGAGTACGACCTCCTCCGCGACGCGTCCGCCAAGCGCGACCTTGATACGGTCAAACAGCTCGGAACGCGTGCGATAGGAGCGATCCTCCTTCGGCAGAGACAGCATGTAGCCGCCCGCACGCCCGCGCGGGATGATCGTGACCTTGTGCACGGGATCGGCATGCTCGAGCAGCAGACCGACAAGCGTGTGTCCCCCTCGTGATACGCCGTGAGACGCTTCTCCTCGTCCGTCATGACGTGGGACTTGCGCTCGGGGCCCTGCCAGCACACGCTCGATCGCCTCCTCCATCTCCGCCATGAAGATTTTTCTTCTTGTTGCGGCGCGCGGCAAGGAGAGCCGCCTCGTTCACAAGGTTGCTGAGATCTGCGCCCGTAAAGCCGGGTGTGCGGCGTGCAAGCACGTCCAGATTCGCATCCTCCGCGATGGGCTTGCCCTTCGTATGCACCTTGAGAATCGCCTCGCGTCCCCGCACATCGGGCTTGTCCACGACAATCTGACGGTCAAAACGGCCGGGGCGCAGGAGCGCGGGATCAAGTACGTCAGGGGCGGTTCGTCGCCGCGATGATGATGATCCCTTCGTTTGAAGCGAAGCCATCCATCTCGACGAGCAGTTGGTTGAGCGTCTGCTCACGCTCGTCATGTCCGCCGCCGAGCCCGGCCCCGCGCTGACGTCCGACCGCATCAATCTCATCGATGAAGACGATGCACGGCGCAGATTTCTTCGCCTGTTCAAAGAGGTCACGCACGCGCGACGCGCCGACACCGACGAACATCTCAACAAAATCCGATCCGCTGATCGTGAAGAACTGCACGCCCGCCTCACCGGCAACTGCCTTTGCAAGGAGAGTTTTGCCCGTACCCGGAGGACCAAAGAGCAGGACACCCTTCGGAATCCGCGCCCCGAGTTCGTTGAATTTATCCGGCGTCTTCAGGAATTCGACCACTTCTTCGAGTTCCTGCTTCGCCTCATCCGCGCCCGCAACATCGGCAAACGTCACCTTTTTCTTGTCGCTCACCATCAGGCGTACACGGGATTTTTCCGAAGTTCATCATGCGCCCGCCGCCCATCTGGGACTGCTGCATGATAAAGAACCAGAAACCAATGAGGATCGCAATTGGGATGAGCGAGGTCAGCATCGTCTGCCACCATGGCGGCTCGGGCGGATTCTCCGCCGAGATATTGACCCCTTGTCCGCGAGACGCGCATAGAGTTCCTGATCGCTGTTCGGTGCATCCGGTGCGATGGTCGTGAACTCCGTCCCATCCGTCAGCGTGCCGCGAATGTTGTTCTGGACGAGGACGACCTTGTCCACCTCACCCGCCTTCACCTTCGCGTTGAAGTCACTGTAGCTGAGTGCCGTCGCCTGTGGTGGCTGATGGCTGCCCGACATATAGTCGGCGACCGTCCACACGACGAAGAACATAAGCGCATAAAAACGCAAGATTTCTAAGGATTGATTGATTCAATTCTTCCCTCCCGTTTATTCGTACACAGAACGCTTGAGCACCCCAATGTAGGGGCAGGGTTCCGATATTTCTCCGCATAGTCCAGTCCGTATCCCACGAGGAACTCATCGGGAACCTCGTACCCCAGATAGTCGATCTCCACAGGTGCAACACGGCGCGAGGGTTTCGACAGGAACGCACAGATCTTGATGCTCTTCGGGTGTCGTCCCATGAGCATCTGCTTCAGATAGTGCATAGTTGTCCCCGAGTCGATGATATCTTCGATAATGATGACATGCTTGCCCTCAATCGAAAAAGTCGAGATCCTTCAGAATCTTGACCTGCCCGCTTGAGACGGCGGCATCGCCGTAGCTGGAGACGATCATAAAATCAAAAGCGACGGGATGGTCGATGGCGCGGACAAGATCCGTGAAAAAAAGACCGCAGCCCCTTGAGTATGCCAACACAATAGACCGTTTCAGCAGCATCGCCGTAATCCCGCGCAATCTCCGCACCGAGTTCCTGCACACGCGCACGAATCTCATCAGCGGAAAAGGTGATGCGCTCAATATCCGTATTCATCATTCGACTGTCGTCTCCTTCACATATACAATACGCAAAAATATCCGTACAGGATTCTGTCACAGGCGCAAGCGTACTGCGCCGTCCACCTGCAATCCAGAAAAATCTCCTGTGTATCCGCAAGCGCAAGCAGGGGAATGGCGTCCCGCTCTTCACGCGGAATTTTGTCGTCAATCAGGATGTCCTTGAGTTTCTTTCGTCCGATCGGGAGCTGCATAAAATCTCCCGCGCGTCGGGTTCGCAGTACGAGCGGCGGCAGCTGCGCACGATCGGCATAGACAGCTGCACGTTGCTCCATCCGCACCCAATCGTCCGCCGTCATACAGGACAGATGTTGGAACGCAAACGGTATGCCCTGAAAATTTATTATACCATATTCGCCGGTGAAAGAAAGCCTAATTTCTTTATTTTGTGCACTTGCCTGTGCGGGGCGCATCAACGTCAGTACGCCGCGGCGCACGACCGTATACCATCCGCCCTGCATCTCAGCGCGTGCCGCGCCCTCGGCAAAGATGAGCGCACGCATCCGCTCCTCATGGAGATAGGAAAAATCCCGCACCGCACCTGTCTTCTGCGCCCAGAAAAGGCGCAGAACACGCCGCTGCATGGCTGGATGAAGCGTACGCAGCGCAGCGAGTGAAAGGCCCTCGGGATGTGCGGCGCGCTCAAACTCCGTGCGTGCAAGCGCACCGAGGAGATCGTCCTCCTCGGCGGCAAGCACACTCAGACGCGTGAGTGCATCGCGCACGCCAGGATTGTATGTACGCGCAAGCTGCGGCAGGGAGCTCATGGCGTATGCGGTTGCGCCGTGCGTCCAGTGCGTCATTCGTCGCATCATGGCGCGGCATCAGTCCCCGCTCAGCTGCATACTGCTTGATCTGTGCACGCGTGACAGTAAGGAGTGGCCGCAGATGCCGACCGTCCCATTCCCGCATTGCCGCGAGCCCCGCAGGTCCCGTGCCGCGCAGGATGCGCAGAAGAACCGTCTCTGCAAGATCATCCGCGTGGTGTGCGAGGACGAGCGCATCGCAGCCGCGTTCCATCTGCACGCGATGGAGAAAGTCATAACGGCAGGCACGCGCCGCCGTCTCAAGTGAAAGTCTATGTGCACGCGCATAGACGGGCACATCGCCTGCGCCGCAGACGAACGGAATTTCCCGTGCCCGACAGAACTCCTCTACAAAGTGCGCATCCGCAAGGGAATCCGCCCCGCGCATCCCGTGTTCGTAGTGTGCGCAGATGATCTGTGTCCCGCCCGCTGCCCGCAGGATGTCCAGAGCATCCAGAAGAGCAAGCGAATCCGTCCCGCCGGAACAGGCAACAAGGAGTGTACACGTAGGGCAGAAAAAGATCATGCACACGCAGAACACGTTCCACAAGTTTTTGCACAATCAGCTCCATGAAAAAGGACACTCCGAACGGAGTGCCCTTTGTTATCCTCATATCGACAGGTGCGCTGTGCGCACAGTCCCTATGGCATCAGCACATCCCTGTTTCAGCCACGGCGCGAGCCGCGTCCGCCGCGCTTGGAATCCGTCTTGCGGCGCAGATCGGTCAGCCGCTCATCGCTGTCCTTCAGGAAGCGCGACAGCTTGTCCTCAAAGGAAGGAGATCCCATCTGCCGCGAAGCGGCGGTGCGGCGCGGATCGCGTGGGGGCGCGGCGGACGTGCAGGAGCGGCAGCCGCCTGTGCCGATACGGCCGGCTTATCCTGAAGAGCCTTGATCGAAAGTCCGATCTTTCCACGATCATCCACGGTCAGCACCTTGACCTTGACCGTATCTCGCTCACGCAGGAAATCGTGCACATCGTTCACATAGACATCGGCAACCTCTGAGATGTGAATCAGTCCCGTCTTTCCCTCGGGGAGTTCGACAAAAGCGCCAAAATTGGTGATGCCCGTTACGACGCCCTCTACTACACTGCCAACTTCGATGGCCAATACAATTCTTCCCTTCAACTACAAACCGACGGGGTTGCCCCCAGTATCATTACCCGCTCATTATACAGGGGAGATGTACGCTATGTCAAGAAGTTCTCAGTTGCTGTTTGCACGCTTTCCGGGTGCATACGGAAGCTCGCCCGCCCCCGTCATCCCCAGCTCCTCGCGCGCCAGCTTCTCGATGTAGGGCAGCTCGCCCAGCCGCTCCTTCTCCGCGCGCAGCCGATCATTCTCCGCCTGTGCCGCCGCGAGCCGATCTGACGCGAGACGCTGATCCTCATGCACATGGGAGAGATAGAGCCCCTGCGATACGATCATCGATCCGAAATACCCCAGAATGAGCAGAACCGTGATGACAAACCAACGCGGCCTCCTAGCGTTCCTTCTCTGTGCCATACGCGGCTCCTCTCTTCCTTGTCAGGATCTCTGTCAGACGTTCCGCCACATGCTTTGCCGCATCCGGGCGTGCGCAGTCATGTGCAGCTCTGCGCATCTCGGGAATGCGATGTGCGAGAATTTCCTCCACCGCAGCTGCCATTGTTTCCCCGGGATGCAGCCACACGGCAGCCCCCCGCCGCGTTGCATAGACAGCATTCTCTGTCTCAGGTCCCGGGATGGGGTCATGCAGGAGGAGCGGCAGCCCTGCCGCAAATGCCTCACTGATCGTCAGCCCGCCCGGCTTCGTGATGAGGAGATCCGCTGCGCGCATCAGTACGGGAATCTCATCGGTATAGGAAAAAAACACGGATCGCGTGGTGTGATGTGCGTGCCACGGTGCGCGCGTGTTCTTCGAGTACCACATTTCGCCCTGCGACAACAAGGATCGAAAGCCGCTGCTCCACCTGCGCAAGTGCCGCAAGCGTACGGTCCATACCGCCGAGACCAAGACCTCCGCCCATGAGGAGGATCGTCGGCAGATCCTCGGTCAGCCCCGCACGCTCCTGCGCTGCACAGCGTTCCAAGCGATAGTCCGCGCGCGCGATCGGGATGCCCGTCGCGTGCACCATATGTGCGTCAAATCCGCGTGCCGCCATGCCCTCTGCCATCGCCTCGGTCGCGACAAAGTAAACATCGACACCGGGAACGAGCCAGATCGCATGCAGAGCATAGTCCGTCAAGAGTGCGGCAAGCGCAAAGTCCGCGCCATGCCGCACACGCCAGAGTGCCGCCGCCCCCTCGGGGAACGGATGCGTTGCGATAACGAGATCTGGCTCATATGTCCTGATAATCCGTCCTACCGTACGCACCATCACCTGTGCGAACACACTGCGCACAAGCCCGCCCCCCGTCTTCCTTCCTGCAATGCGAAAGAACACATCGTAGAGATCGGGAACAAAGCGCAGCATCAGGAGATAGATCCGCTTCATCAGATAGTGAATGACGGAGACTTCACGCGCCATAAAGTCCACCACATCCACCTGCATCTGCGCCGCCGCAGGATGTGCCGCAAGTGCTGCGCGGATCGCCTCTGCCGCACGCGTGTGACCGGAGCCGATGGACGCCGTCAGAATGAGAATACGGACGCGCTCCATGCTCCACCTCCTCACACAGTTATGCCCATTTTATCACATTTTTTTCGTCATGGACAAAAAAATTTTTTTACGCAGTAAGCCCGCCGTCAACACAGTAAATACTTCCCGTCACCCACGATGCCGCAGGAGAGGCGAGAAAGGCGATAACCGCAGCGATTTCCTCGGGGGTGCCGATGCGCCCCAGAGGATAGTGCGCCGCCATTTCGCTCAGCTGCTCCTCACGCGGCAGATGCGGTGAAAACTGCCGCTCCGTCAGCGGTGTGAGCACGTCGGCGGGTGCAACGGCATTGACGCGTACACCATCGCACGCGAGCTCCAGCGCGAGCGAACGTGTAAAAAGCGATGACAGCCCCTTTGTTGCCGCATACGCCGCACAGAAATAGTTGCCATGCAGCCCCGCATCCGAGGCAACACCCACAATATTGCCGTGCGTCTCCCGCAGATGTGGCAACGCCGCCTGCGTCAGGTAAAAGATCCCCTTGACGTTCGTCGCGAGTAGATCCTCGAGCGCATCCTCCCCAAGATCATCAAGTGCCCCTCCGCATAAATGCCGGCAGAGTGGATGAGTACATCGAGCGTACCAAACGCACAGATCGTCTCCTCCACCATACGCGCGCAGTCCGCACGCCTGCGCACATCAGCGGATACAAAGAGAGCGCGCTGCCCCGCCGAAAGTCCGGCGAGCGCGGCGTGTCCGCGTTCCTCATCACGCCCCACAAGAACGACGCGCGCCCCCTGCAAGAAAGAGTTTTGCACAGGCAAGTCCGATCCCCGAAGTGCCGCCCGAGATCAGCACGGTTTTTCCCTGCAAAGGCATCGGCGGTGAAAATATTCTTTTCCATATCCATCGCACCAACAGATAAAAAAACCGGACTCCCCATGGGAGTCCGGTCTCATATGCTAGAGAAAACTCAGTTCACAGAATCCTTCAGAGCCTTGCCAGCCTTGAACACAGGCGACTTGGAAGCCGGAATGTCGATCTCCTTGCCCGTCTGCGGGTTGCGTCCCTTGCGAGCCTTGCGCCCCTTCACCTCGAATGTACCGAAACCGATCAGCTGAATCTTGTCGCCCTCAGCGAGTGCGCTCTTAACCGTCTCAAATACGGCGTTGACCGCCTTCTCCGCGTCCTTCTTCGTCAGACCTGCCTGCTCTGCTACGTTTGCGACCAATTCCTGCTTGTTCAAAGTAGCATCCTCCTTTAGATATTATTCATTTTCCCTGCGCCCCTAGAGGGGGCGCGCTGTCATGAGAGAATTTAACAGAATTACCTAGAAAAAAATCAAGCCCAAAAACAAAAAGCTTCTTTTTCCCTAAAAATTCTAGGGTTTTTTTACCCATTTTCCCAAAAAACGGGGGTATATGGAATGAAAAAGTGTCGTCAGATGGTCGATATCTTCCTGCCAATCCAGTTCAAAAAGAGGAATGTGTGCGACCCGTTCATCGGAAAGGCCCAGATGATGCAGATAGATCACCACCTGCGTATCAGGAAAAATGCTCCATGAGTAGGATCTTGAGATCCGAGGCGAGCTCGCGCGAATAGAGCTGCGTGATGATGAGATCCTGCGCGGGCGGTGCCGCAACCGCATCCTCATCCATCGCGTCGATGATCGACAGCCCATTGACAGGGTCGATGCCAAGTGCCGCAAAAAAAGCGGGTCCAAAAAAACTCATCGCGGGCAGGGATCTCGAGCGGCATGTCCTCCTCCATCGCGCGTTCGCGCAGCATCTGCACTGTACGCTCCGCAACGAAGGGACTGCCTGGAACGAGATAGAGCACATTGCTCTTCGCGGCACGCGCAAAGAGATCGTCCGTGATCGCCTCATAGAGCTCGTCAAAATCGTCCGCATGCTCGTAAAAAAATCGTCGTAGGTCTCATAGGAAATCCCCGCCGCATCCAACGCCTCCACCGTTGGATGAATGCGCGTGCGCAGGAGAATCTGCTCTGCCGCCTCAATGCGCGCCCATGTGCCGCGCGTCATCAGCTCCGCACCGGCGGGACCAAGCCCCGCCACCGTCAATTGATATGCCATGTCTCACTCTCCACTTGCCATCTTCACAATCTCCAGTGCCGTATCCAAGATCTCCCTGCGCTCCTTCGGCTGAAGGCGTATGCGGTAACCGTCGCCCTCGGGCAGAGGCCCGACACGACGTCCGAATGCACGATCCAGACGCATAAGTGCCGGCAGCGGCAGTTTCTCTCCCTCCCCAGTGTGATGTCCAGAGCATCCCCTTCACCGCAATGCTCCGCGCGCCGAAACTGCGCGCACAGTTCTTGATGCGCGCGATGTCGAGGAGCGCGAGCACGGGCTTTGTCGGTTCGCCGAAGCGGTCGATCAACTCGTCGAGCAGTGCTTCCAAATCCTCGTTTGTGCGCACGGCGGCGATCTTTTGATAGACCTCGATCTTGTGCATCGCATCGTCGATGTATCCGCCGTCGAGATATGCCTCCACAGGCAGGTCGATGACTGTCTCCACAGGAGGCGGCGCAGGTGCCTCGCCCTTTTTGCGCACGACCGCCTCCTCGAGCAGTTTCACATACATCTCGAAGCCGACGCCTGCAATATGTCCGTGCTGCTGCGCACCGAGGAGGCTGCCCGCCCCGCGGATCTCAAGGTCTCGCATCGCAATCTTGAAGCCCGAGCCGAGACGCGCGAACTCCTTCATCGCCTGCAGCCGCTTCTCCGCCGTCTCGCTGAGCACCTTATCGCGCCGATAGGTGAAGTAGGCGAATGCCATCTTTGCCGAGCGTCCAACGCGCCCGCGCATCTGATAGAGCTGCGAGAGACCGAAGCGGTCGGCATCATAAATGATGATGGTATTTGCATTGGCGACATCGATGCCGTTCTCGATGATGCTCGTCGCGAGCAGGATGTCATAATGTCCCTCGTAGAAGTCCATCATGACCTGCTCAAGGATGTCCTCATTCATCTGCCCGTGCGCCGAGGCAATGCGCGCCTCGGGCACAAGACGCAGCAGATGCTCACGCATACGGTCGATGCTCTCCACACGGTTGTAGATAAAGTAGATCTGCCCCCGCGCGCCAGTTCGCGCTCGATCGCGCCGCGCATCATTGCATCGCTGCTCTCCACGACGTAGGACTGCACGGGCAGACGGTCGGCAGGCGGCGTTTCGATGATGCTCATGTCGCGTGCTCCCGCAAGCGACATATGCAGCGTGCGCGGGATGGGTGTCGCCGAGAGGGTCAGCACATCGACCCCCGCTGCAAACTCCTTGATCTTCTCCTTCTGCGTGACGCCAAACCGCTGCTCCTCGTCCACAATCAAGAGACCGAGATTCTGAAAGCGTACGCGCTTGCGGTTCAGAATCGCATGCGTGCCGATGAGGATATCCACACGTCCGCGCGCCACCTCGTGCAGCGTCGCTGCCTGTTCACGCACGGAGCGGAAACGGCAGACCACATCCACCTTCGGCGCAAAATCCGCAAAGCGCGCGGCAAACGTCTGATAGTGCTGCTGCGCGAGAACCGTTGTCGGGACAAGCACGGCGACTTGGTAGCCGTCCATCGCCGCCTTGAATGCAGCGCGCACGGCGACCTCAGTCTTGCCGAAGCCCACATCGCCGCAGAGGAGGCGATCCATCGGCTTCGCCCGCTCCATGTCACGCTTGATCTCCGCAATGGCACGCAGCTGATCCTCCGTCTCCTCGTAGGGAAACGCCTCCTCGAACTCACGCTGCATGGCATCGTCGGGTGTAAAGGCATGCCCCTGCGCCATCTGACGCGCAGCATAGAGTTCAAGCAGATGATCGGCGATGTCCTCCACAGACTTCTGTGCCTTTTGCACGGGCGCGTGCCCAGTCCGCCGTCCCCATGCGGTGCAGGCGCGGCGCAGTTCCCTCCGACCCGATGTATTTCTGCAGGAGCCCGACCTGATCCGTCGGCACAAAGAGCTTGTCGTCCCCGCCGTACAAAAATCCGCAGATAGTCGCGGTGAACACCCGCGACCTCGAGCGTCTCCACGCCGAGGTATTTCCCGATACCATGCGAGGCATGAACGACGTAGTCGCCGGGTGCGATCTCGCGAAAGTGGCGAATACGCTCCCCGCCGATGCCGTACGGCGCAGCTTTGCCTTGTGCCGTCCGAAGATATCCTGCTCCGTGAGCACTGCGATCCGCGCAGTACTCAGCTCAAAGCCCGCGCGCAGACTGCCCGAAGCAACGGCGACGGCACCGTCCTGAGCATCGCCCTCCCTGCGCACGAGGACGGTGGGGAGCTTCCATCCCATCAGCATATCGCGGACGAGATTTGCCCGCTCCACCCGCCCGCGAGGACGAGTACCTGCATTCCATCCGACAGATAGCGGCGCAGCTCACTCTCAAGAAGGTGGAACTGCCGCCCGAATGCCGTCATGGGCACCATTTGAAATGCGATGAGCCCGGCGGGTGTGCACGCAGGAAAGGAGCGGCTCATCAGCGCGGCAAATACCTCGTGGCCCGCCATGCCCGCTGCAACGATCTCCTCCCACGAGAACAGACGTGCCGCCCGCCCCGCATCCTCCTGCACCACATCCGAAAGCGCAGCAATGAGACGTGACGGCTCATCGAATACCGTCATTCCTTCTGCCCCGAGGTACGACAAAAAGCACGCCTCCCCCTCGTCGTCCGCTGCACGCAGCGGCATGACGGAAGCCGTGCCAATGTTCTTGATCGAACGCTTCGTCAGGGGATCGTACTCGCGCATGGAGTCGATCTCCGTATCAAAGAGCTCCACGCGAATCGGGGAGAGCGCATTGATCGGAAAGATGTCGACGATGCCGCCGCGTACGCTGAACTGCCCAACGTGCTCTACCTCGGGCGCGTGCTCATAGCCAAGTGCCGAAAGGCGTTCGATCAGCACATCACGCGGCAGCTGTTCCCCAAAGCCGCAGGGAGAGTGCCGCGCGCGAGAACTCCGCCGTGCTCAGACCCTTTTGCACGGCCGCCCCGATCTCCGCAAGCACAATGATCGGCTCGCGGCGCAGGAGGCGCGCGAGGATGTTCATGCGCTGCGCCGAACGTTCCAGTCCCTTTGCCGCGCCCGGTGCAGCGAAGTCCATGCGGTCCAGTTCGGGCAGCTCATAGATATCCGCCTCTGGCAGCAGTGCTGTCAGATCCTCCTGCCACGCGCGCAATGCCTCGCGCCCGCTCGTAACAATGGCGAGCGGGCGCGGAGTGCTGTCATAGGCGGCTGCAACGGCGGCATGCTTCATCGAGCCGGCAAAGCCGTATGCGAGTGTCTGCTGCGGAGCAGCGGTCAGGGTCTCCACGAGCTGCCCGACCGCACGATCCGCACGCAGGATGGAAAAGAGTGCGTTCATTTGGGAGCTGCAGCAAGTGCCGCGCGTACAAAGCCCGCGAAGAGCGGATGCGGATGGTTCGGGCGCGATTTCAGCTCCGGATGGAACTGCGAGGCGACAAACCACGGATGATCCGCGATCTCCACAACCTCCACGAGTCGGTTGTCCGGGCTCGTGCCCGCAATGACCATCCCCTTCTCCTCAAGCTGCGCGCGGAATGCGTTGTTGAACTCAAAGCGGTGACGGTGACGCTCGCTGATCTCCCCTCACCGTACTCCTCGCGCGAACGCGAGCCGTCTGCAAGGACGCAGGGATAAGCGCCGAGGCGCATCGTTCCGCCCTTCTCCTCGACATCCTGCTGATCCTCCATCAGCGCGATGACGGGGTGCGGTGTCTCCGGAACAAACTCCGTGCTGTGCGCATTCGTCAGACCCGCGACATGGCGTGCAAACTCGATGACGGCACACTGCATTCCGAGGCAGAGCCCGAGGAACGGAATCTGATGCTCGCGCGCGTATTGGATGGCGCGGATCTTTCCCTCAACGCCGCGGTCGCCGAAGCCCCCGGCACGAGGATCCCCTTGCACCCGACAAAGAGCTCGTCGAGATCCACGTTCGGCTCTTCCAGCTCCTCCGCATTGATCCATGCGATTTTTGACCTGTGCGTCGTTCTCGATACCGCCGTGATGCAGCGCCTCCGTCACCGACATATAGGCATCGGGCAGGGCAACGTATTTTGCCAACGACGGCGATCTTCACCTTCTTCGTGGGATGATTGATCTTAAAGACCATCTTCTCCCACGCCTCCATGTTGGACGGATCGAAGGTCATTGCCATCTTCTCAAGCACAATCCGATCAAGCCCCTCCTGCTGCATCATCAGGGGGACTTCATAGATCGTCGATGCCGTGCGGTTCTCGATGACCGCATCCGCATCCACATCGCAGAACAGCGCGATCTTCTCCTTCATGTCGCGCGGAATCGGCTGCTCCGTACGACAGACGAGAATGTCCGGCTGAATGCCGATGGCGCGCAGCTCCTTGACACTGTGCTGGGTCGGCTTCGTCTTGAGCTCGCCCGCCGCACTGATGTACGGCAGCAGTGTGACATGGATGTAGAGCGCGTCGTTCTTGCCGACTTCCTTCTTGACCTGACGGATCGCCTCCAGAAACGGCAGGCTCTCGATGTCGCCGACCGTACCGCCGATCTCCGTGATGACGACATCGGCGTTGTCCGCCTTTGCCACATCGTAGACGCGCTGCTTGATCTCGTTCGTGATGTGCGGGATCACCTGCACCGTCGAACCGAGATAGTCGCCGTGACGCTCCTTGTTGAGTACCGACCAGTAGACCTTGCCGCTCGTGATGTTCGACCGCTTCGTAAGGTTGATGTCAATGAAGCGTTCGTAGTGCCCGAGATCGAGATCCGTCTCCGCGCCGTCGTCGGTGACGAACACCTCGCCGTGCTGGTAGGGGCTCATCGTGCCCGGGTCGATGTTGATGTAGGGATCAAATTTCTGGATCGTGACCTTCAGCCCGCGATTTTTTTGAGCAGACGGCCGAGCGATGCCGCCGTAATGCCCTTTCCGAGCGATGAGACCACGCCGCCCGTGACGAAAAATATACTTTGCCATGCCGTTCCTCCGCACGTTAGTTTTGAATGCTCTCGAGCTTCTTCTTGCGTGCCGCCTCCTTCGTGATGGCGGTCTTTGCCGTCCCTCCGGACGAGCGGGACGACGATCGCTTGACCTCGGGCGGAACCCACTCGGTCAGCCCCCATTTGCCCTCGCCCTCATAGTGAAAAACGACTGTCCATGTTCATCATCGTATAGATCTCGGAAATTGCCATCGCAAGCGACTGCACAGGCTTGTGCTTCGTCTCGATGACCTCGGTGATGAGTTCCTTGTAGTGCATCGGCATCTTTTTCTGCGTGAGGATATGATGGGCAATGTCCATTTCCGCCATTTGTTCAAAATCCATGAATACGCTCCTTTCAGGGAGTTACGGAAGCACTGATGATCCGCACTTCCTTACATCTTCTCCGGCGCCGAAACACCGAGTACGCCGAGGCTGTGACGGATCACGCGCCCCGTTGCCAGCACGAGGGCAAGGCGCGCCGAGGCGAGCGGCGGCTCCTGTCCGACAATGCGGCATTTATTGTAAAACGAATGAAATGCGCCCGCCAGCTCGTGACTGTAGCGCGCAATGCGCTGCGGTGCGAACTCCGCCGCCGCACGCGCGATCTCCTCGGGATAGGCCGCAATCTTCTTGATAAGTGCGATCTCCGTCTCATCCGTCAGAAGTTCCAGCTCCGCTCCGTCCCGCACGGCGATTCCCGCCTCGTCCGCCTGACGGAAGATGCTGGAAATGCGCGCGTGTGCATACTGAATGTAGTACACGGGATTTTCGTTCGACTTCTTCGTCGCAAGGTCAAGATCGAAGTCGAGCTGGCTGTCCAGTGAACGCATAAGGAAGAAATAGCGCGCCGCATCGACGCCGACCTCCTCCATCAGCTCACGCAGCGTGACCGTCTCGCCCGTGCGCTTGCTCAGCTTCACGAGTGCACCGTCCCGATAGAGGCTCACCATCTGCAGGAGCAGCACCGTCAGCTCCTCGGGATCGTGTCCGAGTGCCGCCATCGATGCCTTGACGCGCGCGACATAGCCATGATGATCCGCGCCCCAGATGTTGATGAGGCGACCGTACCCACGCCTGTATTTATCATCGTGGTAGGCAATGTCCGCCGCGAGATAGGTCGGGACACCGTTGTCGCGGAAAAATGACGCGATCCTTGTCGTCGCCGTAGTCCGTCGAGCGCAGCCAGATCGCCCCGTCCTTCTCATATGCCATGCCGCGTTCGAGGAGCACGTCCACAACGCGCCGCACAGCATCGGGATGCAGCGTTCGCTCGCTGTACCAGCGATCGAACGTCACGCCGAAATCCGTAAGATCCTCCTCAAGTGCCGCGAGCTTCTCACGATAGGCGACATCCTGAAACAGCTTCAGACGCTCCTCCTCGGGAAGGGAAAGATACTTGTCCCCGTCACGGTCGATGATGCGCTGCGCCGTCTCCACAATGTCCGCCCCGTGGTAGCCGTTCTCGGGGAACTCCACGGACTTTCCCAGCAGTTCCAGATAGCGCGCATTCACCGACACGGCAAGCAGATTCATCTGATTGCCCGCATCGTTGACATAGTACTCGCTGTCCACCGGATAACCCGCCGTGCGCAGGAGTTTCACAAGTGCCGAGCCGACTGCTGCCCCGCGCCCGTGCCCGACGTGCAGAGGTCCTGTCGGATTCGCACTGACATACTCCACCTGGATGCGCGGCGCGCCGTTGGGCGGCAGTGTGCCAAATTCCTCCCCGCCGCAAGCACAGCGCGCAGGGTGTCCGAGAGCACCGTCTTTTTGAGGTAGAGATTGAGGAAGCCGGGGCCTGCGACCTCCGCATGATCGAGCCAGTCGCCCGCAAGGCGATCCCGAATCGCTGCAGCAATCTTCTGCGGCGACTGACGAAAGACACGCGCCGACTGCATGGCGAAGTTCGTCGCAAAGTCGCCCAGTTCCTTTTCCGGGGGCTCTTCCAGAAGAACAGGCGGCAGTGCCGCACCCTCGGGCAGGATGCCCTCCTCTACAGCCGCCTCCACGGCGCGTATGAGTGCCTGTTCAATCTGCTGTTTTATATCCACCTTGATTGATTCTCCTTTACATCGGCTCAATTCGTATTTCCAGCGTATTGTCGCTCTGCCGCACGCCGTCCACATAGAGCGTATAGAAGATATACGCCTCCTCACGCCCATCCGGAAACACGCGAAGACGGAGGCGGCGCGTCAGCGTCTTGATGAGGAACGTGCCGTACGGCGTACGGTAGTTGCTCGTACGCTCCTCCCCTGCAGCGAAATGCTGCGCATAGCGCACGACACCGCGCCGCTGGAGCATGATACCCTGCATCACTGATCCGCAAGACAGAGGGAACGACTGCCCCTCGATGAGCTCACTGTCATCATAGCTTACATAACGGCTCTCTCCACGCAAAAAAACGCCGTCCGGTAACGGACAGCGCAATGCGGCTCTCCTCGCCAGCAGCATCCACCTGTCTTCCGTCCAAGAAGACACGCACCTGCTCCGCACCCTTCATCGAATACTCCCTCCGATAAAAAAAGTGTGTCCTGCACAGCCTAGGGAAGCACTGATAAATTCAGCCACGCCGTCTTAGCATATCTTTTTTTCGCCCTGTCTATGTCGACAAATCCTCCACATAGCTTTTGCTATGCATCCGGTTTGTCTCCTTGACAGGACAAAAAAATCTGCACCAATCCGACGGACTTCATTTTATCGGCGATTCCCTAATTCTGGTCAACAGCGATCGCCAAATCCACCAGCTGACCGCTCAGATTCATCTCCACGACGAGATACCGCCCGTCGCTGATCTTGACTTCAAAGTCCTTTCCGACCGTCAGCGACGGTGTAGAAATATCCACATCCAGACCAAGCCCCGTGATGTTCGTCGCCGTGTGCGCCGTCAGCATATTGCTGAGCTCCGAGATCGCGCTCTGCGCCATCTCGTCGAACGTCTCGACCGGCATCCCCATCATCATCTGAGACGCGATGAACTTCGCCGTATCCTCACTCATATTGTAGACGACATTCCCACGGATCTGCTTTGTAAATCCGACCAGCATCGATACACCGAGACTCTTGACCCGCGTCGAAGCAGCGTAGAGCTTCGTTCGTGTCGGCTCCGGAAACCCCAACATTGGCATCACCGTTGTGAAGGCATCCACAAAAGGATTGATCAGTTTTGCATCCATTGATTACTCTCCTCTGCAAAGCCCACATTCATCCGTACGATTCCGATTGGCAGGCGTATACTGATACAGAACGTCGTCATACGGGGGCTGACAATATGCACTTGGGAGCCGCGTATCGTCCCCGGCGGCGTCAAGCGCAGTTCCTTTCCCTCAAGCACGTTGTTGATCTTCGAAACGGCGCGCCCTGCCAGAATGTTCGCGGCCTCCTCTACGGCATCCACGGCCTCATCGTCATCGAGGTCTTCCACAGATGCGCGTCCGAGCATGTGCATCGCAAACAGCTTGATCATCGGCTCATCCATGTAGAGAATGGCACGCCCCGTTGTGAATCCCGTAATGCCAATGATGACCGCCGCACCGCTCACATCCAGCGAGCGCGGCTCATACGACTCGATCTCAGTCTCTCCCTCCATGCGGAGAAGCCCCGCAATTCCCTGTTGGAGGCCGCGTGCAAACGGCTTTGGCATAAAGCTCACGAAAGACCGACTCCTGGCTTGCCGCCGACTCACAGATCAGATGGAGCGTGTCCACCAGATCGGACTTTGCCGCCGGCTTTTGCAAAAACGCACGAATCCCGATCGCCTTGCCCTGCGTGATGAGGTTCAGATCCTTCATCGCACTGATCATCAGGATCTTCGCATCGGAATCTATGGTCAAAATCCGCCTGCTGCATTCCAGACCATTCGCATCCGGCAGATTCATATCCATCGTCACGAGATCCGGGCGCAGCTCTGCATAAAGACGAAGTGCCTCCACCGCATCCGCCGCCATGCCGCAGACCTCGAAATCCGTATCCCTTAAATTCTCGGCAATCATCACGCGACTGATCTTGGAGTCATCCACGATCAGCACCCGTAATTTCCCCATACAACTTCACCCTCTTTTACGGATCACTTTATCCATCCGTTATTATAGCACGAAACAATGGCTTTCGTCACATGTTTTTGGTAAAACTTCAACCCAATATCCATCCGGATCCTCAACGAAGTAAATCCCCATCGCCGCGTTCTCATAGCAGATAATACCCATCTCTGCATGTTTTTTTCCCGCGCCGCCGCATAATCGTCCGTATAGAGCGCGAGATGGAACTCCTTTTCCCCGAGATTGTACGGCTCTGTCCGCTCGTGCAGATAGGTTAGCTCCAGCTCAAAATCCGTTACTCCGTCCCAGAGATAGACGAGCGTGAACCCCTCCGCCTCAAGACGCCGCTTCTCGCGAAAGTCAAACGCCTTTGCATAGAAATCCATGCTGCGCGCGAGATCGAGTACATTAAAAGTTCACATGCGTAAATGTAAATGCCATGTTCTCCTCCTCAAAAAAACATTGTATTACGGAAAAAAACTGCAAATGCAGTAACAAATGCAAAAACTATGCGCGATTCACGCGGTCAAAGAGCTCCGTCACCTCATGCGAAGGCTCTGCGTCCAGCTTGCTCACAACGTAAATCGCGAGAAGCCCAAGAATGAACCCGGGTACGATCTCATAGAGCCCGAACAGTGCAAACTGCTTCCAGATCAGCACCGTCATGCCGCCCGTCACAATCCCTGCAAGCACGCCGCGCTCCGTCGTACGCCGCCAAAACAGGCACATGAGGAGTGCCGGGCCGAATGCAGCACCAAACCCTGCCCATGCGTACGCCACCATATCGAGGATAAAATTGTCGGGGCTCATGCCAAGGTAGATCGCCGCCGCTGCAATCGCAAGCACCGAGAGGCGACTCACCCAGACCAGCTCCACCTGCTGTGCGTGTGGACGGAAGCTGCGCCGATAGATGTCCTGCGCAAACGCAGATGCCGCCACAAGCAGCTGCGCCGACGCTGTGCTCATGATCGCCGCGAGCACCGCCGCGAGAATCAGACCGGCGATGACCGGAGGGAAGAGCTCCCCCGCCATCGCGAGAAAAAAACCGTCTCTGCTGCCGTTCCCTCAAGTGGAGTTTTCAGATAGACCGCGCCGACCATGCCGACCAGGATTGCGGCGGAGAGCGAGATCACCACCCACGCCATTGCAATCCGCGTCGCCTGCGGCAGCTCCTCCGCATGACGAATCGCCATAAAGCGCACGAGGATATGCGGCTGCCCGAAGTAACCGATGCCCCACGCCATGAGCGAAACAAACTCGATGAGCCCGAGCGTAGAGCCGTCCACCTTCGTGAGCGGCGAGAAAAAAACGAGGCGTGCTCCGCGTAGATCAGATCCGCCGTCGCACCGAAGCCGCCGAGCATGATTGCCGCGCCCACAGGCACAACGAGGATCGCAAAGAACATCATCACGCCCTGGATGAAGTCCGTACGCGAGACGGCGAGAAACCCGCCGACGAGCGTGTAGAACACAACAACGCCTGCCCCCGCAAACAGAGCCGTCAAATACGGCAGGGGCAAAAAAATCGTCTCGAAGAGACGCCCTGCAGCCACGAATCCCGAGGACGTATAGAGAATAAAGAAGATCAGGATAAAAATCGCCGGCACAATGCGCAGTGCTCCCGATGTCGCAAAAAAACGATTCTCGAAGAAATCCGGCAGCGTCAGCGAGTTGTTCGCCAGCTCCGTATAGACGCGCAGGCGCGCAGCGATGAACTGCCAGTTCGCCCATGTCCCGAGCGCAAGCCCAAGGGCGATCCACCCAGCATTCAGCCCCGCCACATAGGCGAATCCGGGCAGTCCCATAAGCATCCAGCCCGACATATCCGACGCCTCTGCACTCATCGACGTGACCCAAGCGCCGAGCTTGCGGTTGCCGAGGAAGTAGTCGCTCATATTGCGCGTCCGTCGGTAATAGTAGACGCCGATCCCCATCATCACGAGCATATAGACAAGGAAGATCACACTGATTTCAATTTTTTCTGCCAAATGTACGACCCCTTATAAAAAAACAATATGTCGCTTATTATACGGGATTTTCCGCCGAAAAGCAAAGACATTTCAAAAACAGGTTCATACCTTGACACGAAAAAAACCCCGCATACGCGGGGTCGCTCTCCCTAAAAGAGCAGCACTACTCCTGCTGCTCGAACAGAGACTTGTCCACGCCGCAGAGTGGGCAGACAAAATCCTCCGGCAGATCCTCAAAAAGCTACACCGGGAGCCAGATCGTAGTCGGCATCCCCTGCCGCCTCATCGTAGACCCAGCCGCAAACCGTACAAACCCATGTTTTCATAAGAAGCCCTCCTCATAATATAATACACAGTATTGATTATAAATAATACACAGACGTATCGGGAGATTTGACTCACAAAGAGTTACTACCCAATAACAATTATTATATTACACCATTTTTTTTACATTTTACCAGCCTTTTTCACGAAAAACCCTTATAGATTTTTTTTCTATGACGGTATTCCGTCGGCTTGACCCCCATGTGCTTTTGAAAAATTTTGCTGAAATAACGTGTGTCCTGATAGCCGCACGCCGCGGCGACCGCGTAGATCTTCTCGTCGCTCTCACGCAGCAGCTGCCCTGCATGGCGCAGGCGGCAGTCCGTCAGATATGCACTGAACGAAGTGCCGCAGCGCGCAAAAAAAGCTTGTGAACATAGCTGACACTGAGGCCGAGTTCATCCGCGACCTCTCGAACGGTGATCGGCTCTGCCATATGCTCCTCCATGTGACGTACGGCATGGAGCAGATAACCTCGGATCGGCTCCTCAGGGGGCAGGGGCAAGATGAACGCAGCCCGCATCCGCTGCGTCAGGCGATTGCAGATGCAGATGCCGCTCCGCAATATGATCTGCCGCGAGACGCATGGCAGCAGCAAGCTCCTCATCGTCGAGCGGCTTCAGGAGGTAGGCACATACACCGAGAGAGATCGCCTGCTGGGCATACTCAAACTCACTGTATCCCGAGAGAATGATGTACTCCGCATCCAGCTCCTCACGCAGACGTGCAATCACGTCCAGACCCGAAAGCCCCGGCATCTTGATGTCCACAATCAGCACGTCGGGGTGTCGTTCACGGGCAAGGAGAATGCCCTCCATCCCGCTGCCCGCTGCCCCGATTACCTCCGCACCAAAAATCCTCCCACGGGGTCAGGCGCACAATGCCCTGCCGCTGCATGGGTTCATCGTCTATAATGAGCACTTTAATCATAATGAGGAGCCTCCTCCATGCGCTTCAGCGTCAATATGACCTCCGTTCCCTTCCCCTCTGTAGAGTGCAGCGCAATTCCGCAGTCCTCGTCCCCGTTCAGCACCGCGCGCATATGCACATTGTAAAGGCCAAAATGATTATCGTCGTGCCGCTCCAGCACTTCCTTCTGCCGCTGCGGCGACATCCCCTGTCCGTTGTCCTTCACGCGAAAGACGAGATGTCCGTTCTCCCGCATCCCCGTGATTGTAATACGTCCGCCGCTCTCCGCCATCTCAATGCCATGCCGGATCGCGTTCTCCACGAGCGGCTGCAAAACCAGCTTCGGTACATAGCATCCGTACGCCGTCGAATCGACACGCACCGAGACCTTCAGCCGCCCTGCAAAACGCCGCTGCTGGATCTTCAGATAGGTACGCAGGAAGGTCAGTTCCTCCGCCACCGTGACAAAGTCCTTCATGCTCACCGAGGCACGCAGGAGTTTTCCGAGCTGTACGGCGATATCGGCTGCACCCTCGCTGTCCCCGAGCTTCGCACTCCACTTAATGAGGTTCAGCGTGTTATACATGAAATGCGGCTTAATCATCTCCGTCAGCGATTTCACCTGCGCCACGCGCAGCGTCCGCTCACGTTCCCTGTTCTCCGCGAGCAGGATGCGGATATGCGCAATCAGGCTGTTGAACGTCAGTGCGAGTTCACCGATCTCGTCGGTGCGACGAACCTCCACCTGCACGGAGAAGTCATCGCTGCTGCGCACGCGTCCCATTGCTGTAGCGAGCGTATGCAGCGGCCGCCAAAGATGACGACTCAAGCGGTAGGCAAGATACGCCGTCACGCCGAGCGCAATCGCATCCACCATCAGAACCAGACGAAAGAGATAGTCCAGCGGTGCAGAGTCCAGACGCTGGCGCAGATGCACGACAAAGCCCGTATCTGGCGAGGCATACGCATAGTCGCGAAACACGGACTCCACCGGCGCTGCATCCGTCTGCGGCAGCAGCGCCGAGGAAAAACCCTCGCGGTGATGATCGAGCATATCCATCATCACATAGTGATAGCGATCCGTCAGGATGATCTGCCCCTCGTTGCCGTCCTGCACACGCTGAATGAGTGGAACAAGAGCCTCACGCCGCACATCAATGACGACAAATCCGAGGAGTTCATCCCCTCCCGAAGTGCACGCACGATCGAAAAAAACCGTCTCCCTGCGATCCGCCTCATAGCGGTCTGCCGATACGAGTACCCATCCCTGCTCCTTTACAGCGCGTCCAAACAGCCCCCAGTCGAGATTGCCGGGCAAACGGTAGTCACGCGGCAGATCGTCCGTCGCAATAACCTGCGCGCCGTCTGCGGAGAGAAGGTAAATCGCCGCCTCCCCGTACGACCCGCGAGAATCGCATAGAGATCACCGTAGATATGCTCCACATCGTCGCGTGCGCCGCGCAGAAATGCGAGGGTCTCCGCACGCACGAGCAGAGGGGCTCATCAGCCGCTCATAACTCTCAACAAGGTTGTCGATCTCGCGTGAGATACGCTGCACCTCCGCGCGTCCGCTCTTTGCCTGCGTATTCTCACAAACGCTGTCCGCAGCATAGAGAATCATCGCAGAGGCAAGCAGGAGAGGAAACAGTCCGCCAAAGAACAAATAGGTCAGCAGACGCTTTTGATAACTGATCCGATATCGATCCATAACAAAGACAGCCCCTCTCCTGGTGTGACGTGCACAACAGAAAAAAACGAGGAAAAAGAGCACTATTCCATAATCTTCAGATTATAAAGAAAGAATACGGATAAATTCCATTTCTGTCAAGCAAAAATTATAAATAAATCACAGTGTATATTGTACGTTCAGACAAAGGAAAAAAACCGCCACACTAAGTGACGGTCTTGGAAGGGGAAAAATATGGGAATGGGGGATGGGGGAAATGGGGATTTATTTGATAACCGCCGCGCGCCATTTGCTTAGGAACTCGTCCCGAAAGGAGACGGCGCGCTGCGTATCAAACCGAGTGTAATGAATCTCCGACAATGGGCGAAGATTCGATGGTGCCGAGACATCGGCACGGGTTGAGCGAAAATTCATAAGTGCCAAGGCGCTCATGAACCTGACGGCTCATCACAAAAATCAAGGAATTTTTTTGCATTGTCTGTGTGCGGAGCATTTTTGATGATTGCAATACCGGTCGAGGAAACAGTCGTCCCCTCCTCTGGATAGACAATCTTCATATGCGCATCGCTTGTGATGTATTTGAGCACCGGCTCTTCAAACGTCGCAGTGACCGCATACGCTCCATCTGAGAGTGCCTTGATCTGCTCCGCCGAACTGCCAATGATGCGTCCATTCAGCTGATCCGCCATCTGCCCAATGATCGCAGGGTCACTGCCTAGTGCATCCATCATCGTGAGAAGCACAATGTAGGCATGGGGCGATTTGGTAGGATCTGCAAGTGCAATGCGTCCGCGAAATTTCGGATTGAGAAGATCCCGCCACCCCTTCGGGGCATCCGCCTCACTCACCAGATCGGTATTGTAGGCGATGACGTACGGATCCATCGTCATATTGTAGAAAGCATTGTCCCTGCGTACAAAATCAGATTGAATTGCAGACTTCTCGGGAGACACATACGGTTCGAGATAGGATGTGAGCGTAGCATAGGCATCCGCCGTACCACCCCAGATGATATCGCCGTGCGGGTTTTTCCTGCTCTGTACGCACACGCGCCATGAGTTCATCCGAAGTCCCGCAGACAAGCTGCACCTGTATGCCGGTCTCTTCCTGAAACTCCTTGGCAAGCGACGCCGTCCAGTCCTCCGCGCTGCAGCTATATACCACAACGATGTTGCCATCCGACCGAGCCGGCTGCGGTTCTGTACCGCAGGCCGTAAGGAGAAGTGCCACGGCGAGGAGAAGCGCCGCACCCCACATCTGCATACGTTGAAAGATGATCATCGTGCGACACCTCCTCAACGAGATGTCATCAATTTCAAATCTTTTTAGTTATTATAGAATTATCAGAACTAATCCGCAATTAGGCAATTCATCAATTTGGTATGATAATCCTATCTTCTATTGTTTTCCCTCAATTCACGCTGTGCTTCAAAGAAATGAACCACCGCCTCCGCCGAAGGGCGATTCATTCCGGGGACACTTGCGAGTTCGTCGACCGAAGCCGCCTTAATCTTGTCCAGCGTCCCGAAGTGCGCCCAGAGTGCCTGTCGCCGCTTCGGGCCGACACCGACGATATGATCCAATACAGAAACAAGGTTGCGCTTGCCGCGCAGCTTGCGATGAAACGTGATTGCAAAGCGGTGCGCCTCATCGCGGATGCGCTGAATGAGATAGAGCGATTGACTGCGGCGCGGCAGTTCGACGGGTTCGGAGTTCCCCTCGGTAAAAACGAGCTCAAACTGCTTGGCAAGGCCGACCACAGGCACATCTTTTATGCCCTGCCGCACCGCGAATAATCTCAAGTGCGGAGGAGAGCTGTCCCTTCCCGCCATCGATGATGATGAGGTCGGGCAGTTCATCCTCCGGCAGTCCAACGTAACGCCGCGTTGTCACCTCGCGCATGGAGAGGAAGTCATCGGGCTTGCCCTCCGCACTCTTGATCTTGAAGCGGCGGTAATCCGACTTCTTCGGCATACCCCCCTCGAAGACAACCATTGAGGCGACGGTCTCCTGTCCCTGATTGTGCGAGATGTCGAAGCACTCCATGCGATGTGGCGGCTTCTTGAGTCCGAGATAGCGCCCGAGCTCCGCGACCGCGCCGAGCGTCTGCTCATCGGCGAGGCTGCGGCGCGTCTCCTCGTCCGCGAGGAATTTCTCTGCGTTCCCCGTCGCCATCACGACGATATCGCGCTTTGTGCCGCGCTGCGGTGTGAGGAGAGCGACCTTTCCCCCGCCCTTCTTCTGTGCAAGCCAGCGTTCGATGATCTCCCTGCCCCGCCGTATCAATCGCACACGGGAGCAGAACCTCACGCGGCACAAAGGTTGCCTGATTGTAGTACTGCTCGAGGAATGCGCGCAGGATATCGACGTCGCTCTCCTCCTCGCTCCCGCGCAGGAGGAAGTGCTCGCGCCCAATCATCTTGCCGCCGCGAATGAAGAAGATCTGCACACAGACCCCCGCTGCCGAGCGTGCCATGCCAATCGCATCCTGATCGCCCGCCCCCGTCACAATGTTCTGCCGCTCTGCCGCCTTTCGTACGGCACTGAGCTGATCTCTGAGGCGCGCCGCTGTCTCGAAATGATAGGCTTCCGCTGCAAGCGTCATGCGGTGCTCCAGCTCGCGCTCCACATCGTCCGTCCGCCCCTCGAGAAAGAGCAGGACAGCACGGATCATCGCACGGTAGTCCTCCACCGTCACCTTCCCCACACAGGGCGCAAGACATCTCTTGATATGGAACTCAAGACAGGTGCGATCGGGCATTGTCCGACACGTACGCAGAGGAAAAAAAGGCGCTTCAGGAGCTTCAAGCTGTCCCGCAGCGCCGTCACATTCGTATAGGGGGCCGAAGTAGCGCGCCCCATCACGCAGCACACGCCGCGTGATGAAGACGCGCGGATATTCCTCCTGCACCGTCACCTTGACATAGGGGTAACTCTTATCGTCCTTGAGCCTGATATTGTAGCGCGGACGATGTTTCTTGATCAGATTCGCTTCCAAAATCAAGGACTCAACTTCGTTCGCGGTCATGATGGTCTCGAAGTCGGCGACGTGCGAGACCATCGCCCGCACCTTCGGAGCCTGATTTCGGCTGCTCTGGAAATACTGCCGCACGCGGTTCTTGAGGACAATGGCCTTGCCCACATAGATAATCTTTCCGCGAGCGTCCTTCATGATGTAAACACCCGGCGAATCTGGCAGCAGTTTCAGCTTTTCGGCAACGAGGTCTGTCACCTCAGTGACCCGCCTTCATGCGGTTGATCGCACTGAACAGGGCAAGGATGGACGAGGTGATGATATCCGTATCCAGTCCCGCGCCCCAGTAAGTCTTGCCATCCTCGCCCGTGATACTGATGTAGGAGATGGCACGCGAGGTCTGTCCGATTTCAAGCGCGTGCTCGCTGTATGTCAGATTGGAATAGCACAGACCGAGATTCGCCTGCATAGCATTCGAGATCGCGTCAAGACGGCCGTTTCCGCGCGCTTCATACATGCGATCCTCACCGTCCACCTTGAGGGTGAACATCGCCCATGCGCGTACCGTCCGGCTGTTTTTTTGAGATGGAAGTCAGAAAGCTCGAACGGGAAAATGACATTGACATAGGTGTCCATGAACACCTTTGTAGATCTCGTCCGGCAGGAGTTCTTTGTGCCCGCTGTCGGACACGAACTTCACGCGGTAACTGAGATCCTCGCGCATCTTCTTCGGCATGCTGATGCCATACTGCTGTTCCATGATGTAGCCAACGCCGCCCCGTCCCGACTGACTGTTGATGCGGATGACATCGCCATCGTAGGTGCGTCCGATATCCTTCGGGTCGATGTAGAGGTATGGCAGCGACCAGTGCTTCGGCTTGTTCTCCTCCCAGTACTTCATCCCCTTGGCGATCGCATCCTGATGCGAGCCGGAGAATGCGGCAAAGACAAGCGAACCCGAATACGGCTGACGCGGGTTGACCTGCATGCGTGTCACCTGCTCGTAGACCTCGACGAGATGCGGCAGATTGGAGAAGTCGAGATGCGGATCGACACCGAGTGCGAACATATTCATCGCAACCGTGATGATGTCGACGTTCCCCGTGCGTTCCCCGTTGCCGAACAGCGTTCCCTCGACGCGATCCGCACCCGCGAGCAACCCCATCTCCGCATCCGCTACGCCGCAGCCGCGATCGTTGTGCGGGTGGAGCGAGAGAACGACGCTGTCGCGGTATTTCAGCCGCTCGTTGATATAGGGCAATCTGCATGCCATAGACGTGCGGCATCGACATCTGTACCGTCGAGGGAAGATTGATGATCGCCTTGCGGTCGGGGGTCGGCTGCCACACATCGAGAACAGCATTGCAGACCTCAAGCGCATACTCCGGCTCTGTGCCCGTAAAGCTCTCGGGCGAGTATTCAAACCGATAGTTCGCACCCGCCTCATCTGTCAGCTGTTTGAGGAGCTTCGCACCGTCCACGGCGATCTGAAGGATCTCCTCCTTCGAGCGCGCAAAGACCTGCTCGCGCTGTGCCGCAGACGTGGGGTTGTAAACATGTACAATCGCGTTCTTCACCCCGCGCAGTGCATCAAAGGTCTTGCGAATGATGTGCTCACGCGCCTGTGTCAGCACCTGCACCGTCACATCATCGGGGATAAGATTGTCCTCGACGAGACGGCGCAGGAATTCATACTCCGTCTCCGACGCGGCAGGGAAGCCAACCTCGATCTCCTTGAACCCCACGCGCACGAGAAGATCGAAGAACGCGAGCTTCTCGTCCAAGCTCATCGGGATGATAAGTGCCTGATTGCCGTCGCGCAGATCGACCGAGCACCAGATCGGTGCCTTGTCGGGTGCGTCCTTGCGCAGCCAGTCCAGACGGATCTCGGGCGGCATATAGTAACCTTTGGTGTACTTCGTGTGATTCATGATCGTTCCCCCGCATTGTAGTATTACTTCCAGATAAATAAGAACGCCCTTCGCCGCGCATGTGGGGCGAAGGACGAGCCTACATTTCATAGGGAAGCACTGATAAATTCAGTCCCGCCGCCTTGGCGCATCCTTTTCGCCCTGCCATCGTCAATAAATCCTCCACATAGCTTTTGCTATGCGTCCGGTTTATTTCCTGGCAGAACAAAAAAATCTGCTGCCAATCCGGAGAACTTCATTTTATCAGCGATTCCCTAGCGTTGTGCTATCTTACCATATTCACGGGCAGTTTGCAAATCCGACCAAGGTCGCATTAAACTTCTCGATCAGCTTCTCGGGCTTGTACGACTCCTTTGCCTTGCGCAGCCCCTCGATCCCCATATCCTCCTCGCGGTTGATGTAGGGTCAGATGGCTCCATGCGTGCTCCACAAAGCCCTGATTGATCGCGGGATACGCGCCGCGCAGCTCGGGATCCGCCTTCTCGACGTGAATGACCGCCGTATCCGTGTTCAGCTGCTCCCCAAACGTAAAGGCAATGACGCGCCCCCCGAGGAGAATTGCGCCGCCCTTCAGACCGAAATCCGCGAAATTGTTCAGCACCTCGAGGATCGCCGTACGCTCATAGCCGATGAACGGATCGACCGTACCATCCTCCTGTTTGTGCTGCTTGTACCAGCTGTTCAGTTCGAGTTTGCACAGCGTCACGATCTCATCCGTAATCGGTACGAACTCCGCATCGGGGTGCTCCTTACGGAACGCATTCAGATGATTCTTCTTCGAATGCAGCTTACGTCCCGCGAGACTGATGAGCTTTTCCGAAAGATACACATAGTCATAGTTGTCACGGTCAGCGACCACCTCGAAGTTGGCGCAGGTGCAGCTGCGCAGGAAATCTGCATAGCCGCGTTCCATATCATAGATATGAAAGGGCTGCTCAATGTCCTCGAAGTACGCGAGCAGCTTCTTCGTCGCAGCAGGGTAAAGCGCGGGATCGCAGAACGGCTGCAGAGCCGACACACGCGCCTTCCACTCGCTTACTACATAGAGGACGTTATCTTCCTCCGCGACGTGTACATGGAACGGCTCGCGCCACATATAGAGATTTGTAAAGTTAAAATGCGAATTCTCGTAGTAATTCGCACGAAAAATAGCGATCAAGCAAGGGCTTGTCGTCCTTTGTCAAGGCATGAAATTCGATGAGTCTCACCTTCCCTTTGGGTTTCCTAAAAGTTCTCCTAACGGTTTCATTATAACAAAGCCGTCAAGCCCTGCTTAAGGAATCGCTGATAAAATGAAGTCCGTCAGATTGGCGTAGATTTTTTTCGTCCGAACAAGGAGGCAAACCGGACGCATAGCCAAAGCTATGTGGAGGATTTGCCGACACAGTGCGGGCAAAAAAAGATGCGTCAAGATGGCGGCGCTGAATTTATCAGTGCTTCCTTAAATCCACAAGAATGTACGGATAATGATTGTCCCCTGCCGCTGTCTATGGTATCATAGGGACGCTATGTTATGATCCATTGGAAACGGAGTGATCTTATGTCCCAAAAGACGATTGATACCACGGAGCGCCCGCCGCTCCTGACCACCATCCCGCTGTCCCTGCAGCACCTTTTCGCCATGTTCGGCTCGACCGTACTCGTGCCGATCCTCTTTCACGTCAATCCGGCGACCGTGCTGCTCTTCAACGGCATCGGCACACTGTTCTACCTCATCCTCTGCAAGGGGAAAATCCCTGCATACCTCGGCTCGAGTTTCGCCTTCCTCTCCCCTGTCTTCCTCGTGCTCTCCCAATACAGCTACGAGGCTGCACTCGGCGGCTTCATCATCGTCGGTATTGTCTTCTGTATCGTCAGCTTCATCGTGCACACGATCGGAACGAGCTGGATTGACGTGATCTTCCCGCCCGCCTCGATGGGTGCGATCGTCGCTGTCATCGGTCTGGAACTGATGCCGACAGCAGCAAACATGGCGGGGCTGACGGGCGAAAAATACGGATGCAACCGTGATCTTCGTCTCGATTGCGACTCTCGCCATCACGATTTTTTTGCGTCCATGGCATTCCGTGGCTTCCTCTCCATCATCCCGATTCTCATCGGCGTTGTCGCGGGCTACATCATCGCATTCTGTGCAGGAATCGTCGATCTCTCGCACGTCGAGAGTGCACCGTGGCTGGCTCTTCCAACCATCTATACACCAGAGTTCGACCTGCGTGCGATTCTCATCATCCTGCCCGCCTCCATCGTTGTCGTTGTGGAGCACATCGGCCATCTCATCGTAACGGGCAACATTGTCGGACGCAACCTCGCCAAGGATCCGGGGCTCGACCGCTCCCTCCTCGGCAACGGTGTTTCGACGATCTTCTCCGGCTTCTTTGGCTCAACGCCGAATACGACGTACGGGGAAAAACATCGGTGTCCTTGCCATCACAAAGGTCTACTCCACATGGGTCATCGGCGGTGCCGCCATCTTTGCCATCCTGCTCTCCTGCCTCGGCAAGCTCGCCGCGCTCATCCAGAGCATTCCGACGCCCGTCATGGGCGGCGTCTCCATGCTGCTCTTCGGCGTGATCGCAGCCTCGGGCATCCGCATCCTCGTCGAGGCAAAGGTGGACTACAACAATCCGATGAACCTCCTCCTCACCTCCATCGTCATGGGTGTCGGCGTATCGACGGCGAGCCTTACCATCGGCACGGTCACGCTGCGCGGCATGGCACTCGCGACCGTCATCGCCATCATCCTCTCCATCTCCTTCCGCATCATCCTCGCCCTGCGCCGTTCAGAGCAAACACGCAGCGAATGACGGAGCACATCGTCACACTGCCGACGGCGGAGGAATGCCCTGCAAAGACGTATCTCATGCGCGTGTGCGGGATTTCGTCGGGACTGTGGAAACGCATCAAGCACAGCGGGACATTCGCCGTGAACGGCGTGCCCGCCATCGCCGCGCATACCACGCTGCACACGGGTGACATTGTATCCTATGAGCTGCCGATTGTCAGCTCCGTCACCCCCGAGCGTCTTCCGCTCGCAATCGTATACGAGGACAATGATCTCCTCATCATCGACAAACCCGCAGGTCAGCTCGTGCATCCGACGACAAAGGAATCGCACGGAACGGTCGCAAATGCCGTGCTCGGTCTTTACGAAGAGCGCGGCACACGACTTGACTTTCACCCGTGCCACCGCCTCGACCGCAATACAACGGGACTCCTGCTCATCGCGAAACATCCCGAAGTGCAGTATCAAATTGGAAAGCAAAACACGCTGACACGCGAGTACCTTGCACTAATTGACGGAATACTCACACCAACGGAGGGCACCGTAGACGCGCCGATTGCGCGTGCGCTGCCGAGCATTATCCTGCGCTGCGTCTCTCCTAAGGGAAAACCGGCGCGCACGCATTATCAAACGGAGTGGACGAGTGGCAGACATACACTCCTGCGCCTACAGCTTGAGACGGGGCGCACGCACCAGATTCGCGTGCATCTCGCCCATCTCGGTCACCCTCTGCTCGGGGACGACCTGTACGGCGGCAGCACGGATCTCATCCCACGCCACGCACTCCATTCAGTCCGGCTCACCCTCACGCATCCGCGCACAGGTGAACGGCTCTCCGTGGAGTCCCTACTGCCAGAAGATATGGCACGCATTCTCTCATTGTAACCATAGAAAAGCCCCGCAGACGGAATTTCTCCATCTGCGGGGCTTATTGTCGTTCAGCGATTCCTTGCTTTGCTTGCGCCGAACCACTTCTGATAGATCTTGTCGTATTCGCCGTTCTCATGCAGCTTCTTGAGCGCCTCGTTGACCTTCTTCTGGAGGTCAGCGTTGTCCTTCGCCATTGCAATGCCGTAGTCCTCGGCAGAGAGCTTGTCCTCGAGGGACTTCACACCGACCGCCTGTGTCTGCTTGATGTAGTAGTCGTTAACGGGACGGTCGTTGACGACAGCATCCACGCCGCGCGCCTTGAGCTCCATGAAGCAGTCTGCGGGCGTGTTCAGCTCGGTGACCGTAACGCCCTCCATCTCCTTGACCATGTTCGCACTCGTCGTACCGATCTGAACGGCGACCTTGTGTCCCTTCAGATCCTTGAACGACTTGATCGCCTCCTCATCGCTGCGGACGATCATCGTAAGCCCCGACTGATAGTACGGATCGGAGAAATTCACCTTCTGTTTGCGCTCATCGTTGATCGTCATGCCGCTGATGATGACATCGATGTTCTTCGCCTGCAGCGCAGGGATCAGACCATCAAATCCGATGTTCTGGATCTCCGCCTCGCTGCCCATCTCCTTTGCGACCGCACGGATGAGATCCATGTCGAAGCCCTGATACTCCTTCTGCCCCTCATCCTGGAACTCGAAGGGTGCGAAGTCCACCGCTGCACCCACGCGCAACACCTTGGACTCCTGCTTCGCCTGATCGCCGCCGCCGCAGCCGACAAGCGCGAGACTCACGAGAGCACCGGTCAGAACAAGTGCCAATTTTTTTCAGTTTCATAGGAAAGCCTCCTCAAATGAGATAAAATCAAAAGAGGGACGCCACACAAGGCAGCAATCCCTCCCATGAAGGGACCCGAAAGTCCCTCGAAAAAAATCCTTAGAAACGTGCTGCGCGCTTCGCGTTGAAGCAGTCGCGGCAGTAGACCGGACGATCCGTCTTCGGCTCGAACGGGACTTCCGTGTCCTTGCCGCACTCGGCACAGACCACATGGAACATCTGACGCTCGCCGCTGCTCTGCTCGTCACGACCGCGACGACGCTTGTCACGGCAGTCACGGCAGCGTGCCGGCTCGTTCTCAAAGCCCTTCTCTGCGTAGAACTCCTGCTCACCAGCCGTGAACACAAAGTTGCTGCCGCATTCCTTGCATACGAGTGTCTTGTCTTCAAAAGCCATTCTTCCACAATCTCCCTTGAATAATTATAGAGTCTCTCCATTCGCCGAACTGGGAAAGCGTTCACTGAGATTATGGTACGGCAAAGCCTGATTACATAAACAAGGCTTCACGCGTTCATTGAACGACTATCAGGTCTTGAGGAACGGATTTCAACGCTCTGTATTATACAGATGTTTTTTTCATAAAGTGCAAGCATTTTTTTCTATGCTTCATGATATCGGTCAAAACAGGCTCTCCTGAACGTCCAGCCAGCTCACCTGCACTGCATCGTGCACACGGTCGCCCATCTCTGCGTGCCCAATGAGAAAGGGAGATGCAGGATCGTGGCGGCGGCGATTCCCCTGTACGCGCGTAAAATGCGAATTGGCGTAGCAGTAGCGGCAGAGGTGCGGACAGCTGTCATACGCGCCGATGTCCGCACCAAGATAGCAGTCGCACTCCTTGCGCTGTCGCTGATACTTCGGGAATCGAATCCGCTGCCCGAGCGCGCGCTCATAGATACGCGGTGTCATGCAGCCGCCGGTATCCGCGCCGAATGCAGCAAGTTCCTCCCCGCCGCCGCACGGGTAGACAGTCATACCATATGCTTTTGCCGTCTCCACGATATACGCGCCGAGACCCATACGCTCCGCGTGCGTCACCTCGCGCCCCTCGGGGAAGTTCCGCCGCGTCTTGGCATAGCGCATGAGAAAGCTGATGACGACCATCTCCGTCGCACCTGCAAGCATCTCTGCCATCATGGAGAATTGCCGTCGATGCCAGTCGATCGTATGACGTTCGTCGAGGATGATGGGATCGTACCGCCAGCCAATTGCGTGCACGCCGACAATCTCCGAGAGCTGACGAAACGCTCCTGCAACCTCCTGCCACGCAGGCACATGCGGCTCGATGTCCCTGCCGTAGGGCGTGATGGTGACGTACCAGAACTGGCCGAACGGCGCGAGAAGAGCCATGTGCGGGAGCATGGGGGCGGGGTTCTTCGTACAGAATGCGATGAGATCGACAGCGGACGGATCGAGGCGGTAGCGCGTGACTTGCTGCTCGTCGTAGGGATTGCGTACACAGACCTCGCCCGCACGCAGACGGTTCACGAACCACGGCGCATAGAACGCAGGGATATCCGTACGCATCCCCGTGTGCAGTATCATCGCCATCCCCCTTTTTATCATAGCATAACACACGCAACCATCAAAGATAAATCCCCGACTACCGAAGCAGTCGGGGATTCCGATACCACATCGCTTTAGGGAAGCACTGATAAATTCAGCCGCGCCATCTTGACGCATCTTTTTGCCCGAACTGTGTCGGCAAATCCTCCACATAGCTTTGGCTATGCGTCCGGTTTGCCTCCTTGTTCGGACGAAAAAAATCTACGCCAATCTGACGGACTTCATTTTATCAGCGATTCCTTAGAGATAGCGAATATAGATGTAAATGTTCGAGATAATGATGGTGAACGTCATGATCGGGAGCGCGATCTTCATGAAGCCGAGGAAGGAGATCGGACGTCCGCGCTGCGCCGACATGGACGCGACGACGACGTTTGCACTCGCACCGATGAGCGTTCCGTTGCCGCCAAGGCACGCGCCAAGCGCGAGCGACCACCAGAGTGGATCGAGGTTCGCGAGCCCCATCTGCCCCATATCCTGAATCAGCGGAATCAGCGTCGCAACAAACGGGATGTTGTCGATGAATGCAGATGCGAATGCGCTCATCCACAGGATGAGGATCGCCGTCGCCTCGACATCGCCGCCCGTCGCCTTGATCGCCTCTGCAGCGAGCATTCGGATCACACCCGTCTCGACAAGCGCACCGACGAGGATGAAGAGTCCGCCAAAGAAGAAGATCGCCGGCCACTCGATCTTGGAGAGCACCTTGACAATCGCGTTCTCATCACGCGTCGCCGTGAGGAGGAGCAGCAGCCCTGCGCCCGAGAGCGCGACCGTTGCAGACTCAAGCCCGAGGCTGCCATGCAGGACGAAGAGTGTGATCGTCAGGAAGATAACGGCAAGACATTTGCGCAGGAGGCTGTGGTCCGTAATCTGCGCCCCTGCAGGGAGACGCATAATCTTGTCCTGGAGCTCCGGCTGTGTGTGCAGACTCTTTCGGTAAAGCGCAATAAGAATGAATTGTACTAAGATAAAGATAATTATAGAGACAAGCGTCAGGGTTTTTCCACGAACGCCATGAAGTCGAGTCCAACCGCACTGCCAATCATGATGTTCGGCGGGTCTCCAATGAGCGTTGCCGTTCCGCCGATGTTCGAAGCAAGGATCTGTGAAATCAGATATGGCATGACATCGACTTTGAGCTGTGATGTAATGCTGAAGGTGATGGGCACGGTCAGCAGAACCGTTGTGACGTTGTCGAGCAGAGCCGAGCAGACCATCGTGATGGTCGAAAGCACGACGAGGAGGGCGATCGGCTGCGCCTTGACCTTCTGTGCCGCCCAAATCGCAAGGGAAGTTGAAGAGTCCCGTCTCACTCGTGATGTTCACAATAATCATCATGCCCATGAGCAGTCCCAGCGTGTTGAAGTCAATATGGTGGACTGCGGTCTCCTGGCTGATAATCCCAAAGAGTATCATGAGCATTGCGCCAAACAGTCCGACAATGGTGCGGTGCACCTTTTCGGAGATGATGAGCGCGTACGCGATGACGAATATGACAATCGCCACAATCGTTGCATTTTCCATCATTACACATCCTTCTTCTCGTTACGAGAAATCCATCACGTCGCCGTGATGATTACCTGTCGACCCTTGCGCTGAATCTTGAGCCGATAATGCTGCACACCTTCCTGTGCCAGGGACAGCTTCAGCTCCATCAGCGCGCGGCCGAGTTCATCCGCCTGTGCGGAGGAAAGCCCCGCGCGGGCAAGGTCGGCGGGAGGTTCCTGCGCCGCCTGTAGGCGTGCGAGCTCCTCTTCCTGCCGTTCCTTTTTCAGCAGAACCTCGGCGAGGGTCTCCTCCTCCTCGAAGCCCTGCATCATATCCTTGTCAGATCGATTCTTCGGTATTTTTGCCACAGCAAACCTCCTCATACCGTCCCCATCGGGCGGTGCATACACAGACGGGAAAGAACTACTTCACCTTGCTCCATGAGTCCTTGAGCCCGACAATGCGATTAAACACAATATGATCCGGCGTAGTGTCCGGGTCAACCACAAAAGTAACCGACGCGCAGGAACTGATAATGCGCCCCTGCCGCCGTGAGCCGGACGCTCGGCTCGATTTTTGCATCGGTGAGAATTTCAAGCGAGTACGGGTTCAGCGCATCGATGAAATGCGCCGGCTCCTCCTCGCCCTCGGGGATATCGCGCAGGAGACTCTCGTAGAGCCTAACCTCCGCCGTGAGTGCATGCTCCGCCGCAACCCACTGGATCGTCCCCTTCACCTTGCGATTCGCTGCAGCACCGCCGCTCCGCGTCTCGGGGTCATATGTACAGCGCAGCTCCGTGATCTCTCCAGCAGCATCCTTTATGACTTCCTCACATTTGATGATGTAAGCGTGCTTGAGGCGTACCTCTCCGCCCGGCTTCAGGCGGAAGAACTTCTTCGGTGCGTCCTCCATGAAGTCCTCGCGGTCGATATAGAGTTCACGCGCGAACGGCACATAACGCTGTCCGCCGTGGGTCGGGCTGTTCTCCGCGAGCAGATACTCCGTCCCGCCCTCGGGATAGTTCGTGAGGACAATCTTCAGCGGGCGCAGCACCGCCATGATACGCGGCGCATTGCGGTTCAGTTCGTCACGGACACTGTGCTCGAGCATGGCGCTGTCCACCGTGCTGTTGCTCTTGGCAACGCCGATCTCCTCACAGAACGCACGCACTGCCGCAGGCGGATATCCGCGGCGGCGCATTCCCGAAATGGTCGGCATACGCGGATCGTCCCAGCCGCGCACATGTCCCTCCTCGACGAGCTGGCGCAGCTTGCGCTTGCTCGTGATCGCCCCCGAGAGGTTGAGCCGTGCAAACTCGATCTGACGCGGACGCTCCCCCGCAGGAAAGCCGAGTGCCTCAAGCAGCCAGTCATAGAACGGACGGTGCTCCTCGAACTCAAGCGTGCAGAGCGAGTGCGTAATGCCCTCGATTGCATCCGAGATCGGATGTGCGAAGTCATACATTGGGTAAATGCACCACGCATCCCCCGTCCGATGATGCGGCACATGGGCGATACGATAGATCACCGTGTCGCGCATCACAAGGTTCGGCGATGCCATGTCGATTTTTGCCCGCAGGACGCGTGCCCCGTCGGGGAACTCACCCGCGCGCATACGCGTGAAGAGATCGAGATTTTCCTCCACGGAACGATTGCGGTACGGGCTTTCCACACCTGCCTCGGTCAGCGTTCCGCGATGGGCACGGATCTCATCCGCCGAGAGGTCGTCCACATAGGCAAGCCCCTTCTTTATCAATGTTACTGCATATTCATACATCTGCTCGAAGTAATCCGATGCGTAGAAACAGCGGTCGTCCCACGAGAAGCCGAGCCAGCGGATATCCTCCTGAATGGAGTCCACGTACTCGACATCTTCCTTCGTCGGATTTGTATCGTCAAAGCGCAGATTGCAGAGGCCATGGTAGTCCTCGGCAACGCCGAAGTTGAGACAGATGGACTTCGCGTGCCCGACGTGCAGGGTAGCCGTTCGGCTCGGGCGGGAAGCGCGTGTGAATCCCCTCCGCGTGTCGTCCCGCACGCAGATCCTCGTCGATGATATTTCGGATAAAAATTCGATGTCTTTACGTCCGCCATGTCCCTATCCCTCGATCCGTATAATTCCAATCAATCGTTCTGTGCGCAGAGCCGTTCGATATAGGCGCGCAAACGCGCGACGCCCTCAGCAATTCCATCCTGCGCCGGAAGGCTCTCAATAAAGGCGTCCACATAGCCGCGTGCCACAATGCGGCGCAGCGTCCACATGAAATTGATGTCATAGATCCACATGAGCCGCACAATCTTGCGGTCACCGTGCGTGCGCAGACGATAGTAGTCCGCCTGTCGTCCCGCCGCGAAGTCCGCCACAAATTCGGGGCTGACCTCCTGCGCCGCATCCGACGGTACAAAGTTCGGTGCTTTCTTCGCCCCATCGGGCGCAAGAAACGGAAGGAGAACACGATAGATATCGAGCTTATCTGCGTCGCGAATGATCTTTGCGAAAAACAGCTTTTGCTCATCGTCCGTCGGCGCAATTTCCTTCTTGTTGTGGTACTTGATGGCAAAGCGCACAACATCGGCATCCGCAGGCGTGAGCCGCTCCAAAAAGTCGACTTCCTCCGCGAGCACCTTCAGCCCGAGATCGGCATGATCCTCCGACGCCGCATCATTGAACGTCTGATAGACAGCATACTGCCGGAAACGCCCCACATCGTGAAACAGCCCGATGATCTCCGCAAGTGCCGTGTCGTGTTCGCTGCATCCGAGATGCTTCGCAAGCGCACGCGCATTCGCCGTGACATAGCCTGTGTGAATCTCCTTGAGGCGGATCCCAAGCATCACATTGGGATCGTCCGTACGGAAGGAACGCATATAGTCGTTCATCCATCGGTGCATTTCATGCAGGATCTCTTTCATCGATCTACGTTCCTCCTTTCACATACTGGCATCCACTTTGACAGACTTTCTCCGATCCGTTCATCCCTGCGGCGCAGAGATATACGTATCGTCAAAGTCCGTGGCAATGAGCGTCGCCTGTACCCTGCCGGCCATTTCAGGCTGTACGACGAGACCCACGATCACGTTGACCTCGGGGTGCGCATTCCGATGAATATAGTGCACCGCCTCATCGACATCGCGCAAACTCATTGCAGGGCTTCCCGTAATGTTCAGCACAACGCCGCGCGCCCCTCGATACCGCGATCGATGAGCGGGCTCTCGATTGCCTTGCGCACTGCCTTCTGGGGACTCTCGTCCGTACCGATCGCGAGCAGGGCATCGCTCGATCCCCCCTGTCGGAAGATCGTCGTCACATCGGCGAAGTCAACATTGATGACCCCCGTCGTGAGGATCAGCTCCGCCACACAGCCGACCGTCTGCCGCAGCACCTCATCCGCGAGGGCAAAGGCATCGACAAAGGACATATTGCGATTCGGTGCGATCTTGAGCAAATTGTCGTTGCGAACCGTGATGAACGCATCCGTATATCCCTGCATGCGAGCAATGCCCGCCTGCGCCGTCTGCATTTTGCGCGCCATCTCAAAGTGAAATGGCGTGGTGACAACACCGATCGAAAGGATGCCCATCTCCTGTGCGATCTCCGCCACAACAGGCGCAGCTCCGGTCCCAAATCCGCCGCCCATCGTGGCTACGATAATGACGAGATCCGTTCCCTCAAGGAGTGCACGAATCTGCTTTTTCCGACCCGCGCGCCGCCTGTTCGCCGAGCTCGACCCGCCCGCCCGTGCCGCGCCCGTTCGTCATCTTCTCCCCGACGGGCAGCACCGTGATCCCCTGTTTGTGCAGGGTCTTCAGCTGACGCAGATCGGAGTTGAGCCCGATCAGCGTGATATCCAGATCATAGCCTTCACGGACACAGCGCACAATGTTATTGCCGCCGCCGCCAACGCCGACCACTTTGATGGTGATTTTCGGTTTGATAATTTCAGCTGCCGGCATATACATACTCCTATCGAAGTACCAAATTCATCAGTTATTCTGCGATTTCCCTGTCCCGCGCACCTGTGCCATAAGCGCACCGCCGAGGAGGAGCGCACAGCCCAGCAGCTGAACACCGCTCATCGTCTCCCCGAGGACAATCCAGCCCGCCACGGCGGCAAATATCGCCTCCGTCGACATGAGAATCGCCGCCTGTGTCGGCTCTACATACGCCTGTCCGAGAATCTGACAGGGTATAGGCAACGCCGCAGGAGAACAGCCCGGCGTAGAGAATCGGAACGGCCGCGCCCCAGATATCGCTCCACGAAAAGCTCTCATAGATCGCAGCAAGGACAGCACTGCCAATGGTACAGATAATCATCTGCATAAAACAGAGCTCAATCGCATCAACGGCACGCGCATAGCGGTCAATGAGCAGAATCTGTGCCATCCAAAAGAAGGAGCAGATGAGGACGAGCAAATCGCCCGTGTTGATTGTCGTCTCCCCATGCGCGGAGAGGAAGTAAACCCCTGCAAACGCAAGGACGGCACCGCCCCACTGTCCTGCACGGACACGCTGTCCAAGCAGGACAGCGGCGAGCGGAACGAGGACGATATAGACCGTGGTAATGAACGCTGTCTTTCCCGCCGTCGTGTAGAGGAGCGCGACCTGTTGGAGCGTCACGCCGACAAACATCGCGAGCCCCACGGGAATCCCCGCGCGAAAGCCCGAACGAAATGTCCCTGCACGCCTCTGCTCTGCACGCTTGTCGCGATAGAGAAGCCACAGTGCCCCGATGAAGAGAACGCCAAGCGCAAAGCGCGCGGCTGCATAGGTATATGGACCAAGCCCCTCCATCCCGAGAATCTGTGCAACAAAGGTCGTGCCCCAAAAAAACGATGCAGCCAGCAGCATCAAATTCCCGCGCAGATGCATCAATCAGAGCACCTTCGACAGGAAGCTGCGCGTACGCTCCTCTTTCGGGTTCTCAAACACCTCGCGCGGCACGCCAGACTCGATGATGCGCCCTCGTCCACGAAAAAGCAGACGGTCGCCCACCTCACGGGCAAAGCCCATCTCGTGTGTGACAATGACCATCGTCATGCCCTCGTTCGCGAGTGCACGCATGACATCGAGCACCTCGCCGACCATCTCTGGATCGAGAGCCGAGGTTGGCTCATCGAAAAGCATGACCTTCGGCCGCATGGCGAGCGCACGGGCGATTGCTACGCGCTGCTGCTGACCGCCCGAGAGATTGTCGGGATAGGCATCTGCCTTTTCCGCGAGCCCCACACGCGCGAGCAGCTCACGTGCCGTCTTCTCCGCCTCGTCGCGGGCGACGTGCTTCACCTTCATCGGCGCGAGCATGATATTCTCAAGCACCGTCATATGAGGAAAGAGGTTGAACCGCTGGAACACCATGCCGACCTCTTCGCGGACCTTATTGATATTCGCCTCACTCGAGAGCGTGATGCCGTCAACGACGACCTCGCCCCCTGTCGGCTCTTCGAGATGGTTCATGCAGCGCAGCAGTGTACTCTTGCCCGAGCCCGAGGGACCGATGATAACGACGACCTCTTTCTCCTCAATGGAAAGATCGATCCCCTTTAAGACCTCATCCGCGCCAAACGCCTTACGCAGCCCCTTAATCTCAATCATGGACGCGATACCTCCGTTCCAGATACGCGACGAAGCGCGAGATGGTCAGCGTCATCACGAGATAGATGACGGCGACACTCATCCATATTTCAAACGAGCCATACGTCTTTGCGATAATGAGCTGTCCGCGCCGCGTCAGTTCCTCGAAGCCGATGACCGAGACGAGGGACGAATCCTTGAGCATGGCGATGAACTCGTTGCCGAGCGGCGGGATGACGCGTTTGAATGCCTGCGGCACAATGATGTAGCGCATCGTCTGCAGCCACGTCATGCCGAGCGAACGTCCCGCCTCCATCTGTCCATCGTCAACCGACTGGATACCCGCGCGGAAGATCTCCGCCACATACGCGCCGGAATTGATGCCGCACGCAGAGATCGCCGCGATGAACGGATCAATGCGCTGCCCCGTGATGACAGGCAGCGCGAAGTAAAAGAGAAAAATCTGCACGAGCAGCGGCGTCCCACGGAAGAACTCCACATAGACCTCCGCGAGCATACGCAGCACGCGCAGATTCGAGATGCGCGCCACACCCACGATCAGACCGATCACAAAGCCAATCGCCGTCGACAGCACCGTGATCTGGATCGTAACCCCCGCGCCGATGAGTAGCAGCGGGAAATGAGTTGACGACGAGATTCATATCAAAAGTCATAAGCCCATCCATTCTCCCCATATAGATTCATAATTCCAATGACAATCTTGCATAAATAGCCGTTCTCCATATTATATTTCAATCATAGAGTGCTGTCAATAAATTCAGGCTCTTTGTCTACATGATTGCATGTAATAAAGGAAGCACTGATAAATTCAGCACCATCATCTTGACGCATCTTTTTGCCCGCACTGTGCCCTCGATCCTCCACATAGCTTTTGACTATGCGTCCGGTTTGCCTCCTTGTTCGGACGAAAAAAATCTACGCCAATCTGACGGACTTCATTTTTATCAGCGATTCCTAAAAAGAAAAATACCCCACGTGCCGGATATGAACGCCGATCCCGCGGGGCGCAATAGTCTTTAGAGTTTCTTGGACAGCTCCTCAATGCTGTCGGACATCGCTTTCGCTTCCTCGACAGAGGCACTGATCTCCTTCATGTTCGCCGCCTGATTCTCAATCAGACCGTTGATGGACTTAATGCGCTCGGCAATATGACTTGCCGCCTTCTCCATCGATTCGAGCGCCTCGAAGATCTTACTTGCGGCATCGCGGCTGCTGTCGGCAAGTTTTCTGACCTCCTCCGCCACAACGGAGAAGCTGCGCCCTGCCTCGCCCGCGCGGGCGGCCTCGATAGAGGCATTCAAGGAGAGAAGGTTCGTCTGCTTCGAGATCGTCATGACAAGCTCGGACATCTTGAGCGTGTTCTCCGTCTGGCTGCGCGTATCCTCTGCCGCCTTCGTGATCTCCTCCTGTACACTCGAGATCTCCATCGTGCGCTCCGTCGTCTGACTCACGCTCGTAGTAATCGCATCAATGGCCCCATACAGGCTGCTGAGCATCGTCTCAAGCTCACCGTAGAACTTTTCCTTACGCTGCGTGTTCTGTTCAATTTCCTCCCTGCTTTTTTTCTTCTCCGCGTCAATGTCAACAAAGACCCCAATGATCTCCTCGGGATGCCCGTTCTTGTCTCGTACGACATTGCCGGAGGCATGATACCAACGGTAGCTGCCATCGTGAATCTTGAGACGGTAGTCCACATTATACATCGTGCGTCCGCTGAGATCGCGGATACAGGCGTTAAAAGAAGAAAACGTCCCCTCCACATCATCGGGGTGCAGACGCGAGCTCCACGACTCGATCGTGTTCGGGAAATCCGACTCGCCACGGAAACCGATCATACGGCGAAACTCATCCGACCAGATCGCGTAGGCAATACTGAAATCCGGATTGATCTTCATATACCACATCCCGGACTTGACCGCCTCATTGACCGTGCGCAGACGGAACCTCTGGTATTCCAGCTCCTCGTTCACGCAGTCGATCAGCGCGTTCAGTTCAGCGGCATACGGCTCACCGCCATGCAGCTTCGTGAAGAGCTCGTTCTTCTTATGCGCCGCGACAATCTCCTGAATCGTCCCCGCAAAGTCCTGTGTTCCCGTATTCTTGTCAACCATTGCATTCCCTCCAAAAAAATAACGCTCAATTATGTAGGCTTATTGTACCATATTCGCTCATATATGCAAGCGGTAGTTGAGGCATCTTCGCATTTATAACAAAAAGGACAGCCGCATGCCTTTCACACGCAGCTGTCCTTTTATCAGAGTTATTTTTACAAAGTACCGAGCGCACGCCGCTGCGTACGAAGCTTTTGCTCCCAATCCGTACGCGAACGCTGCAAAAACTCGTGCACGAGATAGTCCGGCTGCAGGGGCATCAAGGATACGGCGTGCCGCATCCGTCTGAAACGGCTCATGCCGATCCACGCGTATGACGTACTCCATCGCCGTCTGCCAGTCCAGAGGATCGCGTGCGCCTACATGGCGGTGCATCATCTCACGGACATACGAACCAGAAAGCGATTGGTGCAGATGCAAGCCAAAAACGTACTTCCCCACCTCGCCGAGATTCTGATGGATCTTCCTCACATATGACGCGCCGTCTGCTTCACTCCGCAGATCGAGATTCGTGTTCATCAGATGCCCCGTATCGAGCATAAAGCCCACAGCGCGATAATTGACCTCCTCCAAGAGCATGGCAGCCAGATGCGGCTGACAAAAGGTCAGCCCCGGCCACCAGAGGTTTTCAAAGAGGAGTTTGCATCCCTGCGGAATTTCACACGCGATTTCATTGACGAGTTCGATGGTCGCACGAATGACATCCTCATCCGTCGCGGCAAATGCACGCGTATACATCTCGGATGTGCGATTGTGCGCGACGTGCAGGACGAGGTACTGCGGCTGACATTCTGCCGCCCGCCGCAGATTCTCCTTCCACGCTGCGATCCAGTCACTGACGTACAAAGATCCGTAGTAGGTGCAGATCTTCTCCTCGCTGCCAAACTCCTCCATGAGTGCCGGACGGTTACCGCGCCAAAAATCCACCCACGTCGGCCAGAACAGGAGATGTACTCCCTTGATATACCTCGCCGGAAACATCGTGCGATCCCACGGCGCACAGAGCATGAACTCAATGCCGTCCAGCATGTGCGTGTGCAGGACTGTCGGAAGTGTATCCGAACTGTTTTGCAGCAAATTCTCCACATCGCAGTCCGCATTGGAGAGATTCGTCAGTGTAAGCATATCTGCCCTTTTCTACCAAATCGGTGGATGCACGCGGCATCAGAACCGATAGTTGTAGCTCAGGAGATAGTTGATCGGCGCAACATAGTAATCCGATCCGCTGTGCATCGTGGTGTCATTGCGGTTGAGCACGTTGTCGATTCGTAGGCTCAGCTCGCTGTTCTCATCCGGTGCATAGGTCGTATTCCACGTTGTGAGCAGATACGGCTTCGAGCGATATGCCGGCGCATCGGACGGCGACTGCACACGGTCAGCGAGATAGGAGGCTGAGAGCGATGATGTCCACTTATCCTTTTTGTAGGTGACCCCACCCGTCAGCTGAATCCGCCCAAAGGTACGCTCCCAGCCGAGCATCTTCTTGCTGCTCTTCGTCTGCGGGTTCTGCCATGTCACACCCCAGTTGTAGGAGAATCCATGCGTGCCCTGTATCTCGTTGGAGAGCTCCAGTCCGATGTTGCGGAAGTCTTCATTCGCATACTGATATTCCGCACGTCCACTCCTGCGAGTGACCTTTGCTGTAATATTGTCCGCAACACGCATATGGAAGAGCGCGGCCTTCCATGAATGTCCGTCATGCTTCTGCTTCCATCCGATTTCATAGGTAACACCCTTCTGCGGACGCAGGTTCGCCGCAGGCGTCTGCCGATCATTATCGGGGTACATCTGGGAAAATGTCGGCATGACAAAGGATTGACTGATGTTCAAATAAAGGCTGTTCTCGGCGTTGAGCTTGTGCAGCCACTGTCCCGAGGCGCTGAGATTGCTGTAGTTCTGACTGCGTGCAGCCCCCGTCGTCCACGTTTCACGCAGCCCGAAAAATCCCTGTGTTTTTTTCTTGTCAAAGCGCTGCTCCCATTGACCGAATACCCCCCAGTTATTGCGTGTATAGCGTGCATGATCAGCACTCACCGGCGTGGCGAGTTCCGCGTAGACCTCATGTACGAGATCAAATCCAAGGATCGCAGTTGCCTTTCGGATTCACCTGCCACGTCCGCTGCAGGTCGATGCCGTACGTCGTATTCTTCTCGCGCGAATGATACCGACCGTCCGGCGTTTTTTTCCCTGTTCTGTTATTAAAGTAGCTCGGCCCCATAAATTCCAGTGTTCCGGTGTTGAAGAACAGGCTCCCCTTCCAGTCCGTGTCGCGATAGTTCAGCTGCGTAATATACTGCTTCGTTTCATACTTGCGCTGGTTGTACGGCGCTCCGACGGGGATGCGCTGCATACGCGTAGGTGCGTGCGTATTATCCACAGCAGTGATCGTCCGCTTGTATTTCCCCTCTGTCTCATAGTAACCAATCTGGAAATCAAGGCGCGGATTCACATGATAGTTCACCCCCACATTCTGCTTGAGAATATCGTAAATGTCTGTACGTGTCTGTCCACGAAGCATGGCCTGTGCATACTCCGTGTAGCTCACGCCGTCCCTGCGCCCAAACTTATCATAGTTGTAGTAGAACCCAAAGCGTTCATCCCCGACACTGATGCCATAGCTGCGCTGCCCATAGTTGCCGAATCCCGCGTGCACCTCATTGGAATGCTTCTTCTTCGTGATGATGTTGACAACGCCGCTCATCGCCTCGCTGCCGTAGAGCACAGAGACGCCTCCCTTGACAACCTCAATGCGCTCGATCTCACTCGCCGGGATTTGGTCGAGGTTATACTTTCCGCGCCATGCAATCGGATTCCCGTTCATAAGGATGAGCGCACCACTCTTGAGGCCTCGCACATTGACTTCGTTTGTCATTGATCCCATTGCTGCGCCGTTGGGGCCGAAGGATTTATAGACGAAGCCGTCGACCTTCGAGAGCACATCCGCTGCGTTCGACGCGCCGCTCTGTTTAATGTCCTCTGCCGTGATCACTGTCGTTGCGGCGGGCACATCAATATCCTTTTTCTTCGTGCGCGTCGCCGTCACCACGACCTCGCCGAGGGAGTAAGTCGGCATCAGTTCATCTGCTTCTCCCCCGTATACGCTGTCTCCGCCGCATAGACCTGCCCCGTCATCGCTGAGAGCGCGACCGCTGCTGCAAGAAATTTCTTGTTCCACATCTTCATTGTCATACCTCCATAAAATCAATTCAACTGAAAGCGGAACGTCTTTGTCCAGACACCCCGCCGTCCATTGTCTCCCGGATTAAACTGAAACCGCCAACCGGCAGCGACCGCCGCTCGGTCCATCGCTCGATAGCCCGATGAGGACGCGACATCGACTGCCTCCACGGAGCCGTCTGCTGCAACAAGGATCTTGATCGTAACCACGCCCTCAACATCGTCGTCGATGAGCTCCTGCGGATACTCCGGTCGTGCCTCGGCACGCAGGCTCGCCTCCACGCGTTCCTGCGGCGGTGCAGGAGCAGCGCCAAGCTCCGCAGCCCCGTCGCTGTCTCCCGTACTCGTCCCGCTGCCCGTTCCGACAGAGGCGGAGCCGGATGGATTTCCGCTTTGACTTCCACGCGCTCCCGCTGTTCCCGTCTGCACGGTATGTGCAGTACTCTGTACCGTATGCGGCGTATGTTGCTGTGGGTTTATCTGCCGCTCCTGTACCGCCTCAGGCACAACATTCTTATCCTGCACAACAATATCGTCCACTGTCACCACAGGAGCCGCAGCCGGCGCAGAATCTCCTGCGGCACTGCTTCCCGCATCACTCCCCGCATCGTAGAGCACAACATCGATGGGCGGTCCTGTGCCTGTCGGATTTGCGACGGAGAACAGTCCCATCGCCGCCGCAGTCAAAAAGAGTATAAGATGCAGCAGCAGAGAAGCCCCAAGTGCTTTCCGCTCGCCGTCACGCTCCATCACACGCTCGTCCATGTCACACCACCGTCTTCATATGTCTGCGCAGCAGATACAGGAAATAGGGCGTGCCGATAAACGCCGTCATAATACCGACCCGGATCTCCATCCCGTGCAGCAGGATGCGCCCCAACGAATCGCAGAGCACGAGGAACACCGCCCCCGCAAGGAGACTTGCGGGCAGCAGACGGCGATGATCGGGACCGATGAGGAGACGCACCATATGCGGCACAACAAGACCCACAAAGCCGATATTGCCGCTGATGCAGACACCTGCCGCTGTCGTGAGCGAGGCGAGCACGAGAAAGAGCAGACGGAACGCCGTCACAGGCATCCCCGCTGCACGCGCCTCCACCTCACCGAACGCGAGCAAATTGAGATGACGTGCCAGCAGTACCATGACCGACATGCCGATGCCGATCGGCCCGATGCCGAGCAGGACATGATCCCAGCGCCGATAGTCCAGTCCGCCGATCGTCCAGAAGAGATATTGCTGCATCTTTTTGCTCGTTCATCACCGTGAGAATCGCCGCTGTGCATGCCGCGAGGAACATCCCCACGACAACGCCCGAGAGGAGGAGCGTCATGACCGGAATCCGCCCGCGCCGCATCGACAGGGACACGGTCAGCCCCACCGCGAGGATCGCGCCCGTAAAGGCAAAGGCAGGGAGCGTGAGCACGCTTCCCGCCGTCACGCCGATGCCGATGGCAAGCACCGCTCCGACGGAGGCACCGCTCGATACACCGATGATGCCGGGGTCGGCGAGCGGATTGCTGAAGATCCCCTGCAAAACGGCTCCCGATACACCGAGACCCGCCCCGACCATCATGCCGACAAGCGTGCGCGGGAGACGAATGTGCCAGAGCACCGCCTCCTGCTCCGGTGTCACAACAACATCCGTGAAGAAAGGAAGCCCTGCCGCGTGGGCAAAGGAAGCAGCGACCGCCTCCATCGGGATATCATACTGCCCCGAGCTCATGGACAGAAGGAACGCAAAGAGGAGCGCTCCAACGAGAACACATAGAAAGAGCTGTGTTCGATGCTGTCTAAAAACTCATGCTGTCACCGCCCTTTCATCCGCACGACCGAGAATGACAGAGAGGAGCTGCTCCTTTTCCGCTGCGGCCGTCTCTGCCTCTGTAAAGACCTCTGCGTGATGCGTCAGCGGATTCTCAACAACCCGCACGGGAGCACCGTATGCCTGCGACAGGAGTTCATCCGTCAGCACATCTCTTGGCGCGCCGTCAGCGAGCAGTGTTCCATGTCCGATGAGGAGCAATCGTGAGCAGAACCGCGCAGCAAGGCTTAGCTCGTGCGCAACAAGCAGGACAGTCTTGCCCGCCGCACAGAGTTCACGGCAGAAGCGGAAGATCTCCTCCTGATAGATGATGTCGAGCCCCGTCGCAGGCTCGTCAAGAAAGAGCACAGGCGTCTGCTGCGCGAGCACCTTCGCGAGCAGGACACGCTGTCGCTGTCCGCCCGACATAGCGTGCAGGGGCTTATCGGCAAGCTCCGACACGCCTGTATATGCCATACACGCCTCGGCGATCGCCAGATCGTCCGCCTTTTCCTGGCTCCACCACGAGAGATATGGATAGCGTCCCGCGAGTACGACATCACGCGCGGTATACGCAAAGGTCATCGCAACGTGCTGCTGCAGATACGCCACGCGGCGTGCAAACGCCTTTGCATCAAGCACATTGACATCGTCCCCCATCAGCGTGACCGTCCCGGACAAGATGGGAAGAATACCGCGCAGCGTCTTGAGCAGCGTACTCTTGCCCGCACCGTTCGGACCGATCACACCGACGATCTCCCCTGTCCCCACGGTAAACGACACATCGTCGAGAATGACCTTTCCATGATACCCCGCATAGATGTGGTCTGCGCGAATCATCTCATCCAAACAAAATCCCCCTTCCTCATGATCATTTCACCGCCGAGAGGTGCTCATCCTCCCCCTGCTTGAACGCATCGCCGTAAACACGATAGGCAATCTCCTGCACGCCGAAGACAAAGTCCTGCGAACAGTTGTAGATATAGCCCTCAAACGGCTCGGCGAACGCCTTGCTGCGGATCGCCTTCATCGTCTGCAGAGACGGGTCCCCCAGATAGTCCCTACGGAACGCATCGACATCGTATTTTCCGCGATCGTTGTACGTCGGCAAAAAGAGGATGTCGGGATCGATCTGAACAAGCTGCTCCTTCGTCATGACCTGAAAGTCACGAATCCCCAGCTCCGCGCGGCCGTTGATGACCCCCGCATAGCGGCACGCCTCGTCAAAGCTGCTCCCAAGTCCGCCATAGCCGCCCATGAGCGAGATGAGGACGACACGCTTGCGCTCTGCCTGTGGGATCTTCTCCACCTTTGCCTCAATTTCCGCGAGCTTTGCATCCATCATCGCGAGGAGTTTCTGTCCACGCTCCGGCTCTCCCACTGCGGCAGCGAGCAGTGTGACGGTCTCGCGAATCTCAGGAAGATTCCGTGCTCCTTTACAGACGATGACCTTCAGCCCTGCCTCACGCAGCGAGGGCACGATGGTGAGATCGCCCCAGTCCGGCACGACGACGAGGTCGGGTTGCAGTGCCATGATCTCCTCTACCGTCGGACTGCCAATGCGCTGCGGAATCCCCTTGACGAGTGCCGTCACATTGGAGCTGACGGGATCATCGAGCAAGCCATTGACCGCCGCCATACGCTGCGGTTCGACCAGTCCCAGCATCGTCTCATCCGTACTCATTGAGAGCGTGACAATGCGCTGCGGCGGTGCAGGGAAGTCAACCACCGTGCCCTCGATATCCGTAACCGTATATGCCGCAGGCTTCTCCTCAGCCGCCTTTTGGTATGCTGCATGCCGTGAGCAAGACACACACCATACAGAGGAGAAGCACAGGGAGCTTTTTTTCCTTAACAACATCGCTCTTCCTTTCCAATGCTTGTACGGCGTCCTCTATGAAAGAGAGATCTTTCGCCGCAAGATATTTCCGTTCCAGAGCTGCTCCTCGATATAACGCGCGCCGCGCAGCCCCATAAAGGGGCTCTCTGTCAAATGCAGTGCATCCTGCACGGGATAGGAAACGGCAAGATACTGCGCCCCCTTCGGGTCGATATGCGCCGACTCATTGCTGCTGCCGAGCAGCAGCCCGCCCTCCATCGCAGAGAGCACCTGCTGCATCCGCACGGCATCGGTCTCGCCGAGGATCTCATCGGCAATCGCAGCCACCTCGCATACCTCCTTATGCTCTGCTGCAACGGCGAGGTGACACATCCGCCCACTCCGTGCGCAGTGCCTGTGCAAGCCCCCACGCAACGGAGCGCGGCGCACGAATGAATGCAGTGTCATAGCGGAGCTCGCCCCAGAGGCTCTTGCATTCGTTGATACGCAGGAAGTCCTCACGTGTGACGCGCTCGATCTCCTCCTCGGCAGCATCTCTGCAGGGAGCGGGCAGTGCGCGTCCGATCTCCGCGATCCACCTTCGCGTTCCCGTACGTCCGTATGGGGGAAGCGGCGCAATATAGGGCATGCCGCAGATGCTTTCAAGCAAGCGGGCACTCTCCACACCCAGCTCATCATGCACCACGATATTGAGTGACGCACGCGTCAGATCCCCCAGCTCCGCAGCGGACATATCGCAGCCGAGGACGGCATTCACCGTATACCCTGCCATTTCAAGCAGACGGACAAGTTCATGCATATCATTCTCGCCGTTGTAGTAGGCACTCGTCATGCCGATCAAATTAACCGCATTCGCCTTTGATGTCTGACGCGTCGGGGAAATGCCTGAAGCGTGGTGCACGCCGCCTTGTCCCATCCGTCTGCAAAGCTGCCGATCAGTCCACCGCTGTCGAGTACAACGATCGGACAGGGGATCCCTGCCCCGCGTGCAATCGCCTCGACATCGTCACCGATCAGCCCCGCCGCACAGCTGCTGACGATGGCAAGCAGCGCGGGCGGCTGCTCCACATAGGGGGCAAGCACCTCGTGTAGATACGCCTCCGCACCAAATACGATTGCATCATTGTCGAGCTGCGTGCAGATCATGCGATGCGAGATCGTCGGCTGACTGTGTTCGATGTGGCGCATCGCAAAGAAATAGCACCAGAGAGGTCCGTTGACGACGATCACCGCATCCTTGATGCCCGCGAAAAAAACGCAGATGCACCGGCGAGCGCACAGGTGTCCGTACACATGCAGACATCATCAAAAGATTTTTTTCGCGCTCACCCATAGATCAGACCTCCCCTGCTCTCATGACGGTGCAGTATCAGCCTCATATCGTCCAGCAGCTGACACTCCATCGACCAGCCGACCGAGGGCAGCAGTGCAAGGAAGATCTGACGCAGCTTCGCGTCTACCAATTCGTGCGTAGTTAGGACGAAATCCGCTGCGTGCAGTACGTTCTCCGCAGCAGCATCTCCCTCATAATGGATGGAGGCATCCGTCCGTCGGTGCAGCTCCTCCTCCATCACAGCACGCCGCTCCGGGAGAAAGGAATCCAACAGAACGATCCCCGTCAGAAGAACACCTGCCTTCTTCAGCAGACGCAGGATTATTTCCGGTTGAAACCACGTAAGATCGCGCCCAATCGCGAGAGCGCATCTGCGCCCCGCAAGATCAGCACGCACCTTCTCCACCGTGACAGCAAAGGCGGCCTCCTCTGCTGCAATGGCGCGTTCTGCCGCCTCCTCGCGGTGGCAGAGCTGACCGACGCGCCGCAGCCAGCGAATCGTCTCCTCCGCACCGACCGCATAGACATCGGCAAGGTACGGCGTTCCGAACTGCGCGTGAATATGCTCCGCCAGTTCCGCAAGCTGCATCTGCTTCTCATCATCTGCCCGCCGTCCGAGCAGAATGATAAGCTCTGCCTCCGGCACCGCCTGCATCTCATCGAGTGCGAGATAGGAGGGGAAATGTGCGGTCACGCGCAAATCGAGGAGAGCGAGCAGACGGCGCAGTTCCTTCACGTATGCACCGTGCATGCCGCCGCAGTCGCCGAGGAGCGCAACGGTTCCCGTCTTTCGCTCCGCCGGCTGCATAAAGCGGTCGATGAGTGCGCGCGCAGTGTCGAGATAGCCCGCATAGTATTCCCCGTCGAGAAAGCCGTGTGCAGATACCGCCATGACGGGCAGTCCGAGCTCGTCCTCCATCTCCGCAGCGATTGCCTTTGTATCATCGCCGATCACGCCGCTGACACAGGAATTTGCGATGAACACCGCCTGCGGATGGTATTTCTGCACAGCAAAGCGCACACATTCACGCAGACGATCCTCCCCGCCAAAGATTGCCTCACTCTCCGAGACCGCTCGTCAGGAGAGGAACGGGAGAGATGCACGGATGTCCCTGCCGCCGTCAGCCGATGAAAGCTGCTCACATCCATCCCGTGTGCGATGTGTGCGCACGGACGCGGGCTGTGAAAAACGACAAGTGCCCCCCGTACGAACGACAGTGCACGCCAAACACCGGGCATGCTGCAGCTGCAGTTCGTCCGACGCACACCGACACGCTTCACCTCAATCCCCATAGCTCTCCACCAACTCCTCGAGTTCCTCGAACTCCATCGGCGTCGGCACGATCAGCATTTCGTTCGTATCGATTGCCTGTGCAAGTCGGACATAGTACTGCGCCTGTTCCGATGTCGGCGCGTACGCAATCAGCGTCTGCCGATGAATCTCCGCCTCATGCACGGCTCGTGAACGCGGGATGTAGGGCGATGAGCTGCGTTCCGAGACGCGCGGCAAACGCCTCAAGGAGTTCCCGCTCATTCAGCACGTCACGGCCGTTGCCGATGATGCCGCCGAGCTTTACCGCGCCGCGTGCGGCAAAAGCGCTGTACCCCCTTTGCGATATTGTTTGCCGCATAGAGTGACATGAGCTCCCCTGAGGAGACAATGTAGATCTCCGAGGCATAGCCCTCGCGTATGGGCACGGCAAAGCCGCCGCAGACCACATCGCCGAGGACATCGTAGAGTGCAACGTCCAGATCATCGAAGGCATGGAGTGCCTTGAGCTTTTCGAGCGCAACGATAATTCCACGCCCCGCACAGCCGACGCCCGGATCGGGGCCGCCCGCCTCGATGCAGCGAATGCCGCTGAAGCCCTCGTGAACAAGATCGGCAAGCGTGGGCGCCGCCCCTTTTTCTCACGCTCGAGGTCGAGGATTGTGGTGGGGGCGATACGCCCGAGCAGGAGACGGGTCGAGTCATTTTTCGGATCGCAGCCGATCTGGCAGACGCGCCTCCCCATCTGCGCAAACGCAGCCGACACATTCGCGGCGGTCGTGGATTTTCCGATGCCGCCCTTGCCATAGAACGCGATTTTTTTCATGGGCTCTCCTTACTCCACGGCAGTGAGGAACTCGTGGCGCGACTGCTTGAAGTCGTCGCCGTAGAGAATCCACGCCGTCTCCTGAATACCATACACAATGTTCTGCGAGAGATTGTAGACGTAGCGCGCCCACGGATGCCCGATCTGCCGCTCCCGCACGGCAGTCATCTGCGCAAGCGAGGGATCCTCCAGATACTGTCGTCCGTAGTTCTCCTCATTCGTTGCGCCGTCCTCATAGCTCGGGAAAAAGAGATAGTCCGGATTCGCCGCGACGAGCTGCTCCTTCGTCATCTCCTGCCCCATGCGGTTGCCTGCCGCCGCCTTGGCATTGATCGAATCCGTACAGCGGCAGAGCTCATCAAAGGTACAGCCCGCGCCGCCATAGTTGACCATGATCGAGATGAGCGCGATGCTCTTATGCTTCTTCTCCTCAGGCACCTGAGCCACCTTCGCACGGATCTCGGCGAGCTTGTCCTCCATCTTGCCGATGAGCTTCTCCCCGCGTTCCGGCTCACCAACCGCCGACGCAAAGAGCCGAATGTTGGCGTGAATATCCTCGATCGTTGCGGCGGATTTACAGACGACGACAGGTACGTTCAGCTCGCGGATGGCATCGATGTTCTCACGCGGCATCCACGGTGTCACGACAACGAGGTCCGGATGCTGTGCGGCAATCTGCTCGACGGACGGGCTGCGGGGGATGACCGTCGGAATCCGGTCACATACCCACGGGATATTCGTATGCTCCCGATCGGCGAGAGATTCATTGATCGCCGCCATGCGCTCCGGCTCCACGAGACCGAGCATCAGCTCGTCCGTCCCCGCGCTGACCGTCAGGATGCGCTGCGGCTTGTGTGCAAACGTGACGACCGTGCCCTCCACGTCCGTGATTTGATAGCCGCCCGCCTGTTGCTCCGAGGAGTTTATGCAGCCACCGATCAACAGCACGGCAAAAAAATCACCGTGAGAACAGCGCATACGCGGATATGCTTTCTCATTGTGCGCCCTCCGCCCGTTCCTCAAGATCGCCCTCGATGGAGAGGTAGAGACTGCGCAGTTCGGCAAGCGTATCCTCGGATGCGTTCCACAGTCCGCGCTGCTGTGCCTCAAGCAAGACCTCCGCCATGCGGTGAAGAGCCCACGGATTCACATCCTCCATCCACTCCTGCATCTCCGCATCCAGTACATATTTGCGCGCGTAGCCTTCGTACATCCAGTCCTTCATTATAGCACTCGTCGCATCCCATTGATAGCTGTGCGCAAGATAGTTCGCAAGATCTGCAGCCCCCTTGTAGCCGTGCTGCTTCATGCCCTCGATGAACTTTGGATTCATTGCCTCGCCGCGAAAGAGGCGTGCCGCCTCCTCTGCAACGCTGCGGAGGACGATGCGCTGACGATCGCTCGAATCGCCTGTATAGGAGCGCGGTGCCTTGCCCGTGAGTGCCCGCACGGTTGCGATCATACCACCGTGGTAGGCGTTGTAGTCATCCGAACTGAACATGTGCGTCTCACGCGTATCCTCGTTCTTGACTGTGACATCCAGCCCCGCCATACGCCGTTGGAAAAGTTCCGGGTCGTATCCGCGTGCAAGACCGTCGCCGCCGTATGCGGTTCCCGAGAAGCGCGTATAGACCGCCGCCAGATCGTCGAGGGTCTCCCATGCCTTCGATTCGAGCAGGTCACCGATGCCCGCACCATACGCACCCGGCGGGTCGCCAAAGATGCGTACGGAGGCACGTTCCCATGCACTCTCCCGCTCCTCCCCTGCTCCTCGAGCCACGCGGTATCTGCGAGAACGTGCTTGCGCACATAGTTCTCCTCGTCGCTCTCATCGAGATCGCGCACTATGCGCACAGCCTCATCCACCCAGTGCACGGCGTTGGGCACGGCATCGCGGAACAGACCGCTGATGCGTGCGGTCACGTCAATGCGCGGGCGCTTCAGCTCCGCAACGGGGATGACCTCAAGGCTGCAGACGCGCTGCGAGGGCCGTCGCCACACAGGCCGTACGCCCATGAGGTAGAAGAGCTCTGCAATGCACTGGCCGTGGCTGCGCATATTCGAGCCCGCCCAGAAGACGATGCCGACTGCCTCGGGATAACGCCCCTCGTCGCTGATGTACTGCTCGATGAGTGCATCTCCGAGCTGTTTTCCGTACTCCCATGCGGCAGGGGTCGGCATACAGCGCGGGTCAAGGCCATAGAAATTCCGCCCCGTCGGCAGCACATCCACGCCGTTTGTCGTCGGCGCACCCGCAGGGCTCGGCTCGATGTATCTGCCCGTGAGTGCCCGCAGCGTCTCCGTGATCTCGCCCTCCGTGCGGCGCAGACGCGGCACCATATCCCCGTGATCTCGCGCAGCGCATGGGCAAATGCGGCGCGCGCCTCCGCAGAGGATGCGGCAATAACAGGGAGCATCATCGCCCGCTCGACCGCCTCCGGCGCATAGTCATGAGCGCCGAGGAAGGAGATCAGCGCGCGCATCTCCGCCTCGACCGCATCCAGCTTTCTGCCGTAGGTCATGCCGTCCGATGTGATACGCTCGCTGTGCGTGAGGAGCTCCTCATAGTCATAGCCTGCCTGTTCTGCGATCAGGCGGAGGAGCGATTTTTTTCCCCGCCGTGCTCCATGCGTACGAGTGCGCACAGGAAATCAATCATCCCATCGCCCTCGGGTGCACGGCCGAGGATATGCAGACCCGTACGGATCTGCATATTCTTGATGTCGGTCACATAATTGTGAAGAGCGTCGGCATAGTCATCGAAATCTTCGCCTTCGTCAATCTCCCCGTCGAAATGACAGGGCAGCCGCCTTTTTCACGGACAATATCCCGCACAGCCTCGATGTTGTCCGGCTGTGCTGCACGGAAGTGGACGTACTCATCAAGTGCCTGTTCCAGTTCCTCGATTTCCTCGAATCCGCCCGCAAGCTGCATCGGCGGCGAGAGATGACTGATGAGGCATGCCGCACCGCGCCGCTTTGCCTGAATCCCCTCTCCGACAATCGTGATCCAGTAGGGATAGATGTCCGGCAGATCGCCAAGCGAGACATCCGGATAGCACGCATTCGAGAGCCCCGTCCCCTTGCCCGGCAGCCACTCAAGCGAGCCGTGCGTCCCGACGTGAATGACCGCATCTGCCCGCCAGATATCGCGCAGCCAATGATAGTAGCCGATGTAGTGATGTGTGGGCGCGGCATCGGGCGAGTGCAGGAGCTTGCCGGGATCCTCACCGAATCCGCGCGGCGGCTGCACCGTGATAAAGATATTTCCATTCAGCGTGCCCGGGACGAGGAGCGCACCGTCGTAATTGAACACATCCCCCGGAGCCTCTCCCCAGTCCCGCACAAGCTGCGTACGCACCTGCTCGGGCAACTCCTTGAAGAACGCCCCGTACTGCGCCGCCGTCAGATGCCCGTCGGCAGCCTTTGCCTGCTCCACACTCATAAAGCGGCGGTCGTTCGTCGCGTGATCCGTCAGCAGCTTCATAAACGCCTTGCTGCTCTCAGGAATCTCATCCATGACATAGCCTGCGGCACGCATCGCCGTGAGCAGACGGAGCACGCTCTCGGGGGAGTCCAGTCCCGCCGCGCTGCCAATGTTTGAATTCGTCGGTGGATAGTTGTGGAAAACGATCGCAATCTTCTTCTCCGCGTTTGGCTTATGCTGTAGTGCCGCCCATTTCCGCGCCTTGCGTGCGATCCGCTCCATGCGCTCATCGAGGGCCGCATAGCTGATCTCTCCGCTCTCGTCGCGCACCTTCGCCGCGATCGGTACGGCGTGGACCACACCGTCAAACTCGGGCATGGCGACGCTCATGGAGACCTCCATCGGATCGAGCCCCGCCGGAGATTTCTCCCACTCCTCCCTCGGAGCGAGCACCGTGTACGCCTCAAGCACGGGTACACCGAGCGTATAGAGATCCTCGATGCGCGTGCCGCCCGCCTTGATGGAGAACTTCATCGTGCTGATGATGGCATCGACAAAGGGCTGTCCATCCCTGCAAAAAAATATTTCTGAATCGCCTCCATCAGCGTCGGAGACTCCACGCGCTCGTCGCGGTAGGAATTCGAGAACACGGCGACCGCATTCATCCCCTCCGCCTCGATTGCGCGGACGAGTGCCGCATGATAGGTAAAGTCTCCCGTAATCCATTCCGAGCGGTAGAAGATCACGCCGACGGTCGGTCGTCCATCCTCGTAATGAGCAGTGAGATAGCCCGCAATGTCCTCGGGATCCCCGCCCAGTCCGGATGATAGACACCGTTCCATGCGAGTGGACGCGGCGGCTCTGCTGTGCAGGAAAGCCCCCGAACTCCCTGCCGAGCCAAAGGAAGAGATTGCGCATATTCTCCTCGCCGTCATAGCGAAAAATATGCCCATGCAGTCTGGATCTGCTCCTCCGAAAAGCCATACGTCACCTTGTCGTGCTCGGCATTGTCCACAACGATCAGATGCGGAATCCGATGCTTCTGTAAGAAGCGTGATGCCTTCTTCAGGAATCCATTATCAAGACCCGTCCCCATCCAAAGGAAGAGATGGAGATCCGCCGCCACATGCATTTCCTCCCAGCTGTCCATGCCGCTGACAGAACACACGCACACCTCGGGCTCTTCCATATACGCAGCGCATCGACGCGCAAGTACACGGACACGCAGGATATTCGTATAGACTGTAATCTTCATCTTCTTCCGTTCTCCCGATTCTGCATCCTGCGGGATGCGCGGACAATCTCCAGTACGCCCTCCGCCGAGAGCCGTTCCAACGTATAATATTGCGCCGCCATCCGACGCGCAAGTTCCGGTGCAACACCAACGCGCGGAACAGAACGCTCCGTATCGAGGACAAGGGTAAGTGCCGCGGTCTCCGCGATCTCCTCTGCTGCACGCAGGGCACGCTGCACACCCGCATCTCCCTCTTTGGTGTTTGTGCGTCCGTCTGTGATGAGGACCAGCACCGTCTTCTCGCTGCCCTTGCGCTCCAGTTCACGCAGTGTCTGATGTGCATGGGAGAGCCCCTCGGCAAGCGGCGTCCGCCCGCCCGTCGGCAGCTCGCGTAATGCTCTTTCCGCCAGTTCCACGCTGCGCGTCATCGGCAGCAGCGTCTCCGCACGCTCCCGCCGAAAGGCAATCAGACCCACACAGTCACGCTTCTGGTATGCCTCCCGCAGAAGGGCAAGGATAGCCCCTTCACCGTCCGCATGCGCTCACGTGCACCCATCGACCCGCTCGCATCGACGAGGAACAGAATGTGCGCCGCCGACCGCTTCGCACGCACCCAGACGCGCACATCCTCGGGACGGATCACAACCGCCTGCCCCCTTTTTCGTATGCGCTGATGCGGAGCTGCCGCACGCAGTGTAGCGGAGAGTGCAAGATCGATGCGAGCACCGCGCCGCGGCAACTCCGTACGCAGGCCACGCCCGTCCGCCGTATGAATCTGAATGATGTCACGCCTGCCGCTCTTTCCGCCCTGCGCCCGCATTGTCATACGCAGCAGCGAGAGCCGCACCATGAGATTCTCAAGCGGAGCAGCAGCGCGCTCCTCATCGCTGTGCGGAGTCTCCTCCGATGATGGTGCATCATCCTCCCCATCCTGCGCAGCGTCCTGTTGTTCATCCCCCTGCATGGACTCCTGCTGCTGATCCTGCGCCCCCTCATACTGCGGGGGAAAGGTCTCCTGCGGCATATCATTCTCGCCCTGCTCCGGCACATTCCCATCATCGGGTGGGGAGAGCGGCTGCTCCTCCTCCTGCGGACGGCTCATCCGATGCACGAGCACGAATACCGCAGCCTCCTCCACATCTGCGGGCATGACGAACGATCTGCCTGCAAGGGGCCGCAATCGCGCGTGCAGCCTCGATGAGATAGAGCTCCGCACGGTTGCCGACACAATGCGCACGCGCAGCACAGGAAGCGGCAAAGTGCAGAATAGCGGACGGTGCCTCCACACGCGGCAGCAAGTCACGTGCGCGGCAGACCATCGCTCCGAATGCCTCCTCCTGTGTACGGTACATCGCACAAAACGCTGACGGATCACTCTCGTATGCGATCGCACGCGCGACAATTGCGCGCCGCTGCACCGTGTCCCCCTCCTCCTCCATCGTCACAAACATACCGAAAGAATCCAGCAGAGCCGAGCGGAGCGTGCCCTCTGCGGGATCCATTGTGCCGACAGGCGTATAGGAAACCTCCTCGGTGAACGACAGCCCATCCCGCTCAAGGCGAAAGAAGCCGTCTCCCGCGCATTTCAGCACAGCGGTCAGAATGTCCTCCCGCAGGAGATTGACCTCGTCCATATAGAGAATGGTATCGTGCGCACGATGCAGCAGCCCGTGCCGCAGCTGCCGCTCCCCTTTTTGGAGTGCCGTCTCCATATCAATTGTGCCGAAGATCATGTCCTCCGAGGCTCCAAGCGGCAGCTCCATAATTTGTCCCGTCGGTGTAAAGGGTGTTGCTGCACGAACGAGAACAGACTTTGCCGTACCGCGTGTGCCGGAGATCAAAAAGTCCGCCTGCACGTGGATTGACAAGTGCAATCGAAAGCGCACGCCGTGCATGCTCCTGTCCGACAATGGCCGTCAACGGATAACGCGGGATATTCAAAATCTTTCCTCCGAAAAAAGCTTTAGGAATCGCTGATAAAATGAAGTCCGTCAGATTGGCGTAGATTTTTTTCGTCCGAACAAGGAGACAAACCGGACGCATAGCCAAAAGCTATGTAGAGGATCGAGGGCACAGTGCGGGCAAAAAAAGATACGCTAAGATGGCGCGGCAGAATTTATCAGTGCTTCCTTTATGCGCTTTCGCCCAAGATCGCATCCACCGCAGTCCAATCGACCGCGCCCTCCTCGAACGGGCGGCGGCGCATGCGGTGTGCGAGGACAAGGCGGCTGACGCGCTGCAAATCCTCCGCCGTGACAGTGTTTCGTCCGGCTAATGCCGCGTGCGCGATCCCTGCCTTGATGAGCGTGATGTCAGCCCGATGCCCGTCAACCCCGAGCGTCAGCGAAATCTGAACCGCTTGCCCGAGAATATCATCGGATACCTCCACAAGATCAACACGCTTACGTGCCGCGACAATCTGTGTGCGAAGCTGCTCCTGTTCTGCCGCATACAGGGCTGCAAAGGCATCGGGGTCGCGCTCGTAGGCAATCCGCCGACGGATCACCTCAACGCGGCTTTCGGCATCCTGCTCGCCCGCAACCGTCACGGAGAGGGCGAAACGATCGAGAAGCTGCGGACGGATGTCCCCCTCCTCCGGATTCATCGTGCCGATGAGAACGAAGCGTGCCGGATGCGCATAGGAAATGCCCTCGCGCTCGACGGTGTTCACCCCCATCGCCGCAGAGTCGAGCAGGATATCGACAATGTGATCCTCCAGCAGGTTGATCTCATCCACATATAGAATATTGCGGTTCGCCGCCGCCAGAATCCCCGGTTCAAACTCCTTGCGCCCGTGTCCGATCGCCGCCTCCATGTCAAGCGTCCCGACCACGCGATCCTCCGTCGCACTGACGGGCAGTTCCACGACGCGCATGGACACTTCCTCCCGTGGCAGTTCCCCTCTGCGCTTCTCTTTTTGACAGGCATCGCAGTAGTGCTCAGGAAGCGCAGGATCACAGTGACACGCACAGCCGCGCACGGCATCCAGATCCGGCAGGGAGTGCGGCGGCAGCACGAACGGCAGTGGATTTCGCCGTCCCCTTTTCCCCCTTGATGAGCACACCGCCGAGCGACGGCATCACAATACTGAGGAGAAGCGCCGTCTTCATCTCCTCCTGCCCAACGATAGCAGCAAAGGGATATGTTACCCTCTTTTTTTCATTCCGATTTCCTTTCATGAGGAAGGAGGGAACTGTGGCAGTTACCACAGCCCCTCCCGTGCTTCCTCTGCACAGTATGATATTCGTTAGAAACTCTGCTCGACACCGATCATGAAGTTGCGTCCGGGAGCCGTCCACCACTGGCCGGCTGCGCCCCACTTTACATTCGAGTGTTCCGCATAGAACTGGTTGAAGATATTATTCGCCTTCAGATAGATCTTCGTTGCATCGGCAACCTGATAGTTCATCGCAAGATCGACGACCCAGTAATTATCGGTTGGGAATGCGCCGTTCACAGGGTCCCGGCCGCCCAACCATCCCACGCGCAAGGAGGGTCGAATCAAAAATCACGGTTACGGTAATCCACGCCGATATTCCACTGATCACTGGGCAGATAACCGTCAACATTCACACCTCTCTGCTTCGTCTTGGCAACATGTGTCTGCGTGTATCCAATGCGGGTGCGCCAATGGGAATCAATACGCTTGTCAAGCTGCAGAGACCAGCCATGTGCGTCCTCATCCCCGATATTCTGATACAAACCACTTACCCAGCCGATTCGATTTGTCGAATGACGCATAAAGTAGCTTGCTGTCAAACTAAGCCCTCTGCCAAAGTCCCGTGCAAGTCCGATTTCCTTCGTATTCCCCGACTCTGGTTTGAGCTTCGGGTTGCCAGGATCGCCCCATTTACTCTTCCCATACAACTGATATGGCGTTGGCGTGATGAAATACGCACTGTAAGAAGCATAGGCATGCGTCATTGGATCGATGTCATAGCCGAGACTGACGCTCGGGCTGTTGTGGCTCCCAAAAGAGGAGTTGCTGTCATGACGGATGCCTGCCGTCAGCTTCAGCGTCGGAAGAATGCTCCACTGATCCTGCAAATAGAAGGAGCGGTTGATGAGCGAATGTTCGGCAATGGTGGCAGTGCCGTCTTCCTTACTCGTCGTATCATCCTTTGTGAACTCGAAGCCCGCAGTCAACAGATGATCACCGAGCTGCTTGTCAAATTGATCGCTGAATCTCCATGTCTGAATATCATACTCCGTAAATGATGTTGTAGGCACGAGCATCCAATTAAGAGAGTGACTGGTGAGATCGTAGGCATACTTACTGCGCGAGACACTCATCTGGTTCTTTGTTGTATCATCAATTTGCACGTTCCAGATCAAATCGCCATCCAAATAATCATAGTTGCCGCGATTGACATTGAGTCCCTGCTGTTTTTTTCATAGAGCGCCTGATAGCGATCCGAATCCTTATAGGAACGCAAGTTGAAAGCAAGGTAGGACGCTTTGCTCAGCTGCTTGCCGAGGTGAATGCTGACCGAATCTGCATCGAGTTCCGACGGTACTGTATCCCCATGTCCGTCCTTGAAGTCGCCGCTCTTGTCCTTCTGGTATTTCACGCGCCAATCCCATCCGTCCGCACCGCCGGCATTCGCGATGCTGTACTGCTGTCGTCCATAGCTGCCGTAGCCGATACCGAGCGTCGTCTTCATCCCCTGTGCCTTCTTCGTGATGATGTTGATGACGCCGCCCTTCGCATCCGAACCATAGAGCGTCGATGCCGAGCCGTGGAGGACCTCAATGCGGTCGATGACGCCGAGATCCTTCATTGCAGATGCCAAAGAGGCAGAAAAGCCCCCCGCATAGTTCTGCCGCACACCGTCAATCAGAAGAACCACATCCTCTGACCCGTTGATGTAAAATTTACTGCTGTTGTTATATCCTGCCGGCGCATACTCATTGATGGTAATCCCCGGCACATCACGCAGCGCCTGCGTCAGATCGGTATAGTGACGACGCTCGATGTCCTTGCCCGTAATCACCGTAATATTTGCATCTGCCTTCAATTCCTTGTTCGGCGTGCGTGTCGCAGTGACGACAGTTTCGTCCAGCATATGCTCACTTGCAGACGAATCCGCATCTGCGGCAAAGGAATGTCCCCCGTAGACACAAGTCCAAAAAGCGAGTGCTGCCGTCACATTCATGACAATCTTTTTTTGAACAGTAGCTTTTTCATTTGATTTTTTTCCTCCTAAAAATACGGATACAATAACATCTATTCATCAACTGCCGAGATGTGAACATCATCCGACAGAAAAAAATTCCCGCAGGCAAATGTGCTCCATTGATCGGTGCTTCCTCAAACACTTGCCGCCTTTATCGCCGCGCGCTTCAATGCACATTCGGCATTGGACAGGGCAGAATGTTCCTGCCCCGCCCAACGTGCATAGCACGCGCCACCGCATCCTGCGAAGTCTGCACACGCCCTGCAAAAACGCCATGGCATCCTGCATCTTATGTGCCACCTTCGCCTGCCGTCGAACGTCGATTCCGTGCTCCACATCGCCGAGCAGAAAGCGTGCATCGCCGACAAAAGAGGAGCACGCAAAGATGCGCCCCGCAGCGTCAATGTGCACTCCTGCCCCGCTCATCGCATGACAGTGTGAGAATCCATCGCCCGTGCGCTGCGAAAGACACGCCGCCTGCTCCTCCTGCGCAATCGCGATGCGGTATCCGTGCAGCCGTCCAAGGTGTTCGTTTCGCGCAAAGACCTCTGCCATCGCCTGTGCCATCTCCTCCTCGCGTGCGGGGCGGACAGCAGTGCCGCGCTCCTGTCCGCGCAGGAGATCAAATCCCACACGGCGCACATTGCCGAGATAGTATGCCATCTCGATGATACCTGAGAGCTTCCCGACATTCTCCGCCGTGACAACACAGGTCAGACCGATCGCGATGCCACGCCGGCCGAGGCACTGAATCCCCGCGATCACATCCATCGACGAGCCGCATCCATCAGGGTAGCAGCGGTGCACATCGTGAACATCGGGTCTGCCGTCGAGGCTGATGCCGATGCCAATGCCCGCATGGTGTAGGAAGTCTGCCGTCTCCTCAGTCAGCAGCGTCCCATTGGTCTGCAGATCCATGCGTGCCCGTATCCGATTGGTGCGGACGTAGTCCGCAATCCGACGCAGCAGAGGAAGCGCCAACAGCGGCTCTCCACCCGAGAACTGAAGGATAAAGGGAGCTCCCCCCGCCGCTGCGAGATCGATCGCGCACCGCGCCGTCTCCCACGTCATCATGCTCCGATCCTGCCCGGATGCATAGCAGTAGCGGCACGCAAGATTGCAGTCACCCGTGAGGCTCAATACCATCATCTGCAGCGGCATCATTCTCGTTTGCTCACTTCTCATCTGCAAAGCGCTCGGGATAGACCACGCGCGCCAGTTCATAGATGCACTCGATTGCGTTCTGCCCCGCACTGTAGCGGTAGGTATCGGGCACGGTGTAGAGATGGTTCTCCCGTACCGCCTTCACATGCATGAAGAGTGGATCATTGCGGAGCTTCTCTCGAAACTCCTCGGTCTTTTCCCCCTCAGCACTCCACGTCGGCAGGAGGAACGCATCGGGGTCGAGCGCGACGATCTGCTCCATAGAGATGGGCGTATCCGCTGTCAGTCCAACCATTGCAGCGCCGTTGCGGAGAGATGCATGACGGCACATATCGTCAAAAAGACCGTCCTTCTGCCCGAATACGCCGCTGAATGCGAATGCTACGATAATCGGACGCTTCTCCTCGGGGATGTCCCCGACACGACGCTCGACATCCGCGAGGCGGGCGCGCTTTTCCGCAATGAGTGCGGCGGCATTCTCCTCCTGACCGACGAGCCTGCCGACCTCCTCAATGCGCGTAAAGATGCCCTCGACACGCTTCGGCGTGCGCGAGGCATAGACTGTCAGCCCGAGATCGCGCAGACTCTCCACGAGCTCCTTCGGCACGCCGTCCGTGGTAAAGACGAGATCGGGATGGAGCGCAAGCACGCGCTCGGGGCTTCGATCCTTGAGCTTCACGGGAACAGCCTTTGCCGCCTCCGTCATCGAGGAGAGCCCGGGATCATCCGCGTAGGCCGTGAGCGCCGCAATCTGTTCGGGTGGAGCAATGGCGAGGAGGATCTCATCCGTTGCAAGCCCAAGCGAGACAACACGTTGAGGCTTCTCCGGCAAAACGACCTCCACGCCCATGCCGTCTGTTCCGCGATAGAACACAGAATGCTCTGCCGCCTTCTCCTGCTCTCCTCCACAGCCGCCGATGAGAACGGCTGCGATGAGGAGGAAGAGAAGCGTGCAGAGCTGTAATTTCTTAGAACGCATGCGTATAGGTCAGGCGGTAGTTGCGTGGAAGATCGAGGTTTCCATATGGATTCGTGTGGTTATCGCGGTTCAGCAGATTGTAGACACTCAGCGTTACCGTGTCATTCTTGCCCGCTGCATAGTTAATGTTCATGTTGAGCTGAATCTTATCGGGCACATCCTGCGGTGCGCCATACCTCTGACTTGCATATTCACGATCGCCGATGTATTTGAGATTCAGATTCCCCTGCCACTTTGCCATCTCATAGTCCAGACGCACAAGACCTTCAAAACGGCTTGAGACCTGTTCCCATTCCTTCTTTAGAGTGGACGGATCCTGTCCCTCAGGATTGGATATAGAGCCACCGACAGTAAGCTTCCACATATCATTGAACCGTCTTGCATACTCGACTTCAACGCCCGTATTCCTATAGTTGCCCGTGTTTGCCATGTAGTATTCTTTTGTCCTACTATCCTGCTTCCATGTGAGCTTGTCCTTCATATCCATATGGTAGATGGCGGCCTTCCATGTGTCCTTTCCTCGCCTCAGTTTGACTCCTGTCTCGTACGTCCATCCCTCCTCGGGTTTCAACTGCGTCCCCCTCAGGTTCTGATGTCTGGTCACATCATCCACAGTCGGCATCTGAAACGCTTTACCTATATTCGTATACCACGCCGTATTATGGTCGAATTTATACTCGGTCTGAATTTGTGGCATGAAAACATTCTGATCCTTTGCCGGGTCATTGATGAGTTCACCACGTAGTCCGAGTGTAACATTAAATCGAGGAGTAAATTGCTTGCTGTAAGATGCATAAAGGGAATTCCCTGTACGTACAACAGAACGTTTCTGCTCTGGTAAATCAATCCCTTCACGCTGATAGGAATACCCCAGTACCATGGAGTCTTCTCCAAGTTTCCAGTTTTTCTGTACATCAAGAATTTGACCATCCATCTTAGCATTGCTGTTGCTTGGCTTATTTGCAATGTAATCAAACCCATCTACCAGACGGTAATTGTAGCCTAAGACTGCATGAATACCGTTCTCCTTGCCCTGATAGACGAGGCTTGCTGTATGGCGGCGATCATTGTAGCGATAATTGTATTTCGCTCCCTCAGGTACAAGAGCCGTTTTGCTTGCATTCTGCTTATATCGAATACCGCCGCGAGTGATATCCCCCTCCATATAGTTATAGTTGAGGGAGAGTTCATCTGTCAGCTGCGCAATCACGCCAATACGACTCTTTTTACCCTTGCCGACCCACCAATCGACCCATGAAATGCGATCGAGTCCAAAGTCATTCGAGTTCGGACGATCTTTTGTCCATTCACGGCTCACATCGACAATGATACGATCACCCGTATAGGTTGCCTCACTCTTTTTGAACTGATTGCCAATCGTCTGACTGACTGTAAACGAAGAATCCTGCTCCGTCGGTTTTTTCAGAATGATATTAACGACGCCGCCCATCGCATTCGCACCATAGAGAGTCGAAACAGCGCCCTTTACGATCTCGATGCGCTCAACCATCGAGGCCGGGATATTTTCCGTACTCGGATAGCTCTTGAGGTTCATCGGAACACCGTTCACCATGACGAGTGTACCGCGATCATAACCACGGAGGGATATACGGGATGCTGAGAATCCATAGTCCTGTCCGGCATCACCGAAGGATGTGCTTGTCACACCGACCTGTTGATCGATTGCTTCATACACATTGCGGTAGCCCGCCTTTTCAATCTCCTTCGCCGTGATGATCGTTGTCGTTGCCGGCGTATCGAGATCGCGTTTCTCGCGGCGCTGTGCCGTTACAACAGTGTCGGCGAGCGCGTGCGCATCTCCCTGCTCGTTTGACGTCTGCTCCGCAGCGTATGCCGTTCCAACAAAACTTACTCCCGCAAATGCCGCAAGCACCGCCAGTGTCCACTTCTTCTCTCTTGTCATATCCTTTGTCACCTTTCTTGTGAAGTGCTCTCCATGCACCATAATCATATTTTTGAAAAACTTTTTAGGTATAGAGGAAAACGAAAAGCCCCTTCCTGCAACAGCAGAAAAGGGCTCATAGGCTCTCAATCAAAGGGGCTCAAAGCGGCGTAACAGCACGCAAATCCCCATCCCCATCACTCGCAGGTCAAACGGCGATTGTCAATCAGGCAGTTCTCCTGGCTCCAGTTCATCGCAGACCTGCGCCTTCCCAAGGGAACTCCCCCAGTGACGTTCTCGGAAATGACAGTGCATTTCCATGCAGGCTTACTCACTGATACAGTGGCGGGACCACTCCGGCTTATGGAGATGCTCCTTTACCGGATTTTCTATTAAATCTCTCGATACCTGATCCAATTCCTATAAAGTTTTCTCAAAAACACTTTTGCTAAAGATAACACTGGAAGAAGTGCTTGTCAATACGAGAAATAGATATTTTACGAATTCTCTCACATCCCAGTACTTTTTCAAATTTATTTTTCCAACAGATAGAGATAGTCACCATAGCCCTCCGCCTCCATGTCCTCCTTTGGGATGAAGCGCAGAGAGGCGCTGTTGATGCAGTAGCGCAGACCACCCGTCGCGGCAGGGCCGTCGTCAAAGACATGCCCGAGATGCGCACCGCTGCCCGCGGCCGTGACCTCCGTGCGCACCATGCCATAGGAGCGATCCTCGTGCTCGGCGATGAGTGCGCTGTCAATCGGACGAGAAAAATGCAGGCCAGCCGCAGCCGGAATCGTATTTATCCGTCGAGATGAAAAGAGGTTCGCCCGTCGTAATGTCACAGTAAATCCCTTCGCGGAATTCGTGATCGTACGCATTACGGAACGCCGGCTCGGTCGCTTTCTGCTGCGTAACAGCGTATTGAATTCCCGTCAGACGCGCCTTGAGCTCAGCATCCGAGGGCTTTGCAAAGGTACGCACCGGCTGCTTTCCCGCCCGCTCCGCAGCAGCACGTTTCTCGCGCATCTGCGCGATGAGGGCAGGAGAGATATGGCAGTAGCCATTCGGATTTTTCGCAAGATACTCCTGATGCTCCTCCTCGGCACGGTAGAAGTTCACGATCGCTCCCGTCTCAATCGCGACGGGCTTTCCAATACGCTTCTCAAGAGCATCGAGGGATGCTCGTATCACACGGACATCATCGCTCTCACTGCCGTCCGCATTTGGCACATAGTAAATACCCGAACGGTACTGCCGCCCGACATCATTCCCCTGCCGATCCACGGCCGTCGGGTCGATGGAGTCGTAAAAAGCGGTGAGAATCTCGTCAAGGGAAACGACGCGCGGATCATAGACAACATGAACCGCCTCCGCATGACCACTGCCGCTGCACACCGCACGATAGGAGGGATGTGAGGTCATACCGTTTGCATAACCACTCTCGACAGAGATCACACCATATACGAGGTCAACATAGAGCTCCGTGCCCCAGAAGCAGCCCCCGCGAGATAGATCTCCTTCTGACCGTCCGCAGTGCTGTTCTTCTGAACAATCTCATGCGGCATCTCCGCCGAACTCGCAGCGGGCGCACTGCATCCGCCAAGACAGGCAAGCAGCCCGAGTGCGCAGATGCTGCGCAGGGATGAAAAATTTCATGATAAACACCTTTCCGTTATATGCAAAGTCATGCCTCTATCTCCTCCGCCGGCGGCAGCTGCCACGCGATCGGTGTCTCGCCTACCGCTGTGAGGAAGTCGTTGACGCGTGAAAAGGGATGGCTGCCGAAGAAGCCGCGGTGTGCCGAGAGCGGGCTTGGGTGCGGCGACTCGACAATGAGATGGCGCGGATTCGTGATAAGGCTGCGCTTCTTCCGTGCGGGACTTCCCCAGAGGATAAAGGCGAGTGGACGCTCACGCGCACCGAGCAGTCGAATGATGTGGTCGGTGAACCGCTCCCAGCCATGCCCCGCATGGGATGCCGCTGCGTGTGCGCGTACGGTCAGTACCGTATTGAGGAGGAGCACGCCCTGCCTTGCCCACGGGATAAGGCATCCATGCGCAGGAGGTACGATGCCAAGATCGTCCTGCATTTCCTTGTAGATGTTGAGGAGGGACGGCGGCGGCTCGATGCCGACCTGCACGGAGAACGAAAGGCCATGTGCCTGCCCGTCGCCGTGGTACGGGTCCTGCCCGAGAATGACGACCTTCGTATCCGCAAAGCTCGTGTAGTGCAGCGCGTTGAAGATCGCAAACATATCGGGATAGATGCGCTTCGTGCGGTACTCCTCGATGAGAAACTGCCGCAGTTCGCGATAGTACGGCTGTGCCATCTCATCCGCGAGGAGCTCCTGCCAGTCGTTTTGAAAAATTGCCTTTGCCATGCTAAACTCTCTCGTAAATTTCAAACATACAGTATTCTCCGCGCCGCGACTCTGTCCGAGCAAAACCATCGAGCGGCGGCAGAAAGACATTCGCACCATAATCCCCCGTAAGACGCGTCACATGGGCGCGGCACACATAGGGCAGAAGGAGGCGGTAGCATTCCGCGCCCCCAATCAAGAAGATCGGTCGCGGTGTTTCGCTCACGAGCGAGCCGAGCCGTGCCCATAGCTCCGTAAGATCGTACACAACATGAAACCCATCAGCCCGCTCCACTGTCCGCGAGAGCACAATGTTCTCGCGTCCTGCAAGTGGTCGGCAGTCAGGCAGACTCTCCATCGTACGCCGCCCCATAACGACAATACCGCCCATCGTCGTGCGGCGAAAATGTGCCATATCTTCACGGCAATCCGTCAGCAAGCCGCCATTGCGCCCAATGCCGCCCACCTCGTCACAGGCGGCGATGAGTTCGAGCGGATATGGCTCAAAGATTTCAGATGCGCGTACAATCCCCGCCGTATCGACTGCAGCAAGCCACGCTGCAATACTCTTATCGTTCACCATCAGATCGGGCGCAATCTCCGCAAGCGGTACAAGCACAAACGCCCGCTCCGTGAGATAGGGATGCGGCAGGGTCAGCCCCCATCCGCATACGTCACCCCTCAATATGGAGAATGTCGAGGTCAATCGTCCGCGCTCCCCAGTGCTCGTGACGCACGCGTCCGAGCTCATGCTCGATGCGTTGGAGTTCACCGAGCAGTTCATGCGGCGCACCGTCAAGCGAGATACGCGCCGCCGCATTGAGGAACGAAGGCTGATCGGTCTTGCCCCACGGCGGCGTTTCGTAGAAATGCGATACCTGCTCCACGTACACAGAGGAAAGCTCCGCCACACGCCGCAGTGCCGCACGCATCGTCTCCCCACGCGCACCAAGATTTGCTCCGATACCGATGTATGCCGTCAGCATACGAAGTCTTTCCTGCGGCGCAGGATCGACACACCGACATCGGAGAATATGCCGTCGATGGGTGCAGTCGGTTTATGCACCGTCACGCGCACCCATCGAAGCACATCGAAGTCCCGCAGAAGATCATCCGCGATCTCCTCTGCAATCGCCTCAATGAGATATTTTCGTGCGACCGTCAAAACTGTGGACACAACATCATAGACCTTGGCATAGTTCACCGTATCGTCAAGGTCGTCGCTCTCCCCCGCCGCTCGCAGATCGAGCCCCATCTCCACATCTACCTCGAAGGGCTGCGGCACTTCCCGCTCATGCGGCAGTACACCGTGACACGCCATAAAGCGCATCCCGCGCAGAAAAAAATTCGATCCATACCTACGCTCCCAAAAATCGCGTCCGTCATGCGGCACATCCGCGCAATCGGCTTCACATCATGCACGCGCACAATCGTCGCGCCGCGCTCAATCCCCATGACACACACCGCTCCCGTCGCCTCCATGCGCTCCGTGACAGGCAGATCGAGTGCCGCCCCGATGAAGCTCTTGCGGCTCGCACCGAGAAGCACAGGATAGTCCACGCCGTCATACGAGATGAGTTCATCCATGCGTCTGAGAACGTGCATATTCTGCTCCGCCGTCTTGCCAAAGCCGATGCCGGGGTCAAGGATGAGATTCTTACACGAAAGACCCGCATCCTCCGCTATCGCAAGCGAGCGTGCAAAGAACGCACGCATTTCTCGGATGATATCCCCGTCATACACCGTTCCATTTTGGTTGTGCATGACGACAACGGGTACATCCGCCTCGGCAGCGACACGCGCCATCGCTCCCGGCTCCTCCGCATACTGCAGCCCCCAGATGTCGTTCAGCATATGCGCACCCGCCCGCAGTGCCGCACGCGCGGTCTCTGCCTTGAACGTATCCACAGAGACAGGCACGGGGCACTCCGACAGGACAGTCTCAAGGAATGGCAGAAGCCGCTCCATTTCCTCCTCTGCCCCCATCGGCACAAAGCCGGGACGGCTGGACTCCGCACCAATATCGATGATGTCCGCGCCATCCCGCACCATCTCTTCCATATGCCGCAGGGCACTGTCACGAGTATTCCATTTGCCGCCATCCGAAAACGAATCCGGCGTCACATTCAGAATCCCCATGACGAGCGTCCGCCCGCCAATCGTCAGCTCCTTGCCGTCACGGAAGCGATATATTCTCTGAACCATGATTCCTCTCTCCGAGCATCTGCCACGCCTGTAATTCCATCGTTTTGTCCTCGCGAAAGACCCCCGACACGTGGAGGTCGTCGTTCGCGTTCCGTGTGCATGCGCTCCGCGCATCGTCATACAGAGCTGCCGCGCGTCGAGAACGACAAGAACGCCCTCCGCACCGAGCCCCTGCTCGATCTCCCGCGCAATATCTTCCGTCAGCCGCTCCTGCAGCTGTGGACGTTGTGCCATGCGTGCAACGAGCCGCGCGAAAACACCAAACCCCGCCACACGTCCTGCGTGCGGACGATAGACAATATGTGCCGTCCCAAAGAACGGGGAGCAGGTGGTGCTCACAGATAGAGTGAAAGGAAATGGATCGAACGGCGACAAGCCCGTCCGTCTTCTCCGTCAGCACATCCGCCCAGAGATCCTGCGTATCCGTATGCAGCCCTGCGAAAAAGCTCCGCATAGAGCGCAGCCGCACGCGCAGGAGTTTCCTCCATTCCCTGCGCCGCAAGATCAACGCCGACCGCCGTGAGGAATTCGCGCATGGCACATTCTGCACGCGCGAGATCGACTTTATCCTCTGTCACCGCACTCCGTCCTTTCCATATCAAAAAAACGCTCCCCGCGCTGCACTGCACAAAAGGAGAGCGTCTGACATCATTTCAGCAGATTGTGTGCACGCAGTGCCGCGTCGAGCTGCGCCGCATGCGCGGGCTCCATCTCCGAGAGCGGCATACGCAGGGGACCCGTCTCATAGCCAAGACTGCGCATCGCTGTCTTGACCGGGATCGGATTGACCTCACAGAAAAGTGCGTCGATGAGGTCGGCGTATGCAATCTGGAGCCGCGCCGCCTCCGCAACGTTCCCGTCGAAATAGTTCTGACAGATATCGTGCGTCGCCTGCGGCGCAACATTTTGAGAGCACGGAGATAACCCCCGCGCCGCCGAGCGAAAGGATGGGCACGATCTGATCGTCGTTGCCCGAGTAAACCGCGAGCTCGTCGCCGACTGCCGCACGCAGACGCAGGATCGCAGAGAGATCTCCGCTCGCCTCCTTGACCGCGACGATGCGCGGATGCTTTGCGAGGGCGGCGTATGTCTCCGTCTTGATGTTCACGCCCGTACGCGAGGGCACATTGTAGAGAATCGCAGGGATGTTCACGCTGTCCGCAATCTTCGTATAGTGGGCAATGAGTCCGTTCTGCGTACACTTATTGTAGTACGGGGTCACAAGAAGCAGCGCATCCGCCCCGACCTTCTCCGCATACTGCGAGAGCTCGACTGCGTAGGCAGTTTCGTTCGAGCCGGTTCCCGCCACGACGGGAATGCGCCCCTTCACCTGCTCCACCGTATAGCGAATCGCCTCGCGGTGTTCCGCATCCGTCATCGTCGCGGACTCACCTGTCGTCCCCGTAATGATGATGGCATCCGTACCGCCCGCAATCTGATCCTCAATAATGCGTCCAAGTTCGGGATAATTTACGCCTGTTTCCGTAAACGGCGTGATAATGGCAACACCGGCACCACGGAAAATTGTCTTTTTCATGGCAGTTCCCCCTTCAGTTTATCTTCTGCTATTATCCCACGCGCGGCGTGAAAAGTCAAAAACTTTCCTCACGTCCGCAGCGCGGGGCGAATCTCCCAAAGAGTGCCTCATTCGCGCGAATCTTCTCCTCGCCGCCGAGCACACAGCGCACATTTTCACGCATTGCCGCCTCAATCATCGGCGCGAGTGCACGCACATCCTCCCTGCCGCGCCGTGAGAATCTCCGCGCGCGCCTTCTGGCGATCCGCCCATGTAATGCCGCGCAGGTGGAACGTCGCCGCAATATCGCCCTTCATCTGCGGCGTGAGCGGCGCATCCACGCTGCTCATCGTCCCGATGATGAACTTGTCCATCTCGCGGTCGGACACATCGAACGAGCGCACATAGTCCGCCGTCTCATCGAGCACCGCGAACGTCTCCGCGAGGTTCGGGTCGCGGTAGGAGGAAAAAGATCATAAAGCCGTTGCGGTTGAACTGCGTCATCGCACCGTACGCGCCGCCCTGCACACGAATGCGCGTCCAGAAATAGTCATAGCGCAGCAGCGTCTCAAGCACGCGCAGAACACCCGTGTATTCGTACCCCAGCTTGATAAAGTTTGCGCCCTTCGCCACATACTGCACGCGGCTCTGCGTCATCAGTCCCGCGTTCTTCGGCACAATCTCCCATGTGTACGACGCAGCGGGGAAGGTCTTGGATGAGAGCTTCTGCCGGAATGCCGTAAGCCCCGCCGCGATCTCATCGTAGTCCGCCATAGGCGCGGTAACGCTCACCATCAGATCGTTTGCATTGAAAATCTGCGGCAGAATACGTGCAAATGCCGCCTGCATCTCCGCATGACGCGCCGTGAAATCATCCTTGAACGTGCGCAGGAAGTCGTGGAACGGCAGCCCGCCGACCTCGGCATAGCAGCCCGAGGGCATGAGATCGGCAGCAATGCGCGACGCGACAACCTGATTTGCCGCACGCTGCAGGGGACAGTTCCATGCCCGTCTTTTTCCTCGTCGATCAGCTCGCGCACGCGCTTTGCGCCCGAGAAATCGCTCTCCGTCATGATCTCCGCGAGGAGATCGAAAAGACGCGGCAGATTCTCACGCAGCACCTTCGCACGCAGCTTAAAAACGCGGTGCAAGCGAGTCCGGCTCACTCGCACGCGTATAGGCGACAATGTCCGCGCCGAAACCGCCCGTGTAGAGACTGCGCAGCATCGCAAGCTCCGCATAGCTGTGCCGCGCGGTATCGACCGCACCGAACATCTCGGCAAGGAGGTACGCATACGGCAGATCTGCCTGTGCGACCGCCGCCATCGGGAAGTAAAAATTCAGATAGGCAATGCCGTTCGTCTCAAGATCCGAGTACAGAACCTGTGTCCCCGCGCAGTCACGCACTTCAAGAGGCAGACGCTCCGCGTCCGCACGGATGTCGGAGCGTGCGAGAATCGGAATCGACGCGAGTGCCTCCTCCGAGTCCGCCTCCTCCTGTGCCGCCTTGAGTGCCGCACAGGCATCCATCACCTTCGCGATCTCATCGGAGCTCATCGCCGCCTTTTTTTCTCCGCGAGGATCGCCGCCTGTGCCGCCTCACGCTCCTGTCCGAGCGTCCGGCTTGGCGCGAGCGTCACGAGAGCCTCGTGTGGATTCTCAAGGAACGCCTCGCGGATCACCTGCTCGAAGTAGCCCTTTTCCAGACCATCCTTCAGCTCTGCAAGCACATCCTCATAGCGCAGGTAGTCCGCAGGCGCACCGTCGTAGAGCCACGTCTTCATCATGCGGATGCCGTAGATCAGCCCCTTCGGCGAGGAGCCAAAGTCCGACTCGCGCAGACGGAACTCAAGCGTATTGAGCGATGCCTGTACGAGCGTGTGATCGAGACCGCCGTCCGCAAGGTTCCCCAGAGTCTCCTTGACGATCCGCACAAATTCATCGGCGCGTGCCGTCTCCGACTTGCTCACGATGATGCTGAACAGCGGCTGCAGGATGTCACTCTCATAGTTCGAGTCCACGTCGCGCCCAAGTCCCGCGTCGATCAGTGCCTGACGCAGCGGTGCGCCCTGCATCCTGAGAAGCGCGTGATCGAGGATCTGCAGTGCCATCACGCGCTTGCGGTCGGACGTGTCGCCGATGACCCAGTTCAGCGAGAGGAAACTGTTTTCCTTCAGCGGTTCCTCCGTCCCAATGGGATAGAAATGCGCCTTTTCGACGCGCCCTGCGAACGCCTGTTGACGGTCGATGCGCGAGGGCACGGGAATCCGCTCGAAATGCGAGAGGTAGGCACTGTCGAGGTACGCAAGTTTTTCCTTGATATCCATATCCCCGTACAGATAGATGTAGCTGTTCGACGGATGGTAGTACCGTGCGTGGAAATCGAGGAACATCTCCTGCGTGAGTGTGGGGATCGCCTCGGGATCGCCGCCCGACTCGCAGCCATACGTCGTATCGGGATAGAGTGCAGCCATGATGCGGCTGCCGAGCAGATCGTCGGGCGCGGAGAGTGCGCCCTTCATCTCGTTGTAGACCACACCGCTGTATCGGAGCGGCGCATCGGCATCGTCGAGCTCGTAGTGCCAGCCCTCCTGCATCAGCACCTGCGGATTCGTGCGCATGGATGGATAGAACACCGCATCGAGGTACACGTCCATCAGGTTTTGAAAGTCGCGGTCATTTCGGCTCGCAACGGGGTACATCGTCTTGTCTGGGAACGTCATCGCGTTGAGGAACGTGTTGAGCGAGCCCTTCACAAGCTCGACGAACGGCTCCTTCAGCGGATACTTGCGCGAGCCGCAGAGCACGGAGTGCTCTACGATATGCGCCACGCCCGTATCATCCACGGGCGGCGTGCGGAAATTGATCGAAAAAGACCTTGTTGTCGTCTGCCGTCTCAAGGAAAAAGAGCCGTGCCCCCGTCTTCTCATGGACAAACGTATGCCCCTCGCCCATCCGCTTCCGCAATCTCCTCAGAGCGAATCAGGCGAAAGCCGTGGATGATGTCATCTATCTTCATGTGAGTTTTTCCTCCTTTGTCATTCCTGCTATTATAGCACAGAGAGGGCAATTCTCAAAATTTGCAGACTTGCGATTGCCTACGGAATACGATAGAATAGTCACAGGAGGAGATTCTATGGCACTTGATATGGAGGAAGCACGCCGCGAACGGTACAAAGAGATCATTCAGAGTTTCACCCTGCTCGATGATGTCTTTATGACAGCGGTGTTCCAAGACAGTCTCCCCTGTGTCGATCTGGTCTTGCAGATCATCTTGGATCGCCCAAATCTCCATGCAACGCATGTTGTGACACAGGATACGATGAAAAAAACCTGCACGGGCATGATGTACGTCTTGATATTCACGCATTTGCAGACGGACAAGAGTTCAACATTGAGATTCAACGTGCGAAAAAGGGGGCGACACCGCGCAGGGCACGCTACCACTGCAGCATCATGGATGCAAACGCACTGCCCGAGAATACAGACTATGAGGAACTACCGGAGATTTATGTCATCTTTATCACAGAGACCGATGTGCTTGGGAAAGGGAAGCCGCTCTATGAAATTGAGCGCATACTCAAGGATGACGGTGAGCTCTTTGATGATGGCACGCATATAATCTATGTCAACAGTTCGATGGTCGATACGAACACCCCGCTTGGGAGGCTGATGCACGATTTTCGGTGCGCCAATCCCGAGGAGATGTACTATGACGTTCTTGCAGAGCGAACGGGAGCGTTTAAGAGAAGCGAGGAAGGAGCGATTCGCATGAATTCGAAGTGGGAAGAATTTGTTCAGGAAGAATATGAGAAGGGGATGGAGAAAGGCGCAGAGTCTGCATATCTTTCTTCGATCCGTGCAATGATGGAAAAAAACTATCGGTCACCGCTGAAAAAAAGCAATGGATGTCCTCGCTATTCCACAGTCGGAATGGGGACGCTATAAGGCACTGCTCTAAGAAACATCCGTACATACAAAAGACCCCGTCAGCACAAGTGCCGACGGGGTCTTTTTGCAGTCCAATATTTCATTCACACCGGCGGAAATGCTTTTTGCAGGGGTACATTTCGCGCGATGCCGCATCATAGCGTCCGATACCAAGAAAAAAACGCCCTCGGCATACACGCGGTAGCAGCCCTCGGCAAGTTCCATGCACCGCTCCGAGGTCGAGAGCCCGCTGTAGAATGCCCGCGTGCGCTGCGGGGCGAGCTCATATACCGGCAGATCGAGGGCAGTGTCAGGAGCACACAGAGCTGTCTCCCGCACCTCCGCAAGTTCCTCAAGCGTATACGAATCTGCGAGCATAAAGCCGCCGACGCGCGTGCGCAGGAGAAAGCGCATCGTCGCGGGCAGTCCGAGTACCGCACCGATGTCCGTGCAGAGCGAGCGGATGTATGTCCCCTTCGCGCAGTCCACGTCGACGAGGATGCGTGCGTGCGCGGCATCCGCATGGACGAGCTCCAGTTGGTCAATGCGAACCGTGCGCGTGGGGATCTCCACCGCTGCCCCCTGCCGCGCAAGGTCATAGGCACGCTGTCCCCCGACCTTGATCGCAGAGTATGCGGGCGGTGTCTGTTCGATCTCTCCGACAAAGTGCCCGAGCATACTCCGCAGCTCCTCCTCGGACGGCAGCATGGGATTCTCCACGCGCTCAATCACCTCGCCGTACACGTCCCCCGTGTCCGTCGCGTAGCCAAACGCGATCTCCGCACGGTAGGACTTGTCCGCGCCCTCCATATACTCCACGAGACGCGCGGCGCGTCCGAGCGCAACGGGCAGGATGCCTGCCGCCGCAGGGTCGAGTGTCCCCGCGTGCCCCACACGTTTCTGCTTAAAAATACGCCGCACAATGTCAACGACATCGTGCGACGAAAAGCCCCGTAGGTTTCAGTACATTGATGAATCCGTCCACGACTTAACGGTTCAGCTCCTCCCCGATTGCCGCGAGAATTGTCTTCTTCGCCTCATCGAATGAGCCGTGCAGAGTGCAGCCCGCCGCACGGATGTGCCCGCCGCCGCCGAAGCCCTGCGCGATGCGTGAGACATTCGTGCCCTTCGAGCGCATGCTCACGCGGTAGCTGTCCTGCTCGAGCCACTTCATAAAGAAGACGACCTGCGTCCCCTCAATCACACGCAGTTTGTCAAGCAGACCCTCCGTCGTCGTGACTTCCTTCGCCCGCTCCTCGTCGATAAAGACCGCCGCAACCCTGCCGTCATAGAACATCTCCAGGTTTTTTTGATGGCACGCACCTGCGCCATAACCTCATCGTAGGACTTCATTTCCATTGCGACGGAGATGATATTCGGCTTTACCCCGATCTCGATAAGGTCTGCCGCCGCACGCATCGTATGCGGCGTGGTGTTTGAGAAGCGGAAGAAGCCCGTGTCCGTCGCCATCCCCGTATAGAAACAGGTCGCGGCATCGAGCGAGAAACTGCCGCCCATCGCGTGAACGAGGTCGTGCATGATCTCACAGGTCGCGGCATAGTCCGGATTCAGATAGAGATACTCCGCCGCCTCATCGTTCGTCACATGATGATCGATGTTGAGCACGCGTACGGCATCGACGGCATCGAGCACCGCGCCTGTGCGCTTCAGCTCCACATCGCAGACGATCAGGAGATCGGCAGTGCAGCGCATCCCATCTGCGGGACGCTCAATCTGCTCCACCCCCGGCAGAATGTGAAAGATGCGGGGAATCTCATCGTCAATCAGCACGCGTGCATCCTTGCCCTGCTCTCTCAAATAGTGCATCAGGCCGAGCGTCGATCCGATGCTGTCCCCATCGGGACGGATGTGCGAAGTGAGGATAACGGTCTGCGCGTCGGCGACCATCTGCGCCGCCTGTTCGAGTGTGATCTTCATACCGTCTCCTCCTTTTCCCCCGCAGGTTTATCCTCGTGAATCTCGTTCAGCAGCCGCTGAATGTGGTCGCTGTAGTTGAGCGATGTATCGAGTGCAAAGCTGATCTCGGGCGTAAAGCGCAGTCGAATGCGCTTCCCGATCTCACGGCGCACAAAGCCGAGCGAACTCTCCAGCCCGTGCAGCGTATCACGCGCCTTCTTCTCGTCACCCATGACACTGACATAGATCTTCGCCTCGCGCAGATCCTCCGTGCACGCGACGGATGTGACCGTCACAAAGCCGATGCGCGGATCTTTCAGCTCATTGAAGATAATATCGCTGATTTCCTGCTTGATAAGTTCCTGTAGTTTTTCAACGCGAACCTTTGCCAAGGTGCGCCTCCTCTCAGTTCTGTATAGAAATTGGCACAGCCCTCGGCGCAAAAAAGCACCAAAGAACTGCACCATATTCAAAAATACTTATTCTGCGTTTTCTTCCGCCGCAGCGGCTGCTGCAGCGGCGGCAGCCTGCGCCTCGCGCTTCTGCTCTGCCGCCTTGTTCGCCTCAGCGATGGAGGTCTCGATCTCCTCCATTGTATACGCCTCGATGATATCGCCCTCCGTAAAGTCGCGGAAGTCGACGATGGAGATGCCGCACTCGTAGCCGGCGGCGACCTCCTTCACCTCATCCTTAAAGCGGCGCAGAGAGTCAATCTCCCCGTCGAAAAGCTCGACATTGTCGCGCAGGATGCGGATCTTCGAATTGTTGTGGATCTTGCCCTCGAGAACATACGAGCCGGCAACAAGAGCCTTCGAGAAGCGCATGACCTGACGAATCTCGACACGCCCCTGAATGACTTCCTTGTACTTCGGCTTGAGCATGCCGCTCATCGCGTCCTTGACATCGTTCAGCGCATCGTAGATGACGCGGTAGGTACGGATGTCCACGTTCTCCGTGTCTGCGAGACGGCGTGCATTCGCGTCCGGACGGACGTTGAATGCAATGACGATTGCCTTCGATGCCGTTGCGAGCATGATGTCCGACTCGCTGACCGCACCGACACCCGAGTGCACGATGCTTACGCGCACTTCGTCGTTCTTGTTGAGCCCGAGGAGTGCGGGAGTTCAGTGCTTCGACCGAGCCCTGTACGTCGGCCTTAACGACAATGTTGAGATCCTTGATATCCCCCTGCTGAATCTGCTGGAAGAGCGCGTCAAGCGAAACACTCTTCGACTTGATGAGGTCGCGGCGCTGATTGCCGAGGCGTGCCTCAGCAATCGAACGCGCCTGTTTCTCATCGACGGCGGCGAGGATGTCACCCGCCGACGGCACATCGTTGAGACCGAGGATCTCAACAGGCATGGAGGGTCCCGCCTTTTTCACGTTGTCCCCACGGTCGTTGATCATCGCGCGGACGTGACCGTACGCCGTACCGACGACGATGGAGTCGCCGATGCGCAGCGTGCCGCTCTGGACGAGCACCGTTGCGACTGAGCCGCGCCCCTTGTCGAGCTTTGCCTCGATGATGACACCGCGCGCCTCGCGGTTCGGATTTGCCTTCAGTTCCTCGACCTCGGCGACGAGCAGGATGTTCTCGAGCAGATCGTCAATGCCAATGCGCTGTTTCGCGGAAACGGGCACCATGATGGTATCGCCGCCGTATTCCTCGGAGACCAGCCCGTACTCCATGAGCTCCTGCTTGACGCGGTCGGGGTTTGCGCCCGGCTTGTCGATTTTATTGATGGCAATGATGATGGGCACACCCGCAGACTTCGCGTGGTCGATTGCCTCGACCGTCTGCGGCATGACACCGTCGTCCGCCGCGACAACGAGGATCGCCACGTCCGTGATCTGTGCGCCGCGCGCACGCATCGCCGTAAACGCCTCATGCCCCGGCGTGTCGAGGAAGACGATTTTCTTGCCCTGACACACGACCTGATATGCACCGATGTGCTGCGTAATGCCGCCGGCCTCATGCGTGCTGACGGAGGTATTGCGGATCGCATCGAGGAGCGAGGTCTTGCCGTGGTCGACATGGCCCATGACGGTGACAACCGGCGGGCGATCCTTGAGTGTCTTCGGATCGTCCACGATCTCCGGGATCAGCGTCGGATCGACATCCGGCGGCAGCTCCTCCGTCGTCACACCGAACTCCGCTGCAACGAGGGATGCCGTATCGTAATCGATCTCCTGATTGATGCTCGCCATAACGCCCATGAGCAGCAGCTTCTGATGATGTCCGCCGCCGTATAGCTCATCTTGGACGCGAGATCCTTGACGGCGATCGTCTCGGGCAGCTTGATGTGCTTCGGACGTGCGATCTCTGCCTTTACCACAGGGGCAGGTGCTGCCGCGCGCCCCTTTTCGCCCCTTACGCGCACCGCTGCGGCTGCGCTCCGCTTGCCGCAGATCCGTACGCTCCTCGCGGTCACGGCGTGCTCCGCCGCGATTGCTACGGCTGCGGTCGCCGCCGGCAGCACTGTTATCACCGCCGCGACCACCGCCGCGCCGGCGGTTCTCACTGCGCCCCTCGCTCGGGGGCGGCGGCGGAATCGCTGCACCGGCAGCAGGACGTGCACCGCCGCGCGCACCTGCGGGACGCTGCGGACGTGTGCCCGCACTCCCCGATGCACCGCCCGACGAGCGAGGACGATCCTGCGACTCCATGCGCGTCTTAGCGGGTGCCTGACGCACGATCACGATGCCGGGTGCCTTCGTACGCGCACGCAGCACAGGCTTCTCCTCCGGTGCCGCGGGTGCAGGGGAGCAGCCTTTTCTGCAGGCGGCTGTTCTGCCTTCTTTTCGGGAGCAGCCGTCTGCGGCGCACTATCCTGCACGGGACGCTTTTCCTTCTTTGCCGGACGCTCGGCTGCCTTCGGAGCGGGGGATTTGCTCTGCAGGGACTCCTTGCGTACGGGTTTTGCGGTACGGCCAAGTTCAGCCTTGACCGCAGCGCGTTCTTCCTCGCCGACTGCGCTGAACATATTCTTCACTTTATAGTTCTTGCTCTTTAGGATATCAATAACGGTATCTTTGTCCGTCTTGAATTCCTTTTGCCAAATCGGTGATTCTGTATTTCGATTCTGACATCAATCCACCCCCGTCGGTATATCCTGCAAATAGGCACTGAGCCTGTCCGCAAATCCTCTATCTATGAGCACAGCAACCGCACGGTACTCCTTGCCGAGACAGTGTCCAAGCTGCTGCATGGTCAGTAATTCCGCCGTCGGCACATTTTGCTGCGCCGCCATGCGGGTAAATTTCGTCTTGGTCTCCTCCGAGGCATCTGCCGCGAGCAGGAGGTAGGTCCCCTGCTTCCGTTTGAGTGCCTCCTCCACCACGAACGCACCGGACAGGATGCGCCGTGCACGCGCCGCCATGCTGAGGAGGTTCTGCGTGCGCTTTTCCATTTCTGCATTCATGCGCCGTCCTCCTCACGTCGGACAACGTCCTCCAACGCATCGTAGACGGCAGGAGTAACCCGCCCCTTGAACGACCATGAAAGACCGTTGTGCTTCCGCGCCAATCGGAGGCATTCGGAGGAGTGACAGAGATACGCGCCGCGCCCCGGGCTCTTGCCCGTCGGGTCGTATGCGGCCGCCCCTCTGCTGTCCGCACGATACGCAGGAGCTCGCTCTTTGGATGCAGCTGACGGCAGCCGACGCACAGCCGCTCGGGCTGTTTCGTCTCCGTCATTATGCCTCCTCTGCCACAGGCTCTGCTTCCACCGCAGCCTCCTCCGCCTCATCGGCGGCAGCCATGAGTTCCTGCGCCTGTGACTCACTCTTGATGTCGATCTTCCACCCCGTGAGCTTGGCTGCGAGGCGGGCATTTTGCCCTCCTTGCCGATCGCAAGTGAGAGCTGGTAGTCCGGCACGACAACGCGTGAGACCTTCTCCACCTCGTTGACCGCGACCGAGATGACCTTTGCAGGGTTCAGCGAGTTCGCAATGTAGGTCGCGGGATCGTCGCTCCACTTCACAATGTCGATCTTCTCGCCCGCGAGCTCGTCGACCACCGCCTGTACGCGCATATAGTGCGGCCCGACACAGGCACCGATTGGGTCGACACGCTCCTCCGAGGAGTACACCGCGACCTTCGAGCGGCTGCCCGCCTCACGCGCGATCGACTTGATCTCGACCACACCCTCCTGCATCTCGGGCACCTGCAGCTCAAAGAGTTTTTTTGAGCAGCTCCGGATGCGTACGCGAGAGGAGGATCTGCGGGCCGCGCGCCGTGCGCTTCACCTCGATGATGTAGGCACGCAGCGTATCGCCGTAGTTGTATTCCTCCGTCGGCATCTGCTCCGTCGGCATGAGCAACGCCTCAGCACGCCCGATGTCGACAAAGACATTCCGTCCCTCAACGCGCTGGACGATCCCTGTCACAATATCTGACTTGCGATTCATGTACTCATCGTAGACAATCCCACGCTCCGCCTCGCGAAGACGCTGCATGACAACCTGTTTTGCCGTCTGCGCTGCAATGCGTCCAAAGTTCGCAGGGGTCATCTCGATCTCGACCACATCGCCGATCACATAGTCAGGGTTTATGGCACGCGCCTGGGCGAGGGAGATCTCCGTGACATCGTTCGTTACTTCTTCAACCACATCCTTGATGGCAAAGACGTGAAATGCCCCCGTTTCACGCGACAGAGCAATGCGGACGTTCCGGTCATTCTGCGCCAAGTTGAAATTACGCCGATACGCCGAGATCAGTGCCGCTTCGATGGTCTCGAAGAGCTGCTCCTCATCGATGCCCTTTTCATACGCAAGCTCCTTCAGTGTCTGAAGAAACTCCTTTCCGCCGTTCTTCTCCTTTGTGCTTTTTCTTGCCAAAACCCAAATCCTCCCTAAAAGTCGATATGCAGACGAATCTGTGAAATCTGTTCCATCGGAATGTGAATTCCCTCGTCTAAGGTCAGTGTCTCTCCATCACAGTCTGCAAGTACGCCCGTCCACTGCTTCTTTCCGTCAAAGGGCGCATAGAGCGTCACATCGACCATCTTGCCGTGCTCGCGCTCGAAGTCGCGCGGCTTTCGCAGCACGCGGTCGAGCCCCGGCGACGACACCTCCAAGATATAGGCATCGGGAATGAAGTCCTCGCGGTCAAGAATCTCCTCAAGACGCTCACTGAGGCTCTGGCAGTCGTCGATATCAATGCCGCCCGCCTTGTCAATATAGACACGCAAATAGTAGTCGCGTTCGCGTACATACTCGACATCGACCAGCTCCAACTCCGGCACATCCGCCAGGAGTCCGCGCACGATCTCCTCGACGCGCTCCTCGATCTTCGCGCTCATGCTCTCCCTCTTCTCATACGCAATGAAAGAGTGGGCTTCCACCCACTCTTTCCAGATCTTAAATGAATTTATTGGAGTATATCACAAGATAGGACTTTTGTAAAGCCCTGTTCCGTGATTTTTTTCGCACTATCTTCCGTACAGCCGCCGCATCATCCACGACATGATGCGGGCGCGCCCGACGAGGCTGACGATCGCACCGAGTACGAGGATGCCCACGATGACCATGACGATTGCGGGCAGGGGCGACAAAGAGGAAGAGTGCAAGCAATGTCCCGAGAGCCGCCGCCCAGAGAAGACTCGTGAGGAGCGATCTCTGCTGTCCTCCGCCGATGCGGATATAGCGTACGGAGGAGCCACGCGGCGCACTCCCATATGCACCGTCGCCGTACGCACCGCCATACGAGCTGCCGTACTGCGCCCGTCCCTCATCGGTACGCGGCTCTGCACCGCCTCGTCCACCGTTACGCCGCGATAGGCGGCATTCTCCTCGCGGCTCATCGGCCGTACGCGCGCATCCTGTTCCATGAGCCTCCTTCCTAAAAAAATTAGCCTTTCCGTGGACAACGCTGTAGAGCATTGTCACAAAGCCCTCCTCCCCGAGGTAGCGGGGGTCATAGGGCACGCAGTCCAGTGCTTCGCGCATACGCTTCTGCGCGGCACGCACCGTTTTCTGATCCGAGCCGACCACATGATAGAGTTCCGTGATCGGCGAGAGGTCAATGTTGTTGATCTCGGCAAAGAGAAAGATCGTCGCAGTCAGTGCCTCCGCCGTGCGTGCGCGCTTGAGATCGGACTGTGCATAGTCGAGAAAAAAAGCTCGCACATGAGCACCTGTGCGTGACGGCTGAAGCCGATCTTCTCCGCAATGATCTGAAGTGCCCCCAGCTCCTCCCCGCAGGTGCGCGGAGCGATCGTCCGCTCGATGGGCTCGGGCAGCGCATGGCGCGGCAGAACGTTGAGCTGTGCAAGCGTTGAGAGCACATGGATCGTGTGGCGTACGAGTGCCGCCTCGCGTGCGAGAAAAATCATCCATCGTCCCATCGGGCGACTGCATCCGAAAAGAGCTCATACTCCCGATGCAGGGGTGTCGCTGATCCGCTTTTTGCAGACGCTTGCTCGCGGGGATTGCCGTGATGTAGTTGAGCATCATCATGCCCTCATCACAGATGTGGCCAAAGAGGATGCTCTTGCTGAGCGTCCCCGGGATATCCGGATGTGGCAGAACGACCTCCTCGTCGCGCAGAATGTCGCGGCAGACAACGTGATCGTCGTATTCCTCCGTCACAGCAAGCACGGCAAATCGCGCCGCAAGCAGATCGCGGATGATCTCGCGGTCATCGTAGCTGAGATTGTCCCACTCCATCTCGCTGTAGCGGGAGATCGGGGTCTCATCCGTGCGGATCAGATGATAGTCAAAGAAAAAAAGTAATCCCAGAACCGCAGCCAAAAGGTCTCCTTCTCCTCCTCCGACGCGTGCTCGTACTCCTCCATATCGTAGAGGTCGCCCGTGTAGATCATCGCCGCGCGTCCGATGTCGAGCTGATACTCAGGGCGGCGATAGTATTCACCGATGCGGTGCAGGAGATTGTTGAGCTGCACATTCAGCTCCTCCATCTCGATGCGCTCGTCCTCCTCGATGTCCTCGATCGTAAGACCGTCGATCTCCTCCCAAGCCACGCGCTCAGGCAGACGAAACCGCCCCGTGATGTAGAACATCTCGAGATCCGCATCGAGCTCGCCAAGGTCAATGTCGTAGTCGCCCGTCTCGTCGAGATAGGTCAAAAAGGCGTGCATCCGTGCAAAAATAGTCCTCCGCATGACGTTTCAGAGGACGGCGGTCAATGTGCATCGGCGTAGCGAAAGAAAAGTGCCAGATAGTCGATGCGGATGAAGAGATGCGCAAGAGAGTCATCGCGCCGTTGAATGACGGAGAGGAAATCCTCAATGCAGTACCAGTCCGTGCAGAGGTCCTCATTGCTTCGCCCGCGCCATGCCGCCGCACGCAGATAGCGTTCGATCAACGTGCGTGCGACAAAGATATTTGCACGTCCGTTCTGCGAATAAAAAAACGCTTGACTAACGTGTAGACATTTTCCATGAGCCCTCCCGCCGTCATGCGTCCCAACACAAAAAAACCAATTCCGTTTATCCTAACAAATGTCTGAACCAATGTCAATGCACAAAAAGACGGCTGTGGCAAGGTTGTAGCCGCAGCCGTCTGCTGTGTCATGCAAAGAGATCCTTGAACTTCTCCGTGAAGCTCTTCTGCTCGGGATTCACCGCATCTCCGCTGAGTGCCGCGAACTCCTTGAGAAGCTCCTTCTGCTTCGCGGAGAGCTTCTGCGGCGTTGTGACCTTAACGCGGACATGCTCGTCGCCGCGTCCCGAACCGCGCAGGTTTGGAATGCCCTTGCCCTTCACGCGCAGCACCGTGCCCGTCTGAATGCCCGCCGGCACCTTGAGATCGACCGCGCCGTCGAGCGTCGGCACCTGCACCGTATCGCCGAGCGATGCCTGTACGAACGTGATCGGAATCTCGATGAGAACATCGTTGCCGCGCCGCTGAAAGAGCTTGTGCGGGCGGATGAAGATGTAGACGTAGAGATCGCCGCTCGCGCCGCCGCGCACACCGGCCTCGCCGCCGCCCGAGACGCGGACGCGCTGTCCGTCGTCCACGCCGCGCGGGATGTTGACCTTGATCGTCTTCGTGATGCGCTTGCGCCCCGTGCCGTGGCAGTCGCCGCACGGATTCTTGATGATCTTGCCCGTGCCGTGGCACTGGCTGCAGGTGCGCGAGGTCATCATGCTGCCGAACATCGTCCGCTGCATGACCTGCTCCTGCCCGCTGCCGTGACAGGTCGAGCAGGTCTCCGCACTTGAGCCCTTCGCCGCGCCCGAGCCGCTGCAGGTGGGACAGTTCTCCTCTCGTGGGATGGAGAGCTCCACCTCCTTGCCAAATGCCGCCTCCTCAAACGAGATTTCGAGATCATAGCGCAGATCCGCGCCGCGCTCGGGTCCCTGCCGGCGTGCACGGCGTCCGCCGCCGCCCATGCCAAACATATCGAAGATGTCATCCATGTCGAAGCCGCCGAATCCACCGGCACCGCCGAAGGGATTCCCTCCGGCAGAGCCGCCGCGCCGCGGGTCAAAAGCATCGTGGCCGAACTGGTCATACGCCGCCTTCTTCTGCGGATCCTTCAGCACATCGTACGCCTCGTTGACCTCCTTGAATTTCTCCTCGGCAGTCTTGGGGTCGTCACGGTTGAGGTCGGGGTGATACTTGCGCGCGAGCTTCTTGTATGCTTTTTTGATTTCGTCGTCCGAGGCGCCCTTTTGGACGCCCAGGACTTCGTAGTAATCGCGTTTCTCGCTCACGATACCACCTTACTTCTTATCGTCTTTGACTTCGGTGAACTCCGCATCAACAACATTGTCGTCCTGCGGTGCGTTCTGTGCGCCCGCATTCGCATCCGAGCCCGGTGCAGCCCCTGCCGCGCCCGCCGCCTGCTGTGCCTGCTGATATGCCGCAGCGGAGAGCTCGTAGAGCGGCTGGCGTGCCTCCTCGGTCGCCGCCTTGATCGCCTCGATATCCGAGCCCTTGAGAGCTTCCTTCAGCTTGTCAATCGCAGCCTGCGTCTTGGAGACGAGTGCCTGATCGGCGTTCTCACCGAGATCCTTGATCGCCTTCTCCGCCTGATAGACGAGGCTATCGCCTGCATTGCGCACGTCGACGGCTTCCCGCTGCTTCTTGTCCTCGGCAGCGTGGCTCTCCGCCTCCTTGACCATGCGCTCGATGTCCTCTTTGCTCATGCCGCTGTCGGACTGGATCGTGATCTTCTGCTCCTTGCCCGTGCCGAGATCCTTCGCCGACACGTTGACGATGCCGTTCGCATCGATGTCGAACTTGACTTCGATCTGGGGCACGCCGCGCGGTGCGGGCGGGATGTCCGTGAGCTGGAAGCGGCCGAGCGTCTTGTTGCCCGCCGCCATCTCGCGCTCGCCCTGCAGAACGTGGATTTCAACGCCCGGCTGATTGTCTGCCGCCGTCGAGAAGACCTGGCTCTTCGAGGTCGGGATGGTCGTGTTGCGGTCGATGATCTTTGTGCAGACACCGCCGAGGGTCTCGATGCCGAGAGAGAGCGGGGTGACATCGAGGAGCAGCACGTCCTTGACCTCACCGACCAGCACGCCGCCCTGAATCGCCGCGCCGATGGACACACACTCATCGGGGTTCACGCCCTTCGAGGGCTCCTTGCCGAGGATCTTGCGGATTGCCTCCTGCACGGCGGGAATACGGGACGAACCGCCGACGAGGATGATCTTGTCGATGTCGCTGCCCGAAAGTCCTGCGTCCTCCATCGCCTTGCGCGTCGGGATCATCGTGCGCTCCACGAGATCCGCCGTCAGCTCGTCGAACTTTGCACGCGAGAGCGTGAGATCGAGATGCTTCGGCCCCGTCGCATCCGCCGTGATGAACGGCAGGTTGATGTTCGTCTGGCTCATGCTCGAGAGCTCGATCTTCGCCTTCTCTGCCGCCTCGATGAGACGCTGTGCGCTCATCTTGTCCTGCGAGAGGTCGATGCCGTTCTCCTTCTTGAACTGCTCGACCATCCAGTCCATGACCTTCTTGTCGAAGTCGTCGCCGCCGAGCACCGTGTCACCGTTCGTCGCCTTAACCTCGAACACACCTTCGCTGAGCTCGAGAATGGACACGTCGAACGTGCCGCCGCCGAGGTCAAATACGAGTACCGTCTCGTCCTGATCCTTGTCGAGACCATAGGCGAGCGCTGCCGCCGTCGGCTCGTTGATGATACGCAGCACCTCAAGGCCTGCGATCTTGCCCGCATCCTTCGTCGCCTGACGCTGACTGTCGTTGAAATACGCCGGAACGGTGATAACCGCCTGCGAAACGGTCTCGCCGAGGTATGCCTCTGCATCGCTCTTAAGCTTCTGCAGGATCATCGCGGAGATCTCGGGCGGCGTGTAATTCTTTCCGTCGATCGTCACATGATAGTTGCCCTCGCCCATGTGACGCTTGATGGACGAAATCGTGCGGTCGGGGTTCGAGACCGCCTGGTTCTTCGCAAGACGCCCGACAAGACGCTGTCCATCCTTCGTAAAGCCCACAACGGACGGTGTGATGCGGCTGCCCTCGGGGTTCGTGATGACAGTCGGCTCGCCGCCCTCCATGACGGAGACAACGGAGTTCGTCGTTCCAAGGTCGATACCAATTACTTTAGCCATTTTATATTCCTCCAAAAAATCTTATAGATGTTATTTGCGTTGTTAGTTACCGGCTACCTGCACCATCGCGGGGCGGATGACCCGGCCCTTTGCCTGATAGCCCTTCTGCAAGACCTGCGTGATCGTGCCGTCCTCCACATCGGGATTCTCGACACGCATGACCGCCTGATGCACGTTCGGGTCGAAGGGCTTCCCCTCCGCCTCGATGTGCTCAAGCCCATGCTTTTCCATCACCTCGCGGAGCTGCGTAAAGATCATCTCCACGCCCTTTTGAAACGCCTCGCCGTCCGACTGCTCGACCGCCATCGCTCGCTCGAAGTTGTCGAGCAGCGGCAGGAGATCCGTGAGCAGGTTCTGCGTGATGACAGCGGCAAGCTCCTCCTTTTCCTTCGCCGTACGGCGACGGAAGTTCTCAAAAGTCTGCCTGAAGCCGAAGGATGCGGTCGCCCTTTTCCTTGAGCTGTGCCTCAAGCGCGGCAGCCTTGTCCTCCTCTGCGGGGACATCCTCCACGGTCACATCTGCGGGAGTGTCCTCCGTTTCTGTCATTTCCTCCACGGGCTGCTCCTCTGCGGTCAGCTCTTCCTTTTCCTGCAAGCCGTTCACCTCTCCTACCATTTCAGCTGATAGATCATCTCTGTCAGATTTGTGTTTACATAGTCCAAGATACGCATCGCCTTCGCGTATTCCATGCGCGTCGGGCCGAGCACGGCAATCGTCCCGAGCAGCCTGCCGTCGACATGATACGTCGCCGTGATAAAACTGCTGTCCCAGAACGTACTGTTCGCATTCTCGCGTCCGATTGTGACCTCAAGCCCCTCGCCCGCATGGGTATGCAGGATGTCTTTGACGAGATCCTCACGCTCAAGGACGAGGAGCATTGAGCGGACACGTTCGAGATCCTGAAACTCAGGGTTCCCGAGCAGCTGCGCCGTACCGCCGAGGTAGAGACGCTCCTCCGACCGCCCCTCAAGCGCACGGTGCATGACCTCCACTGCCGCGACGAAAATAGATTCGTCGCCGATGGCATCGCGCACGCGGCGCAGATCCGTCTTCGTCACATCGCTGAGTGCCTTGCCCGAGAGCGTCGTGTTGACCGCCCCCGCCATACGCTGAAAGTCTGCAAACGTCGCACCGTCGGGAATCTCGACGATGCGGTTCTCCACAAAGCCTGCGTCCGTCATGAGCACGGCGATTGCGTGCCGCATATCGAGCGGCAGGAACTGCAGCATACGGAACGTCGACTGCGCCGCCTGCGGCGCGAGCACAAGCGAAACATTGTGCGTCACATCCGCGATCAGGCGCGCCGTCTCTTGGAACACCTCGTCAAGCCGCCGCACGCGACGGCTATACCAATCGTGAATCTTCTTCTTCTCGGTATCCGTCACAGGCGCGACGGGCTGCAGCCCGTCAACGTAGAAGCGATAGCCCTTCGATGAGGGAATCCGTCCGGCAGAGGTGTGCGGATGCTCCAGATAGCCAAGCATCTCGAGATCCGCCATCTCGTTCCGAATGGTAGCAGGGCTGATGCCGAGATTGTATTTCCGCGCGAGTGTGCGCGACCCGACCGGCTCTGCCGATGCGATGTAGTCATCGACGACCGCCCACAGGATCTGACTCTTGCGTGCGTCCAGATCGTCCGACATTCACCCCTCTCCTCTCCTTTTGAACCACTGTTAGCACTCTCTAAAAACTGAGTGCTAATCAAAAATCTATATTGAATATACACGGGAAAAAAAGCAAAAAAAGTCAAGAGCAAAATGACAAAAAGTCAAAAGGATTTTTCACATAAAAAAAGCCTCCCATGCACTAGCGAGGGAGGCTTTGGCACTACGACATATTAGCTTCCCCCGTCAAAACGGGGGAAGTGGCGAACGCAGTGAGCCGATAGGGGCACCAGTGGGAGATGCGACTTTCTTACGATAGAGAGTCATGTGTCGCCCATGGCGCCCCTTCCACCATGCTGCGCATGGTTCCCCTCCCCGTTGTGACGGGGGAGGCTTTTGGATAACGGCATATTACTCTTCACTCTGCCCATCCATCACATTGAAGATGTAGACAGCGCGGATCTCTACGGGTGTTACACCGAGATCTTCAATCGCCGTGAGCAGCCCCGAGGCGAGCACAGCGCGCTCCGCCTTGCGATCCTTTGCGGTGATGATCGAGAGTGCCGGCTCATCCTGCGGATAGAGCGTCACAATGCCATTGCCAAACGTCACTTCGAAAGAGCCGTTCGCCGTCTGGTAGAGGAATCTGAGTGCCTGCGCGGACGTATCGCGGATTTCCTTCGGATCGGGGATGTCAACCTTCTTCGAGGAGGGCTTGATCGCCAGCTTCTCCGGTGAATAGTTGACCGTATAGATGCCGTCAAGGTCGCGCGAGCCGCCATCCGTAAAGAGCACAGGGATTGCCTCCGACGTATTGTTTGCCGGATCCTCAGGGCGGAACCCGCGGTTACCGCGCGTCCTGCCGAGATCAAACCCGAACGAGCCGTCCTTGTTCTCGACGAAATCATGCGCCTCGGACGTGCTGTCATTCGCCACGACGACACGATTTGCCCAATTCGTCGGTGCCGCATCCTGCGGCATCTGAACGGTTACTCCCTCGGCGGGCGGATTGCTGCCCGTGCGATTCTCCGTCGGAACGGCTGCTGCCGTCACGCCGCTTCCGCCGTTCGTCGTCCCCGTCGTTGCCTGTGCAGCGGCAGCACTGCTCGTCGTCACGGCAGCCCCCTCGGGCGTGCTCATATCGAAGCCGCGCATGGCAATCGTCAAATTACCGGGTGCATAGTTAAAGCGATAGTTGGAACGTGCCGACGCACCTGCATAGCCACGCTCAACGGAGGCGGGATCGACATGGATCACACCCCGATAGAGACCGCCGCGCGTGGTCGCATTCATCCCCGCATCATAGTGCGATGTGATGCCGCTGATGTCGTCGCCCGCAAGCAGACCGCGCTGGGACGTATGGTCGCCACGCTCGATCATGTATGCGGTGATGACGGGATTCGGCGCACCGTAGTCACGGGAGGCACTGCCCGCCGTGATCAGCACCTCGCGCGGAGTGATGATAAACCTACCGTCTGCGTAGTGAATATTGTAGTTGGCATCTGTGCCGTACGCAAACTGCGCCGCAGAGGAACGTGTCCAAAGCCCCGCAGTACCTGCGTTGGTCGTAACCGTTGCGGTCGGGTCGATTGTCTCCGTGACGGAAGAAACCACATCACCGTTGACAAGCCCCGTCGCTGCGTCTGTCGGACGTACGTTGACGAGACGCGTGCCGTTCACATAGCCTGCCGTGCTGTTGTCCGCACCGTAGGCACGCTGCTTATCGCCCGCCGTGATGTAGAGATCACGCGGCGTGATGGCAAAACCGCCGTCCACATAGGTGATGTTGTAGTTCGACGCCTTACGATTGCCTGCGAGGCGCATATTCGTGATCTGCGTCTTGAGTCCACTCTCGCCGACATTGCTGCGGACGGTAGCATTCGTAGTCTCATTGACATCCGCAATCGTATCGCCGTTCACAAGTCCCGTCGTCGCCGTCGCGACATCCGCGCGGAACTTCGTCGTGCCGCCCGTATAGACGGCGGTCGCGTTCTCCGTGCCGTAGATGCGCGTCTTGTCTCCTGCACGCAGCGTGAGGTCACGCGGTGTGATGGCAAAGCTGCCGTCGTCATAGGAAATGTCGTAGTTGTTGATATTTCCCGCGCCGAATACGGCATTTGCAATCGTCGTCTTGAGGTCCGGCGTGCCTGCGTCCGTCGTGACGGTCGCACGCGAATCAATCGTCTCCGTGACCGTCGAGATCGTATCGCCGTTGACGAGGCTGCCCGCCTTCACGCGGAACAGATTCGTCCCATTCACATAGTTCGCGGTGCTGTTCGCCGTGCCGTAGATACGGCTCTTGTCACCCGCAAGGAGCGTCAATGCACGCTTCGTGATGCTGAATGTGCCGTCTGCGTAGTGGATGTTGTAGTTGGCATCCGTGCCATGCGAGAACTGCGCTGCGCTTACCTTTTGTCCAAAGACCTGCCGTGCCGGCGTTCGTCGTGACGGTTGCCGACGGATCAATCGTCTCCGTAATGGATGAAATCCGATCACCGTTCGCAAGCCCCTGTCGTCGCGTCTGCCGCACGTACGTTGAGACGGTTCGTCCCGTTCACATACTGCGCCATTTCATTGCCGTCGCCGTAGGCACGGCTCTTGTCCCCCGCCGTGATGTAGAGATCACGCTTCGTGATGGCAAAGCCGCCGTCGACATAGGTAATGTTGTAATTCGATGCCTTTCGATTGCCCATGAGGCGCATATTCGTGATCTGCGTCTTGAGTCCCGCCGTACCGGCGTTCGTCGTACGCAGGGCATCCGTCGATTCATCAACGTCAGCGATGGTATCGCCGTTCACAAGACCCGTGGTCGCGGTCGCGGCATCCGCGCGGAATTTCGTCGTACCACCTGTATAGACAGCGGTGCTGTTCTCCGTGCCGTAGATGCGCGTCTTGTCTCCTGCACGCAGCGTGAGGTCACGCGGCGTGATGGCAAAGCTGCCGTCCTCGTAGGAGACGTCGTAGTTATTGGCATTGCCCGTGCCGAAGACGGCATTTGCAATCTTCGTCTTGAGGCCTGCCGTGCCCGCATCCGTCGTGACGGTCGCACGCGAATCAATCGTCTCCGTGACCGTCGAGATCGTATCGCCGTTGACGAGGTTCGTGCCCGCCTTGACGCGGAACAGATTCGTCCCATTCACATAGTTCGCGATGCTGTTCGCCGTGCCGTAGATACGGCTCTTGTCGCCTGCAACGAGCGTCAGCGGGCGCTTCTTGATATTAAAAATCTCCGTTGACGTAGGTGATGTCATAGTTCGCCGCCGTACCCGCCGAGAAATGCGCGGCACTCGCCATTGTCCAAAAGACCTGCCGTGCCGGCGTTCGTCGTGACGGTCGCCGTCGGATCAATCGTCTCCGTTACATCGTCGATGGTGTCACCATTGACGAGTCCCGTCGTTGCGGTAGCTGCAGCGACGTTGACCTTCGCCGTGTTGTTGATATAGCCCGCCGTTGCATTGGCGTCGCCGTAGACGCGGCTCTTGTCGCCCGCCGTAATGGTCAGCGCACGCTTCTTGATCGCGAGCGTGCCGGGATCGGACGTGATATGGTAGTCCGTCGCAAGGCTGCGGCTGCCCGCGGCGAGCGCCGCACCCTTCAAGGTCATCGTGTAGTTGCCAACACCCGTGCGCTCGGTGACGTCATTCGTGCCGTCGGTCGCCGTGACCGTATACTTGGCGAAGCTGTCGCCCGAAAGGAGCGTGCCCGTATGCGTCGTGCTCGACGTCATGGTCACGCTGTCGTTCGACGTGCCGTAAATGCGCTCGCCGCTCGGCGCGGTGAAGTGAATGTCGATGGGCTTAATGGTGAGCTTGCCCGGAACGTACTTGAACTTGTAGTTCGTCGCGGAAAGCGTGCTGTTTTTCAGGTCAACACTGTACTCACCCGCATGGACAGCGCCCTGCGCGTAGCCCGTCGTCTTCGTCGCGTCCGCAATCGGGGTATAGGAAACAGCACCCGAGAGCAGTCCCTGACGTGTTTTCCGTCTGACCGTTCGCGAAGTTTGAGAACGTGACCCCCGCGTTGCCCGTATAGCTGTGCGGATTGCCGTTGTAATTTACGGTCGAGGTCTTGCCCGTGACCGTGACGACGCGCGGCACGATGCGGTAGTCGACCGTGATCTTGTAGTTGAGGTCGTTATGCCCCGTATAGGTGATTTTCTCGTTGGCAATCGTGGAAGCCGACCCGTAGGTATTCGTCCCCGCACGTCTGGTGACATCGGTCATTGCATTTGTCACCGTGCCGTCTGCCGTATGGATGTCGGCATTGACATTCGTCTGGTCCGTTGTGCCGAAACTATGCGTATTTGAATCACCAACATGGTCACGGATATAGTCGACCTCAGCCTTATCGAGCGCACGGCGCTTCTCGTTGCCGTCGTCCTGGATATAGAAGCCCGCAGTCGAGTTGAAGAACGCCGAGTTATCGTCGCCATAGGCACGCGTCGAATAGAACTTCAGCTCCGGCTGGTACTTGTAGTACATGGCGTTCTTGCCGGCAGGAGCGGGGAAGGCGCTGCGATTGCTGTAGTCCACGCCGTATTTACGGAACTGGAATACCAGCCCGTCGATCTCGTTCTCGACGGAGTCCTCCGTATGCACGACATAACGCTGGCCGGGCGCAGTCTGGATGGCGTTTGCACCGCCCTTGTTCTTGAACGCGCCGCCCTTCGCCTCGATGAGGGACATCGGACGTGCCCGTGCCGACGATCTTCCCGCCGGGCGCAATCGTGACGTTGCCGCCGTCCTGGTTCTTGATATTGATGGCAGCATTATTGCCCGTGATCTTACCCGTGACCGTCGTACCGCCCTTCGTCTCAACGGAAACGCCCGTCGCGGACGTGATATTGCCGAGGTTCTTGATCTCGTTCGGCCCCGTAAGGTTTACGTTATGTGCATCTACTTCGAGCGTCGGAACGGATTTCAAGACGCCCGTCGAGGTAACATCTTTGTTCGTCTTGATGGATACGGCATCGGCAAGCCCCTCGGGCAGGTCGACGTTGCCGATCTTGATATCGCCTGCATTCTGACCGCCGATGCGAATCTTCTTGAAGCCCTTACCGTCGGCGTTCTTACGCAGGAGTCCCGAGCCGCTGAAGATGTCGGACGGAAGCGTGGGATCGGAGGCAGAGCCGCCCGCACCAGGCGTGCCGAAGTTGAGCGTCTCGCCCGGCGTATAGGTATCAAAGGATACATCTCCATGCCCCGTGATCGTGCTGCCGTTCGCCGTGTTGAGCTTGTCCGCCTGGATGGCGACATTGCCGTCATGATCGCGGTCGGCACCGTCCGCATTGATATGCACATCATCGAGATTGACTTCACGGCTGGCAACGGTGTAGTCCCTGCCGTGCGTCTTGATCGTGCCTGAGAGGTTGACGCCGCCCTGACCGCTCGTGATCGCCTGCTGGATCTTGACGGTAAACGGCATGTCAATCGTGCCGCTCTGATAGAGCCTGCCGCCGCCTCCCTTGTCGCCGATGTTGATGATCTCATACTCCCAGAACTGGCGGTTGTTGCCGTTGAAATACTTGTCGAGCAGCGAGAGCTTCGCCGGATCGTTCACTTCACCGCCAAGCTTGATGTCGCGATCGTGCGAGATCGGCAGGGATATTGAGCGCCTTTTTGCCCTTCATCTTGCCGTTCAAGTTCATCGCATCGGTCTTGAGCGTGAGCGCGCCCGTGCCCGTATCGACGGAGCTTCCCGCCGCCGTCGTCAAATCCTTCGATTCGAGTGCGAAGTCGTTGCCGTTCGTCCGAATGTTTGCCGAGCCGTCGACCGTCATACTGCCTGCCGTAGCACCGGAGCGGATCGTCGTCGGATCGACGAAGTTCAGATTGCCGCCAACCTTTGTCGCTCCCGTCGCATCTTCGCGCCCGAGGTAGACGTGCTTAAAGCCGTCCTTGATCTTATTGCCACCGAAGAGGTCTGCACCAAGCGTCAGCCCCTGTACCCGTCGCGCCGACGTTCAAATTCGTCGCCGCATTTGCCTGCTGCACGGTGAGATTGCCCTTGCCCTCGACGCCTTCGGTGAAGGTCATGGCGTCCGCCGAAAGCACGACGTCACCCGCCGTGCCGCCGGACTCACCAGCCTTGACACCCGTAATCGTGCGCGAGGGGACGGATGCGCCCGCAGGCGTCGTGATCGCGCCGATGGTCAGCGCATCGGACTTGACCTTGACGGAGAGCGCGTCGGCGGCGAGCGTGCCGATTTCGTTCGCCTGTTCGAGCGCGATGTTGCCGCCGACGGCGGCGAGATTCGCCGCCTTGATCTTGCCCGCCGTCTGGCTTGCCGCCGTCTTGGCGTTGACAACGAGCGTCTTGCCCGCCGCAAGCGTCATATCCCCTGCGAAGTTGATGTTATCCGCCTGCAGTGTCACGTCCTTCCCGAGGGAAGAATTTTTTTCACATTGATCGTACCCTGCGTACCGTTGCCGATGGCGTAATGCGAGAAGTTCGGGCCGAATACCTGTGTGAACTTATTGTTCGTCAACTGCAGGTCGCCCGTCGCACCGTCGCCAAGCCCGATGGTCTTCGAGCCGTTGTACGTTCCGATGCCGAGTGTGCCCGTGCCCGTGACGGACGGACTGCTCCCGTGCGCTGCGAGGTTCGTGATATTGTTCGTATAGAGGTTCAGCGTGCTGCCCTCGCCGATGTTCATGATGCCCGCGCCGCCCGAGTTCTTGATCTCACCCGTGGTCAGCGTCACTTTGTAGTCCTTGCCGGAGCCGTCCGTGCCGACCTTGAGTCCGCCCGCGCCGATGACCGTCTTGCCCGTCTCCGCTGTCTTGACGACGACGCGGTTGTTCGCTTCAAGTCCGTCGATCGTGACCGTCTGGCTGCGATTGTCGCCGAGAACCAATTCGCTGAAATCTTTGCCAAAGAGCTTGCCGTTGAGCTGGTCGCTCGTGACATGAAGCCCTGCGCCCGTCGAAGAGTTGTTGAGCGTCAGATCGCCGCTCGTCTTGCGCGTGATGACGAGACCGCTCTTGCCGACGATGTTCGTCGTATTGTCGTCCGCTGTCGGCGTGACGATCTCATCCGTATGCACGCGCAGAGCACCGACGGTATCGGTGCCCGAGTCGAGCTGAGCGCGTGCGTCGAGCTGCAGCTTTTTGCCCGTGACATCGACCCAGACGGGTGTGGAGCCGGGAGCGACCTGCACCTTGGCATCCTCGTTCAGCACGACGTCGCCGTTTCGTGCATTGAGCGTCGCCTGTGCATAGTTGCCCTCGACCTTCAGTGTAGCTCCCTGCTCGAGATGGATGTTGCCCGCCGTTTGGATATTGATCTCTGCGCCGTTTTCCTTGCTCGTCCCGTCGACGCCTTTCACATGGACAGTCTTGCCCTGCTTGACGGTGAAGCCGCCCGTGATGACCGAGGCGGGATCGTGCCCCGCCTGCGTCGGATCTGCACCGATCTTGAGCTTCGTACCCTTGCCCTCGATGGTGAGATTGTCGCGCACCTCGACGCCGAGCTTGCCCGCCGCATTGATGGACTTCTTGACCGAACCGCCGTAGAAGTAGACATGCTTCTCACCTGCGACATCGAAGCCCTTAAAGCCTTCGAGTGTTTCGTTAATTGTGCGGTAGGCGATGCGGTACTCTCCGCCCGATGCGTGGGAAGCATTATCGCTGATAACGATGTCCTGTGACGCCGATGCTCCCTTGATCGTGATCTTGCCGTCTGCCGCGCCCTTGACCTTGCCGTGTCCAAGGTCAAGTCCGCCCGAGAGGTTGAGGTCAAGGTTCTTGACGGCGAGCGTATCGCCTGCTGTGGGCAGAGTCGCCGCATGCGCCTTGATCTTCATATCGGACTTGCCGTCCGCGCCCGCCTTCGTCGCGCCCGTCAGCGTGACGTCGCCCGTAGTCTCAATATCCGACGGCTTCTTGAAGGTCGCACCCTTGATATTGATGTTGCCCGTCTGCGTCGCGCCGCCGATCTTGATCTCGCCGTAGGCACTGTTGTTGATGTTCCAATCGCCCGCACCCGTGCCGATGTTGATCGCCTGCGACTTCGTCGCCTTTTCGAGCGTGAGCTTCTTGCCGACATTAACCTTGTCAGTCCCGAGGTCGAGATCGTCGGCTTCGATCTTCGTGTCATCCGTGGAATTGAGCTTTCCTTCGACCGTGAGTTTCTGCCCCGCCGCCATCTGGATGTCCGTCGATTTCGTCTTGAGGCCGTCGACATCCACTTTCGGCGTGACGGTACGATTCTCAACGACAGCAACTTTCATGTGCGTCTGATTCTTGAGCTTGAGATCGCCGTCCGCCATATCGGCGGCGATATTTTCAATCTTGTTCGCCTGCGTGCTGAGATCCATCGAGCCTTTGCCGAGAAGCAGCAAGTTACCGACTTCGAGGGGCGCACTCTGGGAAAGACCGTCGCCTCAGCGTCGCGCCCGGCGCATCGGCATGGAGCGCGAGCGTATCGCCGGATGTGCCGACGACTGCGCCCGTAACGTTGATCTTGCCCTTCGTTAGGATGCTCGTATACTTGGGCAGATTGCCGCTCGCGATGCCCGCGATGGTCGCCGTGCCGACATTCTCCTTCGTGCCGATGGCGACGTTGTAGAAATTACCCGCCTTGAGCTTGCCGAGACCCGCATCCGAGACGAGTGCGCTCGATCCGCCGACGGTGAAATTGCCCGCCGTCTTGGGCTGAAGGGCAAACGTGCCCTTCGCATTGCTGTCGGCAAACGTGACATTGCTCCAGTTCGTGACGCTGTCCGTCACCATCTTCATCGTGCCCGCGCCCGCCGCGAGGTTTGCGCCCGCAGCAAAGTCCACGGCGTTCGCCTTGAACGTCGTGTTCTTATTGCCCGTATTCGAGAGCGTTCCCGAGAACTTGAGCGTTGCGCCCGACTCGACCGTCAGCGGTGCTTTGACATCGGCTGTGCCGATCTCGACGTTGCCCGTAGACGCATTGCCCAGATGGACTTCGCCCGTGCCGGAGTTGATGAAATCGAGGTTATTCATGTGAACATCGGCACTCGAAGAACCGACGGACATCGTCTTGCCCGACGTTTTCGTCTCAACCGTAACTTTTCCGTTTGCACTCGAAAGAGTGCCCTGCGCACCCGTCGGGAGCGTCAGCGCATCCGTCTTGACGTTGATCGTGCCGCCAGCTGTCGACACCTTGCTCGCCGTGTCAAAATTGACCGCCGCCGCTTCGAGCGATGTCGCCGCCGCGCCCGTCGACTTGACCTTGGCATTCGCATCGAGCTTGAGCGTGCCGCTCGCCTTGAGCTTCATCGCGCCCGCTGCGTTTGTCATGCCGTACGTGCCGACCGTGAGATCGCCCGTGACGTCGATATCCGCGCCGCCCGTTGTCGTGGCAAAGCCCACGTCTTCGCCGATGGTGAGATTCGTGCCGTTCTTGAGCACAATCTCCTTCGCACCGCCGTCGAGCTTGCCGAGGAGATTGGCGCCCGTGAGACTGACCTTCGCATCGTCCGCTTCGAGCTGGAGCGAGTCCGCCGTGAGGACGCCCGCGCCTTCGATGGCGTTCTTCGAGCCAAGCGTCAGTGTACGACTCGGCGAGACCGTGACCGCGCCACTGACCGTCAGCTTGCCCGCGCCCGTGTAGATATCGAGGTCACGGTCTGTCGTCACGCCGTTCACCGTGATATCCGCCTTCTGATTTTCGTCGCCGACAATGTTCCGGCGGAAATTCCGTATCTTGCCCGCGCTCGTAAAGGTATCGCCCGCAAGGTCAAGCCCGCCCGACCCCGTGCCGAAGTTGATGGTCTTGCCGTCCGTGAACGTCCGGATCTGCGCCGTGGCTCCGGAGCTGCCGTAACCCGTGATCGTGCCGTCCAGCGTGAGCGAATCCGTGCGCAGCTCGACACTGTCCGCCTTGATGGCTGCTGCAGCATTGAGTTCAATGCCCTTGCCACTCTGGGACTTGCCGACGATCGTAATCTTGCCCGCGCCCACATCAATCTGCGTGCCCGCGAGCTTGACGCCCGCCGCCCCCGTCGTCGTGCTGCCCGCCATCTCGATATTGCCGTCGCCGCTCCAAGAGGTTGTGCTGATCGTGGCGCTGCCGAGATCGATGCCGGAGACGCCTGTGTTCGGCGAGTTGGCAAAGCCTATGCTGTTCTCGGCAAGACCGCCGCCGAGCTTGACATTGCCGCCGCGCGTCTTGATCTGCACGCCGTCTGCCACGCTGATATTGCCGCCCGCACGGTGGTTCGTATCGGAGAGGACGTCGAGATGGAGCGCGCCCGCCGTCGAGGTGATATTGGCATTGATGCTGATGTTGCCCGTCGCCTTGAGCGTCAGCGTCGCATCGCCGCCCGCCGTCTTATTGATCGCGTCCTGCACCTTGATGAAGTTATCATTGTTGCCCGTCAGATTCGGTGTCTGGATGGTTACAGATGTACCGCTGTTCAGCGAATTGGTGACGGCCTGTACGTCCGCCTGAGAGCCGGCTTCAGGATCGCCCGCCGCACGCGTCTTGACCTCAATGTCGTCGGGGTCGATCAGCCATTTGCCGCCCTTGCCCGCTTCAGACGAGGCATTGACGCTTCCTGTGATCTGCACCTTCGCACCCGAGGTCTCGACCGCGCCGCCCGCGCCCGTTCCCTTGCCGCGTGCCGTGATCTCGCCCGCAAACTTCGTCATGCCGTCCGACCAGACGGCGACCGTGCCGCCCGCGGCATCCGCTGCCGTTGCATCCGCACGCACAGATGCGCCGCGCTCGACCGTGACATTCTCGGCGTGCGCGAGATCGCCCGCGCCCTGCCAGCCGCCGCCGATTTCGACCGTACCGGCCTTCGCGCCGCTCACGTCCGTCACGCTGCCTGCGGCAAGGCGCACGTCGTTCGCCGTCATGCGGATTGCGCCCGCCGCCCCGTCAAGGTTCGCGGCACGCACGATGCCCTCCTGATTGACCGCCGAGCGCGTCAGCGCATCGCCCGTCGCTGCGGACATGAAAACGAGGCCTCCGTCCGCTTCGACGAGACCTTTGTTCGTGACTGCCTGCTCCATCGCCGCCTTCGTCGGGACGACCGAGACCTTGCCGTCGCCGTTAAAGTCCAGCGACACGGCTTCGCCCGCCGCGAGCACCGCTGCGCCCTTCTTCGCCACGATAACGCCCTCGTTCACGACATCCTTGCCGAGCAGGGCGACCGTCCCCTCATTTTTCGCAATGAGAGAGGCGCGGTTGATGATTTTTCCCATCCGTCGGCGTGCCGACAAAGGCGTATTTGCCCGCCATAAAGTCCGCATTCGTAATGTTCATCGTCGAGGCGAGAATCGAGCCCGCATCCACCTGTGCGCCGGGCGCAAAGAGTACACCCGCAGGGTTGACGAGGAAGACGCGGCCGTTCGCCGAGAGCGTGCCGAAGATCTCGGAGGGATTTCCCCGAGCACACGGTTCAGCAGAGCCGCCTGGGCATTTGGCTGATAGATATTGACGCGCTCGCCCGCGCCGATGTTGAACGAGTTCCAGTTGATGACGGCATTCTGCGTTGCCTGATGAATCGCCATCTCCGCCTGCGATGCGGCAATGTCTGCCGCACCTGCCGCAACCTGTCCGCCCTGCGGCAGTGCCATCGCGTGATTCATGCCGCCCATCATCATCGCACCCGCCGCCAGGATGCCGATACCGCTGCGCAGACTGCGTCGCATCTGTCCACGCCGCTGCTTTCTCATCATGCTCATGTATGTATTCTCCCCTATGAAAATTGCTTGTCATTCTGCAAAACAAATATTTCCATTTACGTCTCGATTCAGATGCCTGTCTTTATGTTGGATAGAACGCTGCAAGCGCCCTTCCACCGCTTTCGCGGTCCCCTCCCCCGTGCCGCACGGGGAGGCCGGGATAGAAGAACTTGTAAATCTGGAACCAGAAGCGCCCGCTGCGATCCGTATCCGAAACGGCGTCCTCCGACCCAATTTTTCCATGCATAGTACGCGCGTGCCACCCAGTTTGCCTGATTGCTCCAATTCACGCCCACACCCGCACCGTAAAGGCTGCGCCCTGCAACACCGGTGTAGCCCGGCAGCTTGTTGTGATAGAGATTCACATGACCGCCATCGGCGAATGCAATCAGCTGCCATACATTTTCATCGCCCTCACGCGTCGGCAGATTCCAGCGCAGCTCCGATGTCCAACGCCAGCCGTCATCCCCCGATGCCTCGCCGACAGGATAGGCACGTACGCCGTTCGGTCCGCCGAGGGATATCTTCTCTGAGGAATCCAGATTCTTCGATGCCCACTGCCGCTGATAGCTCAGATAGAGTGAGACGCGCTCACTGACGTGCTGGAGCCGCGTAAGCTCGAGATTCCACTTGCCGAATTGACCTGCCGTCTGCGCCGTCGCCGCATCATACAAACGCTGCATCTCGTCGTCAATGGAGAGATCCCCGTGTGTATAGTTCAACGCGAACGTATTTTTTTACCGCCCGTCCAAAAAGCGATCCAAACTGTCGCCGTTCACACCAAACACCCAGTTATGCGCGCTCTTCGGATTGTTGTACGCCATTCCCTTTGCCTCATCTTCGAGACTTTTTGAGGTCAAGACGAACGGTTCCGTAGATGTTCACATCGCGGCTGCGCTTGAAATTGTGCTGCCAATAGACGCTCAGCGTCTGTGCCGTTCCCGTGTAGTCAAGTGCCGAAAACGCACCGCCAAGCGTGTAGTGTGAGCGTGCGTAACTCACGCCGACACGCTCGCCCTGCTTGGCAATCGGTGTCGAGTAGGAAGCCGAACCCGACCACATGCCGCCGTTCGACATGATGCCGCCCACCGAGAGGAGATCGCCCTCACGCGCGGGACTGGCATAGTTGACGAATGCACTGTACTGATAGCGTCCCGTATAGCGGTAGCCGCCGTTATCAACACCGACATAGCCCCATGTACGGTGTCCCTTGTTCTTGACATTGACGACAAGATCCGTCGTCCCCTGCCGGCTGCCTGCCTTCAGCTGCGTATTTGCCTCCACGCGTGAGAGATCGTTTGTCAGCCAGACACCTCGATTGAGCGTACTTTTTTTCACAAGCTCACCGGAAGAAATACCGATCTCGCGTCGGATTGCCTCCTCCTTGAGGTAGGACTCGTTGTTCACAATGATCTGATCGTAGTGTCCCGGTACAATGGTGAAATTCACCACACCATCCTTGAAGTTCTGTGGTGCGAGATAGGCAAAGGCAACAAAATACCCCTTGGAACGGAGGTATTTCGTAACCTCCTCTGCCTGCGCCTCGAGTTCCGTGAGTGTCGCATCCTTATGCCTATGCGCTGCGAGCACATCCGCAAGCTCCGCCTCCGTCACGGGATTCTCCCCCGAGAACGTATAGCGCGCAACCCATATGCGCTGCTCTGCGGGTGCCGAAGCATCTGCGGCAGAGGCAAGCGGCGGCGCATATGCCGTCATCGCCGCACATAGAACGACAAAGAAGCGCGCTGTGTGTCCTCCAACACCCTGCACGCCTATACTCTTCCCCATCTTAATTTTTTTCATCCACGTAATGCCTCCATGCATTCGAGTCAAATTCTTATCCTAGTACTATTATCGTTTATTTCATCTGTTATCTTAACACATATGCGACTTTATTCCTAGATTCATCCGTTCCTTTTACAGGGTTTTTCGCAAATCTAATGTAGCTGCGCGTTTTTTTCATTCATAGCAAATAAAAAAACCGCCTCCCCATATGGGAAAGCGGTCCCTCAAACTCAGTTTCGTCTGAATTACTTCAGCTCGACCGTTGCGCCGGCCTCTTCGAGCTTCTTCTTGAGCTCCTCAGCCTCAGCCTTGCCGACGTTCTCCTTGACCGGCTTCGGTGCGCCGTCAACGAGCTCCTTCGCTTCCTTCAGGCCAAGACCCGTTGCCTCACGGACAGCCTTGATGACGTTAATCTTCTTGTCGCCTGCAGCTGCAAGAACGACCGTGAACTCCGTCTTCTCCTCAGCGGCACCGCCGGCAGGAGCCGCAGCACCAACAGCAGCAACAGCAACCGGCGCAGCTGCGCTGACACCGAACTTCTCCTCCATAGCCTTGACGAGCTCGGAGAGTTCGAGAACGGTCATGTTCTCAATGGCTTCCAGAATCTGATCCTTGTTCATGATATACCTCCAAAGTAATGTAATTTCTTATTTATTTTTCTTATGCGGACGCCTTCTGCGCACGCACTGCATCAAGCACATAGACGGCATTGCGGATAACGCCCTGAAGCACGTTCACCGTGTTCGAGACCGGCGCATTCATGCTGCCCATGAGCTTTGCGATAAGCTCTTCGCGCGACGGGAGCGACGCAAGCGCCTGCACCTCGTTCGCCTCGATCACCTTGCCCTCGACCGTACCGACCTTGACGGACAGAACGCCCTTATCGTCGAGCTTGTTCTTCTTGATATAGTCGCAGATGACCTTCGCCGGAGCGACTGCATCCTCTGCTGAGAATGCAAATGCCGTCGTGCCCTCAAGATGCGGGTCAAGTCCCCTCAAGGCCGAGCGCATCAGCTGCGCGGCGCAGCATCGTGTTCTTCACAACATGATAGGTAACGCCTGCGGCACGCAGCTCGCGGCGCAGCTCCGTATCCTGTGCAACGGTAAGTCCGCTGTATGTCGTAAAGACCGAGCCCTTCGCCGAGGCGAGCTGCTCTTTCAGCTTCTCGACGATGACTTCTTTTTTTATGATCTGCCATGTAATCATTTCCTCCTCTCTTGTCGCCGTTCATCTTGGCACGTCCTTCCGTTCTCGCCGCGTCGGAACATCCTCCACGCAGGACTTAACTGCGCGTCCGGTGTTCCTCCTTGCTCGAACAAAAAAATCCGCACCAATCTGGACGGCTCTTATTCTTTTGAATGAAAAATCTCCGGCTGCTCTACTGCCGGAGATGAATGTTCAAATTCACGTCCGGCCTCGGCAGGCGACATTGTCGTTAGATGCTTGCGCAAACCTGCTGTCTACAGCCCGGGGAAATTCCGTGTGCTCTTAGAGCGCAACGGGGACGGCAGGTCCCATCGTCGCCACAACGGTGATGGAGCGGATGTACTGCCCCTTTGCCGCCGCCGGCTTCACGCGGATGAGCGTGTCGATGACTGCCTGATAGTTCTCGCGGAGCTTGTCCGCGTCGAACGACGCCTTGCCGATGGGGACATGGATGTTGCCCGCCTTGTCCGTGCGGTACTCCACCTGTCCTGCCTTGATCTCGCCAATCGCCTTCTTGAGATCCATCGTGACCGTGCCGAGCTTCGGGTTCGGCATGAGTCCGCGGGGACCAAGCACCTTACCGAGACGGCCGACCGTGCCCATCATGTCGGGCGTTGCGACGGCGACGTCGAAGTCGAGCCAGCCGCCCTGGATCTTCTGCACGATCTCATCCGAGCCGACGAAGTCCGCACCGGCAGCCTCTGCCTCTGCGACCTTTTCGCCCTTGGCGAAGACGAGAACGCGCTGGGTCTTGCCCGTGCCGTTCGGCAGGACAAGTGCGCCGCGCACCTGCTGATCCGCATACTTCGGATCAACGCCGAGGCGCACGTGCAGTTCGATGGTCTCGTCGAATTTGGCGGTTGCCGTCTTCTTCACGAGCTCCATCGCCTCCTGCGAAGCGTAGAGCTTGCCGCTCTCGATGAGCTTCGCAGCGTCTTGGTATTTCTTACCAAACTTTGCCATGAATATCTCCCTTCGTGGTCATAGCGGGCATACGCCCTTCCACTTCATCACAGATCAGTCTGTGATCACGATTCCCATGCTACGGGCAGTACCCTCGATCATGGATGTCGCCGCCTCGATCGATGCGGCATTCAGATCCGGCATCTTGGACTCGGCGATCTCACGCGCCTTCGAGCGTGGGAGCTTCGCGACCTTCGTCTTGTTCGGCTCGCCCGATGCCTTCTCAATACCCGCCGCCTTCTTCAGCAGAACTGCTGCCGGAGGGGTCTTCGTGATAAAGGTAAAGGAACGATCCTCAAAAAAACCGTGATCTCAACCGGAATGATGAGCCCCGCCTGTTTTGCCGTGCGCTCATTGAAGTCCTTGACGAACGCCATGATATTCACGCCCGCCTGACCAAGCGCAGGTCCTACCGGAGGAGCCGGTGTCGCCTTGCCCGCAGGAACCTGCAGCTTTACGACACGCGCAACCTTCTTTGCCATCGACACATCACCTCCTTTCGGTGTGTATTATGTTCAAATCAGTTCGACCTGATCGATTTCGACATCGAGCGACTTCCCATCCACATCGACCTTTACGCCCATGCTTGACATATCGATCGATGTGATCTTGCCCGCATAGTCCTCGAATGCGCCCGAGGTGATGCGCACGGTATCCCCGACATTCACCTTCGTACGGCGTTTCGGCTCTGCGCCGACCGAGCCCGAGAGGATGCGCTCCGCCTCCTCTGCCGTCAGCGGGATCGGATGCTTCTCCGAGCCGACAAAGCCCGTGACACCCGTCGTGTTGCGGACGACGTACCAGGAGTGCTCGTCGACGATCATATCGACCAGCACATAGCCCGGGAACACCTTGCGCGGGACGACCTTTTCCTTGCCATCCTTCATCTCAATCTCGTTCTCCACGGGAACGACGACGTTGAAAAATCATCTCGCTCATGCTCGCTGAGTGCATGAGCCGCTCAAGGTTCGCCTTGACCTTGTTCTCGTAGCCCGAATAGGTGTGGATGACATACCAAGCCCGGTGCGGGTTTGCCTGCCTGAGATAGAGTTCTTCCTTATCCGCCATGTCCCTCTCCCGGTCTAGTAATGCAGTATGATCTGGAAGATGCGCGCAAAAAAATCGTGTCACAGATCCAGATCAGTGCGCAGACAACAACATGGCGATACCGACGACACCCGTATAGGTTGCTAGCTCGCGTCTCGTGGACCACGAGACTTTTTTCATCTCTGCGACAACTTCCCGCAGGAATTTGACTATTTTTTTCCCATGACAGAGAGCGCTTACTTCGTCTCTTTGTGCGGCGTGTGCTTGCGGCAGAACTTGCAGAACTTGCTGAACTCAAGTCGATCCGGGTTGTTCTTCTTGTTCTTGTTCGTGCGATAGTTGCGGCTATAGCACTCCGTGCACTCAAGCGTAATGTTGTTGCGCATGAATATCCACTCTCCTCATTCGTTCTTTGGTTTCATCAGAAATGACTCTTACCAATTTATCATACTTGGAAAATGCTGTCAACGCATTGTGCGGCATTTTCACAAAAAGATAAAAAGAACCCCCGAACCGGGGGTACATTTCAAAGTGGTGGCGGCACAGAGATTTGAACTCCGGACACTGCGGGTATGAACCGCATGCTCTAGCCAACTGAGCTATGCCGCCGTTATATGGAGCTGATGACCAGGATTGAACTGGTGACCTTATCCTTACCAAGGATACGCTCTGCCGACTGAGCTACACCAGCGCACAGACTTGGTTGCGGGGACAGGACTTGAACCTGTGACCTTCGGGTTATGAGCCCGACGAGCTACCGACTGCTCCACCCCGCGATAAAAAGGTGGTGGGCAGGGATGGATTCGAACCATCGTAATCCGAAGATGACAGATTTACAGTCTGTTGCCTTTAACCACTCGGCCACCTACCCATGAAAACTATGTAATTGGTTGCGGGGACAGGACTTGAACCTGTGACCTTCGGGTTATGAGCCCGACGAGCTACCGACTGCTCCACCCTCGCGATATGTGTCCACGCCTTTGCGCTAACAATACGGTATTATACGGCAAAGGCTGCGGCTCGTCAATACCCAAAATGTAAAAATGGAGCAGAAAAATTTCTGCTCCATCATTTTCTCTCTATTGTGTTACTCCGCTGCGTCGCCGTCGAAGAGGTAGGAATAACGCTCCTTGAACTCCTCGTGCGTCATGCGGTAGGCGTTCGCAAGTCCCGGATCGTCAAGGTCGCCCTTTTCGAGGCGCATCATGAAGCCGCGCGCAATCTGATAGTGCACGGAGTTGATGTTGACCTTGCGCACCTTCGTCTTGCCCGTCTCGGGGTCACGGATCTCGTCAAAGCGCATGGGCACGGCCTGGTTGTCCTGGATCGTGATGATCGCGCCCGAGTCGCCGCTCGCGAGGAACTTCACCGCCGAGTAGCCGAGCGAACGACAGTAGTCGATGTCGTATGCGATCGGCGCGGTGCAGCGCAGCTCGTAGCCGATCTCCTTGTCGATGACGGTGATGCTGATGCCGAGCTTCTTGGTCTCGGCAAGTACTGCCTGCTTGATGATCTCACCGAAGTCAAGCTCGCTGTAGCGGATGTGCCCGTGCTCGTCCGTGACGACGTTGCCGAGCTTGGCGAAGTCCTCCTCCGCGATTTTTCTCGATCACACCTTCGGCAATAACGGCGACACCGTAGTTGCGCCCTGTGAGGTAGCGTTTCACAATCGAGCCGACAATGACGTCGACGACCTGCTGAAGCGGGATCTTGTCCTGCGAGAATTCCTCGGGGATGACGGTGATCGCCGCGCCCGCACTGCGCCCCATGCCGAGGGCGAGATGCCCCGCCGTGCGCCCCATGGCGATGGTGAAGTACCAGCGGTTGTTCGTCGTGCTCGCGTCCTCCATGAGGTTCTCGATCTCCATTGTGCCGAACGCGCGCGCTGTTTCAAAGCCGAATGTCGGAACTCCCTCGGGCAGCGGCAGGTCGTTGTCGATGGTCTTCGGGACGTGGACGACGTTGATCGTGCGCCCCATTTTGCGGGCAAACTCGGAGACTGCCATCGAGCTGAATGCCGTGTCATCGCCGCCGATGGTGACGACGTGGGTCACACCGAGCTCGGTCAAGGTCTCGACGACGGTACGCAGATCGGATTCCTTTTTCGTCGGGTTGAAGCGCGACATCTTGAGGATGCAGCCGCCTGTCAGATGGATGCGGCTGATGTTCGCGGGCTCAAGGCGCACATAGTTCTTCTCGCCGCGCGCGAGCCGCGAGAAGCCGTCATAGATGCCGAGCACGTCCCAGCCGTGGCGCGTCGACTCGCTGACAACAGCGGAGATGACACTGTTGATGCCGGGCGCGGGGCCACCCCCGCAGATAATCGCAATGACCTTCTTGATCCCAATCATGAATATGCCTCCTCTTTGGAATTGTCTGTACACTATAAGGGATTCGACGAAATACGTTGTTTTCCTTCTCTGTGGAAATTTTTGGGTCTACGTCAAGTGTTACGGAAGAATATGGACAGTGATGCTCATACGACTGAGCAACACGTCAAATTTCCTTTACCGACGTTTCCGACTGCGCCGCCCAATATTCGTCACGGTCTTGCCCGACTTTCTGCTGCGCGGCTTTGTCTTTTGCGCTTTTCGGCGCAGGCCGTTTCTGTCCCCCTTTTCGCACGGCTGCCTCGTCCACTCGCCTCGTCAGGACGGGCAGGACGCGGCTTCTTCTTGACAGCCGTGCGGCGCAGACGTTCCTTGAGTGCAGCCTCCATCTTGCGCAGCTTCTCGTGCTGATGCGCCGCAACAAGTGTGATCGCCTTCCCCTGCGCCCCCGCGCGGCCCGTGCGCCCAATGCGGTGGATGTAGTCCGTGACGGTTGGCGGAAGATCGTAGTTGTAGACGTGGGTCACGCCCTCGATGTCGAGTCCGCGCGCTGCGATGTCGGTCGCACAGAGAATCTGCAGCTTTGCCTCGCGGAACTGCCGCAGGACAAACGCGCGCTGCGTCTGCGTAAGATCGCCGCTGAGTGCGTCAACAAGATAGCCGCGCTGTGCAAGTGCCATCATCAGAGCGCGTGTGCGTTCCTTCGTCGCACAGAAGACCATCGCGAGATAGGGTGCCTCCTCGTTGATGGAGGCGCAGAGGCGGTCGAGCTTTTGTGCCCTCGCTCACGGAGAGGACGATCTGCTCGATATTTTTCGAGCGTTGTCCGTTCCCCTCGATGCGGATGCGCGCGGGGTTCGTCATAAAAGCTCTTCGTGAGGCGCACGATACGCTCCGGCATGGTCGCGGAGAAGAGCGCGAGCTGGTAGTCCTGCGCCGTGTGTCCGAGCAGGGTCTCCACGTCCTCGATGAAGCCCATCTTGAGCATTTCGTCCGCCTCGTCGAGGACGATCTTGTTCACGCTGCCGAGGGCGAGCGTTCCGCGCCGCACATGGTCAAGCAGTCGTCCGGGCGTGCCGATGATGAGCTGCGGATGACGGCGCAGCTTCTCCTTCTGCCGCTCGATGTCCGCGCCGCCGTAGATGACAATCGTGCCGATGCCAAGCTCCGCACCAAGCGGCTCAGCGACCCGCGCAATCTGAATCGCCAGCTCGCGCGTGGGTGCGATGACAAGAGCCTGCGCAACCTCGCCCTGCGGTTTGATTTTCTCAAGCAGGGGCAGGAGGAAGGCGAGTGTCTTTCCCGTGCCCGTCTGCGCCTGTGCAATGACATCGCGTCCCGCACGCATGGGCGGAATCGACTGGTCCTGAACGGGCGTCGGTGTCGTAATTCCCTGCTTTTTAAGCAGGGCGGCCAGCTGCTCGGAGATGCCAAGCTGATCGAAATGCGTCATGATGAAAGCACCTCTGCGCCGGTCTCCGTGATGAGGATGGTCTTTTCCCACTGCGCCGAGAGCGTACGATCCTTCGTCCGCACCGTCCATCCATCGTCTGCGTCCACGGTGACATCGTAGTCCCCCGCATTGATCATCGGCTCAACCGTGAACACCATGCCGGGCACCATGAGCATGCCCGTGCCGGGCTCGCCCACATGCGGAACGAACGGCTCCATGTGAAAATCCTTGCCGACGCCGTGCCCGCCAAGTGCCGTGACGACGGAGTAGCCGTTTGCGTGCGCCCAGTCGCCGCACGCCGCGCTCACATCACCGAGGAAGTGCCACGGACGCGCTGCGGCAATGCCGCGCTCCATGCACTCCTTCGTCACCTGCACGAGCCGCTCCGCCGCAGCGGGTACCTTGCCCACGAGGTACATACGCGAGGCATCCGCGTAGTAGCCGCCGAGGATGACCGTCGAGTCGACGTTGACGATGTCCCCTCCTTCAGCACATCCTTCTTTGACGGAATGCCGTGACAGACCACATTGTTGATCGAGGTGCAGATGCTCTTCGGGAACCCCTCGAAGCCGAGGCAGGCGGGAATCCCGCCGCGCTCCACGATGTAGTCATGTGCCGCACGGTCGAGCGTCTCCGTATCCACGCCCGGGCGCACGAGTGTCTCCATGAGATCGAGCACACCGTCGTTGATGACCGCCGCCTTGCGGATTCCCTCGATGTCTGCCGCATTGTTGATGATCTTGCGCGGCGGACGTACCTGCCCCTTGATCACATCGTAGCGGATGGACGCAATGCGTTCATCGAAGTCCGCATGACATTTCTTGTATTTTTTTCCGCTGCCGCACCAGCACAGTTCGTTTCGATTCATTCCTTCGCCCCTTCATTTATTGTTGTTACCTCTGCATTATAGACCGAAAACACATTTTTATCAACGTTCGTCTAATACTTGGTTCGTCTAATACTTGACACAGGACAATGTATAAGCTACACTTATCACGTTATTTGTTCTGTTCCATAAAGAAGGTAATCCGATTGAAATTCGCTCGTATGCGGCTGTTGTCCATATTGTTCGCCCTATTTGTACTCCTCCTTGCTGGCGGCATTGTTCTAATGCAGACAGAAAAAAAGGTGTTCCCGTTTTGAACTATCATCAGGTTGAGGAGAAGAACGGCAACCCGCTCACCCTCTGGCCCGATCAGTTTGAGGCGCAGATGGCGTATCTCGCCGACGAGGGCTATACGACGATCACAATTGACGAGATGATGGATGCCCTCGAAAACGGAACCCCCCTGCCCGAAAAGCCCGTCATCATCACCTTTGACGATGGCTATGCGGACAACTACGAGTATGCCTACCCCATTTTGAAAAAATATGGATTCAAGGCGACCATCTTCCTCATCTACGATTTTACAAATACCTACCCGAACTATCTGACATGGGAACAAATCGACGAGATGAAGGATTCTGGGCTCATCCACTTTGAGAGCCACACAATGACGCACGCAAATCTTGCAGAGCTGGACTCTGCGGATGAGCTGCGCCACGAGATCGCCGACTCACATGACCTCCTCTCGGAAAAGCTCGGCTACGATATGCACTACATCGCCTACCCCGGCGGGCGTGTCAATGAGGAGATCGAGGAGATCACGCATGCTGCCGGCTATCGCGGCGGCTTCACCGTACACTACGGGCTCTCCACACCTGCGGAGGGGCGTTACCAGATGGATCGCATCCCCATCTTTGGTGCAAATATGCACACACTCACGCGCTTCAAACTGCGCCTCGCCTTTGCCCCGCTCATCGCACCGCTCGAGGATCTGCGTCTCACACTGCGTTCCTACGGATTTACCACACTTGCCAACTATATGCTGATTCCTTGATATTTTTGTGAAAAATCTGTAAAAGAACAGGACAGCATGCAAAAAATATGCTATAATGCTTCTATTGGTTATTGTGTTTAAGGAGGGCTTTTCATGGATTTTTGAAGCACTGGTCAAGGCAAAATTTGATGAAGCATATGCAGCGTCGGAACATCCGAAGAAATTCTTCCTCACGGAGAACGGACGCGGCGTTGTCGATGGCGGTGAGATGTACAACGCGCTGCTCCACGATGTACTCGACGTTGTGCAGAGGGCAATGGTCGGCATTCTCAAGGACAGCCATCATACACACTAATCGAATCGAGTCAGGAGTCGTCGTACAGAATGGTACGACGACTCTTTTTTATGTCTGCAAAAATTTGGGTAACCTCGACGTATAAAATCAATGCGGTGCGCATGAACATCGGTGCATTAAAACTCGGCTTTGGTCCGAAAGAAATGATTGAATTTGCAAAGACCGACCACATGATCTGGGGGATGCGGATGCACCAAATGATGTGGGGCAATATCGAACTCAATGCCGCCGATGTCGAAAACCATACGGTATGCCGGCTCGGAGAATGGTACTTCGGTGAAGGCAAGGAATCGTACGGTCATATGCCGGAATTCGAGACCCTCGGCATCTGCCATGAGAAGTTCCACAAGCTCTGTGCCGCAACAATCCGTGCATATCATGACAAGCGTATGCAGGAGGTAGAGCGGAACCTGCCCGAGATCGACCATCTGTCCGACGAGGTTCTCTCCTGTCTCGACAAAAATCAAGAGCAGGATATAAAGAAGCACTGATCAGCGGTGCTGAATCCATCAAAAAGACTGCGTACGGAGCTGCAGCTCCGTACGCAGTCTTTTTATGTGCAATCATGCGGCAGCTGTGCTGCAATCAGCCGTCGTGTGAAGGAGTGTACCGCCTCCTTCAGTGCCGTTGACGGCAGTTCTTCGACGATTTCACCGCGTTCCATGACAAGAACGCGTGTGGTCATCTTCTGCACAACCGCAAGGTCATGTGTGACAAAAAAAGCCCTGTAAACCCATACTCAGAATGCAGTTCGCGGATAAAAATCCAGAAGAGCTGCCTGTGTAACAACATCCAATGCGCTGGTCGGTTCATCAAAGAGCAGCAGACTGGGACGAACAAAAAGTGCTCGGATCATCACTGCACGCTGAAGCTGCCCCCGCTGAGCTGATGCGGCAGACGCTCTGCCGTATCGGACGGCAGGTGTGCACGCTCCAGCATCATATGCAGGGTACTGCGCTCCTCCCCGTCGGTGACAAGACCGAAACGGCGCAGCGGCTCAAGCAGAAACTGCCCGACCGTCATACGCGGACTGAATGCCTCGAGCGGATTTTTGAAAGATCAGTTGGAGATGTCGGTAGACATCGCGCGGCCATCCTCTCTGCGTCGCTGTCAACGTCTGTCCCAAAAAGGAAATACATCCGTCAGACGGCGTTTCAAGTCCCGCAATCATCTGCAGGAGCGTGGACTTCCCGCAGCCGCTTGCACCGACGATTCCGGTAATCTCTCCTGCATACAGGTCAAAGGACACCCCCTGATCGCCTCGACGAGGCGCGTTCCCTCACGATAGGTTTTCTTTAGATCCTGAACGCGAAGAACATTTTCTTTCATACGCACCCCGATCCTCACGTCAAATACGGAACAGCATCCAGCAAGACCCTCGTATAGGGATGCGACGGACGGTGCAGGACATCCTCTGCCCTGCCATGTTCAACAAATCTGCCGCTCTGCATGATGTAGATCGTATCCGCTACATAGGCTGCTGCGTCCATATTATGTGTCACAAAGACGATGGAGCAGCCCTGCTCCCCCGCCATACGCTTGAGCCGATCGAGCAGACTGCGGCTCGCAATGACATCGAGTGCGCTTGTCGGCTCATCGACCAAGAGGAGTTTCGGCGCGAGCGAGAGTGTCATTGCCGTGGCAGCGCGCTGACGCATACCGCCGCTGAGCTGGAACGGATACGCCTCCATGATCTTTTCGGGATCCTCCAGACTCTCACGGCGCAGAGCGGCAATCGCGGTCTCCCGCCAACCGCGCCCTGCACCGTGCGCTTTCAGATAGTCGGAAAACTGTGCACCGATGCGGCGTATGGGATTCAGATAGGCACCGGGATCCTGGAAAAGAACGGCGATGTCCCGCCCCATCAGGTCGCTGCGCACGTACGCGGCAGCATCGAGCAGCTCCGTGCCGCAAAAGGAGATCGCGCCGCCGTCGATGATGCCGCCGTCCGGCAGAACGCCGATGACGGCGCGCAGGAGAGTTGATTTCCCGCAGCCGCTCTCACCGACGACAGCTGCAATCTCACCGCGCCTGACCGCCATCGTCACATCACGTAGCACACAATGTGCATGGATGCGCAGGGTCAGCCGCGCGATCGAGAGCAGGGAGACTGATCCGTCCGCCTTACTTCCCGCCAATCGTCAGATCCTTCGTGATGAGGTAGTAGTCGATCGGGTGCATATAGACGCCAGACACCTTGCTCGTCGCAACAACCTGGTTCGCCACGCTGAACAAGAAGAGGCTCGGCGTATCCTGCAGCACGAGGTTCTCAATCTGACCGGCGAGTGCAAGGCGTTCCTTGGCATCCGCAGAGTCGCCCATCCGCTTCAGGAGGCTGTCAACCTCGGGGTTGCTGTAGTGACCGACGTTCTCCTCACTGGTCGAGCGGAGCGTCTGATCCAGATACCAGAACGGATCGTTTGTGCCGAGCGTGATCCAGTTGCTCTCCGTCAGGTCGAAGTCACGCTTCGTCTTTGCCTCCTCGGAGTTCTGGATGCGGCGGATCGTCGCCTTGATGCCCGCCTGCTTGAGCTGGTTCTGCAGAGCCTCGTAGATCTCGGACTTGCTGCCCCACGCATTGATCGTCAGCTCGAGTTCCTTGCCGTCCTTCGTCACATAGCCATCTGCATTCTTCGCAGTATAACCTGCGGCGGCAAGCTCCTCCGCAGCCTTCGCGAGATCCGTATGCTGACGCAGCGACTCCTGATACGAGGGTCCGAGGTGCGGCGGGAATACCGCCCCAGCGACAGCTGTGCCGTTCCCCTCGATCTTCACCAGATCATCGTAATTAACCGCATAACTGAGTGCACGGCGCAGATGTGCATCCGCAAGCACACGCTCGAGATTCATGCGGAACATATAGACACGTACACCCGTGATCTCATGGATCTTGTATTTGTCATTCTCAAAGAGACTGCGGCTCGCACTGTTGCACCGCTGGATGTAATCCACATCGCCCGCCTGCAGTGCCATCGCGCGCTTGTTGTCATCCTCGATGTTCTTGACCGTGAGCGTGTCAAGCCCGGGGGTGCCGTCCCAATAGTGCTCATTCTTCTTGAGCTGAATCTCCTCGTTCTTCTTGAAACCGACAATCTGATAGGGGCCCGTCAGCACAGGTGCGGAATCCGCTTTCGAGAGATCCGCCTTCGTGTTGATGATAACAAAAGGCAGGCTCCGTCAGTGCCGCCACGAGCGCGCCGTACGGCTCCGTCGTCTCGATGAGGAGGTTCTGTCCGTCCACCTTGATCTCCTTGATCTTCGAAGACTTCTGCGAGCGCGGGCTCTCCTTCAGCGTGCGCTCGAGCGATGCCTTGACGAGCTCCGGCGTCATCGCCTCACCATCCTGGAACTTCACATTCTCACGGATGTGGAAACGCCACGTCGTCGGATTGACCGCCTCCCACTTGTCGGCAAGCTGCGGTGTAAACTCCATCTTGTCCGAGACCGTGACAAGCGTCTCACCTGCGCCGATGCGCGTCACCGTCCAGCCGTCCCACTCATGCGCCGGATCAACGGACTCACCGAACCAATACAGGGCAGCATTCAGATGCTTGCCCGCAGCCTCCTGTTTCTCCGAGCCGCAGCCCGCGAGAAGCCCCATCATCAGGAGCATCAGAGTCATGAGCACATACAGTTTTTTTCATAGATTTTCTCCTTCTTTCCCCAAAAAAACTACGCTAAGATACGATTCCCCTGTCATACACATCACCCCCCGGACGGATCCATTACGTCGCGCAGTATATCCCCCATATAGTTGAACAGAAAGATCGTCACAAAGATCGCCGCCCCGGGGTAAATCATAAGTTGCGGGGCGGTCTGCAAATAGTCGCGCGCTCCCATGAGCATCGTTCCCCACTCCGGATAGGGGCAGGGGCACGCCGATGCCAATGAGAGAAAGTCCCGCAACCGTGAGCAGAATCTCTCCGATATTTTGAAAAAAATGAGCACCAAGAGGCGCGGCAGAACATTCGGCAAGAGGTAGGAGGACAGTGCGCCCCAAAGCCCTGCCCCACTGAACACCGCATACCGTGCGTAGGGTTTCTCCCGCTCAGACTGCACGAGTGTGCGTGCAACGCGGGCATACTCCGCCCAATGCGTGAACGAGAGCGCGAGAATGAGATGCGGAATGCTCGGCCCGAGTACGCCAATCAGAGCGATGGAGACGACGAGCGACGGCATTCCCAGAAAGAAGTCCAGCAGTGCCGTCATGACGCGATCCGCCGTCCCCCGCAGAAATCCTGCGACCATCCCGACAGCGATGCCAAAAAATGCTGTGATTGCGACAATGAGCAGCGTGACCGACAGGCTGATCTGCCCGCCGTACAGAATGCGCGAAAGAATATCGCGCCCGAGCTGATCCGTTCCAAAGAAATGCACCGCCGTATTGCCCGTCAGACGCATCGTCAGATCCTGTTCATAGGGATCGTAGGGAGCGATATAGGGTGCAAGCACTGCGAGCAGTGCCCACACGATGAGCAGTATGCCGATGATACAGAAATCCCGACGGCGCAGCAGCCTGCCCCACAGATAACTCATAGCTGACGCGCCCCCTTCCTGCATGCGGCGCGGATCCAAACGGAGACAGATGAGATCGGCGATGAAATTCATCACCACAAAAATCCCCGTCCCCCACAGGATATACGCCTGCATCAGCTGATAGTCCTGCGCGAGGATTGCCGTCGTCATCAGCTGCCCCATGCCGCGCCATCCAAAAAAATCGTCTCGATGACGGCAGAGCCGCCAAGAATATTCCCGAGCGTAAGCCCGAGCATCGGGACAAGCCCCGTCAGGGCATTCGGCATGATATAACGCCATAGGGACAACATGAGCCGGCAGTCCGAGCGCATGCGCCCCAACCACATAGTTTTTTTCCCATGCTCCTCGAGCAGAGCATTGCGAAGGCGACGAATATAGAGCCCCGCAATCCAGATGGCGAGAGCCGCAGCCGGCAGGATCATCCCGCGCAGGCCATCCGTCGCCGTCACAGGGACGAGACGCAGATGGACGGAGAACAGCAAAATCAGCAAAAGGCCGACCCAGAAGGTCGGCAGAGAGATTCCTAGAAACGACAGGGATACGCGCAGCATGATCGATCCATGTCCCATGCCGATAAAAAGGCAAGCAGACCGAGCGGAATTGCAGCCACTGCGGCAAACAGAACAGAGAGCCCCGCAAGTGCAAGCGTCCGCGGCAGTGCCTCACGCACCAAGTCCGCAACGGGAACGCCATAAGCGATGGAGTAGCCGAGATCGCCGGACAGTATCCCGCACAGCCAGTGCGCATATTGAACGATCAGCGGCTGATCCAGTCCCAGCTCCGCACGAAACTCCGCGACAAGCTGCGGGTCGGCGGGAACGCCCATCATGACAAAAATGAAGCGCGACAGGGTCGACGGGCGAGAGCTGCATGAGCACGAATGTCCCGCCAGTCATGGCGAGCAGCACGACCAGCATACTGACAAACCGTCGTAAGATGATGCCGCTCATATCGTGCCCACGGCCTCGTAGTGAAACGGCTCAAGCTCCCAGAGCACGCCCGAGAGGAGCTGCATATCGACGTCGGAGAAGACGCGCAGCATCGGCTGAATGTTCTTCTCGGGGAAGATGGCGATGGCCGCCGCCTCCTCGCCGTGCTGAAAGAACGCCTCGACGGCACCGTGGTCAACATACACCCGCATGGAGAGCGTATCCTCGGCATACAGCTTGAAGACGCGTTTGCCGCGCCCGCCGAGCTTCATGCCCGTGCGGTCGATGGTCATGACCTGCTCCAGACGATTGTAGCGGAAGACGAGCTTTTCAAGTCCGAAGACGAGTTCGACGGAGACCGTATGCGCCTCCCCCATCGTGAGATCGAGGATGAACTCCGTGAGATCGTAGAGGGTCGCAGAGAACTCGCTCTCCCCTCCGCCTCCATCGCGCGCTCGGTCTCACGGTGGCGCAGTGCCTTCAACTCTCGCGCCGGCTCGGAGAAGATATGCCCCTGCCGCAGCGTCAGCACGCGCGGGAGCGTCAGGCTGTGCATCCAGCCCTCCTCCCGCGTCGGGTAGTCCTCCTCGCGGTCGGGCATCCCCATCCAGCCGATGAGGATGTGCCGCCCCTCGTGCGTGACGATCTGCGGCGCATAGAAGTCAAAAGCCGTGATCGAGCTCCTTGAACCGCCCGTGCATCAGCATCTCCATCGCATCCATCGAGGCGTGTCCTGCGATGTAGCCCGCCTGATAGACGTTCTGGCGGTCGTAGGCGCGCGCCTCCACGCCTTGCGGACAGAAGACGAGCACATCGCAGTCGCCGAACGAGAGGAGATTGGGACACTCCCACATATAGCCGAAGTCCTTCAGCTGCGTGCGGAGTTCGCCCAGACATTCCCAACGGATCGGTGCCTCACGGTAGACGAGCACGCAGCCGCGCTCGTCCTGTGTCTGTGCACCGATGACGAGGTGGCGCACGCCGCCCCGCTCAAAGAGATAGGGATCGCGGAAATGCGCCGTAAAGCCTGCAGGCGGGCCATCGATGATGATCTCCTCTTTTTTGACCGCGCCCGCCGCCTTGGTAAACGTGCCGAACCGCTGCACAGAGCTGCGGTTGCCATGCTCATCCTTTGCATTGCAGGTGTAGAGGACGCGCAGATGCCCGTCCTCCTCCGTGCCGCAGCCCGAGTAGCAGCCGTCCTTGTCGTGCTCGTCCGTCGGCCAGAGCGCGAGCTGCGGGATGCTGTAGGTGCAGAAATCCCGTGTCTTCGTGTGCGCCCATGATTTATTTTTTTATGTGCGCAGCCGAACGGGTTCCACTGGTAGAAGATGTGGTAGGCGCCGTTATGGTAGGTCATCCCGTTCGGATCGTTGATGAGGCCGAACGGCATTTCGAGATGAAAGCGGTTGTGCCAGCGATGCGTAAAGGGGAATCCCTCCGCAAGCCGCGCGTCGATTGCCCGCTTGTCAAAAGTTCTCCACAGTGCTCACTCCTCAGGACGGAAGAAGGTGAAGGTCAGACCGAACGCCACGCCGAAGCCGACCGCGTTGACGAGAACGTACTCAGCGAGGTGGTCAAGATAGAGCAGCGTACCCGGCAGCACCGTGATGCCCATGCCCGTGCCCGCGAGATGCAGGAAGCCCGCAATCGCGCCCGCGCACGCGCCGCCGACGAGACCGTAAATGAACGGCTTCATGAAGCGCAGGTTGATACCGAAGATCGCCGGCTCCGTGATGCCGAGGAACGCAGGAACTGCCGAGGAGATGTAGAGGGCGCGCTTCTTTGCATCGTGCGTACGCGCCGCGACAGCGACCGCAGCACCGCCCTGCGCAACGATCGCACCCGTGATGATCGCGTTGAACGGGTCAAGCCCCGTCGATGCGAGCAGCTGCACCTCGAGTGCGTTGAAGACATGGTGCACGCCGAATACGACGATGACCTGATGCACGCCGCCGACGATAAAGCCGCCAATGCCGTACGGGAGCTCGAGGAAGGCACGCACCGCACCGAAGATACCGATCTCAAGCGTGTGCATGATGGGACCGATGATGAGCAGACCAAGCAGCATCGAGACGAACAGTGTCAGGAACGGCGTTACGATGAGGTCGATGATGTCGGGCACGAAGGTCTTGAACCACTTTTGCAGACGCGCGGCAAAGATGCCGAGCACGAGTGCGGGCAGAACAGAGCCCTGATAGCCGACAACGGGGATCGGAATGCCGAGGATGTCCATCGAAAGCGGTACGGCATCGCCCGCCGCAATCGCATACGCATTCGGCAGCTGCGGCGCAACGAGCATGAGACCGAGCACGATGCCGATGACGGGCGTACCGCCGAAGCGGTTCATCGTCGACCAGCAGACAAGCGCGGGCAGGAACGCAAATGCCGTATCCGTGAGGATCTGGCTCATGCGGAGCAGGTTGTCGCTCATCTCGATGCCGAGGCTCTGCGCCGCACCGCGCAGTCCCATAAAGAGACCGGTGGCAACGAGCACGGGGATAATCGGAACGAACACATCGCCGAGCGTGCGCGAGACCTTCTGCAGCGGCGTCATCTGATCGTACGCCTCCTGCTTGCTGTTCACCGCGCCCACGAGATTCGTGCCCGCGACAAAGGCGTCGAACACCTTGTCGACAAAGCCCGTACCGAGGATGATCTGGTACTGTGCGGCGGCGAAGAACTGCCCCTTCACGCCATCGATGTTCTCGATCGCCTTCTCGTCGATGATCGACTTGTCGTTGACGATGAGGCGCAGACGCGTCGCACAGTGCTCGGCACTGCGGACATTGCCCGCGCCGCCGACGTACTTCCAGATGAGCTTTGCGACGCGCTCCTCCTTCGGCAGATTCGGATCGATGTCATCGTCCGCCGGAGCTTCCGCCGCAGGTGCTTCCTCGGCAGGCTCATCACCGCCCGAGGAGATCTCCGCATCACCAAGTGCGAACGTGATCTTTCCGAAGTCCGCTGCATTCGTCACGAGCACGGGCGTCGTCGTCTCATAGCCCTCCGCGCGGATCGCGGCGGGGTCGAACTCAAGCAGCAGCTGTCCGCGCTTTACCGTGTCCCCCTGCGCAACGTGCGCCGTGAAATGCTTGCCCTCGAGCTTCACCGTATCCACACCGACATGGATGAGGGAGATCCACCCCGTCCGCCGAGTGAATGCCGATGGCGTGCTTCGAACCAAAAGAGCACCGTGACCTCGCCGTCCACCGGCGACACCACGCGCCCCTCGGGATCGGCAATCGCTGCACCGCGCCCCATCGCACCACTCGCAAACGCCGGATCCGTCACCTCCGAGAGCGGGATCAGACGTCCCTTGATCGGACTGTCCAAACGAATGTCCTGCATATCAAGTCCCCCTAATGAAATTTTTCCTGTCGGAATCTTCGTATATCGATTGATGATTCCTCTCAGTGAAAGTGTACTAATTTCCTTTTTCACTTGTCAATGCACATGCGCGGCGAAAAAGATTTTTACAACGGCATATCCTTGTGGTAGAATAATTTTTAAGATAACGTTGGGAGATTCGGATACAATCCGGGGAGGCATTACCATGAGTGTAAAATATGAAGTCACCGTCACCGCCATCGGCAAGCTGGCACGCAAATTCCTTTGAGAGCAACAACAGCGTCATCCTGCTCGACGAGGGCGCACATCCGAACCTCGCCGAGATGGTCATCGAGCATACGCCAAGCGAGCTGACCGGCGATCTCGCTGCCGGCGACACGCTGACGATCGGAAAGCAAAAGTACAAGATCGTGCGTGTCGGCGAGAACGCAAACGACACCATCCGCGAGAGCGGTCACTGCACTCTCCTCTTTAACGCAAAGGGCTCGATGCCCGGGCAGATTGAGCTCGAGGGTACGACGATTCCGTCATTCACGCAGGGCGTCAAATTCACCTTTACAGGGAAATAAGTGACAGCAAAAAGTCAGCCGTGCACAGTACTCATGCACGGCTTTTTGATGTAGAAAGTCATTGAATTTAGTCCTTTTTTCCTATATAATAACAAAACACGAAAGAGGTGTTTTCATGAAAAAAATCTTACTGATATTCTGTACCATGTTTGCCGTTCTTGCCATTGGCTGCGGGAACATGGCCGCCGACAGCGACGAGAGTGCTCATGCGGATTCTACGGTGCTGGATCTCACGCGACCCATTCGTCCACCCGCGGATTTTGCAGGAAAACGCGTACTCGTTGCATTCTTCTCACGCACGGGCGAGAATTTCGAAGTTGGCGTGATCGAGAAGGGCAACACCCATATCATCGCGGAGCAGATCGCAGAAATCACACACGCGGACAAAATTTTCGAAATAAAAACGGTCACGCCCTATCCTGCCGACTACCAGGAGATGACAAAGGTCGCCAAGGAAGAAAAAGCATCATCGGCGCGTCCCCCACTCGCCACACATATGGAGGACATGGCTTCGTACGATGTAATCTTCCTCGGCTACCCGATCTGGTATCAGGATCTGCCGATGCCCGTCTACACCTTCCTCGAGAGCTACGACTTCACAGGCAAGACGATCATCCCCTTCTGCACTGGCTCGGGCAACGCTATGAGCGGCATGGAGGAGGAAATCCCGCTCTTTGCAAAGGGTGCACAGATGAAAAAAATGGATTTGGGATCCAGGGAAAATTCGTGCATAACAATCCCGATCAGGCAAAGCTTGAGGTCGCCAACTGGCTCTCTACTCTGGGGGTATACCAACTGATGCGCATATTTCTTTATCTGTTCATCTGGTCGGCACTCCTCTTTCTCCCAAATCGCCTTTTTGACTACGGAGCCCGTGCATGAGTATCTGGGACTCGTCTTTCTCCTGCTCGGCACAATACATCTCTTCTTTGAGCGCCGCTATCTCAGGGCACTTGTCACGCTGCGCCTGAAAAATCTCACCACTCAACGTCGTCAACAGCATGATGCTCACGCTCCTCGTCGTTGTGATTGTGACAGGAATCCTCATCTCGCTCTATGCCGTTCCCATCGTCCGTCTCCGCGGACTTACCTCCATCTACGTCCACGCGACGCATCTCTGCGCCGCCGTCCTCTTCTACCTCATCGTCGGCATTCATGCGGGTTTTCACTGGCGAGCGATCTGGAACAGGATACTGCGCCGCCTGCATTTGCAGAGTCCCGCATGCATGACGCGCGTTTATAACGCACTCGGCATCCTGCTCATCATTGCGGGTGTGCACGCCTTTATCACAACGCATATCTACGAAAAAAATCCTCTTTGAGCACATGTCCTTCGGCGGTGTGGTCGGAACATGGGCGTATCAGCTCGATCTGCTGCTCATCTTCGTTGCGTGTATGTGCTGCTCGCTCTTCTACGAGCGTTTGCGTCGAAGGAAATAAAAAAATAGGACTTCTTGAAGTTACACGACTTCAGGAAGTCCTATTTATTTTTGTTCACATCAATGCATCCATCGTATCGAAAATTGGCAGGAGAACAGAGAGCACGACAAAGAAGATGAGCGCGGCTACGAGGACGACCATCACGGGCTCGGTCAGAGCCTCCATGCGTGCACTGTACGCAGCCGCACGCCGCCGGCAGTAGTCCGCCCCGTGCTGCAGGAGGAGATCCAGTTCCCCCGCCGCCTCCCCTGCTGCGAGCATTCCGCGCAGGATCTGCGGCATATACGGCGCGCGTGCAATCACCTGTGCAAACGTACGCCCCTCGACGAGGTTTCGCTCCATCCGCCCGAGCTGATCGGCAAGCGCACGATTCCCCGCCATCGCGCGCGCAAGTGCCACAGCGCGATCCAGACGAATGCCGCTCCGGAGGAGGATCGCGACCGTCCGCAGAATCATCTGCCACGCAGCAAGCCGCAGGAACGTCCCCAGCACGGGGACGCGCAGGAGCAGCGCATCGGCATGAAAGCGCAGCACAGGCTGTGCCAGCAGCAGAGGAACGGCAAGACAGCCAACGATGACAGCGGCGATCAGCGCATAGGGATGTGCCGCGAGAGCATCGGAGAACGCGAGCATCACCCGTGTCGGCAGCGGTGCCTCCGCTCCCAGATCTCGCAGGAGCGCGGCAAAGATCGGCAGGATGAACACCGTCATGAGGAGCAGCGAAAAAACAGTTGCCGCAAGCAAAAAGAGCGGATAGGCGAGTGCGCTGCGTATGGATTCACGCAGGACATGCGCCTCGGTGAGAACATCCGCCGCATCGTGCAGGATCGTTTCGAGCATCCCGCTCTCCTCGCCCGCGCGCACCATTCCGATCAGGCTTGCAGGGAACGCCGCTCCCTGTATCTCCATCGCCTGCGAGAGCGGCATGCCGCGTACCACCTCCCGATAGAGCGCCGCCATCATCCGCGTATACGCAGTCTCCCGTTCCCCATCGGAGAGACGCGCCAGTGCCTCATGCACGGGCAGCCCGGCCCCCAGGAGAGCCGCCAGCTCATGCAGGAATGCGATCCGCTCCTCCGCCGAGAGGCCACGCTGCACGCGCAGAAAAATCAGGCAGACGGAAGTCACGCTGCTCCCGCAGACGAAGCACGGTCTTTCCCTCTGCGGCAAGGGGCTCGCACCGCCTCGGATGCCGACTCCGCCGCGATCGTTCCACGCAGTGCCACGCCCTCCGACGTACAGGCACGGTACGAAAACTTCTTCATGCGAGCATACCCTTCGCTCTGAGCATCGCCTCCGCCATCTCCGCCGTCTGCATCCCCTGCGCTGCTCCGCTCATCATCACAGACGCAAGCTGCGAACAGCTTCCCTGCCGCAGAATATTCCGCACTGCAGGCGTTGCCATGAGCACCTCGAATGCGGCAACACGTCCCCCGCCGCGACGCGGCAGGAGACGCTGCGCGAAAATGCCCGTCAGGACATCGGCAAGCTGTGCCCGCACGGCATCGCGCACATCCGGCGGAAACATACTCTCCACGCGCAGCGGCGTCTCTGCCGCACCGCGCGTATGCAGTGTCCCGAGGACGAGCACGCCCGTCGTCGCCGCCATCAGTGCCGCCTCCATCGTCGCACGGTCGCGGATCTCACCGACGAGCAGAATATCGGGATCCTCGCGCAGCGCACTGCGCACGGCATCGGGGAACGCCGCAAAGTCGCGCCCCGCCTCGCGCTGACTGAGAAATGCGCACGCCGACGGAAAGACATACTCGATCGGATCCTCAAGCGTGATGATGTGCACAGACCGCGTGCGATTGATCTGCTCAATCAGAGAGGCGAGCGTCGTTGTCTTGCCCGCCCCCGTCGCGCCGCAGATCAGCGCGAGACCGTCCCGCGCTGCAGCAAGACCGCGCAGCCCTTCGGGCATTCCAATCTCCTCCGGCGTTGGGATGCGCGCGGGCAGAAGACGCAGAGCAATACCGACACCATCCCGCATGCGGTAGGCATTTCCGCGAAAACGCCGCCCCTCATAGATCCACGAAAAATCAACGTCGCATACGGAGAGCAAGGCGCGCTGCTCCTCCGACATCATCCTCTTCGTCAGCTGCTCCATCAGGGCAGCCGTCGGCACAAGCTCCTCCGGTGTGAGCACGCCGTCACACCGCACCTGCACACGCTGCTCGGGCGCAATGTGCAGATCGGACGCTTCCGCCGCAATCATACGGCGCAGAACCTCCGCCAGTCTCTCCCTGCTCATCCATAGAGTGCCCGCTCCACCTCTGCGAGAGTTGTCTCTCCCGCCAATACCTTTGCCGCACCGTCCTGCCACAGCGTTTCCATACCGTCCTCCACTGCCGCATGGCGCAGGGATGACTTATCGCGCCCATCCAGAATCGCAGCACGGATACGTTCCGACACGGGCAGGATCTCGTGGATCGCCATGCGCCCGCGGTAGCCGCTGCCGTGACAGTGCGCGCAGCCGCGCCCCCGTACAAGTGCCAGTCCCTCATAGTAGAGATCGCCAAGCTGTGCCTGCGCACGCGAACCGACGGGAACGACATACGTCTCACGGCAGTGCGGACAAATGCGCCGCACAAGACGCTGTGCGATCACCCCCGACAGCGTCGCCGCAAGCAGATAGGGCGGCACCCCCATCTCGATCATGCGGAAGACCGCCGAGACCGTATCCTCTGTATGCAGCGTCGAAAAGAGCGCATGCCCCGTGAGCGCGATCCGCACCGCCATCTCCGCCGTCTCGCGGTCACGGATCTCACCGAGGAGAATCTTCTGCGCGTCCTGCCGCAGTGCCGCACGAAGCCCCGCTACGAACGTCAGACCCGCCTCCGGATTCACCTGAAACTGACTGATGCCCTCGATCCGCCGCTCCACGGGATCCTCAAGCGTCATGATGTGACAGCTCGGCTCGTTCAGCGCGGAGAGTGCCGCGTAGAGCGTCGTCGTCTTGCCCGAGTTCATCGGGCCGCAGAGGAGGAGCAGCCCTGTCGGGCGGCGGATCAGCTGCTCGAACAGTTCCTGATTGTGCGGCGTAAAGCCCAGCTCCGCACAGCTGAGGAATCGCTCCGCCGCATCCATGATGCGCACAACCATCCGCTCGCCATCCACCACGGGAAGCACGGCGACGCGCATATCAATCGAGCGTTCCCCATTCGGTAGCGAATCTGCCCGTCCTGCGGACGGTTGCGCTTTGCCGTATCCAGCCCCGCCATCACCTTGAGCCGTGCAATGATGACGGGCGCAAGTGCCGTCGGGAACTGGATCGGACGCTCCCGCAGAAGCCCGTCCACACGCATACGGATGCGCAGCCTGCCGCCCATCGGCTCCAGGTGAATGTCCGTCGCATCCTCCGCGAGTGCAGAGTCCAGAATGGCATTGACAAGTCTGACGACGTGACTGCCGCTCGTGCCCTCCGCAGATGCACCGCGCCGCACCTCGCGCGCAGCCTCTGCAACAAGCCGCTGTGCCGCCTCCTGCTCCATAGGGTTCACTCCCTTACATCGCTCCGATCATCCGCCGCATAGTCCACCGAGAGCAGATAGAGCCCGCACGCAGGGGCAGTCGGACTTGCCAGACGGCGGTCGCGCGCAGCAAAGATCTCGGCGAATTGCTCCGCCGAAATACGCCCAAGCCCCACACTCACCACCGTACTCATAATATTGCGCACCATATGATAGAGGAAACCGTTGCCGTGCAGATAACAGGAGAGCCGCCCCGCCCCTCCTCATCCAGTCGGATCTCATCGAGCGTCCGCACGGGCGACATCGGTGCCCCGCCCGCCGCGCGAAACGAAGAGAAGTCATGCGTCCCCACGAGCATGGCAAGTGCCCCACGCATCGCATCGTGATCAAGCGGCTGAAAGATCTGCCACGCATAGCTGCGTGTAAAGGGATTCGGAACAGTGCACTCCTCCAAACGGTAGACATATGCCTTCCCCGTCGCCGAGTGCCGCGCACTGAAATCGCGCCCTGCCTCCCATGCCTGTGTCACCACAATATCAGGCGGCAGGAGCCCGTTCACGGCACGCGGCAGACGAGCAACGGGAATCCGTCCGTCCGTAAAGAAGTTCACCACCTGACCGTAGGCGTGTACTCTCGCATCCGTGCGTCCCGCCGCAGCGAGCTCCACATCCTCCCCACAGGCCTTTGCAAGTGCGCGTTCAAGTACATTCTGTACGGCGACAACGGGCGGTGTCTGCCGCTGAAAGCCGTGATAATTCGTCCCGTCATAGGCAACCGTCAGCGCAATGTTGCGCGCGCGTGCCTTCATTCGCTCCACATGTTCAGGGCGCAATGGGCAGCCCTCCGAGACTCACGGCACAGATCCCCGCTGCCCCGAGCACAAACACGGCAATCGCCGCATAGTCGAGCCGCCCCATCTGCAGCTCCTTCATCTGCGTGCGCCCCTCACCGCCGCGGTAACAGCGCGCCTCCATCGCGAGCGCAAGCTCATCCGCACGGCGAAATGCCGAGAGAAAGAGCGGCACGAGCACGGGTACGACCGCACGCAGACGCTGCATGATGTTCCCACGCTCAAAGTCCGCCCCACGCGCCTTCTGCGCCTTCATGATGCGATCCAACTCCTCGAGCAGCGTCGGTACGAAGCGCAGCGCGATCGTCATCATCATCGAAAGCTCATGCACGGGCACACGAAAACGGCGCAGCGGCGAGAGCAGCGCCTCAAGCCCGTCCGTCAGACGCAGGGGGCTCGTTGTCAGTGTCAGCAGCGTACTGAGCAGAATGAGCAGCACGAGGCGCAGCGAAATGTACGACCCGCGTGCAATCCCTCCCACGTCACGCTCAACGGACCGACGCGAAAGACCTCCGTACCAGGAGTCATAAAGAGATGCACCCCAAACGTAAACAGCACAATCCAGAGGATCGGTCGGATCGAGCGCAGCTGCATCCCGAGCGGAACCTCGGAAAAACACCATCAAAAGGGCAACGGCAGCGGAAAGCGCAAGAAATCCTGCCGCATTTTCCACAAAGAAAAATGAGCAGCAGGAAGAAAAAAAGAGCAGCACCATCTTCACCCGTGGATCCATACGATGCAGAAACGAATCCCTCGGGCAGATAACGACCAATCTGTATATCATTCAGCAAAAAGCAATCACATCCATATCCATTTTCTCCATTATAACATCAAAGCCAATCTTTTTCATTTCTTTTTTTCTCAGACTTTATGCTATAATGCGCCATATATAGGATGTTATAACTATACCTTTCGAATATCTCTTTTCGAAAGACAAATAACACATGATCAAAAAAATGAAAAATCTAAAGAAAGGTTTTTTTACAATGGAAGAAGCATTTATTGGGCGACAGGCCATATTGGATCAGCAGAAGAACGTATACGCATACGAAATTCTCTTCCGCAGCGGCCTCAAGAACGCCTTTGACCCCAACCTCGACGGCAACGTCGCAACGCAAAGCGTCATGGTCAATGCCATGCTCGACTTTGGCATGAACAAGCTCGTCTCCGACAAGCGCGCCTTCATTAACTTCACCGAGCAGAACCTGCTGAATTGTGCCCCGAAACTCCTCCCATCGGAAAACGTCGTCGTGGAGATTCTGGAAACGGTACAACCGACCCCTGAGATTTTACAGGTCGTACAGGAGCTCAAGGCGGCGGGCTACAAGATCGCCCTCGACGACTTCGTCCTGATGCCGGGCTACGAGCCGCTCATCGACATGGCGGACATCATCAAGGTCGACTTCCGCATCACGACAGATCCCGAAGAGCGCAAAAAAACCTGCGTGAAATCCTGCCGAAGCACGTTCGTCTCCTTGCAGAAAAAAATTGAGACAGAGGAGGAGTTCCAGCAGGGCACTTGACTTCGGCTACGTCCTCTTTCAGGGCTATTTCTTCTGCAAACCGGCGGTACTCCGCCAGAAGCGACTCACGAGCAATGCGCTCTCGAAGATGCGCCTTCTGCGGGAAATCAACCGGCAGAATGTCGATTTCTCCGCCATCACCGGTGTCATCTCATCGGACACGAACCTCGTCCACAAGCTGCTCACCCTACATCAACTCTGCAGGGTGTCGGGCTCACCAACCACGTGTCCAACCTCAAGCAGGCGACCGTCCTCCTCGGTGCCAGCGGCGTGCGTCGCTGGGTCACACTCGTCAGCCTCCAGACCTTCTCCGAGGACAAACCGCCCGAACTCTTTACCCTCTCGCTTCTGCGTGCAAAGTTCTGCGAGCTCATCGCAGGCGAGCTCAAGCGTCCCGGGCTGACACCCGACACCGGATTCCTGCTCGGCATGTTCTCGCTGATCGATGTTCTTCTGAGTCTGCCCATGGACGACGTTCTCAAAGAAGTCTCCCTGGCCGACGAACTCAGCGATGCCCTGCGCGGCAAGGACAATGACCTGCGCCGACTGCTCGATCTCGTTGTCGCCTATGAAAAGGGTGATTGGGAGAAAGTCATCACCTGCTGCACACGCGAAAAACCTTGACCCCGACTATCTCAAGCCGACCTATGACAATGTGCTTGAGTGGTACAACGCGCTCCAGAGTATCAGCTGACATCATCGAATCCATACAAAAAGCCCATCGGATACACTCCGGTGGGCTTTTCTGATGCGCTTATTTCGGGTTATACTCGACAATCGTGATCTTCTTGTTCTCGTTGAGATCGATCACCTCATCCTCCGAGATCGTCACGATCGGGAGCGGCACAACACCGTGCGGATATGCCGTGATCGTCCCCTCGCGGTGATTGCTGAGCAGCACGCGCGAACCGAGGAACGCATTCTTGATATTCGTCAGCACGGGAATACAGACCTGCGGATCGAGCTTCGTATACATCTGCCGCGCGATCTCCGACACCGCATCGAACGGCGTGCGGCGCGGATAGCCCTCGCGCTCCACCGTGATATTGTCGTAGAGATCTGCCACAGCGACAATACGTGCGTAGAGGTGAATGTCCTCCCCCTGGATGTTGAACGGAAAACCGCTCCCATCCATGCGCTCATGATGTTGGAGTGCCGTGAGGCGTACGCCCTCCGTCAGCCCCGCAACATTGCGAAGGATCTGTGCGCCATCCACCGTATGCTGGATATACCGCTCGTAGTCCTCGCCCGTCAGCGTATCAATATTTTTCTCGAGCAGACGCTGGTCAAATTTCGACTTGCCGACATCATGCAGGAAGCCCGCGAGCACAATATCCTTTGCCGTCTCACGGTCCAGCTTCATCCACTTCGCGATGACACCCGAAAGAATCGAGACGCGGAGCGAGTGGTTGTAGATGTCACTCGCCAGATGATTGACCTCGTTCAGATAGTCAATCGTCCCACTGCGGCGCGAGAGCGGCAGGAGATCCGTCTGCACCATCTCATTCGTCTCGGCGACGGGCACATTCCCCGTCTTTTTCGCCTCCTCGAAGATCGACTTCGCCGTCCCAACCACATTCTCATACTGCTTGATAAAGAGATTGCTGCGCGAGAAGATCGGCGAGCGATCCTCCCGGAGCTCCGTCTCGTCCTTGATGTAGACAACGGGAATCTTCAGGAACTTGAGACGCATGATATGTGCCGCCGTCAGTTCCGTATTCTCCGACACGACAACCACACGTTTGGCATTGACGATCGTCCGCGCAAGTATCATCCCATTTTCCAAATCGCTCACGGATATTGCACGCAAGATAAGCCCTCCCTCGATTTATCTTCTCTTCATTTTACGCACGAAACTATTGCACCTATAAATATTTCGACCTTTACGAAAAAAATCCCTGCCTGTGCAAAAATAAAACTTGACTTTATTTTTAATCAATACCGTATAATATCCTACGTTAGTACTTTATCTCACTAAAAGCAAAAACAAGGAGAGATGGAACGATGAACTGGAAGAATATTTTTACAGGCGCAGCGGTCATGGCATTGTCGGCGGCACTCCTCACAGGCTGCGGCAGCGAGAAAAACAGTATCGACAGACAATGCGGCAGAGATGGGAAAAAAATCATCGTCGGGCTTGACGACAACTTCCCGCCAATGGGCTTCAAGAACGAGAAGAATGAGATTACCGGCTTCGATGTCGACCTTGCGAAGGAAGCAGCGAAGCGTCTTGGGCGCGAAGTCGAGTTCAAGGCAATCGACTGGTCGAGCAAGGAGGCGGAGCTCAAGAGCGGCCGCGTCCAGATCCTTTGGAACGGGCTCGACATCACCGACAAGCGCAAGGAGAATATGCTCTTCTCGAAGCCCCTACATGGACAACCGCCAGATCATCTTCGTGAAGAAGGGCAATACCTCCGTCACGGACGAGAAGAGCCTCGCGGGCAAGACGGTCGGCACGCAGAGCGCGGGCACGGCGGAGGAGTACATTGACGCGACCCCGTTCTACAAGAACGATGTCAAGGAGGTCAAGAAGTACCCCGACTATGTCGCGGCATTCATGGATCTCGAGAACGGTCGTCTCGATGCGGTCATCGGCGATGAGATCGTCGGCCGCTACTACATGAGCAAACACCCCGAGGAGCTTGCGGCACTGGATGTCGTCGTCGGACCCACGAGCGAGTTCGGCATTGCATTTGCCAAGGACAACACTGCGCTGCGCGACGAGGTGCAGAAGGTACTCGACGAGATGAAGAAGGACGGCACGATCGCAAAGATCTCCACCGAGTGGTTCACGAAAGACATCACAAAAATAAATATGTGACAACGGGAGGCTGCTGCTCAATAGCAGCAGTCTCTTTTTGTCGCTGCAAGGACGATAAAACGAATGGATAAAACACTGGATACGATATTGCTCATGCTCGAGGGCTCGACCATCACCCTCGAGATTTTCTGTGTCACACTCGCACTCTCCCTCCCGCTCGGACTCTTTGCCGCGCTCGGGAGGCTTTCGCGTTTTCGGCTGCTCAGCCGACTGCTCGAGGTATATATCTGGATCATGCGCGGCACACCGCTGATGCTCCAACTGCTCTTTGTCTACTTCGCCCTGCCGATGGTCGGCATCCTGCTGCCCGACATTGCGGCGGCACTCCTCGCCTTTGTCCTCAACTATGCCGCCTACTTCGCCGAGATCTTCCGCTCCGGCATACAGGCCATCCCACGCGGACAGTTCGAGGCAGCGCGTGCGCTTGGCATGAGTGCGCCGCTCACCATGCGGCGCATCGTCCTGCCGCAGGTGCTGCGCATCACCCTGCCCCCCGTCAGCAACGAGACCATCAACCTCGTCAAGGACACCTCCCTCGTCTACATCCTCGCCATGAACGACCTCCTGCGCGTTGCACGCACCATCGTTCAGCGCGAGTTCGACATGACCCCCTTCCTCATCGCCGGCATCTTCTACCTCGCGATGACCGCCGTACTCACCTATGGATTCAAAAAGCTGGAGGCGTACTATGGCAGATACGACAACTAACGAAATCATGCTCTCCATGCGCGGCATTCATAAATCCTTCGGCGACCTCAGCGTCCTTCGCGGCATCGACCTCAGCCTCGCACGCGGTGAAGTGCTCGCCATCATCGGCTCATCCGGCTCCGGCAAGTCGACACTCCTACGCTGCATCAACAAACTTGAGACGATTGACCGTGGGAGCATCACAATTCGCGGAGAAAAAGCTCTGCTGGACAGCGGACGGTGATACATCTGCAACCTACGCAAGCACCGCCGACGAGCGGCGCATCCTCATGTCCACGGGTATGGTCTTTCAGCAGTTCAACCTCTTCCCGCACATGACTGTCATCGAAAATCTCATCGAGGCCCCCATTCACGTCAAGGGACAGTCTAGGGACGAGATTCTCCCCTACGCACGCGAACTCCTCGCAAAAGTCGGACTCGCCGACCGCGAGAACTACTACCCGAGCCAGCTCTCCGGCGGACAGCAGCAGCGCGTCGCCATCGCGCGCGCACTTGCCATGAAGCCCGACATCATGCTCTTTGACGAGCCGACCTCCGCGCTCGACCCTGAGCTCACGGGCGAGGTGCTCCGCACCATGCGTGCCCTCGCCGCTGAGCGCATGACCATGATCGTCGTCACGCACGAAATGGCGTTCGCCCGCGAGGCGGCAACCAATGTCATCTTTATGGAGAACGGTGTCATCGTCGAGCAGGGGCGAGCCGCAGACATTTTTCTCCGCGCCGAAAGAGGAGCGGACACGGGAGTTTCTGCGGAATATGCTTTGAAATTTTTCGCCAGAAAAGAGCATCTATGGAAATGTAGTGTTCCCAAAAAGGTTAGATCCGAAAGCGCAGGAACGTAATTTTCTGTGCTTTTTCCATTTGTGACTTACTTCATTGTGCCGCACACCGCAAGGTCTTCTCCGTCCAGAGATAGGCAAGTACGACAGGAATTGCTGCGCCGATCCATGCGAGCGGATTCGCCAGGCACGCGCCGAGGAAACCAAGGGGTGCACAGAGGAGAAGTGCTGCGCCCGCGCGCATGATGAGCTCCATCGCGCCCGCAATGGTCGGAATGACACTCTGCCCGAGCCCCTGCAGGACGTTGCGGTAGACGAGCAAGAGCGCGAGGATGACATAACACGAACCATTGACGATGAGGAAGGTGTGCCCGTAGGCGATGACCTCCGCTGCTCCCTCCGCATCCGCACCGACGAAGAGTTCGAGGAAGAATGTGCCGAACACGATGAGGAGGATGCCAATGCCGACGGCAAACGCCATCGACATTTTGAGGCACGCACGCACCCCCTATACGGATGCGCTCGTACCGCTGCGCTCCATAGTTCTGCGCCGTGTACGCTGCCATCGCATAGCCGAACGAGAGCATGGGCATGACAGCGACGGCATCGATCTTCTGCGTCGCTGCATACGCCGCAACGGGCAGAGCGCCGAGATTGTTCAGCGCGACTTGCAGGATGATCGCACCGATGGCGATGACAGAGGACTGGAACGCCATCGGCAGTCCCATGCGCAGATGTGCCATGAGAACGGCACGATCCGGCTTCCAGTCCGCCCAGCGTGTATGCAGCGCGGGCACACGTCTCCGTATATAGATCCAAAAGAGGAGCGCACCAATGCCCTGCGAGAAGACCGTCGCGCCTGCCGCGCCCGGGATGCCCCAGCCGAGCACGAGGATGGCAACCGGCTCGAGTACGATGTTGATGCCGAGCGTGACAGCGAGCAAAATCGTCGGCATCTTGCTGTCGCCAAGTGCGCGAATCAGGCAGTTTTGCAGATAAAGCAGAAGGAAGATCACAAGCCCCGCAAAGACAATCGAGATGAAGTCATATGCCCCGTCCATGATCTCGGGCGGTGTCTCCATCAGAACGAGCAGCGTCCGCGTGAGCGGTAGGACGATCGCCGTCAGCGTGAGTACCACCACCACACCGAGCAGGATGCACGCCGCTGCACTCTGCCGCACACCGCGCCGATCTCCCGCGCCAAAAACGCTGCCCCGTGTAGATCGTGACACCCGTACAGAATCCCATGATGAAGCCAAGTGTCAGAAACATAAGGCTGCCCGTACAGCCGACCGCTGCGAGCGCATTCACTCCGAGGAAACGCCCGACGATGAGCGTATCAATAAAGGCATAGAGCTGCTGCATCATATTGCCCGCAACAAGCGGAAGTGCGAAAAGAAGATGAGCCGTGCGGGCTCACCCTCCGTCATATTCTTTGTCATTCGAGATACCTCGTCACGAAGATGCGCAGCTTCTCTTGAAGATAAACCGTATTTGTGAGAAGTGCGCTTGCATTCGGCGCAAATTTGATAAGATAGAGCTGCTGAGCACCGCTCACCCAAAAAGTCTGCGGGATACGGTGTAACCGCAACCCCTCCTTCTCAAAGTTGAGCACGGAGCGCGGCATATGGAACGCCGATGTCACGAGAATGGGGTGAGTAAAACTTTCGCGCCGCAGAATCTCTGCCGAATAGCGCGCGTTCTGCCCCGTGGTGAGGCTGCGCCCCTCTACATAGATCATCTCATCGGGCACACCAAGGGAGAGGAGAACGCGCCGCGCGATTTCCGCCTCCGAGCCCGTATCACTGAACACCTGCCCGCCCGAGAGGAGGATCGGCAGGGTTGTAGAGCCGATGAAGCCGCAGGGTTGTAAGAAGGCGTGAGGACGGGCTCTGCGCGAGCATCCCCACACCGTCCACATCCTGCACATCCGCAATTGCCCCGCCGCCGAGCATGACAATCACATCTCCCTCGGGATGCGCCGGTACTTCATACGTCTGCTCAAGGCTTCCCATCAGCCGATCCGAGACGGCACCGATGGAGAGCAGATAGAGCGCAAACGAAAGAGCGGCGAGCAGCCCCGCCGCATGATGTTGGTGTCGTTTTTTTCCAAAGGCAGACGGCAAGCCCGAGCATCGCAAGGATGAAGATGCCCGGCGGAAGAATCCATGCCGCACCGAATTTCAAAAATATAGATCATAAAAAAAGGAAAAATACGCCTCCATCGCGAATATTTAGAATATATAGCGAGACACGCCTTACTGCGTGCTTCGCTTCCCCATTCTATCAGAATCTGTGTAGAATTACAAAGGAGAGATCATTTCATGGCAATCATCGAATCCGAGCACATCGACGCCGAGAAGCGCTTTGGCGGAAACGGTACAATCCACATTCAGAAGCTGCTCAGCCCGACCGAGCTCGACGGCAAGTGTGCGATGTATGCACGCGTAACGATCCCGCCGCACGCATCGATGGGCGTACACAAGCACGAGGGAAATACGGAGACCTATCACATTCTCTCTGGACGTGCACGTTACAACGACAACGGCACAGAGATCGAGATCGGCCCCGGCACAACGACGTTCTGCGGCGACGGCGAGGTGCACGCCATCGCCAACGCCTCCGAGACCGAGGATCTCGTCTTTATGGCGCTGATTATCAATAAGTGATATGAACAAAAAAGTCCACAGCGGAGTATTTCCGTTGTGGGCTTTTTGCATTTGTTGAGGAATCTCATTCATACCTGAGCGCGTCGATGGGATCCAGGCGTGCCGCCTTGCGGGCGGGGTAGATGCCGAAGAAGAGTCCGATGCCGACGGCAAAGGAGAACGAGACGAGGATCGGCAGGAGCTCGATGGTGGTGGTCAGTCCGCCAAACGAACCGATTGCTTTGGAGAGGGAAACGCCGAGCGTGATGCCGATCACGCCGCCGACGATGCCGATGACCATGGACTCAATCATGAACTGCATGAGTACGTTCGAGGAGGTCGCGCCGAGCGCCTTGCGAATGCCGATCTCGCGCGTGCGCTCAGTGACAGAGACCATCATGATGTTCATAATGCCGATGCCGCCGACGAGCAGCGAGATGCCCGCGATCGATCCGAGGAGCAGCGTAATCATATTCGTGTTCTCCGTAAAGCTCTCCATGAGGCTGGTCATATTGCGCACGGTGAAATCGTCCTCTGCCCCGTGACGAATATGATGCCGCTGACGCAGCAGATTCTCAACGTCTGCCTGTACCTGATTCATCCGCTCGGGACTTGATACCTGTATGTTGATGGCTTGGACGTATGTAATGGCAAGCATGCGCTCCTGTGCCGTCGTAATTGGGATATAGATCACGTCGTCCTGATCCTGTCCGATGGACTGCCCCTTCTCCGCCGTCAGTCCGATGACCTTGAACGGCTGATTGTGGATGCGGATGTTCTTGCCGATGGGGTTCTCCGTGCCAAAGAGATTCGAGGCGACGGTCGGTCCGATCACGGCGACACGGCTGCGCTTTGCGATATCGTTTGCGGTGATGAACGACCCGTTCTCGACCTTGAGTGAGCGGATCTGCATCAGCTCCGGCGTGACTCCCTCCACCGTCGTATTCCAGTTGAGATTCCCATTCACGACCTGATAGGCACCGGAGACCGAGGGGGACACATAGTCAACACCTTTGATCTTGCTCTCAATCGCCTTCGCATCGTCGTATTTCAGTGACTTGCGCGAGCCCGCCTTGCCGCGCACCCCGCCCGTGTTCGCGGAGCCGGGCATGACGATGAGCATATTCGAGCCGAGGCTCGCAAAGGAGTCCGCGACGCTCGTACGCACACCCATGCCGATGGAGACCATGGCAATGACCGCGCCCACGCCAATGATGATGCCAAGCATGGTGAGGAGGGAGCGGAGCTTGTTCGCGAGCAGGGCGTTCACCGCCATGCCGAAACATTCCTTAAACAACATCCATCACCACCCCCTTCCCCTCATCGCGCATAATCCTGCCGTCGCGTACGAGGAGCTGACGGCTTGCACGCACGGCGATCTCCGGCTCGTGCGTGACGAGAATGATCGTGTGCCCCTTCTCGTGCATCCGCTCAAAGATGTCCATGATCTCCTGCGTGGACTTCGTGTCGAGGTTGCCCGTCGGCTCATCCGCCATGATGATGTGCGGATCGTTCACGAGGGCGCGGGCAATCGCGACGCGCTGCCGCTGTCCGCCGGAAAGTTCGTTCGGCAGATGCGCCCCACGATCGGAGAGCCCCACGGCGGCGAGCATTTCCTGCGCCCGCTCTGTGCGCTCACGCCGCCCCACACCCGCATAGACGAGCGGCAGCGCGACGTTGTCGAGCGCGGAAATGCGCGGGAGCAGGTTGAAATTCTGAAAGACAAAGCCGATCTTCTTGTTGCGTGTCGCGGCGAGCGCATCGTCACTGAGCCCTGCGACCTCTGCGCCGTCAAGCAGATACGAGCCCGCGCTCGGACGGTCGAGACAGCCGAGGATGTTCATAAGCGTCGATTTGCCGGAACCTGACGGTCCCATGAGCGCGGCAAACTCACCGCGCCGAATGTCGAGGTCGATGCCGTCGAGCGCGGCAAGCGTCTCGCCGCCGATGCGGTAGAGTTTGCGAATGCCGTGCAGGCGGATGGTCGAGGGCATTTCTTTTACTTCCATCGAAATCCCCCGTATCAGAACGGCGGCGGTCCGCCCGCGTGCATACTCATCGGAACAACCTTTGCCGTGTAGGTGCTGACGACGCGCTCGCCCTCGCTGAGCCCCCTGAGGATCTCGACATACTCATCGCTGTAGATTCCTGTCTCGACGTAGCGCGTCTCCTGCGTGCCATCCTCCTGCAGGACAAGGACATAGGAGCCCGCTGCGTCCGTCTTGAGCGTGGAGAGCGGTACGACGAGCGCATCGTTCCGATCTGCCGTGTTGATGACGACGCGTGCCGTCATCGCGGGCAGAAGCAGATTCTCCGGATCGTCCACATCGAGGGTCACATAGTAGTAGATGACGCTCGTGCTCGATGAAGCGGACGAGGCGGACGAACTGGTATCCCAGCTGTTTGTCACGTCGGTCTGCGAGATCTTCGAGACGCGTGCCGTAAATTTCTTTGTCCGTAAAGGCATCGACGGTAAACGTCGCCTCCCTGTCCGATGCGGATGTTGCCGATGTCCGTCTCATCCACCTTCGCCTTGATCTGCTTCTTCGAGAGATCGGCGATGCGCATGATGACGGTTGGATTGTCCGAGCCCTGCACCGCCATCGTCCCTGCCGTCTTCGGTTCGCCCACGACGACACCCGAGATCGGCGCAGTGATGATCGTCTCGCTTGCGTCGGAGTTTGCCTCCTCCAGCGTCGACTGCGCCGTATCGTAGTTGTACTCCGCATCTTCGAGATCGGATTTGGACTTCGCGCCGATGCTTTCGAGATAGCTCATGCGGTTGTACTTCGCACGCGTATTCGTCACGCGATACTGCGCCTGGTCGCGCTTCGCCTCGTAGTCCTTGCCGTCGAGCGTCGCAACCACCCTGCCCCGCCGTGACCGTATCGTTCTCCTTGACGAGAACAGAGTTGATGCGTGCGGTGATCTTGGAGCTGACCTCCACGGAGTCCACGGGGCGAATCGTCCCTGTTGCCTCAACGGTCGACTTGATGTCCATGCGCTGCACAGCAACGGTCTCAACGGCCTGTGCCGTCTTTTCCGCCGCGCTCGACTCCATGTACCAATACACACCGCTCGCGACCAGCACCGCCGCCAGTGCGCCGATGCCGATGATTGTTCTGCGTTTCATTTACTTCACCGCCTTCGCTGCAGCATCCGTACCACCCTCGATGTATGCCGCCTGTGCTGCCGCACGTTCCTCTGCGGTCACGGCGGGAAGCCTCTCCGCCGCCGCACGCTCGCTATCCGTCAGCGCTGTCCCCATCAGGTTCTCGACCTGTGCACGATAGCGTGCGTAGTCATAGCGCGCACTGATCGCATTCGTCTCTGCCGCAGCAAGCGCCGTCTGCGCATCGATGATGTCGAGGAGGATGCCCTCGCCCGCACGGTAGCGTTCATTCGCGATGTGATAGTCCTCATGCGCCTGACGCACCGCATCCCCCGTCGCGGTAAACCGCTGCTCCGCCTCGCGCATATTGAGGTATGCCTTGCGGAGGTTCAGATCAATACTCTCTTCCTCCTTCTTCACATTCAGCAGGGGCGATATCGCGCTCCGCCTCCGCTTCCTCAATCGCTCCGCGTGTGACGCCACTGTCAAAGATGTTCCAGCTGACCCCAACGGAGGCGGACACGTCCGTGCTCGTATCATGACGCGGCTGGAACTGGCTTGAGAGCCCCGTGCCGAGAGTGAGATTGACGCTCGGTCTCTTGCCTGCCCGTGCGCTCTCGACGGCGAGCTCGCGCTGACGGAGCTTCGCACGCGCGGCGATGAGGTCGAGTCTGCTGCGGTGGGCATAGGAAATACAGTTGTCGACAGAGGTGTCAAAGGGCTGATAGGCAACCTCCGTCGTGAGCGTGAGCTCCTCCGTACGGTCGATATTCAGCAGATTCCGCAGCGTCGCAAGGCTCACCGCATAGGTATTCTCGGCGCGAACGAGTTCCTGCCTCGCATTCGATAGTTCCACGGATGAGCGCAGCACGTCGATCTTTGCCTGTGCGCCCGCCTCGTAAAAGAGCAGTGACATTCTTTAGATGTGCGTCGTATTTGTTCACGGTGTCGCGCTGCACCTCGATCTTTTTGCTCGCCTCCACGGCATCCCAGTAGGCGGCAGTCACCTCGTACTTCAGATCCTCACGCGCGCGCTCGGTAGTGAGACGTGCCGTACGCGTGCCGATCTCACCGGACGCGATATTCGCCTCATTTGCACCGCCACTGTAGAGCGGCAGACGTGCCGAGACAGACAAACTGTTGCTCGTCTGTGCATCCTCGTCCTTCGTCTTGCTCGTACGCAGGGGTGTCGGACACCTCCGCGGAAATGTTGTTCTTCCCTCGTGTCTGCTTCAGCGCGGCATCAGATGTCCGCTCCCCCATCTGCGTGACGCGCAGCCCCGTATTCGCGGCGAGTGCCGTCTGGATTGCCTCCGCAAGCGTAAGGCTCATCGCATCCACTTGCAGCGGAAGGAAAAGAGCCGTACTCAGAGCGAGTGCCGCAAACGCACGCCGCTTGCGTCCCTTATGATACATAAAGTCCACCTCGATTAGGGAAATTCGTCCATATAACAATGCGCCCATGCTAACGCAGGGGCGCTATGTCCCAATTAAAGGACTGTTATTTTTTTCGCTTAGAGGAATCGCTGATAAAATGAAATCCGTCAGATTGGCGTAGATTTTTTTCGTCCGAACAAGGTGGAAAACCGGACGCATAGCAAGGGCTATGTGGAGGATTTTCCGCCGAAGTGCGGGCAAAAAAAGATGCGTCAAGATGATGGTGTTGAATTTATCAGTGCTTCCTCAAAGCGACGGATGTTCGATGAGATACTTCTTCGCCGCCTCAAACTGCACATCCGTCGTGTCCGAGGGCGAACGCTCGACGATGATGTCGGGGGTGATGCCCGTACCATCGATGGAGCGACCGCTCGGAGTCACATACTTTGCAATCGTGAGCTTCAGCCCGTCCTCGTGAAAGAGCGGCAGAACTGCCTGCACCGACCCCTTGCCGTACGAGGTCGTACCGATGATCGTGCCCGCGCCCGTATCCTGCAGAGCCCCCGCGAGGATCTCCGAGGCACTCGCGCTGTTCTCGTCGATGAGCACGACAATCGGATATTTGCGCTCGCTGAGCGAGGAGCGATAGACCTCCTCGCCGCCGTCGCGGTCAATGACGGAGACAATTACACCTGCCGGCACAACCTGCTCGGCAACGGCGACGCAGCTCGTGATGAGTCCGCCCGGGTTCTCGCGCAGGTCGATGATGAGGGAGGTCATCCCCTCGTCCGCAAGGCGATTCATCTCCTTGCCGAACTCTTCGCCCGTATGCTCTGCGAACGAGCCGATGCGGATGTAGCCGATGCTCGTCCCCTCGACGAGTATACCGCGCACGGACGCAACCTGTATGATGTCACGCGTGATCGTGTACTCCTGCTCTGCGCCATCGCGCAGGATGCGCAGGACGACCTGTGTGCCCGCCTCGCCGCGAATGCGGAGCGCGACCTCCTCGTTCTGCATCTCGCTCGTCGGTGTACCGTCCACGGCGAGAATCTCATCGCCCGCACGCAGACCTGCCGCCTCGCCGGGCGTACCCTCGAGGACGGAGATGATCTTGACAATATTGTCTTTGAAGCCCATCGTCACACCAATGCCGCCGAACGAGCCTTCCGTATGCTGACGCAGCTCCTTGAACATCGAGGGCGGCATATAGACGGAGTGCGGATCGTCGAGCGATGAGACCATCCCCCAATCGCACCGTCAATGAGCTTCGTCGTATTCGGCGCATTGACGTAGCGTGTCTGGATGAACTGCATCACGCCAAAAGGCGCAGAACATCGTCCGCATACAGCCCCGCCGAGCGCAGGAGTGCCCCCTGCTGCAAAAAAACGGTCAGCATACTCCCGAGGAATGCGGACAAAAGGACGATAGAAATTAGTTTTTTTCTATTCATAGTTTCTTTCATTGAATCGTAGCTGTTGGTGTTATCGTAATGCCCCGCAGCGAACCCCTAGTGGAGCAAGTGAGTAAAGTATGCGTTTCGCCCCTGCGGATTTTTTTACCGTTCAAGCGAAGCGCGTTTGGAATCCGCAGGTATTTAGGGCGAATAAGCATACGATCACTTGCGTAACTAAGCGTTCGCAAGGGGCATTGCAATACACGTTGTCTACAAATACCCAAGCGGATTCACCGGCTCACCGTTGACGCGCACCTCAAAGTGGCAGTGTGGCCCCGTGGAGTTGCCCGTGGAGCCACACTCGGCAATCAGCTCGCCCTGCGCAACGCTCTGCCCCGTACTCACATCGAGTGCCCTGACAGTGCCCGTACAGCGTTGAGATGCCGCCGCCATGGTTGATGATAACAGCGTTGCCATAGCCCGAGATCCAGCCCGCGTACTCAACCGTTCCCGCCTGTGCTGCGTAGATCGGATCGCCATAGTCGCCGCCAATATCGATGCCGCTGTGGAAGCGCTGCGCCCCCGTGATAGGGTGCGTGCGCCAACCGAAATCCGACGTGATCGAGCCCGCGAGCGGCCAGATCATTGCACCCGAGCCCTGCACGGGAAGATTCCGCAGACCGCTGCGTTGGAGCATACGTGTGATGCGTTCCGAGGCCGCGCGGGACTCGTCCTGCTTGCGGTCAATCGTCTCCTTGTCGTACTTCATCTGATCGATGATCGCCTGCTGCGCCTCGACCTTGTCCTCCATCGCAAGACGCGCTTCACGTGCCTTCTTCTCAAGAGGCTCCTGTGCCGCACGATCCTTCTCAAGCTCCTCCTTGAGTGCGAGCATCGCATTGCGCTGTGTGAGCACCCTCATGCACGAGGTCATAGTCCTGCTTGATGACGCGCTTCAGGAGATCCATGCGCGTGAGAAAATCCGAAAAATCCTTCGCGCCAAAGAGCACATCCACATACGAGATCTGCCCGTTGATGTAGATATCGCGCACGCGCCTCCCCAAGGCGTCGCTCTTGCGTGCATAGTCGCGCTCGGCGACTTCGAGCTTCTCCTCGTTCTCCTCAAGGCGCTCGAGCGTCGCATTCAGCTCGGCACGACGTGCCTTGTGCTCGGCGATCGCCGCATTCGCCTGCTCGTCCAGAATGCGCTTCTGCTCCGAGAGCGAGTCGATCTTTCCGGCGAGTTCGTCGCTCTGCCGTCCTAGCTCCTCGACCTGTGCGTCGTAGCTGTCGCGCTCCTCCTCGAGCGTCGCCGCCACCCCCTGCCCTGCGGCCAGGAAGCTCGCGGCAAGCACCGCTGCGAGGGTCTTTTTCATCCCTTGTTTCATCTGATTCTACACCTTCAAGAAGCGCTTGAGCGACACCCATGCCCCCGCTGCGCCGATCCCCATGCCCAGCAGAATGATGACAATGCTCACATACGTCATAAACGGCGACTGCGGAATCAGTGGGAAGAATGCAAGCGTATCGTAGACCTTGTTCGTCACGCCCGCATAGAAGCTGCGCAGGACGAATGCGGAAATTACGCCGCCGATACAGCCAAGTACAATGCCCTCAAGCACAAACGGCCAGCGGATGAACTCATCCGTTGCACCGACATACTTCATAATCGCGATCTCGCGCCGCCGTGCAAACACCGTCAGGCGAATCGTATTTGCGATGATAAAGACCGTCGCACCGCCGAGCAGCAGGATGAGCAACACACCGAAGATACGCACAAGACGCGTGATGTCAAAGAGGTGTTCCACCACATCCTGCCCATACTTCGCGGACTCCACACCATCCATGCGCTCGATCTGCTTCGCTGCCGTCTCCACCATGTCCGGCTGACGCACTGTCACCTCATAGGCATTCGGCAGTGGATTCTTGTCGCCGAGCGCGTCCAGCAGATACTTCTGCTCGCCCAGACGCTCCGAGAGCCGCGCGCGCGCCTCCTCTCGTCCGACGTAGGTCACAGACTCGATGCCCTGCAGGGCGCGGATCTTTGCGCCCAGCTCCTCCTCCGCATCCTTCGCGAGATCATCCTTCATATAGACACTGATCTGCACCTGCGACTCGAGCAGGGATGCCGCACGGTTCATATTCAGCGCGAGGATGAGGAAGACACCGAGGATGAAGAGCGAGACCGCCACCGTGCCGACCGCCGCAAATGTCATCCAGTTGTTGCGGCGCAGGGAGCGAAAGACCTCCTGCACATAGTATTCGGCGGTTCTAATCTTCATAGCCATACCCTCCGCGCTGCTCGTCGCGCACAATGTGACCGCCCTCGATGGCGATAACGCGCCGCTGCATCGTATCGACAATGCCCTTGTCATGCGTTGCCATGACAATGGTCGTCCCCGATGCATTGATTCGCTTAAAGATATCCATAATATCCCAGCTCGTCTCAGGGTCGAGATTCCCCGTCGGCTCATCTGCAATGAGGATTGCAGGATCGTTCACAATCGCACGCGCGATTGCCACGCGCTGCTGCTCGCCGCCCGAGAGCTGCGAGGGGAAATTGCGGTATTTGTCACGCAGCCCGACCACGTCCAGCACAGCGTTTACACGGCGCTGGATCATCTGGCGCGGGGCCTCGATCACGCGCATCGCAAACGCCACATTCTCATAGACCGTCTTGTCCGAGAGCAGACGATAGTCCTGAAAGATCACGCCGAGCCCGCGTCTGAGATACGGCACATCCTGCGGGTCCATATGGACGACATCGTGCCCGTTGACGAACAGCTCCCCTCCGTCGGCAGCTCCTCACGAAAGAGCATCTTGATGAACGTCGACTTCCCTGCGCCGCTCACGCCGACCACAAAAATGAACTCGCCCTTGCCGATCTCAATGCTGACATGGTCGAGCGCAACTGCGCCGTTCTCATATATCTTGGAAACATTTTTTTCATCCGAATCATTATTTCGTTCCTCTCCGAACGGGACTCCCAATGACCGGAGTCCCTGAAAAAACCATTTTGTATTATACCACAAATCAAAAAAACTACAAAAATGTTGCGTTGCCATTTTTCTCCGTCTCATGCTATTCTCTTTTCGGTAAAATGATTCTTATTTCAGAGGAAAATCCATGCTCCTAAAAAAATTTTTTTCTTCGTGACTCTCGGGCTCATCAGCCTCGGACTGGGCATCCTCGGCGCATTTCTCCCCATCCTGCCGACCGTCCCGTTCGTCCTGCTCTCCGCCTACTGCTTCGCGCGCGGCTCACGCCGTCTCGATCGCTGGCTGCGCACAACACGGATCTATCGCCAGACCATGCTCCTCATGCGGAACGGGCGGCGCGGCATGACCCTCATGCAAAAAACGCGGATCATGCTGCCCGTCACCACCCTCATGGGTATTTCGTTCCTCCTCACGGAGCACCCGCATGCACGCATCGCCATTGGTGTAATGTGGTTCGCGCATATCATCTTCTTCATCTTTCGTATCCCGACCGTGCGGAAAGAGGCGTGAGTGTTTGGATTCCATTTGACAAAGCGCATCGGATTCGCTAGAGTGTAACTGTCATCAGAAAATGCAAGGAGGTTTTTATGACAAACGCGACCGAAATCAACTGGCACAGCACGCGGCTCGACCGCGTCATGAATATACGCGTCTACGGGAAACCCACCGCCGCCCCCATCCTCGTCTTTCCGACGCAGGATGCCATGAGCGACAACTTCGAGAACTTCGGCATGATCGAGGCGATGGCGGACGACCTCAGGCGCGGCCGCATCCAGCTCTTCTGCGTCGACACCGTGGACACGGAGACATGGTCGAACATCTGGGGCGACAAGGTATGGCGTGCGCAGCGACAAGAACAGTACTACGGCTACATCATCGACGAGGTCGTCCCCCGCATCTACAGGGAAAAACACGAGTGGTCGGCTGCCGATCGCCGCAGGATGCAGCCTCGGCGGACTACACGCCGCGATTGTCTTCTTCCGCCGCCCCGACCTCTTCGACGGCGTGCTCGCGCTCTCTGGCGTATACGATGCGAAATTCTTCACCGACGGCTGGATAAACGACGTACTCTATGACAACTCTCCGCTCGACTTCCTCGCGAATATGCCGGGCGATCACCCCTACATCGACCTCTATAATCGTCGGCGCATCGTCCTGTGCGTCGGTCAGGGCCGCTGGGAGGAGGAGGGGCGGCGCACAACCGCGCTCATGGGCGATGTGCTCTACAGCAAGGACATCCACGCATGGGTTGACTTCTGGGGCTACGATGTGGATCATGACTGGGACTGGTGGAAGAAGCAGTTCACCTACTTCCTCCCCTTCGTCCTGCGTGAGCAGACAGAACAGTGAGGTGCGACCATGAACTTTATCTTTATCTCCCCGCAGTTCCCGCGCGTCTACTGGAACTTCTGCGACCGTCTCAAGAAAAAAGGGCGTCAACGTCCTCGGCATCGGCGACACCCCCTATGACCAGCTCGCACATGAGGTGCGTGAGTCGCTGACCGAATACTACGTCGTCCCGTCGCTCGCCGACTACGATCAGATGCTGCGTGCCGTCGCATTCTTCACGTTCAAATACGGGCGCATCGACTGGCTCGAATCCAACAACGAGTATTGGCTTACGAGCGACGCACGTCTGCGCACAGACTTCAACATCCGCACGGGATGGCAGACGGGCGACATGGATCACATCAAAAAAACAAGTCCGCAATGAAACCCTTTTTACAAAAAGGCGGGCATCCCGACCGCGCGTCTCACGAAGGTCACAACGCTCGCCTCCGCCGAGGAGTTCCTCGCGGAGGTCGGCTATCCCGTCATCGTCAAGCCCGATACGGGTGTCGGTGCAACGGATACCTACCGCATCGACAACCATGACGAGCTGCGCCATTTCTACGCATCGAAGCCGACCGTTCCCTACGTCATGGAGGAGTTCGTCACGGGCGATATCTGCTCCTACGATGCCATTGTGGACGCGGACGCGAACCCGATCTTTGAGTCCATGACCGTGTGGCCGCCGTCCGTCATGGACATCGTACTCTATCAGCTCGACCTCTCCTACTACACGACAGATATCGTGCCCGATGCGCTCAAGAAGGCAGGGCGCGCCACACTCAAAGCATTTCATGTGCACAGCCGCTTCGTTCACCCTAGAGTTCTTCCGCCTGACAAAAGAAAAAAACCGGGGCTCGGTGCGGTCGGCGACTTCGTCGGGCTTGAGGTCAACATGCGGCCGGCGGGCGGCTACACCACCGATATGATGAATTACGCGCACTCCACCGATGTCTATGAGATCTGGGCGGACATGATCACGGCGAACCGCCGCCTCCTCCCCGATCGGAACGAACATTGCTACTGTGCGTATGCGAGCCGCCGTGACTTCCACCGCTATGTGCATACGCACGAGGACATTCTCGCACGGTATGCGGGCAAAATCGTCATGTGCGAGCGCATGCCCGAGATGATGTGGCCGCAGATGGGCAACCACATGTATACGGCAAAGCTGAGCGGACAGGCGGAGACCGACGAGTTCATCCGCTTCGTACAGGAACAGCAGGGATAAAGGCATGAAAAAAGTTGTTGTATGAGATCAAACGACCTCGTACAACAACTTTTTGTTAGCGTACACCGCGCACAGCGATCCAATATTCTCCATCCTTGAAATGGGGTGTGACCTCCGAGAAGCCCGCCGCACGGAAAAGACGCTCGAACTCCTCGGGCGTCGGATTCGTCAGATCGTAGCCCGCGACCTTCGCGCGGATGCCCTCGGGCAGATCGTCCCGCCCGTAGATCTCGGCGAGCAGGAGGAACGTACCGCCCTTTTTTTCACCACACGCGCGACTTCCTCCAGACTTTTCTCAGGCGACGGCCAGAAGTAAAAAGCTCTCCACCGTCACCACTGCATCGAAATGCGCGTCCGCGAACGGCAGAGCCTCGACCGAGCCATGCAGGATCTCCATGCGCCCGGCATCGACAAGAGCAGCGTTGAATGTGCGTGATGCCTCCACCGAAGTCTCCGCGTAGTCGATTCCTGTGAGCTGCCCCTCCGTCACGCGCTCCGCCATCTGCGCGAGCGTATTGCCGCCGCCGCAGCCGATGTCGAGTACCGTGTCATTCGGACGAAGATCGAGGTGCGTGAGTCCCCAGTCCACGAGCCGCGCGTGGCTCTCGTTCATGCGTGCGAGCATCGCACGTCCTGCATCCCCTCAGGGCGGCGCGGATTCCCTCCACCGTCGCACGGTCAAGTTTCTGCCAATCTGCTTCTGCCATCACTCTACCCCCCCATTGTCTGTTTTGAAAGATCAAATCCGAACTGCATCGGGTCGGCGGGATCCCAGATGCGCGTCTCTCCGTTGTAGCGCACAGGCACATAGAACGTTACCGTGCCCACAGGCTCGAGCTCCCGATATGCCTCTGCCGTCGCCTCGACCGCCGTCTTACGGAGCTCCTCTGGGGTGCCGTCCAGCTTCATCCGCTGACGCATGAGTGCGGATGCCTTTTTCGCGTGCCGCAACCATATTGAACCGCGTCACCGTCACCTCGACCATCGCGTGCTCCTCCCCTGCTCCGTCACCGCCGTCTCCACCGTCGCCGTGCGCAGCGACTCCATATAGGCATCGGCGATCTCCGCCGCCTCCTCGGGCGCGAGCATCGCTCCTGACGTTTGCAGGGGCATTCGAGAACGCCGCCCGCATATTGAACGAGTCCGTCGGGGCACCGTACGAGGTCAGCTTTTTTTCTGCGCCGCCTCATCCTGCCGCACAAAGGCATCGCAGTAGAGTTTGATGCTCTCCGCCGCATCCGCCTTCTCCATGCGCCCGAACGTCGCGAAATAGAGTGCCGTCAAAATCGCAGCGGCAAAGATGCCAACGAAGATGACGGGGAATCGTATCTTGGATGAAATCACTGTTGTATCACTCCTCTCTTATTTCTATCGCATAAAAACTCCGCGCTGTATTAGCGCGGAGTTTTATTTTATGCTATAATAAATGCAGGTGCTATCTATTCGGTGGACGGTCAATCCAAGCCCGGAAGGGCAGGTGGTTGGCGATGAACGAAACAAATATCACACTTTTGTTGCTTGTCGTTCTCGTGTTGCTTATAAAAAAGTAACCCGCCCCTAGCGTCCCAACTATAGGCGGGTTTACTTCCCAAGTGTATGAGGGCTGACCGTTTACACGATAGCACCTTTTCTGTGTCCATTATACGACATCACGACAAAAAAAGCAAGAGCACTCATCCCATATAAAAAATACGGCTGCTCCCAGCCGTATTTTTTTTAGTATCGTATCAAATCCCGAGCGCAGCAATCCACGAGTTGATCGCCATCGGAGTCTCCCCATCTCGAAGCGACGGCCTTCCTTCATCAGCGCGCCCTCTGCCGAGGGACGCAGATGCGCAGTCGTCTGCCCCATGGAACTGCCGCCCGAGGTTGCAAACGGAATGATCGTCTTCCCCGTCAGATCATAGCTCTCAAGGAAGGTATTGATGATATGCGGTGCGACGTACCACCAGATCGGGAAGCCGACGAAGATCACCTGATAGGGCGCGAGGTCAAGCGGCTCCCCCGCAATCGCGGGACGGCTCTTCGGGTCGCGCATCTCCACGCTGGAGCGGCTTTTGCTGTCGTTCCAGTTGAGGTCATCCTCGGTATACGGCACAGTGGGGACGATCTCATGAAGATCACCGCCGATCACATCCACAATCTTATGTGCGACCTGCTCCGTACGCCGCGAAGGAGATGCGGAAAAATAGGCAATCAGTATCTTCCCGTACATACTATTTCCTCCTTGCAAGATACTCGTAAGCAAACCCCGGATCCTCGGGCAGAATGTCCGACTCAAACATACGGTTCCACGGGAATGTCACAACAACGCTGTCGATCTCGGCAATCGGCGGCAGGTTCTCCTCGATGAAGCGGTTCATCATGCGTGTCGAGCGCATGGAGACGGCATCCATCTTCGAGCCGAGGCTGCCATAGAACCCGTCGCCGCGCAGCCATGTGAGCTGACGCGCAATCGTATTGCGCACGTTCGCCTGATACGCCCAGTCGTCGAGATAACGCGTCGTGAGCAGGTGATCGATCGCATCGCCGTTCATATGACGGACGAGCATCCCCTCGCCGAGCGCAAATCCGGAGCTGTTCGTCGGCGTGTTCCAGCCGGCATACGCCTGGATCTTGTAGAGGAGTCCGCGTTTCTGCAGCTCCGTCATGAGCGCATTGTCCGCCCCGTTGGCAAAGGCGATGTCTGCGACGGCGACGGGGTATCCCTTCGCCACATAGTCCGCGACCAGATCGGCAAAATATTGCGTACCGTCACGCGGGGTACCGTCGTTGAGTACCGCGTTTGCCTCATAGGTGCGGCCGTCGGGGTTCGTGTTCACCGTGAGCACGACATCCGCCTTCTCGGGGCGCGCACCATCATGCCGCCCGCCGCAAGTACAGCATCCGAGATCGATGTGCTGATCTTCTCGTCGGAGTACGCAGGTACGGTATCCGCGCCGCGTCCCCAGTTGTAGCGTGCAAAGACAAAGGGAATCTCGTGTTTCTGCTCGTTGACCGCACGCGTGAGCATGAGCAGAGCGATCTCGTCGATGCCCGCCATCGTCTGGAATCGCGTTTTGCCGAGGTCTGCTCCCGCCGCCGAAAGGTATCGGCTCTCCAGATGCGTCTGCGAGAACGGCGCATTGTCGTCACGCCCGAGGCTCAGATAGCGGAACGTATTGTGCTTGCGCAGGAGATCGATCAGGTACTCGTTGACCACATAATTTTTCTCGCGGCGGCCCATCCAGTCGGCAAGAGCCTCCTTCGGGATCAGACGGCCGAGGAAATCGTACTCCTTGCGCTCGCGGCGCGTGAGCCCCTCGACCTCGTCCTTGTCACGGAGGACGGTATAGCGAAAGATATCCGCGCCGTAGCGGCGGTAGTACTCCGGCTCCTCATGCCCCGATGCTTCCCCCGTGCGCGGTGTCCGCATGATCGAGCCGAACACATAGAGCGGGATCTTCCGATGGGACTTCTGCAGCCCCTCGAACCGTGCTGCTCGTTCGAGCACCTGTGCACGCGTGAAGGAATGCTTGCGCGAACCGACGAGGCTGCCGTAGATCATGGCATCCGAGGAGATGACTGCCGCCTTTACCCCCGGCTGTGCGAGGTTCTGCTCCAGCCATGTCCACAGCTCATCGGGATGTCCCCAGTCCTCACGATTGCCGAGCAGCTCCTGCGGCGGGACGATAACGTCATAGCCGACGTTCTGCACGACATCCGCCGTCTGCTTGCTTGAGATCGGACGGCTGTCATGCGGGATAAAGACGATCTTCTCCGTGGCCGGTGCCCTCTTTGCCGCATCAACCGACTGCGGCAGAAGGAGGATCGCCAAGATGGCAAAACAAAGGATGCGAATGAAACGTGATTCTGTCACGGTGTCTCCCCTTTCCCTGCATTTTCTTCAGAGGCCGATGAACGGTGCTCCTGCAAAAGGGCCTTGAGCGCATCCCGCACATCGTCGGGCACGTTCAGCTTCGTATCAAACATGATGCCGCCCTCCTGCACCGACGCGCCCTCGATCTCGATCATATCCATCAGCTTGTGCCCGTGGAACTCGGTCTGCCCCAGTTGTGATGCGGCAAGCATCCCACGAAAAATCTACGTGGACTTTGTTGCCGTGAATCTCCACGGGCAGGGTTCTCGGACACATCGAAACGCCCCATCATGCGCTCCACCATCGACAGCGAGACACGCGAGAACACCCATGACACAAATCCATGGTCGGGGATGCTCTTCTCCCGCACGCGGTAGACCGCATAGGACTTGTCACCGTCATGAACGAACTCCTCGATGGTTCCCGACAGCTCGACCTTCTTATACTTTTTTTCGTCGTTGTGCACAGGAGATCCAGACGTCCGTTTGCATGCGAGCGCAGGACGATGCTGCGAACCGAGCCTTGCGTCCCGATATTCTTTTGCAATCGCCTCGTTCAGCACGGAGTCGCGTACGAAGAGATGCCCCTCGGCAATCTGCGCCAGCGTCTCACGATCCCATGTGTCACGCAGCACCGTGAGCGCAGGACCATAGTCAGCAACTGCCTCACGCACGCTGCCCCAGTCAATATTTTTTTCACCTGCTCAATGAAGTTTGCAGGAAGATCAATCACCATTACTTATCCGCCTTCTCCGCTTCCGTTTTCTTCTCACGCAGTTCCTGCCAGAGGTTCTGAGCGCGCTCAAAGAGTTTCACGTCGTTCTTGCGGACTTCCTGATCGCTCATAATCTGCGAGAGCATCTGCGTCGCCTTCTCATAGTCTTCCAAACGGTAGTATGCCGCGCCCGCAATATAGAGCGCCATACTGTCGCTCATTCCATGGATCGGGTACTTCTCGGTCATCACCGATTTCTCGTAGAACTCGGCAGCGAGACGCAGAACCTCCGCCTCCTTCTCATGTTCGCCCGCCTCGCGGTAAACCCATGCCATACCCATGCAGTAGCCCGCCTTCTTTTGCAGCGTCCATCCAAGACGCTCGACAAAGTAGATGCCGAGCTTGTAGGCACGAATCGCCTCCTCCACCGTACGCTCCTCATGATACGGCAGGTTGATCGTACGTCCCTCGAGGAGTTCCTGAATCTTCGCCTTATCGCGCGGACTCAGCGGCTCCTCGGTGAACTGCTTCTCATCGGCAGCAAACCCGCAGTGCTCACACAGCCAGATGCGATAGCGATAGGGACATACACCTTCGTAATGGACACAAAAATCCTCATCCGTCCCCAATGTAATGAGGCGCGCCTTCAGTTTCGTTGCATGGGTCTTTTTGCCCACAGACCGGACACGGCTTCTCCACCGAATACGTATACTCCGCCATCATACTTCCTCCCTACCAAAAGTCCTTCTTAGCATAGCACAAACCGAGGAAAAAGAAAGAAGGAGACCCCGCACACTGGTGCAAAGGTCTCGCTTCATGGATATCAGAATTCGCTTCTATGCCGCAGGACTTAGCGATGGTAGCGCACGCAAAGTGCCTTCAGTTTCTTCGGGTCGAGTTCAAGGAGATAGTCCTTCTTGAGGCTCCACCGCCAGTTGATGCCGACGGTGCCTGGGGTGTTCATGCGGGCGCGCTCGTCGAGAGCGAGGAGATCCTGCATGGGGATGATCGCCATGCGGGCACGCGAGGCATACGCCGCCTTGATGAGGCGTTTGCAGATGGTCTTCGGGCGATCCGAGGTCGTGCCCGTCATGTTCGCCAGTGTCTCACGCAGCACCTCGTCGATGTCGCGCGTGTACCAGCCGACGGTGGTGTTGTTGTCGTGTCCCCGTGTAGACGATGCTGTTCTCGGGGGTGGCGAAGCCGACGCGCCCCGACTCGTTCGGTTCGAGCATGAAGTGAACGATCTTCATGCCGGGGAAGCCGCAGTCGTCGCGCAGCCGCTCGACCTCGCTCGTGATGATGCCGAGATCCTCGGCAACGATATCGAGTGTGCCGAGTTCGCGCTCGATCTCATCGAAGAACTCCTTGCCGGGTCCCTTGATCCAACGTCCGTTGATCGCTGTCTCCGCCTTGCCGTCCACCGACCAGTAGGCTTCAAACGCGCGGAAGTGGTCGATGCGGATGATGTCGACCTGCTCGTGCAGTTTGCGGAAGCGACGTTTCCACCATGCGTAGTTCTCCGCCTTCATCGCATCCCAGTTGTACTGCGGGTTGCCCCAGAGCTGCCCGCTGGCAGAAAAGTAGTCGGGCGGTACGCCCGCGACCGTGCGCGGCGTCCCATCCTCGTTCAGGTCAAAGAGGTGCTGATGCGCCCATGCGTCCGCGCTGTCCTGTGCGATGAAGATTGGCATGTCGCCGAGGATTTCGATGCCCTTTTTTTCCGCGCATAGTCATGCAGACGGTTCCACTGGAGATGGAAGATGTACTGCTTGAAGCGATCCAGCTCCACCTCGTCCTTCTGCCGCTCGGCAAGAGCTTTCAGGGCTGCGGGATCACGGTGTTTGATCTCCGCCGGCCAGTCCGTCCATGCACTGCGCCCGTATTCCTTCTTTGCCGCATGGAAGAGCGCGTAGTCGTCGAGCCAGTATGCCTCTTTCTCACAGAATGTCTTGAACTCCTTGTCCTTTGCACTCGTCTTGCGGAATTTGCGGAACGCCTTTTCGAGCAGTTCTTTCTTGAACTGCTTGACGCGCTCGAAGTCGATGAACGCAGTGTTCGCCTCATACGGCAGGAAAAGGTCTTTCTCACTGAGCCAGCCGCGCGCGGCGAGATCCTCGGGATCGATCATCATGATGTTGCCTGCGAACGCGGAGATGGACTGGTAGGGCGAGTAGCCATGGCCGACCGGGCTGAGCGGCAGGATCTGCCAAACCTTCTGCCCCGCCTCTGCGAGGAAGTCGAGGAAACGGTACGCCTCCCTTGCCGAAGTCGCCCACACCGTATTTCGACGGCAGCGAGGTCGGATGCAGGAGAACGCCCGCCTTGCGCTCGTAGCGGCGCGGTTCTTTGCGCTCGCGCAGGAGCATTCCGAAGAGCGGCGGGATCTTGATGCGCAGCCGCCCGCGCTCCACCTCGTAGGTGCGCGAGGGCTTGAATGCGTCCTCGAAGGTACCGCAGGCAAAGTCGCTCACATCGATCTCGATCGTCAGCGTCTCCGTCAGGCTGCGGTTGAATGCGGCGATAAATACGCCGTCTTCCTTTTCTTGATTGAATACATCGTAGCCCGAACGGATCGTGCGCGCATAGGCGATGACATCGCCCGCGCCGTAGAGCGGCAGGATTTCACCCGTGCGCAGGGCATCGTTCTCGTTGCGGACGGCGATGAACCGCTCGAACCAACCGCGAATCTCCTTGTTGCCGTGCTCCCAATCGTAGGGGCGGCGGTTGAACGGGTCTTTGAAGCCCCTGCATGCCGATCTCATCGCCGTAGTAGACGCTCGGGACACCGGGATAGGGTCATCTGCCAGAGTGTCGCCATGAGGAGGCGGCGCGAGCCGAGGTCGAACTGCTCCGGCGTCATGCGCACGCGCGACTGCTCGACGGCGGGCATCCCCTCGTAGTAGGGCACGCCCGCGAGGATGGTGATCGCACGCTGCACGTCATGACTGCCGATGAGGTTCATCATCGCATAGAGATTTTTCCTTCGGGTAGTTCTCGATCTGGCTGGCAAGGCGTCGCGCGGTCTGATGCCCGTCAGACGCACCCGTGAGAAAAGTCGAGCATGATGGTGCGCAGCGGATAGTTCATCGCCGAATCCATCTCGTTGCCCGAGAGGTATTCGCGCGGTGTGCCGTACGCGACCTTGTTCGAGGCATCCTCCCAGACCTCGCCGATCGCGACAGCATCGGGGTTGCGCTTCTGAGTTCCGCGAAGAACGTCTTGGAGAACGTCGGCGGCAGCTCGTCGATCACGTCGAGCCGCCAGCCCGCGATCCCCTCGTTCATCCAGTGATGGAGCACACTGTCCTTGCCCGTGATGACGAAGTCCATATAGGCGGGGTCGGTCTCGTTGACGTTCGGGAGCGTGTCGAAGTTCCACCAGCAGTCGTACTCGTTCGGGTAGTTGCGGAAGTGGTACCACGAGTAGTACGGCGATTCCTTCGACTGGTATGCACCGAGCGAGCTGTACTGCTGCTGACGGTTGAAGTAGATGCTGTTGCTGCCCGTATGGCTGAACACACCGTCCAAGATGATGCGGATGCCGCGCTGCTCCGCTGCTGTGACGAGCGCACGAAAGTCCTCGATGTCGCCGAGCACGGGGTCGATCTTGTGATAGTCGCCCGTGTCGTAGTGATGGTTGCTCTCGGACTCAAAGACGGGGTTGAAGTAGATGCAGGAGATGCCGAGATCCTTCAGATAGTCCAACTTCTCCATGACACCGCGCAGATTCCCGCCGAAGAAGTCATAGGCGATGATCTCCTTCGTGTCCGGATCCTTGAGATACATCGGGTCGTCCGTCCAATCCGTGCGGATGACTGCCCCCTTCTTCTTCACGATCGTATCTCCCGCACGCGCAAAGCGATCCGGGAAGATCTGATACATCACGGCGTTCTTGAACCAGTCCGGTGTGCGCGCGCCCTTGTTGTAGATCGTAATCTGATAGGGACTCGGGCGCACTCGTGCTGAGTGCGCCGACACCGCCCAGCATCTCCGCATTGTTTCCATAGAAATAGGTACCACTCTCCATCGTGATGATAAAGTAATACCAGACAAGACAGCCATAGTCCGGCAGGTTGAACCATGCGGTATAAAAATTTTTGCTCTCCCTGCGTGTCTCTCGTCTCAAGCGGAATCAGACGCTCCCCGTCTGATCCTGCCACAGGCGCACGAGCACCTGCTGTATGGGCTCGTAGGTACGAATGCGGATGCCAAGACGCAGACGACTCCCCGCTTCCGCCGCTCCGACGATGGAACGGTAGTATATATTCTGCGAGTTGTGCTCCACCTGATAAGATTCCAGCATAGCACCCTCTCCTTTCCGAACGGATCACTGATAAATTCGGCACCAATCTAATGGGCTTCATGTTACCGGTGATTCTTAAAACTAAACGCACAGAAACCACTGGCGAATCAAACGTTCTTATTTGAACCAATTCACCAGCGGTTTTCATAGGGGGTGCGTCGTAGAAGCCTCAAATGAGGTCAACTCACGCACAAATCGGATTTCTCGCGAAGCAGCTTAGTTTTCGAGCAGGAGTCGCTCATAGAGATTCTCGTACTCCTTTGCCGACCGCGTCCAACTGAAGTCACTGTGCATTGCTGTGAATACCAGCTGCCGCCACTCGCGAAGATTTCCATAGGCAGCGAGTGCACGCTTGATCGCGTACATCATCTCGTGCGCATTGTACTCGTAGAACAGGAAGCCGTTCCCCTTGTCCACGTCCGAACGGTCGAACTGGACGACGGTATCCTTGAGTCCGCCCGTCTCACGCACGACGGGGATGGTTCCGTAGCGCATGGCGATGAGCTGTCCGAGTCCGCACGGCTCGAACATGGACGGCATGAGGAAGATGTCCGATGCCGCATAGATGCGCTGTGCAAGTTCGTTAGAGAAGCGGATGTTGATCGACGCCTTGTTCGGGAAACGCCATGCGAGCTCCTTGAACCAGTCTTCGTAGCCGCGGTCGCCCGTGCCAAGAAGGACGAACTGGACATTCTCATGCTGCAGGATCTCATCCAGCACACGTACGACGAGATCCAGCCCCTTGTTCGCCACGAGGCGCGTGACCATCGCGATCATTGGCACGCGGCGGTTCTCAGGAAGTCCGAGGTCGTGCTGCAGATGCACCTTGTTGTCGCTCTTGCCCTCGACTGCCTTCTTCACGCTGTAGTTGACATAGAGATTCTTGTCCGTCTCGGGATTGTAGATGTCGTAGTCGATGCCGTTGACGATACCGAACAGCTCCTCACGGCGCTTGCGCAGGAGTCCCTCGAGATGCTCGCCGTAGTAGTCGTACTGGATCTCCTCGGCGTAGGTCTTGCTGACGGTCGACACATAGTCGGTGTAGATGATCCCCGCCTTCATAAAGTTGACCGCATCGAAGAACTCGAAGTCACCGTTGTTGAAATACTTCCAGTCCAGTCCGAGGACATCCGTCATGACATTCTTCGGGAAGACCCCTGATACTTCAGGTTGTGGATGGTGAAGATCGTCTTGATCCCCGCATAGCGTTCATCCGACTGATGCTCGAGCTTCAGGAACACGGGAACGAGCGCGGAGTGCCAGTCGTTCGCGTGGATGATGTCCGGCCAGAAATCCAGAGCAGGCAGAAGGTTGAGCACAGCGCGGCTGAAGAACGAGAACCGCTCGGCATCGTCCGGATACCCGTAGAATCCCTCGCGGTTGAAATACTCCTCGTTGTCCACGAAGTAGTAGGTCACGCCGTCCAGCACATACTTGTCAATACCGACGAACTTATCCCGCCACGCAACGTTCAGAATCCCGTCGTAGACGTGCTCCATGGAGTTCCGAATCTCCTCGGAAATCGCACCGTACTTCGGCAGGGATAACACGGCAATCCACTCCGTCCTTGACGAGTGCCGCAGGAAGTGATCCCGCCACATCCGCAAGACCGCCGGTCTTGACAAAGGGAACTGCCTCCGATGCTACATAAAGTACCTTCATCCCAATATCCTCCTTTATCTCGCGAAGGGATGCCGTAACCATCCCCCGCGAGTTTATCATACTGTGTTTTGCAGCTTTTTGTCATTCTCCTATTCAATGCGTGCAGTGTCTCTTATGCCTTTGCCGCACGCGTTTTTCTTTGGTGTTTCCTCGGCCTCTGCCGCCGTCTTACGGGCGGGCTTCTTCTTGGTCGCCGTCATGGACGCTGTCTTTGTCTTTGCTGCGGGCTTTTCCGAGGTCTTCACGGGCTTCGCTGCCGTCTTTGCAGCTGTCGTTTTTTTCCTCCGCCGTGCTCTTTGCTGCCGGCTTCTTGGATGTCGCCTTCTTGACGGGCTTTTTCCTCCGCCGTCGCTGCGGTCTTCCGCGTCGTCTTCGCAGCCGCCTTTTTTTCACGGGAGCAGCGTCCCCATCCGACTTCTTTGCAGCCGTGCGCGATGCCGTCGTCTTTTTCTCGGCCGCAGTTTTTCTCAGCAGATGCTTTTTGCCGTCGTTGTACGCTTCTTTGGCGCAGTTTTCTTCGGAGTCGGTTCGGCTTCGGCTGTTTTCTCCGCAGCAGCCGCCTTTTCCTTAGACGTTACTGCTTTTTTTGCAACGGCATCAACCGTCTCAGGCGCATCATGATCGGGCGTTCCCGCACCGCTCTGCTGCTTCAAACGGTAGAATGTGGTCGCCAGAGGCGGCACGGTGATGACGATGGACTGCTCACGTCCGTGGAATGCGTAGTCCTCGCTCACGATATCACCTGCATTGAGGACGCCGCTGCCGCCGTATGCCTCCTCGTCAGAGTTGAAGACTTCGACATACGTCCCCTTCGTCGGCACGCCGATGCGGTAGCCGTGGCGCACCTCAGGTGTGAAGTTGTGGACACAGACGATGAAGTCGCTGTGATCCTCGGCGCGGCGGACGAGTGCGATAATGCTGTTCTCGCTGTCGTTGCAGTCGATCCACTGGAAGCCGTTCCAGTCGAAATCGACCTCCCAGAATGGCTTGTTATCGACGTAGAACTTATTGAGTGCCTTCGAGTACGCAAGCATCTTCGTGTGCATCGGGTACTGCTCGACGAGGTGCCAGTCCATGCTGTCGTCAAAGTTCCACTCGATGAAGTGTCCGAACTCGCCGCCCATAAAGAGCAGCTTCTTGCCCGGATGCGCCATCCAGTAGCCGAAGAACCCGCGCAGCCCCGCAAACTTCTGCCAGTAGTCGCCCGGCATCTTGCTGATGAGCGAGCATTTCCCGTGCACGACCTCGTCGTGTGAGAGCGGCAGGACAAAGTTCTCGGAGAACGCGTACATGAGGGAGAACGTGATCTTGTCCTGATTCCACTTGCGGTAGATCGGGTCCAGGCTCATGTAGGGAGAGCATGTCGTTCATCCAGCCCATGTTCCACTTGTAGTTGAAGCCCATGCCGCCCATGTAGACAGGGCTTCGAGATGAGCGGCCACGCGGTCGACTCCTCCGCGATCATCAGTGCCTGTGGATGGTACTCGAAGATCGTCTCGTTGAGCTTTTTCAGGAAGTCCATCGCCTCAAGGTTGCCCGTGTCGCCGTACTTGTTTGGCTGCCACTCGCCGTCCTTGCGCCCGTAGTTGAGGTAGAGCATATTTGCAACGGCATCGATGCGCAGACCGTCGATGTGGAACTCCTCGAACCAGAACAGTGCGTTCGAGATGAGGAAGCTCTGCACCTCCGTACGCCCGTAATCGAAGTTGGTCGTGCCCCACTCCCAGTTCTCTGCACGCGTCTCGTTGTCGGACTCGTAGAGGTTCTTGCCGTCGAAGTGACGCAGCCCCTGCTCATCCTTGCAGAAGTGCCCGGGCACCCAGTCCATGATGATGCCGATGCCGTTCTGGTGCGCCGTATCGACCAGATAGCGGAAGTCATCGGGCGTGCCGTAGCGGCTCGTCACGGCGAAATAGCCCGTCGCCTGATAGCCCCACGAACCGTCATAGGGATGTTCGCAGAGAGGCATGAACTCGATATGGGTGTAGTTCATGTCCTTGACGTAGCTGATGAGCTGATCTGCCAGCTCACGGTAAGAGAGGTAGTCGCCCTCAAGCGTGCGCCGCCAAGAGCCCGCATGTACCTCGTAGGTGAGCATGGGACGCTCATAGGGAGGACTCCTCCGCCTTGCGTTTCTGCCACGCCTCATCCTTCCACTCGTAGTGGTTCATATCGTAGGTGCGGGATGCCGTCTGCGGCTTCTTCTCGGCATAGAACCCATAGGGATCCGCCTTCATGATGCGCGGGCCGCCCCACTGCGGCTCGATGGCGTACTTGTAGATCTCGCCCTCGCCGAGCCCCTCGACGAATACCTCCCAGATCTCGCCGTCATCCATGCGGTTCATCGGATGAATGAAGACGTTCCAGTCATTAAATTCGCCGACGACACTGACCGCCTTCGCATTCGGTGCCCACACCGTAAAAGCGGACGCCCTTTTTGCCGTCCTGTTCCACAAAAATGCGCACCGAGCATTTCCTGGGCATGATAATTTGTGCCCTGATGAAAGAGGTACAGATCAAACTCACTGAGTGCAGATGTTTTTCATACGATCCCCTCCTGTATTTCCTCGTAAAGGGTGCGGATATCCACCGCACTCCCGTATGTCTACGAGATGATAACGGGACGAATATCCCAGATCTCGCGTGCATACTCGTCGATCGTGCGGTCGGACGAGAAGCCGCCGGAGTGCGCGACGTTCATTGCCGCCGTGCGTGCCCAGCCATCCTTGTCCTTGAACCGCCGCATGACCTCGATGCGCGCGTTGTCGTACGCATTGAAGTCCTTCAAGATAAAGAATTCATCGTTCGCGTGCAGGAGATAGTCATACAGCGAACGGAAATCTCCGTAAGTACCGTCGACGAGCTGGTTCATCACCGTGCGCACCTTCTCGTTCGTGTGATACTCATCCCACGCCGAATACGCGCCCGTCGCGTAGTAGTTCATGACCTCCTCCGCCTTGAGGCCGAAGATGACACAGTGGTCATTGCCGACTGCATCACGGATCTCGACGTTCGCGCCGTCGAGGCGTTCCAAGTGTAATCGCGCCGTTCATCATGAACTTCATGTTGCCCGTGCCCGACGCCTCCTTCGATGCAGTCGAGATCTGCTCGCTGACATCCGCTGCGGGATAGACCAGCTCGCCGATGGATACACCGAAGTTCTCGATGAAGATGACCTTCATGAAGTCGTTGACGCGCTGATCCTTGTTGATGCGGTCAGCAACGACATTGATGAGGGCGGATCGTCTCCTTCGCGATGTAGTAGCCGGGGGCTGCCTTGCCGCCGAAGAAGTAGGGTCACAGGCTGCGTCAGGAATCCCGGTTCACTGAGCGCACGGTGGTAGCGGTACATGATGTGCAGAATGTTCATCAGCTGCCGCTTGTAGAGTGAATACGCTTGACCTGGATGTCGAACATCGAATCCGGGTCGAGCTTCACCCCGTTGTGGTGCTCAATGTAGTGCGCGAGCCCCTCACGGCGCAGACGCTTGATCTTCATCAGCTGCTCGCGAAAGTTCTTGTCCGCAACATGGTCGTGCAGACCGTCCATCTTCTCCGGATGACGATGCCACTCGCGGCTGCCGAGCATCGTGTCGATCAGATCCGCGAGTTCGGGGTTTGCCCCCATCAGCCAGCGGCGGTGCGTGATGCCGTTCGTCTTATTGTTGAACTTGCGCGGCGTATAGTCATAGAAATCCTTGAGTGTCGTGGATTTCAAAATACCCGTATGGATCTTTGCCACACCGTTGACGCTGTGTCCGCCGATGATGGAAAGACGCGCCATGTGAATCACGCCGTCCTGAATGATGGAAAGCGCACGCACCTTGTCCTCATTGTTTGGATAGCGGCGGCGCACCTCCTCAAGGTGACGGCGGTTGATCTCGTCAATGATCATGTAGATGCGCGGGAGCAGCGGACGGAACATATCAATGCTCCATGTCTCAAGTGCCTCGGGCATGATCGTATGGTTCGTATACGCAATCGTATCGCGCGTGATCGCCCACGCGTCCTCCCACGTCAGTGCCTCCTCATCGACAAAGATACGCATGAGCTCCGCGACACAGAGCGCGGGATGGGTATCGTTGATGTGGATGCCGATCTTCTTGCCGAAGTCGTAGATGCTCATGCCCGTCTTCTTGTAGTGACGGACAATGCTCTGCACCCCTGCCGACACGAAGAAGTACTCCTGAATGAGACGCATACGGCGTCCCTCAAACGTACTGTCGTCCGGATAGAGATAGCGCGTGATGGACTCGACAAAACTGCGATAGTCGTTGCGCTGCTGGATCTGCTCCTGCGTCAGCATACCGTAGTCGGAGAAATCGCGGTTGACCTCGGCATTCCACATGCGCAGCGTGTTGACCGTCGCGTTGTGGTAGCCGACAATCGGCATATCGTACGGCACTGCCATGACGATCATCGGATCCTCATGGACAAGCTCCAGTTTGCCATTCCCCATGTCGCGCATGTAAGCGTTTCCGCCAAACTTGACATCGACGGACTTGTCCGGCTTGCGGTACTCCCATGCAAAGCCGTCGCGCAGCCAGTTGTCGGGAATCTCGACCTGGTTGCCGCCAACGATCTTCTGCTCGAAGAGCCCGTACTGATAGCGAATCGTGCAGCCATGCCCCGGATAGCGGTGCGCCGCCAGAGAGTCGATGAAGCACGCAGCAAGGCGGCCGAGACCGCCGTTGCCGAGACCTGCATCCGGCTCTGCCTCGTAGGCATCCGAGAGGTTCAGCTTGAAGTCTCCGAGGACTTCCTTCAGAGCCTCCTCGATGCCGAGGTTGATCAGATTGGATTTCAGGAGGCGGCCGAGCAGGAACTCAATGGAGAGTAGTAGATCTGCTTCTCCTTGCGCTCGGCATACTGCTTGTTCGTCTTGATCCAGTTATCCGAGATGGACTGCTTGGCGGTTGCTGCGATTGTCTTGTAGATCTCAACCTCCGTCAGCTCCTCTACCTCGCGTCCAAACATCACATGTGCGGTTGTGATAAAACGGCTCTTGAGGATCTTTTTCATCGTCTCGAGAGCTTTCCCTGTCGGTCGGTTGACCTGATCCTTCTGTGCCAAATCGTCCACTCCTTTTCCAAACTTCTCTTGCTCTCCCCGACCTTCTCTTGTCGCATACGACGGCAATCCCCATAAGAAGTATCAGAAACAAGAAGCCGTTATAGTCCCTCCCGCTCCGAACATCGGAGCGGGGCAGAACCGCTAACGGCAAAACAAACAGATTCCTTCAGGGAAGCACTACCATCTTAGCGCATCTTTTTTTGCCCGCTTTTTCGTTAGCAAATCCTCCACATAGCTCTGGCTATGCGTCCGGTTTGCTGCCTCAATCGGACAGAAAAATCTACGCCAATCTGAGAGACTATTTTATCAGCGATTCCCTAGATTGTGACATTCTTCTTGATCACCAGCGGATACTCCGCAGCGCCCTTCAGCCACTTCTCCGCCGTGATGGTGACGTTCTTGTCGCAAATGACATTTTCGACAAGCGCACCATCCTGAATATCACATTTCTGCATGATGATCGAATTGCGGATCTTCACACCCTTGCCCACCTTGACCCCGCGGAACAAGATGCTGTTCTCCACCTCGCCGCGCACGATGCAGCCGTTCGCGATGAGGGGAGTTCGTGGCCTTCGCAGTCTCCTTGTACTGCACGGGCACGCCGTCCTTGATCTTTGTGTAGACGGGACGCTCGCCCATGAAGAGGTTTTGCCAGACCTCGGGGTCGAGGATCTCCATGTTCGACCGATAGTAGGTCGACATGGAATCCACATGCGCCATGTAGCCGTCATGTGCATAGGCAAACATCGTGTAATCGCGTGCGCGGCGGATGATCCCATCGAGCACGAAGTCCTGACCGCCGTGCTCATAAGCATAGCGAACGATCTCGACAAACGCACGCTTGTCCATGAGGTAGATCCCCATAGAGACCTTCATCCCCTGATAGGCGACGGGCTTCTCGGCGATATCGAGGACGAGACCGTTCTCCGCTGTATCGAGCACAATGTTGTTGCCCGTGTTCTCGTCCTCCGTCGTGTGCGAGACGAGCGTGATGTCCGCGCCCGTATTCTGATGGAAACGGAGCACCTTGTTAAAGTCAATGTTGTAGACAAAGCTCCCGTTTGCGAGCAGAATGTAGCGCGAAGATGCGTGCTCAATGAAGTCCAGATTGTGATAGAAATTCTTGAGATCGCCCTTGCGGCGCTGTGCATCGTCCTGTACTGCCGGCAGGTAGAAGAGGCCGTCATGGCGGCGCGCCAGATCCCAGTCCTTGCCCGAACGCAGATGGTCGAGCACCGAGCGCGGCTCATCGGGGAGCATGATGCCCACCTTGATGATGCCGGAGTTGACCATGCTCGAGAGTGCAAAGTCAATCAGGCGATAGCGTCCGGCGAAGGGAATGGATTCAACGGCACGCCGATCGGCGAGCTCACGAATGAGGCTGCCGTCCTCCTGCAGGTTGATGAGTCCCATCACACTGTTCATTGCTAGTTCACTCCATTCTCTTCCTACGGCTCAGCCGACACGCTGCTCGGTCGAGGCAGCCGTCACCGTCTCTCCCTCGGGGATAACCGTGATCTGCGTCTCCTCACCGATGACCTGAGCCCCCGCCTCAACGACAGAGTTCTGCGCGAGAATTGCATAGTCCACGACGGCTCCGTCTCCAATGACTGCCGACGGAAGCAGGACGGAGTTGCGTACCACAGCCCCCTTGCCGACGCGCACGCCCGGGAAGATCACGGAGTTCTCGACCGTGCCGAGAACCATCGTCCCCTCGCTGATCATCGAGCGCGTGATCTTCGCCTCTTTGCCGACGAACTGCGGCGGCATGGACGGGATTGAACGAGTAGATGCGCCACTTGCCCGAGAGTTCAAACGGCGGCTCATCCTGGAGAAGATCCATGTTTGCCTGCCAGAGGCTCTCAATCGTGCCGACATCCTTCCAGTAGCCGTTGAAGGCATAGGAGTAGAGACGTCCCTCATCCGCGAGCATCTTCGGAATGATGTCCTTGCCGAAGTCATGGCTCGAGGTCTCGCTCTTTGCATCCGCTGTGAGGTATTCCTCAAGATAGTCACGGTTGAAAATGTAAATTCCCATGGAAGCAAGGTTGCTCTTCGGCTTCGCCGGTTTCTCCTCAAACTCGACAATGCGTCCGGTCTCGTCCGTGTTCATGATGCCAAAGCGGGGTGCCTCGTCCCACGGCACTTCAAAGACGCCGATCGTCGCCTGTGCCTTCTGCTTTTTGTGGGTCTCGAGCATCCATGCATAGTCCATCGTGTAGATGTGGTCGCCCGAGAGGATGAGCACATAGTCGGGATCCGCCATGTCGATAAAGTTGAGGTTCTGATAGATCGCATCCGCTGTGCCGCGATACCAGTCAGCCCCCTTCTCGCGCGCATAGGGCGGCAGGACGAAAAGTCCCCCGTCGCGCTTATCGAGATCCCACGCGCTGCCCGAGCCGAGGTACTGGTTCAGCTCCAACGGGCGATATTGCGTCAGAACGCCGACCTTTTTCGATGCCGGAGTTCACGCAGTTGCTGAGAGGAAAGTCAATGATGCGGTATTTCCCCCCGAACGGAACCGCCGGCTTTGCGACGCGCTTCGTGAGCGCACCGAGACGGCTGCCTTGTCCGCCTGCCAGGATCATTGCCAAGCACTCTGTTTTTCTCATAGGTATTTCTCCCCTCACGGATACCGGGCGGTATCCCCAACATATATGCAATGGCAAAACGGTTGGGCTTGCCGTACACCCTTCCGTCCCGCCGTATTCCTGCCGATTTCAATGAGATTACACTCATTTTGTCGTTTTTACCTTCCTTTACTCACTTTATGATACTTAGTTAATTCGATAAACAACCCGAATTTCCTGCAAGTTCTTGCAGTGCTTTCAGAGCTTTTTCAAATTTACCATAAGAGAAAGAAGGACCTTTGTACTTTCCATTTTTTTATATTTATCGTACAATTATTGTACTCTATGTTTGCCCGTGAATCAAGCACCTGAGAGAGAAAAATTTACTGAAAACAATCCGCCGTATGTTCAAAACCTTTCAAATACATGCATTGTTTATCTCGTGAAAGATCGGCTTGATGAGTGCGGCATACATCTGTGTCATCTCCTCGGGACTCTGGACACAGCCGCGCTGCATCCACCACTCCACCATCAGCACAAAGCTGCCCGTGATGTGATGGATCAGAAAGTCCTCGGGCAGAGTGTGCTCACGCAGGAGGGTGTGTCCGCGTGCGGTCAGCGTCTCACTGAGCTTTTCGCGAAAATATCGAAGGAAGAGATCCCTGCTCTCACAAGTAAGGAGGCTGCGGATGTTCTTCTGCTGATCCTTCATGTGATAGAGCATATGTGAGACAATCGTTGCGGGGTTGTCACGGTCACGGGAGAAGTCATGACTGCCCTCATCCGTAACATCCTCGAGCACATGGGAAAAACATATCCTCACACATTGCACGCAGCAGCAGATCCTTCGTCTCGAAATGCGTGTAAAAACGTGCTGCGTCCAACATCCGCCGCCTCGATGATGTCCTGCACAATGATATTCTCGTACCGCTTGTGCGCAAGGAGTTCCTGAAATGCAGCAAGGATTGCCTGTCTGGTCTTCTTACGGCGTCGCTCCATCGTGTATTCCTTCCATCTGTCATATTGATATGAACATATTTTTGTATTTTGTCCAATAACGGACATTCACATCGAACTGTTTCTTACGTTTTTTTCTCGCTTATTGTACTATATGTTCAAAACTGAAACAAGTTCGTCTTTTGGAAAGAGAGTCACTCCAAGGAGGTTTTTCCATGCTGAATGAACCATCGGAAAACAAAAAATTCCTGACGGGCATTGCCGCCCTTCTGAGCTTTGCCGTGCTCATCTACTGGGGAACGGGAGATCTGGTACGCGCTGTGACCGCCATCATCGCGTTCAGTCCCTGCGCCTATCTCCTCACAGGATCGACCGCCGCCGCAGGTGCCGAGCTCAGCCTCGCGCGCCGCAGCATCCTCGTCCGTGCGAGCAATGTGCTCAAAATGCTCGGACGCACGGAAACGATCGTATTTGACTGCAATGCGCTGAGCCGTACGCGCAGCATCGACACCGATTTCCCGCGCATCGTCACCACGCTCCGTCACATGGGGCTGCATCCCGTTCTCCATATGGGCGACGACGCAGAGGCAGCGGCACGCATCGGCGCGGCTGCCGGCATTTCGGATCTGCGCAGCGATGCAGATATGGAACGTGCATCAGCGTCCTCCGCACCTGTCGCTCTTGTCCATTTTCACCAGTGTGCGGCACACGGCAGCAGCATCCGCATCGCCCTGAGCGGCAGCACATCCGCCGCCGATGCGGTCATCCTCGGCGGCGATCTGCACGCGCTCCCCGTGCTCGTCCGCATGGCTCGCCGTACGCGCGGGAAGATCGAGCAGAACGAGATCTTCGGCAACACGCTCGGTCTCATCGGTGTCGGACTTGCTGCGGCGGGCATTCTCACCCCCGTCTCGGGCGCACTCTGGCATGCGGCATCCGCGCTCATCCTCCTGCTTAACGCCGCAAGTCTCCGCTCCGTCGGTGAGCGCGAAAAAAATTTGCATTTTAGAATGTCGTGATAGAATGACCCAGTACATTTTTTTCGTTGAGGGGTGAACAATTTGCCAAATATCAAGGCATCCATTCTGAGTGTAAAGTCTGACGCCAAGCGCCGTGCCCGCAATGTTGCGGAGAAGACGCGCGTCCGCCGCGCGATCCGCAGTGTCAACGACGCTGTTGCTGCCGGCAACGCAGACGAGGCGAAAAACCTCCTCGTTGCGGCATACAAGTCCATCGATCAGGCGGCTGCAAACAACGTCTATCACAAGAACGCTGCAGCACGCAAGAAGTCGCGTCTTGCCAAGAAGGTAAATGCGCTGGCACAGTAAGTATAAGGAAGCACTGATAAATTCAGCACCATCATCTTGGCGCATCTTTTTCGCCCTCTCTGTGTCGACAAATCCTCCACATAGCCTCTGCTATGCGTCCGGTTTGTCTCCTTGATAGGACAAAAAAATCTACGCCAATCTGACGGACTTCATTTTATCAGTGATTCCTGAAAACGCCATTCCGTTTGGAATGGCGTTTTTTTATTGTTCGTTTTCCATTTTCTCAGACAATCTTTTTGAAGATGTAAAATCCGACGAGAGCCTGCACAATGCAGAGTGCAGCAATCATACCGAACGCCGTCATGAGATTCGTCTGAGCCGAGACAAACCCAATCGCGGCAGGGGCCCGCAAGAATGCCGAGATAGCCCATCGTGCTGACGGCGGAGACCGCCGTACCGACGGGCATGACGCTCTGCCGTCCCATGAGCGAGAAGAATACGGGCACGATGTTCGCGCTGCCAATGCCGATGGCAAAAGAATCCGAGGTAGAGGAGCGTGTCCACAGGCGCGAACATGACGAGCAGAATGCCGACGAAGGCAAGGAGTGCGCCGCCGACAGCAACAGGGAACTGTCCGATGCGCTGAATGACGTGATCGCCAAGAAAGCGCATGAGGAGCATCGCCCCCGAGAATACAGAAAATCCCATCCCCGCGAGCGAGAGCTCCATACCGCGCACCGTCGTCAGGTAGACACCGCTCCAATCCATGACTGCGCCCTCACTGAGGAAGGCAATGAACGCCGTCACGCCGACAAAGGCGACAATGCCGCGCGGAATCGCAATGAGCGAGCCGCCGCCCCCGCCACCATAGGGGATGAGATGTCTGCCAAACACCGCCGTCAGTACGAGCATCAGCACCGCCGCAATCAGCGTCGACTGAAACGCCGTGAGCCCCGCCAAACCGACCCACACACCATACAGCCCCGCGCCGACGAAGCCGCCAAGACTCCAGAATCCGTGCATACCGCTCGTGATGCGCCGCCCGATCCCCTGCTCCACGATGACCGCCGCAATATTCATGACGACATCCACACAGCCCATCAAGCCGCCAAAGAAAAAGATCACGGGCACGGCCATCCAAAACGAACTCACAAAGCAGATCGAGAGCAGGCTCGCCGCATATAGTACCGCTGACACAATGAGCACGCGCCGGCACCCGATGCGCTCGGCAAGCACGCCCGCGACTGGCATCACCAGCAGAGAACCGATGCCGATGCACAGGAGCAGAACCCCAAGCAGATCATCCCCAATCGCCAGCCGTTCCCGCAGCACAGGCACGAGCGGTGCCCACGATGCCGCGCCGAAACCGCTGACAAAAAAGATCGCCCGCGTCGCGTTTGCCTCGCGGTCGCCGATCTTCGTCTCTCGTTCTCCAAATTCCGTCATTTCCATTTCCCCCATAGCTGCACGCCGCCCCCATGGCGCGCAAAAAAACTTCTGCCATTCTATCACAGCATGGCAAAAAAAGCAAAGTACCGCCTTTACACAATGTTTTCTTCGTAGTATATTGAAAAGCACAGTTGAAAAGAGGAAACAGGGGACACTTATGAATCAACAGGGCGAACACCAAGAAATTTGGACGTACGCATTTATCGGCATGAGCCTGAGCAACACATTCATCTATGTTGCGCAGTATGCCATGATCGCGGCACTTCCCATTGTCATCATGACGGAGTACGGCGGCGGCGATGTCGAGGCGGGGCTTGCAATGACCTTCTTTCAGATTGGTACGGTCCTCGCACGCCCCTGTGCGGGCATCCTCATCGACGTGCTGAACAAACGTCGTCTCATGCTCGCTGTCACAACGGCATTCTTTCTCCTCATGTGTGCCTTTGCATTTTGCATCCACGATCTCGGCGATCTACGGTCTGCGCTTCGTGCATGGCATCATCTTCGCTCTCGCAACGACAACGGCTGCTGCGCTCGCGGCACTGATCCTGCCGCCCGCACGCAAGGGCGAGGGCATCGGCTACTTCGCCCTCTCAACAAATCTCGCAATGGTGGTCGGTCCTATGGTCGGGCTGCTGCTGATAGAGCATTTCTCCGCGACGACACTCTTTGCCGTCCTCAGTCTCCCTTGCCGCCATCTCCGTTGCAGCGGGCGGACAAAAATTGCCGAATGAGATCATCCTGCCGCAGAAAAAGGGAACGCAAGCGCTCTCCATCAGCACATTGATCGAGCGCAAGGCGCTCTGCACCCGCGCTCATTGCTGGCATCCTCTTCTTCGCTTACGGCAGTGTCCTCACCTTTATCCCACTCTACACGCGCAGCCTCAGGGCTGTCCTCGGAGACAAGCCTTTTCTATGCGTGCTATGCGGGCGCAATTCTCGTCACACGCCCCTTCATCGGACGTATTTTTCGATCGCAAAGGACCAGACTACACCGTCTATCCGGGGCTCATATTCTTCGCAGCAGGGATGTTTTTTTACTCGGTACGATCACAGGGGCTCTCGGGGCTCATCGCCGCCGCACTGCTTCTCGGTGCGGGATTCGGCGCGGTTACCCCCGCACTGCAAACGCTCGCCGTACGCAGTGCCCCCGCTGCGCGTGCGGGTGTCGCAACAGCGACCTATTTCTGGGCACTCGACATCAGCGTCGGACTTGCCGCCGCGGGGCTTGGCATCGTCGCTGTCACCTACGGCTACGCGTTCACCTACAGCATCGTCGATGTCGCGGTCATCGCGCTCGGTGCGCTCTGCTACGCGCTGTGGCGCAGAACGGTAAAAACCCACTAACAGACAAAAAGGACTGCTGCACATTTTTCGTGCAACAGTCACTCCTTCACTTCATATTGCCGTCCGCCGGACGGCTTTTTTTCTTACAGTTTCTCGCGGATCTCCTTCTCGCGCTCCGCACGCGCCTTTTCCTGTTCCTTCATCCGCTTTGCATAGGAACGCTTATCCACGGCTTCGAGGTATGCGTCAGGAATGCGCTCGAGTGCCTTGGGCTCGACCGCATAGAGTTTCTTGAAGTAGTCCTGTGCCTCCTCGATCTTTCCCATCTCGTCGTAGAGCTCCGCCGCAATCAGATAGCCGTACGGATTCTTCGCGTCTGTCTCGATCGCCTTCAGCGCGTCGGAGAGTGCCCCCGTGCGGTCGCCCATCATGCGCCGTACATCACTGCGGTTCAACCATGTGTAGACATCCTTCGGATCGTCCGCAACGCCCTTGTCCGCATCTGCACGCGCCTTCTCCCAGTCGCCCTGTACGGCATAGGCACGCGCACGGATAACATGGCTCTGCGCACGGCTGTCATCGTTGGGAGAGGCAAAGACACGCTCCATCAGCATGAGCGCACGCGTGCTGTCGCCGTAGTCACTGTAGGCATCGCTGTTCTCGCGCATCTTCCTGACCGCCTTTGCGTCGGCATTCTCCACCGCCGCACGTTCTGCCGCACGCGCGTCCGCACGCGCCTTCTCCGCCGCGTGCAGCTTCTCCCGTGCGCCGCTTGCCGCCTCGCCTGCATAGGCATCATGGACGAGCGTTTGCAGAAGTGCCCTCGCCTTTTCCTTTGCGAGGAAAAATACGAGGAGCTCATTCACGCGTGGATCGCCGCCAATCGTCGCGCCGCCGTCCCGCGTCACGGCAATCTGCCAGTCCTCTGCGCGGTCACAGTCGTGAAAGGCACGGGCGAGCGCCCCTGCCACGAGGTAGGCATTCTCGGGGCTGTTGTCGTAGTCCTCATCCGTCCACGTCACCGTGAGAAGCGGTGTCCCGTCGATACAGACCGTCTTGCGGTCGGCGACGGTCACATGACCCGCGCTGTAGTCCGTCATAAAGCCCGCAAGTTTTTCCTCGCGCCGCTCCGTCGCAGGGTGATCCGAGAAATCATCCTGCGGCAGATCCTTCTCCTTCGGATCTTGATACTCCGCGAGATCCTGCGTCACATACGTCAGATAGTAGCCCATGCGTGCCATCGCCGCCGCACCGCCGCCGGGGTTGAAGCCCGCACTCGTCATGATGCGAAAGCCGCCCTCGTCCGCCTCGTACTCTGTGGGGAGGGTCACATTTTTGGCAACGGAATACCCCACAAGAGCATTCAGCTTGTTCCAGTCCATCAGACCGAAATTCATATTGAGAAAACTCATCCCATAGAACTGCGCCGCCGCCTGCGCGTAGTTGTGCGCGCTGTGCTGGCGCAGCCCGTGCGTCATCTCATGCCCGAGCACGGCGGCGAGTTCGTCCACGTTGCCGCCAAGGCCGCGAATCAGCCCACGGTTGATGCTCACATAGTCCGTCGGATAGCAGGCGGCGTTAAAGACGGAGCTGTCCGTCACCGCCCATGTAAAGGGGAGCGAGTTCACGCGCAGCACATAGTCGCCGTCCCGCACGAGCCGCTCCATAATGCCGTCCACGAGCGCGATGTCGTTCGCGTTGCGCGCGCGTCCGTTCTCCGCAAGGTCCTGCCGCTCACTCTGCACCTGTGCATGGACATTGTTGCCGAGCGCGAGCACTGCGCCGAGTGCCGAATGGTACGCGCCAAACACGCCGAGTGCCTGCGCCGCAATTCCCCACGCGTCGATTGCCTCTGCGCGCGCAGGAGGAAAGAGTGTCGCCGCCGCAATCACGAGAATCGAAAGCATTGCTGCCGCTGTTTTCCGCATCCTTCACCTCACATTTCTATTGCGTACGCAGTATAACAGACATTTCCTAAAACAGACTGAAAGTCCCAATACAAAAAGGCACGGGCAAACGGCAGAAGTGATCCGCCGCATTTGCCCGCGCCAACAGTATGTATGGCGATTACTGACGCTGATAGGTCTGGATATAGCGCGCACTCTCAAGATCGTTCTGTTCAATGCAGTAGTCGACCGCCGTCTTTCCGGATTTGTTCCGAACGTCGGGATCCGCGCCCGCATCGAGCAGCATTTTTGAGGAGGTTCTGACGCTCTCCTGAAGAAATATACTTCGCCGCAGCATTGATGAGCGGTGTTGCACCGCCCTCGCTCGTCACATAGTTTACATTGATTCCCTGTGCGATGAGATAGCGCCGAATATTCATATCATCGGATGACGTACCCAGCGTAAAAAGCGCATTAAAAAAACCCGTTCCCCAATCCCACGAAACGCCATTGATGTCCGCGCCCCAGTTGTGCAGATACTGCACAAGTGCAAGATCTCCCTTATCGGCGGCTTCTACCAGATAGGAGTGCGTGCGGTTCTCTCCGCGATGAAAGACATAGCCCTGCACATCCGCACCGCGCTCCAAGAGAAACTGGATCGTCGTACGGTTGTTGAGCGCCATGGCGCGCCCGAGCGGCGTCGTTCCTTTTCTTGTGTAGTAGGCATTGATATCAACGCCCTTGTCGAGCATCAGCTGCATCGTATTGTAGTCCGCCTTCTCGATGGCAAGGAAGAACATATTTTCATCCGTTGTAAGGTCGCGATCCACAAACGGTGTGGTAATCTGTCCGGGGATGTAGACCGAGGGACGTGTACCGGGTGCCGCCGTGGGTGCAGTCACCGCCGGTGATACCACAGGAGCATCCGCAAAAGACTCCTGCTGCCTCTGCCGAGGAAACGAGTGCCGTGCTGCCCATGCTCAGCACAGCTGCCGAAAGGGTCACTGCCATATATTTCTTCATTTGAAATCCCCCTCATAGACGTGAAAGCCATTCAACAGTAATAATAATTCGTTGTACGTCCCCTATTTCCTGCAATTTCAAGGGATGTTCCGAAAAAAATCCCGCCGATTCTCTCTGTTTTTATGCTATACTTTAAAAAAAGAATCTACACGAGGAGGTAATCATCATGGAATTCAATGAACTCATTCAGGATCGATTCTCCTGCCGCGCCCTCTCGGACAGAGAGATCCCACACGAGGTACTCGGGCGCATCTTCGAGGCAGCGCGTGTCGCGCCGACCGCCGTCAACAAGCAGCCGTTTAAGGTCTGGACGGTCGAGAGCCCCGAGGCACGGGCAAAGCTCGCGGAGACGACAAACTACACCTTCGGTGCGGGCGTTTTCCTCGTCGTTGGCGGAAAGCACGAAGACGCGTGGGTGCGGCAATACGACGAGCGCAACTTCGCCGACGTAGATGCGAGCATTGTCGCAACCTACATCATGCTCGCCATTCACAATGAGGGACTGCGCTCGACGTGGGTCGGGCATTTCGACGCGCCGAAACTCAAGGAGGCATTCCCTCAGATGGCAGACTATGACCTCATCGCCATCTTCCCCATCGGCTACGCCACGGAGAAGGGCGTTCCGTCGGCACGTCACACGCAGCGAAAACCTGCGGTGGAAATTGTCGAAGTCCTGTAACACAAAAATCCCCCGCCGCAGCGGGGGATTTTTCATCCGTAATGGAATATCTTAGGAATCGCTGATAAAATGAAGTCCGTCAGATTGGCGTAGATTTTTTTCGTCCGAACAAGGAGGCAAACCGGACGCATAGCCAAAAGCTATGTGGAGGATTTGCCGACACAGTGCGAGCAAAAAAAGATGCGTCAAGATGGCGCGGCTGAAGTTTATCAGTGCTTCCCTACTTCATGAAGCTGAACGCGCGCTTGCCCGGATAAACCGCGCTGCCGCCGAGCTGCTCCTCGATGCGCAGGAGCTGGTTGTACTTCGCGACGCGCTCGGAACGGGACGGTGCGCCCGTCTTGATCTGCGCCGTGTTGAGTGCGACCGCAAGATCGGCGATCGTCGTGTCCTCGGTCTCGCCCGAACGATGCGACGTAACCGCCGTATAGCCCGCCTTGTGCGCCATCTTGATCGCCTCAAGCGTCTCGGAGACAGAGCCGATCTGGTTGAGCTTGATGAGGATGGAGTTGCCTGCGCCGAGCTCGATGCCCTTCTTCAGACGCTCCGTGTTCGTGACGAAGAGATCGTCGCCGACGAGCTGAACCTTGTGACCGAGTGCCGCCGTCATCGCCTTCCAGCCGTCCCAGTCCTCCTCATCGAGACCATCCTCGATCGAGTAGATCGGGAACTTGTCAACGAGGGACTCCCAATGCTTGATGAGCTCATCGGACGTGAACTTCTTGCCGGACTTCGGCTGATGGTAGAAGCCCTTGCCCTTCTCCTTGTCCTTCCACTCGGAGGAAGCTGCATCCATCGCAAGGACGAAATCCTCACCGGGCTTGTAGCCGGCATTCTCAATCGCCTTGAGGATGTGCTCGATCGTGTCCTCGTCGGAGTCGAGGTCAGGCGCAAAGCCGCCCTCATCGCCGACTGCCGTCGTCTTGCCCGCCTTCTTGAGGAGGGACTGGAGTGCGTGGAACACCTCGGTCGACCAGCGCAGAGCCTCGCGGAACGTCGGCGCACCTGCGGGCATAATCATGAACTCCTGCGTATCCACGGAGTTCGATGCGTGGGCACCGCCGTTGAGGATGTTCATCATCGGAACAGGCAGAACGTTCGCCTGCAGTCCGCCGAAGAAGCGATAGAGAGGAATATCCTCGGACTTTGCCGCCGCATCCGATGCCGCAATCGAAACCGCGAGAATCGCGTTTGCGCCGAGCTTGGACTTATCCTTCGTGCCGTCCACGTCGAACATCGCCTGATCGACCGCATAGATATCGCTCGCCTCAATACCGATGAGTGCGGGTGCAATCTTCGCGTTCACATTCTCGACAGCCTTCGAGACACCCTTGCCGCCGAACTTCGACTTATCGCCGTCACGCAGCTCCAGCGCTTCAAACTCGCCCGTCGACGCGCCCGAGGGTGAGGCACCGCGGCCAATTGTGCCGTCCTCGAGAACGACCTCCGCCTCGACCGTCGGATTGCCGCGCGAGTCGATGATCTCACGACCGATAACCTGAGCGATTCTTAAGTAATCACGCATGAATATTCCTCCTCATCACCAATACAAAGGGAGCATCCCCTCCGAATACGCGAATCAAACGCGCGTATTCTCCTTCTCAATATTATACGTTCTTTCACATAAAAAAAGCAATGCGCGACCTGTGCGTAAAGTCAATTATCAATGACTTTGGCAAGAAAAATTTTTTTAAGGAATCGCTGATAAAGTAAAAATCCGCCGAGTTGGTGCAGATCTTTCGTTCTGTCGACACAGAGCGTGCGGAAAAAGATATGTCAAGACGGTGGTGCTGAATGTATCCGTGCTCCCTTAAAGCTCCTTCTTATATGTATACACGAAAAAAATCGACGAAAATCCGTTATTAGTACATCTTTTTTTCTATTGTGTGACTTGGGTTTACAAAATTTTCAAAAAATAATATGATATAATACAGATGTCAACGGGGAACAAGAAACGTCCTCCCCGACATTTTCCCCCGTTGATCATCCCTCTATAGGAACGTCTCCCTGCGTTCCTCTTGTAAAGATAAATAACCCTTACATCCCATTTCTCAAGCCGCAGGTTTTTCCCGACCTGCGCGCATCCCTTTTCAGGAAAAAGAGCCGTTTGGCACATGCCAACGGCTCTTTTTCTTCTTGTTTTATCCCAGAGTTACATCCAACATCATCATGAGCGAGAAGCCCGCTGCGAACGAAATCACACCCACATCCGAGTGCTCACCCTCGCTCATCTCCGGAATCAGCTCCTCCACCACGACATAGAGCATCGCCCCCGCTGCAAACGCGAGCGCATAGGGCAGAATCGGTACAACGAGTGCCGTCGCAGCAATCGTGAGCGCACCGCCGATTGGCTCGACCGCGCCCGAGTACACCGCCGCCGAACGCGCGCCACTTCCCCATCCCCGCCGCACGCAGCGGCATGGAGATGATCGCCCCCTCGGGAAAGTTTTTGGATTGCAATCCCGAGTGAGAGCGCGAGTGCCGCGCCGAGCGTGATGCTCTCGCTGCCGCTCAGCCAGCCCGCATAGATCGCACCGACCGCCATCCCCTCGGGAATGTTGTGGAGGGTCACCGCGAGACAGAGCATCGTCGTTCGCGAGAGTCGGCTGTGCGGTCCCTCTGCCTTCTCCGCATTCATGTGCAGATGTGGGATGATATGGTCAAGCGCGAGCAGGAAGATCGTTCCCGCCCAAAAAGCCGACGACTGCAGGGGACAAACGCGTACTGCCCCATGTCAGCCGCGCCCTCCATCGCCGGGATCAGCAGACTCCAGATCGACGCCGCCACCATCACACCTGCGGCAAAGCCCGTCAGACCGCGCTGCACATTGCGGTTCAGCGTACCCTTCAGAAAGAAGACGCAGCCCGCACCGAGTGCCGTGCCGATGAACGGTATCATGAGTCCTTGGAAAATTTCCAGCATAAAAATTCACCTCATGCCGGATATTATAGCACGTTCCGTTTTTATCGACAAATAATAATTTTTATCACTATATCTTTCGTGTATGAGGATTTTTTTACTGCTGAAACCGCACCGTTTATGCGAACGGCTCCAGTTTTGATAGGGTTATCTTGTCATATGCCCCGTTTTTCTTATCCTCGGGATGGGGCTCCAATCCGATGATGGTAATATCTTTCTGTTCAGGTCCATACACCCAATACATTCGCATGGCGCGACTGGTTCGATTCTCCAAATAAGACTGCCAAACCTTTTTGTCCGTAGCGTCTGGTTAAATCCGGAATTTCATGTGTGTGAAGACTTGGATAGAACGGATCGACAGAAAGACGTTTTAATGCTTTACCCCATTTTTTATAGAGAGCGGCATCCGTTTTTGAAATACTTCCATCCATACTCTCTTGGTGCAGACGCATCCATAGTTCAAGGATTTCAGGAATCCCCATACGAATCGAAAAAGACCATATTCAAAAGCCGGAGAGGTCAATCGGTGCAGAAACTTTTCCTGCATCCAGATTACGAATTGATTCATCCATCATCTGCAGGGTTCGCTTTGATATTTCCGCCGGACATGTTAATTCGCGGGGCTCTAAAAGAATGATTCCATTATCATATTCCCGAACTTCATAATAATCATATTTTGCCCCACGCAACGTCAGACGCTTCTTTGCATCCAAATGAGCTTGATAGCTACCTTTGATTACAGCTTGCATCATTTACCTCCGTTTCAAAAGTGGGATTTCCCACATCCCATATGACTAGTATAGATCAAATGCGGATATTGCGCAAGCCATACGTCCGGCTTCACGTCCCTCTTCCATCTTCTTCACACCAAAATTTTCCATCAGTTCGCACATGTTTCAACGTCCCCCATATCCTGTCTCAATACAGAAAGGGCTCGCACCATCATCGTGTGCGAGCCGCTTTGTGTGTTACTCCAACGTTACTATCTTGTTCTTGAGCACATAGACGAGTGCCTGCGTGCGGTCGTTGACCTTGAGCTTGTGGAAGATGCTCGTAAGGTGATTCTTGACCGTCTTTTCGCTCAGTCCGAGTGCCTTGCCGATGTCCTGATTCGACAGTCCCTTTGCGATGCAGCCGAGTACGTCCATCTCACGCGGGGTGAGGCGTTCGCCGCGGCTCTCGTCCCAGATCTCCTTTGCCATACGGCTGACATCGCCGCAGATCGCCGAAGAGCCAAACAAGCGCTCCGCGAGTTTCGGATAGACGAACGGGTTGCCCTCGTTGACCATGTGGATCGCCTTGATGAGGACGTTCGGCTCCACATCCTTGAGCAGGTAGCCGAGTGCGCCGTTCTTGAGGAGTTCGAGAACGTAGTTGTCGCTGTCATGAATCGTGAGCGCGATGATCTTCGTCCGCGAACGCGCCTGCTTGAGCTGCTTTGTAACCTCCAGCCCCGTCAGCCCCGGCATATTGATGTCGAGAAGGAGGATATCGGGCTTCAGCATGAGCGTACGCGCGAGGGCTTCCTGCCCGTCTTCCGCTTCACCGACGACCTCGAGATCGTCCTCGAAGTTCAGCACACGCTTGATTCCCTGCCGCAGCAGTGCGTGGTCGTCTGCAAGTAATATCCTGATTGCCACTGACATCTCCTCTTTTCCATTGCATCCTGCAATTATCGGAAACACTGAGACACTTCATGTATCCGCGCTTCCTCTATCCTTCATCCAGCACATGTGCTGTGAGAAAAATCATGAGTTCGGTCTCGGTCTTGCTCGTCCGCACGGAGCGGAAGAACGCGCCGAGCACGGGTATGTCGCCGAGAAATGGGATCTTCGCGAGAGAACGCGACTCGTCGCTGTCAATCAGTCCGCCGATCACCATGGTCTCGCCGTTCCTGAGACGGACGGTGGTGTCCGCGCTCCGTTTCTGAAAACGGTACGCCTTGAGATCATCGACATAGACGGGTGTGCTGACCTCCGTATGCACACGCGCGACGATGCTGCCGTCTGCGGTCACACGCGGCGTATAGCGCAGGATGATCCCCGCCTCGCGGTACTCAACACCGCTCGTCGTCACACTGTTCGATGTCGACACGCGCGGTACGGGCACCTCCGCACCGATGTTGATGAGCGCCTCATGCCCCTGCACCGTCGTGATGTTCGGACGCGCAAGCATCTTTGCCCTGCCGTCCGTGATAAGTGCACGAATCGCCGCCGTGTAGTAGAACTCGTAAGGCACCCCCTCGGGGCCTCTGCCAAAGCGGATGATACCCGGTGCACTCGTCCCGCCCGTCCCGGCACTGCGCTCGCTGACTTCCCAGCTGGCGCTGTCATTTCGCCGAACACGCGGGTACTGCGGCAATGCCGACCACGTCCAATCAACGCCGAGTTCCTTTGCCGCCTGCTTGGAGACGGCGACAACCCGTGCCTCGAGAGATACCTGTTTGGGGACGACATCGAGTGCCGAGATAATTTCGCGCACGGAAACAGCCTCAGACTCCGTCCCATAAAAGAGAAGCGTATTCGTTGCCCGATCGACGAGAACGCGCCGCTGTGTGTCGGAGTCTGAGCCCTCATTCCATCTCTCTTCGTTAGTTTTCGACACTACTGCCCGTTTTCCTTCACCCGTGAGGGATAAATTTGCAGCGTGCGCGAGTTCCTCGGGGTCACCATTGCGGACGCTATAGGGTATACACGCGCCGATTCTCCGCGCGTGTATCGGGTGCGAGCGCGAGGAACACCGCACCATGCCGCTCAATCTGAATGCCGCGCGCAGCGGCGACGAGGCGCAGCACCTCCTCGCCCTCTCCCGTCACATGCGCTGTCACCGCCCCCGTCACGCTGTCATCGACAATGAGCGCAAGATCGCCCATGCGTGCCACAGCGAGCAGGGACAGCGCGCACATCTCCGCCCGTCACATCGATCGTCACAGGCGCAGCGGCTGCGGGAACAGGCAGGTGCAGAACTCCCACAAACAGTGCCGTCATCATCCAACGCATCATACGGTCTACTCCCTTGTCAGCGTGATTGTCCCCGATGCAGAATCCAGTGTCGCGGATCGATCCGAAAGTGCGCGAAGCGTATATCCCTGCCACATCTCACCGATGCCGAGTGCCGCGCCCTCCTCGCCGCGTGCGAGAATCGCAATGCGTACACCATCCGCGCCCGTCACCACACCGCGCAGAACGAGAGGCGTGGGCGGCGGCACGGGAGGAACGGCGGCAGTTGGAGGAGTCGACGGCACAGGCGAAGGGTCAGGTGGCAGCGTTTGTCCTTTTTGCTCCACCACCGTTGTCGCGGAGGACACCTCATGCGCGCGCTCATGTGCATCCGAGAACGGATTGCGCAGAGGAGGCCGCTTTGCCGCCGCCGATAATCCCCTGATCTCCGTTGCGGGCGGTGCTTTCTCAATGTGCTGCACGATGGCGACAGGCTGTGGCGAATCTGCTTGCAAGAGATACACGCCGCTCAGTGCGCACAGAAGCAGCGCACCGACAAGTGCCCGTTGCCGTGCCGACAGCGCAGCCCAATACCTCCGCCACGTTTCGATCACAAGAACCTCCCACACATATAGAAAGGGACTGCCGCAGCAGTCCCCCATGGAGACACACGTCTCCCTCAACAACAAACTCAGCCCTTCAGTGCCTGGAGTTTCGGTCCCATGATGCGCTTGTACGCCTCCACACCCGGCTGATCGAATGCGTCCACATCCGCGAGTTCGCCCTCGTAGGCAATGGACATCGCGAGCATGTAGAGCAGTTCGCCGAGATGGTACGGTGTCAGCTCCGGCAGCGCGAAGACCGCACTGTAACGCTTGTTCGACGCGAGTGCATCCGCGTTCGACTGACGTGCAACCTCAAGTGCCGCCCCCATCGTTACACCCGCAATATCCGCAAGTTTCTTCACCTCGGGGAACGCGTTCGGGATCACGAGGTCATCTGCCCACTTGTCGATGCGGATAAACTGCACGACCTTGTTGAGCTTGCCCTCCTGGTGCTGCTGCGTCTGTGCGTGCATATCGGTCGTGCCGACGGCGACGACAGGAGTGCGCCCGTAGCAGACCTCCTTGCCCTCCTTGTTGAACTGCTTGCCGAGGGACTCGGCGAGGAGCTGGATGTACCACTCGGAGACGGATTTCAGATAGTCACCGTAGGGCATCATGATCTCAATGTCGCGCCCATGCTTTTCCGATGCCGCGAATTTCAGTGCAGCATTGAGCATGGCGGGGTTCTGCCAAAGATCGTCGTTCTGGCACGCCAGATCCATGTCGCGCGCACCCGCGAGGAAGCTCTCGATGTCAAAACCGATGCACGCAGCGAGCGTCAGTCCGACCTCGGTGAAGACCGTGAAGCGGCCGCCCACGCCGTCCGGCACGGCGAACTGCTTCCAGCCCTTTTCCATCGCAAGCTTTTTTTCAGCAGCGTCGGCTTCTCCTCGTTCGGATCGGTGACCGCGACCACCTCGACCTCGACATTGTCCGCCTTGGTAAAAACATCATACATCACCATGAAGTTGGACATCGTATCGAGCGTACCGCCCGACTTCGAGATGACGAGGAGCATGATGCGCAGCGGCCCCGCCCCATTCTTTTTTTCTTGATCGCAGCGACATCTTTCAAGTGGTTGATGATATCGCCCGTACGGCGCGGGTCGATGTTGTTGCCGCTGAAATAGATGCGCGGATAGTTATCGCGCTGCTCGTTCGAGGTGAGTTCCAGAGCTCTCCGCAGTGCACATCGAACAGCACCTTGTTCCCGAGGAATGAGCCGCCGATGCCGAGCGAGATCACGACATCCGTGTTCTCCTGCGCGTGCTTGCCGAGTTCCTTGAGCCGTGCAATCGACGCGGGCGAGTTAATATGTCCATCGGCGATGTACGGGGTCTGCGAAAACAGCACCTTCTCCGGCTCGCCGTCCTTCGAGAGATGCGCACGGATAAAGCCCTTCTCGCGCATGACCTTCATCGCCTCATGCGCCTTCTTGAGATCATCCGCATAGAACGCGAGGTCGGCATCCGTCACCTTGCCCTCGCCATAGAGATTGTCATAGTCGAATGTAAAACCGGATTTCAGTACAAGACTCATCAAAAACACTCCTTCCTGTACCAATGCATTGTCAGGCACGAATCTCTGCAAGCAGTTCGTCCGTCTTCTCCTTGAGCAGTGCCTTATCCTGCCGCGTCTCGACGTTCAGGCGGATGACCGGCTCCGTGTTAGACATACGCAGATTGAACCGCCACTTATCGAACTCGATCGAGAGACCGTCCACCTTCGTCACCTTGCCGCCTGCGCCGTACTTCGCCTCGATGCGATCCATGATCGCCTTCGCGTCCGTGACCTTACTGTTGATCTCACCCGAGGTCGGATAGCGATCCATGCGTGCCTGCATCAGTTCGGAGAGGGTCTTTCCGCCCGACGCACTCATCAGCTCCGCCACGAGCAGCCACGGGATCTGACCGCTGTCACAGTAGGAGAAATCACGGAAATAGTGATGTGCGCTCATCTCGCCGCCGTAGATCGCGTTGACCTCACGCATCTTGTCCTTGATGAACGCGTGCCCGCTCTTGCACATGACAGGCTTGCCGCCGAGCTGCTCGGCAATCTCGATCGTGTTCCAGACAAGGCGCGGATCGTAGATCACGCTCGCCCCTTGTTCTTCTTCAGGAACGCTTCGGAGAGGAAGCCGACCATATAGTAGCCCTCAATGAAGCCGCCCTTCTCGTCGAAGAGGAAACAGCGGTCAAAGTCGCCGTCCCACGCTACGCCAAAGTCCGCGCCCGTCTCGCGCACAACCTTCGCCGTCGCCTCGCGGTTCTCCTGCAGGATCGGGTTCGGTACGCCGTTCGGGAAATTGCCGTCCGGCTCATTGTAGACCTTGACCAGCTCGAACGGGAGGAACTTCTCCATCGCGTTGATGATGGGGCCCGCCGCACCGTTTCCCGTGTTGACGACGATCTTGTAGGGCTTGAGCTTGCTCACATCGACATAGGTGAGGATGTGCTTGACATACTCATCGAGAATATCCACCTGCTCGATCTTGCCGGGTACGGCTGCGGGCGCGGGATACGTCTCGCCGACCGCCATCGCCGCAATGTCCTTCAGCCCCGTATCACTCGAGATCGGACGCGACTCCTCACGCACGAACTTCATGCCGTTGTACTGCTTTGGGTTGTGGCTCGCCGTAATCATGATACCGCCGCCGAGCTTCAGATGTGCCGTCGCAAAGTAGATCATCTCCGTGCCGCACTGCCCGATGTCCACAACGTCGCAGCCCGCCTCCGTGAGCCCCTTCGCGAGCGCGTCGCGGATCGCAGGACCGGAGAGACGAATGTCATGTCCGATGGCGACCTTCTTTGCGCCGAACAGCGTGGGGAAACTGCGTCCGACACGATAGGCAAGCTCCTCGTTCACCTCATCGGGGTAGATACCGCGTACATCGTATGCGCCAAAACCCTTGTCTGTCACTGCCATGTAACGTCCCTCCTCCATGGGAGCACCGCTGCGGTGTCCCATACAAACCCATCCGCTCTTACGAGACGCAGGGGTCATAACAAAACACTAAACAATATAAGATAATTATTCGCCGCTCTTTTGCTTTTTTTCCTCTCTCCCACAGGAAAAATCTTACAAACTTTTCCCTCTTTTCTCTATTATGTGCAAAGGACCGGCTGGTATTTACAATGCCCATAACTTGTGCTAGGATGAACGCACATATCTGTTTCGAAAGTTTGGGAAATCATGGATGACATTAACGCGCGTCTCGTCTATCTCCTCACCGATCTGATCCTGCCGCTCATCGTCGGCTATCTGCTCTATCAGCGGCGGCTGCTCACGGACACGGCTGTCAATCGGCTCATCCGCATCAACGTCGTCGTCTTCTTTACGCTGCTGTCTCTCTTCAGCTTCTGGGCACTGCCACTCACGCACGACCTCCTCATGCTGCCCGCGTTCTTCGCCTTCATCATTCTCTTTCCGGGTTTTCTCAGCTGGCGTTTCCTCGGACGGCGCTTCCACAGTCCCATCGACCGCGGCACACATCTCATCTCCGCACTGCTCTCGAACATCGGCACACTCGGCGGCATCTGCGCCTACATCATCTACGGCGAACGCGGCTTTGCCTACGCGCAGATCGGCGGCGCGTGCCAGAATCTGGTGCTCGTGCTGCTCGCATTCCCCATCGCACAGTATTACTATCTCCTGCACAAGTCACGCGGACGCGCCGCACGGCTTGAGGCGCGGGGCTTTCTCGGGCTGCTCATCTCATGGAATCAGCTCAGCATCCTTGGCATGGCGGCGGGGATTCTGCTGAACGCGGGCGGCATTGTACGCCCGGCTGTCCTCTCCGAGGCATTTTCCTACATCATCCACATCTCCGCATGGTTCGCCATGCTGCCTGTCGGCTCGCTCATCAACATCCACCGCGCGCGCCACTTCGTCTACCTGACGCTCGACATGATCTTCCTGCGCTTCCTCGTCGTCCCGCTCGTCACCTTCGCGGCGGCGCGTCTTTTGATCAGCGATCCGATTGTGCAGAACGCCCTCGTCATCTTTGCAAGCGTCCCTGGCGGCAATCAACGCGACGCTCACGGCGCGGCTCTATCAGCTCAACGTCGACTATACGATTGCCGTCTTCCTTGTTACCACCGTTCTCTACCTCACGATCCTCTTCCCCGTAACATTTTTCCTGTTTCGATAGAAAGAAGCATTTCCTATGGATAATCCCGATTTTCGCATCATCTATCTCTTTACCGACCTCCTCGCGCCCCTCATCGTCGGATGCCTCCTCTATCGGCACGGGAAAAATCTCCGACGCACTCATCAGCCGCATCCTGCGCCTGAACGTCATCATCATCTACACCGTACTCGCGCTCATGAGTTGCTGGACGCTGCCGATCTCGTGGGATCTCGCGCTCATCCCGATCTACGGCATTCTCATTGTCCTCTTCCCGGGGCTTGTCGGCTGGGCGTTTTTCATCCGCAAATATCGGAGTCCTCTGGATCGCGGCGCATACCTGGCGAATGCGATGATGTCGAACATCACCACCGTCGGCGGTGTCTGCGCCTACATCATCTATGGGGAGCAGGGATTTGCCTACGCACAGATCATGGGCATATTCCAGACACTGTTGCTCGTGCTTGCCGTGTTTCCAATGGCACAGTACTACTATCTGCAGTACAAGAATCATGGGAGCGGCGGCAAGATTCACATGCGGTTCCTCGACATCTTCCTCTCGTGGAACCAGCTCAGCATCCTCGGCATGGCGGCAGGGCTTGCCCTCAACGCCGCAGGCATCGAACGCCCGCCCGCAGTCGGCACGGCGTTCGAGGGACTGATTCACTTCGGTGCATGGTTCGGGATGCTGCCCGTCGGTGCACTCGTCAACCTCCACCGCGCACGCCGTTACGCGCCCTACACACTCGACCTCTTCGCCCTGCGTTTTCTCATCCTGCCCGCCTTCATGATGGCGATTTCCTATCCGTTCGTCCGTGACCCCATCCTCCTCGGCGCGATTCTCGTCTTCTCCGTCACGCCGGGCGCGATCAACTCCGTCACAGCGGCAAAAGCTCTACCGTCTCAACGTGGACTACACCATCTCAGGTTTCCTCACGACAAGCATTGCCTTCTTCTTCCTCGTCTATCCCGCGCTGTTCTTCCTGCTGCGATAAGACCGTACGTATGCAAAAAGCCCTGCCGCATTCCTGCGGCAGGGGCTTTTCAATGTCAATATATTAGGTAACCGACGATCAGACGCGGAAACGCTCGATCTCGTTCTGCAGATCGGTTGCAATCTGCGCAAGGCTCTCGCTCGCCTCGGCGATGTCGCCGAGTGCCTGCGTCTGTGTGTCAACGGCGGCCTCTGCCTCATCCGTCGTCACGTCGTTCTCGTTCGCCATATCCATGAGCTTGTTGCTGACGGCGGCAATCGCCTTGTTCTTCTCTGTCAGCTGCTCGGCGGATTCGTTCAGCTTCGTGACAACGCTGTTCGCACCTTCGACCGCCTCGGCAATCATGTCAAAGCGACGCTGCGTGCGTCCGAGATTGACGTTGCTCTCCTCGACGAGCTTCTTGGAGACCTCCATCGTATCGACCGCCTGCTGCGACTTCGTCTTGAGCTCACCGATGATGCCGTTGATCTCATCCGTAAAAGCCGCGCGACTGCTCAGCGAGCTTGCGGATCTCCTCGGCGACAACGGCGAATCCGCGCCCTGCCTCGCCCGCACGCGCTGCCTCGATGGCGGCGTTGAGCGCGAGGAGGTTCGTCTGCTCGGAGATGGACTGGATCATCGCGCTCGCCTCTTCGATACGCTCCGCACGCTCATTCGTCTCCTCGACCACGCGCGAGACTTCCTGTGTGGCATCAGCGGTCTCGGCGGACTTCTTCATGAGGTCAGCGAGAATCTCCGCGCCCTCGGTCTGGCGCTTCCGGATGTTCTCCGTCGCCGCGTTCATCTCCTCCATGACCTTGCGGTTGTTGTCAAGCAGCCCGAGAATCTGATCTGTATGATCGACCGCATCCTGCGTGTCCTTCACCTGTACGCGTGCGCTCTCGGCAATGTCGTGGATGCCCTTGCGTACCGTCTCCGCCGAGTGTGCCGTGTTCTGTGCCGTCGCCGTCAGCTCCTCGCTCGTCGCTGCAACGGACTGGGAGGCACCGTTGATCTTGCCGATAATCTCGCGCAGGCTATTCGCCATGCGGGCGAGAGAGCCAACCATCGCACCGATCTCGTCCGTGCGGGCGGCGTGTGTACGCACCTTCTCCCCCTTTGTCGGATCCATATCGAGATCCGCGAACCGCGCAAGCGTATCGGATACATCCCCAATGGGAACGATCAGACGGCGCTGAATGAACATTGCGAGTGCGATGACGAGCACCACCGTACAGATCACCGCCAGCACGACGGAGAAAAATCACCATATCCCGCGCGGCACCAGTGAACTTATCCTTGTCCGTGATGGAGAAGATCGACCACTTCGCATCCACCCCTGCAAACTTAACGGCATGGAAGATGTAGACGGAGTCCTTGCCCGTGCTCGGCGAGACCTGCGACTTGCTGTACGGAGACTCCGTGAATACATCCTTCTTCTCCGACTCCGGAGACTGCATGATCGTGAAGGCGTTCTTCATGATCGACTCCGGGCTCGTGCCATGCGCGACGAGATCGCCGTCCTGATCCATCAGCAGATAGATGTTGTCCGGCGTACTGACCTTGGCAAGATCCTCCTGAAGCTGGCTGACATCGAAGTCGAGTGAAAGCGCACCGACGAAATGCCCGTCCACGATGAGCGGCATGCCGATGGAGACGAGCAGAGCTTTTTTTCCCGTTTACTTCGTCATAGTATGCCTCCGAGAGAACCAGCTTGGATGTAGACTTTGGCTTCTGATACCACGTCGCGGTCTCATAGCCCGTGCAGGCCTCAAACTCGACTGCGTTTCCCTCACGGTTCGCATAGGGCATCACGCGCCCGGACTCATCCGAAAGCGGATCCGCGACATGTGCCGCATCCTGCCCATCGAAAGCGTTCGGCTCAAACACGACACCAATGCCCGAGAGGTTGTCATTAGAGGCAGCCGCATCGGCAAGCATTTCGTTCAGAGCCTCGCGGCTGCGTGCTTCGGGCGGCTGCTGCTGCATATAGGTATAGATGCGCTGCCGCACATCCTCCCCCGACTGTTGAACAGACTCATAACGACTGATGGCAGCCTTCGAGCGTTCGCCCAATTCGTTGTACTGCGCCTGCGTCCCCATCTCGAGCAGCTCTTCATAAGCTCTGTAGCCGACGAACGAGACGAGGATCGTCACCATGACGACAATCCCGACGAGTGTGATCGCGTTCAGCTGAAAGCCAATCCCTCTCCCCTTCTTTAGCCCTTGTTCCTGCAAAACATTCTCTCCTTTCCCCAGCACCCGGCCATTCCGACACAGAACGAGGGCATCCCTTGCCATAACCGCGCGCACAAAGACGACAGCCCTACCGTCGCCGTAATAATGAAATCATATACAATATCTTTATTTCGTCACAGTCGCCAATTTTCCTGCCTAATGAAAATTTATTTGTATACCATCTTTCTCCGTTGAAAAGAACCGACATCCCTGCCTGATTGATCCGACAGCACCGTATCCGCAGTGATCCTATCCATCTGCAGGTTCTTCTGATCGTCGGGGCAGGTTTTGAGTACACCGATGAACCGGACGCTTGAAGAAATTTCAATTTTTCATCCGAATGTTTTGCTAAATCCTGTTTTTTTGTTATAATGGGAAGCGGTTTGGCAAAATAAAATCTTAGGGAGTGTATCTAACGCATGACAGCAACCGCATGGTCGATCCTGCCGCCGATCATCACCATCGTCCTCGCGCTCTGGACGAAGGAAGTCTATATGTCGCTCATCATCGGCATCTTCTCGGGCGCAATGCTCTTTGCAGGGGGAACTTTCTGCAGGCAACGCTGACGATGTTCCAGGTGATGGCGGACAAGGTCGGCAGCAATGTCAACATCCTCGTCTTCCTCGTCATTCTCGGCATCCTCGTCGCTGCCATCACGCGCTCGGGCGCGATGAACGCCTACGGTGAGTGGGCGACGCGCACGATCAAGGGGAAGCGCAGCGCATCCCTCGTCACGGTGCTGCTCGGCATCGTCATCTTTATCGACGACTACTTCAACTGCCTCACGGTCGGCACGGTCATGCGCCCCGTCACGGACAAGTTCCAGATTGCACGCACGAAGCTTGCCTACATCATCGACGCAACGGCAGCACCGATCTGTATCATCGCCCCCGTCTCGAGCTGGGCGGCAGCGGTCGGCTCCTCGCTCCCCCCCGATGCGCAGATCGACGGCTTCATGCTCTTCTTGCAGACGATCCCGTTCAATCTCTACGCATGGCTCACGATCCTCTTCATGCTCTTCATCATCTGGACGGGGCGCGACTTCGGCGCGATGCGCAGGAGTGTGGAGAAGTCCAACGTGCATTTCGAGATCCCGAAGGAGTATCAGGATACGGCGGAGGCATCTGCAAGTGCGGCGAGCGAGGGGCGCGGCAAGATGATCGATCTCATGCTGCCCCTCCTCGTGCTCATCGGCGCGTGTATCTACGGGATGCTCTACACGGGCGGCATCCATGAGGGGAAAAGGTGTCGCGGAGGCATTTGCAAACTGCGACTCGTCGAAGTCGCTCGTGCTCGGCTCGTTTATCGCCTTTGTCTTTACAGGTCTGCTCTATCTGCCGCGCCGCGTCGTCTCGTTCAATGTGTTCTGCGACAGCTTCGGCTGGGGCTTCAAGGCGATGACCCCCGCGATCTTCATTCTCTGCCTTGCGTGGACGCTCTCGGGCATCTGCAGCAAGGAGTATCTCGACCTCGGCGGTTTCGTCGGCTCCGTCGTGCAGGCGAATGCAGGGTGTTGTCATGTTCCTGCCACCGCTCTTCTTCCTCGTCGCGGCAGGGCTTGCCTTTGCCACAGGTACGAGCTGGGGGACGTTCGGCATCCTCATCCCGATCGCCATCGCCGTCCTCGGTCAGACCGCACCCGATATCCTCGTCGTCTCCGTCGCCGCCATCCTCTCGGGCGCAGTCTGCGGTGACCACGCCTCCCCCATCTCTGACACCACAATTCTCGCCTCGGCAGGCGCACAGTGTCACCATCTCGACCACGTCTCGACACAGCTGCCCTACGTTGCTGTCGTCGCGTGCTGCTCCCTCCTCGGCTACATCGTCGACGGATTTACCGAGAACGGCTACATCGGTCTTGGCGTCGGCATCACTGCTCTCGTCGTATTCATGGTTGTCCTCTCTGCGCGCGTGGACTCGGCAGAGAGATAGAACCTCAACATACACGCAAAGAACCGCCAACGGGATATCCCCCATTGGCGGTTCTTTTTCGTTGTTTAGGAAAAACACTGATAAATGCCTTTACTTATCCATCATCCCAACCATCCAGTCGCGCAGGACGACCGCCTGATTGATCGCCGGATCCTTCGCGCCGTAGAGCAGGGTGACGTTCTCGCCTGCCGCAAGATGTTCCGCGACCGTCGCCATGTGGGTCGGTGCAGCCGTACCGGTCGAGAGCTCCGCACGATATTTTTTTCAGCAAACTCGGCGAAACGCTCAGCCTTGTGTCCAAACCATGTACGCAGCTCAGGTGAGGGGGCAATGTCCTTCCACCAGTCCGCGAGCTTCGCACGCTCCTTGGATATGCCGCGCGGCCAGAGACGATCCACCAGCACGCGGAATCCATCGTCCGCAGAAATGTCCTCGTAGACTCTCTTGATTTGAATCTGTGCACGCATCATCCTGCCTCCCGTTCCATATATGCGTCCACGGAGGGTATCTCCCCGAGCGCAGCGCATCGATCATCCGAATGATGCGCGGCGGCGGTGTCCACGCAAGCGGAAGGAAACAGTCCGCACAGCGGTTATACATCATGCGCAGATCGTTCTCGGCATGACGACGCAGGGAGTTCGTACTCCGCCTTGCGTCGCTCATAGCGCCGTCCTGCACGCAGATAGCCGACTGAGGTAACTGCGCCCCAGAGCACGAAGTAGTATGCCCATACGAAATGCGGCAGGAACGGTGAGAGCGGGAAATAGACAAGCGCCGCAATCAGTCCGCCGACCAGCGCCCAGAGCACGAAGGACGGACGATGCATCCCGCTCTCGATGTAGTCCAGATCCTCAACGACTTGATAGAGGTTGCTGTGCTGAACAAAATAGTCCTTCAAACGTTCCAATCCGTCGATCTGTGCCGTGCGCTCGGTCGGAATCGGCGCGGGAGCGTTCAGTGCAATCTCAGCAGGCATTTCCCGCTTGTGTTTTTCCGATCCGTCCGCAATGAAGCTCCACGTCTCAAGCTCGTCATCAACGAGGGCACGCTGTCCACAGTGGGGACAAATACGCGTAAGTCCCTCTATTTTCGCTCCACATTCATTGCAAATCACGTCAATTCCTCCTTACTGTTAAAAATTTTTATTATACATAATAACACAAACGATTCTTTTTTTGTCTAATGGAATTATCAGTATACATAACAAGGGCTGCCCACAAACCGGGCAGCCCTTTGCATCGTGATTATTCTTTTTCCCGCCGCTGTTTCGAGCGGTAGCCGAGCCAGAGAACGAGCAGCCATGCGGGCAGGATCAGCACGGCGAGCTGCATTCCCGGGAGCTGCGCCATCATGAAGACAACGCCGGCGAGGAAGACAAGACAGCCGTAGTTGATCCACGGGTAAAACGGCGCACGGAATTTGATGTGTGCGCCCTCACGCTCCATCTTCCGACGGAACTTCAGATGCGTCACAACGATGGTCGTCCAACTGATGACAGCGGCGCAGATTGCGATCGAGATGAGATAGAGGAACGCGTCGCCCGGGAAGAAGTAGTTCAGAAACACGACAATGAGCGTGATCCCCGAGGAAATCAGAATACCGAGCACGGGCACACCGCGCACGGAGAGACTTCTCAGCACCTGCGGTGCATCCCCACGCTGCGCGAGCCCGTAGAACATACGGCTGTTGCTGTAGATGGCAGAGTTGTAGACGGAGATCGCCGCCGTGAGCACGACAAAGTTCAGAATGTGCGCGGCAGCAGGGATGCCGATGTTTTGGAAGATCTGTACGAAGGGGCTCGCCTCCATGCCGACCTCGTTCCACGGCCAGAGTGCCATCAGCACCGCCATCGTTCCGACGTAGAAGATCAGAATGCGCCAGATAACCTGGTTGATCGCCTGCGGAATCGTGCGGTCGGGATCCTCCGCCTCGCCCGCCGTGATGCCGATGAGCTCAATGCCGCCAAACGAGAACATGACGACGGCAGTGCCGAGGAAGAATCCCCACCAGCCGTTTGGCAGAAAGCCGCCGTGCGCCCAGAGGTTGCTGACGTTCGCGGGGAATGGCGCACCCGTGACGAGCAGCCAGCCGCCGAGCCCGATCATGAGGACAATCGCCGAGATCTTGATGAGTGCCATCCAGAACTCCATCTCGCCGTATGCGCGGACATTCGTCAGGTTGAGCGCGGTGATGGCGGCAAGGCAGATGAGTGCGGAGAGCCACTGCGGGAGATCCGGCAGCCAGAAGTTCATATAGATGCCGACCGCCGCAAGCTCCGCCATGGAGACGATGATGTAGTTGAACCAGTAGTTCCAGCCGGAGAAAGCCCGGAAAGTCGCCCCAGTATTTGCCCGCGTAGTGGCTGAACGAGCCGGAGACCGGCTCATCGACCGCCATCTCGCCGAGCATCCGCATGATGAAGAAGATCGCGATGCCGCCGAGAAGGTAGGCGAGCATGACCGCAGGTCCCGCGAGTGCGATGGTGGATGCCGAGCCGTAGAAGAGCCCCGTTCCAATCGCCCCGCCGAGTGCGATCATCTGGAGATGTCTGTTCTTGAGCCCGCGTCTGAGTGCGGGCGATGCTTCCTTTTCCCTGCATAAAAACTCCTTTTTTTAGCTGCGCTGACGATCCTTGAGTGCCTGCTCCATCTCGCGCTTCGCATCCTTTGCCTTGAGGCTTTGACGTTTGTCGTAGTTGTGCTTGCCGCTCGCAAGCGCCAGTTCGAGCTTTGCCCGTCCGCGCTTGAAGTAGACCTTGAGCGGAACGAGGGTCATGCCCTTCTCACGCGTCTTGCCGAAGAGCTTCAGAATCTCCGCCTTGTGCATGAGCAGACGACGCACGCGCAGCGGATCGTGGTTGAACTGGTTGCCCTGTTCGTAGGGGCTGATGTGCATGTGATCGAGGAAGATCTCCCCGTTCTTGATGTAGGCGTAGCTGTCGCGCAGGTTCGCCTTGCCCGCACGCAGTGACTTGACCTCCGTTCCGACGAGTTCCAGCCCTGCCTCGTACGTCTCGTGGATGAAATAGTCGTGACGCGCCTTGCGGTTCTCACAGGCGATCTTGACGCTCTCGTTCTTCTTTCCCATCGCAATTCCTCACTCGGCGTTCCCCGTTCCGCCCTCGGTCTTACGCTTGACGTGGCGCGTCGGGCGCGGCGCACGGCGCGGCTTCTCTGCGGTATCCGCCTCAGGCCTCTGCGAGCGGTAGCCCGGCGGATCCGGCCAGACAGCACTGTTGAGCCCCGTCACCTTGACACGGTGGTAGTCGCGCGGGCCGCGATCTTCGCCGTAGTCATAGGTTCTGCCGCGCCCGCGTGCACGGTCACGGCGGTCGCCGCCGCTCTGTGCGGTGCGTGCGGGACGCTCACTGCGCCGCCCGCCGTCCGCCTTGGGTGCTGCGGCACGCGGCTTTGCGGGGACGCTCGCAGCAGCCTTATGCGCCGCACGCTCCCCTCCTGCACGCGCTTGCCGTGCGTACCGTGTGCGCCGCGCGTTTTCTTGCGCCGCTCGGCGGGTGTCGCCTCAACATCGGCGAGGATCGGCTCCGCCCTCTTCTCGCCCTTCTTCTTCCGTGAACGGCGGCTGCGCTTGCCAGAGGATGGACTTTTCTCCTCAGATGCCTTGGGGTTTGCGGGTGTTTTTGCCGTTTTCACCATATTCGGCTCGTAGACACCGTTATCCTTTAGCACGAAGTCGAGCGTCCGTGCCTGTACATCGGCACGCGTGATGATGATGGTCACGCTGTCGCCGAGGCGGTAGCGCGTACCCGTACGCTCACCGACCATCGCATACTGCTCCTCGATGTAGGCGTAGTAGTCGTTCACCATCGTCGAGACGTGCACAAGCCCCTCAACACCGTTCTCAAGCTCGACAAAGATGCCGAACGCCGTGACACCGCTGATGACACCCTCGAAGGTCTCGCCGACGAACTGTGCCATGTACTCGATCTTCTTCATGTCCGTGGTCTCACGCTCCGCCTCGATGGCGATGCGCTCGCGCGCGGAGGAGTGCTCCGCCGCATCGGGCAGCGTGGCACGCAGCCGCTCGCGCTTCTCTGCGGGGATGTGCCCCGTGGCAAAGGTCTCGCACAGGAGACGATGCACAAGGAGATCGGGATAGCGTCGGATGGGCGAGGTAAAATGCGTATAGTAGCGTGCGGCAAGCCCGAAATGCCCAAGGCTCTGCGTCGAGTAGCGTGCCTGCTGCATGGAGCGCAGTGCGACCGCACCGATGATGCGCTCCTCGGGTGCGCCCTTCACACGGTCGAGCACCGCCTGTATGTCGCGCGGCTGCACCTTGCCGTCCTCGCCCACGTTCAGACGCAGACCGAGTGCTGCGAGGAGGCTTTGGAAACGCTCGATCTTCTCACTGTTCGGTGTTTCGTGCACGCGGTAGACGAACGGCTCTTCTTTCAGCTCCATATGACGTGCGACGGTCTCGTTCGCGATGAGCATGCACTCCTCGATGATGGACTCACCGATCGAGCCCGTGCGCTTTACGAGTGCGACAGGGTGTCCCTCCGCATCGAGCTTCACCTTGATCTCGGGCAGCTCGAAGTCAATCGACCCGCGGCGATGCCGCTTTGCACGCAGTGCCTCACGCAGACGGCGCAGAGTCTCGAGCATCGGACGGATGTCCTCGTTGTCCGCGACAAACGGCTCCTCCCCGCGAGCACCTTGTTCACGAGTGTATAGGTAAGGCGGCGTGCAACGTGAATGACGCACGGCACGATCTCGTAGCTCCGCACCTCGCCGTCCGCGCCAATCTCCATCTCGCACGCCATTGAGAGGCGGTCAACCCCCTCGTTCAGGCTGCAAATGCCGTTGGACAGCTCCTTCGGCAGCATCGGAATCACGCGGTCGACGAGGTAAACGCTCGTCCCACGCTGCGCGGCTTCCGCGTCGAGCGGCTCGCCCGCACGGACGTAGTGGCTGACATCGGCAATGTAGACACCGAGGAAGAAGCCGCCGTCCTTCTCGTACGCATAGATGCCGTCGTCGATGTCCTTCGTGTCCTCGCCGTCGATGGTCACGATGGGGAAGTCGCGGCGGTCACGCCGTCCCGCATACTCTTCGGGCAGCGGGTTCTCGGGGCAGCGCGCAGCGGCAGCCGCCACGGCGGGCGGGAAATGCTCGTCCAGATTGTACGCACGCATGACGGCGAGCACATCCACGCCGGGATCGCCCGCCTTGCCGAGCACCTCGATGACGCGTCCCTCGGCACTGCGCCGTTCCTCGGGCCACTTCGTGATCTCGACGACAACCTTGCTGCCCGTCTTTGCGCCGCCGAAGTCCTTTTTCAAAAATGAAAATGTCGCGCCCGATCTTCGCGCTGTCGGGCGTGACAAAACCGAACGCCTTGCTGCGCTCGAACGTCCCGACGATGTGCGTATTCGCACGGTCGAGAATGCGGATGATCTCGCCCTCACGCGCACGCCCCTCTGTCTCGGACGGTGTGACACGCGCGACAACGCGGTCGCCGTGCATGGCTGTCGCAAGCATGGAGCCGGGCACAAAGACATCCGACTCGTCATCTGTCGCACGCACGTCGGGGATGATAAATCCGAACCCCTTCGGCGACATGGAGAGCCGCCCGACGACGAGATTCATGCGGCTCGGCAGCCCATAGAGGCCGCTGCGGTTGCGGATGATCGCCCCATCCGCCTCAAGCGCAGCAAGCGCAGACGAAAGCAACGGCTCGTCCGCTGCGGACAGGCCAAGCCCCGTGCTCACCTCCGCCTCGGGCAGCGGGCGATAGGCGTCCTCCCGCATAAAGGCGTGTACGCGTTCCTTCAACGTATCCAGTTGTTCCATAATCTCCTCTTTTTTCCGTTCCTATTCTTCTCGTTCCGCACCGTCCAGCAAAAAAATTCCGCAGTACGCGCAAAGACGCGCTCTCTGACCCCCAAATCGAGCGGCAGCAGATGCCCCGCATCGGGCAGGATGAACTTCTACGACGCACGCTGCGGACATTGTCATAGAGATAGTCCGCGCTCTTTGGATCTGCCGTGTGGTCACGCGCTCCGTGTACGATCAGAATCGGTGCTGTGACCCGTGCAATCTCCCCGCAGAGAATTGCAATGACATCCATCATCTCGTGAATGGAGACAAGCGGCATCCGCCGATAGGTGTTGTTCGCACCGCACGGCACATCGCGGAGCTTGCGGCGCGCCTTCGGCACATAGCGGTCGATGCACGCCTCGCGCGTCGGAAGGTGCTCGATCCCTTGCTCGGGGGCAATCGCGATCGGCGCACCGAGGCTGACCACGCGGGAAAGCTCTGTCTCCATGGAGAGCAGCAGGGCAAAGACCGCCCCCATCGAGTGCCCTACCACAGAGATGCGCTCACATACGTCACTGAGAATAGCATACCCGTCGCGCACGGAGTCCATCCAGTCCTCGTGCTCCATGCGGCTTAGATCCTCGACCGTCGTCCCATGCCCCGCAAGCCGTATTGCGAGCACAGTAAAGCCGCGCTCGTTCAGATACTCGCCCATCAGACGCAGCTCTGCGGGCAGTCCCGTAAATCCGTGAATGAGGAGGACACCATGCGCGCCTCCCGGCAGAAAAAAACGGCTCCGCTCCCTCAAGGTGCATGGCAACTCCTCCTTCGCTTCCCTCTCCATCTGAAAAAAATCCCTGCGCCGCCACAGCAGCAGCAGGGATTTCTACGGTTCGATCAATCAGCTCGACATCCGCGCAATCACGATCGTGATTACGGCAAACAAAAATTGCAAACACGATCGTCACGCGTGCGAGCAGCGCGTCCATACCGCGTGCCTTTCCCGAGAACACCGTATCCCCGCCGCCGTCGAGACCGCCCATGCCGGCGGACTTCGCCTCCTGCCCGAGGACGGACGCGATGAGAATGATCGCAACGATTGCATCAAGTACCATTAAAAGCGTGAGCAAGAAAAAGCCCCTTCCTTCACTAATATCAACTACATTTTTGTTATCATAGCATAGAAAAACCCAATAGTGGCAAGTGATTTTAGCGTGACCTGCAATGCTGTGCGGTGATGTGCGATGCCTCTGAGCGAACCCTAGTGGAGCACGCGAGTAAAGCGCACGGTATGCCTCTCACCCGCGCTCCGCCATCGCCGCCGCGAGTGCTGCGCCCAGCCCCGAGCCGCCGCACGCAAGGATCGTGTCGACCTTTGCCGTCTCCTCCCCGAGAAGCTCCGCAAGGGCACTCTCCATGTTTTCCCGCACAAGCGGCATCTTCTCGTAGACCGAGCCGTCCACGGCGATGTGCTGCGGGCGCATTTCTCCGCCGCCCGTGGTCTGCCAGAGCGTCCCGACAAAGGTCGCCGCGATGAGACGCACCGAGCGTACGACGATGGTACGCGCAAGTCCGCGCACGCGCACGGCATCCTCCGCCGCGAACGTCACGCCCATCATCGTCTCGACAATCGTCGCTGTCACTTCGGCTCCGTCGCTCACATCCTCCAGCATGCGGCTGAGATCAATGCTCGTGAAGCCGTATGTGCGCCCCTTTGCACCGAGGAGTTCGGCAAGTGCCATATCAAAGAGCACGCCCATGTAACGCCCCGCGACCATCTTCTCAAGCCGCTGCTCGCCCTTTTTCTCCGAAGCCGCATCGAGTGCCGCATCGAAACGATTCGGCACGAGCTTCGAGAAGCCGCCCGACTCCATGTTGAGGATCATCGGTGGCTGCGCCGTACCTGTATATGGCTCGAGGTAACAGGTGTTATGCCCCGTTGCATAGATCGCACCGATATTCGTGTCGCCATTGATGTAGGCAGCCGCGAGGGAGTACCGCGACCGTGTCGTTGATGACGGAGTTCGGCGTAACGTTCGAGAGCCCCTGCCGTACGAGTGCCGCACGCAGGAGATCGTTCACAACCGCGCCCTCGACTCCCTTTGCCGCGAACTCCTTCGTCCAGATGATGAGACGTGCATCGTTAATATTCGTTTGCTCGGACGGGAACGAAAACGTATGCCCGAGCAGATACGGCGTTGCGTGGTCGCCGCCAACCGCCCTCATCGACAAGTGCCGCGATGAAGTCAAACATCTCCTCACCCGTTGCCTCTGCGCCGATGAAGTCATAGACACCATCGACCTTGAGCGGCTTTGCAACGTGGGAGAGTATTTCATATTTCCCGTTGCCCTCAAGGCGGTAGAGGAGCACGCGCACATTCGTCCCGCCGAAATCAAGTGCGAGGTAGTCGCCGCGCTCCGCGCCCGTCGGCAATCCGAGGTAGGACGGCAGCATGCGCAGAGAGGAGTCGGGCGAGCCCGCAAGTCCGAGGCGCATATCCTGGCGAAAATTTGCCGCTACCTCATGCAAATGCTCCGAATCCACCGTAAAGGCGGCAATGATTTCATCGTAAAGCGCGGGATCGAACGCCATCTCTATTCCTCCTCATGTACCGCAGGGCTCTCCTGCGCCTCCAATACACTGTGCAGCAGATGAACAAGTACGCGCGTAATACGCACGCCGTCTATCTCCTCGACGTAGAGCAGTGTTCCCGCGTGCGCCGCCATCTGCCCTACGCGCGGTGTATCGCCGAGCTGGTCGTAGAGCCAGCCGCCGACGCTGTCCACGTCCTCGTCCTCAATGCGCACACCGAGCAGGTCATCCAGCTCTTCAAGCAAGAGCTTGGCGTCGACGGAGCAGAGATCACCCGCACGCCACTCCAAGCTCTCGCGCTCCTCGTCAAACTCGTCGCGGATATCGCCGACAATCTGCTCGACGATGTCCTCGACCGTCACCATGCCTGCCGTGCCGCCGTACTCGTCCACAACGATCGCAAGCTGTGACCCCTCCTCCTGCATCGTGCGCAGGAGCACGCTGCCGTCCATGCTCTCGGGTACGACGAGAGCCTTGCGGATGTAGCGGCGCAGGTTCAGACGCTCGCCGCGAATCAGCGGCGGAAGCAGGTCTTTCACATGGATAAAGCCGATGATGTGATCCTTGTCCTCGTAGCAGACAGGGGTAGCGCGTCTGCTGCTCCTCGAGGATGGTCTTGATGCGCTCGGCGGGCGTATCGTCGAGGTAAAGGCAGATCATATCCGTGCGCGGTATCATGATCTCGCGTGCGTTCAGCTCGGTGAACGAAAAGACATTGTCGACAAAGTCCGCCTCCGTGCTGTTGATCAGCCCCTGCCGATAGCTCTCCTTCATTAGGGAGGCGGATCTCCTCCTCCGTGTGCGCGTCCTCGTTCTCCCCTTCACATCGTAGCCGAATTTGCGGCTGATCGTATTCGCGACGGTGTTCAGAATCCAGACAAAGGGACGCATGACGCGGCCGAAGAGCACCATCGGGAACGCAATCGCGAGCATGATGTCCTCGACGTTCGCAATCGCCATGGACTTTGGTGTAAGCTCGCCGAGCACGATGTGCAGCGAGGTGATGATCGTAAAGGCAATCGCAAGCGCAATCGTGTGCCCAACCTCGTCAGGCAGCCCGAGCATCTGCGTCACGGGCAGGGATCAGCGTCGCAATCGCGGGCTCACCCACCCAACCAAGGCCGAGCGAGGCGAGCGTGATGCCGAACTGCGTCACCGAGAGCGAGTAGTCGAGGTGCTCGGTGAGCTGCTTCGCATATCCGGCGCGGCTGCTCCCTCCGCGATCAGCGTCTCAAGGCGCGAGGTGCGGATCTTCACGCAGCAGAACTCCGCTGCAACGAAGAAGCCGTTCATAAAAAAATTAAAAAAGGCAACAAGCAGTATGTCGAGCAATGTGGGCAATATGTCCACGAATAAGATCCTCCTTTGGGGAATGGATGAACGACGTGCCGAACGTCAGGCACGCGGCAGACGCGAGAGCTCGATCTCCATGCGTGCGGCGAATGCTTTGAGCTTATCGATTTCCTTCTCGTCCACGAGTGAGATGACGGCCCCCGCCTTGCCCGCACGTGCCGTGCGTCCCGCGCGATGACGGTAGGTACGCACGTCCTCGGGCAGGTCGAGGTGGATCACATAGTCCACATCCTCGATGTCGAGCCCGCGTGCGGCGAGGTCGGTGGAGATGAGGAGCTCGGCACGTCCCGCGCGAATGGCATCGAGTGCCGCACGGCGTTGGTCGCGCCGCTCCTGCCCGAGCAGGGCAACGGCCTTGATTCCCTCAAAGCGCAGCTTTTCAAGTGCGTGTACCGCATCGAAGCCGCGCCCGACAAAGACGAGCCCCCGACGAATCGGCAGACGGCGCGTCAGCTTTTGCACCGCCTTTATTTTATCACGAAACGGTACAATATGATAGTAGTTTTCATAACTTGCGTCCGTGCTCTCCACACGGATGAGGCGCGGCGCAAACAGCTCCTCTGCCATGCGCACGGCAGCCGCACCCGCCGTCGCCGAGAGGAGGAGTGCCTGACGGTCTGCGGGCAGGAGTCGGATCACGGTGCGCACCTCGTCCAGATGCTGCTTGCCGAGCAGGCGATCGAACTCGTCCAGAACGAGCAGCTTCACACCTGTGAATTTCAGCTTGCCGAGACGGTGGAGCTCCTGCACGCGCGGCGCAGAACCAACGATGAGGGCGGGCTTCTTCTTGAGCGATTCGATCTGCCGCTTGATGTTCGCCCCGCCGATCAGTGCCTGCACGCCGATGGGCAGCCCCTGCCGCCTGTGCCAGTTCACGCGCGACCGTGGCAATCTGCATCGCGAGCTCGTGCGTCGGCGCGAGGACAAGTGCCTGTGCCGTACGCACCGATGGGTCGATGCGCTCCATGACGGGCAGGAGGTAGGCGAACGTCTTGCCCGTGCCCGTCGGTGCCTCGCCGATGAGGTTCTCCCCTGCACGCGCGGCAGGGGATAACTGCCGCCTGGATCTCCGTCGGCGCGGTGATGCCGCGCTTTGCGAGAGCGGCGATGAGCTGCTCGGACACACCGAGCGATGTAAGGTCCATAGTCTCCTCCTGCTGGAATCTTGTATATTACGCCATGCAAACCCAGCGCGAACGCCTCGTTACGCAAGTGATCGTGTGCTTATCTGCCTAAATACCTGCGGACTTCTTAAACGCGCTTCGCTTGAACGAAAAGAAATCCGCAGGGGCAGAACGCCCGAGCGGTCAACGTCATCCAATCACACTTCGCTAACGCTCGTGTTCTTGGGACGTTTTCCCCATACGACCTGTTACCCAATCAGCTACGTCCTGCGGACTTGCTTCTTGGACAGGTCAGTATTTACTCACTTGCTCCACTAGGCGCTTTTGGCTTTGCATGGCTATCATTACTCAGTCACCAAAAAACAGCGCGTCCATCTCCGCCTGTTCATCCGCCGTCGGCGTATAACTGCCGCGCGGGGTATATGTGGGCGCTGGGGACGCGGAGGGACGCGCTCCCGATGCCCCCGCTGCGCCGCGCGGAATCCGCTTCCCTGTAAAGTCGGGCTTGCCGCCCGCATCGTCCGCCGTCATGCGGCACTGCGGGAACGCCGAGCACCCCCAAAAGTCGCCGTGTTTCCCCTTTCGCTTCAGCATCACGCCGCGCCCACACGCGGGACAGGGAACGCCCCCACCGCCCGCAATGGTCGCGGTCAGTGCCGCCGCGCAGAGATCACGCGCGAACGCCGCCTGTCCCGCAAGGAACTCCTCGGGCGTGCCCTCCCCTGTGCCATCGAGTGCAGACGATCCTCCCAGACCGCCGTCGCATCGGGGTACGTCATCGTATCGGGGAGCGCGTCGATGAGGAGATATGCCTCCGCCGTCGGCGTGAGCACCTTCTTTTTGCCCGCCGCGTTCAAAAATCTGCGGCGGATCAGATCCTCGATGATGCTCGCACGCGTCGCCTCTGTGCCGATGCCGGAGACATCGCGCAGCATCTTCTTCGCTGCTTCGTCCTTGACGTATTTGTGGATCTCCTTCATGCCCCTGCAGGAGAGTCGCGGGGTAAAGCGCGTGGGCGGCTTCGTCTGGCGCGTGCCAAGTTCGGCGGACACATAGTCCACCGCATCCCCCTTTTTCATCGGCGGCAGGACGGCACTTTCTTCGTCCTCTTTCTCCGCATCCTCCTCGTTTTTTTCGCCGTGCGGTACATCGCACGCCACCCCGCCGCACGCTCCGTGCGTCCGCTCGCAGCGAACAGCTCGCCGTGATACGTGACCTCCACCTTCGTCTGGTCATAGACGTAGTTCGGATGAAACTGTGCGATGTAGGCGCGTGCAATCAGCTCGTAGATGTTCCGCTCCACCGCACTGAGTCGCGCGAGGTTCACGGGCACGGTCGTCGGGATGATCGCGTGGTGCGCCGAGATCTTCGCATCGTTCCACGCGCGTGACTTCTGCTTTGCATCCGCCGCCCGCGCCCATGCGGCGAGCTCCGAACCATCCAGCGCAGCGAGATTGCCGAGGATCTTCGCAGCGTCCTTGTGCTGATTCACGGGCAGATACTCCGCGTCCGAGCGCGGATAGCTCGTCAGCTTCTCCTCGTACAGCTTCTGTGCCGTATCGAGCACCCTGCTGCGGCTCGTACCCATACCGCTTGCCCGCGAGCACCTGCAGTGCCGACAGTGAGAAGGGGAGCGGCGGCGGCTCTTCCTTCTTCTTGCGCTCGTAACGCGTCACCTTCGCGTCCTGCGGCTCCGTACCAAACGAGGAAAAGTGCCGCCTGCGCCGCCTTTTTCGTCTACAAGTCGCCCCTCGGGATCGAGAGGCGTGCGCTCCTCCGACGGCTTCCACCGCGCACGGAACGATTCGCCCGACTTCTCGTGACGAAATACCGCATCGAGCAGATAATATGTCGCAGGCTTAAAATTTTCAATCTCGCGCTCCCGCCGCACAACAAGCGCAAGCGTCGGTGTCTTGACACGCCCGATCGGGAGCACAAGTCGGTCATGCCCCGCACGCCGCGCCGCAAGCGTATAGGCACGCGAGAGATTCATGCCGATGAGCCAGTCCGCACGCGCCCGTGCCAGTGCCGAGCGTTTCAGCGGGAGGAAATCGGCATTATCGCGCAGGTCGCCGAGCGCATCGTGGATGCTCTTGTCATCGAGCGCGTTGATGAGGATGCGGCGCACGGGCTTTTCGTTGCCGAGGAAGTCCAGTACCTCGTCCACGAGCAGCTGTCCCTCGCGGTCGGGGTCGCCGCCGTGCACGATCTCATCGGCACGCTCGATCAGCCCCTTTACGACAGCGAACTGCTGCGCCGCGCTCTCATTGACGACGAGCCGCCACTCGGCGGGCAGGGATCGGCAGATCCTCCGCACGCCATCGCTTCAGCTTCGGATCGTATTCCTCCGGCTCCGCCTGTCTGAGAACATGGCCGAAGAGCCACGTCACCACACCGCCACCCGTCTCGATCCAGCCCTGCCCCTTGCGATGCGGCTGCGGCAGACACGCGGCGAGCGCACGCCCGACACTCGGCTTTTTCCGCAATGTAGAGCCTCATGCAAACACCTTCGAGAGTGCCCAGACGAGGAGGATGAGCCAGAGGATCAGCACAATGGATGCAACAACGAGCACAAGCGTCCCGTAGCGCGCCACGCTCCGCTCGCCCTCCGCGCGTGCCTCGGGGGCAGCATACGCACGAGCAGCTCCGTCGCCGCCGGCAGGATCACCATATCATCCACCGCCCCAAGCAGCGGAATCGTATCGGGTACAATGTCAATCGGGCTGACGAGATAGAGCAGCGTCAGCGGAAAAAAGATATTTCACCGCACGCGGCGTATCGCGCCGCAGCATCGCAAAGAGCAGCACGGCAATGTCGCGCCGCAGCGCGCAGCAGCACCAAGAATCGCAACATAGAAACCTCCAATCACGTTACGTCATTATGCACAGTATACCATTCCGCCCGTACTCTTTCAAATGCAAATGAAAAGGACAGCCGCACAATGGCAGCTGCCCTGTCTCACTTATGTACGGGATCATCGATAGGCATCGCCCAAAAATATCTTTCAAGACCGTAACCACCTCGGAATAGTACGCTTCATCCGCATAGTATTTCCGAATGATCGCGGCAACCCCATCCACATCCATCTTCAGTCCCCCCTGTCGAATGCGCCGGCACTCCGGAACGATCATCCCCTCCATCAGACGGCGTTTTTTTCCTCCGACAGGGCATCTGCCGGAAGATCCACCGTCGCCGTCAGGATGTCCAAATAATTCTTCACAAAGATCTGGATAAGATTCCCCTTCACTAGGTCGTATTCACCGCTGTCCGCGCGCCAGATCGGCTCAAAGATAACAGAAAACGCCGGATTTTTCTTCAACATCTCCATCTGGATGTAAACCTGTGTCAGGCAAAGCTCGGTGTACTTTTCAGGATTGTCAACCGCGTCGTACAGGCTTCGCTTCATCACAATCCCACTGATGAGAGTCGTATAGAAGCTGACCTGATGCAGATAGTCAACACAGCCCTCTCCCTCATAGATCAAATGGAAGGTCGGATGATTCATATGTTTCAGGCAGACAATAGCCTTGTCCCGATTCCGATAAAGGTGGTCAATCAGTGTATAGAGAATACCGTCCGCGACATAGTCATCATCCCCGGCGGCAACAACATACTCTCCCCGCGTCATCCTCACCGCCGCCTGGATGTTCTTGTTCCCCTCGATGGTCTCCGGATGTCGATGGCATCTGAGGTTTTTATATTTCGCCTGAAACTGACGAATGATCTCCGGCGTATCGTCCTCAGACGCGTTGTCCGATACACAGACCTCGACAAGATCATCGTTTCCTACCTGCTCCAACACGCAGGTCAGCGATTTCCGCAGATACTTCGCGCGATTGTACGACGGGATTGCGTAGGAAAAGATGGGGCGTGTCTCCCGCCGTTCACGCAGAAATTTTTTTCAGCTCCTCCTCGTCCGCAACGGCAACCCATGTGCCGCTCTTGGCAGAAAAACGCTTCCTCCACACGCGCCGGATGTCCGCCGACGACAACATAGTCGGGAAAAATCCGAGTCAATAACGCAGCCCGCACGAATCCGACAGCCACGGCCGATGTGAACATTCCCCGAATGACAACATTCTCCTCGATGCTCGTCCCACGCCCGATCACAACCGTACTCTGTGCGTCCGCAAGCTGCCGATGATGGGAGGGCAGGCAGAGATTACGGTGGTCATACACATAGTCCGCAATGCGCACCCCTCCGCGATGCGGACCGAGCTGCCAATCTCGACACGATTGACCGCCGAAATTGTGCTGTACGCACCGACGGAGCAGTCACGGCCGATCACAATGCGCGGCAGCTCCTCAAAATTGTCCAGATGCAGCCCGCAGATCGCTGTCGGATGTATCCGTGTCCGCGATCCGACATAGATCCCCTCGGGATGGGAGAATGCCCTCCATCCCGGAATCTCGGTATCACCGCCGCACGCATAGAGCGTCATGCGCGTGCGATCGGCAAGATCCTCCTCCGTGAGATAGGGATAGTACATCTGCAGGAACAGGACACGCTCCCGCTCCAGATCCCACGTCAGCAGCTCATCACTTTGATAGGCGCACCATGCGCTCGGGAGGGTCGGAACGACAATCCGACAACGCTGTGCTTCGTATTTGCGGCACTGAACCATCGTCGCATAGTACGCGCCCGTATAGCGTGCGTCCCATTCGATATCGTACTGCGTGGCAAACAGTGACGGCAGGGACATAGCAGACATCACTGACCGGTGCATCCGTCGCGGCGGGATAGACGTACTCCTTTACCTTATCTTCTCCCGGCACATAGACTCGTCCGCATTTGTGATGCGACTCCATGATGTTCCCGCTGAAAGGGAGGGACTGGCAGCCGAGGAATCCGATCATGCCAATGCTCTTATCCTGAAAAATATCGATGATATTCTGGAGAAAAATCGGGGGCGATCAAATACATCCGCGCATCGATATAGATTTTGTACTTGGCGTGGACGTTCGCACGCACCTCGTTCATCGCTGCAGCAAAGTTTTCCGTTTTCTCAAGTGTATGCAGCTCGATCTCATATCCCTCCGGACAGTTGATCCCCTGCAAGGACTCCACACACGCGTTATCATATTGCTCCTCGCTCTTTTGAATCAAAAATCGCGATTGTCTTTTTCCGTACGCTTGTACTCCGTGCGCTGCTGCTCCAGAATCTCGATGAGCTTGTCATCCATACATACACACCCGTTCTCTCTGCTGATATGGTAAAAATACTCTTATCCTATGTATCGACGGCTTTGCAAGTACACTAAAACGATTCCGACAAAAATACCCCTCAGAGCGCAGCGTGGCTCTGAGGGGCAAATGCCCTATGTTTTTTTATGCAAGCGTGACGAGCGGCTTGCCCGTCATCTCCTTCGGGATCGGGATGCCTGCAAGCGTGAGGAGTGTCGGCGCAATGTCGCAGAGCGCACCTGTGTGGACTTCCTTCACGCGGTCGGATACCACGATGAACGGCACAGGATTCGTCGTGTGCTTCGTGAACGGCTGGTTCGTCTCATAGTCCCACATCTTATCTGCGTTGCCGTGATCTGCCGTAATGCAGACCTCACCGCCCACCTCGCGGATGGCATCGACAAAGCGTCCGACGCAGGTATCGACCGTCTCGACCGCCTTCACAACTGCCGGCACAACGCCCGTATGACCGACCATGTCGCAGTTCGCATAGTTGAGGATGATGAAGTCGTACTTCTTCGACTTGATCGCCTCGACCACCTTGTCCGTGACCTCAACCGCACTCATCTCGGGCTGCAGGTCGTAGGTCGCAACCTTCGGCGAGTTGACGAGGATGCGATCCTCGCCCTTGAACGGCTCTTCGACACCGCCGTTGAAGAAGAAGGTAACGTGTGCATACTTCTCCGTCTCGGCGATGCGCAGCTGCGTGTACCCGAGATCCTGTACATACTGACCAAAGGTATTGTCGATCTCCTCGGGCGGAAACGCCACGAGCGCGTTCATCCCCGCCTCGTACTGCGAGAACGTCGCGAACGGGATCTTCAGCGACTCGTCACGCGCGAATCCGTCAAATTTCTCATCCACAAATGCGTGCGTGAGCTGACGCGCACGGTCGGGGCGGAAATTGTAGAAGATCGCGCCGTCGCCGTTCTTCATGCCGGAATAGCCCTCGACAACAAAGGGGATGACGAACTCATCCGTCACGCCCTCAGGCTTCTCGCTCGTATCGGCATAGGAAGCGAGCACGCCGTCAACCGCCGTCTTTGCCACGGTCTTTGCCTTGGCGTGTGCAATCGCCTCGTAGGCAAGCTGCTCGCGCTCCCAGCGGTGATCGCGATCCATCGCATAGTAGCGGCCGCTGACTGTCGCAATCTTGCCGACACCGATCTCCGCCGCCTTTTTCTCCACTGCCTCAAGATATTCCGTCGCGCTCTTTGGCGGCACGTCGCGTCCGTCAAGGAATGCGTGAATCCAAACCTCGGTCAGACCCTCGCGCTTTGCAAGCTCAAGCACGCCGAAGAGATGGTCGTCATGGCTGTGCACGCCGCCCGGCGAGACCAGTCCCATGACGTGCAGTGCACCGCCGCGCTCCTTTACACCGCGTACAATCGTGAGCAGTGCCTCGTTCTTGAAGAAATCACCGTTCTTGATGTCGCGTGTGATGCGCGTGAGCTGCTGATAGACAATGCGCCCCGCGCCGATGTTCGTGTGCCCGACCTCGGAGTTGCCCATCTGCCCGTCCGGCAGTCCGACGTACTCGCCGGAGGCGTTAATCTGATTGTATTTGTATTTTTTTTCTTCAGTCCGTCGATGACTGGCGTATTCGCCATGGCGATGGCGTTGTACTTCATATCATTCGGGTCGCCGTTGCCAAAGCCGTCCATGATGATGAGAGCGACGGGCGCATTCTTAAGTTTTGCCATAATATTTGATTCTTTCTAAGAGCTTTCGCCCAATACTCAGGAGGCGCAGATTCTTCGTCTCTGCAAAGAATCCGCGCCAACCTAAGTGTGTTATTGAACTTTTGCGTAAATCAGAAGTTGACAATCGCAGCGAAGTCCTTCGCCTTGAGTGCTGCGCCGCCGACGAGTGCACCGTCGACGTTCGGCTTCTCCATGAGCCCCGCAATCGTCGCCGGCTTCACGCTGCCGCCGTACTGGATGCGTACGCCCTCGGCTGCCGCCGCGCCGTACTTCGTCTCAATGGTCTTGCGAATGTGCGCACAGACCTCCTCCGCCTGATCGAACGTCGCCGTCTTGCCCGTGCCGATCGCCCAGATCGGCTCGTAGGCGATGACGAGCTTCGCCACGTCTGCCGCCGCAAAGCCCGCGAGTGCCGCCTCGATCTGGTACGCGACATAGGCGAGGTAGGTGCCCGCCTCGCGGATCTCAAGCGACTCGCCGCAGCAGATGATCGGCGTGATGCCGGCCGCATATGCTGCATGAGCACGCTTGTTCACGCCCTCGTTCGTCTCGCCGAAGTAGTCGCGGCGTTCGCTGTGGCCGAGCACGCAGTAGGAAACGCCGAGCTCCGTCAGCATATCCGTCGAGATCTCGCCCGTGTATGCGCCGCTCTTCTCCCAGTGCACGTTCTGTGCACCGACCGCAATATTCGATCCCTTGACCACCTCTGCCACGCCTGCAAGAGCCGTCGCCGTCGGGCAGACGACGACCGTCGCCTTTGCGTCCTTGACGAGCGGAGCAAGTTCCTTCACGAGCGCGACACCCGCCGCGACCGTGTTGTTCATCTTCCAATTTCCTGCAATAATCGGTGTTCTTGCCATATATGTTCTCCTCTACTCTACACTCTTTACTCGTCCGCGAGTGCCGCAATACCCGGCAGCACCTTGCCCTCAAGCAGCTCCAGCGTTGCGCCGCCGCCCGTCGAGATGTGCGAGATCTTCTCGGACAACCCCGTCTTCTTCAGCGCCGCAATCGAGTCGCCGCCGCCGACAATCGAGATCGCGCCTTCCTTCGTCGCCTGTGCAACCGCACGCGCAACCGCCTCCGTGCCCTTTGCAAACGCGTCGAACTCGAACACGCCCATCGGGCCGTTCCAGATCACCGTCTTTGCACCCTTGAGAGCATTCACATACTCCTCGGAGGTCTTTTGCACCGCTGTCGAGAGCCTGCCAGCCGTCAGGCACCTTGTCCACATCGACCGTCTTCGTATTAGCGTCCGCTGCAAACTTGTCCGCAATGACAACATCCACGGGCAGAACGACCTTTACGCCCTTCTTCTCCGCCTTTTCGAGCAGTTCCTTCGCGAGGTCGATCTTGTCGCGCTCGCAGAGCGAGTCACCAATCGGATAGCCCTTCGATGCGTCAAAGGTGTGCGCCATGCCGCCGCCGATGATGATGGTATCGACCTTGTCGATCATATTCTCAATGACGCCAATCTTGTCCGATACCTTCGCGCCGCCGATGATGGCGACGAACGGACGCTTCGGTGCCTCGAGCGTCTTGCCGATATAGTTGATCTCCTTCTCCATGAGGAAACCCGCTACCGTCTCAAGATATGCCGTGATGCCGACGTTCGAGGCGTGTGCGCGGTGCGCCACACCGAACGCATCATCCACCGCAATGTCCGCGAGTGACGCGAGCTGCTTTGCGAACTCGGGATCGTTCTTCTTCTCCGCCTTATGATAGCGCAGATTCTCAAGCAGCAGCACCTCGCCCGGCTTCAGATCGGCGGCAGCCTTCTCCGCCTCAGGGCCCACGCAGTCCGGTGCCCACTTTACCGGCTGACCGAGGCACTCCTCCAAACGTGCCACAATCGGACGCGTCGAGAACTGCGGCTCACGCGCCTCTGTCGGGCGGCCGACATGGCAGGCGAGAATAACCGCCGCACCCGCATTCAGCAGATGCTGAATCGTCGGCAGCGTCGCACGGATGCGCGTATCGTTCGTGATGTGCTGATGCTCGTCCATCGGCACGTTGAAATCCACACGGACGAATACCTTTTTTTCCCGTGCGGATCAATGTGCATCATTGTCTTTTTTGTTCATATTGTCCCTCCAGAATGAAAAACACTGAATGCATCAGCGTTCCCTAAATAAAAACGAGGTTCGGCCCAAACATCGGCCGGACCTCGTGAAAGATCGTATGCACACGGTAACTCGATCAGAACGCTAGCAATCCCGATCCATGTCCCGTATATCTCTGTTTACTTTGTCTCAGCCGAGCTCAGCGAAGTACTTTGATCGTGCGAACCATCTGGCTCGTGTAGCTGTTCTCGTTGTCGTACCAGGAGACCACCTGAACGAGCGTGTTGCCGTCACCCGTGTCGCTGACCATCGTCTGCGTCGCGTCGAAGATCGAGCCGTACGTCGTGCCGATGATGTCGCTGGAGACGATCTCATCCGTGTTGTATGCGAACGACTCCGTCGCTTCCTTCTTCATCTGCTCGTTGACCTGCTCAACCGTGACCTTGCCCTCGACCACAGCGTAGAGGAGCGTCGTCGAACCCGTCGGGGTCGGAACGCGCTGTGCCGAGCCGATCAGCTTGCCATTGAGTTCGGGAATGACGAGACCGATTGCCTTCGCTGCACCCGTGGAGTTCGGAACGATGTTGATCGCTGCGGCACGGCTGCGGCGCAGATCGCCCTTGCGCTGCGGACCGTCAAGCGGCATCTGGTCGCCCGTGTAGGCATGGATGGTGGACATGATACCGCTCTTGATTGGAGCGAGATCATTCAGAGCCTTTTGCCATCGGAGCAAGGCAGTTCGTTGTGCAGGAAGCAGCCGAAATAACCTTGTCGTTCTTCGTGAGGTTCTTGTGGTTGACGTTGTAGACAATCGTCGGGAGATCATTGCCCGCAGGAGCGGAGATAACGACCTTCTTTGCACCCGCCTTCAGATGCGCCTCAGCCTTTGCCTTTGCCGTGTAGAAGCCCGTGCACTCGAGCACGACATCGACATCATGCTGTCCCCAAGGAATCTGCGCAGCATCCGCCTGTGCATAGATGTTGATCTTCTTGCCGTTGACCGTGATGAAGTTCTCACCGGCCTCGACCGAATCCGCATACTTATAACGACCCTGCGTGGAGTCATACTTCAGGAGATGGGCGAGCATCTTCGGGCCTCGTCAGATCGTTGATCGCGACGACCTCATAGCCGGGAGCATCGAACATCTGACGGAATGCGAGACGACCGATACGGCCAAAACCATTGATAGCAACTTTTACTGCCATTGAAATACCCCCTGTTGAGTCCCTAGTTCTTGGTGCTGCGTACCTTTTTCGCCGCACCCTTCATACGATTTATATTATAAACCATTCCCAATAAAAAGTCAAATCATTTATCTTACACAGAAGCCTTTTTCCTACAATATTTTATGCAGATGTAAAAAAATCACTTGCCATGACGTGCAAATCTTCGGTAAAAATATGGATGTAAAGGAATCGCTGATAAAATGAAGTCTGTCAGATTGGTGCAGAATTTTTTTGTCCTGTCAAGGAGACAAACCGGACGCATAGCCAAGGCTATGTGGAGGATTTGTCGACGATGGCAGGGCGAAAAAGATGCGCCAAGATGGCAGCGCTGAATTTATCAGTGCTTCCTAAACAAAGGAGGCCGATGATGCTCGAACAAATCAAAGAAGAAGTACGCCGCCATGCACTCGAGGCCGACCGCGCGGGACTGTGCCGCCATCGCTCCGGAAACTTCAGCGCACGTGACACCGCGAGCGGGTTCATCTGCATCACGCCGACAGGCATGGATCGTGAGGAGATGACTGCGGATGATATCGTCGTCATTGATATGGACGGTCATGCGATTGAGTCGTTGAATGGACACAAACCGACCAGTGAGCTGATGATGCACACGGCAATCTACAAGAGCCGCAGCGATGTCTACGCCATCGCACACACACACTCACGCGCGGCGACCGCATTTGCCGTCATGAACAAGAGAATCCCCGCCATCGTCTACGAACTCTCCATCCTCGGCTGCAAGGAGGGCTATGTCCCCGTCGCCCCATACGGCCGCCCCGGCACGCGTGCGGCGGCGGAAAACGTCCTTGCGCCCCTTTCCATCTCCGATGTCGCGCTCATGCAGGCGCACGGTGTTGTCGCCGTCGCAGAAAATCTCAAAGAAGCTCTGCTCAAGGCAAGCTACCTCGAAGAACTCGCCGACATCTACTACCGCTGCCTCACCGTCCTCGGACACGAACCTGCGACCATTCCGACGGACGAACTGGCAAAGTGGAAGTATCCGACTGTTTAGGAGGCATACAATGAACACCAACATCCTTGACATGGAAACCCTCGCTCTCAACGAAGAGGAGCGCGCCCTCGTCATTATTGACCAAACAAAACTCCCAAACCGCGCCGAATACCTCCACCTCAAAACGCAGGGTCAAATCTGGACGGCAATCCGCGACCTCCAAGTGCGCGGTGCACCCGCCATCGGTGATGCCGCTGCCATCGGCATCTACCTCGCCGCCCTTGAAATCGACACCGACAACTACGCCGAATTCGCAAAACGCTTTCACAAAGCAGCCAGCTACCTGAACTCCTCCCGCCCCACCGCCGTCAACCTCTCATGGGCGCTGAACCGTATGGAAGCTGTCGTCAAAAAAACGCTGAGGGCAAATCCATCCCCGAAATTGCGCACTCCTTCGTGACGAAGCCCTCCGTATCAAGCAGGAGGACATCGACATCTGCAAAAAAATAGGCGAGCACGCGCTCACCCTCGTAAAACCTGGTATGGGACTCCTCACCCACTGCAACGCCGGACAGCTTGCCACCGCCAAATACGGCACCGCAACCGCCGTCATGTACCTCGGACACCAAAAAGGCTACCACTTCAAAATCTACGCCGACGAAACGCGCCCGCTCCTGCAGGGCGCACGTCTTACCGCATACGAACTCAGTGCCGCCGGCATGGACGTCACCCTCATCTGCGACAACATGGCATCCACCGTCATGAAGAACGGCTGGATCGATGCCGTCTTTGTCGGCTGTGACCGTGTTGCCGCAAACGGCGACGTCGCCAACAAGATCGGCACATCAGGCGTCGCCATCCTCGCCAAACACTACGGTATCCCCTTCTACGTCTGCGCCCCCACCTCCACCATCGACATGAACACCCCCAACAGGCGCCGACATCCACATCGAGCAACGTCCCGCCGCCGAAGTCACCGATATGTGGTACAAGGAACGCATGACCGCAGACGGTGTAAAGGTCTATAACCCCGCATTCGATGTCACCGATCACGAACTGGTGACGGCGATTGTGACGGAGGAGGGGATACAATCTCCTCAGAGTCTGAAATAAAAAGCTAGTGCACCCAATTGCTAAAAGATAACAATCCCCTAAATCCAAGCCTCTGATATCCTACATCGTCACAAACACCAATCATTTCTTTTTAGGTTTTATAATACGCTTGATTTTTAGCATATGGTTCCTCGTGCTGCGCGAAATTGGCTCATCTCTTCCAAATAAGCCTTGAGCACGCAGCACATACGACAAAAAGTTACCATGTTTATGTTTTCTTTTATCTTTGTCCGTAACAGGACCTTGGTTTCTATGCGAAGAATACAGATTGTACAGGCTCTTTGCTTGTACCCTGCCACTTTTTTTCGCCCAACGTCGAACCGCCTTTGCCTTGTGATACATCCGATAATAGTATTTAGATACGGTCTTATCTCGTAAAGTTACCTGTTTGCCATCAAATGTAAAACCCCAGATAGTCAAGTGCGTCTTTCCCGACTATGCCGCCAGGAATAAAAATTTTCATTGCAGTTTAGCATTCCTCCCGCAGAATATTGATATACTTGTGTTTTCTTCGATTCCAACACCAGAGAAGGAATCTTATCTATTTCTGATCGAATTGTCCGGTACTGTTCTCTAAAAATACCATCATCGCTTCCTGGTAAGATAATAATAAAATCATCGCTATAGCGCATATACAAACCTTGATACGACTTCACATACTCATGGACATTCTTATCAAAAATCAAGCATATAAATATTCGCAAACACCGCGCTGATTGCTGATCCTTGAGGAATCCCTTGATGAGATTCATTTTTTGCAACAGCCTTATGCCTGTTTGTTTCTTTTAGTCCTCTTCGTTTGTTTGCAAAGGACATACCCTTAAAGGTCTTAAAAATCCTCATCTGACATTATTTTTATGTTTACTATTAAGTTCTTTCCTGTTTCTATGATTATTCTCTTTTCCAAAGAACTCCAGTATATCTTCCAGTCTGCACATCGCATATTTTGTTATGTTTTTGTAGATTGCATAATAATCATCGGGAAGTCGGTCTGTCTCCATCAAATTACATAGCTGGTGTTTTAGATAGAGATGGTCGAGCGAATCAAAGAAGCTCTTAAAATCACTAACTATAATATAGCATTGCTTCATAGAGCGAATAAAATCTATTGCTTCTTTCGCAAAGTGTATATTGCTTTTATGCAAGTTGTTCCTATACGCTATAGACGTATCATTTATATCATCCTTCAGGACACGTTGATTATATATTTCATTTAGGATAGCTCCATAATATTGGTATATACACCGATCTAAATGCGTGGAATAGCAGAGTTCTCTGTATTTCTCTTTTTCGATCTTGAGGATTCTGCTCTTTCCCATCATATTTTTGTATAATTCTTTTCATATGAAATAAATGGGTAAAAATTATGTTTTTACCTTTTCAGGATCGGTAATATATTCCCATATCCACTCATTCTTCATAGATCCTCGTCTGCCAAAATGTGCGTATGATCGTTGTTGGTTCTTTTTTCTTAACTCATCAAAAGAATTAGGCATTATACCTCCTATAACGCAAAACCCATCGGTCAGGGTGACAACATCCCGCTACCGATGGGTATACACATTATGATGCTAAGTCGCCGAACAACTTAACAGTTGTCAAACACAATCCTTCATTGTGCTATAACAATGATAGGAGGTTGTCAAATGGATACTATCAGTTTCACCGTTTACTTAACAGCTAACCTGACCACTCGGGAAGCCGTAATAACCTTGAACGTTCATGGTTATTACGCGCTGAGCGTCTCGCTATTGACAACAATCCTATGCTCCTAGACCTAGGTGTCTAGGACATGTTTAGTATATCAGCACACATTGGAAAAAGTCAAATCAGCCATTTTCTTTTTTGATATGCGATGCTAAAGTATCTTTCGCTGACGACACACATTCCTTAGTTCGGTGATTGATTCTAGTGCCCTCTTTTTTCGCCACTTCTCCTCACATGGATCGAAAATGCACCTGAACCCCATATTAAAGATCAGTGCTGAGAAGAATGAATATACCACCCATATAATGATATCAAAGGAATCGATCATTTTTCCTAAGCCAAGAAAATTTATAACTCCGATAAGAAAAACAACCATCATTGTAAACAAAACATCGCGCATGAATTCCGCACCTTCTGTCTTATACACAATATTTTGTTCCCTGTATCTCGTACCCTGTCTAAAAATATGCGATCGGATTTCTTCCTTCTCTTGGTTGCTAAGTTGTTCGGAGCAGATGCTTTTAGTATATATATGTACTATTGTCGTGTAAATATCATCAATTTGGCACACTGGAATATTATATCGCTTACTAATCTCACTCTTTTAACATATTGATTTCATCAGCAGAGGGCACCTCACCAATAGTAATAAAAAAATTTGACTCCTGTTTCAAAAGCAAGGTTCGCTTTTTCGAACAGGAAGCCACCAAGCCCCAATATATTCGATTATTTTCTTAAGAACATATGATGCTGGCGAAAGAAACAAGGCTCCTAAAAAAAGATACGATTTTTTTCCTTCATCCAAATTAAACATGTGGGTACATCCTGTTCTTATTCATTCTCTGATACATCCTCCTAAAGATACAATTCGTCCCCATAAAAAAGACAGTACCATACTCCACACCACGCGCGAATACGATACTGCCTTTTTCATTCCTACAAATTCTCTTTATACCACTGAATCGCCTCTTTGATTCCCTTCGCGAAATCATACTCCGGCGTATAACCGAGATGCTTGCAGATTTTCGATATATCCGCCCCGCTGTGACGGATATCGCCCTTGCGCTCAGGGCCAAATACAGGCTTCAAGTCCTTCTCGAACAGTGCACTGAGCACCGCATACATCTCATTGAGACTTGAACGCTTCCCCGCTGCAACATTGTATGCCTCACCCGCCGCCTCATGCGGCGCGACACACGCAAGGAGATTTGCCTGTACAACATCCTCCACATAGACGAAATCACGCGACTGCTCCCCATCGCCATTGATCGTCGGCGGCACGTCGCGCAGCAGACACTCGATGAATTTCGGAATCACCGCCGCATATGCACCGTTCGGATCCTGCCGTCGCCCATAGACATTGAAGTACCGCATCCCGTAGCAGTCGAGGCCGTAGTGCATCGTGTACTGATACGCATACTCCTCCGCTACAAACTTCGTCACCGCATACGTCGAGAGACGGTTTCCGACAATCTCCTCGCGTTTCGGCATCGTCTCGTCATCGCCGTAGACCGCCGCGCTGGAAGCGTAGGTGAACTTTTTGACCCCATGCTTCGCCGCCGCCTCCATCATGTTAACCGTGCCGACAATATTCGTCAGCGTATAGTCCACCGGCTGCTCGATACTCTCGGGTACACTCACCGCCGCTGCCTGATGAAGCACATAATCTGCTCCCTCGCACACACGCATACAGAGCACCGCATCCCGAATATCGCCCTCGATAAACTCGAAGTTCGGATTGTCCCGAAATCCCGCGATATTCTTCGCATATCCCGTCGACAGATTGTCCAGCACACGAACCCTGTGTCCCATCGAGAGCAGAGCCTCGCACAGATTCGAACCGATGAATCCTGCCCCGCCGGTGACGAGGAACAAGCTGTTGTTTGGAAATGTAATGGTATGGTAGTTCATAGTATCCCCACTCCTGTATGTAATGCCGAGTGCATCCGACACATCGACCTTATCAAAAAACCTTGTTGATCAAATCCCGCATATTATTCTTGCCGGAACGAACATCGCTCGGTGTCTTGGGCAGAGATCCCCAATAGCGGTCATCTCCATGATAGACAAGCTTATAGTGCTTTCCATCATCGCTTATGTCGAAGCCCAGCTTTTCAAGCCCCTGTCGGACAGGCTTCGTCATTCCCTCATACGCTGAAAGAAGACGCTCTAACTCTTTGGCATTCTCACCGCACAAGCCCTCGAATTTATTGTTTCGTATAATATCTTGAACAATATCGAATCTCCGCGATTTCTCCTGAACAACCGTCGTCAGCGCACGCTTCAGCACTTCCAACAGAAGTTCCCTCACCTCCCCGAGATAAAGTTCGCACTCATCTCCCATATAGAGGACAGGCTGTCCGTCTGTGGACTCCAGCTTGTAGCGCAGCCCCTGATTCTCATAGAGCAGTCCTTCATTTGTACGCATCAGTTCATCGACCCGCTCCTGAAGCCTCTGCAGGTCATCCTCACAGGAATCCAGCAGTGCCTCCGTCTCTGTGCGCTCCTGTGACAGCTTCTGCTCCATCTCAATACGCTCTGCACGCTGACTCTGAAGCCGATCACCCAGCAAGGCATTGTTGACGCCCTGCCATGTATAGAGGAGATCAACCATTTGTGCGTTGCTGTACCGCATAATGGTACGAATTATTTTTTCCATCAGCAGATCATCCGTCGCCCCATTTCCATGGTAAAGATGACGCCGATGCCCCAGCATTTGATTTGGGTGATAGATTCCGATCGCGCCATGATATTCATTCTGATCACTGCACAGCGTTCTGATTTTGGTATTCAACGAGGGCATCCGACTGCACAAGTACATGGGCTATTCCTTTGAGCCGACCTGCCATACGATGCACATCGACCGGATCGTGATTGCACACCGTTTTTGAAACATAGACCACCGGCAGTCTGCATTGTGCCTTTCCGTTCACAATATCCGCGAGCAGAGGAAGTTCTTCCTTGGACAGCGTATGCGGTGTCCGCCCGACCTCAAGCACAGCGTCACGGCTCAGATACCCCTTTTCGATCAAGAGCGTGATGATGTGCGGGGTCGCAAATTTCCAGTTCATGACGACCGCATCCTGCGTAAAGCTGCGCTCCAAACGAATTGCCATCTTCATCAATGCGAAATTCATCACATAGTCTGTATCCCAGATTGCCCCATCCGCTTCCCGTTTCTCATAGCGGACGGCAACGATATTCCCGTTCCGATACTCGTCAATCGCCATCCAGAGGCGGTTATCCCCATAGCGTACGTTGCTCTCTCCATGCCATTCCAACCCCGAAATGATGTTCTCCGTATGTGGACTCCCCTGATTCCACTCAATCACCAACTGGATGAATTTCTCCTTCGTCAGACTCTCATGGATATCAAGAATCGTTGAAAAACAGCAGCATAAAACGACCTCCTGTCGATAGATGAGGTGCTCCTACAGAATTCTTGTAAAATTTTTCTGTTACCAAGACCATTTTACCACACAATGCCGCGTATTCAAAGAAGACACCGATATATCACGAAGACCTAACGCTATATGCTCTTCATGGCCTCCATGCCGAATCACTAATAAGCCTTTTACTCATCCCTCAAAGGGCGTGCATGAAACGTAATGACGCTTCGATAGTATTTCAAGGATTTGTTTCACGGTTTACAGCAGATTGTTTATCTGTAGCACTTAAATCATCAAGAAGAATTTCCTTAATATAGTTCAAACGGGACACATCAAAGTGATCAATCAAATGCCATCGCAAATCATCTCTAGAAAAACGATTTTTCCTATTACACTTTTTTTAAATAACAATAAAGGCTGCAGAGCAAAAACTTGCCACATATAAAACAATATGGCTCTCCAATCACCTGTTGATAAGATTCTTCCATCTCTAAAAATTTTTTTCTCAGCCTCAGAGTCTTTTTTTCCATCACCTTATTTAAATACGCTTGATAGGCTCCATCTTTTCTTTCAAATCCGTTGTTTGCATCAATAAATTCATACGGTTTTCTTGCTACATTAGGCAGGTCAATAAGATTTTTTTGTACAAAAGCAATAACACCAAAAATAGCTTCTTCGCTTCCTGCACAATTCTTGTCTTCCATGAATCAAAGTCTACTTTTTTTCAACATCATTATCCATACATTTCAAATATCTTTTTGCAAATTGTTGACAAGCATGTTTGTCAATAAAAATAATTTTCAATATTGTATGTCTTTAGATAAATAAAGCACCTGTCTTCTATCATGCCCAACGGGTTCACAATTCGGTCAAAGTCTCCGTCAACAATATAAAAAAATTTCTTACACCTCCCAAGCTATCGCCAAATTCTTTATACCTCTTTTTGCATTATTTTTTTCCCATCAGTCGAAAAAAATAGCACTGATTTTATATTTATTTTCAAGCAATCGTTTAAAAAAATGGTTTCATATTCGTATTCTTTTCCGCGATCTTCTACAAACAAGTTTATTTCATTTAAATCCTGATATAACAGAGTCCTCGCTGCAGAGGCTTCTGAGGAATAGAGTAAATCATTGTTCTCTTTCATTTTACTTCCCGCTATATTTTTTTCTAACTTAACCATCTTATCGCGGCGTCGGCCGATAATCTCTGGAGCATGTGTAGCAAAAAAACAAGTTGAATATTTTCGTTTATTTCCAGAGTCTTATCCACAAACATCTTTTGCCATGATAAATGCAAAGAAAGCTCTGGCTCATCAACGACAAAAAAATTCCTGATGAACTTTCCTTAACGTTAAAAAAATCAAATTAGCAAAAAAATGTAAGTAATTGTTTTTTTCACCAGAAGAGAGATTATTGATCTCAATTTTCTTATTGTGCTTTGTTTTAAAGAAAAATTTGTCCAACTTCATCAATATCTATTTTTTTCTGTCCTCTCCGTTTTCTACAAAGTCATTCATGATTCTTAAAAATTTTTCTATAGGTCTATTCACCGATGTTTTTTTATCTTGTAATTTCTCCGCTATACCAAGTACTTCTTTTAATTTAAAAACCTCCTGCAATTTCAAAATGAAATTCCACGTCTCTTCTGATGTCATCTCCTTCGGAAATCTTGACAGTTCATCTATGAGTTGAAAAAAATTATATTGTATTGTTTTTCTTCAGACTCACTTAACAAGTCGAGGTCTTTAAGAATATTTACGCAGGTATCTTTAGTCTTTTCTAGTTCTAAAGCAAGATCTTTTCGCTTTCTCAACTCATTGATAGTATTATTTATATCATAATTATCATGAACGCCAAGAAGAATTTTTTTATAACTTTTTCTTCTAAATTCATCATTATGTCTAGCGATCACAAAACTCACCTTATGATAATGTCGCTCTATTAAGGATTCAATTTGCTTCATATCCAAATTATCTACGTCAAGTCCTAAAAAAATGTTCCATTTCTGACAAAGTTCTATCACGATATCTCCTAGTTGAATAATAGTGAGGATTATACGAATTGAGATATCTATTTAATGGCAAATAGACATAATTAAATGTTTTTTTCTATTTTTATCTAAAAGAGGATATCGTTCAAAAATACAATTGGATAAGCCTTCTTTTTATCTTTATCAAAAAGAACGTATTCCTTCTAAGCTTTCCATTGAGTCAATATTACTGAGCTCTCCTTCAAACTCAACACAGAGTTCATTTTTCCTGAGGATTAATTTTAATATAGTGACTAATTTGCTCATTCGATTTTCTATAGATAAGCACAATCTGTCTAAATTGATAAGAAAAACAACTTGAATATTTGCCCTGTAATTATAGCTTCGGTAATATTTAAAAATAGTAGTCTTTCCACAGCCATTTGCTCCGTATATAAAGGTCACATCTTCATTAAATCGAACATCATAATCATAACACCCGTAAAGTTTTGTTATCTCAAGGCCAACTAATTTCATAAAATAAACCTTTCACAATTCTTGCATTAAATACAACACTTGATCAAATTACTTCTTTATAAGTTCCCCATACTCTCTGGCAAATTTTTTGAAGAGCCTCCTCGTTCGCCCGCTTCAACACATCAACATCTTCATTCGTCGACGGCTGCTGCCACATATCCCACATTTTTCTTCGCCAAATCTTCAGGATCATTCGGGTCGAAAAAAAGACACCTCTCCGCGGATCTTGTTCTCGATGAACTTTTAGATCTGACAGCAGTATAGGCTTTCCTCTGTACTTCGCCTCCTCTACCGTGGTACTCCATCCCTCAAAAAAAGAAGGATTGATATATCCTAGAGATGCCTCTGCCAAAGCTTGCACATCCGCATAGGGAATCATGCTCAAGATCAAATAGCGGTCGCCGAGTTCGTACTCCTTAACGAATGACTCGATTGCAGCAAAATGCCCCGGTGCTCTGTAGTCACTCGTATTCCCCGTTGATACGACACGGACAAACTTTCCTTCATCCTTTAGAATGCGTAATGCCTGTAGAACCACTTTATGATTTTTTTATGTTTCCAGTATTGATTCGGCAGAAAGAAATACTTCCCTGCAACACCATATTTCGCCCCAATCAAATTCACCTGTTTGGGCGAATCAAACTCCAAAACGGGAGCAAAACGCAAGACACACGCTTTTTTTCTTTATACTGCGGATAATATTTTATAAAAATCATCCTTTGCCGTCTCACTGCTGAGAATTACCTTGTCCATACACGCTGCCATACGCTCAAATTCTGCATCTCGGCTCGAAAGCTCTTCGTTTGAAAAAAACTCAGGCAGATACTTGTGCTGAAAGTCCGGAATCCATGCGATATTTTTTTAGCCCCGGACACCGAACGGAGTTCGGCGCATGGGAGAGAACATCAACGCCGTGATGAAGAAGATGCCGTGCTAGAAACCGGTCTTCATGAAAAAAATTTCATCCACAGTTTTCGCACGAACCAAGGAAGTGTCCATCGTGCAGGGAAATGATAGCGGTACAAACTCAATATTATTTGAGAGATCACGAAACGCATCCATATCCTGCCCCTTGGGGAGAAACACCTTGACACGAATCGCGTCCGATCCATATCGCGAAATCGCAGTAAGGAGATTCCGATAATAATTGACTCCGCCAAGCCAGTTGTGCGATAGATCAAGCACGAACGCTACAGTCACCATGCTCCCGATACCACCTTACATACTCCATAATCCCCTGCGTCAAATCGACAGACGGATGCCACTCCCCACTCAGTCATCGCAGTGACATCCGCCACATAATGATTCGGATTCCCTGCATTGACTTCCCCGCCGAAGGTCGGCTGCTCCTGCGCTCCATACGCTTCAAAAAGGATGCCTAGAACATCTTTGATCCTCACTGCATGGCCCGTTCCCACATTGACAACAGGACACTTGGGCGACGCCTTCTCCCCTACCATCAGAAACGCCTGCGCCACATCGGAAACATGAACCCAGTCCCGCGTCTCCTCACCGGTCCCCCAAAAAGTATGAATCCCCTGTGACAGCTTGCTGCAGGCATCCCAAAGAAGCTGTTTTTTTCAGACCATTCCCGTATACCGAAAAGAGCCGAAGCACCGCAACATGAACGCCATATTGCTTTTGCATACATGACACACAGCTCTTCGACCATATTTTTTTATGTACGCCATACGGAGAAATCGGATTCGGCGTCATGTCGATTGTCAATGGCAGGGTCTCTTGATTGCCGTAAACTGCCGCACTCGATGGATAGAGCAGTCGTGTCTGCGGGGAGAACGTGCGAATGTATTCCAGCACATAATGCGTCGTCCAAACCGTCCGTTCAAAGTCCTTCATGGGATTGGAAAGGGAAAAAGCCGACCGAACCGCTTCCTGCACAATGGACGATGGTGCTCACATCCGCAGCATAACTTTGCAGCGCATCCATATCGACATCGGCATGGTGCCATTCGTTAATTCCCCATACTTGCGCTTCAGAAACGCTCCATGAGCCATGCCCCCAAACCAATGACGTAGAAGCCCGCCTGACCATATATTTTCGCCACATAGCGTCCAAGAAAGCCATGTGCGCCTGTAATCAATACGCGTTTCACCGTTTCCTCCACTGGGTATTAGATATTAGGTCAAACTTTGTCCCGTGATCTTTTTCATAATCCTGTGATAAAAGTGACCCTCTATGCTTAAATCGAGTCAATATACCATGAAAACGACTCAGAGAAAGACGCACTTTCCAAGATGGCAACGATTCCGATGAAAAAAATATGAATATCGCCGCAACCGACATAATGGCGATGAAAGCGCTCCGCAATCAGATTCATCGAGCTCTCTGTATAAAAATGCAATATGCTGCCCATGCAACGTCACATAGTACCACCAGTCACTGATATGCGGCGGCGGGTTGGAGATCAGCGTCGTCATAACAATGAGGTTGTCACCAAGCCCCATCAGATTTTCGATTTCCTTCATGGGTTCAGCAAAATGCTCGAAGAGCTCGAATGCCGTGACAACATCGTAATGATCGTGCTGTTTTTCAAATCCTTTTTGCAAACAAGTTTTGGCAATACTGGTCATACCATTCAAAAGGGATTCCCCTATCGCGCATCAAGCGAGCGAATACGCCATACCCTCCCCCATAATCTAAGAACGTCTCCGATTGAGGAAGACAGATATTGATGATGGCTTCCATTCTGGGAAACAGAAACACATTTCTTGATAACAAACCGATATCCGCATCACAGATGGCATCCGAATAGGCTTCGTCCAACCAATACGGCTCTTCTGTCCTTACGAAACCACAATGAGGGCAATGAAAATACTGTATGGTATATTTTTTCAGTATCGTCCCTGTTTCCAATGGCTGCATCTCTGTTGTACAAATCTCACATTGCATTGTCCCCAAAACGGCTCACCCCCTCTCTATTATTGTTCGTGCTCAATGCACTTTACAACACGCGCAGGATTCCCGGCCGCAACCGTCCACGGTGGTACATCTTTCGTTACAACAGCCCCCGCAGCAACGACAGCTCCTTCACCAATCGTAACGCCTTTCAATATGATTGCATTCATTCCAACCCACGCTTTATCGCATATACGAATTGGTTTCGTGCACACAACAGACCAATCCTTGCTTGCAAGAGGATCACGACCCGCTCGCAGATCTTCCCGCAAGCAGCGCAGATCCTCTACACGCGCACACCAATCCAAGGAATGAGAGTCGTGATCGTAAACACACCCCCCACGCAATGGTCACATCATCGCCGATCTCAATCTTGCTGCGAGAGATCAACGACGTTCCGCCGTTGATAAATGAACGATCCCCTATGGAAACAAAGCCTTGCTCTGACTCAAAGACAAAAGGTACACCCTAAGACGCAATCACGCCCAATAGAAATACGTTGTTTACCGGTATCAACACGACAATCAATGCGTGCACTATCCATAAACAGAGAGCCTTCTCCCTTTTTTTACCAAATGGGGACGTTGATGAATATCCCTATATATATCATATCCCAATCGCTTTCGTACCCATTGCAAAAAAATGTTCTCACCATACATTTCACTCCAATGGCTCGACACATCATTGTGCCAAGAAATCGCTGATAAAATAAACGTCACCGCACAGCAAAACCTCTACAAAATTTAGCCTCCGTCGCAAAAACAAAAAAATACACCAAGAAACATAAGCTGATTTGATCCATGCATCCTTAGGAAGCACGGATAAATTCAGCTACGCCAATCTGAGCGTCTATTTTATCAGCGATTCCTTAATCAAGTATGCGTGCTGTACCATTCTCAAACATCACCTTGAAGTCACATGCTTCCAACGTACTGACGCGATGCGCGATTGCAATGATCGTGATTTGCCCCTTGAACTTCAGTATCGTATCCGTAATGCTCTTTTCCGTCTCAGTATCAAGCGCAGAGGTCGCCTCATCAAGAATCAGAACCTCCGGCTGCTGATAGAGTGCCCGCGCAATTCCGATGCGCTGCCGCTGGCCGCCGGAGAGTTTCACACCACGTTCGCCAACCATTGTGTCGATGCCCTGTCCCTGCATATTCACAAATTCGTCAAGCTCTGCCATGGCAAGTGCTTGATGAACACGAGCATCGTCAATTTCATTGGGAGATTCACCCATGGCCACATTTTCACGAATGGTCGCATCGGTCAAGTAAATGGATTGCGGAACATAGGCGATATTTGCCTGCCATGCGCGAAGTTCGTGACGAATATCTATCCCGTCAACGGTGATCCTTCCGCGTGTCGGGACGAAAAAGCCCCAGAAGGATATCGACAAACGTGGTTTTCCCCGCGCCCGAAGCCCCCAAAAATACCGACGAAACTTCCTTTCGGAATGGAAAAGCTGACATCCGTAAGCACTTCCTCTGATGTGCCCGGATAGTAAAATCCCAGATGTTCCACGCAAATCGTATTGGTAAAAGGAAGCGGTGGCGGAGTATCCCCCAGTTTCAGATTTCGACAGTGATATTTGCGTGATTTAAGTGCTATCAACTCACGGTAGAGTTCATCAAACAGCGGCATATGGAACTTTATGCCATTGGAAAGCGTGACAATACGGTTCGCGCTTGGCATCAGACGAAATGCAGCAAGTGCAAGGACACCGAGAAGCGGCACAATCTCCATGGGAGAGTTTCCAAGAGCCACTTTTTTTCAACGATGAGGAGAAGCAACGCACACACGATGAGCGTTTCAATAATGATGCGCGGAAGTTGATTCAAAAACATGAACCGCCCATATGCCAGTCCATATTTTTCATAATTCTGCGTGAATTCCTGAAGAAAAAAATGCTCCTTACGCATGACCTTTGTTTCTTTGACAGCCCCCAACCCCTGATTCACGGATTGGAGATAGAGTGCGGCATACATATTCTGGATCTGTGCGGTCTCGTCAATCTTGCGACGAAACGACCGCAACAGCGCATAGATCATCCCGCCCATGACACCAGCTACAATAATCGCAGTAAAGGGATCTGCAAAAATAAGCATTCCCCAAATAATCAGTGCAGTAATAATCTCTGTTAATAACTGAAATGCCGGCACCAATATACAGGAAAAAACATAGAATCCCCCCTGGTTTACATTCCGCAGAAGGGTTGCCGTATTATGATTCAGATGAAAAAAGGTAGGGCTTGGCAAGATAGCTTGCCATTAGTTCCTTGGAAAAATCGGATCTGATTCGAAATGGAAAAGTTGATCTGCAAGCGAAGCTGCCAAGCAAGATAGAGGTTCTTGAGGATATAGAGCAGGATAAGGAGGAGTGAGATCCCGACGATTAGCTCCGTATGCGTTGTGATGCCAACCCTCGCTGCATAATCTGCGATCTCGGTATGGCGAGCGAGAAAATCCGGCTGCCCCATGAGCGAGATCAGCGGCAAAATCGCACCGATGCCGACCGCCTCAAGGGCAGCTCCGATCATCATCGCCGCAACAAGAAATGCGCAATAGCGCTGCTCCTTCGGGGTAAAAAAATCGAAAAGATTTTCAGAAACAATTTCATCCGGAAAAAGCTCCCTAACTCTATGCAAAAACACTATAGCGGTACAAATTGCAGACACGACAATAAGCTACCTGATACACAACAGTATAGATGTATGCAGGTAGCCTGTCAATGGTTCTTATCTCTCCACACGCATCGGATTGTTCAGGAAATCTGCGTATGCGAACCGAATCCCATCCTCGAGTTCTGTTTTATACTGCCACCCCAGAGCCGTTGCCTTTGAAACATCGAGCAGCTTGCGCGGCGTGCCGTTCGGCTTGCTCGTATCCCATAGAATCTCACCGCTGTAGCCCACTACACGCGCAACCATCTCCGCGAGTTCGCGAATAGAGACTTCCTTGCCGCTTCCCGCATTGACCGTCTCGTCTCCGCGATAGTGATTCATGAGATATACGCAGAGGTTTGCAAGATCGTCAACATAGAGGAACTCACGCAGCGGCGAGCCGTCCCCCCAGCACGTCACGGACGATGCGCACGCTTCCTTCGCTTCGTGAAAACGCCGAATCAGTGCGGGAAGGACATGACTGTGCTCGGGGTGATAGTTGTCATTCGGACCGTAGAGATTCGTCGGCATGACAGAGATGTAGTCCGTCCCGTACTGCTTGTTCAGGTATGCACAATATTTCAGTCCCGCAATCTTTGCAAGCGCATACGCCTCATTGGTCTCCTCTAGCGACGATGTCAGCAGGCAATCCTCCCGCATCGGCTGTGGAGCAAGACGTGGATAGATGCAAGACGAACCGAGGAACTCCAGCTTTTTGCATCCATTCCACCATGCCGCATGGATCGCGTTCATCTCGAGCATCATATTTTGATACATAAAGTCGGCAGGGGCTTCCGCGTTCGCCTGAATCCCGCCGACCTTTGCAGCGGCCAGAAAAAAACGTACTCCGGTTTTTCTGTTGCGAAAAAAACGCATCGACAGCATCCTGCCGGCAAAGATCGAGCTCTGCGTGCGTGCGCGTGATAATATTTCGGTATCCTTGCCGCGCAAGCTCCCGACAGATGGCAGAGCCGACCATGCCGCGATGCCCTGCAACATAGATCTTCGCATCCTTTTCCATCATTGCACTATACCTCTTCCGACCACTTGATTTTATCCTCTTTCACAATATCCGCGCCGATCTGGACTTCGATGACGACCATACGCTCCCGTGCACTGATCTTGTGCTTCATCCCCACGGGAATATCGATAACATCCCCTGCGGCTACGGCACGCACCTCTCCATCCAGCAGAACTGTTCCGCTGCCGCTCACAACATTCCAGATCTCACGGCGGCACGCATGACTGTGATAATTCATCGCGTGCCCTGCATGAAGTGTCACCTTGATGGTCAGGCTGCCCTCCTCAACATCAATGATACGAAAGCTCCCCCATGACTTTTCGGCGAACATGACGGGCTGATGAATCTGTTCCACATAGGGCTTCATATAGCTTGACGCGGTCTTGTCCGCCACGAGGATTCCCTCGGGGCTTGCCGCAACAACGAGATTCTGTCCACCCATCACCAGAATCAGGGACATCCAATTCGTTGACGACGTGGGTATTGCAGCTCCGCTCGTCCATTGTGACATCGCCGAGGGTTGGTTCCTCCATGATTTCGGTCAGTGTGTTCCACGTCCCGAGATCCTTCCACGCGCCTGCATAGCGCAGAACGCCGATGTTCTTCTCCCGCTCGACGACGGCATAGTCAAAGCTGATCTTTTTCAAGGCAGTCATACGTCGAAAAACAGTGTCCTATAGTCCGAGCATCCGAGCAAAGTTTGGGCACGTTCCAAAAACGTAGCCCAAACGATATGCAAAGACACCGCTGTTCCAGAGCGCCCCCTGCGCGATGTACTCCTTCGCAGCAGCTTCGTTCGGCTTCTCACGGAACGAAAGAACGCGGCTTATATTCTCCTTGTTCTCCGGTACGATATATCCGTACTTCTCACTCGGATAGGACGGCTCGATCCCCATGAGCATAAGATCCGCCGCACCGCCTGCGGCAAGCTGTACCAACTGCCGAACCGCAGCGAAATAATCATCCTCGACGTATGGATCAACCGGACAGACGGCGATGACTTCATCCCGTCCGACACCTTTCACATCATGCAGATAGGCACTAACGAGCGCAATCGCCGGAAACGTATCGCGGCGGCACGGCTCAACAGAGATGTCCACCATATCACCGAGCTGGCTGCGCAGTGCCGAGACCTGTGCCTTCGACGTTGCGATCGTGATCTTTGCATCCGGAATCGCACGGCGTACCTGTCCGCAGACACGCTGTGCCATCGAATGCCGCATCCCGTTGCCCTGCTTAAAAATTGGGATAAACTGCTTGGAACGAATGTCATTCGACAGCGGCCAGAGACGTTTTCCGGAACCACCCGAAAGCAGTACAATGTGCATACACGCTCTCCTTACATGGAAATATCAGTCCCCGTACTGCTCCATATCCGCTCGCACCATCATGCGGACGAGTTCGGCAAAAGACACCTTGCGCTGCCAGCCGAGCTCCCTTTCTGCTTTCGACGGGTTCCCCCAAAGGAGTTCTACTTCGGCAGGACGGAAACAGCGTGGATCAACATCGACAAGCAGGCGACCAGACTTAGCATCATAGCCCTTTTCCTCAACACCGCTTCCACACCACACGATTTCAATGCCCGCCTCACGGAAGGACAGCTCCGCAAATTCGCGCACGGTATGGGTCTCATTCGTCGCAAGCACATAATCGTCGGGCGTATCCTGTTGGAGCATCTGCCACATTCCCTCGACATAGTCTCCCGCAAAGCCCCAGTCGCGCTTTGCATCCAGATTGCCAAGGGAGAGCTTCTCCTGCTTCCCTGCCATGATACGGGCGACAGCAAGTGTGATCTTGCGCGTGACAAAGGTCTCGCCACGACGCGGCGACTCATGATTAAAGAGGATGCCGTTCACGGCGAACATATCATAGGACTCACGGTAGTTCTTCGTAATCCAGAAGCTGTAGAGTTTTGCTGCACCGTAGGGCGACTTCGGATAGAACGGTGTCACCTCGCTCTGCGGAGCCGTATCCGGAAGCCCACCAAAAAGCTCCGAGGTCGATGCCTGATAGAAACGAATCGGCAAACCGCTCTGACGCACTGCCTCCAAGAGACGAATCGTTCCGACGCCGGTCGCCTTTGCCGTATACTCCGGCACCTCGAACGAAACCGCCACATGCGACTGTGCCGCAAGGTTATAGACCTCATCCGGTCGGATCTCGCAAATTAGTGCATGTGCATTGCTCGAATCCGTCAAATCGCCGTAGTGGAGGAAAAGCCGCCCGTCATACTGAGCGTCAGACAGGAGATGATCGATCCGCTCCGTGCACGGCGTACTGTGCCGACGGATGACACCGTGCACCTCATAGCCCTTTTCGAGCAGCAATTCGGATAGATACGAGCCATCCTGCCCTGTAATACCTGTAATCAACGCTTTTTTTCATTGTATATTCCTCCGTTACGGTTGCACGCACAATCCTTTTCCATCGTTTTTAACAAGTCGTCTCTGCGTGCGAAAGGGCTTGTCGGTAAATCTGCTCCAGAACCATATTCGTCTTTGCCGTATCGTGATGCTGCTCGATGTAGCTGCGTGCTTGTTTTCCAAGCACCTTGAGCCGCTCTCTGTCACGCATGAGGAGGATCAGTCGCTCGGCAAAAACCTTCTGCCGTATCTTCTACAAAAAGTCCCTCTGTCTCTGTCGCGGCAATCGCACCTTTCCCCAAGGAAGTCACGACGACAGGGAGTCCACATGCCATCGCTTCAAGAATCTTTCCCTGCATTCCTGACCCCGACTGCATCGGTGCAACAGCAACACCACCTTGATTCAGTGCATCGTTCATCGAATCGACATAGCCTGTGACACGCACCTGCTGTTTTTCCCTCGATTGCCTTCAATATCTGCGGTGCAGGATTTTTCCGACGATGACAAATTCAAACGCAGCTTGTTTCTTCAGCAAGACAGGATATACATTTTGCAAAAAAACCAGAGTACCGCATGAATATTGGGGGCATAGGAAAGATTCCCGGAGAAGATCATCCGATGCGGATCGTGCATCTCCATGCGCGGATAAAACTCATCCACGGAGACAGTCGAGGGAATCAGTGTGATATTGTCCGCATCAAAAATACGCCTCATCCTTTTCGCTCGTGAGCATCATGCGGGAGAACATTTGACCAATGAACCGTTCATAGCGAACAAGCCGCCGAAGTTCCTCGTGAAACACCCATTTTTTGATTCCATGTTCAAACGGGATGCGCCGCTCGATGTTCAGGCTCATGGAGTCGACCAGATCTATGACACAAGGTATATTCTTGACATGCTTTCGATACGGCACCATGCGAAGCAAAAAAAAATGTACGATATCAAACTGCTCCTGTCGAAGAAGCTCGGTCAAGTGCTGTGCAAATTCCCTTGATTGAAAGAGCAGGACTTGGAGCGGCAGTGAGGATACAAGCCCCTTCAGCGCACCATAAAAAAAGGGGCATAAGCTCCATGCCGGACAAGGTGAACGCCGCCCCGGCAAAGTGATTGGATGTGCTCCATGCCATCAGGATTCATGGAGTCTGAAAAGCTCAACAGCGTAACTTCGTGTTTTTCATGCACCGCAAAGCAAACGACGATACACGGTCAGTTGATCGCCCTTATGAAACGGATAGGGAAATCTCGGCACGAGAAACAACAAACGCAAAACGCCTCACCCCTTTAGGAAAAAGTCATGGTCTGTGCCGCATTGTAATCCGATGGAATCCCAATATCAATAAAATCTCCGCACGATGCAAACGCGAAGATTTTTTTGCATCACGAACTTCTCCATGAAGTCCTTTTCAAAGGAAAAACGACTTGCTCTCGATGGCATCCAATGCATCCCGCCTCATACAGTAAATTCCACCATTGATAAGCCCCGATTCCATCGGCTTTTTCTCCTCAAAGGCGGTGATTCTTGCATCCCCCAGACGGACTGTTCCATAGCGTGAAAAAAATACTTCATCTCCTTTACGGCAACGGTGACATCCGCTGCCATCGCACGATGAAAGTGCATCATTTCGGACAAATTCACGTCAAAATATGTATCTCCGTTTATGACAAAAATATCCTTTTCTGCACAAGTTCGAAGTGCTTGCTTGACCGCGCCCCCTGTCAGCAGCGGTGTATCTTCCACAGAGTATGTGATGGGCGTCCCGTGGTAACTGTCCTGAAAGTATTCCCGTATGACAGCACTCTTGTACCCGACTGCCAAAAACGATATGATTTGCACCATATCGCAGGGACACTGTCCAACAAAAATCTGTAAAAACGGAACGCCGGCAGCCCCAATCGGCGCCATGGGCTTTGGCACGTCCAACCCCAACGCACGCAGACGCGTGCCAAAGCCCCCGCCAGTATGATAATCTCCATAGCAAAAACTTTCTCTTACTCGTCCAGATCGTAGTCTTCTGCTGTATAATGAATGACCTGTGTGCCCGTATTCTCAAAAAGGAACGGAACATAGAGCAAGTCATGCAAAGCACGGCGAACCGCCTGCTGCTTTTCTTTTTCTACAAAAAGAGCAAAAAAAGCCGCCGCCCCCTGCACCCAAAAAGCTTCCCCCACTGCACCTGTCTGCAGAGCCTTCTCGTAAAGCAGATCAATCGCATTCGTAGATACGGACGTACTCAGGCCTCGTTTCAACCGCCACGAGTCATCGAGGAGTCGTCCGAACTCACACAGATCTGTCTTAGAGGTCAGGATCTGTTCTGCATCATCCACCAACGATTTCATCTTCAGCAACATATTCGTTTTATCTTTCAGGCTTCCTTCGGCACTTTTCTGAATATCTGCAGAAAACCGCGTAAAGCCCGTAAAGAACAGCATGAGCTTGGAATTTAGTTCATTCTTACGAGAATTTGACAAAATGATCGGCCGGACGGTATAGCCCTCACGGTTCATGTCGATACGGTTCAATCCCCGAAAGACGCTGCAATTTGATCTTGAATGCCGCCCGCTTCCCGGCACATGACCCGCTCGATATAGATTGCCTCGTCTGCCAGCCTTTTATGATCGACACACTTCCCTTTGAGTGCATAAAACGCATTTAGAAGACCGACGGCAAACGAGCTGCTCGTCCCAAGACCGGAGCGCGCGGGAAGATCTGCATCGTACATCAAACGGATCTCACGTATATCCAGTTTCCGCATTGCTTCCCGTATCAACGGATGCTTGATCTCATCAATCGAGTTGACATACTCCGTTTGCGAATACGTCAGGTGCGTCTGATAATCAAAAAACCTGGGCAGATGACGGATGTTGACATAGCAGTATTTATCAAAGGTTGTGGAAAGCACTGCGCCGCCATATTGTTCGTAAAAGGAAGCCATATCTGTACCGCCGCCAAAAAAAGACATGCGGAACGGCGTACGCGTAATAATCATCCTACATCTCCTCTTCTCCGTTCAATATATACATCCACTGCTTTACATTAGCCTCACTCGCAAACGTACTCTCAAAGAATGCTCGCGCCGTCGTTCCCATGCTCTCACGCACACCGGCATCGGATGCCATGCGACACATACATCTTAGAAACTGCTGTGGATCACTCGTATGCAAATACGGTTCTTCTTCTGTTGTCCCAGTCCATACGCCGCGATGACATTCTTCCGTCGTGACAATTGGCATTCCATACGCGAGGGCTTCCAACAGTTTGACCTTTACACCCGATCCCTTGATGATTGGAACAACGGCGAGCTGTGCTCCGATCATCTGCCGTTCCAGTTCTTCTTCCGAGAGAAAGCCGGTGCATTCAACGTGAGGGTACAATGCCAACTTTTTTTTGATTGTATCGTTGACCTTTCCCGTAATGACGAGCTTGTACTCCGGATGATTTTCCAAAAAAGAACACCATACATGTTCCAGCATCCACATAAACCCATGCAGATTCGGATAAAAATGACAAACCACCTGTGAAGATGATCTTTTTTTGAGTCATTCTCCTTCCAACACTTTTCCTTCGTTGGCAATACAGACGGCAGATAAGATATGTTCGCTGCATCAAACTCTTTCTGTAAATCAAGTGCGTCCTGCGGCGAAATACATATCGTATGGTCGGCGCATTCTATGGTTCTCTTTTCCATCGAGTAGATGCGTCGTGCTTCCAATCCGGCAATCCAAGGAGGAAGTTTCAGGCTGTCCGAAAAATACTTGTACTCTACATTGTGTTCAACCAGCACGATTCTGATATGCTTTCGCTTTAGTTGTGGAACATCAAGCAAGGCTGCGGCAAATGGACCTTCTAAAAACAACTGTCCCAACGTCATTTTCCAAGATTTCCAACATGAGGGCATCCGTGATCTGCGACGAGGAGAGCAGCTTTTTCCCAGCGGCACCGCCCCCAGAAGCCAAGAAATCCCCCATCGAATCTGATCATACCAAGACGCCCCCTTGACATCCCTTTGAAATGGCTCGATGAGAGAAATATTCATAGCATCGGGGAAGTACGGTTTGCTTTTTTTCAGCGCATCCTTTATGCCCCCATGATTGAACATCACGAGTAGTGTCGTTTGTTTTTCAGCAATCGCTCGGACACGATAATATATGCCTTGCTTTCCGCCATCCGTCGGAGGGACAACGACCTGTGTCGTCAAAAAAAGAATTTTTTTCTTGTCCATCAGCGCATCTCGTTCTCCATTTCGCAGTTAGCCCGACATACCTCCAACCACTGATCAACATTTTCCGCACTGGCATAGGTCGCATCATAAAAAGCCTTTCCCCGCGCCCCGAGCGAAACAGCCATAGCATCATCTTCAGTCAGAGCATACAGGTGCTGCAAAAACAGATCGGCATCCTCACCGCACAAAAAAGGTTCCTCCTCTTTCTGCGCATCATCGAATACGCCCTGCCGTCCATGCAACGTCGTCACGACGGGAGCACCGATTGCCATCGCATCCAGAAGTTTCACCTTGACCCCGGAGCCTTTCAAGATGGGGACAACGATAAGTCTGCACGCACATTCTACTTCTCTGAGTTTTTGATCTGTCAGAAACCCAGTCAGGCGGACATGGTCATAGGTGCGCGCGAGTTTTTCCGCCGCCTCCGACCGCTTCCCCGTCACCCAAAGCTCCATCTTTGGAAACCGTTCTCTGTACCGCGAGAAAAACGTCCTCCAAAAAAACCATACGATACCTTCGTAGTTCGGTGGGAAGGACAGCCCTCCCGTAAACAGGATGTAGTTCGAATCCTGCGGATGCCAACGTGCAGCCGCCCTTGGAAGTACCGACGGCAGATAGACGACATTGGAAACACCAAGCTGTTCTCTGAAATACCGCACATCCCAAGGTGATATCGAAATCCCAACGTCTGCTTGTCTCAGTATCTCGATTTCATACCTTTTGATACGATCGTACTCCATACGGCGTAAGGACTCAGGCCACGTCGTTGCTTCTTGAAAATACAGATGTTCGATATTGTGCAGAACGACGACAATTTTGACGTTCCATGCACGAAGCTGCGGCAAATCCAGGAGAGGCGCAACAAGCGGAGACTCCAAAAGAACGGTCGTCACCCGTGTCTCTCTGATATACTCCATCAGTCGCTCGCACTCTTTCGCGGAATCCGTCACCAGGGCCTGGCGCGGCATACCGCTGGTGAGCCAATGCACGGTCTGACACAGGAGCTCGAAGCGACCGCACTCCTTGCTCGGCTTTAGGATCTGCGGAATCGTGCGAACGTGGTGAACGGCATCAAAACCGCCGTCTTCAACGGCGATGTCCGCACTGTTCACCATGCAAACCGACACGCGCGTGCGCGTTCCTAAAAGCATTCATCCGGTAATAGATGCCCTGCTTTCCTCCGTCCGTCGGAGGATAAACCACCTGCGATGAAAGTATGAACAAATGCATGGTATTTTTCCTCTACCGTTTGCACCATCGGCACACCTCCCATCCGCAGCGATGCTTCTTCCATCCACGCCGCAGACGAATCTGCCGTAAGATTCCTGTTTTATCAAAAATCCACCGAAGGATGTTTTTCATCTGAGACGATTTTTCCTGCTGTTTCTTTGCATAATAAGCAGCTGCGTTGATCCCATTTTCCTCCAGGGCGCGAACATCTTCCATGCGCTGCGCCGCTGTCCCATCGCCGCTGATGCCATCATTCGCATAATACGCAACGATCAAATCCGTCTTCTGTAACGCAATATCCGAATCCAAGTAAAAATTTCAAGAAGTTCTTATAATCGGCTGCGATGCGATAGCTTGTATCGAATCGATATTTTTTTGCAGGATCTCACGGCGCACGAACATGCCCTGATGCGGCGTGTTGTACCCGGACATGACATCTTCCTCGGAAAAAGTCGCTACTGTATACCTTTTTCCATCCGATTGTCGGCGTCAACCATCATCACCGACGCGCACAGCACATCGACCTCGGGGTGCTCCTGCAAATAGGATGCCACCAGAGATCGACGTCGGTGCAAGCAGGCAATCGTCCGCACCCAGATAGTAGATATAGTCTCCCGTCGCATAGGAAAGCCCCTTGTTCATGGCATCATAGATCCCATGATCCGGCTCACTCACCCAAAACGTGATCTTGTCTTCATATTTCTTTATGGTATTCAGCGTACCATCGGTCGAACCGCCATCAATCAGGATATACTCAATATCCGAGTAGTCCTGCCCAATGACACTGCAAACAGCCTGCTCCAAAACAGCAGCCGCATGGTATGTCACCGTGATAATCGAAATCTTGAGATTTGACACATACGCCCTTTCATGTTGCAGAATCTGAAGACTCATGTTTCTGGGACAATTCCCCACACAATCGGTTAGGTTCACTTAAATCACACAATTCCGTGATGAATACCTATAAATTATAGATATCAATACCATGCAGCATCTGAAACGTCTCCAACGCATAAGAGTCTGTCATGCCGCTAATATGATCGATAATTAAATGTGTCCGTAGCCAAAGTTCGTAGGTTTTTAAAGTGGTCTTTCCCTTTATACCCATCTACGTCAATTTTATACCGATTAATGTACCGCTCTCCTAGACGATGAAACAACCTCGTTTCGATTGGATGTTCATTATCTTCTTCACGGACAATCCTATTAAAGTCTTCATAGGATAATTTGAGAAGCTGCTGATATTTCTGAAGCAATCCATGGATAACAGCATATCCTGTCAGCTCGATACTTTCTGCTTCTTTTTGACCTATAGAGCTTTTTTTCTGGAAGTTTTTTTAGTGCACTTAAAAAAACATACCATACGGAGAATCTGAAGGGATTAGGGAGCCTGTTTTTTTCCTTCGCAGAGTTCATCAAACCGATTTTCAAATTCCTGGGCAGCATAATTTATTAAAGAACGTGACCATGGAACAGCCACCTCAAGAGCAAATGTACTTTTTTTGAAATGTCATCCTTCGGAATATTTACTCCCGATACCTTTAATGTTTTTTCATCTTTCTTCAATGCTTTTAAGAACTCATCTGGGTGTACGATATTTTTTTCTATACCGTCTGAAATATCACTTAAACAATATGCGATATCATCGGCGGCTTCCATGATATAAGTCAATGGATATCTCGTATTTTTTTCCATCCCCATCTTTTTCCCACAACGAAACAATGGTATCTTCTTCGCTGTGGAAGAATCCCGCTTTCTTCTCTATCTCCTTATTTTCCGATGATAAGTCACCCGCCATGCGAACATACTTCAGACCTGCTAACAACGTCGATATCGTTAGGTTCAAACTATACTTATCTCGTTCACAATGTAATTTAGAAACAATTCTAAATCCCTGCGGATTTCCATCAAATTCTCTAAAAATCGGCATTTAATTTCTGTATAATTTCTGCGTCGATTTCTTCTCGGTCTTTGACCAACTTCGGCAACTCTGACTTAGCCCATTTTTTTGAATTGCAGCCTCACCAAAGTGACCAAATGGCGGATTACCGATATCATGCAACAAGCATGCGTTCTCAACAATCGCAACCATAGCAGGAATTTGACCTGCGTCAATCTGATGTTTATCCAGCAGTCTATTCCCTATCTTGTTTGCTAATGACCGTCCTAAATCAGCCACTTCCAGTGAGTGTGTCAACCGAGTTCGAACGTTACAGTTTGGTTCAAGAGAAAAAGACCTGCGCTTTTTTTGCTGCAATCTACGAAACGATGAACTGTAGATGATCCTAGAGCGATCACTATAAAATTCCTCTATTGTTTTATCTCTTTCAATAGAAGATTTTTTCAATCGTTTAGGCTTAAAAAAACGATTGATATTCCCATCAGAGTTTGCCATGAATCTTCACCTCATATTCCCTAAAAATCCCCATAGATATTCTTCTGTATGTCGAACTCCTTCAAGTTCTCCTTCACACAGCGCCACGCACGCCCTCCGTCGCGCTCTTTTGGAAGAGGACGCGGACGGTCTGGATGATGATGGTGAGATCGGTGCGCAGACCCGCGTTCTGGATGTAGACGAGGTCGTAGATGAGCTTGTCGTACGCCGTTGTATTGTACTTGCCGTAGACCTGCGCCAGTCCTGTGATGCCGGGTTTGACGTTCATCCTATAGACGTATTCGGGGATCTCCTCTTTGAACTTCTCGACAAAGAAGGGACGTTCCGGGCGCGGCCCGACGATGCTCATGTCCCCGACGAGGACGTTCCAGATCTGCGGGAGCTCATCGAGGCGAACCGCACGAAGAAATGCGCCGAGGCGTGTGATGCGCGGATCATTTTCCTGTGCGAGCATAGGACCGCTCAGTTTCTCCGCATCGACGCGCATCGTACGGAACTTATACACCCTGAACGGCTTTTTCATAGCGTCCCGCCCGCTCCTGACTATAAAAAAATCGGTCCCGGGTCAAAAAAATCTTGATGGCGATTGCCGTCAAAATCATAAGCGGAAGCGCGAGCAGAAAAGCCCGTCAATGCGACCGTAACATCTAGAATCCGCTTCAGGCTGCGCTGCTCCAAAGTCAAGAGGAGAGGCTGCGGACGAAACACAGGCACATCATCAATCTTGTCAAGCATCATTCCGCTGCAGAATACCTCGTATGCATTGGGAATCAGAATTGCCTGCTTTTCATGCAGATTGCAGTAGTGCACGAGCTTCGCCTTGTCCTTGAGACGAATATCCGGACAGATGATGAGGACATCCACCTGCTCTGCCGCAGACTCCCAATCACTCTCCGCGAGATCTGTGCAAATGGAGCGAAGTTCCATCGCAAGCTGTGGCTGCTGCTTCATACGATGGTAGACGTGTTGACACTCCTCCTCGCTGCCAATCAGCATAACCCCGCGAATTACCTGACGCACTCTGACATAACGCCAAAGAAGATGCCGCCATCCGGCAAGGAGGGCGAAGTCAATCACCGCACACCACAGAAGCACGCTGCGTGACAGAGCAAACTCGCGAATGAAAAAAAGTCAGTGCCATCATGAGGACGAGCATCTGCACCATGCTGACCGCAACAGAGAGCAAAATCTCTGCAAAACGCTTACGCTCAATCGTATAGAGTCCGTTGATGTTGAACAGCAGCCCCGTCAGTATAACTTGGACGGGGGAGCATGCCCTGATACAGGTCAAAATTGGTGATGAGACTGCCACGCGCCAAGATGACCGTCGTAACAAAAAGGTACACCAAGACGGTGATCCCCATATCGCCAAGCAGGAGTGCCAGCTTCTGCGACATCGGAAAAATTCTTTTTTTCCCCATGGTGCCCCCTCTGACTTATTCTCATTTCATTATAGGTGCAGGGTGTCGGTCTGTCAACAAATGCTCCAGTAAGCAGTGCACGACCGACGCAGACATCCGGTGACCACGTCTTTTCCCAGAACATGTTCACCACAAGGGACACGCCCCCATCGGCTTGGAACACTGGATCTGGGGTGCGGCACGCCCCCACAGTGATGTTGTATAAATAAAGTTGACAACTTCTTCGCAAGGATTTTAGATAAAGTCAAAGAGGAGAAGGAGAGGTCAAAATGACAGCAACAGGACAATACAATCACGAATGTAAGGTGCAAGCAATCAAGCTAGCGCAGAAAAATCGGTCGGGCGAAATGGGGATTTCCAAGAACACGATGCATACGCTAATGTTGCAATTTTACTTCATCTGAACACTGGTTTTTATCACACAATCTCACAATATCTTTGCTAATTGTATCAAATTCTTTTCCACCTTTCCTAAATGTCATGTGAGGTACATTAGTTTTTCCAAGTGCTAATCTATACAAACTAATCATTGCAAAATTTTCTGTTATCAGCACAGCCATCGTGTTATAGTTCGGATTTAAATGAAGCATAATTTTTGTGTTCGGGGAAGTTTTCTATATATCTTTTTATATGATATTCGACAACATTTTTTTATCTTTTTCTGTATAATATGAGCCGTTATGTCCATTTTTTTGACCTAAAAAGACTCATTAGTTGTGAATTCTCGTAGTCCAAAAAGTGCAATATGGGTAATCTTATCCTTACCGCGAAACCTTTTTGTCAAATAAATCCTCGTTATCTGAAAAAGAAATTTTTTTTGCGTCATTCATAACAATATATACAACTTCACTGTTGATAAAGTCATTTTTTTATATGCTCATCCTCCAACGGAAATCTTGAGTCAATCCTCACCAGTCCATAATCTTGAACATCTCTCAACAAGGAAAAAGCTCTCCTCCATCATGTTTGACATGTTTTTCCCGTTCCAGCATATTTGAAAAAAACCGAAAAAAAGTGGCTGTCGTTAAACCTGAAACAGCCACTGCGATTAGGATATTGTTTAGTAATACATCTTGGGGACACTCATAAGCTACAATCAGAATGATTAAACTTATAATGACATAACAAAAAAATCAATCTATATGTCTTTAAAGCATGTATTGTTCTCCCCATGAATCTGCCCTCCTGATATATCATTATGTCATATTTGAAAATATATCCTTGATGTATGTTAGCCCCCGAGCCAAATCTTCGCTTTTACTATAGCATTTTGCTTCTAATGACACACAGCCTTTATATCCTGCCTGCCGCAGAGTATCACTCAATTCGAATGCACACTCCGCTCCTTAATTGGATTCAGAAAGGGTTCGCTGATGTGTACATGATGAATCCACTTCATCTTCCCTGCTAACAACTCCGTCGCTTCCCCATTCGCCACCATTGTTCCCACATCCAGATTCACGGCAAGCCCTTTTGAGTTAATCTGCTCAACAAAGCCGATTGCCTCATCGGTATGCGTGAGGAAATCGGTTTCATAAATCACCGGATTCGGCTCAATCGCAAGAACAGTACCATGCGTCGCTGCATAATCTCCTAACGCATGGAAAAAAATTCATAGGCAATTTGAATATCTGCCGTCCCTCTCACACGATTTTTTTAGGTGATCCAAACACCAAATTGGGACATTGGAGTACTTCTGCAAATTCAATTGCTCGTTTCGTATATTCCATGAGGCTTTCCCGTTCCTCCGGTGAACCGAAAAGTTTTTCCTGTCTACCGTACCAGATGGACTGCATGGAAACGACATGCAGTCCATATTCACGCTCTATTTCCTGTCGAAACGTCACCGCATTCGCATAATGTTCCACCGCATAGGGTTCATTCGGAAAAAAATCCGAGTAGGAGCAATCTCCAATCCCGTAAAGCCCAATGAACGGAGCGTCTGATAAACGGAAGCATCATTCTCAGCAGTCCATGCAATATTTGAAGCCGCCAATCGCATTGTAAAACCTCACATTGATTCACAAACAGTTTACTTTGTTATCTTTTCAATCGCACTGAATGTATAGCTTTTCTTCTTGAATACCAGCCCGATAATAACATCCAGGTATTTGATGGTAATAGCTGCCAGGGCAAACGTACCCGCAAACCCAACAGATAGTAACCACATGATACTTGCCCATCCCGAAACTGGTTGCTTGATAGCAAAGATAAACGTTACATAAAAGAGCAATGAGTACGCTCCCAATAATCATACTCATACTGAGGAACAATGCCAACTTATATCCCACATCCGTGAATATAATCAAGGCATCCAAAGCCATGCGCCAGCGGAAAACATCGGCTTCTTTTTCCGCAAATCTTGCACTGTCTTCCTCTCTGTTAGAGGTATATTTCAACGAGTCTTGAACCAATCCGCAGTTGACATAAAGAGCCTTACGATAGGGAACCGTCTTGCTAAGTGAACGAATCCGATTAATCGCACGACGTGATAAAAATTCGAAACCGCTCGGTCTGCAGATCATATTGATTCGACGAAAAATTATTATAAATCCAGTAGAACAGTCGTGATGTATAGCGGAAACTTCCTTGCGGAACTGCACTTACAATGTCATACCCCTCCAAGGATCGGTGATAGACTTTCATGATAAGATCCCGGTCATAGTCAAACGCGATGGAGTCAAACTCATAAACGAAATCACCAATTGCCAGATCGACACCGGCATTCATTGCCATCTCAACGCCCTGGACGTAGCTCATACGGATGATCTGTACCATGCATCCTGACTCCGAATCTACGGCTTCCTTGATCCGTGCTACGGTTTCATCGGTCGAGGCATCATCTACCAAAATAATTTCATACCGCAAAAAATTTTCCGAGAGAACCGCAGAGACCTTCTGCAAAAATGACGCAACGCGATCCGCATCGTTTCGCACGTATGCCACAAGCGATACAAAATTCTTTTCCTTCATCTTCATCATTGTTGCAGCACCTCATCCAAATCATATACCGTGTTAATTTTACCGGATAGGACACTCACAATCTTCGGTTCATCCGACATACAACGGACAACAGTGGGACGCGAGTCGTCGATCTCCGACGCTTGAAGAATCGGCTTCATTGAAAAATAGTGACTTTACATAAGAGAATCCATAGGCTTCCCGCATATACTTTCGTGCCATCTGCGACATATAGGGCCATGCCGATTCCGGACGCGCCGGGCAATCATTGCAATTCGCTAGCTGCAACGGTGTACAGATTCCGCCACATTGCTCCTGACAGGCAAAATGCGGCAACTCTTCATAGCTTGTAACATGAGGTGTAAACGTAACAGATGTTAATGAATGATAGCCCGTCTTTCCAAATGGCATAATCGAAAAAAAAGGCCCATCCATGACTGTAATGCCAACACCCTTGAAGTTTTCTGTCACCTCACAAAGAATAATCTCGCAAAGCTCGTATTTGATGCGGATCGGACTATACACGGAAGAACGATCCATCTGTGCAAGCAGTTGATTCGTAGAGGCATAGGTGGCATTCAGCAAATATCTCGTCTGATATCGCTCACCATCAGACAAAACAATATTAACCCCCCCCATTTCCTCTGTAATCCGACTTATTCTCGCACCACAAATCATCGTCACGCGATCCCCATGTCCACGCAGCTTCTCCAAGAAGTAATCTCTCAGGATGATCGCATCATACGTATATTCCTGTGTCAGAAAAAGCACCGTCACACATACCATCTTGAAAGTATCGTCCCGGATTCACAGACTCACAGAGAATGTCGGCATTATCACAGAACTGTTGAAACTGCACAGCATCTGTCCATGAAAAAAACGCGATGAGGTCGCGTAAATTTGATCAAACGTCTCGTGAACACAGAAGCCAAAAATCCTCATTAAACCGATTAAAATAGTGTGCGGACTTTATTGCTGTGGCATAGGAGCGGGGATAGTGATATCCCATATGAACACGCGCTTGATTAATATAGGTAGCACGCATAAACGGCTGTGCATCATATTCTAGGACTAGCACACGTTCGCCTCGTTTAGCACAAAAAAATCCGCTGCATACAGCCCATACAATCCTGCACCGATGATAATTTTATCAAAAATCATGACCGCACCTCAAGGGCGATATGCCCCAAATAAATTCTTGAACAGCGTTCGTAAAAGATCACTGTTTCCCTTGAAAAAGCTGATTTTTTTGTCGGAGTTTCCCCCTTCGGAGGATAGACGCGGCGTACAGGCACCTCACAAGCTTTCATACCAAGTTGAGTCGCACGAACGGAAAGGTATGCAAGCAATTCATACGCCTGAAACACATCTCGAAACGGCTGTACCTCCGGATGTTCCAGATAACGTCTGGAATATGCCCGAAAAAGCGTTCGTTGTGTCCGTGAACCACTGTCCGGCCGTCAGAGAAATCACTGGAGCATGAAGCAGTCGTACCGCTCCATAGCGAATGAGAGGTGTATTAACAGCCTCCCCGCCCTTGAGGAAGCGCGACCCCTGTATAAAATCATAGCCCTCTCTCAATTTTTTTCAATAAAGAGTGGAATCGACTCAATGCTGTCCTTGTCGTTACCATCAATCGTAATAACTCCTCGATACCCGCGTTGAAGTGCCCACCAAAGCCCCATGCGAAGTTGTGCTCCTTGCTTGCCGGCACCGATTTTTACCAATAAGGTGTTCACGCCCGCGGCAAAGAGAGGATCGTCCGCAGTCGATCCATCCGTCGATCCTCCATCGCAAATGATCACATCGACAATCTTATCAATTCCTGCATGCTGTGCCCTATCCAGCTCTCTCTTAATGCGATTCCCTTCATTGATAATCGGAATGCAGAGTGCATAGTCACTGCGACGTGGAAGATATTCCGTTGCGCGAAAATCCGGCACACCACTAAGATGCTCGTACTTCATCACTCATCAGCCTCCACAAAGGTGCGAATATCCTCCATGATTGTTTTTTTGTCAAAGATATACCCATCTTTTTCCGTGGTAAAGATCCGTATATTTGGTACGATAATCGTAGTGTGCCGGACAGGAGGAAACCTCATTTGTAAATATATTCCCACGCAGAAAAATGATACAGTTCCCCTGCCTGTACCGGCTCCGTCGCCAGATTCAAGATGGTAATATTCTCCTTCAGAGCTGTCTCAACGTGCTGCCAGAGGAACTTCAGTGGATAAAACTGATAGACACTTCTGCTATCCGTAAAATTCAGTGCTGTAAAGCCCATCTGCTGAAAAGAGTTCCTTCAAATCCGCACGTTTTTTTGTTCATCCACTGTACAAACATAAAACCCATTCGACTGACGCGTATATGACTGTCGAATCAACGCAGAGCGTTCTGCAAGATCTTGGAACTTGCTCTCATGCAGCATATGAGGAATCAGCGTCATCATATCGTAGATAAAGTTCTTCTTGAGATTCTGCCCATAAAGCGCAGGAAGCCTTACAATGAGAGCTTTTTGGATAGAGCTTCTGGACACCTTCTTCCAGTCGCCGCCGATTTCTTCCGTATGGCTGCAGCACATCCATGTCAATCACAGCATCCTCATCAACATTCTGTGGATCCGGATAAACATCCACCGTCGAGATCAACACTAATTTCTGCGGTGCAATGGCGCGAATATTGTCCAGTGCGGTAGATACTTGTTGCCAATCCAACTCCGCATCATGATTGGCAAGATATTTTTTTCCGCACGAACACCGGCATACACCAGCAAGTCCGGCTGCAGCCCATAGGCTTGTTCGATGTCTGTGCTGTGATACCCACAGTCAAAAGCACCACTCGCCCACAAGTTTGATCCGACAAAACCCGTCTTTCCAACCAAACACTTCATAGATATTCTCTCCCCACTCTCATAAAAGGAATGATGGCAATATTTTTACTCCGTATGCGTTCTATTCGCTCCCCCATTGTCATGAGCTGCTTCTTCATAAGCTAGAATCATCAATTCTTGAACCGAATCCGCAGTTGTATGATCAAAGACGACCTCAACCTCTCCCGCCGTTGACAGTTCTATCGTAACATATTCACCATCCGATGCAAAAATCTTGCCGCGATAGCAGTCTACCCGAAGCACGATCATAAAGATCAATATGCCCGGAAAAAGAATACTGGGGAACAGAGCCAAAATCATCCGGCTTAAGTGCCATCGTCAATGTATAACGGGAGTCACCCTGATATGATTTATCCAGTTTACACGACGAATTTGGTTTGAGCAAATAATCATTGAATGCTGTGCTGCCAGATGCAGGCACGGCCTCTGCCATCGTTATATTTTGATTCACACGAATAAAGTTCGGACGGATCTGCTCGTAGTTCTGTAGTCGAACACCACGTTGGTGGAGAATCTGCACAAGTTCTCCCATCAAAGTTTTTGGTGAATCCCATCCTTTAAGAAAGTCGGCCGTCCAGGCTCTGTCTGAAGAAGAATATACATACCATTGCCTAACCATCGCTGCATATGCTTCTCATACAGTTCCCGTGCAACAGGATTTTCATATGTTCCATCCATATCAGCATACATCGGAGCATATCCATCCAATGCAATAATTGGAACCTGTTTCTTTAATAAATAGGCATACCCAGACGTAGGTTGCGCCCCCATACTAAGCCATGCGTTCACCTTTTCCGCAAATACATATTCCTTATCATGATCATGAAAAAAAGCATTTCTATATTTCCGCTTTGATTCTTCCAGTCTTGATAAAATGCCTTACCTGCTCCTCCAAGTTCCCTTTTTCAAGAAAAAGCATTGGCTGCAAAAAGAAGGACAAGAAGAAATACAACGCCAATATTTTTTTGCATCCCTGCCTGCCTGAATAAAACTATTCCGACGGAGCCACATAAAATAGCAGAAATGACATCCAAACCAGGATTATATCGCATGAACCCATGATAAACTGTTGCACCCAAAAAGATAAAATGTCATATATAGTGTAATTACTTTCTTATAATTCGAGAGCCCCTCCCTCATTTTCCACAATAAAACAGCCGCCCCCATTCCAAGGATCACCAACAAGGCCTCACTCCGAGCGATGCCAAAAAGGCTTTGCTTGGAAAATTTCATGAAAAAGGCCATATAAGTGCCTGAAACAAATTCTGTGGTCCCAAAAACAGAATATCACCCAAGATATTCTGTGAATCCTCGTTATGCAATAGCAATGGTGACTGAAAAAAATCTGGTTCATGTAGGGAAAAAAATCGGCGATTGTGTTTCACTAAGGTTAACATATCCATAAGGAATTAGCGGCAACAGTGCCACGATAATGCCACCACTAAACAACAAAAACAGAAACGTTCTTTCTCGATGAAAAAAAGAAAATAACACACACACAGAGAAGAGGTATCCCGGCACTCATCTTAAAACAAATTTCTATGCCAACACACCATGCCATGAATAACAGCATCTTTTTTTATTTTTTTACAGAATTAGAATTGATAAATTCATACAAGAAAAAAAGAAGAATCGGAATCGTCCTTATATCAACATAATAAGTATGCAGCTGAGAAAGTACATTGATGGACATAATGACACAGATCGAAAATGAGGATAAGAGACAAGGTCTTCTCTCCCCATCTTCCCATAATACAATGAGAATTTGACGAATCTGAACATAAATGACCCACGAAACAAACAGATTCAGAACAGTTCCCATACGGAAACCAAAAAAATAGTAAAAAGGGTAGGATAGACGATCTCCTAAGGGAAAAAAGATACGAATGAAGCATTGTGCTTGGGAAAAAAAGATTCTTCCACCTGACTCCATGGCAATACCTGCTGATGCAAAATATGATAGCTAATGACGTCCCATCCGTTGTCCGGAATAGGGCTGTGCATAAAATAGACAACAGAAAAACAAAAAGGAAGGCCGCTACATCCCACTTTGTAAGCAAGTTTACGGAAAAAGATACTTTTCCCCGCAAAAAAAGCATCCTGCGCCCACTACGGTCATGACAATTATGACTGCGGTGAGGATTGGTACATTGGAAAAAAAGTGGCAATCAAATCAATGCCCCAAATGACAGATGTATATAGTATAAATATAAAAAAAGAAACCATTCATCCGTTCTTACACCTCATTATGAATTATATCCAACCTCATAGCAATCTTAACACAATGTTTTTGGGGCAATGGCAGATGGCTCTGTATATGCTTCTCCATGGATTCCTTCACTCACTTTCACATCTCAGCTTTAGACCGCAAGATGATTTTTTTCACCAACAGTTTCTCATGTTCATTCAAGCCGGTCAAATACATGATAACAATATAAGCCAGTGCATAGGCAACAGCAACGATGAGCAAATCCAACCAAGCCTTAATTGAAACCAGCTCATTTATTACTGTTCCGACAAGAGCACACAACAACGCTGCCGGAAGGAGTCTTATGAAACCTCGAAAAAAAGAAAAATATCTAAACGCGCATATTTCGCAAAGCACCAATTATCATAGAGATTCAAAAAGAATACACATATTGATGCAGGTCCCTACAGAAACACCCAGAATACCATATTCTTTCGTCAATGGAATACAAATCAGAAAAACCTATAATAGAGCCTGCAAGATGCACCAACGTCCACAGGCGATGACGGTTGTAGGCACGTAAAACTTCAATGGCAAGAATTTGACACAAATGAATTGGCAGAGGGAGCATGAGCAACAAAGCGACGATATAGGCATCTTGATAGTTTTCTCCTGCCCACAAAACGATAAACGGCTTCCCAAAAAGCAAAAAAACCGAGCCATATAAAATACACGACATAAAAACTGATACCGACCTACCCGAAGCCAAAAGTTCACTAAGTTCCTGACTGGCATTCTCACGCACAAGCTGATATATCTTTGGAACGACCACCCCGGAAAAAAAGCAACGCCAAAGCTGATAAACAACATATCGATTTGCACACCAATGCTATAAACGGCAATCGCCGTACTGTCGGCAAAATTCGAGAGCAACACCTTGCCCAGATGCCAGTTAAACTGATCCATAATCCCTTGCAGGAGAATAAAGATTGAAAAAAAGAAAAACATGCCCGGCAACAACGAGAATGGTAAGTTTCTAAAAACAAGACGAACAATTCATCTTCCGAAGACAATACCACATGCTTGCAGCCAGACCAACTCCCGTTAAAAGGAGTACCACGCAGCTCATACCGATGGAGCCATAACCGAAATAAAAGTACTGGCAAAAGTAAGCACAGGAATAAGAAGTGCATGAAGTACATCCAGAGACTTAATAAAGATAAACCGCTCTTGTGAGATGATAAGCGTAGAGAACACCGTCTTAGGCATGAGTAGGGCCATGTTGATTGCCATGATAATAAACAGAATACGTGCCAATTCGTATTCATGGACTGTCAAGCCATTGCCCAAAAACAGGTTGAAGATTCGCTGCCAAGAAAAAGCCCTAAGATAAGTGCACAGCAGCTCAATGCTGAAAAAAAGGACGATAAACAGCCCATTCAATCGTGCAACGGACTCTTGATCCCCCTTTTTTTGATAGATCGACGAATAGCGTAAATAGGTGCTGGTCATACCGGCATAAAGTAATGACAGATAGCCGATAACTGAGCTGCTCAGACTATAGACCCCCATACTCGCTTGCTCCCACAAGACGAAGCATGATGGGCGTATATATGAGATTCACAAGTATAGTCGTGAGTATTTGGGCATAAGAAAGGACAACCCCTACTCTTTTTCTGATTCATACGTCTTTTTTTCCCGATACATCTCTGAATGTCATGCCACAGCACAGGCATGAATACCTTGCGCCCTTCTGCATTCATAAAAATCACCATTTTGGTAAAGCCGATAATCTTGAAATCGTTCATCGGACATATAATCCAAAAAGCGGCACATCAGAAAACTGTTCCCGCAGCGGACGGTATAGAACCTCATCCACAAATTCAAACGAAACTTTTCGATTGAGCACTGCAGAGACAGGAGGAATCATCAGCACAGGACGAAATCCTAATGCTCGAGTTTCTTCAACCATACGTCGCAGCAGTGCTGTTGTTTGGACAATCACACCCTGAAGTTGTTTTTGCGGATTCACGCCGTTGCAAATCCGGAAGATCAAACTCCCTTTTCCATCCTGCAACACGCTCATCAGACATTCGCTCCGTATACGCCAAGGACGGCATCTTCTCAACAAACACTTCTCCACGATGATAGACACAGCGAATCACGTTTCGCCAGTTTTTCCATAATTGGCAAATACCGATAGCGAAGTGCTCGCCAGCATGTATAGCGAGGAATTTCCTCCGGCTTCATGAAAAAAATAATAGCGTCGATCTGATTTGGCACTTGGATACTCTGAGAGAGGAAAACAAGGTCAGCAAGAACAAAAAGGACCCCCTCCTCGTTTTACATGCCCTTGATATTTTTTTCCAAAGACGTTCATCCCACGCAAGAGACTGCGAGCCGGATGCCAGACTAAATCCTGCGACATCGATAAGTGTCCAATCAATCGCAAAGTACGCATAATTACTTCCCGTGTTCATGATATCAAGATTATCAGGAACACCATCTTGAAATTTCTTTTGATGGGACGAACTTGATTCTGATAATACGGTGTTCGAATATAGATGGCATTCAGCACAAAAAGCGCAAAAACATAGTAGAACAAGCCCTACCAGTAAATACATTACAGCTTCTGCCATCACAGCCTCCATCTCTTACATTCGATCTCCGCCGCTTAGATTCAAATTCACGCCTTGCAGATAAGACGCCTCATCTGCCAATAAATACTCCAACGCTGCACACGTCTCATCCAGCGATATATTTCGCCTCATCGCAGAGCCCTGTGCATTCATCTCAATGCTGCGTGCATCGATATTGGACAGAAATTTCGTTTCCATCATATTCGGAGACAGTGCATTGATTGTCACTCCTTTGCCGGCATACTCAGAAGCTACCGCTCGAACAAATCCAAGCAAAGTATATTTCAGCGTGACATAATCACACATAGCCCCCACTAAGGTCGAATAAAATGATGCGGCACACATCCCGTACACGAGTCGGTCCTTGCCCCTCCAGCCAAACACTCGTTCCCATCTAAATGCATGGGGTTGACATCTCCGCTCATATTAGTAAAGGACGCTGGATATCCTCGGTAATTTCAACCGTGAAGGATTCCTTCATTCCAACATATAAATCTTCAAACGTATAATGATTCATGATGCACCTCACGAAAGTTTACGTTCGATCATGTCAATAAACTCGCCGACATTCTTTGACGCAATGATCTCTTTCGTAGTAAAACGAATATTAAACGCCGCCTCAATCTCATGAATCAACGTGATATGCGAAAGAGAATCCCAGTCCTCCACATCATCCGCAGTCATCTCATCCGTAAGTTCGATGGATTCATCATCGAATACATCACGGAAGATTTCCTGCAGTTGTTCTTGTACTTCATTCCTGGTCATGTCACTCATTTCCTTTCCTTATCCGGCAATGCCATCTGAATAAAAAAATATCCTTGTTAAAGGGCTTTGATAGATCATATCTGTACCGTTTGACACCATCCTGCTCCGAACACAGGTCAAATCCAAGCCCCTCATAAAAGTCTTGCACCATTCCATTTTTGGTGGTTGGAATGTGTTCCGCTACGATTTCACGACAGCCAACAGCCTCACTCTCCGCTATGATCTGACGGAACATCATGTATTCAACACCACGTTTTAGGACACGACAGCTCATGACCCACGAGTCAATAAAAACAAGTTCCTCGGTCTTTTTCAGAATAACACAGGAGATGATCCCATACGAACTGAATTTATCCGAGAGTTCCCCACACAGACAGCGTACATTTTTATCCTTCTGCATCGAGCAGATCTCATCTTCTGTATACCGCTGCGTGCGCAAGTTGAATTGATTGGACTTATTGAGAAGCTGTGAGAATCGTGGGATTTCCTTGTCTCCAACGCGATGAACAGATCCGCTCATTTCGAGAGCCTGTAAATAGGCATTGTAGTCCACAAATTGGCGCTGCATATTCTCACGCTGCTGATTGCGCACATAGCTGTCACTGCGCAGAAGATCTTCCTTGGTCAGCTGAAGCCACTCAAAGGGTGCCTCACGATCCAATGTAGCCACATAGAGCGCAGCGTCTTCGGGAACATCCACCACATGAACCTGTGGAAGATGGAGGCGGACAATTTCGCGCTCTGCGGGATTATCGTCAAAAAAACACCAGACTATCAACACCAATGTTTAATTTTTTTGGGCTATCATCTGCAAATTTGATGCCTTATCCTCCCAGTTTGCGACAAAGCAGGAAATATCCTCAAGTCTGAGCAGCATATGGGGATTATTCTCAAACGGTTCTTTCGCCTTATCCTCGTCATTCTTGCTGCATACCGCTAAAATCACACCACGCTGTTTCAACGCTAATACATATTGTTGGAAGTAGCGATATGCCTCGCCTGTCCCTTCGTTCGGATCCAGTTGAATGCCGTCCCAACCATCATCCCCAACGACACCGCCCCAGAGGGTATTGTCAAGATCCAAGACCAGACATTTCCGAATGTGTCCTTTCATTGCTGCAATCAATCGTACAAACAGACTGCAAAAACTCAGGCAGAAGATCCAATCTGCACGGCATCTTGTTCAAAAAAGTATGAGGAATAGTCTATGTACTGATATTTTCCAATATATTGGGCAAGTAGTTCAACATCTACAATAGTGACATTCTCTGGTGCGACACGATAAAGGTCTTCGTTCAATTGCTGCAAAAAACTGGTCTTAGATGACAAAAGTCCCCGCTCCATATTTCCAAGCACATGCTCAGGAGGAATAACAAAATTCGCTTGGAGGATACGGCAATCACATTTTTGAAGCGATAGAGTTCCACACATTTGTGTAGAACTCCACATATTCCTGCACAAGCTCTGCGGTTTCTTGTTCGCCATCCATCGGTACTGGATATCTATGAATATCCGTATAGTGCGGAAGGATAATGACGGTCTCGGGATTAAAACGATAGAGCACAGAATCCGAATCAAAGACATCCATCGCAATACCGTTGTATTCGCCTTCATATACTTCCGCCTCTATACCTTCCTCATGTAGCAGATACCGAAGAATCATTACATAGTGCTGAATGGATGCTGATCCAAGGACGGCAACTCGCAGCGCATCGAGATGCTCTTCTTTGTTCCATGATTTTATATAGCGACGTGCCATTTTGACCGTCTGAGAAAAATCTCTCATCGAAGCCCTCCTTTGATCATCATTTTGATACGATACAGAATCGAGAATCTGGATAGGAATGCATTGATCTTATGCTTTTTTTCTTTAAGCCAGCGTTCCCGCGCAGTACTCCCCATCGTACGCCAGACTGCTTCGCTAAAGCCGACAGTTCTTAGAAGCGCAAAAAAACTGTTTGCGCTTTTTCACTGTACACCGCAGAATGCAGAATCGCAGGATTCCCATGAAGCGCTTCCTCAAGAGGTCTCTGCTCAACACACATACGGGCTCGGCTGATATCAAGCAGCCAATCTCCTTTTTCGTTATTGGAGAGCACCAGAGAAACCCCCTGCATACGCTCTTCCTCCGTGAACTTCAAGCCCCAAAAATCCCCAATCGACATATCGCTGACACGCGGAAGTTTTTTGAATGCACACTGAAAACATGCCGGGCGCATATACAGGTTCCCCGCAATGAAGCCATTCACCCACGGATCATTATATCGGTTGCGATAATACTCCTTCCCGTTCTGAAAGAAAAATACGCGTCCCCAGATTCGTCCAGCCGCGACTTTTTATCCTTAAATCGTACTTCTTTAAGCTCTGACTTGTATTTTGCTTTCAGCTCGTCCATATAGCTGCTATATGCGAGAGGTGAGTTGATTCCACGACAGACGAAATCCATTGTAAATAGATTCGTATCTTTCGCTCCAATGAACTTATGCAATGCGGCAGATTGGCACGGGGCTCCGCAAAACAGTACCGTCTCTCCTTTTTAGGGAGATCGCGTACAACTTTATAGATGCCCTCAGTATCACTCTGAAAGTATTTCGAGCGCATAACACGCTGAAGTCCCGCATGATCCTTAACTGCAACGTGAACGGCACGCTCAAACTTCTCGGTATAGACGGAGCCAACCAGCACCCCGCCCCGCTCAAGGAAGGCCTCTGCCGCAGCATAGTACATCCCTCCCGATGTGCTGTTATAGCGAATGGCGGGATCTTTGTGCCATGTCTTATAGACCAATGGTTCACTGCGATTTGTTTCTGTACGATTCTCCGGATAGTTCTTGACAGGGCAGACCATTTCACAACGATGACAGTCAATGCATTTCTCCTCATCAATCGTCATCTGCCAGAAACCTTCTTCATCCACAGGAAAGGAGATCGCACCGACGGGGCAAATATCACCGCACGCCTTGCATCCCATACACTCGTCATGGGTCAAAAAAGGCTTCATGCACGCCACCGAACTTCTGAATAGGAGCGCGCAGGATTTCCCGATGCCATCGTACCCGCCTTGATTTTCCCTCCGACGAGAGAATTGGCAGCGATCACAGCCCCATCACCAATCTTCGTTCCCCGCAATAATGTGGATTTCAAACCAATCCATACATGATTACCAATAATAACTGGACGCGGGGGTTGATCTGTTCCCCCGCGTCATTAATGATGGGATGATGATCCGAATCATAAATAAACACCCCGCGCGAAATCAATATCTCCTCTCCCATTGTAATTCGATCTGCTGCCAATATTACCGCATTTGAATTGATATGAGCAGAGCCAATCTCAACAGTTGCCCCTTTTATGAATTTCAATCGTCGCATTATAATTTAATGTTACTTTATGATGAACAAGCAAAGTTGCATTTTCTCTGAGCTTTAGGAAAGCCTCAGACTTTGTGCCAACGGGTTTATTACAGTTCACAAAAAAATGTCCGTCTCCCAGAATCACTCGTGCTCCCTTCCCCAGATCAATGACTGAATAAGGATAAGGGAGAAGAAAGCCTTTGCCTTTACGCACAACTTTTGTACAGAAAAAAATTATAATATATAAACTTTGTCCAAGACAAGTTCCACAGTATCGTGATTTTTTTGACCAGATTCCCATATGCACTCCTTGCGTCAAAGATTATAGATATAGTTTGGATCATCAATCCCATTGCCCGGCAACATAACATATCCTTCATTCTGTGCTTCAACCATCTGCATCTCTTCCTCGCTCAAAGAAAAAGTCAAATATATCGAGGTTTTTCACACATATGGACAGGAGTCTTTGTCGCGATAACCGGAATCACATTGTTCTGATAATGCCACCGTATGATAATCTGTGCAATCGTTTTTTTATGTGTACGCGCTAAATCCTGCAAAGCCTTATTCTCACGAATCTTTTCACATATCCGTCCTGTAGGGGTATGAGCCATAACCAAGATTCCGTGCTCCTTACAGTATTCACGAACCGCTTTCTTTGTATTGAGCGGATGCAACTCAAGTTGACAAATCATAGGCATGATACGTGCGTGTTTTTCCAACTCAACAAAGTGAGAAATCGTAAAGTTACAAACACCAATAGCACGGGCAAGCCCTTCCTCGTACAACACTTCCATCTGCCGATATATGTCAATCCAATCTCCGTGTGGCCAATGAAGCAAATAAGCATCTACATAGGATGTTTTCAAATAACGAAGCGAATCCTCAAGGTTTCCTCGTACATCATTGGGACTTACTGAACGTGTGACATCCATATCGGATATTTTGGTTACCAGAAAAAAATCCTCGCGTCTTTTCTCTGAACGCAAGATCCCATTACCAACCATGACCTCAGAATATCCATAAATGCGCCCGCAATCAAAAAGTCGATAGTTCATTTGAATTGCTTGATCAACAATGCGCGGCATATAAAGATCACTTACCAACTCGGGATGAACACGTAGATGCTTGATGCTGCTGAGAATATAGCGTGTTCTAGTTTTTATAAGCAACCACAGATTTCGACTGTAACGCCGCACCACCCCTGTACCAAAGCCGATGGCAGGGATTGTCTGTCCCGTTCTAAGGGTTTTAGTTACCGTATTCATATTGACGCCGAAGCCTCCTCTACGAGCAAAAAAACAAGATATTACTACATGAGATTCATTGCCGTTCTGAGATAATCATCTGCTCGTTTACACTCTCTGTCAAGGACAGGCTGAATCGGAGGATAGTCAAATTCCATCGGATGCGAAACACAATAGCCATTTGCTATTGTACCGCGTCTGGATTCAAGTCCAAAACAAGAAAGCAGGGTATCGATTCGCGAAGACATTTTGCCCCCAATCGCATCGCCTTGATGCGCCGCGATTCGATCACAGACAATAAAGGGGCGTTGGAACAGAATTGAGAATACCGTACCGTGAAACGAATCTGTATACACCAACCTTGCATGTTCAATTGCCCAGAGAAACTCATCCACGCCTGTAACATAATGCTCATAAACCGACCGATCCAACAAATTGACGAGCGTCAGTCCCTGTCTCTGCTGCGACACATCTCACGATATTAGGGCATTGGGCCGAGGAAATATGTAAGAAGATAGTCTTCACCATGATACCACACAGGGTTGACGACTAACTTCCCGCCACTCATCAGGCGTCAATAGGAGCGTTGGGTCAACATGAACCGGAACATCCCGTCCTGTGAGCTTCTTGACCGTATCTGCCCCCTCCTGTTCTCGCATAGAAATGGCGTGCATGCTGGAAAGTCCGGATCGATACACCGCCTCTTTCTCTCTTGGAATCTCTGGATAGGCAATGCTTGCGGCATAAGAAATGCGCTTTGATTGAGGGTGCAAATTGAAGAAAAATTCGCCGGTAGATTTTTCAAAAATAGGGATTCCAGACTTGATCACTTCCAACAACGAAGAAATCATATTCATCTATGATTTCTTGAAGTTCATCAAAAATTCTTACGTATTTGAATGTGACGATCCGCCCAGTCCTTATTCTTTCCTTGGCGAACCATTTCCGCGCCAAAAAAACCGCTTGATACGTCAGTGCGAAAGTTATTCCAATTCAACAAATATTTAATTGGATGCCGCCAGGTCCACTTCCACCAGACATGTGGCATAAAGTTGTCAGACGTATGCCAAACGGTATCCACGATGTCTGCGTATCTTCTAAGAACCTCCTGCAATGCATAACTTTGAAGAAGGTTTCCGTAATTCAAGTAACCATTTAGGGTAAATTTAGCAATTTTCCTTGTTCCCATCCTTGTTTCCACCATTACCTGTTTTCTTTTTCACCAGATTGCTCCCGTCCGTAATCCCCCCGCAAAATACAATCTGCAAAAACATCTGCGAGCATTCTCTATGGAAAAAAATTTTTGTATCTTTTTTTCCAAGCGACTTTTGCCAGTTTTTTTCTCTATACGTACGAGACTTTAACAATATCATAATATTCTCAGCAAGTTGCTCAGGGTCTTGCACTGGTGATAACAATGCTGTTTGATTGTGAATTGCAAAATCCCTACATCCTCCACTATCCGTTGTAGCAACTGCACAGCCACAAGCCATCGCTTCTGCGATGGTCAAACCAAACCCTTCCGTATGACTTGCGTTAATAAAGATTGAATGTTGATTATACAATTCTACCAACTCATCAGGAGACGGATTACACACATACCGAATCCATGATGGAATACTCTGTGGAGCTGGCTCAACGCCAAAAAAAGTCACTTCAATATCCGGATTTTCTGCACGTACAAGGGATAATGCGGTGATGCCATCTTGTGCGCCTTTTTCAAATTGACGATTATACATCATCAAAACAGTTTTTAGGTGTTCTCTCATTCTGCGGTTGGGTGACATGAAATTTTTTTGTAAATCTATTCCATTATATGCAACAATACAGCGATGTCCCCCATATTCCTCAACTTTTTTTCTTTTAAGAAACGTGCTCACCGTAATATTAGTTATCCCATCGAAATGATATGAGTTAAAAACTTTCTCAGCATCCTCTCCTCCCCATATTTCATATCCCTGTATAAGATAAAACTTTTTCTTCGCATTAACTCCCTGAACAACATACGCTGTACTCCACGCAGTCGCAATCAGACAATCACAAGCCTCTATTCGAGGTAAATCATAGCATAGCTTTAATCGAAGGGGATTACGAAAGGTATACCAACCAAAGTGAATACTTCCACTGAGCCGAAAGTAGATATATTTTAGTATTGATGGTTTTTTACTCCGAGAATAGGGCAGATTTACAACATGATAGATGGTAACTTCATGATTTTCAGCCAGATGGTCGGCATAATCATATACAATTTTGTACCCCCCTACCGGATACGGATAAGGTCGAGGTAACACAAACACTATTTTCATATAACAATCACACCATCATCAATTCACACAACACTCTATTTGCACTCATCTAAGGCAGCACTGATAAATTCCACTACCATCTTGACGCATCTTTTTTTGCCCGCACTTCTGCGGAAAAATCCTCCACAGAGCACCACTCTGCGTCCGGTTTTCCGCCTTGTTCGGACGAAAAAATCTACACCAATCTGAGAGACTGTTTTATCAGCGATTCCCTAAAACACGTCATACCAACAAAGTGTCTGAAAACTCCTCCTTGTCATAGACAAGGACTTCATGAAAATACAGCCCCTTGAATGCAGCACGCAACCCAAACGTCTCTGTGTTAGGGTTGGTTGGAAAGTGCTCCCATCTCCACCATAAGTTTATCTAGACTTGGCGTGTCCTGCACCTCATCGGAATCCAAAGAAACGCTGTTATTTGTAGCATCAGTATTCTCCGTGCACGAGTTATTGACAGCTTTATTATAGACTAAAAATATAGGTCATGTATGTTCGAGTGTCTGAGATTTGCTCTTTCGTAATATCACAGTAGAGCAGCAGACTCTCATAAATTTTTTTCTTCGGAGAGCATACACCTCCTTTTTTTAAATTCCCATCTTTAAATTCAATAAAAATAGACATTCTGTCCCACTTGAATAAGCGCATCGATCGATGCAGGCCAGTCGCTAAGAGATAGTTGCTTTGCATATTTTGTTTTCACAGCATCAAAGTTTATAACACTTTTCTGCGATGCAGTCATATAAATATTTTGATCATCATTCAGAGAAGTCTTTTGTAAAGTATCCACATGATCCTTAAAAAAATTGTAATTTGATTTAAATCAACCATTGCCATACTGCTCCGCTTTCAAAAATCTCGAACGGATAAACCAATTTGTCATAGACCAATTCCGTTTTTCCTCGTGACATTCTTTAGGTGTGCACGACCACCCACATTTTCCGCCAGATAGTATCTGCACCGATCCGCAATCCTATGCTTTGCCGAGTAAACCTCAATCGCATGGAGAAAGTACGGGCTATGCGTCGTAAGCAGAATGTGCATATTGTATTCCTTTTTGGAGCAGGACGATAACCTCTGCGAAGAGTATCTGCCATTCCGGATGCAAATGCACCTCCGGTTCATCCAGAATGAGCAAGCCCTTCTCCTCCAATCTTTCATTTTGGAGGAGCTGCTTGATGAGGACAAATGATTTCATCCCTGTGAGAGATTTGCCAAATTAAGTTCGACCCCCGATTTCCCCACATAACGGAACGAGGCGTGCCCTCCTCCCAACTCTATCTCACCATCACAAGCCTCAGATAGCTTGTGCAAGATTCTGTCCATGCGCTGATCCGCAAGAATTTCCCCCATCGCCTGGTCAGCGCTGTTCTTTTTCTTTTTGCTACGCAGACATTCCAGCAAATGCTCCTTATGGTTCGACAAACCGCTACCACTTAAATCAATCGAAAATCTTCTCAACGAATAGAAAGAATCCTCTGCGAATGAGAGTGCATCAATAGTAAACGGACTATCTATGTATATTGCTTGTGTATGTAAAGGACGTAAATTCGATATTTGAGACACTTGGTGCCCCTCTATTGTTGCCTCAATTTCGTCCCCGCGAATAGATAGTCTCAACCTTGCCTTCTCTTCGTCCACAAAAGGTAGATAATTGACTTCATTGGAGAATTCACGTTTTAACCACTGTGATAGAATCCTCTGATATATTTCTTTCCTAGAAATGCCACGTATCTGCTTAATCTCCACGGCAATTTTGTGGACATCATCATCAGAAAGATCGACGTGCTTTTTCATTACTGGGGTCAAAGAGCTGTACACGCTGCTTCAACACCGTACTAAATTCTTGGTATTCTTCCAACGACGGGTATTCAACTGGTTTATTTTGCAGCCATGACTGAAGCCCTCTTGCATCACTCCTTACAAGATATTCACTGCTCAAAGCTCTGCGAATTGCAGTTTTCAGTCTGCTTCTTCTTGCCTCTTCAATTTGTCGATCGAGTTGATAGAAACTATTGAAAATACAGTAGAGTGCCTTTCCCACTGTACTTTTTCCGGTATTATTCTTACCGGCAATCACGGTGATGCCCTTAAGCTCAACATCCGCTTTTTCGATTTTTCCAATTCGTTCAATACAAAAACGCATAATATGGTCTCCTCTGCGCTGAGGTTCTACTCGTTACATACTAAATAAAGTTCTTTACCCAGCCTGTATATTCATATTTCTGGACAATACTCTCGGAAACAGGCTGATATGGTCGCTCTACAAACGCCACAAAAGTCTTCAAGTCTGTCCTGCCCAAGGATAAAGATATTATTGGGTGTATAAAAAAATCATACGTCACAATATCACGATAATTCGTGATCAGCTTCTTTTTGATAAAACATAGCCTCCAACGGGCGCCATGTCAGTCCTTCCTGTCCCTTTTTGAACAAGATCAACAAGTATGGACGCCCGCTGTAACTTATGTACCATTTCGGCATAAGGAAGATTTCGACATAGGAAGGTCAATCCCTCCATCTGGGGATAATGGGCTCCCGCATCCGGGCGGAGAAAGATCCGATGTGACAAACGGCAAGTCTCTGCAAGAGCAAGGATCTCGTTCAGCAAAGAAAAATCGATTCTTATCCTGTCCGCAGAAGAACAAATCATATTCTGGCACAATCTTCTCGACCGGAAGTCGAATAGCTACCTGATTGTTATAGGAAAGCCCATATTTTTTTGCAATCCCCTCGATCGAATGACCAGATTTCAAAGCGATAGCGTTCACGCAATGGCAATAAAGAAAGGAACTCTTTATATGGCGAATAAAGGATAACCTCTTCTTTTCCTGCAACTGTATTCCATTGCCAATAGATGATACGACAATGCGGATTTTTTTACGAATGAACGCAATGAGTTCCGGGGCCCCCATACATTCATAGAGAAGGATGATGTCATACTTCGAAAAGTCCTCATCTCTGCAGGCATACCAAAGTTCCTGATATGGTAATCGAAAACTAATACATAAACGACGAATTATTTTTAAGAAGAATAGATGAATATTCTCTATAAGAAAAACACAACATCTTCCATCCAAGAGGGTACGATGTCTATTGTGTAGTCATCTTTATAGCCAATAATCAAGATTTTTTTCCATAATCCTTCGTCTTACTCCAAAAATAGAATGAATCTATTCATCGTATCCTTGTTGCGTAACATTTGCTCGGTAGTTCAACTTTTTCTTGTTGAAGTTTTCTTACCTCTGCCAATAAAACTGCACCGACCCAAATATTAGTGATACTTATATCCGAGGTATTAAAAAAAGCGTTGCTGCCTGCCCCAAAAAAACATAACCAAATAAACTTTGAGGTAATCGTACTCAATGCCCTCATTCAGAGTTTTCCATCCAGCTCTCCACATACTCCACAAAAAGAACAATCCAAGCTAAAGCACCAAAAATCCCCAGCTCTGCCAGTAAACGTACATAGTAGTTAAAGGCAGGAGGCCAAGCAGCCCTTCCCGTATAGTTTGTACTCCAATCCACAATTTCAATGCTCATATATGACCAGCTAGGGTAATAATTTGCGGCATAAAATGCAAATTGATCATATCCAACACCAAAGAGAATGTGGTCTTGAAAAATTCCGAAAGCAGCCATTGTTGCCCCAAAACGAGAAATATTTGACATGTTTGTAAGCGCATCATCTCCAGATAGAAGTGTAGCAAATATCTGTATAATCTGCTCCCCGCCCCCTATTGCATCACCGAAAATCTCCATAAATGCCCCACCAGATATTAGGAGGAACAGCAAAAACGAGCAAGTCTTTTTCCATTGAAACTCCTTGCGAAAGAAGAAGTACAATCCAAAAAGCTCCATTAAAACAATAAAATAACCTGTCCGAGAGTATGTCGCAAACAATAAGATAAACAACAGAACTAACGATAAAGCATAAAACAAAAAGTGTTTGCTTCTGATTAGCTTGAATAGAAGGAGTGGAAAAAAACGACAGTCAAATATACACTATATTGTGAGGGTTCACTAGCAAAAGACTGAACTCTAAAAGGCTGTCGTAAAAGATCTCCCCGATATAAGGAGTCTATCCCGAAAAGAATGTCTGTTGCAAAATTATTACCAAGGATGGACGCAAGCTCTATTCCCCACAAGCCGATGATAAAAAGAAGGAGATTAGAAGAAATAAAGATATTCGTTTTCTAATATTTCTTCCCGATAGATAGATATTATATATATACAGCAGAAAAAAATAAGCTCCATGATCCATAGACCAGTGGATAACCAGAAACGTTCTATCCCCAGTACTCCCTGCCATACAAACTGAAGCATGGAAAAGAAATTGACTACACCTGAGATAAAAATAAAAAAACACAAAAAAAGCGCAATAAAGAAAAGAACTTGCCGAGAAGGAAATTCTACATGTTGACGTTGAAGAATCCAAAGAAAGCTCCCCATTAAAACGAACAAAAAGAGACCAGACCCTAATGGATAAAATATTTTCTTTGCAAAAATCAATACTACCAATGAACGGCATCAAGATGATTCCTAGGTAAAAAAACTAGTTTCTATTCGCATACAACAACCTAATCCTTTGCGGAATCACTTTAAATAAGCTTTCAAAACGGTCTGCACATAAAAGGAGCACCAAGACTATAAGGGATTGCTTATGTCTGCATAGCCTCCAAAAAGTCTTCCATATTATATTAAATTTACTAAAATCAATGTTTAAAAACCTCTCTTGAATCTCTGCGTTAAAGAGCAAGCTTCTCATATACGTATATTTTTTTCCAAAAAAATCATCTGAAGATCTAACTATATTGAGTCCTAACAAAAAAACCAAGCAATCTACGATTTGACAATGCTAGCGAATAGGAGTCATCCAACATGTTGTTTTGAATGAGTTGTTTTAGGTGATCATAGACATTTTGCTGCGTAGGGAGTATGTTTCCATCATAAGTCGCAGTAATGGCATGTTCATTCGTCTTATTATAATGATAAAATACAGAGGAAATATAAAAGAAGGATTCCATTCGTAGAAATAATTCCGCATTGAAGGCTAAATCCTCTGCAGGCCCTATGAACGACTTTGGAAGGAACTGCATGCCATTCGCAAACTTCGAATAGTATATCTTACAGCAGGCCATATTTAAAATCATCGATATTTTGTGGATGATTAACGCCATCCCCTAAAGGACCAAATAGACGTTTAGAAATCTCATCTCTATTTATACTACGGCTTTCTTTCCCTAATACAAAAATTAGGCTTACTTTTATTCTTAAACTCACGAATATAGGGAAATAAAACACAATCAACGCCTTGCTCTTGCAGTTCTTTGACGCATATAGAAATACAATCGGGATCGAGCCAATCATCGGAATCAACGAACATTAAAAGTTCTCCCGTAACATATTGCAGTCCATAATTACGCGCCGAAGATAGTCCCCCATTTTGTTTATGATATACCTGTATCCTAGAATCCAGCTTGGCAAGCCGATCACACATCTCCCCAGAACCATCCGTTGAACCATCATCGACAGCAATAATTTCAATACTCTTGTATGTCTGCTCCATAATAGAGCGGAAAGATCTCTCCATAAAGGACTTCACATTGTAAACAGGTATGATAACACTTACCTTAGGCTCCACTATTTCTCCTCCCCTTGATTTTTTTCATCAATGTAGCTTCTCATATCTGTTAAAAAAACGCTCAGTCGAAAATCGTTCTGCATTATTTCTGCAAATCTGTGGGACAATGTCTGTGGAGAGCGTTTCGAATGAACGCACAACTTCTATAATCGCCTCGGTTGTCTGTCGATAAAAAAACAATCCCGTCGAGTCTTCACATTCCTGCCCTCGAATGGTCTCCAATGCGCCACCTTTGCCATACGCAATCACAGGAGTCCCACACGCTTGTGCCTCGACGGGCGTAATTCCAAAATCCTCTTCGGCAGCAAAAAAACGAAAGCTTTTTGCCTTCTGCATTTTTCTTTCAGTACCGCAAAGGGTTGGTACCCCATTAGCACAATATTTCCTTTCGCAATTTCTTTTTATTTTTCCGTATTCCGGTCCATCACCGATAACCACCAGCTGCTTATCCGGCATTTCGTTAAATGCTTCAACAATGAGTTTTATTTTTTTATACGGAACCATGCGTGACGCCGTCAGATAAAAAAATCATCTTTATCCTCACACATTTCATAGGCATCGACATCGACAGGAGGATAGACAACATCTGCTTCCCTTCCATAGACTTTCTTGATCCGCCTTGCAATAAATTCAGAATTGGCAATGAAGTGATCCACCCCATGCGCCGTACGATAATCCCACAAGCGAATATAATGGAGGATTGCCTTTGCTGTCCAACCTTTCATCCCGCGAGTCAAATTTGCTTCCTGCAAATACTGATGCTGCAAATCCCAAGCGTAGCGAATAGGGGAATGAACGTATGAAATATGCACTTGATCCGGTCCGGTCAGAACCCCCTTTGCCACCGCATGAGAACTTGAAATAACCAAGTCGTATGCACTGACATCCAGCTGCTCTATGGCAAGCGGCATTAGAGGCAAGTACGAGCGATAGTTCTTTTTGCACGAGGAAGATTCTGGATAAAAGCTGGTATGTGTTTTTTTATCCATAATAAAGCTACGCTGATCTTTAGGCAGAAAATCAACAAGACAAAACAAATCCGCATCGGGATAGATCTTCAGAATTTGCTCTAGCACACGTTCCGCACCGGCATAGACAACAAGCCAATCACATACAATGGCAACACGCATCAATATGCCCCTTTTCCAGTCAATACAATCTTAGCAGTCTTAAATAAATACATCAAATCAAGCCAGATCGACCAGTTCCGCACATACCATGTATCCATGGCAACGCGTCCCACGAAACTGACATCATTGCGTCCGCTGGTCTGCCAAAAAGCCTGTGATGCCAGGAACGGTGAGCGTAATTGTGGAAAGATACTCACCGATATCCTCTTTTTCACGTGGAAGATAGGGGCGAGGTCCGACAAGGCTCATGTCCCCCTTGATGACATTCAGAATCTGCGGGAGTTCGTCTAAGCTGTACTTCCGAATCCATCTTCCGACTTTCGTCACACGGGGATCATAATCGCGAAGCTTTGCAAATGTATTCCACTCTTCTCGTGCTGCGGGATGCACAACAAGATACTCTTTCAATATCTCGCCGGCATTCGTATGCATGGAGCGAAACTTATAGCAGGTAAATATTTTCCCATGCTTGCCAATTCGTTGAGCGTTGAAGAACGCAGGGCCCTTAGAATCAAGTTTAATACAAATTGCAATAACAAGCAAAATGGGAAAAAACAGGAACACACAGAAAGCCGCCGACAACGATATCAAAAAAATCGTTTGAACACGCGATTCCCTACGACGTGCCAGATTGTTTCGGAGGGACAACATCATAATCTGCTCGTTGAACAGCGTCTGCGCCTCTACATTGTAAAGTGGAACTCCGATGAGATCGGGAACGAAAATGATATCCCTTACATAAGGCTGTATGTGTTCTAAGAGTACTTGCAGTTTCTCCTTCTCCATCCCCGGCACTGTGACAATGACAGTCTTAACACCAGAGTCATGCACAATTTCTGCCGCATTGTCCAATGTGCCCATCAGAAGAAATTTCTGCGGCAGTGTTTGCGAAACAGGGGTTGTCGTCCAATATGCCGATCACTTTATACCGATAGCCCAAATCCCGTTCAAAGGAACGCAGGACTTGCTCCGCCGTTTTCCCTGCACCAATGAGAATAACAGGTTTCATGAACGTGTTCGTTACCTTGAGGAACTTCAACAGAGCGTATCGAGCAGCATAGACATTAAACAATGCGAGCACGCCGAACAAGACGACGTAGAGGCGTGAGGCAAGCACACTTGCCTGCATAAAGTAAAGTGCCAGGATACAGGTAATGAGTGCATACAGAACGGCGTAGAAGATCTGGCGTACCGTCTCCAATATTGGCTGCATCTTTGTGTAGGTCTGCGAGATGGCAAGGAATGCAATGAATACAAGAGGAACCCAAAAGTAGAGATAGGCATCGGGAACGTGATAGGATGTCCCCATCAAGAGACCATAGAGGTCATGCAGACCAAATGACATTTTTCTCTGCAAGAAGAATGGCAATGTAGTCAAATACAACAAAAAAGGAGGGGCGCACATATCCTGCGAATGCGAGCCGGAATCCGAGTTTCCGTATGCATGAATATGCTCCCCTCCTTTTCTGTATTATGCTTCACGCCGATATGTAAGCAGACTATAGCCCATGGCAAGAAGGACGCCGACCACAAAGCCGATTGCAGTAATCAGCTTCTTACGCGGTGCAACAGGTCGCTCAATATCCGGCAGATTTGCCGGATCGACGATCTGGATGTCCATGCTCTCCATCGCCGCCTGGATCTTGTTCTGCTCATACTGTTTGACGAGATTCAGATAGACTTCGTTCTTGACCTTGGAATCACGGCTGAGGCGCATATATTCCATGACATCATCCGGAAATGTACCAAGCTCCTCTTCCTTCTTCGCCTGCTGCTTTTTTTCAGCGCGCTTTCACTTGCCGTTGCAACAGCAAGGTTGACCGCAGCAAGCGCACGGTTGCTGAGAAGCTGCGATTGTGTCGGGTTCAGTGATGTCGCATTGGATTCGACCGTCGCACGCACCTCTGCGTCGAGGCTATTCTGCAGTTGCTCTAATTCCTTTTTCGCACGCTGCACACTTGGATGAAGATCCGTATAATTCTGCTCAAGTCCCACGATCTCAAGACGTTTCGCTACAATCTGATCACGAATCTTTTGCACGGTAGCGTTATCAGAGATATTATACGCCCTGCTTGCAGACTTTTTGCTCACCAAGCTTCTCGTTCGCTGCATCAAGGGAAGCCTGTGCCGATCGTGCAGCAACTTCTACTTCGCCAATTGCCTTATCAAACGCCGCCATCTGCTCGATCGCAGCCTTTGCCTGATCGTCAGGACTGTAGAGTTTATGCTCACGGCTAAACTGTGCCAGCTTCGCTTCCGCATCCTCAGCCTCATGCTTGGCGGTTCCAATGCGTTCATCGAGGAATTTCATGAGGAGTGACTGCGTCTGCTGATTCATATCTGTCTGCATGAGAAGGAAATTGTCGACGACTGCCTGTGAGATATGCTGTGCCTCTTCGGGCGTTTTTGCCGCGTGCGGCAACCTCAATCAGATTTGTTCCCTTTGTATTGCGGATATCAAGGTATGCCTTTGCAAACCCCTTTGCATCGGGTTTCTGCGCTTCTTCAAATCCAAGAGAGTCTATGATCGGATCAAGCACGGTACGCGTTTTCATCAGTTCAATGTAATTCATTGTCGGCGAGGAAACACTGCCCCCACCTACGCCAAGTGCAGCCATAGCAGCGGCAGTCCCTGAGAGGTCAACCTTTGTCGCACTTCGTGTCTGGACAAGCGTGGTAGACTCATACTGCTTGGGCAAGACAAAAAGAAATCACGGCAGCAACAATAGTACAAATACTGATGATACCAACGATGACAGATTTATGATTCCCCATGATCTGAAAGAGTCGGGAGAGATCAATCGAGTCCTCATTTCGTTCCATGTTCTTCACTCTCCCACTTAGTCCTTCACGGCCTTATACATTGCCCAAGCATTGATGTATGGCAAAATATCCTCGTCAAACTTGATGCCGTTCGAGCGCGGCACGTAGACGATATCGCCATCCTGCAGCACGACGTTCTGTGTGAGGTCATGTTTCTTAATGTAATTCTTGATATTGAGCTGCTTATAGTACATGGTATCACCTACGACGCGGAGTACTTGAACCTGTGTACTGCGTCCGCGGCGTGTCACACCGCCGGCAGAGGAGATCGCTGCATAAGCATTGAGATTATCCGCCCCGAGCTCGTGAATCCCTGGGGTCTTCACCTCGCCCATGACATAGATTTTTCGTACTCCATACGATTTCATGACGAGCGACATATCGGGAAAACGCAGATACTGTCCTATCCGCTCCGAAAGAACGGTCTTCGCCTCATCGAGTGTCAGGCCTGCAAGTTTGACCGATCCCGCATAGGGTAGTTGAACATAACCGTCGGGACCAACCATGATATCGCTCATTCCTGATCCCTCAGAGAAGCCGATCAGCTGGATGTCAATGACATCATACTTCGTCAGGCGATAGGTCTCAAGCAGTCGATCCCCTTAAGTGTGGCAACCTTAAAAGTCGCCCCCTCAATGACCCGATATGGAGGTAATCCCATTCTTGTTGCATATGTAGCAGAATCTTCCGCTGCCTGTACAGGCGATGCCGTAATTCCAACGCCGCCGACAAGAGCAAACGCACTCAATGCCGCGAGATTTTTCTTCCATATCATGAGTGTCCGTCTCCTTCTCTCGTTTTATAATCTGATACCAATTATACGAATTTCAAACAAGCTGTCAAGGTACTTATGTTTTCAAAAAAGTTCTAACGTCTTCAGCAGAAACACCCATCCGAAGATCGTGAAACAGGACAGCGCACTGCTGTAGACGACGCTGTTGCCCGCAAGCTCCGCATCCGCCTGCATCTGCTGCGCCATGGCGAAGCCGGCGACGGCACAGGGTGTGGCGAACACGGCGACGAGTGTCACGAGCTCGACACCGCGAAAGCCAAGGATGATCGCAAGTGAAAGCACGATGGCAGGCACAACGATAAGCCGCGAAGCGACCGAAAAGATGAGCTGACGCAGATGTGCGTGATAGCTTCCACCGTGAAAGGATGCACCGAGGATAATGAGTGCAACGGGCGTGGTCGCCGCCGCGATCTGCGCAACAGGCTTCAGCACAGGCGCAGGAATCGGCAGCTCTACGAGGCGGCACAGAGCCCCCGTAATTGCTCCTAAAATCATGGGGTTCATGAGTACGCTTCGCAGGATCGGCAGGAGGTCAAATCGTCCGCCGCGAAAGGTCTCAAGCACGAGCACACCGAGTATGTTGTAGATGGGAACGATGACTGCAATCATCATGGTCGGAATCGCAATCGCCGCATCGCCAAAAGATGTTGCTGACGAGCGGGATGCCCATGAGAACGTAATTGCCGCGAAAGGCCGCCTGGATCATCGGACCGCGCCGTGCATTGTCCGGCTCAATGCGGCAGACAATGCCCGTAAAGACGAGTGCCGTGAGCAGCACACCCGCCGCACCAAAGAGCATGAGCGTGGGTTGGAATGCCGTCCCCGGATCGGAGATGTAGATGTTGTAAAACATCATAAAGAAGAAGAACACACGGAACACCATGCGATTCATATGCCGAAGTTCTTCCTCACTGAGAAGACGCGAACGTTTCACGAAAAACGCCGACCGCCATCAGACAGAAGAGGGGAACGACGCCACCGAGCGCGACAAAAAAATTGCTGAGCACAAAAAGCCTCCCCACCCATTCGACTGTATTATAACAGGAAAGAGGTGGAGAGGCAACGTATAAAAAGCACTTGCACTAAAGTCGATAAATTCGTTGTATTTTTACTCACAGATCTGCATCTGCCGCTCACGGAACGTAACAATCTGCAAATCAAAAAGCACGGGCAAGCTCACGCGCACGGTCATAGTTCCGACCGACGCCATCGGGGACGTGGGCATCCGAGCCGACGGTGACATAGCGTCCGCCGAGTTCATGATAGCGGCGGTAGATGGGAGCAAGTTCCTTAATGCCGCGCGGGATACCGAGGCGGCGCGTGTTAATCTCGATGACGGTATCCGTCTCGACGAGGGCGCACAGGGACGGCATCGATGTCGTCGGTGAAATCGCCGTAGGAAAGCTCGGGATTATCGAATGTTGCGTTGCGTGCGATGTAGTCGATGTGTGCAAGCGCATCGATGAACGGATGCGCATAGATCTCGTCGCGCATGACGGTGAGGTATTCGTGATACATCTCCCGTTTCTCACGCCCCTCGAAGGTCTCGGGATAGTAGAGGTCCTTCACATCCAGAAAATGAATCGAACCGAGGACGAAATCAAATGGAGCACGCCGCAGGAATGCGGCATTTTTTTCGCGTGCGCTCTCCATCATGCCCATCTCGACACCGAGCGAGAGATTGCCCTTGGAACGGAGTGGCTCATACGTCGCCCAATACGCCGCAGGGTCGAAGATGAACTCTTCATTGCCCGCCGAGGGGTAGTTATAGTCGAGATGCTCGGTAAAGACGAGCCCGAGCCCCTGTCGCTCCGCCGCACGCAGCGCATCCTGCACCTTCATCTCCGAGTCGGCAGAGAACTCCGTGTGGATATGGCTGTCAAAGTACATCGTCATTCCTCCTGCCGCTCCAACGAGCCGACCACATCAGACAGGCGTGCAAAGTCCGCAAGCGAGAGCTGTTCCCCGCGCATATTCTCCGCGATGCCCGCCGCCAGAAGCCCTGCACGGCTCATCTCCTTCGAGAGACCTGCCCCCGTGAGCGCGTTGAGGAGGGTCTTACGCCGCTGCATAAATGCGGCACGGACAAGACGGAAAAAGAGTTTTTCATCCGTAGGCTGAACCGTCGGCACATCCTGTACATGACAGGCGATGACGGCACTCGTCACCTCGGGTGCAGGCAGGAAGGAGCGCGGCGGCACGTCCATCACCATGCGCGGAGCAGTGAAATACTGTACGGCGATGGAGAGTGCGCCGTAGTCCTTCGAGCCGGGACGTGCCGTCATGCGGATGGCAACCTCCTTTTGCACCATCGTAACGAGTCGCTCAATCGGCAATCTCTGCTCAAGCAGTGTCATAATAATCGGTGTTGTGATGTAGTAGGGCAGATTTGCAACGACCTTGAAGCGTTCCCCGCACGAAGTCCGAGCGTTTCCATGATGTTCAGCTTCAGGATGTCGCCAGGCACAATCGTTACATTATCGTACCCCTTCAGGGTCTCAGCGAGCACAGCGGGCAGTTTTTTGTCCAGCTCGACTGCAACAACACGTGCCCCTGTCTCGGCAAGCCCCTGGGTCAACGTCCCGATGCCGGGTCCGATCTCAAGCACGGTGTCGGCGGGCGAGAGCTCCGCCGCATCGACAATCCCCTGCACCACGCCCCTGTCCACGAGAAAGTTTTGACCGAGACGCTTGCTTGCACGCAGGTGAAAGGCATTCAGGATGTGGCGCGTGACCTTTGGGTCGGCGATGACGGGAATACTTGCGTTCATCATAGCTCCTCTATTGCAGATATAAGGAAGCACTGATAAATTCAGCACCGCCATCTTGACGCATCTTTTTTGCCCGCACTTCGGCGGAAAATCCTCCACAGAGCACCACTCTGCGTCCGGTTTTCCGCCTTGTTCGGACGAAAAAAATCTACGCCAATCTGACGGACTTCATTTTATCAGCGATTCCATAAATTCCTCGCGGGTAATCCCGTAGGTGTTCAGACGACGAAGAAATGTTTTTCGCGTTGGCAAATCCGAGCCCGAGCTGCCGTCCAAGGTGTGCACGCCGTGCGGCAGCCTCCTCCGTGCCCGTCAGTCCGTGCGCCATCATATCCGCCATTGAGAAAATCTCTGCGGGTGCATCCATCGGTGTCCGCACATTTTCCAGTGCGGCACGAATCGCGGCAGGGCTTGCCTGCTCGATGCCGATATCGCCGTCGCTCAGATTCGTCGCATCCTCGACGGGAATGAAGGCATGACGGGCACGCGGGAACATCTCGGTCAACCGTGCGCGAATGCGCTCCCCACAGTATCGGGGTCAGTGAGGACGATGATGCCGCGCTTCTCGTATGCGGCGCGGATGTTCTTGATCGCCGCACTGCGCAGGCGAAAACCGTCGGTGATGATGCAGTCCGCCTCGACCGCACGCCGCACCGCCCGCACATCCATCTTCCCCTCGACAATGATGACTTCTTTAATCAACGCTTCACTCTCTTTACGACGCTTTCTGTTGTGTAGATTTTTCCAGAGGATCTTTCACCACAGGCGACTCATAAAGGACAAAGGGATCAATGTCGATACACTTCGTCGCGTCGCGATTTCCTTCGAGATCCCATGCCACAGAACCATTCATGACGGTCATCGCATTTACAAAGACCTGCCGATCACGCAGCCGTGCAAAAACGCCCGTCCCCATGACAAGCTTCGATGCATCGTAGCACCGTACCGTACCGTCGTTGAAATACGCATAGACGATATAGTTATTGCCGGGGACAACCTGCAATACTTCGGGGAAAAAAACGGGAATCCATCATGCTCATCTCCATAGTCGACAAAGACTGAGTTGATATGGTACGAAGCCCCTAAGCGAACCCTAGTGGAGCAAGTGAGTAAAGCGTGCGTTTCGCCCCCTGCGGATTTCTTTCGTTCAAGCGAAGCGCGTTTAAGAAGTCCGCAGGTATTTAGGGCGAATAAGCACGCGATCACTTGCGTAACTAAGCGTTCGCGAGGGGCTCGTACCACAAAGCACAGAACGTCGCCCCCGCTTGCTCAGTCTCCCATAAATAGGGGAGGCTTTGGGGAGAGGAAGAATCTCACAAAAAAATCTCTGTACCTCACCATACAGTCTCTCATGAATCTCCGCAATCGGCAGCGGCTCTCCATCCATGCTTGACGGAATCCGCACCCAGCCGTAACGCTGCGCGAGGAGGACGTAGGCATCGTGGGCGCGTGCGAGGTAGGCGGCATCGCGCTCGTGGATATCGGGCGTACCGCCCTTTTCTCTCGCACGCGCCGCAATCAGCCGCTCCGCCGCGCGCGGCTCCATATCGAGGAAGAACACGGCATCGGGCACGGGCAATCCCATCTTGCGGAACTCAAGATCATAGAGCCAGTCGAGATAGGCGTCGCGCTCTGCTGCATCTGTGATCTTCACCGCCTGATGCACCATGTTCGACGTGGTGTAGCGGTCAGCGAGGATGACAGCCCCCGCCTCATAGTCCCGCCCCCACTTCATGCGATAGGAAGCGTAGCGGTCAACGGCAAAAAACGTCGATGCCGCATAGGCATTCACATCATCCGCATGTGCGCCGAAGTCCCCGCGCAGATACATACGCACGAGCATGGAGGAGTCCGCCGCGTAGTCGGGAAATGTAACAGGCACAATGCGATGCCCCTCGCGCACAAGCCGCTCCGCGAGAAGCCGTGTCTGCGTCTCCTTGCCCGAGCCGTCCCCCGCCTCGATGATAAAGAGTTTTCCGTTTGCCATATCAGCCTTTCGCAATCACCATAGAGTGTTCCGAGCGACGCATCCGCCGCCCCGACGACACGTGCACCGACCGCCTTCATCGCACGCAGATACGCGAGCGTCGCGCCGTCAATCACATCGCCCGGTGCGAGCACGGGAATCCCCGGCGGATAGAACACGATCGTCTCCGCCGCGACCCGCCCCTCAGCCGCCCCGACATCAACATGCTCACTGCGTGCAAAATACGCATCGCGCGGCGCGAGTGCCGTCTCCGGAATCGGCGGCAGTGCCAAAAAGGGTGCTGCCCCGCGTGAGATACACATCGGCGCATTCTCCTCTGCCATCCCCCGCAGTGCCGCCAAGACCCGCTCCGTCTCCCGTTCCCCATCCGCGTACGAGAGGAGCAGGAGCACATTCCGCGCGTCGGCAAGTTCGCACGCGACATTGTGCCGCCGCAGTTCCTCCTCCGCCGCAAAGCCCGAAACCCCCAGTCCCGTAACCTGCACCGTGATCTTCAGCGGATCGAGTGCCGCCATCCCGTCCGCACCCATGTACTCCGCGCCAAATGCCCAGAGCCCTTCGATTTCGTTGATGCGGCAGCGCAGCGCCTCTGCTGCACGAATCGCAACGGCGAAACGTTCCCGCCCTCTCTCGCCATCTGTGCGCGTGCGAGATCGAGCGAGGCGAGCAGAATTTCATTCGGACTGGTCGACTGCACGATGCCCGATGCCGCCCGTATACGCTCCGCCGGCACGCGCCCGCCGCGTGCGAGGAGCATCGAGGTCTGCGTCAGCGAGCCGAGCAGCTTGTGTGCTCTCTGCCGAGAGATCTGCCCCCGCCGCCATCGCAGACGGCGGCAGTTCATCGGAGAACGCAAAGTGCGCCCCGTGCGCCGCATCCACGAGGAGGAGTTTGCCCTGCGCATGAAGAAAAATCCGCGATTGCCGCCAGCTCCGTCGCCACACCGTAGTACGTCGGATAGACGAGGAGCGCGGCGCATGCCTCGGGGTGCTCGCACATGGCACGTTCCACGGTGCGCAGCGACACCCCCATCGCAATGCCGAGCCGTGTGTCGATCTCCGGCTGCATATAGACGGGGCGCACTCCCGTAAGGATCATCGCCCCCACAGCCGAACGGTGCACATTGCGCGGTACGAGGAGCACATCTCCTGGTGCAAGCGCAGCGAGCAGCATGGTGTGGAGTGCGCCCGTCGTCCCATTCACCATGAAGTACGCCGCATCCGCACCGTACGCCTCTGCCGCCAGCTCCTCCGCCGCACGGATGCAGCCCGTCGGCGCATGGAGATCGTCGAGCTCTGCCGAGGCGAGACATCCGCACGAAGCCCCTCCTCTGTAAAGAAGCGGTGCAGCAGGGGGTGAGCCCCGCGCCCGCCCTTGTGCCCCGGCGTGTGACAGGGGCAGAACGCCAAGCCCCGCATAGCGGAGCACCGCCTCGGCGAGCGGCGCGTTCAAGCGTCCTCCATCATGCGGTTCTGCACGCGCAGATGGACCTTCGTCCCCTGCCCGGCTCGGAGAGAATCTGGATCGCCGCACCGATGATCTTCGCACGCTCCTCCATACCAATCACACCGAAGTGACGCCCGCGCAGACGCCGCTGCGTCTCCATGTCGAGCGCATCCGGCTCCTCCTTTTCCTCCGGCACACGGTTCGTATCGAACCCGACGCCGTCGTCCGCAATCAGCACCGTCAGAGCCTGTGCCGTATAGTGCATGCGCACGCGCACCTTGTCCGTTTTCGCGTGATGCACGACGTTGTTCAGAGCCTCCTGCACAATGCGGAAAATGGCAATCTCCACATGCTTCGGCAGCGCGTAGTGCGTCCCCTCAAGGCTGAACGTCCCGCGCAGCTTACCGCGCTCGCCGAACAGACGAATCAGCTGCTCTACTGCCTGCGGCAGCCCCAGATCGTCAAGTGCCATCGGACGCATATCGAAGATGATCTGCCGCACGCCCGTGAGGCATTTACGGAGCTCGCCGCGCAGCTCCACAAGGGTCTTTTTCGCCTCATCCATATCCTGATCCATGAGGCGTTCCGTGATCGTCGTCATAAAGAGCACATTTGCAAGATCCTGTGCGGGACCGTCGTGGATCTCGCGCGAGATGCGGTAGCGTTCCTCCTCCGTCGCTTTGATGATGCGTGCGCCGACGAACTTGTCCTTCTGCACCGCCTCGATCTTCCAAAGCACACCGCTCACCTGCGTGCTGAGATAGCTGAGCACCGAGCCAATGGAGAGCGCCATCTGCTCCGCGCGCACGACGACGTTGTAGAGGTAGCGCAGACGGATCTCGAGCTTGTCGCGCTCCACGCGCATCGTCTGCTCCTTCTCGCGCTCGATTGCGAGATTGATCTGGATGATCGAGACCGTCTCGTACGCACTGCGGATCTCATCCTCCGTGTGCTCGGCAAATTTGCGGCTCACCTCTGCAAGCCGCTGCTTTGCCTCCTGCTCCTCTGCGGCAAGCGAATCCACACGCGCGATCGTCTCCGCGACGCGCTTCTTCAGCTCCGTCAGACGCTCGCGTGCATCATCCACCTCGCTGCGCGTATTCTGATAGATGTCGAAAATCTGTGTCTTATTGTCCTCGATCGTGTCGATCGTACTCGTCAACAGTCTGCGCAGCTGCCCTCCTCGAGGCCTTCCCCGATCTGCTCCTCCGGCAGGTACGCATCTCTCCGCCGTCTTCCACTCGTTCGCATCGCACCCTCCTAAGGGAATCGCTGATAAAATGAAGTCCGTCAGATTGGCGTAGATTTTTTGTCCGAACAAGGAGGCAAACCGGACGCATAGCCAAAGCTATGTGGAGGATTTGCCGACACAGTGCGAGCAAAAAAAGATGCGTCAAGATGATGGTGCTGAATTTATCAGGGCTTCCTAAAGCACTCAATATTTTTTTCATTGTACCCCCATTTCAGGGGCAAAAGTCACGCAGACTTGCTTTTTTTCCTTAAAAAAATCGGTAAAATATCGGAATGGAGAGAAATACAAGGAAGTGCTGATAAAATTATCGGTACTTCCACAGATCCGCATAGATCAAACGAAAGCACAGGTGAACGCAATGAGCATCTTCTCACGCTTCCTCCCGAAGCGCAAACCGCCCTGAACTCAAGAACAACATCCCGAAGGAGAAAGAGAACATCCGCAAGACCTTCGGTGTCTATTGCAGCAAGCACCACAGCCCAAAGAGCGGCAAGCTCTGCCCCTCCTGCACGGCACTGCTCGCCACCGTCTTTACGAAGATCGACCGCTGCCCCTACGGCATCACGAAGCCGATCTGCGACCGCTGCGAGCGTCCGTGCTTCGGCGCGAAGGCGACACAGGAATTCCTCACCATCATGAACAGCACGCAGCGCGGCATGTTCCTGCGCCACCCGATCATGACGATCAAGCACAAGCTGGCAAGCATGGGGGTCGACTACGCCAAATACCAGCAGGAAAAAAAGGTCAGCGACAAGGCAAAGGCAAAGGAGAAGGCGACAAAGGCGCGCGCAAAGGAAAAAAAGGGAAAAAGAAATGAACCTATAAAAAAACCTCCCGTTTCGCACGGGAGGTTTTTTTAAAGTTCATCATGCAAAGACTTCGGATGTAGCCCTTGAGCTCGTCCGCCGCACGCGTTACGCGCGAGAGGTTCGCCGTGATCTCCTGCGTCGATGCCGCCTGCTGTTCACTGATGGAGCCGGTCGTCTCGATGGATTTCGAGATATCCTCGACGGCGCGGTTCATCTCGTTCAGCGTCACCTGGATGCGCTCCGTCGCCTCGCGCGACTGCTCCGCGAGCTTGCGTACCTCCTCGGCGACAACGGCGAATCCGCGTCCCTGCTCACCGGCACGCGCCGCCTCAATCGCCGCATTCAGACCAAAGCAGGGTTCGTCTGTCCCGCGATGTTCGTGATGAAGTCGATGACCTTGATCGTGTCGGCATTGCGCTCCTGCAGGAACTTCGCCTGCTTGACGGACTCCTGCCCTGCACTTGCGAGCTCCGTCGCACTCTTTGCCACCTGCTCGATCGCCTCGTAAACCGTCTGCGTCGAGGGTTGCGATTCGCTCAATCGCTTCGAGCAGGCGCTCGTGGTCAATCTTCGTCTCTTCTGCCATTTTTTTGCTTCCTCCCTGATCCACCCGTGTCTGAATGATTTCATTGCAGTGTTTGCTATGTTTTTTTAATTCAACGTACATAAGAAAAAAACCCTTCTCCTATGAAAAAAATTTATATGTTATTTTTTTCAGGGCATAAGGATGATATTCACCGGCAGATTCGATGCGCCCGGCGGTGAATACTCGAACGCCACAGACTGTCCGGCCGCATACGTCCCGAGATCGGAAAGCTCCGTGTACTGCGTCAGAAAGAGCAGCCCCTCCTCACGCGCCTGTACGACATTCGGTGCTTCCGGCAGTGTCTGATCGCCGAAATAGGCACGCGTCGCCGGTGTCTGGAGGAGAGCACGCTTCCCGCCGCTCTCGACGCGCATTGCGCCCGCATAGACTCCGCCCAACGGACTGAGGAAGTAGCGTATATTTTCACGTCCCATCGTCGGAATGTCGATCTGATAGAGGATGCCATAGTTGCCGTAGTTCACGACCGTCGATCCATCCGTCGCATCGATGCCGTGCCGATAGACATCGTGAAGATTGTCGCCGATGGGGAAGTAGACCGCGCCGTCCATCGAGGGGCGATACGGTTTCTGTGCTGTGATGACGCGGTTCATCCCGTGGAACGTCCCGCGCAGGGCGATCTCATCGCGCGGCAGGACGCGCGCGATCCGCAGAAAGGCAAAGGGATCGACATCCGCGCCATACATGATAACCGAGACGCGCACGGGCGCATTCGTGTGGAAATCGTAGACACCGTAGACGAGCTGCCCCGGCGCGAGCAGGGTTTCGTTCATTGTGGGCACGAGAAGGCGCGGACGCTCCTTCGTCACATAGATGCGCTCGTTCAGCTCGTGCGTGTCAAAGTAGCCGATCTGCGTCTCCTTGCCGACGTGCAGATAGTCCGTACTCGGTGCAGCGGCAGCCCCGCGCGTCACGGAGACGGTCGCAAGATCCGCCTCCGTCTCGAGAACGACGGCGAGCTTCTTCGGCTGTGCCGTATCATTCAGATGATAGTAGAGGACGCGCGCGTCCCCCGTCACCGTGTCCCGATAGAGAACCCCGACCTCCTTGACATACTCGGGGCTGTCGGAGAAAAAGCAGCGTGCCGCCCGTGTCGTAGGACTCCACCGGCCAACGGTGCATGAGGTGCGATGTACCGGGCGAAAAAGATACGGTTGCGCGGCGGCTCCGTCGATCCGAGAATATGCGTGATGCGGTCGCGGATATTCGCCTGTGCCGTACCGCGCTCGCGTACAATCGTCGTACTGCCGTCATGCTTCGCCGCGTATGCCTGCCCCGCCGCACAGACGAGTGCAAGCGTCGCCGCCGCCATTTTTTTGAAACAATCCCTTATTCATGCGTTCTGTTATACATTCCCTTCATTTCTCATTGATCCCCACGCAGGAGCGTTCGCAGGGTGTGTGATTCCCTCACGCACGCCGTCCGGCAGCTGTGCGAGGCGCACATGCAAACGCGCGGCGATATCCGCCTTCATAAGGCGCACGCGAAACTCCGTCAGCCCGAAATGCGGCCGCGGAATGTTCACACGATGCAGGAGATACGGATTTGTCTCCACATTGTTCAGCCCCGCCTCGCCCGTCACCGCCGTCAGGTAGTCCTCCTCGGCAAGCATCGCAACGACCCCCGCATCATACGCCCCCGTCGGATAGGAGAAGCTGTAGATGGTTTTCAGCCCCTTCCACTCGAGCATCAGCTTCGAGAGACGCAGTTCCTCGCGCTGTTTCTCAGGGGGCAGTGTCGTTAGCGGAATGTGGTTCGCCGTGTGGCTGCCGATCTCCATGCCATGCCGCTCCATGTCAAAGAGATTGTCCCACGTCATATAGCCGGGGAGGCCGATGTCATTGGTCACCACATAGAACACCGCTTTCATGCCGCGCTCCTCGAGCATCGGCAGGGATCACGCGATAGTTGTCCTCGTAGCCATCGTCAAAGGAAAGGATGACGGGTTTTTCGGGCAGCTCCTGTTTGCCCTTGCGCGCACGCGCATAGTCCTGCGGCGTGATTGTCGTATATCCCTCCGCCGCGAGATAGTCCAGCTGAGCGGCAAATTCCTCGGGCTGCACGACGTACGGCTCTGCCCCCGGGGGCAGGGGGCTCCGTCACCATATGATACTCGAGAATGGGAAAAGCCCGTCGGCGGCGTTGCCGTCAAAAATCCATGCGGCAAATGCCGCGAGCAGCAGCACAGGCAGCGGCAGCCCGCTCGAAAAGCCGCCGTGCAATACCTCTCATCAATACTCAAACCTCCTCTGCCATCGCACGTATTTTTCCGCAGACGATGGCTCATGCCCGACTTGCTGATGTGACACAGCGCGGCAAGCTCCGCCATGCTGATCTCGGGATGTGCGCGCCGCATCTCCGCCGTCTCGCGCAGATCCTCCGAGAGCGCGGCGAGCCGTCCCGCAGCCGCGAGCCGCTCGATCGCCGCCAGCTGATCTGCTGCGGCATCCACGGCACGCTGGAGATTCGCCGTCTCCACATTAACGAGGCGGTTCACCTGCGCACGCACCTCCTTCAGGTTGCGCGCGACCTCGATCTCCTCTGCCGCCTCCTCCGCACCGATGAGCGCGAGAAAGTCCATCACGGCATCGCTCTCCTTGAGGTAGACAACATATGACTCACGTCGGTCGGTCAGACCCACAGGGAAATGCAGACGGCGCAGGGTGTGTGGAGCGCACGCCCCAGTGCCGCACTCTTTGCCGTGATTTCGAGATGACAGCGCGCCTCGGGACGGTTCACACTGCCGCCGCCCAGAAACGCACCGCGCAGATATGCCGCACGACAACACTTTCTCCGCAGGAGCTGCACATCCGTGCCCGTACGCAGTGCCTCACCGCCCGTGAGAAAGCCGAGACGCGTAAGGAGGGGTAACCCCTCCCCGCCGCAATGTTGACAATGTATGTGCGACGGCGCAGCTGCGGTGTGCGCTCCATCGCGACCGAAGTCGCAAGTGCTGCGTCCATCGCACGCAGCAGACGGATCACGCGGCGCGCGACTGCGGCACTTGTCGTCTCGAAGCGCAGCCCGAGTCCATGCTCCCCATCCGTTACCATGGATGCCCCCATGCGCAGGAGTGCGGCGAGCTCCGCCGTACGGCAGCAGTCACGCTCCGCATCCGTGCGCGAGAGCGCATTTTTTTACATCCGAGGCAAACGACGGCATCTCAGCTCACCCGCAGATCGTAGATCATGCGCATGATGTTGCGGCTGAGCTTGTCGGGATCGTGCCGCACCGCATCGGACTGGTTGATGATGTCCGCCGCGACGAAACCGATGCCGAGCGCGTTGATCGCCGCCTCGTCCACCGCGACGGGCGCAATTCCCTCCGCCGCGTATTTCTCGCGGAGGTTATCCGAGATCGGCGCACTGTTGACGAGCATGAAGTCGATCGCCCCACGCCCCGCGTGCTTGATGATCGCCTCCGCATGCATGGCGGCGGTATAGCCGTCCGTCTCGCCCGGCTGCGTCATGACGTTGCAGATATAGATCTTGAGTGCTCGGCTCTTTCGGAGCTCCTCGGCAACACCATTGACGAGGAGGTTCGGCATGATGCTCGTGTAGAGACTGCCGGGGCCGAGGATGATCGCGTCCGCCGTACGGATCGCCTCGAGTGCGGACGGAACGGGCTTGACATCCTGCGGATAGAGGCGCACGCGGCGGATACGCCCCGGCACCTCAGGGATGTGCGACTCGCCCTCGACCACCGTGCCGTCCTCGAGAATCGCGTCGAGGCGCACGGACTGCTTCGAGGCGGGGGAGCACGCGCCCCTTGACCGCGAGAACCTTTGAGGACTCGCGCAGTGCCGTCTCCATATCGCCCGTGACCTCCGCCATCGCCGCAAGGAAGAGATTTCCGAAGCTGTGCCCTGCGAGATTGCTCTGCCCCTCAAAACGATGCTGAAAGAGCTTCTCCATCAGCGGCTCGGTATCGGCGAGCGCAACGAGACAGTTGCGCAGATCTCCTGGTGGGATGATGCCGAGCTCCTCGCGCAGCCGCCCCGACGAACCGCCGTCATCCGCAACCGTCACCACCGCCGTCACATTGCTCGTCAGTTCCTTGATCCCGCGCAGGAGCACGGACAGACCGTGTCCGCCGCCGATCACCGTGACTGCAGGGGCCACGGCTCAAACGTGTTTTTTTCATAGACAAGATCGACGAGGCGCGCTGATGTCCCCTCGGGCATCAGCGCGGTAATGACGGAGCGAATGATGTGCCGCGTCGCCAACAGCATAAGACCGCTGCCGAGAAGTGCGATCAGTCCGCCCGCAATCGCCGTAAAGCCGTAGTCATAGCTGCCCTGCCATGTATAGACAAAGCGGAAGATCGCCTCCTCGATGCTGTCGATGTATTTGTAGTTGAAGATCAGTGCCGCTCCAAGCCCGACACAGAGGGTTCCAACGGCAAAGACAAAGAGCCACCGCTTGAACCCCAAGCCGGGATAGAGCCATTTTATGAGATGCATCCCTCAGTCCTCGCTCACATGCTCGTGCACCTCATTCTTCATGAGGTCGCGATGCTCGAGATGTGCCGCATAGCTGCCCTTGATGCGGTCGTAGATATGCTTTTGCAATAAAGACGCTGCGGTGCATGCCGCCCGTACAGCCGATGGCGATGACGAGCTGGCTCTTGCCCTCCTTCACATACTGCGGGAGGAGGAAGTCGATCATGCCGTCGAGGTACTGCTCGAATTTCTGCGTCACTTCCCACGACTCGATGTAGGACGCGACCTGCGGAACGGTGCCGCTCCTCTTGCGCAGCGCGTCCACATAGAACGGATTCGGCAGGAAGCGCACGTCAAAAACGAGGTCAGCGTCGAGCGGAATGCCGTACTTGAATCCGAACGAGAGGATGTTGACGTTCATCTCCGCATCCCCGCCGTGCGTATCGTAATGCTGTCGGATGATGTCGCGCAGCTCCGCCTTGCGCAGATGCGAGGTGTCGATCAGCTGTGTCGCTCGCGCGCGAATCGGTGCAAGCTGCGCACGCTCGCGCGTCACCCCCTCCGAGATGCGCGCATCGGGCGCGAGCGGATGAGGACGGCGCGTCTCCTTATAGCGGCGGATGATGACATCATCGGACGCCTCGATAAAGAGCAGCTCATAGGAGACATCCCCCGCATCCAGTTCGCCGAGAATCCGCACAAAATCATCGAAGAACTCGCGGCTGCGCGTGTCCACCACGATTGCCGCGCGGCTGATCTGCCCGTGTGTCTCACGGCAGAGATTGATGAACTTCGGAATGAAGACCGGCGGCAGATTGTCCACACAGAAATAGCCCAGATCCTCCATATAGCGCGCCGCGAGCGACTTTCCGCCGCCCGACAGTCCCGTCACGATCACAGGGCGGAACTTCTCCGCCGTACGCTTCGTTTCTCCCATTGCCGATCACCTCACAGTACAAATTTCTCAATCGCAAGAGCGATTCCGTTCGCATCATTCGATGCCGTCACATAGCGGGCACGTTCCTTTGCCTGGGGCAGCCCGTTCTCGGGTACGACGGAGAACGCGCCCATCTCGAGCATCTCGAAGTCGTTGTCCGCGTCGCCCGCGACCATGACCTCGTCGAGTGTCAGCCCCATCGCATCCGCGAGAGCCTGCACACCGACTGCCTTGTTCACGCCCGGCGGATTGATGTCGACGCTCGTGCCCGTATTCTGCTGCGGCACAAGGTGGTCGCCAAACTGCGCCCGTACCTCGCGCACATAGGCAGCAACGCCGTTTTCCATCTCACGCAGAACGAACTGCGGGACATTCTCCGTATAGGGGCAGATAGTCATTGCCGACCTCTGTCACCACGAAATTCGCTGTCGTGCGATAGGCGGTAAAATAGTCCGCACGGTACTCCGGCGCGTAGATGTCGATGCCGCTGTACCAGTTCACATACCAGTTTCGTTCATAGGCAAAGTTCAGGAACTCCCGCGCGAGTGCAGGATCGAAATAACGTGCAAAGACAGGTTCTTCCTCCGCCTTTCCGACGTAGCCGCCGTTACAGCAGATGACCGGTGCATCGGAGGCGAGGAGGCGCGTGAAATAGAGTGCCGAGCGCAGCATCCGCCCCGTCGCGATCGTCACCGTGACACCGCGTGACATGGCGCGTGCAATCATGTCCTTCGTGCGCGTCGTGATTTTTTTGTCCGACGTGAGGAGCGTCCCATCCAGATCGAGTGCAATGAGCTTGATCGCCATTCCGTTACCCTTCATCGACACGGGCGCATCCGCCCCCATGCCGAGCACATAGTGATAAATCGCCGCCGCGAGACCGTTCTCCTCACAGGGTCAGCGTCTCGTAATCCGTTACCTCTTTCACCTCGGGGAATGCGTTCCCCATGGCGATGCTCTTGCCCGCAGCCTTCAGCATCGGCAGATCGTTGTACGCATCGCCGATCGCCATCGTCTCCTCAATCGCGATGCCGAGTTTTTGCCGCGAGGGAGCGCAGTGCCGATGCCTTCGAGATTCCCTTGGGGACGATCTCAATGAGGGCAATCCGCCGAGCGCGTCACATCGACGCGTTCGCCGAATGCAGCGAGCACCTCCTCTGCACGCGCGAGCGTCACCGAGAGCTCCTTCGTCACGAGGAGCAGCTTGCAGTTGCCCTCCGTGTGCGCAAAGAGCCCATCCCAGCCGACCGCCTCGCCCGTGAGCTTCTGTGAGTTCTCGTAAAAGCGGGACTCATCACATGCCTCCACATAGCGCAGAACACCGCCGCTGTAACTCTGGATGTACCAACCGCGCTCCTTGCAGAACGCGATGATATCGTGCGCGAGCGCGGGATCGACCGTGTGCTCCTCGTAGACGCGCCCGCTCGGGCTCTTGATGAGCCCGCCGTTGTACGATATGATCGGTACGTCCACACCGAGTGCGCGGGCGACGGGCAGAAAGCCGCCTCGAACATGCGCCCCGTCGCAATCGTTACCGTGACCCCCGCCTCCACTGCGCAGCGCACAGCGGCGATATTCTCCGCCGACACCACATTCCCGTCCGGCAGCATCGTCCCGTCCAAATCCGATACAAATAGCTTTACTGCCATTTCATCCCCTCCTGTATCCAAAATCCCCTGTTATCTCATGATGTGAATCGTTTGCGTAACTAAGGAAGCACTGATAAATTCAGCCGCGCCATCTTAGCACATCTTTTTTTGCCCGCACTGTGTCGGCAAATCCTCCACATAGCCCTTGCTATGCGTCCGGTTTGTCTCCTTGTTCGGACGAAAAAAATCTACGCCAATCTGACGGACTTCATTTTATCAGCGATTCCCTAAGCGTTCGCGTGGGATTCGCGACACAGAGTCTCCCAAAATGCTGACAAATCCCATTTCCCTATGTTATAATAGCCCAGAAATCACCATCGAAAGGAGGAGCATTTTGCAGAACATATTCCGCAAGTTCCTCATCCTCATCGGTATGCTCCTCATCCTCACGGGCATCTTTGGGCTCTCCTACACTTACTGGATCGACCATCGCACGGCACGCAGCCTCTCCGCGTATGCGCGCATCGACTTTCAGGCATCCCTACACGGGCGAGGGACGGCTCGAGGGGGCAACCCTCGCGCTCTGGGACTACCGCTTTGACGAGACGAAACTCCTGCCCGATGTCGTCCTCTACACAGACGGCACTGCTTGGGAGATGAAGGCAATCACCAAATATACGCCGCGTCCCGCCGAGGGCGCGGACAATCCGTACAAAAACGAAAACAAAATGTTCGTCGAGCTCCCGCGTGCCAGCCTCCCCGCTGTCCGCAAGGCGACGGGCATCCGCCTCCGCTTCTACTACGACAACGGACAGACCATCGATCTGCCGCTGAACGAGCCCGACCTTGCCTACTGGCAGCGCGAACTCGGCAAAGGCATCTAAAGGCTATTGTACTGTTATTGAAAACATTCGTCAAGGCAGGGGACTTCTATGAAGAAAAACGACTTCGTCCTCATCGGCGCACTGCTCCTCCTCTGTGGGATCGGTGCCATATTTTTTTTCACACACACGGACAAAGAAATGCGTCATGCCGTTATCACACAGGACAATGTGCAGCTCTATGACATCCCGCTCACGGGGCACACGGGCACGGAGGACATCGTCATCGCGGATGAGCACGGGGCGAACATGATCCGCGTCGAGGATGAAAGCATCGCCGTCATCGATGCGGACTGCCCCGACCTCGTCTGCGTCAAGACGGGCAAGGCATCAAAAAAAGGCGACGTGATCGCCTGTCTGCCGCACAAGCTCCTCATCGAAGTGAAGTAATATGAACCTTCATCGCATGACGCGCATTGCGCTGCTCACAGCACTCTCCCTCATTCTCTTTGTGCTTGAGGGATTCCTCCCTCTGCCGCTGCCCGTTCCGGGTGCAAAGCTCGGGCTCGCCGCCATCGTCACACTCATCGCACTCCATCTCCTGCCGGCGCGCGACGCAGCACTCATGCTCACGCTGCGCATCCTTGTCGCCTCCGCCCTCGGCGGCGGACTTGCGCCCATGCTCTACAGCCTCGCGGGCGGCGCGGCGAGTTTTGCCGCGATGGTGCTGCTGAAAAAAACACGCAGCTGTCCATCGTCGGCATCAGCGCGGCGGGCGGCTTCCTGCACAACATGGCACAGCTTCTCGTCGCCGCCGCCGTCATGCAGACGACCGCTCTCTTGTCCTACGCTCCCGTGCTCGGCTTCGTCGGAATATTGACAGGAATCGGCATCGGTATATCCGCACAGATAATTTTACAGAAAATATTGAGATAAATATTCTCAATATCATGTTTTTTTGTGCTATACTCTCATTAGCAGATTTTTTTCTCTACTATTACAATTTTAAGGAGGACAATCCAATGGAGTATCGTATCGAACACGATTCCCTCGGTGAGGTCAAGGTTCCGGCGGACAAGTATTGGGCGGCGCAGACGGAGCGCAGCTTTGAGAACTTCCCCATCGGCATTGAGAAGATGCCCGCCGAGATCATCCACGCGTTCGGCATTCTGAAGAAATCCGCCGCGATTGCAAACAACAAGCTCGGCAAGCTCGACGACAAGCGTCTGGATGCCATCAAGGCGGCGTGCGATGAGATCATCGCGGGCAAGCTTGCGGAGCATTTCCCCTCGCGGTCTGGCAGACGGGCAGCGGCACACAGTCGAACATGAACGTCAACGAGGTCATCGCCAATCGCGGCAACGAAATTGCAGGAGAGAAGATCCTGCACCCGAACGATCACTCCAATATGTCGCAGAGCTCGAACGACACGTTCCCGACGGCGATGCACATCGCTGCGGTCATCGCCATTGAGGACGGACTCTTCCCGAGCATCGACCTCCTCGCCGATACCTTCCGCCGCTTGATGAAGGAGAACGAAGGTATCGTCAAGACGGGACGCACGCACCTACAGGATGCCGTTCCCATCTCGTTTACGCAGGAGATCAGCGGCTGGCTCGCGATGCTTGAGCAGTCGAAGAAGCAGCTGCAGGCAGCACTGCCCTTCCTCCACGAGCTTGCACTCGGCGGTACCGCCGTTGGCACGGGGCTCAACACGCCGAAGGGCTTCGATGTCGCCGTCGCACAGGCAGCGAGCGAGCTGACGGGCAAGAATTTCGTCACTGCACCGAACAAGTTCCACGCGCTCACGAGCAAGGATGCCATTGTCTTTGCACATGGGGGGCTCAAGGGGCTCGCTGCAAACATGATGAAGATCGCGAACGACATCCGCTGGCTCGCAGCAGGCCCGCGCTGCGGTCTCGGAGAGATCACGATCCCCGCGAACGAGCCGGGCAGCTCCATCATGCCGGGCAAGGTCAACCCGACGCAGTGCGAGTCCGTCACGATGGTCGCCGTACAGGTCATGGGCAACGATGCCGCCATCGGGATCGCCGCGTCACAGGGGCAACTTCGAGCTGAACGTGTTCATGCCCGTCATGATCTACGACTTCCTCCAGTCCGCACGCCTCCTCACCGACTCCCTCAAGTCGTTCAACGACCGCTGCGTCACAGGGATCACGGCGAACCGTGAGAAGATGCACGAGAACCTCCACCGCTCGCTGATGCTCGTCACGGCTCTGAACCCGTACATCGGCTACGAAAATGCCGCGAAAAACAGCACACAAGGCGTTCGACGAGAACATCAGTCTCAAAGAAGCGTGCGTTGCCCTCGGCTTCCTCACCGCCGAGAAGTTCGACGAGGTCTTCCACCCCGAAGAGATGGTGTAATACCGACTTCCACTCATACAAAAAGGACTGCTGCAAAGAGGCGGCAGTCCTTTATTTTCCCCTAAACCGCTAAAAAAATCCGGATTGAGTACGCGCAGGGTCTTGCGGTCGTAGTCGATGATCCCCTCGTCGCGCATATGACTCATCTCGCGGCTGAGTGCACTGCGCTCCACACCGAGGTAGCGCGCGAGCTGCGTCTGGTTCAGCTCACGTACGGCGGTGCCGTCTCCCTCCACGGGGATCGCCTGCAGGTAGACACTCAGCTTTGCGCGGATGCTCTTTTTGGCCCATGATGCGGATCTTATGCTGATAGAATATCCCCTTCTGCGAAATCCTGCGCAGCATATTCAGCGTAAACCGCCAGAGATACGGATCGCTGCACGCGGTACGCTCATAGAGCTGTCGGAACTGCAGACGCAGGATCACCGTATCGCTGAGTGCCTTGACGAACATGCGGCTCGCCGCGAGATTCGCCCCCTCCATCGTCTCGCCGAAACTCTTGCCCGCCTCGAATATATTCATGTCGATCTGGTCAGCATTCTCGTTGAGGAACGACACTTCGATTTCCCCACGAGGATGATGCCCGTCACAATCGGCGCACGTCCCATGCGCATGATATCCGAGCCTGCCGCATAACGCTTCATCTCACCGCCGAGCGCATTTAGGAGTTCCGGCAGAGCATCCGCAGGGATGCCCTCGAACAGATCGTGTCGCAGCAGGAGTTCTGTGTGTGGTGCTAACATTTCATGCGTCAGCATAGTCCGCTCCTTTCCATGACGGAGAATAATTCTCTATCATTATAGGAGGAATCCACGAATTTGTAAATGAGACGCACATTTTTTTCCACAATATTTCTCTTCATTGTGTCAAAAAAATGCTATAATGGCAACAGTCATACAACGTTCAACAGAAATGGAGCATACCATGCAGAACACATCATATCAAAATCTCATCATCGGCTTCGGCAAGGCGGGCAAGACGCTCGCGGGCTTCCTCGCGAAGAAAGGCGAGACGGTCGCCCTCGTCGAGCGGTCAAAGGAGCGTTACGGCGGCACCTGCATTAACGTCGCCTGCATCCCGTCGAAGTCGCTGGAGTACAGTGCGCGGCTCTCAGCAGCGGCGGGCGGCGATTTCGCGGCAAAAGCGGCGCGTTATCGTGCAGCGATTGCAGAGAAACGCCGCCTCACAGCGATGCTGCGCGAAAAGAACTACGCAAAGGTGACGGGCACGGGTGCTGTCGTCATTGACGGAGAAGCATCGTTTGTCGACGCGCATACCGTACGCATTGTCGGCGCGGACGGAGAGCAGACCGTCATGGCGAACCGCATCTTCATCAATACGGGTGCGCTGCCCTTCGTTCCGCCGATCGAGGGGAGCGGCGGAGAGCACGCACGTCTACACGAGTGAGACGATGATGGAGCTGGACGAGCTGCCCGAGAAGCTCGTCATCATCGGCGGCGGCTATATCGGACTGGAGTTCGCATCGTACTACGCCAACTTTGGCTCATCCGTTGCCGTCGTGCGGGATGGCGATGCCTTCATCCCCCGCGAAGACACGGAGATCGCCGCACGCGTCCTACAGCACACAAATGATCGCGGCATCCATATCCTGATGGGTGCGAAGGTACAGCGCATCGAGGACGGAGCAGCGGGCGCAAATGTTGTCGTGCAGACGGCGGACGGAGAGAAGCGGCTCGCGGCGAACGCCATTCTCATCGCAACGGGCCGCCGCCCGAACATCAAAGGGCTGAATCTTGCAGCGGCGGGCGTTGCCGTGACGGAGCGCGGTGCGGTCGCCGTTGACGAGCACCTGCGCACGAACGTACCGCACATATGGGCGATGGGCGATGTCGCGGGCGGCCTGCAGTTCACCTACATCTCTCTCGACGATTTCCGCATTGTAAAGGATCAGCTCGCGGGCAGCGGAACACGCACAACGGCAAATCGCGGAGCCGTCCCCTACTCCGTCTTCCTCGATCCGCCGCTCTCACGCGTCGGCATGACGGAGGCACAGGCAGAGGCGGCGGGCTTTGACGTACGCATCCTCCGCCTTGAGGTCGCCGCCATCCCGAAGGCGCAGGTCTACAAGAAGCCCGCCGGCATTCTCAAGGCAGTTGTCGACGCAAAGACGGACACGATCCTCGGTGCACATTTCTTCTGCCCCGAGTCGCAGGAGATGATCAATCTCATGAAAATGGCAATCGACCACGGCATCACTGCCGCCGCGCTTGGCTCTGCCATCTACACCCACCCGACCATGACCGAGGCACTGAACGATCTGTTCAGCTGAAAAGGAGACGTCGATGACATTCGCGCACAAAGCGGCGCGGTACTGCCTCGCCGCCATATTCGCCCCGCTGCTCTTCCTCGGTGCAGAAGCTGAGGCGGCACCCGAGGCAGCACCCATACAGTCGACAAGAATTGCCCCGTCTGAGCACACCGAAATTCGACAGCTGACAATGGAGTTCCGCCACCCCGTCGCAGACGGCACACTCATGCGCATGATCTGGCAGATTGACGGTGTCGTCAAGGACGCATTCTCAGCGGAGGAAATCGCAAAACAAGGGCTGAATCCGGATGCCCTTATCCCATGCCTCGCCGAATTTGTGGCGAAGGAGTTCACAAACGGCCGCCGTCTTGACATCCGCGAGCGTTACATCCCGTGGACTCCGGAGCTTGAGTCGCGCCTTCGCGCGGTCATTGCCGCACAGGACCTCACCGCCGAGAACGACTACGGCGCACGCGCGGAGACCGTGACAAATCCCGCCTACAACATCCTCATCGCCTATGCGGACGGACGCAGCCTCTATATCACCTCGGAAGGACAGTCGCTGAACGAACATGAGGGAGGGCATCGAGGATGCACTCCTCACATGGTGCGACGAAGCATTCACCACCGCCGGGAAGCAAACGCCATGAGCACATGGAAGCGATATATTGGCGGTGCCGCCCTTGTCCTGGGCTTGCTGTCCTTCCGCACTGTGGATTTGGCGCAATATCCGCCGCCCCCGAGGTGCGCGGCATCGTCCTCACAGGCGAAGCGAAACAGGCGTACATCAAGACGCAGATGGACGCACTCTACTACTCGCCCGAGGACAAAAAAAACCTGCGCCGTTCACCGCACCCGAGGGCTGGACATATGAAAAGACCTCGATCGGAAACGTTCCGGTCGAGCGTCTTGCACCACCGAAACCAACCACCAAGAGGATTGTGCTCCAACTCCACGGCAGTGCCTATATGAGTGGACTCACGGATCTCTACCGAACGTTTGCCGTGCGTCAGGCAGCGTATACGAATGCACGCGAAATATACTGTGTGGACTACCGCCACGCGCCCGTGTACCGCTATCCTGCTGCACTTGAGGATGCGGCGACGGTCTATCAGGGACTCCTTGCACGCGGGACACGCCCCTCAGATATCATCATCTTTGGAGACTCTGCGGGCGGCAATCTCGCCGTAGCACTTGCGCTCCACCTGCGAGACAAGGGGTTGCCGCAGCCTGCGGCACTCATCCTCCTCTCGCCGTGGGCGGACTTCGAGCACAAGGACGGCACATCACGCACGGAAAACTTTACAAAGGACAAAGTGCTCGGTGAGGGCACACCGTTTGCGCCCCACTTGCGCAAAACACCGCCGTATGCCGGCAGCCTCCCGCTCGACGATCCGCGTCTTTCCCCGATTCACGCCGATCTCAGCGGACTGCCGCCAATGCTGATCCAGACGGGTGGCTACGAGCTCCCTGCTGACGGAGGACGAACAGCTTGCGGAAAAAGGCGAAGGCGGCCGGAACGTCTGTGACATTCACCGTCTATCCCGAAATGCCCCACGTCTTCCCGCTCGTTCTGCCGGAACTCGCGGAGAGCATCGCTGCATACGAGGAGGTACGGGACTTCGTCAATCGATATACGATGAAACAACCATAATCAAAACCACCAGTTGAACTGGTGGTTTGAACAAACCCTATAAGGGCCAAATGCTTATGGTAGCACCTTAAAAGGTGCATCGAATGGGTTCTGACAACCACACTATTATCACGGGCAGCCCCCTACTCGGGGGCATTTTTATTTGCCTTTTTCACTCCTGCTACCCGTAAACGGGTCAACAAACTCCTTTAGGCTTAGTTGATCTGCCATAATATCCTCCTGTAACTGATTCTTGATATAATTCTTGATTGCATTTTCATATTTCCCAACAGTATCGACATAATATCCGCGACACCAAAAAAATGTCAATTCCCGTATTTGTACTTCAGGTTCGCGTGTCGGTCAAACACCATCAAGCTGCTTTTACTCTTCAAGCAGCCCATAAACCCAGAGACACTCATATGCGGCGGTATGGTTACTAGCATATGGATATGGTCTGGGCAACACTCTGCCTCCAAGATTTCTACACCTTTGCGTTCACACAGATCTCGTAGGATCTTTCCAATGTCGACCTTAATTTGGTTGTAGATTACTTGCCGTCGATATTTTTGGGGCGAACACAATATGATATTTACATCTCCATTTACTGTGTGATAAACTTTTTACGTCATTCATTGACAAGCGCCTCCTATGCTATTCTTCATTTGTGGTTGTCAGGCCACTTCTAGTTTAGCATAGGAGGCGCATCCCTTTTCTATAAGATTTTTTTCTCTACCCCCAGTTGAACTGGGGGATTTATCATGCCTATTCGGCGACCATTAAAATACAAAGGGACATTCTGCCACAATAACAGAATGTCCCTTGTTTTTTGCAAAAAGAGAGTCTAAACATCCATTACAAATTAATATATCACACTGAGGTCCGATCCATATGAATTTCAACAATATCCCCTGTAAGTTTTGATACCGAAAAAGAAAGATACCCCACACCTTTTTCGTTATAGTAATAGTAAACATCGCACTGAGAATTTGTAAACACCCTATCTGCCGTTCCATAAACATCCGTGAGACGATATGCAGGATCACCTACGGACACATCATCAAACGTAACAAGACCAGGTTTGGTTGCAGTAGCCGTAAGGAATTTATATCTACGATGAAGAATTGACAATCCTGAATCCCAATTCCATCGAGTATATCCAGATGCAGATGAATCGACATAATCAGGTCTTCCATATTTATCTTTAATCTCTTCAAGGGTTGTCTTCATTCCAAGACCGTCTAACTGTATTCTAGATGGTAGAATTGTTGCTTGTGCAATACTAAAAGGAGTAAAACATATCATTGCAAATAGAGCCCCAATCAGAATTTTTTTCATGATCCTTTCTCCCAAAGGTAAGCTTTTCTAGGCACAGTGTAAATATACTCCAAAAGTATAGAAATGTCCACTTGTCAAACAAGTAATTTTTTTCACAACATTAATCGCTATTGTGAAAGATAATATTAGTATTTCTTCCATGCTAGACAGCATTGTATATAAACAAGCGGGAGATATTGTCACTGCGACAATATCTCCCGCTTGTTTTTCTATCATGCCTCTCTACGGTCGAACGGCACTTGTCCAAGCTGCAGATCGGGGTTGTTCTCGCGAATCCAGCCAAGCGCCCACTCGTTGCTCACGAGGAGGACGGGGTTGCCGTTGCGGTCATGGACGAACATGCCGCGATCCGCGCCGCGCAGATCGGCGGGCTTGATCGTGCGCCCATCGGGAAACGCCAGCCAGCGCGCCGTCTCGAACGGCTGCATCTGCATCGTGATCTCCGTGTTGTACTCGTTCTTCAGACGGTACTCGAGCACCTCGAACTGGAGCGTGCCGACGGTGCCGACGATGTAGCTGTCCAGCCCTGCACCGACCTGCTCAAAGAGCTGGATTGCGCCCTCCTGCGTGAGCTGTTCGATGCCCTTGACGAACTGCTTGCGCTTCATCGTGTCCTTCGCTGCGACGCGTGCAAAAACGCTCGGGCGGGAACACGGGGAAGTCCTCGAACTTGAACTTGCACGCGGGGTCACAGAGCGTATCCCCGATGCCGAATACCCCCGGGTCGAAGAGTCCGACGATGTCGCCGGGATACGCCGTGTCGATGATCTGGCGATCCTGCGCGAGGAACTGCTGCGGCTGGGCGAGCTTGATGAGCTTGCCCGAGGGCGCGTGCCAGACGCTCATATTGCGGTCGAACTTGCCCGACGAGATGCGGATGAACGCAAGGCGGTCGCGATGCGCGGGGTTCATATTTGCCTGGATCTTAAAGACGAATCCCGAGAACTGCTCATCGTCCGGCGCAATCATGCCCGCTGAGGACATACGCGACGCGGGTGTTGGCGCGAGCCGAATGTACTCCTCAAGGAAGTTCTGCACGCCGAAGTTCGTCATCGCCGAGCCGAAGAACATGGGCGTGAGTTCGCCCGCATCCACCGCCGCACGGTCGAACTCCTCGCCCGCATCGCGCAGCAGCTCGATATCATCAAAGAGTGCGGCGGCAGCCTCCTCTCCAACGCGCTCCTTCCACGCGGGATCGTCCATCTCGAACACCTCGGAGACACGCGTCTCCTGTCCGTGTGTCACATCCTCGGCAAAGAGCTCGATGCGGTTCTTCTCGCGGTCATACACGCCGCGATAGGTGCCGTCCGTCCCAATCGGCCAGTTCATCGGATAGGAGCGGATGCCGAGCACGTTTTTCCAGCTCGTCCATCAGGTCGAGCGGTGCCTTGCCGAAGCGGTCGAGCTTGTTGACAAAGGTAAAGATGGGGATGCCGCGCTGACGGCAGACGCGAAAGAGTTTGCGCGTCTGTGCCTCAACGCCCTTCGCCGCATCGATAATCATGACGGCACTGTCCACCGCCATCAGCGTTCGATAGGTGTCCTCGCTAAAGTCCTGATGCCCAGGGGTATCGAGGATGTTGATGCGATAGCCGTCGTAGTCGAACTGCAGGACGGAGGACGTAACGGAGATGCCGCGCTGCTTTTTCGATCTCCATCCAGTCCGAGACGGCGTGACGCTGTGTCTTGCGCGACTTGATCGAGCCGGCGAGGTGAATCGCCCCGCCGTAAAGAAGCAGTTTCTCGGTCAGCGTCGTCTTACCTGCGTCCGGATGTGAGATGATGGCAAATGTGCGCCGTTTTGCGATTTCGCGCGCGAGTTCTTCTTTCAGTGATGCCATAAATCTCCTTACAATACAATCGTTCGGTAATCATAGGGGCTGCACAACACGCAGCCTATCTTTTTGCCCTTCCACCGCTTCGCGGTCCCCCTTCCCGCAAGCGGGGCAGGCTTTGGAGGACGATTATTTCAACGTCAATGATACGGGGCAGTGGTCGCTCCCGAATACATCCGCATGGATCTCTGCCGCTGCAATGCGCTCCTTCAGCTCCTCCGAGACGAGGAAGTAGTCGATGCGCCATCCCGCATTCGTCTCGCGCGCGTGGCGCAGGTACGACCACCATGTATACGCGCCCGTCACATCGGGATAGAGCGCACGGAAGGTATCGACGAAGCCCGCGTTCAGCAACTCCGTGAATTTGCCGCGCTCCTCGTCCGTAAAGCCCGCATTGCGACGATTGCTCTTCGGATTCTTGAGGTCGATCTCCGTGTGTGCGACGTTGAGGTCGCCGCATAGGGCAACGGGCTTTTTCGCACGCAGGTCAAGCAGGAAGGCACGAAAGGCATCCTCCCAGACCATGCGGTAGTCGAGGCGTGCGAGCGCGTTCTTCGAGTTCGGCGTGTAGACGGTGACGAGATAGAGATCTTCGTACTCCATCGTGATGACGCGTCCCTCGTGGTCGTGCTCCTCGATTCCGATCCCATACGTCACCGAGAGCGGCTTTCGACGCGTAAAGATCGCCGTGCCGGAGTAACCCTTTTTCTCCGCACTGTAAAAATACTGCTCATAGCCGGGCAGATCGAGGATCGCCTGTCCCTCCTGCATCTTCGTTTCCTGCAGGCAGAAAGCATCGGCATCGAGTTCCTTGAAGGCCTCCATGAAGCCCTTTTTGAGAGCGGCACGCAGTCCGTTGACGTTCCATGATACAAAAACGCATATTGTTCCTCCGTCAAAGCGTCTTATACTGTGAAATCGGCCAGAACACGAGGAGCGCCTTGCCCTTGATGAGATCGTACGGCACAAAGCCGACATCGGCAAAGCGGCTGTCCTCGGAGTTATTGCGATTGTCTCCCATAACGAAGACGCGCCCCTCGGGGACGGTCGACTTCGGATACTCGCTGCGCGTTTTTTCGAGGATGTAGTCCTCCGTGAGCAGCTGATCGTTGACGAGCACGCGCCCCTCGCGGATCTCGATCGTATCGCCCGGCGTTGCGATCACGCGCTTGATGAAGTCGCGGCTCGGGTCGCGCGGATACTGAAAGACGAGGACTTCGCCCTTCTCCGGCGGACGGAAGCGGTAGATGAATTTATTGACGACGAGACGCTCCTCCGACTCAAGGGTCGGGCGCATCGACGGTCCGTCGACGACATAGAGCTCCACGATAAAGGTGCGGATGAACATGGCAAGTGCAACGGCGACAACGATGGATACAATCCAGTCCTTGATCTCCGATGCGGTTGATGTTTCTTTTTCCATAAAATCCTCCTCTCATACGACGAATACAGCAAAAATAGGGACTGCCGCAGCAGTCCCTATCCATCGTACAGTTAGCGCTTTTTCCCGAATACGAGCCGCTTTGCCCGTGAGTCCGCGCAGATAGTAGAGCTTCGCACGGCGGACGATACCGCGGCGCGTCACCTCGATCTTTGCGATACGCGGGGAGTGCACGGGGAAGAGACGCTCGACACCAACGCCCGATGCAATGCGGCGCACGGTGAAAAGTCTCACGAACGCCCGAGCCCTGACGCGCGATGACAACGCCCTCGAACACCTGAATGCGCTCGCGCGTGCCCTCGACGATGCGCGCATGAACGCGAACCGTGTCGCCCGGTGCAAACTTCGGGATGTCGGAGCGGAGCTGCTCCTTCTCAAGGACCTCGATGATATTCATATGTTTTTCCTCCTTCGCTCGGACGTTCATAGACGACTCATGTCGCCCAGCGGACCATCCACACACATACCCAGTGACTATAGCATAAGATGACGCTTCGCGCAAGAAAAATTTTTCATCAGCGTGTGCGCGTTCCTTGTCCGCCGCTCTCCTGCTGCGCTGCACCTTTTTTCTGCGGGGCCTTTGGGCGCGGGCGGCGCGGCGGCATATGCACCTTCCAATCCGGCTCGCAGGTGATCTGATTGCGCCCGTTTTCCTTCGACTGGTAGAGCGCGGTGTCCGCGCGCTTGACCATGTGGTCTGCCGTGTCCTCGGATGTCCCGTACCAGACGGCAACGCCGCCGCTGCACGTCACCTGATCCGACGGATGGATGCGCGCCTCGGAGACCGCCTCGCGGATCGTATTTGCAAATGCCGTCGCCTCCGCCCCGTCATAGTGGAGACAGAGCAGGATGAACTCCTCGCCGCCCCAGCGAATGAGGACATGACGCCGGTCGAGGAAGCCGCTGATCGTCTGCGCAAAAGCCCACGAGCACCACATCGCCGACGTCGTGCCCGTAGGTGTCATTGATCTTCTTAAAATAGTCAATATCGAACATGATGAGGGCAAACGGCTCCTTGATCTCGAGCGAGATCCGCATGAAGTCGCTCGTTGCCGCCGGGAACTTGTTCCGGTTGAACGCGCCCGTAAGCGGGTCAACCTCCATCTGCCGCGTCACGGCGCTGACCTCGTTCTCAAGGCTCGCAGAGAGTTCGGCGAGATAGCGTTCATGTGCCGCACGTTCCAAGATCAGCTGAACAATGAAGAAACCTATCGTATAGATGCCAAAGGGAACAAAAATAGGTGTGCCATGCAAACACGCGATACTGCAGAGCCAGTCCATCCACCACAGCAAGCGCAGAAATCGTTCCGAAGGCGATGAGAAGCGATCGGCAGCGCTTGTTTCCGCGCCGGTGGCAGCTCCACAGCCAGTATCCCGTCATGATGCCGCAGACGGCAAGCGCGAGATAGTAGAAGAACCGCATGAGATAGAGCCCGTTCAAACCGAGGATCTCAAGCACGACACCAATGCCAAAGATAGCACAATAAACGACAGCCAGTTGAAGAATCTTCTTTTTATAGTTCTCGTCAATGACGCCGTAGATCAGTAGATTCGCCGCGATGGGAATGAGATAGGAGGAAATGAGCTCCATATACCACCAAAAAAACGGGCCAGTCTGCCCAGAGGAGTATGAGGCTCGAGGAACTGAGCATCCAGACAAAAGAACACTACAAGTACAGCAATCAGACGCAGATAGACATCCCTGAGCTCCTTCTCCGTAAAGAAGTAGACACCGAGCAGCATAATGAAGATCACGAGTGCAGTAATGCCGCTTACATACGGGAAGTCATAGAGAAAGACATCCTCGATCTGATGGGCGGCACGATCCAGGCGGACACGGTCAAACTGCCCGAGCACCCAGATGTTGTCCGAATGCACTTGAATATAGAGCTGACGGCCGACTGCCCACGCGGGCAGATCAACGAGATGCCACTTGCGCCCATAGGCAGAATCATGATGATTGAAGTCTCCGTATCGATAGATGGATACGCCGTCCAAAAAGATCTGAACCGCCTGATCCGTTGTGGAGAAAAAAAGAGACTCTCATCGACCCCCGTGTCCGGAGGAATATAGACACGCACCCAGATATAGTGCGTCCCCTCGGGAACTGCGACACCGAACTGTGGATTGAATCTTCGCCACGTTCCCTCCTCCTTCGGGAATGCAGGAACTGTGCGCGCGGCTTTTTTTCATCTGCAGCAGGCGCAGATGGCTGCCAATACTCCCACGCAAGCGACGAGGTCTCAGCCGATGCCGCATGTCCCGTGCACAGAAGCAGCACAAATAAAAATATCTGCATAAACGTGTACAATCGCTGCTTCATCCTCCGATCACCTCCTTACTTTTTATTCGTTGTAAAAATGAAGTAAACTTAAATGCATTTAGGAAGAAAGTCCCAATAAAATTTTTGCGTACGAGCTTCTCCGGCACGTCGCTGTGTACGGAAACGCGGCCAATCTCCTCCGCGAGTACCCAATGAATGCGTCCGCCGACGGTCTTCTTATCGTGAAAGAGGTCGGCATACATCGCATCTGCTGTTACATTTTCGGCGGCAACAGGCAGCCCCATCGCACGGATCAGCCCGATCATACGATCCTCGTCCGCCGCTGCGAGAAGCCCCATCTGTACGCTGATCTGCGCCGCGCCGACCATACCGATCGCCACCGCCTCACCGTGCCGATAGCGCGTATAGCACGTCTCCTTCTCGATGGCATGGGCAATCGTGTGTCCGAAGTTCAGGATGCGGCGCAGCTAGCCCTCGCGCTCGTCCTGCCGCACGACATCCGCCTTGATCTCACAGGAGCGTGCGATCACTATGCGCCGCCGCAGTCGGTTCGAGGGCGAGTACATCCGCACAGTGATCCTCAAGCCACGCAAAGAAGTCTGCGTCATAGATGATGCCGTACTTGATGATCTCACCGAGCCCCGTCGCAATCTCCCGCGCGGGCAGCGTTCGGAGCAGATCCAGATCCATAAAGACGGCATCGGGCTGATAGAATGCGCCGATGAGGTTCTTGCCGAGCGGATGATTGACGGCAACCTTGCCACCGACGCTTGAGTCCACCTGCGCGAGGAGGCTCGTCGGCATCTGGATGAAGGGAACACCGCGCATATAGGGTCGCGGCGACAAAGCCCGCAAGGTCGCCGACCACGCCGCCGCCGAGCGCAATGATCGGAGACTTCCGATCGAGTCGCAGCTCGATTGCACGCGTAAAAAGCTCGTTCGCCTGCGTGAGACTCTTCGACGACTCGCCCGCAGGAATCGTTACAATCTCCGCGTGAATCCCCGCGCGGGCGATGGTCTCCGCAGCAGCGTCGGCGCAGAGCGGAGCAACATTCGCATCCGTGACAATCATGCCATGCCCGGAATACCCCGCCTGCGAAATGAATGAAACGATTTCGTCGGCGATTCCGCTGCCGATCACGATCGGATAGCTGCGCGCTCCGAGTTCGACCATTACCTTGCGCATATCATTTTCTCCAAATCCGCGTTGCCTGTATGATGTACTCCGCCACCTCGAGCGGAGCGCGTCCGCTCGTATCGACCGTGATGTCGGCATTCTCGTAGAGCGGTCTGCGCTCCTCAAGCAGACGCGCCACCGCCGCACGGCGGTCGCCCGCATCGGCGCTGTCGAGAACCGGGCGTTTGCCGCGTGCCGCCGTCCGCTGCAAGATGGTGTCCACATCGGCGGTCAGTGCCACAAGAATGCCGTTTTGGCGCAGCAGCGCAACATTCTCCGCATCCTTGACCGTGCCGCCGCCCGTCGCAATGACGAGGTTCGTACGCCCTGCCGCATCGCGTACGGCCTCCTTTTCGCGTGCGCGAAAAATACGGTTCGCCGTGCTGTTCAAACATCGCAGGAATGGTCATACCGCATTGCGCCTCGATCTTCTTGTCGAGATCGTGAAAGGCACAGCCAAGACGCGCGGCGAGCAGGCGGCCGACACTCGTCTTGCCCGTCCCCATAAAGCCGATCAGTACGACGTTCTTCATAGCGTCTGCCATTGGCTTTCCAGCCGCGTACGATAGGCGGCAAGCGAGGCATGGAGGTCGGTCATGGAGTCCGCATGGAACTGCGTGCAGATCGCATCTGCAAGGGTGAAGGCGACCATCGCCTCGCCGACGACGGAGGCGGCGGGCACGGCACAGGCATCGCTGCGCTCCTTGCTCGCTGAGACCTCCGCACCCGTTGCAAGATCGACTGTCTTCAGCGGGGTCATCAGCGTTGGGATGGGCTTCATCGCCGCGCGCACGATGAGCGGCTCTCCGTTCGTCATGCCGCCCTCGAGCCCGCCCGCACGGTTTGTCCTGCGATAGGGACGACCATCTGCGTCCCGATAGAGCTCATCGTGAATCTCGCTGCCCGGCAGATGCGCACACGCAAAGCCCGCACCGATCTCCACGCCTTTGATTGCCTGAATGGACATTAGTGCGCCCGCAATTTCCCCATCGAGACGCGCGTCCCACTGCGTATGCGTTCCAAGCCCGACGGGCAGTCCGCGCACGACAATCTCGAACACGCCACCGAGCGTATCGCCCGTCGCCTGTGCCTCGTCGATGCGGGCTTTCATCTGTATCTCTGCCGCAGAATCGCAGCAGTTCAAATCATCACTGTTCGTCACGCCGATATCTTCGTCACGGATTGCCGCACGGTCAACCGACACGCCGCCGATCTCCGTCACGCATGGGAGACAACGGTCACACCGACGGCGGCAAGCAGCTGACGGCAGACCGCACCGACGGCAACGCGCATCGTCGTCTCGCGTGCACTCGAACGCTCGAGAATGTCACGCGCGTCATGGCGGTCATATTTGAGCACTCCCGCAAGATCGGCATGCCCCGGACGAACGGCGGTCACACGCGCCCCCGACGGCGCACCAAAGGGATCCATACGCTCCGTCCAGTTTACAAAGTCGCGATTCACCACCTGCAGGGTGATCGGTGCGCCCAGCGTCTCGCCAAAGCGCAGTCCCGAAAGAACCACGACGCGATCCGTCTCGATCTTCATGCGTCCGCCGCGTCCGTACCCCTGCTGACGGCGTGCCAGCTGTGCATCAATCTCCCCACGCGAAATACGCAGCCCCGCCGGCATCCCGTCCAGAATTGCCGTCAGTGCCGCGCCGTGCGACTCCCCGCCGTGAGAAAACGCAGCTGCCCCATCCTAATTCCTCCCCGCAGAACATTTGTGGCAGTCCCCTGATCGCCCCATCATAAAAACAAATTCGATACAACAACATTTTTTTCCTGCAAAACACATACGATTTCTTCGTTATTTCGCGGACTTCGGCAATGCTGTGTCACGCATGTCCACCAAAGCGTCTTCGTCATGACCCGTCCGTACTGTGTGCGCCGCTATTTTGAGCTGAAGCACACAGTGCAGTTCATCGCCCTCGCTCGTCAGGGAGAAGTCACCGAACGCGATGCCGCGCGGCAGCTCCTGCACGGCATGAAGAAAGGATAGCACATCAAAAATACTGCCCGTGAAAACGAAACTCCATCGGATACACAAAAAGTGCCCATACGCGTATCGTTTTCGCGTGGGGAAATGCTCTCGATCGTCACGCCGCTCCTCTGTGCCAGACGTTCCACGGTGCGAATAAACGCCCCCTGCCCGCGCTCCTCGGGCAGCGCATCTGCGACACGCGCCTGACGCGCCTCCAGTTTTTCCAACGCCCGCGTATCATCCAGCAGGAGACGCTGATAGGCATCCACGCGCGCGCACGAGGTCTCCGCCGCAGCCCGCTCGGCAAGCGCGGACGCACGGTATGCGTCAAAAATACGGTGCGAGCACAAGCACATAGATGAGGAGGAGGGCAAGTGCCCAGATCAGCGCAAGCTCGATGCGCTGTCGCTCGGAAAAATTGTCCCATCGCCGCCTCCTACCACCGACTGTGCAGGACAAAGCGGATCTGCTCCGATGTGCCGTCAACCGTCTTCTCCTGCCCCGCATATTCAAGCGTCACCTCCGCAGAGAAAAAAACGCATCCTCTTCCAGTGCGCCAATCAGTGCCGAAAGCGCCGCATAGTCCGACGCCGCTCCCTCGATGCGAACATTCTGCGCGTCTGCATGAATCCCCGTAAGACGAACGCCGTCCACCGCCGCAGTGCCGAGGTGCACGAGCAGTGCGCGGACGGGCAGCGACTCGCTCAAAAATGCAGACAGGGATTCGCTCGCGCTCAGCGAGGTCAGCGCGCAGTGCGGAGAACTCCTCCATGCGCGCACGCTCCGAAGAGCGGAGTGTAAGCTCCTCTACGGCCTTGTCGCGCGCCGTTCGCTCCGCGAGATAGGCAGCAGCATCTGCCGCAGCGCATCCAACAAAGATCGCCGTTGCAAGTACGGCGATCAACCCTGCTGCATGTGCACGCATGCGTCCAAGAAGCGGTCTCTCGCCCGTCCAATACAGATGCACGGGCGTATCCGTACGCAGGAGCAGCCCCGCATAGATCGCAGGCAGGAGATCATCCGTCTCCGCAGCGCTCTCCCACGGCATACGCGGCTCGCGTGCCGTCTCGACCGCATCCGCAAGCGCACCGCCGTTCGGCGGGCAGACGGTCATCCGATGGAGACAAAGTCCCGCTGCAGCAAATGCGGAGAAGTACGTCCGAATGCGTGCCGCATCCACCCGTGCCGTCCAGTACCGCTGCGGCATCGTGCCCACAAGAGGCGTACCGCAGAGACAGAGGTCCTGCGCCGCATCCGCTGCGCCCTCTGCGTGCAGCGACCAGCGAAGAGCCTCGCGCAGCTCCTCGCCCGCGAGCAGGACAGGCAGCTCCCGTTCTGTGATTTCCGCTTCCTCATGGGGGAGCACAAGCCCGAGCGGCAGTTTCTCCCATCCCGCACGCACGAGTTCCGCACGGGCGCAGGAGGCAAGTACCTTCGGCTCTGAGAGGTCTCTGCCGTCCGCCTCCACGATCCGCGACTCTGCGACCGCCCACATCGCCGACGCATCGTCCGCCGCACACAGGTGAACGAGTGCCATGCGCTCTGCTGAAGGGGAGAGACCAACAGCCTCATGCACAGTCCACGGCAGTCTAAAACCAACGCCGCCAGACATAGCGATCCCCCTTCTTTTCCATTCGCGCACGGACAATCTTTGCCCGCAGCCAATCCTCACCGTCCGTAATGCGGGGCTCCCCCATCCACAGCTGCCGCGACCACATGGATCGCTTCTCCAGGTGCGGCATCGTGCGGCGTTTCGATAAAGACGCGCAGCTCGATCTGCGCTGCCACCGGCACTGTGCCCACGTCCACCTCCCTGTGCTCGCCCTTGGCAGGCGGCGCACCGTAGACATCCGCCGATGCCTCAAGAGCTGCGGCAGCCGTCTCCACCCCGCTCTCGGCGGCAAGGCGCAGCTGCATCTCACGCTCGTACTCGGAGACAACACCCGCACCGCCGCGCATGAACTGAGCCGCCGCAAGCGCGAGGAGGAGAAGTGCCGTCAGTACACAGAGCCCGATGGCAGAGACCGTGCCGCGCTCATCGTTACGTACCACCCATATCCTCCCGCAGATAGACACTCGTCGTCAGCGTATATGTGCGTCCCGTCACCATGCTGCGACCCATCATCTCGATGTGATAGAGACGCGGCGCGTGTGCGTCGGGCTGTACGGAAAACGATGTGATGTGCACACCGGCATCCGAAAATGCCCCCGTGATCGGAAAGGACGCAACATTGAATATGAGCCGACCGTCACTGAGCCAGTAACGATCTTTCGCCTCCTGATTCGAGAGCAGCTGACGCATCTCATAGACGCCGCGCTGACGCTCGCGAATGCGGTCGGAGAGCAGTGCCGACTCCACAATGCGTGCAGCGGCAATCTGCATCTCCTGCCGCAGCTCCGCATCGGCAATCTCCTGCCGATAACAGCGGAAGCTCCACACGACCGCAAAGGCGAGAAAGGTCAGGAGAAGTGCAAGAATCGGCAAACTGACGGCGATCTCCGTCAACACGAAGCCGTCTTCGCCACCGCGCCGGCTATGGAATTGCCCGCGCATGCTGCCGCAGCCTCCGCACATAGTCCACCGTCTCCTCGCGTCCAAACACCTGCCACGAAAGCCGCAGCTGCACATCGTAAAAATCCCCCGTCCGCGTGACGGAGGTTTCGATCCGATAGGCGCGGTCATTTGCGTGCATCTCCGTCGTGCCGCTGTGCGGCGGTGTCCCCTGATCCAGTGCCGCCTCGCACTGCGAGAACTGCGCGCGGGCAGGAGAGCCGCCTCCATCCGCGCGGCGGCATGCTCCTGAACGAGTGCCGTCCGCGTGAAAAATGCCGATGGCAGCAGCGGCGGCGAGCACAATGAAGGTGAGCAGAATTGTCTCAAGGAGCACCCAGCCCTGCCGCATCACTCCGCATCGTACGCATTTTCCGCTCCCCGCTGCAGACGGATGCGCGCACCGCGATCAATCACAACGCGCAGAGCATCCGCCTCATAGCCCTCGGCATAGACGCGTATCGTCATGTTGCGGCTCCAGTTCTCCGCAATTTCTCCGTTGCGATGAAACACCACGAGCGTATTGTTCATCGTCACCTGCTCAAAATGCACGAGCGGCAGCGGCGTGTGGACGCGTACATCACCGCCAAACGGACGGCGGAGCACATAGCCGTCGGAGCCGATGCGGAGGCGCTGCACACGCTCCCATGACGCGCGTCCCTCAAGGACGTAGAGCGGCATTGCCGTCATGCGGCTGATCGCCTGTACGCGCCGGAGCTCTCCGATGAGGTGCATCGCCTCATACTCCACCGCCGCATGCGCGTAAAATGACAGAGCCGCAGGAACTGCCGCTGCAAGCACCGTGCTGACGATGGCAAGCGCGATGAGCACATTCAGGAGTGCCATGCCCCGCACATCCAAGCACCGCATCAGCCAAGCCCCCAATAGAGCCGCCAGAGCTCTGCCCCCGCAACATAGCCGACGTAACCGCCAACCGCGAGAAAAGGACCGAACGGAATCCCGTCGCGCCGCCCTTTGCGCCGCGTGAGGAGGAGCACCACCGCTGCGATGCCGCCGAGCAGAAAGGCGATCCAGACGGCGACGATCGCAGCCTCCCAGCCGAGCCACAGCCCGAGCCCTGCGGCGAGTTTCACATCACCGCCGCCCAGCCCGCCGCGTGCGGCGATATACAGGCAATAAAATAAGACGCCGCAAAGCGTCCCACCAATTACCGCATTTGCCACAGGCATAAGAACACCCGTCAGAGAAAAGAGGAATCCCACCGCCGCAAAGGGGAGTGTAATCACATCATAGAGCAGACCGTCCCGCACGTCGAGATAGGAGAGCCAGAGAAGCACCGCTGCAAAGCCCGCACCGCAAAGGCTGCGCATCTGCAACCCGCCCGTGAAAAGAATGCCGCCCACGAGGAGCAGCCACAGAGGCAAGAGCAGCAGCAATGCACGACGTGCCGGAAAAAGACCGTACGTCTCCTCCTGCATAGCACGCTCCTCCCTTACTTTGCAGCCTGTTGTACGCGAAACTCTTCCGCCGTCTTCCCGTCACACGTCGCACGGTAGACATTGTTCTTATTCTCGATCTGATACGTCTTTCCTTCCATGGATATTTCTTTATCGCCGACGCGCACATTGCCCGAGGGCGGCTTGAGATTTTTGACATCCGTCACATACTCCGCCAAGTCTTCTAAGGTTTTGGGATTCTGCCCCTTCGCCGTCTGGTAGAGCACGATCGCCGTATCAAGTGTCGTCAGATCCGCCTGCACCTTCACCGTATTCGCCGCCCCGATCGCCGCCTGAAAGCGCGGTACGGCAATCGCAAGGATCACCGCGAGGATCATCACGGCAAGCAGGGGTCGAGAGCAGTGAGAAGCCGCGCTGACCGCGCGGCATCGGTCGTCCTTTACTGAAGTCGACAAACTCATCAATGCGCGCACCGCCCTTCGCCATCGGCTCTACGAAACTGCGCCACACATCCATCACAATGACACGCGGGTGCGTTCTGTCCTCCAGTGCACTCTTGAGCGCTGCCGCAAACTCCTCCTGCGTTGACACACTGACCGCCTTGATACCGAAGCTCTCTGCATACTTCACATAGTCCATCTCGTGATCGAGCTCACAGGCGATGTAGTGCTCATCGTAGAGCACCTTCTGGAGCTGGCGGATCATACCGAGGCTGCGGTTGTTCGCGATGATCGAGATCACAGGCAGCCCAAGGCGTGCAATCGTATAGAACTCATTGCCCGTCATCTTGATGCTGCCATCGCCCGTGATGTGAATCACGCGGCGGCTGTCCCCCATGCGAGCTGCGCCCCCATCGCAGCGGGCAGTCCGTAGCCCATCGTGCCAAGCCCACCGGAAGTCAGCCACGTCCGCGGCTCCTCCACGCGCAGGTGAAGTGCCGCCCACATCTGATGCTGTCCCACATCCGTCACATACGCGTATGCCTTGCCCGTCGTACTCTGCGCCACCTGATGCAGAGCCCATGGAACGGTCAGTCGTCCAACGTGATAATCGTAGTCGTATTCCTCCTGCCATGTGCGGATCTGCTCCCACCATGCTGCGAGATCACTCTTTGGCGACTGCCGCATAGAAGCTTTAGAATCGTCCGCATATCGCCCGCGAGGCCGAGGCTGTTCTTGATATTCTTGTCAATCTCGGCAGGGTCGATGTCAATGTGGATGAACTTGCGATTTTCCGTATACTTGCTGAGGTTGCCCGTCTGGCGGTCGGCAAAGCGGCTGCCGACCGCAATCACGAGATCCGCCGCACCAATGGCATAGTTCGCCGCCTTCTCCCCGTGCATCCCCGCAAAGCCGAGCATCTGCGGATGCGTGCTCGGCACAGCCCCCATTCCCATGAGCGTATGCACCACAGGAAGATGGTATTTTTCGATAAACGACGTGATCTCCGCCGATGTTCCCGCCGAGATCACACCGCCACCGACGATCACGAGCGGACGCTCGGCAGCTGCGATCTCCGCAGCTGCCTCCGCCGCACAGATCATAAAGTCCGCATCCGGTTTCCCCGGCGGACGCACCTCGGGCTCTGCCGGTGTATAGGCAACCTCCTCAAAGAAGAGATTGCGCGGCACATCAATGAGCACGGGCCCCTGACGCCCTGAGCGGGCGAGTGCGAATGCCTGACGGATCGTCGGCACGAGATCCGCCGCATTTTTGATTTTATAGTTGTGCTTCGTAATAGGCATCGTCACATCGAGGATGTCCGTCTCCTGGAAGGCATCGCGCCCCAGCATGGCGATGTCCACCTGCCCCGTGATCGCGACCAGCGGGATCGAGTCCATGTACGCCGTCGCAAGCCCCGTCACGAGATTCGTCGCGCCCGGTCCCGACGTTGCGATGCAGACACCGACGCGCCCCGTCGCACGCGCATAACCATCCGCCGCATGGGCGGCATTCTGCTCGTGCGTCACGAGAATCTGGCGTATTTCCTTCTGTGCGTAGAGAGCATCATAAAGCGGCAAAATCATCCCGCCCGGGTAGCCGAACAATGTATCAACGCCCTGCTCCCGCAGACACGCCAGAACCGCCTCCGCACCTCTCATACACACGCCTCCAATATACGAAATAACAATAAAAAAATATTATAGCATACGAAAGATAACTATAGCAAGCTGTGCATTCTGCCGATCTCCCGAATTTTTTCGACCGACATCTCCGACACACGTGCAATCATGTCGAGCGGGAGTTTTTCCTTCAACATATTGAGGACAGCAGAGATCCGCCCCTGCTCAAGCCCTTGCTCAAGACCGTCCTCAAATACAGCTTCGCGAAACAGCTTCTCATTCCACTCAAGTCCGACCATATTCATCACCTCGCGTTCATGTGCTTCCAAAAAATCTTTCATTACATCATGCGCTATACAGTATTGAATTGCTTCACGAATTGCATTTTCCCGTGCCATTCCCTGTCGAATATTCTCCTTCACACACCATACCAAGAAGGCATAGTCATGAAGGGCACGGCTTTGATGTAGGAGCACCCTTGCCTTGTCATAGGAAACATTGTGAAAGCGAACCACAAGCTCTAGGTTGACGGTATCGCTCGGCGCGACATATGCATCCGAGAGTTTCATCTCATACGCTTCGGGCTCATCCTCCTCTCCCGTATAAAACACGTGAAACTCCGGCACCGGCAGCCGAATTTTTCTTTTTTTGCATAGAGTTCCTTGGGCGCAATGTCCTTCCGAAATTGCTCGCAGACATAATACAAGCAGCGCAGCGGCATATTTCCATTCGGCGTACTCTGATGCTCCAAAAAACACAAGATAACGATCCGCCAACACGAACGAAACATCATTTTTGATCTGCGACAGGAATGTGCCTTCGAGCGTTACAATCTCGAGCCGCTCCTCCGGCGCATACACACATCCGTGCAGCGCACCCGCAAGCTCCCTCAACCGCTCCTCGTCGTTGAAATACATACGAAACACCGAGTCCTGATACTGCCGACCTCCTACCGCACGCATCGGATCACCTGCCTCAATAGATCGTTTTTATTATTATACCACATCTTTACAGACAGACCAAAAAGAAACATTCCCACAAAAATATTTTCACTGTTATTCTTCTTCTCAAAATCGTCTCTTTACACTGCCTCTCTATCTACGGTATAATTACTATGTATGATTTTATAGATTCTGCAGTTCATCAGCGAAACACGAGCATAGGTTTCACAATCTTTTTGGTGTTTTCTCATGTAGTGCCTAAAGGGAGGGCGCGTACAGGGGATGGATGCGGAGGAAAGGGGTATAGAAACATGAAGGATGAAATCTTTAGTGTGCTCCAACGCGTCGGGCGCAGCTTCATGCTGCCGGTCGCAATCCTGCCGATTGCGGGCATCCTGCTCGGCATCGGGGCTTCGTTCACGAATCCGACGACGATTGAGACGTACGGGCTCGGCGGCCTCCTTGGCACGGGCACGGCACTGCATTCACTGCTGACGATCATGGCAAGTGCGGGCAGCACGATCTTCGGCAATCTGCCGATCATCTTTGCTGTCGGTGTTGCCATCGGCATGGCAAAAGCGGAGAAGGAGGTCGCGGCACTCTCGGCGATGATCGCGTTCTTCGTCATGCACACCGCCTGCAACGCGATGCTGAAGCTCGGCGGTCAGATCCTGCCGGACGGCTCGATCGCACCGACGGTGCTCGAGGGAACGATTGCCGCATCGTGCGGTATCATGTCGTTCCAGATGGGCGTGTTCGGCGGCATCATCGTCGGCATCGGTGTCGCATGGCTGCACAACAAGTATCACAAGATCGTCCTGCCGAATGCACTCTCCTTCTTCGGCGGCTCGCGTTTCGTTCCGATCATCTCCACGATTGTCTTCCTCTTTGTCGGCATTGCGATGTACTTCCTCTGGCCGCTCGCCCAGCAGGGCATCTTCGCCCTCGGCGGACTTGTTACGGGCACGGGCTACATCGGCACGCTGATCTTCGGTATCATCAAGCGTGCGCTCATCCCCTTCGGTCTGCACCACGTCTTCTACCTACCGTTCTGGCAGACGGGTGTCGGCGGCTCGATGATGATCGACGGTCAGCTCATCCAGGGCGGTCAGAACATCTTTTTCGCACAGCTCGCCTCGCCGAACGTCGCGCATTTCAGCGCGGATGCAACGCGCTATTTCTCGGGCGAATTCATCTTCATGATCTTCGGGCTGCCGGGCGCGGCACTCGCCATGTACCACTGTGCACGTCCTGAAAAGAAGAAGGTCGCGGGAGGACTCCTCCTCTCGGCGGCGCTCACCTGTATGCTCACGGGCATCACGGAACCGATCGAATTCTCGTTCCTCTTCGTGGCTCCTGCCCTCTTTGCAGTGCAGGTCGCACTTGCGGGCGCGGCATATATGATTGCGCACATACTGGGCATTGCCGTAGGTCTCACGTTCTCGGGCGGTCTCTTGGACTTCTTCATCTTCGGTATTTTGCAGGGTGAGGCAAAGACGAGCTGGATGTACGTCATCCCCGTCGGCGTGATCTACTTCTTCCTCTACTACTTCATCTTCCGTTGGATGATTCAGCACTTCGGCTTCAAGACACCGGGGCGTGAGGACGATGACGAGGAGACGAAGCTCTATACAAAGGCGGACTACAAGGCACGCGAGGGGCGCTGGTGGATCCACCGGCGATGGAGGCTTTGACGCTAAGAGCGCGGCGATTGCACGCGGGCTCGGCAGCAAGCGCAACATCACGTCCGTCGACTGCTGCGCAACGCGTCTGCGCTGCTCGGTCGCAGATTCCTCTCTTGTAAACGAAAAAGCTGCTCAAGGCGACGGGCGCGGTCGGCGTGATCGTCAAGGGCACGGGCGTACAGGTCATCTATGGGCCGCAGGTTGCCGTCATCAAGTCGAACCTCGAAACCTATCTTGAGACAGCCCCCGAGGTCGAACCGGAGGACGAAGCACCTGCCGCAGCGCCCGTCGAGGAGCATCCCGCCGCAGAAGCACCGCCAGCGACTTCCACAAGCGAAAAAGCGCACGCTCTGCAGCCCCGTCACAGGGCACAGTACATCCAATCACGGAGGCACCCGACGAGGGCATTTGCGAGCAAGATGATGGGTGACGGCTTCTTCATCTACCCGACCAAAGGTGAGGTGCTTGCACCCGCCGACGGCGAGGTGGTCTTCGTCTTTGATACGAAGCACGCGATCGGCATGAAGAGCGCAGACGGCATGGAGTATCTGCTCCACATCGGCGTGGATACGGTTGCACTCGGCGGACAGGGGCTTTGAGGTCTTTGTCGAATCGGGACAGCAGGTAAAGAAGGGCGACAAGCTCATGGAGTTCGACATCGACTACATTCGTGAGAATGCGAAATCCGATGCCTGCCTTGTGATCTTCACGGGTCTGCCCGAGGGCACGAGCATCGAGATGACCGCTGCGGGCGAGGTCAAAGCACTCGATCCGGTCGCAAGGGTCTAAGGAAGCACTGATAAATTCAGCCACGCTATCTTGACGCATCTTTTTTTGCCCGTACTGTGTCGGCAAATCCTCCACATAGCCCTTGCTATGCGTCCGGTTTGCCTCCTTGTTCGGACGAAAAAAATCTACGCCAATCTGACGGACTTCATTTTATCAGCGATTCCCTAAACGAAAAAAACTCCCCTTACACAAAGAACGCCGCTCCCAAGTGTTGGGAACGGCGTTCTTTTCGTATGTAAAAACGGTCTACGAGGTTACTTCACAACCTCGCCATGCCAATCCTTGATTCCGCCCATCTCGACGATGTTCGTATACCCCATGTCGGCGAGCTTCTGCGCCGCCTGTTGGCTGCGCGCACCACTGCGACAATAGACGAAGATCATCTGTGCCTTGTCGGGCAGCTCCTTCGGCGGCGTCGTATTGATCGACTCGTTCGGAATGTTGATCGCGTTCGGGATGTGCCCGCCCGCGAACTCCCCGCCGTCCGCACATCGACGATCAGATACCCCGACTCTGCGGTCATCATCTTTGCCGCCTCGTCGGAGCTTACACGCTGAAATGCCGTTCCCTGCGCCTTTGCATCGGACGCAACGGCGGACTTCGGTGCGTCTGCCTGTTGCGCGCTGCCGCATCCGCAGATCCCCAGTGTCAGTACACTCAGACAAAGAGCCATAACAAATTTATTCATACAAAACCTCTCAATCAAATAATTATTTCTCAATATCGCCGTGCCAATCCTGAATGCCGCCCATCTCGACGATGTTCCTGTACCCCATATGTGCAAGGCGATTGGCGACATTCATACTGCGAATCCCCTTGACACAGTAGACGAAGATCATCTGATTCCGGTCGGGCAGTTCGCGCGGCGGCTCCTCACCGAACGCATCCATCGGGATGTTGATCGCATGAGGAATATGTCCCTCCGCAAACTCCTCCGGTGTGCGCACATCGAGGATCAGATAGTTCTCCTCCTTTTTGCATGAGCACCTGTGCCTCATCAGCGGTGATGCGACGGTATTTCGCCTGTTCCTTTCGATCATCCGCGCCATCTCCATTGCAGCCTGCGCCGGCAAACGCGAATGCAAGGAGCAGCAGAACCGCCAATATCTTTCTCATAGATTTTTCCCCCAAATAGCCGTGCCGCTGCTGCGGCAATCTATCGAAAGAATACCATGATCGTGCCGCCGATCGTCGGCAGTGCGACAATCCAGAAACGCAGCACGGGCAGCGGCGCGAGGTGCGTCAGCTTTGCCCCAAAGTACGAGCCGACAGAGAGCGCGACAAGCGTCTGGATAAAGAGCCACGGCTCGAGCTGTCCGTATAGGACATAGCCCATGCCGCCGCTGATCGAGATTGGCACAATAATCATCATCGTCGTCCCAATTGCCTGCAGCAGCGCAACGCCGAACACGACCATGAGCGCGATCTGGATGTATGCCGCCGAACCGATGCCGAACGCTCCCGAGAGTACGCCACAGACGAATCCAACGGGCAGTCCGTAGAGATAGAGTTTTCGCCCCGTCAGCAACTCCTCGCGCACGGGGATCTGACGCCCAAGCCATTCCGCCCGATAGATGCGCAGATACAGGAGAAATGCGCTCGAGAGCAGCATCACCCCCGTGAACAGGCTGAGGTTCGGTGCCTCCATATGGTTCGAGAGGACTGCTCCGATGAGCGCACCGACGAGTCCGCCCATGCCGAGCACTGCGCCCGTCAGGGGAACGACCTCGCGTTCGCGGTAGTGACTGATTGCGCCCGAGAGCGTCGTGAATGCCATTGAACCAAGCGCAACGGCGAGTGCCTGATGAATGGGAACGCCGAAGCCTACGACGAGCAGGGTGATGATGACGCCGCTGCCGCCCGCTCCGACAAATCCGATGATCCCCCATGAGAAGCATCGACAAAAAGAGCATTGCAGCCTCCAACGCAAACACGGCAGGGTGCCGTGCCTCAAAACATAAAAAGGAGCTGCTATGCAGCTCCTACTCATTACGATGGTGACGCCTATGGGATTCGAACCCATGAACCCGCCGTGAGAGGGCGGTGTCTTAACCACTTGACGAAGGCGCCAATGAATTGGTGACGCCTATGGGATTCGAACCCATGAACCCGCCGTGAGAGGGCGGTGTCTTAACCACTTGACGAAGGCGCCACTATGTCAACAGGAGATACTATAGCATGGAAACAGAAAAAACGCAAGCATTTTTTTCGTAGGATACAAATTTATGGAATCACTGATAAAATGAAGGCTGCCAGATTGGCGTAGATTTTTTCGTCCGAACAAGGCGGAAAACCGGACGCAGAGTGGTGCTCTGTGGAGGATTTTTCCGCCGAAGTGCGAGCAAAAAAAGATGCGTCAAGATGGTAGTGCTGAATTTATCAGTGCTTCCTTATGCGGAAAAGCTGTGCGAGCGCAGCCTCCATGCGTGCAAGCCCCGCCTTTCTGCCGAGGATGGCAAGGAGTTCCGTCGCACCGCCGGGCGTGACGGCCTGTCCTGCCGCCGCAATGCGCAGCACCCACATGACCGTCCCCTTCTTCCAGCCCTCGCGCTCGATGCACTCCTCGAGCAGGGCATAGAGGAGGTCGTTCTCCCAACGCTCTGCCGGGAGGGCAGAGAGGATTTCAATCAGTGCAGGAAGCAGTTCCCGCGCTGCATCCGCCGTGACTTTGTTGCGCTTGTTCTCATGAGAGCTGCATCGAACGGCGGTGTCTCGATGAGGAATGCAATCGCAGGGCGCACATCGGAGAGCTTCGCCACGCGCGTGCGCAGGAGACGGGCGATCGCCGGCCACTGTGCCTCCAGATGCGCGGGCAGTTCCCCTGCATAGGGGCGTGCAGCTGCGGCGAACTCCGCCTCCGTCATTGCCTTGAAGTACTCCCCGCTCATCCAGCCGAGCTTGTCGTAGTCAAAGACGGCTGGCGACTTCGACAGTCCCTCGAGCGAGAATGCCTCGATCAGCTCGTCCATCGAGAAGACTTCCTGATTCGTCGTCTTTGGATTCCATCCGAGGAGCGCAACGTAGTTCACGATCGCCTCGGCGGGGTACCCCATCTTTACAAGATCGTCAAAGCTCGTCGCACCGTGCCGCTTCGAGAGCTTGCTCGTCTTGCCCGTCTCGTCATCGCGCCCCATAACGGGTGCGAGATGAACGAATACGGGTGCTTCCCAGCCGAACGCCTCATAGAGGAGGACGTGCTTCGGCGTCGAGGTGATGAACTCCGTGCCGCGGATGATATGCGACACCTTCATCAGATGGTCGTCGATGACGTTTGCAAAGTTATACGTCGGCATCCCGTCACGCTTGAGGAGCACCTGATCCTCGAGCTCCGTGTTCGGGATCGTGACATTGCCGTGGAGCACATCGTAGAACGTCGTCTCACCGACGAGCGGCATCTTCTGACGGATGACGTATTCCTCACCGCGTGCAAGATGCTCCTCCACCTCTGCCGCAGAGAGGTCGCGGCAGGTGCGCGGATAGCCGCCGAGGTCTTTTTCGCCCTCGACAGGCTCCGCCTCCTCCGTATGGTAGCAGAAACAGCGATAGGCGTGACCGCTCGCCACGAGCTGCTCGGCGTACTCCTTGTAGATCGCCATGCGCTCACTCTGAACATAGGGGCCATAGTCGCCGCCGATCTCATCGGGTCCCTCGTCGGGCACGATCTTCGCCGCGTCGAGCGTGCGGCGGATAAAATCCACCGCATCCGCAACGTAGCGGTTTCGGTCGGTATCCTCAATCCGAAGGATAAATGTCCCGTCATTTGCACGCGCAAAGAGATAGGCATAGAGTGCCGTGCGCAGGTTGCCGATGTGCATATAGCCCGTCGGGCTCGGTGCAAAACGGGTGCGAATCTCCGTAGTGGTCAACGTATATTTCCTCCAAACTGCAATGCTATAGGAATCGCTGATAAAATGAAGTCCGTCGGATTGGTGCAGATTTTTTGTCCTGTCAAGGAGACAAACCGGACGCATAGCATAGACTATGTGGAGGATTTGTCGACACAGACAGGGCGAAAAAAAGATGTGCTAAGACGGCGGTGCTGAATTTATCAGTGCTTCCTATAATCTCAGCCGCGCAGATAGCTGCACAGCGCGCGGAACATGATGAGCGAGCTCATCGCGCCCGGATCCTCGATGCCCTATGCTGCGCGGGCCGATGAGTGCCGCACGCCCACGGCGCGCCGCAATCGTCTTCGTGTACTCCGCTCCCGCACGTCCTGCATTCAGCGCGTCCTCAAGACATTCGCGCAGACTCTTGCCATCCGCATTCTCCGCACGGAATGCGTCGCGGATCGGGATGAGCGTATCGAGCATGGTCTTGTCCCCGCGCTCGGCGCGTCCACGCCGCTGGATCGCATCGATCCCCGCTGTAAAGAGCTTCTCGAAGCTATGTACGTCGAGCCGCGTCTTCTCGTTCACCGCTTCGCCCGCACGGACGAAGGCGATGCCGTAGAGAGGCCCCGCCGCGCCGCCGACGTTCTCGATGAACGCACGTCCGATGTGATGGAGCACGTCGCTGACCGGCGCATCGGGCGGCAGCTCCGCCAGACGCTCCTCCGCCGCCGTAAAACCGCGCGCCATATTCAGACCATGATCCCCGTCTCCGGTCTTTGCATCCACTGCCGTGAGATAATCTTTCTGCGCCATAATCGCAGCGATGACCGCATTCACCGCATCCCTTACGTTTGCCATCTCCATCGCACCAACTTTCCCAGTAGTTACATGATTCCACGGAATTGCTGATAAAATGAAGTCCGCCGGATTGGTACAGATTTTCGTCCTATCGACAAAGAGAGGGCGGAAAAGGTGCGCCAAGACGGCGTGGCTGAATTTATCAGTGCTTCCCCATATTCTCCCATATATTATAGCACGGGATTTTCCATAGGAAAAGAGGATTCAAACATTTCGATAAACTTCCCCCAAAAAGACAGATTTCACATTCTTACAACAAATTGGTCTTCCTGTATTTGTCAAGTCTTGCAGGTCATTTTTTTTTATGATATCATAATGGACAAGAAGGTGAGCCTTAGGTGTGCGTATGCCTTAGCAATGTCTAACCTACAGATCTTTCAGGGAATCCGAATTGATTCCGGTGAACGCGATGCACCTCGGTGAACGCGGCAGCCGGACTTAGGGTACCCACCTGCTTTACGCAGGTATAGACATATAAGTCATACGGCATTTCAGACCCCTCTCTTGCGGTCAGAGTGGAACTGCCCCTGCGGCGGCTCTGTTCTGACCTTTTTGTATGCGCACAGTGGCAGGATTTTTTCAAAAAGACACGAATAAATATAATGTTATACATTAGTTGACACAGGATCAGGGGAGATCGACATGTCGGATCTGGATAAAACGAACGAAGAGAGACCCGAGGACGCGCCGGCAAAAAAACGTGGCCGTCCCAAAAAGCGCATACAGGAAGAGACGGAGGACACTGCCGCAAAAAAACGCGGCCGTCCGAAAAAGGGCGCGGGCGCAGCAAGTCATGCACCCGTGCGCCGCGAACGCCCGACAGAGCTGGTCTTTGCACTCGACATCGGCACGCGCAGCGTCATCGGCATCGTTGCCGAGCAGCGCGACGGACAGCTCCACATCCTCGCCACAGAGCGCATGGAGCACAAGACACGTGCCATGCTCGACGGACAGATTCACGACGTGCCGCAGGTTGCCGCCATCATCCGCGAGGTCAAACGCCGGCTCACGGAGCGCACGGGCACACTGAGCAGTGCCGCCGTCGCAGCTGCAGGGACGAGCACTCTACACGATGACCGCCGACGCAGAGCAGGACATCACGGGCACGATTACGCCCGCGCAGCAGCGCGACCTCGACTTTGCCGGCGTGCAGGGCGGCTCAGCGCAAGCTCGCGCACTCGCACACGGTCGACGATCCGACGCGCTACTACTGCGTCGGCTACAGCACGATCCGCTACGAGCTCGACGGCAACGAGCTCAAGACGCTCGTCGGACAACGCGGCAGACACGCGAAGGCAACCGTCATTGCGACCTTCCTCCCGCGTCAGGTCGTCGACTCCATGCAGTCCGCGCTGCGCGAGACGCATCTTGAGATGCGCGCGCTGACCCTCGAGCCGATCGCGGGCATCAACGTCCTCATCCCACCGACGATGCGCCATCTGAACCTCGTTCTCGTCGATATCGGTGCGGGTACCTCCGACGTTGCCATCACGCGCGGCGGCTCCGTCATCGCCTACGGCATGGTGCCAATGGCGGGCGATGAGATTACCGAAGCGATCTCGCGCGAGTACCTGCTCGACTTCAACATTGCCGAGGACATCAAACGCAAGGCGGCGGACGGACAGGATGTCTCGTTCACCGACATCCTCGGCATGAAGCTCTCACTCACTGCCGAGCAGGTTCTCACCGCCATCAAACCGGGCGTCGAGAACCTTGCAAATGCGATCGCAAAGCAAATTTTGGAGCTCAACGGCGAGCCGCCGCAGGCGGTCATGCTTGTCGGCGGCGGTGCGCGCACGCCCATGATGCCGGAGCTTGTGGCGGCTGCACTCGGCATCCCCGAGGCGCGCGTTGCCGTGCGTCAGCCGGACGAGGTGGACGGTGTTGCGGATCTGCCCGCCGAGCTCCACGCGCCCGATGCGGTCACGCCGCTCGGCATCCTCAAGATTGCCTCCATCAACACGCTGCACTTCCTCGCCGTCTGGATCAACGACATCGAGTACAGTCTCTTCAACTTCCGCGAGCTCAACGTCTCCGATGCCCTGCTCGCCGCCGGCATCAGCCTGCGCAAATACAACAGCCGCCCCGGCATGGGACTCATGATTACCGTGAACGGCGAGCGGCGCAGCTTCCCCGGCACGATGGGCACGCTCGCACAGATCACAATCGACGGCAAGAGCGCAAGCCTCGACTCGCCCATCCATGACGACTGCCGCATCAAGCTCGTCGCGGGTGAGAACGGCACACAGCCCGAGGTGCATCTGAGTGAGATCATCGGCACAATCGACAGCTACACCGTCCTTCTCAATGGAGAGAAACACCTGTCACCGCAAGCATTCTCGTGAACGACAGCGCCCCCGACGGCGATCCGGTCCTGCGTGACGGCGACTCCATCATCTCACGCCGCGAGCGCACCCTCGGCGAAGTGCTGCGCGCAGCACACCTGCCGCCCACGGGACGGCGCATTTCCTATACGCTGAACGGCGAGGCACGCCGTTTCTCCACCCTGCCGAAGATCACGCTGAACGATGCCCCTGCACCGCTCTCCACCATGCTGCACGAGGGCGATGTTATCGAGTACGAGGAGACCGCCATCCCGACGGTCGAGTCCGTCCTCGACCTCTCCGCTGCATCCTCCTACGCGACCATCACTTACGAGGGCAGGGAGCATCAGGTGCCTGCCTCCGGATTCTCCCTCACCATCAACGGACGTGAAGCATCGCCCGGCACGGTGGTCGAGGACGGTGCGATCATTGCATATCAAAAGGGCACGGGCACAGCAAACGTCAGCGAGGCGCTCCTCGCCGTTGGCTTCACACCGCCGCCCGCGACGAGCCGTGTCACCTTCACACTCCTTGTCAACGGGGTCAAGGCGGACTTCACCAGTCCCATCCGTACAGGTGATACACTCGAAGTAGAGTTCACCCCGCTCGAGTCACTGAACAGCGCTCCCGCCTCCGACGGGAATGCCCCCGCCGCGAGTGCGATCCTCTCCGGCATCGCCGCGCGCAGCACGCTGGGGCAGAACGCCGCAGACATCGCACCGAAAGAACACCGGACACCTCCTGCCCCCGCGCAAGGCGGCGGCAATATCACCATCGACGACCTTATGCGTTACGATTGACCCTCAACACGAAAAGGGTGAGCCATGAAGCAAATGCCTCATAGCTCACCCTTTTCGTTTGCTTCCTCCCGCAGAGACTTCCAGCGGTCATGCAGCCAGAACCACTCCTCGGGATAACGGCGAATCCACGCTTCAAGGCGGTCACTGACGAGCTGTGTCACACGTTTGACATCCGCCGCACGGTCATCGGTCTTTTCGACCATGATGCCCTGCTCGACGGTGATGACATGATGTCCGTCCGGCTCACGATGGATGAACACGGGAAAGATCGGCACCTCGCAGCGGCGTGCAATCGCCGCCGCCCCCGTGAACGCGTTCGTCGGCTGCCCGAAGAAGTCGATGATGACGCCGTCGCGCAGACTCGGATCTTGATCGCTGATGAGGCCGATGATCCAGCCCTCGTCGATCATGCGAAACATCTCGCGGACGCCCGAGCGATAGGTGATATGCATACCGACGAGCGCACGATACTCATTGATGAAGCGATCCATCCCCGCCGAACTCTGCTTCTTTGCAACGCCGACCACGGGGAACCCCGCCGAGGCAAACGCACCGCCCATGAGTTCCCAGTTGCCGCTGTGCGAGGTGGCAAAGATCGCTCCGCGCCCCTCGACGACAGCCGCACGCACTTCCTCCACAGCACCCGTGAGCGTAACGTAGTCCTCCATATGCTCCTTCATAACGGGAAAGCGCAGTACCTCCATGAGCATCGGGCCGAAGCGCAGACTGCTCGCGCGTGCGATGCGTTCTGCCTCTGCCTCCGAAACGTTAAGGCAGCGCATGACCTGCTCCCGTGCGAGGACCTTGCGCCGCGCGGGGATGAAGTTCCACGCAAGCCGCGCCAATCCCGCACCGAGCGCCATCGCCGCACGGTGCGGCAGGAGGCAGATGAGGAAGCTCAAGGCTTTCATCGCATAGTAGGAGAACATCTCAGTTCTTCCCGCGCAGATCCGCGAGCTCCTTTTCGAGCGATTTTTATTTTTTTCACCATCTCGGGCAAACGGCGGATCGCCGCCTGTACACGCAGCCATTCCGTATGCGGCTGCACGGGGAAACCCGCACAGAAGACCCCCTCTGGCATATCTGCAATAATGCCGGAGCGCGCGGCGTACACCGAGTTTGCCCCGATCGTGATGTGTCCGACCGTACCGACCTGCCCGCCGAACGTGACGTTGTGCCCGACCTTCGTCGAGCCGGAGATGCCCGTCTGCGCGACGATGAGACAGTTCGCGCCGATGCTGCAGTTGTGCCCGATGTGCACGAGATTGTCGATCTTCGTCCCCTTGCCGATCACAGTCGCACCGAGCGTCGCGCGGTCAATGCCGACGTGTGCGCCGATCTCCACGTCATCCTCGATGATGACACCGCCCACCTGCGGCACCTTCGTATGCACGCCCGCCTCGGTCGTAAAGCCGAAGCCGTCCGCACCAATCACCGCAGAGCTGTGGATCGTACAGCGCGCACCGATGCGGCAGTGCTCGCGCACGGTCGCACTCGGGTAGATGACCGTGTGGTCGCCGATCACGCTGTACTGCCCAACATAGGCATGGGGATAGATGGTCACGCCCGCGCCGAGCACTGCGTAGTCGTCCACATAGGCAAAGGGCAGGGATGGTCACACCCGCGCCGATCTGCACACCGCGACCGATGTACGCCTCATCGCTGACACCAACGGCGTGCTCAATAGGCGGGACAAAGATCGTCAGCAGCTTTTGCAAATGCGGCCTTCGGCTCCTCGACAAAGATCACGGAACCGTCAAATCCTTCCGTCCCCGTCGGCAGGGAGGAGAGCCCCCGCCTTTGCCCCCCGTGCGTGCCGCCTCGATGTGCGGCGGCACGGCAAAAGGCGAGATCGTCCGCACCCGCCTCATCCAACGCGGCAAGCCCGCGAATCACGCGTGCACCGTCGCCGCTGACCGTACCGCCGACGAGTGCTGCGATCTCATTGACTGTCTTTTTCCATGCTCATGCCCTCTTATTGGAGTTTGCCGATCACTTCGTCGGTAATGTCCACACCGCCCGTGAGGACACTTGGCTGCGTCTTGGTGCCGCTGTCAAGCACAATATCCAGTTTTTTTCTCTTTGACAATATCCTGCACGGCGACATCCAGCTTCTGTTGGAGCTGAATCGTATACATCTGATTGAGCCCCGCCATCTTGCGCTGCGTCTCCATCTGGAGCTGCTGCGCCTCCTCGGTCGTCATGTTCGGTGACGCCTCGAACTTCGCCTGCGCCTCCTGCTGCGCTTCCATGAGTTTTCCGTTCGCCTCATCAATCACTGCTTTTGATCTGCGGTGCCTCGGTCTGCACACGCGTACTATCGACCGTACCGATATGCACCTGACCGCAGCCCGCCGCGAAGAAACTTGAGGTAAGAAGGACGGCCGCAGCCGCCTTGTTGAGATAATTCATCTGTAAATTAGTCCTTTCATGAGTATCGAAGGAATTTGCTTCATTTCTGCGCGACAGCCTCGATGCTCTGCATCTCGCGCACCATCTCGTCGGTCACATCCCGCGCTGTGTTGCTGATAATCGGTGCATAGCGCGGTACGGTGAACGATGCGGCAGCGGGCAGCAGCATCATGCGATCCGCCTCGGGCGAGGCAAGCACGAGGGTAAAATGGTGCTGAAGCGCGAGCTTCGCCGCACGACTGCGCACATCACGCAGGATCTCCGCCTCGAGCGCATCCGCCGCTGCGCGCACAGCGGCAAGACGCATCACGCGACGATTCTGCGCGGACTGTGTATCTTGGGCCGCAAGTGCACGCGTCATCTCGTTGGTGCTCCGCTCCTTTACCTCTTGTTTGAGACGCTCCGCCTCCGCCTTCTGGGCATCCACAGCCTCCTGCGCCTGTTTTGTCCATGCCGCCTGCTGCGGCTCGATGCGCGCAGCGACGCGGGCGCGGATCTCCTCCTGCCACTGGCGATAGAGTGCCATCTGACGCTCCCCGCGCTCCTGCTTCAACATCGCCCGTTCCGCCTCCCAAACAGCGCGCTCACGCGTGAGCTCCTCCTCCGACACATCGGGGCCGTGCATCGCCCGCTGATTGTCAATCTTGAGGTTAATGTTCAGAATAGCGTTCAGATAGTCGTCGTCAATCGCCTTCTTACGCGCCTCGTAGTCTGCCTCCGTCTGCTTGCGATAGAGCTCCGTCAATCGCTTCTGTTCGCGCTCAAGCGCAACGCGTGCCGAGATCACCGTCTGTGCATTTTTTTCTGCCAGACGGAGTCCTCAAAAAGGTGCATCATCCGTCTTGGGCGGCTCAATTTCGGGCAGCTTGGGGAGATCGCGCAGGAGCAGCGTGAGTGTCTGTTCCTCTGCGCGCAGTTCGCGCAGATGTGCATAGGCGGGATGTGCCGCAAGAACCTCCGCAAGACGCATCGTGCCGATCTCACTCTCCGGCAGCGGTGTCTCGGATGCGGGGCGGAGAAGGAGCACAGCGAGAAGGGCGATGATGCACACAGCCCCCTGCAAGGATCTCCCTGCGTCTTGTCTGCCATAGTTTTTTTGCACAGCCATCCCTCCCCGCACTTGTCCATTTATAAAAATGTACCGAGCAGAGCTCTGCCCGGTACATATGCACATTCCCTGCGAATTACTTGCTCAGCTGCTTGACGACATCCTGCGTGATGTCCTGTCCGCCGTAGACCACAGCGCCCTTCTCGATGACGACGGAGAGCCCCTTCTTCTCAGCGACAGCCTTAACTGCGTCCTGGATGCTCTTCTCAATGGGCTCCATCAGTTCCTCATTCTTCTGCTGGAGACGCTGCATCGTCTGCTGGTAGTAATCCGACTTCTCCTGGTCGTTCATGCTCGCAGACTTTGCTTCAAAGTCTGCCTGTGCCTCCTGCGAAGCCTTCTGCATCTCAGCGTTCGCCGCTGCAAGCTGCGGATGCTGGCTGCCGACCTGACGATAGTCCACCACGCCGACGGAGGACGTTGCCGCCGAGGCGATGCCCGATCCGCTCTGTGTCAGCGCAAGTGCAACCACCGAGCCGACAAAGACAACGGCGATGAGAATGCTGATAATCTTAACCTGTTTCTGCTGCAATTTGATCATGAATATATTCTCCTTTTCTATCCCATACATTTGTATGATGACCGAACGCCCCCATTATAGCAAAGAGCGGCGTACAGTTCAATATCATTTTGTTGCGCGGTAGGCGAGCAGCGGCATCTCTGAAAACTCCATGTCCACGATCTTCGGACAGCTAAGCGGATTGTTCAGCCAATTCTCATGTGCAAAGGTCACGTCCACGGTCTTGGGTCCATCCTGAAAGCGGTAAGTAGAGCTGTAGACACCGTCCACAATGGTTCGTTGAACGAGATTTGCCTTGCCATACATTCCTTCCAGATCGCTGAGGCTCAGATCCGCACGAAGCCCATCAAAGTTCTCCTTCGTGATGACATCCTGCTTATCATAGCTTCCCTGCAGTGCTCCGGGTCCCGGCGCGCGATCCGCAGTCTTTGCACCGCCGCAGCCTGCGATAAGCATCGACGAAGCTGCAAAAGCCGCAGCGACAAGCCCAATTTTGCTGACTTTCATCATGACAATCCCTCTTTCTTCGTAAACCCCTCTAAAAATACTCTTTTTATCATACACCATTCCGGACGTTCATTCAAGAAGAAAAACGAACTCCTTACGGCCGCACCGTCCGCCGATAGAGACGCAGCTTCGTCCGCCCCTCGCGCGGCAGAGTCCCGAGTTCCTCCCAGCCCTGCGCCGCGAGATTTGCCTCAAACGCGTCGAACGCGTGACGCTCCACGACGAGATACACCGTCCGATCCGTAGGAAGTTCGTCCATTGGCAGAAATGGCATGACGTTCTTGCTGTTCCAGCTCATCTCCTTCGGCGCGCGCTGCGCAATCTCCTCGCGCGTCGCAAGTGCATACATCGTGTGCCCTGTATAGTAGGGAACAGTCGCCGTATAGTCGCCGTAACAGACAAAGCAGATCGTCTGCGCGCATCGTCTGCGCGAGAATCGCCGCCGCACTCTTTCCTGTAAAATGCCCGTCACGCTCCGCGTAGTTCGTCACCACGAAGACCACGGCGAGATAGAGCCCCATCCCGACGATTGCCCCCGCCTTCAGCACGCGCGGGTTGTGCGCGAGCAGACGCGCCGTGAGAAATTGCCGTCGGCAGGAACGCGGGGAAGCTGTATGTCGGGTACTTGGTCGCCATGCACTGAAAAAAAGAGCGGCACAATGATCGCCCAAACAAGCAGAAAAAGCGTCCGCACGTCGATGACGGGACGGATCCGCCACGCTCGGTAGAGGGCAAGCGGCAGAGCAAAGCTCCACGGGAACATCCCGATGAAGTAGATGCCGAGGTAGAAATACCAGACATTCCACTGCGCGTGCTCGGAGACCGTCGCACGCAGCACGTTGTGGATGCCGAGGAATGTGTTCACGAAATCCGCCCCGTGCGTGAGATACATATAGACGTACCACGGCGCACAGACCGCCGCAAAGACGAGAAGCCCCGTCGGAATACAGATGCGGCGGAGCGCGGAGAGATCGCGTTCTAGTGCGAGAAACACCAAAATGATAAGCCCCGGCAGGAGCAGTCCGATCGGCCCCTTCGTCAGCACGGCGAGCCCCGCGCAGACATAGGCGATGTAGAAATATTTCCGCCGCTGCTCACGATAGCCAATGAAAAAAATGCCGCAAGCGTTCCGCCGAAAAAGAGGAAGAGGCTCATATCCGTGAGGATGAGCTTTGCGAGCACGGCATAGAGCACGCCCGACCCGAGGATGATCGTCGACCAGAACGCCGTTCGCTCGTCGTAGATCCGCCGCGCAAAGGCATAGGGTCAGAGCGAGCCCCTGCCGCCGCGAAGAGTGCAGGGAAAAAAACCGTGCGGCGAAATCCGTCACGCCGAACATGGAGAACGCCGCGACAAGCTCCCAATAAAAGAAGATCGGCTTATCGTACCAGTAGTTCCCGTAGATCTGCGGCGAGAGCCAGTCCCCCGCCGCCAGCATCTCCTTTGCCGTCTGCGCGTAGTTCACCTCGACGGGTGCGGTAACAGGGAGCGTTCCGTTCCCCAAAAAAATACAGCAGGACGAGGCAGAAGATCGCCACAAAAGCTTGTCAGACGTTCATTCACTCACATACCTCCCCTACTGTCCGCTCGGATGCCGATTGTCACATGCGATCAGATAGAGCGGACGATTCTTTACCTCCTGCAGAATGCGGGCAATGTATTCGCCGCAGATGCCAAGCATCATCATCTGCATCCCACCGAAGAAGAGACTGCACACAACAATCGTCGACCAGCCCGGCACCGTCGCCCCGCTCAGCGTCTCAAAGAGAACGTGGAGAAAGAGCAGCACGGCGAGCAGTGCCGAGAACACCCCACATAGAATGCCACACGCAGCGGCTGCACTGAGTAGGCGAGAATACCGTCGAGCGCGAACGAGATCATCCTGTGCAGGGAGAACTTCGACTGCCCTGCGAACCGCTCGTGTGCGACGAACTCCACCGTCGTCTTGCGGAACCCCATCGAGCCGACAATCCCACGGATGAAGCGCGCGTGTTCACGGTAACGGCGCAGTGCGAGCACCGCCTTGCGATCCATCAGGCGGAAGTCCGAGCCGCCCTCGACGATCTCCACATCCGACATCGCGTTGAGCAGACGGTAGTAATACTTCGAGGTCAGCCGTTTGAAGGGGGACACCCCCTCCGTCGTGAGCCGCACCGTTTGGACGATCTCATCCCCCGCCTCCCATTTGGCAAGGAGCACAGGGAGGAGTTCCGGCGGGTGCTGCATATCGCCGTCCATCGTGATGACCGCATCGCCGTCCGCATGGTCGATGCCGCAGGTGAGCGCGAGCTGATGTCCGGAGTTGCGCGCGAGGAAGATCGACTGCACATGCGCATCGCGTGCACCCAGTTCACGCAGGATTTCACGGCTGCGGTCGCGTGAGCCGTCGTCGATAAAGAGAATCTCGTACGCATAGGGCAGCGTGTCCATGACCTTTTCCACGCTCTCCGTAAAATGCGCAATATTCTCCTCCTCGTTGTAAACCGGAACCACAATCGAAATCCGCTTCACCGTCTCACCCCTAAAAAAATTTCCAATCAGACGCAGCCATGTGTCATGGCGATCGACCAGCCCCGCAACGCTCATAAAGTCGTGCACCTTGTAGCGCAGCTCCCACTCGTACGCATCCGTATCCGTCCAATGTTCATAGCGCAGATGCCAACGCGGATGCAGCGCATAGTCTGCCGCAAACGAAAAGAGGTCTTTGCTCAAATCGTAACGCAGCTCGCCTGTCAGCTGTGGCAGCAGCGCACGCGCATAGCCCACGCGCCAGTCCAGCTGCACGTCCTCGGGGGCGGCGTCCGTCTCCACATAGAGTTCGTCACGCGCGCTCAGCATCTGTCCCGCATGAAGGCGCATATGCAGATCACGCTGATCCCCATCGCGCTCTTTCGCTGCGTGTCCGACATCGAGCCAGCCCGTCAGGCGCAGGCGATAGCGGCTTGTGTCCGTGCGGCCCATCACCGCCATTCGCTCCGCCGGTGCAATCGTCACGCGGGAGACGAGATGGAGACGCCGAAAATCACTGCCCCCATCCAGGGGTCTGTGCGAGACGCTGCTCGAACGCCCCCGATGACGCGCGACAAAGGAGACAGGCACACCGACCAGACGATTCACTTCGCCCTCCATCACGCTGCGCCGCGTGAGCAAGGTAACATTCGGAATCGTATCCGAGCGCATCGAAAGATCAACCGTTCGTACAACGGGCAAACGCGGATAGACCGTGAGGTGCACCTTTGCCGTCTGCTCCACGTCGATGTCATAGTCCGCACGAAATTCCGGCAGATGCACATCCATATATGCGGTCAGACTGCGCTTGAGTGCCCCCGCCGCCCAGTCCGTTGCCGCAAGCGGCAGCCCCACAAGGGCATCCGAGAACACCGTCTGCACCCCCGCAAGATCCGCTCGTACCAGCTCCTCCACTTCGGACGGCATCCCCTCGACCGCTGTCTCAACAGCGACACTTTGGATCGTAGCCGCCCACGGTGCGAGGTGGATCTCTACCTCCGTACGCACATCGGGGCGCACCAAGACCGCCGTCACCGTGTACCCGACAAGCAAACGGTCGAAGACCGCACCAATAACAGCCTCCTCCTCCGCCGGCGAGACCGCCGTCACCGCACGTCCCTCCATGCGCTCCGCCGCGATTGCCGCAACCGTGCGTTCCATGCGGGCACGCACAATGGAGGGAATCGTTTGGTCACCTATGACAATCGCCGCAGTCTCCTCCACGCGGGAGGACGCTGCGGCGTATGCGGGGGCAGAGAGCCCCCATCCTGCGCATACGAGAAGAACGAGCACCCACATACGCAAGAGAGGACAAAGCGGCTGCATCAGAACGTGCCGCCGACGCGGAAGTGCACGCGGCCGCCCTGCGACCCGCGCCCGTAGTCAAGACGCAGCGGACCAATCGGTGTGTTGAGACCGAGCCCGACACCGATGCTCCCGTGCAGCTTCTCCGGCATGAAGCCGTCCGACCACGCTCCGCCATAATCCGTGAAGAGCGCCCCCGTCACCTTGGACACGATCGGGAAGCGGTACTCGAGTGAGGCAAGTGCCATGCGCGTACCACGGAACTGATCCTCGCGGTAACCGCGGATCGTATCCCTGTCCGCCCATGCGGAACTGACTGAACTCGGAGATCGTCCCATGGCTGATCCCATACTGCCCACGCAGGACGAATACCTGCGCACGCCCCGCCTTGAGGTAGTGCGTGTCACCGAGAATGACCTTTTGATAGTTGAAATCGCCGCCGAGCCCCGCAAACTCTGTCGAGATCGAGGCCCGTGCGCCCATCGTCGGCTCATAGACATTGTCGCGCGTATCCGTGACATGCTCAAGCGTAATGCTGCGCGTCGTGCCGAAATTGTTGCCGAGCCATGCCGTATTGCCGCTGCGGTTGCCGGCGTTCCCCGTCTCCGTGTGCTTGACATATCGATCCTTGCGGTTGCGGAGCGTGACGAAGTTCGTCGAGTACTCGCTCATGGGACGGCTCAGTGTGAACTCACCGCCCGAATACTTCCGCATGAACGACTCCTTATGATTGCCGTCTTCATCGTAGTCGTCGTATTCATAGGTGCGGTTGTAGACGCGGAGCGTGCCTGCCGTCTCCTTCTTGTCCAGCCACGGACGACGATACATAAACGTATAGCCACGTGCATCCGTATCATCACCGCTCATCTCGTAGCTGATACTGATCGTATCGCCCATCCCACGGAAATTCGTGTCACTGACGCTCACCATGCCGACCATGCCATCAGAGCTCGAGTAGCCCGCACCAATGCCGAACGAACCCGTGCGCTTCTCCTTGACATCGATCTCCATGACGACCGCATTTGGCTCAACGCCGGGGTTCATCTTGACATTGACATCCTCGAAGAACCCGAGGTTGTAGACGCGCTGCATACTGCGCCGCGCAAGGTTCGCATTGAACGGCTCGCCCGTCTTCTGGCGCATCTCGCGGAGGATAACATAATCCTTCGTTTTCTTGTTCCCCTTGACCTTGTAATCCTCGAGAACGCCCTCGCTGATCTTGATCGTAAGCGTACCGTCCTGCGCAATGTTCAGATCCGTAATCTTCGCGAGGATGTAGCCATCCGCACGGTACTTCTCCTGGATCGCCTGCACATTTTTCCTGCAAGGTACGCGAATTCAGCAACTCACCATTCTTCACGGTAACGAGATCCATCAGGGACTCCGTCGTCTCGACCGTATTCCCCTCGATCTTCACTTCCTTGAGCACAGGATTCTCAAGCACATTGTAGGTCAGGACGACGCCCTCGGGCACCTGCTCAAACGTCGGATAGAGGTCATAGAAGTACCCCGTCGCATAGACGGCATCACGATCCTTCACGAGGCCGGCTTCCGAGACCGCATCGCCAACGTGCATCGCCAGTGCCGCGCGTGCCGTCGGCTCGGTTGCCGCCGATGCGCCGCTGAAGTTGATCTCTACGATCGTCTTACCCACCTGTGCGGCGAGATAGTTCGAGATCTCGTCCTCCGCCGGACGCTTTGCCGCCCATGCAGCAGCACGCTCGTCCGAGGCTGTGGGCGTGGATAGCGTGGTCAGCACAGGCGCATCTGCAACGGGTGCATCCGCAGCGGCATTCGCCGTGGATGTCACAGTCCCGCTCAGCACGGGCGCATCTGTGACCGCAGTTTCCTCTGCGGCAAAGCCATGCGGCAGAGTGAGCACAGATGCCCCAACGCCAAGGGCAACGGCGAGTGTGAGTCTCTGATATTTCTTACTGTTCAAGGGCGAAACCTCCTAGAATGTGCACATATCGGTGCACTATTGCAATCCCGCCGCAAAGAGCGGCGGTGCTTGTAAACTATTCCCGCAAAATCTTTCCGCCGACCTGCATGAGATGCTGCATATCGGCATTTGGCACACGCGGCTGTGCAGCGGCGGCATGCTTCGGGGCAGCTGTCTCCGCACGCATCGGTATGCTGTACGTCTGTGCGGCCTCCGTACGCTCCTCTTCCTGATGTTCTGCCGAGGTTGAGCGTGCAGTCTCCTGCTGTACGTTGGGTTCTTCCACAGGTACAGCCGCTGCAGATCGCTCCACACGCTGGATCGGCAGAGCAGTCTCTATCGGTGCAGATGTCGGTACGGGTGCATCCGTATGCAGCTCCGATATCTGCGCAGGCGTGGATGCTGCAAACTCCTCGGTGGGAGGCGCGTCCCACACGATCCATGTGATCGCCGCTGACGCGGCGAGTGGAGGCAATAGCCGCGCTGCCCACCGCCGGAGACGTGCACGACGGTCTGCCGCGAGCCGCGCCAGCTCCGCGCGTGCAAGCATGAGCTTCAGATCACCTGCGAGATCGTCCTCACCCGCGAGCGCAACCTCCGCCCCCGTGAGCCATTCACGCGCCGCACGAATCGACTTCGCACGTTCCCTGCGGTCTGCGTCCATCGCCGCTCCCCCTTCCCCAAAAGGAATCACTGACAGACTCAGTGATTCTTTGATTATACTACACTCCATAGGATAGATTCAAGAAAGCAACATCAAAACATGATCCTAAATACTTAGTTCCAATGCTGCATAAAGCGCGAGAGCATCCCGCGCACGCGGCGGATGCCGCTCTGCTGAAGACGATAGATATGCGCCGGCGTTACGCCGAGCGTGTCTGCCATCAACTGCGGCCGCGCACCGCCGATCGTCACCCCCTCGAGCACGAGACGTTCACGCATGGGCAGACGTTCCATCGCCGCATCGAGTGCGCCGACAAGAGCGTGATGCTCCGCGAGCTCCGCCACCGACAGACATTCATCGACGAGCAGATCCTTCGCCGTCTCCGCCGCACCTGTCTCCGCATCGAGGCAGGGCAGATCCACCTGCCCCTCGCGCCGAAGGAAGTCCAGAATGCGCCCGCGCACGCGATGCACGGCATAGAGACTGAACGCAACATTGCGTGCAGGGATCATAGCGTTCCACCGACTCGATCAGTCCGATCGTCCCCTCCTGCACCGCATCCATCACCGAGGACAGCGCACGATACGGCATGACCTCGCGGAAGACCAGCGGCTGGTACGCCTCGATAATCCGCCGTCGTGCCGCCTCATCCCCCGCCTCCTTGTAGGCGCACCAGAGTTCCCGCTCCTCTGCCGGCGTGAGTTTCTGCACGGCAGACAGCTTTTTACATAATCCGAAAAACATAGGTACACCTCCGATTCGCCCTTCCACCTCTTATCGTTAGAACCTTATCCTTGCCTCCATACTGATGAGCTGATCGGAGCCCTCACGGTCATATGAGATGCCGAACGTGTCGCTAAAATCGTACTGTATGCCGTAACGATGCTTGTCCGATGCCGCACCGAGCCCCTGCACATAGCGCACGAGTACGCGGTCGCCGAAGTATTTGCCGATCTCGATGTTGTATTCATTTTCGTTCTTCCGCACCGCCTCATCGTCCTTCGTCTCGAAGAGTGCGCCGCTTCCGCTTGAGAGCCGCAGCACATCGAGATGCAGGAAGTCCTTGAGCGAATCCTCCACCTCCGAGAGAATGCTCATCTGAAGCCCGATCGAGAGCACATCCGCCGCCGTAATGCCGCCCTCACCGCTCCGATAGGCACTGCGCAGCGTGAGCATGCGGATGATCTCCTCCTGCGACATCTCAGGATTCGACCACAGACGGAAATCCATATGGTCGAGCGGCCCGTGTGCCGAGAGGAACACGCGCGTATGTGTGAGGCGCGCCTCGGCAGAAAAAGGCGATCTCCGGCAGGAACGACTCCGCCTGATTGAACGTCGCAGTCCCCTCGCGGATCTTGAACACCGTGCGGAGATAGCTCACCGTGTCGCCGCGCCGCACGCCGATCATGCCCGTCGTACGCGGGTGACGCGTCGTCCCGCCGAAATGCACATACCCCGACGGGTGAATGTCGTAGAAACTCGGACTGAAGAAATGCACATGCCGATCGACCGTCACGCCCACATCGAGAATGATGTGGGGCAGTTCGTCGCTCGTCTCCGGAATCGAGGGGATGGTGACGAGAGCGCGGTCGATGTTGACCGTGCCCGCAAGCTTCGGCAGCTTCTCCCCCAGTATGTATCCTCCGTCAGCTGGAGCGATCCGCTGATCGGCCCATCGAAGAACGACGTTTTTAACCGCAAGATCATTCATGACAAAGGTAAAAATCATATGCCGACGGGTCGATACCGTTGAGCCCCATACGCCCGGTCAGCATATAGCTGCCCGCGCCCATGCGTCCCGTACATTCGCGCACGACAACACTGTCGCCGAGCGCGTCAATGCGGAGCTCCATATCGGTAAATGGATTCTCAAGCCACTTGATCTTCACCGCACCGCCTGTGACGCGCAGCGTTCCGTTGAGACGCGGCTCCGCGAGCGTCCCGTGAAGCTTTAGGCTGCCCTCCGTCCGCCCCAGTGCCCACTCCACTTGCCCGGAGAACACAGGCAGGAGAGAAAGGTCGGCATTGTCGAGGGGCGATCGTCAGATCGATCTCGTCGTAGGCGGTCACAAGCTCACTGCGCTCTGCCGTAAGCGCACGCAGCGGGATTTCTCCATGCGCGCTTGCTGTGTAGGCAATGCCGTCGATGTACTTCGTCACCACAAGATTATTCAGATGAATGACGGCATGACTCAGCTGCGCCTCGCCCGTCAGTTCGTCGAACGATGCGCCGCGTGCACCGCCGTTTTTTTCGCTGTAATATTCAGATCTGCCTCCGGCTGCTGCGTGTAACCGCCGATGTGCAGCGTCAGCGAGGTCGTCCCCGTCACCGCTTCCTCGACACCGCCGAAGCGCGTAAAGATCCCGAGTGCGATGTCCGTCGCCGTGACATCCACATCGGCAGTCCCGTCGAAGTCCATTGTGCCGGCGGCAGAGAACGAGCCGTCCCCCTGCGTACCCGAGAGTTTCCGAATCGTCAGCACGCGATCAGCGAGCGCAACATCCAGTGTGACATCACTGATGGGATAGGGAGGCGAGCGCCCCTCTGCAATCTCGCCCGTCAGGAGATCGCGGGATTGTCGAGCGTACCGCCCAGACGTACCGCACTCGTGATCTGCCCAGTGAGGCGATCCTCCTTCTGATTCGCAAGTGCGAGCAGCGCCTGCACATCCATTCGCTCGATCTGCATCTGCCCGCTGATCGCACGCGTCGCCGTATCATAGCGGAGACGCGCCGTCACAGAGCCGTCCGTCCCCTGATGAAAGCCCGTTTCATCCAGCTCGATGATACCGTTCTCATAGTGGGCAAAACTGTGAATCCCGCGCAGCTCCACCCCATTCATCGTAATTGCATCCGCCTTCAGCTCTCCGCGGAAAAATCGGACGGGAGATCGTCCCCCGACCTTTCCGTTGAAGACACCATGCCCCGAGACCTCGTACGGCAGCTTGTGCTCGAACCGCTTCATGTCGAGGTCGCGCACCTCCGCATCAAAGTCGAGCAGCCCGAGCGTGTTGATCGTCCCGTTCAGAACCATGTCAACCATCGGCGAGTAGATGTGGAATACCTGCACACGAATGATGCCGTTATCGAGGAAGTAGTCGCCGTCCATACCCGAGAGAATCGCGCCCGCATAGCTGCCGCGATAGAAGTGAACATAGCCCACTGCGTGCGGATTGTCGAGCGTCCCCGTAAACTTAATGATATTGTCGATGTTGCCGGTAATCGGCTGATCGGGTGCGACAAGTGCCGCCACATCCTCCATCCGCGCACCGATCGTGTCGATCTGCAGATCAATACGCCGCTCACCCGTGAAACCGATCGTACCGTTCACGAGCCAGACCTCGCGCCCACCGCGCTCCATCGAGAAATCGTGGATGCCGATGCCCGAGAGCGAGCCCTCCGCACGGAACAGCAGACTGTCAAACGGCTGATACAGGAGATCGCCGTTCGTTGCCGAGACCTGCATCTCCACACGCGGGTCGTGGATATCCCCGTGCACCACCCCGCTGAAATCCGAAAGGCCCGAGAAGCTCAAGCGGTCGTCCAAACCGTTCAGCAGTGAGAGATCCGCATGGCTTCCGTAAAAGCGCAGATCGAGCGCAGAGCCGCCCGTGATCTTCCCCTCGATGCCGAGGTCGGTATCGTTCGGGAGCTTCAGACTGAGGAAGTCGATCGTCACATCGTTTCCGCGCACGATAAAGGACGCACTGGCACGCTCCACGGGAATATTTCGATAGCTGCCGTCGGTAACCTCTGCGCTGCCATAGACCGTGGGCAGGTCCGTGCCATGCCCGTCGATCCCAAGATCGGCACGCAGCGCACCGTCGATCTCCTCCGGCACGGAGGCAGAGAGTACACGCAGCTGTGTGAGCCGTACGCCATCCGCCGTCAGATGCGCCGTATAGGGAAGGTGCGCGCGTATCGTAGATACCGCTGCCCGCAACCGTGCCGCCGAACGCTGCAGCCGACAGCTGTTCCACAGCGAGCACACCGTCCGCATAGGAGACATCCGCCGCCGCATTTTGGAACGTGACATCATTCACCGCCCCCGCCGCAGCCGTCAGCCGCCCCGCAGCCATCGGTGCGGCGAGCGTCCCCGTCACATGGACATCCGCCGTCACGCCGCCCGTATAGACACTGTCCGGGACCACACGATCCACCGCAAAATCTGCTGCCGTCACGTGAAGATCCAGATAGGGCGTGTCCGCATCCAGACGAATCGTCCCATCGACACGAGCACGCTGCCCCTCTGCCTCCGCAGTCGCCGCAAGAAATACCTCCCGCTCATTGAAGCGGAATGCAGATGTTTGCAGATCCGTCTTCGTCCCGTAGATATCCGCCGTCCCGTGCACGCCGTCCACATGTCCGTCAAACGTCGTCACACCGTCGACGCGCCGCATCTCCATGTGCACACGATCCGCATGAAGCGTGTGCACGCGAATCTCCTCCGGCAGACTGCTCTCCGGCAGATATTTGAGCAGCGGCATCCCATCCGTATCCGTGGCACTCAGGTCGAGTTCCTGCGTCCCACCGACATACGTGCCGCGTACACGCAGAGGAACGCCCGAAAGAGCCCCCCGTGAGATCGTAGGACACATCGCTGCGGTCGATGTCCACCGTCCCCGTAATCGCACGCAATTCATACACATTGCCGTCGGTATCGACATTTGCCGTCGCATCCGCAACGCGAATACGCCCCTCAAACGTACTCGGCTTGCCATCATCCGCACCGATATCGTCATAGTTCCACGAACCGTTCGCACGCCGCACAACATCCACATGCGCTCCCGTGAGAAGGATTTCATCAATCGAGGGTTTCCGGTGCAGAAAGCAACGAAAGCAGACGAAGCGTTACCCGCGCCTCATTGGCGCGGAGCACAGCCTCCGCCTGCTTATCATAGATCACAACATCATCCAGTGCCAGTTCATGCAGAGAACGGATCTCCACCGCACCGATGTGCACAGCTGTCCCCAGCTTCTCCGCCAAGAGACTCTCTGCCATCCGCCCCGCCTCAGCCATAAACGACTGAGCGCGTACCATATGGATGAGAACTGCTGCGCAGATAAGGATTGCGGCAGCTGCCGCGATCCCGACATACGCCTTCCGTCTCATAAAAACCTCTTATTTGTTGATCTCTGCCTCGTAGGCAGCGTTCGCCGCCGTCACACGTGTCGCTGCAGCCGTCGCAGCATCCTTCGGCGCACGCGCGGCGACAGGGCGCACCTCGCTCCCCTTCGGGGTCTCAAAGAGCGCATCGTCATGCAGCCGCGCCAACGTACGCGCGTCCTTCGCGCGCTCCCCGTCTGCCTCTGCCGCACGGTAGCGCACCGCATCGAGATCGACGGGAACGCCCATCGCATTGTCAAGGCTTGCCTTGCCCGTGTTGTAGTTGTAGAGCGCAGTCGAGTAGTTCATACGCGCCAGCGTCAGATTGTCGGAGGCACGCATCACCTCGAGATTCGTCCCGACACCGGCATTGTAGCGGACACGAGCAATGTTATAGTCCTCTTCCGCCTGCTTAACCGCCGTCTCCGTCGTCTTGATATTCTGCTCTGCCGCCCGCAGATTCAGATATGCCGTATGCACATCGAGACGGATCTGCTCATCTGCCGCTGCAAGAGCCTCCTCGGCTTTTCGAAGCGTTGCCTTTGCCGCATCCACCTGTGCTGCTGTCACGCCATTGTCGAAGATGTTCCACGACGCACTGATGCCCGCTGCCCATGTATCGCTCGATTTATGATCGTCCTGAAAGGGACGCTCACCCGCGATCGAGCGCGTCGCAGACGCGTTCACCGTCGGATGACAGCCCGCCTTTGCCGCGCGCACTCCCTCCTCTGCCCGCTTGACCGCATAGACCGCAGCCGCACCGTCTGCGCGATAGAGCAGCCCGTAGTCCGTGCAGTCATCGAGCGAGAGATCATAGCCCGTATAGCGCAGCTCATCGTTGATCGTGAGCATTGTATCTGTTGGCACGCCAATCACATTGTTCAGCGTCGCTACTGCAACCTTATAGTTGTTCCGCGCCGTTGTGAGGTTCTGCTGCGCATTCGCCAGCTCCACCTCCGAGGCGAGCACATCCGCACGCGCCACCGTACCCACGCGGAACTGCGCATTCACATCCGCGAGATGCGTCTGCAGCGTCGTCACCGTCGCCTCGCGCACCTTCACCAGATTGCGCGCTTGGAGAATATTGAAATAATCCATCGTCGCTGCCAGGCGGATCGACTGCTTCGTCTGCTCGAGCGCAAAGTCCGCTGCATTCAGACCATAGCGCGCCGCCTTGCGCTGTGCATTCAGCGCAGCATTGTAGACGGGCAACGAGACTGTGCCCGTATTGCCGTAGTTGTATTTAACCCCCGAGCCCTTGTACGCTTCGCCCCCAACGCGATTCGCTGAGGTCTGCCACGTCAGCGTCGGCCCCATCGTACGATTCGCCTGCGAAAGAGATGCGTGCGCCGCATCCACATCCGTAAGCGCCTGCTTGATCGTACGGTTATTCTCAAGTGCCATCTGCACCGAGCGCGTGAGATCGACCTGCATCGTCTCTGCCGATGCCGTTCCTGTGAAAAAGCCCAGCAACAGCAGTCAGGGTAAGTGCCCTTACCAATCGTTTGGCAAAACGTCCCCTATTTTTTTCAAAACCATTTCCTCCTCATCCGTAACGGATGCACCCGAACGGCGGGCTACTCCGGAAAAGTCAACACAATAACCCCGTATTGACAGGTTCTCTCATTTTATCAGTTTGTGCATTTTTTTCAAATAAATTATTTGTTAGGTGGAGCGCGCGATCCGCATCAGGCGCGTTGCCTGATCTGCCATAAAGAGCGGAATATTCAGCACACCGTCATCCATCCGCAAGTTATTCAGCGAGAATCGCACACGCAGCCGCGTTGCTTCAGAAAACTCCTCCGCATATTTTTTCAAACTGCGGCTTTTAACATTCGTCTCCGACTTTACCTCGATCGGTATGATATCGTTCTCGTACTGAACGATAAAGTCTACCTCGTAGGGTGGATTGATCCTCGACCAATAGTGCACAGACGCATCGAACTGCGGAACAAGGGACTGCAGGACAAAATTCTCCGTCAGTGCGCCCTTAAACTCCGTAAAAAGACGATTCCCCTCGCGAAACGCCACAGGATCGAGCCGCGCCAAACGACGAAGCACACCAACATCCGCGAGATAGATCTTAAACGCCGCCAGATCTTCATAGGAAGACAGAGGAAGTCCCGGTGCGCTGATACGGAATACCTTGTAGACGAGCGCGGCATTCACGAGCCACGCGAGCGCATCCTCGTATTCGCGTGCACGCGCCCCCTCCCTCACGACATTGTAGAGGAACTTTTTATTTTCACGCGCGAGCTGTGATGGCAGAGAGCTCCATACATGTGAGATCTTTGGGTAAACACGCGGCTCAGGGTGTTTCATAAAGTCGCGCTCATAGGCATGGATGATATTTATGAGCGTTGACTGCACCTGCTCAACGGACTGCGTCTCCACCCAGCGGCGCACAACCTCGGGCATCCCGCCCGTGATATAGTACATCTTCAGTTTTTCAGTCAGCGGATTGAAAAAGCCTCCGGCAGCGGCGCAATCTCATTCACTTGGTCAAGATACCCTGCGAGATGCGCACTGTCTGTTGCCATCAAAAACTCCTGAAACGTCATCGGATAGAGACTCAGAAAATCGACCTTCCCCACAGGGAACGAAGACGGCTTTTGCAAGAGCAATGCCAAGGAGCGAGCCTGCACAGACAACATGATGCGTCGGCGCATTCTCATGAAAAATACTTCAGTGCATTCAACACCTCGGGGGCATCCTGCACCTCATCAAAAAAATGAGCAGCGTCTTTTCGGGCATAATATCCTGCCCGCCCGCCATCGCAAGATTCGGGAGAATGCGGCGCACATCCTTCGTTCGCGCAAAGAACTCCCGATACTCCGGATTCTCGTCAAAGTTAAAGTACGCGACATTGTCGTAGTAGAGCCGACCAAACTCCCTGAGCAGCCACGTCTTTCCGACCTGACGCACCCCCTTCATGATGAGCGGCTTTCGATACGGGCTCTCCTTCCATGCGATAAGTTCCTTCATCGCCAATCGCTCCACACCATCACCTCATTTTTATATAATTTCGTGATTTTCTACACACAATTATATATTTTTTCGTGAGCGAGTGCAACAAAGAAAGGGGAATTACGCGAAGTTCTGAGCTTCGTGTAATGCCCCTTTCAAAAATTGTGTGTGTTTCTGCTTCCTTACCGCTTCATATTGATGAGTGTCTCAAGCATCTCGTCTGACACCGTGATGATCTTCGAGTTGGACTGAAAACCACGCTGCGTAATGATCATGTCGGAGAACTGATCGGCAATGTCGACGTTCGACATCTCGAGTGCTGAGGTAGTCAGCTCTGAGCCAATATCCGCCGCACCACTGATGGTGCGTGTACCTGAGTTGTTCGACTCCTGATAGAGATTGCCGCCCATTTTCGTGAGTCCCGACGGATTGTTGAACTGTGCCATCGCGATCTGCGCCTCAACACGGCGGACGTTGTTCGTATACGTTCCCGTAATAACACCGGAGCTGTCAATGGAGACACTCGCAAGCGTCCCTGCTGCATTGCCGTTCGAAGTGGCAGAAATCGTAGACGTACCCGAATACTGTGTGATGGCGGCAAGGTTCATACTTATTGTCCTTGGTGCTGCACCATTCTGATACGTGAGAGTCAGCGATGCCGTGCCGCCCGTATATGCACCCGAGCTGTCGAAAGTAAGATCGGTCTTTGTCAGAGAAACCGTCGTCGTTGTGCCGTCCGCTTCACGAATGGAGTAAGCATTGCCACCACTGCCAAGCGAAACTATCCACTTGTTATTCTCTGACTTTGTAAAGACGACAGGAACGGAGTGACTTGCTCCAAGCGAGTCATACACCGTGACTGTCGTTGTCACAGACGGATAAAACGTATCTCCCTTGATGTAACTCTTCGCCACAAGCCCGGCAATCGACGTTCCGCTCTTCGTGTTCAGGGTCACTGAATTAACAATTTTTTTCCATTGTTTTCATATGCGACCTCACGTGTCACAGCCATAAGCTTACCATCGTCAGCTGTCCATTTGCGCTCATACTCCTGTGAGGGGCTTGTTACACTTAGCGCAGCTGACAGTTTCGCACGGTTACCATCAACCGTCGCCACAACTGCATTTGGCTGCGCATCGATTTGCTTAATGAGCAGCGTTCCGTTATACACGTCGCCAGGTGCGTAGGTAAATGTCGTCGGTTTCGGAACAGTAATTGTCACCTCATTGGCGGGATCCAAGCTGTTCCCTTTTTTTCTAAGGTCAGTTCCACCTCATCTGTACTAATCGCATTTGCAGTCTTGATTTTTTTCCGGTCAAGACAAACTCCCCATTGATCGCATATGTTCCCGACGTTAATCCACTACGGACGACATTGGCTGTTCCGCCGTTGATCTTTTTAGGGGCTGTTGCCACCACCGAGTGCAAGTGTCAAATCCACTGTCCCAGTCGGTACTGCCGTTACTGTTGAGATTTTGGATTTATAAAAAAACCCTGTCCTATGCCCATAGTCGCAGTACTGAAATTATAGCCCGCATGCTCATCAAGTGTAATGCGCTCGCCCGATTCCATCGTCAGAGAAATGATCCCTTTTTCCGTTGGATTATAACTTGTCGCCGTCTCCGTAGTCCCATCCGCATACCTTATGAGTGCATTCGCAACTTCATATCCCTGCGTCGTTGCATTGAGGTTTTTCGTATAGGTCGCAAGATCGGTCTCTGTCCCCGCCATTGGTTTTCCTGCGGGAATCTTGATATTGGTTGTGTTGTCTCCCGCCATAGCGACTCTTCCATTGTCCGCCATATACCCCCTGCACATAGAGTCCCGAACTTGGAATTGTAAGATTTCCCTCAGCATCGAATTCGAACGCGCCGTTACGCGTATAGTAGCGCTGTTCACCGCGCTTGACGACGAAGAGCCCGTCGCCGCGCGAGATGGCGACATCAGTGTTCTTGCCCGTCTGCTGTACCGAACCGTTGGTGTAGATCAGATCAGTGCTCGCGACGCTCATGCCGAGTCCGACCTGCTTGGGGTTCACGCCGCCAATCGTACCGTTCGGCGCGGCTGCGCCTGAGAGATTCTGCGAGATCATATCTGCAAAAGTAACACGGCTCGCCTTAAATCCCGTGGTGTTGACGTTGGCAATGTTGTTGCCGACAACATCCATACGGGTCTGGTGGCCCTTGAGACCCGATACACCCGAGAACATGGAACGCATCATAGTTGCATCTCTCCCTTATTCATTCCTATAAAATTGCAGCACTGTCAATATTGGTAAAAATATTTTCCTTTGCACTTGCCTCGTCAAGCGCGGTGATAACGGTGCGGTTCTTAACCGAGACGACCATCGCGAGTCCTCGACTCAGATAGACAAGTGCATCACGCACGCCCTTCTCTGCCATGCGGTCAACTGCTGTGTCGAGGCGCGTGATGTCATCTGCCGTGAGACGGACACCGCGCTGTTCGATGCGTGTCTTTGCATGAGCAGAAAATTTTGTGCGACTGCCCGCCTCGTCGAGCAGCATTTGGAAAACATTCGTGGGTAGAGACGTTCCCTGTCCCCTGCCGACGCGTGCGCTTCCCTGCTCGGCGCCCCCTTGTACAGCAGGATGTATCTCCATCATTTCACCTTTCACTTTATAACATATTTTATAACACATTTTTACACACACTATATCGTACATTTTATATAACAACTTAAACATTTAACACAAACTTATGTAATATGACAGATAATATATAAGGTTTTTTTCTGTTCATACATACACTATAAAAAGAGGTGATAGATATGAACACAAAACTGATGATAACTAAAAAGAAAACGCGGAGAGGACGGGCATAAAAATCCTATCCATCCGCGTTCGGGAAGATATTATCAATCGACTTGACGCACTCGCTGACGAGACGGGACGCTCGCGCAACGAGCTCATCGGTCTGCTCCTCGACTTCGCCATCAACAACAGCGAGGTTGTCGCCGAGAAATAATTTTTTTCTTGTGTTATGGTACTGAATGCAGTACTATTGAATAAGGAGGCGACACGATGAGCAAGTGGCAAAAACTGCTTGAACGGATTCGCTGCAATCCGAAAACAGTTCGCTTTGATGAAGTAAAGAAAATTTTGGAAAGCATGGGCTATAAAGGAAAGAAACCAAAGAGTGGAACCAGTCATTGGACATTTCGCAAGAACGGCTGTATGCCGATCACAATCCCTGAGCGAAATCCATACGTAAAAAGAAACTTATGTCAAGATCGTCATAAACATGCTTAATGGGGAAGATGGTGAATAATATGAAAAAAAGACTTGGCGTACTACATGTCTCTGCCATACCAAGAGGTAATCGAAGCTGATCCGGACGGTGGCTTTGTTGGTCATATCACGGATCTGCCCGGCTGTATCACGCAAGCAGAAACAAGGCAGGAGCTGCTTGATATGTTAGCCGATGCGAAAGCTGCATGGCTGGAGGCAGCACTTGAGGAGCATATCACCATTCCCGAACCTGCACACAAGGAAGACTACAGCGGACGTTTTAATCTGCGGCTGCCGAAAAGTCTGCATAAGGAACTGGCAATGACGGCAAAGGCGGAGGGTGTCAGTTTGAATCAACTTGCCACAATCCTGATTGCCAAGGGGCTTAGGATAACTATGTCAAGACACAATTTCCCAAAGGAGGCCTCCCATGGACAAACATATTAAACTGCATATTGCGGATGGCATTGCGACGATCACGATCGACCGCCCTGCCTCGAACAATGCGTTGAATGCGCCGATGTTCCGCGACCTGATCAGCACGGTGGAGCACTGTGACGCAGATGACGCGGTGAAGGTTCTCATCATTACGGGCGCGGGCAAGAATTTCTCCGCCGGCGGTGATATCAAGGAGATGGCATCGTTCGACTTCATCAGCTACGATCTCTCCATTCTGACGGGACAGGGCATCGCTCGCACTGCGCAAGTGCTCGAAGCCCGTGATTGCGATGGTGAACGGTGCTGCCGCAGGTGCGGGCTGCGGGATTGCGCTCGGTGCGGACTTCCGCATCATGACGGCGGGGAGCTGTCTCTTGACAGCGTTCTCAAACGTGGCACTCCCCGGTGATACGGGCTGCATCTATCATTTGAAACAGATTGTCGGGCTTGCACGGACGATTGAGCTCATGGCACTGAGCGCGCCCGTCTACGGCGAGGAGGCTCTGCATCTGGGGCTTGCAACGCGGCTTGCCTCCGACGGGAAGCTCACGGAGGAGACGCACGCCTTTGCTGCGAAGCTGCTGCGCCGTCCACTCGGCGCACTCGCAATGCAAAAAGCAACTCTACTATGAGGTGTTCTACCACGACTACATGGCGTACAGCCGTCTCGAGGCGGAGAATCTCGCAAAGGCAGGTGCATCCACCGACCACCGCGAGGCAGTAACGGCATTTTTGGAAGGGCGCAAGCCGCAGTTTAATCAATAAAAAAAGCAGCGATACCGCTGCCCATATATCTATAGAATACGAAAGGGACTGTCGCACGAAGTTTTCTAACTGCGTGCAACAGCCCCTGATTTTATTGCCATGATAGATTCAGTTTTTCTTCCGTGCGCTGCACAGTCAGACAGATACAAGTTGATGAGTGTCTGATAGGGAATGCCGACTTCCTCAGACTGAGCTTTGAAATATGCCACGGTTTCGTTGTTAATGTTGATTGTGATTTGTTTTTTGAGCCGTTTGGTGTAGGGGTTCTTTCGCGGGTTCAAACTCATAATATCGTATTCGTCTCTCATTTTTATAACCTCCCTACTAAGTTGTTCCAATAGATGTTCTGCTCATTCTTCGTTGCTTTTCTTGCTGAAATAATCCGTAAGACTTCGTTGTCATCACGATAACAATGACTGACAATACAGAGTTGTTCTGTGTCCGTTATGCCAATGATAAGAAACCGCTCCTCCCCAAAGGAATGATCGGGGTCATCAAACAAAACGGAGTTGTCATCGTAAAAGACCGTCATCGCTTCTTCAAAAGATACGCCGTGTTTCTTTTGATTGGAGCGATTTTTCTCTTCATCCCAAGTGACATACATACCTATAATTATATTATACATATATTCTACCGCTCGTCAATCAAAACTCCTGCCGCACGCCCGTATAGAACGCGCGGTGTTTGCTGTCGTTCACATCGTTCCACTCGCCGAAGAGGTAGGTGCTGTCCTTCAACTGATACTGCGCACGCAGCCGCAGAGTAAAGTCATTCGGGTCGTAGGCATCGGCGGAGAATTTGAATTTCTCACCCGCATAGGCATCGACGCCGACCCCCGCCGCACCCGCGACGACCCCCGCACGCGCGCCGAAGGCTGTGCCGCGCTTGCCGACTTGTGCATTAAACTTGTCCCCGCCGCCAATGTCATCCACACCAAACGTCGCGTACATCCCCTGTTTCTCGCCGACGTCAAGGTTGAAGTTTGTGCGCCAGTCATCCGACTTGCCGCTGTACATCACATCCACCTTCGGCGTGACCTTGACGTTCTGCAGCCGTCCCATAAGTCCGCCCGCCTTGTCCGACATCGTGCGGGCGTTGTGGATGAGGGCACGCGCGTCCTCCTGTGTCTGCTTGTCGCCTGCGACCGCCTCGATGCCCTCGGCAATGCGCAGGATGCGCTCGGAGGAGGCGGTGATGTTTTCAAGCGTCTTTCTGAGATTCTCCGCTGTCTGCGGGTCTGCGCCGACGGTCTCAAGATTCGCCATGATGCGCTCGACGCTCGCCGTGGTCTGTGCAAGATTCGCCGACATCGCATTCATATTTGCGAGCATGGCATGCAGGTCGCCGCGGTTCTCATTCGCCATCTGCTCCAGGGTCGCTGTCAGACCGTCGAGGTGCGCGGTCATCTGCTCCATGTTGACAACGAGCTGGACCATCGAGCTCTGGAAGCCGGGGGCACCGACAATGTTGTTGATGGAGGTGAGCATTGCCTCGACTTGAATAATCATCTTGTTCAGCTCGGTGAACATCGTGTCCATGCCCATCTCGTTCTCGCCGTAGAGATAGTCTCCATTCGCGTAAAAATCGACATTGGACGAGGGTGTGATGATGACGAATTTATCCCCCATGATGCCCGGCTGACCAATGGTGACGGAAGAGCCGCGCGGAATCTTCACACCGTCTCGAATTCGCATGGAGACAGTAACCCCCAGCCCATCGCTCACGATCTCCTCGACCTGCCCGACGGGAACGCCCGAGAGAAGCACCTGCGCCTCGGGGTTGAGCCCGATGGCGCGGCCAAATCCCGCATAGAGCATATAGTCCTGACTTCCGCCAAGACGCAGACCTCCAAAGAACATGACGACGGCGATCAGAAGTGCCGTCCCCCCGAGTGTAAATGCTCCGACCTTTGCCTCTGCGCTCATGCCCCAACCTCCCTGCGATGGTGCAGCGTACGGAAGAATGCCTGTACGCGCTCATCCTTGATATCCTGAAAGCGCTCCGCCGTATCGACGGCGATGAGCTTCCCGTCGTAAATCATGGCGATGCGGTCGGCAATGCGGCTCGCACTCGCCATGTCGTGTGTGACAACAATCGAGGTCACGCCGAGTTTTTCGCTGCATATCAATAATCAGTTCGTCAATCTTTGCCGTCATGATGGGATCCAGTCCCGAGCTCGGTTCATCATAGAAGATGATCTCTGGATCGGTCGCAATCGCACGCGCAAGCCCCACGCGTTTTTTTCATCCCGCCCGAGAGTTCCTGCGGCATCATTGCCGCCGCATCGGGCAGCCCGACGAGCGCAAGTTTTTTTCCGCAACGATGCGCTGAATCTCATCCTCGCTCTTTGTCGTATGTTCCCGCAGCCCGAAGGCAACATTCTCCCCGACGCTCATGGAGTCAAAGAGCGCGGAGTACTGGAATACCATGCCCATACGCAGACGCACGCGGTCAAGTGCGTCCTCACTCATCACAGCGATATTGTCACCGCCGAGATAAATTTCGCCCGAGGTGGGACGATCCAGTCCGATCATCAGGCGCAGGAGGGTGGACTTTCCGGAGCCCGAGCCGCCAATGATGGCGATGGTCTCCCCCTTTTCGATGGTGAGGCTGATCCCCTTGAGTGCTTCCTTGTCCCCGAAACACTTTTTGACGTTGTTCAGTCGTATCATAGCGTGTCCTCAGAACAAGAAGAATGTCAAGACGGCGTTCAGAATAAAAAAATGACAATGATGGAGGTGACAACGGTCTGCATGGTCGCCTTGCCGACCCCTCCGCGCCGCTTGGCGCGTTCAGCCCGTAGTGGCAGCCGAGGACGGCGATAACATTGCCGAAGAAGATCGCCTTGATAAGTCCGCCTGTCATATCGTAGATCTCTGCAAACTGTGTAATGGAGTGTGTAAAGGTATAGGGGTGAGATGCCCGAATAATGCACGGCAGTAAGGTAGCCGCCGAGAACGCCGATTACGTCACCAAATACGGTGAGGACGGGCACAACAATCATGCACGCGAGCATACGCGGCACGATGAGGTAGTTCACGGGGCTGACCGCCATGACGCGCAGCGCGTCGATCTGCTCCGTGACCTTCATCGTGGAGACCTCCGCCGTAATCGCTGCGCCCACGCGTCCCGCGCAGACGACACCGACGAGGACGGGGCCGAGCTCGCGCCCAATGCCGATGGCGATGACCGCTCCAATGGTGCTCTGCGCTCCGTAGCGGATGAACTCGTGCGCGATTTGGAGGGTCAGCACAATGCCTGTGAAAAAGAAGTGTAAGACCGACGATGAGGAGAGAGTCCACACCGAGATGTGCCATCTGGTAGACAATGCTCCGCACGCGCAGACGCTGTGTGACCTGCCGCGCAGTCTCGGCGTAGAGGAGGGTAATGCGGCCAATGTTCGCGAGGTGTGTGAGGACAAAGCGTCCCACTGCCTCAAAGATGCGCTGCATGGATTCCCTCCTCCCTTTTTTATCGTGTATGCTTCTCCGCCTCGCTCCGCGCGAGCTCGTCACAGCGTTCGTTGCGCGGATTGCCCGCATGCCCCTTGACCCAATGGAACTGCACGCGCCGTGCGGCAAACGCCGCGTCAAGCTGCATCCAGAGATCCTGATTGAGCACGGGTTCGCCGTCCGCCTTCTTCCATCCGCGCTTTTTTTCCACGCGGGCAGCCAGAACTTCGTGAACGCGTTCTTCAGATATTGACTGTCGGTATAGAGAGCGATTCGTGCGCCCGCAGGAACAGCATTCATCGCCTCAAGTGCCGCCGTCAGCTCCATGCGGTTGTTCGTCGTCTCTGGATCACCGCCGCTCTTCTCCGTGACCGCACCCGTCGCGACGGTCTCGATAACGGCAGCCCAACCGCCCGCGCCGCCGGGATTACGGAGACACGAGCCGTCCGTGTGGATGATATAGTCCGCGTCAACGGGTTCTTCGACGGTCGGCGTGGACGATTTTTTCGCCGCTGTACCGCTCTTTGCAGCACGCGGGGTAGATGAATCCGACGCACCATCCAGCCAGTCACGCGCTTCTGCTTCGGTCATAAAGCCCTTATACACTGCGCCCTGAAAGCCCTGTACCTGCGCCGCACAGTCTGCCCAGACGGTAAACAGCCCCGTTTTGCGCCCGCGCTTCACGGCGTAATATTTCTTTGCCACAAATACCTCTTTAGTACGAATACCGATAGCCGATCGAGAGCCCGATGCCGTTGTAGCCTGGATTCTTCGTCCGCTGTCCGTTCGACACATGATGCCCGAGATAGGCAACGCTCAGAGCGTTACGCTCATTGAACTTGTACGTCACACGCGGCCCGATGCGCCACATGAAGCCGTAGTTGCGCGTATGTGCGGGATGCACGTCGTTGTAGACGAGAACGCCCCCCGTCGCGTCAAACGAAGCCTCCCATTTCGAGCCGAGCGGCTTCGTCCAACGCACCATGTACGCGGGTCCCGCGCCAACGGCGGACGAGTCGAGACGCACGTCGGGCGTGTCCTTTTCCGCCCACGAGCCGACGGCACGCGAGACAGTCAGCCCCCAGTGGAGCGACATCCCGTGCATCTCCTTGTACTGACGGAAGACGTGCAGATTGTAGAGATCGATGTAGCGCCGCTCGCCGCGATGTTCCAGATAGTCCATCTGGATCTCCGCCTTCTTTGCGTCATCGGATGCCGTGCCCATATGCATCTCCATCGCATTTTCGTCTGTCTGCGCCGCCCCTGCCGCAGAGGGCAGTGCGAGCGCGCCGACGAGCGCAAACGCAGCGAACATTTTATTTGAGAATCTCATTGCGTCACCTCCAACGAGTGAAAAGCTCCGCCTCAATGCCGAGGCGGTCGAGGATCTTGCCCACCATCATATTCACGAGATCATCGAGCGTCTCGGGGCGATGATAAAAATCCGGGCGCGGCGGGCATGATGACCGCCCCTGCACGTGCGAGCCGCAGCAGGTTCTCAAGATGAATCTCGTGCATGGGGGTCTCACGCGGCACGAGAAGCAGCCGCCGCCCCTCCTTGAGCGTCACATCCGCCGCACGCGTGAGAAGATCGTCCGTCACGCCGTGGGCGATTGCACCCGCCGTCTTCATCGAGCAGGGCAGGACGACCATCGCATCCATGCGGAACGAGCCGCTTGCAATTGCCGCGCCCACGTCCGTATTCGGGTAGAGAACATCGACGCGCCGCGAAAGCTCCTCCATCGTCATGCCGCACTCGTAGTCCAGCACGCGCTGTCCGCTGTCCGTGATGACAGCGTGCACCTCGATGCCCTGTTCCCGCAGAACATCAATCAGTCGAACGGCGTATACACTGCCGCTTGCGCCCGTGATGCCGACAACAATCTTTTTTTCATCGAATGACCGTAACGCCGCCCATATACGGCACGAGAGCCTTCGGCACGAGAACGGAGCCGTCCGCCTGCTGATAGTTCTCAAGAATCGCCGCAACCGTGCGGCCGACTGCAACGCCCGAACCGTTCAGCGTGTGGAGGAAGGCGGGCTTTGCCCCGCGCTCGGGACGATACTTGATGTTCGCGCGGCGTGCCTGATAATCCGTACAGTTCGAGCAGGACGAGATCTCGCGGTATTTGTCCTGCGCGGGCATCCAGACCTCGATATCGTAGGTCTTCGCCGAGGTAAAGCTCATGTCGCCCGTGCAGAGCTGCACGACGCGATACGGCAGTTCGAGTGTTTTTAGCACGTCCTCCGCCGCCTCCACCATCGTCTCAAGCTCGTCCCAGCTCGTCTCCGGCGTGACAAATTTGATCAGCTCCACCTTGTTGAACTGGTGCTGACGGATCAGTCCGCGTGTGTCGCGTCCCGCACTGCCCGCCTCCGCACGGAAGCACGCCGTATAGGAAGTGTAGTACTCCGGCAGCTGCTCCGCATCCAGAATCTCGTCGCGGTGGTAGTTCGTCGTCGGTACTTCCGCCGTCGGCACGAGATAGTAGTCCAGTCCATCGAGCTTGAACATATCCGCCGCGAACTTCGGCAGCTGTCCCGTCCCGACCATGCTGTCTGCGTTCACGATATAGGGCGCAAGCATCTCCGTGTAGCCATGCTTCTCCGCGTGGAGATCCATCATGAAGTTGATGCACGCGCGTTCAAGCCGTGCACCAAGTCCCTTGTAGAACGTGAAGCGCGCCCCCGTGACCTTCGCCGCACGCTCCGCATCGAGCACACCGAGCTTCTCGCCGATGTCCCAATGCGCCTGCGGCTCGAAATCAAAGGTACGAGGTGTCCCCAGCGGCGCACCTCGGGGTTCTCTGTATCGTCCTTGCCTATCGGCACATCCGCCTTCGGCATATTCGGAATCTGGAGCAGCAGGTCGCGCAGACTCTGCTCCACACCGCGCAGCTCCTCGTCGAGTGCCGTGATCTCATCGCCAAGCGCACGCATCTCAGCGACCACATCATCCGCGCTCTCGCCCGCCTTCTTGCGTACACCGATCTCCTTCGATACGGCGTTGCGCCGTGCCTTCTTCTCCTCCACATCCTGCAAGATCGCACGCCGACGTTCGTCCAGTGCCGCAAACGGCGAGAGATCGAGCGCGTTGCAGCGGTTCTTTAGCATCTCCTGCACCGCCGACAGATTCTCGCGCACAAATTTCATATCCAACATTCAAATCACTCCATCATATAGTTTGTTATCTGCTATCATAGTACAAAGGGCGCACTTTGTAAAGAAAAAGACCACCTTCTTCATCCGTGTTTCACGTAAGGCTAGTAAAATCTCGTAAAAAGGAGAGCTCTTTCATGAAAAATTTTTACCGTGGGAGGGAAGCACAGTCTTCCCCGCCCTCTGCGCCACTCTGCTCGCATGGCGTAAATCCGCGCCCGACGTACGCGACCTGCCGTGGCGCGACGAGCCGACACCCTATCACGTCTGGATCTCGGAGATCATGCTCCAACAGACACGCGCCGCCGTCGTCCGCAGCTACTATCTGCGCTTTCTCGAAGCCCTGCCGAACGTCCGCGCCCTCGCCGCCGTGGATGACGACGCGCTCATGAAGCTCTGGCAGGGACTCGGCTACTACAGCCGTGCACGCAATCTCAAGCGTTCGGCAGAGGTAATCGTCGAGAGCACGATGGACAGCTGCCAAAGGACTTTGACGCACTGCTCGCCCTCCCCGGCATCGGACGCTATACGGCGAGCGCGATTGCATCGTTTGCCTATGGACAGCCGCGCCCCGCCGTTGACGGCAACTTCCTGCGCGTCGCCGCACGCGTCACGGCGAATCCCATCGACATTGCAAAGGACACATCAAAGTGCGCACTTGAGACGGCACTTGCCCCCTCCTATCCGAGCGGGCGTGACGCAGGGCTTCTCAACGAGGCGTTCATGGATCTTGGTGCGACCGTCTGTCTGCCGAACGGAGTGCCGCTCTGCCATGCGTGCCCTGCTCTACGCCTCTGCCTCGCGCACGATCGCGGCACGGAGCAGGACTATCCCGTCAAGACTGCGCTCAAGGCGCGCCGCAAAGAACGGCGCACCGTCCTCCTCCTCTCCTGTGGTGAGGAAATCGCCATACGAAAAAAAGACCTGCACGGGGACTCCTCGCAGGTCTTTGGGAATATCCGAATCTCGAAGGAAAACTAAGCAAACGAACTGTCCGCGTCCTCCTCGAATCAAAGGGCTTCGATGTGCACAACATTGTGCCGCTCCCGTCTGCACGTCACATCTTCTCGCATATTGAGTGGGAGCTGACGGGCTGGGCGGTCACGGTCGCCGCCACGAACGAACCTCCGCTCATGGCCGCCGAGGACAGAACCGATGCGCCGTCCTCTCTCCTCTGGGTGCGCCGTGCAGAGCTTGCCGACACCTACAGCATCCCCGCCGCATTTGGGTACTTCACACCGCAATAACAGACAGCCCGTCAAGATGCCAACGCATCCCGACGGGCTGTTCATCTATAGGAATCGCTGATAAAATGAAGTCCGTCAGATTGGCGTAGATTTTTTCGTCCGAACAAGGAGGCAAACCGGACGCATAGCAAGGGCTATGTGGAGGATTTGCCGACAAAGTTCGGGCAAAAAAGATGCGTCAAGATGGCGTGGCTGAATTTATCAGTGCTTCCTATAATATATTACACAGCTTTTCCAAGTTCACGCGACTGCGTGCGCATGACGGTATTGAGGTCGAGGTCGGAACGGTCTGCAGCACGCTCCTTCTCACGTTCCTTTTCGATGAGATTCCGCAGCATTTGCATATGTGGATGGTTCTCGAGCTCGGGGTCGGCTTGCCCGAGAGTGCCGCCGCCATCTGCTCCGGCATCCCATCGGGGAACATCGCCTCAAGCATGGAGCGCACGGACTTCGGAATCATATCCTGCAGGGCGACATTCTCCTTGCGGAGCTTCACCTCGTCCTCCTGCGTGAGGGCATACGCCTCGAGGAAGCCCTGAATGAGGTTGTCGTGCCAGAACTCACCTGCAAGCGTCAAACGGAATCCCGTTGCCGTACGCGTGATGAGCCCGTTCTCCGCCCATGCGGCGAGGAGCGGCTCGAGTTCGATGAGGAGATCGACACCGTACTTCTTCTCGAAGAACGGTGCATACAGGTAGCCATGCTCGATCTGATCGCCGATCTCGCTGTGCATGCGGTGCTCGTCCGCCTGCTCGCCCATGAACTGGAACGGCTTCGTGCCCTCCTCCACCATCTTCTCATACGGTGCGAGCGCACCGTGGTTGCGCCACATCATCTGACCGATGAAGCCGCCCGCTCCCGAGCCGAACGCGAGAACGTCGTTGCCGCGCTTGGCAAGTGTATTGTAGATGCTGCGCTCGCGGTGATCGGTCGTCCAATGCGTCGTGTCGATGCGGCGCGCCATCGGATACTCCGCGACAATCTCAAGTCCGCGCTTGAAATACTCCGCCTGTTCCTCCGTGGTCGGGAGCATCGGCAGATCCCCCGCATCGATGCGGCGTGCGAGCTCGCTGCCCGGGAAGACGTTGAGCTGATAGAGGTCGCCGCCCGCAATGCCGAGCTCGAACTGCGTACGCACGTCGTTCTCCCAGATCTCCATCGACTGATAGGGCAGCCCATAGATGAGGTCTGCAATGACGACCGCGCCCTGCTTTTCCACCATGCGGCGCAGCGTCTCAATCACCGTCTCGCGGTCATCGATGCGCCCGATTGACTGACGGACGCGCGTGTCAAAGGACTGCACACCAAGCGAGAAACGGTTGATGCCCGCGCGCATCGCAGCATCCACCTTGCTCTCACTGAGGTCATGGATGCGTCCCTCGAGCGTGATCTCGCAGTCGCTCGTCAGCGGCAGACGCTCGCGCACCGTACGCACAAGCCGTGCGAGATCCGCATCACTGAGTGCCGTCGGTGTACCGCCGCCGAAGAACACGGCTTGGAACGGCGCGCCCGTCACATACGGCGTATCCGCCGCCGCCTCGATCTCGTCGATGAGGACATCGACATAGTGATGCACTGCCTCCTCGCGTGTGAAATTCTGGAAGAAGCCGCAGTAGCTGCATTTCTTATTGCAGAACGGGATGTGAATGTAGACCGCACGCTCATCGGCAGGGGTCAGGAGTCTGCGCCATCAGCTCCGCCCAGATCTGCGCCTGCTCCGCCTTGTCCCCGATCATGCGCTTGCCGCCCGCACCGGGATGCACGACACGCTTCTTCGTAAAGGCACAGCCGAGCGGGTTCTCCGACTTCGTGCCAAGCAACCAGCCGCGTGCCTCCTCCGAGAGTGCCGCGAGTTTCGTCTCAAACGTATTCATGCCAATGCCTCCTTTGCCGCTGCAATGACCTGCGCGAAATCATTTTCATCCGGGTGACTTGCTGCCGCCGCATAGCGCACCGCATTCTCCTCCGTGAACGCATGCACATTGTCCTTCGGCATACTCTTGAACATCTCGATGAGCATCGGGTCGATCGCACCCTGCACGAGAATCGCGCCCAGAATCTCATTGGACGGGTCAAAGAGTCCACGGATATTTTCGATGCACTTCGCACAGTGCTCCGAATCCGGCTCCGCGCCAAGCGTGCCATAGATGAAGACGCGCCGCCCGCGCAGGCTCTCAATGTACTTCTTCGCCGCAGCATCCGCCGTTCCACGGTCGATCCATGTACCAACACAGAGCGTTGCACTCTCTGGCACTGCCGACGTGTCCTTGACACTGTGGCAGGGATGCGTCGAGTGCTTCCGCCAGACGCTCCGCGACCTTTTTCGTATTCCCCGTACGCGAGGAGTAGATCACTGCAATATCGTTTTTCCATAAGAATACTCTCCTATATATCAACGTGAATATCTTTGCTGTTTTGATTCATGTATATAATATAACAGTCCTTTCAAAAAAATCAAGAGGTTTTTACAAAAAAATCATAAACAATAATTATGAATCAAATTCACGTTTTCATTAATCTATAGGAATATTATAGGTATACATATTCGTTCTCATCTATATTCTCAATTATATCAAGCTATTGAGAATATAGCTATTCATATTTTCTTCAGAAATCAACTCTAGTTTATTTTTTTGTATTTTTATAACAGTATAGTTCATAATCATATTTCATATATAATTTTTTTAACTATGTTTATTCCAACAAAAAAACACCGCCGAAGCGGTGCTTTCCATTGTGTAAGCTCAGTGTGCGCCGTGTCCGCCATGAGGACCGTGTCCACCATGACCACCGTGAGGACCATGCCCTTTATGACCTTCGTTCCCCTCATGACCGCAGTCATGCCCGTGCGCATGATCCTTGCCGTGCTGATGCTGGTGGCGGTGCGTGCACTTGCCCTCATCCGCGCTTCGCTCAAGCGTTCCCGCGAGATGCTGCTGCACGACCTCATCCGCGCTGCCCTTCACGCCGGATACAAGCGTAATGCCCGCCTCTGCAAGTGCCGTCTGTGCACCCGCGCCGATGCCGCCACAGATCACAACATCCGCTTTCGCGTTGTGGAGGAAGCTCGCAAGTGCACCATGCCCCTCACCGACCGTGTCCACAACTTCCGAGGCTTGCACCGTACTGTCCTCGACATCATAGAACTTGAACTGTTTTGCTCTGCCGAAATGCTGCTCAATCTTCTCATTTTCATAAGGTACTGCGATTCTCATTGTATGCTCTCCTTTATCCTGAATCCCGAGGACTATCGGATGTTCGATCCGATATGCGCCGCCCGCAATGCGGATGCGCTTCCCGCAGATGATTGCCTCCGCGAGCTTGTAGCGCGCCGCCTCGTAGATGCTCGTCACCGTCGCACGGGACACGCCCATCGCGGCGGCACATTCCTCCTGCGTCTGTCGCCCATAGTCGATCTGACGGATCGTCTCGAGCTCATCCAGCTGGAGGACAACGGACTCCTCCGTCTCCTCTTCCGCATCCTCCGGCGCAAAACTCCAAAAATCCGGATAAGCGCCGATGCGTCGACATCTCTTTGGTCGCGGCATAACTCCTCCTTTTCTGTCATATGACAGTTATCATCTTATCAAAGTTTTCGGCATATGTCAATTATGTTTTTCTTGTGCTTGACAAGGTATGATAGAATAAAGGTGAAAGTCTATTGTATTTTGGGAGGAAATGGTTATGAAAAAGATGATTGCAGGGCTCTTTGCGGGACTCATCCTCGCCACAGGCGTACAGGTACTCGCCTATGGCTGCGAAGGCGGGGTATGCGAACTGCCGCAGCGTCAGAACACGGCGTACTGCTATGGCGGCAATGCAGGTTACTGCTACGATGGCGACTGCACACAGACATCACGCGATGCGTGCGCAAATCAGAGACGCGGCGGCTGTGGCTGTGGACGCTGATATTGAGTGAACGAAAGACGGTTCTGTTGGGAAAGTCGATGCTTTCCCAACAGAACCGTCTTTTTCTGATGGCAGGATATACATACAAAAACAGCAAATCATGATAACAAGAGTATCTCCCATACACTTTACGCAATAATAACCAAATGGAGGAGAGGATCATGCCCGCACAATCACGCCATTCAAATACAAAAGCAGCCCCTCCGCCAAAGCCGCTTGCATGGTGGAAAAAAGCTGCTGATCGCCGTGTTTGGCACATATATCGCGGCAAAGTTTTTTTCGGTCTCATTGTCCCCGATGTCAGTGCCGCAGGTATGTTTCCGCACACGGACGGAGAGGGGCATACAGAGAAGCCTCCCATCCCAACAGACGAATATCCCGACGATACATGGGACTATCCTGCGGAAGATCGATACGAGGATGAGGATATCTATGCGCATGAGGATGATCTGCCGCCCGCAGAGGATCTCTATGACGATTGGGACGACTGGAATGAGGGGTATGACGACGATCATTTCGGCTGATCGTCAGCGACGAATCAATACAACACTGCCCTTCATGATGGAGACAAGTTCTGCCGCCATGCCAATACGGTTGATACCATCTGCATAGATGCTATCGTCATCGGGAACCTTACGCGCTGCAATGCGTGCAATACGAGCACAGACTTCGTAGGCGTCCAAGGGACAGTCACGATAGCCGGCCTCAAACAGCTCGGGGTTCAGCGATGTCTCCAAGTCCTCGAGAATATAGATCCCACCGCTCGGCAGGGCATCAAACAGCGTAAAGAGTGCGAGCAGCTGATGACTTACAATATGGGACGCATCGTCAATGATGATCTGGGGGCGAATATCTTTGAGCTGCATCACTGCATCCACATCGGAAAGATCTGCCTGCATGATATGTATACGCTCATCCTCATATTGGGAACAACCTTCTCTAATATCTACCCCAAAAAAATCTCTGCACGCGGAAAAATACTCCTGCCACATCCGAAGGCTTGCCCTCTGAAAATGCCGAGTTCCAACAGACGGATTGGCTGGTTGCGAAAACACTGCAAAAAGAATTCATACTTTCCCAGATAATTATGTATCATACAGCACTTGTCTGTGTGGTGTTTTATGCCGATCACATCAAGATCTGACACCGCATCAAAGTATCCATGCGGCAGTTCACTGTCCACGTCTACTTTCTTTTGCGTTCTTGTATAGAAAAAGAGTGCCATGCTGCGATTCTGCGACTCCCATGCCACGCGTAAAAACAGCAGCAACAAGCTCCCCATCACCGGAGCTTACTGTCATCTCCAAAGAGCATCCACCAAACAAACTGGAAAGATCCTGTGCATCATAACGCCAAAAGATCTTCATAGGCATTGATCTCCTGTCGCGCAGAAATATCCTTTGGCGTCCTCGCCATCACAAAAAAATTTTTCCCTCTAGGGACGGCAGATCTCCTGCAACTGACGAACCCCTTCATAAATTCGACGTGTCTTCTCCATCCCACCAAGTACGATAATGCAGTCATAGGAGGCTGTTCCAGCAAATCGCGTCACATCTGTCAGATCATAAAACGAATCCAAGATATCTGTGTTAAAAAGCAGCATCCGGTCAGCCGTCGTAGCCCCCATCTCTACGAGCCGTTCCTGGAATGCTTGGCCAAAACTCTTCCGCCAAAGACCAATCCCCCATTGCGCAGATGACCAAGCACTGCTTACCTGCAACGTCTTCCGACTTCAGTACGTTGCAAAGACATAACTTTACAAAGAAGAGCTCTTCCGCTAAAAAAATTTTTTTCGTGTTTTTTTCCATCTGACGCCCCTCATTCACATTATTTTTCTTATCATCCTGCCATTTTATTACTATATTGCTAAGAACGCATTGATAAATCCAGCCCCATCATCTTGGCAAATCTTTTCGCCCTATCCGAGTCGACAAATCCTCCACATAGATCTCGCTATGAGTCTGGTTTGTCTTCTCGACAGAATAAAAATCTTTCCCAATCTGATGCACTTCATTTTATCAGCAATTCCTTTATTTTTTTCACAGAAAGACATTTCAGCTGATCGTCAGCGACGGATCAATACAACACTGCCCTTCATGATGGAGACAAGTTCTGCCGCCATGCCAATACGGTTGATATCATCTGCATAGATGCTATCGTTATCGGGAATCTTACGCGCTGCAATGCGAGCAATACGAGCACAGACTTCGTAGGCATCCATAGGACAGTCACGATAACCGGCCTCAAACAGCTCGGGGTTCAGCGATGTCTCCAAGTCCTCAAGAATATAGATCCCACCGCTCGGCAGGGGCATCAAACAGCGTAAAGAGTGCGAGCAGCTGATGACTTACAATATGGGACGCATCGTCAATGATGACCTGTGGCGCTATTTCACGAAGGCGTGCAACTTGCTGCACGTCAGAAAGATCCGCTTGGATGATATGGATACGCTCCTCTTCATACTGCCGCGCACTCTCCACGATATCAACACCGAAGATCTCCGCATGAGGAAAAATACTCCCGCCACATTCTGAGACTCGATCCATTGAATACCCCCAGTTCAAGCAGCTTCATCGACTGTGCGCGAAACCGTTCCAAGAAAAAAATGCATATTTTTCCAAGATAGCTATGCTCCATGCTGCACTTGTCCGTACGGTATTTCATGCCGATTGCATCCAGTGCCGATGTCTCACCAAAAATACCCTTGTGGCAGTGCGGCGTCGGCGGCAATCCGTCTTCCGCTTCTCACGTGGAACAGGGGAATGGGTGGAGCCTCTGCTACCCCATCTCCCCGTACAAACAAAAATAGCAGCAAAACCCTGCGCCTCCTCCACCGCAGTCTTCTGCGCTCTGCAGCCGCTGAACAAGCCCTGCAGAGTCTCCACGTCATAGCGCCAAATATCTTCATAGGCATTCAGCTTCATCCGTGTTGAAATTTCAAGCGGCGTCCGCGCCATAACAAAAAAAGCGTGCCTCCTGTACTGCATACTTCTTGAAGCTGACGAACCCCCTCACAGATGTTACGCGTCTTCTCCATTCCGCTAAGCACGATGATGAAATCATAACGGGCAGAGCCGACGGCATCTGCGATGTCCGTAAGATCCGTATAGGAATCCAAGATGTTCGGTGTAAAAAGCACAATATTATCGCATTGAACGGCCCCCCATCCCGCGCAGCCGACAATTCAGCAAGACAGCATAATTCTCCCGCAGCAAATATTCCCCGCCAACGATCAGGCAGCGTTTTCCCGCGACATCCTTGTCTTGAAACAAGCCATGTTCCCACAGATATTCAACAAATTTCTCTTCCGGCAACAACATAGGCGGCATCTCCTCACTTCTCCCTGTCCTGTATTAAGGAAGCACTGATAAATTCAGCCACGCCATCTTGACGCATCTTTTTTTGCCCGCACTGTGCCCGCGATCCTCCACATAGCTTTGGCTATGCGTCCGGTTTGCCTCCTTGTTCGGACGAAAAATCTACGCCAATCTGAGGGTCTATTTTATCAGCGATTCCTTAATCCATTGTCATTGTATCATCAAACAGGAAATATGCAATGTACTACGCATGATCTACTTTGTCAAATACATTTAATATGTAAGCATAAATCCCGATAATGCTATTAGAAGGAATTGTATCCCACGGATTGGAGATGGTGGAATGCGTATCGCACAGGATGCAGGCAAGCTCCCGTTCCTGCATGGGGACGGCTCGGCTGCGGCAAGACCGTCCGAGCAGAAGAAAAGCACGGTGACGGATATCCTGAGCCGCGCGGTCGAGGTCTATATCAGTGCGAGGGGGAAATCCCTGAACGAGAGCGCGGATATGGAGGAGGATCTGACCCCCGCAGAGCTGGCACTTGCCGCCGATGAAAAAGGAAATTGCCGACAAGAAAGCAAAGAAGGCACAGGCCGCGGAGATCGAGAAGCGCATTCAGACGGATGAGGGCCTCACGGACGAGGATAAGGCAAAGCTGCAGAAGCAGGCAGACGATCTGAAGCGGGCGGGCATGACGGACGAGGACAAGCTGAGCGAGCTGCACGGCAAGGTGGATGCGCTTGAGAAACTCGTGACGGATGGTCTCGTGACCGATCAGGAAATCGATAGAGAGCGCACGCTGTATCATCGTCAAATTCGACAACTCAAATTTGAAATGAAGGACAAGGAACACCGCACGATGAAGTTGCGTGGTCAGGCACTCCAGGAGCGTGCCGACCGCGATGCGGAGCTCACGAAGGCGCAGGAGAAGGAACGCACGGCACTTGCGGCCGCACAGCCGGATGACCTGACCGCACTTGCCGCGCTCAGAGAGTATCAAAAGACTGCCGCTGCAAAGAAGCACGCAGACCGCAGCACAATCGTCGTTCCGACCAATAAGAATACAAGTGATACATAAACGCAAATGATGGCAGCACACGAGTACAGATTCGTGTGCTGCCGTTTTGTTCTTCCAGAATAATTCTTACCACGTAAAATAACATCGTTTTTCAAATATGTTTTATATATTTTATTCTTGACACGGAACAGTACACCCGCTTATAATTGGACAAATTGATGTGAAGGAAGGATATGCTTATGAAGGATTTCTCTGCCGAGGTACACGGCTGTCATAACTACGATGCGACAGGCGCACTCACAACGCCCATCTATCTGTCCGCAACGTTCCGCCATCCCGCGTTTCGCGAGAGCACAGGCTATGACTACGGGCGCGTGGCGAACCCGACGCGCTGCGATCTGGAGCGGGCGATTGCCCTTCTTGAGGGCGGCGGCCGCGCGTGGGCACTCTCCTCGGGCATGGCGGCAATCAACCTCGTCTTTGCCCTCTGCAAGGCGGGCGATCACGTCCTCCCTGCCCGAGGATCTCTATGGCGGCACGGTGCGCCTCGCAAACGACATCTACAGCCGCTACGGCATCGACTTCGAGTACGTCGATCAGCGCGATACGGCTCTCGTCCGAGCAAAGACGCGACAGGAGACGAAGCTCATCTTCATTGAAACCCCGTCGAATCCGATGATGTTCGTCACCGACATCCGCGCACTCGCACAGATTGCTCATGAAAAGGACGCTCTTCTCGTCGCGGACAACACCTTCCTCTCACCGCATTTCCAAAAGCCGCTGACCCTCGGTGCGGACATCGTGGTCGAGAGCGGCACAAAGTATCTCTGCGGTCACAACGATGTGATCTGCGGCTTCCTTGCCGTAAAGGATGCGGACTCCGATCTGGCAAAGGAGATCGAGCTGCTCGTCAAATCCGAGGGGCCGAATCTCTCGCCCATGGACGCGTGGCTCATGCTCCGCAGTCTCAAGACGCTCGGTGTGCGCGTCGAACGTCAGGCAGAGAACGCGCTTGCCATCGCCGAATGGCTGCGCACTCTGCCCGAGGTCACGGATGTCTACTATGCGGGGCTCCCCGATCATCCGCAGTATGCGCTGCAACGCTCGCAGAGCACGGGCTTCGGTGCGATGATCTCGTTCAAGGTAAAAACACCTGCCATCGCCCAAAAACGTCCTCGCACATCTAAAGCTCATTGCATTTGCCGAAAGCCTCGGCGGTGTGGAGAGCCTTCTCACCTACCCCCTTGTGCAGACGCACGCGGAGATGCCGCACTACCTCATCTCGCGCACGGGACTGGATGACCGCCTTCTCCGCCTCTCCGTAGGGCTTGAGGATGTGGACGATCTAAAGGAGGATCTGGAACAGGTGCTCAAGAAAGCCGCTCAGAAAGGATAATGTATATGCCCATCAATTTTGACGAAATCATCGACCGCAGGAACACCTCCTGTCTGAAATACGACTTCGCCGCCGAGCGCGGCTACCCCGTAGACATTCTGCCGTTCTGGGTCGCGGATATGGACTTTCGCACGCCCGCCCCTGTGGTTGATGCGCTGAAAGCACGCGCCGCACACGGCATCTTCGGCTATACGCAGGTGAAGGACGACTATTTCTCCGTCCTTCAAAACTGGTTTCGCACGCGCCATGACTGGAACGTCGAGCGCAGCGACCTCATCATTACGCCCGGTGTCGTCTTTGCCATCGCAAACGCCATCCGCACATTTACGAAAAAGGGCGATGCTGTACTCATTCAGCAGCCCGTCTACTACCCGTTCGCGAACATGATTCGCCAGAACGAGCGCGTCCTTGTCGATAGTCCCCTCCACCTCATCGAGGGGTACTACGAGATCGACTTTGGGGACTTCGAGCAGAAGATTATCGCGCACAGCGTCAAACTCTTCATCCTGTGCAGCCCGCACAACCCCGTCGGACGTGTCTGGACGCGTGCGGAGCTCGAACAGCTCGCCGCGATCTGTCTGCGCCACAACGTCATCGTCGTCGCGGACGAGATTCACGAGGAGTTCGTCCGCCCCGGCTTCCGTCACATCCCGTTCGCCGCGCTCTCCGATGAGGCGGCGGCGATCACCGTCACCTGCACCTCGCCGAGCAAGACCTTCAACCTCGCGGGACTTCAGATCTCGAACATCTTCATCCGAAATGCGGAACTTCGCCGTCGGTTCAGGGAGGAACTGAGCCGCACGGGCTACGACGAGCCGAACACGCTCGGTCTTGCGGGCGCAAAGGCAGCGTACGAGCACGGCGCAGCGTGGCTCACGGAGCTTCTCGCCTATCTGGAAGAGAACAATGCACGCACAAGGGCATTCCTCGCACAGCACCTCCCGAAGGTGACGCTCATCGAGCCCGAAGGAACGTATCTCCTCTGGCTCGACTTCTCCGCCTATGGGCTTTCGGATGAGGAACTCAACGCAAAGATCATCCGTGACGCACATCTCTGGCTCGACGACGGCCCCATCTTCGGTACGGGCGGCAGCGGCTTCCAGCGCATCAACACCGCCTGTCCGTGGAAAACGCTCGAACAGGGACTGAAAAAAATCTCGCAGCGGCATTTGCCGAATAAGTGCATATACAAAAAAACGAGGCACGACAGCATTTCGCCGTCATGCCTCGTTTGCGTCTGTAATTCGATTATGAGTTAGGGACGCACTGATAAATTATGCTATCACTCATGTTCCTTAAAAGTACTGCCACGCATCCATGACATCGAGGAAAGCACCGTCAAAGCCCGCCGCCATGATCTTGTCAAGATAGGCATTGGGGCTGCCGTAGAGGAGGTCATGCCACTCCTTCGACCAATAGCGTGCCTTGTAGCTGCCCGGCCACTCGGGGTTCGGCTCCGCGAGCCAGTGCGGCCGATGCTTTTTCCCAGTCCTTCTGCCAGTAGGTGCGATAGTCCGCCGCCTCACCAACGCTCATGTAGGAGAGGAGGAGCCGCTCGCCGCCGTTTGCCTTGCGCTTCAGCCGCGCCGTCTCTTCCTTGGAGAGCGGTTGGTCGTCATAGTAGAGATCAACGATCAGCAGATCGTAGTTCGTCTCAGAGAGCGCCTTGAGGTACGATTCCCGCGTCTTGTAGTGCTCGGGATTGAGCAGCACGAGGAAGTTCTTCACCTGCCGCAGCTGCGTGACGTTGTTCGCGTTTTCGTTCATCGGCCGGCGGTCGGGGATCACATCGAGAAGGCGGTCGCCGCCGTCGGCAATATAGCCCTCCGCCGCGCCCCACTCCTGCACATGACGAATCTTCTTGCCCTTCACATAGTCGAGGACAAAGACCTGCTTGCCCGCAAGGAGGGGCTTACGCAGCATTGCGGTGAGAAACTCATCTGTCTCCGCATCGTTGCGCTCCGCCTTCTCCCCGTCCTCCTCGTAGCCGTCATAGAAGCGCGACTCCATAAAGAATCCGTCAAGGGAGCGAATGAGACGCGCGACGTTCTCCTCGGAGTTATCCTCTGTCGCTTCAAGGAGCCCCGTCGGTCCGTTTCCGACAAGGAGAAACGACGGTTGTTTCGCGCGGGCATAGTCACCGAGCTGCGCCGTGAGATCGATCATCGCCGTCTCCGGAACAATGCGTGTCGATCGGGGCGGCTCAGCGGCGGTATTGCCGCAGGCTTGTCCGAACAGTCCCGCCGCACCGACAAGAAATGCGGCAAGCCCCTTTTTGATAGTCCCCATACAGCCTCCTTACAACGTCTCCTGATACCAGAATGTAACGCCCCAGCCATTGTAGCCGAATCCGCCGTCATCACTGCGGACGTACCGCTCCGCCTGAAAGGTGAAATTCTTGCGCTCGGTGATCTTCCACTCCACGCCCGCGACGAGAGACTTGCGCTTGAAGCCGCCACCCGTATTGAGTGCCGTACGCAGCGGGTCGGATGTACTGCTGACATCCGAGTAATGCGCCATCGCGAGCCATGCAAGCTTGGGCGAAACGACGTGGCGCAGCCCCAGACCGTAGTACTGCCGCGCAACACTTTTGCGATTCAATTCCACTAGCTGCGCCCGTGAGCGCGTAGATGGCATAGAAGCGCACTTCGTCCTTTTTGACACCTTCTGATTGTGGAAATAGCGCAGCTCCCAATCGTCGCCGTCTCGGTAGTTGTTCTTTCCTATGATCGTGCGGCTGTCCGTATCCACCGCATCCTGCTCCGAACGCTCCGTCATATTGTGATAGAGCTGCACCATATACTGCTTCTTCTCGCCCGCATGAAGGTATTCCACTTCCTGCGAAAAAAATATTGCCGGGAGAAACGCGTGCACTCGGCACTTCCTTCGAGTAGTCATAACTGCTGCGCATGGTGTAGCTCAAGCGTCCCGTCAAACGGTCACGCTCCGTGATGAGATGCACGACCTCAACGCTCGGAATGTACTGCCAGCCCGCACCGAAGTCCGTAAAACGCGCCAAACTCTCGGGCACGACCGCATAGCGGGCAAAACGGCTCTGCCCCGTCGGCACACTAACACCAAATCCATAGTAAACGCGATTGATCGGCTTCTCATTGCGTAGTGTAACACTGAGCTGCGTATCTGTCCAGCCCGAGACGCTGCCATTTTCATAGCCCGTATCGGACTTTACATAGCCCGTCGAAAGTCCATAGTCGAGCTTCGTCTTGCCCGCATGGGTGCGTGCAAAGTAGGAGAATGGCAGATAGAGCTGATGCCCCGCATGGTCGCCGTGCCACGCATAGTATTCGAGCCCCGTCTGATAGCCCTTGCCCTCACCGAGGTACTTTCAGCTCGTGCTCGCTCTGTGCGAGCTGCTTCTGTGCCGTCACCTCGTCGCGTGCCGCCTCGGATGCCCACGCCCGTGCCTCGCGGTCATAGTTCTCCGCCTCGACGCGGTCGCTCTGCAGCTGCGTGAGATCCGCCTCGCTCGCGGTCAGCTCCTGCTGATAGTCCGCAACCAGTTCGCGCGCGTCGCGCTCGGCATCCTCCGCCATCTCGCGTGCCGCCGTTAACTCGTCAAAACGCGCCTCCACGGCATCGAGGGCCGCCTGCGCCGCCGTCAGCTGCGCCGAGATGGCATCGATCTGCGTTGTACCACCTTCCGCTCCCGTGCCAACAGAGCCGCCCGCCAGTGCCGCCTCGACCATGATCTGCGCGTCCACGATGCGGTTCTGCTCATAGCCGACTTCACGCAGAACGCGGGCAACGACCTCCGCACGGCGAGAGCCGGCGGCACTGCCTGGGCCTGTATCCGTGAGACGACTCTCCTGCGCACTCAGCGCGTTGACCTGAGCACGCTGTGCATAGACCTGCGGCGCATAGTCCGCCTCCGCCTGCTGCGCGGCAATCGCCTCTGCCGTGCGTGCCGCGCGCGCCTCCTCGGCAACCGAGAGGGCAATGCGGACAGCGGCGAGATGATCCTCGGCAGCTCTGAGGTTCTGTCCGACGAGGACAAGGTTCTTCGCCGCATCCGCCGTCGCCGCGCGCGCCTCTGCAAGGTTGTTCCGCGCATTCTCGAGGTCGGCCTTCGCCTGTGCAAGGCTGTCCACCGCCGCATGGTAGGAGCGGATCTCCCCCTCCACGTTCGACATATAGGAGAAGTAACCGGGGACATCGTGCAGGGTATCGTGACTTGCCGCCATCGCCCCATGCCCTGTGCCAAGGGCGCAGAGCGCACACACTGCCGCTGCCGCAGGGCGCACGGAACCGCCGCGCCGCATCCGCCTTCGTAGCATACTCATGCCTTTTCCATCCTTTCCAGATCCGGAAGTGCATCCCCATAGAGCCAATTTGCTATCGTGTAGAAAAATCCCCGCATTTGCCTGATAAAAAGACGGGCTGTGCGCAGAACACATAGTAGTTGATCCCGCGCCCGAAGCGCATGAGCGCCCACACGCTGTAGGCGAGCGCGAGTGCCGTCGCGAGGAAGAAGCCGAAGCCGTAGCTTTTCTCCCCGAGGTACAGACTGAGGATGCCAAAGACGAGATTCGCCCCCGCCGCGATTGCGCCAATCCGCCACACGCCGCTCTGAAAGTCAAAGTACTCAAGCATAATCATGAGTACCTGCAGCGCACCCGCAAAGAACGCGGCGAAGAGCATGACGTTGAACATATTCACCGAGTTGTAGTCCAGCCCCGCAAACGAGAGCACATAGTTGCCGAATGCGAGGAAGACCAGCGTAAAGACAAACTGGAACTCGAATGCCTGCCGCAGCTCGAACCACATGACATAGAGCAGATCCTTGCGCGCGTCCTCGATCATGTGGAGGTTGCCGCCGTGCGTGATCGCCGTGAAATAATCCGCGTACCGCTCATAAAAATGCGTCTCCACCTTCACGACGAACATCGTCGTGAGCGGCAGAATCGAGAGCAGCGCGTAGAAGACCACCACGTCGTAACGCGGCGCGTAGAGGAATGTATCGTGAATCAGCACGCCCCACGGCCCCTGCCAGATGATGATGTTCGGCAGGAAGAGCCCGAGCGTGTAGCCGAATGCCCCGATGAAGAGCCGCCCGTGCCGTCCGAGATACGGGAGAAAGGCAAACAGCATCCCATCCGTCGGCAGACCGAAGCGGCTTGTCACATAGAGGAAGAAGAACAGGACGAGCACGCCCATCCCCACATTCATCGCCAGCAGCGCCGCTGCAGCGGGCGGCAGGAGTGCCGTCTGCAAAAAGACAAACGCCAGTGCAAGGCTGATGAGAACCCCCGCGAGATAGCCGAGGATCAGATACTTGAACTTCTTGACCGCCGTGAGGTACACGCTGCCGACCCAGACGAGGAGCAGCGCGGAAAAGAAAAAGATGCGACAGAATTTTTCAGCTCGAAGGAAAGCGGTTTCCCCAGAAGAAAAAGAACCGATGCGATCGTCCCCAGTACGAGCAGGATCGCACTCATACCGAACATCGACGGTGTCACATCGCGGTAGTGCTGCACGGTGATGCAGTCCGCAAGGTAGCGCGTCAGCACAATGGTAAAAGCCGCAGGAGAGGAGCTGCGAGAAGACGAAGGAGTAGACCACCGCCCCCAGAAAGACCGCCGACGCATCCGCATCCACATTGTAGTTCTGAAACAGCATCTGGATCGCGAGCACCATGCTCGTGAGGAGGGCAAATGGCCCTGTGGTGACAATCGCAGAGTACGAATATGCCTTAAGGTGCCCCGTCGCCGTGCGTGCACGAAAGAGCCGTTTGAGTTCAAATCCGACGCCCGCCATGTGCCCCTCCTTTCGTTCGCGTTCATATGCGATTCGATACGCGTCAATAAACTGTTCGTAGGTATAGTGCGCCTGCGTCCGCGCAAAAGCCAACCGCCGCCATCGAACGGCGCAGCTCATAGCTGCGCGCGAGCCGCAGGATCTCATGTGCCATCGATTCATAGTCCATCGGCGCGACCACGGCCCCCGCCGTTCCAAGGGTATCGTTGCTGTCGCCGTAGATCAGCTCGCGGCAGCAGCCCACATCCGTCGTCACATAGGGACGGTGTGCCGAGAATCCTTCAAGGACGGCGAGCGGCTGCCCCTCACTGATGCTCGAGAGCACCAGAATATCCATCTTCGGCAGATACTCCGCCACAGGGACGGAGCCCGTGAACGTCACATCCTCGAGTCCCAGCATCCGCACCGTCCGATGACAGACGGCGACGTAGTCGGGATCCTCCTCAAGCCCGCCCATAACAACGAGCTGTGCGTCCTGCATCTCGCGTTTGACGATCGCAAAGGCACGCAGCAGGGGTCAGAATGTCCTTGATCGGCACGACGCGTACGACCGCACCGATCGTAATCGGCCCGCCGTGGTCGACGAGCTCGGGGATGTGCGTGAACCGCTCCATATGCACGCCGTTCGGAACGATATTGATCTTCTCCGGCGCACAGCCGAGATCAGCGGCAATCTGCCCATTGTGCTCGAACAGCGTATAGAGACGATTCGCCGCATGATACGAAAGGCGCGCGAGATAGTAAAAAAATAGTGAATCCAGACACCCTTGAAGTCCGTCTTTGCCCAGTCGCTCTTGATGATTTCCGCCTCGCGCTCGCGCGAGTAGATCCCGTGCTCGGTAATCATGTACGGCTTGTTGTAGATCGTCGCCGCCATCGCACCAATCACGCCGCAGTAGCCCGTTGCAACACTGTGGTACACATCCGCCTCGGGCAGTTTCTGCTGCAGCAGATAAAAGAGCGGCAGGAGCATCGAGCGCATCGTCCAGAAAAAAATCCGTAAATGGGAGATTGTTATACCCCTCACGATAGATCCGCACGATGATATCAAAGAAATCGCTCGACATAAAGACCGCGAGCGGCGATTTCCAGCGTCCGTAGTGAAAAATCTCTGCGAGGCGTTTCAGCGGGACATCCCGCTTCCCGCTCACAAACTCGTAGAGCGTCTGCTGCTCCTCCCCGTGAGGATGTTCTCCATCATCTCCGAGCCGCGCAGGGAGAGAATTTCATCCAGAAAGGACTCCTCGACCCCGACGCAGTTCTCGGGCAGCTTGTACTTGAATTTGCCGCGATCCTTCGCCTCCGCACCGACGGAGTAGATGACAAACTCATGCTCCGGCAGCCCCGTCATGAGCATCTGAACCCACGAGGACACTCCGCCCACAACGTAGGGATAGCACCCCTCCGCGAGAATACAGATCCGCATCAGGGCACCTCCTTCCAGTAGATACGCGCCATGGGGGGCATGGGTGCGAATGAGGTAGACCCCTCATCCGCCGGCTCCGCCGTGCAGCCCTCCGTACGCTCGATCGTATGCGCCGTGTGCAGGAGGAAGCGCAGCTCGCCCGCACAGCCCCATGTATAGAGCTCCATGCCGTCCGTCATCCGCTGCACGCGGTAGTCCATGTCAAAGTAGTCCGAGAAAAACGGCAGGCTGTCTGAGATCGTCTCCGCCGTCAGCCACGGAAAGCGTGTGCTGATCTTGTGCATGAAGGACTTCAGCCCGTTCTCCATTTCATACCACGTCGTATTGGCCGCCGTCTCATAGAACAGCTCGTCGGGATGGATGAAATGGGAGAACACGCCGATGTAGTTGAGCACGCTGATCTCCTGCCAGAGCATGAGCCCGTCGTCCTCGTGTCCCGAGCTGATGCGCGGAAGCTCGAACACACCGTCCTTGCGCTCGAAATTCTGGTAGTAGGCACATTCATTTGCAGGACCGTCAAAGAGTGAGCCGAAGGCGATGACCTCGGGGAAGACCTTGCGGATCGCCTCTTTGCCCTCGGGGCTCATGATGTTCGACGGCGGCACATAGAAGCGGAACTCGTAGTCCGGGTAGACGGACTTGATATAGTTCCGCAGCTCGCGCAGTGCCTCCTCCATATCCGCCTGACTTTCCCACGGGACATAGTTCAGGCGCGGCTGACCGTAGCCCTCCGGCGCGAGCGGCTGATGGTTGTAGCCGTGCAGTCCGAGCTCGCCGCCCATGTTCAGCAGTTCGCGTCCATAGATGATGAGCCCATCGCGCGCAGCCCTGCCGCCGAGCGGACGGAACGGCCCTTTGACCTGATTTCCATACGTCTCGATGATCGCGCCCGTATAGCGGATATTCTCCTCCTCGGCAAGACGGCGGATGAACGGCCACCAGATCTTGCGGTAGAATGTCTCCGTATCCACGCCAAGCTCATTGTAGATGCGCTCAAAATCGCCCTCGGGGACAGGCGCGGGGAAGTCGTCCAGAACAAAGAGCTTCACGCCGACCACGGGATAGATCGTGTCCGTCCCACAGTGCGCCATCAGTGCGGTATAGATACCGAGGTTCGTCTTGTCGTCGCGCTCCACGCCGTTGTATGCATAGATGTGCCCGTCGCCGAGCGGCTTCTCCCAGAGAAGCGGTGTCCCATCGACACTCGTGATGTGAGCCGTTGCATCCGTAGTCAGCGTGACCGCATTTGCCTGCGTTGTGAACGCCAACCCCTCGCCAAAGCGGAAATCCTTGCCGCCGACGAGGAAATTCGTATGAATGTGGATGCCATACACATCCGCGACCGCGCCCAACTGTGCGATGCCAAAGTCCGCAAGCGTCGATGCGTCGATGGGACGCTCCTCCACTGACTCGATCTTTTGCAGGGCAAGCACCGTGCCGCCTGCGCGTGCATAGTCCATGATCTGCGGCAGCACGGATATGCTGCTCAGATGCCCCGTCGCAAGTGCGATGCCCTGATAGGAGCCGAGAAAGGGCTGCGGGTCGTCGAGCGGACGACTCTCGAACGCCTTGCGCTTCTCCGTCAGGATCTTCTCCATGTTGTGCCGCGCATACATACTCAGCACATCCGTCGGATCGTAGATGATAAGGAATTTCTCGCGCGGCAGATCCTCCTCCGTCGGAGCCGGACTGAGCAGACGCTCCGTGAGCGGGCGATTGCCCACCGCCCCCAGATGGAGAAAGCCGTCGAGACGGCTGTACTGGAAGAACAGCCCCAGCAGGAACGCAATGCCGAGCAGGATACACAGACTGCGTTTATTCACGAGGCGCACCTCCATCCCAGTAGCGGATTGCCTGCATCGCCTCATTGCTGAGGCGGGTCGGCAGTTGCTTCAATGCCTGAACGGTCTCCTGCAGACGCTCGATGTCATGCGCCGCCTGAAAAAGACTGAGCATCAGGAGCAGAGGCAGCTCCTCTGTGGGGTGCTGTGCACGGAATGCCGCACACGCCGTCTCCGCCTCCTCCAGCTGCCCATTGCGAATCAGCCCGCGAATCTCCTCCGCCTGATAGGCGGGATGATCGGGATGACGTTCCGCGAGAATGCGCAGCATCTCCATATAGCGCGTACGCTGCTGCTCCCGCGTCACGGAGTCACCGTATTGACGCAGCAGGAACTCGCGTACCTTATCCACGTATTCGTTGAGGAGATCATCGTCATTCGCCCCGCGCTTTATTGCCTCCTCAAGCGCGTAGATCTCCTCGCTCAGCTGCTCCATGTGCGCCGTCATCATCGACACGGCATAGTAGGGCAATCTCGCGGTCACTGTCGTGCACCGCCTCGTTCAGGATCGCCTGCCGCTCCACCACATCCCTGCTTGATCGCATCGGTAAAGAACTTGCGCTTGAGCTTCGGATCATCGACGAGGAACACATCGCGCAGAGGCACGATGTCTCCGCTGTAGGCATGCTCGCCGAAGGACATACTGAGATCCTCGTCCTCCTCCTTCGGCCCCGTTCGCTTCATGAGGCCGAGCATCTGCCCAAAGAGCTCGTACAGGACGAGAATGAGGAGCCCCATGAACGGCATCGCCAGGGCAAAGCTGCCCTTTGCCACTGCTGAGATACGCCCGCGCCGGTGCGCCTCGACCGCTACATAGAGAAGAGCGAGCACCGCATTCAGCGCAAAGATGTACGCCGTTTCTGCAAATATACTCGCCATCATAGTGCCTGACTCTCCCCGGTCTCTATGCCCACCTTCGCCAGACGTTCGCGCACCATATCGAGCGTCTTGCCCGCGACATCGGGCAGGAGGACGGAGACCCCCGTCTCCGTCGCCCCCATGAAGTCCTCGCCGCGAATGCTGTGAGCGATCTGATGATCCAGCTCGCTGTAGCTGCGGCCATTGACCTTCAGCGCGAGCAGTGTGACCGGATAATCCGGCTGCATACGGCGGCGTTCACGGAACTCCTCGATGACCTTTTGGAACTCTTCGCTGCGCAGGATGCGTGTATTATCGAGATATTTCTGATCCGCCGTCTCCTGCTCCCATGCGTAGGCACGAGCGAGTGAACTCGAGACGAGACGTGCCGTGATCGATAGGAGGTTCTGCTGATAGAGACTCCACTGCTCAAAGTCGAGGTTATAGATTTGAAGCACGGCAATGACGCGCCCCTCATAGGAGATCGGCGCGGCGAGATCGGGCAGCCCCTTGACGAGATCCCGATTGACAAATATTTTTTTCTCCTGGAGCATCTGCACGAGATAGGGATTGTCCTCCACACGGATCGAGCGCGGCAGCTCATGCGTCTGGCTGCCCAGACGCACCTTCTGGCGCAGATACCAGCCCCCTTCGCCAACGATGTAGACCACAACATCCTTCACACTCAGGATGTCGGCCGTCACCGATGCCGTCTGCGTGTAGAGGTTCTCCGTCTCGACGGAGTCCAGACGCGAGACGATGCGGTAGAGGCGCCCGATGCTGTCGTCCGAGTTTACAATCTGACGATAGAGGCGATCCTTCACCGCAAGATTTTCCTTAAAAATATTTTCGAGAAACGAATAGCGGTACTGCAGCCGCCGCTTGATGCGGCTGTCCGCACGCTGTCGGTAGCTCTCACGATCGGCAAAGTACCCCGTCAGGACGGCGGCGAAGAAATACGATACAAAGTGCAGGAACTCGCGTGGGTTGTAGAGCATTGCAACGAGATCACCGCCCTGTGCGAGAAGGCTGTGAATGAGCAGGATGAGAGAGAAGATCGCCGCAATGAGTGCCTGCTGCTTTCCGTAGAGCAGCCCCATACAACCGATGTAGAGAAAGGCAAAGTCGAACGCTGTCATGCTGTTGACCGAAGTGCCGCCCTGCAAATACGACACCCCCGCAGTCACAAGCGCACCTCCGAGATTTTCCGCATACGGAACAACCTTCTGCCGAACGCGTTCGAGCCACGCGCGCCGCGAGAGCGCACGGATATCATCCATAGGGCGCTGCGCGCCGCCTGCATCGCCTCATACGTCTCCTTGAGACCTTCGGCGAGCAGCCGCCGCGAACGCCAGCCCAGCTCGCGCTCGATGATCGCGCTGTGCAGAACGGCATGTCCCTGCGGCGCGCGCGGCGTCGCCCCCATACGCATGGACGGGAAAAAAGACGTGCAGATCCGATAGAGCTCCTCCATCGTCGTGGTGCACGGTGCTGCGATGTGCAGATATTGCCCCTCAAAATTGCGCGTCGCCGCCTGATAGACGGCATAGACCGCATCGCGCGCATCCAGAAGACCGTAGAAGACCCTGTGCCGGGTCATCATACTGCGGCAGGGCACGCCCCATCAAGGACGCGCCAAAAAGACGCCCGACGAATCCGTCATCGGACGTCTGTCCCGGTGCATAGAGATCCGGCATGCGCAGGATGGAGATGGGAAGCCCCTGTTCACGATAGGCGTTCGCCAGCGTCTCAAGACGCACGAGCAGCTGTCCCTCCTCCGTCTGCGGAGACGGCGCATCCGTCTCCACAGGGGTGGTTCCGGGCGCAAACACCTCCGTCCCCGAGAGCAGGAACACGCGCCGCACCTTCGTCTGCTGCGCTTGGCGCAGCAGCGCATCCAGACGCTGCATCGCATGCGAATAGTCACGTTCCATGCGATAGATCAGGAGATCGAGATTCTGAACGGCAAAAACCTGCTTCGCCTCGTCGCTATCCACATCGCAGTCATACGTCTGAATGCCCTGCGGTGGATTTTCCCCCATCGCACCGCGCAGACGACAGATCTCCCACCCCTCCTTGCGGAAACAGGCGGCGAGAAGCTGCTCAAAATAGCGCGGCAATCCCACAAACATTACTTTTTTTGTCCAAGTACTCATACGATTGTCCTATACACCCCATTCGCTTTGCAGACACAGCAACGCTCCCTATGTCCGCACGCCCATTGTACACAGAAAAAAATACGGCTCGTGCAAATATTCTCATATAGCCATGTTTTTCATGTATGCAATGATATCTATTTTTTTAGTATATATTGATTCATCGTATGTAGCAAGATAAAGATAAGTTCATTTATCTAAATGTAATTTTTCAGCACCTCTCTTATATGAGTTTTTTGTCCTATGCTATAGGCTTTTCGAGGAAAATACAGAGCAGCGAAACATTGGAAATGGCACAAAGAAAGGCTTCTACACGAAGTTTTTCGTTTCGTACAGAAGCCTTGTTGATCAGCGGTCGAGAAAGAGATCCGTTGAGAGATAGCGGTCGCCGCCGTCGGGCAGGAGAGCGACAATCGTCTTGCCCGCGAACTCCGGTCGGCGCGCGATCTCTGCTGCCGCCGCAAGTGCAGCCCCCGAGGAGATGCCAACAAGTGCGCCCTCGCGCCGTGCAAACTCCCGACCGTAGGCAAAGGCATCCTCGTTCTTCACCTGAATGACCTCATCATAGACTTTGGTATCGAGCGTCGTTGGTATGAATCCCGCGCCGATGCCCTGAATCTTGTGCGGCCCCGGCTTGCCGCCCGAAAGCACAGGGGAGTCCGTCGGCTCCACCGCAACAACATGAATGGAGGAGTTCTTGCTCTTGAGGTAGCGTCCGACTCCTGAGACCGTTCCGCCCGTGCCGACCCCCGCGACGAACACGTCCACCTTTCCGTCGGTATCCTCCCAAATCTCAGGCCCTGTCGTGCGCTCATGCACCGCAGGATTCGCAGGGTTCTCAAATTGCGACGGAATGAAGGAGTTTGGAATCTCCTTCTGCAGCTCCTCTGCACGCGCAATTGCGCCCTTCATGCCCTGCGCCCCCTCTGTCAGGACAATCTCGGCACCGTACGCCTTGAGCAGATTGCGACGCTCGACACTCATCGTCTCGGGCATTGTGAGGATCGCGCGGTAGCCGCGTGCTGCCGCGACCGACGCGATACCGATCCCCGTGTTGCCGCTGGTCGGCTCAATCAGCGTCGCGCCCGGCGCGATCTTGCCCTCGCGCTCCGCCTGCTCGATCATTGCAATCGCAATGCGATCCTTCACCGAGCCCGCAGGGTTGAAGTACTCCAGCTTCACCACAATATTCGCCGACAGGTCGTGCGCCTTGGCAAAGGACTTCGCCGCAAGCAGCGGGGTGCGTCCGATGAGCTCCGTAACCGACTGATAGATATTTGCCATAATCCATACTCCTTTATTTCACAGCAGCTTATTAAACATATAGAAAAAAGTATGTTTATATACTACTCATTTTTTTCATGGGATGTCAAGGGGCAGATACAAAAAAACTGCCGCACGAAAATATTTTCATGCAGCAGTCCCGATCAACAATATGCGTTGCCTAGGAAAGCACTGATAAATTCAGCCACGCCATCTACGCTAATCTGAGGGTCTATTTTATCAACGATTCCCTAGGAGGCGACTCCACTCGCCAGATCCTCTGCATCGAGATCGTCCATGTGCAGGCTTGCAATGCCCTCATGCGCCAAGCGTTTGACCTCCGCCAGGAGATCGCGCATCGCCATTGAGCCGTTGAGCTTGCGCCGTGAGGTCAGAAGGTCAATGAGGAGCGGCAGATTGATCCCTGTCACAATGCCATAGCCCTCATCTGCGGCAACCAATCGGCTTGCCTCGTTGAACGGCGTTCCTCCGAAGAGGTCGCAGAGAAAGAGAAGCCCGTCCGAGCAATCGAGCTGCTCGATCGCCTCTTCATACCGCTGCCGCACAAGGGTGGGATCCTCCCACATTTGGAAGGAGACGGCACAGACATTCTTCTGGATGCCGCAGATCATCTCGGCGGCACGTACGAATTCTTGTGGCAAACTTCCATGACCACATACGATAACTCCAACCATGGTGAACCTCCTGTCACTCACCTTTTTCAGTATAGGCACATTATACAAAAACAATGCCATCTTTCGCAAGTGTTTTCAAATAAATCTGTCAAAAAAATTATCATGTTATATTAAATAGTCCGAATAAAGTAATTTTTCGATAAAAAAACATAGAAAGGACGATTGTCCCTTCTATGCCTAAACAAAGGTGAAAAAGAACGTATTTTTTTGAGGCAGGTCTTATGTCCCCTCTCCAGCGACAAAAACGGCGGAAAGGATTCCGCATTGATGAAGCACCGATCAATTCACGTCGCCTCAAAAATACACTTTGACGTGTGTTCCCTGATCGACAATATCGTTGACCCTGCGACTCTGCGACACGGCAACGCCCGTGCCCTCACTCTCGAAGAAGAGCCCGCGCTGCTCGGCGAGACGTGCCGCCTCGCGCATGGAGAGCCCCGTAAAGTCCGGCACGAGCGCCTTGCCCTCCGGCGGGGTCGCGACCGACTCCATGCGCTTCTCCTCACTGCTCGTACGCGTGTGGGCATCCGTCTCCTTCCCCTCCTGTGCAAAGGAGTTGCTCGACGGTTCGACGTGCGCGTAGCGCAGGAGCTGGGCAAAGATACGCGAGGCGACTGGCGCGGCAATCTGCCCGCCGTAGAAATTGCCGCCGCGCGGGTCGTCAATCACGACAAGCACGGTAAAGATCGGATCTTCGACGGGGGCAAACCCACAGAACGAGGCGATGTACCGCCCATCGAGATATCCCCCGTCTCGCGGCTGATCTTCTGTGCCGTACCGGTCTTGCCTGCAATACGATAGCCCTTGACCCCCGCCTTCGCTCCGCCGCCCGTTGCAACGACCTGTTCGAGGAGACCGATGAGCGTACGGTTGACCGTCTTTTGCAGCGTCTCGTGCACCTCCTGCGGCTGACGCTCCTCATAGACCGATCCATCGGGATTCTTGATCGTACGGATGATGTACGGGCGCATGAGCGTGCCGCCGTTTGCAATCGCGGACATCGCCGTCACGAGCTGCAAGGGAGTCACGGCAATGCTCTGACCGATTGCAGCGGTCGCAATGTCCGAGTCCAGCATCTCGTTGGGTTGGAACAGGATTCCCTCCTCCTCGCCCGGCAGATCGATGCCCGTGCGCTCACCAAAGCCGAAGAGCCGCGTATAGTGCATCAGTTTTTTTCCGCGCCAAGCGACAGCCCGACCTGGGCAAACCCCGTGTTGAGTGAGTTCTTTACAATATCGGTAAAGGTAACGGCACCGTAGCTTTCGTTGTTCCAGTTCTGGATGCGACGCTCCGAAACAATGACATAGCCGGGGTCGTAAAAGACCTGATTCGGTGTGACAATGCCCTCCTGCAGTGCCGCCCCCGCAACAATCGCCTTTGAACGTCGAGCCCGGCTCGTAGTTGAAGGAGACGGCACGATTCTTGCGCTGCTCATCCGTATACTCCCAGAAGCGGTTTGGGTTGTACGAGGGACGGGATGCCATCGCCAGGATCTCCCCGTCTTTGGATCCATGACGATCGCCGTGACGGAAGACGGCATGTTCTCTGCCATGGCACGGTCGAGCTCCTGCTCCACCATGAACTGGATCGTGCTGTCGATGGTGAGTACTGCCGTCTTGCAGTAGTCGCTGCCATAGGTGCGCCGCCCGAAGAAGATGGAGTCGAGGATCGGACGCCGCTGTCCGTCAACAGTCAGGCGCTCCTCGCGCACCTCCCCTTGAGCAGGGGATCAAGCGCGTGCTCCACACCGCCCAGCCCCTTGTCCTCCAAGCTGACGAAGCCGATCACGTTCGCCGCAAGGGCATCGTTCGGATAGTAGCGTTTTGCCTCGTTCTGAAAGCCGAGGCAGTCGCTGTAGCCCTTCTCTCGAATGACTGCGCGCACCGCCTCGTATTCCGTGTGCTCAAGCCACCGCTTGACCCAGACGAAGCCGCCACCGACGGCAATGTCGTCGAGAACCTCCTGCTTCGTAAGGCCGAGGATGGGCGCGATATCCGCCGCAATCTCCGCCGGATCGTGCGCGTCATAGACATGATTGGGATCGATAAAGAGGGATCTCGTCATACTGCTGACGGCGAGCTCCTTGCCGTTGCGGTCAAGAATCGGACCGCGCAGTGTCTGTATGCGGAATTCGTAACCACTCTGGTCACGCATCCGCTGTGCAAGCACGTCTCCCTGAATCACCTGCAAATAGGCATAGCGGAACGTCAGCACGACGAGCACCACGAACATCACAACAGCAACGCGCGCAATGCGCCCCTGCACGATCGCACGAACATTTTTCATCGGATTGCGCTCCCCCATTTCTCGGATCATTCCCATCTCAATCATATCATAAACGCGTATGAAAAAAAAGTCGCCGCAGCGCTCTGCGCCGCAGCGACTTTCGTCAATGGAAGGGAATCAGTGATGATCTTCCTTCTCTGCCTGTTCGATTTCCTCGCGCGTGACAACGCCCTGCGCAATGAGTTCGTTCACCCATGCGCCGTGGTGATGCGCCGCGTAGGGATGCCTTGATCGTACCGTCCTTCATGCCATGCAGGGAGTCCGGATTGACACCCGCCGCAAGATAGATGTGTCCGAGTGCCGCAGCAAAGCAGACCGCAGCCGCGATGCTGTGCACGGGGATGGCAAGTGCCGTGATGGTCGCGGGCAGGATGCTGTCGCCCATCCAGAGAATCACGCCCGAGAGGGCAATGACGAGGGCGAGCGCAAGCTGAAGCGCGATGTTCATCTTCTCACCGCCGTTGTAGAAGCTCTGCGGAGGCATATGGGGATCCTTGCCCATCAGCTCGATCGGGAACTTCTGCATGAACTCCATATCCTTCTGCCCAAAGCGGAAGACTTCCTTAATCATCGTCAGATAGCCCTCACGCGCGATGAAGAAGCCGATAATCGGAGTTGCGATAAAGATGACACCGAACACGCGGTGTGCATACATGAGCGTCTTGTCGCCGAAGATGTTGTACATGAAGCGGAACGTATCCGCATACAGCGGCAGCGCCGTGAGGAAGAGCATGAAGAACGCAAATGCGTTCAGCCAGTGACAGAGAGCAAATGTCTTCTGATGGCGTGGAACAAATTTCTTGTTGATCAACACTTCGCTCACCCCTTCTCCTGTTCCTTCGCGGCTTCCTTGGCGCGTGATTTAACCATTTTGCTGAGCACCATGGCGCCGACAATGCCGGCGGCAGCGCCGCCGATGGCGAGTTTCGTAAAGGTACGGCCTACCTTCCAGAGGTCAATCGAAAGCGGGGTCACGGGGTTCGCCGGGAGACCGAACACCTCGGGCTTGTCGGGCAGGACGTAGATCATGTGCGTGCCGCCGACCCCCTCGGGGCAGTAGATATTCGCGTTCGGGTGGTTCGGCTGGATCATCGCGAGGCGCTCCGCTGCGAGCTGCTTTATCTCCTCGATGGTGCCGAACTCGAGCGCGTGTGCCGTGCAGGTCTTGGCGCACGAGGGCTTCAGAATCTCCCCGTCGTCTCGTAGCCGTGCGCGATGCGGTCGTAGCAGAGATCACATTTCGTGGACTTGTGACGGATCTCATCAATCTTTGGGATGTGCCACGGGCAGTTGTGCTCGCAGTAATGACAGCCGACGCATTTCGACTCGTCAATGACAACCGTTCCGTTCTCGTTACGGTTGATGGCATTCTCCGGGCAGCCCTTCGCGCAGGCGGGATCGCCGCAGTGGAAGCAGTTCTTCTTGAAGAAGTCCCAGTGGAACTTCCCCTTTTCGTCAACGCGCTCCTTCATCTGGATGAGCGTATAGACGCGTGAGCTGAGATCCTTGTGCGACTGGTACTGCCCTTCAAACGGGGTGTCCATATCGGGCGGCAGGTCGTGCCACTGTTTGCAAGCCACCATACAGCCGCGGCATGCAGTGCAGCGCGACATATCATGCAGCATTGCGATTTCCTGTGTCATGACGCTTACTCCTCTCCTTATCTTAATAGCCGTTTATTCCAGTATCGGGTTGCCCTTTTTATGAAGTCCCTTCTCCTCGGCAAGGAGATCGAGATGAACACTTGCCCAGTCCTGACGGTAGATTGCATCCTCGGGGCTGCCGTTTACAGGGCCGCGGTAGGTCTTGATGTAGCTGTCGCAGGCATCGCAGATATCCAGCCGCATTGCGCTGTCATGTTCCGGCTCAAGTGTGTGCATCTTCTCCAGATTTGTATTGCCGCAGTAGACGCAGCCGACACGCGCATAGATCCAGCGTGTACCGCAGCCGCCGCACACGAGATGACGGATGCGGCCCTCGCGGTGCTTGCGCAGATCCGCGACCACGGGCCGCCGTCCGCAGACGGGGCAGAAGTTCTCGCGGAACTCCGGCCGGTCTGCATCAGGCGCCCACGTCTCCGGCTCTTTGAGCGCGGGCGGCGTGAGATGTGCGACGATGCGCCAGATCGTACTGCGGACAAAGCCCTCGTTCAGCGCACGCGCTTCGCAGGTTGCGGCAAATGCTGCCTTGTCCTGCGTGAGGACTTCCGTGATGAGCTGTTCCTTCTCACCCTTGCGCATGGATTTCAGCGCGGCAAGATATGCGCGTGCCGATTCCCTGCATGAGCGGCGGAACATCCGCCTCCGCGATGTTGGCGAACACCTTCTCCTGCAGGAGGTAGACCGCACGCACCATGCGGCGGCGATAGGTCTCCTGCTGCAGGATGGGCAGCTTCTCCGTCATCGTCTTATGAACGGCGCGTTCGGGCAGCTGGATGGTCTCCGGCATGCCGATCGCCTCATCGATGAAATGATAGATCCGCTCGCTTTCCTTCAGAAATGGGTATTTCTTGAGGAAGCTCTTCATCGGATCTGTTTTCTTGGCTTTCATAAAAGGGTTCTCCCCGCCTTTTCAGACGTTATTCCTGTTCATATTCTGTGCGGTCATGCCCCATACGGTTCATGCCGCAGGGGAGTTACAACCGCTCGACATTGGCAAGGCAGGCCTTGAACTCCTGCTCCTGCACGTTCGGGTCGAGTGCGTCGATGGTGAGGTAGTTGCCCGAGGGTCCCTTCGAGAGTCCCTTGAAGCCCCAGTTGTAGGGGCAGCCAGATCATGTGCGTCTCTTTTTCCGTTGATCATAAGAGGCTGTGCACGCTTCGTCACCATTGCCTTGACATCGATGCTTGCGCGAGTCGTGCTGACGCGGACGAGGTCGCCACCGCGAATTCCGAGCTTTGCCGCAAGCTGCTCTGAGATCTCGACGAACGGCTCCTTGACCAGCTCGTTGAGGTACGGAATGTTGCGTGTGATCGTGCCCGAGCACCAGTGCTCCGTCAGACTGGAGGAGCAGAGGACGTACGGGTATTCATCCGGCGTTCCGATCTTCTGCAGTTCCGGAATACGCGGGTAGATGACGCAGGGGTTAAACTCGGTCTTCTGTCCCTCGTTCATCATGTTCTTCGTCGGGCTTTCGACCGGCTCGTAGAACTCGGGCATGGGACCGTCCACGGGTACATAGGAATGATCGCGCGTTTCACCGTTCTCCACATCGCTGTGCTCTGCGGCAAAGAGACGCGCAATCCCCTCGGCGTTCATGCGGAACGGCTTCTGCCCGCCGGGCGTATTCGGTCCCTGCGTGCGGTCGCCGACATCGGGAACGTCATAGCCATCCCACATGCCCTTCTCCTCGTCCCACCAGACGAGCTTTTGCCCCGGACGTACGGGCTTGCCGTTCTCGTCGCAGGAGGCGCGGTTGTAAAGCATGTGAATGTTGTCGGGCCAGACCCATGCGTAGTTCGGGAAGATGCCCATGCCGCCGCGATCCTCCTGACCGCGCCGCTTGGTCATATTGACACCGTCACCGAACACACCTGTGAAGATCCACATACCTGCCATCGTCGTGCCGTCGTCGCGGATCTCGCGAATGCCGCGCAGGAGATGCCCATCCTTCAGATCGTAGCCGTTGCACTCCTTCATGAGGTTCTCGACGTATGCCTCTCCGTTTGCCTCGGGGTCGCCGTAGTTCCACGTGAGCATCTTGATCGTGTTGTCCTTCGGATCCGTGGAGTCTTTGTAGAGTTCCACGATGCGCTTCCAGAGCTTGTCGCAGATCCAGTAGTCGGGGCGTGAGTCATGCGTCGGATCGGGTCCCTTCATACGCCACTGAAGCATGCGCATGGAGTTCGTCACTGAGCCGCAGCGCTCAAGGTAGGAGGCTGCCGGCAGGAAGATGACCTCCGTCTTGATGTCCGCCGGATTATCGCCGGGGCGCTCCCAGAACGCCGCCGTCTCGTTGACGAAGACATCCTGCACGATGAGTGTATCAAGCCCTTTGAGCCCCTTGTTGACGATCGTGAGGTTCGCGTTCGTCATCTGTGGGTTCTGCCCGCAGACGTAGATGCACTTGACAATGCCCGCCATCGCCTTTTCAAACATGATATACATGGAGTCGTTGTGCGTGCCGTTGCGGATCGGCAGGGCGTTGAACATGTAGTCGTTCGACGCATTTGCCGCATCCCCGAACCATGCCTTGAGGAGGTTCTTGAGGAACTTCGCGCGGAACGTACCGTTGTGATGCGTCCACTTTGCGAGCGTATCATCCGTATGCGTCGGATAGGAGAGGTACGCAGGATAGTACTGGAACATGATGCCGTAGTCCGTCGAGGACTGCACGTTCGGCTGTCCGCGCATCGCGTCGATGCCGCCGCCCGAGACACCGATGTTGCCCATGAGCAGCTGGATGATCGTAAAGCAGCGGATGTTCTCCACGCCGATGGTGTGCTGCGTCATACCGAGTGCGTACATCATGACGGTCGGCGTAATCGTCGAAAAAGAGCTCGGCCGCCTTCTTGATGTCCGCCACGGGCATACCTGTAATCGCCGATGCCTTCTCGAATGTATAGCGCGAGAAGTGCTTCGCGAGGTGATCCATGACCGTGCCCTTCGTCGCCATCGTAGGGGCTTTCACCGGCTTGCCGTTCGCGTCGAGCTTGTATCCCCACGTCTCCTTGTTATAGGTGCGCGTCTTCTCGTTGTAGCCGGAGAAGATGCCCGCATCAAAAGTCAAAGTCGTCGCGCAGGAGGCAGAAGGCGTTCGTATTGCGGCGCAGATAGTCGGCATCGTATTTCTTGTTCTGAATAATATAATTGATAAGTGCTCCGAGGAATGCGATATCTGTGCCGGGACGAAGCTGGAAGAAGTGATCCGCTACGCGCGAGGTACGGGTATAGCGCACGTCGACATGGACGATGATGGCTCCGTTGTCCTTTGCCTCCATGACGTTCTTCATCGCCATTGGATGACACTCCGCCATGTTCGAGCCTTCGATCCAGATCATCTTTGCGTGCTTGAGGTTGTACCACGAGCCCGTCATTGCACCGCGCCCAAACGCCGCATTGAGTGCCGGCGGCGTCGTCGCATGGCAGACGCGCGTCTGGTTGTCAATGAAAACAACACCGAGTGCACGCGCCATCTTGATCAGCTGGTAGCACTCCTCGTTGTTGACCTGCGAGCCGCCGACAAAGCCGATGGCATCCGTACGGTTGCTCATGAACTTGTAGCCGTTCGCCCTCATCCTGACCGACCCAGTTCTCATCGCGCGCCTTCTTCATGGCACGTGCTGCGCGGTCGATTGCTTCCTCCCAGCTGATCTCCTCCCAGTGATCGCTGCCGGGCGCACGGTACATCGGACATTTCGGGCGGAGTTCCGCATTTGGAATGTGCCCGTAGCCAATTCCCTTCGGGCAGAGACCACCGCGATTGACGGGGGCATCCGCCGCACCTTCGAGGTTGATCAGCTTGCCGTCCTTGACATAGCCAATCGTGCCGCAGCCGCAGCCGCAGAAGTGGCAGACGGAGGTAAATTCGCGACCGCCCGTCAGCTTGTACTCTTTCGCCGCCGCCTCGACTTTGCCGACGTCCAGACCGAGACTTGCAAGTGCCAGCCCGACGCCGCTTAGCCCGGTGGCTTTCAAAAAGTCACGTCTGCTAAGGTTCATCGTGATTCTCCTTTCATATCGGCGGAAATCCGCCGACAGGCTCTCCTAAACCTTAATTAACCTATCTATGAAAAAAACGGGGAAATCCCCTGTTTTCACCTAAAGTACAATTCGCTCGGGGTTCGCGTATACACAGAACGAACCGGGTGCCATACGCGCACACAGCGTAATGCCGAGCTTGCGTGCGACATCAAGCGAGAGTGTGGTCGGTACAGACTTCGCTGCGACCGCCCCGATACCCATGCGCCCGAGCTTCAGCATCATCTCCGAGGAGCAACGTCCGCTGAAAAACGATGATTTTATCGGTAATCTCCACGCGATTTTTTTGAGCGCCCAGCCATAGAGCTTGTCAAAGACATTATGGCGGCCGACATCCTCACGGAAGACGAGGATTTTTCTTGTTCTCCTGATCGTAAATGACTCCGCTGTGTACGCCGTTCGTCGTGTCATGCGTCTTGGAGAGGTGCGAAAGCAGCTCATCCGCAGTCGCGAGAATGTCACTCGCATGGAAGCGCACGTCGCGCGGGCGTTCAAAGATCTCCTCGGGACGCAGTTTCAAAAATTTTTTTCGTGCTGAGAAGTAGCGCGGATTCTTGACGGCTTCCTCCGCCCAACGCTGCGCGTCCTCTGTCGTTTTGACCGAGGCGCGGAGGTGCTCTGGATCCACCGTCAGCTCCGTGATGTCGTCATATGTGCGGATGCGCCCCATCTGGGCGAGCATTCCGATGACAAGATCCTCGAAGTCGACGGGCGAGCAGAACGCCGTGGTGAAGTTCTCTCCGTTGAGGTCGATGTCGAAGTAGACCTCCTCGGAGGTATATTTATGATCCGCGACGAAGGTATTTTCCGCCGCGACATAGCGGGTTACAGGTACGTCGATAAAGTCACTGCGCTGAATTTCCATGGTACTTCTTTCTATACGGCTTCTGTGTAAGTCCCTACATTGTCAAAAACATCTCGCCGTCCGCGCCGTAGAGCGGCCGTCCCATCAAAAAGAGCGCAAGGCGCACTGCGGTATCCATATCGTCGAGGTCAAAGGTCAAAAGATCCGTTTCTACGGTACGCCCCTTTGTAAAGTATGCGACAACGCGCTCATCCGACTCCGGTGTCCCCATGCCACGATCCAGCATGAGCGTCGGCAACGTACCGCGCGAGCGGCTTTCCGTGATATATAGTTCTACGCTATGGGTATCTAACTTCGCGATAAGATTCTGAAACCCCTTCCGACAATTCGTTTTTTTGTTGAATAAAAATATCCTGCCGGTGAACTGACTACGACCGCCTCTGCGCCCGCCTCGGCAAAACGCGCCGTGTCCTTTCCCTCCGTATCGAGGTCAAAGCCGTGGCTGTCACTCTTTATGACCGCCGTGCGCACGCCACGCTGTGCGAGGAGTGGAATGAGCTTTTCAATAAATGTCGTCTTGCCCGTCCCCGAAGCGGGTGCGGCGACCGAGAGGATCGGCTTTGTCCGCTGCTCATTCGCGAGCCGCCCCTGTGCCAGCCGATAGGCGGCGGGCGTATTCACATTAAACAACAGCCCCGCATCCACCGTAAGCGGAACTTCACGCACGACGAGTTCCCTGAGGATGAGGCCAAGCTTGCGGTCACCGCGTTCGATTGCTGCCGCAAATGCCGTGCCCGCATCCCGTCGATAGAGTGCCGCAAGCGGCTGCCAATAATCGCTAAGGGTCGGCAGTACTACCTGCGTATCGCCCTCCGCGTGCGGCAGGAGTGCCCGTACCAGTTCGATATCGTAAAAGGGCATATCTGCCGAAAGGACGAGTGACCACTCCGTCTCTGCTGCCGACAGCCCTGCGGCAATCGCCGCCGCAGGACCCTGCGCAGGGATTGCATCCGTGACGAGCATCGCTCCGTACTCTGCGGCAAGTGTCGTGAGGTCTTCCCGCGTGCCCTCTGCTGCGAGGACAATGCTGCGGAACCCTGCCGCACGCCCCTTGCGGAGCGTGCGTGCAAGCAGCGATTCACCCTCCAGCGACAGAAAGCGCTTGTCCTGCCCCATGCGTGTACTCTTGCCGCCCGCCGCCACGATGAGTGTCAGATCGAGAGATTCATCGTGCGCACTCGCCCGTGTCGCCGCGCAGGATCTCGATGCCATGCTGCAGCTGCGGCAGGATGAAGCCCAGGCACTCGCGCACAGCCTTCTCACTGCCCGGCAGGTTGACGATCAGCGTGCGCTTTTTGATGCCCGCCGCCGCCCGTGTGAGCATGGCACGCGGGGTCACCTGCATGGAGAGGGAACGCATCGCCTCGGGGATGCCCGGGGTCTCGCGCTCGATGACCTCACGCGTCGCCTCGGGTGTCACATCCCGCACGGAGAAGCCCGTACCGCCCGTCGTTAGGACAAGCCCCACGCCGCGCTGTGCCCAGAGCTCCATTTCGCGCTTCAGCTCCTCCTTCTCATCGGGGACGATGTTGAAGCCCGCAACATGGTACCCCGCCTCCGTGAGCATCTCCCGAATCGCTGCACCACTCGCATCCTCACGTTCACCGCGTGCACCCTTGTCGCTCGCCGTAATGACGGCGGCATCAAGAGGGATCTTCTCCGTCGTGATCTCCATTTTGTCCCCAACTGTCACCCAACCGCCATGGAGCACGCGTGCAAAGACGCCCTCACGCGGCATGATGCAGTCGCCGACCTGATGGTAGATCTGGCAGTGGCTGTGGCACTCCTTGCCGATCTGCGTGATCTCGAGAAATACATCCCCGACACGCAGACGCGTGCCGACGGGCAGCTCCTTGAAGCGGAATCCCTCGGCAACGACGTTCTCTCAAATGCACCAAAGTCTACATCCGCGCCGCGTGCACGGAAATCGTCGATCTCGCCAAGACCGAGGAGGCTTACCTGACGGTGCCAGTCACCCGCATGGGCATCGCCGTCAATGCCGAACTCCGTCATGAAGAAGACACGATCCAACGCGTGCTTCTGCGTCCCACGCTTCTCACTGATACAGAGCGCTCGAATCTCTCCCATATTAACCTCCCACCTGATACATGGCGCGTCGGTCACGCGTCTCTGTGTCCATCTCGAAATAGTGTTCCTCGGGCTTTTTCCAGATCGCATGTGCGATTGCGTCTGCCAGCTGCGCATCCGTCGCCCCACCGCGCAGGAGTGCACGCGTATCCAGTCCAGCATTGCTGTAGAGACAGAGTTTCAAAAAGCCCTCTGCCGTCAAACGCACACGGTTGCATGTCGCACAGAATTTGTGCTCCATTGCGTCGATAAAGCCGAGTGCACCCGCAAATCCCGCAGGTTTTACATAAGCGGCGGGTCCTGTTGGAACAGCCCCCTCATGCGCCGCCTCCCCCACGGGAAGCAGTGCTCCGAACGCGTCCCGCAGCCGCGCCCGCACCGCGTCCATCGGCACGCCGCGATAGCCTTCCGTGCGGGCACAGCCGATCGGCATGAGCTCGATGTAGCGCATCTTAATCGGATAGTCGCGTGCAATCGCCGCGAGTTCCGTGATCTCATCGTCGTTTATCCCCGCAATCGGCACGCAGTTCATCTTGACCTCAATGCGCGGCTCCCGCGTCAGACGTTCCAGAGCCTCCATCACTGCACCGAACATTGGCCGCCGCGTGATGGAGAAAAACTTGCCGCCGTCTAGCGTGTCGAGGCTGAGGTTCACTGCGTCAAGCCCCGCGTCCAGAAGCTCATCCATCATCGTGCTGAGCAGGACACCGTTCGTCGTGATCGCAACGGTCTCAATGCCCGGGGTCTCCTTCAGTCCACGTACGAGATGCACAATGTCGCGGCGCACAAGCGGCTCACCGCCCGTCAGACGCACCTTGCGGATCCCCATCTGTGCGAGCGCACGCACATCACGCAGAATCTCCTCATAGGAAAGGATATCCGCGTGGCGCAGTTTTTTTCACGCCGTGCGCGGGCATACAGTAGCGGCACCGCAGATTGCAGCAGTCCGTCACCGAAATGCGCAGATATTCAATTTTCCGTTGAAACTGATCCTGCATAATGACCTTCTATCTATTATTCCTTTAAGTGATGTATCGCCCGAGTGGCAAAGGGTGATTTGCCGACAAGGAGGTGTAGTGATGTCCCGCAGCAAACCCTAGTGGAGCAAGCGGAGGAAGGGCACGTTCTGCCCCCTGCGGATTTCTTTCGTTCAAGCGAAGCGCGTTTAAGAAGTCCGCAGGTATTTAGGCAGATAAGTGCACGACCACTTGCGTAACGAGGGTTCTGCAAGGGACATCGTCACCGCTACAAACTTCAAAGGAGCACCACTTCGACCTCTGTCCCTGCCGCCAGCGGCTTTGTCCCCGCCGGCACATCCACGAACGCATCGCAGCCCGCCGCCGAAAAGAGCGATCCGGACTCATGCTGATCGGGCAGCGAGACACGCCCATCCGCCTCCATGCGTGCGCGTAGGAAACGCCGCCCGAGGCACTCCTTTGGGAACGCATCCGCGAGCACCGCACGCCGACGCGGAAGCGTAACCGTCGTCTCGCCCGCAAGATGAGTGAGTGCCGCACGCGCCATCAGCTCGAACGTCGCGTACGCCGCGAACGGATTCCCCGAGAGTGCGATGCCAAGCATCTTCCCGCGCGTATAGGCAATCGCCGGCGCACCTGGCTTCATGCAGACGCGCCAGAAGAGACGCTCCGCACCGAGCGTAGGCACAACACCGTGCATAATGTCCTTCTTGCCAACGGACACACCGCCCGAGGTCAGAAAGAGATCCACTTTGTCCGCATAGGAAGCAATCACCGCTGCTGCCCGCTCCACATCATCGGGCACAGAGCCGACAACCGTCACCTCCGCACCGAGCTCCTTCAGTCGCCCTGCGAGGAGATAGAGATTGCTGTTGTAGATCTTCCCGGGGCGGAGCGGTTCCCCCGGCTGAAGAAGTTCATCGCCCGTACTCGCGACCGCGACGCGTACCCGCCGACGGACAAGAACATCACCATAACCCTCGCTTGCAAGTACCGCCAGATGCGCTGCCCTGATGCGCTGCCCGCGGCGGATGAGTACCGTATCCTTCTTGATATCCTCGCCCGCATAGCAGTAGTTCTCGTACGGTTCGGACGTGAACGGAACGTGAATCCGCGCCCCGTCCTCCTGCACATCCTCCTGCCGCACCACACAGTCGCAGCCCTTCGGAATCGCGCCGCCCGTCATGATGCGGACGCACTCGCCCGTACCTACATCACCATCAAAGAACGCCCCCGCGCACTCCTCTCCAATCACGCGCAGCGTGACGGGATGCTCCGCCGAGGCATTTGCCGTACTTGCTGCCGCGAACGTATAGCCGTCGAGCGGCGAGCGGTCGAACGGCGGATTGTCAAAGCCCGCGCACACATCCTCTGCCGCAACGCGTCCCACGGCATCCAGCAGGGGAACACGCTCCGTTTCCGCAACCGGCACGGTATGTGCAAGCAGCACCTCTACCGCCTGTTCAAGTTCGATGTCCTGCATGGTTCCCTCCTACAATTTCATATGTATATCTGTTAGAGCACACTGATAAATTCGGCAGTTCTTTTTATACAAAAATATTTATTGTCTATGTCTGTGTCAAATGTCACATTTTTATTTCCCGAACGGACAGACGGGATAGTGGCACACCTTGCACTCCATGCAGAGCCCGCCGATGCCGAGGCGCGTGATCTCGCGCCGTGTCCACTCACTGCCCGCAATCACGCGCGGCATAATGATGTCAAAGATTGTCGCAGGCGAGTACATGACACAGCCCGGCAGCCCCATGATCGGCACCTGCCGCCCGTCTTTCTCGTAGTACGCGAGCAGGAACATCGCCCCCGGCAGCACAGGCGCGCCGTATGTCACAATGCGTGCCCCCGTCGCACGAATCGCGGCGGGCGTGCGGTCATCGGGGTCGACGCTCATGCCGCCTGTGCAGAGCACCATATCCATACCGAGATCCAGCAGCTCCTCGATCGCCGCGCGCGTGTGCTCCGTCCCATCGTCTGAGAGGCGATGCTCATCCACGCGCAGTCCAAACGCACGCAGCTTGCTGTCAATGACAGGCGTAAAGGTATCCTTGATGCGCCCGTGAAAGACCTCGGAGCCCGTCGTCACAACGCCGACCTTCATCTTTCGATACGGCAGAATGCGCAGCAGCGGCTCTGAGCCCGCCGTCTCACGCACCTTTTCCATAATACTCTTGTCAATGACGAGCGGAATCACGCGCATCCCCGCAAGCTTCGTCCCTGCCTTCACGGGGAAATGCTGTGCGATCGTCGCAATCATCACATCCGTGATGTCGTTCACCGCATTGAGTGCATCCTCGCGCACCTCGAACACGCCCGCCACCGTCGAGGTCAGCTCGATCTTTCCTTCCTTCGGCTCACTCGCCGTCATATATTCACTTTGGCAGAGATCCCGCAGAATCGCTGCGGCATCGTTCTCGTGCAGCATATTCTCGTCATCCTCCCAGACGTAGATATGCTCCTTTCCGATACGCAGCAACACCTCGACATCCTCCGCGCGGATCACATCGCCCTTGCGGAATCGCGCTCCCTTGCGCTCACCGCGTACGATCTCCGTGATATCGTGGCAGAGCATCATCCCCACTGCGTCTTGAACGCGAACCTCCCGCATGGCTCCTCCCCGCTTTATCGGCAGTATTTTTCAAAAAAACACTCCGCATATAATACGCATTTACGATCAAATTCAAACAGTTTTCACGACGAATTAAATTCCTTCTAAAAAAACCATTCTCATTTATATATTCTTCTTATTGATTATACCACACAAAATAAATTTTCTCTATGATTTTTCGTAAATGAGAAAGGTTTTTTGCGCTCTTTGTCCCGCTTTCATTTCCGCAAAGATTGTGTCCAAACGATTGATTTTTCAATGCGAGTTACGCTATGATTAAAACATTAGGTTGGAAAGGAGGAAAAATGTATGCCGAATATGGGACTGACGCATTTCGATGAAGGCGGCGCAGCCATCATGGTGGATGTCAGCGGCAGGAGAAGACGCATCGCGAGGCTGTCGCGAGCGGGTGCATCTATGTCAGCGATGATGTATACGCCGCCATCGCGGGCGGCACGGCGGCGAAGGGCGATGTGCTCGGCGTCGCACGCATCGCGGGCATCATGGCGGCAAAGCGCACGTCGGACACGATCCCGCTCTGCCATCCGCTGCCGCTCGCCAAATGCACACTGGACTTCAGGCTCGAGGAGATTCCGCGCTGCGCCGTACATGCGACGGCGACGGTGAAGGTCACGGGTGAGACGGGTGTCGAGATGGAGGCACTGCACGCTGTGAGCGTTGCACTCCTCACCATCTACGATATGTGCAAGGCAATTGACAAGCGCATGGAGATCGGTGACATTCATCTCGAGCGCAAGTCCGGCGGCAAGAGCGGCACATTCGTGCGCTGATGGAGGGATTTCCCTCAACCAACTCCGAGCAAGGATCGTCTAAGGGGAAACCTACGACACCTTGCCTGACGGATTCCGTCACGGGGTACGGCTTGGAAACGGTCGTGCCTACTCTATTTTGTAAAGGAGAATACAATCATGAAACTCAGGAACTTACTTACGGCAGGTCTCACCGCCATGGCACTCTTTACCGCCGGCTGCGTTGGCGGCGGCGACAGCGCGAACAAGATGGACACGCCGAAGGAAGGCCCGGTCGAGCTGCAGGTCTCTGCGGCAGCGAGCCTCACGGATGCGATGAAAGAACTCGGCGGCATGTACGAGAAGGAGCACGGGAATACGAAGCTCGTCTTCAACTTCGGCAGCAGCGGCGCGCTCCAACAGGCGATCGAGAACGGCGGAGCTGCCGATGTCTTCGTCTCTGCCGCGCAAAAAGCAGATGAATGCGCTCGACGAGAAGAAGCTCCTCGCGGACGGCACACGCGTCGATCTGCTCATCAACGACGTGGTTCTCATCACGGCGAAGGACAGCAAGCTGAACCTGCCCGACTTCAAGGCTGTGCTTGATCCTCAGGTCGCGCACATCGCACTCGGTGAGCCGAAGGGCGTGCCCGTCGGACAGTACAGCGAAGAAGTCTTTACGAAGCTCGGCATCCTCGATGAAGTCAAGGCACGCGCCGTCTACGGCTCGGATGTCCGTCAGGTGCTCGCGTGGGTCGAGACGGGCGATGCGGACTGCGGCGTTGTCTACGCGACCGATGCCGCCATCTCGGATAAGGTGAAGGTCGCCGCCGTTGCGCCTGCCGATACACATAAGCCCATCGTCTACCCGGCAGCAGTCCTCAAGGACGCAAAGAATATGAACGAAGCAAAGGATTTTCTCGCGTTCCTCCAGACCGACACTGCGAAGAAAGTCTTTGAGAAGTACGGCTTCAAAGTGAAATAATGACGGACGAAACGCTATCCCCGCTCATCATCTCGCTTGAGGTCGCGGGTCTTGCAACAGTCATCACCTTCTTTGTCGGCATCGCGCTCGCCTATGGTGTCCTGCAGATCCGCAGCCGCCTCGCGGGCACAATCGCCGACGCGGTGATTACCCTGCCGCTTGTTCTGCCGCCGACCGTCGTTGGATTCTTCCTCCTGCTCTTCCTCGGAAAGCGCAGTACCATCGGGAGCTTCCTCCTATCAATCGACCTGCCGCTCGTCTTTACTTGGCGTGCGGCGGTCATCGCGGCGGTCATCGTGAGCCTCCCGCTCATGTACCGCACAGCACGCGGCGCGTTCGAGGCGATTGACCGAAACATGATCCATGCGGCACAGACCCTCAGCGTCAGCAACTGGCGCATCTTCTGGCGGATCATTCTGCCGAACGCACGGCACGGCATCCTCGCGGGGCTTGTCCTCTCGTTTGCCCGTGCGCTCGGCGAGTTCGGCGCGACCATCATGTTCGCGGGCAACATCCCGGGACGCACGCAGACCATGTCCACCGCCATCTATGCGGCGGTACAGGCGAACGACTACGACCTCGCCTTTTCGCTGGGCAGTCATCATCTCCCTGTTCTCACTCTTCTTTATCGGAGCGATGAACCTGTACCTCAAACGGGAGGTGCGCTGATGGAGCTGATTGTAAACATCGAAAAAAACGCCTGCGTGACTTCACGCTTGCGGCAAACTTTACGCTGACGGACACAACGCTTGCGCTTCTCGGCGCATCGGGCAGCGGTAAGAGCATGACGCTCAAGTGCATCGCGGGGCTCGAGCGTCCCGATCGCGGACAGATTGTCCTGAATGAGCGCATCCTCTTTGACAGCGAAAAGGGCATCAGCCTCCCGCCGCAGGCGCGGAACGTCGGCTACCTCTTTCAGAACTACGCCCTCTTTCCGAACATGACCGTGCGCGAGAACATCATCTTTGCGCTCGATGGTTCACAGGGAGGAAAAGGAGCGCATCTTCAAGGAGAACGTCGCACGTTTCTCGCTGGAAGGGCTCGAAAATGCCTATCCTGCGGGGCTCTCGGGCGGACAGCAGCAGCGCGTCGCCTTTGCACGCATCCTCGCACGCGGCGCGGATGTGCTGCTCCTCGACGAGCCGCTCTCCGCTCTCGACACGCATCTCAAGTGGCAGATCGAGACGGCACTGCGCGAGATCCTCGCCATGCAGGACATCTCTGCAATCCTTGTCACCCACGACCGCGACGAGGCATTCCGCATCGCGCAGGAGATCGCGACTGTCGACCGCGGGCAGCTCACGCCGCCGATGGATAAGCACGAACTCTTTCGGAATCCCGGCACGCGTGCCGCGACCACACTCACGGGCTGCAAGAACATCTCTGCCGCTCACCGCGTGGACGAAACGCACGTCGCGGCGACCGACTGGGGCATCACGCTCCGCGTCGCAAACGCGGCGACGGACGTGCGCCACATCGCCGTCCGTGCACACTATCTTGTGCTTGCGTCAGAGAACGATGTGGATGCGCTCCCTGCACGCATCGCCGAGGTCATCGAGAGCACCTTTACCTACATCGTCATGCTGCGGTTTGCAGATGGAGCGATGCCCATCCGCTGGGAAATCGACAAAGCAACGTGGCACGCACACGAAGCCGGCATCGGCGATACATTGCATTTCAACTTCCCCATTGAGGAGCTTATGCTTCTGAGGGACTAGGAACCCCTAAAACGTAAAAACCCCGAACAGTGATTCGTCACCGTTCGGGGTTTTTATATGGTCATACCATCAGGAATGCAGCAAGTTCGTATATTTCTCTCGCTCCATTGCAGGAATCTGAAGGGCATCCATCGCCTGTGAAGCGGAGAGATTCATATTCTCCATGAGGTTTTTGATGTTTTGCAATGATGCCTGCATAATCCCCTGCTTGAGGCCTTGCTCGAGGCCTTGCTTGAGCCCCTGCTCGATCCCTTGCTCGATCCCTTGCTTTAATCCTTCTCTTCGCCATGCACGCATACCGCTGATGTAGTCACGCATCGCCTTTTCGCGCTGCTCATACTGCCAGCGTTCAATCTCATCCTGCATAAAGACGTGTTCCGCCTTCATCGCTTCCTGAATCGCCGCCTCGCTCATCGCCAACTCCTCCGTTTCCGTTTCATTCAGCTTGTTTGAAAAGTATGCAAGCCACCGCTCAAGCCGTTTCATCTCTCGGACAGACTTCACCTCGAAGTTCGGAATCTCTAGGAAGTGGATCTCAATGTCATCCGTCAGACGATGCCCGCTTGGAAGGTCATAAAGCCCGTACATCGTATGTGCCTGTTTCTGCGGAAGCAGGGAGAAATTCAGTAGATTGATCGTGATCGCGCGGTTCAGCTCCTCATATTCCTCGCCCCGATGAAGCGACTGATACATCTTCGCCCAATAATAGAGCGTGCGCTTCTCCATATTCCTCAGATTCACGAGCTGAACCTCGACATTGATACGCGTACCGTCATCCGCAACACAGAGCAAATCAAGCCGAGACAGCTTATCCTCATCGAACTGTGGGTCAAGGTCGCGGTCAACAAAAGTAATATCCTGCAGTTCAGATGCGCCTTCAAGCCCTAGAACAGCGTTCAGAAAACTGATGGTGATACGCTTGCGCTCTTCGCGCCCAAAGATAAATTTGAACAGGTAGTCATTCAGCGGATTACACTCACATCGCTTCATTGTTCTCCCTCCTTTCTTAGGGAAGCACTGATAAATTCAGCCGCGCCATCTTAGCGCATCTTTTTTTTGCCCGCTTTTTCGTTAGCAAATCCTCCACATAGCTTTTGGCTATGCGTCCGGTTTGCTGCCTCAATCGGACGAAAAAAATCTACGCCAATCTGACGGACTTCATTTTATCAGCGATTCCCTTACATTATACGATGAATCTATTAAAAAAATTGAAGGCCTCACTGCTTCACTTGTTCCAACTTCCCCGCCGTCATGGTATAGGCAGCGTCGGCGTACGCTGCCGCCTCGCGCTCATGCGTGACGAGGAGGACGGCAGTGCCCGCATCTGCCGTCTCACGCAGGAGACGGAGGACGCTCTGCGTATTCTCCTCATCGAGATCGCCCGTCGGCTCGTCCGCGAGCAGGATGTCCGGCTGCATCACGAGTGCCCGCGCAATCGTCACGCGCCTGAGTTCCCCGCCCGAGAGTTCGGACGGCGCGACCGACGCGAGCTTACGGATGCCGAGACGTTCCATCAGCGCATCGGCACGCGCAGCAGCAGCCTCCTCCTGCCCCGTCAGCAATGCGGGCAGCAGAATGTTCTCGCGCACCGTGAGCGCGGCGAGCGACATCAGACGCTGCGGAGCGATGCCGATGTGACGGCGGCGCAGAGCGTCGCGCTCCGCCTCACCCAGCGCGTAGATATCCGTTTCATCGAGCAGGACGCGTCCCGTCACGGGCTTCATCAACCCACCGAGGATATGAAGCAGCGTGCTCTTGCCGCTGCCCGAGCGTCCCGTCACCGCCGTGAGTGCCCCCGCCGCAAGCGTGAAGTCCGTCTCCGCGACCGCCGTAAAATAGCCGTCCTTTGCACTGTAGCGCAGGAAATCGCGGCTGATCTTCTCCGCACAAAGTTCCATCATCCATCCTCCCGCAGTACCGCACTGAGCTCAGCAGAACCCACGCACCGCACTGTCCACGCCGCCGACAGCATTCCCGAGAGCACCGTCGCTGCAAACGTTCCGAGGGCAAGTGCGAGAATCACCCCGCCATCCGGCAGGAGATAGGGACGTGTCAGGCTCTCCTTCATCAGCCCTGCAAACGGCAGGGACGACGGCAGCACCGACGAGGATGCCGAGGGCAGCCCCCGCCGCTGCAATCAACCCCGCCTCCGCCAGCATCGTCCGCACGAGCAGCGCACGCGGTGCGCCCGCAACGCGCAGGATTGCAAATTCACGCCGCCGCTCATGCACGACCATGCGGAATGCAATGCCGAGGATGAGCACGGAGAGCAGCCAGATGATTCCGAGCAGCACCGAAATCGTTCCCGTAATGCCGCCGAGCCCCTGCTCCACATCGCGTACCATCCCATGCGCTGCGTGCGCCGAGAGCTGCGGGTACATCTGGTTGACCGCCGCCGCAATCCCTTCGGGCGCGAAGCCGTCCGCCGCCCGAATGAGCACGGCAGAGATCGCATTTTCGGTCGGAATCCCATGGAAATAATCGAATCCCGCCGCAGCGGCATTCGCCATCATCGTGCGCATCGTCTCCATATTCGTATAGACCGCCGTGTCCATCCCCGTCCCCGTCGGACTGAGTCGTCCGACGACACGACAGGGCGTGTTGTAGAACATCAGCATATGGTCTGCCGGCACGGAGATGCCACTGCCGACGAGGATATCGCCGAAGCCGATCACACCGTCATAGCTCTCGCGCATCCACGGCTGGATGGTAAAAATCCGTCGCGGGGTCGAAGCCGATCAGCTGCACCGCCACCGAGCAGCAGCCCGCATGCGCGGAGGCGAGGAAAAACTGCGGCGTTGCCTGTGCGACCCCCGAGAGCCCCCGCAGCTCATCAAGGTAGTGCTCCTCCATGTAGAAATGTGCGGGTACGCCCTGCACAAGTACGCCCTCAAACACGCCTGCCGCCTCTGCTTCGTGCGGCAGGACAATAACATCCGCACCAAGCCGCTCCTGAAAAACGCCCGAGACCGTTTTGGAGACTGAGCAGGATGAGCGAGCCGCCAAAGAGGACGAGCGCGAGAATTGCCGCCACCGCACCGAGCGCGGACGCGCGCGCAGAGTTGTACCGGCAGTTGCGGACAGCAAGAAAACGCGAAAACGTCACGCCTCCGCCCCCTTTCGATACACATAGATATCCGCCCCTGCGGTCATGATATTCAACAGGGAGAGCACCATCACCGCCGGCTCCATCACCGTATGGCAGTGCATCGTCTCCATCATGCAGAGGTCAATGAGATGATCGGGCAGGACGAGCGCAAGCACAGAGATGGGAATCATGGCGAGCGCAAGCCCCAGTTTCACCTGCGCGCGCGGAATGACAAGGTGCATGACAGCGATTGCGAGCAGTGCCGCCGCAATCCCCATGAGTGCCTGCCCCTGCCCAGTGACACGTCATCCACGAGCCGTCAGGGCGCGCCTCACAGGGCGCAAATACCGTCTGTATGCCGACAAAAAAGATAAGATTCAGCACGACCATCAGGATATCCGTAATGCCGCACCTGCGTTTCTTTTCATTCATGGTAACAACTCCTTCGATGAGATCAATCGTCTTCACATCGTAACAAAATTAAGAATAGTTTTCAATGATTTTTTTCAACAAATACAAAAAGAGCCGCAGATTTGCGGCTCGAATTTACAAATGGCAGGGGTAGCTGGACTCGAACCAACGCATGCGGGATTCAGAATCCCGTGCCTTACCAACTTAGCGATACCCCTGTGTCGCTCTTAGCAACAAGAGATTATAGCGGATATGCAGGCGCTTGTCAAGAAATTTTTTTCGCCCGTCTCCGCCGGCGGCGATTCTTTAGAGATCGTCGTCCTCTTCTTCCTCCATCGTCGAGGCATGGAAGAGCTGCGTGCCGTTCTTGCCCGCCTCCGCCGCCTGCTCCATGAGTGCGAGGATATTGTACTCCCCGCCGATGAGCTGTGCGCTGACCATCTCGATGAGCATCGGGAGGTTCACGCCCGTGACGATGCCATACTTCTCGTTATTCGCCGCGAGACGGCACGCTGCGTTGTACGGGCTGCCGCCGAAGAGGTCGTTGAGGAAGAGCACGCCGTCCGCACAGTCCAGAGTCTCAATCGCCGCCTCGTACTTTTTCACCACGTCGTCGGGCCCCTCGCCCGGCACGAGCGTCACCGCACGCACATTCGTCTGTGCGCCGCAGATCATCTCGCAGGACTTCACAATCTCCTCGGCAAAGATCCCATGCGTTCCAACAATGATTCCAAACATCTGTGTACCCCTTTCATTCCACCATATGAATCTTCTTGAGGAAGTGATAGATGCCGTCGGCATCGTTCGCCTCCGTCACACTGCCCGCAATGCTCTTGATCTCCTCGGGAGCATTGCCCATTGCAACGCTGTGCCCAACATAGCGCAGCATCGGAATGTCGTTGTAGTTGTCGCCGAAGGCAAGTGCCTCCGAGCGGTCAATACCATAATGAGCGAGCAGGATCTCAATCCCCGTCGCCTTGGAAACACTGCGCTCGATGATTTCGAGCAGATGCGGAGCAGAGCGCACAATGGAAAGTGTCGGCAGCACCTCCGAAAGCTCCTGCTCCATGCGTCCAATCAGTTCGGGTACGCCCATGGCAAAGAGCTTGTTCGGCAGAATGTCCGCCTCGATGAGTCGTTGAAAATCCTCCTCTACGGACTGCACGCCCGTGATACCCTCCTCGCGCTGCACGTCCGCATCATTGCGCGTACGCACATACCATGTATGTCCTGCGTAGTAGCTCATGGATGCCGCAGGATAGGACTGTGCGATGAGGTTCAGCACGGTATCCGTATGCGCGTGGCTCATGCGCGCATCGTGAATCTCCACCCCTCGGGGGTAATGATGAGTGCGCCGTTGTAGCAGATTGCCGCAGCGCATGTGCCGATCTCCTCGATGATCGGCGTGATTGCCTCGGGCATACGCGCCGAGACGAGAGCGAACGGGATGCCCCGCGCCACCACCTGTCGGATGGCGTCCGCTGTATACGGCAGGACGTGATGCTCCGTTGTGAGCAGTGTACCGTCGATGTCCGAAAGAACGATTTTATAGTCCATAGACCCTCCCTTTTTCCCTAAAAAAATTACTGCTGTAAAATGGCGTTGATCTCCTTTTTGCAGACGGTTCAGTGCATTGTGAAACGGCGGCGGCTCCTCAATGAGGGTACGGATGGTGCGATCTGCGTAGAGCATCGCTTCCTCGTGCCGCTCAAAGCGGTCGGGTGTCACGGCGGCACGCATTGCATCCCCCACGTCCGCAACCGTCATCGCACTCTCCCCCGAATCCCAGAGGAAGATCTCCTGTGCCGCACGCGCTTGAAGCACATCGCGCCGTGCGGGCAGGGGCGTGCGACTTTTCGAGCACCATCGCCTGAATCTCGGGGTCGGTGCTCAGAATCTTCATCAATGCCCATGCCTCCTCCCGCCGCTCCGTGCGCACACTCATCCCCACGAGCAGGCTGTCCATCGTCGAGATGTTCCCACCGGAGGGGCCTGCGGGCAGCGGAATGCAGTCCCACTCGAACGAGCTGTACTTTTTCACGCGCCACGGATAGGGGCTTGTAGGGTACGATACTCAGCGAACGTGAACGGGCGAAACGCGACGCGCCCCATGTCGAAGTCACGCGCCGTGACCACATACCCCGCGTGCGTTTCCTCCAGTTCCTTGACAAAGCGCAGAGCCTCCTCCATGCGCGGGTCGGCAAAGTACGAGGACTGCCCGTCCGCACGAAAGAGCCGCACACCGTTCGCCGTTGCCGCCTGCTGCCATGTGTAGTCGTAGGCACCGAACTGATCGGGCACGCCGTCCCCGTCCGTATCCTTCGTGATCTGCCCTGAGAGTGCGAGGAAGTCCGCCCACGTCCACGCGAGCGACGGCATCGCAAGGTGCTCACGCGCAAGCAGGGTCTTGTTCACGAACATGAGCGTGATCATGTTCTCCATCGGCAGCGCGTACGAGCGTCCGTTATACTGTCCGTTCTGAAAAGCCGTGTGCTCATAGAGCTCGGCAGAAAATGCCGCGTCGCCCTCCATCAGCGGCGTGAGGTCATACAGAGCCCCCTTCTCCGCATACAGCGCGAAGTCCTCCGCCGAGAGCAGGAAGACATCCGGCTCCTCCCCCCTCAAAAACTGCCCTGCCAGCCACTCCGCATAGTCCTCGCGCTGAATGCCGCTCACATAGGCGACACGAACGTCCGGATGCGCCTCCTCGAACTTCTCCCTTGCGCGGTCGATGATGGCGTAGGGTTCGGCGTGCGGCACGCCCCAGTTGCTGCCCGCGAAGATGCCAACGGTCAGGACGGGGCTGCTGCGCGGCACGAGCCAGGCGATGCAGAGGATGGCGATGAGGAGGATGAGGAGCGCAAATTTATTGGGTCTCTTCACGCGCATCTCATTTCATCCCTCCCCCCTTCATCTGCGAGAGCCCGATCTGCACCGCCCAGAGTGCGAGCTGCGTGCGGTCACGCAGGTTCAGCTTCGAGAGTGCCGTACTGAGACCGTTGCGCACCGTGCCCTCGGAGAGGGAAAGCGCGGTCGAAATCTCCTTGTTCGAGAGCCCCCTGCCGACGAGCTGGGCAATGCTGCGCTCCGTATGCGTCAGCGTGCGCATCCCCTGCAGATCCGTCTCTGCAACATACGAGCCCTGCGCCATACGGCTAAAGAGTTTCACCACCTTATTCGTCACATCGGGGTTGAGGATGTTGCCGCCCGCAGCGACAATGCGGATTGCGTCCGCGAGTTCCTGCACGCTGCCGCCCTTGAGGAGGTAGCCGCTCGCACCGTATTTCAGCGCGGAGTAGACATAGTCGTCGTCGTCAAAGGTCGTGAGGATGATGATGCCGACGTTGGGATAGCGTTCCTTGACCGCCTTGGTCGCAAGCACCCCGTCGAGCTCCGGCATACGGATGTCCATGAGGATGATGTCAACAGGCGTCTGTACGAGGAGTTCCAGAGCCTCGCGCCCGCTCCTCGCCATCGCCGTTACCGCCATATCCTCGTTCATTTCGAGCACGATCTTCAGACTCTCGCGAATGAGTTCCTGATCGTCGGCAATCATGACGTTAATCATGCGCCCCTCCTCCCCGCTGAGCGGGACTTTGACCTCGACGATGAAGCCGTTCGCACTGCGGTACTCGACCGTGCCATGCAGGAGGTACAGCCGCTCCTGCATATGCCGCAGCCCAAAGCCCGGAGTCACCTCAAGACAACCCGTGCCGTCGTCGGCGATACAGATGCCGAGGATGCCTTCCGTCTCGCCAATCGTGATGCGGACGTGCTGCGCCTGACCGTGCCGATGGGCGTTCGTCAGGCACTCCTGCAGAACGCGGTAGATGACATCCTCCTGATCCTCGCGCAGATTCGCCGGCCACTGCTGCACGTCGAGCACGACCTCCATGCCCGATGCCTGTGCATAGTCGCGTGTCATGCCCGCAATCGCCTCCTGAAAGGGGAGCTTTTCCATCGCGTCAGGGCGCAGCTTCTTCATCGAGCGGCGCACGTCCGTGATGCCCTTCTGCGCCGTGTCGCGGATGCGTGCGAGCTGCTGCCGCGTGAACGCCGGCGCACTCTCGAGCGTCACCATGCACGCGTCCAGCCCTGCGGTAATGCCCGTGAGCGCGTGCCCGAGCGTGTCGTGGATCTCCCGTGCGAGACGATTGCGCTCACGCGTCTCCGCCATGCGCCCCGCGTGGATGGCGTATGCCCTCAGACGCGTATTGGCTTCCTCTAGTTTTTCGTTGAGCAGACGCACGCGTTCGCGTTCCTCGTTCTTGTTCTTGATGAGCAGGACGAGATAGGAGACGAATAGGATCGTATTCAGTGAGGAGCAAGCACTGCGCAGCGCACGCAGGATGCTCTGCGTCTCCCCATTGTAGTAGGCGACGTATGCCTCGAACGGGATGACGTGTGTCTGGTAGAGCGCGAGGTTGACATTTGCGATGAGGTAGAGCACGACCATCGCCCCAATCAGGAGCGACGCGCGGTGATGCCCCTCATATCGCTGCATCATGTCCGCAACCACGAGCAGCACCATGCCGTCATAGGCAAAGTTCACGCTGCGCATCAGCGTCATGCAGGCGGCGATCTCAAGCGTCAACAGGAAATAGAGCCGCGTGCGCCGCGCGGATGTGTCGAGTCGATAGAGCCAGCCGAAAAAGCGCGAGCAGAAGGAAGGACATCGCCGCCATGATGCTGCTCTCCACGGGCGAGAGCGGGAGCGCGTCCACCTGTTTCAAAAAAAGGCATATATTGTATCAAAAAGAGAAATAATGTCATCTGAAGTCTATCACATCTTTTTCAGGTTTTTTTCATGACAAATGTCATGAAGTCATTCTTTTCTGCTCTTTGTCAAAATTTATGCTATAATGAGATGCATAAAGGGGGAGGATGCCATGCGGCTTACGGAACGAATCAACGCGCATCTGCGCGATCTCAGCGATGCGGATCGGTGCATCTGGCGGTATATCGAGGGAAACCGCGCGGCAGCAAGCCGCGCGTCCATCCATGAGCTCGCACGCGCGTGCGCCGTGTCGAGTGCCTCCGTCGTGCGCTTCGCACAAAAGCTCGGCTTTGACGGGTTCGCCGAGATGAAGGCGGTCATGCGGATGGAGAAGACGGCTCATCCCATCCCCGCAAATGATGTCAGAACCTCGCTCGGCAGTTTTTACGATCAGACATGGCGCACACTTATGCGCCGCGACTATACGCGTGCAAGCCGCCTCATCCATGAGGCGCACCGCGTCTTTGCCTATGCCTCGGGCTATGTGCAGACGAACGTCATGCAGGAGATGAAACGTCTCTTCGTCTATGACAACATTTTCATCTATGAGATTGCGGGACGTGAGGAGTTCTACTCCGTCTATCAGACGGCAGGGAAGGACGACCTCTTCATCTTCATCTCGCTCTCGGGCGAATCCGAGCGCGTCGTGGAGTTCGCTGACCGACTGAATCTCAAGGGGTGCCCATCCTCTCCATCACGGAGATGCGGCACAATGCACTCGCCGCACGCTCCACAGAGAATCTCTACGTCATGCCCGCAGAATTTGCCCTGCCCGAAAACGAGGCGCGTCTCCAGTTCAAATCCATGCTCGCGTATTTTTCTCCTGCTCGAGATCTGGTATGTGCATTACAGGCTTTATGTGCAGGAGCAGGAAGGATGAAACAAATTTCATCCAATGTACCACGGTACAGTCTCCGTACATCCCTTCCCGAATGCCGCGAACCTATTGCGTTCGCGGCATTTTTTTGCGCTATCTTTGAGACAGTGGATTTCATTTTACTTTCAGTTTCATTCTCGGGAGGCGCAGAGCTTCCCCGCCGTAGGGGTTTGGTTTTGGGATAAGGAGGAACGCACATGGCACTCAGCAAGGATGTCATCATGCAAAACATGCAGCGGTTTGGCGGCGCAATGTATACGCCCGTCATCCTGTTTGCATTCTTCGGTCTGACGGTGGCGGTGTCCATCGTCTGCAAGAACGAGGGACTGCTCGGCAGCATCGCCGCGCAGGGCACACTCTGGTACGATTTCTGGTTCGTCGTCGAACAGGGCGCGTGGACGGTGTTCGCCCAGATGCCCATTCTCTTCGCGATTGCCGTTCCCATCGGCTTTGCGAAGAAAGAGCCCGCACGCTGTGCGATGGAATCTTTCGTCATCTATATGCTCTTTAACTACTTCATCTCCGCATTCCTCACGCTCCACGGCAGCGCGTTCGGCGTGGACTACAGCCAGCCGGCAGGGTCCCGGCACGGGGCTTGCGATGATCGCGAACATCAAGACGCTCGACATGGGCATGCTCGGCGCGATCTTCATTGCCTGCTGCACGGCGTTCCTGCACAACCACTTCTATGACACGAACATCCCCGACTGGCTCGGCATCTTCAAAGGTCCTGCGTTCGTCGTCGCGGTCGGCTTTGTCGTCATGATCCCGATGGCACTCCTCTTCTGCATCGTCTGGCCGGCGGTACAGCACGCCATCGAGCAGTTCCAGTTCTTCCTCAAGACCAGCGGCATCGTCGGTGTCTGGGCATACACATTCTCGGAGAAAATGCTCCTCCCGGCGGGTCTGCATCACTTCATCTATCTCCCGTTCATGTTCGGTCCTGCGGTCGTGGACGGCGGCATTCAGGCATACTGGCTCGGTCACATCAACGACTTCATGGTGAGCGGACAGTCGCTCCGTGAGCTCTTCCCCGAGGGCGGCTTTGCCCTCCACGGCAGCGGCAAGGTCTTCGGTCTGCCGGGCGCGGCGCTTGCAATCTACATGTGTGCAAAGCCCGAAAAGCGCAAGAAGACGGCGGCGCTCCTCGTCCCCGCAACGATTACGGCGGTTCTGTGCGGTATCACAGAGCCGATTGAGTTCACCTTCCTCTTCGTCGCACCGCTTCTCTATCTCCTGCACGCACTGCTCTCGGCGACGCTCTCCGCAACGCTCTATGCAATCGGACTCTCGGGCAACTTCGGCGGCGGTCTGATTGACTGCTTCGTACAGAACTGGATTCCGCTCTTTTTCGTATCACTATGTAACGTATCTCATGCAGATCGGCATCGGTCTCTCATTCACGGCGATCTACTTCTTCGTCTTCCGTTTCGTCATTCAGCTCAAGGACTACAAGACCCCCGGCCGCACGGATGACGGCGTGGAGGACAAGCTCTTTACCAAGGCGGACTACAAGGCAAAGCAGGCGGGTGCTGCAGGTGCTGCGGCTGCCGCTCCCGGCATGAAGCTCGACGAGCGCGATGTCAAGGCGCGTGCCTTCCTCGACGGTCTCGGCGGCACGGCGAACATCAAGGACGTGACGAACTGTGCAACGCGTCTGCGCGTCACGGTCAACGATCCCGAGCAGGTTGCTCCGTCGTCTGTATTCACCGATGCGGGCGCACACGGACTTGTCCGCAACGGCCACGCATTCCAGGTCATTGTCGGTCTCTCTGTCCCGCAGATCCGCGAGCGCTTCGAGGCACTCCTCACCGCTCCCGCCTCGGATGTGACCGAAGTTGCCGTCGGCACGGAGAAGTCCGTCGCCATCAACGCGGTCACAACGGGTCACGTCATCGACATGAGCGAGGTCAAGGACGAGATGTTCTCGCAGAAGATGATGGGCGACGGCGTTGCGGTCGAGCCAACCGAGGGCGTTGTCGTTGCTCCTGCGGATGCCGAGGTCACGATGGTCATGGAGGACAGCCGCCATGCGGTCGGTCTCCGCATGGACAACGGCGCGGAGCTCCTCATCCACATCGGTGTGGACACGGTGAAACTCGAGGGCAAGGGGCTTTGAACTCCTCGTCAAGATGGGCGAGAGTGTGAAGGCGGGTGCGCCGCTCGTGAAGTTCGACCGCGATGTGATTCATGCGGCGGGCTATCAGGACACGGTCATCATGGCGGTCACGAACTCCGCCGAGTACCCGCTCATGAAGAAGACGACGGGCATGGATGCCAAGGCGGGCGAAACCCCTGTGCTGACGTTCTGAGATTTGTATCTGTGGGTCATGCGATGCCTGCCGCGAACGCTTAGTTGCGCAAGCGATCATGCGCTTGTATGCTCAAATACCGGCGGACTTCTTAAACGCGCTTCGCTTGAACGAAAGAAATCCGCCGGGGCATACCGCGCATTTTACTCGCTTGCTCCACTAGGGTTCGCTTACGGGCAACGCATTTCCCCACAAACTACCGATACGAAATTCACATAACTGCACAGTAACTTTGCAGGAAAGGAACAAGCATGAAAGCAACGAAATGGTGGCAGAACACCGCTGTCTACCAAATCTACCCGAAGAGCTTCAACGATACCACGGGCAGCGGCACAGGCGATCTGCGCGGCATCACCGAAAAGCTCGACTATCTGAAGGAGCTCGGCGCGGGTGCGCTCTGGCTCACCCCCGTCTATCCCTCGCCCATGGTCGATAACGGCTACGACATCAGCGACTACACGGGCATCAATCCCCAGTTCGGCACACTCGCCGACATGGAGGAACTGATCGCCGAGGCAAAGAAGCGCGATATGCGCATCGTCATGGACCTCGTCTACAACCACAGCTCCGATCAGCATCCGTGGTTCATCGAGTCGAAGTCCAGCCGCAATAATCCCAAGAGCGACTGGTACATCTGGCGCGATGCGAAAGAGGACGGCAGTGCGCCGACGAACTGGCGCGGCATCTTCGGCGGCTCCGCATGGACGTACTGCGCGGAACGCGATCAGTACTACCTCCACACCTTTGCCGAGGCGCAGCCCGACCTCAACTGGGAGAATCCCGAGGTGCGCGCAGCCCTCTTTGCGGCGGCGAACTTCTGGCTCGACAAGGGCGTCGGCGGTTTCCGCATCGACGCGATCACCTACATCAAGAAACCCGCCGTCTTCGCCGACGGCACCCCCGATGCGGCGGACGGCATGGTGAGCGTCCACGATATGACGGCGAACACGCCCGGCATTCTCGACTTCCTCCACGAATTCCGCAGGGAGGTCTTTGACGGACACGACATCTTCACCGTCGGCGAGGCAAACGGTGTCTCGGTCGCGGAGCTCCCCAACTGGGTCGGCGAGAACGGCGTGTTCTCCATGTTGTTCGAGTTTGCCCATGTCCTCGTTCCGTACGAGGGCGGCGAATGCTGGTCGAAGATGCTCCCGTGGAAGCTCACAAAGCTCAAGGGAGCACTCTCGGCGAGTCAGGCGGGCGTTGCCAAGGAGGGTTGGTACCCGATCTACTTCGAGAACCATGACCGCGCACGCTCCGTCAATTACTTCTTCCCCAATGGCGGCGATACGCGCCTTGCCGCAAAGGCACTCGCAACCGTCCTCATGACCCTGCGCGGCACGCCCTTCATCTACGAGGGCGAAGAACTCGGCATGACCAATGTCAAGTGGGACAGCATCAAAGCTTATGATGATATCTCCTCTCACGGGCAGTACGAACTTGCGCTCAAGGAAGGATTCAGCCCCGCAGAGGCTCTGTCCTTTGTCCACTTCAACAGCCGTGACAATGCACGCACGCCGATGCAGTGGGACACGTCGGAACACGCGGGCTTTACAACGGGAACACCGTGGCTGCCCGCGAACGAGAACTATCACACAATCAATGCGGCGACTGAGGAAAAGGATGCGGATTCCGTCCTCTCCTATTACAAGCAAATCATCCGTCTGCGCAAGACGAATCCTGTGCTTTTGAACGGTGTCTACGTCGAACTGCTTGAGGACAATGAGCAGATCTACGCATTCTCCCGCACGGAGGGTACGCGCCGCATCGTTACGGCGGTCAACTTCTCTCCGGAGGAGGCGCAGCTGCCCGCAGGATTCCTAAAGGGCGTGCGCCTGATCGGCAGCTATACGGATGCACCGAAAAATGTGCTTCGTCCGCTTGAAGCGGTTGTCTATGAGGAGGAAATAAAATGAAGGTAGCGGCAAGCGACTACGATGGCACGCTCCTCAGGGGCGGCAAAATCGACGCAGAGACGAAGGAGGGCATCGCCCGCTGGCGTGCCGCAGGGCACAAGTTCGGCGTCATCTCGGGGCGCGACTACGGAATGCTCGTGCCCCAGCTTGAGGAATACGGAGTCGAGTTCGACTATACCGTCTGCAACAACGGCGGCATCATACGGGGTGCGGATGCATCCGTACGATTTCAGGCAGAGATTGATCCTCGCGCGCTCACGGCGATTGCGTCGGAGCCGAGCGCACAGAAATCCTTCCACTTCGCCTTCTCTGCAGCAGATGTGACCTACCTCTGCCACCACTCCGAGGGCTCGTGGATCGAGCGCGAGGCAAAGGACTGGGACTTCCCCATCGTCTACATCACGGAAGCCGACATCGGAGGGCTGACGGGGATTCAGCAGTTCTCGCTCGGCTTCCATGAGCCGGTGCTGTCCGATGAATGTGCCGCCGTGCTGAACGCAAAACTGGGGATAAGATTCACGCGTTCCCGAACGCGTGCAGTCTCGACATCACGCCCGCCGGTATCAGCAAGGATCAGGGCATCCGTACCCTCCTCTCCGTCATGGGATGGGACGGCGCGGAGGTGTTCGCCATCGGCGACGAGACGAACGACCTGCCCATGCTCAAGGCTTGGGACGGCTACTCGCTCACCACGGCACGCCCCGAGATACAGGCACAGGCAAAGCAGGTGTTCCCGAGCGTCGGCGCGATGCTCGATCACTTCCGTTAAAGGGGAATATAGGAAACAGATTTAGGGCAGTACAAGCCCCACGCGAACACCTCGTTGCGCAAATGGTCGCGTGCTCGTCCGCCTAAATACCGGCGCACTTCTTAAACGCGCTGCACTTGAACGAAAGAAATACGCCGGGGGCGGGTCGCACGAGCGGTCAACGTCATCCAATCACACATCGCTATCGCTCGTGTTCTTGGGACGTTTTCCCATGCGACCTGTTACCCAATCAGCTACGTCCTACGGACTTGCTTCTTGGACAGGTCAGTATTTCCCCGTTTGCTCCACTAGGGTTCGCTTTGGGGCTTCGCACTGCACAAGGCCGTCACACAGAAACTGTTCCAACTGGGAGGAGTTACCATGGGATTTGATCGTGAAAAATTTGACGAGATAAAGGCAGCCTTCACCATAGACGACGATGCGCTCCGCAAGATCGCCGACGATTTCCGCACCGATATGTGTGCGGGGCTCGCGGGCAAAGAGGGCGCAACGCTTCGTATGCTCCGCTCCTATGCAGGGCTTCCGAGCGGCAAGGAGCACGGCTCCTTCCTCGCGCTCGACTTCGGCGGCACGAACGTCCGCGCCCTGCGCATCCTCCTCAAGGGCGGCGGCGAATACGAGGTGCTGAGCAAGGTTGCAAAGCCGCTCACCCTCCCCGGTGTCTATGACTACGTCAGCGCAGATGCGACGGCAGAGGAGATGTTTGACTTCCTCGCCGGCATCATCGACGAAGCAATCGACGGGAATCGGGAGACGAAATACCTCCTCGGACATACCTTCTCCTTCCCGTCTCAGCAGACCGACCTCTACAACGCGAAGCTCATTGTCTGGACGAAGGAGTTCGCCACGCAGGGGGTCGAGGGCAAGGTCGTCAACGACCTGCTCAAGGAGGCACTCGCACGGCGCGGCATGACAAATGTCGTCCCCGTCGCTGTCATCAACGATACGGTTGCAGTGCTGCTCGCGGCGGCGTACAAGCACGAGCACACCTACATCGGATCGATCTACGCCACGGGGCAGAACACCTGCTACTACGAGGACTTCGCGGACGGCAGTGAACCGCCGACCGTCATCAACATGGAGTCGGGCGGCTTTGGACATCTGCCCTTCTCCAAATACGACGATATTCTGGATCAGGAATCCGAGCAGCCCGGCGCACAGCGTCTGGAAAAAGATGGTATCGGGACGCTACCTCAGGGACACTCTACGGTGCGGCACTGGCAGATCTCCTCGATGCGGACGGAGTCTATCCGTTTTCGAGCATCGAGCTCTCCGAGATCATCACCGATGCCTACCTCGACCGCCATGCGGCAGGTGCGGTCATCGAAGCAAAGACGGGCATGACCTTCACCGCAGCCGAGCGCACCCTGCTGCAGGAACTCGCGACCGCCGTCATCGTCCGCTCTGCACGTATCGTTGCGGCGACATATGTCGCCATCATCCAGCACCGCATGGGTGAGAACGAGTTCGAGAACCAGTTTGTCGCCGTCGACGGCTCCGTCTATGAGAAAGTCCCGCTCGTCTCACATCACCTGCGTGGCGCGCTCGACACCCTCCTCTTGGACGAGGCAGTCAACGTCAAGATCATCCTCGAAAAACGCCGGCTCTGCCCTCGGCGCGGCACTCGCGGCAGCCATGACAGAAAAAAACTGAGCATATGCGAAAACACCCCGCAGGTATGAGTCCTGCGGGGTGTTTTCGCATATGCTCAGTTTCCAAATAGCTCGCTGTGTGTACCTGTTCTCGCCAAGGTCAACACAAGCACATTGTGCTCAATCCGATAGACAAGCAGCCAATCCGGCTGAATATGACACTCACGATAGCCACGCCATCGACCAAGCAGAGCATGATCTTTGTTTTTGCTCGGCAGTGATTCTCCGCGTGAGAGCGTACGGATGATTTCATCAATCAATTCAAGATCAAGATGACGTTTCATCGCCAATTTATAATCCTTCTTGAACTGACTTGTCCAGACAATCTCCAAGGCTTTCATGCTTTCAGTGCCCGCAGGGCTTCTTCCACATCCGAATAACGCTTGACCGAGAGATCGCTCAAGATATGCTCTGCTTCCATCAGCGCAGCAACAGTCTCCTGATTCGGAGTGTCCACGCGAACCTCAAACGGAAAGCCGCCAACGCGAAGGGACTGCCGCAAAAACACGTTGATCGCCGTCGTCAGATCAATGCCAAGTTCGCCATACAGAGCCTCACTCTGTTCCTTCACATCACGATCCACACAGACATTTACATCCATGACAGCAGCCATATTGACATCCCCTTTCTGTTTGAGCGGATTTGATTTTTTTCACACCAACTTATAGTATTTCAGCTGCCGATAGAGCGAGTAAATCGCTGCGGGAAAGCCGAGGATGATGCCCGCAATGGTGCAAACACGCCCCGTACCAAGGAAGTCGTCGGCGCATTGCCCGAGGAAAAATGAAGATTCCGAGAAAGACGAGGAAATAGATGCCGACTCCAGAGAGCAGACCAAATGCGCGCAGTGCCTCCGCCATCCCCGACGGGGGCGGCGTTTTCTTCTGCTCCATGAGCTCCTCCTCTCCGCTCATAGCTTTACGCCCCGAACGGCTCCGGCTTCGTGTGCGAATGTCCCGCATGGTAGAGGATCGCCTCGATGATACGGCGACTAGCCTCACCATCGCCGTAAGGATTCACCGCCTCCGCCATATGTGTATACGCAGTCGGTTCGGTGAGTAGACGCATGGTCTCGTCATAAACGCGCTGTTCATCCGTGCCGATGAGGCGCACCGTCCCCGCCGTGACCGCCTCGGGACGCTCGGTAGTGTCGCGCAGGACGAGCACAGGCTTGCCGAGGGAGGGTGCCTCCTCCTGGATGCCGCCCGAGTCCGTGAGCACGATGTCAACGCGCGCCATGAGGTTGGCAAACGGCTCATAGTCAAGCGGATCGATGAGGTGAACGCGTGCCAGCCCGCCCAGTTCCTCACGGACGATCTCGCGCACCTTCGGATTGCGATGCACGGGGAAGACAACCTCCACGTCCGCCATCTCCTCGATGATGCTGCGAATCGCACGGTAGACGTGGCGCATCGGTTCACCAAGGTTCTCGCGTCGGTGTGTCGTAACGAGCAGAACACGATGGTTCGCAAAGTCCACATTGGAAAGTTCGGCAGGAAATACATAGTCCGGCCGCACGGTATGATGGAGTGCGTCGATGACGGTATTGCCCGTGACGAAAATGCGCTGCTCGGGTACGCCCTCCGCGAGGAGGTTCGCGTGCGCGGTCGGTGTCGGTGCAAAGTGCAGGGGTCGCAATGCCGCCCGTGAGACGCCGGTTCATCTCCTCGGGGAACGGCGAGTAGATGTCGTGCGTGCGAAGCCCCGCCTCAACGTGTCCGACGGGGATCTGATGGTAGTATGCGGCGAGTGCGCCGGCAAAGGTGGTGGTCGTGTCGCCGTGGACGAGCACGAGGTCGGGACGCTCCTTCTGGAACACCTCGTTGATGCCGAGCATGGCACGCGTTGTGATGTCGAAAAGGGTCTGCCCCGCCGCCATGATATTGAGGTCATAGTCCGGCGTGATGTGGAAGAGGTGCAGCACCTGATCGAGCATTTCGCGATGCTGTGCCGTAACGAGCGTCCGTGTTTCGATCGTGTCCGTGTGACGCATGAGCTCCCTGACAACGGGGGCCATTTTGATTGCCTCGGGACGTGTGCCAAAGATCGACATGACTTTGATTTTGCCGGTCATTCTGCCTGTGCTCCTCTCAGAGTTCATACACCGTCCGTACTCCACGCAAACACCTCGTTACGCAAGCGATTGTGTGCTTGTAGGAAGCTGTACGGTGATTTCTAATTTATTTCTGCTGCGGCACATCCATGCGAAGGATGCCCAGTTTCCGAACGCCGATGAACACCGCGCCCGCAACGATCAGGATGATGAGGGTTGCCGCCTGTGTGCTGACCGCCGTGAGGGCAAGGGCGCACAGCCCGAACAGTGCACTCACAACGTACATGAGCAGTACCGCCTGTTTCTGTGTAAAGCCACGTGCGAGCAGCCGATGGTGCAGATGTCCCTTGTCCGGCTTGAAGATGGGACGGTGGTTGCGCGCGCGCCGTACAATGGCAAACGTAGTATCGAGAATCGGCAGCCCGAGTGCGAGGATTGGCACGATGAGCGCAATCGTCGCCGCACTCTTGACCGCACCGACCACGGAGATGCCCGCGAGGATGAACCCCAGGAACATACTGCCCGTATCGCCCATGAAGATGCGCGCGGGGTTGAAGTTGTAGTAGAGGAAGCCGACCGCCGCGCCCGCGAGAGCCGCTGTCACCATCGCCACGAAGGGAATCCCTCCTCCATCGCCACGAGGAAGATCGTGACGGCGGCAATGGAGGACACCCCGCCGCGAGCCCGTCGAGCCCGTCGATGAGGTTGACCGTGTTCGTCAGCCCGACAATCCAGAAGATCGTTGCGGGAATAGCGAACCATTCAAGATAGATGAAATCGCCGAGCGGGTCGGTGACAAAGTCGATCCGCACGTCAAATGCAATGACGAGCACGGATGCGGCGATGATCTGCCCGAGCAGCTTCACCTTTGCCGGCAGGGTCACAGTAGTCGTCGATGATGCCGATTGCGACAATGATCGTCCCGCCAACCATGAGTCCGATGAGGGCTCATCATGTACTCCGGCGTGAGATCGACAAAAAGAAGCTGCACCAGAATGGATACCATAAATGCAGCGTAGATCCCGATGCCGCCGATGCGCGGAATGGGGCGTTCGTGCACCTTGCGTGCGTCGGGCTTGTCGAGTGCCCCCGTGCGACGCGCAAAGGCGATGACCGCCGGTGTCAGGATGAGTGCCACACCGAGCGCGATCATAAAGGCTAAGACATTATCGGGCATGAATGATTGCTCTCCTTAAAGAAGTACCGAAAACACACTTCTATTCATCTTACCGCAGGACAGGGACGCTGTCAATCAGACAATGAAAGAGTACGGGACATACACCACAAAAAAATTACGGGTCTACGTCAAATGTTACGGATATGCGTGCTCCACGCAAACACTTAGTTGCGCAAGCGTTCGTGTGCTTGTACGCTCAAATACCGCTGGACTTCTTAAACGCGCTACGCTTGAACGAAAGAAGTCCAGCGGGGCGTACCGCACACTTTTCCCGCTTGCTCCACTAGGGGTTTGCTTAGGAGCATCGCTGTCCGCTACATTCTTCCGTAACATTTATCATAGAACCGAAATTATCGCTTTTCCAAGAACCTCTGCGCCAATATCACCGCAACGAAATCGTCCACGGGCACGGGCGGTACGAGCATCCCGCGCGGCATGAGCCGCCGCCACCCGCGCGGCGGATGCGCCTCCCAGTAGGCGCACTTTGCCGCGTCCGTTGTTCGGTACTCATCGACCAAGGTCACGGATACGCCCAGTGCCTCGACCCGTTTCTTTGCATCCGCGCTTGTTGTCCCATTGCCCATGATAACGTTCGGCTCATATGCTCTGATGAGCGTCCCAACGGCGGCATCCAACGCAGCAGTTGTGACAACGCGCTGCACGAGCACCCGCCCGTCCGATGCAAGGACAGCAACGCCGCATTTCTCTCGTCCGGGATCAATCGCAAGAACGGGGCGGCTCACATCCCGCTCCCGTTTTCATTCTCGATCTTGAATTTGAGCCGCAGGGGCCCATCGCATCCGTATCGCCGTCCGCATACGCAGAGATGACGACGGGACTCGTATGCGCCGCAAGCTCCTGTACGAGCCCGTAGAACTCCGCCCCCTCGATCACGCCGACAGTCCCGCGAATCGGGTCGGGCAGAATCCCCTTCGCCGATGCCGCCGCATTGACCTCGCGCAGGAACGACATGACCGACTGTTCAGCGGCGTTCCCGAGCCCCTCCGGTGCGTAGACACGCGCGATGATGAGCTCGCCGTCATGATAGATCACACGGTTCGGATAGAGCTCGATCGATGCGCGGATCTCGTCACCGCGCACGAGATTCCCCGCCGCCACAATGCGTACAATCATATCAACGGAACTCTGCTCGATCGTATGCACGGCAGCTTCGTACTCGGGGCCGTAGATCCAGATGTCCTGATCCGTGTGGTTCTCGCCGAGACGCGTTGAGATGTTGCGCATTCCGAGCTGGGCAATGCCCGCCATCCCGCGCTCAATCTCATCGTGCGAGAGCCCTGCAGGAATCGTCCCGCTCGCGATGATCTCCCCCGCCTGATAGACAATGTTGCCCTCGCGCAGGTTCAGGATGTTCTCGCGCAGCTCATTGGCGCGTACCCCAAGTGTCTGAATATCCGCCTGCAGCGTCTCGTTCTCGCCCGAGAGACGACCGTTGAGGGAGATCAGCCCCTCCTTTTCCATCATGAGCGCGCGGTTCCCCGCCGAGAGTCGATCCGACTCGGCACGCAGATCCGCCTGTTCACCACTCAGACGTGCAATCTCCTCTTCCGATTTTTTTCAGCTCACTGCTCGCCTGCTCCTGCTCACTCTGCGCACGCTCGAGCTCCCCTGAGGTAAAGTCAAGTGCCGCGCGCGTATCCGCGATCAAAGCATTCAGACGATCCATACCAAAGAGTGCCGTGCGAACATTCTCGGAGACTGCCGCCATGATGCCGAACGTCACCGTTGTGATGCAGATCCCCGTAAAAATCGTGACAATGACCGCCGTATGGCGCGGGCGCAGCCCGAAAATTGACAGCTTCTTTTTTTCCCCGATGCGCGTGCCGAGGCGGTCGCCGATAAAGGCGATGACGCCGCCCACGACAGCGAGCACGAGAATGAGTGTGATACCATACATGGCGCGTCACCCCTTTCCATCATACAAGTTACTGCGATGCACGCCGCAGGAGATACGCCCCCGCGATCATGCCGACAATGTTCGGCAGCCAGACCGCCGGCAGTGCCGGCAGCACCTCGCCGCGCGCAAATGCGTTGCCCATCGTCATGAGCGCATAGTAGATAAAGATGATGATGACGCTCATCGCAAAGCCCGCCGACGAAGAGTTTCGTGTCGGCTGAAGTCCGAGCGGCACACCGATCAGTGTGAAGATGAGGCTCGCCATCGGGATCGAAATGCGCTGGTACAGTTCCGTCTCGAGCTTCGTCGTGTTGACATACTGCGTCTGCATGAGTGCGATCTGGTGGCGCAGCTCGCGCATCGTCATCTCCTCGGGAGCCTTCTGCTCGCGGATGATCTGGCGCGGATCCTTCTGCACGGGCAGCACCTGCCGCTCAAAGCGCATCCGCCGCTCGAGATGCTCGTCCGCAATGTCGTAGACATCGCCCTTGTGCATGATCCACTCCGTGCCCGTCCACTCTGCGTACTCCGCGTTCTCAACGTGCGTGACCTTGCCGTCCGCACCGAAAATTTGCAGACTCACTCCCGTAAGGCGCTGCAGCTCCGCATCATAGGAGCGCGCATAGACAAGCCGCTGAATTTTACCGTCTGTAATCTCTTTAATGATGAGATGCTCCTGCGACTTCATGCCGGAGTTGCCCTCGATCTCATAGTAGATGACGTTGCGATACGCCGTATTCGCGCGCGGGACAACGTGCTCGTTGAAGAGAATCGCACCGACACTCACGACGAAGCCGAGCAGAATCGCGGGCGCAGCGATGCGTCCAAACCCGATGCCGCAGGACTTCATCGCCGTAATCTCACTCGCGGACGAGAGCCGCCCGAATGTCAGGAGACTTGCGAGCAGCATGGACATCGGGAACGTCCACATGACCACGCCGGGCAGACTGAATACGAAAATCTTGATGATCGACGGCAGCGACGCGCCGTAGTCCGTTATGTACTGGGCAATGCGAAAGAGCGTGCCCGAGCCGATGAAAACCGCCGAGAACGCACAGATTGCAAAGAGGAAGGACAGAAAAACCTCCCGAAAGATGTATTTGTCGAGGATTCGTATCTTCAGACGCATAGAGCTCTCCTCTGATCGTTTCAATATGGATGGGATTCGCTCTATTTTATCATTTTCATCCCGCCTTGACAAGGATGCAAACGAGGACAGCACACATTGCCTAAAGCTCAGTATTAAAACATCAAATAATAATTTTTTTCTTACGTTTTAATATGAAATAAATATATTTTTATCTCAGCGATAGAAATATAGAAAAAAATAAGTGATATAATCAACCCGAAAGAATCTGGAAGGAGCATCGTCCTATGTAGTCCAAACACATCGAATACAAATCGAACGAATACATCATGATCATGAATGGGGGAAAAAAATCTTATGAAACTGCGTCCAAAAACTTATGATTGGGATTGGAGTCCCTCTGCTTCTCGCATTTCTCGTCCTCGGACTCATCATTCGTGCAATTGCGATCAACTCCATCGAGACCTCAACCGCAACGATCATGCGTGAGACGGCAACGCGCTGCGAGATGGCACTCGATGACTTCATCAGGCAGCGCGCGGCAGTGCTCGACTCCGTCGGCATTGCATGGAACAACAAAGCACCGTCCGCCGAGGACATGAACGCAGCCTGCCAAGCGATCTCAAAGGCAGACCATGCCTCGGTTCTTCTCTACTCCGATCCGAAGGGTGTCATGACCACTAAGGACGGCATTGCCGAGGGATTCGACGCGAGCACGCGCCCGTGGTTCAAGGGTGCGGTCGCAACGGGCAAGGTCTTCATGACCGAGCCATATTGGTCGACTGTCGGCGGCACGGGCATTACCGTTACGCTCGGCAAACCGATGATGCAGAACGGCTCTCTGATCTCTGTCATTGGCTTGGACGTCTCACTCGCCGAGGTCATGAACCTGTTCGACAAGATCCAAATTGGCGAGAACGGAGCCGTGTTCGTGCTTGGTCCGAAGGGCGAGTTCGTCTACCATCACAACCATCAGTTCAAAGATCCGACCATCATGGAGATGGACGGCGGCAAATACAAGGAGCTCGGTACACGCCTGATGTCCGGCAAAGACGAAGTGTTTGAAGCCGAGTTTGACGGAACGGATATGTATTTCGCCTCCAAACCGGTCGGTACAACGGGCTGGACGGTCGTTGTAAACGTCCCGCACGACGAGGCATTTGCTGCCGTCACGCACGTTTCTCTCGTCATCGCACTCGTCAGCCTGATCGCCTTCCTCATTCTCGGGGGCATTGTCATACTCTTCATCCGCGACATCACGACCCCGATGTCCGCGCTCGATGCCACGATCGGGGAGATTGCGGGCGGCGACCTCTCACACCGTCTCGCAGAGAGCGGCCGCACGGACGAAATCGGCTCGCTCCAGAACAACTGCGTTAAAATGGTACGCTTCCTGCGCGACATGGTCGCGGGAACCGCACGCGCCTCCGAGCAGGTGTCAACGGCATCGAACGATCTCTCCTCGAGCACCTCGACCACTGCTGCGGCATCCCAGTCCACTGCAGCCGCCGTCATCAACATCGCCGAGCAGACCGCAGAGCAGAGCCGCATCGTCGAGGATGCCACGGCAAAAGGCACAGGAGACGACAGGGCAGATGGAGATCGTCGCGCAGTCCGTTGACGATGTGACCGCCGTCGCCTCATCCACGCACACCGAGACACAGGAAGGCCGCGAGATGCTGAACGACCTCGTGCGCGGTGTCGAGCGCATTGCCGCCGGTGCAATGCAGGTCTCCGGAGCCGTACAGGAACTCTACGACGGGTCGAAGCGGATCGCCGACATCAACGAAGTCATTACAAATATCGCGGGGCAGACAAAGCTGCTCGCACTCAACGCCGCAATCGAAGCGGCACGCGCGGGTGAGCAGGGACGCGGCTTTGCCATCGTCGCGGAGGAAGTCAGGAAACTCGCGGAGGAGTCCGAGTCTGCCGCCCAGCAGATCAACGGCATCATCAGCAACAACTCCGCGCAGATCCAGACGGCATTTGACCTCACGAAGGAACAGCAGGCGGAGGTCAAGAAGAACGTCGCACAGGTCAAGGAGGCGGGCGGCAAATTCGACACAATCGCTGCGCTCATCCAGAGCCTGACCGCCGAGATCGAAAAGATCGCCGTCGCGAGCCAGCAGACACGCACGGGCGCAGAGAGCGCAATGGACGCAATTCACCGCCTGCACAAGGTCTCGCATCTCATCCATCAGGAGGCGACCGACGTCTCCGCACTTGCCGAGGAGCAGGCGGCCGCGAACACCGAGATTGCAGCCTCCACCGGAACACTCTCCACGCTCGCACAGGGAATTGAAAAAGGACGTTCAGAAGTTCAAGCTCTGATCCTGTCCGGGATATGCAAAAGCGGCATCACCGTGCTGGTGATGCCGCTTTTTGCGTTCTTATGCTCTTTTCCGTACGTCCTCCTGTGCTTCCTCCTGCTCCAGTGCGAGCACCGCCTGTACAAGGATGGCACACTCAAGGCGCTTCTTCTGGATCTCACAGCCGAGCTCGTAGGGATGGCGAATGTCGCCGTGAAAGAGGTCGGCGTTCGCATGACAGCCGCCGCTGCAATAGAACCGCGCCCAGCAGTCGCGGCACAGCGGCTTATTGAGCACATGGGAGTTGCGGAAGTACGTCGGCAGCTCCATGCTCTCCACACCCGTAAAGACCGAGCCGAGGCGATAGCCCTCGCGCCCGACGAACTGATGGCACGGGTAGAGATCGCCGTTTTCCGCGACCGCATAGTATTCATGCCCCGCGCCGCACCCTGCGAGCCGCTTTGCCACGCACGGGCCGTGATTCAGATCCATGTTGAAGTGGAAGAAGAAGAACCCCTTGCCCGCACGCACGCGGTTCAGATAGGTCTCGGTCAGATGATCGTACTCGGCGAAGATGCGCGGCAGGTCTGCCTCCGTGAAGCCGAGCGGACTGTCCTTCAGCACGACGGGCTCCATGGAGAGGATGTCAAAGCCCGCCTCGTTCATCGCGAGTACATCCTTTGTAAAGTCCAGATTCTCTCGCGTGTACGTCCCGCGCAGATAGTAGTCATTGCCATGACGCGCGTCCACGAGCTTCTTAAAGTTCTTCATCACAACATCGTACGACCCGTTGCCGCGTACATCGGGACGCATCGCATCGTGCACCTCGCGCCGCCCGTCCGAGGAGAGCACAACGGAAATGTTGTTGTCGTTCAGCCACGCAATATTCTTATCGGAAAGCAGCATCCCGTTCGTCGTCAGCGTCAGCTTAAACTCCTTGCCCGTCTCCTGCTCGCGCTTGCGGACGTACTCTGTGACTTCCTTTACTGTACCGAGATTCATAAGCGGTTCGCCGCCGAAAAAATCAATCTCGCAGTGCTTCCTCGGACCGCACCCATTGATGATGAAGTCCACCGCCGCGCGTCCGACCTCGGGGCTCATGATCGCCCGATGCCCGCCGTAGCTGCCGCCGTCGCCGAAGCAGTACTTGCAGCGCAGATTGCAGTCCTGCGCCACCATCAGGCACAGCGACTTCACGAGCCCGCGCGACTTGAACGTCGGCGGCACGTCGATGTCGGGCGCAAAGAGTGCGCCCGCCGCCATCAGCTCATGCAGCTCGCCGCACGCCTCGCGCAGCTCCGCCTCGGGATAGCGCCCCGCAAGACGCGCAATTACCGCCTCGTCGTTCGTTCCGTCGAAGTCATCCATCATATCGTAAATCATCTCGTCAATGACGTGAACCGCACCGCTGTTCACATCGACGAGAACGTGCATACCGTTCTGCTTGAACTTATGCGTTCGGACTTTCATTTGTTCTCCTTCATAAACACTCTTGGAAATGCAATACGCGTACGACCGTTTGCGCAACTAAGTGTTTGCGTAGCGTATGCAGGACAAACACACAGAAAAAGCCCCTCTCGCAAACGAGAAGGGCTGTGCCGATTCCCCGTCTTACTTCGCGCAGGGCTGGTTGCCCACCGTGCAGGAAGTCTTGCAGGCAGACTGGCAGGACGCCTGACATTCGCCGCAGCCGCCCGTGTAGAGCGTGGACTGCATCGTCGGCTTGTTGACCGTCTTGATGTGCTTCATGACTCATTCCTCCTCAATCGGTCGTTACTACTAGATTTTATCGCATAAATCCCATTTATGCAAGTGATTTTTCGCACTCGTCCCATACACCCTCCGTGCGGCGGATATCCGCGCCGAGTGCAACGAGCTTTGCCACGAGATCGTCATAGCCGCGGTCGATGTGATGGATGTAGCCGACGCGCGTCTCGCCGTCTGCCACAAGCCCCGCAAGCACCATCGCCGCGCCCGCACGCAGGTCGGTCGCACGCACGGCGGCACCTGTGAGCGTACGGCCGCCCTCGACCGTCGCCGTGCGTCCATCCACGCGGATCTGTGCGCCCATGCGCTGCAGCTCCTCAACGTGCATAAAGCGGTTCTCAAACACCGTCTCCGTGACGACGCTCGTCCCCTCCGCAACGGCAAGCAGCGCCATGAACTGCGCCTGCATATCCGTCGGAAAGCCGGGATACGGCATCGTCTTGAGATCGATTGCCTTCATCCTGCCGTTCGCACGCACGCGAATGCCCGCGATATCCTCCTCGATCTCGGCGCCCGCCTCCTGCAGTTTTGCAACGACGGGCTTCAGATGCTCGCTGATTGCATTCTCGATAAAGACATCACCGCCCGTCATCGCCGCTGCGACCATGTACGTCCCCGCCTCGATGCGGTCGGGGATGATCGTGTAGTCCGCCGCCATGAGTCCCGGCACGCCGTCAATCTTGATGCGGTTCGTCCCCGCGCCGCGAATGTGTGCCCCCATGACGTTCAGATAGTTTGCGAGATCGACAATCTCCGGCTCAAGTGCCGGATTCTCCAGGATCGTCTGTCCCTCGGCGCAGGGATGCCGCCATCATCACATTTTCTGTAGCCCCCACGCTCGGGAAATCGAAATAGATCCGCGCCCCCTTCAGCCCGTGCGGCGCAGAGGCGTGAATCGCCCCCTGCGTGATGTCGATCTGTGCGCCGAGTGCCTCGAATCCCTTGAGGTGCAGATCAATCGGACGCGTCCCGATCGCACACCCCCGGCAGGGAGATCTCCGCACGTCCCTCGCGGGCAAGCAGCGGTCCCATGATGAGAAAGGATGCGCGCATCTTGCGCACCAGTTCATAGGGGCGCGGACACCGTCGCAATCTGCGACGCGTCGATCGTCAGGCGGTGCGCCTTTGCGGCATAGTCCGCCTTCACCCCGAGTGAGCGCAGCACCGAGGAGATCGTATAGACATCCTCCAGTGCGGGCACATCGTCCAGGGACACTCACCCCCGACTGCCGAGGAGTGCCGCCGCGATGATCGGCAGCACCGCGTTCTTTGCCCCGCCGATCTTCACACGTCCGCGCAGAGGATGCCCTCCGTGAATCACCAGTTGTTCCATTCGCCGTTCCCCTCCATCGGCTTATTCCTCTACCTTGAGCGTCGCGTGTATCACATTCTCAATCACATACGGCGCGAAGAATTTTTTTCCTTTGCTTCCTTCTTATTCGGATCTGCGAGCAGCTTTACACGCTTCTCCGGCTCCTCTTTCGCCGCGCGTGCCGATGCCTTTGCCGCCGCCTTCATGCGCCTTTTTCATCTCCTTATCGGAGGTCGGTGCGGGTGCCGCTCCGGGCGCAATGATGATTTCATTGTTCTCCCCCTGCTCCGCCAACTCACGCAGACGGTCACCCGTCGACTTAAACTTCTCCTCATCGTCAGGCACCTCAAGCCCCGCCTGTGCAAACAGCATGAGCGGGTTCACGGGCACAAACCCGCCCCCGCGAATATCGAGGTTCAGCATCCCCGCCGGCTGCGTCTTGGGCACGGTATACGAAACGGACAGCGTCTCCTCAGGCTTGCGGTAGGGGCGAATCTTCGTCCGAAACGTCACCGTCTCGCCCGGCTTCACCGTCATCTTATCGGGGGTCGCCGAGACGAGCAGCGCCGTCTGACGCTCTCCATTCAGCTCCACATCTACATTGACATCAATGATGTCGGACTCCTGCTCCGCATTCGTCACGATCAGATTCACCGCCTGCAGGAGCTCCGTGACAGCGACCTGCCCCACATCCGCCGCGCTGTAGTACATATTGCGGCGCTCGAAAAGACCACCGTCGTAGGCATTCGTGCGGATGGCAAAGCGGATGCGCGCCGTACTGCTGCCGAGGGAGTCCGCAACGCGGCTCATCGCGGCGTAGGCGACACTGCCCGAGAGAATGGGCAGAAAAATCCTCATCGTACGCAATCTGCGCCCCGAACGTCTCCTCCGTCCCGAGCGCATTGTCCTTCACATGAATCTGCACCGGCACGGAGGTCGGGAACGTCCGAGAACCCCCGCAATCCCCGTCTCGCGATCCTGATTGACGCGCCCAATCACGCTGCCGATGTTCGCGATCTTCACGCCGTTGCTCTGCCCCGCGATCGTCCCGATGACATCCGCATCCGTCATGAAGTAGTTGACATTCCCCTTGTGCATAAAGGAATGCCCGAATGCGACAACCTTCTTGCCGTCAACCGCCGTCACCGTGCCCGTCGCGCCAATGCTGAAATCGCCGTAGACGAGAGCCACACCGACCGGCTGACCGCCCGCAAGCATCGCGTCATAGCGCGTATGAAGCTGTGCCGCTGCGCCCGAACCGCCCAGCGGAAGGAACGATGCCCCGCCCATCGGGGAGCTTGTCCTGCAAATAGCGAAGACCCGCCCCGTTAAAGCCGCGCGTAAAGAAATACGCCTTTTCCTCCGCTGCAGAGGCTGACTGCGCAGCCGTATCCTCGGCAGCACTGTCCGTATGTGCAGCAGCATCATTGGACGGTGCATTTTTCATCGGCGTTCGCCGCTGTCCCCTCCGCCTTCTCACCGTTCAGTGCCGCAATCATATCACGCCACTCTGCCTCACGTTCTTCGCGCGACATCTTCGCAAAGACTTTCTCGCGCTCGCGCAGACGGCGTTTTTCCTCCGCCTTCTTACGCGCCTCGAGCTCCTTCACCAGATCGATCGTGTCGATATTCGTCTGATTCTTCGTATCCGGCATCGACCAGAGTGGTGTCATATCCTCGATCGGCGTGATAAAGAACGTATAGGGGCTGAGATCCTTCAGCCCCGCCGCAAGCGCGCCAACGAGGCGATCACCAACATAGACGGGACTGCCGCTCATCCCTTGCAGCACACCGCCAATCTGCTCGATGAATGCGCCGCTCGTCCGCGCCATAATCATGCGCTGCGCGCCCTTGCCGCCCTCCATGTTCCCAAGGATTTCAACGGGAAATGTGCGAATCTCACCCGACGGATCGAGCACGGTATAGGCCGTCCCCTCCATCCCCGCCGTCACCTCACTGTATGGAAGGATGGGCGGCATCGCATGGGAGGCCGGTGTGTAAAAATTCAGTGTAAACGCAAAAAGAGACGCCGCTGCAAGGCGTTTCAAAGAATATCGCAAAATGTCACCTCAAAAAAATGTGCTACAATAGAGCTTATCCGCTCCATTGTAGCACACACAGAAAAATTACGCTAGTTTTTTCGCCGCATCCTCGAAATGTATCAGATCTATACCGTGCACACGACGAGGGGGCTCCTATTGCGCAGGCATGCCTTCTTCCAGCATGGCATTGTGCTCGTTCGACCATCTGTAGCCAAGATACGCGCCGGCAATACTAACGATGGTGGCCAGCTCCGGGCTCGCGAGACCGACGCCCCAGCTGATGAACACGAGCGCGATGACCGCGATGATGCCCTTCTTATTGAACCCCGTGCTGTAAAAATAACCCGAGAATGAAAAAAACCAAGGATTGCCCCAATGACAGGACTTTTCTTACTCATAGTAAAACCTCCCAATGATAAATAATTTCTGTATTATACGGCCCAACCGAGCCCCGGAAAATGCCACCGCTCGCCCGAGAGTGCCTTGACCACGGCATAGACAGAGCCGAGACACCACGGAATCCCGATGAGGAAACACAGACCGACAGCGACATTGCTGTCATCCATTACCGCGCCGAGGACACAGGCAAGAATAAAGAGAACGAGGACAATGAACTGGATGAAAAACGCCTGCTTCGCATGATACGCGACAAACGTGCTTCGACTCCGCATGATGATCCAGAGGGCGAACGGGAGAAGGAGATAGCCAAGACCGCCAACGAAGCAAGCTCCCTGTGCGAGTGCAGCAAAAATGCGCTCCGTCTGCGACGGCACACCGTCCTCTGTATGAATTTCTTCCATAGATTTCCTCCTTGTCCGATGGAATCACTCGACCGTCGTCGTAATATCGCCATTCTCGATTTCAAAGATGGCAATATCCGAAAGCGCACTTTCGCCCGCCGGGGCAACGAACTCGAAGAGATAGCCATATGTTCCGTCGCCGACCTCCTCGTCCCGCACCTCGGGATGACTCCCGAGACGGAACGTATCGACCTCCACGGGCATAAACTCCTCATCATCGCCCGAGGCACTCATCGCATAGTGAATCGTCGTCAGCAGATCCCCCGGCTTGAGCCGGATGAGATTGCGGTCACTCATGCCGTTTGGCTCAAGCCCTCGACGTGCGCCCAGAATACGGTATTTTTCCATCCGCATAGCTGTACGCAACCTGCAGATTGCACTCCCTGCCGTTCAGCTTGACGGGAATGGAGTAGAGATTGTAGTCGTCCCCTCCTCCACGATCTCGATGTAGACAGGATGCCCGTCCAGCATTGGCCATGTGCCGTCAAAATTGTCCTTAAAAAAATACCGCGCTCCCAGTCCGCATCGACATTCGCATCACTGCCGAGGTAGAGAATCACATCCTCCTCCGTGCCGAGGTAGAGCAGATTGCAGCGAACCGACGAGAGCATGTCCATCTCAGCCGCACTGAGCCGCACAAATGCACTGCCGTCACGATCCACATCGAGCACGCGATCCTCCAATGCGGCGGTATTGAAGATCTGCTGCCGCTGCGTGGGCAGCGCGTTGAGCCGCCCGCAGTGCTTTGCCCCGCAAGGAGTTCCGTCGCCTCGTCGGGCAGCTCCCCATAGAGCATGGTGTAGAGCAGACATTTCTGCTCCATCAGTGCCGCATCCTGATCGACGTACGCCGCAAATCCGTCCTCATCCCCATCATAGGAATAGTAGGAGGAAATGCCGCCGCCGCGCCGACGGTAGTCGCCGTGCACCTTGTAAATACAGGCATCGTCCACCGCCGCTGCAAGAGCCTTGGCACTCGGAAACTCCTGTGCGGTCTCCTGCGCCAGCCCCGCCAGATCGACCATATTTGCATAGCCCATCTCGCGCGTATTGCCGCCGTAGTTCTCCGCACGCTGCGCCGCACGATCCAGTGCCGCAAAAAACGCGGGCGAGAGATGTGCCGCACGCGCCAGCACATCGCGGCTGTATCGCTCATAGGCGGAAGTCAGCGCCGGCAGACGGGCGAGGTCAATGACAGAAAGCGTCGCCTCCTCCTCCGTATCCTCCTCCCTGCATCCTGCAAGATAGGAGTCACAGATCACCTCGCCCAGCCGTGCGCCGCCCATCGCCGGATTGTCGCCGAGTGCGCCGACCCAAGCATCATAGTTCCAGCCGTTGCCCGGCTCCATCTCCTCCGAGGCGACCATATAGCGCGTATATCCCTCAAGAGATGCCGCCGTCTCGTAGCTCGCCATCAAACAGGCGTCAAAGCCGATGAGTTCATAGGGGCGGCTCTGCGGGATTTTCACCGTAGACAGTAGCGAATGCCTGCCGTATATCGTTGAGGCGCAGCATATTCTCCGTGCGCTCATCCGCGCAGACACCCGCCGCACTCCCGCCGCCATGATCCCAAAACACAAAGACACGGTGATCGGCGGGATAGTTCTCCGCGCTATAGCGCAGGAAATTGGTCAGCGTCCCCGCCGCGCCCATATCCGCATCTTTCATCTTCTCGAGTTCATGCAGGCCGTCCGCATCGTAGAGATAGAGATTGAGCGGTCTCGTAAACGTATCGTTCTGCCATGTCTGCGTGCCGCCCGCGAGAATCAGTACACGCACATTCGGCGGCAGATCCGCTTCCATCAGCTCCTCCAGATCTGCACTCGCCGCACCGTACTCCGACTCGAGATCCGAGCCGCAGATATACCACGAGATGAGCCATGTATCATCCCTGCCGTAGGCATCGGGGAACTGCGCACGCGCCTTCGTCACGCCCTCATCCGTGCAGCCCGATAGAACGAGTGCAAGAAGCAACGCGCAAAGGACAGACCGCAGCACACGCATCGCAGTCAGCATGATTCATGACTCCTTTCCGAATGTATTCGTCATTACTCCCCGTCGAGGAACTTACGGATCACCTGCGGATCCTTCGGTGCCCAGTAGAGAGCCTTGCCGTCGTCGCTCTTGACGAGCTCGCACGTCACATCCAGCGTCTTTTCGCTGTCATACGGCATATCGTCGATGACCGCCTTGAGGATCTCCACAGCTCCCTGCTGATAGGTCGCATCCGTGCGCACGTCCACACCCTGCTGCTGAGCAAGACCGATGTAGACACCCATCGCAACCAGATCCTCATTCTTGTCCATCTGCTGCTTTGCGCCGCGCGTATCAATCGGCGTCGCCGTCAGCTCGACCACGGGATTCTTGGCATCATCCTTCTTGACCTTTGCCTTGAGCTCCATATTTGCCTTGCGGTCTGCAATGTAGTAATCCGTGATCTCCATCGCATTGGACTCCGAAAGCATAAAAGCTCTGGAACATCTGATCCGACTCCGTCAAAAGAGCCTGCGAGATCTGCTTCTTCTGTGCCTCGGTCATACCCGTCGCAGAGAGCTTGTCCGTATCGGCATACGCATAGAGTTCCGCATAGGCAAGCACCGCTTTGTCCGCCGACTCCTTCGGCTTGTCATCACCGCAGCCCGCTGCGAGCATGAGGGTCAGAACCGCAATTAGCGGCAGGAGCAGTCTCTTTGTAAGCAAGAACATTTTCATAATCCAACGTCTCCTTTGCTGTAGGAAGCACTGATAAATTCAGCGATTCCTAAATCAATCATTTGGAAGCGTCGGCGGCCATGAACGGCCGGATGCATCTCCGACGCCTCTCTTGTTCTGATTATTACAAAAAGAACTTTCTGCAATAGGGATTGCAGAAAGTGAAGTGTTCTTAGTGCGAAAGTGATGTTCTTGTGCGGAAATCGTCGTGTTTTCTTCAGAAAAATGTAGGATTTTAGGACTTTTAGCCTACTATTTATTCAACAAATACTGCATATACGAAGCCCGCACACAACTCCGCCGCCGCTGACTGATCGGCAGTTCCACCCCATTGGTGAGCACGAACGCCTCCTTGTCCATGCGCCCAATCTTGTCCATATTGACCAGAATACGATGGTAGCACTCGAGAAACCGCGGATCACGTCCGAGTCGCTCCACCGCCCACTCATATGTATAGGGACGCGTAAAGGCAAACACCTTGCTTTGCAAGCGCAATATGCAGCCGTCCACCTTCGATATCGACATAGTGAATCTTATTCAAGAGGATTTCAAGCGGCTGCCCGTTATGCTGAACCATCAGTGTCTGCGCCGCCTTGGTACGGCGTTCAAACACGCGTGCAAGAGCTGCGCGAAATGCCTCCTCATCCATGCTCACAGGCTTTAGGAAATAGCCGTCGGCAAAGACACGGTAGCCCTCCATCAGATATTCTTCGCTGCTCGTGAGGAAGATAATGCCCACATCGTTGCTGGCGGCACGGATGCGACGTGCCGCCTCCATGCCGCCAAGTCCCGGCATACGGATGTCGAGAAGAAGGAGGTCGTAGGGGAGGTCTGCAAATGCATCCAGCATTTCCTCCGCCGTTCCAAAACAGATCGACCTCCACCATTGAGACCTGATCTGCCCAGTATTTCTCAAGGATATGGATGAGATAGTCGCGTACTGCCGCACATACCTCCGGCTCATCGTCCACAATCGCAATCCGCATCATGTCCCTCTTTTCCTTCATACAGTGTTCATAAATTTGACGAATCTTATATCACATCGTATAATACCACAAAACAATACGAATGAAAACAGGGAGGGACTCCATATGATTGAACACAACTTTATAATTGTCATCTCGACATTTCTGTTTACAATGACCATGATGCCATCCGTCTATCTGCGCTACCTCCCATTCCGCCCCATTCTCGACAAAGAGACACGAAAAATCGCTCCTGCTGGGCTATGCATTCATTTTTCTTCTGTGAGAACACCCTGATTCTGCTGCTCATTTTTTCAGATATTATTTCGTACACCTTGGAAACCTACAAGCACATCTATTTCTTTGCCGGCTATGCGCCGTACTTCGCCCTCAACCTCATCCTCATCCGCCCCTACTGGGCGCAGCACGCGTTTATCCTCGGGATTCAGCAGATTCTCGCCACTACAGTCGCCACCTGTGCCGCCATCCTCACACTCCTCTTTGTCGGCATTGACCATTTTTTTGATTATATCTGTCTATTCTTTCTGCTCTACCTCCTCCTCTATCTTTTTGACCTTTCCTATCGTTCTGCCTTTCTTCCGCCAAATCTTCCTACGCTTTTCCTCCGTCAGCACAGAGCGATTCTGGCTCTATATCGCGCCGCTGCCCTTTCTCGTGTTTTTATCGTGAGACATTCCATTCCGTCGGAGACAAAGTGTTCGCACTTGACTTCTTTATCTCGCGCCTGATGCTCGCCGGTGCCGCCATCTTCATTGCACTCGTCGCATGGCGCGGACTCGAACACATCCTTCAGCAGGCGGCGATGACCGAGCGCAGCCTTGCTCTCCTGCGCCGCATGAATTCCTTCGGGGCCTATACGCGTTCCCTGCAGGACAAACAGGCACGACTTGCCATTGTCCGCCATGATCTCCGCCACAACGCGAAAAATGCTTGCCGATCTCATTGCACGCGGCGAGGATGAGGCAGCAATACAGCTCATCCAAAGTCTCAACTATCAGATTGACGCAACCAGCGTCGAACACTTTGCAGAGAATACCATGGTCGATTCCGCGCTCGCCGTCTATGTGCAGCAGGCACGTGAAAAAAATATCCCCATCGACGTGAAGATTGACACCCCCTCCACATTCGCCGCAGAGATCGACTTTTTCCCTGCTTCTCTGCAACCTCCTCGAGAATGCAATCCAGGCAGAGGAGCATGAGGCAGAGGATGCGCGCGCGATTCGCGTCCGCGCGCGGACCACAGGAGACAGTCTCTTCCTCTCCGTTGAAAAATCGCTGCTCCACACCGATCAAACTCTCTGCGAGCGGTCTGCCAAAACGTGAGAAACACTCCGATGAGCACGGCTACGGCACGCTCTCCATCGAACAGTTCACACAGAAATACGGTGCAGAGTGCTTTACCGAGCAGCAAGACGGGTATTTTCGCATCCTCCTTCATCTGCCGCTGCCTGTGAATTCAAATAATCAATCTTAAAAAGCATCACTTTCCTATCAAATCCCATCACTTTATGTAAATCTATTGCAATCTTTCTGTCTCTTTGTCATAATAATCTCGAACGAAGATCATTGCGTTGATAAAGGAGAGATTATCATGAAAAAAGTGGTTCAAAGCATTTGCCGTGATGGGTGCATGTGCATTCATGCTCGGCACGATGGGCGTCGCCTCCGCAGATGAGTACGAGGGGCTATGACGAGGACGGCAACTACGTCTACGCCGTGACGGACGAACAGGGCAACGTCGCTGTTGCTGTCGCAGATGCGGATGGCAACTATGCCGTTGTTGCAGAGGGCGCAGACGGCAGCTCCTACGAGGAGACCGGCTCGTACTAATCGCAGAAACACAAAAGGGGGTGCTGCACGAAGCCAAAACTTCGTGCAGCACCCCTACTCTTGCTGTCACGTCTCTCCGAGCGAATGCTCCAATTCCTCCAACGTCTGCTGCTTGCTCTCGCGTCCGAGGAGAATCACCGTACCCGAGATCAATGCGAAGACCGCTGCGAACATCATAAAGATGCCGCTCATCGGGAACGCATGCGCGAGCATCACGCCCACAAGCATCGGCGCAATCATGCCGCCAATGCGCCCGAAGCCCGCCGCCCAGCCGCTGCCGAGCGCACGCATCGACGTCGGATACTGCTCCGGCGTATAGGTGTAGATCACGCCCCATGCCCCGAGGTTGAAGAAGCTCATCGCCGCCCCCCCAGACGAGAAGTGCCGTGACATCAGCCGCATTGCCGAAGAAATAGCTGCACACGCCGCTCAGCAGCAGGAACAGTCCGAGCGTATAACGACGCCCAATCACATCCACCAGATACGCCGCCGCATAGTAGCCGGGCAGCTGCGCAAGCGTCATGATGAGCACATACTCGAACGTCTTGACGATCTCGAACCCCTGTGCATACACAATCGACGGCAGCCACATAAAGATCCCATAGTAGCTGAACACAATCCCAAACCAGGCAAGCCAGAGCATCGCCGTACGGCGGCGCATCCCCTTCGCCCAGAGCGACGCAAAGCCCGGTGTCTCCACCCGCTCCGCCTCAACTCTGCCCGGTGCGAGCTGATCGAGGAAAGGACGCTCCGGCATCTTCAGCTGACGCTCGATATCGCGGATAATCGCCTTTGCCTCATCCACGCGCCCCTTCGAGAGCAGATAGCGAATCGACTCCGGCATATGCAGCCGCAGGAGGAACACATAGAGTGCAGGCAGCGCACCGATGAGGAAGGCAGCCTGCCAGCCAAAGACCGGAATGAGGAGATAGGCAATGCACGCCGCGGCAAGCCATCCCAGTCCCCAGAAGCTCTCAAGGAGAACAATGAACCGTCCGCGCAGCTTTGCAGGTGCATACTCACTCATCAGCGTCGCCGCAACGGGCAGCTCGCCGCCCAAACCAAAGCCCACAAGGAAGCGGAACACAAGCAGCGACTCATAGTTCCATGCCACGGCGCACAGCCCCGTCGATATGCTGTAGAGGAGAACCGTGATCGTGAACACCTGCTTGCGTCCAATGCGGTCTGCAATCGTCCCCGCAAGCACAGCACCAAGTGCCATACCGATGAGACCAATCGAGCCGATCCATCCCGCCTGTGCGGGCGTAAGCCCCACTCGCGGGCAAGCACCGGCAGAACAAATGCAATCAGCCCCGTGTCCATCGCATCAAACAGCCAGCCAAGCCCCGTCACAGCAAGCAGCTTGTACTGGAATCTGCCAAGCGGCAGATTCTCCAACCGATCCAAAAATCATAAAACAGCCTCCTTCATGGCGTGCGGTCAGTCGTACCGCCGCCCCATCAGAGAAAGAACGAAACATTCCCTATTATAGTCACACTATAATGAAAATGCAAGAAGATAGATCACTGCTTTGGAGGAATAAAAGAAAAAAAGACCCGTGAAACATCACGAGTCTTTGCTTTTGCGGCAACTACCTACTCTCCCACGTCGTCTCCAACGAAGTACCCTCGGCCTTTGAACGCTTAACTACTGTGTTCGGAATGGGAACAGGTGGAACCGTTCAGGCATCATCACCGCATACTTGAATGAGTCTTGCTCACTCAAAAACTTCACAGAAGAAACATCCTTGCAAATTAAAAGCGAAATACTTGCTCGCTACTTAGCGGTCAACGTCATCCAATCACACGTCGCTTTCGCTCGTGTTCTTGGGACGTTTTTCGTCGCTCTAAGTCACAGTCGACATTGACTGCGTCAACGTCGACTAAGTGACTCACACAAAACTGCTCGTTCGCTCTCGCTCACGCAGTTTTTGGTTCGCTACTTAAGTCAAGCCCTCGACCGATTAGTGCTGGTCAGCTGCACACATTGCTGTGCTTCCACACCCAGCCTATCTACCTTGTCTTCTTCAAGGGGTCTTACTTCCTTATAGGAATGAGATACTTCATCTCGGGACGGGCTTCACGCTTAGATGCTTTCAGCGTTTATCCCTTCCGGACGCAGCTACCCGGCCGTGCCCTTGGCAGGACAACCGGTACACCGTTGGTCCGTCCACTCCGGTCCTCTCGTACTAGGAGCAGCCTCCCTCATGGATCTTACGCCCGCGATGGATATGGACCGAACTGTCTCACGACGTTCTGAACCCAGCTCACGTACCACTTTTAATGGGCGAACAGCCCAACCCTTGGGACCTGCTTCAGCCCCAGGATGTGATGAGCCGACATCGAGGTGCCAAACCTCCCCGTCGATATGGACTCTTGGGAGAGATTAGCCTGTTATCCCCAGGGTAGCTTTTTATCCGTTGAGCGATGGCAATTCCACTCTCTTTCCACCGGATCACTAAGCCCCTACTTTTCGTACCTGCTCGACCCGTCAGTCTCGCAGTCAAGCTCCCTTCTGCCTTTATGCTCTTCGCGCGATTTCTGTCCGCGCTGAGGGAACCTTTGGACGCCTCCGTTGCTCTTTCGGAGGCGACCGCCCCAGTCAAACTGCCCGCCTGGTACTGTCCCGAACACTGTTAATGTTCCGGTTAGATCCTTAGCATATAAAGGCCGGTATCCCAACGGTGACTCCGATAGATCTAGCGATCTATCCTCCCAGTCTCCCGGCTATCCTGTACGTTATATGCCAAAGACCAATGCCAAGCTGCAGTAAAGCTCCATGGGGTCTTTCTGTCCAGTCGCGGGTAACCTGCATCTTCACAGGTATTTCAATTTCACCGGGTCCCTCGTTGAGACAGTGCCCAAATCGTTACGCCTTTCGTGCGGGTCGGAACTTACCCGACAAGGAATTTCGCTACCTTAGGGACCGTTATAGTTACGGCCGCCGTTTACAGGGGCTTCAGTTCGCTGCTTCATCTCTAGGACTAACAACTCTCCTTAACCTTCCTGCACCGGGCAGGCGTCAGCACCTATACTTCAGCTTGCGCTTTCGCAGGCACCTGTGTTTGTGGTAAACAGTCGCTTGGGCCTCTTTTTCTGCCGCCGCCAACAGCTCAGACAGCAAGTGTCGTCACCATCAGCGGCCATCCTTTTTCCCGAAGTTACGGATGCATTTTTGCCGAGTTCCTTAACGAGGGTTTTCCCGCGCACCTTAGGATTCTCTCCCCGCCTACCTGTGTCGGTTTTTGGTACGGGCGGACGTCTTCTCGTTAGAAGCTTTTTCTTGGCAGTGTAGTGCAGCTGAATTCAGATTGACCGTAGTCTTTCCTATCTATCGGTTCTCGGCCTTATAGTATGGGGATTTGCCTCCATACAAGCCTACCGCCTTCGACGCGCCCAACCATTCGCGCGCTCAGCTTCCTTCCTGCGTCACTCCATCCTCAAACGAAGACGCCCGGTACTGGAATTTTTCGCCAGTTGTCCATCGCCTATGCTTTTCGCCTCGGCTTAGGTCCCGACTAACCCCGGGACGACGAGCGTTGCCCGGGATACCTTAGGCTTTCGGTGGACAGGATTCTCACCCTGTCGTTTCGCTACTCATACCGGCATTCTCACTTCTTATCCGTCCAGCAGTCCTTCCGGTCTGCCTTCGTCCAGATAAGAACGTTTCCCCTACCCAAAGTTACATAGTAACTTTGCCGCGGCTTTCGGTTCTGTGCTTTAGCCCCGGATATTTTTCGGCGCAGGGCCTCTCGACCAGTGAGCTATTACGCACTCTTTTTAATGGTGGCTGCTTCTGAGCCAACATCCTGGTTGTTTTCGAAGTCCCTACATCCTTCTCCACTTAGCACAGCATTTGGGACCTTAGCCGGCGGTCTGGGCTGTTTCCCTCTTGAATACGGGTCTTATCACTCGCATTCTGACTCCCAGGCTGCCCATATGAGCCATTCGTAGTTTGACTGGGGTCGGTAGGCTTTACGCCCCCTTGCCCGATCAGTGCTCTACCGTCTCTATGGTTATTCGCCTGAGGCTAGCCCTAAAGCTATTTCGGGGAGAACCAGCTATCTCCACGTTCGATTGGCATTTCACCCCTATACACATCTCATCCCAACGTTTTTTTCAACACGCACGGGTTCGGTCCTCCACTCATTTTTTTACCTGAGCTTCAACCTGGACATGTATAGATCACTGTGGTTTCGGGTCTAATCCATGCTACTTGACGCCCTCTTAAGACTCGCTTTCGCTTCGGCTCCGCGTCTCCCGCTTAACCTCGCAGCATAAATTAACTCGCCGGTTCATTCTTCAATAGGCACGCCGTCGCACATGTAAAGTGCTCCGACTGTTTGTAGACATACGGTTTCAGGTTCTATTGCACTCCCTCCCGGGGTTCTTTTTCACCTTTCCCTCACGGTACTCTTCGCTATCGGTCGTTTTGATGTATTTAGCCTTGGATGGTGGTCCACCCTGCTTCCCACCGGGTTCCTCGTGCCCTGTGGTACTCTGGATTCCTGCCCGCTTTTTCACTCTTTCGTGTACGAGGGTCTCACTCTCTTTGCCGCACCTTCCCAGATGCTTCCACTAAAGTGTCCAGTTTGTTGCAGGTCCGCAACCCCAAGAAACCGAAGTCTCTTGGTTTGGGCTCCTCCCGTTTCGCTCGCCGCTACTCAGGGAATCTCTTTGATTTCTTTTCCTCCGACTACTTAGATGTTTCAGTTCATCGGGTGTTTTCTCTACCTCGAAGGTAGAGTGACAAGACGTTACTCTTGCCGGGTTGCCCCATTCGGAAATCCATGAGTCAATGCTTACTTGCAGCTCGTCATGGCTTATCGCAGCTTATCGCGTCCTTCTTCGTTTCAAAACGCCTAGGGCATCCGCCGTATGCCCTTATAAACTTGACTTACGTCTTTAAGTTTACTTAGGTATTTTTCGCTTTATCCTAATTTGCTATTCGAAGCACTGACTCATTCAGCCCTCCATCTTGGGCATCTTTTTCCGCTCTGCCGTTGTCGACAAATCCTCCACATAGCTCTGCTATGCGTCCGGTTTGTCTCCGCGGCAGACCATAAAATCTACGCCAAGCTGAATGACTTCATTTCATCAGCGATTCCTCGGGAAAAATCTATTCTGTTACTTTCTACCTTGCGGTAGAAGACCTCAGTGAGGAAAAACTTCATGCATGAGTACATGAAATCTCCCTTTTAGATTTTCTTGTTTCTTCTGTGCAGTTTTCAGTGAACAATACAAATGGTGGGCCTAAGTAGACTTGAACTACTGACCTCACGCTTATCAGGCGTGCGCTCTAACCAGCTGAGCTATAGGCCCATAAAAATGGTGGAGACGAGGAGAATCGAACTCCTGACCCCCTGCTTGCAAGGCAGGTGCTCTCCCAGCTGAGCTACGCCCCCATTTTATGATGGATGTTACCCTCAAAACTAGACAATGCAAAACTATAGCCAAATGACCGACCTAAGATTCATGAGCTTTGCGCTCAGTCTTATCCTTAGAAAGGAGGTGATCCAGCCGCACCTTCCGATACGGCTACCTTGTTACGACTTCACCCCAGTCACCTTCCCCACCTTTAGACGGCTGCGCCGGCTTCGGGTGTGAACGACTTCCGTGGTGTGACGGGCGGTGTGTACAAGACCCGGGAACGTATTCACCGCAGTATGCTGACCTGCGATTACTAGCGATTCCGACTTCATGCAGGCGAGTTGCAGCCTGCAATCCGAACTGGGAAACGGTTTTTGAGGTTCGCTTGCCCTCGCGGGTTCGCTGCTCTCTGTCCGTTCCATTGTAGTACGTGTGTAGCCCAGACCATAAGGGGCATGATGACTTGACGTCATCCCCGCCTTCCTCCGCGTTCTCCGCGGCAGTCTCCTTTGAGTGCCCAGCTTTACCTGATGGCAACAAAGAACAGGGGTTGCGCTCGTTGCGGGACTTAACCCAACATCTCACGACACGAGCTGACGACAGCCATGCACCACCTGTTTTCCTGTCTCCGAAGAGAGGGAGTTATCTCTAACTCTTACAGTCAATGTCAAGGCCTGGTAAGGTTCTTCGCGTTGCTTCGAATTAAACCACATACTCCACCGCTTGTGCGGGTCCCCGTCAATTCCTTTGAGTTTCAGTCTTGCGACCGTACTCCCCAGGCGGGATACTTATTGCGTTAACTCCGGCACGGTAGGGGTCGATACCTCCCACACCTAGTATCCATCGTTTACGGCCAGGACTACCGGGGTATCTAATCCCGTTCGCTCCCCTGGCTTTCGAGCCTCAGCGTCAGTTGCAGTCCAGAAAGCCGCCTTCGCCACTGGTGTTCCTCCCAATATCTACGCATTTCACCGCTACACTGGGAATTCCGCTTTCCTCTCCTGTACTCAAGACATGTAGTTTCTTTCCCATCACGGGGTTGAGCCCCGAACTTTTAAGAAAGACTTACATGCCCGCCTGCGCTCCCTTTACGCCCAATGATTCCGGACAACGCTCGCCACCTACGTATTACCGCGGCTGCTGGCACGTAGTTAGCCGTGGCTTCCTCGATAGGTACCGTCATTGCAAAGGATTATTCACCCTTCGCACGTTCGTCCCCATCAACAGAGCTTTACGATCCGAAGACCTTCTTCACTCACGCGGCGTTGCTCCGTCAGGCTTGCGCCCATTGCGGAAGATTCCCCACTGCTGCCTCCCGTAGGAGTCTGGGCCGTGTCTCAGTCCCAATGTGGCCGTTCATCCTCTCAGACCGGCTACTGATCGTCGCCTTGGTGAGCCGTTACCTCACCAACTAGCTAATCAGACGCAGACCCATCAACAGGTGATAGCATGTTCAGAGGCCATCTTTCACGGAAGAGAGATGCCTCTCCTCCGCTTCATTCGGTATTAGCATTCCTTTCGGAATGTTGTCCCCATCCTGTCGGCAGGTTGTCTACGTGTTACTCACCCGTTTGCCACTAGATTCTCTAAAAAGCAAGCTTCTAAATCATCCCGTTCGACTTGCATGTGTTAAGCACGCCGCCAGCGTTCGTCCTGAGCCAGGATCAAACTCTCCGCTAAAGTGAAGAGCCTGTTGGCTCATTATGTCATTCTTGTAAAGAATTGTTGTTTCGTTGACCGAAGGTGTTTCCACCTTCACAACGATGTTGCATCTGGCTTGTTAGTTTAATTCTAACATGTTTTTGCATTGTGTAGTTTTTCAGGGTACATCCTGCGCGTTTCAGAGGCTTGCGGTTTGTTTCCGTTCCGTGTGTCCCTCATCGGCGCGACTGTCATAATATAACACAGGTGATTGACCTTCGTCAACCCCCTTTTTTTCAACTTTTTTTCTCAACTTTTTTTGTGAGTGCTCACATCATATGCGCGAGCAGCACAAGAATAACGCCGGGGATGCCAAGAATACCGACGATGAGTGCCTTGAGAAAGGTAATCTCGATGCCAACGCCAAAGAGGTTGATGACCCACAGGATGATGGCACCGACGATGCTGTTCGTGATGAGTTTCCACAGGATACGAAACGGCAGTGCAATGAGCTTTCCAAGGATCGCAAATACAACGATGCCAACGGCAATGCCCGCAATAATGTCCAAACTAGATTTCCCTCCTGTTTTCCATAGCGCGCGAAAGGGTCACCTCATCCGCATACTCAAGGTCGCCGCCGACGGGAAGTCCGTGCGCGATGCGTGTGACCCGCACGCCCATCGGTTTGAGCAGTTTTGCAATATACATGGCAGTTGCCTCGCCCTCGACGTTCGGATTGGTCGCGACAATGACCTCCTGTACGTTGGACGTGCCGACGCGCGTGACAAGTTCGCGGATGCGGATGTCGTTCGGTCCCACGCCCTCGATCGGCGAGAGCGCACCATGCAGGACGTGATAAACGCCATTAAAAATCATTCATGCGCTCCATCGCCGCGACATCGGGCGGCTGCTCGACGACGCAGATCGTCGTGTGGTCACGCTTGTCTGCCATACAGATGGCGCACGGGTCGCTGTCCGTGAGGTTGAAGCAGGTAGAGCAGAATCCGATCTTCTCCTTCGCCTCGATGATGGCAGAGGCAAGACGGCGCGCCCGCTCCATGTCCATGTCCAGAACATGGTAGGCGAGGCGTGCCGCTGTCTTTGCCCCGATGCCGGGCAGCGCACGAAACTGCTCCATCAGCTGCGTGAGCGGTGCGATTGTGTGCATCAGAGAAGTCCCGGAGGAAGACCCAAACCGCTCGTGAGTTTGCCCATCTCCTGCGCCATCATCTCGTCAACCTTCTTAGTTGCTTCATTGAATGCCGCCGAGATGAGATCCTGCAGCATTTCGATGTCCTCGGGGTCAACCGCTGCGGGAGCAATAACGAGGCTCTGCACCTGCTTCTCACCGTCCATAACGATCTTCACCGCACCGCCGCCGGAGGAGACCTCGACGGTCTTGCGCTTGAGCTCGTCCTGCATCTTCTTCATCTCGTTCTGCATCTTCTGGACTTTTTTCATCATACCGGCCATATTGCCGCCGCCATTGAACATAGTAAATCTCCTTTTATATTTAGCAAGATAGAAGCCGAAGCTATGTGTCGCTCCTAAGCGAACCCTAGCCATAGCGTATGTGTTCATAGCCTAACAAAAACCGCTGACAACGTCAAGTGTTCTCGTCCGGCGGCAGTTCGTCATAGTCGAACATCTCCGCTTCCTCGTCCGCCGTCGGCTCGTACACCTCATAGGGCGCGTCCTCATCCACCGTCGCCGGGGCGGATTTCGCCGGTGCAGATGGCTGCTGCGGCGACGCGAACCGCTTCGTCGATGCGGCAACCTCCTCCACACGCGCCCCCTCGCCCGCGATCTTGAGGAGTTCCGCGACAGGCGCAGGGTACACCGGCTCCTGCGGCACAGATGCTGCAGGAGGCATCTCCTCCTCCTCGCCGCCCGTACAGACGACGCGCAGCGGACGACCTGCCAGCTCTGACATGACCTCCTCAAAGACGGCACGGTGCCGCTTCATAATGTAGTCGCGTGCCATATCCGTTGCAGGGCGGACAAAGAAGTGCGTCTCGGTCGCCCCCTCATAATCCGCACCCGAGAGCAGAGACGCTGCGAGCTTGTTCCGCTCTTTGAGTCGGGCGTCGAACTTCTTCCACAGTGCTCCGTCGAGCTGACGCGGTGCACCCGATGGAGGTGCGTCCGCATTCCCGCTCTTTGCGAGCCGCTTCGGTGCTGCACTTTTTTTGCGCGGGCTGTGCCGTCGGTTTCGACACGGCAGCAGCCGCATTTGCCGCTCCGCTTCCCACTGCGGCAGTCTGCACTGTCCCACCCGCCGCAAGCTGCGCGGCGAGGCGGCGCACCTCCTCCTCAAGCCGCGCAATCCGTGCTGTATCGGCAGGATGGGAAACGACCGCAGCCCCCTCTGCCGACACAACCTCCGACGGGCGGCACAGGCCAATCAGCATCGCCTCCACCGCGATGCGTGGCTGCGGGGTAAAAGCGGATCTCCTGCATCGTCTCGTTCAGCGTCCGCAGGATGGACATGATTTCATCCTGCGTAAAACGCGCCGCCGCATCCTTCAGTACTGTCGCCTGTGCATCCGCCAGCTCCGACGCAGAGAGTGCGCCGCCCACGCCCACGATCATCAGACTGCGGAAATACTGCGCGAGCTCTGCGAGAATCTGCTTCAGCTCACGCCCGTTTTGCAGGAGCTCTCCGAGCTGTTCGATCAGGGGTGCCGCCGAGCGATCCGCGATGTGCAGTGCCATCTTTTTCGATCCACGCGCGTCCGACGAGTCCGAGCACCTCCTGTACGCGCTCCGCCGTAAGCACCCCCTCCGCGAGTGCGGTACACTGGTCGAGAATCGAGAGCGCGTCACGCATCCCGCCGTCCGCCTGCACGGCGATGATGCCGAGCGCATCCGCATCCGCCGCGATGCCCGACTCCTGACAGACGTGAATGAGGCGGTCACGGATCTCCGTCACCGTAATGCGGTGGAAGTCATACCGCTGACAGCGCGACTGGATCGTCGCGGGCACCTTGTGCGGCTCCGTCGTCGCTAGGATGAAAAGCACCTGCGGGGGCGGCTCCTCAAGGGTCTTGAGGAGTGCATTGAATGCCTCCGTCGTCAGCATATGAACTTCGTCGATAATGTAGATCTTGTAGTGCCCCGCCGTCGGTGCAAATTTCACCGACTCGCGCAGGTCGCGGATCTCGTCGATGCCGCGGTTCGATGCCGCGTCGATCTCGAACACGTCCATCGACGAGCCGTCACTAATCGCACGGCAGGAGGGACAGACGCCGCACGGCGTGAGCGTCGGCCCCTCGGCGCAGTTGAGCGCACGCGCGAGAATCTTCGCCGTGCTCGTCTTACCCGTACCGCGCGGCCCTGTAAATAGGTAGGCATGGCTCGTCTGCCCCGCCGTCACCGCGCGTGCAAGCGTGCGGCTGATGTGCTCCTGCCCCACGAGATCGGCGAACGTCTCCGGCCGCCAGCGGCGATAGAGCGCAACATAGGACATGACGAAACCTCCCAACAACAAAAAAACAGCCCCATCGGGCTGCTCCAAATTCACGCGATTTCTCCCACGGCAGGCCACAGCCCCCAGGCACCCTCACGGCACATGAGACGATCCGCTTACCGCTGCTTCCTTCCGGACCTGACGGGGTTCACAGGGCCCCATTGCGCGAGACCAAGGCACTGCAGCCCGCCCTGAGAAAAAAATCAATAAAAAAATGGCGGAGAGTGAGAGATTCGAACTCTCGGTACGGTATCACCGCACACACGCTTTCCAGGCGTGCTCCTTCAACCACTCGGACAACTCTCCACTGTGCTCTCAAAAAAAGCTATTCACTTCTGCAACGCTTGCTAGTCTAGCACGAGAACCGCGCCATTGTCAAGGAAAAAAATAATGGAGAACCACCGCAGCGGCTCTCCATCATATCCACTATGCAAGAACACGCGAAAGACGTACCAGCTCAGGGTCGAGCGTCTTCGTATTGTTGACTGCCTCAAAGAGGTTCACGCTCACAACCTGCCCCTCGTTGAAACTGAAGATCACATCGTTGATCCCCGAGATAATCGCAAGCGCTGCCTTCTCACCGAGCATCGACGCCTTGATGCGATCCTCCACCGTCGGCGAACCGCCGCGCTGGATATGTCCGAGCACCGAAACGCGCGTGTCGATCTCCGTCTTCTCGCCGATGATCTTGCCAATCTCGACCGCCGAGCCCGCGCCCTCCGCGACCACGATGATGCTATAGCGCTTGCCCGCCTCGTACATCTCCTTCAGCTCGCAGCTGATCTCCTCCAGATCGTACGCCACCTCGGGCACGAGGATGTACTCCGCGCCGCCCGCAATGCCCGACATCATCGCAAGCCAGCCCGAGTGCCGCCCCATCACCTCGACGAGGATGATGCGCCGATGCGCCGATGCCGTATCGCGCAGCTTGTTGATCGCGTCCACGATCGTATTGCACGCCGTATCGCAGCCGATCGTATAGTCCATGCCCCAGACATCGTTGTCGATCGTGCCGGGCAGACCGACAATCGGCATTCCCGTCTCTTTGCTGAGCAGCGAGCCACCCGTCAGCGAGCCGTCGCCGCCGATGATGACAAGACCCTCGATGCCGCGCTTGCACAGATTGTCAAACGCCGTCTTCCGCCCCTCGGGCGTCATGAACGACTTGCTGCGTGCCGTCCCGAGGAACGTGCCACCACGCTGGATCAGATCACCGACGCTGCGCGTCGTGAGCTTTTTCAATATCATCGTGCACCATACCGCTGTAACCGTTGTGCACACCGTAGACCTCAACGCCCTCATAGATCGCCGTGCGCACCACCGCACGTGCCGCCGCATTCATGCCCGGACTGTCCCCGCCCGAGGTGACGACCGCGATTGCCTTTTTCAGCATAAAAACATCCCCCGTCCCTAGAGAATCACCGACAAGTACAGCAATCCCCATGTCACGCTTCTGCGAATCACTATCTGCTCTATATTTTTACGAAAGCACACGCGAAAAGTAAAGCCCTTCGGGGAAAAATAATGCAGCACACGCTGGGCACGGATTGAAAAAGATGGGGGGGTGTAGTATCATATACTTGAATGATTTCCAGAAAGGAGTGTTTCTCATGCGTCAACTCAAATACAAAACCTCCTCCGTACGCAAAAAAGAGCTGTATATATCGCGCAAGGAAAATAACGGCAGTCGTTCTCGACTTGCAGCAAAAGCCGCACACAAAAAGCAGCGTTTTATCCGTGGCGATCAAACCGCCGAAACGACTTGGCACAGCAAAAGGGAAATTTAGCATTCCGGACGATTTCGACCACTGGGACGAGGAGATCGCCGACCTGTTCGAGGGGCTTGCATGAAACACCTCATCGATACACATATACTCCTATGGGCGCTCCTTGATGATGACAGATTGCCCCAAAAGGCAAGAGAACTCCTGTCGCATACAGAAAACGATGTCTATTACAGCATCATCTCGCTCTGGGAAATCGAGCTAAAACATCTCCTACACCCAACACAAATGCCCATCAACACACAAGCCATAGATGCGTATGCGCAGAAAGCAGGATTTCAGAGCTTTCCATTGCATGACCGTCACATCTTCGCACTGTCATCACTGTACCGCCCCGATACGGCAAAAACCACACAAAGGCCCCTTTGATCGTCTGCTCATTTGTCAGGCAAAATGCGAAAACATGATATTTCTCACACATGACACGCTGCTTGCAGATTATAACGAGCCGTGCGTGTGTCTCAGATAGTAAAGAGATCGGACTCTCCTCTGAGGAAATCCGATCTCTTTTTGTGTCTATAGTTACTTTAGGGTATGCTTAGAACGCCCACTTGACGGAGAGTCCGCCCGTGATGCCCTGACGCTTGCCCTGCCATCCATTGAGGTTCAGATCGTAGCTCACGCGGCTGTCCGCCTTCGGCGCAAACCGATAGCCGAGTTCGAGCAGTGCACTGCTGCCCTTCAGCGAGGGGCTTGGTGCGCTGTCGCCCTGCGAGGTTGCACGCGCGTCGCCGTCGAACTCGTACTCCCATGCAAGCCCTGCATAGAACTGGCTGAGCGTCGTCGCGCCGTGCGTGTAGCGCGTACCGATGCGCAAACGGTGTGAATTCACCGCATCGAAGTCGAGCGTTTCGCCGCTGCTCAGATGTGCGCTCGTCCCCGCCGTATGCGTATAGGAGTAACGTACATAGGCACTGACCGCGTCCGTCTCACTCATATGGAAGTCCTTGCCCACGCCGACCTGCACGCCATAGTAGGTGTTCGAAGTGTCGTAGTTTGCAAGCCCTGTGTAGTCGCTCTTTGTCCCTGCCGATGCGCAGCGAGCCGTCGATCCAGTGGCTACCCGTCTCCAGTTTCGCCATCATGCCGGCACCGAAGAAGCTTGTCTTGCCGCTGCCGTGCGTGCCGTCGTCGAGGTAGGAGTCATAGCTGCCGCGCCCGTACTCGACGAAGGGACCAAAGGTCAGCGTCCCCGCCTGCACGGCGTTCTCGCGCGCCCAGCCGAGGCCGAGGTTCCAGCCCTTCATATCGACGTAGGAGCCCGTCTTGTGACGCAGCGCACCGCCGCCCATGCCTGCCCAGAGCCCATATGCTCCGCTGCCCGCCTGTGCCGCTGCGTGCGCCTCCTTCTTCGCCGCCTCCATGCCGGAGCCTGCGAGATAATCGCCGCCGTCGTTCAGGAACGCACTCGCCCCCCGCACGCGTCTCGACAAAGGACTTGGCCCGCTCGCCCAGCCCCGCTTTCGTGACCGTTGCGATGAGGGTCTTGCCCACCGTTGCAAGCGCGAACTCATAGTTGCGCGTCACACCGTCCGTGCCCTTCGCCGTCAGATTCTCACCGACATTGATATCTCCGCCCACATTCTCCATGAGCGTGATCTTATCGCCCTGCTGGAGCTTTCGGCGCCGCACCGTCACGGTGCAGATCAATGTGCGTGTGGGAAAGGGACTTCGCTCCGCCGACATTCGTCAGCCGCAGCATGGTATGTGCCGTGCCGTCCATCGGTGCTTTTTCCATATCGAAATGGAGGTTGCGGATTCCCTTGTAGTCGCCGATCTCCGTCGTCTTCGTACCGTAGAAAACGTTGAGCGCGTTGCCCGTGCCGTTTGCCGCCGTACCGCCCATGACCATGCCCGTGACCTTCGCATCGCGCAGATTGATGCGGTTGTCGTTGGTCACTGTGCCGAAACCGCCCGTGATGGACTTGACCGCAGCATTGGTGACATTCACGGTATTGCCCGATGCCTCAGCCGCAGCCTTGCCGCCGATGATGTCGGCATTGATGGTTTTCTCAACGGTGACGGTGTTGCCCGTCGCCTTGCCGCCCATCACGTCGGTATAGCCGCCGTAGACTGTACCGCTGACCGTCGCAGTTCCTTTGACCGTGACACGGTTCTTCGTGCTGTCGCCGCGCTGATCCGCCGCCTTCGACCCCGTGCCGCTCGTCCAGCCGCCGTACACATTCGTATGTGCACCCGCCGTGAGCGTGAGCGCGTTACCCGTGGTGGTATTGCCTGCCGCAGAGCGTCCGCCCCATGTATCAGAGCCGACAGTCGTCGCCGTGGTCGCATTCTTAGTGTGTAGCCGTAGCGGACAATCTTCTTATTGTTGTCACGCGCCGCGACGTTCGTTTCCTTCGTTCCATCCGCACTCAGATCCGAGCGGAATGCATTGCCGTCCGCAAGCTCCAGAGCATTGCTGCTCTCCACAAGAGTCTGTTCCTGCGCCGCTGCATCAAAACCTGCATTGACCGAAGCGAGGTCGAATTTCACCCCCGCCCCCGTCAGCGTCAGCTTCGAGGAGGTGTCCTTGAACGCTACCGTCTGGAAGTTGTCAATCTTCTTGACCGTCGCCGCCGTATTTACATTCAGCGTGTTGCCCTTCTCCGTGCCAATCGTGCGGTTGCCGCCCGAGATTTCGGCATTCGAGAGATTGCCGCCGTTAAGGTTGACCGTGTTGTTGTACGTCTTGCCGTCTGCCGCCTCGGTATAGCCGCCGTAGATCTTGCCCGTGACCGTGCCGCCCGCGATGGTGACAGTGTTATCGTGGCTGTTATCCTTGTCCGCCGCCTTCGAGCCCGTGCCGCTCGTCCAGCCGCCGTATACGTTCGTATGCGTGCCGCTATTGACGGTGATTGTGTTTTTGCGCGTCGAATTGCCTGCCTTGGAGATGCCGCCGTAGAGATTGCCCCCATCGGTCATTGCCGTCGTTACACCCTTGAACTGGTAGCCCTCATAGGTGATTTCGGTGATCTTGTTCCCCGTCTTGCGGACATCGACGTTCGTTTCCGTCGTCTCCGTCGTCTCTGACTTTGCCGCACCCGTGTAATTGCTAAGGTTGATGCCGTTCACATTCTTAAAGAGCGTGAGCGGTTTCGCAGCTGTGCCCGTCGCTTTGAGGTCTGCCCAGTTGACATCCGTCCGCGCTGTGCCCGTGACTTCGAGCATGGTGTCGTTCTTTGCAAGTCCCGATGCGTCAAAGACCATCTTTTGGATGTTTGCAATCGCACCCGCCTTGTTGTCCTTGCCCTTCACGTTCAGCGTGTTGCCCGTGCTGTTTGCCGCCGTGCCGCCCGCGAGGTTATTTGTGACGCGTGAGCCGCCGCTAATGTTCACGATGTTGTTGTTCGTCGTCGCGCCATCGCCGCCCGTGACGGACTTAACCGTGGCGTTGGTAACATTCACGGTATTGCCCGATGCCTCAGCCGCAGCCTTGCCACCGATAAGATCAGCGTCGAGGTCTTTCTCAACGGTGACGGTGTTGCCCGTCGCCTTGCCGCCTAGACTTTCGGTCAGGCCGCCGTACACCGTGCCGTTGACCGTCGCAGTTCCCTTGACGGTGACGGTGTTGCCCATGCTGTTTGCGCGTGCATTCTCGCCCGTCGCACTCGTGCCTATGCCGCTCGTCCAGCCGCCGTAGGCGTTCGTATGCGCTCCGCTTGCAACAGTAACATCGTTGTCTATGGTCGTATTGCCCGCCTTTGAGCGTCCACCGTAGACATCAGCTCCATCAACCGTCGCGTTGCCGCGCGCCCCCTTGAACTGATACCCCTGATAGGTGATATCCGTGATGTTATTCGAGGAATCTTTGACAACGTCGATGTTCGACTCGGTGTTGCCGCCCGTAATCTCAGACTTTGCCGAGACGCTGTAATTTTCGAGATCAATGTGTCCCGCCGTATTTTTCAGCAGCGTAACCTTCTGGATTGCCACCCCCGATGCGCTCAGTGTGTTCCAGTTGACCTTCGTCTGTGTGCCGCCCGTGACTTCGAGCATTGTTCCGCTCGCGGCAACACCTGTTGTGTCGAACGTCATTTTCTGGAATCCCGCGACGCTATGTGCCGTGTTCACGCCCTTCACATTCAGCGTGTTTCCCATGCCGCTTGCCTGTGTGCCGCCCGTGACCGCGCCATTGACGGTTGCGCCACCTTCAAGGTTGACAGTGTTGTTGTTCGTCGTCGCGCCATCGCCGCCCGTGACGGACTTGACCGTGGCGTTGGTAACATTCACGGTATTGCCCGATGCCTCAGCCGCAGCCTTGCCGCCGATGATATCGGCGTTGAGGTTTTTCTCAACGGTGACAGTGTTGCCCGTCGCCTTGCCGCCCGTCACATCGGTGAAGCCGCCGTAGACCGTGCCTGTGACGCTTGCCGATCCGTTGACGGTGACTTCGTTGTTCGTGCTGTCGTTCTTATTCGTTGCTGTCGTGCCGGAGCCTGTCGTCCAACCGCCGTAGACGTTTCGATACGTCTGCGCATCAGAAACGGTGATGATGTTCCCCGTGGTCGTGTTGGCGCCGATCGAACGTCCGCCGAAGATGTCTTTATTCGCACCGTCCTCAACCGTCGTCGTATTTGTTGCACCCTTGAACTGATAGCCCTCGTAGTCAATTCGTTTGCTGTCTGAGGATTTGGCAAGGACGAGTTCCTTGTTTTTCGTTTGTTTTGACAAGGCGATCACCCCCTCTGAGATCGTGATGCCGTGCGTATTTTTTTCAGCAGCGTGCCTTTGCGTCCGTGTTCGCCATGTACGTTGAGTCCGCTGAGACTCTTGATGAATGTGCCGCCTGAATTTGTTAACGTCAAAAAAAGTATCTGTTTTCGTCACATATGTATTGAATCGGAAGTTGATGTTCTCGAAATTGCTGATGTTGGATACTATCACATTATCGTAGACGTTTAGCGTATTGCCCGTGAGGTAGTCTCCAGATCCCTGAGCCGCCGCCACCGTAGATAACGCCGGTGATGCCCCCGGTAAAGTCACTTTTTCCCATCGCCGAGATTGACGGTGTTGTTCGTCGCATTACCAGTTAGAGAGCGTCCGCCATCCACATTGCGTACTGTACCGCCCGTGATGGTGACGGTGTTGTCTGTTGCATTGCCGCTTTGCGAATAGCCGCCGAAAAATATCTTGTTTACCGCCGCCTTCGATGAACACTTTGTTGCCCGTAGCGTTGCCGTTGTTTTTCAGACTTACCGCCGTAGACATCGGCAGTTGTCGCCGAGCCGCCTTTGATGGTGACCGTATTATCCACCGTATCGCCGTGCTCCGAGATGCCGCCGAAAAATGTTGCCACTCGCAGTCCCGGTTGTAAGTGTGACGGTATTTTTCTCTGCCTTGCCCGTACCGCCCGTTATGCCGCCGTGCGTGGTACCGTCCACTCTGCCGCCGTTGATCTCGACGTTGTTGCCCGAAACTTCTCCATCGCGTGCGCTGCCGCCTGCGAGATTTCCGCCAACTTTGCCGTCCGTCAATATGGCATGATTGCCCGTCGCTTTGCCGCCTGCGACATCGGTGAAGCCGCCGGTCATGTGATACACTTCGCTGGCTGCGCCTTCAAGCGTAATCTTGTTGCCGATGCTGTGGTTCTGCGCGTTCTCTCCCGTCGCTGTCGAGCCTGTGCCGCTTGTCCAGCCGCCGTAGGCATATTTTGCCGCTATGATTGCCGCTCACGGTGACCTTGTTGCCTGTTGTCGTGTTGCCGATGGTAGAGCGACCGCCCCAGATATTTGTTCCCTCGAAGTCCGTAGTCGTCGAATCCTTGAACTGGTAGGTGCGGTAGTTAATTGCTTTATTATTTGAATTTTTTTCGATGATGGTTTCCGTCGTTGCTTCCGTGCGTCCTACCTTAGTGGAATCGGTAATCTCAAAAGCCATTCGAGTTCCACATCAATATGCCTCTGCCGACCTTTGCGTTTTTTTCACATAAAGCTGGCTGAGACTATCGAGTTTTGTTTTGTTCGTATCCGTGAGTTCGAGTAAAGCGTGGTTTGTATCCGTATGGGTGCTGAAATTAAAATTGATCTTCGAGAAGTTCTCAATGTTGTACGCCGAAGCATTGGCATTGACATTGAGCGTATTGCCCGTTGTCTCATCCTTCGTTCCGCTTGTGTTCCTACCACCGAAGATCGTGCCTTGAACCGTTCCCACTGCATTACTCGTACCATCACCGAGGTTGACCGTGTTCCCCGTCGCTATGCCGTTAACGGCATAGCCGCCATAGACATTGCCATGCACAGTACCACCCGTGAGTGTAACGATGTTGTCTGTAGCATTTCCATCCCCTTCGGCAGCCCCGCCGTGGACATTCCCTGTAACGACACCATCCTCGATAGAGACATTATTTTTAGAAACGTCTCCAATAGTTCCATTTCCTGTGAGCCCACCAAAGATGTGTTGGTCTACGGTACCGGCTTTGAGTACGACCGTATTGCCTTTGACGCTGCCTCTGGTTACTTGCTCCGGTCCGGTCGCTGAACTATTTGTCGTCATGCCGCCGACCAAATCACCGCGTGCCCTTGTCCCCTCAAACGAGACTTTATTATTCTCGGCATTCCCGCCACCGTCCGTAATTCCGCCGTAGACATTGCCTGTCATGGAACCAGTTGGCTTGATAAAGACCTTGTTATCTGTCACGTTGCCTGTACCAAATGTTGCGCCGCCATATAGACTTTTTTAGTATAGTCGTAGTTGCTGAATGTCAGCGTATTCCCCTTGACCGCACTGCTGTCCGTCCGGCTCTGAACAAATCCCGCCGCCGTACCGACCGCATTATTAGGCTGCTCTGGCACGGCTACATTATTCGACGGCTCATGTGTATTGTCAATCGTCACATTGTTTCCCGTCACATCTGCCGCAGATACATTCTGCGCAGACGAAAGGAATCCGCCACCACCGAGTGCAATCGCAACGAGCAGAGCCAGACGACGTGATTTCATTTCTTTGAACAAACAGTTCGCCTCCTAAATTTACCTAAACTGTAAAAGCATATCACTTCTATTTGTTAATTGGGACAATTCTACCATAGTTTGTCATAAATTGGAATACTCAAACCATAAAAAATAAAAATACGTTGCAGATTTTTCATCTCTGCAACGTATGCTTCTATATTTACTTGTTAATAAAAATTATCTCACATCAGTGTTTTTGTGCACGGAGCTGCTCCTCGTCCCACCCCATGATGCCGTGCTGGTCGGGCATGATGAAAGGATCGAATACAGGGTTCTTGCCCGCCGCCTTCTGTGCGAAGTAGTCCGCAAGTGCGATGCGTGCAATCGGTGCGAGGCGCGCAATGGCGTAGAGGTTCGTGAGGCAGATCATCGCCATGAAGAGGTCGGCGAGGTTCCACACTAGTCCAAATGCCGCCACACAGCCGAAGAATACCATCGCGACGACGGCGAGGCGGTAGGCAAAGAGCGCGGGCTTCGTGTTCTCCGTGATGAAGTGGATGTTGATCTCGCCGTAGTAATAGTTGCCGACGACGGAGCTGAATGCAAAAAGGAAGATGAGTACGGCGAGGAGGCTGGATGCCCACGGACCGAAGACGCTTGCGAGCGAATCCTGAGCGAGGGCAATGCCCGTCGTATCGCCGCCGATCGTATACTGTCCCGTGAGGAGCACGATAAACGCCGTCGCCGAGCAGACGATCCATGTATCGACATAGACACCGAACGCCTGCACGAGCCCCTGTTTGACGGGGTGCGTGACGTTCGCCGTCGCCGCTGCATTCGGGATCGAGCCCTCGCCCGCCCTCATTCGAGAAGAGTCCGCGCCGAATGCCCGTGAGGATCGCCGTGCCGATGCCGCCGCCGACCGCCGCCTGTGGGCTGAACGCGTCATGCAGGATGAGCGCGAACATCGCCGGCACTTGGTCGATGTGCATGAGGATGATGATGAATGCGATGAGGAGATAGATGCCCGCCATGATCGGCACGAGCAATGCGGAGAACGTTGCAACGCGCTGGATGCCGCCGAAGATGACCACACCCGCGAGCACGGCGAGCACGCCGCCCATGAGGTAGGTATCAATGCCGAACGCCTTCTCCATTGAGAGGGCAATCGTGTTTGCCTGCACCGAGACATAGATCAGACCGAACGTGACCGAGATGAGCACGGCAAAGAGTTTTGCGACCGCAGGCTGCCCAAGTGCGTTCTGGATGTAGTATGCAGGTCCGCCGTGAAAGAGCCCGTGTCCGCGCGGGATCTTGTAGATCTGCGCGAGTGTACTCTCAACGAAGCCCGTTGCCGTCCCAATGAAGGCGATAACCCACATCCAGAACACAGCACCGGGACCGCCCGTCACAATGGCGATCGCAACGCCCGCGATATTGCCGACCCCGACACGCGAGGCGGTGCTGACGCAGAACGCCTGGAACGAGGAGATCGCCTTGCGTCCGCTCGGGCGGCGGCCAAGATCCCCCGCGAGCAGGCGCACCATCTCGGGCAGCGCACGCAGCTGAATAAGTCCGGTCGAGATTGTGAACCACAGACCGCAGCCGACGAGCACAACAATGATGATATAAGTCCACAGAAAATCATTGATCGAACCGACGACAGAGTTGAGGAAATCCATAGAAATCATCCTTTCCAAAAGAATAAGCAACATGATAATGGAAAGGACGAAGATTTGTCAAATTGCATCCCTGTATTCTTTTATAAGGAGAATCATTCAGGTACTTTTATATCCTGCTTCCTTTACTTCTCTCTAAAAAGAGTGTAAAAATATGAGTAGTAGTAAGTTTCAGGGACAAGGGAAACACTTTATCAGTGATTCCAAAAAAAGCGGGGGACATGATATGCTGAAAAAGACAAAAAAATTATCTGCACACAGGGTCCGGCAACGGATCCGGAGGGAATTGTTGACGCGCTCATCGAGAACGGGATGAACTGCGCGCGCTTCAACTTCTCGCACGGCACACACGAGGAGCACCTCGCACGCATCAACAAGGTGCGCGCGGCGGCGGAGCGGTCGGGCAAGGTCATCTCGCTCGTCCTCGACACGAAGGGACCGGAGATGCGTCTCGGCGAGTTTGCCGAGGGCAAGGTGCAGCTCGAGAAGGGGCAGAAGTTCACGCTAACCCATGACGATGCCCCGGGCGATGCGACGCACGTCAGCGTCAATCACAAGAACCTCTACAACGAGGTAAAGCCGGGCGACACGCTGCTCCTCTCGGACGGTCTCGTCGGACTTGTCGTCGATGAGATTCGCGGCAAGGACATCGTGACAACCGTGCAGAACTCAGGGCCGATGTCCACGCGTAAGCGCGTGGCGGCGCCGGGTGTCGAGCTGGGGCTGCCCGCGATCTCCGAGCAGGACGAGCGCGACATCATCTTCGGCATCCAGAACGACATGGACTTCGTTGCGGCCTCCTTCATCCAGCGTCCGGCGGACGTGGAGGAGATCCGCCATCTGATCGCAAAGCACGGCGGTCACATGGAGATCATCCCGAAGATTGAAAATCTCGCGGGTGTCAACAACTTCGACGAAATTCTCGCGGTCTCGGACGGCATCATGGTCGCACGCGGCGACCTCGGTGTCGAGGTGCCGGCAGAGGACGTGCCCGTCATCCAGAAAGAGATCATCCGCAAGTGCAACGCGGTCGGTAAGCCCGTCATCGTTGCGACGCAGATGCTCGAATCCATGACGACGAATCCGCGCCCGACACGCGCGGAGGTCTCGGATGTCGGCAACGCGATCTTTGACGGCGCGGATGCGATCATGCTCTCGGGCGAAACGGCGAGCGGCGACTACCCTGTCGAGGCGGTCAAGATGATGAGCACAATCGCCCTGCGTATGGAGCAATCGCTCGAGTACGACACGATCATCCGTGCACGCAGCATTCGCGAGCGTTCCTCCGTGACGGATGCCGTCTCGCACGCAACGGTGCAGCTCGCCTATGAGACGAGTGCCGCCGCGATCCTCACGCCGACCCAGTCCGGCTACACGACGCGCGTTGTATCGAAGTACCGCCCCAAGGCGATGATCGTCGCCTATGCACCAAGCCCGATGATCGCGCGTCACATCAACCTGCGCTGGGGGTCTACCCCATGCAGGGACGCAAGTGGACGAGCGTCGAGGACATGATCGAGTCCTGCACGCGCGGCGCATCTCGCACGGCTATGTCAAGCAGGGGCGACAAGGTCGTCATGGTCGCTGGCATGACCTACAACGAGGGCGGCTCCGTCGCCGTCCGCGTCACGACGATTCACTAAACGTAACTCAGAAATGACGAAAGGAAGCCGCTTGTTTGCGAAACGGCTTCCTTTTTTTACGAATGAAAATAGGATTGTGTACGGAATAGCAGTGATATGCCCCAAAGCAAACCCTAGTGGAGCAAGTGAGTAAAGTGTGCGTTCTGCCCCCTGCGGATTTCTTTTCGTTCAAGCGAAGCGCGTTTAAGAAGTCCGCAGGTATTTAGGCAGATAAGCACACGATCATTTGCGTAACGAGGTGTTTGCGCGGGGCATACACAAAAAACAGCCGATAAGATAGGAGAGTTTACAATGGAAACGATTCACAGCGATAACGCCCCCGCCGCCCTCGGCCCATACAGCCAAGCGATGCGCGTTGGCAACCCTCATCTATACCTCGGGACAGATCGGCATCGACCCCGCCGCAGGAAAGATCACCTCGGATACCGTCGAGGGACAGGCAGCGCAGGTCTGCGCGAACCTCAGAGCCGTCCTTGCCGCTGCCGGCACCGACCTCACGCGTGTCGTCAAGACCACCTGCTTCCTCGCGGACATGGGCGACTTCGCCGCATTCAACGAGGTCTACGCACGCCATTTCACAGGGAAGCCCGCCCGCTCCTGCGTCGCCGCAAAGGCACTGCCCGCAGGAGCTCTCTGCGAGATCGAAGTGATCGCAGAGGTTTGATCCTCCTTCAAAGATACAACAACGGGACGATTCGCTCGAATCGTCCCGTTTTCTATGTTATACCGTTTTACTCCATCACCATCGGCGCGATCTTCTCCTCCGCCATGAAGCGACTGAGCTTCTGCACGCTTGCCATGAGATCACGATAGTTCTCGGGCGTGAGCGACTGCGGACCGTCGGAGAGAGCGCGAGCAGGGTTCGGATGCACCTCGATGATGAGCCCGTCCGCGCCTGCTGCGATGGAGGCAAGCGACATCGGCTTAATCATGCGCCACTTGCCCGTGCCATGGCTCGGGTCGGCAATGATCGGCAGATGCGAGAGATGCTTAATCGCCGCAATCGCACTGATGTCGAATGTGTTGCGCGTGTACGTCTCGTAGGTGCGGATGCCGCGCTCGCAGAGGATGACATCGGGGTTTCCCTCATTCATGATGTACTCTGCCGCATTCAGCCACTCGTCAATCGTCGCCGCAAGTCCTCGCTTGAGCATGACGGGCTTGCCCGCACGCCCGACCGCACGCAGGAGGCCAAAGTTCTGCATATTGCGTGCGCCAATCTGGAGAATGTCGGCATAGGCGGCGACCGTATCCACTGCCTCGACCACCGTGACCTCGGTCACAACGGCGAGCCCTGTCTTTTCGCGTGCCTCGGCGAGGTATTTCAGCCCCTCCTCCTCAAGCCCCTGGAATGCGTAGGGCGAGGTGCGCGGCTTGTACGCGCCGCCGCGGATGAACTGTGCGCCGCCCGCCTTGATGATCTCCGCCGTCGCGAGCAGCTGTTCACGCGACTCGACGGCGCAGGGGCCCGCCATGACCACAGGATTCCCGTCGCCGATCTTTTACGCCGCGCACGTCGATGACCGTCGGTGCAGGATGGAATTCGCGGCTCGCGAGCTTGTAGCTCTTGGAGATGGCGACGGTCGTCTCAACGCCGTGCATCGCATCCAGCGGAGTTGCCGCGAGCTTTGTCTTGTCGCCGATCACGCCGACGATCTTCTGCCGTGCGCCCTCCATGACCTTCGCCTCAAGCCCCTGCTCCTCAATGGCACGGATGACGTTTTCAATATCCTCCTGCGAGGCATCCGAGTTCATAATAACAACCATTTATATCGCTCCTTACTATTCATTGCGTGCTGTGTGTACGGGGAAAAACACCGAGCACCTGCAGCCAGACGCTCTTCTCTGCGACAGCATCGATGGCATCGCGTATGGCATCCGCATCGCTGTGCGCGTCGAGATCGAAAAAGAACAGATACGCGCCAAGCTCCGTCCGCGCGGGGCGTGACTCGATGCGCGTGAGGTTCACCGCGCGATGCGCGAATTCGCCGAGCACGTCGTAGAGTGCGCCCGGCCGCGTACCGTCAATCTGACAGACGAGGAGAACGGTATCCGCAGCCTCTGCGGGCGGCGTGGCAGCCCCATCTCGCACGACCTCGAAGAAACGTGTGCAGTTCGAGCCGCGATCCTCGATCCTCCCCGCGATCTCGACCAGACCGTTCAGCGCCCCCGCACGGCGCGTGCAGATTGCCGCCGCTCCCGCATCCGCGAGCGATGCGCCGACAATCTCCGCCGCACGCGCCGTGCTCGCCGTCTTGATGAGCTCCGCCTGTGGATAGTGTTGCAGGAGGAAGTCGCGGCACTGTGCGATGGGCTGCGCGTGTGAGTAGACCACGCGGATCTCAGCATCCTTTGCGCGCGCCATCAGATAGTTGTGCACCGGCCAGATCACCTCGCGCCGCACGCGCAGCGTATCCGAGCGTGCAAGCGCATCGAGTGTCACCGCGATGGCCCCCTCAAGCGAATTCTCCACGGGTACAAATGCGGAATCCACCGCCCCCGTTTTCACCACGTGCAGGCATTCGCCGATGTCGCCGAAGCATACGATCTCACGGTCAAGGCACTGCCACTCCATGAGATAGCGTGCCGCCGCCTCGCTGTGCGTCCCAACAGGACCGAGCACGCCCATTTTCTGTCTCACACACATTCCTCCTATGGGAATCTACTATACTATATGCGCGGCTTGTTGACAATGTTTTTCATCGTCCTACAGCAAAATTCGCTCAAAAGAGGTCACTGTGCGTCCCCGTATATGCGAGTACCAACGTCAGTATCTCTTCATCAATGCGGTACACAAGAAGCCAATCCGGCTGGATATGGCACTCACGATAGCCGACATAATTCCCTGTGAGCGCGTGATCTCGGTATTTCGGTGCAAGAGTTTTCCCTAGAGACAGTAAATCTACAACATTCTCCAACTGCTCCATCGGCAGTCCACGTTTCGCGGCACGCTTCAAATCCTTGCGGAAGCGTGCCGTCGGAATGATACGGTACATCAGGACAAAATATCCTCCATCATCTCGCGCGCGTTCGTATATGCCCGATGCTCCTCCGGGTGTCTGCGGATGTCCTCGGCTTCGCGGATTGCCTCACGAAGTGCAGGGCTTGTCGTGTACAGCTCAAACGGCAGCTTCCCTTGATGAATGATCTGCCGCGCCATGGCATTCACTGCGGTGGACATATTCAGCCCCATGCTGGCGAGCGCTGCATCCACCTGCTCCTTCAGACCCCTATCCATACGAACTCGAACCATTGTCGTTGACATAAAACCTCCTCCTCCTATTTCCTCTGAAGAAAGTATAGCACAGACACGAAAAAGACACAATATAGCTACATTGTAGCCATATTCTAGATTTATTTATTTTTCAAACTGCACTGCCTGCAATATGTTATAATAGATATACTTCTCAACCATACGAAAGGAGCAGCTATGTCGCCCAAGGAGTATCTCGCCATTGTTCACTGCATCGCCGGGCTCAAGGAGCGCACGCGCCACGCGTGGATGAAGTCGGGACGGCAGGAAAGTGTTGCCGAGCACAGCTGGCGGATGGCACTGATGGCGTACTTTCTGCGCGATGAATTCCCCACCGTCGATCTCACGCGCGTCCTCCTCATGGTGCTGCTGCACGATATGGGCGAAGTCTTTACGGGAGACATCCCGACGTTTGAAAAAGACGGATGCCGACCGCGCACGGGAACACGAACTGCGTGACGAGTGGATTGATGCTCTCCCGCGCCCTATGCGGCGGAGGTACGCTCCCTTTTTGCTGAAATGGACGCGATGGAGACCGAGGAAGCGAAAATTGTCAAGGCACTCGACCGCATGGAGGCGGTCATCACGCACAATGAGGGCGATCCCTCACATGGCTGCCGCTCGAATACGATCTGCAGCGCACCTACGGTGTGAAGGAGGCAGCATTTACTCCCGTACTCAAAGAATTGCGAGCAGAGGTCAACCGCGAGGTCGACGAAGTGATTGCAGGGCTGAACAAGGAGACTGAACTATGAAAAACGAACTACGGCAACTGGATCTCGACCCCGATGATGAAAACCCTCGCAGCAATCGCGGGTGGGCTCTATGTACTCACCGCGCTCTATGCGCTCATTTACGACCGCGTAACCGCGCCCTTCTTCATTCTCGCCATCCTCTCCTTCGTCGCGACCGTCGTTGTGCTCTATATGTACTACTGCCGCCGCGTCTTCGACTTCGAGGGCGGCGGGCTCATGCGCCGCATCCACACCTACCTGCTCGATCAGCTGCCGTGGGACGGACTGGGCCGAATGCTCGAGGTCGGCTGCGGCTCGGGCGCACTGAGCATTGCGGCGGCGAAACGCTTCCCGCTCGCCGAGATGCAGGGGCATCGACTACTGGCCGCCGATGTGGAACTACGGGCAGGCACAGTGCGAGGCAAATGCCGCCGCCGAGGGTGTCGCAGATCGCTGCACATTTCAGCACGGCGACGCAGCAAAGCTCGACTTCCCCGACAATCATTTCGACGCTGTTGTCAGCAACTTTGTCTTTCACGAAGTACGCACGCAAAAGGATAAATTCATGCTCGTCGAGGAGGCTCTGCGCGTGCTGAAAAAGGGCGGCGCGTTCGCTCTGCACGACACCTTCGGGAACAAGGATATGTACGGCAACATGGATGAGTTCGTCGCCTACCTGCGGGAGAAGGGCATCGCCGACATCTCCTATCTCCCGAACACCGAGCGAAACATCCCCATGCCGCCGCCTGTGCGCTTCATGATGCGCGGCATCGGCATGCTCTACGGGACGAAGTAAAGAAAGGAAAATGTCCGTGTTCCTCAAATCCATTCCCGCCGCCCTCACCGCTGCCGCACTCCTCTGTGCCGTTCCTGCGTACGCAGCGCAGCCCGAACCCGCACCAAGCATCCCGCGTCCCGCATTTCCCGCCACGATTCCGCAGGGGATGACCGTGGATGCAAAACTTGCCGCAGGGCTGCACTTCGCCGCACCGACAGCGAACCTTGACATCCTCCCAATGCCCACCGCAGAGCCGACAGAAATCACCATCATGGGCGAAGCAGCAGCGACCGAGGAGCAGATGCTCGCTTACCTCCTGCACCGCAATCCGAAGCCGAAGCTCACGGGCACGCCTGAGGAACTCGTCCACGCTTACTACGAGGAGGCGGAGCACGAGGGCGTGCGTGCCGATCTCGCACTCGCACAGGCGTTCAAGGAAACGGGCTTCTTTGCATACGGCGGCGATGTCGACTGGAAACAAAATAATTTCTGCGGGCTTGGTGCAACCGGAAACGGTGCAAAGGGACTCTCCTTCCCCAACATCCGCACGGGGGCGCGCGCCCACATCCAGCATCTCCTTGCCTACAGCCGCAAAGAGCTGCCGCGCAGCCCCATCGCCGACCCGCGCTACGACCTCATCCGCACGAACCGCCCCGACATCTACGGACAGCTCACACGCTGGACACAGCTCAACGGAGTCTGGGCAGTCCCCGGCAAGAACTACGGGCAGGAGATCATCCTCATCCGCGACCGCGCACGTCAGCCCGACGGCTCCGATGCATCTCTGCGTGCCGCGAACGCACACATCATGCAGGCGGGCGATGCCGACAACTACATCTATCGCGGGCTCGTCTATCTGCATCGCGCGGCCTATACCGAGGCACTTACCGACTTCACCGCCGCACAGAAACGCAACACAAAGCGCAGTGAGCCCCTACCTCGGCATTGCACTCGCCCATACGGGCGCAGGAAACGTCAAGGAGGCTCGACGCGCCTACGAAGTCTATCTGAAAGTCGCCTCCGACGATGCCGCCGCCCTCCACAACTACGGGCTCACCCTCCTCGCCGAGAACAATCCTGTAAAAGCAGCCACAGCCTTGCGCGATGCCGTCCGTCGCGCCCCACAGAACGCGGACACCTACAGTGCCCTCGCCGTCGCCCCTCATCCACAAAAGGACTACACGGGCGCATGGAACACCCTCGCAGACGGTGCCGCCATCGCTCCCGCAAACACCGACATCCTCATCAATCAGATTCTTTTTACAGGCGTGTCTCAAGGATGTGAACGACAAAAAGAAGAAGAAATAACGTCAGCAGTGCGGCAACCGAGAAACAATATCCTCGACGGCCGCACTATTTTTATGCAATACAAACCTCTAACAAAAATTATTTCTTCCCATATGCTCCTCCAACCTCCTCCGCAGCCAGCAAGTCCTCGGCAGGAACATATCCATAGCCCTGCATCGGCGAGAAATGGGGCACAGCCACATCCGCATTATCCGTCCACAGCTCACACTGCTCCATGACTGTCTGCACGGCATCATCCATCCCCTCCGGCGGATATTTATGTTTTTTGAGAAGCCGTTTGATTAGCATTCGCATCTTTGCGCGTGCACTCTGACGAAGCTGCCAGTTGATCGTCCGATTTTTTTCCGCAGTGTATCCGCCAGCTCCTTTGTAATGGCGATCAGCTCCTCATTCTCGTAGAAATCCTTGATCGCCTGCGGTTTCGTCAGTGCATCGTAAAAGGCAAGCTCATCCGCCGTCAACCCGAGAGCCGCCCCCTCCGCATTCGCCGCTGATATCTGCTTCGCTAGATTGAGCAGCTCCTCGATCACCTGCTCATTCGTCAGCATCCCATTCAGATAGGCATTCATCGCACGTTTTATGAGCTCGCTGAACTTCTCTGACTTCACGATATTTGTCCGCCGATAGACCTGCACCTGCTCGGCAATGAGCCGTTTCAGCAGCTCGATCGCGAGATTCTTCTCCTTCATCTTCGCGATCTCCTCAAGAAACTTCGGGTCGAACAGAGAGAACTCATGCGATGCATCCGAAAAAAGGTTGATAACGCCCTCGCTCTTGATGCTCTGCTTCAAAAGCGCATTGATTCGTGCATTCATCTCCGGCAGAGAAATCTTCTTCCCATCACCCGCATTCGTCAAACGAACGAGTAGAACGCGCACCGCCTCAAAAAAACGCCGCCTCAAACCGCAGTTCCTCGGATACCAGCGAGGCACAGAGCGAGAGTGCCTGTCGCACGAGCAATGCTTCCTTGACAAAGAGATTCTTCTTTTCCTCACGCGCAGGAGCGAGGATAAAATTCACAGCCCCCGTAATCGTTTTTGCTCGTTTGAGATCGCTTCCCGTACGGAACGCACTGTAATCAAAGCCGTGGAAGAACTCACGCACCACTTCCAACTTTTCGAGAAACTTCGGGTAGGCAACCGTTGCAATATCCGTATCGCCATAGTGCTTGCGATCGCGCACCGTATAGTCATTCATCGCCTGTTTGAGAGCGGATGCAATGCCCACATAGTCAATAACGAGACCGCCCTCCTTGTCACGGAATACACGGTTCACGCGTGCAATCGCCTGCATGAGATTGTGCCCTCTCATCGGCTTGTAGACATACATCGTCGCAAGCGACGGCACATCAAAAGCCCGTCAGCCACATATCCACAACAATCGCAATCTTCATCGGACTGTCATCGTCCTTGAACATCTTTGCCAGTTCATCCCGTCGATGCTTGTTCCCGATGATCCTGCGCCACTCCTCAGGATCTTTGTTGCTCTCCGTCATCACAACGGCAACCTTCTCCGTCCATGAGGGACGCAGTGCCAAAATCCGCTCATAAATCTTCATTGCAATCGCACGAGAGTACGCCACAATCATTGCTTTTCCTGTGAGAAGATCTGCGCGGTAGCTCTCATAGTGATCGAGGATGTCCTGCACCAACGAATCAATCGTCGTATCATTCCCGAGTACCGCCTCCATCTGTCCGAGATCACGCTTACTCTTCTCGATTACCTCCGCATCCGCCTCCTGCGCCATACGGTCATACTCCGCATCGATCAGTGTCAAGGTCTCAGCATCCAGTTTCAGCTGCATCACACGGCTCTCATAGTAGACGGGTCGCGTCGCGCCATCCTCCACCGCCTGTGTCATATCATAGATGTCGATATAGTCGCCGAACACCTCGCGCGTACTGCGATCCTTTGCCGCGATCGGCGTCCCCGTAAAGCCGATATACGTCGCATTCGGCAGACTGTTCCGAATGACACGCGCCGCGCCGACCACGCGTTTTGCGATTTCCTGTCCTTCCTCATTGTGTGTAAGACGAATCCGCTCCGTCAGACCATACTGCCCACGGTGCGCCTCATCCGCCATTACCACAATATTGCGTCTCTCAGACAGAGACTCATCTGCCTCCTCGAACTTCTGCATTGTCGTGAAGATAATCCCGTTCGCCTTGCGTCCCGCAAGCAGCTCCCGCAGATGTGCACGGCTCGTTGCATGCACAGGGTCTTGACGGAGGAATTCCTTGCACCGCGCGAACTGTCCGTAGAGCTGATCGTCCAGATCGTTGCGATCCGTCAACACGACGATTGTCGGGCTCTTAAGGGCAGCTTGGAGCAAATGCGCATAGAACACCATCGAGAGCGACTTTCCACTCCCCTGCGTGTGCCAGAACACACCGCCTTTCCCATCACCATCAGCGGCACGCACCGTCGAGGTGATGGCACTCCGCACAGCGAAATACTGATGATACCCCGCCAGTATTTTGAACGACCTCTGCCCCTCATTGGAAAAACAGATAAAATTTTTGACGATGTCAAGCAACCGTTCGCGCTGAAAAAGCCCCTCAAAAAACGTATCAAACTGCGCATACGCCGTATTCTCGTAACTCCCGTCCACCGTCTTCCACGCCATAAAGCGTTCCTCGTTGGACGTGATCGTCCCCGCCTTCGACGTACTCATATCACTCATCACGCAAATCGCATTGTAGACGAAGAGTGATGGAATCTCCTGCATATAGTTTCGCAGTTGGAGATATGCCTCACTCGCATCCGTCTCCTCACGCGCAGGTGATTTCAGCTCAATCACAACGATAGGAATGCCATTGAGGAATAGGAGAATATCGGGGCGTTTCTCGCTGTTTTCCACCACTGTCCACTGATTTGCCACGATAAATGAATTGGTCGCAGGATTTTTGATAGTCCACGAGATAGACGAGAGCAGAACGCTCCTCCCCATCGGCAAAATAACGAGCGGAAATACCGTTCTGAAGATCGTCCATAAAGACTTTATTCCGCTGAATAAGTTCCCCGCTCTCAATGTTCCGCAGCTGATCAATAGCGTCCACCAGTGCCTCATCAGGAAGGGAGGGATTGAGCCGCCGTATCTGCTCCGTGAGTACTGCATCATAGAGAGGGCTACGGATATCGCGCTCCACCTCAGGACCATAGAGACGCGTATACCCCAGCCCCTCGAACAACTCCATCACAGACTTCTCATAGTCCGCCTCTGTGTAGGATGTAGACATTTGATTCACTCCCTTGTGGGTGGATAAATAAATAAGAATTTAGACGGGGAGTACTGCGCCGCCTAGAGTTCGATGTTCGATACGTCAAGCTCGCCCGACATCAGCGCGGGAGAAGTGTGTCGCGTATAGAGCAAAGTCTCATGTTTTTCGCATCGATTTTTAGATACAGGGAAACAAGTGGCTCAGTAGTACGCTGCCATTTCTTTTGTGAGTTGTATAGGGTCGGTAATGGTATCGTTATTTTTGAGGTTCGTTGCTGGTTGTGCAATAGATGGCACTGCCGTTTGATTTGCATATGATAATAATTTTTGTTGCCCTTTTTCGGCTATGGAAATAGAAGCAATACATATTCAGGGACTACTTTTATTTTCATCACACCTCAAATAGAATTGCCTTTGTGATATGATATAGTACTCATAATTACAATCAGGTGGAATCATAGCGACCATTCCAATATTTCCTGCATGTGTAAAAATAATGTCATTTGGATAGACTATGGAGTTTCCTAGTTTTTTTCGGCGTGTGCCTCTGTAATATAATTAAAACTGTGTTCTTCCAGAAAATAGTCCTCTAAGGTGATTGCCGCTAATGATGGGAATACCTTGATTTTACAAATGTCGATACCTTGATATTAGAACCAAACGGGCCCATTGCGATTTTTCAGCAATATCACCAACCGTGGACATTATGCATCTTGATGAACTAATAAGGTCTTTCATAGAGTGCTGTAGCTTGTTCCTCTAAATTCTTATTTATCGCACGATTAGATGCAATTTTTATCATCGATGTCCTTAAGTGTCCTCCCTATTTTCTGTTGTTCTCTATATGGTGGAACTCGTATAAGTAGATTCTCTAAGACAGAAGTTTGAACTCTTTGTCGCCCAGACGAGCCCACCATAGATTTGATTGCTGCTTCTCTAACGTACGAGCTATATATCAAATAGTACAAAAAAATCCTCGTCGATCTCCTCGCGTGCCCTCAAAACAATATATTCCGTAGATCCAAAAACCGACTTCATCTTCATCGAGAACATTGATCTTTGCCATCTTTCCATTTTCTAGGCACGGTGTGATTCGCGCCATAATGGTATCACCATTTCTAAATTTAGTACCACCATTGAATGCAGCAAAATCAAAGGCACTAACGTCTCTACAAAAAGGTTGGAGTTGTTCCATTGCGATTCGTTTTGCTACCGCTCCTTTTTTCAACGTTTCTCTTGGATTAAACACAGCAATTTCCTTCAACCGTTTCTCATCCCACATCTCAGTCTTACCTCTCACCCAATAAATTTCCGATGTGCCGCCTTGACGTTACTCTGCTTCACCATCGCATAGTGGAGGGTCGTGTCAATGCGCTTGTGTCCGAGCAGCTGCTGCAGCTGCTCGATCGGCATCCCCTTATCAATCGCGCGTGTGGCAAGCGTTCGACGGAACTTGTGCGGGTGTACCTTCTCCATGCCGAGCTGCCGCCCAAGCGTCCGCACTCTGCTCTCAATTCCGCTAATACTCAGCCGACTGTGCGGCGAACGCAAGGTAACAAAGAGTGCATCCTCTCCGTCGACACGGCTGTCCAAATATGCCTGCAGATGAATCTTCGTTCGTGCATCGAAGTAAACAATGCGCTCCTTATTCCCTTTACCGAGTACAACGCATTCACGTTCGTTAAAATCCACATCATCACGATTCAGACGTACCATCTCACCGACACGCATCCCTGTCGATGCGAGCATATCAATCATCGCCAAATCCCGCAGTTCATGACAGCTGTCCCGCATCGCCTCCAACTCCTCATCGGTATAGGTTGCCTTGATGTTCTCCACCGTCTTGACCCGATGAATGCGACGCACGGGACTTTTTACGATATAGTCCTCATCCTCAAGCCACGCAAAGAAGCTCGACAGGATGCGGCGCACATTATCCACGGTAACACGGCTCAGACACCCGCTCTCCTGATACGTTGTCAGGTAAGTACGCAAATCCTCCGTTGTCGTATGAACAACTGCCTTCTGCACCGACTCCAACATAGCGCAAATCGTCTTTTTCGTAATAATGCAGAGTTTTTCACCGAACAGCCCTCAATGCTCTTTGCCTCAATGAATTTGGTTACAAGCAGATCACTCTCATACTGCACTGACGCAGAATCATTCACCGTGACATCATAGGAGCAAAGCACCTGATCGAACGTATCACGCAATATCTTGCGCTGTCCTCGGTCAAGATGCTTACTCATCGCACGCAACACCTCGTCTATCAACATCTCTTTCATCCGATATCCTCCGAATCCGAGAGAATACGGGGAGCGGTGTTCTCCTCTGATTTCTCGCCGCTCACGAGATAGAAAAACTTCAACGATTCTCACGCTCCAAAAAGATCTGCGTGCGTCCCCGTTGCTGCCGCCGATAAAATCAGTTGATCTTCATGAATTTGGTAGAGCAGCAACCAATCAGGTTCAATATGACATTCACGAAAATCATGTAAGTTACCACCAAGTTGATGATCACGATATTTCTCCGGCAAAGAATTTCCATGTTGTAAAAACCTGTAATATGGAGATCAGTTTGTTCATATCTTTGCCACGTTTTTCTCGCACGTCGAACATCACGCTTCATACGGTTCGTATAGACGATCTGATACAACTTAATCCTCCAACATAGATGCAACGGCCTCTTCTGCAGAAGAAAAAAAGGCCCATGCAGATTGCGACGTTCGCGACTATCCGTCACCGCTTCCATCAAATCGTGAGGAACAAGACGATGCTGAACGGGAAATGGGATGCCGGCATTTGCAATCGATGCTTTTAGGAAAATCTGGATTGCTGTCGCCGTATCAAGCCCCAGACTGGCAAACAGACTATCAGCCTCCTGCTTTACAGCATCGTCAACCATGACTTCAAACGTAGTCATAAATTACACCTCCTAAAGGATATAAATAAGAATTTAGAGGAACAAGCTTAGGCGATTTTTCGTGCATCTGTTCAGCGACCGCCCTTACCACTTAGGAACTCTATCTCAAATAGCAGATGTCATAATGGGACAATCACCAAGGGGAGAAAGTTACAACGAAACAAAAAAAGTGGAGCACTATTTTTTTCCAAGGCAGAGCTGACTTTGGATTCAGATTCCCAACGCCTCGTTTGTATACCACTGAACCCAAACGAATGGCACAAGCAGGCGATGTTCTTTTGAGTGTCCGCGCACCTGTTGGAGACTTAAATATTGCACTTGAACCCTGTTGTATAGGGTCGAGGCATTGCCGCTATTCGTTCTATAGATGGACGTCCATCTTTTCTGTTTTTATTGTTTACTATCTCAAAAAGATCAGTTTGATGTATTCAACGGGGAGGGGACTGTGTTTGGTTCAATCAACTCAAATGCACTAAAATCTATGGAGGTACGAATTCCACCTAAAAAGCTGCTGGATCATTTTGAAGAAATGGTTGCGCCAATAGACACTGTTATTCGTGTAACTTCTGAGGAAATTTTATATCTTACAGCGCTCCGCGACATACTTCTCCATCGTCTGATGTCAGGGCGAGCTTGACGTATCGAACATCGAACTCTAGGGCAGCGCAGCGTTCCACATCTAAATTCTTATTTATCTCCATATTAACCAATATTTTTCATCAATATTAGAAAAATCTAGCGATTTTTCTGTACACTACTTTCTGGCAACATTATTTGCAGTTTTTTTCTAAATCCGAAATCGTAATTTGAGATTGTGCAGACCCCGAATCTAAATACCGCAAGTTGTGTACTCTAAAAAGATAGTATAAGTATTTTGTTGAAACTACACTTTCATCTTTTATATCTACTACAATAGATAGATTGGTCAAATAGCATTTTTTTCTCTTGTAATTTTTTTACCTCCCTGTACCACCTACTCCTCGAGCAATAACAATTAGTTTATTAGCCTCAACATTATATTCATCATAATATCCAACATAGCGATATCCACTAAAAACTGGATAGACTCCTTTTTCCATGAGTCTACTCTTTTGCGGCATCTTACCATATCGAAATTCTGCCAAATCTTTAAATGTATAACACTTAAAATTCATACCCGATCGCCCCCAGATTCTTGCGGATTTTCTCCTCGAGTTCGTGGGACTTGGCAAAGAGTTCCGCGAGTTCCCCCGTAAGACGTTTCATCTTATCATCGAACGGCTCGCCGTCATCCTCCTGCTCCTCGATGCCAACATAACGTCCAGGTGTCAATACATAGTCCTGCGCGGCAATATCATCAAGTGATGCAACGGCACAGAACCCCTTCACATCCTCGAGCTTCCCGTTCTGAAATGCCATGAAGGTATTTGCAATTTTATCAATGTCCTCATCACTGAAGTCACGATGCTTCCGATCAACCATCGCCCCCATCTTACGCGCATCAATAAAGAGGGTCTTACCCTTTTGCTGCTTGTTGCGCGTGATAAACCACAGCGTCACGGGAATCGTCACACTGTAAAAGAGTTTGTCCGGGAGCGCAATGATCCCCTCCACCAGATCCGCTTCGATGATCTTGCGGCGAATCTCCCCCTCGCCGCCGGTCTGCGTGGCAAGCGCACCGTTCGCCAGCACGAGACCGATCTTCCCGTTCGGTTTCAGATGTGAGATCATATGCTGAATCCACGCATAGTTGGCATTGCCCGCAGGAGGAACGCCATATTTCCAGCGAGCATCTTCTGTGAGCTGCGGCTGTCCCCAGTTATCCTTATTGAACGGAGGATTCGCCATAATGAAATCTGCCTTGAACCCCGGATATAGATCATGGAAGAAGGTATCCGCCTGATACTCGCCCAAATTCGCATCAATGCCGCGAATCGCGAGGTTCATCTTTGCCATCTTCCATGTGTCGGCGTTGGACTCCTGCCCAAACACCGTCACTGCGCCGCGCTGTCCGCCGTGCGCCTCAATGAATTTTTGCACTTTGCACGAACATCCCACCGGAGCCACAGCAGGGGTCGTATACACAACAATTTGAGAAGGGGCGCAGAACGGCAACAATGGTCTTGACAATGCTCGCAGGTGTGTAGAACTCACCGCCCTTCTTTCCCTCGTACGCAGCGAACTGTGCGATACAGTATTCGTAGGTGCGTCCGAGGAGATCCTTCGTATTCTCCGCACTTTCCATGTCCATATTGGTAAAGAGATCGACGACCTCCCCGAGTACGCGCTTATCGAGGTCGGGGCTTGCGTAATTTTTCGGCAGCACATTTTTGAGATTTTTGTTGTCTGCTTCGATGGCACGCATCGCTTCATCGATGACCGTGCCAATCTCAGGTGTATGTGCCTCGGCGGCAATGTTCCTCCAACGTGCATTTTCGGGAACGAAAAAGATATTCTCCGCCTCATAGGCATCCCGATCATCCTCGAAACCATCGCCCTCGGCTATGAGTTCACCATATCGCTTCTCAAACACACTGGAGATATAACGGAGGAAAATCAGACCAACGATCACTTTCCGATATTCTGCTGCAGAGATGTGTCCCCAGAGTTTACATGCAGCATCCCAAATCTGGTTTTCAAAGCCAATCTTTGCACTGCTCATTTTCGCCTTTTGCCATTGTCATTTCCTCCAGACCGATTCTTTTATCCAAATTATAACATACGAATGAACGAATGACAGCATTTGTTTCACATCGCACACAAAAAGAACCGCGCCGAGGTTGTACCTCAGCAACGGTTCTATTTTTACAGCAAACCTTATTCCTCGAGCTTCAGAAGCCCCGGCTGCTCGATGTTCCACTTGCCATTCGTCAGAGAGAAAAGCGCGGGCATATCGACAGTGAGATTATCGTAACTCTTGCCCGTCTCATAACGTGCGGCGAAGGTCTCCTTCATACCCGCTTCCTCGTGCAGTTTCTGATCGTACGGGAACATCGGGCTCGGGATGACGGCGAAGTCGTTCGGCTGCCCCGGGATGTCGTACGCCCAGAACGTCGCTTCGTTGACATCCTCCACCGTCTCGAACTTCGGCATCGCCTTGCCGTTCTCGACAGCGGCATGATCGGAGCAAATGAGGAGATGCAGCTTGTACTTGTCGATGAGCGGTTGGCAGAGTTCTGCGCCGCGCTCGGGCGAGAAGGTCTCGCGCATGGCGTGGTAGTCGTCGAGAAGATCCTGCCAAATTGGCTTGCTCTCGAGCAGTGCATCGAGGTCGATTTCCTCCTCCGGTTCGGGTTCCGGCTCCGGCGCGGGCTCTGGTTCCGCCGCAGGCTCCGGTTCCGGCTCGGGTGCAGCGACAGGGCGGGCTTTCAGCTCCTCGAGATCCGCTGCGAACTGTTTCGCCTGTTCCTCGATCTGCGAAATACGATTTTCGAGCAAACCGACCTGTTCTTTGAGCTTTGCAACCTCCTCAGCGGTCTGACTGTCCTTCGTGACAGATGCCTGAATCTCCGCCGCAAGACGTTCCGCCTCCGTGCGCAGCCACGAGACATGCCCCTCGATGACGTCGACCGTACCGCCCGTCTGCCGCCACGCATAGTGTGTCGCAACAGCGGCAATCGCAACAGCGGCGACAACGAGAACAAACGAGAGTATTGTCATCACGTCCGCCATGACGGGATGAATGAAGCCCACCGCCTGCACAGCGGCAGCGGAAGCTGCTGCCTCAGTCTCCATAGATATCAGCCCTTTCCCTCTATCTCAATCCAACACTCGAAGCAAAATTACGGCAAACACATATCTGTATAATTTCTCTCTATACCCCAAAAATTCCTGCTAACAAATATTTTGGTATATAGAAAAAGAGCCGCCCCGCGCGAAGCGACTCTTTTCTATCAAGTGGATATGCAGTGCGTATCAGCACGCACCGACGAGCGCTGCGCCGAGGTTCTTGCTGCCCTCGAGCCCCTCATCGTCCGGCTCGTTCTCAACGATGAACGTGTCGACGAGATTTTGCACCCGCTTCCTTCGTGCGCTCGGACCAGGTCTCCATCCACGCACCTGCGCCCCAGCCCCACGAGCCAAAGAGCACGACCGGCTTGCCGGAGAGCTTGCCGCTCTCGACCGCCTCTGCAAAGAACGGCTCGTACGAACCCTCCTCGAGCTCCTCTGCACCCATCGAGGGGCAGCCGAGCGCGAGACCGTCATAGCCGTCGATCTGGTCGACGGAGAAGCTGTCTACCTCAAAGCACTCAACGTCTGCGCCTGCACCCTGTGCGCCCTCGACAACAGCCTCTGCCATCTTCTGCGTGTTGCCCGTGCCGGACCAGTACACAACTGCTACCTTTGCCATGTGAAATCCTCCTCATAGAAACCCGAGAGATTTTCTCTCCCTATACTGCCTGCACCAACTCGGCAAGAGGCCGTCCCGCCTCGAGCCGCGTACAGAACTCCTGAGTACATGCCGAGTACTGCTCAAAGAGCGCGCGTGCCTCGGCCTCGTTCGTGTAGACCTTCCAGTATCCGCTGTAGACAAAGTCCTGCCCGCGCCGTTCAATGAACGCACGCACATCCTCCGGCGGGTAGCCGAGGAAGAGCCCGACCTCCGGCGGGAGCGTCTTGCGCACACGCATGCGGAGACGCAGGAACTCGAGCCGTTCCTCCATGCTGTCCGTAATGCGATAGCCCGCCCCGCACAGGATGTCCTGTGCAGCCGGCACGGCGAGTGCGCGCGCGACAAGCTCCGCACGATAGAAGAGGATGAGGACATACTCCTCGCCCTCCGCGACACGGAACGTCGAAATTCCCTTACAGGAAAAAAACAGGGCTCATAGGGCCGCAAGCAGTGCGTCAAAAATCCTGAAAGCGGCTCTTTTGAAAGGACAGCAGGCTTCCTGCCATCAGACCCGCAAGCAGGGGTGCAGCGTGATAGCCGAGCAAATGCTCAAAAATCTGGACAACGCATCATCATATCCCCCTCTGGAGCGGAACACAGAATATGCCCCGAAGAATCAATCGGTATTCTATTATACCGTAAACGATTCTCATTAGCAATGTATTTTCTCACAGCGGAGGTTAGTTTGATATGGTCTTTCCATATTATAGCCGAGATTGCTCTCAGTGACAACCGAATCTTTTTTTATTTATTGAGGAATCACTGATAAACTCAGCACCGCCGTCTTAGCACATCTTTTTCGCCCTGTCTGTGTCGACAAATCCTCCACATAGCTTTGGCTATGCGTCCGGTTTGTCTCCTTGACAGGACAAAAAATCTGTACCAATCCGACGGACTTCATTTTATCAGCGATTCCTTGATAGGCAGAATTTAGAGCTGTGTTGGGGAAAACATTGACAAAAAACCGCGCGTGTGCTACGTTTAACCAGAATCTCAGCCAAAGGAAGGCTACATAAAATGATCCACCTAAAAAAATATTGTAAAAAACATACGAGGGAGACATCCACGCGCTGCGCGGGATCAACCTCTCCATCGAGCGCGGCACCATCTACGGCATCATCGGGCTCTCGGGCGCGGGCAAGTCCACGCTCATCCGCTGCATCAATATGCTTGAGCGTCCAACGAGCGGCGAGGTGCTCATAGACGGACGCGACCTGATGAAGATGAGTGAGAGCGAGCTGCGCGAGGAACGCCGTCACATCGGCATGATCTTCCAGCACTTCAACCTGCTGTCCTCCGCGACCGTCTACGACAACGTCGCATTTCCACTGAAGCTCGCGGGCAAGTCCGCAAGTGAAATCAAGCCAAAAGTTACGGAGCTGCTTGCGCTCGTCGGGCTCGCTGACAAGGCGGACAACTATCCGAGCCACCTCTCGGGCGGACAGAAGCAGCGTGTCGGCATCGCGCGTGCACTCGCGAGCGATCCGAAGGTGCTGCTGTGCGACGAGGCAACCTCCGCGCTCGACCCGCAGACGACGAAGTCCATCCTCGCACTCATCCGTGACATCAACCGCCGCATGGGGCTGACGGTCGTTGTCATCACACATGAGATGCAGGTCATCAAGGATATCTGTGACCGCGTCGCCGTGCTTGACGGCGGCATCATCGCGGAGGAGGGCGATGTGGTGGATGTGTTCACCGCGCCGCGCGAGCCGATCACGAAGGAGTTCATCAGCGTCCTGCTCTCGAACGAGCTGCCGACCGCATTTCGCGGCAATCCCATCACGAAAGAACCATCCCCCGACAGTTATATGCTGCTGCGCCTGACCTTCCTCGGCGAGCGCGCGGACGATCCCGTGCTTGCGGATATGATCCGCCGCTTCCCCGATATCGAGGTGACAATGCTCTTCGGCACGCTCGATCAGATGAAGGATCTTCCGTTTGGCCGCATGATTATCGGCATACGCGGCGAGCGCAGAGAGATCGAGGCGGCGATCACCCTATCTCTCCTCACAGCATTTGAAACAGGAGGTGATCGGCTATGTCCGCCGAAATGATGCCCCTGCTGACTAAGGCACTGGGCGAAACGATCTACATGGTCATCGTCAGCATGGCGATCTCAACCGCCATCGGTGTGCCGCTCGGCGTGCTCCTGCACGTCACGAGCAAGGGGAGATTCTCGACGCACCGATGGTGAACCGCACGGTCGGCGCAGCGGTCAATGCGGTGCGCTCGATCCCGTTTATCATCCTGATGGTGGCGATCATCCCGCTCACGCGTCTCATCGTCGGCTCTGCCATCGGTACGACGGCGGCGATGGTGCCGCTCGTCATCGCCTCTGTCCCGTTCATCGGGCGGCAGGTGGAGACATCGCTGCGCGAAGTGCCGCACGGTCTGATTGAGGCGGCACTCGCGATGGGCGCGACACCGATGCAGATCATCACACGCGTTCTGCTCCCCGAGTCCATGCCCGGCATCGTGAGCCAGCTCACGACCGTCATCATCGCCCTTGTCGGCGAGTCGGCAATGGCAGGAGCCATCGGCGGCGGCGGCCTTGGTGACCTCGCCATCCGCTACGGCTACCAGAGGTTCCGCCCCGACATCATGATTGCAACCGTCGTCATCCTCATCGTTCTCGTCCAGCTCGTGCAGTTTGCGGGCAACAGCCTTGCCGCACGACTGAATAAAAGATGATTTTTTTAAGGAGGTTTTTATGAAGAAATTACTCACGCTCGTACTCGCACTCACAACGCTCGCCCTCGTCGGCTGCGGCGGCGGTGCGGACAATGCCGGCGGAAAGTCGGAGAAGGTCATCAAGGTCGGTGCCTCTCCCGTGCCGCACGCCGAGATCCTTGAGGTCGTAAAGCCCGAGCTTGCAAAGGAAGGCATCAAGCTTGAGATCGTCGAGTTCAACGACTACGTCCAGCCAAATCTCGCGACGAATGACAAGGAAATCGACGCGAACTTCTTCCAGCACGAGCCGTACCTCAAGAACTTCGTCACCGAGCATCCCGAGCTGAAGCTCGCAAACGTCCTCGGTGTCCACGTCGAGCCGATGGGCATCTACTCGCACAAGATCAAGAACATCAATGAGGTCAAGGACGGCGCACAGGTCTCCATTCCGAGCGACCCGACGAACGGCGGACGCGCCCTGCTCCTCCTCGAGCGCGCAGGACTGCTGAAGCTGAAGGACGGTGTCGGGGCTGCCGCGACCGTGCAGGATGTCGTTGACAATCCGAAGAAGCTCCAGTTCAAGGAGATCGAGGCACCGCAGCTGCCGCGCACGCTCGACGATGTGGACATCTCTGTCATCAACACGAACTGGGCAATGCAGGCGGATCTCGTCCCGACACGCGATGCCCTCTTCATGGAGGACAAGACCTCTCCGTACGTCAACATCCTCGTCGTTCGTCAGGGCGATGAGAGCCGCCCCGAGATTCAGGCACTCATGAAGGCGCTCCACTCCGAGGCGGTCAAGAACTTCATCAACGAGAAATACAAGGGGGCAATCATCCCTGCATTCTGAGCTGCGACAGCGCACAGGAGAACCGCACGGTTCTCCTGTTTTTTGTTTGCATATACACTCCTATGTGATAAAAATATCTCATATGGATGACATTCTCAGCAAGCTCCGCGCCCTCAAACGCCGCGAGCGCATCTACGGCATACGCAACCCGCTCACCTATGACTTTCTGCATCACAACCTGCATCATCTGCACGTTCTGCTCTTTCACAGCGCGGATCAGCAGGGACTTTACGCGCGGCGCGATTGTGCGCCAGCTGCTCATCTTCATGCTGCCGATTCTCCTCTCGCAGCTGCTCCAACAGTTCTACACCATCGCAGACACCGCCCTCGTCGGGCAGGCACTCGGCGCAGAGGCTCTGGCAGCGGTCGGTACGGCGAGCCTCATCCTCTCCGTCATCGTCAACTTCTTCATCGGGTTCTCGGCGGGGCTCAGTGTCCTTGTCTCGCATCTCTACGGGGAAAAAAACAGTATGACCGTCTGAGTGCGCTCGTACAGAGCATCTTCGTCACCGTCCTTGCCTTTGCCGTACTCTTTACAGCGGCGGGTATCCTGCTGACCGAGCATCTGCTCACGGCACTCTCCACGCCCGCAGAGCTCATCCCGCAGGCCAGCCTCTATCTGCGCATCGCCCTCGGCGGTATGCTCGCACAGCTCCTCTACAACACGGCGAGTGCCATTCTGCGCGCCCTCGGCAATACGACGAGTGCGCTGCACTATCTCGCTGCCGCTGTCGTGCTCAACATCGTGCTCGACGTGCTCCTCCTCTTCGTCATTCCCTGTGGAATCGCGGGTGCGGCGATGGCAACCGTCGCGGCACAGTACGTCTCTGCGCTCCTCGCCCTACACAAGCTCCTTTATCTGCGCGGCGCGTGGCAGCTGCGTCCACATCGGCCCTTCTTTCAGCCCGCTCACCTTCTTCCCATTCTCGGCACGAGCATTCCGGCGGGACTGCAAGCGGTCTTTATGAGCATTTCGTCCCTCGTCATCCAGACCTACATCAACTCGTTCGGCTATGCAGCGATGGCGGGTATGACCGTCTACGCGCGCATCGAGGGCTTCCTCTACTACCCCCTCTTTGCGTTCGGCATTGCACTCACGAGCTTCATCGGGCAGAACGTCGGTGCACATGACCATGTGCGTGTACGGGCAGGACTGCGTGTGAGTCTTCGGATTGCGGCGGGCGGAGCGATGGGCATGGCGCTCGCTGCGGGGCTTGCCGCGCCGACACTTGTCACCCTCTTTACCGACGATCCTGCCGTCATTGAGAATGCGCTCGACGCTGTTTACTATACGTTCCCGTTCTACTTCCTCTACGGCATCAATCAGATCTACATCGGCGCACTGCGCGGTCTCGGCGACACGCTCTATCCCATGATGACCGCGCTCGCCGCCTACTGCGTGTTTCGCGTCGCATGGTGCTATGCGTGGGACATCGTCGGCATCCACTCCATGCACATCGTCTACAGTGCGTACAATGTCAGCTTCCTCGTTATGGGAACGCTCCTCTATTGGGGATGCAGACGCGCACTGCGGCGCACAGATCAGGTGTCCACGGCATAAAGAAAAAGGTCTTACCACATGCACACTCGCGTATGGTAAGACCTTCTTTGATTGGATGGTCACGGGGTCGCGGGGGTCTCCGCATTCACCGCACTGCGGCGGATCATGTCGCCGACGCGCAGGTCGTAGGTCAGAGCCTTCTTGTGCAGGGTCTCGGCGCGGGCGAAGTCCTCGGGCATCCCGCTGTCAAGCCCCTTGACAAAGCTCTCGTAGGACGCGATGGATGCCTCCGTCGCCGCCTTACGCTGGGCGGCGAGATAGGCTGCGCCGCGCGGAATCTCCACCTCGTCCAGCTCACGCTGATATTTTTTCAACGCAGGGATCATATTCTCCTGCAGGAGACGGATGAGTGCCTTGCGATGCTCTGTCGTATACGTACTCCATGCCGTCTCCGTCAGGCTGCGGAACTCATGCTGTGACGAACGAAAAAAACGCCGTTATAGCGATCCACAATCGGACGCGTCGCCTTGATATACCGCGAGATGTCAGTGCTCGTCGCCGTCTGCACCGCCTCGAGATAAGCACGGTAGTTTGCCACGCGCACGATCTGCCACCCTGTCTCCCGCTGCTCCATCCGCAGCTGCAGGGGGAACTCGAGCCCTGTCCCACCGTCGCGCACCGTCACGGTCGCCACCGCCGCACTCCCGTCGCGCACGATCTCGCCGATCTGAACAAGCTCTGTGTCACGCAGATGACTGCACTCCATCAGATACTCAAAGTCGATGCCGAGCTGCCGTCCCTTGAGCTCGTCCGTGCCCTCCGGCTCCGCCCACTCACCTGTGCGCACAGCATCTGTGATCGTCCGTGCAATCCCGGACGCGACACTGTCCTTGATCTTTTCGTAGAATTTCCCCGAGGCATTGCGCTCCGCCTCCTTGAGACTCGTGTCGCGCGCAAAGAGGACATAGGTGAGGTCATCGTAGCCCGCATCGGCGACCGCTGCAACATCCACACGCCGCAGGAAAAAGCTCCGTATCGTGCGATGCAGCCGCCTCCGCTGCCTGTTCCAAGGCATATGCGGGACGTTGGATATAGTAGGCGAGATACCACGCGAGCACTAGAATCGTCACAACGATCAGTGCCGCCGCCAGTATAAATTTGCGCTGATGTGCCTTGCGCCGCCGTGCCAGACGCACGCGCCACGCAAACTCATCCATCGGCATCGCTGCACCCCCTTCATGAAAATTACTGTCATTATAGCATTGAAGGGCGTTTCGTTCAATCTACCTCGGCGTTTCATCAAAAAAAGAGACACCCGTCGGATGTCTCTTTTTTTCTGTCGCGTTATGCGCCGAGCACCTCATCCATCGAGAGTTTCATGCGTTCGATGGCGATTTCGAGGTCGTTTTTGCCGATGTTCAGCGGCGGGTTGAAGTAGAGCACGTTGCCGAGCGGCCGCAGGAGCAGCCCGTTCTTCAGAGCACGGCGATAGATAGCATAGCCGAGGCGTTTCTTGCCGTCAAAGGGACGTTTCTCCGCGCGATCCGCCACGAGCTCGACGGCGTGAATCAGTCCGATGTGGCGAATCTCGCCGACGCTTTGATGTGCGCCGAAGGCATCCGTCATGCGTTCTGTCAGCCATGCGGCGGTATTCTCCGCCTGCTCCAACACATTCTCCTCGTCGAGGATGTCAAGCACAGCGAGTGCCGCCGCACAGCCGAGCGGATTACCCGCGTAGGTGTGAGAGTGCATAAACGCCTTGCCCTCGCTCCAATCGGCGTAGAATGCCTCATAGATTTTTTTTCTTTCACAACGGTGATCGACATCGGCAGATAGCCGCCCGTCAGACCTTTCGAGAGACACATGAGGTCGGGGCTAATGCCCGCACGCTCGCACGCAAAGAGACGTCCCGTGCGCCCGAAGCCCGTCGCAATCTCGTCCGCAATGAGGAGAACGTCGTGCGCGTCGCAGAGGGCGCGCAGCTTTCTGAGATACGCCTCGGGGTAGATGCGCATCCCCGCGCTCCCCTGCAGGAGCGGCTCGACGATCATTGCCGCAGTCTCCTTGCCATGCTCCGCAAAGGCACGCTCCGCATGGACGAAGCACTCGCACGCGCAGCTCTCGCGCTGTTGTCCGAAGGGGCAGCGATAGCAGTCTGGCGCCTCGATGTGGATGTTGTCCATCATCATCGGCTTGTACATCTCGGCGAAGAGATCCATGCTCCCGACCGAGAGTGCGCCGATGGTCTCGCCGTGATAGCCCTCCGAGAGACACATAAAGCGCGTCTTTTCCGTGCGCCCCGTCTGCTGGCAGTATTGGAACGCCATCTTGAGCGCCGCCTCGACCGCCGAGGAGCCGTTGTCGTTGAAGTGAAACTTTGTGAGCCCCTCGGGGACGAGGGTCGCGAGCCGCTCGGCGAGTTCGATGGCAGCGCGGTGAGAGAAGTTCGCAAAGATAACATGCTCGAGGCGGTCGAGCTGCGCCTTGATCCGTGCGTTGATCTTTTTCATTTGTATGCCCAAGGAGATTCGCCCACCACGAACTCACGATGTCGAGATACGAATGCCCGTGCACATCGTAGAGCCATGCCCCCTTTGCATGGTCGATCACCATCGGCGGCAAGTCCTCGTAGTCCTTCATCTGCGCACAGGGATGCCAAATATGGCGCAGGTCGCGTTCCTCAATCGTCGGCATAATGCTCTCCTTCTCTCCTTTATTGATACAGTGCGGCGAGTGCATCCGCCGCCATTGGCAGCTCCGCAGCGTCGTGCTCTACACAGGCAAGCACGCGCGCCCCCGTCAGTGCCTCAACCATCGTTACATTGTCCTCCTGCATCGTGCCGCCCGTCCAGTTGTTGAAGATAAATCCCTTGAGCGAAATGCCGCGCATCTTCAAATGTTCTGCCGTCAGCACAGCCGCATTGATCGTGCCAAGCCCCGCGTCTGCGACGACGAGCGCGGAGAGCCCGAGACGCAGGACAAGATCGTCCAGAATGACGTGCTCCGTGTCGTCCCAGCGCAGGGGGCAGATGATGCCGCCACTCCCCTCCACCGTCAGATAGTCCGTCCGCTCCTTCGCCGCATGGTAGTCCTGCTCCACCTTGTCAAAATCCATCGGGCGTTTCTCGATCTGCGCTGCGAGATGGGGCGATACGGGATCGCGATAGATGTAGGAGACGGTGGCACCCTCCGGCGTAAGTCCCGCAGCGTGCGCCACATGGAGCGCGTCACCCGGCAGCAGGGTCCCGTCGGCGGCGACCTCCGCACCCGAGAGTGCTGCCTTATAGTAGCCCGCACGCAGCCCCGCATCCACGAGTTTTTTCACAATCAGCCCCGTGACGTACGTCTTACCGATGTCCGTACCCGTCCCCGTGATAAATAATGCCTTGCCCATTGTACTCTCCTCAATGCGCGGTATAACGCTCCACGCGAACGCTTAGTTACGCAAACGGTCGGGCACTTATCTGCCTAAATACCTGCGGACTTCTTAAACGCGCTTCGCTTGAACGAAAGAAATCCGCAGGGGGCAGAACGAGCCCTCTGCTCCGCTTGCTCCACTAGGGGTTCGCTTTCGGAGCATTACACCGCAATTTCCATCCTCCTACTACAGCCACAGCCCTGCCCGTTGTGTCCGTACTCCGATGTACGCCGCCGCCACACAGAGCAGGAAGTCGGGCAGAACCTGAAGCACGCCGCAGTACCAGATCGCCACCCAGAAGCCGATCGGCGCATCGATGATATAGTTCGACGCAAAGTAGAAATACGAGATGCCGAAGACATAGACCACCACCATGCCCAAAAAGACACGCGGTGAGTGCACGGCGGAAGGTCGGTGCGCCCGTGCGGACGAATGCGCCCGTCACCCAGCCCTGCACAATGAAGCCCACGAGGTAGCCGAACGTCGGCTGAAGCACATAGCTGGGGCCGCCGCCCGAGGCAAAGACCGGAATCCCGACCAGCCCCATCAGGACGTATGTGCCCACGGCGAGTGCCCCAAGTCGTGCGCCGAGCATCAGACCCGCTAGCAGCGTAAAGAGGAACTGGAGCGTGTAGACATCCGTCCCGACGGGGATGCGGACGAATGCACCGACTGCAACAAGTGCGATGAATAGCCCACAAAGGATTATTTCTCGTAGCTTCATAATGTTCAGATACCTCCAAGCGTATTTATCGGTAAAATAAACTTGCTTTTATCATACACGTTTCGTGTTTTACTGTCAACCAGTTTATTTTCTTTCGGTTTACAAATATTTTTCGCACAAAAAAAGACAGCACGCAGACTGTCTCATGTGTTATAATACAGGTGGTGCTATCTATTCGGTGGACGGTCAATCCAAGCCCGGAAGGGCGGTGGTTGTCTATGAACGAAACGAATGTAACTTTGTTGCTTTTCATCGTTCTAGTGTTGCTTCTAACAAAAAAAGTAACCCGCCCCAAGCAGCGAACTTAAGCGGGTTACATATCCCAATATGAGAGGGCTGACCGTTTACACGATAGCACCTTTTTTTCTATGCGTATTATACAACAGAACACAAATCTTTTCAAGTACTATCGCTTCGTCACACGCACGCGATCCATCTCCGTGCCGTCGGGCAGGAAGCATGCGATCTCGAGAGTGTCGTGTGTCACCGTCATCGTGAGGTAGTTGTCCGTCTCCGGCTGCGGCAGCGTCACCTCGTCAAAGGCATGGTCGATCCAGAGATTCGGATAGCGCACATTGCCCGCGACACCCGTGAGGATGTAGAGCGGCCCCTTTTTGTCAGGTGTTTTTTTGCAAAATGATAAAGGTGCCCGCGGTTCCGATAGGTGTGCAGATGCGCCGTGAACACAACATCAATCGCGAGCTCATCAAAGACGGGCATCCATACCCGCCCATTGTCCTCGTCAATCCCCTCCGTGCGCTCGGGACGGCCGTTGATGCGGTACTGCAGGACATCCTTGTGCATGAGGACTACGTTCCAACGCTTTCGGTGCGCCTTGAGATCGCGGCGGATCCACGCGAGCTGTTCTTCGACCAGACCGCTCTTGAACGCGTCGATTTCTTTCTGCTGGGTGCAGAGCACAATGTAGTGCACATCACCGTAATCAAAGGAATAGTAGTAACGATCAAACACCTTGCTCCCGTTTGACGGGGTCTTAAAGTACGACAGATATGCCTCGGGCAGACGCACCTTCCAGTCGCGGTTGTACGTCTCATGATTCCCCATGACAGGTGCCATCGGGATCGAGCGCTGCATCTCCTTGACCCCGCCGAAGAACTCCGTCCACTGTAGGCGATCCTCACCGTTGTCCACGAGATCGCCCATGCAGGCGAAGAGCTGTGCGTCCGTGTTGCGCGCCCACGCAAGATGCGCGAGCTGCTTCCAGTCTGCATAGTCACTCGACTGGGAGTCGGGAAAGATCAGCATTTTGTACGGCTCACCGCCAGTCGGTGTATAGAGTGTCTGCCAGTCCGTCGCCGCCCCGCCCGCCGTGATGCGGTACTGATACTGCGTCCCAGGCATCAGGCGGTCAAGCTCTGCCACATACTGATAGACCTCAATCGAATCATCCATAAAGCCCTCATCCGTCACGGTATAGCGGCGCATGATTTCCGCCTCTCCCTGCACGCGCACCTCGACCGTCTGCTGCTCGATGGGCGATGTCACTTCCCACATCAGGACGCGCCCCCGCCCTGTATTCTCTGTCACGATCTGCCGCAGACGCTCAACGTACAACGTTCCTGGGAACTGGCGCAGTGCCGAATCCCGAAGTGCACCCAGCCCGCCGAACTGCCAGAGCACTGCACTGCCAAGCCCGAGCGCCCCTACCGCAACGCCCGCTTTGATAAAGCTGCGCCGATTCATATTTTTTTCATTTGTCATAGATGCATTCCCTTATACTGTTCCACCGTATCGTATCATACTCCTTCGTACATACCAAACCTTTTCCTCATTATGCGGATTGCACATAGCAGGAGGCAAGCTCCTGTGCAGTCGGTCTCCGTCCCTCCGCGCGCAGCGCGAGATAGCGCGCGGCATCCACGCAGCTGATGCGCCCGTCGGGGAGGAACGAGCCCGTGTCGCAGGCGATGATGTTGTTATTCAAAAAGAGCGGTGTGTTTCGGCTCATATCGCGTCCGCCAATCAATTGCGTCGGCGTATGCCCCACAACGACGAGTTCCGTGCCGCTGTAGTGTTCAAAGAACTCCTCACGAATCCAGAGCAGGTCGTTCGATGTCTGTTTCTGTCGATGCGGATTGATACCCGCATGGACGAACAGGATGCTCTGCCCGCCGCACTGCACACGATGATAGAGTGGGCGTGCCTTGACAAAGGCGATGAGTTTGTCCGCCTCCGCTGCGCTCAGAGCCGCGAGCTGCTTTTTTGTCACCTTCCCCCGTTCATCAGCCAGACATCGAAGTAGCCGCTCAGCGTCCGCCCCAGACCGTACTCCTTCAGATAGCCGAGCATCATCGCCTCATGGTTGCCGCAGAGTGCGTGCACGTTCTCGTGACGCTCCACCTGTTCCCGCACAAAACGGAGGACATCTACGGGCTTTTTCCCCACGGTCGACATAGTCACCGAGAAAAAAACGAGCATATCTTTGTTATCGTCAAACGCGACTTTTTTTCCAAAGTGCCCGCAGCTTGTCCACATGACCGTGGATATCGCCGATGGCAAGAATCCGCCGAAACGCCATGAAATCGCCCTCCTCATATACTTTTATTATAACGTACATCGTCTGAAATGAAAAATGATAACCCCCAAAATATTCCTGCCGCGCGGTACACGATTGACATTCCACCCATACAGAGCTATGATATAGATGTTGTTTTATGTCTTTCATGCACAGTGCAGGAGGAAGCAAATGATCGAACGCTATACACGTCCGGAGATGGGGCATCTCTGGTCGATCCAGAACGAGTGGCAGACCATCCTGAACGTGGAGATTGCCGCGTGCGAGGCGATGGCAGAGCTCGGCGAGATCCCCGCCGCCGCCGTGGAGAACATCAAGGCGAACGCGAAGTTCGATGTCGCACGCATCAACGAGATCGAAAAAGACCACCGACCACGACATCATCGCCTTCCTCACGAACCTCGAGGAGAACGTCGGCGAGGACTCGAAGTACATCCACAAGGGGCTGACCTCGAGCGATGTGAAGGACACGGCGTACTGCGTTATGATGCGCGATGCCGCCGCGATCATCCTCGACGATCTGAATGCGTTCCGTGCCGTGCTGCGCCGCCGCGCAGAGGAGTTCCGTCATACGCCCTGCATCGGACGTACGCACGGCATCCACGCAGAGCCGATGACATTCGGGCTGAAGCTGCTCTTGTGGAGCGCGGAGATCGAGCGCGACATTGAGCGTCTGACGCGTGCAAAGGAAACGGTCTCCGTCGGCAAGCTCTCAGGCGCGGTCGGCACCTACTCCAACATCGACCCGCGCATCGAGGAGCTGACGTGCAAGAAGCTCGGCATCACGCCCGTCCGCCTTGCAACGCAGGTCATCCAGCGCGACCGTCACGCTGAGTTCGTCACGACGCTCGCCATCATCGCGGGTACGATGGAGAAGATCGCAACCGAGATCCGCAACCTCCAGCGCACAGACATCCGCGAGGCAGAGGAGTTCTTCAAGGCAGGGGCAGAAGGGCTCGTCGGCAATGCCGCACAAGCGCAATCCGATCAACTGCGAGCGCGTCTCGGGCATGGCACGCCTCGTGCGCGGCAATGCCGTCGCAGCACTCGAGGACATGACGCTCTGGCACGAGCGCGACATCTCGCACTCCTCCGTCGAGCGCGTCATCCTGCCCGATGCGACCATCAACGTGGACTACTGTCTGCACAAGCTGACGGGCATTGTAGACAAGCTCCTCGTCTACCCCGACGCCATGCTGCACAACATGAACCGCACGGGCGGGCTCATCTACAGTCAGCGCATCCTCACGGCACTCGTAAACAAGGGCATCCTGCGCCAGACCGCCTACGTCTGGGTGCAGCGCAACGCCATGAAGCGCTGGCTCGAAAAGGAGGACTTCCGCACGAACGTCGAGAAGGATGCAGACATCTCCGCACATCTCACGAAGGAAGAGATCGACGCCTGCTTCGACTACAAATATTTCCTGCGCCATGTAGATTCCATCTTTGCGCGTTTTGATCTTTAATTAAGAGGGAGAATTAAGGGGGACTTTATCATGTCAACCATCGTTATTACGGGCACACAGTGGGGCGACGAGGGCAAAGGGAAGATCGTCGACTACCTCGCAAGTCAGGCAGACACCGTCGTCCGCTTCCAGGGCGGCTGCAACGCAGGTCACACTGTCGTCGCGGACGGCGAGGAGTACAAGCTGCGCCTCCTGCCGTCGGGCATCCTCTACAAGGGCACGCACAACATCATCGCAAACGGTGTCGCCTTTGATCCCGAGGTCTGTCTGCAGGAGATGGACGCTATGGCGGCGCGCGGCATCGACACCTCAAACATCCGCATCTCCGATCGTGCCCATGTCGTTATGCCCTACCACCGTCTGATGGACGGCATCGGCGACGCACAGCGCGGCGCGGACAAGATCGGCACGACGGGGCGCGGCATCGGCCCCTGCTACATGGATCGTGACGACCGCATCGGCATCCGTGTCTGCGACCTCATGGAAAAGGATGAGTTCGCGAAGAAACTCAAAAAGAACCTCGACAGCAAGAACGGCGAGCTCGCCGCCGTCTACCATCACGAGCCGCTTGACTACGAAGAAGTACTTGCGGAGTACGAGGGCTACGCCGAGCGTCTGCGTCCGCTCGTCACGGACACGATCCCGCTCCTCAACGAGGAGATCGATGCGGGGCGCAAGGTTCTCTTCGAGGGCGCACAGGCGACCATGCTTGACATCGACTACGGCACATACCCGTATGTCACTGCATCGCACCCCATCTCGGGCGGTGTCACCATTGGCGCGGGCGTTGCACCGCGAAAGATCGACAAGGTCATCGGTATTGTCAAGGCATACTGCACGCGCGTCGGCGAGGGTCCCTTCCCCACCGAACAGCTGAACGAGATCGGTGAGAAGCTGCGTGAGGCGGGGCATGAGTTTGGCACAGTCACGGGGCGGCCGCGCCGCACGGGTTGGCTCGATGCCGTTGTCGTCCGCCATGCGGGGCTGCTCTCCGGCATTGACTACATGGCGGTCACGCGCCTCGACATCCTCGACGGCTTCGACGAGATCAAGATCTGCACGGGCTACAAGTACAAGGGCGAGCTGCTGAAGGGGTTCCCGCAAGCCTCAACGTCCTCGCCGAGGTCGAACCCGTCTACGAGACCTTCCCGGGCTGGAAGACGGACATCTCCGGCATCCGCAGCTACGACGCGCTGCCCGAGAACGCACGCAAGTATCTCGAGCGTATGGCAGAGATCACGGGCATCGCCCTCGGCATCGTCTCCGTCGGCCCCTCGCGCGAGCAGACCATCGTCCTCGCCAAGGATCTTTTTCTAAAAAGCATAAAAAAATGGCACGCTGAGTGTTTTGCACACAGCGTGCCGTTTTTGTTTACCTATTCTGCTCTACCACCATAAACCCCGCCTCAACGAAAAAAACTTCCGATATGCCTCGGCCTTCTTTTCGAGTTTCATTGGGTAGGCACGCGAGGTGGATGGCAGGCGCGTGATGAGGAGATCACGGTCGCCGCAGCGCGCGGAGATTGTCTCGCCCGTCTTGAAGTCTTTTGCCTTGACCTCCGTCTCAAGCAGCGTGAGCAGGATCTCCGTCGCCTTGCCGCCCGTTGTGCAGATGCGGCGACAGTGCGGAATCTCTGCAAGCACGGCGGGCAGATCGACCTTTTCCACCACCTCGAGGAACGCGTCCGAGGCATTGTCGTGTTCGCGAATTGCGCGGCGCACCGTCGGACAGGGAGGCGATGCCACGCTCCGTGAGGAACGCCTTGATCTTCTCCGCATCAAACGCCTTTTTCTTCCCCATGCTGAAAGTGCATCGCATCACCGAAGAACACCAGCCCGTAGACGCGCCACATATCGTTTTGGAAATTCGGATAGTGGAATTCCATCGTCCGTTTCTCAGGCTTTGGCGGGAATGTCCCCATCATCATGACCGTCGCGTTCGGCGGCAGAAACGGCGGGAACGGACGCAGCTCGATTTCACGCTCTTCCATCATTATCTCTCCTTATAAAAAGCCCCAATGCGTGCTGCACAATGAGCGATGTTCCCGCGACCGCAATCCAGCAGACCATGCCAAGCAGGAGCGGGCGCGTCCCGTGCTTAGGGACTGACGGCAGATCCGTATTCAATCCGATTGCACTCATCGCGAGCACGATGGAGAACTTGCCGAGCATCCCAAGCCCATGCGAAACCTCGGCGGGGAGAATGCCCGTCGTGTTCACAATACATGCGAGCACGAAGTAGAGCACGAACATCGGGAAGATGCGCTTCAGCGAGAAACCCGCGCCGCTCTGCGCCGCGCTGCGCATCATCAGCAGCGCGAAGAACAGGCAGACCGGCACGATCGCGAGCGTACGCGTCAACTTCACGATGGTCGCATACGCGCCCGCATCATGGCTGTAGGCATAGCCCGCTGCAACGACCGACGACGTGTCGTTGATGGCAGTGCCCGCCCACATGCCGAACCCCGCATCCGACATTCCCATCGTGTGTCCGAGAAACGGGAAGATAAAGACCGCAAGCACGTTGAAGAAAAAAATCGTCGCAATCGAGATCACGACATCCCGATCCTTCGCCCCGATCACGGGTGCGACCGCCGCAATCGCCGAGCCGCCGCAGATCGCCGTCCCTGCCCCGACGAGCGCGGTCATATCGCGGTCCATCCCCAGAACCTTTCCCATCAGGAACGCCGCACCGAACGCCGCAAGCAGCGTGAAGATCATGACATAGAGCGACTGCTCCCCGACCTCGACCACATGAAAGAGATTCATCTCAAAGCCGAGCAGGATGATCGCGTACTGCAAAATCTTCTTGCCCGTGAATTTGATACCGCTCTCGGTCGCCTGCGGCCGCCGTTTCTTCGCGAACAGCATACCGAGCAGGATGCCGAACACGGGACCGCCCACAATCGGAAAGTACAGCCCCATGATATACGCCGGTATCGCAAAGAGCAGGGCATAGAGAATTCCGTCCATGTATTCACGTTTCATACATACACCTCTCTCACGTAAAAAGCTCCGCCCACTCCTTCTCGCGGAAGCCCGTGAGCACACGCGCCTTCGTGATGAGGAGCGGACGCTTTACGAGCATTCCGTCCGAGGCAAGTACCGCGTACTGCTCCTCCTCCGTCATTGAGGGCAGCTTGTCCTTCAGTGCAAGCTCGCGGTAGATCATACCGCTCGTGTTGAAGAAACGCTTCAGCGGCAGCCCGCTCCGTTCGTGCCACACACGCAGTTCGTCTGCCGTCGGCTTCTCCGACTTGATGTCACGCATCGGTGCATCGCACCCGTGCGCACGCAGAAACTTTTCCGCCTTCTGGCAGGGTCGAACACTTCGGATAGCCGATGAAAAGGATATCCTTCTCCATATATCATTCCTCCTCGTAAAAATCAATGGTGTTGCTTTCCTATTATATCCCCTTCCAAAAAAATTTTTTTCAATTTTTTTCTTTTTGACCTATTGACTTTTTGACTATTTGAGGTATAATAACAATCGAAAGGTGATTCAAAGCACCTTCCCAATCAAAAGCAACTGAATGGCATATCGAATACCAAACATCGCATATGCCGCAAATCTCTAAGGAGTTGATTACCATGTTTGGACTTGTACCTTTTGCCGGACGCCGTAACCTCTCACAGCGTGACAGCGCGAATCCGTTTGCACTCTTTGACGCAATGCGCGATTCCTTCTTCCGCGATGACTTCCCCGCCGCGAACTGGGGCGCGAGCTCGTTCAAGGTAGACGTGAAGGACAGCGGCGATCACTACGAGCTGACCGCCGATCTGCCGGGCATGACGAAGGAGGACATCGCCCTCCACTACGAGAACGGCTATCTCACGATTGCAGCCTCGCGCACGGAATCCAATGACGAGAAGGACGATGCGGGGAACTACATCCGCCGCGAGCGTCACACGGGCGAGGTCAGCCGCTCGTTCTACATCGACGGCATCGACGACGCAAACATCCACGCAGAGTTCAAGGACGGCGTGCTGCAGGTGAACCTGCCGAAGACGGCGGACGCACCCGCACGCAAGCAGATTGAGATTCACTGAAGAACGGCGCAAGATGCGCACATAAACGGGGCGTTGTACGAAGCGAAAAACTTCGTACAACGCCCCTATTTGCGTGCAAAAGGTTTCATTTCCTCACATGAGTGAATGCCGAAGCGGTCATGTTTCTTTTTGCGTGATCGGTAACGCTCCATCAATCCCATACACCAATTTCAGATATATTTTACAGCACACGAAAAGTAATCATATCGTCAAGACGATCCATCGTTTCCACGTCGCATATATGATTTCCCGTGAGTGCGGTTTGGATGTGATAAAAATATAACCTGTCCTTTACAAACCGGACAAATTCCCGTGAGCGGCGTTTGTAACCGTAATCTTCCAGCAGCGTCCGCAGTTTCATCCAGACACATTCGTTCTTGCTGATAAACAAAAATACGAATCCTTAGGGTCTTTGAAAAAAATAAATCCATGTCGAAATCATCCCGCAGCATGGATTCATCTGATAGTTCCCCGCCACACATTTTCTTGTACAGCGGAAAATTCCGCATCCATTGCAGCTTTATCCTGCATATAGTCAGACCAGTACATGACAGCCAATGCCCACTTCTTATAGTCGCTTCGGTACTCAGACTGGAGGTATGCGTTATCTTCCTGCCAAATACGGCGTGTCAGTTTCATGACATCTGTTATTGGGAGCATATGCCTGCCGATAATACGCGCCACATCGACCGGACTATAAAACAGTTCATGCATTTCGGCTCACTCCTCTGCTTTATCGCCTTTGGATGCGTTACAGGATTTGCACAGCACTTGCAGATTGTCCAGCACGGATTGTCCCCCATCATTCATAGGTTTTATATGGTCAACTTCGAGTCCATGACGACCTGAAAAGACTTTACCGCACTTGGCACATTGATAGCCGCCTTCCACTTTGGCGTTGGCGTAGGCATCATCATACAGTGTTTTGCCCAACTTCGGACTGATTTGAGAGATTTCGTAGAGCGTTAAGGATTCAATCGGTCGTTTGTCATATTTCACTTGGGGGATAATCGGATATTCATCCGGGTCGGAGATTTTCAAAATCTCAATATTGATGAGTTTTCTGAGATATGTCTTTTTACCAAAAAATAGGCGCAAAATATTATCGTCACTGTTTTCCCAGAGTTCATCCACATATTCCTGTTCCCTCTGCCGATCCATTCTGTCGTCCCATATTTTTCGCGCAATCAAATGGACATCGAGTTTATCTCTGTCCACTTGCTCAAAGGTATAAAACTTTGGCACAAAATCTTTCTGGGCATAGTATTTGAGGATATGTTGAATATCCTTCGGGTCGTAAGAGGGAATCATCTCTTCGTAAAAAAATGGTTCTCGGCTTTTTTTGCTCCAATTCCTCAAGCTGTTCTGCCAATAAATATTCTCCCTCTAAGGATGCCCAATCAAAAAGATGCGGCAATTCTTCCATAAATTTATCATAGGCATCCTTGGTGCTGTTATATACCATGACTTGATAGGAAAAGTCCACGCCATCTTCATTGATGTATTGAAACGCATACATACCGATGGGGATACGCTCGAAGAAGGGGACGGCTTCAAGCTCGGTGGTATCAATCGTATCGTTGACAATAGCGGCAAATTCCTCGATTTTGGCAATAGCAATACAGCGAAGTTCGCGCTTTTTATAATCAATATCTTCCGGGTTTTCACGCCCTCCGTAGAAAATGGTTTCTGGGCTGACCCAAGAAATATGCTCGTTCCAGTCGTCCATAAAGGCCACGATGTAGGAATATGGAGTGCCGCCCGCCGCTTCGCCCCGCAACGCACGTCCTACCATTTGGGTCATCAAGATCGTGGAAACCGTGGGACGAGCCAAAAAGACTGTTTTCGTCATGGGAAGGTCAACGCCCTCGGTCAATATGTTCACATTAACTAAAACCTGTACGTCGCCTCGACGATATTCCTCCAAATACTCCTCATTATTTTTACTGCTTATGGTCACACCCGTCCAACCGTCTTTGATGGTAGAAACGATATATCGAGCAGGAATTTTGGCATCATTAAATAATTTTGTCAAGGCGATTGCATGGTCAATGCTGACAGTAAAAATAATAGTTTGCCCGTATTCTTTCGCCTTTGCTTTATAGGTATCCAAAATCAGCCGATTACGAAGACCGGATTCAGCGATTTTCTTCGCTATATCCGGCGGCAGAGTATCCAAATTCTGAATCGTCTCCAAGTATTTGCTGCCCAATCCTTCGCCGTAACTCTCATCGGTAAAGTAGGTTTCAAAGCGAGGTTTCGACAAGATGTGGCGGTTTATAAGTGTTTTGAGATCTGTTTTATAGACCATGCCAATCTTATTTTGCACAACGTTTCCATTTTCCATCCCGTCGTGGTAAATATCGGCAAGCAACATTTGTTCGCTCTCGGAGGTGCGAAAAGGTGTCGCCGTGAGACCGATGAGTTTTACATTGGGAACACGCGCAGCTACATACCGAATCACTTTTTGATACGTTTTTCGCCGTGGAGTGGTGCGCCTCGTCCACCACCATGTATATTTCCTTCTCATCTTTAAGCCATAGGTCAAGCCGTTCCAAATTCTTCCCAATGCTGTCCTTGCTGATAATGAGCAAATTATCCGTCGGTTCAATATGTACAGCTCGATCGTGTTTCATCTCTCCCGACACAATACGATAGCGGAAGGAAGTAATATGCGGAAGTTCTGCAGCCACAGCAAACTTGATGAAAGACTTTGCGGCTTGATCTAAAAGCATCTGACGATGAGCCAGCCAAAGAATTTTTGATTTCCTATCGAGTGCGCGACGCAAAAAGCCACTTTGATGCCGTGTAGGTTTTTCCGGCACCGGTCGGCAAAACGACCATCGTGCTGTACGCATTGTAGGCGTTATCCATTTTATCAAGGGCTGTCATTGCCTCCTGCTGATGCTCAAAGGGCGGTCTTTCCGGCGCACCTTTTGCGGGGAAAACTTCTCCTGCCGCCGTGATTTCTACCAATTCTTGTGACACAGTTTCTTCCTCTCTTTCTTGCGCAACGAAAAATTCTATCAATTCCTTGCAATCGTTAAGGATCCACTTCGGGAGGATATTCGTTCAGCCAATTATCACCGTTATATTCTTCCATGTTTTTTTAGCAGCCGCTCCACAAACGACGCTGCTTCCGGCTCACTGGCATACCAGAGCATGGATTGCCCAAAACCGTATCCTTTGGTCTTTGCTACAGGCGCATCCCATATGTGTCTGTGTCGTGTGTCTCGCGGCAGCAATACGCAATTCTCAGATTTCGCCTCCACATTGTACCACTGAGTATCGCCGTCTTCATATTCACGTTCTTGCATTTCACGGTATACAGTAGCGTTCTTATACTAACCAATCACGGACGTTTCGTTTAGATCCGTGGTCGCACACCAGATAACGCAAATATCGTCAACGGCATCATCTGTGGCTGTGGCACTTCCTCCTCTGATGTTTTCTATGCGGAGCTGAAGGCTGCAACCGCTTTTCCTGCGTTTGGGCATGACGAAACCAAAACACATCTCGCCATCCTCGGTTTCCACAGGCATAAAGTTCCTGTCTTCTCCGCAATCGCCTGTTTCACGGGGATATTTACCACCATTAAAAAGGTTTATCCTTTTGGCAAACTCCCTTATACCAAATCATCGAGGCAATTTTACAAAAATAGAACCTTTTCCAATGATTACATCCCCTTACTGAATTTGAAACCAAATGTACTTTTTTTTATCACAGGCTGTCTTGCAGCCTGTGACAGACGGTGGGCTCTGCACAACGTACCGCCGAACTTCACAGCCGTTCTACTTTTCCCTTTTTCATGTGACATCTTCCCAACCATCATAATCTCTGTTCACGATCTTTTCTGCTACGGATAACCATTCGTCCCTCAACTCCTGCGGGGCAATCACATCTACTTGACTGCCTTGACTCAAAAGCCATATCAAAATACCGTAACCATAGACTTCGGCACTTACATCATATACGCCTGTGTCGCGCTTCTTTGCCTTGGCCGTTGGCAAACGATCCAAAACGTGTTCTACGGTATCCCCAAAATAACGAAACTTTATCCGCATCAAATCGCCATCGTACATGAACTGCACACGTTTTCTAAATTCACCGTCACGGAATTTATCACGATAAGGAATACTAAATTTTTCTTCTAGGGTTAATAAATCCTTCATTCTGTCCAATCGATAGGTACGAAATTCGTCCTCCAACTCGTACGTTTGCAGTCCTATCAAATAAAAAAATAAAACTCAGAGAATATCACTGCGAGAGGTTTAACTGTCCGCTCCTTTGTTCTGCCATCTTGCCGTGTGTACGAAAATTTAATTGGATGTTCCTGAATAATGGCATTGGACACTTGCCACAAAATATCTACTAAGGGCTTCTTGTGTTGAAGCGGGACATACTTTACCGATTCGTTTTTTATGATGCCTTCCACAACTTTTCTCTGCGTCGGTGTAGCTTGTGCCAATAATTTCGTGAGCAGATGCTCCATTTCCTCCTTGATAAAAAGCACGACTTTCCAAGAGAATCTTACATACGGCAAGAACTTCTTGATTGGATAGCCACGCACGCTCGAATCGCGCAAGATAGTAATAATTTTGACCTCGGTTATATTTGACCGTAGCGTCTGGCTCATACCCATGTTTGTCAGCAAGATAATTGCGAATGTCATCGATATCCCGCTGTATTGTTTTCTCACCCACGCCGTAATAACTCGTTAAGTCCCGCTTTGATAAATGCTCCCCCTTGTTTAATCTCTCAAATATATCGAGCATCCGTAGGCTCTTATCCCCCTTGTAGTCCAATATGGCGGTCATCTTTTCCCCCGTTTGATTTTTATTATACACCACAATATGGACATTATAAGGCCATTTCTGATCTTTTTTTCAAGGAATTGGATAAATATGGATAATCAACAGATTGAAAAATGAATTTATAGCAAATTAGAATCAAGAATATATGTTCACACAGAAGAAAAACTTTTATTTTTTTCAAAAAAATATTCTCATCCTTTGTTTTTTTGTGGTATACTGTATACAGTTGTTGAGAAACAGGAGGAATATGATGAAGAGACTCTATGCTGCCTATGGCAGCAATCTGAATGTCGCAGCAATGCGGGAGCGATGTCCGAACGCGGTAATCGTCGGTACAGCGCAGCTCGTGGATACGGCGCTAGAGTATCGCGGCAGTGCGCCGCGCGTCTATCTGACACTCACAGAGAAAAAAAGGACGCGACAACGCCCCTCGGGATCTGGGCGGTGACGGAGAGCGATGAGGAGGCACTCGACAACTATGAGATTTTCCCTGAGCTCTACCGTAAGGAGATACGGCACGTCCAACTAACGGAGCGGGAGACGGGTGTCGTCAAAGACACGGCGGTATTCCTCTACACGATGGTGGACGGGATGCCGCTCGGCACGCCCGATGCCGACTATGTCGCCGTTTGCCGCGCAGGGTTTGAGGATTTCGGCTTTGATCCGCACATCCTCGACTGCGCCGCAAGAAAATAATTTTCACAGGAGGTATTATCTATGCTTGTTCTATCCGGTATCCTCGTCATGGTGGTGGGGCTCGCACTGCGGTTTAACGCTCTGCTTGTCGTCATCGTCGCCGGCTTTGTCACGGGATTTGCCGCAGGGATGTCCCTGCAGGAGATCGTCACGGTCATCGGCGAAGCATTCATCAAGAACCGCTATATGTCGCTCTTTATCCTCGTGCTGCCCGTCATCGGGCTCTCGGAGCGGTTCGGACTGCGCGAACGTGCGGAGTATCTCATCTCGAAGATCTCTGCGGCAACGGCGGGACGTATCTTTATGCTCTATATGCTCGTGCGCCAGATCACGGTCTCGCTCGGCATCTCGCTCAGCGGGCACCCGACGTTCATCCGCCCGCTGATCTCGCCGATGGGCGAGGCGGCAGCGCTCAAGGGACGCAAGGCATCGCCCGAGATCCTCGACAAGATCCGTGGACAGGCGGCAACGGCGGAGAACGCGGGCAATTTCTTCGCACAGAATGTCTTTATCGCGGCGGGCGGGCTGCTCCTCATCAAGGGGTGCTTGAGGAACACGGCTACGAGGTGGATCTCGTCACGATGGCACTCTACTGCATCCCGACCGCCGTGGTCGCGTTCCTCTTTGCTGCGATCCGCTTCCATCTCTTTGATCGGCGCATCGAGCAGGAGATTGCGGCATACAACGAGACGAAGAAAGGCTGAGGAGGGATTGCTATGCTGACACTCGATCACGTCTATCTCCTCTGCGGGATCTACCTCGTCCTCTTCGGGGTGCTCTCGTTCGGAGACAGCAAGAATCTGAAACGCTTCGGCACGGGTCTGTTCTGGCTCGTCTACGGCATCACGTTCCTTGGCGGCTCGGCACTCGGCAACGAGAATGCGGGCTGGATGGTCATTCTGATGGCGGTCATTGTCGCCGCAAAGCAGATGGGGCACGGCGACTATCACGAGACATCCAAGGAGGAGAAAAATGCTTCGGCGCAGCAGCTCGGCAACCGTCTGCTCATCCCCGTCCTCGCGGTCGGTGTAATCACGCTGATCCTCGCGGCAACGACAAAGCTCGGTGCACTCGTCTCCTTCGGCATCGCCTCCATCGTCGCCATTGTGATTGCGCTCGCCATCACGCGCGGCGCACCGCTCCAGACGTTCCATGAGGGGCGCCGTCTCATCGACGCCATCGGCTGGGCTGCGATTCTCTCACAGCTGCTCGCAGCACTCGGCTCGCTCTTTGCCAAGGCGGGCATTGGCAAGATTGTCTCAGACATTGTGGCAAGCGCCATCCCGACGGACAGTGCACTCGCCGTTGTGATTGCCTACTGTCTCGGCATGGCAGTCTTCACCATCATCATGGGCAATGCCTTTGCCGCGTTCGCGGTCATCACGAGCGGCATCGGCATTCCTCTCGTCATCGTCGCGCACGGTGCAAATCCCCTCATCGTCGCTCCGATTGCGATGCTTGCAGGCTACTGCGGCACACTCATGACCCCGATGGCGGCGAATTTCAACATTGTCCCCGCCGCGCTGCTTGAGATGCAGAGCAAATACGGGGTCATCCGCGCACAGATCCCACTCGCGATCTCACTGCTCGCGGCAAACATCCTGCTCATGTATTTCCTCGGATTCCATTCCTAAGAACTGAAAGGGGAAGCGGCGGCATCCCCGCCGCGCCATACGCTATGAAAAAAACTTCTGATTACGGGCTTCCAGCCCTTCGGCGGCGAAGCAATCAACCCTGCACTGGAGCTGGTCAAGCAGCTCGCGGGCAAAAAGCATCAACGGCTACGAGGTGATCGCGCGTGAGATCCCCGTGGTGCGCTACGAGGCACTCGATGCGGTACGCGCTGCGGTGGATGAGATTTCGCCCGATGCCATCATCATCGTCGGACAGGCGGGCGGCCGCCCCGACATCACGGTCGAGCGCATCGGCATCAACGTCGATGATTTCCGCATCCCCGACAACAAGGGCAATCAGCCCGTGGACGAGCCCGTTGCGAAGGACGGCCCAATCGCCTACTGGGCGACGCTGCCGATCAAGAAGATGGTCGCCAACATGAAGGCGGCGGGGGTCTCCGCGAGCGTGTCGAACTCGGCGGGCACATACGTCTGCAACCACCTGCTCTACGGCGTGCTCCACCTCCTCGCTACAGCGGGCAAGGCGTACATCCCCGCCGGCTTTTGTCCACATCCCCTACCTGCCCGAACAGATGGCTGTGCGCAAGGGGATCGAGAGCCAGTACCCGACGATGGGTGTCGAGACGCTCGTCAAGGGCTTTACGGCAATGATTGAGGCACTGGACTGACTATACACCATACCTCTGAGAGGAGAGAGCAATGAGAATCGAGCACGATTTCCTTGGCAACATGGAAGTCCCCGATGATGTCTACTACGGTGTGCAGACGATGCGTGCCATCGAGAACTTCAACATCACGGGGCAGAAACTCGACCCTGATTTTATCAAAGCACTTGCCACGGTGAAAAAAAGGCGGCGGCTCTTGCGAACATGGATACAGGCCGTCTCCCGCACGAAATCGGCGACGTGCTCGTGCAGGCGGCAGACGAGATCATCGCGGGCGGGCACATTGAGCAGTTCCCTGTCGACCCGATACAGGGCGGCGCGGGGACGTCCATCAACATGAACATGAACGAGGTGCTCTGCAACCGCGCCCTCGAGCTGCGCGGCGATCCGAAGGGACGCTACGACATCATCTCGCCGAACAACCACGCGAATATGGCGCAGTCGACGAACGACGCGTTCCCGACGGGCATCAAGGTCTGCCTCTCGGCAAAGAGCACGGTATTCCTCGCCTCACTCGACCGCCTCGCCACGGAGCTTGAGAAAAAAAGGCGACCTCGTTCCGCGCCATTCTCAAGATGGGACGCACCCATTTGCAGGACGCTGTCCCCATCACGCTGGGGCAGGAGATGGGCTCATACGCCTCCGCCGTGCGCCGCTCCATGCGCCGCATCCGCTATGTGCAGCGGCACATCCACACGATCAACATGGGCGGCACCGCTGTCGGTACGGGGCTGAACGCCGAGCCCGCCTATATCAAGGCAGTCGCCAAACGGCTCTCGGAGATCACGGGCGAGCAGTACCGCACGTCGCAGAACATCATCGACGCGACGAACAACACGGATGCGTTTGCAGATTTCTCCTCCGCGCTCAAGAATGCGGCACTCGTCCTCATCAAGCTCGCGAACGACTTCCGACTGATGGCATCGGGGCCGCGCTGCGGGCTGAACGAGCTGCATCTGCCGATGCGTCAGCCGGGCTCGTCGATCATGCCGGGCAAGGTCAACCCCGTCATCGCCGAGGTGCTCGATCAGGCGTGCTATCAGGTCATCGCGGGCGACCTCGCCGTGACGCTCGGCGTGGAGAACGGACAGTTCGAGCTGAACGTCATGGAGCCGGTCATGGCGTTCAATATGTTCAACTCGCTGAACTACATCACGCGCGCGGTCGACACCTTCGTCGACAAGCTCCTCATCGATCTGAAGCCGAACGTCGAGCAGTGCCAGAAGTGGCTCGACAACAGCGTCGGCATCGTGACAGCGCTCCTGCCCCACATCGGCTATGAGAAGTCCGCCGAGCTCGCACGCGAGGCATACACGACGGGCAAGCCCATCCGCGAGATCATCCTCGAGCAGGGCATCCTCTCGAAAAAAAGAGCTGAATCACATCCTCTCACCGCGTCAGATGACGCGTCCGGGAATTGCATAGCAGTCAACAAAGGGAAGTATCGCCGTTGATACTTCCCTTTTGTATGAAGGAATTTATTCTTTTTGTCGAAAAACTTGTATAGTTTTCGATTGTTTCAAAGGAGGTCTTTTCATTGGCAATTACAGGTGGAATCATCGTCGTTCTTGCCTTTGCCGCCATCATCAAGAAGTATGAGACGCGCATGGTGCTGCTCGCTGCGGGCTTTCTCATGTGCTTCATCGGCGGTGTCACGGGCAATGCAGTCGCGACGTTCAGCAAGACGATGGTACACGGTTCACTCGTGCCCGTGATCTGTACGGTCATGGGCTTTTCGTTCGTCATGAAGATCACGACCTGCGACCGCCATCTCGTCGAGTCCATCTCGGGCGTGATTACGCGGAGCAAATTCATCCTTATCCCGCTCGCAACGCTGCTGACGTGGTGGATCAACATCGCCATTCCGAGTGCGGCGGGCTGCTCGGCGGCGGTCGGCAGCATCCTCATCCCAACGCTCATGGCGGCGGGTGTGCATCCCGCAATGGCGGGCGCGGCTGTCCTCGCAGGAACATGGGGCAGCGCGATCAGTCCGGGACAGGCGCACAACATCTTCGTCGCGGATCTCGCGCAGACCGATCTCATGACCGTCATCATGGCGCAGGTGCCCGCCGCGATTGTCGCATCCATCGTCGCCGTCGTCGCACTGACCATCATTGCAGCAATGCGTAAGGAAGGGCCCGACGAGGCACGCCGCCTTGCCTATCACGCACAGCTCGAAAAGGAGGAGGGCGGCAAGGACTTCAAGGTCAATCCGCTCTACGCACTCGTCCCCCTCGTCCCGCTCGCCCTGCTCGTGCTCGGCAGCAAGCAGCTCGCCGTCCTGCCGCTCACGGATGTCCCGACGGCGATGATCGTCGGCACGGTGCTCGCCCTCATCGTCACACGGCAGAATCCGCAGGAGATCACGAAGAAGTTCTTCGACGGCATGGGCGAGGCGTACGGCGGTGTCATCGGTCTCATCGTCTCTGCGGCGGTCTTTACCGCCGGTATGGCAGCGATGGGGCTCACGGATGCACTCATCGAGGCGATGAAGGGCTCGGAGTCCGTCGCCAAGATGGCGGGCGCGTTCGGCCCCTTTATCATCGCCGTCATCTCCGGCTCGGGCGATGCCGCTGCGCTCGCCTTCAACGGTGCGATTACCCCACAGGCGGCATCGTTCGGCATGAGCATCATCGACCTTGGTTCGCTCGCGCAGATGGCGGGCTCGATTGGACGCTCCATGTCTCCCGTCGCGGGTGCGGCACTCGTCTGCGCGGGACTTGCCAAGGTCAGTCCGATGGAGCTGTCGAAGCGCAATGCACTCCCGATGCTGCTTGCCACAATTACCTTTATGATTGTTCTCTTCCTTGGAAAGTAGGCAGCCATGATTGACAAAAAGCGTATACTGAACGAATTTTTCGAGCTGGTTTCCATCCGCTGCTCCACACTCGATGAGCGTGAGATCGCCGATCTGCTGACAGCGCGTCTGCGTGACCTCGGTGCGGCGGAGATTCACGAGGACGGAGCGGGCAAGGCACTCGGTGGAAACACGGGCAATATCGTCGCGAACTTCAAGGGGGCGGTCGCGGGTGTGCCTACCGTCATGCTGACGGCACACATGGACTGCGTCGAGCCGTGCGCGAAGATCAAGCCGACCCTCAAGGACGGTGTCATCCGCTCCGACGGCACAACCATTCTCGGCGCGGACGACAAGGCGGGCGTGGTCGCCATCCTTGAGACGCTGCGCTGCCTGAAGGAGCATGACATCCCACACGGCGATCTGCAGATTGTCTTCACCGTTGCCGAGGAGGGCGGCGTCAACGGCTCGCGCTGTCTTGACGCATCACTCCTCACCGCCGATTTTGGCTATACGCTCGACACGCACGGACACGCGGGCACCGCGGCATTCAAAGCCCCCGGCAAGAATCAGCTCGCCGTACGCATCGTTGGCAAGGCGGCGCACGCGGGCATCGCCCCCGACGCAGGAAGGAACGCCATCACTGCGGCGGGCAGAGTACTCACCGCCGTTCCGCAGGGACGCATCGACGAGGAGACCACCTGCAACGTCGGCAAGGTTGAGGGCGGCACGGCGACCAATGTCGTCGCCGAGTTCTGCACGCTGAACTTTGAGACGCGCAGTCGCGACAAGGCGAAGCTGGACGCACTCACACAGCGCATGGTGGACAGTGTAAATGCAGCCCTCGACGGGACAGACTGTACGGCGGAGATCGACATCAAGAAGGACTACGATCCCTACGAACTGCCCCCCAACGCACTCCCCATTCAGTATCTGCGCCGCGCCGCAGAAAAGCTCGGCTTCCCCGTCGTGCTTGAGGAGGAGGGCGGCGGCTCGGACGCGAATCATTTCAATGCCTACGGTGTGCCGACCACCGTCCTCGGCGTCGGCATGACGGACTGCCACACGAAGGAGGAGAGCATCCGCGAGCAGGATCTCTACGAGGCGGCAGAGCTGACCCTCGCCATCGTGCGCGAGGTTGCGAAAAAGGATAAAATAAACACTGCTCTACGAGGCTTTACGGCTTCGTAGAGCAGCTTAAGGAAGCACTGATAAATTCAGCACCGCCATCTTGACGCATCTTTTTGCCCGCACTGTGCCCTCGATCCTCCACATAGCCATTGCTATGCGTCCGGTTTGCCTCCTTGTTCGGACGAAAAAATCTACGCCAATCTGACGGACTTCATTTTATCAGCGATTCCTTAATTTTATGCATAGTTTAACACCTGTTGCTAATGCCCTTGCTCCATGCTATAATCACTTCATCAAAGAAAACGAAAGCGGGTGATTTTTTGGCGGCAAACGAAAGCTACCGCAGCGGCGGCACAGCACAGATGGGTGTTCCTGTGCGGCGTGCAGAGAGTACGCCCGGCAATGTGCGGCGCATGGGCGAGGTCGCGGCAAGCGTACGGCAGGATGCCATCACGCCGGAGTATTTCATCACCCATTTTTACGAATATCTTCCGCGCTACATCGCGGGCGGTGCGCCCACAGCGGACACGCGCGACACCTACGAGCTCGCCATCCGACTGTTTCTCCACTGGTGTATGGAGCAGGGACTTCATCCACTGAACGACGTGCACGACTATCAGATCCGCGTCTACATGGAGGAGATGCGCACGCGCGGCTACAGCGCAGCGACACTCATGATTAAGGGCGCGGCAATCCGTGCGTTTTACAAGGTCGCAGAACGGCTCTCCTTCATCGCCGAGAACCCCTGTGCCGATCTGCAGCTGCGCAACCCGCAGCACCTCGACGAGGACTATAAATACCTCACCGTCGATCAGATCAAGGAGATATGTGAAGGGCTTGCGGCAGACAAGAACGCGCTGCGCCGCCTCCGCAACCTCCTCATTGTCTACCTCATGGGAGTCGAGGGGCTGCGCGTCGTCGAGGTCATGCGCCTCTCGGACGAGGACATCGACTGGCAGCGCGGACGCATCGAGATACGGGGCAAGGGACACGCGGGCATCATCTACCCGTGCGAGGAGACCTTTCAGCTCCTCAAGGCATACATCGAAACACGCGGTGCCATCCCGCCCGAGAAGCGTCTCACGCCGACCATCATCTCCTGCTCGCCGAACAATCGGAACGGGCGCATCACGCGCGTCGGCATCCGCTACGTCATCAACAAGGCACTCAGTGACGCGGGACTGAAACAGCCCGGCTATGCGTGTCACCTCTTCCGCCACAGCTGCGGCACGAACCTCTATCAGGAGACAAAGGATCTGCGCGTCGTGCAGGAAACCCTGCGCCAGCGCAGCCCGAAGGTCACCGCAAAAATACGCCCACGTCCACGACCGTATGGAACGCCGCTACACGCGCGGTATCACGCCGGGCATGAACGTGGAGACGGTGCAGGGAGCCTCGGCATCGGCAGCAGAAGAAAAAAATAATCATCTCCAGAAAAAAACGCCCGTCGGCGGGAACAATTCCTGCCGGCAGGCGTTTCTGTGTCTATGGCGCGGTTTACTGCAAAAATCCGTTCGATCTGCTCTGCAGTTTCGCGGTCGATCTCATCCAGCATCGCAAAACGGCGCCGATAGACCGCACGCTTGCGCGTCGGCACCTCGTCCATGGTCTTTCGCGTCTCGCTCAAGGGGCAGCTCCATAAAGCGCGCATCGTCCGTATCAACGCCGCCCGCCTCGCGCCAGAACTCGCTGAAGTCCGTCTTGAGTTTCCGATCAACCCGCACATGATTGTTCGCATAATATCCAGTGTTCGTCACAGCATAGATATGCCGAAGTCCAAGCGCGCGCGCAGCCGCCTGCGCAATGTAGAGTGCGAGGTTCTTCGTCCGATAGCTGTGACACGCCTTCGTCACCTGCTTGACCACATTCCGCGCATTTTCCATATTCGGCCCCTGCATGGCGCCGATCCACATCGCAGGTGTGCCGTCCGCCGCCGTGTTGATCCAGAATATGATTTGGTAAAAGGAAACATCTCCCAGCCACAGCACAACGGACAGGAGGCCCTCCTTGCGCTGGCCCGGCTCAAAAAAAGTGCAGCATAAAATTGCCGGTCCATGCACGCAATCCCCGACCAAAGCAATATGCGCTCAGCGTGGTAGAGTGCGAGGACGTTTTCCGCGCGTACGTGTTCCGCCAGGAAGGACATATGCGTCTCCACAAGCGCAGCGCGCTCATCAAACGTCGATTTATTGTAAAAAAAGGCGCGCGTCGGCTGTTCATAGACAAAGGGATACAGATCCGCCACCTGCTGCAGCAATGCGCTCTGCTCAAAGAAGCGCTGTATTTTCATCATCTGAGCGCGATGAAGAAAGGCGCGTACGCAAAAGATCACGCATCGAGCGCGCTTCGCGCGGATTCGACATGTTGTAAATTTTTTTCCCCAATTTCCAAAAAGTCCAGTGCGCTCATCTCCTTTCCCCAGACTCAGTTGAAGAACTCCGCGTAAATTTGCTCCATTCTCTTCTTCCATAAGTCCATCGTAAAGTTTTGTGCAATCCGATTTCGGGCATTCTCGCCCATCTGCACGATGCTCTGAGGATGCTCCATATAGTCTTTCAGACGCGCAGCAATCTCCGCTGACGACGCAGGCGCAACGAGATATCCGCTTTCCCCGTCCTCCACGATCTCGCTCTGGGCTCCGTTCCGCGTGGCGATGACGGGACATCCGCAGTACATCGCCTCACACAGCACGAGGCCGAATGCTTCCGCTACGATGCTGGGAAGGACGAGAACGTCTATCTCATCAAAGAAAGCCGCCATGTCCGTTTGGAAGCCGCACCATGAAACTTTTTTTCATTCAGGCCGCGTTCTTGGCAGAATTTCTGCATTTTCTGCGCATACACCCCGGAAGAATCGCCGGCGATACGTAGCACAACGCGCTCATCCCGCATCTGCTCCATGGCCGCCAGCAGCACGGCAATGCCCTTGTTCTCCTCGATCCTGCCCGCATAGCCGACGGTCAAAGCATCCGGCCGGATCGGACGGGTCGCATGCGAGCCGCGGTCATAGAGCGCCGTATCGATCCCATTGCAGATTTGATAAACACGCTTTTTGCAAACGGGGGCTCTATGGTCTTTATCTGCACATCGTACACCGTTTTTTTGAGACGCAGAGGAACGCATCGATCCGGCGATAGAGAATGCGGTGCAGGAGATCCTTTTTATTGGACAGAACATTGTGGCGAAATGCCATCAGCTTCGTCGGCAAGAAAAATCCGGCGAGGACGGCAAGCGGAACAACCTTGCCCGTATGCGTATGGATCACATGGATGTTCTTTTTTTCTCAGGAAATTCCCCAGTGCAAACGCAGAGGCAATGGCCTGCGGATACCGCATGGACAGGACCAGCGTCTCTGCAAACGGTGCAAAGTGCTCCATAAACGCCGCGGAAACGTGATCAAAAACAACAAAGATCCTATGCCCTTCTTCTTGCTGTGCCTTGCACATCGCAAGGGCACTCGACTCTCCCCCGCCCCATTCCTTGGCTGCAATAATGTGCAGGATATTCAGCCTTTGCAGTACGACCATCTCCTCTGCATCGATCCGCCCGTGCGGGATGTTGAAGCCGCCGAGGTTCCGTTTCTCACGAAGGGCTCTGGCTTACGATAACCTCCGCGCTTCCCCATCCAGTCTCAGCCATTGCAGGCAAAGCCCCATGAGAAGCCAGTGCAGCTTCATCACGGCAGAGTTCCCCATGTTGTACTCGGTCAGCCCTTGGAGGAGCAGTCCCAACAGAATGGCAGGGATGAGCAGAGCCGCAATATGGTGCGTTGCCCGCCATGTGCCGAAGCCGTAAGAAAAACACGCCCACCAGAAGAAGAACAGTGCCAAAATGCCGATCGCACCACATTCGGCGAGCATATGCATGATGTTGTTGTGCGCGTGCGTGAGCCAGGGCTCCTTTGCCTCCGGCAGGATGTAGTGCCCCTGGTACTCCGCCTTAAACCGCGCAAAGCCAATGCCAACCGCCGGATGATCCTCAAACATATGCGTCGCGCTCGTCCATAGCAAGAGGCGTTCGGAGTTGCTCTGCATCTTCATGTCGCCAATCGTTGCAAACCGCGACGAGAGTGCCGGTGTCAGGGCAAAGATACCGGCAAAGACGAGCAGAACGGCGAGTGCACCGGCAAGAAATTTCTTCTTCTCACGCACGAGGAATGCGGCGCAGACAAATACCGTGATCGGAACACCGACCCACGCGCCGCGTGTCCCATTGAAGAGGAGTGCAAGGCACCCGAGCCCGAGCGCGATGGCGGCGGGCAGACGATAGCGAGTGTCCATGCGGCCGCTCAAAAGGAGCAGGACAAGGGCAGGGATCAGCATCGAGAGGAAGCCGCCCGTTGTCATGGAAAACGAAAAACCATCTGCCCTCATATTCCCCGCATCAGCCCCTGAAAGAGAACCACGAGACCGTTGAGGGCAAAGGATGCTCCGACAAACACGGCAATCAGTGCCAACCGCCGTTTCTCCCAGACCATCAGCAGAACGGCATACAGCCCGATCATGCGATAGCCGTAATGATCGCCGAAGGTTCGGAGACTGTGTGACACATCGCTCGAAAAAGAGCGACGTAAAAACGATCGCCCCCATCAGGATCAGAAGCGCCACACGGATCCGTCCGTCCGGCAGGGGCGTTGAGCAGATCGTCGTGTTTGCGCCAGACACGCAGGAGCAGAACAGCAACCAGTGTCCCCTAAAAAGACATTCGCGGCCGCGATGGAGATATTACTGAACAGCGCGAATCCGCAGAGCAGATAGAACGCCCATGTGTGTATGCGCTCAACATCCATGCTGCGCCATCTCAATCCTTTGCCCGAAAAACATACAACCCTCTTCTCTCTGCAGCATCTATCTCACTGCTCCATGTAACGGAGCTTGACATACTTTACCATTGTATAAAATCCGTGGAACATCGCCAGGATAAATCCAAGCCGCCCGTCCAGAGCCCCGCGTTGAAGAATGTAGAAGCGAAAAAAAGCAAACGGCGGGTCAAACAGGATCTTGAGGAACGAGGCACGTTTCCCCTCAGCGTAATGACGCTCTGCCATGAGCGTTGTATACTGATTGAGCTTTTTGGAAATAGTGCTCCCACGTCGTATAAGTGTAGTGCAGGAGACTCCCCTCAGCCGCTGTGCAGGGGAGCGCGGACTCCGTCCGCTCGTGGACGAGCCCCTCCCAGCGCACCGCATCGCGCGGGAAGAAGCGGCGCGGATAGTCTGGTCGGTGACCGCCGTAATACATACGCTGTCCAAAGGCAACATTAATGCGCTTGATCTCATAGACGGCACGCGCATCCTCCGTCATGATGCGGCGCAGCTCAGCCTCCGTCTCCGGCTGAACGCGCTCGTCTGCGTCCACATAGAGGACCCAGTCTGCGTCCGTCTGCGCCAATGCAAAAATTGCGCTGCCCCGCAAAGTCCCCCGTGAGAGGGTGCTCGACAACACGTGCTCCTGTCGCCCGAGCAAGCTCTGCCGTACGATCCGTACTCATATCGTCGATGACAAGGATCTCGTCGGCAAATGCCGCACTCTCGATGCACGCCCCAATATGCTGCTCCTCGTTGTGGGTGAGTATAATGACGGCAAGCTTCACGCGACAGCCTCCTCTCTCGCTACCTCTCTGCCTCCACCGCATTTCGCACGCAGTCCAAAAAGGCTTCCGCCCGTATAGCGCACGCCCCGCACGCCCGCAGCCTCGGCGGCGGTGACATCGCTCGCCGCATCGCCAAAGAGGAACGAGACAGCAGGGGTCGATCTCATGCTCTGCGATTGCTCTGAGGATCATGCCGGGCGCAGGTTTGCGGCAGTCACATTGTTTCGCATAGGCAGACACAACGCCCTCCGTATGATGAGGACAGTAGTAGAATGCGTCGATGTGTGCACCGTGCTTTGCAAGTTCTGCATTCATCCAGTCGTGCAGGCGATGCACCGTCGCCTCGTCATAGTAGCCGCGTGCGATGCCGCTCTGATTCGTGACAACGATAACGAGATAGCCGTGCGCATTCGCCCAACGAATCGCCGCAATCGCCCTCTCGATCCATACAAAGTCCGCGGGATTGTGGAGGTAATGCACATCGACGTTGAGTGTGCCGTCACGGTCGAAAAAAAGATCGCCTTATTCGGCATACGAAAAGTACCCGCCGGCATTTAGGAAGTCACAGTACTCCTTGACCGCTTCCTCCATCGGGGTGAAGCCGCCGTCGTAGCCCGCCGCGAGGAGCGCCGTCATATCTGCCTGCGTGTAGTTCTGGTACTTGCCGCGCAGCACCTCGGGGAAGTCGCGATAGACGATTCTTCCCTTGCCAAGCGCAGCGATGACGGCACGCGCCGCCTCGTTGTAGCTGTGCGCAACGCCCGTGCCGCAGTTGTAGACACCGCTCTCGCCGCCGTTCTCGAAGAAATGCAGATTCACACGCACGACATCACCGACATAGACGAAGTCACGCCGCTGCTCCCCGTCTGCAAGCCCGTCCGTCCCACGGAAAAGGCGTGCCTCCCCCATCTCCATAATCTGATGGTAGAGCTGGTAGAAGATCGACGCCATCTTGCCTTTGTGATGCTCTTGGGGACCGTAGACGTTGAAGTACCGCAGACCGACAATCAGACTGCGTGCCTCGGGGATGACCTGCCGTACATAGCGGTCGAACGCGAGCTTTGAGAAGGCATAGGGATTGAGCGCGTCCTCGCAGCGTCCACCCTCCGTAAACCCATTTTTCCCACCACCATAGGTCGAGGCGGAGGAGGCGTAGAAGAACGGGATACGCGCACCCATCGCAAAGTGCAGGAGTGCCTTGGAATAGGAGTAGTTCTCCTTCATCATATAGTTGACATCGTACTCCATCGTGTCCGAGCACGCGCCCTCATGAAAGATCGCGTCGATGTCCGTCCCATCGAAGTCCCCATCCTCCACGAGGCGCAGAAAGTCATCCTTTTGCTGATAGTCGATGAAGTGCAGCCCGCGCAGATTCTTGTAGTTCTCGCCGTCCCCGAGATCGTCGACAATGAGAATGTCCTTGTGTCCGCGCAGATTGAGTGCGTGGACGAGATTGCTGCCGATAAATCCGGCACCACCGGTAACGATAATCATCCATTTGCCCCTTCCTGATGATCGAGCACCTGCAGCAGTTCCTCTCTGCTGACCGCATAGGTGCCGAGCTTCGAGACGACAACGCTCGCCGCAACATTGGCAAGATATGCCGCGTCCGCAGGCTTCAGCCCCCCCGCAAGCCCAAGGCCGAACACGGCGATCACCGTATCGCCCGCACCCGAGACATCGAAGACCTCCTGTGCCTTCGTCGGGATATGGGCGACCTCCTCACCGTGGATCAGCGAAAGCCCCTTCGCCGAGCGCGTGAGGGACGACATTGCGGATGCCAAACTTACGCATCGCGTAGCGTGCTGCCTTCTCGACCTCGAAATCCTTGTTTGCGATCGGCTCAAGCATGATCTCATTGATCTCCTTGATGTTCGGCGTGAGGTAGTCGGCCTCCTTGTACTTCAGCCACTGTGCACCCTTCGGGTCGACGATGACAGGCACCCCGTGATCGTGCGCCGCGCGGATGATGTGCTGGCACGCGAACTCCGTGCACGAGCCCTTGCCATAGTCCGAGATGATGACGCAGTCCATGCTTTCGTTGAGCTTCTGATCGATATAGGCAAGGTACTTCTGTGCGTAGTCACCGTCAATCGGACTTGCGTCCTCAAAGTCGAGCCGGAGCATCTGCTGATGCCCGCCGATGATGCGGATCTTTGTCGTGGTCGGACGATCCGTATGGATAAGCCCGCTGTAGTCGATGCCGCGTGCGGCAAATTTCTCAAGGAGACTCTTGCAGTGCGCGTCATCGCCCACATAGCCCGCAATGCTGACATTCGTTCCGAGGAGCGCGAGGTTGTGCGCGACGTTCGCCGCGCCGCCGAGGGTCTCACGCGTGCCCGTCACATGCGTGATCGGCACGGGTGCCTCGGGGAAATGCGCGTGACCTCGCCCGAGTAATACTTATCAAGCATAACATCGCCGACGACAAGGATGTTGCTGCGCACACTCTTCTCCGCGACCGTTTCGCGGATCTTTTGCCATATCCATGAGAACGCTCCTATCTGTTGTGAAAAAAATACCCAAAAAAATATCAATCAAACCCATGTGCCTTGATGCCGTCGGGCAGGGACAGGTCGGACAAATCGGCCCGCCGCCCCCTTCGGCGCAAGGATGAACGCGCCGTCCACCTGCTCCACCACGCGCGTCTCGAAATCCGCCGCACGGGGCAGTTCGTGCGCAGGTGTCTCCCCAAACTCCCTGAGCATCTGATCCGCGTACTTCAAGATCAGGTCAGGCGGCATGCGCTTCATACACTGCATATGCGCATCGCCCGTCAGCGGGCATTCGTGCAGACGGCACGGATGGCACGGCACGGGGGCACGCACGGAAATACTCTTTGCATCATAGGGGTAGAATCCCGGGATCGGCGACGCACCGAACATACAGAGGACGGGGACGTTCATCGCCACACCGACGTGCATCGGGCCCGAGTCCGTTGTGATGAAGAGAATACAGCGGCTGAGAAGCCCCGCGAGTACGCCGAGGCTGAGCTGTCCAGTGAAGATGTGCAGGTGCTGATGATCCTTCTGCCGCATCTGTGCGCGGCACGCTGCGACCATCTCCACATCCATCGGACCGCCCATCACGGCAAGATGATAGCCGCGTGCGAGGTAGTCGTCGGCGACCTCTGCAAAATAGGCATCCTCCCAGCGCTTCGTCCGCCAGCTCGCGCCGATGTTGAGCGCAATCACCTTGTCCGTCGGGGCAAAAATGCTCCGCCCAGAGCCGCGCCGCTTCTTTTTCGGCGGCGGGCGGCAGCCACATCTCAAGCCCTGCATCGTCGACTTCGCCAATCACCCCTGCCGCACGAAGGGCAGCATAGTGCGAGTGAACCTCGTGCATGATCGGATGTTGATCGGGGCTGACATGATCGAAGAAAAAGAGAAGCCCGGCTTCGTGTAGCCTACAATGCGCTTGCCGCCGCTCAGTGCCGCAAGTGCGGAGGAGCGCTCGTTGCGGTGCAGATTAATGACGAGGTCATATTTCTGCTTTCGCAGACGACGCGCGAAGCGTAAGATACCAAGGGAGGCTCTTGTCCCGCCCCTTCTTGTCGATCAGCAGACACTCGTCAATGTGCCGATTTTTCCTGCACAATATCCGCAAGGATCCGATCCGCGAGGAGGGTGATGCGCGCCTCGGGATAGTTGTGCCGCAGCGTGCGCAGGACAGGCGTCACAAGCATGAGGGTCGCCGAGATGCATGAGGGTTGATGACGAGGATGTTCCGATACAAACTTACAATCCCTCCAACCACCGTAATTTCATCGCTGAAGCAGGGGACGAATTTTCGCCGCGACATCATCCGGTGTGATCGCAGCGAGGCAGTCCAGCCCCTTCGGACACACACGCTTCCAACAGCCACGGCAGGAGCGATCGACCTCGATCGCATTTTGGAGCTGCCCATAGGGGCCATTGCGATTCGCGTCCGTCGGCCCCATCAGCATCACCGTCGGCGTGCCGAGCCCTGCCGCGAGGTGAACGGGGCCCGTATCACCGCCGAGAACGAGCGCCGCGCGTGTGAAGACGTGCGCGAGCTGCTTGAGATTCGTGCGCCCGACCAGATTCACGAGCGGGATCTCAGACGCACGCATAATGTCCTGTGCAAGCGTCTCATCGAGACGGCCGCCACCGACGAGCACGGGCACATAATGTGCATGGTAGAGACGATCTGCAAGCGCGGCGAAATGCTCCACCGGCCAGCGTTTGTTCGGCCAGTTTGCACCGATGGCAAAGGCGACAAACGCACGCCCCTCCGGCACGCCCTCACGCGCGAGCAGTGTCTCTGCCGCCATGCGGTCACGCGCGGAGACCGAAACGGGAAAGCGTACCTCACGCACCGCACAGCCAAGCGCACGCGCCACATCGAGATAACGCTCGACGATATGTCCCCGAGCGTGCGCCCCACGCACGGGACGACTAACGAGATGTGCCCCCTCGCGCATATTCGCCGTGCCGATACGCAGCTTTGCCCCCGCGTTGAACACGATTGCCGCCGACTTGAAAAGGCCCTGCAGATCGAGTGACGCATCGTAGTGACGCACGCGCAGACGCTTGCGGAAGGGTCCAATCTCGCGCAGGAATCCGCCGATGCTGCGGAACTTCGCCTTCTCGAACAGGATGAGTTCGTCGATGTAGGGATTGTCCTCGAGGATCGCGTACGCCGTCGGCTCGACCACCCATGTCAGATGTGCGTTGGGATACTGCTCCTTGATGGCATATGAAACAGGCAGAGCATGAACCACGTCGCCGATCGCGCTCAGTTTCACGACCAGAATGTTCTCCATGCCCCTGCCCTCCTTTTGCAAAAAAATAATAAAAGTAACGTGCATGCCCCACGCAAACGCCTCGTTACGCAAGTGATCGCGTGCTCGTTCGCCTAAATACCGGCGCACTTCTTAAACGCGCTTCGCTTGAACGAAAGAAGTACGCCGGGGGCGAGTCGCCCGAGCGGTCAACGTCATCCAATCACACTTCACTAACGCTCGTGTTCTTGGGACGTTTTCCCATACGACCTGTTACCCAATCAGCTACGCCCTGCGGACTTGCTTCTTGGACAGGTCAGTATTTACTCACTTGCTCCACTAGGGTTCGCTTAGGGGCACCGCACTTTCGTCAGACACTACTTCCGTCCCATCTTTGCAATCATCCCCGTTGTTGACTTCCCCGCGACAAGCGGGATAAACGCCACCTCGCCGCCATAGCTCTCAACAATGCGTGCCTCGGGCAGCGTCTCAAGGGTATAGTCGCCGCCCTTTGCATAGACAGCAGGCTGCACCTTTGCGATCAGATCCTCCGCTGTATCCTCGCCGAAGATCACAACATAGTCCACCGACGCGAGTGCGCCCACGACCTCCGCACGATCCGCCTCGCTGTTCACGGGGCGCGTCTCCCCTTTGAGACGGCGCACGGATGCATCGCTGTTCAGCCCGAGGATGAGTACGTCGCCAAGCGCACGCGTCGCTGTGAGATAGCGTACATGCCCCGCGTGGAGGATATCAAAGCAGCCGTTCGTAAAGACAACGCGTGCCCCTCCTTCGCGCAGCGCAGCGGCAAACTCCGCAATCCGCTCATTTGGAATCAGCATATCAGAACGCCTCCTCTGCCGCGAGCACGGCCGCTTGCAGTTCCTCCTGCGCAACCGTCGCCGTCCCGCGCTTGCGCACGGCAATCCCCGATGCGATGTTGCTGAGCCGTGCTGCCGTCAATGGGTCAACACCCGCTGCGAGCCCGAGAATCATGACCGCGACGCAGGTATCGCCCGCGCCCGACACGTCGAAGATCTCACTGTGATCGCTGACGGGAATATTCGTCGCCGAACCGTCTGCAAGGAAGAGTGTCATGCCCTTGTCCCCGCGCGTAATCAGCACACCGTCCGCAGAGAGCCGCTCCCGCAGCTCATGCCCCGCCGCATGGATCTCCTCCTCGGAAAGCAGCGTGCGCTCCAGTGCCGCCGCAAGCTCCGCGTCGTTCTGCTTGACGTAGCCAATGCCCGCGTAGGAGAGGATGTCATAGCGTGAGTCCACGATGCTCGGAATCCCTCGTCTGCGCGTCTCCTCGATGACGAGGCTGCGCACGCGATCCGTTACCGTGCCCGAGCCGTAGTCCGAGAGCACAACGCCGCGCACCTGCGGCAGGAGCTGCCGAATGCGTGCGAGCAGAGCCTCCTCCGTCTCCTCGTCAAGGGACGCATGCCACTCGCGGTCAACGCGCACGATCTGTTGGCTGACCGTCGCGCGTCCGCCCGCGATGATGCGTGTCTTGGTGATCGTCGGATATGCATCCGCACGGACGAACTCCGTCCGCACCCCATTTGCACTAAGCACAGAGAGAAGTGCGTCGCCGCTGCGCTCCGTTCCGCAAACACCTATAGCATACGCTGTGCCGCCGAGCGTCGCCGCATTGTTCGCGACATTTGCCGCGCCGCCCGCAACCACGCGCTCCTCGCGCTGCTCCAGCACAAGGACGGGAGCCTCGCGCGAGATCCGCGCAATTGTGCCGTCGAGGTAGACATCCGCCACCATATCCCCAATGATGAGAACAGGCGCATCTGCCATCTGCGCGAGTGCATTTACCATGGCGTAAACTCCCATTTGACCTTCCACGAATCCTGCTTCGAGCGATAGCGCAGGATGATCTGCGAGCAGTGCAGATCGTGGAACCAGTAGTAGTCCACATCGGTCCACTCCCGTGGCTCAACGGCGTACTTTTGTCCCCACCGCAATGCGGTTGTGTTCATCAATCCGGTAGCTCAGCCCCGTCTGCAAAATCCGTGAATAGTCCTCCTGGTCGAAGGCAAAGAGGGAATTCTCCTTCGAACTCTTGGAGTACAGGCCTCCGATGTACGCCGCAAAACGCTCGTTGAACGGCTTCGTGAGGAACATGCTCGCATTGAACCCCTGTACGCGCGAACTGTCATAGCTCTCACGCGTGACGGAGTACCCTCCCGCGAGATCAAGCCGATACCCATGAAAATGAATCGTATCATGCGCGAGCGAGACACCGTATTTCCAGTGGTTGCTGTGAATCCCGTCCGAATACCAACGTCCGTACTCCGAGTATAGGTTGTAGATGACCGGCGTCTTACCGACGCGATGCCCATAGCCAAGGATGAACGAGGGCTGCTTCTTAATCCAGTCATCATCCCCGTCGTCGAACACACCATAGGTCAGGACGGCACTCGCACCGCCGTTTTGCCAGCCGAGATCGTAGTGACTGCGCCAGCCCTTGTTGGTCGTCACATAGAGATTCGCACTCGCCGTGACGCGCGGTGCAATATCATAGTCGAATGTCTGCTCAACCCAAAGGCCATCCTCGCTGTCATAGCCCGCACTCGGGAAATTGCGCTGCATGGGGCTTGCCACATCGACCACATACCGCTTCTTCTTGAAAAATAACCTTGTTCTTGATCCAGAACTTTACATTCGTGAGCACAAGTTTGTCGCCGGGATAGAGCTCCGCCACATCCGCGCTCAGGTGGTAGTCCGGCTTTTTCGGCGGAACACTTCGTCTGCGTACCGTCATACACCACGATCTTGTCCGGGTAGAACTCGAATCGCTTGCCCGTCATATAGTAGCCGCCGACCTTGCCCTTGGCATCCGCCATCGTGCCTTCACGCGTCTTGTAGTTGTAGTTGATGCGGTAGCCGTCGAGCGTCACGCGCGGTGTGCCCTCCGTCAGCTGCAGTATATGCGCACGATCCGGGACCGCGACCGCGCCCGAGACCGTATTACCCTCTACATAGTCGCCCTGAAAACGCCGTGCCTCAAGCTGCACAATATCCACATGGCCCTTTGCCGTAAAAGTCACCCGTGCGCTCATCATAGGTCAGATCGTCACCCTCGAACGCGACCGGCGACGGCGCATCCGCCGTCACGGGATGGCGCAGATGCTTCGCCATCGCCTCCACATCCGCCAGCAGCGTCTTCTGCTCCTCCGTGAGACGATTCGCACGCTCCGCCCGCCGCTCGTTTTCTATGAAGTCCAAATGCTGAAACCCGGTATCTGTGTCCCCGCGATAGGCGGCATCAACGCCGCTCGGCAGCACGGTACAGGCAGCGGTCAGTGCAAGTAGGATGCGCGTTTTTGTAGCCTTGGTCATCGGCGCGTTCTCCTGTCTTTTTACAAAGATTTCGTTCGTCATTATACTACAGTATAGCATACTGAAAAAAATCTCTGCACCAGTATACTATAAAAAAACATTGAAAGTCCATATTTTACGGGCTTCGCGGCGTTTTTTTCCCACCATTGGAGAAAAACGCCGCATACGTACTCATTTGCGGGAATTTGTAGGCAACGTGTAGGCAAACAAAAACCCGCACGACGGCGGGCAACAGGGGTATTTTCTAAAGACAACTATCCCTCCGTGCAAGTTTACAAATCACGCAAGACAGAATCCCCGCCATCGCTTACGGTGTCTGTATCTTCCACCATCATAGATAATGCAAGTTTGTCACGTTGTCACCCCCTTTTTTTCGTTTTTTTCACGTACACAAACACCGGGACTCGCAGACCCGTGTACGCTTGTGGTGTTGGTAGTACCTAAAGCACTGGGGGTAGTGTGCAACGCAGACAAAAAAATGTCCAAGTTGCCCGTCGTTCCTACGTTCGCACACTTTTTTTCTCTTTGTATCGCATTGCCATCCGCAACGCTATCATCCGTGCTGTCACCACTTCTTTTCCATCTGTGCAAACGTTCTTTTTCTCCTTCATTCCTAACTATCCATAATTAACCTTATGGATAGTTTAGTATATGCAATGTCATATCATCGGATATTATGAAGGCATCTTTTATTTATTCATTGTTTATACTTTGTGTTTTATCAACTGTTCATCCGTGAATTTATAAATCTTTTTATGTTCCTTTTTCTCTTGTGCTGCAAGGCTTCACAGGTTTCAAAAATGCAAAAACACATTCGTCTTTTTATGTCCAAATTGGACACAAAAAGACGCTGAACAACGTCGCGCATCTCTTTCTCGTCATTCCGAATGGCACACAAAAGAACGGGCACAATCGCCCCCTGCCATCGTGCCCGATCTCATTTTTGCCGCCGTAGATGTTCGCCGCACCTATGGCGGCTTTTTGCTCGCTTTTTGCGTCATTTCGCTAAACATTTTTTTCACTTTTTTTCATCATGCCATTTTAATGTTTGTTTCCATTTCCACGCGTTCAAAAAAATATTAACCCCCTATTCGTTTTTACGTCTAAACGAACGGCGGGCATCGCAAAGCGACCCGCACAAGTTCATCCCTCTGGAAGAACCTACTGCACAACAGCGGTGACCGTTCGCGCTCACCAACAATGCGCCGCCGAGTGTCACAACTCGTTCATATGTTCGTCCCTGTTCTGCGTGACACATGGCAAAGCAGCGGGACGATCTCGCCGTCTCGCTTCACCGTGCCGCCATCGCTCCATATTCGATGATATACGCGGCGATGCGTGCCGCCCTGCCTCCCCTATTCCCCTTCTCTCTTTCGCCGCTTCTGCCTCACGCCTCGCGTGTCTCGTTCAAAATAGGCGATTGTCACGGGATATCCTTCAGCGGTATGCGTCTGCTGTGACAGCCCCCGAATGAGACGATAGCCGCGCGGCGGTGTGATCTCCTCGCGGTACGCTTCCGAACGCGTGACGCGCTCTTTCTTTACGGGCGTTCGCGTGAGATTGCGGCTTGTCTGGATTCGTCCCGAACTCCCATCTATTTTTCTCTTTCGTGAAGTACGCCGCCATCCGCGCTGCGTCCTCTGCTCCCCCGCCATAGAGCTTGACTTGTACCCTGCCATGCTTCCACGCCTTTTGAATCCGCTCCATATCATCCACCGTGAGGGCGGGGAGTAGAATATGACCATGCGGGCGACCGCGTCCCTTGAGATTTTCCAGTACGGATATATAACGCGCCTCCATCCCCGCGCGGCGGTATATCCTCCGCAATGTGCGCTTAAATTTCGCATCCTCTGCAAGCACGGCTTTTTTTCATCCGTGGGTTTCTCGCTATAGGTATATGTGATATACCACGCGCCCGCCTCGTAGTTCTCCATAATGAGGCGCGTTAGGGTTCTCCATCCGCAGCCGTCTGTTCACTTCCGCTTGTGTTGCCGTTGTGACATTCTGCCTCTTTGCCCTCTTCTCGCGCACCTTTTTTTGATGTTGGCAATGCACGATAGGAATAGTATTTCTTCACCATGCAGAACCGCCCGCCTTTCGCCGTCCACGTTGCCCGTCTATATGCCACTTTCCCGCCCGTCCTTCTTTTTCCCGTCTCTTTGTCGCTCGTTTAATCGCTTCATCAAGGGGCAATAAGCCTCTATTGCCCCTTTCATTTAGCGAACATACGCACCTATTCATTGGACTGTTTGCGGGTACGGCGGCGACGCGGCGCGGCGGCGGTTTCCTGCTTCACATCGGAATTTTTTTGTGGTATACTTTGCATGAAGCAAACATCTTTTTTTCCCGTTGTCCGCTGTAGACGTGCCCGCGTCTATGGCGGCTTTTCTTTGCGCCGCCTCTGTTTCTGTTCGATCTCCATGTTATGAAAGGCGACCGCATCTATGAACGCTCTGCATGAAATAAACTTCAAACTCTTTTTCCCGTTTCCAATTCCGTATAAAAATCCACTTACAAGGAGGAATGGCAAGAGCACGATTGACCGCATCGTGTCCGAGTATCTGAACCGCGCGGAAATAGGGCATTACGCCGCCGTGTGTCGTTCCTATGATTGCGCTCAGTTCATGCCACAGCCGCCATTGCTCATCTTCTGTGATGATCTCACCGATCCATGCGCGGCTCTCGCCCGTGCTTTCCTCGATCTGCAGCAGTTCGATGTTTCGATAGGTCACGGCGTTCATTGCAGATTCAAAGCCAAAGTAGCCGCCGCGTTCCTCTTCCTGCTTGTACTCGTAGCACCACCGCCCAAACTCAGCCGCCGCAAGTCCCAAATGCCGCGCTGCGTACTCTTGCGTAATGTCGAAAGTACGCCGCCCCTCGCGCCCCTCTGCGAAAAATATAGTCATTGCGACCCATCCGATCACCTTGTCAATCATGCTACTTTCTCCTTTCCTCGCGCATCCGCGCCGCCATCCCTGCCGATCAGCGGCGACCGCCGCGCCTGTCTCATGCGATTCGCCCGCCGTGTCCGCTGTCATGTGCACGCGTTCAGCGTTTTGCTTTTCGCCTCTGTATTCGGGCAATGCGGCGATGTACTCATCTAGGCGGGATTCCTTCACGCGCCGATTCGCACCGCCCGCGCCCTGTGTCCATATAATTTCACCGCGTGCCATGCGCTGCATAACGCGCTGTTTTCCGCACCCGAGCCGCGCCGCGACCTCATCCAGATTGAGAAGGCGATCTTCCTGCTTTCGCAGTTCGGGGATAATTGCGGCGACCTCAGCCGCTATGGCGGGGATAAGTGCCGTCATTGCGTCCTCCACTGCTCGCGTGACTTCCCATGCAAGCAGATTCGTGAGGGTGTCCCGCGCCCCCGTGCCGCTGTCATGTGCTGCCCGTTCGTGCCGATCCGCAGCGGTCACCGTGCCGCCATCGGGAAAGAGTGCCGCTGCGCGTTCTCCTTGCCCGCTCTCGTTCCGCTTCTTCATGCCGTGCCTCCTTTCCATGTGTCCATAAATGCCCGCCATCCCGCCGCAATCGCCCCCTATGAGACGCGACACGCGCCCCCGCATAGGTTTTGTTGCGCCGCTCTTTTTCGCCGCCGTCTATGGCGGCTTTTTTTCGTGATTTTACCGCCGTAGGTGCGGCGCAGGTATGCCGCCATCTCACGGGTGATATACACGTCCCATCCTGCACCGATCAGGCGTTTGAGAAGGGCATAGCGGCGTTCTGTCTGCACGCCGCCCGCCGCCTCCATATAGGCGCGTGTCGCCTCCTCTACGGTGATATGCGCGGGGAACTCATAGACAGCCCGCCTCATGCCGCGCCTCCTCGCTCCTGCATTGCAAGGTGTCCTTTTTCATCGGGGCGGCGCGTGTAGATTGTGCCGCCGTGCTCTGCTTTCAGCTGCTCAGCCGCCGAGCGTGGCAGGATGACCGCCCATCCATGCTCAAGCAGAAATTTCAGCTGGTTATAGCGGCGTTCGGTCTTTGACTCACCCACTACGCGCATATACTCCCATGCCGCCTCGCCCGCGCTCATGTGCGCGGGGAACTGGTACATGACGCGCTCTTCCCCTGTTTGATCTTCATTGTGCGCCTCCTTTCGGTGTGTCCCGCCATCCTTGCCATGCGTGACCGTCAATCATGCGCCCCTTATCGTCCACAGAAGATGTCACGCAATGCCATTTGTTCATGATATTCCTCCTTTTTATTCGCTTTTTTGCAAAATACTTTTCTATATTCGCTTTTACGCGACTTCCAGTCCAAAAAAAATAGCGTTAAGTTCGTCTTTGCTGAGTTGTAGAACTTTTGCAATCTCTGTGACTTCTCGCACCGTAAAACTTTCACCTTTGCCCGCCATCTTTCTATAAAACGTCGCGCGGTCAATGGAAACACGCCGAGACAACTGCTCTACGTTTAGCCCTTGTTCGACGATACGCCCCTTCAACTTATTTACATTCACCAATTTCACTCCTCCTTTCGCGTATCTGTAACAGCAATTTTATAATATCGCTACTATGCGATTATGTCAATATATTTTTCGCATAAGTATAAAAAATAGTATATATCCGCTTTCTTTTTGTTGCAAAAACGCGATATAGCTGTTATGATACACTCAAGGAGTGAATGAATATGACACTAGGTAACAGGATTAAGGCACGGCGAAAGCATTTAGGACTTTCCGTCGATGATGTAGCCGCCGCATTGGGAAAGAACCGCGCGACAATCTACCGATACGAAAGCCAAGAAATAGAAAAACTTACCCGCCTCTGCTTTTAGGCTCTTTAGCTAGAGTTCTTCGCACAACGCCCGCCGATCTCATGGGTTGGCAGTTTGACCCTCCTTCTAAAAAGAGTGTTCGACTCCCTGTCTTGGGATCTATGGTGGCAGGTGTCCCTGTTAAAGACAGTGGAGACATAATAGATTATGAAGAAATAGACGGGGAACTTGCTAGTACAGGCGCATTTTTTTGCACTCCTCATTCATGACGCATCAATGGAGCCAGTTCTTTTTAAGAACGATATTGTCATTGTTCGCTATCAACCGATTGTCGAGACTGGTGACATTGTCGTTGTATGTATCAGTGACGATAATGCAACCGTGAAAAAAATCCGTAAAGAAGATGGCGGGGTTATGCTCATCGGGTACAATGTCGCCGTCTATGAACCGCGTTTCTATAGCGATGATGAAATGTTGTCTTTACCCGTCCAGATTCTAGGCAAGGTGATCGAACTCCGGCGCAAGCTGTGACCCTATGGCGGCGCACCCTCTCGCCGATCAGCGCACCAGTCCCCCGCCATCCGTTCGGTGACGTTGCATTTGTCCTATTTCATGTGTAAAGCTGCGCCCCCGTTCGACATTTCGCAAATCCACATGGGACGCTGGAATAACGCCGTTTTGCATCGGTTTTTCACCTGCACTTTTTCGTGTAAGGTTCGCGACCATTCCGCGCACCTGCACGATATGGATAAAATCATTTTGTCACCGTCGCCAAAATGAACGCAAACAAAAACCGCCATCGGGGCGGTAGGAGGTTTTTCATGACCTATTCAGCGGATTATCTCGCCGATCTCATGGTGAGAATGGCGCACCATTCCACCGCCATAGAAGGGAATACACTCACACAAGGAGAGACGAAAAGCGTACTCATTGACGGCTATATCCCGCGTGCGATGGATATGCGCGAACTGAACGAGATACTGAACTATAAGGCGTTCATGCCCTTTCTCATCGAGCGCACGCAGGAGGCCGCGCCGCTCTCGCTCGCCCTCATCCGTGAAGTGCACGCGCTTCTTTGCAGGGACGCAATCGAGAGTGTGCCTGGGCAGTTCAAGACGCGCCCGAATCTCATCATCGGCGCGGATTTTACCCCTACACCGCCCTATCTTGTGCCGTCCGCTCTTACGGATTGGATAGCGAACCTTGACGCACAAATGGCGGCTGCTGCGTCTGATACGGAAAAGGTACGCGCTCTTTGCCGTCAACACATCGCCTTTTGAACACATTCACCCCTTCCCCGATGGGAACGGTCGTGTAGGGCGTGCTCTCATGGTATATAGCTGCTTCCTCGCCGATCTAACGCCTATCGTAATTCCTGTAGAGCGGCGCAAGGAATATATAAACTATCTCAACACTGAGGACTTGAACGGATTCGCCGCCTTTGCCGCCGATCTGCAAGCAGAGGAACGCGAACGCATGGCGGCGTTCTCATAAAATAAAAAGCCGCCCGCCATGCTGCGAACATGACAGGCGACCAAGGGCAAGCATCCCGATCAGGGAATACTCCACCACGCAAGGAGAGTATATCACACCTTCGGGACTGTTTGCCATAGGCAAATACGCTTTGGAGGTGTTTTATTATGGCAACGATCCGCACGCGCAAGCGGGGAAAAACATTCTCGTACTCGTTCGACGCGGGCAAGCATCCCGCAACAGGACGGCGGCGCATCGTAGAGCGCGGGGGATTCTCCACCGAACAAGCTGCATATGACGCAGGTGCGGCGGCCTACGCCGCATGGAAGGCGGGCAATATCGGAATCACATCCGAGCGCGTCCCGCTGCGTGACTACCTCGCCGCATGGGTGGAGAACGTCGCCCGTCCGAACGTCGCACAAGGGACGTATGGCGGCTATGTGACAACGATCCGCGCCCGCATCGTTCCATACATCGGCGGTATCATTCTGCAAGACCTTCGCCCGCGTGATGTTGACCGTTGGATGTCTCAACTTGCCGCCGAGGGCTTTTCCCGTCGCACGATTGCAGGGGCGCGGGTGGTACTCTCTCACGCTCTGAAATATGCGGTATATCCCGCCGAACTCATCGCCGCGAATCCATGCACGGGGTTATCCGTTCCGCGATCTGCACCCGCCGCCGTTATCCCACGCGTTATCATATCGCCCGCCATGCTTGCCACGCTCTTTCAAAAGTTCCCCGAGGGGCACAAGTACCACATCATTTTTCGTCTTGCCTATCACACGGGGGCGCGAATCGGTGAGATACTGGGGCTATCGTGGGATGATATCGACATTGACGCGGGGCGCATCGTCATTCAACGGCAAATTGTCCATGACAAGACAGGCGGCGGCTACTTCTTCACCGTGCCGAAAACAGACGCGGGACGGCGCACGCTCTACGTTGACGGCGTACTTCTTACCGCGCTGCGCAAATGGCGGGCGACCTGCTCCATGAATGCCGTTCGCATGGGTGGGGCGTATCAATGCACCTATGAGACGGCGGCGGGGCAACTCCATACAGAACCACGCGCCGAAACGCCGCCCGAGGATTGGACGCTTCGCGCTCTCGTATGCGTTGACCGCTTCGGGCTTCCCGTCCGTTACGGTACTGTTCAATCCGCACTCAAGGCGTTTGGACTGAATGCGCATAGCTTCCGTCATACCCATGCAACACGCCTGATTGAGGCAGGGGCTAAACCCGTTGACGTTGCCGCCCGTCTGGGACACAGCGACGCGACCATCACACAGAATCTCTATACGCATGATACCGATGAGATGCGGAAGGAGACAGCCGCCATCTTTGCGCGGATTGTAGGCGAATGAACACTGCACCTACGGCGGTTTTTTTACGTCCTTTTTGTCCATCACGAAAAGGACGTAGGAAATGTGTAGGCAAATCCGCAAAAGAGAGCGACGAACCGCACAACGGCGCGGGTTATCGCTCTCATCGTTTATTATACTACATCATAAACGGAATTTTCGCAACCGAAAAGAGCGCGTACGCGGCGCATTCCCCCTCATCCAATATAAATTTGACGCACAAAAACTTTTCCACTATAATAGTTTTGATTTCAGTAAGGGAGGCGAGCACAGGAATGCAGCGCTTAACGGTAGGCGGATTTTTGCTTGCTGTCACTTTATTCATCACGGGAATGGGGCACTGCGCGGCGGCAGAGGATATGCGCTTTGTCGATGCGGAGGATGATACGGGCTACTACGTCGATGCCGCGAGCATCGTCCGCGTCTCGGACACGGAGCGCGATGCCGTTATCGCCGTCATCAAGGCAACAGAGAACCGGCGATATGTCTATCGCACACGCCTCTATCCGCAGACGGGAACGTATCAGTTCGTTTCCGCACAGGTCGAGGTCTATGATACAAAAGAAGTTCTGCGTACCACGCAGGGAATGAATATGCCGCAGAAATACACGTCGACGTCCCCGCTCAGGAGCATTGCAGACTTCATCGAAGAACTGCTGACAAAGAAACAGCAGCAAAGGTAGGAGGAGATCTCTCATGCAACAGAAAATCTGTGCACTCGTGCTGACCTTCGTGCTCGCGCTCACATCCTTCAGCACGGCACTCGCCGCAGAACCGCCGAACGCCGTCCAGTCGAAACTCGCACTCATCGAGCAGGACACCCTACGGACAGGGAGCAGACGGGTGCGCTCATCGACCGCATCAACAAGCTTGAGCGCGACTATGACGGCAAGCACCGTACGGGCAGCCCTCATGGCACGCATCGACGCCATTTACGACGAGGTCTACACGAACAGCACAAGTCCGTCCGTCCTCATGAACCTCAACGCGATTGAGTGGAACATCAACCACGAGACAAGCCTGCGCTCCGTACAGGAGCGCGTCAGCGAGATGGAGGTTGCACTTCTCGGCAAGACCTCCGAGGGCACATTCCAAAAGCGCATCTCCGCCCTCTCGGAGGCATCCTTCGGCACGAAGGAAATCCCCGTCAGCCCCGTCTCCGTTCCCGCGAACACCCTCATTAAGGTCGCACTCGTGACCCCCGTCAACGCCAAGAATCTCAAGGTCGGCGATACCATCGAGTATCAGGTCGCGGACGATGTCTTTGTCGGTGATGTCCTCGTCTTTACCAAGGGCTCACGCGGCGAGGGCACGGTCACGAAGGTGAAGCAGGCAAAGAACTTTGGCCGCAATGCCGCCGTTGACATTGACTTCAAGAACACAAAGGCACTCGACGGTACCTTCGTCACCACCTTCATCGGCGAAGAGGCAAAGAAGGAAATGCAGCACCTCGCCATGGCGGCGGGTGCATCACTCGCGGGCATCGCCGTCCTCGGGCCGCTCGGTGTGGTCGCGGGTGCATTCGTCCACGGCAAGAACATCGACCTCCCCGCCGGCACCGAGCTCTATATTCAGACGAAGACCGACACCACCGTCTACGGTGTCCAGACCACCTACGACAGTGCCGCCCCGTTCCAGGCTGTGACGGCCTCCTCTTCGCATGATGGGAACTACGATAACAGCGTCTATGACGATAAAGTGTAAACGTCCATCAAAAAAACTCACGCAATCGCGTGAGTTTTTTTGATGGATAGAATCAACGGACGAAGAAGCCCGCCAGTTTCATATTCTCATCGTAGCTGAGACGATAGACGACGGCGGTCGCCTTGTATCCAACGGCGAGCTCGCAGATCACATACCACTTGTCGCCCTCCTTGCCCGCCGTCATGAGCGGCTTGCCGACAGCACCGCGCGGTCCCCACTTCGGTGCGAACTCCGCCTTTGCCCCTGTGACCTGCTCCGCCGTCAAATGTGGACGCAGCTCTGCGGTCGCTTCCGCCTGAAGCCCGGTGATATCGTCCTTTTCAAAGCGTGTGATCGTCGCCATCACGTGCTGCTCGACGACCTGCACATCAAACGGGGCCTGCACCTCTGCCGTCTGCTCCGCAGCAGGTGCCGCCGTCTCTGCGGCATACACGGGAGACGCGGCATACGCACCGCCGACGATCAGAGCTGCGGCAAGCGCACGCGAGAGTTTACGAAACGTCATAAAAATACCTCCTAAAAACCAAAAAGAGACCGATGCAGCAAAGCAGATGAATCCTACTTTACACACGAGAAGCACGCAAGCGACTCCACACACTCGACCGTGACCTCACGATAGAGTGCCTTGAGCCGTGCCTCAAGCTGTTCCTTCGTATCATACGGCGGCGTAAAGAAGCCCATGCGCGTATAGAGATGCTTCACAACGAACTCGGTACGCGGATTCCCGCCGAGCACAAAGACCGAACCCGTGAGCCGTCCACCGGGACGCAGCACACGGTGCACCTCACTCCACGCCGCCTCCTTGTCGGGGAACGCATGAAAGCCGTTGATCGAGACTGCAGCATCGAAAAAATTATCCTCGAACGTCAGCTGTCCGACATCACCCTCCACGAACGCGACATTGTGTACGCCAATGGCATCCGCACGCGCCCGCGCCGCCGCGAGCATCGCGGGCGAGTAGTCGAGACAAGTGATGTCCGCATTCGGCAGCTCCGCATAAACGGGCAGCGAGAGACATCCCGTCCCGACCGGCACCTCAAGCAGTTTTCCCTCGAACCCCTCATGCGCCGCACGCAGGGCAAGCCCGACATAGCGGCTCACACCGTTTCTGTCCAGCCCCCACACGAGCCGCGAGACGAACTTGCCCGACCACGTCGAGTACGTCATCATCCCATCGTATAGATTCGCAAGCCGCCCCACCGAATGATACGCCCCTCGAATCTTCTCATATCGCCGCAGTTCTTCGTCCATCGTGACATCCTTTCTCGCCGCTTATTGAAAATGTATTCTAACATAAAAATGCATGCGGGTTCAAATCATGGAAAGAGCCTTGCGAATGTCTACCAAACGTGATACAATTTTATATAAGGAGATGATTCGCATGGCAAAGACAGAAACACTGCATATCCGTCTCGAACCGGAACTCAAGTCCGCCGTCGAGGAGACCTTCCAAACACTTGGACTCTCTGCTTCCGAAGCAATCAACATCTTTTTTTCCATCAGGTGCTGCTGCATGACGGTCTGCCGTTCGCCGTCCGAAAAGCCACATTTTAATGCAGAAACACTTGCCGCTCTCCGCGAGTCTGATGCGATTGCAAGCGGCGCACTGCCCGCAAAATCCTACGCGAGTGCAGCTGACCTCATTCGAGAAGCGCAGGAGGAAATTCGTGCTGAGTATTAAACAAACCCCGCAATTCAAAAAGGATTTGAAAGCCGCCATCAAACAGGGCTGCGACCTCGACCTCCTCGCCCACATCATCGACACACTTGCACGACGTGAGCCGCTGCCGGCTCATCACCGCGACCACGCGCTGTCTGGCAGGTATCGCCATCATCGCGAATGTCACATCACCCCAGACTGGCTGCTGATCTACCAGATTCGTGAAGACACACTGATTCTCTCGCTCACCCGTCTTGGCAGCCACGCCAAACTCTTTCGACTCTGACCGCCCACTGTGCGGTCTTTTTTTCCGTGCGGGTTCAAATCCCTTCCTTATGGACACGCTCCCGATTCGGTGGTAAACTTTAGAAGTTACTGAAAACAAAGGAGAGATCACCATGCACGCGCGTTCCTACCTCACACTCATCCTCGCGGCTGCGCTCACAGCACTCACGGGCTGCGGCACGGACGCGGCAAAGGAAGCACCGCCGCCGCTCGTACGGACGGTGACGGTCGGCGATGCCGCCGCGTCGGAGGGCGGTTACACGGGCACGGTACGCGGACGCTACGAGACGCGGCTCGCCTTTCAGGTCGGCGGACAGATTCTCTCGCGCAACGTGAATGTCGGCGCACACGTCCGCGCAGGCGATGTCCTCATGGTGATCGACGCACGCGACGTGCAGCAGCAGGCGAACGCAACGAGTGCCGCCGCCCAGCCGCGCGCTCACGCTACGAGCTCGCACGCACGGAACGCGCACGCTACGAGCGACTTTTTCGCCGCACAGGCGATCTCGGAGGCGATGCTCGACCAGTACCGCACGAACGAACGCGCCGCCGAGGCGGCGTACCGTCAGGCAGTCGCGCAGGACACGGCGAGCCATAACGCACTCGGCTACACGAACCTCGTCGCGGGCGCAGACGGCGTGATCTCGAACATCACGGCGGAGGAGGGACAGATCATCGCCGCAGGGCAGACGGTCATGACGCTCACGCAGGAGGGAGAGCGCGAGATCGAGATCGCCGTACCCGAGAGCCGTCTCGCAGAGGTCTCTGTCGGTATGCCCGCCGCCGTCGCCCTCTGGGCGAACAGTGCCGCCTACACGGGCACACTGCGCGAACTCTCACCCGTCCCCGATGCGGCGACGCGCACCTATACGGCGCGGATCGCGCTCACGGACGCGCCCGCTGACCTCCCGCTCGGCATGACAGCACGCGTCCGCCTCGGTGCATCCGTCCAAGATGGTGCCGCCATTCCCCTCTCCGCGCTGTATCAGACGGGCGATACGGCGCAGGTCTACGTGGTCGAGGACGATGTGGTGCATCTCGTCCCCGTCACCGTCACTGCGTTCCGCACCAATGATGCCCTCGTCACAGGGCTGCCGCATGGCGCACGCATCGTGACGGCGGGCGTGCACCAGCTCCACGAGGGAGAGAAGGTGCGAACGAAATGAGAAACCTCACAGAGCTCTCCCTGCGTCACCGCGCACTCGTCTGGTACTTCATCATCGTCTTTGCCGTCGGCGGCATCTTTGCCTACAACGCACTCGGCCGCATGGAGGATCCCGCCTTTACCATCCGCCAGATGGTGATCTCCGCCGCATGGCCGGGTGCAAGCGCGGAGGAAATGCAGGAGCAGGTCACGGACAAGCTCGAACGGCGTTTTCAGGATACCCCGGGGCTGAAACAGATCCACAGTGAGACCCGCGCGGGACAGACTACGATCTATGTCCAGCTGCGCGACGATGTGGATGCGTCGGAGATTCGCCCGACGTGGCGCGACGTGCGGAACTTCGGCGAAGACGTAAAGCGCGACCTGCCCGATGGTGTCTACGGGCCGTTCTACAACGACCGCTTCGACGACGTGTACGGCTCGGTCTACGCCATCACGGGCGCGGACTACAGCGATGAGGAGCTGCGCAGCATGGCGGAGGACGCACGCCGCCGCATTCTCGCCGTCCCGAGCGTGCAAAAGGTCGAGCTGATCGGCGTGCAGAGCGAGCGCGTCTACGTCGAGATCGCCCTCGAACGGCTCGCACAGCTCGGCATCCCCCCGACCGCCATCACAGACGCACTCGCTGCGCAGGATGCGATGGCGACGAGCGGCAGCATCGAGACAGAGAGCGATACCGTACAGCTGCGTGCCTCGGGCGTGTTTGAAAACATCGAGGACATCCGTGCGCTCCCGATCGCGGCAAACGGGAAAAATCTTTCGTCTCGGCGACATCGCAAGCGTCGAGCGCAAGGCGGTTGACCCATCCGAGCCGCGTATGCTCTACAACGGTGCGCCCGCCGTCGGCATCGCCGTCTCCATGGAGGCGGGCGGCAACATCCTCGCCCTCGGCGAAAAACCTCAAAGAACTGACCGCCGCGATCCAACAGGATCTCCCGCTTGGCGCAGAGCTGCACGAGGTATCGAACCAGCCCGCCGTCGTGCAGCACTCCATTCACGATTTCGTCGAGACGCTCGCACTCGCGATCCTCATCGTCCTCGCCGTCAGTTTCCTCTCGCTCGGACTGCGCACGGGGCTTGTTGTCGCGGGCTGCATCCCGCTCGTCCTCGCAGGCACATTCGTCGCCATGTATATGCTCGGCATCGACCTGCACAAGGTCTCCCTCGGTGCACTGATTATCTCGCTCGGCCTCCTGGTCGACGATGCCATCATCGCCGTTGAGATGATGAGCGTACAGCTCGAGCGCGGCATGGGGCGCTTCGATGCCGCGTGCTATGCCTTTACCCAGACGGCGAAGCCCATGCTCACAGGCACACTCATCACCTGCGCGGGCTTCATCCCCGTCGCATTCTCCAAGGGCATGGCGAGCGAGTTCTGCGCCGCACTCTTCCCCGTCATCGGCATCGCCCTCGTCCTCAGTTGGATCGTCTCCGTTATGGTCGCGCCACTTTTCGGATACTATCTCATTCGCGTCAAAAAAATGGAGGAGGGCGTGCACGATCCGTACACGAGCCCCTTCTATCGGCTCTTTCGCCGCGTGCTCACAGCGTTTCTCGCACACCGCGCCATCGTCCTCGTCGGCACCGTCCTCCTCTTTGCCGTGAGCCTTGCGGCATTCCCGCACATCAAACAGACCTTTTTCCCGCCCTCGCTGCGCCCCGAGCTGCTCGTGCGCCTAACCCTGCCGCAGGGTGCATCCATACAGGCGACAACGGCGGAGGCGGATCGTCTCACGGCAATCCTCGCGGCGCACAGCGACAAGATCCAGAACTACGCCGCCTACATCGGACGCTCCACGCCGCGCTTCGTCCTCACTGTCGATCCGAAGGCGGACGCGGCGAACAGCGCCCAGTTCGTCATCACCGCGAACGACACCGCGGCACGCGAGGAACTTGCCGCCGTGATTGCCGCCGCACGCAGCGACAAACTCTCGGGCGTGCGCGTCACAACACAGTACATTCAGACGGGACCACCCGCTGACTTCCCCATCATGCTGCGCGTCTCTGCACCCACGACGGACGAAGTGCGCCGCGTCGCCGAGGAGGTCGCCGCCATCACCGCCGCCGATCCCGCCGCGACAAACGTCCACCTCGACTGGACGGAGAAATCCAAGACCGTCCGCATCGACTTCGACAAGGACAAGCTGAAACTCTACGGGATCAGTGCAAAGGCAGTCAAGCAGATGCTCTACACCGAGCTGACGGGCGCACAGGCGGCGGAGTTCTACACGGGCGACCGCAATATCGGCATCGTCCTGCGCCTTGCCGAACGCGACCGCACGAACATCGAACGCCTCGGCGAACTGCCGATTGCGACAGCGGGCGGCAGCGTCCCCTCGCCCAGATCGCCCACCTCTTATGGCGCGGAGGACGGCTTTATCAAGCGGTACAACCTGCGCCCAAGCATCATGGTACAGGCGGAGGTCAGAGAGGGCGAGGGCAACGATGCCGCGCTGCGCATTTACAAAGCGACCGAGGAGCTGCGCCGCAGCCTCCCCGCCGGCACGACCATCGAGACAGCGGGCGCGCTCGCGGACTCCGCTGACTCCATGCACCACCTCATGCAGCCGCTGCCCGCCATGATCTTTATCATCATGACCCTGCTCATGCTCCAGCTCGGCAGCATGGGCAAGATGACGCTCACCCTCCTCACCGCACCAATGGGGCTCATCGGCGTTGCGTTCGCCATGCTCGTCACCGACTCCGCGCTCGGCTTCGTCGCCTACCTCGGCGTGCTCGCCCTCTTCGGCATGATTATCCGCAACTCCGTCATCCCTCATCGACCAGATCAAAAAAACATGAGGAGGCGGGCGAGCAGCCTATGGACGCCATCATCGACTCGGCCGTCCTGCGCTTTCGCCCCATCATGCTCACCGCCGCCGCCGCCATCCTCGGAATGCTCCCCCTCATGCGCAGCATCTTCTGGGGGCCGATGGCAGTCGCTATCGCGGGCGGACTGATTGTGGCAACGGTGCTGACACTCTTGGTGCTGCCCGTCATGTACGCCGTCGCGTATCGGGTGAAGGAGTAGGCGGTCACGAGCCATCAACCACGAAAAAGGAGGTCACTCCATGAACATCCACACAGACACAATGATTTCCATGACCGAAGCAAACCAAAAATTTTTTTCCAAGGTCGTACAGCTTGTCGATGAAAAAGGAACTGCGGTCATTCTAAAGGACAATACGCCGCGTTACCTCGTTATCGACATCCAGCAACTCGGACATAGCGAAACCTTGCCGGATGCAGACGTGCTTGCCGTCTCTCGACAGCTGATGGAACAAAATAGAGCAGCTTATGAGGTGCTGGCACGATAATCCGCCTGACAAAAGGGCAGGTGCTTCAGATGCACGCAGAACTGATTGCCGCAACCGGCGGCAGCAGCGGTATCCGCGACGAAGCACTTCTCGACGCCGCCTTGGCAGCACCGTTTATCTCCTTTGGCATCCGTCGCTTGAACAAAAAGCCGCACGCCTCGGCTATGGTCTCATCAAAAACCACGCCATGATCGACGGGAACAAACGCATCGGCGCACATGCCATGCTCGTCTTCCTTGCATTAAACGGCATCCGTCTGCAATACACACAGGAAGAACTCTACACCATCATCCTAGATGTTGCCGCAGGGAAAAGTTCGCAGGAAAAATCTGCTGACTTGGATCGAAGCACAAAAAGACCTAGGGAATCGCTGATAAATTCAGCTTGCGTCTCTTGATGCATCTTTTTTTCGTCTGCACTGTACTCTAGCATCTTCCACATAGTTTTATGCGTAGATCTTTCCTCCTTGTTCGAACGAAAAATCTACACCAATCTAACGGCTTCATTTTATCAGCAATTCCTGTAGAAAAATCTCCCGACCGCTTCCGCCGTCGGGAGATTTTGCTATGTACCGCTTTCAATTTTTTTCTCATACGGATGGATAATCAGCGCACCGTCCTTGTACTCGCCGATGTAGATGTCCTTCACTGCGTAGTCCGCCGCACGCAGCTCGGCGTTGAGCCAGACGCGGTCCTTTTCGATGAGTTCGAGGATGTCCTCGTCCACCTGTCCGTCGAGAATGAGCGGATAGCGGGCGTTCTGTTCGCCGTACTGGATAACCGTGAGCTGTCCGTTCGGCTCGAGGACGGCGCGTTTCACGTCTTTGACATAGTAAACCCCCGCCATGCGGAGTTTCAGCGTGATGTCATGCGCGAGCATCCCGTGCCGCATACACTCATCCATGAGGATCTTGCCGCGCTCGATCAGCACGGCGGGACTGCCGTCGACGAAGTCCTTGATCGCACCGCTGTTCATCTTGAGATATTTCAGAACCAGCACGAGCAGCGTCCACGCGATCAGCACGAGCAGGAAGTCCAGAATGGAGATGGCGCTGTTGTAGATCACGCCGCCGATGATGCCGCCGAGAACGTAATTCTGCACCTGATCGGTCGCGGAGTTAGGCGCGAGGTTGCCCTTGCCGAGCAGGTTGATCTGGAGGATGAGACACAAAAAGGCCGAGCGCGAGCTTGCCCAGCATCAGAGAGTAAATCAGCATTTCAGTCCTCCTTGTCCACAATCTTCACGTCGCGGTTCAGGAGATGCGTCCGCTCGTACTGAAATGAGGTAAAGTCCGCATTGAACGTCACCGCGTAAAACGTCCCTTGCACATCGACGAGCATCCCCTGCTTCAAATACGTCGAGTTGGTGCGGATCTTCTGCACGGGCACATCCAGATCCATGCTGAGGCTGTTGAGGAACTGCGCCATGCGCGAGGTCGCCTCCACATCACTCTTTGTCCGGTTGTAGTCGTTCCACTGCACGCCACCTAGGAATGCAACCGTGAGAAACAGAATGACGATGAGGTCGCGGTAGCGCGTCGCGAGGCGGTTGCGCAGGTACTTCACACTCACGAAGAGAAGCGCAGCGAGCGTGAGAAACGAGAGCACATACCAGACGTTATCGCCGAACTGGCTGTGCGCCGTGATATAGTCATAGGTATAAAAAAATTCAAGAAGTCCCTCCTTTTCCGCCTGTAGATTACTACAGGATGTAAAGTGCGTCAAGTTTTTGTCGGGCAGCGATGTATTCAGTATTCGATTGTATTTTCTCTGCTCCATCTGCTATAATATTGAAATTATCCGCAGAGATAACGGAGGGACAGACCTCCGCAGCGGATAATGGAACTGTTTTCTGTGTATGAGGGATGTGTTCCGCATCCCGGCGGGAGAGAGACGCCATGAAGGGTGAGCTGTATATCAAGGAAAAAGCGGTGCAAGGGCTGCGGCATCTGCGCCGCGTTCTGCCCGAAGCAGGTACTCGAGGTGAGCCTGCTCGGCAAAATTGTGCCCGTCCGACCTGAGGACTGTATCGCGTGCGGGCAGTGCGAAATGCGCTGTCCCGATTTTGCGATATTCGTGGAACGGAGGGAGGAGCGCAAATGAGCGAGACGAGAGCAAGGCTCATGCAGGGCAACGAAGCAGTCGCCGAGGGCGCGATTGCGGCAGGGGTGACATTCTTTGCGGGCTATCCGATCACGCCGTCCACGGAGATCGCCGAGCAGATGGCAAAGCTGCTGCCGCGGATCGGCGGCACATTCCTCCAGATGGAGGATGAGATCGGCGCAATGGGCGCGATCCTCGGCGCATCGCTCGCGGGTGCAAAGGTGATGGACGCGACGAGCGGTCCCGGCTTCTCGCTGAAACAGGGAGCTGATCGGCTATGCCGCCTGTGCGGAGATCCCGTGCGTCGTGGTAAACGTGCAGCGCGTCGGCCCCTCGACGGGACAGCCGACCGCGCCGTCGCAGGGCGATGTCATGCAGGCGCGTTGGGGCACACATGGCGACCATCCGATCATCGCGCTCTCACCGTGGAGCGTGCGCGAGTCGTTCGATCTGGCGGTGCTGTCGGTGAACTATGCGGAGCGTTTCCGCACGCCCGTCATTCTACTGATGGACGAGATCGTCGGACATCTGCGCGAAAATGTAACGCTCCCGACGGCGGACGAACTGGACATCTATCCGCGCCGTCTGCCGAAAAAGACACGCGCCGAGGGTTATCAGCCCTTTGCCGTGGGCGAGGATCTCGTGCCCGATGTGGCACGCTTCGGTGACGGCTACCACATCCACGTCACAGGCCTCCTCCACGATGAGACAGGCTTTCCCTCGGGCAGTCCTGCCGTGACGGAGCAGCTGATCCACCGTCTTCATGAGAAAAATCAATCGTGTGGGCGAGGAGATCATCCACACGGAGGAGCACTTCATGGAGGATGCGGAATACGCCGTCGTCAGCTACGGCGGTACGGCGCGTACGGCATACGAGGCGGTACGCGCGGCGCGTGCGGACGGGATCAAGGTCGGATTCCTACGCCTCAAGACGATCTGGCCGTTTGCGGATGCCGCTGTCGGACGCCTCGCAGATCGCGTGCGGAGCATCCTCGTCGCGGAGCTGAACTATGGACAGCTCGTGGGTGAGGTCACGCGTGCGGCGCACGGTACGCCCGTCCGCCCGTGTCTCAAATACGATATGCACAGCTTCACGCCGCAGGAGATCACGGCGGTGATTCGTCAAATGAGTGAGGAGGTGCGGGCATGAGCACGGACATGAATGCACACGCGGAGATCGACCGCAGCTTTGAGCGATATTTTTCGTCAAAACCGCCTGCCCCATCTCTGGTGTCCTGGCTGCGGCAACGGCACGGCACTGAAGTGCATTGCCGAGGCGATTGAGGGGACGGAGGGCTTCACGCAGGACAACACCGTCATTGTCTCCGGCATCGGCTGCTCCTCGCGCGGCTCGGGTTATATGGACTTTGACACAGTGCATACAGCGCACGGACGTGCGATCCCATTTGCAACAGGCATCAAGCTCGCACGCCCCGAGCTAAATGTCATAGTCATTACGGGGAGACGGCGATTGTACCGCCATCGGCGGCAACCATTTTCTGCACGGCTGTCGGCGCAACGTCGATCTGACGGTCATTCTCTTCAACAACAATATCTACGGCATGACGGGCGGGCGGTCCTCGCCGACGACACCGCCGGGCAAGATGACGGCGACCGCACCATACGGGACGATCGACCGACCGCTCGACGCGTGCCGCATCGCCGAAGCGGCAGGCGCGACCTACGTCGCGCGTTCGACGGCGTTCCACGTCAAACATCTCACGCAGATGATTGCGGGCGGGCTCAAAAATCACGGCTTTGCCCTCATCGAGGCGATGGTGCAGTGTCCAACCGCCTACGGGCGCAAGAATAAGATGGGGTCGCCCGCCGCGATGCTCACATGGATGAAGGACTCCGCCGTTATGAAGGCGGCATGGGACAAGCTCCCGCCCGAGAAGCGTACACCGGAGAAGTTCCCCATCGGACTGCTCTACGAGTGCGCGGGCGAGGAGTACGGCATGGCGAACACCGAGATTCAGCGGCGTGCGGGAGGGCTCTGATATGCAGAAGGAACTTCGTCTCTCAGGCTCTGGCGGACAGGGTGTCATCACCGCCGCCATCATCTTCGCCGAGGCGGCGACCGCGTGCGGAATGAATGTCGCACAGTCGCAGTCCCTACGGCCCCGAGGCACGCGGCGGTGCATCCCGCTCCGAGGTCATCGTCAGTGACGGCGCAATCTATCATCCGCACGTCGAGCATCCCGACATCGTGCTTGCCATGACACAGGCGGCGGCGGACAAGTACGCGAGCGATCTCGATCCCGAGCACGGCATCCTGATCGTCGACAGCGAGCTCGTCCCGAGCGTCCCGCAAGCGGCGCACGTCGTCTCCGTTCCCATCACCACGCTTGCCATTGAGAAGATCGGCAAGTCTCTCTTTGCGAACATCGTCGCACTCGGCGCGATCACGCGCGTCTCCGGCATCGTCCCGCTCGATGCGGTCAAGAATGCCGTCGCAAACCGCGTTCCGCCGCACACCGTTGAGGCGAATATGCAGGCATTGATGGTCGGATACGAGGCGGCGGCGGAGTAAATTTCAAACACACAAAAATCCTCTCGCATCACCACACGAGAGGATTTTTTTCTTTATGAATCCCGTCTGCACGACCTCCGTCCCCTGCGGCACACAGCTTCCATATTCCATAAAAAGCCCCCTCCAATCCTTTTCACATCCATAAGAAGAGCCGCCCTCTCTGCAAATTAGGGCGGCTCTTTTCATTCATTCCGATATCAGGTAACGCTGTCAACTTTATTATAGGGCAGGGGATACCGTATTCGTCAAGCTTCACGAAGCTTACTTCACACCCGCTCCATCAAGCGCTGCGCGGACACTCTTCTGTGCGCGGCGGAGTTTTTTTCCATCTCCTCGTCCGCAAGGCGCACTTCAAATGCCCGCACAATGCCGTCCTGCGCGATCATGCGTGGAATAGAGAGAGCCACGTCCTTCATGCCATACTCTCCGTTCATGACGGCGGCGCAGGGCAGAATTGTGTGCTCGTTGTAGAGGATCGCCTTGATGAAGCGGCAGGCGACCATCGCGATGCCCGTATTCGTGAAGCCCTTGAGGTTGATGACATCGTAGGCGGTTTGGATGAGCCCTTGCTCGACATCGTGGCGATCGAGTTTTTTCTCAAAGTGGAAATACTCGTCCAGATGGTCGATGCCAAGTCCCGCACAGTTGACGGTCGACCACGCGACAAAGGCATCGTTGCCGTGCTCTCCGAGGACGTAGCCGTGGATGTTCTTCGGATCCATCGCGTAGTGCTCGGCGAGGATGTAGCGGAAGCGGTAGGTCTCGAGCATTGTGCCCGTGCCGAGAATCTTTGCACGCGGATAGTCGAACTCGGTCGAGACGACGTAGGTCGCGACATCGAGCGGGTTCGTAATCATGATGACCATGGCTTCCTTCGTGTATTTCACGATCTCGGAGAAGATGGAGCGCATGATCTTCGTGTTCGTGCTCGCGAGCTTCAAACGGTCGGGCGTCTCGCCCGGCAGGATGGAGGGTCCCGCCGTGATGACGATGAACGCCGCGTCGCGGCAGTCCTCGTACGTGCCCGGATGAATCTTGATGTTCGTGCAGTACGGTGAGGACATGGCGTGACTGGTATCCAGTGCCTCACCGCGCGCGCGGTCCATGTCGAGATCGATGAGCGCAATCTCCGAGGCGAGCTGAAAGTCCGCGATCTTGTTGAGTACGGCAGAACCGACGTTGCTCGTCCCGATAATGACAACTTTTCCTCTGTTGACTGACATGACGATTACCCCCTGAAAAAAATGCAAAAAAAGTCCAAACGCAATGAGATGCGCTTGGACGCTATGGACTCATGACAAACTGTGTGGAAGACAGCCATTTCATGATGGATTGCACTTCTTTTCAGTAGGACATTACCGCAGGATTTCCTGCGCCATCATAGTAGCACCACAGGGAATCATTGTCAATGGATTTTTCACGGGGTTTGGCGTGTATACAAGAGAGTTTATATTGTCGATGCACCAATATATAAGAATACCCGCCTGCAGTCACCAACTCTAGGCGGGTTTCTTATAACCATTTCTTAGATTACGGGGGCTGACCGTTTACCGGCAGCACCTTTTTCTATGCCCATTATACGATGTTCGACGTTTTTTTCGTCAACCCTTGTCCGATGCTGCATTGTAGACATCCTTGAGCAGGGTTTCCTTGCGCAGACTGCGGCATTCGCACGCGCTCTCCTCGGCAGGGACGCTGCGGATCGTCGCGAGGAGGATGTCGCCGATCATGGGGGGCATCGTCGTAGAAAAATCTGCGTGAGCGTATCGTGCGACCACGGGCGGATGCCCTCGCCGTAGTTGACGACGAAGTACAGCCCCGCATAACACGCGCCGATCTCACGTGCGAGGTAGACCTCGGGCGCAAGGCTCTGCCCCACGATGTCCGCGTGGCCTTTCAGCATCGCGATTTCGGCAGGGGCTCTCGAAATGCCGTCCATCCGTGACGGCATAGATCCCACGGTCGAAGATGCGCCCCGTATAGCGTTTCTTTGTCTCCGCAACGAGTGTCGTGCGAAGTTCCGAGCAGAGTGCGTCGCGCATCACGAGCAGGTAACGTCCGTCGAGCATGACATCCTTGCGTACGGAGAGGTCAAGATAGTCGTCGGGGATAAGGAAGTCACGCGGGTCGAGCAGAGGGTTCACCGTCCCCACACCGCCCTCGGAGAGGATGCGCCGCACGCCCGCTTCCCGCAGCACCCAGAACACCTGCCGCGACGCGTCCGCACGCGTCACGCCGCTGCGCCAGCCGTGCATACGGCACGTCAGCACGCGTCGCCCTGCGACGGAAAACAGACGAAACGCGGGGCTCTCGCCGTACGGGGTTGCAAAGTGCAGCCCATCTGCGAGGATCTCCACATCATCTGCCATCGACGCACGCGGGAAGTCGCTCGACAGCGTCCCCGAGCCGCCGATGATGGCATATCCCACCGCAGGAACCTGTTGCTCTGCCATGCTAAAACCTCCGTATCACGCGATACTGCGTGTCACGCTGCGCCGGCTCTCTGCCCGCGCCGCGGATCAGATCAATCATCTTCTTAATCGACATATTGTACCGCGTTCCCGCCGCACGCACAACGTTCTCCTCAAGCATGATGCTCCCGAGATCGTCCGCACCGAAGCCAAGCGTGAGCTGTCCGATGCGCTCGCCCTGCGTCACCCACGATCCCTGTATGTGTGCAACATTGTCCATGTAGAGACGCGTGACGGCAAGCGTCCGCATATAGTCCCAGCTCGACGTCTTTTCCCCTCCGAGTGCGGTATTGCCCGGCTGGAACGTCCATGTGATGAACGCGCGGAATCCGCCCGTCTCCTCCTGCAATCGGCGGATATGCTCCATGTGCTCCACGCGCTCCGCCATCGTCTCACCGAAGCCGATCACCATCGTTGCCGTCGACTCCATGCCGATCTTGTGCGCCGTACGCATCACGCGCAGCCAGTCCTCGGTCATGATCTTTTTCGGTGCGATGAGCCTCCGCACGCGGTCGACGAGGATCTCCGCACCGCCGCCGGGGGAGCGAGGCAAGCCCCACATCCTGCAGCCGACGCAGTGTGTCCTCAATCGTAATGCCCTCCTTTTTCGGCAAAGTACAGAATCTCCGTCGCCGTAAAGGGTGGATCACGATGGAGGGATAGCGGTCACGGATCGCACGCAGCATATTTTCATAGTAGGAAAGTGGCAGATCTGGGTGAATCCCGCCCTGGATCATGACCTGCGTGCCGCCCGCCGCCGCTGTCTCGCCGACCTTTGCGAGAATCTCCTCCATCGGCAGAAGGTATCCATCCTCCGCGCCCACCTTCGTATAGAATGCACAGAAACGGCATTCGTTCACGCAGATATTCGTGTAGTTGATGTTGCGGTCAACGATGAACGTCACCGTATCGCCGAACCGCCGCCGCCGCTCCGCATCCGCCGCGCGTCCGAGGTCGATGGGGTCGCCGTGGGTAAGGAGGTCTGCCGCCTCCCGCTCCGAGATTCTCATGCGCCCTCCCCTGCCGCAATCGGCTGATAAAACGTGTCGCGCTCCACAGGCACATAACCTGCCTCGCGAATCATCTCGTCGAGCTCGCGCCGCGTGATGCCCGTCTGCGTCTGTGCCCCCGCCGCATGAATAATCTTCTCCTCGCCGATCGTGCCGTCGAGATCGTCCGCGCCGAAGCCGAGGGCAAGCTGCGCGATGGGCTGCGTCAACATGACCCAGAACGCCTTGAAATGCGCCACATTGTCGAGGACAAGGCGCGCGAGCGCGAGCATCTTCATATCCTCCCACGAGCCGACGCGCGCGAGCTTCTTCTCTGCGCCGAGAGACGTGTTCTCAGGATGAAACGGAAAGAGCATGAACGCCTGAAAGCCGCCCGTCTCATCCTGCAGCTCGCGCAGGGCGAGCAGGTGGTCAATGCGCTCCTCGACTGTCTCGATGTGCCCGTACATCATGGACGCATTTGTACGGATGCCGAGTTCGTGCGCCGTACGCATACAGTCAAGCCACTCGACACGCGTCGCCTTGTTCGGGCAGATAATTGCGCGCACGCGATCAGACAGGGATCTCCGCCCCGCCGCCGGGGAGGGACGACAGCCCTGCCGCCTGCAGCGTACGCAGGATGTCGCGGACGGAAGTCCCCTCCGTCTTTGCAAAGTTCACAACCTCCACGGGCGTGAACGCCTTGATATCCGCGTGCGGAAGTGCCGCACGCACCTGCCGCACCACGCCCTCGTAGTAGGAGAAGGGACGATCGGGATGCAGGGCACTCACGATATGGATCTCCGTGAGGCGCGGTGTCTTTTTCGCCAGCTCCAATACACGCGCGACATCGTCCATTTCCATAATATAGCCGCGCGTATCGCCCTGCTCCACCTGAAACGCACAGAGCGGGCAGTTTGCGCTGCATATATTCGTGAGGTTGATGTGGCGGTTCACCGTATAGTAGACGTTCTTCCCGCTCGCTCGTTCCTTCGCCGCACGCGCCCACGCAGCGAGCGCGAGGAGGTCGTTATCCTCATAGAGGGCGAGCGCATCCTCCCTCGTCAGCCGCACCCCGCGCTCGGCGGCGGCACGGGCTTTCTTTCGATCACTCATGTACGATACTCTCTCCTTAAGGAAGCACTGATAAATTCAGCACCGCCATCTTGACGCATCTTTTTTGCCCGCACTTCGTCGGAAAATCCTCCACATAGCTTTGGCTATGCGTCCGGTTTTCCTCCTTGTTCAGACGAAAAAATCTACGCCAATCTGAGGGTCTATTTTATCAGCGATTCCTTACAACACTCCCGCAAGTGTACCAAATGCGGCGGGATTTTGCAAATTCTGTAGAGCGCACTGCCTTGACCCGTGTCAAGGCAGGGTCTTGTTGCCCAACTTTACCCGAAAGACCTATTGAAGCCACAATTCATCTATACTATCATAAAGCAGATGAATATTCCCACAACAGGAATCACGGAAAGGAGCCGATCATGACGCTTCCCTACCAGTGCCCTGACTGCGGCACGGAGCTCGGCTATAAGGGGCTCTGCTGGCGGTGCAGGACAGCGGCGAATCGCCGTGCGGCACTCGCATGGACGCCCGAGGAGGTCGCGTCAAAGGAACAGGAGATCATCGCACAGATCGAGGATGTCCCCGATGATTTCTGGTATCTGCTCTGCTGTCGCGGACGACTCGTGCCGGAGATCCCACGCGCGGCACTCGCGACATGTTCCTTCTGGCCCTCGGCACTCTACTATCATGCACCGACGGATGTACGGGACGGACTGATCGCGGCACTGATGGAGACGGATGCCGCGCGTGAAGCGAACGAGCTTATGATGTGTCTCGGTATGCAGGGAGACGACCAATCCCTTGCGGCACTCCTCGCACTCGAACGCAATCCGCGCCCGTGGCGCGGCAAGCTGCACGTCGATCCATCCGTCTATGCGCAGTGCGGCGGTTGGACGTTCGACGCAGAGGGACGGCGACGCACACTGAACTTCGATGCCTGCTATCTGCTCGTACACGCCGCATCGGAGGAGGAGCTTACCCGCTCGCCCGTCCGCATTGCCCGTCCACGGGAGGAGAACTGCCCTCACTGCGGCTGCCGCATGGCGGATATGCTCGTACTGGACGGGCGAGATGAGCGTCTGCATTTCCTTGGCATTGACGGCATTCTCACGGCAACCTGCTGTCCGAACTGCGTTTCGTATGCGGAGCCGATGCTGAGCCGCTATACACTCGATGGCGGCAGCGAGGTGCTTTCCTGCGAGGATGCGGGCAATAGCATGTATATCGAAGAGGAGCTTATCAGGATTTTTTTGAAAACAAGCTCATCCTCGGTGAAGTACCCGTGCCGTTGTTCTACGGCGCACGCTTCGAGGATGTCTGCACGCTCGGCGGCTTTGCACTCTGGTGGCAGGACTGGGAGTACACGACGTGCCCCGACTGCGGGCAGCCGATGAAGTACCTCATGCAGATTCATTGGGAGGCGTTGACGGACTATATGGAGGGCTCGCTCTACATCGAGTTCTGTCCCGACTGCCGCGTCGTCTCCATGCAGCATCAACAAACATAAGGAGTTCCACGATGAAAAAAATTGGCAGAAATGACTCTGCGCATAAAAAGAAAGCTTCGATGCCCACGGAGGTCTATACCGAGGAAGAACTGGACGCCGTTGAGAGCCACATCGAAAAGCACTTCGGCGCATACGCAAATGTCTTTCACGAGATCGTATCGCCCGACATCCATCTGGACATCTGCATCGTCGAGCCGACCGAGGAGCGCAACTATTATATGCTCGTCACCCTCGGAATGGGGGCACATCGGATGAACGTGCCCGCTGATCTTGCGGAGCACAAACTTGAGCGTGCCGAGCTTGCGATTGCCCTGCCGTGCGACTGGAACATCCATGAGAGTGCCGAGGAGCATTACTGGCCGATCCACCTGCTGAAGAATCTCGCACGTCTGCCAATCGAGAACAGCACATGGCTCGGCTGGGGCCACACGATTGACGCCCGAGCCCCCTACGCGGAGAATACCGCGCTCTCCGCCACCCTGATTGTCAGCGGTCAGGTCAAAAAGGGTGGCAGTAATGTCTGTGTTCTGCCCAATGGGGATGAGGTCAATTTCTATCAGATCATCCCGCTCCACAAGGACGAACTCAAATATAAACTGGAACATAACGCAGATGCTCTGCTCGACCGTCTCGCCGAGCGTCATGTGAGCTTCGTGATTGATCCGGAGCGGCGCAGTGCACTTGCGCCCGAGGACTTCGCCGATCTCGTGATGGACAATGCACAGTGGCACCTTGATACGCTGCGTGAAAAAAATCTGCCCGTGGACGAGATCACGGCATACAACCACCTCGCGATCTATCTGCGCTACTGCATCGAGCACGAGCTGATGGCGGACTGGTTCGTCCGCCAGTACGCTGCGACCATCCGTGCCGTGCGGGAGCATCCGGCAGATACCGACCTGCGCCCCTTTCTTCGGGACGAGCTGCATGGACTTCTGATGCGCGGCTTCTTTGGCGAGGAGGGTACGGCATTCGCAGAGTATTACTACGACGGCGATGCGCCCTCCTTCCCATCGGACATCGACAATCATGCCCTGGCATACTTCGGTGCGGAGCAGTATTTCTCGGAAGAGTTCGACGACGAGGCATATCTATTCGTCCCGTTCGATGAGAACTACTATGCGGAAATGGCGGCGATCATCACGCAGCGGTGGGAAGCGTGGAAACGGAACGGCGGCGCGCAGAAGGAAAAACGAAGATGAGATGCCAAACAGCGTTGCTTTGGCGATCATGCAGTATCTGAACTGCGGCAGGACAGACTGCGCCCCGATGTACTTCCCGCCGATGGTGGACGACGATCCGATCATGGCGGCCTACAGCTATGCCGTGCGCCGCAGTGTGTGCGACGGCTATGTCCCCGTACTCATCGTGCCGAGCGATACGCTGTGGGAGATTCTGACGATGAACGCGGAGGCGGAAAAGGGGACGTTCGAGGACTACGACTTCGATGCCGAAGCCGTGGTGCAGTACCGCGAAAAAAATGCTTGCACGGTCCATCGGGGATGGCAAGGCGGTGCTGACGGAGCGGCTCGGCAAACGTTTTGAGCAGAACCGCGTGGAAACGTCCGATGAGGAGGAACATCCCGCCAACCGTTTTATCAGCTACTGGGACTACGAGACACAGAAAAACACAGCCGATGATTCTCGCCAAGATTCCCGTGCAGCATCCGTGGGAGGTGTTCGCCTATCTGCCGTTCGGCGGGTGGAACGACTGCCCCGATACCGCCGCACTGATGGCGGTGTCGAAATACTGGCACAAAGCAGCACGGTGCGATGCCCGCCGTCCTCACCTATGACACGCTTGAGTACAGCGTGCCCGCCCCCGTACCACAGGAGAGCGCACTACAGCTTGCAAAGGAGCAGTATGCGTTCTGCGCCGACATCATCGAGCAGGGCGCGCCTGGCATGACCGTCACGCGTCTCGCGCACAATCTGAGTCAGTCAAATATCTGGTATTTCTGGTGGGACTAACCAACAGGAGCGAACAAATGACACTACTCGAACAGTGCCAAGTTTGGCACGAGAACAACGAATTTCAGAAAAATCATCACAGAGATCGAGGCACTCCCCGCCGAGGAGCGTACCCCGAGCTCGACAGTGAGCTGGCGCGCGCCTACAACAATGCGGCGAACGCCGAGGATCATTCCTATTTTGAAAAGGCGATCGCCCTCCTCGCGCCGCACGCGGACTATTTCACAGGCGACCACCTCTGGAACTTCCGCATGGGCTATGCCTACTACTACCTCGACCGTGAGGACCGTGCCCTCCCCTACTTCGAGGCTGCCCTTGCCGCGCTCCCCGGCGATGCGGACACGATGCAGATGATCGATGCCTGCCAAAAACGGCTGCATGTCATCCACGCCGCACGAAAAACCTCTGCTCTCCCCTGTGGTGATCAAGAAGCTTGAGGCGATGGACGACGGCTCGACGGGCTATTTCTACAAGATGCTGCACTATCTGGAGACGTACATCAAGAACGGAACAATCAAGGGGAATTTCACACGCGCGGAGGCACGCGCCAATCTCGATATCGCGCTGTGGTATGCGTACGCGTGCAACAACATCGATGCCTACGAGTACTACTACCGTACAACGCAGTGGATGCCCTCCTCGCAGCCGAATGCACGCGGCTGCGGCACATGGTACTACCGCTACGCCGTCGCGCTCATGTACTGCGGCCGTCTGGAGGACGCGCTCCGCTATGCCGAGCAAGGTGCGTTGGAGGAGCCGGACTACCCGTGGACGTACCTGCAGCTCGGCAAGCTCCGCGCCCATTTCGGCGACCGTGACGGTGCTCTGTTGGCAGTGCAGTGGGGGCTTGCGCTCGTGCCGGACGATCATGAATTCCTGACGCTTGCACGTGAGATCGAGGAGGGTGCGACCATCGAGCAGATGTCCTACCACTGGATTGATCCCACGTTTGACGAGGAGCTGCAAGAGGCGGCTGCGACAGGCGAAACATTGGGGCTGCGTGACGGTGTGGATGCCGATGGAGAAATGTACGAAAAGCAGCGCGCCATCGCCTGCATGACGGTGAACGAAGCAGGGCTTGCGTATTTCCGCCAGCTCTTCCGTCCCGATCCGAAGAACTACGAGCGAAATGCCCCCTATTGCAGCTTCGACTATCCCGTGGGGGATACATCCGTACGCCTCGTCTTTCACATGAACGAGGCAGGGACTGTCGAAGCGCAGCCCCGCATGGCTGCGCACGCAGAAGGAGCGGCTCGATGACGGCGGTTGGCTCAGGCGCACGGACGAGGCGGGCACAGGCACACTTGCCGCCGTGCATTTTGAGCTGGACAATCAGGGTCACGCTCGCGTACCAGTACCCATGGCAGGAGAAGTGCGTCTACATCCCCTTGGATGAGGACGGGAATCCGAGGGATGAGGGTAGAGCATACAAAAAAAGGAGGCGCACGCCTCCTTTTTGATGTCAGCTATCGTATGGAGCGGCTTCTGCCATAATCTCAAACGGAATACGCCGGTCTTGTACGACCTTTACCGCAAGCATCGTGAACGCATCAGCTATAGTCAGCCCCATCTTGCCGCAGGTTTCCTCCATGTTTCGCTTGAGATCCGCGTCCATTGAAAAAAACAAAGCATTTCTTCCGCCATATAAAAGCCCCTCCTTCATAATCCCAGTTCCTCCTCGATCAGCACGAGCTCCATCGGGCGGTAGCTCATCTTCTTGTAGTGGATGGTCAGCGCATTGCAGATGCGCTCAAGTGCTGCGCAGTCATAGCAGCGCGTGCCGTCCTTCGCGCAGGGCGTTTTCTTGCCCTTGCGGTGCGCGTTGCGCGGGGCGGCGATGCGGTGGATGCGCTCGATTCCCGCCGCAATGTCGGGGACGAGCTTATTGATGCCGACAACGAAGTAGGTCTTTTCATGGCCGAAAAGCGAGCCCGCGACACGGTTGCCCGCACCGTCCATGTTGAGGATCTGCCCCTGCTCGGTGATGGCGTTCGCCGATAGCAGGAACACGTCTGTCATCAGTGCCTCGCGCCCTGCCGCGAGAAATGCCTCGATGCCGCCGACGTGCCCCGCGCGCGGCGGGTCGATGACCTCGTTGTGCGCGCTCAGACGCTCATAGAGCGAAAGTGCCCGCAGCGTCTCGGAGTCGCCGAAGCCGACACGCTTGCCGCGAATCTCGGCGGCGAGGTAGTCCGCCGCCGCTGTGCGCCCCTCGAACCGCGAGACATCGTAGCGGTTTTTGCGGAATGCCTCCATCGTGCGCACAATGCGCTCCTCATAAGCCATGTCGGACATTGTTCCCACCTCCTCCGTAACTCCATATCCCCTGATGCCAATGTGTCACGAATCGCCCCTGCTCCCTCTCAATACGTCTCGATGATATTAAAGTTCGAGTCACACGCGGCGGGCGTGCGTCCGATCTCTCGGATCACGCGGATGATGTGATCCTCTGAGAGTGCGCGGGGGCTCTTCGCGCCCGCATCGTGAAGAATCATCTCCTTGTGCACCGTCCCGTCGATATCGTTCGCACCGAAACAGAGCGCGACCTGTGCCACGGGCACGGTCAGCATGACCCAATACGCCTTGATGTTGCGGAAGTTGTCGAGCATCAGACGCGAGATCGCAATCGTCCTGAGATCGTCCCACATCGACGTCTGACGCACCGTCCGCCCCAGTTCTGTATTCGACGGCAGGAATGGGAACGGAATGAACGTCTGGAATCCGCCCGTCTCATCCTGGAGATCGCGCAGCCGCATCATGTGCTCCACACGCTCCTCGATCGTCTCGATGTGTCCGTAGAGCATGGACGCATTCGTCTTGATGCCGAGCATATGCGCCGTACGGTGTGTCTCAAGCCACTCGTCCGCCGTCGCCTTGTTCGGACAGAGTTCCTCGCGTACGCGGTCGGTCAGAATCTCCGCACCGCCGCCCGCAATCGACTGCAGCCCCGCCGCACGCAGACGCACGAGCACCTCACGTACGGAAAGCCCCGAACTCTTTGCAAAATGCGTGATCTCAACACCCGTAAACCCCTTCAGATAGAGCGTGGGAAACGCCTCATGCAGAGCTTTCAGCCGCCCCAAATAGTCCTCGAACGTCCAGTCCGGATGCAGCCCGCTTACCACATGCAGCCCCGCGAGATGCGGGTCACGCATCGCATCCGCGACGTGCGCCACCGCCTCCTCGACGCTCATCTCGTATGCGCCCTTGTCCTCCGCATCGCGTCCGAACGCGCAGAACTTACAGTGCGCGAGACAGATATTCGTGAGGTTCACATGGCAGTTCACGTTGTAGTAGACAATGTCACCGCACTTCTCCTGCCGCACGCGGTCAGCAAGCGCACCAATCCACGCAATATCGCGGCACGCAAAGAGCCGCAGCCCATCCTCCCGTGTCAGCCGCTCACCATTCTCTATTTTCTTCTCAATATCCAAGTATTCGCTGTGCAATCTATTCTCTCCTAAAATATATGATGGGTTAGGGATTTCGACATACAGGGCGCATTTTCCTGCATATACGACAAAGGAGCAGACCGCAGCCTGCTCCGTCGTTGTATATCAGCTGACGGAAGCACTGATAAATTCAGCCGCGCCATCTTGACGCATCTTTTTTTGCCCGCACAATGCCTGCAAATCCTCCACATAGCTTTGGCTATGCGTCCGGTTTGCCTCCTTGTTCGGACGAAAAAATCTACGCCAATCTGACGGACTTCATTTTATCAGCGATTCCTTACTTCTTCGGCGTAATCGCAAGTGCGCGCACGGGCAGTCCCGTTGCGCCCTCGATGTTCGGCCACGCGAGGAAGAGAAGTGCACCCGCAGGTGCCACCCGATCGAGATTTGTCAGCACCTCCACCTGCAGCTTCCCTTGTCCAGCAGATAGCGCTCGCACGCAAGGTCGCCCGCCTTTGCCGCCTCCGCCGAGGCGTCCGTATCCAGCGTCTCATGTCCGTTCGCCGCTGCATTGCGCGTCTCATAGATGTACTTCAGTGCATCCATCGACCAGCCGGGGAAGTGCTCGCTGCCGTCCTCCGCCGTGCCGGAGATCGCGTCCATATCCGGCCAATGCTTGCTCCACCCGGTATAGAGCGCGACAAACGCACCGTCCGGAATCGCCCCGTACTTCTCCTCGTACGCCTTGATATCCGCTACCGTCACCGCATAGTGCACATCGCGCGCGACCTGCTCCGTCACATCGATCACACACAGCGGATAGAGCATATGCTGCGCTCCATAGGACTCGGCGAGCGGACGATTGCGGACGAAATGCCCCGGAAAATCGATGTGCGTTCCGAACTGACCCGGGAACTTGAACGTCTGGATCAGACAGTCAAGCATCGGATTGCCCCAGTCAAAAGCAGGTCTTTGCAAGCTCCACAGAGCCCTCGGGAATTCCCGCCCAGAACGGGCTGTCATTGTTCAGCGGATGCGTCAGATCCACCCACTCATACGCATCGGACTTCAGCTCATCGAGTACATTCCACAGATGATATGCCATATCTCCATCTCCTCTATTACATATAAAAAAAATATGCTATATATTATGGTAAAATACGGATTTTTGTCAATCCGCCCTTGAAAAAAATTTCCTCCACGGTATTGACAATCTTCTGAAACTTGTATATACTGAAAACAGTTAAGGAGGATTCATCGGCAGCCTGATTCAGGACAGGCAGCCCCCGTATGATCCGTAAGCGTACGGGCAGAGTTCTCCGGAGTTTCCACAGTGTTGACCGACGGTTGTTGGAAAGGGAGTCGGCGGTGCAGCTTCGCTGGCTGAGCGGAGGGCGCATTGCAGGTGTTCCCTGACGGACTGGGAGGAGATTCCGATGGGTCATTGAGTGGCCGCAGGGTGTCCGCACGAGAGCATCAAAGCCTAGCACGTGATGGGCATAGATGCCGAGCGAAGGTGCGGCAGGAGGATGCGGCAGCCCGTAGAGGACGGGCGCAGGGACATGTGCCGAACAGATGAGAATTGCGTTGTCCACAAGTGGAGTTGTGACGTCTGGCTCGGATGCGTGTCGAGGTAGTTTCTCAGCGTTTTGGAGGAAAGTTCCGCAGCTCATGCTAGCGGGGGACGCGGAACGAAGCGAAGATCGTTTGGATGCAAGAGAGTTACCTATCACTTCCCGTATTTTTCCTCATGACCGCCGACAGGGTGACGAGAAAGCCTGTCGGCGGTTTTGTATTGGAATCGCTGATAAAATGAAGTCTGTCAGATTGATGCAGATTTTTTTGTCCTGTCAAGGAGACAAACCGGACGCATAGCAAGGGCTATGTGGAGGATTTGTCGACACAGAGAGTGCGAAAAAGATACGCCAAGATGGCAGTGCTGAATTTATCAGTGCTTCCTATTGTCTGTGCGATGTTGAAGTGTCCCCTGAGGCAGTCGATTTCCATTTGCTTGCACGTTTTGTTTGCTTTTTCATCAGTTTTCTGTATACATGCAAATATAGACGTTTACATTCTGTATTTCTATGTTATAATATTTCTGTTATTTTTTTCACTTTATTGTATAGGAATCGCTGATAAAATAGCCCGTCAGATTGGCGCAGATTTTTCGTCCGAACAAGGAGGCAAACCGGACGCATAGCAAGGGCTATGTGGAGGATTTGCCGACGAAGTGCGGGCAAAAAAGATGCTCCAAGATGATGGTGCTGAATTTATCAGTGCTTCCTACTAGAAGGACAGGTGGTTATCGCATGAAAGATTCGCACAACGAGTTCATGCAGCACGAGCTGAGACTTCCCGAGCTCACCGTGCGCGGCATGCTGCTCGGCGCGATCCTCACGATCATCTTCACAGCCTCGAATGTCTACCTCGGACTCAAGGTCGGCCTGACGTTCTCGTCGGCAATCCCGGCGGCAGTCATCTCGATGGCGGTGCTCAAGATGGCGAAGGACGCGAACATCCTTGAGAACAACATGGTGCAGACGCAGGCATCGGCGGCAGGTACGCTGTCCGCCATCATCTTCATCATCCCGGGTATGCTCATGATCGGCTACTGGCAGGGATTCGAGTTCTGGCAGACGCTCGTGGTCTCGGCGTGCGGCGGCTGTCTCGGCGTGCTCTTCACGATCCCGCTGCGCCGCGCGATGGTCGTGCACAGCGATCTCGCATACCCCGAAGGCGTTGCCGCCGCAGAGATTCTGAAGGTCGGCAGTCACGCGAAGGATGACGGCAAGTCCGACTCCGGTCTGAAGGAAATCCTCGCGGGTAGTGCGGTCGCAGGTGTCATCGCGTTCCTCACGAATGGTCTGCAGGTGCTCGGCGGCGCACTCTCGGCGTGGTTTCACGTCGGACGCGGCATGACACAGCTGCCTCTGGGCTACTCCACCGCGCTCGTGGGTGCGGGCTACCTCATCGGCATTGCGAGCGGACTTGCCATGCTGACGGGTATCGCCATCGCATGGGCGGGGTTCGTCCCCTACTTCACCATGACGGAGATGCTGCCCGACGGCATGACCATGCAGAAATTCGCAGGTGCGATCTACCAGCAGAAGGTACGTCTCATCGGCGCGGGTGCAATGGGCGTTGCGGCGATCTGGACACTCATCACACTCGCACGCCCCGTCATCGACGGTGTAAAAGAATCCATCGCGGGCACGCGCATGGATGACGCAGAAAAAGGTCTGCACCGCATGGACGTTGACATGTCGATGAAGAGCATCCTGCTCATCTTCGGCGTGACGGTCGTCGGCCTTCTTGCAATCTTTCTACATCTTTGTCTCGCCGGAGAGCATCCCCCGAGCCAAAAGCTGATCTTCACGATCGTCGGTGTCACCGTCGCTGTCCTCATGGGCTTCTTCGTTGCCGCCGCCTGCGCCTACATGGCGGGACTGGTCGGCACATCCGCGAGCCCGATCTCGGGCATCGGTATCCTCGGCATCATCGTCTCCTCGCTCGTCATGTATGCGCTATGCGCTTCGTTCGGCATCTTTGAGATGCCCGGCGGCGAGAAGTTCGCGACGGCGACTGCCATCTTTACCACATCCATCATCCTAGCAATTGCGTGTATCTCGAACGACAACATGCAGGATCTCAAGACGGGCTGGCTCGTCGGAGCGACCCCGTGGCGTCAGCAGGTTGCGCTCCTCATCGGCTGTCTCGTCGGTGCACTCGTCATCGCGCCCGTGCTGAACCTCCTCTACGAGGCGTACGGCTTCCCCGGCGCAATGCCGCGCGCGGGCATGGATCCCGCACAGGCACTCTCCGCACCGCAGGCAGTGCTCATGACCACCATCGCACAGGGTATCTTCTCGAGCAAACTTGCATGGGAGTACATCTACATTGGCATCGGTCTTGGCGTGGTGCTCGTCCTGATCGACCTCTTCCTCAAGCGTACCACGCGCAATCTCTGTCTGCCGCCGCTCGCCGTCGGCATGGGCATCTACCTCCCGCCCGTCATCCAGACCCCGCTCGTTGTCGGCGCAATCCTCGGCTACTTCCTCAACCGCCACCTGCGGAATACGGGTGGCTCGAACGCCGAGGCGGCAGGTCTCAGGCGCGGCACGCTCTTCGCCTCGGGGCTCATCGTCGGTGAGTCCATTGTCGGCGTTCTGCTCGCAGGTGTCATTGTCGTCTCCGTCTCGAACGGCGGCGGCGAGGCACCGCTCGCCATTGCCCCCGAGGGCTTTGCCGACACCGCAGAGATGCTCGGCCTCCTCGTCTTCCTCGGCATCCTTGGCCTCTTTAGCAAGGTTGTCCTGAGCGGGAAGAAAGCATCATAATTTCATATCATACGACAACACGCCGGCAGAAATGTCGGCGTGTTTTTTTACGTATTTATTTTATACGTATTCTATTGTATAATACGAGCAAAGGGAGGTGTTCGGATGACGCCACGAGAAGCAGAAAAAAACTCATTCTTTCTGACGGCTGGCAGTTACAGGAAATTCAAGGCTCACACCACCAGTACACACATCCGACAAAGCCTGGCAAGGTCACAATCCCCTTTCATACAAAGCCAAAAAGATCTAAACAAGAGAACACTGAACTCGATTCTGAAACAGGCAGGGGCTGAAATAATTACTGCACACATATTGCAAAGGAGAACTGCAATGCTTCACATTTATCCCGCCATCTTTTACCATCAAAAACGACGATAGCTACAGCGTTGTCTTTCCCGACCTGAACCACCTTGCAAACCGAGGGCGAGAATCTAGAGGATGCAATGGCAATGGCAACGGACTGCCTAGCAGGCTATATTCACACAATGAAAGCAGAGCATGCGAAGCTTCCCGTGCCGACTCCACTGGAACAGGTCGACCTCTCCGCAGAGGATGAGGAGGGTGAAGACTATTCCGATGAGAGCGGTCGCTTCGTCTCGCTCATCTCCGTCGACGTGGAGAGCTATGCGCGTACGCATTTCAACAAATCCGTAAAAAAACGCTGTCCATTCCGCGATGGATGAACGATCTTGCTGTGGCACGGAGCATCAACTTCTCAAAGACACTGCAGAATGCGCTGCGGCGAGAGCTCGGAATCGAGGCATGAAAATCTGCAAAGCAGACGAATTCTGTGCTACAATATCCTCACAGAAACATCTTGTATCTGCGCTATTACAAAGGACGCAAAACACAAGGAAAATGGAGGTCTTATGCAGCAACTCTTTCGTACACTCCTCATCGTGCTCGCCCTTCTCTGTTGTGCGCTGCCCACGGTGAGTGCAGGTTCTGCGCCCGCACTCACGCGTGTCGAGCCCATCGCACTCTGGTCGGAGGCGACAGAGGTGGTGCCTGCGGAGGCAGACTATCCGAACCGTCTGCCCGAAGGCGTTGTCTTCCGAGGGAGAACCTTTTCATCAAGACGCGCTTCATCGGCTATCCCGCATGGAATCTGCTGACCTATCGGAGCGGGTCGGAGACGGGGCGTATGCTGGACTACACCGAGATCACGCGCACTGCTCTCACGGACGACGCACGCATAATCATCGGCTATGAACAGATTGTCATGATTCCATTCACCGAGCTCGGCACAGCGGAGATCGACCTCTGCATCGCTGATGCCGATGCGGGAGCGGTGCACCGCGCTATGCCTTTGTCCGAGGAATACAGACAGAGAAGTGATATGTAGGGATTGAGGGAAAAACATGAACATGAGGGATGAATTCGAGCGCATCATGCGCGAGCAGCGCGAGATCGCACTCGCAACGACGACGGACGGGCTGCCGCACGTACGCATCGTGAACTTCTACTACGCATCCGAAGAACGCCGCGTCTACTTCGCCACGTTCAAGGACAACGAAAAGGTCGTCGAACTCGCCGCGAATCCGAACATCGCGTTTACCACCGTTCCGCACAACGACACGAACGAACACGTCCGAGCGAGTGGTCGCGCCGTAAAGTCCACGCACACCGTCTACGACCTCGCCGCACTCTTTGCGGCGAAGATCCCGCGCTATCAGGAGACCATCGATGCCGTCGGCGATGATCTCATCCTCTACGAGATCGCCTTCGACATGGCGGTCGTCACCGTGGATATGGAGCACATCGAGCACATCCGGCTCTGAAACGAATAGCAAACGGGGCAGGCGTACGAAGTTTTACCGCTTCGCACGCCTGCCCCGCTTTGATTTCACTTATTTGCGTTTCTGTGAATGCAGCTTATCATATTCCGCCATAGCCTGACAAATCGCCTCTGCCATAGCAGCATCATACTTACCGTCAAAAAGCATCCTAATATTATCCTCATAGCTCATTTCAGGATTATAGGCTATGATATCAATGATCTTGAACTCTGTACCTGAACGATTGGAAACGGCAAAAATAACTAAGATTGTTCACGTTTTCGTCACGCGCATACGGGCTTTTATTTACCGGAACAATACGGACATTTTCAACGTGGAAGATGTCCTTTTTGATTGCGGCAGCAATCTGTCCCGCGATGTAAAAATCCACGCTCCATGCCAACAATATTCTCTTTGCCGTTCACAATAAGTTCTTTTCCATCAAAGGTACACCCTGCCTCCGGCAACGAAAAACGCGTCCATTGGAAGACTTTTTTTAATATAATCCGCTGCGCGGTCAAACCGCTTTTCCGTCCCGGGGTGCGGATTGCGGAAATTCTTCGGATGCTTCCCGTCAGGATAACGAATCTCCTCCAATCGAAGGAATCGGTTAAACTTTATAAGGGCACCGCCCGTCGAGTACTCGGGCACATTCTCAAGGAGCTGCAGCCCCCATTCGTCCGCGCCCATCTCCTGACTGAGCGACATCTTGCGCTCCCAGAGCGTATCCACGAGGTTGATCCCGATCTGCCGCGCCGTCATCGCAGAGGTAGAGCCGCCGAGCGCACCGAGAATATTCGAGACGATGTTCAGCCCGTACTGCTTGTCATAGCTCTCAAGATGATCCTTGCCCGCCCAGTGCCCGAACTCGTGCGCCATGACAAACGCGACCGCAGAGGTATTGTAAATGTGTATCCCGTTCATACGACGCATACGATTATAATTCACATACCCATCACACTGATACGTGTTCATGAAATTTACCATCGAGTCCGCCATATAGCCGTACCCGCCGGGGAGCATAAAGGCATTGGGAACGTCACTGTGGTACATCTTCATCGGCGCGAGCCAACGCTTATGTACACCATCCTTCCAGTTGAGGTGTTCGGGGTTCGACGCGATCAGACGCTGCTGGATCGTGATGAGATCATCATCCATCGCAACATCATTCTTCTCCTCAAAACGCTCCACCGCCGCCCTGCCGATCTCGTGCTCCTCCGCGCTCGTCATAAAATGCGCCGCTGCAGAGGAAACGAATGGTGCAGGCTGCACCGCAGCACACAGAGACATACCGAATGCGAGCCCCACGGCAAGCATATACTTCTTTCTCGTATTCATTCCACACAACTCCTTTGTAAACATCCTCCCTCTCCGTAGGGAGGTTTTTTTGATGCTGCCCCGCGCCCCTTGCCGCACTCCTTTCCTGTATTTCGGGATTCCCTGTCAGGGGAATGGTGTAGAATATCATGAGAACGCTGTTTTGTCAACCGTGATTTTTGCAGACACAAAAAAACCTTCAACAGCAGTTTGTTGAAGGTTGAGAGAATCCATCTCCTTGCGGGGATGTGGTTTTAAAATGGGGTAAGCCGCGAGTATATCATTCTCGGGATTATCGTTTCCGTCCCCTTGCGGGGATGTGGTTTTAAAATTCGCGCGGAAAAACAATCCAGTCTTTACACGTTCAGAGGTGTTTCCGTCCCCTTGCGGGGATGTGGTTTTAAAATTTTCTCTTTTCTGAGCCAAAAGAACAGGAGTCGCTGTTTCCGTCCCCTTGCGGGGATGTGGTTTTAAAATGTAGAAATGGAGGTTTTTATGTGGAACATGAAGGATAAGTTTCCGTCCCCTTGCGGGGATGTGGTTTTAAAATCCTTGCGGCTGGAAGCCTTGCTGTGCCTGGTTCAAAATGGCACTTTGCGGCGCGGATGTGTTTCCCCTCCTTTTTCCGTCGATTATGCGTTCTAAAAAAACCTTCGCCAAGGTTGCGGCTCTAAGTGCGGCGCGGATTTCATTTTTGAGTATAGCACATTGTCCCTCTTTCTGCAATCCCTCCACGCCTTTGGACGCTAAAGGAAGCACTGATAAATTCAGCACCGCCATCTTGACGCATCTTTTTGCCCGCACTGTGCCCTCGATCCTCCACATAGCTTTGGCTATGCGTCCGGTTTGCCTCCTTGTTCGGACGAAAAATCTACGCCAATCTGACGGACTTCATTTTATCAGCGATTCCTAAAAAATGATAACATCCTCGACGTGACGATCTCCGACGCCCCACGAGCGGACGGAGGTGTGGTTGGCGAGGAGGTAGATGCGCAGGGAGTCGGTGATGTCGTAGGAGCGTGAGATCCCTCCTGCACTGCTATTCGTGGATTTCGAGGGCGTCTTCGAGCCAGCTGTTGATGCGGCTGTAGGTTGTGAGTGCCTCCTTAACTTTCCCGCCATAGACAAGGGTGAGCATCTGTGTGAAGATCGCCATGAGTGCGGGCGGAGTCATCTGCGTGACCTTCTGAAAGCTCTCTCTGGTGACGTTTGTAATTTGATGTGCGACGTTGTTGCGCAGAATCCTGATGTCGCCCAACTTACCAAGTTCCGCCATCATATCATCATGGAGTTTTTGTGTCCTTTGTCAACCCTTCTTCCTGCATATAATCACAATAGTAGATGAGCAGTGTAAAGGAGAGGTCACTGTCTTTGTAGCCCCCATATTCCCGATCCAAACGCGTCAACAATTTGGGCGCAGCCTGCTCTATGCGTTCACGCTCGAGTCTATAGCCGCCTTTACGTTTTATATATCTGGAGAGGTTAAGGATGTTTTGCGGGTTCTGTCTGCCTCCCCTTACGTTTTTCTGAACGTAATCGAGCAGAAATTTATCGAGGAATGGGGAGATGCGCAGCATGAAGTTGGAGAGATGGTCATTTTCCTGATCAATCTGCATGATAAGGAAGTATTCGATGAGGAGTTCCTCCTCCCGTAAAGAGGAACAGTTTCTGCCCATTGTACTCTGCGAGGATTTTTACGTGCTTTGTCGGGGAGAAGGTCAGTGCGGGCGGCGGCGTGTTTGAGCAACTGTTTCGCGTCTGCAGGGACGAGGCTGCTGCTGCGTGCAAGGGTGAGTGCCGCGTTATACTCGTACGTGCGAAGGAGGGAGATGATGCGGTTCTTCTCCGCATGGTAGCGAAAGATTTTGAGCTGCGGCTCATTGCATCGTCGCTCTGCCTCGCATTCCTTTTTCTTCATTCATCTCAAGGAGAGTATGCAGTTCCTCCGGTGTCAGCTTTTTGCGGGTTGTTCGCACGCCCCTCCGGTGTCACGGTCTGTATCCCGATGCAGCGTTCGTTATCGGCAGCGAGCATGGCGAGGACGGTTTTGATCTGCGGTGTGCCCGAGCTGAGGTTGAGCAGGATCTCGTGCTCGGGGTATTTCTGCAGGAGATCCTGCACGGCTCTCGGCAGGATCTGACTGAACTCCTCGTATTGGCTTGCATCTACGATGTCAGTGTAGATCGGTGGGTCGATGATGCAGTCGGGAGTGACGTGCCGAATGGCAGTGGTGTAGCGCTCCTCATTCCGCTCGATCTCGCCCATCTCCTTGGTGAAGAAGAGGACAACGCGCTCTGGTTTATAGTGCCGTAGGACGTGCAGGCAGCCACCATCATAGAAATTCTTTTGTGCTCACGGGGTCGGTTGTTCCAATGGGCGAGAATAAAATTCGCTTCATCTCGTTCATCCTTTCCAGATATGTGTCTCTACCGCGCCCATGCCGAGGGCGGTTTTGATGCCGATTCCCGCGTAGGGGGCAAAGGCGAGGAGTGTGCCGAGGATGCGGCGCACCATGTCGTTGCCCGCGAACTGCAGTGCGATCTGTCCGCGAAAGCCGCGGATGGTATACCCCTCGACGGAGAACACTGCAGAGCGCAGTGCATAGCGCGTGAGACGCGTATGCACTGCCAGGGTCTGCGCGAGGTCGTCTTCCTCGATGCGGATGTCGGGACAGAATCTGTTCCACCGTGCGAGGAGGCTCTGCAGGATGAGTGTGCTCTCAGGCAGGATGATGTATGCGCCGCCCTGTTTGAAGCTGGTCGGCGTGAGAAAGTGTATCTCTGCGCCGCGGGTGCGGTCTCCGCGCGAAAGTATTCATCGGCGATGTCCTGATAGCCGCGCTCCTCGACGCATTGTATGTTTTGCACGTCGACGGTGTAGCCCTTTTGCCTGAGATGGATGTGCTCCAAGCTCTGCAGTACCGCGCCGATGATCTTGCCCGCTGTGCGGTCGAGTGTGCCGATCCGCCAAATGACGCGCTCCCGTTCTCTGTCCCAGCGGATGCTCTGGCTGTAGGGGCGCAGGTTCTCTGTGTGCAGGTAGTCGGCGTAGTCCCCGGCAGCTGCTCGATGAGTGCGCCGTGGAGGATGGAGCCCATGGAGGCAGGCGCACGTGCGCCGTCGGGCAGGCGCAGCTCCGCCTCAAACCGTCTGAGCATTGCCAACTCCTGTGATGGAGCAGAGCCCCATGAGCCAGTCCTGTGTATCCATGCGCGCGAGTTTCAGTGTGCGCGGACTGATGGCGCGGTCGTACTGACGATGTTTGTGTGCGCGGAACATGCTGTCGAGTGCCGTTTTGATGAAGTTCTGTGCCTCGTTGTCGCTGTCCGCGAGCGCGTAGATGAGTGTCTTGGCGAGGAAGCCCGTTCCTCCGCCGATGAGGATGTCGGCACGCGCCGCATCCGCGAAGACCTCGGGGTATCTCCTGCCGAATACGCTTTCCTGCCGCCGCAGTCCGTCGGCGGTGCAGGTATGCGCCATGGCGATGATCTCGTCAAGGCTGTGGATGCCGAGGGTGCTGAGCATGGCGCGGTCAACGGTGATGGAGAAGCGGAGCCGCCGCCCCGCAGGGATGCACTCACGAAAGAGGGATACTTTTGCTCTCACCCGCGCCCTCGTCCATGCCGGTGGTCGCGTCGAGTTTCCGCAGGATGACGGTGTCGGTCTCGCCCTCCGCGCAGACGGCATCCCCGACGCGCAGGCCGCGCATGGCGCTGACGACGGCGTTGTGTCGCGCTCCACGCACGCGCAGTGTATGGAGCAGCTGGATCTCGAGATCCTGCATGATTTTCTGAAATTCTTTCTTTTTCCATCGTGGATTTTCAATCACGCGTTTGCAGTCCTGCCAGACGCTCCGATATTTCTTCGGATCGCGGGAGATGAGCCCGTAGAGGATGCCCGTGCGCAGTGCGCCCTTGATCGAGCTGCCGGGGATATAGGGACGGCCGCCCGCGAGGATGGTCTGACTGATGATGTCGTTGAGGGTGTCCTTGTCCCCGTCGGTGAGCGGGTCTGCCACAGCCCGCCGTGCAGCGACGGCGGAGAGTTCCTCCTCGGTGACGCCGCGTGCGAGCAGCCACTCGCGCAGGTTGTCAAATCCGAATGCACCTTTCTGAACATACGCGATGAATGGGTCGATGAGGCCATGCCGATCTAGGAGGTCGATCCACCTGCGCTCGTTCGGAAAAGGCGGCTTCGCGCGTCTCGAAGTTGTAGAGGTACTCAAATGCTTTGTAGGTCTCGCCCGAGCCTGTGTGGACGGGGCCGATGCACTCGAGTTCGTAGTCCTGTCGGATGATGTCGCCGCTCATGCTGTCACCCCCGCGTAGAGTCCATAGCCGTAGCGCCAGACGGGATGTCCGTCGTGCGTCCCCAATGTGCTGCATGTGCCGCCAATCCGCACAGGAAAACAGGAACCTGCGTCGAGGAGATAGACGCTGTTCTTCTTCTCGGCGGCATGGGTCGGGTAGCTGATGAAGCCGCCCGCACGGCGCAGACGATACGCCCCCGCCTTGACGGCGGCGAGGTCGTCCGCTGTCGGAAGGACGGGCGCAAGCGCGAGCTGCCACGGGGCACGGTCCGCTGCGAGCATCTCTCTGAGTGCTGCGATGTCGCCGCCATCGTCCGCGTCCATGTGGATGATTTCGCCGACACGGAATTTGCCATAGCCACTCGTACGCTTGCCGCCGATACCGGCCATGCCGAGCCACGCGAGGAGGCGGTGCAGCCACGCGCCCATCTCCGCGTCCCGCACGCGGGCGATGAGGAAGAGCCCTGCGCGGGCGGCAAAGGTGAACTGGGCGACGTAGTAGGGCAGCGGTTCCTCGCCGCGCGTGTTCACACGCTGGCACAGGAACTCGATGCCGAAGTCGGCGTCAAAAATCGTTCTCCTCGAAAGGGGATGCCGCGCTCCATGGCGCGGATGTAGTCCCTGCATACGGCTCGCACGGATGTATTTGAGTTTTTTTCTGTTTTTTTACGCAGGGTGGCGTTCGCGCAGGTGGTTCGGTAGTCCTCGCGCTGCTCCCGTTCCTTGCGCTCCACACGCAGGACGGGGCGCGGGAGGAAGAGTGCCATCGCGCCGTCGCTTTTTGCGGCTCTGCCACGGCAGGAGGTCGGAGAGACGCAGGTCACCGCGCTCGACTTCCTCCGCAAGGCGTACGAGGCTCTCCTCCTCCCCTGCAACGGCGAGCTCGGCGCAGAGCGCACCAAAGAGGGCATCGGCGGGGTACTCCATGCACGCCTCGTCCAGTCTGCCGCCGCGCCCCGGCTGTCCGAAGTGAACGGCCGTCTCGAAGTGGAGTGGATAGATCACATAGCTCACATGGATCCGCCACCCTTCTGCAGGAGATCTGTGATGGCATCCAGCTGCGCTGCATCCGGCCCCTCACCGGCGAGTGCGAAGTGCTCGACGGCGAACGCTCTTAGCGATACTCTGCCGTACCCGCGCGATCCGTGCCCGCCGAGGTAGTCCATCTGGAGGAGGCGAAGCCCCTTGCCGAGGATCTGCATATCCTCCATGAGTTCCGCCGGACGCTCGATGTTGTATATGAGGGTGAATGCGAACTCGAGTGCCTGCCGGCAGGCGCTCGATCTGACGCGGGTTCGCGACGGCGGTCGCACGGTTGATGCTGTTCTCGAATTTGATCTCGCCGATGTAGGTGTCGAGCTCCATGCTGCCAAACTGGGCGAGGGACTCCGGTGTCATGCGGATGTCGGAGAACTGCAGACGCGCTGCCTGTCCGCCTCCGCTGCCCTGTGCGGCACTGCCAAAGAGCCGCCGAATCTGCGGGCTGTCCTTATCGATGTCGTTGAGCACATAGTCCTGCGTGGAGCAGCTGCGTGCGAGGAGTGTGCGGATCTTGCCCTTGAGCGAGCTGCCGGGGATGATGGGCTGCTTTGTCAGCGGGTCGCGGATGAACTGTTTGTCCACTGCGCCGATGGGAGCGAAGTCGGACGATGCGCCGATGTGCATGCCTGTCTCGACGCGGAGGGTCGCTGTCACTTTCAGTTTCCCCACGAGTATGCTCTGATTTCCCTGTGCCATGGTCAGTTCTCCTTCCCACCGTAAAATTTGTGATAGGCGACAAGCGCCTCGATGTAGCGTGCAAAGTCGTTGTATCGCTTCATGTCCCTGCCGATTTTGTCGAGGCAGTCCCACAGGCGGGCTTGGTCGACGAAGTCACGCACGGCGCTGTTGCGTGTCGCCTGATAGGCGAGCTTGACCTTTAGGAATTTGACCTCCTTGGCAAGATCCTCGCTCAGTTCCTCTGCGTTTGGGTGGACGGCGCGATAGACGGTGACTTTGTTCGTCAGCGCGTTTGCCGCCGCGAGGAATTTGCGGATCTGGCTCTTGGTCAGCTCAATCTCATCGCGATGGTTGCGCTTGAGCTTCTTGATGATGCCCTCTGCGATTGCGGCGATGTCCTGTACGGGTGCGGCTTCTGCTCGTGTCTCAGCCATTTGATCCCTCTCCCTTCTCTCGGATGCTGTATATGATCATCTGGAATGCGGTTGACAACTGTCTGCGCTCTGCCGGGTCGCGGTACCACTCATAGAGCTGCGTACGCACGCGCCGATATGCCTCCTGTGCGGGGCTCTGCGCTCCGGGGTCGAGCCGCGCGAGCGCGTAGGCAAAGCGTGCGAGCTGGATCTGTCCGTCCTGCTCCAAGAGGGTGAGCAGCCGATAGACAGCACTCTTGCCAAGGCTCAGCCGCTCTCCTTTCGCCCCCTCTTCAAAAAAATGCAGTTCGCACGCAGGAAGGCGAGTTTCTCCCCGCAGACACGGTCGATGAATACGTCCCAGCCGTAGATCGGCGTGTGTCGCTCGAACTCTGCGAGGGAGTGCCCCTCGGTGACCACGCCAAAGAGGGCAACGCTGTCCTTCTGCGGTCTGCCGTCCGCACCGCGCTGATCCTTGGCACGCGATTCGAGATCGCCGGTGCGGCGTGCCATTTCGGCGACGGGGCATTTGTCCTGAAGAAGCCGAGCCCCGCCGAGAAACGGAGTTTGCCGCCCGTAAAGCGCAGGAAGGCACGGCGCAGATCGACGGCGAGCTCGACGATGTCGTCCCACGCGCCGAGGAGGAAGATGTCGTCGCCGCCCGAGTAGACGATGTGGACGTCGCGCTCCGCCTTCTTTTCTCTGCCAAAGAGGGAGAAGGGCGCGGTCTTTTGTCGGTCGCCGACACCGCTGACACTGCCGCTGCAGAGGAGGTTGATGTAGTGCTTGAAAAAGAGTGAGAGCCGCTGCGAGAGCGCCGCTGTGCGCGTCATGGTGACGTACTCCGACGGGAATCCCGCGAGGAATGCCGCGCCGAGGTTGTCCACGTCGGCGCGCATGACACCGATGCGCGGGATGCCCTTGCTGTCCTCCGTGCCGCCGCTGCGCTGTGCAAGGTTCTCCATCTCGAGCACCGCCTTGTTTTCACGCGCAGAGTAGTCGCCGAGCCAGAGGTGTGCGGCGGGCAGATCACCCGTGTACGCTGCGTTCTTCGCGTAGATGCGCTCGATCTTGTACGAGAGACGGTCGACATCGTCCAACTCCTCTGCCGTGAGGTAGAGTGTACGCCCGATGCCGGGCAGGGAGAGCGCCTCCGCACCGCGCTCTGCAGAGACGCAGAAGGCGTTCTTTGTCAGGATGCGCTCGCCAAAGGTGAAGAGATGCGAACACATGGCGCACGCCTCAATGGAGGGATTGGCGGAGTAGGGGCATGAGATGTGTCGTGGAGGTGTGGCAGACGGCACATTCACGATCCTTGTCCCGCGTTTTGTTCCATGCGCTCTCGGGCACGAACATCGCTGCGAGCTGATCCTCGGAGTAGCGGCAGAGTTTTTCCGCCGAAAGCCCCTCGCTCACACGGCGAAATGCCTCCTGTGTGCCCTGCCCCGCAAACTCCGCCCCCGTGCACGCCGTCCACGCCATCGCGAGGTAGAGGCTGCTGCCGAAGTGCTCCAGCATCCAGTTGTTGACCTCCGTATGGCAGCGTGCGAGAATGTTCTGCACGTCCTCGGTGTTCGGCAGGGAGCAGGTAGAAGTGTCCGCCGCCCGTATAGAGGAGTGCACTGCGGCTGATGCCGCACGCGGCGAGAATCTCGTCCACGATGTTCTCAAGCAGGATCTCGAGGTAGAACGAGCGACCGCGCAGGCTCTTGAGTGCGCCCTTGGACGGGATCGCGTAGATGAACGGCTGTATCCCCGAGATGTCCGCCGATACGAGGAGGAATGCGGGCAATGCTTCGCCGCCCCGCTCCTCGTATTTGTGTGCACTGTGGATGTCCTGTGCCGCCGCATAGCGATGGAGCGCAGCCGCGTACGCCGCTGTCATGCGTGCGTAGTCATAGAGCGCGATGTCCGCGCCCGCAGGGGACGGCACATAGCTCATCGTCTCCTCAAGGACGCGCAGGAGTTCGCCGAGCGGCATGTGCACGGGGATTTGCGTGCAAAGTGTCTCGCGAGCCGATCGCAGACCTCCCGATGACCGCGCACTGCGTCATCGAGGTCGCCGACGGAACACGGAAAGAGCATCCCCGCCCCATCGGTCAGACTGCGGATCGGAAAGCCCTCCTTCGCCCCATCGGCAGCACCGAAGCGATTGAACACGCTCTCAAGGTGTGCGGGCTCATGCGGCGCGGCATGTTCCGATGCGGATGTTCCCGCACCGGCAAGCCGCTGCCCCGCATCGAGGATCCATCCTATCGCGTCGTCGGATGCGCCTGCGTCGGCACGCAGCAGCTGCAAAAAGCGCCGCATCCTCCGCGCAATATTCTGCGAGGAATGCCGTCCCCGCATCGTGTGCAGCAGGATGCGCACGCGCCGCGAGAATGCGGACGGCGCGCAGGAGTGCCGCCCGTTCGATCCGTTCACACAGATCTTCCATAGCCTCATCTCCTTTCGTTTGCCCTTAATCTCAAACTAATAAGAAATATTCTCTCTCCCGATGAAAATTCCTGCATATTTTTTAAGACTGAAACAAAAAAGCAGCACGCGGCTGCTTTTGCTTATATTATGGTGGATGAATTTTAGCTTCCCTAACCTCAAGCCCGCCGCAGCTTCGGCAGGAGGAAGCGCAGGAGGATGTAGGCGAGGAGGCTGCCCGCGCCTGTGGAGAGGAGGAAGGGGACGATGTAGACGGTGTAGCTCGTGGGGTTCAGTCCCATGAGGAGGGCGGCGACGGGATAGGCGGCGAGTGCGCCGAGGATGCCCGTGCCGAACGTCTCGGCGATGCAGGTGATGCCAAGGCGTTTCGTATAGTAGTAGACGAGTCCACACGAGAGCGCACCGATCATGCTGCCGGGGAATGCCATGAGGCTGCCGAGCCCCGCAATGTTCCTGAGAAGGCTTGCGGCGAAGGCGATGCCGATGCCCCAGAGCGGGCCGAGGAATACGGCAGCGAGGATGTTGACGAGGTGCTGCACGGGGCGCAGCGGCTCCCGAGCACGGGGATGCTGAACAGTCCGCCGAGTACGGCAACGGCGACGAGGATGCCGGCAAGGGTGATCCTGCGGGTGCGTGTGTCTAGCATATAAACTCGCTCCTCAAATCAAATCCATGTGCCAAGGGGCCGCTGCCCGCGCCGAGATCAAGCCCTGCGGCGAGTGCGCCCGAGATGTATGCCTTCGCGCGTTCGACTGCGATGTCAAGTGTCATGCCGCGTGCGAGGTTCGCTGCGATCGCACTTGAGAGGGTACAGCCTGTGCCGTGGGTATTCACAGTCGCAATGCGCCGCCCCTCAAACCAGCGTGCGCCCGCATCATCGACGAGGAGATCGTTCGCGTCATCGACGCAGTGTCCGCCCTTCATGAGCACCGCTGTGTGTGCACGCTCATAGATGCGTGCCGCTGCTGCGGTCATGCCCTTTCGATCGGTGATTGCCATATCCGCGAGCACCTCCGCCTCGGGGATGTTCGGCGTGATGATGGCCGCACGCGGCAGGAGCAGTGAAACGAGCGCCTCAACTGCATCCTCGCTGATGAGACGTGCGCCGCTGGTTGCAACCATGACAGGGGTCGACGACGACGTTCTGCGCATGGTATTCGTCCAGCTTCTCGGCAATCACACGGATGAGCGCGGCATCCGCGACCATGCCGATCTTTACGGCATCGGGCGGGATGTCCGTAAAGACGGCATCGAGCTGCGCCGCGAGGAATGCGGGCGGGACGGCGAGGATGTCGGTGACACCCGTGGTGTTTTGCGCGGTCAGTGCGGTGATGGCAGTCATGCCGTAAACGCCGTGCGCGGTCATGGTCTTGAGATCTGCCTGAATGCCCGCGCCGCCGCTCGAATCGCTGCCCGCAATGGTGAGTGCTGTGTGCATTTTCATTGTGATTCCTCCTCAGAGTTTTTTTGGTCTATGGCAACTGTTACGGTTTTTCCCATGCGTACTCCTCGCAGAACCCTCGTTACGCAAGCGGGCGTGTGTTCGTCCGCGAGGAAATCACGGACGCATTCAGTTGTCCATCTTGGCACATCTTTTTCGCTCTCTCTGCGTCGATAAATCCTCAGCATAGCCACCGCTATGCTTCCGGTTTATCTCCTTGATAGGGACGAAAAAAATCCGCACCAATCTGAACAGCATCATTGCGTTCGTGATTCCCCAATACCTGCGGATTCCAAACGCGCTGCGCTTGAACGATTAAAATCCGCAGGGAGCGGGTCGCACACTCTACGCCGCTTGTTCCACTAGGGTTTGCTACGGAGTACTGCATTTTTTTGTCCATAATCTAGATTTTTTTGATATTCATACGCGCATCAAATTCTTCACTCGTCATGCGATAAATGGCATCAATGATGCGCATCCGATAGGTCGCGTTGCCGTCACGCTCCCCCATCTGCGCCCACGCAATCTCGCCCGCAACGCCCATAAGTGCGACGGTCTCGGCGACTGCCGCGAGGGGGTTGGATGATGCTGCGGCAAGGGCCGCGGCGAGGAGCGCAGAGAGCTGGCAGCCCGTCCCCGTGACCCTGTCCCATTTCTGCCCGCCCGTTTCGGATGGCATAGCAGTCCCGCCCGTCCGTCACGAGGTCGATCGCCCCCGTGACGGCGACGATTGCCGCCGTCTGTGCCGCAAAGGCACGCAGAAGCTCGACGACGGCAGCAAGGTTGTCCTCGGTGATGGCATCCGCCGCATTCGCGTCAACGCCCTGTGTTGTTCCCGTACCAACGGCAAGTGTCCGCACCTCGGAGATGTTGCCGCGAATGAGGGTCGGACGCACCTCCTCCAGAATGCGAAGCGCGGTCGCTGTACGCAGACGGCTCGCGCCCGCGCCGACAGGGTCGAGCACAATGGGATGTCCGAGAGCGCGGGCACGTTTGCCCGCCGCAATCATGCTCGGGATGGTTCGCGCATTGAGTGTGCCAATGTTGAGGCAGAGTCCCGCGCAGAGGGTGGTGATCTCCTCCACCTCCTCCGGATCGTCCGCCATGATGGGACGCGCACCGATGGCAAGCAGAACGTTCGCAACGTCATTGACGGTGACGTAGTTGGTGATGCAGTGGATGAGCGGGGATGCCGCGCGAATTTGGTTGAGGGTTGATGTAGGCATTTATATTTTCCTTTCATTGAGGAGGGGATGCGTGCCCAACGCGAACGCTTAGTTACGCAATCGCCCGCGTGCTTGTACGCTCAAATACCGGCGGACTTCTTAAGGAATCGCTGATAAAAATGAAGTCTGTCAGATTGGTGTAGATTTTTTTGTCCTATCAAGGAGACAAACCGGACGCATAGCCGAAGCTATGTGGAGGATTTGTCGACAAAGAGAGGGCGAAAAAAAGATGCGCCAAGATGACAGGGCTGAATTTATCAGTGCTTCCTTAAACGCGCTTCGCTTGAACGAAAGAAATCCGCCGGGGCATACCGCACGCTTTTCGCTCTTGCTTCACTAGGGTTCGCTTTTGGGCAGCGCACCGCCCTCTTCGCCATTCCCCCTCTCACTCCGCCCGTTTCCCCATCACCAGACTTGTCGCGAGCGCAAGCAAAAGCGTGATCGCCATGGTCGGGAGGGTGCTGCCGACGGGGGTGTCGAGTGTCATGAGCCAGCGGTAGCAGAGGAAGCCGATGAACCAGACAGCGAGATTGACCGTGTGGACAGAGCGTCCCGCCGCATCCTCGCGCAGGAGGAAGTAGCTCGCGATCTGGACGGCGATCATCGGGGCAAAGACCGAGCCAATGATGTAGAGGAACCCCGTGATGTCGTCCATCGGATAGAGCGATGCCGCAACTGCACCCTAGCACAGTCACGCCGATGCCGACACTGCGCCCCGAGACGGAGCGCACGATGCTCTCGCTTGAGACACCCGCCGAGTACGCATCGAGATACGTTGTGGTGACGGTCGAGAGGATGACGACACCGAGCCCTGCCGCGCCAAGCCCCGCGTGCAGCATGATCTGTGCGATGTCACCTCGCCCGTGAGAATCGCCGCGCCCATGCCAATGAAGTACATCCAGCAGCTGACGAGCCCATAGACGAGCGCACTCACGGCGGCAGCAGCGACGGGCTTCTCCGCCTCGCGCGTGTAGTCCGAGATGAGTGGCAGCCACGAGAGCGGCATCGCAATCGAGAGTTCGAGTGCCATCGCAAAGCTCATCGCCTCCCCTGCCGCAGAGCCCGCCGCAGCCCCTGTCCCACCCATGATGACGGAGCAGAGGAGCACGGTGAGCAAAAAAACAGCCCCGTCATGGCGACGGCGTTCACGCGCTCAATCCGCAGAATCCCGATCCGAATCCAAACGATAATCAGCACGCCGATGACGAGACACCAAAGCCAATGCCCCGCATCCATCACGGAGTTTGCCGCGAGTGCCCCGTCATAGATCATGATGCTCGTCCAGCCGATGAGCTGCATGACGTTGAGCACGGCAAAGAGCAGCCCGCCGCGCGCCCCGAACGCCATCTTGACCGTCTCCATTGCGCTGCGGCGCGTGCGTGCGCCGATCAGCCCCGCGAGGAAAAAGCAGCGCACAGCCGATGATGTGTCCGACCACAATGGCAATCCCACCGTCGCGAAAGCCGAGCGGTGCAAAAGAATGTGCCTGTTAAAATCTCCGCCAGTGAAACACCCGCACCAAACCAGATCAGTGCATTTGCGGGGATGCTTGTACGTTTTTCCATGGAAACCTCCAATTCATGTCCCTCTTCCCTGCACGCAAGGCAGGCTTAGAAAAAGAAATCAAAAACGCGGCTATGCCAACTGACATAGCCGCGCTATCTGCACATATATCCCTACGTTGGCATTATCCAAATCAGGTTATGGGTCGGGGCGCATTGCCCCTCTCAGCCGACTGCTGTCAGCTCCCCTTATTCTGTTGTGCCTCCACCACCGCTCACGATTCCCTAGAGAATCTCGTTACGATGGTTTGGTATTTCATCGTCTGAAATTACTGTGCACTCATCGAGAGCTCGATGAACTTGTTGCCGAGCTTCGCCTTCTGCAGGACTTCCTCGGTGATGTCCGCGCCCGCCTCGACGATGACAACACCGTTGTCCATCTTGATCGTGCGCGTCGCTTTCTTGCCGAGCAGGAAGCGGCGGTGACGATCCTCGTTCACGCGCTCCGCGCTCTTGTCCTCGGCGGGCTCTGCCGCCGGCTCCTCGGGTGCAGGTGCAGCCTCAGCCACAGGTGCGGGCTCCTCTGCGGGAACCTCAACAGGAGCTTCCTCAACGACAGGAACTTCCGGCTCCGGCGCGGTCTCGACCACGGGAGCGGGCTCTGCGACCGGCTCCTCGGCAACGGGTACAGGCTCAGCCACAGGTATGGGCTCCTCTGCGGGAGGCTCTGCCACAGGCGCAGTCTCCTCCACTGCAGGTGCCGCGACCTCTGCCACTGGCTCTGCCGCAGCCGCGGGGGCTGCGGGTGCTGTCACAGCGGGTGCCGCCGGTGCAGCCGCTGCGTCAGATTTTTTTCCGGCATCGCCCTCCGGGGAGATGACCGTGACTTCCTTTCCAAAGATCGAGACCTGATCCGCCGTCACCTCGGTCGTCGAGCCCTCGGGAGCCGTGATCTCGCATTTCTCGATGCTGCCGTCATCACCGATGAAGATCTCGGAGATCGTCCCCTGGATGACACCCGAGCGCGTGATCGCCTTCGTGCCGATGACGCGGATGTTATCGTCGAGCAGCGTCTCGAAATCACCCGCCGCATCGAGCGTCAGGATGTTCTCACTGTTGTTGATCGTGACGGCATCCTCGCCGACCGCAATGACATTATCGTAGGGAATGAGCTTGACTCCGCGATACCAGTCCTCGTCCTCAATCGTGATCGCCGCCACGACGCGGTTCGGCGCGTCGATGAGGAGGGTCTTGCTCATGCCGAGCTCGCGCCCCTCGGTGATACTGATGACGGGAAGTCCCAGAATGTCAACGCTTTTTCTTCATTTGTATTCCTCCATTTTACTAAAAAAATGTCAGGGTTGTTAGGGAATCGCTGATAAAATAGACCCTCAGATTGGCACAGATTTTTTTCTGTCCGATTAAGGCAGCAAACCGGACGCATAGCGGGGCTATGTGGAGGATTTGCTAACGAAAAGCGGGCAAAAAAGATGCGCTAAGATGACGGTGCTGAATTTATCAGTGCTTCCCTAGCTCCTCCGCACGCCGATCCGCCTCCATCAGCAGCTCCTTCGGAACCTCTCCAAAGGGGAGCGCGGGCGTTCCCTGTGCGGTGAGCATATGAGAAACGACGGTCAGAATGTTGCGGGAGTGCTGAAACTCCTGCAGCATGACGGCGTTCTTGGCAATGACAGGCAACGCAAGAGCCTCGTCAAAGAGGGCAAGCGCCGCATCGTAGTCCCCGAGGTTCTTATACAGCGTGGAAAGCTCGATGATGAGATACGGCATATAGGAGTCCTCGGGATAGCGCGCGAGTGCACGGCGATATGCGGCAATGGCGCGCGCAGGGTTTGAATCCGCCGCCTCGTACGCCACATCCAGCAGTGCATCAAGGCTCTCCGGCAGCTCCTCTGCCGGCATCGACAACGTCTCCGCCGCAGACGGCGGCACGTCATCCGTCAACACAGCTGCGGCAGGATACGCCACAGCGGCATCGGGCAGCCCCGTCTCCATCGTCGCCGTATACGCGGGCGGTGCGGCTGCGGGTATACTGTCCGCCGCCCGCAGCTCATCTGTCAGCGGCTCCGCACGCGGGATCTCCGTCACATCTTCCTGTGGCGGCAGTTCTGCGCGCCGACGCGCCCGTGCCGTCAGGAAACGGTTGTAGAGCGTCACAATGAGCCCCGCGACGGCAATCAGCCCGCCCAGCTGCGCATAGTACATCTGCGTGAGCGGCGGCCGCAGCACGATCATGCCGGCAACAACGCCAATGCTCATGACAGCGGCGAGAAAGAGCGCGGAGAGCCGAATCTGCGACTGCATTCTCCTCGCCCCCCGTTCCTCATCAATGCCCAATACAGTGTGCATACCGATAGGTATTCTAAGTTTCTTTCGACACAAACATGAAAAATTCCTTCTTTGACATAAGAAATAATAAAAAAAGTCTGTGTCATTTTTACTTTCTACCCTTTTTTTCATTTTGCTTTTTATAGTATAATAAACACGGTATTCATTCGCGTGCAAAAAGATACAGCGCACGCGAGGGAGCATATAGGCTGATTCACTAACGGATGGGAGAGGTTCACATGACGCAGGAAACAGTTATGATCGAGAACAAGACGGGCATCCACGCACGTCCCGCATCGGTGTTCGTCCAGACGGCGACCAAGTTCAAGTCCAAGATCCAGATCGAGGCAAAGGGCAAGAAGGTCGACGCCAAGAGCATCCCTCATGCTCGCGAGCATGGGACTCGTCAAGGGCACGGAGCTCACCATCATCGCCGAGGGCGAGGACGAGGCGGACGCTGTGAAGGCACTCGCGGATCTCGTCAACTCGAAGTTCGGCGAAGAATAATACAGGAATCGCTGGGAGACGCCCGAGGTTTTGCAGTCCACTGTTTGCCTCGCGGCGTTTTTTTCATAGACGCCGCCGATCGCTTGCGGATGGGGCAGGCTCGCATCGGCGCTTCTGACAGGGGGTATACATATGGCGGAAAGCATCCGTGGAAAAGGAGTTATCTCGGGGATTGCCGTCGGCAAGGTCATGCTCGCGGGGCAGAACCTCGACGGCTATCTTGCAGCATACAAGCCCGGCGCATGCGCCGAGGAGCAGAGCAAGGCAGAGGGCGCAATCGGCGCCGTCACCGAGACGCTGCTGGCGACGATTGAACGTCTCCGCAAGGAGGAGCAGGCGGAACAGGCGGCGATCCTCGAGGCGCACCGCATGATGGTGCAGGATCCGATGATGGCGGAGAACATCAAGAGCAAAATCGAGGCGTGCGGCAGCGCACCGCAGGGCATTCTCGACGCTGCAAACGAACAGGCGCAGATGTTCGAGCAGATGGAGGACGAGTACTTCGCCGCGCGCGCGGTCGACCTGCGCGACGTGGGCAAGCGCCTTGCAAAATACGTCCTCGGGGTCAAAGAACCCGAGATCGGTTCCGGTCAGGTCATTCTCTGCGGTGAGGAGATCGAGCCGTCCGTCGTGGCGGGGATGCCCACCGAGCAGATCGCGGGCGTCATCCTCGGTTCGGGCAGTGCGACGAGCCACGTTGTCATCATCGCAAAGGCGCGCGCGATTCCAACTGTGCTCGGCATCGGCGACAAGATCAACCTCATTCATGACGAGGACGAGATCATCCTCGACGGCAGCCGCGGCGACATCATCATCCGCCCGACCGAGGCGGAGCGTTCGCTCTACCAGACCAAGATCGAGGAGCAGAAGAAGCTCGCGGCGCACTATGCTGCGCTCAAGGATCTGCCGGCAGTGACGAAGGACGGCGTACGCATCGAGCTGACCGCGAACATCGGCACGCATATGGATGTCGACAACGCACTCACCTATGGCGCGGAGGGTGTCGGACTCTTCCGCTCCGAGTTCGTCTTTATGGGCTCCACGACAATCCCGACGGAGGAAGATCAGTTCAAGGCATACCGCGCTGCGGTCGAGAAGTGTGGTGGGCACATCTGCGTCATCCGCACGATGGACATCGGCGGCGACAAGCCCCTGCCCTACCTCAACATCGATCCCGAGGAGAACCCCTTCCTCGGCTACCGTGCCCTGCGCATCAGCTTGGATCGGCACGACCTCTTCCTCCCGCAGATCAAGGCAATCCTGCGCGCCGGCCTCTACGGCAAGGCAGCGATGATGGTGCCCATGGTCATCAGCGTGAGCGAGATCCAGCGCGTGCAGAAGCTCGTCGAGCAGGCAAAGGTCGAGCTCACCCACGAGGGCAAGGAGTACTCCGACGACGTACAGATCGGTATCATGGTCGAAACACCTGCCGCCGCCGTCGTCTCGCCGCTGCTCTCCCAGTACGTCGACTTCTTCAGCATCGGTACCAATGACCTCATCCAGTACACGCTCGCAGTCGACCGCGGCAACGCGCAGATCGCGAACCTCTACAACCCGTTCAACCCCGCCGTCCTCCGCCTCATCCAGCGCACGATCCAGAGCGCACGCGAGCGCGGTATCTGGGCGGGTATGTGCGGCGAGATGGCGAGCGACCCGTATGCCGCCGTCATTCTGCTCGGCATGGGCATCACGGAGCTCTCCATGAGTGCGCCGTCCATCCCGCGCGTCAAGGAAATGATCCGCTCCGTCACCTCGACACAGGCGAAGGAACTCCTCGCCGATGTCATGAAGATGGAGCACGGTGTCGATATCCGCGCCTACCTGCACAAGATGCTTGAGGGCTCGGACGCGAGCGCGAGGATCTAAGGTACGGATTGTTGCAAAAAGCACAGACAAGAATGTCGTTTTACGCCATACTGTAGGCGTGTGTTATATTTAGGAAGCACTGATAAATTCAGCCGCGCCATCTTAGCGCATCTTTTTTGCCCGCACTGTGTCGACAAATCCTCCACATAGCCCTTGCTATGCGTCCGGTTTGTCTCCTTGTTCGGACGAAAAAAATCTGCGCCAATCTGACGGGCTTCATTTTATCAGCGATTCCTTGATTAGGAAATTCCTGCTGTGCTTCGGTGCGGCAGGAAATTTTCGTTTGAGGGAGCCGTATGAACCTATCCATCGACAACGCCGCGTGCGTCTCCTGCGGCATGTGCGCCGAGCGTCTGCCCGCCGTCTTTCGCATCGACCGCACCGCACGCTCTGCCGTCCTCGTGCGCCAACCCACGCCGACCGAGCAGGACGATGCACTGGAGGCGGCGGAGGACTGCCCTGTCGGTGCAATTATTTCTTCATTTTTCGTGGCAAAGCGATGATTATGTGATAAAATGAGGATGATTGTTTCGATTGTCATTTTTCAGATGGCGGCACAGCCGCATGGGGGAATCTACGATGACGGAATTGAAGAGGGAGCCGTTCGGAACGATGCCGGGGAGATCAGATCGACCTCTACACGCTCACGAACGAACGCGGCACACGCGTCGCTGTCACAACCTACGGAGCGCGGCTGGTAAAGTTTGAGCGGCTCGTCGGAGGGAAACCGCTCGACATCGTGCTCGGCTACGAGACGGGTGAAGAGTATATCGCAGACACCGCCTGTATGGGCGCGATTGTCGGGCGGCACGCGAACCGCATCGCGGGCGGACGTGTCACGATTGCAGGGCGTCCCTATCTGCTCGAACTGAACACAGGGTCAAAGAAGCAGAACCACATCCACGGCGGCTCAAAGGGACTGCACTACCACCTCTGGACGGCGGAGATCGTCGACGGCGGTGTGGAATTCACAACGATCAGCCCGGAGGGAGAGGGCGGCTACCCCGGCAACCTCGAGGCAAAGGTCACCTACCGCCTCACGGACGACGATGCACTCAGCATCTCCTATCGCGCCGTCAGCGACGCAGACACGATCTGCAACCTCACGAATCACACATACTTCAACCTCGAGGGTGCGACCGCAGACAGCGTGCTCGACCACGAGGTCGAGATCTATGCCGACGAGTTCACATGGGCGGATGCGGAGTCCCTGCCCGACGGACGCATCCTCTCTGTCTTCGGTACGCCGATGGACTTTACAACGCCGCACTCGATCGGAGAGCGCATCGACGCAGACTATGACCAACTCCAATTTGCGGGCGGCTATGATCACAACTGGGTGCTGCGCGGCGACTTTGCCCCCGAGCCTTACTCGCACCTCAAAAAAGCGGCACGCGTTATCGCAAAGAAAACAGGGCTCGCCCTCTCCTGCTACACGACACAGATCGGCATGCAGTTCTACACGGGCAACTCCCTCGCGAAACGCCCGATCATCGGCAAGGGCGGCAAGGAATTCCGGCGGCGCGGCGGCTTCTGTCTCGAGACGCAGTTCTTCCCGAATGCACCCGCAAACCCGACATTCCCCCAGCCAGAGCTGCGCATGGACGAAGTGTGGGAGGCGGAGACCGTCTACAAACTCGATGATCTATAAGACCACATCCCATTTATAGAAATGAGTTATATCTACTCAATTTTTTTCAATTACCCTTTTTTTCCCAAAAATTCCTAGACTTTTCGATAAAAGAGGGGTAAGATATTATCTATCAATGAGTTCTGCTCACAAAAAAATTAAGGGAGGATTGACTAAATGAATATTCATGAGTACCAGTCCAAGCAGGTTCTGCGCGAGTTCGGTGTCAACGTGCCGAACGGTCTGCCGGCGTTTACCGTCGACGAGGCAGTCGCAAACGCAGAGAAGCTGGGCTCCCCGTCATCGTCGTCAAGGCGCAGATCCACGCGGGCGGCCGCGGCAAAGCGGGCGGCGTCAAGATCGCAAAGAACGTGGATGAAGTCCGCACCTACGCGCAGGAACTCCTCGGCAAGGTTCTCGTCACCCACCAGACCGGCCCCGAGGGCAAGAAGGTCGGCCGCCTCCTCATCGAGGAAGGCTCAAAGATCAAAAAGGAATACTACCTCTCGTTCGTCGTTGATCGTCAGACCGCGAGCATCGTCATGATGGGCTCCGAGGAGGGCGGTGTCGAGATCGAGAAGGTCGCAGCCGAGACGCCCGAGAAGATCATCAAGGAATACATCGATCCCGTGATCGGACTTGCTCCGTTCCAGGCAACGCGCATGGCATATGCGATCAACATCCCGGGTCCCGCCGTCCGTAAGGCGGCTGCGCTCATGCAGGGGCTCTATGCCGCATTCATCGGCAAGGACTGCTCGCAGGTCGAGATCAACCCGCTCGTCGTCACCGAGGACGACGATGTCATTGCACTCGATGCGAAGCTGAACTTCGACGACAGCGCACTCTTCCGCCACCCCGACATCGTGGAGCTCCGCGATGAGACCGAGGAGGATCCGAAGGAGCGCGAGGCTGCTGCGGCGGGGCTCAACTACGTCAACCTCGGCGGCGATGTCGCGTGCATGGTCAACGGCGCAGGACTTGCAATGGCGACCGTTGACATCATCAAGCACTACGGCGGCGAGCCCGCGAACTTCCTCGATGTCGGCGGCGACTCCGAGCCCGAGAAGATCGCCAAGGCGTTCAGCATCATGCTTGAGGGCGGTCAGGCGAAGGGCATCTTCGTCAACATCTTCGGCGGCATCAACCGCTGCGACAACATTGCCAACGGCATCATCGAGGCGGCAAAGATCATCTCCAAGGACGGCAAATCCCTCCCTGTTCCCGTCGTCGTTCGCCTTGAGGGCACGAAGGTCGAAGAGGGCCGCGAAATCCTCAAGAACACGCCGATCGGCAACGTCTTCCCCGCAGCCACGATGGAGGGCGGCGCAGAACAGATCGTGAAACTCGTCGCACAGGCGAAGGCTTAATCGAAAGGGAGGTCATACAATGTCAGTAATGATTGATAAGGACACCAAAGTCATCGTCCAGGGTATCACCGGCAAGGCCGCGATGTTCCACACGAAGCAGATGCTCGACTACGGCACAAAGATCGTCGGCGGCGTCACCCCCGGCAAGGCAGGGCAGACCGTCGAAGGCGTGCCCGTCTTCAACACCGTCGCGGACGCTGTGAAAGCAACGGGTGCAACCGCCTCCGTCGTCTACGTCCCCGCACGCTTTGCAGCGGACTCCATCCTGAGGCGGTCGATGCAGATCTCGACCTCGTCGTCTGCATCACCGAGCACATCCCCGTGCTCGACATGGTAAAGGTACGCCGCTATATGCAGGGGCAAGAAGACCCGTCTTGTCGGGCCGAACTGCCCCGGACTCCCTCACCTCGCAGCAGTCCAAGCTCGGCATCACGCCCGGCACGGTCAGCAAGCCCGGCCACGTCGGACTCATCTCGCGCTCCGGCACCCTCACCTATGAGGCGGCATTCCAGCTCACGAACGCGGGCATCGGTCAGACGACCACCGTTGGCATCGGCGGCGACCCCGTCAAGGGCACGGACTTCATCGATGCCCTCCAGCTCTTCAAGGACGACCCCGACACCTACGCAGTTCTCATCATCGGTGAGATCGGCGGCACGGCAGAGGAGGATGCCGCGAAGTGGATCCAGGAGAACATGAAGGATAAGCCGGTCTCGGCGTTCATCGCCGGCCGTCAGGCGCCTCCGGGCAAGCGCATGGGTCATGCAGGCGCGATCATCTCCGGCGGCAAGGGCACGGCAGCGGACAAGGTTGCAGCCCTCAACGCGGCGGGCATCCCCGTCGCCGACACCGTCGCTCACATCGGTGAGACGATGGTCAACCTTCTCAAGGAGAAGGGTCTCTACGACAAGTGCCACACCTGCTGAGACAATTTACAGCATATCGAAGCCCTCCCGCATACGCGGGGGGCTTTTTTTGTGCAAAAAGAGAATTTCGACACTTTTTTTCTAAAAAAAGGACGTTTGACCCTGTCATATATGACAGTTACAAAAATTCAAAGAATATGATACAGTAGGATTGATATAGGAATCGCTGATAAAATGAAGTCCGTCAGATTGGCGTAGATTTTTTCGTCCGAACGAGGAGACAAACCGGACGCATAGCAAGGGCTATGTGGAGGATTTGTCGACACAGTGCGGGCAAAAAAGATGCGCCAAGATGGCGTGGCTGAATTTATCAGTGCTTCCTATACAATGGATTCTGTTTGAAAGGATGTGGAAGGCATGAACAGCAACAGATGTGTACGCGCATTCTTCGCGCTCCTTCTTGCACTCACGCTCCTGCTCCTCGGCGGCAGCCCTGCGGCGGATGCCGCCGGAAGCCGGCTGCTCGGCACGACGACCGTCACGGCGAGCGATCTGCTCACAAAGCCCGCGCAGCGGGCGTACATCGTCGACACGTCAGGCATGGTCTCGGCAGAGGATGCTGCACAGATTTCAAAAAAATCGGTGCAGAGCTGCGCAGCAAAAACAAAGGCAGAGATTGTCGTCGTCACCGTACCGACACTCGGCGACACGGACATCGAGTCGTACGCAAACGAACTCTTTCGCAGCTGGGGCATCGGCGATGCGCGGATGAATAACGGCGTGCTCCTCTTGATTGCAAAGGACGACCGCGCGTTCCGCATCGAGGTCGGCTATGGTCTCGAGGGTGCCATCACGGACGGTTACGCCGGCAGCGTCCTCGATGCGATGAAGGGGAGTTCCGCAAGGAGAACTACTCCCCCGCGATCCTGCAGGCGTATGTCACGCTCGCGCAAAAAGGCGAGTGCGGAGTACGGCGTTGGGCTCGAAAGCCTCGGTGCCGCCCTCGGCATCCCCGCGAAGCCCACGCATCTCGGCAGTGTGGCAGACTTTGGCGAAATGCTAATGCCGGAGGACGCAACCGCGATTGAGCGAATGGGCGGCGATCTCACGAATGCGACCGACGCGCAGATGATTGTTGTCACCATGCCGACGCTCAAAGGTGTGGATGCAAGGCGGTTTGCACAGCAGCTCTTTGCCGACTGGCAGCTGAAGGACGCGGCACACGGGAACACAGCTCTGCTCTTTATCGCAAAGGAAGAGCGCGAGGTGTGCTTCCTATTTGGGTCTGCCCTGACCGAGATGGAGCAGGAGCACGACACGACCTATGCCGTCAACCGCATCCGCTCCGAGTTTCCCTTTTGACAAGGACGATATTTCCGAGGAGATCCGAAAGGGCTACGCCACGGTCGGCGCGCGCCTGTGCGAGAAAGCCCATGTCGCCGTGCCGGACTCCATCGACGAGGGCGGCAGTGAACCGTTCTATGTCTATGTTTTCGGCTTCCTCATTGCACTCCCGCTCATTGGACTGCTCCTCTGGATTGTGGGGCAGGTATTCGGGCTTGCCATCTTCTCGCTGGCTGCTCTGCTGAACCTCCTCAGCTCCGGAAAAATACGGCAACCTGCGCGGTGGATCGCACGGTGGCAGATATGATGAGGATGATCGCCCCACCTATCGCGGCGGCGGTGGCTCCTCGGGCGGCGGCAGCTACAGCGGCGGCTCCTCTGGCGGCGGCGGCGCGTCGGGGAATTGGTAGTTGAAGTCTACTATGCGCACTCCCAAAGCCTCCCCTGCCAAAGCGGGGAGGGGACCGTGCGGCAGCACGGTGGAAGGGGCGCCTTGAACGATTGAGACAACATACGAAAGGAAGGTTTCACCATGAACAACAAGGGCTTTATCTCCGTCGGTGTCGTTCTTCTCGTCCTCATCCTCATCGGCATCTTCGGCTTTTTCTCCCTCTACAACGGGCTAAAGGAGGCGGAGATCCGCGTCGATGCCGCCTACGGACAGGTCGAGAACCAGATGCAGCGGCGCAGCGACCTCATCCCGAACCTCGTGAACACGGTCAAGGGCTATGACGTGCACGAAAAGGCCATCATCGAGGAGGTCGTAAACGCGCGTGCCAAACTTGCAGGTGCGCAGGGTGTGGAGCAGATGGACGCAGCGAACGCAGAGCTGACGGGCGCACTCGGCCGCCTCTTTGCCATCGCAGAGGCATATCCCGACCTCAAGGCAAACACGCAGTACCTCGAACTCATGCGCGAGCTGTCCGGCTCCGAGAACCGCATCGCCGTCGCACGACGCGACTACAACGAGGCGGTGCGTGAGTACAACGTACGCATCTCGACCTTCCCCGGAATGTTCCTCGCAGGCTTCATGAACATGACGCAAAAGCCCCAATTCAAAGCAAAGGAGGGCGCGGATGCCGTTCCCGAGGTGAAGTTCTGATGGAGAAAGGAGTTATGTCATGTTCTGCGCCTACGTAAAGAAGTTTGTATGTACCACTGCCGTACTCCTCCTATACGGTGCGGGTGCCGTCTTTGCCGCCCCCGATTCCGAGGTGCAGCTCGACACGATGGCAAACGCACAGGAGCTCTGGAAGTACGATTTTGACGACCTCTGCACGCCGGAGGAGATGCCGCCCTACCTGGACAGCTTTGACCCCGACGAGACGCAGATTGCCGTCACCGACCTCGACGCGAACGGACGGCTTGAGCTGCTCGTCCGTCATGCCGCCCGTATGCCGGGCGATGTCCCCGACCTGTTCGCACGTCTCCCGACCGTAGTCGGCATGACCGTCTATGAGATCGGCACGGACGGGCATCTGAGCCGCCTCATAGAGCGGCACGATGCCGCCTGCCCCGATCTGTTCCGCCTGGACGGCAGAGCCCGTGCGATTGACGCCGCTGGCACACGCGGGTACATCTTCAGAACAATACTGCTCTCCAAGGAGGAGTACTATCGGTTTACGACCAGTTACGATCAGATCGCCATCGTGGACGGTACGGTTCTGCATACGGTATGTGCAGAGGAGCATGGCGTGTACGGGGGCTGTGAGGGCGGTCGTTTCGAGGCGGTTCCCCTTGCGGTGACCATCCACGACGGCGATCCCACCCACACGAATATGGAGCCCTTTGCCTTCGCCGCCACGGACTTTTTCAAGAACTTTCGCGATACACGAAAGCGTGGCAACGTCCACTGGATCAAGGGCGCACAGCTCCTTGCGGAGCCGCGCACGACACTCGCCGCATCATGGTACGGTTTTTTTCCTACGGTACATAAGAAATCATGAATCCCGAAAGGAGGTTCCCCATGAAACGCTTCCCAAAAGGGCTGCTCACCGCAGCCGCACTCCTCACGCTCTGTGCGGGTAACGTCTCCGCAGCCGCCGATTCGGAGGTGCAGCTCGACACGATCGCAAATGCGGACGAGGGCATGGAATGAGGTGCTCGAACACCTCGCCGATGCCGACAGCCGCTATATGCGCTTTGCCACGCATGACTACCCCACCCTTGACATCGCCGTCACCGACCTCGACGACAACGGGCGGCTCGAGGTCATCTTCCGTACGAGCCGCATCTCCAAGGAGGTCGTCGCCGCTGCACGGATGCAGAAGAAACCCGCCGGCTTTATCAAAGGAATGGAACATATTTCCGCTGTCCCCATTGGCGTTCATGCGTTCATCTATGAGGTCACGGAGGATGGCACAGATCTTGAACCGGTGGCGATCAACGTGCTAGGCGGCGATGTCACCGCAGATGCCCCCGATCTCATGAACCTCCGATCGGTTCACGAGATCAGCGAGGAGATGGAGGGCGCACGTCTCTATCACATCCACACACTCGTACGCGAGAACGCCAAAGAGTGGGGCGCACCGGTGCAGCCCTACCGCGTCCTCTATCAGACCGTCTGGCTCACGGGCAGCACCCTCTATTCCCGACTGGAAGCCGCAGAGGAGGGAACCTACGGCATCTACGAGGAAGGTATGCCCGAGGCCATCACGCACACCGTTCACATGGACGGCATGGAGCTGCGTCCTGCGGACTTTGAACGCTCGGCACTGCGCGCAGCCTTTGAAAAAAACCGCCCACCGTGGGCGGCTCCGTGCATTGGGTGAGCGGGGAAGACTTCCGCAAGGAGGACTTCCGTGCGAATGCACGCACACTCCTCGCCTCCTCGTGGTACGGCTTTTCTTACGGCAACCAATAAAGGAGGCACACCATGAAATCCATCTCGCTCAAAAAAACGACCCTTGCGATGCTCGCCGCGCTCCTGCTCGCAGGCACGGCATCTGCCGCCGCCCTCTCCGGTACAGCCCCCCACATCAAGCACCCCGCCGATGCGAACGCCCAACTGAAGATCCTTGCCAAGGCAGAGCCGCTCTGGAAGGACGAGTTTGTCGCACGCTGGGACGCGGGGCAGATACCACAGCCCCATCTGCTGAATTTTGACGCCGCCCAGACCCGATTTGCCGTCACCGACCTCGACGGCAACGGGCGGATGGAACTGCTCTTCCGGCACGCCGCCATGCTGCCTGTTGCGGAGGGCATCACCCCCGAGCCACTCCGCAACATCCCAACGGCAATCGCCATGGCGGTCTACGAGATCGGAACGGACGGCCGCCTTGCACGCCTCCCCGAAACGGAAAACGGCTACGGCGCCCCCTGATCTGACCGGTCTCTACGCGCTCCATCAGGTGAACGCCGACAATGCACGTCGGTACAACATCCATACGCGAACCATCAGAGAGGACGAGCACGGTCACTATTCCTATACCGTCGCCTATCAGCAGATTGCCATCGTGAACGGCATTGTCACGTGCCGGCTGCTCGCAGAGGAAAACGGCTATTACAACGTCTATGACATCAACCGCATCGAGGAGGTTCCCCTCTATGCCAGCATCTACGACGGCGACCCCGCCCATATCGAGATGCGTTATGAGGACTTCCTGCAGACGGACTTTTATCAGGACTTTGACCGGATCTATACGCCGCGCAGCGCCGTACTCTGGCTGGACGGCGACGAACTCAACCGCAATCCGCGTGAAGCCCTCCGCGCCTCGTGGCAGGGCTTTGCCTACGGTGTCATCGACGGCATGGGATGACCATGAAGGAGGCATCCGATGAACATTCCGCTCAAAAGCACACTGGGGACGGCGTGCGTCGCCCTCACATGCGCGGCATCCGCCGCCGCTGCCCCCGTCCGCCATACAGATCGAGACGATCGCCGCTGCCGAAGCACTCTGGCGGGACGATGCTCTTGCGGGGCAGACCGATCGGCAGGACGGCACGGCATTTGACCCTGCCCGCACGCGCGTTGCCGTCACAGACCTCGACGGGAACGGGCGGCTCGAGCTGCTGTTTTGTCACGGTACGTGGGGCGCAGAATCCATGAGCACACTCCCCGAATACATCCAAAAACATGCCGACGGCACTCGGTATGTCCGTCTACGAAATCGGCGCGGACGGCAGTCTCGTCCGCCTTCCTGATGCAGAATGCAGCGGCAGCACGCCGAATCTGACCACGCTGGACTCCTTCCACCCGATGGTAAAGGACGGCATACGCCGGTACAACCTCCGCACGGAGCAGCTTCACATCGACGCAGACGGCAGAATGCGGTGCAGCGAGCGCTATCAGTACGTCACGCTCAAAGACGGCACACTCACGTGCGAACTGCTCACCGAGAGCTGGAGCCTCGTACGCCTCGATCCCCCCTACAACGGCGGGACGGTCGGGCTGCCCTCGCAGATCTACGACGGCGACCCTGCGCACCGCGATATGCCCAGTCAGGACTTTTTCCTCCACGCGCTTTATCTTGGACTTCAATCGGAATCACTGGGTTCCCTCCGGCATCTGCTGGATGACGGGCGAGGAACTTCTCAAGAATCCGCGTGAGGCACTCACGACCTCGTGGTACACCTTTTCCTACCACAGCGTATAGGAAGGATAAATATAACGGAGGAGCGTCGTCCGTAACATTTGACATAGCCCCTTCGTTTTACCGGTGATTCCGAAAGGAGGCAGATCATGAAAAGACCTTCCCTGAAACAGACCGCATGCGCCGCCCTCTCCGCGCTCACCCTCACGGCGGCGCCCGCCTTTGCCGAGTACCCCGCCCGTGGACTTGCGGGACTCCCCGAGCCGCAGCGTATGGACGGCGTTCCGCTCCCCGCCGCGCTCTCCCTTTGGGCGCAGCTCGATGTGATCACATCGTCCGGCATCCTCGATGCGGAGCTGCGTCGGCGCAGCGCACACGAAAACGGCGAATATGAGTTCTACGTCGCCGTCACCGACCTCGACTACAACGGCAGGCTCGAAGTCCTCATCAGCCGCCACACCCTGAGCTATGAACCGTTCGTGTATGCGGGCGAAGGGCTTTCCGACAAGGCGCGCGCGGCGCTTGCCGCACTCTGTACGGAGAACCCCGTCGCGGTAGAGAGCGCGGCGTACGAAGTCAGTGCGGACGGAACGCGCCTCGAAGAGCTCACCATCACGGGCGAGAGCGGCATCGCCCCCGACTTCACCAACTTCTACACCAAGCCGCGCACAGATGCCGGCGGCTATCTCTATCACGTCTATACGCCCCGTCTTACACCGCAGCCGACAGAGGGCGATCCGTGGTGCTATCCGATCTCGCTCGCGACACAGACCGCGCGCCTCACCGGCGGCACCATGCACCTCGCGTGGACAGCCGAGTCCGAGGGAACGGTCGCCATCGGGCGCGATTCCTACGAGCGGAATTTCACCTCCATGGAGATTCGTGCCACCGGGGAAACAATCGACCCGCGCCGCGTCCCCGAAGAGCTGCGCCGCCGCGACGAGGGCGGGCCGCTGCCCGTCTGTGCGGGCGAAGCCATCGCCAGGGGGCAGCGCACCAAGCTGATCGAACTGTGGTGCAACTGGACACATCGGCAGGACATAGTAAACTACGCACGCACAGCACCCGGTATGGGTATGGGCATGGGAAGCGCCCCGCAGCTGAGCGGGGGTAAGGGAATCGCTGATAAAATGAAGTCTGCCAGATTGGCGTAGATTTTTTTCGTCCGAACAAGGAGGCAAACCGGACGCAGAGTAGTGCTCTGTGGAGGATTTGCCGACATAGTTCGGGCAAAAAAGATGCGTCAAGATGGTAGTGCTGAATTTATCAGTGATTCCTAAGGAGGTAGCATCATGAACATTGTCCGAAACATTCTCTGCGCGGCGCTTACCGCCCTCGGTGCGCTCGCGCTCACCGTGCCCGCCGCCGCAGCGCCCGCTGCCGCAGCGCCTGCCGTCCCTGACGCCGAGATGCAGCTCGACGTGATCGCCGCCTCGGACGGCCTCTGGAAGGAAATCGAAGAATATCACGTCACACGAAACACGCCGCAGTCCGACCGCACATACGACTTCTTCGTCGCCGTCACCGACCTCGACGGCAACGGTCGGCTCGAACTGCTCGTCTCGCAGCATGATTACAATGAACATCTGCTTTATCATGCGTGGAAAAACCTCTCGGAGGTGCAGAGAGACGTCGTCCGCGATCTCATCCGCTTTTTCCCGTCCCATGTCCGGAGTTCGGCATACGAGGTCAGCGCAGACCGCTCGCATTTGGAGCCGATTCCCATTGTGGACAGCGCGACGGGGGAGCCCTTCCCCTACTATGGGAGCGACGGATTTCCCGACTTCACAGGCATCTCCTGCACGCCGCGCGTGACAGAGGAGGGGTCTCTTTACCACGTCACAACAGAACGCGTCACGGGGGATCAGCTTGAAATTCGTGACGGTGCAGCGCTCTGCGCGATCGCCTCCGAGACGCAGACCATCCTCCTCCGGGACGGGCGCATGACCGTCACATGGGTCGGGCACGCGGACGGGACGGCAAGCACCTTCGGCAACTACGTCGAGCCGATCTTCACGCGGATGAAGCTCGTCTCCACCGGCAAGGAGATTGACCCGCAGAACGCACCGCCGGAATACGATTGGAACGATCGCGGACATCCCGTGAACGCCTTCCCGCGCCGCGAGCTCGAGCAGAACCCGCGCACCGTCCTCGGCAACTCGTACTACGGATGGACGCACGACGGCGAAGAGGTTCACCTGGGACGCGGATGAGCCGCCGTTCTGCATGAAAGGAGAAGTCCGATGAAGAACCGCCTACGAAAAACAATCGCCGCTGCGACGCTTGCCGCCCTCGCACTCGTCATGCCCGCCCCCGCTCCCGCCGCCGCCACGCCAAGCCCCGAGGCACAGCTGCAGATGATTGCGGAGGCAGAGCCGCTGTGGAAGGATGAGTTCGTCGCGCGCTGGGACAAGGGAGAGCGACCGCATCCCTACCTCATGCGCTTCAACCGCAGTCTGACGCACATTGCCGTCACCGACCTCGACCACAACGGACGCCTTGAGCTGCTGTTTCGCCATGCAATGACGCTGATGGATATATCCGGCCCCCATGCGGCGGGTGTTGTAGACATCCCGATCGAAGTCAGCCTGTCCGCCTCACGAGATCTCTGCGGACGGACGGCTCGAACGCCTCCGCACAGAGAACGGCTACGATTGGCCCGATCTGATGAACCTCGGGCCTCTCAGTGAGATTGACGAGCACGGCACGCGCCGGTATCATGTCCGCACCGAGACCGTCTCCCGGGGGACTACTTCACGGACAATGAGCCTTCTTACACCTATACAGCGTCCTATCAGCGCGTCGCCCTCGAGAACGGAACACTGCGCTGTCAGCTGCTCGCCGTGGAAAAAAAGGCAGCTATCGGGACGTGGACAGCCCCGGTGTCTGCAGGAAAGTCCACGTCTCCTCCAGTGTCTTTGACGGCGATCCCGCCCATACGAATATGAGTGGACGGCAATTTCAGCAGACCGATCTGTATCAGACCTTTGACGAGGCACTCCTGCCGAAAGGCTCCATCCACTGGGTGAGCGGCGACGAACTCAACCGCGACCCGCGCGAGGCGCTTTCCGCCTCATGGCGCGGATTCGCCTACGGCGCATTGCTCGGGGCAAGGGGTGAACGCCATGAAAAAAACTCTTTTTGTGCGGCAGTCGCCGCCCTCGCGCTCAGTGCTGTCCCCGCTGCGGCAGAGCCCGTCGTCCTCGATACCGAGACGCAGCTCGACGTGCTCGCCGCGTCCGCCGATATCTGGCGGGCGGACTTTTGCCGACTTTCGGCATAACGCCCATCGTCCCCGACTATGTGCGCCGCTTCAGCCCCGGCGAAACCGACTTCGCCGTCACCGACCTCGATGACAACGGCAGGCTTGAGCTTCTTGTACGCCATGCCTCCTCCCTCAGAGAGCCGCATCCCTCTTTCCTGAACCGTATGCCGACCAAAGTCGGCATGGCAATCTACGAGATCGACGAAGAGGGGAATCTCACACGCATCGCCCTCGACACCTCCGACGATGCCCCAGATCTACGCAAGCTGTCGGGCGTACACGATATCACGGACCGTGGGTCGCGCCGCTACCACCTCGCCACACAGATTCTCTCCAAGGGCGACCCCTACGGCTATCGGATGCTCTACACACGGTTTGAGGTCACAAACGGCAGAGTATACAACTGGCTGTTTGCCAAGGAAAGCGGTGTATTCGAAGTCCGTGACGATACCGTGACCGCAACGAACGCGCGGACAGCGACCATCTATGACGGCAAGCCCGACCACAGGAATATGACCGGCGAGGCGTTCCGGGAAACGGATTTTTACAAGGACTTTTTCCGCACCATCCCGCCGCGCGGCTCCATTCATTGGCTGTCGGAATCGAAACTCATGCCGGATCCGCGTGCGGCGCTCGCTGCCTCGTGGTACGGCTTCTCCTACGCCGCCGTGGACGGTCCAAGGGGTGAATGCCGTGAAAAACTCTTTTGCGCCGCCCTCACCACACGCGCACGCGGCGTGCCCGCCCCCGCCTCTTTTGCCGCATCGAAGGCGGCAGCCTGATCGTCCCCGTTTTTTTGGACAGATCTCGAGCGAAACCCGCGCGAAGTGCTCGCTGCCTCGTACTACAACGCACAACGGAGAAACGCTCAGAGGACAGCGCACGAAAGGAGCAACATGATGACATACCGCTCATGCAAAAAAATCATCGGCGCGGCACTTGCCGCACTCGCACTCACCGCCTCCCCGCTGCGGCAATGCCCGTCACCCATGACACCGAGACGCAGCTCGATGTCATGGCGGCATCCGGCATCATCGAGGCAGAACTGAAGGCGTGCGAGCGCACAGAGAAAGACCTCCGCCGCAAGGGACAGGCGGAGCGCATCTCCTACGTCTTCTATGCCGCCGTCACCGACCTCGATGCCGACGGGAGGTTCGAGCTCCTCATCGGCAGACAGTTCCTGAGCCACGACCCGCTCGTACGCGCGGGCGCATCCGCCTCGGAGAACATCCGGGACGGACTGAACTACATCGCCAAAAATCTACCCGGGCAAATTTGACGGAGCGGCATACGAAGTCAGCGCGGACAAGACAAAGCTCGTGCCGCTGCGCATCGCGTACCACGGGCAGCTCGGCTTCCCCGACCTCTCGCGCATCCATGTCAAGGCGCGTCCCGCAGACGGCGTACGCATCTACCACATGAATACGCAGCGTATCATTCAGGAGAAACGCCTCGAAGACTACGGGGAGGCGTACGAACTGGAACGCGAAGTGGAGAGTGCCTCCCTCAGCGGCGACGTGCTCACCGTCTCCCCTGACATATTCTACAAAGGAACCATCGGCTTTTGGAAAAAAACAGCGCCGAGCCGTACCTCACCTCCATGCGCGTACTCGCCACGGGCAGGGAGTACAAACCATACAGCGAGGAGGGGCGGCAGGTCGAGAAAGACCGCAACGCAGGCCGCCGCATCAAGTACGTCGGACAGGAAGAGCTGAAAAAGGACGCGCGCGCCGCCCTCTCATCCTCCTTGTACGACTGGACATACGAAGAACGGTAGGAAAAAGACCATGAACAAATTGCTCAAAAAGACCATCGGCACGGCAGTCGCCGCCCTCGCACTCACCGCAGCCCCTGTGGCAGCCGAGCCGTTTGCGCCCGCGCCCGATGCCGAGGCGCAGCTCGATGTCATGGCGGCATCGGGTGTGATACAGGAGGAGATCAACACCCTCTATCACACATGGGACGGCATCCTAAAGAGTGGCATGGCGAAGCGCAGTCACTACACGTTCTATGCCATTGTCACCGACCTCAACCGCAACGGACGACTCGAGCTTCTCATCAGTCGGCACTTCCTGAACAAGGATCCGCTCTACTATGCGGGGGACGGCATCTCGGAGGAGCAGAAAAAGGGACTCAAATACCTCTGCAACAACTATCCGAGCGAGGGTCTACGGCGCGGCATACGAGATTAGCGCGGACGGATCGACGCTCGAGCCATACGCTATCAATAATGCGAACACACAGTTCCCCGACCTCACGCGTCTCCACATCCGAGGGAAAAAGACGGACGGACACTATATCTACATGGTCGATACGCAGCGGATGCCGCGCGACGAAAGCTGGACGAGCGCAACGGATCGCTACGGCATCGTGTGCGATGCCCAGATTCTCTGGGCCGACGTCGACCTTGGCGTCGGAACGAACGCCCATGCGGAAGGGACTGCAAGTGTCTACGGGGAGCAGGTCGAGCCGTTCTACACCTCCATGAACCTCCTCTATCTGAACAAGGACGTCGCCCCCTACGGCATCGAAGCCGAGAAGTTCCAGCGCGAACGACTCGATAGAGGCGGCCGCCGCGTCAACTTCGTCGACTGGCAGGCACTCGACAAGGATGCACGCACCGCCCTCGCCTCCTCGTGGTACGGCTGGTCGTACGAAAGCGAGGAATAATCACGTGGCTGTTGCACGAAGCTAAAACTTCGAGCAGCAGCCTCTTACATCTCCTCCGCCCGCGCAATTCGGTGTAGGAGAACACGTGCACATTCTGCCGCACGCACAAAATCTGCCCTTGTCAAAACAAGTAGAACATAGTCCTCGCTGTTCATATCCATCGCGGCAAGAATATGATCCCTCCACATCGCATTCACCGCCTTGCTCCATGCAGGAATCCCATCCATTTCGCCGAGCAGATCCGCATCGACGGCAAGCCCCGTATCCGCCGCCAGTGCCTCTACGGCAGCGACAAAATCCTCCCGCTCGCTCTTCCAGTCAAGCCCCACTGCCCTGCCGCTGCGTACGAGTTTTTTGCAAAGTGCCTCCCATGCGGCGTCAATGCCCTTTGCCCCCGATGCTTGTAACTTTTTCCGCAGCCGCTTCGCATCTGCGGCATCCACGCACAGAATATTGGCAAGCGCAGCGAAGGTGTCCGCAATCGCTTTTGGATCGTCTTCGGTCGGCTCATATTCCGCGACATCGGGGAGCACTCTTTTTGCACGAAGGCCTTCATGATCTGCGCCGCATCGTCATACGAAAGTCCCGCGCGACAGTATCTTTTCCCCTCAATTTCCAGCAGCAAATTCACCAGATCGGCAGCCCTCCCACTGACCGCCTTCATCGACGTACAGCCCCCCACCGCCTGCGACGGGCAGATCTCCACAAACATATTCGTCCCGCTGCGCATGGACTTCAATTCGTTCTCGATCCCCACAATATGAAAGCCGTGACGGTTCATCGAACTGCACTTCAAGTACCAGTCCTCATAAGTATCAAAGATTTTCGCCTGGATCAGATGGTATAGACTCATCCCGCCAAATCCCCCTTCCATTTACCATACCGTCACCTTACGCCATTTCACAGCGTGGGTCAAGACAGCACACGGATGCTGCCCCCAATTTTTTTGATAAAGAGCACAATTATAATTGATTTTATCTCTCAGTCGCGCTATAATAAGAATAGGAATCAAAGGGGTTCTTCCCTCTCATGTTTTCATACATCAGGAGGTATGTCCAATGAATCAGGAACAACTCAAACGTATGACCGAAGACAAAGGCTTTATCGCCGCGCTTGACCAGAGCGGCGGCTCCACGCCGAAGGCACTCAAGGCGTACGGTGTCGACGAGAGTGCTTACAGCGGCGAGGAGGAAATGTTCACGCGCGTCCATGAGATGCGTACGCGCATCATCAAGAGCCCCTCGTTCGACAAGAGCCGCATCCTCGCGGCAATCCTCTTCGAGAACACGATGGATCGCAAGATCGACAGCCTCTTTTCCGCTGATTTCCTCTGGAATCAGAAGGGCATCGTCCCCATCCTCAAGGTCGACAAGGGGCTTGCCGACGAGAAGGACGGCGTTCAACTCATGAAGCCCATCCCGGGACTCGACGAGCTGCTTGACCGCGCGAACGAGCGTCACATCTTCGGCACGAAGATGCGCTCCGTCATCAAACAGGCGAATGCTGACGGCATCCGCGCCGTCATCGACCAGCAGTTCGAGGTCGGCATGCAGATCGTCCGCAAGGGACTCGTCCCCATCCTCGAGCCCGAGGTCGACATCCACTGCCCTGACAAGGCAAAGGCAGAGGAGATCATGCTCGGCTGCATGAAGGAGCACCTCGCAAAGCTGCCCACCGATGCCAAGATCATGTTCAAAGTCACCATCCCGACCGTCGACAACCTCTACGCAGAGATCATGAAGGACAGCCACGTCGTCCGTGTCGTCGCCCTCAGCGGCGGCTACACCATGGACGATGCGAACGAAAAACTCGCGCGCAACCACGGCCTCATCGCCAGCTTCTCCCGCGCCCTCGCGCAGGATCTGCGCTTCTCGCAGAGCGACGATGAATTCAACGCCGTCCTCAAGAAGGCAATCGACAGCATCTATCAGGCATCCATCACCTGATGCCAGCCTGACAGACCTGTCCTTTCCCCTATATTCTCACGAACAGTCCCCCGTCGCAGCTCTGCGGCGGGGGATTTGTTATTAAAAAAATATTCTTCATCATCACCCCAGAATGGCATCAGAGGCTCATAAAATATTCCTCGTCAATTTCATAACTATTGACTGGATGGAGACCTATGTTATACTCTGCTAATTTTTGTACCAGCTCCTCTCCATCGATCAGGTCTATTTGCTGTTTTCCGGGACTAACCGCCTCATCTCTCGCAGCTTTAGAAAATGTGCCTGTTGTAATGAAGATACCTTTTTTTCAATATCCGTAGTCAAAGAACCTCGAAAGTCTCGAATCTCTGCTGCTCCTACAATACCTTTATATCGCTTGCACTGAAATGCCACATTAAATGTGAGAATGCCATTGACTTTCAACTTTCCATTCCCATCAATGCCGCCGTCTCCCGATTTCTTCGTCACAGAGACTTGAGAAAATCCACATTCACGCAAGAGCCGTTGCGCTAATTTTTTTCAAATCCATAAGGGTTCATCTCCATGAGAATACCCGAAAGACGCCGTTCCCACGACTGACTTTCATCCGATACTTCCTCAACAGTCAGACCTTTATTATTTGTGTTCTCATTGAGATTTTTTTCTATTTTGATAATCCTGTTGATGAACAGCTCGGATAATTTCATTCTTATCAATTTCAACCTGCTTTTTCTTGTTTCTGATATTGAGGGGTGATCGTCCATACGCCCCGAGCACTATTTTCGATCAAGCCGTATTTTTTTTCAAATAGGTTCGTGCCCATTTCGCACGATACGCCAGTTCCGTTTCATTCCCACTTTCCTTGTGAGGCTCGTCGATTACTTCATCTGGTAAATCTAGTTGCTTAATAATTTCTGCATCAATCTCGTTATTTGTACCCGATCCTCCCAACGCTACAAGAGCGTGCCATGTTGGTCTCTATTAGCAATGAATAATCCGGACATTTCGTCTGCTTCTTCTTTCGTGCCATATGATCACCTTTCTGCTTCTACGCACACGATTCATCTATATCACGTGTATAAGGTTTCTATATGTTGATCCACATACATGAGCTCCTTCTCATCTCTACTCCCCCACAAGCCCCATAAACTTCTCAAAGAACGCCTTCAGCTTCTCAATAACGCTGCGCTTCTTCACGGCACGCCCACCACCGAAGCGCCGCACGGGCGGGAGGATCGCGTCGATGGCGGTGCCGGTGGTCTTGAGCCGGCCGTCGCGGAACGTGCTCGCGACGAATTGCTCCGTCTCGTCGGGTTTCAGATTCTCCTCCGCGACTATGGAGGCGAGTGCCTTTTCCTTCTCCTCCGTGACGTATCTGCGCCAGTCCTCCATCACCCGAGTATCCGTATTGACCGTCGCAATAAAGCCGTCGATCAGCTCCTTCTTGCTGCGGAGTTCCGGGCTCGACCCAACGGCACGGTCGATTGCGCCGATGATGCTCTTGTCCGCACCGTTCGCAGCATGATACTTCTCCACGAGCATGAGAATGTAGTCGATGTTAATATCTACCCTGCCGGATGAGTTCCAGCTCGAACACGACATCGTCGTTGATATTCTCCTTCTCCGCATTCCCCCTGCCCCGTCAATATATGGTATATATCGAGATAGGCACTCTGGTAGTCCTGCAGATCGCGCGGCGGCAGCAGCGGATCGTCCTCCGCGAAGTCGTCAAATGCCGTGAGGATATTCCGCAGGCGCAGGATGCTGCCGAAGATCCGCACAAAGTCCTTCTGCGCCGCCTCGCCTAAGACCTGCTCTCCAACAGTGAACTTCGCACGCAGCTCTGCAATCAGCTCCGCATAGCCCTTGTGATGTTGCCCCTTTTTCATCGTCATAGCCGTCGTAGTAGTCACGGAATCCGCGCAGGAGCACAACACTCTCGGCATTCTCATCGCCAAAGAGCGAGATCGCATCATCCGTCGTCTTTGCCAGATTGCGGAATGCGACAATGTTTCCAAACGTCTTGACCGAGTTCAGAATCCGATTCGTGCGCGAAAACGCCTGAATCAGCCCGTGATATTTCAGATTCTTGTCCACCCAGAGCGTATTGAGCGTCGTCGCATCAAAGCCCGTGAGGAACATATTCACCACGATAAGGAGATCGATCTCACGCTTCTTCATCCGCTGCGAGAGATCCTTATAGTAGTTCTGGAACGAATCGCCGTCCGTCGAGAAATTCGTGTGAAACTGCGCGTTGTAGTCCGCAATCGCATCATCAAGAAAGTCGCGGCTCGTGCGGTCAAGCCCCGCCGTATCGAAGTCCTCATCGGGCAGCGAATCCTCGGGATCGTCCTCGTTCGCCGCATAGCTGAAGATGGTCGCAATCGTGAGACTCCGCCCCGCCTCTCTCAGCTGACGGCGAAACTCCTCGTAGTACGCCATGCAGACAGGAATCGACGCGACGGCAAACATCGAGTTAAAAACCGAGCACCCGCTGCCCCTTAAGCGAGTATGCCTTACTCCGCATCGTCTTCTGTTCGAAATGCGCGAGAATGTATTTCGTCACCGCGTGAATGCGCTCGGGCGCAGCAAGAGCCTTTTCCCGATCAATCGCACGTACCTCTTTATCATCGACGTCATCTTTGCTTTTCATCGTATTGATGTAGTCAATACGGAACGGGAGCACATTACCGTCATTGATCGCATTCACAATCGTATAGGTGTGCAGCTTGTCCCCGAAGAGCTGTGGCGTTGTCCGCGCAGACGGCTTGCCCGCCCCTGCGGCATTCGGCGCAAAGATCGGCGTCCCCGTGAAGCCGAAGACGTGATACTTCTTGAACGCCTTTGTGATTGCTGTGTGCATCTCACCGAACTGCGAGCGATGGCACTCATCGAAAATCAGCACAACATGCTTGCCATAAATCGGGTGCGACTTATTCTGCCGGATGAAATTCGACAGCTTCTGGATCGTCGTCACCACAATACGCGCGCCGTCGTCCGCAAGCTGCCGCGCAAGCACCGCCGTCGAAGTGTTCCCGTTCGCCGCCCCCTTCTCGAAGCGGTCATACTCCTTCATCGTCTGGTAGTCGAGATCCTTGCGGTCGACCACGAACAGCACCTTGTCAATCTCCGGCATTGCAGAGGCGAGCTGCGCCGTTTTGAACGAGGTCAGCGTCTTACCCGAGCCCGTCGTGTGCCAGATGTAGCCGCCGCCCTCGATGCGCCCCCCACGTCTTGTAATTGGACGAAATCTTGATGCGGCTGAGAATCCGCTCCGTAGCCGCAATCTGATACGGACGCATGAGCATGAGCACTTCTTCCGTTGTGAAAATGCAGTAACGCGTGAGAAGCGCAAGCAGCGTGTGCCGCGCGAGAAACGTCCGCCCAAAAATCCATCAGGTCGGTAATGAGGGCGATTGCCCGCATCCGCCCAGTAGGACGTGAACTCAAAACTGTTGCTCGTCTTTTTGCTTGCCTTGCGTCCCGCCGCATCCATCTCGCGGATATGGCTCGCACGCGTCGTATTGGAATAGTACTTCGTATTCGTCCCGTTCGAGATCACAAAAAAATCTGGACGTACTCGTACAGCCCTGCGCCCGCCCAGAAGCTGTCCCGCTGATAGCGACGAATCTGGTTGAACGCCTGACGGATCTCCACGCCGCGCCGCTTCAGCTCCAGATGCACGAGCGGCAGCCCGTTCACGAGAATCGTCACGTCATAGCGATTCGTGTGTGCCGCCGCATGCTCCCCCGCGTCCGCACCACCCGCCACAACATACTGATTGATGACCCTGCAGTCGGTTGTTATGGATGTTCTCCTTGTCAATCAGACGTATATTCTTCGTCGTGCCATCGTCACGTTTCAGATTCTGGATATAGGCTGTCTGGATGCGGCGCGTCTTCTCCGCAATCCCGTCACTCGCAGGTGCGATTGAGGTCTTGAAAAATCGTTCCCACTCCCCATCCGTGAACGCATAGTCGTTCAGTACCGAGAGCTGCGTGCGGAGATTGGCGATCAGCTCCGCCTCATCATGAATGGGGAGATACGCATAGCCCTCCTCCTCCAGCAGACGGATGAGCGCCCGCTCCAGTGCTGCCTCCGACTGATACGAGCCGTACGGCGCACGCTCCTCCCGCACATACTGCGCGAGTACCGTACTCTCCTCCGCACTCGCGATGAGATTATAGTACATGATGACCCTCGTTTCTTTCTCTGTGAATGTGCTCCTCTATCGTTACCAATATGCTACATAATTCGCTATATTGGAATCTTTGTCCTCCCTCTTCATCACATTCAATACATAAAAAGAGAGCCGGATCGCTCCGACTCTCTCAAGTATGCGTCCGCAAACACATACCCCAATTCGTATGTCCATTATACTACCGACAAAGAAAATATGCAAGCTAAATATATCCTTTCAACAACATCATTCGCGCTGATAAATCTTGGTGAATCACTCTCGTCGCGACAGCTGCATCTACGGATTTCACATAGTCCTCTGTAATTTTCTCAAACTCTCTGATAAAGGCTTTAATCTCTGTTTTTGACACATGCAGGATTTTTAGATAATAACACACGAGAATGAAATAGTCACCAAACGTCCTAAAGTTCACATAGGGCAGCCCGATCTCCTGTCTCAAACACTGTTTCACGGCTCTATTGGGATCAACACTGCGAAACCGTGTATCAAAGACTACGGCATTATGAGCGATCGCATTTCTCAGATCCTTCAGCATGTAAATATACTTATAGACAAGCTGACGATCCGTGTCACAAGCTAAATTGAATCCAATCCTCCGAGAAATATCGTCACGTACATCATACGTCAAGCACGACAAAAGAAATCCAAAAATCTCCCATCGTCATGATTTCAAAAAGAGCCCAGACAGGAACGCCCGTATAATTTGCATTGTCATAGAAATGTGTGACTTTGGGATTGCGTCTATGATATTCCTTAGCCAGAGCAGCTTGAATTGAGTTCTGTAAATTCAGTTTCGCTTGTTGCGGCTTTCGCTTCTTTTCAGCATCAGCACTAGGCGGCGCATTGTGATAGCCACTAACCACTCTGTCGTACATTGCTTGGATGCTCTCCGATCTCGCATGTGTCAGAATCGCCTCTATTGCAATGTTCTTGACAGCTGTTTCAATAAACATTACCTTTCCATACATCAAAGCCTTTAGCGCCGAATCATATCGAATCGTCGCATAGATCTCACTGTATGACGCGAACGGCAGACGATTACCTGCATGACGAAAGAACCGATAGCCTTTGTAGCCATGAAAATATCCCGTGTTAATGAGTTGACGTTTTTGCGTACCGCCTGAAATCGCTATTCCGTTCTCTCTAAGATGACGCATCAAACCATCCGTGGTTTTATAACTCATAAGAACCTCCTGCCGTATGCTATGTATCTATTATAGCAAATAGATGTTCCCATAACAAGACTTATCGGCCGCTTCTCACCGATTCTTCTTTGCGTCGAAACGTCAGGAGTTTGTCGCGGTAATATTCATACTGCTTCCTGCGTGCGGCGATCTCGGCGGGAAGCCCCTGCGTGAGGTCATTGCAGAGCGCATCGAAACGATCGAGGATATCAGCAATGCGTTTTTGGGCTTCGATTGTTGGTACTGCAATATGTACTTGATTCAATCGTTTTACAGACAATCCCGGTTGAGCTCCTGCCGTTTTATACTGACTCAGATTCATATTTCGTAGGATATGAAATATGAAACGATTGTCGAAATGTCCCAGACCATCAACGACAACGGCGTGTTCCGTTGCATAATACGGTGCTGTGGCATAACATACATTCCCGCAAAGCGCGCCTTGTCGTCCAATCAGAGGTGCATCAGTATTCCGATTCTCTTTTCGGACATATCCTCGGAGACCATTTCCGCCATAACAAGGAATCGCGTATTCATCTGTTTTGTCCTCACGAATATCAACAGACGCTATTGCTGTACCAGCTTTTAATTCGCACACTTCACCCAATATTTTCCACTCAACCTCGACAGATTGTTTCGGCAGCCCAATTTTACCTATTCTTAGAGCTGTCTGTCTGTCTGTCTGTCTGTCTGTCTGTCTGTCTGTCTGTCTGTCTGTCTGTCTGTCTGTCTGTCTGTCTGTCTGTCTGAACGATTGTATCATCCACACGGACAAAGTTCAAAAGACTGTCACGATAAAAAAATTATATTGTTTTTTTCGCAACAGAAGCTCCGCCGTTAGCGTCGCTGTTAGCTCTGTAAAATTATCTAACATTTTCACGATTTCATTTTTGGATGGGGAGAGGCGGGACGGGGATGATGATTTCTGCCAACTTCTTTGGACTCATCTCAATGACTTTTTGTACCAATGACATATTTTCTTTTTTTGACGAAAGAACTCCTCCGTTTGGAATATATATGATAGATACTTTGGGTTCTGCTCATGTTTGACAATGGCGGCGTGCCCGCCTGTTACAATATCATCATTACCAAGCCAAGCAACACATTTACACACATCTTCGACGTTTTTCACTTGTGATTGCGACAACCAAGTCCCCTGTAGAAACCTTCTTCAATGTTGCTGCAAGTTCGGGGGATACATACGTCAAGGTTTCATCTGCAAAAAGCCCCGTATTTCGTGTAAATTTGCCCGTAGTGTATACAGCCGACACCGCTGTCTACAAAAATCTTTCTTCTGCAAACCATTGCCGCGAATAATCTCGGCAATCTCCCCCAACTTCCGATACTCCACCCCATCGGGACACAGTTCCTTGATCAGCTCACGCAGCCGACTCATAGCGCGATGCCCTCCTCTTCCTCGATCTCGGCGATGATCTTCTCAATCTCGTCGCGCAGAACAGCCTCGCGTGCGACAATCTCCCGTATCTGCGCATTCAGCTGCCCGATGTCGATGACCTCGCGCATATCCTCGGGATCGACATAGGTACTAACGGAGAGGTTGTAGTCCTCGGCAGCGATCTCCGCCCCTTTGCCACACGCACCGTATGAGCCACATCTACACGATCCGTATAGAGCTTTAGGATGCGCTCGATATTCTCCTGCGTGAGTTTGTTGTTGTTCGTGACCTTGACACATTCCTTCGATGCGTCGATAAAGACCGTCGTCGTATCTGCCTTTGACTTCCTCAGCACCATAATGCAGGTCGCGATGCTCGTACCAAAAAAAGAGGTTTGCAGGGAGCTGTATGACGGCATCGACATAGTTGCTGTCCACGAGGTACTGGCGAATCTTCTGCTCCGCACCACCGCGATACATGATTCCGGGGAAGCAGACAATCGCCGCCGTTCCACTCGCTGCAAGCCAAGCGAGTGCGTGCATGATAAAGGCGAGGTCGGCTTTCGAGGGCGGCGCGAGTACGCCCGCAGGGGCAAAGCGCGGGTCGTTGATGAGCAGAGGGTTGTCCTGCCCGCCCATCGGATCGAGTACGGCGGATTCGAGACGATTGCCTCGAACGGCTCATCGTCCCAGTGCTGCGGGTCGGTCAGCGTATCCCCACGCGCAATGTCGAAGTCGTCAAAGTTGATGTCATGCAGGAACATATTGATGCGGCAGAGGTTGTAGGTGGTGATATTGACCTCCTGCCCGTAGAAGCCGTTCCGCACGTTGTCTTTCCCAAGGATTTTTTTGCAAACTTGAGTAGGAGTGAGCCGCTGCCGCAGGCAGGATCATACACCTTGTTCACCTGCGTTTTCCCGATGACGGTGAGGCGGGTGAGGAGTTCGGAGACCTCCTGCGGGGTGTAGTACTCGCCGCCGCTCTTGCCCGCGTTCGAGGCGTACATCCCCATGAGGAACTCGTACGCATCGCCGAATGCGTCGATGGTGTTGTCCTGATAGTGTCCGAGGCTCATATTCCCGATGCCATCGAGGAGCTTGACGAGCTTTTGCGTTGCGCTCGGCAACGGTCGCGCCGAGCTTGTTGCTGTTCACGTCGAGATCCTCGAAGAGGCCCGCGAGATCCCCTCGCTCGCCGTACCCTGCCGCCGAGCGTTCGATGTTATGAAAGACGCGCTCCAAGGTTTCGTTGAGGTTCTCGTTCGTGGGTGCATTTCGCCGCACATTGGCAAAAAAAGCTCGCTCGGCGGGATGAAGTAGCCCTGCTCCGTGACAAGGCTCTCGCGCTCCGTCTCCGCCTCCGCATCGGACAGCACGGCATAGTCAAAGTCCGCATCTCCCGCCTCACGTGCCTCGGCATTTAGATAATTCGTCAGCTTCTCCGAGATATAGCGATAAAACAGTGTGCCGAGCACATACTGCTTGAAGTCCCACCCGTCCACACTCCCGCGCAGGTCGTTCGCAATCTGCCAGATCGCGCGATGCAGCTCCGCCCGCTCCATTTCCTTCTTGTTGTCCATGATCTCGCCTCCATGTTTTATTATCTCATTTTTAACACGAATTTGTAATATATTCACGACATTCAAGAAAAGATAGGAACTCGATCCCTTTACGTTTCCCCGCAAGAACCTTTACTTTTCCTTTTCTTATTGCATAAAAAGGAAAGGAATACGAGCTTTCTTCAATGCCTTCGTATTCCTCGTCTCATTTCTCCCCTGCCTATGATTGCCAAAGTTCTCTCTGTACGTTCTGATAGATCGCATCGTCCTGTGCGCTGAAGCTCACGATGGTGACGCGCATGCCTGCATCCGGATGCGCGTCAAACCACTCCCGAATCGTCATGAGTGCGATTTCTGCCGCCGCCGCCTTCGGGTAGCCGTAGACACCCGTCGAGATGGCAGGGGAACGCGATGGTATGCAGCTCGTGTGCCCGTGCGAGGTCAAGAGAGTTCCAATAGCAGGAGCGCAGCAGCTCCGCATCGGATGCACTGCCGCTGTAGACGGGTCCGACCGTATGAATCACATAGCGCGCAGGCAGACGGTATCCCTTCGTGATCTTTTGCCGCGCCCGTTTCGCAGCCGCCGAGCGTACGGCACTCCGCGAGGAGCTCCCTGCCCGCCGCCCGATGAATCGCTCCGTCAACGCCACCGCCTCCAAGAAGGCTCCGATTCGCCGCGTTCACGATGACATCTACGGCGAGCGTTGTGATGTCACCCACGAAATAGACAATCTCATTCTTCGATGCGTTCGGCTCCAACATCATCACTCCTATTGTTTGACATGGAGTACGTTCTACTCCACCGTCCACTCGTTGACGTTCCAGAAGAAGCCGACACCGCCATAGCCGAGCAGACGGTTCGGCGTGATGCCGTGGACGCGTGCGCTCGTCACATAGATGAAGTCGAGGTAGCAGATGTAGATATAGGGGAGGTCTTTCGTCACTTCTTCCTGAAAGAGCCCATAGAGGCGCATCCGCTCGGCGGTGTCGGTTGTGCGGCGGGCGGCAAGCAGGTATTCGTCCACGCGCGGATTCGAGTAGTGGCCGTCATTCCCCCGCCCATTGGTCGAGAACACCTTATATGTATGTGCATCCGGGTCGATCTCGTTCCCCACGCCGCTGAGGTATGCCATCTGCCCGTCCCAGTCGACCTTCGCGGGGGTCTCCACGGTGCAGTGAATTCCGACCGCGCGCATCTGCGCTGCCACTACGTTGACGATATCGATGCGGCTGTACTTGTCATTCTTCACGGTGAGGATGAATCCGACCTCCTCTCCGCCGCGTGTGTAGTAGCCGTCGGCCCCTTCCTGCAGCCTGCCGCCTCGAGAATCTCCTGCGCCTTCGCAGGATCATAGTCATAGTGCTCTACGTTCGGATTGTTGAATGGACTACGCTGCAGGGGGCTGTAGGCGGGAATCCCATGCCCGAGCAATGCGTCATTTATGACTGCCGCACGATCGACGGCGTAGGCGATGGCAGGCAGCAGGTCGCGGTTGCGCTGCCAGTAGGGATAGGCGCAGTTAATCAGAATCGCGCCGAAGTTCGCGGTCTTCATCGCGTAGAAGCGGTAGCCGTCCTTCCCCTCAAAGGGTGCCGCTACCCGTGGTGACAGCCGCGCCAGATCCGCCGTCCCATCGGCAAGTGCCTTTGCCTCGGCGGCATCGTCCGCCACGATCTTGACGACAAAGCGGTCGATCTTCGGTGCGCCGCGATAGTAGTCCTCATTCTTTACGAGAACGATCTCCTTGCCCGCCTCCCATCTCTCCATGCGAAAGGGGCCCGTTCCGACGGGGCTGCGAAAGAAGCCCGTCGTTGTGAGATCCTGGCCCGCAAGGAGATGTGCCGGCAGGATCGGCTGCATCATGTAGTCGAGGAATGCCGCATTCGGTGCGGACAAACGTATGCGCACCGTCCGGTCGTCAACCTCCGTGATCTCGCGCACCTCCTCGAAGTTCGGTGCATGGAGGAGTCGACGAGCGGATTCTTAATCGCCTCGATGGTGAACTTCACATCCGCCGCCCGCAGCGGTTTCCCATCATGCCAGTGCACGCCCTCGCGCAGGTGAAATACGTAGGTATAGGGTCTCGGGATCGTACTCCACCGACTCGGCGAGTGCGGGGACGATAGCATCGTTCTCGTCGCGGCGCATCAGCCCGTCGAACAGCAGCAGCCCGATCTCGGCGTGCTCATCCACCAGCACATTGATCTCCTCGTAGTCCTTCGTGGCATAGACGAGCTGCGAACCGTGCACCTCGTCCGCGCAGTCTCTCCCGCAGCCACCTGCGAGTGCGAGAAGCACAAATGCCATGCACAAAAGCAGCAGTTTCTTCACCGCACATTCCCCCCTTTTTGCTTGCATCGGTCTTTTTCCCATTTCCGCACTATGTTTTCATGTCTATCGTACGATAAACCATTCGTTATTTATGATTCATTTTCCTTCTCTCCATCCGTGAATTTTTTTCAGTTTCAAAAGGGAACTCTTTTTGTGCTAAAATTATAGGAATCGCTGATAAAATGAAGTCTGTCAGATTGGTGCAGATTTTTTGCCCTGTCAAGGAGACAAACCGGACGCATAGCAAGGGCTATGTGGAGGATTTGTCGACGATGAGAGGGCGGAAAAGATACGCCAAGATGGCAGTACTGAATTTATCAGAGCTTCCTATAAAAGCTCTGATAAATCTCGCGTTTTCACAAAATAATCGAAAGGCAGGTGATCCTCATGCCGGAGGAAGTTCGCGCAATCCAGTGCCGCAGCTGCGGCGGAGCGATGTACTCGGATCAGAAGGCGGCGGCATATGTCTGTGCGTTCTGCGGCACGTCGGTCCCGTGGACGAATGAGCAGGTCTTTTTGGGCATCGCCGATCACGTTCCGTCACAAGCCGGTGCAGATCGTAGACGGGGCGATGAAACTCGGCCATGTGGAGGTGATGACGGAGGTCGACCCGCACGATGCACGGGTGCTGAGTCAAAAATACCGCCAAAAACAGCGTCGCGGGCAAACTCGCGCTCTGGGACGAGACGACGACGGCAGCGTTCGCGGGTGTCTGCCGCCTAACGTTCGTATGCCCGTTCTGCGGCGGCGAATTCACGGGCGAGTCAACGCAGCATTTCTTTACGTGCGGCTATTGCAGCAATACATTCGAGGACGAGCAGCTCGTGCGCCCCGGCGGCTATCGGAGAGAGTTCATCATGGGGGTTGGCGCGGAGAATGTACCCGAGAAGGCGATTCCGTTCTCTGTCACGATGACGCAGGCACAGAATGCCGCACGGGTACTCGTACAGCAGTTCCCGCAGGAATTCGCGGGGCAGGACATCGAGCGGCGCATCCGCGCGGAGATGACGGCGGTCTACATCCCGTTCTCACTCGCCGATCTCAGTGTCAAGATGTCCACGCACAGCAATCGCGGCGATTTTGAGGCGTACGAGGAGATCGTCAACTGGGCGTGCCCCGACACGACGCTCTATGACATCCACCTGCTCGATCGGCTCGACCCGTGGGATTTCGGCGCGGTGACGCCATTCGATCCCGCCTTTGCCGAAGGGATCTTCCGCGTTGCGGCGACGGCAAACAACGCCTCACGCGCAGATGTGATCGACAATCTCCTCGCGGAGCGGCTCGTCACCGACCTAAAGGATACATTCGGGCTGACGAAGGCAAAGATCGTGCGCTGGGGACGGGATTTCCGCAAGCACAAGAGCGCGGCCTTCCTCCTGCCCGTCTACTATCTGGATCGGCGCGCAGAGGACGGCGAAAACGCGCGGCAGGTACGCATCGCGGTGAACGGACAGACGGGCAAGGCAGCCGCACTGTTCTATCAATACGGGCGGGAGGAACGGTATGTCTCGCGTGTACCGTCTCACCCGAAGGCGATGTCGACGGAGCACACGGTGCGCACGCCGCCCGTTGCGGTCAAACGCGTCGGTTCGCCGTTCCTGCACCGCGCCATCCCGCTCGATGCGGCGGTGGAAAAGTCACTCGGACAGAGATTGCGCGGGCTATTCGGATTCGGTAGCTAAAGAATGCACGAAAAAGACTGCGGTACGAAACGACAACATTTCGTACCGCAGCCTTTTTATGATCCTAAAGAATTAGGGGTTACGTCAAATACAACGGACATGCGTGCTCCACGCAAACACTTAGTTGCGCAAGCATTCGTGTGCTTGTACGCTCAAATACCGCCAGACTTCTTAAACGCGCTTCGCTTGAACGAAAGAAGTCCGGCGGGGCGTACCGCACAAGCGGTCAACGTCATCCAATCACACTTCGCTAACGCTTGTGTTCTTGGGACGTTTTCCCATGCGACCTGTTACCCAATCACCTTCGTCCTACGGACTTGCTTCTTGGACAGGTCAGTATTTTCCCGCTTGCTCCACTAGGGTTTGCTTAGGAGCATCGCTGTCCGCATTCTCCCGTAACATTTATCACAGAGCCAAGAATCCCTGAATATATCCGTGCGCCCCTACTCCACCGTCCACTCGTTCACGTTCCCAAAGAAGCCGATGGCGCGATGCCCGAGCAGGTTGTCCTCCGCGATGCCGTGCACGCGAGCGCTCACCACATAGACAGCATCGATGTAGCAGAGGAACACATAGGGCGGATCCTTTGCCAGCTCCTCCTGAAAGAGTCCGTAGAGCCGCATCCGCTCGTCAGGGTCGCTCGTACGCCGCGCTGCCATGAGATATTCATCGACGCGTGCGTTCGAGTAGCGACCCACATTCACTTTCCCGTTCGTCGTAAACACCTTGTAGGTATGCATATCCGGATCGAGCGGGCTGCCCCAGCCGACGAGGTATGCCATCTGCCCGGCCCAGTCGATCTGCGCCGGGGTCTCCACCGTGCAGTGGATGCCGGCGGCACACAGCTGCTCCGCTGCAGCATGGACGATCTCGCTGCGGGCAAAATTATCGTTCTGCACGGTGAGCCGAAAGCCGACCTCCTCACCGCCGCGCATATAGTAGCCGTCTGCGCCCCGCACGCAGCCCGCCGCCTCAAGGAGTTGCTGCGCCTTCGCGGGGTTGTAGTCGTAGCGTTCCACGTTCGGATTGTTGTAGACGCTGCGCTGCAAAGGGCTGTACGCCGGTATTCCATAGCCGAGCAGTGCCTTGTCGATGAGTGCCTGCCGATCGATCGCATAGGAGATGGCAGGGATGAGATCACGATTCCGCTGCCAGTACGGATGGGCGAAATTGAACAGAATCGCGCGGTAGTCCGTCGTCTTCATATCATAGCAGCGGTAGGCGGGATTCCCCATGAACTGCGCCGCATTCGTCGGAGCGAGATGCGCCAGGTCGATCTGTCCGTCCGCAAGTGCCTGCGCCTCCGTGACATCGTCCCCGATGATCTTGAAGACGAAGCTGTCGACCTTCGGTGCGCCGCGATAGTAGTCCTCGTTTTTCACGAGGACGATTTCCTTGCCCGCCTCCCAATGGTCGATTCGGAAGGGGCCCGTGCCGACGGGGCTGCGGAAGAATCCTGTCGTCTTCAGATCCCGCCCCGCCAAGAGGTGTGCGGGCAGGATCGGCTGCACCATGTCGTCGAGGAAGGCTGCATTCGGCGCGGACAGGCGGATGCGCACGGTCTTGTCGTCGAGCTCGGTGATCTCAAGCACATCCTCGAAGTTCTGCGCATTGAACGAGCCTGTCAGCGGATTTTTGGATCGCCTCGATGGTAAACTTCACATCCGCCGCACGCAGCGGTTTCCCGTCATGCCAGAACACGCCGTCACGCAGCCGAAATACATAGGTATAGGGTCTCCGGATCGTATTCGTACGACTCCGCCAGTCCCGGCACCGTCGCCCCCGTCGCATCCCGCCGCATCACCCCGTCAAAGAGCAGCTGGTCAATCACCCCGTACTCATTCAGAAGAGGATTGATCTGATCGTAGTCCCTCGACCCGCAGACGATCCGCGCTCCATGATCCTCGTCCGCGCGGTTCTCGCCACAGCCGCCGGCGAGTGCAAGCAGTACAAACGCGATGCACAAGTACAGCAGCTTTTTCACTACATCACCTCCTCCAATCGAACGTATTTTTGATTTGCATTATAAAAGCTCTTTCTCTTTTTCCGCAATTGTATTTTTGAAAAAAATTTTTTTCCGTTTCGTCACTAAAAGTTTTTTTCAAAATTTTCCTGAAAACCTGTTATTTTTTTGACAGGGTCACAGGAGAAATCTTTTATGGTAAGATACATATAGGAAGCACTGATAAATTCAGCCCATCATCTTGGCGCATCCTTTTCGCCCTGCCTGTGTCAACAAATCCTCCACATAGCACAACGGCTATGCGTCCGGTTTGTTTCCTTGGCAGGGACAAAAAAATTCTGCACCAATCTGACAGGCTTCATTTTTATCAGCGTTTCCTATAGTCAAACGATTATGAACAGCGGAGGTGTGTTCTATGAAACTAAAATCATTTCTCCTTGCCGCGATCCTCGCGTTCATCCTCCCCGCATCTCTCGCTTCGGCGCAGCTCACGGATGAGGATATGGCACTCGGCGGCATCCACATCGGCGATACGCGTGCCGAGGTAGAGGAACTCTACGGCAATGGCAATCGCTACGCAGACGGTGTGGAGGTGTGGAACGGCGAGGATGTCGGCATACACGCCATTGACTACGGCGCGTCGCTCCATGTGACGTACCGCAGCACTGAGAGGGGCTGGCACGTCATCAGCGTGCATCTTGGCGTGGACGACGTGAACGAGTACCTTTCAAAGCCGTCGGAGGAGTCGCAGAGCCTTGAGACACCGCGCGGCATCCATCTGGACAGCACTGCGGAGGATCTTGAGGAGGCGTACGGATACCTGCCAAAGCCCAAGTGCAGCAACAACGCACCGCCCGTCTGCGGCTACTTCTACGACGGGGAAACGGCACAGCTCGCATTCTACATCTGCGCCGAGCACAGCCCCGGCATCCGCTCCATCTGGCTGCACGAGAAGTAACGCACCCAAAAAGCATAAGAAAAACGGCTGCTGTGATGAAGGACGCTCCTTCGCACAGCAGCCATTTTTTCCTTAACCGAGGTTATCTCTCAGACCGCGTTCACATTTTTTCCCATGCGGTGAACTTGTATGCGCGTGCACCGCCGCCAACATCCACACCGCTGTAATAGTCATCGTAGTACCCGTGTTCCTCGAGGTAGTCACGCACGGCATTGTTGCCCGTGTAGACTGTGTACCTACCGCTCGGCAGCGCACTCCGGAACTCGCCGACCGCCGATGACGGCGAGCTCGGCTCGTACATTGTGATCGTGCTGCCGTTCTTGATGAAGATGGCGAACTTGCATGCCTTCACATGACTCTGGAAGGTGCTCTCGCTGATCGTGCCGCTCCACATGGCGAACGTCATGGAGGACATCGCCAGCATCAGGGTAAAGACCAGTGCCATCACTTTAGCCGCCCGTTTCATGATACATCATCTCCTTTTTATCAACACAAGCTACTCGGAAAATGAAGCTGCGCAGCTCATTTTGTCTTATTATAGTCGAAATAACTCGGAGATTGTACTGTCATAAATGACAGGTTTATCAAAAATTTTTCTCAAAAACCTGTCATTTGTGACAGGTCACAGCGCACTATTTTCATGTTAAGATAAACACGACGAATCACTCATTCCCCGACATTTACGCAAGGAGGAACAACCATGCATACCAAAAACGTTTCTAGCCGCCCTCCTGTCCACGCTCCTCCTCTGTGCGCCTCTCTCGGCGGCAGAAGGTGTCCTGAATGACCGAACGGAGGAGCACACACAGCCGCCGCAGTCGCTGGAGGACGTGCAGGACAGGGCGGCGCGGGACTGGTCACGCTCCGTGGAATCCCCTGTCTCGTGGCTCACGGTCGAGGATCATGTCCTGACGGTCTACGACAAGGACGACACCAAGGTCTACCGCGGCATCTACCCCCAGCTTGGGCTTGTGAATGATGACAGCTCACCGCTGGCAAAAAGCATTCGATGCGTGGAATGCGGAGATCGGCACGGGCGCATGGCACAGCTCGATCCGTACCCTCAGCGAGGAAGCACGCAGGGGCGGGTACGATCTCCCCTTCTATTACAGCGACATCACGCCCATCTCGCGGTGGGGACGGGTGGATGAGCAGCTCATCTCGTTCTTTATGGAAGGGTCATCGTATGCGGGCGGTGCGCATCCCATCGCCCATGTCGATGCGTATACCTTTGATCGGAAAACGGGGCGGCAAATCGCGCTCGATGAGATTGTCACGAACCGAACGCTCCTGATCGCCGCCATCGAGGCGGCATTCCAAACGCAGTATCCCGCAGCAGTGGAGCGGGATTTCCCGCACGGTGTCATGGAGGCACTGCTCATGCAGCATCCGGCAGAAAAGGGGCTCGCGTCGTTCTGCTGGTACATGGCAGCGGACGGGAGTCTCGTGATCTACTACCCGGACTCCGTGCTCGCCTCCTACGCAGCGGGTGCATTCACCCTCACGATTACACGGCAGGATGCACCGCGCCTCTTTACGGCGGCGTATCCGATGGAATAGTTGCTGAACGCAGAACAGGTGTGCAAAGCAAATACTGCATTGCACACCTGTTCTTTTTGTGTATCTAACGAAACAAATCAGCATGTGAGCCGGTGTCCATCAACGTGAGTGTCAGCACATCTCCGTCAATGCGATAGATCAGAAGCCAATCGGGTTTGATATGGCATTCGCGACATTTGGAATAATCCCCCGTGAGCCAATGATCCGAATACTTTTCGGGTAGTTCTTTGCCGCAGCGAAGCATTTCGACAACTTCACCAAGGAGCGACAAGTCCAATCCTCGTTTTTTTGCTCGTTTGTAGCTGCGGCGAAAGGTCTTCGTATACTTCAATTCATACTGCATGCTCATTCTCCAATGCGCGTTCCAGTTCCTCCCAGTTCTTATACGAAGGAACAGACGGATCATGAGCAATCTGCGCGGCTTCCTGAATCGCCTCAAGAAGTTCGGCTGTATACTTTTCCTCCTTCACGGCGAACGGCAGTCCACGATGGATGAGGCACTGGCGCAGGAATACGTTGACGGCGGTGGAGAGATCGAGACCGAGGTTCTGGAAGAGTGCCATCGACTGCGCCTTGACGTCGGCATCAATGCGGATCTGTGCAGATACGGTTGCCATAGGATCACCTCCCTCTTTTTGCTATATATCTATTATACCATTTTTGCAGTACAACGTAAACAAAAATCAAAAATACGCCGTGAGACTCATCCCGAGCACCTTCTGCCGTGCGCCGTCAAATGTACGCCCCCTAAAGAGCGGCGTGCCGGAGCGGGCGGGGCGCAGGTCGAATCCCTCGACGGCGAGTGCAACACCACGCGCAAGGACGATGTCGGCACGCGCCCCCCAGCCGCGGAATCCCGCACGCCCGAAGAAGGTCGGGTCGCCGTCCATCGCGTGATGGAGATAGGTCGCACGCGGCTGATGATAGTAAGCGATCCACGCGCCGTAGTCGCCCGCCTTCTCCACATCGGGCGAGGGGCGCAGACGGAGCGTCGCCACATATCCGTGACCCTCGTCGTCATAGCGGTCGAGATCGGTCTCTGCGCGCCCGTGCAGGTACTCGACCTCGAGGCTGCGGTATCGGTCAAACCGATAGCCTGCAAAGAGTTCGAGGATGCGCTGATGGTCGATGCCGTTGTGGAGGGCAAGCGGATCTTTCATTGCCTGCACGCGTGTGACGGCGGGCAGCTCCGTCTCCATATCATAGTAGAACGCGCCGCCCATCCACTTCGTCCAGTTCCGCTCATAGCCGAGGATGACGCCGCGTTTCCGCTTGTCTCCTGTCGGCGCAACGGTGCGCCCGTAGAAGATGGAGGTCATCCCGACGCTCTTGTCGCCGTACCGCCAGCGCACGCCCTCGACACGCTTGTCAAAGACGTTGCCCTCAATCGGGGTAAAGATGAATCTGCCCGCGCGGATCTTCGCACCATGTCCGTTATCATGTTCGGTGTAGAGGCGCGAGAGGTAGAGATGACGGTCATTCCGATGTGCGCCCGCGATGGTGTCCTTGTCATAGCGGATGTCCTCGAGCATCCCTGCTGATGCTCCACCCGCCGCCAAGGTGAGCGGTCGGCGCTATGCGGAAGCGGCGTGTGGAGAGGTATACGTCCTGCCTTTTTTTCACGGAGGGAAGCTCCATACGCGCCTTGCCGTAGAGCCAGCGGTAGTCGCCCCAGAACTCAAAGCGCGGTGTTTTTTTCGACATTCGCTGTGTCCGTCGGCCGCTCTGCCGGTGCGCTCTGCTCCGCCGCATCAGGCGGCAGCGCGGCAGCTGCGGCGGGCACGGCACAGGAAAGGGATGCGCCCATGAGCGCGAGGGGAACAAGGTGTTGGATATGTCGCACGGTGTCCTCCGTTCTGATCGTGTCCAATCGGGCGGAAATTGTTTTGTCGCAAAACTTATTTTTATTCTACCATGAAACAAGTTCATTCACAAGAAATCATAGAAAAAGCAGGACGCATCAGATGTTACGGACATGCGTGCTCCACGCAAACACTTAGTTGCGCAAGCGTTCGTGTGCTTGTACGCTCAAATACCGCCGGACTTCTTAAACGCGCTACGCTTGAACGAAAGAAGTCCAGCGGGGCGTACCGCACCCTTTTCCCGCTTGCTCCACTAGGGTTTGCTTAGGAGCATCGCAGTCCGCATTCTCCCGTAACATCCATCATAGAACCCAGAAACCTCCAGCGAATCATTCTAATTTTTTTAGATAATAGGACTTTTCGCGCAAGGAATTTTATACATTTCAAACGAAATAATATAAATGGAGGGAGGTGCGGCGATGGAACGACTGCGATCATTGTCCCTGTTTTCGCTCTGTCTGCTCGCCACGGTCTGTCTCCTTCTCCCCGCCGCGCGTGCGGATGCGCTCACCCTCGGCTATGACCGCAACTATGGCACGGCGTATGTCAATATCCTGCGCCGCGCGAGCATGGAGCCGATGGAGATGTTGGGATGTACGCACAAGCGTCTCGAGCTGTTTCAGGATCGCCGCGTGGATGCGATCGAGGTCTACGATTTCGAGGCGGAGCGGTTTCAGCGCGGAACGTCGGAGCCGCTGTACTGGTATCCGCATTTCACGGCGACTGTCGTATTCGCCGTGCCCGAGGATGCGCCCGTGCCTGTGACGCGCTGGGCGGATCTCCGACAGGATGTCACGGTCGTCCTGCCGGACAGCTCACCCGCACGCGAGATCTTCTTTCTGCTGCTCGCCCAGCGGATGGGACCCGATTTCGACACGGCGTTTCATCGGCTCGCACGGATGAAGGAGGAGGGACGGCTCCGCTTTTATCCCGTCCATCGCGGCGTGCGGAGCATCTTCGCCGGCGGGGATGTGCGCGACGTCTATGTGGTCTTTGACCACGAGGCAGACCGACTCATTCGGCGCGGCGCACGTCTCACGGTTGTCACCCCTGCGGATGGGACGCTCTCGTTCACAAAGGGGCTGCTCTCGCGCACACCGCTCACATTTTCCGACGTATTGCCCGAGGCACTGGCGGCGGCAGGCTACCCTCCGCCCGCAGATGTCCTCCCCGCGCGTGCGGTGCCGCCCGATTTTCTCCTCTCCCTGCGTGCAGCAAACGCACGCTACCACACGGAGATCCGTCAACGCCCCTCCTCACGCCGTCGGAGCCGCATGAGCGGTTCATCGTCCTCGTCCTCACCCTCGTTGTGACGGTTGTCTGGGGATGACGTTCCGACAGCGCGTGCTCCACCACGGAGCGCGGCGCGCCGTCCTTCTCCTCATCGCCATGCTCCTGCTCTGGGAGCTCGACCGCATGGCGAAGATTCTCGCGTTCACACACGACGCAGCATTCGAACGCCTCCTCTGGTATCTCTACTATGTGTTTCGCGGAGGTCTCTCGGTGGCACTGCTCTGGATCGCATGGGCATCGGATGAGGACGTGCTTAAACGCGCAATGCCGCCGTGGCTCAAGGCAGTCTTCGGCGTCAACCTCTTCCTCGCCGTGCTCATTCTCTGCAACGATCTGCATCATCAATTTTTTTCTACTTCACATGGAGTACGGAGACGATGGAGTGGTCGGAGCACATGGCGTGGGGCACGTATGCCTACTGGACGCTCTGGTTCATCGAGATCTTCGCCGCGCTCCTGCTTCTCCTCGAAAAGGCGAAGGCGCAGCAGGTTCTGCAAAATGCGATGATGCTCCCGTTTGCGCTGTTTTTTGCCTTCATCGTGTACTCAATCGCCTATCAGTGGATCGCGTGGGTACAATGGGCGGAGCTGACATCGGTGACGGCACTGTTCTTTCTGCTGCTCATCGAACTCTGTATGCGCACGGGGCTGATGCCGTCGAACCGTCTGCATCAAAAGTTCTTCACGCACTCACGGCTCGCGATGCAGCTCACGGATGCGGCGGGCACGCCCGTCTTCGTCTCAGCGGCGCGGACGCGTGCGCCGCAGCGTGACATCCGCACCGCGCGCATGGAGGTGGACGGCGGCGCACTCCTCTGGCAGGAGGATCTCTCCCTCCTGCACGAGCAGCAGCGGCGGCTCACTCTGACCCGTGACACACTCCTGCGTGCACGGCGTGTCCTGCGGGAGGAGCACACGATCCGAAAGCGGCTTCTCAGGCTCATGCTCCGCCGTCAGCTCTCGGAGGAACTGGAGGCGATCCTCGCGGCAAAGCGGCCGCTCCTGCGTGCATTCCGCGAGCAGCTGATGGCGACGGACGACGAGGCGGCGATCACGCTGCTGATCCGTCGGCTCAACCTGCTCTCCTCCTATCTCAAAAAAACGCTGTGTGCTCTTCCTCAAGGGACAGGAAGACGGCTACATCCGCGCCGACGAGCTCTCGATGGCAGTCTCGGAGACGTGCACCTACCTGCGCCCGCTCGGGCTGCGCGTGGGCGTGGAATGGGCGCAGCAGGAATCGCTTCCGGAGGCGGATGCGCTCGCCCTGTTTGACTTCTTCGCGGAGTTTCTGGCACGCGCCGCACGGGAGGAGACAGCGGACGCATTTTTGCCGTTTCGCAGACGGTACGCTCACCTTCCTGCTCGAGCCGGCAGACTGGATCGCACCGTGGACGGCAGACTGGCAGGAGCATCACGCGGTACGGATCGCCCTCGACGACCGTGGCTATGCGCTCTCACTGCGTGTCCGCCCCGCCCCCGCAGAGACGGAGGAAGCCACAGCAGATGATGCGGCTGCGTGCGCGGCAGGGGGCAGCAGTGCCCATGCACAGGCATGCGAACCGCGCGCAGCGGAGACGGAGGGCTCTTCATGGAACGGCTGAGTGCATACGGCTATGAGACGATCCTCGCCCTCGTTCTCCTCGCGAGTCTCGTCCTCATCGCACAGACGGCGATGCTCTGCCGCAGCATCGCGAACCTCCCGCAGCACCGCATCCACTATGCGCTGCCGGGTGTGGCGGCACTGCTCCTCGCGCTCTATACGACGCTCCTCCTCGGCGGCACCTGGAGTCTCATCCGCATCGAGCTGCCGCCCGATGGGTGGCTCCTGCCACAGCGTTGGGGCGTGGGCATCGCAGCAATTGTAATCGGACTCACCGCCTGTGAGCGCAGACTCGTCCCCTCGCTGCTGCTCATCGGCGCGGGCGTGCTCTCCCTGCCGCCGCTGGACAAGCTGCTCCCGATGAGTGCAGTGCTCGTCCTCGGGATGCTGACGGCGCGGCTCCTGCTCCTCGCCGTGCGTACACAGCGGCAGCGCAGCCGTACCGTAACCACTGCCTCCATCCGCGCGGGGCTGGATCTCATGCCCGATGGGCTGCTCTTTGCCCGTGCGGACCACAGTGCCGTGCTCGTCAACATCGCCATGCTGCATTTCATGGAACGGCTCTGCGGACGGCAGTATCGGAATGCAGCGGTATTCTGGCGGGATCTGTTGGCGTTTGATGCGCCCACCGTGGCGGAAAAGGAGCTGCGCGCGAACGCAGTTCTCTTCCGCTTTGCCGCCGGCGACGTGTGGCTCGTGCAGCGCGTGCAGCTCGCGGGCGATCTGGACGGCTGGCAGCTGACCGCCTCCTGTGTGACGGAGCTGGATGCCGTCACGCGCGAGCTCGCGGCGAAAAACGAAGCTCTCACGAACATGATCGGCGCACAGAAGGATCTGCTCGCGCGGTTCGAGAAGGCGGAGCGTCACCGCGCCCTCCACGAGATTACCTCGCGCGTGCACGACATCCTCGGTCAGCGCATCAGTATGCTCCAGCAGCTGCTCGCGAGCGCCGCGCCGAAGGACGCATTGGATACGATCGTACGGATCGACAGCCTCCTCGAGTCGGTACCGCTCGCGCAGGAGGCACATCCCGCAACACTGCTCGCCGATATGACGGACACCTATCGGCGGCTCGGCATCCGCATTGCGCTCACGGGCGAGCTGCCGCGCAACCTGCGGCGCGCACGCGCCTTTTCCGCCATCATCCGCGAGGCACTCAGCAACGCCGTCTGCCACGGGCGCGCGAATGAGATCCACATCACGCTCACGGAGCGGCGGCTGCGCGTCTCGGACAACGGCATCGGCTGCGTGGCACTGCGCCCCGGCGGAGGCCTCACAGGCATGATCCGCCGCGTGAACGAGCTCGGCGGACGACTCATCATCACCCACACACCACATTTTTGAACTCGACGCACAGATAGGGGAAAAAAACAGGATGATTAAAAATTCTTCTCGTGGACGATCAGAAAATACTGCTCGAAGGCCTCGTCAAGATCCTCGCCCCCTCGATGACATCAAGGTTGTCGGCACCTGCACCCTCTCGGAGCTGGCAGAGGAGGCGTGCATACGCCTTGCTCCCGACCTCGTTCTCATGGACATCTGTATGGAGGGTCGCACGAGCGGCATTCAGATCTGCACGCGGCTCAAGAAGCAGTTTCCAAACCTGCGCGTCGTCCTCATGACGGGGATGCAGGAGGTTGCGTTTCTCGATTGGGCAAAGGACGCGGGCGCGGACAGCTTCATCTACAAGGAGTCCTCGAGCGAGGCATTCGCCGCGTGTATCCGTGCGACCATGGAGGGCAGACGGATCTACCCGCGCGCAGCCGCCGGATGTGCGCTCGGCGGCACGGACAACCCGCTCACGGAGCGCGAACTCGCCATCCTGCAGCGCATCTGCCGCAACATGAACTATGACGAAATCGCGGCCGAGCTTGGCATCACAAAGCGCACCGTCAACTTCCACATCGGCAATATGCTCGCCAAGACGGGATACAAGAGCATCGTCGGACTCGCCGTCGAAGCGACCGAGCGCGGCTACGCAGGCAGTGCCCCCTGACGTACGGCGTTTTTTTCCTGCTTTTTCAAATTTTTTTCGTTCAACCTGTCATTTATGACAGTACACTTTTCCATGCAATATGATAAAAATGGAGAAAAACTGTCAGAACACTCTTGCTTAGGAAGCACTGATAAATTCAGCCACGCCATCTTAACGCATCTTTTTTGCCCGCTTTTTGTCGGCAAATCCTCCACATAGCTTTGGCTATGCGTCCGGTTTGCCTCCTCAATCGGACGAAAAAAATCTGCGCCAATCTGACGGACTTCATTTTATCAGCGATTCCTTTATTCTACAGAGGAGGAATAATTATGGGTCTCATCCAAGCAGCAGTCGGCTCTGTGGGCGGCGTTCTTGCCGATCAGTGGAAAGAATACTTCTACTGCGACAGCCTCGACAAGGACTCCCTCGTCGCAAAGGGACAGAAGCGTGTCAGCGGCCGCAGCTCGAACACGAGCGCAACGGACAACATCATCTCGAACGGCTCCGTCATCGCCGTCAACGAAGGACAGTGCATGATCATCGTCGAGCAGGGCAAGGTCGTCGAGATCTGTGCCGAGCCTGGCGCATTCACGTACGACAGCTCCACCGAGCCGACGGTCTTTGGCGGTGATCTCGCGAACGACCTCGTGTCCGTGTTCAAGAATATCGGAAAGCGTTTCACGTTCGGCGGCGACGCACCGAAGGATCAGCGCATCTACTATTTCAATACGAAAGAAATCATGGGCAACAAATACGGGACGGCGCAGTCCATCCAGTTCGAGACCATGATCGGCCAGTACATGCTGAACGTCAACATCCGCTGCTTCGGCGAGTACAGCTACCGCATCACGAATCCGATCCTCTTCTACACGAACGTCTGCGGCAACGTCGAGGGCGTGTATGAGCGCAGCGAGATCGACTCACAGCTCAAGAGCGAACTGCTGACCGCGCTGCAGCCGACGTTCGGGCGGATCGCAGCGAAGGGCATCCGCTATACGCAGCTCATCAACTACACGAAGGACATCCGGAACGAGCTGTCCGAGGAACTGTCCGACGAGTGGGGCAAGCGGCGCGGCATCGAGATCGTCTCCTTCGGTGTGTCGAGCGTCAAGGCGGACGAGGAGGACGAGAAGCGCATCAAGGAGATCCAGGACAGCGCCATCATGAGCGACCCGAACCTGCGCGCGGGCCGTCTCGCCACCGCGACGGCAGATGCCATGCGCACCGCCGCCGGCAACGAGGCGGGCATGGGCGGCGCATTCGGCTTCATGGGTATGGGCATGGCAGGAAACGCCGGCATGAATGCCATGGGCGCATTCGGGCCGCAGGGCGGAGCTGCCCCGCAGGGCAATCCGCTCGCGGGCGGTGCAGTAGGCGGCGGCATGGCAGCAGGCGGTGCGGCGGCAGGATGGACGTGCGGCTGCGGACAGAGCGGCAACACGGGCAAATTCTGCGCCGGCTGCGGCAAGCCAAAACCGGCACCTGCGGCAGGGATGGAGCTGCCCCTGCGAGTCACACGGGCAATACGGGCAAGTTCTGCGCCGAGTGCGGCAAACCACAGCCGTCCGCCGATGGATGGAGCTGCTCCTGCGGCACAACGAATCAGGGCAAGTTCTGCGCGAACTGCGGCAAGCCAAAACCGGCGGGCGCACCGCTCTACGCGTGCGACAAGTGCGGCTGGAAACCCGACGATCCCACCCACCCGCCGAAATTCTGCCCGCAGTGCGGCGATGTCTTTGACGAGAACGATAAACAGTGACTTGTATACGGTGTGGTGTGCCGTCCTGATGAAGCACATCACACTGTTATCATCATAGAGAGGTGATTGATATGGCAGACACAAGCGTCAGCTACAAATGCCCCAACTGCGGCGCCCCCTCTCCTTTCTCCCCGGCCACGATCATGTGACCTGCGAGTACTGCTCAGCGGAGCTCGACATCGCCGCTGTCGAGGGCTCTCTTTCAGAAGGCACAGGAGAAGGCAGTGCTCGCCGCCGAGGCAAAGGAATCGAAGTGGAACACCGCAGCTGCGGGCGGCGAATGGGAGGCCGCCGAGGCAGAGACGATGAAGATCCAGACCTGCTCCTCCTGCGGCGCAGAACTCGTCTCCGACGGCAACACAATGGCGACCGAGTGCGCCTACTGCGGCAGCCCGAACATGATGCCGCGCCAGTTTGACGGCATGCTCCGCCCGGATCTTGTCATCCCGTTCAAAAAGACAAAGCAGGAGGCCATCGCCGCGCTCAAAGAATTTTACACGGACGGCTTCCGCAAATACATCCTCCCGAGCTCGTTCACATCCGAGAACCGTCTCAGAAATCCAGTCCATGTACGTCCCCTTCTGGCTGTTCGACTCAAAAGGTACACGCGAGCGCGACCTTCAGCGCGGAAAGCGACAGAGTCACCGAGACGGCGGACGAGATCATCACCGAGACCAGTCACTACACCTGCGAGCGCAGCGGCTCCATGGCGTTCGAACGCATCCCCGTCGACGGCAGCGAGCGCATGGACGACAGCTACATGGAGAGCATCGAACCGTTCGACTACAGCGAGCTCGAGCCCTTCTCCGCCGCCTACCTCACGGGGCACGTTGCAGACAAATACGACGTGGACGCAGAGGCGAGTGCCCCGCGCGCGGATGCGCGTGTCGAGACGAGTGCCGTCGGCGTCCTTGAGAGCACCGTCACGGGCTACGACCGCTGCTCGCTCGACGGCGAGGCGCATATCATCAAGGAGGACGGCAACGTCAGCTACGCCATGGCGCCCGTCTGGATTCTCACGACGAAGTTTGATGGAAAGCCCTACACCTTTATGATGAACGGACAGACCGGCAAGGTCGTCGGCTCCGTCCCCGTCGACAAGACGAAGGTGCTGCTCTACTCCATTATTCCCGCCATCCTGAGCATCCCCGTTTTCTACTACATCGTGAAATTCATGATGTCGGACTGACGCAGGAGGTGAACTGTTTATGGAAACGATTGGTATCTCCCTTGTCTGCGCCATCATCCTCGGCGTCGTGATCTACTTCTTCCTCATGGGGCAGGCAAGCAATGTCGCACAGGGCCTCCGAGGCGGATGAGTACCTCGATCGAGAGAGCTTCTCCCTCGACGTCAGCAAGGACAGCTTCCTCTACACCTCCGTCACGCGCCAGACAAAGACGAAGAAATCCTCCGACGATAAATAACGTCGAAAAAGACTTGAAGGAGGTAGACAGCGGAGGCGGACGCCTACCTGAACCACGACACCTTCCGGCTCGAGCAGAGCGAGGACAACTACCTCTACACCACCGTCACACGCGAGGCCAAGGAAAAGAAGGAATCTTCCTCCGGCTCCAATGTCAGCACCTCCAGCAACGACAGCAGCCACGGCGGCGGCGGGAAGTTCTAACGCGACAAGCTGGAATCTCCAGCAGTATACCGATCGGGAGCGCAGCCCGATGGCGAACTCCAACTACTTATGTAACGAAGCGTTCGCACAGGGCGCGCCCCCGATTTTCTATATGATAAAAGAGGTAACACCATGCCCGACACAAGCGTCAGCTACAAATGTCCCAAATGCGGTGCCCCGCTCACCTTCCTCCCGGGGCACAATCATGTGACCTGCGCGTTCTGCGATGCCAAGATCAGCATTGCCGAGATGGATGCCCTCTATGCACAGAAAGAGGCGCAGGCGGCACAGGCGGCAGAGAAGGCGGAGGAAAAAGAAGCGCAGTGGAACACCGAGAACGCAGGCAGCACATGGGACGGCGCCGAGACGGCGAACATGATGATCCAGACCTGCTCCTCCTGCGGCGCGGAGCTCGTCTCCGACGGCAACACCATGGCGACCCAGTGCGCCTACTGCGGCAGCCCGAACATGATCCCACGCCGCTTCGACGGCATGCTGCGCCCCGACTATGTCATTCCATTTAAGAAGACGAAGGAGGATGCCATCGCCGCGCTCAAGGAGTTCTACAAGGGGAAAAAAACTGCTCCCGAAGGCGTTCCGCGACGAGAACCGCATCAAGGAGATCCAGTCCATGTACGTCCCCTTCTGGCTCTTCGACGCGCAGGTAAGCGCCAGCATGGACTTCAGCGCGGAAACGATGAGTCGGCGCGATACGGCGAGACGAGATCATCATCGAGACCAGCCACTATCGCTGCGAGCGCAGCGGCGAGATGACGTTCCGCGGCATCCCCGTCGATGCGAGCAAACGCCTGGACGACAAGTACATGGACAGCATCGAGCCGTTCGACTATAGCGAGCTCCGCCCCTTCTCCGCTGCGTATTTCACGGGACACCTCGCCGACAAATTCGATGTCGATGTCAAGGAATCCCTGCCGCGCGCCGATACGCGCCTCACGGCGAGCGTCATCCACGCGCTGAGCAAAACCGTCAGCGGCTATACCAGCACCGCCCCGAGCGGCAGCTCGAAGATCCGAAAGCAGTCGGGCGATGTCTGCTACGCCATGATGCCCGTCTGGATCCTCACCACGAACTATCAGGGAAAGCCCTACACCTTCATGATGAACGGACAGACCGGCAAATTCGTCGGTGCGGATCTGCCCAAGGACACATTCAAGGAGTACGTCTACCCGCTCATCCCGTCCGCACTCGTCTTCGCCGTCCTCTTCTGGCTCGGCTGGCTCATGTTTGATCTGTAGGAGGTGCGGCACATGATGAACGAAATGAAATATGGACGCAGCACGCTCCTCGCCCTGCTCCTCCTCTGCCTCAGCATCTTTGTCCTCGCCGTCCCCAAGGCGGCGGATGCCTCAGGCATCGGAAACGCACGCGTCATCGACGAGATGAACCGCCTCTCCGATGCCGAGGTGCAAAAAACTCGATGCGCAGCTCGCAGCAGTGGAACGGACGCACCGCATCCGCATCCTCGCGGCAATCGTCGGTGATTGGAAAGACAAACCGCTGAAGCCGCTCGCGGAGAATATCATCAAAACCATCGCCCCCGGCGGTGAAAAACGGTGCGGTTCTGCTTCTCCTCTCGCCCGAAAACAACACCTACTACGTCGCCACCGATGCAAAGCTCAGGACACGCATTACCGACGAGGGCATTGAGCACCTCACGGAGAAATTCCTGCCCGCCTTCGAGAGCAAGAAATACGCCGATATGTTCACGGCATTTGGTCAAGTCGCGGGCGAAATGCTCACCTACTACGAGAAGGAGGGCAAGCCCTTCACCACGGGCGGCGCACTCAGTGCCGTTGCACGTGCCGTCGCGGCCGGGGAACACAGACAGGGGGATGCGGGACTGAGCACTGTGCGCGTGATCGACGAGTCCGACCTCATCACCGATGCCGAGGAGCAGGCGCTCGACGCAAAGCTCGCCGCGTATGAAGCGGCACGGCATCCGCGTCCTCGTCGGCACCGTCAAGAACACACACGGGCAGGTGCTCGGAAAGGTCGCAAACGGTGTCGTCGACCGCATCGCGGACGGCGGTGCAAACGGTACCATCGTCCTCCTCCTCGCACCAAAGGAGCGCGACTTCTACATCTCCACCGACAACAAGATGCGTGAGCGCATTACCGATGACGACGGCATCGACTACCTCGCAGATCAGTTCGTCCCCTCCCTCAAGGAGGACAAATACGCCGAGGGCTTTACCGCATTTGCAGCGGCCGTGGATGAGATGGTAGCCTACTACGAAAAGGAAGGAAAGCCCTTCAACCCCGATGCCTTCCTGCTGACCATCGTCGCCCTCGTCGGTGCCCTCATCGCTGCCACCCTCGTTTACTGGTTCATCTTTGCCAATCTCTCGGACAGCATGCTCAGTGTCCGAAGTGCCCACGAGGCGGACGACTACGTCGAGCGCGGCAGCTTCCGCCTCACGCACCGCGCGGACATCTTCCTCCGCACCACAGAGTCCCGTGAGACGAAGCACAAGGAGACATCATCATCCTCCTCGGGTTCCTACATCTCCACCTCCAGCCGCGACGAAAGCCACGGCGGCGGCGGCGGGAAATACTAGAGGTGCCCATGCCCGATACAAGTGTCAGCTACAAATGCCCCAAATGCGGTGCGCCGCTCACCTTCCTCCCGGGGCACAACCACATCACCTGCGAATTCTGCGATGCCAAGATCAGCATCGCAGAGATGGATGCCCTCTTTGCACAGAAGCAGGAAAAGGCAGTGGATGCGGCGGAGAAAAAAGAGGCGCAGTGGAACATCGAGAATGTCTCCGGCACATGGGATGATGCCGAAACGGTGCACATGATGATCCAGACGTGTTCCTCCTGCGGTGCAGAGCTCGTCTCCGACGGCAACACCATGGCGACCGAGTGCGCCTACTGCGGCAGCCCGAACATGATCCCGCGCCGCTTCGACGGCATGCTGCGCCCCGATGTCATCATCCCGTTCAAGAAGACAAAGGATGAGGCAGTCGCGGCGCTCACGGAGTTCTACAAAGGGAAAGCGCCTGCTCCCGAAGGAGTTCACCTCCGAGAACCGCATCCAGGAAATCCAGTCCATGTACGTCCCCTTCTGGCTGTTCGACGCACACATAAGCGCCGATGCGAATTACCATGCAGAGCGCAGCGGCAGCCGTGACACAGAGAACGAGACCATCACCGAAACATCCCACTACCGCTGTGAACGCAGCGGCGAGATGACGTTCCACGGGATCCCCGTCGACGCGAGTGTGCGCATGGACGACCGCTTCATGGACAACATTGAGCCGTTCGACTACAAGGGACTCGTCCCCTTCTCCGCCGCATATTTCACAGGACACCTCGCGGACAAATACGATGTCGACGTGAAGGAGGCTCTGCCGCGCGCCGACAGCCGCCTCAGTGCGAGCGTCTCCTGGGTTCTCGCCACCACGGTCAAGGACTACACCCGCGTCTCCCCGACGGTACGCCGCTGATCCGCAAGGAAGAGGGGAATGTCCGCTATGCGATGCTGCCCGTCTGGATCCTTACCACGAATTACAAGGGAAAGCCGTACACCTTCATGATGAACGGACAGACCGGCAAAGTCGTCAGCTCCTCACTGCCGCGGGACGAGTTCAAGGAACGCTATTACCCCCTCGTGCCCGCCGTCCTCGTCTTTCTCATCACCTGCTACATCGGCTGGCTGATCTTGGACTGGTAGGAGGTGCGGCACATGACAATCGAAAAAAATCACGATACAGCCCCATTCTCGTCCTGCTCCTCCTCTGTCTCAGCCTTTTCATCCTCACCGTACCAAGGGCGGCGGATGCCGCTGACATCGGAAACGCACGCGTGATCGACGAGGCGGATCTCCTCACCGATGCTGAGGAGCAGGAACTCGATGCCAGCATCGCCGCCTTTGAAAAAAAGCGCACGGCGTGCGCATCCTCGTCGGCAACATCAAGGACACGCACGGACAGGTGCTCGGCAAGGTTGCAAATGCGGTCGTCGATCGGATCATGGATGGCGGTGCGAACGGCACGATCGTCTTCCTCCTCGCGCCGAAAGACCGTGATTTCTACGTCTCCACCGACAACAAGATGCGCCAGCGCATCACTGACGAGTACGGCATCGAGCACCTCGCAGACAGCTTCGTCCCCGATCTCAAGGACAATGAATACGGCAAGGCATACACCGCATTTGCCGTCACCGTGGACGAGATGCTGACCTACTACGAGAAGGAGGGCAAACCGTACATCCCCCTCGATCCATGGGCGATCGTCGGGATTCTCGGTACGGCTCTTCTCCTCGCAGCGGTCGTCCACCACGCCATCTCCTCCCACCTCGAGGAGGGAATGGAGACCACCGCACACGCCGCCGAGGCGGATGACTACCTCTCATATAGCAGCGTCCGCATCACACACAGCAAGGACACCCATATCCGCACCTCAGAATCCCGGCGGGCGAAATACGAGCCAAAAACCTCGTCCTCCGGTTCTCACATCACCACCTCCAGCAGTGACAGCGATTACGGCGGCGGCGGTGGAAAAATACTAAAGGAGTGATTATCATGAAAACACGATTCCTCAGTCTTCTCTGCACCGCCCTCTTTGCCGCAGGCATCCTCCTCGGTGCGGCGACAGCATCTGCCCACGGCATGACCTATTGGGAAGCGACACTTGTTCTAGATGATATGGCTACGGGCGAGCAGAATCGACTGGAACCACGCAAAGCCACACTCGCTGATGCCCGCAGGGCTATCGTCCGCGCAGGACTTGCCGACGACTACCAGGGCAAGGACTTCACGGGCGACGGGATGCGCTTCGTCACCTATACCTTCAACGGTGCCGAGCCCTTCGTCTTCCGCGCCGTGACAGGCGCGAAGGATACACGCGATGCGGGCGACCTCACCATAACGAGCTATGATGTCATGGGGCAGAGCGTCCGCACCCTCGGCGGACTCCGTGTCGGAAAGACCTACGAGGACATCGAGGAGATGTACGGCGAACCCTCCTTCTCCGAGACAAACGAGGACGGGCTCACCGCCTGTACATACGCATTTGATGACAAAGCCGCTACGCTCACCTTCGACATCGACGATGCGGGCATCATCCAGGCAATCCACTTCCGCAGCGAGATTTGAGTATTTGTGCACACAAAAAACCACCCGTAAAGGGTGGTTTTTTCGTTCTTATAGGAAGCACTGATAAATTCAGCGATTCCTCAATAATTTTCGTCCTATACTCCCGTCGTTCCTGCCAACCGTTCCACCTCTTCCTGCGACAGCTGTGTCGCCTCAGCAATCTGAGAAAGCGTGAGTTTTCCCAAAGCGAGCAACGCCGTAGCCGTCCGGCGAGCCGCCTCGATGCGTCCTTCCATACGCCCCTCAACACGCCCTTCAGCACGACCTTCCAGAAGCCCCGCCTCACGGCCCTCAATACGCCCCTCTTCCAGCTTCTTCTCTCCAAATTTCTCCATCAGCTCGCACATGGCATTTACCCCCTCTGCTTCTGCCTTAAAGTAATCAGCGCGTTTGGCAAGTTCTTGGTAATTCATCTGCTCCGGGCTCTCACAGAAAAAATCCTGCATAAGCCGTCCGAGCGGAGTGTCTTCACGGTTTGCCCCGTTGACGTAAAGGATATGCGTCCCATCATCAAATGGCCGCTGTAACTCTTGGACGATCCTTTCGACGTGATAGAGAGAATATCCCGCACCATAGACATCATTTTCCGTGATAAAGATCACCCATGTTGCCGGAAGTTCGGAAAAATCTGCGCCTTTTGCCAGCTCCCGTGCATCCATCATACTGCTGTTGTAGCGTGCTCGACATGGCGCCGCACCTTCGTTGGCACGCTGAACCTCACAGTCGTAGAGTCGTCCCTCACTGTCCTCCGCCAACACATCAAAACGCACACCACGTCCATAAAGATTGTCTGCACTCTGCTGCGTAACAACATGCTTGACGACAAGGTCGTCCCGTCCAAAGAAGATACGCAGCAGAAGCTGCATTCCTTCGGTGAAGTTGTCAAAACATACGTTGAAAAAAACGTATCATCAATCAGGCGGAACTTTTGAATCAACACACCATATTCCGCAGGAACATCCTTCTTGAGCATCCTCACTGTGTCGATCCTCCTCATATTGTTCTACCATCATAGTATGCACTGTACCAAATATTGTCAAGACTGAAAATAGTTCCTGCAATAAAACGAGCTTCCAATCACCGGATCGGACGAATGGAAGCTCTCTTTGCGTCGATAACATAAAGCCAACGAAAGGTATCATGTCGCTCGATATGAATCAGCAGAAACGCCCTTCATCCATAGACAACATCATCCTCCGCGTCATCGAATACTTCCTCGTCCGCGTCTTCCTCCTCATCCCAATCCGTCACATCATCCGAGGAGGACACCTGCTCATCCTCATCCTGCATCGCCTTATAGATGCCATAGCCAAGGAGACCTGTTGCAAGAACAGCCGCTGCAATTCCGACCGTTTTGAGTGTGCTCATTTTGCCTGCCCCCTGTTCTTAGCGTTTCCTGATATCCGCGATAATCGCCGACATGGCGTTATACGCCATCGCCGTCCCTGCGGCATTCGCCATCCAACCCCGCGCGAACTCCGCGCCAATGCCGATCTTCGCCGCCTCCATGACCGCGTCCATATTCGCGCCGAAGAAGACGAACTCCCAGCCGTACTTCTCCTTCTGGTGCTCGATCCGCTCCTTGATCTGTGCTGCCGAATGCTTGCGGCTGGAGTTCTCCTCCCCATCCGTGATGATGACAAAGAGCACCTTCTCCGCACGATAGTCCTCCGCCGTCTGCTTCTGCACCGCACGGATCTTCTCAATCGTGCGCCCGATCGCATCGAGGAGAGCCGTGCCGCCGCCCACACGATAATCCTTTTTCCGTCAGCGGCGCAACCGCACGGATGTCGATGCGGTCATGCAGCAGCCGATACTGATTGTCGAACAGCACCGTCGTCACACGCGCCTCGCCCGCAAGCTCCGCCTGCTCCTTTAGCATGGAGTTGAACCCGCCGATCGTATCCTTTTCGAGCCCCGCCATCGACCCGCTCCGATCGACAATAAACACCAGCTCCGTCAATCCCTTTTTTTCGATGACAAATCCTCCTTCGTCTCTATACCATCTCCGTGGGCGTTTGCCCCTTTATGATTACAGTATAGGGATGAAGGAGGACAGAAATTGTCTACCCGCTAGAAAAAAATCACCTATTTGCTCTGCCTTATTTTTTTCAAACTTCAGTAAAGGTGATACGCCCATCTGTATCACATACATCACTGTATATGGATTCCATATTGGAAGATGCAGTAACAGCCTCCGAAGTATCCGCATCTTTCGAGAACGCTTCCTTGAACTCATCTTCGCTGAGGGATTCGTTTCTTTTTCTGTACCCACTGATAACCTTTATATGCAAGGTAAACTTCCCATGGCAATACTAATTTAAGTGCATTCACATAAATCATCTCCTATCATTGTTAAATACATATGAAAAACAGCCATATATACAAGAAGTGGCAAACGCCTCATCCATCCTGTTCTCCAAAACAATCCGACAATTCTTGAATGAATCTATACAGTGCCCCCATATCCAAGAATTTATCACGATACGTCGATTTGTAGGACAGCTCTCCAAAAGTAATCTCATGAAGAACTATCCCATCGTCACCATTCTTTCCGCGCGTCAATTTTACTTCATGATATTTTGTACATTTGGTGCGTTGCCCATCAATAAGAATCCCTGCACCGGTAAAGAAAAGAGCTTTTTCTCCACTATCAATAATCATGTAGGTATGGCGTGCTACCAGTGGTTCTACCTTCGTATGTTTGTCGAGGTAGCGCCGAAACGATTCATCCCCTTTATAAAAAACAGACTTCTGACCATTAGGCTGAACGACATTCTCATTCATCTCTTTTCTCATATCGTCGATCAGTTTCTTTTCCGCCCTTCTCCTCTTCTGAGCCAGTACCGCACTGTCACCGAACAACTCAGGTGCAAACAGTTCATGTTCCTCCGAAGAACAACAGCAACAGCACATCCCGGATCAACTGCGATTTCTGGAAGTTCAAGCTCCTGCTCTTTGCAGAAACGATTCAACTTTGCCTCTCTCACCGTAATAACAGCCATATCATCCCCATCAATTCCCTTGGCGATTCTTCGATACATCTTAATAATCGCAGGCTTTACAATGGCAGAAAAATTGACCCTCTGAAGCGAAATATACGCCTTTTGGTCAAAGCCCCCATTATGCATTGCCTCCTGCGCATCATGAATAACACCACTAACCGAATCAAGATTCTCCTCGACCTGATGAACCACTTGGTCAATCTGTGAAGACTCACGCAAACATTCATCAATATCAAGCGCGGCACGGAAGAGGTCATTCAGATTATCCAGCATACCAAGATAAAGTTCTACTTGGCGCATACGCTCGGTATACCGTCGCCCCTTTCCCCGTCTCTCTTCAAACAAGCGGGAAACAGTAATACAGCGCTGCACCTCTGACTGTGCCGTATCCCAAAAGAACTTCTCTGGGTATATACGTTCCTCGTCAAAAACAGATGTCAGCTTATTCCAGCGAACAGAATATTTACGCACCAAATCAGCCAGAACACGTTGGTATTTTTTCTTTAACAGCAATCTTTGTCGATTCAAAAAATCGGCCTCTGCATCAGACTCAAATTGATCGCCCGTAGGCATCGGATAGAGATACTGTGGGTCAACACGTTGAAGGAGGACTTCATAGCCTTTGCAATCACGTATGCGTGCGTACAGACCACTCAACAGTTGTCCATTGAGAACCTTATTGTAATCCTCATTCACCAAGATGCGAAGAATCTTTTTCCGCCTCAGCGTCTTCCCTCATTCGTAAATACGCGATTGCACAGAGTTCGAGAACTTCATTTGTGCCGCCCGACATGCGAATCGCTTCTCGAACCATATCGAGAATTTTTATCACGATACGGCTCATAATTTCCCATTCCAAGAAAAAAATATCCACATATTCCAGTAGGCACGATGCTGCAATCGCATCCTCTCGCAGAACACGAATATGTTCAAATTCCCGATACTTCTCGAAATGATCCACCGCCTTTTTTCTGTAATCAAGACGAAGTTCATCAGTAATGTTGAGGTCTTTATTTTCTGCGATATAGTTTGCTGTATTTCCAAAGAAATACCAGAACGGAGGATATGCGGCAAATTTCTCTTTTATAGAGTCCAGACGCTCGTATTTTCTGATATCATCCGTATCCATCAATATTTTGTTATACTGATTGATTTGCCGCTCTGTCAGACGATACTCATCCGAGAAACCATAGGTGTCAGCGAGTCTCCACGCCGTATCAAAAAGCTCCCGCCGCAATGCATTGAACTGCTCCATCGCCGCACGCTGAAGTTTCCATTCCTCTTTTTTTCGCGCTGAAGCAGATACTCGTTCTTGTTGCGGCGATAATTCATATAGCCGACACCAACCTGTGATGCCAATGAAAACGCCATTGTATACGGGTCTGTTCCTGCGACAAACACGCCAAAATTCGGAACTGCTGCCCAGAGAGCATTGCGCATTTTCTCTTGGTATTCCCGTTCGATAAATTTTCGATCACCTTCCTGAATCTTAAAATAGGTGATCGTATCGAGCAGCTGTCTCAGGATGCGGAGAAGAGCCTCATCCTTCGGTATTTTCTCGAGGTCGAGGTTGTTCAAAAATCGTATCATATTCCTGTTCCAATATATTGAGGTCATCGTAGTCGATGATCTGCGATATGGACACCGTGCACATATTCAGAGCATAGGCGGCACGACGTTTTTCTTCGTCCGTATACATATGACCCTGCTTGTCGTTGTGAACTGATTCTCTGTTGCTCATGACAGACTCCTTCCATGAATTAGCGATTGCCAATTATTTAAGACTCATCTCCATAACAATTGGAACATGATCCGACACTGTTTTGAAATAGGTTTCAAAATTACCTCCGCAATATGTTGCGACCGCATCAATTCTCTTTACATCTATTTGACCCCCCAAAAACCGATCAAAAATCATAGGAGAAATGATCATAATTATTCGCATACCCTTCTCCTGCATAAGCGGAAGCATCTGCATCCTGATCGTCATTGTCAAATCTTCGCTTCAGCGTGGTCTTCTCATACTGAACAGTCTTTATCCTTTTACCGCCCCACCGATCGGCAGTCTCAATATCCGCTACATAAAAATCCTGACGTATTAAAAAGTCTCCTAAGCTCAGCGTTATAATCTCCAAGAATGATCGTATATGACGGTCTCCCTTTATAGTAGACACGATCTTCTACCTGCGGATATACTTCCTTCAAGAGATTATCCAACTCTTGCCGTCTCTGCTTTTTGTCCGTAAAATGTATATGCACACACAGCAGTCGTATCTCGAAATACGGTCCTCCCCGCGCAACAAATCGTGCATAGTATGGCTTGCGCGTCATTAGATCCCGTCTTAGGCGGCATATCCGTGGATAAAACGTCCGCTTTGTGCCATTTTCTAGCTTTGCCACTGGCAGGCGAAACCTTTTCTTCTTCCACAGAAACGCATACCCTTCCGAGCGAGGATCGGTTTCCGATTCCGCATGCGCCCACGCAAAATCCCATTCTGATGTGCCCAGTTCATATAGGATAGACCGTTTTAGACTATCCTGTTCCCAAGAAAGTGCTTTTTCCCTCGCTTAAAAACTTCCTGCAATGCAACAACATCAAAATCCTCTTTTCGGATGATCTCGGCAATCTTGGCTAAATCTCTTGGATGCTCTTTCCCCATCGCCGTCTGTCCGAGATTTTTTTCAGATTAAACGATCCGATGCGATAGCTCATACCATCACTTCCTCTCTATGCGTTTACCACCTTCACCACTTCCCCCTGACTCCTGAGCCACATATCAATGCCGTTCCCATATACCTCGGCGGCAATGCGATACACACCGTTCTCCTCCGAAATAACCCTCGCCGTGGGGAGGCGGTCGAGAACGGCCTCGACCGATGCGCCGCTATAGTCAAATGTGACGCGGCGAAGTTCGCCCGCGTACATGAACTGGATGCGTTTGCGGAACTCGCCGTCGCTGAATTTCCCGCTATGCGTCACACGGAAGGTCGCGCCCGTCGCCTCGAAACGTGCGATGCGGTCGATGCGGAAGATGGTCGGGAACTCCTTGCGACCGTCCGCCAGATAGGCGATGAGGTAGAAATAATACTCGGAGAACATGATGGCGACGGGGTTCACCTCGTGCACGCGCTCCGTGCCGTCCTGACGGCAGTAGGAGATACGTATGGTGTGCTGTGCCGTCATGTGCTGCGAGAGTTCCCAGATCGCGGAGAGCAGTTTTTTCCCGTGGCGCAGTGGGACATAGTAATGCTGCTCACTTAGGATCAGCTTCCTGACCTGTGCGCGATCCTGCGGCGCGGTCTGCCGCAGCAGCTTCTTTAGGAGGGCGTCGAGCTCCTCCCTGCAGAACGCACGGCTCTCAAGGAGGATCTTGCAGACGGCGAGCACATCCTCATTCGTCAGCCACTCACTCGCCGCGTGCGAGAGCAGATAGCCGCCGCGACTGCGCTCGTAGACAATGGATGCCTCCCCTCATCGGTGCGCGTCTCTGCGAGATAGGAACGCAGCTCCTCGATGTCGCGCTGGATGGTCTTGTCCGTCACGGCAAATTTCTGCGCCAGCTCTGCCTTGCGGACAACCTCGCCCCGACTCAGCCGCTCGTACAGCTGCAGCAGACGAAAGCCCTTGTTCTCCTTGTAGTCAAGTTCCACGGTGGTCCCTCATTTCACAGTTTTTTTCTTATATTGCTCCGCCGCCTCATCGCTCTTCATCTCCAGAAAGGCAATGAGCCAAAGGAGAAGGACAATCATCGCAAGGGATATCAACACACCGAGGAAGCCAAACGAGTGATAAACTTCGCCGAGCAAGCAAAGAAGTGGAGGAACTACAAAAAAACAAATACGAAGGGCATCACCATCGCTCCATTCCATCAAACAAGCAAAGGAATCACTGATAAAGTAGACGCTCAGATTGGCGTAGTTTTTTTCTGCCGAAATGTGGGTAAAAAAAGATGCACTAAGATGGTAATGTTGAACGTATCGCCTTCTTAATATATTACTAATTCTGCATCATTTCTCCTTTTTTTCCTGCTGCGGAGCGAATTTCTCCGTATCCCCCATAGAAACTGTTCAACGGACGTTCCTCACACCAGCAAAGTTCTCCGCCCCTGCGTTCCTCCCGCATCATATCGAACGCAAACAGGACTTCGCGCATATCCGCAGGAATCCGCTTCACGCACTCCTCATGCAGATCATCAGGACAGCCGTAGAATGCCTCGGCGATGCTGCCCGCAATGCAGGCAGTGGTGTCGGTGTCGCCGCCGAGAGAGACGGCGTTTCGGATGGCGTCGATCACGTCGGTGCTTTCAAGAAAGGCGGTGATTGCCTCAGGGACGCTGCCGAGGCAGGTGGCATCCATGGAGTAGGTCGGGCGGATCTCGTCGAGGGTGCGCGTGAGGTCATAGCCGAACTCCTGCGTGATATAGTCCTTGATTCCTTCCTTGGAGTGTCCCATGCGCCCGAGATAGATGGCACTCGCGACCGTCTCCGCCCCCTTCATCCCCTCGGGGTGATTGTGCGTGACCTCTGCCGTCCACCGTGCGACCTCACGCGTGCGCGTGAGACTGTCATAGAGCCAGCCGACGGAGGAGACGCGCATGGCAGAGCCGTTGCCGTAGCTGCCGTAGGGCTGCGGGTCGTCCGTCACGAGCCATTGACGGAACAAGCCGCCGTAGCCGATGCGCGGATAACGCCGCCCCCAGTGCCGCATAAAGCGCACAACAGCGACTTTCACATGCTCTTCGTCCGCATCCGCCCCCAATCCGATCAATGCCTCGGCGACGGCGATGGTCATGACGGTATCGTCTGTGAAGCGTGCGTATGCAGGGAAAAGCTCGAACTCTTTCGTCTTTTCCCCACAGTCGAACTCATAGGGCGAGCCAATGATGTCCCCCAATATTGCACCGTACATGAGCATCACCCCGCTTTAAAATTGTAGATTGGCTTCAGCACCTCGATCACGTCGACGGAGTCCTCAATTACGTCGATGATGTCCGCGAGTGACTTGTATGCCATCGGTGCCTCGTCGAGCGTGTTCTCATTAACTGCTGTTGTATAGACATCTGCCATCGTTTCACGGAACTCATCCATCGAGAGATTTTCCTTTGCCGCCGTGCGTGACATGAGCCGCCCCTGCTCCGTGCGGAGCCGACCAGTTCAATCCGGCTCGCCGCGCCCAACGGCGAGGATGCTGCCGTCGCGCATATTGATCGGGATGAGGACGCGCTCGCCCACGCGCGCCGCGATTGCACCCTTGCGGAGAATCCGCTCCTCCACGTCGATGTAGTTGTGGATGGTGTGGAATGCCTCGCCTGCCGTGAGCCCCGTCCGTTCAAGCAGAACGCGTGCGATGACCTCGCGGTTCCGCCGTGCGAAGTTCTGGCAGATCTCGATGTCGTACAGATAGTCCTCCAGATAGCTGCCGTAGAGAAGGCGAGGTCGGCGGGAATCTCCGCCTCCTTTGCTTGGAATCCACGGTTCAGCTCCTTGAGTGCCTCCTGCAGTTCGCTGCGCCGCCCTTCCGCCTTGTAGCGGCGGATGAGTTCGTCGCGCGCACGGAACAGTTCGTCCTTGCCGTGCGAGAGGTCAATGGCGATATTCTGATAGTATTCGGCGACCTGCTTGCCGAGGTTGCGGCTGCCCGTGTGGATGACAAGGTAGTTCGTGCCGTCCGCGCTGCGGTCGATCTCGATGAAGTGATTGCCGCCGCCGAGCGTGCCAAGGCTGCGTGCGATGCGCTTTGTGTCCTTGAGGGCGCGGTAGCAGCGCAGCCCGAGGAGGTCAAATCTCTCCTGCCGCCCATCCCAGAGATTGCGCCCCGACGGGACGAAGTGCGCCGCCTCATCGAATCGCATGAGGTCGATCTCCCCCTTGCCGAGATCGACCGTATACATCCCGCAGCCGATGTCGACACCGACGAGGTTTGGGACGACCTTGTCCCGCACGGTCATCGTCGTGCCAATCGTACAGCCCTTGCCCCCAATGCACATCGGGCATGATGCGGATGCTCGCGCCCTCCGTGAATTCGTAGTCGCACATGCGGCGGATCTGCTCGACCGCCTCCTCCTCGATCACTTTTGCGTATGCAATCGCTGTGCCGCAGCGTCCGCGTATCTCCATACGTTCCATTGTCATTCATGCTCCCCCTTAGTTCAAAGAAATTACGAGCGCGATAAGAAATTTGATGCCCATGACGCCCCAATACAGTACTTTTACGATGGCGTATGCGACCAACAGTACCAGTACAGTGACGCATTCGCCAACGAGCTTCAGCATTCCTTTGATCGTTTCCATCGTTCACCTACCTGCGGAAAACATCGTCCGCCCCGTCGCGAAATATGCCGCCGCGCCAAATCTCGGGAAAGCCACGCTGCCCGCGCATCAGCACATCAAACGTGCGGTAGCCGTCCATCCGGCACGCAGGGCACGGGCTCTGCACGAATTTCACCAGCCCGAGCCGATAGGGACACCGTGCACACGGCGGCCGCACTGTGCGAAACACGTTCTGCAAATTCTTCATAATCCCCATGACGCACACCTCCAAATGATATTTCTTTGATCTGTCCCTATCTTAGCAAATCTCCCGCCGTCCCGGGTCGCCGCACAGGCGACATTTTTTTTTTAGCTTAAGTATAGCAAAAGGCATGGACGAATTACGTCCATGCCCGAATCGCTTGTGTAAAGTTTATGGCGGTCGCATCTTTATAGATCGTTCGTTTTAATTTTTGTGCTGAATATAACAATTTAGTTTTATCACTGCCTATACGTATATCTTATTTTCTCGTAACACCGTCATTCAAACACAACAATGTAACCCGCTGATATTTCATGAAAGGTTGCATCAACTGAACCGAAAACTTCACCCATTTCTTTATACAGGATTCCGTGAACATAGGCATCTCTTGCCGCTGGTTTTTCAAGAAGCACCCATTTCAACTGTTGATATGAATACTTCGCAAAAGCAAGCCATTGCGGATAATTGATCGCCATCGGATTCTGTGTGAAGTAAACTTTTCCCGCATTCACTGCCGTGGCTGTAGAATGACCGATAAAAAGCATCGTGCCAAGTTTAGGATGGTTTTCCCGGCTCAATGAAACCGGGATCGAGTCCTTTATTTTGTATCCTTCCTTTATCCTCTTGATTCCGTAGCCGATTCGTGTAACGACCTCAACAATCATAACCGGAATAGATAACGTGCAAAAATGTATAAAATCATAGCCTTCATAGTACATCCCCTGAACAATTTCAGCTATCGTCTGTTCCTCTTCGCCAATGCTCCCAAACTGCAATAAGTTGAATAACCCCATCAAGGGGGCCGGCAAGCCCATCGACGTTGTTATATCCGATTTGAAATGAATGATTTGCTTTGCAATGGCTGCAAAAATATCGCTTTCCTTTCTGTCTGCATAGTTTTCCATCACTTGTGACACGATTTTCCCAGTCTTATCTATGGTCGTCATACGCCCAGTGAGTATATCAGCAACGCCGATAACCAACCCCAACAGAGGATCGTGTCCAAGCGAAAGGAGTCTATGATAGTAGGAAGATAATCCCTCAACCCATTCTGTGGTGTTGCGATTATCTTGTGCATCGTACGGAACTTTGCTGACTTTCGAGTTTGCCAGTTTTTCCATTTCTTCTTTGGGAAACTTTTTGTCAAACCAGTCTCTTACATAATTCGAAAGGACTCCTCCTTTCAGCCCATCCGGCGTTTTCTGCGGAATTCCGATCAGCAAAAATATCAACAACAGCAGCAAGAAGCCCCGCACAGACGCATATCCCAATATCAAATTTATCCAAACGATGGAGAGAATTATAGTCTTCATTTAGCTGCCATATTGCAAATTCATTGCTCCGTAGTTCATCCGGTGTAAACAGATCCTCAAGTGTAGCCCCTGTTTCCACGCTTTTTTCTGCTTCCAAACACAAACGTTCCCATGACGGGACAAGCATGACTTTGCGCGGAATCTCAACGGGTAATGACTTCTTACACTTTTGCAGATCAGACAGCTGCTGACCATAGCCTATTCCTCGAAGCAACGTTTCACTCTCAGATATTCTTTTCGTCAATTTCAGCCGTTGAAGGTCGATGGATTTCTGACAGCATCTTCTGTTGATACAGTAGAACATTATTTATTTGTTGCTCCACTTCACTGTAATTGTATTTACTCACGAGACCATCTCCAAATCCTTCTTCAGGTCTTTGATTGCCTGCTGCAAAAGGATATTCAAGCTGTTCAAATATTCCATCCTCTCCTTATCAGCATTTGCTTCCGACTTCATCGCCCGGATAATTCCCTCGTGTTTCTTTAACGCCTCCTTGTACAGACGTTCCTTTTTCCTGTCTCAATTTTTTTCGTTCTTACGACGAGATGCAATAATGGCTCCAATCGCCGCAAGTCCTGCCACAGGTGCAGCAAGCACGAATACACCCGCGACCATACCACCTCCGACAAGAGCACCCGCCGCCGCAAGCCCGGATGTAATACCTGCGGCAGATAATCCCACAACCCCAAGACCATAAAGCGCAGCAAACGACACTGCCCCACCTGCTCCCGCGCCCAATGCACCTGCCAACACTTCCGGAATGGTGCTTTCCTTGATCGTGCGTGTTTTGTCATTCAGAGCAGCGGCAGCTTCATTAACGACATTGACAACCGGCTGCATAGACTCCAGCGTCTGGAAGTTCATTGTTTTTTTCTTGTTACTCATTTTCTTACCTCGCATTTCTTCTTGTACTATTCCTCACAGCACATCCATCCCGAGCGCATACAGGATCTCGTTCACGGTGTCGATGTCAAAGCCCTCCTCGATACAGTACTGCATGGCAAGGTCGTATTCGTGTGCGGGCGAGATGCTGTAGCCCGCGCTCGCGAGGAGGTCTCTCGCGTCGTCGAGGTTCAGCCGCAGGACGAAGATGAATGCGTAGACGACGCGAATTTTCGGATGATAGTTCTTGTCGGTACGGATCTTGGAGAACAGTTTGCGGTCAATCCCCGCACGCTTGTACACCTCTACATCGGTCATGCCGCTCTCGTCGATGAGGCGCAGAAGCCGCTCGGAAAAGGTTTCTTTCGGCTTGTCGAGTTTGCTCCTCAGACGCGAGAGGATCCCGTCCAGACCAACGCGCGGACGTGGGAGAGTGACGCCGCATACGAGCGGCTCTTCATGCACACCGGGATCGCGCGCAAGGCCGTGACGCTCGCGCTCGCCTTCGAAGGGACGCGGTACGGGACGCGGCAGCTTACGCTTTGCTTCCTCGATGATGTCGGAGGACCCCTGCAAATGCGCGGCAATATAGCGGCGAATCCGTTCAAGGAGGTCGGCGGATGGAGTTTGATGCGGCGGTAACATGGACATTCCCCTCTCAGTTTCTTTTCATAAAATTTTAACAGATATGAATCATCCACGCAAGAGATTTGTTTTCATTTATTTGCCACAGATACAACCGTTCTGGTCATATTTGCTCTATCGCAGCAAGCGCCCCCACCGGCTCACTTCGTTCGCCACCTCCCCCGCCTTGGCAGGGGAGGCCTTTCGTTCCCGCTCAGCTGCGCCTGTCCTTGCTCTGCGCGAGATGCTCGCTGATCTTCTGCGACCATGTCGGCGGAACAACGCCTGTCGCGGAAAAACTCCATAATCAGCGCTCCGATCGCTGCGAAGGTCTCGCGCACGCCCGCCGCGTCACAGGCGAACTGGGCGGCGTTCTCGACGGGGATGCCGAGATCTCCTACGACCTGCGCTGCATCGATGTTCGCACCGAGGAGGATAAACTCCCAGCCCGCCTCCTTTTCCTGCCGCTCTACCAGATCCCGCAGCCGATCAGGCGTCCAGTAGTACAGGCTCGCGTTATCCGCTCCGCCCGTGATGATGACGAACATCGTACGCGCGGGGTTCTCGGGATAATGCTTGTACACGTACCTAGCGCGGCAGACAACACCGCCTATCGCATTGATCAACACCCTTCTACCTGGCTTGCCGTCCTCTAGTGTGATGGGCGCGGGAGCAGCTTGGCGTGCAACCTGCTCCCGCATGATACGGAGGCGCTCAAAGAAGTCCTGTTCCATGCATACGGAGTCCGCGGTGATCGGCACACGTTCATCAACGTACAAGCTAAAATCGGCGAACTGCCAGGTAGTGACAAGGATATCCATCCTCTCCTCTCTGAGCCGTGCAATCATCCCGTTGAACCCGGCGATGATATCGGACGCAAAGTCCGCCATGGGCTCGCTGACGTCCATGAGGAATACCAGCTCCGTCTGTCCGTTTGTCTTTGCCTCTGCCATGATGATTTCCTCCATATCTCTTGACCACATCTAGAAAATCGCTGATAAAATGAACTCCACTCAATTGGATGACGGTGTCGAATTTATCAGTGGTTTCGTAAGTATAGCGAATGGCATGGACGAAAAAAGTCCATGCCAAACGTTATTTCAAAAACTTTCGACGCTCTCCGCTTAAGGAATCGCTGATAAAATGAAGTCTGTCAGATTGGTACAGATTTTTTTCGCCCTGTCAAGGAGACAAACCGGACGCATAGCAAGGGCTATGTGGAGGATTTGTCGACACAGAGAGGGCGGAAAAGATGTGCCAAGATAGCAGTGCTGAATTTATCAGTGCTTCCTTAACTGCGCCCGCTCTTCTGCTTTGCGAGATGCTCGCTGATCTTCCGCGACCATGTCGGCACTAACGGTACCTGTTGCGGCAAAGGCACAGGGTCATGTGCGACAGCGACGCGAAGTTCTCGCGCACGCCCGCCGCATCACAGGCGAACTCGACGGCGTTCTCGGCGCGGATGCCAAGACCGCCCGCGACCTGCACCGCGTCGATGTTCGCGCCGAGAAAGACAAACTCCCAGCCCGCTTCCTCCTGCTGCTTCACCATCGCCCGCACCTGATCTGCCGTGTAGCGCGTGCTCGAGTTCTCCATCCCGTCGGTCGTGATGATGAACATGGTGCGTGCGGGGCGATCCTCCGGACGCGCATACTTGTGCACGTTCTTGATGTGACGGATGCCATCGCCCATCGCATCGAGCAGAGCCGTGCAGCCGCGTGTGTAGTACTCCTTCGATGTGAGTGCGGGGACATCCGCAATCCGCACGCGGTCATGAATGACCTCATTCTCGTGATCAAAGAGCACCGTCGAGACGAGCACATCCCCACCCTCACTCCGATGCTGCGTGAGCATGCCGTTGAACCCGCCGATGGTGTCGCTCTCCAGCCCCGACATCGACCCGCTCCGATCCAGAATGAATACGAGTTCCGTCTGTCCGTTTGTCTTTTCCTCAGTCATGATGTTTTCCTCCTCTATATTGGTTGACTCCTTCTATGGTTGAGAGTATAGCAGGAGGAGAGAGCCGCGTGGTCGCACGGAAAGCGACATTTTGAGAAAAAGGCCATTTTTGCTCTATAATAGACGCACATCAACCGATAGGAGAACGCCCATGATCTACACAGCACACTACACCTCCCCGCTCGGCGGGATCACGCTCGCGAGTGACGGCATGGCCCTCACGGGGCTGTACTTCGACGGGGAGAGGGATTTCCCCGATCTTTCGGCGGCGCACAAAAAAGACCTCCCCGTGTTCGGAGAGGCCATGCGTTGGCTCGATCTATATTTCGCCGGCAAGGAGCCCGACTTTATGCCGCCGCTTGCCCCCGTTGGAACGACGTTTCAACAGGCGGTATGGGAGATCTTGAAAACAATTCCGTACGGGGGAACGACGACCTATGGGGCAATCGCGAAACGTCTTGAGAAAAGTACAGGAAAGCGTATGTCTGCACAGGCGGTCGGCGGTGCGGTCGGGCGCAATCCGATCTCGCTCCTCATCCCGTGCCACCGCGTCATCGGTGCAGACGGCAGCCTCACGGGCTATGCGGGCGGATTGGACAAAAAGGAGTATCTGCTGCGGACGGAGGGATTTTATTCATAATGTCCCTTGCAGGAAAGAATCTCCAATCCGCTTGGAACAATACGATAGACCAACCGATTCTTTTCGTCAATTCTTCTGCTCCAAAAACCCGCCGAGCTCGCCCTTGAGCGGCTCCGGCTTCCCAATGCCCTCAAATGGATGACGCTCCACATCCTTGAGGATGAGATTGATCCGTTTCAGTGTCTTCCTGTCCTCTGACTGCCAGCCGACATAGTCCTCCCAAGCCTCATCCGACCATGTCTTATTCACCGTCTGCGACCTCGATCAAATCGTGCTGCACGCCACTGCCCGCGTTGAGCTGGGCAATTCCACGGCGCAGATGCGCCATATTGCTTTCCGAGTAGAACGGATCCGGTTCCGCAGAGAGTTCAAACGGGATTTTGCGATCTCGTACGACGCGCTTTGCAAAAAAATCAGAAATGCAGTGGAAAGGGGCAGCCCGATCTCGTCACAAACCTCATGCAGGCGCATCGACAAATCATCATCCATACGCACCATAACATCCTGCGCCATCTGTATCACTTCCTATCATATATCTGCCAAATGCCGCATTCATTATACCACAAAAATTCTCCCTCACACAGGAAACGCAGCCCCGCGCGGAACTGCGTTTTTTTCTTGCACAATGTGCAGTATATGTACTTTTACTTCTTCACTTCTTTTTGCCGTATGTGCAGTGTGCGCCGCCTTCGTCTGCTGCGCGATGGCATCGCAGACGCAGCCGCCTGCGGGCGCGACAGCGCCGCGCTTGCGTGCCTTGTGCGCCTCGTAGCGGCGTTTGCCCTCCTCGAAGGCGGCACGCGCCTCCTCGGTGTCGAGTGTGAGCGGCGGCACGGACTTCGGTCGTGCGTTGCGGTCGAGCGCAACCATGGTGAAGTACGCCGAGAGGCCGAGCTGCGGATCGCCGCCATCGTCCAAGTCCTCGACGATGACGTTGACGGCGACCTCCATCGAGCTGTGCCCGACGTAGACGATGTCCGCCGTCACAACGACGAGATCGCCGATGCGGATCGGCAGGTGGAACTCCAGCTCGTCCACGCGTGCCGTGACGACGTTCGACCGCGCATACCGCCGCGCCGCTGCATATGCCGCCGAGTCCATCAGCTTCATGATCTCGCCGCCGTGCACATTCCCGTTCGGGTTCGCCTGACTGGGCATCATGACCTCACTGATGACGATACGGCTGTCTTTCATTTTGCATTCTTTCATTATATATCTCCCATCAAAATATTTTTTTCATTGGAGTACCCACTCTACCACGCTTTGCTGAAAATAATCCGTTACATTTGGTACGCACCTTGACATCCACGTACAGTTCGGTGATATAATTCGCTCAGGAAATGGGAAGCATACGGCAAAGGGGAATCTCTATGTATTTGGAAACAATCACATCGCCCGCCGACATCAAGGACTATACGGCGGAGCAGCGCAGGGTGCTCGCACAGGAGATGCGCGACGCGCTCCTCAAACGCGCGAGCGTGCATGGCGGACATTTCGGCCCGGACTTCGGCATCATCGAGGCGATCATCGCCCTGCACACGGTCTTTGACTCGCCCACAGACAAGATCGTCTACGACGTGTCGCACCAGTGCTACCCGCACAAGATGCTGACGGGGCGCGTAGAGGCATACATCGACGAGGACAAATACGGCGAGGTGTCGGGCTACACGAATCCCGAGGAAAGTCCGCACGACTTCTTCAACGTCGGGCACACATCGACCTCGATCAGCCTCGCCTCGGGGCTCGCAAAGGCGCGTGACCTCGCGGGACGCAGGGAAAATGTCATCGCCCTCATCGGCGACGGCTCAATGTCCGGCGGTGAGGCACTGGAGGGACTGAACGTCGTCGGCGAGATGGGGACGAACTTCATCATCGTGTTTAACGACAACGATCGGTCGATTGCGGAGAACCACGGCGGTATGTATCGCGAGTTCCGCCGCCTCCGTGAGACAAGCGGAACCGCGCCGAACAACCTCTTTCGCGCGATGGGGCTGGACTACCGCTATGTCGCGGACGGCAACGACTGCGAGGCACTGATCGCCGCATTCTCGGCGGTGAGGGACAGCGAGAAGCCCGTCGTCGTGCACATTGCAACGCAAAAGGGCAAGGGCTATAAGTTCGCCGAGGAAGATCCCGAGACGTGGCACTATCGGTCGGCATTCGACATTGAGACGGGTGCACTGAAGCATCCGTACACCGACCCGTACCAAGAGGCGACGAAGGCCTTCCTCAAGGAGCAGGCAGAGACGAATCCGAACTTCGTCTTTCTCGCGGCGGGCACGATGGGCGGCATCGTCCTCAGTCCCGCCGACCGCGCGGAGCTTGGCAGTCACTATGTCGACGTGGGCATCGCCGAGGAGCACGCGGTCGCAATGGCATCGGGGCTCGCACGCGGCGGCGCACGTCCGATCTTCGGCACGTACAGCACCTTCTTCCAGCGTGTTTACGATCAGATGGCGCAGGATGTCGCGATCAACAACAGCCCCGCCGTCTTCCTCTCCGTCGGCGCGTCGCTCTACTATATGAACGACGTGACGCACCTCGGTTTCTTCGACATCCCCATCTTTGCGAATATCCCGAACCTCGTCTTCCTCGCACCCGCGAGCCCTCGACGAGTACAAGGCGGTGCTGCGCTGGTCGGTTGCGCAGACGGCGCATCCCGTTATGATCCGCATGCCGGTGGGCGGGTATGAGGAGAGCCCCTACGACGTGCGCACGGACTACAGCGACCTGAACACGTATCAGGTCGTGCAGGAGGGCGCGGAGGTCGCTATCATCGGGGTCGGCAACTTCGTCGCTCTGGCAAGCGCGGCTGCCGCGCTGCTTGAAAAAGAGGGAATCAAGCGACCGTCGTCAATCCGATCTTCCTCTCGGGGCTGGACACCACGCTGCTCAAACGACTCAAGGAAAAGCACCGTCTCATCCTCACACTCGAGGACGGCATCCTCGACGGCGGCTTTGGGCAGAAGATCGCCGCGTACTACAGCATGGACACGCAGATCAGCGTCCGTAACTACGGGCTCTCGAAGGCGTTCCACGACCGCTACAGTGCATCCGAACTCGCGCGTGCGCACCACCTCACCGCCGAGCAGATCGCGGCGGATACGCTGAGCGCATGGAAGGGCTGACGGACAGCGTCGCTCACCGTATTCGCTGCGTCCAGAGCCTCCCCCGCATGCGGGGAGGGGGACCGCGTGAGCGATGGAAGGGGCGAACCACATATCTCATTGCCACAAACAGCCGAACACAAGGGAGATTTTTATGAAGAACGTACTCATCATCTCAGGACATCCCGCGCTGCGGGACAACTCATTTGCGAACAAGCTCATCATGGAGGACCTGGAGAAGCTGCTGCCCGCGGCGACATTTGACTGCCTCAGCGACCTCTATCCCGACTATCGGATCGACGTGGAAGCAGAGCAGAAAAAGCTCGTCGCTGCGGACATCATCGTGCTGCAGTTCCCGATCTTCTGGTACAGCATGCCCGCCCTCCTCGCAAAGTGGATGGAAGATGTCTTCGTCCACGGCTTCTCGCACGGCACGACGGGCAAGGCACTCGTCCACAAAAAGCTCCTCCTCTCCTTCACCACAGGTGCGCCCGAGAGCGCATACGACGCGTCCTTCCCCGTGGAGGCGATGGCGGAACGCTTTGTCCGCACGGCAGGGCTCACAGGCATGGACTACGTCGGTTTTATCTACACCGGCGAGGTTTCGTACAGTCTGCGTGCAGACGCAGAAAAGCGCGCAGAGATGGCTGCGGCATCCCATGCCCATGCACAGCGTCTTGTTGAAAAGATCCAATCACTCACCTGAATACGTAACTTCATCGCAGACTGTCGTCACGAACGGCAGTCCTTTTTCGTATCTCCCGTTATTTTTTTATCCAATGCTGATATTTTTCTTAGAATTTATGCTATAATAATGTTAACTACCACACAGTAATGGAGGGCTTTTTCCCTTGTATCTTGAGAAGATCAACGAACCCGCAGACATACGGGGCTATACGGCGGAGCAACGCCGCATCCTCGCACAGGGAGATGAGAGAGGCGCTCATCACGCGCACGAGTCTCATCGGCGGGCACATCGGGCCGAACCTCGGGGTCATCGAAGCGACCATCGCACTCCACACGGTGTTTGACGCACCGCGCGACAAGATTGTCTTCGACGTATCCCACCAGTGCTACCCCCACAAGATGCTCACGGGGCGTGTCGGTGCATACGTCAACGCAGCGGAGTACCACGATGTCTCCGGCTTTACCAACACCGACGAGAGCGCACACGATCTGTTCAACATCGGACACACCTCAACGGGCATCAGTCTCGCTGCAGGCCTTGCCAAGGCGCGCAACCTCGCGGGCGGCACGGAGAATGTCGTCGTCGTCATTGGTGACGGTGCGATGTCGGGCGGCGAGGCACTCGAAGGGCTGAACTTCATCGGCGAGATGGGCTCGAACTTCATCATCGTATTCAACGACAACGACCAGTCCATCTCCGAAAAACCACGGCGGCATGTACCGCAAGTTCAAAGAACTGCGCGAGACGAACGGCACGGCGGAGGACAACCTGTTCCGCTCGCTGGGGCTTGCCTATCGCTACGTCGCGGACGGCAACGACACGGAAGAACTCATCCGCGTATTCTCCGAGGAAAAGGACTCGGAGCGCCCCATCGTCATCCACATCCATACCGTCAAGGGCAAAGGGCTGTCCTTCGCCGAAAAACGATCCCGAGGGCTGGCATCGCCACGCGCCCTTTCACATCGAAAGCGGCATTGCGAAAAAGGGAGTCCACACCCGACCCGTACGCCGTCGCGACCGTGGACTTTGTCCTCGAAACGGCGAAGCAGAATCCAAACTTTGTCTATCTCTCGGCGGGCATTGTCGGCGGCATCAACCTCTCCCCGAAGACCGCACCGCACTCGGCAGTCAGTACGTCGATGTCGGCATCGCCGAGGAGCACGCCGTTGCCATGGCATCGGGGCTGGCACGCGGCGGTGCGCGTCCGATCTTCGGGACGTACAGCACCTTCTTCCAGCGCGTCTACGATCAGATGTCGCAGGATGTCGCCATCAACCATAACCCTGCCGTCTTTCTCGCCACAGGCACGTCCCTCTATCGCTCGACAGACGTGACCCACCTCGGCTTCTACGACATCTCCATCTTCTCCAACATCCCGAACCTCGTCTACCTCGCACCGACGAGCGTCGCCGAGCACATCGCCGTCCTGCGCTGGGCGGTGGAGCAGACCGAGTACCCCGTCATGATCCGTATGCCCTACACGGGCTACGAGGAGAGCCCCTATCCCGTGCGCACGGACTATAGCGAGCTGAACCGCTCCATCGTCGTGCGCGAGGGCAGAGATGTCGCGCTCATCGGCGTCGGCAACTTCGCCGCGCTCGCCTCGGAGGCGGCAGACGAACTGGCGCACGAGGGACTGAACCCAACCGTTGTCAACCCGCTCTACCTCTCGGGACTGGATGCGGAGCTGCTCGATTCGCTGAGGAAAAAAACCACAGCCTCATCCTCACCATCGAGGACGGTATCCTCGCAGGCGGCTTCGGACAGAAGGTCGCAGCGTTCTATGGAGACAAGAAGGGCGTGCGCGTGCGGAACTACGGTCTGCCGAAGAAGTTCTTCAACCGCTACGACCCCCACGCACTCGCGCGTGAGTACCACCTCACCGCCCCCCAAATCGCAGCGGACGTGCTGCGGGAGATGCGGTAAAAAAACCACTTGCATTTTTTTCCCGGCGGCGCGGTATAATATCCCCTGTCAGTCACGGGGACGTAGCTCAGCTGGGAGAGCACCAGGTTCGCAATCTGGGGGTCGAGAGTTCAATCCTCTTCGTCTCCACCATCCTTGACCATGCACGGAGGAATCCATACGGATCCCTCCGTTTTTCGTATATGGAGGAACGCAACGATGTTTCACAAAATGCGCCGCACTGTTCAACAGCTATCCTACGAGGAGGCAGAGGCAGTACTCCTGCGCTGTTCGGCGGGCGTGCTCGCCCTCACGGGCGACAAGGCATTCCCCTACGCCGTTCCCCTCAGCTACGTCTACGACGGCGAGCACATCTATTTTCACAGCGCGACCGAGGGGCACAAGATCGACGCCATCCTGCGCAACCCGAATGCTTCCTTTGCCGTCATCGATCAGGATGAGATCCTCCCCGAGAAGTACACGACAGCGTATCGCAGCGTCATCGTCTTCGGCAGCATCCGCATCATCGACGACGCGGTCGAAAAAAACGTGCCGCCGCACACAAACTCGCCGTCAAATACGCGCCGGACAATACCGAGCAGCAGCACAACGAGATGATCGACCGTACATGGGAGCGTTTCTGTATGCTCGAGATGAGCATCGCCCACATGACGGGCAAGATCGGGAGCGCGCTGGTTGCGAAGAAGTAGTTACATGCACAAAGGGACTGTTGCACGAAGATAAATTTATCTTTGTGCAGCAGTCCCTTTTCTGATGGGAGCAACAATCCCATGTCGTCCTCAATAATGTCGTATCGGCGGATTCCTTTACCTCCTTACAGATTTTCATTGACAGACACTATGAAATGACGTATCCTATGTGCATGAATATCATTTTCGTTTAGATGTTTCACATTATATTTACAGAAAGGGGCTCTCTTTGCCGATCCGATCACTGCTCGCCTCACCGCTCGCTCTCTCTGTCCTGCTCGCCCTGGTCGCCGTCTGCGCGATCTCGGCGGGCAGTGTTGCCGTGCCGCCTGCGGATACGCTCACCATTATCACGGCGAAACTTGCGGGGCGCATCCCCGCCGTCGATCCCGCCGTGACGGATATCATCTGGTCACTGCGTGTGCCGCGTGTTCTGCTTGCGATGACGGCAGGTGCGGGACTCGCGCTTGCGGGTGTCGTCATGCAGGCGAGCGTGCAGAATCCACTCGCCGAGCCGTTCATCCTCGGTATTGCCTCGGGCGCATCCGTCGGCGCGACACTCGCGATCCTCATCGGCTCTGCGGCGATTCCCTTCGGCGTGCCGGGCTGCGCCTTCGTCGGCGCAATCCTCGCCACACTCGCCGTGCTCATGCTCGCAGGGATGCACCGCCGCATCTCGACGGTAAAGCTCGTGCTTGCGGGCGCGGCGATCAGCGCGCTCTGCGTCGCGGCGACGAACTTCATCGTCTACATGGCGGCGGATGCGGAGGGCATGCAGTCGGCGGCGTTCTGGACAATGGGCTCGCTCGCAGATGCGAAGTGGCACAGCCTCTTCCTGCCCGTACTCATCGTCTCGGCGCTCATCGTCTACTTCCTCTCGCAGCTGCGCACGCTCGACGTACTGCTCCTCGGCGAGGAACTGGCCGTGACGCTCGGCATCGACGCGAGCGCAAAGCGTCGCCTCTACATGGGGCTGCTCGCGCTCCTCACGGGCGTCCTCGTCGCAACCTGCGGCATCATCGGCTTCGTCGGACTCGTCGTCCCGCATCTTGTGCGCTCCTTCACGGGCGCCTCGCATCGCCGCCTGCTCCCCGCCGCACTCCTCGTCGGTGCCATCTTCCTCGTTGTCGCTGACCTCCTCGCGCGCACCCTGCTGCCCGCAGGTGATCTGCCGATCGGCATCATCACCGCGCTCATCGGCGCGCCGCTCTTCATGAAGCTGCTCTTCGGCAGCGGTGGGAATTTCGGAGGTTCGCGATGAAGACAATCCACATCGAAAAATCTGAAATTCCGCATCGGTGCAAAGGAAATCCTCCACGGCATCACCGCCGACCTCCCGACCGACCGCTTTGTCGCACTGCTCGGACCGAACGGCTGCGGCAAGTCCACCCTGCTCAAGCATCTCTACCGCGTCCATCCGATACAGGAGGGGCGCGTCACGATGGACGACACCCCACTCGCAGACATTCCGCTGCGCGCGGCGGCGCAGGAGATCGGCGTCATGGGGCAATTCCACGCCGTCGACTTCGATTTCAGCGTAGAGGAGATCGCCCTCATGGGGCGTGCCCCGTACAAGGAGAGCTTCGAGGACGACACAAAGGAGGACTACGCGCTCGTCCGCGCCGCACTCGAACGCGTCGGCATGGCAGACGCGGCCGAGCGTTCCTTCAACGAACTGTCGGGCGGCGAGCAGCAGCGCGTCATGCTCGCACGCGTCCTCGTTCAGGAGCCGCAGCTGCTCATCCTCGACGAGCCAACGAACCATCTCGACATCAAATATCAGCTGCACATACTGGAACTGGTCAAGAGCCTCAATATCGGCGTGATTGCTGCGCTCCACGACCTCAATCTCGCCGCCATGTACGCCGACCTCATCGTCGTCATGAAGGCGGGGCGCATCGAGCGCATCGGAACGCCGAACGAAATCATCACGGAGGAAATGCTCGCGCATATCTACGGCGTGAACGCAAACGTGACCTACGATGCGGCGGGGCTTCCGCTCGTCGACTACCGTACGGAGCAAATACAATGAATGCCGCACGACAGAATTCGGGGCGCATTCTGAGACGCTTCGGCAATGCCCTGAGACTCCTGCCCTTTCTCGCGTGTGCCGTCCTCGTTCTCGCGCTCTCCATGCGCGACGGGCGCGGCACACAGGCAGCGGAGCCGATCACCGAAGGAATCACCTGCACGACGAGCGACAGCGAGGGGCGCCCTACCGACTTCACACTTTCGCATACGCCTGAGCGCGTGCTCGTCTCCTATCCGGGGGCGACGGAGCTGCTCATCGACCTTGGCCTTTCGGATCGCATCATCGGCACGATTGCACCCTACGGCGCGGAGCCGCCTGCCTACCGCGACGCCTATGCCGCGCTCCCGATTCTCGCCGCGCCCTATGTGCCGAGCCGCGAGGAGGTTGTGGCTCTGCGTCCCGATCTCATTATCGGCTGGTCGCATCACTTCACACCCGAGGCGCTTGGCGATGTCTATTCCTATTTCGACCGCAGCATCGGTGCGTACATTGTCCCCGCCACCGTGCGCAAGGGACACCCGAGCCTAGAGGAAACCATCTATCCGTTTATCGCGGATATGGGGCATATCTTCGGCGTGGAAGAACGTGCAAAGGACTATACTGCGGGGCTTGAGGCACGTGTTGCCGCTGTCGAGCATCGCACCGAGGCGCGCGGACAGCGCTTCTCCGCGATGATTTTGCAGTCACACGGGACGAGTCTTTACAGCATGTACGGCCCCACCCTACATCATCGACGACATTGCGCGCAAGGCGGGCGCAGACAACATTGTCGACCGTCAGATGCGTTCGGTCGGCCCTGAGCGCGTCCTCGGCTTTGCGCCCGATGTCATCATCTACGTCAATCCGAAGGACATCTCGGAGGAGGAGGCGCGCGCAGAACTGCGTGCCGATCCAAACCTCCAAAACATGAAAGCTGTGCGGGAGAATCGCATCATCGTTGTGAATTTCTCCGACGTGAACAATGGAAACGGGCGCTGTATCACGGCGCTTGAGGATATAGCTGAGGGACTGGATGCCCTCATAGGTGAAAAGAAAGGGTAATGGGATGAAGAAAAGGATTTTGAGTGGGCTCGTCGCGACTGCACTGACCGTCGGAACGGGCTATGCGCTCCCTGTGAGCGCCGCAGAGGCGACGGATGAGGCTATGCAGACCTATGTACTGGACGACATTGTTGTCACAGCGAGCCGCAACGAGACCGCGATCAGCGACGTGCCGGCGGATGTCACGCTGATCTCAGAGGCGGACATCGAGCGCGGCAATTACAAGAGCGTCTCCGATGCGCTGAAGGGCGCGAATGTCAACGTCGTACAGAAGGGCTTTGCCGCCTACCCCGTCATCAACGGCGACTCGCGCGTCCTCGTCATGGTCGACGGGAAGAAGGTCAACTGGGATCACCTCGTCATGAGCGGTGATACGAATGCCGTCAACGTCGATCAGGTGGCAATCGGTGATGTGGAGCGCATCGAGATCGTACGCGGGCCAAACTCCTCGCTCTACGGTGAGCGCGCCGTCTCGGGCGTTGTCAACATCATCACAAAGCGTCCGACGACGGGCAAGCCGACAGGCTCCTTTAACATGCAGCTCGGCTCGTGGGGCGAGAAGCGCGCGGGCATAAATGTCAGCGGCGGCGATGGGAAGAACAGCATCAAGGTCGGCGTGTCGCATGAGCGTCGCAAGGATTTCCAGTACAAGAACGCCTATGGCGAGAAGCGCACCTTCGAGAACAGCGACATCCGCCACACGGAGTACAACGTCGGCTTTGACCGCATCCTGGCAATGACCGCCTGCGCCTCGAGTTCAGTCGCCACGAGGCGGACGACGGCTACGGCGTTCTTTTGAGCAATCCGCGAACCGGTGCATCCATGTATCAAGGACGCACGAACAGCGCCGATACAAGCTACGGCGCAACGTATATGTTCGGCTCGGAGAAAGAGGGCGAGGGCACATTCCTGCGCTTCTATCGGAACGAATCCACAACGGACGGCGGCTTTAATTCACAGTACGACCACAACCTGCGCCGCAACGCCTTCGAGGGGCAGAAGCTCTGGATGCTCGGCGACAAGAATATGCTCATCGGCGGCTTCCTCTGGTCGCAGGAAAAAGATCCACGAAATGAGCGGCTATGTCCCGATGGATGCCTCTGCCGTGACAAAGGCGCTCTTCCTTGAGGACGACTGGCAGCTCGGGCACGGATATTCGCTCAAACTTGGTTCTCGGCTCGAGCATCACAGCGACTTCGGCACAGATGTCACCTCGCACATCAGCCTCAACAAGAAGTTCGACCGCAAAACGCACGCCTATATCTCATGGGGGGCAGGCGGTCAACAATCCGTCGCTTAAGATGCGCTACGCAGACAGCCCCTTCTGGGTCGGTGTCCCCGATCTGAAGCAGGAAAAAAATCCCATACCTTTACCATCGGCGCGGACAGCCAGATCACGCGCAAGTGGAACGTATCGGGCAGTCTCTACTGGAGCAAAGTCAAAGATGCCCTGCGTTGGGTTCAAGCAACTCCACGCGGTTACTACCAAAATGTAGAGACAGAGGATCGCCGCGGCCTCGAGCTCAGCACGCGCTACCGTGCAGATGACCGGTGGACAATCCGCGCGGCATACAGCTACGCGAATGTCGACTCCACCGATCCCGCCAGGACTTCCTTCGGACGAATACACGCCCGAACGGCTACAATCTCGGTGTCTCCTACACGCAGGGAAAAATGGGATGCGGATCTCGACCTCAACTATGTGACAGGACGCAGCACGGTACACTATACCGACTCTCGCTATCTGACGCTTGATCTCGGCGTAAACTATCATGTGACGAAGGATTTCAAGATCTACTTGAAGGGCGTCAACCTCACCGATGAATCGTATGAATCCATGGGTGCAACACCGTCTATTTGGTCGCCCATGGGCGGCTATGCGGCACCGAGCCGCCACTTCATCCTCGGCGGAACGTACAATTTCTGATTTGAGTTCTTGCACAAAAACGGAGCAGACGAATATCTGCTCCGTTTTCACTTCCTCATAACGAATCTATGTGCTATAATGAATCCAGCGACTGGTGAATGTCGGTTTACTCCCTTTATGGGGGTGATGTGCATGAGTTTATATGAAAAACTATCGCTCGTGCTAGCGGCGGCAACGCTCGTAGTCAACATTACGGAATCACTGATAAATTCAGCACTGCCATCTTAGCGCATCTTTTCCGCCCTGTCTGTGTCGACAAATCCTCCACATAGCCTTTGCTATGCGTCCGGTTTGTCTTCTTGACAGGGACAAAAAAATCTGCACCAATCTGACAGACTTCATTTTATCAGTGATTCCTTATATTTCTGATCACGAAGTAGACAGAAAAAAGAACCGTACGCGCGGTTCACGTCGGCTCCTCTTTCAAGAAATCTAATTTCGCAGGAGAGACCGGCGGTACCAATCACCAGTCGTCCTTTTGTATTCTCATTATATCGATTCACGAAAAAAAGTTGTCAATGAGGACATAAAAAGAGAGCAGACAAGGCATCTGCTCCGTTTTTGCGCTTTTCACCGGCGAAACTATGTGCTATAATAGACGCAAGTGGCTGGTAAAAGCTGGTTTTCTCTCTGCTTAGCAGGGGGGTGATGTGCATGAGCCTATACGAGAAACTCTCACTCATGCTAGCGGCGGCAACGCTCGCGGTCAACATCATATTTCTATTCAGTAAGCAGTAGATAGAAAAAAAGAGCCGCTGTGCGGTTCACGTCGACTCCTTCTTCACGAAAGATAAACTTTTAGGGAGAGACCGGCGGGACCAATCACCAGCCACCCTTTTGTATTCTCATTATATCCACCTATTAAAAAATTGTCAAGTAAGGAGGGCACGATGGACACGATTGCAAGACTCAGAGAAATCCTAGCAAGCAGCCGTCATGCGGTATTCTTCGGCGGGGCGGGGATGTCCACGGAGTCGGGGATTCCCGACTTTCGCAGTGCGGGCGGCATCTACAGCGAGACGCTGCACAGGGAATTCGCCCCCGAGCAGATGGCATCGCACAGCTTTCTCATGACGCACCCCGCCGAGTTCTTCGACTTCTATCGGCGGCGGTTCGTCTACCTCTCCGCCGCGCCGAACGCGGGACACTATGCACTCGCGGAGCTTGAGCGGCGCGGACACCTCGCGGCAGTTGTGACGCAGAACATCGACGGCCTCCATCAGGCAGCGGGGTCAAAGACCGTCTACGAACTGCACGGCTCCATCCGCCGCGCACACTGCACAGACTGCGGCGCGCATTACGCGCTCGACTACATCATGGAGCATACGCCCATCCCCTACTGCGAATGCGGCGGCATGGTTCGTCCCGACGTGGTACTGTATGAGGAGAGCCTCGACAATGACACCATCGCGGGCGCAGTCGCCGCCATCCGCGCAGCGGACACGCTCATCATCGGCGGCACCTCGCTCATCGTCTACCCTGCGGCGGGGCTGATCGACTACTTCCGCGGTGAGCATCTCGTCCTCATCAACAAGAGCGAGACGAGTGCCGATGCACGCGCCGAGCTCGTCATCCGCGCGCCGATCGGCGACGTGCTGCACGCGGCGCTGCCAGAGGAATAAAGGCTTCATTTGGGGCGCCCCTATCGGCTCGCAGCTCGCCACTTCCCCCGCTTCGGCGGGGAAGCTAATGCTCGTAACCTCAGCCTCCCCCGTTCACAACGGGGAGGGGGACCGCGTAAGCGGTGGAAGGGGCGCTCCGAGAGCAGCCCTCCTTTTGTTTTTTTCAACGCACCTTCCCCGCCTTACACTCTGCAGCAGAATCCCGCCCATAATGAGCACGAGCGCAAGGAGCGCGGCGCGGGACATCTCCTCCCCGAGCGTAACGGCGGAGACGGCGAGCGAGAGGAGCGGAACGAAGTAGGCGAGGTTCGCGACCATCGCCGCGTTCTGTGCCTCCTGCAGAGCCATCGCCCACCAGAGGTAGCCAACGGCGTTGACGAAGATGCCGAACCAGAGCATCCCACCCCACTGCGTCCACGACAGCGTGACCCACGTCTCCGCCATGAGCGTCACGGACAGTGCACAGAGCGCAGTCACGCCCCACGCGACCGTCATCAGCACCGTCGGATCCACATTCCGCTTTCGGTTCAGCACGCAGAACAGCCCGTAGCAGAGTGCCGCGAGCACGCACGCAAGCGCACCGAGGACGGCATTTCCATCCGCGTGCCCCTCCCCGCCGAGCGTCAACACCAGCACGCCTGAGAACGAGAGGAGCAGCGCGGCGGCAGTCCGCAATGTGATGCGCTCCCCGAGAAGGAGTGCCGCAAAGAGGACGATCATCATCGGCCAGAGATAGTTGAGAATGCACGCCTCCTGCGAGGTCAGCTGCGTCAGTCCGTAGAAATAGAGCCCCGAGTAGACAAAGAGTCCAACAAAGCCGAGTCCCGCCATCGCGAGGTAGCCACGCCAATCATACGCGCGGAATACCCGCAGCCCTCCACGTATCCCCTGTTGGACGAGCAGGAAGACCGATGCGATGAGGCTGCTTAGAAAGAGTGCCTCAAAGGTCGGAACCACGGTGAGGAGACTCTTTGCCATCGCCGCGAGCGTCGACCAAATCAGAACCGCACTGACGGCATAAAAATAGACGCGTACCTGCCCCTGCATTTCACAAACCTCCGTCAACATCCGGCCAATGTTCCCTACTTCTCCATATTGTGCTATTTTTCCTTCACGCACAAAATAAAAGGCTTCCGATCTCTCGGAAGCCTTTCGTGTCAAATGGAGCTGATTATAGGACTTGAACCTACGACCTGCTCATTACGAATGAGCTGCTCTACCAACTGAGCTAAATCAGCATACCGCCTCATAGGCGATAGTGGAATTATACCCGAGCGGGATGCTTCTGTCAACCCTGAAAAATAAATTTTTTTCTCTCATATGCGGAGTTGCCGGCACGAATCACGGAATCCGCGCATAGAACGCATCTTCATAAATGGCGACACTGCGATCCAGATATTCATAGTACTGCGATCTGCGCCCGTAGAACTTCATCCGATAGGCGAGGTAAAACGCGATCTCGCCCGCCGGCATCGTGATTCCCGTCTCCGCCCACGAGCCGCCCGGCGGCAAATAGTACCAGTCCATCTCCGCATCGTTCCACGCATACATCGCACACGCATCCCAGTCATAGAGGAAGCGCATCGTGCGGACATCGGTCACCATCCCACTGCCGCCGCTGTAGAAATCATCTTCGTTCCCAATGGCACTGCGCGCCGTGACAACATTGACGGCGATGACATACTCCGGCGGCTCGTAGCGCAGAACATTCAGCGACGAGGCATCAACGTACCACGCCGTCCCCATATGCCCATCGCAGCGAATGAAATTCCGATCGCCGTTCAGATACATGGGATAGTTCGCGCTCACAGCCGCAGGCAGTACGAGCATAGAGATGCCCACGAGCAGCATGATGATTCGTTTCATCGCAAATCCCTCCTTATTGTATAGAGGTTCTACCGCCAAAAGAAAAAAATCCTTTTTTTGTGCGAAAAAAATCAATCTCCTTCTCATTCCCCCTTCACCACGCTCTAATCGCCTTTTGGAACAATACAAACGGGAGGGAATGTCATGCTGAAAAAACACTGTGCGCCGCATTGTGCGCGCTGATTCTTGCCATCACCCCAAATGTCTCTGCCGCGCCCGAGATCATCGAGGTTGACGGGGTCTACATGATGGGCGACAACGACGCGCCGAAGTTCGCACGCGATGCGGCGCGGGCGGAGGCGATGCGTGCCGCAACGGAGCGGGCGGGCATCTACATCGAGAGCACGAGCGAGGTAGAGGGCTATGCACTGACGCGCGACGAGATCCGCACGGTCGCCGCTGCCGTCCTGCGCGTCCTGCGCGAGGAAGCAACCCCCGAGCTTGTCGGCGATGCGTGGCGTTACCGTGTGCACCTCGTCTGCTCCGTGGATATGGAGGGATTGACCTCAAGGAGCTTGCGGGCAGCAAGGCGGAGCTGGCACGTCTGACACAGGAGCGCGACGCGCTGAAAGAGCAGAACGATACGCTCCGCGCACGCTGGGAGCAGGCAAAACCCGTCACCCCCACAGTGCCGGTCGTGATTGGCACTCCGCCGGCGGCAGCCACGCAGCAGGATCTCATCTTCCAGGATGCAGCGGACATGATCGAGCGCGGCGAGAACGAGCACGCCATCGCCGATCTCTCGCTGCTCCTCCAAGACCCCTCTGTAACGGGTGATGTGCGTGCCTATGCCTACGTCCTGCGCGGCCGCGCCTACTACGACCGTCACGCATACGCGCTCGCGCGCGCCGACTTTACGGCGGCAGAGCATACGCCCCACACAAACAGTGCCTATCCGATCTGGCGGCTCTACCAGTACTGCGGCCTGATCGCCTACAACGAGGGGCGCTATGCGGACGCGACGAACGATCTCATGAGCGCGTGGGATGCCTCGGACAAAACGGACGACGCGCTCTGGATGAGCCTGCGCCGCGCCGAGCGGCGGGCAGAGCAGGACCGTCGCCACGCCGTACGCGGGGACGGCGGTGCACGCAGTTGGAACGTCGTCATTGTTCCGTAAATCCCGCGCACCGGAAACACACATCACACAGAACGAGCCCTCTCATTTTTAGGCAAGCGTTTTATGTGGGTGTCCGCTCTGCGGCATCCATTTGTTTTACGGACGCTGATGCGCGTCCTGCATCAAAGGAGGACTTTATGTTTTTATTCCATGCGCCGCACCCTCTCCGTCCTCGCTGTCGGCGGACTACTCTGTGCGCCCGCCGCACTCATGACCGGCTGCTTTGGCAGCGACGACGGGAAATCGGGCAGTTCCGCCGTCTCATCCCTGCTCTCGGACAACAGCGTCGAGAGCAGAGGGAGGCACTCGCCCTATCTCGACGCGACGAACAACTACAACCACAACATTGTCACGTTCGACTACGCGATCGCCCCCGCCCTCAACAATCTGCGAAATGGTGTGCATGACACCTACATCGCCCTCCCGAACCTCTCACAGCTGAAAAAGGATCTTGAGGAGGCACGCGCGAATCCGAAGACCGCCGGAGTCTTCAAGGACATTGACGCAGATGCGGACGAGGTGCTCTCCCTGCTGAAGGATCTCGCGCCGCTCGCGGACAAGATGGAGGCATACTACTCCTCCAAGGGCTACATGGCGGACGGCTACGCCGAAAGCGACCGCATGGCAGCACAGTTCCTCCCGCTCTACGACCAGTTCGATGCGGCGTATGACAAGTTTGACGCGACAGTCACAAAGCATTTCAAGGAGCTGCGTGTCGCCCAGCTGGAGGAGATGCGCAAGGACGGCAGAGTGAACGCCGCCAACTACCCTAGAGCTGACGATCAAGACGCGCGAACTGGTCGATATGCTCGACAAAGAGAACGTTGACAAAGGAGCTGCCGAAGCGAAGATCGCCGAGATGAACGACCTGTCTGCGAAGCTGACCGACGTACCCGCCCTCGGTTCCTACAAGTCGAACCTCAACCGCTTCATCGGCACGGTACGCAGCTATCTCGCAGGACAGGCGGACGGCAACGATGTCATCGACGACTTTAACGATACCGTGAGTTCGACGGGACATCTGGATCTCTCCGATCTCGATCCCAAGAAGAAATAGTGCGGCTTCTTTCCTCTGTACGCGCGTGCATTTTTGTGATATGATAAATGTGCAGAAAACACGTGCATTCCTTTGAGGAAGCACTGATAAATTCAGCACTGCCATCTTGGCGTATCTTTGTCGCCCTCTCATCGTCGACAAATCCTCCACATAGCCCTTGCTATGCGTCCGGTTTGTCTCCTTGACAGGGCAAAAAATCTGCACCAATCTGACAGACCTCATTTTATCAGCGATTCCTTGACCAACGAAAGGAGCATCTACACGTTATGAAGAAAAATTCTCATCGCGCTCTTCCTATGTATGGCGCTCGCACAGACCGCCCTCGCGCAGACCGTCACCGTGGACGGCGTGGGTGTTGACCGCGACTCCGCCATGCGCGACGCAGCCCGTATGGCAGTCGAACAGGTCGCTGGCATGTACATCAACTCGAATACGGTCGTATCCAACACCTCCGTGGAGATGGACGAGATCCTCTCGCACGCGCAGGGCTACGTCCAGAACATCACCGTCATCAGCGAGGCCATGAATGGCGGCGAGTACCGCGTCCGCGCAAGCGTTGACGTGAACACCGACCCGAACTCGGCGTTCATGAAGCGTATGGATGCCGTCATGCGCCTCAGCGACCCGCGCATCGGTGTCGTCATCCTCTCGGACGATGAGGATCTCGACCACAACTTCGACGGTCTCCCCGGTCACGACACCATCCTCGAGACGGCGCTCAACGAGCGGCTGCTCACCGTTGGCTTCAAACACGTCGTCGATGTGAGCCTCCTCTCGCAGCTGCAGGATTCGTCGGTACTGAACGCCGTCTATCGCGGCGACAGCCGTCTCCCCGTACGACGGTGATGCCTCCGCGCGCCCGATCGACTACCTCGTCATCGGACGCAGCCACGCAGAGGGCTACAAAGTGAAGCTGCCGGACAATCACGGCGGCTACGTCGAGACACAGATGTCCTCGGCACGCACACACCTCGACCTCAAGATCATTTCCTTCGGCACGAGCACGATCATCGGAACCTACTCCGTCGATGGGCAGGGGTGTCGAAAAACAGCCCTGCGCTCGCGGCGCGCAAGTCGCGCCAGGCAGCAGCAGGCAAGGCGGCAGAGAAGCTCGAGCAGCAGTTCCTCAAGGCGGCGGCAAGCGGATTCTCGGGCATCCAGCTCACCGTCCGCGCAAATGACTTCTCCCTCGTCGAGAAGCTCGTACGCGAGCTCAAGGAACTGCGCGGCGTGCAGGATGTCTATGTGCGCGGCACGAGCGCGGGCAAGACGACCATTGACATTGCCTCGGCGCAGAAGCCGTTCACCATCCTCCAGATGCTCCAGCGCGAGACGGATCTCTCCATCTTCGTCGAGAGCACCAGCGACAGCGAGCTCAAAATCGCACTGCGCTGATCGCGGCTATTCCTCAAATCATAATTTGCTGCACGAAATCCAACGTGCGGCAAATTTTTTTGTATTTTTTTCTTAAAAAAACTTTCGATTCAAGCGCGCGCAAAATCGCCGCAAAGCCCGTCATTTCGCGCGAAATTCCAAAAATCAGGACCTTTTCACCTGTCATATCCTACAGTTTTCAAGACTTTATATATGTGATAAAAATAACAGACGACATCGTGTATGTCGACATCCATGTACCCACGGCGGGCAGTCCGCGTGTTTTTCTGCCAATCGCCATCATTCGCCCGACCGCGCGGTGCACGCAGGGAGCCATTGGATCATCGTTAAGGAGGAATTCTATGCTTAAGAAAAATGATGGGCACCCTCGTCCCTGCTCCTGGGACTGACAATGGGTTCTGTTTGTCAGGCAGGACTGTACGACAATCCCACCGTCGCCATCATGCCCTTCCAGAACAAGGTGCCGGATCGGTGGGGCGGCTTCGGCGACCATGCAGGCATCGCGACCGAGGAGTTGATCAACCTCATCAGTGACCGCCCCGACGTGTTCCAAGTCTATGAACGTATCGAACTCCAAGGTCTCGTGGATGAGCAGAGTCTCGGTATGACCGGACTGATCGCAGAGGACACCGCCGCCGATGTTGGCAACCTCAGCGGCGTCGAGTACAAGATCTTCGGCGCACTCACAAACCTCTCGGCGAAGGAGGATTCCTTCGGTCTCGCCGGACTCACGGGCGGTCTGCTCGGCAGTCAGGCAAGCGTCGTGGCAAATGTCTCCATCCGCGTTGTCGAGGTCTCGACGGGGCGCGTCGTCCTCGTCGGGCAGGGCAAGGGCAGCTCGAAGCGCGTATCGGGCGGCGTTGCCTCAGATAGCGGCGCATTCATGCTCGGCTCCGCGAACGTCACCGACGAAATGGCATTCAACGCCGTCTCCAAGGCGATCAAGGATGCCGTCAACGGCAAAGAGGGACTCTTTACGAAGATGGGCGTCAACGACAAAAAGGGAAAGAAACGTTAAGGAATCGCTGATAAAATAGACCCTCAGATTGGCGTAGATTTTTTTCGTCCGAACAAGGAGGAAAACCGGACGCATAGCCAAAGCTATGTGGAGGATTTTCCGACGAAGTGCGGGCAAAAAAAGATGCGTCAAGATGGCGGTGCTGAATTTATCAGTGCTTCCTTAAGAAATCCGTGCAGATGGCTCATCCAGCAGCCATCCGCGAAAAACAGTTTCGTTTTTCATGAAAAGGAGCGACAACGATGAAGAACCTGAAGAAAAAAAGCACTTGCCGGTGCCATTGCAGGCGTATTTGCATTCGGGGCAGGCTTCTATGCAGCCCCTGACTCCTCCCTCCCTCCCTTACCCTCATGCAGGCGGCTGAGGCAGCCCCACAGTGGGAGCAGGGCACGATCACCGCAGAGGGCTTCGGCACGCCGCCGGCGGGCGCATACGGCTCGAAGGCAAGCATCATGGCGCGCCGCGCTGCGATCGTTGACGCACAGCGCAACCTTGCCGAGCAGGTGAGTGGCGTTCAGGTCGATGCCGAGACAACGGTCGAGAACTTCGTCATTAGCAGCGACCTCGTCAAGACCAAGGTCAGCGCACTCATCAAGGGTGCAATGGTCGTCGAGGAGCAGATGATGCCCGACGGCGCATACCGCGTCGTCATGTCCATGCCGATGTACGGCACACAGGGGTCTCGCCTCGGCGATCATGCCCGCGATCCGCGACAACACGCCGCCCACCCCGCCCCCGCCGGTCATCTCCGCCACCATCACCACGCAGATCCAGATGGGCGGCACCTACACGGGCGTCATCGTGGATGCTGGCGGCATGGGACTCAAGCCCAGCTTCTCCCCCGTCATCTATGACACGAACGGCCGCGCCATCTACGGTGTCAGCAACATCAACTACGATCAGGCCATCTCGCAGGGCATGGTCGGCTACTCCGCCAGCGTCTCCGCTGCACAGACGCTCCCGCGCGTCGGCGCAACCCCGCTCGTCATCAAGGCAGTGCAGGTGCGCGGCGGTAACAACTCCACCAATCCCGTCAACGTCGTCGTCTCTGTCGACGATGGCGACCGCATCCTCGCAGCAAACCAGCAGAGCCAGATGCTCATGAACGGCGCAGTTGTGTTCGTACGCTGACGGTGACAAGCGATACAAAGAGCTCATGCAACCCCCCCGAGGGACAACTCCTCGGGGGTTTTTGTGTGCAGTTTTCAAAAGAACTCCAACAACGAGTGATACACCCCTATTTCCGTATCTGACTCAAACTTCGCAGATCAAAAATATACGCCAACAATGGAGTCATCAAGAATGAGGCATTTTTCCTGCTTGCATTCCGCTCAGCCCAGATCACGTATCCCCCGCAAAATATCCAAATACCCCTCATACGAATAAATCCGTGTTTTGCCGACCTGCGTCTGCTGCTCCAAGATCCCCTTTTCGATCAGTACCGCAACGGCACGTGAGACGGCGTTATAGGATGTTCCCAGTGCCTCGGCAGTCTTTTTTTCACTTCGATCATAGGATGTGCTTCGAGGTAGGAAAAGAGTTTTCGTCAGAGTGGTAAGCTGCTTTTTTTATTCGTCCCATCCGTGAGCACGCCCACATTCTTTTCATGAAGCGCGTGCAGGGCAGTCGATCGCCGCTACAGCATCCGCTGCTGACACCGCAACCGCACGCAGAAAGAACAGGATCCACTGCTCATAATTCCCGGTGCGCCGCACCTCGGTCATACGGTCATAGTATTCGATACGGTTTTGCTTCAGGAAATAGGAGATGTAGAGTGCAGGCGTACTCAGGAGATTTTTCCTCCATCAGGAAAAAGTGTAATCAACAGCCGTCCGATGCGTCCATTCCCATCAAGAAAGGGGTGAATCGTCTCGAACTGATAGTGAACGAGTGCCGTACGAATCAGTGGATCGAGTGTGTCCTCTGCGTTCATATACGTCTCAAGTGCGGACATCGCCGCATTCATATCCTCTACATTCGGCGGAATATAGCGTGCGTTCTTCAGCGTACTGCCCGCCCCGCCGATCCAGTTCTGCGTGCGCCGAAACTCGCCGGGATATTTTTTTCCTGCCCGCGCACTCCCTCCATCAGAACACCGTGCATCTCACGAATCAGACGACTGCAGAGAGGCAGCTCTCTGCGCCGGCGCAGTGCGAACTCCGTTGCTCGGATGTAGTTCACGACATCTGCAACATCCCGATTGACATTTACATCCACGAGCGGGTCGAGCACGTCCTCAAGTGTCGCCTGTGTCCCCTCAATCTGCGAGGAGAGCAGTGCTTCCTTGCGAACGTACGATGGAGACAAACAGCTCCATATTCGGAATACGCGCCGCAAGCCCATCAAGCAATGCGAGCTGACGATGCGCCGCAACGAGGAGTTCCATCCCCTCCGCATCAAGCACGACGGCCGGGTTGGGGGGGCAAGGAATTTGGAACAAAGGAAGAATAGGCAAGCTCTCCTGTCAGATTCTGTCGCTCGTATCCTGCGCGCGTGTTCATACCGCTCCCTCCCATACAAACGGAAATTTCTATGCCCATTATACCTATTGTATTTCCGTTTTTCAACAGAAACGGAGTTTTCTTTGTGTCAGATCTCCTTTTTCATTTCCGTTTTCTACAAAAATCATAATTTTTTTCCAAACAGAAAATACCCCTGCACCGTTTCGGCGCAGGGGTATTTTTCTGTTTGAGGGTTAAGGAATCACTGATCAAATGAAGTTCTCCGGTTGGCAGCAGATTTTTTTCTGCCAAGAAAAATAAACCGGACGCATAGCCGCCCGTTATGTGGAGGATCGAGGGCGATGCCAGGGCGAAAAAAAGATGTGCCAAGATTGCGCGGCTAAATTCAGCACCGGCACTGTCTCTATCTCTTGCACCGCCGATACCGTTGCTTGCTGCTCTGCGGTTTATCCGGAATGGTGCGCTCGATGAGACCGGCGGCAAGCGCAGGTGCCAAGTAACGGCGGCGGAAGCTTGGACGATGAGAGAGTCCGAATCGTGCCATCAGCTCTGCGGCGGACAGGACATCGTCCCCAAGAACACACAGAAGCCGCTGTAGATCTGCATCCCTCGCCATGACTTGATCGGGAGCTTTGTCGCTTTCTTGGTCAGGTGTGCGATCAAGTTCTGCCATGGCATCCCGCAGGATACACAGAATGAGCGTCACAAAGCCCGTGCTGTCTGCCTGTGCATCTGCTGCTCCGAGTGCATCATAGTATTCCTGTTGCCGCGCACGAATCAGTTCCTCAACCGGCAGCCAAAAAAAGTACTTCCTTCCACTGCCCCAGCAGGAGTGTATGCCACATGCGCCCCATACGCCCGTTGCCGTCGGCAAATGGGTGGATAAATTCAAACTCATAATGAAAGATAGCACTCTTAAGGAGCGGGTGCAATGCTGTGTGCGCATACCACTCCATGAGATTCTGAATATGCTCCGCTACCAAATGTGCAGGCGGCGCCATATGGACAAGCCTTTCTCCTGCAAATACACCGACATCACCTGTACGGAATCTGCCGCTCTCCGAGATAAGCCCCGCCATCATCTGCCCATGTGCTGCAAGCAGGTCATGTACGGACAAAGGGTCGAGCCGAAGCATCATTTCATACGCCTCATAGGCATTTTGGACTTCTTTTATTTCATTGGGGTTGCCGAGCACCCGTCTGCCACGCACGATCGCCGTCACCTGTCCCAACGAGAGAGTATTCTGCTCGATGGCAAGAGAGGCATGTATTGTCCGAATCCGATTCGCACGTCTGAGGCGTGGATTCACCGTTCCATGCAAAAACACTGATGCGGCCAATCTGCTCGCTGATCTCAGTGAGCAGCATAACGATGTCGTCCGTCATATGAAACGGCGGTTGATATTGCTCCATAGAAATCACCTAAAGCAGCCCCATGCATATGCACAGGGCTGTTTCTCATACACGCGTTCAATAGCTCGGGTACAGGCCGTCCCATACAACGCGGCGGTAGTTCGTGCGGTCGGTGTCGCCCTCGGTGGAGATGCAGAGGATGCGGGCATCCTTGCCGAGACCGATACGATCGCGCAGGTAGTCGAGGCTGCGGTTCTGCATGAGCTCTGCGACGAGCCCCGTAGTGACGGCGCCGCTCTCGCCCGAGACGACGCGCGGATCGTCGTCCAGCGGGTTGCCGAGGATGCGCATCCCCTTCGCCGCGACCCACTCGGGCACGGAGACGAAGTGATCGGCATAATCGCGTAGGATCTCCCATGCGATCGGGTTCGGCTCTCCGCAGGAGAGCCCCGCCATGATGGAACTGATCTCGCCCGTCACGATATGCCGTTCGCCGTCGCTGGCAGCAGCCGTGCGATAGATGCAGTCTGCGCGGTTCGGCTCAACAATGGTGATGACGGGACGCTGCGCTCCATGATGCGCGGCAAGATAGCCCGTGACCGCCCCCGGCAGCGAGCCGACCCCCGCCTGCAGAAAGATGTGTGTTGGCATGTCGTCGTATTGCTTCATCGCCTCATGTGCGAGCGTGGTGTACCCCTGCATGATCCAACGCGGGATCTCCGTATAGCCGTCGAACGCCGTGTCCTGCACGAGCACCCAGCCGCGCTCCTTCGCGAGATTCGCTGCATGGCGCACGGTGTCATCGTAGTTGTACGTTGTAAACGATGCCTCCGCACCGAGCCCGCGGATGTTCGCCAGACGCTCGGTCGAGCCGCCCTTGGGCATAAAGACATGAGCAAATAGCCCGAAGATCTTTTGCCGCCCACGCGATGCCGCGTCCGTGGTTGCCGTCCGTCGCCGTCACGAGCGTGACCTTGCGCAGCTGATCGCGGTGCTCCGGCTTTGTGAGGTTCTCGTAGGTCATCTCGCCCTCGGAGAGTCCGAGACGCTGCGCGAGATAGCGTGCGACCGCATAGCTCGCCCCGAGCCCCTTGAACGAGTTCAGCCCAAACCGACCGCTCTCATCCTTGACCGCAAGCCGCCCGAGCCCCAGTCCTGCCGCGAGGTGGCGCAGATCCGCAAGCGGTGTCGGTGCGTAGTCCGGCAGCCCCTGATGGAACGCAACCGCACGTGCCGTCACGCCGGAGTCAAACGCAGTCACATCCGAACACACGCCATCCGTATGCGCGAGATGTACCGCCTTGATGGATTCGTTCATCGTAGATTCCTCCCTACAATCATTGTTTCATAATTTACTCTCATTATAACACACACACAAATCATTGGTAAGAATCACAACGCATATTTTTCAGGAACTCATTTACTTTTCAGAAATTTCTGCTTGACATTTTTTCTCACCCCCCCGTATAATAGGACTTGATCTCAGTTAATACGGGTGGAGACAACGCCGCAGACACAATGCACCGCATTGGAAACACAGGCATACCTCCTCCCGCAGATTTCAGAAGGAGGAATTCCCCATGAAGAAAAACTCTGGTATCCGCACTCAGTGCGGCACTCGTCATCGGCGCAGCATCGACGACGTTCGCGGCGGCAAATCCGTTCAGCGATGTGCCGCGCGACCACTGGGCGTATGACGCTGTGACGCAGCTCGCCGCCGACGGTGTGGTCGAGGGCTACGGCGACGGCACGTATCGCGGCGACCGCAACATCACGCGCTATGAGATGGCGCAGATGACGGCAAAGGCGATGGCAAGGGCGATATGTCCGCATCGGACAAGGCGCTTGTTGACCGCCTCGCTGCGGAGTTCGCGGACGAGCTGAACAACCTCGGTGTACGCGTGTCGAACCTCGAAAAGCACGCCGATATGGTGAAGTGGGAGGGTGTACTCGAATACACCTACACGAGTTCCCGCTTTGAGAACTCTGCACGGGACATGAAAAGTGGAAAAAACCGCAAGAAGGTCAACTCGGACAACCTGCTCTTCCGCCTCGAGCCGACGGCAGAGGTAAACAATCACTGGTCGGTGCATGCACGTCTGGATGCCGAGACCAAGATGAACAAGGATGCCGCATGGGATGTCACTGAGGACAAAGCCTCCTCGGACGACAAAGTATCACTCAAACGCGCATGGGCAGAGGGCGACTACACAAACTTCAACGTGAAGCTCGGTAAGATGGAAATGCTCTCGGCGGAGGCGTATGCAAAACCGGGCGCACTCATCTTTGACCGCGAGTTCTCGGGCGCGGAGGTCTCCTTCGGCAAGGACGTCCAGTTCAAGCTGCAGGCAGGCCGCATGAGCAGCGATGAGATTCAGAGGGATAAGGCAGCAAACTATCAGGGTGCAGAACTCCAGTACAACGGACGCTTTACGGCAGGGGGTCGGTTACTATCGCCTCAAGGCGGAGGACTTCGACGCGATGCTTAAGGACAAGAAGCAGACCATGCAGATCTGGGGTGTAAATGCCGCCTATCGCTTCGACAAGAACAGCTTCCTCTCGGCAGCGTATGCACACAGCAAGGACTTCACAATGGGATCCATGCCCAATAAGTCCTATCAGGTCACCTACGAGTACAAGGGTGCTGAACCAGAGGACAAGGGCTCGTGGGGTGCATATGTCTCCTATCGTCAGCTTGCCGGTGCATCCGTTGAGCCGACGGGAGACGGAGCAATGGAGGGAACGCGCGGCATCGAGATCGGCACGGAGTACACGCTCTTCCCGAATGTCGTCCTCTCGGCGAAGTACTTCCGCGGCAAAGACCTGTACGCAAAATACCTCGGGATAAATCAGGACAAGGCATCGAAAATCTTCGGCCGCGTCGAGTTCTTCTTCTGATTCCCCTGTTTTCACACACAGATACCGCAGATCTCGGTCTGCGGTATTTTTGATGCACAGAGAAAGACATAGACAGCCGCACTGCCATCCATTACAATGGGAAGCAAAGGAGGAATCACCATGCAGATTCGATACGAAGCCGAACACTGCCGCAGCGCAGCGTATGATGGAGAGAAACGCATCGGAGTCGCGGAGTTCGACGCGCGGGACGGACGCTGGAGCATCACCCATACGGAGGTTGACCCCGCCTATGGAGGGCAGGGGATCGCACGCCGTCTGATCGAGGAGCTCATCGAGGCGGCACGCAGCAACGGGGCAAAGATCGTCCCCGTCTGCTCCTATGCAGAGAAGATGATGTCGGGAAGGGCAGCGTATCGCGACGTACTCGCGGATGCGACCCTAAGCGGATGCCCCCTAAGCGGATCCAAAACAAAGACGGGACTGCTGCACGAATGTGCAAAGCAGTCCCGTCTTTTCGATGTGATCGGCGATGGTTTTTCGCCTATTCGCCGTCCTCGTCCGCGAGTGCGGCAATCGCCGCACCAATGATATTCTCGTTGATAGTCTGAACGCAGGAGATGACATAGTCACGCTGCCCGAGCCGGAACGGCACGAGATGGTGCAGGCGCAGGACGCGTTCCTTGTCCGGCATCCGCTTGTGGAGAAGGATCGTGACCTGTTCGCTCGCCGCCTTGTCTTCAAGGACGGCGCGCAGATGTTTCTCGCTGTAGAATTTCTTGAAAAATCTTCTGCTCGTCCGGCAGGATTTTTTTCCTCGGCATAGAGCGCGATGAGCTCCTCGAAATGCCCATATTCCTGTGTGTAGTTCGGCTCGTACACGTCGCGGTAAAGCTGCAGGAGCTTGCGTGCGCCGAGATCGAAGAGGTCCACGCGATCGTAGAGTGCGACGATCTGGTTGAGTGCCTCCTGCATCGACCCTGCCTCGGGACTGAACCGCGAGATGTTGACGGTCGCCATGAGGAAGACGGCACGCGTATCGTCCACGTCGCGCGTCACGAGCCGCAGGCGCACGGAGTTGAACGAGTTGCGCGTGACAAAGTCGGTATATACCTCGCGTCCCGTGCGATCCGCCTCTTCCATCATGCGTGCGAGCATGCGCTCGTTCTGGCGTTTGCGCCGCTCGTAGTGCGGCGTATGCGCGCTCTCCTCGTCCAGCTCAATGCTGCGGAGGAACATTTTGAACATACGGCTCTGATAGAGGTAGCGAATCTCTCCATTGCTCTCCTCCAGAACGGCAAGAGAGAGTGCATCCCCGATCTCGGGCGATCCGCGGCGTTCCAACGGCTCGCTCGAGAGTACGTTGATCGCTCCGATCTCCGTGTAGTAGCTGCCAAGGCGGAACGGCTCGACTTTTGACCTTTGCCTCCGGACCGTGGCAGTAGGCAATCGCCTGATCGAGCGGCATGGGGGGCTGAAGAGGTAGCCCTGCAGCTTCTCGCAGCCGATCTCGCGCAGGAACTCGTACTGCTGCTCGGTCTCCACGCCCTCGGCGAGGGTGTGCATCCCCAGTTCCTTTGCCATGTTGACGATAGAGCGGATGACGATCGCCGACTTGGGATTGGTCTCGAAGGAGCGCAGGAAGTTCATATCGATCTTGAGCACGTCAAAGACGTAGTCCTTGACGTTGTTCAGCGAGGAGTAGCCACTGCCGAAGTCGTCCATCCAGACCTCGTAGCCCTTTTCGCGGAATCGTGCGATCTCGCCCTGAAGGAATTTCTCGTCGTCGCTCTGCACCCCCTCTGTGACCTCGATGTTGAGCATGGCGCGCGCAACATCGTAGCGCATACGGACATCCTCGACTGCCTGCACCATGTCCATGAGACGGAAGTCCGCGCGCGAGAGGTTGACCGAGACACGCAATAGTTCCCACCCCGGCACGTCGCGGCGCAATTGTGCGATTGCCTGACAGACCTTCTCGATGATGTAGAGGTCGAGCTGCGGCGAAAGGTGCGCGTCCTCAAGGACGGGGACGAATACGCCCGGCGAGATCATGCCGTGCTGGGGATCTTTCCAGCGCGCCAGTGCCTCGAATCCGCAGATCTCCCGCGTCATCGCACGGATCTCGGGCTGGTAGTAGACCTCAATGTAGCCCTCGATCATCGCCTCCTGGAACGAGCGGATGATGTGGCTGCGGAAGTTCAGTGCCTCCTCCATGGACGGGTTGAACACCGCCCATGTGAGGTCGTAGGTGTTCTTGATGCTGTTGCAGGCGATCTTCGCGCGATCCATGATGAGCGCGACATCTGTGACCTCCCTGCCGGGACGGTAGATGCCCGCCTTGACCTCCATCGGCAGCCCCAGATCATAGACACGAATCCGCTCGTGAATGAACTGTATGGCATCGGCGGAGTCTTCGCTATTGGTTGCGACGGCAAAGTGATCGTCGTTGAAGCGCGCGACGAGATTCCCCTCGAATGTCTCGCGCAGGAGGTCGGCGACGTAGCGCAGGAGACGGTTGCCCTGCTGAAAGCCGTAGCGCTGGTTAAAGCTCTTAAAGTTTTCGATGTCAAAAATAGATGAATGTCAGCGGCTCCGCCAGTTCATCCTGCAGATGGACGGATGCATGGCGCATAAACTGCATCATGTTGAGGAGGCCTGTGACCTGACAGAGATCACGTTCTCCATAATTTTCCAACAAAATGAGCCCCCCATTTCCTCTCGTTATATCCGTTTATGGAATCGCTGATCAAATGAAGTCCGTCAGATTGGCGTAGATTTTTTTGTCCGAACAAGGAGACAAACCGGACGCATAGCCAAAGCTATGTGGAGGATTTGTCGACACAGTGCGGGCAAAAAAGATGCACCAAGATGGCGTGGCTGAATTTATCAGTGCTTCCTTAGAACGAAATACGTGCGTACTCCTCAACCATGTCGCGCAGACTCATGCCGCTCGTCCCGCTAAGCAGTCCCCCGCGCTGCCCCGGTGCCGACTTCATGCGTGCTGTGACCGCCTCGTAGATTTCATCCTCGATTGAACCGGGTACCAACTGCTCCCAGTTCTTCGGGTCGTAGGCACGCTCCTTGACGGCGTTCTCGGGACGCCCCTGTAACCTCAAGCTCCGAGATGAACATGATCTCGCGCTTTGCCGGGCTGATGTAGTAGTGTTCGATAAAGTATTTCGCGGGGCGGATCTTCCCATCCTCTGCGACCTGCTCCCCCGTTGTATTTTCTACGAGACGCACCCACGTATCAATAATGTACGCCGAACTCTGGTAGGGACGTGGAATCCAGCGCGTGTTCTTTTTCATCCAGATAGTAGGTGAAGTTGTTGTCCGTAAAGAGTGTCTTGTAGCGTGAGTCCCGCTCACGCCGCTCCCGCACTTTTTCTGTCCTCTTTTCCTGTTTTGCTGCCACGCGAGCACCGCGCAGTTCCTGTTTCTCTGCCGCGCGTGCCGCAGCCATGTCCGCCTTGACGGCGGCGCGTTCCTTTTTCTGTGCTTCTCTGGCCGCCTTGCGCTCCTCGAGCGCAGCGGCACGTTCCTGCCGTTGTGCTTCCTTGGCCGCCCTGCGCTCCTCGAGCGCGGCAGCACGTTCCTGCTGACGTGCCTCCTTGGCGGCCTTGCGATCCTCAAGTGCAGCGGCACGTTCCTGCTGCTGCGCCTGTTTTGCGGCAGCACGATCCGCCTGCGCCTGTGCACGGGCTTCGGCGCGCGCCGCTTTGAGATCTGCCATTGTCATGCGCGTCGCCGGAGCCGCTTCCTCGGCAGCCTGTGTGGGCTGTGCGCTCATGAGCAGCAGCGCCAGTGTGCCGAGTGCGAGTCCTTTCCATCGCTTCATTGCGTCATCCCCTTGTCGAAAGATATCCGTTCTTCCTGAAGTCATGCGTTTTTTTCGCGTGCCCCTTTGCAAACATCGCATGGATCAGGAAGCACGGATATGTTCAACCGCATCAATCAGCGGCTCTTGTGAAAAAAACGCACAACAAATATGCCCATAGCTGTATTTATTATATTTTCGACACAAATCATATAAATCCTCTTAAAAGGAAATTATTTCAAGGACTTTTGTTCTGGTTGACCGGCACGACGCGGATATGCCTTCGGCGTAGGTCGCTCCTTTGTGACGGAGAGGATTGCGCGTACATCATCAAGTCCGGGCAGGTGCACGGGTCGCGCATGGATTGCACCGCCGCCGAGGATCTGTGCCGCACGTTTCCCCTCCTCTGCCTCCTCGGCATATGCGCGACCCTTGAGCGCGAGCACTGTCCCGCCCGTGCGTACGAACGGCAGGGGTGTACTCCAGCAGGACGGGCATCCGTGCGACCGCGCGGCTCACGGCGATATCATAGGCGGCGCGGTGTTCCTTCGCGCGTGCCGCCTCCTCTGCGCGTGCGTGGATGCAGCGCACATTCGTGAGCCCCATTGCCGCCGTCACTTCTGTGAGAAAGTTTACACGCTTTTGCAGTGCGTCCATGAGTGTCACGCGGATGTGCTGTGCATAGACGGCAAGCGGGATGCCGGGCAGCCCTGCGCCCGTGCCCACGTCGATGAGGGTGTGCGCCGCGCCAAAGAGCGTTGGCTCGTACGCCGTGAGGCTGTCGATGATGTGCTTGACCGCCACATCCTCCGGTGCGGTGAGCGCAGTGAGGTTCATGCGCGTGTTCCAGTCGACGAGCATATCGTTGTAGACAGTGAACTGCCCGATCTGCTCTGCGGTGAGTGTGAGCCCCGCCTCGGCGGCGCGCGCCGCAAGGATCTCCTCAAAGGCTGCCATGTGTGTCTCCTTTCCCACGGATGAGCAGCACGGCGACATCGTTCACGTTCGTCCCTGTGGGTCCCGTCATGATGAGCCCGCCGACCGCATTCAGTGCAGGGTAGGCATCGTTCTCCGCGAGTGCCGCCGCCACACTCTGCTCTGCACGCGCGAGAGCTGCCGTCGTCCCGCCGTCGACGTAACCACCCGCCGCATCCGTCGGACCGTCCGTGCCATCGCTGCCGACACTAAACACGGCAACATTGTCAAGCCCTGCGATGCCGTCCGCTGCCGCGAGGGCGAGCTCCTGATTGCGCCCGCCACGCCCCTTGCCCATGAGGCGCACGATGGTCTCGCCCCCCGCAATGTATGCCGTCGAAGCACTGTCTGCCGCGTGCGTCCGCGCGATACACGCGAGGAACTGTCCCGCTGCGCGAGCCTCCAGATCGAGCCGATCGGTGAGGAGGACGGGCGCATAGCCGCGCCGCCCTGCTGCCGCCGCAGCCGCAGTACACAGCTCGCGCACGCTGCCTGTGATGTGCGTTGTGACATTCGGCAGGGAGGACGGCAGGGGGCGTGTCGAGGAGCTTCGACGCTTCTGCCGAAAGGCGAAGATGATATTTTTTCACAATCCCGTGCGCGTCTGCCGCCGTCGATGTATCGGGGTGCGCAGGGCCTGAGGCGATCATGTCAAGAGGATCGCCGAGGATGTCACTGAGCACAATGGAAAGGACGCGTGCGGGGGCACAGTGCGCCGCGAACCTGCCGCCCTTGACCGCGCTCATGCGCTTGCGAATCGTGTTCATCTCCACGATGTCCGCGCCCGAGGCAAGCAGCTGCTCTGTGAGAGCTGTGAGCTCTGCAGCGGGGATCAGCGGCTTTTTCAAAGAGCGCGCTGCCGCCGCCCGACAGCAGAAAGAGCACGGTGTCCTCTGCCGTGAGATGCTCCGTCAGCCGCAGAGCCTCCTCCGTCGCCGCAAACGAGTTCGCATCGGGCACGGGATGTCCCGCCTCCATGCAGGTGACGCGCGGGATCGTGCCCATGACGTGATCGTATTTTGTAATCACAATGCCGCAGTCGATGCGCTCCCCGAGCGTATCCGCCGCTGCGCGCGCCATCTGCCACGCCGCCTTGCCCACCGCGACGAGCACGATCCGCCCGCTGCCGAACGTGTGCCCCGCGAGTGCCCGCTGTACCGCCGCATCCGGCAGTATCGCAGCAAAACTTTCCTTTATAATACCGTCCGCATCCGCACGCAGCTTCATGATGATCTCTCCTTTTCCACCATCATTTTCCCTACCATAGCGTATTCATGCTTGTCAAAAAGCGTGGTCGCCTGTTATAATAAATGTAGAAAGAAACGTCCTATGACGGCATCTTTCCGAAATTACGTTTTGTTTTTTTCAACAACCGCTCACTCCGTCAAAAAGCTGGGCGGTTACTTTTTTTGTATTGCTAAGATATACCCTGTCGCAACGATCAATAAAAAGAATCGCGCCGATCTCAGACATATCTGCTCACCCCTTTCGGGGAAAGATACCGCCGCAGGATTGCTCCTGCCCAGGACGTTTCAGTTACAGTATACTATGAGCAGCCAACAAACACAAACAAATTTTCGCCCGTGGCCGCACTGCATCCACGGGCTTTTTTATACCGAATGTCCTCTCAGTTCACGACATTCGTCGGCTTTCCTTCCATAAACGCACGCACGTTGTCCGCCGTCATCTGCATGATGCGCTCACGCGCCTCCTTCGTTGCCCACGAGATATGCGGTGTGATGATGCAGTTCGGCGCGTGCAGGAGCGGGTTCTCTGCCGCAATCGGCTCGGTCGATGCAACGTCAACCGCCGCATAGGCGACCTCGCCGCTCGTGAGTGCCGCTGCAAGATCCTCCTCCACGATGAGCTGTCCACGCCCGTTGTTGACGATGATGACTCCGTCCTTCATCTTTGCGATGTTTGCGGCGTTGATGATGCCGTCGGTCTCGGGTGTAAGCGGGCAGTGCAGGAAGATAAAGTCCGATTTCTGAAACAATGTATCAAGCGGCACATAGTCCGCGAGTGCCCGTCCCTCCGCGCGTTCGGAGCGGCTGTAGGCGAGGACACGGACATTCATCGCGGAAAGAATGCGTGCGACCGCCTGACCGATGCGTCCAAATCCGATGATGCCCGCCGTCTTTCCGCTGACCTCGATGAGGGGTTTCTGCCAATAGCAGAAGTCAATGCTCCGCGTCCATTCGCCCGCGTGCACGGAGCGGTCATGATGCCCCACCTGCGAGCACGCTTCAAGGAGCAGGGCGATTGCATACTGCGCGACGTTGTCCGTCCCATAGACAGGTACGTTCATAACGGGGATGTCCTTCGTCCGCGCATATGCCGTGTCCACGATGTTGTAGCCCGTCGCGAGTACGGCGATGGCACGGAGGTTCGGGCAGGCATCGATGACGGCACGCGTGAGCGGTGTCTTGTTCGTGACGGCGATCTCCGCATCGCCGATGCGCTCGGCGATCAGCGGCGACTCCGTGAGTGCGGTGCGGTCATAGACCGTCAGCTCTCCGAGCGCCTCAAGGGGCGCCCAGCTGATGTCCCCCGGATTCTCCGCATAGCCGTCAAGTACCACTATTTTCATCGTATTTCCTCCTACCTGCGAACAACAAACTTGCATACGTCTGCACGTGCCACGCAAACGCCTCGTTGCGCAAGCGATCACGCGCTTGTATGCTCAAATACCGGCGGACTTCTTAAACGCGCTTCGCTTGAACGAAAGAAATCCGCCGGGGCATACCGCGCGTTTTACTCGCTTGCTCCACTAGGGTTTGCTTTTGGCACTTTGCAGACGTTTTCCTTCATAGAAAGATACCGTCGTCATCCTACTCAATATGCAGTGGCTCTTTCTGCGTCGGCGGCGGGAATACGCGGTCAATCGCGGCGCAGTCCTCCTCTGTGAGATCAAACGCATCCGCGCCCGCATTGCTGACGGCGTGCTCGCGCCGCCCCGTGCGCGGAATGGCAATCGTATTCCCGTCGCGACATGCCCACGCGAGTGCGATCTGCGCCGGCGTCGCGCCGTACTTCGCCGCAAGCTCTCCGAGCACACTGCTCCCGAGGAGGTCGCAGCCGAGCCGCCCCACCTGCGCGAGCGGGCAGTACGCCATCAGCGCGACACGATGCGCCCGCATCCACGGGAGGAGGCTGTAGTCGATGCCGCGCGAACCCATGTGGTAGAGCACCTGATTCACCGCGCAGTTCGTGCCGCCATCAATCCGCCACAACTCCTCCATATCTGCAGTATCGAGGTTCGATACGCCCCACGCGCGGATCTTGCCCACTGCACACGCCTCCTCCATCGCCGCGACCATCTCCGCAAGTGGCCGCTCACCGCGCCAGTGATAGAGATAGAGATCGAGGTAGTCCGTCCCGAGGCGGGAGAGACTGCGGTCGAGCGACTGCATGAGCCGCGTGCCGTACGCGTTCGACGGCATGACCTTCGACACGAGAAAGAGCTTCGCGCGGTCGTACGGGCGAATTGCCCTCACCGACGAGGGTCTCCGAGCGTCCGTCTCCGTAGTTCTCCGCCGTATCAAGCAGGGTCATCCCCGCCTCGACCCCCGCACGCAGCGCGTCAATCTCGCGTGCCCGTGTTTCCTCCGCATCACCGAGATACCAAGTCCCCTGTCCGAGCGCGGGAACAGTCACCCCGTTTGACAATGTTACCGTATGTTTCATCGCGGCATCCTCCTTGTCTTTTAGGAAATAGGTCTGATCCAGCATCCTTCTTTTCCCAATTTTACACGAATTCTGCCGATAATGAAAGACTTTTTCCCCGTTCTCATCTGCAAATCATACAAAAAAAGGACTTTTGACAGAGGTGCGATAACTTCCTATAATCATAGAGCCGAACACATATAATGAAGGATAATCAAAGGAGATACTATGACGCGCGAAACACCACAGCACGGCGAGATCTGGCGGCACTTCAAGGGCAACCTCTACCGCATCGAGACCGTGGCAGAGCACACGGAGACGGGCGAGCTGCTCGTCATCTATCAGGCACTCTACGGGACGTATGGCATCTATGCCCGCCCTCTTGCGATGTTCCTGAGCGCGGTCGACCGTGCGAAATATCCCGACGCATCGCAGGCGTACCGCTTCGAAAAAAATTCATCCATAACGCACAAGCCCCTGACAGCAAACGCTGTCGGGGGACTTTCATAAGAACAGAGTGTAAAGGAAGCACTGATAAATTCAGCCACGCCATCTTAGCGCATCTTTTTTTGCCCGCTTTTTGTCGGCAAGTCCTCCACATAGCTTTGGCTATGCGTCCGATTTGCCTCCTCAATCGGACGAAAAAAATCTACGCCGATCTGACGGACTTCATTTTATCAGCGATTCCTAAATCAAAACGCGTAGTTCATACCAATGAGGAAGGAACGTCCGACGGTGTAATAGTTGCCGCTGTTCGTATAGTCACGGCGATTGAAGAGATTGTCCACATCGAATGTCCCGGTGAGGTCAGGGGTGAAGCGATAGGCGACATGAAGATTCGAGGCAAGCAGATTGCCCGAAATTGGCATAAAGCGTACGCGCTCATTACTCGTACTGTTGTAGCCGCGGTCGCCCCAGTAGCTAAGACTGAGTGCCGCCGAGAGGTCGCGGTTCTCGTAGTTTACGCCGGCAGTCAGCTGATAGCGGCCGAGCGCGCGCACGAAGGGCTGCCCATCCTTGTACTTGCGCTCGGGATTGCCGACGGTAAAACCGGTGTTGAACGTGACGTGTGCATCAACATCCTGTGCATAAGACACCTCCAGTCCTGTGTTCTGATAGGATGCTGCGTTCGTCTGGTAACTCCTGCCGTCGCTGCCCTTCACACCGACAATCTGATCGCACACATCTGTATGAAACACAGTCGCTGTAAAGCGGCGGCCTTTGCCGTCATACTTGTACCCCACTTCATAGTTCCACCCGGACTCCGGTTTCAGATTCGGATTGGGAACCATGACAGCGCTCGCATAGTACAGGTTGCGGAAATTCGGCATACGGAAAAAAATTTGCCCACACTCGCATAGACGGCGCTGTCACGACTGAGGCGCGTGGTCACCTGCAGCTGCGGAAGAAAGGCGTCATAGTCGCCCGCCGAGGACTTCACCCAATCCTGACGCATGCTGACAATCGCCGCCGTCACGGGGCTGAGGTCACGATCATACGAGGTAACGAGCGAGTATTCATTCATGCCGTAGCCGCCGAACTTTGCGTAGGGTTTTAGCGTACTGTCGCTCTCTGAATACTTTCGATACTTCTGATTCTGATTGACATAGGTCTGCCGCTTCGCCGAAATACCGACGAGCGTCGTACTCACATCGTCCTTCCAGATCTTCTTCACCTCAGCGCCGTACTGGCGGTGATGGCTCTTCTCCCACTCTACGGTGCTCGGATTCACGATAAACCAATCGGGGTTCGAGATCGAGCGGAAATTGTAGTACGCACTGCCTGACCACCCCTTTTTATCCTGATAGCCGAAATTCGCAAAATGCTCATCGTCGTCGTACTTGAAATACTTGAGGAGATTCCCTGCAGCATCGTTGTAATGAATGGAGTGATTCTTGCCGCTGTACATATAGGAGAGGCGCATCTCGTCATTGATCTTGTACGTGAGGTTGACGTGATCCTTGCGGCTCTTGCCAAATCCGACCATATAGGGGGTCTGTGTCCCGTTGATCTTCAGATTCCCCATAGCATTTGTCAAATTCCCTGTCGTGCCATAGTACGAGCGGCTGACGGCAATGCCCACCCTGCCGAGGTCGATGGTCGCCGCATAGTCGCGCTGCCCACGATCCCCTGCTGCTACGTGTGCCGAGTTCTTGTACGTCTGTTTTGTGATGACATTCACGACACCCCCGAACGCCTCCGAGCCATAGAGTACCGCACCGCCTCCCTTCACAATCTCTATACGCTCCACAGCGTCGAGACTCATCATATCGAGGTGGCTCACGTTATTGAACGAAGCAGGCACGCCATCAATAAGGATGAGCGTCCCATTCTCAACGCCACGCAGGTTTACGCCCGCGTTGCCCGTGATCCACGTTTGTCCGTCGGGTCCCATATTGGTAAAGTGCACGCCATTCTTGAATTTCAGTGCGGAGATCACATCGCGAGCGCCCGTCTTTTTTTAGTTCCTCCGCCGTATAGACCACCGTATCGGCAGGCGTGTCGAGTGTCGGCTTCTCATAGCCCTGTGCTGTCACGTTGACCGCAGTCGTCTCATAGCTCTGCATCTCCCCCTCTGCCGCCTGCACCGCGAGCGGCAGCGTGCAGAATGCACATACCATCCCTGCCATCCATCGTTTCTTTCCCATAATGTCCTCCTAAAATATATTCCTATTATTCCGCAACCGTCAAATGCCTCCCCACAGGCGGCTCGATCAAATCCCCATAGGCGAGGTGCGCGATGTCCCTGTGCACCGAACACCATGTCCTGCGAGGCGTTGTAGATGTAGCCCTCATGCGGACGCACAATCCGCTGCGTACGGATCGCCTTCACCGTTTGGAGCGCAGGATCGTCCAGATACTCCCGGTTGAACTTGTCGATGTCGTAGCTGCCGTGGTCGTTCCAAACCGGTACAATCAGGACATCGGGATTCACCGCGAGGATATGCTCCTTCGTCAGCGACTGCCCCGCCGTGAGTCCGATCTCTGCCGCGCCGTTCGTAACGCCCGCCATCGTGCAGAGCGCATCGAACAGCCCGCCGCGATTCCCAAACGTCGGCGACATGGAGATGACGAGCACCTTCTTTCGCTGATCGGTTGGAATCTCTGCAACACGCTCCGTGAGCTCCGCACATGCCGTGTCATAGGCGGCGATGAGGGCAGTGCCCTTTGCCTCCTCACCAAGCGCAGCTGCGACAAGCTGCACTGCCGCACGAACCTCCTCCGGCGTGCGCGGCTTCCGGCACGCGACGACGCGGATGCCGAGATCGCGCAGGCTCTCCGCAACTGCTGCATCTTTTCCCGTGTCCAGAAACACAACATCGGGATGCAGGGGCAACGACCTGTTCCGCCGACGGCTGATTCAGCTTTCACAGGAATCGTCTCCGCGATGGAGACGATGTTCGAGCTGTTCGGGTCATCCGCGAGATGGTCGATCCCGACGAGACGTTCCGGCGGCAGCATCCCCAGTACAATATCGTCGAGCCAGAGCCCATAGTTCAGAACGCGCGCAGGCTTTTGATCAAAAGCGACCGTCCGCCCCTCGGCATCCGTCACCGTGTAGCCGCCTGCCCGCTCATTTTGCACGCCCCCGCAGCCGACCCCAGAGAACAGCAGCACACACGAGAGCATCAAAACAAATATACGCATGACCCCTCCTATCCATCCTTCAACAGCCGCACGTGCTTTGCCCCGTCCTCGACGGTGACGCGTGTCTGTACGCCGTACATCGCCGCGATGTTCTCCGCAGTCAGCACCTCCTGCGCCCGCCCGTATGCGAATACATGGGCATCCTTCAGCATGAGGATCATATCGCAAAAGAGTGAGGCGAGGTTGAGATCGTGGATGGTCATGAGGACGGCAATGCTGTCCCGCCGTGCAATCTCCGTGATAAGGCGCAGAATAAAGAGCTGATGGTAGAGGTCGAGGCTCGCCGTCGGCTCATCGAGGATGATGAGCCCTGTCTCCTGCGCAAGTGCACGCGCGATAAAGACGCGCTGCCGTTCACCGCCGCTCATCTCCCTGATATTGCGAAAGGCAAAGTCTGTGAGTTCCATGCGCGCAATCACATCAAACGCGATGCGCTCGTCCTCCGCACGGTAGCGATAGCCTGCATACGGCAGACGCCCCATCAGCACCGCCTGCAGTGCCGTCATGCCAAATGCTGCGCCTGTATACTGCGGCACATAGGCGATGCGCTTTGCAATCTCACTCGCAGAGAGCGCGGAGAGATCAACACCGTCAACGTACACGGTCCCCGCTGAGGGGCGCAGGAGCTGTGCGATGCACTTGATGAGGGTGGTTTTCCCCGTGCCGTTCGGACCGAGGAGTCCGAGCACCTCGCCTGGCGCAACGGAGAGCGACACATCGTCCAAGATACGCCGCTCCGCACGGTAGCCGAAGGAGATATGCTCCACTGCAAGGCGTTTTTTTCCCCACTCATGTCAGCGACCTCCCCTGCGCAGAATCAGATGGATGAAGAGCGGCACCCCGAGGAACGAGATGACGATGCCCACGGGGATTGTCACGGGATAGAGGATCAGCTTTCCGACCGTATCCGACACGAGGAGGAGCGCCGCTCCGAGCACTGCCGTAAACGGCAGATAGAAGCGGTGATCCGTCCCGATCAGGAACCGCGCCATATGCGGCGCAATCAGCCCCACGAAGCCAATCACCCCCGTAAAGCTGATGATCGTCGCCGTCATAAGGACCGCGACAAGTCCTGCGATCGTGCGCAGCCGCGCAGGGTTCACGCCGAGACTGCGCGCCGTCTCATCCTCGCTCACCGCCATCACATTGAGCGGCAGTGCGTAGAACAGTGCGGCAACAAGCCCGAGTGTCACGATCACGCCGCCGATGGCGACGTACTCCCACGAGGCGCGGTGCAGCGATCCGAACGTCCACTGAATGACCGCCGCGAGCTTGTGCTCCTGCGCAAAGAACTCAAGCGTCGCCGTGAGCGCACTGAACAGGTAGTTCAGCGCAATGCCGACGAGCACAATCGTCGTCGGGCTGAGATCCGACCGCCGTGCAATGCCGTAGACGATGATGCCGCACGCCGACGAGAGCAGGAACGCCGATGTGATAATGCCGAGGTCACTATCCATGGCCGTCCCCGCCGCGAGCACAATGCAGAGCGAGGCACCGAGCGCCGCCGCTGCCGAGATACCGAGCGTAAAGGGGCTCACAAGATAGTTGCGCGTCACGGACTGCATGAGCGCCCCGGCAAGCGCGAGCCCCGCCCCCGCGATGATCGCAAGCAGGACACGCGGCAGACGCAGCAGCAGGATGATCTTGTTCATCGCCGCATCCGCACCGCCGTCAATCGTCCCGTCAAAGTACCGAGCAACTGCATCCACCGTCTGCAGAGCCCCCGCATCCTTCATCCCGAGCGTCGTAAAGAAGAATGCCGCAACGAGCGTCAGCAACGCCCCCACCGCGATGGCAAGTACGCAGCGGCGGCCGTGTGCGTGATATTCCTGTTCGAGCATCAGCGCTCCTCTCCCGACAGTGGGAAGGCTGGCAGAGTATGTCCCGTGACATATGGGAGATGCTGGTATTTCTCAAGCCATACCTTGAACACATCCTCGGGGTGAAGATCGGGCAGCTGATCAGGGTAGAGGAACTTCGCGATATACATCGTCCCAACGAGCTTCGATGCGCCGCCATGGACATAGTGTGAGAGCAGGAGGATGTGGTCGTTTTTCACCGCATCGATTGTATCCCATCCCTCGCGCGACTTGAGTTCGCTCAGAATCCGCGCATGATCCTCCGCCGTCGGCGGGACGTAGGAGGAGTTCACCTTCGGCTCAGAGACCTTCACGATATACGCGGGATTCCGCTCGATGACTGCCTCCGGATTCACCTGTACATTCTTTGCATCGCCAAATATATTGTACGCCCCCGAATACTCCACCATATCATAGAAATAGTCGCCGGGCACGGTGGTCTTGCCCTCCGTGCGGTACTCAAAATAGAGCTTCTTCTTCGGCACATCCGCTGTCTGACGCTTGATGTAGTCGAGCTTTTCCGTAAAGAACGACGAAAGCTCTGCCGCCTCCGCCTCCTTGCCGAAGAGTTTGCCGATCAGCGTGCAGTTGTCCTGAAACTCGCGCGTGTAGTACGCATCGACCACGATGACCGCGATGCCGAACGGCGCAAGTTTTTTTCCTGCGCGTCCTCCCATCCGCCGTTCCCCGTGAGGATGAGTGCCTGCGGCTGCAGCTCGATGATCTTTTCATAGTTCAGATTTCCTTGGTTCGCGCCGATCACTCGATCCTGCTTGAACTTGCCCTTAAAGCCCGCCTCATCGTTAAAGATGTAGTTGTCAACGCCGACCACCGTGTCGATCGCCCCAACCGCATTGATAAGCTCGGCGTTGTAGGCATTCGACACGACGACGCGCGTCAGCGGATGCGGCACCGTCACTTCGCGCCCGATGCTGTCTGTTACAGTGATCGTATCCGCTCCGTTCGCCCGCTCTGCCGTGTCCTTTCCGCAGCCCGCAAGCGCAAGCAGGAGGCAGAGAACGATGCTGCACAGGAATATTTTTTTCTTCATGATATCCCCCGTAAAAAAAGGATTCGCCGCCCAGCAGCGAATCCCACTCCTTTTTAGATGTCCATCTGCATCGAAAGCATAACGCTGCGCGGATTGCCCTGAATCCCGTAATTGTACGTCGGACGTGACATCCAATAGCGCTTGTCGAGGACGTTGTACGCCGTGAGGCTGAATGCCGTCGGCACCGTTCCAAGCGTTGTCTTGTACGTCACGCCGAGATCGACCGTTACATAGGCGGGCACATCGAGCTGCTTTGCCGTGCTCGTATAGATCGGTGCTTTGCCCGACCAGACCATGCGCAGGAACGCCGAGGTCTTTGCGTCCGCCGTGTACTCGGCGGCAAGCATCGCGCTCCAGTCCGCAACGCCCGCGACATCCTTGCCGTTATATACCGTGTTCGTCTGCTGCTCCGTCGCCAGGTGCATGAGCCCGCCCGTCAGCGTCCACTTTGGGGCGACCTGCCCGGAGACACTCAGCTCGATGCCATTGAGCTTGTTCTTTCCCTCCATGACCGTTGTCGGCTTCGGATCACTGCCGTAGGTCACATCCATCGAGCGATCCTGCTCGATCTGGAACAGGCTCAGCCCTGCGCTGATCCCGTTCTTCCGATACTTCACGCCGATCTCGTTCTGCTTCGTCTTAGCGGGCGCAAGCATCGCCCCCGTGTTCATGCGGCCGCCACCCACGACCGAGCCCTTGTCGAAGCTCTGCGAGTGGTTCGCATAGAGGCTGAGATCCTCCGTCGGCTTGTAGACGATGCCGTACGTCGGCGAGTTCGCACTGCTGTGTACGTTGGAGGTCGCCGCGCCCGTCGCCTTGTTGTAGCTCGTGACATCCACGCTGTGATGATGGATACCGAGCAGAACGGATGCCTTACCGTACTCCAGTGTATCCGTCACGGAAATCCCCGAGTAACGCGTCATCCCCGTCTTGATGGGACCTGTTACCGCAGAATACGGATAGTTCTGCGTAAAGCTCGTGACCCCGTCCGCAAAGCTGCCCGCCATGCTGCCGAACGGAGGAATCGTTGTCGAACCGTTCACACGATAGCCCCAGTACGCACGGTACCAGTTGCGGTCAACAGCGAGGACGACATCGTTCTTTACCTGCCCGATGTGGAACGTCCCCTGCACGCCGAGCTGCACGTAGGAATTGCGCAGCGCATATTTCTCCGCACTCAGCGTATTCTGAAATGTCCCTGCTCATCGAGCATATAGAGACGGCTCGCCGAGGTCTGTACGTAACCGCTCCCGAGGTTGTAGCTGTGCCCCGCATTCAGGAACGCTTTCCAATTTTCGCTGAGCTTCTGCTCGTGGTTCAGCGCCGCCGACCATGTGGAGACGGTGATCTGCTGCCCCGGGAAGCTATAGTTGCGTCTGCCGCTCGGCGGATCGGGCAGACGATCCCCCGTATAGGCGTTTGCCCCTTTCCCGTCAAAGGCAAAGTACCGCTGACCGCCCTCATTCTTTGTGTAACGGTAACCCGCAAAGAGATTCGTCGTACTCCTTGCATCCTTGTGATCGACGTTGATGTAGAAATCGCGTGTCGTCAGCTTCTCACGCTCAATTGCCGTCTTTCCTTGGATATTTTCCGCGTTAATGCGCACGCCCCACTGCTCGTCTTTGCCGAATCGCTTACCGACATCAAACACCTCGCCGAGCGCACCGCGCGCATTGATCGTCTGCTTGTAGGTCACGCACTCCTTACCGTACTCCGCCTTCTTCGTCACGAGGTTCACCGAGCCGCCCGCCGACTCCGAGTTTGTCGTACCGTGGATGCCGATCGCGGGTCCCGAGATCACCTCGATGCGCTCCACAAAGTTCGCGGGCATATTCGTCTGCGAGAAAAGCCCCGGCACACCGTTCACCTTGAACTGATACGCGTTCATCTGGAAGCCGCGGATCGAGTAGTCGTTGTACATCGTGCTCGTGCTCGTGCGCACAGACGGCGACATAAGCAGTGCATTCGGCAGCGGATTCGCGCCGTCGTCGTACTGCGTAAGTGCCTTCTGCGTAATGTTCGTCTGACGGAACGGGACATCCATCACATCCTTCGTTCCGAGGAATCCTGTGCCGCCCGTGCTGCTCACAAGGCTGTTTTTCTCCTCCTCCACAGGAGCAGTGCGCACGCCCTCCACCTCGACAGGCGCGAGCTCATAGGTATTCATACCCTCTGTCTTCTCTGCGGCACTTGCCACGCCCATCCACATCGAGCCGACGGTCGCAAGAGCCACCGCAAGAGCCAGCTTTCGTTTCGTCATGTCCATTTCCTCCTTGATCCACACGGACAGATATCGCCCGCGCTCCCCAAAATACACAACGCCCAACTCACAGCACGCCGCTCGCACAAAAGCCCCGTCCACGGCAGACGGGGCTTTCTCACACGAAAAAACCTGCCGTCCTGTCCATCGCAGGATGCAGAGGAGGGCGCACGCCCCCATGGGGCGCAGCACTCCGGCGCACGAGATTCGGTAGGTCTTCCGGCTCTGCATCATCGGCCACCTCACCTTCCCGGTTTCCCAGTGGTCGAAGCGCGCACACACGGCTTCCTGAGGTTTTCTCTGCATTACGGCGGCGGGACCGCATCGGCTTATGAAGTCGCGGCGAACGGCTGCGCTTCCCGATTTCCCTGTTATGCCTTTCGGCACCGAACCTGCTTATGAAGTCCATACAGTATAATGAAATCCTATAAACTTTGTCAAGTTTTTTGGAAAATAATCCATTCAGATAACGAACACAAGTATACAATAACCGTTATTTATGGCTTCAATGCCAAAGTTTCATGACTTTTTACCTAATTTTCAGAAGGAAAATACAAAGATAGGGAGAATTAAAGAATTCGTCGAAAGAAAGTCTCCGATGAGTTCAAGGAGACTAGTAGGATCGCTGATACCCGCAGCGATTTCAAACGAACTGTATGAATAGGAGATGTATTCATGGATGCAGCAATGCTGACACTGGGTGTGCTCGCCGTCGCGGCGTTCCTCTTCGCGACTGAGATCATCCCGCTCGCCGTCACGGCGATGGGCGCGGCGATCGCGCTCGGACTCTTGGGGGTACTCACCCCTGCACAGGTTTTCTCGGGGTTATCCAACTCCACCGTCGTCCTCTTTGCCGGTATGTTCATCATCGGCGCAGCGATGTTCCAGACGGGACTCGCACAAAAAATCGGCATCGCGGTCGTCAAAAAATCGGGCAATGACGAGCGTGCATTGATGGCGGCACTGATGCTCATAACGATCATCCTCTCGTCCGTGTCCTCGAACACGGCGACGGTCGCCTGCCTCATGCCCGTCGTCATCCAGATCTGCGCCGCCGCGCGTCTGCCTGTTTCGCCGCAGCTCATGGCACTCGCCGTCGCGGCGAACGTCGGCGGTACGATCACGATGATCGGCACGCCGCCGAACATCCTCATGAGCGCGACGCTCGGCGCGAGCGGTCTCACGCCGTTCGGATTCTTCGAGTTCGCGTGGATCGGCATCCCGCTCTCGGTCGTCGGTATGATCTACATGCTGACCATCGGCCGCAGGCTCTGCCCGCGCAAGCTTGTAGACAGCGAGGCATTCGCCAAGGAGGAGGAGGAGACCAAGGATCCGCGCAAGATGATCATCTGCGCGGCAATCCTCATCGGTGTCGTCATCGCTATGGTACTCGAAAAGCAGATCAACGTTCCCATGCAGACCTCCGCCATCATCGGCGGTCTCCTCTGCGTCCTCACGGGCTGCCTCACGGAGAAGCAGGCATATCAGGGTGTGGACTGGACGACCATCTTCCTCTTTGCGGGTATGCTCCCGCTCGCCAGTGCCATGGATCACAGCGGCGCGGGCAAGCTCATCGCAGATGTTGTCGTCGGACTCATCGGTGACAACCCTGCCCCCATGGTCATCGTCGCGGCGATGTTCGTCCTCTCCTGCGGGCTCACGCAGTTCATGTCGAACACGGCGGCAGCTGCACCCTCGCGCCGATTGCGATCTCCATCGCCCAGACCATCGGTGTCTCGCCGTACCCTGTCGTCATGGCCATCGGCATCGCGGCATCCTGCGCGTTCACGACTCCCGTTGCAACCCCGCCGAACACCCTCGTTCTCGGACCCGGACAGTTCCGCTTTATGGACTATGTCAAGGTCGGCGTTCCGCTCGTCATTGTCTCGCTGATCGTCTGCCTGGTCGTCATCCCGCTTGTCTGGCCATTCTAATGAATCGCTGATTCAATAATATACGATAGATAAACGGCGGCAGGAGCATTGCTCCGCATCGTGCACGACCGTGAACAATACGAACTGAAAAAGTAAAACTGTTCATCAATGACAGGGTGTATCATCCGATATGCCTGTCATTTCATTGTGCATCTATGAGGAGAGACCGACCATGAAAAAAAGAAGAAATGCTCCAACATCTGAAGGCACTCGACCCCGCCATCTTCACCCTGCTGCAGGACGAGATCCGCCGCCAGCGCTGCACACTCTCACTGATCCCGACGGTCAATGCCATGTCTCCGCTCGCCGCCTTCCTCGAGGGGAGCGCACTCGCGAACAGCACGCTCGAGACGTACACTGCGGCGCATACATCCTCCATCGAGGAGTTGGTGCGCACGCGCGCACAGGATCTGTTCGGCAGCGAGCACGCCATCGTGCGCCTCGGAAGCATTGCCGCCGCCTCGCGCGTCGCCTTTCTCGCGCTGCTGCAGCCGGGGGATACCGTCCTCTCCTTTAACCGCAGGAAGGAGGAGCACTGCGCGGGGCTCAGCTATCATTTTGAGAACTTCGGCATCGACCCCGCCGCGCAGCGCGTGGACTGGGACGAGGTGATGCAGCTTGCCGAGCGCGTACGTCCGCGCCTCATCATCTTCTCTCCCGTCAGCTATCCGTGCATACCGAACTACGAGCGCCTCACCGAGGTCGCGCGTGCCGTGGGCGCCTATCTCTGGGTGGACATCGGACAGTGCGTCGGGCTCGTCGCGGCGGGGCTCATCCCCTCGCCTGTGGCGTGCGCGGATATCCTGAGCTTCCCGACGAACGATGCGCTCCGAGGGCCAGACGGTGCGATCCTGCTCTGCAAAAAGGAGTTTGCTGCGCGACTCGATGCCGCCGTCGCCAATACAGGACACAGCTCCCTGCACATGAACCATCTCGCCGCCCTCGGCTTTGCCCTGCACGCGGCCGCACAGCCGAAGTTCCGCGCCTATGGCGAGCAGGTACTCGCCTCTGCCGCTGCGCTCGCCGCTGCTCTTCGGGAACGCGGCATCGACCTCCTCGCGGGCGGTACCGAGACCCATCTCCTCCTCGCCGCTCCTACAGCGGGCGTTGACATCACGGAGGCGGTACACAGCCTCGGACGCATCGGCATCTATGTGAAGCTCGACCGGATCCCGACCATGCGGTCCGAGATCCTGCTCTCGGCACTGCGGCTCTCGACGATGGGCGCAGTCACACGGGGGCTTACTGCGGCAGATATGCCGCTCATCGCCGATGTACTCGCGTGCGTGCTCAGCGGAAAATGCACGGACCGCGAGGAGGACAGGCTGCGCATGGCAGTCGCCAAGCTCCTCATGGACAAGCCCATCTTCTCCGAAGCGTGGATGAACGAGGTCTCTGTACACGTCGCCGCCGCCCCGGACAGCGTCCATGACCATGCCACGGGAGAGCGTATGTCCATCCTCAAGAATTTGCTCAAGTAACGCTCCTTCGGCTCCCGTATGACCGCTCCGTGATCATGCGGGAGCTTTTGACTGCGGCGAACCACATCGGATGTATCCTTCCTAACATAAAAATATTCAGAAACGTCAACAAATGAGTGACCTGCGCAGCACAATATGGTATACTAAGAAGACAACATTAACGAAATGGGGAAACGGCCCCCATTTTACGGAAGAGGAGAATGATCCATGAAACGTGAAGAAGTCGTCAGCCACCTGAAGACATTTGACCCGGAGATCTACAACCTGCTCGAGGAGGAGCGCGAACGCCAGCGGTACACCCTCTCCCTCATGCCGAACATGAACGCCATGTCACCGTTCGCGAAGTACCTTGAGGGCAGTGTGCTCACAAACAGCATCTTTGACCGTAGGGACGATACCCCGACGGGCGGGCTGCACCTCGCCGGCATCGTTCGTCAGCGTGCCATAGATCTCTTTCGCTGCGACCATGCCATCGTCCGCCTCGGCAACATCGTCGCCGCCTCGCGCGTCGTCTTTCAGGCACTCCTGGAGCCGGGCGACACTGTCCTTTCCTTTAACCTCAGGAAAAAGGATCACGTCGCAGGTCTCTCGTACAAATTCGAGAACTACGGCATCGAGCCGGGCACGCAGGAGATCGACTGGGGCGCAGTGCGGGCGCAGGCGGAGCGCGTAAAGCCGCGTCTCATCATCTTCTCTCCCGTCAGCTACCCGCGCACGATCGACTACCAGATCCTCTTTGAGATCGCGCAGAGCGTCGATGCCTACTTCTGGGTCGACATCAGCCAGAGTGCCGGGCTTGTCGCTGCAAAGCTCGTCCCCTCGCCCGTGTCGCTTGCCGATGTCGTCACCTTCTCCACGCGCGACTCGCTGCGCGGTCCCGATGGAGCCATCCTCCTCACGAAGCAGGAGCTCGCCGCACGCATGGATACTGCCGTCATCAACACGGGACACGAGGCACTGCACATGAACCACCTCGCCGCACTCGGCGTCGTCCTGCGCGAGGCGGGCAGCGAGAGCTACCGCATCTACGCCGAACAGGTCGTGCGAAACGCGCAGGTGCTCGCGCGCACGCTCGCCGACCACGGGGCCTCCGTCCTCTGCGGCGGCACGGACACGCACCTCGTCCTCGCCTCCACCGCCGCCGGCATCGATATGCGTGAGGCGGTCAAGGCGATCGGACACATGGGGATCCGCGTCAAACCAGACAGCGTGCCCACCATGACCTCCGGGCTGTACCTCCATGCCCTGCGCCTGTCGACCTCGAGCCCGACCACGCGCGGCATGGCAGAGCAGGATATTGCCTACATCGGCTCACTGCTCGCCAAGCCGCTCACCACCATCCTCGCCCCCGAGGAGATCGAAAAGACCCGTCAGGAGATCATCGCCCTCGTCAAGGATGCCCCCATCTTCGATGATGAGTGGATGTGCGACTCCGAGGAGTGAGCACTCGGATGTTGACATTTGCATATTTGCATACGGCATAGAACAGCGCCCCTCCGAGCGATTCGGAGGGGCGCTGTTGCGTTGCAGAGGTATTTGTTTGATGTTATACTATGAAAAAAAGGAGGGAGCAGCTATGGCAACAGCGCAATTACAACATCACGCGGATGAATTTCATACCAACAGCAAACCTGCATGCGTTCCAAGAACGGATGATATAATGAGCAAAGAGGAACGAAAATGTAAAACTTGAACACAGCTATGCACAGAGTCTTGCCGCAGCAGGGCGTTCCTATGGAGAGGTATTTGATGAAATAGAGCGAGGTCTCACGAGATGAACATCTATGAGATCATCATGACGCCCGACGCCATCGACGACCTCAGAGAACTACGTGACTACATTGCAGATGTTTTGCACGCACCCGATGCGGCACTTACCCATATCCGAGTGCTCCGCACAGAGATTGGAACGCTCGCAACCATGCCGGAGCGTCATAAATGCGTGGACGACGAACCGTGGGGGTCGTACGGCATTCGTAGAATTGCGGTGAAAAACTTTGTCGTTTACTATCGCATTGACGCTGCTTCCCACCGTGTCTATATTCTAAATATCATCTACGCCAAACGCGATCAGATGCGTATGCTTGCACAGATAAAAATGGATTGATGCGATAACAGGCCCTTCCGAATGAGTCTGAGGAGCCTGTTGTCTCATCAATCTCTATATAAATAAAAACTTTCCCTTTTTCATATTGACATTGAGCATTTTATCCTGTATATTGAATAATGTAATTGCACCCTGACAACTAAAAACCTATCGTATGGAAGGAGCATTTTTATGCCGAATATCCAACTTTTATTGAACGAGGCCGAGTATGCCATTGTCACAGCTGCGGCAGAGAAGCAGGGCGTACCTGTCCTCGTTTACATCCGCAGCCGTCTTCTCGGTACAGAGGACGAGTTCTCTGCGGCATACGCCGAAACCTTGCGCCGAGTCGAGGCACTGCCGCCCGGGACGAAGTTCGACCTCAAGGCACTTTTTGGCACGGACTGGACGATGTCGCGCAAAACAAAAACTAATGCTTGGCAAGACATTCTACAAGCAGGTCAAGACGAAAAAAATCAAGCTTGCGAAGGCAAAAGACGAGGAGCATACAACCATCATGCAGTATGAACGTCTCTGAGACGTACAGGAAACAACGCGAAAAGATATTTATTCATATGGATATGAATAAGGAGGAACATCATGAAAACGATTCAGGTATCCGATGAAGTATACGACTTCATTCAGGCAGAAGCAGCGGCAAAGGAGACCACAGACAGCAACTATGTTCGCAGTCTGATCGTCTCCCGCGCCTGTCTTGCAGCAGTCCGACGTGTCAACGAACTGCCCGTAGGAAAGACGTTCGTCGTGCCGGACCTCTTTGGTGCGGACTGGACGAAATTTCACCCGTTCGCCGGAAGCATCGGCAAGACCTTCTGCGACATGGTGAGCAACGGAACGATCCTCAATGTCAAACTCCTGGAAAAATCCGGGCAGCTCCGGAAAAAGCGACGTACGAACGCCTCTGATCGCGTGAAAAGAGCCCAAAGGAGGAGCGCATGAATCTCAAAGAAGCATTCCAGATGCAGAAGGCACTCAGCCGCCTGATGGAGGAAGCTGCCTCGTATCTGGACGACACAGACAACATCATGACGGTGACGGAGAAGCACCTCCGCAGCAAGGTTGTCCCCGAACAGGCGGATGAATCTGTGGACTGCAGCGAGAAGTCGCGCATGGCGTACAATCCCATGACGGTGCTGCGTGCGTGGCACGCGCTCATGGAGGAAAAAGGAGCGACTCGGACGCGCCATCACGGCGGCAAAGGCGGCGATGCCGCTGAACTTCGACACCGCCGCCGAGGAGAACAAGGCACGCCGCCGTTTCCTGCGCACGCTCGCGCATATGGCGGAGCAGCGTTCCGAGAGCAGGATGAGGACGCGGCGCGGGCAAGGGCTACGTCTTTAACAAGGACGGCAATCAGACACCCTACTGCTACGACATCGAGGTGGTCAAGACAATCGACTACGATCGGAATGCCGTCCGCCGCATGCAGGACACACTTTCCAAAACAGCAGCCGACACATCCCGCGCCCTCGACGAGGCACTTGTGCGCACCGAAGTTGACTTCGCGCTGCAGCTCCCAATCCCGGCGAGTACCATCAGCGAAGATCCCGCAGAACGCCTTATCTACGAGCGCATCTGCGGCAACGCAGGCAGTGCCCTCGCAGAGATCATCGAGCTGCTGGAGGGGAAGTAGGGCAAGTATTTTAGGGAAACACTGATAAAATGAAGTCCGTCAGATTGGCGCAGATTTTTCGTCCAATCAAGGAAATCAACCGGAAGCATAGCGAAAACTATGCTGAGGATTGATTGACACCGAGTGGACGGAAAAGATGCACCAAGATGGCGGCTGCTCCGGCAGGGGCAGGGATACACTCCCGGTTCAGGTGCAGATGAACAAAGAGGCTGCACGCCCTCTGTGTGTACGCATACAGAACCCAAAACCTTGGTATGGACTCCCCAGGAGCGGAATCCAAATATCACCCCCGCGCCGTCAACCGACATCTGCGGACAGTGTCGCAGCACGGACAAACGCGGGGCAGGCGGGAGAGACCGCCATCGCGCTTCGCCGCGCACAACGCAAACGCGAAAACACCGAACGGCATCCCCTAACGCAGGGTGCGGCTGCATACAGCACCGTATACCATCCTGCCGCAGACATATGCCGCGTCAATTCCCCGTCCGCACGCACATACCCAAAATCCAAAACACGCTTCGCCCTTACAAATGATATATATTCGTCCGCAGCCCCCAATGGGGGTGCTGCGCGGGAAGCGCTGACCTCAGTGCTTTCCAAAAATGGGAGTCCCCTGCCTCTGCCGGAGCAGCCGAAAACGCCCGCCCACGAACGTGCAAACATTCATGGGCGGGCGTTTTTCATAGCATTTCACAGAGACCGGTGCATTTGCGTCAAAAGCATTCCTCCACCCCGATGATTTCCTTCCATATATATCCCTCGCGTACGCCCGAGTCGCTGTAGAGGATATCCTCTGCGGCAAAGGTGTCGGCAAGCGTATGGGCAATGAGCATGCCGGGGACGATGGTGTGGAGACGGTCGGGGGCGGAGCGCAGGAGGACGGCGGTATCATGCTCGCTGCGTTTCTGCCCGCCGCCGAAGTGCTCGATCATCGCGGGAAAATGTGCGACGCGCAGGAGACGCGGTGTTTCCTCGGGATAAAGCAGGCCGTGCATACGGCTCGCACTGCTGAGCACGCCGCCCATGCCGACCATGTGTGCGGCGCGCAGAGCACATACGTCGGGGACACCCATGAGGACGTCCTCCACCGCCGTACGGATCGCCGCGCACTCCGCAGAGGTCGGGAGCAGCCCCGCAACGTGCGCCTTGCTCAGGGCGAGTGAGCCGAGAGGCAGGCTCCACCGTCCCTGCATTTCATGCGCGACATAGTGAATGATCTCAGTGCTGCCGCCGCCGATGTCCACCATGATGCCGTCCGCGTGGGCGATGCTTGCGGTCGCCCCAATAAAGTCGTACGCCGCCTCCTCCTCTCCGCTGATGATGCGGATGTGAACGCCCGAGCGGCGCGTGACCTCCTCCACGGCGGCGCGGCTGTTCGTTGCGGAGCGCAGAGCCGCCGTCGCAAAGGCATGAACGTGCGCGATGCGGAAGGTATCAATAAACTCCATAAAACCGCGCAGGATCTTGACGGTCTTTTTCGATGCCCTCGCGCACGAGCCGCCCGTGGTCGAGATACCCCGCGAGACCGACGGTATGTTTGCGCTTTAAGAGCAGCTCGAACGAGCGTCCCTCGATCCGATAGACCGCCATGCGGATGGTGTTCGAACCGATGTCGATGATGGCGTGGAGCATAGGCTACCGCTTCAGCCCGCTGCCGGGCACGGGGATGACGACGCGGTAGTTGTCGGGCATGCCGTCTGCGAAAAAGGCGCGCGCCCCCGCAAGCCCCGCCGCAGCCGTGAGTTCGGCGTAGATACCGCGTCGGTTGAGCGTCTTTGCCGCCTTTAGGATGTCGCTGTCCTCGACGGCAACTGCATCGCCCCCGCTGCGGCGCAGGGCTTTGAGGATATCCTCCATGCGCGGCGGTGCGCTCACGCGGATGGTCTCGGCGATGGTGTTTTTGTGCGGGGTCTCGGGCAGGGTCATGGAATGCCTCGACGACAGGCGCACATTTCGTACTCTGTACGCCGACGAAATGGGGCAGCCGACCGAGTTCAGCAAAGCCCTGATAGAGCCCGAGGAGGAGCGAGCCGTTGCCGATGGGGACGAAGATGTAGTCGGGCACGCTGTCATCCAGCTGATGATAGATCTCGTGCGCCATGCTCTTAATACCGTCGGCAAAGAGCGGGTTGTAGACATGGGAGGCATAGTAGTCGCTTCCGAGCTCCGCACGCAGGGTACTGCTCGCATTCATGCGCCCATTTGCCACGCGCACAACCTCCGCGCCGTATGCCGTAATCTGCTTTGCACGCTCGGCGGAGATATCGTCGGGGACATAGACGCGGCACGTCATGCCCGCCGCTGCCGCATATGCCGCAACCGCAGCACCCGCGTTGCCCGCCGAGTCAACGGCGACGTGGTCAATGCCGAGATACGCGAGCTCGCCGATGAGACGCTTCGCCCCGCGATCCTTGAACGAGCCCGTCGGCTGTCGATCCTCCATCTTGAGATAGAACCGGCAGCCGTCGATGACGAGCGGCAGGAGCGGTGTCTCCGTCTCGCCGAGCGTCACCGCCTCGTGGCGGTCATCCGCGTCCATCGCGCTCTGATACAGACGAAAAAAAGCCCCCACATTCGCACACATAGGCGTGCGTCGCGACGGGGTATTCCTTTTTGCAGTGCTCACAGTAGAAGTGCATGACGGCTCCTCCTTTGGAACGTATGAGGTTTCAATGTATCATAAGAATAGCGTGAAACACCGCTATGCGTACTCCACACAAACCCTAGTGGAGCAGTGCATAGCTACTGCGCCTTTCCCTCCGCCTTCATCCCCTCATCCGTCGTGTCCTCCGTCAGCGCGTGGTTGCCGAACATCGTCGTCAGCGTCTCACGCGTGAACCCGTAGGCGGGGCTTGAGAAATCCTGTCGGGGATCGTAGCGGTTCGACGGTGCGCCGAGCAGCCCGCAGACCGTATCGTACATCATATCGTTGGTAAAGTACGCCTCCCTGCGCCCCGCAAGCGTCGCCGTGCGATTCGGGAGGGCGGCGCGGTACTCCGGCGAGAGGTAGATAAAGAACGGAATGCGTACCATGTCGAAACTGAACACATCGGGGTTGTGCGAGATCTTGAGATTTTCCCCGTGATCGGAGAAATAGACCATCGCGCGGAGGTTCAGATTCTTCTCAGCATAGCTGAAGATCTGCGAGAGAATGTAGTCCGTGTAGAGAATGCTGTTCGCGTACGACGGTGCGCTTGTCATCGCCGACTCGCCGTCCTCGGCGGCGAACTTCGCCCATTCATCGGGATAGCGGTTGTTGTAGTAAATATGGCTGCCCATCAGATGCAGGACAATGAAGTTGTTTACATTCGGATCAATACGCGTGAGGTACGGAAGCAGGCTCTCGTCAAACTTTGTCGTGAAGGTATATGAGTCATCCGTCCACTCCGCCACGTCCGCCGTCTTTGCGACCATCGTGATCGCACTGTCGAACTGTCCATAGCGCCCCTGATTGCTGAACCAGTAGGTATGATAGCCGATCTTTTTCGCCACGTCGAGGAGAGAGGCCGACTCGAAGAACTCCTTGTCGTTGTACTGGCTCTTCTCCGTCAGTGCGCGTTCGAGTACGGGGACAGTCTGCGTCCACGAGGAGTAGGTATTGCGGTAGACGAGGAAACCGTCGCGCTCTGCCGCCATCTGCTCCATCCACGGTGTATTCTCGTAAGGGAAGGACGGCGTGTAGTAGTGCATATAGTTGCGCGATGCCGATTCACCGATGACGAAGATCACTGTTCCCGGCGCACGCGCCGCGAGCGTGTTCTCCGTATCTATAATGAGTGACGCATATCTCTCGTCCTGATGAAGCCCATACGACTGCGTTTCTTCGACATAACTCGTCACATCATTATAAAGTCCTGCGATCGAGCACTCCGGGATGAGCGCGATGTGCACACCCGCCGCAACGATCATGACGAAGACGAGGCTGCCCATGCGCGAGCCCTCCGCGCTCGGGTAAACATCTCGTGCGAACACGAGATAGCTGCGGTAGGAGAGATAGATCAACAACAGCAAGAGGAGTACAACGAACACGGCGGGCAGAATCCCCACGGTCGACTCGATGTAGTCCCCCGCCTCGTGCCAATTTGTCAGGTAGAGTGCCATGAGGGAGGCGGGACTGAGTGCGTGCCAGACCGTCATATAGTAGGCGATCTGCGTGAGCGGGATGAGCGACATGAGAAAGCCGAGCACGGCAAGCAGTGCCGCCGTCAGACGTTTGCGCCCGAGGTGAAAGAGAACGCCGCCAAGTGTCGCGAGGACAAGCATACACGCTGTCCCGATGAGGAAGTCATAGAAAATCAGCGAGCGATACCAGTCCTGCCGATACGTCCACGCATAGAGAAGCGGAAAGGTCAGACACCAGAGCAGCCCCGGCACCATCGCTCCGATCATGCCGCGCGAGAAGAGGGGTACGCCCGTCCCGTACTGCATGAGCATGAGAACACCGAGAACAGGCAGGGAGTGCGGGGAGAAAATACTCCGCCCCCATATCCTGTCCCATATTGATATAACACGCGATCAGCGTCAAAAAATACGCGCCTGCCGCGCCTGCTGCGCGAATCCACTCATTCGCCCGCTCCGTCGAAAGATTCATCGTTTACTACACTACTCCATAATAAAGATTTCGAGATCCTGCCGCCCAAACATCAGAGCCTCTGCGTGCGTATCAAAGGCAACATCAATACGTTGTCCATGAATACCACCGCCGATGTCCTCTGCGACGGCCTCTCCATAGCCAGGGATAAAGACGCGTGTGCCGAGCGGGATGACCGATGGGTCGACGGCGATCACACCGCGACGCACAAGAGTTCCCGTCGCTGTGCGGTTGCCGTTGCCGGGGTCATGTGCGCTGTACGCCGTCGCCGACACATAGAGAGCGCGCCCGCCGCCGCGGCTCACCTCATGTGCGCGCTCCTCGTGAATCCCGAGTGCCACGGGATCATACTCCGCACCACCCGAGAGTACACCGTAGGTCGCCGCACCGCAGATGCCATCCACCGTAAGACCATGTTCCTTCTGGCATGCCTCAATCGCCGCCCGCGTCAGAGGACCTGCGACACCGTCCGCCGCCCCCGCCAGATAGCCGGCCTTGATGAGCAGCTCCTGTACATGCTGCACCACTGCACCGCGCATCCCCTCCTCCACGCGGATGTGTGCCGCCTCGGCGGGCGCATGGAGTGCAAGCGGCGCAGTGACGGCAAGTGCCGTCCCGACCGAAAGCGCACTGCGAAAATGCCGCAGCTGCCTGTGCCGCCGGACCCTCCGCATGAGGTTTTGCGCTGTCAAAAGGAGTTTCCGTATCTTCATTCCATCGTGCTCCCTTCATTTCTCTTTTCGATAATATCCCTTATAGATAGATAAGAATATTTTACTATAAAGAAGGGGGTTACGTCAAACGCGTGTGAGCGCAATCTCAGGTGCACAGTCAATCAGCCCGTCCTCCGCCGCGTATTGGTAGAATAGGCGCAGTCCTTCGAGCGTCTCCTCATCGAGCTGCCATACCACCGCGCTGCCGAGATACTCCGTCAGCTGCGCGCGTGTGAAACGTCCGTCCGCGAGCACCTCCGTAATCGCCGCCGCCTTCACCCTGTCCCAGTCACGAAACGCCTGCGCAATCCGCGCGTGCACCAGCCGCAGGGCATCGGGGTGCGCCTCGGCGAAGGCACACGCCGCCGCCCAGATCCCGAACACCATGCGTGCGCCCGTCAGCCGCTTCCACTCCTGCGCGAGATCATAGATGTAGATCCCTGCGGGCGGATGATGATAGAGCTCAAGCGCATCATCCCCGATGAAGAGTGCCCCCGCCGCCCCCTCGGGCACGGGATCGCTTGGCACAAGCGCACGCGTCTCATACTGCGGTGCAGCATCGTAGGTACGGCGCAGGATGATCTTGAGAAGCGCGTGCGAGGAGGCGGACTTATCCGAGAGCAGAACGCGCGCATTTCCGATCTGCTCCGCAGGAACGCGGCTGACGAGCAGAACACTCCGCACATCGCCGTCCGAGGCAATACATACGTCGGGGAGGACGAGGAGATCGTCCGCGTGACGCGCATATGTGATCGAGGACACCCCCGACACATCCAGATTCCGCGCCTCCAGGCGCCCGTTCAGCTGCGCGGGCGTCGCACGCAGAATCTCCAGCCCCTCCGCCCCCCGTGCGCGAGCGCGTACGTCAGCGGCAGCACATTCAAAAAAACGCAATATGACCCAGACGCGGTACCATGCGCATCCCCTCACTTTCTCTTTCCCTAATTATAATCCTTTCGCGCAGAAAAAAATACAGTATCTTTTTGAACCTTGCTCCGCGTAACGGGCAATAAAAAAAGAGCTGACCGTGTATCACGGCAACGCCTTTTCTGTGTCTATTATTCGGCAGGATGGTGCATCCGTCAAATTATTTTGGTTCTATGATAAATGTTACGGAAAAAAATGAGGACAACGATGCTCCTAAGCAAACCCTAGTGGAGCAAGCGGGAAAAATACTGACCTGTCCAAGAAGCAAGTCCACAGGACGAAGCTGATTGGGTAACAGGTCGCATGGGAAAAACGTCCCAAGAACACGAGCGTTAGTGATGTGTGATTGGATGACGTTGACCGCTTGTGCGGTACGCCCCGTTGGACTTCTTTCGTTCAAGCGCAGCGCGTTTAAGAAGTCCAGCGGTATTTGAGCGTACAAGCACACGAACGCTTGCGCAACTAAGTGTTTGCGTGGAGCACGTATGTCCGTAACATTTGAGGTAGACCCATCGTTTATGTGTGCGCCATTCATACCTCAGTTGAAAATCTCCCCGTGCACCGTTATAATGGAAACATAGCAACACACTGCGAGAAAAAGGAGCGCTTACAATGAACGAAATCGAACTCAAATACGGCTGCAACCCGAACCAAACGCCCGCGCGCGTCTACGCAGAGGGCGGACTGCCCTTCACCGTGCTGAACGGCCGTCCCGGCTACATCAACCTGCTCGACGCGCTGAACAGCTGGCAGCTCGTGCGCGAACTGCGGGCGATGTCCGGGCTGCCCGCCGCCGCCTCGTTCAAGCACGTCAGCCCCGCAGGAGCAGCACTCGGGCTGCCGCTCTCCGATACGCTCACGCGGGCGACCCATGCACCGAAAGGCGAGCTCTCGCCTGTGGCGTGTGCCTATGTGCGTGCACGCGGCGCGGATCGCATGAGCTCCTACGGCGACTTTGCCGCCGTCTCCGATGTCTGCGATGAGAGCCTTGCAGAGTTCCTGCGCGGCGAGGTGTCCGACGGCATCATCGCGCCGGGCTATACGGAGAAAGCACTTGAAATCCTAAAGAGCAAACGCAAGGGCAGCTACCTCATCCTCCAAATGGACGAGAGCTACGCGCCGCCCGCACTGGAGCGCAAGGATGTGTACGGCGTGACCTTCGAGCAGCAGCGCAATGAAGTGGCGATCACAGAGGAGTGCCTGAGCGACCGCCCGACAGCGAACAAGGACATCCCCGATGCCGCACGCCGCGACCTCCTGCTCGCCCTCATCACGCTGAAATACACACAGTCCAACTCCGTCTGCTACGCCGTCGACGGACAGGCAATCGGTGTCGGTGCGGGACAGCAGTCGCGCGTCCACTGCACGCGCCTTGCAGGAAACAAGGCGGACATCTGGCAGCTGCGCCAGAGCCCACAGGTGCTTGCCCTCCCTTTCCGTGAGGACATTCGCCGCCCCGACCGCGACAACGCCATTGACGTCTATGTGGCGGGCGACGAGGACGACTACGCACTCCTCGCGGCAGACTGGCAACGGCTTTTCACGGAGAAGCCCGCACCGTTCACGCGTGCGGAAAAAGCGTGACTTCCTCCGCACCATCAAGGGAGTCGCGCTCGGCTCGGACGCATTCTTCCCGTTCGGCGACAACGTGGAGCGTGCCCACCAGAGCGGGGTCTCCTACATCGCACAGAGCGGCGGCTCGATCCGCGACGACAACGTCATCGAGACGTGCGACAAGTACGGCATCGCTATGGCGATGACCCACATCCGCCTCTTCCATCACTGAGCGCAGCATCCTCTCCGCAGATCTCAGCCTCCTCCGTGCAATATGGGGGAGGCTTTTTCATTGTACGAAATTCTTTTCGCACGCGGTCTTCATACATTGTTCCACCATTAAATTTCTGTTTGACTTATCTATCAGAATTATGCTATCATTCCGTTATCTATTCTATAATGAGTCTCATTTTCGCCTTATAGGAGGTATACGGAATGACCCGATCAACCCGCCTTGCTCTGCTCGGCATGACGCTCAGCACAGCATGTTTTGGTGCGCACGCATATGCGGCAGAGACCATGCAGACGGATCTGCACGAAACGATGCCCCCCGCCGCCGACGGGATGTACGAATTCACCCTTGACGAGGTCATCGTCACGGGCTATCGCACGGCAACGCCGCTCACCCTCTCCACGGACCCGCAGCGTCCGCGCCAGCCCATCCCCGCCGCCGACGGCGCAGGCTACCTCAAGACCATCCCCGGCTTCTCCGTCGTCCGCAAGGGCGGGCTCGGCGGCGACCCGATGATGCGCGGCATGGGCGGCTCGCGCATGGTCATGGATATGAACGGCGGCGGTATGTCGGGCGGCTGCCCGAACCGCATGGATCCCACGTCAACCTATGCGTTCCCCGAGACGTTCAGCCGCATCATCGTGAACAAGGGTCCGCAGAGTGTCCGCTACGGCGCGAGCGTTGCGGGCAGTGTCATCTTCGAGCGCGAGACGGAGCGTTTTGAAAAAGCCCGGCGTGCGCGGCAATGTTTCCGTTCTCGGCGCATCGAACCACCGCTTTGACGAGCTGACCGATGTCACGGCAGGGGGAAAAGAGGGCTACGCACGCATCATCCAGACGCGGAACTATGCGCGCGACTATGCGGACGGCGATGGGCGGCGCATCCACTCGGGCTACGGCCGCCACAGCCTCACGGGCATCGTCGGTCTCACCCCTGACCCCGACACCCTCTTTGAGGTCTCCTACGACCGCAGCCGCGGCTGGGCGAAATACGCGCACGGCAAGATGGACGGCAGCCAGTTTGACCGCGACAGCTACGCCGTAAAGTTCGAGCGCGCCCATCTCTCACCCGTCGTGGAGAAACTCACGCTGAATTTCAACCACAACACGATTGATCACATCATGGACAACTACACCTTCCGTCCCGGCGGCACGCGCGGAATGGAGGTAAAACGCATCCAGTACAGCATCCGCAGTGTCCTCGATCTGACGTTCTCCCCGAAGGACAGCGGCGCGGTCGGCATCGACATTGGTCACGAGGAGCACACGTTTACGCCCGCGATGAAGGGAATGCCGCGCGGACGGGAAAAACACCGACATGACCATCGGGAATCTCGGCGTATTCATGGAGTACAGCCATGACCTCACGGAGCGCAGCCGTCTCCTCAGCGGTCTGCGCTGGGATCGCGTCACGAGCCACTATCACCGCTACATGACGTTCACCCCGGGCGACACGACAGACAATGCCGTCAGTGGTTTCGTCCGCTGGGAAAACACGGCAAAGAAGCAGCCGCTGACGTTCTACGTCGGCCTCGGCCACGCAGAGCGCCCCGCCGACTACTGGGAGGCGTACCACACATGGCAGGCGCATGGGGCGAGCCACCCATCCGCGACACGTCCCGCCAAGGAGAAGAATACGCAGCTCGACCTCGGCTGGGTCTATACGGGCGAAAAAGACGAACGCAAACCTCTCCCTCTACTATGCGAACGTCAACGACTTTATCCTGCGTAAGCCCGTCGGCGGATATGGCAACGTAGACGCACGGCTCTACGGCTTCGAGGCGGAGGTCACGCGCACAGTCTCCCCGCTCTGGACGCTCGGCGCATCGCTCGCCTACACGCGCGGCGACGATCACACAAACGATGCCCCGCTCCCGCAGATCGCCCCACTGGAGGCGAATCTCACGGCGAAGTACAGCCACAAGAAGGCGGAGGCAAATGCGGTCTGGCGACTCGTCAGCAAGCAGAACCGCTATCACAAGGGGCTACGGCAGCGTCACGGGCACGGACTACGGCCCAACGGGCGGCTTTGGCATCCTCTCGCTCAGCCTCGCCTACCGCCCCGACGAGAACCTGACGTTCTCCCTCGGCGTCGACAACCTCTTTAACAAGACCTACGCCGAGTTCGTCAACTACAGCGAGGCGGCAATCCCTGCGCTCGGCATCTCCGCCGGCGGTCACATCACCGAGCCGGGACGCACGCTCTGGTTCAAGAGCAACTATAAATTTTGACACATATTTTCAACGAAGCTGCCGCATCGTGCGGCGGCTTTTTTTCTTCCCCTTTTCGCCCCTCTGTGCTATAATGAATCATTATTAGGACGCAAAGTACGGGGAGGTGATTGGTCGTGATCGAAGCGGCCAAGACATTCGAGGAATATATTAAGAAGGAAAAACATCACGGGCTTTCAGATCCGTGAGGCGGGCGATGACCGCAGCACGACGATCTTCGAGAGCGAGATCGAGGTGGAGGAACGGCGGCTGCCCATCGTCGTCATCATTGACTCCACAGCATACGCCACCATCCGCATCCGTCTCGCGCAGAACGCCGTGGACGATACGAACGCGATGCTGCTCACAGGCTGGCTCATGCGGCAAAATCAGGACAGCCGCCTCGTCAAGTTCTACCTCACCTCCGACACCGCCATCCTCGCCGATGTCGTCGTTCCGCACAACCCCGACGCATTCGATCCCGAGGTCATGGTGAGCGTCCTGCGCGTCTTTATCCGCGACATCACAAAGCTCATGCCGGATCTCGCCATGCTCCTGCCCGAGGAGTAAGGCATTTCGGAACATTGTCTGCATCCATGCCCCTGCTTTGGACGTTTCCAAGGCAGGGGTATTTTTATTGTATCTATTGATATTCTTTTTTCTACATGATATACTTCATATGTAATCAGTATAATTACAGAACGTTCCGTGAACCTTTGAAGCAAAGCAGGTGTCCCCATGTCCCTATCTCTCATTCAAAAACTGAACGAAATGCTCCTTTCCGAGCAACCTGCGTACCGCACACAGGCGACGCAGGTGGAGAAGACGGAAAAGGCGCAGCGGGAACTCCTCCGCGCGCTGATAAATGTGCGCCCGCCGCGCCCGCTCTCGGAGGAGTTTCTGCGGATGCAGGATGCGCTGCTGTCCGCCGAGCGTGAGGCGCGCGGTGTGGTGGACGCGATGACACTTCCCGCCGTCCCCTCGGACGCACGCATCGTGTTATGGCAGGGCGATATCACGCGTCTGAATGCCGATGCAATCGTGAATGCGGCAAACTCCGCACTGCTCGGCTGCTTTATCCCGTGTCACCGTTGTATTGACAATGCCATTCACTCAGCGGCAGGGCTTCAGCTCCGCGCAGCGTGTGAGGAACTCATGAAGCGGCAGGGCCATCCCGAGCCGACGGGCGCGGCGAAGATCACAGCAGGGTACAACCTCCCCGCGCGACACGTCCTCCACACGGTTGGGCCGATTGTACACGGTACACTGACGGAGGAGCACCGACAGCTTCTCGCCTCCTGCTATCGCTCCCTGCCTAACGCTTGCGGCGAAGAACGGGCTGAAGTCCGTCGCGTTCTGCTGCATCTCCACGGGTGAATTTCATTTTCCAAACGATGCTGCAGCAGAGATCGCCGTGCGCGAGGTACGCGCGTTTCTTGCGGAAAACACCTCCGTCGAACGCGTCGTGTTCAATGTGTTCAAGGACGACGATCGGTGCATCTACGAAAGGCTCTTATTATGAAGGAACTCACGGCATTAAAAAACGCCCTTGCATCCGCAGACTGCATTCTGATCGGCGCGGGGGCGGGACTGTCGGCAGCGGCGGGCTATGACTATGCGGGAGCACGTTTTCTGAAATACTTTTCGGATTTTTCACACGCGCTTCGGCATTGAGGACATCTACAGCGGCGGATTCTATCCGTTTCCGTCGCGGGAGATATTCTGGGCATGGTGGAGCAGGAGCATCTGGATCAACCGCTACGCGCCGATGCCCGCGAGCGACGTTTATCCAAATCTCCTGCGCCTTGTGGAGGGACGCGACTATTTCGTGCTGACGACGAATGTGGATCATGCCTTTCAGCGTGCGGGATTTGACAAGGTGCGGCTCTTCTATACACAAGGGGACTTTGGGCTGTTCCAAAGCAGCCGTCCCGCAGGTGCGTCGGCAGGGAAAAACCTATGACAACAATGAGAGCGTGCGTGCCATGCTCACGGCACAGGGCTTCGCGTTCGCAGAGGACGGGACGCTCCTGCTGCCCGAGAACGGTGCGCCCGCGATGGCGATCCCGAGCGATCTCATCCCGTACTGTCTCGATGACGGCATGGAGATGGCAACAAACCTGCGCGCGGATGCCTCCTTCGTCGAGGATGCGGGCTGGCACGCGGCAGCAGCGCGATACACGGACTACCTCACGCACACAGAGGGTCGGCGGACGCTGCTCCTCGAACTCGGCGTAGGGATGAACACGCCCGGCATCATCAAGTATCCGTTCTGGCGCATGACGGCAGAGCGCGCGGATGTGACATTCGCCACGGTGAATCTCGGCATGGGATATGTACCGCCCGAGATCGCCCCGCGCAGCATGATCATCAACGGAGACATTGCAAAAAAACATTGCACGAGCTTGTCTCATGACACAAGAAGGTGCTGCTGCACGAAGCTAGAAAAACTTCGTGCAGCAGCACCTTCTGTTATGCAATTCTAAACACGAGGCATACGGGTGCCTTGTACCTTTTTTTATTTCCTTCATCCATATAAAAAAACGAAATATATTTTCTTTTTATATAATAGATATAAAAATATATCAAACTTTTTATGAAATATAATTGCATTTTAGATCGAATCGTGCTATATTATAGGAGATTTCAGAACAGATACACAGAGAGGAGTATCGCAATGCGTATCATTTTTTTACGGATACCTATAAAAAAAGATGAGCGAGGAGGCAGCAAAGATCATTGCGGGGCAGCTCTGGATCAAGCCGGACTCGGTACTCGGGCTTGCAACAGGCAGCACCCCGGTCGAGCTGTACCAGAACCTCGTCTGGCTGTATAAGACGGTCGGCCTGGACTTCTCGCAGGCGACCTCGTTCAACCTGGACGAGTACGTCGGGCTTCCGGAGGCCGATCCGCAGAGTTACCATCGCTTCATGCACGAAAATCTCTTCGACCATGTGAACATCCGCAAGGATCACGTATTCTTCCCGAACGGGCTCGCCGCAGACAGCGCAGCGGAGGGCGAACGCTACGAGGATGCAATCACGGCGGCGGGCGGCATCGACATGCAGCTCCTCGGGATTGGACGCAACGCACATATCGGCTTCAATGAGCCGGCGGATGCGTTCACACGCATCACACACAAGGTTGCACTCAAGGAGAGCACGATCGAGGCAAATGCACGCTTCTTCGCGTCGCGGGACGAGGTTCCGCGCGAGGCGATGAGCATGGGCATCGGCACGATCTTCCGCGCACGCCACATCGTCCTGCTCGCAAGCGGAGCGGAGAAAGCAGAGGCGGTACGCGACGCGGTACAGGGGCGCGATCACGCCTGCCGTCCCCGCCTCCATCCTCCAGCTGCACCCCAGCGTGACCCTCATCGTCGATGATGAGGCGGGCGCGCTCATCAAGGCGAAAGCGTGACCTCTGATGAAAGTCATTCAAAACGGCATTCTCATCCTACCGGACGAGCGCGGACGGTTCACGGCACAGACGGAGCACATCCTCTGCTACGATGAGCAGATCACGCGCATCGTCCCCGCAGCGGAGTTCCGCGCGGCGGATGTCGATGAGGTGATCGACGCGGCGGGCGCATACGTCGCCCCCGGCTTCGTGAACGTGCACATCCACGGCTGTGACGGTGCGGATACGATGGACGAGGATGCGGATGCCCTCGGAAAAAAATTGCTGCATTCCAAGCGCGCACGGGCGTGACCTCCTTTCTGCCGACCACGATGACCTGTGCCTACGACGCAGTGGAGCGGGCACTCGACCGCATCCGCCGTGCAATGACGGAGAAGCCGCACGGTGCACGCATCCTCGGCTCACATATGGAGGGGCCCTTTATCAGCCCCGCAAAGAAGGGCGCACAGGATGAGCAGTACATTCTCTCCCCCACATTTGCAAGGATCGCGCCGTACCGTGATGTCATCAAGATCATCACCGTTGCACCGGAGATGATTGCGGAGGACGACTTTATCGAGAGCTGCTGCAAGAGCGGCATCATCGTCTCCCTCGGACATACGGCAGCGGACTATGAGACGGCGTGCGCGGCGATTGCACGCGGCGCATCGCACATCACACATCTCTGCAACGCGATGACGGGGCTGAATCACCGAAAGCCCGGCATGCTCGGCGCAGCGCTCGACACCGATGCGAACTGCGAGCTGATTACGGACAACGTACACGTTCACCCCGCCATGCAGCGCATCATCTACGCGGCGAAGCGCGGCGCACATATCATCCCGATCACGGACTCCATGCGCGCCTGCGGTCTCTCGGACGGCATCTCGGAGCTCGGCGGACAGAAGGTCTATGTCAACGGAACACGCGCAACCCTCGCCGACGGGACGATTGCGGGCAGCGTGCTCCGCATGAACGACGGGCTGCGCATCCTCCGTGAGAATCTGGGCATTGCCATCCCCGCCATCGTCGAGATGGCGACGCACCCCGCCGAGGAGCTGAATGTATATGATAAGCTTGGCTCGCTCAGCGTCGGAAAAATATGCGGATATTGCGATTTTCGATGAGGATTTCCGGATACGGCGGACAATCGTCGGCGGTACAAGCTATTTTGTCGAAGCGTAAATGTGTGATATTAAAACGTAAATCGTTGAGTATCATACAATTAAGCAAATCAATAAATCACAATATAAAAATATTATGCTATAAATTACGATAAATAATAATAAATTGGAGGCGCTTTTATGGATTTTTTTCTCAGCCGTGAAGGGAAAAACTCATCATCTCCTGTCAGGCTCTGCCCGATGAGCCGCTGCACAGCCCGTTCATCATGGGGCGCATGGCGCGTGCGGCAAAGGAGGGCGGCGCGTGTGCAATCCGCGCGCAGAGCGTTGCGGACATCGAGGAGATCCGTGCCGTCGCGCAGCTGCCCGTCATCGGTCTCATCAAGCAGAACTACGCCGACTCCCCCATCTATATCACCCCGACCATGCGTGAGGTGGAGGCTCTGATCGGAACGGGCTGCGAGATGATCGCCCTCGACATGACGGCGCGTGAACGGCCACAGAAAACCGACGTACGCGATCTCATCGCACGCATCCACGAGGCACATCGTCTCATTCTCGCCGACATCTCCACCTACGAGGAGGGCATGAAGGCGGCAGAACTTGGCGTCGATGCCATCTCGACCACGATGTCGGGCTACACCCCGTACAGCCCGCAGATTGCGGGTCCCGACTACGAGCTGATGCGCCGCCTCGCGCAGGATGCATCCATCCCCGTTTTTGCCGAGGGTCGCATCAACACCCCCGAGGAACTCAAGGAGGCGATGAAGACAGGCGTCTACGGCGCGATCGTCGGCTCTGCCATCACGCGTCCCCAGCTCATTGCGCGCCGCTTCACCGACGCGATTGCATAAAGTATACAGCTTATTATGGAGCTTGCTCCCCCACCCATCCATTCTAAGGAGGAAATCATCATGAGAGAACTCAAAGGCCTTTTATTCCGCACTGCTCGGCGCGTTCCATGAGGACGGCTCGATCAACGAAAAAAAGGACTGCGCCAGATCATCCGCCACAACATCGACCACAACAAGATGGACGGACTCTACGTCGGCGGCAGCACGGGCGAGAACTTCATGCTCTCCACCGACGAGAAGAAGCGCATCTTCGAGATCGCAAAGGACGAGGCAAAGAACGACATCACCCTCATGGCGCAGGTCGGCTCCATCAACCTCAAGGAGTCCGTGGAGCTCGCGAAGTTCGTCACGGATCTCGGCTACGATGCCATCAGTGCAGTCACGCCGTTCTACTACAAGTTCGGCTTCGATGAGGTACGCCACTACTACGAGACCATCGTCGCCGACGTCGACACGCGCATGGTCATCTACTTCATCCCCTTCCTCACAGGCGTGAACATCAGCATAGACCAGTTCGCCAAGCTGTTCGAGAACAAGAAAATCGTCGGTGTCAAGTTCACGCAAGGCGACTTCTACCTCTTGGAGCGTATGCGCAAGGCATTCCCCGACAAGCTCATCTTCGCAGGGGTTCGACGAGATGCTCCTGCCCGCAACCGTCCTCGGCATCGACGGCGCAATCGGCTCGACCTACAACGTCAACGCCGCCCGTGCCCGTCAGATCTACGACCTCACGCGCGCGAACAAGATCGCCGAGGCGCTTGAGGTGCAGCACGTCACGAACGACCTCATCACCGACATCCTCGACAACGGTCTCTACGGCACGATCAAACTCCTCCTTGAGGAGCAGGGCATCGAGGCGGGCTACTGCCGCGAACCGATGAAGGGATATACGCCGGAGATGCGTGCCCGCGCAAAGGAAATCTACAAAAAGTATTTCTGAGCTCTATAATCATCTCAGGAGGAGATAACTATGCAACAGGGATTTACCTGGATTGACACGGCAGTCCTCGTCATCTACCTGCTGGGCGTTCTGCTCGCAGGTCTCTACTACTCGAAAAAAAGAAATGCAGGGCAAGGAGTTCTTCAAGGGCGACGGTACGATACCGTGGTACGTCACCTGCGTCTCCATCTTTGCGACGCTGCTCAGCCCCATTTCCTTCCTCGCCATCCCGGGCAACTCGTACCACGGCTCGTGGATCTTCTGGTGGGCACAGCTCGGTATGCTGTTCGCGATCCCGCTCACGATCCGCTACTTCCCTGCCGATCTACAGCAAACTCGAGATCGACACCGCGTACCACTACCTCCAAAAAGCGTTTCCAGAGCGGCAACCTCCGCATCCTCGGCGCACTCATGTTCATCATCTACCAGCTCGGCCGTATGTCCATCATCATGTACCTCCCGTCCATGGCACTCGCCGAGGTCACAGGGCTCGATGTCAACATGCTGATCGTTGTCATGGGTGTCATCGCCATCATCTACTCCTACTCCGGCGGCCTCAAGGCGGTTCTCTACACCGACTTCATCCAGGGCACGGTTCTGATCGTCGGCATTGCCCTCTCCCTCGTTGTCATGATCGGCAGCATCCACGGCGGCTGGGGAACGGTCTGGGACACCCTCACCACGGGGCATAAGTTCATGCTCGAAAACGAGGTCTGGTTCAGCCCCGACATCGTTTCCTCCAGTGTCTTCATCATCTTCATCGGCGGTGGTCTCGGAACGTTCGCATCGTACATCTCTAGTCAGGACATTGTCCAGCGTTTCACCACGACCACGGACATGAAGCAGCTCAACAAGATGACGCTCGGCAACGGAGTTGTCTCCATCTTCGCCGCGACGGTCTTCTTCCTTGTCGGTACGGCACTCTTCGTCTTCTATCAGCAGAACCCCGACCTGCTCACGACGGATCGCCGCGACCTCGTGCTCGCAGCCTACATCACGTACGAGCTGCCCGCAGGTCTGACGGGTATCCTCCTCGCCGCACTCTTTGCGGCGGCGCAGTCCACCCTCTCCACGGGCATCAACTCCGTTGCGACCAGCTGGGTGCTCGACATCCAGTCCGTCCTCAACCCCGCAATGGAGATGAAAAAGCAGACACGCATCGCGCAGTTCATCTCTCTGGGCATTGGTATCCTCTCCATTGTCGTCGCCATCGTCATGGCAGGCAGTGACATCCGCTCGGCATACCAGTGGTTCAACAGCTTCATCGGACTCGCACTCGGGGCTCTGGCGGGCATGTTCGTCCTCGGCGCGTTCTGCCCGAAGGCAAACGCCAAGGGTGCACTCATGGGCTTCATCGTCGCGACGGCGGTTGTCCTCTACCTCAAGTACTTCGTTCCGTCCGTCTCCTTCTGGTCGTACACACTCATCACCATCGTCATCTCCCTCATCGTCGGCAACGTCGTCAGCCGCATCACCGAGCCGGACTACGAAGCTCCTGCGGGCACGACGGTGCAGAGCACGCGGAGCTGATAACGATTGTAAAAAAACCGTAAGTTTGATAGGATAGACAGGCAAGTTGTTCACTGCTCTTCGCGAGCCCCTCACAAACGAGGCGTTCGCGAGGAGCATGAACAACACCCTGCATATATCGACTGATGCAAGGAGGTTCTATGATCTACGGCAGCATCTACCACGAGAAGACCTACGCATTCCTCCCGTCGCGCGTACAGCAGGCACTCGCCTTTGCCCGCACGCACGACCTTGCCGCGCTCCCCAAGGGGCGCAACGACATCGACGGCGAGGATGTCTACGTCAACATCGCCCACTATACCACGGGCGAACGCAGCGAAAAGATCTGGGAGGCGCACCGCGCCTACATCGACATCCACGTCCTCGCCGAGGGCACGGAGAAAATCGACGTGAGCCTCATCGAGCGGATGCAGACGCACCCGTACGAGGAGGACAAGGACTATGTGCCCGCTGACGGCGCAGTCACCCAGACCACCATCATGCGTCCCGGCGACTTCCTCATCTGCTACCCCGAGGACGTACACCGCTCCGGGGTGAAGGTCGACGAAGCCGCCCCGCTCAAGAAAGGGATTTTCAAGGTCAAGGTCGAATAGGGAGAAAACAATCTAGGGAGATGAAGGGCAATGTCTCAAAGCGAACCCTAGTGGAGCAAGCGGAGAAAAGGGCACGTTCTGCCCCCTGCGGATTTCTTTCGTTCAAGCGAAGCGCGTTTAAGAAGTCCGCAGGTATTTAGGCAGATAAGTGCCTGACCGCTTGCGTAACTAAGCGTTCGCGTGAGACTTGCCCTCATTTCTATCCATCCTATATATGAACGGAGGCGCATCCATGTATATCTGCATCGACATCGGCGGCACTGCCATCAAATACGGCGTTGCAACAGCGGAGGGTACATTCCTCACGCGCGGCTCCATTCCCACCGAGGCGAAGGGGTACGGCGGCAGCGGCATCGCCTGCAAAGTCTCCGCCATCGTGCGCGAAGCCCAGCAGGCACACACCATCACGGGTGTTGCCATCTCCACGGCGGGCATGGTCGACCCGAAGGCGGGCTGCATTGTCCATGCACTTGAGTCTGCCATCCCCGACTACACGGGCACGGACTGGAAAGCCCTCATGCACGACGCATTCGGACTCCCCGCCTCCGTCGAGAACGATGTCAACTGCGCCGCACTCGGCGAACTGTGGAAGGGCGCAGGGCAGGGCTGCTCCTCCCTCTTTGCCATGACCGTCGGCACAAGCATCGGCGGATGCCTTATCGTGGATGGACGCGTCATACACGGCGCATCCATGAGCGCGGGTGAGATCGCCTATATGCGCGTCCCCGGCGGACGGCTGCACGAACGCTGCTCCGCAACCCGCCTCGTTTCCTCCGTCTGCCGCACAAAGGGGCTGCCCGCCGGCAGCATCGACGGGCACGCCGTGTTCGACCTCCTCGCCAAGGGCGACCCCGTGGCAGCGGAAGAAGTCGCGGAACTCATCGATGCACTTGCGGATGCCATCACCAATGTCGTCTGCGTTGCCAACCCTGAGCGCATCGTCCTTGGGGGCGGCATCATGGCACAGGAGACGGCACTGCGCCCCTCCTTGAGGAGGCACTGCGCGACCGCCTCCCGCCCCTCGTCTACGAGGCAACCACCATCGCATTCGCCGCCACACAGAACGACGCAGGTATGCTCGGTGCACTTCACCACTTTTTGCAGGAGTACGGAGATCTCGCGTAACGATCTGCACGCAAAACGCCGCCCCACACGGACGGCGTTTTCTTTTTCATCAAAATCTGCTATGATACAGACAAGAACTGAAGAGGTGATACCATGAAGATACTCAGCCGCCTCGATGATCCGCCGTTCCGCGTGTCCAAGGGCGACCGCAAGATCATCGACTGCATCCGCGCGCGTCTCACCGACATCCCACGCATGACCATCTCCGAGATCGCAGCCGCAAGCGGCACCGCTGAGGCAACCTGCACCCGCTTCGTCCGCAAAATGGGCTTCGCGGGACTTGCCGACTTCAAGGCGGCACTCGCCGAGGAGGGCGCGGAGCTCGGCCGCTACCTTGGCCGCAGCAACATACGGAACAACGAGACCCCACGCGAGACCGCGCACAAGCTCCTCTCCGCAAACATGATCGCCCTCGAAAAAGACGCAGGATCTCATCCGCAACGAGACCATCGACCGCTGCGCGCAGCTTCTCATCGGCGCGCAGCGCATCTCCTTCATCGGGCTCGGCTACTCCGGCATCATCGCGCAGGACTCCTATTTCAAATTCCTGCGCATCGGCATGAACTGTATCGCCCCACGCGACAACCACAGTATGCGCATGATCGCCGCCATCATGGAGCCGGGCGATGTCATCTTTGCCATCTCCCACTCGGGCGAGACCGCAGAGATCCTCGACACCGTTGCTCTTGCGCGCGGGCGAGGTCTCAAGATCATCTCGCTCACCGAGAACCACCCATCTGCCCTGCGTGACGCCTCCGACGTGAGCCTGACCTACATTTCAGAGGAGACACCGCTCGAGACCGGCTCCATCGCCTCAAAGATCGTGCAGTTCTTCCTCGTCGACCTCGTCTATACCGAGGTGCTGAAGATCCTCCCCGAGTGCCATGGAAAAGAAAAATCCGCACGACCGAAGCCGTGCAGCAGATCAAGGGATAGTGCAGCTGCGGCTCCCAAAAGAAAACCTCCGTCTCTCAGTAAGAGAGGCGGAGGTTTTGTATTGTATGTCGTCAGAGCGGAGGAGGTCAAGTTATGTGCTTACTCGCCCGCGCCGTCGACGATGCGGTTCATGGTTGCCATGGAGGCAACGCGGTCGCTCTCGCCGAGGGTCATGAGCTTCACGCCCTGTGTGTTGCGGCTGATGAGGGAGATCTCGTCCACGGTGGTGCGGATGACAAGCCCATCGGTCGTGATGAGCATGAGCTCCTGATTCTCACGGACAACGCGGATGCCGACGACGGGACCGGTCTTGTCGGTGACCTTCATGTTGATGAGCCCCTTGCCGCCGCGCGTCTGCGTGCGGTACTCCTCGGCGGTGGTACGCTTGCCGTAGCCGCCCTCGGTGACGGTGAGCACCTCGGAATCCTGCTTCAGGATGTCCATCGCAACGACCTCATCGCCGTCGCTGAGATTGATGCCGCGCACGCCGCGCGTGACGCGCCCCATGGAGCGCACGCCGTCCTCGGGGAAGGCGATTGCCTTGCCGTGGCGCGTACCGAGCATGATGCGGTTCTCTCCGTCGGTGAATTTCACGCCGATGAGCTCGTCGTCCTCGTCGAGGTTGACCGCCCGCAGACCGCTCTTGCGGATGTTGGCAAACTCGGCGAGCGGGGTTTTTCTTCACCACGCCGCGCTTCGTGCCAAGGAAGAGGAAGCGGTCGGGCTTGAACTCCTTGACCTGAATGACGGCGGTGATGCGCTCGTCGCTCTCGACAGCGAGGAGGTTGACGATGGCGGTGCCCTTCGCCCTGCCGCCCGCTCTCGGGGATTTCGTATGCCTTCAGCACAAATGCGCGCCCGCGGTTCGTAAAGAAGAGGATGTCGTGATGCGTCGTCGTGATGAGGAGGTCGCTGACGATGTCCGTCTCCTTCGTCCCCATGCCCTTCACGCCGACGCCCCCGCGCCGCTGTCGGCGGTAGGTGTCGAGCGGGATGCGCTTGATGTAGTTGTTCAGCGTGAGCGTGACGACGACATCTTCCTCGGCGATGAGATCCTTGATGTCCATCTCGCTCGCGTCAAACGTGATCTCCGTGCGGCGCGCATCGCCGTACTTGTCGCGTACCTCGATGAGCTCGTTCTTGATGATGGCGAGCACCTTCATGCGGTCGGCGAGGATTCCCTTCAGCTCCTCGATCATCTTCAGAACTTCCTGATACTCCTCCTCGATCTTCTCGCGCTCAAGTCCCGTGAGGCGCTGGAGACGCAGATCGAGGATCGCCTGTGCCTGCTTCTCTGTGAGCTTGAACCCATCCATGAGTGCCGTGCGTGCGATGTCCGCTGTACGGCTCTCGCGAATCGTTGTAATGACAGCGTCGAGATGATCGAGGGCAATGGTCAGACCTTCGAGGATATGGGCGCGTGCTTCCGCCTTTGCGAGCTCGTACTGCGTGCGCCGCGTGATGACCGTTTCCTGATGGCTGATGTAGTGCCCGAGCATCTGCTTGATGTTCATGATGACGGGCTGCCCGTCGACGAGGGCGAGCATGATGATGCCGAAGCTGTCCCTGCAGCTGCGTGTGCTTATAGAGCTGGTTCAATATGACGTTGGGGGCACTGTCGCGGCGCAGCTCAATGACGATGCGCATACCACTGCGGTCGGACTCGTCGCGCAGATCCGTCACACCGTCGATCTGCTTGTCGCGGACGAGCTCGGCGATCTTCTCGATGAGACGTGCCTTGTTGACCTGGTACGGGAGCTCGGTGACAATGATGCGCGGCTTCCCGTTGCTCATGGTTTCAATGTGGGCGCGTGCACGCATCTTCACAACGCCGCGTCCCGTCGTATATGCCTTTGCGGATCTCCTCGGTGCCGAGGATGAGCCCTGCCGTCGGGAAGTCAGGGGCCCTTGATGACCCCCATCAGTTCCTCGATGGTGGTCTCGGGGTTGTCAATGAGCAGGAGTGTGCCATTGATGACCTCAACCATGTTGTGCGGCGGGATGTTCGTCGCCATGCCGACGGCGATGCCCGCCGTGCCGTTGACGAGGAGCTGCGGGAATTTCGCGGGCAGGACGGTCGGCTCCTTCTCCGAGCCGTCGTAGTTGTCCGTGAAGTCTACCGTTTCTTTATCAATGTCGCGCAGCATGAGCTCGGCGATCTTCGACATGCGCACCTCGGTGTAGCGCATTGCCGCCGCCGAGTCGCCGTCGACCGAGCCGAAGTTGCCGTGCCCGTCGGCGAGCATGTAGCGCATGGAGAAGTCCTGCGCCATGCGGACGATCGCGTCATAGACGGAGATGTCGCCGTGCGGGTGATATTTACCGAGCACTTCACCGACGATACGCGCCGACTTTTTGTACGGCTTGGAGCTCGTCATGCCCGAGCCCTGCATCGCGTACAGGATGCGGCGGTGTACGGGCTTTAGGCCGTCACGCACATCCGGCAGCGCACGCGCCACGATGACGCTCATCGCGTAGTCGATGTAGGAGTTCTTCATCTCGTGTTCGAGGTTGACCGGGACGATGCGCCCCTGTCCAAAAATCCAGATCCAAAATGTCACCTCTTTGTGTTCGTTCCATAAATCAGGGTGTTGTTATGGATGACATCCGTCAGCATGCTCCTCGCAGAACCCTCGTTACGCAAGTGGTCGCGTGCTCGTCCGCCGAAATACCTGCGGATTCCAAACGCGCTTCGCTTGAACGGTTAAAAATCCGCAGGGGGCGGGTCGCACGCTCTGCGCCGCTTGCTTCACTAGGGTTTGCTACGGAGCAATGCTTGACTGCGCTTTGCTCACGCCCATAACATTATATCACAGAGCCTGATATTCCACGTTGATTATAGCATTTTCGCGGGGAAAAAGTCTATGTTTGCGGGGAATACGGGTGTGCGCTTCTGCTTACGTGCTAAAAGGGATTTTGTGACTCATCGTCGAATAAAGCGGATGGAGGTGGACGCATGAAGAACATAGCGGCGCAGCGGCAGGAGATGCTGATGCGGGCGAATGCGCTGTACGAGGCAAAGGAGTACGCACGCGCGGCAGAGACGGCGGCGGAACTGCTCGCGGCTCTGCCCGAGGATGTGGAGATGCGTTACATCCGTGCGGCGGCACTGACGGGGCTGGAGCGATACGAGGAGGCACGCGCGGAGATCGCGCTGATTCGTGCGGTGCGCCCCGACCATGCGGGCGCGGCGCGGCAGGAGGTCTACATCGACCGCGCGGAGGGGAAGATCCGCACACAGATTGTGCATCTGCGCGCATTCGTTGCGATGCTTGAGGAGCATATCGCCGCAGGAGACAGACCCGACTATCACAGGGGTATTCCTCGCGAGTGCGTACAGTCTCCTCGGCGAAGCTCTGACGCTCACGGGTGAGAGCGCGGCGGCGGTCGATGCCTTCCGTGCATCGAGCCGTCTCGAAACGACGCGTGAAAAAAAGGCGATTGAGTATAGCAACGCGCTCTTTGCCGCGAACTATCTGCCCACAGAGCAGCGTGCCTCCTACGCAAACCTCGCACGCGGCTACGCTGCGCTCTATGCGGAGGTCACACCGCTCGCGTCTCGTGCAGACGCTATGCGCGGGCACGACCGCATCCGCATCGGCTATATCTCGCCCGATCTGCGCACGCACCCCGTCGGGACGCTGATCCGCCCGCTCCTCGCGCTCCATGACCGCACGCGTTTTACCGTCTGCTGCTATGCAAACTGCATGGAGGATGCGCTCTCACACGGGCTGCGTGCGTCGGCGGATGCGTGGCGCAACATACAGGGGATGCCCGCAGAGGAGGTTGCGGCACGCGTATGCGCAGATGAGATCGACATTCTCGTGGATCTTGCGGGACACACGCGGAACAACTGCCTTCCCGTCCTCGCGTACAAGCCCGCGCCTGTGCAGGGTAACGGGCATCGGCTACTTCAATACGACGGGACTGCCCGCCATTGACTATATGCTCTCGGATGTGCACGTCGATCCTGTAGGCACGGCGGACGATGCCCTTACCGAGAAGATGATCCGTCTGCCGCACAGCCATTTCTGCTATGTGCTGCCCGAGGAGCTCCCCCCCATCGCCCCGCCGCCGATGGAGCGCAGCGGTTCTGTGACGTTTGGCTCGTTCAACAATTTCAACAAGGTGACGGACGAGGTACTGCGTCTCTGGAAAGAGGTGCTCGATGCCGTGCCGCGCTCGCGTCTTCTCGTCAAGAGCAAACTCTTTGCGAGTGCGGAGGGCAGAGAGCTCGCGGCGAAGCGTTTTGCGTGCTGCGGGATTTCCACAGAACGCGTGGAGATGCGTGCGTTCAGCCGCGGCCATCTCGCAGAATACGGGGATATGGACATCGCGCTCGACACATTCCCCTACACGGGCGGCATCACCACCTGCGAGGCTCTGGCGATGGGCGTGCCCGTCATCACCCTGCGCGGGGCGAGCCACGGTGCACGGTTCGGGGAGAGCCTGCTGCGGAATGCAAACCTCGCGGAACTGATCGCCGATACCCCTGCAGCCTATGTGCAGATCGCGGTGACACTTGCATCCGCGCCCGAGACTCTCGCCGCACTGCGGACGAATCTGCGCACGATCCTCGCGCACGCCCCACTGACCGATGCACGCACGTATATCCGTGATGTGGAGGCGGCATATGCGGAGATCTGGGAGCGGTTCGTACGCGCTGCGGGCAGGATGTGAGATGTGCTGATATGAAGCGATGGTTCTGTCTTTCGTTGCTCGTTCTGCTGTGTTCCATTCTTTGGGGTTGTGATTTTTTTGGGTGACGGAAAAACAGCGATCCTGCTACGGCAGATGAGGTTGCCGCACGCGTCAATGATACGTTTCATGCCTATGGGACACATGTTGTGCCGGAGTCGGTGCAGGTCGAGCGGGAGAAGCCGTTTCAGAAGAATGTCTATGCGCTCTATGATGAGGGAAACGAAATTCACTTCACCTGCACGGCGGAGATTCGGCGCGCCCATTTTCCCTATCCATTCCTTTATCGCGATACGGATGCCGCTGCGGCGTATGCGGAGGCGTATTTCGCCCATCTCTATCCCAAGGTGTGTGCCATCACGTCGGCATATCATCTCACGGCGGCTTCTCCGGAGGAGACAGAGGCACTGCGGGAGTGTTCGCTGACAGATCCCATACAGGGGATACGCTCTTTGAAAGGGGATATCATCTTCCTCCATGAGGCACATGGGGCGGATGTGGTGCGTGTGTGTCGGGAGCTGCATGCGCTCTACCGTCCACAGGGCGACGACACGCTGCTCGCTGAGGCGCATGGGCGCAGGATTACGTTTTACTATTTGCCAACGCATACGGAGGATCGGACGCGCGCCGTTCGTGTACTGACGTTCTATCTGCGTACGGAGGGTGACTGGACGGCAACGCTGTACGAGAATCCGGGGCATTCGTCCAGTGAGAAGGATACGGCGGTCTTGGAGGAGCGTCTGGCGTGCTATTTTTGAGGTATGTCAAAGGTCAGCAAAGGCGTATGTCAGAGATCATAAGCAATAAAATAAGGGCTTCTCTGCGAGGATGTTTCGCAGAAAAGCCCTTGTTCTTTATTGTCAGTGATTCTTTAGGGCAACCGTATGTCCGAGCAGTGAGCGCGTATGGGCGGCGACGGCCTCGGGTGTGACGTCCGTCAGGCGGGCGACGCCGGTGTCGAGCGCAGCCTTTGCAACGGCGGAGGCGACGGCGGGTGCGACGCGCGGGTCGAGCGGGCTCGCGATGATGTTGGTCTCGTTCAGCTCGCACTCGGGGATGAGGGAAGCGATTGCGTTCGCGGCAGCGATCTTCATCTCATCGTTGATCTCCTTCGCACGCACGTCGAGCGCCCCACGGAAGATTCCGGGGAATGCGAGGAGGTTGTTGACCTGGTTCGGGAAGTCGGAGCGGCCCGTGCAGACGATGCGTGCGCCCGCCGCCTTTGCCTCGTCGGGCAGGGATCTCGGGGACGGGGTTCGCCATTGCCATGATGACGGGATCCGCATTCATGCTCTTGATCATCTCGGGCGTGAGGCTGCCGGGTGCGGAGACACCGATGAAGATGTCCTTGCCCTTGATGATCTGCGCGAGCGTGCCCTTTTCCTTCTGACGGTTGGAGACCTTTGCAAGCGCGTCCTTGTACGGGTTCATGTTCTCGGTGCGGCCCTCGTAGACCGCGCCCGTGGTGTCGCAGAGGACGACGGTCTGGATGCCGTAGGAGAAGAGGAGGCGCGCGATTGCCTGTCCTGCCGCGCCCGCACCGTTGATGACGATCTTCGCCGTGCGCAGATCCTTGTCGAGGTACTTGTACGCGTTGAGGAGGGCGGAGACGACGACGATCGCCGTGCCGTGCTGGTCATCGTGGAACACGGGGATGTCGAGGGTCTTCTTCAGCTCGTTCTCGATGTCAAAGCACTGGGGTGCCTTGATGTCCTCGAGGTTGATGCCGCCGTAGGTGGGGGCGATCAGCTGGCAGACCTTGACCACGTCCTCGACCTTCTGGCTGTTCACACAGACAGGGACAGAGTCCACGCCCGCGAAACCCTTGAAGAGGATGGATTTGCCCTCCATGACGGGGAGCCCTGCGCCCGCGCCGATGTTGCCGAGGCCGAGGACGGCGGTGCCGTTCGTGACGACGGCGACCATGTTGCCCTTGGTGGTGTAGTCGTAGATGGTCTCGGGGTTCTCCTTGATCGCAAGGCACGGCGCAGCAACGCCCGGCGTATAGGCGCGGCTGAGGTCGTCGCGCGTCCCGAGGGGGACGGTCGGGGTGACGGCGAGTTTGCCCTGATAGCGTTTATGGAGTTCGAGTGCCTCTGCGTCAAATTTGCTTGCCATGATACATCTTCCTTTCTGCGGGAAACCTCCCGTATACTCTCCTAAAAACTATTCTTCCTTGCCCATGCCCGCACTCCCGCGCGTTGGCGCATCGGAGCCGGCACTGCGGGTTGTCCGCGCGGAGGGCTGCTCCACGGGGCCGTCTGTGCTTTGGCGCGTGCTTGCATGGCGACCCGTATCGGAGGTGGCTGTGGTATCGGAACTGCGCCCGGGACGCGACGTGCTCTCGTCCGCCGAATCACGCGCATTGGTATGCGTACGATCGGAGGAGGTATCCTTGCGCGTGTCGCGGCTCTCTTTGGTATCCTTATCGGATTTCTTCCGACTGCTGCCCAGTGCTTCATCGGCACTGACGGCGCGCCGACGGAGGTATCTCCCTCGGGGATCTCGGTCGCTCCTGAGGGGATGGAGTCCTCATACTCCTGTACAGCACGCTCCATGCGGCTGCGGTCGTTGTTCGTGAGGGTGACGCCGAGCGCACTTGCCATGCCGCGCCGCAGCTGTGCCATGTCCGGGATCCAGTAGCTCACGCCGTCGATGTAGAGCGGGCGGCCGGGCACCATGTCGGTGCGCAGCCCCTTTGCCTGTGACTCCTTGAGCGTACCGATGAACTCGAGCATCTGGCGCACACTGAGGTCGGTCTTGACGCTGTCGATGACGCTGCTGATGATCCCCGGCAGGCGCGGCAGGATCGCGGGTGTGGTGACGGCATCGACACAGGCGCGCATGAATTTCTGCTGGCGTTTGACGCGCCCGATATCGCCCTCCTCATCGCGGTAGCGGACATAGGTGACGGCGGTTTTGCCGTCCATGTGCTGGCGCCCCGGACGCAGGTCGATGATGAGCCCGCCGTCATCGTCCCACGGATCCTCGTAGTACATCCGCTTTTTCCACGTCGATATCGATGCCGCCGATGGCATCGACAATCTTTTGAAATGCGTGCGTATTGATGATGACATAGTGGTCGATGCGTACGCCGAGGAAATCCTCGACGGTGGTCTGCGTCAGTTTCTCCCCGCCATAGGCGTAGGCGGCGTTGATCTTGTCGTAGCCGTTCCGCGGGATGGCAACGCGCGTATCGCGCGGGATGGAGAGGAGTGCGGTCTCATTGCGCACAGGGTCGATGGTGGCGACCATGAGCGTATCGCTGCGCCCCACGTCGCCCTCGCGCTCGTCGACGCCCATAATCATGATCGTCGCCTTGTCCTTTGCAACGAGAAGCTCCTCCTTGTGGTCGCTCTTCGTACGGTCGAGCAGACTGCTCTGGGCGAAGAACGCGCCCGCGACCGCTGCGAGCACAAAGATGAGGAGGGTGCCGAGCAAGACATAGGGCCAGACACGTTTTTTCGCTGTTCGTCGTTTGGGTGGTAATGTAGTCAAAACGGGATCGATCCTTTCCTCCCTTGTATTCCTGTGGGCGAAGCATTCCCTGCCTGCGGATGTGTATTCAGCACTGCCGCCTTGCGTTCGGGCGCATGCACTGATAGAATAACCTCATCCGTTCAGTATCACATAATATATAGCAAACGCGCGGAATATGCAAGGTATTCTTCAATAGAATCCAGAAAGGACGCGGCTTCATGGGTGTTGAAATCGAACGAAAATTCAAGGTTGCGGATACGTTCCGACCGACAGGCATCGGAATTGAAATGGCACAGGGGCTATCTCTCGCGCGATCCGAATCGAACCGTACGAATCCGAACGGCAGGTATACAGGGATTCCTGACCATCAAGGGAAAAAAACAGAGGGGGCGCGACGACTCGAATACGAGTATGAGATCCCCCTTGTCGAGGCACGAGAGCTGCTCGCGCTCTGCGACGAGCCGCTTGTGGAAAAGACGCGCTATGTGGAAAACTTTGCCGCGCACGTCTGGGAGGTGGATGTCTTCCACGGCGCGAACGCAGGGCTTGTCGTCGCCGAGATCGAGCTCATGTCCGAGACGGAGGAGTTCACACTACCCCCATGGATCGGCGCGGAGGTGACGGGGCTGAAACGCTACTACAACGCGGCTCTGATCGCACATCCCTATCGTCTGTGGAGAGCGGAGGAACGCTGATGGGGCTGTGCAAAACTGCGGGAGCATCGTGGAAAGTTTTCCCTGTTTTTTTCCCGTTGGGCTGTGGATAAGTCATGCGCGCTATCGTACAAAAATATAGATTTTCATATTTTTTTCACTCCATATATGGGGTTATCCACTAATTTATCCACATTATCCACAGAAATTGTAAAATCGTTCGTAAAAAAATTATCCACACTGTGTAAAACTATGTGGATAAAAGGCGTTTTCGGGCTTTTTGAACAATTTTGTCCACAGAGTTCTGCACAGCTGTGGATAATGTGGAACAGTGCTCATCTGTACTCCTTGTGAACACGCCTGCGGAATACAGATTCGCAAAAAGGTATATTATAGAAGGGAAGTAACTCATGCAGGAATGGGAGGTCTGTCTGCGCCTCGTGCTCGCGTGCGCGATGGGCGGAATCATCGGCTATGAGCGGCAGATGCGGCACAAGTCGGCGGGTCTCAGGACGAATATGCTGGTCGCGCTCGGCGCGTGCCTGATCATGATCCTGTCACAGGCTCTCTACGACAACGTAGAGGGAAAGACGAACGCCGACCCTGCGCGACTCGCGGCGCAGGTCGTCAGCGGCATCGGTTTCCTCGGTGCGGGTGCGATCATGAAGGAGGGGCTGACCGTCACGGGGCTCACGACGGCGGCGACGCTCTGGGTCGTCGCGGGGGTGGGACTCGCCGTCGGTGCGGGCTTCTACCTCGGCGCAGGCGTGACGACAGCGATTGTCTTCCTGATCCTCGGCAACCTCTCGCGCCTCGACGCGTGGGTCGACCACGATCACATGCTCTCGCTCTCCATCCACACCGTCGACCGCCCCGGGCAGATCATGCGCATCAGCGCGTGCATCGAGGATCTGCACCTGCGCTCGCGCGGCGTGAAGGTCAAAACCGACGAGGACGAGGCGGAGACCGACGGCGAGCGGCGCATCTACCTCAACTTCGAGGTGTATAACGGCGAGCACCTGAAGCCCACATTCATTGTCGACACCCTCCGCCAAATCGACGGCGTGCTGCGCGTCGACCTCGTGTAAACGCAAAGCATATGCCGAACTGCGGGGGCATGTCGTCCCTCTGACCGAGCACCTGTCCTAATGAGGAGAAAGACCACATGATTGTTCCATCCCAAGACCAGAACACCGTTAAGAATTATGGTAGGCTGAATAAGTGAAAGGAGAAAGACCACATGATTGTTCCATCCCAAGACCACTGCGACGTGCTGGTGATCGGCGCGGGCATCGCCGGGATCTGTGCGGCGATTGCGGCGGCAAAAGAGGGCTGCGCCGTCGTGCTCACGAGCAGTACGGAGATCTTTTTCCGGCTCCAGCTTTTTCCCGGGGACGTGGGGACTGGGGCTGATCGGTCCTGTGGACGCGTCGGACGAGGACGACCTTGCCGCAAGCATTGCACGGGTCGGGGCGGGGATGACGACACCCGCGCTCGTCAAAACCTTCGTACACAAGATCAATCCCGCGATCAACGCGCTGAAAGCGCGCGGTATAAGGCTGCGGACGGCGGAAAAAAATCCGATGAAAAAAAGAGTTTATCCCCTGTTTTGACCACAAGCGGCGAAATTGGAACGGTCTGGAAGCCGCCCGTATGCGTGCCGTCTTCCAAAAAGGAGCTGGTGGAATACGGGGTGCGGCTCTGCCCCCATCATGAGGCATTGGAACTCGTTCAGCGCAGCGGACGCGTGTGCGGCGCAGTGTTCGCGGTAAAGAACCGCCTCCTCGCCATTCGCAGCAAAGCGGTCGTCCTCGCCACGGGCGGCTACAGCGGGCTGTTTCAGAACTGCCTCACGACCGCCGATGTCACGGGGACGGGGCACGCCTTGGCACTGCGGGCGGGGCGCGGCTCATCAATATGGAGTTCATGCAGATGATGCCCGGCTTCCTCTCCCCTGCGCCAAAGACTGTATTCAATGAAAAAGACATTTCGTTTTGCCACGTTCCGCGACGCGGGACGGGAACGACATCTTGGCGCATCTGCCGAACCGCGCCGCACTGCTGGCGCAGCGATCCACGCACGGCCCGTTTACTGCTGCGGGCGCGGATCGCGCGGTCGACTTCGCCATTGCACACGCGGAGCAAGGCGGCGGGGCATATGTGAGCTATTCGGACGAGATGAAGCAAAAATCCGCCCGAGTTTATCGCTTCCTATTTCGACTGGCTGCACGAGAAAAAGGGGCTGACCCCGAACGATCCCGTGCGAATTGGGATGTACGCCCATGCAGCGAACGGCGGCATCGTGATCGACAGCGATGCCGCAACGGATGTCCCCGGCCTGTATGCCTGCGGCGAAGTGACCGGCGGGATGCACGGGGCGGATCGGATCGGCGGGCTGTCCAGTGCAAACGGGCTGGTATTCGGAGAGATTGCGGGCAAATCCGCCGCTACAGAGGCGGGCGGCACGATGGCTGCGGACGATGCGATCCTCCTGCGCGCGCGCAGCATCCCCGACGCACACGCCATACACAGCCGTCTCCGCAGCCTGATGACAGAGAATGCCATGATCGCACGCAGCGCGGAAGGGGCTGACGCGGGCAATCCGCTTCTGCACGGACGCACGGGAGGAAATGGAGCGTAATGCCCCCGCGACAGCTGCAGCGGATGCCGCCGCAGCCCTCCGCCTGTCCGCCCAGCTGCGGACGGCGACGGCAGTTCTGACAGCAGCTTTGCTCCGACGGGAAAGCAGGGGCGCACACTACCGCACGGATCACCCCGACACACTGAAATCGGAGGAAAAGAGGATCATCGTTACCGAAACGGACGGCGCGATCACGGCGCGGCACGAAAGTTCCGAAGAACGCATGAACAATATGAAAAAAATATTTGAATTTTATCGCCAAATATGCTATCATTTCCTTGTGAAAACAGAAAAATATTTTAAGGACTCACTGATAAAAATGGAGTCTATCGGATTGGTTCAGATTTTTTTCCCGTCAGAGAGATCGGTCGGGCGCATAGCGAGGATTATGTGATGGATCGACAGCACAGTACAGGTGAAAAATATGCGCCAAGATGATGGGGACTGCGTGTATCCGCGCTTCCTATGCCCCGATACAAAAGGAGGAAATGATATGACACACTCATTCCGTCATGCCGCGCTCGCGGCACTCATTGCCCTTTGCACCGCTCACGGCAGCGGCTGCGCCCGCTGAGGTCGGCACACCTGCGCTCGCGTGGCAGTCGGTCGGCACACTCTCACCCGCCGCAGGATACACGGAGAACATCGGCGTTGCGGGTCTCGTACAGGGGACGTTCGGCGACTGCATCATCGTCGGCGGCGGCGCGAACTTCCCCGATGGCGGGCCGCTCACGGGCGGGGCAAAGGTGACCTATCCCGACGTCTACGTCCTGCGCGCCACGCCAGCAGGGGCTCACCGAGACAGATCACGCGCAGATGCCGTACCCCGTCGGCTACGGCGTATCCGTGACGACACCGGACGGCGTGCTCTACTTCGGCGGCAGTACCGACGAGACGGGGGCGCGTGCAGTGACACGCCTCACCGCACCGAACGGAAAACTCCATACAGAGACGCTGCCCGCCCTGCCCTTTGCTCTCCAGAACGGTGTCGCCGCCTATGACAAGGGCACAGTGTACCTCGGCGGCGGCAAGCAGGGACGGCACACTCAGCAAGAAGTTCTACACCTACGACGTACGGACGGGAACGCTCACCGCACTGCCCGACTTCCCCGGCGAGGCACGCGAGCAGTCCGTTGCGGAGTTCCTCGGCGGACAGCTCTATGTGTTCAGCGGCGGTGCGAACGTGGCGTACACGGACGGCTATGCCTACGATCCGAAGACGCGCGCGTGGACAGAGGTCAAGGGGCCGAACGTGAACGGCACCCCCGTCTCGCTCCTCGGTGCGCGTTCTGTGCGTCTCAATGCGGACGAGATGCTGGTCGTGGGCGGCTTCAACCATGAGATCTACAACTGGGCAGTTTCCAATCTAAACACTCTGCAAGGCGAGGAAAAAGACGCATTCCGCGCCCACTACTTCACCATGTCCCCCGAGGACTACCATTGGAATCGCGACATCCTCGTCTATAACGCCAAGACCGACGCATGGCGCACCGTCGGACAGCTGCCGTTCCCCGCACCCTGCGGCGAGGCACTCGTCATAGCAAAGGGCGCACTCTACGCCATCAGCGGCGAGATCAAGCCGGGCGTGCGCAGCCCGCGCCTCTATCGCGGTCTCTTCGTGAAATGAGCGCAATGCTTGACGAACTGCGCGAATTGAAGTAAAATAAGCATAGAAAAAAAGGGCACTGCCGCTCAGCGGTTGCCCCTGACATATGACGAGATTCCCCGCCTATTGTTTTAGGGACGCAAGGCGGGGTTTTCTCATTTATCGTTTAACGGATAAGACTAAGATGGTAAACACTACAAGAAACGTCAAGAACTCGTAGGTCTCCATACAGATCCCCCTTTCGGGGGGCTGAGTTGCGAAGCACTGATAAATTCAGCCCGTCATCTTAGCGCATCTTTTTGCCCGCACTGTGTCGACAAATCCTCCACATAGCTCTGGCTATGCGTCCGGTTTGTCTCCTTGTTCGGACAAAAAAATCTATGCCAATTTGACGGACTTCATTTTATCAGTGATTCCTGCCACTGCGCCTATCAGTGCCTTTTTCTCATTATAGCAAACAAATGTATGCAGTGCAAGAATCGAGGAAGCAGCATGATTATCTCTTGGGACGAGTACTTCATGGGCGTTGCGATCTTCTCCGCCTACCGCAGCAAGGATCCGCACACACAGGTCGGCGCGTGCATCGTCAACGAGGACAAGCACATTGTCGGTGTTGGCTACAACGGTATGCCGAACGGCTGCGATGACCGCGAGTACCCGTGGGGACGGACGGGCGAATTCGCCGAGCAGAAATACCCCTACGTCGTACACGCTGAGCTGAACGCCATTCTGAACGCAAGCACGTCACTGAAGGGCTGTCGTATCTACGTCTCCCTGTTCCCGTGCAACGAATGCTGCAAGGCGATCATCCAGAGCGGCATCCGCGAGGTCATCTACCTCTCGGACAAATACGCCGCGACCGAGGCGACGAAGATCTCCAAGCGGATGTTTGACTCCGCGGGCGTTCGTTGGCGGCGGATGGAGACAGAGCTACGCGAAGTGCCTGTGAATTTCATTGTATCGGAATAACACAAAGATAACATATTTTTATGTGACATAATTCAAAGGAATCCTGATGTGAATACCACTACAGATTATGATATCATCGTGATTGGCGCGGGCCACGCGGGCGTCGAGGCAGCACTTGCCGCTGCGCGTCTGGGACAGCGCACCCTCATCGTCACGCTCTCGCTTGACAACATCGCCATGATGCCGTGCAATCCATCCGTCGGCGGCCCCGGCAAGAGCCACCTCGTCCGCGAGATCGATGCGCTCGGCGGGGAAATGAGCATTGCCGCCGACCGCGCGAGCATTCAGCGCCGTCTCCTCAACACGGGCAAAGGCCCTGCCGTCCACGCCCTCCGTATGCAGGCGGACAAGTTCCTCTATCAGCGCATCATGAAGGAAACCGTTGAGAACACAGAGAACCTCGATGTGCGCCAGCTGCTTGTGACGGAGCTTCTCACAGAGGAAACTGCGGGAGAGAAGCGTGTCACGGGTGTACTCTGCGAGACGGGCGAACGTCTCACGGCACGCGCCGTGATTCTCGCCACGGGGACGTACCTGCGCGGGCGCATCATCCTCGGCGAGACCATCTACGACAGCGGCCCAAACGGACAGCGCCCCGCGATGGCACTCTCGGACTCACTCAAAGCACTCGGTTTGAAGCTCATGCGCTTTAAGACCGGTACGCCTGCACGCGTTGACCGCCGCACCATCGACTTCAGCAAAACCTCCATACAGGAGGGTGCCCCTACGGCACCTGCATTCTCCTTTTTGACGGATGCGATGCCGGACGAGCAGACACCGTGCTACCTCACCTATACAAACGAGGCAACACATGAGGTCATCCGTGCAAACCTCCATCGTGCCCCGATGGCGAACGGTGTGATCGAGGGCATCGGACCGCGCTACTGCCCATCCGTTGAGACGAAGATAGCACGCTTCCCCGACAAGGATCGCCACCAGCTTTTTCTCGAACCCGAGGGACTGCATACCAACGAGATTTATGTACAGGGTATGTCCACCAGTCTGCCAACGGACGTGCAAGAGGCATTTCTCACGACCATCGCAGGACTTGAGCACACACGCATCATGCGCCCCGGCTATGCCATCGAGTACGACTGTCTCGACCCGCTCCAACTCGCCCCAACGCTCGCCGTCATGCACATCGCAGGGCTCTACTCCGCCGGACAGGGCGAACGGCACGAGCGGCTACGAGGAGGCGGCGGCACAGGGGACTCATCGCCGGCATCAATGCCGTGCGCGAAATCACAGGGGAGGAGCCGCTTGTGCTCCGCCGCAGCGACGGCTACATCGGCGTCCTCATCGACGACCTCGTGACAAAGGGTACGGACGAGCCGTACCGCATGATGACGAGCCGTGCCGAGTACCGCCTCATCCTCCGGCAGGACAACGCCGACCTGCGTCTCACCCCCATCGGACGCGCCATAGGCCTTGTCAGCGATGCACGGTGGGCTCGCTTTACGGCAAAAGCGGGATGCCATCGAGGAGAGCCTGCGCCGCCTGGAACATACAAAGCTCAACCCGAGTGCCGAGACCGAGGCACGTCTTGCAGCAGCAGGATTTGCTCCCCTGCGCGTCCCGATGACACTCCTCGCCCTTCTCTCACGCGAGGGAAACTATGACGCGCTCGCCCCTGCTCTTTGACCTCCCACCTCTTGCAGCAGATGTCAAGGAGGAGGTCGAGATCATGGCGCGGTATGACGGGTATATAAAAGAAGCAACGCGAACAGATCGCACGCATGGAACGCCTAGAGAGCCGCCGCATCCCCGATGGGCTGGACTACAGTGCCATCACAAGCCTGCGTCTTGAGGCAGCGGAGAAACTCGCCGCCATCCGCCCGCGTTCCATCGGACAGGCATCCCGCATCAGCGGTGTCTCCCCCGCCGACATCTCCGTCCTCCTCGTCTACCTCGAGAAGGAACGGCGCACGGAACAGGGATAACCGCCGCATCATCGAAATGCACGCGCACCGATCCGACAGATTTGACAAACACTGCCGAATCTGCTATCATAGCACTGTTCGCGGGCATAGTTCATCGGTAGAATACGAGCTTCCCAAGCTCGGGAGGTGGGTTCGATTCCCATTGCCCGCTCCATACGAGAGCACAGCACTATCAGAAATGATGGTGCTTTTTTTTGTTTGTCTAATCCTTTATTTATCATTTATAAACGTTTTTTTATGATTATAAATAGCATTTTTATGATATAACATCCTCATAGGAGGAGATTTTATGATAGATTCTATCAAGATACTCCGTATACAATACGAAAAATATCCCTCTATTTCACGACGGATGCTTTGAGTTTAGCTTTCTGGCAGAGGATCGCGTTTCTGATCCTGCGCAGGTATTTCAGTTGCGCAAAAAAATCTCTACACGCAAAAAAACTCACTGCTCTGGTCGGTATCAACGCTTCCGGAAAGACATCAGTTCTAAAGCTGATTTATCTCGCCATGTCGATCGTCTTGGAACGAGGAAGCCTCAATACTCTCGTTTATGATAAATCACTCCTTCAGGACGAAACAAAAATCACCATAGATTTTTGTCACGGGGATAGTTGCTATGAGCTGCATTCCATAATTGGAAAAAGAGCCCCTTCCCGCAGTACGGGAACAGAGCTTTATTTCAAGGAGGAGCAACTTTTCAAAAAGCCACTTGCATCAATCAAATCAAAGAAAGACGCATTATATTTCGATCAAACAAGACTTGCTCTCCAACGTTCACAATTGCCAAAGGACGCATTGGGGTTCTTAAAATTTGACGACAGCATCGTTATCAGCATCATGACAGATTGTCAATTGCCAGCAATAAGATCACTGATCGCATTTATAAACAATAACGCCCTTATGCTATACGGGCAATTCGCCTCTGAGGTTCTTCACGCTTTTGATTCGAACTTAGAGATGCTTTCCTCCTCTATGATAGACAACAATATATCCTATACCATAAAATTCAAAAAAACGATCCTCGAACCTTTCATGTAACGAGTGAATGGAGTCTAAATAATCTCATTTCCTCTGGCACAATTAAGGGTCAGAATATCATGATGCTCATTGAGGATGTTCTCCAAACAGGCGGCTATCTCATTGTTGATGAACTTGAGAATCACATGAACAAAAGAGCTCGTTCGTATGATTACAGACATCTTCAAAAAAACGAGCGTATCAACAAGTATGGCGCATGCCTCATCTTCTCCACACACTACGCAGAGATTCTCGATTTCATGGATCGCAAGGATAACATCTACATCACGCGTCGCAATCAGACAGATGCCTCGATCGAGCTGCTGAGCTACGCCTCCGAGGTCAAGCGAAACGATGTCAAAAAAAGTGATGTCATCCTCTCGAACTATATCGAGGGTACAGCGCCGTCCTACGAGAGCATTCAGGCGTTGGAAGACTATCTATGCAGGAAGATGGGCTAAACTTCGACCACTTGAAAAAAGAGTATGTCATCTGTATCTGCGAGGGCGCGGCAGAGCAGGCAATCATCGAATTGCTGCTCGACCATAACAGCCTCGTATTTGCTCACGATAATCTTGTCGGAAGAGAAATCACGCGCAAGCGGAAAATCCTCTGAGATTCAATCTGCCTTCTTGAACCGTGCCTACCAAAGACGAGTGAATATCCTTCGGATTTTAGGAATCGCTGCTAAAATGAAGTCTGCCAAATTGGCGTAGATTTTTCTATCCGATTGAGGCAGCAAACCGGACGCATAGCCAGAGCTATGTGGAAGATTTGCTAACGAAAAGTGGGCAAAAAAGATGCGCTAAGATGGTAGTGCTGAATTTATCAGTGCTTCCTTAATGTGCATAGTAATTATCATCTGTGGTTTGCCCTGTCATCACATATTTCAGAATGGCGTTTACAATGGTCTTTGCATCGTAGTAAGACGGACGATTGCCAAACGTCTCATACTCCCAGCCATTCTCTGTACGTGTGAACCGATATGTCAATGTCCCTGTGTTTTCATGCTCAAAGGTACAGGCAACGCCTCCGGCATTCCCGTCGAACCAACGTGAGGTTGTGTCAGCCATCACGCCGACGCCCTTTCCTTGATAGATATAGATCGCAGCGGCATCTGCACTTGACGGAGCAGCTGCAATCAGTGCACCCAGCAGCAAGGAAAACATGAAAGAGAGTAACTTTTTCCCATAGAGCATTTCTTTCACCTCCATATATACAATGTATCATTATTTTGGGTGAATTTAACAATTTTTATGACATATCATCCTCCAAAAAGCTGAACGGCTCTTTTTATTATTTGCACACGCAAGCAGGATATTCGGTGACAAATGTAGAACAGCAGTTACTGACGGACTTCATTTTATCAGAGATTCCTAACATGATGCAGAGAAGGAGTTTGCCTATGGGTTTCAAGAAGATATCACCCAATCTGACCGAAAAGCTCATCGGCGGCATACAGAGCGTCGGCACTTTCGTCATCGACAAGGGGAAGGAAGTCTATGAGACCGGAAAAGAGGACAAAGAACTATACGAACAGATCAAGCGAGATAATGCGGACGCCAAACAGCGCATGGATCGCTCCATCGAAGACTATGGGGCGACGTGTCTGACGCTAAAAAATGAATTTGAGCATCTGGAAAAAGTCACGGAGGAGATCCGAGATTCGTTCAAGGGCATCGGTATCTCCCTCGCAGCACGCCCACACGAGGATCTGAGTGCTCAGAATCCCGAGATCAAGGATGCGGTCATGGCAGAGTCCATCCTGAACGGTGTTGCCGTCGGATCATTGGCTGCGGGTTCTGCCGTCCTGCTCACGGCATCGTTCGGCACTGCCGGTACGGGCGCGGCGATCTCGGGTCTGACGGGGACATATGCCCTCAACGCAACCCTAGCAGCACTCGGCGGCGGAACACTCGCCTCGGGCGGATTTGGCATCGCCGGAGGGATCGCCGTTGCCTCTGCACTCTTTGTCGTGCCGACCATCGTTATCGGGGCTGCGCTCGCACATAACAAGATCCGTGAACTGGAACGCAAGACAAAGCAGACGGTGGAGCAGGTCAACTGCTCCATCGAACTGAATCGCCAACTCGGCGAGCGAAATCTTATGGCAGCAGAGAAGATCCGAGCACTGTACGACCTCGGCACGAACATCAAGTTCCTGCTCCATGCGATCCGTCAGCGGTTCAGCTACGACCACAAGGTCATGGCGGCGGTGCAGGACAAGCTCGGCAAGGCATTCTTCGCGATCGAGATCTTCCAAGGGAGAGAGATTCATCCTGAACTCGACGCGATCATTCAAGAAATCGAGAGTGATGTGCTCTTCCTGAGCGAGGCGTTCTTCGAGCAGATGGACAATACCAAGGAGCGGTATACGGAGCAGGAAATCAACGCCGTATTCAAACAGATTTATAAGGATGCACAGGACTTCATCTACCTGCTCTACCCGTGGTTCAATATGAAATGCGCACAAGAAGACAAGGAGGATCTGGAAAAAAAGCAAGCAAGAGGGGCGTCGAGATCTATATCTGCTACGGAATGGGCGAAGACAAACGAGAAAAATGAAAGATTTCAGGCCACCAAGGAAGCAGTTAACTGGCTCAAGGGCGAAATCCCCAAAAATCAAAAGTCTATCAGGTGGACTCCCATATGAAGATTGCCGTATGCGACAAATATGTGCTGCACGGCAGTCAAAATATGATGACCTATCGCTATGGAGCAGACGCAGTCAAAAGAAATGATGTGCGCTCGGAAATCACAACAAAGGACACGAGTGAGCACGAAATACGGGAGTTCAAGAGAATCTTCGAGCGCGAGATCTTCAAGGATGTGTGACTCATTGATGCGGACTAGCAATTCAACGATGCAGAAAGGACTGTCGTATGAATGAATCTAGGGCTCACACGCCCATGGCGAACCCTCAGCATCCTCGCCCTCCTCTGCACCGCCCTTCTCTCCGGCTGTTCATCAACGCTGGCGACAGAAAACAGTGAGCCGTACACGGCTGACGATGTGATCGGGATGGTGGAGAAGGAGTTTTTCCTCCTGTGCGCCGCAGCTCGTGTTGCAGGAGACGCAGACTGAGAAGGAGAAGCCGTTCGAGCGGCGCATCTATGTCCTGCGCGACACGGCAAATGATTTCACGTTTTCCTGCAACGCGGTCGTCCGCCGCCCGACGCTCCCACGCCCCGGTGCGGAGCGGGACACGAACGCGTTCTTTCAGTATGCGACGGGTTATGCTGCACATCTGAATGCAGCGATTGGGCGCGTGGCGGAGGAATACGGCTTTCGCGCCGCGACCACCGAGGAGGCGGAAGCACTGATTCATTCGGGAGCAAAACGCAAACACCTTGAACGGGAGGTCTCGCTCTTTGACGAGGGGGACTTTATCTTCGTCACGGACGGCGCACGCGGCGCGGATCTGGCGGCGGTCTGCAAGAAACTCCACGCGCTGTACCGTCCAAACGGGGACGGCACGGTTCTCTCCGCGCTGTACGGGCGCAAGATCACATTCTACTATCTGCCGCCGAACGAAACGGATCGGACGCGGGCGGTTTTTGTCGCGTTCTTCACGCTGAAGGGTCCGAACGACTGGGCGGCAACGCTCGCGGACAATCCCGGCTCTTCATCGAACGAAAAGGATCCCGCCGCGTTGGAGCAAAAATCTCGCGCGCTACTTCGGGAGCTGTCTGCGCAATGCGCGCTAGGGAAGCACTGATAAATTCAGCACCGCCGTCTTAGCACATCTTTTTCGCCCTGTCTGTGTCGACAAATCCTCCACATAGCCTTTGCTATGCGTCCGGTTTGTCTCCTTGACAGGACAAAAAAATCTGTACCAATCCGACAGACTTCATTTTATCAGCGATTCCCTAGAAACACAAAAAGAGGCTGTTGCACGAAGCTAGCAAACTTCGTACAACAGCCCTTGTCATTAGATAGGAAGGTGTGCGGACAGCTATGCCAGTGGATCGTCGCCGTATGCGTTCGGGCCGTCCGTCCCCTTTTTTCACCCAGAGGAAGATCAGAACCAAGAAGTTCAACAGCGGGATCAGCATGAGCAGGGAGAACCAGCCGCTCTTGCCCAGATCATGCCAGCGGCGGATGATGAGCATAAAGGTGCAAACGCTGAGAACCACCATGAGGATGAGCGGCAGCAGCGCGAGCAAATGCATGACCGTAGAGGAGGCTTCTGTCATTTCCGTCATGACGGTCGACATCACCGACGAGAGGACACTCAGCAGAAGCCCGCGCAGGATGAACGGCTTGCGGTTGAGGCGTCCACGATAGCTGAAGAACATATCCTTGATGCTCTCCGCCGAGGGTGGCTGTCCCGCCGCAGCACCGCCGTATGCGCCCGTCTGCTGCTGTGCCGCTTGGTACGGCATCTGCTCCATCGGAGGGTTCTGCATCGGAGCGTGCTGCATCTGCGGCGGCTGTCCGCCCGTTCCTCCTCCCATCGCACCCCCCAGAGCTCCTCCGGCTGCAACGCCCATGCCGCCCGCAGCAGCTCCCATCGAATGCATCGGCGGCGGGGTCTCCTGCTGAGCTGCGCGCAGCGGCGGCGCAGGATCTGCGGGAGGTGCGGCGGGACGGGGCGGAGCGGCCGCGACCTGCGTACCGCAGTTCGTACAGAACCGCTCCCCCGCATTCAGCTGATTTCCACAGTTTACACAGAATGCCATGATGATTCCTCCTTATCGAAAAATAATTTGTGCACTGTTCTTTGGAATCACGGATAAAACAGTCTCTCAGGGAATCGCTGAATTGATCAGTAATTCCCTTCCTCTATTATAGACGAAAATGCGACAAAAGGTACTGTAGTAAATGACAGCTTGACAAATTTTTTTATTGATGTAATATGATATAAATATCGAATTGTTTGACGTTTCGGAAAGGAGAACTCCCATGACGCCCCGATTCCCCATCCGCATCATTGCCGCCGCACTCTTCGCGCTGAGTGCCCTGCTCGGTGCGCCGAATGCACAGGACGCACCGCTCGCGATCGGCACGCCCGCCGCTGCGGCGCAGGAGGCACAGACCGAGCCGCGTTACTGGCAGATGTACTACAACTTCGCCCCGCCGACGGATGCGTTCATCGCAGGGCTCGCAGCGGAGCAGGGTGTCGCCTATACCCCGGGCAAGAAGGGTGAGGCACGTTTTTACGCCGACGACGGCCGCCCGATCTACCCGAGCAACGACGGCGCGGTCGGTGTAATTGTGACGGTTACGCTCCCCTCGGGCGATGTGCTGACGCGCTACGGGAAGCCGACGGGCCGCTATGTCTCACCCGACGGCATGACGTTCGAGCAGCGGGCACTGCCGAGCACGACGAGTGAGGGCGACTTCCACGTCTACTGTGTTGAGCGTCCCATCGACGGTGTGCAGAAAGGGAAGATCGCGCCGTGGTTCGGTCGCATGGGCGGTGGCATCCAGTACAAGCTCCCCGACCGCATTGTGAATCTGATGGAGGCATCCATGCTGCGTGAGGTGGACTTGGCCGAGGAGAAGGAAGCAGCATAATCTGCGCACATCATAGAGCAAACTTTTTGACTACACTTTCTTCTTGCATACGCCCCATTTTTCTATAATGGAAAAAAACATCTACATGGATAGGGGGCTCTCATGAAGATTCCATTGCGTCAATATATGGCGCTGCTCGGCATTACGATTGCCGCATTCATCTTTAACACATCCGAGTTCATACCGATTGCGCTGCTCATTGATATCTCGGAGTCGTTCTCCATGACGGAGGCGGCGACGGGGCAGATGATTACGATCTATGCGTGGGTAGTTGCTCTGCTCTCGCTGCCGCTCATGCTGCTGACCTGCCGCATGGAGCTGAAACGGCTCCTGCTCCTGATGGTCGCGCTCTTTGGCCTCGGGCAGCTCGTCTCGGGGCTCGCGACGAGCTACGATGTGCTGCTCGGCGCACGCATCATCGTCGCCTGCGCACACTCGATTTTCTGGTCGATTGCCGCACCGCTTGCAACGCGCCTCGTGACGCGCGAGCATCGCCCGATGGCACTCGGCATGATCGTGACGGGCAGCTCCGTCGCGACGATTGTCGGCCTGCCGCTCGGGCGTGTGATCGGTCTGGCGGCGGGGTGGCGCATGACGTTCCTGCTGCTCGCAGTGGTCGCCGTCATTGCATTTGTCTATCTCGGGATTCTCCTGCCGAAACGGGCACCGGGAGAGGGCTTCACCATCGGCGAACTGCCGTCACTCGTCCGTCAGCCGGCGCTTGCGTGCATTTACATCATGACGGCACTCTTTGCGACGGCGTACTTCACGATGTACAGCTACATCGAGCCGTTCCTGCACAATGTCGCGGCGTTCTCGCCCGATCTGATTACGGTCACGCTCATGCTGCTCGGGGTCAGCGGCATCCTCGCGAGCCTCGTTTTTCTCCAAGATGTATGGAAAGCAGCGCTTTTTCCTGCTGCGCTGGTGTCTCGTGGGAGTCGCGGTTCTGCTCTTCCTCTGGCAGGCGGCATCCATCTCCGTCGGCACGATGATCGTGCTCACGATGCTGCTCGGGGTGCTCGCAACGCTCTACAACACGATGTTCCAGGCGGAGATTCTCGCCATTGTCCCGCGCGACGCATCGACCGTTGCGACGGCGATCTACTCAGGCATCTTCAACCTCGGCATCGGCAGCGGAACGTACCTCGGCGGACTCGCGGCGGGGGACGGTCACCTCGCCCACATCGGCTACATCGGCGCGGTGATTGCCGGGATCGCCGCCCTTCTCTGCCGCTATGTCTATGTGCGAGACGTGCAGGGGAGATAATCCTCATACACATATCCCGCCGCATTCGGTTTCTCCGAATGCGGCGGGACTTTTTTTGAGGGGAGCAAAGAATGATAGGATGACGCTGCCATCGTGTGTCCTATCCTTTTCTGCTCTCGTACGATAAGATATTTCAAAGAAAATCCTGCATTTGCAGGGCCAAGCTCTTTGTCATCAGATCTTCTGTTCATGCGAGACAGCATCAATCTCTCTCAGTCGCCGCAGCCATTTCAGCATGGCACCATTCTCAAAGAACGGTTTCAATGCGCCGCCACTTAGATGCTCCGCGCGAACGGCACCCGTGATAAGCGCAAAGACGCTCTGCGCGTCCATTTTACTCACATCGGCAGCAGACATACTGCGCTCACTCCACTCGATCCCATGTGACTCGAGTATATCCGCATAGTTCGTCAGATGATACGCCGGATATTCCTTCGCGAACGCATAAAATTCATCCTCGAACACCGTAATAGAACCGATGAACCGAGTTGCATCCGTTTCTCCCTCATGCACACGAACACTGCCATCCGCCGACTCCTCAGATCGCTCCATCTCCGCAAATTTGCCGATGTACTTCGTCAGCACATGGAATATCTCCCGAGGTGCGCCGTGAGTCTCCTGCCATTCGTCATATACCGCACGCAGCCGCCCATCGAGATAGGAAAGCGCCTGTGCCCGCATCCAGTCGGGAACGCCGTAGTACGCCTCGGCGATCGCGCCCGTGATTGCGGCGATGGTGTCGCTGTCACCGCCGAGCGAGATTGCCGTGCGGATCGCATCCTCAAAGGATGTGGACTCAAGGAAGCACTCAATCGCCTGCGGAACGGTCTCCTGACAGGTCTCGTTGAAACGGTAACTATCCCGAATGCCGTTGATGGAAAAAAATCCAACGGATAGTAATTCCGCTCGATATACTCCTTGATTTCCCGCCTGTCAGCACCCGTACGCGCCATATAGATCGCAGCAGCGGTCGCCTTCGCGCCCTTGATTCCCTCGGGATGGTTGTGCGTGACCGCAGTCACAGCCTCCGCAAGGAATAAGGCTTCCTCCGCATCGCGCGCAGCGAATCCGGCAGGACTCACGCGCATCGCCGCACCGTTGCCAAAACTGTGATACGGCTGCGGATCGTCGCTGAACATCCACTGATGGAACCGTCCGCCATACCCGCAGTTCGGATAGTGCCGCCCGATGTCCTGCATACAGCGTACCGTGTTCTCGCCGAGCAGCGCGCGGAACGCCTCCGTACCGTCGCTGTTCTCGGACATATACGCCGCTGCTCTCTCCGTCTCCATGATCGCCTTTGCCACGGCGAGCGTCATGATGCTGTCATCCGTTGCAAAACAGCCCTTGCCAAAGAGATCAAACTCCTTGCTGCGGTGATTGTTGAACTCGAACCCCGAGCCAACGATATCGCCAATGATTGCTCCGATCATATACGCCCTCCTAAAATCATGCTTTTGCATCCATTTATACCATAATATACGCATCAACATGACCGCATTCATGCGTGATGACGTACGACAAAATTCCGTAAAAGGGGGAATCGCCGTCGGCCGCGATCCCATCCATGCATAACAAGGGGGCTGCTGCCGAAGATTTTTAGCTTCGCACAACAGCCCCCTGCTGTGTACTTAGTTCGAATACTTGCTCAGCATGACGTACTCCATGCGGTTGCAAAAGAAGAGGTGTTCCTCGCCCCCAATGCCATGACAGCCACTGCTAGTTTCTATCACTGCAAGACCGTTGTCCCATCCGCTCACATTCGTCCCACCTGACGCTTCATCAAATCAAATGCCTCCTGTTCGGGGCTATTAGGGATTACTTTCTGCGGCTGCCGCATGGTCGATGCGAGAACAGAGACTGTTCCCGACCGCTTATCTTCGGAAAAAGTTCACATAACCACGAGGTTCCAAATCCCCATTTTCATAGGTGCGTCCATCACCCGCCGTATAAGTAAGGTGATAGTTGAACGCGCAGATGACCAGCTCAGAGTCCGTGTCCCTCGTAATGACGCACGAGGAGAGATCAAACGCCGAGCCGCCCCGATTGCCAGTATTCCATATCGGATAGTTCGCATCCCCGTTCGCATACATGATGGCAAGGCAGGTCTGCGGAACGAGACAGAGCAGAAATACTGTGACCACCAAAAAACGATGAAGCTTCCTCATGTAAAATCCTCCTCACAACTTACACAAACTTGCCGTGCATGGCATCCGTCCCATGTTCTCCGTTATAGCACCGCACGCAGCAACGCTGCGGCGCACCTCACGTCATCACGCGGTTGAGCAGCGTCTGGAAATCATTCACATGCTCGTAGATCACGCAGTCACTATGCAGCTTTTCAAACAGCTTCTTCGCACACGCTATTTTTGCCTCCTCAATCGGACGAAGCTGGAGCGAGGAGAGCGTTCCCTTCGTCTCCGCGACGAAGTAGATGTGACGCACCTTCCCCTCGCGAAAGACAATCGCCCAATCCGGCGCATAACTTCCGACCGGCGTCGGGATGGCGAACCCGCGCGGCAGTTTCGCATAGATCAGCACCTCGTTCCCGCCGTCGAGATCCCGGGCAAATTTCCTCTCCACATTACCGTCCGTGAACACATAGTTCTGAATCGCCTTCTCCGCCTCGTATGCCTCGGTGTAGGGGCGCTTCTCCGTGGCAAAGATACTCGCATCGTAGCTGCCCTCGATCGTATTGTACTCGATGTGATCGACGATGCGTGTCGCTTTCTGCTCGAGGATGAGCCGCGTCACCGTGCGGATAAACTCCTCAGGATTGTAGCGGTAGCCTGCAAACACCTCGGCCTTAATCCCCTGCAAAATCTCTGCGACTGTGCGCCGCATGAGTGTCGTCCCCGCCGCAATACGCCCGATCAGATCATACGTCACCGCAGACCCCTGTGCGCGTTTCAGCGTGCTCGTCCGACTCTTGCCGTAGGCAAAGCTCGTGCCGTCCGCCACCATCTGCGCATCCAGATCCGTCTGCTGACCGCCATAGGTGATCGTGTATTGGAGACGGCTGACACGCAGCTCGGCGTTGATATGGTCGATGGCCGCCCGTACGAGTTGTCTCGTGTCAAATGAGACCGTATAGGCGTACTTGTGATTGATCCTCTTCCAGAGTTCCTGAAACTCTTTCTGATAAAATCGCTCGTTCAGCTTATTCTCCGGTGTCTTCGTCGCCCCCGCATCCGAAATCATCGTGCGCAGCACACTCGTCATAGATTGCCTGCACGAGGCGATGAACCCCCTCCGCCATGGGCATGAGAGCCTCAGGCAGAGGCGCGAGCGTCCCCGCCGCAAGTGCCGTGCGATAGTCCTCCGTCACATGCCCCTCGATATCCACATAGCCATTCATGCCGAGATAGAAATAAATCGCCCGCGCCGCCTTCTCATCGAGCTGCACCGCCGTACCGTCCGCCGACTGCACCGTCTTCCCCTGGAAATACGCCTCTGACGCCGCCTTCGGACGATCATACAGCTCCGCCTCCATCTGCTTTTTGCAGATCGCCGACGAACCCCGCATAGCTCTCGCTCGCGATCACCGTCAGCACATTCACATCATGCACTGCATCCCCAAGCACGCTGTGATCCATCCGCTGGCCCGTCTGATCGACCGCGAGGCGCAGACCTCTGCCGACCTCCTGCCGCTTCGCCGTCACACTCGCCGCATGCTTGAGCGTACAGATCTGGAACACATTAGCTTCACCAAAAACCTCATCACAGACTTTTCGCAAATTATCCAGTTCCTCATCACCAATACTGATGAAGATAATGCCATCATCCGCGAGCAAAGACTTCGCCACCTTGAGACGCGGATAGATCATATTCAGCCAGTCCGTGTGAAAGCGCCCGTTGCTCCCATTGTTCGCGCGGAAATCATACGTCCGATTCCCGTCTTCATCGTAGACTTTACTCGCCGCAACGAAATCCCCATCCGCCATCGCAAAGTCGTCGTCGTACACAAAGGCATCATTCCCGGTATTATACGGTGGATCGATATAGATCATCTTCACCTTGCCGAGGTACGTCTCTTGGAGCAGCTTCAGTACATCGAGATTATCCCCTCGATGTAGAGGTTCTCACTGTCGAATGCGCCCTCTTTGCCATCCCGCCCGACACTGTTCGCCACGATGGGGCGCAGCGTCGCATTGATCGGCGCATTCGCCGCAAGGATCGCCTGCCGCTTGTCCGGCCATGTGAACGCATAGCGCTCCTCGCGCCCCTCCACGATCTCACGCGCGAGCTCCTGCCGCAACACATCGAAGTCAATCGCCTGCACGAGCTTCCCGTCCCGCATGACCTCCGTCAGCGCATTCGGGAACAGCCGCCCCACCGCCTCGATATTCCGCGCCACGTTATCCCTGCTGTGCATCTTCATCCGCTCCATCGCGCTCTCTCCTCGTCACAATTTCACACAATAAAAAGAAATAGTCCATATGCCCGCACACAAACTATTTCTTTGAAAAGTACGTATTTTCCAGTTGTGCAAGGCTCGCAACAACATTTTGTGAGTCCTTGATTTGCACTCGAACGAATGCGTTCGTAGGGGTATATTCGGTCTCATAATCTGCATCCACGCGCGCAATCTTTAAGCGCCGTAATTTCTCTCCGATTTTTTTTGCACTCCGTTTGAAAGGCGGTATCTTTTTTCACCATTTGCCTGTATGCCTGTATGATTTTTTCGTGCTCTGCACCAAATTCAGGAACAGGAAGTTTGTGTGCGATCAAAAAATCTTGTGCCACATGAAATGCGGCATAGTAAACCCTGCTGAGAATGACACGATAGGATGTTACAGGCACTATCCCGTCGCCACACGAAATGGGCTCACGAAAAAGCATTTCAGAGAAGTCCAGATAGTGTTTCCAATCATAGCTCATTTAGAACACCACATCGACGACAATGCCTTCCAATCGCTCCGTATTGGGGAACGATATAGGCATCATCCAGCTGGTCAAGTGCATTGATCGCTTTATCAACCGACAGATGGGTATGTATGCCGATATAGAGCGCGTAAAACTCCCCATTTTCATCGAATTTTTTTGCATGATGCTTAGTGGGGTGTTCGGAAAATATTTAAGAATTTCAGCACGCAGCTCCAATAAAAGAGACTGCTGCGACAAAAGGAGTGGCATATTCATACGCAGATTCGGTGCAATTTCAAAAAGGAAAGGCAAAACAGACAGCGAATATGTGGAAGTATTGTCAATGAATGGCAAGCTATACGAACGATACCTACCAAACTCCTGCATCGATACTTCCAACTGCAAAGGAGTGACAATAGGAGCGGCATTCGAAGAAAGCGTCACCGCTGCTGCGAGGGCACCGACCGCCATTTTCATCCCCGGATCATCATAAAGTCCGGACTCTGCCAACATGGAAATCACCGCTTTTCTATCACCTTGGTAAGCTCTTTTTTTACAAAGTTCATGTAGAGCGTTTGCACCCCTGCAAGAAGCTCATCATCCATATACCGCAGTGTTCTTGGCTTCACGGCATATCTGCTGTTAATATCGACTTTAACGCCCAACGCTTCTTTGTTCGGATCCTCGTCATCACGCAGGTTATCAATGATAAGGTTGAGATAGTACCGCTCCTCCCTTACATACGTCACGCGAGCAGAGATATCAAAAAAACATCCGGTTCAAGTGCGTTCGTGAAGTATTTGTCACGCACAAACGCAGACGGATTCTCCACATCCTCATCAAAAAAACTGTGCTACAATCCCCGCAAAAAAGCAGCCGATGTCCTGAAATACACCGCGCAAGTTCATTGAGCTGATCTACACGCTCCTTAAAGTATTCCCAGCACTTCACATGATCTTCATTGAACTGCGCATCAAAAATTCGTCTGCATGCGCAACTCCGACTCTGAAATCTGCAACGTAGAATGTCCAAACGGCGATACTGCCAGCATACGCGGTATTTCAGGGGAACCGTGGCATTCACAGGAAGTCCAATCACTGAATATGAAGCAGGAGGAAAATACGAAGACAGCATCTCCTGTATGAGCTGTTGCTTGTCTTTAATTGCGCCTTTCGGCTCAAAGCTCACAATGTATTGCGCGTTCATCTGCTTTAGCATGGACAGTCTTCCCCCAAGATATCATACATTCATGTTATTTTCATATTATATCGACGGTACAGGTCGCCGTCAAGGAACTCATGTGCGCTTCCATATCAAAAAAACAGCCTTTATCAAACAGCAACCATCGTAATATCTCTTTCATTCAAAAAAATATTGCAATAATCTCTCTCATGCCGCAGAAGAGCCCCCTGCTCCCTCGTGCAAAAAGAGAGCAGAGACGGGCTCTTTTCATTAGGGAATCGCTGATAAAATGAAGTCTGTCAGATTGGTACAGATTTTTCGTCCTGTCAAGGAGACAAACCGGACGCATAGCAGAGGCTATGTGGAGGATTTGTCGACACAGAGAGGGCGGAAAAGATGTGCCAAGATGGCAGTGCTGAGTTTATCAGTGCTTCCCTAGATTTCTGTTACTCCGTCAGCGTCTTTGCATAGAACTCCTCACGTGCCTCGGGGCTCATGGTCATGTAGTCCTTGGCGAGGGCACTGATCCAGGAACCGTAGGCGGGGTTCGGGAAGACGATGTACTGGGTGCCGAACTCCTCCCGCGCCGCATCGATGGCGGCATTGCGTGCGGCGCGGTTCATGCCCTTCGTCCCGAGAGGGAGGTCGCCCGCGTTATCGCCCATGTAGACGACGACATCGTAGTCCTCTGTGATCCGATCAAAGCGCGGCTGCTTGTCGCTCATCTTCCGATCCTCCATGAGGAGGACGTGCTCTGCGTCCACGGAGGGGAAGCCAAGTGCTTTGAGGTTCTCGATGGTCGGCTCATAGTTGACCTCACTCCAACGGTTGCTGACGTAGAAGATGGCAACGCCGCGCCGTGCAACTTCGTTCAGGAACTCCACCGCGCCCGGCAGCGCCTCGGAGCGTCCCTCGTGCACGGTGCCGCGCCACCAGAGCGCGTCAAACCGACCGTTGCCTGCGGCAGCAGCCGCCGCCATGGCGCGTGTGTTGTCGGTGACGGTCTCGTCGCAGTCGAGGACGATGGCGAGCGGCTTGCCGCTGCGGGCGGCGGGATTCGCCTGCGCACGGTCGATCGCCATGAGTGCCGCATTGTAGCCCTGATAGCAGAGCGCACGGTACTCCGCCGAGGTACGCATCCAGAAGAGCGCCATGTACTCGGCATCGGCGAGCTGCTGTGCGCTGATCTCCTCCTCGGTCAGCGGCAGGGGCATCGGCGCGTCCTGCACGTTCTCCACGTACGCCGCGCCTACTGCCGCAGGTTCCGCCGCCCATGCCGCTCCGCTGCCGAGCAGGAATGCCGCCGTGCCGAGTGCGATTGATTTTTTTCCATGTTGTCATTTGTCATTCTCCTTTATGACGTAATTTTCCATTTATTATAACATAAATACGCAAATAAAAAAAGCTGCCGTCGCGTCAAAAGCACTTGTTGATAAGCCATTCCGTCTCATGTTATACTTTTTATACAAACAAACTATCTAAGGAATCACTGATAAAATGAAGTCCGTCAGATCGGCGTAGATTTTTTTCGTCCGAACGAGGTGGAAAACCGGACGCAGAGTGGTGCTCTGTGGAGGATTTTTCCGCCGAAGTGCGGGCAAAAAAAGATGCGCTGAGATGATGATGCTGAATTTATCAGTGATTCCTTAAATCACGAAAGGATGCTGACGATGTCCGGCGGCAAATTATTGACACCAGCGGAGCAGATCGAACACCTGAAGGAACGCGGCATATCTTTTTCATCTCTATTCAGAGGACGATGCACTGATCTTTCTTCAAGAGAACAGCTATCTCACGAAGGTTTCGGCATATCGCAAGAATTATCAAAAACACCCTGCAGGTCCCAATAAAGACAAATACATCAATTTGGACTTCGCCTATCTCGTCGAGCTTTCAAAAAAATCGATATGCACCTCAGACGACTTGTGATGACGCTATGCCTCGATCTCGAACACGCAATCAAAGTCGCTCTTATGAATGACATTTTGGATAACCCGGACGAAGACGGTTATAACATCGTAGCGGTATTTATACGGGGAGAAGCTTCATTTTCAGATCAAACGAACCGCAAGATGCAGCGAAGTTACTGCCGAGATTTTTTTACTATCACAACGAAGATGCGCTCCCTATATGGGTGCTTCTGGAAATCATATCATTTGGCGATCTGATCAAGCTCTATCACGTCTACTTCGATCTCTACCACAAGCGGCGCACGCCTCCGTTTGATCACCGTCTGCTGGAGCACATACGAAATATCCGAAATGCCGCAGCCCACAACAACTGTCTGATTGCACATATCAATCGCAAGGTTGAGGAAAAACAATCGCCTCTCGAATATATTGGCAACATATCCGCAGATTACAAAAATCACGCCGAAAGAAATATCTGCGCAAACAGTTCACGCAGGATTTCACTGCGCTGATACTGGCATATGCAGCGTTTGTAAAAAGCCGCAGTACGCGCAGATCAGCAAGACAGGCACTGGACGATTTATTCCTGAGCAGGATGTGCCGCCATCCGGAATACTTTGCAAAAAATGACATTCTTACGGACGCCCATAGATACTGTACTGAAATCGTGCGCTGCTTCCTTAAAAAAATAACGATTGACAAAGCCCTCTTCCCACGATAAGATAATGTCACGATGAAAATCCATTTTCATGGGTTTTGGATGGCGTGTATTCTCTTTGAGGATATGCGCCTTATTTTTTTATTCAATTTTCTAAGCAGCCAATTTCATCATGAGGCGTGAATCTCCACCTGACACATCCGCATCGCACTCAGGGCGTTCGTGTGGCTCTCGGGGGTGACGCCCGCGCAGCGAGGCGGCATCGACACTGATGTGTTTCTCGGGGTAGAATGCCTTTGCGAGGAGGGCGTTGGAGATGACGCAGATGTCGGTGCAGAGCCCGACGAACTCGATTTCGTCGTAGTCCGCGAGCGCGGCGGGCAGAGTGGTCGCGCCGAAGGTGGGCTTTTTCGAGGATGGCGGCCGCCTCCTGCACGAAGGGGTTGGAGTGCATCCGCGATCTGCCACCCTGCCGTGCCGCGAATGCAGTGCTCGACGGGCAGTTTCTTCCCCTCCTGCGTCGCGAGGTAGTCCGTGCCGTGGGTATCCATCGTAAAGATGAGTGCCACGCCCTCTGCGCGCGCGGCAGTGAGCTTTGCCACCATGCGCGGCAGCATCTCCTGCGCCTCCCGTGTCCCGAGAGCCCCGTCGATAAAGTCATTCTGCATGTCCACGACAACAATTGCCTTGTGCATGATGATCGCCTCCGTTCATTTATAAGGAATCGCTGATAAAATGAAGTCTGTCAGATTGGTGTAGATTTTTTTCGTTCGGTCAAGGAGACAAACCGGACGCATAGCCAAAAGCTATGTGGAGGATTTGTCGACGATGGCAGGGCGAAAAAGATACGCCAAGATGGCAGTGCTGAATTTATCAGTGCTTCCATAATCATTATATCATATTCTCGTATTTGTGCCCATCCCGCTGATACGAAATTTGCATCATATGTTTTCTTTTGCTATACTCCCTCCTAACAAAACAAATGTTTGAAGGAGGAATGTCATATGTACGAGAACAACAAGGAAATCGCTGATAAGATGTCGTCTGTCGAATCGCTATCCAAGTACGCCGCACTCACGAAGGCGGAGGAGGACGCACTCATCACGCGTGCCGTGCACGGCGAGGCACAGGCGATGGCGGAGATGCACGCACGGTATCGCGGGCTGATTGCCAGCGAGGCGCACGCCTCGTACCTCAGGAACGCGGCTCTTGCGGCAGATGCGGAGAACATCGCCGTGCTCGCCTTCATCGAGGCACTGCACGACTACGACCCGAAGCACGGCGCACCGTTCGCGGGATTCGTCAAGGCACGCGTCCACCACGCACTCTACACCGAGTTTCGCCGCGAGCGGCGGCTCTGGGAGCGGACGTGTCACCCTGAGCAGAGTGCGGAGGGACGCGACGTATGGGAACGCTGCGGCGGCACGGAGGACATAGCGGAACGTGCGGATCTGCGACTCCTCGTGCGCGGGATTCTGCGCAGCGTCATGCACCGCCTCACCGAGCGCGAGAAGGAGATTCTGAGCCTGCATTACTTCCGCGACCTCACCCTGCGCCGCATCGCCGTGCTCCTCGGAACATCGGCGAGTGCCGTCTCCAAGAGCAAGGCGAACCTCCTGCGGAAACTGCGTGCAGGGGCGGAGGGAGAATGTGCGTGGTGCTGAGTGAAAATTGGGGGCTTCCCTAGGGCGCGCTAGGAGTTTTCCCCATGAATACGCTTGCAAGCGCAGGTAAAATATGCTATTCTGTGGTGGGGTAATGGATTTGTAAAGGAGATGTCCTACATGGCACAGACCAGCATTAGCATTCGCATGGACGCTGAACTCAAAAAGAACTTCGAGACCTTCTGCGGCGCAGTCGGCATGAATATGTCCACGGCGATCAATATGTTCGCCATCGCCTGTGTGCGCGAGCAGCGCGTCCCGTTCGAGATCTCCGCGCAGCGTGCGCTGCCGGGCGAGTCGCTCGACCTCTTTACGGATACGACGTGGAGCGACGGGGAAAGCTGAGCACCTGCGGGAGTACATTGCGCGTATGATCGCAGCCGCAATGCGGTGAAATATCCATAAAAGGAGTTGATTTCCGCGAGCGTCGCGATCCGTCTGAGTCCGCGTGAGGCGAAAATCTTTAAGAAACACGCTGCACGATCCGGCATGACACTGTCCGACTTTGCCGCAGCAGCCATGCGCGAGCGCATGGAGGACGAACTCGATCGACAGGCATACGAGGAAGCAATGGCGGAGTTCCGCAAGAATCCGGTCACTTACACACTGGAAGAAGTGGAGAAAGAACTGGGGTTGTCGTGAACTATCATGTCGTTTTTTTAGTATTCAGGCGAAAAAAATCGCTAAAGAAACTTGACCGTCACATCTATGCCATGCCCCAGCCTCCCCTGCCGCAGCGGGGAGGGGACCGCGTAAGCGGTGGAAGGGGCGCTTGTAGCGATACTGTTGACAATGACCAAGGGGCTGTTGCACGAAGTTTTCTAGCTTCGTGCAACCCCCATTTTTATACGGGTATATGTATTGTGCACAACATCCAATTATGTTATAATATAAACGAAATCCCCGCCGCACTTAGAGCTGTGCCTGATACCGCTGTTTTTTTAGAACGTGTTGACGCAGAGGAAAGGAGGTTCATCCGATCCGCGCCGCAAAACGCCATTCTGAGCCACGCGGCACAAGGCTCTCAGACGCAAGGATTTCAAAACCACATCCCCGCAAGGGGACGGAAACTGTTAATATAGATCTTTTTCCTCATTAGCTCATTGGATTTCAAAACCACATCCCCGCAAGGGGACGGAAACTACACAGTCCGAAACCTACACGAAATATAAAGGGAATTTCAAAAACCACATCCCCGCAAGGGGACGGAAACTTTCCTCGAAATTCGTTGATCATAAAACCATCCTTTATTTCAAAACCACATCCCCGCAAGGGGACGGAAACAATGTTGCGGATGTTGGCAAAAATAGACAGCGTTCATAATTTCAAAACCACATCCCCGCAAGGGGACGGAAACCTGTCTTCAGGGAATTCGTAACGGTATTCCGACTCATAGTATTTCAAAACCACATCCCCGCAAGGGGACGGAAACTCATTGGTACAATACATTTTTTTCATTCCTCCTATACCGATTTCAAAACCACATCCCCGCAAGGGACGGCACATAAGGGGCGGTTACACGAAGCTAAAACTTCGTGTAACTGCCCCTTTAGAAGCACTGATAAATTCAGCACTACCATCTTAGCGCATCTTTTTTTGCCCGCTTTTCGTTAGCAAATCCTCCACATAGCTCTGGCTATGCGTCCGGTTTGCTGCCTCAATCGGACAGAAAAAAATCTACGCCAATCTGGTAGACTTCATTTTATCAGCGATTCCTTTATTTTTTTACAATTTTTTAGATAACTTGTGACTTTTGCAACAGAACCGGGGATGATTCTCAGTTATACTATTCCCATAGATGATAGATATTTTCAATCATATAGATAGGAGCGATACCAATGGCAGAAGAGAAGAAGAACGAACCGGGACATGAGTTCCTTGCGCGTCTGGGCAAGACACGGCTGCGTCCGGGCGGGCGCGAGGCGACGGAGTGGCTGCTCGGCCACGTTGACTTTACCGCAGATACGCGCGTGCTCGAGGTTGCGTGCAACATGGGTACGACGATGGTCGCCCTCGCAGAGGCGCACGGCTGCCGCATCACGGGGCTCGACATGAACCCGAAGGCACTGGAGAAGGCACGCGCAAACATCGCGGCGCACGGGCTGAACGATGTGATCGACGTGGTGGAGGGAAATGCGCTCGCGCTGCCCTTCCCCGACGCGACGTTCGATGTCGTCATCAACGAGGCGATGCTCACGATGCTGCCGCGTGAGAACAAGGCAAAAGGCGATTGCTGAGTACTTCCGTGTGCTGAAGCCGGGCGGTGTGCTCCTCACGCACGATGTCGCGCTGCGCGTGACGGATGAGGCGGAGGCGGCGGAGCTGCGTGCGGGCATCTCCCGCGCGATCAATGTGAACGTCGATCCGCTCCCGCACGCGCTCTGGGAGAAGCTGCTGCGCGACGCGGGCTTTGCCATCGAGGTGCAGACGGGCGATATGACGCTGCTCGACCCTGCGGGACTTGTGCGCGACGAGGGATTCGACGGCGCGATGAAGATCATCCGCAATGGGCTGCGGACGGAGAACCTCGACCGCTTCCGCAAGATGTTCAACTTCTTCTTTGACCACAACAAGGAGTTCTCGTACATCGCCGTCGTCAGCAAAAAATAGGTGGATCAGGAGAGCGAACGAAGGCATCCATGTGTCGGACAGATGAGGAGGAATCGTATGCGAATGACAAAGCAGAGGGCTCTTGCGGCGGCGGTCGCGCTCACACTTTCGGGCACGGCACACGCCGTCTACGCAGAGGATACGCAGGCGCAGAAAGAAGGCTATGAGACAGCTCCTGTTGTGGTGACGGCATCGGGCTTTGAGGAGGATGTGCGCTTTGCGCCCGCGAGTATCTCAGTCATCAAGGCGGATGAGATCGCGCGGCGCGGCTATACAGATCTCCGTCAGGTGCTTGATATGGTGGAGGGTGTCGACACGTTCGGCGCGACGGGGCGGTTCGATACACCTGCGGTCTCGATTCGCGGGATGGACGACGGCTATACGCTGCTCCTCGTGGATGGGGTGGCGCAGGTGGGCCCCGGCATCGCGGGCGGGATGATGCGCAGCTTTAACCAGCTCGCGAACACGAGCCTGCCCACACCGAGCCAGATCGAGCGCATCGAGGTGGTGCGCGGCCCGATGTCGACACTCTACGGCTCGGATGCAATGGGCGGTGTCATCAACATCATCACGAAGAAGGTGACGGACGAGTTCCACGGCTCTGTCTCCGTCGGCAGTATCCTTGAGACGACGGATGGCAAGTCGAACACGATGAAGTACAACTTCAACGTGGCGGGGCCCATTACGCGCGGCAAGGTCGGGATGCAGATGCGCGGCAGCTATCTGAAACGCGGGCCATCGGCATTCGGCGTGGACAAGGAGAAGCGCGACTATGACAACTGGAATCTCGGGACGCGCGTGACCTATACGCCCGCCGCAGGGGCACAGCTACTATCTCGACATCGACCGCGGGCAGAACATGCGCGACGGTGATTTTGCCCAGCGCGGCAAAATGAAGCCGCCCTCCCCGCCCGCGCCGTCAAACGCACATGTGGAGACGAAGCTCGACGGCGATGTGGCGCAGCGGTTCGACCGCATGAAGATCGTACTCGGCGCGGAGAACAAGGTCGGCAAGGAGGGAACGTGGACGAACACTCTGTCCTTCCTGCGCAACGAGATGCACCTCGATGCGGATATGACGGGGACGGCAAAGCCGAATATCCTGCCGCTGCGCATTCCGATCCGCTCACAGATCCGCAACAACGTAAAGAATGACTTTGTGACGTTCGATACGAAGTATGTCACGCCGCTCGGCGACGATCACACACTCGCGGTGGGGGCACGCTGGCAGCGCGAGGGGGTGGACTACCATCTGAAGCGGACGATTGCGCCGACAGGCTGGGCTCCGCCGCCATTTGCCAATATGATGCGTCAGCGCAGCTCGAATGACAACGGCAGTCTCTCGCGTTCGAGCTGGGCGCTCTACGGCGAGGATACGTGGGCACTCACGAAGAAGCTCGTCTTTACCTACGGTCTGCGCTACGATCATCCCGAGGACTACGACGACAATCTCAGCCCGCGCGGCTACCTCATCTATATGCCGAACCGCAACTTCACGGTGAAGGGCGGCGTTGCAACGGGGTATAAAGCTCCGACGATGCTCCAGTCCGCGCCCGTGGACATCCACCTCAATATCACGGGCGAGATCTATCGCGGCAATACGGGGCTGAAGCCGGAGAAGTCGACGACGGAGGAAATCGGGTTCTACTACCACAACGAGCACGATACGGATGCACACGTGACGTTCTTCCACACGGATTTCCAGAACAAGATTGACCTCAGCGACGCTGTGGGCGGTGTGCGTACCTATGAGAACGTCGGCAAGGCACGCATCCACGGTGTAGAGGTCGGAACGAAGTTCGCGATCGCGCCAAAGGTGACGGCGGGGCTGAACTGGACGCTGCTCACCAGTCAGATAAAGAGCGGCAAGAATATCGGTCAGCCGCTGCGCTCCACACCGAAGCAGGCGGTCAACCTGAGACTCGACTGGATGCCGACGGATGCGACGGATGTCTGGCTGAGTGCGCAGTACCGCAGTGGGATGTACCGTTCGAAGCAGGCAGCCGGGATCGCCTCGCACTATCGTCCGTTCACCGTCCTCAACATGGGCGTGACGCACAAGCTGCGTGACGGGCTCTCCATGCAGTTCGCCGTCAACAACCTGCTGAACCGCAACTTCGATCAGACAAGAACGGCGGCAGACGGCAAGAAGTACGGCGACTACTATGACGAGATCGACGCAGACGGCATTGCGGGCGGTTCCTATATCTCCCGCCGCAGCTACTGGCTCGGTCTGACATACGACTTCTGATGATCGGATAAAAGAAGCTGCCTCCACCGAAAAATAAATCGGCGGAGGCAGCTTCTTTGTATTCATAAAATAAATAACGATAAATATATATAAATAACTATAAAAAAAGAAAACAATTAAGAAAAAAATAATTTAAGCCGTGTACGCCGTTTCGTGCGTGACGCTCTGCAATCCACGCCTTAAGACGGGCGGGATCGCTGTTCAGCACGAGTTCCTCGGGGAAATCAATGTCCGCGAGAATGGCGTGCGTATGACTGTGCTCGCCGACATCAATGTCGATGTGCGCGTCGCTGCCGATGAGGATGTGTGCGCCGTGACGGCGGCAGGCGGCGAGGAGATCCCGCGCGAGGAGTTCCGAGCCGACGCGCGGACCGTTCGGGTTGTGCGAGGCGTTGTTTGCCTCGATGAGGACGTGCTCTGCGACAGCTGCACGGGCAAGCGCATCGAAGTCCACGGGATAGGCGGGGTTGTCGGGGTGTCCGATGACCGTGACGTAGGGATTTGCCATTGCACCGAGGAGGGCGCGCGTATTCTCCTCCTGCGTGCCGGGCGCGACCACGACATCGTGCAGACTTGCGATGGCGTAGTGCATTTTTGCAGGACGCGCTCGGGCAGATCGACCCTGCCCTCGTAGTCCATGACGTTCAGCTCCGCGCCCATGATGATGTCGATGCCGTAGGCGGCGGGGCGGATGACCTTGAAGTTGCGAAAGTACATCTCGTGAAAGGTGCCGGGCAGCGCGGGCGCATGGTCGGAGATGCCGACGAGGGCGAGTCCCTTCTCCTTTGCCATCGTCGCGATCTCGCGGATCGTGCTGTAGGCGTGCATACTGGCGATGCTGTGCGTGTGGATGTCGATGATGTCGGTCATGGGGATCCTTTCATTAAAAATCAAATGGAGCTGCTGCACGAAGAAGGAAAAACGTTCGTGCGACAGCCCCACATATCATTTATGCTCAGAGCTTAAACTTGTTCGTTGTGTTCTGCAGGTCGGTCGCAAGGGTTGCGAGGGACTGAGAGGCGGAGGCAATCTCTTCGCTCGAGGCGGACTGCGACTCGGACGAGGAGGAGATGCTCTGCATGTTCTCCGCTGTTTTCTCCGTGATCTCACCTACCATGGTGGCGGACTGGATAATCAGCTCCGTGCCATGTGTGACGGTCTGCATGGACTTGTTGATGTTCGCGATCTGCTCCTTCATCTCGTCGACCATGCGCGTGATGTTCTCGAACTGTGTACCAACCTCGCGGATGGCAGCCGTACCCGCCTGTACTTCGCTCGTACCGCTCTGCATGGCGGTGACTGCCTGTGCCGTGTCTCTGGACGCCCGCGATGCGCTCCTTGATCTGATCCGCTGCCTCGCGGGACTGCTCGGCGAGCTTTCGGACCTCCTCGGCGACGACGGCGAAGCTGCGCCCCGTCTCCCCTGCACGCGCTGCCTCGATGGCGGCGTTGAGGGCGAGGAGGTTGGTCTGCTCGGCGATGGCGGAGATGGTCTCGACGATCTCGCCGATCTGCTTGGAGCTCTCGCCGAGTTTCTCGACGACCTCGGCGGAGCGCAGGACGCTCTGCTCGATGCCGTTCATCTTTGCCATGGCGTCGTTCGCGAGGGGCTTCGCCCTTTTCGGCGGCCTCGGCGGTCGCGGTCGAGCTGCCCGCGACGCGCTCCGCCTCGTGCGTGACACGCTCGATGTCGCCCGAGACGATGTCGATGTTCTTCTTCGCGTCTGCGATGCTCTCGCGCTGACGCTCTGTGCCGTCGGCGACAGTGCTGACGGTACCCGCGATCTCGGTCGCAGCCTCGGCGGTCTGATGCGCCCCCGCTGTGAGCTGCTCAGAGGCTGCGGCAAGCTGCTCGGCGGTGCCCGCGACCTGACGGATGACGTTACGGATGTTCTTCATCATCGTGTTGAAGTTCGCGGCGAGCTGTCCGAGCTCATCCTGCGAGGTGACCGGCAGGTCGTCGAGGCCGAGGTCGCCCTTGGCGAGGGCATCGACGTGGTGCATGAGACGTCCGGTCGCACCCGTGATGGTCGCAGCAAAGCGCAGGAGGGCAAAGATGATGCCCGCCACGAGCAGGATGCCGATGAGGCTCAGCACGCTGTAGGTCGTCTTGAGGCTTGCAAGCTGTGCAAAGGCGACGCGCTCGGGCACGGCAATGGCGACAATCCAGCCGGAGGAGGGCACGGTCGTATAGGCGATGATCTGCTCCTCGCCGTCCTTTTCCGTGGCGAAATAGCCGCTCTTGTTCTGCAGCATTGCGGAGAAGTTTTCCTTTAGGACGGGGTTCTCCTCGGCCTTGTGCATCGCCATGCCCTCACTGGAAGCGATGATGAGTCCCGAGGGCTCAATGATGATGCCCTCGCCCTCGCCGTGGTACTTCAGATTCTTGACGCGCGCGTCGAGGGTCGCGAGGGATATATCGACGCAGACCGCACCGCGCACCGCGCCGTCACTTCCGTTGTACGGGACGGCAGCGGAGACGACCATCTGATGATTGGAGATGTCCTCATATGCCTCGGTGTAGAAGAGTTTGCCCTTTGCCTTGGCATCGTTGTACCACTTGCGCTGATGCGGGTTGACGAGCGCACTCACGTCGCCCTCCGCCCAGCGGATGAAGCGGCTGTCCTCCGTGCCGTTGCAGACGTCGAGCACCTCCTTGTCATTTGCGGCGAGACTCAGCATGTTCTGCTCATAGAGCTCCGGCCGATCCGCATACTTGGAGAGCAGTGTCGCTGTGCTCTCGGCGATCTGTCCGCGCTTGACGAGCCATCCGTCCACCTTCGCCGCCTGCACCGACAGGCTTGCCTCAAGCTCCTCGGAGATGCTCGCCATCAGCGCCGTCTGTGCCGTATAGTACCCGATTCCGCAGATGGATACCACGAGCAGCGCCATGAGTGCGCCCATGAGAACCAGCTTCTGTTTGATACTCATACTCTCAGCTCCCTTCCCAAAATGAGATGTATCAAACGCATATAGGCGGGATCATACCCGCCCAAATTACCATTTTTATAGAAATCGCTGCACTTCTCAATATTTCGAAAATGAGTTTATAAGAGTTTTCTTACAGTTACATTATTTTAACACAATATGAGGCTGTCTGCAAATATTCTTTATGAAAATAAAACTGCCGCACGGAATCTCTCCGCGCGGCAGTGTTTACTATTACTATTTTTTTAGAGCTTGAACTTATTCGTCGTGTTCTGCAGGTCGGTCGCGAGCATGGCGAGGGACTGGGATGCGGAGGCGATTTCTTCGCTCGAGGCGGACTGCGACTCGGACGAGGAGGAGATGTTCTGCATGTTCTCCGCCGTTTTCTCCGTAATCTCACCAACCATGGTGGCGGACTGGATAATCAGCTCCGTGCCATGTGTGACGGTCTGCATGGACTTGTTGATGTTCGCGATCTGCTCCTTCATCTCTTCGACCATGCGCGTGATGTTCTCGAACTGTGTACCGACCTCGCGGATGGCAGCCGTACCCGCCTGCACTTCGCTCGTACCGCTCTGCATGGCGGTGACTGCCTGTGCCGTGTCTCTCTGGACGCCCGCGATGCGCTCCTTGATCTGATCTGCTGCCTCGCGGGACTGCTCCGCGAGCTTTCGGACCTCCTCGGCGACGACGGCGAAGCCGCGCCCGTCTCCCCTGCACGCGCTGCCTCGATGGCGGCGTTGAGGGCGAGGAGGTTGGTCTGCTCGGCGATGGCGGAGATGGTCTCGACGATCTCGCCGATCTGCTTGGAGCTCTCGCCGAGCTTCTCGACGACCTCAGCGGAGCACAGAACGCTCTGCTCGATGCCGTTCATCTTTGCCATGGCGTCATTCGCGAGGGGCTTCGCCCTTTTCGGCGGCCTCGGCGGTCGCGGTCGAGCTGCCCGCAACGCGCTCCGCCTCGTGCGTGACACGCTCGATGTCGCCCGAGACGATGCCGATGTTCTTCTTCGCGTCTGCGATGCTCTCGAGCTGACGATCCGTGCCGTCGGCGACAGTGCTGACGGTACCCGCGATCTCGGTCGCCGCCTCGGCGGTCTGATGCGCCCCCGCTGTGAGCTGCTCAGAGGCTGCGGCAAGCTGCTCGGCGGTGCCCGCGACCTGACGGATGACGTTACGGATGTTCTTCATCATCGTGTTGAAGTTCGCGGCGAGCTGTCCGAGCTCATCCTGCGAGGTGACCGGCAGGGTCGTCGAGGCCGAGGTCGCCCTTGGCGAGGGCATCGACGTGGTGCATGAGACGTCCGGTCGCACCCGTGATGGTCGTAGCAAAGCGCAGGAGGGCAAAGATGATGCCCGCCACGAGCAGGATGCCGATGAGGGCTCAGCACGCTGTAGGGTCGTCTTGAGGCTTGCAAGCTGTGCAAAGGCGACGCTCTCAGGTACGGCAATGGCGACAATCCATCCGGTGGAAGCGGCGGTCGCATACGCAATGATCTGCTGCTCGCCGTCCTTTTCCATCGCAAAGTAGCCGTTTTTCTTTTGCTGCATCTCGGGCAGACGCTCTTTGAGCACGGGATTTTCGGTCGCATTGTGCATGGTCAGGCCTTCGGTGGAGCCGATGATGAGCCCGTCCTGCTCGACGATGATGCCCGCGCCCGCACCGTGGAATTTCAGAGCGTTGACACGCTCGCCGAGGGCATCAAGAGAGACATCGGAGATGACGACACCGCGGAATTTGCCGTCTGCCCCGTTGTACGGAACGGCAACGGAGACGACCATCTTCTTGGAGATGGCATCCTGATAGGCAGAGGTGACGATGGTTTTGCCCGCCGCCTTTGCATCCGTGTACCACGGACGATCCAGCGGGTTGAACTCGCCCGTGAGGTTGCCGTCGCTCCAGCTGATAAAACGCGCATCCTCCGCACCGTAGGCAAGGTCGATCACGTCCTTGTCGCCGATGGCGAGGCTCATGACGGCAGGATCCATCTCGATCGGGTTGCCGTCAAGCGAGGCGACGAGATTTGCGGCACTTTCGACACGCTGGATCTTGCGCGACATCCATCCGTCCAGCTTCTCCGCCTCGACGGTAAGCGCAGCGTTGATCTCCCCGATACGCTCTCTTCGAGTGCGGTCTGCGCCTGGTGGTAGCCAATGCCGCAGATCGCCACGACGAGCACTGCCATGAGTACGCCCATCAGCAACAACTTTTGTTTAATTCCCAAAATTCTTCCTCCCTTTATTAAAGTCTACAATTACTCACCATTTTATACGTTCTTGCAGTAGGAATCAAGTGTTTTTAGCACTTTGTCCTCAAAATTTGGAGAAAACTGTTCTTTCAAACGTCTCAGACAAAAGTTTTTGCAACCGAAGAAATTGCATGACAGAGAAAAACTGTGGTAGGATAGGGCGGTATTCGAATGACGCCGCAAAGAGCCATGCGCCTTTGACGGCAGGAATTTCATAGGAGGTTCATCATGCATGATGAAAAAAAGGCGGCGGACGCCATCGCTCGCGAGGCGAGGCGTACCGCTGCCGCAGGTGTTCTCTTTGCCGTCCTCTGGACGGTGCTCGGCTTCGGTCTTGCAGAGGTCGATGTGACGATCGCGGGATTCCCACTCTGGGCGGTTACGTCGAGTATCGGCGTGCTCGCCGTGGGGGCTGTGCTCGCCGTCTATCTGGCATTTGCAGCGGAGGACGTTCCCCTCGATGAACGCGGAGAGGAGGCGGCACGATGAACGGGAATCTCATGGTGCTCCTGCCGCTCCTCGGCTTTATGGCGGCAATGCTCGCGCTCGGCATCTATGTGCGGCGGCAAAGTCACGCGGGCGGCTTCCTCTCGGGCTACTTCGTCGGCGGGCAGACGCTCGGCGCATTCGTGCTCGCGATGACGATGGTCGCGACCTACAGCTCAGTCAGCTCGTTTGTCGGCGGGCCGGGTATGGCGTACGAGATCGGCTTTGGCTGGATCTACATGGCGGTCATCCAGACCATGACGATCTTCCTCGTGCTCGGCATCTTCGGCAAGAAGGTCGCGCGTCTGGCGCGGCGCATCCACGCCGTCACCATTGTCGATATCATCCGTCACCGCTATCAGTCGGACGCTCTTGCGGCACTCGCGGCATTCGCCATCGTGATTTTCTTTGCCGCGTCGATGGTCGCGCAGTTCGTCGGCGGGGCCCAGCTCTTTGCCGCCGTCACGGGCTACAGTTATGAGCTCGGTCTGGTGCTGTTTGGTATTGTGGTTGTTGTCTATACGTCAATCGGCGGTTTTCGTGCCGTTGCACTGACAGATACCTGCTGTGCGATTGTCATGATGCTCGGCATCGTCCTGCTCTTTTACTACGTGCTTGAGGCGGGCGGAGGTCTTGCGGCGATTCTCGCGAATCTGCGTGCGGCACATCCAGAGATGCTGACACCGACGGCGGCGGGACGTATGCCCATCTCCCTCTATATCTCGCAATGGCTGCTTGTCGGTGCGCTTACCATCGCCCTGCCGCAGTCGGTCGTACGCGGCATCAGTTATCGGAGCAGCCGCGATATGCACCGCGCCATGATTATTGGCACGGTCGTCATCGCCTTTATGAACATCGCCGTGAACCTCGTCGGTGTACTCGGACGCGGGGTGCTCGGTGTCGATGCAAAGGCTCTCGGCGGTGTGGACAGTGTCATCCCGCAGCTCATGGCACAGGTCATGCCGCCCGAACTCCTCGGATTTGCCATCATCGGCCCCTTGGCGGCGTCGATCTCCACCATCTCGGGCGTGCTCATCGTCGCCTCGTCGGCGGTGGTAAAGGATGTCTACCTCCACCATCAGCAGCAGCGCGGCAAATGCGTCGAGGAAAAGACGCTGCGCCGCCTCTCGATGGGTGTCACCGCAACGCTCGGCATCATCGTGTTCGTGCTTGCCATTGCGCCGCCGTCGCTCATCTGGCTCATCAATATGTTCGCGTTCGGTGGGCTTGAGACGGCGTTTTTTTCTGGGTGCTCGTCTTTGGGCTCTTTACCACATGGGCGCGGCGCACGGGCGCACTTGCCGCAATGGGCGGCGGCACCGTCATCTACTGTGCGGCGATGGCAGCGGGATTCAAACCGCTCGGACTGCACCCCATCGCCGTCGGCATCACCGTCTCGCTCGTTCTCTTCCTCGCGGGAAGCTGGTGGGAGCGGAGCAGGGAGGCTTGACAGTTTTTTTGATGCAGGTATAATAGAGATACAAAAAGAGTGACTGACGAGTGGTTCCGTCAGTCTCTCCCCATTATTCTTTGTGCTTGAAGAAAGAGCCTTCGTTACCTTGCGATAGGTTCTTTTTTCTTGTCTATGATCCTGTGACAAGTGGCAGAAAGTACGCCTCCGTCCCCGCGATCTCGGCGGGGGAGAAGCGTGCGCCGACGGCGGAGGGCGTGCCAAAGAGCATGAAGCACGAAAGTGTAAGATATCCCTCCACAGTGCCGGAGTCGACGGTATGGACGAAGCGTGGCTGACGGACGAAGTTCTGATACATCGCCGCACGGCTCGGGCGGCAGATGATCTCGTCCACGTTGTCGGGCTGCTTCTCGTGGATTGTTTCTGCGTGTCCGTCCCGCTTTTCGACCAGACGGACGTTCTTCCCCTCGCGCCCCCAGATCTCCTTGCGGATGTATGTGCCGTCGATGAGCGCGGCAAAATCCTCCTCAAAATACGAGGGGACGAGATAGCGGCGGATGAGACACACTCCTCGGCGGTCAGGAACTGCTCCGTCCGTGCGAGTGCGTAGACGAGTGCCATAAAGGACTTGTTTTGCAGGAGAATCGCCTCGGGCGGATTCATCAATGCAAATTTTCCTTCCTTATATAAATCCAGAAACAGCGCACCGAGCGGTTCACCGTCCGCCGTGCGCTCATCAATCAGTATCTCCATCGGATGCAGCCGATAGAGTGCGGATGTATATATGTTGTCCGCGAGAGGGATGCCCCGCTCGTCAATCTCCATCTCGTAGAACGAGAGGAAGCGGATATCGCCGTGCGGAACCCCCTCCTGCATCTGTTCCATGAGGAAGCGCGTCGTTGCCAGATCCTCGGGATGAGTCGTCGAAGCAGCTGAATACGAAGGGGCGATCTTGGATCGTCCGTCGGGAGAGATCAACGGCGGGCGCACAGAGCCGCGCGTGCAGCTGCGTGAGGAAATCCCGCAGCTGCGCCCGTGCCCCCGCGTTCGGGTCACGTCGGCCATGGTACGCTGCCGCAACCCCATTGGCATAGAAGGATTCTACAATAAAACAGGGCGTATCCGCATTGATCTCGACCATGCGGATATGCCCTTTCTTGTCGAGGACAAAGTCAAAGCGCGAGAGCCACGTCGGCAGTCCGAACGCATTCGGGATGCGCAGGTAGGGGAGCAGTTCGCGTGGCAGATCCATCGCACGCGCAAAGTCGTCGGGGGCGTTTTGCAGCACCTGCGCTGCCTTGCAGAAGATGCGAAACAGCCCCGCCGAGGCACGGCGCATCTCGTCATAGAAGTCCTGTGGGAACTCCTGCACCGTATGTGTGGGGTAGCGGTCAGCATAGTCACCGTATTGGATATAGGTAAAGATTGTCGGGTCAAGTGCGTCGATGTAGGTCTCTTTCTGTGTGCTGCTCACGTTACGAACCTCCCGAGGAGCGGAGCCCTGCCTGCCCGAAGCCGGATCTGCGACTGACCTCGCCCGACTTCTCGCTTTTCTTTTCGTTGTAGCTGCGCCCCGCAAAGACGTGACCCGATCCGTGCGAATGAGCGCCAGTGCCGGATACGGTATATTTCTCGGGAAGCGGTGAGAGCGGCGCGTTTGTGCGGTAGGTCATCTGCGCGAGATCCATCCTGCCGCCCGTATAGGAAAATCCGTGAAATGCGAAATAGTTCGGTGCGAGGGGGGCGAGGAGGCTCGCCGTACCGAACAGCCAGACGAGATCGCCCGCGCCGTCATGGCGAAAGGTGACGGCGGTGCTGTCGTCATAGAGCGCGGTCTCCGTGCCGTCGCCGTTGTTGAGAAGGGTATAGCGGCGGTCATAGGCGTCGGCGAGCCGCGCCTCGCCTGCGTTCCACTCGGGATGCACGACATCGCATATGGAAAAGGCGATGTCATGACGATAGAAATACGCTGCACCGAGCGCGCCGACCGAGGCAAATGCGGCGGCAAGGATGGCGGCTTTGCGTCCCATGTTTTTCCATGCAGAACCTCCTCTACATTGCTTCTCCTGTCATCGTTCAAAGCGCCCCTTCCACCGCAAGCGGTCCCCCTCCCCGTGGTGCACGGGGAGGCTTTTTCGTGGGCATACTCATCAATGCACCGCGCCGCTGATGACAAGCGACAGCCCGACGAAGACCCCGAACACGAAGATGCCCGCCGCCGTGTTGCCGCGCTGGATCTCGGCGGCAAGCTTGTATTTGCGGTGCCACGCGTTGATGACGAAGAAACCGGCGATGAAGCAGAGGATGCCGACGGCAGCGTAGACCGCACTCGCGACAACGCCCTGCACAAAAGTCCGCCGGCATCGTCTCGCACGCGGAGGACATAATGACGGCGCGCAGAATCTCGCCGATGCCGATGAACGAGCCCGCCGACAGCCACGCGACCGCGCGGTTGCCGCGCCGAATCTCCTCAGCAAAGTCGCCGGGGATGAAGCAGTCGATCACGATGTTGGACACGATCATGAGCAGGACGCCGAATCCGGCATAGAATACGGTAAGCATCAGTACGGACAGATCAATCATATGGGTTCTCCTTTATGCAGCTGTGTTTCGCGTGCGATACACCTCAAAGAAAAAAATGTCGGCAAAGCACCTCTTGTTACGGCGTTTCTGTTACCACCTCCGCCCGTCCGCGTGTATCGCCCGTGCGAACAAGCACGGCGTAGCGGAGGAGGGTATGACTGCGCTGAAGCCGGTCGGCGTCAGGTGCGCGGTCGGGGCTTGTCTGCGTCACGACAATGTGCGCTGTGCCATCCGCCGCGCTCGTAATGCGTGCGGTCTCCTCCCGCGTGCGAATGATGATCGGATGCTCCGCATCACCGAGCATTTCGTACGCATCCTCCACCCTGCCGTCCACGCCCTCGATGAGATCGAGAGCGACTATGCCTGCATCGACCTGCGCCGTGTAAACCGGAGTACCGTCCTCCTCCTGCTGCTCCGTGTGGTAGGGGGCATCACTGAGGCGTTCGTGCATGACATAGGGGAGATTCACGAAATCGCGGAACGCGTGCCAGTAGTCCCGCGTGTCGAAGTCGGGAGCGACGGATAGGAGCAGGATGATGCAGGCTCCGGCAAGACCTGCAACCGGCTCGATGAGGGAGTTGCGCAGCCTCGATCGCCGATACATCGCCCGTGCCTTCTGCCGCTTACTCGTATCCGTGTCCGTGTCCGCGATGATTGTGGAAGCGGAGATCTTTCCTCCCTGCGAACTGCTGCGACTGCCGTTCCAATACTCGACAAAGAAGGTGTTCCTGCCGTCTGCGCTCTCGTATTGCTCATACCTCGTCTCATCGCCGACCGCCGCATCCGTATCGCCCCAGACCCCTGTTACAACCTCCGTGCCGCTGTCATGGAGACGGTAGCCCTTCGGCACATTGTTTCCCGCAGAGGAGGAGATGATGCATGAGAGTCCATCGTCTGTGATGCTCAGCCAGATGTGTGCATTGGTGTCATTCGTGATAAGCTTATACTCTGTCCATACATCATCCGATGTTTTCTCCTTGTATCGGATCTTTCCCACAATGGTACATGGTTTCGTTCCGATTTTGATGCCGGTCCAACAGTCAAAATCCACGGCATCACCTCCTAGCGGAAATGGGAATCGCTGATAAAATAGACTCTCAGATTGGTGCAGATTTTTTTGTCCTGTCAAGGGAGACAAACCGGACGCATAGCCAAAGCTATGTGGAGGATTTGTTGACACAGACAGGGCAAAAAAGATGCGTTAAGATGGCGCGGCTGAATTTATATTGCCCGCAGAGCGGCGCAGTCAGTGTGCAAGATGGCGCATTTGGCGCGGTGTCTCCTCGCCGGTGGGTGTGGTCGGTGCGGGCGCAGTCGTAGGGGGTGCTGCTGCCGTTGCAGATGCCGGTCTATCCGCAGGTGCGGCAGAGGGAGTGTCAGCCCTCGGACTCTCCTGCAGCACCACGCCGGCACGCCCGCGCGTGTCGCCCGTACGGACGCTCTCGGCGTAGCGGAGGAGGGCGTGACTGCGTCGGAGCCGGTCGGCGGCGGGGGTGAGATCGGGGCTTGCCACCGTCACAACGATGTACGCCGTGCCGTCTGCCGCGCTCGTAATGCGTGCCGTCTCCGTCTGTGTGCGTATGATGAGCGGATGCGCTGCATCGCCGATCTCCTCGTACGCATCCTCCACCCTGCCGTCCATGCCCTCCACGAGATCGAGCGCGGCCGTTGCCGGATCGATCTGCGCCGTGTAAACCCGTGCGCCGCCCTCCTCCTGCTGCTCCGTGTAGTAGGGTGCATCGCTGAGGCGTTCGTGCATGGCATAGGGGAGATTCACGAAATCGCGAATTGCATGCCAGTCCCATGTGCTGAAACCGTCGTTCCCGAGGAGACCGACGAGAAGGAACGTGACCGCCCCGTAGATACACGCGCCGATCGCGACAAGCCTGATGCCGTGGAGCGTCTTTGCCCGCTTCGCTCGCGTCATTGCCCGCAGGCGATCGGCGGGCGGCGGTGCTTCGGGGGCAATATCGGCGGCGGCGATTTTCCGTCCCATCGAGGCACTTTTTCTTCCCGCTCCAGTTTTCGATAAAGAACGTGAACTTCCCGTCCGCTGTTTCGTACTGCTCGTATGTCGCCTCGTCGCCGACTGCCGCATCCGTATCGCCCCAGACAGCAGTGACCACCTCCGTTCCCCTGTCGCGGAGGCGGTAGCCCTGCGGAATCTTTTCCCCCACAGGAGCGGAAAGACTGCACGAAAGCCCGTTGTCTGCAATGCTCAGCCATGTGCGGTCGTTGCTTTCACGTGTAACAAGACCGTACTCCGTCCATACATCGTCCGATGTTTTCTCCTTGTAGCGGATCTTCTCGGCGATGATGTAGGACTTCCCCTCGATCGTCACTCCCATCCAACAGCGGAACTCCATGCGCTCACCTCCATTTATCAGTGCTTCCTTTACTATAGTCTATTTTTACAGGAAGATAAGGATGTGCGGGCGAAAAAAAGACGGTGGGTCTAAAATGATCAATGTTTTCTTAAGAGATATTAAAAGAAAAAAACTTGTGATGTGCGTATGATTTATGGTAAAATAGTTCAGAAAAACGCCACTGCACATCAGTGGCCGCGCATCAGCCGCTTCCCCGATAAAGGAGGAATTATATGTTTCGAAGAATCGCGCTCCTCTGCGCACTCGTCCTCGGCATGGGAATGAGTTCCGTTTGTCAGGCGGGGCTGCATGACCATCCGACGGTCGCTGTCATGCCGTTCAAGAACAAGGCCCCCGATGTCTACTGGGAAAGCTTCGGTGACTACTCGGGGCAGGCGACGGAGTCCTTAATCTCCAAACTCAGTGCCCGCTACGATGTGTTCAACCTCGTTGACCGCGAGTACCTCCAGGATCTGATCGAGGAACAGAGCTTGGGGATGACAGGGCTTTCGGTGGACGGGCCCGAGGTCGGCCGCCTACTGGGCGTAGAGTACAAGATCTACGGGAGCGTCACGGGGCTGACAACGAAGGAAAACCACGTTAGCTTCGGCACATACGAGGGGGATTCAAACTTCGACAATACCCAGCACCGTGTCTTTGCCCATGTCACCCTCCGGCTGATCGAGCTGTCAACGGGACGCATCATGTTGGTCGCACAGGGCGACGGTGCCTCTACGAGCACGAACACGGCCGTTGGCACGCTTATCTCCCTCGGCACGAAGTTTGTCAGCCCCGAGCAGGCCTACAACGCCATCGAAAAGGCGATCACGGATGCGGTCTATGGGAAGCAGGGGCTTCTCACCCAGCTTGGTTATGGCAACAATGATAAGGGAGGAAAGAAATGAGAGCAAGGAAGATTCTAGCCCTCGCAGGATGCGCCGCGCTGCTCACCATTCCGCTTGCGGCGGGAACGGCGGCAGCAGAGGACGTACCGTCCGCAGCAGCGGCGAGTGCACAGCCGGGAGAACAGGCGGGGGCTGCGGAGGTCCGCGCACTGCTCGCGTCGGGGACGTTTTGTGTGACATACACGAGGGACGATGAACCCTTCCGTCTCATCGCGCAGGATGGCAAGCGTCTCCTGCAGACGGGACGCGAGGGGGGCAAGAAGGCGAACGCCATTCAGTACAAGGCCCTTTATATGGATGGGAACTACTACCAGTTCGACAGCGACAACGGCAAATTGTATGCCCGCATCCTGCCCGAGCGAGCCCTCACCAGCCCCGTCCTCAACCCTGAGGAGAACTGGCAGGATGTGCCGGATGACTTGGCACTGCCCGAGGAACTGCGCATCTTCTTCGCAGACGAGATGTTCGCTCAGCGTGCACCGAGCCTCACCGCCCCTGTCTATGAGGGCAGTACGGATGTGACTGTTGCAGACAAGACCTACCACGGCGACCTCTATCGGAGTGCCATTCGCACACAGGCGGGCACAGATGCCGGATTCCTCCGCTACACTGCAGCCTACAGTGGGGAAAAACTCGCCCTCGTGCAGAAACACCTCGTCAAGGGCGATCAAGCGACACTCCTTGAGACCGTTCGGATCGAGAGCCTCAGCAACCAGATCCCGGTGGATGTATTCACGCCGAAGACAGCGGTTCCCGTGTATAAGGCGGGGATGGGCGGGATGAATGACCTGCTCGGTGCCCCCGAGTCCGTTGGCACGATTGGAGGAGGCAAGGCAGATGCAAAGTAAGATATTTTCAGCACTCCTCGTGGGTGCGGTACTCACCGCCGTATTCCTCCCGTCCGTCGACGCGGCAAAGCTCGACAGCTATCGCGCGATGATGGATACACATCGCTGTACCGTCCTCTACGAGAACATCACCCCTGCCGAGCGTCTGCACAACAGGGACAAGATCCAGCTCTCCATGTGGGCGAAGGAAGATATGGCAGATGCGCCCGAGTACGTCAGCCGTGCCTATCGCGGTGTTCTCGTTCTCAACGGATCAGAAAAAGTACGAGGAAAAGGCGTACGACGACTATGCAAAGAGCATTCTGACGACGGGCGGCAAGGAATTCCTCTTTACACGCGACCTCGAATCGAAAAAGCCCGTTTACTACGGCAACCGCGGGAAGGGCAAGGTCGCCGGTACGGATGCGGATATCGAGCGCAGCCTTATCTATGGAGAGAGTTTCGGGGATGCAGATGTCACGCGTCTTCTCTCCATCCTCCTGTCACCCGAGAAGAAACCACTCGGTACGCCGCGTTTTGAGGCGGTGGGCGCGGGAACGCTTGCAGACGGCATGAGCTACGAGGACTATCGCGCAGAGGAGGCGGACAGCCTCGAGGCGGTGCGGTTCTACTTCGACGGTGCACGCCTCACGCGCATTGCCTCCATTACCTACCGCACCGAGGGAGACAAGGTGCGTGCACGCAAATGCATCCTGCGGATCGACCGTTTTGACGCTGCGCCCGACGCGGCATATCTGACACTGCCCAAGGGCATGAAAGAGGTGAAGTAAATGCACCATCCGGCCATCAAGAAAAGTCTGCTTGCACTGCTCGCAGCCGTCGCCCTCACAGGCACCTGTGCTGCCGCAGAGCCGCCTGCACCCGCACCGACCGTCGGTGAAAAAAACCGACCTGCGTCCTCATGGAGTTCACGGACAACACGCGTTTCGCAGGGGCTGGATACCAGTCAGCGTCTCTCAGAGAACCTCATGGTGAAGCTCCTTGAGAGCGGGCGGTTCAACCTGCGCGAGACGAGCTACGTCGGCGGCAACCTCGAACAGCTCATCGCTGACGACAACTACCCTGCCGTACTCGCGGGCAAGGCCGCCATCGAGGGCGGTGATTACAGTGCCGTCTTTGAGAGCCCCTCCTTTGGCGACAGTGCGGCGCAGGATCTTGCAACGGCCCGTGTCGGGCAGATCCTCACGCCCGCCGTCACCGCACGCATCGGCAAGGAGCAGGGTGCGGACTACCTCATCCAGTGCACGGTTCTCGACATCGGTGTTGGTCAGTGGGAGGATCTGAACTTCCAGTCCGCCGTGAACCTCGCCTCGAACCTGATAGGGTCATTCATCCCCGGGGCAGGGGCTCCTCGGCTCGATCATCCAGAACACCAGCAAGAAGACGGACGGCGGCTTCGGCATCCTCACGGATGTGCGCGTCATCAAGGCGGCGACGGGTGAGGTCGTCTGGTCGAAGCGCGTCTTTGAGAAGGCGACCACATCCAAGCTCTTCCTCGTGGGGACACACTCGGGTACCGACATCCCGAGTGCGAAGGTCTACGAAAAAGGTGCTTGAGAAGTCCTCGACCAAGATCTGTCAGGAAATGCTCACGGATATGGACGCGGGCAAACTCTTCCGATGAGAACGTACGGCGCGATGTTGCGTCTCCTCCTCGCCATCTGTTTCCTCCTGCCCGCCACGGCGGCAAGTGCATTGGCAAAGATTCCGGCGGGGGGCGAAGGTGGCGGTTATGCCCATCGGTGCGTATGGGGGATGCCACGGTCTACAATGCGGGCGCAATGGCGACCGAGTACGTCATGGCAGCGCTGAAGAAGGAGAGCAGCTATGAGCTCTACGACTGTGACCCTGAGATCGTCGCAGACCGCCTTGCAGAGATGCACCTCTCGCTCGCAGGGCTGACAGAAAATGCTGCCGCAGTCGAGACGGCAAAACTCTTTGATGCGGACTACGTTGTGCGCGGTAACATCCTCAGCCTCGGCGCGTCCCACAGCGACAGCGGCGTGCTCATCTACGCAGAGGAGCAGCATACAATGACCGCGCACATCAGTCTGCGCATTGTGAACGTGCGGACGGGTGAGATCGTCATGGCATCAAAGGGCGAGGGCAAATCCTCCTCGGTTGCCAGTGGTGTCGACGTGAAGAGCACGCTCGCCATTGCCTCCATGGCAAGCGAGAATGCACAGGCAGTTAGCGGTTTTATGCCCGATACTGTCACATGGGGCGGAAAAATCCGTCTCTACCGAGGATTTGGACAAGGCTCTGCGAAGAGCCACGCTGGATGCCGTGCAGACCCTTCTCACACACATCGATGGCAAAGAGCGAAAGAAGTAAAGGAATCGCTGATAAAATGAAGTCCGTCAGATTGGCGTAGATTTTTTTCGTCCGAACAAGGAGACAAACCGGACGCATAGCAAGGGGCTATGTGGAGGATTTGTCGACACAGTGCGGGCAAAAAAGATGCGCTAAGATGGCGTGGCTGAATTTATCAGTGCTTCCTAAATTCTCCTGTAGGGCATAAAAGGGTTCGGATACCGACGGCATCCGAACCCTTTTTGTAGGAGCGATTTCCTACAGCGAAAAACACAATGCCCTCCACGATCAGCACCATGACGGATGCCCCCGCCGCACAACGGAAAAAGGCTCGCGCCGTTCCACGCGAGATAGAGGGCAAAGACGAATGCCGCCGCGCCCGCGACGGGGGTGCGGGTCGCCTCTACAATCGCGGGGAAGGTCATGACGGCAAGCGTCACATAGGGAACGTAGAAGAGGAAGGAGCGGACGAATACATTCTTGATCTCGCGCCGCAGGAGGAGTGCGGGGGTCAGACGAATCGCAAGTGTCACCGCGCTCATGACGGCGATGTAGAGCCAGATATCAGGCATGGTCGTCCTCCTGTTCCGTGTCGATCGGGAAGAGAGCCGCACCGACTCCGGCGATGAGGAGCGTGAGAAGGATCGTGCGCGTGCCGCCCGAGAGCTCGCTCGTGACGGGTGCATAGGTTGCCGCGAGCGAGAGAACGCAGCTCACCAGCACCATGCCGCCGATGGGGCGGCTCCGCTTCGCGGCGGGGAGGACGACCCAGACGAACATCCCGTAGAGGGCGACCGAGAGTGCGGAGACAACGGCGGAGGGGAGGATGCCGCCCGCGAGGATGCCCGCCGACGTACCCGCCGCCCACGCGGGCACGGAGATCGCCATTGCACCGTAGTTATAGTAGGGGTTGAGTGCTCCGCCGCGTGCGACCGTGATGCCGAAGATCTCATCCGTCACGCCGAAGCTCACGGCGAGCCGATGGAGGAGCGGTGTCTCGGGGGCGAACCGCTGCGTCAGTGCCGCCGCCATGAGGAAGTAGCGTGCGTTTGCAACGAGCGTCAGCACGGCGATCTCAAGGTAGGGTGCCTGTGCCGCAATCACGGTAAAGCCCGCGTACTCGCCCGCCGAGGCGATGTTGACCGCACTCGTCACGAAGCCCCTGCCACGGGGTCAGCCCCGCTGTCTTGGCGAGAATGCCGAGCGTGAACGCCACGACGAAATAGCCGAGCGCAATCGGCACGCCATCGTGTACGCCCGCCATGAACACCGAGCGTCGCGATGTGTCAAGTCTTTCCTCCATCATCGTCACCTCATAGATTGATTTTCTTATTGTAGAATAAATCTGTCATTTTGTAAATCAAATATGTGCGGTATACTTTGGGAATCTCCATAAAAATGGGGCTGTTGCACGAAGCTAGAAAACTTCGTGCAACAGCCCTTGTCATTATGTCAACGGTATCGCCACAAGCGCCCCTTCCACCGCTTACGCGGTCCCCTCCCCGTGTCGCACGGGGAGGCTAGGATTATGGCATATTAGCTTCCCCGTCGCAACGGGGGAAGTGGCGAGCGCAGCGAGTCGATAGAGGGCGTTCGTGCAACAGTCCCATTTTGGGACGTAGGATATGATTGTTTTTATTCGACAGGAGAGGAGCTTTTCCTCTACTCGCGTGTTATTTTTTTAAGAGTGGTTGTCAGTGTACATCAAAGATGTTAGAATAGAAATGAAAGGATGGTGACGGATATGTTGAATGCAGCCACACTTGATCATCGGACGGAATCTACAGAGGTGTGGAACGTGATGCCGCCCACGAAAAGACCCGTCGCCATTGGCGGGATGCCTCGCGCGGCATTGGACTGTGAGCTTGCAAAGGGCGTGGCTTCCCTGCATGACGGCAATGGAATGACACCGGACGAGGTGGATGCGGCACTGGCGCGGGAATTTGGCAGATGAGCCATTATCGCGTGCAGTATTCTCCCGCCGGCTATGAGGACTTGCGGGCAATTTATCGCTATAAATAAACGCTCATGCAGAACTTCTCCCGCATGAGCGTTTTTGTTTTGCGCTGAAAAGGTCAGCCCATCTCATACCCCGCATCGTCGAGGACGGCGGCAAGCTCCGTGTCGGGGATGTCGCGGGCGGCGGTGAAGGTCGCTGTACCCGCTTCGAGGTTGACGTTCACATCACTGACACCGTCCATACCACTGAGAGCCTTCGTAACGTGCTTGACGCAGTGTGGGCAGGTCATGCCCTTGACATTGATGGTCTTTTTCCATGGTAAAAATCTTCCTTTCCCTGTGCGGCGGCAGTATCCGCCGTTTCTTCATGTATGTCATCCACCGCAGAGGCGATGGGGCTTACCGTGACCTCATGGCGCGTGTGCGCCATCTCCGCCGCGGGCGCGTGCTCGATGGCGAACAGGCGCAGGCGCAGCGCGTTCAGTACGACGCAGACGCTTGACAGGGCTCATCGCCGCCGCGCCAATCATGGGCGAGAGCTTGATGCCAAAGGCGGGATAGAGAACGCCCGCCGCGAGCGGAATGCCGATGACGTTGTAGAAGAACGCCCAAAAGAGGTTCTCCTTGATGTTCCGCATGACACTGCGCGACAGACGGATCGCGCTCACAGCATCGAGGAGGTCGCTCCGCACGAGCACCGCGTCTGCGCTGTCGATGGCGACATCCGTGCCCGCGCCGATGGCGATGCCGAGATCCGCCTGTACGAGCGCGGGCGCGTCGTTCACACCGTCACCGATCATGGCGACGCGGTGTCCCTCACGCTGCAGACGCTCCACATGGGCACGCTTGTCCGCAGGAAGAACGCCCGCAATCACCTCCGTGATGCCGAGCCGTGCGGCAATCGCCCATGCCGTGCGCTCGTCGTCGCCCGTCAGCATGATGGGGGTGAGGTTCATCGCCTTCATCTGCGCGACCGCCGCCGCACTCGTCGGCTTCTCCGCATCGCGCACACCGAGGAGGCCGACGACGCGCCCCGCACGCACGACAATGAGTGCCGTCTCGCCGCGCTCTGCCATCTCCGCACGCGCCGTCTCGACCGCGTTCGCGAGTGGGATGCCGAGCTCTGCGAGCAGAGCCGCATTGCCTGCCGCACAGTCCACACCCGCCACACGCGCACGCACACCCTTGCCGAATACCGCCGCGAAATCCGTAGCCGCGGGGACGGTCAGCCCCTCTCCATAGCATAGGCCGTAATCGCCGCTGCAATCGGGTGCTCGCTGCCCTGCTCAAGCGCGGCTGCAAGTGAGGCAAGCTCGTCGGCATCCATCCCGACGGGACGGATGCTAACGAGCTGCGGGCGGCCCTCGGTGAGCGTGCCCGTCTTGTCCATCAGCACTGCGCTGATGTTCCCCGCCGTCTCCAATGCCTCGCCCGACTTGATGAGGATGCCGTGCGCCGCGCCGCGCCCCGTGCCGACCATGATCGCGACGGGAGTTGCAAGCCCGAGTGCACAGGGGCAGGAGATGACGAGAATCGAGATCGTGATGGAAAATGCGAACTCCACCGTCGCGCCCATCATGAGCCAGATCGCGCCCGCCGTGAGGGCAATCGCAATCACGACGGGGACAAAGACCGCCGAGACGCGGTCGGCAAGACGGGCGATCGGAGCCTTTGACCCGCTCGCATCGTCTACGAGTCGGATGAGCTGACGGATCGTCGTATCCTCACCGACGCGCGTTGCGGTGAAGCGGATCGTCCCTCGACGTTCAGCGTGCCCGAGGTCACGGAGTCACCCTCCGTTTTCGGACAGGCATGGATTCACCCGTCACGGCGGATTCGTCAATGCTCGTCGCACCGTCCGTCACCGTTCCGTCCACGGGGATGCGTGCGCCGGGACGCACGATGACCGTATCGCCGAGGACGAGCGTCGCCACAGGCACGACCTGCTCCACACCGCCGCGCACGACCGTCGCCTCGGCAGGTGCGAGCTGCATGAGGGCGCGGAGTGCGCCCGTCGTCTGCCCCTTTGCCCGCGCTTCGAGGTATTTACCGACCGTGATAAGCGTGACGATCATGCCCGCCGACTCGAAATAGAGGTTCGTGCTGTACTCCACCGCGAGCGCGAGATCGCCGTGCCCCAGCCCCCAGCTCATGCGGAACATCGCGAACACACCGAACAGCGCGGATGCCATCGAGCCGATCCCGACGAGCGTATCCATATTCGGCGCACCGTGCAGGAGATTGCGGAATCCATTGACATAGTATGGACGATTCACATACATGATCGGGAGAACGAGCACGAACTGCGCGAGTGCAAACGTCAGCGCATTCTCCGCGCCCCAGAAAACTTCCTGGAATCCCGCCGCGTAGGGTACGCCCCACATCGCGAGCATCGGGCTCATCGCCAGATACATCGTCGGCAGGAGGAAGAGGATGGACGTGAGAAGCCGTGACCGCATGGCACGCATCGCCCTCTCTGCAGCGTCCGCCCCCGCATCCGCTGCGCTGCCACTCTGGGGGGCTGCCTGTGTGCCGTCCCCGCCCTTCACACTCGCGCCGTACCCCGCGTCCTCGACCACGGCGATGATCGCGGCAGGACTTGTGACTGCCGTATCGTAGGCGAGCGTCATGGTATTGGTGAGGAGATTGACGGAGACCTCCGCCGTCCCTTCCATCTTCTTTACGGCGCGTTCCACCCGCGCCGAACACGCCGAGCAGGTCATGCCCGTCACGTTGAATGTTTCTTTTTTCATAGACTACCTTTGTTGAATGTTTTTTGTTACAGTATAACATTCCTGTCAAGTACAAATAGTAATGAGAAAAAAATTCAAAAATAGATTGCACCAAAAAGATGAGAAGTGTTATCATCGAAGGAGCAAAAAGCAAATCATCCAAAGGAGGATTTTACATGGCAAAGGTTGCAGTTGTATTTTGGAGCGGATCGGGCAATACCGAGACGATGGCGAACGCGGTCATGGAAGGGGTTGCGAAGGGCGGCGCGGAGGCTGAGCTCATCCGCGTCGGCGACTTCTCCGCTGACCGCATTGCGGACTACGACGGTATCCTTATGGGCTGCCCCGCCTGCGGTACGGAGGAACTCGACGAGGGCGAGTTCGAGCCGTTCTTCGTCGAGGCGGAGAACCATCTGAAGGACGTGAAGGTCGGTCTGTTCGGCTCGTACGGCTGGGGCGGCGGCGCGTTCATGGAGACGTGGACACAGCGCACGAAGGATGCAGGGGCAGCGATGATCGCGGACGGCGTAACCTGTGAGACGGAGCCGGACGACGATGCCATCACACGCTGCGAGGAACTGGGCGAGGCGATGGCGCAGGCGGTCAGCTAAGACAACATAGCAAAACAAAGAGGTCTGCTGCACGAATGTCAGTTTCGCGCAGCAGACCTCTTTTGTTTTGCTACAATGCCCCTACCTCAGGAGAGAATGGTTGAGACATCCGTATTTCATGTGTTCTTCGCAATGATTGCGCCGATCACGGCACCTGCGATGATCGCCGTGTTGACGCTGCCCTGCGAGTACTTCTTGCCGCCCTTGCGGTTCTTGCGGCCGCCCCATGCGAGCTGCTGTACCTCCGCACGCCCATCCATGCCCGTGTATGCCGCACGCTCCTGCTGCGGCACACGCAGCGGATGCGCAGAGACCTCCGCCGCACCGAGCCCGCCATAGCCGAGCACACCGACAAGTGCGAGGGACTGCGGTTTTCTTCATCGTCTTCATTGTCATCATGTGAATCCCGTCCTTTCAGAGGGTTGTGATGGAGTCCCTGATACATGATCAGCGATTCCTTAAAAATCTCTTCCCGTTGTAAAGAGATCATACCGCCGATGGATGGGAAACACATGCGAATGGAATACGAGTTTTGTTAGGGAGTTGGTTCTAATTTTTGGACAGTTGCATGAAAATTCATTGAGTTGTGCTGAGACGCTCCCGATAGTACTGCGCCTTCCCTCGAATCACATCACCGCCGCGCGTCCCATCCGTCGCCCACGGACGGAATGCAGGGCACTCCTCTGTACCGAGGTACTCCAGATCCCAACGCTCGCAGGTGGAGCGCGGACCGTAGGGCGCGTGGGCATGTACACCGTCCTCGTTGTCCGCCGCCTCGCCGTGGGTGAGGATGCGCTCCTTGTCGATGGTGAGCCACAGCCCGTCCGCGAGTGCTGTCACTGCCTGCGCCAGAGCCTCGATCTGTGCGGCGGTTGGCGGCTCGTACCCGAGGTTGTCCGTCGTCGCACCGACGCAGCCGAGGAGGGCGATGCTGACGCTCCCGCTGTTGCGCAGGTAGGTCGCGGCAAGTACATCGTCGAGTACGCCGTCCCCGATGACGTAGATGCCGCCATCCGCATCGACCTGCACATGATAGTCCGCGAAGAACTGTCCGTAATGCCCCGCCGTCCAATGCAGATAGAGCTTCGTCTCACGGCCGCAGCGGGCGGCGGCATAGCAGAGCGCGGGGCGGTATGCTGCTGCGAGTTCCCTGAGGTCTGCGCAGGTCACACACCGCATCGCGGAGGTGGGCAGTACCGCGCTCATCGTACGCCCTCCTTTTCATTTCGCATCATAACCGTCCGCCCGAGAAATCCGATCAGCCCGGAGGCGATGTTGCTCGTCAGCTCCGCGCTCCCGTAGAAGACGGACAGAATCGCAACCACGACCAGCCCCGTCCCAACCATCCAATCCACGCGCGGCAGATAGTTTCGCATAAAAATTCTCCTTTCCTGTGTTTGCAAGTTTCTTTCCTAAGAAATACTTGCTGCAACAGCAGAAAAGGAGAGTTTTTTGTTTCGGCCCCTGCGGGGATGTGGTTTTTAAAATTGCCCCACAGAACGCCCAATGGCTTAGAAAAGACCTGTTTCCGTCCCCTTGCGGGGATGTGTTATGCCGCACTTTCCGTTACGATGGCAAGAATATCTTCTTGTCGAATGGTATCGGTATCAATGCTGCCGTCCATACGGTCAATATCCGCTTCGTAGGCAACACCAATCTCATAAATCTCTACAATAGAGGCTGTCTCACCTGTTTTGAGCCGAACTTTATCGTACAGCTTGATATCCATGATGTCACTCCTTTACATAGATCGAGGTCAGTCGAATGACCTTCGTCTCCTGATCTTGAATCCATGCGGTCATTACCTTCGCTGTTTTACCATTTTTTTACCCGTTAATTCCATCAAAAATTTGGAATCGTTTCCCATAGCCGTTATCCGGTTTCTCTACTGCCGTATAGTTATTGATATGTGCGGCAACATTACGCATGAGTTCATCGGCATCCTGAATTTGATAGCCCAGTGCCAATCGAAATGCCGCAGCCTTATGCCTGTCCTTTAAGGGATTCAACGCATATTGTGTTAGTTTTTCTTCAAGAAAAACCGCTTTTCCATAGCCACGTATCTCGATAATCATAGATCACCCGATAGTTATGTCCTTTTTCCGTCCCCTTGCGGGGATGTGGTTTTAAAATCCTTGCCTCGGGAAGCCTTGCGCTGCGCGGCTCAATCTGCCATTTTGCGGCGCGGATGTGTCTCCCCTCCTTTTTCGTGCGGCAATACGTTCTATAAACAGCTGTATCCCGTATGGCTCTACGTGCGGCGCGGATTTCTCCTATAGTATACCACAGAGCCGCCCGCCGTGCAAGCCGCTTCCTGCGCACGGGGCACAACTCTACCGCCGCATCCGTACTCCGCGCCGCAGTTTCTCAAAGTAGTGCCGCGTCTCATGCACGACAATGCCCGACAGTGCGATGAGGGCGATGAGGTTCGGGATCGCCATGAGTCCGTTGACGATGTCGGCGAGCACCCAGATCGCCTCGAGTTTCAGAAATGCGCCGCATGCGATGAGCGCGATGAAGACAAGGCGGTACGGCAGGATGGCACGCACGCCCGCGAGATAGAGCACGGCACGCTCGCCGTAGTAATTCCAGCCGAGGATGGTGGTGAATGCAAAGAGGGCGAGCGAGACGGTGAGGAGTATGCCGCCGATCGAGCCATAGAGGCTGGTGAATGCCGCGCCCGTCATTGCCGCACCGGCCGTATCACCGTGCCACGCACCTGTCAGTACAAGAACCAGTCCTGTCATGGAACAGATAATGATGGTATCAATAAACGTCCCCGTCATGGAGATGAGCCCCTGTTCGGCGGGTTCCTTCGTCTTTGCCGCCGCCGCAGCAATCGGCGCGGAGCCAAGACCCGACTCGTTCGAGAACACGCCGCGTGCGATGCCGTTCTGCATTGCCATCATGACGGTCGATCCGACGAATCCGCCTGCCGCCGCCGTCCCTGTGAACGCACTGTCGAGAATGAGCGCGATCGCCGCCGGGATCTCACCGACGTGCATGAGGATGATTCCCGCGCAGATGACGATGTAGAGCACCGCCATAAAGGGAATGATGCGCGCGGCGACCTCGGCGATGCTCTTGAGCCCGCCGATGGTGATCGCCGCGATGAGGACGGTGAGCGCGATGTCGGTCACAACGCGCGAGATGCCGAAGGAGAGTTCCACGGAGTCGACGATAGCGTTGACCTGCGGGAATGTGCCGATGCCGAAGAATGCAACGAGCACCGCCGCCGCCGCGAAGAATGTCGCGAGCGGGCGATACTTCTCGCCCATGCCGCGCCGAATGTAGTACATCGGGCCGCCTGCAATCTCGCCGTGCTCGTCGGTGGTGCGGTACTTGACGGCGAGCAGACCCTCTGCATACTTCGTCGCCATGCCGAAGAACGCCGCCATCCACATCCAGAAGATCGCACCGGGGCCGCCGACCTTGACCGCTGTCGCGACACCGACGATGTTGCCCGTGCCGATGGTCGCTGCGAGCGCGACACACAGCGCCTTGAAGCTCGAGATGTCGCCCGCGCCCTTGTTCTTCGCACGGAGAATCAGACCGAGCGCCCGCGGCAGATGCACCACCTGGATGAGCGAGAGGCGGATCGTGAGCAGGACGCCCGTTCCGACAAGCAGTGTGATGAGCGGAACGCCCCAGAGAAATGAATCAATCGCGTTCAGTATGGGCAGAAATGAGTCCATGGCAGATACCCCCTCAATATTGTATTTTCATCTTCCCTAAAAATGAAAATATGCGGGTATTTTACCACGATAAAGCATAAAATGTCCATGTATACATATAAAATATGCCAATCCTGTGTGCTCCACCCATAACAGTTCTTCATTTTACATATCATCCCAAATAGAGTACAATAAATGCTCAACTTTGAAAGGATGTGGATCTATGCCGGGAATCGGTGTGCTTGCAAATGTGGTCGCGGTTCTGATCGGCGGCGTACTGGGGCTCGGGTGCGGACGCTTCCTCGCGGAGCGCTTCCAGGCAACGCTCATGCGCGCGTGTGCGCTCGTGGTCATCTTCCTTGGGCTCGGCGGCGCACTCAGCAAGATGCTCGTCGTCGGCGCGGACGGGCATCTCTCCTTCGTCGGCATTGACATGATGCTCACCTCCCTCATCGGCGGCGCAATCATCGGCGAGATCCTGAACATCGAGGATCGCATGACGGCGTTTGGCGCGTGGCTGAAACGTATCTCCGGCAGCAGCGGGGACACGCATTTCATCGACGGGTTCGTCTCCGCGTCGCTCACCATCTGTGTCGGCGCGATGTCCGTCATCGGAGCAGTCAGCGACAGCCTGCTCGGAGATCCCTCCATCCTCTTTGCGAAAAAGCGTGCTCGACGGCATCGTCATCATGCTGCTCACGGCGACGCTCGGGAAGGGCTGCGTCTTCTCCGCGATCTCCGTCGGCATCTTCGAGGGGGCGGTCTTTCTCGCAGCGGGCGCGATCGAGCCGCTCATGACGGATGCCGCACTCAGCGACCTCAGCTATGTGGGCAGCATCCTCATCTTCACTGTCGGCACGAATCTCATGACCCTGCCCTACATCCGTGTTGCGAACTTCCTGCCTGCCCTCGTGATCGCCGTCTTGTGGGGCGTGATGTAGCTTTCTCACGCGCCCAAACTCCGCCATACGAAAGGGATCGCTGATAAAACGAAGTCCGTCCGATTGGCATGGATTGTCGTTCGGTCAAGGCGACAAACCGAAGGAATCACAAGAGAGATGTGGAGAATCGAGGGGACAGTGCGGGCAAAAAGCTGCGTCAAGATGGCGCAGCTGAATTTATCAGTGCTTCCTTTGTTCGCTCAAGGAGACAAACCTAACGCGGCAAAGGCTCTGTGGAGGATCGAGGGCGCAGTGCCGGCAAAAAAAGATGTGTCAAGATGGCGTGGCTGAATTTATCATTTCTTCCTTTATCCACCTGTATCCGTCGGAAATGCCTCCAACCGCAGCATATAGTGATACGGACGGCTGCTCCGATGCTGAACAATGTGCTGCTCAGGAATGTTCTTCAGCTTCGCATAGACGGTTGTCTCCGTCTGATCGAGGGTACCCGCGATCTCGGCGACGGTCGCGCCGACATCCGAAAACACCGCCGCTTGCAGGAGAATGTCATAGATCCCCTGCATTTTCCGATCATGCACCGCACACAATACGCGGTCATGATACATACGATAGCGCCGCAGACGATCGTCCAGTACATCCCCCGTAAAAGCGGATTGCCTCATGGATGAATTGGAGCGTTCCGATGATAAACGGTGTCAGATCGCCGCGGTTGAACGCAGATGTCGTTTCCGCAAACAGTCGATAGTATCCCTTCCGACGCTTTTTGATGCGCAGAGACAGCTGGAGTGCGACGGTCGGGTGGAACTCACGCGTCAGCAAATAGGTCGTGATGAAGCGCGACATCCGCCCATTCCCATCGTAAAACGGGTGAATATAACCAAAGAGATAATGAAAAATTGCAATACGGAAAAGAAACGGAATCCGAGCCTCCCGCAGGAGCGCAAGTGCATATTCCATCTCACGCATGATTCTCTCCTCTGGATAAGCACCGCGATGGATGATCTTTTGCGCAGGCGATACGATGTCAACCGAACTCTTGCGAAAGAGCTGCCCGTCCGGCAGATTGTTCGGATCGGCACGACGAATCTCGTCAGCAATAAAGCTGTCAAAAAAAGCGCACGCACATCGGCGGGTGTGTCGAGCGGCATCTCCTCTCCCTGTAAAATCCGCGCGTACTTGTTGACTACCCCGCCCAGACGGATACGCATACGATCCGCAGGTGCGCTCTCCATCGCCGCACGAATCTCGCGTTTCGTGCTGTGCACGCCCTCGATCTCATTGGTCGCAAGGATCTCCTGTACCATACAGGTATGCAGGAACTGCTCGATGCCCTCCTTTGGGATGTGCGCGATCATCGCCAACAGCGTGGTAAAATCCCGTCCGATTGCCTCCTGCAGGAGGGCAAGCTCCTCGGTATAGCAGTAAAATGCAGGATACGACTGACCGCGCCCATATTCCTGAATCTTGATGTCAAGGCGGCGCGTCATGGGGCTGCTGCTGCGCCGCGCGTACTCCTCTTTCCATGCGATCTCGTCTTTGCGGTAGAGTAGATAGAGACTTTCATACGCCACGATCTGCTCACCTCCAAAATTTACGGGTTTTTTTATAGTCGAGAAAACGGAAACATAAAAAAATGGTATTTTTTATGTTTCATATATAGTATACTGTCTGCTCCCATCAGAATCAATCAAAAGTTGCAGGGCTTTCGCCCCGTATGGCGAATCAATACAAAGAGAAACCGAGAGGAGGAGTCCCCATGTCCATACTTGCCGCATACGTTCTGCCCCACCCGCCGCTGATCCTGCCCGAGGTCGGTCGGGGCGAGGAAAAAGAAGATCCAGCTCACGGTAAATGCCTACGAGCGTGCCATGAAGGAGGCGGCAGAGCAGAAGCCCGATACGGTCATCATCGCGAGCCCGCACACGGTCATGTACGCCGACTATTTCCACATCGCGCCGGGCGAGGAGGCAGAGGGCAGCTTTGCCCAGTTCGGCGCGGAGGGGCTCACGGTCGCGGCGCGGTATGACACGGTGCTCGCAAAGGAGATCGAAATGGAGGCGGGGGAGATCGGCATCGAGGCGGGCCCTGTCGGCGGGCGGAACGCCGCGCTCGATCACGCCGTCATGATCCCGCTCCACTTCCTGCACGCGCACACGCGGGACTTCCGCGTGGTGCGCCTCGGCATCTCAGGGCTGTCCCCGCTCGCACACTACAATTTTGGCAAATGCGTCGCACGCGCCGTCGATACGCTCGGACGGCGGGCGGTCTTCATCGCGAGCGGCGACCTCTCGCACAAGCTCACCCCCGAAGGCCCGTACGGATTCACCCCCGAGGGGCCGCGCTTTGACAAGGCGTGCATGAAGTACCTTGAGGAGGGCGACTTCCTAAAGCTCCTGCGGATGGATCGCGCCCTCTACGAGCCGGCGGCGGAGTGCGGACTGCGCACGTTCTGGATGATGGCAGGTGCACTCGACGGGCAGGCGCTCAAGATCAAGAAACTCTCCTATCAAGGGCCGTTCGGTGTCGGCTACGGCGTTGTCTCGCTCCGCGCGACGCGTGCGGATGTGCGCCGCAGCTTCGCCGAACGCTATGAGATGCTCGAACGGCGGGCGCAGGAGGAGCGCCGCGCCGCCGAGGACGACTATGTGCGGCTCGCACGGCACGCCATTGAGACGATTGTCACGACGGGAAAAACTGCCCGAGCGTCCTGCGGATCTGCCCTCTGAGATGGCAGAGCGCGCAGGTGTCTTCGTCTCACTCAAAAAGGACGGCGAACTGCGCGGCTGCATCGGCACATTTGAACCCACGGCGAAGAATATCGCGGAGGAGATTCTCCAAAACGCCGCCTCTGCCGCTCTGCGCGACCCGCGCTTTCCACCTGTCAAGAAGGAGGAACTGGACGCACTCGTCTACTCCGTGGATGTGCTCACAGAGCCGGAACTGGTCGCGGGTGCGGATGCACTGGATGTGAAAAAAGTACGGCGTGATTGTCGAATACCGCGCCCGCAAGGGCTGCTGCTGCCCGATCTCGCGGGCGTGGACGCGGTGGAGGAACAGCTGCGCATCGCCCGCCAAAAGGGCGGCATCCCCGCCGATGCACCGATCCGCATCTGGCGGTTTACCGTCGAGCGGCACCACTGAGATGGATACACAGCTCGTCTGCACGGACGGAGCGGCGGACACGTCTATGGATACACAGACCATGCGTGCGGGCGCATCTGTGGACACTGCTGCGTCTCCTACGGGCGCGGACACACCGATCACCCTGCACGCTCTGCCCCCATGCTTGCCGTCTGCGTGTGGGTGCGACGGGGTTCTGCCGTGCACGCAGGGAACGAGGGTGGCACGATCCGCACCATCAACTATGGACGGCTCACCGCGCTCGCGCTCGACCCGATTGAGAAAAAAAGCCGCTCTACCATTTTTATCCCAACAGTCAAATTCTCTCGGTCGGCAGCTTTGGCTGCAACCTCGCGTGTCCGTTCTGCCAGAACGCGGGAATTGCAGCGGCAGACGAGCGCATCGAGACGGAGAACGTCACCCCCGCGCAACTTGCCGCACTCGCCGACGAACTGCGCCGTCAGCCGCGTGGCAACATCGGCGTTGCCTTTACCTACAACGAGCCGCTCGTCGGCTATGAGTACATCATGGACACGGCCCCGCTCCTGCACGCGGCGGGGCTGAAGGTCGTACTCGTCACGAACGGCATGATCTGCACGGAGCCGCTCACGCGTCTCCTGCCGCACGTCGATGCGATGAACATAGATCTGAAGGCATGGCACACGGACACCTATCGGCAGCTTGGCGGCGACCTAGCGGCGGTGAAGTCGACCATCGCAACCGCAGTCACACATGGCGTGCACGTCGAGGTGACAACCCTCGTCGTCCCGGGCATCAGCGACCGTGCCGAGGACATGGACGAGGAGGCGCACTGGCTTTCCTCCATCTCTCGCGACCTCCCGCTCCACATCAGCCGCTATTTCCCGCGTCACCGCATGAGCGCACCACCGACACCGATTGCCGCCATCGACCGCCTCACAGCAGTCGCACGGCGACATTTGCAAAACGTCCACCGTGGAAACTGCTGAGAGAGCGCCACGAAAATCACGGTGCAAACAATCAAAGAAGATGATCGAATGACAACGTGGAAAGTACTGTCCCGTCTTTCCTCACCAACATCTAATGACACAAACATAGGGACTATAGAGCATTGTATGTATCTATAGTCCTATTTGTTTGCACAAAAGTTTAATATAGGCATGAATCCCATAGAAAATATGGATTTTCTCTCCACGCAACGAAACGTGACAGAATCGTATTCTAACAGCACAGCCATTTTCATAGAAGATGCGTGCATTTGTCCCGTATATACGCTTTCATTTGCCCCATTTACAACGGCTGATGAATTGTGTTATCAAAAGAGAAGATGGGGTTTCGTTCATTTGTTCTAGATTAGTATTGAAGTGAACGAAATTAGTGAAAGGAGTCATTTTTATGAAGATCCATAGGGGATATTCGAGGCGGGGTCTCAGCGCATTGATTGCGGCAGGACTGGCGCTCGGGGGCGTATCTGCATACGCGGAGACGATCACGGAGGACAATCACAATGTGACGGTCACGGATGAGCGCAGCAACGTATACGGTGCGAGAATTCTCGTTCATGAGGCGCGCGATGGCTCTGCCGACTACCATGCAAACGCGAATACGGTCAACATTACTGCACAGGGCGTACAGAACGGCGATCTCTACGGAGCCTTCATCGAGCAAAGAGCCGCGCTGACGGGCAGCAATTTTACCGCCGAGGCAAAGGGAAACAGGATAAAAAAATCAGGGCGGTGCGATCACGCACGCCACTGCCGCCCGTATCGCACTCACAACAAATGCCATCGGCACGGCGACGGCAACAGCGGACAACAACGATGTCATCGGCACGGGCGGCAGGTATGCGTGGATTACGCAGGGGCGGCACGAGCATGGTCACAGCGGCAAACACCGCCGCCACGGCAACGGTCACAAACAACGACATCAGCATCACAAATGGTACGCTCGGAGAGGGATTCTCCGCCGACGGCGGCAGCGCACGTGCCATCATAAACTACTGGGGCAGGGGCGGACGCTGCCGCGAACAACAACACGGTCACACTGCGCAACAATACGGGCGAAATCAACGGTTCGCTCATCGGCGGCTTTGCCTATGCCGACCCGATCGGCACGACGGGCAGCGCGACAGCAAACGAGAACGCGGTCACGGTCGAGGGCGGCAGCTATGAAGACGGACGCAGCGTCACGGGCGGCACAGCGCAGCTCATCACGGGCACAAGCGGCGTGACGGCAACGGCAAACGGGAACCGCGTCACCCTGCGCCCGACCGAACACTCCATCTGGGAGGGTATCAACGGCGGCACTGCCACAGCAACCGCACTTGCGGGAGCGGCGACGGCAACGGCGAGCAACAACACCGTCACACTGACCGCAGGAAGTTTCGTAAAGAGGAAATCGCCGAGGGCGTCACCACGGAAACCAACATCTACGGCGGCTATGCTGAGGCAAGGTCGAGCGATGATGCAGCAAATGCCGTCGCAGAGAACAATGCGGTGCACATCGGCGGCGGCACCTACGAAACGCCGATCTATGCCGCACGTGCAGTTACGGACGGCACCGCGCATACGACGGCGACTGTACGGGGCAACACGCTTGAAATTACGGGCGCGCCCGACCTTTCCCGCATCGGGCTTTATGGTGGCGTTGCTGCAGCAGCAAACGTGACCCGCGCGGACAATGCCCTCATCGTGCACGAGACGAAGGGAATCACTGCGCAGAGTATCGCGGATTTCCAGAGGCTCACATTCTACGTACCTGCAGGCATGACCGAAAAACGATACGATGCTCCGTGTGACCTCCACGGCGAATACGAACCTGAATGGCACGACGCTTGAGGGCGTATCTGCCGGGCAGCAGCACGGCGAACCGCCTGCGCCTCCTCTACACAGAGAACGCGCAGATTGATACGGACGGTGCGACCACGATGACCGTCTACGAGGGCGTCTCGGGACATCGGACGGCGAAAATGGGCGTCACGACGAATAAGAAAGAGCTCATCGTAAAGGTTGACGGCAGCGCCATCGACGGGGGCACAACGCCGCCGCCGAATCCGAACCCTGACCCGAACCCGAATCCCAACCCAAACCCCAATCCGAACCCTGACCCGAACCCTGACCCGAACCCGAACCCGAATCCGAATCCCAACCCAAACCCCAATCCCAACCCGAACCCCAACCCGAATCCGAACCCCGGCAATAACAACTTCGTTCTGCACGAGAACACGAAGTCCCTCGCCGAGACCATGACGGGAACGGCGGCATTTCTCGGTGCGAGCGGCGACCTTATCGCGGGCGGCGGTATGGCGAGCGCCTCAGCCGAGGCAGCAGGAGCGAGCGGATTCGCCCCTTTGCTGCCGTCGGCGGATCGAGTCTGCGCCATGAGACCGGCTCTCGCGTGAATGTCCGAGGCATGAATCTTGCCGTTGGCTTCTCACGTGAGGTCATGCGCGGCGATGACCGCATCCTCTTCGGTCCCATCGTCGAGTACGGACGCGGCAGCTATGACTCCTATCTCGATGACGGCACGCACGGCGAAGGGAATACCCACTACGTCGGCGGCGGCGTCTTCCTCAAGCAGGAGAAAAAGGACGGCATATTCTACGAAGGCAGTCTGCGTCTTGGCCGCATGAGCACGGACTACGAGGCAGACCTTCCTGTCGGCGGGATCACACGCCGTGCGTCCTACGATACGGACGCGAACTATATCGGTGCACATCTCGGTCTCGGACATACGGCGAAGGCGGCAAATGGAACGGAGCGTGAGCTCTATCTCCGCTACTTCTATACGCGTCAGAACGGTGCGAGTGCAACCCTCTCGACCGGCGACCGCTATGACTTCCACGCCGTCGACAGCCACCGCCTGCGCACAGGTGCACGTTGGACGATCCCACAGGGGAGCGGCGCGCTCATCCTCGGCACCTCCCTTCAGTATGAGTTCAAGGGAGACGCAGGTGCAACCTACCACACAGGCGGCTTTTTCCCTACGACACCCCAAGCCCCTCGCTCAAGGGTCTCTCCGCGAGCCTCGAGCTCGGCTGGAAAGCTCCGCTCAGCAAAAACGCCACCGCCGACCTCAGCGTCGAGGGCTGGGCGGGCAAGCAGCGCGGTGTTACCTTCAAGGCAGGGGTTTGACTGGAAATTCTAACGATCCATTACGGCATCGTGCCAAACGGTCAACCACCATATACAAAAATGCCCCTTTTCACGGGGGCATTTTTATTGGCGATACATCAGCGGATCCACCTCGGAGCGAATCCCGTGGAGCTCGAGCTCCTCTGCAATCTGCTCGGTCGTGCGCAGCAGCAGAGCGCGAGATGTGCGCCAAATCATCTTTTTTTCGTACGTGCTTCCATCATAAAACATAGCGGCGGCTCTTCTGCCCATCCTTTTTCACAATCTGTATCTCTCCCATAAACGTGAGGTTCCCTTTGGTCGCTCGGCAGAAAAAAACGCACGACGCGAATCTCATCGAGCGCATAGCTCTCCTCTGCCGTGCCGCACAGTCCGTGGTAAAATGCAATCAGGCAACCGTCCTCAATGCGCAGCACATCATAAAACGCATCCTCCCCTCGAGAACGCGCGAGAAACCGTACCGTCAATATCCCCACAGAGATACCGACTGATAGGAGCACCGTGATCCAAATAATTTCTTCCATCCACGCACCTCTCCTGCCTGCATCATGAGAGAGACTACGACAAAGACCTCCCGTACCACGCACAATACGAGAGGTCTTTTTTTCCTATGATGAATCCGTTACAGCATCGCCGAGACAGCCGCCGCCGTCGCGATGGAGCTTTGCGCCGCCTTCGACATGAGCAGCGGATCCGCGCTCTGCTCGAGTGCCTGATGCTTCATCTTCTCGATCGTTTCGGAGACAACATCCTTGCCCGCCTCTGGGTGCGAGCCGCGCGTCACGATCTGAGAGACGAGCTTCGTCCCCTCGTAGATCTGCGTGATGACCGTACCGTCCGCGAGGATGCGCGTGATGACCGTGTCGCCGACCTTTTTCCGCCCAGTCGCGTGCCTCCGCTGCCTTCATCTCCTTGAAATTCTGCAGCATCTTCGCAAAGGTATCGGACGTATCCTCCTTCACGGGATTTGTGCGCCGCTCAGCAGATGCCGGCACAACTCCACGGCTGCCATAGAGCTTCTCGAGTTCCATCATTTTCCCTCCCTTCGCGCTTCCTGCTTGGTATCGACTTCCTTACTGTTTCTATCGGAGAAATGCCCCTGTTCTTAAGGAAGTGCTGAATTTATCAATACTTCCTTAACATTTTCCCTTGAATTCCCATCGGTTTTCCGATAATATAGAATCGTACGAAAAAGGAGATGATGAGAATGAGCGAACTGCTTTCCTTCTCCTCCGACTATCTGGAGGGGGCGCACGCGGAGATCCTGCAGCGGCTTGTCGCAACAAATCTGGAGCAGACGGCGGGCTATGGGCTGGACACGTACTCCAATGCGGCACGGGAGAAGATACGAAAGGCGTGCCGCAGTCCGCGTGCAGAGATTCATTTTCTCGCGGGCGGAACGCAGACGAACCGCATTGTGATCTCATCTCTGCTGCATCCCTACGAGGGCGTGATTGCCGCAGACACGGGGCATATCACCGTACACGAGGCGGGCGCAATCGAGTGCGGCGGTCACAAGGTGCTCGTGCTCCCGCACACGGACGGCAAACTCACGGCACGCGCCATTGAGAGCTGCCTGCGCGCCTATCACGAGGACGCGAATCGCGACCACATGGTGCGCCCCGGCATGGTCTATCTCTCGCATCCGACGGAGTACGGGACGCTCTACACCATGGACGAGCTGGAGGTCATCAGTGCTATCTGCCGTGCGAACAAGATCCCGCTCTTCCTCGATGGGGGCAAGGCTCGCGTATGCGCTCGGCTGCCCCGCGAACGAACTGACCCTGCCCGCCATTGCACGTCTGACGGATGCGTTCTACATCGGCGGGACGAAGTGCGGCGCGCTCCTCGGCGAGGCAGTCGTGTTCCCGAAACCTGATACCGTGCCGCATTTCTTCACCATTGTCAAGCAAAGCGGTGCGCTGCTCGCAAAGGGGCGCGTGCTCGGCATCCAGTTCGACACACTCTTTACCGATGGACTGTACGAGCGCGGCGGAGCGCACGCGGTAGCAGCAGCCGACCGCATCCGTGCGGCACTCACGGAGAAGGGCTATCAGCTCGCTGTGGACAGCCCGACGAACCAGATCTTCCTCGCGCTCGATGACGCGCAGCACGCGCACCTCTCCGCGCACGTCAGCATGGGATTCTGGGAGAAGCAAGGCGACGCGACCATCATGCGGATCGCGACCAGCTGGGCGACACAGGGTGCAGACGTGGAGCGACTGATCGCAGTGCTGTAAGAGAAAATCCACTTGCACCGGTGCAGACAAACTGTTATAATAGGCATAGAAAGAAACGTCCTTTGACGGCATCTTTCCAAAGTTGCTAAGTTATAATCTATAACCGCTCATTTGTGGGAATGGGCGGTTGCTTTTTTTGTTATCGCGAGAACGTACCCGGTCGCCACAACAATCAACACGATTGCATCAGCTTCTGTCATACTCACTCACCCCCTTTCGGGGAAAGATACCGCCGCAGGATTCCTCCTGCCCAGGACGTTTCAATGACATGATAGCATAGTCGAATATAAAAATACAAACAAATTTTTCGTAAAATTAAGGAATCACTGATAAAATGAAGTCCGTCAGATTGGCGTAGATTTTTTTCGTCCGAACAAGGAGGCAAACCGGACGCATAGCCAAAGCTATGTGGAGGATTTGCCGACACAGTGCGGGCAAAAAAAGATGCGCTAAGATGGCGTGGCTGAGTTTATCAGTGCTTCATAATAACCTCCATCGTTCTTGACGATGCCACGCACAAATGATAAAATAGGTATTACTTAGTGATCGAAGTAAAATGGAAAATGATCCATAGGGACGCGCAGACCACATTCCTCCGCTGCGTCTTTCCAAAACGGTACAACCCGCGCCGGACAAGGAATAGAGACGATCTGCCACGCGCTCTTTCGTCCGAAAAACGCATTTTTGACAGCAAAAAAACAGCGCGAAAAAAACGGATGACTTTCCAAAACGCCTTCGCAGCCCGCGTGGGACAAGGGCTGGAGACGACAGAGTTCCAACACACATAATGCTGCGTGCGGCTTTTGATCCTAGATTGGTGTTCGGCAAAAAAGCGTTACACTCGCCTCTCGTGGGCGAGCGTAACGCTTTTTTAGGAAGCACTGATTAATTCAACACAATTGCCTTGGTGTTTTTCATTTTGTCAGGAATTCCCTAGCATGCCCTCTTTCACTTCATAGAATTATCTACATCATACTTCCATCCGTATCTTCTTAAACCGTCTCCCTGTCATCATGTGGTCGATCAGTTCCACCTTTTGCGGAATCTTGTAACTCTCCAATCTGTTTTTACAGAACAGGCGCAGCCGTTTCTTGAAATCTGCCAAAGATTCATTCCCCGCGATTTTTTTACCCTTGCCTTGACGATATTGCCCAGCATGGGATTTACTTCGCCGCTAACCGCTACATCCTCCACGCCATCCATCTCCTGAATGACGCTTTCCACCTCTGCCGGAAAAACCTTCTGTCCACCGACGTTGATCATCTCGGAGCGTCTGCCTAGGATACGAAAATATTCTCCATCAACCAGAACCTCATCGCCGGTTCTAAACCAGCCGTCCTCCGTAAACGGACTGGGTGCATTGAGATACCCAAGCATGGCTGACGATCCTTTAACTTCGAGCAACCCATCCACCACACGCGTTTGAAAATCTTCGCCGCCGATTTTCACCCATAGGGAATCCGAAGACAGGGATTTTGATTGCATGATACCGATTTCAGAAAGTCCATACATTTGCAGCAGCTTTACATTGGGAAATATGTCGTGGAATCGTTTCAATGTGCTTTCCGGCATTGCCTCTGTCCCGTATGACATCATTTTCAGACTGGATAGATCATAATTTTTATAGGATTCGCTCAGAAGTAATAAATTGATAAAACTGGGAGATGTCGGAAGAACCTCGGCATGATATTTTTCGATATTACGGCAGACTGTCTCCGGCTGACGTGAATCCAATGTAATGATACATCCCGTATTTGACAACACATACAGCAATGTATTGATCCCGCCGATATGGTCAAAAAGCAGGAATGTCAGCATTCGCAGACATTTTCGTGGCACTTTGAATTTTTTTCCAGGAAGGGCAGGGAAATCGTGAACAGCCGCCTTGCTCTTTCCCGTCGAGCCAGAAGAAAATATCACAAGACCCGGATGATTTTCTCGTTTGAGTTTTTGAATGATTTCATGATCTGCTCTGCGATTCTCCGTTTGGAATAAAAAAAGCTGTCATCCTCATGAAGAATCACCGTAGCTTCCACTTGTGCAATATTTTTTTCAATTCCTCCTTGTTGACAACACTTTCCGTCAGCGGAACAATTACACACCCAAGGTCAATCAGTGTCAGCAAAAGTGCGGCTGCATGTGGAGAAAAATCCGCCTCAATGCTCACCACCAAAGGAGACGATATGTATTCTTTTAATGTCGCCCTGTCCTGTTCAATATAGGATAGAATATCATGATACGTGTAGACTTTGTCATGCCAGATCATTGCCTCGTTTTCGCTGTTCGCACGAAAGCGTTCGAGAAAAAAATCGATATGCAAAACTATACGCCTCCCAGATAAATAACTTGCCCGGTAACAAATGAACTCTGTGGACACAGGAAAAAAATCGATGACATTTCCCACATCGTCATATGTTCCAAAGCGATGAATCGCCTGTCTCATCAATAAGGTTTCTATCTTTTCAGAGGGTACACCGCGAATCAGGTCCGTTTGGATTGGTCCCGGTCCTACCGCATTGACCGTGATTCCATAATCCGCATATTCGCGTGCCAGAGTTTGTGTCAGAGAGACAATGGCGGCTTTCGATGCCGCATAAATCGCTTCCCTTCCAATTTAAGAGGAGTTGCCACCGTTGCAAAGTTTACAATACGCCCATCCTTACTTTTTCTCATAAGTTTGGTGGCCTCGCGGCAGAAAAGAAACGTTCCGATGGTATTGGTGGCAAGCACTTGATGCACCGAATCCAACGGCGTGAGGAGAGAATGGTTCATAGAGGCGATCCCGGCATTATTGATGAGGGACATCGAGCCTGCCGTATGTTTTTCGAATATACGAAAAAAATAGGCCGTACCGCCTGCTCATCGCTCACATCCGCGCAGAAATGGGTATAGCTGTCAGCGTATTCCAATGCCCATTCAGGTTCGTTGCGACTGCAGCCGATTACATGGTCGCCCATCGCAATATAATGCTTCGCCAGATACGCACCAATGCCCTTGCGGGTTCCAGTAATCAGAATAATCCGTTCACTCATTCCCCTGCTCCTTCAGATGCGATTCGATGTAGTCGGTAAGTGTTCCCACCGTGCGGAATGGGCTGTTCTTCTGCGACATTGCGCGCGCATCGGAAAGATCCGACCACTTGTCCGAACCTGTCCTCAATCATCTGCTCAATGTCCACCACCAAGCTAACAAAAATCGACTGAATCCAGCGTCCCCCCCACACCAAAAAGTACGCTGTCAGCCCCTTTTTTTCCAAATCCACCGGGTTTTCGAGCGTACTGTTAAACTCCGCGATATGCTCAATAATGGCTTCCTGAATGTTGTTCATGTTATTCGCTTCCCTTCAAACATAGACAAAGTTCTTGAAGAAGGAAAAAAATATTTGGCTACATTCTCTTTTTTTGTTTGAGCCATTTATCCTTCGTCATGATGAGGCGATAAGCCAATTTTTTTCTTCTCCCTTTTTTTGACCTGATGATCCTGTGTATGGTCGATATCATATCCCAAAAAAATGTATCAAGTTTTATGGCTCGGCGATTATCGGCAAAGACATCGGTATTCAGTTGAAGCATATCCATATACTGAAAAGCGTAGTCCACACTGACATAAAACAAGCAAAGTGCTGCATCGGGCGGTAGATTGGACACGCCCCCTAAATAGGCACCCGGAGAACAGGTACGACAGTCTTCGTCATACTCGGTATAGCCAATATATCCGATGGATTTTCCTTGATACGTAAAGACAAAATTGCGCTTGATCGGCTCCGCCTCCATACGCTGAAACCATGCGTAATGTTCTTCCCATGTGATTTCATGGTCGGTCAGCATCATATCATGCACCTTGGGAGAGTTGCGCCAATCCAGCAGCAAACGTAAATCACGTTCTTCAATGGGACGCAGATGGTATTCACGGACAATCTCCGACATAGATTCCACATCCTATTCCATAACGCATCCAATGGAGGATCATGACAAGCATAGTATAGCCAAACAGCCCAAATTCAAATATCCAGATTCCGCACGAGCCGGGCATTCTCCTCGATGAACTGGCGGCGCGGCTCAACCTTGTCGCCCATGAGAATGGTGAAGAGCTCGTCTGCCGCCTCGGCATCCTCCGCACCGACCTGCAGCATGGTGCGCCCCTCGGGGTTCATGGTGGTCTCCCAGAGCTGCTCTGGGTTCATCTCGCCGAGACCCTTGTACCGCTGGATAGTGACACCGTCGCGCCCGATCTCGTCGAGCTTCTTCGCTTGCTCCTCGTCGGAGTAGGTGTAGAAATGCTTTTTGTCCTTGCGGATCTGGTAGAGCGGCGGCTGCGCGATGTAGACGTGTCCGTGGTCGACAAGCGGCTTCATGTAGCGGTAGAAGAAGGTGAGGAGCAGCGTGCGAATGTGTGCGCCATCCACGTCCGCATCGGTCATGATGATGATCTTGCTATAGCGGCGTTTCGAGAGGTCAAACTCCTCGCCGATGCCTGTGCCGAATGCGGTAATCATGGTGCGAATCTCGGCGTTGGCGAAGATCTTGTCCAGACGTGCCTTCTCGACGTTGAGGATCTTACCGCGCAGGGGCAGGATCGCTTGGAAACGGCGGTCACGTCCCTGTTTTGCCGAGCCGCCCGCAGAGTCCCCCTCGACGATGTAGATCTCGCACTGATCGGGATCCTTGACGGAGCAGTCCGCGAGTTTGCCCGGCAGGCTCGACACCTCCAGTGCGTTCTTGCGCCGCGTCAGCTCGCGTGCCTTGCGTGCCGCCTCGCGCGCGCGGGATGCCATGAGTGCCTTGTCGAGTACCTTTTTTGTAATGGCAGGGTTCTCCTCGAAATACTCGGTCAGCCCCTCGGTGACGATGGAGTCGACGATACCGCGCACCTCGGAGTTGCCGAGTTTCGTCTTGGTCTGTCCCTCAAACTGCGGCTCGCGCACCTTCAGACTGATGACGCAGGGTGAGCCCCTCGCGCACGTCCTCGCCCGAGAGGTTGCCGTCCTTGTCCTTGAGGACGTTCAGCCGCCGCGCGAAGTCGTTCGCCGCACGCGTGAGGGCGATCTTGAACCCCGCGAGGTGCGTGCCGCCCTCCTCGGTGTTGATGTTATTGACGAAGCTGTAGATATTCTCCTGATAGCTGTCGTTGTACTGCATGGCAATCTCGACAACTGTGTCGTCCTTCACGCCGTTGAAGTAGATCGGCTCCTCGCTCAAGGTCTCTTTCTTGCGGTTGAGGTGGGAGACAAAGGAGCGAATGCCGCCGTCGAAATGGAAGGTCTCGCGCCGCTCCGCCTCGCCGCGCTCATCGACAAGGGTGATTGTAATGCCGTGGTTGAGAAAGGCAAGCTCGCGCAGACGGTGCTTCAGCGTCTCAAAACTGTAGGTGGTGACGGTGAAGATCTCGGGATCGGGGACGAAGTGGACGCGTGTCCCCGTCGTCTCTGACGTTCCGATCTCGTGGAGTTTCTCCTGCGTCACGCCGCGCGAAAAGGGAGATCTCATGGATCTTGCCGTCGCGGCGCACCTGCACGTCCATCGCGGAGGAGAGCGCATTGACGACGGAAACGCCGACGCCGTGGAGGCCGCCCGAGACCTTATACCCATCGCCGCCGAATTTGCCGCCCGCATGGAGCACGGTAAGCACGACCTCGACGGCGGGCATGCCGCTCTCGTGCATATCGACGGGGATGCCGCGCCCATTGTCCGTGACGGTGATGCTGTTGTCCCGATGGATCACGACCTCAACGTTGTCGCAGTAGCCCGCAAGTGCCTCGTCGATGGAGTTATCCACGACCTCATAGACGAGATGATGCAGTCCGCGCTCCGATGTAGAGCCGATGTACATACCTGGACGTTTCCGCACTGCCTCCAGTCCTTCGAGGACTTGGATCTGTCCCGCGCCGTAGTCGGCATCGACGGCGGTCACATCGTCACCCATCTCCTCGGCGGAGATGGCAATGCCCGAGAGGTCGGGCATATCCGCCATTTCGGCGGCTTCCTTTGCCTCCGCCTCAGTCATCGGACGAACCTCTGCCTGCTCTTCGTTTGCACTTAGGTCGATTGTCTTTGCCATTATGTCCTCCTTGGGGATACTATTTTCTAGCAATCGATGTTACACAAATAATCTCGTAGTTGTTTTCTTTCAAGATATCGGCGCAATACTTTCTCAGAGGTGGAATATCCTCTGTTATCATATCCCACACCTTCGAGAAGTCTACCCCTGTATCATACCCATGTGCAATAATATTGCGCTGTCCTTTGATCTGTTTCCATGGAATCTCTTTTGCCTTTGCTAAAAACGCATCCGAAAGATGTCGGGCAATCTCTCCGATCGCCTGTAAATTGATCGAAACATTTCCTTGATAGATATGGTTGTCGATGAAGAGCGTTCGATCCTCGCCAAAATATGATATGGTGTCAAGGATTCGATCACAGTGCTTGACGATATGCTGTAGAATCTGTGCATCCTTCTCGCTCACTGTCATAGATCAGTATCTCCTCTCTTTCCACATATTTTTTTGAAGATTTTATACTCCTCCGGGATTCTCGTAATCAGATCGATTTCCTTCCCTAGAGCTTCTTCGAGGTCTGCATAAAAACCTCCGAGTTCGAGAAACTTCATTTTCTCAGCTGCTTTTTACATGAAAAATCCACGTCGCTGTCCTCACGCGCTTCACCGCGTGCATATGAGCCGAAGAGCCAGACTTTTTTTCAATCTTGTATTGTTCGCAAATAGGGCGGATTTTCTCGCGGATTTCGTCGATGGTGAGAATCATGAATCTCGCCCCCTTCCCTATGATTTCTTCTGTGCCTTACGCTTCTTCATTTCCTCCCAGAATTCACGTGTGGTGATGAGTTCGTTGCGCAGTTCCCAGAAGGTGCTCTGAATTTTTCTTCGGTGTAACCTCGTCGGGCGGCAGTCCGCGATGGAGCATGGTGAGCATGCGTGCATTCGCGCTGTCCTGATCGGTGTACTCGGTTGTACCCGCGATCTGCCGCACGAGGTCGGCGCGCTCACTGCCGAGCAGGAGGGCATCGCAGGAGGGGATGCGGCGCACGATGTCCGCGAGTTTTGCCCACGGCTCACGCATGAGAATCGTACGTACCTCATGGCGCACACTGCGCTCCTCGGCGCGGCGGCAGTCATGGCAGACGCGCTCAATCATGCGCCCGCACGAGGGGCATGCTGTGTACCCGCGCTGCTCCTTGAGCCGCTGTGCCTTGCGTGTCGTCTGATAGGCACGTTGGATGCGCTTCGCCAATTTCTCATCCGACACACTCTCTGCAAGTGCCGCACCCGCCGCAATCTCCGCGTCGCTGAGTCCCGTCTGGACGAGGGCGCGTGCGTAGGCGGCGCGTATCTCCGTATCCCTGCCCGTCCTCTGCCGGAATGGGAGCAGGACGCGCCGAACGGGAAAAAGACGATCTCCTTGACGAGCCGTCCGCCCGCGTAGTTATTGACGCGCTGGATGGTGTCGGGCATGGTCATGCGCATCTCGTTTTTCCATGTGGCATCGGGTGCGTAGAGGAAGAGTTTGCCGTCCTTGATGGCGACGGCACGCACGCGGCGTGCGACCATCTCCCCGATGATATCCGCCCAATGGGAGAGGGTGGTATGCGCGATGTAGTCGCGCTCGAACGCGGGACCGAGGCGGTGGACAGCGGCACGCACATCATCGCCCGCATTTGCTGTGCCGAGTGTTGTGCGCATAAATCCGCCTCCATTCCTTCGCCGTATGTACTCAACGCGGCTACGATACGTTCCACTTCGTCTGCAAGAGCACTACATCTCCCGTATCTGCCCATTTTCCACATACCGATACGTTCCCATGCGCTCTGACGGGAAATATGCCGCATCGGTCGCGGTGATAAAGGTCTGGATCTCCTCGCTGCGGATAAAGGAAAGAAGCGCGGCGCGGCGATCCGTGTCCAGCTCACTCATGACATCATCGAGGAGGAGGATCGGTGCCTCACCGACGTTCTCGCGCAGGTAGAAGAGCTCGGCGAGCTTCAGCGCGAGCGCACCCGTGCGCTGCTGTCCCTGCGAGCCGTAGCTCCTGAGACTCATGCCGCCCACGGCAAGAACCAGATCGTCCAGATGCGGACCGATCCCCGTCGCAGCGCGTGCAATATCACGCGCACGCATTTCCTGAACATCTCATTATACCATAGTTCGAGACGTTCTGTCATGCCATCTTTCAGAGGGTCAGTCCCTCGGGCGCGTGCGCGATCTCATACGATACGGTCAGTTCCTCGCCCGCCGCGAGCACCGACTGCACACGCGCAGAGAGCGCACACAGCTGCTCCGTCGCTGCAATCCGCCGCGTGACGATGTACGCGGCGCTCTTTGCGAGCTGTGCATCCCACGGGAGCAGTGCATCGACGGGCGCAAGACGCTCGCGGATATCCTTGAGGAGAGCTCCCCGCTGACGCACGATGTGTGTGTAGCGCAGGAGTTCCCCGTAGTACGCAGGGCTTGCCTGTGAGAGCTCGGCATCCAGATAGCGGCGGCGGAGCGCAGGCGCCCCCTTGACGAGAAAGAGATCCTCGGGGAAAAGAGCACCATCGGCAGGGATGCCGACGAGATCGCGCTGTCTGAGATTTTTCTCCGCTGCGCTCGATGCGCCGCCGTGCGCCGCGTGCAAACGTAAAGGAAAGCTCCGAGGGAACATCGTGCCGCAGGAAGGACAGCCCGATATGCGCCCCGCTTTCCCCTATCCGAATAAGCTCCGCATCGCTCGATGTGCGATGGGAGCGTCCAAACGCGGCATAGTAAAGTGCCTCGATGATATTCGTCTTGCCCTGTGCATTCGCTCCGAGGAAAAATCTGCACCCCTGGATCGAAAGCGAGGTGCAGCTCCTCATAGTTGCGGTAGGAACGCAGTACAAGTGATGTAATCTGCATAACTACGAACGAATGACACAGTAAGTATCTTCGCCCTCGATTGTAATGACATCACCGACGACAAGTTTGCGTCGGCGAGCCGTCTCGACTTCCCCATTGCGGAGGATCGCCTCTGCGGCGATCAGCTCCTTCACGACACCGCCGCTCGGAACTGCCCCTGCAAGTTTGAGGAACTGATCGAGCTGGATCGTGTCTGTATGAATCTCGATATCTGTCAATGTGTCCTCACAGGCGTTACAACGTATACATAGTTCAGGTCAACTTCTTCGCGGATCGTGATCGGCGAGAGATTCATGCCCTGTGCATTTGTCCCTTGCAGGGAGAGGATGAAGGTATCGCTATCGAGCGATTTTACCGCATCCATGAGATAGGAGGCATTGAACGCAATCGTGACATCATCGCCCGTCACCTCGGCGGGAATCGTCTCCTCCGCCTCGCCGATCTCGGGGCTGTTCGAGGAGATGCGCATCAGTCCCGGCTCGAATGCGAGTTTGACGATGTTGTATTGATCGGTGCGTGCAATGAGCGAGGCGCGTTCGACGGCGGAGGCAAATGTCGCAGCATCGAGGGTTACACGCGTTCGGATGTTCTCCTCCGTCGGAATGACGCGGCGATAGTCGGGAAATGCGCCCTCGATCAGGCGCGAGGTCATGTAGATGTTATCCGAGGACATGCTGATCTGGTTATAGGAGCAGGTGACGTGGATGTCACTTGCCACCTCGCCCGTGATGGTGCGCGTGACCTCCTCAAGGAAGCGTGCGGGGATGATGACGCGGATCGATCCGGCATCCTCCTCGAGCATTTCACTCTTGACGGCAAGGCGATGCACATTCGTCGCGGCAAACGTAACTTCCCTGCCCTCGACTTCAAGCTGACAGCCCGTGAAGATCGGACGGCGGTCACGCTGTTCCTCGCGTAGACAGGCGAATGCAGATTTCTTGACAAGACGTGCAAGCGTACGATCTTTGATGGTAAATTGCAGTGTTCCTTCCATACGTTGAAGTACAGGAAAATCTGTTGTCTCCATCGTGCGCAGGGTAAAACGCGCCGTACCGGATTTAATAACGGCGAGGCCGTCGGAGCTCTCCGTGTCGATGGAGACTTCCTCGGCGGGCAATTTGCGTGCGAATTCGGTGAGGTACTTGCCGGGCAGAACTGCCGTGCCGACCATATGAATCTCGGCGGGGATCGTAACGATAAAGCCCAGCTCGTAGTTCGTGGACTGGAGTTCGAGCTGTCCTTCCTTCGCCGTCATATAGATGCCTGAGAGAATGGGGGTTTGCGGCTTGGTGGAGAGCCCCTTGCTGACAATCTGCAGCGCAGAGATGAGGTCGCTCTTCCCGAGTGTGATGTGCATATGTGTTCCTTTCTGATGGAGCTTTGCGCGGTCTGCGCACCGTTTTTTTCTATGAATGCGTGTAGAAAAATAAATATAGTAGCTGTAGTAGTAGGTGCTGTGGATTGGTGGAAAAGTGGAGAAAAGCCTGGAGTGGCGCGGAGGTGACTGTGGATAAGTTGTGCGGAGTTATTCCTGAGTTATCCACAGTTTACACAACTAAGGGGTGGATGAAATGTTATCCACAAAGCATCCACATGAAATGCCGTGGGAAATGAACAGAGATGTCCACAGGGCAATCATGTCCGTAACATTTGACGTAGATTCGGGAATTGCATCAGATCCCCTTGATCTGGATGCTCAGAGATTCGATGAGTGCCTTCGTCGCGGGGTCACTGTCCGTCAGGTTCTGAATCTTCTTGTGTGCGTGGATGACAGTGGAGTGGTCGCGGTTGAAGAAACCGCCAATGGTCGGCCAGGATACCTCTGTCAGCTCATGGCAGAGATACATCGCGATCTGGCGTGGGTAGGCGATGTCGTTGCTGCGCTTCGAGGAGCGGATGTCCTCGCTCGTCACCTTGAAATGCGTGCAGACGATGCGCTCGATCATCTCCATCGTGATGCGCCGCCCCTTCTCACCACGCAGATAGTTGCCGAGCGCGGCGATGCAGGTCGTCTCGTCGATCGGCATCCGCATCGTCGAGGCGTATTTGATGAGGCGCGTGAGTGCCCCCTCAAGCTCGCGGATGTTGCTGTCGACGCGGCTCGCGATGTAGGTCACGACATCCTCCGGGATATCGACCTCCTCGGTCTGCGCCTTTTTTTCTGGAGGATTGCGACACGCGTCTCGAACTCCGGCGGCTGGATATCCACGACCACGCCGCCTGCGAAGCGCGAGATCAGGCGATCCTCGAGCCCCTTGACATCCTGCGGCTGGCGATCCGAGGTCAGGATGATCTGGCTGCCGTTGTCGCGCAGCTTGTTGAACGTCTGGAAAAAAACTCCGTCTGTGTCTGCTCCTGTCCCCCAAAAAACTGGATATCGTCGATCAGCAGCACGTCGATGCTGTAGTATTTCTTACGGAACGCATCCATGTTCTTCTCGCGAATCGAGCGGATAAATTCGTTCGTGAAATCCGTGCTCGCAATGTAAAGGACGCGTTTCTCGGGGTGATCCGCGAGAATCTTGTGGCCGACCGCGTGCATCAGATGGGTCTTGCCGAGCCCCACGCCGCCGTAGATGAAGAGCGGATTGTGCGAGGGGAGACCCGGTGCATCTGCGACCGCCTTTGCCATCGAGTACGAGAACTGGTTGGAGCGTCCCATGACGAACGCGTCAAACGTGTACTTCGGATTCAGCGTCGAGGCATCGTCCGGCGCCGCCCCTGTCTCGCTGCTGGGCGCAAGCGGGAGGCTGCCCTGCGCGGGCACATTGAAACCTTCGATCTCCTCGGCGGTCATGTGTCCGATATGCGCGTCTTTTTGCGCGGCTCCTGCGCCGCAGCTTTCTCCACAGGCGGCTCTTTTTTTCCGGATGTTTCTTTTTTTCGCCGCGTCCGCCGCCCGATCCACAATCAGTGTAATCATGTAGGGCGCACCGAGTGCGTGCTGCACCGCATCCTCGAGGAGGACGAGATAGCGCGGCTCGATGTACTGCTTCGTGAACGAATCCGCCACGGCGAGGACGAGTTCATTGCCGTCGAGCGAGACAGGGACAATGCGCGAGATCCACTGTTTCACAGCGTCTTTGGGGATGATTCCGTCGGTTTTTTTCGAGTATTTTTTTGCCATTGCAATTCGATGGCAGGGGTCATTTCTTCGGACATACACCTGAGTCCCTTCAAAAAAATTTTTTTGTCTGCGTGCGTCCCCTTTTATCCACAGAGTTATTCACACTTGTGGATAAGTTTGTCAATGAATGCGGTGCGATAATATGCGTGGGAATGAAATTATGCACGTTTTTTTTCACAGGTTTTCCACAATACAGTGAGGATATTTTAGCAAAAAAAAAGAGACTTATCAACAGGCTCTTTCAACCTAGCTAGGGAAAAAAACGCGCAAATAGAGTGTCCACGCCTTGACAGTGCGGCTTTTTCGTCTATAATGTCCCCTAGTAATCCCTATGATACGAATCGCCGCACGGCATATGCCGCGAAAACGCGGCAGCAAAGGAGGTGACGTGAGGTGAAGAGAACATTTCAGCCCAACAACCATTGGAGAAAAAAAGACACATGGATTCCGTGAGCGCATGAAGACGAAAGGCGGCCGCCTCGTATTGAAGAGAAGGCGTCAGCGCGGACGAAAGAAGCTGTCGGCGTAAAGCTGCAGCCTGACAGAGGTCACGCGAGTGACCTCTTTTTTTAGCGATATGGAAGAAAAAAAGATACACCTTGCCGCGTGCAAAGATGATTAAGCGGCGCAGCGACTTTCAGCATGTCTATCAAAAAGGCACCTCCGTCGCGGGGCGGCGGATGATCCTGTACGTCCTGCGCGACAGCCGCGTCGCGGGCAAGGTCGGCTTTGCCGCCGGGAAAAAACTCGGCTGCGCCGCTGTGCGCAGCCGTACGAAGCGCCTCCTGCGTGAGGGCGTATCGCCATATGCAGCACGAGCTGCGCACCGATGTCGGGATTCTCCTGATCGGGCGCGCGGGACTTGCTGCGGGCAAAATGCAGGATGCCGCCGTCGAACTCCGCAGCCTCGCGCGCCGCGCGAAGATCTTTGCAGACGGAGGCACGCCGCATCGCACGGGGAGCAGTGATGAAGCGTCTGCTCCTTCTTCTGGTGCAGTTCTACCGCAGCTGCATCTCTCCGCTCCTACCGCCCTCCTGCCGCTACTACCCCACCTGCTCCGCCTACGCGATGGAGGCGATCGAGCGGTATGGCGCGCGGCGCGGCGGATGGATGGCACTTCGGCGCATCCTGCGCTGTCATCCGTTCCACGCGGGCGGCTACGATCCCGTCCCTTGATTTTCATTTTTTTAGAACGAAATACATACTTCCCTACAGTAGGGAGGAAACAGCGTTGATCGAATTTTTTTAGCAACCTCTTTGCGCCCATCATCCATGTCTTGCAGTTCATCCTCGGCGGCTTCTACACCATCACCAGTGCCGCCGGACTCGTCAGCTACGGCTTTCCCATCATCCTTCTCACCATCCTCATCAAGGTCGTGACCTATCCGCTCACTGTCAAGCAGATCAAATCCATGAAGGCGATGCAGGAAATCCAGCCGAAGATGAAAAAAAGATCCAGGAAAAAGTACAAAAAGCAACCCGCAGATGCTCCAGCAGAAAACGGGCGAACTCTTCCGCGAGGCGGGCGTCAACCCGCTTGCCGGCTGCCTGCCGCTCCTCGTGCAGATGCCGATCCTCATGGGCATGTACTACGCCCTCTTTAACTTTACCTTCCCGAGTGCAGAGGCGGCGGCATTCTTCTGGCTGCCGAACATGTCAGAGCCCGATCCGCTCTACATCCTGCCCGTCCTCTCGGCAGCGACCACCTATCTGCAGCAGAAAATGACCTCCACCGAGATGAATCCCCAGATGAAGATCATGATGACCATCATGCCGCTCTTCATCGGCTGGATCAGCCTGACCTTCCCCTCGGGACTCGTCCTCTACTGGGTCACGATGAACGTCGTGCAGATCACCCAGCAGTGGTGGATGTACCGTGGTGAAAAATGCGGCAGCAAAGGGGGCAAACTGACATGGCAGAGATCATCGAGACCACCGGAAAAACCGTCGAGGACGCACTCTCGCACGCCCTCGACAAGCTCGGCTGCGGCAGAGCTGAGGTCACCCTATGAGGTCGTGCAGGAGCCCTCGGGAGGCTTCCTCGGGCTCTGGGGCAAACGCGAGGCGCGCATCCGCGTCACGACGCGCCCCGTGATCCCGCCGCAGCGCACCGAGGTGCAGACACCCGCGCCGCCGACCGTCATTACACCGCCGCCTGCGCCTCCCGTCGTGGAGAAAGAGACCGCAGAGGAGAACGCTCCATCGGACGATGGATTCGGCGTGCGTCCGAAACGCTTCCACACGGATCTGCGTTCCTCCGCGCGAAAGAAGACGGAGCAGAGCACTGCGCCGCGCAGCACGGGAGAACGTGGACACCGTGAGGGCGGACGCGGCGAGGACACGCGCCCGCCCCGTGAGAGCCGCGGCTACGGCGAGCGGCGGGACTACCCCACGCGTGGGGGATATGGCGAGAGCCGCGTACGCAGCCGCTATGAGGGACAGGACGAGCGGCGCGAACGACGCGAGCGTCCGTCCTACGAGCGTGAGAACGCGGGCTATGAGATGCGGGAACGTCGTGAGCGTCCCGACACGCAGCTCCTCCCGCTCACCGACGAGATGGCTGCAGCAGCTGAGACATTTCTCGGCGAGATCTTTGCTGCGATGGCACTCAGCGTCGAGCTGCATCGCACAGACACCCCGTCCGGCACCATCTTCAACATGCAGGGCGAGAACCTCGGCATCCTCATCGGCAAGCACGGCGCAACTCTTGACGCGCTCCAGTACCTCACGAATCTCGTCGTGAACAAGATCCCCGAGACCGGCTATGCGCGTATCATCCTCGATGTTGAGGACTATCGTGCACGCCGTGAGGAGACACTCACGCGCCTCGCGGGGCATCTCGCGGACAAGGCGTGCCGTATCGGCGAGGAGATCCACCTCGAACCGATGAGCCGCCACGAGCGCAAGATCATTCACATGGCACTGCAGGACAACCGACGCGTCACCACCTACAGCGCGGGCGACAACCCGCGCCGCTACGTCGTCATCGTTCCGCGCCGTCGTCGCTATTCGCGTGACTACGACGAACCGAGCTATGACCGCTACGAGCGGTAAGGGCGCACCCTTTGATGAGACTTTGGATGATACGGGAAAAATCGTTCAAAGTCTCTAGAAGATACTTGAGATACAAATGAGGTGTGTTGTACGGAGCCGAACGCTTCATACAGCACACCTCTTTCCGACATTTTGAGAAATGGGAAAGGGAAAGCATGACCGAGGACACCATCAGCCAGATCGCCACCGCGCAGGGAACGGGCGGCATCGGCATCATTCGTGTGAGCGGAGCAGACGCACTGAACATTGCGCGTGCGGTATTTCGTCCCATGCGCGGGACGCTTGGGGAGATCGCGCCGTACACGGCACGCTACGGGAACATCGTCGCGGCGGACGGCACCATCATCGACGAGTGCATCCTCCTCTTTATGCGTGCACCGCACTCCTACACGGGCGAGGACACCATCGAGCTCCAGTGCCACGGGGGCACAATCGTCCTGCGCTCCGTCCTCCAGCGTACATGGGAGACGGGTGCACGTCCTGCCGCAGCGGGGGAGTTCACAAAACGCGCCTTTCTGAATGGACGGCTCGACCTTGCGCGTGCCGAGGGTGTTATGGAGCTTATCAACGCGCGGAGTTCTCGTGCTGCCCGCGCCGCGCGGGAGCGTCTGGCGGGCGCACTCGCGTGAGATCACAGCGATCCGCACGCGCCTGCTCGGCGCGATTGCACGCATCGAGGCGGGCATCGATTTCCCCGAGGACGACATCCCCGCCGCATCCGCCGCCGCACTCCGCGCAGATATCAGTGATGTCGCCGCTGCTGTACAGAAACTTCTCACGGGCGCATCCGCGGGACGCATCCTGCGCATGGGGGTCAAGACCGTCATCGTCGGCCGCCCGAACGTCGGCAAATCCAGCCTCCTCAATGCCCTCCTCGGTACGGAACGTGCCATCGTCACCGACGTGCCCGGCACCACGCGGGATGTCATCGAGGAGGAGATCAGCGTCGAGGGCATTCCCCTTCGCCTCATCGACACCGCAGGACTGCGTGCGGCAGAGGACGAGGTCGAGCGGCTCGGCGTTGCACGCACCGAGCAGCACCTCGGCGATGCGGAGCTCGTCCTCGCCGTCTTTGACAGCTCCTGCGGGCTCACCGACGAAGACCGCGAAATCCTCGCCCGCCTCAAGACCATGGATGCGGACATCATCATCCTCTGCAACAAGGAGGACTGCGCCTCCGTCCTGCGTGTCACCGATTTCGATGGACTGAACGCACCCGTCCTCATGATCTCTGCACAGGCGGGCACGGGGCTCGATGCCCTGCGCGAGACCATCGCCGCCCGCGTCCGCGCTCTTGAGGGCGATCTCGGCGACGGAGCACTGCCGAACAAGGAGCGTGAGGTCGAGGCTCTCCGCCGTACCGCACAGCACCTCAGCGAGGCGGAGCGCAGCCTCACGGAGGACATGGGCACGGACTTCATCTCGATCGACCTGCGCGGCGCGTACGAAACCCTCGGCGAGATCCTCGGCGAGACCGTCGACACCGATCTCATCGACCGCATCTTCAGCGAATTCTGCATTGGGAAATAAAGGCAGCGCATGAAATCATTGAGCGAACTCTCGTGGACGACGCGCGAGGAAAAAATCTTTGCACAGCTGCGGGATCTTGCACGCATCTACGGTGCAGAGAAACTCGTATTGTTTGGCTCACGGGCGCGCCGTACACACGGGGAGCGAAGCGATATCGACCTCGCCGTCTATGGCTGCGAAAAGTTCCGTGACTTTTCCTTTGCCGTCGATGAGGAGGTGGATACGCTCCTCTCCTTTGATCTCATCCATATGGATGAGACGGTATCCCCTGCACTTGCGGCAGAGATTGAACGAGATGGAGTGATCCTCTATGAAGCGGTATGATGAATTTGTGCGCCATCTGGAAGTCCTGCGTCAGGCGCACACCCAAGACCTGACGAATGAATTTATCATCAGAGGCATCATCGACAAATTCTTCGTTCAGTTTGAACTCGGGTGGAAACTCTTGAAGGATCTCCTGCACTATGAGGGGCTGGCGGTCGCCGCCTCGGGCTCGCCGCGCATCATCATCAAGGAGGCATATCTCCTCTATGATTTCCTCGATGAGGAAACGTGGCTCTGTATGCTGCGTGCGCGGAACGTCGTGACGCATATCTATAACAGCGTACTTGCGGAGAAACTGGTGAAGGATATTTTGGCGTGCTATATTCCCGCATTCACTGCAATGGAGGCGGGTATTAGGAAGCGTTATGGAGATCTGCTGATGGAAAACAAGAAATTGTAAAAAAACCGCCCTACGGCGGTTTACTGTACGAAAAATCTGTTTGTGTTTTAGATCTGACTATGCTATCATGTGATTGAAACGTCCTGGGCAGGAGCAATCCTGCGGCGGTATCTTTCCCCGAAAGGGGGTGAGTAGGTATGACAGAAGTTGACGCGATCATTTTTCCGGTCGTTGCCACCGGATATCTGCTTGCAATAGCAAAAAAGTAACCGCCCACTCTGCCAAGTGAGCGGTTGTTCAAAAACAATTCGCGACTAAGGAAAGATGCCGTCAAGGACGTTTCTTTCTGTATCCATTATAGCAGGAAGCATTCGCCTTGACAAGTCAGAATCTCATAGAAAAAGAGCCGCATCAGCGGCTCTTTTTGATGTGGCAAGAAAAATCCTTATCCCACGATCCAAGTGACGAAGTAGAGGACGAGCGGGATGGTAACGCAGAAGATACCGATGAAGTCGATGTAGACACCGGTCTTGATCATCTTCGTGATCGGGATGTAGCCGGACGCGTAGACGATGGCGTTCGGCGGCGTCGACACGGGCAGCATAAAGCCCAGTGAGGACGACAGTGCGATACCAACCGCGACGTGCACGGGGCTGAAGCCCGCAGCGACCGCCGCTGTGATGCCGAGAGGGCCGATCATGTTGGTCGCCGCCGTGTGGCTTGTGAGCTCGGAGAGGAGCAGCGCCATCACGCAGAAGATCGCAACGAGGGCGAACTCGGAGGGCTCGCCGCCGAGCATGCCGACGATCTTGTCACCGACCCACTGCGAGAGACCCGTCTTATACATCATGCCGCCCATCGCAAGACCGCCGCCGAAGAGGATGAGCGTACCCCACTCCACGCCCTGCACCGCCGACTTCCACTCGAGCGTGAACTGACGCTCCTTAAAGTTGATCGGCATGAGGAAGAGGAGCAGTGCACCGAACATCGCCGCGACCGCCTCGGGGAAGAGGAGGTTGTACATCTTGAGGATCGGCGAGGTGCTGCCGAGCGTCATCGAGAGGATGCCCGGGAAGACCCAGAGGAAGACCGCGACGAGGAAGCAGACGAGCGTGTTCTTCTGTGCGCGTGTCCAGCCGCCGAGCTCGGCGACACGGGCACGGATGAACTCCTCTGCGCCGTCGATGCGATCCACATCGGGCGGGAACATACGGATGAGGATGACATATGTGATGATGAAGTAGATGACCATGGCAATGACACCCCAAGTCATCCACTCGAAGAAGGAGATGTGGATGTTCGCCATCTGGTCGAGGAAGCCGAGCATGATGATGTTCGGCGGGGTGCCGATCGGGGTGAGAACGCCGCCGATCGAGCAGGCATATGCCGTCATGAGCATGAGACCCGTTGCATACTTGTAGTCATGCAGGGTCGATCTCCTTGCCGTTGGCGGCCATCATCTCCTTGATGGCACCGAGGAGGCCGAGGGCGATTGGGAACATCATCGCGGCGGTTGCCGTGTTGCTGACCCAGCCGGAGCAGAGTGCTGCGGCAAGTCCGATCGCGAGGAAGATGCGGCGCGGATTCGAGCCGACCCACGAGCGTGCGAGCAGCCAGTAGGCGAACCGTTTGTCCAGCCCGTGATCCATCATCGCCTTTGCGAGGATGAATCCGCCCATAAAGAGGAAGATCATTGGGTTCGCAAAGGCGGCGTATGCGTCCTTTGCGGAGACGACACCGGTCACAACGGCGAGCGTCGGACCGATCAGGGACGTAACAGGGGATGGGAACCGGTTCGGTAATCCACCAGAGAGCGACGAGAACCATGATGGCAAGCAGTTTGTGTGATGCGACCGTCAGTCCTTCAATGGGTGTCAGGAATACCAACAGGGCAAGGATTGGTGCTCCGAACAGTCCTACCAGACGTCGTGTCCGATCAAACTTTTGTTCCGCCTCATGGATTCTTTTGGGCTTCTTTGCTTTGATCAGCACTCATTTTTTTCAGCCTCCTTATACTTTAAGGTAATAATTTCTTTTGCCCGGTTATTATTATACGAAACTTTCAACCCTTTTTGGCAACTATTTTCTCACGTAAAGAGCGACTTTTTCGCCATTTTTCTGCTATAATAAACGTGTCGAATTCATACGAATATGAGGAGGATTTTCATGCAAAGCTTTACCTATCACTGCCCGACCGAGATCATCTTCGGACGGGATGCGGAGAATGCGGTCGCCGGGAAACTGCGCGCGTTCGGGGCGAGCCGCGTGCTCATCCTCTACGGCGGCGGCAGCGCGGAGCGGTCGGGCCTGCTCTCGCGCATCGAGAAAAATCTGACCTCTGAGGGACTGGCGTTCCTCGTCATGGGCGGCGTGCGTCCGAATCCGCGCGTCTCGTTCGTGCGTGAGGCGATCCGCGAGGGATTTGCCGCCAATGTCAACTTTGTTCTTGCCGTCGGCGGCGGCAGTGTCATTGATACGGCAAAGGCGGTCGCACACGGCATTACAAACCCCGGCACCGACATCTGGGACATCTGGACGGGCAAGGAGGAGCTCACGAAGACCATGCCCTTTGGCGCGGTGCTCACGATCCCGGCGGCGGGCAGCGAGACGAGCGACTCTGCGGTGCTCACGAACGAAGATACGGGGCAAAAGCGCGGGCTGAACACGCAGCTGAACCGTCCCGTCGTCGCCTTTATGAACCCCGCGCTCGCTTTTTACCCCTGCCGCGTGAGCAGATCGCGGCGGGGGCGGCGGACATCATGATGCACACGATGGAACGCTACTTCACGAGCGTCAAGGAGCCGAACGTCTTCACCGACCGCGTTGCCGAGCAGCTGATCCGCACCGTCATGGAGTGCGTGCGCCGCCTTCTCGTCAGCCGCAAGGACTACGATGCGATGAGCGAGCTCATGTGGTGCGGCAGTGTCTCGCACAGCGGCTTTACCGAGCTCGGGCGCAGGAAGGACTTTTCCGTGCACAAGCTCGGGCACGAGTTGTCCGCACGCTACGATGCGACGCACGCACAGACCCTCACCGCGCTCTGGGGGTCGTGGGCGCGGTACGTTTATGCGGACGATCCCGCACGCTTTGCACATTTCGCGGGTGCCATCTTCGGCGTGGATGCGGGCACGGACGAGGAGCGCGCACGCGCGGGCATCCGCAAGATGGAGGAGTTCTTCACCGAGATCGGGATGCCGACGAGCCTTGCGGGGCTGGGCATCGGCACACTCACCAAAGGAACGATTGAGGGAATCGCGAGTGCTGCCACGGCAGGCGACACCATCGTCCTCGGCGACTTCCACCCGCTCAGACGCGCTGATGTCATCGCCATCTACGACATGGCGAATCATTGAGGAAATGAAAAAAAGGACTGCACTGCAGATCGATGCAGGCAGTCTTTTTTTCGTTTTGGGAGACATCAGACCTCCATCTTGGATATCTGTTCCGCTCTGCTGTTGTCGACAAGTTCTTTATACCTAAAAAAAGGCTACGGTACGAAGTTTTAGCTTCATACCGTAGCCTCTTTACATACGCAGAAAGCACTGTCCTGCATATACGATAACAATACATACGAGTACAAAAAAAGATGCTCACGCAGCGAACCGACGGTGAAGAGGCGGATGCCGACCTTCTGCGTGGGATAGAGCAGCGGCACCTTGCCGCAGACAGCGTCCTCCGCGATGTGCAGGAGGGCACCGCCGAAGATCCATGCGAGGACGGCGAAGAATGCCGGGTCGTAGAAGAAATACTGCTGCGCCTGCATCAGTCCGCCGATGAGCGCGATATAGAGCATCGGCCAGTGCGACCAGCCGCGATGACGGCTACGCCATGTACGCCATCCGATGCTCTGGGGTGTGCCCTCGATCTTGTCCGGCAGGACGGCACCGACCGCAGCCGCCGCCGTGAGCATCGGATCGGCGGTGACGGCATAGGCGATGGTGGCGGTGAGGGAGATGTGACTCGTCCACTTCACCTTATGCTTCTCCGACCCGCTCCCGCGCCTCGGCGATCACGTCCGCGAGCGTGGTTCTCTCCATCTCGCGCTCCATGGCGGACTGGATGGCGGCAAGGCGGCTGTCGAGCACATTGTGGATGTTGCGCCCGACGGGACACGCGGGGTTCGGGTTCTCGCGAAAGCTGAACAGTGCATTGCCGCTGATGGACTCCACCGCGCGGAAGATATCCGCGAGCGTGATCTCCGCGAGGGGGCGTGCGATGTGCGCCCCGCCCTCGCGTCCGCGTGCGACGGTGATGAGTCCCGCGCGCCGCAGCTGACCGAGGATGCGGCGGATGACGACGGGATGTGCGCCAATGCTCGCGGCAAGGCTCTCGCTCGTGGCGGGTGCCTCGTCTCCATAGAGATCGACGCAGATGAGGATATGGACGGCGATGGTGAAGCGGCTTGAGATCTGCATATTGTACCCTCCGTTGTTCTGTATGTCTATCATACAATGAACCGTGGGAAAATGCAAGTGCTACGCAAACTCCTCGGCACGGCGCAGCTGCTGCTGTACGTCGAGGAGGAGCTTGTAGTGGACGGCACGCCCTCGCATACGAGCCGCTGCACGGTCGGCAGCTGCCAGAGGGCACGGATGACGGTGCCGCTCCGCAGGGCGAGGTCGGTGGTGTTTCCACTGCCCGCGAGGAGCGGCTTGTAGGCGATGTTGATGTAGCCGAGCCTGCCGTGGCGTTTGGGGATGCGGCGCACGACAACGGGCGCGAGGACGCAGCCGTGCAGGATGGGCAGGATGATGTTGCGCCGCCGTGCGAGCCGGCGCGACGCATTCTGTCGGATGAGGCGCAGCTCCTTGTCCTCGCGCTCTGCGAGACAGGAGAGGACGTACTCGGTCGTTGCCGAGAGTGTTAGGCACGCGCCTGTGACGGTATGAATGACGGTGGCATTCATGCCCTTTTCGCCAGATACGGGGACGAGCGCGAGAATGTCTGCCGCTGCGGGCAGTTTCTGCATGAGCATTTCTCGTTTCGTGGAGTTCATATCGGTTCTCCTTTCCTATGGGCGGATGCCGCCCCTCCTGCCCTGCCGCCGGCGCAGCGCACAGGCACGAGTAATAAAAAAACAATCACCTGTTCCTTTCTGAATGATATTATATAGAAAAATTTGTTCGCGTGTAAAGATTTTTTTGAAAAAGGACTCCTCTTTTTTTCTTCGCGGCAAGTATCCATGTGTAAGCCGCTTACGGAGACGAACAGAGAAAGGAGTTGAACCACCATGGCACGCAAAGATGCAACGAGCAAGGTGACGCTCAAGGTCATCACGGGGGTTGGCGCGGACGGCAAGACGATCTACAAGAACCGTACGATCGGCGGGATCGCGCCCACGCTCACGGATGCCGATGCACTGTCGGTCGGACGCGGATTCGGCGCACTGCAGAAGCACGGTCTGAGCCTCGTGACGCGCACGGACACGGCTGTCCTTGAGGACTGAGGACGCATGACTACCGAGGAAAGGAGGAATGAACGATGTCGACGAAGAAACAGCTGCGCATGACGATGAAGATGTCCAGCGGCAAGGAGATGACGGTGAGCCTGATGGACCCGAAGGACGGTCTGACGAAGGCGGAGGTCGCAGCCTGCCTGCAGAACGTCATCGACAAGAAGGCGATTGTCGCGGGCGAGGCATACCCTGTCTCGGTCAAGGACATTGCCATCCAGACGGTAGACACTGAGAAGCTCGCCTGAGGGCGATTCCCTCGCTTGCGGGGAGATAGGAGAGGGCTGCTGCATGAAGCTTGCGGCGGCTCTTTTTGTGTGCGCGGGCGGGGGTTGCATATCTCGTCCAAATTTGATACACTTCATGTTATGCGGTTGTAGCTCAGATGGATAGAGCATCTGCCTCCTAAGCAGAGGGTCGCGCGTTCGACTCGCGCCAATCGCACCATGAATCGGATGTAAGGACTTCTCGTTATGAGAAGTCTTTTCTGGCATTTACGGGGGATCCGTGCTTCTTGAAAGGAGCAGGACGGATGACTGCGAGGTGTGGGGGACGTGGAGCGTATTGATGAGAAGGTGCTGGAGTTTCTGATCTTTGCGATCGAGAGCACGGCAGAGCGTCTTTCTGTTTCGACGGTACGTCTCTATGATGCACTGCATGAGAGTGGTTTGCTGAACGATTACCTTGCGGCGCACTATGATGTTCTGCATACGCAGGGACGGGCGTATATTGTCGATGATCTCATCGCGGCAATGCAGGATCGGGGGGTCACGGTATGATCGTCTATCATGGCTCAGATGTCAGTGTGCCCGAACCTCGTATTTCTTTCTCACGCGAGCGCGTGGACTTTGGCAAGGGGTTCTATGTGACACCGATTGCGGAGCAGGCACAGCGATGGGCTGCACGATTCCTCACGCGTGGGAGGCAGGCACTCATCTCCTGCTACGAGCTGGACGAGGCGGCGTTTGCGGAGACCTCGATCTGCCGCTTTGACGGGTACACGGAGGACTGGCTGGATTTCGTTCTCGCCTGCCGCAGCGGGCACGACACATCGACCTATGATATCGTCATGGGCGGTGTGGCGAACGACAGGGTCTTTGACACGGTGGAGCTCTATCTGCAGGGATTGATTGAAAAGAATACGGCAATCGAGCGTCTGCGCTTTGAAGCACCGAACTACCAGATTGCCGTTCGCACGCAGGCGGTGCTTGATCGGTATTTGCAGTTTCAAAGGAGTGAGCACTATGAGGGCGAATAAAAATCTCCTGTGGATGAAGTATGCGCGTGTAGTTGCACTCTTTGCAGAAAAGGAGCGGATGCCTCTGGATCAGGCACTCGGCTTCTTCTATCATTCACCGACGTATCAACTGATGAAAAATGGAGTATCTGACCTACACTGTATGAGTGATGACTATCTGTCAGAGGAGCTAAGAGATGATCTCATGCGCGTGCGGATGAGATAAAAAAACACCCCGACCTACCTGTGTCGGGGGTGTTTTTTTGTGTAGATTCAGCCCTTCCCGAATCCGAACAGGGATTTGAGCCTGCCGGTGATGCCGGAGGATTTTTTTCTGCGGGGATGACGCTGTCGTCATCGGGGACATCGTCGTAGAGGTCGGAGTCCATCACCTTGCGCGGGGGGGCGTCGTTCCTGCTCTCGCTGTCGTCGTCGCCGAGGTCGAATCCTGCGCCGTAGTTTGGCGAGAATCCCGTGATGATGGGGATGCCGCAGTTCGGGCAGGCGTTCGCGGAGGAGGGGACGAATTTGCTGCATTTGGGACAGAACATGATAGCCTCGCTTTCTATTTACGCACGGAGAAGCCGCACCACGCCCACGAGCGACAGCACGGCGCAGAGCACCCAGAGCGCGATAAAGGCCGTGTCGCCCGCCGTGCTGATGGTGAGGATCTCGTCGATGATGATGTCGCCGAGATCATCCCCGCCGAGCAGGGCGAGCCTGCCGAAGATGTGGGCGGTATGCGCGGTGGCGATGATATTCGGCAGGAGTGCGGCGTAGACGATGCCCGCCTCCCATTTCGCCCGCCTGAGGGTATGCAGCCGGCGCAGAACGAGCGGCAGGGTGGCGAGCGGGTAGACCGTACCGCCGATGAAGAGGGCGAAGAAGTCCGCACCGGCGGGAACGAGATGAAGTGCGTCGAGGATGGTGACGAGCGGGTAGAGGACGGTCTGACCGGCGGTGGGGACGATGATGCCTGCAGCGGCGAGTACGATCAGGCTGCGCAGAACAAACGGTCTGCGTGCAATCGTCCCCGTACTGCTGAGAAAAAGCCGCGCGGACGGAGGGATCGCCTCCTCGATAGGCGGCTCTCCGTAGCGATTCGCGACGGGCATCCCTTTTTCAGAAAGATCCATCCGCCGTAGACGGACAGGATCACGAAGGAGACGAGGCAAAGGGCGGCATAGAGCAATACGAGTGTGCCAAAAGATAAAGCCCATCTCGTCAGGGCTGTCAAACACGGTGAGGTCGGGGATGCGGTTCATTCCCTCGATCAGTGCGCCAAGGAACGCGAGGAAGAGGATGGGCAGGCCGAGGGGCGACAAGGCTCACGAGGATCAGGGGGAACGCGAGCCAGCCGCCGCGGCCGATGTCGTGCAGTCGCCGCACGGTGGCGGGGATGGCGAGGGGCGGCAGGAGAATGGCGGCGAGGAGGAAGATGAGGGCAAGCCCTGCGATCAGGAGAATCCAGAACGCGGCACTTTCCTCACGAAAGAATGCCGTCGCTGTGAAGTAGGTCAGCGGCAGCAGGGTGGAGACAGCGGCAAAGCTCAGGAGCGATGCGCCGCCGCAGAGCGCTCCGATTGTCAGCGCATAGTCACGGCGCGTCAGTCTGCCGCGCATTGTAAATATTGCATGATTCATGACGGTGCACCTCAGTCACGGGGTTCAGAGGGCGGCTGGATATCCGTCGGCGTGTCTGTGTATGCCCCGCGTGCATACGGATTTGCGGGTTCCGGGGCGGCGCAGACAGCACCGAGCGGATCTGCTCCATAGGCGTTGTCGCCCTCCGTGCCATGCTTGCAGAGGAGGTAGAGGAGCAGCCCGAGGCTGACGAACGGGATGAAGGCGAGCAGAATGAAGTATCCCGAGAGCCCTACGTCATGCAGGCGGCGGATCATAAGCATATAGCTTGATACGGTGATGGGAATACTGAGCAGTGTGCAGAGACCGTAGATCCCCATAATCGTCTCCTCATTCGGCCGCATCGCTCCGTCTGCGTAGATGACGAGGAGGACGCCCGTGAGGATGTAGAGGACGATGCCGACACCCGTGAGTGTGAGGAGGCGCATGATGAAGCGTTTGCGGTTCAGTCGTCCCTGCCATCGAAAAAAATTCTCCTTGATACCGCTGTCGATCTGGTGCATTTGATTCTCCTTCTATTCTACTATGAAAAACGCACTCATTGTAGCATATCGTGGGGGAATTGGCAAAAAAAGCGGCATTATAGAAACGGACAGAGCACCGTCTGCGGAAACGGTGCTCTGTCCATGTCTATAAATAAAGTGTGGTATGGGGGCTGATTTATGCCGCTCCCTCCTCGTTCTCGGCGGAGACGGTGTTGCGTCCCTTTTTCTTTCGAGAGGTAGAGGGCGCGGTCGGCACGCTCCATGAGGGCGCGGAGGCGATCCTTTTTGCCGTGCCAAGTCGAGACACCAAAGCTGAGGGTGACTCCGTCGAGGCTGTGCTCAAGGATCTCGCGCAGATGCTCGCAGAATGCGACCATCGCCTCGAGGTCGTAGTGCACGGCGAGCAGGATGAACTCGTCGCCGCCGTAGCGGATGAAGAGGTGGCGGCGGTCGATCTCCTCGTGGATGGTATCGGCAATCTGCTTGAGGATCTGATCGCCCGCGAGGTGTCCCTTCGTGTCGTTGACGGTTTTGAAGTGATCCACGTCAAAGATGGCGAACGAGAATTTGAAGCCGCGTTCGTAGGCGAGCGCGGAGAACTTGGCAAAGCCGTCGCCAAGCTGGTGGCGGTTGTAGCAGCCGGTGAGGAAGTCGCGCTGTGCCTCGTTCTGTGAGATCTCGAGCTCGCGTACGAGTTCCTCGTTCTGCTCGGCGAGTGCCGCGTCCTTCAGCATTTGCTCGCGGATGGTGTGGAAGATGAAGGGGATGGCAGCATAGATGGAGTACACGGTGATCGCGAGCATGACGGAGAGTTGGTGGTACTCCCAGTGGAGGGCATCGATTCCGCCGAAGATGACGATCGCGGTCATGGCGAACGTGCCGTAGCGGCAGCTGGGATGATATTTCCAGCTCGAGCGTACGAGGGCGTAGATGAGCATGAGACAGCCAATGAAGAGGATCGGGTGGTAGAAGTAGAGCATATTCATGTAGCAGTCGAGCCCTGCGATCTCGGTGATGGTCGCGATGGCAAAGAGGATAGCGAATATGAACATCGTGGTCTTGACCCGCCCGATGTAGCGTGGGGAGACGATCTCCTGTGTGATCTTTGCGCAGAAGATGGGCGTGAGGTAGAACATGACGAGGTGGAGCTCCCACCAGAAGTTCGACATGCCATACATGCGCGGGAAGAAGGACGAGCTGCCCGTCGTCCACAGGATGAAGGTCGCGAGATAGCCGATGAGGTAGAGCTGGACGCGGCGGCGGCGTGCGTGTGCCCCGCGCCACGCGAGATCCATGATGAGGAAGATGATGAGCGCGACGGCGACCGAGAGGCTGGAGATGTAGATTGCATCCGCAAGACTGAGGTTGCGGAGGAAGATCTTGGAGCTGCCGATCATGAGGTAGTCAATGCTGCCGAGCCAGTTCGGATAGCCCGTGTTCAGCATGATGGTGAGCCGCTTGCCGGCGAGGCTCTGGTCGAGGTGGAGGTAGTGGAACCCGCGCCCGCGTGAGTTCGTCAGGTCGCTCCAGTCGCCGTGTACATAGATCAGTTCGTCGTCCAGATAGACGTATGCGTTCTGATTCGTCGTGGCAAAGAGAATATGCTCGTTGGAGAAGCGCGCCGCGATCGGAATGCGGAACGAGAGACAGACGGTCGTCGTACCGTTCGGTATGGGCGGCGGTGCGGGGTAGTCATACTCCTGCCAGTCGAAATTGCCCGCACGAAATCCGATGATGTCATTGTACGTGGGATTCCCCTCCATTACGGCGTATTCCGCATGGATATGGGGGTCGAGCGGTGTCGCGAGCAGGCGCCAAGCAAGCAGTGACGCGCCGATGAGGAGCGATACGCAGAGCAGGGTGAGTACGTTCTCCCGCAGAAAAAGTCAATATCTTACCCATGGTTAGCACCCCCTTGAATCGAGGAGTGGGTATGATGTTTTGTCGTTATTCTATATTTATTATATCATATCCATTAGAGATAGAACAATAGAAAAAAATGAAAAAAAGAGTACGATTATTTGCAGATAAAAAGGAGAGTATACAAGAACAAGGACGAAAAGGAAACAAAGGGGCATTGCATGGAGTTTTCACTTCGTGCAATGCCCCTTTGTGTGGATCAGTGCTCCGCCGGCGGTGGGTCGACAGGTGTGCGGGTTGTGGTGGGCACGTTGGTGTCGGCAGGGACTTCGTCCTCGCCGGAGACGCTGTTGCGCCCCTTTTCCTTTGAGATGTAGAGGGCGCGGTCGGCGCGCTCCATCAAGGGAGCCATGTGGTCGCCTGTGCCGTGCCACGTTGAGACGCCAAAGCTCATGGTGACGCCGTCCAAGGTCTGCTCGAGGGTCTTTCGAAGATCCTCGCAGAGCGCGACCATCTGATGCAGGTCGTGATGAAGCGCGAGCAGGATGAACTCGTCGCCGCCGTAGCGGATGAAGATGTGGCGGCGGTCAATCTTTGCGCGTACGGTGTCGGCAATCTGCTTGAGGATATGGTCGCCGCCGAGATGCCCCCTCGTATCGTTGACGGTCTTGAAGTGATCCACGTCGAAGATTGCGAACGAGAATTTGAAGTCGCGCGTATTTGCGAGCATTGAGAACTTTTGCGATGCCGTCGGCGAGCTGGTAACGGTTGAACGCGCCCGTGAGGAAGTCGCGGCTCGCCTCGTTCTGTGACTCCTGCAGCTCGCGTGCGAGGGTTTCGTTTTTCTGTGCGAGTGCGGCATCCTCCTGCATCTGCTGACGGATGAGGAAGAAGACGAACGGGATGACCGCATAGATGGAGAAGATCGTGCACGAGAGGGGCGCGGCGAGGAGGTGGTACTCCCAGTGCAGGGCATCCACGCCGACAAAGCCGGTCAGTGAGATCATCGCGACAAGACCATAGCGGCAGGCGGAGGTTTTCTTCATGTTTGAACGGAACAGGGTATAGATGAGTACGAGGCAGCTGATGAAGAGGATCGGATAGAAGATGTAGAGCAGATTCATGTAGCCGTCGAATCCGCAGAGTTCCGTGATGGTTGCAACGATAAAGAGCAATATATAGACAACGATAGAGGTGTGTACTGCCTTTGTATATGCAGGGTTGACAATTTCCTGTATGATGCGCGCAAAGGTGGCGGGCATGATGTAGAGCATGATGAGGTGGATCTCCCACCAGAGGGCGGGGACGCCGAGGATGCGCGAGAAGAACGAGGAGGTGCCCGTCGTCCACAGGATGAAACTGACGAAGAAGGCGATGAGGTACAGGTGCATCTTGCGCCGTCCCTCTACGCCGCGCCAGACGAGATCCATGACGAGGAAGACGATGAGCGAGAGGGCGATGGAGATACTCGCGATATAGATTGCATCCGCAAGGCCGATCTTCCGCATGAGGGATTTCTCGCTGCCGATGAAGAAGTAGCCCATGCTCCCGACCCAGTTGGTGTAGCCCGAGTTCAGTAGAATGGTGAGCCGTTTGCCCGAAAGCCCCTCGTCAACGTGAAGGAAGTGCAGCGTGCGTCCGCGCGAGTCTGTCAGATCCGACCAGTTCCCGTGGACATAGATGAGGTCGTCGTCGAGGTAGACATAGACGTTCTGATTGGTCGTGGTGAAGAGGAGCTGGTTGACAAAAAGCGGTGTTGTCGCAGGGATCTCCCACGAGAGGTAGACGGTCTGCGTGTCTGCGGGCATGGGCGGCGGGGCGGGATAGTCATAGGGCTGCCAGTCGAGCTTGTTCGGGTTGAAGCCGATGATGTCTTTGTACGCGGGGCTGCCTTGGAAGACGGCATAGGTCGGTTTGATGGAGGAATAGGGAGAGAAGCTGATCGACTGCCATGTGAATATTGCCATTGCCGCAATCGCTGCCATACAGAGGAGAATGACGCCGTTCTCCCGCAGTGTCTGAAAAAAATGTGACATGTCTTGTGTTCATCCCCGGCTTTCGGTCCCGTATGCAAAAAGGACAATCATCCTAAAAAGAAAAAAATAATATACTATTATAACATAAAACGCGGGTGTGCATACTCTTAAATGAAGTGCAGCTGCAATTTTTTTCAGCGGCGGAGGATAGGGCAAGAAAAAAACTGCCGCACGAAGTTTTGCTTCGTACGGCAGCTTCTTTGCTGTCAGACGTGGAATCCCGAGAGGTCCAACGCATCGAATCCCGCGAGGAGTTCCTTTACGATGCGCTCGATCGCATCCGCGCCGCCCTCCGCGTCCGCCTCGATGTTGAGCGGCATGTTGGGGTCGTGCAGCGACATGCGCAGCAGTGCCCAGCCGCCGTCCATGACGATGCGCACGCCCTCGTAGGAGGGGCTGGCGATGGTGAGTCCCTTTGCCCGTGCGCGTTCCTCGAACGCGGCGAGAACTTCTTTTCCGTAGGCCTTCGTGTCGTCCTGTCCGAGGATCTTGATGCGGATCTCACGCGCCTCGGCGGGGTGGCGGAGATCGGCGATGAGGTCGGCGAGCGTCCTGCCCTCGGCGCGCGCCTTTGCCGCCGCGATGATGAGTTTCACCGCGAGGTAGGCACCGTCGTCGAGGTAGTAGTTCTCCGAGAGTGCGCCGTGCCCCGAGGTCTCAATCGCGAGTGGGAGACCTCGCCCGCCTCGTTGCGGCGGATGCACTCGTTGATGACGTTCTTGTAGCCGCGCATATAGCGCAGATGCTTCAGGTGCAGGTCGTTCTCGAGGAAGTCGGTGAGGCCGTCCGAGGTCACGGAGTCGGTGATGATGGTGGAGCCGGGGTAGTCGGGCGCGAGAATGGCTGCCATCATGGCGATGAGGGCATTGCGGCTGACATCGGTACCGTCCGCGAGTACCGCGCTCATGCGGTCAACGTCGGTGTCGAAGATGAGCCCGAGATCGGCGTCATTTTTCGATGACGGCTTCCTTGATTGCGCGCATGGCGGCAGGATCCTCGGGGTTCGGGATGTGGTTTGGGAAATGCCCGTCGGGGTCGAGGAACCGGCTGCCCGTGGTGTCCGCACCGAGCGGGGTGAGGATGCGTCCTGCGAAGAAGCCGCCCGCGCCGTTGCCCGCGTCGACGACGATGTGCATGCCCGCGAGCGGTTTCTCCGCGCCGCCGAGTGCCGTGCGGATTTTGTTTGCGAGGTGCTCGCTGTAGCGGCCAATGAGGTCGAACTTCAGTACATGGTCGAGTGTGCCGTGTGCTTCCTTTGTCTCTGCGGCGTAGGCGAGGATTTTCTGGATGTCCTCCTTGTCCGCGCCGCCCGCAGCGGTGAAGAATTTCAGTCCGTTGCGGTTGTAGGGCAGGTGGCTCGCGGTAATCATGATCGAGCCGTCCGCCGCCGTATCCTCGAAGATGGTCGCCATGAACATGGCGGGGGTGGAGGCGAGGACGCAGTCGATGCCATGTGCGCCCGTGTGGGTCAGCCCTGTGAGCACGCAGTCCTTGATGGCGAGCGCGGAGATGCGCGAGTCGTGTCCGACGGCGATCTGCAGCTCGGCAGGCTGTTTGCCCGTTTTCTCCGTGAGGAGACGGACGAAGCCGGCGGCGATGCGGTTCGCCGCCTCGGGGGTGAGGGTGACGGGCTCATCGGGCACACCGGGGACGGCGACGCCGCGGATGTCGCTGCCGTTCGCGAGCTTCTTGAAGTCCTCGTAGGTCAGTGGCATGGGGATTCCTCCTTTACTGTATCAAGCCTCCCCCGGCGCAATGGGGGAGGGGACCGCTTGCGGTGGAAGGGGCGCTATGGGCGGCTGCCGTGATCTCACTCCGCGCCGAAGAACTCCTCCTCGACCGCAATGCAGAGGGCGTGGTAGATCGGGAGGTGGTACTCCTGTATCATATAGGTCTCATCGGCGGGGGCCTTGATCGTGATGTCGGCGTAGCCGCCTGTGACGCATTTACCGCCCGATGCACCTGTGAGGGCGATGGTCTTCAGCCCGAGTGCCTTTGCCATGCGGAAGGCATAGAGCACGTTTTTTTCGAGTTGCCGGAGGTCGTGATACCAAGCAGGACATCCTCGGGCTTTCCAAGACCCAAGACCTGCTGTGCAAAGGTGAGGTCGGGTGCCTGATCGTTCGAGAACGCTGTGCTGATCGCAAGCTGCGAGGGCAGCGAGATCGCGGGGAGTGCGCCCTGTAAATTCTGCATGAAGTAGTCGACCGTGCGCGGGTCGATCACGTCGCACGTCTCGTGCAGCTTTTTCGAGCAGATCCTCGCCGAGGTGACGCGGCAGGAGAAAAACCCTTCATCAGTTCACCGACGATGTGCTCCGCATCCGAGGCGGAGCCTCCGTTGCCGCAGACGATGAGCTTGCCGCCCGCACGCCAGCTGTCGACGAGCGCCTCTATAGCGGCGCGGACATCCGCCGCGCAGGCCGCGAGCGCGGGATAGCGTGTGATGAGTGTGTCTACGGCTGCGTAAGTAGATTCTTTCATGATATTACTGCTCCTTTGTAAATGCCTGATTCTATTATGGACGATATAAGCCTCTTTTTCAAGGGGAAAATGCAGAGGAAAATGGGATGTTTTTTTGATGTGTATTTATTTCAATTTATAGTTATTTATCGTTATTTTTATATAATTGATTTGTATTTATTTGTTTGCGTGGGGAAAAATATAATTAGGGAATCGCTGATAAAATGAAGTCCGTCGGATTGGTGCAGATTTTTTTGTCCTGTCAAGGAGACAAACCGGACGCATAGCATAGACTATGTGGAGGATTTGTCGACACAGACAGGGCGAAAAAGATGTGCTAAGACGGCGGTGCTGAATTTATCAGTGCTTCCTTAGATGGCAAAAATATGCAAAACGCCCCGCAGGTACAAAAACCTGCGGGGCATTTTTTTGCGTTGGCTTTGGAAGCCTCTCAAGATATCAGCGCACTCTCAGCGGCTGCGGTAGTGATCGGCGATGGTGCGCGGGTTTTCCCCTGCAACATTCGCGCGTGTGCTCATGGGAGCGGCGTAGGGCGCGGGTGCCCCCTGCGGACGGATATCCGTGATCGGAGGCTGGGGTACCGCCTGCTGCGGACGTGCCGCGCTTTGGTAGGCGTTCTCCTCCTTGCGTCCGCGGAAACGGTTCCACACCCAGCGGATTGCCATGAAGGCGATGACTGCGATGGCGACGTTCGCAAGGACACCGAGGATGTCGGCGAACATCCCGCCGCCCATGCCGAACATGGAGGCGAGCAGTCCGCCAAGCATCATGCCGCCCGCGAGAAGTCCCACGTTGCGCAGGGTATTGCCCCAGCCTGAGCTTTTTCTGTGCTTGACTTGCGGCACTCGGCGCGGTCGATTTCGCACCTGCGGCGGGAGCGTTCTTGTCGAGCTGGCTTGCGCTCTTGGAGGGGGCGTAGCCTTCGCCATTGCCCGAGACGGACTTGCTCTGGCTGCCGCTCTGCGTGCTCGAGGATGCCTTGGGAGCGGACGGTGCCGCCTTCGGCGCGATGCGTGCGCCGCCCTTTGCCGCCTCCGCCTGCGCGCCGAGGGGGCTCTGCACGGTCTGCGGGAGGATGAGGGGGCGGTAAAGGTCAGCGAGCCGACCATCGCCGCAGCAATAAGTTTCTTTTAGTTTCATTCGATGTTCTCCTTTAATATATCATTCGATACGGGGATAGCCCCGGTATTCGTAACCGAATTGAAAAACGCAAATTAATACCTTGACGAGCGGTGCTCCGTAGCAAAACCCCTAGTGGAGCAAGCGGGAAAAAGTGTGCGACCCGCTCCCTGCGGATTTTGACCGTTCAAGCGAAGCGCGTTTGAAATCCGCAGGTATTGGGGAATCACGAACGCAATGATGCTGTTCAGATTGGTGCAGATTTTCCGTCCTATCAAGGAGATAAACCGGAAGCATAGCGGTGGCTATGCTGAGGATTTATCGACACAGAGAGGGCGAAAAAGATGTGCCAAGATGGACAACTGAATGCGTCCGTGATTCCCTCGCGGACGAGCACACGACCGCTTGCGTAACGAGGCGTTCTGCGAGGAGCACGCGAGGATGCTTACTCCCGATAGGATTTCACATCCTCGGGGAAGGCATAGATCTCGCCGACCGTGTCGAGCTCGCCCGAGAGATAGCGGTCGATGTCGTCCACGTCAATGTAGAGCTTGCAGTCGATGTCGAGGTAGCCCTGCTCGCGCCCGTCCGAGAGGTCGCGGATCGCCATGAGCTTTTCGCGCAGCTTCATGAGATCGGTGCGCGTCGCGTGCACGTCGAGGCGCAGCTGCGGTACGCCGTATTCCTTGAGAACTTCCTCCATGGTCATACGCTGTGACATAGTGATGTTCCTTTCTTTTTTTGACTATTTGTCTTTTATAGTAACGGGTGATACTGAATTTTGACTGAAGGAATCGCTGATAAAAATGAAGTCGGTCAGATCGGCGTAGATTTTTTTCCGAACAAGGAGACAAACCGGACGCATAGCCAAAGCTATGTGGAGGATTTGTCGACACAGTGCGGGCAAAAAAAGATGCACCAAGATGGCGTGGCTGAATTTATCAGTGCTTCCTGAAATTGACATCCTTTTCCTCCCGTTCCTGTCGTTTGCGCAGGGCGAGGAGGGCAGCGGTGAGAGCTCGCTTTTCGTGCAGGTATGACTCGTAGTCGAGGTCGCCGACGGCACTCTGCATCCGCTGGTCGAGTGCGCGTATTGCTGTCTCTGTGCGCCGTATGGCTGCGCGCGTATCCTGCATGACGATCCCTCCTGAACATATTGTAACAGTTTTGAGAAAAAAATTGTCTACATTCACACAGCGGGTATGGTATAATGGGAATTATCTCAAAATAAGGAGTTTCACGTTGAAAAAAAGCGATTCTATGAAAATGTGCGGGAGAACACGCTCGCGCTGGAACGGGCGCAGAATGCGAAGCGGACACGGTTCATTCTGGCGCGCACGGTGGTCTTTCCTGTGATGTTGGTGGTGCTGATCCACGGCTATGATATGGGCTCGGCGGCAGAGATGATGCTCGGCGGATTCCTGCTGCTGCTCTTTTATGGTGCTTGTTGCGCGCCATCGGAAACTGGAGCGGCTGCGCCTCCCTGACGAAGGCGTATCTCGCGGTGACGGCGGGCTATCTCATGCGCTTCTCGGGGGAGTGGAAGTCTCTGTCGGAGGACGGTGCTGTCTATGGCAAGGAAAAGCGTCCGCCCGACCGTGATCTGCACATCTTCGGCACGGCATCGCTCTATCAGTATCTCTGCGCAGCGCGGACGCAGGCGGGACGGGAACGGCTCGCCGCCGCGCTTACGGCGACGCCGCGTGATCTGGAGCGGACGCGCAGACGGCAGGCGGCGGTGGCGGAGCTTCTCGCACATCCGCTTCTCTGCATCGAACTGGAGGCGCGCGGGGCGCGTCTGCCGGATGGGCACGATACGCGGGAACTCGCGAAGGAGTTGGCACATCCTCTCAATGGATCGCTAAAGACAATATCTTGTATAGGTATTGTCTTTGCAAACGCGTTTGTTTTGTCGTTTCTGTGGGCTGCTTTCGCGGGCGGATCGTGGGCGATTCCGCTCATCCTCTTTATGTTCAACCTGACGGTTTCGATTGCATTCTATCCGCGTACGCAGCGCGAGCTTGCCCCACTTGGACGCATGGCGCGCGAGCTGCGCCTCTACGGGCGCATTTTTTTCATGCACTGGAACGTGCGCCGCTGCGCGGAGAGGCGATTGCGGCGATTCTTGCGCCGCTCTTTGCGCCTGTGCGTGCAACGACGGCGCAGAGCAGACTGACGACACTCGCGGAGTGTGCGGCGATGCGGCGGAATGTGCTCTTTTTCTTTCTGGCGAACGGGGGGCTCCTCTGGGATCTGCACTGCATGGCGTATTTCTCCCATTGGCGGCTGCAGGCGGGGCCGGCGGCTGCCGGCTGGCTGAAGGTCTGGGCGGAGGTGGAGGTGCTGCTCTCGCTTGCACGCATCGGTCATACGCGTGAGGTGCACTGCTTCCCGCAGTTCATCGAGGGGGTACGCCGCGCCTCGATGTGGAGGGGGCGATGCCGCTCGTGATTGCCGAGGAGGCGGCGACACCGAACGACGCGCGCCGTGCGGCGGGGACGCTTGTTATCACAGGATCGAATATGTCGGGCAAGACGACGTATATGCGAACGCTAGGATCTAACGCTGTTTTGGCATACGCGGGCGCGCCTGTGTGTGCAAAAAGCGTTTGCTCTGACTCCGATGGCGGTCTATACGTCGATCCAGATCAGCGACGATCTCGCGGGCGGGATCTCGACGTTCTACGCCGAGCTTCTGCGCATCAAGAAGATGATGACGTACAGCAAGCGCGGAAAGCCGATGCTCATCCTCATCGACGAGATCTTTCGCGGGACGAACTCCGCCGACCGCATTGTCGGGGCGCGTGAGGCAATCCGACGGCTGACCCTGCCGCATGCGATCACGATTGTGACGACGCATGACTTTGAGCTGTGCGACCTCGCGTGCGCGGGTGTGCCCGTGGAGAACGCGCATTTTGAGGAACATTACGAGGGGGACAAGATTCTCTTTGACTTTAAGATCCGTGAGGGGCGCTGCCGTACGACGAATGCGCAGTATCTGCTGCGGATGGCGGGCATCATGGGGGAGTGAGGTTAGATTTTAGGAATGAGTCGCTGAGAACGCCATGCGCACTCGTTTCGACTCCGTGACAGCGTGCCTAAAAATCTGCTATAATAGGGAAGTATTTTTATATAAGGAAGGGAATGCGAATAAACCCGCAGAAAGGATATGGAATGAGTGAGCAAGGTGCTCGCCCTGCCGCAACGGCGGGGGTTATGACGGCTGCGGCGGTGGTCTACGCGCTCGCGGCGATCTATCTGCCCATGCTGACAATGATGATGGGGATGTTCTGGCCGGTCTTTATCGCACTCGTGACGGTGCGTGAGGGACTGCGCTGGGGCATACTTGCGGCTGCGTCATCCCTGCTGCTCACGATGCTGTTTGCAACGCCGGTGACGGGGGCGTTCTTCGTGCTCTCGTTTGCACCGACGGGGCTGGTGCTCGGTGCGTTCTTCCGCCGCAGGGCGGACACGATGCGTGCCCTCGTGGGCGGCGCACTTGCCTCGCTCGGCGGCAAGGTTGCGGCGGCACTCATGATGCTGCTGCTCTTCGGGCTGAACCCGTTTGCGATGGATATCTCCACGGCGAACGCGACACTGGACGAGACACTGGCAATGTACCGCTCCCTCGGCATGGATGAGGCGCAGCTGGAGGAGACACGCGTCGCGTCGACGCAGGTGCTCGAGCTGTTCGTGCTCATGCTGCCTGCGCTGTTCCTCGGCAGTTCCGTAATCGAGGTGACGGCGTGCTTTGCCCTCCTGCGCAAGGTGCTCACGCGTCTGGGACTTCCTGCCTCGCCGTTGCCCGCGTTCACGGAGTGGCGTCTGCCCGTCTTTTTCCCGTATCTTTTCGCGTTCTCGCTCATTGCGATCTACTGGGGGACGACGCGCGACATCACCCTGCTCTATCAGGCAGGGGCTGAACGGCTATCTGATTGCCTTCATTGCAGGGGCTGGTGCAGGGACTCTCACTCGTGCAGTTCCTGATGAAACATTTTAAGGTGTCCTCGTTCGTGCGCATCCTCATCTATGTATTCATCGCGCTGAACGGGTTCATGACGCAGATCCTCTCGTGGACGGGGCTGTTTGATATGGCGTTTGATTATCGGAAAAAGTTTCGGGGACGCAATCATTTATAGTAAAAATGATATTTCTTGCATATACTTTGCATATAAAAAAAGAAGGTGATTCTATGCCGCGGAATTTATCCGCGTGGATCGACCTCACGGTCCATCTGATCGTCGTGCTTGCGCTCGCGCTTGTGACGTTCTGCTACAACTCCTATGTGGGGACGGTCGCGCTCCTCTTGTGGGCACTGCTTGCGGCATTTGCGTGGGAACGGTGTCGCGACAGAGAGCGGCGGTTTGAACGCTACTGTATGGGCATTATCCGTAATGTCAACAATGTTATGAACTATGCGGTCGACTCGCTGCCGCAGTCGATTCTCCTCGTGAATCAGGACGGTCATCTCGAGTGGTGCAATCATCAGCTCGGTGAGTCCCTTGATGGGGGCAAGCCGGAACAGGGAACGGCGGTTACGGATTTCTGGCCGAAGTTCAACCTTGAGACGGTCTGGGGCAGCGAGGGCGAGTATCGACTGCCGCATGAGGGTCACTCGTACCGCATCCATCACCGCATGGTACCGACCCCACCGAACGTGGATCCGCTGCTCGTGCTCTATGTGGAGGATGAGACGGAGTTTGCCGATCTGCAGAAACGATTCCATGAGAGTCGGACTGCGCTCCTCTACATCCAGCTGGACAACTACGATGAGATCATGCAGGGGCAGTCGGAGGCGGAGAAGTCGATGCTGCTGCTCGCTGTGCGCGAGCGTCTGGATGCGTGGATGAACGGACTTTGGCGGCTTTATGCGCAGCATTTCGGACGGCGAGTTCGTCGCGCTGCTTGACCGCGCAGCACTCGATCATGCGATTGCGGAGAAGTTTGACATTCTCGACCAGGTGCGCAAGATTGTCAACTCGAAGGGGCTTCCCCGTGACGCTCTCGATCGGGCTCTCGCTTGCGGCGGAGCAGTCGCTCAAGGAGCTCGGTGAGGAGGCGGAGGCAAAGCTCGACCTCGCGCTCGGTCGCGGCGGCGATCAGGTGGCACTCGATATCAGCGGCAAGACGCAGTTCTTCGGCGGCAAGGCAAAGGCGGTCGAAAAAGCATACGCGCGTCAAGGCACGCGTGGTAGCGCATGCCCTGCGCGACATCATGGAGTCGGCGGACGAAGTCTATGTCATGGGGGCATCACAACGAGGACTATGACTGCTTCGGCGCGGCGATGGGCGTTGCGTGTATGGCGCGTGCGATTGGCAAGCCTGTGCACATTGTGCTCAGCGATACGAATGAGGGCATTGACCGCATTCTCGACATGGTAGGGAAAGACGAGGCGTATGACGGACTTTTCGTTCGCGCAGGCGATATCGCAGGCGTTGCCTCGCTTACCGCGCTGCTCGTCGTGGTAGATGCGCACATCCCGCACATTCTTGCCGACCCGACCCTGTTGGAGCGCATTCCAAAGATTGTCGTGATCGACCATCACCGCCGCAGCGAGAACTTTGTCAAGAACCCGCTGCTTGTCTACATTGAGACGGCATCTAGCTCGGCAAGTGAGCTGGTGACGGAGCTCTTGATGTATTTCGGTGATAAGGTGCGCCCGACGCGGCTTGATGCGACGGCACTCTACTCGGGTGTCGTGGTGGATACGAAGAATTTCAATGTCGGTGCGGGGGTTCGCACGTTTGATGCGGCGGCGTATCTCCGCCGTGCGGGGGCAGACCCCGTGCTCGTGCGGGCACTGTTCCAGAGCGACTACGAGACGACGGTTGCACTCGCGCGCGCCAAGGCAAATGCGGAGTATTTTGCGGGTGGATTGATCGTGGGCAGCATTCCGGAGCGTCTGGCGAATGGGCAGATCATTGCCGCACAGGCGGCGGATGGGATGCTGCGCGTGGACGGGGTGCGGATGAGCATCTATGTGTTCCAGCTGCCGGGCGATGCGGTGGGCATCAGCGCACGCTCGACGGGGGAGCTCAATGTTCAGGTGATTATGGAGGCGTTTGGCGGCGGCGGGCACGCGAATGTGGCGGGCGCGCAGGTGAAGGGCGTACCGCTCAGCGTGGTGCGCGGCAATGTCGTCGAGCGCGCAAGGGAATATATAGAGGAGAGTGACAAACATGAAAGTCATACTGCAGGCGGACGTTAAGAATATCGGGAAAAAGGGCGAGATCGTGGAGGTTGCGGACGGGTACGGGCGCAATTTCCTCCTGCCGAAGAAGCTCGCACTGCCCGCAAACAGTGAGAATGTGAATGTGGCAAAGGCGCAGGCGGGCGCGAAGGCGCGCAAGGATGCGATGGCGGTTGACGAGGCAAAGCTGATGGCGGCACAGCTCGAAAAGGTCGAGGTGGAGATCCCCGTACGCATCGGCGAGAACGGGCGGCTCTTCGGCGCGGTGACGGGCAAGGATGTCGCGGAGGCTCTGAAGAAGAAGAATATTGATGTGGATCGCCGCAAGATTACGATTCGCGGCGAGGTTGTGGGCGAGGGACCGTATGAGGCCATTGTCAAGGTGCACCCGAACATCTCCACGACGATCAAGATTCATGTGAAGAAAGAGTAGGCATGGTGTCGAGTGCCCTTCGCAAACACCTCGTTACGCAAGCGGTCGGACAGCATAGAATACTTTCGGCATGCATACCCAACGTGAACCTGTAGTTGCGCAAGTGACCGCATGCTTGTTCGCCTAAATACCGGCGTACTTCTTAAACGCGCTTTGCTTGAACGAAAGAAGTGCGCCGGGGGCGAGTCGCCTGAGCGGTCAACGTCATCCAATCACACTTCGCTAACGCTTGTGTTCTTGGGACGTTTTTCCCATACGACCTGTTACCCAATCAGCTACGTCCTACGGACTTGCTTCTTGGACAGGTCAGTATTTACTCACTTGCTCCACTAGGGTTCACTTATGGGTATTGCACGCCTCATCCCCGCCCGAAAGTCTCTCCTACCACAGCGGAGAGGGAACCTCGCACAACAATTTCATCCAACAGGCTGATGAGGATTGCCTCATCAGCTTTTTCTCAAAAAGGAAACAATTTCTATGTCATTTTTTTAAGGATTTATTCGGCAGTGAAGGGCAAACGGAAAAAGCCGCCTGAGCTTTCCACCGAGGCGCGAATTGATGCGGGAGATTGCCGCGATCTTTCGGATGCTCGCGGATACGATGGGGACGGAACGCCTCGTGATACAGGCGGGTAAGATGAACGCAATGACGCTCATGCGCTCGGAGCATCGGCGCGAGCGCGTGCTTGCCCTCATGCGCATCCTTGAGGAGGATCCGCTCCTCTCCCCGCCGCCCTCGGAGGCGGAGATCCCCGAGATCCTGAACCGTATGACGGAGCAGCTTGCGGGGATTCTCGCACGGCGTGATCTGGAGGATCGCATCGAGCGCAAGGTGACGGAGAAGCTCGAAAAGGATCACGAGGGAGTATGTGGACGACATTCGTCGTCAGGTGATCTCGGAGGAGAGCCCCGGCACGGAGTCGCCGCACGATAAGAAGAAACGTGAGGATTTGGAGGCACTGGAAAGCATCCATCTCACTCAGTCGGTCATGGAGCTCCTGCGCCCGCGCAGCTTCGACGAGGTCGTTGGACAGGAGCGTGCCGTGCGTTCGCTTATGGCAAAGCTCTCCTCACCCCTATCCGCAGCACCTCCTCCTCTATGGGCCGCCGGGCGTGGGCAAGACGACGGCGGCACGCCTCGTGCTTGAGGCAGCGAAGAAGCGTGCGGCATCGCCGTTCGCGGAGAGTGCGCCGTTCGTGGAGACGGATGGAACGACCCTGCGCTGGGACCCGCGCGACATGACGAACCCTCTGCTTGGCTCGGTGCACGACCCCATCTATCAGGGGGCACAGAAGAGTCTTGCAGACAGCGGCGTGCCTGAGCCGAAGCCGGGACTTGTGACAGACGCGCACGGCGGCATTCTGTTCATCGACGAGATCGGTGAGATGGATGAGATGCTGCAAAATAAACTCCTGAAGGTGCTTGAGGACAAGCGAGCGCACTTCGAGTCGGCGTACTACGATCCTGACGACAAGCGTGTGCCGCCGTACATTCGGAAGCTCTTTGAGGAGGGCGCACCTGCAGACTTTGTCCTCATCGGTGCGACGACACGCGAGGCGGATCATATCAACCCTGCACTGCGCTCACGCTGTGCGGAGATCTACTTTGAGCCGCTGACTCCCGCGCACATCCTCACGATTGTGGAGAATGCAGCGCAGCGTCTGAATGTCGAGCTTGCAGAGGGCGTGGCACAGCTCATCAGCACCTACACCATTGAGGGACGCAAGGCGATCAACATTCTCGCGGATGCCTACAGCCTTGCACTGAATCGTCTTTCGGATGCGGAGATTGCGCAGATTGTTTCACGTGAAACATTGGACGATGGCGGGGAAGATACTGTGAAGGAGACTGTTTCACGTGAAACAGTGGAGAATGTCGCGAAGGAAAATGTTTCACATGAACCAGCAGGAGATGCGTCCAAAGTCAATGTGAAATCCCACCTCGTTGTTTCACGTGAAACATTGCCGCAGATTCGCGTCACGAAGGACGATATCTATGAGGTCGCACAGGTCAGCCGCCTCTATCGTTTTTGGTCGAAAGAAAGCCTCGGACACACCAGCTGTTGGCAGGGTGTTTGGGCTTGGTGTTGCAGGATTCCTCGGATCAATCATCGAGATTGAGGCAGTCGCCTTTCCCGCAGCAGAGAAGGGGAAGGGCACGGTGCGCTTCAACGAGACGGCGGGCAGCATGGCGAAGGACTCTGTGTTCAACGCGGCGTCCGTCATGCGTCAGCTCACGGGGCGCGATATCCACGACTATGATATCCATGTCAACGTGATTGGCGGCGGCAACATTGACGGCCCGAGCGCGGGTACTGCCATCCTCGCGGCGATTGTCAGTGCGGTGACAGGGGCAGCGATCCGTCAGGATGTGGCAGTGACGGGGAGATCTCGCTGCAAGGAGAGATTAAGCCCGTCGGCGGCGTGTTCGAGAAGGCATACGGAGCACGACAGGCAGGAATCTCTACGCTCATCATCCCGTGGGAGAACAAGAAGGACATCCCCGAGGAACATCTGGGGCTCACAATTCACCGCCTGAAGAAAGCGGAGGAGGCATTTGCGGTTCTCTTCGCGGATGATACGTGGAAGAAGAAAAGTGAAGAAGTGTGATATGAGGTAGGGATTTACTGCGGGGAGGATAGCATCGCGCGTAGATACAGAATGACAAATCATCAAGAAGAAGCTCTCTCTACTGAGGGCAGCGGAAACACAAAAGAATTTTATCTTGAAAGGAGAATCCGATGACGGAAGGACGCATCCCACCGCAGAGCATTGAGGCGGAGCTGTCCGTGCTTGGTGCAATGATGCTGAAACCTGCCGCGACGACACAGGGCGATTGAGCTGCTGCGTGCGGACGAGTTCTATCGACAGGCACATCGCGCCGTGTTCGAGGCGATGGAAGAATTGGTCAAGAACGGTGAACCGGTCGACATTGTGACCGTGACGGAACTGCTCAAAAAGAAGAATCTCATCGAGCAGGTCGGCGGCATCTCATTCCTTGCGAACCTGACGAACAGCGTGCCGAGCACAGCGAATCTCGTCCACTATGCAAAGATCGTCAAGGAAAAGGCGATCCTGCGCTCCCTTATTGATGCGAGTACGGAGATTGCGGGGGCGGCGTATGAGGCGAGCGAGGATATCGCCGAACAGCTGGACGATGCCGAGCGCAAGATCCTTGCAATTGCGGGCGGGCAGACAACGGGCGCGTTTGTCCCTGTGAAGGACGTGGTGTTCGACGCGGTGGATCGCGTGAGCGAGCTCGCCAAGGCAAAGGGCGGGATTACGGGACTCTCCACAGGGCTTGCAACGCTCGACTCCGTGACGCGCGGTCTGCAAAAGTCCGACCTCATCATCGTTGCGGCACGTCCTGCGATGGGAAAGACGGCATTCGTCCTCAATCTCGCGACACACGTCGCCTTGCAGGGCGGTACAGTTGCATTCTTTTTCTCGAAATGCCACGTGAGCAGCTGATGCACCGTATCTTCTGCGCCGAGGGACAGATCGACGCGACGCGTCTGGCGCGCGGCGAGCTCGACGATGAGGAGTGGTCTCGTCTCGTGCAGGTCGCTGACCGCATGATGAAGACGAACCTCTACTTTGATGACACGAGCAGCACCACCGTCCTTGACATCCGCACGCGCGCGCGGCGGCTGAAGGCGGAGCATGGCCTCGATCTCATTGCCATCGACTATCTCCAGCTCATCCAAGCACCGGGACGTGCGGAGAACCGCACCCTTGCCGTTGCGGAGATGACGCGCTCGCTCAAAAGTACTGGCACGCGAGCTGAACGTCCCCATCATTGTGCTCTCCCAGCTCTCGCGCGCGACCGAGGGACGCTCGGACAAGCGTCCCATGCTCTCCGATCTGCGTGAGTCCGGCTCCATTGAGCAGGACGCAGACATTGTCATGTTCCTCTACCGCGAGGACTACTACAATCAGGACACGGAGAATGCAAATATCACCGAGCTCAGCATTGCCAAGCACCGCAACGGTGCAACCGATACGGTGAGGATGTTCTTTCAAAAGGAGTATACGCGCTTCCGTGATCTGGCGCGTGAGGGATAATTTGCAGGATGTATTGATTCTTCGCCTACAAGATTTTTATAATGATAAGAGAGGTGTCGATATGCCTGTCATTGCACGCTTTCAAGGCCTTGTTATCAAAAATGTATTTTCAACAGGCAGAGCACAACCCGCCGCACTTTCATGTGATGTATGGCGAGTATATGGGAGCATTTAATATTCAGACACTAGAGATGATGGAGGGAGATTTGCCAGCGAAGTCACAGGCACTCGTGCGCCAGTGGGCTGCGCGTTATCGCAATGAGCTGCTGCAAATCTGGAACACACAGGAGTTTGTTCACTTGCCGCCGCTCGAATAGTAGTGGGCAAAGGAGGAGTATCGATGTTTTATAAGGTGCGTGATGTAAAACCGTGCGCAGGTTATGAGCTGCTTGTCTCCTTTATGAATGGGGAGACAAAATCCTATCAAGTCGCTCCCCTTGTTCAGAAATGGAAGCCGTTTGAAGCTCTCCTTTCGACGAAGGGGCTCTTTGAGTGTGTCAAGGTTGATGCGGGCGGCTACGGCATCAGTTGGAACGACGATATTGACCTGTCCTGCAATGAACTCTATCACAATGGAATTTCCGTTGGCTGATTGTTTCACGTGAAACATTTTCACCCAATCCCCTCAAAAAAGAGGGGATTTTTTTTCTCATTTGTGCTATGATGAGAGAGTACGAAGGAATAGCTCTGCGTGCTTTATGTGCGCGTTTTACAAATGGGTAGGGGAGGAAGAATCGTGTTAAAGAGCATTGCAATCATGACGAGCGGGGAGACAGCCCAGGGATGAATGCGGCAGCACGTGCGGTTGCGCGTACGGCACTCTATGAGGGCGTGAAGGTCTGGGGCATCAACGATGGCTACCACGGACTGCTCGAAGAGAATATGCGCGAACTGGAGTCCAAGGATGTAGGGGATATCATCCAGCGCGGCGGCACCTTCCTCGGAACGGCGCGCTGCAAGCGGTGGCAGACTCCCGAGGGACGCCGCCTCGGACATGAACACCTCATCCAGCGCGGCATCGAGGGGCTCTGCGTCATCGGCGGTGATGGCTCCCTGCGCGGCGCACAGCTGCTCTCCGAGGAGTACGGATTTCCGATTGTGGGACTGCCGGGCACGATTGACAATGATGTCTGGGGCATGGACTACACGATCGGCTGTGACACGGCTGCGAACACGATCATCGATGCGATCAATAAGCTGCGTGACACGGCATCGGCACATCGCCGCGTGATCGTGCTCGAGGTCATGGGGCGCGGCAGCGGCTGGCTGGCACTCGTCTCCGGCATCTCGGGCGGTGCGGAGTACATCATTGTGCCCGAGGAGGAGTTCAACATCGAGGAGATCACAAAGGATCTCTCAAGAGCCTATGAGCACGGCAAACGCTATATCCTCATCGTGGTCGCTGAGGGCGCGGCAAGCGGACAGGAGATCTGCGACTACATCGCCAAGCATACGGATATCGAGACGCGCGTCTCCGTACTCGGGCATATCCAGCGCGGCGGCTCGCCGACGGTCATCGACCGTGTACGCGCGAGCCAGCTCGGTGAGCAGGCGGCTCTCGCACTCATCTCGGGTCTGTCGGGCGTTGTGTTCGGCTACAGCAAGGGGCACGTTGTCTCGGTCAATCTCTACGATGCCGTGAACAACAAGAAGAAGCTTGATCCTGACTATCTGCATCTGGCGAAGGTGCTGTTCTAAAACGCAGCATTGGGGTTTCCCCTGCAAAATCAGTTGCTCAACAGGAGACTACGTCAAATGTCACGGACATGCGTGCCCCACGCAAACACTTAGTTGCGCAAGCGTTCGTGTGCTTGTACGCTCAAATACCGCCAGACTTCTTAAACGCGCTGCGCTTGAACGAAAGAAGTCCGGCGGGGCGTACCGCACAAGCGGTCAACGTCATCCAATCACACTTCGCTAACGCTTGTGTTCTTGGGACGTTTTCCCATGCGACCTGTTACCCAATCACCTTCGTCCTACGGACTTGCTTCTTGGACAGGTCAGTATTTTCCCGCTTGCTCCACTAGGGTTTGCTTAGGAGCATCGCTGTCCGCATTCTTCCGTAACACTTATCATAGAACCGTTAAAGACCACTCCCGCAGAAAGGATGATCCCGTGGCAAAGATCATTGCGATTGCCAGCCAGAAGGGCGGCGTCGGCAAAACGACGACGGCGGTGAACCTCGCCGCTGCCGTCGCACGCGCCAAACGACGTGTCCTGCTCGTCGACATCGACCCGCAGGGGAATGCGACGAGCGGCTTTGGCATCGACAAGACGATGCTCATGTCGACCACCTACCGCGTCCTCATCGAGGGGCGCAGTCTGCGGAGTCGATTGCTCACTCGGACTACCGCGTGGATGTCCTGCCCGCGAACGTCGAGCTCGCGGGCGCGGAGGTTGAGCTGGCGGGCATGGAGCGGCGCGAGACACGCCTTCGAGATGCGCTGACCGAGGTGGAGCACGACTACGACTATGTCTTCATCGACTGCCCACCGTCCCTCGGCTTCCTCACACTGAACGCCCTCACGGCAGCGCATGCCGTCCTCATCCCCATCCAGTGCGAGTTCTACGCACTCGAGGGGGTCGCACAGCTGATGAACACGATCAGCCTCGTGCAGGAGAGCGCAAACCCCGCGCTCGGCGTGCAGGGGGTCGTCATGACGATGTACGACGGGCGGACGCGGATTGCAACGCAGGTCGTTGACGAGGTAAAGAACGTCTTCGGCGCAGCACTTTACGAGACGTTGATCCCGCGCAACGTACGCCTTTCTGAGGCACCGTCCTTCGGGCAGCCCATCACATCCTATGATATCACCTCGCGCGGTGCGGAGAGCTACATCGGGCTCGCAAGGGAGGTCATGAAGCGTGAAGAAACCTAAACAGGGCGGCCTCGGGCGCGGACTCGGCGCACTCGGGCTTGGGAAAAAAATGTCCTTGCGGGTGCTCCAAAGGCGGACACACCTGTGCCGGCGGAGGAAACCCCTGCCGCAGCATCCGCCGTGCCCGAGAACCCGACCGAAATCTCTGTCGAAGTGATTGCACCGAACCGCTTTCAGCCGCGCCGCGAGTTCGATGAGGCGGCACTGGAGGAACTGCGCGAGTCCATCGCGCGCCACGGCATCCTCCAACCGCTCTCCGTGCGCGCTGTCGGCGACGGAAAGTATGAGCTCATTGCGGGTGAGCGTCGCCTCCGTGCGGCGCGTCTTGCGGGGCGCGCGACCGTTCCCGTGGTCGTGCGTACGGCATCGGACGCAGAGATGGCGGAGATGGCTCTCATTGAGAACATCCAGCGCGAGGACCTGAACCCCATCGAGGAGGCGCGTGCCTATGAGCAGCTGCTGACGAAGTTCCGCCTCTCGCAGGAGGAACTGGCACGCCGCGTGGCACGCAGCCGCTCGGCGATTGCGAATAGCGTCCGCCTCCTGCGGCTCGCCGAGGAGGTACAGGCATTTATCGCGAACGGCGTCCTCTCCATGGGACAGACGCGTCCGCTCCTCGCCCTTGAGAGCAAAATCCTCCAACGCGAGGCGGCGGAGTACATCCAGGAGCACGAACTCTCCGCGCGCAGCGCAGAGGCTCTGGTAAAGCGGCTTCTCAAGGATCCGAATGTGCTCAAAAAGGCAGCGCAGCCCGCGAAAACGCGCACGCCCGACATCTTTGTCCGTGAGGCGGAGGAGCGGCTCACGCGCAGCCTCGGGACAAAGGTGCGCATACAGGAGAGCCGCGAGCAGGGCAAGGGACGGCTTGAGATCAGCTATTTCTCCGCAGACGATCTCGAGCGGCTGCTGGCTCTCCTCACGGGCTCGGACAGCGCGGCAAAGGAGGACAAGCGCGCGGCACTGCGTGCCATCTCCACGCAGTCCTTTACGGTGTGAATACCCCCAAGTAACGTAGGGAAGAAGGGAAGAAAGCATTGTTTCTGAACAATCTTGTCAACTATATTGCGGCACATGAGGCGTCCCTCCTGCTTGCCTCGATGCTGCTCATTCTGGTCTTATTGATTCTCGTCATTTATACGATGGTGCGCCTCTCGACGATGAGCAGCCGTTACCGCGAGATGATGCGCGGCTCGGAGACGGAGGACATCGAGGGGATGCTGCTCCAGCACATCCACGAGGTCGAGCAAGTCGCCGCAACGAACACGCGCCTCCTCGAGGAGAACGAGCTCATCCGCCAGTTCATCCGCAAATCTCTCGTACGCACCGCGATGGTGCGTTTCCGCGCGTTCGAGGACATGGGCGGTGACCTCAGCTATGCGGTTGCGATGCTCGACGCAAACAACGACGGCGTGATCTTCTCAAGCATCTTCGCGCGGGCGGACTCGCGCAGCTACATCAAGCCGATCAAGGGCGGCTCCTCGGAGTACCCGCTGACCGATGAGGAAAAGGGCGTGCTGCGGGAGGCAATGGCACAGCCGCTGCCGATCCAGTATTGAGGAAGCACAGAAAACCTGCTGGTACTCAGCAGGGTTTTCATTTTTCGGCTAGGATAGGTCGGAGGAGCAGTGCCATCTGTCTGTGTGCTCCTCGCAGAACCCTCGTTACGCAAGTGGCCGGACACTTATCTGCCTAAATACCGACGCGCTTCTAAGGTCCTATCGGCCCGCAAGGAGAAGCGCGTCGGGGGCAGAACGTGAGCGGTCAACGTCAACCAATCACACGTCGCTAACGCTCGCATTCTTGGGACGTTTTTCCCATACGACCTGTTTCCCAATCAGCTACGTCTTGCAGACTTGCTTCTTGGACAGGTCAGCACCTTTATTCCGCTTGCTCCACTAGAGTTTGCTACGGAGCAACACAGACCGTCTGTGCCCTTCCCCGTTGAACAAGGAAACACCTCTATATCATCCAGGAGAATAACTTGAACGAAGAAAAAAACGCTATAAAAATCCAATTCATCGACAGCGAGGAGGATGTGACGCGCACTGTGCGCCTGTCGCTCCGCTCCCTGCGCGTGCTCGCCGTCGGGGCGGGCGCAGCGGTCGCCGTGCTCGCTGTCGGCGCGGTGCTCTCCATCTACACACTGATGAACGGAGAAATGCACGCGTCTGAGACGGCACAGCTGCGCGAGGCGAACCGCATCCAGCAGGAGCAGATCCTGCAGGTGTCAAAAAGGCATCCGCCCTCCAACAGGATCTTGACAGCCTCCGCCGCGCCGAGGACGGGCTGCGTGCCATCGTCGGTGCACCGCCCGCCGCGGCGGACGAGACTGTGCAGGAGGGCACGGTCTCGCCGACGGGCGGAGAGCAGCATGAGCCGACCACGGCGGATCTCTCCGAGGCACTCGAGATGATCGAGGAGCGTCTCAGTACGCGCCGCTCGTCCATTGACCTCCTCGCCGAGACCATGCGCAGGGAGTTCCCCGGTGCGGCCTCCTATGCCTCGGACAGCGCCCCGCACACGATGCCCTCCATCTGGCCGGCGGCGGGCTTTTGTCAGCTCGCCCTACGGGCTGCGCTTTAACGGCACGGAGTTCCATCAGGGGAATCGACATTGCCGCCGATATGGGCGCCCCCATCGTTGCGACCGCTGACGGTGTCGTCACGGCGGCGGGCTGGAACGGCGGCTATGGCAACATGGTCGATGTGGATCACGGCGGCGGCATCGTGACGCGCTACGGGCACGCCTCCGCCGTCGCTGTGACGGTCGGACAGCAGGTACGGCGCGGTGAGGTCATCGCCTATGTCGGCTCGACGGGACGCTCTACGGGACCCCATGTTCACTACGAGGTGCGCGTTGATGGGCAGCCCGTCAACCCCGCAGGATATTTATAAGGGAGAATGCTATGAAATCCTTCATTTGTATGATTGCCGCAGGACTTTTTCTCCTGCCTGCATGGGGCGTGAGCGCGGAGAAGAAGGACATCCACGAGGTCATGATGGCAGAGGAGCACCACGGGAGCACCGCGCCCGCAGAGCGTGCATCGGACGAGGAGAGCGTCTTGGACGAGGAGATGGACGAGCTGGGGGATGAGCCTGCCGGTTCGCACGAGGAAGAACGCACATCGCACCCTGCACATGAGGCCGCAGCAGCGCAGGAGTCTGCTGCAAAGAGCCCGCACCGCAGGACGGTGGGCACGGGATCGGCATTGCTCCCGTGGCATCCGACGATGCTGCCTACGGCGCGGCGACGGCGATCGAACCCGTGACGCTCGCGGACGGCGACTGGGTCTTTATCGAGGGCGACGAGCGGCGCGGCTGGTTCTTTGACCGCTCGAAGATGCGGCGCAATGGCGATGGGAGCATCTCCTACTGGCAGCTCATCCTCTACAATGACCTCGGCAAGGCGCAGTTCGTGAGTGCAATGCACGACGAAGCGTACCGCAATGTCGGCTACACACTTCAACGGCGCGTGCTCGACCCGAAGAAAAAAACACGATCCGCACCTACGAGATCATCGCCTATGACGCTGAGAATGCCGTCATTACAGACAGCGAGCGTGACGGACACGCCGCCGAGATCCGCCCGCACACGATGGCGGCGAAGGAACGCGATGCCGTGAAGAAGGCGGCGAAGAAACGGAACATCAAAAATAAATCACACACATGATGAGAATAAATATCACATATTGACAGTACGGCAATTTCCTGTTAGAATTAACAAATAATTAAGGAAGAGTCTGCAAAAGCTCTTTCATGTTTCCGAGCAAAAAAATATCTAAGGGCACCATTCCTATGATATTGCGCCTACGCTGCGGGATTCTCCCAAGATGCGCACAGGGTACGGGCAGAAATGCACGCGCCTTCCCTGTCGGGAGGAATCGCCTCCCCATTGAAAAAGGAAGCGACAGAATTGCCGTCACAGGGCTGTTTCATGCGTCTGTTTCAGGATGTGCAGATGCGGCGTATATGGCTGTGTTAAGGGGCTGTCTGTCGTGCCTTTGGGTGCGGGAGACAGCCCTTTTTGGATGCAAAAAAACGAACGCAAAAATTAGTTTTCGTACTGCACAAAAAGTGTATTTCTTTTTTTGATGGGATGGGTGTATAATTATAAAAAAATTTTTCTATAACTATGAGCAATAATTATCAATTATAAATGGTGTATTGGTTAGGAGGATTCATGTGAGTAAAAGGGAGAGCTTGTGGGAGGCCTATCTCGCAAAAGGCATGAGCCGCCGCAGCTTTTTGAAGGGCTGTGTGACGCTCACGTCCCTGATGGGGCTGAGCACGGACATGATGACGAAGGTTGTCGAGGCGGCGGAGACGAAGCCGCTGCCGGTCGTGATCTGGCTGCATGGGCACGAGTGCACGGGCTGCGATGAGTCCTTCATCCGCTCGGGTGCGCCGCTTGCATCCGATCTCGTACTGAACAGCATCGCGCTTGAGTACAGCCATGTCCTGAGTGCGGGCTGCGGCGAGCCGTTCGAGGAGCACCTCGAGACCACGATCAAAAAAAAGTACCACGGGGAGTACATCCTCGCGGTCGAGGGCGCGGTCGCCTCGGGTGCGCATGAGTACACCTGTATGTCGGGCGGACATCCCTTCTCGCATACGCTGAGGCGTGTCGCCGAGGGGGCAAAGGCGGTCATCGCCTATGGCACGTGTGCGACGGCGGGCGGCATCCAGGCGGCTGCGCCGAATCCGACGGAGTCCACGGGCATTCGCTCGTTCATTGGTTCCAAGCCCTACATCGCCGTGCCCGGCTGCCCGCCGATCCCCGAGGTCATGACGGGCGTCGTCATGCACGTTGCGCTCTTCGGCACGCTGCCCCCGCTCGACGGGGAGGGGCGGCCGCGTCAGTTCTACGGCAACCGCATCCACGACACCTGCTACCGCCGTCCCTTCTTCGATGCGGGCATGTTTGCCGACCGCTTCGACGATGCGGGTGCAAAGGCGGGATGGTGTCTCTATCACCTCGGGTGCCGAGGCCCTGAGACCTACAACTCCTGCGGCAATCTGCGCTGGTATCAGGGGATGTCGTACCCGATCCAGTCGGGTGCGCCCTGCATCGGGTGCAGCAATGCGAATTTCTGGGACGATGCACCCTTCTCGAAACGCCTGCCCGAGTATGACGGCATCGATGTGGATATGGTCGGTGCGGGTCTTGCCGTCGCTACGGCGGTCGGTGTCGCGGCACACGCGGGCGCGAGCCTCGTACAGAAGAAATGCCACGAGAAGCAGCTCGAAAAAGAGGGAAAGCAGGTGCATGAATGAAACACGTTGTTGTCGACCCGATTACGCGCATTGAGGGACATCTGCGCGTCGAGATCCAGGTGGATGAGGCGACGGGCAAGGTCACGGATGCCATCTCCTCCGGTACAGCATGGCGCGGTCTCGAGCTCGTCATGAACGACCGCGACCCGCGCGACGCATGGGCATATATCCAGCGCATCTGCGGCGTATGTACGTCGTCCCATGCGCTTGGCTGCCTGCGTGCCGTGGAGGATGCGTTCGGCATCACCATCCCGAAGAACGCACACTACATTCGCAACATCATCGCGGCGTGCCTCGGTCATCAGGATCACATCATCCATTTCTACCACCTCCATGCCCTCGACTGGGTCAGCCCGATCGAGGCGCTCAAGGCGGATCCTGCGGCGACGGCGGCACTCCAGAATACGGTACTCGCGACCTATCGTCTGCCCTTCCGCGGCCCTCAGGGCCTCGAAACGGAGGCATACCCGCACGACGTACCCGTCTCGAATCCCGAGTACTATGCGGCGATCAAAGCGAAGGTGCAGAAGATCGTGGAGAGCGGTCAGCTCGGCATTTTCTCTGCGCAGTGGTGGGATCACCCCGACTATCAGATGCTGCCGCCCGAGGTGCATCTGATGGCGATTTCGCACTACCTCGAGATGCTGGACAAGCAGAAGGATCTCGTCGTGCCGCACGTCGTCTTCGGCGGCAAGAACCCGCACCCGCACTATGTGCTGGGCGGCATGCCCTGCTCCATCTCGATGGAGGACGGCAATGCGCCGATCAACACGGCACGCCTCGCGATTGTTGACCGCTCGATCCAGTCCGCGCGTCACATGATGAACGACTACTACCTGCCGGATGTGCTCGCCATCGGGCATCTGTATGTGCAGAAGGGCTATGTCTCGGGCGGCGGCCTCGCCAAGGAGCGCGTGCTCGCGTTCGGTATGTTCCCGCAGGAGCCGTTCAGCGGCGCGACGAACGGCGATTTCTTCAAGGATCTGCTCGTACGCTGCAATGGCGTTGTCGAGAACTTTGCGGGCGGCGTGATGCAGGCAAAGGTCTATGACTTTACCATGGAGGATGTCTCCGACCCCGAGGTCATCAGCGAGAGCGTCGAGCACGGCTGGTACGAGTACAGCGGCGGCGACAGCAAGGGGCTGCACCCGTGGGAGGGCGAGACGAAGCCGCACTACACGGAGCCGAAGGAAGGCACGAAGACGGAGTGGAAGGCGCTGAACGAGCAGGGCAAATACTCGTGGCTCAAGACGCCGAAATGGCGCGGCAAGCTCTGCGAGGTCGGTCCGCTCGCGCGCTACATCGTGCTCTACACGAAGGCAAAGCAGGGGCTGCTCGGCGAGCTGACATGGGCGGAGCAGATGATTGTCGACCAGATCGACGCGGTGACGAAGGTGCTCGGCGTTCCTGCCGAGGCGTGGCTGCCCTCGACGGTCGGCCGCACGGCGGCGCGTGCGCTCGATGCGCAGCTGCAGGCGGAGATCAGCAAGTTCTTCTTTGACAAGCTCGTCGCGAACATCAAGAGCGGCGACACGCGCGTGGTGAACAACGACAAGTGGGATCCCTCGACCTGGCCGAAGGAGGCAAAGGGCGTCGGCTTCTACGAGGCACCGCGCGGCGGACTCAGTCACTGGGTCGTCATCAAGGACGGCAAGGTGGCGAACTATCAGGCGGTCGTGCCGACGACGTGGAACGCCTGCCCGCGTGATGATGCGGCAGGACACGGCGCATACGAGATGTCGATGATGGATACGCCCGTGAAGATCGCGGACAAGCCGCTCGAGATCGTGAAGGCGATCCGCTCGTTCGATCCGTGCATGGCGTGCTCGACCCACCTCTTTAACGCGAAGGGGGAGAAGATCCGCGTCGTCACGACCGACCCCTACGCCGGCGTGCGCGTGGACGAATAGGGGGCGATCCGCATGAAACAAGAAGAACGCAAGGAGTACTACCTCTTTAGCCCCTTCCTGCGCATCTTTCACTGGCTGATGGTCGCTGCGATCATCGTGCTCTTTATCACGGGCTTTCTCATTACAAAGCCGCCCGTGATCCTTGCCTCCGAGCCGACGAATACGCCGCTCCTGATGAACCTCGTGCGTAACATTCACTTCGTTGCGGCGTTTGCGTTCTGCGCGGGCTTCATCGGGCGCGTCTACGGCTTTATCATCAATCGCGGCGACCGCCTTTTTCCCGCATTTCTGGAAAAAAAGCAGTACTACCGTGACATGATGGATGTCGGTCTGCACTATGCGCTCATCAAGCCGTCGCACGCACCGTTCCTGCGCAACCCTCTGGCGCGCGCTTCGTATGCGGGGCTGTATGTGCTCGTCGCCATCGAGGTGCTGACGGGCTTTGCCATGTACTACATGACGGAGCCGTCGGCGATTGGCGGCATCCTGTTCGGCTGGGTGAACCGTGTCCTCGGGAACGAGTTCATGTCGCATTTCGTGCATCACTATGCGGCATGGGCGATCATTCTCTTTGCCATCGGACATTTCTACATGGTCATCCGTGCGGAGTTCATGGAGGGCGAGGCGGAGGTGTCGAGTATGTTCGCAGGCAGCAAGCTGCTGCGGCATACGGCGGCGGACGCGCAGGATGTGGAGTAGGGAAAGCTATGCTGGCTGCTGTGCAGTTCGCAGTGGAAACTTGGAATTGGCGGCGGTGCATGTCCAACGCAAACGCTTAGTTACGCAAGCGGTCGGGCACTTATCTGCCTAAATACCTGCGGACTTCTTAAACGCGCTTCGCTTGAACGAAAGAAATCCGCAGGGGGCAGAACGTGCCCTCGCTTCCGCTTGCTCCACTAGGGTTTGCTTTTTGGACATGGCACAGCCTCATACCTCACAGTAGAGTATTATTGAAGGAGTTAAACTATGTGTAAAGAATGCGGCTGCGGACTCGCGGAGAGCACGACGCATTTGCAGTTTTTTTGTCAAGGGCTATACGGTGGAGAATGCTGCCGCCGTGGAGAAGGCTCTGCTCGGTCTCGCGGGTGTGCTCTATGTGCACATCCACACGCATGACGGCGAGACGACGGTGGACTATGACCCGGCAAAGACGAAGATGACGGAGCTCATCAGCACCTTTGCTGCACACGGTCTGACGGCGGAGCTCTAGGATGCACGAAATGGCGATTGCCGAGGGCATCCTTGACATCGCCCTCACGCACGCGCGGGACAATGATGCGCAGCGCATCGAGCGCATCCACCTCCTCCTCGGGGAGCTCTCGGGGGTGGAGACGGAGGCGCTGACGCTTGCCTTTCGGACGCTCGTGCGCGGGACAATGGCGGAGACGGCGGCACTGACGTGGACGCGTATCCCCTTGCGGGACGCTGCCACGACTGCGGCAAAGAACGCGCACTGCGCCCGCAGGACTACCTCTGCCCCGACTGCGGCGGCGGGATGGAGTTCACGCATGGGCGCGAGATGCGCGTCGACTATATAGAGATGGAATAGGTATGAAGGTAGTTGTAAAGGCGGACATCCTCGGGCGGAATGAGGCGGCGGCGGCGGAGAACGCGGCACTCTTTGCGCGGCATGGTATCTACGCGCTGAATCTCCTCGGCTCGCCCGGCTGCGGCAAGACCTCGCTGCTCGAGCAGACGCTTGCGGCGCTCGGCGGGGAGCTGCGCATGGCGGTCATCGAGGGGGATCTCTTCACGACGAAGGATGCGGCGCGGATCGAACGCTGCGGCGCACCCGTCGTGCAGATCAACACGAGCGGCGGCTGTCATCTGGATGCGGCGATGGTCGCGGCGGCACTTGGGAAGCTGGATCTCTCGGCGCTCGACCTCCTCATCATTGAAAAATGTCGGCAACCTTGTCTGTCCCGCCGAGTTCGCGCTCGGCGAGGATGCAAAGGCGGTCGCGCTCAGCATTACGGAGGGCGACGACAAGCCGCTGAAGTACCCGCTCATTTTCAAGGAGTCAGCGGTGGCTCTTCTGAGCAAGGTGGACATTCTGCCCTATACGAATTTCGATATGGCGGCGGCGGAGCGCGACATCACGGCACTCCATCCCGGCATTGCCGTGATGCCCGTCTCGTGCCGTACGGGCGAGGGGCTCTCAGCGTGGTATGACTGGCTGCGCGCGCAGGTGCGGGCGAAGAAGGAACAGGCGTGACAATAGGAGGAAGGCGATGAGCGTGATCGATGACCAGTTGGTTGCGGTGGCGCCCGTGACGGTGCTCGGGATCGGCAATATTATTTTGCGGGACGAGGGCTTTGGCGTGCGTGCCGTGGAGTATCTGGAGGAGCACTTCCGCTTTCCACACGATGTCCGTCTGCTCGACGGCGGGACGCTCGGCCCAGAGCTGCTGCACTTCGTCACGGGGACACAGAAGCTGCTCATCCTCGATGCTGTCGCGGGCGACGCACCTGCGGGCACGGTCTACCGCTTTGAGGACGACGCGGTGATGGCGCATTTTCAGGAAAAGATGTCCTCGCACGAGATCGGGATTCAGGATGTGCTCGCGTGGCTGACGGTGACGGAGCGGGCGATTCCGAACGTCGTTGTGCTCGGGATGCAGCCGTACGAGGTGACGGCGGGACTCTCGCTCAGTCCTGAGATGGCGGCGGCACTGCCGCACTTTGCGCATCGTGCGGTGGAGGAGCTGGTGCGCTGGGGCATTGTTCCCGCAGAGCGTCCGAAACAGAGCCGGCAGAGCGCATGAGCGTGCATCAGGGCGGCGATTCCATACATCCTGCGGGAGGCGCGCGTACAAGGCGCGCTTTTTCGCGTCTCAGGGATCGTGCAGGGCGTAGGGTTCCGCCCTTTGTCTACCGTCTTGCACGGGAATATGGACTGGCGGGATGCGTGTGGAACGACAGCGCGGGGGTCGGCATCGAGGCGGAGGGGACGGCGGCGGCGCTCGATGCGTTTGCAGAGGGCGTGCGCGTACAGGCTCCGCTTGCGGCATCCGTAACCGCTGTGACATTCGAGGAGATCTCGCCGACGGGGAACAGGGCTTTCAGATCCTGCCGAGCCCTGCGGGAACGGTCGCGCGGACGCTTGTCTCACCCGACCTCGCGGTCTGTGCGGACTGCCGCCGTGAGATTTTGTCTGCGGAAAACAGGCGGTACAGCTACGCCTTTACGAACTGTACGAACTGCGGCCCGCGCTACTCGATCATTCGCGATGTTCCCTATGACCGTCCGCTGACCCTCGATGGCGGCATTTCAGATGTGTTCTACGTGTCAGCGGGAGTACGACGATCCCGCCGACCGCCGCTTTCACGCACAGCCGAATGCGTGCGCGGTGTGCGGCCCCGCCTACCGTCTCCTCGTCGATGGGGCGGCTGCGGAGGGCGAGCCGCTCGCGCGGGCGCGGGAGATTGTCGCGGCGGGCGGCATTGTTGCGGTCAAGGGCATCGGCGGCTATCATCTGGCGTGCGATGCACGCAGTGACGCGGCGGTGCGCCGCCTGCGGGCGAGGAAGCACCGTGAGGCGAAGGCACTCGCCGTGATGGCGGGGGGCGATGGAACTGGTGCGGTCGCTGTGCGTCGTCTCCGAGGAGGAGGAGCGGTGGCTCATGTCTCCTGCCGCGCCGATTGTGCTGCTTCGTCGGTGCGCGGATGTGTCGGATGCTGTTTCACCGTGCGTTGCGCCGGGGAATGCATATCTCGGCGTGCTGCTTCCGTATGCCCCCGTGCATCTGCTTTTGCTTGCGGCAAGCGATCTCTGGGTGATGACGAGCGCGAACCTCAGCGGTGCGCCGATGATGTGCGAGGATGATGTTGCCGTGCGGGGGCTTGCGGGAATTGCGGATGCGATTCTCGTGCACAATCGGGAGATCGTGCACCGCGTTGACGATTCGGTGATGCGCATGACGGCGGGCGGACGGCAGATGATTCGCCGCAGCCGTGGCTTTGCACCGATGCCGCTTGTGCTGGCGTCTGCACGGGAATGCACGGTGCTCGCGGGCGGGGCGGAGCTGAAGAATACGTTCTGTCTGACGCGCGGGGCGGAGGCGTTTCTGAGCGAGCATATCGGCGACCTGATGGAGCGTTCTGTGCTCGCATCGTATGAAGCGACCATTGCACACTACGAGCAGTTCTTTGAGGTGCGGCCGGAGGTGCTTGCCGCCGATCTGCATCCCTGCCTATCTCTCGGGACAGTACATGGCGGCGCGTGCCGCGCGGGAGGGGCTTCCGCTCGTGCGCGTGCAGCATCATCACGCGCACATCGCTGCGGTGCTCGCCGAACACGCCTGTCATGAGCGCGTGCTCGGCGTTGCGCTCGACGGGACGGGGTACGGCGATGATGGTGCTTCGTGGGGCGGGGAGTTTATGGCTGCCGATCTCGCGGACTATGAGCGGTTGGTGCATTTTGCGTATCTGCCCCTGCCGGGCGGTGACCGTGCGGCAGTGGAGCCGTGGCGCCTCGCGCTGTGGGTGCTCCACGGGATGTATGGCGGGGATTTGGAAAAAAATATGCGCCGCAGTTCGCGGCGGAGCTTCCGACAGGATGGGAACTGCTGATGCAGGCGACGGCGGCGGGGTGAATGCTCCGCCGACCTCGAGCGCGGGGCGGCTCTTCGATGCGGCGGCGGCACTGCTCGACATTTGCCGCGTAAATGTGTACGAGGGACAGGCGGCAATCGGACTGGAGCTCTGTGCGCGGCAGCGCAGCGAGCGGGCGTTGTGCTGCCGTATCGTATGAACTGTGCGTCTGTGCCGATGACGGTGGACTTCCTGCCTGTGCTGTGTGCGCTGGCGGACGGCGCGGAGGGGCTGACGGAGGAGGAGCGTGCGGGACGTGCGCTTGACTTCCATCTGACGATGGCGGCGGCGGTTGCGGAGATGCTCGGCGTGCTTGCGGCACGGACGGGACTTCGTACGGTCGCGCTCTCGGGCGGTGTGTTCCAGAATGCGCTGCTGCTTGAGAATCTGCTCACGCGTCTCGGCGATTTCCGTGTGCTCCCTGCCGCACAACGCGCCGCCGAACGATGGCGGCATTGCATATGGGCAGGCGGCGGTGGCGCTCGCACGGATGGGATGATAGAATATTATTATGGAAACTTCGCTATGCGTACTCCTCGCAGAACCCTCGTTACGCAAGCGATCGTGTGCTCGTCCGCCTAAATACCTGCGGATTCCAAACGCGCTTCGCTTGAACGGTTAAAATCCGCAGGGGGCGGGTCGCACACTCTGTGTCGCTTGCTCCACTAGGGTTTGCTACGGAGTACTGCATGGCTGCTTTACGGCATAACCAAAAGCCTCCCCCGTGGCTACGGGAGGGGGACCATGCGAAGCATGGTGGAAGGGGCGCTTTGAAGGCGTAGGGATACGTTTTGATAGAGATGGAATCCAACAAGGTTTAGAGGAGAAACTATGTGTTTAGCAGTTCCTGCAAAAAAATCGTTGACATACAGGATCAGCTTGCCTCGGTGGAGGTGAGCGGGGTGAGCCGCGCGGCAAGTCTCATGCTGCTGCCTGAGGCGGCGGTGGGGGACTATGTGCTCGTCCACGCGGGCTTTGCGATGCAGATTGTCGATCATGAAGAGGCGGAACGCATCGAGGCTCTGCGGGCAGAGATGCGCGGTGCGCCGCGCACGGTGGAGAGCATCCCATGAGGAACGCACAGGACACACGGCAGGCTGCCACGGAGATTGTTGCGGAGCTGCGCCGCATTCTCGCGGCACGGGGCGGGAGCATCCGCATTATGGAGGTCTGCGGCACGCACACGGTTGCGATTTTTTTCGCGCGGGACTGCGGCAGATTCTGCCAGAGGGCATCGAGCTGGTCTCGGGGCCCGGCTGCCCTGTCTGTGTGACGGCGGACGACTACATCGACGCGGCGATTGCGTATGCGGGGATGGGGGATGTCATCATCACGACGTTCGGCGATATGCTGAAGGTGCCGGGCACACATTCGAGTCTTGCCGAGGCACAGGCGCAGGGCGCGGATGTCCGTATCGTCTACTCGCCGCTCGATGCGCTCACGGTCGCAGCGGAAAATCCGAGCAAGCAGGTTGTATTCCTTGCCGTCGGCTTTGAAACGACCGCTCCGACCGAGGCGGCGGCGGTTCTCGCGGCAGAGGCACAGGGGCGCGAAAACTTCTTTTTGCTCTCCGCGCAAAAGCTCGTCCCGCCCGTGATGCGTGCGCTCCTCGATGGCGGGGAGACGCACGTAGACGGTTTCCTCCTGCCGGGACACGTCTCGGTGGTGACGGGGACGGATGCCTTTGATTTCCTCGCGCAGGACTACCATATCCCCGGCGTTGTGGGCGGTTTTGAACCGCTTGAGATCCTGCGTGCCCTGCAGATGATCGTGCGTCAGATCGGTGCAGGTGAGGCGCATATCGAGAACGCATATGAGACGGTTGTGCGGCGGGAGGGCAATCCGGTCGCGCGCGCGGCAATCGAGCGTGTCTATGAACCTGCGGCGGTGCGTTGGCGCGGGCTGGGGGAAATTCCCGCCTCGGGGCTCGTGATGCGGGAGGAATATGCGGCGTTCGATTTTGCCCGCGTGCGTCCGCTTACACTTGCGGCGGTCGGGGATGGGCGGAACGGCTGCCGCTGCGGCGAGGTGCTGCGCGGCGCCATCGTGCCGCGCGACTGCGCGCTCTTTGGCAGGGCGTGTGTGCCGGAGCACGCGATTGGCCCCTGCATGGTGTCGGTCGAGGGAACGTGTGCCGCATGGTACAAATACGGAGGAGGAAAAATTCCGCTATGGAGCATGAGGTCATCACACTCGCGCACGGCGCGGGCGGACAGGCGGGGCACGCGCTGATGGAGGAGGTCGTGCTGCCGGAGCTGGGCAATACGATTCTCGATACGCTGCATGACGGTGCCATCCTGCCCAGTGCGGGGCGCGTTGCGTTTACCACGGATTCGTATGTCGTGCAGCCGCATTTCTTCCCCGGCGGGAGCATCGGGCGGCTTGCCGTCTGCGGGACGGTCAACGATCTCGCGATGACGGGGGCAGTCCCACGCTGGCTCTCACTCGCCGTGATTCTCGAGGAGGGCTTTCCAATGGAGACCCTGCGCCGCATCGTGCGTGACATCCGCACGGCGGCGGAGGAGGCGGGCGTTCTCATCGTCACGGGGGATACGAAGGTTGTGCCGCGTGGCTGCGGCGACGGCATCTACATCAACACGGCGGGGGTTGGGGAGCTGATCGAGGGTGTGGACATCGCTCCGACGAATATCAAGGCGGGCATGGATATCATCGTCTCGGGCACGCTCGGAGACCATGCAGCTACGGTCATGGCGGCACGGCACAATCTGACGCTGCCGCCCGAGATCATGAGCGACAGTGCGCCGCTCTGCCATCTGACGGCGGCGATGCTCACGGAGGCACCGTCCATCGCCGTCCTGCGTGACCCGACGCGCGGCGGTGTGGCGGCATCGCTGAACGAACTGGCGGACGCGGCGGGTGTCGGCATCCTGCTGGACGAGGCTGCGATTCCCGTGCATCCCGCCGTGCAGGGGGTCTGTGACATCCTCGGATTCGACCCACTCACACTCGCGAACGAGGGCAAGCTTCTCGCCTTCGTCCCGCCCGAGGACACGGCGCGTGTCCTCGCAGTGATGCACGCCGACCCGCATGGACGCGCGGCGTGTGTGATCGGGCACACGACGGCGGAGGCACCCGGATCGGTCGGGCTGCGCACCGCACTCGGCGGCATCCGCGTCGTGGATCTGCCGCTCGGGGAGCTTGTGCCGCGCATTTGCTGAATATCTACAAACGTTCCATTTATGATGGTTCTATGATAAGTGTTATGGAAGAATGCGGATAGCGATGCTCCTAAGCAAACCCTAGTGGAGCAAGCGGGAAAAATACTGACCTGTCCAAGAAGCAAGTCCGCAGGACCAAGCTGATTGGGTAACAGGTCGTATGGGGAAAAACGTCCCAAGAACACGAGCGTTAGCGAGGTGTGATTGGACGACGTTGACCGCTTGTGCGGTACGCCCCGCCGGACTTCTTTTCGTTCAAGCGAAGCGCGTTTAAGAAGTCTGGCGGTATTTGAGCGTACAAGCACACGAACGCTTGCGCAACTAAGTGTTTGCGTGGAGCATGAATGTCCGTAACATTTGACGTAGACCCATTATTTATGTCGTACTTGCGAGGCGTATGCCTCACCAACCGACACAACATTTCCGCGCAAAAAAAAGCGGGCAGTGGTCAGCTGCCCGCTTTTTCCTTGAAGAATCGATGAGAACCTAGCCTTTCTCCCGATCTCCTCTTTTTATCTATCTGTAGTAGGATGATAAAAAGCTGCGTTATTTCGTGAGATGCACGTCGGGGATCTCGACATCGTGGTGTGTGTCCGGGTCGACGTTGGAGTACACGCCCGGCTTCGTCTCGAACGCCTTGAGATTGTCCGCGTTCGCCTCGAGCATATCCTTGACGAACTGTTCCACTGCATCTGCAAAATAGACTGCCATTTCAGTTCCCCTTTTCTGTCGATTTCTGCGCTGCCGCGCCTCTCTGTCCGTGCTGAATGTATCAGTACGGCTTTAACTTAGCACTTTTTTCGTATTGTATAAAAATATTTCTTTCTGATAAAATGATAGTGTCAACCTATGAAAAAAATTATTTCATGTGTGACTTTTATACTATTCCGCTATTTTTGATATATAGTAGACTAATATAGGGGAACAAATGGCACCAGGAATCATACTAAGGGAGATGAGCCGGATGACGTTGGTCCAGATGCGGTATTTCTACGAGGTCTGCCAGTGGCAGAACATCACAAAAGGCGGCGGAGCACCTGCACGTCTCACAGCCGACCGTCACCGTCGCCATGCAGGCACTCGAGGCGGAGACGGGGCTGAATCTGTTCCACCGTGAGGGACGCAAGATCACGGTGACGACGGACGGGGCGAAACTCCTCGGAAAGGTCTCCTACATCCTGACGGAGGTCGCACGTCTCGATGCCGAGATTCGCGACATGGCACACCGTCATGCGAAGGTGCGGATTGCAATGCCGCTGCAGCTCGGGGTGGTGTTTCTGCCGCACATCCTCGGCGACTTTCGCCGCGAGCACCCCTGAGATCGAGCTCGAGATCATCGAGACGGGCGGCGTGAGCGCGCTCCAGATGGTCGAGGAGGAAAAAGCTCGACTTTGCCTTGACGAACTACACCGTCGATTTCAGCGCACGGCTCTCGTATGCGAAACTCTTTGACTGCGAGTGTACCTTTGTCACGCGCCCCGACCATCCCCTTGCCAAGCGGCACTCCCTCAGCATCATGGATCTCAGGGATGAGCCGCTCATCATGCTCGACAGCAATTTCTTCGTCGACCGCCTCGTGCAGGATGCCCTATGGGCGCGCGGGCGAAAAAGCCGAACGTCGTCCACTACTCGCCCTACCTCCACACCGTTAAGAACCTCGTGCACGCGGGGATCGGCTCGACCTTCCTCGCACGGCCGTCCGTACTGCCGACGGACAACTTCGTCCAGATTCCCTTGCTCGACCCCATCTTTATCAACAGCGGTCTTGTTACGAAAAAAAGGGCGACAGACCTTCGACGACGTGCGACTCGTCATGAACTACCTGCGCGGCCTGACAAAGGAGCTGCTCGGCGACGGGAAGAAAAAAATCGTCTGACGATGATAGCGGCGTCAGACGAAATGAAGGTTCAAGGAATCGATAGATTTGCGGCTTCGTGTTTCGCGCGCCGATAGATACGAATATGTTTTTTTGCGCGGCGAGCATCTGCCACTCCTCGGGGGACAGGTGCTCGTCGATTTGTTGACTGCGTCGCGTGTCCCAGAGCAGATAGACATCGCGGTCGCGTGGCAACCCCTCGAACGTCAGCACCGGCATGACATATTTGCGCTGCCAGTCCACGCCCGCACCTGTTCGCTGTGCGTACTCTGCCGCAGGGATGAGATCGTAGACCATATGATCCGCATAGTAGACCACCGAGGTCTGATACTCCCCATAGGAAACGATGAGGTCATCCTCCCTCACATACTTGTTCAGCACGGATGCCTGCCATTTTCCCGAGAACAGCTCAACCGCACGATACCCCGACTGTCCCGGAACTTCGAGAGCCGCAGCGATACGTCCGTCCAGCGCGTCAATGGAAGTAAAAAGGAGCATTGTCCCCCTCCACCGATCAGTGCGGCAGAGACCGCCAGGCGACGCATGAAATGCCCGTACGGCATCAGGAGGCGTGCGGTGAGCAGGGCAAAGGGCATCAGTGCCGGCAGGGTATAGGTCGAGTATTTTGTGGCCATTACCTGAAAAAAAGCGTTGACACCAAGTGCCCAGATCAGAAGGAACAGCGTATCCGGCGCAATCCCCCGCAGCCCTCTGCGCAGACGGCGGATCAGTGGCAGGATCAACAGAAAGCTCCACGGGAAGAAGACGACGAGGAAGATGGCGGAGTAGAAATACCAGACATCCCACGCGCCGTGTTCCGCGACGGTCGCACGCAGGACATTGTGTACCCCGAAGAAGTTCGAGATGAAATCCGCGCCATGCAGTGCGTACATTCCTGCGTACCAGCTGCCGCCCACAAGCACAAAGAGTCCGAGTCCGAGCAGCTTCATGCGCAACAGTTCGCCGATATCGCAGCGTACGAGCAGGAATGCGAGAATGATGAGCCCGGGCAGGACAATGCCAACGGGACCCTTTGTCAGTACAGCGAGTCCGGAGAAGAGCCACGATGCATAGTAGAGCCGCCGGTCATGCCTGTACCCGAGGTAGAAAAAGACGAGTGAGGCATTCAGAAAGACGAACAGCGTTGCATCGGTAATGACGCTCTTTGCGACGATCCAGTAGCCCAAGGAGGTCGCGAGAATGCCTGCGGCAAAGCATCCCGTCCGTGCGTCGTAGAGCTGTCGTCCAAACGCATAGGTCAGGAAAACACCGATGCTTGCAAATATGCCGGGGAAGAGCCGTGCCGCAAAATCTGTCGTGCCGAAGAGCGAAAAGGCGGCGATCAGCTCCCAGTAGAAGAATGCCGGCTTGTCATACCAGTACTCCCCGTAGATGCGCGGCGAAAAAATAGTCGCCCGAGGAAAGCATTTCTTTGCCGTAAGCACATAGTTCGACTCCACCTGATCGGTGATGGCGAGTGTTCCGTTTCCGAGAAAGAAAATGGCACACAGCAGAAGTAAAAGCGTCAGGTGCTTTCCGGTTTCCGTCACAGTAGTTCCTCCCGATTACATAGTCCATCGTGCAGCGCATGGACATAGAGCGACTTTCTATAGGAAGCACTGATAAACTTCAGCCGCGCTATCTTGACGCATCTTTTTTGCCCGAACTGTGTCGGCAAATCCTCCACATAGCTTTGGCTATGCGTCCGGTTTGCCTCCTTGTTCGGACGAAAAAATATACGCCAATCTGACGGACTTCATTTTATCAGCGATTCCTATAAGGATATTATTCCAGTTTTTATGTTACTTTAACATGACTGCCATGTTTCGTCAAGCTTTCTTGATGGGACGATGTATGCTGCGATTCTATCATTTTATCGGCGATTCCTTAAACTTCCAACTTGCCCCGCCCTCGCCCTTGTAACATTTAGGGGAATCACTGATAAACTCAGCCCCGTCATCTTAGCGCATCTTTTTTGCCCGCACTATGTCGGCAAATCCTCCACATAGCCCTTGCTATGCGTCCGGTTTGCCTCCTTGTTCGGACGAAAAATCTACGCCAATCTGACGGACTTCATTTTATCAGTGATTCCCTAGTATGCAAAAGGCGGGGGCTTTGTGTTATAATGAAACGAATACTGTCTTGGCGCAGGCTTTTTTTTGCGTACGCTATTATTATAGGAAGCACTGATAAATTCAGCCACGCCATCTTGACGCATCTTTTTCGCCCGCACTGTGCCCGCGATCCTCCACATAGCTTTGGCTATGCGTCCGGTTTGCCTCCTTGTTCGGACGAAAAATCTACGCCAATCTGACGGACTTCATTTTATCAGCGATTCCTATAGACCCTACAGCACAGACATAGGAGTGTGAAACTACTTGTTCGGAATATCTTCGATTCTCAAACGCTTCCTTGGCGACAACAATGACAAGGAGATCGCGCGCTACCGTGGCATCGTCGAGCAGATCAATGCGCTCGAGCCCACGATGGCAAACCTTACCGACGACAAACTGACGGGCTACACGCGCAAATTCCGCGAGCAGCTCGCAGAGGGCGTGACGATGGAGGAGATCCTGCCCGAGGCGTTTGCCGTTGTGCGCGAGACCTCGCGCCGCGTGCTCGGTATGCGCCATTTCGACGTGCAGCTCATCGGCGGCATCTGTCTCCACGAGGGGCGGATTGCGGAGATGCGCACAGGCGAGGGCAAGACCCTCGTCGCGACGACGGCGGTCTATCTGAACGCGCTCGAGGGCAAGGGGTTCACGTCGTCACGGTCAACGATTACCTCGCACGACGTGACAGCGAGTGGATGGGCAAGCTCTACCGCTACCTCGGCCTTTCGGTCGGTCTCATCGCCCACAACATGGACTTCCCCGAGCGCAAGGCGGCGTATGCGGCGGACGTGACGTTCGGCACGAACAATGAGTTCGGCTTTGACTACCTGCGCGACAACATGGTGCTCTCCGAGGCGCAGATGGTGCAGCGGCCGCTGCACTATGCCATCGTGGACGAGGTGGACTCCATCCTCATCGACGAGGCGCGTACCCCGCTCATCATCTCGGGGCCGGGCACGAAGTCCACGGACAACTACCGCGTCATGGCGGAGGCGGTGCGCCACCTGAAGGAGGGCGAGGACTACACGGTCGACGAGAAGCAGAAGACCGTCGCACCCGCCGACTCTGCCGTGCCCAAAATTGAAAAAATCGTCGGCATCACGAACCTCTACGCACCCGAGAACATCGAGCTCTCGCACTGCTTTACGGCGGCACTGCGCGCGAAGGCACTGATGCACCGCGACCGCGACTATGTCGTGCGGAACGACGAGATCGTCATTGTCGATGAGTTCACGGGTCGACTGATGGAGGGGCGCCGCTACTCCGACGGGCTTCATCAGGCGATTGAGGCGAAGGAGGGCGTGAAGATCCAGCGCGAGTCACAGACCCTCGCGAGCATCACCTTCCAGAACTACTTCCGTATGTACGAGAAGCTCGCGGGCATGACGGGCACGGCAAAGACCGAGGAAAACGAATTCCTGAAAATTTACAATCTGCCCGTCATCGTCATCCCGACGAACAAGCCCGTACAGCGCATCGACGAGCCGGACGTGATCTACAAGACGAAGGCGGCGAAGTACCGCGCCGTCGGAAATGCGGTCAAGGAGATCCACGAGACGGGGCAGCCGATCCTCATCGGCACGACCTCGATCACGCAGTCCGAGGAGATGTCGAACGTCCTCAAGAAAAAAACGGCATCCCGCACGTCGTTCTGAATGCAAAGTTCCACGAGAAGGAAGCCGAGATCGTCGCAAATGCGGGGCAAAAGGGCGCGGTTACCATCGCTACGAATATGGCGGGACGCGGCACGGACATCAAGCTCGGCGAGGGGGTCGAGGCACTTGGCGGACTCTACATTGTCGGTACAGAACGCCACGAATCGCGGCGCATTGACAATCAGCTGCGCGGACGTTCGGGTCGTCAGGGCGACCCCGGCGCGTCGAAGTTCTTCCTCTCGCTCGAGGACGATCTGATGCGCCTCTTTGCCTCTGACCGCATCGCCGGCATCATGGACCGCCTCGGCATGGAGGAGGACGAGCCGATCGAGCATGCGATCATCACACGCTCCATCGAGCACGCACAGAAGAAGGTCGAGGCGCGCAACTTCGACATCCGCAAGCACGTCCTCGAGTACGACGATGTCATGAACCAGCAGCGTGAGGTCATCTACGGCGAGCGCAAGAAGATCCTCAAGGGGGAGAACCTGCGCGAGAACATCCTTGCAATGGTGAAGCACATCATCAAGGACGAGATGACGCAGTACGCGAACGAGAAGCTCTACCCCGAGGAGTGGCAGCTGGATGCGCTCATCGAGGATGCGGAGAAGGTGTACGCACCTGCGGGTCGCTTGAAAAAGCGGAACTCGAAGCACTCGCGCGCGACGAGATCCAGGAGGAACTCGAGAAAGTCGCGGAGGAGGGCTACCGCACGCGCGAGCTGCTGTTTGGCGAGGAGAATATGCGCGAGCTCGAGAAGGTCGTCATGCTCCGCGTCGTCGATCAGAAATGGATGGATCACCTCGACCATATGGATATGCTGCGTGAGGGCATCAACCTGCGTGCGTATGGACAGCGCAACCCCCTTGTCGAGTATAAGATCGAGGCTCTCACGATGTTCGAGGAGATGGAGGCATCCATCATGGATCAGATCGCCTCACTCATGTACCATGTGAGCATCGTGACACCGCAGTCTGCACCGCCCGCTGCCCCTGTGGCGGAGGATGGTACGCCGCGCCCCGCACCCGTGGTGGACGAGGGGGCACAGCGGCGCGCGGAGCAGCTGCTCGCACGCGAGCGGTCAAAGCTCGAGGATCACCTCTCGACTGCACGTGCCTCGCACGGCGACGAGTCCGTTCCCGCCGAGGCAAAGAGCGCGAAGAAGGACGAGGACGGCAAGAAGGTCGGGCGCAACGATCCGTGTCCCTGCGGCAGCGGCAAGAAGTATAAGAACTGCCACGGGAAGAATAAGTAGGGATAGGGGGAATGACAGCTGCTCATCGCAAACGCTTAGTTACGCAAGTGATCGTGCGCTTGTACGCTTAAATACCGTCGGACTTCTTAAACGCGCTTCGCTTGAACGAAAGAAATCCGACGGGGCGTACCGCGCCCTTTACTCACTTGCTTCACTAGGGGTTGCTTATGAGCAGTCTGCCGCTCTCCCTTGCTCGTGTCAGTCTGATACGGAAATAAATGGGAAATTAAGGAAAAAACAATGCTGGAAGATCTGAAACCGATACTGAATGATCTGGGCGAGAAGCTCGATCAGATGCGCATCTCTCTGGAGATCCCCGCGAAGGAGGAGAAGATCGCCGAGCTCGAGTACAAGATGAGCGAGCCGTCCTTTTGGGACGATGCGGCGGCAGCGCAGAAGCTGAATCAGGAGCTCGCCGCGCTGAAGGACGGCGTAGACACCTACCGTGACCTCAAGGCGAAGTACGAGGATGCCGAGACGCTCTACGAGATGGGCATCGAGGAGAGCGACCCTTCGATGGAGGGCGACATCCGTGCGGAGCTGAACCTCATCGCCGAGGGGCTTGAGACGCTCCAGCTTGAGGTGCTGCTCTCGGGCGAGTACGACGCGAACGACGCGATTCTCACGCTCCACGCGGGCGCGGGCGGCACGGAGGCGCAGGACTGGACGCAGATGCTCCTGCGGATGTACGGACGCTGGGCGGAGCGGCATGGCTTTACCGTGGATACCGCCGATCTGCAGCCCGGAGACGAGGCGGGCGTGAAGTCCGCAACGCTCTTTATCAAGGGACACAACGCCTACGGCTTCTTAAAGTCCGAGAAGGGCGTCCACCGCCTCGTCCGCATCTCGCCGTTTGACTCGCAGGCACGGCGGCACACGTCGTTCTCTGCATGCGATGTTATGCCGGAAATTGACGATGCTGTGGAAGTTCCCATCAATATGGACGATGTGCGCGTTGACTACTTCCGCGCGAGCGGTGCGGGTGGGCAGCACATCAACAAGACCTCGTCCGCCGTGCGCATGACGCATGAGCCGACGGGCATTGTCGTGCAGTGCCAGAATGAGCGGTCACAGCTGCAGAACAAGGAGCAGTGTCTCAAGATGCTCCGCGCAAAGCTGTTTGAGCTGGAGCAGGAGAAAAAGGAGGAGGAGATCGCCAAACTCGAGGGCGTACAGCAGAAGATCGAGTGGGGCAGCCAGATCCGCTCCTATGTGTTCCAGCCGTATACGATGGTGAAGGACGTGCGCACGAACGCCGAGACGGGCAACGTACAGGCGGTCATGGACGGGGATATTGACCCCTTCATCCGCGCGTATTTGAACGCCAAGGCAAATCACGAGATCTAGGGAAGCACTGATAAATTCAGCCGCGCCATCTTAGCGCATCTTTTTTTTGCCCGCTTTTTCGTTAGCAAATCCTCCACATAGCTTTTGGCTATGCGTCCGGTTTGCTGCCTCAATCGGACGAAAAAAATCTATGCCAATCTGAGGGTCTATTTTATCAGCGATTCCCGAAGGAGTTCATTATGTGGAAAGTATCTGCCGTTGTCCTCGCGATTGTCGATGAGCATTGTGTGCGGCATCTTTGCACTGCCGTATGGGGGTCACATCGATGGTGGCGGACGGACTGCGCGAACGCACGGGCGCACAGGATGTGCAGCTGTCGATCATCGACAGTCCGCGCCTCGTCTTTGGTGAGATCAGGGGCACTCGACGGTGTGCTCCGTCAGGGGCGCATCGGCAAGGTGTTTGTGCGCGAGCTGACCGTCACGGGGACGAACCTGCGCTTTGATGTGGGGACGCTCCTCTCGAAGCAAGAGCTGATCCTCACCGAGGCGGAGCACATCGAAATGCGCGGCGTGGTGGATGCGGATGCCATCCGTGAGCTCATCACGAGTGCAGCGGACAAGTTCAGCGATGTCGCTGTCACCGTGCACCCCGACAGCATCCTCGCGACGGCAAAGACGCGTGCGTTCGGGCAGACCTTCGAGGTGTCGATTGAGGGCAGCTTCATCATTGAGAACGGCGACCTCTACTACAAGGCGCGGCGCATCTCCGCGCGCGGGATGGGGCTGAACGCACTCAGTCTCGACGGACTGTTCCCCGATGTGCTGGTTGCGCGTGCCGACAACGTCCCGTTCGGGCTCGCATTCCAGACCGTCGAGGAAAAGGACGACGTGGTGATCCTCACGGCGGGGAAATAATAAGACTCGTATGCTGAAATAGCTTATACTGTGCGTGCTCCTCGCAGAACCCTCGTTGCGCAAGCGGTCGGGCACTTATCTGTCTAAATACCTGCGGATTCCAAACGCGCTTCGCTTGAACGGTTAAAATCCGCAGGGGACAGAACGTGCCCTCTCTTCCGCTTGCTTCACTAGGGGTTTGCTACGGAGCATCGCACAGCAAAAGTTCCTTTCATTCACAACACGATCCCGACCGATTCGTATCAAGGATAGCGGTTGGATAAGGAATCATACATGAAGAAATTTCACTATCATCCGATTCTGCTCGCGGCAATCCTCATCGGATTCATCGCGAGCCTCCTCATTGGCATGGAGCGTCACGCCGTCGAGGAGAATTCGCGCACGGTGGAGCTCGCCGTCGACTATGAGGGGCTGTTGGAGCTCGCCGCACGCGAGGGGCTGCCGGCTGAGCAGGTGCTCGCGCGCGTGAAGGAGGCGGGGATCACCTCGCTTGCCGTTTACGAGACCACCTTTGAAAAAAATTCAATACAAACGGCAAGGCAAATGCCAAGAAGGGCGCGGATCTTCTCGCCGCCTACCATACGGGAACGCTGACCGATCCGCGTTGGCGCGCACTCGTTGAGGAAGGTAAGATCGTCGGCACGGAGATCTACGTCGTTTCGCATGACCCCGTGACTTATGCCGAGCTGAAGGAGGATCTCTTCCGCCGCTTTGGTGCGGCGCGGGTCACCGTGTATACGGTCGGCACGGACGAGGTTCTCGCGGTCAAGGACTACTACGAGGCTTTTTGAGAAGCGCAACATTGGGCTGCCGTCCGACGAGATGCGTATCGTCAATGCGGCGGGGTTCGACGTGCTTGCACGTCCCTCGAACTACCACGACTGCACGCCCGAGGATGTGCATGCCGTGTTCTCCCGCATGGACGGCATTGCGGTGTCGGACATTGTATTCTCGGGACAGGAGACGCTCGGCGCACCGAAGGCACTCCAGGCGACGATCGACGAGATGAACGCGCGCCGCCTCCCGCTCGGTCTGATCGAGGGTGTGACCCAGCTGCAGTTTTACCGTCAGCAGGGGCATGGACGAGATTGCGAAGGGGGTTGGCTACGACCACGTTGCGCGTCTTTACTCCATCCCGAAGGACGAGCTGAAAAAAAGCTCAAGATCGATGCCGCCGTCGAGCGTTGGGTAACGACGGATGAGGAGCGGAACATCCGCATCAACCTCCTGCGCATCTATGACGAACCCGCGCCCGGGATGAGCCTCCTCGAGACGAATATGAAGTACTTCGCGGACACGCGCGCCGCGCTCGAGGCAAAGGGCTTTACCATCGGGCGGGCGGGGATGTTTGCCTCCTACGAGCCCTCGCGCATCCTGCGCGCTCTCGTCATCATGGGCGTCGCGGCGGCGGGCGTACTCTATCTCACGCTCGTCATCCCCGCACTGAACCGTCGGAGAAAGGCGGTTCTGCTCCTCTTTGCTGTGGCGGCACTCATCACGATGATGCCGATCCTGATCGGCGCGGGCAGCAAGGTGCGCGTTGTCGCGGCACTTGCGAGCGCAAATCTCTTTCCGACGCTCGCCATCGTTGCGCTGCTCGACCTCCTGCGCGGACGGCGTTTCCAGAAAAAAATGCGCCGACGTGGCGCGTCCTCGTCGCGGGGCTGGTCCTGCTCGGCATTACGAGTGCACTGTCGATGATCGGTGCGTCCTATCTCTCGGGGGCGCTCACGGATACGCGCTATCTCCTCGAGTTCGACATTTTCCGCGGGATCAAGCTCACGTTTGTCCTGCCGATGATCCTTGTCGCCGTCGCATTCATGCAGCGGTTCGACATCTTTGACGGGCAGTTCGATGCCTCGGCGGGCGTGCTCGGACAGCTGCGGGAGATCATGGCGACCCCCGTGCGCGTCGGCTCGCTCCTCGGCGGGCTCGTGCTGATCGGCGCACTCGTTGTGCTCGTTCTGCGGAGCGGGCACACATCGGGGATGCCCGTGCCCGGCATCGAGCTCAAGATGCGCGCGGCACTGGAACAGCTCTTTTTACGCGCGCCCGCGCACGAAGGAATTCATGATCGGGCACCCCGCCTTCCTGCTTGCGTTCTATGGGGCCGCGCGGCGATGGCGGACGTGGATCATCTTCGGTCTCGTGCTCGCCGCGACCATCGGACAGGGGTCGATGGTCGAGACCTTTGCACATATGAGAACTCCCTGTGGAAATGTCGCTTGTGCGCGGCATCGGCGGTGTCTGCTTCGGCGGTGCGATTGGCGCCGTGCTCGTCGCACTTGTCGCAGCATGGAATCATCTCTTGGAGCGCGTGCGGAAAACTGCGTGATATAGTGCCGCATCCCCCGTGCGAAGACCTCGCTCGGCAAGTGATCCGTGTATGAGTGCCATGCATACTCCTCGCAGAACCCTCGTTACGCAAGCGGTCGGGCACTTATCCCTAAATACCTGCGGATTCCAAAGGCGCTTCGCTTGAACGGTTAAAAATCCGCAGGGGGCAGAACGTGAGCGGTCAACGTCAACCAATCACACGTCGCTAACGCTCGTGTTCTTGGGACGTTTTCCCATACGACCTGTTTCCCAATCAGCTGCGTCCTGGGGACTTGCTTCTTGGACAGGTCAGCACCTCTCTTCCGCTTGCTCCACTAGGGGTTTGCTACGGAGTACGGCATGGCTGCGATTACGGCGAAACAAAGCCTCCCCCGTGCGACACGGGGAAGGGGGGACCATGCGGAGCATGGTGGAAGGGGCGCCCTGAGCGACAAAGAAAGATCATCATAGGAATGGGAAACGGAGGGCATTTCACCCGATGAAGCGGATCGTTGTATCGGGGTACTACGGCGCGAAGAACGCAGGCGATGAAGCCATGCTTGCGGCGATGCTCGAGGTACTCGCGGATTTGGACCCGGAACTTCATATCACCGTCATCAGTGCCGACCCCGCCGACACCGAACGCCGACATGGCGTGCACGCCGTCGGCTCCTTTGACATGGGCGGCATCCTCGGGGCACTGCGCCGCACCGACCTTCTCATCAGCGGCGGCGGCAGCCTCCTCCAGAACGTCACGAGCCGCCGCAGCCTTTACTACTACATGGGAGTCATTCTGCTCGCGCTCATGCTCGGCAAAAAGGTCATGCTCTATGCGCAGGGCATTGGTCCCGTCACGGGGCGTTTTGCCTGCCGCTGTATGCGCTGGCTCGGCAACCGTGTCTCCCTTATCACCGTGCGCGACGAGGGCTCGATGGCGGAACTGCGCCGCCTCGGCATCACACGTCCGCCGATGGAGTGCACGGCAGATCCCGTGCTCGGCATTCATCCCGTCGGACGGGATGCGGGGCGCGCCATCCTCAGCCGCTATGGAGCAGACGGTGCAAAGCCCGTCGTCGGCATCTCCGTGCGCGACTGGCAGGGTTGGCAGCACTACAAGGAGATCCTCGCCGAGATCAGCGACGCCATCGTGCGCGAGCTGGACGCGCGCGTCGTCTTTCTCCCCATGCAGTACCCCGAGGATGTACGCACGGCAAAGACTGTCGCCGCATGGACGAAAGAGGAGTGCACCGTTCTCGCGGACGAGTACAGTACGAGTGAGCTCCTCTCCCTCGTCGCGAACATGGATCTGATGATCGGCGTACGCCTGCACGCGCTGATCTTCGCGGGGGGTCATGGGCGTTCCCATGATCGGCATCTCGTATGACCCGAAGGTCGACCGCTTCCTGCGCTCCATTGGCGAGAAGCCCGTCAACGACCTGCAGGGACATCACGACTGCGAGCGTCCTCAGGGAGGTGCGCCGCAAGTGGGCGGCACGTCATGAATTCACGGCGGCGAATGCCGATCTCCTCGCGCAGATGCGCACCCTCGCCGCACGCAATGCCGAGCTCGCGATGGGGCTTGTGCGGGGAAAAATCTTGATGATGACTTGTCAAACTTTGCATGAATTGCTATAATAAAAAAACAGAAAGAAACGTCCTATGACGGCATCTTTCCATGATTATCGGTCAATTTTTTTATCTCAACCGCTCACTTCCGGAATGGGCGGTTATTTCTTTTTGGTTATCGCGAGCAAATATCCGGTTGCCACGATCAGCAAAACGATCGCATCCGCTTCCGTCATCTCACTCACCCCCTTTCGGGGAAAGACACCGCCGCAGAATCTCTTCTGCCCAAGGACGTTTTCAATCTCATACATAAAAAAACACAAACACATTTTTCCATAGAAAAAGCCGCCTCCCTGCATGGAGACGGCTTTTTTTGCGCGTTCACTCACTCCTCAATTGTCACCCGTGTGCCGACACTGATCTGCTTCTTGAGCGCGAGGAGATCGCTGTTGTGCATACGGATGCAGCCCTCGGAGGCGCACGTTCCAATGCTCGCGGGATCGTGCGTGCCGTGGATGCCGATGCCGTCCCATGCGCCGCCCGAGAGATCAGAGGTATCGAGGCTGATGAAGTACGGGCCGTATGCGCCCTCGATCTCGCCCTTGCCGTCATGGAAATCATGCGTCCAGTAGGAGGAGTCAAGCACCTCGTCGATGGGGAAGGTACCGTCCGGTGTCTTCATGTCGCCGCTCACGCGTTTCTGTCCCGCGTTCTTGCCGAGCGCGACCGGCCACGAGTTCACGACGTTCCCATCCACAAGGAGATATAGGCGGAACTCGCTTTTCTTGATGAGAATGCTTGTGCCTGTGGATGCCTGTGCGGCGGGCTTTTTTTCTCCGTTTCCACAGAGGGCTTCTCCGCTGATTCGCTGATGGGGGCAGCCGTCGCCTTATTTTCGGCAGCTGCAGGTGCTGTCTGCTCCTGTGCAGATGTCTGGACGGGTGCGGTTGCGGCGGCGTGTGCAGGAGGTTCGTTCACGGGACTCAAATAGCGGTATGCGCCATAGCCGAGGGCAAGCACGAGGACGAGGCCGAGCAGGGCAAAGAGGCGCGTGTAGCTGCGTCGTTTTTTTGGCGCACGCGCAGGGAGCGCAGATCATTTTGTGTCATTGCTCATCGCCTCAGATCTTCTTGCAGAAGTCGCCCGAGACCCAGCACTCTGTCCCATTGGCGCGGCGCACATGGTACCAGCCGTTTGCACTGCCGAGGATGGAGACATACTCGCGGTTGTCAAAGTAGCCGAGGATCTCATCGTCCGTGCTCGGGCCGCCGCGCATACGCACCTCGGTGCCGCGAATCTGGCCGTGCGTGTTTGGCGGCTCGGGTGTCATCTGCTGCAGCTGCGTGTCGACTGCAGGGGGCGGCGCGGGAGCGGGTGCAGTCGCTTGCTGTGTCTGCGTTTGCTGCTGCTGAGGTTGGGACGTCGCAGATGATTGCTGTGCGGGCTGCGAGGAGGTTTGCTCTGTTGTCGTACTTTGCTGCGTGGCCTTTTTGTCGCTGCCGTTGAAGTCGTCGATGAGTGTGGTGATGGGGTTGGTACAGCCTGCTGTGCAGAGGAGGAGGGCGGTCATTCCGATGAGAAGCAGGGGGCGCATGGGGAACATCTCCTTTCATTCGACAGAGAAAAAAATCTTTCTATTCAGTATAACATAGTCGGAATTATTTGCATAGTTCACAAGCAGGTTCTATGATAAGTCTTGCGGAAGACTGCGGACAGCGATGCTCCTAAGCAAACCCTAGTGGAGCAAGCGGGAAAAATACTGACCTGTCCAAGAAGCAAGTCCACAGGACGAGGCTGATTGGGTAACAGGTCGCATGGGAAAACGTCCCAAGAACACGAGCGTTAGCGAGGTGTGATTGGATGACGTTGACCGCTTGTGCGGTACGCCCCGTCGGACTTCTTTTCGTTCAAGCGCAGCGCGTTTAAGAAGTTCGGCGGTATTTGAGCGTACAAGCACACGAACGCTTGCGCAACTAAGTGTTTGCGTGGAGCACGCATGTCCGTAACATTTGACGTAGACCCAATAAGAAAAGAGCAGCTTCACTGCGGGGTGGTGAAACTGCTCTGTTGTTCCGTTGCTATGCTCTCAGCGTCTGCATCAGTGCCTCCTTATTCTCATGCGGCGTCGTTGTCGGACGTCCAAGGTCCGCACGGGAACCGATGGCAGTGCGGACTTCGAGGAAGGTGAGGGCACGCATCTCGTGCAGCTGCGCGAGGGCATGCGTGAGTTCATCCGCTGTCTGCGCAGTGGGGAGGACATGGTAGCCGACATTGGCGGCGACGGCGGGGAAGTTGACACTGCCCGCCGCCGTCGGTGCGCCGCCGACGCTCTCGTGCGCCTCGTTGTTGAGGAGGATGTGGACGAGGTTCGGCGGGGCGGCAGTGCCGATAGCTGCGAGTGCGCCCATGTGCATGAGTGCTGCGCCGTCGCCGTCAAGGACGATCACACGCCGCTGCGGGCGATGGAGGGCGATGCCGAGGGCGATTGCACCCGCATGCCCCATCGAGCCGACGGTGAGGAAGTCATGTGCGTGATCCTCGCCGCGAGCCTCGCGCAGCTCGAAGAGCTCGCGTCCCGTCTTGCCCGTGGTCGCGACGATGACAGCATCTCCCACCACGTCAAGGATCTGCGAGATCGCTTCCTCGCGGCGCAGCGTATAGTCGTTCGCATACTTCTGTTTGGGTGCTGTGAGTGCACCGTCGCGCACGAGGAAGGCGCACTGTCCACCGCCCGCGAGGTGGGGGCGGATTTCCTCCATCCACGCAGCAAGCTCTGCGGGGGTGCTTTCACGCGTCAGCACCATTGTTTTTCACGCCCATTGTTTCAAGGAGCGGGAGGGTGAGCCGCCCCTGTACGAGGTGCTGCGGCTCATCGTGCAGATCCGGCTCGCCGCGCCAGCCGATGACGAAGATACACGGGATGCCGTAGACCTCTTCATGCAGGAGCGAGAGCAGCGGGTTGACAATATTGCCGAGACCGCTGTTCTGCAGGTAGACGAGCGGCGTCTTGCCCGTCGCAAGGTGATAGCCCGCCGCGAGTGCCGCCGCGCTGCCCTCGTTCACCGCGATGACGTGCGCGGGACTGTGCGCACCGTAGGTGTCCATAAGATGATCGACGAGCGGGCGCAGCTTCGAGTCCGGTACGCCCGTGAAGAACTCCGCGCCGAGCGCAGAGAGAAAATCAGATACGTTCATAGATACTCCAATCGTGTCCTGTAACAATACGGTGTGCTCCGCGCAGAACCCTACCCCTCCCCAAACCACTCTGGCCTTGCCGCACGCATTGCCGGCCAGAACTCACCGTTGTTTGCGAGCTCCTGCACGATCTTTCGTGCGCGTGGATAAAAGAAGGCGCGCAGCTCAGGGGTGTCGACTTCATATCCCGTTTGTGCTTCATGTCCGCGCGGATAGGTTACGACGATCGCATCAGCAAAATCAACAGTTCCGTCTTCATCGACGACTTCATTTGTCTGAATTCGCAGGGTATGCGTTTTGTTACGTACAGCGAGCTTGTATGTCTGTCCCGGGAACATGGATGCTGTATATACGGTATCGCGCTCTTGTCCGCCAAAGACGGCAGGGAGATTCCCATCAATGTTCGGGTCGACAGCAAACCCGCAGAGGGTGCCAAGTGTCGGATAGATGTCTGCAATACTTGTGAGTTCATCTGTTACAACACCCTGCGGAACGCCAGCGCCGCGTATCATCCATGTGGCACCGGAGGCATTTTCTCCAATGATGTCCGCCATTCCGTCTGATGTGGTGCTGAATATTGAAACCCCGTGGTCGGAATAGAGATTTACGATATATTCATCCTCTGCATAGTGTGATTCCAAGTAAGAGAGTAGGAGACCGACATGACGATCCGTTCTGCGCAGCCCCTGCCCAAAAACTGCTGTTGGTAAATTTCATCATTCGGCAGCCGTACGCTTGCTGTCGGCTGATTCCACTTGAAAAGGCGTTCGCTCAGCGGAAGTCGTGCTTCGACTGTAGTGGAGAACTTGAAGTCCTTTGCATCATAGGGGTGCACGTCCGTCACATGTAGAAAAAGGAATAAATCTGTCTCGCTGAACGCCTCCATATGGCAGATGGCACGTTCACAGGCTTCTGCAGCGGAAAGCTTCCATGAAGTCTTAATCAGCCGATCATATCCACGCATGGCACCACAGTGGATGCCGTCCCCTCCGACCATCGGGGCGGCGCAGTAGTAACCGAGATCCTTCATACACCTCGAGAGCGTCACGTAGTCATGTGGGATCTCGTGGCTGTCCCGTCCGTTGAACACCTGTGTATGGTGGGGATAACGCCCCGTCTCGATGGCGGGCAGCGCGGGATAGGTATACTCTGATGTGGAGAAGTGTTGGTTAAAGATCGTGCCACATGCAAAGAAATTGGCGATTTGCGGCATGCATTCCGGAAAATGCGGGCGTACGACTGGCCATGACAGACCGTCGACAAGGATGTTTAGAACAAGTTTTTTTGCGATGGGGGCTGTGCCCCAAGACAATCGGTGCACCAACCGCATAGGTCTGTCCCTCTGCCCCGGACAAGGTGGTCGGAGCGTTCAGACGAAAATAACTGAATGCCCATTTCCCGAGATAAGCGACACGATCAATGTTCTCTGTCTCTATCCGCAGTTCCTGCATGACCTCTGTCCCCGCGAGAGGGAGAACCACTTCTTTTCCCTTCGGTATATCAATGTGAGTAGAACCGCTGCATTCGCGTGCCTTTTGCAGGTCGAATACAAAAATCTCGATGGCCGCATCCCGCAAACCAATCGGTATGGCGCACATCAGAGAGCATATAACTCTTGTCAGAGAGAAAGGCATCCTCGGTATAGGCGGCCACCCAGAACCGCTCGCTGCCAATTGGCATGGTAAGGGGCAGATGTTCACCAATGAAAATATCGGAGCGATAGGCAACGGCGCTATTTTTTTGAGGTAAGCCCGTCCGTAGGCAATGGGGGCATAGTCACCCACTCCGACTGCGACGGATAGGCGGTTCAGACCCTCTTGGAGTGTTTCTTTCGTCAGGTCGAGGGATAGGCGGTCTGGCTTGTTATAAAGTCCGCAGCTATATCCCTGCATCGCAATGGAATCGAATTCACGGCCGAGTACCTTGTACGCTTTTTGCGAGGACATGCCACACCTCATAGTTCACGGGGCGCTTCCGATAGGCGCGTTCTCCACAGACGGCAGCATTTTCCGCATCCCCATGAGCCAGTAAATACTGCGCGGCGAAGATGTCCGCCCGCTCGCTCGCGGGGGCAGCCTCCCGATACGCGGCGAGCTGCGCGAGAAAGTCGTCGTCATACGCTTCGCGCTGTGCGCGTGCGAGAAGATCGTAAAAGAGCGCGGCGGCAGTATCGTTGTTTTGCCAAAATACGCGGAGATCATCTGTCACGTTGCGTTCCTTCCTCTCGTTCAAACTCCTCCGAACCACTCTGGCCTTGCCGCACGCATCGCCGGCCAGAACTCACCGTTGTTTGCGAGCTCCTGCACGATCTTTCGTGCATGCGGATAAAAGAAGGCGCGCAGCTCTGCGCTGTCGAGTTCGTAACCGTCCTCAAGCTCGTGGGCGCGTGGGTAGATGACGACCTTTGCCCCTGCGAAGTCCGCCGTCCCGTCCTCATCGACGAACTCCCGTGTCTCAAGGCGCAGCGCATAGTCATGCGTGCGTATGGCGAGCTTGTACGTCTGCCCCGGGAAGATGGACATACTGACAGCAGCATCGCGCTCCGTTCCGCCGAAGACGGCGGGGAGATTGCCGTCGATATCGGCAGCTACAGGAAAGCCGCAGAGTGCGCCGAGTGTCGGGTAGATATCGGCAATGCTGGTCAGCTCATTTGCGATCCGTCCCTCGGGCACACCCGCGCCGCGTATCATCCAGGCGGAACGCGTCGAGTTCTCGCCGATGACATCGATCACACCCTTCGTTGGTGCAGAGAAGACGGAGTTTCCGTGGTCGGAGTAGAGGCTTACAATGTACTCGTCCTCTGCATAATGCTCCTCGATGTAGGCGAAGAGGTATCCGAGCGTGCGGTCGACATGGGCGAGGTTCTGCCAGAACTGTTCCTGATAGATGGCAAGGCGCGGGAGACGCACACTCGCGACGCGCTCGTCCAGCTCGAATAGTCGCTTGTTGAGCGGCAGCTGCGTCTCTACGGCCGGATGGAAACGGAAGCCCTTCGCATTCCACGGGTGTACGTCAGAGAGGTGCAGATAGAGGAACTGATCTGCCTCACGGAATGCCTCGAGCTGCATAATCATGCGGTCAACCCCTTCGGCAGAGGGCTGCTTCCACGAGGTCACGTTCAGCAGGTCGTAGCCGCGCATCGCACCGCAGTATACATTGTCACTTGTCACCATCGGCGCGGCAGCATAGTAGCCAAGTCCCGACATACACTCCGAGAGCGTGCGGAAGGAGAGCGGCAGTTCGTGGCTGTCGTTCTCATTGAACACCTGCGTGTGATGGGGATAACGGCTCGTCTCGATGACGGGCAGTGCGGGATAGGTGCACTCGGATGTGGAGAAATGCTGATCGAAGATCGTGCCGCGCGCGAAGAAGCGTGCAATGTTCGGCATAGCGTCCGGAAAGCGCGTGCGGGCGATGTTCCACGGCAGTCCATCGACGAGGATGTTCAGCACAATTTTTTTTCGGGCGGGGCTGTGCCCAAGGCGAATCGGCGTGCCGACGGCATAGGGTGCATCGCTTTGCGGTGTGAGTGTCGTCGTTTCTGTCAGGCGGAAATGACTGAACGCCCATTTACCGAGATATGCGACCTGCTCCGGCATCGTCTCCGTCCCCATGCGAAGCTCCTGCAGGTGCTCCGTGCCCGCAATGGGGAGGATGACTGTCGTGTCCGGCGGCACAGAGATCTGTGCCGCGCCGCGCACTTCCTCCGCCTGTTGGAGCTGAAAGGTAAAGTCGCGGTGCATCTTCTCGCGAAACACCTCTGTGTGGCGGATCTCCTCGATGAGTGCTGCACGATCCGAGAGGAAGGAGTTGTCCGTATAGCATGCCGCCCAGAAGTGGGAGCGGTGCGGCGGCATCGTCAGCGGCAGCGGTTCGCCGATGAAGACATCGCTCTGAAAGTCCACGCCCGCTCCCTTCATTGTGGCACGCACCTTGACCAATGGGGCGAAATTGCCGAAGCCGAGCGCCACGGAGAGGCGGCCCTGTTCCTCTGCATTGCTGCACTGCAGGAGATCTGTGGGAAGTTCAGGGGTGAGATACAGTCCATAGGCATAACCGTACATCGTGAGCGCGTCCGCCGTATGCCCGAGCTGTGCGTAGATCGTGGCGAGGAGCTTCCACACCTCGTAGTTCACGGGGCGCAGTGCATAGGCGCGTTCGGCGCAAATGAGCGCCGTATCCGTTTCCCCGTGATGCAGCAGGTAGTGCGCGGCGAAGATGTCCGCCCGCTCGCTCGTAGGGGCAGCCTCCCGATAGGCGGCGAGCTGTGCGAGGAACTCGTCGTCATATGCCCTCGCGCTGCATGCGTGCGAGAAGATCGTAAAAGAGTGCGGCGGCAGTATCGTTGTTTTGCCAAAAATACGCTGAGATCGTCTGTCACGTTGCGTTCCTTTCCCTCGTTCAAAGTATCGGCGCAAATGTTTTTCACGTTCGGTATCAATGGCCGCAGTTGCCCTCAGCCTTTCGTCGGCAGAGGGAAGATCTCTCCGTTGTTTCCGATCCCACGCAAAAATTCCCGTACGCGTGGGTAAAAGAATGCACGCAATTCGGGGCTGTCCACGGCATAGCCTGCTTCATTTTCATGTGCGCGCGGATAGATCGCGACATTGGCATGCGCGAGATCGACCGTGCCGTCCATCCCGACCGCCTCCTGCGTCTCTAGGCAGAGCGTGTACTCCTTTGATCGTGCGGCGAGGAAGTAGGGCTTGCCGGGGTACAGCGAGTTGCTGAATGCGATGTCGCGCCCCGTGCCGCCGAAGATCTTCGGCAGTACGCCGTCCACATTTTTCCCTACGGGGAAATGCAGCAAGTGTGCGAGTGCAGGATAGAGGTCGACAACGCTTGTCAGCTCGTCCGTGACGACCCCCTCGGGTACGCCTGCCCCGCGCATCATCCACGCAGCACCCGTGAGAAAGGGATCGACGATATAGGGCTGCGGACTGAAGATGGAAACGCCGTGATCGGAGTAAAGACTGACGAGATATTCCTCGGGCGCATAGTGTTCCTCGAGATAGGCGAACAGCATGCCGAGCGTACGATCCAGTGTACGCAGCCCCAAGCGAAACTCCTCCTGATTCAGCGGCGTGGGCAGGTGATAGGGGCTGGGCACGGCGGTGATCGGCTCTGTCATGCGCGCGGCAAGCGGAAGATGCGCCTGTGCCGCTGTTGCATGCTGGAAGAGCGGGGACGGCCACGGATGTACGTCGCCCGAGTGGATGTGGATGAAGTGATCGCCCGCACTGAGTCCTTCGAGATGACGGATGACGCGCTCCACTGCCTCGTAGTTTGGTTGGCGGTAGAGCGCGCCGATGATGCGGTCATAGCCGCGCGTCACGCCGGTGTAGATCCCATCGCTCAGCCCCATGAGGCGTGCGGTGGCGTAGCCGAGATCGCGCAGACGCTCTGAGAGCGTCATATTGTCCGCGCACAGCGGGACGGCAACCTTGTCATTGAAGATCCGGTTGTGCTGTGGGTACATGCCCGTCTCAATCGCCGCAAGAGCAGGAAATGTATACTCCGCGACAGAGAAATGCTGATCGAAGACCGTGCCGTGTGCGAAGAAGCGCGCCGTCTGCGGCATATGCTCCGCAAACGCGCCGCGCAGTACCCTGCCACGGGAGTGCGTCGGCAAGGATATTCAGCACAAGGCGTCGGCGCGTTGGCGCGTGCCGTACGGAGATCGGTCTACCGACGATGAGATCGGCATCCGAGGAGATGTCCGTTGGCTTGTCCAGACGGAAGAAATTCGGTGTCGCCACGTTCAGCCAGCCGTAACGGTCGAGCGAGGCCGTGCGCACATGGATGTGCTGAGGGGGGGTCACACCGCGCGCTGGCAGGACAGTGCCGATGATGGGGAGAACCGACTCCTGTTCCTCTGTGACATCGACATGCAGTTCCTTGCCGATACGGTCGCCGCGCATGAAATCGAAGGTGAAATCGCCCGCACCGAAATATCCCACCCCGCAGGCATTCTGCAGCGTGTTCAGCTGCCACGCGCGGTCGCCCTGCATCCCCTGCTCGGCATAAACGCCGACATAGTAGCGCGGTGTGATCTGCGCGTCGATGGGCAAAAAAACTCGCCCGCAAAGACCCCCTCGGTAAAGGTCAGCCCGGCGTCCGCGTCATAGGAGGCGCGCGGGGCGATCGGTGCGGTGCAGGGGCGGCTCATAGCGATCGACAGGCGGTCGAGTGCCTGCGGCGTGAATGCCTCTGCGGGATAATCGGCGACCGCGATGGGGATTTCATAGAGATGTGCGGCATAACCCTCCATGACGAGTGCTTCCGTGTAACGCCCGCATGCCTTGTAGATCTGCGCAAGCAGCTTCCACACCTCGTAGTTCACGGGGCGCAGTGCATAGGCACGCTCGGCGCAGATGAGAGCCGTATCCGTCTCCCCGTGATGCAGCAGGTACTGTGCGGCGAATACATCCGCGTGCCCCGCATCCCCGCCCGCCGTGCGATAGGCGGCGAGCTGCGCGAGAAAGTCGTCGTCAAGCGCTTCGCGCTGCATGCGTGTGAGAAGATCGTAAAAGAGTGCGGTGGCAGTACCGTTGTTTTTGCCAAAATACGCTGAGATCGTCTGTCACGTTGCGTTCCTTCCCCTCGTTCAAAGTGCCGATGCAAATGTTTTTCACGCGCGGCATCGACGGATGCGATTATCCTCAGTCTTTCGCCGGCAGCGGGAAGATCTCCCCGTTGTTTCCGATCCCATGCAAAAAATTCCCGTACACGTGGGTAGAAGAATGCACGCAGTTCGGGGCTGTCCATGGCATAGCCTGCTTCATTTTCATGGGCGCGCGGATAGATCGCGACATTGGCATGCGCGAGATCGACCGTGCCGTCCATCCCGACCCCCTCCTGTGTCTCAAGGCAGAGCGTATGCTCCTTTGATCGTGCCGCGAGCACATAGGGGCTTCGTCGGATAGAGTGAGTTGCTGAACACAAGGTCGCGCCCTGCGCCGCCGAAGACCCGCGGCAGTACGCCGTCCACCTCGCTGCTCACGGGGAAACCGCAGAGTGCGCCAAGCACAGGGTAGAGATCGACCGTGCTCGTCAGCTCATCGGTGTGAACCCCCTCGGGTACGCCTGCCCCGCGCATCATCCATGCAGTATGGGTCATCTGCGCATCCACGATCCAGTGTTCCGTGCTGAAGATCGGCACGCCGTGATCCGAGTAGAGACTCACGAGGTACTCCTCAGGTGTGTAGTTCTCCTCCAGATAGGGAAAAAAAGGGTGCCGAGCGCGCGGTCGACGTTCCGTACATTCTGCCAAAAGGTCGCCTGATTCAGTGCCGTCGGGCGCAGATAGGGACTCGGTCTGTTCTCGAGCGCCCCCTCAAGGCGGTCTGCAAGCGGAAGGCGTGCCTGTACGGAGGAGGCTGAGGCGAATGTGCTGTTCGGCCAAGGGTGCAGATCCACCGTATGCAGGAAGATAAAGTGATCCGCGTCGCGTATCCCGTCGAGATAACGCATGACGCGCTCCACCCCTTCGTAGGTGGGCAGCGTGTAGGGCGTGACAATGAGGCGGTCATAGCCGCGCGTCACGCCGTTGTAGATGCCGTTGCCGTCCCCCATGAGGCTCGTCGTTTCATAGCCCAGCTCCTTCATGCGCTCGGAGAGCGTGATCCTGTCCTGCGCGAGGTGCGCAACCACGCGGTCGTTGAAGATGCGGCTGGTTTGCGCGTACATCCCCGTCTCGATGGCGGCGAGGGAGGGATAGGTGTACTCTGCCGTGGAGAATGTCTGATGAAAGGTCAGACCCTTTTTCAAAAAAACCGCGCGGTCTGTGGCATATGCCCCGCGAAATCCGCGCCAAGGATCTGCCACGGGAGCGCGTCGACAAGGATGTTCAGCACGAGCGGGCGGCGATGTGGGGCGTGTCCGAGGCGGATCGGCGTTCCCACGATAAAGTCGTGGTCGGAGGAGAGTGCGGCGGATTCTCTGAGGCGGAAGAAATTTGGCGTTGCGGGATTCAGCCACGAGGTATCGTCGACCGTCTCCGTCTGTACGCGCATTTCCTGTGGACCTTCTGCCGTGCCGAGCACGGGCAGGACGCATTCCCTGTCCCTCTGTGAGCGTGATCTGTGCGCTGCCGGGAGCGTGGTGCGCACGCACAACATCGAAGTTGAAATCTGCGCCGACATGCTCGGCAAATCCCGCCGCATGTCGCGTTGTACTAGCTGCCATGCCCGTCCTCCGTGGATCTCCTGCTCTGCGTAGACGCCAACGTAGTAGGGCGGTGTGATGCCGTCTTCGGCGGGCAGGAACTCGAATGAGAACGGGGTGGGGGAGGGGCGCAGCGCGCCATCCGTGTACGTCATACGGTAGACGGCAATGGGGGCGTAGCTCGGCTTACCCATAGCGACCGAGAGCCGATCCAGCGTCTCCTGTGTGAGCGCGTCTTTCGGGAGATCGAGGTCAATCGGGACGTTGAGATAGCTCGACAGATACCCCTGCATGACGAGCGCATCCGCATGGCGGCCGAGCATTCGGTACCCGCGTGCGAGCAACTGCCAGACCGCGTGATCCGTGGGGCGGTTTTCATAGGCGCGTTCGGCGCAGAGAACGGCGTTTTCCGCATCGCACTCGTGTAGGAGATAGTGCGCAGCAAAGATATCGGCGTGTACCGTGTCACCGCCCGCTGTGCGATAGGCGGCGAGCTGCGCGAGGAATTCGTCGTCATACGCCCTCGCGCTGCATGCGTGTGAGAAGATTGTAAAAAGAGTGCGGCGGCAGTATCGTTGTTTTGCCAAAAATACGCTGAGATCGTCTGTCATATCATGGCTCCTTCGGCAGAGGGAAGATCTCCCCGTTGTTTCCGATCCCACGCAAAAATTCGCGCACGCGTGGGTAGAAGAATGTACGCAGCTCTGTGCTGTCCACCGCATAGCCGGCTTCATTTTCATGTGGGCGCAGATAGATTGCGACATTCGCATGCGCGAGATCGACCGTGCCGTCCATCCCAACCACCTCCTGCGTCTCAAGGCGCAGCGTGTGTGTCTGCGAGCGGGCGGCGAGGAAGTAGGGCTTGCCGGGATAGAGCGAGTTGCTGTAGGTGATGTCACGTCCCGTACCGCCAAGGATCTTCGGCAGTATGCCGTCCACATTGTTGCCGATCGGAAAAATCCAACAAATGTGCGAGTGCGGGATAGATGTCGACCGTGCTTGTCAGCTCGTTCGTGCGGACACCTTCGGGCACACCTGTACCGCGCATCATCCACGCCGCATGTGTCAGTCCTGTACCAACGATGTCCTGCGACGTGCTGAAAATGGAGACACCGTGATCCGAGTAGAGGTTGACAATGTAGTCCTCGGGTGCATACTGCTCCTCTAGGTAGGAAAAAGAGTGTGCCGAGCGCGCGGTCGGTATCGCGGATGCTCTGCCAAAAGATACGATGATTAACGGGGCTTTGCTGCATGTAGGGGGCTTGCGACAGGGTGATCCGCCTCCGTCACGCGCTCCCTGAGGGGAAGTTGTGCCTGTACGGTCGTCGGAATCTGAAAGAGCGGCGGCGGCCACGGGTGCACATCTGAGGTGTGAATTAGGAGATAGTGATCCGCGTCGCGCAAAGCATCGAGATGGTGGATCGTGTGCTCGACGCACTCGCTGGCGGACACATGGTACATGGAGGTGATGAGGCGGTCATACCCGCGCAGGATGCCGTCGTAGATCCCGCAGCCAAAGCCAAGCAGCTCGGCTGTTGCATAGCCCGCCGTGCGCGCGCGTTCCGAGAGCGTCACATCCGCGTCGCGCAGCTCCATGCTGAGCTTGTCGTTGAAGATCCCGCTGTGGTGCGGGTACATACCCGTCTCGATTGTCGGGAGCGAGGGATAGGTGTACTCGGCAGCGGAAAAAAATGCTGATCGAAGATCGTGCCGCGTGCGAAGAAGTGCGCCGTCTCGGGCATGTACGTCTCAAAATCTGTACCGATGATGTCCCACGGAAGCGCGTCGACAAGGATGTTCAGCACGAGTTTTCGACGCATGGAGCTGTGACCAATCCGAATCGGCGTGCCGACAATGAAGTCTGCGTCCGAGGTGAGCGTCGTCTCCTGATCCAGCCGAACGAAATTCGTTGTGCCGGCATTCAGCCACAGATGATCGTCAATGGTCTCGGTCTTTACATGAATCCGCTGTGCCTCCCTGACATCGAGGACGGGCAGCGTTGTGCCGATGAGCGGGAGAACGATCTCACCGTGCGGCGAAAGGCGCAGCTCCTCACCCGAATGGATTTTTTTCGTCCGCGCAGGAGATCAAACGAGGCATCACCACCGGCGAAGTAGGATGTGCCGGCGGTATGGCGCAGCATCTCCATCTGCCAGAGGTGCGCGCCCTGCATTCCCTGCTGTGTATAGACACCGACATAGTATGGATCGACACCTTGCTGTGGGCAGGGAAGGAACTCGCTGAGAAACAGGGACTCCTCCGATGACAGTCCCGTTTCCCGCTCGTAGGACATGCGCGTCGCAAAGGGCGCGTGGGATGGATCGGACAGCGCGACGGACAGGCGTGCGAGTGCCATCTCGTCCAGTGCGGCGGGCGGCAGATTGAGCGCGAGGGGACGCCGCACAGCTGTGTTAAATACCCCTGTATAACGAGCGCATCCGCATAGCGGTGCACGGCGGCGTAGGCACGCGCGAGCACCGTCCAGACGGCAGGGCTGACGGGACGTGCCGCATATGCCCGCTCTGCGCAGACGATGGCAGCCTCCGCATCGCCCTCGTGCAGGAGATAGCGCGCGGCAAAGATATCGGCGTGCACCGCGTCACCGCCCGCCGTGCGATAGGCGGCGAGCTGCGTGAGGAACTCGTCGTCATACGCCTCGCGGTGCGTGCGTGCGAGAAGGTCGTAAAAGGGTGCGGCGGCAGTATCGTTGTTTTGCCAAAATACGCTGAGCTCGTCCGTCACGTTACCGTCCCTTTCCCTCGTTCAAAACACCAACTTCGTTACGCCGGCATTGGCTTTTTATGAAGAAAAACACTTCCCCATTATTCGCGATCCCCTGCAAAAAAATTCCCGTGCGCGTGGATAGAAGAACGCATGCAGCTCTGCATTGTCCAGTGCATAGGCGGGATCGAGCTCGTGTCCCTGCGGATAGATCCCAACGGTTGCACCCGCGAAGTCTGCCGTGCCATCCTCCTCCGTAAAGCCCTGTGTCTCAACGCGCAGAACGTGCTCGTGCGTGCGTACGGCGAGTTTGAATGTCTGCCCCGGGTACTGGGAGGTGCTGTAGACCGCAGTGCGTGCTGTTCCACCAAAGATGGCGGGGAGACTCCCGTCGATCTTCGTGTCGACGGGAAAGCCATACAAATGTGCAAGCGTAGGGTAGATATCGACGGCACTCGTCAGCTCGTTTGTAACGACACCTTCGGGTACGCCCGCGCCGCGCATCATCCAGGTTGCACCCGTTGCATAGTGTCCGATGAGATCCGGTGTTGCAGCATCCGGGTCGAAAAAGACCATGCCCGTGGTCGGAGTAGAGGTTTACGATGTACTCGTCCTTACTGTAATGTTCCTCGATGTAGTCGAGCAGTTGTCCGATCGTCCGGTCAACGTGTGCGAGGCTAACACGGAACTGCTCCAGATAGATCGGCAGATGCGGAATCTGAACGCTCGGCAGCGTCGGATCAAGTGGAACGAACCGCTCCGCGAGGGCATCTTCAGCTCCACGGCAGTGGAGAATTTGGGTGGGGTCTGGATGTTCAGCGGATGCACGTCTGTCATATGGAGCAGCATGAAGTGATCCGTCTCGGGAAATGCCTCAAGTGTCCTGAGGGCACGCTCCACTCCCTCATATGCGATCATAAAGCCGTAGTTTGCGATGAGGCGGTCATAGCCGCGCAGCGTGCCGTGATAGATACCGTGCCCCGAGAGCAGCGGCGCGGTGCAGTAGTAACCAAGTCCCTTCATGCACTCGCCGAGTGTCCGGATGGCAGGTGGAAGCTCGTGGCTGTCGCGTTCAATGAAGATATGCGTGTGGTGGGAGTATAGCCCTGTCTCAATGGAGGGAAGGGAGGGCAGCGTGTGTTCCGATGCCGAAAAATGTTGGTCGAAGATCGTGCCGTGTGCAAAGAATCGCGCGATGCGGGGCATCCACTCCGCAAAATGGGCACGCACAGCCGGCCAGCACAGCCCGTCCACGAGGAGATTCAGCACGAGTTTTTTGCGTGCGGGATTGTGCCGCAGGGGGATCGGCGTACCAACGGCATAGGGAACACCCTCCTCGGAGCGCAGTGTGACGCTCTCGTCGCAGCGGAAATAGCTGAACGCATATTTGCCGAGATGACCGATGTGTTCTCCCGCCGCATCCCCGATGGCAAATCCCTGCGCGAACTTCGTCCCCGCAACGGGCAGAGCGCAGGGGATGCCGTCCGGCAGATCGACGCGGTGTGTCCCTGTGACCGTGTGCGCCTTTTGCAGATCAAAGGCGATGTCACGGTTGTTGATCATAAAGTTCATATCGTGGCGTGCGTTCTCGTATACGGTGCTCATCGTGGAGAAAATCCCTCGTCCACGTAGACTCCTGCCCAGAGAGGTGTGTCCCCGCCGTGAACAAGGGGGATGGTCTCACCGAGGAAGATGTCAAAGCGGGAGCGCAGCTCATCGTTCTCAATATAGGCGCGCTCTGTCACGAGCGGTGCGTAGCAGGAGTTGTTTGCGGCGAGCGAGAAGCGTGTCAGTGCCGCATCCAGATCGTTCTGTGGAAAGCGCAGGTGAATCGGCTCGTTCGGATACGTCCCGCGGATATGGCCCTGCATCGTGAGGGTGTCCAGGTCTCGCCCCACCTCCTTGTAGGCAGCGGCAAGTACCTTCCACACGGCGAGATTCACGGGACGCCGGGCATAGGCTCGCTCGCCGCAGACGATGGCATTCTCTGCATCGCCCTCGTGCAGGAGATAGCGCGCGGCAAAGATATCGGCGTGCACCGCGTCACCGCCCGCCGTGCGATAGGCGGCAAGTCGAGCGAGAAAGTCATCGTCGTATGCGCCGTGCTGTGCACGCGTGAGCAGCTCATAGAAGAGCACGGCGGCAGTATCGTTGTTTTGCCAAAATACGCTGAGATCGTCTGTCACGTTGCATCCCTTCCTTCGTTCAAACTCCTCCGAACCACTGCGGGCGTGCCGCACGCATCGCCGGCCAGAACTCGCCGTTATTGGCAAGCTCCTGCACGATCGCGCGTGCACGCGGATAGAAGAACGCGCGCAGCTCCGCGCTGTCCACCGCATAGTCCTCCTCCAACTCATGTGCACGCGGGTAGATCGCGACCTTTGCCTCTGCGAAATCGACGGTTCCGTCCTCGTCGACGAAGTCCTGCGTCTCAAGACGCAGGGTGTGCTCGTGGGTGCGCACGGCGAGTTTGAACGTCTGCCCAGGGTAGAGCGACATGCTGATCGCGGCATCGCGCACTGTGCCGCCGAGTGCGGCGGGGAGATTGCCGTCGATGTTCTCTGCTGCGGGGAAGCCGCACAGAACGCCAAGCGTCGGGTAGATGTCCGCAATGCTCGTCAGTTCGCCCGCGACAACCCCTCGGGTACGCCCGCGCCGCGCATCATCCATGTACTGCGCGTCCCGTTTTCGCTGATGACATCGACCGTGCCGTCAATCGGTGCGGTGAATATGGAATTTCCGTGATCGGAGTAGAGGTTTACGATGTACTCATCCGCCGCAAAATGCTCCTCAATGTAGGTATAGAGAACGCCGAGGCTGCGGTCGACGTGGGTGAGACTGCGCCAAAACTGCTCCTGATAGATCGCGAGGTTTGGCAGACGCACGCTCGCAACACGCTCGTCGAGATCGAAGAGCCGCTTGCCGAGCGGCAGATGCGTCTCCACCGCCGGATGAAATTTGAACCCCTTTGCATTCCACGGGTGCACGTCTGTCGTGTGCAGGTAGAGGAACTGATCTGTCTCATCAAACGCCTCCAGCTGCATGATGGTACGGTCAACGCCCTCGACGGACGGCAGCTTCCATGCGGCGACATTCATGAGGTCGTAGCCGCGCAGTGCACCGCAGTAGATGTTATCGCTCGCCCCCATGGGCGCAGCGGCATAGTAGCCGAGATCACGCATACACTCCGAGAGTGTCAGGAACGAGCGCGGGAGCTCGTGGCTGTCGCGCTCGTTGAACACCTGCGTGTGGTGCGGATAGCGTCCTGTCTCGATGACAGGAAGCGCGGGGTAGGTGCATTCGGAGGTGGAAAAATGCTGATCGAAGATCGTACCGCGTGCAAAAAAACGCGCCGTATGCGGCATACATTCATGAAAAACGCGTGCGCGCAGCATTCCAGGAAAGCCCATCCACGAGAATGTTCAGCACGAGCTTTTTCCGTGCGGCACTGTGTCCGAGACGGATCGGCGTGCCGACAGCGTAGGGTGCATCCTCTGCGGCGGTGAGTCGTACCGTCTCAGCGAGACGGAAATGACTGAACGTCCATTTGCCGAGGTAGGCGGTCTGCGGCGAAGCGTCCTCCGTCTCCACCGTCAGCTCCTGCATATGCTCTGTTCCCGCGATGGGCAGGATGACCTCAGTGTCCTCGGGGATTTCGACCGTCACCGTGCCGCGCACCCCCTCGGCGCGCTGCAGCTGGAAGGGAAGCTGCGCTGCATCCGGTCGACAAAGACCTCGGTATGGCGGATCTCCTCGACGAGCGTGCTTCTGTCCGAAAAGAACTCGTTATCCACGTGGAGACCACACCAGTGCCGCGCGCATCCCTCGGGCGGCGTGAGCGGCAGATGCTCCCCGACAAAGGCATCCAGTTCGTAGCGGAGGGTGTCCCCGTCGAGGACAGCGCGATCCTGTGCCATCGGTGCCCCCGTGCCAAGTCCTGAGGCGACGGAGAGGCGGGCGAGTCCCTCTGCGCCCGCACGCAGAACGAGCTCCATCGGGATCTCGGGTGCGAGATAGAGACCGTGTGCATAGCCGTACATCGTGAGGGCATCGACGCGACGATCGAGACGCGCATAGATCTCCGCGAGGAGTTTCCACACCTCGTAGTTTACGGGGCGTTTCGCGTAGGCGCGTTCGGCACAGATGAGCGCCGACTCCGGATCATCCGCCGCAAGCAAATAGCGCGCGGCAAAGATGTCCGCGCGCTCGCTCGCAGGTGCAGCTGTACGGTAGGCAGCGAGCTGTGCTAGAAAGTCATCGTCAAAGCGATTCCTGCTCTGCGCGCGCCAAAAGATCATAGAAGAGTGCGCGAGCATGCGTGTCGTTGCGCCAGAATACGCTGAGATCGTCCGTCATGATGTCCTTTTCGTTTTTTTCTGCGAGGTGGTACTCCTCGCAGACTTACTATGCGTTCAGTGCCTCTTCAAACACGCGGAAAAAAAGCCCGCAATGTCCCTCTCGTCAATCGCACCGAGAGCGCAGAGGCGGAACGTCGCCGAGGTCTGCATCTTGCCGGGGTAGATCGTATAGCCGCGCTCGTAGCAGTAATCGTGCACGCGCATAAAGTCAAAGTTCGCAGGGTACTCCACCGCAACGACGAGTCCCGACTGGATCGCGCGCGGGATCGCTTCCCTCAGCCCGAGCTTTTCCAGCCTCGCATGGATCGCCTCGATCGTGCGCGTGTGGCGTGCCCATTTTTTTCGACGCACCCTCGGCGAAGTACTCAGCGAGCGCACGCTTTGCCGCATAGACGGTCTGCACAGGCGGGGTAAAGCGCATCTCGCCCGTCTGCTCGAATCCCTCGTACTGCATGACGAGATTCGTGTAGTACGAGCGCACGGGATACGCCTTTGCTGCGGTGAGTACGGATTTTTTTGCAAGCACAAACGAAAGCCCCGTCATGCCCTGAATACCCTTCTGCGCCGAGGACATACACACGTCGATGTTCATGTCATCCACCGTGAACGGGATCATCGCGTAGGTCGAGATCGTGTCCGCGATCATGATTGCCCCGTGTGCGTGGGCGCGTGCACCGATCTCCTGCACGGGGTTCAGGATGCCCGTGCCCGTCTCCTGATGGGTTGTGTAGACGGCAGTGATGTCAGGGTGCTCGATGAGCGTGCGCTCGACCTCAGCGAGATCGGGCAGCCCGTCAATCGGAAACTGTAGGTTGATATGCGGCACAGAGTAAGCGCGCGCCATCTCTGCCGCCCGCGCAGAGTATGCCCCGTTGTTGACGATGAGGAGCTTTCCGTCAGCGGGGATGAGCGAGCTGACACACGCGTCCATGCAGATCGTACCCGACCCGCAGAAAAGGACGGTCGCCCACTCCGTTTCATTTGCGTGGACGACCTTGAGGAGATCTGTGCCAAGTGCCCGCATCAGATCGCCGAATTCGCGTTCGCGCGGGCAGATGTCGGGGACGAGCTGCGCCAGCTTAACGGTGTCTGTCGTCGTCGCGGGACCGGGGTTGAGGAGAATGTTGCGTTTGATGTTCATAATTACTTCCGATACATAAATACGTTGAAAACAAACGGCGTATTCCAGTAGCCCTCCATCTCGATGGCGGGGAAGTCGATGGAGAGGTTGTGCGTGCGGGCAAATCCCTCGAAGAAGGAGCGACGGTAGAAGAGCTTGCCGAGGCCCTTGTAGCGTTCGTCATAGTCGGGGATCGTCGCACGGCGATAGGCGAGGAAGTCTTCTTCTTTGTCTGCATCGTGCAGGGTCAATGAGACCGATGGCACCGGTTGTTTTTTCGAGCATACGAGTGAGGACTCGTTCTGCAAAAGTCCTCCCTCGGGAAATAGGAAAAAGACACTGTTGGAGAGCACCGTATCATATTTTAGAGTCGTATCGAATGCGTCTGCTTCACCGCAGGTGAGCTCAAGTGCCTTCGGCAACACGCGGCGAGCAATACTCACGAGAGGAGCAGCGTAGTCCGTACCGCCGACTGTGATGTCGTCACGTGCGAGGAGATAGAGGTTTGCGCCAGCACCGCAGCCAACATCGTAGAGGCTTGCCCCCTTGGTGAGATGCAGTAAATCCTTGAGCTCTTTGTGAAATTTAAGGAAGGAGGCAAGGGAATCCCACCTTCTACTATATCATAGCCGTTGAGGCGCTTCAGTTCAAGAAAGACCGCTTGCCAATCGCCATCGAGTCTGCCCGTGACCGGTTTCCGACGATTCCAAATTTCCTTCCATTTATTTCCCAATTACATTACCTCAATCAGTCGGATGATGTCCTTGATTGGTAGCAGTGTGCTGTCGATCTCGTGTGCGCGGTGGTACATGAGAATGGAACGCGCCGCGCTCTCCATGGCGGGAAATGCCGCACGCGTGAGCTGGTTCGCGTAGATGACGATGCGCACGCCGTGTGCCGCGAGCTCCGCCTCCGTGATCGTGTTGTAGGAGGAGGGAACGGCGACAATGGGGATGTTCGGATGTTTGGCGTGGAACGCATCGCAGAACGCAATGACCTCGTCGGGGGTCTTTGCCCGCGAGTGGATCATGATGCCGTCCGCGCCCGCCGCGACGTAGCCCTCTGCGCGTACAAGGGCATCGTCAAGCCCTTTTTCGAGGATCAGGCTCTCGATGCGTGCGATGATCGCGAACTCCTCCGTGCGCTGCGCCGCCTTGCCCGCCGCAATCTTCTCGGAGAAATTCTCGATCGTGTCCTGCGTCTGTGCGACCTCCGTGCCGAAAAGGGAGTTGCGCTTTGCGCCCGTCTTGTCCTCGATGATGACGGCGGAGACGCCAAGGCGCTCGAGGGTGCGGACGTTGTACGCGAAATGCTCCGCCGTGCCGCCCGTGTCCATGTCGAGGATGATCGGCTTCGTTGTGACCTCCATGACCTCGTTGATGGTCTGGGTGCGGTCGGAGAGATCGACCAGCTCGATGTCGGGCTTGCCGCGCGAGGTCGAGTCACAGAGGCTTGAGACCCACATCGCGTCGAACTGATCGAGACCGCCGTCATTCTCCACAACGGTCTTTTCGGCAATCAGCCCGGTCAGCCCGTTGTGTACCTCGATCGTTTTGACAATGGGGACGATCTCAAGCAGACGGCGCAGCCGCCCTCGCCGCGCCTCGGGCATCGCGAGCTGCTCGCGCATCTGCCAGTCGATCTTGCGTACCTCGGTGTTCTCCGTGTACGGTGGTTCGATGAGCTCACCGCCGTAGCGCGCGAGCGCGGCGAGCACGTTCTTGCGGATTGAGGACTCGGGTCCCTGCGCCCAGTTGCTCCCGTGCACGACGTAGTCGGGGCGCAGACGGTCAAGGATCTCGTCGTACATGATGTGCTCCTGTACGACGACCTCTGCGACCTCGGGCAGGGGCACGGATCATCTCCATGCGCTCGGCGAGTGCCTTGGTCGGAAAGCGGTTGTAGCGCACCATCTCCGGATCGGAGAGCACGCCGACCGTTACCTCGCCCAGCTCCGCCGCCGCACGCAGGAGGTTCTTGTGACCTTCGTGGATGATGTCGGTGCAGAAGCAGGTATATACTTTCTTCATGTATTCGTTCTCCCTCTATCCCAGTGTAACTTTTAGCCTCCCCTGCCACGGCGGGGAGGGGACCGCGTGAGCGGTGGAAGGGGCGCTTTGGACGATTTGCATATCCCTATCGTAAGAAAGCCGCAGTTCCCACCGGCGCTCCCTATCGGCTCACTACGTTCGCCACTTCCCCCGTCGCGACGGGGAAGCTGATGTGCCGAATCCCGAAGCCTCCCCCGCCGCGACGGGAGTGCTTATTTTTCTCATCCGCTCCTCAAGTTCCCGCAGCTCCTCCACCGTATCGATCTCCCACACGTCCTCCCGCGTACACTCCCTGATGTATACGTCGCATTCGTGCAGATGATATTTCAGCATGATCTCATCCCAGTAGAGCTGACGATACTGCTCCTCGGCGTAGAGCGCATTCGCACAGTCCGCGAGCCGCGCCCCGTCCTCTGCCGTCCAGTAGGACAGCCCGAGCATCTGATGACAGGGGTGATCGCTCGCCGTGTCAATGTGCGTGATCTTGCCCGCCGCATCCGTATCAAAAACACCAGTCGTCCGTCGATTCGACAGGAAACGCGATGTAGTTCGTGCGCGTCTGCATGGGTGTAATGATGGCGGGATTCGCCAGGTAGAGATCGCCCTCGATGACGTAGCTGTCCGCGAGCAGTCCCGCACGCCCCGCAAGCGCGATGGACGAGATGTTGTTTGCCGTCGCCCAGTCGGGATTGTCGATGAATGCGAGATGCGGGTACGTTTCGCGGAGTGCGTCAAATGCCTCTCCGCAATACCCCCGCACAATAGTAATCGACGAAATCCCCGCCGCGTTAAGCGCATCTAAAATGGTTGTGATAATTGGCGTGCCGTTCACGGGCACGAGCGGCTTCGGCACGCGATCCGTCAGCGGTGCGAGCCGCGAGCCCCGACCCGCCGCGAGAATGACGGCACGGGTCACTCTGTGTGCACCGTCACTTCCTGCTCTGCGCGGCGCAGTTTCCTCCCGCGCACCCATCAGCACAGCCCCATCTTGCGCATCGTTTTCTTCAGCGTCCTCTCCGCGATGTGCGCGGCACGCTCCGCGCCCTTTGCAATCTCCGCGTCGAGATATGCCTTGTCCTCCATCAGCCGCGCGTAATTCTCTCGGATCGGGCGCAGCTCGTCCGCAACCACCGTGCCGACGGCAGTCTTGAAGTCGCCGTAGCCCTTTCCTGCGAACTCAGCCGTAACTTCATCGAGCGATTTGCCCGTCACGGCGGAGTAGATCGTCATCAGGTTGTTGATGCCGTCCTTGCCTTCGCGGAACGCGACCTCTGCCTCGCTGTCCGTCACAGCGGACTTGAATTTCTTGAGGATCGTCTTCTCATCGTCGAGGATGTAGATCGTCGCCTTTGCATTCTCGTCCGACTTGCTCATCTTTGCCGTCGGTTCCTGCAGACTCATGACGCGTGCGCCCGCCTTTGGGAAATAGCCCTCGGGCAGACGGAACGTCTCGCCGTACACATGGTTGAACCGCGCCGCCACGTTGCGCGTAAACTCAAGGTGCTGCGTCTGATCCGCGCCGACGGGCACATAGTCCGCCTGATAGAGCAGGGATGTCACCCGCCATGAGGGCGGGGTAGGTAAAGAGCCCCGCGTTGATGTCTTCGGGATGCTTTGCCGACTTGTCCTTGAACTGCGTCATGCGCGAGAGATCGCCGAACGGGCTGAGACAGGACAGCAGCCACCCCATCTGCGCGTGCGCGGGGACATGGCTCTGGATAAAGACGAGGCTCTGCTCCGGATCGAGGCCGCACGCGAGCAGTAGTGCAAACGCCGCACGGCTCGCCTTTGCGGCGCATGGCGGGATCTTGGTACACCGTCAGTGCGTGGAGATCGGCGACAAAAATAATAGCAGTCATACTCCTCCTGCAGATGCCGCCAGTTCTTCACCGCTCCGAGATAGTTGCCGAGGGTAAATGTGCCGGTGGGCTGAATGCCGCTCAGGATAATCTTGCGGCGGGAGTTGACTGCTGCTGTATTGTCGTTCATGACGTTCCTTCCTTTGTCTGTAGAATGTTTCTCCATTATATACCATGAGAGAAAGATAAGCAAAGGGAGAATGACGCATCGTTTCAGTGGAATCCTATTGATAGAAAGTCTGATTCGCTCAAAGCGCCCCTTCCACCGCTTCGCGGTCCCCTTCCCCCGTACTGACGGGGGAGGCCTGAGATAACGCTACATGAGCCTCCCCTGCCGCGCGGGGGAGGTGGCACGCGCCAGCGTGACGGTAGGGGCGCCTGTGGCAGATATGATTTTTGAACGCTAGAACCCTCGTGATTCGCTCAAAGCGCCCCCATTTTCTCTACTGCGCTCAAAAATCTTCTTGCCAACATCTCTCTCCTCTGTTACAATATCTTCCGTACCATCAAATACAAACCACAACATATAGTATAAGGAGCTCAAAATATGACAGTGACGACCGTAACGAAGCGTGCAGGACACGCCGTCCCCTATGACCGCGCGAAGATCCGCAATGCAATCGCGGCGGCGAGCAAGGAATACGTCCACCCGATGACGGGCATCGAGATCGACGAGGTGACGACGGCAGTCGAGGCGGCGTTTGGCGAGCGCACGGAGATCAGTGTCGAGGAGATTCAGGATCTCGTCGAAAAGCAGCTGCTCGTGCACGGCTTCCACGACATCGCACGCCGCTACATCACGTACCGCCAGCGGCACGCGCAGCGCCGTCTTGCACAGAAACACCTCATGGCGAGCTACCGCGACATCTTCTTCGCGGATGCCGTCGACTCCGACCTCAAGCGCGACAATGCGAACATCAACACCGACGCGTCCATGGGCATCATGCTCAAGCTCGGCGCGGAGGGCGCGAAACACTTCGTTGACAACTACGTTCTCGAGGAGCGTTACGCCGTCGCCGACCGAGAGAACTTCATCCACATCCATGACAAGGATTTCTCACTTATCACTTTTTAATTGTTGCCAGATAGATCTCCTCAAACTCTTTCGCGGCGGCTTCTCCACGGGGCACGGCTTCCTGCGTGAGCCGAACTCCATCCGCGCATACGCGAGCCTTGCGTGCATTGCAATCCAGTCCAACCAGAACGATATGTTCGGCGGGCAGAGCATCAACGCGTTCGACTATGCCATGGCGGACGGCGTGAAAAAGTCGTTCCGCAAGGCACTCGTCGAGGAGGCATGGAAGGCACTGCTCTACCGCCTCGGACGCGGGCATTTCACCCATGACGCATTCAAAAAGGCACTGCGTGCGGAGCTCGACTTTGCCGTGTGCATTTACGCGGAAAAGCAGGACGACGAACGCGCCGAAAAAGCGCGTGCCGAACTCACACGCGCCCTGCACGCCGTCTACAGCGCGGCATTCGAGACCCCCGTGGCGCAGGAGCTCGAAGCGGACGCACGCACCGTCTATCAGCTCGCGTGTGAGAGCGTCGAGGAGGAGACACATCAGGCGATGGAGGCGCTCATCCACAATTTCAACACGCTCCATTCACGCGCGGGCGCACAGGTGCCGTTCAGCTCCATCAACTACGGTATGGACACCTCCCCGAGGGACGCCTTGTCATCCGCGAGGTGCTCTCTGCCATCTGGCAGGGGACTCGGCAACGGCGAGACGGCGATCTTCCCGATCTCCGTCTTCCAGCTCAAGGCGGGCGTCAACTACAACCCCGCCGATCCGAACTACGACCTCTTTATCGAGTCCTGCCGCGTCAGCGCACGCCGCCTGTTCCCGAACTACGTCAACCTCGACGCACCGTATAACCTCCAGTACTACAAGCCCGGCGACTACAACAGCTGCGTCGCGACCATGGGCTGCCGCACACGCGTCATGAGCAACGTCAACGGCCCCGAGCAGTCGGGCAGCCGCGGCAACTTCTCCTTTACGACGATCAACCTGCCGAAGCTCGCGCTTGAGGCAAAGGGTGACCTCGATAAATTCTGGGAGCTCTACGATCACTACATCGACCTCTGCCACGACTACCTGCTCGACCGCCTGCGCATCATCGAGGACAAGCACGTCTACAACTACCCGTTCCTCATGGGGCAGGGCGTGTGGCTCGACAGCGAGAAGGCGAACCCCGTTGACTCCATCAAGGATCTCCTCAAGCATGCATCGTACTCCATCGGGTTCTGTGGGCTTGCCGAGTGCCTTGTTGCCCTCACGGGCAAGCACCACGGCGAGAGCGCGGCGGCGCAGGAGCTCGGGCTCAAGATCGTCGGACATATGCGGGAGCGCACCGATGCGTACACCGAGGCGGAGCACCGCAACTGGTCGACGTTCGGCACGCCGGCGGAGAGCACGGCGGGACAGTTCCAGCGTGCGAACAAGAAGGCGTACGGCATCATCCCCGGTGTCACCGACCGCTCCTACATGACGAACTCCAGTCATGTCCCCGTCTACTACGACATCAGTGCATACGACAAGATCTGCATTGAGGCGCCGTATCATGCGCTTGAGAACGCGGGGCACATCGCCTACATCGAGATGGACGGGGATCCCTCGAAGAACGTCAAGGCATTCGAGAAGGTCGTCCGCGCCATGCACGATGCGGACATGGGCTACTTCTCCATCAACCACCCCGTTGACCGCGACCCCGTCTGCGGCTACACGGGACTCATCGAGAACGAGTGCCCGCACTGCCACCGCAAGGAAAGCTCCTTCGGCACCATGACCGTGCCGCGCATGAAGGACTGAGTAGAAATAAAATGCTGCGCTGTGAAGGCGATTGCTTTCGCGGCGCAGTTTTTTTAGAGAAGAAAACCACGCGATAGTCGCGTGGTTGGAAAAGAGCTAAGCGGTGAACAGAAAATCCCCAGTGTGCTAGACTATGCGTAAGCCTGCCAGCTTAAAAAAATAGTGAAGACACTAGGGAGGAAACAGCATTATGTCGAAACAACAAAATGCCGATACGCATAGTTTAGCACACACAAAGTGGAATTGTAAGTATCACGTTGTGTTTGCACCGAAGTATCGGCGCAAAAGTATTCTACGAAGGGAAACGGCTGGAAATCCGGGAGATCCTAAGAAAGCTGTGCGCGTGGAAGGGGGTAGAGATCATTGAAGGGAGATCTGTCCGGATCATATCCACCTGCTGTTAAGTATCCCGCCGAAGATCAGCATATCGAGCTTTATGGGATACCTAAAGGGCAAGAGCAGCTTAATGATATTCCAGAAGTATGGGAACATGAAGTTTGCATACCGTAATCGAGAATTTTGGTGCAAAGGGTATTATGTCGATACCGTAGGAAAGAACACCAAGGCGATTAAGGAGTACATAGCTGACCAGCTGAAGAAGGATCGGGAGCAGGATCAACTGAGCTTGTTTGACCCAAGAGACCCATTTATGGGTGGCAAGTAATCTGTGCATGGCTGGCAGGCCAATAAAAAGGCGTACTTGTACGCTGCCAATTACATAAGGGCTATGCCCGAAAATGAAAAAAACCACCCGCTATGCGGGTGGATATTTATTGTTTCCCCGAACCCTCATGGCGCTCCTATCGTCACGCCTACGGCGTACCACTTCCCCCGTCGGAACGGGGGAAGCTCATATGCCGCGCTCCCAAGCCTCCCCCGTCGGAACGGGGGAGGGGGACCGCTTGCGGTGGAAGGGGCACCATGAACAAGCTATAACGCTCTATCGTCAGAAAGTCACACAAGTCACCGGCGCCCCTATCGTCACGCCTGCGGCGTGCCACTTCCCCGTCTCGGACGGGGAAGCTCATATGCCGCGCTCCTGCCCCCTCTTTTTATGCAAACATATTTATTTTTTTGGGGAATTATGTTAAAGGAATCACTGATAAATAGTGGATAATCACAGCCAGCTGATCCGCAGACACAAATTTCACAACTTGCAATACAAAAAGAGCGTGCAATGATCTGCCCCCCAAAAGTTAGATCCTATAAGTCTAAGGAATCGCTGATAAAAATGAAGTCCGTCGGATTGGTACAGATTTTTTTGTCCTGTCAAGGAGACAAACCGGACGCATAGCCAAAGCTATGTGGAGGATTTGTCGACACAGACAGGGCGAAAAAGATGTGCTAAGACGGCGGTGCTGAATTTATCAGTGCTTCCCTAACTTTTTGGGGTCACTACATTTGACTGCTTTCGCGTTCATGACATACTTTCGTCGTTTATGACATACTTTGTTGATATTTCTCTCAGATGTGAGAAAATATTGATAGGATGTATAGGAATCACGCGCAGGAGGCGAATGATATGTATCAGGAAATCAAATCAAGACGGCTGGCGCTTCTCGTCGCAATCGCACTGACGGGCGGCTCCCTCGCGGGGGCGACGAATGCGTATGCGGCAGAGGTGACGGGGCAGAAGGTGACGATCAATGCGTCAAACCCGCCGACCAACAATGCCACGGATCCGTACGGCAATACCGGCAGTGCTGCCGGTGCCATCAACGATCCCGCAAATGGAGACGATGTATCGGGCAACACGCTGACCTTGGCGAACTATGACTACAGCGGCAAGAATATATTCGGCGGCTTCACGCGCGGTACGGGGCGCGCGAAGGACAATATTGTCCATATCCGCAGCGGCGGAACAGTCGACAGCGCCGTAGGCGGCGGCACCTACGGCGGCGGCGATGTCGTGGGGAACCGGGTCTATCTCCATGCAGGAGGGCTGGTGGATGGGGTCGTGGGCGGCTACGTCGACGGTGCATCCGGCAGTGCAGAGGACAATCATGTTGTCGTAGAGAGCGGCACAGTGAAGAACTTCATCTACGGCGGCAACATCGGGATCGCGTCCACGGGACATGTGACGGGCAACACGGTCAAGATTGCGGGCGGAGTAATCGGCGCACCTGTGTATGGCGGCTATACCAATGGAAGCGGCCATGTGACGGGCAATACGGTCACGATCACGGGCGGCGAGATTCGTGATCACGTCTACGGCGGCTTTTACGAATGGGGATGGCGATGTCAAGGACAATATCGTCAACATCGGCGACGGTGTGCATGACCTCGCGGCAGGCACGCGCATTGACAAATCCATCTACGGCGGCTCCAACGACGGAGGTTCGGGAACGATCTCGGGCAACATCCTCAATGTCAAGGCATCCGCTTCGGCGCAGAATATCCGCAATTTCGACACGATCAAATTCCACTTTACGAATACGCTCTCGCCCAAGCTCACGCTGAGTGACACTGCGGGTACGACCATTAAGAGCCTGCTCGATATTACCGTGAAGGGCTTGCCGACAGCCGTCACGGGCACGCTGATCGAGAATGTGAACGGCATTACCGTGTCGGACGGTACTTCATCCGTGACCAAGACGGGCGATACCGCAGAGACAATCCTGAGCAGAGACACAACGGGTAAAAAAATCGACTACACGCGCTATATCTTCAAGGGCGCACGCACTGCCGAGAGCAGCAGCTACAATGAAACATGGGGCGGACGCTCCGTCATCGGCAACACGACGACGGGCAACGAGATCACGGTTACGAGCGGCACGCATACGGACGTGTACGGCGGCTGGACGAGGGGCGCATCCTCACAGACTGCAACAGCGGACAAGGGCAACAGCACGGATAACAAGGTCACAGTCGACGGCACTGCCACGGTCAGCAGCAATGTCTATGGCGGTATGACGACTGTGTCGGGCGGCAAGGCATCGTACAACGAAGTGACGATCAACGGTGGCACACTGAATGGCAGCGGCGATGTCTATGGCGGAAGTGCCAACAGCGGTTCTTCGGCAGACAACAACAAGGTCTACTTGAACGGCATACGTATTCCGGGCACTGTTTACGGTGGCTCTACCGGTCGTGGGACGGCAAACGGCAACGAAGTCCATCTGAACGGCGCGACGGTGAGGGGGCTGTCTTCGGCGGCGAAGGTGCCTCGGCAAGCAAGAACAAGGTCTACCTCTTGAACGACGCGCAGGTGACGGGTGACGTCTACGGCGGCAATGCTGCCTCGGCAAACGAGAACGAAGTCCATCTGAACGGTGCGACGGTGACGGGGGCTGTCATTGGCGGCGCGATAGACGGCACGGGCAATCTGCTCAGTGTCAAGGGCGTGAACAGCGCCAAGTGGATTGCGGGCTTCCAAAAGGTCAGCTTCGATACGGCGGGTGTCGCTGCGGGGCGGCATATGCTCACCATTACGGATACCGCCAACCGGACGGCGCTCGATTGGAATGCGCTCACAGCCACAGGCACGGCGCGGGGCATCGATTTGATCTATCACGAGCAGGGCATTGACCTTTCGGGCTACACGGCGGGCAGTGTAAAGTCCGCATTGAGCGCAGACGGCAAGAGCGAGTACGACATCGAAGCCGTCGACGAGGGCGGCACTGTCAAGAGACTTGCCTACAACAGCTACCAGTTCAAGGACGCACGCACTGCCGAGACGGTTGGGGGCGAGACATGGGGTGGTCGCTCGAGGGTCGGCAACACGACCACGGGCAACGTGATCACGGTGAGCAGCGGCACGCATACGGACGTCTACGGCGGCTGGACGAGGGAGACATCCTCACAGACTGCAACAGCGGACAAGGGCAACAGCACGTATAACAAGGTCACAGTCGACGGCACTGCCACGGTCAGCGACACAGTCTACGGCGGTTTTACGGATGTTGCAAATGGCAAGGCGACGCGCAACGCGGTCACGGTTGAGAAGGCAATCGCGGGCGCAGTCACAGGCGGCGAAGGTGCGATCACGAACAGCAATACCGTCAACCTTGAGGGCGCATCTGTAAACGGTACGATTACAGGCGGCACACAGGCAGCGGGCACGGGAAACACGCTGAATGTCAAGGGCATGAACCGTGCGACGAATATTGCAGGCTTCCAGAAAGTTACGTTCGACGCGACGGGCGCGGTAAAGAACAGCACGCTGCTGAACCTGACGGGCGGCGCGCAGACGAAGGTCAACTGGACGACGCTCACGGTGACGGGGACGGCGGAGAAGCCGCTCACCCTGCTGAAGAACGAGAGCGGCATCGACCTCGCAGACTACACGGGCGCGGCGAAGTCCGAGACGACGGATACGACTGAGACGAACGTCGATGTCCGCAAGAACAGCCTCGGCAAAATCACCGCAATCACCTACGAAGGCTACCAGTTCGCGGGTGTAACGCCCCCTGTCATCATCGGCACCGACGTCTACGGCGGCATCTCGCGGGCGGGCAACTCCACGCACAATAATGTGATCACCGTAAACAGCAACTATACGAACGTGTATGGCGGTCATACGAGCGGCGCAGGTACGACGAGGGACGACAAGGATAACAGCTACAGCAATACCGTCACCATCACGGGCGGGACGCTTGGCAACGTCTACGGCGGCTATACGGCGGCGGCAGACGGCACGACGAACAATAATACCGTCACGCTTGCGGGCGGCACGGTCACGGGCACAGTCTCCGGCGGCAACCGCACGGCGCAGGGCAACAAGCTCGTCGTCAATGCGAATGCGCGTGTCGGCAGGATTGAGAACTTCGAGAAGTATGTCTTTAACTATCAGGAGTCAATGGCTGCAGATCCGATGCTGACGCTCACAGGGGGCGCAGCCTCTATGCGCCTCGACGCCATCGAAGCGAACGGCACGGTGACGGAAACACCTACGACCCTCGTTCACAACGCGGCAGGTCTGACCATCGCCGACTATGACAACAAGCCGAAGTCCATGCTGAACGCCGACGGCACGCGCGAGACGAATCTCGACGTGTGGAAGACCGGCACGCTGCTGACCGACATCATCCGCTACTCCTCCCTACAGACTCAAGGGTACGACGGAGAGCACGACCTCCGGCGGGAACACATGGGGCGGTCGCTCCTCTGCGGGCAACACGACGGCGGAGAACAGCGTCACCATCACGGGCGGCAATCACACGAATATCTATGGCGGTTGGACGACGGGTACCGGCTCGACGGCTGCGGCAGACGCGCTCGGCGACAGCATTTCCAATAAGGTCACGGTGAACGGCTCGGCTGCGGTCAGCGGCACAGTCTACGGCGGTTTTACGGACGTTGCAAATGGCAAGGCGACGCGCAACGAGGTCACGGTTGACAAGGCAATCGCGGGCAGCGTTGTCGGCGGCAAAGCCCTCGGCGAAGCGTCTGGAAATATTGTCACCGTCAAGGCAAATACGGGTGCGGTCACGGGCGGCAAGTCCGCAAGCGGCGAAGCCACGGGCAACAGCGTCACGGTCGGCAATGGCACAGTCTCCGGCAATATCGTCGGCGGCGATGGTACGACGACGAATAAAAATATCGTCAGCCTCGCACAGGCGAACGTCACGGGGAGTATCACGGGCGGCAGCGGCACGACTGCAAACGAAAACACGGTCAATATCGACCGCACGAATGTCGCGGGTACAATAACGGGCGGCGCGGCAGACGGCACGGGCAACACGCTGAATGTTGCGGGCACGAATACCGCCGCGAACATTGTCGGCTTCCAGAAGGTCGCGTTCAAGGATGCCGCGTCGAAGCTGAAGCTGAAGGATACGGGGACGTTCAACCTCGATACCCTTGCGACGAACTTTGAGGCGACGGCGAACCCCGTGACCCTCGTCGAGAGTAGGAATGCGCTGACACTCGCGGGCGGCAAAGCGTTCAAGTCTGAACTGAATGCCGACGGGACGCAGGAAACGGATCTCGATGTTCGCGGCGGGAAAAAGATTGTCCGCTATGCCTATACCTTTGCCGGTGCGAAGGCGGCGACGACCGTCGGCTCTGACACATGGGGCGGACGCTCGGCGGCGGGCAATACGACGACGAACAATGAGATCACGCTCGCGGGCGGCAGCTATACGAATGTGTACGGCGGCCGGACGACGGGCGCAGGCTCGACGGCTGCTGCGGATAAGCGCGGCGACAGCATTTCCAATAAGGTCACGGTGAATGGCACAGCTGCGGTCAGCGGCATAGTCTACGGCGGCTACACCGATGTCACGGGCGGCAGGGCAACGGGCAACGAGGTCACGATTGAAAAAGGCGACCGTTGGCAGCGTTGTCGGCGGCTATGGCACGACCGCGAGCGGCAATGCGATCAACCTGACGGATGCGACCGTCTCGGGCAGTGTCACGGGCGGCAGAGGCACGATCACGAACGACAATATCATCCGCCTCCGCAACACCAAGGTTACAGGCACGGTTACGGGCGGCAGCGGTACGATCACGAACGAGAACCGCACCAGCTTCCGCAGCGTGACGGTCAGCAGCACGGCTGCAAGCGGCACGGGCAACACGCTCGCCGTTTACTATGGCACGGGCACGACGTCGATTGGCGACCTCGGCGGCATCCAGAACATCCATTTTGATCTGGAGGATGCGCCGACGGACGGCACGGCACATACGCTGCTGAGTCTTACGAATGCTGCGGGCGAGAAGAATCTTTCCGATATCAATCTCGCGGTTCACCGCAGTGGTGCGACGAAGAAACTTCGGAAGGGCGACACGTTCACCCTTGTGGAGAACACGACGGCGGGCGGCTCGGTCAGCATTGGCGACAATGTGACGGCCGAGGGCACGGACGGCGTCACGCGCAACTATACGTTTGGCATCGCAAGGAATGCGGACGGCAAGCTCGTTGCGACCGTCACGAAGGCGGGCATGAACGAACAGGCCAAGTCCCTCGTCGAGACGCGCGCGGGCGCGAGCGCATTCCTGAACGACGGCGCGGACTTCCTCGCGGGTGCAGGTATGTCTGCGGCGCAGAAGGAGGCGGCTGCTGCGGCGATGACGAGCGGCGGCGTATATGGTCTCTGGGCAGGCATGGGCGGCGGCTCGCTCCGCCACGAGACCGGTTCATACGTCGATATGAAGGGATGGAATCTCGGCGTCGGCTGGGCGCGTGAGAATGCGGTGAAGGCAGGAACTCTGACCTTTGGCCCCTTCATCGAATACGGGCGCGGCAGCTATGACTCCTACCTCGACGACGGCACGCACGGCAGCGGCAAGACGAGCTATGTCGGCGTTGGTATGATGGCGAAGCTGGAGACGAAGGCGAACAGCTGGATCGACGGTGCGCTGCGCGTCGGTCGCACGAAGAGCGACTATACGGGGCTTGACACCAGCTACGATACAACGAGCACCTACTACGCGATGCACGTCGGCGTGGGCAAGGACTTCCGCGTGCGTGAGGGCGATACCGTCAGCGCGTATGTGCGCTGCTCCTACGCGCATACGGCGGGTGCGAGCGCACATCTCAGCTCGGGCGAGACCTATGACTTCGATGCGGTGAACTCGCATCGCCTGCGCATCGGCACGCGCTACACGCACGGTGAGACGGCGCTGAGTCAGTTCTATGCGGGACTTGCGTGGGAGTATGAGTTTGGCGGCGATGCGCGTGCGACCTCGCAGGGCGACAGCGCACCAAGCCCCTCGCTGAAGGGCGGCAGCGCACTCCTCGAGCTGGGCTATCGCTTCGCACCGAAGGCGGACAGCCGCGTCAGCTACGATCTGAACCTGAGCGGCTGGCAGGGGCAAGCGTCAGGGTGTCACGGGCGGCATCTCCGTCAAGTGGGCGTTCTAACGACAGCAATAGCCTCCCCGTCGAAACGGGGGAGGTGGCGAGCAAGGCGAGCCGGAAGGGGCGCTTTGAACGATGCAGCTGAAGCATCGTATGCGTCACCGAACAACGCTTTACGCATTTCCAAACTCCTGATTTTCTGCTGCAATAAAAGCGAAACGAAAGGAGCACTTCTATGCACGAGAAACGATGGCGCAGCTGCGCAATGACCGTGAACGGTCTGCCGCAGAAGATCCGCTACAACGCGGATACGGTGGAGGGCTTGTTTCTGCCGCTGCTGCGCCGTCTCACGGAGATGCAGCGTGCGGAGGCGCGGCGCATTCTCGTCTTCCTCGCCGCACCGCCTGCCACGGGGAAATCCACCCTCCTGCAATTTCTCGAGGAACTGGCACGGATGCACGATGAACTCCCGCAGGTGCAGACGCTCGGCATGGACGGCTTTCACCACACGAACGCCTATCTCGCCGCGCACAGAGTCCTGCGCGACGGCGTGGAGACACCGCTGAAATCCATCAAGGGCGCACCCGAGACATTCGACGTGGCGGCACTTGTGGCGAAACTCGCAGCGGCAAAGGACGGAGCGACACCATTTCCCGTCTATGACCGCCGCATACACGATGTCGTGCCCGACGCGCTCATCGCAGACGCGCCAATCCTCCTCGTCGAGGGCAACTGGCTGCTCTTGGACGAAGAGCCGTGGCGTGCTCTGCGTGCCCTCGCCGACTATCGCATCCGCATTGATGCTCCGTCTGCATTGTTGAAAGACCGCCTGATCGCCCGCAAAGTGCAGGGCGGATGCTCGGAGGCAGAGGCGAGCGCGTTCTACGAGACAAGCGACCGTCGCAATGTGGAACGCTTTGCCGCGCACGCAGGAGCGGCAGACGAGATCTGGCGCATGGAGGCGGATGGCGACTTCGTGCGCGGATAAAGCTGTATACGAAAAAAATCCCACTGCGTTTACCAGGCGCAGTGGGATTTTTTCGTGTCTGTTGTGCTATACTGAAGCTGCCACGGCCCAACCAAGCCAATCCGGCAAGGAAGGGAGGGTGTCTCATGATGTTCTATGACTTTGTCGTATCTCTCCTGATCAGTATTCTGGGAAGTGTCCTGGGGGCGCTGATCCTTCGACTGTTGAGGTGGTAGCGGAGAGCATCTCATGTGGCAGACAGTTGATGCGGCCGAACCAACCGCAAAAGAACGCCCTGCGGTAACCAGCCGCAGGGCGTTCTTTTTTATGGGTTGTCCATGACACTCCATGACTTCTATAGACAGTATAACACGTTTATGTTGTTTTGCAAGGATAAATTTATGGAATCGCTGATAAAACAGCCCCTCAGATATTTATCAGTGTTTCCCTAAGTTGCAGACGAAATTGACACGAAAAAAATCCCACTGCGTTTACCGGGCGCAGTGGGATTTTTTTGATCGTCTGTTGTGCTATACTGAAGCTGCCACGGCCTTTACCGAAGCCAATATGGTTAGGGGAGGAGGCTATCAGATGACACTAACAGACTTTTTGCTTTCCCTGCTGAACAGCGTACTCGGGAGTATTCTCGGGGCGCTGATTTTGCAGAGGCTGAGGCGGTAGAAGCAGCCGCCATTGTGGCATCAGCCTGACGCGACATTACCGGTCGCAAAGAAAGACCCCTGCGGTTACCAAGCGCAGGGGATTTTCTTTCTTTTGGCCTAAAATGACACATTCAGACTTTCTATGGTTATTATATCATTTTTTTTTTGCTTTTTCAAGTCTTAAGGAATCGCTGATAAAATAAAGTCCGTCAGATTGGCGTAGATTTTTCTGTCCGATTGAGGAGGCAAACCGGACGCATAGCAAGGGCTATGTGGAGGATTTGCCGACAAAAAAGCAGGGCAAAAAAAGATGCGCTAAGATGGCGTGGCTGAAGTTTATCAGTGCTTCCTATTTCACCCCGCCGCCGCATTCTCGATGATCGGCGCAGCTCCCTCGGTGATGCACTCCGCTGTCACGGTAACGCGGCGCGGCGCACTCTCGCGCGGGATGTCGAACATCACGTCGAGCATGACCTCCTCGATGATGCCCTTCAGGCTGCGTGCGCCGGTCTTGCGCTCGATCGCCTTCTTTGCGACCGCACGCAGCGCGTCCTCCGTAAAGACGAGCTCCACACCGTCCATCGCAAGCAGCTTCTCGTACTGGCGCACGGGTGCGTTGATCGGCTCCGTGAGAATCCGCAGCAGCGCGTCCTCGTCAAGCGTTTCGAGCGTGCAGATCACGGGCAGGCGGCCGATGATCTCGGGGATGATACCGTACTGCATCAGATCCTCGGGGGTTACCTGGTGGATCAGCGTGTCAAACTCCTTCTCCACCTCTTTGCCGCGCACCTCTGCGCCGAACCCCATTGCGACGTTGCCCTTGCGCAGACGCTTTGCAATCGTTTTCTCGATGCCGACGAACGCGCCGCCGACGATAAAGAGGATGTTTTTTTGTGTCCACCTTGATCGTCGGTGCCTCGGGATGCTTGCGCTGCCCGCGTGCCGTGAACTCCACCACGCTGCCCTCAAGCATCTTGAGAAGTGCCTGCTGCACACCCTCGTGCCCGGGGTCTGCGGTGATGGAGTTGTTCGCGCCCGACTTGCGTGCGATCTTGTCGAACTCGTCGAGGTAGATGATGCCGTGCTCCGCCTTCTCCACGTCCTTGTCCGCCGCATAGTAGAGATTGCGCACGGCGACCTCCACATCCGCGCCGACAAAGCCCGCCTCCGTCAGGGCTCGATGCATCTGTTACAGCGAACGGCACGTCGAGCAGCTTCGAGAGGTGGGAGAGCAGTGCCGTCTTGCCGCAGCCCGAGGGTCCGAGCATGATGACGTTCGACTTCTCAATCTCCGTATCCTCGCCCGTGTTCTCATAGCCGTACTTCATGCGCTTGTAGTGGTTGTAGACTGCGACTGCAAGAATCTTCTTCGCGCGATCCTGCTTGATAATGTAGGTGTCCAGATAGTCCTTAATGAGATGCGGGCGCGTCTTTTTCGAGAACATCATTCAGCTGCGTGCGGAACGAGCTCCGTTCCTCAGAGGAAACGGAGGCATCGTGCTCATCGAGGAAGCGGTTGATCTCGCGCACACAGTCCTTGCAGATCGCAAAGCCCGTATTCGGATCGTAGATCGGCATATCGTATTGGTCGCGGACATCAATGATGCGCTTGCAAAAAGCTGCACTGATGCTTCACCGGATTTTTCGACATTTCAAATTCCTTTCAGGATCGTTGTCCTTTGATAAATTCTATCATAGAATACCACAGGAAGGGGAAAGAAACAAGGAACAATCATCTGCGGAACTATAATTATGGATGGAAAAAAATTTTTCTGCCGCATATGCTATTTTATGGTAGAATGGATTCGTATTCAATGAAATTCTTTCGCATCCGAAGAGAAAGGACGTGGGGAGATGAGGAAGGGATTCTGCTCGGGCTTGTTCTGGGGGCACTTATCTATTTTTTTTGGTCCCGGCATGGGACTTTGGGAAAAAGGATGCACCCGCTGCGCAGCCAATGACAGCAGCACAAACGGACAAGGCGGATGCCAAGACAAAGGAGGATGGAGCGAGCGGCACGAAGAAGGGCAGCGAGAAAAACAACGGCGCCCCCTGTGCGTACGGACAAAGCTGCGGCTCAGAGTGCCTCTGCACAGAAGTCTCCGCCCGCCGCACAGACGGAGTCCCGCCCCTCTACGCCGCTCGCCGGGCGTGTGGAGTCCATCTCGCGTCCGTCCTCGCTGACGGGCCCGATGGGAACCGTGCAGGGGCCCTTTGCTCTCGTTAAACTGACGCTTGCGAACCGCAGTTCGAGCAGTATCGACATCGTGAGTTTCAACATCCGCATGGTCGACACGGACGGCAACAGTTACGCAGTCTCGGACAGCGGCATGGGCGTACTCTTTCACAAAGGGGTAGCTACGTTCCACATGGAAAACATATCACCGGGGATGCAGACGACAGCAAGCGTCGTTTTTGCCATGCCCGCAGGAGCGACTCCTGCAAAGATACTGGTAAAGCCGCATGGGCTGAATCAGCCAACAACGGAGATTACGCTGTAGGACGGGGCTGCGCGCTGCGCAGCCCGCTGACAGAGGAGGAGAATGTATGGACATCCGAACCTATTATGAAGAGCAGCGCGGACTCATGTGTACCGCCATGCGGGAATCTCTGCCGTACCTACGGCGTCTCCTGCGGATGGATGCGGAGCAGTTTGCCGCGGTGTTAGGCATTCACGAACAGGAGCTGGCAGACATCGAGGCGGGGGGCGAGGAGCTCGGTGCGACGGTGTTCCTCGCGATTGCCGCTGTGCTGGACGATGCTGTGCGGGAGATGCCGGAGATTGCCGTGCGGATTGAGACGATCCTCTCGCTCAACGCACCCGAGGACGAAGGCTTTTTCGATCACCTCGGTACGATCTCGCTCACACAGCGGTGGCTCGACACATTCCCCACCCCTTTCGAGACACACGCATGGGATCGTACACAGGACTGGCTGACGGAGGAGGACTACCACGCCTTCGCGACGGATTGTCGCATCTTCCTCGACCACAGCATTATCGCATCGGAGGGCTTCTTTTGCAGCAGCAGAGCCGCTGATCGCTGCATTGCGTGAACATGGCAGCACCTTCCTCGTCTCCCTCGCGACAGTGCGGGCTCTGGAGGTGGATCTGCGAAGCACGGACGATGCCGTGCGCAGGAGTGCCAAGAACGGTATGCGGCATTTGGTACACCTGCAGGAGGAGGGCTTGGTCGACCTGCGCGGCGAAGACGACGATGGGACGGAGCTTAGTACCTTCTTCTCGGTGTTTGCACGATTCAAGAATACCTATCAGATCGTACTCTTTACGAATGCGTCTGATTGTGCCGCGCAGATCACGCTGCTGAACCGTGCACAGCTCGGCGGTACGGAGATCGACCTGGTCGGATATCAGAGCGAGCACGGCTTCTATCGCTGGCAGGCTTCGGGCACAGGCTGTCACGTACCCTCCTATGCGGATGAGGGCGGTGATGATGCGGACATGCGGGGAGCCGATGAGCGGATGGGACGACCTTGACGCTGCGCTTGCAGAGCCCTCTGATCCGCCCAACGGGACCTTTGAGGATATCCCGACCGTCGAGGAGATTGAACGTAAGGTTTTTTTCTGCGGAGGCGATACCGGATGCGGACGAGGTGGTCATCTTTGACGAGCCGGATGCTGCGGAGATCGAGGCGATGGCGGCGGAGATGCGCGCACTCGAGGCCGGGGGGCAGAAGAGCTCTTCTCCCGCTGCGGCGATGAACGATGTTGCGGCGGCTGAGCTCGTGGATTGGCAGAGCGTTGATGATGGCGATGACAGCACATCGCCCACACCGAAAAAAACACCACACCGGAGCCTGCCCGCAGCACCTTGCCGCGCGGATGGGACGAGATCGGCTGATGAGAGAAAAAAACATAGGGGTGGAGCGCGTGCGTGTAGGGACGGGACGCGACATGGAAGGAGCGGCAGGAGAAGCTGCTCGATATGTATTTCAAGGACTGGAAGGTGTTCATCGACACCTGCAGTCTGCTCAAGGAGGCTGCGCCGACGTTCTGGGGAACGTGCCAGACCCTATATTTTTGAAATACAACAACCCCGTCATTGTCCCGGAGCGTGTGTTTCACGAACTGCAGAAAATTTACAGGAACGCTGCGGGGACATACGACCCTGCAGATGTGAGGAATGCGGAACGCTGTTTGTCGGAGTTTTTGCCACAGTATCAGCAGGAGAACCTGCTCGAATTTCGCGGAGAGCCGGTTGATCGGGAAGGGCACGCAGATAACGTCTTCATCACACAGTTTACGCGCCACCGCATGACGTACAATCTCCTGCTCATCACGCAGGACGCAGACCTCGGTGCGGACATTCGCAACCTTGTCAACCAACGTTCCGTTCAGCGCGGCAAGAAAATCCATGTGCGGCGCATTGACGGTGGCGGCAACCTTTTCCCACAGGATGGAAAGAAGCCGCATGCGAAAAGGACGGACTCCCCGAGCGCGCAGACAGACCGTGACCGTCGGACGCATGGTGGGCATGGGCACACGGCAGGGCAGAGGCCCGCGCCGCCGCGCACGGACAGCCGCCCGTCCGCCATGACCGCTGCGCGAAAGATCGCCGTCACGACCATCGCTGACGATCCGCTGCCCGTAACGCACATCCCCGTTGAGGGGCGAGATGGTCTGCCGCATGCAGAACGGCATACTGGAGCGCATCCGCCTCGGCAAGGAGATCGGTAAGGGCGGCGAGGGCAGGATCTACGAAACGGGCACACCCTACGTTGCAAAGATTTACGCGCGGGACTGCCTGACCGCACGGCGACGGGAAAAAGATCCGCCGAATGCTCAGCCGCAGTATCTCCTGTGCGGGCATCTGCTGGCCCTGTGCAGAACTCTCAAACGAGAGCGGGGACTTTGTCGGCTATCTGATGCCGCGGGCACAGGGACACTCCCTGCAGATCGCCGTATTCAGTCCGCGGCGCCTACAGAAATTTTTTTCCCGCACTGGAAAAAGGTCGATCTCGTCACCCTCTGCATTACCATCCTTGAGAAGATCAAGTACCTTCACGACCGCAGCATCCTCATCGGTGATTTGAATGACCAGAACATCCTCGTCGTCTCCGCGACTGAGGTCTACTTTGTTGACACAGACAGCTACCAGATCGAGGACTTTCCCTGCCCTGTCGGCACCCCCGTTTACACGGCTCCCGAGGTGCAGGGGCAACCGTTTTCAAGCTTCCTGCGCACGAAGGGAAATGAGGCATTTGCCATTACGACCCTGCTTTTCCGCATCATGCTCCCGGGTAAAACGCCATACTCCCAGCAGGGGGCAACGATCTGCAGGAGAACATTGCACGCGGTGATTTCTCCTATCCCTGCGGAGAGAATTCTAATCGCCGCGCCCCCGACGGCCCGTGGCGATTTATCTGGAGTCATCTCCCGCGTCGTGCAATGAAAGAACCGTTTTATCAGACCTTTCGTAAGGGTGAGGCGCATTACGAAGAGTGCGACCGCCTCGACGTGAACGCGTGGCTTGCAAACCTGCGCGAGTACAAGAACCTCCTCACGAATGGGAAATACGCGGAGCAGGATGCCCTCTCACTCGAGATTTTCCCGAACCGTTACAAGCACATTGAAACAAATGTGGATGCGAAGTCCCCGCAGCAAACAAAGACATGGGATCGGCCAACGGCACGTACAAAGCCCGGGACAAAGCCGCCGAAGCCGCCCGAGAAACGTCCGTGCCAGGTCTGTAAGAGCGAGGTGCCGGTCACACAGCTCGACCACGGCATATGTTCCTCGTGCAGAGGAGAAACTTATGAATGGAAGCAATGCAGGACGTGCGGCAGCCGCTTCCGTATCACCGCCGCTGAACATGCCTTCTTCGTAGATAAGGGGCTGGCACAGCCGAGAACTGCAGGGAATGTCGCGAGGAGCGAAAGAAGGAGCGCGAGGCGGGGCGCACGACACCGCAGAAAAAAACACCCCTTCGCGTACGCCTCTCCCGCAAAGTGACCATGCGGAGGAGAGCTCATCATTTGAGACCGTTATCGGCATCGGCATCGGGCTTTTTGGGACCGTTATCATCGGGCTTTTTGAGACCGTTATCGGCGTTATCGGCATCGGCATCGGGCTTGCCATTGCCTATGCCGTCGTTCATTTTCTGTTATAATATGGGAGGAACACCATGAAAGACCTGCACCTCATCCGCATGGACGATCTCGTCACCAATCCGACGCCGCGCGTTCCCGTCTGCCTCTGCCTTGACACAAGTGGCTCCATGGCGGCAGTTGAGGCGGGGAGCTACGTCGGCACCGGGGAGACCATCCGCCAAGACGGAAAGCTCTGGCAGATCGTCGAGGGTGGAAAGAGCCGCATACAGGAGCTTCAAAAGGGCATCGAAATGTTCTTCGAGGCAATCCGCACCGACATACTCGCCGCTGATTCCGCTGAGATCAGCATCGTCACCTTCGACAACGAGGCAAAATGCCTGCTCGACTTCGCCAACATCGAGCGGCAGACCGTCCCACAGCTGCACGCAAATGGACTCACGGCGATGGGGGAGGGGTCAACCTCGCCCTCGACTTGCTGACGCAGCGCAAGAAAGAGTATCAGGATAAGGGGGTCGACTACTATCAGCCATGGCTCGTCCTCATGAGCGACGGCGAACCGAACGGTGACCCCGCCGAGCTTCGCCGTGCCGAACAGCGCGTCACGGAACTCGTGAATGCAGGCAAGCTGACCGTTTTTCCCATCGGCATCGGAAACGAACCGGGCATGGATGCACTTGCCGCACTCGCCGAAATGGGAGCCGCTGCGGCTCGACGGCCTGAAATTCCAAGAATTTTTTTGCATGGCTCAGCAGCAGCATCAAGGTCGTATCGAACTCCACCCCGGGAGATAAAAATCAAGCTTGATGTCGATCGTATCAAAGACTGGAGTACACTCTCTTGAGCGAAGAACGCAGTACACTATGGCACTTTGCGGAGTGCGCCGTCACAGGGCGGCGCCATCGTGCCGCAGATCTGCCGTGTCAGGATAAGACCCATGCCTGCGAATGGCATGGCACTGCCGTCATCGCTCTCGCTGATGGCGCAGGTTCTGCAGCATTCTCCCAAGAGGGGGCAGAGACCGTTTGTCGGGAGATTGCGATGGTATTCTCTAGCTCCTTTGATGCCTTTGATGCAGAGATAGACGGGACACTCGTCAAACAACAGATCCTTGCACGGCTGCGTACGGCACTCGCCGCACGGGCGGACGAATGTGCGAGCAGCGTTGATGCTCTTGCCTCCACACTGCTCGCTGTTGCGGTCAAGGGGGATCGCTTCATCCTCCTCCATATCGGCGACGGTGTCATTGGCTGCCTGCACGACAACCGGCTCGTAGTCCTCTCCCAGCCGGTCAACGGCGAGTTTATCAATACCACCGTATTTGTCACCTCGCCCGAGGCGACAGATACCATGAAACTTGTCAAAGGGGATGTGTCAGACATATATGGCTTCGTCCTTCTCTCCGACGGCACGGAGATGAGCCTCTATGATCGCCGGCAGAAAAACTCTCGCGCCTGTCCTGCACCGCGTCTTCAACGCAGTCTGCGAAGAGGGACGCGCGAACGTGGAGGAAATGCTGCGTGGGAGCTTTGAGAACAGTGTCATTCAGGCGACTGGTGATGATTGCAGCATCGCACTGATGGTGCGGAATATAAAAAGTTGAGAAAAAGTTGAAAAAGGGGGTTGACGAGGAGAAGTGCTTTGTGTTATATTGTGACAGTCGCGCCGATGAGGGCAGCACGGAGATGAAAAAAACTCCACGAAGCTAGGAACGGCGCAGGATGTACCCTGAAAAACTA